>Ga0209383_1000001_pt1:0-1982500 | contig 2330155 bp, 2192 predicted proteins | sample CoawatmetaG02DNA_FD_187510 | JGI IMG/M metagenome (GOLD analysis project Ga0209383, IMG submission 187510) | Marine microbial communities from the West Antarctic Peninsula - Coastal water metaG029-DNA (SPAdes) (version 2) | ecosystem: Environmental > Aquatic > Marine > Coastal ...
TGATCATGAAAAATATGCAAAATTCCGCATGAGATTTAACGATGAACTCCATATGAATGGCAAAACAGTTGTCGTCATAGATCCATCAAGTGGAGAAATAATTCTATTGGATCGCTCTGATAAAGCGTCCTTTTTTAAACGTTTTTTAAACATAATGTGGCCTTTACACACAGGCTATGGAATTTCCTTCTTTTACGGTACCCTTTTATGGGTCCTAGGGTTAGGTTTGATACGGTTGATTTACTCAGGGTTGTATGGATGGTGGCTGTCAAAATAATCCAAATCAGGTTCCAGAATATGTTTATCCAAAAGGAGCGCTCCTGCGCTTTGACATACAGTCCGATCTTGTCGAGGTCTATGGTAATTTCTACTACGATAATCTACTAGACTTTGATCCGATTACGTTTAACCAATGAACGGAACAATACTTCGATCGACCCTATAGCAATGTTGGTGTTAGAGCCGAATTACGTTTTTAGGATTACGATATAATTTAAATCCTTTTGAGTAGAAACTTACCATAGTCCGTTTGTGTATATTACTAATACTATTACTAGTGCAACACTATAGGAAGAACTCAATAAACAGTGCTTGCATGCAGAGAGAGGTTCGTCCTAACTCCCTTTTTATTTGAGAGAAAATCGTCTCTAAATCCAATTTTATTGTAAATAAACGTGACACAGGGAGTCGCAACTCATCGAGTATTTCTTCTAGTTGCTCTAAGAAATCTATTAGTTCGATGTTATAGTTTAGATACAAAGTTTGTAAGAAACAAAGGGATGCAGTGGTGTTTTTAAGGAAAACTGTAGGGTCAAAGGAATGCATTTCTTACAAAGGTCTTACAAAGTATTTTAAAAACCCAGTAAATACAGGGGGTCTAGTGGGTGCAATCACTGAATGGGAATAGCCTCTTAGATGGCTGACGGGATAGAGATTCCCACAGAACCGAGCGCTAGCTCTGAAGACGCGCTTCTCATTAAACGGCTTTCAGGTCTGCTATTGGAGCAAAGGGTTTTCCTTTCAACGGCTGAGTCCTGTACTGGCGGTGGTATAGGCCACTGGCTAACTTCTCAACCTGGTAGCTCTGACTGGTATTCCGGCGGTTTTATAACCTATTCGAATCGGGCGAAGGTTCGTGATCTTGAAGTTAAGCAAGAATCATTCGACAAATTTGGGGCGGTTAGCGAAGAAGTCGCCAAGCAGATGGCTTCTGGATGCGCACATAAAACTGATAGTAGGCTAGCAATAGCGGTAACTGGTATAGCCGGACCTGGTGGCGGCACAACCCGCAAGCCGGTTGGCACTATCTGCTTTGGTTGGACGCTCAACGGCAAAATACATACCGAAACCATAGTGTTTTCTGGTGATCGAACAATGATTCGTAATCAGACAATACGACATGCTCTGATTGTGGCGACAAAAATAATGGAAGAATTTTCACTACAGGGCTAGTCAAACCGATAAAAATCTATTACTGTTCGTTTATACAGTACTTTTGATTTCAGAGGATATTCCAAATGGATGCAAATAAAGAAAAAGCGTTAGAAGCGGCTCTAGGGCAGATTGAACGTCAGTTCGGTAAAGGCACAGTGATGCGCATGGGCGATGGACTGCGAGACAAAATCCCCTTTTATTCAACTGGCTCGTTAGGCTTGGATATCGCACTTGGAATTGGCGGCTTGCCTCAAGGGCGAGTGGTTGAGATATATGGTCCTGAAAGCTCTGGTAAAACAACGCTGACTTTAAGCGCCATTGCCCAGGCACAAAAAACTGGAGCCACTTGTGCATTTATCGATGCTGAGCACGCATTGGATCCGCTTTATGCTGAAAAGCTTGGCGTGAATGTTGATGATCTGATTATCTCTCAGCCCGATACGGGAGAGCAGGCATTAGAAGTTACTGAAATGTTGGTACGTTCTGGCGCCGTTGATGTGGTGGTTATTGATTCGGTTGCGGCATTAGTGCCCAAAGCCGAAATTGAAGGCGATATGGGTGACCACCACGTTGGTCTTCAAGCCCGGTTGATGTCTCAAGCGCTCCGTAAGCTCACAGGCACAATCAAACAAACAGGTTGCCTATGTATTTTCATTAATCAGATTCGTATGAAGATTGGTGTGATGTTTGGAAGCCCGGAAACCACAACTGGTGGTAACGCGCTTAAGTTTTACTCTTCAGTACGCCTTGATATTCGACGCATTGGTGCGGTTAAAGACGGAGAGGAAATCACGGGCAACGAAACTAGGGTGAAAGTGGTCAAGAACAAAGTTGCGCCTCCGTTCAAGCAGGTTGAATTTCAAATCCTATACGGCTCGGGAATCAATCGAGTCGGAGAAATAATCGACCTCGGCGTTAAGTATGGATTTATAGAAAAATCTGGTTCTTGGTATGCCTATAAAGGAAATAAAATCGGTCAAGGCAAGGCAAACGCAGGGGCTTATATCCTAGAAAATACCGAACTTATGGAATTTCTTGAGCAGCAAATTAAGAATGAAGCCATGGGTATTACTCCGGATGGAGCCGCTAAAGAAGAGAAGGGAAAGAGCGCACAGGTTGCGCAGCCCGTTGAATCTACAGAGTCTTCTCTAGCGTCAAAGTAAATAGACGCCCAAAAAAGAGCCCGCTTCCCAGTTCCTTCTGGCGAAGCGGGCATTAATACGTCCCTGTTCAGCAGTATCCTTACTGCTTTCCATCGACAGGCCTTGTCGACGGTTGCCAATTTACTTATGTCTTGAAGATGCGTCACCTGTCCTTTTGTACAGGTTTAAAAGGAGTTTTCGAAAAGTAGCATCTGTGCCTTAATGCAAAAAGTAGACATATGGAGATTGGATTTGATCAGGCAAGCGGCTGGACCCTTATCTAGAACCGATTTAGAGACGCTATTGGAGATAATTAATCTTGCCCTTAAGGTTAATTCAGGGGATGAGTTAAAGCAGTTATGGCCCAAGGTTGCGGATTTCGTTGAGTTAGAAGGCGTGATATTTGGTGTGTCGAAAAGTCAGACCAGTAAAGCCGGTGTTCAGTTTGATTTAGTCACTTTTGGTATTGATGACGAATGGATCAACGCATATCGTCAAAGTCAAAGTGTAGATCAAGATCCTATAGTCTTGGCTGCGCTACAATCCGATCTTCCAATTTCTTGGAATGCAGCCGCAAAAATCGCATTGAAAGTCGACAGGAAGGCCTTTCGAAATGGTATATTTAGAAAGCAAGCGACGGCTGCCGGGCTCCAATATGGCCATATATATTGCAGGCGTTCTGACTACGTTGCTCAAGTATTATCTGTTACAGCAGTCACAACAGGTAAACAGCCAATGACAGAATATCAAAGCTTTTTATTGGATATTCTATTGCCCCACCTGAATGAAATATTAATCAGGCAAGGCTTTACCTCATCCCCACTTCTTTCTGAAAGAGAAGCAGAAGTGCTTAGATGGACTACGGCTGGTAAGTCCAATTGGGAGATGGCTACAATATTAAATATTTCAGAGCGAACAGTTAAATTTCATTTGCGAAATATATACCGTAAGCTTGAGGTCAATAATCGTTCTCAGGCCGTCGCCGAAGCTATGCGTACGGGCGTCGTAGATTTGCAATAAATGTATCTAATAAAAGACTATCCAAAACTACTCAATTTAGCATTTTTGCTATTCAGTTCTGCGGTTGGTGCGCAGCCGATATTTGAGCGTAGCGCCACCTTTCACCCTTTAAAAGTTCCGTCTACCGAAGGTATGGTGGTTGCGCAAGACCGGATTGCCGCCGAAGTTGGCGCTGATATTTTGGGTTTGGGCGGAAATGCGATTGATGCCGCTGTTGCGACAGGATTTGCTCTCGCCGTAACTTTCCCTCAGGCCGGAAATATTGGTGGTGGCGGTTTTATGCTGATACATCTTGCGGCGACTGGAGAGACTCTGGCGTTGGATTATCGAGAGGTGGCACCTAGAAGGGCTCATACAGAAATGTTTTTGGATGAATCTGGAACCCCAGACGCACGGCTCTCAAGAACCACTGCGTTGTCTTCCGGTGTTCCAGGGACCGTCGCCGGACTCGTCGAAGCACAAGAACAATATGGTTTGCTTAGTCTCAAACAAGTAATGCAACCAGCAATCGTTATGGCGCGAGACGGAATAATTGTGGGTCAATCGCTTGCATGGTCACTGGCTCAAGCAAGGAACCGATTGGTTAACTACCCTAGTTCTGCGAAATATTTTTTGGATGAAAATTTGCAAGCACCCGCAGCCGGTGATCTCTGGGTTCAGGAAGATCTAGCGGAGACGCTTAGTTTGATTGCAGATAAGGGTAAAGCCGGATTTTACGAGGGGGAAGTAGCTCAAAAAATCGTTGCAGAAAGTGAACGACAGGGTGGTTTGATTTCCCTGGAAGATTTGGCAAATTATAAAACTCAGATGCGACCGCCGGTTCGAGGGGAGTTCGGTGAGTACGAGATTATATCGATGCCGCCGCCTTCGTCTGGAGGAGTTCACCTGATACAAATACTGAAAATGCTCGAGCAGTTAGATATCGGAGATTTCGAGCACAATAGTGCTGCCTATTTACATAGATTGGTAGAGTCTATGAAGTATGCCTATGCGGATCGAAGCGAATACCTTGGGGATCCTGATTTCGTGAGGGTTCCAATATCCAAACTTATTAGCGATGATTATTTGAGCACGCTTGTTGCCGGTATTGATCTAGAGCGTGCCACTCCGTCATCTAAAATTGGGCCGAAGCCAGATTTGGTCTGGGAGAGTAACGAAACTACGCACTTCAGCGCTTGGGATGGGCAGGGCAATGTAGTTAGTAATACTTACACCCTTAATTTTTCCTACGGCAATGGAATCGCGGTTGATGGTGCAGGTTTTTTATTGAATAACGAAATGGATGACTTTTCTGCACTTGAAGGCTCTGCCAACGGCTATGGGCTCATAGGAAGCTCTGCCAATAGCGTGCAACCTGGAAAACGCCCGCTTTCCAGTATGACCCCAACTATCGTGCTCTCTGACGGACAACCAATAATTGTTACAGGCAGTCCCGGAGGCAGCTCAATAATTACTATTGTCACACAGGTTTTACTGAATATGCTGGAGTTCGAAATGAACGCAACAGAAGCGGTGTCAGTTCCGCGTATGCACCATCAGTGGCAGCCGGATAGCATAAGGTGGGAACGAGGTATATCAGCCGATACACGAGCCGCTATGGAGGCTATGGGTCATATATTCGATGAAAACTCTCGGGTCTGGGGTAAGGCGGAGACTATTTCTTTAAGTGGAGGCTATCTCAACAGTGGCGTCGACCCGCGATGGCCAGACAGCGGAGCCGCATCTCAGTAGTTCTCTTCAGTTAAAACCTATATCGCCTTCGCTTGAGCTACGGCATTACCAATATAGCTAGCAGGTGTCAGTTCTATAAGGAGCTGCTTCGCTTCATCCGGAATATCTAGAGTTTCAACAAAGCTTCTTACCTGGGCCGCATCAAGTCTATTTCCGCGGCTTAACTCTTTCAGTTTTTCGTAAGCTCCATTAATTTGGTATCGGCGCATAACCGTTTGTATGGGTTCCGCTAGAACCTCCCAATTGTCATCAAGGTCTTGAAGCATTTTATCTGGATTTGCTTCTAATTTGCCTAGCCCTTTAATCAGAGACTCCCAGCCAATTAGGCAATACCCGAAAGCGGCACCCTGATTACGTAATACGGTGGAATCGGTTAAATCTCGTTGCCATCTGGAGATGGGTAGCTTCTCGGCTAAGTGACCGAGGATGGCATTCCCTAAGCCAAGATTTCCTTCCGAATTTTCAAAATCGATAGGGTTAACTTTGTGTGGCATGGTTGAGGAGCCTACTTCGCCCGCAATTACTCGTTGCTTGAAATAGCCGATCGAAATATAGGCCCAAATGTCTTTATCCAAATCCATCAAGATAGTGTTTATGCGGCAGATATTTTGGCAGAGTTCGGCAACTGCATCGTGGGGCTCAATCTGTGTGGAATAGGGAAGCCAAGTTAATCCTAGGCTATCAACTAGCTTGCTTGCGTGATCAGGCCAGTCCACTTCAGGATAGGCGGATAAGTGCGCATTGTAGTTGCCGACGGCACCATTTATCTTTCCCAATATCTCGGTATTTTCGAGCTGCTGCATTTGTCGCCTAAGTCGATATACCACATTGGCAAGCTCTTTACCCAAAGTAGTGGGAGAGGCCGTCTGTCCGTGGGTTCTTGAGAGCATCGGCATTTCAGCATATAGATGTGCCTGCTCAGTTAAAGTGACCTCAATTCTTTTTATTACCTCAGAAAGAAGATCTCTTGCTTTGCTAACCATCAAACCGTAAGAGAGGTTGTTTATGTCTTCTGAAGTACAGGCGAAGTGGATAAATTCGCTGGCGCTTTTTAACTCGTCTACCTCAGAGATGCGCTCGCGAATATAGTATTCAACGGCTTTAACGTCATGATTAGTCGTACTTTCAATGTCTTTAACCCGCTCCGCAGCACTAATATTAAAATCAGTAATTAATGCTTCAAGAAAAGCATTAGCAGAGTCACTTAAAACCGGTATATCTTCTATTTCAGCGTTATTTGCTAAAGATTGAAGCCAGCGAATTTCAACTTCAACACGAGCCAATATCAAACCATACTCACTGAAAATAGGGCGAAGTGCTTTGGTCTTTCCGGCGTATCGGCCGTCTAAAGGAGAAAGAGCGGTAATTTCTGAGAGGTGCATGCGGATCTCTGTTGTTAGTTGCCCGAAGGCGGGTGATTAGTGAGTGTATTACTCAAGATATCCTGAGCCAATAAGCCAATGCTTCTTTTACGTATTATAAAGTCAAATTTGGAACCACCATTTTGACTCAACAAAACAGCAAAACGTATAGCGCAAAACAGGAGCGCTCTAATTTTTTGAGCTACATCGGGCTGTCGAAGATAACCCTGACTGCCCTGTATTTGAATGCGATAGCTGAGTTTACTAGCGCTGCGTTCGTATAAAGCGCCCATAGCAAGCATGCGACCATCTAACGTCTCCTGTGCACTAATATAAGGAATTTCTTCCGTTAGCATTTTCAGTAAATCATCACGTTTCATAAATTGCTGCATCAGCTGTATCGATTGCAGCGTGTAAGACAGCCGGCGACGGCTTTCAATACTGGCGTTGCTCGAGCCCATTTCTGTCAGTAGTCGCAGTCCAGGGGCATAAGCGCTTTGCGGTTTTAGAACAGAGGAGCCCTTACTCGGGTCGGTGTCGAGAAATACCCGTGTGAAAACAGCCAAGGGTTCTTGGTCGACGCTACCGCTGGTCGCAAATTCGTCGACCAGCGCGCAGCAACTAGCAACTCCTGCGAGAGCGATGGTGCGTTCAGGTGAATATGGGGTGCCAAGCATTAGACAGATACCTTGCTGATGACGCCGCCGCCCAGGCAGTGGCTGCCTCGGTAGAGGACAGCGTATTGCCCTGGAGTGATAGCGCGTTGAGGCGTTTCAAACTCGATTGCCCAACCACCGCTAGGTAATTTTTTAATAAGGCAGGATTGATCGGCCTGTCGATATCTTGTTTTGCAACCAAGAACCTCATCGGGGTCGGGTGTTTTTGTGTCGATAAAATAGAACTCTTCACACTCCAGTTGAGAATTGAACAAAAGGGGGTGATCGCCTTGCGCAATAACTAAAATGTTACGATTAACTTCTTTGGCAGCAACGTACCAAGGTTCGTCTGGATGGTTCGAAACGCCTCCAACGCCTAGTCCCTGACGCTGGCCAAAGGTGTAATACATCAATCCCTCATGACGGCCGACGCATAGTCCTTCGGTCGTTTCAATATCTCCAGGTTGCGCGGGTATGTATGTTTTCAAGAAATCACGGAAGCGTCGTTCGCCGATAAAACAGATACCCGTGCTGTCCTTTTTGGCGCTATTTTCGAAGTTATGATCTTGCGCAATTTTACGAACCGCTGGTTTTTCTATATCGCCTAGCGGGAATAGGGTTTTATCAAAGGCAGACTGGCTTACTGCATGTAAAAAATAGCTTTGATCCTTATTTGTATCGAGGCCTTTGTGCAGTTGGGCACATCCTTCGGCGTCTCTCAGAACTCGAGCGTAATGTCCCGTAGCGATATGGTCACCGCCAAGGGCTTCGGCGTATTCTAGAAAAACCTTGAATTTGATTTCACTATTACAGAGTACGTCGGGGTTGGGCGTGCGCAGCGCCCGGTATTCTTCTAAAAAGTATTCAAAGACGTTATCCCAGTATTCCGCTGCAAAGTTTGCGGTATGCAATTCAATGCCCAAGTTTTCGCATACCAGCGAAGCGTCCTCGAGATCTTGGATGGCGGTGCAGTATTCGGTTCCGTCGTCCTCGTCCCAGTTTTTCATGAACAAACCTTCAACCTGATAGCCTTGATCAAGCAGCAAGCGAGCGGAAACAGATGAATCCACCCCACCGGACATTCCGACAATTACTTTTGATGCGTTGATACTAGAAGCCATACTATTTCCGGCAGCCTTTGGTTTATGGTCTGTTGAGATTGATGAGGCGCGACATTCTAGGGCTTTTCGTCAATCATTTCTAAGGGATATCTGGTGCCGGAAAGAAATCTTTCAACATCTCGTGAAACCATTTCGCTGCGCTGGTTAGCTTGGTCCAAAACATCCTCTGCTTTCATCCAAAATGCCCGTTCAATATCAGGGTCGAGATTAGGGCATGGTATTTGCTCCGGACAAGATGCAATAAAACTTACCCGGTAGTAGGTTATGCCGTTAGCTGCACGAAGAACCGATATGCCGAGTACGTATTCCAGTTCAATAATATAACCGGTTTCCTCTAGCGTTTCTCTTAGGGCTGCTGACTTGAAACTTTCGCCAATTTCCACATGGCCGGCAGGCTGGTTAATAACCAGCCTGCCTTTGTCCATCTCTTCCACCATCAGAAGTAAACCATCTCTATGGCAAAGGGTGGCTACTGTTAGGTGAATTTGGTCTGGCATATTTTTCTCGGCTAGCAATATTTGAGTGAGGTCAATTAGCGCTGATTCTTCGCATGAAAATCAGTATCGACGGGGCTTTTGGAGTGCATTCTGGCCCAAGTTTGCTGTAGAATTCGCCCGCTCTCAACTGTCTGGTTAAAGCTTTTGCGATATTTCTATCGCACAAATTGAACAGATAATTACTTACCATTTAAATAAGATCGGAATTCCGACAAATAATTGAGGTTAACAAACACTGTGTCCAAGTCGAAGATTATATATACCAAAACTGACGAAGCACCCGCTTTAGCTACTTATTCTTTGTTACCCATTGTTCAAGCGTTCACAGCCTCGGCAAATATAGAAATTGAAACCAGTGATATCTCCCTCGCTGGTCGAGTATTGGCCAATTTCCCAGAGCAGTTATCTGAAGAGCAGAAAGTTAGCGATGCACTTTTGAATTTGGGAGCCCTTAGTCTAGCTCCCGAAGCGAATATCATTAAATTGCCAAACATTAGTGCTTCTATACCGCAGCTAAAGGCTGTGATTGAAGAATTGCAGTCAAAGGGTTACGCAATACCAAATTTTCCGGACGATCCTAGCTCAGAAGAAGAAAAGTCAATTCGAGAGCGCTATGGCAAGACTTTAGGTAGCGCAGTGAACCCAGTGCTTCGCCAAGGCAATTCAGATCGCAGAGCTCCGGCGGCTGTTAAGAGCTACGCGCGTAAAAACCCCCATAGTATGGGTGCCTGGGCCTCGGACTCTGGAACTGAAGTTGCTTCAATGAATGGTAAGGGCGATTTCTTTTCCAATGAGCAATCAGTTGTCATGTCTGAAGCGGGTAATGTGCGCATTGAGTTTGTGGCAAAAAGCGGTGAAATTATCGATTTGAAAGCCAGTACTCCATTGCTCGCTGGTGAAGTAATTGATAGCACTTTTATGAGCAGTAAAGCGCTTTGTAATTTTTTTGAAGCGGAGATACAAGACGCGAAACAGAAAGGTTTACTTTGGTCCCTGCATTTAAAAGCTACCATGATGAAAGTGTCTGACCCGATTGTTTTCGGCTATGCAGTTAAGACGTTTTTTAAGGATGTATTTACCAAGCACGCCGAGTTGTTTGATGAGATCGGAGTGAACGCCAATAATGGTTTTGGAAATCTGTACGACAAAATGGTCGATTTGCCTGCAGAAAAACAGCAAGAAATCGAAGCTGATATAGCCGCTTGTTATGAAATTCGTCCTGCAATGGCGATGGTTAATTCGGATAAAGGTATCACCAATTTGCATGTGCCCAGCGATGTAATTGTAGATGCATCCATGCCAGCCATGATCCGGGAGTCCGGCCGGATGTGGGGTCCAGATGGCGAGCTAGCAGACACTAAGGCAGTGATTCCAGATAGCACCTATGCGGTGATCTATCAGGCGGCAATTGATTTTTGCAAAGAGCATGGCGCATTTGACCCAACCACCATGGGCACTGTGCCCAATGTTGGATTGATGGCTCAAAAAGCCGAAGAATATGGTTCCCACGATAAAACATTCGAAGTGCCTGCAGGGGGCACTATGAAAGTGGTTGGGGACAATGGCGCAGTGCTAATGGAGCATGAGGTGGAGCAGGGCGATATTTGGCGTATGTGCCAAACTAAAGACGCTCCGATCCGGGACTGGGTAAAACTGGCTGTAACACGAGCACGTCAGTCAGGTATGCCCACCGTTTTTTGGTTAGATTCTGCAAGAGCGCACGACGCAAACCTAATTGCCAAAGTAAATGAATACCTGCAGGACCATGATATTTCTGGCCTTGAGATAACTATCAAATCGCCAGTGGATGCAATTAACTATTCCATGCAAAGAGCCATTGAGGGATTAGATACCATTTCTGTTACCGGAAATGTATTGAGAGATTATTTGACTGACCTGTTCCCGATAATTGAATTGGGAACTAGTGCAAAGATGTTGTCTATTGTTCCTCTGATGGCTGGTGGTGGTCTATTCGAAACAGGCGCTGGTGGATCTGCCCCCAAACACATTCAGCAGTTTTTAGAAGAAGGGCATCTGCGTTGGGATTCACTGGGTGAGTTTCTGGCTTTGGCTGTCTCTTTAGAGCATGTTGCTATAACTCAAGATAACAAGAATGCGCAAATTCTGGCAGACACGCTGGACCAAGCAACCGGCAAACTACTTGAGACGGGTAAATCTCCACTGCGCAAAATTGGGCAGCTTGATAATCGAGGTAGCCATTTCTACTTGGGGCTTTATTGGGCGCAAGCCTTGGCTTCTCAGACGGATAGTCCGGAAATACAGAAGCGCTTTTTTCCTTTGGCAGAGCGCCTGGCTGCAAATGAAAAGACAATTATGCGCGAGATCAATGCGACACAAGGGCAGGGTGTCAATGTGGGTGGGTACTATTTGATGGACGAAGCAATGGTCTCGAAAGCAATGCGGCCAAGCGATACTCTTAACGCGGCTCTCGCAAGCATCAATTGATGACTACAGCTGAAAAATGCCTTAAGCGTTTTTCAGGAATCTAAATCAGTGAGTTCCGGTTCGGAGCTCATTGGCTGCTCTTCTAAGTCCGAGGGTTCATCCTCGGTCTTAGAAGAGCTATCATCTGCATCTGCGGCCATATCCGCATCTGGATCAAGAGCGGGCGCTATATTTTCAGCGTGCTGTCCTTTATCACCGTCGACTAAGTCAAAGGAAACTGATTGACCTGCTTTCAAGGTACGGTATCCATCCATGCTAATGGCAGAGTAGTGAGCAAATACATCTACTTCACTATCTGAGGGTAGAATAAACCCATATCCCTTTGCGTTATTGAACCACTTCACTGTTCCGGTAGGCATAAATCCCCTCCCATTCCGGTCTGCCATATTATTGTTTTATAAGCGATTACAGCTGGCATTAAGAATCGCAAGGTCGAAAAAGTGAACCACTAAGGCTTTTATGTCAAGACTTTGTCTCCATATCACCTGTATGGCTTTGTTCTCTTTGCGCCAAAGGTTTTTACCTCGAGTTCCAAGATCAGAGTATTTTGCGAAATATATTAGAAGTAGAGTGACGGAACATTGTGTCAAATTTGTCACTCTCAAAGTTCTGCAACCCGGGTTGAATGGGGTAAAATTAGAAAAGAGGTAAAGGTATTAATGTCCGACCAAGAAGACCAAAATGAAATCAACTCCGATAGCGGGTTATTGCTTGAGGAGGAGAAGCCAAAATTAAAACGGCCGCCACTGTTTAAGGTGGTGATACTAAATGACGACTACACTCCAATGGAGTTTGTTGTCGAGATACTTGAACAGTTCTTTTCTATGAATAGAGAAAAGGCAACGCAAATTATGTTGGCGATACACACTCAAGGTAAGGCCGCTGTGGGTATTTACTCGAGAGATATCGCTGAAACTAAATCGCACCTAGTTAATCTATATGCGAAAGAACACGAACATCCACTGTTGTCGGATATTGAGCCGGCAGCAGATGATGATCAGGAGTAAATTACTGTGCTGAGCAGAGACCTGGAATTATCGTTAAATATGGCGTTTCAAGACGCTCGAAATCGCGGCCACGAATTTATGACCGTGGAACACTTACTCCTTGCGCTTCTTGATAATCAAGCGGCAATAGATGTTTTACGCGGGGTTGGTGCTGATTTATTTTCCCTAAGAGATCAACTCACAGAATACATCGAGGTAACCACCCCGGTTGTTAGTGAGGATCAGGCCGATCACGAAGTTCAACCAACGCTAGGATTCCAAAGAGTTCTGCAGCGGGCAATATTTCATGTGCAATCATCAGGGCGCGAAGAGTGCACTGGTGCCAATGTATTAGTCGCGATATATAGCGAATCTGATAGCCAAGCCGTATATTTTTTAAAGTCTCAAGATATCGACCGCATAGATATAGTGAACTTTATTAGTCATGGTGGGGCTATTTCGGGTGAAGATACCCTTTCTGAGCCACGTGAAATTGATGAAGAGGGAAGTGAGGCTCCTGCCAAACGACCCCTAGATGAATTCACGACGAACCTGAATGAACTAGCGCGTGTGGATCAGATTGACCCGTTAATTGGACGATCGGACGAAGTTGAACGGCTTTCACAGATATTGGCACGACGCCGTAAAAATAATCCCTTATTGGTAGGTGAATCAGGAGTAGGTAAAACGGCAATTGCTGAAGGCTTGGCCCGTTTAATTGTTGACGACCAAGTGCCCGACCTATTGAAGGAAAGCTCAGTTTACTCCTTGGATCTGGGCGCGTTATTAGCGGGAACTAAGTATCGCGGTGATTTCGAAAAACGCTTTAAAGGTGTGCTCTCAAATCTGATTGAGGAGCCCGGCGCAATTTTATTTATCGATGAAATTCACACCATAATTGGTGCGGGAGCTGCTTCTGGTGGCGTAATGGATGCTTCGAACCTGCTCAAGCCAGTTTTAACTTCCGGAAAGGTTCGAATTATTGGGTCAACTACTTATCAAGAATATCGAGGTATTTTTGATAAAGATCGAGCATTGTCACGCCGTTTCCAAAAGGTTGATGTGCCTGAACCTTCGGTTGAGGACACCATAGCAATTCTCAAAGGACTGAGGTCTCGCTTCGAAGATCATTATAGCCTCAAGTATGCGGACTCTGCTCTTGAGAGCGCCGCAAAGTTAGCTTCACGACATATCACTGATAGATTCCTGCCAGATAAGGCTATAGATGTTGTGGACGAAGCTGGTGCCTTCCAAATCTTGCAGCCTGCAGATAAACGCAAAAAAGTCATTGAAGCCATAGACGTAGAAAGAGTGGTAAGCAAAATAGCTCGTATCCCGGAAAAAAGTGTTTCCAGTACGGACAAAGAGCAACTGCGTAATTTGGGCGACAAGTTGAAAATGGTGGTATTCGGCCAGGATGCTGCGATCGATACACTGTCTACGGCAATCAAACTTTCTAGAGCCGGATTGAAAGGTAATGATAAACCTATCGGTTCATTTCTATTTTCCGGACCGACGGGTGTCGGAAAGACTGAAGTAACCAAACAGCTTGCCAATGTTTTGGGTATCGAACTGCAGCGCTTTGACATGTCCGAATACATGGAACGCCATACAGTTTCGCGTCTAATTGGTGCGCCTCCAGGCTATGTTGGTTTTGATCAAGGAGGATTGCTCACTGATGCGGTAACTAAACATCCGCACTGCGTTGTCTTACTTGATGAAGTAGAAAAGGCTCACCCGGAAGTGTTCAACTTGCTGTTGCAGGTTATGGACCATGGCACGTTGACGGACAACAATGGACGTAAGGCAGATTTTCGCAACGTTATATTGGTAATGACCACTAATGCCGGAGCGGAACTAATGGCTCGGACGTCTATAGGGTTCACGCAGCAAGATCACCGGTCTGATGGCATGGAGGCGATAAAAAAATCGTTTACGCCTGAATTCAGGAACCGTTTGGACGCTATCGTGCAATTTTCGCCACTTCAGTTAGAGGTTATCAAGACCGTGGTAGATAAGTTCTTGGTTGAGCTGCAAGCGCAGTTAGATGAGAAGCAAGTTCAAATTGAAGTGGATGAAGAGGCTCGCAACTGGCTGGCGGAACAGGGCTACGACGACAAAATGGGTGCGCGCCCTATGGCTCGTGTTATTAGCGAAAAAATCAAAAAGCCATTAGCGGAGCAGCTGCTATTTGGAGCGCTATCAGAAGGTGGTGGAATCGTTAATGTTTCTCTGGAAGAAGACGAAATAAAACTCAGTTATGAGTCACACCAAAGCAAAAAGGAGTTGGTAGAAGTACAGTAATTGTTGTTGTGCTTCCTACAGACTTTGAGGATCAGATCGGCTTGATCTGATCCTTTTTTGCTTCTTCTCTCAAGAACTACCTTCGTTGGAAATCAGCGCGAGCGAAAGGTAATCCGACCTTTGCTTAAGTCATAAGGGGTCATTTCCACCTTTACTTTGTCACCGGTAAGAATTCGGATGTAGTTTTTACGCATTTTTCCTGAGATATGTGCAGTAATTACGTGATCGTTTTCCAGTTTTACACGGAAGGTGGTATTCGGAAGGGAGTCGACAACCTCTCCTTCGAATTCAATTACATCATCTTTTGCCATTCAGTAAATAACCTGACACTTGTTAGAAGGCGAGCATTCTGCCATCACTTACGCCCAATCAAAAGGAAATAGTCCGGATAATTCATGCAGGGTTTGGATTTTAGGGTCGGGCTGGCGTCGCAGGTCTTGCTATCGCACGCCAAAACATAGCGCTAGCTGTGGTTAAAGACTGGTGGTGCGAGGAGCGACGCCAGCTTGCGCTTAAAGCCAAATAGAGAAATTTGGAATGCGGCGATCCTATTAATTCTGAGCAGGAATCTTGCTTAAGTTCGGCGCTGTGAAATATCCGGAGTAACCTGCCATTCTCCGTTTTCGAGTACTTCACAGGGTTTGAAACGGCTTTTATAATTCATTTTCTGCGATTCTTTGATCCAATACCCTAGAAAAAGATAGGGCAGCCCAAGGTTTTTGGTGATATTAATTTGCGCCAAGATCGCATAACTGCCCAAACTTCGCTGGTCTTCCAATGGGTCAAAAAAGCTATAGATAGCAGATAATCCTGTAGGCAGAAAATCGCAAACAGCGACCATAAGCAATCTATTTGATTTGGAGCGGAATTCTAAAAATCGAGCACAGTCTGGCGCAGCACAAATAAAATTATCAAATTGCTCTCGATCCGGTGGGTACATATCACCGTCTTGGTGCCTTTCCAATATATAGCGCTTGTACAAATCGAAGTAGGTGTCGGCGTCGGGCTTTTCCTGAACGCTAATTTCTAGGTCTGTATTGAGCCGAAGTGCCCGTTTTTGTGACTTAGACGGAACAAAGCTATCTGCCAGAACTCGCAACGGTTTGCACTGATTGCAAGAAGCGCAATTTGGCCGATAAAAGTGCTGCCCACTTCTGCGAAACCCTGCGTCATTTATCGCCTGATAAGTGTGCAAATCAACTGCATGTTCTGGGGAGACGAACTCGGTAGTAGCCATCAGATCGGCTAAATAGCTGCAGACATGCGGTTCCGTGCTAAGCAAGTTGAGAGTGATGGGGTTGTTCATTGATGTTTTGGTGGGAATAACGGCACATGGCATTGGTAAACTAGATGCTAACCTATATTTTTATCAAATACCGATGGCCAGACGGGTTCTTTTAAAAGGGCTTTGGTTAGGTATTTTTGATATAGCGCTCGGCTAATAGATCTCGTGCCCAGAGACCGAAGGTGCTCCGTTTCAAATTGACAGTCAATAAAGTCAAAGCCCTGAGTAAAAATCTGGTCGGCTAAGGTGAGAAATACATATTTCGAACTGTTGCTTATTCGATGAAACATAGATTCGCCGCAGAATACTGCTCCGGCGGCTACGCCGTATAAACCGCCTACTAGTGTATCTTTCTGCCAAATCTCTAAGGAGTGCGCAATTCCTAGTCTATTCAGTTCCAGGTAAGCATCGCGCATTTCATCGGTAATCCAGATACCTTCTTTTTCACTTCTTGAGCAGGCCTCTACCACGCTTTCAAACTCCGTATCCGTGGTAATTCGCAGATTGGCATCGGCACTGTCTCTGCGCATACGTCGCATGCTACGTGACCAGTGTTGATCGCCGGGGAGAAGCACTTCGCGGGGGTCTGGAGACCACCACATGATGGGGCTTTCTTGGTCGTACCAGGGGAAAATACCCGACCGATAAGCAGTAATCAGAGTATCGGCCTGCAAGTTGCCCCCAACCGCCAAGAGACCGTTGGGCGTTAATTCTGCTTCTTCAATGCTCGGAAACTCCGGTGTAACGGAATCAAGAATTGTGAAGGATGAAGCCATAGACGAGCAGAGCTTAGCTGTCTAGATATTTTTCGGCGTCTAGGGCCGCCATGCAGCCAAATCCGGCTGATGTGATGGCCTGTCGATAGATATGGTCGCTAACGTCTCCTGCGGCAAATACGCCCTCTAGACTGGTTTGAGTGGCGTTTCCGTCCAAGCCGCTATTAATCTTTAAGTACCCGTCTTTCATTTCCAACTGTCCGGCAAAAATATCTGTGTTGGGCTTATGACCAATAGCGATAAATACTCCCTGTAAATCTAATTCCTTGGTGGACGCATCTTCGCGGCTTCTCACGCGAATACCAGTAACTCCTGCATCGTTGCCTAGAACTTCGTCGAGTTCGGTATTCCAGAGGATTGTGATGTTTCCATTTTTCTCTTTTTCGAAAAGTCTGTCTTGCAGGATTTTTTCTGCGCGTAGGCTATCTCGCCTGTGAATTAGCACAACCTCGCTAGCCAAATTCGAAAGGTATAAAGCTTCTTCAACCGCGGTATTGCCTCCGCCGATTACTGCAACCTTCTGATCCCGGTAAAAGAATCCATCGCAGGTTGCGCAGGCACTGACTCCACGTCCTTGAAAGGCTTCCTCGGACTCCATGCCTAGATACATCGCGGAAGCACCTGTGGCAATAATTAGCGCATCGCAGCTATAGTTTTCGGAGCCTTTGAGCAGAAACGGTTTCTGGTTGAGGTCAACTTCTTCAATGTGGTCAAAAATAATTTCCGTTCCAAATCGCTCAGCATGTGCCTGCATTCGAACCATTAGATCAGGACCTTGCAGTCCTTCCGCGTCTCCAGGCCAGTTATCTACCTCTGTGGTAGTGGTGAGCTGTCCGCCTTGCTGCATGCCAGTGATGACTACCGGATTTAGATTGGCTCGGGCGGCATATACTGCTGCTGTATAGCCAGCTGGGCCTGAACCAAGAATGATAAGTCGGTGATGCTGGGTGGTCATTGCGTGTTTTCCAGAAAAGTTATAAGTAAATCGAATGCGAATGATATGGGGTCAAAGCACAAAGTAACAATTGCGATATTTTATTTAAAGGGCATTTCTATTAATTTAAGTTTGTACTAGCGCGAGTCAAAACGTTTATCTTGCACGGCGCTCTGCGCTGCTAATTGCCTTAGTCCATGGCAAGGAGAGCGCCAACAGTAGGCAGTCTTAAGTGACGTGGCGAATGGACGTTTTGGCCTCGCCCTTTTGGGGCTTACGTACATTCCCGATACCTTCGTCAGCTTTTTACGACAGGCGACCAGCAGCTCCTAAAAAATCTTCATTGGTGTCGGAAATGCCTGTATGTCTGGAACAATTTAAATTAATAGAGATGCCCTTAAGTATTGAAGATGCAAATCGGCTCGTAGACGGCGATAATAGCTGCATTAGATAAATCTTATAACTCGGGATTCTATTGAGAAAATCAGATAAGGCAAAAAGCACCGCCGCCAGTGACGAGCGCACCAATCGTATTCTTCGAGAGGGCGCGCTTATTCTTTGGGCTGTTTTGGCAATATTCTTGTTGGTTTCACTCCTATCCTACGATGCTCAGGATCCTGGTTGGTCTAGAACAAGCACGGGTGAAGGGGTTCAAAACGCGGGAGGGCCGTTAGGCGCTTGGCTGGCAGACTTCTTGTTTGTGGTATTTGGTGTTTTGGCCTATCTATTGCCCTTCTTATTGGCGCATCGAGTTTGGAAAGTATTTAGGGCTCATGCGGTTTCGGATAGCCCTTTTGATTGGATGTTGGTGGGTCTTCGAAGTTTAGGCTTTATTCTTATTATGGGAGCCGGGTGTGGCTTGGCGTATCTAAACCACTCTGGCGGCGCCTATTTCCCCCAGGGGATTGCTGGGGTCGTGGGCGAAATGGTTGGCAGTGCTTCAGTACAGCTTCTTGGGTTTTACGGGTCTAATTTAATATTGCTTGCCGCTACCCTGTTTGGCATTCCGGTTTTTACTGGCCTGTCCTGGCTAAAACTTTTTGATACAACCGGAAGATTGGTTATCCAACTTTGGAACCGTGCCTGCTTTCAAGTTCAGATTATCCGCGGCCGTATAAAAGAGAGACGCGAACGAAAAGCCTCCGAGACAAGGAGAGAGAGGTCCTTAGAGACTCATAAAGAAAAAGCGGCAAAACGCACCGCACCAAAGATTCAGGCTCCGACGCCAAAACCTGTCGCCTCTGAAAGAGCTCAAAAAGAAAAGCAATCATCTTTGTTTACTGAAGCATCTCCCGGCAGTCTGCCGGCCATTGGTCTACTTGATGAGGCTCGAGAGGAAGACAAGAGAGGCTTTTCTGCTGAATCATTAGAGGCGATGTCTAGGTTACTTGAACTCAAACTGTTGGATTTTGGCGTTGAGGCAGAGGTGACGGCGGTCTTGCCTGGGCCTGTAGTTACCCGATTTGAAATTCAGCCTGCCGCAGGTACCAAGGCAAGTAAAATCACTAACTTGTCACGTGATCTCGCCAGGTCTTTAGCCGTAGTTAGTGTGCGGGTAGTTGAAGTTATCACCGGAAAGTCGGTGATTGGCATAGAAATTCCGAACGAAAATCGTGAAATTGTCCGCCTTAGCCAAGTAATTTCCGCTCGGGAGTACGAAGACTCGAAATCGAAACTTACCATTGCTCTTGGCCACGATATATCAGGCTCCACGGTGGTGGCTGACTTGGCCCGCATGCCTCATTTATTGGTTGCTGGTACCACGGGGTCGGGTAAATCTGTAGCGGTTAATGTAATGCTTCTCAGCCTTCTCTATAAGTCTACTCCCGAAGACGTTAGGTTGATATTGGTGGATCCGAAGATGCTCGAACTGGCAGTTTATGAAGGCATTCCGCATTTGTTGACGCCGGTAATTACGGATATGAAAGATGCGGCCAATGGCCTGCGTTGGTGTGTGGGAGAAATGGAACGCCGCTATAAGTTAATGGCTAAATTGGGGGTGAGAAACCTAGCTGGTTACAACCGTAAAGTTGAGGACGCTATAGCTGCAGGAACTCCGATAAAAGACCCCACGTGGAAACCGGAAGAGACGGTAGGGCTCGATGCAGCTGTTGCTGGAGAGGGCTACGAAGATGCTCCAGAGCTTTCAAAATTGCCCTTTATCGTAGTTGTTATCGACGAATTTGCCGACATGATGATGATCGTCGATAAGAAAAAGGTAGAACAGCTTATATCCCGTATTGCTCAGAAGGCTAGAGCAGCAGGAATCCACTTAATCTTAGCAACGCAACGACCTTCTGTAGATGTAATAACTGGTCTTATTAAGGCCAATATCCCGTCTCGTATAGCGTTTCAGGTTAGTTCAAGGATAGATTCCAGAACTATTTTGGATCAGGGTGGCGCTGAGCAGCTTCTTGGTCATGGCGATATGCTGTTTTTGCCTCCAGGGCAAAACAATACGATTCGCGTACACGGAGCCTTTGTGGATGATCATGAGGTGCATCAAGTGGTAGAGGCATGGCGAAAGCTAGGTGAGCCAGAATATGTCGATGGTATTACCGATGAAGATGTCACTCGAATGATTCCAGTGCCGGGTTTACCAGATGAATCTGGAGACGGCAATGCAGAGGAATCTGATCCTTTGTACGATGAGGCTTTAGAGTTTGTTACTCAGTCGCGTAAAGCGTCGATATCGTCCGTTCAGCGTCGTCTGCGTGTCGGCTACAACCGTGCTGCTCGAATAATCGAGGCGATGGAAGCTGCTGGTGTAGTAACAGAGATGCAGTCGAATGGAAATCGAGAAGTTCTTGCTCCGGCGCCAAGGGATTAAAACTATGACTATATTTTTACGATTCGCCATCGGGGTCATTGCGCTTGCAGCTTTTTATGCTCCACTCGGATTTTCTGAGGGTGAGGGGGTAGTTGCAGAAGTGGCCCGGGCTTTGAGTCAATTACAGTCTGTGCAAGGCGACTTTGAACAGATTATTCGCGAGCAAGACGGTTATGTTTTAGACCGACAAACCGGTGCGTTTGCGCTGCAGAGACCAAGAAAATTAAGCTGGCAAGTTTCCGAGTTGGATCAGTTGCTGGTCAGCGACGGTGAGCAGCTATATTTATACGACGAATTGTTTGAGCAGGTGATAATTAGAGACTGGAGTTCTGACCCAACAATTAACCCGGCCGCAATACTACTCGATAATATCAACCTAGAAGAGTGGGCGACGGTTGAAGCATCCGGCCAGGGAATCAAGCTAACTCCTTTGCATGGTTCGTCACCGATATTGGAAATAGAGTTAATTATGGCCGGACAGTTTCCTGAAATGCTTCGGCTTCTCGATACCACTGGCCAGGTGACGGAGATTCGGTTTACTAATCTGGACCTGGATACAGAGCTTGCGGCGGATCTTTTTACCTTTGAGATACCGTCAGGAACTGAAGTTATATATGAAAACTAAAATTCTCAACCTTGGTACTGATGCATGAGCTTATGGGTATTTTTGGGTGTTGCGCTAGGCGGCGCATTGGGCGCTAGCCTAAGGTATTTGGCTGTTCAGTTGGTAGAAACGCCATCCGGCTTTCCCCTAGCCACTCTGTTGGTGAATATTCTCGGATCATTTCTGATTGGTATTTGTTACGTGCTAATTATGGAAAAAGCTTTGTTATCTGAGCTCTGGCGGCCGATTTTGATGGCGGGTTTTCTAGGTGGACTAACCACCTTCAGTGCTTTCTCCTTGGAAGCTGTCTATCTATTCGAAGAAGGTCGATGGCAAATGGCTCTAAGCTATGTTGTGTTCAGTATGGTTTTCTGTATTCTGGCCGCCTTTTCGGGCATTCAAATTACCCGAGCCCTGTAGTTTTAATGATAGCTGCAAATTTTATTAGGAGAGTAAATGCTTGATCCCAGACTGGTGCGACGAGAACCTGAGTTAGTCGCCGCCAAACTTGCTAAACGTGGATACCATCTCGATTTGGACAAGCTATCTGCGCTCGAAGAAAATCGGAAAGAAGTACAGGTATTAACCGAATCACTACAGGCAGAACGAAACTCTCGATCTAAGTCTATAGGCAAGGCAAAGGCGTCTGGTGAGGATATTGCCCCACTGCTTGAAGCAGTAAGCGATTTGGGCGATAAATTAGACAAGGCTAAATCAAATTTGGATGCGGTACAGACTGCTCTCGAAGAGCTATTGTCTGAAGTTCCTAACATCCCAGATGACGAAGTTCCGGAAGGCAAAACCGAGAATGATAATGTTGAAATTCGGCGGTGGGGAGAACCCCGTAAATTCGATTTTGATGTTAAAGATCATGTAGATCTAGGCAACGAGTTAGATCAACTAGATTTTGAAACCGCAGCAAAACTCACTGGCTCCAGATTTGCGGTTATGCGAGACGGTATTGCTCATCTGCACCGAGCCTTGATCCAGTTTATGTTGGATACCCATATAGAGGACCATGACTATCGAGAGATATACGTACCCTTCATCGTCAATGCAGACTCCTTATATGGTACAGGTCAGTTGCCTAAGTTTTCTGAAGATCTCTTTAAGCTAGAGCATGAGCAGGATTTTTATCTAATACCCACCGCCGAAGTCCCCGTCACTAATACTTTGCGAGATAGTATTTACGAAGAGGAATTGCCTCTTAAGTATGTTTGCCACACTCCTTGTTTCCGCAGTGAAGCGGGCAGTTATGGCCGTGATGTAAGGGGCATGATTCGACAACATCAATTTGAAAAAGTCGAGCTCGTTCAGTTTGTTGAAGCCGATCAATCTGAATCGGCTCTAGAGAGCTTGGTAGGACATGCGGAGCGAATACTTAAGTTGCTAGAGTTACCTCATAGAACGGTAATACTTTGTGGCGGAGATGTTGGTTTCGCAGCCGCTAGGACCTACGATATTGAAGTCTGGTTGCCATCTCAGGAAATGTATAGAGAAATATCTTCTTGCTCAAACTTCCGAGACTTTCAAGCTAGGCGAATGCAGGCTCGGTACCGGAACAATGAAGGTAAACCTGAGTTGCTGCATACTTTGAATGGGTCTGGTTTGGCTGTAGGTCGAACGCTTATAGCGATTCTGGAAAATTACCAGCAACAAGATGGCAGTGTTGTTGTGCCAGATATATTGCGCCCCTACATGAGGGGAATGAACCGCATTGCGGCTTCTACTAAATAGAGCCAGGATAGTTTTCAGAGAATGAAATCCTTCCCTTTCTTTTTTAAGCTCCAAGACTTGGCATGTTTGGTTGTCGGAGGTGGAGAGGGTGCTCGTCATAAGGCCAATTTACTGCTTAAGTCCGGTGCAAATCTGACCTTGGTTGCAGACCATCTGCATGCTTCTACCGAGCAGTTTATTAGTGAGAATCGCCTAGTGTATATCAATCAGGCCTACCATCCAGATCTGTTGAAGGGTATGCGACTAGTAATTGCTGCGGGTGACGAGGATCTTAATCACCAAATATCCGAAGATGCCCGGCGCATGGGGATTTTTATAAATGCGGTTGATATGCCGCAGCTCAGTGATTTCTTTTTCCCTTCGATTATTGATCGAAACCCTATAACTATTGCCATTGGCAGTGATGGTTCCTCTCCAGTTTTAGTTCGACATATGCGTGCACGGTTGGAAAGTACCTTGCCTTCTCGTTTGGGAGAATTGGGACAGCTAGTTTCCAAGTACCGTGATCAAGTACGTAAAAAATTCCCGAACTTAGATTTGCGAAGACGCTTTTGGGATAAACATATGGATGGTGCCACCGCTGAATTGGTCTACAGCGGCCGTATTGACGCGGCGTATGACTCCATTGAGGAAAGCTTAGCCGCCGATGAAAGTAATGCTATTGATGCTAAGGGAGAGGTATATCTCGTTGGCGCCGGCCCCGGTGATCCCGATTTACTTACTTTTAAGGCCTTGCGCCTAATGCAGCAGGCTGACGTCGTGCTTTACGACCGCTTGGTATCGGATGAGATATTGGAGCTGGTTCGACGAGAGAGTGAATTGATTTCCGTCGGAAAAGGCCGAAATATATACAGCATCACCCAAGACAATATTAATGAGTCCCTGGCTAAGTTTGCTCTAGAGGGTAAGCGTGTCTTGCGGCTGAAAGGTGGTGATCCATTTATCTTCGGCAGAGGTGGTGAGGAACTAGAGTATTTGGCGAATCTAGGCATCTCTTTTCAGGTAGTTCCGGGTATTACAGCTGCCTCTGGATGCGCTACCTACGCAGGTATTCCACTTACCCACAGGGATCACGCACAATCTGTCCGGTTTATCACCGGCCATCGAGTTGGTGGTGAGCTGAATTTGGATTGGAAAGAGTATGTAAAGCCAAATCAAACATTGGTTTTCTACATGGGGCTCAATGGCTTAGAGACTATATGTAATAAACTAATTGAAGTTGGACTTCCTCCTCAAACTCCTATCGCTTTGATCGAAAAGGGTACTAGAGTCGATCAACGTGTGTTTGTTTCTACTCTTGTCGAGTTGCCCGATATGGTGCGTAATGCCGGTGCAGAAGCACCGACTCTGATTGTTGTCGGAGACGTGGTTGGACTGCATCACAAGCTGAATTGGTGGGGGCAAGATTTGCATGCGAAAGGGCAGAAGATCTAAATGAAAATATTTCGTAAACCCTTAGTTTGGTTTGGATTCGCTTTAACGCCAAGCATTTTGAGTTTTGGCCTTATGGCGCAAGATGATCTTTTGCAGCTCTGTTTTAGCAATGCTCAAGCCGTAAATTCGGGCACTGAGATTCTTTGGTCCGATTTAGAACCCTGTGATTCAGCTATAGAACAACTAGATCAGATGGAGCTTTCTGATCACCAAATAACTTCAGTTCTGCTAAATCGCGCAATAATACTGACAGAGCTAACCGAGTACTCTCGAGCTAGATCGGATTTGGAGGCTGGCTTACGGATTGACCCTCAATCAGTTTATCTACACTTAAACATCGGCGTTTTAAGTATGGTTGAGCAAGACTATGCCGCAGCAACTGATGGTTTTTCGTTAGTTCTGGAACTGGAGCCTAATAACGCCTTGGCCCTTTTTAACAGAGCCTTAGCGCATTATTATTCTGGGGACTTGGTTTCGGCGGTAGATGACTTATTTACACTTCAGCTGGAACACCCATATGATTATTTGGCTTGGGTAACTGAAGAGTCTCTTCCTACTCTGGCGCCCTTAATGCCGGAACTGATATTGCCGATAGAGACACTGGATGATGTGCCTTTGCCTGTGGGTGAAATAGGGGTCGAGATTGAGGGTCTAACGGAAGAACCGGCTGCTCTAGAAGTGATATAAGCGCAGTAACCCTCAATTATTAGAGGCCAGTTTTAGTCTTTTAGACCGGCAGCCATCGCTGAATATGGCCCTTCGGCAGCAATTAGATCTTCGTGAGTGCCTGCTTCCACAATACGACCTTCATCCATCACATAGATCCTATGGGCTTTGCGCACGGTAGACAGTCTGTGTGCAATGACAAGTGAGGTTTTGCCTTCGAGGATGCTGTCCATTGCCGCCTGTATGCGCTTCTCGGTTTTGCTGTCTAAGGCAGATGTGGCTTCGTCCAGTAGCAAAATAGGCGCTTTGCGCAGCAAAGCTCTTGCTATAACAACGCGTTGACGCTGCCCTCCGGACAAGCTTGATCCTCTTGGCCCCGCGGAACTATGAATATCCTCTGGCAAGTCAGCGGTAAACTCCGTTACTAAGGCTGTTTCAGCAGCCTGCATGACCTCTTGCTCTGAGACGTCGACTCTGCCGCAGCTTATGTTCTGATAAATGCTTTCATCAAATAGGGCGGTTTCCTGAGTAACCAGAGCAATGGAATCTCTAAGTGAGGCAATCTTTATTGCTGATAATGGTTGGCCACCAATAGAGATTGATCCGCTTTCAGCTTCCTCGAATCGGCAGAGTAGATTAAACAAAGTACTTTTACCGGCGCCTGAAGGGCCCACAATAGCTGTCATTTTTCCAGCATCGGCGCAGAGCGACAGCGAGCTCAATACGGTTTGATCCGCTGCATAACTGAAACAAAGGTTCTTAAACTCGATGTCGCCGTCTGGAATTTTAACGGAGCCGGCATCGGCAGAATCAATAATTTTTGGGCGCTCATCCAAAAGTTCGTAAATGCGATCGAGGCTTACGCCGGCAGCCTGAAGTTGTCCGCCAACGCCAGCAAGGCGGCGCACAGGATCAAACAACAGCGCGAGCGCTGCAAAAAATGCCATGAAATCGCCAGGCGTCTTATTGCCCTCAATTATTTCTTGTCCGCCATATATCATTACCGCGACGAAACCGAAGCCAGCAATGATATCTACGATGGAGGGAAGCGCGGCTTTTCCACGTTCAGCCTGAAAGGTGCGATGACGGAATTCGTCGATTTCGGATATTGCGCGCTTCTCTTCATGAGCTTCCATTCGATTAGCTTTGATGGCTTTTATTCCGTGGAATATTTCGTCAAGCCTGGTACTTAATTCAGCGGCCGATATGCGAGATTTTAGAGTCGCTCGACGCACAAGTTTGTGAAGAAAGTTGACCGGAAGTGCCAAAAGAGGAAGCCCTACAAAAGCCACCAGAGTCCATCGCCAATCAATACTAACGGCAACCACTATTAGTGATATCAGGGTGACGGTATCTCTGCCAATTATGATTAAAGCGTTGCTTGCGGCGGTCTGAATCGTTTGAGTGTCCCCGCGAACTCTCTCGAGCAAATTACCCGGCGAATTCTTATTGAAGAACTGACTATCCAGAGTCATAAGGTGAGCGCTAAGTCGGCTCTGCATGTCTGCGACTACACGCAGGCCAATACTTGCAGTCAACGTCCGTTGTCCAAAAGCGGATATTGCTCTTAGGACAAAAATGCCAAAAATTATGCTGGCGATGGGTACTATAGATCCGGCATTTTGATTGATAAATATTTCATCAATCATGGGTCCTACGTAGTAGGCCAGTAGTCCCAGAGACCCACCATCGATTGCCATAAGTAGGGCCGCAAAGATAACTACGACGATTCGACGTCGAAGATAGTCGCGCCAAACTCGTCCCATAAGGGCTGTGGTATCAATAGCTTTGGTCTTGGCCACTCTTTCTACACTCTCGCTCTCTATTCTCGTTCTCTGCTCTCGTTCTTTATTCTCGATGAAGTAGTCGATCGATTATAAAGTTTGCTGCCTTTTTGCTTTTTGAAGGCCTAGATTGAAATTGCCGCATTAATTCGATGGGATCGTACTCCGATTCAACCCATTGCATGAATTCTATGCCAGTTTTTTGTCGTGCTTCAGCATAAGAATCCAGAAAGAAGTCGAGAATACCTGTTTTGGCGCTTCGAAAATGACCAAACTTCCAGCTTAGCTCCTTTTGCGCCTCTTCGACGGGACGCTTAAGGTGAATTAGTAAATACAGCGCAGACATCAACCCAGCTCGATCAGCTCCGGATTTACAGTGAAATAGGGCGGGGTACTTGAGGTTGTCGAATAGCTCTTCGGCATCGCGCAACATTTCCTTTTTGGGCGCCGCTCTGGAAAGCGTCCTAAAATAGACCAGTTTTAGCCCATATTTGATGCAAGCTTCTTCTGACAAGAGGTTACTACCAAAATCGTTAGTACCCCGAAAATTCACTATGGTGTGTATGCCCAGATTTGCAGCGCGTTTTACCATCATGGGCGGTGGATGATTCTGCCGGAAGACCTGATCCGATACCCAGGCGCTATTGGGATAAAGGTACCGAGTATAGGCGTGATCAAATATGACCATATCAAAATAGGCGAAAAAGCGGTTTCTAGGTGTACTGATATCCTCGCACCAACCGTGACGCCATTTGCGAATCCAAGGAGACCAGAAGGCAAGTTTTTTCATGTAGGTTATTTAGCCTGTATTAGACGTCAAATAGGTGTCTGGGTAGACAGCGGAATTATCGCACATCATCTGTAAATAGGTTTGTACGTCTGATAAGACGCAGTGTTTCTTATTTAGTAGATATTTGATCGAATTGCTGTCGCAGCAAATTTTTTTGCACTTTCCCCATGGTATTCCTGGGTAGCTCATCCACTAGGTATATTTTTCTAGGTTGTTTAAAACGAGCCAACTTCTCCTGCAGAAAGTTTGCTAAATCCTTTGTGTCTAGCGTGGCTCCAGTCTTGGCAACAACCACTGCAACAACGGATTCTCCAAGGTCAGGATGGGTCACGCCAATTACTGCTGATTCGTTCACCAATTCATGCTCGTCTACCAAGACCTCAATTTCCTTCGGGTATATGTTGTAACCACCGGAGATAATCAGATCTTTTTCTCTTCCAACAATGGAAACCCTGCCGTCTTTAGTCATCCGGCCAAGATCACCGGTAATGAAAAAATTATCATCCCTGAACTCTTCTGCGGTTTTTTCGGGCATTTGCCAATACCCCTGAAAGATATTCGGTCCTTTGGCCTCTATGCATCCGATTTCGCCGCGATCGAGTTCAACACCATTTTCGTCAGCGATCCGAACGTCGACCCCAGGTAAGGGGTAGCCTACGGTTCCAGGCATACGCTCTCCGACATAGGGGTTGGAGGTGATCATGCCCGCTTCAGTCATACCGTAGCGCTCCAATATTTTATGGCCGGTACGTTCGGTCCACTCATGATGAACCTGCTCAGTCATTGGGGCCGAGCCGGAAATGAATAGACGTATATTCGAGCATTCCTCGGCGCCGAAATCTGAGCTTCCGAGCAGTCGGCTGTAAAAGGTTGGTACACCCATCATTACGGTCGCATCTGCTCTAAGACTTGCCAATACTTCTGAAACACTAAAGCTGGGTAAAAATAGAACTTTTGAGGCATTTAGAAGAGCGCAGTGCAGCGCGACGAATAGTCCGTGGATATGAAATATTGGTAGCGCGTGTAATAACACATCCCCAGATTCGAATTGCCAGAGTTGGTGGAGAGTTTTAGCGTTAGATGCTAAGTTTTTATGGCTTAGCATGGCTCCTTTAGAGCGGCCTGTGGTTCCAGATGTATACAGAAACGCCGCCAAATCTTCCTCTGCTCTAGGTACTACCTCTTTTAAAGGCGATGACTCGAGAGACTTTTTCCAGAAATGTTCATCGGTGCTAGTACCCAAAACGAAAGTTCGAGAAACATCGCAACGATTTGCAACGGATTCAAGGGCGGCTAAACTGTGTTTCTGACAAAAGAAAAGCTTGGGGCTGGCATCGCTAAGGAAATATTCAACTTCAGTGGCAGTATAGGCAGTGTTTAGCGGCACAAAAACCGCGCCTATCCTAAGAACCGCCAAATAGAGAGCTACAGTGGCTGCGGATTTTTCTGTTTGCAGAACAACTCGATCGCCTGGTGCAACATTTTCTTCAACAAGAAGCCTAGCCATTCTGGCCGATAGAACGTCAATATCCCCGAAGCTATAGTTTTCTCCGTTCGGTAGTGCGAGAAAAGTATCGGCTAAATGGTTGGAATATCGATCTTGAAATAATTCAAATATATTTGAACTCACTTGGATTCCTATATTGGTTCTGTAATGGATTTGGGATCTATTTTATTAGATTTATTGTTGATGTATAGATCAAGGAAAACGACTTAGGTACTCAGATATTTGCTGAATCTGAGGGTTCTGACTACCCGTCCTTTCCAAAGCGTCGAGAGTGAGTCTAGCCTGCTCTATTTGCCCGAGCTGAATCTGATAGCTTGCAGCGGCGACTCCGATGTAAATTGAGGAGGGGGCAGAGGCATAACTAGAGAGTATTTGTTCTATGCCCAAGTTTGTCGCACCAGATTCGTACAGGGCAATTCCGTAAACGTATCCATAGTGGCCATTTTCCGGAGATAGGTCTGCAGCCCTCTCTAAGTTAAGCAGAGCTGCATCGCGCTCGCCCGTGCGTATCTGCGAGAGTCCAAGAGAAAAATAGGGGTCTCCGACATCAGGGTAGGCAGAAATTGCTCTTCGAAGGCTTGCTCGGGCTGCATCTTCGTCGTCGATGCCGCTGTATAAAGCAGCTTGATTTATTAGTGCTGGCGGCCAGCCTGGCGCTATAACTAAAGCCTGTGCGACATATTTCAGAGCTGATTCTGAATCGCCGATGTTGCTGTAGAGATTAGAAAGCTGCAACGCTAGTCCGGGTGAATCTTGATGTTGAAGCAATACTTGTTGAGCTTCGGCTAGGGCGTTCTGCCAATCTATATGCTCTGCAGAACTGAGCTGTTGTAAATCGATAGCAGCTAATTGGTTAATCGCTGCAATACGAACAGAGAGCAAATCATCTCCTAACAATGGGAGTAGGTTGCCTGCTGTCTGTTCTGTCGGGAAAGCAGAGAGAGCGCTTATGGCAGCTTGACGTTCAATTACCGATTCACTTTGAGTATATCGGCGGATAGCGTTGTAAGCGTTTGGTGAGTCCGACTGTGATACTTGCTGTAAAACTGTGAAACGTGTCGACGCATTGGTATCGGGTTCCGCCAGTATAGAGAACAGCCTGCTAAGGCTAGCCGGGTCTCCCTGGCCGGCCTCGTAAAGGGTTTCCGCGTAATGACGTTCGATATCCGGCCACCATTCTGAAAATGCCTGTGCGGCCCATTCTAGGTTTTCGTCAACATGGCAGGCGCTACAAGCGTTAGGTGTACCTAGCTCTAGCGACAGGTCTGGTCTTGGAACGCGAATGCTATGGTCGCGCCGGGGATCAATCACCATAAAATTGGTAGCCGGCATATGGCAATCAACGCAGAGTGCGCCAGCCGATTCAATAGGATGAAAATGGTGTTCCGGCGTATCGTAAACTCTTGGCATATGACATTGAGCGCATAGCTGGTTGGGCTCCGCGAGCAACTCGAGGGAATGCGGTTCGTGGCAATTCGAGCAGGTCACTCCTTCATCGTGCATACGGCTTTGCATGAAGGAACCCATAACAAAAACCTCTTCGCGGATCTGCCCGTCGATATGGTAAAGGGGTTCCGTTGCCGGACTAATCTGAAAGGCGTCATGAAAGCTTCCAGTGAAGGGCTGTAATTCACTCCTGAGGGAATGGCACTGGGCGCACACTTGTTGCTCAAATGGAGCCTCAGAGGTATCTGCGCCGATACGGCTAGCTATGGCTGCATCTGCGCTCGTAAACCCCCAGCCTCCAGCGGTATCTAGCGACCAAGGAAAACCCGCATTGGCAGCTTGCGCAGAGGTATCTGCCGTCCAACCAATATGATCTTCTCCTGCGCCGTGACAGGCCTCGCAAGCGACATTGATTTCCGACCAAGTGGTATCAAATTGATTAGATTCCGCGTCATAGTTCTTTTCTAAATTTGTACTGTGGCAACCTGCACAGCTGGTATTCCAATTGTGAGTGAAGGCGGTCCAGTGCAACAAATCTCCCGCTACGATCACTTCGTCGGGATATAAGTGAAACCATTTTTGTCCGCCTTCATTCTCGGGACGGGCGTCCCAAGAAATATTTAACACTTGTTTGCGGCCGTCTTCAAAACTTATCAAATATTGCTGCAAGGGCTCCCAGCCAAAGGTATGACTTATTTGGAATTCCTCCATCTCGCCTTCAGCATTTTCTGTAGAAATATAGAAATTACCCTCATCTCTACGAAATTTACTGAGAATATCGTTGTGTTCAAACTCGGTGTTGTTAAAGTCCGCTAGAACAGTGGACTCTGATGCCTCTGCCATGGCTAACTGATGGTGACTACCCGACCAGTTTTGCCATTCGTTAAGATGGCATCCCTTGCAAGTTTCAGCCCCCACATACTCAGCCGATTGAAGTGGTAAGGAAAAGTATGTAACGAAGAGGCAGAATAGAAGTCGGTAGGGGTAAAACATGAATTTTTTTGGCCAAATCAACAGGCCGTTAGTCTATCAGTAGGAATATAACTTGGATAATTTTGATTTAATTGTAATCGGTGGTGGATCCGGTGGAGTAAGAGCGGCTCGGATGGCCGCATCACGAGGGTTTAGCGTTGCGATAGCTGAGGATACACACTGGGGCGGCACCTGCGTGAACGTTGGTTGTGTGCCGAAAAAGTTGATGGTGTATGCATCTCACTTTTCTCATGATTTTGAGGATGCTCGATCCTACGGTTGGGAGGTCAATGCCGGTGGTTTTAATTGGCAGCACTTTATGAAAAAGAAAGATGCTGAAATTAGCCGACTAAACGGTATTTATGTGACACTGCTTGAAAATGCAGGTGTCAAAGTGATTGATGGGCGTGGATATATTAGCGGGCCCAATAGCGTTGAGGTCGGTGGTCAAAGCTATGGCGCGAAAAGAATTCTAATTGCAGTAGGCGGCGAGCCTTTCATGCCAAACATACCAGGTGATGAGCATTGTATTAGCTCGGATCAGGTATTTTTTCTTCCCGAACAGCCTAAGTCTATTGTTATGGTCGGAGGAGGATTTATTGCCCTTGAGTTTGCCAGCATATTGGCGGGCATGGGAACGGCTGTGACGCTCTTATACCGCAGCGAGTTGTTCCTGCGGGGTTTTGACAAGGATCTGCGCGAAAGAATGGTTCCAGCAATTCGAAATCTTGGTATTGATCTAAGACTGTCCACTGATATTGATCGAGTTGATCTTTCTGAAGCGGGTCAGCGTTTAGTTTCAGTAAGTGATGGCACTAAAATTGCTGTTGATCAGGTTTTCTATGCGACGGGTCGAGTCCCCCGGACAAAAGACTTGTGGGCCGATACGGTTCAGATCGATACGGCTAAAAACGGTGCGGTATTGGTTGACGATAATTTTCAATCTTCAGTGCCCTCGATATTTGCCTTGGGCGATGTAGTAGGCCGAATGGCTCTCACTCCGGTGGCTACGGCAGAGGCGATGGCAATGGTTGATTACTGGATGGAAGGCAAGTCCGTTGATATTGACTACAGCATAATTCCCTCAGCTGTCTTTACTCAGCCAAATATATCTACTGCGGGCATGACGGAAGACCGGGCAATCGAACAGAATGTTCCGGTAAGAATATTCGAAACCGATTTCAAACATATGAAGCACAGTCTTACGGGCCGAGACGATCGCATTTATATTAAAATGGTAGTTCATGCTGATACCGATAAGGTATTGGGCGTTCATGCCATAGGGCCTGATGTGGGTGAAATGATTCAAACTGCTGCCGTTGCTATCACTGCTGGGGCTACAAAAGCACATTTTGATCGCACAATTGGTATTCATCCGACAATGGCTGAAGAATTGGTAACCATGCGTACGGAACGGACGGGCTAATCAGGAAAATGCGTTTATCTAGAAAACAGCTAGAAAGCAATTGGGATCAATGAATGGGCGAAACCGCCCCTGTATCTGAAGAGTTAAGAGAGCGGCGCGAGCTGGTCTTTCTGATATTGGCAGGCTTTTTTATCTGCTCAATGACGCTATTAAATGTTATTGGCATAACTCGATTTGTGCAGTTGGGCCCGATGCAGCTTGCTATAGGTGTGCTTCCTTACCCCTTGACCTTTCTTTGCACAGATCTGGTTTGCGAACTTTATGGCAAACGTCGTGCGAATCGAATGGTTACTGTCGGATTGATTTTAAATTTCTTCATACTGGCGGTTCTATATATTGGTCAATTGATCCCCGCTGTAGGGCTTGAATCTAGGCCGCCGTGGCAAGATATCTCTCTGGCCGCGGATGTCGGCTTGCCAAATGGGTCTACCGCCAGCGGCTCTGTAGAGCTCTTTACTCTTATCTACGCGACAACGTCGGGGGCCGTATTTGCGTCGATGCTTGCTTATGTAGCGGCACAATATGTTGACGTTAGGCTATTTCATTTTTGGAAGCGTATTACCAAGGGCAAAAATCTTTGGATTCGGAATAATTTCAGTACCATGATGAGCCAGCTAGTGGATTCTTTTACGGTAATCGCGGTCACTTTTGGCGCGGCCTTTCTACGTGGAGATATGGCGTTAAGTTTGTTGCTGGTGCTTATGTTTAACAACTACTTGTTCAAGTTTTTTGCGGCGGTCATAGATACACCTCTGATCTATCTATGCGTGTGGCGATTGAAACCTTACTTAGGTATTGAAGAAGAGAAGTACGACTGACCATAAACGGAGGTTAGCGTTAGTGTTCAATCTGCCCCAGATTGACATCGATACTTGTACCGTTTATTGCCGGATTCTCGGCACAAAATTTGAGGCATTTAGCTATTTCGTCTGGTCTAACCAGCCGAGAGAAAGAATTGCTCTCGCCAAGGGATTTTAGAATTTCCGGGTCTTGACCAACGTGCTCGCGCAACATCTCAGTATCGGTAAATCCGGGGCAAATACAGGCGGTATGAATCCCTGATCCAATCAAATCCTGACAGCTGGCTCGCATTAAGCCCAGCACTCCATGCTTGGATGTTGAATAACTCAGGGTATTGGCTACCGCTTTATGAGAGAGCGTCGATCCTAGGTAGAGAACCGACGAGCCAGAAGGCATATTAGGAACCAGTATTTCGTTAAGTTGCTGCGGAGCAACTAGGTTAACTTGAAGCACCATCGCCAGATTTCCGGCATCGCGGATGTCATCCTTCAACAATACTGCGGCGTTATGGATTAGGACCAGCTGATCGGGTTTGCCTGCTAGTTTTACCAATGTACCCGATGAATTGTTCGCCCAATCAGGGTCAGAGAAATCGATACAAAGCTGCTCGGCCAGATCCAAATGTGTATTGCTGCGAGATAGGTTGATTACGCGATATCCGGCGGCGGCGAATAGTTCGACTGTGGCCAGTCCGATACCGCGACTTCCGCCGGTGATTACAAGAACTCTATCCATGGGACGGTCCCTGATGTTCTTGATCTGAGCTCCATTGGCAGGAACCCCATTGTCCCGGCCCCGAAGAGACCTTCATTTCGATTTCGCGCACGTCATAGGTACTTATATCGCCGTCTTTCATCAATTGGGAGAGAAGGTATCTAGCAAACTCTTCGACGGTCGCGTTTCGTATAGGCAATACAAGCGTGTCTGAAATAAGGAATCGCATTTGCTCGCCGTTGAATTGCACTAGATATTCATTTCCAGTCTCGCTTATTTTGAGGTGCGGAGATAAGCCCGGTAGTAGCATGAATTCGTCTAAAGCTTCACAAAGAGATTGCAGTTTGGCTTTGAACTCACCGTAACTGAAACAGAGGCCATTATCGCCAACCGGTGCAACTATGCTGGCGGACACTGCAAAATTATGCCCATGTAACCTTTCACGTTCAGTGGAAGAAAATATTGTGAAATGACCGGCGGAAAATTTGAGATACTCCTTAGATAGTTCGATGGTGGTGAGTTGATTCACTGGTTTTTGCTACTACTCTAATTTTGGAGACGCCAAACTATCAGCTTCAGGATAGCGATGTCTATGCGTCCTTGGTATTAGCTAGTGAGATCACGCCATTCTTGGTAACTAATACAGCCGTAATAATGGTCTCTCAAATAGTGCACCGTCTTCAATGTTCTAAAGGCGTCAAACCAGAAGCTAAGTTGATATTGATACTGAGGACGGTCTTTCTCATAAAAAGGGGTTAAGTGCTTGAGCGCCGACTGAATGCCAATTTGCTCCAAGGCCGAAAAAAACTCTTTAGGCATATTTTCAGATACAGACCAGTTTGTTGGAGATGTCGATCTTATGCACTGCCATCCATTCGAAAATATCTCAAAGCAAGCAGGATGATAAAAGATGGCGTCGTTTTCCGGTGATGCAGATCGCATCAGCTTGCTTACCGCAGGCCCTGTTCCAAATGGAACGCGATTGGATTGCCTGCACTCTAGCGCTATTTCTGGTGAGTCGATGCTTTTTACTCCGCCGAGCTTTTGCAATTTATTAAGTAGGTAAAAATCTTCTCCGCCAGCCCTCTTTGGAAAGCCCCGGGCTTGTGCATAGCGAACCAAATTTAGTGCGAGCAGACTGCCAGTTGGATTGTATGCGTAGCTGGATCCGGCTTTTTCCAGTTGGACGCGGTAATCCTGCATTCGCGCATCATATATCTGAGTTGCTTGGAATAGGGCGTCCTCAGCGGCCCGGTATCTGTGCGCATATATCATGGCAGCACAGTCTGAATATGGGATGTCGAAATAAGACTCGGGCAAATACGCATCGGCATCTGTGGTATGGACCCAATCTGTAGTCAAAACCGATTCATTTGCGAGTTTTAGGGCGATATCGCAGCCAATTTTTCGTGCCAGCCCAACTCCTTGTTGTTTAGGTATCAGGATTTTTGAACAGCGGTCTACTAATAAAAATGTGGGACCAGATGGAGATGCCTTTCGCCAGCTTAGATTTTCTTTAGTATCGATAATGTCAGGCAGAAGTGTTTTCGTAGAATCCAGTAACTGGATGGTTTCTTCGATTTGTTGAGGGTGTGAATTGGTGGGGCGATTGATTACAAGGATCACAAGTAAGCGCTGATCGTCTGCCCAAGTTTTTAGAATTCGCCTTATAAAGTCGATTGACTCCGCAAAAGCAGGAATAACCAAGCATCGATCGAAACTTAAGCCAAGCGACAAGCTAAGAGTATGAGTTTCCGGTTCGGAGTATTGGCTTAGATATTTTTCAGTGGCTTTTGAAGGCACTTTTTGTTTGGTCAGCGTCTAGTGAAGCGCTGGTCGAACTGGCAATCTAGTGGCTAATTCAGCTTCGAATTCCAGTAAGTATTGCAGACGTTCTTGAACCTCGGCATCCGGAAAGTACTCTCGTGCCAAATCCAGAAAGAGGGCGTTATGTCGTTCTTCAGAGCGAGTAATGGCTTCATAGAATATCTTCAGATCTCCCTCAGGCAGGGCTAGGGCGACGATGCCAAAGCGCTCAACTCCACGGGCTTCAATAATACCTCCTGTGAGTAATCTATCCAGGAGACCAGATTCTTTTCCATCTCTTATTTGGGTACGCATTTCATTTACGTATTCGTCCTTTTTATCAGGAAGGAGTTGTAATCCACGCTCTTGAAGTATGCGCACACATTCACGAAAGTGAGTCAGTTCTTCGATGGCTAGATCGATCATTTCACTGACTAACCTTTCTTTGTCGCGAAAGTGCAGGGCCATAGACATTGCCATGCCGGAGGCCTTTTTTTCTGCCGCGGCGTGGTCATTTAAAAAACTATCAAAGTCTTCCAAAACGGTTTCTGCCCAACTTTCGGGCGTTTGCGCAATAAGTCTTATCACTGAGGAGGCTAGAGGTTAGAGGAAAGAGTCGAGCTAAAAAACGCAGTGGGAGTCGAGAGCGCCCAATGCCTGATCAAGATCTTCAACGTTGAGGGCATCGACTAAACGATTGATGTGAAAATTGACCGCGCGCAGGGGTAAGTTGAGTTTACTGGCAGTTTGCCTTCTAGATAAACCAGTTTTTAAATATTGAGCAATATGCAATTGCCGTAAGCTGACTCGGGGACCATCTTGCATCCATTCACGCTCTGAAAGGCGGATCAAATAGGGCATGATATTTTCGAATACGCTAGTTTGTTCGTTATTAAGTCGATCAGAGTCAGTTGCGAGATGAACAGCTAATAGTGTATTTGCATGAACATTAGATCGTTGAACGGAGGAGAAGCCAGATGCCATTCCATGATGGCGCATTCGCTGCCTAAGGGCGCTTGCTGTAGAATAATGTTGGTCTGACGAATAAGCTCTGTCCCAGTTGAATTCTATCGCTAGTTTCAAACCGGTTGACAGCAAAGGGTCCTCATTGAAGATTTTTTCTTCAATGTATTCTGGATGGAAATATAAATAGGCTCCAAAGCATCGGCAGTCGGGTTCGCTGAAGTTTTTACCATCGTATTGAATTCGTTGGATCATCAATCCTGACAAGCGGCAATGGGTTTTAAGGGTTCGACAAAGCGTGCCAATATCTTGAAGTTCTTTGGCGTAGTGAATACTGGCTAAGTAGTTTAGCGTTTGAGTCGAATTTTGGGAAAGTGACATCTATGGTATTAACCATCTACAAAATGTGACCTAGACTATAGATGCAGAAGGTAGCAGTTGTAAATTTTGTTTTTTGTTGGTTAGCTGCTGCGCTTGTAAATACATGGATGTAATATGGAATGGAATCAGTGAGAATGGGTAAGTCAGATTTGTCTAACATAGAAGTACTGTTCGTCGACGACGAAGAGCAAACACTTAAATATTTATCACGAGCTTTCTCGTCGATTTGTCGCGTCCGACTGGCGACAAATGTTGACGAAGCCCTTGTGGTGCTTAAAAGTTCTAAAGATATCGCTGTTGTAGTAACCGACCAGGTTATGCCAGGCGCAAAGGGAACAGAGCTTCTTCGTTGGGTAAGCGAAAATAGACCTCATATTGTGCGTATTCTTACGACTGCCTATGCAGATCTTACGAGCGCGATAGAAAGCATAAATAGGGGTGAGGTATTCAAGTTTGTAGAAAAACCATGGACCCTGACTGACTTAGAGGAGCTTCTAGAAGAGGCTATCTGTCGGTTCCGTGAAAAATTGTCTGTAGCAGATTACGGTTCCGTTAGTGATGAAATCATCATTCATAAAATGACTTCACAAGTCGCTAGTGACTGTGAAGGGTGGAAACTCTATGCAATGCATTCGCTTGATCGGCTCGGAGATTACGAGGCAGGAATTGAAGCCATTGCGAATAAACATATGGCTGCGCTTGTGGAAAACCTGGATGAGTCACGTGCGGCAGTACTGATAGAGAGTTTAGATACTTATATTGATGAAAGCTTTTTATCAAAAGTGGTTCTGGCCCAAGTTCACGTGGCTGTAAACAGAGCTTTCAACACTGATACTAGTCACTAAGGTGGTTATGGCAACAACGAATCGACAACTAAACTCCACCGTTACCTTCAAGAACAGCCAAGGAATGGAAGCGAGAGGGTCGCTAATTGGAATTACACGACAAACGATTTCGATGGAGGTCTACGATCCCTATTCTGTAGCTCAAATGTCTGAGATGCTTACGGATATTACGGTTCGTCGTCAGGGTCGAGTTGTTTATCAAGGCAGCGCGGTAGTTACTTCACTGGTAAATACCGGTATTTATTTGGTTCTTTCTGCAACCCTAACTGATCCCTGGAAAGATGCGACCGAGGTTATCAGTGATAAAAATGCCCTAAGAGTTGAAGTAGATCAGTTTTTAGTTGATCTAGAAGTCTTTAAAAAAGTTCGACCTGAATTTCAGATCTCGGTTAGTCGACTGCGAACGGATTTGTCGGAAATCAGCCGATGGATAGAGCAGATTGATATGGTCGCTGATGCTCGAGGGGTGGGACAAAGTGGCACGCTTCAAGATGAGTATGTGGATGAAATTTAGGCTTCCGTATTGCCTCATTTATTTCAGCATATGCTGGGTTTCGAAGAAGAATCACAACACGTTCCTGAAGAACTCAAAGATATACACCGGGTATATGCTCAGAGAGATTTGCATCCTCTGATGCTCCGATCGCCATTTGTTCACCGTACCTATGTCAAACCGCTTGGTTACGCTGGCGATTATGAGATGGTAAATATGATGGTGCGTAACCCAAATGAGGGCCCTAGTACCTATTTCAAGATTATCAATAGTCTATTCCTGTCAGGCGGGCCTGCTGAGGCGCACAGAAACCGTATTGTTATTCTGCTCAAACATTTAAATAAACATATTGATGAATCACTTGCCAAAGGCAAGCCTCTCAAGATTTTGAATCTCGGATGCGGACCAGCGGTGGAGATTCAGCAGCTGCTGGAAGCGAGGACCGTTCCCGGATCTGTCGAGCTAACACTAATCGATTTTAGCCAGGAAACTCTGGATTACACCTACGAGAAAATTACGCGAAAGTTAGCTAATCACAACTCGGGGTTAAGACTAAATGTAGTGCACAGATCAGTTGATCAGATCCTACGCCAATCTGCGAAGATTAAGGAAACCGATCGCGACACTTATGATTTTATATATTGTGCCGGCTTATTTGATTACTTTTCGCAAAAGGCCTGCAGCCGCGTTCTAAAGCTTTTTCATGCGCTGGTAAAACCAGGGTGCTGGGTACTTTCAACTAACGTGCACAAAGACAATCCAGCTCAGGCTTCGATGGAATACATTGCTGAGTGGCATCTGGTGTATCGCAACGAAAAGGATATGACAGCTTTGATTCCAAGCGACTGGGAGCAAAAAGTCTATTGCGATAAGACGGGCGTCAACGTATTCCTTGAGTACAAGAAGGCTGAAGCCTCTTAATGATTGACCCGCAGGAGCTCAAGCGACGCTATCGAATTAGCAACGCGGAGGAGCGTTTTCAGCGCTCCAGAGTCGGTTGCGTTGTTGCGCTTATCGCGTTTCCTATGGGTACCAGTCTAGATGTGTTTTTGTATCCTGACCTTTTGCGGGAGCTGAGCATAATCCGTTATCTCAGTGTGTTGATTGTTGGGCTAATTTTCTTTGCACACCGCTACCGTTGGTTTGAGGACAATATTTTCACAACCAATTTTGCTATGCCATTTGTTGTGGCCGCATCTATGTGCACCATGATCGCCATAACCGATGGGCTGTCAGGTCCATACTATGCTGGATTGTGCCTATTGATCGTTGGCGTCTCTTTATTGCTACCTTTTAATATTAAAGATGCCTCGATACTTTTGATATTTTCCCTAACGAGCTTTGCCTTGGCCGGCTGGTATTCTGGAATCGATCTATCCGAGTGGCAGCAAATCTACAACAACGTCTTTTTTACACTTTCGACTGGCCTGATAGCTTGCGCTGCTGCCTTTTTTACGGAGAGAGCCCGAGTACGAGAGTTTGAATTGACTTTTGAATTGGATCATCAAAATCATGAGCTTGATCAGAGAAATCATGACTTGGCAGAAATGGATCGGATGAAATCTAGATTTTTCGCCAATATAAGTCATGAGTTGCGTACTCCATTGACCTTGATCCTCTCGCCTGTGGAAGACATGTTGCGCAGCACAACTTTACCGCATCGTTTAGAAACTCAGCTGGTCTTTGTTAGAGATAACTCATACCGATTACTGAATCTTGTGAACGATCTTCTGGATGTTATGCGACTTGAAGAAGGCATGACTAGGCTCGAGTCGGTGCCCATTAATCTTAATTCTCTGGTGAACAATGTAATTGGAGGAATGCAGCATTATGCGTCGCAGCAAAATGTTGAGCTTGGCGTAAAAACGGCCGTTGTTTTTTGGATTACTGGAGATCGTCGGGCGGTTGAAAAAATTGTAATAAACTTAATCAATAATGCCGTTAAATTCACACCTGCCGGCGGCAGGGTTAGTGTGACTTTTGAGTCCGTTGATTCTTATGTAGATATGGTGATTGAAGATACTGGTCCGGGCATCGAACAATCAAATTTTGAAATGATTTTTGATCGGTTTCAGCAAGTTGATTCTTCTTCCACCAGAAAACATCAAGGAACCGGCCTTGGGTTGGCATTGGTGAAGGAATTAGTAGAGCTGCAGGGCGGTAGTGTTTCGGTTGAAAGTGAAATGGGATCCGGTGCCGCTTTTAAAGTAAGGCTACCGCAAAGTCAGGGAGACAGAGAGATGACATCATTGTTAGAGCAGGACGGGGAGTTTCGTGGTGACGTTCATTCAAGGGCTCGATATGCGCCGCAAAAATCTAGTGAAGAGTTAGAGACCTCGACTCTGCCTGAGCCAGCTCAGGACGATTCGAGGCCTAAGATACTTGTCATCGAAGACGAAAGGGATGTTCGTGCATATCTACGAGAAGCTTTGCAAGATGATTTCCAAGTGCAGACTGCGGCTACGGGCAAAATTGGCTGGGACATGATGAACTCGGCGGTTCCTGACTTGGTGGTTACGGATTTGATGCTGCCTGAATTGGATGGGCTAACTCTGTGCAATATGATTCGGGAAAATGAGAGTTTGCGTAATGTGAAAGTTATGCTGCTTACTGCCCGCACGGATGAAAAATCTAAGCTAAGCGCCTTAGATAATGGGGCCGATGACTTTTTGACCAAACCATTTTCTACTATCGAAATTAAGAAGCGCCTATCAAATCTCTGGTTAACTTCTCAGTTGCAGCGTGACTTACAGGTGCGTAATGTGGAGCTGGAGACGACCTTAGGTGATTTGCAAAGTACTCAGGGAAAGCTTATTCAAAGTGAAAAACTGAATGCTCTTGGTCGTTTGGCGGCAGGTTTGCTGCACGAAGTGAATAACCCCCTTAATTACGCTTATGGCACGTTTCAGTTAATAGAACGTGAACCTGTGATGAAGGAGCATGAACACATTAGGGAAATGATGGGCGATGTCCGGGACGGAATGGAACGCATTGCCGCGATAGTCAAAGATTTGAAAACCTTTGCTTATCCGGAAGCTGTGCATATGCAGCAGGAGTTTGATTTAGCGGGCGCATTGGCAAGTGCCGAGAGACTATCTGCAGCGAGCTTACGAGGTATCAAAGTAGAAAAAACACTGAGCGCTCCTTCAGTAGTAGTTGGCTCTCAGAGTCATATTGTTCAGGTGCTGATAAATCTGTTTGAAAATTCCTGCCACGCAATGAATGCTTCGTCAGCGGACTCCAAGCTCAGTATTTCTAGTGAACGGACCGATAACGGGCGTGTACGTGTTTCAGTGAGAGATAGCGGAACCGGAATTCCAGAAGATATTTTGGAAAGTGTATTTGATCCCTTTTTTACCACTAAAGAGGTAGGGGCTGGGCTTGGAATGGGCTTAAGTACTTGCTATACCATTATTGACAACCATGGAGGCGCGCTTTCCGTAGTTTCGGACTCAGCCTCCTATACAGAATTTAGCTTTGATTTGGCGTCGCCAGGTCAGATAGTCGATGCAGTTCTCGAGGGAGAAGATTAAGTGATTAGATCGGTAGACGGAAATCCATGCGTTTTATTCGTTGATGACGAAGAAATGACACGAAAGACTTTTGAACGCATCGCAGCCAGCGAGTTTCCAGTTTTGCTTGCTGGTAATGTAGCAGAGGCTATAGAGGTTCTAAAGCAGCGGGGAGATGAAATTGGCGTTTTGCTGACTGATCAGCGGATGCCGGGAGGGCTCGGTGTTGAATTGCTGGAATACGCGAGAGATCAGCATCCGGGGATTGTTCGCATGTTGACTACCGCCTATTCCGAATTGGAGGACGCCATTGCTGCCGTGAATCGGGGCGAAATTATTCGATACATCGAGAAGCCTTGGACCAACATTGATGCCTTGCTTATCGATCTACGTGTTGCCATGCGGTTTCATCTACTAGAGAGATCAAACGAAGAGCTTATGGCAGAAAAATTTCGGCCATGGCGCGTGGCGCGCGCATTGAGCGATTGCAGGTATTGGCGGCTTTGGCCTCAGCCCAATCAAATTCTGCTTCTGGGCTTGTCGCTCTGGAAGATATGCTGCGCGCACTTTCTGATTTACGAGTCGACCACGAACTTGAAGATCACAATGCAGTAGCAGAGTCGTATTCCGGCCCAGTGGATGAAGCAAATAATGCGATATTGCTAGCGAGTCGCTTCAGTCAGTCTCTCACAACAAGTACCGGGGATACCTGGCAAAACCTGTCGTCGATTTCAGTTTCTGGGAAGTCAGCAAGTCAGAGAGTGCCAGAATCTTTAGCGGGACAGGCCGGAGAACTCATGGCACGAGCAGAAGCGCTTTTAGCGGGTGCTAATGGTCAGGTTATTGTTGAATCGACCATTAATGGTCTGACACTGTCCTTCAGCTCAGAAAGTTCGGATACTGAGAGCAGAATGGCATTGTCTTACTGGGTCAATGTTGGCTCAGACGATAAATCAATTTTTGCTATGGCTGATCTGATGAAACTTTATTTAATTGTGCATTCAGCTGGAGCAGAAATTAATATTGGATTTAATCCAGAAGGTGCTATGGCAACGATAGACATATCGTTCCCGAATCAAAAAGGTGGGCTGAAAACGCGGGTACAAGATAGTGACTGGTTGGAAGATATTGTCATCTTGTTTTCTTAGCAGTCTTCGCCGGAATCATATCGTCTCTTCGTTCTGTTTCAGGAGTATTTAGATTAGCAACTATATCGATCCAGTTCGTCCCTGGTTTCATACACTCAAATCTTCTGGTGAATACATCGGTATTCGATTCGGTCGCCTTGATCCAATTACGGAAGAGTTCGACTGGATATACAGATCACATCAAGACTTTGATGGTATTGGAGCCTTTGCCTCCATTTTGCGAGAGCAGGGTGTTCAACAAGAAACGCTTCCGAAAATAACTCATTCCACCAAGGTTTCTTGGAAACCTCTTTTTAGAGCATTACCTCAGCTTTTGAAACCTAGGAAAGTTTTGAGCTGGAATGATGAAGCTCTGAAATCAAGTGCTCCAGATGAACCTACAATCGCGTCTCCAAAAGCGGTGGCTTGGCATGTTTTTTCTAAAGAAGAAACTTCAGAAATTAAGCGCATAAGCAGTGATGCTATGGTTACAGTGAACTCTCTGCTTCTAAAGCATCTGGACTTTTCAGTCCGACCCTCATTGGCAAACCCCACAGAAAGTATACCTTGGATGGTTCCGGTAAATCTGCGGGGGTTGGTTGAGCAAAATACAGATACCGGTAATCACTCAAGCTATATCGCAATCAAGATAGGTCCTCAGGATCGAGTACAAGATGTGCACCGAAGAATCTATAACAAAATACAGCGTGATGAGCATTGGGCAAATTGGAAAGCCTACGAGATAACAAGCTCATTATCTGAATCTAGAAAACAAAATTTGATCGACACAAATAGAGCGATGCTTCAGTGGAATGTTGGAAGCTTTTCCAATTTGGGTGTTTGGGATAGCGAATGCGAAATCGAAGACGAGTATTTCGCCACAGCTTGGCTATTCGCACCTCCAGTTTTAAGGTGTCAAATGATTGGGGCGGGCTGCATAACAGTGCAAGGAAGATTAGGGGTTATGCTACATGCCCATCCCGCATTGACAACGTCGCAAGAAATTATAGACGCTTGGGTTCAGACTTGGGTCAAACAAATTGAGACGGGGATACCCGCTAGTATGCCTCCATTTGGGGGTTGATTTTTAAACGAGAATTTATGAAAAACTATTTATTCAAGATCATTCCTGTATCGATGGCTATTTGTATCTCTACCCAGGCCACGGCAGTTGGTCTGCGATTGCCAAATCAGGACCCGGTAGCCATTGCGAGGGGGAATGCCTTTGTGGCTACTGCGGATAACCCTTCAGCTATCTATCACAACCCAGCTGGCATTACCCAGCTGAAAGGCAAGCAATTAAGCATAGGTGCATACTTTATTTCCGCGGACGTTTCTTATGAGTCCCCCAGCGGCGCCAAAGGGCAAACAGACACCTCTATACAAGCGGTTCCTCAGATTCATTATGTTTATTCGCCCGAAAATTCTGCATTTTCCTTCGGCCTTGGTCTATATGTACCCTTCGGTCTCGGTATCGACTATGGTCAAAGCAGCCCATTTCCTACCCTGGCAAAGGAAGGGGTGTTGTCTTACATTTCAGTAAATCCGGTTGTTGCTTATGAAATTACCGACAGTTTATCGATTGCAGCAGGCTTCACATTTAACTATTCAACCGTAGAGCTAACGCAAGAATTGGGCTTAGTTCCCGATGACGAATTTAGTTATGAGGGGGACGCCGTTACCCTCGGCTATAACCTCGGACTGCGGTGGGATATTAATCAGCAATTCTCCTTCGGAGCTAGTTACAGATCTAAAACCGATATTGATTACGAAGGGCGATCAAGAGCTACCTCTAATGCTGTTTTACAAAATTACGTAGATACCAGTCTTTCAATCACCTCTCCACAGCACTTGGATGTTGGTTTGGCTTACCGACCAAATCAGGAATGGTTGTTCGAAACAAATGTTGATTGGACAGATTGGAGCGTACTAGATGCAACAGCATTTGAAGGGACGCTTTTAGGAGATATTCCTTTTTTGTTTAACTATTCTGCGAGCCTGATGTACGAATTTGGAGTCACCAAACATCTGGGTAACGGTTTAGATATTAGTGCTGGTTATATATTTAGTGAGAACTCCGCTCCGGATCAAAACTTCACTCCATACAATCCCGATTCTGATTTACACCTAGGAAGTTTTGGAGTTTCTAAACAAACGGATTCGGGCATCTGGTCGGTTGGTTACCATTTTGGTTATAACGGTGGCCGTGATGTAGTAAATAATCAGGCTGGCTCGCTGTTAGGTGAGGTAGCGGATGGGCATTATGAGACGCTAAATCATGCGATAAATATTTCTTTTCAAAAGTCTTTTTAATCCGCAGTTTTCGTAAAAGCTAAGTCACGCAGAGAGCTTTTGGTGATAGTTGTTGGTCAGCGACTCTTGTGCCTATCTAAATAAGCGGAGAATTCTGTAAATCCTTTGCAGAGTTCATTGACGCTAATACATCTCGCCAGTATCATGCGCGCTCGCTGATTCTAGCGATATCGGGGTATAGCGCAGTCTGGTAGCGCGCCTGCTTTGGGAGCAGGATGTCGGGAGTTCGAATCTCTCTACCCCGACCAATTTATTTGGTATTCTCAAAGAGAATGCATTGAAGATCGGGCGCCCGTAGCTCAACTGGATAGAGCAACTGCCTTCTAAGCAGTAGGTTCCAGGTTCGAGCCCTGGCGGGCGCGCCAACTCAATACTTTATGGTGGCTGTAGCTCAGTTGGTAGAGCGCCGGATTGTGATTCCGGTGGTCGCGGGTTCAATCCCCGTCAGCCACCCCATTTCTTTATGAAAAATTGCCCCCTTTGCGAATCCTCCGAAAGCGAAATCCATTATAAGGATTCTCGTCGCTTATACCTTCGCTGTAACCATTGCAGTTTTGTATTTGTTCCTTCCCAATTCCAACTGAACTCGGAGCAAGAGCTGCAGGTTTATGATCAGCACGAAAACAATCCTGATGACTCCGGGTATCGTAAATTTCTTTCCAGACTCACCGATCCTCTTTGCAAAAAAATCCCTGCCGGTGCAAAGGGGTTGGATTTCGGGTGCGGCCCAGGTCCAACGCTATCGGTAATACTGGAGGAGCGGGGCTACTCAGTAGACCTTTATGATATTTACTACCACTCTGACCTGGGCTGGCTGGATACAGACTTTGATTTCATAACCGCTACCGAGGTAGTTGAGCACCTTAGGGCTCCTGGTGAAGAGCTAAAGCGCTTGTGGAGCTGCCTAAGGCCTGGTGGGTACCTTGCGCTGATGACGCAAAGGATCGAATGTCAAAGATCCTTTGCCGGTTGGCACTATATTTTCGATCCAACTCATATCGGTTTTTGGAGTGAGGACAGCTTTTTATATCTCGCTGAGATGCTAAAATCTGGGTCTCTGGAATTCTATTCTGACCAAGTTGTTTTCCTTCAAAAAAAAATTTCCTAAAACTATCTGAATGCAGGCATTGAAGGGCAGAGTTCTCTGTGTCAAAATCGCGCCCCGCTTGCCTGACGGCAGGCGCACCTAATGCGAAAGTGGCGGAATTGGTAGACGCGCTGGATTTAGGTTCCTGTGGGGTAACCCGTGAGAGTTCAAGTCTCTCCTTTCGCACCAAATTTATATTCTACTTGGCATGCATATGCCTCCAGCAAGCTCCGAATAGAGGAAGATAGATGAAGGTTTCTGTAGCTGAAACTGCGGGTTTAGAACGGCGCATGACGGTTGAGATCCCTGCGGATCGTATTGATTCAGAGGTAGACGCTCGATTACTGAAAGCAGCAAAGACAATCCGTATCGATGGATTTCGTAAAGGTAAAGTCCCCGAAAGTGTAGTACGTCAGAAGTTTTCTGAGGGTGTTAGACAAGAAGTCTTGGGTGAGCTTATCAATCAGACCTATGGCGAAGCGCTTCAGGAAAAAGATCTAAATCCTGCCGGGCCCCCACAAATCGAACCGGACAAATCAGCCGATAGCAAGACTTTCAGCTATACAGCCGTGTTTGAAGTTTACCCAAAGGTAAAACTAAAAGATCTAGGCAAGATTAAGGTAGAGAAAGTAGAGGCCGAAGTCGCCGATTCAGATATCACCGATATGATCGAAAGCTTGCGGGAGCAAAATGCAGACTGGAAAACCGCTGATCGTGCCTGTGCAATCGGAGATGCCGCAATTGTAGACTACCTCGGTAAGCTAGATGGCGAACCGTTTGACGGCGGGCAAGCCGACGAGCAGCGTATTCAGCTTGGCGAAGGCAAAATGATTCCTGGTTTTGAAGAAGGTATCGCTGGGCTATCTGCTGGCGAAGACAAAACTATTAAAGTTACCTTTCCAGATGATTACCAGGCCGAAGACCTGAAAGGAAAGGAAGCGGAATTCGATATTAAAGTACGAGAAGTTCTCGAGAAATCTTTGCCGGAAATAGACGATGAGTTTGTTGCTAAGTTCGGTGTCATCGAGGGTGGTGAAGAAGCTTTGCTGGTTGAAGTCCGCAAGAATATGGAGCTAGAGCTAGAAGGCGCTCTTCAAAACGGGCTGAAAAGCTCAGTAATGGAAGGGTTGGCAGATGCTCACGATACGCCAATTCCTAAAGCGCTAATTACAGAAGAAGTTCAGCGCCTGAAGCAAGAGATGCTCCAGCAATATGGGCAAGGGCAGAAGCTTGATTTGTCTACCGTTCCCGACGATCCTTTTACCGAGCAAGCCGAAAGAAGAGTTAAATTAGGTCTTTTAGTGTCAGAAATTGTTAAAGCTGAAGGATTGACTGCCGATGAACAAAGGGTAAAGGGAGAGATCAAGAAGATTGCGTCTACCTATGAGCAATCGACAGAGGTCGAAAATTATTACCTGCAAAACCCGGAAGCGCTCAATGGCTTGCAAATGAAAGTTCTGGAAGATCAGGTTGTGGAGTTTTTGTTAGAGAAGGCTAAGGTTAAGTCTGCGACTAAAACCTACAAAGAAGTAATGGCTTCTCGAGCACAATAGATTCTATAACCTGTTGGAATACGGGCATAATACCCATAAATTAGATTTGGAACTGTCAATGCAAACTGATGTTACAAACCCGCAAGGCCTTGGCTTGGTGCCAATCGTTGTTGAACATTCTTCTCGTGGTGAGCGCTCTTATGATATTTATTCAAGGCTTCTGCGCGAGAGAGTAATTTTCTTAGTTGGTCCCGTAGATGACTACACCGCCAATGTGGTGGTTGCTCAATTGCTTTTTTTAGAAGCTGACAACCCTGATAAAGATATCCACCTTTATATAAATTCTCCCGGTGGCTCGGTAACAGCAGGATTGTCGATCTACGACACAATGCAGTTTATTAAACCCGACGTCAGCACTATGTGCATTGGTCAGGCCTGCAGTATGGGCGCATTCCTTTTAGCGGCCGGCGCATCAGGAAAGCGATTCTCCCTTCCTAATTCTCGCGCGATGATTCACCAGCCGAGTGGTGGCGCTTCAGGTCAAGCGACAGACATCGAGATTCAAGCTCGTGAAATACTGACGATTCGAGAAAAACTGAACGAAATTATGGCCAAGCACACGGGTCAAGATCTGGAAGTAATCGCCCTGGATACAGAGCGTGATAATTTTATGAGCGCGGAAGAGTCCAAAACCTACGGTTTGATTGACGAGGTAGTTACCTCACGTTGATCTTTACTCGTCGCGAGTTATTCGATAAGTTGAGCTAATTACTTAGCTAACACATAGCCTGGAACTGCTTTATATGTCTGACAAACGAGATACTGGCGAAGATAACAAACTGCTTTACTGCTCTTTTTGCGGTAAGAGCCAACACGACGTCAAAAAACTTATTGCGGGCCCTTCGGTCTTCGTTTGCGATGAGTGTGTTGATCTTTGTAACGATATTATTCGCGAAGAAATAGAAGAAAATCCGGAAGTGGAGGGCGAATCAAAGCTGCCTACACCAAAAGAAATTCGTGAAAAACTAGACGAATATGTGATCGGTCAGCCGCAGGCTAAAAAAGTTCTATCAGTCGCGGTATACAACCACTACAAGCGCCTTCGTGTTTCTGACGCCAAGAAAGATGAAGATCAAGTTGAGCTCAGCAAAAGTAATATCCTACTCATCGGGCCGACCGGCTGCGGTAAAACGCTACTAGCCGAAACTTTAGCTCGTCTATTAAATGTGCCCTTTACCATTGCAGACGCTACGACTCTGACTGAAGCGGGTTATGTCGGCGAAGATGTAGAAAATATAATTCAGAAATTATTGCAGAAATGTGATTACGACGTAGAAAAGGCCCAAATGGGTATCGTCTATATTGATGAAATCGACAAAATATCTCGCAAATCAGATAACCCTTCAATTACTAGAGATGTCTCCGGTGAAGGCGTGCAGCAAGCATTGCTGAAGCTAATCGAAGGTACGGTCGCCTCAGTCCCTCCTCAGGGTGGGCGTAAGCATCCGCAGCAGGAATTTCTGCAAGTGGATACGTCTAATATTCTATTTATCTGTGGCGGCGCTTTTGCCGGGTTGGAAAAAGTTATTCGCGAACGCACGGAAAAAAGCGGCATTGGTTTTAGCGCTGAAGTTCGAAGTAAAGAGGACGGAATGACTCTAGGAGACGCTTTTCGGAAGGTAGAGCCTGAAGATTTGATCAAGTTTGGCTTAATTCCAGAGTTTATCGGGAGATTACCGGTATTAGCGACGTTGGAAGAGCTTTCTGAAGATGCGCTGATTCAAATATTAACTGAGCCAAAAAACTCTCTAACTAAGCAATATCAACATCTGTTTGCGATGGAAGATGTGGAAATAGATTTTCGTCCTGATGCTTTAAAGGCGGTTGCTACAAAGGCATTGGAACGAAAAATTGGCGCCCGTGGCCTGCGATCTATTCTGGAATCGGTATTGCTGGATACCATGTATCAAATCCCATCTTTGCCGGATGTCGTCAAAGTGGTAATAGACGAATCTGTGATAGAAGGTGAGTCCGACCCCATGCTGGTTTACGAGTCAAGCGCAGCTAAAACTACCGGGTCTGAAGACTAGTTCTACGCACATATTCTGTTGATCGCCTTGCGAAAGTCGATTTAAGCCCAATACTCTGATCAGAGAAATCGAAATCAGAACAAAACCTAGGGTAGAAACAGATCTTATATGAGTGAATCTAATACAACCTCTTTGCTAAGCCTTCCTTTAATCCCGCTGCGAGACGTAGTGGTATACCCGCAAATGGTGATTCCGCTATTTGTGGGCCGACAAAAATCCGTTAGTGCTATCAAAAATGCTGCTGCAGATACAGGCAAGCAAATACTGTTGGTTGCCCAGCATGAAGCCAACGATGACGACCCGGTCCAAGACAAACTTTATGAAGTCGGGACTTTGGCAACAATACTCCAATTCCTGAAATTACCAGACGGTACACTAAAGATTCTGGTTGAAGGTCAGGAGAGGGTATTGCTGTCCTCAATTCGGGACAGCGAAGACGGCGAGTATTGGGAGTCCAACTATAGAGTACTAGAGCAGCAGGCTGCTATTAAGCCCGAATCAGAGGCTCTAATAATCACATTGCGACGAGAAATGGATGAATACGCGTCCATGAGTAAAAAGCTTCCTAAAGAAGTACTTGCCTCTCTGCAAGATATCAAAGAACTTGCGGTATTGGCGGATAGTATCTCCATGCACATGCCATTTGAATTGGAAACCAAGCAGCAAATCCTGGAAATTACTGATGTCAGCGAACGCGTAAGCGCTTTGTTGGAGTTGATAGACTCTGAAGTTGACTTGCAGCGTGTCGAGAAGCGAATTCGATCTCGGGTCAAAAAACAGATGGAAAAAAGTCAGCGTGAGTATTATTTGAATGAGCAAATGAAAGCCATTCAAAAAGAACTAGGCGATATTGACGGCGATAGTGATGAGTTTTCTATCCTTGAAGCGCGCATTGCGGATGCCGGCATGCCTCCTAAAGCGCTAGAAAAAACTGAGTCCGAGCTTGCGAAGCTCAAAATGATGTCACCAATGTCAGCTGAAGCTTCGGTTATCCGAAACTATATTGATTGGATGGTGGGTGTTCCCTGGGACAAACGGTCCAAAGTTCGTCACGATTTAAACCGTGCTGAGACGCTACTCGAAAGGGATCACTATGGTTTAGAGGAAGTTAAAGAGCGTATTCTCGAGTTTCTGGCCGTTCAAAAGAGAGTCAAGAAGCTAAAAGGGCCAATACTTTGCCTTGTCGGACCACCTGGAGTTGGTAAAACTTCCCTTGGCGAATCAATTGCGAAGGCAGCGAACAGGGAATTTGTTCGAATGTCACTTGGTGGCGTTAGAGATGAGGCCGAGATTCGAGGGCATAGGCGTACTTATATAGGCTCAATGCCAGGCAAACTGGTTCAGAAGCTTAGTAAGGCCGAAGTAAATAACCCTCTGTTTCTTTTAGATGAAGTCGACAAAGTGGGTATGGATTACCGTGGTGACCCGGCTTCTGCTTTGCTTGAGGTGCTTGATCCGGAGCAAAATGCGTCTTTTAACGATCATTACTTAGAAGTTGATTTCGATCTATCTGAGGTTATGTTCGTTTGCACCGCAAATTCCATGAATATTCCTGGCCCATTACTGGACCGTATGGAGGTTATTCGCATTCCTGGTTATACCGAGGATGAAAAAGTTGCTATAGCAAGCAAATACCTTATTCCCAAACAAGGTAAGGCGAACGGACTTAAAAAGGGTGAGCTGGAAATTCCTGAAGAAGCCATACGTAGCATTGTTCGCGAATACACACGAGAGGCCGGAGTGCGTGGTCTAGAGCGTGAAATAGCAAAATTATGTCGAAAGGTCGTGACTAAAAATACTCGTGGTAAGGCTAAAAAGGTCGCTTCCATAGTAATCAACGAAACTCTGCTGCAAGACTTTCTTGGTGTTTCCAAATTTACCTATGGCGTCACTGAGGACACTAACAGAATCGGCCAGGTAACTGGTTTGGCTTGGACTCAAGTTGGCGGCGAATTACTGACGATTGAAGCGTCGTGCGTGCCTGGTGTAGGAAAAATCGTGAAAACCGGCTCTCTTGGTGATGTTATGCAAGAATCTATTCAAGCTGCCTTTACCGTTGTGAGAGGAAGGGCCTCAGCACTCGGAATTGACCCTGATTTTTACACGCATAAAGATGTCCATATACATATTCCGGAAGGAGCTACGCCGAAAGATGGTCCAAGTGCGGGTGTTGGAATGGTTACAGCACTAGTTTCTGAGCTAACAAAAATACCGGTTCGCTCCGATGTTGCCATGACTGGTGAAATTACTTTGCGAGGCGAAGTTTTAAGCATCGGCGGGCTCAAAGAAAAATTACTGGCAGCTCATCGCGGTGGTATTAAAAAAGTGATCATTCCAGCAGGGAATGAGAAAAATATCAGTGAGATACCGGATAATATTAAACAAGATCTCAACATTAAAACGGCCCGCTGGATAGATGAAGTTTTGGAAATTGCGCTGGAATCCAGCCCAATTTCACTGACAGATAAAAGTCTGCAAAAAGGGCAAAATGAGCCTGATGCTGAAGCCTCAGATGGCGTCCGACCGAGCACTCATTAAAAATGGAGGCTTGACCCGACGCTAGACCGCTTGGTATAAATGCTTGCCCGGTGCTTAGGGGATAAATATAAAGACGTGAGCACCCTTGGGGAGGTAGCTGAAAAGCCCTCTTATTCGATAACACTTTAGAAGGTATCAAAACGTGAATAAAAGCGAACTTATTGATCAAATTGCATCATCAGCAGATATTTCCAAAGCCAAAGCCGGCGCAGCGCTGGACGCGGTTACTGAAAGCATTACAAATGCCCTAAAAGCAAGAGATTCCGTATCTCTAGTTGGTTTTGGTACGTTCTCGGTTAAAGATCGTGCTGCGCGAGCTGGTCGCAACCCGCAAACTGGTGCAACTATCCAGATTGCTGCTGCAACCGTACCTGGCTTTAAAGCAGGTAAAGCGCTCAAAGACGCCGTCAATCATTAATTTGGTGGTGTAGCTTGCTTTCGGTAAACCGAAAGCAAGCTTGAGTGTAAAGGCGCATTTCGATGCGCCTTTTTCTTATTTAAACGAAACAAGTAATCTAAAGAAAAATAGAATGATCCAGAGCTTAAGAGAAAACCTATCAGGTGCAGTAGCCGGTATTATTGTTGCGTTAATCGCAATTCCGTTGGCTTTTTTTGGTGTTGAATCAATATTTTTGAACAGCACTCGGGTGGTTGATGTAGCGACGGTCAATGGTGAAGAGATCACCGAACTGGAACTTGAGCGAGCTGTGGTTAGCCAAATAAATCAGATAATGAGTTATCTAGGCGCTAATGCTGATATTTCTTTAATTGATGAGAATCTTGTTCGGCCAGAGGCGCTGGATCAATTGATTGAGCAAAAAGCCCTTTTATCAAAGGCCAGAGGCGACAAATTAAGAGTGTCTGAGCAATACTTGGCGAATCAAGTTCGCTCAATGGCGACTTTTCAAGTGGCTGGTGAATTTAGTCAGGCAGCCTTTAGCTCTTTTTTAGTTAATTATGGGTATACGCCAAGTTCTTTTATGGAAGCACTGGCTGACGAAACTATCGCCAATCAAATATTGGTTGGAGTGCGAGCCACGAGCTTTGCTACTCAGGAAGATCTGCGTCGACGTATCGAGCTGACGGATGAAACTCGTTCTTATCAATACTTCACAATACCTCAAGCCGATGTAATGGCATCAATACAGATTCCCGATGAAGACGTCGAGTCATACTATAATTTTTACCAAGAAGATTTTCGTGAGCCGGATATGGTCTCCTTGGACTATGTAAGCTTAAGCTCTGACCTTTTTCTTGCAGAGACTATCGACGCGCCAAACCTCTCCGATCTGGTTCTTGAGCGCTTTGAGCTTCTCAAGAGTCAACAAGGTGAGCAAACACGCGTTTCCCATATTTTGTTTGAAGCGACGGTGGATTCATCTGTTGCCGAGCAAGTTGCCGAAGCACAAAGTCGTTTAGGGGCTGGTGAGGCATTTGCTGAACTGGCCGCAGAGTTTTCTGCAGACATCGGTTCCGCAAACTTTGGTGGCGATCTAGGTTACACGGGTGGAGCGACTTTTCCTGATGCATTTGAAGCGGCCATTCTTGATCTTGAAGCTGGCCAGGTTACCGAAGCTGTGGTGACTGACGCAGGTACGCATTTGATATTGGTATCTGAAGTTACAGAGACTAGCTTTGAACTGGAGGCTCAGTACGCTCCGATTGAGCTTGAAATTCGCAACGAACTCGCTACGGACGCATATTTGAACGCATTGGACGAGCTTCGTGAGCTAGCGTTTTCGACGGACGATATTGAACAGCTAACGCAAGCATTTTCAGCTGGAGATAAGCTGGAGACTCTAACAACGGACCCGTTCACTCAGGATGCTGGTACCGGCATCGCGAGCAATGCACAAGTTCGGGCGATCGGCTTTAGCGATATCGTTGTTCAAAGTGAATTGAATAGTGAAGTTATCGTGCTGGCTGAGAATCAAGCGATTGTGGTTCATATAAATCAATATATCCCTAGCGCTATTCCAGCGATTGATCTAGTGCGCGATGTAATCGTCGCCCAATTACAATCGGAAGAGGCGGGTGCACTCCTCCAGGAAATCGCCTTGGCATTGGAAACCGAAATTGGAAATGGAGCTACCTTAGATAGTGTGGCCGAGCGCGAAGGCTATGCTTGGCAGGCGGCGCTTGATTCGCCAAGAGCAGAGGGTGGCGAAGTCGGATCATTAATATTCAATACTCTGGTGGATGTTGGCCTGCCTCTAGTAGCCGGCGGACAGACGGCGAATGGCGATTACCATGTATACCGTATTACCGAAGCTCGCGCTGGTGAGATCGCTAACCAAACTGATGAGCAATTAGCTGAGGCTAGAGAGCAAGTAGCCTTAGAGCGCAGTGAGATGGAGTGGATGGCATATGTAAATAGCCTGCAGGCGAATTCAGATATCGATCGGAAGGTTGATTATTCGGTAGCTGATAACGAGTTATAGATAGTTCCATAGAAGACCCGATCAAGCCCTCACATATGAGGGCTTTTTTTTTGATAGAATGTGGGAAAGGACTTTAAAGGGGAAGGATATGCGCAAGGAGTTAAGTATTAGTCTGATGCTGCTGTGTTGCGCGCTATGTGCCAGTTTGGCTTTGGGGCAAACAAGCCAAAGCACACTCCTGTTTGAGGCAGCTAAGCCACTAGAGCGCCTGCAAGTTCCTTATCCTAGCCGATTGGTGCGAATTGGCGCTGAAGCCAGAGTAACTGTGAGTTTCATGGTCAGCGCTGGTGGGGATGTCTTCGAACCAACAGTCGTCGAATCTTACGGATCTGAACTGTTTAAGTCAGCAACCTTGCGGGCGATATCTGAGAGTAAATTCGAGCCAGCCACTTTTGACGGTGAACCAGTCGAAAGCGCGGGTTTCCGTACAATTAATTTTGCAATTCCTGGTGGGGGGTTCGGGACAAGAACAAGATTCGAAAATAATTATTATAGTTTTATGGAAGGTATCGCTGCTGGTAATCGAGAACAGGGAGAAGAGCTTCTTCACGAGTTTGAGTCACTTGGAGCGCACAACCATTTTGAAGCAGCCAATTTGAATTTAGCTAGATATCGATTTGCCGAATTACATGGCCCTATGGTGGATCAAAAACATTTTTTGAATGCTGCGCTGATACGTACCACCAGACCTGATAAAGATGAAGAAATCTTTTATTTTGAAGAGGGTTTTATAGAGCCTTTGCTAAAGCGATTAGCTGCTATTCAGGTTGAGAGTAAAGATTATCGACCGGCACTGAATACCATCAATAGATTGGTAGCCTATTCTCCATCGGTGTCTAGGAATGAGTACCAGGAACTAATCCAACAGATACTCGGGATTAGAAATGACGAGTCTAGCTACGCGATGTCTGAAAATATCCCGCAAAGCGGGCGAAGACTTGTGTTACTTCACAAGGGAGGTTTTTATTTTGACCGCCTTGATGGAGACTTGGCTGAAATTAAGTTGCGATGCGAACAAAAATATCTGTTCTTCGTATTTGACATTGAAAGCTCGTACGAAATTCCAGAAAGTTATGGGCTATGCCGGCTTGAGGTTATAGGTGATCCGGGTACAACTTTTGATCTAGTGCAATATTGATTGTCTTGCTTGTGCTGCTCTGAGCAGAGCCCCGAAGGTTTTACTGAGTGGATATATATTTCCGCAAACTCGGTTCGAAACCAACCGAGCTTTCCTCTCTCAGAGCTAATAAAATCAGACATAAAAAAAGGGTCACTTAGAAAGTGACCCTTTATTTTAATTGGCTCCGTCTGCTGGGCTCGAACCAGCGACCCATTGATTAACAGTCAATTGCTCTACCAACTGAGCTAAGACGGAATCTTGAGGTCGCGTATCTTATAGACGCGCTCCAAAAGGGTCAATAGACTAACGGTACCTTCAGAGAGCATTTTTTCATTGAGCAATAGAGAGTTCGAATTAACATCAAAATATCAGCCTGCTGGTGATCAGCCTGAGGCGATTAAGCAGCTGTTAGAGGGCCTAAATGACGGTTTGACTAGCCAAACCCTCTTGGGTGTTACCGGGTCAGGTAAAACCTTCACAATCGCAAATGTGGTGGCCGAATCAAATCGGCCTGCCATTGTTCTTGCCCACAATAAAACACTGGCTGCTCAACTTTACGGCGAATTTAAAGAGTTTTTCCCACGCAACTCCGTAGAGTATTTTGTTTCCTACTACGATTACTATCAACCTGAAGCTTATGTGCCAGCTTCAGATACATATATCGAGAAGGATGCTTCGATAAACGAGCACATCGAGCAAATGCGATTATCTGCTACCAAAGCTTTGATGGAGCGTCGTGACGTTATCGTTGTGGCTACGGTATCGGCAATTTACGGGTTAGGAGATCCAGACGCCTATCTCAAAATGATGTTGCATTTGGTTAGAGGAGATTTGGTAAATCAGCGATTTATTTTGTCTCGATTGGCCGAGTTGCAATATACCCGCAACGATACAGATTTCCGTCGCGCCACTTTCAGAGTTCGCGGAGATATTATTGACGTATTTCCCGCTGAATCCGATGAGCTCGCCGTTCGTATCCAGTTGTTTGACGAAGAATTGGAAAAAATTACTCTCTTTGATCCGCTGACGGGCGAGTCTCGAGGGGACGTTCCAAGAATAACTATTTATCCAAAGACCCATTACGCGACTCCACGAGAGACCATTTTGAAGGCGGTCGATTTTGTCGCCTTGGAGCTGGAAGATCGGTTAAAGGTACTACGCGAGCAAGATCATTTGGTTGAAGCTCAGCGTCTCGAGCAGAGAACTCGCTATGACTTGGAAATGATGAGGGAGTTGGGCTACTGCAATGGCGTAGAGAACTATTCTCGCTATCTGTCAGGGCGCGCTCCTGGTGAGGCACCGCCCACCTTATTTGATTACTTGCCAAATGATGCTCTGGTAGTGGTCGACGAATCCCACGTGACTATTCCGCAACTGGGGGCAATGTACAAAGGCGATAAATCACGCAAAGAAACACTAGTGAACTATGGTTTTAGATTGCCTTCGGCGATGGACAATCGGCCAATGATGTTTGAAGAGTGGGAAGCGCTTTCCACTCAGTTGATTTTTGTGAGTGCTACGCCGGGCAAATATGAAGCTGCACATGCTGGTGCGGTTGTTGAACAAATAGTGCGACCGACTGGTTTGTTGGATCCCACTATAGAAATTCGACCTGCCTCCACCCAGGTTGGAGACGTACTTTCCGAGATCCATAAAAGCGTCGCCAAAAAACAGCGCGTATTAATTACGACTTTGACCAAGCGCATGTCGGAAGACCTAACTGAATATCTGGCTGAACAGGGCGTAAAAGTTCGTTATTTGCATTCAGACATAGATACTGTCGAAAGGGTAGAGATTATTCGGGATCTACGCCTCGGAGAGTTCGATGTATTAGTTGGTATCAATTTGTTGCGCGAGGGCTTAGATATGCCTGAAGTAGCGCTTGTGGCGATACTTGATGCAGATAAAGAGGGTTTTTTGAGGTCAGATAGGTCCCTTATCCAAACCATGGGCAGAGGCGCTCGTAATGTGGACGGTAGAGCTATTCTTTACGCAGATCGAATTACTGATTCGATGAAGCGAGCCATAGCCGAAGTTGATCGTCGACGCGATATACAGATCGCAAACAATAAGGCGCTTGGAATCGTGCCTAAGACTATCTTTAAAGACGTTGCGGATATCCTTGAAGGCGCTCGAGTTATTCCCGGCAAAAAGGGGCGAAAGTCAAAAGGCCGCGTAGCCGAACCTCAGGCCAGCTATCTGGCAGAATCCCGAGACGCCGTTACGCCGAAAGCTATTGCCGGGCTGGTTACCAAGTTAGAAAACCGCATGTATGACCACGCGCAAAATCTTGAATTTGAACAAGCGGCAGAGCTAAGGGATGAGGTTGGCAAGTTGCGGGACAAGCTTGTTAGGTTGAGTTAGTCGAGTCTCCACTAGGTCGTTGTTATTTGGGGCGTTAGTCGCTAGAATCGCGCGCCTTAATGGCTTAGGCCTAAAGGTTTAAAAAGTTACTGTACGACCGTAGCTCAGTTGGTTAGAGCACTACCTTGACATGGTAGGGGTCGGTGGTTCGAATCCACTCGGTCGTACCATTTATTCTTTCTCGCAAGGCGAGGAGAGAATAAATGAAGTTTACAAGATAAGAAGCACTTGGTTCGACAAAATGCACTGCATTTTGGACGACTGAGTTAAACGAAGTCGTCCGGAGGGTGAAAAAGTCGATAGGCTTTTGAATCAATCTACCCGGTCGTGGCAATTTATCGGACTTTCTACTGGTTTTTATAGCTACAATTAATTATCACGTGACCTCTCGTATGGGCCACCACTGAAAGGAAAAGCATATGCCTACTATCACTCTCCCTGATGATTCAAAGCGCCAATTTGACGCTCCAGTTTCCCTATTGGAAATTGCCCAGGATATCGGCCCGGGCCTTGCAAAAGCTGCCCTCGGTGGCGTCATCGATGGCAAACAGGTAGATCTATCTTTTTTGATTGAGCAAGACGCTCAAGTATCCATTATTACTGATAGATCTCCCGAAGCACTTGAGATAATTCGTCACTCCACCGCCCACCTTTTGGCTCAGGCGGTGCAAGACCTGTTCGAGGGCGCACAGGTAACTATCGGTCCAGTAATAGAAGATGGGTTTTTCTATGATTTTTCTTATGAGCGGGCGTTTACTCTAGACGACTTAGAGAAAATCGAAACGCGCATGCGTGAAATAAGCGAACAAGACTTGCCGGTTCAACGCAAGGTAATGAGCCGCGAGGCGGCCGTAGCAAAATTTTCCAAGCTTGGTGAAGACTACAAAGTAGAAATTATCAATGATCTTCCCGGTGACGAGGAAATATCCCTTTACAGTCAAGGTGACTGGATGGATTTATGTCGTGGGCCTCATGTTCCGAACACCGGAAAGCTCCAATTTTTCAAGCTTATGAAAGTTGCTGGTGCCTATTGGCGTGGTGACTCCGATAACGAAATGCTAACGCGTATTTACGGTACAGCTTGGTCGAATAAGAAGGAACTGAAAGCCTATTTATTTCGCTTGTCAGAAGCAGAAAAACGCGATCATCGGAAGTTAGCCAAAAAGTACGACTTGTTTCATATTCAGGAAGAAGCACCGGGTATGGTGTTCTGGCATCCAAAGGGTTGGAGTATCTATTCAACTATCGAAGAATATATGCGCCGGGTGCAATCTGACAATGGCTATGAAGAGATAAGGACTCCGCTAATGGCTGATCGCAGCCTTTGGGAAAAGTCCGGTCATTGGGAGAAGTTTCGCGAAGACATGTTTGTGGTTGAGTCCGAAAGCCGAGACTATGCCGTTAAACCCATGAACTGTCCCTGTCATGTTCAGGTATTCAATCAAGGGTTAAAAAGCTATAGAGATTTACCACTGCGCTTAGCTGAATTTGGTAGCTGTCACAGAAATGAAGCCAGCGGAACTCTGCAGGGACTAATGCGGGTTCGAGGTTTTGTTCAAGATGACGCGCATATATTCTGCACTGAAGCACAGATCCAAGATGAGGTTGCCACCTTTATCGACCTTTTGTATCAGGTATACGCCGACTTTGGTTTTGAAGAGGTACTGATCAAACTATCTACACGACCTGAAAAACGTGTTGGAAGTGAGGCAGACTGGGATAAGGCAGAAGAATCTCTAAAAGAAGCACTGGACGCTAAAAATATAGCCTGGGATTTACTGCCGGGAGAGGGCGCATTTTACGGTCCAAAAATCGAATTTTCTTTGAAAGATTGCCTTGGAAGAATCTGGCAATGTGGAACTATTCAGGTTGATTTTTCAATGCCAGGGCGATTGGATGCTCAATACGTTGCTGAGGATGGATCAAGACAAATTCCGGTGATGTTGCACCGCGCAATACTGGGTTCCTTTGAGCGTTTTATTGGCATTTTGATCGAACAATACGAAGGAGCATTTCCCGCTTGGTTGGCGCCAAAACAGGTTTCAATTCTGAATATTACCGACCGACAGGCCGATTATTCGCATAAAGTGGCAAATGACCTGAAAAAACAGGGTTTTAGAGTGGATACTGACTTGAGAAACGAGAAGATCGGCTTTAAAATCCGCGAGCACACAATACAGCGTATTCCTTACCTTCTAGTTTTAGGAGATAGAGAAGCTGAATCAGAGACTGTAGCGGTACGTAACCGAAGTGGCGAAGATCTCGGGTCCATGACCATAAATGAGTTTATTTCGTTGCTTCAGAAAGACGTGAGCCGCCGCGGTCGCATTGCTAATTAACTGGAGTATTGCTTATCAATCCAAGCCGAAAAGAAAGGCCTAAAATTAATGACGAAATCACCGCAGAAAAGGTGAGACTTGTTGGGCCAGAAGCAGAGCAGTTAGGTGTTGTTACTCTGGCTGAAGCTTTAAAAACAGCCGGAGAAGCGTCACTGGATTTGGTGGAAATTGCACCAATGGGTGAGCCGCCGGTCTGCAAGGTTATGGATTACGGTAAGTTTGTCTTCGAAGCGAAGAAGCAAAAAGCGGCTGCTAAGAAAAAGCAGAAGCAGATACAAGTTAAAGAAATGAAATTCCGTCCACATACGGACGTTGGAGACTATCAGGTAAAACTACGCAACCTGACACGTTTCCTTGAAGCAGGAGATAAGACCAAGGTGACTTTGCGGTTCCGTGGTCGTGAGATGGCTCACCAAGAGCTCGGAATGGACATGCTTAAACGTGTCGAAACCGATCTTGCGGAGATTTCCGCCGTCGAACAATTTCCTAAAATGGAGGGTCGCCAGTTAACTATGGTGCTGGCCCCTAAAAAGAAAAACTAGACGCCTAAACCGAACCGGCGAGTTCTTAACGAGTAAGCCGATTAGAAAATGAAGCGCTAATAAACTAATGAATGCGGAGAAGTAAAATGCCTAAGGCAAAAACACACAGCGGAGCTGCCAAGCGGTTTAAAAAAACCGGTTCTGGTAAGTATAAGCATAAGCACGCTAATAAGAGCCACATCCTTACTAAGATGACTACTAAACGTAAACGTCAACTGCGCGGAACAAGCCAGTTGAGTAAGTCAGATACGATCCATGTTGATCGTATGCTGCGCGCCAAGTAACAGAATAGGAGGATAAGAGATGCCCAGAGTAAAACGTGGTGTGACCGCTCGTCGACGTCACAAGAAAGTTCTAGATCAAGCGAAAGGTTATTACGGTGCCCGCAGTAGGGTTTACCGAGTTGCCAAACAAGCAGTTACAAAAGCAGGCCAATATGCCTACCGTGACCGCAAGGCAAAAAAGCGTACCTTTCGTCAATTGTGGATCGCTCGAATCAATGCCCAGTCTCGTGCTGAAGGTATTACTTATAGCCAGCTGATAGCCGGTCTTAAGAAATCAGGTATTGAACTTGATCGACGCGTTCTAGCCGATATGGCTATGAATGACAAAGTGGCTTTTTCTCAAGTAGTCGAGAAAGCAAAAGCCGCTCTAGTCTGATTGAAAGCTTGATTGGTTGATGAATAACCAAATCAAAAAATTAAGGAGTTAGGGGAACCCCTAGCTTCTTACAACGGAAGGGAGAGGGCTTTGCTCACTCCCTTTTTTTGTGAGAGAAGATGAACCAACTCAAACAGATAACTGAAGACCTGCTAGAAACCGTAGCAAACGCGCCAGACCTTAAGGCTCTTGAAACACTGCGTGTCGAAGCCTTGGGAAAGAAAGGCGCATTGACCCAATTGCTAAAGAGTTTAGGCGGCTTGCCACCCGAAGAACGACCTGCTGCGGGTGCAAAAATCAATGAAGCTAAAAGTGAAGTCCAGCAAGCCATAGAACTGAAGAAAGTTTCAATGGAGTCGGCTGCGATGGAAGCGCGCCTTTCAGCAGAGAAGATCGATGTAACCCTGCCATCGGGCGGTAACTCGCGCGGATCATTGCATCCAGTTACACGTACCTTGCGCCGTATTGAGGATCTATTCAGTCAGGCTGGATTTAGTATTGAAACGGGGCCTGAAATTGAAGACGATTTCCACAACTTTGAAGCCCTAAATATTCCAGCGGATCATCCTGCTAGGGCGATGCACGATACTTTCTATATCGATACCGGCAATACAAGTATTAGCCACGTGCTCCGCACTCATACCTCTCCAGTACAAATTCGTACTATGGAAACCCAGAAACCGCCGATTCGCTGTATATGCCCTGGTCGTGTGTATCGCTGTGATTCAGATGTTACGCATACGCCCATGTTCCACCAGGTTGAAGGGCTAGTAGTAGATAAGGGGGTGAGCATGGCTCACCTTCGAGCCTGCGTTAGTGATTTTCTGAACGGTTTTTTCGAGGGTGATTATCCTGTGCGGTTTAGACCGTCCTATTTCCCATTTACTGAGCCTTCCGCCGAGATCGATATGCAGTGTACGCATTGTTCTGGGGCTGGCTGTCGCATTTGTAAGCAAACCGGTTGGCTTGAAGTTGGCGGTTGTGGAATGGTTCATCCAAACGTCTTTAAATCTGCGGGCGTAGATCCTGAGGAATATTCCGGCTTCGCCTTTGGGATGGGCGTTGAGCGTTTAGCCATGCTGCGCTATGGCGTAACTGATCTGCGGTTATTTTTTGAGAATGACCTGCAATTTCTTAGGCAGTACTGATGAACAATAAAATGAGAACGAACTAATGAAGCTCAGTGAAGCCTGGTTGCGGACTTGGACCAACCCTAAAATCGATACAGCAACCCTGATTCATCAGCTGACTATGGCTGGTTTGGAAGTTGACTCGGTTGAGCCTGCTGCTGCGGATTTTAACGGTGTCGTAGTCGCGGAAATTACTGAAGTTGCTCCTCACCCAGATGCCGACAAACTTAGAGTTTGCAAGGTTGATACTGGTAAAGAGAGCGTACAAATAGTCTGTGGAGCTCCAAATGCAAGGGTAGGGCTCAAAGCCGCCTGCGCGATGGTTGGGGCAACACTACCGGGCGATTTTAAAATTAAAAAGGCAAAGCTGCGCGGAGTTGAATCCAGTGGCATGCTATGTGGGGCCGATGAAATTGGCTTTGAATCCAAAATTGATGGTTTATGGGAGCTACCTGAAACCGCTCCAGTAGGTCAGGATATTCGCGATTGGTTGCAGCTTGATGATCAGGTCATCGACGTGGATTTAACACCCAATCGAGCCGATTGCTTGTCCGTACTAGGTGTTGCGCGAGAGGTTGCTCTATTAAACGAAACCGCACTTACGCCTCCAGAGAATACCAAAGTCGAGCAGGCCTCAGATGTCAGCTTTGCGATATCTCTGAACGCACCGGAAGCCTGCCCGAGATACATGGCGCGCGTAATTCAGGCAGTTGATCTGTCTGCCAAGACTCCGCTTGAAATTCAAGAAAGATTACGCCGTGCAGGCATGCGAGTGATTGATCCGGTTGTGGATGTCACCAACTATGTAATGCTAGAACTCGGTCAACCGATGCATGCCTTTGATCTAGACCTGCTCGAAGGCAGAATCGATGTGAGAATGGCCAAGCAGGCTGAAAAAATCATCTTGCTAGATGGCAAAGAGGTGGAATTACAGTCAGACGTTCTGGTTATTGCTGATGATAAGAAAGCTTTGGCCATGGCTGGCATCATGGGTGGTGTCGGTTCAGGCGTATCTACTGAAACAACCAATATATTGTTAGAAAGTGCATTTTTTGCGCCCGCTGCCATAACCGGCAGAGCTCGTCGACATGGTTTGCATACTGAATCTTCCCATCGTTTTGAGAGGGGTGTCGATTCTGCGTTGCAGCGTCGTGCGATCGATAGAGCGACGGAGTTATTGCTACAAATTGTCGGCGGCAAAGCTGGTCCGGTGATTGAAGCAGTTAGCGAAGAAAACCTGCCGAGTTTGAACGCAGTGTCTTTACGGAAATCTCGATTGGAGCTTTTGATCGGTAGAAGCTATGAATCAAAAGAAATCCAACGAATATTATCTGGCCTCGGTTGTGAATTATTAAGTAGCACTGAGGAAGAGTGGCAAGTTCGGCCGCCATCCTGGAGGTTCGATCTTCAGTACGAGGTGGACCTGATTGAGGAAATCGCTCGGGTTGCCGGTTACGACAACATTCCAGCGATAGCAATTCCAGCAAATATTAGCCTTGGGCGGAGCCCTGAAAATAAGCTAAAGGCTACTCAAATAGTGGATCAGATGGTTTGCCGTGGATTTAGGGAGGTTATAACCTACAGTTTTATTTCTCCTGAATTAGCAGATCAAATATCTGAATCTTCGCATCAAGTAGCTGTGCAAAACCCTTTGGCCTCGGATATGAGCGTTATGCGCCCGTCGATGTTACCGGGGCTATTGGAAACCGCAGCGCGGAACCTTGCGCGGCAGGAACCACGATTGCGTATATTCGAATCTGGCCTAAACTTCGCTTCACCTAACGCAGATAAAAGCGATATCAAGCAGACCCTAGGTCTCGCCGCACTAATATGTGGTACCGAAAATCCAGAAAACTGGACTGATAAAGCAGTGGATGTGGGCTTTTATCAGTTAAAGACAGAATTAGATGCACTGGCACGCCAAACTAGCAAAAAGCTGGAATACGTCGTTCAAAATGACGCCGACTACCTTCATCCCGGGCAATCTGCCTCGGTTTTGTTAGATGGAGTAGAAATCGGGAAAATAGGTGCGGTTCATCCTCAGCTTCTACAGAGTATGGACATAGGCGTGGCCACCTATGTCTTTGAAGTTGATCTACAGCCCTTACTGGGCGCACAGGTGCCGGGATTTCAAGCGCCCACTAAGTACCCGGGAGTACGACGGGATATTGCGGTTATTTTGGACCGGGATATAGCGGCCAGCAGACTAATTGATGAGATAAAACTAGCCTCATCTGACCTATTAACAAACATCAGGCTGTTTGATATATATACGGGCCAGGGTATTGATTCCAATCAAAAAAGTGTTGCCGTGGGCTTGACCTTTAGGCATTCTTCGCGCACCCTACATGAAGATGATGTAAATGCAGCAGTTAAAGAAATTGTCGCAGTACTTGAACAGCGTTTGGACGCACAACAGAGATAAGACTATATGTCTGATGCCCTAACAAAAGCCGGAATAGCAGAGATGCTATTTGAAGACCTCGGGCTAAATAAGCGCGAAGCAAAAGATATTGTGGAGTGCTTCTTTGAAGAGATAAGGCAGTCTCTTGAGAACAACGAATCGGTAAAACTTTCTGGGTTTGGAAACTTCGAACTTAGGGATAAAACACCTAGGCCAGGACGTAACCCAAAAACCGGAGAAGAAATCCCTATTTCTGCCCGAAGAGTGGTTACTTTTAGGCCGGGTCAAAAATTGCGCGCAAGAGTAGAGAGCGATGCTGGAAGCCAGTCAGAATAACGAACTGCCAGAGATCCCGAGCAAACGCTACTTCACTATCGGCGAGGTAAGTACGCTTTGTGACGTTAAGCCTCACGTGTTGCGCTACTGGGAACAGGAATTCCCCAATTTAAGCCCCATCAAGCGCCGTGGGAATCGCCGGTACTATCAGCGCCAAGACGTTATCCTTATTCGCCAAATTCGTGGCTTGTTATACGAGCAGGGCTACACCATTGGCGGAGCTAGGCAGTGCTTGATCAAGGGTCCAAACACCAAAGAATCAACTAAGCAGCAAGAACTCGTTGCCGACGTGATCAAAGAGTTAGAGTCAGTTTTAGAAACTCTAGCCTAGAAGTCCTTCTAGGTACAAAACACTTCCCAAAATAATTCAGAGTAGATATCAGATAGCCGTTCAATTTTGTCGGGCGCTAATGTATGATCGCGCCTCGAAATCCCCATCAAACCGGAGCGTAGCGCAGTTTGGTAGCGCACTACACTGGGGGTGTAGTGGTCGTCGGTTCAAATCCGGCCGCTCCGACCAAACAACAAAAAGGCCCTCTTATAGAGGGCTTTTTTATTGTTTGTTGATCGCGCTGAAACTGTTCTTAAAACGCTCGGTTCACAAAATGGCAGGGTAGCCATTTTGCACAGCCGAAGGCTGCCCCTCCTAGATAAACGGGGCGAAGGCCACGGATGGCCTGAGTGAAATCCGGCCGCTCCGACCAAATTTTTCATTTGTTCTTAGTTAAACTTAACTATCAGAGCAAAAAGCCAGTGAGCTAAGCCACTTGGTGATTCGGTCTTCTGTTAGATCGGCTTGGTTTTCATCATCCAAAGGTAGCCCGACAAAATATTCTCCGTCCTCTGTGAGCGCCTTGGATTCTGCGTATTCATACCCTTGATTTGGCCAATGGCCTACCAAAGTTACTCCTAAGGAGCTCAAGAGGTGGTACAGATAGCCCATAGCGTCCTGATACCAGTCTGGGTAACCGATCTGGTCGCCAAGGCCGAATATGGCTGCTGTTTTACCAGACAGATCTAGCCCGGCCACATCATCCCAAATATTCTCCCAGTCTTCCTGAAGCTCACCATAGTCCCAGGTAGGGATACCAAAGAGTAGGTAATCGTATTCTTTGCACTTTGAGATGGGTGTATCGGCAATATTGTGCAGGGTTGCTCTCTCTGGCCCTAGTTGAGCGAAGATTTGTTCAGCAACCATTTCGGTGTAGCAGGTACTCGAACCGTAGAAAATACCGATTGCTGTGCTCATTCCATGCCACCAAAATCCATTTGTCTCCATGCTTCATAGACTATTATTGCCGCGGCGTTAGATAGATTTAGACTGCGGCTATCTTCACGCATCGGAATTCTAAGAACATGATCTGCACTCATGCTATTGAGTACTTCTGTTGGTAGTCCTCGTGTCTCGGGGCCAAGTATTAGGTGATCACCGGGGTTAAACCGGGCGTCAGTATGTTTCTGTGATCCTTTGGTGGAAATTGCATAGCGGCTAGCACCCGGGGAGTCAGCACAATATTGCTCCCAGTTGGCGTGAACTTTCATTTTTTCCCACTCAATATAGTCTAAGCCGGCACGGCGCAGCCTCTTATCATCTAGTTCAAAGCCAAGGGGTTGTATCAGATGTAGAGTAAAACCACAGTTGTGGCAGAGTCGGATAATATTTCCCGTATTGGGGGGGATCTCCGGCTCAAAGAGGATTAGATTTAACAAGGTATCGCCTATATTTTTCTTATTTCAACGATCAGGTCGTCGGAGAGTTGCTCCAATGCATCCCGAAGGCGATCGATATCTAGATTTTTTGGAATAGAGACTTCGGCTATGGCAGAGAAGGTCGGTTCGCCCGACATGGGAGCTGGCGCTACTTGGGTCTCAAGCGCTTCCAGATTAATTCCCAGGCTCGATAGTATGCTGGACACCTCCCGCACTATGCCTTTTCGGTCGGCCCCGACAACCTTTACTTCAAGCAAGGCTTCTGGAGAGCTACCGATGGCGTTTACCGGAGTTACAGAAATCTGCATTGACTCAGATTGAAGATCGCTTACTGCTTCGCTCAAAGATGCTTCATTGCTCTGGTCCAGGCTCACATGAACCATGCCGCTAAACATACCTGATAAGTTGGCTGACCGGCTGGATTGCCAACTGCCACCAATTTCGTGAATAATTTGGCTAATCTGGTCTACAAGGCCAGGGCGATCGACACCGATATAGGAAATAATGTAATGCTGTTGCACAATCCAGTACTCGAAAAACAAACTATTATACGCGGCGAGGCCAGCAGATGATTATTCCTGAGCAAACACTAGAAAAAGAAGTTCTGGAGCGACTCCTAGAAGAGATCGTAACTCGTGACGGAACGGACTATGGGGAGCAGGAGCTAAGTACTGCTGACAAGGTTAAGAATGCCCTGCGTGCTCTCGAAGTGGGCCGTATGAAATTGCTCTGGGATGCGGAAGCTGAATCCGCAAGCTTAGTGAGCGCTGAGAAAGCAAAACAGCTCCTTCAGGCAAAGGAGCTGTTAGATTCGAACAACTGAAACGGGTTAGCCCCGGTCCATAAGGTTGGCAATGGCAGCTATCGCCTCTGGATCCTTCTCTTTCAATTTGTTTGCAATGTGGTGTTGGAAGTAATATTGAAAGTCACCGCGCTCATCTGCACAAAAAAGGCAAGGATCTCCCGGCAGAACAGGTGTGGTGGCAACTAATTTTTCGTCGATTAGCATTGCACTCAGCTCACCGTTGTTTTTTAGTCTCCAACTAACCACCTCAGCGAGGGTGATACTTTGGAATTCGTCACCGGATAAAACTGCGTGTGTGCCGATGTTGTCGGAAATTTCCTGAACAACCTCGTCGTCTGAGTCACATTCGTATTGGTAATATTCCGCAGCGGCGTCGAGTTCGGCTATTTTATGTTCCGGTGGTTCGAAATATATCTGTTCGATGCCGGGATCAAAATATCCCTGCCAGCTACCCTGAAGTGGATCATCTATCTCTGTGCAGGGAACTATCTTGTCGAGCCAGGGAACCAAACCATCGATCTCACCATTTTCTCGAAGGCCCCAGCAGAGGATTTTCAGGGTGAAAATTTTGTTCGGGTTCTGTTCGTTGATATAGAGCATTTCCATACCGTCGATCTCTGGCGCTAATCTGATAAAGCGTTTTTGCTGCTTCTCCGACCAAGTATCTCCCGAAAAAATATCAACTACGTTACTTGAAAAATCTACGTCAAGGGTTGCGCCCATGAGTATCTCCTAAGGTAGTGGAATTACGGCTGATTTATCACGCCACCACTACATAAGGTATAGTGCCCTCAAAAAAAACACAAGATCTTGTTGTATGATTTTTTTTGTGATCTACTAATCGACCACCTAGACTTTCGCGAATCATTTCTTTTTCGAGTTTTTTTCTTTGGCACTCACTAGTATTCAAGTAGAGAAAATTTTTAACGCTAGCTTTTCTGGTAGCCATAATACTTGCCTGCAAGGTGGTTTTGATGAGCCGGAATACACTCCTTCTAGTGTCGATAGCTCAGCCCAAATTGGCTACAAGTTCGACTACGTCCAGAGTGCCCTACACGAGGTAGCTCATTGGTGTATTGCGGGTCAAACGCGTCGAAACCAGCTGGACTATGGTTACTGGTATGCTCCTGACGGGCGAAATACTGAGCAACAAAAATCCTTTTTTCTGGTGGAATCTCGTCCGCAGGGGTTGGAGTGGATATTTTCGTCGGCAGCAGGGCTTTCATTTCTTCCCAGTGTAGATAATTTGAATCTTCAGAGCGGAGCTAGTGATTTATTGCCCCATTACTTTGTTGAAGAAATGAAGCATTGCGCCATTGAATATTTGGACGAGAACAAGCCTACTCGTGCAAATCAGTTTATTAGTGCCTTGCAAAAAATGAGCGGTGAGTCACTAATACCCGTTACTAAAATTATCGAGATGCAGTTTTGACCACTACTATTATTGTCGATGAAAACATTCCAATCCCCTCCAGCTTTTATGTGCCAGGTGTTGAGATTGTTAGGGTCTCTGGTCGTAGCCTAAAACCTGAAGACCTGGGCACTGCAGATGCATTACTAGTACGTTCAGTTATCCAAGTAAACGAGGCTTTATTAGAGGGTAGTTCGGTAAGGTTTGTGGCCAGTGCAACAGCAGGTATCGATCACTTGGATATGGACTATCTTAAAGCGAAGGGCATTCCATGTTTCTATGCTGCGGGAAGCAACGCTCAGTCGGTTGTTGACTATGTACTATGTTGCCTGGCAGCGATTGATTTTGATCCGCGAGAGCGTAATTTTGGAGTTGTTGGCTGTGGCCAGGTTGGCGGTTTACTTTACCAAGCCTTGCAAGTGCTGAACGCCAAATGCCAGTGTTATGACCCCTTTCTGACAGGTCAGCAGCAGCCAGAGCTTACGGATTTGAATACTGTGCTTACTTCAGAAGTGATCTGCTTACACACGCCTTTGACGAAAGAAGGGCGCTATCCAACCCAGGGCATGCTCGGCTTTGACCAGTTAATACAGCTCCCTGAAGGAGCGTTAGTGATCAATGCGGGCAGAGGTGGCGTCATTAATGAAGACGATCTAAAGCGGGTGTTGAATGATCGACCGGATATCAGACTGATTTTTGATGTGTGGTCCGGTGAGCCTTCAATAGATGCCGAAATTGTGAAAGCTTGTGAAATTGCAACGCCGCATATTGCTGGTTACTCGGCTGGAGCAAAATCTAGAGGCAGTCAAATGGTCTTTGAGGAACTGTTCAGGTATTTCGATATAGCTTTTGAGCCCGAGATGGATCGAACGGGAAATCTCAGCAAAATTGAAAATAAAAATTGGAACTCAGCCTTGCTAGAAGTCTACGACCCACGCAGAGATGACGCTGTATTACGCGCAAGTCTAAGTGCTGGCGGAGAGGGCTTTGATTTTCTGCGTAAGAACTACGCCCACCGAACAGAGATATCAGAGTTTTGTTCTGACAGCGCTGAATTAAAAGCCTTCGGTTTTCTGAGGTCTTAAACTAGCCTTCCGATTTTGGATCGGTATCTTCGTCTAGCTTTTGTATTGCGCTTCGGACCATTTCTTCCGTAATAGCTATCTCGTCCCCTTTTTCATTCACTATCGCTGCTTCATGAAAATCAATTTCTTCTTTTATGCCGTGCGCTTGCTTATTATTTTGGTTGTTCAACTTTTCTTCCCCAAGTGTAGATACAAATACACCAATTAACGGTGTTTCTTATTAGATGTACTAAGACCTGTATTTTTTGAGGAAACTGCCTAGTTTGTCAATGGATACTTGCAATTCTTCATGCGGTTGAAGGAAAACAATGCGCAAATGGTCGTGTGTCGGCCAATTAAACGCCGTGCCCTGCACCAAAAGTAGCTGTTTGCTTTTTAGCAAATCAAGAACAAATTTCTCATCATCCGGAACAGAATACATTTTTGGATCAATTTTTGGGAATAGATAAAGCGCTCCTTTAGGCTTTACGCAGCTCACGCCAGGAATATCGTTTAGAGCCTGCCATGCAACGTCGCGCTGTTGTTTAAGACGACCTCCAGGCAGAACCAGATCGTTAATGCTTTGGTATCCTCCCAGAGCCGTCTGCACTGCAAGCTGTCCTGGCACATTGGCACAGAGGCGCATTGAAGCCAGAATATTAATGCCTTCCAAATAGTCTTTGGCCTTGTCTTTGGCTCCGCTCACAATCAGCCAGCCCGAACGAAACCCAGCTAGTCGATAGTTTTTAGAGAGGCCCCCAAAACTAATTACAAGGCAGTCTTCTGTAATGGTAGAAAAGGGCGTATGCACAGCTCCGTCGTACAACACTTTGTCGTATATCTCATCTGCAAAAACAATAAGATTATGTTTTTCTGCAATGCGCGCGATCCGGGTCAAGGTATCCTTGCTATATACGGCTCCCGTTGGGTTGTTAGGGTTAATAACAACAATACCTCGAGTGCGATCGGTTATCTTGGACTCAAGGTCTTCAAGGTCCGGTTCCCAATCCTGATTCTCATCACAAAGATAATGAACAGCGCGGCCCCCAGCCAAGCTGGTAGAAGCGGTCCAAAGAGGGTAGTCAGGTGCCGGAATAAGAATTTCATCACCGTTTTCTAGCAAGGCTTGCAGAGACATCAGAATTAACTCACTGACGCCGTTACCCATATAGATATCATTGATGCCTACATTGGGAATCCCGCGTAACTGACATTCTTGCATTATCGCTTTTCGAGCGGGGAAGAGTCCTCGGGATTCGCAGTAGCCCTCCGCAGAACTAAGGTTGTAAATTACATCTTGGATTATTTCCTCAGGAGCGTGAAACCCGAACGCGCCGGGGTTGCCAATATTAAGCTTCGTTATTCGGTGGCCTTCTTCTTCCAACCTATAAGCTTCTTCAAGTACGGGACCACGAATTTCATAATTCACATTACTTAACTTGCTAGAGCTATGGATATCTCGTGTCAATCTGGGTTTACTTTTTTCGAGCATTGAATTGTCGTCCCAGCCAATTAGCTGATGGCGAAGTTTGAATTCATGCTTTTCAGGTATGGGTGCCTCTTGCTTCCAGCGGGAAACGGCCTGGCGACTTATGCCAAGGTGTTTGGCGAGCAGGGATTTTTTGCCTTCAAAGTGTGGCAATATTTCTGAGAGTGTCAGCATAGGTTTATATTTTGACTGAATATTTCTATGTATTTTGTACATATTTTCTAATATGTCAATTTATATTGACATTTAGGTTGTCGGTTTAGACAAGTTTAGGCTTTATGAGTAACCAATTTTCTTTTGCGTTCGGGGAAACATTGCCGACAAATATCGCATTCTAAGCCGAAACACGCGCGCGCCTGACAGTGTTCGCGGGCATAATAGATGATTTGTAGGTGTAATTTGTTCCACCGGTCTTTGGGGAATAGCCGCTTCAGATCTGCTTCGGTGGTGGAAACATTGTGGCCACTGGTCAGTTTCCAGCGTTGGGCTAGGCGATGAATATGGGTGTCCACGGGGAAGCTAGCGTGATTAAAGGCCTGAGCCATGACAACACCAGCTGTTTTGTGGCCCACTCCGGGAAGTTTTTCTAAATCTTCAAAGTTGTCAGGTACTTCGCTAGCATGCTTATCTACCAGTATCTGAGATAGGCCTTGAATAGCTTTGGACTTCTGCGGAGATAATCCACAGGGACGGATTATTGCCCGAATATCATCCACATTTTGCCTAGCCATTTTTTCCGGTGTGTCGGCTAGGGCAAATAGTTGCGGGGTAACTGTGTTGACTCGAGCATCAGTGCATTGGGCTGAAAGTAAAACAGCGATTAGAAGGCTAAATGAATCAAAGTGATTTAGGGGTATTGGAGGGGCAGGGTAAAGCTCTGCCAGCCTGTGGTTAATATACTGAACTCGTTCCAGCTTACGCATTGGTGACCAATGAAGAGGTGAAACTGATTAGTCGATCTATAGCCTCGATGCATTCATCTATCGGCGCGACGAGGGCGATGCGAATGCGGTTTTGACCGGGGTTACCCGTTTCGGTGTCTCGAGCCAATAAACTGCCTGGCACAACCTTTACACTTTGCTCTTCGAAAAGCCGCCTAGTGAATTCCTGATCATCAATAGGCGTGTCCAGCCAAAGATAAAAGGCCGCTTCTGGTGCAGTAAACTCAAAATGATCTGTCAGTTTTGGCAGAATGGCTTTGTATTTGGCTCTATAAAGTTCTCGGTTTATTCCAGCGTGGTTTTCGTCTTTCCAAGCTTGCTCGCTCGCCACTTGCACAAATCCTGGCATTGCAGATCCGTGATAGGTCCGATAGAGCAGAAAGTCTTTGAGGAGTTTTGCGTCACCGGCGGCAAAACCGGAGCGCAATCCCGGAAGATTGGATCGTTTTGATAGGGAGTGAAAGGCGATGCAGCGTGAAAAGCAAGTTCTTCCCAGCTTACTGCAAGCTTGCAAGATGCTAGGTGCTTTTTGTGAATCGTCCAAATACAACTCGGAATAACACTCGTCACTAACAATTACAAAATCGTGCAGATCCGATTGTTCGATCAGATAGCACATATCTTCGAGTTCTATATATGTGCCTGAAGGATTGCCCGGCGAGCATATATATAGCAGTTCCATTTGCTGCCATTCAGCGTCGCTAATTTGGCGCCAATCAGGCTGCATGTTTTTGCTAGTCAAACTATTGAAGTAAACCGGAGTTTTACCGGCTAAAAGAGCGGCTCCCTCGTATATTTGATAAAAGGGGTTTGGCATACCCACCGTGCCGTTTTTTTTATTTGGGTCCGTCAAAGTTTGAGCAATAGCAAATAGTGCTTCACGCGTGCCATTGACCGGCAGTACGTTGGAATCGGCGCTTAGGCTATTTTCGGATAGCTCAAATCTTTGATTTGTCCAATCAGTGATGGCTTGTTTAAGGCCAAACTTTCCCGATGTTGCCGGGTACTTTTGTACTTCGTTCAGTGCACCTTGAAGCGCTTCCAGCGCCACGGTTGGAGCCGGGTGCTTAGGCTCTCCTATCGAGAGCGTAATAACCTCTAGGTCTGGGTTTGGTTGGGAATTAGCTAGTAGCGTATTTAAGCGAGCAAAGGGGTAGGGCTGTAATAAATCCAGACGAGAATTCATTTCTATTTATGAAGCAATAGCTTCAACCCGCTGATCTATAGTTTCACAAATCGAATCCGTGAGCTGCTTGCCGAGTTTCACATCTGAAATTGGTGTTCCATCGGCGAGGGATACAATAAAGAAATCTTCTACGCGTTCTCCCAGCGTGACAATTCGCGCACCGTGCAGTTGAATATCGAACTCCACAAATATCTGTCCAATAACCGCTAGAAGCCCGGGTCTGTCAGCTGTAACCACTTCGAGCATGCTGTACTTTTGCCCTTTGGATAGCGTCGCCTGGGTGGGTACCGGAAATTGTTTTAACGCTCGTTTAGTGCGGGTGCCAAGTACTTGATGATAGTCATCAATGGTTTTTAGCTCCTCGCGAATAGAGCGTTCAAGTCTATCCACTCTCTCAGAATCTTTGCCAAGAGGCTCAGAATCTTCATTGAGTATATAAAAACAACTCAGCGTAACGTCACCGCTGTCGTAAATGCGCGCATCTTGAATGTTTAGGCCTGCCTGATCGATCGCTACCGCAACTGCAGCAAATACATTTGCAGACTGCTTGACGCGAACCAAGATCATGGTGGCCCGCTCACGGCGGTTGGATATAAAGGGCTTTACAATAATGATAGGGTCAGAGGGATTTTTATGACGACTAGCAAGCTCGGTGTGCCAGGCGATATCTTCAGGGGATTCTTTCAGGAAATACTCGTCGCTTGAATCTGCCCAAATATTTTTAGTGGTTTCTTCCGAGATGCCTTTTTTGGCCAATATTTGCAGAGCTGCCTCTCGATCCTCGCGGATTCTTTCCTGTTGGTCGGCTGAATTTTCTAAACCAAGCCGGAGTGCTTTGCGCGTTTCCATGTATAGCTGGCGCATAAGCGACGCTCGCCAGCTACTCCATAGTGCAGGGTTGGTTGCGTTAATATCAGCCACGGTAAGCGCATAGAGCAGGTTTAGATTGGTTTCGTCTCCAACATGGCGGGCAAACCGGTTGATTACAATAGGATCAGAAATGTCTTCACGCTGGGATATTCTCGACATCAGCAGGTGGTTTTCAACCAGCCACATCATCAGCTTAACTTCTCGAGCGTTATAACCGTGCCTTTCAGCAAAATCCTTAACATCGTGAGCGCCCAATTCAGAGTGGTCGCCTCCGCGCCCTTTGGCTATGTCATGATATAGACCGGCTATTATCAAGAGTTCCGGCTTTCTTAGGGTGCTGTATATATAGCTTGATATGGGGGAGTGCAGGCTGCTACCGGGCAAACCGAAGTGGCGAATATTGCGCACCACATTGAGCGTGTGCACGTCCACTGGGTATATATGAAATAGGTCGTGCTGGGGTAGGCCAGTGATAACTCCAAACTCTGGCAGGTATCGTCCCAGAATCCCATATCTGGCCATCATTTGTAGGGGAGCAGAGAGATGGTCTGGAGACCGTATTAGTTCTAAGAAAAGCGTTTTATTTTCTTGCTGATCGCGAAATTTGTCATTAATCAAAGAGCCGTATTCTCGAAGTAATCTAATGGTCGACGCCTGAATACCCAGAATTTTTTTATCGCGGGAAAGAATGACAAATATTTCTAATAGAGCCGAAGGGCTGTCTTTGAAGACTGAATCCCGACGGGCTTCAAGGTAGCCATCGCGAATTTGGAAGCGATCATTTACTACATTGATTTTTTTGGATTCGGCTGAGTAAAGGTGATCTACCATAACCTGCATCAGCACATCATTCACTTCTCGAATCACCGTAACACTTCGGTAATAGTCCTGCATAAAGACCTCCACAGCGAGGCGCCGTGGATTATCTTTATAGCCGAATAATTCTGACAGCATGCGCTGATGTTCGAACTGAAGCTGGTCTAAAGGCTTACCTGTAACCATGTGAAGACCAAAGCGAACCCTAGAGAGGAAGCGCCGAGCGGCAGAAAGGCTTACATACTCCTCTTCGGTATAGATGCCGCGGCCGGCCAACTGTTCAATGCTGGACACGCCGTATATGCGCTTAGCAATCCAGTGAATAGTTTGAATGTCACGTAAGCCGCCAGGGGATTCTTTAGCGTTTGGTTCCATGTCGTATTCAACAATGCCATGTCGTTCGTATCGAACGCGCTGCTCTTCCGCCTTAGCTTTGTAGAACTTGTCAGCAGGCCAGATTTTTTCAGGCGCCACTAGGCGTTCCATTTCCAATCGCAGCTCATCGTCTCCTAGGATTGTTCGTGCTTCGATAAGGTTGGTTAGGACGGTAACGTCTGCCTTGGCTACCTGTGCGCATTGTTTGGGCGTACGGACACTATGGCCAACTTTAAGCTGTATATCCCAGAGCAAAGTGGTAAAGCCCTGGATAGACTCTCGATAGGTGGTGTGATTATCTTTTTTGGTTAAAAATAATAAATCGATATCAGATTGTGGGTGCATCTCACAGCGGCCGTATCCTCCAACTGCCAGTAGTGCGATATTCTTGTCCCATTTAAATTCTGACCAGGCGTAGAAAATCAGCCTGTCTATAAATCTCGCCCGGTCCATGGTCAGGCGCATTACGTCTTCACCTTCTCGAAACCGGTTAAACAGATGCTCATCACCGGCGTCTAGAGTCGCCCGGAATAACTCCACGCGCTTGCTCGGCGCGCAGTTAAGTAATGCCTTTTCGAATCTATCTTCTGCAAAAAAACTTAATTCACCGAAGGCGGGGCGCACTATGCGCTGTTGTTTACCAAACATGCTCATAGGGATTCGTCAGAACGTTTAGTGAATACCTCCACGCCATCAGCTGTTACGCCCATGGTGTGTTCATATTGCGCAGAAAGTCGCCCATCTTTGGTCACCACAGTCCACTCGTCGGGCTTGAGATGCGTGCGATACGTCCCAGCGTTGATCATTGGCTCGATAGTAAAGGTCATGCCCTGTTCTAGCACCAAGCCGGTGCCCGCTTTGCCGTAATGCAATACCTGCGGATCTTCATGGAAAACCTGACCAATGCCATGCCCGCAATAATCCCGGACTACTGAGTAGTATTTAGCCTCGGCGTGCTTTTGGATTACGTGCCCAATATCTCCCAGGGTAGCTCCCGGCTTTACCAGCTCGATAGCTTTGTAGAGGCATTCCTGAGCGACACCGCAAAGTCGTTTAGCGTGCGCCGGTGCTTCACCAATAAAAAACATATTACTGGTATCGCCGTGGTAACCATCTTTGATGACAGTGATATCTATATTGATGATGTCGCCATTTTTCAATATACGTTTATCATCGGGGATTCCGTGACATACCACTTGATTGATGGAGGTGCAGATTGATTTGGGAAAGCCGCGATAATTAAGGGGGGCGGGCACCGCTTTCTGCGCTTCAACAATATGGCTATGACAGATGCGATCCAGTTCACCAGTAGATACACCGGCAACTACATGGGGCGCGATCATCTCAAGCACATCAGCGGCTAGTCGGCCGGCAACGCGCATCTTTTCATATTCATTCGGGGTTTTAAGGGTTACAGGCATGGTAATAGAATGTAAAAGTGCAGAACTAAAGGCAGCACATTGTACAGTTTTTAGCGGTTTCACGCAGTTTCATTCGAAGCCAAAAGCGATACATTTTTTCTGCGGCTAAACCGGTCCTTTTGATGGTGCATTGCCTCGGAAACGGCGGTACAATCCCGGCCCTTTTTCGGAGCGGGTAAATTGTGTTTAACCGCTTACATAAGTCACCTTATATTCGTGTCGTTTATTTGAGCCGCGTCTATTGAATTACCGAAGCACCATCGATATATGAAACCTGTTACTAAACCTTCAAACCCTAATTTTTCTTCGGGCCCTTGCTCAAAGCGACCTGGGTACGATCTGGCTTTTCTAAATCAAGAAACCCTGGGGCGATCTCATCGCTCAAGTGTAGGTAAAGCCGCGCTTTCTGAAGCCATAGATATGTCTAAAGATATTCTGGGACTGCCAGAAGGTTATCGCCTAGGTATTGTCGCCGGTTCAGATACTGGCGCATTCGAAATGGCCATGTGGTCGCTTTTGGGGCCGCGGGCCATTGATATATTTGCATGGGAGTCTTTTGGGTCAGGTTGGGTTACCGATGTTGTAAAACAGCTCAAGCTAGACCAGGTTGAGGTTCATACTGCAGACTACGGTCAGCTACCAGATCTCTCAAAAGCGGACAGCGATAAAGATATTATTTTCACACTTAACGGAACCACCTCCGGAGTAAAGGTGGCCAATTTGGATTGGATATCAGATAGTCGTGAGGGCCTGACGCTTTGTGACGCCACTTCCGGCGTGTTCGCCATGGATGTTGATTGGTCTAAAGTTGATGTTTGTACATACAGTTGGCAGAAAGTTTTAGGAGGAGAAGGTGCCCATGGTGTCCTAATCCTTAGCCCCAGAGCTGTTGAGAGATTAGAAAGTTATACCCCGGCATGGCCATTGCCGAAAATTTTTCGTCTAACCAAAGCTGGAAAGTTGATCGAAGGTATATTCAAAGGCGCAACGATCAACACGCCCTCTATGCTCTGCGTAGAAGATTATTTGGATACCCTGCGTTGGGTGCAGTCCGTAGGAGGGCTTCAGGGAGCTATAAATAGGTCTCGAGCCAACCTTGCGGTACTAGAAAGATTTGTGAGCCAGCGGGACTGGATCAGCTTTCTTGCTGAAGATGATGCTATTCGCTCCAATACTAGCGTCTGTTTAACTTTGTCTCTTGAAGATGACCAGGTAAAACAGATGGTAAAACTACTGGGTGCCGAAGCAGTTGCCTATGATATTGGCGCGTACCGAGATGCACCAGCGGGTCTTCGGATCTGGTGTGGAGCAACCGTCGAGTCAAGCGATATAGAGGCGTTATTGCCCTGGTTAGATTGGGCTTTTGCCGAAGTAAGTCAGTAGCGCTGAAAAACGCTATTTGGGATTAAAAAGACCTTTTCACGAAAGAGTATTTTGTTTTCAGGCACCAAAAGTAGGCTCTACGAAGAGAGACAAAAATACGCGCAAAGAGGGAGTTTATGTTTATAAGCGACCGATTGAGCATGTTTTTACCAGCAGCAGACGCCTTTCGACGACGCCGCACGGGAGTGAAATGGTTTTCGTGCAAAGGTCTTTCAAAGAAAAAACAAAACACAGGATTATTCATGTACAAAATTAAAACTTACAACGCTATATCAGATAAGGGCTTGTCGCGTTTTCCTGCTGATAAATACGATGTCGGACCAGATCTCGAACCTGCGGATGCTTATGTTTTACGCAGTCACAAGTTGCATGGGCAAGAAATCCCTGAGGGTTTAGCTGCCATTGCCAGAGCGGGAGCCGGGGTAAATAATGTACCGGTTGAGGACTACAGCGCAAAAGGCGTTGTTGTTTTCAATACACCCGGCGCTAACGCAAACGCCGTTAAGGAGCTGGTACTTACCGGTATATTGATGTCCTGTCGCGACATCGCTGGCGGAATCGATTTTGTTCGCAATCTCGAAGGTGTTTCTGATGATGCTGCATTAGCAAAGTTGCTCGAGAAAGAGAAGAAGCGATTCGCCGGATCTGAAATTCGAGGTAAAACGCTCGGTGTGATTGGCCTAGGTGCCATTGGTGCGTTGGTATCAAACGTTGCTGTTGAGCTTGGAATGAGGGTCGTTGGATTTGATCCGGCGATTTCGGTAGAAGCGGCTTGGAAGCTTTCCCGCCGTGTTGAGAAAATGGATAGCGTTGAATCTCTAATGGCGCGTGCAGATTTTATTACCCTGCATGTGCCTGCAATCCCAGCTACAGAAAATCTTATCGATGCTGAAAAGTTGGCACTTTGCAAAGATGGCACTGTCCTTTTGAATTTTGCGAGAGAGCAGGTGGTTAATGTAGAGGCCACTATTGCCGCTTTGGATAGCGGCAAGTTGCGTCGCTTTGTTACGGACTTCCCGACCTTGGCCTTGGCTGGTCGGTCAGATGTAATCCCAATGCCGCATATTGGTGCCAGCACAGCTGAAGCGGAAGAGAATTGCGCGATTATGGCTGCAGATCAACTTATGGATTACCTAGAGTCCGGGAATATAAAGAACTCTGTAAATTTCCCGGCGGCTTCTATGGCCAGAAATGGTGGAACCCGCATAACTTTTGCAAACGAAAACGTACCTAAAGTGTTGGGCAGTGTGTTATCCGTATTAGCTGACGCAAATATAAATGTAGTGGATATGCTCAATCGCAGTCGCAACGACTTGGCGTACAATATTATTGATGTTGCGGGTGATGTTAGTGATAGCCTGAAGTCCAGTATTACTGGGGTGGATGGCGTTATTTCCCTGAGAATTATTTAGCCATTTCTTAGCGCCCAACTCTTTAACCAAGGGTATGGATATGGTATAAAGCGCGCCGCTGCATGAGCGGCGTTTTTTTTAACTTAACGACTCACGCGTTTCGACACCTTTTACTGGGTGCTCTTTGGTAGTAATACCGGGGGTTAGTAGAGGGGGATTCGCAGAGGCCTAACCCATAACTTGGAGTAAATATGACTAGTGTAAGCATGCGTGACATGTTGCAGGCTGGTGTCCATTTCGGTCACCAAACCCGTTTTTGGAATCCCAAAATGGAGCCCTATATATTCGGGCCTCGAAACAAAATCCATATAATCAACCTCGAGCATACGCTGCCAGCTTTTAACGAAGCTTTAGCTTATCTTCAGCAGCTCGCGAGCAATAACAACAAAATTCTATTTGTAGGCACCAAGCGTGCGGCTAGCAAGATTATTCAAGAGCAAGCTGAACGCAGTGGTATGCCATATGTAAGTCACCGCTGGTTAGGTGGCATGCTTACCAACTACAAAACTATTCGTGCATCGATTCGAGTTCTTCGTGAATTAGAGCAGCAAACGGCGGACGGAACCCTTACTAAACTGACGAAAAAAGAAGCGCTAATGCGTCAGCGTAAAATGGACAAGCTGCATCTGTCCATCGGCGGTATTAAGGACATGGGTGGATTGCCTGATGCATTGTTCGTAGTAGATGTTGATCACGAACGTATTGCGATCAATGAAGCAAATAAGTTAGGTATTCCGGTTATCGGAATCGTTGATACCAACAGCAATCCAGATGGTGTTGATTTTGTTATCCCTGGTAATGACGATGCAATTCGTGCCATTAAGCTATATGTAGCTGCTGCTGCGGACGCCATTATTGCCGGTCGTATATCTGGTGGAAGCCACGTATCTTCAAAAGACGAGTTTGTTGAAGTTGAAGAAACTGCAGCCGAGCCTGTTGCCACTGAAGAAGCTACAGCTGTAGCAGAAGCGGCGGTAGAAATTGCTCCTGAAAAAGAAGTCGCAGAAGCAGCTGTTGAAGTGGTTGCTGAAGAAGCGGCTCCTGAAGTAGAAGCTGAGCCAGCCGAAGAAGCAAAGAAAGAAGATTGATATCCGGGTACTAGATGCCCGAATCAATTTTATAACTTATGTTAAATGCCACCTTCGGGTGGCATTTAACAATCTAATTTAAGAGGAACAATTATGTCTGCTATTACCGCCTCCATGGTAAAGGACCTCCGCCAGCGCACTGGTCTTGGCATGATGGAATGTAAAAAAGCCTTAGTTGAAGCCGCAGGCGACAGCGAACTGGCTATTGAAAATCTTCGCAAATCTAGCGGAATGAAGGCTGCGAAAAAGGCAGGCCGTGTTGCAGCAGATGGCATTATTGCTCTTCGCGCTGAAGCGGGGAAAGCTGTTTTGGTTGAAGTGAATAGTGAAACCGATTTTGTTGCTCGCGATGATAGCTTCTTGGCCTTTGTCGGCAATGTAGCAGACGCTGCGCTTGCTGGCTCTGCAGCATCCGTTGAAGAGCTTATGAGCGGCGACTTAGAAAAAGCACGCGAAGCGTTGATTCAAAAAATTGGTGAAAACATCACTGTACGCCGTTTTGAATCAAAAGCTTCCGATGCGGTTCTGGGCGCTTATATTCATGGTAACAACCGAATCGGTGTATTGGTTGAATTACAGGGCGGGGATGAAATTCTTGCTAAAGACATAGCTATGCATGTTGCGGCTGTTAATCCTCTGGTCGCAAAACCTGAAGATATGTCTCAAGACGAGGTAGCAAAGGAAAGAGAAATATTTGCAGCACAGGCTGCCGAATCTGGAAAGCCCGCTGAAATCATTGAAAAAATGGTGGAAGGCAGAGTGCGGAAGTACTTAGCTGAAAATTCGCTTGTTGAGCAAGCCTTTGTAAAAGATCCAGATCAGACGGTAGGCAAGCTGCTTAAAGCTGCTGGTGCTGATATTCTAGGGTTTACCCGCTACGAAGTGGGTGAAGGTATCGAGAAAAAACAAGAAGACTTTGCAGCGGAAGTTGCGGCTCAAGTCGCAGGAGCAAACGGTTAACTGAGAGAACATCCGATGGTCAATTCCGGTAAGAAAAAAGAGCGAAAATATAAGCGCATACTTCTCAAATTAAGTGGCGAAGAGCTTAGTGGAGAGGCAGGTTTCGGAATTGACCCTAAAGTTCTGGATAAAATGGCCTTGGAAATAGGCCAGCTTGTAGGAATTGGTGTTCAGTTAGGGCTGGTGGTTGGTGGTGGTAACTTGTTTCGGGGAGAGGCGCTAAGCGCGGCTGGTTTAGATCGAGTTACCGGCGATCATATGGGTATGCTCGCGACGGTAATGAATGCCCTGGCGCTTAGAGATGCGCTCGAACGCTCTAATATAACTAGCCACGTTATGTCAGCAATCCCTATCGGCGGAATTCTAGAACATTACGATCGGCGCTTGGCCATGAGATATCTTGCTCAGGGCGATGTGGTTATTTTTGCCGCCGGCACAGGTAATCCTTTCTTTACTACTGATTCTGCCGCCTGCCTCAGAGCTATTGAGGTGGATGCAAATATTGTACTTAAGGCGACTAAAGTAGATGGGGTCTATGATAAAGATCCGATGAAACACGGCGATGCCAAGCTATATAGCAGTCTGACCTATGATCAAGTTTTGAATGAAAAACTGGGGGTTATGGATTTGACAGCAATTTGCTTGTGTCGCGACCATCGTATGCCACTAAGGGTGTTTAGAATGTCCAAAGTTGGCGCCTTACTTTCCATTGTTGTGGGGGAAGATGAAGGCACACTTGTTACTGATCAACTATCTGACAGTGCTTCAGAAAAATCTGTAGGGGAATCATAATGATAGAAGCGATAAAAAAGGAAACCGAGCAGCGTATGGGGAAGTCTATTGATGCGCTCAACAGTGCATTCAGTCGGATACGAACCGGCCGTGCTCATCCCAATCTGCTAGATGGCATCCATGTTGATTATTACGGTTCGGATATGCCGCTGAATCAGGTCGCCAACGTGAATGTCGAAGATGCTCGTACCCTGATGGTGACTCCATGGGAGAAATCCATGGTGCGGGAAATTGAAAAAGCGATTATGAAATCTAATCTGGGCCTGAATCCAGCGACCGCCGGAACCGTAATACGTATTCCCATGCCTGCACTTACTGAAGAAACTCGAAAGCACTATACAAAGCAGGCTAAACAAGAAGCTGAATCTGGCCGCGTATCAATTCGAAACGTTCGACGTGATTCATTATCTCAGTTTAAAGATCTACTCAAAGAAAAAGATATTAGTGAAGACGAAGAGCGCAAAGCTCATGATGATATTCAAAAGATCACTGATCAGTTTGTCGCCGATATAGATAAGTTATTAGTTAAAAAAGAAGCTGATTTGATGGAAATTTAGGTTCTGAAGAGCCTATCCATATGCCTTCCAACGAAACAAACCTATTAAAGCATGTCGCCATTATCATGGATGGCAACAATCGCTGGGCGCGTGACAGAGGCCTTCCTCCATTGTCGGGTCATCAGGCTGGTGCAGACCGTCTCAGAGACGTTATAGATCTTTGCGATCACGAAGGTATCAGCATATTGACCGTATTCGCATTTAGTAGTGAAAACTGGAGCCGCCCAAAGCAGGAAGTGGGCGGGCTTATGTCTTTGTTCGCTTCTTCTCTGCGACGTTACCGTAAGGAGCTGGTAGAAAGGAATGTCCGGCTAAAAGTAATAGGCCGCAGAGATCGCTTTAGTGCGCGCCTGAATAAGCTTATTGCTCAGGTAGAGGAGCAAACTGCGCAGGGGATAAGAACTCTTGTTGTGGCTGCTGACTATGGTGGGCAATGGGATATCGTTCAAGCAGCGCGTTCGCTTGCGGAAGATGTAGCGGCTGGAAAAATCACTTCAGATGAAATTACCGAAGAAAAGTTCCAGCAGGAAATTTGTTTAAGTGAGTTTCCTCCGCTCGATTTACTAATACGTACTGGCGCGGAAACTCGGGTAAGTAATTTTCTACTTTGGCAGCTTTCCTACGCTGAATTATTCTTTACGCAGTGCTATTGGCCAGATTTTGATAGTCACTGGTTTCAAAAGGCGGTAAGAGAGTATTACCGACGGCAGAGACGTTTTGGAACCAACCCGTTGCCCGAAGAGCCTCAACAAAATATGAAGGTAGGCTAAGTGATCGCCCGACTCACAACGGGTATTACCGCTGGTGCGTTATTTTTGGCGGCTATATTTTTACCCGTTCCGGGCTTGTTTGTATTGGTGGCTGGAGCTCTTTTACTTGTTGCGGCTCGAGAGTGGAGTCAACTCTGTGGTTTTGGTCCAAGACTACAGGTTGCCTATGTGCTTGGATTGGCACTGATTTTCATTTTTTGCTCTAGGCAGTTGGATAGCTCAACCGCCGTTTTAATTCCCTTAGTTGTATTGGCATTTTCCCTTTGGATTTTGGCAATACCTTTACTCGTTTTCTACCGGAAATCTCAAGCGATATTCAGTAATACCTGGCTCGTGGCTATATCTGGTGCTGTGTTTATGCTATCGGCCTCCCTGGGGCTGGTATGGCTAAAAACTCTTCCAGATGGCGAGTGGCGAGTTACTCTGATTGTTGGATTGGTTGCCGTTGCCGACACCTTTGCGTACGTTGCAGGGCGGCGTTTTGGGCGCAGTAAGTTAGCTGCTGAGATCAGCCCCGCAAAAACTAAGGAAGGCGCTCTGGGAGGCTTGATCGGCAATTTAGTATTGGCTGGAGTTCTAGTTGCCTTAATCGATTTTTCTCCTTTATCCAATTTACTTATCTTTGTCGTAATTTTGGGGGCCAGCCTGCTCTCTGTGGTAGGTGATTTAACAGAAAGCGCCATCAAACGTCATAGTGGTGTTAAAGATAGCGGTGATCTACTTCCGGGTCATGGCGGAGTTCTTGATCGTATTGACGGATTACTGGCCGCAACACCATTTTTTGTACTAGCGACTTTTCTTTCTTTATCTCTGGGTTGACGTGATAGATATTTGTTTACTGGGAGCGACTGGATCCATCGGTCAGAGCACGCTTGAGGTGGTTCGATTACATCCTGAGAGGTTCAGAGTTAGAGCGTTAACCGCCAATACCGATATCGAAGCGCTATTTGCCCAGATAAGAGAATTTAAACCCAGTTTTGCAGTGATCGCGGACGAAAGTCTAGAGCCGGTGCTCCTGGCTCGAGTCAAAACAGAGCTTCCAGATCTGCAAGTGCAAATTCTATCCGGGGAGACTGCTCTGCAAGCAGTAGCCCAAGATCAGGCTACCCATACCGTGGTAGCTGGAATAGTCGGTGCCGCAGGTTTACTGCCCACACTTGCGGCGGTTCAAGCGGGCAAGAGAGTATTGCTAGCTAACAAAGAAGCTTTAGTTTGTGCTGGCAGGCTGTTCATGTCGGAGGTTGAACGTTCAGGCGCCGAGTTATTGCCCCTCGACAGTGAACATAACGCCATTTTCCAATGCCTACCTTACAACAAGCGATATCAGCCGGAAGTCCGCAGAATCTTACTAACGGCCTCTGGAGGCCCTTTTCGCGGCTATACAAGGGCTCAGCTTGATGAAGTTACTCCAGAGCAAGCCTTCCTTCATCCCAACTGGGAAATGGGTAAAAAGATCAGTGTTGATTCTGCCACGCTAATGAATAAGGGGCTCGAGCTGATCGAAGCCTGTTGGTTGTTCGGTGTCTCACCTGAGACCATTGAAATACTGGTACACCCGCAGAGTATTATCCATTCGTTAGTCGAATATGATGACGGTTCTCAACTGGCTCAACTAGGTTCACCCAATATGTGCACCCCCATTGCTCATGGACTTGGGTTTCCTGATCGTATTAGCTCTGGTTCTGCATTCTTGGATCTGTGCAGCGCGCCTGACCTTAGTTTTGAAAAGCCAGATACAGAAACTTTCGACTGTCTAAAGTTGGCTATAGAAGCCGCAAAACGTGGCGGTAGCCACCCATTGTATTTAAATGCCGCAAATGAAGTGGCCGTTCAGGCCTTTATTGATGGTCGGATCAAAATCACTGAAATAGCCTCGCTGGTGGAAAAAACCTTAAAATTTGCACCAGATAGTGAACCTGTGAGCATTGATGAAGTCATACAGCTCGATGGCAAAGCCCGTCAACACTGCCTTGATTGTCTGAACGAGATATCCTGATGTATGTATTTAACGCAATTATCTTCGCCATACTTGCCCTGTTTATATTGGTGACAGTGCATGAATTTGGGCATTATTGGGTGGCCCGTAGGTGTGGTGTGCGCGTATTACGATTCTCTATTGGCTTTGGCAAGCCGTTTTTGCGTTTCAATAAAGGTGATACCGAGTTTGCCTTGGCGCCGATCCCTTTGGGTGGTTATGTCAAGATGCTCGGTGAAGGGCAAGAAGAGCCTGTAGAGCCGGAAGATGAGCAATTCAGCTTTAGCCATAAGTCGGTATGGCAGCGCATTGCCATAGTGAGTGCTGGGCCAATAGCCAACTTTATATTAGCCGTATTTTTCTATTGGGCTGTTTTTATGGGCGGCATGACCGGGTATTTGCCTCTTATAGGCAATGTAGAGGAGGGCTCGCCTGCCAACCAAGCTGGTCTAGCTTCTGGTGTTCAAAGCCCCGCTTATGAGATCACGGCGGTAGACGGGATCGCTGTTGACACTTGGCGTGAAGCTTTCGATCAGCTTGTACGAAGAATTGGAGAGTCTGGTGCCTTATCGGTTGAGGTGAAACCATTCGGAAGTTCCCTGCAGTCTCGTGAAATATCTATCCCTATTCAGCAATGGCAAGGCGACACTGAATCCCCCGAATTTCTTTCCTCGCTGGGAATCACTCCATATTCACCAGCTCTTGAAGCCGTATTTGGTCAAATTGTCGAGTCCGGAGCGGCAGAACGTGCTGGCATGAAGGTCGGTGATCAAGTGTTATCTGTCGATGATTTAAATATCGACTCGTGGCAGCAGTGGCGCGACTACGTCTCAGAACGGCCTGGTACCGAAATTAGTGTGGTTCTCCTGAGAGAGTCTGAGCGTATTCAGTTATTGATAACGCCTGAGCCCAACGTTGTGGGTGGCGAAACGATCGGATTGATTGGCGTGGTTGCTGCAGGGGCTGCATGGCCTGCCGACTTAAAACGAGATATTAAGTTTTCTGTCCTTGGTGGGTTTGCCGAAGGTTTGCAGCAGACCGGCTCAACTACAGTACTAATATTAGATTCACTTAAAAAACTGGTTACCGGTCAGATATCTACTAAGAACCTGGGAGGCCCGATTTCAATTGCCAAATATGCGGGTGCTTCGGCAGACGCCGGATGGCAGTCGTTTTTTATGTTTGTAGCTGGGCTAAGTGTAATGCTGGGGGTAGTAAATCTACTTCCCATCCCCGTGTTAGACGGTGGTCATTTACTTTTCTATATAGTGGAATTAATTAAAGGCTCACCAGTTAATGACTGGGTTCAGGGTATTGCAGTTCGGTTTGGTATGGCAGTGTTGTTCAGCGTGATGATTCTTGCCCTTTACAATGATTTCGCTCGCCTGTAACGTCGCGCGTCTGAAACAAAAGTATAACAATGAAAAAATTCTTTCTAAGTATTATTGTCCTGTTTTCGGCAAACCTATTCGCCCAAACTTTCGTAATCGAAGATATTCGCATTGAAGGCGTTCAGAGGGTTTCCTCCGGATCGGTTTTCGCGGCTATGCCTGCTCGTGTTGGAGATATTGTCGATGAGCTGGTAATTCAGGATTCAATCCGAGCGCTTTTTGCGACGGGCTTTTTTACGGATATTCGTATCGAGCGTGATGGCAACGTTCTTGTGGTTCGAGTTACAGAAAGACCGGCTATTGCAGCGATCGAAATCGAAGGCAATAAGATTATTGAAACCGATGCGCTTTTGGAGTCTATGAACGATGCGGGCTTATTCGAAGGTCAGATATTGCAGCCCGCCACTTTGGAGGCAGTTTCGCGCTCTCTTGCGCAAGAATATGTATCTCAGGGGCACTATGGATCGGCTGTTGAATCTGAAATTATCGAACTGCCGAGAAACCGAGTTAGCGTGCGTCTGAATGTCGATGAAGGTGAAAAGGCCGCAATCAAGCAAATTAGCATTATCGGTAATGAGCGTTTTGACGACAAAGAATTGTTGGATCTGTTTGAACTTGAAGACACCGACTGGCTGTCCTGGATAGACAAAAAGGACAGATACTCTCGAGAACAGTTGACCGGCGATTTGGATAGTTTGGAATCATTTTACCGCAATCAAGGGTATTTTGAATTTGGCATTACCTCTTCTCAGATAGCCATCAGCCCTGATAAAACATCGGTATTCATCACAGTAAATGTCACCGAGGGCGATGTTTATACTATCTCCGAAGTTGGCTTTCTTGGTGACCTAGTTGTTCCAGAAGAAGATCTATCAAGGTACCTATTAGTGAGGCCTGGGCAAGTTTACTCGCAGGCGTTAGTTACCCTCACTAAAGAATACCTGACTACTAGACTGGCTAACGAAGGTTATACCTTTGCCGAAGTTCAAGATATTCCAGAATTCGAGTCAGGCAGCGGTGAAGTTAAGCTCGATTTTTTCATCAACCCAGATCAGCGTGTATATGTGCGACGGGTTGAATTTAGAGGAAATTTGCGAACCGAAGATGAAGTACTGCGAAGGGAAATGCGGCAGTTGGAATCCTCTTCAGCTTCGGATCAGCTTATTGAGTTGGGTAAAGTTAGATTAGATCGGCTTGGTTTTTTCGCAGAGGTAAATACTGAGACGCAGCCTGTTGCCGGGACTTCAGATCAAATTGATGTGATTTATACCGTAGATGAGCAGGCTTCCGGGTCGATTAGCGCCAGCGTTGGTTATGCTGATTATTCAGGCATTTTGCTAGGCTTCAACCTTTCGGAAAATAACTTTCTTGGTACTGGGAACTCCGTTGGTTTGAGTGTCAACAAGTCGACCTATCAGGACAGCTATAGTATTAATTATAGTAATCCATATTTTACGCCAGATGGTGTTTCAGCCGGATTCTCGTTATTTTCCCGATCTACGGATTATGGTGAAATTAATATTTCGACCTATACCACGGACTCTCTTGGTTTGAGCGTGAACTTTGGATATCCACTATCGGAAACAGGATATATACGATATGGAATAGGCTTCGAGCAGTTGGATCTTAGTACAGGTGCATTTGCCTCGAATGAAATTTCTCGGTTAGCACCGAAGGGTAATGCCGTATTCAATATGGTCAAATTGGATACATCCATAGGTAGTTCCACGCTTAACAGAGGTGTATTGCCAACAGCTGGAGCGTCACAGTCCATAGCGCTTGAGTTTTCAGCACCTGGTAGCGACATTAGCTATTACAAAATCTCATTGAATGCGGAAAGGTTCTTCCCAATATATGGAAATTTCAAACTTAAGTTGGAAACCCAGCTTGGGTACGGAGAGGGATACGGTGATACCGATCGCATGCCTTTCTTTGAAAACTATTTTGCGGGCGGTATTGGGTCGGTTCGTGGATTTGAAACCAATCAGCTTGGTCCTAGGGAGTCAGGCTCAACGGGCTCATTTGAACCATTTCCTATAGGCGGCAACGTCTTAGCGGTATTTAGTGGATCAATTTTGATACCGACACCATTTTTACCTAATCCAGGTGCGGTTCAAGCGTCCCTATATTTCGATGCGGGCAATGTATTTGACACAAACTGTACGCCGGACCCAGCTGGGATCATGGAAACTATACAGTTGAACTGTTTTGCACCAGATATAGAAGAACTTAGATATTCAGCTGGAATAGCGGTAACTTGGATCAGTGGCTTTGGACCTATGTCCTTTAGTTTTGGCCGCCCTGTTAATGGCGGAGAATTTGAAGAAAGAGAAATGTTCCAGTTTACTCTGGGACAAACATTTTAAAATACTAGGAGATAGTAAGTGATTAGACAGATTTTACTCGCAACTTTGGCCGCTTCGGCTGTTCTTGCATCAGCAGCGGTTTCAGCGCAAAACATAGCTGTAGTTGATATTCAATCGGCTATTTTGAATAGCTCATACGGTCAGCAAGAGCTGGAAAGGCTTGCTGCTGATCCAGAGTTCTCCGAGCTCGTTGCTGTGGCCCGCAGTTTGCAGGCAGATATGGATAGTTTGGATGGTGAGGCTCGTGCAGAAGCTAGCGGTTGGGACGATGCTCGTTTTGCTCAGTACACCCGTACGCGCCAGTTCAAAGATGCTGATTTACAGTTGACCACACAGAAAATTCAGTCCGAACGCGAACGCGTAATTGGCGAGATCATCAACTCAATGAATGCCCCAGCGCTTGAGGCACTAGAGCAAATTATCGAAGAAGAAAGTATTTCGTTGTTACTCCGCGAAACTGCCGTTTACGATGCAGACGATTCACACAATTTGACGTCGCTACTTTCTGAGAAACTGTCTCAGCAATAATTTGATATGAGCTTGCAACGCTCTGGAATTTCTATCACAGAGATTGCCGCTCATATAGGTGCGGAGTTATCGGGTGCGTCGAAAGACCTTTCCATTTCTGGAATGGCCTCTCTCGCATCCGCCACTCCAACCGATTTAAGTTTTATCGTGTCCGAAAAGCACCTTACTCAGGCACTGGTAAGTTCTGCCGGTGCGTTGATAGCCCCTCCGAGCCTTATAGATCCAAAGCTGGATTTGGTTACTCTGACCCATTCTCAACCCTACTTTGCCTACGCACTTGCAACAGAGCTATTTGTAGATACGCAATTGGCAGGGGGCATTTCAGAATTGGCCAGCGTTTCGTCTAATACGGATATAGGCGAGGGAGTAAATATAGGGCCTTTTACTCAGATTGAGTCCGGTGTAAAAATTGGTGATGGTTGTCAGATTGGCGCGGGTTGCTTCATTGGACGAGGGACCTCATTAGCGGCTAACGTCAGTCTTAATGCAAACGTGACCATCTATCACGAAGTGGTAATTGGAAGCGACTGCCGCGTGAGCAGTGGGACCATAATTGGGTCGGATGGTTTTGGTTTTGCGCCTTCCGCCCAAGGCTGGATAAAGATTCACCAACTTGGCAGCGTTAGGATAGGCGATAGAGTTGATATTGGTGCCAATGTCAGCATATCTCGTGGCGCGCTGGACGATACGATTATCGGTAATGACGTCATCATAGATGATCTGGTTTTGATTGCTCACAATGTCGAAATCGGGGACTATAGCGCACTCGCTGGGCAGATAGGTATAGCGGGTAGTAGCAAGATTGGCCAAAACTGCACTATGGGCGGTCAGGTTGCTGTTGCAGGGCATCTTACCATTGCAGATGATGTCCATATTACGGGCAAGAGTATGGTGACTCGCTCAATTGCAACTGCGGGGCAATATTCATCGGGAATGCCAGCCGCTCCTTCAAAGGAATGGAGAAAAAATACCGTTAGGCTGAGACAAATAGAAAAGTTAATAGATAGGGTTACCGCCCTCGAAAATAAAACATCGCACAAGGCCGAAGATTAATGGACGTTATTGAGATTCAAAAATACCTGCCTCACCGTTACCCCATGCTCTTTGTAGATAGGGTTACAGATTATGAGGAAGGGCACTTTATTCGTGGGTTCAAAAATGTAACCTATAACGAACAAATGTTTCAGGGACATTTTCCCGACAACCCTATTTTGCCTGGCGTGGTAATTATTGAGGCGTTGGCTCAGGTATCTGGAGTACTTGGATTTAGGACAGTGGATATGAAACCGGAAGATGGGTTCCTATATTTATTTGCCGGAATTGATAAAGTTCGATTTAAGCATCGAGTTATCCCCGGCGATAGACTGGTTCTTGAATCAACCGTAATTAACCGAAAGCGGCATATATGGAAATTTGATGTCAGAGCACTGGTCGATGATAGAGTTGCAGTTACCGCGCAGTTGACTTGCGCTATCGTAGATAGCTGATAACACCTAGGCTCTTTCTCATGACCGATCCACGCTAATGATTGATCCCCGTGCGGTTGTAGATCCATCTGCAATTATCGCTGAAGATGCTGAAATAGGGCCCTTTACGGTGATTGGTCCCAATGTCGAAATCGGTTCTGGCACAGTGGTCGGCCCGCACAATGTGCTCAAAGGGCCCACCAAGATAGGCAAGAATAACCGGATACTGCAGTTTTGCAGTATTGGCGAAGACACTCCTGACCTTAAATACAAAGGGGAGGATACTAAGCTGGTTATTGGTGACGAAAATGTTATTCGTGAAGGGGTAACTATTCATCGCGGCACGGTTCAAGATCGATCCGAAACCCGAGTCGGCAATAAGAACCTAATTATGGCTTACGTGCATATTGGCCATGATTCAATCGTTCGAAACAACACTATATTGGTTAATAATGTGGCACTTGCTGGCCATGTGGAAGTAGGCGATTGGGCGATAATCTCTGGTTTCTCTAGCTTACACCAATACTGCAATGTCGGCGCTCATAGCTTTATAGGTGCTCACGCCTGGATAACTCAGGACGTTCCTGCCTATGTCATGGTTGCAGGTAGTCCTGCTAAGCCCCGAACAATTAATACAGAAGGCCTGAAGCGTCGCGAGTTTACTTCTGAACAAATTCGATGCCTGCAAAGGGCTTACAAGTCGATATACCGCAAAGGAATGGAGCTCTCTGTAGCAATTGAATTACTAAAGACTGATCATGAAAACGCATCTGTTCTTCAGCCGTTGATCGATTCACTGGAAAACTCCGAGCGAGGAATTTTGCGTTAATGACGCTACGCCGCGTTGGTATGGTTGCAGGTGAAGCATCCGGAGATATTCTCGGCGCTGGCTTAATGTCAGAACTAAAACTCCAGTTCCCAGAAATTGAATTTATTGGCGTTGGCGGCAGTCGAATGTCTGCGCTAGGTCTCGAGCAGCTATATCCGATGGAGCCTCTGTCGGTAATGGGCCTAATTGAACCGCTAAAGCGATTGCCAGAATTGCTTTGGATGAGGAGAAACCTAGCAAAGCGTTTTATTGAATCCGACTTAGATCTGTTCGTCGGCATTGATTCTCCAGACTTTAATCTCGGCTTGGCAAAGCGTCTAAAAAAAACAGGCATTAAAACTTTGCACTATGTAAGCCCCTCGGTTTGGGCATGGCGGCAGGGCCGTATTAAATCTATCGCCAAGTCTATCGATATGATGTTGACGCTACTGCCCTTTGAAGCAAAATTTTACGAAAACCACGGTGTGCCAGTAACATTCGTAGGGCATCCTTTGGCCTCTGAGATTTTTGGTGGGCCGAATAAGGAAGATAGCCGCGATAGTCTGCAATTTGACGCCTCCGGCCTCTGTATTGCGCTGTTACCCGGAAGCCGCTCCGGTGAAATAAAACACTTAGTCCCGGGCTATCTTGAAACGCTGGAATTGATTGGAAGGTCAAATCCCGAAATTCAGTTTGTGTTTGCTGCTGTTAACCAGGATAAGGCAGAGCAAATTAAGGCTCTACTGGGTAGTCTCGATATTCCCGTGGTAGTTGGCAGGACCTTGGAAGTTATCGCAGCTGCTGATCTTGTAGTTGCTGCTTCCGGCACTACTACCTTAGAGATTATGTTGGTGAATCGACCGCTAATTGTCGCTTACCGCTCCGACTGGCTCACTTATAAGATAATTAGCAGTATGCTGAAAGTGCCATATGTTTCCCTACCGAATCTGATAGCTGGAAAGAAGATAGTTTCAGAATATTTACAAGCTGAGGCGAGTCCCGAAAACCTAGCGTCAGCAGTATTAACCTTATTGAACAATGAACAGAAGTGTATGGAGCAAAAGAAGGTTTTTGATTCTCTTTCACAACAACTTAGATTACCTTCGAATAAAATGGCTGCAGAAGCGGCTGCTTCACTTATAGATGGCTAATAATTTCTTTCGAGACCCTGAAATCCTCTATGGGGGAAGTTTGCTAGCCGGAACAGATGAGGCAGGGCGCGGCCCCCTGGCAGGCGATCTTTACGCAGCAGCAGTGATATTAGACCCGAATAAGCCCATTCAAGGCCTCGATGATTCAAAGAAGCTCAGCGCTAAGCGTCGAGAGGCCCTGTTTGTTGAGATTTGCGAAGGAGCATTGGCATGGAATATAAGCATTGCGAGTGTAGAAGAAGTCGATCGAATTAACGTACTGCAGGCTTCTATGCTCGCGATGCAGCGAGCGGTAGAGGCGCTGGACCCCACTCCAGAATTTGTCGCGGTTGACGGAAATCGATTGCCCAATTGGAACTTCGCCTCCGTCGCCTTAGTAAAAGGCGATTCCCGTGTTGCGGAAATTTCTGCAGCGTCCATATTGGCGAAGGTGGCAAGGGATAGGCATATGCAAGAGATGCATGAAATATATCCAAAATACGGGTTCGATAAACACAAGGGCTATCCAACTAAACCGCATATTGAAATGCTGAGAGAGTTTGGCTCCTGTAGAATTCATCGACAAAGTTATCGCCCTGTGCAGCAGGCTGATCTGTTTAATAGCTAAATATTTGAGACCATGGAATTAGATTCAAATACCACCGAAAAACTTTCCCAGAATTTCGTTCATTTACGAGCGCATTCAGAATATTCACTGCGGGACGGTATTCTTCGGATAAAACCAACTATGGCTCGCCTCGCAGAAATGCAGATGCCAGCTTTTGCACTAACAGATCACAATAACCTTTTTGCTGCCGTAAAATTTTACCGAGCGGCGGTAGCTCAGGGAATTAAGCCGATCTTTGGCTGTGACCTAATTATTCAATCTGAAGATGCCGATCCGTTAAATGAGTTCACACTTTTAGTTGCGAACCAACAGGGGTACAAAAACCTTATAGAAATTATATCCCGAAGCTACGTAGTTGGGCAGGTCAGGGGAGAACCTAGGGTTAAACGCGAATGGTTGGAAGAGCTAAATTCAGGACTAATCTGTTTGTCCGGGTCCAGTCGTGGTGAACTTGGCCAGATGCTTATCAAGTCTAAAATTGAAGAAGCAAAAAGTTGCGCGCAATGGTGGGCTCAGACCTTTGCCGATAGATTCTATATTGAAGTGCAAAGAACTGGTCGCTCTGGTGATGAAGAACATTTACATCAAGCAGTTGAACTTGCGTCTGCAGTGGGGTTGCCACTGGTGGCTACTAACGACGTGAGGTTTGTCAAAACAGAGGATTTTGAGGCACATGAGACAAGAGCTTGTATTCACGACGGATTTGCCTTGGCTGATCCACGTAAATTACAGCGTTATTCAGAACAACAATACCTGCGCACTGCCGAGGAAATGACTGAGATATTCTCAGATCTGCCGGAGGCTTTAGAAAATACGGTCGAAATTGCTAAGCGCTGTAATTTCAGTTTGGAGCTTGGTAAATCTTATTTGCCGGCCTATCCGATTCCTGATAATTCTTCAGAAGATGATTATTTGCGTTTAACTTCTCGAGAAGGTTTAAGCGGACGTCTTAAGGTTTTATTCCCCGATTTTTCTGAACAGGACGCTAGTCTAAAGGTTTACTGGGATAGGCTGGAAGAAGAGCTAAATATTATTATTCAGATGGGATTTCCCGGCTATTTTTTGATTGTGATGGACTTTATCCGCTGGGCTAAGGACAACAAGATTCCCGTAGGGCCAGGGCGTGGGTCTGGTGCTGGATCTTTGGTGGCTTATGCGCTGAGGATTACTGACCTGGATCCTATTAACTACGATCTTCTGTTTGAGCGTTTTTTGAATCCCGAACGGGTTTCTTTGCCGGATTTCGATATTGATTTTTGTATGGAAGGCCGGGATCGGGTAATTGATTACGTTGCCGAACGCTATGGGCGCGACGCCGTTTCTCAAATTGTTACCTTCGGAACCATGGCAGCTAAAGCTGTGGTGAAAGATGTAGCCAGGGTTCAGGGCAAGCCTTATGGCTTGGCGGATCGTCTTTCGAAGATGATTCCATTTGAAGTGGGAATGACGCTCTCTTTGGCGCTAGAGCAAGAAAAACAATTAAGAGAGTTTTTGGAAAACGATTCCGAGGCACAAGAAGTCTGGGATATGGCGATTCAGCTTGAAGGGATAGCAAAAAATTGTGGAAAGCATGCGGGTGGCGTTGTTATTGCCCCTACCAAGTTGACAGACTTTTCTCCGCTTTACTGTGATGATCAGGGCGGTGGATTAGTTACCCAATACGATAAAGACGATGTCGAAAGCGTAGGCTTGGTCAAATTCGATTTCTTAGGCCTCAAAACCCTAACAATTATCGACTGGGCCGTTGCGATCGCAAATCAAAAGCGAAAATCCGAAGGTCTTGCCGATATCGAGATCGACAGAATCCCTCTCGACGATCAGAAAACCTTTGAGTCTTTGCAACGAGCTGAAACAACAGCGGTATTCCAGCTTGAATCTCGAGGCATGAAAGACCTCATCAAGCGTCAATTGCCTTCAAGCTTTGAAGATATCGTTGCGCTAGTAGCGCTGTTTAGGCCCGGGCCCTTACAGTCGGGCATGGTCGACGATTTTATTAATCGAAAACACGGTAGGGAGAAGATTGCTTATCCACATCCAACCTATCAGCATGAAGACCTACAACCAGTGCTTGAGCCAACATACGGAATTATTCTATATCAAGAACAGGTGATGCAAATCGCTCAGGTCTTGGCTGGCTATAGTTTGGGTGATGCAGATTTACTGCGTCGCGCAATGGGCAAAAAGAAGCCGGAAGAGATGGCCAAACAGCGCGAAATGTTTATGGCTGGGGCGAAGAGTCGCGATATCTCAGAGGAACTGTCCAGTAATATATTTGATTTGATGGAGAAGTTTGCCGGTTACGGATTTAACAAGTCTCACTCAGCAGCCTATGCATTGGTTGCCTATCAGACAGCCTGGTTAAAAGCGCATTATCCAGCAGAGTTTATGGCCGCGGTTATGTCGGCTGATATGCAACATACCGACAAGATTGTTGGTTTTATTGATGAGTGTGAGCGTCTTGGTTTAGATGTCACTCCACCGGATGTAAATACCGGTGAGTTCCAGTTTTCGGTGAATGATCAAGCGCAGGTTGTATATGGGCTAGGCGCAATTAAGGGGTTGGGTGAAAACGCTATCCAAAGCATTATTGATAGTCGTCAACTGCAAGGGCCCTATTCGGCTATCTACGATTTCTTCGGACGCGTTGATCAGCGCAAGTTAAATAGACGTGGAGCCGATGCATTACTGCGGGCTGGAGCAATGGATAGGCTCAGCCAATTCCCGGACGATCCAGATAGATGTCGAGCTGTGCTTGAAAGTCAGCTTGATGAAGCAATGCAGATAGCTGAACAGGTCAACAATAACCAAGCTTCCGGCATGGTTGATATGTTCGGTGAAATTCAGGTTGCTGAAGCACCAGAAAAAGATACCAATGCAAAAACTGTTGTTCGTGCATGGACGATGAAAGAGCGCCTACAAAAAGAAAAAGAAACGCTTGGTCTTTACCTGACGGGACATCCAGTTGAAGCTTATGCAGATGAATTGAAACTCCTAATTGGAAAACGCTTGTGCGATTTACGGCCTGAAAAAAAGCTGCAGTGGTTAGGTGGATTACTGGTCGATAGACGAGTGATTAAAACAAAGAGGGGAGATCAACTTTGCATCCTAACGCTTGATGACCGAAGTGCTCGAGTTGAAGTAACCTTGTTTTCAGATCTATTTGCCAGTGTTGAGCCGTCCCTAATAATGGATACGGTTATAGCTGTTGAGGGAACTGTACAGCAGGATGACTATTCTGGTGGGTTGCGCATCCGGGCAGAACAACTTATGCCCTTATTGGAATTGCGCAGCCTGAAATTTAATCGATTAAGAGTCGATATCGGGCACAATGAGTTAAATGATCGCTCGATTAATTCACTACGCGAATGCCTTGAAGACTTTCGGGGCGGGAGCTGCGCGGTGCGAGTTAAATTAATCCAGGAGGGCTCAGAGGGAGAGTTTGAGCTGGGTGAGGAGTGGAAGGTGGAACCTCGTGATGAGCTGCTTTATGAGCTTAGACACAACTTCGGATCTGAGTCTGTCGCTCTGGAGGCCTAAGGTCTCCATGAGCACACTAGGGCCATGAGATTGGAATACTTACTTGAGGACATTGAACCTCAGCTACGTGCTGCCAATAAAGTGTGGGTTGCTTACAGCGGAGGATTGGATTCCACAATACTGTTGCATGCAGCTATTAAAATGATGGGGCCTGCCAAGGTTGGTGCCTTGCACCTAAATCATAATCTCCAGATCGAATCAAAAACCTGGCAAGAAAAGTGCAGGCAGATCTGTGAGTCCCTTGATGTAGAATTTCGCCACGCAATACTCGAGATTGCAAATCAAGGGCAGGGCGTTGAAGAGGAGGCCCGCCAACTTCGATACAAATTCTTTCGAGAGAATATTGTGGTCGGCGACCTGTTGTTGTTGGGGCATCACGCCGATGACCAAGCTGAAACACTATTATATAGGCTATTCCGAGGAGCTGGAGTTCGCGGGCTTTCTGCTATTCCGCAAGAGCGTACTGAAGGGTTGGGACTATTGCTTCGGCCTTTATTATCTCGAACTAAACAAGAGTTAAAGCAGTTGGCAGAAGAGGCACAGATTGAATGGGTTGAAGATCCTTCTAATTTGGATATCAGCTATGACCGAAATTTCATTCGCCAAAATGTACTGCCAACTATTCTTGAGCGCTGGCCAGCAGTCAGATTATCTCTATTACGGGCGGCTTCAAATCTGCGCAGTGCGTCGAATTTGTTGGACGAGTACGGGCTTATTTTACTTGGAGGTTGTAATTGGCGTGAAGAAGGCTACGGCAGTAGTTTTGAGATCTTGGCTTATCAGGCCTTGGGCGAAGCTGCGCAGGCTTTGCTATTAGAAAGAGCGCTAGCCGATCTTGGCCTAAATGGCTTTGATTCTAACTATCGAGCTAGGGCTGCCGCAGTTATAGATGCGGCTGAAGACGCCAAACCCTTATTGAAGGCTGGTGATAGCGAGTTGCGCCGCTATGCCGGGCGACTTTACTTAATGTCGGAGGTTACCGAGCTTAGAGCGGCAGATATTAAACTGGAGTGGAGCGGCAAAGAATCAATAGTTGTGGAGGGCTGTTGTGAGGTGATGCCTCTCGATAACTACTCAGGTGAGACTCTATCCCTAAGTTTTAGAGTAGGTGGAGAACGATGCAGACCCCTGGGGAGAGATAAGTCTCAGTCCCTTAAAAAGCTGATGCAAGAGTATGGCCTTGTCCCTTGGCTACGAGACAGGACTCCCCTAATCTGGAAAGACGGAGAATTGATTGCGGTTGCCGACGTATTTAGCTGTAGTGAAGAAATCAGTCTGCCAAAGATAATCTGGAGAATTCGCTAAATAGCGTTGCTCCAGATCTACCCAGTTCTAGCTATGCTGGTTTAGCGGACCAAACGTTGCACCATCCTTCGGCAGCTACGGATTTTCCGGGGAATAAAGCACAGGCACCCCAGTCACTGCCCGCCGATTCTTCAGTGTACAAAATACAGGTATTGCAAAAATGGGTGTCTCCATCGGCTGCTGTTTCACGGCCAGGAAACATCATCGAGTCGATGTCTGCGACGTTGTGCTTATAGCCCAATGCCGCTGCAGTTGGATCAGTTTCTGCAACCTTAGGGAGGGTTTGCGCCAGCAGCGGGCGACTAATATCCAGTATGGAAATTATTAGCGTTCCTGCTATGAACCTTCGTCGACTAATGGAGTTATTTTTTTTCATCGAAAACCTCTGTCTTTTGGGCAAGTATATAGATCAATAATATACCAGTCTCAAAGATATCTAATAGGTAATCAAGGTCAAACTACCTTGTGATGTTTTGTTATTGCAGACTACATGTTTCATATTTCATTCTATTTTTAAATTGTTTGAGATGGAGCCTAGTGCTAAGATTACGTCCCATCTCGTGAAAGGTTTATCAACCTTGTCCCACCGTAGAGATGGACAAACCGATACTCTTTTCTCTTCTTAAAACCGCTTTCTGGGCAGGTATGACGCGTTTTATTTTTGTTACTGGTGGGGTTGTTTCTTCCCTTGGAAAGGGAATTGCTTCTGCGTCCCTGGGCGCTATTCTTGAGGCTCGCGGCCTTAACGTCACTATCATGAAGTTGGATCCATATTTGAATGTGGATCCCGGAACCATGAGTCCATTTCAGCACGGTGAAGTTTTTGTCACCGACGATGGTGCCGAGACCGATCTTGATCTTGGGCACTACGAAAGGTTTTTAAAGGCTAAAACCAGTAAAAGAAATAATTTTACCACTGGGCAAGTTTACGAGACGATTTTACGCCGTGAGCGGCGCGGAGACTTTCTTGGCGGAACCGTGCAGGTGATCCCGCACGTTACCGATGAAATCAAATCGCGAATATTGGCCGGTGGCGAAGGCAAAGATGTTGCCATCTGTGAAATCGGTGGAACCGTGGGTGATATTGAGTCGCAACCGTTTCTGGAAGCGGTTCGGCAGTTGAAGGTAGAGCTGGGTAGTACTCGAGCACTACTAATGCATTTAACGCTGGTGCCCTATATAGCGGCAGCAGGGGAAATTAAGACCAAACCGACGCAGCACTCGGTTAAAGAACTTCGCACCATCGGCTTACAACCTGAAATTCTACTTTGTCGTTCAGAGCGACCTGTAGATGAAGGTTCACGACGAAAAATTGCACTTTTTACTAATGTCGAATATAGGGCCGTAGTGCCAATGCCTGATGTTCCTTCAATCTACGCTATTCCGCGTAATCTTCAAGAGTATGGTTTAGATCAGTTGGTGATGGAGAAATTCAATATCGAAAAACCTGATGCGGATCTCAGTGAATGGGATGCTGTTGTCAATCTACAGAACTCTATGAGCGGCGAAGTCACCATTGCAATGGTTGGCAAATACATGGAACTACTGGATGCCTACAAGTCCATCAATGAAGCTCTGGAACATGCAGGTATACATAACCAGACCAATGTAAACATTCGATATATAGATTCGGAAGATGTCGAAGAGCAGGGATTAGACCTCCTTGATGGCGTCGATGGAATATTAGTACCGGGAGGCTTTGGTCAGCGCGGCATTGAAGGAAAAATTTCGGCTGTACGGCACGCGCGGGAAGCGGGAATACCTTATCTGGGCATATGTTTGGGTATGCAGGTCGCAGTTATTGAATACGCTCGCAACGTGCTTGGCTTGGAAGGAGCCAATAGTACTGAGTTCGAAATCGACGCCAAGTACCCGGTAATTGCGTTGATTACTGAGTGGATGGAGCCTGATGGACTTAAGAAAATCCGAGGTAAAGGTAGTGATTTGGGTGGTACGATGAGATTAGGATCGCAGCCCTGTAACCTTGCAGAAAATACATTATCACGCGCCCTCTATGGGCATGATGTTATCCATGAGCGTCATCGACATCGTTATGAAGTAAATGATGGCTATGTAGCAGGGTTAGAAAAAGGTGGTTTAAAAGTAGCCGGACGTTCGGGCGATCAATCTCTAGTAGAGATTGTAGAAATTGAAGATCATCCTTGGTTTGTCGGTTGCCAGTTTCACCCGGAATTCACCTCTACTCCTCGAGATGGACATGCGCTGTTTAGCGGGTTTGTGAACGCGGCAAGGGTCCACAATGAAGCTGCCGAATCTGGCGCCTGTTCTGATAACGCGGAAAAAGAAGGGACGAGTTAATAAATGTCTGACTTTAGCGCTACGAATGCCCTTCAGCTGAATATTGGCGCTATAGAGGTAAGTAATACTTCGCCAATGGTGCTGTTTGGCGGTATTAATGTGCTCGAATCCCGCGACCTTGCTATGCAGGCAGCGGAGAAGTACGTTGAAGTAACTCAAGAGCTTGGAATTCCTTACGTTTTCAAAGCCTCCTTTGATAAAGCTAACCGGTCGTCCATCCATTCCTTTCGAGGGCCTGGATTAGAAGCTGGACTACGAATACTTGAAGACGTTAAAACCCAGTTTGAGGTGCCCCTGATAACAGATGTTCATGAACCAAGCCAAGCTGCGGCTGTAGCTGAAGTTTGTGAGGTCATTCAGTTGCCGGCATTCCTTGCCCGGCAAACGGATTTGGTTGCTGCGATGGCGGCTACTCAAAGGGTAGTGAATATTAAAAAACCACAATTTTTAAGTCCTGAGCAAATGAAGAATATCGTTGATAAATTTGCCGAATGCGGGAACGAGAAGGTTATGCTCTGTGAGCGTGGCAGCAATTTTGGATATGATAATCTTATCGTTGATTTTCTCGGTTTCGATACGATGAAGCGAGCGACAGGTTGTCCGATCATCTTTGATGTGACTCATGCATTACAGCGAAGAGATCCTGGTGAGGCCGCCTCAGGTGGTCGCCGCCAACAGATTGCTGACTTAGCTAGAGCCGGGGTTGCCACAGGCCTGGCGGGTTTGTTTTTAGAAGCCCATCCGGACCCGGATGCTGCTCTCTGCGACGGGCCGAGTGCGTTACCTCTCAACAAACTGAGAGACTTTTTAATGCAGTTACGTGATCTGGATTTGCTGGTTAAAAGTTTCCCTTCCTTAAATATCAAATAATTTTTACGGAGCATAAGTAATGAGCGAAATAGCGGATGTTCGCGCTTTCGAGGTATTGGATTCTCGAGGGAATCCAACGGTGATGGCCGAAGTTACTCTGGCAAGTGGCGTAGTCGGATCTGCTTTTGCACCCAGCGGGGCCTCAACCGGTTCTAGAGAAGCTCTGGAGCTGCGGGATGGTGATGCGACTAGATACTTAGGTAAAGGGGTTCTGACCGCAGTCAACAATATCAACTCTACTATTAGAGAATTGTTACTTCATGCGAACGCCTTAGATCAACGCAGTATTGATCAGCTGATGATTGACTCCGATGCAACAGAGAACAAAGCTCGACTTGGCGCAAATGCGATTTTGGCGGTTTCTTTAGCTAATGCCAAAGCGGCTGCCCTTGATAAAGGCGTGCCCCTCTATGAGCACATAGGCTCAATGGTGGGTTCGCCAAACTTAAGCATGCCTCTACCCATGATGAATATCATTAACGGTGGTGAGCACGCCGACAATAACGTTGATATTCAAGAGTTTATGATTCAGCCAGTATCCGCTGAAAATTTTGCTGAAGCACTGCGAGTCGGTGCAGAGATATTCCATCAACTTAAAAAAGTTCTTCAATCACGTGGTTTAAGTACTGCTGTTGGTGATGAAGGTGGTTTTGCACCAGACTTGCCTTCGAATGAAGCGGCTCTCGAGATTATCGCAGAGGCGGTAACTGGCGCCGGATACAAGTTAGGAGAGGATGTTGTTTTGGCTTTAGATTGTGCTGCAAGCGAATTTTTTAAAGACGGAGTCTATGACTTGTCTGGAGAAGGCAAACAATATGACGCTGCCGGATTTTCTGATTTTCTAGCGGGGCTTTGTGAGCGGTATCCGATACTTTCTATTGAGGATGCAATGGATGAATCCGATTGGGACGGCTGGAAATTGCTTACGGAGCAGCTGGGAGAAAAAGTTCAGTTGGTTGGTGACGATCTTTTTGTAACCAATCCTAAAATATTAAAGAAAGGTATTGAGTTGGGAGTTGCCAATTCCATTCTTATCAAATTTAATCAAATAGGTTCTTTGTCGGAGACCTTGGACGCGATTCAAATGGCACAAGAAGCTGGTTATACCGTCGTCATTTCTCACCGTTCCGGTGAGACTGAGGACACAACTATTGCAGATCTTGCAGTAGCCACCGGGGCAGGACAAATCAAGACTGGATCGCTATGTCGATCCGATAGAGTCGCCAAATACAACCGGCTTCTTCGCATAGAAGCGGAAACTGATGGATTGGCGAAATACAAAGGACGAGAAGAACTGCGGGGGTAGGAAGGGCGAAGCTCTAGCGTAGCCTTGATCAGTAAGTAGTCGGTCAAGGCGCGCGGATTTACCTAGTTATTCGGGTGAAGCTGAACCTATCAGTGGCGCGATGAAACCTCCGATTAATGTTCCCAAAATTATAAGCAGATGCAGATTTACCGCAGCCAAAACAGAAGAGTCTAAATCTGCCCCAGAGAAAACCGCTCCCGCTACCACTCCTGCTTCATAAGTCCCAACGCCACCGGGCGCGTGCAGAGGTAAAACAGAACTCAATTCTCCACCGGTAGCCCCGGTAATTGCCTGAACTACATTCAAATCCGCAAAGCTAATTAATATCCAAGCAAATACTGCCAGTTTAAGACCCCAATTAAGCCAGGTTAGAATCAGGGTCCGCACCAATGCCGGAAGGTTATCCGGCATGCCTGACAGTATGCTATTGCCTAGCTCCTCAAATTTCCGTGGCAGCCTCGTTAGTATCTGACTTGATACAACAGACCGCATGGGCAGAAGTAAAATAGGGCTACAGAGGAACAGAGCCCAGAGCATTAACCAGACGGGCGATGTGTCTAAGCCCAGTATCCAAGCAATGCTGCCGAGCGCCAGCAGGGTAAATAGATCAAGAACACGGAAAAATAGAAGCGTACCAGTGGTCATGGATAGAGATAGTCCAAAACTGCTGCGCATCATCAAGGGAAAGCTTGCTTCGCCAGAGCGCATTGGAAGTAAGTTATTAGCCAGATTGTGCATTAGGGTAATGCGAAAAGACTCAGAAAAATTAACTTGTCCATGGCTTCGAAAATAATCTCTTATTCGATAGGCTCTAATAGCGTAGGTGCAAAACATTAATATCAAGGCAAAAGCCGTTGCTGCAGGCGACCAATTTGTCCATTGAGCGACAATACTATCCCAACCCCAGGCCCACTCGATTACAGCGGCATAGGCAATCACTGCGGCGAAGCTGAGGGTGATATAAGTACGTGATTTAGCCGAAGAATCCATCATTAAAATATGATTGTGTTTTTGACTCCACGAATGGTACAGGGGGAGGGGTTTTTGATACAGTGCAGGCCGCAACATAACCATAAAACGAGCCGAGATGTCGACACAGCCAAGCCTTTCTTTAGTAGTCCCTCTATACAACGAACAAGACAACATTAATCCACTGCTAAAACGAGTTGAAGAGGCTATGGTGGATTACAGCGGGCCTTATGAATTGATATTGGTAGATGATGGCAGCTCAGACCATACCGTTGCTACAGCTTTGGCATCAAGCTCTGATCATGACTATGAAATACGGGTTCTCGAATTACAACGAAACTTCGGTCAAACAGCGGCTATGCAGGCAGGTATTGACGCAGCTACTGGTGAGCTAATTGCGACGCTGGACGGTGATTTACAGAATGATCCGCATGATATCCCCAGAATGGTTGATGCGCTGATTGATCGCGATTTGGATTTGCTGGTGGGGTGGCGCGAGAATCGAAAAGATAAATTATTTATGCGAAAAATTCCGTCTTGGGTTGCGAATAGACTGATCGGTAGGATCACTGGAGTTCGAATTCACGACTATGGCTGTAGTTTGAAAGTTTACAGATCCTCAGTAATTAAACAGGTCAAGCTACTCGGTGAAATGCATCGATTTATTCCTGCCTGGGTTGCAGCGGTAGCGCCAGCGCGCCGAATTGGCGAAATGCCAGTGACACACCATGCGCGAATCCATGGAGTATCAAAGTACGGTATTTCTCGCTCTATCCGAGTCGTGTTAGATCTGCTTTCCGTGCTATTTTTTATGAAATACCGTGCACGTCCAGGCCATTTTTTTGGAACCATCGGGTTGGTCGTTGGATTTATCGGCAGTGTAATACTGGTTTATTTGGGGTTTGATAAATTCATTCTGGGCCACGATATTGGAACTCGACCAGCTTTGCTTATAGGCGTGGTTATGGTTATTACCGCTTTTCAGTTCCTCACCACCGGAATTTTGTCAGAGCTAATGTCTCGAACCTATTATGAAACTTCCAATACCACGCATTACGTAGTGCGCGAGGAGCATTCGAACCATTCATAAAGGGATAGTTCGACGAACATGAAGCTACCTTCTCTCAGCCCGCAATCAAGTTTTACGCCATGGATTGCCCTGATGCTTGCTATTGGGTTTTTCTTAAACCTATGGGGGCCGGCGCTATTTGATTTGGACGAAGGTGCGTTTTCAGCGGCGACAATGGAGATGTTGTTACGCCAGGATTTTATTACCACGTATTTAAATGGCACTCAACGGTTTGATAAACCCATTCTCATATATTGGCTGCAAGCCGTTAGCACGGGCCTATTCGGTACGGACGAGTTTTTCTACCGTCTTCCTTCAGCGATTGCCGCAAGCTTTTGGGCCGTATCTGTATATCGTTTTGCGCAACCTCGTTTGGGCGAAATAGAGGCTCGAGCATCCTTTATATTCCTCGTTAGTGCGATTGGAGTGTCGGTAATCGGACGCGCAGCAACGGCTGATGCGCTGCTGAACCTGTGGATTGCTCTTGCATGCATGGACGGTTATCGAGCGGCTGTGGAAAAGGATAAAAAGGCAGGAATGCGAGCGTACCTCTGGATCGGACTCGGGCTGCTGACAAAGGGACCTGTGGGCGCAGCGGTGCCGTTTGCAACTCTCACGCTGTTTGCTTTGCTAATGCGAGATGGCTCGGCCTGGACTAGAGTTGCTGTAAAACCCTTGGGTTGGCTAATTGTGGGAGCTGTCGCTTTGCCTTGGTATATAGCGGAGTATCTAGATCAAGGGCAGCTGTTTATTGATGGCTTTTTTCTTACACATAACTTAGGCCGGTTCACAGAGACCATGGAAAGTCATGGCGGTACGATTTTTTACTACATCCCCGGTATTCTCTTGGTTACTCTGCCTTTTGCAGCATGGTTAGTCCGCAGTTTGGCGTCCGTTCGGCAGGTGGGAAAGAATCGCCTTACCACTTGGTGCTGGGCTTGGTTTGGTTTTGTATTTGTTTTGTTTTCTTTTTCAAGCACACAACTACCGCACTATGTTTTGTACGGTTCTACACCTCTATTTCTTCTTATGTCTCAGTATCTCTATAAGGTACCACTGCGGATTGCCTTAGTGCCGGCCTTAGTTCTACCCGCTTTATTCCTCATTTTCCCCTTGGTCGCTGCTGGACTGATTGATCCTGACGATCTATATGTCTTTGAAATGATTTCCTACGGCGTAACGCAACTAAGCCTTAGCTATTGGATAATTTTGGTGGCTGGAATACTCGCTATAATTGCCATTGTACTTCGAGCAAAAAGTCACTTATCAGCGATTCTTGGAACGGGTCTGGTTCATCTGTTACTAGTAGGCTTAGCTATACTGCCAGCTGCTGCGCAGATTCAGCAAACCCCGGTTCGAGAAGCTGCAATGCTCGCAAGGTCTATGGATGAACCGGTAATAATGTGGCGAACAGATATGCCTAGTTTTACGACTTATAGCAAGCGAATTACCACTGAGGATGAACCTAAATCTGGAGATCTGGTATTTACTCGGGTCGGTAGGATAGATTTGCAGCAGGCTGATGAAATTCTCTTCAATAAAGGCGGAATTCTGTTGCTGCGCATGCAATAGGGCATTTAGTAGGATCGACTGCGTCACAATCTTGAAATATTAAATAGGTAAAGGCTGGCAGCAGGGAACACCCATGATTAGAATCGATAGTTAGCCTCTTATCTACTCAGTTTCTCGGTATGGATAGTATGAATTTATTCGAACCCAAGTTGCCTCTTGTCGCAAGAGTTTCCGTGCATGGGCTCACTATATTACTGCTTTTGCTGTATGGTTTTTCACACCTCCTATATGGCAGCTTATTACTAGGCATTCTTTGTTTCATCGCGCTGGTATTCGCCGCGCTTTCACTTTTTACAGCGATCAACAGAAATAGCAGCTCGATTTTTTTGATGTGCTTTGTTACCAGCTTAGCTCTGATTTTGTTGACTGCATCTTATCTCTATGGGGAGCGAGGACTAGTTTATTGCTTCTCTTTTGCTGCGGCCTTATTTTTCATGCTGAGTTTTCGTGCAGCTCTAGCCGGCGGATTAACAATATGCTGCCTTAGCGTAGCGGCAGCTTCACATATTATGCCTGGAGAAATGCTACTTCGTTTTGGTATCGCACTCGGTTTTTCCTTCATGTTGTCAGCTACCTTTGCATCTCAGATACTCAAGCAAACGGCTAAGCTCGAGAGGGATGCCAATCAAGATTATCTAACCGGTCTAATGAATCAACGGAGATTTTATGGCTGGTTAGAGGGGCTTCTTTCTGACCCTAGCAATTTGCATTCCAAATTGACGCTATTCTACTTTGATATTGATGACTTTAAATCCGTAAACGATGGTTTCGGCCATGAAGGTGGCGACCGAGTCTTGAAGGAGTTTGCAGAGCGTATAAAAAATTGTGCGCGGGACATAAATATTGAATTTCACGCTAGCCCAGAACTCAATTTCTGTCGCCTATCCGGCGATGAATTTGTTTTGGCATGTGTCAATACTGATTCAAGGGATACCGCTACTTATGTTGCAAGTAGATTTCAAGAGATACTCTCAAAACCCTTTTTCATCGGAGAGCGAAGGTTACAGATACGCTCAAGCATTGGTGTCAACCATATTCAGGTGGAGAATCAAGACGTTGGATATGTGATGCGATCGGCCGATTTGGCGATGTATGAAGCTAAAAAGAGTGGCAAACAGCAGTTCCACATATATGAGGATAGCCCTGAACCTCATGTGTATCGTGATCAGGCCTTCTAAATTCAGTGCTTTGTCCTTTCTCAGGTGTGCCGAATTAAAACCTCAAAATATCTAAAGTTTTACCAGTAATGCGCAGATATAATTACTAGACAGGTTCAATTGGATTGGGCCAATAAATGCGCCCGCTTGGTGCTTTAAACTCAGGAAGAAGCACGTGACGGAAGTTAAATCCGGCCGGTATCGGCATTATAAAGGCAACGATTATCAGGTTCTTGATGTCGTCAAACACTCTGAAACGGAGCAGGAATTGGTGCTATACAGGCCTCTCTACGGAGAATCCCAAGATCAAAAATGGGTAAGGCCGTTGGAAATGTTCACTGAGCATATTGAAATCAGTGGTATCTCGGTACCTAGATTTAAATTTATCGAACCTTTACCCGAAACTACCTAAAGGTTTTGTATCAATTAGCCGATAAATAGTGAAGTTACCCCACTCGGCATACGCAAATGAACGCAAGAGCTCCCATAGATTTCGATCGTTCTTCTGAGTACCTGCGATTGACACTACCTTTGATGTCAAAATATAAGGTGCCAGTTACCCCAGAGAATTACGCTGCTTGGTATGAATATGTGTCTGGTGGTAATCTAGCTCTTACGGAAATCATCGATGACTTGATTCAAAAAGATAAGAGCGTGGGCGAAGAAGTAACAAGTAGGTTACATAAACGTTATGTCGATCCAATTGATTATGCGCCGCTTATCCAGGCCCAAAAAATTTTTCACAGGCTCGCCGATAGAGTAACCCACTCGCTAACAACAGCTGCGGGTGAAACTGAGCAATATGATACGTCGCTAAAAGAAGTCGCACAGAAAATTTCAGCAGACATGTCAACGCTGCAGGTGAGGCCTTTGGTTGGGGTTTTGACTCTAGTTAGCAGTCAAATGAGTGAAGGCAATCAAGCACTGAGGAAAAGCCTGAATAAATCACGCAGAGAGGCTGAGAGTCTTAGGGATGAGCTTGAAAAGGGTAAAATCTGAATCACTCAAAGACGCACTAACCGGACTCGCAAATAGAAAATCATTCCACGATGAGTTAGAGCGTATTCAACAGAAGGCAGACAAGCTCGCCGAAACCTGCATGATCTTTGCCGATATAGATCGTTTTAAACAGGTTAATGACGAATACGGGCATCTTTTTGGCGATAGAGTAATTACAGCCGTTGCCAAGGTTATTGAAGAAGTCGTCGGCGATAGAGGTTTAGCTAGTCGCTACGGAGGAGAAGAGTTTGCTGTATTACTACCGGGATCAAAAGCAGAAGAGGCAAAAGTTCTGGCTGAAAGTATCCGCGATTCTGTAGAGCGTAGACGAGTAATTAATCCCAAGACAGGAGAAAAGCTGGGAGCTGTCACTATTTCAATTGGCGTTTCTCAATTTGATCCAGAGGTAGATGTTTTTAAAACAATCGAGCAAGCGGACGCAGCTTTGTATCGGGCAAAAAACAAGGGACGCAATTGCGTAGAGTCGGGTTAGTTAGCTTATTGGTTATCCAATAAAAAGCCCGGCATTTGCCGGGCTTTTTATTTATCGTTTATCTATAGGTTCATATGATCGTTGCGGACTGCCAGTGTAGAGCTGACGCGGTCGACCAATGCGACTGTTTGAACTTACCATCTCGTTCCAGTGGGCTAGCCATCCAGAGGTGCGGCCAAGCGCAAAAATCACAGTGAACATATTTAGTGGGATGCCGATTGCTCGCAGAATAATTCCGGAGTAAAAATCAACGTTTGGATATAGTTTTTTCTGAATGAAATAATCGTCTTCCAGTGCAATTTGCTCAAGCCGTTTGGCAATCTTCAGTAATGGATCGTCGATGCCTAGTTCAGAAAGCACTTCGTCACAGGTTTCTTTCATTACCTTGGCTCGTGGGTCAAAGTTCTTGTACACGCGATGACCAAAGCCCATAAGGCGAAAAGGATCACTTTTATCCTTGGCTCTCATAACGGCTGAATCAACATTACTTTCGTCGCCAATTTCTTCAAGCATTTTCACAACTGCTTCGTTTGCACCGCCGTGAGATGGCCCCCAGAGTGCAGCGATGCCGGAAGCAATACAGGCAAATGGGTTGGCGCCAGTAGATCCCGCCAGTCGAACCGTAGAAGTTGATGCATTTTGTTCATGGTCAGCGTGCAGAATGAAGATTTTGTCCATTGCGCGAGCTATAACCGGATTGACCTCGTAGTCTTCACAGGGATTACCAAACATCATGTATAGAAAGTTAGATGAGTAATCTAAATCGTTGCGTGGGTATAGAGATGGTTGACCAATTGAGTGCTTGTAAGCCATCGCTGCCATGGTAGGCATTTTAGAAATAAGCCGCATGGTAGTTATATCTCGGTGCTCGGGATCCGATATATCCAAAGAATCGTGGTAAAAAGAGGATAGGGCAGCAACTACTGCACAGAGCATGGACATGGGGTGGGCATCATGTCTGAATCCATTATAAAAGGCGGCAACATTCTCGCTGACCATGGTGTGCCGGCTTACTATATGATCAAAAGCAGCTTTTTCCTCAGCGTTTGGTAGCTCGCCATTTAGCAGGAGGTAACAGACTTCCAGGTAATCGGCGTTATCAGCAAGCTCGTCAATCGGGTATCCACGGTGCAACAATACGCCTGCTCCGCCATCGATGTAGGTAATCTTCGATTCACAAGAAGCAGTTGAAGCAAAGCCTTCATCAATAGTAAATATCCCTTGCCCCGCTAAGCTAGATACATCAATACAATCTGGTCCGATGGTGCCTTGATAGACGTCCAGTTCCAGGGCGTCTCTGCCTTCAACTTCCAGTCTTGCCTTACCGTTGCTCATATATACTCCTGAGGCTAATAAATGGATTGCTTCGTACTTTTCAGCATCGAAACGAGTAATTTCTTTACGCCGTGGTGGACACCAAAACGCAGTAATTGCGCGAGAAAAAAACCAATAATATTTTTTCTGCAGGCGCGCATTATATCCGGACGGGGAAAAGGAGCAAACGACAAACTCGTCGAATAACCATCATTTTCGAAAAATGGATTAAAAATAACGTTTTATAGATCATCTAGCGTTTGAGTTTTGATGCCGTCAAATGTAAAATCGCGCCCCGCTGATTGCCTTCGGTAATCGGGCTTTCACCCGAGTTTAGTTTCCTTTGAATAGGTAATATATTTTGAAGATTTCGTCAGTTAACGGTCGTCCAGTAAATCTGGATCTAAATACCATTGACTTACCAATTACTGCGTATGCATCTATCACGCATCGAATCACTGGATTGGTGCTGTGTGCCGCGGTTCTTGTGCTGCTTTGGTTCCTAGATAAGAGCCTGACTTCCGAAGCGGATTTCACTGAAGTTCAAAAAATTCTGTCGAGCATGCCAATTAAGGCGCTGATGTTTTTGTTTCTTGCTCCTTTTTGGTATCACCTGATTGCCGGTATTCGGCATTTAATTATGGACATGGGTGTTGGAGAATCTCTTGAGGGGGGCCGCCTGGGTGCCAAAATCGTATTTATCGTTTCTGCAGTCTTGATAGTATTTACAGGAGTTTGGTTATGGGGAGCGTAACTTCAATAGCCAGTCTCGGACGAAATGGGCTATATGACTGGGTAGTTCAGCGTATTAGCGCAGTGGTCATAGCAGCCTACTTTTTGTTTCTTGTATTTTTCTTAGTGATGAATCCGGGTCTCACTTATGAGCAGTGGGTCGCTTTGTTTTCCAGTAATTGGATGCAGGTATTTAGTACTATTTCTCTTTTGATGTTGCTAGCCCATGTTTGGATCGGCGTATGGGGCGTACTTACGGACTATATGACACCTCGACTTATGGGAAGCAAAGCAAATTCCATGCGCCTTGTGGTGGAACTAGTCGTATTCGCTGTTGTGCTAATCGTTGCCGTTGTCGGCCTAAGCATTTTTTGGAGTCTGTAACTGATGGCAACTATGAAAACAATGAATTTTGATGGCGTAATTATCGGCGGCGGCGGAGCAGGCCTTCGTGCATCTTTACAACTGGCGCAGTCAGGGTTTAAAACCGCAGTGATTACTAAGGTATTCCCGACTCGGTCGCACACGGTATCTGCTCAAGGCGGAATCACCTGCGCAATTGCTAGTGCGGATCCCAACGATGATTGGCGTTGGCATATGTACGATACCGTTAAAGGTTCTGACTATATTGGCGACCAGGATGCCATCGAGTACATGTGCGCCGAAGGCCCAGCTGCGATTATGGAGCTGGACCATATGGGCATGCCATTTTCTCGATTCGAGAATGGACGTATTTATCAACGGCCTTTTGGTGGTCAGTCAAAGAATTATGGTGAAGGCGGTCAGGCTGCTCGGACTTGTGCGGCAGAAGATCGTACCGGTCATGCGCTATTGCACGCGCTCTACCAAAACAATATTAAAAACAAAACTGTCTTTATGAATGAGTGGTTTGCCGTTGACCTAGTTCGCAACACAAAAGGTCAGGTCGTGGGCTGCATCGCCATTGAAATAGAAACAGGAGAAGTGGTTTTTGTTAAATCAAAAGCTACGGTGTTAGCGACAGGCGGTGCTGGTCGAATTTATCAGTCGACTACTAACGCGCACATTAATACTGGTGATGGTGTCGGCATGGCTCTAAGAGCTGGCGTACCGGTGCAAGATATAGAGATGTGGCAATTTCATCCGACAGGTATATATGGTGCCGGCACATTGGTTACCGAAGGCTGTCGAGGTGAGGGTGGTTACCTAATTAATAAGGATGGCGAGCGCTTTATGGAGCGCTACGCCCCTAACGCGAAAGACCTTGCTGGTCGCGATGTTGTAGCCCGTTCCATGGCGATCGAGATGCGCGAAGGCCGTGGTTGTGGTGAAAACGGCGATCACCTGATGTTGAAGCTGGATCACTTGGGTGAAGAAGTACTTAACTCACGCTTGCCTGGTATTCAGGAGCTAGCAAAAACTTTTGCCCACGTTGATCCAACCAAAGAGCCGATTCCAGTAGTGCCAACCTGTCATTACATGATGGGCGGCGTCCCAACTAATGTGAATGGTCAGGTCATTAATCAAAATGCGGAAGGTGAAGATACCGTTATCGAAGGTCTCTACGCTTGTGGCGAAATCGCATGTGTCTCGGTTCACGGGGCTAACCGTTTAGGCGGAAATTCCCTGCTCGATTTGGTCGTATTCGGACGGGCTGCGGGCCTGTACCTCGAAAAAACGATGCGTGAAGGCATCGACCTTGATGAAGCGTCTGAAGCCGATGTTGAAACGGCCATGGCGAGGCTTAATCGATTGGAATCGAACCAAGATGGTGAAAGTGCTCCAGTGTTACGTGCTGAGATGCAAAAAATTATGCAAGACTGCTTTGGCATATTCCGCAACGGCGAAGATATGGCGCGCGGTATAAAACAGCTGGAAGCCTTGCGCCCTCGGATAGAGAACGTTGGATTGGTCGATACTTCGAACGCTTTTAATACGGCTCGTATCGAAGCTCTGGAACTACAAAATCTTTTTGAAACCGCAGAGGCTACAGCCTATACGGCAATTGCCCGTACTGAATCTCGTGGCGCTCATTCAAGAGAAGACTATCCCGATCGCGATGACGAAAAGTGGTTGCTGCACTCTATGTATTGGAGTCAGGACAATACAGTCGGCACACGAGCCGTGAATATGAAACCAAAAACGGTTCCCACATTTGAACCCAAAGTTCGTACCTACTAATTCGAGGGCAATATCTTGTTAACTGTAAGTATTTACCGATATAACCCCGAAACTGACTCAGAGCCTTATATGAAGGACTATGAGTTTGATACGGGTGACAAAGATCTAATGGTATTGGATGCACTAGAGCTGCTGAAGGCTGAGGACGCTACTCTGTCCTACCGCCGGTCCTGTCGGGAAGGGGTATGTGGCTCTGATGGTATCAATATGGGCGGTAAAAACGGCCTGGCCTGCATAACCCCTATTAGTCAGGTGGTGAAAAAGGGCAAGCTAGTATTGAGACCATTACCGGGATTGCCAGTTATTCGCGATTTAGTAGTGGATATGAGCCAGTTCTATGCCCAGTACGAGAAGATCAAACCCTTTCTGATAAATGATACTCCGGCACCGGCTATTGAGCGGCTGCAATCTCCTGAAGAACGCTCTAAGCTTGATGGACTTTATGAATGCATTCTCTGCGCCTGCTGTTCGACCAGCTGTCCTTCGTTTTGGTGGAATCCGGATAAATTTATAGGGCCGGCGGGTCTACTTCAGGCCTATCGCTTTATTGCCGATAGCAGAGATACCGCAACCGAAGAGCGATTAGCCGATTTGGAAGACCCTTTTAGTGTATTTCGCTGTCATGGCATCCAAAACTGTGTGGCGGTTTGTCCTAAAGGGCTAAACCCGACTCGCGCGATTGGACATATTCGTAACATGTTGCTGCAGCGAGGCGTCTAACCCTTAACCCTTGCGGGCAACACTTTTCTACCTCGTCACTGACGAGGTAGTCCAAATAACCTATTTCGGGGTATAGATACCCCAGAGTGAAACTAGAGAAAGATGCATAGCAAATCTGACATGCAGTCCTGGTGGGATACTTCCCATATATCCGGCTCCAATGCCGTTTATGTTGAGATGTTGTTCGAAAAATACATCCAAGATGAATTCAGTGTTCCCGATGTATGGCGTGAGTACTTCGATCAGCTACCGAGTGGCAGTGAGCTGGGCAATAACGATGTTTCCCACGAAAATGTAATTACCTATTTTCGTGATCTTGCGCGCAACAAACAATCGGATGAGTCGGTCCGCGGCAGCGTTGATGGTGCTGCGCTTGAGCATGAGCTTAAGCAGGTTAGCGTTATTGAGCTGATTGCCGGCTATAGACATCGAGGTCATACCAAGGCCGATCTAGATCCTTTAGGCCAATTTCAGAGGGAGCACTCAAAGGTGCTTTCTCTAGCCCACTACGAATTGTCTCAAGCGGATATGGATACCCAGTTTAGAGCGGGGATGACTCATTTTGGGTTTCAGAATAATACCGCCTCTCTGCGGGATATTCTCGAGGCCCTCGAGTCGACCTATGCCGGCAAAATTGCTGTAGAAACCATGCATATCACCGACTTGGAAGAGAAGCGCTGGTTGCAGGAACAGGTTGAGAAAGTAAAGGGACGGCCTACCTATAGTAAAGAACGCAAGTTGGAGCTATTAGAGCGGTTAACCGCTGCTGAAGGCCTTGAAAAGCATCTAGATAGCAAATACCCAGGGGTAAAACGCTTTGGGCTTGAAGGGGGCGAGAGCTTAATTCCTTTGCTGGACACGCTAGTGCAAGACGCTGGTGAAGCCGGAGCCAAAGAAATCATTCTAGGTATGGCTCACCGTGGCCGTTTGAACGTCCTAGTGAATATTCTTGGTAAAAACCCCGTAGAGTTGTTTGAAGAGTTCGAAGGTAAACGTGTTATCAATACCTCGGGCGATGTTAAATATCACCTGGGTTTCTCATCAAATGTTGTGACCTCTGGCGGAGAGGTTCATCTGGCAATGGCGTTTAATCCATCGCATCTGGAGATTGTGTCACCCGTTGTTGAAGGAAGTGTTCGCGCTAGGCAGGATCGTCGTGGTGACCCAGAAGGCAATACGGTTGTTCCTATCATCATGCATGGTGATGCGGCTTTTGCAGGGCAGGGCGTGGTTATGGAAACATTCCAGATGTCCCAAACCAGAGCCTATGGTACCGGCGGCAGTATTCACGTCATTATTAATAATCAAGTCGGCTTTACTACCTCAGATCAAGAAGACGCGCGTTCTACCGAGTACTGCACTGATGTAGCTAAAATGGTTCAAGCGCCGGTATTTCACGTTAATGGTGACGACCCTGAAGCCGTTGCCTTTGTAGCTGAACTGGCGATGCGATATCGCTATAAGTATCATAAAGATGTAGTGATTGACTTGGTTTGCTATAGACGCCGCGGTCACAATGAAACCGATGAACCCGCAGCAACCCAGCCACTGATGTACAAACTGGTTCGCAGCCAAGCTACTACCTGCGCGCTCTATGCCGAGCAGCTTGATCGTGAGGGTGTTGTTTCTTCAGAGCAAAGTGATGCCATGATGAATGCGTTCCGTGAGCGCATGGATGCTGGAGAAACTGTAGCGCCAAATATGGTTACGGACCCAAATATGTCGCTTTTTGTCGATTGGAATCCCTACATTGGTCACGATTGGGACATACCTTCAAATACAGGCATCGATTTAAATTATTTAAAAGATATAGCTAATAGAATCAGCACAATACCTGATGAAATTAATGTTCAAAGGCAGGTATTAAAGCTTTATAAAGACCGCCAAAAAATGGCCGCTGGTGAGCTTTCACTTAACTGGGGTATGGCCGAACTTCTGGCCTACGCATCACTGGCTGAATTTGGCGTGCGAATACGTATTTCCGGTCAGGATTGTCGTCGCGGAACTTTCTCTCATCGCCACGCAGCTGTATTTGATCAGGAAACCGGTAAGCCCTATGCTCCTCTAGAAAATCTCAGCAGCGAGCAGCGGCCTGTTGAGATTTTCGATTCCCTCCTATCAGAAGAGGGCGTATTGGCGTTTGAGTATGGCTATGCATCGACTACACCGAATGCCTTGGTTATATGGGAAGCGCAGTTTGGCGACTTCGCCAACGGCGCTCAGATGGTTATCGACCAATTTATTACGAGCGGTGAGCACAAGTGGCAAAGGCTCTGCGGATTAACCCTATTGCTGCCACACGGTTACGAGGGGCAGGGTGCAGAGCATTCTTCAGCGAGATTGGAACGCTTCCTGCAGCAGTGTGCCGACCACAATATTCAGGTTTGTTTGCCAACAACGCCAGCGCAGATTTTTCATCTGCTGCGGCGTCAGGCTATACGACCAATGCGTCGCCCCCTGATAATTATGAGTCCAAAGTGGATTCTTCGGCATAAGCTGGCAACATCCAGTCTTGAAGAGCTTTCATCTGGACAATTCCAAAATGTCATAGGTGAAGAGCAGGTATCTGCCGAGAAAACCCGTAAAATAGTACTTTGCTCCGGCAAGATTTATTACCACTTGCTTGAGATGCGTGAGGAAAAAGCGATTGAAGATGTGGCTTTAATCCGCATCGAGCAGCTTTACCCATTCCCGGAAGCGGATCTAATTGAAAAGCTGTCGCCATTTAGCGGCGCTCAGCAGGTAGTCTGGTGTCAGGAAGAGCCACAAAATCAGGGTGCTTGGTACAGTAGTCAACACCACATTCGGTCAGTTTTGGAGCGGGTTTTGCCAGGTAAACACCTAGTGTTTGTCGGCAGACCTGCTTCAGCCGCGCCAGCCGTAGGCTATATGTCACGGCATTTGCAAGAACAAAATGAACTGGTTGAGGCTGCGCTAAGTTAGCGTACGCAAGGCTAGAAGGACTAGATAGATGACAAATGAAATTAAAGCGCCAGCCTTTCCCGAATCTGTTCAAGACGGAACGATTGCTGAATGGCACATTGCCGAGGGCGAATCTATAAAACGAGATCAGCCGTTGGTCGATATCGAAACCGACAAGGTAGTGATTGAAGTGGTAGCTCCCGGTGATGGAGTGCTGACAAAAATCCTAAAAGGCGTCGATTCGGTTATTGAAAGCAATGAGGTCATTGGCTTATTTGAAGCTGGTGCAGTTGCAACCGCTGCTCCAGCCACGGCAGAAGACTCTTCAGCGCCAGGAGCGGCCAGTCAAGCTGAACCTGAACCTGAACTCAAAAACACAGCGGAAGATGCCATAGTTAATCCTGCTGCGAAAAGACTCCTAGATGAAAATCAGCTATCTGCTGCAGATGTCGTAGGTACTGGTAAAGGCGGTCGGATCACTCGAGCGGATGTAGTTAATCATCTTGAGGGCGCAACTAAGTCTGCAGGCAAGAGCGCAAGCAAAGAGGAAAGCGGATCTGCTGCGAAAGCAGTTGTAGCCGCGGCGGCGACTCCTATGTCAGGCCGCGAAGAGAAGCGTGTGCCTATGTCACGCTTGCGTACCCGCGTAGCGGAAAGGCTGCTAGAAGCAACACAAACTACGGCGATGCTCACAACGTTCAACGAAGTAGATATGACGGCGCTTAAGCAGCTTCGAAGCAGTTATCGAGAAGATTTTGAAAAGAGGCACGATATTCGCTTGGGCTATATGTCCTTCTTTGTACGCGCCTGTGTAGAGGCACTGAAAAAATTCCCAGCGGTAAATGCTTCTTTGGATGGCGGCGATATCGTCTACCACGGCTATCAGGATATTGGTGTTGCCGTATCTTCCGATCGTGGGTTGGTTGTGCCCATTCTTAGAAATGTTGATGGCTATAGCTTAGCCGAAACTGAGCAGAAAATTGCTGAGTTCGGTGGTAAGGCAAAGGCTGGTCAACTGACAATAGAAGATATAACCGGTGGTACTTTTACTATTTCTAATGGTGGAGTGTTTGGAAGTTTGCTTTCCACCCCCATATTAAACCCACCGCAGACGGCAATTCTGGGTATGCATACCATCAAAGATCGTCCGATAGCGCTGAATGGCGAGGTTGTTATTCGGCCAATGATGTATCTTGCGCTTTCTTATGATCACCGATTAATTGACGGCAAAGAAGCAGTGCAGTTTTTAGTCGCGGTTAAAGAAGTTATAGAAGATCCAACAAGAATTTTATTAAATTTATAGTGATTGTTATCACTTGGAGAGAATTATGAGTAAAGATTTTGACGTCATCGTTATTGGCTCAGGACCTGGTGGTTACGTAGCGGCGATTCGAGCGGCGCAGCTCGGTCTAAAGACTGCAATTGTAGAAAAATGGAAAAATGCCGAGGGCAAGGGAGTTAACGGCGGTACCTGTCTTAATACTGGATGTATTCCATCAAAGGCGCTCTTGGATAGCTCGCATAAATATGAAGCTGCCGCCCACGAATACAGTAAACATGGTATTGGCCTTAACGATTTAAGCATTGATGTTGAAAAAATGCTGACTCGTAAAGAGGGCATTGTTAAACAGCTTACTGGTGGTGTTGCCGGTCTTCTCAAAGCCAATGGCGCGACTTCGTTGTTTGGTACGGGCAAATTATTGGCGGGCAAAACTGTTGAAGTAACTGACTTTGAAGGTAAAGTCAGTGTTTATACTGCAAAGAATGTCATTCTGGCCTCTGGATCTGTGCCTGTTGATATCCCACCGGCTCGCGCCGATCATGAGTTTATTGTCGATTCTACTGGCGCTCTTGAATTCACTGAAGTTCCAGGACGTCTTGGCGTTGTTGGTGCCGGTGTTATTGGCTTAGAACTAGGCAGTGTTTGGGGCCGTTTAGGCTCTGAAGTGGTTGTTATTGAAGCAATGGAAGATTTCTTGCCGACTATGGACGAAGCCATAGCAAAAGAAGCCGCTAAAACTTTCAAGAAGCAGGATTTGGACATTCGTCTGGGTTGCACGGTTTCCGGTAGCGAAGTGAAAGACGGCAAAGTAACGCTAACCTATAAGAAAGGTGACGAAGAACTCAAAGAGGTTTTTGACAAAGTTATCGTTTGTGTCGGCCGCCGACCCTATACCGACGGTCTACTTGCGGATGATTGTGGCGTATCTACTACCGACCGCGGTTTCTTTGAGGTTGATGATCACTGTTTCACTGGCGTAGATGGCATCTGGGCGATTGGCGATTTGGTTCGTGGTCCAATGTTGGCTCATAAAGCTTCTGAAGAGGGAGTAATGGTTGTTGAGCGTATTGCGGGTCAAAAAGCTGAAATGAACTACGATCTAGTCCCGGGGGTTATCTACACGCATCCAGAGATTGCCAATGTTGGCAAAACTGAACAGGAACTACGTGCCGAAGGCGTTGAAGTTAAGGTAGGAGTGTTCCCATTTGCCGCGAGCGGCCGTGCCTTGGCATCGGGTGAAGGTTCAGGTTTCATCAAACTAATAGCCGATGCTAAAACTGATCGAGTATTGGGCGCCCACTGTATCGGCCCTAGTGCTGCAGAGCTTGTACAACAAGCAGCTATTGCAATGGAATTCAGCACCAGCGCAGAAGATCTCGGTTATATGGTGTTCTCACATCCAACCGTATCTGAAGCTTTGCATGAAGCGGCCTTGGCAGTTAATGGCCACGCCATCCATATGCCGAATAAGAAAAAAAGATAGTCTTATTAATTTCCTATAATCACAATAATTGAGCGATAAATAATGAATCTTCACGAGTATCAGGCCAAACAGCTATTTGCTGAGTACGGTCTCCCGGTATCAAAGGGTTACGCGGCAGCAAATGCCCACGAAGCAGTTGCTGCATTTAAAGAAATTGGCGGCAAAGCAGTTGTCAAAGCGCAGGTTCATGCCGGTGGTCGAGGCAAAGCTGGTGGCGTAAAGCTAGTAGACACTGCAGAAGAAGTTGAGGCATTTGCAGTTAAGTGGCTTGGTAACCGTTTAGTAACTTACCAAACGGACGCAGACGGACAACCCGTAAGTCGTATCCTTGTGGAACCATGTACTGAAATTGAGAACGAACTCTATCTGGGCGCGGTCGTTGATCGTGCATCTCGAAGAGTTGTTTTCATGGCATCCACCGAAGGTGGCGTGGAAATTGAAAAAGTTGCCCACGAAACTCCGGAAAAGATCCTCAAAGCAGAAGTCGATCCGTTGGTTGGCGCACAGCCATACCAGGGGCGTGAGCTGGCTTTTAAATTGGGATTAGAAGGCAAGCAAGTAAAGCAATTCACTCAGATATTTCTCGGCCTGGCCAAGATGTTCCAAGAAAAAGATATTGCGCTTATCGAGGTTAATCCTCTGGTTATAACTGATACGGGCGATATTCATTGTTTGGATGCGAAATTGGTGATTGATGGAAATGCAATTTACCGCCAACAGCAGTTGCATGAAATGGATGACCCAAGTCAAACAGATCCGCGTGAAGCGCATGCAGCCAACTGGGACCTAAATTACGTCGCTTTGGATGGCAATATCGGCTGTATGGTTAACGGTGCTGGCCTGGCTATGGGCACGATGGATATTGTTAACTTGCATGGCGGTTCGCCAGCAAACTTCTTGGATGTTGGGGGCGGTGCTAATAAAGAGCGCGTTGCCGAAGCATTCAAAATCATCCTTTCCGATAAGAATGTAAAAGCAGTATTTGTAAATATCTTTGGTGGCATTGTTCGTTGCGACATGATTGCTGAGGGCATTATCGGCGCAGTAGAAGAAGTTGGCGTAACGATACCTGTGGTAGTGCGTTTGGAAGGTACAAATGCAGCCGAGGGATCAGCAATTTTGGCAAACAGTAACCTGAATATTCAGGCACCCGCTTCGCTAGCCGAAGGGGCAGACATGGTAGTAGCAGCTGCAGCGGAGCAGAACTAAGAATGAGCATTTTAATTAACAAAGATACAAAGCTAATCTGCCAAGGTTTTACCGGGTCGCAGGGAACATTCCACTCTGAGCAAGCAATTGCCTATGGCACCAACCTAGTTGGTGGTGTTACTCCAGGCAAAGGTGGGCAGGTTCATCTTGATCTTCCCGTATTCAACACGGTTACCGAAGCGGTAGAAGCTACTGGTGCTGATGCCACAGTTATCTATGTGCCAGCGCCATTCTGTAAAGACTCTATCCTTGAGGCTGCAAACTCCGGCATCAAGCTGATTGTCTGCATCACCGAAGGCATTCCAACACTGGATATGCTCGAAGCTAAAGTTCGTTGCGATGAACTGGGTGTGATTCTTATTGGGCCAAACTGCCCGGGTGTTATCACTCCAGGCGAATGCAAAATCGGAATTATGCCTGGTCATATCCACTTACCTGGCAAGGTTGGCATTATTTCGCGTTCAGGTACTTTGACTTACGAAGCAGTTAAGCAAGTTACTGATTATGGTTTTGGTCAATCTACCTGTGTTGGTATCGGTGGTGACCCCATTCCCGGATCAAACTTCATCGATATTCTTAAGCTATTCAAAGATGATCCGCAAACCGAAGCTATCGTTATGATCGGTGAAATTGGCGGAACTGCTGAAGAAGAAGCGGCCGAGTACATCAGAGATAATATCGATATACCTGTTGTGTCATATATTGCTGGTGTTACTGCGCCTGAAGGCAAGCGTATGGGACATGCCGGTGCAATTATCTCTGGCGGTAAAGGCACTGCTGATGAGAAGTTTGCCGCACTGGAAGCTGCTGGCGTTACTACGGTTCGCAGCTTGGCAAAAATTGGTGAAGCTTTGAAGGAAGCTACTGGTTGGTAGTTTTTAGCTAGCTTAGCTTTTTGCTTGAAAAACCCCGGTGCCTTATATGGTTATCGGGGTTTTTTTATGGGTAAATCTATTGTTGCCCACAGTTTTTTTGAAATATCTCCGATATCTTCCGTAGCGCCTTCGGCTATCCATTTGGCTACTACGCTAGCCGTATCAGGATAATTAATCTTAGTATGGGTTTGCGAGTTTAGCCAAAATGCGGTTGTGTCGTGGTCTAACCTAGACATGGTAGAACCATAACCCAGTTGGCCTAAGGAAAGGGCGTTCGATTGCTGCTCTGGCTGGCCATCCATAGGCTTGACCAGAAGCTTAATGCCGAGCTGCAGGGCTTCGCTGGCCAGTTCAAAGCCGGCATTACATATAACGCCTTCACAGGTTAGTAGGTCGGCCTGAAAATTATCTCTACCAGGCTTGCGCCAGGTTAGATTCTTTTTACGGTAGTCCGTACTGTTTGGGTGATACAAGATAAATTCATAGTTAGAAAATCCACGTAATAGTTTGGTTATATCCGTGCGCGATTCAAAGGGTAGGTAAACCAAAATACGTCTAGATACTGGTTTGTAATGATCTGCATTAACGGGAGCAATTGGTGGCAGGAGAGGGCAGTTAAAGTGATGCCAGTGTAAACCCGCTGAAACATCGCAGGGAGCAAAGTTCTGCATTATGAATTGATCGACGATGGTGCCTTTAATATGGGGTATATCGTATTGAAAGGCGTATTGGTGGCCTAAGCCTACAACCCTTTTAAATGTCAGCTTGCCGGCCCATGCGGTGATAGGTTCAAAGTCGGTAATAACCAGATCGTATTTATCGACATCTAGAGATTTAACCTGCTGAGTTAGACGGAACATATTGTTACGCAACAGGGTGTCGCCAAGTTGAACTCGGCCTTTTTTACTGTGGAAGGTGAGCCCCGGCTTAGTTATATAGTCTCCAAACACCTCCATATCAAAAAGCTCAGACGGCTTTCTTCCGGAAAAAAGATACTGAACTTTAACGCCCAGTTTTTCCAAAGCGGGAGCCATAGCACGCGCCCTGGTGATATGCCCGTTACCTGTGGCTTGGATACCAAATAAAATGTTCACTAATGCTAAATTCCCAGTGCGCGTGAATGGAGGCGGAAGATCATGAAATGCACATGGCATTTGTATGTGGGGAGAAGTTTAACTGAGCTGTTGATCTGGAGACAGTGTTGGTTTGTGAATGCGGCCGCAAATTTACGCTGAGGACATGGAACTAACGGGGTATCTAGGGAAGCCAGGATTAAACATGAGGAATATTTCATTGAAATCGATTTTACTCATCTGGGATTAATATAAAATATCTAGCTCTAGTTTGAACCAATGGCACGAAGAGCTTGCCTCGTAAAATGTTTCGATACATCGCTTATACCATTACTATGCTCTGTGCCGAACTTACTTTTGGTCACCACTGGGTTTCTGAGACTTACGATGAATCGAGCCTAGTGTCCGTGGAATTGGTAATTCGGGAGTTTCGCTTTATTAATCCACATCCTTTTGCCTCAGCTACCCTAAGTAGCGCGCCAGATTCTTCAGATATCTGGACCCTAGAAATGGATAATCGTTGGGAGCTTGCTGCGCTCGGTTTTACAGAAGATACGCTTCACCGTGGCGATACCATTCTTATTCAGGCAAATCCTAGCCCCTTTGATGACAGGGCCTTGTACGTGCGATCTATCGAGCACCAACGACTTGGCTTTCGCTACGAACACAATGTGCGAGAGCTTTATCGACTTGCGCCCGCCGACTAATAGACGGGATAGTAGGGTCGAGTAAGTGGGTGCGATCGGTCTGTCTCTCGACAACTAGCTATGAATAGCTTTGTTTGCTCCAATTCAGCGCCCTAGACTTGAAAAATCATTACCCAGACCCATCTCTGAGCCAATAACAAAATCCTTTTGAGAGTTAAGAGATATATGTCTGAAGTGAAAAGTTCTGAAACACGCGAATTTCAAACAGAAGCTAAGCAGCTTTTGCATTTGATGACCCACTCCTTGTACAGCAATCGGGAAATATTTTTACGGGAGCTGATCTCCAACGCATCAGATGCCTGCGATAAGTTACGTTTTGAGGCGCTGAACAATGCGGACCTACTGGAGGACTCTCCGAACGCTCGAGTGCGAATAGATCTGGACGAGAAAAAGAAAACTATCACTATTTCCGACAACGGCATTGGAATGAGTCGGCAGGAAGTTATAGACAACATCGGAACTATTGCCAGCTCGGGAACTGCAAAGTTTGTAGATCAGCTCAGCGGTGACGAGAAGAAAGATTCCGCTCTAATAGGCCAATTCGGTGTAGGTTTTTACTCAGCCTTCATAGTTGCCGACCAAGTGGACGTATATACACGTCGTGCTGGAGCAGACGCTTCTGAAGGTGTGCACTGGAGCTGTACCGGAGAAGCCGTGTATGAAATCGAAGCAGCTGATATTCCCGAGCGCGGAACCACCGTAGTGCTCAAGCTTAAAAAGGGTATGAAAGAGTTCTTGGATGAATGGAATCTAAAAACGATTATTCGCAAGTACTCTGACCATATTGCTATCCCCGTAGAAATGAAGTCTCCACCACCGGCTCCGGCGGCCGAGGGTGAAGAAGCGCCAGAACTACCTGAGTATTCGGTTATCAATGCAGCGGTTGCTCTTTGGGCAAGATCACGTACCGAAGTTTCCGATGATGAATACCAAGAATTTTATCGCCAGCTCACCCACGATTTCCAAGAGCCTTTGCTTTGGAGTCACAACAAACTCGAAGGCAAGCTGGATTACACAAGCCTGCTATTTGTCCCTAGTGTCGCGCCTGCCGATCTGTGGCGACGTGAAGGCGCACGAGGCCTAAAACTCTACGTTAAACGTACTTTTATCCTGGATGATGCCGAGCAGTTCTTGCCGATGTACCTGCGTTTTGTGAAAGGCGTGCTGGATACCAATGATCTCCCTTTGAATGTTTCTCGCGAATTACTTCAGGATTCTCCTCAGGTAACCAAAATTCGCAACGCGCTTAGTAAGCGTATTGTTGACTTGCTTGCCAAGACTGCGAAAAAGGATAGCGAAAAGTACCTAAAATTCTGGGATGCGTTTGGCCCGGTATTAAAGGAAGGTGTGGTCGAAGACCCTGAGAACCAGAAGAAACTCGCTGATCTGTTCAGATTCACAAGCACTCATGGTGAATCAGCGGCTCAGGATCAATCCTTAGCGAACTATGTTGAGCGCATGCCTGAAACTCAACAGAAAATCTATTTTCTGATTGGTGATAGCCCTGAGCTAGTGGCTCGAAGTCCTCTGCTAGAGTCATTTCGCAAAGCGGGAACCGAGGTATTGCTTCTGTCCGATGGAATCGACGAATGGCTGATGTCTAATCTGACGGAATATCAGGAAAAGAGCTTCCAGAATATCGCCCGGGGTGATCTTGCGGAAGACCTTGGTGAGAAAAAGGAAGACTCCTCTGACGAAGCGAAAGAAGAAGAGACTGAATCACCTTTAATTGGGCGGGTAAAAACACTGCTTGATACGCAGGTAGATCAGGTTCGTGCCTCCAAAAGACTAGTAGATTCACCTTCATGTTTGGTACTCAATGATTTTGATATGGGGGCGCAAATGCGTCGTATTATGGAAGCATCGGGTCAGAAACTTCCAGAAAGCAAACCTATTCTCGAGATCAATATGGAGCATCCGCTTGTGGAGCGGATGGACAAAGAAGCTGACGAGGAACGTTTTGCAGACCTGGCTCAAATACTGTTTGATCAGGCCAAGCTAGGTAACGGTGAAACGTTGGCAGATCCAACTGCCTATGTGCAGCGAATCAACAAGCTTTTACTAGAGCTTTAGCGCGATTCGAAGAAGTAATGGATCGAGTACAATTAATTGTGCTCGATCCTAATATTTCTTCCATTGCATAGCCTATAATCATTCAATGGATCTTAAATCCCTCCGTTATGCCGTATTAGGTGCCGGCAGTTTTGGCACCGTATTGGCAAACATCATCGCTGAAAACGATTACCAGTGTTCTATGTGGATGCGCGACGAAAGCGAGGCCGCAGAAGCGCGCGCGTCTGGAATAAATACACGCTATTTGCCTAATCTGCAGCTGCCAGACAACTTACACATCGACTCTCGTTTACATATGCTTGCGCAAGAATGCGATGTGTTTCTGTTTACGGTTCCCAGCTGTGCAGTGCGTGAAGTAGCTAAGGTTGTTTCAGCCCATATTAAGCCCGGAGCGTTTCTCATTAGTGGAACCAAGGGTATTGAGCCTGTTAGCTCAAAGCTTATGAGCCAGGTGCTGGAAGAAGAGATACCGGGTCATGAGATAGGCGTACTTAGCGGCCCAAATCTGGCCAAAGAAATTTCCGAGCGGCAGCTAACCGGATCGGTAATTGCCAGCCATAGTGCTGAGCTCTGTGCTCTTGTGCAGGAGGTAATGGGTAATTCTTACTTCCGAATCTATTCAAATGATGACCGTACTGGTGTTGAACTGGCAGGTACATTAAAGAACATATACGCAATACTGTCTGGAATCGCTTCTGGCCTAGGTTTTGGCGCCAACTCTATGAGCATGCTAATAACGCGCAGCTTGGCCGAAATGAGCCGATTTGCCTCAGCTCAGGGTGCCAATGCGGCTTCATACCTTGGTTTGAGTGGCGTTGGCGACCTTATTGCCACCTGTACCTCGCCTCTAAGTAGAAATTACCAGATAGGTTTACGTGTGGGGCAGGGTATGAATTTGGAACAGGCAGTGGCTGACTTAGGTCAGACTGCTGAAGGCGTAAATACGGTTGCTGTTGTGCACGAACGAGCAGCGCAAATGAATATACCAATGCCGTTATGCGATGGTTTGTACGAAATTCTCCATGCAAACCGGCCCACCAAAGAAGTGGTAGCGAGTCTTATGGATCGTGACCAAACTGAAGACGTTGAATACAAGGTGAACTGATATGAATCTAAAGGAAAAGCTCTTAAATCTGGATACTTGGCTACGTCTACTGCTCATAATGCTTTTTTTCCTAGCCCGCGCTGTCCTGCTTTGGGTTGTGAATCTTATCGTAGCTGCACAATTTCTCTTTGTGCTTATTACGGGTCGTAAAGCAGACAATTTGGATCAAGTCAGCATTATGCTGGGCTCATATTTGGTGCAGATTGTGGACTATCAGACATTTGCTTCAGATACGGCACCTTGGCCTATGTCGGATTTCCCCGATGATAGCCGAGACCCCGAGTCATCTGACTTTATTGACGGCGACGATCTAGTCGACTAGGGCAAGCAAAGCTCGATTTATGGCCCTAAGTCACCTGTTATTGCTTCGTCACGGTGAAGCTGTCCACAGTTTACCAGATCACCTGCGAGAGTTGACGCAGGCAGGGCGTGATGAAGTCACACAAAGCCTAACCAAAGCTCAAGCTCAGCTGCCTGAATTGGAAGCCATATTCCATAGTGGGTTAACCCGGGCAGCGCAGACAGCAGATATCGCAGTGAAGATATTGGCGCCACAGCTTCGGCCGAAATTAATGGAAGGCATCTCGCCTTGGGGAGATCCGGAGAGTTTTCCGGAGTATCTAGAAAGCGAAGCTCTTTGCACCGCATTGTTGGTTACTCATAATCCCTTTGTTGAGGATCTTGTCAGTTTTTTGTGTGGAGAAGATCTACACATAAAGACTGGTAAATTGGTTTGCCTAGAAGTGGATTTTCTGGCCCGTGGATGCTGCAATCTATCCTTCGTCCAGAGTTAATTTTCTAAATTAATTATCTAGTTTAAATGCCTGATAAGGCTAAGAAACTCTTCTCTAGTGGCTTGGTTTTTTCTAAAAGACCCGAGCATGGTTGAAGTGAGCATTACTGAATTTTGTTTCTCTACTCCGCGCATCATCATGCACAGATGTTTTGCCTCAACCACCACAGCCACGCAGTTTGTGCCAGTTACCTTAGCAATGGAGTCTGCAATTTCCGCCGTTAGGGTCTCTTGAATCTGTAGCCTTCTGGCGTACATGTCTACTATTCGAGCAATCTTGGAAAGACCAATAACATTGCCGTTGGGTATATAGCCCACGTGGCACTTGCCGATAAAGGGCAGCATGTGGTGCTCGCATAGAGAATAAAGCTCAATATCTTTGACCACTACGATATTTCGATTGTCCGAAGGGAAAATGGCACCGTTTACTACGGTGTCTAAATCCTGATCATAACCGCGGGTCATGTATTTCATAGCCTTGGAAGCGCGTTCCGGGGTATCCACTAGTCCTGGTCGGGTTAAATCTTCGCCGATATTGCGAATAATGGCTTCAAATTGTTCTTTCATTGATATTCTCTATTTCTGATAGCCCTATCTTAGCCATTTGCTTCAAAGCTTGGAAATGAAGTCTTGCTACAGCGCTTATTGATCTAGCCTATACTTGCGGCCAATCGAGCCGGTTTCTAGCCTGATTATCTTATTATGCGCAAAGTATTAACCAACTAACTAAGTAGGATTCTGGAATTTCTGTATGTCGCACATCGGTACTGTCGAACAAACTCTTGTAGAGGCAGCTCAAAAGCTCGAAGCAAACAAGGTCTATTGCGGTCACGGGACAGATAACACCTGGGATGAGGCGTGTTTGCTGTTTCTACATTGCCGAGGGTTAGAGAGTGCCGATGAATCTATTTTGAATGAGCTGATTGAGCCTGAAATCAAAGCGGCATTTGAACAATTGATTGAGCAGCGAATAGAAAGCCGGGTTCCAGCGGCCTATCTTATTGGTGAAGCCGAATTTGCCGGTTTGCGTTTTAAGGTTGATGAGCGTGTTTTGGTACCAAGATCGCCTATTGCAGAGCTTATTTTTAGGAAATTTCGACCCTGGATTAGCCAGGATCCGGGCCATATTCTCGATCTCTGCACAGGCTCTGGTTGCATTGGTATAGCCAGTGCATTGGCTTTTCCTGATTCGAGGGCGATCCTAACCGACCTTTCAGTAGACGCGCTGGCAGTAGCCGAAGAAAATATCCAGAGGCACCAGCTTAAGGATCGCTGCCAGCTCATAGAAAGTGATATTTTTGCAAACTTAGCGGGATTGAGTTTTGACCTTATCCTGAGCAATCCACCCTATGTAGACCAAACAGATTTAGACGAGATGCCAGCCGAGTACCACAAAGAGCCCGCTATTGGCCTAGCCGCGGGTAGAGACGGATTAGATATACTAAGACCTATGCTGATGCAGGCTGCTGAGTATCTCAATGAAGGAGGACACCTTGTTGTTGAGGTGGGTAACTCCTGGGTAGCACTAGAAGAAGTTTATGCCGAGGTGCCGTTTACTTGGATTGAGTTTGAATATGGTGGTGATGGCGTATTTATTTTGAGCAAAGAGCAATTGCTTGAATTTCAGAATGTATTCCAAGAAAGGGCTCTTGCTTAAGGTTAGCCTATCCCTAACCAGGACATAATTAATAGTTGCTTTCGATAAGATAGTGCACCAGCGTATAATGCCGAACTTTAGATTTAACTGAATAAAGAACTTCTATGTCAGGCAATAGCATCGGCAAACTCCTTACTCTCACCACTTTTGGCGAAAGCCACGGGCCAGCTATTGGCGGCATATTAGACGGCTGTCCTCCCGGTATTAAACTCTCAGAAGCTGACTTACAGCCTGATCTCGACCGCCGACGTCCTGGCAGAAATAAAAACACTACTCAGCGCCGTGAAGCCGATTTGGTGAAAATACTTTCTGGCGTGTTTGAAGGTGAAACTACGGGCACCTCTATTGGCATGTTGATCGAAAATTCAGATCAAAAGTCTAAAGATTATTCCGAGATTAAAGATAAATTCCGACCCGCCCATGCGGATTACGCCTATGAGCACAAATATGGCGTTCGCGACTATCGTGGTGGCGGCCGCTCTTCAGCGCGAGAAACAGCAGTTCGGGTTGCAGGTGGCGGCATAGCCAAGAAGATACTAAGTGCCCTCGCTGGCGTAGAAATATACGCTTACCTGAGTCAAATGGGCCCACATAAAATAGGCAGCTTTGATAGAGATGTTATAGAGACAAATGACTTCTTTTGTCCCGATGCGGATCTCGTGTCTATTTTAGACAAAGAAATTGACGATCTGCGCCGTGCGGGCGACTCCTGTGGCGCGCTGGTTACCGTGGTTGCAACGGGAGTTCCTCCAGGTTGGGGTGAACCGGTTTTCGATCGTCTAGATGCGGACATAGCCAAGGCGCTGATGTCCATCAACGCAGTTAAAGGCGTAGAGATAGGTGCAGGAATGTCTGTCGCTGGCGCCAATGGCAGCACTCAGCGAGATGAGCTTAGGTTAGCTGGTTTTACTTCCAATCACGCCGGTGGAGTTTTAGGTGGCATTAGTAGTGGTCAGGAAATTGTTGCAAATTTGGCTCTTAAACCGACGTCTAGCATTAGAGTTCCGGGGCAGACCATAGATAAATCGGGCAATGAAACCGAAGTAGTGACCAACGGCCGGCATGATCCCTGTGTTGGCATTCGTGCGGTCCCCATTGCTGAAGCTATGCTGGCGCTCACCTTGGCGGATCACTTTTTACGATTCCGTGGTCAATGCGCGGATGTTCAGAGTGAAACCCCAGTAATTCCTCCGTCTCTTTAGGGACGGCTTGAAGAAAACGGTAGTTTTATACCCAGCTCAAAGTTGATTAGCTTCAGGCTATTTACTGCGTAAATAATGGAAGCCAATATTCCTTTGGTTTTACTCTGATAAATCGAATTATCTTTTAGAATCCTACCCCATAGCTAAAGCTTCGAGCTTAGTGCGTCGATACGGTTTCTCTGCGAGCTGTATAGGTCTACACTTCCGATCACGTTACAAAATCAAGCTGCTGTCCATTCCCAATGTAAGGAGCCGGCTAGCTCAATTGAAGAATTTGCGCTGGAAGCGCAGGGGAAGATTATGTCGGACGCACCAATTCGTGAACGCCTAGTTTCAAGAATTCAGGCTATAGCTCGTCGCAACCTAGATGCGTCTGACATAGCCTTGTTTGAAGACTATGTAGATCAACTGGTTCACATTCATACTGACGAATCATTTTTAGATTGGAGCGATGAAGAGCTATTTGGGATTCATTTTGGCCTTTTTAGCGAAGTGATAAATCGACAACCTACTGAAGCCTTGGTTAAGGCATTCAATCCGCAGGTCGAAATCGACGGGTGGCAAAACCACCATACCGTTATCTATTTTTGCCATACGGATATTCCTTTTTTGGTTGATTCCTTACGCATGGCGCTAAATCGTTTGGATCTCAATATACACTTGTTTGAGAGCAACCCGCTCAGTGTACTGCGTGATAAAAAGGGAAAGCTAACCAAAGTATGTGAAACGGAAAATCTGAAAGCGAGTAGTGAAGACCATGGTTTTATTGTCGTTGATTCTCTTACGGACAAAAAAGAACATAAAAGTATTCAGGACGAAGTTCTAAAAACCATTCACCAAGTTTCTACTATAGTCGAAGACTTCGAGTCGATGCTGAGCGGTATCGGCGAAGTAATTTCAGAGTACGCAAAGAAAAAAGACGAAGAGAGCATAGAGAACTTGCTCTTTTTGGAGTGGCTAAGAGACGGAAATTTTACTTTTTTGGGTGTCGCAGAATTTCGTTTCGAAGATCAATCAAAAGATCCTTCCATGCACGAATTGAACGGTTCCCGATTGGGGTTGATGAAGCACAGGGGTGAATTACCTCCGGCAAAAATTAGTGCGCTTAACCCTGGTTTCGCAGAGTTCTACAAAAGAGATGAAGATCTGGCTTTTGCGAAATCATCTCTTCGATCGACAGTACATCGAGATACCTATCCAGACTACATTGTGGTAAAACGATATAAAAAGGGCAAAGTAATCGGAGAAACCCGCTTCCTCGGCCTGTACACCGCTCGCCTATACCATTTGAGCATCGAGCAAATACCTCTAGTCCGTAAAAAAGCTCAGTGGCTTATCGAGCAATCACGCTTCGATCCTACAGGCCACAATGGCAAAGCCTATATTTCAATTTTGGAAGGTCATCCCCGAGATGAACTGATCCAGGCTCGCCTGCCAGATCTGTTGGAAACCACGCTAAGTATCTGGAAAATATACGAAAGACGCACAGTCAAATTATTTATGCGGTTTGGCGCTTTCCAGAAATTTGTATCCTGCATTGTCTACCTACCACGGGAATCGTTGCGCACTGAAACCAGAGAGAAGATTGAACAGCTTCTTTCTAAGAACCTGGATGCGGAATCCAGTGAATATACCACCCAGTTTCTGGCGGAATCTGTACTCGCGCGAATTCACTACGTGTTCCGTGTTAGCAACGATAATTACCTAAGTGCCGATGTTACGAGGCTTGAAGATTCCATAGTCGAAATAGTTCATGACTGGAATGATCGTTTTGTAGAAATTACGCTAAGTCGTTGGGGTGAAGGGAAGGGCACCAGTTTAGCTCGGGAGTATCAGAAGGCTTTTCCCGCTGCTTACCGGGACGAGATGTCCCCATCTGCTGCAGTTCAAGACCTAGAGCTGTTCCATCTTCTATCTGATGACTCTCAGGTGGCTATGAGTTTCTATCCAGCCCAATCTACCCAGGCTCATATTATTGGTTTGAAGATGTTTAGGAGAGATGCGGGTATCGAGCTCTCTGACATGATCCCCATGCTGGAAAATCTCGGGTTCCGCGTTCTAGTGGAACATCCATACAAGATAACGCCCAAGCAGGAACATCCAATATGGATGCAGGACTTCGCCCTCAGCTACCAGCGCGGCGAGCGCAAGCTGCCTGATATTGCGGCTATTCGACAGTCCTTTGAACGCGCATTTCACGCCATTTGGAAAGGTGAGGCGGATAACGACAGCCTAAACCGTTTAGTTATCGCTGCAGGCTTAGATTGGCGACAAGTAAATTTACTCCGAGCCTATGCGAACTACCTGAAGCAGCTGGGTTCAACATTTTCTGTCAATTTTATCGCAGAAACCATGCTTCGCTATACCGATATAACCAAGCAAGTAGTGGAGTTGTTCCTCTATCAGTTTGAACCGGGTGCAATGGAAGATGAATACTCAGATGAAGATTATCAAGAGCGACTTGCCGCCATAGAGGCTTCGCTAGAGAGCGTCGAGAGCATTAACGAAGATAAGGTATTCCGAAATTATTTACAGCTCATACAGGCTACTCTAAGGACGAATTATTTTTGCCGTGACGAGGCAGGAAACCACTCTCCTTGTTTGAGTCTCAAGTTGGCAACTCGGAAAATTCCATCGGCACCGGAGCCTAGACCTGAGTTCGAAATATTTGTCTATTCCACAAGAGTTGAAGGGCTTCACCTGCGCGGAGGTAAAGTGGCTCGAGGTGGTATTCGATGGTCTGACCGATTTGAAGACTATCGAACTGAAGTGCTAGGTTTGGTGAAAGCTCAGCAGGTGAAAAATGCGGTCATTGTGCCTGCTGGGGCTAAGGGCGGATTTGTCGCCAGACGCTCAGTAAATATGCCGGATAGAGAAAGCTTCCTACAAGAGGGCTTGACTTGCTACAAGCTCTTTATTAGCTCTCTATTGGATATAACTGATAATCGGATAGAAGGCGAAGTGACCCGGCCGAAGTTGGTACGAATTCGAGATGGTGATGACCCTTATCTAGTAGTAGCAGCAGACAAGGGTACAGCTACTTATTCGGATGAGGCGAACGCAATATCAGAGAACTACGGGCACTGGCTTGGCGATGCTTTTGCATCCGGTGGAAGTCAGGGTTATGACCATAAAAAAATGGGTATTACTGCCCGCGGTGCCTGGGTTGCAGTGCAGCGGCATTTTCGAGAGTTAGGAAAAGATATTCAAAAAGAGCTGTTCTCTGTTGTTGCCGTAGGAGATATGGCGGGCGATGTATTTGGCAATGGCATGTTGCTATCAAAAAAGACTCAGCTTCTAGCCGCTTTCAACCATATGCATATCTTTATCGATCCCGAACCAGATGCCGAAGCTAGCTGGAAGGAGCGTAAAAGGCTATTTGATCTGCCTAGGTCTTCATGGGGAGACTATTCAGCCGAGCTTCTTTCTAAGGGTGGAGGCGTTTTCCTTAGGTCTGCCAAACGTATTCCGATTAGCAAAGAAATGGCTAAACGCTTGGATATCAGTGAATCCGAGCTGCAGCCAGACGAATTGATTAGAGCCATTCTTGGCGCTGATATCGATTTGATTTGGAACGGTGGTATTGGCACCTACGTAAAATCTTCCGATGAATCCCATGCAGATGTTGGTGATCGAGGTTCCGAGTCGGTTCGATTAAATGGTAGCCAGCTCAGAGCTAAAGTGTTTGGCGAGGGCGGCAATCTTGGTATGACGCAGCTGGGACGCATAGAGTTCTGCCAGAACGGCGGTATATGTAATACCGACTTTATCGACAACGCCGCTGGCGTGGATTGCTCGGATCATGAGGTAAATATAAAAATTCTGCTGAACGAAAAGGTGGCAATCAAGCAGATTAGTTATGGCCAAAGAAATGCCCTTTTAGTAGAAATGACCGATGCAGTTTCTGATCTGGTATTACATAATAATTACCGTCAGACCCTCGCAATATCTTTGGCCCAGTCTGAGCGCAAGGCTTACCACTTCGACTACCTGCGGTTTATGAGTTATTTAGAAGAGCACGCGGGCCTCAATCGAGAGCTGGAATTTTTGCCAAACGATGAAAGTATCAAAGAGCTTTATCGGCAGGGGCTTTGCTGGACTCGGCCAGAACTTTCGGTCTTGGTTTCCTACGCGAAAGTGGACCTTAAAACCCAACTTCTGTTACCAGAAATTGCGGATGATCCCGTATTACGGGACTATGTTTTGCGGCCATTTCCTCAGCAACTCAAAGATCAATATCTAACTGAAATTAACGATCATCGGCTGCGCAGAGAAATTGTCTCAACCCAGATAGCCAATGATCTGGTAAATCGCATGGGGTTCACCTTCTGTTTCCGATTGTCGGAATCCATCGGGGCATCTATCGCTGATATCGCTCGAGCATATTCGTTAGTTCTTAAGGTCTTTGACTTCGACCGATGGTGGGCGGAAATTGAAGCTTTGGATTACGCGGTTGATACAGAAGTGCAGCATCAAATGTTTCATAAGCTTATGAGGCTTGCACGTAGATCTACTCGATGGGTTTTACGCAATATTCGCGGCAAAACAGTCTCTGAGCTAGCAGTGCTGCTGCAGGATGTTGTCGGCCTTATTCCGGAACTTCAAAAGTACCAATCCGCCACACGCAAAGCGCAATGGCTGACTGAGACAGAGAGATTACAATCTCTTGGCGTGCCGGCTGAATTGGCTCAATCGATTGCGAATGTGGAGAGTTGCTTCCTATTGCCCGGCATAGTTTTGTCAGTATCGGAAAAATCAAACCTTGAGCTGCATTTGGAAACACAATTTGCGGTGGCTGATTTTCTTGGCGTAGATTGGTTAATGGATTATCTGGTCGACCTTAGTCCTGAAAATCAATGGCAAGACCTGGCGAAAGAAGCGTATTTCTTTGACCTTGAAACTTTGATGCGTGTGCTTGCAACAAAACTTAGCAGCAGCGGCGATAAGAAGGTATCAATCGCGCAAAGCATTGAGCAGTGGCAAAACGAGCAGGGCATATTAATAGGCCGCTTCCAGTCGATGATCAATGAATTGCGCAATACTGAGAGTCGCGACCTTTCTATGCTAACCGTAGCGATATCAGATCTGAAAGATTTGGTGAATGCGAGCGCAAGTAATGCCAAATAAGGCCAATTGGTATTAAGGGGTAGCCTTAGTAATGGATTTTTTTATGCATGCCAAGAAAGCCTTCGCCGCCCTGGTTTGAGTGCGTTGATTGTTGTAGATAATTCCAAGGTCTCTGCTTAGATCCACTGGCACTTTAAGGCGCGCTAGCTGAGGGTGATCTGCCAAGGTCTCGGGTACAACGCTCCAGCCCAAACCAACCTCTGTCATGCACGCTAAGGTTTCCATGTAATTGGTATTTAATACGGGGCTAAGGCTTAATTTTTCCTGTTCAAAACAGTTTCGGATAATTCGCCCCGTATAGGTCGCCATCGATGGCAGTAAGCAAGGCAGTTTTGCCAATCGCTTTAGGGTTATGCCTGATTCAGAAGCGAGGGCATGGTCTTTGCAGACAACAAAGCAAAGGCGATCCCGCCATAGGAGTATCGAACTGATTTTGTCAGTAGGTTCGGATGAAAAAGTTATAGCGGCAAGTTCGATATCTCCGCGTGACACATCTTCATGAGCCTTCTCAGAATCCATAAATTGAATATCCAGATTTACCTTAGGGTGCAGTCTACTAAATTCGCGCAGCACAGAGGGTAAACGGTGTAACCCAAGGTGGTGACTGATTCCAATGGAAAGGGTGCCCCCGGGCTCACCGTCGAGAGATCGCATCTCCGAAAGGCTCTGTTCCAACTCATTGATCAATTGACGAGCTCGAGTCTGAAATATAATGCCAGCTTCCGTCAATGACACTTGGCGACCTATTCGATCGAATAATTGCACTCCCAACTCCTCTTCGAGTTGTATGATCCGCTTGCTCACAGCAGGTTGAGTCAGGTGAACATGCTCTGCGGCCCGAGAAAAGCTTTTTGACTGAGCGACCGCTAGAAAGGTTTTTAGGTATTTTGTATCCATAAAACAACATGTTAAAGACTTTCATTCCAGATTGGAATAGAAAATATAAAAAACATGAATTGTTGTTATTATAAAGTAGAACTACAATAGCTGCTTGAAAAATGGACTGCGCTTTTAAACATACAAGTAAGCATGCAAATTGGCGTATAAAGGCATAAACAGGTAGAAGAAGAAATGGCGCAAACACTTTACGACAAGCTTTGGGCAGATCACTTGGTGGATGAGCGAGCAGATGGTTCTGCACTGATCTATATTGATCGTCATTTAATTCACGAAGTGACCTCTCCGCAAGCTTTTGAGGGCCTGCGTCTGGCTGGACGTCAGCCTTGGCGTATTGGTGCCAATATCGCCACTCCGGACCACAATGTATCTACTGACCCGGTTGAGCGCCAGGGTGGCTATGCAGCCGTTAAAGACGAAACCTCTCGTATCCAGTTACAAACCTTGGACGACAACTGCAGTCAGTTTGGAATTGCCGAATTTTTATTAAATGACAGGCGCCAGGGCATTGTGCACGTGGTCGGGCCGGAAACCGGTGCTGTGCTGCCAGGTATGACCGTGGTGTGTGGGGATTCCCATACCTCTACTCACGGTGCACTTGGGGTTATTGCTCAGGGTATAGGCACTTCTGAAGTTGAGCATGTATTGGCTACTCAATGCTTGGTTACTAAAAAACAGAAAAATATGCTGATTCGGGTAGATGGTGAACTTCTGCCTGGGGTTACCGCTAAAGATATAGTGTTGGCGGTAATCGCCAAAATTGGTACCGCAGGTGGTACTGGGCACGCTATAGAGTTTGCCGGCGCAGCGATCGAAGCACTCTCCATAGAAGGACGCATGTCTGTTTGCAATATGGCGATTGAAGCGGGTGCTCGCGTAGGAATGGTTGCTGTGGATGATAAAACAATCGACTACGTTCGCGGACGTGCTTTTTCTCCTAGGGGTTCTGCCTGGGATGCGGCTATTACACACTGGAATACTCTGCACTCTGATGAAGGAGCGATTTTTGATGCCCTTGTTGAGCTAGATGCTTCCTTGATTGAACCGCAGGTTTCCTGGGGCACTTCACCGGAGATGGTTTCAGCTGTGGGCGAGAACGTCCCATCACCTGACGATTTCGATTCCAAGGTGAAGCAAGAAGGGGTAGCTCGAGCTCTCGACTATATGGGTTTGTCATCGGGCACTCCTATAAAAGATATTCGCTTGGACCGAGTGTTTATAGGTTCCTGCACAAATTCTCGTATTGAAGATATACGAGCTGCAGCAGCAGTTGTTAAGGGCTATCAAAAGGCTGGCAGCGTTAAGCAGGCGATGATTGTTCCTGGCTCTGGACAGGTTAAGCATCAGGCCGAGCAGGAAGGGTTAGACAAGATATTTGTTGCGGCTGGTTTTGAGTGGCGTGAGCCTGGTTGTTCAATGTGCCTAGCGATGAATGCGGATAAGTTGGGCCCCGGCGAGCATTGCGCCAGCACCTCTAATCGAAACTTTGAGAGTCGTCAGGGTTTTGGCGGTCGTACGCATTTAGTAAGTCCAGCAATGGCCGCTGCCGCTGGTATTACTGGCCACTTTGTGGATGTTCGAGATTGGGAGATGAAAGCATGAGAGCTTTTAAACAGCAGGCCGGATTGGTGGCACCCTTAGACCGCCCTAATGTCGACACGGATATTATTATTCCTAAGCAATACCTGAAGAGCATTAAACGCACGGGTTTTGGTATCAACCTTTTCGATCAGCTCAGATATGTCGATGAGGGTTGGCCGGGAAAACCTCTGGAAGAACGAGAGCTGAACTCAGAGTTTGTATTGAATCAAGAACGCTACGAAGGTGCGTCAGTATTGTTGGCGAGAGTAAATTTTGGTTGCGGTTCGAGCCGGGAACACGCCCCTTGGGCACTTGATGACTATGGTTTTAGAGTGGTTATTGCTCCGAGTTTTGCCGATATTTTTTACAATAACTGTTTTAAGAATGGTTTATTACCAGTGGTTTTGCCTGAGGGAATTGTAGATCGTCTTTTCGACGAGGTTGCAGCGAATCCGGGCTACAAGATTGAAGTCGATTTGGAGGCGGAGCAGGTGATCCTGCCAAATGATGAATCTTTTGCTTTTGAAATTGATGCCTTCCGCAAGGAATGCCTGATAAAGGGGTTAGACGATATTGGTTTAACTTTAGAGTCCGAACCGATAATTCGTGCCTACGAGGCTAACAGGCGCCAACAATCACCTTGGTTGTTTGATGTAATTTCACCGGAGAAAATCAGTTGAGCAGAAATATTCTACTTATGACCGGTGATGGCATCGGTCCAGAGATCGTTGCAGAAGCAAGTAAGGTGCTTGATCAGGTAAATAGCCGGTTCAGTTTGGGTTTGGTTATGTCTGAGGCAAAGCTTGGCGGGCAAGCTTATGATGAATATGGTGCGCCATATCCCGAAGCCACCCGAGACAAAGCGAGACAGGCGGATGCGATCCTGCTTGGCGCTGTTGGTGGTCCAAAATGGGATGCTGTTGAAAGGCATTTAAGGCCAGAGCAGGGCTTGCTGGATATACGTTCGGACCTTCAGCTTTTTGCCAACCTGCGGCCGGCTATTCTCTATCCGCAATTAGCAGATGCGTCTTCCCTTAAGCCAGAACTGGTAGCTGGATTGGATATTCTGATCGTTAGAGAGCTAACCGGTGGTATTTACTTTGGCGAGCCTCGAGGAATACGTATTCTCGAAGACGGGCAAAGACAGGGATACAACACTGATGTCTATACAGAATCCGAGATTCGTCGAATAGCCGAAATCGGATTTGAGCTTGCGCGTAAGCGTGGGGGTAGAATATGCAGCGTAGATAAGGCTAATGTATTGGAAGTAACCCTGCTTTGGCGCGAGGTTGTCACTGAGGTGTCCACGAATTACCCGGATGTAGAGCTTTCGCACCTTTATGTAGATAACGCCGCGATGCAGCTAGTGGCTAGGCCCAAGCAATTTGACGTCATTTTAACGGGAAACTTGTTCGGCGATATTTTGTCAGATGAGGCCGCCATGTTGACTGGTTCCATAGGTATGCTGCCTTCTGCGTCGCTGAATAAGGAGCGGCGCGGTATGTACGAGCCCTGTCATGGCTCGGCGCCGGACATTACCGGGCAGGGTATAGCTAATCCATTAGCGACAATCTTGTCCCTGTCGATGATGTTGCGTTATTCCTTAGGTGAGCAAAAGGCTGCGGATTCAATTGATGCGGCTGTGGGTAGAGTGTTGGATACGGGATTGAGAACACAGGATATTTTCACTCCTGGAACTACCAAGGCTTCTACCTCTGAAATGGGCGAAGCGGTGCTTAAAGAACTCTAAAACCAGAGGGATTTGACGCTAATAAGAATATTGATTTGGGCCGGAAATAGTCGGCCTCATTGATTTGGTTTCTAAAATTTGGACACGAGTATGAAAAAAGTTGTTGGTTTTGTTGGGTGGCGCGGCATGGTTGGTTCTGTGTTGATGGATAGAATGCGTCAGGAAAATGATTTTGAGCGTATTGAACCAGTATTTTTCACCACTTCTCAAGCCGGACAAGCTGCACCTGATGTAGGTCAGGGTAGAGGCGTACTGTTAGATGCAACCGATTCGGCGGTCTTGCAACAAATGGACGTAATAATCAGCTGTCAGGGGGGCGACTATACAAAATCTGTGTATCCGCAATTGAGAAAATCCGGCTGGAATGGATACTGGATCGATGCGGCTTCTGCTCTGCGCATGCAATCTGATTCGGTAATAGTACTGGATCCGGTAAATATGGAAACCATTCAGGCCGGCTTAGAATCTGGTATCAAAGATTATATCGGCGGTAACTGCACGGTAAGTCTTATGCTGATGGGATTGGGCGGTTTATTCAAGGCGGGTGTCGTTGAATGGGCAACCTCTATGACCTACCAGGCTGCTTCCGGTGCTGGTGCGCAAAATATGCGCGAACTGATATCTCAGATGGGTGATTTGGAAAGTTCCGTCAAGGAACTGCTGGATCAGCCAGGTTCTGCCATTCTTGAAATTGATCGCCTAATTGCCGAGCGCATGCATGGAGAAGCGTTCCCGACTTCTGCTTTTGGTCATCCACTTGCCGGCAGTTTGCTGCCTTGGATCGACGTTGCGGTTGAGAATGGTCAAAGTAAAGAAGAGTGGAAAGGTCATGTTGAAACCAACAAGATCTTGAACAGGGGCGAAAACGAAATCGCGATCGATGGATTATGCGTTCGTATAGGCGCTATGCGCTGCCATGCGCAGGCTCTCACTATAAAACTCAATAAAGATATTCCCATGTCTGATATCGAGAACATGGTGGCGCGAGCCAATGAGTGGGTGCAGTTTATTCCCAATAAGCCTGAGCAGTCTCTCTCGAGTCTTACCCCCTCTGCAGTTACTGGTACTTTAGGCATCCCTGTTGGCAGAATGCACAAGATGCGCATGGGGCCTGAGTATTTATCGGCATTTACCGTCGGTGATCAATTACTCTGGGGTGCAGCAGAACCGTTACGGCGCATGCTTAGAATTCTTCTTGAGGCATAAAAAACAAGTGCTTAGCGCAATTTTGTGAAGTAAGTTGCTCAGAAAAGTTCTCAATTGGGGTTAATGCTGCAATAATTGCAGCTACGCACTTAAAAACAGGAAGGCGGGATGAGCGTTATGCCGGCCCCTAAGGAAAGAATGACAAAAGTAGCTGCAGTATCAAGTTCTCGATTTAGTCGACTGTCTTTGGCTACAGCGCTTGTCTTTGCTTGCATATCTCAAAATGCTTTTGCATTGGTATTAGGTGATATTGAAGTCAATTCGGTAATCAACGAACCCCTTTCGGCCAGTATTCCTGTTTTAAATGCCGACGGTTTGGAACAAGCCGAGCTAATAGTTGATCTTGGCAGCGCAACGGATTACCAGATAGCTGGTGTTACTTGGGATTTTTCTCATTCAGAGTTGCAGTTTGATGTTGGTTACTCAGCTAATGGCGATCTTATGGTCAATGTTAGTTCTAGTCGTGCTATTCGTGAGCCCTACCTGAATTTACTCGTTCAAGCACGATGGCCCGCAGGGCGGTTGCTGCGAGAGTACACCATATTGTTGGATTTTCCGGTATTTACCGGAGAACAAGATTCTTCTCCTTCCGTATCTTCTGCCCCCGTGGCTAGAGCTTCAACTCCGGAATCTGTTGCGATTTTACCCGCGCCAGCTGCCGTACCTGTTGTCGTTCAAAGGCCTGTAGCCCCTAGGTCAGCCCCTGCTGCTGCCCAAGCAAGCCCAGTCCCTCGAGTGGTTTCGGGCGCCGCGGCAGCCGCTATTACAAGGGCTGAGCCCTTAGGTGAAGGTGACTATAGAATACAAAACGGCGATACCTTATGGAGTGTGGGTGGCAGAGTTGCCCAAGATCTAGGTGTTTCCCGCCAGCAGGCGATGTTAGCCATACGAGAAGCCAATCCAGAGGCCTTTACCCAAGGCAATCTGAATATGCTGCGTTCTGGTTCTGTTGTTCGTGTACCTACGCGCAATGCGGCGCTATCACGAACTGCTACTCAGGCGGCTTCAGAATTTGCCCAGGCAATGTCTTCGTCTGGGCAAATAGCGGACGCGACACCGCTTCAGTCGCGTGCGACCGATTTTAGAAATGACGCAGGTTCCGATCAATCTGGCGATGCTCAGTTCAGATTAACCTCCGCAGAACAGGTTAATGCAGCTATAACGGGGAGTGGCGTAGATCAGGTAGTCGAAGAAAACCAACTTCTTTCCGATATAAATTCTGCACTAGAAGAAGAGCTGCAAGCCGCTTCTATAGAGAATCGCGATCTTTCGGAGCGTTTGCAAAACCTCGAAGAGCAGATATCAGTAATGGAGGCGCTCATTGAGGTAGAAAACAATGAGATTCGAGCAGTGCAACAGGCTGTTACTTCAACTACTCCAGTGGTTAACACTATTACTACCGCTGAAGTGCAAGAAGAGGGTTTAGTAAGTAAGTTACTTGGACTCTTACCGATAGTTGGATTGGTGGTTATCGGACTTTTGGTAGGAGCTTACCTCGTTATCCGCCGACGTAAATCTGGCGATCATGTAGGTGATATTGCAGAGCTTGACGAAGAATATGATGAAGATAAGCCTATCTATGCTGAAGATTCTTCTGAGGAAGAAGATCTAGAACCCGCCGAAGAAGATTGGTCTTCAGATTTTGATGATCTCGACGCCTTTTTCGATGATGTAGCTCCTGCTGCAGCTGAAACTGGAGAATCCCCTGAGGAGGAAGAAAACGAATCTGAGAAGACCCAGATATTTGATGCATCAATGCTTGCTGGAGTAGGTACCGGTGAGTCACAAGACGAACAAGCACCTGAAGCGGACACTGAGGCAGCAGATGCTGGCGACGACGAGCAACTATTAGACTTTTCTCTAGACGAGGGAGATCTGACGACTGAAGATTCCAAACCTGAAGCTAACCTTGATCAGGGCGAGGACGATAAGTTTTCGCTAGATTTCGATCTAGGTGGAGATGATTCAGAGCCTGATGAGACTGCAGACGAACCGGAAGCGGCTGATGCAGAGCCAGAAGAAGACGAGAATATGCTGACCTTCGATGTTTCCGATACAGACTTAACCGAAGATACTGACGAGGAGTCAGAACAGCAGTCAGAGGGGCAAGCGGAAGAGCTGGCAGATGATTCTGATAGCGACGAAATTGACCTGAGTGATTTTGGATTAGACAATGATTCTGAAGTAGAAGCGGACACCGACGATCTCGAAGATGATCTAGACGCTTTGTTAGATGGGCTCGATGAAGATTCAAGCAGCGCTGATGACGGATCGCTTGATAGCCTTGAAGATTCAATTGACCTCGACCTTGATCTCGGTGCAGATCTAGATGATTTGTCAGCGCTATTGGACGAAGAAGAGCCTTCAGCGGATCAGGAGCCTTCAGCCAATGAAGAGTCCTCAGAAGACTCAGCAGATGAAAAGCTAACATCTGATTCGGAGGAATCCGTTGCTGGCGATTCAGATGACACTGACGACTTGCTTGGTGATTTCGGTGACGATGATCTGGATCTTTCCGAAGTGGCCGATGGTGGAGATGTAGCCGAAGAGTGCGAAACCAAGCTTGAACTTGCCGCCGCCTATATCGAAATGGGTGATAACAGCGGTGCAAAAGAGTTACTGGATGAGGTAGTTCGCGAGGGCGATGATTTTTTCCAAACTCGAGCAAAAGAAATTTTGGACGGCATGAGCTAGCGCTTTAGTCAAATTCAATAAGGTATTTTGATCAGGTAAGGGCTCAGACGTAAATCTGGGCCTTTATCAATTTAGGAATTGATAAAGCTCTTGGAAAAGACCAGCACACACAAAGACAAGCTCGAGGAACAACCACTGCAAAGGTATGCTGCCTGCGTCGAATATGACGGCGGAAATTATTGTGGGTGGCAGCGTCAGAGTCACAGCCCTTCGGTTCAAGAACAAGTTGAAAAAGCTTTAGCAAAGGTTGCTAACCACGAGATAAAAGTCATTTGCGCCGGTCGAACTGACACGGGTGTGCACGCGACGGGACAAATAATTCACTTTGAGTCAGTAAGCTCTCGCACTGAATTCAATTGGGTGAGTGGAGCGAACTCCTACTTACCTAGGGATGTCTGTATTAAGTGGGCAAAGCCGGCACCAGAGGGCTTCCATGCAAGGTTTTCTGCGGTCTCTCGAACATACCGGTATCTGGTTTTATGTAACAAGCAGCGCACCGCTATTAGTCCGCAAGCGATTACCCTGGTAAAGGTTCAAGATCTGGATATCGTAGAAATGCAAAAGGCTATGAATTTGTTGGTTGGCAAACACGACTTCTCAGCTTTTCGAGGCGCAAATTGCCAAGCAAAAAGTCCTGTTCGTCAGGTTGAAATGGTAAATATCGAACAGATCGGTCAATTGATTCAGTTTGAAATAAGAGCTAATGCCTTTCTGTTGCATATGGTGAGAAACCTTGTAGGTGCTTTAGTACCTATAGGCAAAGGTGAGCTTAGCCTCGCTGACTTCGAAAAGATATTTCACAGCCTGGACAGAAAATTGGCACCAGCTGCCGCTGCGCCAAATGGTTTGTACTTGTCTGAGGTAGAATACCCGTTAGAATTTAACCTGCCACAACCTGAAAATAATCTTTGGTTTAAACCTTTGGTATAACAGGCGATAGAACTTTCAATATAGCTATGAACACTGATAGAAGCATGCGTACTCGAATTAAAATCTGTGGAATCTGTAATCCGGAGTATGCCTCCTTGGCTGAAGATCTTGGTGTGGATGCAATTGGTATGGTTTTTGTGCCCGGGACTCCAAGATTCGTATCCTTAGCAGCTGCTACTAAAATTGCTGATGCCACTGGTCCATTGACCCAGAACGTAGCGCTGTTTGTAAACCCCACAGCGGATCAGGTCTGTGAAGTATTAGCTGAGGTGAATATTGATATTTTGCAATTTCACGGTAATGAAGAAGCCGTATTTTGCGAAAGCTTTGGTTTGCCCTACCTAAAGGCTGTTCGGGTGCAGACTGCCGACGATGTGGTCTTAACTGACGCTGTTCATAAAAACGCTAGCGCGTTATTACTTGATAGCTACAGCTCAAAGGCTATGGGCGGTACAGGTGAAACTTTCGATTGGACCTTAGTCCCGGAAATCAGTAAGCCCCTGATCCTCGCGGGCGGGCTAACCCCTGATAATGTCGCCGAAAGTATTCAGGCCCTTGGGCCGTATGCTGTTGATGTTAGTAGTGGTGTGGAATCATCCCCGGCGGTCAAAGATCCTGATAGAATGTGCGCCTTTGTAGCCCAAGTTAATGCCGCTCAAGTTCGTAATGGCTAATGCCACTTTAGTGGATTTCTAGTTGATATCTAACTGATATCTAACTGATAGTTTAATCAGGTTTATAGGTTCTCATGTCTTCCGATAACATAGGTAATTCTCAATTTCGTCAGTTCCCCGACGAAGATGGACGATTTGGTATTTACGGCGGCCGCTATGTCGCCGAAACCCTTATACACGCTCTCGATGAGCTAGCTCGAATTTATTCCGAGTTGAAAGACGATCCTGATTTCATCGCAGAGATGGACAGTGATCTGACCCATTACGTGGGCCGACCCTCGCCACTTTATCTGGCAGAGCGATTAACTGAGTACGCAGGTGGCGCCAAAATATATCTAAAGCGTGAAGACCTGAATCACACCGGCGCGCACAAGATAAACAATACAATCGGCCAGGCATTGTTGGCCAAACATACGGGTAAGAAACGAATAATTGCCGAAACAGGAGCCGGGCAGCACGGGGTTGCCAGCGCTACTATTGCTGCTCGTCTTGGCCTGGAATGCGTGGTGTATATGGGAGCTGACGATATTGCTCGTCAGGCCCCGAATGTTTTTCGTATGAAATTGCTGGGAGCTAAAGTAGTTCCCGTTACCTCGGGTTCCAGAACCTTAAAAGACGCATTGAACGAGGCCCTAAGAGATTGGGTAACCAATGTTGATGATACTTTTTACATTATCGGCACAGTTGCCGGCCCTCATCCATACCCTATGCTGGTGCGAGACTTTCAGGCAGTAATCGGTCGAGAGGCCAGAGTTCAGTGTCTGGAAATGGAAAACCGGCTGCCGGATGCCTTAGTAGCCTGTGTTGGCGGTGGTTCCAACGCTATTGGTCTATTCCATCCATTCTTGGAAGATAAAAGTGTCGCTATGTACGGCGTCGAAGCTGGTGGTGACGGTGTCGAAACTGGTCGCCATGCGGCGCCATTATCCGCTGGTAAACCGGGCGTACTTCACGGCAATAAGACCTACATTATGGCTGATGATGACGGCCAAATTATTGAAACTCATTCAGTGTCCGCCGGACTCGATTACCCAGGTGTTGGTCCAGAACACTCCTGGTTAAAAGATATCGGTCGCGTCGAATACGTATCGATTAATGACGATGAAGCGCTGGAAGCCTTCCATTTAACCACTCGCAAAGAAGGCATCATTCCTGCACTTGAATCCAGCCATGCAGTTGCCTATGCGCTTAAACTTGCTGCGACCATGGATAAAGACAAGATAATAGTGGTGAATTTATCGGGACGTGGCGACAAAGATATCCAAACTATCGCCGCTATTGAAAAAATTGATATCGACTCATGAGTGAACTAAACATTAATAGAATAGAAAGTCGTCTTGCGGCGCTAGCTTCAGAAAACAAAAAGGCCCTGATTGCCTATTTGGTCGCGGGCGATCCAAATATGGAATCTACGCTGGTAGCTATGAACTGCATGGTTGAATCCGGGGTGGATATTATTGAGCTGGGCGTACCTTTTTCTGATCCCTCTGCTGAGGGTCCCTCGATTCAACGAGGCCATGAACGTGCTTTGGCAAATCATGTCGGTCTGGGTAGTATTTTTGAGCTGATATCAGCGTTCAGAAAAACTGATTCAGAAACGCCCATTCTGCTTATGGGATATACCAACCCTATCGAATGGATGGGTATAGAAAACTTTGCTGAGCAGGCTGCTAAAGCAGGCGTGGATGGTGCCCTAACCGTTGATTTGCCGCCGGAAGAAGCCGGAAACTATGCGCCTATATTCCACAAGCAGGGTTTGGTAAATATATTCTTGATTGCGCCAACCACCTCTGATGCGCGTATGCAGTCCATTGCTGATATGGCTAGCGGATTTCTATATTACGTATCACTAAAGGGTGTTACCGGGTCTGCCAAGCTTGATGTTGAGGAAGTTAGAGGTCGTGTTGGAAGTATTCGCGGTTGTTCTAGTCTTCCGGTCTGTGTGGGCTTTGGAATTAAGACGGCTGAAACGGCTTGCGCCATATCGAATTTTGCCGATGGCGTGGTGATCGGTAGCGCTATCGTAGATATTCTTGGTCAGTGCGAGTCCGTTGCGCAGGTGGAAAGCCGGCTTAAGCCCTATCTAACTGAGTTACGCCAAGCCATTGATTAGGACTGCCTTCAATAGACCCGAATCGAATAATTTGGCCGACTGGCTGGCCTGGTTAGAAACACTAGATCCCTCAAGAATTGAACTAGGCCTCGATCGTATTCGCGAAGTCTATTCGCGGTTGCCCGCCATGAATGCATCCACCAAGGTAGTAACTATTGCCGGTACAAACGGTAAAGGTTCGTGTCTTGCGGCGTTGCAAACCGCTGCACTTGCCGCTGGTAAATCGGTCGTTTCCTATAGCTCACCGCATTTACTGCACTACAACGAACGAATACAAGTACAGGGCACACCCGCTACGGATAACTATTTAGTAGATGCTTTTGTAGAAATAGCCGATGTCCAAAACAATACATTTTTAACCTATTTCGAATTTGCTACCTTGGCGGCACTTTGTATTGCCGCAAAACAACAGCCGGACCTCTTGATTTTGGAGGTGGGGCTGGGCGGTCGTCTTGATTCGGTAAATCTGATTGATGCAGATATTGTCGTATTGACGGCAATAGGCATGGACCATATGGATTGGTTGGGAAATGACATCGAATCCATTGCCTATGAGAAATGTGGTGTGATTAGAAGGGGCAGACCATTGGTATTAGCCGCTCCGGATATGCCCGCGACAGTCACTAGAATCGCAGAGGAAAAATCTGTTGTCCTGTATAGCTGGGGGATAGAGTTTGAGCTCGAAAAAACGCAAGGCGAAAGCTATTGCCTAAGAATTGACGATCAAGAATTCCAGCTCGGTCAGCTCTTATTACACGCTCATAGTGTTGGCGGTGCGCTAATGGTTGCCAAGTTCCTTTGGCCTGAGAAATTGCCAGATATTTTGGAATCAATAAGCTCAGCGAAGATGCCCGGGCGATATCAAAAGCTCAATATAGGTAGTACACAGTTAATCCTGGATGTTGCCCACAATCCAATGGCATTGGCTTATTTGGTAGAGCAAATCAAGCAGGATGGCATCGAAGAAGTAGAGCTGATTTTTGCCATAATGTCGGATAAGGATTGCTCGCAGGCAATCGAAATATTGGCTCCCCTGGTGAAACGTTGGCAACTGTTAGAGCTCAACAATTCACGAGCCCTGCCGACATCTAGGGTGGCTGAGTTATTGGCTGAGCAGGGTGTCGAAGATATTGGGATATTGGATATTCAAAATAATCTGTATTGGAAAGATGTTTTTCTCGCTAAAAGAGAGCAAAGTCCCTTGCTGGTTACCGGTTCTTTTTATACGGTAGCGGCTATTCTCGAACAACCGGAAGTTAAAGCGGCTATCGCTTCAAATAGCGCTTCAAATTAGCTTCTAATATAGGACATATTCTTGGCCACACCACCCCTAAAAGAACGCCTTATTGGTACCTTGGTAATTCTCTGCCTAGGTTTGATTTTCTATCCACTTCTGTTTAATTCCGAGAGTGAATTTGAAATTAGTAGAGATTCGCTCATTCCCCTGCAGCGAGTTCAGGTGGCGCCCTTAGATATTATCAATCCCTCAGCTCCTTATGAAGTACAAGAAATTGTGCTGCATGAGTTGTTTAACCCGGACGAAAATACGGATCAATTAAGCATCGATAACATTCCTGAAGGGATTTTGAATGAATCCGGGTTGCCTCAGGCCTGGGTTGTTCAAGTCGGTAGCTTTGCACTGATTGATAACGCTGAAACTTTAAAAGACGAACTACTTGCTGAGGGGTATGACGCCTATGTGCGCCTAACACCGTCCTTCAGCGAGGCTCCAGATCTTTACAAGGTCTACGCTGGCCCGGTAGTCGATCCGAGCGAGGCGCGGCGCACCCTCAACCAATTAAGCGACCTTACGGGCAATGAAGCCATACTGCTCAGATTCGAGCCCTAAGCAATTGCCTTTGTTACAATACCTTCAGCCTCAATCACAGCCGGAATTGTCTACAGAGCCCCTATGAGCGGAGCAGATATCGCAATTTTGCTCGTCCTAGCCATATCAGCTTCGGTTGGACTCTTTCGCGGCTTTATTAAAGAGGTATTCTCCCTAGCAACTTGGGGCGCTGCGCTGCTACTGTCCTTTCTTTTTAGATCCCAGGTAGGTCAGCTGCTACCTCTTGATCCAGAGTTGGGTTCTATCGTTCTTGATTTGGCTGGCGGAGCCTGCATATTCATACTTGTATTGGTCTGCGGTGGTCTAGTTTCACATCTGCTAAGTAAGTTGGCTGAGGCAACAGGTTTAAGTGGCACTGATCGAACTTTGGGTTCAGTATTTGGGTTAGCGCGAGGCTTGGTTATTGTGCTCGCAATATTAATATTTTTGCCAGCGATGGCACCGGTAGAAGAGGTGAACTGGTGGGCAAGCTCTTTTTTGATTCCGGAATTTTTGGCTTTTGAAAGCTGGGCAATGGAACTGCTTAGCTCACTCTCTTCATGGATAGTTGGCTTCTTTACCGAGATTGAATAAAAATGTGCGGAATCGTTGGGCTTTACAGCCAACAGAACGTTAATACTGACCTTTACGACGCCTTAACCGTACTCCAACACCGCGGGCAAGACGCTGCCGGCATTGTTACTTGCCAAGACGGACATCTTTTTCAGAAAAAGGGAGTTGGTCTAGTCCGTAGTGTCTTCCGTTCACGGGATATGGAAAACCTTGCCGGAAACTATGGCATTGGCCATGTTCGGTATCCGACAGCAGGAAGCTCGGGCCCGGCCCTTGCGCAGCCTTTCTACGTAAACTCGCCTTATGGCATTAGCCTAGCTCACAACGGCAACCTGGTTAATTCTGCAAAGCTGAGTTCGCTGCTCTATAAAACGGATAAGAGGCACCTGAATACCGACTCCGATTCAGAAGTTATTCTTAATGTATTAGCTCACGAATTGGATAAATCGGATAATTTAAGTCCAACAGCAGGGGATATGTTCTCGGCGGTTACTGCATTACATAAACGTTGCTCAGGCGCGTATGCCTGTGTTGCCCTTATTGCCGGTCACGGGCTACTTGGTTTTAGGGATCCCATGGGGATTCGGCCTTTGGTGTTCGGTTCTAGAAAGCGCAAAGGCGTGATCGAATATATGCTTGCATCTGAATCCTCCGCGTTGGCGGTGCTCGGATTTGATCTGTTAGGAGATGTTGCTCCAGGCGAAGCTATATACATTGATAGTGATTTTCAGATGCATCGTCAGCTCTGCGCAGAAAAAGCTCGGAGTGTTCCCTGTATATTCGAGCATGTTTATTTGGCGCGGCCAGATTCCACAATCGATGGAATCCATATGTATAAAACCCGTCTTCGTCAGGGACTAAAGTTGGCAGAGAAAATTGAGAGAATTCGACCCGATCACGATATCGATGTGGTTATACCTATTCCGGATACCAGCCGGGTTGCAGCGCAGGCCCTAGCAGAAAAACTAGGTATCAAGCTGCGTGAAGGCTTAATGAAAAATCGCTATATCGGCAGGACCTTCATTATGCCGGGGCAGGCTGTGCGCAAGAAGTCAGTGCGGCAAAAGCTAAACGCCATCGAGTCGGAGTTTAAAGGTCGTAATGTACTCTTGGTAGATGACTCTATTGTTCGTGGTACTACTTGTACACAAATCATTCAGATGGCGCGGGAGGCCGGGGCGAATAAGGTTTACTTTGCGTCTGCGGCGCCTCCTGTTAGATACCCCAATGTTTACGGCATTGATATGCCGTCTCCAGAAGAGTTAATAGCCCATGGGCGCACAGAGGAAGAGATTTCTGAGCTCATTGGTGTGGATTGGTTGGTCTATCAGGATTTGGAAGACCTTATTGATGCTTCTAGTGAAGGTAATTCAGAAATAACAGAATTTGAATGTTCGGTATTCACCGGTGAATACGTTACCGGCGATATAGATGCAGAGTACTTGGGCGCTATTGAAGCAAAACGCAAAGACGCGGTGCGTATTGAAGGCGGTAGTTTAGGCGAAGAAACCGCTGCGGTAGGCCTTTATAATGATACCGCCGAGAGCAACTGAGAGCCGAGAGCAATTGACCGCCTAGAGCTATAAGGAGCCCTGAGCATTTAGCTGTCAACAGCTATTAAGGGCTGAAGGAACCTGACAGCAGGAAGAAGAACTTAAGAGTTGAGCAACAGATGACGGATAAAACTAAATATCAGACGCAAACCTGGGCAATTAGAGGCGGTATCGACCGCTCAGACCAAGGAGAACACTCTGAGCTTATGTATTTAACCTCCAGCTATCTATTTGATAACGCTGAGCAGGCTGCTTCGCGTTTTTCTGGTGAAGAGGACGGCAATGTCTATAGCCGCTATACCAACCCGACCGTAAAGGCCTTTGAGGAGCGTTTAGCCCTTATGGAGGGGGCAGATGCCTGTGTCGCCACCTCTTCCGGCATGGCCGCAATTATGAGCACCTGCATAGCGCTCCTGCAGGCCGGCGATCATATTGTCTGTTCCAGAGATGTTTTTGGTAGCACCACCGTGCTGTTGAATAAGTACCTAGCCAAAATGGGTGTAGAAACCACCTATGTTGGATTAACAGATATCGATGGCTGGAAGGCAGCTTGCAGGGACAATACAAAACTATTTTTCTTGGAGTCTCCCTCAAACCCTATTTGTGAAGTGGCGGATATTGCTGCTCTTTCTAAACTGTCCAAATCCATAGGTGCGTACCTGGTTGTAGACAACTGCTTTGCAACTCCAATACTGCAGAAGCCTTTGCTGTTAGGCGCGGATATTGTTATTCACTCCGCCACAAAATACATAGACGGGCAGGGTAGATGTCTAGGTGGCGCAGTTTTGGGCCGCCAAGAAGATATGGACGAAGTCGTGGGTTTTCTGCGTTCTGCGGGACCCTGTATGAGCCCATTCAATGCCTGGGTATTTCTCAAAGGGTTAGAGACGCTTTCTGTACGTATGCGCGCTCATTGTGAAAACGCGGAAAATCTCGCTGTCTGGCTTCAAGATCATCCGGCGGTTGAACATGTATTTTATGCAGGACTATCTAATCATCGAGGCCATAGTCTCGCCAGTGAACAGATGTCAGCTTACGGTGGCGTATTGTCCTTTCGAGTTAAGGGCGGACGTAAAGAGGCTTGGAAGGTTATTGATTCCACAGAGCTGCTTAGTCATACCGCAAACTTGGGTGACGCAAAAACCACCATAGTGCATCCAGCCACCACTACTCATGGGCGTATTACCGATGAGGAACGTGCTGCGGCAGGCATTACGGAAAATCTGATTCGTATTGCTGTTGGGCTAGAGCATATGGATGATATTAAGGCTGACCTTTCGATTGGTCTAGATCAGCTATAGCTGAACGTATTTGCTCTTAGGAGTACAAATTTGGAGCAATAAAACTGCACTGAATAACAGTCAATTCCGCACACTTCCTCCAAGATTTGTTCACTTTATTGAGGGCAAGAACAGTCATTCATCCGATAAATACTTAGCATTTCTGACTAACTAGCGGAGATGCTTAGCTGCTATAATTTGCAGTCTATTTTAGTCACTTTTTAATACGAGGAATTGATGAGCCTTTACTTGGGATATACAAAGGAAATAGAGACCCGCAAGAACGATTTGGGTCTTAATCCGAAGCCGATTGATAACGCAGGACTGCTATCAGAAATTATCGAGCAGATTAAAGATCACGATAATGAGCACCGAGAAGACTCCCTGAAGTTTTTTATCTATAACACGCTTCCCGGAACTACCAGCGCGGCTAGCGTAAAAGCCAAGTACCTAAAAGAAATCATTCTCGGCGAGTCAGTCTTAGAAGAGATTACACCAACCTTTGCTTACGAGCTGCTTTCCCACATGAAGGGTGGCCCATCTGTTGAGGTACTTCTGGATCTGGCTCTGGGCGACGATACAGCAGTAGCTGAACCCGCTTCTGAAATCCTCAAAACTCAGGTGTTCCTTTACGAAGCAGACACTGATCGACTGGAAGCTGCCTACAAAGCCGGCAACGCAATTGCCAAAGATATTCTTGAAAGCTATGCCAATGCGGAGTTCTTCACCAAGCTTCCGGAGATCAACGAAAAAATTGATGTTGTTACTTACATTGCGGGGGTCGGTGATATTTCTACCGATTTACTCTCTCCAGGTAACCAGGCGCACTCTCGCTCAGACCGTGAGTTACATGGCAAGTGTCTAATTTCGCCTGAGGCTCAACAAGAGATTCAGAATTTGCAAGCCAAGCACCCAGGCAAGAAAGTCATGCTAATTGCCGAAAAGGGCACTATGGGTGTGGGTTCATCTCGTATGTCTGGTGTGAACAATGTCGCTCTTTGGGCGGGTGTTCCAGCTAGCCCTTATGTGCCCTTTGTAAACTTCGCACCGGTAGTCGCGGGCACCAATGGTATTTCGCCGATCTTCTTGACCACTGTGGATGTAACCGGAGGTATTGGCCTAGACCTGAAAAACTGGGTGAAGAAACTTGATAGTGCAGGTAACTCTGTGCTCGACGAAGATGGTGGTACGATTCTTGAGCAAGCCTATTCCGTTGAGACAGGCACTGTGCTGACCATCAACACAAAAGAGAAAAAACTCTATAACGGTGCTCAGGAACTTGTCGATATCTCCTCCGCCTTTACTCCGCAAAAAGTCGAGTTTATGAAGGCCGGTGGTTCCTATGCGGTTGTCTTTGGTAAAAAACTGCAGACCTTAGCCGCTGAAACTCTCGGTATAGAGGCTCCATTGGTTTTTGCCCCTTCGAAAGAAATTTCTCATGAAGGCCAGGGTTTGACTGCCGTTGAAAAGATCTTTAATCGAAATGCGTTAGGCGTGAATTCGAAAACAGCACTTCACGCTGGCTCAGATGTTCGCGTGAAAGTGAATCTTGTTGGTTCACAAGACACCACTGGTTTGATGACATCTCAGGAACTAGAGGCCATGGCCGCAACGGTGATCTCACCGAGTATTGATGGTGCATATCAATCCGGTTGTCACACGGCTTCTGTATGGGATGACAGATCAAAAGCGAACATTCCTCGCTTGATGAAGTTTATGAACGACTTTGGCCTGATCACGGCGCGTGATCCCAGAGGCGTCTACCCCCCGCTTACCGATGTGATCCATAAGATGCTAAACGATCTCGCTATTGATGACTGGGCCATCATTATTGGTGGAGACTCTCACACCAGAATGTCAAAAGGCGTCGCTTTCGGTGCGGACTCCGGGACTGTTGCAATAGCATTGGCTACTGGTGAGTGCGCCATGCCCATTCCTGAGTCTGTCAAAGTAACCTTCAAAGGCGAAATGAAAAGCTACATGGACTTCCGCGACGTTGTACATGCAACTCAGGCACAAATGCTCAAAGAGTTTGGCGATAATGTTTTTCAGGGTCGTATTATTGAGGTGCACATCGGTACATTGCTTGCTGATCAGGCCTTCACCTTCACTGACTGGACCGCTGAGATGAAGGCAAAAGCCTCTATCTGCATTTCTAATGACGAAACCTTGATTGGATCATTGGAAATCGCGAAAAACCGTATCCAGATCATGATAGACAAAGGCATGGATAACGATGTCAAAATGCTTCAGGGCTTGATTAACCTCGCAGATAAGCGGATTAATGAAATCAAATCTGGCGAAAGTACAGCACTTAAACCAGACAATACTGCTAGTTACTACGCGGAAGTGGTCGTTGATCTTGATGAGATTAATGAGCCTATGATTGCTGACCCAGATGTTAATAATGAAGATGTTTCCAAGCGATATACGCACGATACCATCCGCCCTGTGTCCTACTACGGCGGCGATAAAGCAGTTGACCTCGCTTTTGTTGGATCATGCATGATTCACAAAGGAGATATGAAAATTATTTCCCAGATGCTCAAAAATCTCGAAGATCAAAACGGGAGTCTGGAATTCAAGGCCCCTCTGGTGATAGCACCTCCGACGTACAACATCGTTGATGAACTAAAGGCAGAGGGAGATTGGGAGGTTCTCAGCAAATACTCGGGTTTTGAGTTTAACGATGACGACCCCAAAGAAGCGGCTCGCACCAAATATGAAAATATCATGTATTTGGAGCGCCCGGGTTGTAACCTCTGTATGGGTAACCAAGAGAAAGCCGAGAAGGGTGACACCGTGTTAGCTACGTCAACTCGCCTGTTCCAGGGCCGAGTTGTTGAAGATTCCAACGAGAAAAAAGGTGAGTCTTTGTTGGCATCAACACCGGTAGTAGTGCTCTCAAGTATTCTCGGTCGGATACCAACGATTAGTGAGTACAAGGATGCGGTAAAAGGCATCAACCTTACTGACTTTGCACCACCAACCGAAGAGCTTAGTGTTGAAGTGCAGCCTCTGAGATTTGTTGGCTAAGACTTTGTTAGCGTACATTGTTTTTAGAGCCCTGCCAGTATCTACTGGCAGGGCTTTATACATTATTGGTTATTCGAATTTTCAGTATAGATCTGGTTGAATCAATCTTAAATGCCAATGCCTTCCGATATAGATAAATTGATGCACCCGGTCCTGGATTTTCTTCCCTGCAGGACACCCACTGCATGGATTAAACTTGCATTAGCCAATATCCCCACTCTTCTCATTGATCACGCCAACTGCGAGAAGAAGGCTGCCTCTACGGCGCTTAACTTGATGTATCGCTACACCGAGGACTACCAACTACTGAATAAAATGTCGAGGCTTGCGCGTGAAGAGTTAAGGCACTTTGAGCAGGTGGTAGCTATCCTCAAAAAACGCCAGATCGACTACGTCTTTGTTACCGCCTCGGATTATGCGGCAACTTTGATGAAGCAGGTGCGTAAATCTGAACCGGAGAAATTGATAGATACCCTGATAGTGGGTGCAATTATCGAGGCACGTTCCTGCGAGCGGTTTCAAGCTTTAGTGCCACATCTTGATACCGAATTGGCGGACTTTTATACAGGTTTACTGAAATCGGAAGCACGGCACTATGCTGATTACCTAGCCCTTGCGAAAACTGCGGCGGGAGCGCCTATAGATGACCGAGTTGAAACCTTTCTAGCCCTAGATGAAAAAGTGATATTGGGGACAAGCCTGGAGTTTAGATTTCACAGCGGGATAACCGTCTGAACTGGCGAAGGGCAAACATATCAATTGGCCGGGAATTAAGATTTAATTCGTTTTTCTAAGATAAAAACTATATTTCTGGGGGTTTAAATGGGCGTCATTTCACCAAACAAACTGACTGCGCTTCTTTCGGCAGCTTTACTAACGGTTAGTATCTCGCCACATATATATGCTCACCATTCATTTGCCACACATTACATTCCATCCCAGTCCATGGAGCTAGAAGGAAGTGTTGTTGAGTTTTCTTTGAGAAGTCCTCACTCAGAAATGTTGTTAGACGTGTTAGGTGAGGATGGGCAAGTAACTCAATGGTCGATCGAGGCAGCTGCCTCAGCTCACCTGCAGCGAATGGGTATTCGACGTGACACCTTTGGTGTCGGAGATACTATTAAGGTTGTAGCTTGGCCGAATCGGAAGCCCGGCAATCCTTTGGTGTTTGGTATCGGGTTTGTAGCCACGAACGGCGAAGCCTATGGAAGTCCGCCGGATCTTACTCTGGATACTGCCGCCGTATCTGATTCTGAAGCCACTGGTATCAACTCAATAGTGGGGCGCTGGCAAATACCTTACCCACAAAGGCTGGCAGAGCCGCCTATGACTTTATCTAACCAAGGGCAGACTGCTTGGGACAACTACGATCCTCAGCTTTCCCCAGCAAATACCTGCGAAACCAGTAGCATCCCCGGCATTTTATATGCGCCATTTCTAGCAGATATTCAAATGACGCAAGATGAAGTTGTTTTTCAGTTTGAACACTACGCGCTTGTGCGAACTGTTACTTTGCAGGACGAGCCCATTGCATCAGACCCTCAGGGTGTATTTGGACAGGCCAGTGGACGTATTGAGGACAATGCGCTTGTCATTGAGAGTAGCGGCTACCCGGCGTCCAAATGGGGGCTCGCTCTAGCTGCTCAGGTCGGCGCAGATGTTCCATCCAGTGCGCAAAAAAGCATAGTAGAGTCCTACAGCATCGCCGATGGTGGAAATACGCTAAATATGGCATTTAGCATTGAAGACCCGGTGTACCTTTCAGCGCCCTATGAGCACGTAGTTAGCTTGAAGCGTGTAGCCGATGATGAACCCATGTTTGAATTCGAATGCGAGCTAGATAGCGCGGAGAGATTTTCTCTAGATCCTGAATAAATAGCCGGGCTTCTTTGTGCAGAAAGTATGAATTTTTGATTACCTTTCTGTACGTATTTGGCTCTGATGAGGCACTTTAAACAATAATGACTAGTCATAGTGGAGACCGTTGTCGTTATAGCGCGGTCTTTTTTTACATAGCGGATGGGGGTCTTGTTTCATGATGGTCGTACGGAAAAAAATTACTCTGGTTGTAGGTTTTGCACTAACAATTTTCTTGGCTTCAAACACATACTCAGATGCTGAAAGCATTGCTCGAATCTCTGATTCCATTGGCCAGAACGTTGCCGGTCAAAGCTGGGATGCGGTTGATGCAGGTTATGAGGAGCTCTATTCGGTCTATCAAAGCGATTATGGAGTAGGGAGCCGTCAAGCATTGGCTATGGCAAAGGTATTGGGGCAATGGAAGATTCAGTCCTACAGAAGCGAACTGCTGAGCAAGTCTCCAGTACAAGCCATCGGCAATGCTTCAGAATTTTATTCCTTACTTATTTCTGAGATTGAACAGCAGCAAGGCACCGATGCTGCTGATCTAATAGATCCGCTTTACGGCCAAGCCCAGGTGGAATACCACCTTCTTCAAATTGAGACAAAAAAACCAATTAATTCCTATCGAGGCACCGGCCCTGAAATTACAGAAGAAGAGACCTGTGTTGATACAGAGGATCGAGGCGGTATAGTTCAGTGCGATTATGTCGAAGTGCCTAGTCGTGACTACATACAGAGTCAGTTGGACGCAAAATCCGACGCAACAGCAGTCTACTGGGATGCAGTGGCTAGTTCTTTGCAGCGTATTGTAGCCATCTGCAAACAAAATCAATATCTATTAGATGAAGCAGAGGCCTTGGCACACCTAGGTGATTATCATCTCTATCGTGAGGAGCAGTCCGAAGCAATTGCGTCATACAGCAGTGCTTATCAGTTGCTGAAGAGTAACGCTGACCCAGATGCAGCTGCTTGGATGCAGCGATTATTTGCAGCACCTACGGTTGTGCCTTCTTTATCAACATCATTTCCTGGCGCTGCGCCAACGCCTATAACCACTCACGGCATGACATTTAGCTTTAACATCAATTCAGATGGCACTGCCGAAGATGTAGAAGTTATTAGCGGTGACAGCCGAAGCAATAGAGATGAGCAACAAAGCACCACTAGAATAATATCTGGCGCAATGTTTAGGCCTCAGTTCGACGACAACGGAGTGGTAGATTCGGCGGCTGTAGAAATCTAGATTAGAAATGTAAATAATTGGTTCGTCGTAGATGCGATGCGGGCCAATTATTTTTCTATAATCTAGTAATTCAAATGCACATGGTTGAGCAATTCACCTTTGATGCCGATGGATCAAGTTTTCTCTGGGAGCACCTAGTGGAAGATACTTTATACTTTCAAAGCCCGTACAGTAATAGTCATGTATTTCTGCGCTCAGATATTGCCTATGAGTCCTATGGCTGCATAAATCTTAGTGGTACCAATAACCTGCGCTAAGCAACTTAGTAAAACCCGATCAAGCTAATACTCACAATCACACCAAAGGTTTTTGGACGCAGTACCTCAATAAAATCCTTATCATCACAATTAACAGGTCAAATTTAACTTTAGGGGAAGTTGCACCGGTTTTTTGGTTGATTATCCGAGGTGAATTCTGAAATAACATATAGTATTTTTAATACTATATTCCAAATGTCACATAAAAAATGCACAAAACAAAAGTATGTGTAAGAAATGTGTAGATTAAAAAACCTATGTGCAGCAAATGTGAATTTACTATTACTTCTCCGTATAAATAATCGAATAGCAAGCGCCATTAAATAGAATCATTCCACGAAGCTTTTAATGGATTGGGACATTTGTGCCCGATCTTTTTATATCTAAATATTCTTACGGAATCGATCATAAATGATCCAAAAATGGAAATTTCGTAGCTCCCTTTTAATTTTCACACTGTTTTTTTGTACGGCAATCTCATACTCAAATGCAGCAGATATTAGTGATATCACTGCCTCAGTCAGTACAAATATTTCTACCCAGAACTGGGACGCTCTAGATAGTGATTACGAGCGCCTGTATCTGGCTTATCAAGATGCCTACGGCCCTGAAAGTGATCAGGCATTAGCGATGGCAAAAGTATTGGGTCAGTGGAAAATTCAGGCCCATCGAGATGGGCGATTATCTGAAAGTGGTCAAGTAACGATAACCAATGCTTCTGACTTCTATTCCAATTTAATTGAGAGAGTGACGAATAGATACGGGGAAGATTCATCCCATCTAATAGATCCTTTATATGGCCAAGCAATGGTTGAGTACCACCTGTTTCAGGTTGCTGCCGCAAAACCGGTTTCAGCCTATGTGGGGATTGGCCCAGAGACAGTAATGGAGCGGCAATGCGTAAGCATAGCTGGGCCCGAAAGCGGTGAGGAAGGATGTGATTATATTGAGATTCCCAATCAGGACTATATCCAAAGCCAGCGTTTTACCAAGAGCCAAGAAAGTTTTTCGCATTGGGAGAATATCGGATCTTTACTCCATATTATCCACGATATTAGCGAAGCAAATTCATACACATCCGATCAGGCAGAAGCGCTTGCCCATCTGGGTGACTACCACTTTTCTCGCTCTGAAAGAGAAGAGGCCATCGCCTTTTATAAGGCTGCTTATGCGCTTTTGTTAGACAACCCGGCGGAGCAAGAATCTATGCAGGGTCTTTTTGGCACTCCAACGATAGTTCCAGCACTTTCTCGCTCCTTCCCTGGGGCTTTTTCTACATTAATTTCCGATCCAAATATGGTGCTCGCTTTCAATATCAGTGCAGAGGGTAGGGCCAATGATATGGAAGTGGTTGGTGGCAATAGTGCAAATAATAGAGAGCTTAGTGAGAGCGTAACAAACTTGATCGAAAATTCTCTATTCCGCCCGCAATTTAGTGAAAGCGGGATATTGGAATCTCAAAGAGTTGAGATGAATTTCTGAAATGTATTTATATAAAAGTACAAATTTTAGTGACATAAATATATTTGTATAAATAGATTTTTTGGTTGTATCCATTTTATATGTGACCGGTATTTCGATTCGCATAACACCGATTAAACGGATGTTTATAGAAGAAAGGATTCATTTTTAATTATATTTTTAGGGGAAATTATGAAAATATTTAAATCCACTGCTCTAGCAGCTGGTGTTGCGCTTTTGCCTTTTGCCTTACCAATGGCAACGGCTCAAGACGGTGTTACTTCGCTAGAGGAAATTCTTGTAACGGGTCGAAAACGCGAGGAGAGCCTGATCGACATTCCAGTCGCAATTTCAACTTTGAGTGCAAATGATCTAGCAGAGCGAGGCATCCTTTCTCAACAGGCGCTTTTCGATGCAATACCAAGCCTCACATATGATGTGAATAACGCAGGCCGTAGTGGAGCAAATCCCGGTGTTCGCGGAGTTCAGTCTGAGCTAATCGCTTCTAACCAGCAGCGTGTGAATAGCTTTATTGATGGTATTCCAATGGCCGGTAATGCCGGTACATTGCAGTTTTCTGGTATCGATTCTGTTGAAGTCTATCGTGGTCCTCAAAGTGCGGCCTTTGGTCGTTCTACCTTTGTTGGCGCGATTAACTATCAAACTGCGGATGCGGAAGACGAATTTGGCGGAGATATCCGAGTGGGTACTTCAGTCTTTGGCGACAATGAAGTTGGTATAGCCGTTACTGGCCCTCTTACGGATTGGCTGGGTTATCGTGTTTCTTACCTGACTGGAGACAAGCAGGGTATCGATGATTGGGTCGGTTCGGATGGCACTCGTCTTGGTGCTGAAGAAACTGAGCAGTTCACAGCGAAGTTTAATTTTGAGGTATCTGACAGTATTTATGGCGAAATTATGTATACCCGCCTTGATACCTTTGACACTCAGACAGCTGCGTTTGCTTTGGATCCGGCTAGCTGTGTAGGTGGTAGCCCAATTCAAGTTACTTCTATGATGGCTACCAACGTGCTATTCAATGATGAATTTGATTGTGATGTTAGTCCTCCAGTCGGCGGCATTCCTTATAGATCAGACGTGCTAGGTCAGTTTAGTTCTGACTATGATGAAGTAGCCTTTACTGCTGCTGCCACTAATATGGGTGCAGTTGTAGGTGACACTGATCTTGACGGAATATTGCAACTTCAAGAATGGCTGGATCAGTCTTATCCAGGTGGCGGTACTTACGGGGATACTCTTCTCGTAAATAGTATTCCTAATCCGGGTGCAGATGCATTACGTGATCGCGTTCAAGGGGAAGTATCTTTTGAAATTGGTGACAGTCTTCTGCAAGTGCTGGGCATGTACAGCGATGAAAGCTCCTTTTCATGGAGTGGCAACAACTACTCCGATTCACAGGCTAGCATTCTTAGTGTTACTCCAATGGGCGGACCTAATGCAGGTATTACTAGCATCACATTGAGTGCGAACCTAATGAGCATGATGGTTGAATCTAAAATTACTGAAAAATACCTAGAGGCTCGTTGGATATCTTCAGACGATCAAAGATTACGTTGGACAGCCAGTGCAACCTATTACAACTATGATTTGCTGGGATTGGTATACAACAATGGTGGAGCGCTGTATTACGGCTTAGAAGATATTATTGATCCCAATTCGGGAATCACTAATTCTGAAATTGCTACCAATATGGGCGTTGCATTTAGCGTGCAGTACGATGTTACCGATAAAACAACACTTTCATTGGAAAGCAGTATTCAGCAAGACGAAAACTGCGGTAATTTGCCCTCAACAGGTGAAGAGTTTTGTCTAACTACAGATGCAGTTCTGCCACGGGTTGCTATAACTACTCAGGTTACCGAGAACCACAATGTATACGCGCAGTTTTCAGTTGGCAATAACCCAGCCGGTGTAAATGTTGGTTACGCTGATCCATCTGTTCAGCAATCAATTCGTTACGCTGCTGGTCTCGATCCGATTCCTCTAGTTGATGATAACGGTGTCCCCATCCTTAACGGTGGCATTACCTATGACGGTACAGACCCCAATTACATTGCTAACAACAGCATTACTCCAGAGAACTTCCTGTTTTTCGACGAAGAGACTTTATACAACTTCGAAATAGGAGCTAAGGGTAGTTTCGCCGATGGTCGAGGTAGCTATGCTGCTGCGGTTTATTACATGGAATGGAAAGACATGATAAGCGCGATCAACCTTAACTGGGATGATACTACTCAGGCAGATCTGGTTACTGATCCACTGAACCCTATATACGGTGGCTGGAACGAAGGTGACTGGAACAATGACACTAGCTATCGCAGCTGGGTAAATGCCGGCGACGCTGACTACTATGGTGTTGAGGCAACTGTTGATTATTTAGTCAACGATTACCTAACCGTTGGTGGTTACCTAACGGTTTCACGGGCCGAGTTCGCTGACAGCTGTTCTATTGATGCAGATGGTTATTCCTATGTAGACGGCAGCGGAACGGTTCTCCCTGTTCTTACACCTGATGCAGATGGCGTAATCGATAACTGCAGCGTCGTTGATGGAAATACTATTCCCCGCCAGTCTGAACTGACAGGCAACTTGAACCTTAACCTGACCGCACCGAATGAGCTTTTTGGATTTAGAACGTCTGCAAGGTTAGACATTCAACATGAAGGATCTAATTTCGATGACGATATGAATCTGATCAAAATGCCAGCTATTACTACGGCAAATTTCTCAGTGAATATGAATAACGAAGATTGGAGAGTTCGATTGTTCGTTAACAACCTGACGGATGAAGATACAACTACAAACCTATCTTCTGGTACCAACTATTATACCGATTCGGCGGATTACTCTACAGCAGCGGCAACGGCCGCAGCATCATGGAGAGTTATTCCTCGTCGACCTCGTGAGTTTGGTGCGCAGCTGACGTATAGCTTCTAGTATTAAGTTTTAACTAGTAAGTTTTAGAAGCCCGGGCTACATGCCCGGGTTTTTTTGCCTCTAAATCTACCGAAACTAGTCAGCCTCATAAAGCTGCGCATTCTCGATATTACAATCGAAGGGCATAAATTCTCTGGTACTTGCATAGTCCCAAACAACGCCTCCCGTCAATGGCTCTGCTAAGTACTCGGGGTCCTCGATATGCCAATCGACCTTAAGCTGGGTACCGTCCTCACTTAATTCATACCTCTCCACCGAATGTTTCTGCGTGCTTCCCGGAATACCGAACTGGTTACCCAAACGGTTTGCTTCGAAAAGAACCGTATCAACCACTAATACATCATCTTCCCACCAGGCAATAGAATGCCCTTGGTTACTGTATTCGCCATTCTCGGGGTGCCCACGTCCATCCGTATAAAAAGTCCGCACAACATTGAATACCTCGCTTCTGACCAGAACCCGATCTTCGAGAATCTCAACTTTATAAAGGTACGGCGCGCCGGCTATCAAGGGTATGGGGTAGGGAATGCAGTCAGAAACCGGGTCGTCTGATCCTTCAAAATCTGCCTGAGCGGCAGCGCCTTTTTCCGTTAGTTCTCCATAAATAAATCGTCGTGTTGCGTAGTCGAGGAGCGCATCCCAGACTCCTTCGATACTGGTGGCAGCCACCTGAGATACACGGCCACCGGATCTGGGATATAAAGTTAGGCCATCGGGTGTGGTGAGAGAGACGATCAGTCCATGTGGTTTGCCGGGGTTTTTGTCGTGATACATGCCCACGCTAACTTGGTCGCCCGGCTTCAGGATAGTTTCTGTCCATCCGCTTCTGGACATAATCGGCGTGGGATCGCCTTCGAGCTGCCACTCCACGTTTTGGCCGGATGCATCAGGTGCTTCCATATAGACGTATACATGAGGGTTTCGCCAGACGTAGCGGCTGACAGTGCCTTGCACCGTAATAATTGAGTCTAGATCGAATATACCCTTGCCGTGGTGGGCTTGAGACGGTTGAACACTAAGCAGAGCGAAGATGAGGATAGAAATCATCTGAGCAGTTTTATAAAGTTTCATTTTTCTCCCCAAAAAATAGGTAACAGAGGCAATGCTAGTTTATTTAATCTCCGCTCAGAAACCCTCTTTAGCTTTCTAGTTAGTTATTGGCGCGGAATTAAGTGTTAGGCCATTTGTATCAATGGCTATCCACCACAGGCTGTCGTGCCAATCTCCTAGAACATAGCGCTTATGTTCTTTGCCTGCATGCTCGAATGAGTGCACATCTGGTCGGTGGGTATGGCCGTGAATCATGGTGGTTACCTGGAAGCGTTCCATAGTACTGGCTACGCTGGACTGTGTTACGTCCATAATCTCCATGCTCTTTTTGTTTTTCTTGTCTTTACTTTGATCGCGCAAATCACCAGCAATCTTATTCCGCGTGGATAAGGGTAGGGCTTTGGCTAGGCCTTTCACCAGCGGGTTCTGAATGCGTTTTCTATACCTTTGGTAGGCAACGTCATCCGTACAGAGTAGATCGCCGTGCATTAGTAAGATACGGCGATCTCCGTGTTCGTAAAGGTGATAATCGGGTAGTAGCTCAATATCAGCCGCCTTAGCAAATTTTTTGCCGAGCATAAAGTCGCGGTTGCCAGCTTGAAAAAAAACCCGAACGCGCCTTTGCGCAAGTAAGCGCAATTGTGCAACTACCTTGAGCGCTAGCTCGCTTTTGTCGTCATCTCCTACCCAAGCCTCAAACAGATCGCCCAGAATGTATAGATGCTGAACATCCTCTCCCAGCTCGTACAGGAAACGACAAAAAGCTCTATAAATCTCCGGGCGCTCATCAGAGAGGTGCAGGTCAGAGATAAAGATATCTGTCATAGGTTTAAATGACAGTAGCGGATTCGATAGTGATAGGTTCTAAAGGCACATCCTGATGTCCGCCCTTGTTACCCGTTGCTACCGCGCGTATTTTATCAACTACATCCATGCCTTCCGCAACCTGACCAAATACCGCGTAACCCCAGCCCTGCATGTCTTTGGAGGTATGATCTAGAAAGGCATTATCGGACAGGTTAATAAAGAATTGGGCGCTAGCTGAGTGTGGATCTGAAGTGCGGGCCATAGCCAGACTTCCACGAACATTCTTTAGTCCGTTATCCGCTTCGTTCTGAATTTGGCTGCCTTCGCGCTTTTCTTCCATTTCAGTGTTCATGCCGCCGCCTTGGACCATAAAGTTATCTATAACCCGGTGAAAAATAAGCCCGTCGTAAAAGCCATCGCCTACGAGGGCTTCAAAGTTTGCTGCGGAAATCGGTGCGTTTTCGTGATCCAGTTCGATCTGAATGGGGCCAAGAGATGTAGTCATTAAAATCATAGATAAATCCTGTTGAGATACGGTCTAGGTAATTCATGAGGGGTTTGGATTGTATGGGAAATTTGGCTAAGCAGTTTGGATTATCGCCCGTAGGGCCAAAGTCTTGCTATGGCTCAAGGGGGATGGTTCAAAATGGCAACGCCAAATTTTTCATAGAACCAAATAGGAGTAAGCGTAAGGAACAGTTTTAATAAGTAACGACCACATAGGTGATCGCATTTGTATAAAACTATTCATGTACTGTCCGCCTTCATGAATTATCCGGACCAAGGTTCGTTATAGTCTAAAGGCACGTATAATACGCGGCTTTTACAGACCTCCAAACGAGTTATTGATGTCCTCAACGGATAAACCCACCAATTTCCTGCAAAATATTATTTCTGAAGATGTGCAGAGCGGTAAAACGAAGCAGTTAGTTACTCGTTTTCCGCCGGAGCCAAACGGTTATCTGCATATTGGCCACGCTAAATCTATTTGTCTGAACTTTGGTTTGGCACAAGAGTTTGGCGGTACATGCAATCTGCGCTTTGACGATACCAACCCGGAAAAAGAATCTCAGGAATACGTTGATGCCATCCAGAAAGATATAGCCTGGTTAGGGTTTGAGTGGAATGGTGAAGCTAAGTTTGCCTCCAACTATTTTGGCCAGCTGTTTGAATGGGCTCAGCATTTGGTGCGCGAGGGCAAAGCCTATGTATGTGAGCTTTCCGCCGAGGAATCCCGCGAATACCGAGGTGACTTTACGCGCCCGGGTAAAAATAGCCCCTACCGTGACAGGCCAGCTGAAGAAAGTTTGGATCTACTGGATAAAATGAAAGATGGCGAGTTGGCAGAAGGTTCTGCTTCATTGCGGGCCAAAATTGATATGTCCTCGGGCAATATGAATTTGCGCGACCCGGTCCTATATCGTATCCGCCATGTGAGTCATCACAATACAGGCGATACCTGGAAGATCTATCCCACATACGACTTTGCTCACGGTCAGGAAGATTCCATAGAAGGCGTGACTCATTCGATTTGTACCTTGGAGTTTCAGGACCATAAACCGCTCTATGAATGGTTATTGGAAAGCATGCCGGTACCAAGTCAGCCGCGGCAATACGAATTCGCGCGACTCAACCTGAATTACACTATTACATCCAAGCGCAAACTTAAGGCTCTGGTCGATAGTGGCGTTGTAGATGGTTGGGACGACCCGCGCATGCCTACCATTGCTGGTTTACGGCGCCGTGGATACACCGCTAAGGCTATTCGACGTCTGTGTGATATGGCTGGGGTAACCCGATCGGATTCAGTGGTGGATCTAGGCATGCTGGAGTTTGCCATCCGCGATGAGTTGGATAAGAACGCTCCGCGATCTATGTGTGTTCTGCGGCCCTTAAAATTGGTTTTGACTAACTATCCGGAAGACAAGACTGAGGTTATGACTGGTCCATACCATCCACAACGCGATGATATGGGGTTCCGCGAGATGCCATTCTCGCGGGAGCTATGGATAGAACAGGAAGATTTCCGCGAAGAAGCCAATAAAAAGTTCAAGCGACTGGTGATTGGTAAGCGTGTTCGCCTGCGTAACGCCTATATCATTGAAGCAGATGCAGCCGTCAAGGACGCTGCCGGTAATATTACTGAGGTGCACGCACGTATTATTGAAAACACCGTAGGCAATGACCCTGAAGACGGCATACGGGCTAAAGGTGTGATTCACTGGGTCGATGCACCGTCTGCGGTTTCTTGCGCAATAAACCTCTTTGATCGCCTGTTCACGCACGAATCGCCAGGAAGCGGAGACGAAGACTTTATGGAACAGCTGAATCCTGATTCTTTGGTTGAGCTAAAGGGCTGCTATTCAGAGGCTTCACTTGCCAAAGCCGAAATTGGAAAAGGTTTCCAGTTTGAGCGGCAGGGCTACTTCACTCGTGACAGTCGATCGGAGGACTTGGTTTTCAATCAAACCATCGGATTACGCGATAGCCAAGGCAAGTTTAATTCATAGAAAATACTTTATATTTAACGTATAAATAGCTGATTAATAAATGAAATTATATGTATACAATACGCTTTCCCGGAGCAAAGAAGAGTTTGTTCCCTTAACGCCGGGCGAGATAAAAATGTATGTCTGTGGCATGACGGTTTACGACCTTTGCCATATTGGACACGGCAGGTGTTTCGTAAGCTTTGATCTGATCACGCGATTCTTGCGATATATGGGCTGGAAGGTTACTTATGTGCGCAATATTACTGATGTGGATGACAAGATTATTGCCCGGGCAGCAGAACGAAACGAAAGTTGTGAAGTGCTTACCGAGCGATATATAGCGGCAATGCAAGAAGACTTTGCCAGTTTGGGCATGCTCAGCCCGGATATGGAGCCAAAAGCGACAGAACATATAGCTCATATTGTCACAATGATTGAGCAACTTATCGAGAAAGACTATGCCTATAAGGCTGAAAATGGCGATGTGTACTACCGGGTTAGCCACTTCGCCGAGTACGGCAAGCTTTCTGGTAAAAACCCCGATGAGCTATTAGCCGGCGCCCGTATTGAAGTAGAAAAACTAAAAGAAGATCCCAGAGACTTTGTGCTTTGGAAGGCAGCAGCTGTGGATCAAGTAGGCTGGCCTACTGATCTCGGTTACGGCCGCCCGGGTTGGCATATCGAGTGTTCCGCAATGTCCAAGGACAGCGTAGGCGAAACCTTTGATATTCATGGTGGAGGCGAGGACCTGCAGTTCCCTCACCATGAAAACGAAATAGCCCAATCTGAAGCTGCCAATGGCTGTGATTTCGCCAAATACTGGGTCCACGCGGGACCGCTGCGTATCGACGGTGACAAGATGTCCAAGTCGCTAAACAACTTCTTCACCATTCAGGATGTCTTGGCCAAATATCAGTCTGAAGTGGTTAGGTTTTTCCTGATATCAAGCCATTACCGTAGCCCTATTAACTATTCAGAAGATAATTTGCGAGAAGCGCAAAACGGTTTAGAGCGGTTTTATCACGCAATACGTGATGTTAAGGCAGTTGAGCTGCAAGATTTAAACCAATCCAGTGCTTATGACGCGTTTATAGCTGCGATGTCTGACGATTTTAATTCCCGCGAAGCTATCGCGGCAATGTATGAGCTGGTTAATCAGATTAATACAGCCAAGGTAGTGGGGGATATGGCGCGAGCAGGTCTTCTAGTAGCAGAGTTGCGAGGATTTGGAGAGATTCTAGGTGTATTGCAAGAGGACGCCGATAAGTTTCTCCAGGCAGGCTCGGCGGAAGATCTAAGCGAAGAGATAGTCGAGCAGTTAATAGCCGATCGAGCTCAGGCTAAGCTGAATAGGGATTATGCCAAGGCCGATAAGATTCGGAAAGATCTTATGGAGAAGGGCGTGCAACTGGACGACTCTCGTGAGGGAACCAGTTGGCGGAGGTCAAGCTAGAGCGCTCGAAAGAACTTGGCTATTCTCGATAGTCTAGTTTCACTAAGGCTTAATGCTGATTTTTGTTGACAATAATTCTCATTAACATTTAGAATCTACCATATATTAACAATTGAAGTTTTGAGTCTCGCCCATGTACATTTGTTTGTGTAATCGCGTAACTGAAAAAGATATAGAAGAAGCGGCCTCGAATGGAGCCACCTCTTTGCGTGATTTACGCAGCATGTTGGGTGTCTCCAGTCAGTGCGGCACCTGCGAATCCGCAGCTATGGAAGTGCTTTTTGGAGCGTTTGAGGCTGATCCAGGCCTCTATTACCAAGTGGCGTAAACCGTTCCTGCTTGACAGTGTTTTCTGCCAGATCCAAAATGGGGCCCCCCCTTGCTTTGGAATATGTAATGAAAGGTGATACTAAGGTTATTGCGCATCTAAATAAGGCTCTCGGCAACGAGCTAGTCGCTATCAATCAATATTTTTTGCACGCAAAAATGTACAAAGATTGGGGTTTGGCTGAGCTTGGTAAAAAAGAGCTTGAAGAATCGATTGACGAAATGAAGCATGCGGATGAATTGATTGAGCGAATCCTCTTTTTGGAGGGGCTGCCTAATTTACAAGACCTCGGCAAGTTGATGATCGGTGAGAATACCCAAGAGATGCTCGAGTGTGACTTGAAACTCGAATTGATAGCATTGCCAGATTTGAAAGAGGCTGTCGCATATTGTGAGACGGTTAAAGATTACGTTTCAAGAGATTTATTTCAGTCAATTCTTGAGGCGGAAGAGCAACATGTTGATTGGCTAGAAACTCAACTGGGATTGATTGATAAAGTTGGCTTGGCCAATTACATGCAGTCACAAATTGAGGCAGGAGAGGGTGGTTAAACAAAGGAGTACCGCCATTCCTATATAGGCTCCCTTATATGTTGTTGGGAATTATTACATCAACAACTTCAGCTACTGGTAGGCCGGCTATATCCTTAAACTTGTAATGCTTGCCTTCTTCTAGGTCTATTAGGCTTGAAACCCGCGCAAACAAGTCAGGTGAAAAAATCCCTTTATTGACCACACTCGGCATATATATACCGTAACGCACGGTTTGACGCGCTTCACGCTTAAGCTTGCTAAGCATGCCCTTGGTTGCCCAAATAGCACCTTCACGAGCAAAATCACTCAGCCTGGCTGCATGGTTAATAGTGTCGCCTAAAACAGTAAATTCAATGTTGGTTCCGGCGTGGTAGGTACCAAACCATTCCTGACCTTCGTTTAAGCCGATATTTAGCTTAAGTTCATGGCCCCAGTTCTTGCGAGCCTGCCATTCTGTAGTCATTTTTGACATTAGGGCTTTTAGTTCATAGGCGCAGCACAACGAGTTAACAATGTAGTCACTGTCTGGTTGAGGCAGGAAGTAGTAAACTATGCCGTCGCCAACGTGCTTGCCGTGAGTCGCTTTGTAGCGTTTAAAGATCGGCTCGGCACCTTGCCAAATGCCATTTATTAGCTCGAAATACTCCTCAGCTGGAAGCTCAGAACAGATATTCATTGAGCTTTGCAGGTCGGCAACCATAGTTACCAAATTAGTAAGGAATGGGCGTCGCTTCTTCAAAATTGAATTTACTACCTCATTACGCTGAGATAATAGGTGGAGAAGGGTAGTTGAATCTTCATCCGCTGGCAAGAAACTAAAAAATACACCTTCACCAAAGAAGCAGACGTAAAGAGTGTAAGTCTTCTCTTTGCCGTCCATATTGTTGATATCAAAGGTGTGATGAAGGATATCTTCGTCACCAATCGCATCGACAGCGTCGTAGAGCTTGCTCATCAACTGAACATCTTCCGATTCGAGCATAGGGTAAACGCGAAAAACTGCCTTTAGGCTCATGCGTTTCTTTGCGGCACTCATGGTTATGCCAAGCAACTGAGGGAAGTTTACTAGGCTGTGGGCCTGGTCTCTATTAAGTAGTAAGTGGAAAATGTTTCGCGCAGCAATATCTCTATCTACCACGTCATCTAATTCGAAGAAGGTATCTGCTGCTTTATCGTTCCACCAGGTCAGCTCGAAATTATTGTTAACCATAAAGGCCGGGCCGGGAATGTTATCTACAGAGATGTCTACCGACAGGTTAGTTGGGCTTTTAGTTTCGAATCCTTTTTTGTCCAACGAGCTAACATTCGAATTATCTGAAGTAGTGGCCTTTTTGGAAGAGGTATTCCCGTCAGACAGCTTTTCAGCAATTTTCGACATGCTCATGCCTTCAGATTTTAGTTGCTTAACTTGCAAGAGTGTTTCAAAAGCGTTATCGGGAAAGAAGCCTAAGCGAGGAACGCCAGGTTCACCTTCTACTGCTGATAGCACATTGGGTCTTTGTAGTATTCCCATGCTTATGTAATTGTTTAGAGTTGCCCGCGAAATTCCGGTTTGCTCCATAAGCTCTTTGCTACTAATCATTTACACAGCCTCTGTTTAATGTGAAGTAGTATAATTAGACAGTCTAAATACACAAGTATTAATTCTAACTGTCTTGGACAGTATGGCTGCATAAGTTACATAAATAGAAATAATATGTCTTTATATTAAGTGTTTATGGGGATTTGTTAGTAAAGTATATATTTCGTGGAGCCCAAATATTGGTGTCCAGGTGCCATGAATAGGTATCAGGTTTAGATAGCCGCACGGTGTTTTCCTACTGAGTAGTGTCTAAATGAGCTGGTTATAGAGGTTTATTCTAGTGGTTATTGTTTATTATATTACTGTCTAAAGGGAGGCCATAAAGTCTTCTTGCATCTTTCGCTCTGCCGAAGTCGGTAGTCGCCCCATGCCTGCCTGCACATTATCCAGGGCATGGTGCGGCTTACTTGTCCCGGGGATGCTTGCGGTCACATCGGGGTGGGATACATTGTATTTAAGGAAAAAGTTACCCCAGCTTTGGCTGAATTCCCTGGCGAATTCGGGTAATTCAACGTCAGATACTGCTGAGAACAAGCTGCCTTGGCCAAAGGGTACGTTGCCTACAACGGCTATGCCGCGCTCGCGCGCAATGGGTAGTAGCTCGTTTTCAATGTTTCTATCGCCAACGTTATAGTTCAACTGCACAAAATCGACGCCCCCAGTGCGCATTGCTTCGGCGATTTCTGGATGTTCGACGTCTTCAGAGCCGGTGATACCTATGTAACGGATCTTTCCTTCCTGCTTCCATTCCTGCAGTGGCGGTAACATATTTCGCCAATCCTGAAAGGCGACGTTGTGGATTTGATACAAGTCGAGCTGATCAACGCCAAAGTGAGCGAGGGAGTTATTCAGCTTGGTCTCAAGGGGCAGTTCATCAAACTGTCCGGCTTTAGTGGCTATAAAGGCCTTTTCCGTTAGCTGCAGCTCGGTAAGTATGCCGCCCAGCACGCCTTCTGAGCCGCGGTAGTGCGATGAGGTGTCCAGCAGGGTTCCGCCGTTCTCGGCAAATATTTTAAGCGTTTGTTTGAGGGTGTTTCGTATGCTTAAGTCAGTGCCAGTGCCGTACTGGTTGGTCCCAAAGCCAATTACCGGTAGTAGTTCGCCTGTAGATGGAATAGTTTTTTGAAGTATGACTTCAGGCGCTGCTTGGGCGTGGGCGATTCCTCCTAGCGCCATAGCGCTAGTGGCGAGGCTGCCTTTAATAAAGTCTCGTCGATTTAGATTCATCTAGGTTTTTCCTAATCCAGGTTGTCTAACAGGGAGTCTAAGTGGTTAATAAGGTTCTAGATTAGTGCGTTTTTCTTGAGAGCCGTCGGGGTAAAGTATGTAGCGAACGCGTTCTCCTTGTTGGTCCAAAAAGCTAAGAGATTGCTGAAATAATCCCTGCGGAAGCCCGCCAGCAGAGACTTTAGCTTCGACAATATAGAGTCGACCTTCGTCCTCATACAGATAGATGCCGGCGTAAGTGCGTGAATTGTCTAAGTGGGTTATCTGAAGTTGATGGCCCTCAACCATTTCTATGTGGTGCCATGCATCAAAGGTAATGTCGCCGCCGCGCTCGCGGATGTTGTGTGCCGCGTAGGCTATAGAGCCGCGCACGTCATATAACCAAGGGAAGTCTTCGTCTGTGTGATCGTCAACGCGCACGTAGGCCTGTTCGTCTGTACCGTAATTAACTACGGTAATCCTATAGTCAGCTTCATCTACATTTAGACTGTATATTTTGGTGGGGAGGTTGCCGCCATACTCGGATGCGTAGAGGGTTTCGGTGATTTCCGGCTCGCCGGGCATATTGATCGCGAATAGCTCCTCTTCGTCAACATAGTGCTGCCAATCCTGCGCGCTTAAAGTGGCCGGCATCAGTATCAATGACGCCGAAATGGCTAATAAGCCTAGCTTCTGCATGGTTAGTCCCCGATAAGTCTCTGTATTAGTCATATTCACGCTCTACACCATCTTCGGTCTTTACGTAGCCCAACAGGCAGCCGTTAGCGCCATCGCGCAGTGCATGACACCTTACGGAGATAGGGTCGCCTATCTGCAAGCTTTCTTTTGTCCAACCGCGCGACATAACGGCGTTGATGCCACCGCCTTCAAGTGCCCAGGTTTCGGTAGTGCCTTGGCCGTCATCAACGCTCAAATACACCCAGACATGTGGATTTAGCCAGATAACTTTGTTAACTGTTCCGTCTAAGTGCTTGTAATTAAGAAGATCGTAATTGCCGTGAGAGTGGTGCGCGAGGCTAGTGAGTGGCACTGCTATAAAAGCAAGGGCGCACAGAGTTCTACTTATGTGTAATTTCAAAACTTTTCCCCCGAAAAGACATTTGTGTGTGGCAGGTACTATGCCAGCTTCGCTGTCGATCTCATATAGATAGGTTCGCATAATGTATATTATGTTAAATAGTATAAAGTGAATAAGTAAAAGACAGTCATTCTGTACTGTGCGAATCCTCCCTGTTCTTTGGACAGCTGACTATATTCGACGGTCATCCACTAAGGGGCTCTGAAGCGTCAGCAGGGTAAATCCTCTAATTAAAACTTCTAAAACGCATACGACCGCGTCTACCGACCCCCGAAGATGCAGAGCTGTGCCGAGCTAAACCAAGCGTATTAAAGCGTTGAAAATCAATTGGGATAATTCCTAGAGTTGCCGTGGAGCGGCTAAAGGCTTGTGCCAGAGCTATCTGGGCTGGTTGGACCGGGAATAACGAGGTTCTAACTGATTACTAGGGCCGTACATATGGCTAACATGACCTCAGGCCGCATTTTACACTTTAGGTGCCGCTGAGGCGCGTAGTATTGAGTTTGTGCACCCAAAATCGGGCAACTCGAAGCATGAGACCAGTGAATTGTTGAAAGGGCGCATGTGCCCTCTTCTGTCGCGGTTCCAGACTTTAAAGATGAGAGGCAGCATTACCAAAAAATTTAACTGAACCGCGGGTAAGCTAAATCCCTAATGGTCTAGTAACCAACAGAAACTGAATTACTAAAATAGTTAGATATTTTGAAAAAAACATTCCAAAGAACAAAGTCAGCTTCCTCGAAGCTCAAGACGGTTCTGCTCTGACCCCGATTAATAATCTATGCCTCTCAGGGGCAATATCCGCAGTGACTAGTGGTTGGCCCGCATACCGAAAACCCGCTCGGGCCAAATTTACGCGAACGGATTCAAAAATTTGTGTGACATCACTACCCTAACTGATACGGCTTTCGTCGAGGAACTGATCGAAGGCCGCTCGAGCGGCTTAGATGCCGGGAGTGCGCCTAGTCAACCTTGGTCAAGTAGGCGAATATACCGGCCAGCGCTGCGGGAACCGCGAAAATATAAAAAGCCACCTGCATGCTAGTTCCGGCCTGAAATAACATGCCGGCCGCACTTGGCGCCGCTACTGCACCGAACCGGCCTAAGCCAATAGCCCAACCGATTCCCGTAGCGCGAATGTCTGCTGGGTAGAGTTTCGCTGCCGCTGCATATAGGCCGGTAAATCCGCCCTGTTGAAAAATCCCGATAACAAAGATAAGTGCAATAAGCACCTGGATATCTTGAGGCGCTAAGGCGTAGATAACCATACCTACTGACGAAAGCAGCATGAATAACGAGATCATCTTGGTGAGACTGTACTTAATCGCCAGGAAGCCAATCAAAAGCACTCCGACGACGGCGCCAAGATTGAAAGCGGCTCCAGCTATTAAGCCTTGTTGCTCGGTGAATCCGGCATCGACGAGCATCTTAGGAATCCAGATAAGCAGGAAGTACAGACACATGAAACCAAAGAAAAACGTCGACCATAGAAGCAGTGTTTTGGTGCGATGAACCGGCGCCAGCAATGCAAGAAGGTTTTCAACATATCCTGCCTTGGGGCCTTCGGGAATAACGGGCAGCTCGGTAATAGTCTGTTTTTGCATGCTGCTCAAAATCTTATTAGCACGCTGCAGAGCGTTTTTAGGTTGTTTAACCGCCAGATAATGCAAAGATTCGGGCAGCAGGAACCATACCCCTACCAGCAACACTACGTTTACGCTGCCACCGAAAAAGTACATCGAAGGCCAGTCGTAATTTGGTAGTAAAACGGCCGCTACGTATCCCGCAAAGCTTGCGCCAAAAGGATAACCGAGCGTAATAACCACCACTGCGAAAGACTTATATTTGTCAGGCGTGTATTCGCAAGCAATGGCCGCTAGCCCGGCTAGAATAGCGCCTACACCCGCCCCAGCTATAAAGCGCAGCACTAGCAACAGCGTAAAGTCGTTCACGTATGCAGTAGCAAACATGGCGAGAGATATAGCCGTAACGCTAGTAAGAATTAGGGGTCGCCTTCCGTATAGATCGGAAAGTGGAGCCAGAAACAATGCGCCGATGGTCATACCCAGCAGCGCGGCACTGCCAACCATACCGAGTTGTGTAGCGGTTAAGTCGAGAAAATTACCAACGCGGTCCGCGGTGTATGCCCAAGACAAGACATCGAAGCCGTCGGACACGTTTAGAAGAAGACATATGACAATAATGCCAATTTGTCGGGCTGAAAACTTGCCGGAATTGATCAACTCTTGCATTGATTAGTTAGCTCTAGATTTAAATAAGGTGAGATTTTTCCTTTTACCTGCCCTGCCCCTTGAGTTAAGAATATCGTAATAATTCCTGCAAGGATATGGTTTAAGTTGGTTGCCCTTGCTAAGCACTACGAAGCGCAAACCGCGAGTGCATTTAGGGTAATTTGGGTCGACAACTGGGGTGATAAGTGGGATCAGATCACGTTTATTCCGGGGAACTTCTTCAAGCTAGAATGTAACGTTGAAGCTCAAGTTTAAAATATCAAAGCTTAGGCAGCTCAGCATTCAATAATTTATGAAATTACAGGATAAAATGCCCACTGACGAATTGCCACGACCGAGCATTTGAGCACCATGACACTATTCAAAAATATCAGCCAACAACAATTCATTAATGAAGTATGGCAAAAGAAACCCTTGGTCTTTGAACAGGCTTTTTCTGATATAGCAGGGTTAATTGACGGCAACGACCTTGCCGGAATCGCCTGTGAGAGTGACGCTGAATCACGCATTATTTCTGGGCACGATTTGAATGGCGAGTGGCAATGCCAGCAGGGCCCATTTACAGCCAAAGATTTTGCCAAGCTGGCTGAAAATAATTGGACGCTCTTAGTCCAAGGACTTGATCAATGGGATGACCAGGTAAGAACAGTTCTAGAGCAGTTTAACTTTCTACCTAAGTGGCGACTCGAAGATATTATGGCCAGCTACGCGCCCCCTGGTGGTGGCGTTGGCCCGCACTTTGACTACTACGATGTATTTCTAATTCAAGCGTCAGGAACCAGGGAATGGCAGCTTGGACAGCAATGCGATCACAACACGGCGTTACAAGATAACGATCAAGTAAAACTATTAGCAAAATTCGACAGCCAGCAAACCCATCAAATCCATGCAGGCGACATGCTCTATATTCCGGCTGGCTTAGCGCATTGGGGTGCTGCCACGACCGATGACTGCATTACTTTATCCGTTGGGTTTCGTGCACCTTCGCACAATGAAATATTGATTCAGTCCTTAGAGTTACTTATCGAGCAACTATCAAAACAAGAACACTCTGACCGATATAAAGATAGTCCAGAGTCGATTGATTCCCACCCCTTTAAAATAAATCAACATATTGGAAAGTCGCTGCCCGCTCTTGAGGTACAAGCACAAACAAATATATCACTAACGGAACAAGCCTTTGGCCGGTTAGTCACAGAGCAACGATATGTGTCAGATGCAGAGATTCAAGATTGGGATGCAAACAAGTTGGCACAGTCGCTTGAAGATAATCCTCGCTGTGAGTTGATTCACGACACCAGCGCACGCTTCGCATTCACCGAAAGCCATCTTTTTGTTAACGGCGAAGCATTTGAGGCATCAGAGCCGTTTTCCAAAATGGTGTGTAGTGGCCTCATTGAACGAGAACTTAATGTGGGTGAGTTAAGGGTGGTACTGACCTTGCTTAGCGAAGGTTCGGTTCAGATTAAGGACTCGGTCAAATCCTAGCTATCGGCACCAGTTAACTAACTGTCAGCACCAGCGGCGAATATAGCTGGATCATCTGCCATTAATGCCATAAGGATAGAGCGTGCTAGAGGGCTTTATGAGGAAATTAAAACGAAATACCAAAAAGCCAACAATGCTGATGCGGTGCTCGATCGGCAGCGCCACTGTTGGCTCAAATTTGCGAGGCTATGTGCCACATCAAAAGTGCTTACATCTTGGGCATAATGACCTTATCGATGACGTGGATAACACCGTTGTCAGTAACTATATCCGCTGTCACGATTTTGGCGTCATTTACCATTGCGCCGTTATCTAGATCGATTGTGACCATTTCACCTTGTACGGTGGCTGTCATCATGTTGTCCGTTAGATCGGTCGATATCACTTTGCCGGCAACAACGTGATAGGTAAGAATCGCTATCAATGTATCTTTGTTTTCGGGTTCTAGAAGACTCTCTACTGTGCCGGCGGGGAGTGCCGCGAATGCTGTATCAGTGGGAGCGAATACAGTGAATGGCCCTTCGCTTTTTAGCGTATCGACTAATCCGGCCGCTTGAACGGCGGCAACCAGCGTATTAAACGAACCAGCGGCTACTGCCGTGTCGACAATGTCGGCGGCTTTAGTGGTTGTAGCCATAACAATAGCAAAGCCTGATACAGCAATATATTTCTTGATTTTCATTATTATAATCCTGAGTAAGTTATGCAAAAAATTAGGTAACGGCAACGGAGACACACGATATGGAAATACATGCACGTCGTCATGGAGGATGGATTACTGTTCTATTAAATGCGCTACAGCATGCCGGGTTTTAGCTGTATAACCGCGATACATCGTTAAATGATTTTTAGGATAGGTCTGGTTTTGCACACTGGGTCACGCCTTTGCTTTGGCTAAGGAGGAAGAGAATTTTTCAATTCAAATTAGCGAGGGTTCGGTTCAGATCAAAGCTTAGATTTGTCCACTCCTGAACCCAAATCTGACGGTCTTTCATGAATCTGTAGGTTGATTTGAACTACAGTAGAAATGGAAAGGTCTAGATCCTATATTTTATAAAAGTGCTGCTAAGTTTTCAAAAAGTACAAAAACTTGATATTGCTTTTATTTAGTGTCCAAATGGACGCTCGTTTAAAATCCGATTTAGCATCCGCACTTCAATGTGTCCGTGCATTAAGAGACGCCGATGCCGTATTACTGTGCGAGCAAGCTGCCCGAAGATGACAGCTTTGAACATATCATTCACAACATAAGTCCTGGAGTTTGTAAAAATCTACCGCCTCCCGAACTTAGAATAGACCTTGGTGCACACAATGGCTGCGCCGCTGCTTTAAGTAAGGCAAAAGAGAAGTTTTCAGTTCAAACTAAAGTTAACGCGTGCCTAGAGTGTTGTAAACACTGCTGTACCAGCGAACAAGATTCCGATGAAGATCCCGACGCCGATGTCGAATAAAGCCTTTCTGCGCCAGCCGGCCTAGCCTTTAGGTACGCAAAAGCCCTAAAACAATAAATCCAACCGCACTAATAGCCCCTGCCCTCAGCGTATAGGGTAGCTGGGTTTTTACGTGGTCTAGATGCTCTGTTCCCGACGCTAAGCTAGCAACAATGGTTGTGTCCGATATGGGTGATGTATGGTCTCCAAAGATTCCTCCGGACAGCACTGCTGCAACAAAAAGCGCAGGATCGGCACCCATGGCGGTGGCGACCGGAATGGCTATTGGGAGCATTATGGAAAAGGTTCCCCAGCTAGATCCAACCGAGAAGGCTATTAGCCCCGATATAAGGAAGATGACAACGGGAAGTAACCAGGAGGCGATTGAATCTCCGATTAGGCCAGCGATATAGACGCCTGTTCCCAGCTCTTTGGCAACATGCGCCCTGCTCCGCGCATCCAAACATGGCTAAGCTGAGTTAGGTTCATATTGCGCTGTGCCAAGGACAGCGCAGATATAAACGACAGTCCAATAAGACTGGCCCAAAGAACACTCTTTGAGCCTGACCCTGCAAGGATATTGCCATCGCCGGTGAGATACAGGCCCAAAGGCATTGCCAATACTAGTGCTGCTATCGGCAGCACCATATTGAGCGCTCGGGGTTGAGGGCTGTCTTGCTGGCTGTCCTGAGGATTGTCTTGGCGACTTTGGCCTGAATCAATTGTCGTAGCTAACGGTGCGGTTTTTGCTTTGGCTTCCGCAAGTGCCATAGTCCTCGGATTGTAATCACGCGAAATACTAAAGGCCGTCAAAGCCACCGCACTTATGGCGTATAGATTCATCGGAATACTGCTAAGGAAAACCTTTAGTGGTTGTTCGACACCTAAGCCTTCTAGCAGGCCTAGATTAAAAGCTCCCCAGGCATTGAGCGGAATAAGGATGCAGATAGGCGCTGAAGTCGAATCAATAATGTAAGCCAGTTTTTCGCGGGAGATTTTGAAGCGATCAAATAGTGGCTGTGAAACTGTGCCGGCTACCAAGAGAGTTATATTGGATTCAATGAAGATAAGGACGCCGATCAGAAAGGCCATCCACTGGGCGCGCTTAGCGCTATTTACCCACTTCGCACGTTCAAGAAATGCGACAAAGCCGGTTACTGCACCGTTGCGTTCTAGGGTGTAGATAAACGCACCGATTACTAAAGTAAAGATTATTACGCGCGCATCGCCCGGCGAAGCTAATACCGCTATAGAGCGTTCTATTGCTATGCCAAGGGATCCTAAGGGCTGTCCGCCGAGCAATAGAAAAGTACCTAACCAAATGCCTGAAAATAGCGCCAGATATACCTGACGCGTTGCCAAGGCGAGGCCAATGGCTAAAAAAGGCGGTAGTACTGAAGTCCAGCTAGGATCGATCATCTATCTAGAGTACTACTCCCTAGTGCCCTTCCCAAGTTCTGAAGATTATCTGCCCTGATCTTTTGGTATGAGTGCAGCATTTGATTGCTTATATTGTTCGTGACTTTCGCCACGGAAAAGTCGATTGACCATTTGTATAAGTTAGAGCTAGGCGGTTCTTGAACGAAACTTATTAACGAGGCGCACGGAATAGAACAATATCAGAAGGCCTACATAGATATATGGCTCTGGTTGATTGCCCTTGGTAAGCCAAACAAAGTGCAATACGGCAGCAATACCAATCACATATACAACTTTGTGTAGCTTGCCCCAGTTTTTCTTTAAACGCCGCTGCCAGCCTCTTGTAGAGGTTATAGCCAGTGGGATCATTAGCAGTAAGGCGGTGAAGCCAGCGGTCATAAAGGGCCTTTGAATGATGTCGTCTACGACAAGGGGGAATGAGAACTGCAGATCAAAAGTAAGGTAGATGCTGAAGTGCACAAAAGCATAGAAGAAAGCCCAAACGCCGAGCAAGCGCCGGTAGGTAACTAGCTGCACTAAATTAAGCAATATACGTAGGGGCGTGATCGCCAAACTAACCAACAAAATACGCAGTGCCCATATACCGGTTTGATGGGTAATGGTTTCAATAGGATTGAACCCTAGCCCACCTGTAAAGGTGTTGTAGATCAAGACCAATGCGGGAGTGGCACAAAGTAGGTGCAGCAGTATCCGCAAGGAGGTTGCCCATTGAGAGGGGATTTTCATAGCTGAGTAATTCTCGGGCTTAGTAGTTTGTACTCATATCCATGCCGTCATACATGGAGGCAACTTCTGCACCGTAGCCGTTGAACATAAGCGTATCGCGCCTAAATAATTCGCCGATACGACGCTCGCTCCCCTGACTCCAACGTGGATGATTTACCTCTGGATTTACATTTGAAAAGAACCCGTATTCGCGTGGGCCGGCCATATTCCAGCTGGTTTGTGGTTGGGTTTTACTGAAATTTATTTTGGTTATAGATTTAATACTCTTGAAGCCGTATTTCCAGGGAACAACCAGCCTTAGTGGCGCACCGTTTTGGTTAGGCATTGGTTTGCCATAAATGCCTACCGCCATCATGGTTAATGGATGCATCGCCTCGTCAAGGCGTAAGCCTTCTCTGTAAGGCCAGTCCAAAACTCTAGAGCGCTGCCCTGATAACGGATTACTGCGATCGTAGATGGTCTCAAAGCCAACATACTTGGCGTCGCTGTTAGGGTTCATTTTGTCCAAAATAGTCGAGAGGGAAACTCCTGTCCAAGGGATCACCATGGACCAAGCTTCAACACATCGCATACGGTAGATACGTTCTTCTAAATCGTTAAAGTTGATCAGATCTTCTAAAGCGTAGGTACCAGGATTATCGCATTCGCCAGTAACCTCTATGGACCAGTCATCGGTATTTAGTTCATCGGCATTTTTAACCGGGTCGCCTTTACCTGTGCCCAGTTCGTAGAAGTTGTTGTAGTTGGTGATTTCTTCGAAGGAGTTAAGTTTTTCATCCAGAGTTCTTGTGGTCGGCGCCAAGGCAATCTGATTCGCAAGGTGATCGGCAGCAGCCCAGCTTAGTGCCGGTAAGTAGCTGCTCATTGCCGCCACACCGCCCATCTTCATAAACTGACGTCTTTTGTTGAATAGATCTTCATTGGTAACTTCGTTTTCACTTAGTTCCCAAGATTTTTTGGTTTTAATCAACATATATAGCTCTCAAATTGTTTTCTTTACTTACCACCTGTGACGCCTAGTCTGGCAGGGAATTACACCAAAAGTGCCTTGGCTTATTATTTATTAATAAATAGTCCGCTCTATAGCAGAGATTTGCCTACTAGTTCTCGTACGTCGCTGGATAGCTCGCCCTGCGCAATTCGTTCTAGCTCATTTCGCATTAGTGCCTGTCGCTCAGAATCATAATTTTTCCAACGGGTTAAGGGCGTTACCAGCCTTGAAGCTGTTTGCGGATTAAGTGCATCTATCTGGATGATTTTATCCGCTAAGAATTTATAGCCGCTGCCATCAATATTATGGAAGTTTTCTGGGTTGAGACCGCAGAAACCGCCAACCAAGGACCGCACCTTATTGGGATTCTTAATATCAAAGGCTTCATGCTCCATAAGAGCCAGAACGCGATTGAGGCCACCTTTGGCCCCAGACGTAGCTTGTATAGACAGCCATTGATTTACCACCAGGGCCTCATCCTTCCAGCGTTGGTAAAAATCTCGTAGTGAATTTTCTGCCAGAGCTTGCACCTGATTAGATTTGGCGTTTACCAAAGTGCTTAGCGCCGATGCGCAATCCGTCATATTGTCGGCGGTTTCGTATTGATGCTTGCAGGCTTCGAGTGCCTCGGCAGAACCCGCCGTTACCCAGTAGGCCAAGGCGACGTTTTTAAGAGCTCTACGGCCTATCTGTGAAGCGCTTGGTTGATAGTCTTGATTAGATTGATTCTCTAAGTAAACGGCCCTAAACAAGGATTCAAGTTGATCAGCCACTTCTTCCCGCACGCTTGTGCGCGCATCATAAAGGGCGCCTACGTCTAGGTTTTGTTTGGAGTCAGATAGCGCTTCCATCGATGGCAGTGTGACCATCATGGCAGCTACGGCTGGATCCAGGCCCGACTGTCCAAGTATCTCCCGGTAGCTACTCACTAGGGTGTCACTGCTGCCGGATCCGTCAATGGCGAGTTCTGCGAGTTGTTGGCTGGCATCCCAACGGTTAAAGCCGTCAGTATCGGTTCGAATAAGATGTACTAGCTGTTCCTCGCTGTAATGGAATCTAAGTTTTACCGGTGCTGAAAATCCACGAAGAAGTGAAGGCGTTGGTTTTTCAGATACGCCGCTAAATACAAATTCCTGTTCGGTTTTATTGAAGCTAAGTACTTTCTCAACAACCGGATTTGAGTCCCCTTCAAGCTGAAATGCGAGCTCTCCGGCTGAGCCAATTAGTCCGAGTTTCACCGGAATTACAAAGGGCTCTTTAATAGAAGATTCTGGAGTTGGCGGGCAGCTCTGGCCCAGCTGAAGCCGATATTCCTGAGTATCTGAGTTGTAGGAATCAGTAGCCTCAACTACTGGTGTTCCGGCCTGCTTATACCAATTCATAAACTGGTCCATATTTAGACCAGACACTTCACTGATGCAGCCGACAAAATCTTCGATGGCTACGGCTTGTCCATCAAAACGATCAAAATATAAATCCGTTGCCTGTCGGAATTTCTCCGGACCAAGCAGGTTGGCTTGCATGCGAACAATTTCTGCACCTTTTTCGTAAACCGTTAGGGTGTAAAAGTTATTGATCTCTTGATACGAAGGCGGCTGGACCGGATGCGCCAATGGTCCGGCGTCTTCGGCAAACTGATAAGCGCGCAGGGTGCGAACATCTTCGATGCGCTTAACCGCTTCTGAGTTTAGGTCGGCAGAAAAGTGGCTGTCTCGAAAGACGGTAAATCCTTCTTTTAAACTCAGTTGAAACCAGTCGCGACAGGTCACTCTGTTACCAGACCAGTTATGGAAGTATTCGTGCCCTACTACAGCTTGTATCCACTGAAAACGTGCGTCTGTAGTGATCTTAGGGTTAGCTAGTACGGCAGAAGTGTTAAAGATATTAAGGCCCTTGTTCTCCATAGCGCCCATATTGAAATCATCTACGGCAACGATCATAAAAATATCGAGATCGTATTCACGGCCGTAGGTATCTTCATCCCATTTCATAGCTTGCTTAAGGGAGAGCATGGCGTGATCCACTTTGTCCAAATCTTTAGCCTCGACAAAGATTTGGAGTAGCACCTCGCGACCTGACATGGTGGTAAAGTTATCTTCTACCACTTCCAAGTCGCCAGCCACTAGAGCAAATAGATAGGCCGGTTTTAAAATGGGATCCTGCCATTCAACAAAGTGACGATTGTTGTCCAATTCGCCTCTTTGCATTGGATTGCCGTTTGAAAGTAAAACTGGATATTTATCTTTGTTTGCAATTACCTTTACTTGAAACTTACTAAGCACGTCCGGGCGATCCAGATAGGGAGTAATGCGACGGAATCCGTGCGGTTCACATTGGCTGCAGAACATAGTTCGCGACCGATATAGGCCGTTCAGGCTGGTATTGGTTTCTGGGTGAATAAGGTTTGTACAAGACAGCAAAAATGCAGTTTCTGAGGTTTGAATAACTAGTTGGTCGTCACTATGCTTCCATTCCGTATTTGCTAGCGCTTGCCCATTAATAGCAACGGCTGTGACTTCCATGGACTCTGCATTTAACACTAGAGCAGTGTCTGCATCGGTATGACTGTTGCGTGCTACCTGAAGTGTGGACTGCACTTGTGTGCCTTCTTCTCCCAAGGTGAACACAAGCTCGGCGCTTTGAATAAGAAAGTCTGGAGCTCGGTAGTCTTTCAGATAAATAGTAGGATTCTGTTCGTCAGCCTGATGGGCCATTTATAGATTCTCTGTAAATTAAATTATTAAGTAGGTGAATATAGGATCAGCTTCTAAGGGAATTAATTCAAGACCTAAGGCTACTAATCTTTAAGAATGGTGATAGGTAGTTCTTTCAAGTCCTGATTTTTCAGTGATGCTGTCGTCGATCTTTGAGGCTTTGTCGGCAGGTAACCTACACGATCTTCGGTGTTTTTATGAAGCTCGTCATAGGCGATAACTACTTGCAGGCAATTTTCTCGTTGTTCTGAAGTAACTTCAACGCCGTTAGGCCACTTGCCAGTAGCAATTGCCTTTTGCATGTTTTTGTATAGTTCTGGCGTCACGGATTCGACAAGCTTTTCTATGCTCATTCCTGATCCTGACTTTGCTCTTCCGACTTTTCTTCAGGCTTATTATTGGATTGAGAGATTACAAATAGCGTAATACCAGCGCAGATAAGTCCGGAGGCAAAACCAACGGTATGCGCGGTATCAGCTACCTCACCACCAGCCAGCCAATCAAAAGCGCCAAGCCAGCTAACCAGCATAAATATAACCATTATGGGAAATAGAGCCGGTGGCAATTCAAAGGCTGGGTGTTTGGTGAATTTGCCTACTAACCAGACATAACTGAATAAAGCGTAAACGACTCCAGACATGCCACCAAAACCGATTGGGAAGCTCACAATGGCCTGAGCTGTATTACTCGCCAGCCCGGTAACGAGTACCAATACCAATAGTGCTACCGACCCAAAAACCGATTCGATACGAGTTCCCAAGAACCAAAGCCACAAGGCATTAAAAATGATATGGATAGCGCCGAAATGTAAGAAGATAGGCGTTATCGCCCGCCAATACTGACCCTCTCTCAGGTTGTACCACTCATTGGTAAATTCCGTGAATGCCGGAACCTTGTCGTAATAGAAAAATAGCGAGGCGTATTCATATCCCAGGCCAACAAGCGCAAAGCCGAGAAAGCTAAAAAATAGCAGAGTCAAAGTTACGGGAGCAAAGGGCTGATTAAATTCGATGCTGGGTTTAAGGCGTCGGGCAACGCCAATGGTTCCGTCTACGCCATGGCGCTCTTTCATCCAATTTGAAGCGGCTATTTTTGCGGGTTCTACCAGTTCCTGTTTCGCTACCCAGAGTATCTGTCCGTCGCCCTCCAGTGTAAACCGATGAGTGACGTTATTCTCAGAGAGCCACTGATTTAGGCTGGAAAAGTCACTTCTTCCGGGCAGAGTAACCACCCGAAACCAATCCTGTTCGGGCATTTAGTCTTGTGCCCAGTGGAGTTTGCTTCTACAGGTCTCGTAAAAGCTGTGGGCGCTGGGGTGAATTAGCTTAATCTGGGTTTGCTTCCTGCGAATACGAACCTTGTCACCCCATTGGCTGAGTATGTGGTTTTGGCCGTCACAAACTACCTGAGCCTTGACTTCATTGTGCTCTGAAATCTCGAGTTCCAGCTCACTGTTGCCGTCAACAATTATGGGCCTGTTGCTCAGCGTATGCGGATTAATAGGCACGATATTGATTGCGTTAATGCTCGGGTGAACAATGGGTCCACCACCGGATAAAGCATACGCCGTGGAACCAGTGGGCGTAGAAACAATGAGACCATCGGATCTAAGGGTATAGACATATTGCTCGTTGATACCGAGACTAAATTCGATCATCCGAATGGAATCTCTGGGCTGCAATACGATGTCATTTAGCGCAATGCCATTATCCACAACCTTTCCATCGCGCACCAATTCGCATTCGAGCATAAAACGGTCGCTGCTGACGAAGTTGCCCTTGAGTACTTCGCCGACTTCTTGCTCTAGCTCGGTTGGCGGAATATCAGTCAAAAACCCTAATCGGCCGCGGTTAACTCCTAATAGAGGAACTTGATAGTCGACCATATCCCGAGCTGCGTGCAGCATGCTGCCATCGCCGCCCACAACCACTATAAGGTCGCAGGACTCACCCATTTCTGCGCGGCTGCAGGAGTGCTTGTCTTTCGGTAATTTGCTGAGGTTGCACGTATCTTCTTCAACAAAGTATTCGCAATCGTATTCCTCGAGATACTGGATCAGTCGATTGACAGTTTCTCGAACTAATAGATTGTCGACAAAGCCGATAATTCCAATGCTTTTAAACATGAATAGGTCAATTAATTTCTAGAATGTGAACCATACCAGTTTCTGCGGGAGTCGTTTAGTCGCTGGGGGGTAGAGATTTGTAAATATTAGGTTGTGGATAGATGTCTTGTGAGCTGCAGTACTCTAGTTACTGCATGTGACGGGACCGCCGGCAATCGACACACCCGCTTGGCAAATTTGTTGTGACTTACTAACCCTGAGAGCTATCGATAATATTAAACACAACTATAAGTAAATAGTACTTATTGGACCAAAGTAAATCAGTTAGCCTTTTAATATATAGCTTCGCGTTCAGCTGCATTTGCAGTCGATCGTTTGCGCTCCGCATTTTGTCATTTGCTATCTGTTAAATGAGATGGCCGGTTAAGCTAGCGCAAGTTCAGTAAGCAGATCCTAGGAAAGCAATGTATTTCCCAATAAAGTCACTTTTTATCCAAAATGGGTATTCAAAATATCAAGGATTATCAATGGCATTCTCTATAACTCATTTTGTGGTAATTGCCACTTGTTCTTGTCTGTTTTCCATCGTCGCTGTAGCGCAGGATCATCCACTCGATTCCTTATCCGCTGACGAATATGCTGATGTGTTCAGGGTTCTTGCGACTGCTAGCAGTGTTGACGAAAACACGATCTATAACTCGGTTGAGTTGAAACAACCTACAAAGTCTTTTGTTACTCAATGGTCGCCAGGGGAGTCATTTCCACGCGTCGCGATTGCAACGGTAATGATTGACAAGCAGTTCTTCCGTGCCGAAGTAGACCTTGTGAGCAACGCAGTAACTTCTTGGGATGAGTCTGCGGGACAAGGAATGTTGACCAGTATAGACATGGGCACGGCCAACAGAGTTGCTCTGGCCGATCCACGTTTCGTCGACTCGATGGGCCAGAGGGGTATTACGGACTTCGATATGTTGCGATGCACCGGCCTCGCTTCAGGTAATTTCGGTACGGTTGCAGAGCAGGCACAACGCAACTTCAAAGTTACTTGCAGCATAAGGCAGTCTGAAGTATCCGCCTACGTGCAAGTCGCGGGTGTGGTTGTAACGGTAGACGTACTTAGTGAAACGGTCATTGATTTCGTTGACACCGGTATTGTGCCGCTTCCGCAAGACCCATGGGGACATAGTGAAGAGGAGATTCTGGAGCGTTTTGGTGAGCGTGGTGAAGAAGCACATCAGACGCAGATGTCTCAGGCCGATGGCGTTGGTTATGAAATAGACGGTTCGGGTGTAAGTTGGGATATCTGGAAGTTTCGATTTAGTGTAGATGATCGGCCGGGTGTGATGCTCAACAACGTCGAAGTGCGCGACGGCGATACCTGGCGCTCGGTGCTATACGAAATGTACCTGTCAGAGGTGTTCGTACCCTATTCAGATCCGAGCGAGGGATGGTATTGGCGCACATATATGGACAGTGGTGAGTATGGTTTCGGTGACGCCATGACGACGTTGACGCCTGGCGTCGATTGCCCGGAACATGCGACTTATCTGAACACGCCAAGCCCAGATTTCGACGGCACTGTCGAAGAGCGTGAAGCTACTATTTGCATATTCGAACGTACGATTGGTGATCCGATCTGGCGGAGACGAGCCGATGGGCGTGCCGCAACCGATCTGGTAGTTCGTTACGCGGCTGCCGTCGGCAATTACGATTACTTGATGGACTACGTCTTTAAGCAAGACGGTTCAATGAAAGCGATGGTTGGTGCAGTAGGTATCGATGCAGTAAAAGCGGTAGCGGCGACCGATATGGAATCACCAACAGCAGCAGAAGATACGCGTTTTGGCACTTTGATTCGCCCCAATATCGTCGCGGCAAATCATTCTCACTTCTTCAATTTTCGAATCGACTTTGATATTGATGGTGAACAAAATTCTTTTATGAAGGCGAAGATGGTGCCCACTACTGTCATCGATGATGTCCCGAGAACATCAATCTGGACGGTCCAGCGAGAATTTCCGCAAAGCGAAACAGCAGCAGTTACAAAAATACATACACAGACACCAGCTTATTTGGCGATCCTCAATCCAAACATCAAGAACGGCCTCAAGCAAAATCCGGGTTACGTGTTGATACCTGGTGGAAGCGTTGCGCACTCTTTACTTGATGTTGAGGATATGCCTGTGAAACGTAATGACTATGTCGACAACCAGTATTGGGTGACACCATACGATGCACGGGAGCGATACGCGGGAGGTGAGTTCTCTGTGCAAAGCGATGGCTCGGATACGCTCGGCAACTGGGTGAGCGCAGACAGACTAATTGCCAACACTGATATCGTGTCCTGGTATACGGTGGGCTTCCATCATATTCCGCGAAGTGAAGACTGGCCCGTGATGCCAGCGCACTGGGTCGGATTTACACTCGCGCCGTTCAATTTCTTCGACCACAATCCTTCTCTGAATGTGTCTCCATAATATGGAACTACCTTTTCAAAGTTCTAGCAAAGCAAATTAAAAGCCAAAGACATAATTGCCGCAGGGTCTTTGTATGTCCGTTTATGAGAGCCATCTTGAATCTGAGATGATCGGTTTGAATCGAGAACGGTTGAATACCTTTCGCTGAAAAGGCCCAGCCAAAGATGTCAGAGATATTTCAGAAATGAGATGGTATGTGGGCTGAAGATCAATATAAAATATTGATTTTGAACAGATAATGGCGGACCGGACGGGACTCGAAGTCTTCGTTTAACTCTCTGTGAGCGTCTCTGAGTATTTCCATTAGTAGATTAGTCAACCTCAGTTTCGTTAAAAATTGCGGTTATTTTTTTCTTTCGTAGGCTTCCTACAACCACCCCACAACCAAGAAGCACGGCTCCAAAAATTGCCGCAAGAGCGCAAAATAATATCGTCGGGGTGAATATCCAATCTTCAATCGCAAGTATTTCAAAAACTTCTTCTATTCCAAGCCAAAGAGCGCCTGATAGAAAGAAGAGCCCAAAGCCCTTTAAGCAGCTTTCCAAAGCGCCAAAAGTTAAATTTTCTTCAAGGTCTGATTTATTTACGGCTATGCATTTTTGCGTTCGTTTTATATAGGTTTGATTTATCTGTGCGCCGGTCTGACCTGAGTCGATTGTAGAGCGTTCGTTTGCCTGCTCATCATTAGACATTTCAGTTGCCTCCCTGCCCTTCAGAAGAAGACTTTTCATCTGGTTTACTTTTTGGAGTACGAGGCAGTAGACCTGAGGCAACCGCATTAAAAAATAGAGTGTTGGCGCAATTCTTACAAATTAACGTGAAATAAGCGTATGTAGGACCACCCAATATTGTGCGTTCATTCGTATGGATTGGGGTCGCGACGTAATGAGCGCCAACTAGCCAGTCTCGTTTTTGGCAGCCTGGGCATTTGGGGCTTCCAGCATCATGGTTCTTCAACCATTCAATTATTGCGTCTCTTTCTTCTTGACTAAGGACTCCATCTTTGTCTGCGATACTTGGCTCCTTGGCGAATTCGCTACTCGTCAATTCTGTCGCAAGCTGTTCCAAAATGCCAGTGGTATAACAGCAAAGCGTTCTAGCAAGCTTTGCGCTAATCTGTATTGGAGAAGGATATGATCGAGAAAGCAAAAATTGTGCAGTGGATATTGAGAGATGAATACCTCAAAAGATCTGGAATTTCGGCAGGTGTTTGGAATGGATGGACTCATAGGCATTTGAAACGAGGAGTTCATTTTCAAATTATTGGGCATCAAACTTTGGTGCATGTTCGGAATCTCGAAGAGTGGATTCGAACTTATAAAAGTACAACTAAACCCAAGTATTTTAAGGAGGAAATAAATGAGAAAAAACCACCTAAATATGATCAGGTTTGTACGCCCGCTAGAATTCGGATTTCTGAGCAAGAGAAGCTGTAGACCACTGGACACGCACTGGACACGGAGGGGTAAAAGAGTCGTAAGTTGTTGATTCTATTGGCGGACCGGACGGGACTCGAACCCGCGACCTCCGGCGTGACAGGCCGGCATTCTAACCAGCTGAACTACCGGTCCGTAACAGAATGTTTTCTTTGGTGGGTGGTACAGGGATTGAACCTGTGACCCTCGCCTTGTAAGGGCGATGCTCTACCAGCTGAGCTAACCACCCGATAAGAAGGCGTGCATTCTAACCAATGACTTTTTCTTGTCAATAACCAATGTTGATGTTGGATAAAATAACCTGTCGGCAGTAGTATGCGAGGCCAATTTTTATAGCAATGAACATGGAAATTTATAAAGACTTTTCGATAGAGGCCGCTCATCGGCTGCCCAATGTTCCCGATGGTCATAAATGCGCCCGTTTGCATGGTCATTCCTTTTTGGTCCGCATTGTTGTTTCTGGGGAGCCGGGCGATGAATCAGGCTGGATATTGGATTTTTCAGAAATCAAAGAAGTTTTCCAGCCGATTTTTGCTCAGCTCGATCACAATTATCTGAACGACATAGAGGGCCTAGAGAATCCTACGAGCGAAAACCTAGCTCTGTGGATATGGAAAGCGTTGAAGCCTACCCTGCCCTTATTGTCTCGCATCGAGATTAAAGAGACCTGCACCAGCGGCTGCGTTTACAGAGGCCCAAGCTAGCCGCCAAAGGCGTCTAGCATTATCGATGGGGTGAGGATTTGCGGCAGTACCTTTGGCTGAGCTGACCCGGGACGATAGGCTAGGTAAAGCGGCACACCGTTTCGATCAAAGCGCTCTAGGACCTCAGTGATAACGTCATCCACATTAGTCCAGTCGCCTTCAAGGTAGAGAATGTTCTGGTCTACAAAGAGTTGTTCAACATCATCGTTTCTCAGGGCTACACGCTCGTTAACCTTGCAGGTTATGCACCAGTCAGCGGTCATATTTACAAAAACGGCTTGGTTGTTAGCTCTCGCCGAAGCTAAAGCTTGTTCGCTATAGGCAATTTTTGGAGTGCCACCGGCATTAGCCCCGCCACTTTCGATCTTGGGCAGTATGCCTAGGGCTAGTATCCAAACAATCGCAGCAGTTGCATAAATCCAGCGACGGTTGGTCATTCGATTTATGCGCATCAGCCAAATGCCAAATACGATAAGGACTAAGCCGGACATCAGCATGGCTAGCTGATCAACATTGGTTTGATTAGCGAATACCCATAGCAGCCAGATCGCCGTTAGGTATAACGGAAAGGCCAGCAATTCCTTGAGGGTAACCATCCATTGCCCGGGCCTTGGCAATGCATTCGCAAAGGCCGGAACAAACGCAATAATAAGGAAAGGAAGTGCTAGCCCTAAGCCTAGAGTGGCAAATACTAGCAGCGCTAGTGGCATGCTCATCGTTATTGCCGCACCCATGGCAGCACCCATGAACGGTGCGGTACAAGGCGTGGCTACCAGGGTCGCTAGTGCTCCAGTCATAAATGAACCGCTCACCGGGCCGCTAATATTGGCGCCGATATTTCCCATTCGGGTTAAAGACGCACCCAGCTCTAAAAAGCCAGAGAGCGATAGACCAAGAATGAAAATCACGTATATCAGTATGGCTACGAATATGGGGGACTGTAATTGGAAGCCCCAACCGATGCTTTCACCAGCAGATCTAAGACCAAGCATAAGGGCAGCGATCAGCATAAAGCTGACTACAACACCTGCGGTATAGGCTATTCCTTGTATCTTGCGGTTAGCGGGATCTCGCTCTTCAACGAGGTGCATTACCTTTAAGGACAGCACCGGCAGTACGCATGGCATTAAGTTTAGGATCAGGCCGCCTACTAGAGCGAATAGTAAAATGGCCAGGTAGGATAGATTTGCCGGCGCAGTAGTTGTGTTTTGAGCCAGGGTGCCTAGGGAGGCGGCTACTTCAAAGCTGTAAGCGACCTGCTGGCCGGCTTGGTCTTCAAAGATTACGAGGCCCTCGAAGATCTCGGGGTAGGACGAAACCCTAGCCGCATTCTGTGATTGCACTAGCAGGTTGCCCTCTTCAGCACCCACTCCCTCGAAAAAGCTCGGAACCGGAAGGTTGTCTACCAGTTTTGTACTAATAGGAAAGAACTCAACTGGCTGCATTGAGGCAATGCTTTCAGGTAGTTTTACTGAAACTCGAAAGCCGGTATCGATACTATATTCGCCATCAACCATACCAAGAGCATTGGGTATGAGGTTTTGGGCCTGCTGAACATCATCTACCCATGGTGAAAGTAAGGTTGATTCACCTACCATAACCTCGAAGTTCAGTGTGGCGCGGCCCGGAATGCATACCTCTTCGCAAACTAGCCAGTCTGTCTGTGCTTGCAGTTGCAGCGTTTCGCCAGTCTGAAGGCCTTCAGATGTTGTTACCTCGGTTATAAGCAGTGTTTCGCCGTAGTAGCCGTAATTGATGAAACCCTGGTAATCAGCACGTTCCGGTGCTGGCCAGAGCAATTCTGAAAATTCGATGGATTCTGTTTCTTGCCACGCTAGCTTGGTAGGCAGGCCGGTATCGCCGGGGTTTTTCCAGTAAAAATGCCAGTCCTGTTCTGGAACCAGGCGTAATGCGACTGTGAAACTATCTCCGGGCGCAATAATTTGTACCGAGGAGATCAATTCGACCTGCATATTCGGGGCTTCTAAAAGTTCGCTACGACCGAGTTCCTGAGTTGCATCCTGCGCCCAGATCGGCATACAGACTACTAAGGCCGTCGATATGATTAATCTTTTTAATTCAGCTAGATGCATATCTTTTGTAATCTCATTTATACGGTTTATATGTGGGTTTTTGACGCCCGCATAGTCGACGGATCTCTAGAGTATGCCATGGCTAGAGCATGGAGAAGACTGTTAATAAAAAGACACAAAAATAAGGGTGTATAAGCACCTTGTAAGCTTCAGTATCAAGAGGGTAAGCAGAGCGACCTGCTTTGAAGCTGCTCGTCTTTCCTATCTGTTTTTGCTCATTTCTATTTTGTGGTGTTAGCCAAATTGCCAACAATTGTGCAAAAGGAGGTTGATCAAACTCACATTTTTGTACTTTATCGCCAAACAAAGCAATGAGCTTGTTTTCGTAACAAAGCCTATACTCAAACTAGTATGGTTAATTTGGAATTGTTATTCAGTTGAGAGTTGCCTGCTTTGATTGCGTTAATTTAACTATTGAATTTGACTTCAGAGCGTGTAAATTTTAACTATTTTGTGAAACGGAACCTTAATGCAGATCCGCTCTCTAAGCGGTCTGGAGTTTGTAAATGCAAATGATTAAAGTGGTTTTAGTTCAGGTCAAATTGGTCGGCATATGCGCATGCCTATTTGCGGCTGTTCAATCGGCCGTATATGCGCAACAAATTGCCGACGAAGGTATCCCGAATTTACAGCTGTCGGCCACTGATTCCGTAGCCTTAATAATGCAGCAAATCGAATTAGTTGAGGCAGCCGAGAATACCTTTTCTCCCAGGCTAGGAGAGCTCAGTTTTGATCTGGGAGTTCAGCTTGAAACTCTAGGGCTAAACGAAGAAGCGCTAGGCGCCTTTCTGCGGGCCGATCAGAATATGAAAGTGCGTGATGGCCTGTATTCCGATACCAGAGAAATAATTGTACGGAAAATATATGAGCAGCATATCGCCCTCAAGGACTGGGATGACGCGGAAGTTGCGCTGGAAAACCTTGCTTGGGTAAAGGCCAGAAATCTCGATGCTATGTCGGTCGACTATGTACAGGTGCTGCAAGAGCTGGTGGAGTGGAATTTAGCTCGAGATTATTACCAGCTGGATGAGGATGACGACACATCTATCTCTTTACGTCGTGCGCACTCTGATCTAGAAAAAATTTATGATATTTATTATTCCAAGGGGCTGCCATTCGATAACAGAACAGTGGAGTTGTCTTCTGCGGTAAATCATCGAATGGCGATGAAGGTGAACTTGGTGGCGATTGGCGATAGACGCAACGCAGGCATCTTTTCATCGAGACGACTTAGCCTCAGGTACGAAGTCGTTGAAAGCGCTTGTCGGAGCCAATACCCCGATCCTGAGCTTCAAGAAATTAGTGATCACTGCGTTAGCCTGGCCGCAATGCATGTCCGCTCTCAAGAGCCTGAGATCGTGGTTTTTGATCCTTGGGCTACCTCAGGTGTCGACGAATATAATCAAGCCGACCTATTCTTCTCCCGAAGTTATTTTCGCGGTAAAGATGTAATTGTCAATCAGCTTGCCGGATTTCAAGAAACGCAAGATAAACCGAGTGCGCTTCAGGCAATCTTGAATTTAGCGGATTGGTATCTGCTTTTTGGACATATAAATAGCGCCGAGGAAACTTATGCCACGGCTTGGAATTATGCTGCGCAAGAACAGCTGGGAGGGTTACTGGCGATGTCCAGACCGCAGCCGATATCTATTGCTGGTGTTATTCGAGGTTTACCCGAGCTTAGAGTGGGTAATCGGCAGGGTGACGCTGAATTTGCCGTCGACATCGGCGCAAATGGAGAAGTGGTAAAAATTGAGTTTGCTGATACTAATATCGAAGATGAGGCTGCAATCGCCCTATTGGCGGCAGAATTTTCAAATTACAGATACCGCCCGGCATTACAGCAAGGTGTTCCCATATCCGCAGATGGCTATTTAGTTGATGCGCAGCTCTTTTACTAAGGATGTATTGTGAATTTTTCGCAATCAAGTGATTTAAATCAATTCGAAATGAAGAGTGGCTCTAGAAGGCTGTGAATATGTTCAGAAAATCACGTCTTCAGCCTGTGGTATTTCTATCAATTATTTGGTCATCGGTAGTCTTTGCTCAAGAAGCCTCTCCCCTCTCCAGCCTAAACCCAAAGATATCGAATACCGAAGCGGTGAATTTACTGATGGCGCAAATTGCTGAAGTGGAACATTCGCAAGACAGCTTTGACCCTAAGCTCGGTGAATTAAGCTTTGAGTTGGGCCTCCAATTATCAGAGCTCAGTCTAAATGAAGACGCTTTATCGGCGTTTCAGCGTTCGGATCAGAATATGAAGGTTCGCGAAGGTCTGTACTCAGAGAATCGTGAACCCTTGATTAGAAAAATATATGAACAACACATCGAGCTCAAAGACTGGGAGTCGGCAGGCAGTTCATTGGAAAACATTGCTTGGCTTAAGGCGCGGAATTTTGATTCAAAATCCCTCGAGTTTGTCGGGATATTGCAAGAGATGGTGCTTTGGGACTTGGCCCAGGATTACTATCGTGAAAGCCTCGATGATACGCGACCTCTAATTTTGGCCGCAAAGGATCTGGAAAAAATATATGAGATCTACACTGCTCAAGGTTTACCCATTGACAATGAAACTGCGAATTTAACTATTGCTTTCAATCACCGCGCAGCGCTTCGAGACGAGCTAACAGAAAAGATTGGAGCGCTAAATACTGACGCAATAGCCGCAAGTCAGATACTGACAACAGAAAGGGCATGCCACCGCTCATACCCTGATAATCGATCTCCAGCTTTGGATCAGGTACAAGATCAAGACCAGGTGCCGGAGCAATATTTGGCGCGTGATTGTGTTCGCGCGGGCACTAGGGAAATTGAAGCAAATACACGAGAACTGAATTACGGAGTTTCTGAAAATCAGAGTATAACCAGTACGGCGCCACCAATCTTAGCGCGCTATCTTCAATCCATAAGTCGCCTGCCTCAAGCTGGTCAGACAGGTAATGAAATCCAATACGATATTAATCCTGACCAAATGTATTTTGCTCGCAGCTATTCTCGTGGCAAGGAAGTATTAGTCGAACAGATGGACGCTTGGTCAGCGACGGACGATATCCACAATACCCTGGATTCAATGCTAAATTTAGCCGATTGGTATCTTCTGTTTGGATTTGACGAGGATGCTATGGAAATCTACTCTTCTGCATGGGATTTTGCTGAAGAAAATGACATAACTGGTTCCATGCACATGCTTTCGCCAAAACCGATTTCTACAGCCGGCATTGTCGACTCTCTCGCTCCTGTCACCATGAATCGGAACCAAGGTGAAGCAATATTTTCTCTGACAATAAATGCTTATGGCCATGTCGAGAGAATTGAGTTATTGGAAACTGATGTTGAAGACCAGGATGCATTGGCCCGATTGATTGCCGAGATGTCGATGTCCAAATATCGCCCAATATTGCGCGATGGCTTCCCTGTTGCGGATGTTGCCCACAGGGTTAGCCGAAAGATCTTTTACTAGGTCAAAACTAAAGAATCGATCGCCCCAACTTTATTTACTAAGGATTTATTGTGGATTTTTCTGTTTCAAGTGGTATGCATCAATTAATAATGGAGAATGGCTCTAAAGGGGTGTGAATATGTTTATCAAGTCACGTCTACAGCCTGCGGTGCTTCTATCAATTATTTGGTCCGCGGCAACCTTTGCTCAGGAATCCTCTCCTCTCCCCCTCCCAAACCTAAACTCAGAAATATCAGTTCCAGATTCGGTAACTATGCTGATGGCGCAGATTTCTGAAGTAGAACAGTCGCAAGACAGCTTCGACCTTAAGCTTGGTGAATTGAGCTTTGAATTGGGACTTCAGTTATCAGCGATCGGTCTAACCGAAGAAGCTTTAGCGGCGTTTCATCGGTCAGATCAGAATATGAAGATTAACCAAGGCTTGTACTCTGAAAATCGCGAAATCTTTCTTCGTAAAATTCAGGAACAGCATATTGAAATGCAGAATTGGGAGGCTGCGGAGCAGTCCCTGGAGATGCTCGCTTGGATAAAGGCGCGTAATTACGATACTCAGTCCCTCGATTATGTTGCCCCTTTACAGGAAATGATCGCTTGGAATCTCGCTATTGATTACTACCAGTCAAGCTACCGCGAAACCAATCATCTATTGTCTGCCCACGACGACCTGGAAGATATTTATGCGATATATGAGAACAATGAACAGCCTATTGATACTAAGACGGCAGAGCTAGCTATCGCATTGAATCATCGAATGGCGCTGAGAGATGAGCTAACACCCAACATAGGAAGAATGGACTCTGAAGTTGAGGCTTATCGACAAGTAGTCGTTCTGTCCAGAAGCTGCCAACAGCAGCATCCTGTGGACTTGGAGCAAGCCAATAATTGTGCGAGGGCAGGAGAACGTGAGATTCGATCCAAAACTCGTGAACTCAACTATGGCGTTTCTGAGAACCAAAGCCTTTCCAATACCCAGCAGCCTGTACTCAAGGCCTATTTAGAATCTTTGACTAGCGTCCCAGAGCCAATCGATAACAGCGTTGAATACGATTACGATCCAGCGCAACTGTTTTTTTCTCGCAGTTATACCAGAGGCCGAGACCTTTTGATGTCTCAGTTTGCGGCTTGGAGGGTTACTGGAGACAGTACTAATACGCTTCAGGCACTACTCAATCTTGCCGACTGGTACTTGCTCTTCGGATACCAAGAAACCGCTGAAGGAATATATGCCACCGCTTGGACCTATGCCGAGCGAGAGAATATGACGGATCAAATGCAGATGTTGTCACCTCTGCCTTTATCAATAAACGGTCTTGTTGAAGAATTCCCGCTACTGGGGTCTGGAAATAATGAAGGCGTTGCCGATTTTGCATTAATTATTAACATTCAGGGAAAAGTTGAACGAATAGAAGTTATTCAGTCCAATATTGCGGATGCGGAGGTCTTAGCTAGATTAACTGCTGAGATATCGATGTCCAGATATCGGCCAATATTGCGAGAAGGGCTTCCTATAGCTATGGTTGCCCATTCGGTTACTAAGAAAGTTCTATATTGATTGAGCATAATGATTAGATTAGTCAAAATAATTTGTATCCTACCTACGTTATATTTGATCGGCTGCGTGCCTGCGCCTGCAACTATCCCCAGCCCCTCTGTACCCTCGCCGATTCCGTCGCCTCCATCTATCCCCGGGTTACCTTCACCTAGTAGTGATAGTCCTTCGGTACCCTCGCCTAGTAGCGGAATGCCATCGCCTCCATCCCCCTCGCCTAGTGACGGCGAATCCGGTGAATCCGGAGAACAAGCCCCTGAGGGTGAGGGAGAGGACGGACAAGTAGCATCAGAAGAACCTGGAGATGAAGGGCAAGAATCAGGTGAGGAAGCTGACTCAGGTTCTGCTTCAGATCCTGGAACAGGTGCAGGAGAAGGCGAAACCGAATCTGAGGATGTTTCTCTTGAGGACTCAAACTCAGACAGTGAAGCCGAACCTACTTTTGAAGAGCCTACTTTCGAGGAGTCTGCTGCAAGCAATACGGCTGCTTCCCGAGGCGGTCTTGACCAGCAAACTCTGGAGGTGCTCGAGCGCGTACTTGAGCAGGAACTGGGTACTTTTGATTCCAGTATAAATAGAGAACAACGTAACGCCGAGGAGCAATCCAGTGAACCTACTGGCGGTCCTGTCCCAGTTATCGTTTTTGAAGATTACCCTGGAGAAGGTGAATCTACTGGTGGATCTGGTGGTGGTTCCGGTAGCGGTGGCGGAGAAGGTACAGGTGGCGGTGGCGGTGGCGGAGAAGGCAATGTTTCCGTTGCGGTTCAGGAAGCAAATATTCCACCGCCAAACCCTGACGATGACATCGTCGCGAGACAGCTGAGAGAGGCTGCAATTGCAGAAACTGACCTGGAGCTTAAACAAAGGCTTTGGGAAGAATACAACCGCTATACAGGTGCTCAATGAGGTCTAACTATTTACACCTGCTGATTACCAGCTGCGTCTTTCTTGCTTCCTGTTCGTCGATTGAGGTGCGCACGACCGATTACACACCAGTTCAAAATCTACAAATAGAAGTGGCGTTCGATACACTTTTAGATGTCGGAATTACGGTTTTCACTCCGGATGTAGAAGATATTCCCGATGAGGCTCTCGATTTTGTTGGCGTGCGTGAAGCTGAAAGCATTTGGGTCGCGGATAGGCTAAAAGCGACGTTGGATTCCACCGGAGCATGGGGCTATGTAAGAGTTATACCTGACGAACAAGTGATCACTGATTTGCATATAGATGGCCGCATATTGCAGTCCGACGGGGAAACCAGTCGTTTTGATGTGGTTGTTTACGATTCAAGCAAGCGAGTCTGGTTGGATAAGGTATATGAGCAGGTAATTAGCCATTACGCCTATTCGTCTGAGCAGCGAGCCGCTGAGCCATTTCAGGGCATATACAACCAGATCGCCAATGACTTACTAGCCTTGATGACCGAAATTGAACCTGCTGATCGCAAGAACCTCCGCAAGATTACGGATATGCGCTTCGCCGCTCTATTCTCGCCCGAGGCTTTTTCCGAATATTTGGTTATGGATGACAATAACTATTACCAACTGGAACGTTTGCCTGCAGACAATGATCCTATGCTTGAGCGAGTAAACAGTATTCGTCTGCGGGATCAGATGTTTGTTGACGTGTTGCAAGACTATTACCGCGGGTTTGTTTCGAAGATGGAGCAACCCTACGATGCGTGGAGAGAGCAAAGCTTCACCGAGACTACTATTATCCGTCAGCTTGATAGCTCCGCCTCTGCTCGTAAACTTGGCGGCTGGCTAGCCATTGCGGTGGGCGTTGGAGCCCAGTTCAGTGATGACTATCTCGTTAGATTGGCGGGCACCTCAGCGGTTTATGGCGGTGTGGAAAATATTCGCGCAGGCTATTTGGCTCAGGATGAGGCTATGCTGCATATACAGACGCTCTCTGAGTTGGGTGAATCGTTGGAATACGAATTGGAGCCCAGTGTTATAGAGCTTCAAGATCGAACGGTGACTCTCGCCGGCACTACCCGTGACCAATATGCGGAGTGGCGGGAAATACTGCGAGAAATCTATATAAGAGAAACTGGTGACATATCTGCGGGGCAAGATGGCGGATAACAGCTCAGCGCGAGAGGTTGAATTCCAACCTTTTGAGCCACCCAAAAAAACCAACCAGACGACATCTCTATTCAAGTCTAAAAAATTACCCTACCTAGGTGTATTGCTAGTTGCTCTATTCCTGGTTCCTATCCTGTTTAAATTATTCGAATTACTTGGCCCCTCTGAGGATTTGATTGTGGTTGGGCCCCAAGACGCCTTGGTAACTGAAAGTGGAGTAGAGGATCAGGCTGCAGCTCCTGAGGATTCGCCCTTTTCCGACGCACTGCTTGCTCAGGCGCGACTAGACGCGCAGGAAGTACTATCAGAATTACTACCATTAAGAACCAGCCTTGAGGAGAAGGGAGCGCCGAACTGGGCTAATGAACAATTTTTGGGACTGGAATTATTAGGCGAGAATGGAGATGAGCTTTATCAAGCCAGGGAGTTTGGGCAGGCTGTTTTGACCTATCAGGAAGCGTTGGTTATCGCTCAAGATATCGACAGCCAGACGGCTGCCTTTGCAGAAAAAATGCGTTCAGAAGCTTTTACTTCGCTGGATTCGTTGGATGCCACAACCGCTTTCGAAAAATTTACGTTAGCAAATTTAATAGAGCCCGATAATGAGTCCGGGAAAAATGGCTTGGATAGGGTAAACAACCTCGAAGAAGTGTTGGCCCTTACCGCACAGGCAACAGACCTTTTGCAAGAGTCGGCCTTAGTTCAGGCCAAGCTAAAAATTGAAAGTGCGCTTGCATTGGATTCAGAGCATGGTCCAGCGACCGACCTGCTAATAGAAATTGAACAGAGTATTCTGGTTGACGATTTCCAGCGATTTATGTCGGAGGGCTATCAGGCGCTCTCTAACTCTGATTTTGACAATGCTGAGCGTGCATTTGGTGAGGCTCAAGACTTAATCCCGGAAAACTCTGCTGTAGCTGACGCATTGGATCAATTGGGCGCATCTAGAGAAGCTGATCGAGGCGCTGGTTTAATGCAGCAGGCCCAGTCTTCTGCGAATGCAGAACAATGGCTAGAAGCTCAACAGGCTTATCAGCAGCTATTGGCGGAAAACCCGAATAGAGTTGAAGCCCGAGTTGCGCTAGTAACGGTAGAAGCTCGGTTAAATCTTGATAATCAGATAGTGGGAATTATAGCTAATCCCCTGTTACTGAAAGAGGAACGAAGCTGGCAGCAGGCTGAAGAAACCCTAGGCCAAGCGAAAGCGGTAAGAAATAGCGGCCCAATTTTGATGCACCAGGTTGAACAGCTAGCAGAAACTATCCGGAAAGCCAGGACCCCCGTCCGGTTAACTATTAGTTCGGATGGTCTTACTCAAATTAGTGTTTTGGGTATTTCGGATTTGGGGTTGATAAGAAGTCATCCTTTGGATCTAAACCCTGGAAAATATGTGGTCCTAGGAAAGAAAAGTGGATTTCAGGATATTCGAGAAGAAGTAATAATAACCGGTGATGAGCCAAGAATGGATGTTCTTGTTGTACCGTTACGCTCGTTGGGGACACTGTGACTCAAAATCATAAAACAGAAAGCTTAGCGCCAACGGATTTTCGTCCGCCGGACGAGAGTACCCACAAAAAGCTGCCAATAAAGCTTCTTTCAATTGTCCTGCCTTTAGTTCTTCTCGCTGGTTACCTGCTCTATTTCGTCGTATCTGCCTCTAGCTTGCAGGTGCGTATGACGCCGCAAGCCGACATTAGTATTACCGGCGGCCAGTCTTTTGCTATCGGCGATAGATACCTTCTATTACCGGGAGAATTCAAAGTTCGAGCTGAAGCCGAGGGCTTTCAGTCGGAAGAGGTTCTGATATACGTTGAAGCCGGTCGTTCAAGTGCGGTGGAATTTGATTTACAGCCACTGCCGGGTGATCTGCGCATAGTTGTTAATCCGGATATTGCCGTGCAGGTAGGTCTCGATGGGCAGGATCAGGGCCTTTTAAGCCAACCGCTGCTCTCCAACGTCTCTGCTGGGTCTCACCTGCTAAGCCTGGACGCTTGGCTCTACGAAAGCTGGCAGCAAGAAATACTGGTTCCGGGATTGGGGCAGACGCTAGATTTGGACGTCGAGCTTGTTCCTAACTGGTCGGATGTAACCATTACTACTCGCCCCTTGGGGGCCGAAGTGCAAATTGACGGCATGGTAATGGGCATTTCACCGCTTGAAACAAAAGTAGAATCTGGTGAGCGGGAGATTCTACTTTCTTTGCACGGGTATAGAGATTTAGCGCGTCAGTTCAGTGTGGAAAAAGGTGTAAGCCAGTCTTTAGATGATTTAACACTTACCGCTTTAGAGTCTGTACTACTGGTAACTTCAGACCCCGAGGCGGCTACCGTCACAGTGAATGATATTTACCAGGGCGAAACACCAATTGAGATCGAGCTATCGCCTAACCTAGAACACGAAATAGCGCTATTTAAAGCGGGCTATATAAGTCAGTCCGAGTCGATTGTTATGCAACATTTGGAAAATCGAGAGGTGCAAATTGGACTGCAGCGTGATCTGGCGAGTGTTAGTTTCTCTGTATTCCCCGAAAACGCCGAAATATTGATAGATGGCTCTTCTCTCGGTTCGGGGAATCAGGATCTTCAGCTAATGACCAAGACGCTGCAGGTTACCGTGCGCAGAGATGGATACGAGACGCAGGTTCAAGAGATATTGCCAACCAGGAATATTCCGCTGCATCTGAGTTTTAGGCTCCTCACAGCGGAGCAGTCTGAATGGGCCTCCATTCCCGTCAGATATAGCACTTCCTTTGATCAAGAGTTGTTGTTGTTTCGCGACGCAGGTGAAGTGCAGCTGGGCTCCGAGCGGATTGAGACTGAACGTCGGGCCAACGAAGCTCGCTGGGAAGCCTATCTGGAAAGAGCCTTTTACGTTGCTAAGACACAGGTCACAAACTCTCAATTCCGGGCCTACGACGCTGATCACAGCTCGGGCAATCAGGATGCCAAAAGTCTAGACGGGCCTAATCAGCCGGTTGTGAGCCTTACATGGCAAGAAGCAGCGCTTTACTGCAATTGGTTGAGCGAGCAAGAAGGTTTAGATCCTTTCTATACGATTACGCGCGGTTTTGTTGGCGGGGTAAACGAAGGCGCTCTAGGGTTCCGGCTGTTAACAGAGGCCGAGTGGTCTTGGTTAGCGCGAACAACAGATTCGGGATTAATACAAAAATATAGCTGGGGAAATTCGGATGCCGGTGAGGCGGTGGAGAATATTGCCGGCCGAGAAGCCGCGGGCATGGTGAATTTCTATTTGGCTGACGTTCAGGACCGATACGAAGTTAGTGCGCCGGTAGGCAGCTTTCCAGCGAATCATCGCGGACTAATGGATATTAATGGAAATGCATCGGAGTGGTTGCACGATTGGTTTATGCCACAGCCCTACCCCGGCGATCAAATACAAATGGATCCTCTTGGCCCGGAAATTGGCGAGTTCCATTTGATTCGTGGGGCCAACTGGGCAAGAGGTTACCTGCCTCAATTACGGCTAGCTTATCGGGATTCCGGATCCACTGCACGCAACGATGTCGGCTTTCGGGTGGCGCGATATGCAAAATAATGTGATGCCCGTAACCTTAAAAAGCATTCTACTAAGCATGCTTCTGATCGGGTCTGTTGCTCATAGCCAGACATTTGATAATCCAGATGTCGATGCAGAAACAGATATTGAGGCGACTGAACTCGAAGCCCCACTAGCAGAAGAAGATCAGATTCAAAATGCAGAACCCGAACCAATAATTGTTGATGCCGGTGTAATTGAGCAAGGGGACTTTAATCCCTTTGTTCCCAGTGAAGATATTTCCGAAGATTATTCCGTCCCCTTTCCTGTAGATATTTGACGCGGATATCACATAAAGACGGGCAGCATATGAAAAATTATATTCTAAAAATCAAAACGTTATATTATTTTTGCCTACCGAAGGCATCCTTGCAGCCAGTCCTATTTAGTTTTACGAAAAATTTGGCTAAGCATTTTGAACTATCCCCCTTGAGCCATAGTGGAGACTATGGCGCTGCGGACGATAACTCAAAATGCTTAGCCAAATTTCCCCTAAAATCTAAATCCTTCATGAAATATCCAGGTTAGGCCATAAATATGAAAAACATACTCGAGCGCGAGTTCCTCTTTCAGATAATTGCATTGCTGTTGTCCTTCGTGGTGGTTCATTCGCTTTACGTGGCAATAGTGCGACCCAATGCGGAAGAGGCACTACTTTTTGAAGCGCAGATGCTCGAACAAGAAACGCCCGTAGACGAGCGATCTCCATGGGTAGTAATCAAAGACTATGAGCAGGAAACCTGTTTTATATTGATGTTTTGGGCACTGGCAATTATGGGGCTCAAAGGCGCGCGGATAGCGGCAGAGCGTAAATTATTTGAAGAGCCTCTGGTTCCTATTACTGACGGATCCAAGATATTGGCAGAAGATGCTCGACAATTAGCTCGCCCACTAGAAGCACTGCCGGAGCCCGACCGCGACTATTTGCTGCCACGCATCCTATCCACGGCTCTCCAGCGATTGGGGTCTGGTTCCTCAATTCAGGAAATATCGACCTCTATACGGGACGAATGCGAGATTGAATCCCAGCGGCTGGATACAGAGTTAGCGATGATTCGGTATATCGCTTGGGCAATTCCTTCCATCGGGTTTATCGGAACGGTGCGCGGTATCGGCGCCGCTTTGGGCAATGCTCACGAAGCGATTGCCGGTAATATTGTCGGGGTTACGGCTAGTCTGGGAGTTGCATTTAATTCCACACTTATCGCTCTGCTTATCAGTATATTTATTATGTTCTTGTCCCATCAGCTTACGTTACAACAGGAGCGTTTGGTTTTAGCCACACAGCGCTATTGCGACAAAAATCTGCTCCGGCATATAAAGGTCTGATATGCAGAAAATGTTAGACATTCACGATTTGGGCATTGGTTTAATTGGACCCGATCAGCATATTCGATCACCAGGCTATGCATCTCTTGAAGGCAAAGAGTTAATTTTTGGCGATTCCGCTAGAGCGGTTTTTCGTCTACACCCGGGTCAATCTGCAAATCAATTCTGGCGTGATCTAAATACGCAGAAAGTGGCGGCGAATTTTCCTGGTGTTAGACATCAGGCGGATTTGGTTTGGAATCATTTGAAGCACTTCGATAGCTTCGAGATCGGCAATATTGATCTGGTAACGGTTCCCTCGCATTACGGCAAAGACCAAATAGCGCTGCTATCAGGAATATTGCAGTCGGTGGGGGTGGGATCTTCGCTTTTGTGTAAGCGATCGTTGCTTATGGCGAGCCTATATCCGGAAGTCGAATATCAAGTTGACTACCAGTTGCACCAACTGGTAGTTACTAAAATTGAACGGTCTAATGGTGAGTTGAGTTGCGGTGAAATGACCGAATATCCAGGGCTCGGCTTGCTCGGATGTTGTGACGACTTACTAAAGGGTATTCAGACTAGATTTATAGATAAGACGCGGTTTGACCCGTTGCATCACGCAGAAACAGAGCAGCAGCTATTCAATCAATTAACGGACGGGCTATTTAAGCGGCCTTGGAATCGTTTGGATCTCAAGGTGGAAATGGGCGACCAGAGTAATTCCATAGAGCTATCCGAAAAGCACCTAATTGATGCTGCAGGAGAATACCTTCAAAAAATTCAGCAAGTATTGCCTTCCGGTGTATTTGTCGCGGACTCGATTTTTAGTAACTTACCTCTGCAGTTAACCGAAGGAAATGCACGCTATGTGCTAGATGAACAATTCTCCAAAGCATCGATATCTTTGCTGTCTGAGGTCAATTCTGACACCGGTTTTGCGGAGTTAACCGTCCTGAAAGCAACGGGCTCGGCTTCAACCTCAACGGGGGGAAAAGACGATTCGACTGACGATGTTCAGGTAAGCGAAACGCAAACAGCCGAGAAATTGATAGTTGAAGTAGAAGAGCAACCTATTCAGCCAAATCTGGATATTCAGTCGGTCTTGGCGGTAGCTACCCATCTATTGGCAAAAGGCAATGCGGTGAGAGCAGAGGGATTGGTTGTAGTGAACTCCGGTAATCGTTTGAGCTGGAGTCCCCAAACTAGTGATGAAGCACTAGGTAGCTTTTCACTCAGTGATGAGGGTTTGCTGCTTAGTTCTGCTGGTCAACTTAGGGTCAATGGCAAGTCAGCTGCGGATGCTCAGATATTGCACCCTGATGATGTAATTAGCCACGATGATATTGCCGGTACGCTGGTAGCTATTTCGGTGGTCGATGAGGTTGGTCTCTAGGCTTTCGCCTAGATTCTGTCTCCATTATGGCTAAAACAAGGCGAATTCAATCAACGTTCAGCCTGTCTTTTCTGGACATTATGTCCTGTGGTCTGGGAGCCACAATATTGCTGTTCTTGATCGTTCGCCACAATATCGATCCGGATCCAACCGTCTCGATAAATTTGCGGTCCGAAACCACCCTACTCCAGGAAGAGATTCGTTTGGGCGAGGAAAACCTAGTACGTATCCGCAATACTATTTCCGATGTTGATGAGCAGATGGCTGAGGCGCAAGGGCTGGCCCGTCGTATTCAAGCGGAAATAGAAGATCTTCAGAGAGAAATTGAACAGCTAGATCCTAACTCGGTAGAAACTCTCGCAGAGTTGGAACGTCGATTGGCGGAGCTTGAATCGCAAAAGGCTGTGCTGCAGCAAGCCGGCGGTGACCGGGTAAGACAGTTTGTTGGTGAAGGGCAACGCCAATACCTTACGGGCATCAAAATGAGCGGTAATCGAACGCTAATATTGATCGATTCTTCTGCGAGTATGTTGGATACCACAATTATTAACGTGGTTCGGCGACGAAATCAGAGCGATGAAATTAAGATGCAATCACCCAAATGGCAGCAAACTTTGTCTATTGCGGACTGGATAATTACCAATCTTGAACCCGAGACCCGGTTTCAACTGTATGACTTTAATGTTTCGGCTCAGTCGACCGTTGATGGAACAACCGGAACTTGGCTTGATGCTTCAAGTCAGGCGCAGCTCAATGGTGCCGTAGAGGGGCTAAAAAGCACCATACCTGCCGGGGGAACCAGTCTGATTAATATGCTTTCTACTATCGCTTCTCTGAACCCTCAACCAGACAATATCTTTTTGGTGACGGACGGGTTACCAACTCAGGGCCGGGTTCTTCAGACGGGCGGTTCCGTAAGTGGTCGGGAACGTCTGCAATACTTTAATGAAGCCTTGGATGAAGTAGGAAGCGGTATTCCGATCAATGTACTCTTGCTTCCAATGGAGGGGGATTACTACGCTGCTTCGGCATTTTGGTCCATGGCGGTAAAAACTAGAGGGGCCTTTTTAACTCCCTCGGAGGATTGGCCATGATTAGACGCCGTGGGAGTGACGATACCAACATCGCTTTTTTGGATGTCATTAGTTGTGGCTTTGGTGCCATCGTTCTGCTGTTGGTTATCGTACAAACTCAGTCGCCCGAAGTGATTGAAGAGACTGAAACAGATCAGGTCGGCTCTGTTCGCGCCCTGCAAGAGGAGTTGTTCACCTTACGGGGTGAAATTGACATTCTCGATCGGGAATTGAACGCAAAGCATGAACAGCTAGGCATAGAAGATGAGCTAGTCGCCATTCTGCTTGATCAGCTAGAAGTATCTGAGAAAAGATTGTTTGCGCTAGATGAAGAAAATACCGCTGCTGAAGGGCCGCGCGGAGAGCTCCAGCTTGCGCTACAAAGTCTTACGGATGAGATGCGTCGTCTTTATAGTAATTATCAAAATGAGACCAACTACATCGGCGGTATACCGGTTGATTCTGAGTACATCATTTTTGTGATCGATACGTCCGGCAGTATGTTTACCTATTCATGGCCGCGAATGATTCAAGAGCTTGTAGATATATTGGACGTCTACCCTAGTGTGAAAGGCATTCAGATAATGAATGATATGGGCCAATACATGTTTACCAGTTTTCGTGGGCAGTGGATTCCCGATACCGCTGACCGCAGGGAAATTATCGTCAGTCAGCTGAGAAACTGGCATCCGTTCAGTAACAGTAGTCCGGTTGAAGGCATACAAGCTGCGATACAGACCTTTTATCAATCTGACCATAAGATTAGTATTTATGTGTTTGGAGATGACTATACGGGCAGGTCACTGGAAGCTGTGCTTGATACAGTGTACAACTTGAATCGGCAATCCGGATCAAGTGAGCCAATGGTGCGAATACACGCTATTGGTTTCCCATTGATGCTTGCCGTTGGAGAAGCTGATGCTGCAGCAAGATTTGCCGCTCTGATGCGGGAGATAGCTCAACAGAATATGGGTTCTTTTGTAGGATTAAATGACTTTAGGTAATTTATGAATTTTAGACATTCCATTATGTTTGTATCTCTGGCTTTTGTTGCAGGCTGCTCGTCGGTGCATACCATCAATGCCGAGTTCCCTACTCCCCTCGTTGACCCTCTACAGAAAACAGCCTTCCTCGATTTACCGGAGGAGTTTACGACTTATCAGTTTATTCAAGATGAAGAAGATCGCGGTGACATCACCATAATTCTTGGTCAGGCCCATAAAAACCTTTTTAGCAGTGTTGTTTCAGCGCTATTTACCGACCTTAGCCTTTCTCCTGAGACCGCCGATATAACGTTGAGACCGGAAGTGAACGCTTTTCAATACGCGTTGCCAAAGGAAACAGGCTCCACCTTTTATGAAGTTTGGCTAAAGTACCGCTTGCAAGCTACGGATGCTGACGGCGTTGAAATAGCCGATTGGCTAATTACGGGATACGGAAGAGCTACGGATGAGAGACTCCAATCCGAGGGCACCGGCATAAATGGAGCCGCAGAGGAAGCGCTGAGAGATATAGGTACTCAGCTAACCCTCGGGTTCGCTCAGCAGGCGGATATAGAGAATTGGTTAAATGCAGAGATGCAGCAATGATTAAGTCGATTGTCCATGTATCCAGCCTATGGCTGCTAGCTGCTTGTAGCACGGTAACCGTGGATCAAATGCGTTTAACTGAGACCAATATAGATTTGGGTTCAGACACTGTGGTAGTTTTGGGACGTCAGCACTCCCCGGCCTACGAGGCTGAGGCGGACTTGGTAACCTGCGTTGCCCGCGAGCTTGGTCAAGGCGCTATGGGTATGGAAGTTATTCCGGACGGACAATTTGTTGATGCCCTTTACCCTTGGTTTGAACCCCGGACCGCGCCTCTGAGTTTGGCCCGTTTAGAGACGCTGTTGGAACAGCAGATATTGCAAAAAGCAATTGATGACTTTGAAATACGCTACATTATCTGGATAGAGGGAAATACCGAAACTACTGACTCTAGTGGTGGATTGAGCTGCACAATATCCCCCGCAGGAGGCGGCTGTTTAGGTCTGGGGATGTGGGAAGATGAAGCTACCTACGAAGCTAGTGTCTGGGATTTTCACGCCATGACAGAATCAGGGCGTATCAGTGTAGATAGCCACGGTACATCCTATTTACCAGCAGTAATTATCCCTATTCCCTTCCTTGCGCGCGTTCAAACCAACTCTTGTAAGGGGTTAGGCAAGCAAATTCAGTCCTTTATTGTTCAGGGTTAATCGATGAAGGGCTCAGCTCGATTTAAATCATTTCAATGCATAGCTACAGCGCTCTTATTATGCGCTGGGGTTTTCGCTTACGCAGATAGCGAAGTAGAGGCTGGCCAGAAACTCCACGAAGAACTACTTCTTACAGAGCGTTTTTACCAGGACGAAGCACTGAGTGCCTATGTCAACGAAATAGGCCAGAAACTCGCTGCCAATAGCGATTGGCCGGAAATTGACTATCACTTTTTTGTAGTCGATAGCGGTGATATCAATGCCTTTGCGTTACCTGGCGGATATATTTATGTGAACCGGGGGCTTATCAACTACCTCACGTCGGAAGCTCAGCTAGCTGGGGTACTGGCTCACGAAATCGCCCATGTAACCCGGCATCATCACGATAGGCGCGACAGCACTAATACTATGGGTAATGTTGCCGCTTTTATGGCTTCTCTTATCACCATGAATTCCGGTGTTGGCGATGCGGTGAGCATCTGGAACAACGCTCGTGTGAGTGGATTCGGTCGGGATATGGAGTTAGAGGCCGATAAGTACGGTGCTGAATATCTGTATCGAACTGGTTATGACCCTGAAGCTATGATCGAAGTGCTAGGTATTCTTAAAGATCACGAAACCTTTATGAACCGTGAAGCTCGAAACGCGGGTGGTCAATCCACCTATCACGGTGTCTTTGCTAGCCATCCGCGCGGAGATGCTCGTCTTAAAGAGGTTGTCGCCCAGGCGGGACTGCTATTACCTGGGGAAGAATTTCAAGGTCGTGATGACTATAGAACTACTGTGGACGGCGTAGTTTTTGGACGAAGTTCAAACAGCAATGCGCCTCCGGGGAAAGCCCGCTACGTTCATAAGGGGCTGGCGGTCACCTTTACCTACCCTGATGACTGGAATAGAACTACTTCCGGATCTACTATTAGTGTGGCCTCCCGGTCTGGTGATATCGAGCTAAAACTGGAAGTCGCGACCATTGCCGACAACGAGTTAACCGCTGAAGAAATGCTGTTGGCGCGCTATTCCGTAGATGAACTACTTAATGCTAGCGAACATAGTCCAATTTACGAAGAAGAGACAGCGATTACGGGCTTTATTCAGTTTGGTGCGTTAGTGCAAAGAGTGGCTGCGACTAAACTCGGAAGCAACGCCTATTACTTTTCGACTGTTTTACCGGGTAACGCCGATGACGAAACAGATCAGCTTCAATTGGAGATTATGGCTAGCTTTAGGCAGGCGTCTCAACAAGACTTGCCTCCAGACCGAGAGCTTCAGGTCTATTACCAGAGGCTTGAGCCCGGCGAGACCTTCTTGGATTTGGCCAGAACCTCTGTGCTTGGCCAAGAGGCTGAAGCCTATCTGCGCTTGATCAATGGCTACTACCCGGCGGGTGAAGCTCAGCCAGGAACCTGGATGAAATTAGTCGAATAGTCTTTCCGAACCTTTAACTAAACGCGATTCAAGTAACTGACGTCAAGGATGACAGAGTATGGATACCCACGCACCGCATAAGCCCCTATTACCTTCACTGCGCACTTCTGCGACCAGCAAAGTAACGCCCTCTCGGATTTTTGAAGCAGCTGCAGAATCGAATCTGCACTGCTTTTGCTTGCTTCAGTTGATAGAGGTAGAGCCTGGCCAAAAAGATTTTGTTGTGCTCTTCGCAAATCAAAAACTGGCTAAATTGTTACAGATGGATCGGGATCAGATACTGGGTAGTCGCCTTAGCAAGGTTTACCCATTTTCAGATAACTGGGTTCAGTGCGATCGGTATTTCCAGGCTTATGCATCCGGACAAGCTGCAATGGAAGAATTTCCATTGCAGCTATTTGGCGAAACCAGATGGTACCGGCATGAAGTAGTGCCCATTGGCGAGAATCAGCTCTCCATTACAGCAGAGGATATAACGTCCAGGAAGTCACTTCAGAAACAGCTGGTCCGTAAAGCCTATTTTGATGATCTAACGGGGCTGAAAAATCGGACTTCCTTGATGCGGTATCTGGAACGCAAAAGCGAGCAAGGCGCGCAGTGCTTTCTAGTATTGTTGGATATAGATAATTTTAGAAGTATCAACCAATGTTATGGATCTGGCACGGCGGATTTATTGATTAAAAAGCTTTCATTAGCTTTGCTGAGCCTTGAGGTTGGAGATTGCTACAGGCTCAATGCCGATGTATTTGCTTTGATAGTCATTCGTCGTGATAGCGAGGCAGCGCTGAGCGATGCGTCAATATCTAGGTGGCTACAAAAACTCTCTGGAATCTACCATCTGAAAGCCCACAGGGTAGCCTGCTTTCTGTCAGCAGGCTATTCGGTCCGCAGTAGTACCGATCAAATTGAGGGCTCAGATTTTTTGTCCAGAGTAGAAATAGCTCTGGCACATGCCAAATCAATTAACCCACCTAAGGTGACCCGCTACTTCGGTTCTATTATGGAGGCTCATCAGCAGAAGCTCAGTATAGGAGGTTCATTGGCTGAAGCGCTACGAGTACAAGAGTTTACGGCGCACTACCAACCTCAGTATGACCTGAAAAGGGGTTGCTTGGTCGGCTGCGAGGCGCTGTCTAGATGGCATAGCAGAGATCTTGGCCATGTGTCTCCCGAACTTTTATTGATGTTGCAGAGCGAAATGAACTTGCTTGCACCCCTAGACCTTGGATTGTTAAAGACAGTGGTGGTTTTCTGCAATCAGTTACCCCTGTTCCAGGATGGTATATGCCTGTCGGTAAATGCATCTCCTTCGAGTCTTTTGGACTCTGGATACTTGGATCAGCTGATTGCTCTATCTAAGCAGCTACCCAGTTGGGTGTCTCTTGAAGTTGAAATTACCGAGAATGCCTTAATTTCCGATGACCAAAGTCTGAATCATGGCATGAAGCGGTTACTAAACGCAGATATTGGAACCGCTTTGGATGATTTTGGATCTGGTTATTCGAATCTGAATTACCTGTCTTCATACCCTTTTGAGAAATTAAAGTTGGATCGTTCCCTGCTTCAGAATATCGAGACTAACCCACGCAATGGCTTGTTGATTTCCGCCACTATAGATCTGGCCCATCGTCTGGGTATTCAGGTATTTGCTGAGGGTATTGAAAGCGCCTATCAATACAAATGGCTGGTAGATGCGGGCTGTGATTTGGGTCAGGGATACTTTCTGTCTAGGCTTCTTGCAGAAAAGGACGGCCTGTTACTTTTTGAATCAATAAACGTACGCATGTTAGATAAATAGAAACAGCGCTAACCCCAAAAGCACCCGGTATATGACAAAAGGCATCAGGCCGATTGATTGGATCAGTTTCAGAAAGTAATGGATACAGATATATGCTGATACGCCTGATATCAGGGTAGCTATGGCTATTACCGACCAGTCTGTGCCATTACTTCCCAGAAGCTCCAATGCTTGCCAGGCTCCGCTGAGCGCGATTATGGGAATTGACATCAGGAAAGAAAATTTAGCCGAAGAAGTTGGCGATAGTCCGAGTAATAGCGCGGCTGTGATAGTTATCCCTGAGCGCGAGGTTCCCGGGACCAATGCGGTGGCCTGAGCGATGCCAATTATCAGCACCAGCTTCCAGCTTAGGTCAGCTATTTGTTTGCCACCCTTGCCCATGCGGTCCGCAATCAGCAGCAACCCGGCGCCGATTAGCGTGGTGTAGGCAATAACCTGAGCACTGCGTAGCTCGGTCTCGATAAAGTCTTTAAATATTAACCCGGCAACTGCAGCCGGAATGGTCGCTAAAACCAGAAACCAGGCTAGTTGCCCCTGATCGGACCAGCGGCCCCTAAGGCTGTCTAAGCCACCTAAGGCAATTGCCCCCACATCACGTCGAAAGTAGAGAATAACTGCAACCAGGCTACCTACATGCACGGCAACGTCAAAGGCTAAGCCCTGATCGGCCCAGCCTAATACTTCCTTTGGTAAAATAAGGTGTGCAGAACTCGATATGGGAAGAAATTCCGTAATACCCTGAATAATCGCTAGAATAATTGTCTGGAAAATATCCATTTTGTATTTTGCTTCGTTCCCTATTTCTTACGACTTTTGTTGTTCAAGAGTTTTCCAAGCTGATTTAGATCGAAGATAGACCGGTTCAGCTTGCATGGCGGTTATTTGACCACCTTCAGTGATACGTTTTTCCGCCAATGCGAATAAGTCTGAGGCTCTTGCTGGTGTTTGGTTGATTTTAGGCGAGTTTGCTTCAACCGCTTCAGCACCGCTGCCAAGTATAAGGGCTAGATCCGCGGGCAGATCAATTTGATCAAGGCTGCTTAAACTGTCCTCGCAGAGCCTAGATAACGCGTTTTTCTTACTGGAATATTCGAACAGAGCCCAATAGAACTCTCCCATGCGCGCATCGGTGATGGTGAGGAGTGTGCCACCCTCCTCCAGAGGCTTGGTTGAGCTAGCAGCAGCTGCCATTGCTTCAAGGCTAGAAATTGGGGTCAAGGGAAGGTCTAAGGCGTAAGCTATACCCTGAGCTACTGCAGTGGCGATTCGCAGGCCTGTGAAAGATCCGGGGCCTGCTGCCCAACATATGCTTTGAAGTTGTTCTTTCTCGATATCCGCTTTGATCAGGCAGTTTTCTACTAAACCCAGTATCAGGCGAGCCTGACGCCGGGTGCCTTCCTCTTCAATTTGCCAAAACTTAGTGCCGTCAGAAATGGCGACCGAGCAAACATGATCACTACAATCTATAGCGAGAGCGGGATACATTAGGAGGAAATGGTCCCAGCAGTATCAGTGATCGCAAGAATATGCGGCATCAAAATTTGTTCTAAAGCATCTATATGTAACGCCGAGTCATTTAGGCAGGGAATTAGCCGCAGCTCCTCACCTCCAGCCTCGATAAATATTTCAGCGTTCTCCATCGCTATCTCTTCAAGTGTTTCAATGCAATCCGCTGCGAAAGCCGGACAGACAACGTCAATGCGCTTAACGCCAGCTTTTGCGAGTTCCACCAATTTGACTGCTGTATATGGCTTTAGCCACTCAGCCTTTCCAAACAGAGATTGGTAGGACATGCTTGATCGCTCTGGATCTAGCTGTAATTGGGCTGATACGGCTCCAGTCGTGCACTCACAGTGGCCGGCATATGGATCTCCTTTGTCAACATAAGAGATAGGAATGCCGTGATAGGAGAAGAGTAGGTAATCGGCTCTACCATGCTGTTGCCAAAAACCTTCAATACTTTTGCTTATGGCTCCTGTGTAGGCACTTTCGTAAAAGTAGCTATTGATGATGTTGAGACTAGGTAAGGCGCGATTCGACTGCATATACTTAGCAACCTGATCATATATTGCACCCGTGGTGGAGCCTGAATACTGTGGGTACATAGGCAACACTATAATTCGCCGACTTCCGCTCTTATAGGCCAGGTCCAGGGTGTCGGCAATTTTGGGGTCGCCATAGGTCATCGCATGAACAACATTGGGGGCATAGTCGCCTAGGCTGTCTACTAACTTTGCCTGCAGGGCTTTAACTTGGCGCTCGGTTATAACTCGAAGTGGAGAGCCCTCCTCTGTCCAAACTTTGCTATAGGTCTCTATTATCTTGCGCGGTCTTAAGGTCAAGACAAAGCAGTTGAGAATGATCCACCAAATTGGCCTGGGTATTTCCACTACTCTGCGATCCCACAAAAAATCCCTTAAGAAGGATCTTATTGCAGGAACCGTCAGTTCTTTAGGAGTGCCTAGGTTAACTAGTACTACAGCTGCTTTAGTTCGAGTGCCTTTCATTTTTTCTATGTGCCGAGGCTATGAGCCAAGAGCAGCTAATACTTTAGCGCTGATCGACTCTACGCTGCCAACGCCTTCTATAGGGTGGTAGCTAGGCGTGTTTTGCGCGGAGCCTCCGAGGTTTTGGTAAAAAGCGACTAGAGGCTGGGTTTGGTTGGCGTAAACCTCTAAACGATGCCTAACCGTATCTTCTTTGTCATCTTCTCTCTGGCTTAATGTCTCACCGGTTACGTCGTCTAGCCCTTCCCGCTGCGGAGGATTGTGTTGTACGTGATAGACCCGTCCTGATGGGCCGTGCACTCGCCTGCCACTCATGCGAGAAACTATTTCTTCACCGGGAACACGAATCTCAATCACACTATCGATATCGACTTTCGCTTCGACCAATGCTTCTGCTTGCGGAATAGTGCGTGGGAAGCCATCAAGTAAAAATCCGTTCTGGCAATCAGGCTCTGTGATACGTTGCTTTACCAAGTCAATAATAAGCTTGTCAGATACCAAAGCGCCGGCATCCATGACGCTTTTGGCTTTTAGACCTAACTCGGACCCTGAGCTGACAGCTGCGCGCAGCATGTCACCCGTCGATATTTGTGGAATGTTGTAGGCTTGGGTAATAGCCGCCGCTTGCGTGCCTTTACCGGCTCCGGGGGGTCCTAAAAGTATTACTCGCATTAAAAATTCCTATAAAAGGTGTTTGTTACTGCTACAAAATCGACTGGGAAACATACACAGCTAAATAGACTAACTCAATCCGAATCCACTTTTTTTGCTTCCTTCCAATATGATGCTAATTCTTCCATGGACATACCTGAAATATATAGTCCTTTATTATCAACAATATACTCAATCTTTCTAAAGCGATTAGCGAACTTATTTTCTGATTTTCTTAGGACTTGCTCTGCGTCCATTTTTAGCTTTCTACTCAGGTTTAGGCAGCTGAACATTAAATCTCCCAACTCTTCTTCTATATGGGTTCGATCTCCGCTTGCTAAGGCCTCGCGCAATTCAGCGAGTTCTTCATCTATCTTGGGTAGAACCTGTTCGGCATTTTCCCAGTCGAACCCAAGGTTTGCGGCCCTTTCTTGAATCTTTTGCCCTCTCGTCAGCGCGGGCAGATTCAAGGGAATATTGTCCATTACCGAAGATTGCCCTTTATCTAGACGTTCTTTCTTTTTAATTTCAGCCCAGCTGCGGTTCACATCAAACTCAGTGTTACTCGCAGCGCCCCTTCTGGACTCAAGAGTCCCATCCGGAAAAACGTGCGGATGCCGGCGAACCAGTTTCGCGACGAGGTCGGAAATTACCTCCTTTAAACTGAAGCGCCCCTCTTCCGTTGCTAGCTGTGAATAAAATACCGTCTGGAACAGCAAATCGCCCAGCTCTTCACGAAGATCGTTATAGTTTCCACGCTCGATGCTGTCAGCCACTTCGTAGGCTTCTTCTATGGTAGATGAAACTATCGATTCATAATTCTGTTTTAAATCCCAAGGGCACCCGTCTTGCGGATCGCGCAGGCGAGACATCAGCTCTATAAGGTCATCAAGGTCGTATTCCGGGTGGCTCTGGCCCGGTGGTGTATCCGTGCTATTGATCGCTAAAGATACCCGAGGACAGATACCTATCGCCCCGATCACAGGCTATAGCTACCACTAGTGCATTGTCCTGAGCCTCAGCTATATCGAGAGCGGCAGCTATCGCTCCACCAGATGAAACGCCGGCGCATAGGCCTTCCAGTTGAGCTAGTTTCCTAGTGGTGTCTTCTGCACGCGCCTGCGTCATCTCGACAATTTGATCTACTCTGGAGGAGCTAAATATACTAGGCAGGTACTCGGTGGGCCATTTACGAATGCCTGGTATTTTTGCGCCGTCGGTTGGTTGTAGCCCGATAATTTGGATATCAGGATTTTTTTCTTTTAGGTATTCAGATACGCCCATTATGGTTCCCGTAGTCCCCATAGAGCTAACAAAGTGTGTGATTTTTCCTGCTGTTTGTTCCCAGATTTCAGGGCCGGTGGTTTCGTAGTGCATACGTGGGTTATCACTATTTCCAAACTGGTCCAAAACCTTGCCCTTGCCTTGGTTTTGCATTTCCAGGGCCAAATCTCTAGCACCTTCCATGCTGGCTTCCTTGGACACTTCGATCAATTCTGCGCCATAGGCCAACATGCTTGCTTTGCGTTCTTCCGTAGCGCTTTCCGGCATTATCAAAATCATTTTATAGCCACGCATCGCTGCGACCATGGCCAATGCAATGCCTGTGTTACCGCTGGTAGCCTCGATTAGGGTGTCGCCCGGCTTAATTTCACCGCGCTCTTCAGCGCGTCGAATCATGCTTAGGGCTGGCCGGTCCTTTACAGACCCAGCTGGATTGTTTCCTTCGAGCTTGGCGCAAACCAGGCTGCTGCTATTTTTGAGCATGCGCTGTAAGCGAATTAGCGGAGTGCCACCGACCAGGTTTTCGAGGGTAGGTATATTAGAAGTTTCGATGGCCAATGTTCGGTCCTAGTGGATAATAAGTTGATATAGATGGAGCAGCCCAATATTACCTTTGATCGGGCTTTGCCTAAAGGTTTTTAGGCGATGCGAAGTTAGTGATTAAAGACGGTCTAACGTTCTAACATTGGTTACATATCTAAAACCCAACCGTGGGTGCTCGATTGTATGTACATAAAATGACGTTGAAATGCTATGGCTTGGATTAAGAATCACCCGAAGCTTGCCACCAGGTAGAAAGGTGGATTGATCAAGCCCAAGTCGGTCAAATTCCCGTGCATTGTCCATGTCCAAAGTAAGTAGCTCATCGGTTCCATCAAGCTGTATCGCCATCATGAGGGGTGTGGATAGATAAATTTGTATTCGACCACTTCCATGCTGACAAGCCCGCTTTGGTCAAACAGGCCCCCACGGAGTGATGGGCAAATGTTGCTGAACTCCACAGCATTAGAATGATAAATGGGTGCGCGATGTTCATATTGTTATTGTCCCTGACTTTTAGCTTCTAGTTTGCGCTATTAGCTCTCGGCTATTTAGTTTCTTTCCGTCCAGCATCTCATCAATGGCCACACGATTAATATACTTGCAGGCATTTCTAACGGCCTTATCGGAGAAGTCGCTTTGAGAAATAGCCATGATTTGAGCACCGGTCAATGATCTGGACTCTGCGACAACTATGGGCTGCCAGCCAAGCTCCGAAGACAGATTGTAATGTTGGGCAGGATCGATGACATTGCCTTCATAATCGTGGTCAAAAGAGATTCCGTAACCAACTTCTTCCAGTAAGCTGAGTTCGAAACTTCTAAGTAAAGCTTCTAAGTCCGCCTTGGAATCTAATGCAATCAGGGATTCTGAATAGTGGTGATAGAGTCGCGGATGACTGTCCTCAGGAAGCAGCAAGTGCCATAGCAGTTCATTTATATAAAAACCGCTGATTAAGAACTCGCCCTTAAGTTGGTAGTTAACCACCGGTTCACAGTCGGTGAGCGTTTTCAGCTCGCCTCTGCCGGTCCAGCTGAAATATGCTTTACAGAATGGGCTTAATCTAACACTATTTTTTTTATGTGACCTGCTGCCGCGAGCCACTAATCTAACGCGGCCATGGGCTTGGGTGAAAATATCTACAAGCTGACTAGTATCCCGGTAGTCGCGGGCATGCAGGACAAAGCCTTCTATATTTGCTTCGCGCAACTCAATTCGATTCCTGGTAGCCGAGACTTTGCAGGGCGCGTTCGTCGTCTGACCAGTTAGATTTAACTTTGACCCAAAGCTTTAGTAGTACTTTGCTATCCAGGAGCTTTTCAATATCGAGACGCGCGTCAGTGCCTACAGACTTCAGTCTTGTTCCTGCATCTCCGATAACAATGCGCTTCTGGCCTTCTCTCTCAACTAATATCAATGCATGGATTTCAACTAAAGAGCCCTGCTGTTCAAATTTTTCAATTTCAACGGTTGAGGCATAAGGTACTTCTTCGCCAAGCTGTCTCAAGATCTTTTCTCGAACAATCTCGGCCACTACAAACCTGGTACTGCGGTCAGTTATCTGGTCTTCAGAAAAATGGGCTTCGCTCTCGGGTAAATGTGTACTGATCAGTTTGTAGAGCTCTTCAAGATTGTCGCCCTGAAGTGCGGATATGGGCATAAACTCCGCATCCGGCAACTTAACCGCTAGTTCTTGTACATGCGGCAGTAATAGGTCTTTTCCGGCAAGTTTATCGGTCTTGTTTATGGCTACGATCAAAGGAGCCTTTAGCCCTTCAAGTCGGTGTAAAATTTGTTCGTCTTCTTTGGTCCACTTGAGTCGATCAATCACAAACACCACTAATTCAACGTCACGCATTGCCGCTCTAGCTACTTTATTCATGTAACGATTGATAGCTTTAGGCTGGTCTATATGCTGCCCGGGCGTATCTACAAAAATCACTTGTTGATCGGCATCCGTGCGGATTCCCAATATTGCGTGCCTTGTGGTTTGAGGCTTGCGCGAGGTGATATTAAGTTTTTGACCAATCAGGTGGTTTACCAGAGTGGATTTACCAACGTTCGGCCGGCCAATAACAGCGACATATCCACACTTAAACTTACTACTCATCGATATTAACTCCGACAGCGGCCAGGGCTCTATTCGCGGCCTCTTGCTCAGCTGAACGTCTATTAGGACCCTCGCCGACAAATTGCTGATCCTGACCTTCAATGGTGCAGCCAATAGCAAATTGTCGCGCGTGGCCTGGCCCACTTACCTCGACAGTTTCGTATATTGGCAGTGGGTGCCCCCGTCCCTGCAGCCACTCCTGTAAAAGGGATTTTGCATCGCGGACTGATTCAACACTGCTGATTGCCTTTGCCGGAATTTCCAATAGTTTCGCTGACACATCAGAAGCTGCCTGCCAACCACCATCCAGATAAACCGCGGCAATAACTGCTTCAACCGCATCTGCCAAAATTGAATCTCGTCGGTGCCCGCCAGAACTAAGAGCAGATTGACCGAGTTCGATAACCTCCTCTAAGTGCAAAAAACGGGCTATATCTGCGAGAGACTCCTTGCGTACCAAGTGAGAGCGCATTGAGCTTAAATCGCCCTCAGGGGACTCCGGGTGGGTATGAAACATAGATTCTGCTGCAAAAAGGTTTATGAGGCTGTCGCCTAGAAATTCCAGACGTTCGTTGTTGTTTGCGCCGGCGCTGCGATGTTTGAGCGCATGCTTAAGCGTTCGGCTATCAGAGAACTGATAGCCGAGTCTTTCTTGAAATCGACTCAGTGAGTCAGGCATAAGAAAAGGAGGTGCAAATTAGGGGGCTTCGGGATAACGGGCCTCGAAGCTGACCACCACACTGATGTTATAGAACAGGTCAACTTGAGCGTCATAGTCATAGACAAAAGAGGTTTGGTTATTATCTCTATTAATAATAATATCTCTCGCATTTACTTCGATAGAATTGATGGTAAATGCTTTAACCATGGAATCGCGTATTTCTGCATTGGTCTGATTGTTAATAGAACCAATCGGGCTGTCGAGGCCTTCTATAGTAGAGAGCAGCATGATATTTTTGTAGTAGAGAGGCGTTACCTTAAAAGCGCAGAGGGCAAAAAAGACGATCACCACCAACAATGAAAGCAGCGCTAAACTAGACATACCCAAACTTTGTGATTTTCTGTTCATATCAAACCTCTATTTAATACTTCCGGCAGTACCAAATGAAGGAATGGACCAGGGCTCCCAGTGCATCCACACTGCTACCGCTTTGCCTACTATATTGGATTCTGGCACTGAACCCCACTCCCGGCTGTCCAAACTGTTATCTCTGTTGTCACCCATCATAAAGTAATGCCCGTCTTGCACCACTGTTTCGAAATCAACGCCAAGTCGAGTGGCCGGCACCTTAACCTGAATTTCATGCACGACGTCGCCATCAGTTTCCTCGATTAAATCGATGTAGCCGTAAGCATTTGCGCCCAAACGGGCAACAAAGTTTTGATCAAGTGGTAGATCGTTTACATAAACCTGATTTTGGATTACCTGAATATGGTCACCTGGCATCCCTACTAGACGCTTAATGAAGTATCTCTCATCGTGCGGGGGAATAAATACAATTACGTCACCCCTTTCTGGATCGCCAGTTGGGATGATTTTAGTGCCAATTATGGGCAGTCGTACGCCGTAGCTAAATTTATTGACTACTATGAAGTCTCCCACTTCCAGTGTAGGTATCATCGAGCCTGAGGGAATTTGAAAGGGCTCGAATAGAAATGAACGCAAGAAGAATACGATAAGCAAAATCGGGAAAAATGAGCCTGTGTATTCGATTGCACCGTGTCCGGCGCCCTTAAATACAAATTTGTCCAGAATCCAAAATACACTGGTAAAAAGTACCAGCACAAAAAGAATTACCGCAAAATCAAAATCAAAATCCATATCTTTCTCTATTAGCTCAAATATTTAGTCGTCTGAACGCAAAACTGCCAAAAAGGCATCCTGAGGAACTTCTACGTTGCCCAACTGCTTCATGCGCTTTTTACCTTTTTTCTGCTTTTCCAACAACTTTTTCTTTCTGGAAATATCGCCACCGTAACATTTTGCCAATACATTTTTGCGCAATGCTTTGACTGTAGAACGGGCAACTACCTGTCCGCCTATTGCGGCCTGAATCGCTACGTCAAACATTTGCCGTGGGATTAGCTCACTCATCTTTTCTGTGATTTGGCGGCCTCGGCCCTGGGAATTATCGCGATGCAAAATAAGGGCGAGCGCATCCACTTTGTCACCATTGATGATTATGTCCAGTTTTACCAATGGAGCGGCTTCAAATCGTTTGAAGTTATATTCTAGAGAGGCAAAACCGCGACTCACGGATTTCAGCCTATCAAAGAAATCCATAACTACTTCGCTCATGGGGATTTCATAACTAAGGGAAACTTGATGGCCTGCAAACTGCATGCCTTTCTGGATACCTCGACGCTCTACGCAAAGGCTTATCACGTTGCCGATATGTTCCTTTGGTACCAAGATATTAACTTCTGCAATGGGTTCGCGGATTTCATCTACGGTGCCAGGGTCTGGCATTTTTGACGGGTTATCCACCAATAGCACTTCGCCCTTGGATGACAGTACTTGATAGATTACTGATGGGGCGGTTGTAATGAGGTCTAAGTCGTACTCTCGCTCCAGCCGTTCCTGAATAATTTCCATATGCAGCATTCCTAAGAAGCCGCATCGAAAACCGAAACCTAGGGCGTCGGATGATTCCGGTTCATACATAAGGGACGCATCGTTCAACGAAAGCTTCGCTAGCGCTTCGCGCAGTTTTTCATAATCGTCTGAGCTGGTCGGAAAAAGTCCAGAATATACCTGTGGACTTACTTTTTTAAATCCCGGCAGTGCGGGTGTGTCAGAGGTGCTGGCGTGAGTGAAAGTATCACCGACAGGAGCGCCCTGAATATCTTTAATACCGGCTATGATAAAGCCCACTTCGCCAGCTCTTAATTCGTCTTGGGGGGTTTGCTTGGGCGTAAACACACCGACGGTGTCCACCATATGAGGGCGGTTGAGCGACTTGGCAACTAACTTATCTTTTTTCTTGATGGTGCCCTGCATCACTCTCACTAGAGAAACGACGCCTTGGTAGTTATCAAACCAGGAATCAATTATTAGTGCCTGCAGAGGTGCGTCAATATCGCCTATTGGAGGCGGCACAAGCTCGACTAATTGCTCGAGAACCGCATCTACATTTTTGCCGGTTTTAGCACTGCAATATATGGTTTGACTAGTATCCAGCCCAATGATCTCTTCTATTTCCTCACATACTTGCTCTGGCTCGGACTGAGGTAAATCAATTTTATTGAGTACCGGAATAACTTCTAAGTTTTGTTCTATCGCCGTATAGCAGTTGGCAACAGATTGAGCTTCCACTCCTTGAGCGGCGTCTACCACCAAGAGTGCGCCTTCGCAGGCCGCCAACGAGCGGGAAACCTCATAACTAAAATCAACATGACCTGGCGTATCAATAAAGTTGAGTTGATAAACCCGCCCATTGTTTGCCGTGTAAGAAAGCGTAACGCTCTGGGCTTTGATAGTGATGCCGCGCTCTCTCTCAATATCCATCGAATCGAGAACCTGATTTTCCATTTCTCTTTCGCTTAGGCCTCCACACATCTGGATAAAACGGTCGGCCAAGGTCGATTTGCCATGATCGATATGGGCAATGATGGAAAAATTTCTGATATGGCTGAGATCGGACACTAAAAAACAGTTTCTCTGAATTGAAAATAAAGATGCCGCCAAATTTCCAAAGGCGGCATCAGGGCTATTAGGGCGCGCAGTCTAAAGGTTCAGCGGCCTTCTGAATATAGGAGATAGAATTTGTCTGGTCAGAGCAATGTGGCTAGTCGATATCAATAGTGCGGAAAATGGGGGCGCCATCACGATAAAATCGAATTGGCTGTACTTTGCCTGTTCGCATATTTGCGGCTACTGCGGAAATTTCATCTATGTTTGCAACTTCGCTGAACCCTAGCTGGACCAGGATGTCACCTGCTAGAAGCCCTGCATCGGCAGCGGGAGAGCCAGGTTGAATTGATTCAATTAATACGCCGCCGGAAATTCCCAGCTCCCTTGCTATAACCTCATCTATGTCCGATAACTCCATGCCAAAGATTGCATTTGAAGAAGGTCTAAAGGATTTTCCTGAGTCTTTAGCGGGTGTCCTGACACTCACTTGGCTAGGTAAAGTTCCTAGTTCAACGTCGATGGTTTCGCGTGCGCCCTCACGATATATAACTGCTTGTACCATTGATCCGGGATCGATTAGACCAACAACGTGCGGTAAATCATGGGAGTATTCGATTTGATGATCATCAAATTCAATGACAATATCCCCAGCTAGAAATCCTGATCGCTGCGCTGGACTCTGATCGACTACCTGATTGATCAACGCGCCGTGAGGGCGATCCAATCCGAAGGAGGTTGCTAAATCCTGGTCTATATCTTGAATGACTACGCCTAGCCAGCCACGTAAAACTTCTCCGCCATCGAGTAATTGTTCAATTACGTCTTGTGCAACCGCTGATGGAATGGCAAATGACAAACCCATGAAGCCGCCGGACCTTGTGTAGATCTGAGAGTTCACACCAACCACTTCTCCCTTAAGGTTAAATAGCGGGCCTCCCGAGTTACCTGGATTGATGGCTACGTCTGTTTGGATAAAGGGAACATAATTTTGCCCGCTGTTATTAGGCAGGTTTCGACCGATGGCGCTTACAATACCGACGCTAGCTGAGTAGTCCAAATCGAAGGGCGATCCAATCGCCAATACCCAATCACCTACTTCCAGCGTCTCAGGTTGAGCAAAGGTAACTGTTGGCAGGTCTGCCCCATCTATTTTTAGTAAAGCCAAATCAGATTGTTCGTCAGTACCCAGCACCTCGGCCATATATTCCTGACGGTTATTAAGGCGAATCAAGATCTCGTCGGCACCATCTATTACATGATTATTGGTAAGTACATAGCCATCAGCGGAAATTATGAACCCTGAACCTACGGATGACTGTAGAGCGGGTCCTCGATCGAAACCGAAAAAGTCTCGGTATGCTTCCGGTATTTCAGAGCTGTCGTTAGCTCGGCTATTTACTGATCTAACATTGATTTTGACTACGGCGGGCGAAGTCGCATTAATTAGATCCGTAAAATCAGGCAGCTCCAGTGCTGAAGTACTGGCGCAGAACATTAAGCTCGTACTGAAGAGAATGATCGAGGAGAACCGTTTAGTTTTTTTATGCATAGAAATATCCGTTAGATGCATTTGTATTGGAGTTGTGTTTTTAGATGCAGATTGTTGAAAATAATTCAATATCTATCAAAAATTATGATTTTGTAACAGAAGCTAGAACAGCGCTGAATTTGCGCCGGCCGGATTGACAAGGATTGGAGTGGTGTTCTCCAAAATGCGCGGAGCAAAGTCTGCAGCATAGGGAGATCGTTTAACCAGGTAGCGAACCAAAGATGAGCCGACAAGTAGACCAGCTACTCCGCCCACAATGGAGATAAGCTCGCCTTGCAGTTGATAGCCTAGGCCAGCCCCCAGAAGAAAAACTAGAATCGGAATGAGATACAGCGAAAGCGCATTGCGAACGAAAGCACCCTCTTCAACTCCAATCTGAACCTGGTCTCCCGGTGAGACAGATTCAGAAATTCTTTTTTCAGTTTCTATCCACATCAGGCGTGTTGGATTGAGCCATTTATCAAGGATTCCGTTGCCACAACCTGCCTTTGCCGAACAAGAACCGCATCCACTCGAGCTGCGAATCGAAACTTTGACTCGCTGGGGCTCAATATCTATAACTTCTGCGTATTCAGTGATCATGGGCTTTATTGGATAGCAATATCTGCGATAGGAATTAAGCCAGAAGCAATTAACTCTAAGCTTAGTAAGGGCACCTCGCCAACGAGAGTGGCTAGATATACATCTTGCTCCACAGATAGGTAGCTAAGCAAGATATTGGTTGCTCCCAGATTGGTATTTACCGGTGGAAATCTCGGCGCGTCTACTGGTACAAGTGTCACGCTTATGGTTGCAAGGCCATCGGTTAGCACCAGTTCGCTTTGATCCAGTTCTGACAGGTAAGTTGAGTGGATAGTCTTAAAGCCGTCAGGCAAGCGAGCGGCAGCCCATGTAACCTCTGAGTCGATCGAGCCTAATCCTTCGGGTTGCGTGCAATCTACTGCCGCGTCGGCATCAGGTGCTTCTGCAGGCGCGTCTGGAAACTCGATGCTAACGAACTCGTACCGTTCAATAGGCGTTCGTTGCGGTGTCAGGACTACGGTGCGAAGCGTCAGGTAGTTCTCTGCATCCAAAGAAAAGCCGTACCCGTATCTAAAGCTATCTACGGGCAATAAAAGTAGTTCGCTTGCTGCTCTGCCCGCCACGATGCTGTCTTCGGGACGGTAAAAATTGTAGAGACCCGAAAGATTATCAATATCAATCATCGGTCCCGCATCTGGCGCAACGCAATTAATCTGATGGGTCCGCAAAGGCATTCTGCTATTCAGTGCTAGTAAGCTCTGTTGCCCGCTCGTTGCGGAAAGGTTATCCACCCAATATGTAGTCAATTGCCCCGCGCGTTCGAATGCCATGGAGCCTTGATAGGCTTCAGTGGTAGTTGCTTGTACCATTTTCATAAAGAGTTGTTTCGGATCCAGAGGTGAATCCATAGGGTCTTGCGCAAAGGCAAAGTTAGAAGACACTATTGCGAATAGCCCAATTCTGGCTGCTGTTGTTTTCAGCACGGGCTTTCTGAGTGGATTTGGCTTACTGCTGCTCCGCGCTGATCTGTCGCGCAAGAGGAAGTACTGAATTGAGGCTGTCGGAAGTGTTTTCGACATGAGTAGAGATGGCATCCTGAATATGTTTATCGAGCTCAGCTTTGTCAAAGCTTGGCACATCAACGCTTTCAGATACATGGTTAACTTGTACAGGAATGGTTGAGCTAACCGTTTGTGCTTGCAGTGGAGGTAATTCAAACCCATCAGGGATAATAACCACCGGCTGATAATTTGTGGACTGCTCTGCAGCTGCTTGCGTGTTTGATAGAGTGCTCTCTGCATCTGTATTGAGCGGCAGTTGCTGTATGCCAACAAGAGCAAGAACGGCTACTGAAGCTGCAACGGCAAACTGAGATATAGGCTTGAAGAAAAAGTATTTTTGATCGGGTTTAGACTCGGACTCAAGAGCGGCGCTAATGCGCGAAGACAGATCGATGCCACCAAGAGCAGATTTATTAAGAGAGGCACTGCTTAGTTGATGCAAGTGCCAATCTGTTCTCAGGCTATCGTCTTTTTCTAACTCAGCAAGAACACGCTTAAACTCCCATTCGCTGGCTTCTCCGTCAACTAACGCGGATAGGCTTTCGCTTAAATTGGGCTGCTCTGATTGGTTCATAGAGTACCGTTCATATTAGTTAAAAAAATTGCTTGATCCTGTGACAGCCTGTTTTTTAAAAGGTTCACAGAAACAATCGTATTTTTTTGTTGAGGTATTTTACCCCATTTCTGCAAAGAATTATCATCTGCTTAATCTGGAGCCATCAAAGGGCGAATTTTTTCGTTAATCGCCTCTCTAGCCCGGAATATTCGTGATCTTACGGTTCCAACCGGGCAGTTCATAACTTCCGCAATTTCCTCGTAACTCAACCCCTCTAGCTCTCGCAATGAAATAGCGGATTTAAGGTCTTCCGGAAGGGCTTCCATCGTTGCGAAAACAACTTGTTCAAGCTCGTTTCGAAAGAATTCGCCATCAGGAGTATCGTTTTCTCTTAAGGCCTCACTTCCGGAATGAAACTCTGCATCGTTAATATCTACATCGTTTGCTGGTGGTCGACGGCTGCGCGAAACTAAATGGTTTTTGGCGGTATTCACTGCAATACGATATAACCAGGTATAAAACTGGCTGTCTCCGCGGAAATTACCTAATGCGCGGTACGCTTTTATAAACGCTTCTTGCGAAACGTCCTGAGATTCATGAGGGTCGCGCACGAATCGTCCTACCAGCGCCTGCACTTTGTACTGGTATTTAAGAACAAGTAAATCAAACGCCTTTTTGTCGCCCTTTTGTACTCGCAGCACTAATTGGTTGTCGGATTCTTCGGATCCGTTTGTACTCATCTATAACTATCCGTCAAAATTCTTGATAAGAGACCGCTGTAAAACTCAGAAGTTCTATTTCTGATTAATAAGTGACCCAAGCTAATTGCGCTTTATACTACAGGCTTTACTGCCCGCTCACACACAACCGCAGTGGCATTACTGAAGATTATTTAACCTGAGGGCTTTTGGTCAAGCCCTCCTACTGAGACGATTGAATGACGCAAAACCATTATCACGACGCACTGATTATCGGCAGCGGAGCCGCCGGATTGGCTGCAGCTCTCACTTTAGCGGAGCATATGAGCGTCGCCATCTTAAGTAAGACGGCAATAAAGTCCGGCTCCACCTGGTTGGCTCAGGGAGGAATAGCTGCTGTCTTGGATAATGAAGATTCTGTGGAGTCGCATCTGCAAGATACTTTGATTGCAGGTGCGGGGCTATGTCATGCAGATATCGTGCAGCGCATAGCGGAAAATGGCAAAGATTCGATTCAGTGGCTGCAAGACATGGGTGTTGAGTTCACTCCAGCAGCCGGAAAAAAGGGAGAAAATGATCTACACCTCACGCGTGAAGGCGGACATAGCCATAGGCGCGTTATCCATCATAAGGATCGCACTGGCAGAGCAGTGAGTAGCTCACTCTCAGACAGAGTTCTTGAGCACAAAGGCATAGAGGTCTACGAAAACCGTATTGCTATTGATCTACTAAAACAGGCGGACTCAAATTCTAGCAAAATACGATGCAACGGCGCGTACGCGTTGGATTTGAATAATACCGAAGTGGAACTGCATCAAGCGCGAGTAGTTATTCTAGCCACAGGTGGAGCATCCAAGGTTTACCTCTATTCAACGTCACCAGATGGCGCATCAGGCGATGGTATCGCAATGGCCTGGAGGGCAGGCTGTCGAGTGGCCAATATGGAGTTCAATCAGTTCCACCCTACTTGTTTGCATCATCCTAAAGCGCGGTCCTTTCTGCTTTCAGAAGCTTTGAGAGGCGAAGGAGCTATATTGAAATTGCCAAATGGCGATACCTTTATGGAAAAGTTTGACGAGCGTGCTGAGTTGGCTCCGAGAGATGTGGTTGCGCGCGCCATTGATCACGAGATGAAGCGTCTTGGTTGTGACAACGTCTATCTGGATATTAGCCATCGCCCTGCGGATTTCGTTAAGGAGCATTTTCCTACTATCTATGAATCTTGCATGGAACTGGGCATAGATATAACCAAGGAAGCTATCCCCGTTGTGCCAGCGGCGCATTACACCTGCGGAGGTGTTTTGGTGGACGAGAATGGCCAAACGGATTTGAATAACCTGTACGCAATCGGTGAGGTCTCCTTTACCGGTATGCATGGAGCAAATAGATTAGCGAGTAATTCACTTTTGGAATGCATTGTTTACGCCCGGCTCGCTGCTAACCATATATCTAAGCGCGTACGGGACATCCCTGCCCCGGATTACGCTAAACCTTGGGATGCGAGCCAGGTAACGCATTCTGATGAAGACGTGGTTATTTCTCATAACTGGGATGAGTTACGTCGCTTTATGTGGGATTACGTCGGAATTGTACGAACGGATAAGCGTTTGCAGCGAGCCCTCCACCGTGTTCAGCTTCTGCAAAAAGAAATTCAAGATTACTACTCAAATTACCGTATTAGCAATGATCTTATTGAGCTGCGTAATCTGGTAGTGGTTGCGGAGCGTATTATTTTGTCTGCGCTGCAAAGACGGGAGAGTCGTGGCCTGCATTATTCTTTGGACTACCCTGACCTGTTACCCATTGCTCAAGATACCATCATGGTACCAATCAATTTTGCCGGGCAGGACATGATAGTCAGCCGCGATCAAGCTTAGGTTTATTTGCGGCTGTACTTTTGTTTTTGTTGTCGCCCTCGAGCAAGTAGACGCGCAGTTTTCGCCAATCATCCCGGCACAACGCGTCTCTCCAGATTAGTTTCTCAAACCTGGTTTCTTGGCTGACAAGTTTAATATGAAGGCACCAAGGAAGCATTTGATGGAGTGATGCTTGGTAAGGAGTATTGGTACCCTTTTTCAAAGGCAAAAACCCTACTGACGTCAGAGAGACTTTCCCCACAAGGTTTCCGGCAGCCCGGTTTCTATACCAAATATAAATCAGGCAAGAAAAAATACAAAAACAAGCACTGATCTTTGCGAACAAAGAAGCATCTGCAATCGCGATCCAATAGGTCGCCAAGCAAATACCAAAAAGGTTCAGGCTAAATCCCAGTACAGATTTTTTGATGTAGATAGCATCGTCCATAATGCTCTATTTTCTTCCTAAGTTTGCTCATGTTAGGGCTCGCCACGAGGATGAATGTCCTCGTGGCAGGTGGTTCATGCTACGTGAAGAGCTAAATAGCGAGTTAATTTGATTTTCACAATTCTCTACTCTTGTGCATATAGCTGTCTGTATATGCCGCTCTATGCTTCATTCCTTGAATTCCAGACTTTCTAATCTGTCCACTCGTCAGAATACATGAGAAGCTATACCAAGAAAGTGACGGTCACGTATGAGGCAGAATTCATCGTTAAAGTCTAAATTGAAAAACCTTGTGTCGAAAGTGCAATCACTTGTTAGTTCTAACCTTCAGGTCGGCTGTATTGATTGATTTTATCTACAATGATTTTCACTTCTGGATCAGAAGGCACGGCTTTGCCCATAAACCAATCAAATATATCCGGGTCTTGGCATGTCAGTAGTTTTTCGAACCTGATTTGGTCGTCATCAGAAAGAGATTCGAAGCAGTTTTCAAGAAAAGGCAGCAGAACTAAATCTAATTCGAGCATTCCGCGTCGAGTTGCCCACTTAAGTCGATTGATATCCATTAGAATGTTGCATTGTTATGGTCTATTGATGCGCAATTGTACCCTTAATCATAAACTGAATCGCACTCTGATAGCCCAACTCACAGGTAAAGGAATTTATGTCAAATTGGACTAATTTTATTCAGGAACACAGCGAAGGGGTTTCCAGTGATACTGGATTTGTGCCGGTTGCTGAAGACGTGATCGTGGAGGTAGCTGGTGCAGATGCCGCTAAGTTATTACAGGGGCAGATAACCGCTGATGTGAATCAGTTAGCTGATGGAGAATTTTGCCAAGCGGCGCTCTGTACCAATAAAGGTAGAGTTGTATCTACCTTTCATATTCTGCGTGCAGGCCAGAGTTTCTATTGCCGGTTACCTGCAGACAATGCCGAACCGTTAATAGCGACGCTCAAGAAGTATGGAGTCTTTTATAAGGTCGAAGTGACGCTGCGTGAAGATATGGGGATTGCTGTCCTGTTATCAAAGGGCTTGCAGGACACACTGCCAAAAGGCTTATCTGATAAAGCTCTGCTACTTAAGCATGGTCCTGAAATTCAGGAATATTGGATTGAACAAAATCAGTGGCAAGATTGTTGGTCTTTGCTGGCGCAATCTGGCGTTCAAAGTTCCGAGCATGGGTGGAAACTAGCCAAACTGCGATTGGGATGGCCAGAGATATTTCCGGAGACTGCTGAAGCCTTTTTACCCCACGCACTTAGTTTGGACCTATCTGAAGGGATCAGCTTCATCAAGGGCTGTTACACCGGCCAGGAAATTGTTGCCAGAACCCACTATAGAGGGAAATCAAAAAAACGTTTGACGCTGCTACAGGTCGATATTGAACCGGTATTGCCCGGCAGCGATTTAAAGAGCGTGGAAGGAAAGAGTATCGGCACCGTGGTTGTCTCGGCAGCTAGCGATTCAGATAAGGGTGGTTCGGAAATACTTGCTACGGCCAGTATTGATATTGAGGATGTCGGGCAGCTGATGCTGGAGGACAACATAGTGGCATATAGCCGGTTACCGCTTCCCTGGTCTCTGGATGATTGATTCAGTTTTTGAGCTGATCGACTACATAACAAATAATCCAGCTATTCTCGGGTGGATAGTATTCGGCTCATTTGTCTATCTACTAGCCTTTCTATTGCTGATGCCCTTTATCGCCTCAAAGATTCCGATAGATTATTTTGGCGCTGAACAGAAGAAACCCTATGCGCCAAAAAACCTAGGCCTCTACATTATTTATAAGGTATTAAAAAACCTTATTGGTCTATTGTTTGTTCTCGGTGGATTGCTGCTACTGCTAACCCCGGGACAGGGTATCTTGGGAATTCTTATCGGATCTTTACTGCTTGAATACCCCGGAAAATATCGGTTTCAACGCTGGTTGATAAATAAGAAACCTGTTTTGGATGGGCTTAATTGGCTACGAAAAATAGGCGGTGCCGAGCCCCTAGAAGTCCACTAACCTTTGTCGCAGTATTAGATCCTAATCTTCAAGTTGCCAGTCGATCGGGTCAATGCCGGCCGCGGATAAGTAGTTATTGATTTGCGAAAAGGGTTTGCTGCCGAAGAAGCCTCGGTAGGAAGATAGCGGCGAAGGATGAGGCGCAGCTAATACTAAGTGTTTGTCCCGATCGATATTGGCTCCCTTCTTCTGCGCATAGGTTCCCCACAATACAAATACTAGGTTCTCTCGCTCCGCATTAAGACGCTCGACAATACGATCTGTAAATTCTTCCCAACCTTGATTCTGGTGAGATCCTGCTTGCCGCGCTTCGACTGTCAGCGTGGCGTTGAGTAACAGTACCCCTTGATGCGCCCATTTTTCCAGACAGCCTTGGCTCGCCGGAGCAATTGCTAAATCAGACTTGAGTTCTTTATAGATATTGCGCAGGGATGGAGGTATATCCACGCCCGAAGGCACAGAGAAACAGAGACCATGAGCTTGATCAGGCCCGTGGTATGGGTCCTGTCCAAGCATTACTACCCTGACCTGCGCGAAGGGAGTTGAGTTAAGGGCGTTAAACCAAAGGTTTGCCGGAGGGTACAGAACTTTCCCCTGGGATTTTTCCGAAGCTAGAAATGCCTTCAAATCTTGCATATACAGCAGTTCAAACTGGTCTTCCAACTGCGCTAACCAAGAGGGTTCTAGTTGAATGTCCGTCATCTTCTCCGTTTAACCGAAAGGTTCTACTTTAGTTTTTACTCTGACCTCTATTCTGGCCGCATTGCCGGAAACAGAATAACGTCTCGTATGGAAGGTTGATCGGTAAGCATCATGACCAATCTATCAATGCCGATGCCCTCACCCGCTGTTGGAGGCAAGCCGTATTCAAGTGCACGAATGTAATCCGTATCAAAATGCATGGCTTCGTTGTCTCCAGCATCTTTATCAGCCACCTGAGCGTTAAAACGCTCGGCCTGGTCTTCTGAGTCATTTAACTCGGAAAAGCCATTGGCAATTTCTCTGCCGCCTACAAAAAACTCGAAGCGGTCTGTAATAAAGGAATTGTCATCATTGCGCCTAGCTAGAGGCGAAACCTCCGCCGGATACTCGGTAATAAATGTCGGCTGAATCAGCAAATGCTCAACCGTTTTTTCAAATATCTCGATTTGCACTTTGCCTAGGCCATAGCTTACTTTAAGAGGTACATGTAAGGCTTCTGCTATAGCTCTGGCGCCCTCTTCTGTGGCTAGCTTGTCCGGGTCCATTTCAGGGTTATATTTAAGAATGGAGTCAAATACGCTGATGCGTTCAAACGCCTTTGAAAAATCGTATTCATAAACTTCCTGTACTTCGCCGTCTGCATCCCGGCGATGATTCAAAATGGTGCTTCCGCCAAAGATAGCGTCAACAAGCTTGCGCAGTAGATCTTCTGTCAGGTTCATCAGGTCCTGGTAGTCAGCATAGGCCTGATAAAACTCCAGCATAGTGAATTCTGGATTATGACGGGTTGATAGTCCTTCGTTGCGGAAGTTGCGATTAATCTCAAAAACCCGCTCTACGCCGCCAACTACCAATCGTTTTAGGTAGAGCTCTGGTGCGATACGTAAATACATCTCCTGATCAAGAGCGTTGTGGTGGGTCACAAAGGGTCTGGCAGTGGCGCCACCAGGAATAACCTGAAGCATTGGTGTTTCAACTTCCAGGAAATTCAAATTAGAAAAATAATTCCTAATAAATTCAATAATTTGTGATCTTTTCCTTAGAGTGTCACGAGACTCTTCATTAACGATAAGGTCTACATATCGTTGACGATACCTCTGCTCCATATCCGTTAAACCGGCGTGTTTTTCAGGCAACGGCCGCAGCGACTTGGTTAGTAGCTCGTATTCCTGCATTTCAACGTACAGGTCACCCTTTCCAGAGCGCCTAATAGCCCCGCTAGAACCAACGATATCTCCGATATCCCACTGGCCCCAGCGATCCTTTATGTCTTGCTGTACAGGCTTATTTGCATATAGCTGAATACGACCGCTCACATCTTGAATCACGATAAAAGGCCCGCGTTTGGCCATAATTCGTCCGGCAACACTGGCTAACTCATTGGCTGCTTCGAGCGTTGGTTTGTCCTGATCACTATATTTTTCGTCGAGATTTGCAGCTAGATGCTCTCTACGCCAAGTGTTTGGAAAGGCATTGCCTTTCTCTCTGATGCTATCGAGTTTCTCTCTGCGCTCTGCAATTAGGCGATTCTCGCCCTGGTTGGCGTCAGCTGATTGATTTGAATTTTGCTCTGTCATAGTTTTTTCTTTGTTTATTAGCCCGAACTACAGGCCGGCTTTAAGAGAGGCTTCAATAAAATTGTCTAAATCACCGTCTAGAACGGCCTGAGTATTACGCGTTTCGATGTTTGTTCTCAAATCTTTAATGCGCGCATCATCCAATACATAGGAGCGAATTTGACTACCCCAGCCAATATCGGATTTCCCATCTTCAAGAGTCTGCTGCTGAGCCTGCCGTTTCTGCATCTCCAATTCATAGAGCTTTGCTTTTAGCTGCTTCCAGGCTGAATCCCTATTGGCATGCTGTGACCGCTGATTTTGGCATTGAACTACCGTATTTGTGGGTTCATGCGTTAGACGAACCGCTGAATCGGTCTTGTTAACGTGCTGCCCACCGGCGCCACTGGCCCGATAGGTATCCGTACGTACATCCGAAGGATTGATTTCAATCTCAATATCGTCGTCAATCTCCGGAGATACAAAGACGGATGCAAAAGATGTGTGGCGCCGATTACTTGAATCAAAAGGCGATTTACGTACTAAACGGTGCACGCCGGTTTCTGTGCGGAACCAGCCAAAGGAAAATTCACCCTCGATAGAAATGGTGGCGCTCTTAATACCGGCTACATCGCCGGCGGAACACTCAGTAAGAGTGGCTTTAAAGCCCTTGCTATCAGCCCAACGTAAATACATACGTAACATCATTTCAGCCCAATCCTGAGCCTCTGTGCCACCGGAGCCAGCTTGTATATCCAGAAATGCGTTGTTGCTGTCCATTGCGCTGCTAAACATGCGCCGAAATTCTAATATCTCCAATTCGGCCGTCATTCTTTCGCTTTCAGTCACGAGGTCTATGAAACCGTCTTCGTCATTTTCCTCCTGAATCATTTCCAGAAATTCGAAGGCGTCCGAGACTCCTTCTTCTAGGGTTTCTATGGTGGTTACAATAGTTTCTAGGGCTGATCGGTCCTTGCCGAGGTCCTGGGCCCGTTGGGGATCATCCCAAACCGCGGGTTCGGCGAGCTCTAATTCGACTTCCGCCAATCGGTCTTTTTTGTTGACGTAGTCAAAGATACCCCCTCAGCACTTGAGTGCGAGATTGGATATCTTTTAAGTTGTTTATGAGAGCCCCGGTTTCCATATTTTCTAGTTTATTATCCGATCATTAATAGGCCGCGAATTCTACGCAAATAGCGTCATCTTTATAAGTAGTTTCTGCACTCTTCTAAACTCTTCGGCCCTCTCCTGCTCAGCTAAGCCAGATCAAAGCCTCGGCCTCATCCGTAAAGAATTGCCAGTCTAGCCCAGCGTTTTGGGAGGCATACTTATAGACCTCCCAAACTTCATCACCTAATAGCTCTTCACCTATCAAAGATGCGCTTCTTAGACTAGAGGCTTTCTCATCATTCAAGCTGCTGTGTGTGCGCACAAAGGTCAATACATCGCTGAGCAGTATGCCGGCGGGTAGATTGAGGTCGCGCATATCGTAGAGTAGGTTTAGCTGGTCCTGATGTGCAGTTTCCCGAGCCTGTTTGATCATACTCATAAAACGACCTTTATCGAGAGCTCCCTCCGCCTTTATTCGCAGAAGATTTGCCTCTCTATCGACATTGATTTGAAAGTTAAATTCCGTCATTGAGTCACAATCCCTTTGGTAGTGGGTATCTAATCCGGCCTTTCGATAACCCTAAAAGGCGGTAAGGCAGATAGTAGGTACCGAGAATACCCGCTATTTTTCAATCTCGGATCAGTGATTGTAACAGTGCCATAGTCGGTTTCGGAACGGATTAACCGGCCGACTGCCTGTGTCAATCTTATGGCAGCATTGGGAAGCGATAGCTCTCTGAACGAGTTGCCTCCCCCTGCACTTATTCGCTCACTAATGGTCGCTTCTATAGGATCATCGGGAACCGCAAAGGGTATTCGGGTGATTACTAAGTGCGTACAGTAATCACCAGGTAAATCTATTCCCTCAGCAAAGCTCCTCAAACCAAATATCACACTGCCTTTTCCATCATCAATCTTGGATTTGTGCTGCCTGACGATTTCCATTCTAGGAACTTGGCCCTGCATAAGAATCGCTGGTTTCCAGCTCGCCTCAAAGTTTTCGTAGACCCTTTCCATTTGCCGGTTGCTTGAGAATAGAACCAGAGTCGCTTTGTCAGCGTCCACAGCTTTTTCCAGAAACTCGGTAATGTAGCGGTCGTATTCGACGTCATTGCGAGGGTCTGCGGCCCTAGGACAAAGTTCAAGAGTTGCTATATTTGGGTAATCGAAAGGGCTTTGAATTGACTCGCTGGTTGTAGTTTCAGGAAGCCCGAGTTGATCTAGTAGGCGATCAAAGTTGCCTTTAACCGACAGCGTTGCCGAAGTTAATACGGCGCCAGCAGCCCTATGCCAGAGCAATTCACACAGTTGAGTACTGATATCTATAGGCGCAGCAAAAAAATCAAATCCGCCGCCGCGCGCATTGCGGCGTATCCAACGTGCAAAGTATTGATCATCTGAATCGGGCTGGGAATATCTGTTTAAGAGTTCATGCCAGCTTTCTGCTCTAGCTAGCCATTCGCCGACTATAGGAAACCAGCTTTGTCCTATTTCTTTTGAATCCGCAGAGTCGGAATCAGCTAGCTTCTCTAGCTCATAGCCAAGCTGCTCTATGCTAGTTCGAATTTTCTTGCTCAGGGGCAAAGCAGAGTCGCTCGCTGCCAACAACAGTTCAGGCACCTTACCGTGTTCAAAACGAACCGTCTGATCCGATCTATTTTCGGCGATAGGCTCAGCGGCAACTTCCAATTGACCAATAGAGGTAAGAAAGGCTTCTGCTTGGGATCTGAGATCCAGAATTATGGTAGCGAGGCCGCCTTTATCCAGAGATGCATGGAAATGCTCAGACATTTTGCTAAGGGAGGTAATTATTTCACCTAAAGCACCGGCCGAGGCGCCCGTACTCATTCTGGCTGATAGGTGGTTGCGTGTTTTTTCTATTAAGTGATGTGCTTCATCCAATACATAAATACTATCTTCAGGAGCGGGAAGAATGACTCCGCCTCCCAGCATTAGATCTGCTAGAAGCAAATCATGATTGACTACCAGGGCGTCTAATTCTTCTACAGACTCTCTCGCTTCATAAAAAGAACAGTTGCTAAAAAACGCGCAGCGCCCACCCATACAGCTGTGGCGATCACTGGTTATCAAATTCCAATCGGCATCATTTATGGTGTCTGGCCAATGGTCTCTATCACCGTCCCACTGGTCTGAAGTTCTTGCGCTTTCAAGGGTGGAAAACAGTTTGAGGCTATCTTGGCTCAGGGCTTGCCCGCCTTCAAAGTAATCGACAACTGCCATTCCACTAGTGCCGCCGTGCAGGCTTTTGTCCAAATTCGCTTGGCACAGGTATCTTTTGCGTCCTTTCACCAATCCATAACTAAAGGGAGTGTCGAGCACTTTTTTAATATTAGGTAAGTCCTGGTTAACCAGTTGGTCTTGCAGTGCCGCGGTAGCTGTTGAGATCACCAGTTTTTTATTTTTCGCCAGCGCTATATTGCTGGCTGGAATGAGATATCCCACACTCTTACCGACGCCGGTGCCCGCTTCCATCAAAGACAGTCCGCTATTTTCCGCATCACAGAGAGAGCGAGATATGGCCGCTATCATTTGCTTTTGGCCCCCTCGCGCCTTAAATCCCTGGTCTTCCAGCAAGGCGCTATAGGAAGTTTGTATAGAAAGGCGAAGAGGCTCGGGTACCACTGATTTACTCATGTAGAGAGATGTGGCCCGGTTAGATGGTTGCTAAGGAGTTGATCAAAGTATTTAGATCAGATTTTATTTTGAGCAGCTGGCTGTTTGGGTACTCATCAGAAGTTTGTAAATTACCCCATACCGGCTGTGGCCAACAGGCATCAGTTTTAAAACGACCGATAACATGCAAATGTAACTGACTCGCTAGATTGCCTATCGCTGCGGTATTGATCTTGTCTGCGCTATGCTCGTTCAGAAGATATTGGCTGAGCTGATCTGCAAGCAAATCCAAGTTCGCGCGCATTTGAGCGGGTAGCTCGAATAACTCCCGAAACTCAGCAGCATTGGATAACGGTACTAAAATGAACCAAGGTACCGAGGCATTTCTATGCAGCAAAACGCAGATATCGTTGCTCACCAATAGTTGGTGGCAGTCTTTCTTGAGTTGGGGGTGGAGTTCCATGTGCGAACTAATATCTATGTCGTGGAATTCAGGTCGAGGAATTCGGGTTCAGGAATACAGAGTTTTCTGAAGTTTTTGATATATTACTTCAGCTAAATGACAAGCTTGGACTAGGCTGCTGGGCTTGTCTAGATGGGCCGTTTATACAACTTTAACAATCTTGCTAAATAAACTCCTAAATGCGTACTCAATAGGTAACATTACGCCGGTTTTATTAACCAATCTTTACACCTAGCGGGTACATTCACATACAGGCACTGCCTAAAATGTAGCCCTAGCTTCATGGATCAAAAAATGAAAAAAGTATTTAAGAAAAAATGGGTGTTCGGCGTTCTAATTGCGGGCGCTGCTGTTTGGTATTTTCAGGGCGATGAATCGACCACTTCGGTTGAGTTTCAAACTGGTCCTCTTTCGACCGGTGATGTTGAGAGTATTGTAAATACTGCTGGTACTTTAAGCCCATTGAGTATTGTAGAAGTAGGCTCAGAAGTCTCTGGCCTAATTGTCGAGCTCAATGTTGATTTTAACTCTCTGGTTCAGGCCGGACAGCTCTTGGCTCGAATCGATGATCGAGATGTAAGAGTGGCATTGCGACAGCGAGAGGCAGACCTGTCAGTGTCGAAAGCGAATCTGGTTCAGGAAAAAGCGGCACTACTAAGAGCTGAAACGGATGATGAGTTTGCAAAAAACCAGTTAGTTCGCTCTGAATCATTGCTTGAGCGTCAACTAATAAGTGAAACCGATTATGAAAACGCCTTGAGCACAGTGAGATCGGCGGAAGCGAATTTGGAATCTGCCAAGGCTTCAATTATTTCTGCCAACGCCAATATTCTTCAGCGCGAAGCGCAGCTGGAACAAACTCAAATCGATTTGGAGCGCACGCAAATTACCTCGCCGGTAGACGGGGTAGTTATTAATCGGCTGGTGGATCTCGGCCAAGCAGTATCAGCAAATCAGAATATTCCTACCCTTTTCGAAGTGGCTCAAGATTTGTCTGAGATGTTAATTGAGGCAGATGTTGGTGAAGCGGATATTGGTAAAATTTCTGAAGGCCTAGATGTGCGATTTACAGTAGATGCCTACTCAGGGCAAGACTTTGTAGGGAATGTTTCTCAGGTGCGTAAAGCAGCAGGTTCATCCAACAATGTAGTTACCTATACCATCATTATTGATGCAGCCAACCCTCGTGAATCATTGCTACCGGGTATGACAGCTAACGTTGATATCGTATTGGGGAGTAAAAGCGATGTTCTGCGCGCGCCCAATGCAGCCCTTAGATTTCGTCCTCCAGGTACCGAAGAGGATGCCGCGGAAGAACGTGGTGGTTTTGGTGGAGATAGAGACACCTCTGCTGCAACCGAGCAGATGGCTAAAGACATCGGGCTTGAAGGCGATAAGTTGGAGCAATTTGTTGCAACAGTCACACGCAATCAGGAGGAGATTCGGGATTCTCTTACAGCGGCAAGAGAAGCCGCAGCTGGCGGTGGTGGCGGATTTGGTGGCGGTGGATTTGACCGAAACTCCCTTACTAATATGGCGAGAAAGCTAACCAGCGAGCTACAGCTAATACTGACAGACGAACAATTTGCGGCTTATCAGGCGGCTACTGGAGACGCTTTTGGTGGTGGTCGTAGTGCTGGTGGCGGAGGTGGTCGAAATACAGATGGCCTGACGGGCACTGGAACTATATGGGTTATGCGAGATGGTGAACCTGTCTCTATAGCGGTTCGCACCGGACTGGCTGACACCCAATATACCGAGATTCAATCCAACGAACTGGTCGATGGCGACGAAGTAATAGTTCGCGCGGTAGTACTACTAAATGACTGAGCCAGTAATACGTACAGCTGGCATAAAGAAGGCTTACCACATGGGTGAGCAGACGCTTTGGGCCCTGGACGGCATCGACACAATAATCGAGCCCGGTGAGTTTGTGGCAGTAATGGGCCCTTCTGGGTCTGGCAAGTCTACCTATATGAATATGATTGGTTGTCTCGATGTTGTTACCGAGGGACAGGTATATATAGACGGAAGTGAAGTCTCTTCCTTTCAGCCCGATGAGCTCGCGACTATTCGCAATGAAAAAATTGGTTTCGTCTTCCAGCAATTCAATTTGTTAGCGCGAACTACAGCAGAAGAAAACGTTAAGTTACCTCTGCTCTACTCGCAGATTCCCGAGAGCGAATGGTCCGAACGCACACTAAAATGTTTGGAACAGGTGGATTTGGGTCCACGAGCCGATCATCAACCTTCTCAGCTTTCCGGTGGTCAACAGCAACGGGTAGCTATTGCTCGTGCGCTGGTAAACGACCCGGTAATGATTCTTGCCGATGAACCAACCGGTGCATTGGATACTCATACCACCGAAGAAATTATGGCTTTGTTTCAAGAGCTCAACGAGAAAGGCACCACTATTATATTGGTGACTCATGAGCCTGAAGTAGCTGCCTACGCAAAACGGCAGCTTATTTTTAGAGACGGACATTTGGTATCGGATGAGCTCACAGCCAACCGTGTCTCTCTGGATATTGATAATTCTTCACTTGTTAGTAACGAGCAATAACGCGAGTATTATTAAATGAATATATTTAAACTTTTTAAGATCGCGCTTACCGCCCTCACCCTTAATGTGATGCGCAGTATTTTGACTATGTTAGGCATAATCATTGGGGTATCCGCCGTAATAATTATGGTTTCCATTGGCGCCGGTGCGCAACAAGAAGTGGACGCTCAGCTAGAGGCTATGGGCGGCAACGTACTAATCATCTTTGGTGGTTGGAACAATAGAGGTGGCGGAGGTACCGCTGCGGTTGCCACGCTAGAAGACGGCCATGCGAACCTAATGCTCGAGCAGGTTTACGGTGTTGAAGCCGCCACACCCTATGTACTAGGTAAATCCCAACTTATCTACGGAAACCTCAATTGGTCCGCAGACATCATGGGCACTACAAATGACTTTTTTGTTACCAAAAACTGGGATCTTGAATCTGGCCGTGGTTTCACCGCTGCTGAAATGAACTCCGGTGAAAAAGTAGTGATAATCGGATCCATCATTAAAGATGAGCTCTTTGGTGCCTCTGACCCTATTGGTCAAAGTGTTCGGGTTGGAACCTTTAATGCAATGATTATTGGCGTGCTCAAAGCGAAAGGACCGGATACACGTGGCGATGATCAGGACGATGTCGCGGTTATGCCACTGAAAACGGTTCGAACCAAGATTACCGGTATCAGCAAGAGCAGCCCCAATTCCGTTAGCTATCTTGAGGTGAAGGGTTCCGACACCGTAAGCATGGCTTATGTGGAAGAAGAAATTACCAGTTTGCTGCGCCAGACGATGAAAGTAGCAGACGATAAGGAAGACCCCTTCCGTATACGTGACTTGGCCGAAACCGTTGAATCACGTGCCGAAACACAAGCGATATTCAACACCCTGCTCGCGGCTGTTGCCTCGGTAAGTCTTGTGGTCGGCGGTATTGGGATTATGAACATCATGATGGTTTCCGTTACTGAGCGAACTCGCGAGATCGGTTTGCGCATGGCTATTGGCGCAAAGCCAGATGACATCCTGAATCAATTTTTGGTTGAAGCTATTACGCTATGCGGCGTAGGAGGTTTGATCGGCATTGGAATTGCCTTTGGTGTGACCTATTCCATGGAAACCTATTTTGACATGGTCACAGTTATCAATCCTGAGATCGTATTTATCAGCTTGGGTTTCTCGGCGCTAATAGGTGTGTTCTTTGGCTATTACCCTGCCCTTAAGGCGTCGCGGTTACAGCCAATTGATGCACTTAGGTATGAGTAGCATATAGACATCTACCTTATGAATTGGAAAGCCGCCTATTGGGCGGCTTTTTTACGCTTGCGGCGTTCCTCACAAGGGTAAACTAAAGGACTGTACTTCATCATTGGTTAAGTAACGCCATTGCCCGACCTCAACATCAAGACAAATATCTCCGATTTGCTCTCGGTGAAGTGAGACCGCACGATTGCCCACCGCAGCGAACATACGCTTTACCTGATGGAACTTGCCTTCAGTAAGGGTCAATAGTACTTCTTTGGGGGTAACTACCTGCAATGTAGCCGGTAATGTTAATTGCTGCTCGCCTTGTAATTGAACGCCTTTTTCAAACTTTAAAGCTACATCCTCGGCAATCTCACTGGTCAATTCATGTGCAAGTCCCACACGATAAACCTTGCTGCATTGGTTAGTTGGCGCGGTAATATTAAATGACCAACGCCCGTCATCAGTGATCAACACCAAACCGGTTGTATCGGCGTCCAGACGTCCTGCGATGTGCAGCTCTGAAACCCTGCCGACATCCAGATGATGGAACAGCGATGGATAGGCTTCATCGATATTTGAACAAATGGTATCCGCAGATTTATGCATAAGAATATAGCGGAAGTCTCGAGCCTTCAGCCTGGCTCCGCCTAACAGCACGCTGTTATTTCCATGAACCTGAGTAGCTTCATCCGTTGTAATCGCATCATTAACGCTAACCTTTCCAGCATTAATCCGTTGGATAGCTTCACTTTTAGCTAGCTCGGTACTTTTACAAACGAATTTATCTAGACGCACTTTTTAGGCACTTTTTAATCACTCTAAAGTAAGGCTGATTTTAGGAAAAACGGACAAGGGCAATGCCCATGTGTTTTTTCTCCGCTGCCAGGATGCTCAAAATATAAGTCACTGGCGTGCAGCAGCAAGCGGTCTGCCATCCCTTCGCTACTAATGCTTTTATAAAGATCACAGCCAAGAATGGGATGGCCTATGGACTGGCTGTGGACCCGTAATTGGTGAGTACGCCCGGTATGCGGGGTAAGCTCCACTGCGGTCCGGCGCGGGTGTTCTAACCGTTGTAGAACCCTGTATTCAGTCATAGCGGTCTTACCAGTCGCTTCGCAAAGCATTACCCGGGGGAAATGCTTTTTATCCTTCGAGATAGCGGCTGTAATCTGCCCTGTGTCCTCGGCAACCCAGCCCTCCAGAACGGCTATATAGCGCTTTTGAATGGTGCGAGTTTGAAACTGTTTATTTAGATTTCGCGAGGCCGTCGCATTGAGCCCCACGACCATTAAGCCCGAGGTTCCAAAATCTAGCCGATGTGGTAATTTTGCTTCAGGAAGCGCAATGGTCCCTCCCTCCTGGCCCTGCATCAAACGGTGGTGTACCGAATCCGAGTTGAGTGGGTTTTTACCCGATAGGCTGAGCAGGCCACTGGGTTTGTTGATCAATAATATATCGTTGTCCTGATACAAAATTTCCAATAAATCGTTACATGCGGGCGCCACAAAGTCGTCAACGATGGTATGAGTCGGTGCCAGGGGCTCAGGCATTCAATATTTCCCGTTGTGGATACACATTCATTTGGGCCGGAATCGAACAGAGCAAATCAGTAACTAAGCCGTCCGTTTTGTTGGGGTAACCTCTACCTCTCTATCTATTGTGCCTATATCCAGCACCGGTGATGCGTCAATATCCTTAGCGTCCATCATTTCAGCAACCCGTTCCAATGCCGAAACAATCATCGACTTCTCCCATTCCTTGAGCCCGTCAAACTGATTGGAAAACTGTTCTTGCAGAGGCGCTGGCGCTGACTCAAGAGCGAGCAATGCATCAGGCGTCGGATTGATCATGACCTTACGACGATCCTGCTCAGAACGCTCGCGTGTAACCAAGTTTCGCTTCTCCAACCTGTCGACAATAGTCGTTACCGTTGCCTGGCTCAAGCTCATCTTCGTGGCAATTTCTCCAACTGAACTTGCCCTGCCATTTTTAACCGTTTGAAGAAGTAATAACTGCGGCGCTGTGAGGCCACTGGCCTTAACCAGTTGCTTTGAATAAATATCTGTTGCGCGAATAACTCTCCGGATAGCAACAAGAACTTGATCTGTCTGATTCAACTTTTTTCCTCGAATAAAAACTTTCAATGATAGACAACATTATCAAGCGATTTTGATGAGTTTAGAAGTAAGTAACAAAATATAATATATAGATATCTATTCTTTTGGCAAAAATATATCAATAGAGAACTAAATAAATATAGTGGTTTTTGGTGAAATTAACGCCTTAAAAGGCAAAGAACGGGTTCTATATTACATAGATCTCTATACAATACGGGCCGAAAATTTCATTAGAGGTCAATATGTTTCGCAAGAAGAAAATCTGTATCGCAATAGCAGCTGTGGCAGCAACTACTGGGCTACAAGCCCAACAAATTGAGGAAATTCTTGTTACCGCGACCAAGCGTAGCGCATCAACTCAGGATGTTCCGGTGCGCGTGTCTGCTATTACACAAGAAAGTCTCGACAATCTAGGGGTGAGTAACTTCAGCGACATCATGGTGGCTATGCCCGGCGTTACTGCTGGCGGTAGCGGCCCAGGCCAGAACACTATATATATTAGAGGCATAGCCTCAACCACGCCAAATCTTGGAACGGCGGGAGCCGCAGGCCTGGCGCCCAATGTAGCTATTTATCTCGATGAGCAGCCTCTCGCACAACCCGGCCGAAATCTCGATGTGTATGCCGCCGACATCAATCGTGTTGAGGTTCTCTCGGGTCCTCAGGGCACGCTTTTTGGAGCTAGCTCACAGGCAGGGTTGGTGCGCCTTATCACCAACAAACCAGAACTTGGCGCGACCTATGGCCAAATTAAAGCAGGCACTGCCGCTATTAAGGATGGCGAGCTAAGCTATAACGCAGAGGTCATGTTTAATACGCCCCTGTCCGATAATATTGCTGTCCGCGGTGTTTTCTATCGAGATGATCAAGGCGGCTACGTTGACAACGTTGCTGGCACCATCGACGCATCAGAAAGCGGCCGGTTTCGAGAAGCAACTGAGGTTCGTGCAAATGGCGTACCGATTGGAGGGCGCAAAGGATTCCGGGGTGGAGAGGACCTCAGCGGTGTCACTTTTTTAACCAGCGATAACGCCAACTTCGTAGAAGAAAACATTAATGACACAAGTTATACCGGAGCGCGTATCAGCGCTTTAGTGGATATCAATGATGACTGGCGTTTGGTTTTATCCCATGCGCAGCAAAGTATAAAAAGTGACGGCGTATTCTTCTCTGACCCTGATCTGAATCCGCAGGAAATTCAAAGATACAGTCAAGATCGAATGCAAGACGATTTTAGCAATACAAGCCTGACCCTCGAAGGAATGCTTGGCGATCTAGAAGTAGTTTATGCGGGAGCCTACACTGACCGCGAAACTGAGCAAAGAGGCGACTACACAGATTATCTGTTTGTCGGCCAATATCTGCCTTACTACATATGCGACTACACTGTGTACAGCAGTCAAAACGGTATTTGCTATGGACCTGCGTCAGAACTAACTAGTGACACTCGTGCCAAGACACAGACTCACGAACTGCGTTTCAGCACAGATGCAAATGCGCGAATAAGCGGCACAGCGGGCATCTTTTACAGTGATTTCGAGTTAGCCGAACGCGTAGATTACCTTTACGGAAATGGCGCTGGAGCTTTGCAACTCGTCGATGGTGGACAAGGATTCGTTGACGGATATCCTTATGACACTGGCTATTCATCAGGAAGCACACCATTTCCTGCAGACGTAGGCTGGCGCAACGATGTTTTGAGAACGGATCAGCAAATTGGGCTTTTTGGTGAGGTTACCTTTGCTTTGAACGACCAATTTGGCCTCGTTTTAGGTGCTCGCTACTACGATATCGAATCAGATTTTGAAGGTAGCTCAAACAGCAATTTCTGTAACCGTGCAGCTTTCTTTGACGAAGACTCTCAATATGGCGGTACCGATATTAGTGATTTGTACAACGGTGACGGCGAATATACCCTGCGCACCTGCGGAGCAGGCCCCGGCACCACCTATACACTTGATGATATAGACGATCCCGCAACACCAGCCAAAGTGGTTTCTGCTTTAGGTGCACCGGATATGGCCGAGGCAAGTGGCACTATCTTCAAAGTCACTGGCAACTGGACTCCTAACAGCGATGCGCTTCTATATGCGACCATATCTGAAGGATTCCGCCCCGGCCTACTCAACCGCCCAGGCGGCGCCCAAAACGGGGCAGGAACCTTCACTGTGCCATACGCCTTGGAAACAGATGAGGTGACTAATTATGAACTTGGTTGGAAGACTGACCTATTAGATTACAGTCTGAGATTTAACGGCGCTGTATTCTGGGTCGATATCCAAAACCTGCAAACTACGATCTTTGATCCCAGCATTACAAACCTGTTCTTCTCGGACAATGCAGCCAATGCAGAAGTCAAAGGGCTCGAAGCAGACGTTGTTTGGGTTCCCCAGGCCATCTCAGGACTGATGATTACGGGCGCTGTTTCGTTATTGGATACCGAAATCACTGAAGTGCTGACCCCAACCAATGACGTTCAAAAGGGCGATTCCCTTGCCTTCGCACCTGAGTTTCAGCTCAGCATGCAAGCACGCTATGAATGGGAGCTTGGTAACGGTTTACTTGCCCATGTCATGCCTCATCTGTCGTATTCCGATGAAAGTTACAGTGACATTATTACTATTAACCGTGCTCGCATTGATAGCTGGCATTTAATCGGTTTAACCGCCGGCGTAACAGCGGACAATTGGTCGGCTGAACTTTATGTAGACAATGTCACCAACCAAAATGCAGAGCTGGCGAATAACTTTGTTTACGACAGAATGCGGGTTACCTACGCTCAACCACGGACAGCCGGTCTGCGTTTCAGCTACGATTTTTAGACCCCTAGAAATCCAGCGCGAATAGACTGAATTGGACAAGGTTTTAAAGCAGGCACAAAGCCTGTTGCAGACGGGAGAACATGATCGGGCCGAGACTATACTCGGCCCGCTTCTCCTCCAGGAATCTGCCCATCCCGATACCCTCTACATGGGGGCAGTCGCAGCTCGCTATCGCGGCCAATTTGACGATGCACTAGTCCGACTCAAACGATTAATGGAAATTGCGCCCGGCCATAGTAGGGCGATGCAGGAACTCGGTCATTTGCACCGTGATGCAGGTCGTATCGAAGATGCCTTGCAGTCCTACCGGATGGCGGTTCAGCTTAACCCTGCACTGGACGTCTGCTGGCGTGAGCAATTAGGTTTATTGCTGCAGCAAAGTAAGGCTGGTATCAATCAGGACGAGCAGCAAATTAGCCTGGTTAGATCACAACTCGAATATCTTCAAAACTTACCCAAACCCATTCTGGGTGCTATGGACTTGGTTGCTCAGGGCAAATTGGTTAAAGCAGAAACCCTGTGCAGGGAATTTCTCAAACAGGCCCCCCACCATGTCGAAGCTATGCGCCTTTTGGCCGACATCGGCATTCGTATTGGTGCATTGGATGACGCAGAGATCCTGCTGGCTGCTGCTGCCAGATTGCAGCCAGATAACCTTAGGGTGCGTATTGACTATATTCAGACACTTAGAAAAAGGCAAAAACACCAGCAGGCGTTAGCAGAGTCCAAGGGCCTTCTTGATACCTACCCTAGTAATGCACAATGCCGTTCGTTGTATGCCATTGAGCTGATGCAAGTGGGTGACTACGAGCAAGCAATACAACTACTTGATGAGGTCTTGGTAACACTGCCCAATGATCCCATGACCCTTACATCAAGAGCACATGCTCTCAAAACCTGCGGCAAGCAGCAGGAAGCTATTACGTCCTATCGTGCCGCTGTGACAGCTCTGCCGCATCACGGTGAAGCCTGGTATTCCTTAGCCAATCTAAAAACCTTCGTATTCGAAGATGAAGATATCCAGACGATGCAACAGCTACTGGATGAAAACGACAGTCTAGCTGCCTCTCAACGAGTGCATTTGGCCTTTGCCCTTGGCAAAGCACTAGAAGACAAGGGCGATTTTGAGAAGTCGTTCAACTACTACGCTCAGGGCAACCAGCTAAAGAAAGTGCAGAGCCGCTATAGCGCAGACAGCATTGCGGGAGAATTCCAACAGCAAATAGAAGTCTGCTCGCCATCCTTACTAGCAAGAAACGCCGGTGCAGGATGCCCTGCCCCAGATCCTATATTTATTGTTGGCCTACCTCGAGCGGGCTCTACGTTACTTGAGCAAATACTGTCTTCCCATTCCCAAGTAGATGGCACGCTGGAGCTTCCAAATATACCCGCTTTAGCTCACCGCCTGCGTCGCGGGGAGCGCCTTACCGGCGAGAGTCATTACCCAAAAATCCTTGAAGACCTCAAACCCGAACAGTATCGGGAGTTTGGTGAGACCTACATTCGCGATACACGTATCCACCGCGATGGCGCGCCATTTTTTATTGACAAGATGCCCAACAATTTCCGACACCTTGGGCTTATCAAGCTCATTCTTCCCAATGCCAAGATCATTGATGCTCGCAGGCATCCACTAGCTTGTTGCTTTAGCGGCTACAAACAACTTTTTGCTGAAGGGCAGGAATTTACTTATGATCAGGCAGACATCGGGCGCTATTACCGTGACTATGTAGGTCTTATGGACCATTGGCATGGCCTAATGCCCGGCCAAATTTTATCTATGCAGTACGAAGACCTAGTTGAGGACGTCGAGCTTCAGGTGCGACGATTACTGGATTACTGTGGCCTGCCGTTCGAAGAAGCTTGCCTAAGCTTCTATGAAACAAAGCGCGCCGTTCGAACGGCTAGCTCTGAACAGGTTCGTCAGCCAATATACAAAGGTGGCCTTGACCAATGGCAGAACTTTGAGCTTTGGCTGGAGCCACTAAAAATTGCATTAGGGCCGGTTTTGGAAGATTTTATGCCTAGTAAGTTAGGCCTCCAATCTGCTTCTGCTCATAATCCCAATCCCAATCCCAATCCCAATTCAGCACCAACGAACTGAGAACCTTATGACCGACAAGTCCGCCACTATTAACAAACCGGTTTTTATGATTTCAAGCGGAATCGTTCTATTACTGGTTGCGATCGCCGCAGCCATGCCAGAAGCATCTACTAGCTTTTTCCAGAGCCTGCAGGCGCAGGTCGTTGAATTCGCGGGTTGGTTCTATGTGACGGTTGTCGCCATCGTTCTGGTCAGCGTGCTTTATTTTGGTCTGGGTCGATACAGTGATATTAAGCTCGGGCCAGATCACTCACAACCGGATTACAGCGCAGCCTCTTGGTTTGCCATGCTGTTTTCAGCAGGCATCGGTATAGGGTTACTGTTTTTCGGTGTGGCAGAACCGGTTATGCATCTGATGTCGCCCCCTCATGGCGCGGGTGGTGACGTCGAGGCGGCCCGGGAAGCGATGAAACTGACGTTCTTTCACTGGGGCCTTCATGCATGGGCAATATATGCCCTCGTTGGCTTAGCACTAGCCTATTACGGCTATCGGCACAACTTACCGCTGACACTTCGTTCCGCGCTATATCCACTGCTAGGTGAGAAGATTCATGGCGGCTGGGGTAACGCGGTCGATATCTTCGCCATCATCGGCACCATAATGGGCGTCGCTACGTCGCTGGGTTATGGCGTAACTCAGATTAGCGCCGGGCTTGGCTATCTGATCAACGTGCCGGAAACACTTGGGGTTCAGTTTACGATCGTCGTGGTCATCACCATCTTTGCGACTGCATCGGTTTTATCTGGTCTCGATAAAGGTATCAAGCGGCTGTCAGAAATCAATATGGTTCTGGCGTTGCTACTGCTGTTGTTCATTCTATTTGCAGGGCCAACCATCTATTTGCTTCAGGCCCTAATTCAAAATACCGGCAACTACTTATCCGATTTTGTCGGCAAAACATTCAATCTATATGCCTATGATCCAACGGATTGGCTGGGTGGCTGGACCATATTTTACTGGGGCTGGTGGATTGCCTGGTCGCCTTTCGTAGGCATGTTTATTGCGCGTATTTCTCGAGGCAGAACCATCCGTGAATTTATCATGGGCGTTCTGTTTGTGCCTGCCGGGTTTACCTTCTTGTGGATGACGGTGTTTGGCAACAGTGCCTTTGACATCATATCCAACGAGGGCATGGCCTTGGCAACCGATGTGCAGTCCAACAATGCTGTCGCACTGTTCAAATTCCTCGAGTACTTCCCTTTTAGCGCGGTTATCTCAACTGTCACCATTGTGATGATCGTTATCTTTTTTGTTACCTCTGCTGATTCCGGTGCCCTCGTGGTGAATATGCTCGCCACCGGCGGAAAAGATGACACGCCTGTATGGCAGCGTGTCTACTGGACAAGCACTATTGGTATATCCGCAGCGATTCTATTGGCTAGAGGGGGCTTAGGGGCGTTGCAAACCGTTACTATTCTTAGCGCTCTACCGTTTTGCTTCATTCTGCTGATGATGATTGCGGCCTTATTTCGATCTCTCAAGCTCGATTATCAGAAAAAACAGAGCCTGCTGGACAGCATGAATACGACGCCACCCTCAATCACTAGCGAAGGCAATGAAAACTGGCTGGACCGTATCGACATGATCGCCAGTCTGCCGCAAGCCCAGCGTGTAAGAGAATTTATTTCTGGTACCGCGCGTATCGCTATAGAAGCAGTTTCCCTGGCAATGGAAGAACGTGGCTATCAGACGCGGATCAAGCAAGGTGAAGACAGTCTAGAACTGGAAATCATGCACGGCGACGAGATCAACTTCATCTACAGCATTCGTAAGCGCCGACTACAGAGACCTGATTTCACGCCCACTGGCACAAATGCCAAGAATCAAGAGCACTACTACCGGCCGGAGGTCTACCTCAGAGAAGGTGGGCAGAACTACTGCATCATGGATTACAGCAAAGAACAGATCATTAATGATGTGCTGGATCATTATGAAAAGCATCGCCATTTCTTAGATATGGTGCGGACATAACCGTTCCATTTTCTTCGGAAAAGCATCCAGAGAGGACGCTTACAGGGTAAATAAAACCGGACTAGGTTCCGGTTTTATTTAAGCCCAAGATAATTTGCGATCTCAAACAGGTCGGGCATGCCTTCTTCTTTACCGAAATAACAAATTGCTTCTGATTTGCCTGTCTTCTCATCGACAATACCAACGGCAAATTCAAGCTTATGCGTATTAGCTATTCCATAGAGTTTTTTTAACGGATCTCGAAGCTCGCCTTTTTTACGAATATTGATTTTTATCCCAAAGTTTCCATTGCCCTCCTCGTCGCGATTATCTTCAAAGGTCATGACACTTCCCGTTGCTTTTATACAGACCTTAATGGCCCTTGAAACAGGTTCTGCAATTGCTTCCAGGTCTTTGTGTTCGGCATAAATCGATACTTGCATACTTAAATTAGGTTTCCTTTGGTTGGGATTTCTTGGTCAGGCTGCACTGTGTAAGGTTCTAGTGGGTCGGACTCTAGGGCCAATTCGGCTCGGTCGGCCTTACTGATGTACTTAGGCTTATTCTTGGGCGCCAATTTGGCATTAGCCTTCTTGTTCCGCGCTCTTATTTTCTGATTGCCTTTTTTACGACGGTTCATGCTTGCCTAAGTGGTTTATGGAAATTTATACTTTCGAGCAGTACTAGGTTACAGAGATAAATGGGGCCAGATAAGACTTTCGTAACAAGTGTGATCTGACCCCACTTATTTCACTTATTTTTATTAGACTCAGAGTAACAATTCCAAATACTACTTCCGAGCCAAATATTAATTAGATTAAATAGGTTTAAAATAGCCCACCTTTCCAATCAACCCTAACTGCGACCTACTTTGACCAAAACTATCCAATTCGACTGGCAAGAAAGCCTTAACTGGCTAAGCCAAGAAGATGCTTCTACAGGCATGCAATCACTAGTCGAACAAGTCAATTCAAGGCTCTCTCCTGAACGCTATGGCGATCTGCCCGCGTGGATGGTGCACTTTAATAAGCTTCCCAAAGTCAGCCCGTCTATAACTGAACTCCAATCAGAAATGCGTATAGGTGCAGCATCTGACTTATCACCAGATGATCTAACCGCTTTGTGCACCGCCCTTGAAGGGCTAATCCCTTGGCGTAAGGGCCCTATTACGCTGTTTGATCAGTTTATTGATACCGAGTGGCGTTCAGATTGGAAGTGGGATCGTGTGCAGCAGCATTTGGACCTGAAGGGAAAGACGGTTCTGGATGTTGGCTGCGGCAATGGATATCACATGTGGCGTGCTTTGGCTTCAGAACCAGCACGAGTATTGGGTATAGACCCCTCTCCGCGCTTTGTTGTGCAGTTCTATATGCTGAAAAAATACTACGGCGGAGCGATACCTATTGATCTATTGCCCATAGGCATTCAAGACCTTCCGGGCAAAGCGCTATTCGATACGGTACTTTCTATGGGGGTGTTGTATCACCGTAAGTCGCCGATGGATCATTTAGTTGATCTGATGAACCAGCTGAAGCCCGGTGGGCAGTTACTATTGGAGACCTTGGTAATTGAAGGCGGTGAGACCGATGTATTGGTGCCTGAAGGCCGTTACGCCAAGATGCCCAATGTGTGGTTTTTACCCAGTGTTGCGGCGCTTACGCTCTGGATGAAGAAAAGCGGTTTTATCAATATTGACTGTATTGATGAATCGGTTACTAGCTTGGAAGAGCAGCGCACAACAGACTGGATGCGCTTTCACTCTTTAGAGCAGTATTTAGATCCGGACAATTCTGATCTAACATTCGAAGGCCACCCCAGGCCCAGACGCGCGGTATTAATCGCGACTAAACCCGAGTAAATAAACGGTACACCCACCTAGTACTTTTTGGACATAGCTAAGACCATTTTTGTATAGCGCAAGCGTTCCAGTTCATAGGCTGGAATGCTATAGTCCGCGCCCTTGAAGGCCAAACCAATATAGCTTAGGCAGATGTACAGATACGATTCTATTGACCAAAAAATTGTTGACGATCGTGTTGCGCAATTTCGCGACCAAACACAGCGTTATTTAGCCGGTGATATAACCGAAGAAGAATTTTTGCCCCTGCGACTGCAGAACGGGCTTTATGTTCAGCGGCTGGCTCCCATGCTTCGCGTATGTATTCCTTACGGCATGTTGTCTAGTGCGCAGATACGTATGTTGGCTCATGTTGCGCGCAAGTATGACAAAGGCTATGGACATATCACTACGCGCCAGAACATTCAGTACAACTGGCCTGCGCTGAAGAATGTTCCCGATATTCTTGCTGATCTAGCTACTGTAGAGATGCACGCTGTGCAGACCAGTGGTAATTGTATTCGTAACTTTACCGCTGACCCCTTTGCTGGTGTCGCGGTTGACGAAGTAATGGACCCGCGGCCCTACTGTGAAGTAATGCGCCAGTGGGCCACCTTCCACCCTGAATTCGCCTTCTTGCCACGTAAGTTCAAGATGGCCGTATGTGGCAGCAAGACCGACCGTGCGGCTATTTTGGTACACGACATTGGCATGATGCTAACCACAAACGATGCCGGTGAAATTGGCTTTGAAGTCTTTGTGGGCGGCGGCATGGGCCGTACGCCGGTTATTGGCTCGCTAATAAGTCCATTTGTTGCCGAGAAAGATATATTGACCTACTTGGAAGCGATTCTTCGCGTTTATAACCTGTTCGGCAACCGCCTGAATAAATATAAGGCGCGTATCAAGATTCTGGTTCGTGCGATGGGCCCTGAAGCCTTTGCGGCGAAAGTAGAGGAAGAGTGGGAGCACCTTAAAGGTTCTGAATCTACGGTAACTCCGGAAGAAATTGACCGTATGAAGTCTTTCTTCCCTACTCCTGATTATCGCATTCTCGATGATGCAGTTGCTTCTAATATTGATCAGCAACTTGTACAGCAGCGTGAAGAGCACCAGGCGTTTGATCGTTGGATTACCCGCAATACGCGTGAGCATCGTCAGCCTGGTTATATCTCGGTAGTTCTTTCGTTAAAGCCGATTGGGGTTCCACCGGGTGATGTTACCGCAGAGCAGTTAGATGCCATTGCCGATTTGGCCGATAAATACTCCCTAGGCGAAGCCAGAACTACCAAGGAACAGAATATTGTTTTAGCCGATGTGGCTAAAGATCAACTATTCGACTTGTGGCAGGCCTGTAAACCTTTAGGTTTTGCGTCGCCCACTATCGGCACGCTAAGCGATATGATTTGCTGCCCCGGCGGTGATTTCTGTTCCCTTGCTAACGCGAAATCAATTCCCGTAGCAGAGGCTATTCAGCGCAAGTTTGATGATCTTGATTATCTTTATGATTTGGGGGACATCAGCCTGAACATCTCTGGCTGTATGAACGCTTGTGGCCACCACCATGTGGGTAACATCGGCGTGCTGGGCGTGGATAAGAAGGGTGAGGAGTGGTATCAGATCCAACTGGGTGGAGATCAGGGCAAACAAGCCTCTCTTGCCAAGGTATTGGGGCCCTCTTTCTCTCGCGAGCAAGTTCCGGATATTATCGAAAAGCTGCTTAATAGCTTTGTGGAAGTTCGTATCGAAGGAGAGAGCTTTTTGGAAACCTATCGCCGAGTTGGGCACGATGGATTTAAGGCGGCCGCATATGCCTAAGATTATTTTAGATGGCAGTGTGGTTGAAGATAGCTGGAATGTCGTTCGAGAGGACGCACCGAGCGCTCTGGCTGAGCTAGGAGAAGCTAATACTTTGGTTCCTTTGGATTGCTGGAATGCGCTTCAGGCTGAATCAGACAAAATGCCAGCGAATGTTGGTGTTTGGATTGCCAGTACCGAACTACCTGATCAAATTGAAGGTGACCTTCAGTCTATTCCCGTTATCGGTGTTGATTTTCCTGCTTTTGCAGATGGCCGTGGGTTCTCAATTGGTCGACTACTACGCCAACGGTTTCAATACACCGGGCAAATTCGGGCAATCGGCAGCCCTATTAGGGATCAGCTAAGTTATCTGGTGCGCTGTGGCTTTAACGCCTTTCAGTTGGCAGAACACTATGATCCTGAGCAAGCTCTGGCTTCACTAAAAGACTTTTCGGATGCCTATCAGGGCGCCGTAGATGAGCCCGTGCCGCTTTTTAGAAGACGTGGCTAGGGTGAGTAGCTAGAAGGATTCGAAAGAATTAGACAGCTTTAGAAAGCGATTAGAGGCCTAACTTATCGGCTGGTCACTGATTAAGATCTGCCTAACTCAGTTACTGACCTAAAGGCTCTTCTGGCCTAAAATACCTATTTTCCGCAGCACTGCGCAGGGAACACCGCCTCTCTTGGAACTAACCCATAGCTTTTTTCTGATCTTTACCGGCGCCGCTATTCTGGCCAGTATTGCTATGTTCACGCGTCAGCCACTGTTAGTGGTTTACATCCTACTGGGTGCGATTATAGGGCCTTATGGGCTTGGTTGGATCCAAGACGTTGAGCTAATGGAGCAGGCTGCCGAAATCGGCATTATCTTTCTATTGTTCTTGCTTGGTCTGGATATGCAGCCCAGCGCCCTATTCCATGTCCTGAAAAAAGCCACTGCGGTAACTGCTTTCAGCTCTATTGCGTTTTGCGGTGCGGGTTTTGGGATGGCTTGGTTTTGGGGGTTCCCGGCACTAGAAGCGTTGGTGATTGGCGCGGCCATGATGTTTTCGAGCACCATTATCGGAATTAAATTATTACCGACCACCGTGTTGCATCATAAACACACCGGCGAGTTAATGATTGGTTTACTGCTACTGCAGGATTTTTTGGCGATCTTTGTGTTGCTGGTGCTACTCAGCGCCGAAACCGGCAGCATTAGTTACCTGACCTTAGGCAAGGCTTTTATTGCCTTGCCTATTGTTTGCGGTATTGCCTATCTGCTAACTAAATTTGTCATTCTTAAGCTTATTGCACGCTTTGATCGCATTCAAGAATTCATCTTCTTGCTAACCATAGGCTGGTGTCTGGGTATTGCGGAACTGGCGCATGCCTTTGGGTTGTCCCTAGAGATAGGCGCCTTTATTGCCGGTATTACGCTCGCAACAAGCCCGATAGCTCAATTTATCGCCCTAAGCCTGAAACCCCTGCGCGACTTCTTTCTGATTCTGTTTTTCTTTGCTGTAGGCGCCGGCTTTAACCTAAATCTACTGCCTCAGATAATAATTCCAGCGCTGGTTCTCGCCGCTTTGGTACTTATATTGAAGCCTGTGGTATTTCGCTTTCTGGTGCACAAACAAAGCGAAACCGATGAGCTTGCTTGGGATATTGGCTTCCGGTTAGGTCAAATTAGCGAGTTCTCGTTACTGATAGCCTTTCTCGCCTATGACATAGGCTTGCTCACTGAAATGGGCTCTATGCTTATTCAGGCAACGGCCATAATCACTTTCCTCGTATCCAGCTATATCGTCATTTTTAACTACCCTAACCCACTGGCGGTCTCCGACCGTTTACGTCGGGATTAGCCTTAATTTAATAGCCAGTGCTACTAATACCAAGAGCACAACCAAGATAAATTTAGAGAGCTACCTAGTAATGGAAGAAGTAATTGAACAACTTAGAGAACTGAATCAGTCCGTTCCTATTCCTCTCGAACTGCCAACGCACGAAGACCTCATCGAAGTTGAAGAGATTTTGCTAATCCACTTGCCACCTGAGCTCAAAATGTTCTTGTTGGAAGTTGGTGATGTTATCTACGGATCAATTGAGCCCTGCACCGCTTCTGATTCAGCGCTTCATACCTACATTCCTGATGTTACCGCCCAAGCATGGAATTTGGGACTGCCACGGGATTTAGTTCCCATTTGCGAAACCGGCGGCGACTATTACGCCATAGATCAAGATGGTGAAATTCATCTCTGGGAAAATGGTGAACTCGCGGATCAAATTTGGGATTCCATCTGGCATTGGGCGCGAGATATCTGGTTAGCAGACTAGCGGGCTTTATGTTGTCCAGTCGGGATAGATAGCTCAATTAGCCTAGTTTCTTGATACAAGTGGATATGCCCTATATTGTAGTTCGATAGTAAAGAGTCTATTTCAGAATAGACCCTGTAAAAATGCAGTTATTGAACAGGATAAGGTATTGAACTTAAAGCTCACAAGGGTAGATGACGCACTCTACCAAGCAAAAGATGAAGGCCGAAATAAAGAGATACTTTTCGAAGAACCTAACTCTGAATCCGGACCCTGAACCAAGCACTGATTCCAGTTCTTAATCTAGTTCTGACCACTAAAAAAAAGTAAGAGCATCCCTCTCTCTATTACCTTGGTTTTATTACTATGCCAACTGACAATATTTTCCTATGGGGTCACCCACGATCTCTTTCTACCGCGATGGAAGTTTACTTTCGCTCACGCGGTGACTATGCAGTTATTCACGAACCCTTTGGCGACACTTACTGGCAGGATGCAGACCCGCAGACAGCTAAAAATAGTTTGTTGCAGGATATTCAAAACTCCGACCTTCCCGTTTTTGTGAAAGACATAGCCCACCATGTGCCTCAGCCTATAGTAGGGTCTCCAGACTTTGTAAACGCCTTCACCCATGTAATTGTATTGCGTTCTCCTTTGGCGACCTTTCATTCTCATTTAGCGGTCAATCCAGAGGTTAAGTCTCATGAATTCGGATACATCGCTTTGTATGAAACATTTGATCGTATTAGAGAATTGACTGGTAAAACACCAAAATTGATACTCGCTGACCAGTTGCTGGAAGACCCGGAAATGACCGTTCGCGATCTCTGTGAGGCGCTGCATATTGACCATCTGCCGGAGGCCCTTAGTTGGGAGCCTAAGCATCAAACGGACTGGTCAGTTGGAGATAAGTGGCAAATTCAGGCGGGCAAAAGCTCAGGCTTTGAGAAGAGACAAAAAGTGAAGCTGGAACCCGTTCCAGAGTCCTTGCTAGATATCTACGAGCAACATCAGCAATGTTATATCAGGCTAATCGAAGAAACCTGTATAGAAGATGTATGAGTTTGTTATCCGGAGATAGCGTCCAGTAAAGGCTGTAATCCTGATTGGATTTTTCTCGTATTCTCTGGCCCCATCCTAAGCATTTGTTTTTCTGCCATGCTCAAATTTTCCAAGTTTTGATCTTCGAATTCGTAGCTGAGAAGTGGTCGGGTTAAACGGATTTCGCCTTCAACGGCAGGTGTTCCCTGAATTAGTTCTAAAGCACTGACTAACACGGATCTAAATTTACCCGGCTCGTTGCCCAGCTTAATATAGGCCTGGTCTAACAGAGGTTCGTAGTAGCGATAAAAGGCCACTAGCAGCTCTTGATCGACATTGGCGGCAAAATCCGCATAAAGGTTGTAGCGTGAGTAGCTAGAAGTATCCAACAGGTAAACATTCTCTTCCTGAGTTTCTATTACCAAAAGCGACCCTGAAGGCGCAATCAATGGTGTGTGTTGGTATATAAGGTCACCATGGGAAATATTGTCGACCTGAAGGACGATTTTTTGCAGAAGCTGGTCGCCGCTCAACCAACTCACGGGTAAGGCCCCTGCCAACAATCGAAGATGCGCTTTTAAAGGATCATCACTAGTTCCGAGCATAGGTAGATCGCCCTCAAGCTGGTAACTTCTGGCAATCTCTTCCGTAGTTTCGGGTAAGGGCGTGAGCGCTATTGGCTGCCGGACTACCGGAACTACGACCACTGCGGGCTGTGTGTTTGGTTGTATGACGAGTGCCGGGTTTCTACTTGAGAGCCACGCATAAGCAACCACCAAAGTTAAGCCGACAATAAGGGTAAGTATTAGGGTATTGGATAGGCCGTCTTGCTTGCGGCCCCGGTAATAGTCCATAAAAGGTTAACCTGCTCTGTTGTTTCTCGGATCGATAATTGTTTGACCCTAAAGTTGAAGATTAGCTTAATTCTTGACTGTTTTGCACTAAGGATTTTCCGGGGATGGCCTGCAGTAATGTCTGGGTGTAAAGCTGTTGGGGGTTATTTAGGACGGCGTCCGTAGTTCCGGATTCCACCAACTGCCCTTCGTTCATCACCAAAATTCGATCCGCCAGGTATCGAACGACTCCGAGATCATGGGAAATAAACAGCATGGTCAAATCGAACTCGGACACTAAATCTAGTAATAGATCGAGTATTTGCGCTTGAATGGTTACATCCAAAGCCGATACAGGTTCATCTGCGACGATAAACTCGGGCTTGGTTGAGATCGCCCTGCCTATAGCGATACGCTGCCTTTGGCCACCTGAGAACTCGTGGGGATATCGAAGTACGGATTCTCTGGCCAAGCCAACGGAATCCATTAGCCTGAATACTTCCTTATCCAAGCCTTTCTTATTTGCGATTTTGTGCAGCAGTATTGGCTCAGCCAAGGTGTCATATACAGACATTCGCGGATTCAAAGAGGCATAAGGATCTTGAAAAATCATCTGCATACGCCGACGCATATCTTTTAGGTTTTTGCCCTCGATCTCCGTCATTTCTCTGCCATCAAAAAGCACCGAACCGGAGTGTGGCCGCACCAGACGCATAATAGATCGGCCTAGTGTTGATTTACCAGATCCGGATTCGCCCACTAATCCGACAACTTCGTTACGTTCTATGGTGAAAGAAACATCTTGTACGGCCTTAATAATTTCACCGGGCGTATTGCTGGAAAACTGGGTGCACAGATGATTCACCACCAAGAGGGGTTTTGCGCTGCTCTCCGACGGAGGCTTCTGCGCAGTGGGTACTGCATTCAAGAGCTTCTTTGTATAGTCGTGCTGAGGCCGCTCAAAGATATCATCACGACTGCCCTGCTCTACAAATTTACCATCTTTCATAACCACTATATCGTCAGCGATATCGGCAACAACGCTGAGGTCGTGACTAATAAATAGCACACCGATTTGGCGTTTTTCTTGAAGATCTTTAAGTAGTTTTAGAATTTGTGCCTGTACGGTTACATCCAATGCAGTTGTGGGTTCATCAGCGATAATAATCTTTGGCTCGGTAATTAGAGCCATAGCAATTACTACCCTTTGCCGCATGCCTCCAGAAAACTCAAAGGGCCAGGAATCCATACGCTTGTCAGCATTCTTGATGCCAACTTCTTCTAAAACAGAAGTCGCCTTCGCCCAAGCTTCTTTTTTACCCATGCCAAAATGCAGTTGCAAAGGCTCTATTAGCTGCGTACCAACTTTTAAAAAAGGGTTCAACGACGTCATAGGGTCTTGGAAAATTATCGAGATGCCTTTTCCCCGGACCTTGCGAAGTTCTCTCTCGCTAAGCTTTAGCAAGTCTTTGCCATCAAATAGCGCGCTACCAGATTCAATCTTTCCCGGAGGCTTAGGTATTAGGCCGAGCAGGCTATAACAGGCCACCGATTTACCAGAACCTGACTCACCAATAATGGCAGTAGTCTCGCCTGCTTCAACTTTGAAGCTGATGCCATCGACTGCTTTAACCAAACCATTGCGGGTATGGAAATGTACCGCTAGATTGTCAACTTCTAATAGACTTTTCATTAATCTCCCGAACTTCTTGGATCGAGCGCATCGCGCAATCCGTCACCCAGAAAATTTAGCGCAAATAGTGTCAGTGTTAAGGCTAAACCGGGAAAGATAAGTAACCAGGGATATTCTTCCATGCTCTCCACCCCGTTGGAGATAAGTAATCCCCATGATGAGCTAGGAGGTTGAATGCCCAAGCCCAAGAAGCTGAGAAAAGCTTCGAGTAGCATTACGCTGGGAATAGTCAGAGTGGTGTAAACAATCACGGGGCCAAGCGCATTGGGAATAAGGTGTTTCCAGACAATCGCAAAGGAAGATAAACCGATGGAAACGGCAGCTTCAACAAACTCCTGGTGTTTCAGGTTTTGAATTTGTCCGCGCACAATACGAGCCATAGTGAGCCACTCAACCGCGCCAATCGCTAGAAACAGCAGAAGGATGTTTCGGCCAAATACCACCATCAATAACACAATAAATATCATGAAAGGCATGGCGTACAAAATGTCTACAAATCGCATCATGATGCTGTCTGTTCTGCCGCCTGCATAGCCGGCAATAGCGCCGTAGGTAACGCCTATAACCAACGCCACTGCCGTTGCGATAAAGCCGACAAAAAGAGATACGCGGCCGCCATAGAGAATACGCGTGAGCATATCTCTACCAAATATATCTGTACCCAACCAATGGGCAGCGCTTGGGCTGGTCGCTCCCAGTCTTAAGTTTTGCTCTTCGTATCCGTAAGGAGCAATCCAGGGCGTAATCAAGCAAAGCAATATAATGAAAATCAAAAACACCAATCCAAACATTGCCAATTTGTTTTTGCGCAGACGGGTAGCAGCGTCTTGCCATAGGGAAACGCCCTTAGGCACTTCCATAAGCTGACCTGTTTGAGTAGCTTCCGTCATGTTTTCTTCTTGAATTGGTAACGAAGCCGGGGGTTAAGCCAGGCGGCTAATACGTCGGATAGCAGGTTGAAAAATATGATTAACGTAGCCAAGAAAGTGGTTGTTCCCAAAATCATGGTGTAATCACGATTAAAGGCGGCTTGCACATAGAAGCGGCCTAACCCGGGAATCTGAAAAACCGTCTCTACAACAAAAGAGCCACTCAATAGCCCCGCAAATGCAGGCCCTAGATAGGTAATGACTGGGAGTAAACCGCCACGAAGAGCATGTTTAGTGATAACCAGGTATTCAGGTAGACCCTTGGCTCGCGCTGTACGCAAATAGTCTTGCGACATCACCTCCAACATGCCAGAACGGCTTAAACGGGCAATATAGCCCGCATACATTGCTCCTAAGGTGATACTGGGAAGTATTTTGTCACCGGAAGAACTGCCCCAACCGGATACAGGCAACCAGTCCAACCAAATGCCAAATACCAATACCAAAAGCGGGCCCAACAAGAAGGACGGCATGCAAATGCCCACCATAGCCAATCCCATTGGTCCGTAATCTTGCATAGTGTTCGGTTTGAGGGAGGCAATTACGCCCGCCAATCCACCAATAAAGACCGCAACCAGCATGGCGTAAAAGCCCAGTTCGGCAGTAATCGGTAGGCCAGAGAAAATCAGCTCATTCACTGAGCGGCCGGGGAATTTGAAGGAAGGTCCGAAGTCGCCACGAGCTAGATCAGCTAAATAGGATATGTATTGCTGAGGCATTGACTGATCGAGGTTGTATTGCGCTTCTAGTGCGGCTTGTACCTGCGGGGAAACCGCTTTCTCACTGGAAAATGGACCACCCGGCGCAAGACGTACCAAGAAAAAAGTAATGGTTATTACCGCCAGGATGACGGGAATGGACTGTGCGAACCTCCAACCAATAAAGCGCCACATAGGCTAGCTCTACTCTGCTGCTTCTAGATAAACGTATTTGTAATTGTAGTAGTCCATAATATTTGCGGGCATTCCCTTGAGACTGGGGTGCTTCAAATGTTTGCTCTGGTAGGTGTATATCGGAATTATGGGCATCTGTTCTAACAAGATGGTCTCTGCTTGGTGGAACAATTCATATCGAGCATCTCTATCTTGCGCAGCGGGTGCATCGCGGAGTACGATTTGGTCGTAAAGGGGGTCGGAAAATCCTGTTTTGTTATTCCCACCATCAGTGATAAACATATCTAGAAATGTGTTTGGATCGACGTAGTCTCCGATCCATCCGCGTCGCGCGATTTGGTAATCGAAGTTTTCTTGGCTGGTTAGATACACCTTCCATTCTTGATTTATCAGACTTACTTCTACGCCCAGGTGCTGGTTCCACATTTGCTGAATAGCTACGGCTATCTTTCTATGAGATTCTTGAGTGTTATATAAGATTTCAAAGGCCGGGAATCCTTCACCGTTTGGATAGCCCGCCTCTGCCAATAGTTCTCGGGCGGCTGCAGGATCAAATCCAAAAGTTTTTGGAGGGTTATAGCCGAGAGTTCCCGGAGGGACTACAGCATAGGCTGGTGCGACTATTCCCTGAAGCACAGTCTCGGCCAGTAAGTCCCGATCAACCGTCATTGCTAGAGCCTTGCGAACCCTAACATCATCAAAGGGTGCTCTAATGGTATTGACCATGTAGTAGTAGGTACCGATATATGGCGCTATTTCGATCAACTCAGGATTTTCACGCAAATAAACGGGGATTTTGTCTAGCGAGAGATCCTCGGTGCGATGAAGTTGGCCATCGCGAAACATGCGTTCTTCAGTCGTCAAGTTTTCCGTTGGATAAAATACAATCGCATTTAGCTGTATTTTGTCGGCGTCCCAGTATGAGGCGCGCTTTTCAACACGAATATGCGAGTTAAGGCCCCATTCAACCAATTCAAAGGCGCCGCTGGTGACAATGTTGCCTACTCTTGCCCATTGGGACAGACGGTCAGAAGCTGTACCGAATGCCTCGATTGTTGCCCTGTGCACAGGGAAGGTTGAATAATGGTCAAACAGCTGCAAAATATAGGGGGTAGGTTCATTTAATTCAACTTCCAAGGTGTATTCGTCGATTACACGCACACCTACCTGAGAGAAATCTTCGATCGCACCCGTCGCAAAAGCCTCTGCATTTACTAGCGGAAAGAGCATGTAGTTGTAGAGATTGCCTAAGGCAGGCATCAGTGCGCGCTGCCAAGACCAGCGGAAATCTTCAGCCGTTATCTTGTCACCATTGGACCAAAGTGCATCTGGCCTCAAGTAAAATCGGTAAAAACGTCCGTCATCACTAATATCCCAACGCTCAGCGATGCCGGGCTCAATTTCTAAAGTGTACGGATTTTTAAGAACTAGTCCTTCAAATAAAGTTTGAATAACGTGGTGTTCAGGTACCCCAGTAACAATATGGGGATCTAATCCTTGGATTTCTGTGCCATTGCCAAAATGAAGCACTCCTTCCCTTGTTCCCTGTTCTACTCTGGTTTCACCGGTTCCTCCCCCGCTGCAGGCTGCGAGAAGGGTTATGCAAATAATTAGGAGGAAATTACGTGTGGTTACTAAGGGATTTAGCATCAAAAAGTTACGCCTAAGTTTCTATTTTGGAACGTGGATTAAAGATAGCACGGCCGTGGGATGGAGGGTAAAAAATCAACCAACACAATGAACGCCTGTTCCGCGTAAATTACAGTAGCCGCCGGGGTTTTTAGCTAAATACTGCTGATGGTATTCCTCGGCAAAGTAGAAGGTAGGTTCAATTCGTATTTCTGTAGTTATTAAATCCATACCAGATTTACCCAATTGCGCCTGATAGGCCTCTTTCGAAGCCAAAGCTAGTTCTAGCTGTTCTGCGTCATCCACATACAAGGCGCTGCGATATTGCGTGCCTTTGTCGTTACCCTGACGCATGCCCTGAGTGGGGTCATGGTTTTCCCAGAATGTTTCAAGAATCTTAGAGGTGCTTACCTGGTCTGGGTTATAGACAACCTGCACTATTTCGGTATGGCCAGTGTGGCCCCCGCAAGTTTCTTGATAGCTGGGGTTAGGAGTAGTGCCGCCTGCATATCCCGCCGCTGTTACCCAAACGCCTTCTAGTTGCCAGAACAGTCTTTCGACACCCCAGAAACATCCCATGCCGATACGTAGAGTTTTGAGATTGTTTTCATAAGGAGGCAGCATAGAGTGCCCGTTGACGGTATGTTTTCCAGAGATCTGAACGGGAATTTCACGCCCGGGTAAACAGGCCTCGGTGCTGGGTACATCTACTGGTTTTGAGAAGAACATAAATAAGAGCCATATATGGATGTTTGTTTGACAAGAAAAACTATAATGGTTTCCTTAATAGAAAAATATTACTCAATAGTAAGATCAACCAATCTAAAGACATGTGTACTCACTAAATGTTACGAATCTTTTCAATTGCCCTTCTAATAACCGTTTGGATCGTCTGGTCGCGCTGGAAAAAAATGCCTGAAGGTTTGGAGCGCAGGCGTTACCTGCAGAAAATTATTATGTGGGGGCTGTTAGGAGTGATATTTCTGCTCGCTGCCACAGGCCGAATACACTGGCTAGGGGCTGCATTTGCTGCCCTATTCCCGGTACTTAAGTTTGCATTCGTCTGGCTGTTCAGATTCTTTCCGGCATTGGCAAAAATCTATGGTGCGAAAAAAAGCACAGGCAATACACCAGTCGCTTCTTCAGCAATGGACCTTGCCGAAGCTCGACAGGTTTTGGGAGTATCAGAATCCGCAACGGTTGAAGAGGTGCAAATCGCCTTCAAAAAACAAATGCAAAAGGTGCACCCTGACCGAGGTGGCAGCGAATACTTCGCGACTAAGCTGAATGAGGCCAGAGATATGCTTCTAAAAGAATTAAATGGGTGAAACTGTGGTTGCAGTCCAGAAATCGTAAGGTAGTGTTACTTGCTGCCAAATTAAACAATGTCCAGGTAACTCAGCTGGGTTTGAAGCCCGAGAAAAGCATGCTTTTCGAAGCGAGACAGAAAAGTGAGTGCTGGCGTTTTGGTCAGAATGGCTAAAACAGTAAGCGCCGATTGATTAAAAAGTGCGCTTGCAGTCTAAAAATCGCAAGGTAGTCTTACTTACCGCCAAATTAAACAACGTCCCGGTAGCTCAGCTGGATAGAGCAAGCGCCTCCTAAGCGCTAGGTCGGAGGTTCGAATCCTCTTCGGGACGCCAATTCACATTGGCCTATATGATTGCCAATTGAGCTAAAGAGAGAGATATGAAACTTAAGAATCTATTGTTAACTGGGACACTTTTTTCTATTTCCAGTTTTGCATCCGCAGCGGATCAGGTGATCCTAATTTCCGTAGATGGCTTACGCCCAGATGCAATTAACCTTTTGGGTGAATCTGAGCTGCCCGGCTTCTTTCGTTTTCATGAAGAAGGTATCTGGACTGACAGTGCACGTTCAGACTTTGACTACACCAGAACACTTCCGAATCATTCGTCGATGATGACCGGACGTCGGGTTACCGGTCCTGCCGGGCATGGGCAGATTTCGAACGCTATGCCGCCAGCTGACATGACCCTGCACAACAATACCGGTGAAGAGGCCTACGTAAACAGCGTATTTGATGTCGCCCATGACCATGGATTGTCGACTGCGCTCTATGTGAGTAAAGATAAGTTTGTGTTGTTTGAGCAGAGCTATAACTCCGCAACTGGCGCTAAGGATATAGTTGGCGAAGATAATGGTGAAGATAAGATTGATAGCTACCACTTTCTGGTTGAAGACCGAGCTGCAGATGTATTAACCGATCGCTTTGTTGCGGACATGACCAATGAGCCAATCAACTTTTCTTTTATCCATATCGTAGACACTGATTCCGCAGGACACGGAGATAACTGGACTACTCCTGACTACATGGATGCGGTTAAGCGTGTAGACAGTTACTTGCAGAAGATTTTCGCGCTAATTGATGGCAACCAAGCCCTAAGCGGTAATACCTCGATTATTCTGGTTGCAGATCATGGTGGTGCTGGGAGAGCTCACAGTGATGCAGCAGATTCTCAAAATCACACTGTTCCCTTTTATGTGTGGGGCGCTGGTGTTGCCGAGGGTGAAGATATCTACGCCCTTAATACAGAATCTAGAACAAATCCTGGTATGGGCTACCCGACGTACGAAAATGCGGAGCAGCCAATTCGCAACGGTGACGCTGCTAATCTAGCCATGCAGTTGTTGGAATTACCCGCGATATTCGGCTCGACCATAAATGCCGAGCAAGATTTGCGGGTTCAGTAGAAGCAACTTCTACTGGGTCGCCGGGCTCATCACTGAGTCTCGGCGCTTTCTATTGAGTCGCTTCGCTTTTTACTGGGTCGCTGCGCTTAGGCTTCCATCAGAATAAACAATACGTCCACCGACGATGGTTAGGGCTGAAGTCATTTGACGGAGGTCTTCATCCGGGACTTCTTTTTCGTCAAATACATTCTGGCTCAGTACAACGATATCTCCGTAGCGGCCTATATCTATGCCGCCAAGGGTGTCGTCTTCTTTAGTAAACCAGCCCTGCTCCGCTGATGAATACAGCCGAACTGCCTGAAACCGGCTAATGGTTTCATCTGAATTAGTAAGCTCACCAGCAGAGTTTTTACCCGTAACCATGTAGTAGATCATCGACCAGGGATTGAAGGGCGAGATACGCGCACCGTCAGAACCGGCACCCTTAGCTACCGCATTGCTTTCCACGATAGTGCGCCAGGGAGGTCCACCATTGCCTCGTTGTGCATAGGGTTGTCCGTGAGCTCCAATTCCCAAACCCAAATCGATAACTCTCTCGATCAGTTCTGGCGTAGCACCGCTCATATGGCCCGCGGTCCAACGCAAATCCGACAAATTATAGATGGGGTCAAGGGCTTCCCAAACGTCCAAATGAGCATCAATCTCTTCTACTGAATGCAGATGTTGGTGGTACGTCCATCCGCGCTCAGCCATTCGTTCTTGCGCGTCGACTGCTGCCGCTCCCAAGGGTTGCTCATTAAACAATGATCGACCTACAGACCACTCGCCTACTCCTGAGACTTGGAGCATGTCTGAACCAAAGTTATGAAAAGAGTTATCTAGGCGGCTCTGCAACTGGTTTAGTTCTGCATCTTCATCCAGAGCCGGCAAATACAGTCGGGTTCTAAGGTTTAGCTGGTTATTACGATCTAGATTAACAATGGGTTCATAACCTACGCGCTGGTCTAGAAAACCTACCCCTGGAACCGTGCCAGACATATCCATAACACTGGTTAAGCCCACTTTGTTGGCCCAGGCGATTACATCTTGTAGCTGTCTGGTTCGGTCAGCGTTTGTTAGATCAACCGCGAATACCTCGTAAGCTCGAGCGGTATCATCACGCTGAGCAATGGAGCCATCGTCAGCGACATTTACCCCAAGAGAACGCATCAGATCACGGCCTGCGGTATTTACTTGCCCGGGGCCGAACCCATGTTCAGATAGATAGACAGGATGATTAGGCGCGGCTTGATCCAGTTCCAGCATTGTCGGAAAGCGACCCTCTGCCCACTGCCATCTTCTAATGCCGCCCACGGTACTAATTAGCTCCCCGGCTGGAACCGTTTCTGCTCTTGCCGCGATAGCCTGGGTTACTTCTGAAACTGAGAAAGTGGATTCGACTTCACGTGTGTCGTAGCCCGGGCGGTTTTGGATACGAACAAAATGCACGTGATTATCGATTAGACCAGGTATCACTGTGCGGCCTTTGAGATCAATCAGATCTGTGCAATTCTGTTCGGCATAATCATCATCGCCCAAAGCTGCAAATACGCCATTTTTGATAAATGCGGAATCAACGATCGTATCGCTTTCATCCATGGTATGAATTCGGCCATTAACCAGGGCGAGGTTGCGCTGCCCTTGGCAATATTCAGACGTGCTTTCAATTCCGGGTGCTGAAGTGTCGATTGAAGAGTCGCCGCACCCGTAGAGGAGCAGTGAGAATGTCACCAAATAAAATGAATGAAATACTGTAGTGCGGTTAGGCATGTTTTGTTCCCCCAAGAACTTTATTTTTAGACCTATATCTAGTCTTCTTCTAGGCGCTCTTCTTCAACTTCTTCCTGTAATCTGGCAAACAAATTTGAAGAGCGATCAATAAACTCGTCAACGCTAATATCTTGTACAACCAGCCTTGAGGGTGGTTGCGTGAGATTGACCATTGGCGGAGCCGCAGGGTCTGGCTCTATGCGTCCACCCACGGGAAATACAAACGTCACTAATATGGCTAAGCCCGTAATACCAAATGAAATAACTGCCCTGCGCAAGGGTTTTAGTCTGGTACTCATGTCTAAGCCAATAAACATCCAGCAAATTAGCGCAACAGCAAACAGAACCACGTAGCCATAGCTATTGAGCGCGAGAGATAGCAGGTTAAAGCTAGCCCAGTCGATAGCTACGCCTGCTATCAGGACAACACAGCTAAGTGCACTTATAAGGGTTAAATGACCCCAGAATGCCATCTCATGACGTAACAGTCTTGCGAGAACTCCCCAGATGGTCGACCAAAAAATAAGTCCCAGTCCAAAGAGCATCGCACGGCCTATTCGGTCGTCACCATCGGTAGATATATCTGCACCGAATTGACCGCTAAGAAGTGCCACCAAAATAGCGAGCGCCAAAGCAATACCAGCAACTACGGGCTGCTGCATACGTTCAATAACCGGTTCGAACTGCGGCGTTGGCTCTGTAGCTGAAACCGCTTCGCTACTTTTGTGAATAATAATATTGCTGTGGCCTATCCGAATTGGAACGTTAAATTGCAATTCGACGTCGTTGGTAAGCAATCGGCCTTTGAGTCGAGTGCCATTAAGGCTTTTAAGGTCTCTTATACGGACAAGGCCAGCTTCATCTGTATATATTTCCAAGTGTTCAGCATCAATTAGCGGATCCCGAATAACAACATCATTGTTCCAGCCGCGGCCTATGTGGACTATAGATTCGGAGCTGTGTACAACAAATGAGCGATGTTGTCCCTGCTCAAATACTTCAACTGCTAATTCCGTTTTAGACTCAGCTTCTAATTCCGCCCCTAGTTCCGCTCCTGATTCCGCTTTTAGTTCCATTCTGCAACTCCCATAAACTTCTCGGCGAAGCTTAGAGCAATGTCTTCAGTCACCGCGGATAGCGTGAAGTGCCCTACTAAGGCTTTCGTATCCTGCCCTTGGAATAAGTAATACAGAACGTCATAAAGCCCAGTAAATTCGTGGTAAGCCCGAAAACAAAGACCCGCCTGCCTAAAACCCAAATCTTCGGCGTTATCACCAATGTCCACGTAGTTCTGCTGGCATTCATAACCCGTTACATAGCGTTCTGGTGCGGCATTATCGGGACGAAAAACCTGCTCGCCGACAGCACTATGGAATTCTTTTGGCGTCAGGCTATCGGTTTCGTAGTAGTAGAACGAATAGTGCATTTTGCCAGTATTAAAGCGGTTTTGAAGGTAGGTATGGTTGCCGTTGTTACAGAACAGCTCTAATACCCTTATATCTTCAGCGTCGGGCCTATTCTGGTTATCACTACCCCAACAGCTAACGTCACTGGCGACCTCCGCAATCACATGGGCGTACTCACCAAGTGGCTGGTCCGGCCAATCTATATCCAGCAATTGTTCATAGTAGCCTTGCTGGAATGCTCGGATCTGGTCGCCCGCATGAGTCATATAGTCTTCTGTGGACTCGGGCCGATTTTGATCATTAATGATGTCTAGGACTTTATCTGCAGGTACTAAAAAGCTCAGCTGACTGCCAGCCGTTGCCACGTTTACTCCCACAATAGCGCCCGCTGCATCTACCGCAGGCCCGCCGCTCATTCCTGAATTAAGAGATCCCGAGAAGAGAATTTTGGGGATATAGCTGTTTTCTGCAATGCCATTGTAGGCACCGTCCACTACCAGCATGCCATAATCGAGCGGATTACCCATGGCAAATATACGGTCTCCCTTGCGGTAACTCTGCGTACTAATTTCGAAATACTGAGTTCCAACAGTCATGTCTGCCTTAAGCAAAGCAACATCGTTGATCACGTCAAAATCTACCAAGGACAACGTTCCGGTATCACCATTCGCATCCACAAACTCTAGCCAGCGCTGGTCTGGTTCAAATACATACCCGGATACTACGTGGTAGTTGGTAACGATTAGGCCATCTGAACTTACTTGGAACCCGGATCCTAGAGCACTCTTATTTCCGGTTTCATTCTCATTCACCACGATTTGGTAAATGCTTTGCCGGTGAATATCTAAAGATGAGCGGTCTTGCTGTGCAATCACAACAAGAGGAACAAAAAGCGAAAGTAAAATAACAAATAACTTATACAATGCGGGGGCCATATTAGTAGTTCTAGTAATTAGGACGTTGTAGCAAGGAGCAACTTACAAATACTCCAAACAAACAATCGAGTGGCATTCTATAGGTAAAGAATGGCGGAAATCATATTATTTAACAAACCGTATGGGGTGCTATGTCAATTTACCGATCCTGAAGGTCGGCCTAACCTCTCTGAATACATAAAAACCACAGAATTTTATGCTGCTGGGCGATTAGACCGAGATTCCGAAGGGCTTTTGCTGCTCACCAATGACGGCAAATTGCAGGCTAAAATCTCCTCGCCAAAATACAAAATGGTTAAAACCTATTTGGCTCAGGTTGAAGGCGCCGTCGAAGATTCGGATTTGGCCGGATTGCGCAAGGGTATCCAGCTCAAGGACGGCCCGGCGCTTCCCATTAAATGCCAGATCGTCGAGGAACCAACCTGGCTATGGCCCAGAACGCCGCCCATTCGAGAACGGAAAAACATTCCCACTAGTTGGATAGAGCTGGAACTTAAAGAGGGTAAAAACCGTCAAGTGCGAAGAATGACAGCAGCTATCGGCTTTCCAACGCTGCGCTTGGTGCGCAGGAGTATTGGGGATTGGTCTATAGAGCATATTGCCCTTGGCGAACAGTTGAAAATATAGATCGAGAGCTAGCTACAAGCTCGAAGGGTTCTATTTGGCCTTTGCTTTAAGCACCGCAGTTCGCATAAGCCTAAATCTAAGCCAGTAAGGCATTCTGGCAAATAGCCCTAAAGGCAGCGCAAAGCGCCGTGGAAAACGAACTTCAAAGCCGCGCTTAGACAACCCCCTGGCGATACGTTGTGCGGCAATATCCGTATCGACAATAAATGGCATCGGAAAATCATTTTTGTCTGTTAGCGGGGTCCTAACAAACCCGGGATTAATCAATTTAATATCTACCCCGGTCCCAATAGATTCAGCCCCTAAGGTCTCAGCTAAGTTTATCAAACCGGCCTTGGTAGCCGCATAGGGCTGTGAAAATGGCAGTCCCAAATATCCAGAAATGCTTCCGCATAGGGAAAGCTGGCCGGACTTGGTAGATAGTAAATAGGGATAAGTCACATCGACCAAATTAAAAACGCCAACTAGATTGGTTTGCACAATCTTATTGACCTCTGCGATATCGAGTTTATCCATATGCATAGGCGCATAGGCTGCCGAAAGTAATATCACCCGGTCTATATGGCCGGCCTTTTGAATGAGTTCGTTTTGCGATTTACGAATCGCAGTAACATCATTTATGTCTAATGGCAGAGTCCATTCAGCACCGGACTCTTCAGCGACCAGGGCCAGGCTTTCCTGTCGTCGTGCAGAAATGGCTACACGGGCACCCTGCTTGACCAATGCAGCTGCTAGCGCTGCACCGATGCCGCTGCTGGCGCCTATTATCCAAACTATCTGGTCTTTGTAGTCATGAATGTTCATTTGGGCTCGCTATCCGATAAAGCGATTAATCAAGACGCTGGCTTTTGCATAAAGATGGTTAGGGTACCTAAGGTTATGCCGAACTTCTTCATCTTGGTTTTATTAATAACTACATCATCGTTAAGTAGCCACATCCAATCATCCAGAGTTAGCCTTATGGTCTTGCCGTCAATGGGGACATCGAGACGGTACTTCATATTGATGCTATTGCCTGCCATGCGGCCTTGGGCCAAACCGACTACATCGCCCGCCTGCCCGGTAAACTCAGTATCGCTTAGACGGTTTAACGTCCATATGCGCTCTTGGACCTCACCGTCGTAAAAACGGAAATACTCTTCCAGGGTACCAACGTCTCCTTCCCAGCTGCCGACCATATCTATATCAAAGCGGCGGGTAACTACTCCCCGCCAGTTTTGAATAAAGCCCCATGCCTTTAACTCACCATTAAAATACTCTCTTATGTCTGCCACGGGCTGATCCTCACTGTAAATTTGAATGTCGTTAGATGCGCAGCTAGCTAGCATAACTGCGGTCCATATTAAGAATATTGTTCCTACTATTTTTTTTATCACTGTTCCCTCCTCGGGCGATAACAAGCAATAGCAACGCCATTAACTTGAGTAAAAGCGGCAGCAACCCATAGCAATAAAGTAGGCTATTTGTAGCCGGCTCTGTATTTTGCTGATTGGGCTCAAAGCCGTATAAATCCAATATCCAAAACATAAGCCCGGCACTAAGTGCTAACGCCAGTTTGGATAAGAAAGCGATTACCGAGTAAGCAACACCTGCATTGGCAATGCTCGATCGTCGATGTAGGTATTTGGCCAATATGGTCGGCGGAATGGTTAACTCTGCCCCAAAAGCTATGCCTGAAGCTAAGCAGACTAGAGCAAAGCCCCAAAAACTGTCCTCGCCAAGCAATAAAACCGTACTAAAACTAAGTATCGCCAGCAGCATCGAAACAGCCCAGGCAAAAGCGCTGCCTTTGGCGTTGGCAATCAATTTCCAGACCGGCATAAAGGCAATACCGCTAAGAAAGTATAGAATTAGAAACAGGCCGGTCCAAGCTTCAAGGTTTAGATAATCCCGTACAAAAAATACAATAAGAACCGCTGGACAAGCCGAAGCAAAAGCCGAAATTGCGTAAATGGCAAAGAATCCCTTAGCGTCCAAAAGCAGCTTTTTAGGGAAGTTCACATAGGCGGTAATGCGTGCTCCATTTTTGGCGCCGTCAATGGCCGTTCCATCTAGAGCCTTTCCATTAAAAGCCCCTTCGTCTTGCTCTATTTCCAATTTTCGCAGCCATTGCAAAAACAACAGGTAACTAAATACCAAAAATAGAACCAATAAAGCAGCTAACAAACTAAAAGCTGCACTCTTTGAAAAGGAATTAAGCAGCAGGGCCGGAGCTATCGAAGCAATTATCAGGCCTACCAAGCCGAAGGCTTCTCTATGGCCGTTTATACGCACCAAATTTAGCTCGCAAGCGGACCAAGACGCACCTAGACTATTGATTTGAATTACCAAAATGCTGTAGCCACTGGTAGCCAACAAAATAGCCACACTGAACCAAACTACTGCTGCACTGGGCACTGAATTAAGAACCGGATTAAGCCCAGGATTAAAGAGCGCAACAAAGCCCACTAAATAGGCGGCAAATGCGGCATTAAGAATCAGTGTCCTGTGGCTGGCAAAACGATCAGATATCCAACCCCATAGAGGGTCAGAGATAGCGTCAAATAATCGCAGTGTCAGTAATACTGAAGCAAGTAGTGATAGGGAAAGACCTACTTCGGTGGCATAGAAATCCGGAGCGTAGAGATATAAGGGGATTCCACCAAACGCCAAGGGCATAGCTAGAATGCCATATCTAATAAGGTCTATTCGGCTCAGGGCTGTCATCTGTTACCCAAGCGAAAGGCTGTCATGTGTAAGCTCAAGACTGTCATCAACTAGAGGCTTTCAGAGCCTAGTAGATCAGTACGCATATTCGGTTCGCTTGTATCCTCCGCAAGCCAAATACCAAAGAAGTATTGACCAAATTCAGGGTCTTCGATGACGCCAAGATACTTTCCATCTCCATAAAATACGCTGGTACGTTCGCGGGTGTGAATCCCGGTTAGTACGGTGCCTTTATCAATATCCGGAAAAACCTCCGTCATTTGCTGTTGCCAGAGGTCTAGACGTTCACCCTCTTCAAAACCTTGATCCAGAATCAATTGCACCGACTTTTCTGCTATCGCCTCGCCAGAGAAATCACGCAGGTACTCAATTTCGAGTGCGTACGGGGCCTCATCATTAAAATTCGTAGAATCCGTATAAAGTGAAATATTGTAGATTTTCCAAAAAGCGACTTTAAAAGTGGTTTGACCAACTAAAGTTGGCGTTTCAATATGTTCACCAAGAACAGTCTGCAACAGGGCCCTAGCTTCATCTTGGGCAAGTGCAATAGGACTCAGCGCCAAGGCAATAAGTAATATCGTACATCTGCGAAGGCTGGCTTTTATGCCAGTTCTAGGGGCCCACATAAAATTGCTAGGCATGTGTCAATTTGACCTGCATTACATTGGTATTTCCCGTTGTGAAGCCAGCAATGCAGGCTGCCAGATAAAAACGCCAGACACGTATAAACCCTTCATCAAATCCCTGGGATCTTATTTCATCCAAGTTGGCTTCAAAGTCTGCCAACCAAACCTTTAGTGTTCGAGCGTAATCAAGGCCAAATTCAAACTGGTCCGTGATCTGTAAACCAACTTTTTCTGCCTCTTCTGCAAAGCGAGCCGGAGAAGGCAGCATGCCGCCAGGGAAGATAAACGTGCGGAACATATCTCCGCGAGTTCGGTATTTTTCAAAAGACTCGTTTTTAATAGTTATGGTTTGCAGAACTGCTGTGCCCTCTTCGGCCAAAAGCGATTTAAGCTTGGCAAAGTAGACTGGCCAATAGGCTTCACCAACGGCTTCGAACATCTCTATAGAAACGATACTCTGGAATTTTCCATCCAGGTGCCGGTAGTCCTGAAGTTTGACCAAATCATCTCTACCAAGACGATTGTCAGCATAGGCCTTTTGTTCATCAGACAGCGTCACACCCTTGTAGTCGAAATCGCCCCTTTCGAGAGCTCGTTCAGCGAAGGCACCCCAGCCACAGCCTATTTCCAACAAGGACCCGGTATCAGCATCTAGCTGGTTAATAATGCGATCGTATTTCTGTTGTTGTGCGATATTAAGAGCGACTTCTTGTTGATTCGTCTGCTCCTGACCTTGGTATAAGGCAGAGGAGTAAGTCATGCCTTGGTCGAGCCAAAGTTCGTAAAAATCATTACCAAGGTCGTAGTGAGCCTGAATATTTTTGCGGCTGCCCTTCAAAGAATTTGCTCGCGCTAGGTATTTCACTTGCGATAACGCGCGGGTAACGAAACTACCTCGAATTAGACTGGTTATGCTTTGAGTATTTTCCATTCCCGTAGTAAGTACATTAGATAAATCTGGTGTTGACCAGTACCCATCTCTATAGGTTTCTGTGAGGCCTATTTCGCCACGGCACATCACTGATGGGAACATTTTCCAATTATGAATGGCCAACTTGGCAACATCTCCGCTCGAGCCCTGCCCTAGCTCTCTAATGCGTCCGTCCGGGCAATGCACTTCAAACTTACCATGCGGCATTCCGTCTAAAAGTCTAAAAAATCTGTCCGCTGCAATGCGATAAATCATCTGAGTTATTGACCTCTATTCTGGTTCGGTGAATGAGTACGGGTAACCGATAAGTTCGGTTTTACGGCTGTCGGTTTGGGGATCCAGGGCAAGCCTTTGAATTTAAGTCTGATCGCCTGCCAATAGATTTGAAGGCTGGATATTAAGGATATAGCTGGCGCATAAGATACCGCTTGAAATCGCGCCTTTTTGCTATCGGCAATTAAGGGGCCACATAGCTGGGTCGACAGCAATTCAGCGCCTTCTTCTGAATAGTACTTGATCGAAATATTGATCTGCGCTGCATCGATACCAAAGCGAAATTGATAGCCGCCAGCACGAGTAAAAAAGGGCGAAACATGAAATGCTTTATCAGCACTCAATAGATCGTTTTTAGAAATTTCCGATTCGTCATCTTTTTTACATAGGTAGACATGCGTTTCGCCGAAGGTGTTGTTCACCTCGGATAGAACCGCTTTCAGGCGGTTTTCTTTGTCATAACAAAGCCAGAAGCAAACCGGATTGAATATGTAGCCGGCGAACCTCGGCATGGCGACCAATACTACTTCGCCATCTGGTATCGATGAACCAGATTTTGTAAGCTGGTCGGAAATCCAATCCTTGGCGGTTTGTTTACCCCTTGAGCCGTAATCTTTCAGATACAGGCTAATTAGGGCTGGTCGATTTAGCCCAAAGAATAGCCCTGCGTTGAAGCTTTTTAGTTGACTCAAAGGAATCGAAACATATGAGACCTTATATCGAAAGGCGTTCTTCACCGGCATGTACCGGGCATGCCAGACCTGGCCATTCATAAAGGCAAGACGGTTCCCTATAGCGCGCGCGCTCATATGCTCATGGCAGATCGCAGCCCATGGCCTGCGCCACCTTTAATCCGCTATAAGCGCCGTCCTCGTGAAAGCCATAGCCCTGCCATGCGCCTGCATACCAAATACGGTCCTGCCCTTGAATCTCTCCCAAACGGCCCTGCGCATCAATTGCTGCCTGATCAAATATTGGGTGTGCTGTATTCCATACATCTTTAATCTGTGCCGAGCTTGGGCGCCGGTCTGGATTAAGGCTCACAAACAAAGGCTGTGCTGACTCGATCGACTGAAGACGGTTCATCCAATAGCTAAGGCACACTCTTTTTTCACCATTTTTGTTTGACTCAGATAGATAGTTCCAGCTTTGCCAGCACTTTCTATTCTTTGGCATTAGCGACCTGTCTGAATGCAAAATCACTTCATTGGCTTGGTATCGGATACTGCCCAATATAGATTTTTCCGCTTCGGTCGCAATATCGCCCAACAGACCCAACGCCTGATCAGAATGGCAAGCTAAAACTGCTTGGTCGTATGCTTCAGATTGTCCATCGCTGAATACAAGCTCGATGTGACTACCCTTACGCTGAATTTTTTCAATATTCACACTAGTGCGAATCTCGCCTGTGAATGCCTTTAGCAGGCGCTTAAGGTATTCGCGGCTACCGCCCTCAACAGTGCTCCATTGGCGTCTACCCTCTGAATCCAGAAGCCCATGGTTGACAAAAAACCGGACTAAATGCTTAGCGGGGAAAGCCCTGATGTCTGTGGGCGATGTACTCCAAATCGACGCAGCCATGGGTACCAAAAACCTATTGATGAATGCTGTGCTGTAAGCGTTTTCGTCCAGAAATTCACCCAGACTAGGGTTATCTGGAGAGTCCAATAAGGCTTCAGCTTCGCGATTGAACCGTTTTATATCAAACAGCATTTGCCAGTGCTTTGGCGATAGCCAGTTGCGGGACTGCGCAAAAATATTTCGCATGGGAACCGTGCCGTATTCGGTAGCACCACCATCTAGGCTTACTCCAAAGGACATACAGCTATCTTTGGTAGGCACGGAAAGTTCGTCAAATAGAGCACAAAGCGTGGGATAGTTTTCACGATTAAAAACTATGAATCCAGTGTCCACAGGTATTTGAACATCCCCTTCAGAAACTTCAATGGTGCGGGTATGCCCGCCGATGGAAGCGTTTTTTTCGAAGAGGGTGACTTCGTGTTTTTGCTGAAGGAGATAAGAGGCCACAAGGCCACTTATACCGGACCCGACTACGGCAATGCGCAACATATTTCCCAACGGATAAGAAGTGGAATCATTATCTTATGAAACGCAAAATTCGAAGCGCAAAGAAAGACTATTGATCTGATAGCTGAGGTATTTCATCGCTGCTGCCAACGAGCTGGTCCCTGACCTTCGATTCGGGACTTTCATCGCCCACCCAGATACTAAAGAATCGTATACCAAACAGGGGATCCAACATTCGGCCCAAATGCTCTTCGCCGTTGTAAAAATGAGTCTCTCTATCTAGATTGTAGATTGCGGTAATAGTTTCATCGTTGGCGACACTTGGAAAAATGCTCATGAAATTCGAGTGCCATCGCGCTAAGCGAACTTCATCATCGGCATCATTTTCTCTAACCTGTGATATCACCCGATCCACAAACTTGCTTGCGGTATAGTTCTTCAAAAAATGAATCTCCAATGCGTAGGGTGGTTCACCTTCTACGAATGGTTTTTGCTGAGAATATAGGGATAGCTCGTACATATCCCAAAAGGCTATGCCGTAGGTAGCGCTCCCAATGAAGTGGTTATCAGTTAAGTGTTCTGTTTCTATTAGCTGCGCATAAGCCGTGTTTCCAAAAAGAAGCGCAACTAAGATGCAGACTTTGCGAATACTGAGCAATAAAGAGATCATTTATTTACTACATCCATAATCTTTACATCAATTCATAACCGGTAAACCGATCACATATACTCTCAGCCGCGAGAAGGGCCATGAGACCCTTCTTACCTGCCCGTGGCAAGTACACTAAATAAAGGTTAATTCGGCATAGGGAGTAAAATATTCACTATCAAGCCGGGTTTAGCGTCCTGTAATTCGATATGACCGGCATGAAGATCAATAATAGCTGCGACAAGGGTTAACCCGAGACCATTCCCCGCAGAGTTACGACTCTGTTCCGCTCGATAAAACCGGGTGAAAATCTTGCCTTTTTCTTCCTCTGAAACACCTGAGCCCTGATCAGCGAACGAAATCCTTAGTACTTTTTTGCCAGCCTCCAATTTGATATCGATTGTGCTTCCCGATGGAGAAAACTTGATTGCATTATCTAGAACATTTGCTAGAGCCTGAAACAGAAGGTCTCGATCACAGTCTACGTCGGCATCATCACACTTGGTCTGGATAGATATGCCCTTTTCTTCTGCCAAAGGCTCGTAGAGCTCGATAACATCTTCCAGTAAAAAAGAAACAGGTATTTGAGAGAAATCACTAACTAGCTTGCCGCTTTCGATGTTTGCGATTCGCAACAATGCGCTAAAAGTTTGAAGTAAGTGATCAGCTTCTGAAGTTAATTTCTGTGTCGTGTCTAGTAACTCTTGATCGTTTTCTTTTTCTGCCTTTTGTTCCAATACCTCTAAGCTGCTTCGCAGGCGACTTAGAGGTGTGCGGAGATCATGGGCAATGTTGTCCGAAACCCGCCTCACCCCATCCATAAGGTTCTCTATCCGGTCAAGCATATGGTTGAGTATGCCGGCAAGATTGCTCAAGTCATCCCAGTTGGTATTAACATCAATACGTCGAGATAAGTCTCCGGTGGTTACGATCTCCCGGGAAGTTTGCGCAATACGGTTCGTGAGAACTACTACATAGTTACTAATCAAAAAACTAATAATAATTACGGTAAACATTAGACCTATAGTAACCGTCCCCAAAACCTTTATTTGTTGCCGGGTTAGAAATGCCTCACGAACGTCCTGAGCTATCAGAAGCGTGGACCCATCTTCAAAGGTCTTGATTTTTCCTGTGACAATAGCGAATTCGTCATTTGGGAGCGAAGGCCCTCTAAGAATAGCTTCTGGTGTTATTTCAAACTGAATTAGACCTTCAATTAAGGTGGTTACACGCGCAGTCGGTACTTCGATATCTGCATAGAGAACATTTTCGTATTGATCGGAATACACGTAAAACATTCCAGATGGAGAGGTCTGCATCGTCTCCAGCAGTGTGACTCGATCAGCTAAACTAAATTCCGGTATGTTCCATCCTTCGAAAGTGGATATATTTGAATTTACAACAGACTCAACTTCCCGAATGAGACTTTCTTCATTAAATTGATATAGGAAGTACGTGAGAACGGAAACGGAAATGCTGAGTAGCACCGCAAAAAACAGTGCAACTTTGAAACTGGAACTTCTGGTATAGGCCCGGTCGGTACTAGCCGACTTCGACGATATAGCCTGCCCCGCGAACTGTGTGTATGAGTCCTGTTTCGAAATCTTTGTCAATTTTTGATCGCAGCCTGCTTATGTGTACATCAATGACATTTGTTTGCGGGTCGAAATGATAATTCCAGACATTCTCTAGCAACATGGTTCTGGTGACCGCCTGTCCTTGATGGCGCACTAAGTACTCCAACAATTTGAACTCTCTAGATTGCAGTTCGATCTTGGTACCGTTGCGCGTTACCTTGCGTGAAAGCAGGTCCATTTCCAGATCTCCCACGCTGAGAGTTGTTATGGCTTGGCCTGTTTCCGATTCATGCCGGCGTCGCAATGCTTCCAATCTAGCAAGCAGCTCTGAAAACGCAAATGGCTTGACCAGATAATCATCGCCACCGGCTTTTAATCCGATAACTCGATCATCAACCTCACCCAAGGCGCTCAGAATCAAAACTGGAACTTTGTCGTTTGCTCCTCTAAGCGTTTTGATGATGGTCAGCCCATCGAGTTTTGGCAGCATCCGGTCAACCACAAGCACATCAAATGATTCTATAGTTGCGAGATATAGTCCCTCTTTACCATCCTGACATATTTCAGTCACATGGCCTTGTTCTTTGAGTCCTTTAGCCACAAAATCGGCCAGTTCTTTGTCGTCTTCTATTAGTAATACACGCATACTTGATGTTGTTCTATTATTGGTTGAATTAATGTCGCCTATCTAAACCTTGCGTGCAAGTTACGCTCAGTTCATTGTCGCTATCTTAGTCTACTTTATGAATCGCCTAATACTTTTCCCCAACGAATTATCTTCTAAATCTTACATTAAACTGTCAGACCGCCGGGCTGAGCACATAAGATCAACCCTGCGCGCCGAAAAAGGAAGCGAAATTCGTTTTGGTCTGGTAAACGGCCCCATTGGTAAGGCCTCCCTGATAGAAGACGACGGGGTAACTATACAACTGAGCCTTGAGTACAGTAATGAGGCCCCAGCCCGATTTAAGCCCTGCACTCTTGTGTTGGCATTACCACGGCCCAAAATGGCCAGAAGGCTTATTCAGTCAATTTGCGCGCTGGGAGTTGAAGAACTACATCTAATCAACAGCTATAAGGTTGATAAGAGTTACTGGCAAAGCCATTACCTTAGTGAAGAAGCATTAGCGGAACAGCTTGTTTTAGGTATGGAGCAATCTGGTTCTACCCTGATGCCCACAATTACGAAGCACACAAAATTCCGCCCTTTTGTTGAAGATACTTTTCCAGCTATCTGTAGCGGAAAGATGTCGCTATTGGCCCACCCCTATTCCCAGGATTCCTGTCCAATTGACCTGAATCAACCGTCAGTTTTGGTGATAGGTCCAGAGGGAGGTTTCACAGAATTTGAAGTCAACCTCTTGAGTCAGAATGGCGCAAGGCCGGTACACATAGGTGCACGCATACTCAGAGTGGAAACTGCGGTGCCAGCGATAATCGGAAGGCTCTATATTTAGCTGGCAGAGGTGTTCTTAGGCTTGGGTCTTTTCGGCATGTTCGCTTATGTCAGCTACACGGGTTCCGGCGGCCATATCATGCAGACAGCGTTTATCTGCCCGGAATATCAGTAATACATCTATCAACCCAATTAGTGCTACGCCTGGAATTGCTCCAGCGAATTGAAAGGGTGCATATCGAATGCCAATAATTTTTGCAAAGGCCGGTACCTTGTCCTGAGCGTCTACTATGGCAATGCCCATCATTTTTTTACCTAGTGTTTGCCCAAAGTACCAAAGGTGGTATCCGTTGATTAACACATACAGGAATACGCCTAACGCCGTAATTTGAAGTATCTGGCCTAAGGGAATTCCGGTTTCAACTACATCTTCCCAAATAAGGTTTGAGCCTATATCAAGCAAGAACATCACCGGCATGCTGGCAAACATCAGAATGATTCCATCCAATATCTGCGCTAACAGGCGGGAAAGTCTAGTGGCATCAGGCAGGTAAGTTCTTGGCTCGCTATATGCATCCGTCTCTTCGGTTGCATCTTCGGCTGGTGATGATTGCTTGATTTCTTCTTCGTTCAAAACCATTACTTCCTAGGGTTACTGGGATTGTTCAGATTGATAGCGTATCAACTAACAGCTGCAGGCTGGGCGTTTAGATCTATCTGCTAATCTTTAAACGGGTTGGACCGTGTTCCAATTTCGACCTGAGGGCTCTCTAAATATACATGAGCAAAACTAAAGCCCCCTTAAGTCGGGATTACTCGTGCTGCGCCCTCGCCCTTTGGGTCGTCGCCAGTTGGGCGCCGATGTGTCGGTGCTGCGCACCTCGCTTGACTCAAGACGTCCTGTCGCTCGGCCTGCAGCTAGCCTAAAGGCTGCCCAAAATTGCTCCTGCTATTTTGTCGAACCAACGGGTTCGTTCACACCGCCCGAACCGCCATAAATAAAAGACCCGACGGTGCCGGGTCTTTTATTTATGGCGGTGAGAGAGGGATTCGAACCCTCGATAGGGATAAACCTATACACGCTTTCCAGGCGTGCGCCTTCAGCCACTCGGCCACCTCACCAATATTTTGCTATTTTTCGCTATTCCGAGTGACTCGAAAATGCTGAGAATAGGCTTAATTAATCGAGCTCTGCTATATTGATCTGCGCTTGTCGTTATCGGATCAAGGCAGAGCGGAATCTGCAGGGCTTTTCGGGTGGCGAACTCTACACAACGCACCACTTTTTGACAATGAAATAGGTTCTGAATGACCGACAAAAGTTCTCCCGCTAAGGTAAAACTGCCGATCCATTTCCTCTGGGGTACCCGACTGGTGATGTTGGCCTTTTTCTCCCTGTATCTTTTCGCTTCAATATTCCCCGGCGAAACTTAAACTACCACTCTTACTCGGTGTCGCTGGATATGGATTATTGGCCTTTGTCATTAGCCTGACTAGCTTGTCGCACAAGCGGTTTTCAAAAGCCTTAGTCTTGCTGATTGATTCCGCCATATTAGGATTTTTGGCTGCATACAATGGCTTTGATATATCAACACTCGCCATTACGCTAGCTGTTTGCGTGGTTTGGATTACCTGCGGCAACACTATTCCCCTGATCTACGCACTAATATTGTTTCTTGGCGGCTTGGCGTTGTCTTTTTACTATTCTCAGCGAATAGACTTTTCCATATGGGGGTTTAGAGCAACAGATATCCATCGCAATTACATTGATGCTAGCAATATCTGGTTTGTATCAAATGTATCGAGAGCTCAATTCAACCAAAACGCAGTTAGTTCAGTTACAGAAAAACCAAGCCGGACTAAAACTAAAGAATTACCAAATAGCAAAGTACTTACCTGCGCCACTTAGAGAGCGTATTTCCCGCACAAAAGAAGTCGCGGCTAGCACCTCCCGCAAAAAGCTCACGGTGTTTTTCTCAGACTTGGTGGGGTTTAGCCAAATGTCCGAAGAGATGGAACCCAATGACCTATCCCGTATATTGGATTCCTATCTCTCCGAAATGGCGGACATCGCTGATCAATATGGAGCTACTGTCGACAAGTTTATTGGCGACGGTATTATGATTTTCTTCGGAGACCCAAAAAATAAGGGCACTAAGGAAGATGCCGAAGTCTGTGTTGCAATGACTTTAGACATGCAACGTCGCATGAATTTGTTACAAATTAAATGGCGTCAGGAAGGAATAGATCGAAACTTACAGGTTCGTATGGGAGTCAATACTGGCTTTTGTACGGTGGGTAATTTTGGCTCCAACGACCGCATGAACTACACCGCTGTTGGCACTGAGGTAAATCTCGCCAGTCGGCTAGAAACTGCCTGTACGCCGGGAGAGGTATTAATATCCAGTAGTACCTTCCTGTTAATACAGGACAAGTATGTATGTAAAAGCAGAGGTGACGTCCAGGTGAAAGGCTTTGCTGAGCCAATTCCTGTATTCACTGCACTGGGAAGCCGCGCAGATCTGGACAAAGCAACCGATTACATAAATTATTCATCTGCGGGTTTTTCAATAAATATCGATACAGATGCAATTCCGAATTACGATCGAAAGAAAGTATTGGAAGTACTGCAAATAGCAAACGAACTTATTCAGCGAAACTTTAGAAAGCAGTAAAGCCCCTTACTGCCGAATTGATCTTCCTTTGGGTTCGGCAAAATCATCTGTCGATGTGCGAAACGGGCAGATATCTATACCACCTCGGCGCAGGAACTTTGCGCAAACGGCGACCTCTTCTATTCCCTCGAAGGTTCTAATGTCCTGAAAAATTGATTCAACACAAGCTTCGTGAAAGCCGCTATGCTCGGCGTAACTCCTCAAATATCCGAGAAGTGATCTCTGGTCCAGTTTTGAACCAATGTACTCGATAACGATCGTCGCCCAATCCGGTTGTCCGGTTACGGGACAAAGGCTTCTAAATAAATCTGTGTACAAGCACTGATGAACATTCTCGTTAGATTCAAGTTTCAGATCAACATTGCCAGCGGGAGACTTTCCATCGATCGACGCACCGAATGTGGGTACTATCTGAAGTTCAGCCTTAGCCTGTTCGGTAGACAGAAGTTGAATCTTTGTGGGACCTTCAACAATCGCTTCAATGTACTTTGATAAAACAGTCTCGACTGCTTTCGGCGACTCAAAATACTGGTAATAACAGCTATTTAGAAATAGTTTTAGTGACTTGGATTCGACGAGGTTTTTTGATTGAGAATCAATCTCAATATTGAGCACATCCGCATGCCCTACTCCCCTTTGATCGAACCAAACAAATTCGTACGCCGTCCATCGATCTAGCCCCTTAAACGCGTCTGTATCGATATTTGCTGAACTTCTGCCCAAGATCCTAGGCACAGCCGCCAATATCGCAGGAGCAAAGCCTTTGGGCTGCTGAACCGATTTACCTAGAGGTATATCCATTTGGCTCCTATATCAATCGCATTTCACTTAAGCGCGCAGGTTTTTGCCGGTTTTAAGTAAACGCAGCGCGATGGCGATCAAGACAATAGTAAAACCCATTATCGCCACCAATGCGGCGCCAACGTTGATATCAGAAATACCAAGAAAGCCATACCGGAAGGCGTTTACCATATAGAGAATGGGGTTTGCCTTACTTACCAACTGCCAAAAGTCCGGCAACATAGTGATGGAATAGAAAACACCGCCTAAGTAGGTCAAAGGAGTCAGAATAAATGTTGGAACGATAGAAATATCGTCAAAGGTCGTTGCAAAAATCGCGTTTAACAAGCCCGCTACAGAAAACAACAATGAAGTGAGTACTATGGTCACAATCACTATAAGCGGGTGCTGAATTTGGAAATCCGTAAAGAAAATCGAAGTTATGGTTACAAATATACCGACCAACAGTCCTCTTGCCATTCCGCCTGAAACAAATCCGGCAAGAATTATGTAATTGGGTATTGGTGAAACCAGTATCTCTTCAATATGGCGTTGGAACTTATGTCCAAAGAATGAAGAGACTACGTTGGAATAACTGTTTGTGATTACTGCCATCATAATCAAGCCTGGGGCCACAAAGTCCGCGTAGTTAAAGCCTTCCATTTGACCAATGCGACTGCCGATTAAAGATCCGAATATCACAAAATAGAGAACCATTGTGATTACCGGGGGTAACAATGTCTGTGTCCATATGCGCAAGAAACGCCGGATTTCACGGGTAGACATGGTGACTAGTGCAATGTATTGCTCCGCAAAATTCATGTGCTCTGCTCCTGCTCTTTACTCTTGCCCGCTTCGACCATGTTTACAAACATTTCTTCAAGGCGATTCGATTTATTACGCATGCTGCAAACGCGCAAACCCTGTGCATCCAAGAGTTTAAATAGGTCATTCAACGGTTTTCCTTTCTCGACCACGACCTCTAGACTGGAAGTGTCTGATAGGCGCACAGGATAACCATCTAATTCCGGCTCAGAAGTAAATTCTTCTTCAAAATCAATAATAAAGGTCTCTTTATTAAGTTCTCGCAAGAGGTTTTTAATGGAAGAATTACGGATAATTTTTCCCTGATCAATAATGGCCACGTTACGGCACAGTGATTCTGCTTCTTCAAGATAATGGGTGGTAAGAATTATAGTGGTACCCGAAGCGTTAATTTCCCGCAAAAACGCCCACATAGACCTGCGTAGTTCAATATCCACGCCTGCAGTGGGCTCATCAAGAATAAGCAGTCTTGGCTCGTGCACCAGGGCTCTTGCGATCATCAGTCGGCGCTTCATACCGCCGGATAGGGTCCGAGAATTTTGATCCCGCTTTTCCCAAAGGCCCAGTTTCTTCAGGTACTTTTCAGCTCTCTCTTGCGCCAAAGGCAGTGGCATACCGTAGTAACCACCTTGAGTTACTACAATATCGAATACTTTTTCCCAGGCGTTGAAGTTGAACTCTTGAGGAACGATTCCGATATTTTGTTTGGCTTTCGCGAAGTTTTCATCGATATCTGTATCGAATATCTTCACGCTACCTCCGGATTTAAGGACCAGAGAACAGAGAATGCTAATAGTTGTTGATTTACCGGCTCCATTTGGGCCCAGTAGAGCAAAGAAGTCACTTTGCTCTACTACTAGATCAATGCCTTTGAGGGCCACGAAACCATTGCCGTAGGTTTTACTAAGATTGGAAATACTGAGTGCGGCGGTCATAAAGTTCTGCTGCAAAAAAAATCGCCGCAATTGTAACCTGAGTGGTGCCTCATACTAAGAGGCTTTTACGGGATAGCGTTACAGCATTATTTTTAAAGCGACATAGGGTGCCACTGAAAATACGAGGGTCGCAATTTTGTACAAGGCTAGATACCAAAAGTAGATTTTGGACAGCTCAGCTTCGTCAAGATCAAATATTTTTGCATGAATGGGTACAATGGAGTCTCGAAATACCATCAATACAACTGTTGAGAAGCAGAGTACGCCGATATTGATAATTGAGCACCAGCCTAATAAAGTAGTGAACATCTCCAGGTTATACATAGCAACATCCTATCTTGAACTAATATTTATAGGGTCAGCAGTCTAATCTGTAAACACAGGCTCTAGGCCAAGGTACCAATTCAACAAGGGAGCCAAAACTAATGGCCAGAATAATCAGGGGAACCATTAGCCAGATATTCTTTTCTATTACTTCATGATTCATAAGGCCACGCCCTCACTGGTTGCCACGGTCGCTGGTGAAGCCGTTTCCTCTGTATCTACATTTTTGCCATAGATAGTTTTCCATACGTTGCAAGCCATAACCAACATACCGAAGAAAAAGATAAATCCACCAATGAACCTAACCAGGTAACCCGGGTAGCTAGCTTCTACGCTTTGCGCAAAGGTGTAGGTCAAGGTTCCATCTGTGTTGTAGGCTCGCCACATTAGGCCCTGCATTAGGCCGTTGACCCACATTGAGGCGATGTAAAGAACGGTGCCTACGGTCGAGAGCCAAAAGTGAAAGGTAATAAGGCCGATGCTGTACATGCCATCTTTACCAAACACCTTGGGAATTAGGTGATACATGGTGCCAATAGAAATCATCGCTACCCAGCCTAGAGCTCCGGAGTGCACATGGCCGATAGTCCAGTCTGTGTAATGAGAGAGAGAATTGACCGTTTTTATAGACATCATCGGACCTTCAAAAGTCGACATGCCATAAAAACTCAGAGAGACAATTAGAAATCTAAGTATCGGATCAGTGCGTAACTTATCCCAAGCTCCAGACAGAGTCATGATGCCGTTGATCATGCCTCCCCAACTGGGTGCCAATAGAATAAGCGACATGACCATACCCAAACTTTGAGCCCAATCCGGCAAGGTTGTGTAATGCAGGTGGTGTGGGCCAGCCCAAATATAGATAGCCACCAATGCCCAAAAATGCACGATCGACAGTCGATAGCTGTAAACAGGCTGGCCAGCCTGTTTAGGCACAAAGTAATACATCATGCCCAGAAATCCAGCGGTCAGAAAAAACCCTACTGCGTTGTGTCCGTACCACCACTGAACCATTGCGTCTGTCGTACCCGCGTAGGCTGAATAGGATTTAAAGAAACTAACCGGCATGGCCGCGCTATTGATCACATGGAGAATTGCGACAGCCAAAATAAAGGCAGCAAAGAACCAATTGGCTACATATATATGACTGGTTTTCCTTTTGGCTAAGGTACCTAAGAAAACAATGGCGTAGGAGATCCAAACCAGAACAATAAGAATATCAATGGGCCATTCCAGCTCTGCGTATTCTTTACTACTGGTATATCCCAATGGCAGAGTAATTGCGGCAGACACAATCACCGCCTGCCATCCCCAGAAAGTAAATTTCACAAGTGCTGGTGCAAAGAGCGTGGTTGGGCAGGTTCGCTGAACCACATAGTAGGAGCTGGCAAACAAAGCACAGCCGCCAAAGGCGAATATCACGGAGTTTGTATGTAAAGGTCTTAGGCGACCAAAGTGGGTCCATGGCAGTCCTAGGTTCAGTTGAGGCCAGGTTAGCTGTGAGGCGAGGATTACGCCTACCAGCATGCCAACTATTCCCCAAACTACGGTCATAATCGCAAATTGCCTCACCACCTGATAGTTGTAAGGTGAGGATGTGGTACTCAAATTATTGGTATTCATTCAGCGACGTTCCAATGGCAGATGCTCAGCAACCTTCGATGTGATGCTGCATGTCGCTATTTTATGTATTCACACTGGGCTAACCATGACCCAGATCAATGCAGCTTCAGAAGCTCTGTTTTTTTCAGTATTTGTCGGTTAGAGGAGCAAAAAAACGCCGCTATATGCGACGTTCTTTAAACCTGATGAAAAGCTAACTAGTTATTGCGAATTTCTTCGATTCTGTCCATTACGCTGTCCATTCGACGCACCGCAGCTCTATATGGCTCTGGACTTGCCATATCCAGACCGGCGTCCTTGAGCAGTGCGTATGGGTAATCGGAACCGCCAGCACGAAGTAGGTCAATAAACGCCTGCTGAACCTCTAGATCACCCGCGAGTAATTGTTCGGCAAACCAAGCTGCGCCGGCAATGGAGGTTGAATATTGATAAACATAAAAATCATAATAAAAATGAGGGATATAAGCCCACTCAGCCGTATAGGTATCATCTATTTCTAGAACACCCTGTTCATGGCCATGATAGCGTTTCAGCAAATCGCCATATATTTCATTCATACGCTCACCAGATAAAGGCTCTCCTGCCTCTACAGATTTATGGATGGAATGCTCAAACTCTGAAAACATAGTCTGTCGATAAAAAGACCCGCGCATCGATTCTAGTGAATAGCCGAGATAGAAGAGTTTTTCTTCATCTGTTTCGGCATTCGCGATCATATATTCTTCTAATAAGATTTCATTGATCTGCGAGGCTATCTCAGCAATGAAAGTCGAATAGTCAGATTTTTCAAAAGGCTGCGCTTCCGTTGTCAAAAGCGTATGCACCGCGTGTCCCAATTCGTGTGCGTAGGTCGACATAGAATTAAAATCATCGTTGTGATTTAGCAGCACATAGGGATGAACGTCGTAGCCCGAGCCGTTCATATAGGCCCCCGAGCGTTTTCCCGGTTGCGGGTAGACATGCAGCCAATCGGAATTAGCTACCGCCTCCATAGGCCCCAAATAGTACTCGCCCAATGGCTCAAGCGCTTCTAGCGTGATATCTCTAGAAGTGGTGATATCAAATACAAGATCCAGCTCTACCAAAGGCGGATAAATATCGTAGTAATGCATTTGATCAAGACCAAGTATGTCGCCGCGGAGATTGAAGTAACGGTGCAAAGTAGGAAGTGCGTCATTGACCTCTTCAACCAGCGTGTCATATACCTGAGTAGGAATATTTTCCTCAGACAATTGCATCTGCAGCACGTTGTCGTAATTGCGAACTTTCGCCGTTAATACATTGGCATTCACTTCGGTTGCTAAGATCAATCCAATGCTATCTAGGTATTCCTGCCACATGCTCCAAAACGTATCGAAAACCAATATTCGATCTTCTCTGTTGGCCGCTGCACGGTGCCTTGAGTACCCGGCTTGATTCAAAAATACTTGCTCACCCGTTGAAAGCTCAATAGTGGGCCATGGAATATCCGCATTTACTAAGAGTTCGTATATATCGTTTGGACTGCTAAGAACCAGACCAACCGCGGCTAGAACGCTTTCAGCTTCATTACCAAGGGTATGTTCGGCATTGGCTAGTAAATCCTCTAGATAGAAATCAAAGTTATCTAGCCGGCTTTCTTCGGCCATATAGGCTGTGATGGTTTCATCGCCAATCGCAAGGATCTCAGGCGCAACCCAGGAGGTTGCCTGTGAATATTCAGAAAACATCGCCCTACTCTGGCTCAAGCGTTCCTGGCTTTCGGAAACTCGTTGATCTTCGTCACTTTTCAATGAGGTATAAATGTAGACCCTAACCGCTTCTTTCTGCACATCGGAGATTCCCTGCAGCGCAGTCGCTAAAGATTCCGCACTTGCCCCTAGGCTACCTTGGTAGTCTGGCAGTAATGCGATTTCCTCCAATACAGATTCGTATGCTTGCAGCCACGCTTCTGGAGTCACGTAAAGATCTGATAGATTCCAAATTTGCTGGGGGCGATCAACAGCGGCGGCGCTCATGGGCTGATCTGCTGTAGTGCCACAACCTACGGATATAAGGGTAATACTTAGCAGAAGAAGGCCAAGAAAGCGTGATCTAGTATCAATATTGAACATATTTTGTACTTATCTGAAATAAAGGTAAGCAAACAATAGTCAAGGTAGGCAACCAAAACAAGCTGTCCTGTGCCAATATAACGGAGACGTCATAGAATTCTTTTGTATCCGGAGCCCCAAATTGATTACCAAGCTGGTCCCAGAGATAAATCTGCATATATATCGCTATGCCGATGTCGATTCTGAACAAGCTGATTCCTTCATAAGTTACCTGTCCGCTGAAGAGCACCTGAAATACTCAGCACTCTCTGCCCAACCAGCAAGGCAGTATTTAATCGAACGAGGTTTTCTAAGAAAAGTGCTGGCCCAATGTACAAATACACCAGCGGAAAATCTGGAGTTTGTGAAAACGGATTCCGGTAAGCCTCAGTTGGCAGAATTGGAATCAGATTCAGAATCAATGGTTCGATTTAATCTCAGTCATTGCGATGAGCTGTTCGTATGCGCAGTTAGTACCTGCGGTGAAATTGGCGTGGATGTCGAATCAAGTCAGCGTTCAAACCAGTTCGAAAAAATTGCAGATCATTATTTTTCTGATGATGAAAAAGAGTTTCTCAAACAACAGACAGAGCTGTTTGAAGAACGTTTTACCCAGGCCTGGACCATTAAAGAAGCTATCGGAAAAATGCGTGGCACGGGCGTAAATAAGACCTTTTTAAGGAATACGACACAAGTCCATCAGGGTAAGATCGTGCCAAATGTGGCATGGCTAGCTGAACCGGTTGTGACCCGCAGCTTCAAGTGCGATAAGCATTTTATGTCCTTTGCTGTTTCTGGGGAAGCCATGCCAGCACACCAAGTTCTAGTAAGCGGTTGGTCTGAACTCTAACCGTTATTGACCACCTTGCTTTCTAAAAGACGTAAAAAGCGGCCCCTGTGCACTCTCATATAGGTAGCGGTAACCGTCTAAAGCACGTATCTGGTATTCAAAGGTATATTCCTCGCCCTGCTCCACAGCCGTGCTTGTTACCCATACTCCATCACACTGCCATCCGCCAAGTTGACTGCCAACTTCAGCTCCATCTTCGCTAAAAAATTTAATGCTAAATACGCCCTCTTCAGCATAGTCAGCTTCCCATCGGCTGTACTGACCATCCTCATAGGTGTATTCACCCACCCAAGTTCCAACCAGCAGACCACAATCGAATAGTGATTGTGCAGAGGGATTTGAAAAGGGTGCTAGTAAAGTAAAAATAGTAGTAATAATTAGAGCTTTGCGCATATGTATTTCTTATTGAGTGTCTTTGATGAGTTTATAACGTATTGGCCTGTTAACTGCCCTGAGCATATATATTTCTTAACACTAGTTCTTGATACAAAAGGTTCAGCAAATTTTCATCTAGTGCTAACCTCACTGTCCTCTCTAAATCTAGAGTTAGAGAGATAGTCAATTCTTTGGGGAATAAAGTGAATACAAAAACCATAGTTAACAACATCTTAATGTCTGGCGTACTTGGCCTGTCGATGTCGGCTAGTGCTTATGAGTCCTTTCAGGGACCTACAGAATTAATTCAATACGATCCGGCGAAAGCCTTTGAAAGCTACACACTCTTCAGCCCCTTTAGAGGTCAGAATACTTACCTATTAGATATGCATGGTGAGGTGGTCCACATGTGGGCCTACCCGAAAGATATTTCTGTGCCTACTAGAGAAGTTGTAGAAAAACATGCTCGTCTTTTGGAAGATGGATCTTTATTACGTGCTTTAAACGATCGCAGTGGCGATGGAAATAACGTTATCTATCAGAAGGTTAACTGGGAAGGCGAAGTGATTTGGGAATACGATGAAACTCGTCATGGATACGGGGCTCACCATGACTATCGCATGATCTGGAACCCCAAATTACAAGAACATACCCTGCTCTACCTCGCAACTCGCGCTATAACCCACGAAGATGGCCTAGCTTTGGGGCTTGACCCAGCCCTACGGAATGACTATGCGTCGCGCCCGGACGGGATAGTAGAAGTTGATATGGACGGTAATGTGGTCTGGGAGTGGAATATTTCTGATCACCTGGTTCAGGATGTAAACCCGGATGCGTTGAATTACGGGGTTGTTTCAGAGAATCTTGGTAAGTTTGATCCAAATTATGCAGCTGGAGTCAGCGGAGATTGGATTCATGTTAACGCCTTAGATTACAACGAAGATTTGGATCAAATTGTCATTAGCAGTTCTGCTGTAAGTGAGATACACGTTATTGATCACGGTGCTACCTTTGTTGCAGGCGACCCGGAGCAAAGCATAGAGTTAGCCGCCAGTGACGCTGGAGATTTTGTATTTCGATGGGGAAATCCTTGTGTATCGAATACCGGTGATTGTCCTTCTATGGTTATGGATGGCCGCTATCCCGATAACGGTCACGCGCAGCTATTTTTTATGCATGACATCCAATGGATTCGAGGCAAAGAGCTTGCAGCGCCAAGCGTAAGCGATCTTCCTGGCGCTGGTAACTTTCTAGTGTTTGACAATGGAGCAAGAAGACCCGGCCCGACATTTTCTTCCGTCCTTGAAGTAAACCCTTATGCTGGAGATATGACAGAAGGCAACTATGTCAACGAAATTGAAGCAGGTTATGAAGAGGTTGGAGGCGGCCAAGGTCCAGCAACAAAAGTTTCCAAGCAAATTGTATGGAGCTTCAATAGCACTATGATTAACGCCTTTTATGGAGACTATATTTCCGGCGCGCAGCGAATGCCCAATGGCAATACTTTTATCAACTCGGGCCCAAACGGACATTTCTTTGAGGTAACTTCCGAAGGCGACGTCGTTTGGGAGTATATAAATCCTGTTGGAGACCGGACCGGTGACGAATACGGGATATATAAAATTATGACCGACGCCGCTGGGCGACAATTCAACGCTGTCTTTCGTGCCGCTCGATATGCACCAGACTATCCTGGCCTTGCAGGTAAAGATTTAGTTCCCATGGGGCAAATCACTGAAGTACATACTTCAGAAAGTGCTCGACCTGATCGTTAACCGAGACACAATCCAAGCTTAGTAAAAGGCTCGCATTTGCGGGCGTTTTTTATTGACTATTTAAAGTGTTGAATATCTCCGGAACCATTGCTCGGGCCCCTACTCTATTCGCAAAAAATGTCGGCGCTCCTGCTTGCGGAGATATTAGCTTATAGGTCCAGTTGTCCTGATTAATATCAAGGATTTGATAGTGGTAGAGAATCGAACCACCGAAGCGAGTTGCCAATCCGGTAGTAAGTATCCCATTTTCGCAGAGCCAGTAACCTTCATGACGATCTGATTCGTCGGAGTCTAGAAAATTAAAGTCGATAATAACTGAGCCGTCTTCGTCATATGCGCCATCGAACTGATAGCTACCCACTAACCAACTAGTTCCGGTATCTTCATATATGCCGCTCCAGTCTCCCAAGATAAGGTCGCAGCGAAAGTCTGGCTGGTCTTTAGCTGAGGTCTGGCTCATCATGACCAGAAGGCTTAGTGCGTATATGTAGAGCTTTATCTTCATCTTTGGTTAGGCTAGTTCTGGCTAAGCTTTATGTCAATTGTAATATGCTCGAATAACCGCGATGATTACGGAGAGTAAAGGCCTTACTTATTATGCTGGAATGTATATGACCGACAAGGAATAGAACATGGAGGCTAGAGAAATGTCCCAGAAGGACAGCTCAGTAACAAAAACTAATGGACTCAGTAATACCGGATCAAGAAAGCACGGGTTAGCGCCAGAAGAAAGCATCGCTTTCATTATGAAGGGGCTTTCACGTGAATTTGTCAGAGCTCTTGAACGGCGGCTTTCAGCTCATAAAATTAATGTTGGGATGTGGGATCCACTTCGACTACTCTGGAAAGAAGATGGTCAGTTTCAGCATGAATTACAAAAGAAAGTTGGCGTTGCACAACCTACTTTAGTAACTGCCTTGGATCGCCTAGAGAAACGTGGGTTTATTACTCGCAAACGCAGTACCAAAGATAAGCGCTATGTAAATATCTTTTTAACCAGCTCTGGAAAAAAACTAGAAAAAGAAATTTTGCATTATGCCGATGAGATTCAGAACGTAGCTGAACAGAACATGACTGCCAATGAGCACTCAACGCTGATAAAGATAATGCAGAAGCTGCATGAGTCTCTTGGAATGGACGAATACTCCAACAGATAATGCGCAATTAGCTTCGCATCTTGGCCATCCCCCAGAGATTCAGGGTCCTCGGTTCATGTTTCCATATGCCGGTCTTGGTATTGGGTTTAACTAATTCAAGTTCAGCTGATAACTCGACCCAGTTACCATCGGGGTCGTGAATAAATAGGAATAGATTATTGCCTGCACCGTGGCGGCCGGGGCCCCACTCTATGGGAATGTTCAGTTCAGTCGCCCGATCTGCCCAGTCCCGAATATCGTTCCACTCCCTTACTTCATAGCAATGATGATCTAGCCGCTTTTCCTGTGCACGAAATACCGCGAAGCTGTGGTGTTCTTGGTCTGTACGCATGAAACAGGCGGTTAAATTACCCTCCGCATCGTAGACCTTGTCAGAGGCTACAGCCCCCAGAACTTCAGTGTAAAAATTGATCATTGGACCTAGCTCGTCACTGGCAACGACGAGATGCTGCAGACGAGCTGGAATATGCTGTCTGTCGAAGTTGAATGTTTTGTTGCATATTCCGAATACCAGAGTGTTCCCATCTGGATCATTAACGGCGAATGCTGATTTATCAAAAAACGGGCTCGGAGAGTTAGATAGTTCATGATCATTAAGGCGGAGGCGCTGTCGCAAGGCCTCTAGAGCTTCTGGATTCGAGAAGCTATATGCGGCGAACCTTAGGGTCCTATTTACTCCCTGGCCGACCATTATCCTTCTATCCTGCGCCTCACATAGCCATGTAGAGTCTTGCAACTGCTCAATGGCATAGTCCATCACATGCCTGTAGAAGTCTGCCAACCGACTTGGATCTTCGCTGTTAAGCATCAGATGGTCGAAACGCGCATTATGTTTTGGGTCGTCTAACATCCTAGTAATCTCGTTAAATTAAGAAATTATTTAATGTATCGATACCTATAGGTTATAGTACTAGCCCTTATAATTACAAGAAAATACCTCGCATCGTGATGAATTCATCTTCTGAGTCTGAACTTGCATTCGACTGTGACGTACTCGTGATAGGAGCCGGCCCTGTCGGTTTAACCATGGCAAATTTACTCGGTCGCTATGGAGTAAGCGCTTTTTTGGTAGAAAAGAACGCATCTACCGTTACCGAACCGAGAGCAGTCTCTATCGATGATGAATCCCTCAGAAGCATGCAAGCCTTGGGACTTGATCGAGAAGTAATTGAAGGGCTCAATCTGGATTACGGGTCAGACTATCTAACGCCAAAGGGCCATGTATTTGCTAGCGTCCACCCAAAAACCCGCGAATTTGGCTTCCCTCGCAGGAACGCATTTCATCAACCACGTTTGGAGACGACTCTGCGCAAAGGCCTTGATAGATTCGAGCATATCAAGGAGCTCTTTGAACATGAGTTGGATAGCCTAGATCAAGATGGAACGGGTGTCACCGCGAAGATTGTTGACCGTTCAGGTAGTTTTAGGCTGGTTAGAGCCAAATATGTTGCTGCCTGTGATGGAGCCTCTAGTCATGTCCGAGAGTCCATTCTAAAAACCAAACTCGAAGGTTCAACTTACGATCAAAAATGGATCATCGTTGACCTAGCTGAGACAAAAAACAAATATGAACATACTCAGGTGTTTTGCAATCCAAAACGTCCTGCCATCAGCCTTCCTGGCCCTGGAGGTACCCGTCGATTTGAATTTATGATGAAAAAAGGGGAGTCCGAGAAAGAAGCACTGGCTCCAGATAATCTGTCTAAAATGATTGGGGACATAAGTCCCGACGCCGAATCAGAAAGAGTTCGAACAACCGTATATGGATTTCACGCTAGGCTTGCGGAGAAGTGGCAGGAAGGCAGGATTTCGCTGCTTGGGGACGCAGCTCATCTAAGCCCCCCCTTCGCTGGTCAGGGCATGAATGCCGGTATACGGGATGCTTTTAACTATGCTTGGAAGCTTTCAGTGGTGGTCAAGAAACAAATACCCGACTCGCTTTTGACGAGCTATCAGGCAGAAAGGAAACCCCACGCGCAAGAACTAATTCGCATGGCGATTCGAATGGGTAAAATTATGATGCCCAAGAACCGGGTTCAAGGAATACTAACGTCTACTGGATTTCGCATTTTGGATTTATATCCACCAGCAAAAAACTACTTTACTCAAATGAAATATAAGCCAAAGCCAAGGTTTGAAAAAGGCTTTTTCGTCTCTGACAGCAAGCCAAAATCGATTACCCTTGTTGGAAGAATGTTTCCGCAGCCAGATGTCGAAACGTCTGATGGCGTCAGTTGTCGGCTTGATGATTTATTAGGCATTGATTTTTCGCTCATCTATTTATCCGCATCGGATACCACTGCCATTGCTCCGGTATTTTTAAAATCAAACACTATTAGTCTTCGGCAGATATGCATTTTGCCACAGCATTGCGTGCTTCCCGAGTCAACCGGAGTTAAGTACACTCGAGATCACAATGGCCAGCTGAGCGAGGTATTCAAACACTACAGGGATCAGGTAATTCTAGTGCGCCCCGATCGCTATGTAGCCCTTGCTACGCCGCAACACACCGATATCAGAGCGCAAATAGAATCTCTAATCGCTGACTGCTCCTTCAAAAACTAAGCTCTAGTCGAAAATAGTTTTGCCGTTGTGTCTAAGATTGTTATTACCGCTCAGCTCGATGCAATTGTAATTCTGGTAGGAGACATCCGATCGGCTCAAACGATACACCCCGCTCAAAGGCTCTTGCCAATACTGAGGATCCTCCGCCCAATATTCAACTACCAGTTGATCATATTGTTGGTCATGAGTAATACGCTCGCGCAAACTAAGTTGGCCACTGCTGATCACTTGCCCGTCATGATTCCGGTCTCGACCTGATATCTGATATCTGATAGCGCCATTGCTGGGTAAACCCTGCCGTTTCCACTACAAGACTATCGCCCTCCCAATATCCGTAGGAATGACCCGTAAGGCTAGATTCGAGGTTTTCTGGATGATTGGCTTGATCTAAATGAATAGTTCGAAGTACATCCATATAACCATATACCCAGCGCACTTTGGTGTCAGAGTCTTGAACAAATTCATTGACATTACCGCGGTGAAAAATACCGTCAAAAACACTGGATTTACATTGCAGCGCGGGTAAATCAAATCGCTGGTCAAAGGTCTCAAGCAACTCCTGGCCTTCTGCTGTATAGACTGGCTGACGAAAAGTGGTCGGTGCCGCTAGGTTAGAATCAATTGGAGAGGGTGTGGAGTTTCGTCCTATTCCAGCCAAACCAAAAAAACCATTGCCCGTAGCTTACCAGTGACCAAAGAATCCTTGATCGGGAACTTCCACAATAAGACGATCGGCAGCTGATTCACGCACCGCAATAACTATCAAATCAGGACGCTCTTCTGCTTCCAATGCCATTAGGGTTTCGCTGGGTTGGTAATTGGTAGCCCCTTCGGTTCCGCCGCCGTTAAAATTAATAGTTCTTCCATCTTCGTGTTCAATGAATTCAAGTTTACAAAGATGATCTTCGCGCCGTGCCGGGTTCCCGGTCACCAATACACGCCCGCCTGGCAACAAGGTCTCTTCACTTGTCTGACGTCGCACATTGCCGATTTCACAGCGCCATGGGTCAAGCCCGCTCTCCTCGTTGAGGCCATCGAAATAGACGAAACCATGAGGATTAACCAATTGGGATTTCGTCAAAATCCCCTCGATCTGGATTTCAACTGCCAAATCAAAGTGGGCGCCAGCACCGTGATGAGCGCTAGCATTAAAGGGAAATGCGAGAAGTGGAAAAGAAATTGCCGCTATGACTTTACATATGTGTAATTCATCAATGACCCCCGAAACTGATTTCTATATCCAAGTTCCAGCGTAAAGCTAGTTGGGTTGGATGAGCTGTAGAGTTTGGAAGGCTTTTGTAAAGCGACCGCCCACAAAAAACCCGACATCTAATTCAGAAACTCTGATCAAATTGCCGGGCGATTTGGAGCGGGAAACCGGGTTCGAACCGGCGACCTCAACCTTGGCAAGGTTGCGCTCTACCAGCTGAGCTATTCCCGCGATCTGGTATTTCACGTCAGATTGAGTTTGACGCTACTTATGATAATCGAAAAATGCGACTACCAAAATGTATGGCGTCCCCAAGGGGATTCGAACCCCTGTTACCGCCGTGAAAGGGCGGTGTCCTAGGCCTCTAGACGATGGGGACGTCGATGTCTGTGGCCTAGCAAATGAGGCGCGAATTCTAGGGACGCGCCCGACATGTGTCAAGACGGTTTAGTGCCTTATTCTGAGTCTTTTTTATGACTGATAGATGCGGAGTTAATACAGTACCGTTGTCCGGTCGGTTCGGGCCCATCCGGGAACACATGTCCGAGGTGAGATTCGCAGTTTGAACAGACTACTTCAGTGCGAACCATGCCGTGAGTTGAGTCCTTATTTTCCCTGACCTTACCTTCTTCGTCCGCCGCGTAAAAGCTAGGCCAGCCGCAGCCTGCATCAAATTTCGTATCGTTTGCAAAGAGCGTTTCGCCGCAACCTTTGCACAGGTATTTCCCTGATTCCCAATGATCCCAGTATTCTCCAGTGAAGGCGCGCTCGGTGCCCTTCTCTCGGCAAATACGAAATTCTTCGTCGCTTAATTGTTCTTTCCATTCTTGTTCAGTTTTCATATTGCTAGTTCCGATGACCGTTATCAATCAGTTTTTTGACAAAGGGAAGCGTAATTAATTTCTTTTGCTCTAGAGATAATCTATCTAGTTTGTCCAAAATTCCGATAAGACTAGTCATGTCTCGTCTTTGTCGACCTATCAGGTAAGTAGCAACGCTATCAGACAGTTTGAATCCGCGCCCACTGGCACGCTCCTGAAGTGCGGTCAGCTTTTCCTGGTCAGTAAGCTCTTCAACTGCCCAGGTCTCACCAGCCAGGATGCGTGAGCGTAAATCTGCCAAGGGTATTGGCAGGTCAGCGGGGGTACTGTGACTACCAAAGACTATCTGGCAACCTTGCCCGATTAGTTCATTGTAGAGATGAAATATCTCGTTTTGCCAGAGCTCTGAACTGGTCACAGATTCAATATCATCCAAACATAAGAAATCTAGTTGTCCCAAGTGTTTTAACATTTCCGCTGGAGCTTCTATCATCTCTTTAAGAGGGATATATTGTGCTTTCCTTCCCGCGTTTTCGGCGCGTTTGGTTAAGGCAATTAGAAGGTGCGAAACCCCTGAATGGGACGGTCCGTAGAGATACAGGATATTTGGTTGGTTAGATTTTAAATAGTCTAGGACCAGCCCGTTGGCAGCTGATCCGGCGTAATAATTATCCAACTGAGCTTCGTCTGTCAGCCAGACGCGTAATGGAATTTGCTCACTCACTCCAGACACTTAATCTACTCAGCTTCTTGTATGGGGAAATTAAGTGGCTGTCGATTTCGGTACCGGTATTGAATTCTGGCAGTGCCAGAAAAATCAGACCTTGTTTCACCCGTCATTTCAGCCCTCATTTCGACCTTCGTTTCAACTAAGAGCCCACTGCTATTGAGGCTAGAGCGAAGCAGTTCCAATCCAGATTGGAACTCAATCTGAAATGCAAAACTCTCGGTACTAAGCCTAAGTAGGCTTACATTCTCAACTTGTTCTAAGGATCGTAAATACTCACGAATTTCGTTATAGGCCGCAAAACTCGGCGTATCGGTTACTTCGAGCAGCACTCTGGTATCAGCAACTGAGCTTGCGACAAAAGCTGTGCTTAGGCTTAGCTCATCGATATATCGGTCCAGGCCTGCCCTGAGAGCCGCTGTGAACTGCAGCCCCTCTAGTCGATCGCTATAGGCATCTGTAGCACCTACTAGGTTTAAATCACCATAATGCTGTGTATCTCCAGCCAATTCGGTTTTCGCCTGTATACGCAATACGGCAATACTATCTAGGGGTAATAAGGCGAAGGTCGATTCCAAAGCAACTTGATCCAGGTTCCAAACGGTATCGCTAGATACCGAAAGGCTTTGCAATTCCGTTTCCTCCAATAAAGTTAAGTCTAGGCCTCGATCAAATGCAGCCTGCCTTATAACCGCAAAAGCAGCTGGATGCGTTACTTCGGTTAATAATTGAGGTTTTCCACCCAATTCGACAGCAAACAAAATAAGAATTTGCGGACGGGTTGCTGGCCAGACAGGAATTTCATATTCACGAATTAGCTCATCGACACCGCTATTGAGGAACCGCATGTATAGAGCGTCGGTGGTTCGTACCGTTAAATTATCTGCTGCGGGAATCAGCATAGTCTGGATAGCAAATTCTGACACCAGAAGGCTGGCATCAAGTAGGCCTGATTTTAGTTCAGGAAACCCCGAAGTGTTGGAGTAGCCAGAAATCTTATTCAGAACACTCGCTAGGCCCAGTTCTATGGCGGCATCCTGATCAGCCGTGGTTCGGCTTTGAATGGGTATTCTAGCTTCGTAGAGATGATCAACGCGCTGCTCTGCATAGCAGGCCCAAGTGCTAAGGCAAAACAATACAGCTAACAATCTAGGGCGTATTCGTCTCAAGTGGGAACTCACAATCCAAGTTTTCTTATGCGGCAAAATTTTACACCAATGTAGCTAGCGTTATCGGACTCTTTCGAACTAAAGCATTAGTCAGCGGTCGCAACAATTTACCTAGAGTGGCCTCGTATTCTTAAGGTAGAATGCGCGTCCGATCAAAAAAGATTAGCCATGAACTCCGAAAAATCTTCTCTTACCTATCGAGATGCTGGTGTTGATATTGACGCCGGCAATGCACTTGTACAACGTATTAAGTCGGTTGCTAAGCGCACACGGCGCCCTGAAGTTATGGGCAGCCTTGGTGGCTTTGGCGCCTTGTGCGAGCTTCCAACCAAATATGAGACACCAGTTTTGGTATCCGGCACAGATGGTGTTGGTACCAAACTAAAACTAGCGGTCGAATATGGCATACATGACAGCATTGGCATAGATTTAGTAGCAATGTGTGTCAATGATCTTATTGTCACCGGGGCTGAGCCGTTGTTCTTTCTCGACTACTACGCCACTGGAAAGCTGGACATAAATGCCGCTGCAGAGGTTATTTCCGGGATTGGCACAGGCTGTGAAATGTCTGGATGTGCACTTATCGGCGGAGAAACCGCTGAAATGCCTGGCATGTATGAAGGCAGCGACTACGATTTGGCAGGTTTTTGCGTAGGCGTAGTTGAAAAAGCAGAGATTATTGATGGCACAAAAGTAGCGGTAGGCGACAAACTGGTTGCCCTACCCTCTAGCGGTATTCATTCCAATGGGTATTCTTTAGTACGCCGTGTTATCAGTGAGCGAAATATTGACGTTGGCAACACTCAAGTCGGTGGCCGTGCGCTACCTGAAGTACTTCTCGAGCCCACGCGGATCTATGTAAAAACTCTGTTAAAGCTTATCGAAGCGCTACCGGTCAATGCTATCGCCCATATTACCGGCGGTGGACTCACAGAAAACCTACCTCGCGTATTTCCAGAAGGTATGAGCGCCAATATCGATATGACAAGCTGGAGTTTTCCTCCGATTTTTCAATGGTTACAAGAACAAGCCAACATTGATCTTGATGAGATGTTAAAGACGTTCAACTGTGGCGTTGGCATGATTGTGGTAATGCCGGACGAGCAGGCCCAAAATGCTGTGGATTTCCTAAATTCGATGGGCGAAGACGCTTGGATACTTGGTGAAATTACCTCTGATTCCGGGCAACCCGTAACTTACGAGAGCTAGCTTTGGCTGATCGCGCTCAGATAGCGGTACTGATATCTGGAAGCGGATCAAACCTGCAGGCCATTCTTGACGCATGCACGTGTAAATCGATAGATGCTGACCTTTGCGTGGTGATGAGTAACCGGCAAGATGCATTTGGCCTAGAACGCGCTAAAAAGGCTTCAGTGCCTACCCTGGTATTGGACTATTCCCTTTACGAAAGCCGCGAAGAATACGATTCTGCCCTGATAGCTGCACTGTCTGAATATCAGCCGGACCTTGTCGTATTAGCTGGTTTTATGAGAATTTTGACGCCCATATTCACCGATGCTTTTGCCGGCAAGCTAATAAATATCCACCCCTCACTATTGCCGAAGTATCCAGGCCTACATACGCACAAGCGTGCTCTGGAGGCTGGCGACAGCTACCAAGGTGCTACCGTTCATTTTGTGACCCACGAGCTAGACGGTGGTCCGCCAATCCTTCAGGGACGTATTAAAATTGCTGATACAGATACTGCTGACAGCCTTGCCTCGCGCATATTGACCGAGGTCGAGCACAAGATTTACCCTTTAGCGGTGCAGTGGTTAGTGCAAAAACGGGTGGAGATGCGCGATGACGGTGCTTGGATGGATGGGGAACTCTTGTCAGGTACTGGTTTCCAATACATAGAAACGGAAACAAATAAATGAAACGATTGATTCTTAGATTGTTGATTCCAAGGTCATTAATAGTTTTCGCCCTAATTCTGGCGGCGCCTAGCTTTGCGAACGAAACTATATTTTCTCAAGAGTACAAAACACGTATTCAAGGCATATCTATTACTACAACCCGCTCGCTGGCAAAGCGAGATGATGGCCTTCTCCGTTTTCGCATCAGATCGTCTAACTTTTTGGTTAAATTTGAAGAAACCAGCATATTTGAAGAACTTGAAGACGGCAGTTTTCGTTCCTTATCCAATATCTCTGAGCGCAAAATCTTAGGAATATCCAACAAAAACTCGACCCTATTCGATTGGGACCAAATGATCGCTACTTTTAAGCGGGATGGAAATACCACTGAAACGGTTATTGAGCCCGGTATGCTCGACCGTACGCTCTATCAGTACCTGATGGAGATAGATATGCGCGCTGGTCGTCCACAGTTGAGTTATGACGTAGTTGATAAAGGGCGAATACGTAACTTCACCTTTGAAAACCTGGGTGTAGAAGACATCGAAATAGACGATCAAGACCTATCGGCCTTTAAATTACGCAGGATTACGGAGGATGACGAGCGTGAAACCCTAGTTTGGATGGCCGCAGGCTTGGATTATCAAATCGTAAAAATATATCATCGTGAAGATGAGGATGAAGAATACACAATGACTAGAAAATTCTAGTTATTTCAATATTTTAAAGAATAATCTTAAGGTTCTAATTGAATATACTTGAGAGTTAAGGGTAAAGCAAAAATCATCCTAAACCAGGTCACCCCTCTGAAACCCCCATTCTAGGTTAATCGGCACCCTGCTCGATGTTATCGTCAGAGGATACAGTGGTAGTAATGCTGCTAGTCCCATTAGAAGAAGATGTCTGAGCGGAGGCCGGTGGATTCATAGAATTCGCCCCTTGACCCAAGGCTGATGTTCCAGATTCTGTTTGAATCGCAGTGATCTCTTTCTTTTTTTCTATAAACATTGTGTAAATTGCTATGGTTTGGTCGGCATCAGAGTTTAAATTCAGCGACAATTCACAAGCTCGATACATCATTTCTCTAACTATGAGGACAGCGAGGCTGCGGCCGCCAAGCGATAGGTCGCCCTGTGAGCCTCCCTCACCAATGTTTTCTGAGCCTACACTTAGACTTCCTCCATCGCTCCTGGTGTCTGCGACATCACTCTGACGAGCTGCACAATAGCGTTCTGGGTCACCATGACGCTTAACAAGCGTTGTCTGAAGATCAGAGGTGCTGGAAATTGAGCTGATAGCGCCTACATCATCTACACGTGGTTGCGCCGGAGTCATACCGCAGGATGCAGACATCGTAACGACGGCCAAAGCCAAGCATCTTGTCTACTAAGACGCTCGCAAATAATAGCAACGTATCAGCAACTTTTGATGCGTCTATCTCTGAAACTGTAAGCAATACTACTGAGAGTGACTGGAGTGAAGAAGACAGTGTTTCTGTCAGCCAATCATTTTCTTATGATGTGAGTTTCCTTGGTTCTGGTGGTGGTGGAGAAACCAGTTTTGATTACACTCATACTTGGGGCCAAGGCGGGTCAGAAAGCCAATCTATAGATGTCGGTTCCGAGCAAGGTGTTTCTGTCACTCTTAACCCGGGCCAGAGCGTGGTTGCAGAGCTGAACGCCAGCCGAGGCACGATGAAAATACAGATCGTTTACAAGGTGTACCTTACTGGTACAACTGCGGTTAATTACAATCCAACGTGGAAAGATCATCACTTTTGGGACTTGGGTATTTCAGGTGTAATGAATCCTGGTGGAATTAGTAACGAGATTCTTGTGACAGAAGTTATCGAACTTGGCTATTACTCGAATGGAGAAGTCGTTCTAGGTAACGTTAATTAGATTCGAAATTAAAGGGGCGCATTTACTTTTCTTCCACAGAAATAATTGCCCCCCATTTTGATTCCCAGCGCTTAATTTGACGCTCCTTTTCTAAATTGCAGCTTTCCTAGACAGTACCCTTGCTCTTATATAAGTACCTGCTGGCCAGATTTATTCTTGCTGCCCTATTTACGCACCCAATCATGGTACTTGCCAAGCCATTTCAGTACGCCTTCAGGCGCATGTCCACGTTTCCATTCACCAGCAACATACTTGTTTGCTTCCGCTAGAGTCGGATAACTGTGAATAGTGCCGAGTATCTTGTTCAGCCCCAGCTTGTACTTCATAGCCAGCACGAACTCCGCCAGCAAATCGCCAGCATGCTCGCCAACAATGACCACTCCCAGGATTTTGTCCTTGTTGGGTACAGTTAGCACTTTGACAAAGCCGTGGGCGCTGCTATCGGCAATAGCTCTGTCCAACTCACCGATATCAAATTTAGTAACCTCGTAGGCTATGCCTTTCTCCTTAGCCTCATTCTCGCTTATACCTACGCGTGCAACTTCTGGGTCGGTAAAGGTAGTCCAAGGGATTACTGAGTAATCGACGCTGAACTTACGGAATTTGCCAAACAGGGCATTTACTGCGGCGTACCAGGCCTGATGAGCCGCGGTATGAGTAAATTGGTAGGAGCCAGCTACATCCCCCGCCACGTATATGTTTGGATATGTGGTTTGTAGAAAGGCATTAACTTCAAGCGGCTTATCAGTCTCAATGCCGAGGTCTTCTAACCCGTAGCCTTTCAGGCGAGATCTCCGGCCTACAGCAGCTATTAGAAGGTCATAGGCTATGGGGATTTCTTGGCCTTCGTGCTCAACAACAATCTGTTTTGTTTGACTGTATCCAACGGTTTCACAGCGTAATGCTTTGTGATTGGTAAGTACTCGAACACCTTCGCTCTCTAGTCGATTTTTAACTACACCCGCTACGTCCGCATCTTCGCGAATCATAATCTGCGGCAGCATCTCGATTTGAGTAACCTTCGAACCCAGTCTAGATAGGCTCTGAGCAAGCTCACAGCCTATTGGCCCACCGCCCAAAATAACTAGATTTTCTGGAGGTTTTTCCAATGTAGAAAGGTGGTCCCAAAGCGTATCGCTGGTCAGATAGCCACTTTCTTCTATACCAGGAAGTGGCGGGACAAAGGGCTCGCCGCCTGCAGCGATAACAATTGAAGGAGCAGTGAGCTCTTGTGTCTGCCCATCATTGCGAGCAATTTCCACGGTCCAGGGATTCTTTATCTTTGCGTAGCCTTGAATTACATCGACTCCCAAACCCGTATAACGCTCAACACTATCGTGAGGCTCAATTTCGGCAATTACTTTAGTGACTCTCTGCATAACCTGCCGAAAGTCCACTTCAGGAGTATGGCTGGGTAACCCATAGGTATCGGCATGCATCATTTGCTGCCGCAGTTTGCCGCTACGAATAAGTGCCTTGCTGGGCACACAGCCTGTATTTAAACAGTCTCCGCCCATCTTGTTTGCTTCAATCAGGCTTACTTTGGCCTTTACCGCCGCGGCTATATAAGCACTGACAAGGCCACCTGCTCCGCCACCAATAACAATTAAGTTCCGATCAAACTTCCTAGGCTTTTTCCACTTGGAGTACTGTTTTGCACGCTGAATTATCGTGGCAATTCTCTTCACAATTAATGGAAATAGCGCAAGCAATACAAAAGCAAACAGGAGCGCCGGGGATAGAATATCTGCGGGGCCTTGCAGGGTCGCAAGCTGACTACCCGCATTCACATAGATCAAGGTGCCTGGAATCATACAAAGCTGACTTACCCAGTAAAAGGTAACCAACCTAATGGGTGTTAAACCCATCAACAGATTGATCACAAAGAAAGGAACTCCAGGCATCAAGCGCAAGCTAGCCAGGTAGATTCCCCCGTTCTTCTCAACGCCCGAGTTAAAGGCCGCTAAGCGGTCGCCAAAGCGGCTTTGAACTGCGTCACGAAATAAATATTTAGAGCCTATAAAGGCACAGCTCGCACCGATAGTCGAGGCAAATGAGACAAGCGTGAAGCCCCACAAAGTGCCAAATGTAGCCCCACCAGCTAAAGTCATTATTGCTGCACCGGGAAGGGATAGCCCCGCCACGAGTAGATAGACTATAAAAAAAACGCCTGACATCGCTAGGGGATAATCCGTTCTCCAGTCTACCAAGGTGCCCTGTATTCCTTGCAGGTACTCAAAACTCAAAAACTGCTTTATATCGAACACAAAAAAAGCCGTAACGGCCAATGCAATAAATATCAGAAGAAGTTTCTTTTTCATATCTAGGTGTCAGCTTTGGTTTATTAACAGGATGTTGGCGCAATAGACGTGCTTTGGTTTAAAAAATGGCTCCCAGAGGATAGCACTGAGACTCCTAGCCCAGCCGAGAATTACAGCTATCTAAACAAATACCCGGTTTTCTTTATCAGGCCAAATAACTAGACCAGTTACCCAGAGCCTTATGTCTTTGGCAGAGTTACGCCAGTTTGCCCCTGATATTTTCCACCGCGATCTCTATAGCTTGTTTCACAAACCTCATCTGCTTCAAAGAAAAGCATCTGAGCAACGCCTTCATTTGCGTAGATCTTTGCTGGCAAGCTTGTGGTGTTCGAAAATTCCAGCGTAACGTGCCCTTCCCACTCAGGTTCCAGAGGCGTCACATTTACGATAATGCCGCATCGAGCATAGGTAGATTTACCAAGACATATAGTTAATACGGACCTAGGAATGCGAAAGTATTCCACGGTACGAGCGAGCGCAAAGGAATTGGGTGGGATTACGCAGTAATCGCTTTTGATATCAACAAAGCTTTTGGTATCAAAATTCTTCGGATCAACGGTCGCGGAATGCACATTGGTAAATATTTTAAACTCATCCGCACAACGCACGTCGTAGCCGTAACTGGATGTTCCGTAGGAGATAATTCTTTCTCCCCCATTTTCCCGCACTTGCCCAGCCTCAAATGGCTCGATCATGCCTTCGCTTTTCGCCATACGACGAATCCAATTGTCCGATTTAATACTCACGAGTTTGCTCTATCCTTAATATTTGGAAATAGTGATTTATGGTTATTCAATAGTAATTTCTGGCATCTTCGGAGCACTGCCCTGATTAGCCATGCTTGCCAATACGTTTCTAGCAATTTCTCGGTACTGCTTAGCGACATTACTGTCTGGAGATTTAACCATTGTAGGGATGCCAGCGTCTAAATCTTCACGAATTCGAATATCAAGTGGCAACGATCCCAATACATCTACATCGTATTTTTCTGCCATGCTCTGCCCACCGCCAGCACCAAAAATATGCTCTTCGTGACCACAGCTAGAACAGATATGAATAGCCATATTTTCGACTATCCCCAATACCGGGACATTCACCTTATTGAACATTTCTATACCCTTAATCGCATCCATTAGGGCGATATCTTGAGGCGTAGTTACTATTACTGCTCCGTCTAAGGGTACGCGCTGGGAAAGCGTAAGCTGAATATCTCCCGTGCCTGGTGGCATATCCACTATAAGTAAATCAAGATCATGCCAAAGGGTTTGTCCGATGATCTGCTGAAGCGCACTCGAAGCCATCGGGCCGCGCCATACCATGGGCGTATCAGCCGTCGTAAGATTCCCCATGGATAGGGTCTGGAGACCATGAGCCATAATGGGAGCCAATCTTTTTTCGTCAATAACGTCCGGTCGGTGGTCGGCCGGAACCCCCAGCATGGTAGGGACGCTAGGTCCGTAGATATCCGCGTCCAGAAGGCCCACTTTTTGTCCTTCAGCGGATAGAGCCAGCGCCAAATTTACGGCAGTGGTTGATTTGCCAACGCCACCTTTACCCGAAGCTACGGCAATAATCTTCTTTACGCCGGGGATGGCCAAATGGTTGTCGCTCATGAATTACTTCTTAAAAATAAATAAGGGCAGCGATTATCCGTTAATTCGAGATTTCCTGCATTAGTGCTGAGGGTATTTTGGAAAATATTCCATAGAATTTTACTCCGCAACCCAGTCTCCATTTGCATGCTTGACTATCCACTGTTCTGAAAACCAATAAAATACACCCGACTCTGAATTCGAGCCCAACCGCGGCATTGCCGGAGCTGTGCAATTTATCTTATTTCGTCCCGCAACAAAATCTGGCAAGGCCACCCGAACCTGCGCACCGGTTCGTTTAATCCGAAGCTGCTGTCCATCGCTGCTGAAGCAAGCAATTTGAGTTATTTGGTAGTCGCCCAACAATAGTGAAAAACTGATTTCTCCGCTCGGCTCTCCGACCATGCGGATTAAGCTGCCCCCATCTATTTCTGTGACTGGCAGCGGCCTGCTGTTAACTACCAAAGCAAATCGCTCCATACCCGCAAAGCTTTGCGCCATTGGATATCGAGGAATCTGCGCGAAGTCAGTTAGCTGGCCGATGGCCCCGGACTGCTGAGCCAATCCATAGAGCCCCCGTTTATTCACGAGGTCTCTTGTCTCCTCACTATGCTCCCCGTAGGGGTAAGCAAATAACCTAGGGCTAATTCCTAGTTGCTCCTCGATACGATTATTGCCTCGATCGATATCGCCGGCCATTCGGTTACGCCATTCGTCTTCAGTTTCATTATCTAAGTGGCGAAGCAAATGCATATGGGATGCCGAATGACCTCCTATTTCTGCACCATAGTCTTGCAGTTCAGCAAGTTCTGACCAGGTCATTACTGAGCCATACCCAAAATCTACTGCATCGCTTGATACGAATACGCTAAACGGCCAGCCTCGCGATTTAAGCAAGGGAAAAGCCTGTTCATATACTGACAGGTAAGCGTCATCGAAGCTGATAGCAATACTTCTATCAGGAAGCGAAATACCGGAACCAATGGCATGCAGCAGCTCAGTTAGCGGCAACACCGAAAAACCTTCCAACTCCAAATAATTTAGATGCTGTTCGAACTTTTCTGGCGTAACGCTTGTTAAAGCTGGAGTGGAATCGCTGACGTTGTGATAGAGCAATACTCTTGCATAATCATCTGCGCCAACTTCACCTGAAAATACCAGAGCTACAATCCATACTAGCCGCAGGTAAAGATGGGTGCGCATCTACGCCCTACTTTGCTCAGTAAATTCCCGATACTGAATAAGCATCGTTTTTATCTCCTCAACATAAGCTTCTCTGCGCTGAGAATAATAAATCAGACCTTCGGCTAAGGCATCAGCTGAGACTGGCTCACCACTATCTCTCAAGGAGGCACGTATAGATCTCAATTCCTCATAGCTATTATGAGTATTTAGGTTTCTCATATAGCTAAAGATGGCCGCTGCCACAGAATCGAATTTCTGAACCTCATTGGTCGCGCCTTCTAACCTTCGGGCTGGCACCAGACCGCAGCCGCTTGAGTAACACCATTGCCCGAAGAGATTATTTGCTTCTACGGCAAATCTAGAGCGCCCCCAACCTGATTCCTTTGCTGCCTGGACTAGGGCCAGAGAGACTGGTATTTGATCAACACGCTTGAGAAGGCTGACTAAAACCTCATTTTTTTCTTGCTGGTTCCAGTCCAATTTATATGCGTCTGCTAAGGCCAGAATAAATTGCTGTTCTAAGAGCGCTAGTGAATCCCAATCTGAAGATCTTCCCTGAATAGAAAGAAGCGCCCGCCTTTGTTCAAGAACAACCTCGTTATTGTATTCAACCATGGGTTCGATATAGCTGAAAAAGGCGGCTTTTAACTGGTCAACATTGGTATAAGCAGAGAAATCCGGTAGCTCGCCAAAATTGGGCATAGACCCGAAGTCTGGTATTTCTGTAGTCGCAAATTGGTGCGTAGATGGAGCTCTAGCTTGCTGTACTGAGGTAGAAACTACTGACGCGATTCCGATACCTGCCAATACGATAACCAAAATTATCCACAGAGATTTTGTTTCTAGCAGTTCTTGATAATTTTTCAAACCGGTGTCCCCCTCCATTAAAGATCAAACTCAGTGTCTGGGCTCAAGATTCTGAGAGACTGCAAATGCGGAAAACCGTCCGCAATCAGGTCGGAATCTGTCTGGAATGCGCTAAGCGCTGCTCGTGTGGCTGGTCCCATTACACCATCAGCTTCTCCAGGTTCATATCCTCGATCTATAAGTTCCTGCTGCATCTCTGTGAGATGGTCTCGAGTAAGTGCAGGTTGATCCGCAGGAGGAGTGGAAAACAAAGCGCCTGCACCCGCAATTCTATCTGCGAGTCGACCAACAGCAATTGCATAGGACTCAGATCTATTCCACTTCATTATTACAGAAAAATTGTCGTAAACGAGAAATGCCGGGCCGGTGTGACCCGCAGGAACGAGCACGGAGCCATTCATATGCGCCTGAGGTAAGGTGGTGCCATTAGTTTGGAGCAAGCCAACAGCTGACCAGGCATCCAAGCTCCGAGTATTCTCAAGCCCAGCCTCCAAATAAGAGAAATCTGTCGGCAGTTTAACCTCTCTTCCCCAGCGCTCATTGCGGTTCCAGCCTAGGTCCTGAAGAAAATTAGCTCCAGACGCAAGTGCATCTTGTTCGCTAGCCCAAAGATTTATTTGCCCGTCACCATCCCCGTCTACTGCGTATTGCCAATAACTCGACGGCATAAACTGCGTATGCCCCATGGCACCAGCCCAGGAACCCTCCATCTCGTCAGGGCTCAATGATTCACGTTCCAAAAGTTGAAGCGCGACCATAAGCTCTGAGGTAAAAAATGCACTACGCCGTGGATCACAGGCCAGAGTGGCTAGAGAATCTAAAGTGGGCATAGTGCCTAGATAGCCGCCAAAATTGGTTTCCAAACCCCAAAAAGCAATCAGGTATTGCCCAGGAACTCCATATTCGTCCGTGAGGGCTGCAAGAAATTCCCGATGCTGATTGTAGAGCTCGCGGCCCTTATCAATACGACTTTGAGATACTCTCAAATTAAAATAATGGGCGAAGGTTTGCACAAATTCAGGCTGCGATTTATCTAGCTCTATAACTCGATTCTGAGGCTGAAGGTTGCCGAGGACATCAACGATTACTCGTTCAGAAATCGATTCTTTTCTAGCTTGCTCCTGAAAGTCAGTGATGCAAACCCCGAAATCCATTTCCTGAGCAATAAGCATATTGCTTAACAATAATATCGGCCACGCCAAGGCGATTGTTTTCATTGAATTACCATACCCCAATTTGGATACCGATGGTTACATTGGCAACTTGGTTAGGCAAGCCCAATAGGGCCTTTTGGGTCGCAAACTTAATGAATTATCGGTATATTGCGGCCCTTAAAATCCCCTTATCCATAAGGAGCAACAGGCCCTACAAATGAGCCAACGCCGCATACTCGTCACCAGTGCACTACCCTACGCAAATTCGCCCTTACATTTGGGCCATATGCTCGAAGAGATTCAGACAGATATTTGGTGCAGATTCCAGCGACACCGAGGTAATCAATGCTATTACGTGTGCGCAGATGATGCCCACGGTACGGCAATTATGCTCAAGGCCGAAGAGGCTGGTATAACCGCTGAAGAACATATTGCCAAAATCCAAACGTTGCACGAGCGTGACTTCGCAGACTTTCATATCTCAGTAGATAATTACTATTCAACACACTCGGAAGAGAACCGTGAATTTTCCAACAGTATTTATCAATCACTGTTGGCCAACGGACACATAACTCAGAAGAGAATTACTCAAGCTTTCGATCAAGAAAAAGGTATTTTTCTGGCTGATCGTTTTATCAAAGGCACTTGCCCTCGCTGCAAGACCCTGGACCAATACGGTGACAACTGTGAAGTTTGCGGGGCTACATATGCGCCAAACGATCTTATCGATGCGGTATCAGCCTTATCCGGCTCAACTCCGGTACAAAAAGAATCAGATCACTTTTTCTTTGACCTGCCGCAGTTCGAACAATTCTTGCGTGAATGGCTAGCTTCGGGGCGGCTGCAAACTGAAATTTCAAACAAGCTTAGCGAATGGGTCGAAGAAGGCCTACAGGCTTGGGATATCAGCCGAGACGCACCCTACTTTGGCTTTGAAATTCCAGATCAACCAGGTAAGTACTTCTATGTTTGGTTGGACGCCCCGATTGGCTATATGGCGAGCTTCAAGAATCTGCTATCCAATCAGCAGGGCGCGGATAAGGAGCTGGATGCTGATGCCGTATTTGACGAATTCTGGAGAGATGGTTCAGATACTGAGCTCTATCACTTTATCGGCAAAGATATTATTAACTTCCACGGATTGTTTTGGCCCGCAATGCTTAAGTCAGCCGGTTATCGATTACCGACAGGCGTGTTTGCTCACGGCTTTGTAACGGTAAATGGCACAAAGATGTCTAAGTCCCGTGGCACTTTTATCAATGCACATAGCTGGACTAAACACCTTCCTACTGAGCCACTGCGTTACTACTATGCTGCAAAACTGGGTTCAGGTGTTGATGATATCGACCTCAATCTAGAGGATTTTGTAGCTCGGGTAAATTCTGATTTGGTAGGCAAACTTGTCAATATAGCCAGCCGCTGCTCAGGTTTTGTTCATAAGCTCAATGGCGGGTCCTTAGGGCCAACGATCTGGAACCAGGAACTCTGGGAGAAAGCACGGGTTGTTGGCGACAGAGTAGCCGAGCATTACGAGAATAGAGAATTCAGCCGTGCGGTGCGGGAAATAATGACTGTGGCAGATATGGTAAACGAATATATTGCGGCCAAAGAACCTTGGAAGCTCGCTAAGTCTGACGAAACTAGAACCGAGGCCATCGCAGTCTGCAGCGATGGCATCAACCTGTTTAGGCTACTTATGATTTATTTGCGCCCTATCCTGCCTGAGATGGCCGAGAAATGCGTCGCCTTCTTAAATGATGATTTGGATTGGCATTCAGAGCCAAAACCTCTTTTTAATCACGAGATCAGTGTATTTACACCGCTAATGAACCGCATAGAACCCAAGCAGGTTGAGCTTATGCAAGAAGAAAACCGATCAACAGCGGGCGCACCAGCCGCTGCGCCGGAAGCACAAGCGACGTCAAAGGATACCGCCTCCGATATTATTGAATTTTCCGACTTTGCGAAAATTGATTTGCGTGTTGCCAAAATCCTAGAGGCCAATCATGTTGAGGGAGCTGACAAGTTACTGCAGCTAACACTAGATATAGGCGACAAGACCATTAATGTATTTAGTGGCATAAAATCCCACTATCAGCCGGAAGACCTCAAAGGTCGCCTGACCGTTGTAGTAGCCAATCTACAGCCGCGCAAAATGAAGTTTGGCGTCTCCGAGGGTATGGTCCTCTGTGCTGGAGAGGGAGAGCAGCTTTGGTTACTTGAGGTCGATTCTGACGCAGTACCGGGAATGCCCATAGCCTAAAACTGGAAGCTTCTTATTACTTTTAGTTATTTCGTTTGAAGTTTATATGCCTTGATCGCAGATCGGACAGCTCGGATAATACGCGGTATTAAATACACAGCGGATCACACCGCTTTAGAGGCTTAGCATCTCAGTATGACTGAACTTTTTGCCATCTTGATCGCCACTGTACTGGTTAACAATTTCGTTCTGGTGCAGTTTCTTGGTTTATGCCCGTTTATGGGCGTATCTACCAAGCTCGAAAGTGCGATAGGCATGTCTGCCGCGACAACCTTTGTTCTGACCCTGGCTTCTGTCTGCAGTTATCTAGTTAACAGCTTAATACTTCAGCCCTTTGGTCTGGAGTTCTTGACCACCATATCCTTTATTTTGGTGATTGCCGCTGTGGTATCTTTTTCGAAGATGTTTATCGAAAAGACCAGCCCTATTTTGTATCGAGTACTAGGAATATATATTCCGCTAATCACTACCAATTGTGCGGTACTGGGCGTGGCCCTGCAGAATGTAACTAAGTCACATAACTTTTTTCAGTCAGCGCTATACGGCTTCGGTGCTGCGGTTGGATTTTCATTGGTACTAGTACTATTTGCGGCGATGCGCGAACGTATTACTGTTGCTGACACTCCGGTACCTTTTCGTGGTGCAGCTATCGGCATGATCACAGCCGGACTGATGTCGCTTGCCTTTATGGGCTTTGGCGGTTTGGTCTGAACGTGACCGGATTTTTTATCGAACACATTGTTGTCATCGCTATTCTGACGCTTACCGGGCTAGCGGTTCTGTTCGGTGCGATTTTAGGCGCCGCATCAGTTAAATTTAAAGTTGAGGGTGACCCCCTTATTGAGCAAATAGATACGCTGCTGCCTCAAACCCAATGTGGTCAATGCGGATATCCTGGCTGCAAGCCCTACGCCACTGCGATTGCAGAGGGCAAAGCCGATATCAATCGCTGCCCACCCGGAGGCCATTCAACTATCCAGTCTCTAGCAGACTTACTTGGTGTCGAAGCTATTCCCTTGGACGCTGAGCATGGTGTCGAAGCCGAAGTTAAAACGGTTGCTTATATCCATGAAGACCTGTGTATTGGTTGCACCAAGTGCATCCAGGCCTGCCCGGTAGACGCCATATTGGGCGCTGCCAAGCAAATGCATACGGTAATTGTTTCAGAGTGCACAGGTTGTGATCTATGTGTTGAGCCTTGCCCAGTGGACTGCATAGATATGCTGCCCGTTGAACAAGGCTTGTCTGATTGGGCTTGGAAGCTACCACCAACTAAACGTGAAGTATTAGGCAATATGCAGCCCCAAGATCTTATTGGTTCTGATCACGATTCAGGTCAAAACGGAGATCGAGCTTCGTGAGAAAGATCTGGGATATCCACGGTGGTGTGCACCCTCCTGAGAATAAAGCGCAATCGCTTCAGAATACGCTGAAGGAAGCGCCACTGCCCAGCTTAGTAGTCTTGCCATTAAGTATGCATGTAGGCGCACCAGCCATTCCCTGTGTTGCCATTGGCGACAGGGTTAAGCGCGGACAAATGGTTGCTAAACCAAGCGGTGGTTTCAGCGCAGCAATTCACGCAAGCATCTCTGGCACCGTAGTTGCCATAGAAGATCGACTTATATCTCACCCATCAGGTAACCCCGGCAGAGCGATTGTCATTCAGGGAGATGGGCTGGACGAGTTCGTTACCCTAGATCCGATAGAAGATTTCCGACAGGTCAAAACAGAAGCGCTAGTCGCTCGAATAAGTGAGGCAGGCATTGCCGGATTGGGTGGCGCTGGATTTCCCACTCATATAAAACTCAACCCGATTTCTAGTGTGAACACACTCATAATCAACGGATCAGAATGCGAACCTTATATAACCGCTGACCACTGCCTTATGCGTGAATTTCCGGATCAGTTAATCCAAGGCATTCAGCTGCTGGCCCATATTCTTGGCGAACCTAAGCAAGTACTTATAGGTATTGAGGACAACAAAGCGGACGCTATCGAAGCGCTGACAAAAGCGGCTGAGGATAGCTCTATAGAGGTCGTGACTGTTCCCACCAAGTATCCATCCGGTGGAGAGAAGCAGCTAATTCAGATACTAACCGGACTGGAAGTACCTTCCGGAAAATTGCCGGTAAATCTTGGCATTATGGTGCACAACCCTGGTACAGCTGTCGCAGCTTTGGATGCTGTTACCAAAGGAGAGGTACTTACTTCTCGCATAACTACCATTGTTGGTGAGAATTTAGAGCAATCCGGCAATTACAGAGTGCGCATCGGTACTACCTTGTCAGAGCTATTGCCGCTTTTAGGGCTGAATGTAGAAAAGACGCATAAGATGGTTCTGGGTGGCCCCATGATGGGTTTTGCTATGCCAGACCTGAACACTCCGGTATTGAAAATCACCAACTGTGTTTTAGTACCCAGTGCTGAAGAACTGCCTGATCCAGAGCCCGCACAAGCCTGCATTCGATGCGGTACCTGTGCTGAAGTTTGCCCGGCTCAGTTACTACCTCAACAGTTGTTCTGGTTTGCTCAGGCTGAAGATCACCACAACCTGCAAAACCACAATCTTTTTGACTGCATTGAATGCGGTGCATGTTCCTATGTTTGCCCGAGCAATATCCCGCTAGTTCAATACTATAGGGCGTCAAAGGGTGCCATCAGAGAGGCGGACCGGGAAAGAATAGCTTCGGATCGTGCTCGGCGTCGTTTTGAAGTGCGAAACGAACGCATTGAACGCGAGACTCAAGAGCGCGAGGTTAAGCGAGCTGCGCGTATGCAGGCCGCTAAAGAAAAGCAGGCAGCTTCTAAGTCTGTCTCTACCGATGAAGATATGGTTGCCGCAGCTATGGCCAGGGTTAAAGCCCAGTCCGCTGAGGAAGCCAAATCTCCATCGATTGATCAAACTCACCAGGTTCAGCGGCAATCTCTGCAGGACCGCGTAAAAAGTATTCAGAAGAAAATTAAAGCCGCTGATACTGATACCGACATTAAGCCTTTGGAATCAGAATTGGCGAACGCAAACGCACAGTTGCAACGCTTCGAAGATCAAACTTCGGTCTCCCTCATTGATCAAGCGTCTAACAAACCGATAGAGCCAGAGCCTCAAGACTCTGCTTCCGCCGCTATTGAGCGAGCAAAGCTTAAGGCTCTGCAGCAGGGAGAGCTTTCAGAAACAGAGAAGCTTGAACAAAGCCTAGAATCTTTAGCAAAGCGCATTGACAAAGCCGAAGATCGAGTAAAAATGGCGAGACTAGAAAGCTCTGATACGCTCGAAGCTCTAGAGAATGGATTGGAAAAACTACTCACTAAGCAGCAGGAGGCTCAGAGCCGTCTGGTTGAACTAGAATCAGAACAGAATTCAGAGCAAGAATCTTAATGATTATCGCGACATCTTCCTCACCACATACCCACAAAGGTCGCGCGCGCAACGCCAATGTATTAATGGCGGAACTTTTACTGGCTACGATTCCCGGGTTGGCGGCCATAACCTGGTTCTTCGGCTGGGGTACCTTCGTAAATGTAATTTGGTGCAGCCTACTAGCAATCACCATGGAAGCTTGCGTAATGAAAATGCGCGGCCGGCCGATTCTTTTTTATATAAAGGATATGAGCGCCCTGGTTACTGCCGTGCTATTAGCGCTAGCGATACCGCCCTACGCACCTTTTTGGGTTTCGGGCATCGGTATATTGTTTGCCATTGTTATTGCAAAACATCTTTACGGCGGGCTCGGCTACAACCCCTTCAATCCAGCCATGGTCGGTTATGTAGTATTACTACTATCATTCCCTGTTCAAATGACCCAGTGGGTCACTCCTGGCCCTATATTACCTGAAACTGCGGCTCTGCCCGACCTGTTGCAATCTATTAGTATTATCTTCGGATCTACTGTAAATACAGGCATTGACGCCATCACCTCGGCAACGCCCTTGGATATCCTGAAACAGAATAAAAGTTTGTTACTGGATCAACTTTACGTGGAACAAGCCGTTTTTTCTGAAGCCCGTTTAAACACTGTCGGCTTTGAATGGGTAAGCATTGGGTTCCTACTCGGTGGAATTTACCTGATTTTTCGCAAAGTATTCACCTGGCATGCCCCTGTTGGAATGTTGGTTGCCTTGGCAATTTTGCCATTGATGTTTTTTGATGGCGGCAGCTCGGCGTCCAAGGGTTCTAGTTGGTTCCACCTTATGAGTGGCGCAACAATGCTCGGGGCCTTCTTCATAATTACTGACCCGGTATCCGGAGCGACCAGCAATCTGGGGCGCCTACTATTTGGCGTTGGCGTTGGCGTATTAGTTTTTGTTATTCGATCCTGGGGCAGCTATCCGGACGCTATAGCGTTCGCCGTTATGCTAATGAACTTTGCTGCACCCACAATCGACTATTACACGCAGCCGCGCACCTATGGTCACAAAGAGCGTAATAAGGTCAAAATTGGAGAGGAATCAGAATGACTAATTCTGACCCTTCCAAAGTAGCCAGTTTTATAGACCGACAACACCCCGCGGTTAACAATGCATTTAAGCTGGGCGTATTTGCAGTGATTGCCGCCGCTATTTTAGGAGGCACCTTCTCCAGCACGGAAGAACGAATTGCCATATCTCAAGCCATAGTGGAACAACGTGCATTACTTGATGTGGTTGACTCACTGCCTTTGCACAATGTGGATATTGAAGACCGTATTCCCGTGCCGGAAAACCACCTGGCATTGCTTGATTTGGAGTCTGGTGAAAGCATTCAGGTAGTTCGAAATAATTCCGGTGCTGCGGTTGCATTTATAGTGCCAAGCGTGGCCCCTGAAGGCTATTCAGGTGGCATCCGCTTGTTAGTGGGTATAGATCTTGAAGGCTCCGTTACCGGTGTTCGAGCGACAGAACACAGAGAAACACCTGGGCTTGGCGATAAAGTAGACGCGAAGAAGAGCGACTGGATTTTTGGTTTCACGGGTAAATCTTTAGATAACCCACCTAACGGCTGGGCCGTGAAGAAAGACGGCGGTACTTTTGATGCATTTACCGGCGCAACCATTACTCCCCGCGCTGTCGTAGCGCAGGTCGAGTCAGTTTTGCTTTTTTATAGGGCGTATCAAGCCGACTTATTAGCCTTGGCAAGTGACGCTTTAACTCAGAGCGCTGTATTAGCTGACGCGCTATCAGTGGACGCCGCATCAGAAAACCCCCTATCAGAGAGCCCCTTATCAGAAGCAGAGGCAACCCCATGAGTGATTATGCAGGCATTAGCCGTGATGGCCTATGGAATAAAAACCCGGCCCTTGTTCAGCTGTTAGGCCTATGCCCTCTGTTGGCGGTTACCGGTAGCGTGGTCAACGCGCTCGGATTAGGGCTAGCAACCATGCTAGTGCTAACCGGTTCTAATATCGTGGTTTCCTTAGTCAGAAATCGAGTTACGGATGTGATCAGGTTGCCCGCCTTTGTGATGATTATTGCGGCCTTTACCACTTGCACCGAATTGGTGATGAAAGCCTTTACCTTTGAGCTCTATCAAATATTGGGCATTTTCATTCCACTTATTGTCACCAACTGCACCATACTCGGACGAGCCGAGGCCTTTGCCAGTAAAAACCCTGTTCTTCCCTCGGCGGTAGACGGGTTTATGATGGCCATGGGGTTTGGATTGGTACTAGTGGTCCTCGGCGCTATTCGCGAAATACTAGGTTATGGCACTCTATTTGCTGATATGGATTTACTTTTTGGACCCATAGCAGCGAACTGGGAAATTGACCTACTCCACATTGAATCAGGACTGCTAATTGCGGTATTGCCTCCTGGTGCGTTTTTGATAACAGGGTTTTTGATAGCCCTAAAGAATATAATTGACGACAGAATTGAAAAACGACGTCTGGCAGCCGCTGACCCGCTTATAGCAGGCAGCAAGCGAGTGCGAACCACTGGCAATATCAGCTAAGAGTTTTTATATGAACCGAGACGATCTAAGCAAGCAATGGCAGATGAATTTGGCTGAGGTAAGAGGTCAGTACGAAATTGGCACCCTTACTGAAACAGATATGAACGCCGACCCATTTGTGCAATTTGCCGAATGGTACAGCGACGCTGAATCTGCCTGCCGATACTTTCCCAACAATATGATTCTGTCCACAGTCGACGATAGCGGTGCGCCCTTTAGCCGTGTGGTTTTGCTTAAGACTATGGATGATAAAGGCTTTGTATTTTTTACAAACTACAACAGCCGCAAAGGACAGCAGTTACAGTCTAATATTGCCGCCTCTATTACAATTTTCTGGCCGGAGCTTGAGAGACAGGTAAATATATCCGGTTTGTCCGAGAAAGTGACTGCCGCCGAGTCAGATGAATACTTTGTTACTAGGCCAAGAGGCAGCCAAATAGGCGCTTGGGTCTCAAATCAAAGTGAGAAAATTGCCAGCCGAGAAATTTTGACGCAGGAAAAAGATCGCCTTGAAGAGCTCTATTTGGATAGGAAGGTACCCAGACCTCCACATTGGGGCGGGTTTCGCATTCTGCCTTCACGTATGGAGTTTTGGCAGGGTCAGCCTGACCGTCTGCATGATCGCTTAGAATATGCACTTAATGAGGATAAATGGGCCCTTAAACGTCTAGCACCCTAGGCTTTCTCGGATGCGGGTACAGATAGTCCATTAGAAAACCCATTGGAAAGTAAAATCAAGTCGTAAGCCGGCTCTTCGTATGGATGAGTTTCGAGAAGAGCCTCTAGAACAGCCGCTAGTAAAGATTCCCCAACCAAAGTCTCTAAACGCCACTCGCCAACCTGCTCTATCTGGTTTTGCTTACCCAAATAGGGGGCACTGCCCTCTAGGGGCCTAAACTGGCCTTGCCCAAGACTTTGCCACGAACAACTATCGTAATTACCTTGTCGGCCCGCACCAGCATCAAATAACGCCTGCTTTAGAAGTTCTAAATTCGCTTCCGGAACAAAAATTACTAGTTTGTATTTGCTACCCATATCACACCTTGAACATATTGAGCGAAGCCAGTTCACATTCTAGCAATCTTCTCACTGCATTCTGATCGAATTTGGTTATATATGTGACCTTCTGCTCAGACACCGATTTTGTCTATATGAATAAAACTCTATGTATTCCACTGTCTATTCCGATAATAACTGCGGCTCTATTAGTCGCAGTTATTAGTCCGCACGCGCATTCTGAGTTAAATGGGGAACTGGAAGTAAATGGCTACGGTATTTATGAGGAATTTGGCGCTGCCCTCTACGCCCTAAAGTTGAATACGCTCTCACAAAGCGATACTGCTGCTGAACTACTTGAGAATAACCAGGTCAAAATCCTATCCCTGAAAGTTATAGCCAATAGCCTAGGTCAGCGTCAGTGGTGCCGGTTTTGGACTCAAAATATTGCGATCAATATTTCTAGTGCAGATTTGGAGCGGCTAGCTGATTCACTGCTGGATATGTGCGACCAAACTGCAACAGACTTAGCTCACGGAGACCATATTGAATTCCGCCGGTTAACCTACCGCACCACTGAGTTTCGGGTAAATGGTGCAGAGGTATCTCTGCTCGAAGGTGAAGGAATATTTGAGGCCTTTTTATCGCCCTTTGTTGATCGCTCGCCGGTTAGTAGTGAATTAAAGCTTGGATTGCTAAGTAATTCCTCTGAAGAATCAATAGCGGCTTCTGTCTACAGTACCACCCTGATTTCAGATAGCCGGCTAAACCTTGCTCAAATCTGGGCTCCCGAACCTGAGCTGGAACCAGTAATTCAGCCTGCTGAAGTGCTTCTAGATTCGGGACAAATATTTTCTGATGTGGCCTTACCTCGTTCACTAGAACACCCACTGGCGAAAATTTCTCAATCCAGCAACGCTCCGCCAACACAGGCTTGGTCACCCAACTTAGACAATAACCAGCCTATGAGATACGAAACTGCTAGCCTAGTAAGACCAGAGTTTCTAGCTTCCTACGCCTTCATGCCCTCATCTGTGTCGGAAGCGCATAGAAGTAAAGATGGTGGCAGTCGAATATTTAAGACTCCTCGCGTATCTCTAGTCGAAATCCAGGAATATCAAAATATTTCGCTTCAAAAAGTTTACGAAAATATAATCTATCCCTCCATGTCTTTACGAAGGAACCACCAAGGTAGCCTGCGACTAATGGTTCAGATTGATAAAGAAGGCGGGATTCAGAAAATAGATTCCCTAGAGTTTACTGATTACGATCGACTAAACGAAGCCGCTGAAGAAGCAGTTGCTATGGCAGCTCCATTTGCTCCGCCGCCCCTGGAGTTTGGAGAAGAGTTTTTTGATCTACTGCTGCCTATAACGTAAGGACTGTGTTTAGCTAGCTATAGGATTTTCCCTGAAATTGAGAATAGTAGTTCTGTACTGCCTCCAAGTCCTTATCGATATCGCCCGTTAGTTCAGCATATGTTCCCAGAGAAATAGTTTTTGTAGCGTAGTCAAAGCTTACTCTAAGTACGGGAACCTTCGCTTTATAAGCCACCCGAAGAAATCCGCTCTTCCAGCGTTCTACCTTTTTACGGGTACCTTCGGGCGCTATTAGATAATAGAGCTGGTCACGCTGTTCAAACTGATCAACTATTTCATCAACGGTATTCCTCGCCGAATCACGATTTATCGGCACGGCGCCCGTGGAGCGCATTAGCCAGCCTGTTGGTCCTTTGAAAAGAGAGTGTTTTGCCATATAGGTTAGCTGAATGCCCAAGGCTAGTAGGGCCCCTATGCCAATAATCCAATCCCAGTTGGATGTATGAGGCGCGGCAATTAGAAGTACCTTTTTGTCTGTGGGGAAATTGCCAACAAGTTTCCAGCCCCCAAACCTAAGCATGCTTCTGCCCACAGCTCGCAACACAGGGCCACACATCATGGGCGCATCTTGCGGAACTTGAACTTGGAAAGGGCTTGCCATAATGATTCTCTAGATTTTCAGTTAGTGTTCCCGAGTAGCCAGAAACTCCACTTTCGGGAAGCGTTCTAGGGCGAGGGATAAATTGACGCGGGTAGATGCCAAATAGGTTAGGTGGCCTGCACCATCTTCCGCTAAAGCATCATGAGCACGGCGCTTGAACTCCTCAAAAACGGGATCATCGTCAGATTCGACCCATCGGGCAGTATGGATATTTACCGGCTCATACAACGCCTGAACTTGATATTCATCCTTCAACCGAAAAGCCACAACCTCAAACTGTAAAACACCTACAGCGCCAACAATAATTTCGTTATTGCGCAATGGAAAGAAGACCTGAACCGAGCCTTCTTCTGAAAGTTGTTGAAGGCCCTTTCGGAGTGCTTTCATCCGTAATGGGTCTTGCAAAATAATGCGTCTAAACATTTCCGGCGCAAAGTTCGGAATACCGGTAAAGCGAAAGTTTTCGCCTTCGGTAAATGCGTCCCCGATTTGAATGCTTCCGTGGTTATGCAGGCCAATAATATCACCGGCGACCGCTTCATCTACCTGCTCGCGTTCACCTGCCATAAAGGTAACTGCATCGGCAATCTTGAGACCTTTACAGGTACGGGTCTGATGCATCTTCATGCCTTTGGTATAGGTGCCTGAGCAGATGCGCATAAAGGCGACTCTATCCCGATGTTTGGGATCCATGTTTGCTTGAATCTTAAATATAAAGCCTGAAAACTTCTCTTCGTCTGGGCTAACTCTGCGCTCAGATGTTTCACGCCCCAAAGGGGCTGGCGACCACTCGACAAAGTCTTCCAGCATTTCTTTTACACCAAAATTACCCAAAGCCGTGCCAAAAAATACCGGGGTGAGTTCACCCCGCAAGTAGGCTTCGACATCAAACTTATGAGTAGCTCCGCGAACTAACTCTATCTCCTCTCGAACATCATCTATGTATTCGCCCATAAGCTCTGCAGCCTCGTCAGAATTAATGCCCTCGATACGAACATCGTCTGGTATACGGCTACCCTGCCCCTGCTTGTAGACGTGAATCTCGTCCGTATAGAGGTTGTAAACACCTTTAAGCTCTTTTCCCATTCCCAAGGGCCAATTAATGGGCGCTGCTTGAATATTTAAAACCGATTCGATCTCGTCAAGAACATCAATCTGGTCCCGCACCTCTCTATCCATTTTGTTGATAAAGCTAACTATGGGTGTGTCCCGAAGACGACACACTTCCATAAGTTTGATAGTACGATCCTCAACGCCCTTCGCTGCATCTAGAACCATGAGCACGGAATCGACCGCAGTTAGTGTCCTATAAGTATCTTCAGAGAAGTCTTCATGGCCCGGAGTATCCAAAAGGTTTACAACCCGATTTTTATAGGGGAACTGCATCACTGCAGTGGTTACGGATATGCCACGCTCTTGTTCAAGAGACATCCAATCAGAAGTGGCTTTTCGACCATCTCGTTTAGCTTTTACCGCACCCGCAATCTGAATAGCGTTTCCGAACAATAATAGCTTTTCAGTGATAGTTGTTTTACCAGCATCAGGGTGGGAAATTATTGCAAATGTGCGTCTACGCCGCATGGCGTCTAGGTATTCTTGTGAGTTCATATAAGACAATTTAAACTTATGTACACATATATGTACACATTAATAGAGGTATACCCAGCACTCGCCAGATCACTGGCGTGCATTATAAGTCTTTCTAGTAGGCGAAGTAATATAAGAGCGTATCGAAGTACCATCTCGTTATATTTCCAGCCTCCTAACTCCATCAGTTCGTGCAGACTGGTGCCAGCCATTACATGCCCGCTTCAGCACTCGCTACGCCTCAGCTAAAGCTGAGCTTGCGTCACTGCGCGGTCTGCGCTAATAGCGGCATGGGGAGTCTCTGAGCCCGCTACAGGCAAAGTCATGCCTAGGGTTAGTCATCGCCAACTCATCGGTATAGCTTCTCATGTATTCTCATGTATTCTCATGTATTCTCATGTATTCTCATGTATTCTCATGTATTCTCAGGCTGGTAACGGTCTAGCCAAAAAAGGTCTGCTCCATGAAAGAAAAATCACTTGTATCTAGGTTAATAACAATCTCAGCGTTGATAATGATATTGGCTCCTGCAACGGCACTATCGGCCGATAGACCCAATATTGTTTTACTGATTTCAGATGATCAGGCTTGGTACGGAACATCAGTGCAAATGCATCCTCAGATGCCGAATTCCAAAAGCGATTTTTATCATACGCCCAACTTAGAAGAGCTGGCTGCCCAGGGAATGCGTTTCTCCTCAGGTTATGCCCCCGCAACAGTTTGTTCACCAACCCGCGCTAGCCTGCAAACTGGCATGAGCCCAGCTAAAAACTTGTGGACCAAAGCGGCTCCTACTAAGACTGCCGAAGATAATTATCCACTAATTCCTATGGTTCACCGCCGCTCGCTTAGGGACGAAGAAATAACTATAGCTGAGGTACTTTCAACTGCAGGTTACACCTCGGCGCACTATGGAAAATGGCATATAGATGGCGGTGGTCCCGAAGCAAACGGCTACGATGGGGGAGATGGTAATACTTCCAACCAAACAGCTTGGCCACTGAATGATCCAGATAATCCCCTGGACGTTATCGGTATGTCGAATCGAGCGCTAGATTTTATGCGGGCTGCAGATACTGCGGACACTCCCTTCTTTGTGCAAATCTCCTATTACCCCCTACACGAGGAAGGCAATGCGTCTCCAGAAACTGTTGCCAGGGTTGAGGCTCGCGAGCGAGGTGTTGTGCACGATAGCGTGCTTGTGTCGGCCATTACTGAAGACCTAGATGTTGGCGTCGGTGTAATTATGGAAGGCCTCGAAGCGCTGGGCCTTAGCGATAATACCTATCTTATTTTTATGGGCGACAACGGACATAGAGACAAAGACAATCCTATCGGTAGCAATACGCTCGAAAGCCAGGCACCTCTAATGGGAGCCAAAGGCAATGTCTCTGAAGGCGGTATACGGGTGCCCTTTATTATTAGCGGCCCCGGAATTGAGTCTAATTCATGGTCCCATGTGCCGGTTGTTGGCTACGATTTTTTCCCTACTTTTGCTGAATGGGCCGGAATCGAAACCAACCAACTGCCCGAAGGTATAGAGGGTGGGAGTCTAGTGCCGCTGCTTGAAAATCAGGGTTCTGGAGAAATTGTTCGCCTAAACGAAGGTTTGGTTTTTCATTTTCCTCATTACCAGGCTGGCGGTCCTCAGTCTTCTATTAGATTGGGAGACTATAAGTTGATCAAGTACTACGAGGGCAACCGAGTTGCGCTTTTTGACCTGTCTAAGGATATTGGTGAGCGTCACAATTTGGCTTCTGATATGCCCATTAAGGCAGCTGAATTTGAGCATCGCTTAGATCGATATTTGGCTTCGGTAAATGCGCAAATGCCGCAGATCAACCTCGATTTTGATCCCGAAAAAGCTACTGAGACAAGCACCGGTGGCCAGCACAGCACCATTATTCCTTACAATCCTGAAGACGATCCTAAGCACATTTATTTCCCTCATCTGGTGCCGGTGATTTATTCAATTCCTTAACCAGGCTCGGCGACTTCGGTATTTCTGCCTAGGCGAGTTGGCACCTAATACAAGGGGTTAAGTTAACACCACGAGGATTTTCAATCCTTGTGCCGGCATATTAGCAACTGTAAGAAGAGCTGTTTAACGAGCGTTGCCGGAAATATCAGAGCAGTACGCACACGTAAGCTGCCCGACCCACCTCCACAAGGACGTAGCGCGGAGATGAAGGCCGAGCGAGCTCAGATTAGAGCAGCGTTTAAGCATGGCTCACCTGACCTTTAGGGCAGGACTTTTCCTCTCAAGTATTGAAAAACGGACGGATAGGCTATTGAATGTATCAGGGGCGTATCCGAGCTAGCAGCGAGATAGCAGGAAAACCCAAATCAGAAAAGCGCTTAGGCGCGGGATCTTTTGGCGTTATGCGCCGCACAGGAAATGTAGCTATGAAAACTTTTCGCGAACTTTACATCCATCTACATGGAACCGACGCTGACAAGTTCAAGGAAGACCTTACTGGCCGGTGTCAGGCTCCTTGGGAGCGTCGTGAAGACAAGGAAGAAGACGCGGGATACTTGGGGGAAATGCCTCTGTGTTTTGAGTTAACCGGAGATACAAGTATTCCCTCTGCGCTGTTGTTCATGTTTTCTACAGATGGAGATAGTTGGTATGTCTCAAACATAATTCCAAGCGAGGTAAGTGAACTCGATCATAATCAGTACAATATTGTTCTAGAGCATTTCTTGGAAAATGTTGTCCGCCCGGCCGTTGATGGTTCAACGATAGAAACTGAAATCACTAGCAACGAAATAAGTGTAGGTAGCGTTGCCGGAGATGAAGTAGAAGAAGCGCTAGTGTATTTTTCTACTGGCGCCAACAAATCGACAGGAACCTCTCATCCCTCTGATAGAAAGCGATGGTTTGAATTCTTAGTACTAGCGAATGAAGCACGCTCGGAATTGAATGCAGATCTTGTTATTCGTGCTCTCATGGAATTAGGTTGGTCCGAGGACGGAGCATATGAGCTAGGCAGTCAATTTGAGCGCGCCGATGGATTATTATCTTATGTTCAGGAGCGTTAGTTGTGCCGACAAGCTACGGCGATGCGTGCGCATTGATTCTTGGTGCGCCTGCGCCTGTCTTATATTTGGATACGTGCATATTTCTTGATATTGTGCGGGCACCAGTAAGAGAAAACATAAGCTCAGAATCTGCAAGCCTCGCTCAGGAGCTTCGCACTAGATCCTGCACAAACCCTAGATCCATTTGGCTTGTAACAAGCGAAACCGTACAAACGGAATGGCACGACAATATTGACGAAGTAAAGACAGATGTCGAGCGAAATATACGCAAGCTTGAATCTAAGAGGAGGCATTTTTTATCAGCAGCCCAAGCTGTAACAGGCTCTATATATCCGCACGGTCAAATCGAAAGCGCTCTCAATTTATTAGTCCAATTAGAGGCTGCGTCGGAAGCGCTCCTTGATGCCTGCGTAATTGTAACGCCAGACGACGCTCATTTGGTCGGAGCTATGAACAGAGTAAAAAGCAACCGCCCACCGGCTAAGCGTGGTAAAGCTGAGCCTAAGGATTGTGAAATCTACGAGTTATTTTTTAGCCTTTGTAGAGACCTTCGAGCCGGAGGAATGACCGAAGATTTTGTATTCGCCAGTTCCAATATAAATGAGTTCGGGACCGATAACTCTGGTGGAGTTCAGCTGGAATTGAGTAACCTAAATGCCAAATATTCCAGCGATATCCCTTGGGCGGTTGCTGCGATTGATGGGCGCACATAACACAGCGCTCATTCGGCTGATTCGCTATTCTTAATCCGCAGGTTTTTCAGAAATAGCTCATCTGCCTACGACCCCAGTACTCCTTTCGTAAACCCAGAATCCGAAGGTACCCCCCCGCACTCCAATTAATCCATTTAACACAACACCCACCCCTCACCACCTTACTCAAGCTCGGCATCAATCTAAGTCCAGCCATTAAAGAGCTCCGCTCACGAATCGAAGTCGGCACCCTGAGAAGGCCTTAGCTGAACAATATCCGAGTTACGAACGACGTAATTTATAGCCTTCTGGCGCCTAACTAACCACCCCAAGTGTCTGATATCGCCATTTATTCCTCTCTTGTGTACATACTATTTTTATGTGCGTCGGCTCTTGGCTTTTATGTACACTTTTGTGTACACATTTCCGTTGGCTTAGCTTGTCTTAGTATGTCCCAAGTTGACCTACGCTGGGAAGAGGAAATATAGAAATGGTAAGGCTTTGAGTGGGAAAGTGTCCCGACTTGTCCGAGCTTGTTATAGGGGGCTGTTATTTGGGTGGGAAATAATGGCAAAGGTTCGACGCTTTTTATAAGCCTCTTGATAGCTGGACATAGATACTTTTTAAGTCATTAGAAAATTTAGGGGCAGATTATACGGAAGCACGGGCGCAGGGCGAAGCTTTCTGCCAAAGCATTCAAACTAGCCCAAGCCATGAGCAATAGTCTCAATCCAATATCTTTATTCTAGCTTCTATTCAACAGTATTATGGCGCACCGCGGCATCTTGATCGCAATCCCATGCAGATAGCTCATAACCGGGTTTTAGCAACATCTCTCCGGTGACGCTAACTCTGTCGGTTATACATCTAGGATCTTCAAACCTATACTCCACACTAAGGCTCATACCGTCTTCAGACAGTGTGTATGTCTCAACTAGATGTTTTTGATCCCCCTCTACCCAATCCCCAGACAGTTTCTTCAAAGCCTCTGGTATCAATACTCAGAACATTACCCTTAATATTGCCAATGGAATGACCCATTAGGCTGGGCTGTATATTGCTAGGGTGCTCAGGCATTCCAAGGTGAATAACACGTTTGCCATCGAATTCCTCGGACCAGATATGCAATTCTGTATTGCCGACGCGCTCAAAACCAACAGGGAACACCGGTAAAATGCTCGAGGGAATGGACTCGGCTTCGCAGTTGAGTGCGGGGTCATCTAATCCACTAAATTTATCTCGAATCGCTTGCCCTGCAGGGGTAAATGGCAAGGTCGCGGGGCGGAAGCCTGCAGCAACATTCCGGCTGCCAAACACCAGAGAAATCAGTAGAACCCTCGGTATCTAGGCTAGATAGCGTTGCGCCCCCTGGCGGTATTCCAGCGGATCGGTAAGAAGAACCATCGGACTTAGTGATGGCATCGATAAATAAAAGCAGTTTTCGATCGTTTCGATCCAGGATCCCGGTAACGGTTACCTGTTCACCCACTTCAAATAAGCCTGCGTGCCAGCCAGCCTGTTTCACGCTGGATACTGAGTTTGCTTCGAGTAACCATTCTACGGTCTCGCCCGACTCACGCATAACATCTAAGGTCAAATAGACATGGGGATTGCGGTACCCATAATTGGTAATTCGGCCCTATAACTCTAGTAAACTGTCCGTCACAAAGTTGGTACGCGAATGATGTGTGTACCCGGTAGTTGCGACAGTTAAAGCCAAAACTGCCCTTAAAAATAGAACGCTTATTCTAGACATACTTCCCCCTTTTTTCTTTTATCGTTTTAGCGGAGCAGAACCATCCCCTATTACTTTATCCCCTGATGGTTTACGTCGCTTGCCAATATTTTTTTGATCACGTTTTCGTACTTTAACCTTGGTCTTTTCAGGCTTTTCCGTATAGGTACCGTAAATCGGATGTTTGCTCTCCGACTTTTTTGCCAGTGCGGCGGCTTTCTTTGCCTTTGTCTTTTTCTTGCTTACCTTCTTTGGGCCTTTAAACTTACCTTTTAGCCCTTTGATATTAACCTTCTCGAATTTTGAATTTAGATATCTTTGGATGGACTCACTTAGATTCCATTCATAAGCGGCTATCAAAGAAATTGCCCGCCCCTGATTACCGGCTCGCCCGGTACGACCAACTCTATGAATGTAATCATTACCGGAGTGCGCCATGTCAAAGTTGATTACTAGGGTGACATCCTCTACATCCAGGCCTCTAGAAGCCAAATCAGTGGCGACCAATATTTCGACAGCACCCGTGCGGTAGAGGCTCATGACTCTATTACGTTCGTCCTGTGTCATCTCGCCATGAAGTTTATTGACGCGAAAATCGGCACCTAGTAGCTCGCATATCTTGTCCACTCTAAGGCGCTTATTGGCAAATATCAGAACCTTGCCTTTGCTGTGCTCAGTGTCTTTGCCCTGCTCTGCCAAAATGGAATGCACCAGCTTTAGCTTGTGCTCCTGATCATCAGATAAAACTATTTGGTGCTGAATACTCTCCTGTACCGCGCGACTAGCAGACAGCCCTACTTTCTCTGGTTCTTTTAAGATCTCTTTGGCAAAGGTTGATACGCCGCTGTGCTTCAAAGTGGCTGACAGCAATATAGTTTGCCGTTGTTTCGGGCAAGCTTCAATTATCTGCATGACGTCGTCGCGAAAGCCCATATCGAGCATGCGATCCGCTTCGTCCAACACTAGGTAATTTATGTCTTCCAGATTGGCCTGCTCACTTTCAAGAAGCTCTTTCAGCCTACCCGGGGTTGCCACCAATATCTCTGGTTCCTTGCGCAGTAGTGCGGCTTGGAAACGAAACTCCTGCCCACCGGTAATAGTTACCGATTGCGTATGGGTTGCGTCAGCATATTGCTCACAGATTTTATGAACCTGGTGCGCCAACTCTCGTGTGGGAACCAGAATCAAAGCGGCAGAGGTATGAGGCCCCTGTAAGTCCATCAGCTTTTGAAAAAGAGGAAGCAAATAGGCCAAGGTCTTACCACTCCCTGTTTCAGCGTCTACCAGAACGTCTGAGCCAGACCGAATTAGTGGAATAACCTTTTCTTGTATCTCGGTAGCCTTTGTTAGCTTGCGGGTTTCTAGTGCTGCAACTAAGCGCGGGTGTAGATCAATTTCGGAAAATAAAATACCAGTGGCCTTCAATATTTAGCTCGGTCGGCCATTATAGAGAAGTATGGCTTCAGCAACTCATAAAAAAACGGGCACTCTGTAAAGAGCGCCCGCTGGGCTTTCAATAAGAACGACTCAGAGCATTTGAGTTATTCAGGTTATGAAAGTTACTCGGGGCGCTGGTTATTGGCACCAGCTAGCTCAACACAATTATAAGGAGTGTAAGGTGCCGACGACATGGCCATGTAATCCACGCCCTCACGCACACCGACAAAATATGCCGGGTCAGTAAGACGATAACTTCTAACCAGTTGACTGGTTTCTGGATCAAGGTAGAAACGCTCAGCCACATGCATATCAGGGGAATGATGCACGCCGCCCTGATGAAGCAATAAACCTTGCTCAAAACCAACGGTATCCACTACCAATACATCATCTTCCCAGTGTCCAATCGAATGCCCGCCAACGCTAGGTTCGATATTCTCTGGGTGCTCATCCATATCCAAATGAATAGTGCGGACAAAGTCAACATATCCGTATTGCAGCCGGATGCTCTCGTCAGCTTGATCAACATGATTGATATGCTGATCGTGGTTCCAGCCTTCAACAATATTAATTGGATGGCAGCCTAGAGCTGGATCGTCAAATCGAACGTCGTAAGCCTCTGCGAGGGCTAGACCAGTCTCAGTTAGTTCATAGCCGCCCCATGTAGGGCTACCTTGCAAGTTGGGCGGTGGCTCACCACCTTTTGAACCGGGACCAAATGAAAGCGTAATCCATGCACCACCAAAATTGGGCAGGCCATTACTTAACCGCTCCATTCGACCCTCATCGACAGCCACCACATCCAAAGCGGCACCCTCCGCTCTCAAGTCTCGTGTCGGTCCAACCGCAACCCCGTCTGAAAAACTAATGGTATCCATCACGCAGACATTATCTTCGCGGCGCGCGGGCGAACCGGTTATATCTATTGTCTGACCTGGCAGGAGGCTTTCCTGTGTCCAGCCAGCTCTTCGCAGCAACGTCGCAGAGGACATTTCGCAGCGCCAGTTCACAAGCTCGCCGCTGTCTTCAGTCACATCAAAATAGATATATGAATGTGGATTTACAAACTTCCAATCTACAACTACCGCATTTTCAATGGATACATCTTTGGAAAAGTCAAAATGTGGCGCGGCCGAATGATGTGCCGCCGCATTAACTGCCAATCCTGATATGCATACCGGTACCAATACCGATGCAAAAAATCTTAACCCTTTCATGTTTTTACTCTTTAGTTTTAAAGAAATTTACTTTGCTTATTGTAAGAGTGCTTCTAATTAATAAACCCCTACATTCAATTTAAAAATGTAAAGATTAAGGAAATATTTATTTAGCGCATTCTCAGCTCTCTAATTCCTCAGCGGTAATGGCGTAGCGCTGATGGTCTCTCCATTCGCCACGTACTTTTAAGTATCGAGGCGATAAACCCTCTAGTCGGAAACCCAATGAAGATACCAGTTTTATTGATTTGGTATTACCCGGCTGTATATTCGCCTCAAGGCGGTGAGGCTTTAGCTCATCACAAGAATGGGCAATAACTAACTTCATCGAATCTCTCACGAGACCTTTACCATCAAAGGGCAAAAATGCGCAGTAGCCCATGTATGCCGACTGAAAAATGCCCCGTACTATCCCCGTAAGACTTATCCAAGCCACTAGATCTTTATTCTCGTCCACGCAGAGGAAACCGTAATCGTTTTTTGAATCGTATCGGTTCAGCTGGGCCAGGAACTCCTCTGAGGTTTTCGGGGTAGTTACCCATAGATCGTGAAGTGATGCACTCCGCAGTGAAGCCTCTATTAGCCTAGATTCGTGCTGAGGCTCCAATGGTTCAATGGTTCAATGGTTCAATGGTTCAATGGTTCAATGGTTCAATGGTTCAATGGTTCAATGGTTCAATACTAAGCATGTGTCCTTCTATTCATTTGGCTATTCGTTTAACTCTGCTAGCAATTGCTCGCGAAAGTTCAGAAGCGCTGCAGAGATACTATCTTTAGAACGAACAAAGCGAATGGTAGGCACAGGTACAGAAACTGCATAGATACGCCCCAGTGGATCTAAAAATGCCGTGCCTACGGCACAAATGCCCTCGGTATGCTCTTGATCATCAGCGGCGATTGTCGATACCCGAATAGACTCCAATTCTATGAGTAATTCCGACAAACTAGAAATCGTGTTCGGAGTTTCTTTGAAAATACCATCCTTAAGTAGGTTAGCTACCGCCATATCATCCAGCAGAGACAATGCAGCTTTTCCGTTTGCGGAGCTAAACGCGGGAAAACTCGAACCTATGGCCGATACCGCACTTAGACGATGACTAGCCGGAATTTGATCGACAAATACCATCTTGTCGCCTTTGGGCACAGACAAATCAACGGTCTCGCCAGTTGCCTGTGACAACCGCTCCAAGTGAGGGCGAACAAACTTAGTAAAATCAAAATTGGTATTTGCGGCCATTCTTACAATCGCTGGGCCCAGCGTCACCCGGGCATTGACTGACGCTGCAATTAGTAAATGTTCTTCGGCAAGGGCGGTTACTATGCGTTGAACTGTTGAACGCGGCAGATTTACTCGTTTTGCAATCTGCGCCAGACTCAAGCCATCTTTTTCGTTTTCTAGTGTCCTCAAAATATTGGCGGCCCTGGCAATAACCTGAATACCGCCTCGGCTTTTCAACTCTGTATTTTCTTCGGTATCCATATCTTTTCGTTCAGTCTCTGTATAGATAAAATCCAATCTGACATCCTATGTTCACTATTGCCAACACAGCCCAATTGACCGTATAGTGGCACACTAAAACCACAATACGATGCAATGTCAAATAATCTAGCTCGGTGAACTAGGTATAAAGGGCATCTAACTAAGCTTATCGCTAGTAGGCGTACTTAGATATATGCATTAGGTTTTAACCTTGTGATAGGCTTACTAAAACCAGCTATCAAGCTGGATTATGGGATTTAATTTCTAGTTTTTTAAGTGGGGGAAGTATGAATACGGGAATACTCATTGCTGTACTTGTTTACGAAGTAGCTCTTATTTTAGGGGTCGGGATCTGGATTGCGAGACGTGAAGCAAACCAGCCCAAACATGAGGGTGATTTCGCCCTCGCCGGCCGCAAACTACCGGTTCCTGTCGTTGCTATAACACTAGCCCTGACCGTTCTCGGCACCGCCCATATCCTGGGCGTGTTTGAAATGACCTGGGGAGTCGGTGCATCTGCGGTCTGGTTCAGTATCGCACACGTTATTCTTTTAGTAGTTGTTTGCCTTTCTACCGGCCTCTGGGTCAGGCGGCTGGGCCTAACCACGGTGCCAGAAATTCTGGAGATGCTCTATGGGCCTGCGACGCGGCTATTCGTCTCTTGCACCATGGCCGGCGTTATTTTCGGAATCTTAACTATTGAGACTCAAGGCATCGGTATTATCTTTGCCTCAATGACTGGATGGGAAATCAAGAATGGAGCCATTGTCGGCGGAATGTTGGGTATTTGCTACGTAGTTTTGGCGGGTATGAAAGAAATTGGCTGGCTCAATCTAGTCAATGGTGTGGTGATGTACATCGGATTGATTCTGGCGGTCATCTTTGTTGCGCTTGCCCTTCCCGGCAATGACTACAGCAGCATTATGGAGCACTACAATACCCCTGAAGAAGTCCACAAACTGAGCATCTACGGGACGCCCGGGATATTCTTGACCTTTTCTTTAGGCTTTGTAATCTCGGTGGTATTTAGCCAGAGTATTAATCAGATGCTGATGCAGCCCTGCATGTCTGCAGCTAGTGAAGAAACCATCCGCAAAGCACTTTGGTGGGCAGCCCCTATTAACGGTTTGTTTGGTGTGTTTGCGGTTGTGCTTGGCCTTACTGCGGCGGCAATTCCAGAATTCGCAGCTCTTGGTCCGAAAATCGCGACAACGTCAATGTTGATTGACCTATTGCCTGGTTGGCTATCAGCCATACTTTTGGCTTCTTTCTTGGCGGCAATCTTGTCGACCTTCGCCATGACCAGTTTGGCGCCTGCGACTATCGTTACTGTCGATATATATAAAAATCTTTACCGGCCCAATGCCTCAGAAAAAGAACTGACCTTGGTTATGCGAATAATGATTATCGGTTTAGCCCTAATCGCTATGGCAGTGGCAGCGTCCTTGCCGCCAATACTGGCCGCTATGAACTGGTTGTTCTCCTGGCTGGTTCCGATCTTCTGGATAGTGATGTTTGGTCTATTCTGGAAGCGTAATACCAAAGTGGCAATGGCCACCTTGATCTGTGCTTGGATTGCTAACTCCGCATGGTCCTTTACCTCAATTTCGTCGGTGATCGGCTGGCCGACGGATATCAATCCCTACATCACTTTACTGGTTACGCTAGTTATTGGAATTACCGGCAACCTGATTATGAAAGGCGAGCCCGGGTTCTTTAAATCAGATGAATATCGAAATCGTGTCGCCCAACAAGCGGCTTCAGAAGCCGCAGCTTAAAGGGGAGAAAAGTTATGTTTTGGAATATATTTTTAAACTCACTAGTTTTGATCGTCGCCATTCTCTTTGTAGGCTGGGGTATTTCACGTTTCCTAGAGCGCTCTTCAGAGAAAAGCTCAACATCATCTAACGAAGAGGAATAGACAATGGATGAATTAGCCGTACAACAACTTTGGATGGCCGGCGTCGTAGGCGCCATGGTGGTTTTTGGTATAGCTGCATTAATCGGCTATTACCGAAAACCGCAACAGGATACTAGTGCCGAGGATAACGAACCCGACAGCTAGAATGTTCTTCCCTTGGAGAGGGAACGGAGGACGGGGCTGAGCTGAGTTGCACAGTCCTGCGTTCCATTTTGATTATAGATATAAACTACTTCCATCAAGACCAAGGTCTTAGAGGTCACAAATGATATTTGAAACCATGCTCGCGGGTGTTCCCTCGGCTCTTCGCGCCACCGCATTTTTCTACCCTGAGTTCAAAGCCAAGCTAAAAGAAAAAGACTTTGTTGCCCAGATGAAGATCCAGGACAACTCCAAAGGGCGTTGGTATGAGCTAAAGGACGGCAAGGTTAAGTCCAGGTCAGGTATTCACCCAAATCCAGATGTCACCATTTGGTTTAAAAACGAACGTGTGGCTTTTAAAGCACTGAAGCCACCCAAAGATTATGGAACCCTTGTTCACGCCGGCAAAAACTTCCAAATGGGCGTTACGGGCGACGATCCGCTCGTTTGCTGGTGGATGGAAATCCTCGGTTCGATGCTTACCGTCGGCTACAAGTTTGGTGAAGCACGTAAAGACGGTACTCATCGCTACGTAAACAATACCAACGGCGGTCCGGTTTATGTGGATGTAAAAGACGACAAGATCGTTCGAATTATCCCCATCGATTACTCCGAAGACGATGCTCCGTCCTGGTCTATTGACGCCCGTGGCGAGAAATTTACGCCACCTCGCAAAGCAACGGTTACCGCTTATTCTCTGGCTTGGAAGTCGATGATTTATTCCGAGGACAGAAACCTCTACCCGATGAAGCGCGTCGACTTTGATCCCCATGGCGAACGCAACACGCAAAATCGCGGCGTTTCCGGTTACGAACGTATTAGCTGGGATGAAGCTCTAACCATGGTCACCGACGAATTCAAACGGGTAAAAGTTGAATGTGGCCCGGGTGCTATTGCGGTTAGCCATGGCTCCCACCACAACTGGGGCAATGTCGGATATTACCTCAGCGCCCTAATTCGCTTCTTCAACGGCATTGGCTGGACCCGTGTCATCCACAATCCCGATAGCTGGGAAGGCTGGTACTGGGGCAGCGTGCACCACTATGGCCACAGCATGCGTCTGGGTAACCCAGAATTCTTTGGTCAGGTTGAAGATTGCCTGAAAAACGCCGAGATGATCGTTTTCTGGTCTAGTGACCCCGAGGCCACCAACGGGTTATACGCCGGTTATGAAGGGACTACTAGGCGTCTCTGGGCCAAAGAGCTTGGCATTAAATTTGTTCATATCGATCCGCACTGGAATCACTCGGCTGCATTTTATGGCGGCAAGTGGATCGCGCCAAAAGTCGGCACCGACCCTGCCCTTGCGCAAGCGCTATGCCATGTTTGGATCGAAGAAGGTCTTTACGACAAAGACTATGTTGCAAACCGTACTACCGGTTTCGACGAATGGTCAGATCATATTATGGGCGTCACTGACGATGTGGCTAAGACCCCGGAATGGGCAGAAGCAGCTACTGGCGTGCCTGCTCGTGAGATACGTGCCCTTGCCCGTGAATGGGGCAACAAGAAGGTCTACTTAGGTGCTGGCGGCCTAGGCGGCGGATTTGGTGGTGCTTGCCGTTCTGCAACTGGTTCCCAGTGGGCGCGAATGATGGTTATCCTGATGGCCATGCAAGGTCTGGGCAAACCCGGCGTAAACTTTGGCAACCTGCAACAGGGTGCGCCTCTGGATTACACCTTTTGGTTCCCAGGCTACGCTGAAGGCGGTATCTCAGGCGACCTAGCCCATACCGGTGCGGCTTTGAACACTTATTCACGTATGCCCCACGTGCTGAGTATGAACACCAGTAAACAGGCGATTCCGCGTATTAACTTGCCTGAAGCCATTCTGAATGGCGAAACCGAGGGTTACTTTACCGATCCGACCTCTATTCAGGGTCAGTTTTCTAACTTCAAATACCCTGCTCCCGGTCACTCGAAGGTTCAGATCCTCTACAAATACGGCGGTGCGTCCTTAGGGACAATGAACAATACCAACCGCTGGGTGAAGATGTATCAATCGGAAAACCTTCCCTTTGTGGTCAGCCAGTCCATTTGGATGGAAGGCGAGACTAAATTTTCCGACGTTATTCTTCCGGCTTGTACTAATTTCGAGCGCGCAGATATCGGCGAATGGACTTCAGCTGGAGGCTACGGCCACCAGTTCTACAATCAGGTAAACCACCGAACTGTAACTATGCAGCACAAGTGTATTGAGCCTCTTGGTGAATCAAAGTCTGACTACCAGATATTCTATGAACTGGCGAAACGTATGGGCTTAGGTCTTTACTTTACCGAAGGCTGTGCGGAGATTGACTGGGTCAAACGTATGTTTGATGCATCAGACGTGTCCGAGAGAATATCTTGGAAGAAATTCTGTAAGAAAGGCTACTACGTGGTTCCACCCGATACCCCAGAGGGCCGCGCGCCAACAGCATTCAAATGGTTCCACGAGGGTAACAAGAAAGATTCACCCGAACCCCACCCTCTTCCAGCGGACTACGGCGAAGAGTACGGACGCGGGCTGCAAACACAGTCTGGCAAGATCGAGTTTGTACCTACTTCGTTGAAGAACTTTGATGATCCAGATCGACCCGCGGTTAATAAATACATGCCAAGCTGGGAAGGTCCGGACACCAAAGAACTAATAGGGAAATATCCCATTCAGATGCTGTCGTCGCACTCGCGCTACAGTTTCCATACGCTAGGTGATGGTAAGGACAGTGTCGTCAATGATATTCACGAGCACCGTACTAAAATTGACGACTATTACTACTGGAATGCGAAGATTAATCCGAGAGATGCTGAACCCAGAGGTATTAAAGAGGGTTCTCTCATGCGCATGTTCAACGACCGCGGTTCTGTGATTGTTGCGGCTCGGTTAACAGAACGAGTACGACCGGGAATCGTGCAGTCCTCTGAATCATCCTCGGTTTACGATCCTACCGGCAAACCCGGTAAATCTGCGGATCGTGGCGGTTGTATTAACCAGCTAACTAATCATCGTTCACAGTCGCGCAAATCCTCTTCTATGGCACCCAATGCCTGTTTAATGCAGGTAGAACTTTGGGATGGCGAAACTCCTGAGGAAAGCTACGATATCGACGTTAATACGGTCGGGGACAATACCCGTCCCAGCGCCCTTCCCCCTGAACAAGAGAAGCCGGAGGTTCAAGTATGAGCAAGGCTAAAAAATGGAACATGATTGTCAACGTAGCTAAGTGCAACAACTGCTACAACTGCTTCGTCGGCGCTAAAGATGAATACGTTGGCAACGAATACAAAGGATATACCGCGCCACAACCGCTGCACGGTCATCAGTGGATAGATATCAAACGCGCTGAAGGCGGCCAATGGCCTATGGTGGAAGCGCAATTTAGACCTCAAATGTGCAACCATTGCGACGACGCCCCTTGCATGAAAGTTGCCAAAAACGGTGCTATCACCAAGCGTGCAGACGGTATTGTGATAATCGATCCGGTCAAATCCAAAGGCCAAAAAGAAATTGTCGATGCATGCCCATACAACTCGGTCTTCTGGAACGAAGAATTGGAGATTCCGCAAGCATGGCCCTTTGACGCCCATCTTCTAGACAATGGCTGGGACAAAACAAAGGCTGAGACCTGCTGCCCTACTGACGTCTTTAAGTCCGTCAAAGTTAGTGATGCAGAGATGCTTCGCATTGCTGATCAAGAAGAGCTAAAGACGCTTGAAGCCAAAGGCGGTGGCAAACCACGGGTTTACTATAAAAATTCCGATGTATTTGATTACGCGTTTTTGGGCGGCACAGTTATCAAGGTAAATAATGGCATTGAAGACTGTGTTGAAGGAGTGCAGGTAACTGCCTCTAAAGATGGTGCGGTAATTGGCAGTGCGGTAACGGATGGGTTTGGTGATTTTAAAATTCAGAAGTTAACTAAAAGTCTTGGCTCGGTTGAACTCAAAATTGAACGCGATGGAGAAGTTATCAAGACTCGAACGGCTGATGTTCAGGAGAGCATCTATATAGGTTGTATAACTATCTAGTCGCTATCGGTATTAGTATCAATATCAATATCAATATCAATATCTAGACAGATAAAAAGGGGCGCTTTTTCAACTGGGGCATCAAGGAACGTCAATTTGACCTGTGACAACTGGACCAATGACAGTTCAGATGGCAGCGCTATGATCGGTCATCACGATCGTTTGAGCTCATGGAATACTTCTTGGAATTCTTCTCACGCAACCAACGGATGTTCTTCTGAGACATTGCTCGAAACTAGAGACGGTGGTCGCCTGTACTGCTTTGCGCTAATCGAATAACCAAAGATATTGAACACAAAAGAAGATTATTTGAGGCTGATGTTTCATCAGGCAAAACGGCAGTTACACCCACGTCAGTTTTTAAGAAAAAGACTTCAAAGCCTTTACAATCAAGCCTTCGCAGACTGATGATACTTTGGGGACTTAGAATGAAAACAAGCATATGCAGACTGGTAGTACTTGTTGCTTTGGCATCATTTGGTGCTACCACTCAGGCACAAGACTACGACGAATGGTTTGGTAGTAACTTTATGCTTACTGACCTGATCGACGCCGAAAAAGGTTATTGCCTCGATTTAGAGGGCTATGCATCCATAACAGATACAAGTCGTCCGGTTATTGTGCACTCCTGCAAACAGGGCTATTGGAAAGACGGCACCTGGAGAGTCAACTACCCCGAACAGGGCCAAGTCTATCTTCCAGAATACGATCTATGCCTAGCGGCACCAGCATTGGAAGAGAAAGCGGTGGTAGTTTTGGAATCCTGCTCTAACTCTCCACTACAGAGATTTGTCTTCCGAGACGATGGCAAGGTCGAACTACAGTCGGATTCCAATGAAAAGCTCTGCCTAGCTGTGGGCGAAACCAGCCGAGCCACAGGTATCAACCTTCGCCGTCAAACAGAATTTGTCAGCTGTGAAAATACTATCGATTCTTATACTCAATGGATATTACCCTCTGAGGACGCTGTATATACCAATTTCGAATTCACTCCGCTAGCTTTGCAAGAAGGTGGCGGACAAGCACCAGCTAGGCCGGCTCGTCCAGCAGGAGCAGGCGGTGGTCCAGGTGCTGGTGCTGGAGGTCCTCCAGGAGGGAATCTCTTTACAGGCGCATGTTCACCCTGCCATGGCCCTAGTGGTGGTGGACTTGCTTCAGAGTTTTCCCCGAAATTAAGCGGCCAAGAAGATTGGTACTTATCTCTCCAGCTATCTAACTTCGTTAAGGGTTTTCGCGGTGGTCACGAAGGTGAGCGTTGGGCTACGCAGATGAGTTTCCATATTGCAGATTTTACTCAAGACCAATTAGACAGCTTTGTAGAGCACATTGGGACGCTTGAAGACACCCCTGCTCCGATAACCATTGAAGGCGACATTATCCGTGGTGAGCAGCTATACACGGGAACCTGTGCGGTATGCCATGGCCCTGAAGCTATGGGAAATGAAGCGCTGGGCTCCCCTCGTCTGGCCGGCATGGCTGATTGGTATATGGTTATTCAGCTGGAGAAATTTAGAAACAATCAACGCGGTGACAACCCTCAGGACATAATGGGATTGCAGATGTCTATATTTGCCAAGACCCTGCCTGACGAGCAGGCTTTGTTTGATGTGACGGCATATATAAATACTTTGGGGCGTTAGCTAAGAATATGACAAGGGGCACGCGCCCCTTTTCCCAATCTTATTCTTTTTCTAACCGAGCAATCAAACTGGAAGTATCCCAACGGCTGCCGCCAAGATCTTCAATTTCGCTGTAGAAGCTATCCACTAGCTTGGTCATCTCGAGATTGGCACCATTCCCCTCTGCTGCTTCTAAGGCCATCTTCAGGTCCTTACGCATCCACTCAACGGCAAAGCCGAACTCAAAGCTATTATCAACCATATTTTGCCAACGGTTTTCCATCTGCCAGGATTGTGCTGCGCCTTTTGATATAGCCTCGATAACCTTCGGTACATCCAGATCAGCGCTTTTGGCAAAATGCAGTGCTTCGGATAGGCCCTGCACAACTCCGGCAATGCATATCTGGTTAACCATCTTTGCCAATTGACCGGATCCAACTGGGCCAATTAGGGTAATTGCCTTTGCGTAGGCGTCCATCACTGGCTGTGCTCTGGCAAAGGTATCTGCATCGCCCCCAACCATAATGGTTAGCTGTCCATTTTCGGCCCCCAGCTGTCCACCAGAAAGCGGTGCATCCACAAAACCAACGTTCTTGCTCGCAGCAATAGCTGCTATCTCACAGGCTATATCTGCGGATGCAGTTGTATGGTCGACAATGATGCCACCCTTATCGATACCTTCCAGGATGCCCTGCTCGCCCAATACAACCTGACCGACATCTTCGTCATTGCCTACGCAGAAGAAGGCAATCTCCGCGCCTCTAGAAGCCCTAGCGGGTGTATCAGCTCTATTGCCGCCATGCCGATCGCACCAGTCTTCAGCCTTTGCTTTGGTTCTATTAAAAACGGTAACTTGGTGCCCGGCAGTTTGAAGGTGCCCGGCCATGGGGAATCCCATTACGCCAAGCCCGATAAAAGCGACTTTCATACTGAATCCAGCTCTTTCGTAATCATTAGGTCATATTTCTAGGCGATAACAGTTTTTCCAGCTCTTCTCTTGCTATATCCGTATTCTCTGCGGCCACATCCATAACAGGTCGCCCTTCTTTAAAAGCCTGCTTTGCAATTTCAGCCGCTTTTTCGTAGCCAATAATAGGATTAAGTGCGGTTACCAGAATCGGATTGCGCCCAACCTGCTCGTCGATATTCCGTCTATTAATTTCAATTCCTGAAATGGCTTTATCTGCCAAATGCTGAGCGGAGTTAATTATCAGATCTGCGCTTTTTATTAGGTTTGCGCCTATTAGGGGTAGCATCACATTCAGCTGAAAATTGCCCGACTGTGCCGCAATCGCGTTGCTAGTGTGATATCCCATAACCTGGGTCATAGCCATAATGACCGCTTCCGGAATAACCGGATTTACCTTACCTGGCATTATTGACGAACCCGGCTGTAGTTCAGGTAAACGAATTTCCGCAAGACCGCTATTGGGACCCGAGTTCATCCAGCGTAAGTCATTACAAATTTTGATAAGCGTAATGGCGATGCCTTCAAACAAGGCAGATATCTCATGCTGTACTTCTTGCCCGGCTATTCTACTGCCAAGATTTGCGCAGGGTCTAAACTTCAGGTCGGCCTTGCTTAACATCGCACATACTTGATTGCCAAAGTCTGGATGACTATTGATGCCTGTGCCTATAGCGGTTCCGCCCAGAGGTAACTGGCATAAGCGCCCCAGGGAACCCGTTAATCTTGCCTTATGTTCTCGAACCTGAAATACCCAAGTATCCAATTCCTGCTTTAAGGTTAGGGGCACTGCATCCATTAGGTGGGTTCTGCCCGTTTTAACTACATCGGGATTTCTTTCGGCTAGCAGATCAATTTCCATCGCCAACTTTTCTAGCGCGGGTTGAACTTCTGCGACGATTTTTCGGGCGGTAGCAATCTGAATACTGGCGGGAATAACATCGTTACTACTTTGCCCGAGATTCACATGATCATTAGATTGAACACCATTTTTCTTCTCCAGCTCAAGGTATTGGCTTGCTAGATTGGCCAATACTTCGTTCATATTCATATTGCTGGAAGTGCCTGATCCGGTTTGAAATAGATCAACCGGGAATTGATCATCATGATCACCAGCAAGAACTGCACCAGCAGCCCTTTGAATCGCTTCAGCTACTTCAGCCTCTAGTAGCCCCAGAGATGCGTTTACCTTGGCAGCATGGCCCTTTATATCGGCAAGGGCATATATCAGGGCTTGCGGTACTGCACCGCCGCCTAAAGCAAAGTTTTGTACTGCCCTTTGAGTCTGGGCGCCATATAGAGCACCAACGGGAACATCTATTGTACCCAGGCTATCTGTTTCTTGCCTCTTTGTAGTCACCTTATCCATTCTAGTCAGCCATTTCTCTTTGAATCTGTCTAAAGATTCTATACCCATATGCCGATACTGTTTCTAACAATAACAATTTTTTGGAGCTCTCTGATGCCGGCTGATTCTCCGTCAATTTTTCCATCAAAGCGCAAGGAACGTAGTAATTTCAAAAAGGTCGCAAAAAAGACCTTAGATTACTTACAAGAACGATTCGGTTTTGCGCTGTGGATGATTACTAGAGTGGAAGAAAATGATTGGGTTGTTCTCAGTCGGACTGACAGTCACTACGGCATATCAGAAGGCCGCGTAATGATTTGGGAAGATTCTTACTGTAGTTTGATGGTGCAGGGTTTGGGCCCGCAGATTGCTCCCTCAGCCAAGGATGTGAAGGCTTACCAGAGCGCATCTTTAAACAAGGAAATGGAAATCGGTGCTTATATCGGAGTACCCCTAAGTTCTGAAGACGGCAGCCTATTCGGGACTCTATGCGCATTAGATCCAGACCCTCAGCCAAAAAACCTGCTATGGGCTCAACAAGAGCTGGATACTATCGGTAATCTACTAAGTGCACTGATCCACTCTGAGATGGAATTAGTTCATGAGCGCCGACGAGCTGATCGACTGGCAAGCATAGCCGAGCGCGATGTTCTCACTAACCTCTACAACCGAAGGGGCTGGGACAGGCTGATCGAACTGGAAGAAACACGCTGCACAGAGCTTGGTATAACCGCCTGCGCCATTATTCTCGATCTCGATGGTTTAAAAGTTGTGAACGATACCCGCGGGCACGACGCCGGTGACTATCTGATTTTAAAAACAGATCAGATACTTCAAGGGTTTATTCGAGAAGGAAATATTGTTGCGCGATTGGGCGGTGATGAATTTGGGGTAATTGGTTTAGAAATCAGCCGAGAGCAAGCCATTAAACTAGGTCGGAATGTTCAATCTGAGTTTTTACGCGTCGGAGTTGAAGCATCCGTAGGTTGCGCCCTGAGGCCACCTGGAAGAACATTCCGCGAAGCCTTAGCAAATGCTGATGCCGCAATGTTGGAAGATAAGAAAAACCGCAAAGCCTCCTTAAGAAGTCCGGGTAGTGTTTTTCTTGTTCTCTATTCTGGCAACGGAATAAATTCCGTTTCGCCCGGGACCTTGTCGAAGCGCCCAGCTTTCCAATCATTTTTAGCCTGCTCAATACGTTCTTGAGATGTAGAAACCAAATTCCAAAAGATATGTCGTGGCCCAAGAGATTCGCCACCGATAAAGGCAACTCGGCTCTCTTCTGAAGCCACAAGCTCAACATCCACATCAGATTCTAATATTGCCATTTGATGCTGTTTAACCGGCACCCCGTTTGCTTCCACACTTCCTTCAACTACGTAAAGCGCCAATTCTGGCACGCCATTAGGCGTAAATAATCTGCTACCTTGTTGCATAGCGGCTTCAACGTATAGGGTTTCGCAGAAGGTTTTAACCGGCGATTTGACTCCGTAGGCGCTGCCAATTAGCACCCTAAGTTGTGCACCTGCTCTAGCCACGGTTGGAATGGAGGCCTTTGGGTAGTGAAAAAAAGCCGGATCTATTTCTTGAAGCTCTTCTGGCAAAGCCAACCAAAGCTGCAATCCACACATCTTGTGTCCGGCTGCACGCATTTCGTCGCCGGTTCGCTCTGAATGCACTATGCCTTTACCAGAGACCATAAGGTTTATCTCACCTGGGCCGATGGACTGAACTATGCCCAAACTATCTCGGTGATCAATCCCACCTTCAAATACATAGGTAACGGTGCATAAACCTATATGAGGGTGAGGACGAACGTCCATACCCTGCCCTGGTTCAAAGGTTGCCGGGCCCATATGATCAAAGAATATCCAAGGGCCGACAGCGCGTTGTTTTCTAAATGGCAGTAACCGAACCACAGAAAATCCACCCAGGTCCTTTTCCACTGGTTCGATTATTAAGGGTACTCCATTGGTCGGGTGCTCGATGCAATCATCATTCACTACTTTTTGATCACTCATATGTCTTGTTCTTCTTCTCTATTGAAGTAATTCCCGCAGGTTTTACAGTATTTGGCTGTTCGTTCGTGCTCTCCGTCGCCACATTTATCACACAGGTACATCAGGCGATCGGCCCGAATTTGGTCAATTAACTGGCTAGTGATAATGCCTGTTGGCACAGCAATTATTGAGTAACCCGTAAGAATGACAACGGTAGCAACCATCTGGCCGAAAGCGGTTTGCGGAACAATATCGCCAAAGCCAACAGTAGATATGGTGACAATGGTCCAATAAATCGAGGTTGGAATGCTCGAAAACTCATCGTTGAAGGGGCCTTCCACCAAAAACATAATGGCGCCAAATATGGTTGCCAATACAAATACAAAGCAGAAGAATACTAGTATTTTTCTGCGACTAGCCACAATAGATCGCCACAGAGTATTGGCTTCGTATACATACTCAATAAGCTTCAATACGCGGAATATCCGCATTACGCGCAATAGCCGCAGAATGATCAGCGATTCGGCACCGGTAAAAAGCAACGCCAAATAGGTTGGTAAAATCGCCACCAAATCAATCAGCCCATAGAGGGAAAATATATACTTTCTAGGTGCCGGGTGGGTATAGATTCGAATAATGTATTCGATAGTAAACAGAACGGTAAAAAACCACTCAACTGAATCAAAAGCGGTTTGATAATGCAGACTAATTGACTGCACCGATTCTAGAATGACCGTTGCAACGCTAAGCACGATCGCATATATCAGCACTAGATCAAAGGTTTTACCTGCAGGTGTATCTGTGCCAAAAATAATATGGTGGAGCGTTTGTCGCCTATTCAGCTGGTTCATTACAAGACTCAATGCTAGTGCAGCTCGTATAATGCACGCTTAACAAAATATCTGGAACGTTATGAGCAAAAATTCTTGTTTGGTTTACTCCACTGATGCCGGGCGCATCAAAGAATTTGACGGAGCTCGCATCAAGGACTCCCAAAGCTCTGCTCGTAACCAAAGTAGCGATGGCATCGTGCGAATTCAAAGAGAAACCAAAGGCCGAGGCGGTAAAGCCGTTAGTGTCGTTCTGGGAATCCCTTCAGGTAAGCTCAAAAAAGTATGCAAATTACTTAAGTCTCACTGCGCTAGTGGTGGCGCGGTAAAGGAAAATAATATCGAAATACAGGGTGACCACAGGGAGAAGATTAAGGAGCTACTGGAAAAACAGGGCTTCAAAGCAAAACTTGCTGGTGGCTAATATGAAAAAAACAAAACCCTTTGGTGCATGGCAGTCCCCTATCGGAGCCGAGATGATGACGTCATCGTCTCTCTCTTTGTCAGATGCGCGCTCGCATCAGGATCGTATTTTTTGGCACGAATCCCGTCCCTCTGAACAGGGGCGTGGAGTAATTGTTTGTCGGGATTCAGATGGCTATGAAAGAGATCTGCTACCGCGGACCTATTCTGCTCGTTCTGGCGTGCACGAGTACGGTGGCCGTTGCTATACCTTAAGCAGTGATTATCTGTATTTTGTTAATTCAGCCGACCAGCAGATCTATCGGCAGCTATTTGCTCAGGACGTCGATACAGAGCCTATGCGGGTCACCCCCATTGATGGGAGACGTTATGCTGATCTTGAATGGATCGAAGGCAATAATGCCCTTATGGCAGTCTGCGAGGACCACAGGAAAAAAGGTGTAGAGCCCGAAACATCAATAATCGTTCTCGACCTAAACCAGCTAGATCAAAGCGATAGCGATCTCGAACCTGGGACTTTAGTAAGTGGCGCAGACTTTTATGCTTACCCGCGTGTTTCAATCGATCAAAACAGGATTTGCTGGATTGAATGGAATCATCCCGAAATGCCCTGGTTCTCCACTAGACTATGGACTGCCGAGCTATCTGACTACCAAGCTATAGACGCTACTCAGGTGGACTCTGGCTTAGAGAAAGCGATTTTCCAGCCCATGTGGCACTCCAACGGAAACCTGTACTTCTGCTCGGACCAAAACAACTATTGGAATCTATATAGTTACGACCCGGAAGGCGACATAGAGCAATGTTCAGACTTTGATGGTGAATGCGGATTGCCTCTTTGGCAGTTGGGGGTGCAAACCTATGCTTTCCTTGGACAAGAATCCGCCTTGTGTGGTGTTTGCAAAGAAGGCGTCTGGCAACTTAGTAAGTTAAATCTAACCACCCGCCAAGTTACTGAGATTGAATCGAACCTAAGTTTAATTCAGCATATTTCATCAGATCAAGACACTGCGTTAGTACTTTCCTCTAGCCCTCTATCCACCAGCGAAATACAAGGCTTTGATCTAGATTTAGTGAACACTAGGATCAAGTCGTCTTCTGATACATCTATACCGAGAGAAGCAATCTCTATCGGTAAGCACGTGGAGTTTAAAGCCACAGACGATATGTCCGCTCGGGGATTCTTTTACGCTCCTCAGAATCCAAACTTTGAAGGTCTTAGTGATACGCGGCCGCCATTGGTAGTGCTTTGCCACGGGGGCCCTACAGCAGCCACCGCGAGCGCACTAAACTTAAAGGTACAGTTCTGGACCAGCCGTGGCTTTGCAGTTTTTGATGTGAATTACCGGGGTAGTACGGGCTATGGAAGGCAGTACCGTAGCTTACTCAACGGCAAATGGGGAATATACGATGTCGAGGACGCTTGCGCAGCTGCCCAATATGCCTGCGATCAAGGTTGGGCGGATCCTGCCAAAACCATTATTCGGGGATCAAGTGCGGGAGGCTATACAGTCCTTAGTGCTCTTACCTTCCACAATACCTTTGCAGCAGGAGGTTGCCTGTACGGTATTGGAGACCTTAAAACCTTGGTTGGAGATACCCATAAATTTGAAGCGCGTTATGGTGATTGTCTGATTGCTCCCTGGCCTGAGGGCGCGGCCGAATATGACAAACGCTCGCCAATTAACTTTATCGATCAACTGGCTTGCCCGGTTATCTTCTTTCAGGGCCTAAGAGACAAAGTGGTTCCGCCAAATCAAGCGGAAATGATGGTGAAAGCCTTAACTGACAAAGGGCTTCCAGTAGCCCATATCACTTATGCAGAAGAAGGCCATGGATTTCGAAGCGCACCAAACATCGTGCATTCCTTCAACGCAGAATTGGCCTTCTATGGAAAGCTTTTTGGGTTTGAAACGGATTCGTCTGTAAATGACCTGAAGATTCAGAACCTCTAACAAAAAAATATATTTGGCATAAAAAAAGGCGCTCAACTTGAGCGCCTTTTTTTAAACTGTGACGACTAGATAAGCTAAAGGCTTTTAATAGGCTAAAGGCTTATGACAATCCACCTCAATGAATTCATAGTCAGGTGTAAAAGGTTTTTTCCAGCTTAGATTCCATACTCCAGATAAATGACCAGGATCGGTAACCGCCATTTCCAAATTTAGGAAAGACCGACCATCTTCATCTTCACTGCGAAAAAAGGTTTCTACTGTGGTTGTTTGATCCGTTATCCCGTTGCCGTTTGGCCCTGTGAGGTTTGCAAGAAGGTGACTAGTTTCAATAATTAGATTCTGGCCTTCATAACGTGCAATAGATTGTCCTAAATTACTATGGGCACCACCAACCAAATCGCGATCATCAAAATAGACTGTGCGAACGCCGCCATATTCTTCATACGAAATCACCACATGATCATCAAACTGTTCTACCCGAACTGGATGCGGGGTAAAGCCTGCCTGACGTACCACACCGGGGGGTTCACACTGAACTTGAGGGTCGTTTACTGGATCGTATTCGGCTTGCAATGCTGCGCCCACTTCATTGAAGGGCATGGCAGGACCACCACGTCCGGGACCACCACCAGGAGGGCCACCAGATCCACGAGGACCTTCAGGACTTCCAGGAGGGCCACCACCGCGTATAGCATTAGTCCAAGCACCAGTAAGATTTGGCAAACCATCTGCTCGAACTAAAGGTAGTAATAATTCTTCGGGAGATACTGGGTCGGCGATTTCGCCGCCAGGCTCTCCAAGCACAGCCTTAGTAACTGGATCGATAAGATTAAGAGTTCCCAAAGAAACCATGGGCGAGCCATTGCGGGTAGAGTTACCAGTTACACGAATGAAGTCGCCCTCAACTAAGGAATCACGACTCCAGCCGCGATTTCGCATAAGGGTTGCCGCTCCACCTTCGATCATCCATTCAGTTTGCTCGCCACCGCGGCTAGGCACATTGAAATAAACGATTATGTGTGGATTGCTAAAACTTACTCGATCCACAAAACCTTCTACGGTAATTATTTCTTCAGTAAAAGTTGCTGAAAATGAATGATGTGCTTGCGCTGGTGTAATGCTGAGCATTAAGCCCAAAGTCAGAGCGCAAAGTATTTTTCTTATCAACATGGTCTTAAATCCCAAGAATGTTTATTAACTTTCTGTAATTATACGCAAGAAACCTTGCCGCTGAAAGCTCAGATTCGAGTTTTAAATTGATTAGAATCAGGGTATTAGATCGAGTTAACAAGAGTTTACTGAATTGTGCAGAAGTCCTTAAACTATCGACTTTTTAACAGCACCCATAAAAACCGCCCACAACCAAATGGTTATAGGCGTTTACATAAATAATATTATTGTCTAGTTTCTGCCTAGTTCCGCCTTTAGTTCGTTAACGGAGCCTCACATTCAACTTCGATAAATTCGTAATCGTTCTCCGCGTATTTTTCCCAGCGCACTGTCCAGGGAGTTAGCAAGTAGCCGGGATCGGTAGCGACCATATCCATAGCTAAAACGGCCCGTCCGTCCGTAGTATCTTTTCGATAGTAGGTTTCCACTGTGGATGTTTGATCCGTCAACGCGTTACCGGTGGTTGCGGATAAATTTGGTAAAAGGTTGTTTGATTCTATAACCAACGTCTGGCCCTCATAGCGAGCCCAAGATTGCCCCAAATGGGTTTTATCGCCGCCGACCATATCGCGCTTATCGAAGTAAACCGTTCGCATGCCTGCATATTCTTCATAGGAAATAACTACATGGTCATCCAATTGCTCTATACGAACTGGGTGAGGAGAAAAGCCCGCTTGGCGAACTAGCCCAGGCGGTTCGCACCAAACCTGAGGATCATTTACTGCATCAAAAACCGCGTGAAGTGCTGCACCCGCTTCGTTGTAGTCCATGGGTGGAACGTTATCAATCGGACGCCCCACTCGGCCCGTTGCTTCGCCAGTCCAGGCTCCAGAAAAATTAGGTAGGCGGCTGGCAAGCTGAAGCGGCATATTAAAAGCACCCTCTTCTGCCTCTACTGCATGTCCGGGCATACCGACTACAGCACCAGTAGTGGGGTTAATAAACTGCACACTGCCATTATTAACCATAGAAACCATAGTTGAGCCGTTGCGCGTTGACTCACCTGTGATTCGAATATAGTCACCTTCGGACAGCGTATCGCGGTCCCAGCCTTGGTTTCGCATTGATGTGGCCGAACCACCTTCAGCAAGCCACTGTTGTTCACCGCCATTAGCGTCAGTGCTATTGAAATAGACAATCACATGAGGATTACTAAATTTAAGGCGTTCAACGTATCCCTCAACCACGATAATTTCATCGGTAAAAGTTGCTGCGAACGAATGATGTGCCTGAACTGGTAATACGGTTGCTGCTAACACCGCAACTAGAGCGATGCCGATTAACTTTTTCATTAGATCTCCAATAAATTACATAATTCCGAGTTGCGCTTAGTCGTTTCGCGCTTCGATGACGTAACTATATGCTACCTCACCACTAATTTGCTCTTGGCTTTCATCTTCTGGCAGATAGGTCCGAACATAGTCTACCTGCACTTGCTCCGGTGATACGCTGACTCTGGTATACCCGGTATTTGGAAGTATCACACTGGACTCATCCTTATAGGCTACTGCCCAATTGGTAAGTTCATAGTCCGAATCCGCCGGAGAACTGACTTCCTGATAGACAACACCATCGAGTTCTTGTTTTACCCATACATGGTCATGAGCATGGAAAAAGACAGTCACTTTGGTATCAGCCATTAACTGATGAATTGGTTTTTCCCAGTTAGGGCGCTCGATATCAAACTCATAATCGCCATTTTGATTTTCGCCGCCCCACTCGTAAAGGTTTGCTTGATCTACGCCGCCACGATCACCGCCATGCATCATATATGGGTGAAGATAAACTTAAAAGTGGCATCACTTTCTTCAAGTGTCTTCTTTAGCCAGTTATATTGGGCGTCACCAAGACTGATATCCCATTTGTTGACAGTCTTACCCTCGGTCCGCGAAGCTCCGCCCTGAGATAAGCCTTGACCGCCGCCGCGGGGCCCTTCAAAAAGATTATCCACAACTGCCTCTGAAGACCAAAAAGGATCTAAGGTTACAAAGAGTGCATCGCCCCATTCGAAGGCGTAATAGGTGCCTTTAAGGCCCTTGTCGATGTACTCAAGTTCTTCATCGTTGCCCGTATAGAAATCGTTTGGCTCTGGTTGAGTAAAATACTCATTGCGGGCGTTCTGTACCCAGACTGCGGGATTTTCTGGCACTGGGTATTTGCGGTAGTCGTTGTAAAGGTACAAAGCGCCCTGCTCGTGATTCCCGTTTACTAAAAATACCGGCGCCTCGTTTCCTACAACCCCTAAAAAGGGTCGCTGTATCTGGAAGCGTTCTTTAACACCATCTTCGCTAATTCCATCCGTAAAATTCACATCAATACTAAAATCATCTCCAGTGGTCAGGTAGAAATCCACGCCATCGTTCTTGGCTTGAGCAAGCGTTCGCTCATACAGCTCTGGAATAAAATCGCGCGGTGCTCGTTCTGGATGGGAATCGCCCTGTACTCCAAAAACAAAGGAGCTACCCTTATCGCGAGGCGTATGAAAGCTTAGCTCGTCAGTGGCTGAATAGTTGCTGCCGCCTTCGTTATAGTTCAACCGGTAGTAATAACGTGTATCAGGCTGTAGGCCTGTTAGCTGGATTTCGTCTGGCTGTCCCGCAGAAAAATTGGCGACCAAGGTTCTTTCTAAGTAGTCGCCAGATTGAGTACGGGCTTGAAGGCCGTAGGACAAATAAATATCTTGGCTGGTGGCCGTCAATACGTTTGCCGTAATACTTGTTTCGGTTGGCGCTCCCAGCACGATATTGCCATCAAAGTCTGCGGCAAGTAGCTGTGAGCTAGCGGCCATAACGAATATGGCTATAATAGGCGTATTGTTATTTTTTTGGCTTAGAACTCTGGCAATATTCATTTACGTCTATTCAAAGTCTATTTAGGCCTATAGGTTTTGAATATAACCGAGTCTTTAGAAGATATCTATGGGGTTAGCCATTCTTATCAAATTCTCACTATCGCCGGATCACTTATGAGTCGCTGGCGTACTCCAATGCCCTCTAGCACGGCGGTTATTAGTCCCGGTGGGTTTGCCCTGTTAGAAGCAGAGCTACACCAACTTTGGAAAGTAGAACGGCCTCAAGTAACCGCCGTAGTTTCTGCGGCCGCAAAAAATGGTGATCGATCAGAAAATGGTGACTATATCTATGGAAAGCGTCGCTTAGCCGAGATTGATAGACGTGTCCGCTACCTGCAAAAACGGATCAAAAATCTTCAGGTGATAGACGAAAAACCTGCGGATCCCAGCAAGATATATTTTGGCGCTAGAGTTGAGCTAGAAGACCCCGAGGGCGAAGTTTTGGTGGTCTGCATTGTCGGTCCCGACGAGATCGAGCCGGATAAAAAACATATTAGTATTGATTCACCTCTAGCCAGAGCTATATTGGGTAAATCCGTGGACGACGAAGTTAAATTTGAGAGTCCGTCCGGAAGTAACATAAAGTACGTTATCGCCATCGAATACGACTGGTAACCACTCCAACAAATAGTTAGTAACTTGTCACTAAATTCTTATCTATTTAGCCATTAGCTATACCCAAATTTACGGTAAACTTGCTAGCCTTAAAACAAGCCATTAGTTACTCACTAGGAAACCTCTCTAAGTGCAACCCTTTAGTCCATTTGTAAAACGTCATATCGGTATTTCTGAAACTGACGAATTGTCCATGCTATCCAAAATAGGTGTCGCCAATCGAGACGAACTTATTCAAAAGACAGTGCCGGAAAGTATTCTAAAAAAAGACAAAATGGATTTGGCTTCTGGCATTTCAGAAGCAGCTGCACTAGCTGAGATTAAAGCCCTAGCTGATCAGAATCAATTAGCCAGCAATCACCTGGGCCAAGGCTATTATGGTTGTCTTACGCCACCGGTAATACAAAGATTAATACTAGAAAACCCCGGTTGGTACACCGCTTATACACCTTATCAGGCGGAAATATCCCAGGGCCGTTTAGAGATGCTGCTGAATTTCCAGCAGATGATTTGTGATCTAACTGCCATGCCCGTGGCGAACGCTTCATTATTGGATGAAGGCACAGCCGCAGCTGAAGCTATGGCTATGGCCAAGCGCACACAACGAAAAAACAAATCAAACTGCTTCTTTGTCGACCAAAACTGTCATCCGCAGACCATTGCCGTAGTTAATACACGAGCCAAGCACTTCGGATTTGAAGTGGTAGTTGGCGATGTTCAGCAAGAAATACCTGCGTGCTTCGCGGTTTTGATTCAATACCCCGGTTCCTGTGGTGAGGTCATTGACCCTAGACCGGTAATTGCCAAGACTCATGAGGCTGGTGCACTGGCCATTGTCGCAACCGACTTATTGGCCCTAACTCTGCTTACTCCTCCAGGTGAGATGGGTGCAGATATTGTTATTGGCACTAGTCAGCGCTTAGGCGTTCCCATGGGCTTTGGCGGACCTCACGCTGCTTTTTTTGCCTTTCAGGATAGCTTTAAGCGTTCAGCTCCGGGTCGCATTATTGGCGTATCTGCAGATAGCCGCGGCAGGCCCGCACTGCGTATGGCCATGCAAACACGCGAGCAACATATTCGTCGTGAGAAAGCCACTTCGAACATCTGTACTTCTCAAGTGTTACTAGCAGTGATTGCCGCAGCCTACGCTGTCTATCACGGGCCTGAAGGTCTTAAGGAAATCGCTCTTTCGACACACAATCTCTGTAGCCGTTTAGCTGCGTCTTTGAAATCAGCTGGTTTTGAGCTAAAGCATGAACATGCCTTCGATACTCTTGAAATAAACACCGGGAGCCGAACCTCTGAGCTAGCGGCCACGGCAGAAGCTAAGGATATAAACCTAAGAGTTTTGGACCAATCCCTTTGCGTTAGCTTTGATGAAACCCATGGTGAATCGCACCTAGACGCGCTATGTGAAGTCTTTGCTGTATCCGTTGAAAAAGACGCTGGGTCCTTATTAGCGGATGATCTGGTTCGCACCAGTGGCTATTTAGAGCATCAGGTTTTCCACCGTTTCCGTAGCGAAACAGAGTTTATGCGTTACCTGCAGCGCCTACAAAGCAAAGATTTGGCATTAGACCAGGCCATGATTCCGCTTGGCTCATGCACTATGAAACTAAACGCTGCCGCCGAAATGCAGCCTATTAGCTGGCCTCATTTTTCTCAGATACACCCCTTTGCGCCGGCTTCGCAAACTCAGGGCTATTTGGAATTAATAAAGCAAATGGAGCAGATGCTTTGTGCCTGTACTGGATATGACGCCGTGTCAGTGCAACCAAATGCAGGATCACAAGGAGAATATGCGGGTTTGTTAGCTATTGCGGCCTATCACAAGAGCCGTGGAGACGATCAGCGCAAGATATGTTTAATCCCTGAGTCGGCTCATGGAACTAATCCAGCCAGTGCACAAATGGCGGGAATGCTGGTGGTAGTTGTAGCCTGTGATGACAATGGCAATGTCGACCTATCCGACATGAAAGCCAAAGCAGAACTGCATAGCAATGAATTGGCAGCGGCAATGCTGACCTACCCATCTACCCACGGTGTATTTGAAACCGCTATTCAAGAGATATGTGAGGTACTCCATAACCATGGAGGCCAGGTATATATCGATGGCGCTAATTTGAACGCAATGGTTGGTTTGGCAGAGCCGGGCAAGTTTGGCGGCGATGTATCTCACCTCAACTTACACAAAACCTTTTGCATTCCTCATGGCGGTGGTGGCCCAGGTGTTGGCCCTATAGGCGTGAAGCAGCATTTGGCAGAGTTTCTGCCTGCAGACCCCAATGATCCTGAATCAGGTTCAGATTGCGTTTCCTCAGCGCGCTGGGGTTCGGCTTCAATCTTGCCAATTCCCTGGATGTATATTCGTATGATGGGTGGGGCCGGCCTTAAAGCTGCTTCGGAAGTTGCCATTCTGAGCGCCAATTACATAGCCACTCGCCTGCAAGATGCCTACCCGGTGTTATATCGAGGGGCCAATGGCTTTGTAGCTCACGAATGCATATTGGATATTCGTCCACTTAAAGCGCTAACGGGTATCAGCGAGGAAGATATCGCGAAACGCCTTGTGGATTATGGCTTTCACGCTCCAACCATGTCTTTCCCTGTGCCGGGCACCCTTATGATAGAACCGACAGAATCGGAATCTTTATCGGAGATAGACCGTTTCTGCGAGGCTATGTTGAGTATTCGCGCTGAAATTGAAAAAGTCGCTCAGGATGAGTGGACTATTGAGGATAACCCCTTGGTTAATGCGCCCCACACTTTAGACGATATAACCGATAATGAGTGGCAACACCCTTATACAAGAGATGTCGCGGTTAAGCCCAGTCCATACCAAAGTCAGCACAAGTATTGGCCGGCAGTTAATCGAATAGACAATGTATTGGGCGATCGTAATCTAGTTTGTAGCTGCCCACCTCTTAGCGAATACCTATAGGTTAAATGCCATGGAAAGAGGCTAAATACAATGGGAAAAGGTTTAATGCAATGAAAGCACCTGCCAACTTCATCGTTTCACCACGCTGGCTGGTATCTGTGGTACCCAAAAGAGCGCCTTTAGAGAATTATTCTCTGGTGGTTCAGTCGGGAAAGATTTCAGACGTTCTGCCCGCACCAGAAGCGGAGCAAAAGTATCAGGGGCTACCCAAGTACGAACTCAAGGACCATTTGCTAATCCCCGGACTGATTAATATGCACGGACACGCCGCAATGACGTTACTTCGAGGCTATGCGGACGATTTACCCCTTATGCAATGGCTGCAGGAGGAGATATGGCCAGCCGAGACCCGCTGGGTAGACGCACAGTTTGTGAGAGACGGCACATCCCTTGCCATAAGCGAAATGTTACTGAGCGGTACCACCACTTTCTCAGATCAGTACTTTTTCCCCGGTTCCACTGCCGAAGCGGCCATTGAAGCCGGCATGCGATGCCAAATTGCTTCTCCCGTGTTGGAGTTCCCATCAAATTGGGCCAAAGACGCCAAAGATTATCTTCAAAAGGGGCTGGATCTAAGAGACGAATTTCGTCCTCACTCTTTGATAGAAATAGCTTCCGGCCCCCATGCACCTTACACGGTTTCAGACAATACTTTATCGGAGATAGCTAAGTATTCCAATGAGTTACAGTCCAACATTCAAGTACATCTGCATGAGTCGGCGCAAGAGATTGAAGACTCAATAAAGGAATTTGGCAAACGTCCGATCCAACGCCTATATGACTTGGGGCTACTGGGCCCCAATACCCAATGCGTACACATGACTCAGTTGATTGCTGATGATATGGATTTGCTAGAAAAGACTAATACATCGGTAGTGCACTGCCCTAGCTCCAATTTAAAGCTCGCCAACGGTTTCTGTCCCGTGAAAGAACTTACCGATAGAGGCATCAATGTCTGCATAGGTACCGATGGCGCGGCTAGTAACAACTCTCTTGACCTACTCGCCGAAATTCGAATGGCGTCTCTACTAGCGAAGGGGCATAGCGGTGATCCAACGATTCTAGACGCCGTTAGCAGCCTAGAATGCGCCACTATCAACGCAGCACGGGCATTGGGCATGGAAGATCAACTCGGATCCCTAGAAGTGGGTAAGCAGGCCGATATGGTCGCCATAAAGCTAGACAGCCCGGAATCCACACCAATCTATAACCCAATTTCCCAATTAATCTATTCGGCCAACTCGTCAAACTTCAGCCATAGCTGGATACAGGGCAAGTTGGTGATGGAAGACCGTAAATTAACCAACCTGCATCTACCCAGTATTACCAAGCGAGCGCGTCACTGGGCCGAACGCATTAGAGGCGCATCCAATGATTAATGTCGATCCAGCTGAAATTAAAAAGTTTAATGACCTAGCGTCACGCTGGTGGGATCCAAGCGGTGATTTCAAACCTCTGCACGACCTAAACCCCCTGCGATCCAGCTATATCGCTGAAAAAGTGGACCTCCAAGGAGCTAAGGCTCTGGATGTTGGCTGTGGTGGTGGCATATTGACTGAAGCTTTAGCGAAAAGCGGTGCCAGGGCCTCGGGTATAGATATGGGCGAAGCGCCCTTAGCTGTTGCTCGTATCCACGCAGCAGAAGCAAATTTAGATATTGAGTACCGGCAAATTACCGCAGAAGAGATAGCCGTGGAAAGCCCCGGAGCTTTTGATCTGGTTTGTTGCATGGAAATGCTCGAGCATGTTCCAGACCCAGCCTCAGTTATTCAGTCATGTGCGGACCTGGTAAGGCCTGGCGGCACACTCGTTTTCTCTACCATTAACCGCAATCCCAAGTCTTTTCTGTTTGCTGTGGTTGGCGCTGAGTATGTTCTGAACTTACTACCAAAGGGCACGCATCAATATAAAAAGTTTATTCGCCCTTCTGAGCTTTCCGGTTGGTGTCGACAGGCTGGCTTACAAGTCGAAGAAGTTCTAGGGGTTACCTATAACCCGCTAAACAAAGAGTTTCAGATAAGTCAGACCGACGTATCCATTAACTACATGATTCGAGCGAGTAAGGCCCAGTTATGATTAAAGCAGTTCTCTTCGATCTAGATGGTACGCTTTTAGATACCGCACCCGATTTCAAAACTGCGTTAAACCTGCTTCTCGCAGAAGAAAGCAAAGCACCTCTTAGTGAAGATGAGGTGAAGGTTATGGTTTCTCATGGATCTGCAGACCTAATTGCCAATGCCTTTAATATCAAAGCTGACAACCCTGCCTTCGAGCCTTTAAGAGAAAGACTGCTGGCCTTCTATTTAGCTCATCTAAGCGACAATACCCACTATTATCCAGGCCTTGAAACCAGCTTGGACTTCATGAAAGACAAGGGATTGAGCTATGGGGTAGTTACTAACAAGCCCCTCCTCTATGCAGAAAAAATTCTGACAGATTTAAATATTGAAGTGGACTGCCTTGTCTGCCCAGATCACGTGGTTAATCCGAAGCCCGATCCGGAAGCGCTTTTCTACGCTTGCGACAAGCTCAACTGCACCGTCGCAGAAGCGATCTTTATTGGTGACCACTTACGCGACATTATTGCTGGCAAGGCAGCAGGTATACCCACAGTAGCGGCTGCCTACGGTTATATTCCGGCGGGAGAGTCTGTGACAGAGTGGAATGCCGACTACATTATTGATCAGGCCTCCGATCTGCTAGCGATATTGGAACAACTATCGTGATATCAGTTACCAGTCTAGATGGCAGCTACCAGCCGAAAGCAGACCTTCTTAAAGGCAGGACTATCTTGATCACTGGTTCTGGGGACGGCATTGGCAAAGAGCTAGCCTTATCCGCAGCACAGCATGGTGCAAACCTTGTTCTACTGGGCAAAACTCAGGCAAAGCTGGAAGCTTTATACGACCAGATTGAAACTTCAACCCAAAGCAAACCCATAATCTGCCCGGTTGATCTAGAAACCTTAGACGACAGCCAGGCAAAAGAGATCGCAGAAGCTATACAAGCTGAATTCGGGGCTTTAGATGGTCTGGTACATAACGCAGCCATATTAGGACAACGAAAGCCCATTCAGTGCTATTCAACAGCCGCTTGGCAGTCAGTAATGCAGGTTAATGTGAATGCTGGCTTTCTATTGAGCAAAGCCTTAATACCCCTTATGACCGAGAGCAGCGACGCACGTATGCTATTCACTTCATCTGGTGTTGGCAGGACAGGTATAGCTTACTGGGGCGCCTATTCGGTATCTAAGTTCGCTGTCGAAGGACTCGCACAGCTTTTAGCGGACGAACTAACAGAAACCACCAATATCCGCGTGAATGCAGTTAATCCCGGTGCTACCAGAACCTCAATGCGCGCTACTGCCTTTCCTGCGGAGAATCCAGCGGGTGTTCGATCGGCTGAAGACTTGATGGCTGGTTACCTGTACCTACTGGGGCCTGATTCGAAAGATATTTCTGGGCAAAGCATCGATATTTAGGGCCGACTTTCTCTAAATACGACATTCTTATCACTAAAACCCCCAAACTTTAGTGTGAAACCAGTTCCAAAAAATTCCCAAAAAAAACGAAGTAGGTCACAAACCGAGACCTTTTGGGTAGCAAAAGTTTGGCTTGGCGGCAAAGATGCATTCAAGGTTAAACGAAACATTAAACAAACACAGCAACAGGCACACTTAACTAACTATTTAGCCCTTATCGCACTAGCCGTATCGGCTTCTACCATTGCCGAAGTTGATGGCAGTTTGGACGGAACACAGTCTCTGGGTTCTGCTGACGTAACTTTGGATGTAACCGAAGTGGTTCAGGTAACTTTCCCTAACGGCGATATTCCAGTGGCTTTTAGCACCACAGTTGATTCATCAACTACCGAAGAGTTCTGCATTTACACTAACGCTGGTGACGGCACTGTAGGCGTAGCCATAGGTGTATTGAACGATAACTCTGCCGGCGCAAGCCAGTCAGCGGTATTGAAAAGTGGTTCTGATGAAATTGAATACTCAGTTGATTTTAATGAAGCGGACGGAACTAGCATCGCAGCAGCAATCAACGAAGACGGCATGACCGAAGTTTCTACAGACGTAGCTAACAATACTTCTGCGGATTGCTCTACCGGTGGCTTAAGCCATTAATTAGTAGTAGCCGTAACGTCAGCCAACATGGCAACAGCGCCTGTAGGCAGCTACAGCGACACCATCACTGTAACGGTTCAACCAGCTCTGTAATACTTACGAACGTTGCTGTTGTAAATATTAGCAGCACGGAAAAAGGGGCTTAGGCCCCTTTTTTTGTGTCTGCGAATTTGATTAAAAAGCCTTATTAATACGTTCTATTTATTGTTCCTGTTAGCTCGGAAATCTAGTCTCAGATAACCGCTCCATCAATCTATCCATCACCTGAACACTCGCGCTTTCTGCTGTCTTACCTAAACGCTCTGAAAGAGTCCTCTTAGGCGTAAATCGAATTTCATAGATATCTCTATCCACCATCTGATTCAGCAGGTATTCGTCGCTGGTCATAATCTCATCAACAAGGTTCTGATCTATCGCTTGTTTACCGAACCATATCTCACCAGTAGCAACCTTCTCTAAATCAACCTGTGGTCGATGCTCTGCAATAAAGGTCTTAAATAGTTCATGGGCTTCTTGAAGATCTTTTACAAATTTCTCTCTGCCCTCTTCCGTATTCTCACCAATCATCGTCAATGTACGCTTATATTCACCAGCGGTATGCAGCTCTACATCTACGTCGTGCTTCTTAAGCAGTCTATGAATATTGGGCATTTGTGCCACCACACCTATTGAACCCAGTATGGCGAAGGGAGCTGCGACAATATGATCCGCAACACAGGCCATCATGTAGCCACCGCTTGCCGCAACTTTATCTACCGCTATAGTGAGTTTTATACCCTTTGATCTAACCCTGTCTAATTGGCTAGCTGCTAAACCGTATCCATGGATAACGCCGCCGCCACTCTCTACTCGAACCACTACCTCATCATCTTTATTGGCAATGGTAAGAATCGCGCTTATCTCTTCACGTAGTCGAGATACTTGTTTGGCTTGTATATCTCCATGAAAATCTACTAGAAAGGTAGTTGGCTTTCGCTCATGAGTTTTAGCCTTGGCCTTCTCTTCTTTTTTCTTGTCCTTTTTCTCTTCTTTGCCAGACTTTTTAGCCGCCTTCTTGCCTTCCAAAAGCGCCGCCATCTGTTTACGCATATTTTCATACTTGTCGTTGAGTCGAGTGACTTCTAGCTTGCCCTTTTCCTGACCTTCGCCCTTTTTCAGAGAAGAGATCATTCCAACCGCAATTAGTATCAAAACAAGCAGAGTGACGCCCTTTGCCAAAAAGGAGCCGTAATCAATCAGGAATTCCAAAAATACCTCCAAAGCATTCTTATAGAAATGTAACTAGTGGGGAAAAAACGTTGGCTAGAATAGCAGATTAGCTAATCTTCGCCTCGGCCAATGTACGAATTAACTTACCACTGATGGTATAACTTGGCGGTATCTCTGGCAGGTCCGAAAGCTTGAACCATCGAGCGTCAGAAATTTCTTCTTCATCCGGCTTAATTTCACCTTCCAAATATTCAGCGTAGAACGCCAACATTAGTTGGCCGGGGAACGGCCAAGCTTGGCTGGAGAAGTAAAGTAGATTGCCAGTTTTCACCCCCACTTCTTCTAACACCTCTCTATATATTGCGTGCTCTGCAGACTCACCTGCCTCAATAAAACCAGCCAAAGCGGTATAGCGACTAGAAGCTCGTCCATGGTGGGTAGCCAGTAAACATTCATCGCCTCGAACCACCAAAGCCATTACACAGGGCATAATTTTTGGATAGAAAGAGCTATCGCATTGCTCACAACGCATCGCATGCACGGTAAGAGAAGGTTTTGTATCCCCGCCACACTTTCCGCAGAACCGATGATTGTGTCGCCAATTTATAAGCTGCACTGCCCGACCCATCATGGCAAAGCTAAGTTCGTCTTCTGCCCCAATAGCTCTTAAGTGAATAGTTTCTAATCCAAGACGCTCCGCGGTACCGGGTTTCAGCTCCTGGGCGAAGTAAAGGTTTTCGGAATATGAGCCGATGTAAAGGGGACTGCCTACTTGATCTAACTTGGTGATATCCAGGGCATCTACTTTGGAAAAGTAGTCATCACTAGAGCCAAAAATAACCAAATTACCATCTTCGAAGAAGTAAAAACTACCTTCCAAGTGCTGCTGTTCAGTCGCCTGAATGTAGTCCAAGGATATTTTGTAATTATGCATAAATAATTTTGATCAAATCGAGCGTCACAGTTTACTGTTTTTCTTTGCACAATTTCCCAACAACATTAATAATCGCCACCTAATTATTATAAGAGCGAAAAATGGCCACTAAAGATTCTGTATTTCATGCCTTTTATATCAACTTCCTTGGCAACTCTTCCGGCTGGTATAAAAAGACAATCATTGCCTTTCTTATACTGAACCCGATTATTGTATATGCCCTGGGCAATACGGTTGCAGGATGGGTGTTGATCGCTGAGTTTATCTTTACTCTGGCCATGGCGTTAAAGTGCTATCCCCTTCTACCCGGTGGGCTCCTGGCGATTCAAGCTATATTACTTGGCTTGACCAGTACTTATTCTGTCTACCATGAAGCAGAGGCAAACTTTCAGGTAATACTGCTACTTATCTTTATGGTCGCAGGCATTCACTTTATGCGCGACCTGTTGCAATACGTCTTCACTAAAATATTGTTAAAGGTAAAGTCGAAACCCTTACTGGCGTTCTTATTCTGCTTTGTGTCTGCCTTCCTCTCGGCATTCTTAGATGCATTAACCGTTACTGCGGTACTAATTAGTGTCGGAGTGGGCTTCTACAGTATTTATCACAAGGTCGCTTCCGGAAAGACTTTCACCCAAGACCACGACCACAACCATGATGGTGGAGTACACGAATACCATCGAGAAGATCTCGATCAATTTCGGTCCTTTTTGCGCAGCTTAGTAATGCATGGCGTTGTGGGCACAGCCCTCGGCGGTGTTTGTACTATTGTCGGCGAGCCTCAGAATTTGTTGATTGCCGAGCGAGCCGGCTGGGAATTCATGGAATTCTTTATGCGTATGGCTCCGGTAACCATGCCAGTGCTAGTTGCAGGTTTAACCACCTGTGTCTTGCTCGAAGTTTTCAAAGTTGGCGACTACGGCGCCCGTATTCCAGACAATGTGCGATCTGTTTTAAGCGAAACCGATGCCGATCGAGACAGTAAAAGAACCGCTTCCCAAAAAGCCGCACTGATCATACAAGCCATTGTTGCTGTCATTCTTATCCTTTGTCTGGCCCTTCATCTGGCAGAGGTTGGATTAGTTGGATTGCTGGTGATTGTTCTGCTGACTACCTTTAACGGCATCACTGAAGAACATCAAATCGGCCATGCCTTTGAAGAGGCCCTACCCTTCACCGCGTTATTGGTGGTCTTCTTTGCCATTGTTGCGGTTATCCATGATCAGCACCTTTTCCAGCCGGTTATCGATGCTGTGCTGCATATGCCGATTGATCGACAGCCCACTATGTTCTTTATCGCCAATGGCGTACTTTCTGCAGTCAGTGACAACGTCTTTGTGGCGACGGTATATATCAACGAGGTTAAAGCTGCACTCGATGCCGGAGATATTACCCGCGAGCATTTCGACAAATTGGTAGTAGCTATCAATACCGGGACTAACCTGCCAAGTGTTGCTACTCCAAATGGTCAAGCCGCCTTCTTGTTCCTGCTGACTTCGGCTCTGGCTCCCATCATTCGTCTTTCCTACATGAAGATGCTTGTGATGGCCCTTCCCTACACCATCGTGATGTCACTGGTTGGTGTTTGGGCAATTGCTACCTTTATCTAGCCTTGAACCTCAGTCAAAAAAGCCGGGCAAATGCCCGGCTTTTTTATTGGTTTGTCCGTCCTGAAATACGTTCGATCTAGGTAGGCGACACCAGTTTAAGACCAACTATTCCTGCCACAATAAGCAACAAGCATAGAAGTCTTATCGTCTCTCGCGATTCACCAAAGAGAATGATACCCAGCACCACAACTCCCACGGATCCGATACCTGTCCAAACTGCATAGGCTGTGCCAACGGGGATTGTTTTCATTGCCATAGACAGCATCCAAATACTAATAACCATCGCAGCGATAGTAAGAATCGAGGGTACAAGCTTGGTAAAACCCTCGGTATATTTGATACCTATTGCCCATCCGCATTCAAGCAAACCAGCTGCTATCAAATAGATCCAGGCCATATCTCTATCTCCCTATTGACACTATTGCCCCTACTACTGTTCATATAGCTATTGCGCACCGCTTTCATATCCACCGATGGTGTATCCAAGAGGATATGCACTCTGATATTCCCCAGCCCCATCGGAATTAACATTCGGTTCACGGTAACGATACATTTTGTCCCACATGGAAATCACATTACTTCGAAACCAGAGATCATAGTTACCGTAGTCTGAATACTCTTCCATGGTTACCCTTTCGAGAATTTCTTCGATGGAAGCGCCATTGATCATTTCATCCAGCACTCTATCTCTGAGAGCAACAAGGTAATCACGATAGGGAAGAAAACCATCCTGGGTAGTAGTTCCCCAGTGGCCTGGTATAACGATATCAACATCGTCCAGCTTCGACAGAATGCCCAGTACATCTATCAGGTTATCTACATTTGAGTCTCTAAAATCAGGCATTACCAAGGATGTCCCTGAGCGTGAGATATCCGGAGCAATTAATACGCCCTCGTCGGGCACATGAATTTGAATCAAGTTATCGCTATGGGTGGGTCCAAAGTAGTACAAAATAAATTGCTTGCCGCCAACAAAGAATTCCATTCGATCTTCGAAGATTACATCAGGAATAGAAGTATTTCTGTTTTCCCTAAGAATATGTTCGCGGGCATTGGCGTGAGAGATAGTTACGGCCGTATCGTCGAAGACCTGCAGGCCGCAGATATGATCTTCGTGGTCATGACTTAAAATAACGTACTTAACCGGTACATCGAACCTTCGAGCCAGCTCTTGTTTAAGCCAGGTCGGGTCCGCTGCACTGCGACAGGTTCCATCTACGACCACCAGGCCTTCGTCTGTTGCGATTACCACACTATTTGCAGCACCCGGCCTATCCTGAGTAAGGAATACATTTTCTGTTATATTCACAAGCCGTGGACCGTCACCGGCTTGATCCTGTGCGGCAGTTGTTTGGGCAAATACTGCAGCAAGAACTATTGGTAGTAACTTCAAGATATGTTTTTTCATCTGCTCTCCCCTTTCATATTTATGCGATCTACTGTGCCGTATAGACCCTTGCGCCACAAGAGTTACGCACAGCCAAACCTTGGGTCAGGCCTAACGATCTCAAATAGTTGGTATGGGGATTATTCGCTAATTGCTTTGATGCGGTCCGTACTTAGATCGGTTACGTCCCTAGAGAGCGAAGCAAAATCAAACAAGCCAGTATCCGCAAGCTGCGAGGGCGCTACATTACCGATAGCGGCAAAGATTGTCTCGACCCTACCCGGATGTTCCCTATCCCAGTCCGCGAGCATACGTTTAATTACCTGGCGCTGAAGGCCATCCTGAGAACCGCATAGGTCGCAGGGAATAATGGGGAATTGTTTAGCGTCTGAATAAGCTTGGAGGTCGTTCTCTTTGCAATAGGCCATGGGCCGGATCAATATATTTTTCTTATCGTCCGACAACAGCTTTGGAGGCATCGCTTTAAGCTTACCGCCATGAAAGAGATTTAGGAAAAGCGTTTCAACGATATCGTCTCTGTGGTGGCCTAGAGCGATCTTAGTGGCGCCAATCTCTTGGGCAAACCCATACAAGGAACCCCTGCGTAAGCGTGAGCACAGGCTGCAATAGGTTTTCCCTTCAGGCACTAAGTCTTTAACTATTGAGTAGGTATCTTTTTCCAGAATATGGAAGGGCACGCCTATTGACGTGAGGTATTTCGGAAGCACATGCTCCGGAAAATTCGGCTGTTTCTGATCCATATTAACCGCAACAATTTCGAAGTCTATAGGTGCAGTCTTCTGCATGCCCAATAGGATATCGAGCATAGCGTATGAGTCTTTGCCTCCTGAAAGGCAAACCATTATCTTATCGCCCTCATCAATCATATTGAAGTCGGCAATGGCTTTGCCCACATTGTGACGAAGACGCTTCTGAAGCTTATTAAACTCTAGTATATCTTTGCGTGAATCTTTGCGCGTGTTTGAGGTGGTAGCTGCAATATTCATAAGACCGTGTCTTAACCAAGCGCCCGGATGCCAACCGCGTCGCGCAGTTTTTCCAACAACGGTGCAGCCAATACACGAGCTTTCTCGCCGCCTTCTTGCAGCTTCTGCTCTATGAGCTCTGGCGTTTCTAGCAATTCCATATAACGCACTCTTGGCTCTTCCAGTTCAGTATTTACCAAGGCAAAGAGTTCCTTCTTGGCCTGTCCCCAGGCAATGCCATTGGCAAACTCATCGGCCATCCACGTCTTTTGATCGGCATCCGCGAAAGCACACCAAATCTCGAATAGAGCAGAGTCTTTCGTATCTTTAGGTTCTCCCGGTTCGAGCAGGTTGGTTTTGATCTTATTGATATGTTTTTGCAGCTTTTTTTCAGTCAAAAATAATGGAATAGTATTGTCGTAACTCTTACTCATTTTACGGCCATCTAAGCCCTTGAGTACGGAGCCCTCTTGGCCAATCACCGCCTCGGGAATATTAAAATGCTTGCCGTATTGATGATTGAATCGCTGGGCTATATCACGTGCCATTTCGATATGTTGAATTTGGTCACGGCCTACGGGCACGTGGGTAGCGTTAAATACCAAGATATCTGCCGCCATCAAAATGGGGTAGCTAAACAGCCCCATAGTGACAGCAAAGTCGGGATCTTGATCGGCGTCTAAATTCTTCTGTACCGCGTCCTTGTATGCATGGGCGCGGTTCATCAGCCCTTTTGCTGCAGTACAGGTCAAGAACCAGGTTAGCTCCGGAATCTGAGGTACATCCGACTGGCGATAAAACACCGCTTTGTCGGTATCTAAGCCAAGGGCCAGCCATGTTGCCGCAATCTCGCGAGTGGACTGATGCACTCGTTCTGCATCTTGAGTCTTAATCAGGGCATGATAATCCGCCAAGAAATAGAAATACTGTCCTTCGTCCTTACTGGCCAGAATCGCAGGTTTAATGGCACCTACGTAGTTGCCTAGGTGCGGCGTGCCCGTCGTGGTAATGCCAGTAAGAGTAATATGGGGTTTGCGCATAAAATTATTGTTGCTTGTTGAGTTATCTAACTGCGGTAACGGGGTTTTGATAAAAGGCGGTCATAGCCTTAACCATATATGAAATATCCAAGCTTCCGGCGGTTTCACGAATCGAGTGCATCGCCCATTGGGCGCAGCCAATGTCTATGGTGCTGACGCCTATGCTTGAAGCGGTAATCGGGCCAACCGTGCTGCCACAGCCCATATCGCTGCGAACCACAAACTCTTGAACCGGAATACTCTGTTGATCACAGATCTGCCGAAACACCGCCGAATTCTCACTGTTAGTTGCATAGCGCTGATTGGCATTTATCTTGATAACCGGCCCTCCATTAATTTTTGGCCCATGGTTTTCATCATGCTTGTCGGCGTAGTTAGGGTGCACCGCATGCGCATTGTCTGCAGAGATCAGCAAAGACTTCCGAATAGCCTGCTGACGCGTCTCTGCGTTCGGCATTAACCGCTCTAAGGTGTCTTTTAGGAATGGGCCTTGAGCGCCACAGGCCGACTGACTGCCTATCTCTTCATGATCAGTACAAACCAGCAGTTGCGAACGCTCAGGGCTACTGTGGGCCGCTTCTGATAGTGCCGTCATGCCGCAAAAGCAGCTGAGTAAGTTATCCAAGCGTGCGGCGCTCACATAATCACTGTTTAGCCCCACTAGACCGGAGGGTTGCGTGTCGTAGGCGTAAATCTCGTAAGCAAACACTTTGGACTTGGCTGGCAATTTTGCCTCCAGTAAATCTCTGAAGCTTTGCTTGTCCTCTTTTGCGCCCGCTAATACTAATGGCAAGTGTTTCTGGGCGTTTATGCCACGGTTTTTATTGGCATCTCGATCCAGGTGGATGGCCAAACTGGGAATACGCGCGATGGGTTGCTCGAAATCCACTATGGCATTTTGCAGCTGCCCCTGGCTGTCTTCATAAGTAACACGGCCCGCTAGGGAAAGGTCCCGGTCAAACCATGGATTCAGCAAAGCTCCGCCATATACCTCTACACCTAGCTGGCTTACGCCCTGCTTAGTTATCTCAGCATTGGGTTTGACCTTTAAACAAGGGCTATCTGTATGTGCACCAACCATAGCAATGCCAGCATCAAATGCATCTGCATCGCCCGTAGTAAAAGCGATTACAGAAGAATCATTACGGGTAACCACATAGCCAGTGCGCTGCTTAAGCCGCCAGGAGTCAGTTTCGCTGAGCAGCTCAAACCCTGCACTCTGCAAGCGTTCTAGCATCTGCTGCACAGCGTGGTATGGCGTTGGAGACGCGTCGATAAATCGGCACAGGTCTTCCGAAAGATTGGCGTTAGGCATTGGCTAAGATAATTTCCATTTTGGAGTTTGGGGTCAGCAGACTACAATCTGCATCCCTTATTTAAGCAGCAATTCTAGGCCGTTCAGCCCGGCTTTTAAATCGAAATAATTAAATCGAACCAATTAAGTCTAAATAGTGAACGCCAAATAATGAAATCGAAAATCGAAACAGCAAGTCTTAGTTGGGATGCGAATGGGGTTCCACTGAGTCTTCGTTTCGACGACCCCTACTTTTCTCGTGATAATGGCCTTGAGGAAAGTACCCAAGTTTTTCTAGAGACCAACCTTTTGGCAGAGCGGTTTGCGGCACTAGGCGAGCATGAAAGCTTTGTTGTGGCAGAAACAGGCTTTGGTACGGGGCTTAACTTTCTGCTGACCTGGCGTTGTTTTAACGAGTACGCACCAGACACCGCCAGGCTTATCTATATCAGCATAGAAGGCTATCCCTTAAGGCCTACTGATCTGCATAAATGCCTAGAGCAGTGGCCTGAACTCAAGGGATTAAGCACTGAGCTCGAAAATCACTACCCCGCTCTAGTTCCAGGCCACCATTGGCGTTTATTTTCCGGGCGTATAGGGCTACATCTGATTTTTGATCAAATAGAGCCCGCTCTGCAGTCGCTTCACCCCAAAATAACTCATCACAACTTCGAGCAAGAACTGCCCAGTGTTGACAGCTGGTTTCTGGACGGTTTTGCGCCGGCTAAGAACCCGGATATGTGGCAGGACAGCATTTATCCTTCAATCGCACGGCTTAGTAAGGCCGGAACCACGCTATCCAGCTTTACCGCTGCGGGAGCAGTGCGACGCAACCTGCAAGATTGGGGTTTTAAGGTCGAGAAGATCCCCGGCTTTCGCGGAAAGCGGGAAATGATCAACTGCGAGTTTGATGTCGATTGGCAGCCGACCAAAGATCAAATCCGGGCCCATGCGACTAAACACGCACAAACCTGGCATTTACCTGACAAGAATGTATCTAAACCCAAGGCAGTCAGCATTCTTGGTGCAGGTATCGCCGGGCTCAGTCTGGCTAGATCACTGGCGCAGCGCGGTATTTCGGTAACTATCTATGATCGACACGCAAACCCGCTAGAAGGCACATCCGGTAACCCTCAGGTGGCTATATTTGGGCGACTTTCGCCCGATAGCGGAGACTTGGAAGACTTTGTTTTACAGTCCCTCGCGTACTCTGCCGATTTTTATAAGCCCTTTTGGCAATCGAGCTGTGGCAACAACAGCGGATTGCTGCAGTTAGCACGCAATCCCAGCGAACAGGAAAAGATGCAGCGACTTGTGAAACTGCTACCCGTCGATAATGGACTTGTTGAATACGTAAAAGCCGAGCAAAGCCTTAAATTCTCGGGACTGCAGTTGGATTCAGATGGACTCTGGTTTGGTAAATCCGGCTGGATATCTCCACCAAAGCTGGCCAAAGAGATCCTTAGTCACGAATTGATTCAATTCAAAGGCGGATTAGACTTAGATCCAAGCTTTAAAACGGATCACTGGCTGCTAAAAGACCGCCAAGGCAAGCTTGTCGAGCGGTGTGAAATCCTTGTGATATGCAGCGGTGCCGAAGTGCTAGAGAGCTCCAATTTCGATTGGTTGCCAATCAAACCGGTGGCGGGTCAAGTTAACCTCGTTACGGTATCCAAAACTACGCAGCCTTTAACCACAGTTATCAGTAAAAGCACCTCTATATGCCCCGCAAATGAAGGCGAACACTGTTTGGGTGGCAGCTATAGACTGGGTGAAACTGCATTGGATATCCGAAAAAAGGATACTGAAGATAACTTAAATAAAATCAAAGATATGCTAAATTTTCCTAATGCGAAAAGTGAAGATAACAAGGGGCTAAACCAACCCGCTACCTTTACTGAAGAGCCCGCCAGAACCGGCGTTCGGGCTACTACTCCGGACTACATACCCATCTGTGGTGCCGCTCCTGATCTAGACCAGCTAAATCGCGATTTTGAGCCCCTAAGACGCGATGCAAAAACCCCCATAAACAGGGTTGCTCCCGCGCAAAAAGGTCTATATCTAAATGTTGGGTATGGTTCACGCGGTTATGCCTACGCTCCGCAATGCGCGGAACACCTTGCCTCTATCATCTGCGGCGATAGTTCGCCGCTGCCAAATCATCTGCAGCGAGCAGTTCACCCTGCCCGCTTCCCGATACGGAATATTATTCGCGGAAAATAATCTAAAGTTGGAGCATCTCGGTACGAGTGCCCCAACCTTGGTAGCGCAGTGCTTCCGCGTCACAGCGCTGCAGAGTAAGGGTTCGCGCCTGATTTTCGTTGTATGGACCACCTGCAGGGCCGCCCAACCAGCTAGTAGGGCCGGCTGTGAGGCACAGCTCGGGATGCAGGGTTGGGCCAAAATGACCGTTTTCTTTAAGTTTGAAGCTCTGTTCTTCTATATCGGCGCACCCGGTAAGAGTAATGGTGTCGCCAGGCTCAGCGCCGTCGAGCTGCGCGCACAGGTCCACTGACACAATACGTATTTTGCCCCTAGCGATATCGTCCGAATGCATCAGCTGATCAGCGGTTAGATCGCCTTGATAGCTATAACAGGTGTGAACCTGAAGGGGGCCGCGCAGCTGCATACCCTGGGGTGGCCCGTTAACGTCTATGCAGTAGTTGTTCAAAATGGCGTCGATGGGATCCAATAGATAGAGCTCCACATCCTCGGCCGTGGACTGAACCGATAATGTAGAGACAGCTAGTGCTGAAAAAGCCAACCAGAACGCTCTAATAAGACTCATGTAATTTCTCCGAAAATTTAGCAAGTGTTTGATAGGTATGCTTTTCAGCGAGACGAAACCATCCAGGAAAAAGTACTACCGCGCCGCTCTCCCTAAGCAATCGATCGGCACAAATACTAACCAAATCCTAATAAAAACACCCGATATAGTTTTCTATCTATGCAATAAAAACAAGGGCATACAAGCGGACAGGTCGGTGTGATGAAGTTATCATGTACACCGAATTGTAGGATACGCCTTTTGATAACTAAGCAGATGCCGACTAAGCCCTTTTATATGAATCGCTGCCTTATTGGGCTCATAAGTCTATTTTTTCTTGGCTGCGCAGATGCCGTAACTCCCCTCGAATACGAACTAGTTAATACCTATAACCATAATCCAGGTAACTGGACGCAGGGGCTTACCTTTTACCAAGGCAATCTCTACGAAGGTACGGGTATGACCGGGGATTCTCGATTAATCCGTTACCGAAGTGATTTTGAGACTCCTGGATATACGCGGGCTATGGCCAATAGGTATTTTGGCGAGGGTATCTCTATCCACCAAAACACCCTTTATCAACTTACTTGGAAATCAGGCACTGCTTTTGCCTATGACCCAAACGATTTGTCGCGACGAGGTGAATTTTCTTACGAAGGTGAAGGCTGGGGCATCACCTCAGACGGTGAGCGTATGTGGATATCCAATGGCAGCAGCAATCTGGTTCAAATATCGACATCTGGAGAAATCCTGAATCACTTACCCATAACGCTAGAGGGTAAACCACTAAATGCTCTAAATGAGCTTGAATGGATAGATGGCACTATTTACGCAAACCGTTGGTACGACAACAATATTTATCTTATCGACCCTGACAATGGTGAGGTAACTAACTATATAGACCTTGACGAACTGTCGTTACCTCATCAGTCGGATCGAAATAAAGTCCTTAACGGTATTGCTTGGAACCCTGACCGGCAGACGCTTTGGGTAACCGGGAAGTACTGGGATGAAATGTACGAGCTAAAGCTAACCCACTAGGCTATCCATCTAGATATCTAGATATCTAGCTTTCAGATTTCTTGGCTTTTGGTGCTCTTGAAATTTTTGGTGCTTTGGGCGTAACCACCTTAATCAGTGATTTAATCTGAGCATCAGTACAATCATCAGCTCGACCTCGAATAGTTTTAGAGGGTAATAGGATGGGGCCAAAACGCACTCGTTTTAAGCGACTCACCTGAACATCCTGAGATTCCCAAAGGCGCCGCACTTCACGGTTTCTGCCTTCCATCAGCGTTACAGTAATCCATCGGTTACTGCTGTCGATTTCTTCATCCAAAGTAATATCAGTGAAGCGCGCCACACCGTCTTCAAGCTCAACGCCCTTTATCAGACGATCAATCATAGACTGGTCGACCTTACCGAAGATTCGCACTCGATATTCACGGTCAATTTCTGAAGAAGGGTGCATTAGCTTATTGGCTAAATCTCCATCCGTGGTAAGCAACATCAAGCCGGTAGTATTTATATCTAACCGCCCTACCGCTACCCATCGGCCGTTAAGCACTTTGGGTAAAGAATCAAAGATGGTTTTGCGCCCTTCAGGGTCTTTGCGAGTACAAACCTCACCCTCGGGCTTGTTGTACATAATTACGCGCGGCGGTTCCTTTGATGAGGCCGTCGTGACCACGATATTGCGCCCATCCATTTGAATTTTCTCGTGGCCGCTAACCCGATCTCCCAACTTGGCTGGTGTGCCATCTACCGTGACCCGGCCTTCGTTGATAACGGTTTCTAGCCCACGACGCGAACCCATACCTGCACGAGCCAATACTTTCTGTAGTTTTTCGGTAGTGTCAGTTTCCTGTTGTTCAGGAGTTCTCGGGGTATGCTTATTAGGCCGACGGACTGGTTTACGCCAAACTTTGTCATTCATACGCTTTTCATTCCTGCAGACTTTTTATCAGCTACCGGCACTTGAGCCGTTTCCGGCAGCCAAATTTCATAGCTGTAATTAATATTAGATTGGAATTCTTGTGAAAAAACCCGAGAGAATTTACTGGGTATTTCAGGGAAAGAGATATCGCCTTCAACTTCTTTGTGAATGCGAGTTAGGTGTAAAACTTCGGCTTTATCAATTAGCTCGCAGTAGATCTGCCCACCACCTGCAACAAAGGCATGATCAGTAAGCTCTGAGAGCGCCTCAAGGGCCGAATCTATGGAGTTAAACACCGATACGTCTGGATCATTCGATTGGTAGCCATTCGCGGAAATAACCGCAAATTTGCGATTGGGGAGCTTGCCCATGCTTTCAAAGGTTTTTCTGCCCACTATCAGCCATGAATTAAAGGTCAGGGCCTTAAAAAGTAACTGTTCGCCATTGGCGCGCCAGGGAATATCTAGGCCATTGCCAATTAGGTCGTTTTCAGACCGGGCAGCTATTAAAGAAAGTTTCATCAGTGGACTGACTCATCCTTGGGTGGCTCTTCATCAGATTCGGGTTCTGATTTAAAGTCTTCAGTAGGCTCTTCATAGGATTGAGGAATCTCATCCATTTCTTCTTCAGCGCGGTCTTCTGGCAATTCATCAGAAGAGTCAGACTCTTCATTTGATTCTGCTTCCGACCTTGCTTCCGGTCCTGTCAGGGCACCGGCCTCGCGTTCGGCGTCTTCTACTGCAGCAAGTTTTTCCAGTTCTGCTTGCTCGTGCTCTACTTCTAGTGCGAGTTCGGGGTTTATATCCGCTAGATCTTTAATCTCACTAAGCGGCGGTAAATCTCCGAGACGAGTTAGATTGAAGTAGTCAAGGAACAGACGTGTAGTGGCATACAAGGCTGGCTTGCCCGGTACGTCTCTGTGGCCTACTACCCGCACCCATTCACGCTCCAGTAAGGATCTAACGATATTTGAACTTACCGCAACACCACGAATCTGCTCGATATCGCCACGAGTAATGGGTTGGCGATAAGCAATAATGGAAAGCGTCTCTAAAAGAGCTCTCGAATATTTTGGCGGTTTCTCGTCCCATAACCTGGAAACCCAGGGTGCCATATCTTCACGTACTTGCAGGCGATATCCACTAGCCACTCTTTTCAGCTCATAGCCTTTATCGGCGCATTCAGTATCCAGGTCTTCTAGAGTTGCCTTGACTTCATCGCGGGCAGGACGCACTTCTTCATCACCGAAAAGATGAAGCAACTGATCTATAGACAAAGGCCGGCCTGCCACAAGCAGCGCACCCTCAACAACTTTTTTCACTAAATCCATATCGGACATATCAGGATTCTCTGAACTCTCTATTTTTTCTCAATTGGATCAACCCTCACGAGCTTTTATGTGAATCATCCCAAAGGGTTCGCCCTGAGTGATTTCTATCAGGGACTCCTTAATGAGCTCCAGTATCGCCAAAAACGTAACCGCAACACCCAGTCGACCCTCTTCTGCTGTAAACAGTGACACAAAGTCGACAATCTTACCGCCTTGTATTTGATCCAAGACCATTGCCATGCGTTCTCTGGTAGATAGCGGCTCCTGGCTTATCTGGTGGCTGCGGTACATGTTGGCGCGATGCATAACCTCACTAAAAGCCAGTAACAACTCACGCAGATCTACTTCCGGGTGAGGAATCTTCTTAGGCATATCCGGCAGAGATATTTCCGCGGGAAATACATCCCTGCCTTGACGGGGCATCTGGTCAATATCTTCAGCAGCGTCTTTAAAACGCTCGTACTCCTGAAGCCGCCGGATCAACTGTGCACGTGGATCTGCTTCTTCGTCTTCTTCCTCTGTATGACGAGGCAACAACATTCGGGATTTTATCTCTGCCAGCAAAGCTGCCATTACCAAATACTCAGCCGCCAATTCAAAACGCATGGATTCCATGGTTTCGATGTACTGGATATATTGGGTAGTTATCTCACTAACATTGATTTCGAGAATATCCAGGTTTTGACGCCGGATAAAATACAGCAGCAAATCCAAAGGACCTTCAAAAGACTCTAGAAACACCTCAAGTGCATCTGGCGGGATATATAGATCTTTTGGTATTTCAGTGACCGCTTCGCCCTGCACTACCGCAAAAGGCATCTCACCCTGCTGTGGTGATTTACGATTTGTTGCTGGAGATGGCTGTGGCTCTTCGGTCATGCTGGAATTATACGGCAGCGAAGTCAGAAAAATCGCCCTTTCCTTGACGAATAAGCTGAGGGACGGCATCAGACAAATCAATTACCGTAGTTTCCTCTATACCTGCGTATCCACCATCGATAATCAGATCAACCTGCTGCTCAAGTATTTCACGGATTTCCCAAGGCTCACCCATTGGAAGTTCGTCCCCTGGCATCAGCAATGTACTTGAAACCATTGGCTCTCCTAAGTCCGCCAATAGATCCCAAAGGATCGGGTTTTGCGGCACGCGCATTCCAATTTGTTTTCGTTTACCTGAGTGAAGGCGTCGCGGAACCTCTTTTGTCGCTTCTAGGATAAAAGTAAAGGGCCCTGGTGTGTGCGCCTTAAGCTGTCGAAACACCACATTGTTTACCCGCGCATAGGTCCCGAGCTCGGATAGATCCCGGCAAACCAAGGTAAAAAGATGTTTTTCATCGAGCTGTCGGATTCGGCGTATGCGATCCAAAGCATCCTTGTCCCCGATATGGCAGCCAATGGCATAGGCCGTATCCGTTGGGAATACCACAACGCCACCCTGACGAATGATATCCGTTGCGCGGTTAATCAAGCGCTTCTGGGGGTTTTCAGGATGAATAGAGTAGTACTGGCTCAAAGTAGAATTGATCAGAATTAGAAGCGGCGGATTATACCGACACGGAGACGAAAATATCTTTTTAAAAAGAGTCAGGCTATTCATCGATTAAATACAAACTAGCTCTGACACCGCCGTAAAAAATCCCTAAAATAGCTCGCCTTCCAATTTAGAAACTCCAGTAATGACCGAAGACGCACCTAAGCGCGAAAACCTACTGCTGAACCTACTGTTCAATATAGTGATTCCAACGCTGATATTGACCAAATTTAGTGGCGAGACTCAACTCGGGCCGAAGCTTGGCATCGTCGTTGCCCTGAGTTTTCCCATTTTCTATGGCGCTAAAGATTACTTTCGCCTGCACAAGGTTAACTTCTTCTCGGCCTTGGGAGTCTTTAGTGTCTTAATGACCGGCGGTATGAGCCTGTTAGAAATTGATCCTAAGTACATCGCAATCAAAGAAGCAGCTATTCCTGCAATGTTTGGTATAGCGACACTTATATCATTAAAAACTAAATACCCTTTGGTTCGCGTATTTCTTTTTAACGATATGGTTATGGAGACAGAGAAGATTCACACCGCATTGGAGCAGCGCGGTGCAGAACAAGCATTTGATCGCGCACTATTAGTCGCCTCAGGAATGCTTGCAGGATCATTTTTTCTATCCTCCGTCCTAAACTACATTCTTGCCCGGGTAATTTTGGTTTCACAGCCCGGCACAGAGACCTTTAACGCAGAACTGGGTAAAATGACCGCCCTTAGCTTTCCGGTTATTGCCCTACCGGCTATGCTGGTAATGATGGCCGCTTTGTTTTATCTGTTTCGGCAAATTAAGCTACTTACTCAACTCGATCTTGAAGACATTCTAAGAAATACCGACTAGGACCTTACTAATATGCTCTACGCGATTATCGCCGAAGACAAAACCGACAGCTTGGCCGAACGAATTGAAAATCGTCAGGAACACCGAGATCGTTTACAGGAATTACATGAGCAGGGTCGTTTAACCTTTGCTGGTCCCCACCCCGCTGTAGACGCCGAAGACCCTGGTGAAGCTGGATTTTCCGGCAGTTTGGTACTCGCTGACTTTGCATCCCTTGAAGATGCAAATGCGTGGGCTCAAGCCGACATTTATTCAAAGACAGGCGTATATTCGAAAGTTACCGTTAAACCTTTAAAGAGGGTATTGCCATGACAAGCCTATTTAAGATCGTTGCTTCTGGAATTTACCTAAGCCTTCTATGTTTTCTATCGATTACCGCGGCCACAGTAGTTGCTCAAGATGATCTGCCACAGCTCTACGTATCGGATAGCTTTGAAGTGCCTGTGCGTAAAACCGGTTGTAACAGTTGCATCATCGTTCACTACGGACTTCAGAGTGGAACTATGGTTTACGGTCTTGGTGAAACTATCGAAGATTGGACACTAATCCGCTCTCAGGGTGGTATCGAAGGATGGATGCCTAGTCGCTTTCTACTAGACCAACCTGTTGCCAGCGCTCGTTTAGAAATCGCTGAATCTGACGCCGCCCGTATCACTACTGAGAACCTATTTCTGAACCAGCAGCTTGATGGGCTTCTGGAAGAGCTTCTTGTAATGGGCCTATCTGTTGAGACTTTGGAGTACGAAGGAGAAGAAGGTGGGGAATCCGTGCCCGTCATGTCTATCTCTGGAGATGTTATCGGATTGAATAGCCAGAATGACGAGCTGATTCGACGCAATCAATTTCTTCAGCAGGAAATCGATATTCTGACCGCTCGCAATGACCGTTTAGAAGATAGTTCTTGGAGAGCCTGGTTTATCTACGGTGCTGCAGCTGTGTTAGCGGGGACGTTATTGAGCATTGTATTGCCAAAAATCATGCCTCGTCGAAAATACTCCGAATGGGGCTAGTTCATAGCGATTCCTCAGAGGCATAAACTATGAGCGTAGCTCTTAGTATCAATCTGAACAAAATAGCCCTGATCCGCAACTCACGTCCGGGCAATAACCCGGACGTGCAAGAATACGCGCAGCAGTGCATAGACCTTGGCTGTCAGGGCATAACTGTGCATCCTAGGCCCGACCAAAGACATATACGTGTATCCGATATAGCGCCTCTTACGGGCCTTTGCCGTCAACACGCAGACATCGAGTTCAATATAGAAGGTAATCCTCTTGAAGGAGCTCTTGGCGACTACCCGGGCTTTATTACCCTAGTAGAACAAGCATTGCCTGATCAATGTACTTTGGTCCCTGATTCTAGTGATCAGCCGACTTCGGACCATGGTTTTGATTTGACTAAAACAGGAGCCCTACTTCGACCAATAATTGAAAACCTAAAGCAGCGTGGCGTTCGAGTAAGCCTTTTTATGGATCCGGACTTGGAGCAAATCAAGCTGGCAAAAGCAGTCGGCGCCGATCGAATAGAGTTATACACGGGCCCGTTTGCCAATGCATTTGTTGACGGCGGTCATGAGAAATTGCTAGCCCAGCACATAGCCGCAGGACAACTCGCCAATAGCATTGGCTTGGGCATTAATGCCGGCCATGATCTAAACCTAAATAACCTACCGGCGTACCGTTCGGTGCCTCATTTAACTGAAGTATCTATTGGCCACGCTTTTACCTTGGATAGCCTACAAATGAGCATTGATAAAGCTATGGAATGCTACTTATCCGCTCTGGCTTAACTAAGTCATCCAGCATAAAAAAAGGCTCTTTTCAGAGCCTTTTTTTTATTTTACTTTTAAACTAAACTTTCAATTTTAACCACAAATTAAAAATTGTAGCTGTACTGCAAGCTAACACTTCTAAGTGGGCTAGGAGATTCAATAGTAATGCCCTGATCTCCAGCTGGCGCACCAAAGATCGCACCAATTGGAGCCGCTGGAGGACCATTAAAGTCAGCCGATAGCTCATTCGTGATATTAGTACCGATTAAACTCAACTGCCAATCCGCGTTGTAGCTTGAGAGGCTGAAGGTTAAATCAAACGAAGTCATGCTTTCAGATGGGAAAGTCTCGTTGATTTGGCTAACCATCTCGTCTCGGTAACGGCTGTAGCCGTTTGTAGTTAGCAACAAATCAGAACCTATTGGAGTTTCCAATACGAAACCAACGCTACTAGTCACTTTTGGCGCCTGAGCTAGATCAGTACCGTCATCAGCGTTTATCGCGTCCGCATAAGTTATACCGCCGACAAGCCTTAATGCATTTGTTGCCTGCCACTGACCATCAACCTCAATGCCTTTAGATTCCGCATCGATATTTCGAGTTAGAAAGAAAGCCGTTGTTGGCCCCAATACTTGGAAAGAGGTTTCCTGGAAATCAGTAATTTCGGTCTGAAATAATGCAATATTCAAATTTGCGGCACCACCTGCTAAAGACATTTTGGTACCTAATTCGAATGTTCTCGCCTCTTCCGTCTCTACTCGAGACCCACCGATGTCTACCCCGAGAGAAGGATCCGCGCTCTGTACTTCAGCTGATTCCGCAAAACCACCGGTCTTGCTGCCAACACCATAGGAGGCATAAATCATTGCGTTATCAGTCGCATCGTATTGGACGTTCAAGTTTCCGTTTACAAAGCTGTCGTCAAAACTTAGGGGCATATCAAAAGGAGGATTAAGAATGGTATTCCAAAGCGTCGCTTGGGTACCTTGTATTCGCTCGAATACCGCATCTTTCTGTTCGTCGGTATATCGCAGCCCCAGAGTGGTACTCAGACGATCAGTATGCTTAACCGTAACCTGACCAAATAGCGAAATAGTTTCCGTATCCTGAGTGAAGTTATTGGTATAAGAACCATTAAAGGCCTGCTGAGAGAAATCTTCGATAGCGGGTGGCGGAAAGTTAGGCGTACTAAAGTTTTGCTGTTCTGCAGACTCCCATTCGCTGCTGAAGTAAAACATCCCAGCCATATAGGAAATATCATCCTCTGCAGGAGAAGCTAAACGGAACTCTTGCGAGAATTGGCTATAGTCCTCGTCGCGCTCAAAATAGGTGCTGTAGTAGGAAACGTCACCGGGATTAAGGATCGCCCAGTTAACTTCATCGAGAGCATTACCAAAATCAAAGTCATCGAAAAACTTGATTTGGTAGTCCGCTACCGAAGTTACCGAAGTCAAAGTCAGGTTATTGAACTGATAGTCAATATTGATACTAAAGCTATCCACTGTGGTGTCGTGATTGCTCTCGCCACCAGGACACTCTGAACAAAGTGCGCTCTTAGTATCGTTAAAATCTACTTCACCAATGGCGCCCACTACTGGTGGGGGCAAATAACCGCCCTGATCTACATACTGAAAGCCGTTACCAGACCGAATGCTTTCTGAATGTTGGAATATCGCAGTGGCTGTAAGGTCATCGTTAGGCGTATAAACACCCGTTAGTCGCATACCGGTTTCCTCATCATCCGGCACATCTTGGCCGGTCAGAATATTTTTCACCCATCCCTCTTGATCAGATAGTTTGATTGCTGCGCGAACCGCAAAGTTGTCAGTCACCGGCAGATCAACACCCGCATCAATACCCCATCCGCCGTTTTCAACTTCAGCACTAGCTCGGAAATTTCCGCTTACCACATCACCGGGTTTTCTAGTGACTATGCTAATTGCACCTAGGCTAGTATTTTTACCGAGCAAGGTACTTTGGGTACCCTTAATGACTTCCATTCGCTCAACGTCAAAAAAGGCGGCGGAGTACATACGGCCTTTACCCATAAAGGTCCCGTCAAGGAAGAGTGCTACTGACTGGTCAAACGACTGCGTTCGAGCCGGTGTTCCAAGACCGCGAAGCGTCAAGGCCAAACCATCATCGGGAGCGCGTGAGAAAACCATACCTGGAACCAAGTTGGCCACTTCAAACAGGCTATCTACTCCAAATTCTGTAAGATTTTCTTCAGAGAGCGCGTTCACCGTGACTGGCACATCTTGCAATGACTGAGCGCGTTTTTGCGCGGTCACAACAATCTCTTCCAGTACACGAGGACTGCTAGTGTCTTGAGCGACGACATCAACTGCTGCGCCGGTGCTAAATACAACGGCGAGCGCTGCGGCAAAAATATTTCTACGAGTATTCACGTTATTAGTATCCCCAGTAATATTATTTACTGAAACTACTGAATAGCGGCTACTGTCGACACGTATTGCTTCTAAGCCTGTATCTACAACAAGTAACTGTAATGCATCCCAAACTAGGTACTCGCCATTTACTTGCTTTGTTCGAATACCCTGAACAATCTCGTAATCAAATAGCATTTGTACACTGGCTTGTTTTGCAAATTCATTCAGCGCAGTTCCAGCATCTAACTGGGAAATTTGAAATTGGATTGGGTTTTCTTGTGCACCCTGTTCTGTATCTTGGCTGTAAACAGCACCAGTAAAGAGCAGCATTAACAATGATAACCAAAATCTTTTTACAAACTTCCCAAGCTTAGGCATCGCTAGTTTTGCGATTGCCTTAGGGATAAAGACAGCTGAAAATGAAAAAACCACTAGTACGTTCCGAGAAACCAAAAATAAGTTAGCCCCAATCATAAGAATCGATGCCAAGGCCTGCTTGCAGAACCAACTCAGCCGACTAATAGTCTGGCCCGCGGGATATTTGAATTAGTTCGTCTGAAACCACGGCAACCTGAATATTAAATCCAAGCTCTAAGGTAGAAGCTAAGCCTTCAATATCGCCTATTTTGAAATAGCCGCCTAACCGAACGTCCTTGATATCCTCATCGAGGATTTCGATGCGCGCGTCGGTATACCGCCCTAACTCAGACACAACATAGTCGAGAGATTCGCCTCTGAACTCCAACATTCCACTTTGCCATGCTAGGCGTCTCTCCAATACATCCATGGGCTGAGTATCTAAGGAGATTTGATCACCGCTATAAAGCGCCACATTGCCTAAAGCCGAACCTTCGAAGAGGTTTTCGGATCCGGGTTCTTTAGCGGAAACCAAATATTTCTCTCCGCCACTGGTGAACTCTACGGTTCCCTCTGTCACGGAAACCTGAACTGTCCCATCAATCAGGTGCACCGCAAAGGCTGTACCCACCGCTCGAACCGAAGTTTCACCAGCATAAACCACAAAAGGCCGATCTGATTCCGGGGCGACGTCAAAGAAAGCTTCTCCAGTTTTTAGCTCAACGCTACGCTCTTCCCGTGTATAGGTGATTTCAGCTATCGAGGTAGTATTCAGATGCAAAACCGAGCCGTCCGGCAGTGATTCGCTTATTTGCTGCCCTACTTCGGTGCTGATACCCAGATCAACTACTGCCTTGGTTTCTGAAGCGGGATTTAAACTAAAGTCCGTCGGGGTAAATACCAGGACGATAAGTGCCATTGAAGCCAAGCTCGCCGCATAAGCAACGGGTCGGTTCCAGTCCCAAAGCAGGGAAAGGCGACCCGACCAACTCGTTTTATTCTTAGTGATAGCCAAATCGAGATGAGCAAGCTCACTCAATACATCCATATCTGACCATTCACTAAGCTGATCTGATAAAGCCACCCGGTGCATCGAATGTTGTTTTAACCAGTTTGTGAGCTGCTGTTTTTCAGTATTGGAGAGATCGCCGCGGTCCAGCTTGGCAAGCCATGCGCTAGCGACGAGTTCCACGGATTCGGGAAACTGGGAGACGTTATCGAGATTGTTCATTTTTGCCTCCTTTTGTAGAAGTAGCCGGCTGGGTATCGCGATTCTTCATAGACTGCCGCATTTTCTGCATACCCTTTGTTATATGGGTCTCAACCGTACTTAGGCTAATTCCCAACTCTTTTGCAATTTCTTTCTGGCTGCAGCCATATACCTTACGCAGCACAAAAACCCGACGGCATTGGATTGGCAAATCACTAACTGCCATGCAATATTCCGCAAACTGCTGCTTGCGCTCGACATACCGTTCAACGGGCTTGTCATTTATTAAGACAGTTAACTGATCAACTTCCTCTACTGGCAAAGAAACTTCTAATTGATGGTAGAGCCTCGCCTTCTCATTTAAAGCGATATTGCGAGAGGTTCTAAATAGGTAGCCTTCCGCGTCTTTGATCGAATTCGAGGTGTTATTTGCAACAGCACGCAGGTAAGTCTCCTGCACCACATCATCAATATCATGAGAGGAAGACACAATTCGGCCAAGACTGCGCCTAAGCGCTGTTTGAATCGAGAAAAAGACCTGATCTAACTGCTGTCTATCCATATAAAGCCAATATTGGAGAGGTTCGAATCTGCGTCAAAGTAGCACTTGACCGGAACTTCACCAAGCTTTATAACCTTGGCTGAAGACTTTTCATCCTTGCTGTACTTTCAACTGCGTGAGCGCCCTGCGCGATTATATGGCAGCCCCGCGCTGAGCCAATTCCGTTTTTGTGCATTCAGACATTACCGACAAAAACCTCAAATAGGACTCAGGGCCAATCACAAAAGGATGCTCTTCACCCGTTTGGCGATCAGCCAGTGCATCGAGACGAACCTCGAGGTTATTAAAGTATGGATGATTATTGAGCTCCACATCAGCGCCCATTTCTTCAGCTTTCTCAGCGAAGTGCGCTAAGGAGTCAATGTACTGCCGCAATCCATCATCTGAAATCCGGCCTTCGGCCAGAATGGTTCCACCAAACAAGGCGGCTTGGTGAGTTCTGCCTCCATCTTTTACTTCAAATATTAACCCTAGCCCTCCCGGTGTATGACCAGGTATTAGTATTGGGGTAATTTCAGTGTCTCCAAGCCTGAGAGGGATACCCTCGACCGCTGCCGTATCCTTGGTCGGGCCACCTGAATGACTAACCGCCTCCCAATCTGCCTCCGTCACAACTATTCGAGCGCCGTAGGTAGCCTGAAGATATTTGGCGCCTCCGAAATGATCTCGATGCCCATGCGCCACAATTACCAATTTAATATCCTGAGGATCCAAACCTGCTTGTATCAATCCAGGTATTAGTACCGACTCTTCTTGCCCCAGATATCCCGCATCAATTAACACTATGCCTTCAGACGTCGTAAGGGCGTAAACAACGGTCCGGCTTCGGCCAAGAATATACAAATTATCAAATAGCTGCGCGGACTCAAGTATGGGGGATACGCTGCCGTCTAGATCTTCAGGTGGTGGCCCGCAGAAAAAGTCGAATGCCTCGCGCCAGTCGTCTCCCGCCAATAACCGAGCCGCATTCCAGTGCTCTCGAACCAATACTGGGTCTGCCGCTGAGTTCGCCTGTTGTGCTTGGGCTGTTGCTACACACAAGTGCAGAGCCAAAAACAAAGTGAATATCGGTAGTAATCTAGATTCTTGATTCATATATCTCCGAACAATTCAGACTTAACTAACTTCTTGCGCTAATCCTACTCCTATTCCCCAAAAACACTCCGGCGAATATGGCTATGCCAATCAAATCGGTTACCAAGCCCTGTAACAACAGAAGTAAGCCAGCGGCAAATACCATTGCCCTAAGGGGATATGAAAGCTGGTGATTTATATAGCCAACTACCGACCCGGCAACTAAATATACACCGGTAATTCCGCTAACAACGGCAAGAGCAATATCGGTGACAGTGCCATCTAACAATAGAGCTGGACCGAAAAAGAACATAAAGGGTAATACAAAGGCAGTTATACCGTAGCCAAAAGCTGTCCAGCCGACCTTATTAATATCTGCACCAGCAATACCCGCCGCCACATAGGAAGCCAAGGCTACCGGCGGAGTGATGGTGGAAACACAGCCAAAGAAGAATACAAACATATGGGCCGTTAATAGCGGCACACCCAATTCGGCGAGAGATGGCGCCACTACCGTAGCAAGAATCAAATAGGCCGCAGTCGTGGGCAAGCCCATACCCAAAATGATGGCGGTAAACATAGTCAGCACTAGAGCGACAATAGGAATACCCCCCGAAGCAGAAATAATAATGCTGGATATTTTTATTCCCAATCCGCTTACCGCGAGATTGCCTGAGATTATTCCAGCAGCCGCACAAGCAATAGATATGGGAACCGTGCTCTGAGCGCCTTTCTGAATGGCTTCTCCGATCTTTCCAAGCAAGGAGAATCCAAATTCTCTATTCCAGATTGCGTGGGCTACAACCAATACCAGCATAGAAAAGAAACATGCTTTAAAGGGCGAGTAACCTTGCACCATAAGAACTATCAACAGCGCAAAGGGGATGAGGAAAGGAATTCCGTCCCAGAGTGTTTTGAGCAGAGACTCCTCTTCCTTTCTCGGTACCTCAGACGCTCGTGTAATACCGTTTTTCTTGGCCTGTAAATGAACCACGAACATTATTGAAGTGAAAAACAGCAAGGCCGGAATCAGCGCTGCTTTCATCACATTCACATAAGGCGTGCCGACTATCTCCGCCATAATAAAAGCCGCCGCGCCCATTACCGGCGGCAGTATTTGCCCGCCAGTGGATACGACCGCTTCAATAGCCGCAGCCTGTCTCGGTTCATATCCTTCTTTTTTCATCATAGGAATAGTGAAGGATCCGGTAACGGCAACATTACCGGCCGCAGACCCTGAGATCATTCCCAGCAGTGAACTGAATATCACCGCCGTTTTTGCGGAAGCCGCCAACATTCCTCTGGTAACTTTGCTGGCCAAGTTAAAGAAAAAATCTCCGGCACCAAACTTGTTGAGAAACGCTCCGAATAGAGAAAAAATAATAATGTAGGTAGCAGCAACGCCTAGCGGAATGCCGTAGACACCCTCGTTGGTAGTTGTCAGAAAGTTAGCTACTCTGTTTGCGCTAACGCCCCTGCCATGAAGCACTCCGGGCAAATAGGGACTAACAAAAGGATAGACCAAAAACACCAACGTAATAGCGGCTAATACGTTGCCAATACTGCGTCGAGTGGCTTCTAGTACCATAACCAGCAAAGCAACTCCTACGTATAGATCTAGGGCGTTTGTATCTCCGCCGCTTAGCGCAATAGCTTTCCAGCGGTTAAGAAAGTAGACCGCTATAGCTATAGCAAACAGCGCAGGCAGCATGCCGCTAATCAAGGCGCCTGCTTTACCACTAGAACGGTCTTGCTGATTTTGGGTTAGATAGGGCTGACTCAAAAACAAAATCACCATCATTACTGCTAGGTGAACGATGCGTATTTCCATGGTGGACAGGAGCAATATTCCTGCAACGTTAAGCAGGTGGAACAGCCCTATGGCTATGGCACATATTGCGACGACTTTAGTAAAAAATACCGGCGTCGATTGGTTTGGTTTTGAAGTAAGCATTTTAGAGTCTTCTGAATGAGTCATTTTAAATGTCTTTAATCCCCAGCGGCCGGTCTAAGGGACTGAAAATAACGAGCTGATCCAGGGTGCAGAGGAATAGGCAATTGTAACGACTGCATAGGAAATATTTGCCGGGCAATAGCATTGTTACGTCTGAACTCGTCCATGTTTCCGTAGATCGATTGGGCAATTTGAAAAACCTGCTCTTCTTCCATATCTGCTCTCACAATCACCATATTGTTTACGCCGATAACACTTATGTCTTGTTCAGTTCTATACACATCTTTGGGTAGTTCACTCAGTGTGTAATAAGGATACCTTTCGCGAACCTCAGCCAGCTTTTCCTCGGATAGCTCGATAAACGCGAGATCCTGAGTAGCGAGTGTTGCCATAACCGCAGCAGTGGGAAAGCCAGCCAAAGCTAAGGCAGCGTCGACATTGCCATCTCCAAGCTGAGTAAAGCCGTCTGTGTAGGACAAATAGCTGGGGGTTATATCTTCAATGGACATATCGTGAATTTCTAACAAGCGCTCAAGAAAGCCATAGGTTCCCCCGCCAGCAGGACCGACTGCCACTCGTTTTCCACGAAGGTCATCGAAACTTTCTATTGGTGATCCAGCTAAGGTCACCATATGCAAAATACTAGCGTGAATAGTGCCTAGCGCCAATAAGTCATGCCGCTCTGTGTAAGGCGCTTCGGCATTAACCGATAACCAAGCCATATAGGCGTTCGTGATACCCAGGTCTACTTCACCTGCGTGCACTAGTCTCGGATTTTGAATTGCGCCAGCGCTAACCACGGGCAGCATAGAAAGGTTATCGGAGTATTTAGTGACCAAATTAGAAGCGCTTTGCCCTACAGGATAAAAAGCACCTCCCAAACTTGCGGTTGCCAGATGCAACTCTTGTCTTCTTGGCTCAGCTTTGTCGCCAGACTGACTGCAGCCAACTATAAAGCTAGCGAGAAGCACCACAGACATTAGTTCGACCTTAGATTTTCTCCAGCGTCGAGTGATAGAAATCAGATTAATAATTTTGATACCCTAGTAATTGCATCTGCCCCAATTATGCTTGCTATCAATCAGCAGATTTTATGACCGATCACGCAGGAGTCTTTGAATTCGCTCCGTTTCCTCATATTAATAGATCATCTGGATTGATACAATTCAGGCCTGACAATTTACAAAGCCACATTCGACTAGCTTTAGATATCTAGCTTCCATTGGGGGAAATAATGGCCATAGCAATTCGCCGGGTAGTAACCGGTCACGATGAAGATGGGCGCGCAATTTGCGTGTCTGATAGCGCAGCAACAAACATCCTTGAACGCCCAAATCGACCGGGCGTCGCCCTGACCAATATTTGGCAGTGCGAAACTACTCCTGGGGAGTATGACGGCGCAGAAGAAACCGTCGATGGCCCCTTTGTACTGCACCCACCAGAGGGTGGAAGTGTATTTAGAATTGTTGAATTTCAGCCGGAAGATCCAGAGGTTATGAAAACCTTGGATGGCAAATCAGCGTTTGCCGAAATGGGTGCCGGAGACAATATTGTCGAAAATGCGCGACATCCGTTTATGCACAGAACCAACTCGGTCGATTACGCCATAATTCTAACTGGCGAGATTGTGATGTTATTGGATGATAGCGAAGTACTGCTTAAGACCGGAGATGTAGTGGTCCAGCGCGGTACTAATCACGCATGGTCAAACCAGGGAACTGAGACCTGTCAAATAGCATTTGTGCTGGTCGACGCAGTCGCCAAGCTAGATTGAGACTAAACCCAGTCTTCATACCCATTAATCTTTTAAACCTTAGATAAAGGCGAACAGAAAATATGAGACTTATTACCTACAGCCAAGATGGCACCGCGCAAATTGGCGTACGTCAAAATGACAGAGTTATTCCTGTCGCCAACATAGATGTAGATTTGCCCACAAGCATTCGTCAGTTACTAGCTGAAGACAAACTGTCCTTACTTGCAGAGAAGCTCGAGAACTATCAGGGTGAGAGCATCGAATTAGCTGGTATCAAATTCCTACCCCTTATTCCAGAACCCGGAAAAATTATCTGTATCGGCCGCAACTACGCCGCTCATGCCGCAGAAGGCGGAGCCGCAGTGCCGGATTACCCCGAAATCTTTTACCGTGGATCAACATCATTGATTGCACACGAAGCTCCTATTATCGCTCCGCAATGTTCAGACAAGCTGGATTACGAGGGTGAGTTTGTTTTTGTCGTCGGAAAAACCTGCCGTCATGTTTCTGAAGCCGACGCTCTCGACTACATAGCCGGTTATAGCCTCTTTAACGATGCCACATTGCGTGATTACCAGCGTTTCTCATCCCAGTGGACCATAGGCAAAAACTTCGATGATACGGGCGCATTTGGACCTGAGTTAGTCACCTCCGATGAATTACCAGAAGGCATGGCCGGGCAAACCTTAACCACCACCTTAAACGGGCAGATAATGCAGAGCGCATCTATTGATGACCTGGTATTTCCAGTGTGCTCCTTAGTTGCCATTCTAAGCGAATGCATGACTCTCGAACCTGGGGATGTTGTAGTCACAGGTACACCAGCAGGCGTGGGTTATGCGCGTAAGCCGCCTATCTGGATGAAAGCCGGTGATACGATAGAGATAGCGGTAGAGGGTTTAGGCAAGTTAACCAACAAGGTAGAAGACGAAGTGATCTAGGCTGGTGTCTCTGTCCTCTTTTCTTGTTACTGGTTTTCGCTAGCCGACTGGCAGCTCAAACAAGTATCTGATTCGGGATAGAATTGAAGCCGACCTTCGGCAATCTCTTCGCCGCAGGTCTCACAATAGCCATAGTCGCCAATCGTTAGAGCCGTTATGGCTTTGTGAGTTTTGGCAAGGCGAGCCGAGAGGCTACGTTGATTTGCCATAGCCATGTTTTGTTGCTGCATCGCATCCATTCGTGAAAGCCTGCCAATAGAGTTTTGATCCAGAACTACGGTAGCAGCACTGGAGTTTGCATCCTTTAGTGCATCCTCAAGCTCCTGCTTAAGTCCCTGTAAAACTATGAGGTAGGTTGCGGCATCGGACATAAAACATCTTCAAATATACCGGTATCAGCGCCATCTATGCTCTTAGTATTTTTCTCTCTCCAGTAACCCTCTATACCTTCGGAACCCTTGGTTTCGGTCCATTTTTTTAGCGTTGGCCGCTCACCTACCAAATCATAAAAAGGCACAGCAAATCCGCAGGATGTTTGCACAAGGTCAATATCAATTTCGAAAAACTGCCTAGCGCCAGCATGTTTGGGGAACAGTAACGCCAAGTCGTCCCAGTTTGAATTTCTCGGGTGAATAACTTTAGCCGTTCCATAGAGCCGCATAATCAGTGGCTGCTTATCGTAGGAACAAAACATAACCGTCATTCTGCCACTCTCAAGCACATGGGCCGCAGAGTCATTACCGCTGCCGGTTAGGTTCAGCCAAACCACCTTGGTGGCATCGATAACCCTAAAGCTATCCATACCTTTTGGAGAAACATTTACTCGCCCCTCTTTACCCGCAGTGCCAATAAAAAACATATGCTGTTTTTTGATAAAGTCGATATGTTTATCGGTAAGCGCTTCAAATTTTTCTGACATGGGAGTTCCTCAATTGGGATCTAAGTGCCATCAATTGAAACCTAGTAATTATTTCTTTTGGCTCAATGCTATGCCAAACGAAGTAAGTATTTTTCGCTCGCAAACTCAATGGTATCGCCGGCACTCATTTTTTTGCGCTTTCTGGTTTCAACCTCACCGTTAACAGTAACCAGTCCGCCAGCGATAATAGACTTTGCTTCGCCACCGCTAGATGCAATGCCTTCAAATTTTAGAATCTTATAGAGCTCTACAGGCTCTTTATTAATCTCTACTTCTGTCATCAATATTTTCTCAGTTTCTACGCTCTGCAAAGTAACTCAGATTTGCCTTCTTTTACACAAAATCAGTGATTCCTTTCTACTTCCGCGTCCGAATAGCAGACAAAAATATTCAACATGATTTTGCAATAATAAGGAATTGCGGACATATTCCCCATTTTAAAAAAGGATTTCCTGTGCAGATGATTAATTCTAGGTAGGTATAGGCAATAAATATTCCTGTGGATTTTATGCTGGCGTCGTCGAATTTATTGATCAATTGATCTGTACCGGATAATTATGAAAACGTTTTTAAAACTAGTCTCCTTCAATAAGATGCATCGGACGCTATCTATAATCTGTTTACTGAGCACATTGGTTGCTTGCGGCGGCGGTGGTGGCTCCGCTGGTGGAGGTTCTAATACGCCAGATTCAGGTGGGCCTGTGCCTGATACCACGGCTCCAACATTAAGCATCACTCCTGCCGGAAGTGGTCAGACCGTCAACGAAGGTGACTCAATTAGTTTTACCGGCACTGCCTCTGACACGATCGATGGAAATATCTCCACAAATATAATCTGGTCCCTAGACGGAACGGCGCAAACCACCGCAGGGAATTGGAACGCGACATTTCCGACTGCCGGCGGCTTTAGCGTTACAGCAAACATTTCCGACGCAGCCAATAATGCTGCCACCGAGATTACTTATACCGTCACAGTAGTTGCTGCAGGTGGCGGAGGCGGAGGTGGCGGGTCAAGTACTAGCAATCCTGATTTGAACGAAACCACAAATGGTTTCAAAGACGCGATTCTGCTGAGCCTGAGTCCTGATTGCACAGCTTATGCGACGGATACTGAGGCCAACTGGGATCTAGGACTAAGTGCCGTTGACTACGATTCTCACGGCATTACAGATACTTCAAATCTGACAAATACCGATCCCTTTTTCCCTGGAACAAATACGTCCAGTTACGTGAGAATGGACTTAGTAATCGCCACTAGCTGGAATCAGCCCACTTACGATTACGACAATGTCGCCCAAACAAATGATCTCAACACCGCCACCCATTGCCGTATGTTTTCCAATATGGTTCCCAACCACGATTTTGGTTTGCCAGTTGAAGGCCCCAATGGCAATGGCTGGATCAATGCGATCGATCATCAAGACTGGCAGGTAACCTATATTCCAGTAAGCCCGACGCTCTCCACCAGCCCTGGTGTGCCCTTTGATACGCCAAGAAATCCCACGGTCTATATGGATTACGACGGAATCATCCTGAACGGGGTTGGTATCGCCATGGACTCGGGCTTCTGCTACCGCACTTATATTGATACAGGGGCGCTTTCCCTGCAGTCAAACGACGCTGGTAACTCATCCGGCTGTGGCGGCAACCAGGGCTGGCACGAACTTCCAGCCTATAATATATTTGATCCATCCGAGCCTGAAATGGCCGCAAATTTTGACCCCTACTTTGCCCATGGCTTTGTTGGCACATACCACTATCACGCTATTACGCACCCGCTCACTGATAATACCGAGCAGACTGCAGCGCCACATGATTCGTCCGGCAACGATATATCCTCCCCGGTTATAGGTTTTGCGGCTGATGGGTTCCCCATTTACGGACACTGGTTTGAAGACGGTGCCGGAAATATCGTTCAAGCAGAATCTGGATACAGCCTTATTAATAGCGGTATAAATCCAGATGCATCTGGATTCGGACAAACTCGCGCCGAACAAGGCACGGAATTGAATGGCATTCCACCAACGCAAGCCGACTTGGATCACCACAATGATGTGGCTTGGGTTGGTGGCACTCTCTCTCCAGATGGCACTGCCAGAGACTATCGCTTTTTCGGTGACCCTCTCGGCGGCGGCTTTGTATCTTTCGGACTAGAGCTTGGGCGGTACGAATGGGATTGGGAATACGACAGCGGTAATACCGGAAATCTTGACCAGTGCAACGGTAGAACAAACGCAGCGGGAGATTTTGTTGGTTACTACGTTACAGATAAGTACCCCTTTACTCCTCCCTGTACTTGGGGCGATCGCGAACTATCTTTTGGCAAGGCACCACCCCATATGCCTGTAGGGTTTGGTAATGGCACCAACGAAGAAAGTCCCGCAGATCAGACTATTAATGGGCATATGCCAGTTCCCGCTATTATTCAGTAGCAGCTATTTATCAGATAATTAATAGGAAGGGGCTTAACGCCCCTTCTTTTATTTTACCGAATAGCCCTACCCTCAAGGCAGGCCGTTAAGGCTCGTCGATAATTCGATTGCCTCAACGCTCTTTCGGCTTTAGTGCGATTTATCTCGGCGGTTCGTCGAGCAACTTCCGCTGCGGTTTGTTGATCAGCATCCTGTCTGCCCTGCTGCTCAGCTACTCCACCGATCATTGAACCGATAATTGCACCCATAACCGCGCCTTTACCTGCATTTGCATCCTGAGAACCAACTACAGCCCCAGCCGCGGCTCCAACTATGGCCCCGGTTTCGATGGCGCCTTCAGCTTCGTTAGCTACTCTAGGAACTCTCACCATACTTGGTGGCTCTTCACCAAAGTCTGTTGGATCAAATTCACTCTCATCTGCTGCCCAGCGATGACATTCATATCGATCGCTACTCAATTGCTCATCGCTTTGACCTTGCCCTGGATACACATACAAACCCCGTGAATTTACCCCTCCACAAACCAGAAGGCAACCGATAACTAAGATACTAAAAGGTACTGTTTTCTTTGAACGACTCATATCTGCTCCCATTTAACGGTATAGCCGCGACCTTCAAGACAAGCTGAAATTACTCGTCGATAGTTGCTGGCTAAATCTGAATTTTGATTGGCTGTGCTATTGGCTTCACTAGGATCAAACCCGGTCTGACCCGAGGCCCATAAATAACAGTCATAACGATCTCTATCTCGCTGCTCATCTGACTGTCCCTCAGCGGGATAAAACGAACAGCTCACCGCTAGATTCACTTGCGGAGGCAACCTCTGTCTCGGCGCCCACAGACTCTTCCACCACTATGTAATCACGCCGATTGTCCCATAGGTAGTAGGTGTAGTTCGCATAGAAGTAGCGCTGGGAACCAATAAGAAAACCAATATGATTGTTAGGAAGCTGACGCACTCTTGATGACAATGGCGCATTCACTACTACGTAGAAGCCCTGATTATCCCTGCGATAAAACTACCATTGGAATATTGGTAGTTATTCCGCCCCAGCTGAATAACCTAATGTGCGGAGGGAAGGGTCTGTACTCGATGACCAATGGGCGCATATGTTGATCTACTATATTCAACCTGACCTCGATCGGGACCTCTATCAGGAGAACCTCGACCCTGTGCTGTCGCCTGAATAAGCAATAAAAGAAAAATTAAACTACATACTGCTGCTAGATAAACTGACCTATTTGGATACAGGTTCATATAATCTCCTTGGAATATTCCATCTGCATTATTTGACCGTTCCTAATCGAGAGCGTTGTAGTTAAAATGGCTTCTCCGCGAAATCTTCACAATGATATGAATCAAACAAACAAACCTTGCCGCAAGGCTCGTATGCAACTGGCTTAGAGATGACAGACTCCGAGGAATACCTCGCCAAAAAGGCTCGATTCGAGCAACTTCTTACCGTCTATGGTCGTAAACCCGTTTTAGAGGCTATTTGCGATCCCGGTCTGCAGCCGGAACGATTGCATCTATCCAAGAACAATCGCTCAGCAAGTATCCTTGATGAAATCCAGCAACAGGCTGATGAACGTGGTGTTGAAGTACGTATCCATGAACCCTCTGCCCTCGCCCGCATTTCCAAAAATGCAAAGCAGGATCAGGGTGTAGCCTTAGATGTTCGATGCCCAGACCACCAACAGCTAGAAGCCTTCTTGGCCTCGCCACCAGACCAATTCCGCTTGATTGCTTTGGACGGAATAACCAACCCACAAAACCTGGGAATGATTATTCGTTCTGTGGCAGCCAGCCCCTGCGACGGACTTCTCATCAGTAAATCGGACACACCTAAACTATCGCCTCTCGTTATTAAGGCAAGCGCCGGATCGCTATTTAAAGCGCCATTGATTCGATTGGATAAGCTCGAAGTTGGCCTAAAGCAACTACAAAAACTAGGCACAGAAATTTGCGTACTAGACAGTAATTCCAATACAGACTTTTCTGCACTGAGTAAGAAAGATCGTATTGTTTATGTATTGGGAAATGAAACGGAAGGCGTATCTAAAGAGATCAAGAGAATCGCTAGTCAGCGAGTCGCTATCCCCATGAACCGGGGCGTTGAATCTTTGAATGTCGCAATAACTGCCGCGCTTGTTGCCTTCAACAGCTAAGAATACTGTCTAGGCAGATACTAGGGACTGCACCAGATTAAAATCCAGCGCTACTAACCCAAGAAATACCACAAAGAGAATAAGGCTCTTCCAACGATACTGTTTGGCAAGTTTAAGTGGGTTCTTACTGGCAAGAATAAAGTGTTGGTATCTAACCGGGGATCGACAAAGGATATGTGCCGGTTCGCTGTCATAGTTTTCCAATACGTAAGAGTGAGCCTCGCCCGCCGCTACTTGCCGTGCCCTATTCCATTCTTTCAAATCAACTTCGCCATCTTGGTTAGCATCAAATTTTGCTAAAAGAGCCGTGTGATCGGACTTCCACTCATTCAGTATTTCGGAAGCCCTGGTTTCGGTTTGCTCACTAGCGCTTTCCGCATGGATGGTCTGAAACAATCCTAGGCCGTAGAGCAAGTCATTTGGGTGAATGCGCGATTCAGAATATCGGTATCTAGACCCACCCATAAATAAACTCGAACCAGCCCTGCTAGAACTAGCCAATGGTACTTCTGAATTGCCGTGCCATGTGGTCTTGGTACGTGGGCTAATGTCTGCGCCTTCTGGATGGATATGACAAACACCCGTATCGTCTTCCAGAAAAAAGCTGCGCTCACTAGTTCCAGAACGAGTAACTCGCCAGCTAGACCGCTTTCCAGAGGTTTCATAGCGCTCAACCTGAAACCGGTACCATAAAACAGGGAGAATTGGTTAAAGGGGCTGAGAGCAATGCTTGATCGGCTTTGGCGCTACCTATAAGTTCGACGCAGCCCTGAGCAGCAGAATCGATTTTGGAAGTCGGCGTATCTTCGATACTCCGGGCCTTGCGAAGCGCCATCCAAGATATTCTTAAGCAGATAAAGCGCATATGGTGACAAAAGCTAAGGTGATCCATAACTCGGTCATATTGGTAGGTTCCCAGCTGCAATCTCAATAGCCGCTAATTGAACAGCTCTTTGATACTTACGTCTTTTAGCTCTTCGTCTTCGAACTCTAGTAGTTCAAAAGCCTTAAACCTGAAGAAGTTGGCAATGACCGCATCAGGAAACTGCTCGATGCGCACATTGTTGTTATTGACGGACTCGTTGTAGACCTCACGGCGATCAGAAATAGAGTTTTCCAAATCCGTAATACGATGCTGTAGATGTTGAAAGCTCTGATCGGCCTTTAACTCAGGGTAGTCTTCGACTACGGCAAACAATTTACCTAACCCTGCACGCATTGCGGTTTCAGCAACACCCAGGGCAGCCATATCGCCGCTCTGTTGCGCGCCAGCAACTTTACTGCGCGCTTCCGTTATTTAGTTAAGAGTATTTTGTTCGTGCGCCATATAGCGCCGACAGGTTTCTACCAACTTTGGGAGTTCGTCATGTCGCTGTTTCAACAGTACATCAATATTGGCCAAATACTTTGAAACAGCATGTTTCAAAGAAACCAAATTGTTGTAGATCATCATCAGGTATCCGGCAAAAAACACCAGAACGGCAATAGCAATCCAATTTCCCATAGCTTAATCCTCGCTGCGGTTAACTAGGCGCTGGGTTCAGTGCCTTAACCATTTATTTGCGTCCCTATTCTTCCAGAATACGTATTTCTGCGATACCGGAATCTCTAAGAGGCTGCTCTATTAATGACAAATCGCCGACGATTAGCCAAATCGAATTTTCCGGCAATATTTGCTCTGCGGCAACCGCAGATATTTCTTCAACCTGCATATTCCGAAGTTGCTCTTGAGAGGTTTCAAAGAAGTCTAACGGACGATTATAGCTAACTATATCAAGCATATAGCCGCGCACTGCGCCCGCAGTTTCTAAGCGACCCGGGAGGCTGCGCAATAATCCTTCACGATTTCTATCCAACTCCTCTTGAGTAATCGGGTTCGTAGTTGTGTATTCCTCTACCTCGCGGAATATCTCCAACATAGATTCTAGTGTTTTATCTGATTGCACAGGAGCGTAATAAATCAGCGGGCGCTGGGCCCGTGAATCAGGAAGGAAGGAACGTGCACCGTAGGCCCACCCCTTGTCTTCACGAAGGTTCATATTGAGACGAGCATTGAAGGTACCACCCAATGCTCGGATAGCCATATCCAGCATTTCTGTTTGCTCCCAATTGGAAGCTGGCATCAGCTGGCCACCGATAATCATAGATTGCGGCGCATCTGCTTTGTCTAATAGATAGATAACTCCCGCATCTGCGGTAACACCTTCCAAAGGGAGCTCTTTGGCACCCAAGGCAACTTCAGGTGCCTGCCAATCTCCAAAGGCCCTCTCTAATTCAGGCTGAATTTCCTCACGACTCATTGAACCAACCACTACTAAAGTGGCGTTATCCGGACGAATCCACTGATTGTAGAAATCCATCAAATGATTGCGCTGAATGCTAGCAATCGACTCTTCAGTGCCAGAGCCAGTCAATGGTATTCCGTAGGGATGCCCTTCTGGATATAGCAAAGGCGGCAAATTCCGCAACGCTAACTGCTGTGGGTCTGCTTTCTCTCGTGCTATGCCCGCCAATGCGCCAATACGTATACGTTCAAGATCGGCTTCGGGAAAAATTGGATTGCGGATGATCTCTGCATAAAGCTCCACCGATTCCCGAAGGTTTGCTTCAAGTGCACTTAAACTCACCTGAGTATTATCCACAGACGAGCCTGCGCCAATGCTTGCTCCTAAACGCTCTTCTAAGTCCGCTAGTTCGAGCGCATCATATTTGTCAGTACCCTCGTCGAGCATGCTTCCGGTCAAACCGGCAGTTCCCAATATATTGCCTGCATCTGCCGAATAACCGGCATCAAAGATCATCGTCATTCCTACTAAGGGCAAAGTTCCGCGTTCTACTAGTAGCACTGGAATACCATTTCCCAGTTCGAATGTTTCGATTTCAGGGAACTCTAGAGCTGGTGCCTCACCTGCTCCCGGAAGTTCTGATCTGTCAGCGCCTGTTTCCGCCGTCTGGTAGTTTGGTTGCGGATGAACTTCAAGGTTGTAGTCACCACTAGATAACCAAGTGCGTGCAGCATCTCTGACCTGCCTGCTAGTGGCTGATTCCCATAGGCGCATATCTTCCTCAAAGGCTGAGGCGTCGCCTAAGTAGGTCTCAAAGGTAGCCAGTAGCTGAGATTTTCCGCTGAATCCACCCACTTTTTCTAAGCCGCGAATCATGCCGGAGAAGTAAGATGCTTTTACCCTTTCAAGTTCATCACGAGTAGGTCCATCATCCAAGAAATCCTGCAACTCTTCATTAATCGCAGCTTCTATAGTTTCCAATTCTACGCCTTCTTTTGCGTAGGCCTCCATCTCAAACATACCGGCAATTTCGAATCCGGATTGGCTTGCAGAGACGCTCGTAGCAATCTGATCTTCATATACTAAGCGGGTATAGAGTCGACTATTTTTTCCACCGCCCAGTATGGAACCTGCAATTTCCAGATATACCGTGTCCACAGCTCCGAACTGAGGCGTATTCCAGACTTTAGTCAGTCGTGCTTGAGGCACATCATCGACCATTATGTCCCTAGTGCTCTCATTCCGTTTGGCAATCCAGAGTTCTGGTCTACTGATAGCTGGTCCCGCTGGGATATCGCCAAAATAGTGATTAACCCTTTCAAATACGTGCTCGGGGTCAACATCTCCAGCCACTACCAGAACCGCATTATCTGCGCCGTAATAGGTTTCAAACCACTCCTTTACATCGTCTAAAGAGGCAGCATTCAAATCTTCCATTGAGCCAATAGTTGACCATCGGTATGGGTGTCCTTCGGGATACATTGCAGCAAGCTGCAGATATTCAGCTCCACCGTAAGCTCGGTTGTCACCTTGGCGTTTCTCGTTTTGAACAACCGCTCGCTGCTCATCAAGTTTTTCCTGAGTAATGACACCTAACAAATGGCCCATTCGATCAGATTCAAGCCAGAGAACAAGGTCCAATGCGGGGGTCGGAACCGTTTGAAAATAGTTAGTGCGATCAAACCAGGTGGTGCCATTGAGGTCAGTACCACCCGCTAGCTCCAAAGGAAGAAACCACTCACCGTCGTAGTTTTCGGAACCATTAAACATTAGGTGCTCGAAAAGGTGCGCAAAACCGGTTATGCCCGGCCGCTCATTTTTTGAGCCAACGTGATACCAGATATTGACTGCTACAATAGGCGCCTTGTTATCTTCATGAACTAACAGGGTTAGGCCGTTATCTAGGGTATATCTGGTGTAGGGAATTTCGATGCTATCCGCATACTGCGCTTGCGCAAAGGTTGCCGCCAAGCAAAGACTCAAGCCTAGCGTTATTAGATATTTCAATTTATTCCCCTCGTTTATTTTTAAAGTGCCTAAATAGTAAAATCACTAGGACAAAGAGTGCAGCCGGGACAATTAACAGGGCCACCATTAGAATACTGAGCAAGGTAGCCTCAGCCATTTCGGCCCAGGGCACGCCCCAGCCGTACACCGCAAGAGCAACTAATATACCACCAGCTATGACGCTAGTGGTTATAGGTCGACCCCGGGTAATCCTACGAAAAATCATCGGTAAACTCCGCCAATACTATTAATCACAACGTTCATATTGCCCCGCGTATCTACTCGCTCGTTGTTGAACTCTGGAGGCCACCGCAAGCAACCAATCTTTACTACGATAACTACCAGAATTAAAGCCACCATGGCCTTCGTGGTAAGCCAAATACAGAGAGGAAGCATCACTTTGACTTATACCGCTTAGCTCTCCACTCATTCTGTTATACCAACCGATAAAATCGATGGCATCGTCAAAATCGTCCCTGTCTCCATTTCGGCCGGTACGTTGCTCATACCATCGCCAGGTTTCGTCTTTGACTTGGGAATAGCCATATGCGCTGCTTTGGCGCCACCACATTGGCAACCCCAATATACGAACCCGAGGTGGTTTGGCATCATCGATAAAGGAAGACTCTTGATACATGATCGCCATCATTATCGGAATGGATGCGTCCCAGCGTTTGGCGGCATCTTTAGCATCACCATGCCAGCCCCATTTGTCATCAAAGATATCGCATATATTTTCGGGGTTTTCCGGAGGACCAAATACACAGCCGCTCAACAGGAGCGCTGTCAGCACTAGTGCGCCAAAAGGGAATAAAGAGCGGAATGAACTCACGCTGAATACGTCTCCAATAAATTCAATAAATCTTGTTCCGATAATACCGGAATACCAAGTTTTTCGGCTTTAGTAAGTTTTGATCCAGCACCAGGGCCCGCCACTAGAGCGCTGGTTTTGGCCGAAACAGAACCAGAGACCTTTGCGCCTAACGCCTGTATCTGGCGGCCAGCTTCATCACGGGTGAAGCTTTCCAAACTACCGGTCAAAACATAGGTATTTCCAAACAAGGGCATATTAGTGGAAGGTTTCTCAATACTCGGCCAATTAATCCCACTTGCCAATAATTCATCAATTACCGCTAGATTATCTTCGTTATCAAAGAAACCTCTAAGGTGCCCTGCCACTATGGGTCCGACATCTGGTACCTGCACTAGTTCATCCAAACTCGCTTTTTGGCAGTCTTGTAAATTGCCAAAATGATTTGCCAGAGCTAAGGCAGTTACCTCTCCGACCTCACGAATTCCCAGTGCGTATATAAATCGCGGCAAAATAGTCTCTTTTGATGCTTCGATAGCGCGAACTAGATTACTCGCTGATTTATCTGCCATGCGCTCCAAGTTGGCGACTGCTGAAATATCTAAGTGATAGATATCTGCCGGTGAATGCAGTATTGGCGGATCTTCCAGGACCATCTGCTCAATTAATTTATTTCCCAACCTATCTATATCCATTGCTTTACGGGATACAAAATGACGCAGCGCCTCAATCCGCTGTGCAGAGCAAACAAGGCCGCCTGTGCATCTGATGACCACTTCACCTTCGATCTGCTCGACCTCGGAATCACAAACCGGACAGCGAGCCGGAAACTCTATCTCTGCGCCGCCCCCCGGTTTACTAACACTCACAATTTTTGGGATAACATCCCCTGCCCGCCGGACTATTACCTCATCCCCGATCTTTACCCCTAAACGGTCGATTTCATCACGGTTGTGTAGTGTGGCGTTGCTAACCGTTACACCACCAACAAATATCGATTCTAATCTGGCGACCGGGGTTATCGCTCCCGTGCGACCCACCTGAAAATCTACATTGAGTAGCTTGGTGCTCTTTTCCTGGGCCGGAAATTTTCTGGCGATGGCCCAGCGCGGAGCTCTTGATACAAAGCCCAGTTTCTCTTGCAACTCAAGTGAGTTCACCTTGTAAACAATGCCATCGATATCGTATTCGAGAAACTCTCTTTTGGTGGCTATGTCCTGATAGTAGGATTTGCACTCGTCGGGCCCGGTTACACACTGCATAAGCGGATTTATAACAAAGCCAAGCTCGCCCAAGCGCTGCAATACCTTCCAATGCGTATCCGCAGGAGAGCCCTCAGCCAATAGAAAGCCATCAGCGGACAAAAAGCCCGAACCACTTTCAACAAAGCCAAGGCTGTATGCCATCATCATCAAAGATCTTTCAGCGGTAACCGTTGAATCCAGTTGTCGCAGACTTCCAGCTGCTGCATTGCGAGGGTTCACTAATGGGTTGGTGCCGTCTTTAAGCGCTTTTTTGTTGTATGCTTCAAAGACCAGCAGAGGCATAAATATTTCACCGCGGACTTCCAAAAGCTCGGGAACATTGGCAACTTTCAGTTTTAACGGAATGGAACTAATGGTTCGGACGTTGGCGGTTATATCTTCGCCGCTTCTACCATCACCGCGAGTTACCGCATATTCAAGCACGCCCTTTCGGTACATCAGGCTTACGGCTATACCATCCAATTTTGGCTCAGCGACCAATTCAGGTTTTTCTTCAGTTTTCAGGCGTGAACAAAGGCGATCTATGAAAGCGGAGACTTCGTTGTCGTCGAAAGCATTGTCCAAAGACAACATCGGCATACGATGATCTATTTGCTTGAATTCGCCGGCTGGCGAAGCCCCAACTCTCCGGGTCGGCGAATCGGAGGTTACTAAAGAGGGGTTTTGGGCTTCAATTTCCTGCAGCCGCCGCATTATTAGATCGTATTCAGCGTCCGTGATGCTTGGAGCATCCTGCTGATAATAGCGTTGATTGTGAGACTGGATTTTTGTTCGAAGTTGGTCTGCTTCTTTTTCGAGATCAGCGCTGCTCATAGATCGATATTATCCCGGCAGGTTTTCGCGCTGAAAATCGCCCATTCGAGTACGAATTTCTTCAACACGTTGATGTGTCAAGTAGTTACGCTCCAGGTCCTTCAATTCCCCACCCAGCTTTGAAGCCACGCCCCGCGCAGCGGAAAGCAATTGGTTAAAGGTTTGCAGGTTAGATACACCGGGGGTCATCGTCATAAAAAAGCAAATGCCGGGCGTATAGAAGTATTCGAGCTTTTCAATCGGAAAGGTTCCAGGATTCAATATATTTGCCGCACTGAATCGAATAGTTTCACTGCCGGAACCAGAGGTAAAATGGAAAATATCCATATTTCCCTGATTTAGACTTTGCGATTCCAAAGCTGCTTTTAGCTCGGTACCCAGAAATTCATCGCCGTGCTCCATGCACATCAGGTTAATAATAATTACTTCGTCTGGCGTGGTTCTTGGTTCTGGAGCAGTTTGTTCTGAAGCGGTTGATTCAAAAGTAACTCCATCTGATAAGGCTGTCTCTTCATCGGCCGTCGAAACTGATGGCTCTATGCCATTATTTGGTTCTGCCTCGAGGTCCGCGGTTACTTCTGGTTCAGCATTTTGCGCAATGGGCTCAGGCCTTTCATGGCCACGAGGAAGCTTTTCGGTAGTTTCTGGATCACTAAATAGGATGCTGTGATCGACTTCTTCTTGTTCCACTAAAGGGTGATTTTTATACGCCGAGGGCTCTTCATTAGCTGAGGGCCCTTTATCCGCTGATGGCTCTTCAACAATCTCAGGAACTATTTCTTCGCTAACTAGAGGCTCTTCAACAACCAAAGGTGCATCTCCGACTTCTTCCGTTGGATCTAGCAGGACCGGAATATGGGGATCTTTAGCTTCATCCTGATCAACACCAAGATCCAAGGCTCCCTGTTCAGAAGGACTGCGCAGCTTAGGTCTGTTTGCTTCTGCTTGTTCTCTAATTCGATTATTCACGGTATGAATATCCTCCGGATCACGGTGCCCTACTACGCGAGAACCACCCCCAGGTAGTTCACTGCGAAAATCATCTTCATAGTCTTCGTCACCGGAAGTCTGGTAACGCAGTCGAGTTTTGATACGCGCATACTTTAAATAACGATATCGCTTTATACCCCAGACTACTCCTGCGTAGGCAGTGATCAGCGTTATAAGAATTAAAAGGATTTGCAGGCTATTCACGTCTAGCTACCAACCAGTTCAACTGCTTTATTAACATCAACAGTCACCAGTCTGGATACACCGGCTTCATGCATGGTCACACCCATAAGGTGATCAGCCATTTCCATAGTCACTTTGTTATGGGTAATAAAGATAAATTGCACTTGCTGAGACATGGTCTTAACCAGAGCGGCAAAGCGAGCGACGTTAGCGTCATCTAACGGAGCATCAACTTCATCCAACATACAAAACGGAGCTGGGTTCAGTTGGAAAATTGCAAATACCAGCGCTATTGCGGTTAGCGCTTTCTCGCCACCGGACAACAGCTGAATAGTTGCGTTTCTCTTCCCCGGCGGGCGAGCCATAATAGAAATACCGGTCTCCAGGAGATCATCATCCGTCAAATCAAGGTAGGCGTGACCGCCACCAAACAACTGAGGGAATAGCGTCTTAAACCCAGAATTAATGCGGTCGTAAGTTTCCTTAAAGCGCGTCCGGGTTTCCTTATCGATCTTCCGAATTGCGCTTTCCAATGTTGAAAGCGCTTCTTCCAGTTCGTCATTCTGCGCATCAAGGTAACTCTTGCGCTCGGACTCTTCCTTAAATTCATCAATGGCCGCTAAGTTAATCGGGCCAAGTCGATCGATGCGGGTGCGCAGCGAACTGAGTTGCTCTTCCCAGACATCCTGCTGTGCGTCGTCAGGCAATTTTTCCAGCAGTTCTGCTGGAGTAATGTCCTCGAGTTGTTCCGCCAAAGTCTTGCATCGGGTAATAACCTCTTGGGCGTCCAGTTTCTTCTGTTGAAGAATTTCCCGCTGCTCTTGAATCTTCTGCTGCAATGCCTGCTTGTTACGATCAAATTCTTGAAGCTCTGACTCTTTGTTCTGAACCAAAGCCCGAACTTCCGTTAGCGCTTTTTCTGTCTCTAGTCGCTTGTTTACCCTCTGATTCAGCTGGGACTGCATTTCATCGACAGGGCTGTCATCAGTTTTAGCGGCTTCTTGTAGGCTCGACTCTTGTTCTTGAACCTGCTCTAACTGGCGTTCCAAACGGCTTATCGCTTCAACAACGGCAGTCAACTGGGTTTTTACTGTCTGCTCTCGAAGTTGCAGCTGCTGCGCACTCTGACGTGACTGCTGGTCTTTACTTCGCGCCAGTGACAAGGCTTCTTGCTGCTCTTGCCTTTGTTGCTGCAGTGAGCCGCGTTGGCGATTAAGCTCGTCCATGGTTTCGATTCCCACAGCCAAATCCGTGCGGGTTTGTTTCAAAGAGGCGTCATCTTCGGTTATTCGAGTTTCTGTGGTGGCAATCTCTTGCAGCTGAGAATCTCGGGTATGCAGAATTTGATCGTATTTGCTTTTAGCCCCGGAATACTCTGTAGCCGCTTTATTTGCATGCAGTGTATTTTCCGATAGGGCTTCGCGAACTTCTTTCAGATTGTGCTCATTATCGGACAACGCAGTGCGGGCAAGATCAACAGCAAATGCCAGTCCCGCTTCATCTTTGTTTAGCTCAATTAGCCCAGCATTTAAATCGTCAATTTCAGATTTGCGACTCAGCACTCCCGGATCTTTAGCACTTGAAGGACGAACACGGCACCAGCCCTGACCGAACCACAGTCCATCAGCGGTAATCACCGATTCACCTTCAGAGAGACTAGTGCGCATAGAAAGCGCCTGATCCAAAGAGTCCGCAGTTTTGATTCTATTTAATAGGTTTTGGGCAGCCGGACTATCAACTTTAGTTGCCAGAGAAGCGGCATCTATATTAGCTACCCTTGTATCAGACTCGATTAGTGAAACGGTATCTCCCTCGAAGGAGACAAGGGCCTTTTCGTATTGCGCTAAACCGGAAACACTCAGGGAAGATATAAAGGGTTCTAATACCATTTCAACGGCATTTTCCCAGCCCTTCTCGACATTGAGCTGATCAGCCAGTATCTGGTTGTCAGTAAGCGAGTTTTCCTGCAACCATGCGTCGGAGGACATTTCGCTTCTACCCAGAGCGGCTTCGTAGAGTTCGATAAGGGAGTCATGCCGCCCCAGATCAACGCTCACTTTCTGACGAACTTTATTCAACTTGTCCAGGCTATCTCTTTCAGTGTGCCGCTGGTCTAGAACTTCCGCAGCAAGGTCAGCTTCGCGCTGACGTTTTTCAGCTAAAGAAGCATCCAGTTGGTTCTTTTGAGTTTCTAGAACATCCAGCTCAGTTTTTAAGCCCTGCAGCTTTTCATCACTTACCGCCAGTTCTTTAAGCTTTAACAGGCGTTCCTGCATTTGCTGCAATGAGGTTTCAAGATGTTTGATACTGGATTGGCGTACTTCCGCATCACGCTGAGCAGTTGAAGACTCGGTGGTAAAAGTGTCCCAGCGGCCCTGCCAGTCGGCAACCTGAGTTTCGATGCTAGCTAAACTCTTGCGCGCTTCGTCAGCCTCAAGAGTAGCTTTCTCGCCCTGACTTTGAAGCTCGGCAATTTCCGCTTCCCAGCCTGCGCATTTGTTTTTATCCTGCTGAAGATGCTCGCGCATCTGCGTGCCACTTTCCTGAGCTCGGTGCAGGTCTTCAAGAAGTTTCTTGCTGGTTGAGCGCTGATGTTCTACCTGCTGCTCAAGTCGGGCTATCTCAGCGCCTTCGCTGTAGTATTTTCCCTGAACACCAGTGAATACTTCATTCTGCTCGGCTAGTTCTGCCCGCAGTCGCTCTATACCCGTATCCCCAGCAAGATTGTCAGTAACCAGTTTCTCTAGTTCTAGATCCTGCGCGCGAATCTGCTCTCTTTGCTTCTCCGCAGAAGTATCCATATCTCGCCACTTCAGAGCTATAAGCTGTTGGCTAAGCTCGCGCTCTTCGCCTTTGTATTCTCTATAACGTTCAGCGGCACTTGCTTGACGTTTCAATCTGCTTATAACCCGCTCTAGCTCCTCACGAATGTCCGTAAGTCGCTCGAGGTTCTCGCGAGTTCTTCTAATTCTATTTTCGGTATCACGGCGTCGTTCTTTATATTTTGATATACCTGCCGCTTCTTCGATGTAGACACGCAAATCTTCAGGTCTGGCCGTAACCAGGTTTGAGATCATGCCCTGCTCGATAATTGAATAACTGCGCGGACCCAGACCCGTGCCAAGGAATATATCCATTACGTCGCGCCGGCGACACTTGCTGCCATTCAAAAAGTAATCCGATACGCTTTCTCGGCTTACGCGCCGACGTACAGATATTTCGGAGAAAGCTGCGTATTCGCCACCAATGCGACCTTCCGAGTTATCGAATATGAGTTCAATGCTCGCCTGACCCACCGGCTTGCGGCCACCAGAGCCATTAAAAATAACATCGGTAATTGATTCACCACGCAATTGCTTGGCAGAGCTCTCGCCCATTACCCAGCGAACTGCATCGATAATATTGGATTTGCCGCAGCCGTTAGGGCCGACTACACCGCACAGGGCGGAAGGGAAGTTAACTGTGGTTGGATCTACAAAAGATTTGAAGCCAGATAGCTTCATACACTTCAAACGCACGATATAAATTCCGCTTTAAATTTGAAAGGATTTAGGGTCGATTGAAGGCATTGTACTTAAGAAAGTACGCACTTATATAGGTCTCTAGATTTTATTTTATTTTATTTTTGTTTTAAGAGCGTCTTATTTTGGCTTGAAGAAGTTCGGACTAATTAACCAGATTAGATATATTAAGTTGCAGTGGACCGGTCAATTCGGAAGGCACTATTGGCGCTGAGATTGCCTCATAATCTCCTGGCTGTGCGGCCGGTTGACCTGAATACGAAAGCCTAGCTACGACTTCCAACAATGGCAATCCCAATAGGTTAGTTCCGGGGATCATAACCATGGAATTATCCAATACCATTTGCACAGGCAGGTCCGCCACGCTAAGTCGGCTAACGGCGGTCGGAATTGGAGAGCCGGGAATGCGGGCAAAAACAAAAATCGTTGTTTCGGGCGAGGCAGCAATACCCGCCCCTAACTGAATACTCAGTGCAATACCCCCAGTTTCAACTGCCAGATCTGAACCAGAAGCTGAACTAGAAGCGTTTGCACTATCCTGCTCTCCTCCAAGCTCTACCAGCAGCTGCTGGGCACGAATAACACTGGCCTGAATAAGCTGGGCATTCTCAGACATAGGCGGCAGGCCTGTTAAAGCTATATTCCAAAACTGAATTGCCGGCTCGAGTTGCCCATCCTGAAAAGCGGCAATGCCAAGTATGCCGAGAACCACGGCATTAGTTTGATCCAGCCTAATTACTCGCTGGGCAATTTGTTCAACCTTAGGCGTCAGGTTATAACCCTGATTAATAAATTCGGCTTCGGCCCAACGGGATAGGATAGTTACATCATCTGTGTAGGTCTCGGCAGCTCGCTCAAAGGCTTCCGATGCCAAATCGTACTGCGCTGACTCCTCATAGCTACCAGCCAATAAATACCAATACTCGCCCTTGTCGTTTTGCTCTGCCCTGTCACGAATTTTGTCTAGCAGCGTTTGCCAATCAGCTTCATCAATATCATTCCCCTGAGCAGCTAGCTCACCCATACGCTGGTATTCATCACGAATCACTATGTCAGGGTGAGCACCAAGACTTTTGTATAGAAGCACAGAGGCGAGCGGAGTCGCCAAAAAAACCACTGTCAGGACTTTTTTACTGGTCACATTAGCTTTTCGCCAAATTGGCCATAGGGTCACCAACAAAAGCAGTACTATAAAACCAAAAAAGACGGCAATACTAAGAGTTGCGCTCATAATTAATCTTTATCCTGCTGTGAGTTCTGCTCTGAACTCTCAGCTGAATCCAAACCTGAATCTGGCTCATTGGCGGCCGGAACTGGCCTTCTGCTAGCTTGCAGTACTACTCTCCAAAACAAGAGAGCTCCACCTAAACCAAAACCTATCGGCACTAGCCATACCCAAAGCGTTATGCCGCTAACAGGAGGGCTATAAAGTACAAAGGTGCCGTAACGGTCCACCAAGAAATCTCTAATTTGCTGGTCTGATTGGCCATCTTCCAACATAAGATAAATTTCTCGGCGCAGATCAGCAGAAATCGGCGAGTCAGAATCCGCCAAGTTTTGATTTTGGCACTTCGGGCATCGCAGTACTTTATTCAACTCTTCGTATCGCTCAAGTAATTCTGGCGAACTGAAATCGTGTATTTCGCCTATTCCGTAAGCTGGAGTTGCACTAAGCCCTGAGATAAAAACAGCCATCAAAGCGGTCAGTAGCAGGCTTAGCCCATAAAATGATTTTGCAGAGCTAATCATCGATTTGACCGCCATATTGTAAATAGACCGGTTTCATCAGGTCGTCCCATACACGCTGATCTACCACCCCTACCCGCTTATAACGAATTACGCCGTCACCGTCGACGATAAAGGTTTCAGGAGCTCCATATACGCCAAGATCGAGGCCCAATCGACCGTCCTGATCTTGGATATGGTACTGATAGATATCGCCGAAGGAGTCCAGCCAGTCTAGTGCGGCTGTAGGAGTATCTTTGTAGTTCAAACCAACAAGAGGAACCCCTGCTTCAACCAACTCGGTCAAAAATGGATGTTCGTAGCGACAACTCGGACACCAAGAACCCCAAACGTTAACCAGGGTGACCTGCCCCATAGATAGCTCTGACTGGTCATGAACATCATTATCCAATCCAGCCAATTCAAAGCTGGGAAAAGGCCGATCTATTAGAGCTGATGTCAACTCATCGCCACCGCGAATTTCTCGCAACTGCAAAGCGGAATAGAAAAATGCAGACAGCAATACAAATGCCGTTAGGGGCGCAAAAACCAAAAACTTTTTGCTTGCCTCCGGGGTCATGTGCTGGCCTGTGATTGGTCGTTGGTTGATTGAGAACCTTCAGAATCTGTAATGGCAGGCATCCGATAACGCCTATCCAAAATACCTATCACGCCCCCTAAGGCCATAAAGATCGCGCCAAACCAGGTCCAGCGAATGAAAGGCTTAACCTGAATGCGCACTGCCCAGGCTCCGCCTTCCAAAGACTCGCCCATAGAGACAAAGAGATCCCGGCCAATGCCCGCATCAATGCCGGCCTCGGTCAATACATCTCCACCAGCTAAGTAGCGGCGTTTTTCGGGGTAAAGCTGAGCTTCCGGAAAGCCGTCTTTCCAAACAAAAACTTCGGCGACTTGAGCTGTGTAGTTGGGCCCGGGCTCTTGGTAAACACCATCAAATTCGAACTCATAGCCCGCAAGCTCAACCTTTGTCCCTGCTTCCATTCGCACATCCACTGATTCAGTAAGCGCTGCACTTAAGCCAATGCCTACAGCCAGTACTGCGATACCAATGTGGGCGGTACACATTCCCCACCAGGTAAGGGATTTAAGGGTTTTTGATAACCCGCCAGACAAGTATTTTGCGCGTAAATCTTCTATGAGGTGGCTCACTACCCAGATAGCCAAAAATAGAGCGCCTACCAAGCCTGCTTTGAAACTTCCCAGCATGGCTGCAAATACTATAGCCAGCACCAGGCTCACAATAAGGGGCAGTGGAATACTTTTTAAAACGCGACTCATATCATCCCGCCGCCATCGCATTCTCTGTCCAAGGCCCATAAAGAGCATAAGAGGCGCCCCGATGATCACTAGGAACAGATTGAAGTACGGAGGACCCACAGATACTGATTGCATCCCTAAAGACTCAATTAAGAGCGGGTAAAGAGTTCCCAACAAAACCACACTGGCAAAAAGCGTTAGCAGCAGATTGTTTACCAGCAGCATAGACTCAGCAGATAGCGGCTCAAAACCGGTAGTGGGTTTTAAATCCCCCATGCGAAGACCGTACAAAAATAGCGAGCCGCCGATGACGATGAACAGGAAGATCAAAATATAAAGACCGCGCTCGGGATCAGAGGCAAAGGAATGTACTGAGGTCAGCACACCAGAACGAACCAAGAAGGTCCCTAGTAGACTCAGGCTGAACGCAACAATAGCCAAGAGCACCGTCCAGCTTTGGAACAGATTGCGTTTCTCCGCAACCGCCAGACTATGAACCAATGCGGTACCCACTATCCAAGGCATCAGGGAAGCATTCTCTACCGGATCCCAAAACCACCAACCACCCCAACCTAGCTCGTAGTAAGCCCACCAGCTACCCAACGCTATGCCCGCAGTTAAAAAGGCCCAGGCGATATTTGTCCAAGGCCGCAACCATTTGGCCCAAATCGGGTCCAGTTTTCCGCAAACTAGTGCCGCTAACGCAAAACTAAAGGCAACAGAGAAACCTACGTAGCCCATATATAGCATGGGCGGATGGAAAATAAGGCCCACATCTTGAAGCAGAGGATTTAGATCACTGCCTTCGGGTGCTGAAAAGGGTAAAAGTCGCTCAAAGGGGTTAGAGGTAAATACCAAGAACAGAATAAATCCCAGTGCAAGCATGCCTTGGGACGCCAGAGCCACGGCGCGAAAATCTTTTTGTAGATGACGGCTAAATATAGAAACAGCTAGAGTCCAGCCAACTAATACCAAGACCCAAAGCAACATAGATCCTTCGTGAGCACCCCACACCGCGGAGAACTTGTAGTACCAGGGCAATAGAGAGTTCGAATTGTTGGCTACATAGACAACAGAGAAGTCGTCCTGCAAAAAGCTCATGGTCAGATAGTAATAAGAGATCAATATCGCCACAAACACTAGGGCGCTGAGAGGGCCAGCGCTAGCAATCAGCTCGGGGCGCTTATATCTAATCCCTACCAGAGGGATGGAGGACTGCAAAAGAGCAATAAAACCAGCAAAAATAAGAGCAATTAGACCAAATTCGGGATACATCAGCGTCGTCAGAGCAGAATCAGCCGCAAATTATACAGGCAGGTAACGCCAGTTATGAACCTTAGATGTATAAATTCTATTAAGAATACTTGCGGCCCTTTCTACTGTAGCGCCTCAAGTTATTTACCGGTTTAAAAGCGCTAAGTCTTAGGCACTTAGCGGCTAAAGAACTTCAACCTATTTAGTTCGCTTAAGCCTTATTCTGAGCATTTAGCTTGCTATAGAAACCACTTAAGAAATGACTCTTATCCTTTTGTAATAGAACAATATCTTCCTCTATATCAAGATCGCTAATTGTTTCAATTCTCTTGCAGGACAAGCCTTGCATATTGAGCTCAGCCTGCAGTTGATCAAGTACCTTTCCCGTGCCCCAATCAATCTCTCCGCCCATTTCTGGAGCATGGCTAGAGGCCCCGATTAGAACAAAACCTCCGTCAAAGGCTGGTTGCACCACAACATCCGCGCCCTCTTTCAGGAGGCGCGCAGCCTGCTTGAGATGAGATAGCTGCTGCTGCGGGCTATCTGTACCAATCAGCACTGCCATATTTCCACTAGCCATATCTCCATTAAACAGCGCAGAGCGCAGGGCAAACTGCATACGTTGCCCAAGACTTTCGCCTTCCTGGAACCGAATTGATACGTCATTTGGAATATCCAACTGGATATCACTGTCTTGCAGCTGATCCGCCAGCCACAGTTCTACGGGGCCCAAGCTCCAACCGCTCGCAAGCTCCATCGCATGAGCTATAAGGCATTTATGCAGTAACAGGCAACCATCTGCACCCAGCAAGGGCTCTAAACGGGTCTTAACCTTGCCTAAACGAGGAACCTTGGCAAATATAAGTAATTTGGTGACTGAGCTCATCTACTAGTCTCTATATCCGATACAGGCGAGAATAGATGAGCGCCAAGCGCCCGGGAGCAACACCCAAGCGAAATGACAACCTCAAGAACCACATCATTAGTACGGTTCGGAATACTCCGCCCTCTTTCCAGCGCCGGCTTGAGGTAGTGACCGCCTGGGTAAAGCGGCGTGGTCTAGATTGCCGGCGTAATCGATAACTAAGATCGATATCTTCCATTAGATCTATTTCCCGATAACCTTCCAACTCACGGAATTTCTCGGCCTGTAGCACTATAGTTTGGTCTCCACTTGCCCCAGAGGTAATGCAAGTCCGAAGATTTATGCTCGATTCAATAATGCGACACCAGAGCTGAGGCCCATCGAGCTGAACCGGCGAAAAGCCCCAAGTAGGGCCTGATTCAGTCCAGCGCTCAAAATCAACAGAGAAATCAGAAGGCAAGATGGTGTCTGCGTGCAGAAACATCAGGTAGTGACCGGTGGCAAGCTTGGCACCGGCATTCATTTGTCGAGCTCTGCCCGCTGGGGACTCAAATACCTGAACAGAGGGCTCGATAGCTTTTAGAGAGGAAAGCTCACTTAAGAGTTCTGCGGCTATTGCCAGGCTAGCATCGCTGCTACCGCCATCAACCAGGATAATTTCTGAGCTTTTCGGAAGACGCGGTAAATTGGTCTGTAGGAAATCGGCCAGCCCGGATGCTTCATTTAGCATTGGCACTATTACCGACAAGCTGGGATTTTGATCCCCAGCAGAGCTATCAGCCAAGGGCCCCACCACAGCTGCTGCCTTGGCCTGCAGTACAGCCATAACAGTGCTCTCCAATGGCAATCGGCATTCCATCAAAGTCAGCTTCCAAGATTTCGGAAAGATGCGTGCGCTTGGATTCCGACGCGATAAGGTCGGTAGTTGTCGAATTATTGCCCCTAGATTCAGAGCAGACTAAATCTCTAGAAAGGCGCATGGGCATTTCCAGCATCTGATTAAAATCACAGTCATACACATAGCCCTGCCAATCAACAGAGATAGTAGACCTACACATCAGGCCATCAAGATTGCCTGGTGCATAGTTATCCTTAAGCAGCGCCATGTATTCGTGGTACTTACCTTTCGCTAGCAGCTGAGCGCCAAATCGCTGAATAGGCATATTGGTAATGGTGAATAGCTGGTTAAAACTGATTCCACTTTCCGTACCGAGTCTTTCTTTGTAATCGCGCTCTAATTGTTCCTGAGCCGGCGGAAGGAAGGCCCCATTGGGGTTGTATACCAGATGCAGCATGCGATCTTCGTCGGTACCGTAGCCTAGTTTATTTAAGGCTTGGAGCACGTCAACGCTCTTTTCAAATACGCCTTTACCTCTTTGCTCATTCACATTGGCTTCTGAATAACATGGTAAGGAAGCAACAACGGTAACGCCCTGCGCTGCTAAAAACTCAAGCAGGCCCTCTTGTCCAGGCTCGAGGGCAACGGTGAGGTTACACCGATCGATCACTTCAATATCCGCAGCACGAGCCGCCTTCACTAAATCACGAAAACGCCAGTGTAATTCCGGCGCTCCTCCGGTGAGATCTAGAATTTGAATCGGCTGGCTTTGCATAAACTCAATGATTTGATCAATCAACGAGTCATCCATCATTTCGGTTCGTGTGGGACCGGCATTAACATGGCAGTGGCTACAGGTCATATTGCACAGGTAGCCCAAATTTAGCTGCAAGGTATCGATTTGCTTACGACTGATAGATGGAAAATCTGTCGGTAACAGCAGCGGCCTCGTATCTTGCATTATTTCCCCTAATGTATGCTTAGCATTATTCTTAAAGGCACGACGTAAATATGCCCTACTCTTCTGTTTTTGTACTTACCGGAGCCGGGATTTCAGCCGAATCAGGCATAAAAACTTTTCGCGACAAAGATGGCCTTTGGGAAGGCCACTCTATACTAGACGTAGCAACCCCCGAATCGTTTCAACGAAATCCAACTTTAGTTAACGAATTTTACAACCAACGCAGATCGCAGTTGCTCGGCGGTGATGTGCATCCTAACCTAGCCCACATAGCTCTGGCTGAATTCGAAACAAATTTTAACGGTGATTTTGTATTGGTAACCCAAAATGTAGATAACCTGCATGAACGTGCCGGTTCAACCGCCGCCCTGCATATACATGGGAGTCTTCTGCACGGCAAATGCGGCTATTGCGAACAGGGCTTCGATATTATAAAAGATATGGACCACCAAGGAAGTTGCTCAACCTGCAATAAGTCTGGTGCCCTAAGACCGGACATCGTCTGGTTTGGAGAGATGCCGAAGCATATGCAGAAAATTGAAGAGGCGGTTTATCGCTGCGATCTGTTTGTTTCTATTGGTACATCTGCCGCAGTTTATCCGGCGGCCGGATACAGTGACCTAGCACGCCAGCTCGGCGCAAAAACAGTGGAATTAAACTTAGCACCCTCGGAAAAGAGCGGCGATTTCGATAAATCTATTTTGGGGCCTGCAACACAGCTAGTGCCGCAATTTTTTCAGGAACTACTTAAGCAATAAAAGGTGTTCGCCGTCGAGTTAGTGGTGCACTTCTTTAGCAGCACCGCCAAGGCACGGCGGTGATTCAGGGGCAGTTTGGTTACTCTCCCAATCTTCTGGGCCGTAGGTATGCAGTGCCAAAGCATGTATAGGCTTACCAATTAAATCATGCAGCAATCCATATACCGCCTGATGGCATTGAACCTGCCGTCGACCTGCGAAGGCTTCCGCCACAACAACAATACGAAAATGCGTTTCCGCATCCGCTGGCACACTGTGCATATAACTTTCGTTTTCCACACTTAGGTGCTGTGGTGTGAGACCCTTTGCCAATCGATTTTCGATCAGCTCTAGGACTCTTCCAATTTGAACCGTCATCGTTCTGCTCTCTTTCATTGCTATTTTTTGACTAAATTCTTTGAACTAGCCTCTATCATTCCTTGACGTCAAAGCTAGGCTTTCCTATAGTGCGCGCCTTCAAATTCCGCGCTTGTAGCTCAGCTGGATAGAGTACTCGGCTACGAACCGAGCGGTCGGAGGTTCGAATCCTCCCAAGCGCGCCATTTTTTGCACACACCTGAATCCAAATCAGCTCTCAATAACTTCAAGCTCGCTATATCGGCAGCTTGCTTAGCCCACAGCCTAACGAATGCCATGCCAAGAGTAAATATCATTATTTCTCAGTGGGATAGCGCCGACCCGCCGCCTTCGAAACGAAGGTAGCTACTATCTTCATTTGCAACAAAGACCGCATTCTGGCTAATTGCATTTTTTACTCCACACAATTGCTTGGCTTCTTGCGCAGTAATTTTTCCACTAGCCAAATCTTGCAAAACTTCAAAACGAAATTTATTTAGCTGTGCTTTAGTTAAACCATTTTCAAAAAATTTCAACTTAGATACTCCAAATATTAACTATCAATACCTTAGTCATAGCCACTTTCGTGCCAACTATTTACTTTTCATATAAAACAAAGACTTAACAAAATACACGCTTAGGAAAACCCCTAAATAACGTAACACTCCAGTAACATGTTACGTAACAGTTACGCCAGATGTTACGTTAATTTCAACTGTAGATTATCCGCATTAATTGGTCTTTTTACCCTTGCCCTGATTGTTCGAAAAGCGCAGTATTTGTTGCGGTTACTATCCAAGTATCTGAGGACATTTATATGGCTTTCTTTCTACTTATTTTTATTTGTGCTTTCTTGGCGGCGGTGATCTATATGTCTTCCCTGCCCGGTGCTTTTGAAGTAAGTACCTCAAAAATAATAGAAGCCGACCCGGATGAACTATTCAATAGAATCCTCGATCTGCGCACTTGGGGACAATGGTCACCCTGGTTACTGCACGAACCAGACTGCGCCCTTGAGTTCAGTGAAAACCCCAACGCCGTTGAAGGACACTATAGCTGGAACGGTAACCTAGTTGGCGCAGGTACATTGACCCATAAGCAAATTGACCGACCCATTTACATCGAAGAAGAACTAGTTTTTACCCGACCATTCAAATCCAAAGCAAAAGTAACCTTTGATTTCAGCCAAGTAGAAGGCGGCACTCTTATGCGCTGGACCATGTATGGAGGAATGCCTTTCTTGTTTAGACCCATGGTTCGCCGCGTTAAAGAAATGCTTGCCCAAGAATATGAGCTCGGCTTAGCTTTGCTTGGCGGCTTAATGGCCCCGCAGAATGATCACCCGAGGATTGAATTTATTGGCGCACAACAGCGCGAGGAAACCACTTATATATCGACTCCATGGGAAGGACCTGTTGAAGACCTGCCGGCCGCGATGGAGGCCGGCTATACCGAACTGGGTCAGTACGTCATATCAAACGGCATAAAGGTTCTGGGCCGACCTTTTGCCGTCTACCATAAGGTACAAAAACGAGCGACCTACTTTGTAATGGACATGGCTTTTCCTGTTGCAGACGGCACCACAGACGACAAGTACGGCGTTAAAACCTTAGAGGGCGGTAAGTTCCATCAAACTCAATTGAAAGGCAGCTACCAATACCTAAAGGCTACTTGGCACTGCGCCATAAACGATGTGAAAATGCATAAAATAAAAATGGACTGGAAGCGCCCCTGTGTCGAGCTCTACGAAAACGATCCAAGGGAAGCAACGCACGGCAACGATATTGTCACTTCAATCTTTGTTCCTATTAAGTAAAACCTCTTCACTAAAAAACAATCTTGACCCGCATCAAAGTTGATTGAAGATTTTCTCTCACCAAAGGTCATTAGTGTTTAACTAATCTTAGTAAAACTTTCTAGGAGAACCTTGTGAAAAAGAACGTAGGTACAACGGATCAAATTATTCGCGTTGCTCTCGGCCTGATACTTATAGCTTTGGTATTTGTAGGCCCTCAGACCCAATGGGGTTGGATCGGAGTAATACTCTTTGCCACAGGCACTATGAACTGGTGTCCGATGTACATAATATTGCGCCGGAGCACCTGCAAAGCAAAGCCAACCACTCCGCCTATGTAAATCACATAAAAAAGGCTCTATTCCCCTGTTATTGAAACATAGCGCAGTGGTAGAATCCGCGGCCTGCATCTGTAGCTCAGCTGGATAGAGCACCTGGCTTCGAACCAGGTGGTCGGGGGTTCGAATCCCTCCAGGTGCGCCATCTTCAAAACCCCTACATTACTACCGTAGGGTTTTCGTAGGAAATAGCCCTACGAAGTATTAGACCTCGCTATAAAAACCTTCGAACTTGCATTCTTATTTCCGATTCTCGTACATGATCGTCAAGAATTGCATCGACCTGCTTGTCGGCATATCCCTCCACTTCATTTAGAAAGTACATAGTAGGGAACGCCAGTAGAAGTCCAACTATCAAAATCTGTAACCCAGTAACTAGATCGCCTAAGAGAATCGCAGTGAGTGCAGTTAGGAAGGCCACAGACATGCCTTCAATTAAGCACCAAAACCAACCCCACCTATCCATTGCTCCTCTAACCAATTGTTCGTCGATTACAGGTTTACGTAAGCCTGCATATGGATAAAAAATCTGAATCATTAGCGGGTGTCTATTTTCCTCTATGGGCCGCCAATCATTACTAGAGCTATTTAGCCCTAGACCGCGAACTAAAGGCTTTAATATTTTCTCTAGGTCAAAATTCTTCCTTATTCTGAAAAGGTTCGAAATTTGATTATGGAGAGTAAATACTCTCGACAAGAGTGCAATAGCAAAACAAAGAGCCACTTTCATGTTCGCCACGTTACTTATAATTGGATAATCCACATCAATCGCAATTTCAAAAAACTGCCCAATGCCACTATGAGTATTGCCTAACCAGGATAAAAACATAATTGCGAAAAGAAATGTAGAGACAGCAATTCGAGCCAGTATGTCACTATATGTTTCGGGCTGCCTAAGGTGTTTAATCATTTCAACTCCTGGCCAAAATATAGTTTGACTGCCCGGATATCCATGACTTCTCGATTGAAAACCCGGCATTTTCGAGAATTTCTGTGCAAAGAGTTTTATCTATAATTCCGTAATATGTTGAATTGTTTCCTTTTTCAAGTATCCATCCGTGAAGGTGCTTTTTAGCATTCGATCTAAATGCCATTTGTTTGAAATATGAATTGGCATGTTGATTGGTAATCAGGACTGTACCGCTAGAAGAAAGGTTTCTATGTAAAGCCTCCAAAGCGCTCTTTATTGTTTCAGCCGAAGGTATGGCAGAGAGAACATTAGAACAAAGAATAAAATCGACATTCAACGGCGGAGAGTTCACTAAAGTTTCAAATTCCAAAATTACAGAATGCGGCCAATTGTTCGAAGTATATTGCTCTATGGATATATCTTGCTCTCCAATCCTTTGGGTTCGAGTCAGCTGTTCCTTGGAATCGACTAAATAAATCTCATCACAAGACTGCGCTAGTAATCGGCTATACCGTAATTTTCCACAGCCAAAGTCCATTCTGCGACGGTGTGCCGGTTGGGATTCCAAGTAGCTCGTCAAGTGTTGAGAAGCTCTACTCCATCCTTGTGCAGCATTTTCTGATTTTATGACTAGCTCATCATGGGCGTAGCGCACCATCTACTCCTTCCTTAGACGCGTCGAGCTGCAAGATAACGCAATGTGTTGATGTCGGCAATAATTACAGCTGGACTCTGCTCGCGGCCAACTTAAGATGCTCAGGAGCAAGGTGGGCATATCTAAGCACCATCTCATAGGACTTCCAGCCTCCAAGCTCCATAAGCTCATGAAGACTAGTGCCGGCCATGACGTGCCAACTAGCCCAAGTGTGCCTAAGATCGTGGAACCGGAAGTTGTGAATTTCCGCCTTCGATAGGCTTCTTTTCCATGCCGACCCAATTTTCGCCATCTTATGGCCCCGGTAGGTAAAGCAGTAATCAGAATGGTGGTCACGGACTTCTATGAGCGCCGCACAAGCGTCCTGATTCAGCGGTATTCCCCTGCCCTCGCCCGTTTTGGTAGTCCCGTGTTCTAACCAAGCTACCTGCCGCCCCAAGTCCACACGATCCCACTGCAAGTTCAATATTTCCTGCATCCTGCAACCCGTCGAGAGTGCAAAAATAACCACCGGCCTAAGATGCCCCGGCAAAGTCTCTAGCAGAGTCCCAGCCTCAGGTTTTGTAAGAAATCGCACTTTGCCACGAGGCTCTCTGAGCATCCGCACCTTGGGAGCCCTGTCCAGCCACCGCCAATCTTCAGCAGCGAGTATTAGAATGCGTCTAACGACCTCCAGAGCTCGGTTAATAGTTGCGTTTTTTACTTGGTCTACCGTTCTGCGATGTTCAATGAATTCCCACAGAATCGACATATTGATATCTCTGAGAAGATGATCTCTTAGAAAAGGGTCGAGTTGTCTTAGGTGATCTCGGTCTGTATCAATGCTTTTCTTGTCTAGGTTTTCTGAGAGGTATCGAAGAACCGCATGGGGCCAGGGAACATTCTTGATGATGCCGAGTTGAGAGTTTCTGTAAGCCTCTGCTTTGAAACTAACAAGAAGCTCGTTTGCTTGCTCTAGGTCTTTAGTCCGAGTGCTTTGGCATACTCGCTGCCCGTTTGGAAGGACAACGTCGATCCACCAGTACGGGGAGTCTTTTCGTTTATATAGACCTTTTTCCCTAGCCATAACTCCAAATCCGATCCGTTTAGTTTGCAAGATTCAAAGAAGACATCTAAATCTCGTATATCGAACAATCGCCTTCTACCTATTCGGACACATGGGATACCAAGCGAAATCAACTTACTTGCTCCAATCCCAAGGTATCTCGATGCTTCTTTTACCGAATAACCTCTTTTCTTCTGTGTCTCTTGTATATCCATTCCTAACTTCAATGTGTGTGTTTAGTTAACGTACCTCCAGCGTCAAGCAACGGGAGGCACGCGCGCGTTAGCCAACCCGTTTCACTTTGCCACTGCTGCTGGGGAGTTAGCCACTCAGCATAGGGAGCTTTATAAACGCTCCATACCAGCAAAGAGGTCTTGCGATAGATTCTGCAAATTTTCGGAAATCTCTATATTCCCGTCCTTAGCCACGTATTTACACACATAGTTGCAAACACCAAGCCTGACCTTGATTGGCTCTATTCGAGCAAACCCAGCCTTTTTATCGAGTTCTTCCCACTTGTCCATCCAGGTGAGCCTCCGTAAATCTTTAACGCCCACCATCACGCCATGAAAATGAATTCGGCCTTGTTTTTGCCTCTCAGTAGCGAATACCCATTGCACACCGCCACCTGGCTTACGAAACCACCTAGGCCCATGCAATTTACGATTAATCATAGATATCCATAGACGAAGCTTTTTGTCAGCCTCTTCTGGATGAACATCCATAGCGAAAGTCAGGGTGACAAACCATTCCCAGGGGTATTGATTCAGCAATATTGTCCACGCGTCATGGAGCTTAGTCCGAGGGTGGTTCAAATATTCTTGGAAAAGCTGATCTTCTAAGGGTGTCTCCATACCCCTTACTTTAGACAAAAACAAAGGGGTATGCAATACCCCTCGAACCTAAAACCTAGATATATTTACTCAAGCTCTAATCTATACCTTGGAACCTCGTTTAGAAGTCTCAACAAACAAGGATTTTCTCTAATTTCTTCCAAGCTTTTACTTTCGTAGAAGTAGAGCGCCGCTCCGCTTGTTACCGGCTGCGCTAATCCATCTAGTTTTTGAGCAGCGCCCCATAGATCATTTCTTTGAGGTGGGGCGTTGTCCAAATAGTGATAGTAGTCACAAATATCGTAGTCGACAAAGTCTTCCATCTGGCTTATGAAGTCGACCGCGGATTCATCGACTTCACTAAGCGCTATCGCAACTAAATTGGCTCTGGACATCGCTTCTGTTGCATAGACAAGGCTTGCACCATCAGACAGCCCTATTGCGTACCAAATCGACTTGGAAATGACGTATGTCACACCAACTGCCCCCAAAATGCATAGAGCTAGCAAGGAATTTCGGACAAATTTAGAGTCTATATTCATTTTGGCGTCGAGCTCCCTATGCTTTGTAAAAACAATCTTTAGGAAATGTCCGGAGTGCGGATACCTGGAATTTCTCCCTTAACCGCTTTCCAAAAGTTGGTTACGTTTTGAGAAAGGACGAATGCACGAGATTTTTCAGCCTTGGGGCCAGCTTCTGGGAAACTCTCGCGAAAATTGATTCCCAATATCGCCTCATACTTTCGAATGGTTTTTTTGTCGTGAATTAGGTAGATAGGTTTCCAGCCGACTCGATCGGCGACGTACATAGCACCAATGGCAGATTCGAGGATGTAGACGACACCTTTGTATGAATCTATTGCTTCCTTAGCTATCTTTTCATAATTCAGTTTAGCCATAGTTATAAATCCAAATACCGGAAGAGTGGGTAGTATACCGCCCCTAGCTTACTAAAAAAGGAGATCAGTAATGAGCTATGACTTTAAGAAGGTATCGGAAGTGTTTACACGGGATAGCACCTATCCAATGTACTCACTAGGAGAACTGCTGGCTCACACCACCCCAACGGCCGCAGTCAGATACCTTTGGATATTTTCTCGGGAAAACAATATATTAGGAGAGTAGATAAAGCGGTAATCAGGAAACGTTATACCGGCTTGTCCTAGGCTGTCGGATTATATCGACTACTCGGAATACTAAGCGTTAGGGCGTAAGTGTCATCAATTTTAATCTAGTAAAAGGATGGAGAGTCAATGGAATTATTTGATCCATACAAAATTACAATACTAGTATCAGGGCTCACAGGGTTAATGATGTTAATCCAAATTCTAGTTGCTGATGTCGCGGCAATTAAAGGACAGCATACACCGGGTTATCCTGTTAAGCCTGACCATAATAGTTTCTTATTTCGTGCGGCAAGAGTACACGCCAATACAAATGAGACTATTGCTATATTTATTTTATTTGTATTATTTGGTGTTATGTCAGCTTCTAATGCATTCTATCTAAATGTATTTTCAGTAATCTATTTTGTAAGCAGAATAGCTCACATGTTCTTCTATTACGGTAACTTCAAGTCAGCACGAAGTATCTCATTTCCATTGAGCTTGGTTGGGCTCATTGGCATGTTTATTACGAGTCTAATGTAGTGTTTTTGACCTAAGGTAATAGGGGTTGTACAAGTAGCAAAGCCCTATCAAAAAGCACCAACGGACTCCATTCTTAAGGCGAACCAAAGGGTCTTCAGGGAGCCTCAAAGAGGCGACCAACGCCGGAGCGAAGTGACGAAGTAATCCCGACTGGTACGCTACGAAAACTGTGCTACGTCCCCTATTTCAGAAAACAACTCTATGTTCTATTCAGGCCTTGCGGATAAAGATAAAATCTATGGCTTCGCCTAAGCTAATGGCGCATTTGTCCAAGAAGTTTAAAACAGGATGATCGAGCAATGATTTTTAATACTGACTCCATAGAAACAATGGATAAACGCTATCGAGCCCATTTTATTAATGGCTTATCAGGCTATAAGAGCGCCAATTTACTTGGTACCTGCGATGGAAAACAGCGGACCAATCTCTGCGTCGTCAGCTCATTTATCCATCTCGGTGCGCACCCACCTATAATGGCGTACATTAATCGGCCTCACTCGGTATCCAGGCATAGTCTTGAGAATATTATCGAAACAGGATTTTTTAGCTGCAACCATATTGATAGCTCTATGCTGCAAGCGGCCCACCAAACCTCTGCCCGGTACCCACGTGAGCAATCAGAATTTGACGCGACCGGATTGACTCCGCAGTGGCTGGAAAACTTTCCTGCGCCATTCGTGCAGGAGAGCGAAATCAAAATTGGACTTTCCTATATTGAGCACATAACACTGCCCAACGGGACCTTGATGATTATAGGCGCGATCGAAAAAGTTGTTATACCGGAATCATTGATCGACGAGGATGGTTCAATCAAGCTTACGCAGTCAGATACGCTTGCGTTGAGCGGCTTAGACGCTTATAGCAAGGTCAATGACGTAACCAGACTGCCCTACGCTAAGGCCTAATTATTCTGCAAAGATAGAAGCCAGTTATGTGGTTTTCACTTCCGGATAAGCCTAATCAACGGCTAAACAGATACACAGCCCCGGTATCGAACGCCGAATTGCCTTCTTGATTGCTTTCTTGTGCGGCTGCGCCATCTTCGAAGTGAGCGCCTATAGCCATAAGTGAGCCGTCTCGATTCAGGCTCAAAGAACTACCGAATTCATCGTAGGCATCTGCGTTCGTTGCCTTCACATAGTCCTGCTGCGACCAGGTTTCACCAACGCAGGTGAAGTAGTACACCGCACCTGAATCTGCGGCCGAGTCTTCGTTCTGATCACCCCCCACTCCCCGGCTATAACTGTCCTCAAGCTGTGATCCGATAGCCAAGGTTGTTCCGTCACCACTTAGTGCAAGGCTCGCACCGAACACATCATCTTGACCGGTATTCGACGCCTTCAGGTAAGCTTGTTGTACCTAACCATCTTCTCCCTGCACCCATACATAGGCAGCGCCGGCAGATAGATTTACCTCGCCGTCTGGCTCGAGAATGTTGTTTACCCCCTTAGTCATAACGTCTTCATCCACAGCGGCCGCAACCAACATTTTGCCATCGCCGCTCAGGCCGATCATCGCGCCCAGCGAGTCCCCGCCCTCAGAGTTAGAGGCTTTCAGGTAAGCCATTTGCGGCACCGAACTGGATAACAAATCAACTCTGAAATGCCAAACCTCCAATAACGCTTCCATTTTTGGGCGATTCACTGACATATCATTGAATGAATACCCCACTCTGGAATGGGAATGGCTGGTTTAGAAGAAGATCATCAGTGATTTGGATGAAAGCACGCGCCAAGGTGACGATCATGCAACGCGACTCTTTCTCACCTTCTCAAAAGAAGCATGCCAACGCTACGCTTTAGAAAGCATATGGGCTAATGAATTTTTACTTACTGGCGAAGACAAATTTATCGGTAACTTCCCACACTAGGCCGCCAATAGTGCGGAAGAGCCTTTAGTTTTCCCGGCAGAATTACCCATCTAAGTGAAACCGAACGTCGCTCAGGGGTTTCGGCTGGTGTCGAATTTCTGAGCGAGTAATCCAGTGAGCTTTTTAGGCAGCTAGAAAAGACCATGATGGAACTTCAACGTAAGAATATACGTTCAGACCCTTTTATTTAGATAGGTCTTTACCTAGTGCGTCAGTGCGTCATCGCATAGATGAAGTAATTTAAACCAAATCTGTAGGCTAGATTAGTCATGGGCTCTGGATAGTAAGGATCATCCGCATGCTGCCACGCATCGCCCATATCCATGTTCACGTGCCCCGCCAAAACCAGATTACCAGAATCATCATATAGACCCAGCCATTCCTGCTTTCCTTCCATTTGAGCTACTACTTCTCCCGCTCTACTACCTCGGAGGTGCCGCGAACCCGGTATTTGAGTATCCTGATTCAGATCGTAGTGAATACTCATGACAACATCATCTATAGGAATGGGCACCAAAGGCCGATCAGGAAAAACATCTCGAGCAAAATTCACAAACCGCTGACGCTGGGCATTGCCGTGAAAGTCATCTACCAAAACAAACCCGCCCCTGAGTAGGTATTCTTGCAGAGCGAGAATCTCTTCCGAGTCAAAGCTTGCTTGACCTATTTGTTGGAGAAATAACCAGGGGTAGTCGTAGAGATTAGGGTCGCTAAGGCGCATATGCCGACTATCAGGAGCAACGTCTATTAACGACATACGCTCTATCCCATCTGTAATGTGGTCTTCCGCTTCGGGCCAATCTATCGACCACCAGTTTCGACCGCGACCTCTACCAAAACCGCTTTGCATCGAATCGCCAAAAATCACCCGCCCCATATGCAGTTCTGCTTCAGGGCCTGAAGCGGTATCTGTATTGGACGTGCGGGGATTGGAGAGAGCGAGTGGCTGCGCCATCAATTGGCCTGAAGCACCCACCATAAAGAGGGTAGCAACGATCAATAGGTACTGCAGATCATGTTTCATATGCACGGATTGAATAGGATAGCGATTCAAAAGAACAGAAGGCTAAACAAAGATTATCAATTAGACGCTTAACTACCGATAAGTTCGCCATCATTGTGCATCACCACCACTAGAGAAGGCCGTGGCGGCATCTTCTCGTTGAAATCCGGCCAGCGTGTTCTTGGCGCTTCGTAATTGTCCCCTTCAGAAGGATGCTGCACAGCGCAGAAGAAACTTCGGTTGTCTGGTGTAAAGCAAGGTCCGCAAAGCTCTGCGCCTATCGGTGTGCGCAGAAAGTGTTTTGGTCGGCCGCGATCAGGTCCCGACACTGGAGAGGCCCAAACACCATCCGCTATTCCAAACTCCGGAGCTCCGTCAGTGGCAATCCAGATGTTGCCGGCATTGTCGAAAGCACAATTATCCGGACAGGCTAGCCAGCCATTCTCTGTAGTATCCGGGTGGTAACTGGAACCTGGAGTTTCGTGAGAACCACCCACTAAAAATATATCCCAACTAAACCGATCAGCACGATGATCTCCATTGGGTGGAATCAATTCGAGTATTTGTCCACCTCGATTTTCTGCACGCGGATTGACCATATCCTGCTGGCCATTCTCGCGGTCCGGGTTTTTGGTAAGCATTACAAAAACACTGCCGGTCACCGGATTAATATCAAAATCTTCTGGTCTATCCATGGGCGTTGCACCAACAAGGTCTGCAGCTTTGCGAGTGTCTAAGCAGACATCTGCCTGGTTGTGAAAGCCATTCACTTCAGTGAGAACCCCTTCTCCGTAAACCAGTGAATTCCAGTTAACCCCTTGCTCGTCAAACTCAGCCACATAAAGGGTTCCCTCCTCCAACAAATCCATATTGGCTTGGCGATTACCTTCTTCAAATTTGTTTTTGCTGACAAACCGGTAGAGATATTCAAATACCTGATCGTCACCAGAGTAGGCCACCACATAGCCGTCTGCGTTAATGGTTACACTGCAACCTTCGTGCTTAAAGCGCCCAATGGCTGTGCGTTTTTTTGGAACGGATTGGGGATCAAAGGGGTCGATTTCCACTACCCATCCAGTGTGCAACGGCTCATTTGGATTCTTACTCATATCCCAGCGATCATAAAACCGGGGCCAGGCCGCGCCTCTATTCATCTCGCGCATACCGAAACGTTCGTAGCTTTCTCTCTGCTGAACATCGGCTTCGGATAGATCTCCAGAGAAAAAGTCTTGAACATTCTCCTCAGCAGTTAATACGGTCCCCCAAGGGGTTTGGCCCCCGGCACAGTTCCCATACGTGCCCCAAGTATCTATCCCATCTGTTGAATCCAAGGTCATTAACCTTGCACTACCCGCCGCGGGACCGGTAATTTCCATTTTTGTATCGGGGGTAATTCTTCGGTTGTGAGGCGATTCAATATCTACCTGCCAGTCTTTCCCAGCTTTCTTAACCTCAACCACCGACAATCCAACACAGGCCTTATTTACCTTCACCTGTTCCTCATTCATTCCTGTGGTTCCGGGCGCACCGGGATACATAAGCCTGGACCGGCAATACTCATGATTAACTACCAATAGTCCCGAATCCGAATTATTAGAGCCAAGGGGTAAAGATACAAAAGCCACATAATCATTGTTGTAGCCGAATTGTTGAAGCTGACTCGCCTCTGTTTGGTTTTCCGGGTCAAATTCAGGTGCAGATGGGAATAAAGGATCGCCCCAACGCAGCAAGGTTTGCGCCTGGTAACCAGGAGAAACATGCAGATCTTCATCCAAGCCATGATGTAACTCCACAAAGCCCAGTGAGTTTGGTGCGCTAAAAGCGTTTGTGCTGCACCCTGAAATACCTGATGCAGCAGCTACGCCAGTTGCCAAAGCGGTTTTTACAAATGAGCGCCTGCTAGAAGTCGTCCGACGCTGTAAAATCGCTTCAAAGGTTGTGCCATTCGATAGGTTACTTGGAATATCGTCGTGATCGATCAATTAATGCACCTAGTTATGAGAGCCAAACTATCGGCTCTTCTTTCCATAATTCTATTTCGGCAGCACTTATAGCCGCCGTCGGTAATTCTGATTCAATGGATTTCAGTATTGCTTCAGATATAGCCTTTGATTTGGTCGCAATCTCCATAATACTGGAAACCCCTAATTGCTTGCATATCAGATCAGAGAAGCTCTCAGGGATATCGGTCAGTAGCCTCTTTCCCAGTCCAAGTAACCTCTCCCATATCTGCAAAACACGCCAGAATTGAAGGTGTTCCGCTAATTCAGCCATTCCCGATAGCTCTGCAATTCTGTCCACCATATCAGGATAGGACAAATCCAATAGCTGCGGATATTGCTGAGCCAACTTTATACACAGGCAAGCAATAAGGTATTCGGTTTCCATCAATCCGCCAGGGCGCAATTTGGTATTGATTTGTTCTTCTGAAACCGCGGTAATGCGCTGCTCGCGAATACGCTCGAGCATCTTTATAGCGTCCATAGAGAACTGTTGCGGATCGCGTGGGCGACTTAGAATATTTCGTCGCACCTGATCTACCGCTGCTCCGGTTTTGGCATCTCCCAATACATGGCGCCCAGATACGAGTGCGATATGCTCCCAGGTTTTGGCGCGTTCGTTCTGATAGTAGTCAAAGCTAGTTAAGCTAACCGTAGGCGCCCCAGAACGACCGGAAGGACGCAGCCGGGTATCCATCTCGTAGACGATGCCCTCTTTCATCTTTGTTGAAAGCGCCGTTTGCAGCCTATTCACAAAGCGTGTGGCCTGATCCATCGGCTCCTGATCTGAATACACATAGGTAATATCCAAATCGGACATGGGCGACATACGCGACATGCCCAGTTTGCCCATACCAAAAATACTAATCTCCGCTGCTCTACCAATTTCGTCGCTAACCACCTGTAATCCTGTCTCTAGAGAAAACAGCGCTAATTCAGTCAGCCGATTTTGAAACTGCAACGGATCCAAATAGCCTTGCAAAAAGCATAGATAAAATTGATACAACTCTTCGTTCACTAAACGGCGCATGCGCTCCAGACGCACGTCATAATCAGGGTTTTGCAGTATCCAGCTGCTATCAAATTGCCAATCTAGGGGAGAGCAACCTGCCCTGTCCTGCTGTAACAAGGCATCAATAATGTGAGGGCTTTGCGCCAGCAACGTCTGCATCGCCGGCGAATAAATCAGGGGCATCACCAAACCACTCAACAGCTTGGGCGACGATTGAAGAAGAGAGATATATTGACCTCCCGGGGGTAACCGCCGGAAGAATTGATGTATTTGGTCCACCGCCATTTCAACGGGAACTGAACTGCAAGAAATCTCGTCCAGTAAACTTTGATACAGGCCCTTTGTTCGGCTCGCTTGGGATTCACTAACGCCGTACTGTCTAAACCCTTCTGACCAGTCCTGTAAAATATCCTGAGTTTTTTGTGGCAGCGCCTCGAGTTCAAATGACGTTACCACTTCAGAATTCGAGTCCTGATCTTCAGGCCGGAACAAGTCATCAAAGACTTTATGCACGCGCGTTCGGCGCGTGATTAATTCTTCAGAGAACTCCTGCCAGTGGGTAATTCCACATATGCTCTGGAAGTTCGTCAGTGCCTGCTCGTTAGTCGGGATATTGTGCGTCTGCTCGTTACCAAGCATTTGCAGCCGGTTTTCGAGGCGGCGCAACCAAACATAGTCCTGTTTGAGAAAGCTTACTTTTTCGGAATCTATTAATCCTTGAGAGGACAGTTCAGCCAAAGCAGACAGCGTATGCCCAGTGCGCAGAACCGAGCGTTTTCCGCCCCAGATAAGCTGTAAACCATTGGCGATAAACTCGATTTCTCGAATGCCACCGGTTCCCAACTTGAGATTGAATCCTTCTGGCTGAGTAGAAATACTATTATCCCGCTTTCCCTGCACCAGCAATTTAGGGTGCTCCAGATCAATTCGGTCTTTTAGATAAGCGAGTTCCTCGATTGCTCGAAAATCTAAATTTTGCCGCCAGATAAAAGGCTCAATGTCATGCAAGAACTGCTTTCCCTGATCGATATCACCAGCTACCACTCTGGCTTTCATTAGCGCCAAGCGATGCCAGGGTAAAGCCCGAAAAAAGTAATAATCCTGCGCCGCTTCAATGGACATAGAAATTTGAGTGGCGGATGATTCAGGACGAAGCCGCCAATCGACTCTCCATATCAATTCGCCGCCATCACTGCCGGATAGAAGTTTAGTTACAGATTTTAGAACCCGAGAACACACATCGCCCGTGCCCTGCATCGGGTGCACAGGCAGTAGATGCGGATTAAAGAATGCTATCAGATCAATATCACTAGAATAATTAAGATCCTGGCCGCCCAACTTACCCAATCCCAATATAAACAGACCAGGCACTAGTTCACCTGGTTCCGGAAGGCCGCGACAGAGCTTCTTAATAGCCTCTTGCTGCCAAGCGGCTCGCAGGGCGATATCCAAGCTTAGTTCGGCAAAGCGGCTCTGTTTGTGGCCCAGAGATTCGGTATCGGCTAAGTCAAAGATATCAGCTATAGAAATTGCTAAGCTGAAGTGACGTTTTTGATCCGCAAGAAATTCTCCAACAGCCGTCCAGTTAGTAAAATCTATGGATTCATGGCTTGTGGATGCAGAGCCTTCGAGGCTCGCAACAATGTGCTCAATAGCTTCAACAGCCAGTTTTGGGCTGTCTAACCAATCCGATCGACCCGTTAGACGCAGTAGGCGTTGAAGATAAAGAGAACTCTCAATTGAACGCATGGAAGGCTTAGTTAGATTCAGTGCCACAAGTCTAACAAGATCAAGTATCCGCTACACCTTAAGCATATGAACCGGAAAACACGTGCTAACCAGTGAGGCGGAAATCTCTACTCAGCTTACCTTCTTTAGTTCGCTGACAAAGTAAAACGGCACAGGACTGTATTATCGATCTTCAAGTCATCTCCCCATATAAATTCGGACTCTGAATCCCAAGATAACCTGCCATGCTCTCGCTTAGGACCAACATCCTGATCAGAATGAACTGTTGCGGCGGGCCAATCGGAGTCGTCAAAAGAAGCTGAAGCCCAGCCAGAGGGCATCGGCGAGATATTTGCCGCACAGGTTGTGGTATCGCTAGCGCAGCTCGTGTCTAAAGGTGCTTGGTGAATAACCTTGCAAGTCCAGTCACTGCTTGTTGCGGCTACCACTTCGCCGGCGGCATTTGAAAACTCGGCCATGAACCCACCACCACCCAATTGCATACGCTTTGTGGTCGAGACAATGTATTCGTAACCACTGTCATCTTCTTTGTAATCCATCAGGTGAAAAGCTAATTGGGCAGGCAGCTCTGCGTCAAAACTAAACACTTCGGTGTTAAAAGACATCTCGGTAGTAATAGGAACGGGATCAGTCATTACTACCTCACCATCAACATAAAACTCAACCCAATTGTCCACATAGACCTGAGACGTGATAGTGGATTCCTGAGCCCAACCAACTGATGTGAAAAAAGTGAGGGACGCTAGGGTTAGCAACAAACGGGTATTTGTTAATACTTGAGATTTCATGCGGTCCCCAACGAACTTAGGGACCTTCCCAAATATTTTCTGCGCAATTAAGTTCTAATCCGCACTGGTAAATGTTCGATCGATATCGCGCTTGGAAATTTTCCAACCATCTGCGGTCAATATGTATTCATCCATATACTTAGCCACCAGATATACGCCATTCATTTTGATAATCTCGCTTTGTTCGCGAGAGGCGTCAGCCTCCCCGACATAAACAGTCGCGTAGTGTGTACCCCAGGCACGGCTGTCATCGATTATCTCGACATGGCTGGTACCCATTACATGCATACTTAACCGGCCAGAGTCTGGTGACGGAATTCGCGTGCGCAGTTCGTCGTGACCCCGCCACATTCGATCACCGTCAATAGCAATGGCATCCTCGGCCCAAATGGTGAGGTACTCATCGGCCATGAAGTGATCGCGGTAATAACCATAGTTGTCTGCTAGCTGCTTGATTTCAGCTTTGATTTGCCATTCCTGCTCAGAGCCGACATCCGCCGCATCTGCACTACCAAATACAAACAGAATAGGTATTAGGGCCCAACTAATTTTTTTATACATTCCAAAATTCTCCATAAAATAAACTTGTTATATTAATTAGTAATTCACCGAAAACCGTCGGCCCAAAATACCTTGATTAAGACAGACCTCAGTCGGCATCTATCCTTACCCTTGAATTATCTGGCTGTAGCTCGTAGCGCACACGGTTACCCTCTTCATCCAACATATTTAAAGACTGTTGGAAAATCCCCTGGGGCGGTGCATCCGCTGTGACCGTTGCTTCTAAAATATAGAGCCGGTCAGCGTGCCGATAGATTCCTGCATAGGTGCGGGTTTGATCCGGGTTGGTAAGAAAGATCTGATGGCCACCAATAAAATCAATAGTGTGCCAAGCATCGTAAGTCACTTCGCCACCGCGCAGACGAAACTGCCGTGCTGTATATGGAATCGCACCCATCTGGGTATAGAGCCAAAAGTTATGCGCTCCAGCAACATTTATTTGGTCGGCCAGTTGCAAATAAACATTTTTAGCGTCAGAGAAATCCACCACCGTTACTGAATAGTAGTTGTCGCCTTCTTGTGCTTCATAAATCGTCGAGGGAAAAGTACCACCGTATTCCGAAACATACGGCTTGGTGCTGATCCTGGGTTCATGGGGGAAGTTAGCTCTAAACAGCTGATCTTCAAAGGTCATATTGGTCCAACCCGGAGCGCTTGCTTCAGTGGCATTCGAGAAATTGACCTGGATATCGTTAATAAAGCAGCCATTGTCACCGTCACGAGTTGGTGCACAAGTAACGGTAAGATTGTCGCCCTGTGCGATATCGGCCCAACCCGACCTTCTAAAGCCTGCAGCACCGCCGCTTTCTAAGGCCCACGCCTCTAGTTCGCCTGCATCATTCTCCACCTCTAGAAATACCCAGACATGAGGGTTGGCTAGATGGAATTCGGTAACGACACCTTGAATTTGGATTTCTGTGCCAATTTCGTAATTACCATGGGAATGATGCGCTGTAGCCGGAGTTGCTATAAACAGCACTACCCCTAAGAGAAAAATAGTATGTTTCATGTTTTCTTTACTCTCGATTCAGGTCCTAAAAAAATGAACTAGTTAATTTGTATATACCGCAGTTAACTGAAGGCCTGATTAATGGTTTCAAATCAGCACAAGGCATTGATCCATAAATCAACCTTATGTTTTTGCTACTCAAGAAATTTCCTCTCAGTTTTGTATTTTGAGGAGAGTATATTGAAGGATCAATCATAAAAAAGTATGGATTAAATTCGAAACCTCCTGCCTTTGGTTTTCGTCAGGTAATCGTCCAAATCCACTTCTCAGATTATCGATAGCATGACCGGGATCGCTTGATTCAGTAATCACGCAGGTAACTGCAGGATTAGAAAGTGCCCACTTAACGGATAACTGGGCCCAGCTTTCGCAATCAAACTCTTTTACCCAATCCGGTAATTGCTTACCACTAACGAGCGAGAAGTAATTACCGTTTCTGAATGGACGATTGGTAATAACACCAACGCCATTGTCACGCGCCATAGGCAATAGACGCTTCTCTGCTTCAGATTCAGTAAAGGAATAATTGATTTGAATAAAATCGACACCGTCATTAATGTATTTTTCATACATGGCAACCGTTTCAGGCTGCTCTGCGCGTACCCCGGATAGACCAATATGCTTGACGTACCCCGCCGCTTTCCATTCTTTTAGCATTGGCCACTGATCCATAGCGGAAAGGGAAAACATATTCCGCAGCTGAAGGAAGTCCAAAGGCTTCTTTTCTAGCGCTGCATATAAGTGATCCATATCTGTCTCAACAACAGACGCGCCACGTTCGGTAACACTAGTTAGCACTTGAAGCTGCTTGAGCGTATCAACATCCAGGCTTTCTTCAAAAGCCCAAACCGTTGGTACATTGGTGTCGATAAAGTTTCCGCCGTGTTCTAACAGTAAACCGATCAATTCACGTGTCGTAGCTTGGTTTTGTGCGCTAGGTTCATGAAAAGGAGTTGCGTTGCCAAAACCAACGCTGCCTATTTGTTGACCGGTGGAGGGCATAGTTCGCTGATGCATCTTCTCCGTTTGGGCTTGCAAGCCAATCCGCATAGACATGGCAGCACCCGTTGCTGCGGCTACTTTCATAAATTCACGTCGGTCAATATGCTTCATTCTTGCAACCCCATATATGTTGATTTCAACTAAATCGTAGGGCTAGCACCCCCGGGGTTGCTAACAAATTTACTCAAGTTCACTAAACAACAGATTCAATTGCGCTGAAGTAACACTTTAGGGAAAGCGTTGCGAATTTTCGATAATATCCAATAGCGCTGCGGCTGCCGATGAAACCGGGTAACCGCGCCGGGATAGCACCCCCACATCCCGAGTAATCTGTGGAGCCTTTAAGGGCATACATTTTGCTCCCATTTCCATCATTTGCTTTTGACTAACTGAGGGCACAACACTAACACCAAGCCCCTCTGCAACCATCCTACCGATAGTTGCTAGCTGATGAACCTCGACAGAAGGCTTAAGCGTGATCCCATGCTCTCCTAGTGTTTGATCTATCAATAATCGAATACTCGAAGGCCTTTGCAGTGTTAAGTAGTCGTATTTTTGTAGGTCCTTCCAACTCACTTTCTCTTGGCTGGCAAAAGGGTGGTCCTTTGGAAACGCAACAACAAACTCATCTCTAAACAGTGGCTTAAAATCCAATTCGCTAATTGGACCGGGGTCGAAACTAATTCCCAGCTCCACTCGTCCTTTTCTGACCAACTCCACAACCGTCTCTGCGACAACATCTTGAACCCTTATATCTATATTGGGATGTTGGCTATGAAACCCCCTCAATATCTCCGGAAGTAAGCTATTGGCAAAGGTAGGCATAACTGCAATTTCCAGCTTTCCTTTTTGCAGCAGAAACAAATTCTGCACATCTTCGATGGCGGCCTCTAAATCGGAAAGTAGGCTCACCGCAACCGGATAGAAATCCTTGCCCTCAGGCGTCAATACAACCGATCTTGTGGTCCGGGACAATAGTTTACCGCCGACAATTTCTTCCAGATTTTTGACCGTTATGCTTAACGCCGGCTGTGATATAGACAGATGAATAGAAGACTCGGCAAAACTAAGTGTTTTGGCTACGGTGGTAAAAGCGCGTAATTGTTTAAGCGTTACACTCATATATTTATTTTATTAATAATGGATTTAGTTATATTTGTTAAATGTAATCTCTTCTTGCAGGATGCTCAAGCGAATGATTCAGTTAATTAGAACACCTACCGTTTGGGGCAGATTCTTATATGTCAGGTTTAAACAAACTAGTTAGTAACTATGACGAGGCTTTACAAGGTCTCGAAGATGGTATGACTATTATTGCCGGGGGCTTTGGCCTCTGTGGCATTCCCGAAAATCTAATCGCACAAATCCAAAAGATGGGCACCAAAGACCTAACCATTGTGTCCAACAACGCTGGTGTGGATGAATTTGGCCTAGGGCTGCTTCTGCAAAGCCAACAAGTCAAAAAAATGATCGCATCCTATGTGGGTGAAAACAAACTATTCGAAAAACAATTGCTCGATGGCATTCTGGAAGTTGAACTAACTCCACAAGGTACTTTGGCTGAAAAGATGCGCTCTGGCGGTGCCGGTATTCCAGCCTTCTATACGGCTACGGGCTATGGGACGGACGTTGCGACCGGTAAAGAGTCACGCAAGTTCGGTGATAAAGACTATATTTTGGAAGAAGCTATTAAGGGTGACTTCGCCTTGGTCAAAGCCTGGAAGGCAGACCTTCACGGCAACGCGATTTACCGAATGACGGCACAGAACTTCAACCCTATGGCCGCTACAGCGGGCAAGATCACAGTAATGGAAGCCGAGTATATTGTTGAGCCCGGCGAGTTAGACCCTGCACAAATTCATACTCCGGGTATCTATGTAAACCGGCTGATTCAAGGTGACTCCGAAAAACGTATTGAACAACGCACTATTCGGCAAGACTCGGAGGCAAGCTAATGGCTCTTAGTAGAGAGCAAATAGCTCAACGAGTAGCCCGCGAAATCCAAGATGGCTTTTACGTCAACTTGGGAATTGGCATCCCTACCTTGGTATCTAACTATGTTCCTGAGGACATGGAAGTGTCCCTGCACTCCGAGAATGGCCTTCTTGGCATGGGCCCCTTCCCCGCGGCCGATGAAATTGATGCCGACCTTATTAATGCAGGCAAGCAGACCGTCACCCTAAACAAAGGCGCCTCGATTTTCTCCTCGGCCGAATCATTCGCCATGATTCGTGGCGGTCATGTCGACCTTACGGTTCTGGGCGCTTTTGAACTAGATGTTCTGGGCAATATTGCCTCCTATATGATTCCCGGAAAGCTTATTAAGGGCATGGGCGGCGCTATGGACTTAGTTGCTGGCGCCGACAATATTATTGTCACCATGATGCATGCCGATCGACATGGGAATTCAAAGTTACTGAACAAATGCACCCTGCCGCTTACCGGTGTTGGCTGCATCAAAAAGGTAGTTACAGATCTTGCCTATATGAAAATTTCTGAGGGCAAATTTTACCTTATTGAACGAGCGCCCGGCACCAGTGTCGATGAGATTATTAGTAAAACCGAGGGAGAACTGGTGGTTTCCGGAAATATCCCCGAGATGGCGCTTTAGCGCCAAGGGAGCTAAATCATGAGCTTGGAAGATTGCATTGTTATTCTCGACGGCGCCCGCACTCCCATGGGTAGCTTTTGTGGTGTATTTAACTCAGTAACCGCGGTTGAACTTGGTGCCCTGGCAATAAAAGGTGCTGTGCAGAAGGCTGGAGTTAACCCCGCAGACATCGACGAAGTATATATGGGCTGCGTACTGACAGCAGGCTTGGGACAGGCTCCTGCCAGACAGGCCGCTATTGGTGCCGGTATTTCGCAGAGCGCCGGCGCCGTTACGGTAAATAAGGTGTGCGGCTCAGGGATGCAGGCTATTATTTTTGCTCATGACCAGATAAAGCTAGGCAATCAGCAGGTCGCGGTAGCCGGCGGCATGGAAAGCATGACCAATGCTCCACACCTACTGAAGAATGCACGCTCCGGTATTGGCTCAGGCCATAAAGAAATATTGGACTCTATGTTTCTCGATGGGTTGGAAGACGCATATACAGGCACTTCCATGGGCAGCTTTGCTCAGGATACGGCGGACAGAAATGGCCTGACCCGTGAGGCTATGGACGCTTTTGCTATTGAGTCACTAAGCCGAGCCAATCAAGCTATTGAAAACAATTCCTTGGTAGATGAGATCGTGCCGGTCACCGTAAAAATCCGTCGCAACGAGACGCTGGTCGAACATGACGAACAACCGCAGAAAGCTAAGGTCGACAAAATACCCACGTTGCGCCCAGCCTTTAGCAAGGATGGAACCATCACCGCTGCAAATTCCAGTTCTATATCAGACGGTGCGTCCGCTCTGGTACTGAGCAGCGCAAGTTACGCCCGTGAACAAGGCCTGCAACCCAAAGCGAAAATTGTCGCTTATGCCCGTCATTCCCATAGCCCGGAAGAATTTACTACCGCTCCTATCAGCGCGATTCAGAAGCTATTTGAAAAATCCGGCTGGGATAAAGACAGCACCGATCTATTTGAAATCAACGAAGCCTTTGCCATGGTTACTATGCTCGCCATAAGAGAGCTTAAATTGGATCCAGCCAAGGTGAACCCCAATGGTGGCGCCTGCGCTCAAGGTCATCCACTAGGATCAACGGCTAGCAGACTGGTGGTTACGCTTATGCATGCCCTCGAGCGAAGTGGAAAGAAACGCGGTATCGCCAGTATGTGCATTGGTGGCGGTGAAGCGCTCGCTATGGCGATTGAACGGGTCTGACTATCTGCTTCTCTGAACATGATTGTCTGAACTGATTGAGAGCCTCTAGCGTGAAACAGACCGCTTTAAACTTACCCTTTCTATATACTTACTTGACCTGCCGCGGTTAGCATCGATATTGTCTGGCGCGGTATATGACTTTAATCCCGGCAATATCGGGAATCTCAGTAAAATTCGGGGGAATTTACAATGCGGCTTCTAAGATGGAAATCTCGTCTAACCACTAAGACTATAGGGCTCTTAGGCGTCCTATTACTACAAGCACCAGCAGCACTTGCCCACCATTCCTACTCAATGATCGACAACTCTAAGGTTATTGAGGTGGAGGCCACCATAGCTAAGCTTGAATGGGTCAATCCGCATATATTTCTTTGGGCTTATGTAGCCGACGACTCGCAGGAGAGTGGTTATCAGCTATATGCCTTTGAAGCCGGAAGCATCACCATGATGGCAAAAGCCGGGTGGTCGCGGGACGGTACCGTCACCGTCGGCGAAGAAGTCACAATTGAGTATCTTCCTCTGTTCAACGGCGAACCCGGTGGTTCCTTGGCAACATTGACACATGCAGACGGCAGGTATACCCCAGGAGATTTTCCAGCGGTTAGGTATCTCGAAGAAATCCGTGCTGCGGAAAGTAGAGCTACGCAATGATTTTCGGTCGTTTAATCACCAAAATTGCATTTGCTTACGCGGCTGCACTGCTACTGGTTGCTTGCGGACAAAGCGTCGATAGCGCTCCCGCTGCTGAGGACTCAACTGCCGCATCATTTCAAAACCTGCCAGATTGGGGCGGATGGTGGCTTTCAGGTTTCACGGGAGGGGTGCGGGCAGCAACCGCGAATTTGGATGTGTATCTACCTGAAGCCAGAAGGATTCTCGAAGCAGTCAGTGCGCCGGGTGCAAATCTTGGCGGAGGCGCTGAGTACTGTGTTACTACCCGTTTTAACGGTGGTAGTAATGGCGGCGGGACCGATGACGTCGAGTTTCTCTTAATGCCAGAAAGGCTCACCATCACCAACGGAGATGGGCTACTACGGCGTATACCTATTGATGGTCGTGTACTGCGCGAAAACCCTGAACCCTCCAATGGCGGGACATCTGTAGGCCACTGGGAAGGCGATACTTTGGTTGTCGAAACCATAGGTCTTCACCCCGATACTACCTTTCCCACATCGTCGCGACCCAATTCTCCTCTAATTGGAGAGAACGTTCATGTCCTCGAGCACTTGCAGCTCAATGCCGAGGATCAATTGATCGTAAGTACGGTGTTAACTGCGCCGCAAATGCTGAACGCTCCGCTTGAGTTCACCACGGTCTATTCACGTGATCCCGGTTATGTTTATCGCGACCACGACCGATGTTCATTGGATGATCGCTCGATTGATCCTGAAACGGGATTTGAGCGCTTCGATTTAACGCCTCCGGCAGATCTTCCACCACCGCCACCCAGCTAACTAAATTCAAACAGCTTAGCAACAAATGTAAAAGACCCGGCCGAAGCCGGGTCTTTTACATTTTGTTTTAGAGAACCTAGTTCCCAGTATAACTAGATTGACCGTTGACTCTTCAAACTAAACCCTTCAACGGACATAGGTAAGTTCCGAATACGATGCCCTGAAGCCGTATAGATAGCGTTACATACCGCTGGCGCTATCGGCGGTAATGCCGGCTCACCCGATCCGGTTGGCGAAAAATCGCTCTCGATAAACTGAACTTCTACCTCCGGCACCTGCTGAATACGTAACAATGGATATTGGTGGAAGTTAGTCTGCCGAATTGCCCCCTCGTCGATATCAATTTCCTGCGCGGCCATACTACTAATTCCATCCAATACCGAACCTATCCATTGATGCTCTGCTCCACTCTTGTTAACAATCAATCCAATATCGCCAGCGACCCAAACTTTGTTAATAAGCACCGCTTTGTCTTCGTCGACACTGACGTCTACCACCTCGGCAAAGTGACCGCGGTGTGAGAAGTAAAACGCCAATCCGAGAGCTCTACCCGGCTCCATTTCCCTGCCCCAACCTGCCATTTCGGCAACCGCACGGATAACCGCTGTGCCACGCTGTGGATTAAGGGCGCTCGGATTTCCCTCGACGAGCCAGTCACCATTACCCATAAGTTCCAGTAAGAATTCAAGGTGGTCACGACCGGCGGCATCGGAAACTTCATGGAAGAAGCTTTGGGTTACAAAAGCCAAGGTATTTGAAAATGGCGCTCGCCAGTACCCACAAGGTATTTGAAGAGGCAAAAGCGTCTGGCTCATACGGTAATTCGCCAGGGTATGAACCGGAAATTCCAAACTTGCGGCAGCGGCGGTAAAGGGGCCGCCACCTGCAACCGCCCGATCCCCATCATTGGTGAAACTAATGTGGTGATTATGGAATGTCTGCATTTTGCCCTCTGGCGAGAGAGCCGCTTCCAGTTGATTGAATCCGCCAGCACGGAAGAAATCGTCGCGCATATCGTCTTCGCGGTCCCACTGAAGCTTTATCGGTGCGGCCACCATCTTGGCAATAGCTCCCGCTTCACATACATAATCGTTCATCAGGCGTCGGCCAAACCCCCCGCCAACGCGTGTTTGATGAACAACAATACTTTCCGCTGGAAGTCCTAGGGTATCGGCGACTAGAGGAATTGCTGAGCCCGGAGTTTGACTAGGCGCCCAAAATTCCAATATACCCTCGTGATACCAGGCAGTGCAGTTTTGTGGCTCTAGCGTGGCGTGGCCAACAAACTTATAGCTGTACCAGGCCTTCAGGGTTTTTGAGCTGTTTTGAAGAGCAGTGTCTACATCCCCGGTTTCGGCTAAAACCGTACCAGACTGATTTGCCTTACTCTCAGCATCAGCTTGAATTCGCTGCCAATCATCTGTGGACGCGTTCGAGTTGTCCCACTCTATCCGCAATGCCCGCTTTGCCTTAAACACTCTCCAAGAATTATCGCCAACAATAGCTACACCCGAGCGGAGTTGAGTTGGACCGCCACTCCCACCAAGAATAAACGCCTGACTAATCCCCGGCATATCCAGAATCTCATCGAGATTCGCCGAAACGGCACGCCCTCCGATTCGGGGAGCTTTTGCAAAGGCTGCGTACTTCATCCCAGGTAATTGTTGGTCGATCCCAAATAGCGGCTTCCCCTGAACAATATCCGGGTTATCAACGCCGGAAACTCGAGTCCCCAGTAGGCGGTATTCATCTCGACTCTTTAACTCAAGCCTTTCAGCATCAGGAAGCGGCAATTTGGCGGCATCAAAGGTTAGCTCAGCATAATCTAAAGAGGCTCCGGTCTGCATATTAATAACTTGATGCGCTTCCGTCCGGCATTGACTCTGGTCTACACCCCAGCGATCTGCGGCCGCGGATATCAACATAGCGCGTGCAGTGGCACCCGCCTGACGCAGTCTGTCCCAATTATCTGGAGTAGAGCGCGAACCGCCCGCAAACTGGGCCCCAAAGACTGCTTGGTTTATAGGTGATTGAACTATCTTAATTCGCGTGAAGTCCGCATCCATTTCCTCAGCAACGATCATCGGAAAAGAGGTTTTAATACCCTGCCCTATCTCTGGATTTTTGGCATATACCTGAACTTGTCCATCAGGAAGAACATGTACAAAAGCATTCAATTCAAGCAGTTGATCCGAATCTAAGGATTGCATAGAGATATCTGAAGGTCTCGGCTCTGTTGGTCCGCAACCGGATATCCCGCCTATGGCAAGGCCGCCGCCAATTCCCGAGACTTTGATAAAACGACGACGATTCATTTTTGGCCAATTGTGAAGGTGAGCATTGACTGTTGAATCAGACATTCCCTTCCTCCTTTTCCATATCCGCTGCCTGATGGATAGCTTCGCGAATTCGGGCATAAGAATTACATCGACAAATATTGCCCTGCATTGCGCTATCAATATCAGCATCGGTCGGATTCGAATTGGATTTCAGTAACGCAGTGGCGGACATCAACTGACCGGCCTGGCAATAACCACATTGGGGAACATCGAGCTCAACCCAAGTTTTTTGTAGCGCACTCAGCTCACCACCATCGGACAAGCCTTCGACGGTGGTCACCTCTTGCGTGACAGCAGAAATCGGGAAAGAACAGCTGCGGATAGGCGTTCCTCCGAGGTGAACGGTACAGGCGCCACATTGAGCAATGCCACAACCGAACTTAGTACCTTTCATGTCCAGCACATCTCGCAAAACCCACAGCAAAGGCGTATCAGCATCTACATCATTTGCAGTACGCGGTTCACCATTAATACTTACTTGATAATCCGGCATCGGGAACCTCGTTCTAGTATCTGGAGTAGTCTTCCTAGTATAGATGCAGGGCATATACAAAGGAACTCAATCTAGAAGCGTAAGATAATGATTCCTCGCAGCAGCGGCGAATCTGATCTGGATGTCCGTCCAGCTCGCGCTTGCCATCCCGAAGAAAAAGCACGCCTTTGCTAACCAGAAATATTTTATCGCGCACTGATTTAAGAACAGGCCCAACTAGCGATTCATTTTTACCCGCACCATAAAGAGCGGCCGAATCGAAATGCGTTATACCAAGGTCGAGAGAGTGCTGGAGCAGCTTTTCTGCCTCTTCTCTAGAGGGCGGTATTCCGTATGCATGGGAAAGGTTCATACATCCCAATCCTATTGCTGGAACAGAACAATCCCCAATTTTTCGCAACTGCATATCTGGCCTACTCTTTAGCCTTCTAGTTGCTGCTCAAGATCGTAGAGCACCCTGTAGCAAGGCAGTACTTGGGCAACGCTTGAATTTGGTTCACGACCATCTCTGATAGACGAGATAAATTCACGATCCTGCAGTTCTATTCCGTTCATGGAAACATCTACCTTCGATACATCTATTAGTTCTTCTTTGCCATTAAATAGATCATCGTATCGAGCAATATAAGTACCGTTGTCGCATATATATCGGAAGAAGGTTCCGATGGGGCCATCATTGTTAAAGGAAAGGGACAAAGTACAAATCGCACCATTGGCGGCCTTCATTTGAACCGACATATCCAGAGCGATACCTAATTCGGGATGAATCGGCCCCTGAATCACATTGGCCTCTGTTATGGGCGAGCCTGCCTGATAAGCAAATAAATCGACGGTATGTGCCGCATGGTGCCATAGCAAATGATCTGTCCAGCTTCGCGCTTCGCCCTTCGCATTGATATTTTTACGACGGAAAAAATAGGTCTGCACGTCCATCTGCTGAATCGCTATATCACCTGACTGAATCTGTTTGTGGATCCATTGATGGGACGGATTGAATCGACGTGTATGACCCACCATACAAACTCGGCCAGTTTCTTTTTGGGTTTTTAAAACTGCCTCTGCATCTGCCCAACTATCAGCTAAGGGAATTTCCACCTGCACGTGTTTTCCGGCGCGCATGCATTTAATGGCTTGGGCTGCGTGCATTTGGGTAGGCGTGCATAGAATAACCGCCTCGGCTTCAGTGGACTCCAATGCGCTAGTTAGATCTGCAGATACATGGCTAATGCCATATTCATCGGCAACCTTTTTTGCCTTCTCTTCATCACGGCCAACAAGTGACACAACCTCAGCCCCATCTATTTGAGTAATTCCATCTAGATGCTTGATTCCAAAAGCGCCCGGTCCGACAACCATTATTTTCATTGCATACTCCTAGCGTATCTAACTGTCTTGTTTGTTTTCGAGAACAAGGTGCCCTACTGCCGTATTAGAGGCAGGCACGTGGTAAAAGCGGTGTTTTTCTGCAACTTCCTTATCCATTGCACCACGAGCGACCAGCCACATGACCAATTCAATACCTTCAGAGCCAGCCAAACGCATGTAATCAATATGTGGCACCTCAGATAGGCCTACTGGATCTATTACCAGCCGGTCTAGAAAATCACTGTCAAATTCTTTGTTAATCAATCCGGCGCGTGGACCCTGAAGCTGGTGGCTCATTCCTCCGGTTCCCCATATTTGCACATTGATATCTTCATCAAAGGAATCCACTGCACGGCGCACAGCCTGGCCCAATGCATAGCAACGCTTGCCCGAAGGTGGTGGATAGAGAACAACATTTACTGCTAGAGGGATAACTTTACAGGGCCATTCTATGGGCTGGCCGAACATAAGCGATAAGGGCACGGTAAGGCCGTGATCCACGTCCAGCGTATTAAAAATGGTCAGATCAAACTCATCCTGGATTACTGATTGGGCTATATGAGAAGCCAGCTCAGGATGCCCTTTGACACTCGGAACAGGACGCGGCCCCCATCCTTCGTCTGCCGGCTGGAATTCAGCTCCGGTTCCCAGTGCAAAGGTGGGAACAAGATTTGAATCAAATGCCGAGGCGTGATCGTTATAGACCAGAATTACAACATCGGGCTTTTGTTCAGCCACCCACCGTTTGGCAAACTCGTATCCTGCAAATAGAGGTTTCCAGTAGTCGTCTCCAGTTTTTCCGTTATCAATAGCCGCACCAATAGCTGGAACGTGGGAGGTGAATACACTCGCAGATAACTTAGCCATTGTTACTGTCCTCAGTCACATCAGTCTTGTAGAGATTGCCTTTGGGCGAACGGCCACCATTTATCATCATTTGCTTATATTCTTCTGCCGATGCCCCGGTCATGGTGGATGCAGCAAACTGAAAGCTGAGACCATCACTCGAGAATATTTTAGCTAGAAAGTAAATATTACCGCCGAGCTTTATCATGAGGTTGTAGTCACGTGCTAATACAGCCTCTTTTTGTGCTTCCGACATGGGCCACTCGTCGAGGTAGGCTCGTTCATTTGCAAGAAAACTCTGTCTGTTTTCCGCCTTCATAAGCGACATACAGAACTGATTCAAGTGAAAGCCCAGTCGCGCCATATCGGCGTCAAACACGGTTGTGCCTGGAATATCCATATATAGTTTTTCTAACGCCATATTCTCACTACCTTAGTTGTATTCATTTAGCTCAAACTCCCCAATAAAGACGCATGGGATTATCTATCAATAATTGATGCTGTAACGATTCAGTTACTGCTATCTGCGGAATGATATCCACCAAGTGTCCATCGTTTGGCATATGACTTTTCATGTTCGGATGAGGCCAATCTGTACCCCAAAGCACTCGATCTGGAAAGCTTTCAACGATTTTACGAGCAAAGGGAATAACGTCTTGATACCCGCTTGGCCCATCTAAGGATAACCTTTCCGGGCAACTTACCTTTGACCATATATTGGGATTTTCACTCAGCAGCTTTATAAAGAGCGCAAACTCTGGGCCATCAACTGATTTACTGACATCTGGCCGGCCCATATGATCTACAACAAGGGTGGTCGGTAAGGATGTGAAAAAATCATATAGCTCGGGTAAATCTTCAGATTCAAAATAAATAACAATGTGCCAACCTAATGCTTTTATGCGGGTTGCTATTTGCCTGAGATCATCAAAGGGAAGTGAATCCACAAGTCGTTTAACGAAGTTGAAACGAACCCCACGCACACCAGCGTCGTGTAGTTCTTGCAGCTCCTCATCCGTAACGCTGGCCTTCACTGTGGCTACGCCTCTAGCCATTCCCCTAGAGCTTTCAAGAGCATCTACCAAGGCACTATTATCTGCACCATGGCAGGTAGCCTGCACAATGACATTGCGCGAAAACCTGAGAAAATCCCGCAGTTGCCAAAGCTGTTTTTTTGATGCATCGCAGGGTGTGTATTTGCGTTCTGGCGCAAACGGAAACTGATCGCCCGGCCCAAACACATGGCAATGAGCGTCCACTGCACCTTTAGGTGGTACGTAGCTAGGTTTGCTTGGCGCTTTGTGCCAGTTCAACCAATCGGTATCGGCCTTAAAATTCGTCACAGGCCTTTCTCCTTCAGCAAACTATCCAATCGAGGATATACCCGTCTAGCATTTCCTTCGTAAACCTTATTTCGGTCTAGATCGGAAAGGTTGAGCGTATCCACATATAGTTTTGTATCGTCAAAGTATTCCCCGGTTTCAGGATCAATACCTCTGACAGCGCCGACCATCTCTGATCCAAACAAAATATTATCTATATCAATAACGCGAAATAGCAGATCAATTCCTGGCTGATGGTATACGCAGGTATCAAAAAAGACGTTCTTCATAAGGTGTTCGCCAAGGGGTGGCTGCTTTAACATATCCGCCAAGCCCCGATATCGCCCCCAATGGTAGGGAACCGCGCCGCCTCCATGAGGAATAATAAAGCGCAGATTCGGAAAGTCTTTGAATAAGTCACCCTCAAGAAACTGCATAAATGCTGTGGTATCAGCATTCATATAATGAGCACCAGTTGCGTGAAAGTTAGGGTTACAGGATCCGGAAACATGAACCATAGCCGGCACATCTAATTCGACCATTTTTTCATAGAATGGATACCAACTCCTGTCTGTCAGAGGTGCCGAAGTCCAGTATCCACCCGATGGGTCCGGATTCAGATTACAGCCAATAAAGCCCAAATCGTTGACGCATCGTTCCAATTCGCTCACTGAGTGTTCGATGGATACCCCTTCAGATTGGGGCAACTGGCACACCCCAGCAAAATAGGCGGGATAGAGGTCCACAACGCGTTTAATTAGGTCATTGCAGGCGCTTGTCCACTGCTCCGACACTGACCGATCACCAATATGGTGTGCCATCGCCGATGCCCGTGGAGAAAATATGGTCATATCGGCATTGCGCTCTTTCAGCAGGCGCAGTTGATTTTTTTCAATACTTTCTCGAATCTGGTCGTCACTAATACTCGGCACTTCGGGTAGCGCCTGACCGCTTTCAAAGGCCTTAATCTGCGCCTCACGAAAAAGCTGGTGCGGTTCTGGTGCGGTGGTGTAGTGCCCGTGACAATCGATAATCATTGTTTAATGCCCAGTTTGAGAAATTCTTTGTTTTGGATCTTTCATACTAAAAAAAACAGTCTTCATTTCAAGCCCTCCACCAGGCTAGAGGGTACATACACTTCACCTCGCATTAGCAAGCGTGCAGTTCGGAGCAGAGCCGCTCTGAGAACGGAAACGCCTCCCTGCTCGTCGTGCGCAATTTCCATTTCCACAATGAATGAACCCGTGGGATGTTCAATGCTTAGCTGGCTAATTGCATCATCCGTAAATTCACGGACTATCTGTTCTGCCACCGTACCGGGCAACATGCAGGCAGTCGCAACACTAACCGACCCCAATACTCCAATTGCCTCATGAACCCGATGAGGGATAAAGGTGCGCGTATTAACTGTGCCTCCATTTAGAGCGGGGGAAATCAAGCTCATTTTGGGGACTGTTTTGTCAGTTACGTCACCAAGGTTCATTAAACTTCCCGCCTCTAAGCGAATAGCCTCAATGCGCTGTTTAAGCTCAGAATTGGCTTCGAGCGTTTCCGGAGATTCACTTCCGGTCAGGCCAAAATCACTGGCCCTAAGAAGCACCACCGGCATACCGTTATCGATGCAAGTGACCTCGGTGTTCTGTATTAAGCTTTTGGCTTGGCCTGTTGGCAATAGCGCACCGCAACTGGAACCAGCGATATCTAGAAAATCTATAGAGACTGGAGAAGCAGTGCCTGGAACCCCATCTATACGCGCATTACCTTCGTATTCCACCTGCCCCTTAGGGGCCTCCACTCTAGCGATAGCTTTAGCGCCAGTATTGAGCATACGGATTCGAACATCTGTTATGGCACCAGCTGGTGGAATCATTCCTGATTCGATTGCGTACGGCCCTACTCCCGCCAATATATTTCCGCAATTTTGCGCATCACTAACAACGCCTTTATCCACCATTACTTGGAGGAAAAGGTAGTCAATATCCACATCATCCGCAGAAGACGGACTAACAATAGCCACTTTACTGGTTAGCGGGTGCGCTCCACCCATTCCATCAATCTGTCGCGCATCAGGAGAACCCATGGCGGCAAGAAGAATGCGATCTCGCGCTTCTATATCATTCGGCAAATCTGAAGCATTAAAGTAGAGCCCTTTGGAGGTTCCACCGCGCATCAACATGCTAGGAATGGCTAGTTGCAAGACTTATACATCCTCTAAGCTTTTCACGTAACGCAAGCCTTTCTCAGCCAATCGTTCTCGCATATTGTAAATATCTAAGCCTAGCTCGCCAGCCTCAAAGCGGGCGCGCTTTTCTGTTTCGTTGGCTATTCGTTGTTGTACCTTTTCATGGACGTCATCCGCATCTCCGCGAGCAACCACCACGACACCATCATCATCAGCGACAATAAGATCGCCGGGGTGAATTAACGCACCAGCGCAAACAACCGGTACATTGACGTTACCGAGGGTTTCTTTGACCGTACCCTGTGCAAAAATTGCTTTGGACCATACCGGAAAGCCCATTTCTTTAAGCGTTGCGATATCACGCACACCGGCGTCGATAATGAGTCCGCGCACTCTCCTAGATTTCAATGAGGTTGCCAATAGATCTCCAAAATACCCGTCTTCACAAGGGCTGGTAGGAGCAACAACAAGAACATCCCCTGGGCGGCACTGTTCAACAGCGACATGTAGCATCCAGTTATCACCGGGTGCCACTTCACAGGTAATTGCGGTGCCCGCTATTTTAGCCGCAGGATATATAGGCCGCATATAAGAGGCCAATAGACCCTTACGACCCTGAGCTTCGTGAACCGTCGCCACCTCAGAGCCCTGATACAACTTCAGCGTTTGTTCTGAAACACGTTTAATATCGGTTACACAGACAGACATAACTATTTCCGGTCAATTCTCAGATCGAGTGGGATTATGGCTAATTCGACACAAAAATGGATGTCCAAATACCGCCTTCTTATATTAGTTTTTTCTATAATGAAAAAATAGTAGTAGAATTCAAGCACTATGAATCCCTTACTAAATTTAAAACATCTTCTCGCTGCTCTGGAAGTCCAGAAAAGAGGCAGTATCAGCGCAGCAACAGAACCGATGTTTTTATCGCAACCCGCAATAACGCAAGCCCTGTCTAAGCTTGAAAGAGAATTAGGCGCGACTATTTTTACACGAACATCAAAGGGTCTATATACAACAGAAATTGGCAAGGTATTCCTAAATCGGGCCGAGCGCGCAATTCAGTGGCTGACACTATTGGATTCAGTTTTTACAAGAAAGGAAAAAATCCAACGGCGTCTATATCGAACCATTACTACCACTCAGCTAAGGGCGTTTGTAACCGTCGTTCAGTGTGGGAATTACAGCTTAGCTGCGAATAAACTCAATCTATCTCAACCTACAGTTCATCGTGCCGTAAAAGAAATGGAGAGCCATTGCGGTCGACCCTTTTTTCAACGGTCTCCCTCTGGAGTCGAGCCAAGTTGGCAAGCCCGACAGGCTGCCAGGTACGTCAGCCTATATTTTTCTGAGCTTGCCCAAGGATTAGATGAGATTACTGAATTTGTTGGTAATGCGTCAGGTTCTTTGAGAGTGGGGTCTCTGCCCCTAGCTCGAACTCGCATCGTACCCCAAACAATCACGATGCTGCTGGAGGAATTCCCCTCAGCTCATGTGAGCATCATTGACGGGGCTTATGAAGAACAACTTGACGCACTGCGACACGGACATCTGGATCTTATTATAGGAGCGCTCAGAAACCCGGTTCCTAGTTCTGATATCCAGCAGATCCCATTATTTAGCGATTCACTTCATATAGTCGTAAGACCAGGGCATGCAATCGCTACAGACACCTCTACATCAGTATTAGAGCTTCAGGAATTGGAGTGGGTAGCACCTAATGAAAACGCCCCGGCCCGAGCTGCTTTCGTAAAATTTTTCAAAGATCACGGCCTAAAACCACCGGAGCACGTTATTGAATGCAGCTCACTAATGGCCACACGGGGCCTTTTACTAGAAAGCGATCGCGCTGCCTTGCTTTCGAAAAAACAGGTGGAGATCGATGTTGACCACGGCTTACTCGCGATTAGCCCAAGAAAGCTTGCAGGTACAGATCGCGAAATTGGTATCACTACTCGGATCAACTGGAAAGCTACCAAATTACAGGCGCGATTTATTGCCCTTTTGAGTAGCGATCTTTTAGCCGAGTGTTAATAGGGATCTTTCGCGCTCCTTAAGACGCAAATTACCGACTTCTGTGGATCTAGAGAGCGCCGTATACAATTTCTCCCCCAACCATCGTAATTACCGCTTGGATATCTTTAATTTCATGCGCTGGCACGGTCAGGTAGTCACTATCAAGCACAACTAGATCGGCAAGCTTACCGGCTTCAAGGGTGCCGAGATCGTCTTCTTTGAACAACATGTAAGCGTTAGAGCGTGTATGGGCAACCAAGGCGGCTTCTCGCCCCGCTGGCTGTGGAAGGATTTGTGTGCCGTCGATACCCAAACCAGTCGCTGCCCACATCATCGTAACGAAGGGTTGATAATGCGAGACCACGCCTGTATCTGTGCCAAGACCCCAGACAATACCGCTATCTTCAATCGTTTTTAAGGGTGGGATCGGTGGATCGGTCGCAAGACCTCGAGGCACGATAGGACGAGCCTGATGTATTGCCTGCCCATGAATAGCGATCGTCATACCCAAGTCCTTGGCGCGTTCGATGCTTTCTTCAGATATTGTGAGAGCATGCGCGAGCGACCACCTGAGATCAGTTATCGGCACAGTCTCATTTAGCACTTCAAAACGGTCAATCAGATCGCTAATCGTCTGATTAGCCTGCGTGTGCTCCTGAATGTTCCAGCCGGCCTTAGCTGCCACTGTCGCGAGCTTCATATACGCGTCCATAATCTCATCGGAGTATGAATCCACAGTGCTGGAAGTATCATGCATTGGCCCGTAAACATGCTCACCCAGACCGAGCAGTCCGATGCGGTCATCTACAGAAAAGGCCGTATGTGACTCAATTATTTCAACAGCTGTATCAGCCTCTGCCGGTGTATCCGCACGGTATTTCAATGTATGAAAAACTCGCAGCGGGAGCTGTAAGTCTAGGCACTTTACGACTGAGACCTTCTACCTAGCAGGCTTTTTACTACCCTTGTAGTAAAAAGCAAAAACCCGCCAATATGGCGGGTTCTTTTTTTTGATCCAGGGTATCTCTATTTGGCTCACCTAATGCGGGCGCTACCTATAGATCTAAGAATCATCAGTCTTCACCGTCCAAACTATACTTGCCTGGGCCAGTAGTCATAAGAAGTAACAAACCGCCAATCATGCATAGTTCTTTCAAAAACGTGCCATCTATTGGCCAGAGCGCTTCTGGAGTATGAAATATAGTCGCAGTGATTATGGTGAAAACAACTAGCATCGCGGCACCTATGCGGGTTTTAAATCCGACAATTAGCATAGCCGAACCGGCCAGTTTTACAATTAAGGCGACCCAGCCTAAAAGTGCAGTGGCCGGCAAGCCTTTTGAAGCGATAAACCCTATTGGGGGGTTCATAGTAACAAGCCAATTTAATGCCCCAAAAAAGTATACCAAGGCAAGTAAAATGCGGCCTACAAGCATAATCCTATCGTTATTTTTTGTTTTATCTAATATATCTAACATGTGTTCCTCGACGTTTTAGAAATGAAAAGTGCTATTTAGTACAACCTAGTTTTTTGCATACAATGACTAGGTACCCTGCAGGTAATACTCAAAAAAACCGCCATTAAGGCGGTTTTTTTGAGACTGCAATTAACTTAGAAGTTGTAAGTGAAATCCAAGCCCAGCATACGTGGTGCACCAATGTTCACCAGTGTGATTCCTGGAGGAGCGTTGCCCGCTGGATTAAGCACGGCTGTACCGTTATAGGCCGGATGGCTAGATGGCTTGTAGTCGAAACCACTGCCATCAGTAGAACCTGCCCATGCGGCACCACCGGTGATGTACTCTTCATCAAAACAATTGGTGCAGAATAGAGACGCTTCCCAATTGCCGTCGGGTGATACGTAAGCAAGTCGAGCCGTGACAATCTCATATTCTGGAATAGTCAAAGTAGTAGAATCCTGACCACTGCTCTGTTGCTCGCTCTTAGTGGCATAATTCACCGAAGAGATCAGCGAGCCACCGCTATCCATACCAAAAGTATGCTGCAGTCCCAATGTCAGGGAACTATCAGGTGCGCGACTGAAAGCTGAGTCTGATTCAACACCAGCAGAAACATTCTGAATGTCAGACCATTCGGCGTCCAAGCTACCGTAACCCAAGTTCAGCCTGAGGTTATCAGTCAGCAGAGCAATCGCTTCAATTTCGAGTCCAGAAATGGAGGCATCACCCACATTGGTAGTACAACGACGCGCACAAATAGGCGAAGTGGTTACCGTTAGCTGCTTGTCGGTATAGTCCATATCGAAGTACGTGATATTGGTGCGTAGACGACCATCCAACAATGTCAAACGAGCACCCAGTTCGTTGCTGGCAACCTCTTCCGGTTGAAAAGGCGTGTCGATATCGGCAATCGAATCATTGGTACCACCAGCTTTGAAGCCGCTAGATGAAGCGAGATAGAACATTGCGTCTTCAGTAGCTTGCCACTCAAGTGCAATCCGTGGAGTTGTAGAAGAAAAAGTGTCACCACCAGACACTGGAGTGGTAGCGCATGGATTCGCCTGCGAACAAGCTCCATTTGTAGCGAAGTCTGCCGCGCTTTCAATCGTAATAACGTTGGGCCCGCCGCGAAAATCGAAGTCGCGGTCGGGAGTTATTGAGCCAGTGGGCCCCCAAAGTTCCAGCAATCGGTTGTAAAGATCGTTGTCAAAGACCTCGTTGTTAAAAACTGTATAGGATTTCTCATCCTCGGTATATCTCGCTCCTGTTGTCAGAGTAAGTGTGTCAGTCAGTGACCAATCAGCCTGAAAGTACACTCCTGTACTGTTAGTTTCTTGTTGCGCTTGGCGCAACGACTCCACCATGCCGAACGACTCAACAGCGCGATAATCTTTCTTTGATTTTTCAGACTGACCCGGCTCTTCCACAGAATAGTACACACCAGCAATGTAGTTAACAAAACCGTCACGCGCTGAACCATTTAGCTGAAATTCTTGCGACCAAAAACTGATCTCATCGACTGTAACACCGTCGAAAAAGGACTGTGAAAAGCCGCTCTCATCAGATTCACGGTTCTCGGTAGTATCTACCGTGCGGTGCCCAGTGATAGAACGCAGTGACACGTTATCGCTCAGGTTGTAGTTAATATCTAAGGTAATTCCTGTGCTCTCCGCCGATGTTGAGCCGATTGGGCCTGTACCTGCCACCTCATAAAGGCTAGCTGGAAGGACCGGAGCATAGTTCTCGGGGGTACCAACAGGGAATAGGGTCTGGTATGCCGCCTGATTAGATATTCCACCCGTAAAAATGGGAGCGGTAGTGTCTCCCTGCACGCCGGCAACCGCAGGATCGTCGTAGCCACCGTTATATCCGAAGTAGTCAATTAGTTTACTTGCACCACCATTTGATGTTGCTTCTGTGTGATCGAAACCTAGATCAACGGTCATATCGTCCGAAAGCTGGAAACGAAATTTGGCTGAAATAAAGTCGGTCTCGTCTGCACCGAGCTCTACGCCATCAGACAAACGCTCCAGATAACCATCACGTTCCATATGGGCCATAGAAAATCGAGCTGCAACGGTGTCTGACAAAGAGAGATTTACTGCTCCACGTACGTCAACACGTTCGTATTGACCAAGGCCAAGTTTCAGGTAACCGGCTGTTCCGGCATCGAGATCCGGTTTTACGGTCTCATAACGTATCGCACCACCCGTCGAGTTTTTACCAAACAGTGTGCCCTGAGGGCCTCGCAATACTTCAACTGACTGCACGTCGAGCAGGCGCAAGAAGTTGGTGATTGGGCGACCATAATAAACATCGTCAATATAGATACCAACAGCGGGATCCAGTACAGGCGAAATTCGCGCTTCGTTGATTCCGCGAATCGAAAACTGAGCTCCAACATTTGCTCGACCGGTCCCGTCACCAATACTAACGTTAGGTACAAAGTCGGCCATTGCCTGGGGATCAGTCACACCCAAACGATCTAAATCAGCTGGCGTAAATGCGGTTACGGCAATTGGTACCGACTGCAAATCTTCTGCGCGGCGCTGTGAAGTAACAATAATCTCTTCAAGTACCTGCTGTGAAAAAGCTAATTGCGGAGCACCGCTAGCCATGAGAGTTGCGGTAATCAAAGCCGCTAAAATTCGTTTTTGCATAATTCCCCCTAGGGATATTTTTCACTACGGATTATTTCAATGGATTTGTGACATCCATATAACTTAACATGTTAAGTTTAGCGGGATATAAGCACCGCAGAAAAGCAGGGTCAACATTCGAGGCCAAACAAAGCGGCTGAAAGGATTAAATTGCGAATTTTTGTAATACATCTATATTACAATAGGTCCACTGCACCACTCTTCCCGAGGAGCATGCTGACGTGAACATTAATACGGAAACGGTAACTCGCTTGATGAACACCATCGGCACCGAAGGTTTTGCGCTCCAGTTGCATCGATACATTACCGATGTAATCAGATTCGATTTCTTGAGCATCGATGCACAACGCGCAGATACTGGCCTTGAAGTGATTTGTCGCTTTGCGCTCAGCTCCGTAGACTACCAAGGCATTACTAGTAAATATCAGGAGCTTGGCCTCTATAGGGACGATCCCGCCCGCGATATCAAAAAGAACGGCATAAAGATCGATCAAAATACTTGGTATCTACACACCGACCAAAAGCAACTTGCCAATTCGCCAAAACATCTAGATCTCTATCGCCGTTTCAATATTCGTGATCGCATAAATTTGGGCCAGCCGATGTACAACGATACTTGGATATCGGTCAAACTGATTCGTCTTGAACACTTCGGCGAAATAGCCCCGCACGAAGAACTAAATATTCGCAAGCTCGCGCCATTTCTTTGCACGCTATGCGCCAACCACTTTCGGCTGATGCACTGCGGCTTTACTGATAAAAGAGCCAACCAAGCGCGCCTTAAAGCCCTGACTGAAAAGCTGAGCAAGCGAGAGCTGGAAGTTCTGTCGTATAACTTGGCCGGAGACAGTAACAAGAGCGCCGCCGAAAGGATGGATATATCGGTGAACACTGCGATTGCGCTGCGACAGCGCGCATATCGAAAACTCTCCGTTCATAACATGGCCCAGCTTCAACAAAAGCTCGCCGCGCCCTCAGTGTGATTTGCAAACCAATTATGAAATAGTCAATCTCCGCGCATCGGAAATTGTAAATCGGTTATAACCCCATGAAGAAATTGACTTTTATCGGAGGCTACCATGCTTAATACGTTCCGCGACCTGAGTGCTGCAGTCACTATCGGTAAAATTATATTTAGGAGTTGTTTCACTTCGCTTAAACGACCAACAAACACTTTTGTGGTGATATCCGTATTGAGTTTGTTTGCTACCAGCTAGCGCCTTGGCAGCAGAAATTAGGCTTATTTGGGCCGGCACGCTGATGACTAGCGCAGACCAGCAGGTATCTCAACGACAGACAATCGTGATTGAAGGCGCTGAAATGGTCGCCGTCGAGTCCGGCTATTTACCGGTCGACAATTACCCAAATGATCAGGCTTCGGTTATCGACTTACGAGATGCCCACGTATTGCCTGGTTTAATGGACATGCATGTCCACCTCACACTCAGTAGTTTTTCGAGCGAATTTTCCAAGCTATCAGATTCTGATATCGCGTTAATGGCCGCTGAGAACGCTCAAAAGACACTTATGGCGGGCTTTACCACGGTCAGAGATCTTGGTTCTTTTCGGGCAGAGCCGATTATCGCGCTTAGCCAAGCTTCAGAGCGCGGTACGCTGGCAAGCCCTCGTATATATACTGCGGGCCAGTCTATTTCTGCTACCGCTGGGCATGGTGATGTTCGAGGTTTACGAGAAGACGTTGCAAGCTTGATGCTTTCGGACAGTATTTGCGATGGTGCTGACGATTGCCGCAGGGCCGTTCGCAGCCAATATAAATTGGGTGCCACCACCATTAAAATGCACGCTACTGGCGGTGGTGCCGACCCTAATGGAAGACGCGAATCGGCGCCGGAAATGTTTGATGACGAAATGCTCGCAGTGGTGGAAACCGGCCATGCACTCGGGCTTCGTGTCGCCGCCCATGCCCATGGTACGCAGGGCATCAACGCGGCCTTGCGTGCAGGGGTAGATTCAATAGAGCATGGCAGCTGGATCACAGACGAGTCTATTGAGTTATTTTTGGAATCTGGGACTTACTTAGTACCTACGGCCTACTTGCAAGACTACTTTTTGAGCCGGTCAGACATTCCTGCCGCCTCCCATGAGCAGCGGCGCATTCGTGTTGCACAAATTCACCCCATGCTGACCCGCGCAATAAATGAAGGCGTGCATATCACTATGGGTAGTGACGCCGGAATTATGCCCCATGGCGACAATGCATTAGAGATCGCTAAGTATGTTGAGCTTGGCATGAGCCAGAGCGAGGCAATTCGTTCCGCTACGCTTACTGCAGCCGAAATGATGGGCGTCGGCAGTCAACTTGGCTCAATCGAGGTTGGCAAATTCGCCGACATCATTGCGGTCGCTGGCGACCCACTTGAAGATATCAGCACACTGCAAGCTGTAATTTTTGTTATGAGGGCAGGCGAGGTAGTCAAAAACGAACTTTAAATTTACCAATAGGAGTGGACCAAACGAAAGACTATTGGTGGTCGCTCTAATGGCAGTTATTAGCCCATTGCACACTGCAGGCGCTACCGAACTCATCTGCGGAGGTCTGATTCTATGGCGCAGAACGTTGCTATTGAGACAAGGTAATGACGAGGAACCCACGTTGTCTAATACCGGGAATTGCCGCATTGGGTCTTCGGCTACTCGTGGATAGCTACGAATGAACAATCCCGCAAGCAATACCAATCTCGGGCGCAACGGAATACAGGTCCAAGCTTGGGTTACTTCCTCCAAACTCTTTGTGTGCTGCTGCAGCGGCAATCCAGGCCTGAAGCTCCATAGAACCTATACCACCCTGCTCCACCAGTTCATCCTGGTTCCAACTATCGAATTCTTTGATTCGCCCGCCCAAGAGTACGTCTAAAAACCTGTCATCACTTTCTTTGTTCAGCCGCATATCAGCAGCTGTGCGTTCACCGCGGGTAATCATCTTGGCACCTTCTTCGTGCATGGACTCCAGACGATCTAACCATTCTTGTGACGACATCGACTGCTTCAATCGCCCACCAGAAAGTTGCCAAGCTGAGACTGACTCATCCCCTTCTCCAAATACCGGATAGTATCTGCGCGGATGATGAGACATTCCCCCTGACGCCAAAAAAAGCACACGCTTGTTCAAGCCTTTTGCATACCTACCCAAAGATTCACCAAGCAAACGCGTGCGCTCAAAGGGCACAAATGGCTTGGTAATGCAGTTAATAAAAATTGGCACGGTCGGCACGGCGCTCAAACTACCCGTCATTAGCTCTATCGTTTGCGAAAACGCATGATCTACCGTCATTTGATAGGACACTGCAGGGTCAATGCCGTCAGACTGAAGATGCTCGACAGCTGCCAGTGCGATATCTGTAGGTACGTCCAGTGGCCCGGAAAAGCCGCCGATATCGGCTGTCGCTTCAGCAGAAAACCCTACACAAAACGAGGGCATCAGGTTTAGAAAAAAACCGTTGAAGTGATCCGAACCAAAAACAAATACCAGCTCCGGATCAAACTTTTCGACAAAAGACCGTGCATCTTTAAAACCTTGCTGAATCGCCTCCCAATCTTCGGGAGCTTTATCAAAGCAATACAGTAGCGGGCTATGGGACGCACAAACTAAGGCAGAAGACATGTATTTTCTCTCATTTCATAAAGTCGAATTTCATCAGCTTCGCTCATAGCCAGCTGAATAAGACACAGGCCCAGCATTGCTTGGATGAACAAATACTCGTCTAATTTCGCGTCTGGATATTCGCCAATTTCCATCTTCTTCTAGAGAATATTCATCGGAAAAGTCGGCGACTAAATACACCTCAGTTGATCGAATCGGTGCAGGTCCATCCGCCGCAAAAGTCATACATATGCTTTCTCCTTTCGCCGTTTTTTCACCAGTTAGCTCAATTCGCAACCCAGACTGCACATGCCTAGCGGTTCGATCACCATCTGCACTGCGGTTCTCAAACACATCAAGAATCTGCTGCTTGCCCAGAGAAACACGCGGACCATGTGAGTAAAAGGCGTCTTCGCTGAACAAATCGAGCAAGCGATCAACCATATTGTGGTCGAGAAAATAACAGAACTCCGCATTCAGCATTTCTAACTGACGCAGATTTTCTATTCGATCAAGTCTTTCTAATTCAGTCGCCATCGACCCAAATCTCTTTGCTCAACCACCACCGGATTTTGTTGTATGCCCAGACCTTCAATTTCGATACGAACAGGGCCGCCGACGGTCTGAAAATTGGCATGATGAATAGACTTTCTTGTCGACCCCGGCTTAAACGCAGTGCCCATCGAAACGATGTCACCAGGATAAAGCGTATGAAAATTACTGATAAAGCTGATGATCTCCGCAACCTTGTAGTTATAGTACTTAGTATTGTCGTCTGCCACTCGCTCGTCAGCCACGGTGCAAGTAACCGAGAGTTCGTCCGGGTTAGATATTTCATCTGACGTGACTACCCAGGGGCCCAACACCCCAAAACAGTCGGTACCCTTATATCTTGCTGCATAAGATAGGTGCTGCTCGACCTTTTCAACTTCGTCGGGATTGTCTTTTTTCGGGTACAGGGCGTAGTAGCGAAACAGATCTTCCGCGCGCATACCATTACCGGTGATGTCGTTGAATATGCTGTAACCAAACACCATAGACGACACTTGCTCCGGCTCAAGGTCACGAACGGTTTTGCCGATGACAACGGCCAACTCTGGCTCTGGATGCGCGCTGCCGTAGTAGCTGCGCAGTGAAATTTCCTGTCCATGCCCTATCAAGCAAGAAGCGGGTTTCAGGAAAAAGGCTGGATGATCCGGGGCACTGATCTTGCGTGCATTACTGGCAGAGTTATTCATGGCGACGCCGCAGATCTTCCCCGGATCGACCAATGGCGGCAACCAAGTGACTTCAGATTCTGGAATCAGATCATCTTTATGTATATCAGCATTAGATTTTACGAAATCTGCCAACTTCTTTAGAGAAGCATCACCGCCTTGGATAACCGTTTTCAGGCTAACGGACGGGCTGTCAGAAAAGATACCTGCAGGTATCGGCAGTAAATAGCCCTCTCCCAATTGTGCAACAAGCTTCGTTTTTTCGTTTTTTCGGACCGTAGCCAGTTTCATTTTTTATCCCAAAAATAGTTCGAGTTAGATTATTTACAGTTCGAATTTGGCACAGGTGCAACCAACTGCAAATATGGGGATCGGTGCGTAGAAGTGCACATTGGCCTTGGCTCCTCTAGCAGCTGCAGCTATGGCGATAAAGGTTCTGATTTCAAAACCACCTTGGCCTGCGTCATCGTAAGTTTCGGCGTCGGTATAGCTGAGCATGGCTTCTTTATCGTTGTTCTTAAATCGTTCTAGAAAATCTAGATCCCAAGCCTCATCGATTTTTCCTGAGTCTGGAGTGGCCGGCCAATGAGAGATTCCACCAGTACCGACAATAGCTATTTTCTCCGGAACCGAATCACAGGCACGTCGCAGCGCCTCTCCAAAATCCCACGCGCGGTGCAAAGGAGTAAGGGGCGGTCCCTGACAATTTATATTTACCGGGATAATCGGCAAATCATAATTAGGCGTTAGAAAATGTAGGGGCACTATAATTCCGTGATCAAACTTCCATTCTTCAGCAAAGGCCGTGTCGACTGTCTGCATAACCTCTGTAATTATTCGTTTGGATAAATCTGACGCGCCGGGTATCTTTGTTTTTTCAATTTTGAGCCATTCTGGATCTTCAATTGGCCCTTCATATTCTTCGCCCATACCAATGCAAAAAGCGGGCATATTATTCATAAAGAAGTTGGCGAAATGCTCGGCGGCGACAACGACCAATGCTTCCGCACCTGAGTCGATAATATCTTGTCGCATAATTTCCAGGTTTCGATAAAACTCGTCGCGCACAACCGGATCGGCGCGCTCCGCTCTTCCAGTTATGCCTGGCGCGTGACTGCAGACTCCTGCGTATACAAGACTCATTGATTCACCTCAGATTTATTGGATTTTGCTTCTGTGCTGGCTGTAAAGTTTTTGCCTGAACCGGTCATAGTGTAGACACCGTCGCGGACCTGCCCATGCTCCTCAATGCCCTCTCGCATGGACTTAAGATAGTCATCCCATTCAATCTGATGGAATGCCGCATAGTGCATAAGAATCTGGCCATTGACGCCGAGCACATAAAGCAGACCGATATCGGGTTTCAGAATTGCGCCTATTTCCTCGTCGGTTAAGGTATAGCTGGTAAGAAAATCATCACCATCTTTACGGAAATTTGCCTGAGCCTCCTCGCTACGATTGAGGTCGTACAACACTTTCTGTAAATAGTAGAGGCTCATCTATTGGTAACTCCCATCTTTAGTAGCCAGCAAGGTCATTGCTTTCAGCGGAACCGATATAGTCAGCGGCAAGCTTTCTAGTAGCGTTGGAAATCAGCGCCGTATCTGCTCCGACTCCAACAAACCGCGCACCTGCCTGTATATATGTATCAACTAGCTCTTTTGTTACTGCTAGCACTCCAGGCTGCTTTCCGGCAGACAAAATACTGTTGAAGCCTTTGCATACAGCTTCAACAACCTTTGCATGACCCGGTTCACCAATATGTCCCATGGACGCAGATAGGTCGGATGGGCCGATAAAGACAGCGTCAACTCCATCAACAGCGGCGATCGCATCAATATTCTCTAGCGCCGACAGGGTTTCAATCTGAACGATAAGACAGACTTCGTCATTGGCTTTTTGCAAATAATCCGGAATTCGATTCCACTGCGCAGCCCGGGCCATTGATGTACCGAGACCACGAATACCCGCTGGCGGATACTTGCACGCGCGAACCAACTGCTCGGCTTGCTCTGCCGTTTCCACCATCGGGATCAATAGTGTCTGAGCGCCGATATCCAGCAGCTGCTTTATCAAAGCCGTTTGCCCCTCTACCGGTCTAACAATGGGGGAGACCGGATAAGGGGCAACAGCCTGAAGGTGCGCCATAATCGATTGCAAATCGAATGGCCCGTGCTCGGAATCAATTAACACCCAATCAAACCCGGCACCTGCGCAAAGCTCTGCGACAGTTGTATTAGGTATCCCCATAAACAAACCGAAGAGTGGTTTATCCTGGTTTAGCGCTTGCTTGAATGTATTTTTTGCGATCTTCATAGGATTATTTTCCGTCATAAGATATAGGATTAAATACGAAGATTTAATCCTCCAATTAGATGAAATCGACCGAGATGGAACCCAAATTCCCATAGTCTGCTCTTACCGTATCTCCCGCTTTTATTTTGATTGGCGCGGTAAATGAACCGGACAGCAACACTTGCCCAGGCTCTAGAGAAATACCATGAGGTGCGAAGCGCCTCGCAATCCAGCAAATACCTTCAGCAGGATGTCCCAGAACAGCAGCAGCCAAACCGGTCTGCTCGATTACCCCATTGAGTTCGACTATTGCTCCACACCAGCGCAGGTCAACCTCACTTGGCTTAACCTGTCGACCACCAGTAATAATGCCGGCGTTGGCTGCATTATCGGAAATGGTGTCGAATACTTTACGGGCGTAGCCGGTCTTCGGATCCACTCTTACGCTGCGAGCAGCGATCAATTCAAAAGCGGGAACAACGTAATCTGTTGCATCTAGAACCTGTTCAACGGTGACGTTTTCCCCCGAGAGCGGTTTCTTTAAAACAAAGGCCAGCTCTACTTCAATTTGGGGATCCAGGAAATCGCTCGCGCAAATATTACTGCCATCAGCAAACACCATGTCATCTAGTAATACTCCGTAGTCCGGCGTATCAATTTTCATGGTTCGCTGCATAGCTCTGGAAGTCAGGCCTATCTTGTAGCCGATCACCTTTCGTCCAGTTTGCAACTTCCGCTCAACCCAGGCTGACTGAACCGCGTAGGCATCATCCATGTCCATATCAGGGTGAGTAAGTGTAAGCGGGGATATCTGCTTGCGATTGACCTCGGCCGCGTAGAGGTTATTGGCGGCATCATTTATCTGCTGCTGCGTAAGCATCTACAAGTAATCCTGAATATTGTTTTTGTTGAATTTTAAGACCGGCTCTAACTCCTTCATTTCGAATGAAAGGGCCATACCCCCTGTTCGGCAGCGTTCTGCAAAGTGCTCTGTCAGCACTTCAAAAAAAAGGGCGGCAGCGGCCTTGCGCTCGTCGAGTGTGCGCCCTACTCCAAGCTTGACCTCCAAATGCACAAAGCCATGATCCGGATTGCCATCCGCTATACGATATTGCGTACAGCAGTAAGCCCGACTGCGCACGCCCTTGAACGGGAATAGACCCGTGCTAGCGGCTGCGCTGTGAAGCACGGCAAATAACTCCTGAATGGACGATTCTTGTTCGCCTAGATTGTCCGAATACTCTAAAACAAAATGTGCCATCGACTAGAATTCCTGTTGTTTTGCTCTTTTTGGCCTAGCGCCCGAGCACAGGGACTTTATGGGTTCCATGAGCTAGGCACACATTTTTAGTTTCCATATAGAAATCAAAACTGTAGTCGCCACCGTCACGACCTACCCCAGACATTTTGATACCGCCAAATGGAGACGGTAGGTTGCGATTATTTTCTGAATTAACCCACAGCATTCCGGTTTCTATTGCGCGAGCCAAACGCATGCTGCGACCGCTATTCTCAGTCCAAACATAGGCCGACAGACCGTATTCAGTGTCATTTGCCATTTGCACGGCCTCAGCTTCGGTCTCAAATTCTATTGCTGTCAAAACCGGACCAAATATCTCTTCTCTAGCAATACGCATCTGGTTGTTAGCCTCGGTAAACAAAGTTGGCTGCAGATAGTTCCCCGCCCCAAGGTCTGGTCTACGATCCCCACCTACAAGCGTTGTGGCTCCATCTTGCTTAGCTATATCCATGTAACTCATGACCTTTTCGAAGTGACCGGTATGAACCAGTGGGCCTACTTCTGTGGATGGATCCAAAGGATGTCCGACACGCAAGTTTTTAACTCGCTGCTCTAGGGCCGATATGAATTTATCTTTGATACCCGACTGGAGAAGAAGACGGCTGGACGATGTGCAGCGTTGACCGTTAAGGCTATAGATCATGAACACCACCGCATCCAAGGCTCTATCAAAATCGGCATCGTCAAAAACGATCACCGGATTTTTACCCCCCAATTCGAAATGCATTCTTTTCAGCGTATCTGCACCCTGCCGCATAATATGGCTACCCGTAGCGGTTTCGCCAACGAGCGCAACGGCTTTAATTGCAGGGTGTTCTGTTAGGGCCTTACCCGCTACTTCACCAAACCCATTTACGGTATTCCATACCCCGTCAGGCAACCCGGCATCGCTAGCAATCTCCGCCAACAGCATGGCGGATAGAGGCGTCAATTCGGCAGGTTTATGCACGATAGTGCACCCTGACGCGAGTGCTGGAGCAATTTTCCAGGTCGACAGCATAAAAGGCGTGTTCCAGGGAGTAATAATCCCAACTGGCCCGATGGGGGTACGCATTGTGTAATTTGTATGTTCTTCTTGATGTAGGGCAAGACCATTTTGTGCCTCTGGAGCCTTATCCGCAAAATACCGGAAATTGGCCGCACCGCGAACAGCCGCTTGCTTCATAAATCGAATAGGTTGTCCGCAATCCATTGATTCGACTAAGGCGATCTCTTCCGCACGATCTACAACTTTGTCGGCGAAGTGATGAAGAAGTTTTTTGCGCTCTGCACCAGACATATCACGCCAATCAGCGAATGCATTCTCAGCAGCCTCGCAAGCTCGGTTTACATCGGCTTCTGTACCTTTAACAACCTCACCTAAAGAGCTTTGATCTGTTGGCGTCGTGTTGGTATAGGTTTCTGCACCAGCAGGGGTTTCCAGTTCACCATTGATAAAGTGCCCAGTCGTTTTCTCTTGAAAGGCTTGCAGATACTTGCGTGCCCTTACCAGATTACTGTCCAACTCGCTCATATTAAACACTCACAAATTTTCGGATTAATTAATTAGGCCCGATCAGGGCAATAACGCCAAATATAATACGACCCTTGCCTGAATATACTTAACATGTTAAGTTAAATAGACGCCTGATGCAACTTAGCATTGTCTTAGGATTTTTTTTAGCTGGAGTACTAAATGCGATATTTAACATACAAGATTGGAGACGCCACTTCTTGGGGTGCCATTACAGATAAGGGAATTGTTGATCTCGGCGCGAAACTTGGCGGCGACTTACATTCCATTATTAGAGAAAACAGATTAAAGGAGGCGGAAGCCCTTGCTTTGGTATCTGAAGCTTCCCATCAGCTCGCTGAAGTTACCTACTTATCCCCCATATCAAACCCGGGGAAAATAGCTTGTATCGGTGTGAACTACGCAAATCGAAACGCCGAGTACAACGATGGTTCTGAACTACCGAAATTCCCCAGTCTATTTATGCGCACGCCAGAATCTTTTACCGCCCACGACCAACCTTTATGGCGGCCACCGGAATCGCATCAACTAGATTACGAAGGTGAAATAGTTATTATTATTGGAAAAGAAGGCAGGCGTATCAAGGAAGAAGATGCATATAAACATATAGCAGGCCTAACAATTATGAATGAAGGAACATTGCGCGACTGGGTTCGCCACGCAAAGTTCAACGTTACCCAGGGCAAGAATTTTGTGAATTCCGGGTCTATTGGCCCCTGGATGGTTAGTGCAGACGAATTTACGGCTGATCAATTCGAGAACATGCGCGTCACTACTACAGTAAACGGTGAGGTGAGGCAGGATGACACCACTGCAAGCATGATGTTCGATTTCAGATACATTATTAGTTACTGCTCAAAGTTTTTCCATTTTCAGCCCGGCGACATCATCGCCACAGGTACCCCAAATGGTGCAGGAGCGAGGTTCGACCCGCCTAGATATTTGGCTCCAGGTGATAAGGTTGAGGTTTCTGTAGAAGGCGTCGGAACGCTTACAAACGGGGTCATAGATGAACCAATCGAAAACTAATACTGTACCGCCGGAAGATACTGCCCTAAACCCGGGTTCAGACTTACCAGAATTCGACCGTTCATTACCTATGTCTCTGCTTCGTGCAAGGGAAGCCGTAATGAAAAAGTTCATTCCTTCGCTCAAGGAACAGGGACTTTCCCCTCAGCAGTGGAGAGCGATTCGTACTCTTGAGCAGCAGAATGGCCTCGAAATAACCGAGCTTGCTGATCGTTGTTATCTGCTGATGCCAAGCATGTCTCGTATAGCTCAAAATCTGGAATCCAGACAACTAATAGAGCGTAGGAGTGTAGCTAGCGACCAACGCAGATCTGCCCTATTCCTTACTCCAAAAGGTCTAGATTTATTTCAAATAATTGCCCCCAAATCAGCCGAACGTTACGAACACATAACGGAGGAATTTGGCTACGGAAAACTAGAACTCCTATATGAACTGCTAGATGAACTTGTAGCCTCCCTCAACCAAAGCGACAAATAGAGCTTTCGATGCAACACAACTCTTTAAACTCAGACCTCTTTAAACTCGGTAGCTATATTAATGGCGAATGGATAACCAAAGGCGGGGATACTTTCAACATTACTAATCCAGCTGATGAAAGCTTAGTTTGCACTTTGCACAACGCCACAGCCCAAGATGCTGAAGCAGCGGTTGCTGCGGCGTATGCGGCTATGCCCGCATGGCGCGCAAAAACAGCTAAACAACGGGCTCAAATCATGCGCCGTTGGTTTGAACTGTGTATGCAGCATCAAGATGAATTGGCGGCTATATTGACCGCTGAACAGGGCAAGCCTTTGGCGGAAGCCAAGGGAGAGATTGCCTACGGCTCTTCCTACTTGGAATGGTACGGAGAAGAAGCGAAACGAGTTTACGGCGACACTATCCCAGGTGCATCTAGAGATTCGCGCATTATTGTTGTTAAAGAGCCTGTGGGCGTTGTAGCTGCAATTACGCCCTGGAACTTCCCAAACGCCATGCTCGCCAGAAAAGTTGCTCCCGCTGTAGCAGCTGGATGTGCATTTATTGTTAAAGCAGCCGGAGAAACTCCTCTTTCCGCTCTTGCACTTGCTGAACTCGGAACTCGCGCAGGATTGCCTCCAGGCATCTTTAATGTCATTGCGACAAATCGCTCCCGGGAGGTTGGAGCGGTTCTAACTGGTGATAAGCGTGTTGCCAAATTTACCTTTACCGGCTCGACCGAGGTCGGCAAGACCTTGCTCGCTCAATGTGCGACCACAGTCAAGAAAACCTCAATGGAACTTGGCGGAAATGCACCCTTTATTGTGTTTAATGATGCTGATATTGACGAAGCAGTAAAGGGCGCAATGACGTCCAAATACCGTAACGCTGGCCAAACCTGCGTATGCACCAACCGTATTCTTGCACAGAAGGAAATCTATGCTGAATTTGCAGAGAAGCTTACCGCTGCAGTAGCCGCACTTTCTGTGGGTGCTGGTACCAACCCAAATGTGGATATTGGACCACTAATTAATGCAAAGGCCTCTATATCCGTCGCTGAAATGGTGGAGAGCGCTATAGCTGACGGGGCTACGGCCACAATCGGCGGAAACAAGAGTGAAGTGGGGCCTTGCTTCTATCCGCCCACGGTTTTAACTAATGTTACGTCCCAGATGCGGCTATCCACCGAAGAAATATTTGGCCCGGTAGCTCCCATTATTGAGTTTGAAACAGAACAAGAAGCTATTGAAATCGCCAACAATACGCGTGTCGGATTAGCTGCCTACTTGTACAGCCGTGATATTGGTCTCATCTGGAGGGTTTCAGAAGCCCTGGAGTTTGGAATGGTAGGTATCAATGAAGGTGCAATTTCAAACGAGATGGCCCCCTTTGGCGGAGTCAAAGAGTCTGGAATGGGCAGAGAGGGCTCCAAGTATGGACTGGACGACTACTTGGAAATAAAATATTTATGTATGGGAGGACTCACTTCTTAGAAGTAGGAGATAACCCAATTTACGGCGCTTTTGATAGTAAAAAGGCTGGATCAGGAATTTTACGGAGCTACTACTGCAGGTATAAGATTAAAACTAATGTGGCACAGCAAGTTCAAGCAGCTTGGGGATACGGGAATAGCTCACTGGCCACATTTGTTCTAAAACTCACAATTGACCTATCTTCAATCAATCTGCGTAAATTTTGATAAGTGCTGCTGGAATATCGTCTAAATGCATTCAACGCACCCTCAGAATCCAGACAATTCTATCTAGTGCCCCCGAGCTGTAAAATACAAATTTGTAATATGTAGATTCAATAATTTTGATAGCCATAAGCGCTTCTATTAATTCTTAATGGAAAGATGGTCAGCGGCCATGTTATTCATGCCCATACCAAGAAGCGAAAAAAAACATGGCTAATACGCAATTGCGATCAACCGGTGGGTTCAACTCGATCTACAATAATACTGAGAGCCATCGATAATATTAAAGGCCACTATAAGTAAATAGTATTTTTTGGACCAAAGTAAATCAGTTAGTCTCTTAAGAAATAGCATTAGCGTTTACCGCTCCAACTGCCGTAAAAACTGCCACGAGGTTCCAATTGAAATTTAGATTCGAAAAATACTTAATCTCTACGTTAATTCTATTTGTCTGCGCTAGCGGAACTGTTGCTCACCACGCAGCGAGTGCATTTGATCACAATGCATCAACCCAAAGAACGGGAACTGTCACTCAGTTTATTTACCGCAACCCTCATCTAATTATCAATATGGACGTGGACATCGACAATGGTGACACCGAATTATGGAAGATCGAAGGTCAAAATATAGCCACTTTAAGAGCCAATGGTTTCAACCGAGACTCTGTTGAAGTGGGTGACAAAATTTCAGTAAAAATGCACCCACTTAAATCAGGCAATCCAGGAGGTCTACTGCAAGGACTGATCGGTGCCAATGGAGCATCCTACTCGATGGACGGTTCAGGAACCGGGGGATTAGAACAGCAAGAACCTGCTCGCCAAGCAGCGCCTGGGCTTATTGCATATGTAGCACCTCCGGCAGGTGAAACATTACAGATGCGTGAAGAAAAAACTCGTCCAGCTCAGTTGCCGATAATATCGGAAGGTCTCACGGCAGGCGACAACTCATCAACAGGAATTACAGCCGGAGCTCTTGACCCCGAAAATTTAGCCCGACAGCGCCCGACAGCGCCATTTGATCTAACTGGCGTCTGGCAGTACCGCGGTGAAGATGGGTTCCGCGCAAACTACGGTTCATACGAGTTTAAACCTATGCCAGAGCTGACACCGGATGCAAAAGAATATTATGCGCTATACCAAGCAACGGCCGAGAGTGGGGAACGATTTGATGACCCTGCAAGAGAATGCTACCCAACCGGCATGCCACGCATAATGACTCGCTACGGTGCTTTGTCGATGATGCAATATCCAACTGCAATCTTCATGCTTTCTAGGCTAAGCAATGAGTACCGCGTGGTCTATCTCGACGGCCGTGACCCAGTGCCTGATAGCGATTTAGACCGTAATTGGGGTGGCGAATCACTGGGACGCTGGGAAGGTAAAACGCTGATCATAGAGACCACTGGCTTCACTGGCGAAAAGCGTACAATTCAGGCTGGAGTCAGATCTAGCGAACAGCTTAAGATTATTGAGAGATATACTGTAATTAACGATGGCAATACGCTGGCAATGGAATTTACCATGACAGACCCAGAAACCTGGATTGGCGAATGGAAACATACTAAGTTTCGTGATCGCATCCTCAGGTCTGATGTCAAAGAGGCAAATTGTATTCCTGCCGATAACCTTGCGTTGCCTGGCGCGTGATATTTATAAGATGGACTTTTGGTGCGGACCGAAGAATTTCTTCAGCTTTCAAGCAAAAGTTTACCGCGCCACTCTCCTTCTTCATTTAGTCGAGTAGCCGTTTCACGAACAAGCTCCATTACTACCCGAGTAGCATGTGTTTGATGCCTGTTTGTCGGGCTAATAAGGTTTAGCGTGCGGGTAACTGGCGGGTTAACAATCTTGGCAGCCATAATTTCTTTGGTGTTAACTGAATCATAAATCGTGGTCCAAGGCACTACCGAATTGGCCAACCCCTCTTTAACTAGTTTGATCAATATCCTAATAGCAACCGTATTTTTTTGTACACGCACATCTACTTCATTCGTATAGGCAATTTCGGCAACATTTTTGTCCACATTTGTTGAGACCTGCGGGAACATCAGTGGGTACAAACTAAGATCTGAAAAATCAATTTCTGATGGCAACGGATTTTTTTGTGAATACTGACAAGCAAGATAAAGTTCTTCTTGAATAATAGGCTCTACCTCAATGTTTTCTACACCCTGAGCTCTAAAATATACCAATAGATCAAATGTGCCTGTATCAAAACACTGACTAACATCTACTGCCGTATGCTCTTCAATATTCAGAGTTATGTTTGGATACCGGTTTTTGACTTCTCTAAAAAGTGGAACAGAGAGCACTCCACTAGCGCTTGGGGCTATGGCAATAGAAACCAACCCACTAGGATTCTCTGCGGCATCTTTGATGCCCTCTTTTGAACGATCAACTTCACGCAGTATTACCTTCGCATTTTTAAGAAAACCCTGCCCTGCGGTCGTCAGCGCCATTCCTTTTCGACTGCGGACAAACAACTTAGTTTCTAATTCATCCTCTAATGCTTTTATGCTCTGACTAAGCGCAGGCTGCGCAATATATAATCGCTTAACTGCGTTACTCAAACTCTTAGTCTCGGCCACCGCGATGAAATACTTTAGTTGTCTTAGCTCCATTTTTTACTATCAATTAACCCTTTAAAAGGTCACAATTTACATTAATTAAATCAATATAGCTAACTTAAGACTCTAGCGGAAGATCTGCAAATTTGCTCTAACTCAATATAAATTTGTGATCGAAAACTAACTAGCCTGGAGAATTTTGACACCCATTAGTACAAAAACACCGAGCCCGCCAACTGCACGTGATAGCTACCACGCTTGGATTAATGTGGCCCTCTGCGGTCTTGGGATCTTTTTTGTCATGGCCGCACCTGGAACGGTGATCCCCTTGCTCTATGGGACCATCATGGAAGACATGAACTGGTCTTTTGGTCAAGTCAGCGGTTTTTCATCTTGGAAATTTTTGAGTGCCGCACTAACCTCTCTTGCTCTTAGTTTTATGGTTGAACGATATTCCCTGAAAGCCATCATGATATTCGGCAGTGCGTTGGCATCGATTGCTTTGATGAGCATGCCCCTTATTAGCTCCCTATGGGCATTTTATATGCTTGGATTCATGTTGGGCACATCGGTCATCATCATATTGATCGGCTGCAAAATATTGTTAAGTAGATGGTTTCATGAAAATTTAGGATTAGCTGTTGGTATTGCCTTTGTAGCAGGCAGCTTCGCTGGAGTTATCATGCCTTTTATTGGCCTGATCTTACTTGAGAGTTTCGGGTGGAAAACAACCGTATCAGTACTCGGATTAATAATTTTCTTATTGGTTATCCCCGCATTTTCTATTGGGATTCGTGATTTTCCCAGCCGCTCAGGAGATGCAGATAAAGCCCTTGGGGCTGCCCCTGGAAACGCAACAGGAACATTAATATCACCAGTTAACGGCATAATTCAATCGAAGCTATTTTGGTTCATTATGCTGGCTTGTTTCCTCCTTGGCGGAGCAGATCATTCAATTAAGGAACATACAGCGCTCTTTATTGAAAAGGACACTAGCCTCGGAGTAGCGGGGGCAGCAGCGGCACTGACTATAGCAATGACTGCCGGGATTTTTGGTAAATTGGGATTCGGCTGGCTTTTTGATCGTTTCTCAACTCGCGGGATAGCTGCGTGTTGGTGGTTACTGGCATTAGGAATAGCGCTAGGCATGCTAGTCTCAGATTTTGTAACTATGACACTGTTTGCGTTTATCCGCGGCGCTGCACATGGCGGGGTGTTGATAGCCTCAATTTGTCTAGCAAAACATATTTTTGACTATCGCTCAATTCCCCAGATCGTATGCTATTTGAGCGTATCAACCATGCTTGGCGGCAGTATCAGTACCGCTCTAACTGGATTTATACGAGACTACACCGGCAGCTATGACGTAGCTTTCGCTATTTTGATTGTCCAAGCCGTGATAGCGGGCATTATAGTTCTCCTGGTAACTCCAAAGCACTGGGATGAACCTACATCGCCATTGACAATGCGCTAGTTGGCAAGTATCAACGCACCCTCTCCTACTAGAGTTTTCAGCGGTTGACGACTGCTTAAGCCGCCGCTGGTACCCACTTTGCAATGGCTTCCTTATAACTAGATCGTTGTTTCCATCGATTTACATAGTCCATAAAGTTCGGGAATTTCTCGAAAGGGAAATCATTACGTTGAAGCAGTGCATACTGGGGCACCCAGGCGATATCAGCTAGGGTAACTTGATCACCCAGCAAAAAATCGGTCGATTTGAGCTTTGTATCAAGCTCATTGAAAACAGCGAATAATATTTTTTCTGCCTTATCAATACTTTCTTGTGGGATTGCCCCCTCGCTCAATGTCTGACGATGAAAAGCCAATAGTTCCGGATCTTTCTGAAGCGTTTCGTATATCGCCATCGACTCAGGCGTCTTAGTAGGCTTATTGTTTCGACCATAAGCCCAAGTTTTAATTACTGGCAGGTGGTTTATGCTGGTCCAGTCCAACCAGTATTCCATTTCAGCTCTTGTATCAGGATCAGAAGGCACAAGCGAAATTTCTGGAAAGCTTTCCTCTAAATAACGAAGAATGTCGGCAGATTCATAAACAATCTTTCCATCGTGAATTATCGCCGGAACCAGTCCTTGTGGATGAATCTCAAAATACTCTTTTGTTAAGTTTTTCTGAGCTCGCAAATCTACATAGCGATCTACCCACGGTATCTGCTTTTCTTCTAGCTGTAACCTAACTCGCATCGAACAATTCGAATAAGAATAGTGGAATAGATGCACACCCTTTGTAGCGAGTATTTCAGGGTTGTTGTTCGGATTAATAGGCATAATGGTATTTGAGTCTCCGCGTTGTTTACAGTCTTCAATAGATTTTGATTACGATTTTCAGGTGCTGAACGCGGTAAAACGCTCCGTAGCATCCCAATATAATTTTTATGCGAATTCAAGAATTGGTCTTTCTGACAGCCCCTATTCCAATTGACGAATCGCCCAAACTAGAGCCACGGAGGTTTGCCAGAAAGTTCTATTTTATTTTAAGGCTATAGGCCAATATTCCACTCAAAAACATCGGGATAGCAAACAACATAAAGTTAGTTTTCATATCCATACCGCCTTCGATCAAAAACCCTGCAAGGGCTGGCCCAATAACTGCACCAATTCGCCCAACTCCGATAGCCCAACCAACTCCAGTTGCGCGAATACTGCTTGGATACATCTTTGCCGCGCAGGCATACAATCCAGTAAACCCACCCTGCATAAAGATACCAATTACCAGTATCAGCGTTAGTGAGCCGACAAAAGACAAATCGGTATTGGAGAAAACCAACATCAAAAGTGCGGAACAGCTTAGAAATGCGCCACAGCTGGCACTTAAGGGCAAGCGCGTAGCGAGGCTCCCCAGTAAAATTACTCCAATAATGGCGCCAATATTAAACAGCGAGAATGCCTGGCCACCTTGGTCACGCGTATACCCGGAGTTTTCAAACATATAGGGAATCCAACTCATCATAAAATATAATGTGAACAGGCCAAAAAAGAACGTAGCCCACAATTGAATTGTTTTTCCTAGCATTTCCTTTTTAACGAGCCCGGCAAAATTATCAAAGATTCCCAAAATGGTACCCAAAGCACCACTTGCCCGGCCAACCTCTGCCGGTGGAAGGGACTCAACCTGATCTTTATCAATGCGCCGCAGAATCGCGTTAGCCTTATTAAGTGCATTTTCGGGTTGTTTAGTGACCAAAAACTGCAGTGATTCTGGCAGTAAGAAATAGCTCACCCCGGCAATAATGAGGGTCATAAATCCGCCAAAAAAGAAGACTCCTTGCCATCCCCAAGCGTCGATTAAGCTAGGCCCGAAAGCACCGCCCAACATTGCCCCAGCGGGATATCCCACAATAGCGATGGTAACCGCCATAGCTTTGTATTTTTCCGGAGAGTACTCGGATGCGATTGCGGGAATACTCGCCAGCATGGCACCAACGCCCAAACCGGTAAGGAACCTTACGATAAAGAACTGAATAAAGTTATCAACAAACGCCGTTAATAACATAAGCGCGGCAATGCTCGAAATTGAGGTCAATATAACTTTTCTTCTGCCAACAAGGTCTGCCAATGACCCAAGAAACATTGCACCTAAGCACATCCCCCCCAAGGCAATTCCGTCAAGTAACCCTAACTGACTCGCAGTTAATCCAATATCAGCAGCAATTGCTGTTTTGCTGACAGCAATTGTCGTTATATCGAACCCATCTAATATATTTAGAAGCACACAAGTCGCAATAATAACTATCTGCGCTAGATTAAATGGTGCTTCATCGATTTGGCTATAAATATCAGCTGCCGAGCCGTACTTTTTAGGTGTATTCAAACCTATCTCCCTAGCAGTTTTTATGTACTTCACAAACGACTAAAATATATCTAACCATTATTCGGCACGATCTTTTGCATCTTCGAGAATAGTATTTAAAGCCGGAATATCAACTATTTCCGGCGGGGTATCTTTAAAGGAACGAATATATGCGTAGATATCCAAAGCATTTTCATCTGATATTACTTGTTGTGAATAGCTCGGCATATTTTGAGTTGGCAAACTAGGATTTAGATCACCTCGAGCACGCAAATAGGTTAGAAATAGTTGCTCGCTAGACATTAAAACGCTTACGTCATTGGCTAAATTTCGTTTGCCAATGCCAGTGTACCCGTGACACCCATAACACCCCTGTTCATAGTAGTGTTGTTTGCCATTATCGGCGTCGCCAGATATGGTTCCAAAGGGTATTTGCGCTAGCACTCCGGAGGTATGTGTCAAACCCGCAAGTATTGAAACGGCTAGTACTTTATTTATAAGTTTACTCACTCTGAACTACCTCGGTTGAGTTAATACATCAATCAAATATGGCTCGCCATTCAGAACCGATTCGATACCACGTTGATAAGCTGCAGCAAGTTCGTTGGGGTCAGAAATGGGGCCTTCACTTGCAACTCCATAGCCTGCCGCCAACTTCGCATAGTCGATATAAGGGTCTCTAAAGGTCGTGCCGATATGAGCTCTATCTGTGCCGCGGCCGCGCACGCCCGCCATGTACGTCAGATACATCAGCTCCATGTGCCAAGCTCGATTGTTGTGCATAATTGTAAGCATTGGTAAACGATGATGTGCCGCTGTCCAGAGTGCGCCTGGCGCGTAATTAAGATCACCATCTCCTTGGATATTTATAACAATGCGCTTGCGTTCTCTCGCGGCCAATGCGGCTCCCGTACATGCGCCAATACAATATCCAAGTGCTGATGCAGGATAAACACCGAGATAACTATAGGGCTTATCGTGATCCCATAAATCTGCGTGATGTCGGCTGGAGAAGTTTGATGGCGAGGCCAAGCACCAATCAAGGTCTTTTATCTGGGGCCAAAGTTCAGCATAGAGCCTAGCCAAACTCACAGGAGATGAGTCCCATCCTTTCTTCTTCTCTTCAAGAATAACTTCCAGCGAACTCACTCGGGCACTGGAATTGGCGATTGCATGTTGCTCTGAGCGTTGCATAATCGTCGACCTCGTTTGCTCATCCAATTGCTCTTGAACCGAGTCAATAAGTGTCTGCATACTAGCCTCGGCGTCGGCAGCAAGATCCATCGCGCCTACCGTCTCAGGGGGCGCTGCGGGGGAACGTGTCCACCCAAATTCTAAACCCATATCGTCACGGCCAGCGAAGTCTCTCAAGTGTGGTCCGCGAATTGAAGCATCTCGTCCTGAATTTTCGAGTCCCAAAATATAATCGTATTCGGGATTTACGCCATTGCCACTCAGAGGGTGCCTTTGAGGGAAGCTCATAGGCCCCATCGTGGCCTGACTGTCAGTAGAGGCTCCAACCAACTCAGCAAGCTCGATAGCTCTCTCCACTCCCTCAGGGGTCCGAAATCTCCCTACGGAAATATGTGGGTTATTCGCATTAACTAACCTTTTCGCAATTTCGTCTGCGGCACGCTTATCAAGCCCTAAGATTTCTGGAGGCGTGTATGCAGGGACAGTAAGATCGCCCGCTTCTTGTTTCTGAATTTCAGAATCCAATACTATAAGCACTGGTGCACAGGGTGGCGTAATCGAACGTCGATAACCCTCTTGCATTGCATCGAGAGTTTCTTCTAATGACGAGGGATGCGCATCCCACTTGGTGTAGGGCCGAACCAGTGCAGCTATATCCTCACCGGTATGCGCTCCAACAAAATTATCCTCATCGTTCCCAACCAAGATTATCATTGGCACATGGCCATGAAATGCTTGGAATACCGCCATCGATGCATGTTGTAAGCCCACAGTTCCTTGAACTAAGGCAACCATTGGCCGCCCTTCCGAGCGGGCATATCCATGTGCCATATCAACCGCCGACTCCTCATGCAGGGCCGAAATAAACTCTGGTATCACATTCGGGGTGTCACCGTAATTAATGATTGATTCTTGGAGGCCTTCAAAGCTCGAGCCGGGGTTAGAAGCAACATATTCAATTTCCAGATCTCGTAATACTTGGACCATTAAATCGGAAGATGCTCGCATCGCTGTGTGATTGGCTTCTGGAGGCTGGCTCATGCCAACTTCCCGCTCGCTCCTAGCCGCTGATGGTGGCGCAGAGACAGGTCGTTCGGTGGATGGGTTTTCTTGTGCGCCATACACATTCTTTGGCTGTGCAGCGGCTACCAAAGTTGCGACACTTGCCACCGCGCTCGAACCTAGAAAGCCTCTACGGCTAAGCCCTTTAACGCTTTTTGAACTTATATCACTTTTCTTCATTTCATTTTTACCAATATGTGATTGGGTCGCGTCTTCGACGGCAACCATCTCGAAAACTTGAATACTAATTTAGCGCCGTTAAACTCGATAATCTGGATCCATTTCTTCTATTAATTTTCAGCGTCTATATACATCGAAGCGCTTTCTAAATTACAGGGCGTGGTGACAAGGTCTCGATCTTCAATCTTTCGAAGAAAGTGTTTGATTGTCACTGCTTCTCTGAGGTAAATGGGATCAGTTACGACCATCTCGATTGCAATCGCAAAACCATCGTCGATCAAAGAGAACCGCTCGGTAAGATACTTCTCTTCACTTGAATCGATTCCGGTATGTATACCCCAGCGGTCAGCCAAAAAGTTATTAGTTTCCACAACCAAGGTATCTCCATCGAAAACACCAACAGAATGGCCATTTATCGATTTTTCGCCGGGAGCGGGAGCACTTCCATTAAAATAAATTGTGCGAGATTCTTCCCTGCCCTCATATTCAAAAAATACGATATCTTGGGTGGGCCGACTTATTCTTATTGGATATGGAAGCAAGTTCGATTTAGGCGGCCCTGAGAATATACATTCCAACATTGGACTATCTAACCCATTAAAGTTATCTACAGCTTCCTGAGCTAGCTCGGTGTAAGGCCAGCCGACCGGAGGCGCATAGTGCCCAGGTTCGCCGCGCAAATCTCGTGACCACAAACCGGCAAAATCAACAGATGCTTTATTGGTGTCGTCCTTTAATGTTAGATCAAGGCGTGTCCCATCAGCTTTTTCTGCCCAGTTGATTCCTGAATAGTAACGCCTTGGATTTCTATCAACCGCGCCCTGCCAAGTAATTTGATCCCCAGGCTCAAATGAATGGTTTTCCCAACCACGCTGTAACATGCCCGGCGGATGCAACATCTCTACCGTGTGGTCGACCATTTCACCATTTAAGTTGGGCGCATTTATTACGATATACACATGCGGCATACGCCATATATATCGAACTACAATGCCTTGGTTAACCCTTACATCATCAAAATCGAGATTTGAATGCGAATGATGTCCGTAGGAATTATTACTTGCTAATAAAGTGGTCAAGAAAATTGACAATACGCAGCATAAAACTACCGGCGATTTAGGCATCATCTTATTAGGATTGGTTTTCATTGCAGTACTCTCTATGCATAAAAAAATGTATTAGGTCCCTGTCACTTGTGAAACCCTTCACCTTGCCGCTACCGCGTCAGTCTTTACCAACATGCCAGGTACAACTAAGTAGACATTAAGCTTAATAATGTCTACTTTCGACATTGAAATTCTGCGCAAATGAATTACTTTAAAGGCCATAGAACGAGAATAGAGTGAAGGCAATGTTGTTAACAAATACTATTAACTGATACCAATGTTCAAGGTAATCAATAGAACGACCCTTTGCATAAAAAAGGGTCAATGGAGGCGCAACCGGAATTGCAGGTTTGAGCACTACGTAAGATCTGGAGCAACACAGGCTATTCTTCAGTTGCCGGGCTAGCAGTACCAGTTCCGGCAAACAATCGCCGACCGTCGCTTAAGATCAAAAAGCGAACACTCGCAGTTGGGCTAGCATTGCGCGCCTGCCAACCTTGAATACTCACCACAGTGCCCACAGGCAGGTCTTCTTTACGCCAACCACGACGCACAAGACCATTGCCAGACACAGTTTCCAAAGCCCAGTTCACAACGTTGCCGGACTCGTCCTCAACATCGATATAAATCCATGCGTGTGGATTAGACCATTTCATCTGAGTCACTAAACCCGTCATCTCTACGGGTTTAGTGTTATCGAACTGTGCGGCAAACGAATGGTGTGCCAAAGCACCTCCGGAGGTCGCTCCAATTCCTAGAACAAGCAAAGCCGTACGCAATCTAAGCATATTAATTATCCTCTTGTGTGGCGCGATATTCATCGCGGACATCTCGTAAATAGCTAAGGTCGTAGTCTTCTAAACAGGCAGTTTCAAGGATTTCCTGATCTTCCCGATTAAAGGGTATTTCAATGGTCCAAGGCCGCGTAGAGGTAATAGGATCGCTGACCGTCGCGCGATAAATAATCTGCGTGGCAGTAACCGGTGTAAACGTCTCAATAACGGTTTGTGCATGACTTACTAGGTCGCCGACCTCATTGAGCCAGGTTTTCCCGTTAAAGTTTGTGCTTTCAACCACTAAGGTATCGCCTTCCCAACGGCCCTTGGAGTCGCCCTGCCAAAGACGAATATGGTCTGGAAGGTGAGCGCGTCCATCCAAAAATATTTGTCGGTAAGACATACGCTCATGCAATACCACCACATACCCTGGCGGTTGCAGAAAAAAGAATGGCGCCGGCACATAATGAGAGCGTGGAACACCCGCCACAAAACAGTGCGCCGTGGGGTCATCGTAGCCGCGGTGTGGTCGCTCACGATCAATCCGCTCGGCCCTGGCCCACTTCTGATATGGCAACAGGCCATCGAGAGGATCAACCACAACCCCTCTTGAATCTGGCGATAGAAAACGCCCTGCAAAAGTTTCCAGGCCGTAGTTCGCCCCACCACCATCTGCCATGTAGTATCCGCTTATATCGGGCGTGCCGTCTGGCAACCGTGGGATATCATCTGCCACAGTTAACTCTGGCAAATCGGCACCAGCATCTGCATCAAAGGGTTCATTGTCGGTAGGTATGGCCGCCGGGTACCAAGTACGAACATCGCGCTCGAAGTCACCATTCGCCTCCTCGACTTCAGCTTGGCACTGGTATTCAAGAATCCGGTCCATGTGTGTCTGACGGTGCAAGGTCATGCGGATAGTCCAGGGGCGAGTAAACACAATCTCGTCTTCAATCGTCACTTCATAATCAATGGTGTTCTCGTCAAGCATTCGGTAACGCTCGGTCAAGTGCAGCGCGTCACTGTGAAAATTCCCGGCAGCGTCAAACCAGGTTTGATCGTTATGCTCGGTGACCTCTACGACGAGCACATCTCCTTCCCAACGACCCCGTGAATTTCCCATCCATGAATTCAGCCCGGGATACATTGTTTGTTGGCCGTTGGTATAAATAAGCCTAAACACCTGGGTCCATTCGAAGGTTATCGCCAGGTGTTCTTCGGTTTGAAAAATGTGAAAAGGATGCTCCATGTACATGATGCGCGGCACCCCAGGCAAGAAGCACTTAGACAAAGGATCAGCAGTTTCCCGGTTTGCGAAATTGATGTTTTTCTGCCCGAGCGCCCAGGGCTGGTAGGGAATCTCGTCATTCACGACGACACCCATTCCCGGCAGCATATCGTGCAGTGCCGAGTGATTTTGCAAGTTATACGACGCGCGGTTTTGTACCTGCCAAATTCCCTGCAAGTCGGGTTTTCCAATATCTGTGCGCGGCACGGTCTGGGCAAAAGCCGTCCCAGTAATAAGGCATAGGAAAACAGTTACCAAAACAAGCAATCGAAATAACATTTAACTCCCCATTAGCAGAATATATGCAACTTAGGTAGCGCTCAGGCCAGCTAGACCAGCTAGTATTACAGTACCGACGGAATTTTTAGCATCAAACCAAAAGCCGCTTTAGTCCATCCCCGGGAGAGCCTGGTTGTCTGTAAAAATACAGTTCGCTTCTCGGACATCTTCGTTAGCGCCAATGATTCGGTCTCTAAATTTTACATGGGTCCATTCGCCTTCCCAGTGTTCGGGGTCGGTGAAGGTAAATTCGATAGCCATCGTATTACCGTCGTTAATTAACCGAAAGCGTTCAACAATTTTCAGTTGCTGTCCGGCCAGGACGCCTGCTTGAATTAGATGGTTTTCGCCAATAAACCCTGTGGTTTCGACAACCAGGGTATCGCCTTCCCAGCGCCCCAAGGATTCGCCAAGCCAATTGCGGTCCAAATCGGCGTCAGATTTTCGCTCTCGATCGTCGAGATAGATTACCCGGTAGTCGTTGTTGAGACGCGAAACCATATAGATGGCAGACGGGTACTGCATCATTACAATCGCACCATAGCGCGTCATAAAACGCGGCATACCTGGTGGGTAGCAAAGCGCTGTAGGATCACCAAACCGTTCGCCGCGCGCGCTGGCTTGCTGGTATGTGTCCATAAAGGACTGTGCTTTCGGTGTTAGTTCAGGCCTTGGCTTAAATTCAAATGAGCCGTAATTCGCACGCCATTGGTCCTCACCGCGAAAATCCCATAGGCCGGTTACGTCAAAGGGCACGCCATCCTGCGGCGCGGGCATCACAGAGGGGTCTAGTGCGCCAGTGCCACCACCAGAATCAATTGGCAATTGCGGCGGACGGGTTTTGGCTTCACGCTGCTGCCAGGTTTCTCCCTGAGGCGGCGGTACCCAAGCCATTAACGCTGGGTATACCAGTCTTGGCTCGTCCGGAACTTCCATATTGTAGGCACGACCGTCGGCACCAATTAGTCCTTCGACCAATCCACCCAATTTTCCAGACTTAAGCGGAAAAATCTTCATTGTGATTTCGTCCCCAACCTCGATGGATGCGCGGTTAAAACCCATACGTTCCATCGCCGTAATACTTTGACCCTCGATACTCCAGCTGTTTATATTGCCACTGGCATCTGTAACCGCCAGCTGAATAATGAGATGTGGATTACGATAAATAAACTGCGTAACCGTACCGGTTTTCAGCATGGTCTTGGTTGTATCGAACACCACGGCAGAGTGATGTGCAAAGCTTGTGGTTGAGCTAGCCAGTCCGTAAAAAAAACAAAAGGTCAGGGTCACAATATTCAGAGTTCGTGAAATATTCATTGATAACCAGCCTCGATAAATAGACGAGCCGCTTCAAGACTGCAGCTCCCAGGGAATAACTCTCGGGTATGTATTTTTCTCATGAAATAGTCGATTTCTACCGGCCTAGTGAGAAACATTGGATCAGTCAACGTCATCTGAATGCGCAGCGTATTGCCGTCTTCAATTAGCGAGAAGCGTTCAATCAAATGCTTTTGATCGCTTGAATCAACGCCCGTGTAGCTACCCCAGACATCAGCAACGAAATTGCTCGTTTCGACAACAAGTTCATCGCCCTCCATCCATGCCTTGGATTGTCCGATCTTGGACGGTGGTCCGGTCACTATGTCGCGATCCATGTGCAGCACACGTTGCTGGTCTCGCATATCGTAGTCAAGAACTACGGAATTTGAGTCTGGCCGGGAGATAAGGATCGGGTAAGGTAGTTGAGTTGACTTCGGTGGCCCTGGGTCTTCGCAGTTAAATTGCGGATTTTGGGTTTCACTAAAAGCGTCAACTTTCTTTTGTGCAAGCGCGGTATACGGCCAATCGTCAAGCGGGTAGTAGGTGAACCCTACGCGTTGATCACGGACCCACATACCGGTGAAGTCGGCGGACGGAGCAACCAGTGTTGGCTGGCCGGTGTTTGACCTAGAATTATCCAGCCGCGTGCCATCCGCTTTTTCGGCCCAAACCAATCCTGAGTAGTAGCGGTTTGGGTCGACGTCCATCTTCCCTTCCCAAATAATTCGCTCACCCGGCTTTAGGCTGTTTTCGTCCCATCCAAGCGCGGCCATGCCGGCAGGGTGCAGAAGTTCAATGGTCCATTCGACCACTTCGCCTTGGGCATTTGGTCCATCTAACTTTATGAACACATGCGGCATACGCCAGGAATATTTGGTAACTACACCGGTTTGCTGTTGCACATTGTTGGGATCTAGACTTGCGTGAGAATGGTGCGCTGAAGCCCCGGCTGAGTAGAGTAGTAGAAAGCCTATAGCCAGTAAAAAATGCGTCTTCATTCGTTCGTACCCCCTAAAAGCAAATCACCAAAGTTATGCTGGAAGCATATTGCTTGGATACCCAGCATATTTGCCACTTTGTAGTCGAGCAACAGATATATGAGTGGAACACCTAGGGAGGGAGTTTTTAGTGGTTTTTTGTAATATATTGGTATTACACCGGTGGGGAGACAGACGCTTTTGGCCCAGCGCCAACAGCTAACCATGGAACCACTTAGAGCACAGAAAAAATGGAGCCGACTGCAATCGCCGATGTAGGTGTGCCAGTGAAATACAGATCTCGCTGGCTTATCTATGTTTCAAGCTAAATGTTAGCTGTTGATCAGGCTAGAATTCAATATCCAGCAACAGGTCTATTCAAAATCTAGCTCCGCTACTATCTTCTAGCTTATTAACATTTTTGGGAAGATCGACAGGTTAACTTTGCATATTAAAAAGCTCAGCCGATTTAAGAAAGCTAGCTTCACTAGTGATATCGGAAATTTTTTCCAGCGTTTTGGAATCCAAAGGCAAATTCCAGGTTTTCAACATTGCCGCCAATATCATATACATGCCATGAATCGCGATAAGGTCCATAACTTGATTACTATTGAAGTGTTTTTCAAGCAGTGTAAGCGTTTCAGTGCCGAGATATTTACGAGTCATCAACTCATCGACCGATAGAATTAGGGCCCTATCTTCATTCGACCAGTGCTGACCCAAAACAGGTTTCAATAGCCCGAAAATCTGATTCGTTTGAATACCGATTTTTGTTGCTCGATCAACGTGGGACCCCCACTCGTACCAGCTTTCCATGTGAACTGAAACTCGGAGAATCAACAGTTCCGCTTTTCGATGTCCCAGCGAGCCACCAAGGACGGAATGATTTCTGAAAGGCCACCATGCTTGTAATAAAGCGGGGTGATTCGCCATCAATCTATGTACATTAACGGGATCGCCATGCATGTCTTTAATGATATTGGAGAGCGCTGGGGCCCACTCATTCGGGTGAATAGGCTGCGGGATTTGTTTATCCACCTGCTGACTCAGACTCTTACAGCTTTAGATATTGGATGAAAATTCAATACTTGCAAAAGACTCCCCATTTTGAATCGCCCAAGCCCCGACCAACTGGTCAGGCAAGGAGGGCAACTTCCATCAGAACATGGTCGTAGCCTAGCATGTCTGAACCCGGCAGAATCAACCTCCAGAGATATTTTAGAAAAGAGGATGTATTTTATTTTCCATTTATTGGCCATACATTATGGTCTTCCAGCGCTTTTTTTGCGTAATTTAGAATTTTGGATGTACATCAAGTAAAGAACCACATTAGGGCGTGTTACGACTCTTCGCAGTGCGTTATAATTCAGGTCTCTGCCAAATACATATTCCAACCAGCCGGCAGCGTCTATGGAAATAGCGACTTACCAAAATGAGCCGACCAAACTAGCTCCTAAAAACCTTACCGACCTACACAAAGCTGTTGGGCAGACCGTTATCTTAAGTACCTCTTCTCGAGAAAATGCCGTGGTTTTAGACTGCATTGCGGCATAAATTGGGGTTTCAATAACGCTGCGCAAGAGGCAGATACTCAGACTTCCTGCTTCAACTTCTGCATGTCTTATTTACTGCTTCAAACACCCGGATGAACAACGGCTCGATCTGGAAGCAATTCCGCCGCAGATGCTGGAACAGTTTGAGAGTACTTCAGGCCCCCTATCGGAACGCGTTGAAACGGTTCGAAGTGAGCTTTTAGACTACGCCCCCAATACTCATTCCACCGGGTTTGCGGTGCGAGCCGCGCCAGTTTTCGATAGTAAAGATGGTATCGTTACTGCTGTTGCGATCATTCTGCCAGCCAGCAAGTTTACCAATCCGCCAAGTGACGTTCTTGTATAAAATATCTACCGCTGCGCCGCACATATCTCCTTTGCGCTGGGCTCCAGCAAGGCGTGGGCGCAGATCGCAAATCATAGATAGCTAATAGGGCCTTGTCATCGGGCAAAAAAAGCTGGCAGACGCCAGCTTTAAAGTTTTAAAGAGAAATCGAACCTTTCTAGAATCTTGCGTCAAAGGTCAGACCAATAGTGCGTGGCTGACTCGGTGTTACCCGATTTTCTTGTTGGAAGTTATTAAAGAAGCTCAAATTAGCATCTTCATTGGTGAGGTTTTTCACATACAAAGCCACATCGTAGTTACCCATAGTGGCACCTAACCGAAGGTTGGCTAACATGTAAGAAGGGTTCACCACATTTCGCTCAACGCGCATCTGGTTCACTGGCACATCGCTCTGATAAGCCAGATCGGCACGAGCAAATCCGGGAAAGCTATCGAACCAGTCAAATTCAACATCAACAAAAACGCTGCCAGAAGCATCGGGAACGCCAATCAGATTCTGTCCGGCAAAACCACCAAGCGGATCGCTAAGTGACGCAACAAGCGCAGCGTCCAAACAGGTATTTGGGTCAACGTCCCACTTTGAATCCATCGCAGTGTAGTTTAAGCCCGCATTAACACCATCAGTGAACTGATATACAAACTCGGCTTCCCAACCCTTCGAACTAGCCGGGTCGTCTTGTTCTGAACAGTTAACCATGCCATTGAATTGGTTAGTAAAGGCTGCTGAAATCTGTAGATTCTGCCAAACAATATCGTAGATCGAGAAATTGGCGTATAAGCGTCCATCCATCCAGGTGGTTTTCACACCAAACTCAAGGCTCTGCGCCGTATCAGGCTCAAAATCGGGTGGAATATTTGCAGTAATCTGCGCATTTACACCACCGGAACGAAAGCCTTCTGCACTGGTTAGATAGATCTGCACATCATCCGTTGCATGATAGGTAATTTGGGCTTTGAGGGTAACATCGTCATAGCTTTGTGGGTTGCTTGGTTGATCTCCAGGGACTCCACCAATGGGCACTGAATTAACGAATGGAACTACCAAGTTACTAACTTGATCGCGTTCCATTTCGAACCAGCGCAAACCACCCATAATTTCGATCTGATCGCTAACCTGATAATAAGCTTCGCCAAAAATGGCTTTAGAGGTTTGCTCCACGCCAGCAATACGATGCAGGATTAGTGGCTGATTAGGTATCACATCTCCGGTTTGCGCGTCTGTATTGAAAACCCGGCTATTCAACGAAGTCTCTAGGTCTTGGTAGTACACGCCTGTGATATAGCTGAGGTCGTCGCTAAATTCACCGGCCAGTCTCGCTTCAAATGTTTGCTGCTCAACGCCCTGCTCTTGGTGGCTAATAACGCGATCGTCACGCGACAGCGTAGCTCCGCCCCAAGGACCTAATGGCGTTAACATGAAGCGGCGGTGCAACCGAGCGGGGCTTGACGAATCGAGCGAATCAGTAATGTCTCGCTCCATAGAATTAACGCCTATGGTCAGTGTCGCCCAATCTAAGTCTCTCTCATACTCGAGGCCAAAAATGGTAGAGGTATCTTCGTGCGGCTCATTGCTACGGACATTGGTCTCGTATTGCCCAGCCTCAGAGGTGAAGAACAGACTACTGCCGGTAATAAAAGGAGGCCCTATGCTGTAGGAAGAATCGAAGGGATTCGAGGCAGTCCGGTTGTCTATATCAGTATCCTGCTTAAAGTACTGTAGCAAGAGCGAGGAATTCTCGTCTATTTCATAGGCTAGCTGAGCTCGCAAACCAGAAATAGTATAGCTATTAACGTCTTCTTGCCCAGGTGCCACTTCGCCATCACCGCAGGCAGTCGATTGCACAAGAGACAACTCAGGCATAATTGAACCATTGCCACCAGGGTTAGGTAAATCGCGTTGATAGCAGGCTGCATCTTTACCCAGCACTACGTTATCAATGAAACCACCCGAACTTTTGGTATAGCCAACCAATCTTAGAGCTAGGGTATCGTCAATTAGCGGTAAATTAACCATGCCCCGCAACGCGCGATCTGGCGAGCCTTCGTCGACCAATGCGCCGTCTAGCTGAATACGTGCCTCAAATGCACTGGAGTCCGGCTTGTTGGTAATATATCGCACAATGCCGCTCACAGAGTTTTGGCCGTAAAGTGTTCCTTGCGGACCGCGCACCACCTCAATACGAGACATGTCGAAAGCACCCATATCTGGCTGATTACCGCCTGTCGTAGCTGCATCCTGACCACTACCAATCATCGGGATATTATCAATATATACGCCTACCGTAGACTCTCCCGGCCCACTAATACCGCGCATAATATACGTCTTCTGGCCAGGACCCTTATCGATCACGTCCAAGCCAGGTACCGAACGACTAAAGTCGGTAAATTCTTGCACGCCCATCTTTTCTAGGGTGTTTTCATTGAACGCCTGTACACTGGAACTCAGATCTTGAGTTGAAACTGCACCGGTTTTGCTGGCTGTGACCAACACCTCTTCTATCTGCGTTTGGGCTATCAAGGACGCACTGAAGCACCCAATTGCGATGGCCGAAACGACTTTTAACCCCTGTGAATAGTACATAGTGATCTAACCTCTAAGTATTTATTAGTTTGATTTGGCTGCAATAACTTCTATTTCTACCAACATGCCGGGAGCAACCAACCCCGCAACTTCAACAAGCGATCGGGCTGGCAATTTGCCGTCTGAACTTTCGCCAAAGAAGCGGTTATATGCCGCCATGAATCCTTGAAAATTTAATCGTCCTGATGTCTCTGGGTCGCCAACAAGGAAGACAGTCATTTTTACTACGTCTCCCATCTCGTAACCCAAATTCTGTAATGAAGATTCAACCTTGGTAAGCACGCTCTGCGCCTGCACTTCGGTGCCTCCCCAATATTCAAAAGTACCTGACGCTGCATCTCTGTTCGTTGGTGATGGAATAACACCACTGTGGAAGAGCAAGCCATCAACCTCTACCGCTGTTGATATCGGTAGGCTACTTCCCTCGTTAGCAAAACGTATTACTTCGTCTGCACAGGTGGCAGACGCCATAAAAACCAAGATTGCTAAGCATGCAAAACGTGTCAAATACACAGCTGGTTACTCCTCTTCAATGGTTGACAAGGTACGGATGTATGCCACCACATCGGCAACATTAAATTCTGGTGGCAGAGCCAGGAAAACGGCCCGCATTTGCAGGGCGCTGGCATTTGACGAATGTAACCCACGCTCCCCGGTGCGGTACTGTTCAAAAGCTGAAGTTTGATACCAATCACTCAGACGCGCCAAGCCAGGAGAAAGCAATGCCGCGTTGCCCTCGGCGTTTAAGCCGTGACAAGCAGCGCAATAAGTTTGATAGTGAACTTGACCCGCTCCGGCATCCCCAATTTGGGTGGTTTGTGGATAGTTGCCATCTAATAATGACGTAAAGGCCGGCAGACGCTGACTAGATTCATTAGAAACTTCACGAGCTACGGCACTCATTTCTTGACCGGTAATAGCTTCCTGTCGCTCGCCCGATTGATATCTCGCCATTTGCTCTAATAGGTACCATGGCTCAATACCGACAAGTGCGGGCGCGGCAATGGCAGAATTGCCCTGCCCCTGAGCACCATGGCATACAAGGCAATAGCCGAATTCCTGGTAGAGCCCAGCGGGTTCTTGCGCAACCAAATCAGAAGCGAAAATCAAAGCAGCGCACAGCGCTAAAAAAGAAACTCTCATCGCGCTGCCTCTCTTGCCTGAATACTATTCAGAGCTTCGTGGGCAGTAAGGACCGCAGACTCCTGCCAGCCCGAGTGGTGTGCTACCTGATCACCAATAAGGTAATGATTACCACGAGGCTGACGCAGTGACGTAGCAGTGCTATCGTCAATTTCGGTTGCCGTGCAACCAAGCATGTGATTCATGCGGTACCAAGCAACGCTTGCGCCACTTTCGAAGTATTTGGAATAGCCCGGATGCAGTTTTTCACCTTGAGTTAGCGCCATCTGAATGCGCTCTTCGGAAGTCATGGCCATAAACTGATCGTTCAATACCGGTGAGAAAATATAGGCGCCTACCAATACGCCCTTTGGCGAACCAAATCCGCCGGACGGATACATAATTTGAGTGATGTCAGCGCCTGTCCAAGATATTCCGCCGTATACGCCTTCCTCTTCCCAGAAACGCGAGCTCATCTGCAAGCCTACTTTTGACAGTTTGCCTCGTCGACGTGCTTTGATTTTTGCAACAAACTCGTCGGGGAAATTGTTATCTATCCCCGATAGAAGTTGCCCCGGTATCGAGTTCAAACAATAGTCTGCGGTTTCGGTACGCAGACCACCGCCTTCTCTCCAAGTAACCGTGACTCCGTCAGAGACAGTCTTCACACTTACCACTGGGGCATTTAAAGTAATCGTACCGCGGACTTTTTCGGCTAGAGTGCGCACTATGGTGTCCATGCCACCCACTGCCTGCATAACCGATGCCATAGGCGCAGCTTCACCAAAGTTCATACCTAGCCTCCAGAAATCGGAAGCTAATAGCTCTTCGAATGGCACCTTCGGTTTAATAATACCCGGAGTAAGCAAACCACCACTCGCATATCCAGAGCGGTTCGAACCCAGATATTGTCCGTCAGCAGACAGATCGCCAAAACGACTGAGAAATTCTTGCAAGCGGTCTTTATCGAGGTTGTTCAGTGGCTGGTCTAACCAACCATTGCTAACCCCTTTAGACACTATTTCAGAAATAAAGCCTCTACTCTCGGCCACAAACTGCTGTTGGCGCATGCGCTGGCCGTTATTAAAATTATCAAACTGCATCCAAGCGGCTCGATTGCTATTAATAAAGGGCTCTAGCTGAACGCCTAACTCTTTACAGTAACCTAATATATTCGAGTGTTCGGATGGGATACGAGCGGGCCCGGCATTAAAGTAGAGCCCTGGGTCATTGTCGAACTGGCAATAGCGCTTATTGCCGATTTCATCTATTAGATCGCCATGCCGTAGGGTAAGGGATCGACCACCAATACGATGCGACGCCTCGACAATTTGAACTTCATAACCCGCTTTTTCAAGCTCATAGGCACTGATCAAACCGGCCATTCCGGCGCCTAATATAAGCACTTTACAAGGCCTGCGCGACGCATCAAGCTGGAGTGGCTGTGCGTTTGCAAATGACGGCACAGCACCAAGGGCACCTGCAATGGAATACACAGCCGCCGATCCTGCCAGCGCACCTGCATATTGCATAAGGTTACGCCTTGTAAACCCCTCGCCCCCCTGCTGTGTCATATCTCTTGTCCTACCAATAAGTAATGCTTATTTGAAGCAATGGAATGAGAATAGAGTGAAGATAACACTGTTAACAAATATTATTTACTAATACCAATGTTCAAGACAATCAATAGGAAGAGCATTTTTATCAATAATACCTCCTAAAGCCACTATTTATATGGTCTATGTGCATTAATAGGGTTTTCTTTCACAGGCGGACCTTTCAAAATAACGAACAGGGAATTTTGTAAAAAGCTTAACTCGTTAACTTATCAGTTCCGCAAAAAACCTCCATGGGTGAAAGCCAAATAGTCACAGAGTTTCCGGCGAAGGCGACAGAAAAGTCTTACGCTAGGAGTGAGTCTGGTTAAATCAGTAGCCTAGATCTCGTCTAGGCTTTGGTATGGAACTCCCACATACTGCTCAGCAATCATGCGCCGACCCTGCACAGTGGAAAGATGGTAGTCCGCCTGCGAGGCCGTAAATCTGTCAAAGGTCTGGGCATCCAAATCGCGTACTTCAGTATCGCCAAAATTGTGCAGCATATTGGTCATCCACCCGCTAAATCGCTCACCCTGCCAAACCCGTGCAAGTGCCATCGGTGAGTACTTTTCTAAGACACTAGGTGCGCGACCAAAATACTTTAAAAGTTTACTCAAGTTGCCACCAATGTGGTGTCCTCGGCCGAGATCGTGCGCATGATCAACGCTGAAATGCCGATCATCGAAGTGGAATCCAGCTACACTGGTGAAGTAGCCCAACGCTGGGCCTATGCGGATGGCAGCGGAGAAATCGGTGTTATCTCCAGCGTGACGCAAGCCTTTTGTTCCACCTGCACGCGCGCCCGACTCTCAACCGACGGAAAGCTATACACCTGCTTGTTCGCGCAGTCCGGCCATGATTTGCGCGCGCTCGTAAATTCGGGCAAGAGTGACGAGCAAATCGCCGGTGCCATAGGGTTGATCTGGAACCAGCGTGAAGACCAGTATTCGGAAATTCGCTCAGAAGAAACTGTGCGGACGAAGAAAGTAGAGATGTCTTATATTGGCGGTTGACTCCCAAAGGCTCATTAACCTAAACAAGGTGTCGCGATATTCAGCTCGACGAAAGTTTCTATATTGGAACTATTAGTTTCTAACCAAGGCCCTTCTAAAGAAAACACTTGATAGCTAAAAGAAGAATAAGGCTAAGAGAACAACCATATGATCCCCGCTGAATCCTTTGATATCACTAACCCGGCAGTCTTGTTGAGACTAATCTGTGCGGTCTTTTTTATTCCACATATGTATTTCAAAGCATTTGGCAATCCACCCCCTGCCATCAAAACCTTTATAGAAGCTGGCTACCCAAAGCCTTTGCTTTTTGTGCGCCTTGCGCTGGTCACAGAGTTATTCACCTTTACCCTGCTCTTCCTCAATATTTATACCCAATACGCAGCGCTACTCGCGGCGGCCATGCTCACCATCGCTGCTGTTAGTGTGTTTTTTGCCAATGGCAATAAATGGGTATGGATCTGGCCCAAGGGCGGTAAGGAATACTGCGCATTCTGGAGCCTGTGCTGCATCGTCGTATCTATGCTCTATTGGAAGTAGCCAATTCCGGTGTTGCCAAGTTTACTTTATAACGATGCCTCTAACGGTCTAATGCAGACGGCCCACAGGGTAATGCCGATTGTGTTTCAGGTCATAGCGAATATCTAGCCACTATCATTTAACCCCTATCACCTCATTCCTATCACCTCATTCCTATCATCTAGCTCCCATCTTCGGGGCGCTTAAGTAAACAAGATCTTCCGCAATGGACGAACGTTTTAAGTTTTTACTTTCTTTATCGTACCAATAGCGTTCTGTCGTGTGCAATTGGTCGCTGTTAGGCGCACCATTCATCGTATGCAACAAACCTTCAGTAAAGCCAATCGTACCTACAACAAGTACATTATCTTCCCATGTTCCGATAGCAAGCGATTTTTAACGTCCTTTCGACTGAGGTTTCAGTTTAGACAGGAAACAATAAGCCCGCAGAACGCGGGCTTATTGAGGCTAATTCAGAGTCTCTAGTAATTCTTAGACTCTCTGCAGACTGTATGGCGGTGAGGGAGGGATTCGAACCCTCGATGAGCTATTAACCCATACTCCCTTAGCAGGGGAGCGCCTTCAGCCGCTCGGCCACCTCACCAATTTGGGGGCGGCATAATATCACAGCAAAAGCTTAAAACGTGTCTCCAATCTTAGTAACTGATGCAGTATTTCCAGATTTTTCTTCTGCTTCCTTTTCAAACTGTATTCTTTGGTATATTTCTTCTCTGTGAACAGATACATCTTTAGGAGCATTCACCCCTACACGTACCTGATTTCCTTTCACTCCTAATACGGTAATATGAATATCGTCTCCGATAATTACCGATTCGCCGATCCTTCGTGTCAATATAAGCATGCCTAATTCCTCATCAATCTATAGCACGGACTTCACGTCCAGATTGCGGTTAAAAATTGGCATTGCCGAGTAAAAACAACCCAGCAATACTTTTTCCAACTATCTCAAATTCTTGCGATCAGTCTCTAGACTGCGCAGTTCACTAGTGTGCCGCAAAAGAGTATAGCTCTCAATCAATTTCAACACCGTTAACCCCATCACAGGTTTAACCTAACTTACCTGCTCTTCTGGTTCTTTTTCCATCTCAAAAGCAGCGTGTACCGAACGCACGGCTAACTCGAGATACTTTTCATCGATAATCACCGTGATCTTGATCTCAGAGGTGCTTATCATGTGAATATTGATACCTTCGTCGCCCAATGCCTTAAACATCAAAGCGGCAACTCCGGCATGTGACCGCATACCGACGCCGACCAGTGCGATTTTAGCTATACCATCGTCACATATAACTTCGGCCACTCCGAGGTTTTCTCTAGCACTAAGTAAAAGATCCATTGCACTTTTCAAGTCATTCCGATGCACGGTGAATGAAAAGTCGCTGGAGCCCTCGTGTCCGACGTTTTGCACTATTACATCAACTTCGATATTAGCACCTGCAACCAAGCCAAGAATGTTCGATGCCGAGCCAGGGCGATCGGGAACGCCCTTTAAGGTTATTTTTGCCTCATCACGATTAAAGGCTATTCCCGAAACAACAGGTTTTTCCATTTGGTTATCATCCTCTAAGGAAATCAGAGTTCCCGGGCCGTCCTCAAAACTGGAGAGCACCCTAAGTGGAACCTTATATTTACCAGCAAATTCAACCGCGCGAATCTGCAAAACTTTTGAGCCTTGGCTGGCCATTTCTAGCATCTCTTCGAAGGTAATGCGCTCTAACCTGCGTGCATCCTCCACCAAGCGGGGGTCAGTGGTGTATACACCGTCAACATCAGTATATATCTGGCATTCATCGGCCTTCAGCGCCGCTGCAATGGCCACCGCCGAAGTATCTGAACCGCCACGCCCCAGGGTAGTAATATTGCCGTCAGCATCATTACCCTGGAACCCAGCAACAACAACAACCCGTCCAGCTGACAGATCAGCTCGAATACGACTGTCATCAATTTCTTGAATCCGGGCCTTGGTATGTTTGTCATCCGTAAGAATACAAACCTGCCCACCGGTATAGGAGCGGGCATCACAGCCGATAGCTTTAAAGGCCATACAGAGCAATGCAATAGTTACTTGCTCACCAGTGGATACCAATACATCGTACTCACGAGGATCGGCTTGCTCTTGTATTTGCTGAGCTAAACCTATCAATCGATTGGTTTCTCCGCTCATAGCAGAGACCACAACAACTACGTCGTGTCCATCGCGGTGAAAGCCTGCCACTTTTTCGGCGACCGCTTTTATGCGCTCTACCGAACCGACCGAGGTTCCGCCAAATTTTTGAACTAATAAAGACATATCAATTTATGAAATCTATTTGAAATTCATAGGAAAATTTAACCTAGAAACCGTAGTTGAGCGCGAAAAAGACATGTAAGGTATTGGTGTGCATAGGAAAATTTAAAAAAACGTAGTCACCTTATTGGTGATCAGATATTTTTGAATTTTCCTAGGCGCGTCAAGAGCTTGCGTGGACTTTCGTGATCAAACTGTGGTTTCTAGGTTTAAGGGCGCGACATTAACACTTCGCCCACCTTTTGTTAACCGGCTTTTGGCAGCAAGAGTCCTACAAGGCCTCTCTGCAACCCCCGACCTAACCTACTTTGAATCTATACAAGCCTATTTGAGTGCGGATTCAATCAGGTTTGGTAGTGAGGCAAAGGCTGAATCCAGATTCTCCGGCTGATTACCGCCGCCTTGCGCCATATCCGGGCGGCCACCGCCCTTTCCACCGATCTGCTCTGCCACATTAGCCAAAAGCTTTCCGGCCTGTAAACGATCGGTTAAGTCCTTAGTGACACCACATACCATCGCCACTTTATCTTCGGATACGGTGGCCAATAAAACCACTCCAGATCCCAGTTTGTTTTTCATCTGATCGGCAAGATCTCGTAAGTTCTTAGCATCAACACCCTCAAGGCGCTCAGCCAGAACTTTGATACCCGCCACTTCAATGGCATTGCCCGATAAATCAGAACCAGAACTGTTTGCCAGCGTAAGACGTAAGCCGTCTAACTCTTTGGCCATTTTTTTGTTTTGGCCTACCAATTGCTCTGCTTTTTTAACCAAACTGCCGCGGTCAGACTTCAGAAGGCCCGCGACCTGATCTAGCTGTTGCGCAATGGCATTAGAATAATCAAGCGCAGCAGCACCAGTAACTGCTTCGATACGGCGCACTCCAGCCGCTATCCCGCTCTCTGAAACGATTTTCAGCAAGCCGATATCACCGGTGCGCTTAACATGCGTTCCACCACAAAGCTCTACAGAAAAGCTTGTTCCAGATGCTGCTCCCATAGAGAGAACCCGCACGCTATTGCCATATTTCTCGCCAAACAACATCATCGCCCCGCTCTTCTTAGCGGCCTCGATGTCCATCTCCTGAGTTTCGACTTTGCCATTCAAGCGTATTTGTTGGTTGATCATGGCTTCGATTACCGCAATTTGATCCGCAGTAATTGCTTCATTGTGAGAAAAATCGAACCTCAATCGCTCGGCGTCGACCAATGAACCTTTCTGGCCAATATGGTCGCCCAATATATCGCGCAAGGCGGCATGCAACAGATGCGTCGCACTATGATTTAGCGCCGTTGCCTGGCGGATATTCGCGTCAACCTGACTCGTAAGTATTTGGCCCACTTCAAGCCGGCCTTCAACCAGAGAGCCTAGATGTAAATGAACGGAATCTGCTTTGGTGCAATCATTAACTTCAAAACGTATGCCCTTGGCTTCCAGCACACCACTGTCGCCAACTTGCCCACCGGATTCTGCATAGAAGGCCGTGCGGTCGAGAACGACAACCCCAGAGACACCGGCCTCTAATGATTCAACGGACTGACCATCCGACAATAACGCCAGAATTTTTCCGTCCACTTGTGAATCGTTATATCCGGCAAATTCAGTATCGCCATCCACTTCTATTTGGTCGGTATAGTCCACCGCAAACTGGTTGGCTGCACGGGCTCGTGTGCGTTGTTCCTGCATGTGCTGCTCATAACCTTCCATATCCAAACGAAGATTCCGTTCACGGGCAATATCGTTAGTAAGGTCGGTAGGAAACCCATAGGTATCGTGTAATTTGAATACAAGTTCACCCGGCAATACATCAGAATCTAGCAACGCAATGGTGCTCTCAAGAACTTCCAGGCCTTTATCGAGGGTTCTGGAAAATTGCTCTTCTTCAGCTAGCAGCGTTTTTTCTATGCGTTTTTGCTGAGCCTTGAGTTCAGGGTAGGCATCGGACATTTCCCGAACCAGCGACTCTACTAATTTGTAAAAGAAAGCTCCCTGCACTCCGAGCTTGTTACCGTGCCTTAGCGCTCGTCGAATAATTCGACGCAATACATACCCGCGTCCTTCGTTAGAGGGCAGAACATCATCCAAAATCAAAAATGAACAGGACCGAATATGGTCCGCAACAACCCGTAGTGATTGATTGGATAGGTCTTCACAGCCACAAACTTTGGACGCATCAGCTATTAGCCCCACAAACAAATCAATATCGTAGTTGTTGTGCACGCCTTGCTTAACCGCAGCTATGCGCTCCAAACCCATTCCAGTATCGATCGAAGGATTGGGCAAGGGTTTTAACTCACCATCAGGCTGCTTCTCAAACTGCATAAAGACTAGATTCCATATCTCTATATAGCGATCGCCATCATCATTTGGGCCGCCGGGAGGATCTCCCGCCACATCGGCGCCATGGTCATAGAATATCTCTGAGCTGGGACCACAGGGACCGGTATCACCCATCTGCCAAAAGTTATCTTCGTCTAATCTCGAAAACCGGTCGGGACTAATACCAAGGTCCTTGATCCAGATGTCTGCCGCTTCATCATCGGAAACGTGCACGGTAATCCAGAGTTTCTCTTCAGGCAGCTCCATTACTTCTGTTAAAAACTGCCAGGCAAAACGAATGGCATCCTCTTTGAAGTAATCGCCGAAACTAAAATTTCCAAGCATTTCAAAGAAGGTGTGATGCCGAGCGGTATAACCTACATTTTCCAGATCGTTGTGCTTACCTCCAGCGCGCACGCAGCGCTGACTTGAGGTTGCACGCTTGTATGGACGTGGATCTGCGCCAAGAAATGTATCTTTAAACTGAACCATGCCAGCATTGGTGAACAACAATGTCGGATCATTCCCGGGGACCAACGAGCTGCTGGCAACAACGCTGTGGCCTTGCGCAGCAAAGTAGTCGAGGAATGCTTGGCGTATTTCAGTACTTTTCATATATTTTTAGAAAACTCTTTTCAATTAGTTTCGAATCAGTAGCTCGATCAGTTTAGAGATCTGATTCTTCAAAGTCTTTATCGCCCATTAGGTGCAGATGCAAATGGAATACTGTTTGACCCGCACCTTCACCATTATTAATGACCAATCGAAAGGATTCATCAATATCAAATTTTCGTGCCATTTCTCCAGCAACCAGTAATAGATGTCCCAGTAGCACCTGATGCTCAGAATTGGCATCTACCAACCGAGTTATCTCCAATTTTGGGATAACCAGCAAATGCACCGGTGCCTGTGGCTGTATGTCTGAGATAACAAGGCACTGATCATCCTGATAGTGAATCTCAGAAGGAATCTCACCCTTAGCAATACGAGTGAATATGCTTGGCCCGGCAGGAGGCGCAAAACCAGACATTAGCTGCGGTATTTCTTTTTAAGAGATAACACTTCTTCGGCTGACAAATTACGTGCCTCTGTCTCGAGTAATACGGGAATACCATCTCGTATCGGGTAGGCCAAACCAGCCGCCGTAGATATGAGCTCTTGGGCAGTCGCGTCATAGTGCAGAGTGGTTTTGGTAACCGGACAAACCAATATGCTGAGTAGTTTCTTGTCTAACATAAGCCTAGGAAAAATCACCGTCAATTAAGCCGCGGAGTTTAGTGTAAAACCCCTCTGAACTCCACGCTGCTGTTGCTGATAAAGCCCAGCCTAGCGACTTGCAGCCCTAGCCTAGTCCTTATCCCATGCGCCTGAGGCGCGCAGCAATAGTTCAGGATCGACACGAGAGTTGCCCCAACTCATACGCCAATCTAAATGCGGGCCGGTAACTCTCCCGGTCGCCCCTACCTCAGCTATTAGGTCTCCCTGCTCGACCCAATCGCCAACTTCCACCAAAGTTTTACTGAGGTGCAAGAAGGAGGAGGATACGCCGTGCCCATGATCCAGCATGATGGTTCCACCGGAATAGAACATATTATCGTTGACCATAATGATCTGCCCGGCCGCCGGTGCGACAACGGCTGTGCCGCTAGGTACCGCTATATCTAAACCGTAGTGCGGTGTGCCCGGTACGCCGTTGTAAACACGCTGACTACCGTAGACACCACTAATCGGCCCCCGCACTGGCCAGTCGAAGTCGGTAAGGAATGCTTCGAAATCACTGCGTATTTTCCGCGCCTCGCTGGTCATTACATAATCAGACCAAATATGATCTTGGTCTTCTGCACTAGGCTCCATAATATTTTGTGCGATACCTTCAATACTTTGAATATTGTATTCACGCTGAGCAACTTCAAAAACCTGAGTTTCGATCGAACCGTCCGGGCTTTCAATTTGCAAACGAACGGGTTCGTTCTCGTCGCGATGCAACCCAATGACAAACAGGCCTTGTGCAGACAGCATAACCATTTCGTCTTTAAAGAGGATGGTAGAACCCGGCTCAGCTTGACCGATCAATAGACCGCCCTCGATCCATGAGCCCTCTAGTTCGGCTGCTGATAGCGAGCCACTGCAGGCTAGAAAGAACAAATAAAACAGGTTTCTCGACATCATTTACTAAAGCTCTCCGCCTGAATCGTCATCTTTTGAGTTTTTAAATCTTTCTGTCGCCTTGCTGCAGGTGTCGCTGTCAAACCCTCGGCGATACAAAAACTGTGTCGCTTTGGCCCGAAGCGCAAAATCCAGCATATCTGCAGCAGCGTACTTTTTTTGTAGTTGCCGCAGCGCGCTCAGTTGCCAATCGCATGGGTTTTGACGAAAAGCCTGATCTAGCAGTACGGAAGATAAATTTTGCTGCTCTAGCTCACGGCGTATGAGACTAGGCCCTTTGCCCTTGTTGATGCGGCTGCGCACAAACATCTCTGCGAAACGCTCGTCAGACTGAAGCCCCTGATTAGTAAGCCTCTCAATAACCGCTGCAATTTCTTGCTCGCTAGCTTCTTCGTAACGCTGACTCAGCTTCTGCTTTAACTCAAAAACTGATTGTTCACGACGACCCAAGGCATTCATTGCCCTGCGTCGAAGGGAAACGGCCAACTCTTCCGTCATTCGGCAGGATCCGCCTGAATAATATCGGGTATCGGCTCTTCTAGTGCCTCCGGCTCATTTGACTTACCTCGAATTTTTCGCCAGACCAAACGAATACCGCGCCAAATTTTCGGAAGCAGCCAAATCATCATAAAAATAAACAGAATTAAGAATCCGAGGAAAAACCAGGGATGGTTGATCATGGCCCAGATACCCACGAAAACGGCGGCATCTTCGCTAATTGATGCGGTCCAATTACTAAAGGGTTCGGGCGAGGTATTGATCAAGGCACGCGAACCGGCTTTGGTTGCGTGAGTTCCGGCGGCGATGCTGCCGCCGACTATTGCGGCAGATAGTTCTGCGGCCATGCCCATTTCAGCCATCATTCCGGAGGCCAATAAGGCTCCAGCCGGGAGGCGAATAAAGGTATGTATTGCGTCCCAGCCCGTATCCACTCCGGGTACTTTGTCAGCGCAAAACTCAACACAGTACATAAGTGCCGCAGCACCGATTACCAGAGGAGATTGTAATATTTGTAGTTCTTCGGGAAGGGCTGCATGGCCAGTAGCGCCCGCGAGCCCTAGCGCCAAGATTGCCGCGTAAAGGTTAATACCGCTGGCCCAAGAGACACCGAGGGTCATTGCCATCAGGGTGGCAATTTCATTCATATCCATGGTGTCTCCTCAATATGTTTATCTATCAGCTATTGAGGATAAGTCTATCAGGAGGGTCTGTTAACCCCCAATTATTTACGACCCTTTTTAACATGCTTCATCAGTCGTTTTCTCTTGGATACTTGCCTAGCGGTGAGCTTATTTTTACGCCCGGCAAAAGGGTTTTCACCACTCTTAAACACTATCTTTAGGGGGGTTCCGTGCAAATCCAGAGCCTTGCGGAAGGTCTTTTGCAGATATCGGACATAATGATTTGGCACATCAGTTATTGAATTGCCATGAATAATAATTGAAGGCGGGTTCTTACCACCGGCGTGGGCGTATCTCATTTTCATACGACGGCCACGGACCAAGGGCGGCGGATGATCCGACAAGGCATCTTCCAGAATACGGGTCAATCTGTTAGTGCTAAGACTCTCTGTAGCGCTTTGGTAGGCTCGCTCGATCGAATCGTAGAGTTTACCCACCCCGGATCCATGCAACGCTGAGATGTAGTGAATGTCGGCGTAATCTATAAAGCGTAAACGCCGGTCCAGTTGCCCTTTAATCCACTCACGCTCTGTTTCTTCGAGTCCGTCCCACTTATTGACGGCAACCACTAAGGCGCGCCCAGACTCAATGGCATAGCCTAGCAAGTGAAGGTCCTGATCTACTAAGCCCTCTTGCCCGTCAAACAACATAATGACTACCTGTGCGTCATTAATTGCATTGAGGGTTTTGATAATGGAAAACTTTTCTACCACCTCTTTTATATTCTTGCGACGCCGAACACCCGCGGTATCTATAAGCGTATATTTCTTACCTTCACGCTCGTAATCGACATAGATTGAATCACGGGTAGTTCCCGGTAGATCAAACACGATTACCCGCTCTTCACCAAGCATGCGATTTACCAGCGTAGATTTTCCGACATTAGGGCGGCCTACAACCGCAATGCGAATAGGGGTCTCTTCTTGCAGCGCCTCTATCTCTTGCTCAGATAACTCTATAGGGGTCGGCTCGTCGTCATCGACCCACACATATTCATCAACTTCTTCTGGTACTTCTTCAACTATGTCTAACAGCGTATCCAGCAGTTGGCCAATACCACGCCCCTGGCTGGAACTGATAGCCATAGGCTCGCCAAAACCCCAACCGTGGAACTCACTGGTTCCAACTTCTTCCTGCACACCATCTATTTTGTTAACCAGAAGATGTACTTTCAGATTTTTACGTCTGAGCATATCGGCGATATGTTGATCAGGTGGAGTTAATCCCGTCCGAGCATCCACCATAAAAAGAATTTCGTCGGCTTCTTCAATCGCCAATAGTGCCTGCCCGGCCATTTCAACATCGATACCATCTTCTTCACCGCTTATACCGCCTGTATCAATAACAACGTAGTCAACGCCTTCGTGGCTGGCTTTTCCGTATTTTCTATCTCGCGTCAGCCCAGGAAAATCGGCCACAAGTGCATCTCGAGTTTGTGTTAACCGATTGAATAGTGTCGATTTACCAACGTTTGGCCGACCGACTAATGCGAATGTGGTGATCATGGGGAATATTCTACTGAAATATAGGTGAGACGAGGCTTATGCCTCAGTCTATGAACTAGATGCTTCGGTTTAATCAGGTTTCTATTAACGCTGATTAGAGATCGCCAATGCGGAGTGCGGTCAGACGGCCAGAGGTATCTAATACCAACAAACCATCTTCTATCGGTATGAGAGGCGCTCGAATCTCGTCTCTTCCAACCTGAATACGATTGGCTAATGCGCCGGTATTACGCCTGAACAAGTGCACGTAACCTTCGAAGTCGGCAACGGCGACAGCCAGATCATGCACTACTGGACCCGTTACGCCTCTATTTTTAAGGGTCTCGGACTCCCATAGCATCTCTCCGCTGGACGCATTGAAGGCAGAAATCTTTCCATCAACATCAGTAATAGAGAGCGTCCCGCCGTAGACACCAATTTCGTTGACGCTGGAAGATTCCTGAAACCAGGTACCGCGGCCTGTTTGTGGGTTAATCGCCATAATGCCACCCTGAAAACTCAGGCCGTAAACTAAACCATTCGCGTACACCGGGGCGGCGTCAATGTCCACCATACGTTGAAGTTCATTTGAACCTTCTGGAACCGCTACTCGCGCTATCCAGAGCGCAGCGCCGTCAGCAAGTCGGTAAGCACCAATTTTTCCAGAGTCATGTCCAATCAGTACTATGTCATCGACTATGGCCGGTTGCGCGTTACCGCGCACTGTTAGCAAGGGCTTAACAGAATCAACGCGCCACAATTGCTCGCCATTTTGTACATCAAGAGCAGACACACGTCCATCTTGCGCCAGAACAATCACTACGCCGGAACCTGCTTGGGGCGGTGCCAAGACCTCGCTATTCAATTGAACCTGCCAGAGAATTGAACCGTCGCTCTGCTCCAAGGCATATACAACGCCGTCGCCACTTGCGACAAATACTAAACCTTCGCCAACCCCGGTACCGCCGGTGATAGATGTGCGTAAATCTACTGACCACAGGCTTCTGCCATTGGCTGCGTCAAGCGCTGATACCCGACCTGCGTAGTCAGTTACATAAATACGGTCGTCTAAAAGAGCTGGCCGAAGTAAAGAGCTAGTTTCGTCTGCGCCTTTACCGATACTCACGGACCATAACTCTTCGATATCAACACTAGGGTCAAAGCTAATCAACTCTGCAGGCAACAGACTTTCATCAATATCTGTGCTGGAGCAGCCAGCCAATAGGCCGGTCAATACTAGTCCTAGTGCGATTTTCTTAATCAATTTTTTATTCCTATTGAGCCTGTGCGGAAAGAACCGCCACTCCGGCAGCAACGTTTGCGAGCTTAAATTCAAGCGCCGCTGCATAGTTAGCTTGCTCAGGTAACAACTTTTCAACCGCCAATTCATATTGGAATGCAGCAGAGGGGTTATCTCCCAATTGACGGTATATATCGCCACGACTTTCAGCGTATATAGCCGCATAAGAATCGTCTTCGCCAGATAATAAGGCTAATGCTTCCTGCTCTGATCCTGTTGCCGCTTTGGCGAGAGCAATACGATATGTAACGAGTTGGTTTGTTGTGGAATCAGCGTCTGCCTCTAGTACCCACTCCAATCTGGTAATGGCTTCAGCGTAATCATCTCTGTCCGCAGCAGCACGAGCCGCAGCAATAGCGCCAAGAACCGAGTAACCCGTATCGGAATGGTCATTCTGTAACTGGTCTGCAAGGTAGCCGATAGTTCGCACCGTTTCTAAATCAAATGCCGAGAGAGAACCCTGTACCGAACTGCTCGCAACCACACCTTGCTGCAGCTGCTCATATATATCTGCAGCGGCTTCTGATTGTTCATGCTGATTTGTCTGCCAGCCCTGATATCCAAAATACCCAAGGGCGATCACAACTACACCTGCTATTAGCTGTGTACCGTTTTCAGACCACCAGTTCTTGATGGCGGCGATTTGTTCTTCTTCTGTGCGCATGTCGTTCAAGGCGATATCTACTCTTAATATGTTGTAGTTAATTTGCCCCGGAATAATTAACTCAGTGGCTTGATAAGCCGCTAACTAATCCCGGTTAATTTTTCTGGGGCGCTATGATGGGTTGCCGCTACAAAGAACGCAACCTGTTCAACGCTTCTGGCACTGCCAGCGTCTCCTGGTCTCTATTTTCACGCAGATATTTGAGGGTGATTTTGCCCTGCTCTGCCTCGTCTTCGCCTAGCACCAAGGCAACTTTAGCTCCACTGCGGTCGGCTTTCTTAAACTGACTTTTAAAACTTCCGCCCCCACAATTGACCATCAAAGTGAGCCTAGGTTCAGAACTACGGATATTTTCAGCTAACTCAAGAGCAGCAGAAACTTCTTTCTTCGCCGCAATTAAATATAGATCTAGTGTTTTTTGATTTAGCACTTGCGGATTTACTTCCTGGACAAGTAATACCAATCGCTCGATTCCAAGACCAAAACCCAGAGCCGGAGTTACGGGACCGCCAAGCTGAGGCACAAGCCCATCGTAGCGGCCACCTCCGCATACCGTACCCTGAGCACCCAATGCATCGGTGACCCATTCGAATACGGTTTTACTGTAATAATCCAAACCGCGCACCAATCGGTGATTTACCCGATAGGCGATTTTCATCTGATCCAAAAGTGCACAAAGCGCTGCAAAATGCTGGCTAGACTCTTCATCCATAAAGTCTGGCAAGCTCGGAGCGGCCTCAACTAAAACCTGCATATCCGGATTTTTTGTATCCAGTATCCGCAAAGGATTGGTTTCTAGCCGGCGCAAGCTGTCTTCATCCAACTGATCCAGATTGGCTCGAAAATATTCGACCAAAGCCAGCTTGTGCGCTTTTCGGCTTTCTGAGGTGCCTAGGGAGTTAATTTCCAATCGAAGAGAGTCTGATATTCCGAAGTCTCGCCAAATAGCTGCTGTCATCGCTATAACTTCAGCGTCGATATCCGGCCCTGCCATGCCAAAACACTCCACACCAAATTGATGGAACTGTCGCATCCGGCCTTTTTGCGGGCGTTCATAACGAAACATCGGGCCGCTGTACCACAGGCGTAACGGACCAGCATTCAGTAAGGAATTTTGTACGCAAGCGCGAACGCAGCCAGCCGTACCTTCGGGACGCAACGACAAGCTTTCGTCATTGCGGTCATTGAAGCTATACATTTCTTTTTCAACGATATCAGTGACTTCACCAATAGATCGCGTAAAAAGATCGGTTTTTTCCATGACCGGAAAGCGAATTTCCTGGTAGCCATAACGCTCTAACGCCGCCGATACTATGCTTTCTATTGCCTGCCATTTGCCGCTTTCTAGGGGCAAAAGATCGTTCATACCTCGAATTGAGCGAGTGGCTGTCACCTTAGTTCCCACTCTCAGCGGATGTAGCAATCAGCTGATCGCGCTCTGCTTCTTTTTCAGCCGCTTTCGCTCGAATAAGGGTTTCGAGCTGACCAGCAACATCTTCAGAACCAATCTTTTTATGGGGCTTTCCATCCAAATAGATCAAGCTTTCTGGATCTGCACCGGTTATACCGATGTCCACCTCTTTAGATTCGCCCGGGCCATTTACATAACAGCCAATGACTGCCACATCCATTGGCACGGTAATATCTTCTAAGTTTGCTTCGAGTTGATTCATCGTCTTGATCACATCGAAATTTTGTCGCGAGCAACTCGGGCAGGCTATAAAGTTTATTCCCTTAGAGCGGATTCGCAGGCTTTTCAGCATGTCCCAGCCGACTCGGACCTCTTCTACTGGGTCAGCAGCCAGAGATACTCGAATCGTGTCACCAATGCCATCCATCAGCAGTAAACCCAAACCTATGGATGACTTAACGGTGCCGCTTCGCAGCGCACCTGCCTCGGTGATGCCAAGGTGCAGAGGGTTATCGATTTGCTTTGCGATAATTCGGTAAGCAGCAACCGTCATAAAGATATCCGATGCCTTTAAACTCAGTTTAAAGTTATCAAAATCCAGTCGATCCAATATATCAACGTGGCGCATCGCCGATTCAACCAAAGCTTCTGGCGTAGGCTCACCATATTTAACCTGAAGGTCTTTTTCTAAAGAACCGGCATTTACGCCTATACGAATAGGCAGGTTGTGGTCACGCGCTTTATCTACAACGGCTCGAATGCGATCTTCACGACCGATATTACCCGGATTTATGCGTAGGCAATCTACACCGTGTTCCGCCACGTCCAAGGCAATTTTGTAATCGAAATGGATATCCGCCACTAAGGGAATTTCTACTTCTTTTCTGATTTCGCCAAAGGCAGCTGAAGCTTCCAATGAAGGCACTGAGACCCTGACGATGTCTGCACCAGCGTCCTGCAGCGCACGAATCTGTCCAACGGTAGCAGCGATATCTGTGGTCTCAGTATTGGTCATGCTTTGAATCGCTATAGGAGCATCGCCGCCAACAGGCACATCACCTACCCAAATTTTCTTTGATATACGGCGAACAATAGGTGATTCAGAAAACATAGGATTTCTATCTGGTTCTAAGTGGCAATTTAATAGTGGCTATAGGAATTCAAGCCACAGATACGCGGTAAATCGTGTACGCAGCCAGGGCAAGTATTGCAACAATAATGGGGATAATAAGGGGCGAAGGCTTTTTCTTTTCGCGGGCAAATTCGCCGAGAGGGTCATAGTTCGAGCCGTGCGATCCCAAGGTTCCATTTAACGTAACAAATTCCTCCAAAACCTCCATTACCTCGGATATATCTAGTCTAAGAATTTTGCAGTAATTTTTAATATATCCGCGCACATAAATGCCAGCAGGAAAACGGCCGTGTTTATTCGCTTCCAAATCTCTAACAGCAGATTCGGTCAATCCAAGGTCACGGGCGACCCTAGCTATAGTAATACCCTGCTCTTCTCTGGCAACAGAAAGCACCGCGCCGGGGTTAGCCAAGGGCGCTTGTGGCTCCTCCTGTGCCAACTCTTCCTTTTGATCTATATCTGACGAACTCATATCTGCTTTCTCTCAGATGAAATTCTATTGATCCAACTGGTGCTGTCGGGCTTCCATTGAATCCGGGAACATACTTCTCAGCGCCAGGGCATAGCTTTGCTCACTGTCACTGTCATTAAAAATTCGGGATAGGTGAATACCTAAGGCCAAGCTACGAGGTGTCTCTGCTGTACTCCGCTCGTATTGCTCTAGATATTCCATTGATAGCGGAAACTCGCGCTCTTGATAGGCTATTTCTGCTACTTCAAGCAGAGCCCATCCAATATTCGGGTTTAGTTGCAAGGCCCGGCGCAATGCTTCTTTGGCATTCTCTGTCTGCCCCCGTCTTAGTGCAGACATCCCAACGCCAACAAAAGCATCTGGGCGTAAGCGATAATTCACGTCATCAGCTGCCAGCTGATATTGGGTACGGGCTTCACCGTATTCTTCCTGTGCATACAAGATTCGAGCGTAGTTCATTCGCGCAGGACTATAGTCTCGGTCCGAGGACAGCGCGCGACTGTATAGCTGTTTAGCTAACTCAATTTCGCCTTCAGTCTCGTATAAAAGAGCCATTACGTTGTTTGCGTCAGGAGATCGGTCGTCTATTTCCAGAGCCTTGAACAGATTAAAACGCGCCTGATCTCTCTGTCCTTCTGATAAGTAGTTTCGACCCAGCTGGATGTAATTTGCCAAAGCCCGCTCTGGATCCGCACCATTGTTAGAGGTATTGATGGTGGAACATGCCGCCAGAGAGAGTAATAACAGGCTTAAAACGAATTTAAATGGCATTAATTTGGGGCCTCTACAACTTTGAGCACAGATTCTGCCCGATCACGGTAGCGTTGGCTACGTCGCGTCAAATCATTAACCGCACCTGCAAGCTGACCACAGGCGGCGTTGATGTCTTCTCCGCGTGTTGCCCGAACCGTTGCAGTGAATCCAGATCGAATCAAAATATCCTGGAATTTCTTGATCGCGTTGCCCGATGACCTTTTGTAATCACTTAAGGGAAATGGATTGAAGGGAATCAGGTTTATTTTACAGGGCACGTCAGCAAGCAATACCGCCAGCTTTTCTGCATGTTCTGGTCGGTCGTTTACCTGGTCGATCAGGGTGTACTCGATAGTAAGCTTTCTGCGCAAGTCCGGCATACGTGCAATGTAGGCTTGAGCACTTTCCATCAGTTTAGCGATTGGATACTTTCGATTAATAGGGACAAGTTCGTTGCGCAACTCATCCTCAGCGGCGTGCAGGGATATCGCCAGTGAAACATCTACATGATCAGCAAGTTGATCGAGTTTAGGAACAACACCGGATGTACTAAGCGTTACGCGGCGCTTGGATAGGCCATAGGCGTTATCCTCCATCATCAGTTGCATAGCAGCGACGACGTTATCAAAGTTCATTAGGGGTTCGCCCATGCCCATCATCACAACATTGGTGATAACGCGCCTTTGAGTAGCCCCCATGGAATCGTAAAACTTTGCCGCTATCCAAACCTGGCCGATAATTTCCGCAGAGGTTAGATCGCGATTAAAGCCCTGTTTTCCTGTGCTGCAGAAACTGCAATCCAACGAGCAGCCAACCTGGGATGAAACACATAGTGTGCCTCTACCAGCTTCTGGAATTAAAACGGCTTCAATACAGCTGCCACCTTCAACTCGAATAATCCATTTTCGCGTGCCATCTTTAGATAGATGATCTGACACCACTTCCGGTGCTCGAATTACCGCCAGTCTTTCAAGCTTCTCTCGCAAAGGCTTAGATAGATTAGTCATTTCGTCAAAGGAAGAAACACCTTGCTGATGAATCCATTTGATCAACTGCGTTGCCCGGAAGCTTTTTTCGCCGATGGACTCAAAGTACTCTTTCATTTGCACAGGAGAAAGCCCAAGCAAATTAGTCTTTTCGATGTCAACAGTCTCTGCTGTTGGCTGTGGTTTCAATTCTGACATTTGAATTAACGTTTAGATGGCAGGGGAATAGAGGTTTGGACCACTATTCCTCTTGCCTGTTCCTTAACGTGAGCAAACTTCTTCGGCTGCGAAGAAGTAAGCAATTTCACGTTCAGCGGAAACAGCAGAATCTGATCCATGCACTGCATTGGCGTCGATTGAAGAAGCGAAGTCTGCACGGATAGTTCCGGCCTCGGCTTCCTGAGGATTTGTCGCGCCCATTAAATCGCGATTTTGTGCAATGGCGTTTTCACCTTCAAGCACCTGAACCACCACTGGCCCAGAAGTCATAAAACTGACTAGATGCGGATAGAACGGACGGCCTTCATGCTCAGCGTAGAATCCGCTAGCCTTTTTGTCGTCGAGTTGTAGCATTTTTTGGGCAACAATCTGTAAACCGGATTTCTCAAATCGGCTGACAATTTCACCGATAACATTTTTGCCAACAGCATCGGGTTTGATAATGCTAAGCGTGCGTTCAACCGCCATCAAACTTCTCCAAATAAACAATAACTTAGGTAATCTCGAAACCGAGATTGAGGGGGGTGTAAATCTGGCGGGAATTGTACTGCCGGAGACCTCCAGCCACAAGGATTCTAGTAAGTATGGTAGACAATAAAAATGTTGGCTATTCTTGGCTTTCGAGTATCCCCTGCCAGTAACCAACATCTACCCATCGATCAAATTTAAAGCCAACTTCTTTGTAGTGGGCAACTTGCTGCATACCAAACTTTTCATGCAGCGCCACACTTGACGGATTTGGGAGGGAAATACCGCCAATAACTGCATGCACTGAATTTTCTTTCAGCTCAGCAAAGAGCATTTCGAATAACTTAGACCCCCAGCCCTGAGATTTTGCTGAGGGTAGGATATAAGCAGAAACCTCAACAGAAAATCTATATGCGGAACGCTTATGCCAAGGTGAAGCGTAGGCATATCCAATTATTTGCTCGTTATCTAGCGCAACCAACCAAGGCAGGCGTTGCTGGAATACAGCGTTCATGCGACCGCTCATCTCTTCGGCGGAGACAATAGCGTCCTCGAAAGTGATTACGGTATGCGAAATATAGTGGTTGTAGATATTCGATATATCTTGAGCATCGGTTAAATCCGCTCTTCGAATCATTCAGAGACCCCTACTCTTTTACGCCGGAATTAGGCGCTATCATCAACTTCATATACCGACTGCGTAAAACCAAAGTCATAGGTTTTGGTATCAATATGCCTAAGATCAACATCCTTATCTAATTCGCCGAATAAAGCGATACCTTTGCCTAAAATCACGGGTATCACCGTCAGGCAGATGTCATTTATTAATCCCGCCTTCAGAAATTGCTGGATGGTAATACCACCATCCACATATATGCGCTCGTGTCCGCCCGCTGACAAACGCTCAAATAGTGCGTCTGGTGTTTCAGCGCTGTGTTCAACCCACTCGGTTAGATTCTCCGGGATCACAATCGAATTCCGACTCAATACTACTACCCTGGTCTCGCCGTATACCCACTGCCCGAAGGACAGCACTTTTTCGTAAGTATTTCTGCCCATAACTAAGGCATCAATTGAATCCATAAAGGCAAAAAAACCACAATCTTCTCCTTCCGGCACTAGCTCATTTGCCTTATCCAGCCAATCAAGGGAACCGTCTTCCCTGGCTATAAAGCCATCCAAACTGGTAGCAATAAATACTGAGCCAATCATACAATTCCCATTAATTTGATGATGGCCAAACCAAAACTTACGGTAAAGATCGAACCCATCGTGCTTATTACCACAATATTGGCAGCAAGCTTACCGTTGCCACCCATCGCTTGAGCCATAACATAGCTGGCAGAAGTTGTTGGTGCGCTAGCCATAAAAAACAAAACGCCTAGATCGACCTTGTCTAGAGTCCAGAATTGAGCAAGAAAAAGCACAAGAATGGGTGCCGCTAACAGTTTAAAAGCAACGGCACCCAAAGAGACACCACTAGAGTTTTTATACTCCGAAAAAGAAATGCTAGCACCAATGCAAATCAACGCCAGCGGCAGGGCCATACTCGCTAGAGAATCACCCGCAAGCAATACCATTTCTGGCATAGGTATTCCGATCAGGCTAACCAAAGACCCTAAAACAATGGACACCATAATGGGGTTTTTTGCGCTTGCGGCAAAATAGCTGCTAGCACTGGATCGCTGCTCAGAAAGACTGAAAGTGAGTGCCAAAATAGACAAGAAATTATACAAAAATACCATTAATGACATGTAAATCGAGGCTCTAGCCAAACCCAGATCACCATAGGCTAGATAGCTAAATGCAAAGCCTATAATTATCAATTCGCCTCTAAAAGCACCTTGAATAAAAATACCGCGATCTTCGCGCCGTTTTACAAAAAAGTGAGCGAGAAAAGACAGAATAATAAAAATAATAAGGGTGCTGGATAGACCAAAACTGAGTAATGACCCGGCTGCCACTTCTTGAATATCCGATTGCGCCAAATTGAAAAATAGCAGGGCCGGAAACGCCACTCGAAACGTTAATTTGGATGCTTCTTTTACAAATGACTCATCAATTAACTTTAGGGCCTTTAGAAATACACCAACAATAACCAACAGAAAAATTGGCCCAGTAATACCAAAGGAAAAACCGAGTAATCCGATAACCTCTGTGAACATAGGAATTCCTTAGTCGCTAACCTTTATGTCTGAAAAGTAGGCGGTGGTGCCTGAATCAATCCACAATCCGATGCGACCCGAGCTATTGCCCAACTTCAGATCTTTAACAATTAGATTCGGCTGCTCGGCGTCATTCAGATACAGCTCTGCACGTTCGCCTTCAACCACCAAACGATATTTGATCCATTCACCCGGCCCGATATCAGCATAAGCTTCGTACTTCGATGGCGTATCGCTTCTGAGTTTGTTCCACGTGTATTCAGGGTGGGAGATATATTGAATTGAATGGTTTCGTCTTAGCTGATCGTCTGCACGACCGTTAGTGGGCCGCACATAAATGGCTTCGTACTCTGTTGGATCATCTGCAATACGAAAAGCAATACCAGTAAATCCTCTCGCACTTTCGGCGGCTTCTGCGTTACGTGTTCCAGCCAGCCAGATTTCAATTTCTCCGTCGTGAAAGTCGATGCCGTCCAAGATAGCTAGATTGTCTTCAATGGTCCTCAACAGCTCGGCCGGTTCTTGAACCCTGATAGCTTATCTGCCTTCATAGACAGTCTCTTCGACAAGAGTATTGAAGGGCGTTAGCTGATCGGGGTTTAAACCCTGAGCAAATATTGGAGTTGCGCTCAGAAACAAGAATAAATGCAAAAATATACGATTCATGGAGGTATCCCTAGTTTGAATAATTGAAAATATTGCATTTGTAACTAACTGGAGTCAAAACAATCTTAGTTAAGCTTTGTACCGCAAATCTAGCTGGTAAACATAGTCATCGTGAAAGCCTCCTCGCAGTTCCACACTCTTTGGAACCACTTCTGCCAACGAAAATCCATGCCTCCGCAAAAGTATTTTCGAAGCATCATTGCCATCAACAACCCTGGCCAACATAGATTCGAAGGGTAATTCTTTTGCGTACTCCAAAAGCTTCGCTAGAGTTTCACTGGCGTAGCCTTGCCCTTGATGTTCAGGCAAAAACAAAAAACCAACTTCAGCTTCACGGACATCCACGCCTCGCCCTATAAAGCCTGCAGTCCCTATTTCCAATCCGGCATCTTTGGTTACAAGAGTCAGGCATAGCCAATGCTCTGATTCAACGGACCAAGGCAAAAGCCGAAATTCAAACCTGCTTCGTACCTCGGCTTCAGAGTTTTTATCAGAAACATATTTCATAACATCTGGGCGATTATGTAGATCTTTGAACAGCGCCCAGTCTGCAGTTTCTAGCTGCCGCATCAATAGTCGTTCTGTTTCGAGCTCGTGCGCCATGCCGGAAGGTATCTTGGTTACAAAATGTAAAAATATCCTATTTTCGCCCCACCCAGTTAATATACTTTCGCTTTCCCAATGTTTTGCGCTAGATCCTAGTCAACAAATGAGAGCCAATACATGAGAAAAATTATGTACCGGAAACATCTTCTTACCACATCAGTTCTAGCTCTGGCCGCCCTGCTGATCGGCTGTTCTTCGGCGCATCAATATGCCGACGCACAAGAATCCAATCAGCTCGATGTAGATGAGCCAGTTCATATTGTCTTAGCGGGATATGGCCCCTCTACATCGAGCTTTAGCCAAGGCCTCACCCTTATCGGAAACCGTCTTGAGGCAAAATTTCCAGATCAGGTTCAGGTTAGTTACGTATACAACATTCTGGAGCTAGGCTACTCCGGGGCATCGGCACAAATGGATCTAGTTGAAAAGGATGCCCTAACCATGGGTTACGTCACCATGAGCACGGGGATTCCCGCCTTAGAAATTGCGGCTCTGCCGTTTCTATTTACAGACAACGAAAGCGTTAGGGCTGCTATGGACGGTCCCTTGGGTCAATCGGCGATCGACTCGATTGAAGCCAATAGCGAATTAAAGATTCTGGGGTTTTATGAAAACGGCTTCCGGCATGTTTCTAATAGCGTACGGTCTGTGCGCACTCCGAGCGATTTGACCGATTTAAAAATTCGCGTGCTGGCAATACAAAAAGAAACACTTGAGTTATTGGGCGCTGCACCCCTAGTTACTGCATTGCCATTGGTATATCCGGGGCTGACTTCTGGCGAGCTGGAAGGGCAAGAAAACCCCTTTGAGAACGTCATTACTTACCGTATGTTCGAGTCTCAGAAATTTTACACCAAGACATATCATTCCTACATGTCGCGGCCGATGTTCGTACATGAGAGTACTTTCAACTCATGGCCGATCGCCTTGCAAACAGAATTCCAGGTAGCGGTGGATGAAGCCATTGCAGTGCAACGGGCATTACACGATCAAGCAGAAATCGATGCGGAAGACTTCATCAAAGAATATGGTGGCGAAGTAGTCGATTTAACCGCAGAAGAACGACAGCTTTTTGTAGACGCAGTCGCTCCAATCTACGCAAATGCCAGGGCCCAATACAGTCCGAAGCTTTTGGCATTAGTAGGGCTCTAACTTAGATTAGTCGGGCTTTGCCTCTACTGTTCTGACCTTTATCTCGGAATGCAGTGTTCTATGTATAGGGCACTTATCTGCGATCTCCAGTAGCTTCTGACGTTCTGCCTTGCCTAAATCGCCATAAATTGTGATGGTTCGGGTGATTTCATCAACTTTACTTTGCGTTGATTCGCAATCTTCACAGTCCGCTGCATGAATTTTGTTATGTTTTAAAGACACCACAACCCTTTCCAATGGCATCTTTTTTAAATTGGCATACATCCGCATAGTCATTGATGTGCAGGCACCCAAAGAAGCCAAAAGCAGCCCGTAAGGTGTCGGGCCCGTATTGCTTCCACCGACAGATTCAGGTTCATCCGCTATCAGCGTATGGCCTGAGGCATTTATAAGCTGGCGGAATCCCTGAGCTCCCTCTACTATGACCTCGCCTTCGCTGACCTCTGCACCGACCGACTTCGGCGCGTCCAGCGCATACCTACTCGCCCAAGCAGCCAGTACTTCTGCCGCATAGCGGGCGTCTCTCGGATTTTTGAGTAGTAAGTGATCGGCGTCATCCAGAGATACAAAACTCTTAGGGTGTTTTGCTGTCTCATAGATTTTACGTGCGTGGTCAATATCCACGGTCTCATCTACCGGCGAATGCATAACCAAAAGTGGTTTGCCAAGTTTTGCAATTTTCTCTTTCAAAGTATGCGATGCCAAATCGTCTAACAACTGGCGACGAATCTTAAACGGTCTTCCTGCGAGTTTTATTTCTGTTTCATCTTGATCTTCAAGTTCAGGAGCTTGCGCAGCTAAGGAATCTCCAAGATGTAATGTATCGCTTGGCGCTCCAATAGTTGCCACGGCCTGAACCTCAGGAATTAAATTTGCGACGGCCAACGCCGCAGAGCCTCCCAGAGAATGGCCTATCAACAACCTCGGCGCTTCAAATTGTTCGCGCATATGGTCCGCGGCAGCTACTAAGTCTTCTAGGTTTGAAGAAAAGTTGGTATCAGCAAAATCGCCTTCGCTTTCACCCAAACCGGTAAAATCAAAACGAAACACGGCTATACCACGTTCCGTTAGCTCTTCACTTAAGCGGGTAACCGCTTTCAGATCCTTGGAACAGGTAAAGCAGTGCGCAAATAAGGCATAGGCTCTAACTTCTCCTACCGGTCGGTCGCACACGCCGGAAAGGTTGGCGCCTAACGCTCCCAAAAACTTGACTTTTTCTGCCATAGGTAATTCCTTAAACAACTTAGTTTGGCCATATGCCTAGTAAGAGTAGTGGTAAGCGACCGATGTTACATATAAGTAGGATAGACTCAAACGGCAAAGACCTTTATTCTTTGGGGACTCAACCAAATTTACTTATCGGGGGATATATTAATGAGTGAAGACAAAACAGAAAGCCGTCGCAAGTTTCTGACCGGCAGTGCAGCTATAGCTGGGGCTACAGCACTTGGCGCAAATATCAGTGCGGCATATGCTCAAGATCAAGGCTATGTCCTAGATGTTCCACCAGTTATTTCAATGGAAATTAACGATACGACGGACAGATTTCCGGTTCGACGCGTATTTTGCCTGGGCCGAAACTACCGGGCCCATGCAATAGAATCTGGTGATAACCCAGATGAAACACCACCATTTTTCTTTATCAAACCGCGCGATGCGGTAGTTCCGGCAACTGATGGATTTCCATATCCGCAAGGTACTAGCGAACTGCGCTATGAAGCCGAGTTAGTTGTTGCACTTCACAGCGGTGGCAAAAATATCGACGCTGCTGATGCTCTAGACCACGTATATGCATACGGTGTAAGTTTGGATATGACTCGGGAAGATCTACAACATGTTGCTCAAGAGCTTTCTCGTCCTTGGGCTATCAGTAAGTCATTCGATCATTCTGCGCCCTGCGGTCCACTAACTACTGTGACCGGCAATGGTCATGTAGTGGATGGTCGTATCTGGCTCACGGTTAACGGCGAAATAAAGCAAGATTCAGACCTGAACCTGCAGCGCTGGTCAGTTTCTGAAGGCATTGCCATTCTTTCGCAATACTATGAACTTAGAGCTGGCGACATAATTTTGACCGGAACACCTGAAGGCATTGGCTTGGTCAATAAAGGTGATGTGATTAAAGTAGGCATCGAAAGCCTTGGACAGATTGAGGTTGAAGTTACGTAGATTCCTTGTAGATAATTAAGGAAGCTTCAAATTAGTCCCGACCCTGCTCTGCAGCGTCGGGATTTTTTTGCTTGTCAGTTTCGCAGCCCGCGAAACTTATGGTTCGACTCTTAATCGGCCGTTTTCAACCAATGTCATATCAACTTCCAATCGATTGGGCGTCCATCCATGAACCATATCGTGAGCCTCGATATAAAGCGTGCGAGCGTCGTCCGGAATCCGCACAGTATCAGTACCGCGCACAAAGGGTTGTTCATCTTCATGAGGATGTAGCAGTACCCTTTCACCTAGGATAGTTCCATCTGTATCAACCACACGCCAAATATCGGCATAGTGATCCCAGCCGTTGTCCGCGTGTAAAAGAGCCACATTTACGGTCCAACTCCCATCTCTGCTCTGGCTAAAGTCTGCGCCTAGAATAGTTACTTCATTGGCTTGAACTGCCGAGATCGGCGTGGCACAACAAAGTAGGAGCATACAGATGTCTTTTATATTCATATTTTTACCCTTCACAAAGATTAAATCTTCGAACCCTTTTATTGTGATCACAATATTCTAGAATGGCGAGACTCATAATCAAAAACTAACGGTGAATGTATGTCCAAACCATATAGATTCATTCTTTGTATCCTAACCGCTGGGGCGCTGGGTATAGCAGCTTGCTCTGATTCACCTGCGCCAGTATCAACCGATAAAGCCACACCTGAATCATCAACGCCTCTCGACTTAGGCACTCTAGAACGACTAATGCAGCGTTCGGAATCCAGAACACTCGAAGGAACCGCGGCTCCCAGCTTCGTTGTTGATCCAAGCTGGCCCAAACCATTGCCCAACGACTGGCTTATCGGACAGGTCGGAGGACTTACCGTAGATTCCCAGGACAACGTTTGGGTTTATCATCGTGGCAGAACTTTGGCGCAGAGCTCTGCCTACGCCCTTGGAGTATCCGGCACCGATGAAAATGGCACACCGGTGGATGCACTTGGGCATTCAAGATCCTTGGCAGATCAGATTGCCGGTTGTTGCATCGTGGCACCCTCCGTACTCAAATTCGACTCCGAAGGAAACTTGCTCGATGCCTGGGGTGGCCCACAAGACCCTGGATTTCTGGAAAAAAATGTATCAAACAAGAAGGCTGTTTCTGGCCGGGCCGAGAGCACGGCATTTACGTTGACCACAATGGTTTTGTATATGTATCTGGTAATGGAACTAACTTCACCGGCCAATTCCCCTGGGCAGCTACCTTCGGCGACGACTCTCACATCCTCAAGTTTAGCGCTGCCGGCGAGTTTATTTATCAGATTGGCTATGCGGGCATGGAAGTACCCGACAGCGAAAATATCGACGGCGGACCAAATGGCACACCTCAGCCCTATTTAGTCGCAGATATGATGGTAGACCCAGAAACCAATCGCCTGTACATCGCCGATGGCTATGGTAATAAACGCATATTGATCGTCGATGCGGAAACCGGCCAATACATCAATCATTTTGGCGCCTACGGACAAAAACCCGTCGACGACCCTGACGGAACTGATATCGATCCTTATAACGCAGGACCCTGGGCTAGCGACTATCAGAACGGGAATTTAACACCGATGTTTTTCCGTAGCCCTCTTCATTGCGCGAAGATAAGTAGTGATGGCCTCCTCTACACCTGTGACCGTGGCAATAACCGTATTCAGGTGTTTGATTTAAGCCTGATTGATCAAGGTAATTGTGCCAATCCAAATGCTGAATCAGGTATGTGCGGATTTATTCGAGATATCCCTATAGCTCCGTACACCGCCAGCGGAACCGTGGTATCAGTAGCTTTTTCAAGTGACGCGGAACAGAGCTGTTTGTACGTCGGCGACCTTGCCAACGGCACCTTTTACATTGTGAACCGAGAGAACTTTACGGAACTGGACCGCATTGGAAGACGAGGTCGACAGGTTGGTGAATTCCACTGGATTCATGCCTTGGCTGTTGATTCTGAAGGAAATATTTATACGGGTGAAGTGGATACCGGCCCACGTGTGCAGAAATTTTCCCCATACGGTTCTACGTCCTGCAGCGGAATCGGATACGCAGATATCGGCTCTTACGAGCGCAATCGTTGATCTGAGAGTATATCCCCTAAATCTAAGTTACTGGAGAGGCCTCAGCGTCAGCATCGCTTGATGTTCCAAATTATTACTTTCAATAATTACTTGGGCTCAACCAAAGCGGCTATGGTTTGCACTATTATTTTTCCATCAGCCATCAACAGGGTATCGGTGCCCAACTTGAAGGCAAGCGCATCGGTGGCTGCGGTCCAGGTTATATAAGCAACATCGCCAACAACCTGACTGTGTGTCATTTCAAACTCACATCCGGGAGGAAGCGTATTAGCAATGAAATCAGTGAAAAATGCCCTGATATTATCTAACCCCTTGATGAGATTGCTCTCAAATAGAATTACGGAATTTTCCGCATAATCCGATATAAGCGCGTCTATATCGCCAGTGCCAAAAGATTGGAGATGGTGATTTAAAGTATCTTCGGTTTGACTCATGTCTTATCCCTCCCAGGTAGCGGTGCAATCAAATTGTGCTACTTCTAATCCAGGCTCCCAGGCTCTAGTAGTTGTCAGTGTAAGTGGCGCGGTAAAGACAACGGGATCAGTAATAGTTATTTCGTAACTTAAAAGATTTTCGTCTTCAGAAACCGAAAATCGCTCATATTGAGTCGCTTGCAATGATTGGGGGATTCCCACTTCATCGTAATAAGGCCAATCGAGGGCTGTAGTGTTGACCACTAGGACATCTGCCTCCCAGTGCCCAACGGAATAGCCCAGATCAGATGCTTCATGCGGCATTGATCCCTGCTGCGCATTCATATGGATTACACGCTCTACGTCATATTCCTGAAGGTGAATCAGAATACGGTCGCCCTCATCGATCAACTCCATTGGCGAACCCCGATCAAACATGGTGTCGGGCATACCCTGCCGGCATTCGAGTTCCTGATTGTCCGCAATGGGATCGTATTCGCTAGCTAATTGCCGCCCCGCATCCGTTAGCATGTGCTCATAATCTGAACCTTCTAATTCCGGGGATCGCACGCTGCTCCAGACTCGGAATAAACCCTCAGCAGACTGAATCGCTGACTCTACCTTGATGGGGTCAAAGTCCAATGTCTCTGCCGACATGCGCACAGTTGACCAGCGCAGCGCTCGAGTTCTGCCGTTCACGAACTCTTGTCCGTTGGTCAGCAGAATATGCAGCACGCCTAAAGATTCTGCATCAATCTTAGAAGCATACCCCGCAACTTTGACCTGCTCTCCAATCCGAACAATATCGTCTTCGCCAATGCCTGCGCGTCGGTAACCAATAGGACTACCATTGAGTTCTAATTCCCAAATCTCTCCGGACTTTGGCCCGCTAGAAACTGCCATTCGGTATCGTGGATGCGGATTACGCCAAAAAACCTCAGTAATCTCGCCTTCTAGCTCTATAAGGTTTTCCGCCAGATACATATTTGGATTTACCACAGAGCCATGATGCGCAATAGCATTAAGCGAAAGGCTAGTGAAAATATATAGAACAGAGTATTGAATATACTTCTTCAGAATCGACATCACTTAATCCCCCAATCATTGAATTCGACAGTTGCAATATTTAGCTGACTAATTGAATACGGCTAGCGCAACCCTAAAAGTATATGCTCAAATATTCCTCGAGTCATAGGCCCAGTGCAGTAAGGCCTGTCGTTGCTTCTTGCGGCAACTATGATCAAAGGGTTCGCAATACTTGCGCACTGCGCCTGCATGACGCCTGAAAGCCTTCCAGCGCTTTATTTGGCGCAAATCCTCATCCCCCGTTCTGCGACCCATATAATACCGGCAATACCACTGAAACCATCCGCGAGGGTCCTGAGGGTGAATCCAACCCTTCCGTTTCCACTCACTGAGGGGCTGGGAAGCGTCTACTGAAAAGTAATTCTGGCTTATATCTTTATGGGCGGTACTTAAGCGAGCACCCTGATACCAGTCTTCGGGGAACTCCTTTATGCAGTCATTGAGGTATTTCCCGCCAAAAATCCCGAGGGCTAGCATTTGCTTTGGCGTTAGCTCGGGTTGGAAATCGGGATGGAAGTCTTCACCGGTTTTGGCTACCAGTTCATAGACGTAGTCAGATTGCATTTTGTCATTTACAAAAATCATGGTTATTGGCTAGCTATTCCCCAGGGTTTTACCAAGAGCATCTGCGCCCTACCTCGCTGTAGAAAGAGTTTCCGCCCAAGCGGTAATCGCTAAGTCGGCATTACCCTCATTGCTCAACATTAGCTCATTGAACTGATTTCGATATGTTAGGCCCAGGTTTACGCCACTTATAATTAGATTAGCTACGTTCCAAGCATTTTCACTGCGAACCAGCGAGAATAAAAACTCAAGATCCCCCTGAGACGCCGTTTCAATTAGCGCCAAAACCTGTGCTCGATTTTCATCGCGCATGCGCGGCTCTTCAACAAGCAATTCGTAACTGCCAATTTCTTCTAGCGCGGCAAACATCAGGCCAACCAGGGCTTTCTGAAATTCCACTTCAAATTCCAACATCTGTTCTGCAGAAAGGGCGTCTCGATGATTGCCTACGACGCCTAGCGCCACAAGGCTCAAATCAAAGTACTGATCAATAGCAGAACTTAGCCTGGTCAATCTTTCATCGGCATCGCCTATCGAAGAAGTCTCTAGCAGTGCTGAAGACGCTTCATTGATGAAGTCATCCGCCGCTGAAGGCTGCGCCAATAGTGATTGGGGTAACAATAGCGTCAGTGAACTAAAAAGCAAAATTCTTATATATTTTCTCATACTGAAATAGCTTCCTTAGTGTTTCCCTTCGACTTATAGGCCGTCAACAATAACGCCGGCAATAAACTTAGGTTAGCAGTTAAAGCAACTGCCATTGCCAAAGCCGCTAGTGAACCAAAATATACCGTAGGCATAAATCTAGACAACATTAGTACAGACAATCCTGCGATCACAGTGAAAGAGGTGAAATATAGGGCTTTACCCGTGCTTTTATGAGTAGCCAATACGGCCTCTTCTGCTGTTCGGCCGCTATCTATTTCCACCTTGAAACGATGTAAATAATGGATCGCGTCGTCCACGCCAATGCCAATAACAATGGCTGCAATTGTGATGGTCATCATATCTAAGGGTATGCCCACGAACCCCATAAAACCTAAAATTATAAGCGCGGCCATAATATTGGGAGCAAGCCCGATAACCGCCATCTTGACTGACCGAAGCAGTAAGGCGAACATCAAGAAGGTGGCAAACACTACGCCAAAAGCGGTCGAAAGCTGAGAATCCAACAGCTGTTTAAGCATGCCATTAAACAATACAGCTACTCCGGTTATGTGGATTTCTTCGGGTTCCAGCCCTACTTCATTTATCGCATAGGCCTCAATCGAGTCGATTAGTTCCTCTAAGCTATAGGACTCACCGGTCTCGTGCAGACGAGTGGAAATTCTCATTTGACCCAGTTCAGGCAACACATAGGGATCTATTAAACTGCCCCTAATTTCCTCAGTTACCGAGCCAAGAATGGCGGTGAGTTCTAAGTAACTTAACGCCTCGCCATCGGTAAATCCACGCCCTACCTGCTCGAGGTTCGAAATCGATACCGACTTGCCGGTCTCCGGTCTAGAGTCAATGTAGCTTTGTAGCTGTTCCACTATCGCCAGTTTCTGCGGAGTAAACCAATATCGTTGCGGATAGGGATCGGGCTCTTCCTCCGCAAAAGAGGAAAACGGATCGAAGGGGTCGTTTTCTAGTAATTCAGGTGTTTCATATGGGTCAAAATAGACAACGATGTCCAAGGGGACGGTGCCACCTAGTTCGGTATCTATGAACTCCAGCCCTTGCCTAATCTCTGTATCAGCTCGAAAATACTCGACAATTCGATTGCCCAAGCCCAACTGGCTAACGCCTAGAATTGACACAATCAATACCCCTACAGCTGCCAGATGGATCGATTTTGTGCGGTTAATGGAAAGGCGAGCGAACCAGGCATTAATAATCGGCAGTGCGATTAACGTCTCACATATATCCTTCTTAGGTATTAATACCAAGATACTGGAAAACAATGCGTAGGAAACAATCAGCGCTATTACAATACCAATGCACATCATGCGGCCGAAATCGGCAACCGGAACAATGTCACTGGTAATAAGCGAGGCAAAAGCCACACAGGTTGTCAATGCGGTGTAAATACTGGGCGCTAGCTTATTTTTCATGGTCTGCATTGCTAGCGAATATTGGCTTAGATGCGAAGATTCCGGCGCTAAATCCCGATATTCCGATATCAAATGAATACTAAAAGAGATGGAAAAAATAGCCAGTAATGCAATAAAACTAGAGGACACCACCGTGGCAGGCTGATCTAACCAGGCTAACACACCCATGGTCAGCAGAACTGTCACAAACACGGTTAGCAAAGGGATCATTACCCATCGGGGGCACTTAAAAAATATAAACAGGGCAATACCAAGCAGCAAGATAATAATAATCCCGAAGGTTGCCATATCCTCTTTTACAAATTGAACCATGTCCGACCGAATCATCGGCACACCGCCAAGGTAAAGCTGGGCACCGTTGGTATATTCATCACGAATTGACCGAACGGAATCAATGGTTTGCTCTTCCTGTTTTTTAGCCAGTTCCTCGAGATCCCGTCGATCAAGGTCTGATAGCTCGCTCGCTCCCGCTTCTTGCAAGCGCCTACCCGCCTCAGAAGATATATTCAGCTGGACCGCCGTACTGCGAGAATCGGCTGAAACCAAAAGGTCCTTAAATAAGGGACTGGCGCTCAGTTCAGATTTTGCGAGGTGGAGATCAACGTCCTCTGATCTCAGGGTTCGAAACCCTTGCGCCAACTCGGCAATTGGCACCGCAGGGCTTAGCAGTAAAGGCACGTCCAGTATGGACGTAACGCCATTAACACCCTCTACCGCCAGCATTGCATCCGTCAGGTCCGCCAATCTCTGCAGGTGGTAGGCTGTAAAAAGCTCGCCTTCATCCGGTGTATAGGTGAGTACCAAAAAGGGGCTTTCACCAAAGCTGTCCGTGACCTCATTGTAGAAAGCCAGTTCAGGGTCGGATTGCGAGATCATAGTGTCAGAGGACGCATCAAACCGGAAATACTGCAATTGATAGGCCGCCAGAAAGCAAAGAGCCGCGAATATCGAGATGATAATCACTGGCCTGGCAAGACAACGCCCGTACATTCCATCAACGCGATTAGCTGCCGTTTGCATAAAAAACGTCCTTTATAAAACTTTCGAATTAATTACTAATTTAGTCGAGAAAAGAGTCTTCAACTAGACCATCATTAATTAAATATTCTCGACGTTGAAGGTAAGCGTCGCGAAGGAAAATGTACCGGTCACCCGAGATTAGACCCTCTCTTTGTAACAGACTTGCCCGCAGAGAAATTAACTCTAGAGCCCGGACCGAATTTCGAGTGGGTATATGATCGATATATCGCTGAGGGCTCCCAAAGGAGTCAACATAGCGACTGGGAATACCGGCGACCGTGGAAGGCCCCATTAAGGGCAATACAAGATATGGCCCGCTGCCGACGCCCCAAAACAGCAAGGGTCTGAGCAAAGTCTTCATCGTGTTTATCCAATCCCGCCAAAGCAGCAACATCGAATAAGCCGACCAGCCCAATGGTAGAGTTAAGAACAAATCGACCTAGGTCGTTTGCTGCTAACTTTCCCTTACCCTGCAACAGTTGATTTACCGCAACCACTGGCTCGCCCAGGTTACTAAACATATTAGGCACCGGATCGGGAAGCACCGCTTCATAGCCCTGTGCCAGGGGTTTCAACAGGTACTTATCCGCCGTGTCATTGAAAGACGTCATAGAGCGGTTAAAACCTTCATAAGGGTCTACCGCCGTCGTAGAACAACCAGCAAGAGCAAGGATTGCCAAGGAAAAAGCCCACAGCTTGGTCCAACCTGTCGTGTTTAAAAGATCTATCACTGCAAAAACTCCTTCAATTATTCAGCAGATTGCGGGGCAATTATGGCCCAGCAGTACATGAGACTCGTAAAAGGCTGATTTATTACCAATACTTTCCTCATATAAATAAGAAAAGGCATTGTTCAAAAATTTGCCCCCAAAAGCTCACTTTATGGGATCAAGGCGGACGCCACTATTTTCTAATGAAGAAAAATAAATGCGTTCCCTTTGCCCCTTTTAACTTTCTATCAGATTTGACTATGTAACTAATGATGATTCTTTTCATGATCGTTTCTTCGTTATTTTCTACCTGCACAGGTTGCCAGGATCTACGGCGCCGCAGCCATAATTCTCCGCCATAATTCTTCATCAAAATCGCCCTCGGGTTGATCGCCTATGCGAGCCACCACCAATCCCAAACTCGGCACAATATAGACTTTGCGATCAAGCCCTCCGGAGGCCATCACTAAATCAGCCGGCGCGGAGGGGATATATGGACCCTCGACAAGCTGGGGGTTTTGACCATTGCTAATATGTGTTGCGCCGCTGTTCAACTGCCAAATCAAACCATAGGACTCATTGATCGAATCCTTTGAATCGAAGGCCTCGTCGAGATAATTCGGGTCACTTAAAATATCTTCTCCAGCCCACTTTCCCTCGGCCAAGATCAGTAGTCCAAAGCGAGCCAAATCAGGTGCTGTTGTTTGAAATGCTAAGGGGCCTTTAGTCCCCGGTCGACCAAAACCAACTCGCACGTCCCAATCGCTGTTATTCATACCTATTTTTGAGGTTAGCCATTGTGCTGATAATTCGCGTGCCGTTAATCCACTTACGCTTTGCAATATCTCCATAAGATTGCGATAAACAACAGTGCTATAAACCCACCGCTCACCTGCTTCTGCCTCATATACGCTCTGTGTACCCAGTCCCGTTGTCATGGTTAGCAGGTGGCGAATAGTAATCTTTGATTCCGAATCGGCCTCTACTGTAGACCATCCCTGACCGAGATAATGGTCAACGGATTGATCAAAATCGAGCAAACCTTTGCCACGGGCGATGCCCGCCAGAACCGAAACTATACTTTTTTGTACCGAGGCTACATCTTCAATGGGCCTGTCATCTTCACTATGTCCAATGAGCAACCGGGGATACATCCAAGGGCCATTGCTATTGGTGGGGGCCTCTACTTGCCAGACGCCTTCGGCTAATACTCGGCCATCGAGCAATACGACCGCATCACTGGATCGTTGCTGCTGTGCGAAAATCATTACCTCTTCCAGTAATTTTTGATCCCAACCCACTTGATTGGGGTCCACAGATTCCCAGCGCGAGTCTGCATTAGGGAAATAAAGATCATCTGCTTGAGCGAACAGAGCGCAGCCGAGTAAAAGCGTGAGATTAAACAGAGACCTGCCGGACGCACGCTGCTTAATAGTTAAATTCATAAAGGCTCACCCACGTCGCTCCTTATAAGCTGCCATCTGTTCAGGAGTCGCCTCCAACTGATGCGACGCCTTCCATTCACTGTAAGGCATGCCATAAACCAGCTCTCGGGCGGCGTCATAGTCAATCGACTCGCCACGCTCTGCTGCTTCAGCCATGTACCATTTGCTCAGACAGTTGCGACAGAAATCCGCCAGAATCATCAGATCGATATTTTGTACTTCTTTGTGGTCGTCTAAGTGTTTAAGGAAACGGCGGAAAGTCGCGGCTTCAATTTCTTGTTGAGTTTCGGAATTCATACTGCACTCTAGCCTTATTAGTAAACCTATTTTTAAAACCTAACTGCAGTAGTGGGGCCAATCGATCTTATCTCGACGATAACTTCCTCATCATTGTTCGAACCATCGTAATGAACGGCTCCTGCCGGATGCATCATGTAGCTACCAGGCGTTAGAGGAACCATGTTCTCTCTATCGAAATCGTCGCCAGTGCCGGTATACCAAGTACCTGATATCACGGTGACGTGACGGTCGGTGGAATGGTAATGCGGCCCCGACATAACACCAGCTGGGAATTTTGCTCGAATAATATAGAGGCCTTGTTTCTCTGGATCACCCGCAAGTACACTGATAATGGCCCCTTCCCCGGTTCCTTCAGGCCAAACAATGTCTTCTGGCAGGATGCGAACAAAACCATCTTCATCTATGGCGGCAAAGGCTGCCGGTATAAGTATCAAAGCTAATAAACTCAGTATTCTCTTCTTCATTCTTAGCCTCCTCAGTTTTTTCTATAGGATCTTAGTGGGTAGATATAAAGGTACTGTCAGTCCGTTTCTCTAAGCGCAAATTTGAATTACTACTGGCCAAATTCGCAAACGCCACTAAAAGGCTCCTTTGTTTTATCAAGGAGCTCTAGACCATTGTCGTCCATTAAGTAGTAATAGGTGTATGCCGATGCCGGTAGAGAATCGCCATAAGAATCGGCTATGAAAGGATTCACAATTAGGAGTCGGCTAGCTTTTGAATAACAGGCACCTTCAGATGAAGTAGTAGGCATCGAAACTTTACCCGTATCGATATCAACGATAGTCACTATTTGACAGGAGGTACCACATCCAAATCCGGCTACAACATAATGCCCTGCGTAGTTGGGTGCGCTTCCGATCAATAACCTTAGCCTGTCTGCAAAGACGTTTGATTCTGGGGAGCTTTCTATATCTACGCTTTGCAGTGTTGTAGCGCTGACCGTTGAGCTGGAATAATCTTCGAAATTGTATTCATCGACGGCGGCACAGCCAACAACCAGGAATATAATAACGAGCTGTAGTGCCAAATAACGTATTTTCATTCCTATACCCCGATCAGAAAAATTAAGAAGCTTCTTCAATCCATGCCATTTGAATAGCCTCTAGAACCTTCTCGCCGCACCGAACGGGATCATCATCAAACCCTTCAAGTGCCATTACCCACTTTCGTAGGTCAACAAAATTAACGTATTGGGGATCAACATCTTCATGGCTATCGGCGAGCCCCATAGCTATTTCGAATACGTCAGACCATCTCATTTGAATTCTCCTAATGTTTAGTAGCGTTATGAGCGACGGCTAGAGCAGCAGGCATCAGTGATTTTCGGAAACCATGTTGATCGTATACTTCGGAATCTCAATCGTCAGATCTTTATCATCAACTATAGCCTGGCAGCTAAGGCGTGAATCGGGATCTAAGCCCCAAGCCTTATCGAGAAAGTCATCTTCAAGTTCATCCGCTTCATTCAGGGACTCGGCGCCCTCGCGAATATGGACATGGCAGGTGGTACAGGCACAGGACATTTCGCATGCATGCTCTATATGAATACCAGCATTCAAAGCTGCACGACAGATACTCTGGCCTAGTTCGGCATCGATTACGGCGCCTTCAGGGCAGATTGATTCGTGGGGAAGAATTACGATCTTGGGCATTTAAAGGGCCTTAGGTTCTTCAATAATAGTTAGGAGCCAACTGGCTCCGATTAGTCAGCTGATTCAAATTCATCAACCGTGTGTCCTGCAAGGGCTTCACGCACGCTCTTGTCCATTCGCCTGGTGGCAAAAGATTCGCTTAGTTTACTAACATGCTGAATTTCACATTGCAGCTCACGCAGATTACCAGTAGTGGCAATACTACGTAATTGATCCACCGCGAGGGTTATAACCTCTTGCTCATCGCCTGATAGCAACGCTAGACCGTCCGCTTTCAATGCCGCTTCAATAGCAAAAGCCAACCCCTCAGCTTCCACTTGGTGCTCGCGTAAGGAACGTGCCGCTACGTCATCAGTGGCGTGCTCGAAAGAATCTTTAAGCATAGTGGCGATTTGGTCTTCTTGCAGTCCGTAGGAAGGTTTTACCTCTACTTCAGCACGCACGCCTGTAGTTGTTTCTTCTGCCGATACGCTTAGTAGTCCATCCGGGTCTACCTGGAATTGCACCTTGATGCGTGCCGCACCAGCAACCATGGGCGGAATACCGGTTAATTCAAATCGAGCCAATGAGCGGCAATCTTGCACAAGCTCGCGCTCACCCTGAACCGCATGTATCTGCATAGCAGTTTGGCCGTCTTTATAGGTAGTGAACTCTTGAGCCCGGGCAACAGGAATGGTGGTATTGCGATGGATAATCTTCTCCGTGAGCCCACCTACGGTTTCCAGCCCTAAGGACAAAGGAACCACATCCAGCAGCAGCATATCCTGATCGTTTTTGTTGCCAATCAGGATATCTGCCTGAATAGCCGCACCCAGGGCAACTACCCTATCAGGATCAATATCACTTTTAAGCGGGGCATCAAAGAAGGCTTCAACCTTAGCCTGAACGGCGGCAACCCTTGTGGATCCGCCCACCATCACAACCGCATCGATCTGATCTGTGCTGACTTCCGCATCACGCAAGGCTCGGCGGCAGACTTTTACTGTTTTCTGTACGAGTGGATCTATTAGCTCGGCTAATTGATCACGACTTAGTGTGCGCGCTTGACCCTTAAATTCGATCTGAGTTTGCTGAAGCAATGCTAGCTCTTCTTTGGCTCGACGAGCTCTTAATTGCAAAGCGCGAATTTCCTCAGCGCTTTCGGTTTGCTGACCGGTCTCGGTCAAAAACCACTGGCAAATCAAGGCATCAAAATCGTCGCCACCTAAAGCACTATCGCCGCCAGTAGCCAGTACTTCAAATACCCCCCGATGTAATCTAAGAATGGATATATCAAAGGTACCACCGCCAAGATCGTAAACCGCTATTAAGCGCTCAGCTGCTTCCTGGTCAGGTACATCTGTACCGCTTTGTTCCACATCTAAGCCATAGGCAACTGCTGCTGCGGTTGGCTCATTCAGCAGTCGAAGTACTTTAATACCTGCCTGTGTTGCCGCATCTTTAGTGGCTTGCCGCTGAGCGTCATCAAAGTAGGCTGGAACCGTAATGACTGCGCCATCTATATCACCGCGAAGTTGATTCTCGGCTCGCTCCACTAGGTAATTTAATATTCTAGAACTAGCCTCGACCGGCGACACTAAACCTTGATTCGTATATATCTTCAGGTTTTCTGTATTCGCTTCAAAACGGTATGGGAAAACACTCAGATCGGGAAAGTCTGACTGATTTTTTCCTACAAAACGCTTTACGGAGGTAAGGGTGTTTTGTGTATCGGTAAGGAGATATTCAGTGGCTGCACGTCCTACGTGAATAGCATCCTTTCCATAGTGCACAACCGATGGCACTAGATCGCCCAACTCGTCGTCACTTATAGGAACCGGGCCACCGCGGCGGACACTACAGACCAAGGAGTTACTGGTACCCAGATCTATGCCCACGGCTAACTTGCCTTGATGAGGTTCCGGAGATTGTCCCGGTTCGGATATTTGCAGAAGACTCATAGATCTAGTTTAAAGGTCCAGTAGTTGTTCTTCGCGCTCATTGACGTCGCGGGTTAATTTGTTGGCAAACATCATGCGTCCTATAGCGGCGCAAGCTAGAGGCCAGTCATTTTTAGTCTGCGCCATTCTAAACTCTTCGGAGTATTGCTCTAGTTGAGCTAGCGCGAGAGATCTAAATTTATCCAGGTGAGAATCCAACTTCGGATCATCTGCCGTTAGATCACCTAGTTCTTCGCGTATCTCTAACTGCTGCATTAAATAGATTGGGTCGTTCTGGGTTTGTCTATCCGGATCGTATTCAATGCCTTGCAACTCAAGCAGATAAATAGCGCGTTTCACCGGATCTTTCAGCTTGTCGTAGGCATCATTTAATTTGGTATTTAGGCGCACGGCCGTATTTTGGTCGAGCTCCGACTCCCCGGCACTTTTATCCGGGTGCAATTGCTTTTGCAGCTCTAGATAGGTTGTTCTTAACTCGCGCAGGTCAATATCGAATTGGCACGGAACCGAAAACCACTCGAAGTGAGTCTGATTGGACGAGGACAAGATATATTCCTTAGTCAGCAGCTGCTATTTAAACGCTTAGTAACTAGCCGCAAATTAAACGTTAAAGCTTTCGCCGCAACCACACTCGCCAGTAACGTTGGGATTATTGAACTTCAGTCCTTCGTTAAGGCCCTCTTTCTCAAAATCGAGTTCGGTGCCGTTAAGAAAGATCAGGCTCTTGGGATCAATAAATACCTTTACGCCCTGATGTTCAAAAACTTCATCTACTGGATCGGTCTCATCAACAAATTCCAGTACATAGGAAAAGCCGCTACATCCAGAGGTTCTTACACCCAGACGTATGCCCTCGCCTTTACCGCGATTACTTAGCTGTTTACCAACGTGGTTGGCTGCTGCGTCTGTAATGGAGATTTCCACTTGTTGCCCTGCCTCTATGCGCGATCACGCTTTGCGCGAAGGTCGCGGACTGCCGCTTTAATGGCGTCTTCTGCTAATACCGAACAGTGAATCTTCACCGGTGGCAAAGCGAGCTCTGCCGCAATTTCTGTGTTCTTAATGGATTCCGCATCGTCTAAAGAACGCCCTTTAACCCATTCGGTTAAAAGCGAACTGGAAGCAATAGCTGAACCACAACCGTAGGTTTTAAACTTAGCATCCCGAATAACGCCGTCGCCATCAACCTGAATCTGCAGGCGCATAACATCGCCGCAAGCAGGAGCACCGACCATACCAGTGCCTACGTTGTATGAACTATCATCCAACCTGCCAACATTGCGTGGATTTTCGTAATGATCAATTACCTTTTCTGTGTAAGCCATGATCTACTCTCCTGGGGCCTATTAAGCCTAGTGTGCCGCCCACTCAACAGTGGACAAATCGATACCATCTTTAAACATATCCCATAAGGGAGACATTTCCCGTAAACGTTCAACCGCGTTTTGAACTCGACTAATTACATAATCAATCTCTTCTTCCGTGGTAAAACGACCAATACTAAAACGAATGGAACTATGCGCCAGTTCGTCGTTGAGGCCAAGGGCCCGCAATACATAAGATGGCTCCAAACTTGCCGAAGTACAAGCTGAGCCGGATGAAACCGCCATATCTTTAAGAGCCATTAACAATGACTCACCTTCTACATAAGCAAAACTAATATTCAGAATGCCAGGGTAAGTTTGCGTTTCATGACCATTTATCTTGGTTTCTTCTATAGAAGCAAAACCATCTAGCAAACGCTTACGCAAAGCGACGACATGCTTAACATCCGCATCCATCTCTTCATTTGCGATACGAAAGGCTTCGCCCATGCCAACAATCTGGTGGGTGGGTAAAGTGCCCGAACGCATGCCGCGCTCGTGACCGCCACCGTGTATCTGGGCTTCAAGACGAACTCTCGGCTTGCGGCGGACATATAGGGCGCCCATACCTTTGGGCCCATAAGCTTTATGAGCAGAAAAGGACATTAGATCTATATTCATAGCCTCAACATCTACCAATACTTTGCCTGCGCTTTGCGCCGCATCTACATGAAATATAACGCCTTTCTCTCTGCAAGCCGCACCTATCGCAGCTATATCATTGATAGCGCCCAGCTCGTTGTGCACATGCATGATAGAAACGACTGTAGTGTCTTCCCTGATGGCAACTGCAACGCTTTCCGGCGAAATAATGCCGAATTCATCCGGGTCTAAATAAGTAACTTCGAAACCTTCTCGCTCGAGCTGACGGCAAGTATCAAGTACGGCTTTATGCTCAATTTTTGAGGTGATTACATGCTTGCCTTTCTTCTGATTGAATTGGGCAGCGCCTTTTATCGCTAGGTTGTCGCCTTCGGTTGCACCGGAAGTCCAGACGATTTCTCGTGGATCGGCACCAACAAGCGCAGCGACATTAGCGCGAGCGGTTTCTACCGCCGCTTCTGCTTCCCAACCAAATTGATGAGATCGTGAGGCTGGATTACCAAACTTACCGCTAGTAGTGAGGCACTCAACCATCGCGGCTGCGACACGCTCGTCTACCGGGGTGGTTGCTGCATAATCTAAATAAATCGGGATTTTCATATAATTCTAATTTCCAATTAATTACTAATTTGTTCCTTGGACCAGTAAAAGGTCAGCAACAGCGGCGTTCTGGCGATCACAAATAGAAGCGATATCTCGTCGTGCAACTAGGTTAGCCAGGCTGATACCTCTTAGGAAGTTACGAATCTGGTCACTGAGATCTTCCCAGAGGTGATGAGTAAGGCACATTTCTCCATGCTGACAATCACCAGCTCCCTTGCAGTTAGTCGCATCAATAGACTCGCTGACTGCGCCGATAATTTCGGCAATGGAAATACTATCGGGTATACGCGCCAAGCTATAACCACCGCCGGGACCGCGCACGCTTTGCACTAATGTGTTTTGTCTAAGCTTCGAAAATAACTGTTCTAAATATGAGAGAGATATACCCTGCCGCTTCGAAATATCGGACAAGCTAACAGGTGCATCTTCGCCATGCATGGCAAGATCCAACATTGCTGTAACCGCGTAGCGGCCTTTCGTAGTCAGCCTCATAGCAAATTATCCGAGCCCAAGTTGAGGTTGAATTATGCTAATTCCTACCATTTTAGTCAAGTATTATTACACAAGCTTTAATACTTCAGATAAGGGACCAAAAACTACTTTGATTTTGGCTTCACAGAGGACAGCAAGCCTCTAAGAATAGCCACCTCAGACTGATCGGGGCGAATGCGCCCGAACATGCGTCGCATTCGAGTCATGGTTTGTCGGGGTGTCTTCGGATTCAGAAAACCGGTAGATTCCATCGTCTCTTCCAAATGCACTAAAAAATTCTCTAAGTCTTCAGATTTTGCCAGGGGGGCATCCCACTCCTGCTCAAAATCTTTTAGCTCACCAGAAGACTCCAGCATCGCCATTCTAACTTCGTAGGCCAGAACCTGAACCGCAGCACACAGGTTTAACGAGGAATAATCCGGGTTGGTGGGGATATGCACATGCAAGTGGCATCGCTGAAGCTCATCATTAGTTAAACCCGCATCTTCGCGACCAAACACCAGAGCGACTTGGTGCTTGGAGGTATCAGATGCCTCAGCAGCGACCTTTTCGCCACATACTCTAGGATTTACCAATGGCCAAGGAATACGTCTTTCACGGGCACTGGTGCCGATAACCAGCTCACAATCCGCTATTGCTTCTGCATAGGTATCAACAACTCGAGTATTCTGCAGAACATCCTTCGCTCCAGCTGCTCGCCAACGAGCCCGATCTGAAGGGAATATCTCCGGCTGCACCAAAACAAGATCTGCAAAACCCATATTTTTTATTGCTCGCGCAGCACCGCCAATATTTCCCGGCTGGGAGGTATTTACTAATACAAAGCGGACGCGCTTAAAGTTTTCTAACATAGGAATTTGGAGCCCCGAGGGCCTTTATCTTGAGGCACACAAGTATAACGGCTTGATGAGTGTGGACAAGCGATACGCTTGTGGGCGAATTGATTATCCCTAACCATTTCCGCTGCCACGGGGGCGTTCCTTTCTTTGTTTGCCCACAAATTTGCGGGAATAAATCTGGGCGGGATTTAGACCGCCCGAAGCCCCAGCGCCAGCGCCAGGGGCAGGGGCAGCGCTAGTCAGCGAAAAGAACCGAAAGAAAAGGCACCCCGGGTCGCTTAGTCTTTGACTGCCCTCGCTCCGAGCTATTTTTTGGCGGTCGAGCTTACTCACATACTGCTCGGAGCGCACTTGGACGCGCACCCTTGTGCGCTCAACCCCAATAAATAACTCTCCGGTCAGTAAGCTTAACAGGGCCTTGTACTCACCTAGCCGGGTGGATCGCAGGGATGGCGACAATCAACCACAAGAACGCCCTGTTGCAGGGGAAATGTTTCATTCATCAAAATCCACCCGAAGGAGTCAATTTGCTAGAATAATGACTTTCACAGATTAGAGCACCCAAATTGCATATATTAGTTTGCGGCGGAGCCGGATATATAGGCTCCCATATGACAAAACTTCTGGCCACCTCGGGCTTTGAAGTCACCGTATTAGACAACCTTAGTACCGGGCATTTGCAGGCGGTTAAATGGGGGGACTTTATTCAGGCCGATATCCGCGATGCGGCCGCCTTAGACAAAGCCTTCGCCCAAAAGCCGGTAGACGCGGTTATGCACTTCAGCGCCAAATCACTAGTTAGCGAAAGCGTTGCGCAACCCGAAGTCTACTTTGACAACAACGTGGTGGGATCCAGACAATTGCTGGATGCCATGCGTCGCCATTCGGTCGAACGATTCATCTTTTCCTCCACAGCGGCGGTCTACGGCATGCCTGAAACAGAGAAAATTGCCGAAGATCACCCCACCCGGCCCATAAACCCGTACGGTGAAACCAAACTCGCTGTCGAGAATATGCTTCAGCAATACGCGGTATTTGGTATTCGATCTAGCGCCCTTAGATACTTTAATGCGGCTGGAGCCGACGCCGCTAGTGATATCGGTGAAGCCCACAACCCGGAAACTCATCTAATACCCAACGTGCTTAAATCCGCAATCTCAGGGGGCAGTAATAGGCTAAAAATATTCGGGACGGATTACCCCACACCTGATGGAACCTGCGTTAGGGACTATATTCATGTATCAGACCTAGCCCAGGCCCATTTACTCTCTTTACAGCATTTGGACCTAACCGAAGGCTTCAATGTATTTAACCTCGGCAATGGAGCGGGCTTTTCCGTGCAGGAAGTACTGGAGAGCTGCGAACAGGTCACAGGCCATACGATTGCTCATGATATTGACGCCAGGCGCGAAGGTGATCCGCCGATGTTGGTTGCCGAAAGTAGGAAAGCAAAATCTGTTCTAAATTGGCAACCCAAGTATTCAGATTTAAATGGCATTATCGAGAGTGCTTGGAACTGGCATAAAAACCAGTCTTTTTAGGTATTTACGCATAACAAAAACAGAAACTTCTGGTACTATTGCGCGCCCCAAAACCGCCTCTGGAAACATCCATGAAACCAATGCTTAGAGTCGCCTCTGCAGCAGCACGAAAAGCCAGCGACATAATCACACGCGCGTTTCGGGATATTGACCTAATCAAGGTTGAAAAGAAGGCTCCTACCGATTTTGTAACCGCCGTCGACAGAGCGGTGGAATCCATTTTGATTGCAGAAATCAAAGAGCGTTTCCCAGACCACAAGTTCATCGGAGAAGAATCGGGAGTGAGCGGAAATCCGGATTCTAATGTTGAATGGATTATCGATCCGATAGATGGCACTACTAACTTTGTTCGCGGTATTCCGCAATTTGCTATTTCTATCGGCTGTAGAATTAATGGTCGTATTGAACACGGTTTAATTCTTGATCCGGTAAGAGACGACGAGTTTAGTGCCTCTCGCGGAGATGGCGCTCGACTTAACGGTAAGAAGATTAGGGTTAGTGATACTAAATCTCTTCAAGGGGCTCTATTGGCGACCGGCATACCTTTTAGCGGCGTTAACAAAAATAACATCAGTGCCTACTTAAAGTGCACAGAAGAACTTCTAGGCGGCAATACTGCCGGCATAAGGCGAATGGGAGCCGCTTCTTTGGATTTGGCCTATGTCGCAGCCGGTCGGTTCGATGGCTTCTATGAAATGAACCTGAATATCTGGGATATCGCAGCTGGCGTATTAATTGTTCGCGAAGCCGGAGGCTTGATAACGGATCTTGCTGGTGGGGATAATTATCTATCCAGTGGCAACATCCTTTGTGGAAACCCTAAAGTATTTAAAGAGATGCTGCCGGCCGTGCGCAGAAATCTAGGACATTTGGACTCCTGACCGGATGGAGATCAAAATAGGCTACGAGTTGATTTTCAACTTCCCTCAATCCACGCCTTTAATTCTGATGCTGAACGTACATTCCACGCGTGTAGCCGACCTGCGCTCCGCCGATACAATAACCACTGATCCAAAAGTATGCATCACCACCTACGAAGATAGCTTTGGTAATCTGTGCAGCCGGGTAGTTGCTCCCTATGGTGAATTTTGCCTTTCTACAGATGCACTGATCACTGATTCTGGAGAACTCGATTTAATCGTTCCATCAGCCCGGCAACACCTGGTTGAGGAGCTCCCTTCTAATACTTTGCTATATGTCTTGCCTAGCCGCTATTGCGATACTGAACTGGTTTCTGATTTCGCCTGGAACACTTTCCAAAACACTGCCCCCGGCTGGGCACGAGTTCAGGCGATCTGTGATTTTGTACATGGACATCTTGCCTACGATTTCGAAACTGCCCGCCCAACCAAAACGGCTTCTAATGCCCTGGCGGAAAGTGCTGGCGTTTGTCGTGACTTTGCTCACCTGGCTATTTCACTATGCAGGTGTATGAATATCCCTGCGCGGTATTGCACCGGCTACATGCTGGAGCAGGATGGGCCCGATGTCGCGAGAGAGCCGGATTTTGCGGCATGGTTTGAAGTCTATCTAAACGATATTTGGTACACCTTTGACGCGCGATTCAACGTACCGAGAAAAGGCCGCGTTTTGGTCGCCACAGGGCGTGACGCTGCAGATGTACCAATAATGCATGCCTTTGGTTTTAGCACCATCACTAGCTTCGACGTTTGGGCCCAGAACGTCTAACCACTAAATCTACCAGTCATTCAATTCACAGCCTTCTTCTTTTCTGAATGCAAATAAGAATCATTTGCATTCAGAAAAGACCATGCCTATACTCTCCGCCAATGTCGCAACCAAATGGCTCAAAATAACGCTTATTGGTTCGTAAACTTAGTCCACTTATAGCTTTAGAAAAACAACATTGGATACTTACATAAAATCAAGCTTGACTGACGCGGCGCCATCCCAGCAAAAAGGGTTTCGCAGTGAGGATTTGTTTCAAGGTAGGAACGAAATAACCATACTTCACAACGGTGAACGATATAGCTTAAGAATAACGTCAAACAAAAAACTAATTTTAACCAAATAACTTTTTAGGGCTCAGCCAGCCACCCATCTTTTAGGCAGCAAGCGAACTCCCAATTTTAGGAGACATCTGTCTATGAACACCAACAAAGTGTCAGGCCTACTATCGTGCCTACTTATCACCCTTTCATTTAATCAGTCTGTATCTGCCCAGACGCTAGATAGCGCTGAAAGCCCTATCGACGAAATATTAATCACGGCTACCAAGCTACCTCGCAAATCAGAAGATATTGCTGGTACGGTAACGGTTATTAGCGAAGAGGAAATTGCCCAATATATAGGCAATGACCTTGCAGACATCGCTCGCTATCAGCCCGGGCTAAGCATGAACACCGCCGCACGAGGTGGAAACCAGGGTTACACAATTCGTGGCATCGGCGGTAATCGCGTTCTTATGCTGATAGACGGAGTAAGGAGCAGCGACATCTATGCGGCCGGCCCTGCATCCTATGGAAAGGATGCCTTTGAAGTGGACGACTTAAAAGCTGTTGAGATTATTAGAGGCCCTGCGTCAGTTCTATATGGTGCAGATGCTATGGGAGGCGCAGTAATTCTGCACACCAAAGACCCTCAAGACTATATATCTGATACTAGCAGCCAATACTTGGGACTTCGCACTTCAGCGTCCAGTGCTGACGAACAATACAAAATCGGCCTTACAGGAGCTCTACAGTCTGAGGTTTTCGGTACTGTAATACAGTTTACCAATCGACAATACCGCGAGTCAGACACCAACAATGACGTTGAGCGCAACCCATTAGACGGAGCAATCAATAATATCCTGCTTAAGGGGGTTTGGGCGCCTAACCCACAACATCGAATTGAGCTAGGCATAGATGCCAGCCTAGAAGAAACGGAGTATCAACTTCTTAACGAACTATCTTCAACGGTTACCGCGTCTGTAGGCACGGATCAGACTGACCGATACCGCATCAGCGGACATCATCTCTGGCAGTCCGATATAGCTCTGGCAGATTCAATTGATACGCAAGTCTATTTGCAAACAACTGATGCTTTGCAACATACGGAGCAATTGAGGACCAGCTACTCCTTTATCAATCCAACCGACTTTACAACTTTCGGTGGCACTCAGGCTGAGCGTTCAACGGATTTTAGGTTTAATCAGGAGACATTTGGGCTGGGCAGCAGCCTCACCAAGGTTTTCTCAACCGGTAATATCGATCACTCTATGGTGTACGGGTTCAATTATGAACAAACTAATACAGAGCGACCACGTAACCGCTGCGAGACCGCCATATTGACTGGCACTGCCACCTGCGATATCGCAGCCTACCCTTTTGCTCCGCCGGAATCCTTCCCCAACAAAACATTTCCGGATACAGAAACATTACGCAGCGGAGTCTATTGGCAGGACGAAATAATTATTGGTGCCAGCAGGCTTGCCCTAGTGCCTGGTATTCGCTACGACCACTACCAAATGAAGGTTTCCACCGAAGGACTTCAAGATCTATCCTCCTTTGGATACCAAGTCAGTGATTTTGATGAGAATGAAGTTTCTATCAATTTTGGCGCGATCTATGACCTGACCGACGACATCGCCCTATTCGCGCAATATGCAGAGGGATTTAGACCGCCCAACTTTGACGAATCTAATCAGGCGTTCGTGAATCTCGGATTTGGATACGCCACCGTACCTAACCCTAGTCTAACTCCAGAAACCAGCAAAGGTTTTGAACTTGGGATCAAATCAAGATTTGACCGCAGCAATTTCAATCTCGCCTTATTTAGTAACGACTACAAGAACTTTATTGAAACCTCTTTTGTTGGTAGTAGCGGCGGCATTAGCTTGTTTCAGGATCAAAATATCGCCGAAGTCCATATCCGAGGAGCCGAGTTTGATAGCGAATATCAAATCAATGACAGGTGGAGCTTACGCGGCTCAGTTGCCTATGCTGAGGGCGAAAATAAGATCACCGACACAGCCCTGGATTCAATCGAACCATTGACCGCCGTTTTGGGCTTGAGCTATAGCCCGATTAATAACCAATGGAGCTTAGAAACATTGATTACTTTGGTCGACAAAAAAGATCAGGTGTCATCTGTGGATGTAGTTACGGCTGAATCGTATTCAGTGATAGATATGGTTGGCCACTATAACTTCTCAGAGCGAGCCAGCGTGCGGTTCGGACTCTTCAACCTTACAAATGAAAAATATGCACAGTGGGCCAACGTTCAAGGGCTTGCAGTCGACGCTTTTGATGACATCGCCAGATCTATGGCAAGCGGCACCAACATCAGAGCTAGCTTGAGCCTAAGCTTCTAATAGAGCCTGAATAAAATGAAAACCCTTGTTATCAGGCTTCTTGGCCCACTAGTAATCAGCGTACTTGGTCTCAACAGCATTTTTGCACTTGCCGATGGAAACTCGTTCTCCAGAATAATTTCCATCGGCAGTTCAACTACCGAAATCATCTATGCGCTGGGGCTCGAAGATCGCATAGTAGCGGTGGATACCACGAGCCTTTACCCTAGCGATGCGTTAAAGAATCACCCCAATGTCGGGTATATGCGCGCACTTTCTGCCGAACCTATTCTCTCTTTGCAGCCTGATATTGTGGTCTCTGAGGAAGGTGCGGAACCCGGTGTTGTCTTGCGGCAACTCGAGGAATCAGGGGTCGAGGTTCTGATTATCCCGAAAGCAAACAGTATTGAAGGCGTCTACAGTAAAATAAACCTTATTGCCGAAAAATTTGATAGACAAAGCAAAGCGGAACAGTTGATTTCGCAAATGGCGGAGGATTTTGAGCAGACAACATTATTGCTATCCGGCTTGCAAACACAGCCCAAAACCATGTTTATTTTGGGTCTCAGCTCCGGCGCTATCAATGCCTCCGGCGCTAGTACCTCTGCAAACGACCTTATTCTCTATGCCGGCGGAGCAAATGTATTCGACAGTTTTCATGGCTACAAACCCGTTACCCCAGAAGCAATTATCAACGCATCGCCAGAAGTAATAATTCTGCCAAGCCATTCAATAGCACTGGCAGGCGGACTTGAGAAAATTATGGCAATTCCGGAGATCAGCTTGACGCCCGCAGCGCAGAATAACCGTATCTATGTTGTCGACAGCACTCTTGCCCTAGGTTTTGGGCCGCGTCTTCCAGAAGCCATTCGATTGGTCGCAGAGCATATAAAGGGAGGTAACTGATTGACATGAGCACGTTGGCAAAGAGCGGAATACTTAGCCTGGAGCCAATCTATTCCTATATAGGTCGCTATCGTTTTGCGCTTCTATTGAGCCTATTTTTCGGCGTGCTTATTTACTCTTTGGGGCATGGAGCGGTTACTATATCCGCGGTCGAGATATTTGCCATCATCGCGCAATCACTTGGTTTCGATTTGGGTCTAGAGTATCCGCCACAGTATGAAGTGATTTTGTATTCGATTCGCTTTCCTAGGATTCTGCTTGCGGTGCTGGTCGGAGCTAGCCTGTCAGTCGCTGGGGCTTCTCTACAGGCTCTATTCAGAAACCCCTTGGCTGACCCAGGCCTTATAGGGGTTTCCAGCGGTGCAGCCGTAGCTGCGGCTGCCACTATAGTATTGGGCAACCTTTTATTTGGCGGACTACCTACAGAAGTTCGGCCCTTTCTGCTGCCACTGTCTGCCTTTGCGGGCGGGCTGATTACCTCTCTAATTATCTACCGTATAGGCTGCATCAACGGCAAAACCTATGTGGCAACTATGTTGCTGGCCGGAATAGCGATAAACGCGATTACCAGCGCCATGATTGGCTTGCTTCTGTTCCTTAGCAACGACCAACAACTCAGAGATATCACCTTTTGGATGATGGGTTCATTGAGCAGAAATACGCTATCGGGAGTGCTTCCCACCCTGCCCTTCTTCTTGGTTCCGCTAATCGCTCTGCCTACGCTGGCAAAGCAGCTAAATATCATGGCACTTGGAGAAGCTACCGCAGGAAATCTCGGCCTTAATACAGAAGCGGTAAAACTCTCTGTAATACTTTTTTCGTCTTTAGCGGTAGGAGCCTCAGTCGCCTTGACCGGGATCATTGCCTTTGTCGGCCTGGTGGTGCCGCACCTTACAAGGTTCATAATGGGGCCAGACAATCGTAGCTTGCTGCCATCCTCAATGATTATTGGCGCCACCCTGTTGTTAATTGCCGATGCTCTAGCACGAACGCTTGTGACGCCCGCCGAGTTACCTATTGGCATTATTACTAGCTGTATCGGCGGTCCGTTCTTTTTGTGGTTGCTTGTCAAAAAACGCGACCTGATGGTGCAATCATGATCAAGGCTGAGAAACTCAGCTTCAACCTGGGCTGCAAAAAACTTGTAGATCAGGTCGATCTAGAAATTCGACCAGGTGAACTTCTAGCCGTCGTTGGGCCAAACGGTGCCGGCAAATCAAGTCTGCTTAAGGTTTTGACCGGGGAGCATGAGCACCAGCAAGGCACTATCTCTATCAACAATAAGAATATGCGCCACTACAAAAGAGACGAGCTTGCGCGCACTCGGTCTGTAGTTAACCAGCATACTGAAGTGAGTTTCCCTTTTAGTCTCAGAAACATCATCGCTATGGGACGGCACCCTCACAGATCTAACCAAGACGTTGATAACCAGGTTATTGATGAGGCGATGCGCATGGCGGAAGTGCGAGAGTTCACCGATCGCATATTCAATACTCTCTCAGGTGGTGAGCAGCAGCGCGGACAGATGGCTAGAGCCATTGCGCAAATACTGCCAATTGGTAGCGATTCAAAGAGATATATATTGCTGGACGAACCCATTTCCAATATGGATCTTTCACACCAACACGGCACCTTAAATTACCTGAAAAAGCTAACTGAGCAACAAGTTGGCGTGCTTATAGTTATACACGACCTCAACCTTGCCTCGCTGTATGCAGACCGGATTGCCGTTATGCATAAAGCCAAGCTAAAACTAGTCGGCACGCCTTCCGAAATCATAACAACTGAGTTGCTAGAAAACGTTTTTCGACTAAAAGCTGATATCAGTGTGCATCCAAAATATGAGTGCCCGATGATCAGCCCAATTATCCACTAGCAAGGAAACACAAATGCCAGGCAAAACTGAAAGAGCAAGATTAGCAAGACAACTAGTATTAAACGAATATCAGGGAGTACTTTCCACCCACTCGGAAGATGTTCCCGGATTCCCCTTCGGCTCTGTTGTGCCCTACTGCTTTGATAAAAAAGGTCGAATAATTATCCGCATCAGCGATCTAGCTCAACATACCAAAAACATCAAAGCCAACCCAAGAGTATCGCTTATCGCCTCAGAAGGCGGTCTGGAAGACGCACAAGCTGGCGGCCGCGCAACGCTAATAGGCGTAGCTAAACTACACGATGAAACCGGTGACTCGGTAGAGCGCTACTACAATTTCTTTCCCCAAGCCCGAAGTAGCAACAATACTCACGATTTCAATTTCTATGCGGTCGAATTACATAGAGTTCGATTTATCGGTGGTTTTGGCAAAATACACTGGGTAGAGGCCGAAGATTTTCTAAAAAATAGCCCTTTCGACTTTGCAAATGAAGCACGAATCGTGTCCCACATGAACGAAGATCATCAAAATGCAATTCGTCACTTTTGCGATCTGTACGACATACGTCATGCGAGCACAGACGAAGTAATGATGGTTGGCGTGGATGCAGAAGGTTTTAATCTCAGAGTAAATAAAGGAATACACCGAATTAGTTTTGAGAATCTAGTAAATAACGGCAATGAGGTCAGAGAAGTCCTGGTTCAGCTCGCTAGAACAGAAATTGCGGCCTAAGATGCATGCGCCCGTAAAAAACCGGCATAGGCCGGTTTTTTTATGCTTAAAATTTAAAGGTGAAGGAGCCTATCGGTATGGCGTCTCTTCAAACTCACTTTCGCTTTCATCACGCACTGGCGGCATTAAATCCGACGTCCGCACGTTCATCGCCAAAACAACACTTGACGCAACGTAGATAGATGAATAAGTACCGATAACAATTCCGATAATAAGTGCCAAGGCAAACTTATTGATCATCTCACCGCCGTAGAAATACAACACAGCCAGCACAAGCAAAGTGGTTAAAGAGGTAACCAAGGTACGGCCAAGGGTTTGAGTAAGCGAAATATTTATCGCTTCAAGCGTGGTTACCGATCGCATACCGCGAAAATTTTCGCGAATGCGGTCAAATACAACAATAGTATCGTTCAATGAATAACCGATAACTGCCAGCAAGGCCGCTAGTACGGTTAGATCAAATTCCCACCCAAATACAGAAAATATTCCGAGAGTAATAATTATGTCGTGAAACAAGGCAACTACCGCACCAACTGAAAATTTATATTGGAACCGCATGGCAACGTAGAGCATTACCACAAATAGCGCAGCCAGAAGCCCCAAACCGCCGTCTTCCCGCAACTCGTCACCGATCTGTGGCCCAACAGCCTCAACGCGAAGCACTTCAGCATCACTACCCAAAGAAGCATTGAGCGTGTTTATCAAAGTATCTGCACAAAGCCTTCCCTGCTCAGCGGCTTGCTGCGCTATCTCAGCGTCCGATGCACAACTGCTCACCATTTGGGCTCCGGTACGAACCAAAATATCAGTATCTGCACCAAAGAAAACCACAATGGCGTCCGCTACGCCTTGAGCAGATAACTCAGATCGAACCGACTCAATGGAGGGCGCATTAACAAACTCAAGCTCAATCAGCGTACCACCGGAAAAATCCAAACCCAGATTCAGTCCTTTAGTACTTAACGAGCCTATCGAAATTGCAATAAGCACCAACGAAGCAATAGCCGCCATCTTCCGAGCGCCCATAAAATTAATCACTTTCTTGATTTCGCTCATGTCAGATCCACAGAGTCTTTAGGTCTTTGCGACGACCCATTGTCAAATTAACTAGCGCTCTACTACCTAAGATGGCAGTGAACATAGAAGTAAGAATACCCACGGCAAGCGTTACCGCGAAGCCCTGAACCGGGCCAGATCCGATTAGGTACAGAATCAGCGCAACAATCAGGGTAGTTAGGTTGGCATCAACAATGGTGGATAAGGCCAAATCATAGCCTGCTTTGATTGCCGCCTGAGGCGGAGAGCCATTTTTAAGCTCCTCTCGAATACGCGAGAAGATCAGTACGTTTGCATCCACTGCCATACCAAGAGTCAGCACGATTCCGGCAATACCTGGAAGCGTTAGCGTGGCGCCGATAATAGACATCACTGCTGTTAGCAGCACCAAATTCGCGCTTAGAGCTACTGTAGCGATTACTCCAAATGCCCGGTAATAAACGAGCATAAAGAGAATTACTAACCCCAAGCCAATTTGAATTGAAGTAATACCAGCTGCCACATTTTCTGCCCCTAAAGAAGGGCCAACCGTACGCTCTTCAACAAAGGTCATAGGCGCCGCAAGAGCACCGGCGCGCAATAGCAATGCTAATTCCGATGCCTCTGCCTGAGAACCTGATCCGGTAATTCGAAAGGACACGCCCAAGGCACTTTGGATGGTGGCAAGACTAATTACTTTTTCGTCTGAGTAGCTCTCAAGCACAATCTGAACTTCGCCATTCTCATCAATCTGTTCAACTGAGCGCGACTTAAACTCAATAAAGAGCACAGCCATGCGCCGACCCACCGCGTCACGAGTTGAGCGATGCATTAACGTGCCGCCATCTGAGCTCAGGGTGATATTTACCTGCGGCCGGCCATTTTCATCAAAGCCAGTGCTGGCATCGGTAACTAGTTCGCCCGTAAGAATTGGATCGCGGTCCAACCGGGCCGTTCCCTGACCGACCGTGGTATTACTAAATTCAAAGTCTTCATAAAAAGCGGAAGTGGTGGTGCTGTGTTCTAAGCGAAATTCCAAATTGGCGGTTTTACCAATAATTCGTTTTGCCTCAGCGGTATCTTGAATACCGGGCAATTCAACAACAATCCGGTTGCTTCCTTGACGCTGAACCAGTGGTTCGGCCACGCCAAGCTCGTTTACCCTATTTTTTAAAGCGGTAAGGTTTTGATTGAGAGCACGTTCCTCAATTTCTCGAATGCTCACTTCGGTATACGAGAATTCCAAGTTAAAGAGACCAGCATCTTCGGAGGTATCTACTAATAAATCAGGATTCTGTTCAGTTATTAATGCTCGGGCAGCTGTGCGATCCTCAGTAGTTCGAAATCCAATAGTGACCTGATTGCTGTCACTAATTTCTGGTGTCCGATAGCGAATACCTTCTTCGAGCAATTGAGTCCGAATTTGTGCACCTAAGCCTTCAGCTCGAGCGGCCACAGCAGCGTCAATATCTACTTCCATCAGAAAGTGCACACCACCAGAGAGATCTAAACCCAGCTTCATGGGCTGAGCACCGATATCTCTTAACCAATCTGGAGTGGTCGGCGCCAAGTTTAGCGCTACTATGTAGCCATCACCCAGAGCTTCTTTTATAACTTTATTCGCCGCCAATTGTTGATCGCGATCAGATAAGCGAATTAAGGCGCTTACTCCATCGGCAGATATCTCCGCTCCAACCACTCCAATTCCGGCAGGTTCGAGGCTACCGGTGGCTCTATCGAGCAGGCGTTGGCTGATTTGGGTTCCGCTGGTCTCGCCGGAAATTTGCACGGCAGGGTCAGGTGGATAGATATTAGGTAGCGCATAAATAGCGGCGCCTGCTACCACGGCTAAAATCAGTATGTATTTCCAAATGGGGTATTTATTCATTTATAAATTTACTAATCCAAAAATGTTGGCAAAAATGAGGCCGGATTATAGACAAACCCAGTCGGCACGGCGATTAATTATTTAAGGTGTTTATTCGAGGGCATTTTTCAACGCAAAAACATTTCCCCTGAAAGAGGATTTGGGATCAGAAAACCAAAATTCAAGTCACAGAGCTCTTGCAGCTACTCTACCGAAAGCTCACAGAGGCAATTTTAGCTAGCACCCCTACCTTCTAGTTCAGAGCTTCCCGCGTCATACACCTGATAGAAACGCTGTGCCCAACCATCAAAATCCTTTTCTTCAATGGCGGTCCGAATCTGTTGCATCAGATGCTGATAAAAATGCGTATTGTGAATAGTATTTAGCTGAGCGCCCAGCATCTCCTTGGTTTTTTCCAGGTGATGAAGATACGCACGCGAAAAATTCTCGCAGGTATAGCAATCACATTGCGCATCAAGTGCACCCAAATCATCACGATGCGCTGCATTGCGGATTTTAACCACACCAGCCGAGGTAAATAGATGCCCGTTACGGGCATTGCGCGTAGGCATTACGCAATCGAACATATCTATGCCACGGCGTACCGCCTCAATAATATCTCCCGGCTTGCCAACACCCATCAAATATCGCGGCCGGTCTTCGGGTAGCTTATCCGCGACGGCATTAAGTACTTTAATCATTTCTTCCTTAGGCTCGCCCACTGATAAGCCGCCAATAGCGTAACCATCAAAACCTATAGCCGTGAGGGCATCTAGAGACTCCTGGCGTAAATCCTCGTACATGCCACCTTGCAATATGCCAAATAGTGCGCCATCTCCATCGTAGGAGTCTTTGCAACGCCGAGCCCAACGCATCGAAAGCTCCATAGAGAACCGCGCCTCTTCAGGAGTTGCTGGATAAGGCGTGCATTCGTCAAAGCACATCACGATATCCGACCCCAAATCACGCTGAACCTGCATGGACCTTTCCGGGTCCAGGAAAACTTTACTGCCATCGATAGGTGAGCGAAAACGTACTCCCTCTTCCGATATCTTACGCAATTCACCTAAGCTGAATACTTGGAATCCACCGGAATCGGTCAATATTGGTTTCGACCACTGCATAAATTCATGCAACCCGCCGTGTTTAGCAATAATTGCTTCGCCCGGGCGCAACATCAGGTGAAAGGTATTGCCTAATACGATTTCCGCACCCGTGGCTTCAACATCCCTAGGCAGCATGCCTTTTACCGTCCCGTAGGTGCCGACCGGCATAAAAGCGGGTGTTTGAACTTCTCCACGTTCGAAGTTAAGTACCCCTCGACGAGGAATTCCGTCCCGCGCCAGCAGGTTAAAAGACATTGCTTCACTCATACTCTTATTCGTCCGCTCCGAATGCCCGTGTCAAAAACATAGCGTCGCCATAGCTGAAAAATCGATATCCCTGCTTTACCGCATCTTCGTAGGCCATCATTATTTGTTCATATCCACTAAAGGCTGAAACCAGCATCATTAATGTGGATTCTGGAAGATGGAAATTGGTGATCATGGCGTCGACCACCTCAAACTTATATCCGGGATAGATAAATATATCGGTTTCGCCGGTATAGGCTTCGAGATGGCCACTTTTTACCGCGCTTTCCAAACTACGAACCGTCGTGGTTCCAACGGCGACTACGCGCCCGCCGTTGATTTTGGTCTTGCGAACTTTCTTAGCCAAGCTTTCATCCAAGGTCATCCATTCAGAGTGCATCTGATGCTGCAGTGGATCATCAATGCGCACCGGCTGAAACGTACCGGCTCCAACATGAAGCGTTAGCTCCGCCAGTTCGACGCCATTTTTGGCTAGATCATCCAACAAATCCTGATCAAAGTGTAATCCAGCTGTTGGCGCGGCAACCGCACCTACTTCTTTGGAATACACCGTCTGATATCGCTCTTTATCGCTAAGTTCATCTTCTCGATCTATATAGGGAGGCAGCGGCATATGCCCAACCTCATCCATAATCTCAGTCCAATTCTGAGTAGATTCCAAAATAAAGAGCTCACCCTCGCGGCCCAATACCCGTACTTTATATTCTCCGTCCAAAATCAGCTCTGAACCGGCTTTGGGCGACTTACTAGAGCGAAGATGAGCATGCACAAGATTTGACTCGATAATGCGCTCGACCAGTATTTCGATGCGGCCGCCGCTAGCTTTGCGGCCAAATATGCGCGCCGGAATAACCCTTGTATTGTTAAATACCAGAAGGTCACCGGGTTCCAATAATTCCAGAACATGTGGAAAGCCATCGTGGTAAATTCCGCGGCTACTATCTATAACCATAAGGCGGCTATCGCGACGCCGTTCGGGCGGATGCTTAGCAATTAGCTTTTCGGGTAGCTCAAAATGGAAATCTGAAGTCTTCATATCGAATTAGAGATCGATTACCAACCTATCGCCCGCCGCTCGCGAACAGCAGGGAGTAAACAGGCGTTTTTTCTCGCGCTCAGATTTACTTAGTACACAGTCTCGGTGATCTACTTCTCCCTCAGTAAAGGCAGTAATACAGCTGCCGCACACGCCCTCAACACAAGACACTGGAATATCAATACCATGGGCATCTAATACTTCAACAATGCTTTTATCGGCGGGTACCTGAAGCGTCACATCAGATTTTTCGCAATAGAGTTCAAAGGCTTTTTCTGATGAAGAGTCTGAAGAGCCGTCAGAAGCAGTACTCGCAGCCGGCACGGGATAAAAATGTTCTAAATGAATATTATCTTCAGGCAAATATTTGACTGCCGTCTCGGTAACGTAATTCATAAAGTCATTGGCGCCACAGGTATATAGCTGAGTGCCCGCGGGCAAGTCCGCTAGGCGTTTTTCCAATTCAAATTTATCGCGGCCCCCTTCATCACTGAAGAGGCATTCAACTGAATCTGCGAATTCGCTTACCAGTAGATCGGCATAAGCGGCCCAAGATCTAGCTCTGGCTCGATAATAGAACTTGAAGGGTCTACCTAAAGCTTTCAAACGATAGGCCATCGCCAAAAGCGGCGTTAAACCAATACCACCGGCAACCAATACACTGAATGGAGCGTCTTCGACTAAGGGAAAATTATTTCGAGGTTCGCTGATTAGCAGTTTGTCGCCCTCTTGGACTTCTTTGTCGACGGCCTTGGATCCACCCGTTCCTGCTTCTTCCACCAAAACTGCAACCAGGTATCGGTCGGACTCTGCGGGACTATTGGCAAGAGAGTATTGGCGCACCATATCTTTGTTGAGATACAGATCAATGTGGGCGCCGGCGGTATACGAAGCCAGGTCTCTCCCTTCAGGATCACGCAGCTCCAACTCAATTACCTTATCGGCAACAAAGCGCTTGCGCGCAACTACAGCCCAATAAGTGTTTGCTGGCTGACGTTGCTCTTGTTTTCCAAATAGTTTTTTTAGCAATTGATCTGTACCTGAATTTGGCCGCCACTATACGCAAGTTATGCTACAAATTTTAGGCCTTAGCCTCTGTCTTACACTTTGCTTAGATAAATGATTCGTTAGGTAAAACCTATTCCATTCAATCCATACTGCGCGAACTAGATTTTTTTGCATTCATACATTGGAGTATTTCATGACAGCTGCCATTGTCAGACCTTTCCAAAAACTACTATTTCTTCTAATACCCGCAGCTCTGGTCAGCTGTGCCTGGGTCGAACCCACCTCTGAAGGTTCAGCGATAAACCTTCTGCAACTATCTGAAGCTACCCAGTGCACACGAATCGGTACCACCACTTCAAGCATCAAAGATCGGATTGGTTGGTTTAACCGCAGTGAAGATAAAGTCGCAGATGAGTTATTGACGCTCGCACGCAATGCCGCGGCTGAAATGGGTGGCGATAGCTTGACTGCCAACTCAGAACCAACCGAAGGTAACCAGCAGTTTGTGGTTTACAACTGCCCCTAAGCAAAGGGGTAAGGTTTTCGGCATCTAGGTCAGGACTTTTGCAACTATCTGTGTGAGATATTTGAGCGCTCTGCCCCGGTTTCTGGGAAGCGCATGTTTGAAGGCCCGATGTTTGGGTTGGTTGCAGACAATTGTCTCTATCTAAAAGTCGACGCAGCCACAAAGCCCCTCTTTCTAGAAGAAGACTTAGAGGCTTTCACCTATATGAAGAAGGGAAAACCGGTTCACTTGAGTTTTCAGTAAACGCCAGAAGAGATTTATGAAGATACTGAACAGGCCGGTATCTGGTTCAATCGGGCCTGCGCCGCAGCTATTAGATCCAAAAAAGCATAAACAGTCTAAAAGACTAAAAATTAAGGGCTGACAGCTAATTATTCGCTGCTATAATCGCGCGCTGTTTGCTTCCTGTGCCAGTGTGATGGAATTGGTAGACATAGGGGATTCAAAATCCCCCGCTAGCAATAGCGTGGCGGTTCGAGTCCGCCCACTGGTACCACAGAAAGTAATTCAGACATCAACCAATGTCTTCAAAACCCTTTAAGTTTAGGCTATAAAGCCAACACTTAATCTGCAGCCGTCTACTAACGTCTATTGTTATGTACCCCTAATAGGGGTACATTTTGGGGGTATATTTTCGAATAGATATATTCATCAATGCCTCTGACTGCCACAGCCATTCAAAAAGCCACGGCTAGCGAAAAGGATCGTAAGCTTTCTGATGGTCGAGGCCTTTACCTTCTCATTGCGAAGACCGGCTCCAAATACTGGAGATTGAAGTATCGCTTCGGCGGGAAAGAGAAGCTTCTAGCTCTTGGCGTCTATCCCGAAGTCAGTCTGAAAGATGCTCGAGTCCTCACCGACAATGCCCGCAGCCTGCTTCGCGACAATCAAGATCCAGGAGAGGTTCGCAAACTTCAGAAAATAAAGAACAAGGTCAATGCAGAAAACTCCTTCAAATCCATTGCCCTCGAATGGTGGGGCCATCAGAAAGGAATATGGAGCGAAGCCTATGCGCAACGAGTCATCGACTCACTAGAGAATGAAGTCTTCCCCTACCTCGGCCATAGGCCAGTATCAGAAATTCAACCTCCTGAGGTACTAGCAGTGGTGCGGAAGGTTGAATCTAGGGACGCACTTGAGATTGCGGGCCGAGTTTTGCAGCGATGTTCAAATGTATTCCGATATGCGGTGCAAACAGGAAGAGCGTCAGTAAATCCGGCGTCTGAGCTCACTGGAGTACTTAAAACCCGAAAGGTTACTCACCGGCCATCCATGCCTAGAGCAGAACTTCCGACGTTTCTCAAGAAGCTACCCATGTACGATGGCTACCCAACAACCATCTACGCTCTTCGATTACTTATTATGACTTTTGCTAGACCTGGAGAAATTCGCTACGCCAGATGGGAAGAGTTCGATCTAGGTGGTGAGATCTGGCGCATACCCGGTGAGCGCATGAAGATGGGGACAGATCACCTTGTCCCACTCTCTAGGCAAGCAATCACATTGCTGAATGAACTACATCCACTCACTGGGCAACACGAGCTTGTTTTCCCTGGTGAGCGATCTGTGAGCCGCCCTATTTCAGAAAACACCATGACCTTTGCAATGCACCGAATGGGATATCACAAGAAAGCGACTCCTCATGGGTTCAGGGCAACCGCCTCGTCAATCCTTAACGAAGAAGGGTTCAAACCAGACGCGATTGAGCGTCAGCTATCGCACATAGAGCGAAACGACGTCAGAGGCGCATACACGCACCATGCCGAATACTTGAAGGATCGAGTAGTGATGATGCAATGGTGGGCTGACTACCTTGAGCAATTGGAGACAGGCTCAAATGTGGTGCCAGTAAAGTTCGGCACTGTTTAAATAACACTTGGGCACGGAGTTTCATATGTTTAAGCCTGACGACAAGCCAAACAATTACTTCAACACTTGGGAATATGTTGAGCATATCCGCTTGGCTGAATTACAGCGAGACGAAGGTGACGGAGGTCACGGCAGTTGGGAATTATCTCTCCTTGCCTCTGGGTTTGACGCGACGGAATTAGAAGCGTTAAGAAGAGAATCCGATCATTACAGCAGCCCGATAGAAGCTCTAACATATTGGTGTGAGCGTGGAGTATTAGTGCCACCTGAAATTACAACTGCGATTACTGATGCCATGCGACACTACCTGCTAAGTGAGGCCGTTTATAAGGAAAAAATATCGTTAGAAGAAATCTTTTTTGGAAAACCCATGCAGCGCACTGGCCCTCGGTCCTCTAGAATCTCAAAAGAATTTGGCCCAAATAGACATTACTCCTTTCAGGAGTTCGACAAGTATCTAGAGAACTCCGAACAGGGGTTCGCTACAAAAGAATGCTCAGCCCTCGCTTTCTTCGATTCAATTGCAGCCAGTAGGGAAACAAAATACCAACAAACCAAAACCTTGGATCAGGACATTTCGAGGCAAGAATATTTCGGAAACCAAGCCGCCCCTCCTGATATCGATTCATTTCTCCGTGGGTATCGTCGCTGGAAGGAGAAAATGAAAGAGGACAAAAAGTAAGTTTTCTGTCCGTGTATTTCAAAAATATATGCTTAGAATACCTGACCATGCTTGATAACGTCCATTTCGGACAGGAGGAACTAGCATGGTTTTTCAATCCAAATCCGACCGTTCGGTCGACCAACTACTTCGATGGCAGGAAGTTAGACCGATTGTCGGTCTCAGCCGCTCATATATCCATCAACTCATAAGTAAAGGGCTCTTCCCCAAACCGGTAAAGCTCGTCTCTGGGGGCAGAGCCAGCGCCTGGAGGCTAAGCGAAATCAATCAGTGGGTTGATGAGCGAGAAGTTGATCCGGAGGCCTTATGAGAAGCATGCGTAAGGCTATCAATCTCAATTGCAAACAATGTATCTATGATCCCTTTGTCAAAGGAACTTGGCGACAGCAGGTGGAAACTTGTGGAATGAGCAAATGCCCCTTGTGGGAGTTTCGGCCTAAAAGCAGCGCAAAAGGAGACTCTAGAAGCCTACTCGCTACCTTACCCCTACCCGACCCTGTCTATGTCGAGGATCTAGCCATTTTGGGGTCAAAGCCGAGCATGGAGGCGATATGAGAGGCTTATATCGTGTGGATCAAAGGGTAACTTATACGATACCCATCTTTGTTGAGGCGGATTCGCCTATTGACGCAATAGGTCGCTCAGTAAGTGGCGAAGGAGAGGCAGGACAGCGTTGGTACGAAGAAGATCAACCAACACCTTCGGTTCAACTCATAGAGAGCTTGGAGAATGAGCGGTGAGCAAAGGCGCTCCGACCGTATGCAAGCAAAACATAAATATTCGAAATCCCACCCATAAGCGGAGTGACCGAAATCCCACCCCGCAAAAATCGAAACTCTCGATCAGTAACGCCAAGGACGGCAAGTACTGGATCGATTCGTTCAGGGTTTGGGTTACTCGGTATTTCATAATATCTATAGAGCCAGTATTACCTTTACTAGCAATTCTGTCCTATGAAACGCGCAATTTACTCTAAAACTTTTGAGTGCTGCGGTCGTGAGCTGGCTATACAAAGCGGCAAAAGTGATCAGGGATGTTATCGAGAAATTCTGGTCGCGATAAGCGGGCAATTAGCCGTCATGCTAAGCCATCATAGCCGGGTTTTGGTGGTTCGCTTTGATCTTCACATGTCTTACCAGACCGAAGACAACAAAGAGCTTTCGCGTTTTTTGGACAAGATAAGGAATCACTACTTGAAGCGATACGGTGCGAAGCGAATGGGCTATCTCTGGGCGCGTGAGCAAGAGAAGGCCAAGAAGCAGCACTATCACGTTGCCTTAATTCTTGACGGCAATCGGATACAACACCCTTCGGCTCTATTGGGATGGATCAGCGCGCGATGGGAGAACAGAAACCATCCTCGACCCTTTGTACCTGAGAACTGCTTTTACAATGTGAAGCGGGCTAATTCGAGCAGCCTAGCTGAACCCTTCTACCGGCTTTCCTATCTAGCTAAAACAAGGGGCAAGGGATACAGGGCGACCAGTGCGAACGACTACTCAACGAGTCGTGTAAAACCCAAGTTAAACAAATAGTTTTCTTACACTATAAAAATGGTTTTCGGACATATTAGAAAAGAGTTTCTTGTCACTATAAAAAGGAGTTTTCGGAGCAGTACGCGCGCGAGGGATGGGTAAGACTTCTATTTACCTGATTTCATTGTTAATAACTTCACTCCGCTTGTTCTAATGGGGGCGGGCAAGAAAAGTCGAAGAGGCTTCAAGGAGGACACCGCGATCAAAGCAAAACTTTCACATCCACAAAATAGCATTCTTAATTTGAAGACACTCGACCCACCTCCACAGGGAAGTAGCATGTGGAGATGAAGGCCGAGTGAAAATAGATTAGAGCAGCGTTTTAAGCACAACTCACCTGACCTTTAGGAAAGGGCTAAGACAGTCGCTTACGTGATCACCCCTTCCGCGGTATAACTTCTCATGCATTCTCATGTATTCTGAGAAGACAAGTACACAGCTTGGAAGTACAAAAATGCTACGTCCGAAATACCTTACAAGAATAATCTTCTCTCTGATTGCCATTGGTATGGGTATTTCTCCTGCTATTTATGCGTGTACTCTTGCGCCGCCACCTTTTCAGCTCGTAAAAACTCCAGAAGCACCTTGGGGAGAATGGGTTCCATCTCCGTCAGCTAGTTTTGAAGAACAAGTACAAAACACATTTGAGACCTATCCTGACCTAGCAATTATCAGCCTTCTTAGTGATCAGGTAATTGGGGAGTATTGGGTTGCAAAAATAGAGCTGATCTATGGCTGGGGATATCAATCGGGTCGTGAGCTAATTTACACAAGATCACTACTAGACAGCTGCGGAGCACCAAGTGGTTATGAAGTAGGTAGGTATCTAGCTGTTTTATCTGACGGAGAGATTCTCAACATCGCATACGATTATGAGGAAATTGAACCATTTCTACTTCTGCTGGGAGAGCCTCGCTATCAATATTCTAATCTGGGCTTAAAAATCAACGAAGACAATGATTAGCTAGTCCAACGCGAGGATTTTCAATCCACTGCACTACCAAAGGCCGCTATAACTAGCGGTCTTTTTCGTTGGGTCGATATTCAGTAATTAACAGAGCCAAAACCCTTATCACCTATTAGTTATTCTCCAGCAGGCTCACTATTCCGGGATGATCCGGAGCGAATCGATAGACGCGGAAGAGCATATGGGGCCCATCGGCTCCGTTTCTAAAGGAGTAGTCCCAGACTATTTCGCCGTCAGAGGTTACTTCTCGTACATTAGAGTTGGCACCGTGATTGATCAGAGTATTACCGTTGGGCTGTCGTTGCGCACCGGAAATAAACCAAGAATAAAATTGCTCGGACGGATCTGGGTTGTATTCCCAAACCAATTCTTCGGGTCCGTAGCTTTCATTTTCTGTGAGGTTGTAAGTGCCGTCGGCATTCATGTCCGGAGTGAATTCGACCACTGTTGAGTATGGTCTTAAGACTGGGTGACCATTGTTGAATATAAGTATATTGCCGGCACCGGGAAGGCCCGGTTGTATCCACTGAACGTCGTGTTGGTAAAAAATAATACGGTCTTCATCGGTACCACGGTCATAGTTGACTGGATTACCCCATCGATACAGAAATTCACCGCCTTTGCCGTAGCGCCCGCCACTGCTTGTAATGGATTCTCTGGGTGTAGTGCTGTGATCAATAACCCAAATTTCTCCGAGATAATTTGATGAAATAACTATTTGATCGAGTTCGGGGTGGTAGTCCATGGCGTTGGTATGTGCCCACTCCGCCGGAATATCAGGAGAAATGAATTGATAAAACTTGTTGATATCCATACGCCCTGGATGATCAGCAACTACGCCGTAATTAGGTTTGGTGGCATCAAAATCCTGAATAAGGTGATGTTTCGAGCTCCACTCCCAGACCACCTCAAAAGTGTATGGATTAACTTCGATAATACTGTCCCACCAAAAAGTACCGTCTTCGGCTACATTTTCCGGATTGCGCCCTAAGCTAATTGCTTCTTCCGCTGTTGTCATCTCCCAGATAAGGGCGAGAATGTTACCGTTTTCCAGTTTGATGACATCATGGTGTGACACATATTCGTCAGTATTAAGATTTAGCCGCCATAGCAAATCACCTTCAACTGATATTTCCTCTACGCAGCCATTAGCGCCACCGCCGCGTACGAAGAGTTCTGCGCGAACATAATTGGTCGCTAGTTGATTTCCATTTGGCAGTATCTGGGTGTAGCCGCGGTAGTAGTCGCCCTCAAATGTGGCAACAACTTCTTTCTCATTATTTATGAGGAAAGACTGTTTTGTCGCAACGGGTTCAATCAGCATGTATCCGGATGAAACGCGGTCATAATCCGTCGGCAATAGTTCTCTGCCAGCCCCTACCGCTTGCATCTCAGCAATTGGCGGCGGCATATCTCGTGCTTCGGCGCCATTTGGTATGGCAAAACCGGGTACGTCCGGTGCTATGAAAATTGGCCCGCAATCTGAAGTAACAACCTTGTCAGAAACAAATTTCTGCTGCATAGGCTGATTGCTATGCATTGCATGTTGAGTATTTAAGGTCGGTGTAATGGTTGGTGTGCAGGCAAAAAGCCCGAAGCTGATCGCCACGGCTAATGGTGCAGCCGTTCTTCTATTGAAACGGTTATTCATATCAAAATCCCTCCTGTATTTTTGAGGACATCGCAGGGTTGCTGGAATAAAACAACTCTCAATGTCAGTCACAGGGTATACAGTAATTGGGTCAGATCATACTTAAGTCTAAATGATGCCAGCGACTGCCTCTAATCTCCGACGCGGGGATTTTCAATTTAGACTGATTTTTAGCATTACCAACTAATTCAGTCGCTTACGTGATCGCCCCTCCCTCGGTATAGCTTCTCATGCATTCTCATGTATTCTCATGAATGGACAAATGGACGAGATTGCCACATGAATTTGAACACACCACAACTGCGAAAAGGAATTCTCGCGCTACCGCTTTTACTGTTATCAAGTATTTCTGTTTCTAACACTGAAGAAGTAGTTAACCAATTTATTCAAGATCAAATCAAAGATCATCAGACCGGTATGATCTCTGACAATGAACACGGTCAACTGGAGAATTTCTTTGTCACCAGCGAAAACAAAGTTTCTGTGGTCTGGCTATACAGGGTAGCCAACTTTTGGGAATACAGGATTACCTCACTAACTACTGACGGAATAACATATACGGAAAATGCCTCACTCAAAATCTCTGGAATTGCTGAGAATGTGGAGCTGGAAGAGGATGTGCTCATCATTAAATACCTAGATTATCGCCCAGACGATCCAAGGTGTTGTCCACGCCTAAGCCGAACTAAACAATACAAAGTTACTAACGGTGGCTATCTGGAATTTTAGCAATTGAGACGCGGGGATTTTCAATTTAAACTGATTTATAGCATTACCAACTAATTCAGTCGCTTACGTGATCGCCACTTCCTCGGTATAGCTTCTCATGTATTCTCATGAGTGGTACTTTAGAACCAACTTAGTATGTTCAAAGGATGATGATAGCGGCAGGGGCCGCTGTGATTTGGTCAGCAGAGCCTGGTTTCAGGATCCGAATGCAGACATGCTGAATAATTTCAGCATAAATAATCCAGAGCATGTTGCAGCCGCCGATTCATCTTTCTATTCAGCGGTAACTCGAGCGGACAATCCAGATGTAACTGCCTTTGTTCAGTCTGGAGGCAAAGCCATTTTGTATCATGGCTTGACAGATACAAGCGTAACTCCACGCAATACCATCGCCCTATATGAAGCGATGAACGCAACAGTAACCGCAAGGCGCGGTGTATCTGATTTTGAAGATCATTTGCGATTATTTCTAGCACCAGGAATGGGCCACTGTAGAGGTGGCTCAGGCGCTAATACCTATACCCAATCCGCGATTGAGGCGCTTGACGCTTGGGTTACAGCGGGTCAGGCACCGAACTCAATTATTGCTACTAACGAAGAGCGAGAATTGTCGCGGCCTTGGTGCCCCTACCCTGAGGTAGCTCGTTTAAAAGCACCAAACCTCGATTCAAATCGTGCAGAAAACTTTGAGTGCCTAAATCTTACCGACTAGACCCTCAAAGTATCTCGTAAAACTTATGTGGGACTGTTAATCCAGTAGCGGAATTCCCGCTGCTGGATCAATTCCATTGTGAAATCCACCCTGATCTCGAACCACCAATGAATTGCCGTTTTCATCGTATTTAACCCATACTAATCCGTGTGGATCACCATGATGAGGCATATCAATCACATCCAGCTGTTCGTGGGATTCCGCATCAAATACATAGATGCGGCCTTCGCCATTGCTGGTAGCCCACATCTCTTTGCCGTTGGGCGAAAGTAATACGTGATCTGTCATATAGCCTGCGAATATAGTGGCTACGCCTCTGCCGCTATTAGCATCCACTACCGTAAGTGTGCGGCCAATAGCTCCGGAGGATTCGCCCTTGTTGGCGATCCATACTTGAGATTCGTCCGCATTCAGCGTGGCAGAATAAGGCCCTACTCCCGTTGGGGCCGACCATACAATTTCGCCAGTTTCCGTATTGATTTTATTTACCGAAGAAGACGCAGTTGGCACATAAATATGCTCACTGGCAGAATCGATCGTGATCCAATCACCGCGATAACCCCGGTGTGGGTATTCTTCGACAACTTCCCAAGTTTCTGGGTCTAGCTTGGAAACCCAGTAGGGTCGCAATGCCGTTGCCGATCCCACAATTAGTTGATTTGCTCCGCCGGGGAAACCTTCCACCGCCGGTGGCTGCATTAAGACATATATAAACTCGTCATCGGTATAGGCTGTGTAGTTATTACCACCCAGATCCGAAGCCCTGATACCACCAATTACTTCATCCATATCAGGGTCATACAAGAAAACATTCAGACCGTCTGGTTCAGCAACAAACACATCCAGCAGCAGGTATCTATCCTGAAAAACCTGGCCGTGGTGTAAACGGCCACCAATGGCTATTTGCTTAACGGGTTCTAAAGTAAGCGCATCAATCTTTAACATAGTGGCCGACCCGCGCATTCCGGGAGGTGCGCCACCGCCCTCGACACCACCACCGGCAACTGGAGGTCCTACCATATAGACATAGCGGCCATCCGGAGACATAACGGTGGTATGCATTGAGCCGCGCATTTCTTCAGGAATTAATTTGGATGTAATAATTTCACGAGTAGTGGCGTTGCCAACTACCACTTGATTAGTGTTGATACGGTCAACAACGGTAACGCCACCGCGAGAGGTAGAGACGCCGGTATTTTCGTAAAAATAAAGACCGCCATCCTCAGGGAAAAATACTTGCTCGCCAGCGTCATATTCGGCAACGATAGTTGATTCATATTCACGCATAAGGGGGCCGTCTTTAGACCTTTTTTGCCAATCGTCAAGCACCGTATCAAAGGATTTTATTGCCAGAATCTGTCGATCCCGGTCGGTAATTACATATTCAGTATTATCTTCATTTGCTTCTATATATGCCGCTAAGTCTGCGCGCCAAACTGCTTGCTCTTCTGAACTGATCGATTTTCCGCTTAGCGAACTAAGGTAAGTAGAAAGCGCAACCAGATCGTCTGCATCCGGATTCAACTCAGAGACGATAATAGCCATCTGCGGATTGGCATCCAGCTGCTCTTGGATCTGCATTGGCGTTGGCCCGTATGAGATGGTTGGACCGATTCGCCCTTCGGCATCGTCGCCATGGCATACCCAGCAAGATATCTGCTGAAAGTAGAGTTCTTTGCCCTCGGCGATTAGCTCATCATTAGTTTGTGCCAAGACCATAGCTGGAGCCAGAATTGACGCCACGGACAGTAGGATTAAAAATAGACCAGTTCTAAGTATGGTCATGGAACACCCCCAGATTGCACTGATAAATTCAGTCGGTTTTTATACTTAAATCCATACTAGAGTATCGTGACCGCAATAAGGACGTAAACTTGTTTTAGATTTGTAAACGACTGAGACAAATTTATGGCTAAACCGCAGCGATCTCTCCGGACTGAACCTTGTTAAGTACCGACTTCTCCTGAGCTCTTGATACAGTCATAAGTATTAGATTCGCGAGCAGTGTTGCTATTAGCATCATGCCAACCACAGATACCAGGTTGCCGTTATTCAATAGGCCAGAAAAGATACCTAACACACCACTAAAAAAGAACATTCCTGTTGTTAGAATCGACGACGCACTGCCACTGTGGTGGTCAAAGTAAGCTAAAAATAGGCCAGAACCAGAAGAACCCACAATGCCCATGCAGGCCAATGAAACCACTATTAGGGGTACAAATGTCCAAAGCGTAATATCGGTAAATATAACTGCCGCAGACAGCAGCGAAACTGCTATCAGCTGCAGCCTCTGACCGAATCTAAAGAATGTGGCGACCTCGGTAAGGCTCCGATTGCGAAGATATCTGGCGCTTATCCCCTGAGCTATTGCCAGAGCTAATACGTTCAGGCCAAAAAATACCGGGAACATAATGTCGGTGATGCCAAAATAGGTCTGAAAGATAAAAGATGCATTGGTCACATAGATCAGCATTATGCTGCTTGAAAGCGCTACTGAGAGCCCATAGCGAATGGGTATTCTAGATCCTTCCAATCGATACTGAAATACAAAACGGTACTGTGAAAAGATTCTGCCAAATCCTATTTTTTTCTGCTTTACCGCCTTTGTTTCCGGCAAAGCAGCAGAATAAATGATTAACATGATTGACGAATAGGCAGCCATAAACCCGAATATCCATCGCCAACCAAACTGCATCAAACCAACACCTACTATCGGAGCTATCAACGGAGCTATCAACATAATCAGGTAGACCATCGCCACTCGTGCGGCAACTTTTTCTGGTGCAGATAGATCGCGAATAGTAGGCATTACGACGGCGGAAGCTAATCCACCACCGATCGCTTGAACCACTCGCGCTGCTATTAAATAGTCGAGCCGGTCGATAAATAGCATCGAGATGGACATCAAAACAAAAATAGATAGACCAGTTACCGCAATTTTGCGACGGCCTATTTGGTCAGAGACAGGTCCACCTATTAATTGTCCAATAGCATTGCCAAACAAATAGGCGCTTAAGCTAAACCCAAGAGCGACCGGACTAACCGCCAAATCAGCCGCAATATCTGGGAAGGCCGGAAGATATGCATCTGTGGAGAAGGGACTAATAGCAACAACAGAGGCTAATATCGGTAGCGCAAATCGAGGCAAATTGGCATCTGAACGGTTCTGGTCCACAAGATTCCGAGATGTAAAAAGGAAGCGGCACTATGCAGAAGCCAATAAAGGAAGTAAATCGGTGTGGATAGATTTATATGGAAACAAAACCGATGGAGGAAATTGCGGACCCCATAGGGACGCAAAATTTTTTTAGTTTTGTAACCGGCGGGGATTCATGTATGGCTAAACCGCAGCGATCTCGCCGGATTGAACCTTTTCAAGAACGGACTTCTCGTGAGTTCTGGATAACGTCATCAGCAATAAATTTGCCAGCAGTGTTGCTATCAGCATCATGCCAACTATTGAAAGTAGATCCGCTTTATTAAGCAACCCTGACAAAACACCTAGAAGACCACCAAAAGCAAATGCACCTGTGGTTAGAATCGATGAAGCGCTGCCGCTGTGGTCATCAAAGGAAGCTAAGAAAAGTCCTGAACCAGAAGGGCTTACGATACCCAAACAGGCCAAGGAAATTACCATCAGTGGCACAAATATCCAAAGCGTAGTATCGGTGAAAATAACCGCTGCACACAAAAGAGAAATAGCAATAAGCTGCAGTCTTTGGCCAAACCGGAAAAAAGCAGCGACCTCAATTAGGTTCCGACTGCGCAAATATCGGGCGCTGAGGCCCTGAACGATGCCTAAGGCTAAGACATTGACGCCAAAAAATAGCGGGAACATAACATCAGAAACACCAAAATAGGTTTGAAAAATAAAGGACGCATTGAAGACATATATCAGCATTATGCTGCTAGAAAGCGCTGCTGAAAGCCCATAGAGAATGGGTACTCGAACACCCTCAAGTCGATACTGAAATACAAACCGGTACTGGGAATAGATACTTTTAAAGCTAAATTTTTTCTGAGTGCTCACCTTTGTTTCAGGCAAAAAGATTAAATATATCACTAGTAGAAACAAGCAATAGAGAGCCAAAAATCCGAAGATCCACCGCCAACCAAGCTGCATCAAACCAACACCAATTATGGGGGCAATTAAGGGCGCCACCAGCATAATAAAAAACACCATCGCCAAGCGACTGGCAAGTTTTTCTGGCGGCGACAAATCTCGAATAGTAGGCATTACAACGGCAGAGGCAAATCCAGCTCCAATAGCTTGAACTGCACGTGCTGCTATCAAGTAGTCCAATCGGTCGACAAACATGATGGCTATGGACGCCAATACAAATACAGATAGGCCGGCCGCCGCGATATTCCGGCGACCAATTTGGTCAGAAATTGGCCCGCCCAAGAGCTGCCCAAAGGCCATGCCGAATAAGTAGGCACTTAAGCTATACCCCACAGCTAAAGGGCTAACACCCAGGTCAGCAGCTATATAAGGAAATGCCGGAAGATAGGCATCTATTGCAAAAGGGCCAATAGCAACAACTGCAGCCATGATTGGCAATACAAATCGAGGTAAGTCGGCAGGAGAGCTTTTCTGGTTCACTAGATTCCAAGGAATAAAAAAGGAAGCGGCACTATGCAGAAACCATTTCGGGAAGTATATCGGTATAGATCGATTTATAAAGAAACCAACCCGAAAAATTTCTTGAGCATAAGTAACAAGCGCGCAGGAAAAGTGAATTTAGTAACTTCTTGTTAAATCGTAAGATTCCTATCAATTATTGGTAGTTAATGGCTTCACCAACCCGATGGAGGGAATTGAAATGAATAAGATGATACTTACAACTATATCTGCAGCAGCCTTTCTTTTCGTAGCTGAAGTAAACGCACAGGGAATGGGCGGTGGCGGTCAGCGTGAACGACCAGAATTCGCAACCGTTGATACCGACAGCAATAGCATTCTATCTGCCGCTGAATTAGAAGCAGCGGGCGCGACAGGTATGCTGGCAAGAATGGATGCAGACGAGAATGGTGAGCTTTCTCTCGAGGAATTCAACACCAGACCCCCTGGTGGAGGTCAACGCCCAGGCAGATAATAATTTAACCTATTCCCCGCAATACTGATAAAAGTAATACCGGTAAAGGCGACCCTAAAAATTGGGGTCGCCTTTATTATTTCTTTTGTACGCCCATTTTGGGGCTCTCATCTTTATAATGCCGACACTTCCTTGTAAGGCATTCAGCATTGACTACATTCAACTTACCCCTAGCAAAGCTAGTCCCCCGCCTCGGCTCGCTTGTATATGACCTATTTCTTCTTTTTGCGGTTGGTTTCGCCTATTCCGCAATAGTGATGTCCGTTGCCCTAGCTATTGGTATAGAGCTCGATCAAGAGCATATAAGCGTTGTTAGTGAAGGAGATATCCTGATGATGCAAGCGGACGAAGAATTTCGTCCGGCCTTGGGTGGCCCGCTATTTCAGTCAGGCTTAGTCATTACTTATTTGCTTTTTTATCTCGGGTTTTGGTATTTCAGAAGTGCGACTCTGGGCATGCAGACATGGCGGCTCAAGTTGGTCAGTGCAGATGGTGGAAAACCAAGCTTGGCAAAATGCATAGTTAGATCGGGGTTAGGATTTTTATCGTTCGCTGCTCTAGGCATGGGCTATTTTTGGATGCTATTTGATCCGCAGAAAATTGCTTTTCATGACCGTTATTCCGATACCCGAATTATCAGATTGGATAAACGCCCTAAAAAATAGACACTGTTTTTTGTGACCCTACCTCTGCCTCTTGAGTAACCAGAGTCCAACAACTATTGTCACGAGGATGGGTGACAGCACAGCAATCAACGGAGAAAAACCCCAAATACTGCTAGCTGGACCGAGAATATCCTGGGCCAGTTTAAATACCACAGCTACTAGAACCCCCAAGAATATTCTTTGTCCGATGGCCACGCTACGGCTCGCCCCGTAGACAAATGACAAGCCAACAAGAACCAACGCAGCTATTGCAAACGGTTCAAATATTTTTGACCAAAACTCCAAACGATAGCTTCCCGCGAACCGCGTATCTAACCCCAAGTATCTACTGAAGGCGTCTAAATCCCTCACAGACAGCTGTGCCGGCTGCATAGATGCCATGTCGAGAATATTTGGTGTCAATTCGGTTTCCCACAATCGGGAATCCAGGCGAAGTGTTTCCGTTGTCTCAGCATGAAACTGCGTCTCGTTAACCCTATATTCAGTCCACACACCATTCTGATAAATTACTCTTTCGGTAAAACTAAGGATCTCAAGCTGTCTATTCTGCAATTGAAACCGGCTTACTCCATAGAGCTCTCCATCTGGATATACCGCATTTACGTGCAGATAGTCAGAACCGTCGCGCAGCCAGGTACCCGCAGCTTGCTGTGTGGATGAAGTGCCGCGCAGCAGATCTTTACGGCTTTGAGACAGTTGCTCGAGATTTGGCGCAACAAATTCAGAAACTATCACACTACAAATAATTAGAAGCAACGTCGGTTTAAGCACCATGCCAACCACCTGTAAGGTGGATACACCCGCGGCGCGCATAACGGTAAGCTCAGAATTATTTGAGAGACCACCAATACCCACCAAGCAGCCTATTAAGGCAGAAAAACCAAGGTAATCCACCGCGCTTCCCGGAATCTTTAGCGCTACATAAAGTAATGCAGCTCCCAGGTTATAGCCGCTCTGAAGTTCACCCATTTGCTCTAGTAAATCACTTACAGAATCCAATGCCAGAATTACAAATAGTACTAGCGCTGTTGAACGCAAAACCATGCCACCAACGTAACGGTCGAGAATTTTCACGCTTTTGCCGCCCGACTAAGTTGGAATTTGGGATAATAAATTAGCGCCACCGCTAGAAGCAAAAAGCCAAGATGCACTAACCACATAATAGGAATAGCTCCGGCTACACCATTGGCGATTTCATCACGCGCGGCATTTAGTGCGACCAAATAAAATACATAGAGTAATACTCCAGGCAAAACACGAGAATATGCGCCTCCCTGCCGTGGCGAAGAATTACTCAGTGGCTGCGCCAACAACGCCAGAACCAGAACCAATACAGGCATAGACATACGCCAGTTGAGCTCCGCCAGCCTAAGCGAGGTATTCTCGGACAGCAGGTCGTGAATCATCAGCGTCTGTTCTTCCGCTCGCTTGGTATTTTCTATCTCCGGTTCTGGCAACAACTGCTTGTACCGGTCAAATTCCGTTACCCTAAAGTCTGATTGCCCTGGAGTACCTTCATAGCGCAACCCTGTTTCCAGCACAAAATAGTAGCCTCCATAGTCCGACCATTCCGGGTATCCGCTCTCGGACAATATAAGTGTCGGCTGCGACGCCCCATCGACAGTCTGCGGACGAGAAAGCAAAACTTCACTCATAAGGCTTCGATCTTCACTTATATCAGCGGCGTATATTGTCCCGCCAGAAGCATCTAACTGATAAAACTTTCCTGGAGTTACTACGCTGAGCTCGTTTTGAAGCCCTTGATTAGCAATCAAATAATTTACGTACTGGCCACCACGAGGAGAAACATAGAAGCTAAAAAGAGCGACCACTAATGCAATAAAAACACCGCAGAGCACTACTACCCGAATAACTTTACCGCTGCCAAATCCAGTTGCGGTCATTGCCGTAAGTTCGCTGTTTTGACGTAACTGAATAAGTGCAATAAGCACCCCTAAAAATAGTGAAAGCGGCAATACCAACTCGAGATACTCTGGCAGGCGTGCCAGAAGAACCGGAAATACCAAACTCGCCGCCAGTTTTCCCGCCGCTGCGTCTGCGATATAGCTAGATAGCCGTCCACTCATAACCACCACGATCAGTACCAAAGTTATGGCAAAGGTGGTACTGAGGATTTCCCGCGCAAGATAGCGCTCAAGTATCATTCGGCAACCAAGAAGTTAGTGATAGGATATCGTCCATTGTATACAGCTGAAGCCAATTCAGAAATCAAAGGCTTCATAAACCACTATCTTTAAACTTGGCTTGGAATTTGGCAATTTGACCGCGCATATAAGGGTTTTATTTCTCCAATATCCAAAATAGCCACAGTTAAATTAAGCATAAGTATTCACAACCAAGGAACCCCAATGAAATTCTCACAGTCTGGAGATTCAGCCGCCGCAAATATCACCGGTGCCCTAGTACTTTTTGTAGCCAAAAATGATCAAATTATTAGCGATACGGATTTCTCTGATTCGACCATCGAATCTAAGGTTAATTCACTGATCGAAAACCAGTTCTTAAAAACGGCCTCTAATTCGGTTCTTAGCTGCCCTTTAATTAGTGGGGCATCATCTGTAGCTGAGCCTTCTTCGATTTTCTTAATACGTTGTGGTAAGGCCGAATTTTCTGCTGAGGCGTTTCACGATATGGCTTCGGTACTCTCCAGAAACCTGGTATTAAATACGCAGACCGAGGTCCACATTGATGTTTCCGGACTCCGCGTGACTGCTACAGATGCGGCAGTGTTACTCAGGCATTTATGCGCGCAAATAGTTAAAGCCAGCTATCGCTTTGACCAATTTAAAACGGTAAAAAAACCGCACTCTAAAGTTGAAAGCTTCACTTTCTATAGACAAGTTTCTAGTGATCTAACGGACCAGGTTTTAAACGACTCCATTCTTGCGGGCCAGGCAATCGGAGAAGGCACAAACTTCACCCGTACTCTTGGAAATCGACCAGCAAATCACTGTACGCCCAGCCATCTAGCAGATGAAGCGATGTCACTTGCAAAGGATTCAACCACTCTTAGTACCAAAATCCATGACGAAGCAGATATGGAAAATCTTGGTATGGGCGCCCTTCTTTCGGTTACCGCCGGTTCAGACCAGCCAGCCAAACTTATTGAAATGAGCTACCAAGGTGGCAAAAAAGATACTGCCCCTATGGTACTTATAGGTAAGGGAGTTACTTTCGATACCGGGGGCATATCCATCAAACCCGCTGGTGGAATGGATGAGATGAAATTTGATATGTGCGGCGCGGCAAGTGTGTTTGGCGTGATGCAGGCTGTCGAACGAATGCAGCTTCCAATAAACCTGATTGGATTAGTTGCCGCAACAGAAAATATGCCTGGTGGCGATGCCACCAAACCCGGAGACGTGGTTACCAGCATGTCAGGTAAAACCATTGAGGTATTAAATACCGATGCTGAAGGTCGTTTGGTTTTATGTGATGCGATTACTTACGCGCAAAAGTTTGAGCCCGAACTGATGATTGATATTGCCACGCTTACGGGGGCTTGTGTAGTTGCCTTAGGCGCTCATGCTTCTGGTCTTTATTCAAATAAGGACGATCTAGCCGATCAGCTTTTGCAAGCAGGTAAGTCCACTGGAGACCGGGCCTGGCGCATGCCACTCTGGAAGGAATATACCAAGCAGTTGGAGAGCCCATTTGCCGACTTGGGCAATATTGGCGGCTCCAAAGCCGGCAGTGTTACAGCTGCGTGCTTTCTAAAGGAGTTTGTCGGGGAAACGCCTTGGGCACACCTTGATATAGCTGGTAGTGCTTGGAACTCCGGTGCCAAGAAAGGAGCGACCGGCCGACCTGTCGAGTTACTTACTGAATTTCTAATGCAGAAAGCCGGATGACCGCAGTCGATTTTTACGTATTGTCCGAAGGGCCAGACAATGCCTTGGAACTGCTTGCCTGTAAGCTGGCTGAGAAGGCATTGAAAAGCGGCCACAAAATATATATTCAAGCGACTGACGCCGAACAGGCGTCGCAACTCAACGAGATGCTGTGGTCCTATAAGCCTGAAAGCTTCTTGCCTCATCAACTAGCCAGCAGCACTGGTGATAGTTCTGGCAAGGACGCTGACGCTAGCAAAGAAGACAACTGTCCTATCAGTATTGGACATACTGAAGCGCCCGAAAAATATGAAGATATATTGATCAATCTGTCACAAAAAATACCCGCTGCCTATGCACGGTTCGAGCGATTACTCGAACTTGTTCCACCACAGCAGCAGGCACGAGAGGCACTACGGAAAAATTATGGCCATTATCGCGATCGTGGATATCCTATAAAAACCCATGAAATTTCCCTTTGAAACGCTAGAATAGATAACTGTTAACTGATTACACAAAAGTAGATGCGAAAAACCAGTACGCCTGAGGCTTCATCGGAAAATCCAGAAAAGCTAATGACCGAGCTCGATGAGCTTGTCCATTTTCTCGCGGATGGGCCCGAAGTTCAGCAGGAAATGAGGCTTCCTCAGGATGAAGCCTCATCAGAGGAAGACGCTTCTGAGCTCGACAAAGTTCCTGTTCTTACGGTAACGGTAGATCAGCAAGACATGGCGGGAATAAGCCCTAGTTCCACTTATAACCTTGACCAATTGGTGGATGAGTTAGTTGATCAAGTATTACCCGAACTCGAATCTGAGTTGCGGCAACGTTTAAAGGCCAAAATTTCCGAATCTAATAACTGATATCTGAGCTAATTACAGGCCCTAACACCCTATTAGCCAGTATACTGTCGGCTTTATCGGCTCTGTAGCATCTAATAAATACAAGCCGAATCGACTTGGGTCAATACACTAACAATGGAAAAAACTTTCAACGCGCCCGCTGCAGAGCGCAAGTGGTACCAGTTCTGGGAAGAAAAAGGCTGCTTCAAGCCAAACCAATCTGACCAGCCCTACAGTATTATGATTCCGCCGCCCAACGTGACTGGCAGTCTGCATATGGGTCATGCTTTTCAGCACACAATAATGGACGCCCTAACCCGTTACCACCGCATGCAAGGGGACTCCACGCTCTGGCAGGTAGGTACCGATCACGCGGGCATCGCTACGCAAATGGTGGTAGAGCGCAAATTGCTGGCGGAGGAAAATCTAACGCGTCACGACCTGGGTCGGGACAAGTTTATTGAACGTATCTGGGATTGGAAGGAAGAATCCGGAGGGACCATTACCCAACAAATGCGTCGCCTTGGCGATTCTGTAGATTGGGATCGCGAGCGATTCACGATGGACGACGGCTTGTCCAATGCGGTGCAAGAAGTTTTTATAGGTCTGCACGACGAAGGATTAATCTATCGCGGAAAGCGGCTGGTTAACTGGGATCCGAAATTACATACCGCGATTTCTGACCTCGAAGTTGAAAATCGTGAGAAGAAGGGTTTCCTTTGGCACTTCCGCTACCCTCTCGCAGATGGAGTAACCACTTCAGAGGGAAAAGACTATTTAGTAGTTGCCACCACGCGCCCAGAAACAATGCTTGGTGATAGCGCCGTAGCAGTTCATCCGGACGATGAACGCTATACCGACTTGGTCGGTAAATATGTTGATCTTCCTTTGGTAAACCGGCGTATTCCTATTGTTGCGGATGACTATGTCGACCGCGAGTTTGGTACCGGCTGCGTGAAAATCACACCGGCCCATGATTTCAATGATTACGAAGTTGGCAAGCGCCATGATTTACCGCTAATAAACCTGTTTGACCAAGACGCTTCACTTTTAGAGAGTTTTGAATGGCTAAACTACAAAGGCGCTGTAATTGAACAGGAAAATACTCAGGCCCCGGAAGGTTTTGTCGGGTTAGAGCGCTTTGCTGCCCGCAAGAAAATCATTACGGACTTTGAATCACTAGAACTGCTCGAAGAAATTAGAGATCATGATTTAAAAATCCCTTATGGCGACCGATCTGGTGTCGTTGTGGAGCCCTTGCTCACAGACCAATGGTATGTGCGCGTTCAACCCCTAGCTGACGAAGCAATCAAAGCGGTTGAAGATGGCGATGTCGCCTTTGTACCCAAATCCTACGAAAACATGTACTTCTCATGGATGCGGGATATTCAAGATTGGTGCATCAGTCGACAGCTTTGGTGGGGGCATCGTATCCCTGCGTGGTACGACACCGAGGGTGGCGTTTATGTTGGACGCTCTGAGCAAGAAGTGCGCGAAAAGCATTCATTGGGAGATATTCAACTTCGTCAAGACGACGATGTTCTGGACACTTGGTTTAGCTCTGCGCTTTGGACATTCTCTACACAAGGCTGGCCAGAAAACACCCAAGATCTGGCCAAGTTCCATCCTTCCAGCGTTCTCGTTACCGGCTTTGACATAATCTTTTTCTGGGTGGCGCGCATGATCATGATGACGCTCCACTTCAAGAAAGAGGTGCCTTTCCATACCGTATACGTAACCGGTCTAATTAGAGATGAGCAAGGGCAGAAAATGTCCAAATCCAAAGGTAACGTTCTCGACCCACTGGATATGATTGATGGTATTTCTCTCGAAGACCTTCTACAGAAACGCACCGGTAACCTCATGCAACCTCAGCTCGCGGAAAAAATCCGTAAAAGCACTGAGAAGCAGTTTCCTAAGGGTATTGAAGCCCACGGTACCGATGCACTCAGATTTACTCTAGCCGCGCTCGCGACAAACGGAAGAGATATAAATTGGGACATGCAGCGCCTCGAAGGCTACCGTAATTTTTGTAATAAGCTCTGGAATGCCAGTCGTTACGTCTTAATGAATGCCGAGGGCGAAAGCTGCGGTGAGGACGGACGCGAGGTTAAATTGAGTCTGCCTGACTTGTGGATCATTTCCCGCTTGCAGAACGCTGAAAAGACGGTTGCGGAAGCTACAGAGGCATACCGGTTTGATCTTGTCGCCCGGGCCATCTATGAGTTCGTTTGGCACGAATACTGTGATTGGTATTTAGAGCTATCTAAGCCCGTTCTCTGGGATGACAATGCACCCGAGGCCCTAAAAACAGGGACACGCAGAACGCTGGTGCAGGTTCTAGAAGCGACCCTGCGAATGGCGCACCCCATCATGCCTTACATAACCGAAGAGATTTGGCAGTCAGTACATGACCTCGCGGGCAAACCTGGCGATACCATAATGCTGCAGCCCTACCCCGAGTTTGATCCGAACCACATTGACGAAGCTGCGGAAGCCGATATTGCCTGGCTTCAACAGCTTATTTTGATTGTGCGCAATATCCGCGGTGAAATGAATATATCACCGGGGAAAAAACTGAGCATGCTGCTGGACAAAGGATCTGAAGAAGATCGTGCCCGGATGCAAAGTACAGAAACGCTTCTCTGCAAACTGGCCAACTTAGAGCAAGTTCGCTGGCTCGAAGATCAAGAAAAGCCACCCTTCTCCGCAACAGGTTTAGCCGGTGATCTCGAAGTTATGATCCCAATGGCAGGATTAATTGATGTAGAAGCTGAGGTTAAACGACTCAACAGAGAAGTAGAAAAGCTGGTAACAGAATCGTCACGATTGAAGGGCAAACTGTCGAACCAAAGGTTTGTCGATAATGCACCGGCTACGGTTGTTGAGGCTGAGAAGAAAAAGCTCTCGGATATTGAACAAGCCTTATCTTCTCTGCACACAAAACTTGATGAAGTTAAGAATTTGAGCGGAGGTTAAATCAGCATAAAAGTGGAATATTCGCAGATGATTTTTCCTAAGGAACTGAGTTGGCTTTCGTTCAACGAAAGAGTTCTACAAGAAGCTGCCGATCCACGAAACCCGATTGTCGAAAGAATTCGATTCATGGGAATATTTTCTAACAATCAGGATGAGTTCTTTAAGGTTCGGGTTGCAAACTTGCGGCGCCAATCTCTTTTAGAGGAAAGGCGCGGTGATCCGCTTGAAACAAGGAAGTTGCTGAATAAAATCCAGTCCAAAGTTCGTAGATTAAGTATTGAGTTCGACGAGATTTATGAGGATATTCAAGCGGAGCTCCGCAAACGAAAAATCTTCTTCCTCAAAGAGAGTGAGTTAACCGAAAAACAGAGTGCCTGGCTTAAACATCGCTTTCGCAACAAGATATTGCGGCACATTGTGCCCATATTACTGAATGAAAAAAGGCCTCTTCAGGATAGTCTTGAATCAGAAATATCCTACCTAATTGTCCAGCTTAAGAAGGGCGCTGAGCTCAATTACGCCGTAATTGATGTGCCTGAACGGCTACCTAGATTTGTCAACGTTCCTCCAGACCGTGGGACCGCCCGCAACTACTTCATGATGATGGATGAGGTTATACGACATTGCCTGGACGATATTTTCGGCGGGTTTTTTGATTACGACAGTCTCGACGCCTGGTCCATGAAGTTTTCCCGTGATTCACGATATGTGCTGGGTGAGGATCACGAGCAAAGCCTGATTAAGAAAATGTCCGAAGGCATGAAACAGCGTATGAACGGTGAACCCGTGCGCCTAACCTATGACCGAACTATGCCTCTTGCGATCAGGACAATGTTACGAGAGCAGCTGGGGTTTGAGGATGTTGATACCGTCATCCCCGGTGGACGCTATCGAGCCTTTCGTGACTTCATCGATTTCCCCAATCCTATCGGCCCTCATCTGGAGTTTCGAAAATTACCGGCTATCACCAGCCATCGATTCGCGGATACACTTAACGTTTTTGAAGCCATTGATGGCGGGGATATTTTACTGCACTACCCCTATCACCGTTTTAGTCACTTCACGGAATTTGTGCGTCAGGCTGCATTTGATCCTTCGGTTACCGCGATACAACTAAATATCTACCGAATTGCGGCTAACTCTCGAGTGGCCGAGTCGCTCATCGATGCGGCCAGAAACGGTAAGTTTATTTCCGTTAATATCGAATTGACGGCTCGTTTTGACGAACAACAAAATCTTTCCATTACGGAGAAGTTTGTCGAAGCCGGAATCAGGGTTACCTTTGGCATACCCAGCCTAAAAGTACACTCTAAGCTTTGCGTTGTTTCCAGAGAGGTCCAGGGGAAAGAAAGGCTTTATGCCGTTATAGGATCAGGTAATTTTAACGAGAAAACTGCGCAGCTATACACAGACACCGCGCTACTCACTTCGCATCAAGCAATCTGCAAAGAGGCTCGAAGTGTATTTACCTTTATTGATCAGAGTTACCGCCAACCCAAGCTCAAGCACCTTATGGTGTCACCCATGAATACCAGAGTAGGTATCTCCATGCGAATTCGGCGGGAAATGGAAAACGTAGCTCAAGGCGGCACAGGCCTGATACGAGCCAAGATGAACAATCTAGACGACGACAAATTGATTGCAGACCTCTGCGAGGCTAGTCAAGCCGGAGTAAAAATAGAACTTATGGTGCGAGGCATGTGCACCCTAAAACCTGGTGTGCCTGGTGTCAGCACCAATATACGAATAATCAGCATTATTGATCGGTACCTAGAACATTCTCGTATTTTGCACTTTCACAATGGCGGCGATTCAGAGGTTTTTATATCTTCTGCAGACTGGATGACCCGAAATCTGGATGATCGGGTGGAAGTTACCGCCCCTATATACGATGAGAAACTCAAACATCAGTTATTGTCTATTTTGGACCTGCAATTTAAGGACAACTACAAAGCTAGGATTATCAATGCCAACCAGAATAATAAGTACGTTCCGCGCGGCAACCGCCGGAGTGTACGATCTCAGCAGGCGGTATATAGCCTGATAAAGGAATTCGAAGAGAAAACAAATTGAGCGAGAAGGCCCAAACCAACGACAACAGTTCAAGCTTGGATAGAATGGCTGACAGAGTTGAACTTGTCCCTTCAGAATCTGAAACCTTGGCAGCTATCGATATTGGCTCCAATTCTTTTCATCTTATAGTTGCTCGATTAACTAACGGTACTCTGCAGCCGCTAGTTCAGGAAAAGCTACTTGTCCGCTTGGCAGAAGGGCTAAATGACAAGAATGAACTATCTTCTGACGCCATGGAGCGCGGACTTAAAGCCCTAAACAGTTTTGGCGAGACAGTACAGAACCTAAAGCCTTCAAATATCCGGATAGTTGCGACCTTTACTTTGCGTCGCGCAAAAAACCGTAACCAATTTGTCCGAGCAGCCAAAACGATTTTTCCATTTCCCGTAGAAGTTATCTCGGGGGATGAAGAAGCCCGGCTAATCTATCAAGGCGTTGCCCATACCAGCCATACAGAAGGGAAACGCCTAGTTCTCGATATCGGTGGCGGTAGCACTGAATTCGCCATTGGCAAGCACTTCAACCCTCTTCAACTGAGCAGTCAGCCGATGGGGTGTATTAATTATACCCGGCGCTTTTTTGCGGACGGGAAAATTAGTTTAGACAGATTTCAAGCAGCTGAAACACTAGCACAGCAGCGCCTGGAAGTTATTGACCGCAGGTTTTGCTACACCGGCTGGGATGTAGCTGTCGCCACCTCGGGTACCGCCAAAGCCATTGCACAATATCTCGACAGCAAGGGCTGGTTGGAAAGCAGGCAATTTAATCTTGAAGCGCTTCGTAAAATGAAAGCTGAATTAATTGAAGAGGGTCACAGTGATCGTATTAGTAATATGGATGATTCCAGAAAGCCCATTATCGCAGCCGGTTTATCAATAATGATTGCGGCTTTTAAGCAGCTAAATGTCGAGCAAATGAGCTATGCAGACGCGGCTCTGCGGGAAGGAGTTTTGTACGAGCTAACGGAACGTATGCAGCACCAAGATATCCGTGAACGAACCGTAAGTAGTTTGGTGCTGCGATACGACATAGATCAAGAGCAGTCCCGCAGAGTTCTAAGCACCGCTGAGCTGCTTTTTCGAGCCTATGCACCAACTCTTGCGCCAAACTCTGAACTAACCTCTGAATCAGAATCTGCAGCCACAATAGTTTCACAATCACGAACTAGCCTCGAGCGGACATTAAATTGGGCCTCCACGCTTCACGAGATTGGCCTGCACATAAATCGACGTGGCATTCAGCGCCACTCAAAATATATACTCGAAAATATAGAGATGCCCGGGTTTAGTGACGAAGAACAAAGACTGCTTGGAGTCTTGGTGGGTAGCTACCGAAAAAAGTTCCAACCAGACCAGCTTCCAGAATTCAGTCATTATGATCCGGAGCGGGTATTTGCTCTGGTTGTGATACTCAGACTAGCAACTTTGTTAAATCAACGCCGTCTTGATGATTACCTACCAAATTTCGAATTCTCAATATCCTCTGACAAGGCAAAAATAACCTTTCCGCTCGACTGGCTTACGAAACGCCCTTTGGTATTGGCCGATCTAAGATCTGAATCGAATATTCTCAATGCCTCAGGCTTTTGCTTAGAAATATCCTAAATATTTCGGGCGGTAATATAGTCGGCAGAAATCTCCGCCCTGCGCCGTCCTAGACTGTTAGAATTCGCGCTCTAAAGGCAAACCCAAGACTAAATAGGAAGACTATGAACACCGCTGTAACCGCATTCGAACTGATACATAGCCGTGATATTTCGGCGCTTAATCTAACAGTCGAACAATACCGCCACCACATAAGCGGTGCAGAACATATACACCTTAAGTCAGACAATACCGAAAACGTATTTATGGTGGCTCTGCGCACCGTGCCAATGAATTCTTCCGGTGTCGCCCATGTGCTTGAACATACCGCTCTTTGCGGTAGCAAAAAATATCCCGTGCGAGACCCGTTTTTTATGATGATCCGGCGCTCTCTTAATACTTTTATGAATGCTTTCACTAGCTCTGATTGGACCGCATATCCCTTTGCGAGCCAAAATCGGAAAGATTTCAATAATCTGCTAGATGTCTATTTGGATGCAGTATTTTTTCCTAATTTAAATCCTTTGGACTTCTCTCAAGAAGGACATCGGCTCGAGCTATCTGAGGCCAATAATGCTAATTCACCGTTGGAAATAAAGGGCATCGTCTATAACGAAATGAAGGGAGCTATGAGCTCACCTACTTCTACCCTTTGGCAAAGCCTGAGTGAGCACCTCTATCCAACAACCACATATCACTACAACTCTGGTGGCGACCCAGAACACATCCCGGAACTGACCCACGAACAGCTTGTGAGCTTTCATAAGACGCACTATCACCCTTCAAACGCTATTTTTATGACATTTGGCGATATTGAAGCCAGCGAACATCAAGAAAAAATTGCTTTGGCAATTGGTTCCTTTGATACCAAGGCAGACCCTATTAGAGTGGGCTTAGAAGAACGCTACTCCGAACCTCAAATAGTCGAGAGCAGCTACGCTCTTGCCGAATCTGAACCTCAGGACAAAGCCACACACCATGTAGTTGGTTGGTTACTGGGTAGTAGCATCGACTTAAAAGCGTCTCTGGAAGCTCAGTTACTCGAACTGGTTCTATTGGAAAATAGCAGTTCTCCCCTTCAACAAGCCTTGGAAACCAGCACTTTGGGACGATCTCCTTCGCCCCTATGCGGTGCCGACCACTCCCAGCGAGAGATGTGCTTTGTAGCAGGAATGGAAGGTAGTGAGGCTGATCAGGCCGCAGATGTAGAGCAACTAATACTATCGGTGCTGGAGAAAGTCGCTACCGAAGGGTTACCCCAAGAAGACTTAGCGTCCTGTTTGCACCAGCTTGAACTGCAGCAAAGAGAAATATCCGGCGACGCTTACCCCTATGGGCTGCAGCTAATGCTGACGGCTCTAAATAGCGCTACTCACGGCGGCGACCCGGTTGAGTTGTTAGATATGGAGCCGGCCCTAAAGCAACTTCACGAAGAAATTCAAGATCCGGACTATATTAAAAACCTTTGCCGCAGATTACTTTTAGACAATCCGCACAGGGTTCGCCTAACACTCGCTCCCGATAGCACTCTTGCTAATAGGCGCGATAAAACGCTTCAGGATTCGCTGGCGGAACTAAAGCAATCAATGGGACAGGAAGAAATTCAAGCGCTCATAGAGGGTGCAAGAGTTTTGGCCGAGCGCCAGGATCAAGAGGATGATCCAGAAGCATTGCCAACAGTAACTTTGGAAGATGTGCCCAAAGAAATGGCCTTTGTAACGGCGCAAGATAAACAGCCAAATCAGAAGTTAACCCAGTATGCCGCTGGAACAAATGGCCTAGTTTATCAAATGGCTATTAGCGAATTACCCCAGCTGAATTCTGAAGAGCTATATTTATTGCCGCTCTTGACCCAGTTAATGACAGAAGTTGGCAACAACGGACAAAACTACTTAGAAGTTCAACGCCAGCAGTCCGCTATTTGTGGAGGCATAGGCGTATCTTTTAGCCTAAGAGGCACTCCGCAAAATGCCCAAGATATTCGCGGATATCTAATGAGTACCTCCAAAGCACTATATAGAAATCAGGCCGCTATGACGGATCTGATGTCTAACACGTTAGACAGTTGCCGCTTAGATGAGTCCGAACGTATCCGCGAACTCATTGCTCAAACACGTGCTCGAAGCGATAGCAGTATTACGGGTAGTGGCCATGCTTTGGCTATGCTTGCCGCCGCGCAAAACTTTTCTCCAGTAAGTCGGCTCAATCAGTTCACCGGCGGGTTAGATGGTATTCAATCTCTGCGCTCTCTAGACGACAGGATTAACCAATCTGATGAACTAGACGCTCTATTGGCGTCCCTGAAAAACCTGCATCAGAAGCTAGCCAATCAGGATCGCGAGTGGGTCATTATTTCCGAAAAAGACCAATTAGATGCATTTGCAGACAACTTAACACCGAGGCTAGAAAAACAATCCGAGCCAGCGCTATCCCTAAGTATGGAACCTCTCGTACCTTCCTCTTCAGATCAGCTGTGGATCGCTAATACTCAAGTTAATTTCTGTGCCAGAGCCTTTCCCACTGTTACCTCGGCTCATGCAGACGCGCCTGCCCTAACGGTATTGGGCGGACTATTGAGAAACTTGTATCTGCACCCGGCAATTCGGGAGAAAGGCGGTGCATACGGAGGCGGTGCCAGTCAGGATAACAATACTGGTTCTTTTCGCTTTTATTCCTATCGAGACCCTAGGCTTAAAGAAACACTGGAGGATTTTGATACTTCTGTACGGCAGATGTTAAATCAGAATATTGATACCCGACACCTTGAAGAAGCCATTCTTGGCGTTGTCTCGTCGATAGATAAACCCAGCTCTCCAGCAGGAGAAGCCCGGCAAACATTCGTAGCAGAATTGTTCGGCCGCACCAGACAAGTCAGAGAGGACTTTAGGACTCGTATTCTGGAACTAAATATGGACGACCTACATAGGGTGACTGAAACCTACCTTAGACCTGAAAAGCAATCGACAGCAGTAGTCACATACGCCGAAAATGAGCATCTTGCGCCTGAGCTTGGGCTCGAGATCAAAAATCTCTGAGGCAACAATTGGCACCCAAATCGGACACCATATTCCAGTCGCCCTTCGAAGATATCTCCGACTTCAGATTTGATTCCGGCGTAGTCGAAGTTTTTGAGGATATGATCGAAAGATCGGTACCAGGCTACTCTGCCATTCTCGGTATGACTGGAGAGCTTTCACAACAATTCGCACAAGCAAATACCTACATCTATGATTTGGGCTGCTCGCTGGGCGGTAGCAGTCTCAGCATGGCTCAAAGAAGCTTGCCAGAGGGCGTATCAATAATGGCATTAGATAACTCTGAAGCCATGATTCGGGGCTTGCAGAAAAAGCTCGACCAAATTGAAACGCTTAAGGTTCCAGTCAATCTGCGCCAAGAAGATATTTGTACTACAGACTTCCAAGCATGCAGTTTTATTGTTCTTAACTTTACCCTCCAATTCATCCAACCGGATGTGCGCTCCGATCTAATTGAAAACATATATGAAGCGTTGGCACCCGGTGGGGCATTATTACTCTCAGAAAAAATAAAATTTGAAGATGAGATTACCGACAACCTGGTAATTGACCTTCACCACAAATTCAAAAAATCTATGGGCTATAGCGACCTTGAAATAGCCCAAAAGCGTACTGCCATCGAAAACATATTGTTACCAGAAACCACCCTTACACATCACGAAAGACTAGAGCATGCTGGCTTTTCTCAGGTAACCACCTGGTTTCAATGCTTTAATTTCTGCTCATTTTTGGCTGTTAAGCCAAAATAGCCTAACCGCCCAAGTTTGCATTTCTATAGTCAGCAATATAATCTCAGCCACGATATATTTAGGTTGCAGTAGATATCACTAACTAATTCAACTACGGGCGGATATAGTATGTTAGACAAATTAGATGGGATGGAAAATAACGATAAGGTCTTACTTATTGGACGTGTACTAATAGCGGCGGTCTTCTTTTTTGGGGCATTAAACTGGCTTTTCACCATGAGTCCACCTATCGGATTCATAGCTTCGAAAGGCTTACCAGCAGCGGCTTTATTAGGATGGATTGCCTTGGTATTTAAACTAGGTGGTTCGGTAATGGTTATCCTAGGCTTTAAAACCAGACTGGCTGTGTTGATGCTATTGGTCTTTACCTTGATTACTGCCTTTCTCTTCCAATTTCCCGATTCGTTCTGGCCATTAGGCGGTACCTTTATGAAGGAACTTTCTATGATTGGCGGTTTATTAGTGCTTATGACTACGGGACCAGGAAAGTATAGTTTGGACGCCAAAAATGGCGGCTCCTAAAACTGATGCAATACGTTAATAAAAAGGGGCTATTGCCCCTTTTTATTTGCCTGTTGTTTCTAGTCTTATTACGACCTATAGCATCTTTGAAGCTTGGGCTGCACTCCTATCAATTAGGGAGCTAATATCGCGTTCGCAAAGCCACAGAAGCATTCACGAGAGGCACCATATGCCAGAAGAAAGATCAAACTCCGATAACGACCAGCAATCAGGACCAAGTCTCTCCAGAATTATTCGGAGTACGCTAGCCGGGGCAATTGGAGTTCAAAGTAATAAAAATAGGGAAGAAGATTTTAAGAATGGCAACATTTGGGTCTATGTTGTTTCTGGTATTATCTTCACTGCACTGTTTATTCTAACCATAACCACTGTAGTGAAAATTGCGCTTTCCACATCCTAGCTGGGCATTGGCCCATAAAAAAAGCAGCCAACCAGCTGCCTTTTTTATGGGTTACTAAAAAGTATTCCCGGTATCTATAGAACAGCAGCGAAAAACGCCAACAGTCCGCCGGTATATACGTAATTAATGCCTACTAATACGGCTAGAGTCAAAACTGCGAATGCGGCTATGGCGTCAGCCTTTTCATTTACTGCGCGCTCTTGATCTTGTGAATCGAGCTCTTGAGAGTCGGTCATACTATCTGTTCTCCGAGAGGTGTTTTGCGGGCTTTATTTTAGCAGATCGTTCGGGGGAAAGTAGCCCTTTTCAGATCAATATGACCACTATTAAAGACTGCCGTAATAATTTTGATAATGTTGCAATAGAAGGGGTACGATCTTTTTAAGCGTTTTACCTCGGTTGGAGACCTTCCATATCAAATAATTGGCTTCTTCACTGGATTGAACTTCGGTCTGAAGTTCAATCAATTGCCCAGATTCAATATATGGATTGGCAACCAAACGAGGTAAAAAACCAACCCCAACTCCAGCCAATTGCGCCCAGACTTTGTGGTTGATGGACTGCACATAGCAATAGGAGTTGCTCTTCAAAAACTGGTTCGATCTAGGTATTTCCGTAATCGAAGAATCATGCACAACAACCAGTCGCTCCTGCGAAATACGCTCGGCTGACAAAGGCTGTTTTAGCTCTTTCGCCAATACATGAGAAGGTGCAACCGTAAAAACCATTTCTAAAGCAGGCATAAGCTCCGATCGGTAACCCTGGTGGCTAGGCACCGGCCCTAATCCACCGATGAAGAGGTCCACCCTGTCATTAGAAATTAACTCCCACCCGCCTCCGAGAGTTTCCTCACGAACATCTAGCTCAACTTCGGGGCTGTTTTCGAGAAATTGGCTGAAAGCAGTAAAAAGCGGCCGAGTTTCATAAGCTGACTCCACGGCAATCTTAATTCTAGGTTCCCAGCCGGTGGCTACTTCTCGGGTTTGATCTACCAGATTTTTGGCCAAAACCAACAGTTGCCGTCCGTTATCGAGTAGGAATTTGCCTGCGGGCGTTAAAACCGACCTTCGGCCAACTCGCTGAAACAAAGTAACGCCTAGACCCGCTTCAAGCTTTTGTACAGTATAAGAAACTGCGGAGGTAACTCGATCCAACTCTTTGGCAGCAGCGGCATAGGAGCCTCTGCGATCAATTGCATCCAATATTTGAAGCGCTTCTAGACTAATATCTGGTTCAGGCATGGGTTTTTATTCCCTTGGCTCAGGACTGTTCAGTAAATTTGTTAAATTTGATAAAAATTGACTCCTTATGCATCCGATTACAAGATTTTATTCTGTAGCTTTATTTAAATTAGTTACTCTCGGGGCTATTTTACTTGGTTCAACTTTTCTGAAGAGCTTTTACCAAAAAGCAGGTACTCAATGGAAAAGTACAAAAAATTGGAAAGTTTTGTGCCATCTCAGCCCACCCGTGACGGTGATAGCGTGCAGATTCAACGCATAGGCGGACAACAGCTAAACACCCTGTTGGCACCCTACTTGATGCTGGACGAAATGCGCTCAGATGATGCCGCCGACTATATTGGTGGATTTCCTTCCCATCCACACCGCGGGTTTGAGACCATCATCTATATGATTACTGGCCGTATGTGCCACAGAGACCATATGGGTAATGAGAGTCTAATCGTAAGTGGGGGCGTACCATGGATGACCGCAGCAAAAGGTGTAATCCATTCTGAAATGCCTGAACAGGAAGAAGGTTTACTGCACGGATTTCAGCTTTGGTTAAACCTACCGGCTGCAGAGAAACTCAAGCCGTCCGCATACCAGGATATTCAGCGCGAAGATATTCCCGAGATCCTCACGGGTAACGGATCTGTATTGCGAGTTATAGCTGGAAATATTGATATTGATGGCAAAGCCGCTAGTGGTCCCATGTCAGGATTGACTACTGAACCGGTAATTATCGATGCCGCATTGCCGGCTAACTCGGAGTTGAAGCTAGCTATACCCTCATCACACAGGACTTTGGTATACGCCTTTGGTGGCGATTTTGAGCAAATACCCTATAGCCATATGGGTTTCTATGGCCAAGGTGGCTCACTACAACTCTCCACCAATGGGGAACCTGCGCGAGCATTAATATTAGCAGGCAACCCGATAAAGGAACCTATAATTCAGCATGAGCCATTTTTCATGAATACCGTTGAAGAAATACACCAGGCGATAAATGACTATCAAACCGGCGCATTAGTTATATAGATCAATAACTTAACAATAGGCACGGATGCCATGGACTTGATATCAGGAGAGCAAAGGAGCGCTGAATCACAATTTTGCATTATCGCTAGAAATTGACCTACATTTTCTCCAAATGTACAAAACATAGAGCACTAGGCCATGTTAGTCTGCCCGAAAATTCTATAGACGCAGAAATATGTACCCATTCTTAAGAGTCGCTTACACCTTAAACTGCGCAAAATCGCGCTCAGCTTTAAGCCTTAATGATGTTGGGGTTTTACCCGCATCGGTGCATCTAGCTGATCTAGATTTGTATGCCGAGATGAACAACGCCCGCTACCTCAATGTTATGGAAATGGGCCGTTGGGATATTAGCGTTCGCACTGGGCTAATGAAGATAATTCGGAAAAATAATTGGGGCTTTACTGTTGCCGGATGCAGCATCCGCTATCGAAAACGGCTAACAGCCTTTCAAAAATTCGAAGTACATACAAGCGTCGCTGGTATTGATGAACGATGGTTTTTTATGGAACAGAATATCTTTCACAATGGAGTGCAACATGCGGGTGCACTATTTCGCACAGCGGTTACATCTAAACAGGGATTAGTACCTATCAAAAAAGTATTTGAAGAGATGGGTATGGTTTGGCAGCCGAAAATGCCGGACTGGGTGTTCGAATGGGACAAATCAGACGTAAACCGACCCTGGAAATAGCGTGCCTATATTAGCTAACGCACTTTCCCTCGGGAGAAAGAGTAAAAAGCGGCAATAAGGGCGTAGAAAAAGGAGAGACCTAAAGCAATATGAATAGCAGATAGCAATTGATCGTAGTTACTGGGCTCAATCAATGCGTCCCCCATCCGGATAGCAATAATCATCATCACCACACCCATGCCAATCATATTTCCTAAAGTGCGTGACAAATTAAGAATTGCCGATGCAATGCCTAAACCTGCGCTTGTGAGGCTGCCAAGCGCAGCGTTATTGTTCGGTGTGGTGAAAAACCCAAAGCCAATGCCAATAAAAATCTGCGATACGACTACATATGAATTGGGCGTATCAAAACCTATACGGAGCAGAAGTGCGAAGCCAATCGCAACACTAATGCATCCAAAACTTGTTAAAAGCCTGGGTTCATAGCGATCGGACAAGTGACCGGTCACCGGCGATAAAATCGCCATCATCACAGCCTGCACAATCAAAAATTGACCCGCCATAGTGGGCGAAATCCCTTTGATATATTGCAAATAGAGACTCAATAAAAAGGTAATAGGGAATGTTGCTGAATAGAGCAAGAATGCTGAAATTAGTGAGTATGAAAATACCCGATTAGCCCTTAAAGCGGCAACTCGAACCAGGGGTTGCTCGGCCTTACTCTGATTGCGGATAAATAGGTAAGCCAAGCCACAGGAAAATGCCAATGATGTAGCGCCAAACCAACTGGGCATCATTGAAAGCCCTAGTAAAACCAAAAGTGCCCAACTGGCAAAAATCAAAGACCCGACCCAATCAAAGCGTAATTCCGCATCAGATTTCCAATCTCCTTTTAGTTTCCAAATAGTCAATACAACCACAAAGATCGCTAGCGGAAGGTGGAATACAAAAACGCTGCGCCAACCAAAGTGCTCTGTGAAAAATCCCCCCAGCAAGGGCCCCGTGGTCAAACCAATATACGTAGCGGTAGCGACATAACCGAGGGCAGCGCCGCGCCGCGCCGGAGGCATAACCGCGGTAACAATAGCCATTCCCGTACCCATGGTCTGAGCAGCACCAATTCCCTGCAATACGCGGCATCCTATAAGCACATATATATTTGGTGCCATGGAGGCAAGTAAAGAACCCAAGCTCAGAATAATTATGCCGCGCAAAAAGGTGCGCTTTCGACCATACATATCCGATAGCTTTCCAAATGGGAGCATCAGAACCACGGTAGTAAACAAAAAAGCGGTAGGAATCCAGCTTACCAATACAGCATCGGCCTGAAGATCATTGGCGATACTGGGGATTGCCACCATCACTGAAGACAATATTAATGGGTTCAAAAAGGAACCTATACAAACCACTATTAGCGCTACTCGCTGCGCTGCGGGGTTGTCCTGATAGTAAGCGTTGGTATTGAAGTATGACAAAGCTATGGCTGGATAAAAATGAGCTAGGATTCTAACAGATCGCTAGGTGCGCATACCCTGAAAAATCTAAGGGAGACAAGAAAACACCGGCCGCATATAATTGATAACGTCAACTATATTCCATAAAGATGTATCGCTTATGAAAAAGGATGCTCAACCAGAAGGCCTATTTAGGCTAATGTATAACTTCAAAAAGGCCATGCTTAAAAACCTGGCCAAAGAAGCGTTGCATGTGGCACCTATGCATATACGGTCGCTGCACCTAATTCAAAGTAATGAAAACTGTACAGCAGCAAATATGGCTCAGGTAATGGAAAGGGATAAATCTCAAATTACTCGTCTTATTAACGACTTAATCGGTCAGAAGCTCATCACTAAAGTACCCAACCCTAAAGATAAACGCAGCCAATACCTGAGCCTTACAAATCATGGCGAAAACGTATTGAAAGAAATGCAGAAGATCGTTGAGAAAATACATGGTGAAATGCATCAGGGAATCGACGCAAAAGATATTGAGAGTTTTTATCGAACCGCTGCTGCCATGACGGACAATCTTTGCCAACAGAATAATGAGTATTTGAATCCCTACAACTCGAAGATTCATTAGGTTTACCTAGGCTTTTTAATGTGAATAAATGAAAAGACCGGTAGCAAATTTGCCTAATTTTTATATAATCGACTGCGTGCAGCCCATTAGTTTCTCATTTTGGCAAAACATGAATATTAGACGTCACTCACTAAGGTTTTTACTAGCGCTTTCTATAGCGCTGGCCTCGGTGAGTTCGGCTGCGCATATACATATCGATGTACATTCAAATACCGATCAGGTTAAGCAATGTCTAATATGCCATCAACTTCAATTTAATGAGCAAGCGCAGCCCCTCTCTCTGGATCTGCCTGAAGAAGACAGGCTAACCTACCAAACTAGTTTTGTTACCTCTAGCGCCTCAACAGCGCCCCTTCAACCGCCCGCAAGAGGGCCTCCAGTAGTTTCCTAAGATAGAACTGGGCCTAGATGGCCACTTTATATTTATTCCGTGCTGCGAATCACCGATCCAGCACCATTTATCTTATTGGAAGCTCTTATGAAATTTTATATTCCGGCACTCTCTAGTGCTTTGACATGTGGTATTTTTGCATTGGCATCAGTGCCACTTCACGCTCAACCAGAAATCGAAGAAACCATAGTAACCGCTTCACCCCACTCAAAAACCGCCGCTGAAGTTGCCGGTTCTTTGAACATTCTCAGTCAAGAACAATTGCAAAGAGAAGTTGGCTCAACCCTCGGCGATAGTTTGAAAAATCAGATCGGTGTGCATTCCTCATCTTTCGGGCCGGGAGTCGGCGTACCCGTAATACGCGGGCAAAGTGGCAAGAGAGTTGAAGTATTGCAAAACAGTACAACCGTGGCAGACGTATCAGACACAAGCGCTGACCACGCTGTGGCAAGCGAGGCTCTGTTGGCAGACCGTATTGAAATACTAAGAGGCCCTGCCACATTGCGCTATGGCGCCGGAGCTATCGGAGGCGTCATTAATGTCATCGACAATCGTATCCATACACAGCAGTTCGAAGGAATAGCAGCGTCCTTAGAAACTCGCTACAACGGCAACAGTAACGAAAAGGTTGCCGTTGGACGGATCGATGCAGGACTGGACCAATGGGTATTGCATTTGGATGCGTTAACGCGAAGTAGCGGCGAGGTGAAAATCCCCGGATTAGCCAATCTAGATGCTGATGATCTTGACGAAACCACATACGGTTATATCGAAAACTCCGACAGTGCATCTGATGCTTTTAGCCTGGGTTTGTCTTGGATCGGTGATTCCATATTGACAGGGTTAAGCATTAGCCAGGTCGATAATAATTACGGAATTCCGAGCGGCGGGCACGCCCACGAAGAAGATCATGCCGGTCACGGAGCTGGGCCTGAACCCGAACCTGAAGAAAGTATTTTTACCCGCATTGATATGGAGCAGACTCAGTATCAGGGAATGCTGGTTGTTAAAGATATTGATGGTCCCCTCAGTCAATTGAATATCAATTTGAACCACACCAACTACGCCCACAACGAGATCGAAATTGAGGGTTCCGAATCAGAAATAGGTACACGCTTTGACGTAAGCGGAACCGAGTTCAGAGGAGAGTTAATCCATGATCAGCTCGGCGGCTGGATCGGCGCAATTGGCCTGCAGCTCAGCGACCGAGATTTTAATGCTGTTGGAGAAGAGGCATTTGTTCCGGCGTCAAACACCAACCGAGTTGGTCTCTACCTGCTCGAAGAAACTTATTTTGGAGCCGGTGTTCTCGAGCTAGGGGCACGCCTCGACCAGCAAAGTATAGACACCGGAAACTTAGCAGATATAACACATGATAGTTTCAACTTTAGCGCAATCTACCTTATTCCCTTTGGCGATAACCAAAGGTTTGGAGCGGTATTCAGCCGATCAGAACGCGCTCCAGTAGCTGAAGAGCTGCTATCTGACGGTGAACATATCGCGACCAATACCTATGAAATTGGCAGTCCGAGTTTGACCAATGAATCATCCTTTAACGCTGAACTTACCTGGGTACTTGAGCCTGATCAAAACGCTAGGATTCTGCCCGGACTTAGTGCACGAGCTAGTTTGTTTTACTCGAATTTTTCCAACTACATTTATGAAATGGATACCGAGTTGCGCTTTAGCCACGACCTAGAAGATTCTGGATTAACTGGTCTAAGCAGTTGTTCGGGAAGCATTGTCGATTTCGAAAATAACCAAGAGGAATTTGATGAATCAGTTGAATGCTTTCTCTATGTGCAAGAAGACGCAATATTTAGTGGAATCGAAGCTGAGTTGGAGCTACCTTTTACAGACAATCATGGTGCCCGCCTCTGGGGAGATTATGTGCGCGCGGAATTTTCTCAAAGCGGTGACGTCCCTAGAATGCCACCCGCCCGCATAGGGGCAAGCTGGGACTACAGCTACGAATTTTGGAGCACGCAGTTAAGCCTTACTCATGCCTTTGATCAAAACCGACCGGGAGAAGGTCAAACAGAAACAGAGGGTTATACTCGATTGGACGCCTACATAGGCTGGAATGCAAAACCTTTCACTTTGTTCGCAAAAGCAACCAACTTGACTGACGAAGATATTAGAAACTCCACAAGCTTCTTACGCCAATTGGCGCCAGAGGCAGGTAGAGCCTTTACCTTGGGCGCGCGTTACCACTTTTAAGATAGAACAAAAAAGGGCGTGGCTATTTATCAATTGCCACGCCCTTTTCTAATTGTATTTTAGTTTATAGGTCTAAACAGGCTAGACCAGAAACCTGTTTCTTGGTCTGAATCTAACGCTGCTTCATAGCTATCTTTCAACGCTTCCCAATCGTTTACCTTTTGGCGAAAATTCGGATCAGCTCGAAAAAGCTCAGCGATTTTTTGATCGACCTCCTCAATGTGATGTTCAATATCATCGAACGAGCTCATGGTGCTGCCGGTACCGAATCCCAATAGATAATCTTCGGTAGCTTGCTCCTCCTGCTCTCGTACATATCGGGAATCACAGATACGGACACTTCTATGAACGTTGATAGGGTCAAAGCCGTCTTTAAAGGGTCTTTCCAGCTTACAAATTATTTCGTAATCGGTGCCTGCATAAACTTCGTTAAATAGATCGAAGGCGACGTCCTGGGCCTCTACCATCTGATTTTTCATAGCACGCAAAGAGATCTCAGCAGTAACCAGTATCTCCTCTATAGAATCAGATCTATCGGTGTCTTGAGCCAGGCTGCCGGAACTCAATAAAATTGATAGGGTGGTAGCTAGAAGTAAAGTAACTAGGCCTACTGAGTTTTTACTCACAAGATTACGTAATGCCATGAAAATCTCCAAAAATTGAATAACCGAAGTCTAGAGATCAATTGTGCAGCCCCTGTGCGCCTAACATTCCTGTAATCTTAAGTTTGTTTATCCAATTCGCGAGAAACCTCTCGGTTCTAGTCCTGCCAGCCAAATTCGGAAAGCGGCACCTTGCCTTTTCGAAATAGGATGCCCTCCTCTTCTAACCGATAGCGTTGTGTTTTATAAGCTTTTGTATCTGGCGGAAATGCGATTTCTCCCTGCCCATTGATAACCCTATGCCAGGGTAAAGAAGTATCTTTAGGGAGTTTTTTCAGAGTAGAGCCAACGTATCGCGCGCGATTCGGGTAACCGGTTAATCGCGCGATCTGGCCATAGGTCGTAACCTTGCCTTCAGGTATTGAAGCAATGATCTGCCATATCATTTCATTGATATTTAGATCAGACATTAGATCTATCTGGCCCTAAAACCAGTTAGAGACTGGTTCCAGCTGGATGTCCGGCCTCTTCGATAGCGCGCGCCACTTCCGGTGGCATATAATTTTCGTCGTGCTTGGCAAGTACTTGTTCGGCGGTTACCACCATATCGCTACCCAAACTGCCGATAGCGATAATGCCCTCCCCTTCGGCAAATAGGTCCGGCAATATTCCGGTGTAGCGAATCGTTACATAACCTGTGTAATCCGTCACTTGGAACTCAGCCGCTAAGCTATCGGGGTCCCGTTTAACACTACCCGGAACCACTAAGCCGCCAGCGCGAATCTTAACGCCCTGCTCTACTTCACCTGCAACTATCTGCGCTGGGCTATAGAAGAGATTAAGGTTTTCCTGCAAGGCAAGCAGCGCTATGGCCATAGTGGTGCCGACACCGACAACCAACAAAACAACCAACTGCAATCTGCGTTTACGTATGGGTCTCATCTAAGGGCTAACTCTCAATTCTCATTTCTACTCTTAATCCACACTAGGGGGCTGATTTTCAGCATCGGCACGACGCCAATATCTTCGTGCGGATTCTAGCACCTGACGACGTCGCATTACGGGGCTAATTAGGTTCCAAATGATTACCATCAAGAAACAAGCATAGGCCATCCAGACGAAGGTCCCGTGGCCACCCATAGCGATAAAATCTGCAAATGAATCAAAGTACATTTTTCTTCTCCAGATATTCACGCACCCAAGCCGTTCGCTTTTCTCGTTCAAGTACTTCACTGCGCATACGAACCAAAACGGCAAAAGCAAAAAATAAGTAAAAACCAACCAACATAATCAAACCCGGCACCCACATTTCCGCGGCCATGCTTGGCGCTTCCGTAAGCTTGAAGGTTGCCGGCTGATGCAGAGTTTTCCACCAATTAACCGAGAACTTAATAATTGGGAGGTTGACGATACCCACTAGGCAAGCGATGGCAGTAGCTTTATACGCTGTATCGCGATTCTCTATAGATTGATACAGAGAAATTATGCCCAGATAGATAAAAAATTGGATTAGAGTCGACGTTAGACGGGCATCCCACACCCACCAGGTTCCCCAGGTTGGCTTGCCCCATATTGCTCCAGTTACCAGTGCCAGAAGTGTGATCGAAGCCCCTATGGGCGCAGCCACCTGTACAAATATATGAGCCAGTTTCATCCGCCACACCAGCCCTACGACCGCAGATATAGCCATAGCCATAAAGATGCTCTGAGCCAAGATTGCTGACGGCACGTGAATATAGAAGATTCGAAAACTATTGCCCTGTTTAATATCTTCTGGTGCAAAAGCCAAACCCCAGACGGTGCCAACCACCAGCAAGATCAGACATAAGAAACCAAACCAGAGTACAAGAGCTTCAGTCTTTTGAAAAAACCACTTGGGAGATCCCCATTTGTGAAACCAGGTCCAATTCAACTAATTTCTCCTACCTGAGTAATAAGCGGCCTTTGCGCAAATGAGATTTTGCTCTCAGAGAAGGCAAAAGCGCACGGAATGCGCGAGTTTATATGGAATAAACGATCAATTGGGTACGTTTTTACCAAAAGTAGTCGCCTTTAAGCGACGCCCTATGAGAGTAAAAGATCATTTGCGCAGAGGTCTCTTAACTTCCATAAATATTCGCTCGTAGACTCAATGCCGCAGTAATGGGCGCAAGGGTCGCCATTAGTACCAATATAGCGCCTAGCCAAAGTAACTGCGCGGCCGGCACTGTGCCTTCCGCTGCCATTAAGGGTGCTGTAGATCCAAAAATAAGTATAGGCACATACAAAGGCATTACTAACAATGCCAAGACGATATTCCCTCGACGAATTTTAACCGTTAAAGCAGCACCAATTGCACCGATCAAACTGAGTATGGGCGTACCGATAAGTAGGCCAACTATCAAGCTCAGATAACTCTCGGATGGCATGTAAAGCATCATTGCCAATAGGGGCGACAGAATTACCAGGGGCAATCCGGTTAGGCACCAATGAGCTAAGATCTTGAACGCGACTATTTGATAGAAAGGAACTTCAGATAGTTCCATCTGTTCAAGAATGCCGTCGTCGAAATCTTGACGAAACATCTGATCCAAAGAGAGTATTGTCGCCAATACCGCCGCCACCCAAACTATCCCCGATGCCAATGGCGCCAACAACTGAGCATTTGATCCCAATGCCAGTGGAAACATGGCGCAAACCATAACAAAAAATACTACAGGGTTAACCAGCTCACTGCGGCGACGATAGGCCTGCAAAAACTCGTAACGAAAAGCGCCGCCTCTCATCGAGCGGGCTCGCTAAAGGATTCGCCTTTGGATCCAGAGCTAGATTCAGAGTTATAGCCCCAAGGCTTTTGATCTATATCCAAGGTGCGCGATTCACAGTTGGCAAAATCTACCGGCTGATGAGTCGAATAAACCACCGATCCGCCCCGCTGAACAAAATCTTGTATCCAACCACAAAGCATCTCGACGCCTGCGGAATCAAGAGATGCAAAAGGTTCGTCCAATATCCACATTCTGCAATCAACTAATTTTAGTCTCGCCAAAGCAATGCGTCGTTTCTGGCCCGCGGACAATGAACTTGCTAACTCCAATTCGTAACCGGACAAACCAACTTCAGCAACTACCGCAGGCAATTTACTCATATCAGAGCATTGGCTAAGACAGGTATACCAAGAAAGATTTTCCCAGAGAGTTAAATGTGGGCGAATAGCTGCCATGTGACCTAAATAAAGTAGTTCATCTGCGTATTCCAGAGGCGAAGAAAGCTCAATACCGCGCCAGATCAAGGTATCAATCTCCGCGTCAAACATGCCACAAATGGATCTGAGTAAAGTGGTTTTTCCTGCCCCATTAGGACCAGCTAGCTGCACTATCTCGCCGCTTTTAACCGAGAGGTCGTAGCGGTCGAAAAGCAATTTATCACCCCGTTCGCAGGTAATACCCCTGGCGTCTAGCAAAGGGTCTCCGGCCCGAACTGGCGCGCAGGGTGCTGCCAACGCAGCCGAAGAGTTACCCATTTGGATTAGCCTTCATTAACCAACCCTGAATGTGCCGGGAATCGGCTCTTTAACCACTTCCCAGGAAACATTGTCTACGCGAGCGTATCTGGGCCCTTGGGCCACGGTTTTCTGCGCTTCGAGTACATGGTCACGTAAACCCACCAATAGAATTTCTACCCGACCATCTGAGAGGTTCATCGCATGCCCGCCGAGCTGGAATACAGAGGCCTGCTGCTTTACGTGGTTTCGAAACCCAACACCTTGAACATAACCGGAGACAAAACCCCGAACTGCATAATTCATCTACTGACTTTCCCATTCATTCAAATGTGCTTCCATACTTGCTAGGGTTTGAGGGCCCACCAATACATCACGAACAATACCGCCCTGCATAACCACAGTCGTCGGTAGAACTTCTGGTCGCCCGTAACCCAATTCAGGCTGTGGGTCAGGGAGAATGGATGGAATATCCACGCCTAATGTTGCTACATCCATGGCGAGCTGCTCTTCAGTGACCCCATCAAAATTTATTGCGTATACCACAGCTCGGTCAGAAAACTCGTGGGAAAACTCTGCAAGCTCGGGCATTTCAGCGATACAGGGACCACACCAAACCGCCCAGTAATTCAAAAAGACGACTCGATCGTCACCCAAAACATCCGCTTTCCCGCCGCCCAATAATGGATAACCAACTTCTTCAGCTGCGCAACCAGTCAAGACCAATATAACGATTCCAAAGCATACTTTTTTAATATTACTCATCTTTTCCATTTTCTCATTCACGAATTTTCTTCAAAACTAAGCTTTAGTTTAAAGCGTCAGTATCCATGCATTGTCTTAACTAGTCGAAAATACCTTCATGCGAGGTCCTGAACACAATAGAATGCTCGCTAACCTAATTACTAGAGTTCGTATTTTAGTGGCCCAATACAAGATATACCACAATCCTCGCTGTTCTAAATCACGGCAGACGCTTTCCTTGCTTGAAAAAGCCGGAATTCAACCCGAAATTTTGCTCTATTTGGAAAATACTCCCAGCCCGGTAGAACTCGGTGATGTTCTGAGCAGACTGGGTATTTCGGCTAGAGACCTTCTGCGCAAAGGCGAACCAGAATATAAGGAGCTGGGATTGGCAAATTTTGGCTTAAGCGAAGATCAGTTGATTGCGGCAATGTGTGACTACCCCAAACTCATCGAACGACCCATACTCATTAAGGGTAAAGATGCCGTTCTGGGCCGCCCGCCAGAAAATGTTCTAACTCTCATCGATTAGAGGTTCATAAGTGACTCAGATACTAGTGCTTTACTATAGTCGCTTCGGCGCTACTGCGGAGATGGCAGAATTAATCGCTCAGGGAGTGGAGTCCGTTAAAGGCTGTGAAGCCTTGCTACGCACCGTGCCTAGCGTATCCCCAGACAACGCCGCTACTGATGACGAACAGCCCGCACAAGGCCCTATTTATTGCACTGAAGATGACTTGAAAGATTGCGATGGCATTGTGCTCGGCAGCCCAACTCGCTTTGGCAATATGGCCGCGCCACTAAAGTATTTTATAGACGGTACCGGCGCTGCCTGGATGCAAGGCAGCCTGGTTAACAAACCAGCAGCTTGCTTTACCTCTAGCTCCTCCATGCACGGGGGCCAAGAATCTACGCTTCTCTCTATGGCATTGCCCCTATTGCATCACGGAATGCTTTTTTGTGGATTACCATTTACGGAATCTGCGCTTTCAGATACCACATCTGGCGGCACACCTTACGGAGCCTCCCATGTTGCCGGCAGGAAATCAGACAACCCTATCTCTGAGGCGGAATCATCTTTATGCCTAGCCTTGGGCAAAAGAGTATCGGTTATCGGTTCAGCGATGAAGGCAGCAAAATCTTGAAGAGCTTAATCCAAAATAATCAAAGAGCCGCAGATATCGCCCTGAAAGCGTCTTCGTCCATGCTCTTCTTGCTGATACTAAATCTTGTCGTTACCCATATCGTGGTAGGTATCGACCCTGTGTTTCGAATTCTCGTGAGTTGTCTACCTTTAGCGATTTTCATTCCGGGACTATTAAAAGGCCGACGGCGCAGCGCATCAATGCTGTGTTTTGCTTTGCTGCTCTACTTCATCGTTTTTGTGCCCAAACTGTTTGTACCAGGAAACCTGGTTTCCGAAATTCTTTCCACCACACTCACCGCACTTCTATTTATGTCATCAATGATGTTTTCGACCTGGCAATACCGGGCCGACCTCGAAAAAATAGAAATTAATGCTTCTGGAGAACCGACCACATGACCAATTCAGCGATTTCCACATTGAAATCCTTCTTTTCTGGCGTTAGTAAAATATTTTCCATAATTGGAAAAGTAGCTAAAGCATTTATCGCTGTTCTCTTAGTGGTCGGCGTAATCGCCTGGGTTGGCATAATCTCCACTTGGACACAGGGCTCCTCTGTTGATATTCCAGATTCTGGTGCCCTTCGAGTAGAGCTAAATGGTTTTTTAGTTGACGAGCTAAGTTATTCAGACCCGCTAAACAATCTAATCACGGATGATCAGCCATCTGAGCATTTACTGCGTAATGTTATCGATTCGATAGACGCCGCATCAGAAGACGACCGAATTACCAGCATAGTTTTGGTTCTACATGATTTTTCTGGTGGAGGGTCGAGTAAAGTACTCGAATTAGGCGAAGCCATTCAGCGATTTCAAAAGACGGGCAAGCCAGTTTATGCAGCGGCAGATCTCTACACCCAACAGAACTACCTGCTGGCCTCGTTTGCCAACGAAATTTACATAAACCCCTTCGGCGGAGTCGAATTAAAAGGCTTAGGAAGTTACCGTAGTTATTACGGCGAAGCCTTTGACAAGCTAAAGGTGAAATTCCATGTATTCCGAACGGGCGAATTTAAAGACGCCGTAGAGCCCTATATTGAAAACCAGATGTCTGAGGCATCCGCCAGCCAAACTTTGAACTGGCTGGAAGATATATGGCAGGTATACCGTGAAACCATTTCAACCAATCGCGGCATAAGCCTCGATATCATAGACAGGTACTCCAATGAATTTGACCAGCTGATGCTGGAAAACCAAGGTGACGCTGCTCTTGTTGCCGAGCAAAGTGGTTTAGTTGACGGTGTCTATTTTAGGGACCAAGTTCTCAACCGGTTAATCGACCTAGTCGGTAGTAATGAGGATGACAACTTTTATGAACACACCAACTATTTGCCTTACTTATCTCAAGCTGATGAAGATTGGTCCGATGATTCCCCAGTAGTCGGCCTAGTCGTCGCGGCTGGCACCATCCTTGACGGTAGCCAATCTGCCGGAAGCATCGGCGGAGACAGCCTTGCGGCAAAATTGCGCGACATGCGTGACACCGAAAATTTAGCGGCATTGGTGGTACGTATCGACAGCCCCGGAGGCAGTGCCTTTGCTTCAGATATCATTCGCAGAGAGCTGGCTCTATTTGCAGATGAAGGAGTACCGATTGTAATTTCCATGGGTTCACTCGCGGCATCTGGAGGCTATTGGATATCTATGCCAGCTGAGGAAATCTGGGCTACTCCCACCACACTGACCGGCAGTATTGGCGTATTTGGGATTATACCTACCATTGACGAAATACTTGAGACCGTTGGCATTCGCAGGGACGGTGTTGGAACTGGCCCTCTCGCTAGCTCTTTTATTTTAGGCCTACCCATGAGCGATCAGGTTGCACAGATTATTCAGTCTAGTGTTGATCATATTTACGATGAGTTTCTGGCACTGGTTTCCGACAGCCGCGATATTTCAATTACCGGTCTCGATGAGATTGCCCAAGGAAGAGTTTGGACCGGTAGCCAAGCATTGGGCTTGGGATTAGTTGATCAATTGGGTTCACTTCAAGATGCGATTAGTTCTGCTGCCGAAATTGCCGGTGTATCTGATAACTTCCAACTCTATGAGATAACTCCACAACTAAGTTTTGCGGAGTACGTTACTAAGATGATTGTCGACTCTGTCTCCGGGTATATGCCGATACAAAACCATACTGGCATCGCATCTGCCCTCGCATCTTACTGGGCGGATTTTCAATCAAATTCGACTGAACTCTCCATTTTGACGAATGACCCTGGTCACCAATATCTGTTTTGTGGCAGCTGCCAGAATGCTGATCCAGTTACCCAACCTTAAGTCCCACTGGAGGATTGGTTCAAAATGACAAAAGTCTATGGCATCAGCAATTGCGATACGGTGAGCAAAGCCAAAAAGTGGCTCGCACAGGCTGGCATTGACTACTCCTTTGTTGATTTTCGCAAAGATGGCCTCACATCTCAGCAGGTAGCGAATTGGGCAGAGGCCGTCGGAATTGACCTTTTGCTGAACAGGCGCGGAACAACCTGGCGTAAACTTAGCGATGAGCAAAAAGCTCTGGATAGTGCCGCCAAACTAATAGAATTAATGACTGAATATCCAGCCTTGATAAAACGACCGGTGCTGGAAACTAAGAATCGAATTGAAGTCGGGTTTAAGCCCGACTTTTATGAAGATATATTTTCTTCCAAATAATATTCTCATCATAGGACAGATAAATGAGTACCTGTTACAGCCTTGCTATAGGCAGCGGCACCCTAAATAAAAATAACGAGTTACTTGAAGTCTGGTACCCCAAGCCCTTGTTAAACCCTGAGCAAAAACTGGTTGATCTGGTTTCGAATACTGCGGGGCATACCACCACACGGCTTACGGATTCTCAGCTTTCGATACTAGTCGATGAACTAGAAAAAGTAGGCTATTCTGAGCAAGCTGCAATCGCCAATGGCATGATCGGCGGTGCACGTGCGTCAATACTATGTATATTGGAAGAGGACGCTGCGCCTTCCGACGTTCCTTCTGCCTATCTCAAACTCCATTTGCTCTCACACCGACTAGTCAAACCCCATGGCACTAAATTAGATGGTGTGTTTGGCGTACTTCCAAACCTTGCATGGACCTCAGAAGGCGCTATTGATCAAAGCGAACTGGTTGAGCGTCAGCTAGCGGCTCGTCATGAAGGCCGGGCGCTTCAGGTGAACTGCGTAGATAAGTTTCCCAAAATGGCAGACTACGTTGTGCCTTCCGGCGTCCGCGTTGCAGATACATCGAGAGTCCGCCTGGGCGCTTATTTAGGTGAAGGCACTACAATAATGCACGAAGGGTTTGTGAACTTTAATGCCGGTACCGAAGGCCCGAATATGATTGAAGGCCGCATTTCTGCGGGCGTATTTGTGGGTAAAGGATCAGACTTAGGTGGTGGTTGTTCTACGATGGGCACCCTCTCTGGTGGCGGCAATGTAGTTATCTCCGTTGGTGAAAACTGCCTGGTCGGAGCCAATGCAGGCATAGGCATTCCTCTAGGCGATCGTTGCACTGTTGAGGCAGGTCTGTATATTACCGCCGGAACTAAGCTGAGCATGCTTGATGATGCTGGTAATGAGGCTGGGACCGCCAAAGCCGCAGACTTGGCTGGCAATTCAGACTTATTATTTCGCCGCAACTCATTAACTGGTGCTATACAGTGCTTGACCAATAAGTCCGCGATCGAATTGAATGATGAACTACACCGACACAACTAAATCAGCCCAACTGATTTTCACCACATAAAGGCCGGTAAATACAATGAAACTTCTGGTACGCAATATCGCCCGTAGCATTTCCGAATCTGACCTTCTAACGCTTTTTGAAATGTATGGCACCGTTCAGTCCTGCGATATAGTAATGGATGCCGAAACAGGTGAGTCAAAGGGTTTTGGATTTGTTCAAATGCCGAAATCTGGTGAAGCCAAAATAGCTGCAAAAGAGCTTAATGGCATGGAGCTGGACGACAGTAAACTGCGTGTAAAAAAAGCGGATCTTCCCAAACAGAAAAAATGACAGCAAGTACTGACAACATAAACAAACCGGTCGACCCCATGCATGGGGTGACGCTAAAGATGATTGTCGAGAAGCTAGAACAGAGGTACGGCTGGCAAGAACTCGGTAGCCAAATAAAGATCAATTGCTTTATAAGCGATCCGAGCGTCGCTTCCAGTCTTAAGTTTTTGCGCAGAACCCCTTGGGCTCGAGAAAAAGTAGAGGCCCTCTATTTAGAAACCAATTGGTCGACTAACGGCGATATCTGGGGCAACTAGGCTCAGTACGGACTATTCATGGCGATTAAAGCGACCATATTTAAGTGTGAATTAGTCATTAGCGATCTGATTCGGCACTACTACCAAACCCACAACCTGACTCTGGCGCGGCACCCATCGGAAACTGATGAACGCATGATGCTTCGCATTTTAATATTTGCGCTAAACGCCCATGAATTACTAGAAATGACCAAGGGAATTTCTACGGATGGAGAGCCTGACCTCTGGCAGAAATCACTAAGTGGAGAGATCCACCACTGGATAGAGCTCGGTCAACCAGATGAACGCAGGCTAAGACAAGCCAGCGGTAGATCAAAGGCTGTCACCCTGCTTACCTATGGCGGCAACGCTCCTCAAATTTGGTGGCAGCAGAACAAAGCGAAGTTGTCCAATATCAAAAACCTAAGCGTGTGGAATATAGACGAACAGCAATCAAAAGCGTTGGCGGACATAGCCGAACGCAGTATGCGCATTCAAGTAATGCTGGATACCGATCAAATTTCTATCAGCTCAGAAAATCACGCATTGGAAATTAGCCTAGAGCAATATCAGTGACGGCGGATATAATTTCCTTTAAGAAAGAGAAAAAGAAGCGAGCCAAAAACCTCGGTTTGTGCCAGCACGGCTTTCATAAGTGGGAGATTTACCAAAAAAAGCAGTTTGATTCTAAAGAAGGAAAGCTGGTTACGGTATATCGCTGTGCGAAGTGTCCGGCTCAAAAAGTAAAAAGCATCTAAATTAGTCCGGGTACTTATCCGAACACAGCTCACCACCAGCCCCCCAGTTTTCTTTATTGACTTCATCTATCACCACATAAATAGATTCGACCCCGCACCCCGTAATACGCGCCATCTCATTGGAGAAACTCTCTACCAGTTCGGCTTTCTGGGCTTTGGTTCGACCTTGCCACATTTCCACTCGGATAATTGGCATCAATCTCTCTCCCGATTAACAAAGTAATTTACGAATACGTAGGACATAACACCAGAAAATGCAGCAGCATTTCCACCAAAGAACTGCGCTACGGGCCACATAGACGCGTCCATCTCTTCGAACGGAATCACATAAACGCTGTAGAGAAGCACTGCTAGTACAGAAAACCAAGGCACAAGCCCAGCAACAAAAACGGCCCATTTCTTCTTGATAAAGAATGCGCATAGAAAGCCAAATACCGCGGACGGCACTAATAAAATTAGCCAAATACTCATATCATTATCCTTTTACTATCACTTAAAAAGCGCTTGGGAATCATCAAATTTCGTCCGATATCCAAGTCGCCAACGATCTACCAATGGCATTTGGCGATACTTCTTGCACATAGTGACCACCAAATACGGCAACCTCTGTCTGATTCTTGAAACTACGAGTATTTTCAAGCATTACGGCCTCTATACCCTGAGTAGGCTCGCGCCTAAAAAACAGTTTAGGGATATCCGTGACAGCCATCCACTGAGCAACCTCAATCCATACATCTTTCATTGCTTCTGGCATTCCGCCAAAAGGTATTAACCTCGGCCAGGTAATAGTTGCTCTGCGGCTCTCGCCAGAAACAGAAAATGGCCGTCTATATTCAGCCCTATCTGCATCACTTAAATAATCGCCCAATTCATCAATCATGGTCTCCACAAAAAGATTGTCATTTAGAACAGCCTGTTCACCCTCTGCGGTGCGCAGAAAAGCGAACTCTTCCGGTGGTGGTGGAAGTTGCATTGATGCCGGGTGCATCAGTGGTGCCATATAAGAAATGCCGGCAACTTTTGATGCGTTATTTTTTGCCCAATCAAATCCCAATGTTGAGCCCCAATCATGCACAACCAGAGTGACCTTTTCTTCAAAGTCCATCTTTTCCATAAACTCGAAAAGGTATTTCCGCGTATCTTCGTATCCGTAATCCCCCGGCCCACTGGAGGCGTAACGTCCCGAGTCACCTAAACCAATAAGGTCAGGGGCAATGCATCGGCCAATTCCCTGAACATGGGGAATAATATTGCGCCAAAGATAGGATGAGGTCGGATTGCCATGTAAAAACACTATCGGTCGACCCTCTCCCTTCTCGATGTAGGCCATTTCCATATCCAATACAGTGATACGCTTTTTCTGCTGAGCCCATGAAACAGAATCGGCATTCTGGGATTGAGCGCCTGCACCTGAAGAATAAAAAGGCAAGGCCATGCCAGCAGTCACTGCGGCCATAGCCCTAAATAAATTACGTCGGGAAAAATTTCGGTTGACCATACTTTTTTCTTTTGCAGAGCAGTGGGGAAAGAAACTCAAGAATACCGAACACCAGAAAACAAAGCCATTTCCGAATGCTGAATCGAACAATTCACATTCAGCCTATTCAAAATGAGAAAGGCCAAGAAGCCCTATAGTTGTTAGTAAAACGAGAGCCTCTATTCCGATCTAACTCTCTGGCAACTGCGGTTTAGATGAAATTTCTTATGAAAGACTTGCTCTACCCATTTTTCCGGACAGCGAAAACGTATATAATCGCTGATTCTGGCATTTACCCCTGTTTTGTCGATATTTTTAATATATAAAAATTCTACGTATTCCGTCAGATTAGAATTACCAATATTGCTGCACCGTTCTATATCTGTGCGGTGAGTTAAGATAGAAATTCAATTGGAGAAGATGAAAATGGTTAAAGTTGCTGTAATTGGTTACGGAGTTATCGGACAACGCTTAGCAGACGGTGTTGCCCTGCAAGATGATATGGAATTGGTAGGTATTGCAGATGTTAAGCCTACAATTTCACTTCGCGCCTTAGTTGAGCGCGGCATGCCTTACAACCTTTACTGTGCGGTACCGGGTATGGAAAAAGACCTAGAAGAGGCAGGAATTCCTGTTTCCGGTGGCATAGATGACCTCTTGAGCCAAGTAGACATCGCACTGGACGCAACGGGCCCAGGTATTGGTGCAAAAAACAAAGAGCTATATATCAAGCATGGCGTTAAAGCTATCTTCCAAGGCGGAGAGAAAAATAGCGTTGCTGACGTATTTTTCCACGGCTATGCAAACTACGAAAAAGGCGCCGACGCTGATTTTCTTAAACTGACTTCTTGTAACACTACCGGACTTATCCGAACCATCGACTGGCTGGATCGCAAAGTAGGCGTAGAAAAAGCCGCTATTACCATTATCCGCCGAGTCGCTGATCCCGGTGATACCTTCCGTGGTTTGACTAACAACCTGATGATTGAGCCGGTTCCAAATCACCAAGCGGTTGATTTGATGACTATCATGCCGCACGTCGACTGTACTGGTGTACTGATTCACACGCCGGTAACTCACGGTCACATCATTAGTGTTGTTGCTAAAACGAAAAAAGATATCTCGCCTGAAGAAGCCATTGCGCTGTTTAAGACTCACCCTCGTATGAAGGTAGTTAAAATTGCAGACGGCTTTGATTCAAACGGTGCGTTCTTCCGCTACGCTCGTGATAAAGGCAATATGCGCGCCGATATGTACGAAGTTGGTGTTTGGGAAGAGTGTGTTGCCAAGTCTGGAGACGATTTGATCTTCTCGATCAATATTCCTCAAGAAGCCATCACGATTCCGGAAACTATTGATGCAATACGTTCTTGCATGGGCATGCAGGCGACTGGAGCAGAAGGCGTTGCAGAAACTAACAAATACCTAAAAATGAGCGCGGAAGGCTAATTTAATGGCCGTAATTAATGGTATTCGTTCTATAGACGAAGGGCAGTTCTCTAGTAAAAGAGTTCTGCTTCGCGTTGATATCAACTCTCCGATCGGTAGTGACGGCTTAATCGTTAACGATAACCGTATTCAAAAAAGCATTCCGACTATTCGTGATTTGTCGGAAGCTGGTGCCAAGCTGGCAATTATTGCCCATCAAGGTGATACCACTGACTACCGCTCTTTGATTAGCCTTAAAGAGCATGCTGGTCGCTTAGCTGAAGCCTTAGGTAAGCCCGTCGACTTTATCGAAGACGTTGCTGGCCCCGCTGCAGTGGAACGTATTGAAGCCTTAGGCGATGGCGACATTTTGCTTTTAGACAACATTCGTTACTTTACGGAAGAAGTATCTACTTTTGAAGATGTGGTTAAACAAGAGCCCGCTGAGATGGCGAACTGTTATTTGGTTCGTCGGCTAGCACCGGTTTTTGATTTCTACGTCAACGATGCTTTTGCTGCAGCACATCGAAACTCACCTTCTATGGTCGGTTTTCAACAAGTACTGCCCTCTTTCGCGGGTCGGCTGTTGATGCAAGAGCTTGCAGCTTTGCAGGCCATTACTGATAACCCTGCGCGACCATGCATCTATATTCTCGGTGGAGCGCGTGCTGGCGATGCCTTTGGTATGATCGAACAGGTCCTGAACGATGGTTCAGCAGACAAACTGCTATTGACGGGTCTAGTGGGTCAAATCTTTATGATTGCCGACGGTATAGATATTGGTGAATCTTCATATGGCTTTATCAAGTACAAAGGCTTTGAACAATACGTAGCTCCAGCCAAAAGCTTTCTTGATAATCATCGGGAGAAAATTTCCTACGCCTCTGATGTAGCCGTTAAGGTTGATGGGAAACGCACCAATGTATCTTTGGATAGCATCCCGAATGACGCTGATATCTGTGACGTAGGCGACCAAACTATCCTTGATTACTGCGAGACGATAGCGGCCGCTCAAACGATTTTTGTGAACGGCCCGGCTGGTGTTTATGAAGATATCGAGTTTGAAAAGGGTACTAAAACACTTTGGAACGCCGTAGCTGATGCTGATGGTTTTAGTGTTATCGGCGGAGGTGACTCGGTTACATCCTTTGACAAGTACACGGATATATCCAAAGTTGATTACGTATCTACCGCGGGCGGCGCTCTGATCAGATACCTATCTGGTATAGAACTTCCCCTGTTAAAGGCGATTGCAAAAACGAGCTAAGAAGCGAGCAGCAAAAGCTAAAGAAGGGATCTGTCAGAGCTTGTCAGGTCCCTTTTTTAAACCTGGAACTAATCCTGCTCTCAATTCACCCTACTGCGGCACTCTAATCGGTAAACCACTCGGGAAATTGGGCTCCCTGTAACGGTAAAGGTAGTCGTACATAGTAATAATGTTTGGTTCGAGGTTTTTCTCAAGATTGGTGTAGTCGGAGAAGTCATCCATGCTGACTAGCTCGAGTATTTCATACAACGACCGCTCTTCTACCATATGGCTCAATACGCGTTCCCTTAACGCCGTTAGATATTCCCGATAACGCTGAAAATAGGCCTGAGTCGACACCGGCGAGCCATGCCCGGGAACGACAATATCCACATCGTCCATCCTTGCTAATATACCCAGCACTTCGATGGTGCTATCAACATACATGTCGCGCAAATCCGGATTCGGCAACTGACCCTCTGGGCGTCCCAGATCTGGAACAAAGAGCACTCCATCCTGGGGAATGTGAGTGGCGATTAGGTTATCGCTATGAGTTGGGCCAAAGTAACTCAACACGACCTTGACTCCGCCCAAGTCTATATCCATTGAGTCCTCGAAAGTGATAGTGGGAAGCGCCGCAATACGCCCCTCCCGAATAAGGTGTGGCCTGATTTTCTTGTGACCAATAGCGACGGCTGTGTCTGCGAATACTGCTGTACCACAAATATGACTCTGGTGGTCGTGGCTCAATACGACATAACGCACCGGCACGTCATAGCGTAGTGCGAGCTCGTCCTTTAACCATTGGCCGGCGCCCGGCTCGCAGGGTAAGGCCGGCCCATCAATAAGAATAATTCCGTCGGAGGTCGGAATAAACAGGCCGTTGATGCTACCTCCCGCGCCCCAACGAAAAACATGCGGTGAGATTTGAGTGATACCGCGCGAGTTGTCCCAGCTCGTTTCGAACTGAGCTATTGCTAATGGGCTAAATAGAAATGCCCCGATAAGAATTAGTCGTGTGATGATATTCATCCTGCCTCCCCCAATGGATTTGTTCACCCAATTTATCAGCTTGTGTAACTGAAGTATGCAGAGGGCCAGATTGGACTTAGCCCAAAGGCGCGAGTCTTATAATCCAAATGCCCTCAACTTCGATGGCCCGCCTCACATGTTTTTTTGGAACGCTCAATGCAAAATTAAGACAGCCCGAAAATACTCCTTTCTCTAGAAGTTCGCATATAATTCATCTGCCTTGGCACCCTCCTCATCAGCCAATTTGATCAACAGAATTTATATGGCATTTTTACCATTTTCTAACTTTAACTTTGGACGCCAAAACCGGATATGAAAGATAAGTTAGTAGCCGCTGGGATTCACCTGTTTATTAGCCTGCTTATTGCAGCGCTTATACTAATTCTCCTGTTTGTTGTCTGGTTTCCATCTCCCTTAATGAGCCTTGGCGCTATGCAGGGTGTTCAGCTAATACTTTTAGTTGATTTGGCCATTGGCCCACTACTTACGCTACTGGTATTTAAAAAAGGAAAACCCAGCCTTGTATTCGATCTGTCTGTAGTTGCCGCTCTGCAGGTATCAGCTCTGGCCTATGGTTTAACGGCTATATATGGACAAACACCCTCTCACTTGGTGTCAACCCACGAGGGCTTGTATGTGGTTAGCCGCTATGAAGTTGCCAATTACATTGACGAACATGGTTATCAGGTCTCTGAGGATATAGGCAAAAGCCCCATTTTGTACGAAGGCCGTATCCCGGTTTATCTATTACCAGAAGCAGAAATTGAATATGACCGAGGCATGTCCCATATGACCTTTCAATTTAACGAGGGACTGCCATACCATTACAATATTCCTAGCTACGAATCATTTGATGGCTTCCAATATTTACTCGACGCGGGTTCTGCACAAAGAGGCGTTGATAATTCAGGCCAAGAGTGCACAGAAACAACCATGATTTCTGGGCATGGAACTGCGGATGTTTGTCTCAGGCTCGAAGCAGAGCGACTGCATTTGGCTAATTAGACCAAACCTATCAAGTATCTCTTCCTATATTTTGTGTTTCGGCAAGGTAATGATTACTTTTTGGAAAGCATTTTTAGCTAGACCCTCGATATTGCCTCTGCCAGAATGGCTTGCAAGAAAAAGCGTGCGGAATATAACCGCATTTTTTGTTGGAAAATTGGCGTAAAGCCAAAGGGGAAATACCATGGTGTCTATCAGACGCTCATACACTCTAATACCGATATTAACCGCGCTGGCTTTTTCAGCGCCTGTTTCTGCGCAGATCGAAGAAATTTTAGTTACTGCGCAAAAACGTGAAGAATCATTGCAAGAAGTACCCATCGCGGTTAACGCTCTTGCTGGCGATATGTTTGATCAATTTGATGTCAGCAGAACGGATGACCTTGAAAAGGTTTTTTCCAATATCGGTACTAACCGAAATTCTGCAGGTAATTCCGGTTTTGCAATTCGTGGTGTCGGCACCGATAACGTGCATCTGTCTGGGCAGCAATCCGTTGGTACCTATATTGATGATGTATCCATGGTCTCTCCCTTTATAGGAGCACTTGGAGTTTATGATATGGAGCGCGTGGAAGTACTGCGTGGTCCACAAAATACTCTATACGGACGCAATACCACAGGTGGAGCTGTAGTCTGGCATACCAACCAAGCTAGCCCCGGTGACGGCACAAGCGGGAATATTAGTGCTCGCCTTGGAAACGGCGGTAAGCAGCGTGCTGAGGGTGCTATCAGCTTTGATATTGCCGAGAATATAGCGGGCAGAGTATCCGGCTTTTCAGACGGTTTTGATGGCGTTTGGACTAACTTAGTTGATGGCAGCGATACAGGCGGCGCATATGACAGCTCCGGTGCTAGATTAAACTTAGTTTGGGATAACGGTGATAACTCAACGGTTTCTTTCACAGCATCTACAGGCCAAAGTGAAGGCGAAGATCTGGCTGCTCGCATGCGAGGCAATTTGCTTGCTGACGGTACGGTTGATCCCGAATTTGAAAATTCGATAGAATCACGCATTACCGGCGCATCGAACAGCTATGTTATGGCTACGGCTGCTGATGTTGCGGCCCAGCCGTTCTTACAAGCCCAATATGACAACGCCACCGGCATGGTTATTGATAACCCAGCTGGCGGACTATTTAATCGTCTAATTAACTACTCAACAGCTCTTGGAGATACCTATCAGGACCCTGAAGACGGCTATAAATCAGAATGGGATGGCGTACGATTGGCGGTTGATTACTCTTTCGATAATTTCGATTTCACATCTTTAACCTCTTTTGATAGAACCTATACAAAAGAGCGTAATGGCGCAGAGTTGACTGGTTTTTCAGCTGCTCGGGAAGGCGAATGGGAAGTTTGGCAGCAGGAGTTTCGCTTTACCTCAACGGGTGACGGAGTAGTTCAATGGCTTGCCGGCCTATACCTTACCGGATCAGAATCCACCGAAGATACTTGGGTCGCAAACGTTGGCGGTGCCGGTGGCATGGGTGTTGGACCCGGCATCGATATTGATAGCGAATACAATGCTGCTTCTGCCTACTTCCAAATGGACGCAGATATAACTGATAGATTGACCCTAACAGGCGGCATACGCTTCACTGAAGACGAATTATCAGCAGATGATGGTAACTGGGTTCGCACGGTTTGTGGTTTCCAGCCCAGCACCTCAGGTTACCAGAACTTTGATAGAGACTATCGCGCAGCAGGATGTCCAGACCATACTCCAGGTCAACTGGCCGGCAATACTGATTCACCGGTTCAGGAACTTACAGAGCTCGGTTGGAAGTATGGCTTTGACTACAGTCTAGATGACGGATCCATGGTTTGGGGCAGTGTTTCTCGTGGATTTAAGGGCGGTTCTTACGATAACCGTGCGCTATCTACTGGTGATGACCCGGTTGAACCCGAGTTTATGACCGCTTATGAACTCGGATACAAGGCTGATTTTGCTGATAATACCGTTCAGATGAACGCTTCTTACTTCTTCTATCAATGGGAAGATCTTCAGCTTTTCGAAAGCTACGGTGGCATACCAGCTATCGTCAATGTTCCTGAAATCGAACTGAAAGGTGTGGAGCTTGAAGTCAAATGGGCCCCGGACGATCGCTGGTACTTCCAAAGCAGCGTAGGCACGATAGATAGCGCAGTTACCGATATCACTGGACTAAATCCACTATCGCAAGCACAGCTCGGTAAAGAGGTTACAAATACTCCAGAGCTATCGGCTACTGCCTTTGGTTCTTATACCCTACCAATTGGCCGTAATTCTCTAGACCTGTCTCTGAACTACCGCTATACCTCTTCTATGTACTATACCTTTGTGCAAGATTCTGCGGTTCGTGACGAATCTGATAGTCACGGTTATTTGGACCTTCGCGCCGATTACACCTTCGGAGATAATCAGCAATATAAGGCCTCTCTTTGGGGCAACAACCTCACTGAAGAGTTTGCTTGCACAAGTATGATTTGGGGCCCTGGTGCCGCGCCACTAAACTATAATTGTTACGCTTCATCAGCATACGGCGAAGCACTCTACGGTCTAACGCTGCAGGCTAGCTTCGACTGATCTTAGTTGAATACCTATTTGATTAGTCTTTCTAATCAACTTAAAACGCCTCGGTAACCCCGGGGCGTTTTTTTATGTCCAAAATTACTCCGCCGTTAGTAAAAGTTTCTGTAGTGAATGGGTCATGGGAGCTTATCCCTGTAATATTCCGCCCACATAAAACCTTGGGAAATACCAATGTCATTCTTAAAATGTCCAAAACTTTGGGCCTATTTAGCTTTAACCGCAGCCTTACTTTGTATCGGCACCATTGCCTATTCGATTATTGGCGTGAGAATCGGCTTGGAGTCTATGAACTTCCGAACCGCCGGCACCGTTATCACACTGGTGGTTAAAATTGGGGTTGGCGTTATAGTCGCTTCGGTTCTTGCCCTTATTTATGCTTCTTTACGTAAAGAGCGACACGCTCAAATCGTCAGCGCTTTGGCTGTTTTGATTGTGGCGGTTCCTGTCATGATGACTCTATCTGCTCAACCTGAAGCTTCTGACGGGCCACCTAGCCCGCCGCTTAATGATATTTCTACGGATACACAAAACCCGCCACTATTTGACGCCGTTGCTTCTATAAGACCTGAACAAAGCAATACGCTTGAATACCCGGCCAATGGCCCTGAAATACAGGGCGCACAATTCCCGGACATTGCGCCCATCCAATCAGCCTTATCCCAGGCTGATGCCTTTGATCGGGCCATAGAGGTTGTTAATGATATGGGTTGGGATCTTGTTGCCGAGGATTCATCTACAGGAATAATTGAAGCGGTTTCTTCTACTAAGTTCTTTAGTTTTGAAGACGATGTGGTTATTCGGGTAAGCGCCAATGGCTCCGGCAGTATTGTTGATATCCGTTCACACTCCCGTGTTGGTCGCGGAGATAGAGGCAAGAACGCTGAGCGAGTTAGGGCCTTTATAGCGGATTACTAATCGGTTCCTTAAATATACAATCCCGCATATGAAAAAGCCGCCAAATAGGCGGCTTTTTCATGCCTTTTCCCAAGCTATTCCTGCCGAATATTATTATCGCCACTTAGCTCAACGCAACTGTAGGGAGAATAAGGCGCATCAGAGGGTGACATCAAATCCTGCCCATGAACTTCACCAACCAGATAGAGTGGATCATTAACGTAATAATCTCTTAGTAAATAACCCGTATCAGCGTCAACGCGAATACGCTCAAAAACCTCCATTTGATCACTGTGTTTCATGCCTGATCGATGACTGAGAACACCTTCTTCAAAACCGATGGTATCTACAACGAGAGTGTCTCCTTCCCAACTGCCAATGGAGTGCCCGCCAGTGCTAGGAACTATATTGGAAGGGTGCTCACTCATATTCATATGGACAGTTCGTACAAAATCCATAAAGCCGTATTGCAAGGTAATAACATTACCGTCAATGGAGATATCATTGATATTTTCATCATGATTCCAGCCGCTAAAAATATTTACTGGATGACAGCTTAAAATCGGATCATCAAATGCCATCTCATAACCACCCACTGCCACCTCACCAGTTTCCGTTGCGGCAAACTGAGGACTAGTACCCTCACCACCACGGCCAAAGGATCTTGTTATCCAAGCTCCTTCAATATTCGACTGCCCATTTGCCAAAAACTTAGCACGCTCTTGCTGAACCGGTGCATTAGCGGCAGCAGCTACTACATCTTGCATGTCTGACAAATCAGCATTTCTGGAAATCTCAGTTCCGTCTGCAAGTTCAATGCTACTCATATAGCAATGATTATCCTCCCTGCGAGCTGGAGAGCCTGAAATTGTTAGTTTCTGTCCGGGAGAAAACATACCTGCAGACCAGCCCCAACGCCCCAATTGAGTAGCGGAAGTAAGCTCACAGCGCCAATCTTCGGTATCCCCACTTTCATTAGAAGTGAAGTAAATATACGCGTGTGGGTTTACGAGTTTAATCTCAGTAAAAGAACCTTCAACGATAATAGGATTATCGTGATCAAAATGCGGCGCCGACGAATGATGAGCGAATGCACTGCTCCATAACATCGAGATAAATATGCCGAGGCATAGGTTTGTATAGTTTTTCATTGTTTCCCCAAGGGCTAATGTGCAATTGAATAGATGCTATCTAATTATTACGGGAAGTTAACAAACTTATTGTCAATAAATGTGAATTTTTTAGCAGTTAGTGCTCTTCACTCTGCAGATTCAGCCGCTCATCTATATCATCGAGGCGTGCCTGATTAACACCAAAGTCCCTATAGCCCAGGCGTGATGCAGAACGAATCGCAATTTGACGAGTTTCAGGCCGGTTGTGGAATTCAATATCATCCACAAAGTGGAAGAAGCCGCTTGTCTGGGTGAAGTGGAGATAGTCTTCAGTTTCTTCGACTAATTTGACCCTTGGTAGTGATGCCATAACTTCCGCTATTAGATGCCACTTACTGCCTTCTGTATCTTCAATAGCTTCAATTTGAAATCGCTCTTGCGGGTCATCGCTATTCCGGCAGTTTTGACGATCTGGACAAGGTTTTAGCCGGCCGCCTTCTATTCCCAAGTTTTTAGCCAAAGCGGTTTCTCCATTAGATTTCAAAACTATTGTCGTTATCCCAAGCGCTGCAGCCATCAAGAGCGCCACTAGTATCTTTTTTTTCAATTGACCTAACTCTGCCCAGCGTCTCTTACAGCCCATTCGATAATCAGCCCTTCACAGACCTTCCATGCGCTGTAGAAGAACACGCTGCATAGGGCACTTAGCATTACCGAAATAAATTGTATGGCGGCACCATCAGCTAAAGCACGCCATCCGAATCGATTAATTAGATCGATATTTGCCTCAAGGATCACAAAGATATTTATCGAAAAATAACCAAATGACAGAAAACAAAGAGTCATGACCACCAGGGTGGCACTTGGATGTCGTGCCAAAAATTTGATTATAGGTTTTCGCATGCTCACCCTTATATCCAGTTTTTTAGTTTAGCTGGGAGTCATTATTAAGCAGTGGCCGTTCTGGTTCCACTCCTGCCGCCTGCCAGCGGGCCTGATATCGGTGGCCCGCAATACTGTTTAAGGCATCTGCAGAGGCCAATCGTTCCAAATCAGCTTTACTCAGTTTTGCTCGCCGTGCCAACTCTTCAGTTGAAGCATAGGGCCTATCCCCCCTAGCCCGCTCAACTCGGGTGCCAATTTCTTCGGATAGCCCTTTAATTCTAGATAAGCCCAAACGAAAACCTGAGGGATTTTGGTTGCCCTGGACATTTATCTCAAGGCGGTTTTCCCAAGCGCTGCTTTGTACATCCACGGGCAGTACCTTGATGCCGTGCCTTTGGGCGTCCTGCACCAGCTGCGATACGGAATAGAACCCCATAGGCAGGCTGTTCAACAAAGCGCAGTAGAAGGCCGCTGGGTGGTGACATTTAAGCCAGGAAGAAACATAGCAAAGCAATGCAAAACTTGCGGAGTGCGCTTCGGGAAAACCGTAACCACCAAACCCTTTTATTTGCTCAAATATACGACTGGCGTACTCCTGCGAATAACCTCTTTCCAACATGCCATGGATAAGTTTTTGTTCAAACTTCATCAAATTACCGTTTTTACCCCAACTCGCCATTGCCCTCCTTAGCTGATCTGCGTCGCCACCGCTGAAGCCAGCAGCTACCATGGCCATGCGGATGACCTGTTCCTGAAAAATAGGCACACCCAGGGTTGGTTCCAAGACCTCTCTTATGGCTTCACTGGGATAAGTTACTTTTTCTATGCCATCACGTCGGCGCAAAAATGGATGCACCATATCTCCCTGTATAGGACCGGGACGCACAATGGCTATCTCTATTACCAGATCATAAAACGTCTTTGGCTTTAAGCGCGGCAGCATGGACATCTGGGCGCGAGATTCCACTTGAAATACACCTATGCTGTCACCGCGGCTAAGCATCGCGTAAGTTGCTGGATCTTCTTTAGGGATATCGGATAATCCGGAAATACTAGGCTGGTAGCTGGATACCAGCTCTAATGCTCTGCGTATGGCTGACAACATTCCTAAAGCCAATACATCGATCTTCAACAAGCCCATGGATTCAATATCTTCTTTATCCCACTGGATAAGGGTGCGATCAGGCATAGCCGCATTTTCCAAAGGTACTAAATCACTAATCTGACCTTGGGTAATAATAAAGCCGCCTACATGCTGCGAAAGATGGCGAGGAAACCCTAGTATCTGGTGCACCAGATCAAAAAACAGCTGCATGATATGTTGCTGCGGCTGCATACCGATTTCAGCGATACGCGCCTGTAGATCTTTGGATCTATCCCACCAGGCTAGTGATTTAGCCAGTTCATCAACTAATAGCGGATCCATTCCCAAAGCCTTGCCAACATCACGAATAGCGCTACGAAACCTATAGGTAATCACCGTAGCGGCCAAAGCCGCACGTTTACGACTGTATTTTTTGTAAATATATTGAATAACCTCTTCGCGGCGCTGGTGTTCAAAATCGATATCTATGTCTGGTGGCTCGTCGCGCTCTTTGGAGATAAAACGCTCAAACAACATATTAATCATTTCCGGTGATATCTCTGTGACCTGCAGGCAATAACAAACCACCGAATTTGCCGCCGATCCCCGACCTTGGCAGAGAATACCGCGTCCTCGGGCAAAACGAACCAGATCGTGCACCGTTAAGAAGTAGTATTCGTAGCGCATCTCCTCAATAAGCTGAAGTTCATGTTCAAGGGTGCCTTTTACCTTTTCAGGAACACCCCGAGGCCAACGTACAGCAGCACCTTCTGCGGTTAACTGGCGTAAGTACTGAATAGGTGTATGGCCTTTGGGGACCAGCTCTTGCGGATACTGATACTTAAGCTCATCCAAACTGAAATTACATTGATCGGCTATACGCATGCTTTCTTGTAAAAGCTCTGGCGCATAACGTATTTTCAAAATACGTATCGACTTTAAACAGCATTCGGCATTCGCACTAAGCTGATTACCCAACTGCTGAATCGGATGCTTCAAACGAATACCGGTTAAAACATCTAACAAAGGCTTACAGGAACGATGATGCATTCGTATTTGAGGGCAGGCCAAAAGGGGAATGCCGTAAATGGCAGCTAGTTTTTCGAGTTGACCTATATCTTCAGATTCACCGCTCTCAAGCTGCCTATTGCAACCTATCCAGAGTCGCTCCTGAAACATACGACCTAATTGATCTGCCCAGTTATTAGACTGCTCATCTCGAACATCCGCTAACCAGATCAATAAACAGTTTTTTAAGCGGAACGGCAGGTCCTTTAGTTCTAATTGATATTGGCCTTTAGGCATACGCCGCCGAGCTAGCGTAATTAGGCCAGAGAGTTCCTGATAAGCCTGGCGATTTGGCGCTAAAGCCACTACATGACAGCCATCACGCAAATAGAACTCACTGCCGATAATTAGCTTTATACCTAATTCCTTGGCTCGCACATGGGCTTTAACAATACCAGCAAAGGAACACTCATCCGTTATGGCTATTGCCCTGTAACCAAGTAAGTAGGCTTGTTCAACGAGCTCTTGCGGGTGTGCGGTACTTCTTAGGAAGGAAAAATTACTAAGGCTATGGAGTTGGGCATATTGCATGGAGTTGTTTTGCTGAGATTAAGCAAGGCCTTCTATTTTTTACTGTAGTTTTGATCCTAGCGTTAAGATGCCCCAACGCTGGGTTGGACGTCGCCATTGGCGAGGCTTTTTGCTTCGCATGCTATTTCTCTGTACACCCAATCCCCATAAATCACTTTCCAGTCGGCAATCTTCGACAGGGCCCAAATACAAATCCTGCTGTTTGTTATACCAAAATCGTATTAATCGTCGCATGGGAACCTCAAAATGGTCAGGGGGCTAGTCAGGGAGTTCTGACGATGGACAAGTATGGCCTGGGGATAGAGTGCAAGGCGTCCCGCAGGGTGTTTCGCAGGCATATCGAATAAGGTAGGCAAGGAACAACCGAGGACACAGCGCAGCAATCGGCCTCAGGGCGTGCTTGTTACGCAAATACACCTTGGGCATACCAGTTCTGATGTTCATTCAATTCCCTATATACCCAGCAATGTACTGAATCATCACGCCGTGCAATAAAATAATCCCGGGCCTCTGGCTGACTCCACCAGTAACCTTCAATACGTTCCGGGCCATCAATAATCTTAAGCGTCTTATTAATCTGCTTATCATTCCAATAAAGTAGATTGCCACTGCGTTTTAGCGGTTGCGGTTTGGGTAATAACCAACAAGGGCGAGCGCCGCGCGGAACAGCCTCTTCCACAGTTTCTTCCGTATCAAAGGGCAACTCCATGGTCTGCGCCAGTTCGGGTAAGTGCTCTGCCCTAACCTGAACTTGGTAAAGTTGTTTACGCCCCATACGGGTTTGTAACCTAGCCACCAAGGATTCGACATTGCCTTGAATTCGCGCCGACTCCCAGGCAAAGAGACTTTCGCTACCCAGATCTACCGGTGAGGTTTTAGGACACTCAAGCTCCAGCATCTCTACTTCAAAATTCAATTGCAGTTGCTCAAGCCGGATGCGTGTTAGGTCAAACAATAGCTCCCAATGTCTATGTACCCGCTCACAGCCAATTTCAATACTGTGCTTTTCGCCTTGAGGCGAATAAAAATGCCAGTAAATTTCCTGACACTGCAGTTGTTGTCGTACCAAATAATCCACCAACTGCTGTAATAACTGCTTAGCAGGCAACTCCAATAAATCCGTACGTACTACCGGCCAAGCGAAAGGTATCTGGCGACAAAAATGTTCGTTAGCTTGATAAATTGTCGGCGGCTTCTCGCCTCCTCCCATCAACTCTTGCAGATATGCCTGAAAACCTGGACCAAACCGCTTACCTAAGGCCGCGCTGGGAAGATCCACCACTTCTCCCAACTTAGTTAATCCCATTTTTTGCAGACCAGAAACAGCCAGCTCTTGCTCAGTTAAAAGATCCAGTGGGGATTCCCGTAATCGAGAAACAAATACTGTATGGCTATCTTTATCGCGTAATTCATAATTCTGAAAAGACAATAGCCAAGCACCCTTTTCTGTATGCGCCATACCCAGCTGATAGCTATAGGGCATATGGTCCAAAGATTCGCTTAACTCTTGAATCAAATTTTCGACACTGCCAAATAATCGCAGGCAACGGGATACTTCCAATAAAAGCGTATCTTCCTGATAACGTTGGATATAAGGCGTATGACTGTAGGCCCAAGAAGCTAAGCGTTTAAGCACTTCCGTTTCTTTTTCTAGATCTCGACTACGCAAGTCACATCCGCCATCCTCAGCGACCAAAGCCGGCACCATGGCAGATTTCATTCCCGGCTTAATGCCTAAAAATACGGCTTCTTTAGTCGCCATCAGAATTCTTTTATTCTGCTCCACAGCCAAGCAACCCTTAGTGTTTTTAGGGGTATCAAAAACCTCCAGGGGCAATCGGGAAAGCCTAATAGCAACCCAAAGCATCAAGCACTCCTGTTACATAAAAAAATATTATTAGCTCGCTCTTCTGAGGTGGATTTGTTATCCCCAAAATGCTGTAAGTAAGCAGGCCAAGGCAGAAGTACCTTGCCGCGTTGGTAGCTGCCTCGTTGTTTATCAATATGTACTTCTAAGCCGGCCTCGTGATTTTGCAGTACCAACCTAAGCACTGCTGGTGATGCCGAATAGGCCCTGCCCTTTGCCTGGTTAGAGGTTTGACTAGAAGGTGCTCTGAAGTTTTGTTTAAGGGTTAATTTAGGCGTTGAACGCAGTAAAAAACATAAGGTACCGCTCTGGCTAACCGCGAGCTGTATCTTTCGTAGCTCCGGATAAAGCAGGCGCTGCTGCGGCTCCCAGCAAAGTAGCGCTACACAGCAATTGGCGGCTAAAACCTCCCGTACGCTGACCAACCAATCTTTCTTCTGCTGTGGGTCTATAACCAGCACCCTGGTCAAATCAATACCTTGCTGTGTAAGTGCTGGCGCATAGGGTATAGCGGGGGGATTAATCAAGGCCAGACAACCTGGTTCTTGTTGCAGAAGAGCGCGCAGTGAAGGCAGTAGCAAATGCCATTCACCGTTGCCAAAAACTTGCTGTTGAAACTCGATCAATCCCTTAAGAGGCCAGCCCTTATGCAGCAATTGCTCATCCAGCTTTTTATAACCCGTAGAAACAGAAGAATTGCGTACTACAGGCCCATTACGTCCTTTCCAGATATCTGGACGGCGCATGATTTTCTGCAGAGGTGCAGATTTTTTTAGTTTAGGATAAGCTGACAGCATACTGTGTTTATATACAGTATTTTTTATCTAATCAACTCAATTTTTTTATCTGTGAGCTATTTGTACTCAAATGTCTAAGAATTGCTCCTATACAAGCCCTATAATGACGCCCCTAAATAACCCCTATTTCAATATTGGATATGTAGTGAAAAAAATAAGCCTAACTGGCATCCTGCTAAGTAGTTTTGCAATCTCCGCTAACGCGCAAACTCAGGTATCTGTGATGCCATTATTGGAGCTGGCCGCCTACCCGGATCGTTTTGCTCCGGCAACAGTAATCAGCTTGAATCAGCCTTTATTGAGCGCACAAATTACCGCGCAAATTGAACAGGTACCAGTTCGTGTAGGCGACATGGTTGAAGCCGGTGAGATTTTGGCAAAGCTAGATTGCGCAGAATATGAACTCGGCAGAGAAGCCGCTGAAGCGCGTTTAGAAAGCACCGAAGCACGCTATGAACTAGCAAAATCAAACCTAGAAAGGGCTCAAACTTTAGTAATTAATCAGTTGATATCTATAGAGAATCTTGACTCTATACGCACAGAGCTTAATGCTTTGGTAGCAGATTTAAAATCATCGCGCGCGAACCTAAATATTAATCGCCTGCAAGAATCTCGCTGCGATATCAAAGCGCCATTCGATGCACTGGTATTGGACCGAATCGCTAGTGTTGGTCAGTTGGCCACACCCGGAACACCTGTTGCGAGCATACTGGATCTGCAATCATTGGAGATTAGCGCACAGATTTTTGCTGATGATGCAGCCCAACTTTCCGATGAGCTGGAACTACAATTTGAATCCAACGGAAATTCGTATCCAGTGCAGCTAAATAACTTAGTTGAAGCCCTTAATAGCGCCACACGTAATCGCGAAGCTCGTCTCGAGTTTACTGGTCAAGTCGCACTACCCGGTTCATCTGGAAAAATCCGGTGGCAGGATCCTCGACCACATTTACCCTCTTCTTATTTGGTGGAGCGAAATGGCGACCTGGGTTACTTCGTAGCAAATCGAAACCGTGCTGAATTTGTAGCCATCGAAGGAGCGCAGCCAGGAAGAATGAATCCTGTTGCTGAGCCCATAGATATATTAGTAGTGACAGAGGGCTATGCCGGTCTCAGCGACGGTGACAGCCTGACTATCGAATCAGCGGAATAGCCATGTTCCGCAAATTTCTCAGCAATCATGTCTTGGCCAACCTAGTATTTGGGCTAGTCCTAATAATTGGCACTATTATTTTTGCCCAACTGCCACGGGCAAAAGATCCACAGATGAATTTCAACTGGATAAATATCCTGACCGTACTGCCGGGGGCGTCTGCGACGGACATAGAAAAGCGGATTACCGACCCCATAGAAGATGTCATCAATAGCAGAGTCAGCGATATTGATTTTGTCTCAAGCACGTCAAGAGAAAGCTTCTCCAACATTCTGGTCCGATTTAACCAACTGGATGATAGAGAATTCGATAAACGTGTTGCTGATCTGCGCCGCGAAGTACAGAACGTATACACCGATCAACTTCCAGACGATGCGGATGATCCAAATATTCTGGAAATCACCAGTTCCAATAGTTTCCCGACCGCCACAATCGTTTTGCGGGGATTAGGAAGCGATGAAGGTTTCCGCCGAGCTGCACGAAATATCCGTGACGAATTAGAACGTATTAAGGGTGTAGACACTGCCGATGCCCTGGGATTGTATGAACCTGAACTGCACGTAGAGTTTTACCCAGATCGCTTATCTGGCTTGGGCATCTCTCCGGGAGACATTGCCGATACTGTACGCAGCTACTTCCGGGATGTATCTGTGGGTGACTTGGAAACCCAGAATGGTAAGTGGGTTATACGCTTGCAGGGTACAGACAGTGATCCCAGTATTTTAGCTGATTACCCAGTGGTTACCGCTCAGGGAGTTATTCCGCTCAGCGCTATTGCAGATATCGTATTAACAACCGAAGAACCTTCGATACTAGTCCGCTACGACGGAGAACCTGCCGTTAATGTGACCATCACCAAAACTGCAGACGCCAATGTTCTGGATTTAATTGAAACACTGAAAGCATTTGTGGAACGCAAAAATGAGCTTTCGACCGTAACCGGTATCGAAGTTATTTTACTTGACGATCAGACTACCTCTATCCGCGAAGCACTGAGCCTGATGCAGAATAACGCCTTGATCGGATTGATCTTCGTACTTCTGGTTACCTGGCTTTTTCTCGGGACTCGCATCGCGATTTTTACCAGCATCGGTATTCCCTTCACCATGGCCGGTACTTTTATCATCCTCTATCTTATGGGTATGACGCTGAACAACTCTGTACTGCTCGGCGTAGTGATCGCTCTGGGCATGATCGTTGATGACGCCGTAGTAGTAGTTGAAGCGATTCACTATCGAATGTCTCGAGGTGCGCAAGCATTAGACGCCGCGATCGATTCTCTAAAGGAGGTCTTTGCCCCGGTTACTACCTCGGTGCTAACTACCGTCGCTGCATTTCTTCCTTTAACCCTGTTGCCAGGAATCCTCGGCGATTTTATGCGAGTCATTCCATTAACAGTCTGTGTCGCTCTGTTATTTAGCTTGCTGGAAGCCTACTGGATGTTACCTGTCCACACTTCTAGTATGAAAAATACTGCCCATAACCCCGGCCGTATTGCCCTCAAGCGCGCGAAATTAACTCAGCTGGTGCGTATCAAATATACTCAGGCACTGGTTAAAACTATCCGACATCCCTGGATAGCCTTTGCTTCTGTTGCGGCGATCCTAGCCTTCTCCTTCAGTATATTGATTTGGAGTGTTATTGGCGGACAGGGCCCAATACGAATAAATTTCTTTGCTGCTGACGCCATCAGGCTTTTTTATGTCAATGTTGAAATGCCTCGAGATGCAACTCTCGAAGACACCCTAGAAGTTGTATTAGAAGCAGAACAAAAGACCTTAACCCTGCTTCAAGACAACGAATTACAGGGGAGCTCCAGCTATGCTGGACAAATGTTCACCCAAACAGAACCTCTCTTCGGTGACAACGTCGGTCAGGTAATGATCAGCCTCAAGCCTGCGGATCAGGGCGGCCGAGACGTATTAGCCATTGCTGACATAATTGAAACGGCGTTAAACCAAGGTTATCAAGGCCCCGCAACCATTTCTATTTTACGCTTGGAAGATGGTCCCCCTGTGGAACGGCCAGTGGCTGTAAAAGTGATTGGGGATGAGTTCGAGGAAATTCAAAGGGCTGCCAAGGTAATCGAAGAATATATGCGCGGAACCGGTTTATATACCGGTATCACCCAGGATTACCGGGCCGGAAATGCAGAGCTTGTCTTGAAGCATAACGGCGAGGCAATCCAACGCGCTGGCATATCCCCTTCCACCGTAACTAGAGCACTGCAAGCCTATGTAGATGGAGAACTGGTTAGCCAGTTCCAGAGTAATGGCGAAGAAATAGTGGTGCGCGTTAAAGCTAAGCAGGAAGTGCATTCCGATATTGACCAGCTGTTGCGGCAAACCATTGCGCTTCCAAATGGTCAGGCTGTCGCTCTGGGTGACTTAGTGGAAGTTACGTACACCCAAGGCCTACAAAATATTCGCCACTACAATTTCAGACGAACTATCACTCTAGAGTCCGACATTGTTACAGAAGAAATTAATACGGTTACTGCCAATCAAATGATTGTCGATTTTTGGGAAACGGTACGTACCGATTACCCCACTATCACTTTGGATTTTTCCGGTGAACTCGACGATATAGAGGAATCTCTGAGCGCTTTGGTTGGGTTATTCTTGATGGGTATTGGTATTATCTACGTCATTCTAGGTACTCAATTCAGAAGCTATTGGCAACCCTTTATCATCATTTTTGGCACCTTACCCTTGGCTATGACCGGAGTAATCATTGGTCTATTGATTACCCGTAATGCCGTAAGCCTTTATACCCTCTACGGTATTGTCGCCTTGATGGGAATTGCGGTGAACGCTGCTATTGTTTTGATTTCTGCGGCAAATGACCGACTAGCTCAGGGTATGAGCTTGGATCACGCAATTCTATACGCTGCACGACGCAGGGTAATTCCTATCATCATCACTTCTTTAACTACCGTAGCAGGCCTCTTTTCTCTAGCGGTAGGTCTTGCTGGCGAATCATTAATCTGGGGGCCTGTCGCCATGGCGATTGTTAGCGGCTTGAGTATCTCTACACTACTAACACTCTTCGTAATCCCGCTTGTTTACCGAATAACTATGGGTTTTGCCATGAGAAAATCTATACCTAGCCACGGGCAATAGGTATAGAGGCAGGCATAATAGCTAAATGAAATTCGCTCAAACAAAAAGATGACAGGTCTAATAGATCCTTTCGGCCGCCAGATCACCTATTTACGGCTATCGGTTACTGATCGTTGCAATTTACGTTGTACTTATTGCATGGCGGAAGAGATGGAATTCCTGCCTAAATCAAGTGTGCTTAGCCTTGAAGAGATGCAGCGAATCGCCACTGCGTTTGTTGGACTAGGCGTCAGCAAAATCCGTTTAACCGGAGGCGAACCCTTAGTAAGAAAAGGCATCGCCGAACTTGCATCTTCAATCAGCGGTTTAGATGGTTTAAATGAGCTGACTATGACCACTAATGCCGTACTGCTAAATAAATTCGCTAAACCTTTAGCTGAAGCCGGTGTTAAACGCCTAAACATCAGTATCGATAGCTTAAAGCCTGAGCGTTTTAAGTCGATGACAAGAGTTGGAAAACTGAGCGACGTTCTTACTGGTATTGAAGCAGCTCAAGCTGAGGATTTTCAGGCCATCAAATTGAATGCTGTCATTCTGGCTGGTCAAAATGACGACGAAGTCATGAATCTAGCCCAGTTTGCGGTTGAACGAGGCCTAGATATTTCATATATCGAAGAGATGCCTCTTGGACATATTTCTTCTCACAAGCGAGAAGACACACAGCATACTAGTGTCGATATTAGGGAAACCCTGAAACAAGGCTTTGATATTACGCCCTCCACAGAAACAACTGGGGGCCCCTCTCGCTACTATAGAGTTTCTGGTAGCGAGTCGAAGATCGGCTTTATTTCTCCCATGTCAGACAACTTCTGTACAAGCTGTAATCGGGTACGCCTAACAACTGAAGGACGACTTCTACTCTGCCTTGGTAACGAGCACTCTGTTGATCTGCGCACACCGCTGCGCGATGGGATATCTGACCTGGAATTAAAAACCATTATAGAAAAGGCTATCGGCATCAAACCTGAACGCCATTATTTCGATCCTGAAGACACTCAGATTTTGCGTTTTATGAGCGCTACCGGCGGATAAAATGATGCGACTAGCCCATCAGCAGATTTGGTATTTTATGCTGTATTAGTTTAGCTATATGTTGCACCCCTTACCTACTTGCTCAACCTCAGCCTTATGAATATATTTCCGAGGCCGACAATTTCAAAATGACTTTACCGCAACCTCTTTTCCCCGCGGCCCTGACATACGAGCAAGAGTTAGCCACTGGCCGAGCTGCTATTAAAAATTATTCTTTTCAATCTAACATTGGGAAATTTGTGCTTCAGTTAGTGGACTACCCCATTTCTGATCAACGCTCTGCTGCCAATCGTATGGAAGCTGGTATCGATCAGATGTCGCGTAATCCCAGTCTTATTATCGAGTCAGTTGAAGATATTTCAAACGACATTGTCTCCGGAATATTCATAGAATCTTGGGATCGCGATCTAAAGCAGGTGCACGCCATCTTCGTGGATGGTCAGCGTGAGTACCATCTAAGCTCTGAAAGCTATGATGCAAGTAATCTAGACCTGGTTCTCGAGCAGTCGGAAATAATTATTAGGTCTTTTGGCCTTGCAACAGCCAACGCACTTTATTATCAGCTTTACGAGTCTCGCAAAATCTATTCATCGCTAGCTAAAGGGCTCAATGCAGATTATGTTCAAGAAACTGCAGCGCTCCTTAGCTTGAATGCAGCGGAAAGTATTGAAAACTGCTATCAACTGAGAGGCCGGACGCCCGCTGAACTTATTCTTATAATAGATAACAACGGTATGGTCGAAAATACTTTTAGCTCTCCGAGATCTGCATTTGGCCGGTGCCTAGAACTAGCCTATATCGGGCTCACAATCGACGCCCCTCCCATTAGCGAAATGCATATCCTGATTGGCGAGCATCTGCAATAACTAAAGCTTTGCTATTTATTCGAAAAGAGACCATATCGGCTCAATATTTTCTGGTAGTGACGCCACCTTGCCAACAACTGCCCAGGGCTGGCCCGGCTTGTGAAAGTCAGAGCCCACAGAACCCAACAAACCCAGTTTTTGAGCAATATCGGACACCGTTTTAGTTTGTGTTGGATTTTGCTGGCCAGAAATTATTTCTATGCCGACACCACCTTCCTCTTTGAAATCGGTGCACAACTCAATAAGTTTGGTTCTGGTTAGTCGGTACTTCATCGGGTGAGCCAGGACGGCTACTCCGCCCGCCTGCCGAACCCATTCGATAGCCTGCGACACATCTGGCCAACACTCTTTGACATCGCCTATCTTGCCCTGCCCCAAATATTTATCAAAAGCCTGAGTTTCTGATTTTACCTGTCCTGTTTCGTGCAGATATCGAGCTATATGGGGTCGTCCAGGACAGGAGCCACCAAGCTCTATAAGCCGCTCTGTATCAATATACAATCCGACTTTAGTCAGGCGCTGCAATATCATCTCAAACCGCTGTGATCGCGCCTGACCCTGCTTGCTTTCGGCTTCCTGCATAGAGGCAGCATTGGCATCTAAGTTCAAACCAATCATATGGATGGTCATTCGCCGCCAAGTGCAGGATAGCTCTATGCCAACCAACAGCTTCATTTCTGCTGGCGGCGACATGCTCAGCTGTCTGTAGGCAGCCAAAGTATCGTGATCAGTAATAGAAAATAACTGAACGCCATTTTTAGAGGCTTCGGCAAGAAGTTGATCTGGAGTCAGCTGCCCGTCAGAACAGTTTGTATGGGTATGTAGGTCTACGCTTAACAAAATAATTCACTGTAATATTTTGCACTCAAGGTACGGCCTGAAATGCTACCCGTCAACACAGCTTTTCTCTCTAGTGCTAAATAGTTTGAACCTGCTCATCCCCATCGGCATTGCTAATCCATACTGTTTGATAGGGTTGAATTTCAATATCACAAAGTCGGTCTGGTATTGGCTTACCCGAAATTAAATCCATCCACTCGGAAGTAGATATTAGATTTATTTGCGCCAAAGACAGCTTGGTAGTCTTGTCGGTTACATTCGATATGGAGAAAATACTCTGCCGACGACCAACGGACTGCCGCCATACACCAAACATTCCCTTTTCAAGCTGCAAGGTAAATTGCACTGCATTCGGATGAAACGCCGGTTGTTTTTTACGGGTACGGATAAGCGCTCCAAGCTGCCCAAATAAATCGGCATGGTGACTAGATTCGTCATCCAAAATCGCTTCCAACTCATCCAATACCCAGTTATGTCTATTTATTGCTCGGCTCTGACCCAGACGCTCGAGTTTTTCCATGTCATTGGTAGTCCCCAGTAAGCTGTGTATATAAAAAGCGGGAATCCCTTCCAAGGACATCATGATTGCGTGGGCACAGAGCATTCTTTCAATACCCCATTTATCCTTGCCCTTATGTGTTCCACTGAAAGCATCAAATAGACTTATATTAATTTCATACGGTTTTAACTTATTGTCTTCTAATGCCCGCCAGGAAATCTGCCCACCGAATTTTTGCGCAGTCTTAACCAGGGCCTTCTGCTCTTTTTCACCAAGTAGCTCTTCAATGGGCCGCAATCCAATGCCATCGTGAGAAGCAATAAAGTTAAAATAGGTCGTGCCATCCTGTGCTGGCGGCAAGCTCATAATCCAACGATTTAGGGCTGAGCAATCGGCGGTCCAAAGCGTGTTTAATAGCAGCGGTGGTAGGGGGAAGTTGTAGACCATATGGGCCTCATTCCCATTGCCGAAGTAGGTCAGATTTTCCCGATCGGGAATATTGGTTTCCGTAATCAGTATTACGCGCGGGTCATACTGGTCTACCAGGGACCTAAACAGACGCACAATTTCGTGAGCTTGCGGAAGGTTTAGACAGCTGGTACCCAGTTGCTTCCAAATAAAGGCTATGGCATCCAGTCTAAATACACTAATACCCTGCGCGAGATAGAATCGAATGATTCGAACAAATTCTAGTAGTAAATCTGGATTGGCAAAATTCAAATCCATTTGGTCATGACTGAAAGTACACCAGACATACTTCAGGCCTGAGGCCGTCTCAACAGGGTAAAGTAAGTCTGTAGCCCGGGGCCGAACTACGTCCGATAAGTCATCAGCTGGACTGGCCAACTGAAAATAGCCTTCACCGGGGTGGGCTCCATTTTTAAAATTCTCAAACCACTGGCTTCTTCTAGAGCAATGATTGATAACCAGATCAGCCATCAACTTATAATCTTGGCTGATAGATTCGATATCATCCCAGCTACCAAACTGATCATTAACTTGCATATAGTCAATCACCGAAAAACCGTCATCGGCGCAGTAGGGGTAGAACGGCAATATATGGACTATAGAAACCAGGTCTTTAAAGTTTTTATTCAAAAACTTATGCAGCGTAGTAAGGGGTACCTGACCTTTAGAATATATAGAGTTGGCGTAGGTTATTAACACTACGTCGTCAGCACTCCAGGGGTTTAGGTCCTCGAGCGCCGCGGTACTTTGATGCGGATAGGCCATTGTCTCAACCAAGGTTGACGCATATTCCTTTGCATCAATCTGTGGATATATTTTTACGATATGAGCAATTAGCCGGCTCTCGAACTCCTGGTCCATTGTTACTTTAATCCTATGCTTTCGCCGCAACAGATGAAGCGGACAAGCCGTTGGAAAACTCCAGGTGGTCTTCATCTACCGCCGCGCGCAATTCTGTCAATATTTCAGGTTCTGCACTGATAACCCGATTCCAGCTTGGTACAAAAGGAGTGTCCATAGGGTTTTCCAGAAAATGATGCCCGGCGGTCATTATGTTCTGTGCAAACATCTCAACAGAGCGCTCTTCCTCGTGCACATCGTAGCCAAGCCCGTTGATTAGTGCATCATTGCGATAGGTTTCAACAAAATCTAGTGCCACCCGAAAGTATGTCGCTTTAATAGATCGAATAATTTCAGGAGTAAATACGGCTCCGTTTGTGGCTAGTTTGCGGAAAATTGATTTAGAAATATCAATCGACATTTTGGACAGGCCTTTGTCCGTATCAGTTTCTGATAGTTCCTGATGTTTATGATCGTAAACGTCGGCAATATCCACTTGGCAAATACGATTATTTGCGAAATTTCGTTTCATTTCCAGGAGTAGCCCGACCTCTAGACCCCAATCACTGGGAATGCGTACGTCGTTCACAACATCCCGCCGCATGGCAAATTCACCCGCTAACGGATACCGGAAGCTATCCAGATAATCGAGCCACTCGGAATGCCCAATAACTTTCATTAGCGCGCGGATCAACGGAGTAACCAATAGCCGCGTTACTCGCCCACGCATTTTCTGATCACCAATTCGAGCGTAGAAACCCTTGGCGTATTCATAGTTGAAATTCGGATTTGCAATGGGGTAAAGCAGTCGAGCCAGCATTTCTCGTTTATAGGTAACAATATCGCAATCATGTAAACCGATCGCTTCACCGCGTCCAGACGCCAACATATAGCCCATGCAATACCAGACATTTCGCCCCTTACCCAGTTCAGTAGGGGCTAGATTTTGTGCATCCAGTTTTTTATGGATTTCCTGTAGCCGGGGTCCATCATTCCAGAGAATTCTCACATTGGATTGAGGCAATCGGCTAAAAAACTCGTGGGCATGTTGATACTGATCTCTATCGGCCTGGTCGAGCCCAATAACTATCTCCGAAAGATAGGGAACATCACAAAGTTCATCTACGATATTCGCCAATGCGGGCCTTTCAAGCTCTGAATAGAGTGACGGGAGCACTAAGGACATTGGCCGCACCTTGGAAAAGCTGATTAACTCTCTCTCGAGATCTTCTAAGGATCGACTCCTCAAATTGTGCAAAGTAGTTACTATGCCGTTCTGATAAAAATCGCCCATTTTGTCTCTCTGCTAGCTGGTTTGAAAAGGTATTTCCTTTTAACCATTTAACAGAGCAATAATCGCGCCAGCCCAGCCAGCGGGTCCAATATCCTTGGAAACAATGCATCGTGGTGCGGTGCAGGGACCTGGCGGTTCATGCCGGGGCGACCGCACAACAACGGCGATATCCGCTGCATTTAGCATGGATAGATCATTTTCTCCGTCGCCCAAGGCTATTGTTTGAGCTTGTGATCCTGAGAAGATCTGAGAAACGACCCATTTTAGTGCAGTACCCTTGTCCACCTTGCCCATTATGTGTGCGAATCGGCCTCCTCTAACGCATTGAAGCCCTAGCTGCCCCAGCCGCTCATCAAACGCCATAAAGGCAGAATCGCTGTCCAACCACAGACAGGGCTCCGTATACTCACGATCTAAGCTCTGCTTCGCTTTATCTATGGACAACCCGGTAAGGGTCACCAGTTTATTAGCCGTCATTTCGCTATAAGAGAGGAAACGGAAATCACGTTTTAATTCTGCCAGAAGAGGTAAAAACCTCTCTCGCTCATAACCCAAAGAATAGAAGCGGAAGCCATCGCGAACTTGAATCATATCGGCGGGATAATTCGGAATCCCCGAAAATACTTTTGCACACTGATCGTTGTCTGGAACCGCAATACCTCCGCCATTTTCAACGATCATCGGCCAAGGATTTTCCATCTCCAAGCTAATCATTTGAAGTTCAGAAAAAGTCTTACTGGTATTAAACATCCAAGGGATACTGCGCTGTCGCAATAGCTCTATTGCTGGAGTGGCTTTGTCCCAGGAATAACTATGATGATCCAGTAATGTTCCATCTAGATCCGTGAATACCAGCCAAGCAGAGAGATGCAAAGCATTCACCCTTTAACCCCGCTGCTCTGACTTCGCGCGACCCAGAATACTAGGATGCATGGCGAATACCGAATGATCGAGATCTAGCTCCATCAGCACGTCAGTGGAGCTACCCAGGTTATTTAACATGTGTCTAGTTAACCGCTCATAGTGTGAAATAAATCGTTTCAATTTAATCGGATCCGTCAATTCTGTCTGCTTGCCGAGGGCCTCTACCAACTTTGCTTCCTGCTCACTGCGCCACTCATATACCTGCTCAAAAGAAGGCACCTTTAACATCGCAAATAAATTGAGTTTACTCCAGAGGCGCTCTTCGTATTCGACGAGTTTCTGATTTACATAGGCTCGCCACGCCCCATCAGTGTCCTCTTTAGATTCCAAGGAATTAACAGCTATATCCAGCTCTTCTGGTAACTGCGGTAGACAACCTACACACCAGCCTTCAAAAATAACCAGGTCCTGCTGACCCGTTACCAAGTCCCATTTGGACTTAGGAAACTGGTCATCAGAGGCTTTATCAAAACGGGGTACAAGCAAAGATTCGCCTGCTTGTAGCTGGCACAATCGGTCCAGAGTCTGTTCCCCCAAACCCAGATCATGAGTACCAGGAACACCCCTGGTTCGCAATAAAGGATGTACTTCCTTTGCGAGAACTTCGCGAGCGCTTTTGGTTAGATAAATGTCATCAAGAGAGAGGCAAGTAACCTGCCATCCGTGCAGAACGGATGCCGCATTCGCCAAAAACTCCGCAAGCGTTGATTTACCCGAACCTTGTGCGCCATTTACGCCTAAAATAAGCGTGCCTGAGAGCTTATTCTCTACTAAATAGCTTATTAACGGCAGATAATAGGTCTCAGCCGTATCGTAAAATGATTGACCTAAACCTTTCACCTGACAAAAGTCTTTGATTAATTTCATTGTGCTCGACTCAATTGAGATAATCCGTAATATTAATACATACTTACGGGCATTATGTAACAAAAGAACATATAATTGCCCGGTAAGAAATCTGTCATTCAGACAACTATACTTGAAGGCCTGAACGCATAGTCTTTGACTAAATAAAGCAATTCTCGTACCAAAGGAACACACATGTCGCGCCGCACCAAGATAATCGCCACCCTAGGCCCCGCCAGCTCGTCGCCGCAGCAGATCAAAGATTTGATTCTGGCCGGCGCGAATGTATTCAGGCTGAATTTTTCTCACGGTAGCTGGGAAGAGCAAAGCGAGCGGGCGGAGCTTGTTCGATCGATTGCAGCGGAGTGTGACGAGCATATTGCCTTGATGGCGGATTTGCAGGGCCCGAAAATTCGAGTACATCGCTTCAAAGATGGTTCCGTTGAGCTGGAGCTAGGACAAACTTTCTATCTGGATACCGAGCTCGACGCAAAAGCGGGAGATTCAACTCAGGTTGGTGTTCTCTATAAAGACCTTCCCACAGATTGCAAACCCGGTGACCGACTGCTGCTTGACGACGGCCGTATTGAACTCGATATCGAAGAAATTTCTGGTTCGCGTATTCGCACGACTGTATCGACCGCCGGTAAGCTATCTAACAACAAGGGGATTAACTTAGCGGGAGGCGGACTATCTGCCCCTGCACTCACTGAAAAAGATTTAGCAGACTTGGAATGCGTGGCTAAATTGCAAATCGATTACTTGGCTATATCCTTCCCTAAATCGGCTAAAGATATGGAATATGCGCGAGCCCAGGCAGGCAAGGCAGGCTTCCATGGCCATCTAGTCGCCAAAATTGAGCGCAGTGAGTCCGTGGCTAATGCGGAAGCTATGGATGCCATTATTCTAGCCTCAGATGCAGTAATGGTCGCTCGAGGAGACCTCGGCGTAGAAATTGGCGATGCGCAGCTAGTAGGAGTTCAGAAGCGTCTTATATTGCGCGCAAGACAACTAGATAAGGTGGTAATCACGGCGACGCAAATGATGGAGTCGATGATTGAAAGCCCCCTACCCACTCGCGCAGAAGTTTTTGATGTGGCTAATGCAGTTTTGGATGGAACCGATGCGGTAATGCTGTCAGCAGAAACGGCGGTGGGTAAACATCCTCACCTTGTTGTTGCAGCAATGGCTCGCGTTATCCGTGGGGCCGAAAAAGAAAGCGTCAATGTTATTTCCCAGCATCGGCGGGACAGGAAGTTCGTTGGAACCGATGAAACTATCGCAATGGCCGCCATGTATGCGGCAAATCATATGGAAAACATGAAGGCGATTGTATGTCATACCGAGTCGGGCACAACGCCGCTATTGATGTCGAGAATTCGCTCAGGAATACCTATTTATGCGCTGTCACCTAATATTTCAACACTGCGTCGCATGGCAATGGTTCGAGGCGTAACGCCTGTACTGTTCGACGAAGAAATTGGTAATGTTGCCGATACGGTTAAATCATCTCTTCGTAAGCTGAAATCCGATGGCCTATTGGAAAGCGATGACCAGCTTATCCTTACCATTGGCGATAGCATTGGCACCAGCGGAACCACCAATACCCTTAAAGTCCTTACGTTGGATTGAGGCATTTGCACGGAAGAATATTTTAATTTCAGGCACCAGAAGTAGACGCTTTGAACCGAGAGCAAAAACACGCGCAAAGAGAGAGTTTATGTTTATAAACGACCGATTGAGCCTGTTTTTACCAGCAGTAGGCGCCCCTAAGCGACGCCGCATGGGAGTGAAATAGCTTTCGTGAAAAAGTCTCAGATTAGAGGTCTTCGAGAATGGTGGAAAGTCGGCCTGCTGCCAACATAAGCCGGGTATGCGCAATGTGTTGCCCATCACTGACGTAGATATCATCCGGTGTGTAATCTTCTCTTAGGGTGTAAATAAAACGTGCCTCACCGAACCCTTCTTCTAACCACAGATTAGGATCCAATTCTTCCGCTGCCGCGCCGGTGACCTGCTTACCCCGAACACTTTGGTACAGCTCTGGATAAGTATCGTACCGTGCAAATAGGCCGACCGCCTCGTCCCACAATCCGTGAAGTGTTGTATCGCATCGGCCGGCAAAGCCCGGTTCAGAAGCACAGAATAAGTTACCTCCCAAATCATGATCACATTGTCGATCCACACTCGTGGCGGCATGAAGAGGCTGATGCGCGTCAGCTTCCATATGTATTATGAAAGCTAGCAATATTGCTTTACTTACATCCTCGGTCGCCAGCTCATAACTTTCGAGAAGCAAAGGAAATACGCTAGCCAGATTAACTTCATTTTCGATCTGACATTGAGGGGCTTCGTCTCCCCCAATGTAGTGCGGTTGATTACGATAGTGCCAGGTACTAGTATCCGCATCGGACAAATGACTGAGTGGCTCGGGCACTTCTTGATTCCATTGCGCAAAAAGTTCTCCAAGAGGTATATTCCGAACGCGATCAGGGAAAGAGGCAATCTTGCCTAGATCTTCTGCGGAGCCGTAATTCTTCAGCAAAAAAAGCCGTTCATCTGTCTCAAATGTAGTTTCGAGCGTACGGGCTATTCGGTTTACTTCCCTACTTTGCTCTGGAGATAATGCTTTAACCGCTAAATCCACTATTAAAACGTGCCCGTCGGTATTCCAAGCAAGTGCCGATGGAGCAACCAAACTAAGTAATAAAATAAACAGTAATTTTTTCATAAGTTCTCTAATATTTTTCCTAATGAGCTCTCTAGTGCACTCTCTAATGAAAATCTCTTGATTTCACTGATAGGTTTTCAATTTCCTGAGAGTGATCTTCTAGTGATCCAGCAATAACATGAGTAACCCCCTGCGCTGTTTCAACACTACCTTTGATCAACAACAGGCTAGACGTCATTAGCTCCTTTCGGAAATTTTCTTGTACCTTCGGCCAGACAATAACATTTATGTTTCCGGTTTCATCTTCTAGTGTTAAAAACACCGTACCTTTGGCCGTGCCTGGACGTTGTCGACCCGTCACCAATCCCGCCACCTGAACAAACCTGACAGAGTTTGTTTCTCCCAGCCGATTGGCAGGGCAACAGCGATCAAATGGTGGTTGCTTGCGTATCAATGACATTAAGTGTGGTCGAAGAGATACACCTGTAGTCGCATAGTCCGAAATAATTTCCGAGAGTATTTCTGGCTTGGCAAGGAAAACACCATCATCGCTCACAACTACTACTCCATCTCTAATCTATTTCGCTTATACGATTTCATAACTATGAGAGATTTCCACACCGCCTCTTTCCAAAATTATGGAAGCAGAACAGTATTTTTCGGCGGATAACTTTACCGCTCTTTTCACCATAGCTTGTTTTAGGTTAGTGCCACTTACGAAGAAGTGGAGATTGATCTTAGTAAATACCGCGGGCACTGCATCAGCCCGTTCGGCCTGAACTTCACAGCGACAATCTGTAACTTCCTGACGGCTTTTCTTCAATATATCGACCACATCAAAGGTGGAACAGCCTCCTACCCCTAACAGCAACATTTCCATAGGCCGTGGCCCTTGGTTTTTACCGCCATATTCCGGCGGTCCATCCATTATTAAACTATGACCACTGCCGCTATTAGCCTCAAAGCTAGCGTCTCCACGCCAGGTTATTTCTGCTTGCAAATGACTCTCCGTATAACTTTTATTATGCTCTAAACAGACTATCACAAGTCACTAAAATTCTTGGGGAAATATAGGCTTACGCATCTCTGTAACGCGGATATAACTCTTTGACTTTGACACCTGCAAAGAATATTGTGAATATGAAAGCCAAAAAAATTCTTGCTCAAAAGATACTGCCACCAGGGGGTGCTGGTGGAACTCTAAACCCTCTATTGCGCCCAAGTAGTGCACCTAGCCTGCCAGCTTTTTTGGAGCACTGCCAAAGACGCAGGTATCCGGCTAAATCCACCATCATATTCGCCGGTGAAAAAGGCGAATCGCTCTATTTCATTATTCGTGGGACCGTCACCGTTGTTATCGAAGACGACGAAGGCCGCAAAATGATCATTGCATATATCAACGACGGTGAATTTTTTGGTGAGTTGGGCATCTTCAACGAAGGTGACAGAACTCGAAGCGCTTGGATTCGCGCAAAAACCGATTGCGAAGTTGCTGAAATTAGCTACGCAGGCTTTTTAGAGCTCTGGCGTGTCTATCCCGACATTCTATTTTCTATTGGCTCACAAATTGCCAACAGATTGAAAAAGACTACCCGTAAAGTAGGCGACCTTGCATTTATGGATGTAACCGGTCGTGTAGCGGGTTGCTTACTTGAGTTATGTAAACAACCCGATGCCATGACCCATCCAGACGGTATGCAGATTAAGGTTACTCGCCAATAAATCGGCCGTATTGTTGGCTGTTCAAGAGAGATGGTTGGGCGGGTACTTAAAGACCTTGAAGAACAAGGATTAGTCGAAGTTAAAGGTAAAAATATGGTCGTGTACGGGACTCGCTAGCTATAGCGACTACTCCCGAGACCAAGCTTGATATACAAAATCTGGCGAGGCCATGGGGGAAAAACAAACAAAAAAAAGCAAAAAAAACACCACCTATCGATGGTGGTGGATTTGCCGAGTGGCACTATTGTTGGAGAGATAAGTTGGCAGCATCAGTTTCAGAAAGACGAGAAATTCCAAATATTGATCGCTACTTATCTTATTGCGATGTTAATAAATATCCTGCAAAAAGCACCATTATCTCCACTGGCGAAGATGGCGATACGCTCTACTACATTATTAAAGGCACCATTACGGTTCTTGTAGAGGACGACAATGGTCGAGAAATTATTTTGGCCTACCTTTCCGAAGGCGATTTCTTTGGAGAATTAGGTATTTATAGCGAAGATGCACAAACACGCAGCGCTTGCATTAAAGCGCGTACAGATTGCGAAGTCGGTGAACTTAAATATAAGCGCTTTCACGAGCTAGCAAAAATATATCCAAGCCTGATGCAAGCTGTCGATTCACAGGTAGCTGACCGACTAAGAATGACCACCAGAAAGGTGTTGGATCTGGCCTTTTTAGACGTGACAGGCCGTGTGGCTAGTTGCTTAATGGACTTGTGCCGTCTGGCAGAAGCCATCGAAGTCGAAGATGGCGTGCAAATTAAGGTTTCACGTCCGGAAATTGCCCGGATCATCGGCTGCTCACGGGAAATGGCAGGAAGAATAATGAAAGACATGCAAGACATGGGCCTGATCGAGGCGCATGGCATGACGGTAGTAGTATTTGGCGCCAGTAAAAACCCACCTACTTGGCAGCAACCAGCTGAAGACGACCCAAAACCCGACTCAATAAACTAGAGCATCCCGCTCGGTTAAAAACCACAGCCCTGAGCGCATAGAGAACACATACTTGGGCCAAAGGGCGCGAACGCGTCCGGTTAAAGAGCATAGCCTTGAGCCAAGGAAATTAAGCCCGATTAAAAAGTCTTTGTAACTCAGCACCTGGGTCTTCGGCCCGCATAAATGCCTCTCCGACCAAAAACGCCTGAATTCCAGCGTTCAGCATTTTCTGCACATCTTCAGAACTATGTATTCCGCTTTCGGTAACCACTAAAGGCCCTTCGGGAATATTTGAAAGCAAGTCCACGCTAGTTTGTAGATTGGTTTCAAAATTATGTAAATTGCGATTATTAATTCCGAGAATGGCGTCATCTATTTTCAACGCAAGATCAAGCTCCTGGGCATCATGTACTTCAATCAATACATCCATAGTCAAGGCTCTGGCGCAGGCATGCAGATCGATTAACTGATGCTGATCGAGAGAAGCCACAATCAAAAGCACGCAATCCGCACCGAGGCTTCTCGCCTCAGCTATTTGATAAGTATCGATTAGAAAATCTTTGCGTATCACCGGCAGACTGGTGGCAGCTCGAGCTTGTACTAGGAAGTCTTCGCCTCCCTGAAAAAAGTCTTTGTCCGTAAGCACTGACAGACAGGCAGCTCCACCCTCCTCATAACTTCTGGCAATCTCTGCAGGATGAAAATCCGGTCGAATGATGCCTTTGCTGGGTGAAGCTTTTTTTATTTCGGCTATTACACCGGCTTTTCCATCGGTAATCTTATTTCTGAGTGCTCGCTCAAAGCCACGACAGGCGTCGACTTCGGAAAGACCTGCAAGAATTTCGGCTTCGCTTCGTTGCTTTTTACGCTCGGCAACTTCCTCTTTTTTGCGAGAATTAATCTGATCGAGAATTGTGCTCATTTGCTATTCAACATCCTTCAGACAGCGGCTAAAACTAACCAACTCTGCCAATTTATTTTTGCCTAACCCACTACCAATAGCGTCTTGCGCCATAGAGACACCCTCGGCCAAGCTATCTGCCACACCACTTACATAGAGGGTGGCACCGGCATTTAGACTTACAATATTTGCTGCTCCAGTGTGCAGATCAGATATACCCATCTTTACCAGTTCCAGACTCGATTCCGGGTCCACGGCGCTTAGAGAGCTAAGTTCAACCGGCTCTAAGCCAAAGTCCTGGGGAGATATCTGGTATTCGCTTATCTCTCCGTCCTTAAGCTCACAAATATTGGTGGGAGCCGAGGCACTAATTTCATCTAATCCATCTGTTGAATGGACTACCAATACGTGATTGCTGCCCAACCCCTTCAATACTTCGGCTATTGGCCTCAACCAAGCATCGTCAAAAACGCCCAGGAGTTGATTTGGCGCCGACGCCGGATTAGTAAGCGGCCCCAAAAGGTTAAAGATAGTTCGCGTGGCCAACTCTTTACGAGGCCCAATGGCATGCTTCATGGCTCCGTGATGTGCTGGCGCAAACATAAAACCTATGCCAATTTCGTCAATGCACTTGGATACCTGATCTGCGTTTAGGTCAAGATGTACTCCAGCCGCTTCCAAAAGGTCGGCACTGCCACTTTTACTACTTACCGAGCGATTCCCATGCTTTGCAACTCGGGCTCCCGCTGCAGCGGCTACAAAGGCCGAAGCGGTCGAAACATTAAACAATTGGGATCCGTCACCACCGGTTCCACAGGTATCCACTAAATTAGCGGTATCCGCATCTACCTTGGTAGACAACTCCCGCATTATTTGTGCTCCACCCTGAATCTCCTCCACAGACTCACCTTTCATGCGAAGCGCAATCAGAAACCCAGCTATCTGCGCATCAGTGGCCTCCCCGGTCATGATTTGCCGCATCACCTGCTGCATCTCATCCAGAGTTAAATTAGTTCCGCCAATTGCTCGTGAGATAGCTAGTTGAATATTCATTTTTACCTACCTCTTTAGAAAGTTATCAAGCAGGTCGTGACCTTGCTGAGTAAGAATGGATTCTGGATGAAACTGCACACCTTCAACATCATATTCTCGGTGCCGTACGCCCATAATCTCATCCATTGCACCATTCTCATCTTGAGTCCACGCGGTTACTTCCAAGCATTCTGGCAACGTAGCAGCCTCTATTACCAAAGAGTGATACCTGGTCGCCGTAAAGGGGTTATTTAGCCCCTTAAAAACACCCAGATTATTATGGTAAATGTCTGAAACCTTGCCGTGCATAACCTTTTTGGCGCGCACAATATTGCCGCCGAAGGCTTGGCCAATGCTCTGGTGACCTAAACAGATCCCCATAAGTGGAATTTGTCCAATAGCAGCCTTAATCAAAGGCATGGAAATACCCGCCTCATTGGGAGTGCAAGGCCCGGGCGAAATAACAATTTTTTCTGGCTGCATTTGTAAAACTTCTTCGACAGACAATTCGTCATTGCGCATAACTTTCACGTCCGCACCGAGTTCCGCCAGATAGTGCACCACGTTATAGGTGAAGGAATCGTAGTTATCGATCATCAAAATCATTGCTTTGACTCCTTAGAACTAGTATCCCCGAGCACTAAACTAACCGCCCGCAATAAGGCCCGAGCTTTGTTCATAGTCTCTTTCCATTCTAATTCAGGCTGGGAATCTGCAACTACACCGGCACCGGCTTGAATATGGACTTTTTGATCCTTTATAAGTGCAGTACGAATTGCAATTGCCGTATCCATATCACCATTCCAACCGATATAACCTACGGCGCCGCCGTAGAGCCCACGCTTGGTGGGTTCTAACTCGTCAATAATTTCCATAGCGCGTATTTTGGGAGCGCCACTTAGGGTGCCGGCCGGATGGATCGCGCTAAGTACATCCAAAGCGTCGCAACCTTCCTTAATCTGCCCCTCTACATTTGAGGTCATATGCATTACATGGGAGAAGCGCTCAACAATCATCTTCTCGGTGACTTCCACCGTTCCGGTTTGTGAAACTTTCCCGCAATCATTACGCCCTAAGTCAATCAGCATGAGATGCTCAGCAACTTCCTTGGGGTCATTTTTCATCTCTTTTTCGAGGACGATATCTTCTTCCGGGTTACGGCCTCGTCTCCGAGTACCCGCAATAGGACGCACCGTTACGCATTCTTGGTCCAAGCGCGCCAATAGCTCAGGAGAAGCTCCAGCTACCTGAAAATCGCCAAAGTTAAAGAAATACATATAGGGCGAAGGATTAACCGTTCTCAAAGCTCTATACAAGCTCAGGGAATCCGCCTCATACGGCATGCTCATTCGATGCCCAAGCACGACCTGCATGGTATCGCCGTCCAATACATATTCACGAATACGCTCGACCGCAGCCATGTAAGCTTCTTTGCCCATACCTGACTGCAATACTGATTCGTCTAAGGTTTCTGAATGCATATGCAGTGGCGACAAACTGACCTTGGTATCGGAGAGCTGAGCCTCAAGCTCATCTAAGCGCTGTTGTGATCTCGCGTAGGCGTCTTCCTGATTAGGGTCAGCGTGCACAACCAAATCGATAGTGCCGGAAAAATTATCAAAAATTGCCAACTCTTCCGAACGAAGCAAATAAATATCAGGTATTCCCATATCATCTTTAGGCTGATTCGCCGCCAGACGTGGCTCTACATATCGCGCAACGTCATATCCGAAATAGCCTACTACGCCACCTGCATATTTCGGCAGGGACTCTAATTCGGGGATATTGAACGCTTGTATATATTCACGCACATACTGAAGTGGGTCGGCATGCTCAAGCTCTTCCACAACTTGTCCAGCGAGACTCCGGCAAATTCTATTACCGTATACCTGAATGGTTTCTTCCGAAGGCAAACCGATAATCGAATAACGACCCCAGTTCTCGACATTCTCAACGGATTCAAGCAAATAGGTGCCGGGCACATTGGCAAGCTTCGCGTAGACGCTCAGAGGAGTATCCAAGTCGGCAAGCAGACGGCGAGCTACTGGAATACGGTTGTAGTTTTCGGTTTGGTATTTTGCAAATTGTTCAGGTGACATCTCGGTTTCTCGTTGGCGATAGGGCTAGCAAAAAGGAAGGACAAAAAAAGTCCGCAACAAGCTAGCCGCGCCAGCGACAACCGCTGAAAAGGAGAAGACTCAATGAATTGAGCAATGATGATGTCGAATAGTCTTTCATGGCGCGCGATTCTAGCCTAAGGCATGCTCAAGTGGAAGAACAAGGCCAAGAGAGATATTACGTATCGTATTAGAGGATATGTTTCTAGCTGGAGGTATAGGCTTTGACCATTAATTGTGCGGTCTCCATACCTCTATATCTATTTACCTGAAGTTGATACAAAAACCGGCCGCTATCACCGGCTCTAAGGTTGAGATATTCGGTTGGTGTGCCGAACCATATGGCGTCTGATGCAGTGCCTGTTCCCTTAAGTTGCAAGCGCATCTTCAGATGAGTTTCGCCAAGTATCCGGGAGGATTCCAAAACAAATTCGCCCTCGAAGATGGGTTCTGCAAAGGCCTGCCCCCAAGGCGCAATTTGTTCCAGTAACTTTGCTGTTTCAAGATTTAAAGCCTCGGCAGGTAATTCTCCATCCGTAAGCAGGGTCTCGATTAACTCATCCTCGCCCAATCGAATTTTTACTTCCTGATCAAAAGCTTGGCTTATCTCCCGATAACGATCCGACTTAATACTCAATCCAGCCGCCATGGCATGGCCACCATACTGTTCTATTAAATCCGGATTCTTAGTCGCAATTGCCTCTAAAGCGTCGCGCAAGTGGAAGCCTTTTATGGACCGCCCCGACCCCTTCAATCGATCCTTGCCCTCTGCTGCAAATACCAATGTCGGCCGGTGCCATTTATCTTTAATTCGTGAAGCAATTAGTCCCACCACACCTGCATGCCAATCTTTCTGATACAGGCACAAACCCCAGGGAATATCCTTTTCATCCAAATCGAGAGAGTCAATTGCCGCTTCTGCTTCCTGTCGCATCTGCTGTTCAATTGCCCGGCGGTCTTGGTTGATCTCGTGTAATTGCATGGCCAATCGTCGTGCTTCGTCTTCATCATCGGTGAGCAGGCACTGGACGCCCAATGAGATATCTTGTAGACGACCGGCCGCATTTATTCGCGGTCCTACAACAAAGCCTAAATCCATGCTGCGCGCCAAATAGAATTGTTTTCCAGCTACCTCAAACAAAGCGCGAATTCCCGGGCAACCCTTTCCAGATCGAATCCGCTTAACGCCGGCACTTACTAGCAGTCTGTTGTTACCATCCAAGGCAACCAAATCAGCCACAGTTCCCAAAGCGACTATATCTAGCCAACGACCCATATTTGGTTCGGAAATACCCTGTTCGTTAAACCAGCCACCTTCTCGAAGGGAAGCGCGCAATGCTAGCAACAGACTAAAGAGCACCCCTACTCCCGCTAGGTTTTTGCTCGGAAAGTCACACCCAACTTGATTCGGGTTAACAATTGCGTCAGCCGCAGGAAGCTGGCTCCCAGGCAGATGATGGTCAGTAATTAGAACGCCAATGTTTAGCGCTTTGGCCCGCTCAACACCTTCAATGCTAGATATACCGTTATCAACGGTAACCAAAAGATCGGGGGACTGCTGGCTCGCAACCTCAACAATTTCCGGTGATAGTCCATAACCAAATTTGAATCTATCAGGAACCAGAAAATCAACGGAGCTGGCTCCCATCGCGCGAAGAGCGCGCACGGCAAGAGCACAGCTAGTCGCACCGTCTGCGTCGTAGTCGCCCATGATAAGAATTTTTTGATTATTTCGAATTGCGCTTTCAAGCAGCGCAACGGCTTTGTTCATCTGCAACATCAACTGAGGGGAATGCAGTTGCGACAAGTCGGTATTTAGTTGCTGAAGGTCGTCAACTCCACGAACCAGCAGAACCCGCTTAAGCCAATCGGGTGCTTCGCCCTGAAAGCTTTCAAGCGGAGTATTTAGGACTCTTTGTTTGATCTCGGCCAAAATCTATCTATTTAGCCAGCCAGCTATCGCGCTCAACATATCTGATTGTCCTATGTTCCTAATTATTCTATGCCTCGAATTAGAGAGACCGCTGAATTAATTCCTGAACACAGGCCAAGCTATTATCAATCACTTCGTAGTGCTCTGGTCGCTCCATAAGGTCACTCAAGTGGTGAGGTAGATCAGCCTTGCTATCAACACCAGAGCGCTCAACAGCCTCAGCAAACTTAGCGGGATGCGCCGTAGACAAACAGACCATGGGACCTGACACATACTTCTGTGCTAGCCGTCCTGCCTCAAACCCGATAGCGGTGTGAGGGTCCATCAGATACTCAGTGTTTTCGAATTGCTCTGTGATCGCAGCAATAGTCTGATCGTCGTCAATACGGGCGCTCAGGAATAGTTCTCTTGCTCGGGCAAGCGCCTGTTCTGGTAACTGGATTGCTGCACCTTTGTTGAAGTCCTGCATTATCGCCTTCAACTTTGAACCGTCTCTGTCGTAAAGATCGAACAGCAGCCGTTCGTAGTTGCTGGAAATCATAATATCCATGCTTGGGCTAAGACTTTGTATTAGCTCACCTTTTGAATAGTCATTGGAGCTTAAACTGCGGTGCAAGATATCGTTTGAGTTGGTTGCTATTACCAAACGTTCGATCGGCAGACCCATATTCTTTGCCAGATAACCGGCGAATACATCTCCAAAGTTGCCAGTAGGAACAGCGAATGACACCTTCTTACCGGGCGCACCCAAAGCAAGCGCGGAATAAAAGTAGTAGACAATCTGAGCCATAATTCGAGCCCAATTGATGGAGTTAACAGCCACCAACTGTCGGCCTTCCGGAAGAAAGGATTGGTCAGCAAAAGCCGCTTTGACGATATTTTGGCAATCATCAAAGTTACCCTCTATCGCAATATTAAAAACATTGTCTTCAATGACAGTTGTCATCTGGCGGCGCTGTACATCCGATACCCGATTGTGAGGATGCAGAATAAATATATCCACATTTGCGCAGTGTCTGCAGCCTTCAATTGCCGCTGACCCGGTATCACCAGAAGTAGCGCCTAAGATAACTACTTTCTGTCCACGTTTTTCCAAAATGTGCTCAAGCAGCCGCCCCAAGAATTGCAGCGCAAAATCTTTAAAGGCTAATGTAGGTCCGTGGAAAAGCTCAAGAATCCATAGTTCATGGTCCATCTGTACCAGTGGGGCAATCGCAGTATGACGAAACTCAGCGTAGGTCTCATCGATAAGCCGTTTTTGTTCATCCACTGGCAAAGCATCACCAATAAAGGGATGCATGATTTCAAAGGCCAATTCGGGATAACTTAACCCTGACCAAGAGGCGATCTGCGCGACATCAAACTTAGGTAAGTGCTCTGGCACATATAAGCCACCGTCGCTAGCCAAGCCAGTCAAAACAGCTTCTTCAAAATCCAATACCGGCGCGTCGCCTCTAGTACTAATATATTTCATCTTCAATATTCTCTTTACTCAAGCCTTATGAAAGCTGAGCAGCTACTAGGCTTCAAGAGCCTCAACACGGAATCTGACTAGAGGTTTAACAATTTCCTCCAGAGCTTCAATCTTTTCTACCGCACTATTTAACACGGACTCGAGGGCTACGGAAGTAACTAGCGCTATCGGTACATGGTTAGAGCCCGGTTCCGCTTCCTTCTGAATCATTGCATCTATGCTAACTCCCGCTTCGGTCAGTACCTTAGTAATTGCTAGCATTACACCAGATTTGTTTGCCGCGGTTATGTGCATAAAGAAGGCGGTTTTACATTCGCCAATCGGCAGCACAGGTAAGTTTTTCTGGTTCGCTAAGTCCACTCCTAAGGGAGGAACCGACACAGCGAAACCGGCTTGACGGCTTCGTGCAATTTCAACGATGTCAGAAACTATTGAAGAAGCGGTAGGCAATGCCCCGGCACCAGCGCCGTAATAAAGCGTTGGGCCAGAGGCATCGCCATCAATCCAAACCGCATTCATTACGCCCTCAACTTTAGATAATAGTACCTCTTCAGGTATCAGGGTTGGATGAACCCGCACTTCTATACCCTTATCTGTTCGCTTGGCGATACCGAGATGCTTAATTCTGTAGCCCAGTTCTTCCGCAAAAAGCACATCACTTTTCTGAATCTTGCTTATACCTTCGGTATACACTTCATCGAAAGCCAACGGAATTCCATAGGCGATTGAAGCCAAAATGCAAAGTTTGTGCGCGGCATCAATCCCTTCAACATCAAAGGTTGGATCGGCTTCGGCATAGCCTAATTCTTGAGCCTCCTGCAGGACATCCTCGTAAGCTCGACCATGATCGCGCATTTCAGTAAGTATGAAGTTACCTGTGCCATTGATAATGCCGGCAAGCTCTTTGATTTGATTGCCGGACAGTCCATCTCGCAAGGCTCGAATAACAGGTATCGCACCAGCGACTGCAGCTTCGAATGAAAGAGTGACGCCCGCTTTTTCTGCGGCTTCAAGCAACTCATTGCCGTGCTCAGCGATAAGCGCCTTATTGGCAGTCACTACATCTTTACCATTGGCAATAGCCTGCAGAACCAGCGACTTCGCTGGCTCGATTCCGCCAATAGTTTCAACCAGAACATCCACGTCCGGATCATTGGCAACTTCAAATATATCCTGACTTATGCGGATACCTGAAAGATCATAATCAGGCTTTTCTCGGCGTGCACCGATATGCACAACCTGAACTTGAGTTCGGGTTCTTGCACTGATTTCTGAACTACTTTCCTGGAGCACCTGCAAAGTGCCTCCACCTACAGTACCTAACCCACAAATTCCTACTCTAACTATGTCCACTTCTAGTTCCGCGCGTATATTGGCTTTATCAAATATCTGGAAATTAGGAGTTGTTTAAACTCATCGAATCCCAAAAAAAGGCCGCGCATTGTAGCACGGCCTCTTGAACAATTAGCCCCTGTTCATGGCATCAAATCAGGGCGTTAGGATCGCGAAGTTAGGGGCTATCTCTGGACTATTATTCAATACCAAGAAGAGCCAAAAAGTCCGATGTAGTTCTATAGCCCGGATTTAAACTTCCGTCGGGCAAGACGATCGCCGGGGTACCAGTCACACCAAATTCTCTGCCAAGCGCATAGTGATCTGCAACCGGATTATCTTCACAGATATCTCCGGCAACCGCTTGACCTGCTTTTAAATTCGTCATCGCTGTGTTGCGATCTTCGGCACACCAAGCTTTAGCCGTTTCGGTATATTCGTTAGTAAAAACGCCGTCGCGCTCTATACCTGAACGCGGGTAGGCCAAATAGTGAACCTCAATGCCGGCCTCATTCATCTCTGCCATTTGCTCATGAAGCTTGCGGCAGTATCCGCAGGTCACATCGGTAAATACCGTGAGAATGCCTTTGGATTCACCAACGGCAGGAAAGATGATCATACTTTCTTCGTCGACATCAGCTAGAAGCTGTTTTCGCTCCGAGGTGCGCTGAGCTTCTGTAGCGTTCACAAAAGCGCCGGGTTCGACGTGATAAAGCTCACCGGCAAAGAAATGGGAGCCATCTTCAGATACATATAGAAGCGTTCCACCAGATATGACCATTTGATAGTAGCCAGGGATAGGTGCGGCGGTGATTTCGGTATATTCCAAATCAGGACGTACCGATTTTAATTTCTCTACAATCTGCGCTTCAATCACATCAATTGCGACGTCTTCTTGGGCTTCGCTAATTAGCGAAAAAAAGGCCAAAGAAGCGGCAATAGTTAATACGGGATTTATAAGTTTCATGGCATGGCCCTCTGATGGCCCTCTGATGGCACTTTGGCTAGACTCTAACAACGAGTTAATTGTAGCCCAGTTGCACTCTAGTTCCGACCCAATAAGACCTCCAACAGGCTAGGTTTTAGGTAAAGAAATGCAAAACTTAGGGCTGGTTCACACCTTAAGCTGGTAATTAGCCTCTTGGATGGTGTTGTGAGTGCAATGATTTCATGCGTTCACGGGCAATATGGGTATATATCTGGGTAGTAGAAAGATCACTATGGCCCAGTAATAACTGCACAACTCGTAAATCTGCCCCGTGGTTAAGTAAATGTGTGGCAAATGCATGCCGCAGTAAATGGGGTGAAACCGCGTAAGGAATACCCGCTCTTCTGGCATATAGGCCAATACGATGCCAAAAAGCCTGCCTTGTCATTACGCGCCCTCGCCGACTTGGAAAAAGGGTATCGCTAGCGCCCGGTGGCAACAGCTGAGGCCGGGCTTCTTGTAAGTATTGCTGAAGCCATTCCAAAGCGGTTTCTCCAACAGGGACCAACCGCTCTTTGCTGCCTTTACCAAAGGTTCTTACCACTCCCTGCCGTTGATTAACCTGGCTCATGGTTAGGCTAATAAGTTCTGAAACTCTAAGCCCGGTGGCGTAAAGCAGCTCTAGCATCGCCTTATCACGCAACTCCAAGACAATACTGGCATCAGGCTCATCAAGTAGCTTCTCTACATCGGATTCAGCCATGCTTTTAGGTAGGGGCCTACCAAGCTTCATACTGTCAATTAACTCGGTTGGATTTACTCGTATGCGTGATTCGCGAACTAGCCAGGAATAGAAGCCCCGAAAACAGGAAAGGTGTCGCGCGGTAGAGCGAGGTGAATGCTGCAAGGCATATCTATGGCCCAAATAGCCCTGAATATCGGCAGAACCAGCTTGTTTTAGTTCCTTAGCGCTGGTCTCCAGCCAAAGTGCCAGTGTAGTCAAATCTCTGCGGTAGGCCGAAATAGTGTGAGCACTAAGCCCCTTCTCAGCCCAAACATGGTCTAAGTACTCTTCAATAATTATTGGTTTCTTGTTTGAGAGGGGCTGGGTTTCAGTCATGGTGAAATCATGCCAGAAAATGGGCGTCAAAATTGGGCTAATAAAAAAGGCGTCCGAAGACGCCTTTTTATAAAGATACTCAGCTGTTAAAAGCCAAAGGCCTTAGGCGAGCTTCTCCTTAATTCGTGCAGCCTTACCAGAAAGCTCACGTAAGTAATAAAGCTTAGCTTGGCGCACGTCCCCGCGACGCTTAACTGTAATGCTATCAATCAGCTTGCTGTAAGTTTGGAATGTACGTTCTACGCCTACACCGTGAGATATCTTGCGAACGACAAAAGCCGATCCCAGACCACGACTCTTAATCGATAGAACTACACCTTCATAAGCCTGAAGACGCTCACGAGTACCCTCTTTAACTTTAACCTGGACAACAATGGTGTCGCCGGGTGAAAATTCAGGGAAATCCCGATCCATCTGCTCTTTTTCAAGCTCCGCAATAATACTGTTGCTGCCGCTCACGTTATCTCTCCAATATAAAGGCGCTATCTATATTCAAGCGCAAATTAATTTTTTCGGTTCAGAATCAAATCTGGCCGCATTTTTCGAGTCTTGGCTGTCGCCTGCTGGCTACGCCATTTCTCTATCAATTTGTGGTCTCCACTGAGCAATACCTTCGGCACAGTCTGACCTTCAAAAACTTCTGGTCGCGTATAATGTGGCCAATCCAACCCGCCTTCTAATGCTTCCTCGCTAAAGGAATCCTGTCCGGCAGATTCAGCGTGCCCCAAAACTCCGGGTACATGCCGCAAAATAGCGTCTATCAATACTAAGGCTGGCAACTCACCACCGCTTAGCACGTAGTCTCCAATCGAAATCTCTTCATCTACTAGATTGTCGATTGCGCGCTGATCGATACCTTCATATCTACCAGCGATCAAAATCAAATTCTGCTCTTCAACAGCCAGCTCTTCGGTTCGTGCTTGCACCAACCTTTTGCCTTGGGGAGAAAGGTAGACAACGAGTGCCTCGTCCTTCATCCAGTCTCTGGCTGCTTGTACCGCTGCGATTAAAGGCTCGCAACGCATCACCATGCCAGGTCCACCACCGTAGGGTCGATCATCAACCGTTCGGTGTTTATCTGTAGCGTAATCCCTAGGATTAAAACTCTGCAGATCAATCTTGTTCTCGGCTACCGCTCTTCCAGTAACACCGTATGCTTTGAAGTTCTCGATCACATCGGGAAAGAGGGTTATCAGTGCTAATTTCAATTCAACACCCCTCTTCTAGTTCAAACCTTACTTTCTAGTCTTGCGATTCAGATCCGGCTTTCGATTTAAAAGTCTGGATCCCAATCTACGTCTATTTCACCGGCGTCCAAATCAATTCGAAGCACATGCTGACCCGGTGTCCAGGGCACTAAGCGTTCTTGCCCTTCTTGTGACCGAACCACCAATACATCGTTGGCTCCGGTTTCCATCAGTTTCTCTACTACGCCAAGAATTTGCTTGTTGCCTTCGTAAAGGCTAATTACCGTCAAACCCTGAAGCTGAAACCAATAGTAATCATCTTCATTAAGTGTTTCGAACAGCTCGACACTTACTTCAATCACCGATCCAATCAGCGCAACGGCTTGATCTCGATCTTCAACTGCTTCTTGTTCTCCAACCTTTTTCAGTCGGGCTATTAACCCTTTACTGTTCGGCTTCCACTCAACAGGTTGATAGTTTGTCTCACCCTGATCCGTTTTAACCTGCCAGGGCAAATACTCAAATATCTTTTCTTTTGGTGCAGTCTCCGAGTAAATCTTTACCCAGCCCTTCACGCCATGGACCCCCGAAATCTCACCGATACGGACAGTCTTTTTATTCAAACCCGCATTCAAACCTAGTATTCACAATTAGCTATTAGCTAAAGAGAATTAAGCAGCAGTAGTTTGAGCTTCGCGTGCCTCGGCAACCAAAGCAGCAACACGATCAGAAAGACCAGTACCCTTAGAAACCCAAAAATCAACACGTTCCAAATCAACGCGCAAACGCTCTTCGTTGCCACGTGCACCTGGGTTAAAAAAGCCCACGCGCTCAAGGTAACGGCCATCACGAGAAGTACGGCTGTCGCTTACTGAAAAATGATAAAAAGGTCGCTTTTTAGCGCCACCACGAGAAAGTCGAATAGTAACCATTTAAAAAATGCTCAATTTGTATGCCATGAGATCGCTAAGATATTGAAAAACCTATCAATTATCTTAGCTGCTCGAAAGGGCGCGTATTTTACGCAAAGACGACTCGGATTTAAACCGGTTTTTCACTCTTACGCCGTTATTTTTCGCCGGACCCGGCAATAGCCGAAATTAACTCGCTAGCAGCCGCTTTATGAGAAGGGATTCTTCTTGGGTGCAAAGGGGAGCCCAGGGGACCCAGGAAGACCGGGTGCTTGCCCCTGCATACCTGGAGCTTGCCCTCCAGAAGCGCCTTCCATCGCCTTCATCATGCGCCCCATACCTTTGGCTGAACCCATTTTTTTCATCATTTTCTGCATCTGCTTATGCTGTTTGAGCAACCGACCCAAATCCTGAATTGATGTGCCCGACCCTTGGGTGATACGACGTTTTCTAGAACCGTTCAATATATCGGGGTTACCGCGCTCTTTAGGCGTCATGGAGTTAATGATGGACTCCATACGTTTAAACTGACTTTGGGTATCTTTTTGTTCGAGCATCTGTGACATATTTCCCACGCCAGGAAGCTTATCTGCAAGCGCTCCCATACCACCCATATTGCGCATCTGAACGAACTGATCGCGCATATCTTCTAAATCAAACCCCTTACCCTTGCTGCGCGTAATTTTCTTTGCGAGTTTTTGTGCTTTGTCATGATCAACATTGCGCTCAATCTCCTCGACCAGAGAGAGAACATCTCCCATACCAAGAATTCGCGAGGCAATACGATCTGGATGATAGGGTTCTAAGGCGTCAGTTTTTTCACCAACACCAATAAATTTGATCGGCTTACCCGTTATCTGACGAACTGATAACGCAGCACCGCCACGGGCATCACCATCAGCTTTAGTGAGAATTACGCCGGTTAAGTCTAGAACTTCGTTGAATGCCTGTGCGGTATTTGCCGCGTCCTGCCCCGTCATCGCATCGACGACAAAGAGTGTTTCGGTTGGACTCACTCCTCTTTGTAAGGATTCAATCTCCGCCATCATGTCTTGATCGATTGCCAATCGGCCGGCGGTATCAACCAAGACCACATCAATAAACTGCTTCTTGGCGTGGTCAATAGCGCTTTTGGCTATTGCGAGAGGTTTTTGGCTGATATCACTGGCGAAAAACTCCACCTGTACTTCAGCGGCCAAGGTTTCTAATTGCTTAATAGCGGCTGGGCGATAAACGTCTGCACTTACCACCAGAACCTTTTTCTTCTCTCTTTCTCTTAGATATAGCGCTAGTTTGGCGGTCGACGTGGTCTTACCAACACCCTGCAGGCCCGCCATCAAAATAACTACCGGTGGTTTAGCCGCCAAATTCAATCCTTCGAAGGAATTACCAAGGATATCTACTAATTCGGATTGAACAATTTTAAGGAATTGCTGCCCTGGCGATAGGCTGGTGCTAACTTCTTGACCAGTAGCTCTTTCGCGCACTCGATCAATAAATATCTTAACTACCGGCAGGGCAACATCAGCTTCCAATAGCGACAGGCGCACTTCACGAAGCGTGTCTTTTATATTGTCTTCAGTGATCTTAGATTGACCACTAATTTTTTTCAGGCTGCGCGATAAACGCTCTTGAAGATTATCAAACATTTTTAACTAATTCGAAGTTCAATTTGGGCGAGCAAGTATAACGGTTTTGAGCCTTCCATGGCGAAGGTGCTTGTGACAAACTGGCTTAATTCAAAGCCATCAAATAGCTGACTGGAACACATTGCTTACTAATCTGCTGATATTCGTTAGTCTTGTTGCGTATTCCACCGCATGCACGCGTTTGGTAATGGCACTTCGCTACGACCTGCCCATTGATCCTCGTGTTCAATTTGCTACCGGTTTGGTTGGAAGTATTGCGCAGATAGGCCTCATGGCTACACTGATGATCCATGATGGCGGCATTGATTTCAGCCTACTCAAGTCGATCTCCTTAGTGCTCGCAACTGCAGTACTCTTTGTGACCCTTAGTAGTCAGCGCTTTGCCATTCAGGCATTGCAACTCGCACTAATGCCGATCGCCGGGTTGTTTGCAATCTGCAGTGTAATTGCACCCAGTTCTCGAGAATTACTTCAGCTATCCGCCGGGACCGGCCTGCATATATCCACCTCAATATTGGCCTATGGCACATTTACCGTAGCAGCAGTAATGGCATTATTATTAGGCTATAGCAGCCTTCGGCTTCGACATCACAAGCTAACCCCGCTAGTGAAGCATGTACCCCCGGTAGAAGCTCTGGAATCAATCCTCTACGAATTATTAGCCTGGGGCACAGTTTTACTCGGGCTCTCTATTCTTACGGGCTTTATATTTGTGGGCGACTTCTTTGCTCAACACCTAATCCATAAGACAGCTTTATCCATTCTCGCTTTCGTCATATACAGTTTTATTTGCATCGGTCATTGGCGGAGAGGCTGGCGCGGTCGCCGCGTTATGCGCTGGGTATTTGGAGCCTACGCATCTCTTACTTTGGCTTACGTCGGCAGCAAGCTCGTGCTGGAATGGGTCCTTCGCTCTTAAGCTGAAGACTTTGGCCTTTAAGTTTCGTCTTCTAAATTTTGTACAAGCAAGTACTTGCCAGCCGAAAAAAACTACTTCAACATGGCTAACCAATATCCACTGAGGTCGCGATGCGTTGAATGACGCTTCCACCGGGGCTTTATTAGCCCTTTTAGCTTTTCTAGTAATACTCTCTGCGTTTTTCTCGAGCTCCGAAACGGCGATGCTCTCGCTAAACCGTTTTCGACTGAAACACCTAGCAAAACAACATTCTGGTGCCAAGCGTGCAGCGCGTCTATTAGAGCGACCTGACCGCTTAATCGGTCTAATACTAATAGGCAACAACGCGGTCAATATTCTGGCTGCGCTGATTGCCGGTATCGTATTCGGCCGTTGGTTCGGCCAAGAAGCAGGCATATGGTTAACCACTATTCTGTTAACACTGATAATGCTGATACTTGCCGAGGTAACGCCAAAAACACTAGCAGCACTGCACCCGGAACGCTTAGCTTTTCCATATAGCGTCGTTCTGTCCGCACTTCTGCACCCACTCTCACCCGCCTTTTGGCTTGTATTGGGGGTGAACTGGATTACCAACAGCATAGTGCGACGCTTTGGCGTCGACCCAACTAAACTCAGCAAAGAACAAATCAGCCCCGATGAGCTCCGCACGGTGGTAGATGAAGCCGGCCAGCTAATCCCTGACGAACATCAGGACATGTTAATAAATATTCTCGACCTGGAAAAAATGACGGTCGACGACATTATGGTTCCGCGTAACGAGATTTTCGGATTGGATTTGGATAAAGATATTCAAACCCTAGTTCAAACCATTCTCGAGAGCGATCACACACGCTTGCCGGTATACGAGGGTGACATAAATAACATCATCGGCACGCTGCATTTACGCCGTGTGAATAGATTAATGAAAGCCGGCGAAGATCAGATTACTAAGGAAGCCATAAAACGCTTCAGTAAGAAGCCATACTTCATTCCTGAAAACACGGTTCTATCCGTGCAACTGCTTAACTTTAGAAAATTTCGGCATCGAATTGGCTTTGTGGTAAACGAGTATGGCGAGGTGGAAGGCTTAGCCACCCTTGACGATCTTCTCGAAGAAATAGTTGGTGATTACACAACATCTGTGGCAGATGACGAAGACGAGATACATAAGGTATCCGAGGATTTGTACCTTCTGCAAGGAGGTGCCAACCTGCGAGATTTAAATAAAATCGCAACCTGGCAATTACCGACCGATGGCCCAAGGACGGTAAGCGGTTTTGTGGTGGAAATGCTGCAGGCGATTCCGGATGGGCCCGTTAGCTTCGAACACAAAAATATTCGCTTTGAAATCACCGAATTCAGCGACAAACTAATTGAAAGCTGCAAAGCATGGAGGTTTGGCCCTCGAGCACCGGGCCCCGACCAATAGCCTATTTAGGCTGAGTATCCTGCAATGGCTGACGACTCTCCAGCCTAACCGCGACCCTCTGCAGCGCTTGCTCACGCTCTTCTGGGGTGTATATTCGCCAATAGGTGATTTCTTCCGATTTGCGAAAACAACCGATGCAAACTTTTTGGCTGTCCAGCTGACAAATGCCTACGCAGGGACTAGATATGACTTCAGGGCTTGGCAATTTTGTTTATCTCAAAGGTTCTATCATTTCATCAATAATCATAGCGGTTAAACCCCAGATTTCTTGATCTTCAAAATGCCAGCTCGGCATTGTTAATTTCTGACCACCACGCTCTCTATAATCGATTCGCCTCGGTTCTTGCTCCATGAAGAAGGTCAGAGGAACTGAGATTATTTTATCGGTTTCATCAACGGAAGGTATTAGTTCCACTGTACTGGGAATTATTCCAAGAAAGGGTGTTACCTGCACGCCAAATCGAGATTTCCGCGCGGCAAATCTCGCCACAATATCTACTTCTTCTCGCACTAACCCAACCTCTTCCCAAGACTCACGCAATGCGGTATCGGACAGACCGTTGTCCTCCGGTTCCCACATACCACCGGGAAAGGAAATTTGTCCGGCATGGCTAGTAAGGTGCTTAGCCCTGCGAGTAAGAATTATCTCGGGAGCATGCCCTACATTTGTCACTGGAATGAGCACGGCCGCAGATCGGCTACCTGCATCTAGTTTGTTGTCTAGTGGACTATTCAACTCTGACAATGCATGTTGTGATGAATAGTGATCTAGTAGACTGATTAGCAAACTCATGCGGTAGAATTCTACGTTACTTCTCTTCTTATAATGAGCAAGATTTTATTATGATGAATTTTTGCAATCTTTGCGGCGGCACTTTGTCCACACTCGTGCCCGAGGGTGACAACCGAATACGCCACGTCTGTGGTCAATGCGAACACATACACTATCAAAATCCGAGAGTTATCGTCGGATGCATACCTATCTGGCAGAACAAGATACTTCTCTGTAAACGCAACATCGAACCCAGACTTGGTTACTGGACAGTCCCCGCCGGCTTTCTTGAACTGGAAGAAACTATGGCCGAGGGCGCACAAAGAGAAACCTACGAAGAATCCCTCGCGAGGGTCAATATCACCTATTTACACGGACTTTACGATATCCCTCATATAGGCCAAGTCTACTCACTTTATATGGCAGAAATGGAAAATGCTGAATTTGGAATTACTCCAGAATCATCCGAAGTCGCACTATTTGATGCGGCTGATATTCCCTGGGAAGATATCGCTTTTAAAGTGGTGAAACTCGCATTAGAACAGTATTTGCAGGAAGGACGACGCAAAGACGGCCAACCATTTGGGCTATAGGGTTTCTTAACAGACCCTAGTGGATATCTAAAACGGCGTGAGCAAAAATCGTTAACAATAAGATAGCCAAAACCCCAGCAAGCACTAAACCCGCGACTCGTCTTGAGCGCGAGCGGACATGCATGGCAGGCAACACATCAACCGTTGCTATATATAGAAAGGTGCCCGCGGAGAAAAGCACCGCTAATCCACGCATCATAGAACTGACATCCTGAAACAGATTCCAGAAAATTAAAATCGCGACAGGTGTGGCCGCGGCAAAGACGAGTAAGTCCAATTTGGAACGGTTTCGGTCAGAACGCTCATGCAAGCTAAACGCACTAACACTAAAAGCGGCCGGGAACTTGTGCATCATTATTACCAGCACCATAGTCAGCGTCAGAGCGGCAGACTGTTCAGCCATGGCAGCACCGATGACCATGCCATCGATAAAAGCGTGCACCGTCAAACCCACGATTGCGGGCATAACACTTTTGGTGGGGTGGTTTACATGATCGTGTCCATGAGCAACGGAATGATCATGATGCTCTTCGTGTATATCATGACCAAAGCCAAAAGCCTCCAGAATCATCATAAACAAGAAGCCTGTCGTCAATGCTATGCCAACGGCAAAAACATCTATCTCGTGAAGACCCGCATCTTCTGCCGCATGGCCGAGCATTTCAATGCCTTCTGGAATGGCCACTAACATAGCCGCGCCGATCAGAAACCCTGCAGCCAAACCCGTCATATCTTCCAATCGGCTCATAAAACCGTTGGCGGAGCGCATAAAGGGAATTGCGCCCATAGCTATAGCTCCGGTAAAAGTGGCTAGGCAAACCAATAGCAACTGAAGTATAGGATCCATTAGCTCTGCCTCTCTCTAACCAACCCAGTGACGAGCGTTACGAAAAATTCTCATCCAAGGACTCTCTTCCGGCCAATCTGCCGGATACCAAGAATTGGTAACTGACCTGAATACCCGCTCTGGATGAGGCATCATGATAGTTACACGGCCATCGTCGTTGGTAAGGCTGGTAATTCCCTGCGGCGAACCATTTGGATTCGCTGGATAGGCCTCTGTGGTTTTATACACATTATCTACAAAAGACAGGGCAACCTGATTTGAACTAATCAGATCGGAAAGACTATCTTGAGAAGCGAATAGCGCGTTACCTTCACCATGTGCAACGGCAACCGGTATTACCGATCCCTGCATACCCCTAAGTATTATTGATGGTGATTCTTCCACTTTTACCAAAGCGACCCTAGCCTCAAATTGCTCTGATTGATTTTGTACAAATTCTGGCCACTGCGCAGCACCGGGAATCAACTCAGCTAGGGCAGACATCATCTGGCAACCATTGCATACGCCAAGAGCAAAGGCGTCTTGACGGACAAAAAATTCGGAAAACTGATCTCGCATTGCTGTGTTAAAGAGTATGGATTTGCCCCAGCCTCTGCCAGCGCCTAGAACGTCTCCATAGGAGAACCCACCGCAAGCCACTAAGCCCTTAAATTGATCCAATGAGTATCGACCGGATAGTAAATCTGACATATGCACATCCACTGCATCAAATCCAGCGGAGTCAAAGGCTGCGGCCATCTCCAACTGGCCGTTAACGCCCTGCTCTCGCAATATGGCCATCGACGGTCGAGCATCGAGACTCAAATAAGGTGCTGAGATGTTTTCTGCAGGATCAAACTTCAGGACACTACTCAAACCCGGACCTTCTGCGGTTATTCGCTCAAACTCCTGATCAGCACATCCCGAATTATCGCGTTCAGCCTGCAAACGGTAACTAGTTTCAGCCCATACCTGCTGCAATTCGCCGCGAGAGCTTGAGAATACTTTTTCACCCTTCCAGGCTAAATCAATACGTTGTTCTGTGATCGGCTTACCTACTAAATGCAGGCTATCCTCTAATCCCTGTTCGGAAAAAATCGATCGTACCCTTTGCAGGTTAGCTTCACTTATCTGCAAAACGGCGCCCAGCTCTTCATTGAAGAAACTCGCCAGAAGGCTTTCTCCTTCAACGTTGACTTCGAGACCACAATGTCCCGCGAAAGCCATTTCTAGCAGGGTAGTTACTAAGCCACCATCGCTTCGATCGTGATAGGCCGAAATCAAATCATCCTGCAAAGATTGCTGCATGGCTCTAAAAAAGCCATTCAATTTATCTGCTGAGTCCAAATTCGGGCTGGTGCCTTTCATCTGGCCGTAAACCTGCCCTAGTATCGAGCCACCTAAACGATTGTTGCCACCGCCCAAGTCTACTAACCATAGGCCAGATTCAAGCTCAGGGGCTAACTCGGGCGTCAAGGTTTTGCGCACATCCAAAACCGGCGCAAACGCAGAAATAATTAGGCTGGTCGGAGACGTAACCGCCCTGTCACCCTCTCGATCCTGCCAAGTACTGCGCATAGACATGGAATCTTTGCCGACAGGCACCGTAATATTCAACTGAGGGCATAGCTCCATGCCAACCGCTTCAACTGTTTTATAAAGTTTTTCGTCCTCACCCGCATGCCCCGTGGCACACATCCAATTTGCTGATAGCCGAACCTTATTCAAATCGCCAATCAATGTGCCGGCAATATTGGTAATCGCTTCACCGATGGCCATACGGCCAGATGCCGGCGCATCTATAAGCGCTAAGGGAGTACGCTCTCCCATAGACATCGCTTCGCCTAAAAAACCTTGGAAGCTGGTAGTGGTTACCGCAACATCTGAAACGGGAACCTGCCAAGGTCCAACCATCTGGTCACGCGCAACCATGCCGGTAATTGATCTATCACCTATAGTGATTAAAAATGATTTACTGGCAACGGCAGGATTTTGCAGCACGCGTTTAATAGCTTCATCAAGCTCAATGCCCGCGGTATCAAACTCCGTCACTTGCACTGCGATCGATTCGACCGTTCTGTGCATTTTTGGTGGTTTTCCAAAAAGTACCGACATCGGAATATCTACCGGCTGATTCCCAAACTCTTTATCCGAGACTTCAAGTTTTTCCTCTTCCGCAGATATACCGACAATGGCATACGGCGCCCGTTCACGCTTACAGATTGATTCGAACTTTGCTAAGTCTTTGTCGCGAACCGCCATAACATAGCGTTCTTGGGCCTCATTGCACCAAATTTCCATCGGCGACATTCCGGGCTCAGCACTATTTATCGATCGCAGTTCAAAACTTCCGCCCGTGCCACCGTCTTTAACTAACTCAGGCAGCGCATTGGATAATCCGCCGGCGCCAACATCGTGAATAAACGCGATAGGATTCTTATTGCCCAAGGCCCAACAGGAATCGATGGCTTCTTGGCAGCGGCGCTGCATCTCCGGATTCTGCCTCTGCACTGAAGCAAAATCCAAATCTTCAGATGAGCTACCTGACGTCATTGATGAAGCGGCACCACCGCCAAGACCAATAAGCATTGCCGGGCCGCCCAATACAATTAGATTGCAGCCAGCTTCAAATGGAGGTTTATCGACATGGTCTTCACGGATATTCCCGTACCCACCGGCAATCATAATCGGTTTGTGATAGCCCCTTCTCTGGCCTTCGTGATCCATTTCGAATGACCGAAAATAGCCGCAAAGATTGGGCCGCCCAAATTCATTATTAAAGGCCGCAGCTCCTATAGGCCCTTCCAACATTATCGTATACGCATTGACGATTCGATCTGGCTTGCCGTAATCCTCAGTTTCCCAGGGTTGGATATACCCGGGTATACGCAAGTTGGAAACGCTAAATCCGCTGAGCCCGGCCTTAGGTTTTGAGCCCCGGCCTACAGCCCCTTCATCGCGAATTTCTCCACCGCTGCCAGTACCTGCGCCGGCGAATGGCGAAATCGCCGTGGGGTGATTATGGGTTTCGACCTTCATGAGAAGATGAACCGGTTCGTTCGAAAAACCGTATTTTCCGGTTTCACCATCAACATAGAAACGCTCGGCCTGATGCCCTTCAACCACAGCGGCATTATCAGAATAAGCGGATAAAACACCCTGACCGCCCAGCACATTAGTATTCCGAATCATGGCAAACAAAGAGTTCGCCTGATCTATACCGTCAATTGTCCAGCTAGCATTGAATATTTTATGCCTGCAGTGCTCAGAATTAGCCTGAGCAAACATCATTAATTCAATATCTGTAGGCTCGCGGCCCAATTCTCTATAGCTATCAAGCAAATAAAGCATTTCATCATCCGCAAGCGCCAAGCCAAGCTTTTGATCCACCTCGCGCATTGCTTCGAGGCCTTCACCAAGAACTTTAAGATCGCTCAAGGGTTTGGGCTCAGCATGGCTAAACATTCCGCCCAAATCCACAGGATCTCGTACCAGAGATTCTGTCATTCGATCATGCAGGTGAGCCGCCGTATTGGGCGTAATATGCGATACGCTTGAGGCGTGATAGATAATCCCGCGCTCAACCCGTTCGACCTCTTCCAGGCCACAACGCTGCAATATCTCAGTGGCTTTAGATGACCATGGAGAGATCGTACCTAATCGAGGTACAACCAAGATTTGATTTGTACTGAGCTGAGTAAGCTCAACCGCTTGTCCCTCAAGGATCGCAGACAGTTTTTGCTGTTGATCTAAATCGGCTATAGGGCTAATTGTCTCTACAAAGTAGACAAATTGTGCGTCAATATCATCCATGCGAGATTCTATACCTGCCAATTCAGTAAGTAATTTTGTTTTTCGGGAATCGGATAGTGCGGTCGCACCTTTAAGAATCAGCATGACAATGAGAATTCAGAGCTCTAAAGAAGGAGGCGAGATTGTACTCAAAAAAACCCTCTACCCACAGCTAGATTTGCAACTCGAATGAGACCTTCGTATTGGCGCCATAAAACCCGATCCACTCTGGACCGAATGGTGCGGTATTCGCACGGTCCTAAGGGTCTACTTGTTCGCAAGCGAAATGTTTTTCGAGTGGTTCTAATAGTTACCATAATTTTTGTAGCCCTATTGCGAACCGAGCAATATGAATCCGAAAGGCTTCAACAAATTTTGGATAGTGGCGAAATTAACGTCGGCTTTAGGCTGGGACCGCTTATCTATTACGAAAGAGACAATGTGGCCGGAGGCCTTGACTACTATATCTTGCAAGCTTTCGCAGATAGTTTGGGATTAGTGCTCAACCTGAGTGTAATTGATGAAATCCCAGATATGCTGTCTCAGGTTCAATCTGGCAATATTGATATTGCCGCCGCAAACCTGACGGTTACTTCCGAAAGAAGTGAAGAGGTAAGCTTTAGCCTGCCCTACATGGATGTCTCCCCAATACTTATTCAGCACAGCTCTCGACGGCCTAAAGGCTCCCTCGATGAAATACTAGGCTCTAGTCTTGTGGCTATACAAGGCAGCTCACATTCCGAGTTACTGCGATCACTTCAGGCCCAGCATCCAGAGTTAACCTGGACAGAAGAAGCAGGCACCTTAATGTTCGAACTAATGGGACGAGTACAAGATCAAAGTTTAGATTACGCGATCGTGGATTCGAGTATTTTCGAACTCGAGCGCCCCTATTTCCCTCGAGTCGAAAAAGCGATGGAGCTGAATCAGCCTTCTCCACTGGCTTTTGCGCTGCAAAAATCTGCCGACAACAGCTTTACTAGTTCACTAAACAGTTTTCTAGCTGAGTATAAAAGTTCAGGCAATCTCGACTCTCTAGTTGATGAGATGTATAGCAACAATGAAAATTTTGATGTTGCCAGCTCTCTTGTATTACGAGAACGAATTCAATCCAGGCTGCCTGAATACGAAACGCTCTTTCGCAACGTAGGCGAGCAATTTGATATAGATTGGGTCATGTTGGCAGCTGTCTCTTACCAGGAGTCTCACTGGAGCGCGTCTGCCCGCAGCTACACTGGTGTTCGTGGCCTTATGATGCTGACGCTACCTACGGCAAGTCAGTACGGCGTCACCAACCGCCTGGACGCAGAACAAAGCTTAGTGGCAGGCACCAAATATTTGATCAGCTTGAAAAGCCGATTGCCTGAGCGCATTGGTGAACCCGACAGAACTCAGATGGCATTGGCGGCATACAATATGGGTATGGGCCATTTGGAAGATGCACGAATTTTGACCCAGCGTGCAGGAAAAAACCCTGATTACTGGAGCCAGGTTAGGGAGCAACTTCCCCTTCTGCAGCAAAGTGTGCACTACAGAACTGTCACCTATGGCTACGCTCGCGGACTTGAAGCAGATTCATATGTAGAAAACATTTTCCACTTTTACAATATTTTGGAATCCTATGCTTGGCAGAAAGAACTGGAGGCAATGGAAATCGAAATGCGGTACGAGGAAGATATATTTGGCGAAGAAATTTATAACTCAGAAGGGCGACGCGACTTTCCTAGCATTCTGGAAAACCCACCATCGCCGATGTAAGCGCTAATTGACTCTGCGCTCTCGAAAGAAGTCTCGAAGCATCTTTCCGCATTCGTCCGCAAGAATACCGCCCTGCACTTCTACTTTGTGATTTAGCCAATCAGCGCTTAGCAACTGGGCTTGGGAAACTGCAACACCGGCCCGTGGTTCGAAAGCTCCAAAGACCATCCGCCGAATTCGGGCATGAACCATGGCGCCCGCACACATAGCGCAGGGTTCGAGAGTAACGTACAGATCGCAACCGGGAATACGGTAGTTGTCCAGCTTTTTAGTGGCCTGGCGCAAACAGTTTATTTCGGCATGTTCGGTGGGGTCCGAAGTGGAAATCGGCTGATTCCAGCCTGCTGCTATGAGCTCTCCGTCTTTAACCAGTACGGCGCCAACGGGTACTTCGTGAGCCAGCTTTGCGTTTTCAGACTGCTCCAGCGCTAGCCGCATCCAGTATTCATCTTCTTCTAATTCAGACATCGCGCGAGCATACCTCATCAACCATACGAAAAGATTCTGTAAAGATTAGATAAATTTTGCTTTTGGTTCTCTATAATTAGCCTAACAATCATCAAATCTAAAGATTTTCTATGGCCGCTGTAAGTTTAGAAATTACCGATGAGTTTTTGAAGCTGCTAAAAGCTCAAGATCAAGACGCCTTCAGCGAATTGGTTCGGCACCATCACCGGCAGATGATTTATGTAGCGCGTGGAATCATCGGCGAAGCACAGGCTGAAGAAGTTGTGCAAGAAGCCTGGGTATCTATCTACCGGAATCTAATAAAATTTGAAGGACGGTCTTCCCTAAAAACCTGGATGCTAACTATTGTGTCCAATGGCGCAAAAACCCGGCTGCGAAAAGAGTCTCGTCAGGTTTCCTTCGCGGATGTTGAAGCCAGCCTTTCCGGACTTTCCGAAGACCTGTTCAATCCTGACGGCCACTGGTCAAAGCCACCACCTGAATGGGATATCAGCAGCCCCGACCGATTGCTTGAAGAATCCCAGTTAAAAGATTGCATCGAGAAAACGACGAACAGTTTGCCAGAGCAACAAAGGGCTGTATTTGTACTACGTGAAATAGAACAACAAGCGCTAGAAGACGTGCGTAACATTCTCGGTCTAACTGACTCTAACGTAAGAGTGTTATTACACCGCGCCAGACTTAAGTTGATGCAAGTTATCGACCGTTATCAGGAAACAGGATCATGTTGAGTTGTAAACATATAGCCGAAAACGCAACGGACTATATGGAAGGTAGAATGAATTTTTTTCAACGGCTTAAATTTAGATCGCATTTGCGCGCATGCGTGCATTGCGGACGATTCCTCAGGCATATTGGATTAACCTGCATTGTCTCAGGCAGCTGCACTCATCAAACCGCTACAGATCAAGAAGTAGAGGCTATTTTGGAAATGGTTAAAGCAGCCTAATTCCCAACCAATAAATACCTCCTAGAAAGACCCTCTCTGCGAGAGGTCTTTTTTTGTCAAAAACATCTTACCCTCCAATTTATGGTCAATTCGGCAAATTGGCTCGATTATTGCCTCCAGCATGTAGATAATTAGCTTTTACCTAATTCAACCGTAGCTATCAGAGGAAAATTAAATGAGCGGAAATGAAGCAAGAGTCCAGGCGATATTCCAAATCACCAATCGTGAACCGATGGAAGTCGCAACGCCTGACCCTTTGAGCAAGATTTGGGCTTGTAACGTATTTAACTTGGCAAAAATGGAAGAATCCCTGTCAAAAAATGCGTTCAAAGAAATCAAAAAAACCGTTCAAACAGGGGTGCCCCTTGATCCCGCTACGGCTGATCTAGTCGCTGCAGCTATGAAGGAATGGGCGCTATCCAAAGGCGTGAAATTTTTCTCCCACATCTTCTTCCCACTTACCAATATCACAGCCGAAAAACACGACGGCTTTATTATCACTAATCCCGATGGAGCGGCAATTACTGAGTTCACCGGCAGCTTACTTATTAAAGGCGAACCTGACGGCTCTTCTTTCCCGAATGGCAGCCTACGCATGACAAATGCGGCCCGAGGCTACACGGCCTGGGATCCCACTAGTCCGGTCTATGTAATGGAAACGGCAAACGGCTCAACCCTTATGATACCTAGTGTTTTCATGTCTTGGACGGGTGAGTCTCTGGATAAGAAAATCCCTCTCTTACGCTCTAATGCGGCCATGGATGAAGCGGCGCAGAAAGTCCTTTCATTAATGGGCGAAACTGACATTGCACCGCTGAACAGCAGTTGCGGTGCTGAACAAGAGTACTTTTTGGTCGACTCAAACTTTGCTAACGCGCGCCCGGATTTACTACTTGCGGGCCGCAGCTTATTTGGTGCAGCCCCAGCCAAAGGTCAGGAATTTGATGACCACTATTTTGGTGCCATCCCAGAGCGGGTTCAGGTCTTTATGCAAGACTTCGAAGATCAGCTATACAAACTCGGGATTCCTGCAAAAACCCACCACAATGAAGTTGCGCCAGGGCAGTTCGAAATAGCACCATACTTCGAAGCCGCAAATGTGGCTGCTGATCATCAACAACTGATGATGACAATTATAAAAACCACGGCCAAAAAGCACGGTTTTCACGCACTTTTGCACGAAAAACCATTCGCTGGAATTAACGGATCAGGCAAACACGTTAACTGGTCTGTAGGAAACTCCACGCAAGGAAACCTATTAGACCCCGGTAATACGCCTCACAAAAATCTTAACTTCTTGCTCTTTTGTGGTGCGGTAATTCGTGGAGTGCACCTTTATGGACCATTATTGCGAGCGGTAATCGCCTCTGCTGCCAATGACCATCGCCTCGGAGCAAACGAAGCGCCTCCTGCGATCCTTTCGGTATACCTTGGTGATCAACTTGAAGCGGTATATGAAGATATTAAAGCTGGCAAGCTAACCAGCTCCAATAGCGGCGGCATAATGGATTCAGGCTTGTCGCAGATTTTAACCTTTTCAAGAGATCCTGGTGATCGTAACCGCACTTCACCCTTCGCTTTTACCGGTAACCGTTTTGAATTCAGAGCAGTAGGCTCCTCTCAGTCCGTATCCGGTCCACTAGTAGCTATGAACACCATGCTCGCAGATTCCCTCAATTGGATTGCTGAAAAACTGGAAGTTGAACTAGGTAAAGGCGCAGACCAAGCTAATGCAGTTATTACCGTCCTCAAGGAGTTGATGGAACTCCATGGCAACGTAGTATTCGGTGGAGACGGCTATTCAACCGATTGGCACAAAGCGGCAGTTGAGGAGCGCGGCCTCAAAAACATACCAACTACTGCAGATGCGCTTCCGGCTCTAAACGAAGACTATATTGTCAAACTTTTTGAATCGACTGGCGTGCTTAGCCCCGTTGAATTAGCTAGCCGATATGAAGTCTATTCCGAGCAGTACGTGCTATCTATAGAAGTTGAAGCCAAGCTGGTTGTGGATATGGCTACTACGCTAATCTATCCGGCTGCTATCACCTACCTTTCAGACCTGTCGGTAACCAACGCTGGTATGGCGGATATGGATATTGAACTTGATAACTCCGTTGCTAAGACCGTCGCTGCTGAAGCTAACGCAATGATGGCTGGAGTCTCGAAGCTTAGTGTCGCATTAGAGAAACATGACTTTGCTTCTACCGATGAGCATATGAGTTTCTTGGCGGATACGGTGCGCGGACTTATGGATGAAGTGAGAGTTCACGCAGATGAACTCGAAGGCAAAGTAGCTGATGACCTATGGCCATTGCCCAAGTATCAGGAAATGTTATTCATTAAATAGTCCTGAAGAATCAGAAAAGGCCCTCATATTTGAGGGCTTTTTTTGTCCCAAAAGAACTGCTGGAAAATCCACCAATTCGGCTATACAAAAGCAATTGAGTTGATAGTTTCATCTAGGGAGTTCTCGTAAACAATTGTTAAAACCCGCGACAACTCACATTCATACAAGCATACTTCAAATCATTAACTTTCAGTAACTTTTCACTTATCCACTTCTTGGGGAAAGGATGAAAAATTTCAGCTTAGTAGCTTTATCTTCAGTATTGGCATTGGGGGCTATATCTACTGCATATGCTCACCATTCAAATGCTCCACATTTCGATAATAATGTTGAAATCATTGTCGATGCCGTCGTAACCAAGTGGGCTTTCGTAAACCCCCACGCTTACATATTTTTTGAAGGTACCAACGAAGATGGAGAAACCGCTGAATGGCGATGTGAAGCTTCATCCGCTACGGGCATGGGAAGATTGGGTTTTGACGAAGATACTTTCTATGCTGGGCAAAATCTAACTATTGTGGGTAACCCCGCACGTCGAGAAGACAACGTCTGCTTTGTGAGAAATTGGGTCTTTGGAGATGGGGTTTCAATAGGTAGCCGCGATACCCTGCCCGAAGACAAAAGGTCCGGTGCGATTCAGGAAACAATCGCCGAAGCGGATATGGTTAGGCCGGAATATCTAAGAAATGGGCAACCAAATATAAGCGGCGCCTGGGTTCGAGCTGGACGCGGCGGTGCCCCCGCAGGCGCATCTGGACGCGGAGCCCCAGGAGCCGGTGGTCCGGGAGTCGGAGGCCCACCGGCTAGAGGCGGCGATCGCCCTCAAATTGGACTCACCTATGCCGGTAAGGTAGCTCAGGACGCCTATGTGCAAATCTATGATGACCCGGGAATACATTGTGATATTGGCAATATTTTCTTTGGCTGGACTCACGACAGTCACGTAAACGAAGTCACACAATATGATGATCGCATTGTTCTGCAATTCGGCTACATGGATTTTGTGCGTACTATCCACTTGGATATGGATGAACATCCAGAAAATGTTATTCCCAGCCGAAGCGGCCATTCCATTGGCCACTGGGAGGACGACACTCTAGTCGTTGACACCATCGGCTTTACTCAGGGTATATTATCTGCCTTGGGTAGCATCCCCAACAGTGACCAGATGACTTCTACAGAAAGGTTCTGGATCGACAAACAGAATCAAACGCTAAACAACTCATACATCGCTGTTGATCCGGGCTTCCTCATTGAGCCCTATACCGGTCAAGCCAGCATGAATCTTAGTGCTGTTGGCTACGAGCCCTATAACTGCACCGAATTCAGTGGTGACAACAACAAACGCCCAGAAGATCGAGTCGGCAGTTAACTCTTAGCTAAAGGTGAAACCGCAAAGGCAGATCAAATTGATCGGCCTTTGTTTTATTGGGAGTGGTATTAGGCCTAGCCAAAAACTTATATAGTTCTGGCGAAGGGGAACTGAAAATGAATTCCGATATATCTGAGCGTTTAGGCTGGTGCCTATTTATTTGCCGGCTTGCAGTGTTTATTATTTTTTCGGTCTGGGGATACGACAAATTAGTCCGGCCGGATCACGGCGTCAACATGATGGCCAACTACTACTTTGTTTCTGGCGTACCGGAAGCGCTAATAACCTGGTTTGGGGTTGCTGAGATAGTTTTAGCTTTGTTAGTCCTCTTGGGGCTTTTCAAAGGCCTGGTTCGTGGGCTCTTCCTCTTTCTAAGCATTCTGGCCGTATCTGTGCCCGAAGTACTCAAAGGCTATGTAACCGCCATTGTAGAGGTGCCCCACCCCACTATTCTTTTCTTTACTGGCTTTTGTTTACTGGCCTGTAGCTTTGCTATTTTCTTTTTGCGAGATCAGGACACTAAGTTTTCCTTGGGTCGCAAAAACATGACTTCGAACCCGGAGCTAACTGAAGATACAGAGAAGAACCTGGGTCTTTGCCTCGCCCTGTGTCGCTTTGGGGTATTTATCGTATTTTTTGTCTGGACTCTCGCCAAGTTCCTTCACCCCGAGCACGGCGTAAATATTATGCGTGGGCACTATTTAATTGATGGCGTAACCGAGGCCGCAGTGACCATATTTGGTCTATTTGAAATGGCGCTTTGCATCGCCCTAATTTTGGGTTTTTATAAGCGATTTACTCGAGGTTTCTTTCTGCTTATCAGTATTTACTCAGTTATTACACCACGGGTTCTGAACGGCTATAAGATATTTATATTCGAGAATTCCGAACCTCAGATCTTCCTATTCTCAGGTTTCACCATGCTTGCCTGTGCCATCGCCATATATTGGCTTAGGGATTACGACACGCGATTCTCCCTACCGAAGGCCGATAGAGCGAGGTGGGGAGACTGAATTACTTACTAGCGAGTTCTACGCTTTACCGCGTTTATGGTCCAATGACAAAGTGTCGAACTCTCTGAAGGCTATCATTACTAGGCTGGCGACTATCAAAGTAGTAGAAGGAAAGAAGCTCAGCCTGCCCGGCTCTTCAACTAGATACATGGCTAGCGGATCAAGAATGTATTTGATAATGGGCACTATACCTGTCGCGTACCAAATCACTTGTCCCCAATAGGCATAAGTTCGAAACAGGCCCAACACAACCATTGCACCGAGAACGAGTTGAAGACTACCGATGCCCAAGCTGATTGTTGGATCACTTATTACCCCGCCGTAGTACCTATCCGACAGATCCGCAGCTTGTACTGCATTAAACTTTAAAACGCCAAAAATAATCAGATAGGTTCCCGTCGTAAACCTCAGCAATAAAAGAGTGATCGCTTGCATATTTGTCCCCTCGAATGCGAATTTAACTATAGCTACAAAAAGATTGAATCAAAGATAGCAGAAATCTAAGCTGGGTACAGCCATTAAAAAAGGCCGCTCTAGAGCGGCCTTTTTATTCCAATTTGAATACACTGCAGAGCTAATGTAGTTACTATTCTTTCCCACGCTTATGATCGACGGACAGCGTATCGTCCGCTTTGAAGGCCACAAGAACCAGGCTGGCAAATAATAAGGTCCAAGACGGGAACCAAGTTAATCGGCTTTGCTCAACAAGAAACAGAGCAAGCGGATCAAGAAGAAAACCAATGATGGGTATTATCCCGACTGCGTACCAAGCGACCTGCCCCCAATAGGCATAAGTCCGAAAAATACCCAATACAACTATAACGCCAAGTAACATCTGAAGACTGCCTATCCCAAGATTGAGCGTCGCATCACTTACTAAACCGCCGTAGAAATTGTCCGACATTCTCGCCGCGCCTTCGGCATTGAATTTCCTAGTACCCCAAAGAATTAAATAAATTCCTGTTGCACACCTTAGTAATAAAAGACTAATTGATTTCATACATTCCCCTAAGATTAATGCCAAAAAAAATGGCGCTATCGAACATAGCAGAACACCGAGGGAGGTTCCGTTAATTAATCTTACTTTTAAAGGTACTACTTAACTTTCGCTCAGAGTAAACCGACACAAAATTGTATTGTCGACTTCCAAATCTTCGCCCCAGATAATCTGGGCTTCCGGCTGCCAAGAATAGTCGTCATATCCACCATGAGGCCGAACCGCCTGATACGAATGAACTACTGCTGCAGGCCATGCAGAGTCGTCAAAGGCCGCTGAAGTCCAACCAGCTGGCATGGGTAATATGTTTGCCTGACAGCTGCTAGTGTCGCCAGCGCAGCTTGCATCTAATGGTGCTTGATGGATAACTTTGCATGTCCAGTCGCTACCTGTAACGGCTATCAAATCGCCACCTGCATTTCTAAACTCAGCAAGGAAGCCGCCGTCGCCCATCTGCTGGCGACGATTGCCAATATATTCGTAACCGCTATCGTCTTCTTTGTAATCCATGACGTGGACAGCAACCTGAGTCGGAAGCACTGCGTCAAAACTAAAAACTTCCGCGTTAAAAGAGCGTTCTGTCGTAACGGCAATGGGGTCTGTCATAACGACATTGCCATCCACATGAAACTCAAACCAATTATCAGCCCAAACTTGCGCTTGAACCGTCGTTTCTTGTGCAAAAGTATTGGCTGACCCAAAGGTCAGTAGAAGCAATAAACCAAGGGCATTGAGATTAGCAGGGAAAACACTTTTCATTGAAACGGTCACAGATTCAGAATGTGGCCGAATTGTAATGACTAGAGCCGAACTTGCCTTACTAAATAAGCTGTTGTCTTGTTAACGATCGTAAAGAGTATGAAGCCTAGGCTGGGTAAATAATATCTCCTAGCAGACTAGTCAGAAGGCCTACCGGGAGATATATCTTAGATCGAAGTTACCTAGCTCTTTTCGCGAGTAAGCAAATAGTCGAGCGAAATTCGACCACCGCCTTGCCGAAGAATAATGAACAGTAACGCCGCCCAATACATGTGCGAGCCAAGCCATGCATCTGGGTAGACAAAAAATTGAATTACAGCCGTTACGCCGAGTAGCCCGAATGCGCCAACTCTGGTGAACAGGCCGAATAACAACATAAGGGGAAAGAAGAACTCGGCAAGAGTTCCTGCATATATTAGAAAATCGTTAGAAATACCATATTCGTACTGGAAGACAATTTTTGTGCTGCCGCCCAGATTCCAAAAAGCCAAATGCTGGTCAAATACCGTCAACCCAACAATCTTGGTCTGAACCGATTTCCAAAATACCGTAAAAATAACCAGCCGGGCACCCAACAAAGGCAAATCTTCTGGGATCATCTTCGCGTACTTTTCAATCATTTGAATTAATTTTTTGATCAGATTCATGGGGTTTTAGTCCTGTTGGATATCAATGCCAGTAAAAAAGCCGTTCCCGAACCCTAAGGCAAGTGCCTGGGGTACATCAAGCTCGGGGTGTTGTTCTAGTGTGTTTTCAATTGCCGCTTCCAGCTTGGCACCTTCAGAAATGGCACTAATCAATGCCAAGGTTGCCGCATCTACCGCGCATACCATTACCTCATATGCAGGCCGGATCAAGATGCTTTGCTGACTATCCTGAAGGTCTATGTCCTCCAATCTAGGCTGACCAGTCTTATGAGCCTGCCAAATGCTTCTGGCAGCCCATTTTGAATCCAGTATTTGCAGGGACGGATGCAAGGACAAGCAACTACTCAACAAGCGCTCTACACCTATCTCCTGCATAGCCTGGGGCGAAAGAGACTCAACATCCGCTGCATGGTAAGCGCGCTGTCGAGCAAGTTCAAAGCGAGCAACATCAGGCAGATAGAGTAAATCAGTACAGGCTTTGTCCTGTGCCAAAAACACAGGGAAATCTTGCCCAAAATAGACCATAGCTGCCTGGGCTGGTGGATGTTTGCGCACATAGCGATTTGCCAGGGCTCGGAAAAACTCCTCACCTACCAATTTCTGAACCACTGGATAAAGGTCTGCCAGCGCATTGGCAAGGCTATAAAAAATATTGTTCCGGTATACAGATATTCGAGCAGTTAAATCTTCTTGATCGCCGTTAAAAAAACCTTCTAGCTCTTCATTTTTGTGATGCAAAAGGCCTTTAGCCATAGCACTCTGTATATCTGCCAATGATGCACTCATGCGGCAGTATCCAAATCCAGTGCGCTGGTCATAGCCTGATTCGCTTTTTTCGCTTCTTGACTCATTATGGAAAAGTCAGGCGTATCCGTATCCCATTCAATCAAAGTGGGTACTGCATCTCCCAGCCTTCGAACCAAGCTTTGATAGAGCCACCACACCTCATCGCAGACACTAGAGCCATGGTCGTCTATCAAAAGCTCAGAACCGTTGGCGAGAATCTCAACGGAATGTCCCGCTAGATGCACCTCACCTATATTTTCGATACGCAATTCATCAAGGTGCTCTTGAGCGTTGAGCCCCAGATTGTTCGCGCATACATAAAGATTGTTTACATCGAACAGCAGGCCGCAGCCTGTTTGCTCTGCGAGCAAGTTAAAAAACCCTGCCTCGCTAAATTCGTTGCCCTCAAACTGCAAATAAAGCGAAGGGTTCTCTACCAAAATAGTCCGCTGTAATGCCTCCTGAACGCTGTTTACGTTAGTTGCCACGACACTCAAGGATTCTGCCGTATAGGGCATCGGCAACAAATCATTCAGAAACGTCTGATTCCAATGACTCCAGGCCAAATGCTCCGAAACCTGGGTCGGTTGGTAGCGCTCTACTAAGGCGGTTAATCTCTTTAAATGGTCTTGATCGACTCCATCTGCGGAGCCCAATGACATACCTACACCGTGCATAGATAGCGGCATAGACTCTCGAATTCTGGTCAAATTCTGGTGGGGCAGACCGCCATCACCCATATAATTTTCTGGATGTACTTCTAGCCAACTAACATCGAAACGTCCAGATAACACATCTTCAAAGTGTTTCGGTTTGAAACCAATTCCCGCCGATTTGGGTAATAAGGTATTCATAAATTAGCCTAAATGCACGGCAGGGGTGCATGGGTCGCCCTTGGGGAGGAAACGCCACATGCACCTGCCATGCCAGAGCAACTTTTAGCCAGGAAGGTTCAGGTCAGTTGCACCAAGCGAACCGTGAACTAATTTTTCACATGTACCCTGTGGAACATAGATCCAAGCATTTCCTTGACCATCTACAGTGCTGGTACCTGCACAGCTTGTACCTGGTCCTGCGGCACAGTCGTTTTTACCTGATTCAGAAACACCGAAACATTTCTCAGGTACAAAATCTTGTGCAACCGCTTGGTGAGAGGTAGCCATCATCAAAGCGGCAGAAACTGCACCCGCTGTTGCCATTACTTTTGCTGCGTTTTTCATATCTATCTCCGATAAATTCGTAAATCAAAATCAAAACTCAAAGAATTTTGTTAATCTTGCTGATAGGCTTATTGCTGTCAGTCCTATATGAGACACGCCAAATAGCGATCCGTTACAACACCAACAGGTGATAATATTACAAACATGCAATCTTTAGACAGCCCAAACCCGGCCTGCCCAAACTGCCAATCAAAAGATGTCTTTGAAATAGTGCACGATCTCGCCGCCGCACAGGAGATTGCGAGTTTCGCTGGTATCCGAGGGAAATTGTTGAGCGGGATTTGGATTTTCTTACTTGGCAACTAGATCATCAAGAAGATGAAACTGTGAAAACGTCTATTCGTAATAGATTGTCAGTTTTACGGACAGTGATTACTATTTTGGCGAATGCAGGTAAGCAATAAATGGATTTCTTCTGCCGACCTAACACGCTCACCTCCAATGCCAAAGTGGGTGCTCCCTCTATTCTAATATGCGTGGTTTTGCTGAGTTCATGTGGATCGACTGAAAGTCGACCGGTAGCTCAAGTAAACACTTCATCCCAAATTACCAGTGAAAGCATTTGCCCTAAATATACTGACTTGGATGAGGACCAGTGGTTAGCCCGGTCTGGAAGCTACGAGGCTCATGAAGAGCGAAGATTTTTAAATGAAAATAGGTCTCGCTCTGGAGTGGTCGAGCTCGGCAATGGCCTGCAGTACAAAGTGCTTAAAAATGGCTGCGGCGACAGACCCCTGAACAACAGCCAGACGATAGTGCGCTACCACGCGACTTTGTTAGACGGCACAGTATTTGACAGTAGCTTCCTCCGCAATGAAGCCAACCTAATACCCCTTAATCGAGTCATTTCTGGCTGGCGGCAAGCAGTAACCAGGATGCAACCCGGAGCCATCTGGGAGGTATATATGCCTAGCAGGCTCGCATACGGTTCCATTACGTCAGGACCCATCCCAGCCAACTCAGCACTAATTTTCACGATCGAATTGATCTCATTTGAATAGTTTGAAAGTAAAAGGCAGGTTTTAGTTTACAACTAGAGCGCTCCCCAAGGTTATTTGGCCGTCGAAATCGGTCCTGAGATAGTAATGTTAGTGGCCTTGAAATTTTCGTCGCCTCGTTGCTGATTTTTGGCACCCCAGTTTAAGACGCTTGAGACCGGAATCTCTCAACAATATTTTTCGTAATCAATATAAAACTACCCAGAATAAAACCTGCTGTAAGGTCGGCTACAACAGAAGGTAATGCTTCTAGCGCATGATGAACTGCATCAATGTAGTGAACCACTATTCCACCGCCCACTAAGAGCATCGCGATGGTTCCAACGATGCTCAGTAATTTGACTATTTTTGGCAGCAAGGCCACAAGCCCATTACCCATTAACTTAGAAACTTTTTTACCAAATTCACTTGCCTGATCAGCTCGATCCAATAAGTAGAACCCCATATCATCCATACGCACTATCAGCGCAACTAGGCCATATACGCCCGCGGTAGCGAGCAGAGCTATACCACTAACGACGATGAGTTGAATGGCCAAAGGCTGCCCCATCACCGCAGCCAAAGTGATCACAACTATTTCGATGGAAAGAATAAAGTCGGTGCGTATAGCTGATTTAATTTTTGCCGGTTCACTTATCTTCGCGGGCTTGCGCTCCTCACCCTTATTCTCGTTGCGATGAAGCAACCAATGAATCACATGCTCCGCTCCTTCATAGCTGAGGTAGGAACCACCCACCAATAAAATAGGCACAAGCATCCAGGGCAAATAAGTATTTAGTAATAACGCACAGGGAAGAATAATGATTTTGTTGAGAATTGAGCCTTTGGTTATGGCCCAGATAACCGGTAGCTCGCGAGAAGCGTGAAAGCCCGTAGCTTTCTCGGCGTTGACCGCAAGGTCATCCCCTAACAAAGCGGCGGTTTTTTTGGCGGCAACCTTGCCCATCACCGCGGCATCATCGAGCAACATCGCAATATCATCGAGGATAGCTAGTATTCCGATCGCCATAACTGTTTCCTAATTAGCTGTATCTAGCATCGGCGAGGACTAACCGAACAGATCGTCTTGACCGCTATCTAATCGCCTTAATGCATCTTGCTGACTCAACAACTTAGCATCTTCGTCGATATGCACAAGCTCAACACCACGTTCTTGCAGAGCTTCACCAACTAACTTAGCCCGGTGACATGTCTCCGGTCGAAGTTCCGCGCACATAAGCACTACTGAATGGCCTAACTCTCGTGCTTTAATCAGACGTTGTAAGCCTTCTTCAAACTTTGGTTTTTTGGCCATTTCCTTGTAGTCCACCCGGCCAAGCTCGTCCAACTCATCCTCATTTGGTTTGCCTCCGAGCTGCTCACCAAGATATAGGTATGTCACACCAAAACCTATAGCCGTGTCTTCCAGTGTCTCGCGGTTATATTCAGTGTGATATTTTGAATAAGGCATGCTTCGGACATCTATCAGATATACGCAACCATTAGATTTTACCAAATCAAACAGTTGTTCAGGAGTACGGTTGCCATAACCAACAGTGAATATTTGACCGGGACTTTCCGCAGGAGGGTTTGGTGACATTATTCGAAGAAGTTTGTAATGGAAGACGCATTTTAGGCAGACCGATAGCACTTTGCTAGCTAAGCTATTGACTATTGACCTGTTTGGCAGCTGAATTAGACCCCTCTGTCTAAATTGGACTAGTGGAGTACATCTAAGTATGAAAAAAATACTGACTAACGAAAACCTCTTTATCTTGGCTAATAACAAAGAAGTTTTAGAGCAAGCCGGTATAGCCTGCATTATCAAAAATGAATTTATCGGCGGTGCCAGTGGTGAATTGCCTCATTTCGAACTCTGGCCCGAATTATGGGTAATGCGTGATGAGGATTTTGAGCGTGCTCAATCCATAGTCACAGAAATTAGTGACAACGGCCCCATAAAAGAATGGGCCTGCAATTTTTGCCAAGAAAAGAATGCTGACTCTTTTGAATATTGCTGGAATTGCCGCAACGAAAGAAGTACTTCGCAGCCCTAAGTAACTCTGATCTAAATCAAACAGGATCGTTTCGGAACTAGCGAGCACCTGTCTCTTTGCCTACAATACGCGCCTAATTTGATAGCAAGCACTGGATTTACGTTCCAGTTAGCCGAGGAAATAAAATGTCACAACATTTAGTAATCGTTTGTGCTCTGTATAAATTTGTCCGTCTGGAGTATTTCGAATCTCTGCGCCAACCCCTTATTGATTTAATGCTCGCTGAGCGCGTGCGAGGCACACTCTTGCTCGCCCAGGAAGGCATTAACGGCACGGTTGCGGGCTCCCGCGAAGGCGTAGATAAAGTTCTAGCCCATCTGCAAAGCAATCCGGCACTTAATCCACTGGATACCAAAGAATCCTTTCATCAGGAAATGCCCTTTCTGCGCTCCAAAGTTAAGCTTAAAAAGGAAATCGTTACTATGGGAGTTGAAGGAATCGACCCCAATCGATCTGCTGGTGCATACGTAAAACCGGTAGATTGGAATGCGCTAATTTCAGATCCCGAAGTACTCTTGGTGGATACTCGCAACGACTACGAAGTTGAAATTGGCACCTTCGAAAATTCCCTAAACCCCAATACCACTAGCTTTAGGGACTTCCCCGCGTACGTAAAAAATAACCTCAATCCCGCAAAACATAAAAAAGTTGCGATGTTTTGCACAGGTGGCATTCGTTGCGAGAAATCCACTGCCTACCTAAAAGAACAGGGATTTGAAGAGGTATTCCACCTACAGGGTGGGATTCTTAAATATTTGGAAGAAGTTAAGGAATCTGACTCTCTTTGGCAGGGAGAATGTTTTGTATTCGATGATCGGGTGGCAGTAAATCATAGTCTCGAAAAAGGTCAGTATGATCAGTGCCACGCCTGCCGGTACCCGATCACCGAAGTAGACAAGTTTCATCAGGACTATCTGCAAGGTGTTAGCTGCCATCGGTGTTATGACAAAGTCACTCCAGAACAGCGCGAGCGCTTTGCGGAACGAGAGAAACAAATCCGCCTTGCCGAATCTCGGGGTGAGGCCCATCTGGGAACCGAATCTTTAGAAACAATGGAAAAGAATCGTGTACAGAAAGAACAGGATCGAGAAAGGCAACGCCACACTAACCACAAAGATTAAGCGCAAAATATCAGTCTATGCAAAGGTCCTCTGCGATCTCTGCAGAAATTCTTAGCCTAAAGAAATCTCCACACAGTCCGATCTATACAAGAATACGGGTGCTTATCTGCGTCCAAATTATTGTGTTTTGTACATTGATTTAATTAATTTGGGAATCTGGTGTGGGTCAAGACAAGGATTTAGTGCAAGAAAGCAGCCTCACTTTTTCTAATGATTCGGAGACAAAAGTCGTTGTTCCAGAGTCCCAGAAGCTGGAAGATTTAATAACAGAGCAGATGCTAAACAACGAATCAATCTCGGCTACGCAAGCTAAGCACGCAAGACGAATCAAAGCGAAATTACCAGCGGAGAAGTCGCTTCTGGCGATCTACCAAGAACTGGAGTTCACCGATCGGGCTTCAATACTTAAAGCACTCCGAAAAGTTCCCGTTAGAAGCAGTATTGGTACGTTACTTGTCGAGCTAGGCTATATAAAGGAAATAGATCTTCGTAACGCGGTAAACATCCAACGGCAAAAAACCCCTGACAAGAATCTTGGAAGAGTACTAATAGACAATCACTTTCTTTCTGAAGATCTAGTACTAGATGTCTTGTCGATACAGATGAAACTTCCCAAACTAGATCCGGAATTCTCGAAAAATAGATCCTAAGTTGCTAGAGACCGTCTCACCAAAATGGTGTAGCGAAAATAACCTAATACCTGTCGGGCGCATTGAAGACCGCGTAGTTATTGCCTGCACTGACCCCGACAACCAAGAAGTTAAGCGCAAAGCCAAAGAAGCCTTCGGCGACAAAGTGATAATTGGCATTGCCAATTCGAAATCGGTAGCAGAAACCATACATGTATTTGAACTCAGCCGAAAAGCGCAAAAAACATCGCCGAAACCTCTCCAAAAAAATGACGCTAAGCAGGTGGTCGAAAAACTACCGGTGGAAGCAATTGAAGCAGGCGCTAGTGATATTCATCTGGAACCATTAAAAGACCAGATGAGAGTGCGTTTCAGATGTGACGGCGTAATGATGCCGCACTCAGTTATTGACAAAGATAAAGTTGTCTCAGTAATAGGAAGATTAAAGGTACTTGCTGGAGCGGACATCTCCGAAAAACGTCAGCATCAAGATGGTCGAATTCTTTTTGAGAATCCGGTTACCGGTCAAAATGTAGATATGAGAGCTTCTTTTTATGTAACCATTTTTGGTGAAAAGCTGGTTCTTCGGGTTCTTAGCAACAAAGTAGAGATGCTGAGCGTAGACCAGTTGGGATTAACGCCAAAAGCAACAGAATCCTTCTACCATGATGTACTAGATACCCCAAGCGGCATCATATTAATTACCGGTCCGACGGGGTCAGGTAAAACTACCACTTTATACAGCTGTATCAACTATTTAAATAGTATTGAGCGCAGTATTATTACCGCAGAAGATCCGGTCGAATATCAGGTCGAGGGTATATCTCAATGCTCTTTGAATATAAAAATCGGAGTTGACTACAAATCCACTTTACCTGCCATGGTGCGGCAAGATCCAGACGTGATCGTCCTGGGAGAAATTCGCGATAACTTCTCAGCGGAAGCAGCTATTCAAGCAGCCCTGACCGGCCACAAAGTACTAACCACCTTCCACACTGAAGATACCATCGGCAGCCTATTGCGTTTGATGAATATGAATATTGAGACATTTCTTATCTCCTCAACATTAGTATCTGTGCTTGCACAAAGGCTATTGCGAAAAATCTGTGACCACTGCTCTGAACCCCATATGCCCACCAGCGGTGAACTAAAAAGGATTGGGCTCACCAAAGCCGACTTTGCCGATACCAACTTACTCTCAGGCAAAGGATGTGAAAAATGCCACTTCTCCGGGTATGCCGGACGCATTGGCGTATACGAATTACTCGTGCTTAACGAGCAGGTTAAAGACGCTATTTTGCGCAACACTAGCTCTTACGAAATTCGGCGAATAAGTTTTCAAACTTCAGAAATGACCACCTTACTTGAAGAGGGCTTGCTAAAGGCGGCTAGTGGTCAAACGACATTGCACGAAGTAATTCGACATCTACCACGGATGGAAAAACCAAGACCTTTACGTGAGCTGAGACCGCTCGCGGGAATTCGATAATGCAGCAGGCACTAGCAGAACAGGACGAAACTCTTTCTTTAATAGATCTAATTACTAAAGAAATAGAATCTGATGATTTTCAACTGCCGGTATTCAATACGGTGGTACTAAAACTACAAAAATCATTAAGTGACGAAGATGTCAGTATAGAAAAAATCGAAGCCTTAATACTTGAAGACCCCGCTTTAGCGAGTCAGATCCTTAAAACTGCCAATTCTCCTTTTATAAGGGTTTAGGTGACATCAAAACCGTTAAACATGCGGTACTTCGACTCGGATCTCAGCAGGTAGTGAGCATCGCCATGTTGGTATCGCAAAAGCAAAGCTATACCAGTAAGAATAGTCTGATCCGGCATCAGATGGACAAACTGTGGGAACACTCCTTTGCCTCTGCTATTGGTTGTCGTTGGATATTTCAAAAGTTCGGAGGCGATCCTTGTGTGGCTTTTTTAGCCGGACTACTGCACGACATCGGCAAGCTTGGTGTACTCAAAGTTATAGAACACATCCAGAGCCAGGATCTGATGACGCAAGAGATAACTGACAAATCGATAACCGATATATTGAATGGTAGTTTGCACACAGAGTGCGGCTATACATTGGTAAAAGCATGGAACCTACCAGAACCTTTTGATGTCGCCATTCGGGATCACCATGACGAACCCAAAGGTGAGCATGAAACCTTGCTATCCGCTATCCGCCTTATGAATGTGGTGACTGACCAAATGGGTATGAGCGTTCGAAACTCCGAGGACGCCTGTTCATATTCCTCAGCGGAAGCTCTAGCTTTGGGACTCTCGGAGATTCAGATCGCTGAGCTCGAAATTCATATTGAGGACAGTTTAGAGAATATGGATATATAACGACGAAATTCCCACGCTCTAATTAACGGCCTAATCGACGCCGATAAAACCGCCGGACTGATGGGCCCAGAGTGTCGCGTATATCCCACCTAAATCTATAAGCTCTTGATGGGAGCCGCTCTCAACAATTCGGCCCTCATCCAGCACCAGTAGTCTATCCATCTTGGCGATAGTAGAGAGTCTATGGGCTATAGCAATTACCGTCTTTTGTTCCATCAATAGATTCAGACTTTTCTGAATTGCTGCCTCTGCTTCCGAGTCCAGTGCCGATGTAGCTTCGTCTAGTACAAGAATGGGTGCATTTTTGAGCATAACGCGCGCGATAGCGACTCGCTGCCGCTGACCGCCGGATAAGTTGACGCCTCGCTCCCCCACAATGGCATCAAATCCCCTGCCGTTGTTAATGTCAGCAAGTTCCTGAATAAAGTCATAGGCTTCGGCTTTCCTCGCCGCTTCGATCATGTCTTCCTCGCTGGCACCCTCTCGTCCATACAAAATGTTATCGCGCACGGATCGATGCATCAGTGAAGTATCCTGAGTAACCATACCGATTGAGGCGCGCAAGCTATCCTGGCTAACTTGGCCAATATCTTGACCGTCGATTTTAATACTCCCACTTTGCAGGTCATAGAAGCGTAATAGCAGATTGACTAGGGTTGACTTACCTGCCCCCGAACGGCCAACCAATCCAATTTTCTCTCCAGATTCTATTTGTAAACTAAGGTCGTCAAATATATTGGAATTGTCGCCATAGGCGAATTGCACAGAATTGAAAGAAATCGCTCCACTCAATGTATTTAGCTCAGCGGCATCGGGGACATCTTTAACACTTACCTCTCGGGACAGAGTACTAATACCGTCTTTTACTGTGCCAATGTTCTCAAACAAAGCTGAGATTTCCCACATCACCCAATGGGACATTCCGTTTAATCTGAGGGACAGCGCAATACCCACAGCAATAGCCCCAGCGGTAACTTCTCCTTGAATCCACAGCCAGATTGAAATTGCGGTGACCGAAAATACCAGTAGTGAATAGCTAATATCGACCGCTAAGCTCAGAACGGTTACTAAGCGCATTTGTGGGTGTACTGTCTTAAGAAATTTTTGCATACCCTCTTCCGCATAGTCGGATTCTCGCCGAGCATGCGAGAACAGCTTAACCGTAGAAATATTGGTATAACTGTCCACAATGCGCCCCGTCATGATGGAACGCGCGTCCGCCTGCTTTGCCGAAATTTCCTTTAGCCTTGGAACAAGCCGGGTAAGGATACTGACATATACGACAAGCCATACCAGAAGCGGCAAAGCCAGCCTCCAATCTACCTGCATAAACAAAAAAACTATACTAAAAAAATAGACCGTTACGTATACAAGAATATCCATCAGCTTCATTACTGATTCACGCACGGCAAGAGAAGTCTGCATGATCTTGGTAGCTATACGGCCGCCAAACTCATTCTGGAAAAAAGACATACTTTGAGTAAGTAAATAACGATGCCCGAGCCACCGAACAATCATCGGGAAATTACCGATTAAGGTCTGGTGTGAAATCAATGAGTGCAAAAATCCAAGGCAAGGCAGTATGACAACGATCAATATCCCCATCCAAAAGAGCGATGAACCCTGATCTCGTAAAAAAGTTTCTGGAGACTGCATGGAAAGCCAGTCCACCAGTTGCCCCATAAAGTTAAACATAACTACTTCGAGAACAGCGACAACAGCACTCAAAACAGCCATAAGTAGCAACGCCCACTCCATCCCACGAGCGTAGTGTCGGCAAAATTGATATATGGACTTTGGAGGAGTTTTGGGCGACTCAGGTGGGAATGGGTCTACCAAATTCTCAAAATTGGAGAACAGGCTCATCGAATTACTGCGGGATTAAAATGGCCCAGAAGATTAGCAGATAGAGCTACAAATGATTAATTATATCGCCGAAAAACGCGCGGTTATTGGCAAATGATCAGACGAGCTAACGGTATCGATGAGTTTCACCTCTTCCAATTTTAATCCACGATAAAAAGATGATCCAAATGGCGGTAAAGATGACGCGCTCTTGATCGTCGCGTAATTTCGGCTTCCCGCAGACCGAGCTCGCGACAGGCTGTTAACAAATGGTCGTACCTTCTGCCAGACCAGGTATTGAAATCACCGGCCAGAATTAGCAGTCCATGATGAGAACTCGCTGCCTCGAAGACCTGTGACATGTGGATTTTGTATCCATCTATTCGAGAAAAATTGATAGCGTGAGCGTTTAGCACCATCAAACTATGAGTGCAGCCCTTCAATTCATAGGTAGTTTGCATAAGCATTTTGTGCGTTCGAGCCAATGGTTCAAAATTTGGAGAGGTAAAGCTTTTACTCGCCAAAGGATCGCATCGGCTACCGGTTTTAACCCCGGTTTCTCTGCTATGTGCCAGTCGCATATATGACCGGGCCATGGTCCAGACAAACTCATCATGTTTATCAAATATCTCTAGGTTAACAGCGCTAATCGCCGCTTCCTGCAGCAATAGCAGATGGCGGCCCCTGATTAGTCAGAGGAAATCCGATTGCCACGACTTACCGCGGCATTTCTGCATATTCCAAAGCAGTAATTCAAAGCTAGACGGCAGAGATTGCATATCTGCGGTGCCAAGGCTTCGAATGGCTGAATCAGGATGAAAATGGCTTAAAAAGTCGATTTTAAGAATCCCCGGAGTTAATTATATGACGCTCTCAATAGGTCCATCATAAAGCACGTAAATTAAATTGAGCTGTAGCAGATCAAATCTGCGCGTCTCAGTGGAGGTTCTTTGATATGCTTCTAATCAATAATTTACCGACTTTATATTCCAACACCTTAAATAACAGGAAATCTAAATAATGAGTATTAACCTAGGCGACAAAATTCCTTCATTAACACTGAAAACTATGGGTGAGAACGGTCCAGAAGATATAACTACTGACAGCATTTTTGCTGGTAAAAAAGTGGTTCTATTTGCTCTGCCAGGTGCTTTTACTCCAGGTTGCTCGAATACTCATATGCCAGGATTTGTAGTTCAGGCCGATGCCATTAAGGCTAAAGGTGCAGACAGCATAGTTTGCCTAGCCGTCAACGACGCTTTTGTAATGGGCGCTTGGGGCGAGACACAAAATGCCGAAGAGCTTTTACTGGTCGCTGACGGTAGCTGCGTGTTTACTTCAGCTATCGGCATGGAACTAGACCTCACAGGTGGTGGATTGGGAGTTCGTTCACAACGCTACGCGATGATCGTTAACGACGGCGTGGTAGAGGCAATTGAGATTGATCAAGGCAGCATCGAAAAAAGCACTGCTGAGGCAATTCTGGAATTGCTCTAATAATTGTCAGGTTATTTTGAATCATTTGAAAAACCCGGTCCTAACGACCGGGTTTTTTTGTATGATTGCCTACTGAACTAATCCGGTAATCAACCAGCCAAGCTTTCCCCATGTCCACAACCGAAAATACCGAAAAACACACTCCTATGATGCAGCAGTTTCTGCGGCTCAAAGCTGAGCAGGTGGACGAACTACTTTTCTATAGGATGGGTGATTTCTACGAGTTGTTTTACGAGGATGCGAAGGAAGCATCAAACCTACTTGATTTAACTCTAACTCAGCGTGGCCAGTCAGCGGGAGAACCCATCCCTATGTGTGGAGTGCCACATCACGCAGCAGAGGGGTATTTAGCCAAGCTAGTACGCCTCGGCAGATCCGTTGCTATTGCAGAGCAGATAGGTGACCCCGCTACATCCAAAGGCCCCGTTGAACGTCAAGTGGTAAGAGTACTGACTCCAGGCACTGTTACGGACGAAGCGCTGTTGGATTCCCACAGAGATAATTTACTTTGTGCGGTCTGTATTGAAAGTAAGAAAGATCAAAACAAGATCGGCCTGGCATCACTGGATATGGCTAGCGGCAGGTTTCTCTTATCTGAACTAGAAGACATCGTCGCTCTAGAGGCAGAACTAGCTCGGCTTAAGCCTTCAGAACTACTAATTCCCGATACGCTTTCTCTAGATTCAGCTCAACTAGATTGCTCCTGTATTCGCACTCGACAAGATTGGGAGTTTGATCTCGATACCGCTGTTTCATTGTTGAAGAAGCAATATTCAGTGGCTTCACTACTGGCCTTTGGCTGTGATGATCACCCCACAGCCCTGCGTGCAGCCGGGTGTCTCTTGCAATACGCACGCGACACTCAGCGCAATGACATTCCGCATTTACAGGCAATTCGCGCCGAATCTCCAAAAGACCAAGTCGTGCTGGACAGCCCCACTCGAAAAAACCTCGAATTGGACACTAATCTTCAAGGTGGTCGAGAAAACACGCTGGTAGAAGTTCTCGACCAATGCTCTACCACTATGGGCAGCCGCCTTTTGATTCGATGGCTAAATCGTCCCAGCCGGGATATACAGCTTTTACAGGGTCGTCAAAACTCAATAGCGACACTGCAAGAAAATTGGCGCTATGAAACTTTATCCGAAGCGCTTAAAGCGATAGGCGATATTGAACGCATCTTGGCCAGAGTGGGTTTACGTTCTGCGCGGCCTAGAGACTTAACCCGATTGAGTGCAGCCATTGATGTTTTTCCTGAGCTAAACCGCCTTCTATTAGCCACTAAGTCTAAAGAGCTTAGTAAAATTGCCAAACGTATATCTGAATACCCCGAACTTCAGGATCTTTTACATAAGGCTCTCATCGATAACCCACCTATGACCGTGCGCGATGGTGGTGTACTTGCCAACGGATACGACCAAGAGCTAGACGAGCTTAGAGCTATTCGCACCAACGCTGGAGAATTTCTGGTGCAGCTAGAGGAACGCGAACGTTCTGAAACTGGCATCAGCACATTAAAAGTGGGCTATAACCGGGTACACGGCTACTTTATAGAAATTAGTAAGTCGCAATCTGATAAAGCACCCGTAACCTACCAGCGCCGACAAACATTAAAGAACGCTGAACGATTTATCACTCCAGAGTTAAAAGAGTTCGAAGACAAAGCTTTGTCAGCCAAGTCCCGCGCACTGGCTCGTGAAAAGCTCCTTTACGACGAACTTTTAGAATTAGTAGCCGAGCCGCTGCAACAATTATTGGGCTCGTCTGAAGCGGTATCTGAAATTGACGTATTAGCAAATCTGGCTGAACGCGCTCACAGCCTAAATTATGTGCGCCCGATTCTTACCGACAAACCGGGCATTCAAATAATTGATGGCCGCCATCCTGTCGTTGAACGCGTGAGTCGAAATCCATTTATTGCCAATAACTGCGAGCTCAACGTCGACCGGCGATTACTTATCATTACCGGGCCAAATATGGGCGGTAAATCCACATATATGCGTCAGGTTGCCCTTATTACTCTCTTGGCCCACGTAGGCGGCTGCGTGCCTGCTGCTTCTGCAAACATAGGCTTAGTCGACCGCATATTTACCCGCATTGGGGCATCGGATGACCTGGCTAGCGGGCGTTCCACCTTTATGGTGGAAATGACAGAAACCGCGCAAATATTACATCACGCGACGCCAATGAGTTTGGTATTGATGGATGAAGTTGGTCGTGGAACCAGCACCTTTGACGGTTTATCGTTGGCTATGGCCGCAGCCCATAATTTGGCTACGAGCCGCCGCAGCCTAACGCTTTTTGCTACACACTATTTTGAGCTAACGGCCTTGCCGGATAGTCTTGAAGGAGTCGAAAATGTGCATCTCAGCGCCCGAGAAAAAGATGAAGATATTGTCTTTATGCACCGTATCGAACCTGGTCCGGCAAATCAGAGTTATGGTATTCAAGTAGCACGCTTGGCCGGCATTCCTGATGAGGTGATTCAATTGGCCCGTCAGGAATTGAAACTTCTTGAGAGTGGCTCACACGAATTGGCTCAGCTTTCTAATAAGGTATCACCTCAGGCACAAGCTCAAGTTCCCGTTTCTGTCTCTCCTCAAGGAGACCCAAATGGCCCTGAAAACTTCGAACTGTTTTCGCCGGTGAAGCACCCTGCTCTGCAAAAACTTGGTGAGGTTACTGCTGACGACCTAACACCCAAGCAAGCTCTGGAACTTATTTACCAGCTTAAGAATCTTTTGGGCTAGCGTCCGCCACCACCTCTGCCTCCGCTGGAGGTAACTCCAATAGGACCGACCGGCATAGATACACTGGTTGGCAGACCGTCTCTAATTACTTCAACAAGTATGTTGCCTGAGGCCTCAGCTGAACTGCTGAGACGTGTTAGATCATTGTTGTTATATACGCGCTCACCGTTGTAGCTGATTATTTCATCACCAGACAGCAGACCAGCAGCCTGTGCAGGCGAAGACTCCAATACATTCCGAATACTGACGCTAGTAGATTGGTTTGTAGCAACAAGATATTTTTCGTAGTCGACGTCACCCAAAGTCGTTCGAAACCCCTGAGTCGCTTCCAGTTGCGCTGATCCCGCGTCAAATCTCTCACCATTTTGGGTAGCTTCAAATCGTGCATTTAGCACATCCATCTGAATCATTTCCGTCATCCCTAAAATTTCTTCAGCTCGGAACTCGTCGAACCCCGCTTCCACCAAGCTTGAAATCTGTCGAGCCGTAATATCCTCATCACTTAGGTTCCGACGCTCAGCGAATTGCTCTCGGATATTCTCAATATCCACTGGAGCACCATCTTCGTTAACAAAGGGTAAAGTCCGACCCTCTGTCGGCAGCACCGCAATTTGCTCCGCCAGTTCTTGATTACGTTCATGTAACAGTCCGATCTCTTCTTCGAGCCCAATTCGGCTTTGACGCTCGCTGATAAGAGCCTCTTCTAAGTAGCCCATCCGTTGTTCGAGATTTCCTTCACCAAGATTTGCAAAAGAAGTACTGGCAACTTTATTGCCAGGGCTTTCCAGGTTGTCTCCAGATTGAAATGTCGCTACAACTGCTGCCGTAAACAGCATCAGAATAACTCCAAGCACTCCATATTTGATCATTTCTATGGCCTCCAGATTGGCAATTAGAGAAAAGTACTACATTAAAGTGTATTGATATGCGGAGAAATCGTAAATAAATATTAACCCATTCTAGCCAGTAAGCACTGATGAAACTAAAAGCCTGATGGAATCAGACTATTTATGGGTTTTTTACAGATCAAAAGCGCTGCTATAATGCGCGACCCTCAGTTTTGCCGTAATCCAGAGACAGAGTTAATGACCTTCATCGTTGGTGAAAATTGTATTAAATGTAAGTTTACCGATTGTGTGGAAGTCTGCCCTGTCGATTGTTTTTACGAAGGACCAAACTTTCTAGTTATACATCCGGATGAGTGCATTGATTGCGCCCTATGTGAGCCTGAATGTCCTGCGGAAGCAATCTATTCCGAAGACGAAGTGCCCGCCAAGGAAGAGGTATTTATCGAGTTAAATGCGGAACTTGCTGATGTTTGGCCAAATATCACGCAAAAGAAAGATGAATTGCCCGATGCTGAAGAATGGAATGGCAAACCGGGCAAAATTCAATTGCTCGAAAAGTAAGCATTGTTATTCAAAAAAAGGGGCGCTATAAGCGCCCTTTTTATTTCCGATTAAAACTATTGCAATATTCCGTAGAAAGCTGGCAATCCGAAGGCTAGGGCCAGGCTCACCGCCAACCCAATACCCGCCTTTCGCAAGTCCTGTATTACCAAGTTCGCAGACTCATTCAAAGCGGGCATATACATATGGATAGAAATAGCTAGCTGCCGGCCAGCTAGGAGTCCGAGAAATACCCAGGTGGTGCTCATGGGCACGTTACTCCACTCCTTAAATACAAATAAAATTATCGCATAAATAAAATCGATAATAGTCGCGGCGCGTATATCTTGCGTGCCGGTTTTAGAGGTTACAATTTGCTGAATTGCACCACCATATTGGTAAAAAACGATACCAAGCAATGCGACCATAAAAGCGACAGAAAGTAATAATTCCCCTAATCCAATCTGGCGTGGAAGGTATACAAAGATATTCGCCAAATCTTGAATGAGCCACTGGCTCCAGAGAAAAGCGGTAGCAAACCATTGAAGAGCGACCCAATATAATGGTACCGGGTCATTAATAGTGCGATCAAAATACTCGGTGGTTTTACTAATGACGAAACGGTATACAACGATGGCCACCACAAAAGCCACTAAATAGCCTGCCCCGGATTTGATCAGCATATCGCCAACATTACCGGGATTAAAAATCGCTAAAACTAAAAATGTGGTGGAAACCGGGATACCCCAGCGGGTTAAAAATAGTATCACCAGCGGGGGAACCGCATGCATCCAGGTTATTCCCGTGGCTGGCACCGGAAAGTTCTCTAAGCGTCCATAGGCAGGATCACCGCCATTGGATACCCAGCCATAGATAACAACGGTTGCCAGCACTGCACCAGCAAAAATCCAGAGAACCCACCAGGGCCGATGAGAATTTGATGCTAGGAAAGTACCCAAAGTTTGGATAGCATCATTGGCAATTATTGAATAGGCTGCCAACAAAAAGCCCAGAACCATAAATACTTCAGTAAGTGCCACAGTATGGTGTTTCCTGTCGTTTTAATAATTATTATTCTAGGCATTTAACGACCTATATTTTCATTTAGTCCTATGGCAGGCTAACTTCCGAGATCAGACCAAACAGCGTATTCATTGACATTGGTATCACTAAAGTGGAAACGCCTTCCACCCGGAAACTCAAATATAGGTTTTAACACTGATCCCCCAGCGGCCTCCATTTTTGCCGATATTTCTTCCAGATTATTACTGTAGAAAACAGTCAGCACACTGCCTTTTTCTGTCGATACAGTCAAATCTGATTGATAAAAGCCACCATCGATACCTGCGCCAAAAAAAGCGGTGTATTCGGGCCCGAAGTCTTGGAAAGACCAGTCAAAAACGGAAGCAAAAAATTGCTGTGCCAATGCAATATTTTTGCCGGAAACTCTAGGTAATTGATCTTTTCGTGTTCGCTCATACTCGCCCGTTGCCTTAGAAATAGGATTCCGAGACAATATCATTGTTAGGTTCGAGCAACAGAGTAGAGAATATTAGTTAAGCTGAGTCTACAACCCTAGGATTCTGGAGATTCATCCATTAGGTTTGTAACAAGGTCTTGAAACGACCGGCTATATTGATGGCCATAGTTTGCCCACCAAATTCGGGCCCCTTTAGTACACAAAACATATTGCATTGATCGTTGGCAGCTTTCCCAAAAATCGTCGGGGAATGCCTGCTTTTGATGCACGTGATAGTGAGCGTCGTAGTTGTGACAAAACTGAGTTAAGAGGGTTCCGTATCTAACTAAGTCATCAGTTGCTAGGTTTGAAAGATCCTTCTGGCCCAGCCTAAACAATCGGGCTATTTCCACACTGGCCGTAATATGCGACATCCAAGCACCATTTGAGCGCTTACAAGCTGCAAAGCCTCATTCCGCCTAGAGATAGTGCTGGTGCGAATTTGCAGTACTAGATAAACCACTGCACCGACTAATACCAAAGGGGTCAAAAAACCAATCAACAATTGCATAGACTTAGATGTTCCATTTCAATACCCAAAAAGCTGGCTAGGGCGCTTCTAATGTTCAAAAGGCCTACCCTAGCTGCAAGATTTTCGGCAGCATCCGTTGTGCCAACTGGCCGAACCCCAAATGTAGCAGTTAGCAATCTTAGGTTCCATAGCTAACTATTTATTTGCCTATTAACAGCGACCAATACAGGAAATTTTGAAAAAAATGAGCACTACTCCACAAAGCCTTCAACCCTTATGACACTAGACATATAGCCGCACAAGCTATCAGGAGGAACCTAATAATACCTAATAGCTATTAGCTGTATTAATGTTACTCAATAGCTTAAGAACTCCTTTTCTATATGATGAACTCATCAAGCAAATTAGGGAGATAAATAAATGAACATCAACATTGGAATATCCGAACAAGATCGAATAGCCGTTGCAGCCGGATTGAATGGGTTGTTAGCTGACTCCTACACTCTGTATTTGCAGACTCATAATTTTCATTGGAATGTAACCGGGCCTCGCTTTCATGACCTCCATATATTATTTGAAGGACACTATATGGAACTTTCAACTGCCGTAGATGAAATAGCTGAGCGAGTCCGGGCTTTGGGTGAACCTGCTATGGCGACCTATAAGACCTATGCTTCGTTGTCTTCTATTAAAGAAGTTGAAGGAGTCCCCAGCGCGGAGGAAATGATCCAGATATTGACGGACGGGCATGAACAGGTAGTGCGGACCGCACGCAAAGTTTTGGCGATAGCACAGCAAGCCGAAGACGAATCCAGCGCCTCACTGGTTGGTGATCGCATGCGGGTTCACGAGAAAACCGCTTGGATGCTACGTAGTATGCAATAGCCCCATTCTGTGCGGAGGGCCGTGGATGCTATAATTCACGGCCTTTTTTATATTTGAAGAAACCATGTCAACCGATCCAACCATACAGCTAGCCCAGAAGCTAATTGGAATCGCATCAGTCACACCAAAGGATTCCGGCTGTCAGGACATCCTCTGTGCTCGCCTCGAAAAACTCGGGTTCCGTATAGAACGATTGCACTGGAATGGGGTAGACAATTTCTGGGCAGAGATAGGAGATGAGGGTCCAACACTTTGCTTCGCCGGGCATACCGATGTGGTTCCGGTTGGTGACGAAACCAAATGGCAACGTACGCCCTTCTCAGCTGAAGTAGATAGCCAGTATATTTACGGCCGAGGCGCCGCTGATATGAAAGGCAGCTTAGCGTCCATGATTACTGCTTGCGAAAATTTCTTGAAAGGTCGGCCTTCGTTTTATGGCCGGCTAGCCTTTTTAATTACCAGCGACGAAGAAGGCATGGCAGTGCACGGCACGCGTCAGGTTATGGAGTGGCTGCAGGAACAAAACAAAAGCATAGATTACTGTCTAATCGGCGAACCTTCTTCTACCTATTTACTAGGTGATGTGATTAAAAATGGCCGCCGAGGGTCACTAAACGCCTGGCTTAAAGTTCAAGGCCATCAGGGACACGTTGCTTACCCCCATAAGGCAGAAAATCCAATTCATGCTATGGCGCAAGCGTTGCAGGAATTGGTTGCTCAAGAATGGGATACGGGAAACGAATTTTTTCCCGCAACTAGCTTCCAGGTGTCGAATATTAAATCGGGAACCGGCGCTACCAATGTTATACCCGGCGAGTTGAATATGATGTTCAATTTCCGATATTCCACTGAAACAACCGCGGAACTTTTGCAAGCTCACGTTCGTACTGTTCTAGACAAGCATCAATTGAGTTACGAATTAGACTGGCAAATTAGTGGCGTTCCATTTATTACCGAGAGAGCCGAGCTAACCAATGCCATCCAAAAATCTGTTCAGAAGGTCAACGGCCGAATACCGGAGTTGTCTACTACCGGTGGCACCTCTGATGGTCGATTTATCGCTCCATATGGTGTTCAGGTAGTGGAGTTGGGCCCCATTAACGAGACCATCCACAAAATTGACGAATGTGTTTCGATCGCCGATTTAATAGAACTATCCACAATATACAAGCTAGTGATGGAAGACTTGTTGCCCGCTAGCTAGCATGTTTTCCTAGCCCAGCTAGTTTTCGCTCGGCAGCGCCGTTTTTACGTATACGTCGTAGCGAATAGCCTTGCCAACCACCTGATGGCTGGGGTTCTCATCGGCGTAAAAAGGGGCTTTTACTGGTCGCTTTATAACCAAGCGTGATCTCGCAGCTGTCAAGCAAGAAGCAAACAGCTGATACGGATCAGACTTGTCATCTTCCAACAGCTGATGAAGTATCTGCATCTCTTTTTTTACTTTGGCAGACTTCTCTCTTTGTGGAAACATCGGATCCAGATAGACCACGTCAAAATCTTCTGGCTTAAGCGCATACGCAGAATCTGCAAATACAAAGTTTAGTCTATTCAGAACCGACAGAAGCTCCTCGTCAGACTCAGCAGAAGCTTGCTTAAGGGCCTGCGATCTCGCCCAATCGAGCAGCGAGGCTAAGACGGGATTCTTCTCATATGCGACAACATGCGCGCCCTGGAGAGACAATATGAAGGCATCCCGGCCTAAACCAGCAGTCGCGTCAGCTACTTTGAGGTTTCGTTGGCGATTCAAGCCTATCGCTCTGCATACATCTTGATTTCGACCACCGCCGAAATGGCGCCGATGCGCTAACGCCCCACTAACAAAATTTACCTCCAGACAACTTTGCTCCCCCAATGCCGAACTGAGGATAGAAAGGTGGTTGCCCTCAGCCCGCAAGAATATTTTATACCCCTTGGACAAAGCCTCGTCGTAGCCATCAAATAAGGGCAATCCCAATGACGCCACCTGAAGTGAAAGTGTTTCAGTTGATTGAGAGAGTATTTGACAGATTTTATTCATCAATAAGTGCTAATCTTGTTTTCTATAGGTGAGAGCATCCAGAAAAGGACTTTGCTGAGAAAAGGGCATTTTATGAAATATTTAAGTATCAGTATAGCGACACTCTGGTTGTGTTCCTGCACAAACTATAGCCTATTATTAAACGACAATGCGTTATATCAGCCGCCTTCTCTGTACCTCAATTTTTCCGTTGTCGATGCACAGCTAGAGACTTGCTTAGTCCAACACATAGAAGATTTAAACATCACTTCGCCACGAGATCTAACTCGGTTAAATTGCTCTTATGGGGGAATAAATACTCTCGACGGACTAGTTCAATTTAGTCGACTAGAGGCTCTTAGCCTAAAAGGAAATCCATTGGCGGATATCGGGGCACTATTTCAGCTGGTAAATTTGCGTTCTCTCGATGTTAGTGAGACAAAACTAAGCTGTGAACAGATCGGCAGTTTACAAGATCTTCCACTAGATCAATTGATTAGCGACGACAGCTGCTAGTTTTGCAAAAAACTCATAAAAAGCCTTCCTTTTTGGCCCGCAATTTGCGTTATTCCGCTGCAGCGGCTCTATATACCCTCCCTAAATTTGAAGTTCGTTGTCCACAATAAGGCTCGTAACTTAAAGCAAATTATTAGAAGTTGTCACAAGTGCTTGATTCTTCGTCGAATAATACGTAACACATTGATTTAAAAGACATAATATATTGGTTAAAAAATGATCAATTTGCTACAGCCGCAGTCATGTTAAGGGATTGGCATCGATTCACTACCCTTTTCCACAGAGTTATCCACAGAATTTGTGCATAAAATCACAGATTTTGCGCAGAAAGAGAGTTATGATCTTTGGCTATTTTTTGACCAGCAACTTTCCCGATGCAGAAAGACGGTTTACAGAGTAAAAACTATACGAACTCCATCCCCAATCTTTGTCCGACTGCCTCGTAGGATTCGATCACATTCCCAAGTCCCTGACGAAATCGATCCTTATCTAGTTTCTCCATCGTATCTTTGTCCCAAAGTCGGCAACCATCAGGAGAGAATTCATCGCCCAAAACAATGCGCCCGTGGAAGATTCCGAACTCGAGTTTGTAATCCACAAGGATCATATTACCTGCATCAAATAGTTTCTTGAGTACGTCATTCACGCGATAAGTTATTGATCGCATTTCTTCAATTTGTTCCGAACTGGCCCAGTCAAATGTTTCGGCATGAGACTCGTTAACCATAGGGTCGCCGAGCTCATCGTTCTTTAAGAAGAGTTCAAAAGTGGCCGGCGCGAGCTCAGCACCCTCATCTATCCCCAAGCGACGACAGAGACTTCCCGCAGCTCGATTTCGCACAACACACTCGAGCGGAATCATATTCATACATTTAACTAAGCATTCGGTTGGCGATAGCATTTTTTCAAAATGGGTTTCTACGCCGGCTTCAGCAAGTTTAACCATTATGAAGGCGTTGAACTGGTTATTAACCCGCCCTTTTCTATCAAGCTGCTCGATACGCTTGCCATCAAATGCAGAGGTATCGTCCCGAAACTCTAGAACGAGATAATCTGAATCATCTGTTTTAAAAACAGATTTCGCTTTACCTCTATACAACTCATCTCGCTTTTCCAAAACTATTCCTCTCCGGGCCTGTTGACCCTTACTAAGTAATCCCTAGCGAACCGTCTCGGTCCATGGAAGCACTTCTTCTTGTGATGCAAAAACCAGAGATTTTATTCCTGAAACTAGATCTCCTAGACAGTCTTCTACTCTACTTTTGCTGTTGTTCTCTTTGCTGATATGCCCAATTATTAAGTTTTCCGGAATCGATCCAGAATCAAACAGTTGCTTTAATAAAGCGGCAGTTTGATCATTACTGAGATGTCCCCAAGGACCAAGTATCCTGCGCTTTAGCGCCGCAGGGTAAGCTCCATTGAGCAATAATTCTCTACAGTGATTAGATTCCACCAATAAAGACTGGCAACCGCCAAATTCTTCCACAACATGGGGCGTAACGCTACCTAGATCAGTCAAAATGCCTAGCTTTAAATCTGCCTTGGTGAAGGTATATTGCACCGGTTCTCTGGCATCGTGTGGCACCGCTATGGGCTTAATTCGAACATCACTACTCTCAAGAGAAAACTCTTCTTCAGCACGAATTATGTGGCAGTCACGCTTGAGTTTATGAGAGGTTCCTCTAGTCGCATATATAGGTGCGCCACTTTTAGATGCGACGGCACCAACGCCGCCTATATGGTCTGAATGCTCGTGAGTTACCAATATCGCACAAATATCCGATAGGGATAAGTCCAAATTACTCATTCTATTTTGAGTTTCTCGGGCGCTAAGACCACAGTCGACCAAGACTAGTCCGTCTCCAGTATCAACCAAAGTGGCATTACCACTGCTGCCGCTACCCAACGAAGCCAGTCTCACAAATTCAGACTCTTAGTCTACGATCTTTTTCAGGGACTTCGATAGATTGGCTTAGGTGAGATTGTTGCGCAAACGCGTGAGCACCAGATAGGCCTCTCTCGCCTCTACTACATCACCATTTGGACGAAAAATACGAATGAATTGACTACCCTCTTGTTCGATCATGATGAGCTTGTATACACCTGGATCTGGGTTTCGTTTACCACGTAACTTGCCAAACCAAGATATATCCTCCGGGGTATCTTCATAAAATTCAAAGTAATCTTCATGCGTAATTACAACATCGCCGTCAGCACGATATATAGGTACTACTGAGTCTTCTATGCCAGCATCCAGAACAGTCTCCAGTAAATTAAAGCTACGGGTATTTAGCGCATATTCAATGGATGCCCATGCACGCACCGAATTCAAGTGCATAACCATGTACGGGTTTTCCTGTTCGGGCGTCTCTAGTTCCACTTTCACAGCAGCACCGATTTCTTGACCTAACAAGGAAGCACTGCTGGTAATGTTGTCGGTCGCAAGAGCTTGCGCTAAACTAGTTCTCAACCACTCTTCCTGCTCTGCATCATCTGATCCTTCTGCAACCCACTCGGGAAGATTTTCTGGCAATAAATCTGCTTCGTATTGACGCTGCTGAACTATGATTTCAGTAGTGTTTACTTGAACGCCCTGCTCCAGTCGCAAACGAAATTGGTGCACCATGCCCACAACCTCGTTTAACTCCACCCAACCGCTATCAATGGTCCCGGTGGACGCATTCGCAAATTCAGTTGGCATGCCATTGGCAGATAGAAAATTTCGTACTCTCGGCCAAGTCTCACCCGGAGACGAAGAAGCCAATATCCAATTCTCATCACCGAGGCGCTGGATTTTCACACCACTACTATTTGCCTGATCCAAGTTTGGCATAACCCGAGGCACTTCAAATTCCGTATCTATCTGGTAATCCGGTACGTCTCCCGCTTCAGGCACAGGGTAAAGCTGCCCAAGTGCATCCCGGTCAAGCTGTTCTGGAACCGTAATTACGTCTATAGCTGTGGCTTTCAGATAATCGTTAGATCGATCCCGGAAGGGGCTATCACCACCGAAAACGAATGAACAGCCACTCAGGAAAGTGCCAAGAAGCGCAATGATGACAATTTTATTCATACAGAGATTAAACCCATTTTTTGCATAACTGGCTGCAAGATTGCGCGGCCATCTTCGGAGAAAGGAGTTAAAGGCAGTCTGATACCAGCAGGAGTACGACCCATTGCTTGCATAGCCCACTTTACGGGAATCGGATTTGGCTCTACAAAAAGAGCATTGTGCAAAGGTTGCAGCTCCGAATCAAGCCGGCGAGCCGTTTCCGAGTCTCCAGCTTGAGCAGCAGCACATAAGGCTGCCATTTGTTCTGGAACAACATTTGCGGTAACTGAGATATCGCCTTTTGCACCCATTAATATAAATTCTGCGGCAGTAGGATCATCACCGGAGAGAACAATAAAGTCATCAGAGCAAATATCTAGCACCTGCTGTCCTCGTTCAAGATCACCTGTGGCTTCTTTAATACCGATTATATTCGGAATTTTAGCCAATCTTGCTACGGTTTCGGGCAGCATATCGGCAACCGTACGACCTGGAACGTTATACAGAATCACCGGTATAGCAACGGCCTCGGCAATCGCTTTGAAATGCTGATACAAACCCTCTTGTGTGGGCTTGTTGTAATAAGGTACTACCTGCAGGGATGCATTGGCACCCAAGCGCAGGGCCGAAGAAGTTAAATGGATAGCTTCAGAGGTAGAGTTTGCGCCCGTTCCAGCTATGACTGGCACACGTCCAGCTACAACCTGAACAATCCGCTCTATCACTCGCAAATGCTCCTCTACGGAAAGCGTTGGCGACTCGCCAGTTGTGCCGACCGCTACTATGCCGTCGGTGCCAGAGTCTATATGCCAGTTAATTAGTGCGTCTAAACTATCCCAATCAATATCGCCATTGGCTGACATGGGAGTAATTAACGCAACAATGCTACCTTGAATCATCGAAGGGGTGCTCTCAGAAAAGCGACAATACTAGTTACCTAAGACGCTTTCGACAAGCAAAAGTGCCCCACTAATAACAACAGATTTTTTTAGTGTACCCGGATAGATATTTTGAGGCCTCGATTTAGCGCTATTTTGGACCAATATTCTAACCTTTCTCGTAGAAAGGCGGCTCGCCCTCAGGACGAGTTTTAAACCGGCGATGGGCCCAGAGATAACTTTCGGGCTCTTGCATAACAACCTTTTCAGCAATCTCATTAAACCGGTCAGCATCTATTTGATCGTCGCCAGCAGGATAGTTTTCCAGAGCCGCTAAAATCTCAATGCGATATTTATTTTTGGTTGGGCGAGTAAATACTACCGGCAGTGCCTTGGCTCGCCCTGAAGCTGTCAATTTTGCCGGCGCCAAAGGTGTCGCGGTTTGTATTCCAAAGAATGAGGAGAATACGCAGCGTTTTTTACCTAGATCCTGATCTGCTGCGATCCAGATGTTTTTATTATGCCGCAGTGCCTTTATCAAACCACGTACATCCGCACGATCAAACAAATGCGACTGTCTATCCCCTTCCAATAAACCACCTTCAATTGGAGACCAGCGCCTTCGCTGGGTATATTCAATTACTGGGTTGTCGTGCGGTCGATACACAACCAACAAAGGAAATCGAGAGTAGAGCGCGGCCGCACAGAGTTCGATATTCGAAAAATGAAAGACCAAGAGGACCACGCCGCTATCTGCGTATTTCTCCAAATGCTCACCACCAACTATCTCAAATCGATTTGTTAGAATACTTAGACTTCCAAAACGGCAAATCAATATTTCAAACAATCCTAGTCCGAGGGCGCGCATATTCTTGCGCAGCATTGCTTTTTGCTGTTCTGACGAAAGCCCAGAAAAACAAGCAGAAATGTTTTTTTGGGCGACTCGCACACGTTTGGGTCGGAATAGGCAGAGTAAATCGCCTATGCGATGGCCCATCCAGTATTGAACGGAATATGGGAGCTGCGCTATTAGCCAACCGATTCCCACTGCAAACCAAATAAGCCAGTAGCGGGGGTGGGAAAGGTTCTCAGATTTATCCAGGACTCAGCCCTATCAACAAAGACTCATTAAAGTTCGACTAGCGGCGATATATCGACATCGTAATCAACGCCATCAATACCAAAGCCAAACAGTTTCAGAAACTCCTGCTGATAACCGAGATAATCTGAAAGTTCCAGCAGGTTATCGGAGTTAACTATTTCCCAAAGAGCTTCAACTTTTTGCTGTATCTCGTCATCTAGTTCCAAATCGTCGACGCGCCAGCGGCCTTTTTCGTCCAACTCGGGTGAATCTTCATAGATAGCGTCGCGAAAAAGTCTACCAATTTGCTCAATACAGCCTTCATGGGTACCAGCCGCTTTCATCACCTTATAAAGCAACGAAATATAGAGCGGCATAACAGGGATTGCTGAACTAGCCTGAGTTACCAAGCCTTTTAATACACAAACTCTAGCTTCGCCGCCAGTTGCAGACATGCTTGTATTTAACGCCTGTCCCGCTCGATCGAGATCTTCTTTAGCTTTGCCGATAGTCGCGTGACCGTATATGGGCCAGGTAATCTTTTTACCTATGTAGGTGTAGGCAACGGTTTTGCAGTCTTCAGTCAGAACCCCTGCCTGACTAAGAGCATCAATCCACAACTCCCAATCTTCACCACCCATAACTTTAATCGTATTTGCAATTTCTTCCTCGGATGCTGACTCCAAGCTAACTTCAGTAACTAGCCCCTTGCTTGTGTCTAATGATTTATTGGTTATCGGCTCGCCTATAGGTTTTAGCGTGGAGTTGAAAGTAACACCAGTAGCAGGATCAGTTCGACGCGGTGACGCCAAGCTGTATACCACTAAATCAATTTTCCCCATCTCGGCTTTAATCTTTTCAATAACCTGCTGCTTGATCTCATCCGAAAATGCATCGCCATTAATACTCTCAGCATATAGACCTGCCGCCTTAGCTTCTTGGTGAAAAGCAGCGCTGTTGTAATATCCAGCAGAGCCGGTTTTAGTTTCCGACGGAGGCTTTTCAAAAAACACCCCTAAGGTATCGGCACCAGATCCAAAAGCCGCTGTTATTCTTGATGCCAAACCATAGCCAGTTGATGAACCGATTATCAGCGCATTTTCGCTGCCGTTCTCGATAGGTCCGCCGCGCTGAACGACTTCAATTTGTTCTCTGACATTGGTAGCACAGCCCGCTGGGTGTGCATTTGTACAGATAAAACCACGTACTTTTGGTTTGATAATCATATAGGTCCGTATTTAGTTTAATAACTTAGTTTGGTGCGAAGGCTATGATACCAGCGCGAGGCCGCACAGTAATCTGTGATCAGTCGTCGAAATTCCAGACCATCTGATCGCTAGCGTCTTCTATTTCGCCTAGGCGATGTTTGTGAGCATCCAGCTCTTGCTGTGATGCACGGATAATCTTTAGCGGCGGCCTGTCGGAAGGCAGCCTTCTGATCGACTGACCGGTTCTACCGGTGCCCTGCTCTGCTCCATCTTCTTCCCCTAGCCCCAGACCTACCTGGCCGCCAGTCATCAACAAATAGACTTCGGCTAAAAGCTCAGCATCTAGCAAAGCACCATGAAGGTCCCTTTGTGAGTTATCAATAAAATAGCGTTTACAGAGGGCATCCAAACTATTGCGTTGACCAGGATGCATCTGTCTTGCCAATACCAGGCTATCCAAAATGGCGCATCGCTGCTCGACATTGCCCTTGTCTCTGCCCAATAAAGACAGCTCTGCGTTTAGAAAGCCGATATCGAAAGGCGCGTTATGGATTACCAATTCAGCCCCAGCTACAAAGGCTATAAAGTCATCGGCAATTCGCGCAAATACCGGCTTATCAGCCAGAGATTCCAACGTAATACCGTGTACCTGCTGTGCACCTTCATCAATCGCTCGTTCAGGATTAATATACTGGTGAAAGTGGCGGCCCGTAAGCTTACGATCTACCAACTCAACACAGCCAATTTCAATAATCCGGTGACCTTGGCTTGGCTCCAATCCGGTAGTCTCAGTATCTAAAACAATTTGACGACTCATAAGTTCCCCAGCGTATCAATTCCTTGATTTGCCAACTGATCTGCCTTCTCATTTCCGGGATCACCGCTGTGACCCTTAACCCAATGCCAGTCGATCTTGTGCCTGCCGGCTTCAGTATCTAACTTCTGCCAAAGATCGACATTTTTAACCGGTTTCTTGGCAGCCGTTTTCCAATTTCGTTTTTTCCAATCCGGCATCCACTCCGTTATCCCTTGAAGCACATACTTTGAATCGGTATATACCTCAACATCACAGGAACTGGATAACGCTGCCAAACCACGAATTGCAGCCATTAGCTCCATGCGATTGTTGGTCGTTTGCGGCTCACCGCCAAAAAGTTCCTTTTCATGCCTACCGGACTGGAACCAAACACCCCATCCCCCGGGACCGGGATTGCCTCGACATGCTCCATCCGTATAAAGAATTACTGATTTCATTTTTTAGTTTTTTCGGCCCTTATTTTTTCAACTTTAGTATTTTGTACAAGACGAAGGTGGTGCCCACCTACTCGAGCAGCGCGAGATGCAACGGGTATGCGGATAAGGTCGGATGCCCTATCTCGAGTGCGCCGCTGCTGTGAACGACCAAACAACAGTTTAGTAGCATGCAGCATATAAAACCCGCCGAAAGGAGCGGCAACACTCATAAGCCAATCATCAGCAGGTTTGAACCAGCGCATGCCCCGGCGATATTGTATTGGTAGACCATAGAAACCGCGTGCAACACCCATAGGTTCGCAGGACATCAGATGCATCCAGTCGATTAACCTTCCGGTAGACAGCGGGTGATGAGCCCAGGGAGCGGTTACTCCGACAATTTGGCTAAACCAGCGTCGCAAACCAAAAAGCGACCATCGGTTAAATCCAACAATTACCAGATTGCCACCTGGAGCCAAAACACGAGTCACTTCACGCAATACCTGATGTGGATTCTCTGAAAATTCCAAAGTGTGGTGTAACAATACAAAGTCCACGCTATTGTCCAACAATGGAATGGCATCCAAATCCGCTACGAGAGGCGAGTAATGCATATCCCTGCAGGCTTTAAGATTGCGAGTGCCCGGACAAAGTTGAATTTGAAGCTGTCGATTTTCTGACGCGCCTGCGTCTCCAAGCAAAGCAGCCTTTGATGGACTTACCAGCAATTGGGTTTCACAGGGATACTCTTCAACTAAAGAGCTAATTAGGGGTAGCTGCTGGCCTAACAAAATTTCACCCAGAGGCGATTCAAACCAACGCCGTAAGGATTTAGCCGACTTATCTAAGGTGGCAATAGGTCGACGCCAAAGCGCATTTACAAGATTCCTCCAGCCCGATTTCACGTAATTGCCCATCCACTATTTTTTGCAAATGTCATAATGACCTAATTATCGCCGCCCAACGCGGCAAGAAACAACCGGAAACGACTCTATGCTGCAAATATCTGCAATATCAGCCTGTATCCAAAACTATATATGGATATTTCACACCGACTCAGACAAAAAAGTCTGGATACTGGACCCAGGCGACGCAAAGGCCGTCAATACCTGGCTGAAACACAATGATAAAGAATTAGCCGGAGTTCTGTTGACTCACCACCATTGGGATCACGTAAACGGTGTGGAGAAAATTATCAACCAGCACACACCTGTATTCGGACCGGCAATTGAACCCTTCCATCTTACCAACCAGTTTTTGAGTGAGGGCGACACCGTAGATATAGGCTGGCTTAAATTCCGTGTGCTCGAACTTCATGGACATACCCAGCATCACGTCGCCTACCTCTGCACTCCTGATCAAGGCCCTTCAATGCTATTTTGCGGAGACATACTCTTTTCTGCTGGATGCGGGCGCCTAAAGCAGGGAACTGCAGAGCAACTATTTTATTCCTTAAACCGGCTAAAGAACGAACTACCTGACGACACCCTTATTTATTGTGGACATGAATACACACTGGATAACTTGCGGTTTGCTCTAACCGTAGAGCCAAATAATGCTAGCGCCAAAGCACACCAAGAGCACTGCTTGAGATTAACTGAACAAGGATTGCGAACAGTTCCATCCCGAATAGACTTGGAAAAACGCATTAATCCCTTTCTTCGCTGCGACAATCCGGAAATAAATGACCGTTGTGAGCATCATTTCGGGAAAAAGCCACAAAACCCGAAAGAGTGCTTTGCAGCGCTGCGTAAATGGAAGGATAATTTCATCTGATTTCTCTTCCCAAAGAAAAACTGTGCACTACCCTGTCTTATTGATATCTATCCTGCTCGCTCTTGGAGGCTGCTCCAACCTGCAAAACGCCTCTATGGAGTCTCGGCAGGCAGAATTGCTTGAGCTTTCAAGCGCTGAAAGCGAAGAAAAATCCACACTCTCTATGCGCTTATTTCCTATACCTCAATCAGCGGAAGCGCCCGCTCAATTGGCTGTTCAAAAAGATGTCACTTTAATTGAACGTGCGGTTAAAGGTTTCGAGTGGGCAGACTACAGAGATCAAGAACAGGTCGACTATTGGATTAACAGATACCTTTCGCAACTGGATCAGTTCGAAGCCGTACTAGACCGAGCTGAACCCTTTCTGTTTTATATTCTCAATCAGTTCGAGGTGAACGATCTTCCAGCAGAATTAGCATTTTTACCCTTCGTCGAGAGTGGTTTTCGGCCAGAGGTAGCTTCCTGGAGCGGCGCTGCAGGCCTCTGGCAGTTTATGCCTGCCACTGGCCGCTCATTAGGATTAGATCAGGACTGGTGGACAGACGAACGTCTTAGCGTAGATCAATCTACTCTGGCGGCGATCCGTTACCTGAGTTATTTACACAGCCATTTCGATGAAGATTGGTTTATGGCGCTAGCGGCTTATAACACCGGTGAAGGTAATCTTAGAAAAGTGATACGCAACAATGACGGCAATACCGATTACTGGACATTAAAGCTGAACAGCGAAACCGCTTCCTACGTTCCAAAATTACTAGCGGTTGTGTACATACTGAAACATGCACCAAGTTTCAATCTAGATTTACCAGATTGGCCGAACCAAACTCACTTTGAAATATTTCAGGCCGATAGACAATTAGATTTAGAAGCGGTGGCTAGTCATTTAAAGGTAGAGCAACAATACCTATTGTCGATGAACGCCCATTACCCTCAAAAAATAACGGCTCCCAATCAATCGGCTCGTATCGCTCTTCCTGCGGAGTTAATTGAGCGAATGGACGCGATTCTAGATTCATTACCAGAAGTCGGCCCGCTTTCATGGACTCGCTATCAAGTGCGGTCCGGCGACAACCTCAGTGTAATTGCAGATCGTATGGGAGTGACGGTTAGAGATATTACCCAAGCGAATCAGCTGAAATCTATTTTGATTCACCCCGGCGATGATTTACTCATCCCTCGTCCCGACGTTCGAATATCAAGTCAGCCAGTGACATCTGCTCTAGCGTCTGTGCGATCTGGTGACTCTCCATGGTTAATTGCCAGGCGTTATGGTGTAGGACTAAGCGACCTTCTTGCCGCCAACGATCTTAATGGTTCTGAAGTAATCCACCCGGGACAGCTGCTTAAATTACCCTCACAACCAAGCGGTGATGCGCAGATCACTCATGAAGTGCGGTCTGGCGATTCTCTTTATGATATTGCCGTCTACTACGGCGTTGGATTAACCGATCTAAAAGCCTGGAATGCGCTTGGTAGTTCTAATTTAATTAGACCTGGTGATGAACTCACCATTTGGCTTCGCTCTGAATCTCAAATCTGAACCCTAACTCTGAATCCTGAGCTTTACATTCTGTAGATGGTTTCTAGCGGCATAGAAATGATAAAAGGCCACCGCAAAGCGCGGCAGCCCCATGAACGGACGTCCTACTCGACTATAATCCGATTCCGGTTGGCCTCCATAATACTGTCGCCAATGCCACTCACCATCATCAATTCTTCAACCTGTTCGAACTCTCCATAGTTCTCTCGATGTTGAACAATTGCTTTAGCTCTAGCAATACCAACACCATCTAAAGCTTCCGCCAATTGCTCGGCAGATGCTCGATTGAGATTGATAAGCTGCGCTGAATTAGCGATGCGTTGAGCGTAGGTAAGGGTAGTTAGGCCAGAAGCCAGAGTGATAGCTATAATAAATATTAGCTTTTTGAACATGTTGCATCTCCTTTGCATAGTTGTGATGTTCGAGCATATTCTTACATCAAAGTAGCAGCGGAGCAATAGGGTTGTTCAGTTAGAAAAGATCCCTAAATTAGCGTCTCTAGAATATTCTGAAGCGCGGCGGCGGGGTCTGGTGCTTGAGTAATTGGCCGCCCGATTACTAAATAATCAGTTCCAGCCTGCATAGCCTCCGCAGGTGTCATGACTCTTTTTTGGTCGCCCACATCAGATTGCGCAGGGCGAATACCCGGGGTCACTAATTTAAAATCTGGTGCGATTTGCTGCTTCATTTTTGTCGCTTCTCGGGCGGAACACACCACACCGTCAAAGCCACTTTCATGGGCCAATTTTGCCAATAGCAAAGCCTGCTCTTCAGGGCTACGGGAGCAACCTACAGAAAGAAGATCCTCCTGATCCATACTGGTAAGTACGGTAACCGCTATTAGGAGTGGGCCGCCCTCTCCCGCTGGAATGGCATTCCGCGCTGCTTCAAGCATTCTGCGCCCGCCTGACGCGTGTACATTGACCATCCAAATGCCGAGCTGCGCGGAAGCCTCGAGGGCTTTCGCCACAGTGTTTGGAATATCATAAAACTTTAAGTCAAGAAAGATATCGAATCCCTGCTGTTGCAGTGACTCCACAAGACTAGGCCCGCCGAGAGTAAATAGCTCTTTACCCACTTTTAAACGACAATCTTGCGCCGACAGAGAACTAGCCAAATGTATAGCTTTTTCGGGACTATCAAAATCTAGCGCAACAACAATGGGCTTTACTTGCGGGTTATCAGCTGGCTTTATCGACACCAAAAAATCCTGATTCAGAAACGTAGGTCATACTATCCCAGCGATGACAGGTTGGGCACTGCCAGTGCCATTTATGACCACTAAAACCACATGAACCGCAGCGATATAAACGCCCGGCTTGTTCTTCTCGACTGATAAGCGCACTCACTATGGGAACTAGTGGGTGAGACTCATCAGAATAGGCGCCACTAACAAGAGCCTCTTTTAGACCAATAGAAGTTGGATGTTGACTGAGTTCGTCTAATAAAAACCTTACTGCCTCTGATTGGCCTTCACTGAGGCTAAGCTCGGAAAAAAGAAGCCGTACTACGTCGGGAGCCGGGAATTTTTCATAAATAAAGTCGAGTAAGTGTCGGTATTCATCTTTACCACCCAAGCTCTTAGACATTTGCTCTAACAGCGAAACCATGGCGTCCGGAAATACCGTGGATTTCTCAATCAATTTTCTCAGCCCGGATACCGCCTTGTTTGGTCTGTCCAATATCAACTCCAGCTCAACGCGCAATAATTCCGAGCGAAGATGATTGGCCGAGTATTGTTCCGACCGAGAAAGAGAGCGCCGAGCACCCAAATAATCGTGCTCGACTATAGCTATTCGAGCGAGCTCACAATAAAAGTGGGATCGCAGCCTATTCATTTCCTTTTTAAGCTGGCGATCACTGCTGTCTTCGGTAAGCAAATTCGCAACATTTACTGCTTTATGCCACTCCTTTGATTGCTGATAGATTTCTAGCAAGGACATTAATGACGGCTTTCGACATACGGGCGAAGATTCCACTAGATTTTGCAAATACTTTTCTGCTCGATCTATAAGACCGGCTTTTTGATAATCAGTCGCCAATTCAAATTCTGATAGATCATGCTGGACTTTTGTCAGTTCAGAGCGGGCAAGTAAATTCTCATGAATTCTAATCGCCCTGTCGATTTCGCCTTTTTGACGATAAATGGCCCCGAGGGCTAAATGTGTTTCCAACGTATCGCTATTGACGTCCAGAGCAGCGAGAAATGAATCTAGTGCATGATCCGGGACATCAGAAACCAGAAAGCCCGCACCATAGGGCGCTATGTTTTTAGATGCTGAAGTGTTCGGCAGTCTTTGAAATCGACCCAACAACCATCCAATGGCTATGGCGGTGGTTAGCATCAAAAAGAGTGGTATGCCACTCATTCGGCTGATTTTGCCTGTGCGGATTGAGTTGGCACAATGCGGTTCTGACTCGTTGATCGCCGTTTTAGTTCCGATCGGGTTTGGCCGAGCTTCAAGCGTAAAGCCAAGTTCTTTCCCCAGAACCCTAAGTAACCCAAGAGGAATCCAACAAACATAGAAACTATCAACCAAAGGAAAGTCGGTAATTTTGGCGAAGACCATCCGAGCCATTGAATACTAAGGGGCGCGGCATTGTCGGCTGCAAATCGAAAACCGATCGCAAACAGCAAAATCGCTAGTATTAGCAAAACAACATTGACCAACTTGCGCATTCTTAAGCCTGTAGCCTGTCCTGATGGTAGGAATAATAACAAACTAAGCCGTGACAGGCTCGTGGCAAAGACTTATCTAATTGAAGAATTTTTCGGAGTAAAACAGAAACCCAAGAATTGAATAGGAGTGTAAAGCTTAGGCTTTACTATTAACGCGTTCGCGCAGCTCTTTTCCCGGTTTGAAATGAGGTACATACTTGCCTGCCAATTCAACGGAATCGCCAGTTTTTGGATTACGGCCAACTCGTGCCGTGCGGTAGTGCAGGTTAAAACTTCCAAATCCCCGTATCTCAATGCGGTTATTCACTGCCAGGTGCTCAGACATATGTTCAAGAATCAGTTTAATCGCCGCTTCAACATCCTTAGGCGGCAAGTGATCTTGGCTAGAGGAAATACGGTCAATCAGTTCAGATTTGGTCATTATCAATACTCTATCAGAGAGATTCCCGAAGCGACAGTTTACTATCGCTTCGGGATTATTCCCTTACTTCTCTTTACTTTCCATTTGGGCCTTGATCAGGTCACCAATGGTAGAAGGACCTGCTTGAGCAGCTTCCTGCTCACGCATTTCACGTAGTGCTGTTTTCTCATCATCCATTTCGCGTGCGCGAACAGATAGACTCAATTGACGGCTCTTACGATCAACGTTGATTACCTTAGCTTCTAACTCGTCACCTACTTTAAGTACAGTAGATGCATCTTCAACTTTATCTCGCGACAATTCAGAAACTCGGATGTAACCTTCGATATCGTCACCAAGGTTGATAGTTGCGCCTTTGGCATCAACTTCAGTAACTACACCTTTAACGATAGAACCTTTCTCGTTGGCAGCAACGAAGTCAGAATATGGATCTTCAGACATTTGCTTGATACCGAGAGAAATACGTTCACGCTCACCGTCAATCGCCAAGATAATGGCTTCAACTTCGTCACCTTTAGTAAAGGAACGAACTGCATCTTCACCGGATTCACTCCAAGAAAGATCAGAAAGATGAACCAATCCATCAATACCGCCAGGCAGACCAATGAAGATACCGAAGTCGGTAATAGACTTGATAGCGCCAGTGATCTTGTCGCCTTTTACGTTCTCTACTGCAAAAGATTCCCAAGGATTCATGGTGCACTGCTTGATACCTAGAGATACACGGCGACGCTCTGAATCTATATCCAGAATCATCACTTCTATTTCATCGCCCAATTGAACGATTTTTGACGGATGTACATTTTTGTTAGTCCAGTCCATTTCAGAAACGTGAACCAAACCTTCAATACCATCTTCCAATTCAGCGAAACAACCGTAATCTGTAAGGTTAGTAACCTTAGCCTTGGTTTTAGCGCCTTCAGGATAACGATCAACAACGTTAACCCAAGGATCATCACCAAGCTGCTTAAGCCCAAGAGATACACGGCTGCGTTCTTTATCAAACTTAAGAATGCGAACATCCATTTCTTGACCAACTTCAACCATCTCAGAAGGATGTTTGATGCGTCTCCAAGCCATATCAGTAATATGCAAAAGACCATCGATACCGCCGAGGTCAACAAATGCGCCGTAATCTGTAAGATTTTTAACTACGCCTTTAACCACTGCACCTTCTTCCAAAGATTCCAGTAGCGCATCACGTTCTTCACTGTTAACAGATTCAAGAACTGCACGACGAGAAACAACAACGTTGTTGCGTTTTTGGTCAAGCTTGATGAGTTTAAATTCGATTTGCTTGCCTTCCAGGTGAGTAGTCTCACGAGTTGGGCGCACATCAACCAAAGAGCCGGGCAAGAATGCACGAACACCTTTGATATCAACCGTAAAGCCACCTTTGACCTTACCGGTTATCAAGCCACTAACGATCTCGTCATTTTCTTGAGATTTCTCAAGAGCAGTCCAAGTTTCAATACGTTGGGCTTTCTCACGAGATAGTCGAGTCACACCAAAGCCATCTTCAACAGATTCCAGGGCTACCTGAACCTCGTCACCAATTTCGGCTTTGAATTCTCCACTATCGTCGAGGAATTCAATTCTAGGGATAACACCTTCAGATTTAAGGCCTGCGTGAACAGTTACCCAATCTTTGTCGATGTCGATTATTACGCCGGTTACGATTGAACCGGTTGCCATGTCTATGGACTTTAAACTCTCTTCAAAGAGTTCAGCAAAGCTTTCGCTCATTAGATTACCTATATATAAGAGCAGTTACCTGCTCATCCATCCGGCCCACGGATAGTCTAGTTAAAAAAGCTCAAAAACTAGCCAGTTTGGGCTGCTAATTCAGAGCGCAAAATAATGTACAGTCTTCATCTATATGGTTCAGACTAATCAGGGAGCCTTGTGCCATAAATTTACAATCTTCTGGACCACTTCTTCAATGGTCATTCCTGTGGAATCTATAAGGATGCTATCTTCGGCTGGGCGAAGTGGAGCAGTTTCTCGACCAATATCTCTCTGATCTCGAGCCTGTATGTCTTTCACGAGGGCGCGCAGACTACCACCTTGTCCTGCGGCTATCAACTGCTTATGGCGCCTTTTGGCGCGCTCTTCAGCGCTAGCGGTTAGGTAGATTTTTAGCTCAGCCTGAGGAAAAACCTGAGTTCCCATATCTCGGCCATCGGCGACCAGGCCTGGAGCAACTGCGAATGACTTCTGAAAATGCAGTAACTCGTCTCGAACTAGCGAATATATGGCAATTTTTGACGCGGCTTCGCCTATATCTTCTCCGCGAATTGCGTCGGTAACATCTTCGCCTTTTAACAAAACCTTTCCGTTAAAAAACTCAACGTCTAAAGAAGATGCACTCTTGGAAATTAAGTCAGCGTTATCGAGCGCAATACCATTCTTGATGCTATCCAGCGCCAAAATTCGATACAGAGCACCGCTATCCAAACATCGAAAACCTAGCTGCTTTGCCACTAAACAGGTAACGGTTCCCTTACCCGAACCACCGGGTCCATCAATGGTGATAATTGCGGACATTCTATACTTCCTCGACCGACAAACCGGCTTTTACTGCCAGCTCGACAAAGTTGGGGAAAGAGGTGGCCACATTGTCACAGTCTAAAATTTCAATCGGTTTTTGTGAGCGTAAACCAGCAATAGCAAAAGACATGGCCGTGCGGTGATCCCCGCAGGAATCTACTTTGCCGCCCTTGATTAGGCCGCCAGTAATTTCAATACCGTCATTCAAAACCTTGGTTTTGATACCAAATACCTTTAGCCCATTGGCCATTACCTGAATACGGTCTGTCTCCTTCACTCGCAACTCTTCGGCTCCAGTCAATCTAGTAGTTCCAGATGCACAGGCAGCCGCAATAAATACTGCAGGGAATTCATCAATCGCCAGAGGTACTAGCTCTTTAGGAATATCTATACCCTGCAAAGGACTGGAGCGGACAACAATATCTGCAACCGGTTCATCCCCAAGTAGCCTTTGATTTTGCAACTGAATATCGGCACCCATAAGGCGCAAAATATGAATAACTCCGTCTCTGGTCGGATTTATTCCCACACGACGAAGGCAAACCTCCGAATCCTTAGCGATGGCAGCAGCAACCATAAAAAAGGTAGCTGAGGATATATCCGCAGGGACCTGTATCTTGGTCGCTTTAAGGCTTTGGCCACTTTTTAGGCTAGCGCGAGAATCCTCAGTAATCACATCCACACCAAAAGCTCGCAGCATGCGTTCCGTATGATCTCGAGTCACTCCGGGCTCAATAACCGCCGTTTCTCCTTGGGCATATAAGCCGGCCAAAAGTAAGCAGGATTTAACCTGAGCACTGGCCATCGGCATCGGGTATTCAATACCAACAAGGTTTTTCCCGCCTTGAATTTTTAACGGAGGAGTGCCGCCCGCATCGGTATCAACCCGAGCGCCCATTAGCGACAGGGGCGCAGCAACGCGAGACATCGGTCTTTTAGAAAGCGAATGGTCTCCAGTAAGGACTGAGTCGAAAGATTGACCGGATAAAATACCGGCCAACAAGCGCATAGAAGTTCCTGAGTTACCAACGTCTAAAGCTTTCTGAGCAGGCTTGAGGCCATGCAAACCAACGCCTTCAATGGTTAGCGCTCCGTTAACTGGGTCGGTTATTTGAACCCCCATATCCCTAAACGCCGCCAAGGTCGCCAAACTATCAGCGCCTTCTAGAAATCCGCTAACCTCAGTTTTACCCTCAGCCAAGCTGCCAAGCATAATGGATCTGTGCGATATAGATTTATCACCAGGAATATCAAAATTTCCCGACAGGGAACCACCAGGCTGAACCCGGAATTTTCTATTTGGGGCTTTGGTCACAAATTTTCGTCCGACTTATGCAGAAACCCGTTACGGGTTTTTTGAGCTCTCTCAAATATTTCTTGTATTTGCTCCGGAGAAGAATCCCCCAAAGCGGCTTTTAGTTTTTCCAAATGCGTCTCAAACTCATCTATACGACTGATGATTGATTCGCGATTGGCTATCAATATATCGCGCCACATAACTGGGTCTGAACCAGCTATGCGACTAAAATCACGGAACCCGCCAGCGGCATAGCGCAAAACTTCCGTTTGCTCTTCCATACTTGCCAACTGGTCTACCAGCGTAAAAGCCAATATATGCGGAAGGTGACTGGTGGCCGCTAAAATTTTATCGTGGTGTTCAGCAGACATTTCGTCTACTTCGGCGCCAACTCCCGTCCAAAGATCCCGAACTCGCTGAAGGTGCCGGTCAGATTGCGATCCTGTAGGAGTCAAAATCACTCGGTGATCTTCAAATAAAGACGCATCAGCAGCCTGCACCCCAAACTTTTCAGATCCCGCTATGGGGTGCGCTGGTATCAAATTACTTGGCATCTGAGACCAAATATTTTGCGCCTGTTCAACCACAATAGACTTGGCGCTGCCAACATCAGTAATGGTTGCATCGACTTTTAAATGGTCGTGGATTTTCTGAAGAACCGGCCCCATAGACAAGACCGGCACGCCAAGTAAAATAACATCTTCGTCTGTGCAGCCTGCTATAGCTTCTTCTACGGACTGGAAAGCCTGATCAATTACATTAGCCTTGAGCGCATATTCAAGGGAATTCGCATTGCGGTTCATACCTATAACCTGACTAACCAAACCGCGTTGCTTAGCCGCCTTGGCCAAGCTACCGCCGATAAGACCGAGGCCAATAACTACTAGGCGCCTTGCGAGAGGATCAGACATAAAAGATATGTGCTTTAAAGCACAGCTACCGGATAAGAACCCAAGATTTTCACCGCACAGCCTATGTTTTCTAGCTCAGCGAGCACTGCGGCAACGTTATCGTTAGAGATATGCCCTTTAAAGTCGATAAAGAAGACATAGTTCCAATTCTCAGAGAGTGATGGACGAGACTCCAATCGAGTCAGATCAACGCCCGCACGCTCAAAGGGTTCAAGCAGCGCAAATAAAGCACCGGGTTTGTTTTTCACAGACAACATTACTGATGTTTTGTCGTTTCCGCTGGCACCGATGTCCACACCACCGATTACCAGAAAACGAGTGGTATTGTCCGGGTGGTCCTCAATGTTCTCGGCGATGATTTGCAGCTCATACAATTCAGAAGCTATATTTCCAGCAATGGCAGCACTGCTCCACTCGGTTTTTACACGACGAGCCGCTTCGGCATTACTACTAACCGCGATCTTTTCGATAGAAGGGTAATTCGCATCTAACCATCGGCGACATTGGGCCAAAGATTGGGCATGAGAATAAACTCGAGTGATTCCAGACTCATCCGTCTTTTCACCAATCATTAGATTGTGGTGAATACGTAACTCAACTTCACCGCAAATCTTCAACCCAGAATTAATAAAGCTATCTAGAGTATGGGTAACGATGCCTTCAGTGGAATTTTCAACCGGAACCACACCGTAATGGCATGCTCCTGCCTCAACTTCACGAAATACTTGCTCGATGGTCGATTGAGGCTGAGAAACTGAACTGTGCCCGAAATGCTTTAGCGCAGCGGCCTGAGTAAAAGTTCCCTCAGGACCCAGATAAGCAACTTTAGTAGGCTCTTCAAGAGCCAGACAAGCTGACATTACTTCACGAAACAATCTGGCCATTTCCTCATCATCGAGGGGGCCATTATTCTGTTCCATGATGCGTCGCAGAATCTGAGCTTCACGTTCTGGTCGATAGAACACGGCATCCGATTCTGATTTCTTTTTGATGCTAGCGACTTCAGAGGCACAAGCAGCGCGCTCGCTAATTAATTTAACAAGCTGGTCGTCGATGCTATCGATGCTCTCCCGTAATCCGGCGAGATCGTTCTTACTAGTCATCTGAGCTACTCATCGTCTTTGGGCTCTTCTGATTCAGGCTCTTCAGCTTCAGTCTCTACAGGCTGCGTCTCTAGAGATGAGGAGTCTACAGATTGCTCTTCAGACCCCTCTTCCTCAAACTCGTCTTCTTCCGACTCAGCTATTCGTTCAGCTGCAATCAGTTTTTCTTCTTTCTTCAGACGGATAACCCGCACACCCTGGGTATTGCGTCCCAAAGTTGAGATCTCATCTGTGGCAGTACGTACGACGGTACCTCCGTCAGAAATCAACATTACTTCATCGCCAGGAATGATTTCCAAGGCACTAACCAGAGAACCGTTTCGCTCTGAACACTGCATAGCGATTACGCCCTGTCCACCTCGACCCTGAGTAGAAAAGTCCGACACTTGAGTCTGCTTACCGTAGCCATTCTCGGTAACGGTCAATACCTTGCTTTCAGGACCCGGAACCATCAGCGAAATAACCTGCTGATCATTTTTGACCCGAATACCACGAACACCACGTGAAACACGCCCAGTGGTACGAATATCCTGCTCGTTGAAGCGAATAGCCTTGCCGGAGTCAACAAACAACATCACATCGGATTCACCATCAGTAATGGCTGTGCCAATCAGATGATCGCCATCATCCAGCTCGACAGCTTTTAGACCGACACTTCGTTGCCGCGCATAAGCGGACAGCACAGTCTTTTTAATGGTACCCATGGCAGTAGCCATAAGAATATATTTGTCATCCGAGTATTCGCTTACCGGGAGGATAGAAGTGATGTTTTCTTCCGCATCCAATGGCAGCAAATTCACCATAGGTCGACCACGAGATTGACGGCTGGCCACTGGAATTTGATAAACCTTAAGCCAATAAACTTTACCCATATCACTAAAGCAAAGAATGGTGTCGTGAGTATTCGCAATCAGTAACTTCTCAACAAAATCTTCTTCTTTGACCGCTGTCGCTGATCGACCCGTGCCGCCACGGCGCTGTGCACGATAATCCGCCAGCGGTTGGCTCTTAGCGTAACCACCATGAGAAAGAGTAACCACCCTATCTTCTTCAGGAATCAAATCTTCATGCGTTAAATCTAAACGGCTTTCTACGATTTCTGTTCTACGTTCATCACCATAGGAATCACGAACAGCCTCTAACTCTTCACGTATAACCGCAATCAATTTATCGCTATCACCTAAAATGCCGAGATATTCTCCAATCTCTTCAAGTTTTAGCTTGTATTCTTCAATAAGTTTATTGTGTTCAAGACCAGTAAGTCGGTGCAGGCGTAAGTCCAAAATTGCCTGAGCTTGGTCTGGAGATAAGAAATACTCCTCACCGCGCATTCCGAATTCTTTTTCCAAGCCTTCAGGGCGCGATGCATCAGCACCTGCGCGTCCGAGCATGCCAATCACGGCTTCTGGATTCCAGCCTTTCGTAATAAGCGCAAGCTTAGCCTCTGCTGGAGTGGGAGACTTTTTAACCAGTTCAATTACCGGGTCAATATTTGAGATGGCAAGGGTTAGCCCTTCCAATACATGTGCACGCTCACGCGCTTTCTTAAGCAGGAATAAAGTCCGGCGAGTAACCACCTCACGGCGATGCTTAAGAAAGTGCTCAAGCAACTGCTTCAGATTCAGGGTCTGCGGCTGCCCATCAGCAAGGGCAACGATATTGATACCAAATACCGTTTCCATTTGAGTCTGGGCGTATAGGTTATTTAAGATCACCTCGCCTGACTCGCCTCGCTTCATCTCGATAACAACGCGCAATCCGTCTTTATCTGACTCATCACGAAGCTCAGAAATACCTTCTATTTTTTTCTCTTTTACCAACTCGGCAATTTTTTCAATCAAGCGTGCTTTGTTTACTTGGTAGGGAAGCTCGTGAACCAAAATAGTTTCACGGCCAGTTTTCTCATCGACAAGCACTTCGGCTCTAGAGCGCACGTAAATACGTCCACGTCCAGTGTGGTATGCAGAATGAATACCGGCACGACCGTTAATTATCGCGGCAGTAGGGAAATCAGGGCCGGGAATATGCTCCATTAACTCGTCAATGCCAATTTCTTCGTTATCCAGCAACGCCAAACTACCGTTAATAATTTCCGTCAGATTATGCGGTGGAATATTGGTCGCCATGCCCACAGCAATACCTGAGGAGCCATTGACCAACAAAGTGGGAACGCGAGTCGGCATAACTTCAGGAATATGCTCTGTGCCGTCGTAGTTCTCTACAAAATCAACCGTATTCTTATCCAGATCCGCCAGCATATCTTGAGCGATGCGAGCCATTCTAATTTCGGTATATCGCATTGCTGCAGCGCGGTCACCATCAACAGAACCAAAGTTACCCTGACCATCTACCATCATGTAACGCAAAGAAAAAGGCTGTGCCATGCGCACAATAGCTTCATATACAGCGGAATCGCCGTGGGGGTGATATTTACCAATAACGTCGCCAACTACGCGGGCAGATTTTTTATATGGTTTGTTGTAGTAGTTACCCAGTTCGTTCATAGCGTGCATGATGCGTCTATGTACTGGTTTAAGTCCGTCGCGAACGTCCGGAAGTGCCCTGCCTACAATTACGCTCATCGCGTAATCGAGATAAGACTGCTGTAACTCTTCCTCGATATTTATCGAGAATATTTCTTTGGCTAGCTCACCCATGGAGAGGATCTTCCTCGTAGTTGATCGTATGTGCCTTTGCTAAGGCATTCGTCATTTTTAGCGGGATCGGGTGTATAAAAATTCGTCAAATTATCATCAATTCCGTTAATGATATGACTACCCTTTTCTGCCCCCAATTTGGGCTCGAATTTTAACAGTTTTTTCAAGAATTTGCGCGCAATTAGCGACTTTTATCTCCGCTCAGCGGAGTCAGCGAGGAAGCACCCAAATATAGGCCGAAAAAGCAGCAAATAACAACGGCTGATGGACTAGGTAAATAATCAACGCATGTCGCCCCATATATGCCGTACTAGGCTCTGAAACCTTACAAAAATCCGGTTGCTGCCGGCGAATAAGATCACCGACAAAAATACCGATAAAACTGACTCCAAGCCAGGGGAAAAAGGGCACAAAGTCTTCCGTATAGGCTGGAAGTATTTCCCGAACGTAAAGGAAGGGCCAATATGGGTGAAAATAACCCATCAGATTACTCAATATTATTATGCAGCCAATCGCCAACGCCAGTCGGGGTCGAGAGACTAAAAGCAGGCAAATAAAACTAGCCACTAAGATAAAGTGAAGGATTCCAAAATAAATCCAGCTTTGAGGAAACATAAATATCGACATCAGACTGATAAGCGCGGCAGCAATTAGAAGCTTGCCCTGTCTTATAAAAAAGGCCTTCCGGTTAAATCCCGCTCCCCGTGCCAGGGAAAGGCTAATTCCAACAGTGCCAATAAATAGGCTAAGAATTAGATACCGAAACTGCCACCATCCGGGCCCGTTTGGTACATCCCAATCCACAAATCCGAAATAGCGCAGATCAAAACAGAAGTGGAATATGATCATTAGCACAACAGCCAAGCCCCGAAGTGAATCGATCAGCGAGAAACGATTGGAACTGGTGTCTGTCATCTAGTTACTCTGTATCTAATGTCGGGCTTCCAGTGAAGTTTAATGCAGTTTGTCGCAAAAGCCCCAAGATCCTTATTCCTGCCACCAATATAGGAATGATTGCCTATTAGTACTAACTTTCATGTCACCCTCTATTTCCTGCCATTCAAAACGCAAAGCTCCCGACTCAGCCGTTGAATATATTTCAGCCCCGATTCTCTCGTATCGCTCACTGACCTCTATAGCAGGATGTCCAAAAGAATTGCCATATCCGGCGGATACCAGTGCAATTTCCGGGCTTAGTTGTGCTACAAAGTTAGGGCTCGACGACGTCTTACTACCGTGGTGAGGCACCAGTAAAAGATCTACTTCAGCAAACTCTGGATAAGTTTCGATAATATCCGCTTCGACATCTTTTTCGATATCTCCAGCAAGCAATATTCTTATCTCCGCGAATTCAATCAGCAATACGCAGGACTGATTATTATCCCTAGCGTTAAGATTATATGCTTGCCGCTCGCGCTCCGGGGGGGGTATGGGAACTTATACTCGACTTGCCCTTCCCGCCATGACTTACCTACTGCGCAATAAGTTGGCCCAATATTCTTACGCTCACTAAACATGTCAGAACCGCCCACATAAACCTCATCAATATCCAAATTACTTAATATGGGATCGAGGCCTCCGGAGTGGTCAGCGTCATCGTGACTTACCACCAAAGTATGCAAATGGTTAGAAGTTGCCGTCAGATGCGGAAGCAGGATATCTGCGCCGGCATTGAACTGAGCACTAAAGGCCGGGCCAGTGTCATATAACAATCTATATCCAGGCTGCTCTATAAGTACAGCCGTACCTTGACCAACATCGAAAACCAAAAGCGAGAATTGGGGGCTTTCAGTTTTAACTCCCAGCGTCAGGGGAAGCAAAATCGATGCAAGAGCTATCCGCAGGTACACAGATGGAATTCCAACTAGAAGCAATCCGGAAATACAAACCAACACTCCGGTTCCGAAGCCGGTATTTACTGGCAAGATCACAGGCAGTGAAAGGGATGAGAGCAACTCCAAAAAGCTCAATAATAAACTGAGCCCCATATCCGCCAATTGCAACAACAGCTCAGAAAATCCCGGCGCTAGAGGCATCGAAAGCATGGCAATCAAAATTATTGGTACCAACACTAGTCCCGTATAGGGAACTGCAAGCAAATTTGCGAATAGGCTGGCCAGGTAAACGGAGTTTCCCAAGCACAAAAGCAAACCGCCAAAGCCACAGAGCAACATGGCCTGGGCGCGGACCAAACCAGTCAACCCACCCTGGCTTGGACGACCGGACATAGAAACAACCAAAACTAAAACCGCCCCAAAAGACATCCAGAAGCTATTTTGTAGCACGGCGGTGGGCTGCAGAAAGGCGATTACAGCAAACGCCAGACTGAGCGCAGTCCAGCCAGACCATTGCAGCTTGAACGCCCTAGAAAGAAGCCAGACTAACAACATAATCAACGCACGAAGGACGGGCAGAGACAACCCGGCTAATACCGCATAGAAACTTGCAAACACTATCGTAGCCACCATCCGCAGCGGCACATCACTTTTTAATAGCCCCAGCCATAGAAGTGGTTTGCTTATTACCCCACCAAAATAAAAACCGATTAGCCCGGCAAAACCAATATGAAGGCCAGAGATAACCATCAGATGAATTACGCCGGTACTAGTAAACAGGTCCCACCGGTTTTGCTCGATATCAGATTTCAGGCCCAAGCCTAGGGCCGAAATCAACCCAAAGTTTTTTAGTCCAAGTTCCTGAATACTTAATGAGACCAAAGATCGATACCGGTTTATTCGATCTACCCATAAGTTACTGATGCCGATTTTCGATCCCGAGCGTATGTAGCCTGTGGCATCAAACCCATTTCCCAACAACCAACGCTGATAATCAAACTGAGCGAAGTTGCTGAGTCCACGAGGTCTGCACAGCCGGACAGTCAAACTTAACCTGTCACCTACCTGTATTTGATCATCATAGCGGTACCAGCTAATCAGAATTTTTTGAGGCCTATTTATGTTTAGCTCATCCGATTCCCCTCGATAGGACTCAACCCGAAACGCAAAGCGTTGCGAGATTCCGCGATCTTGGGGTAAATCAGATACCACTCCGATAATCTGGAAATCAACACCCTGGGGAGCGTCAACAACTTGAGAAAGGTGTATCTTATGACATTGATATATGCCCCAGCTCAGCCCCAAAATAAAAACCCCCAAGGGAAGCAGGCGCGTATATTTCAACGCTAATAAAGATATAGGAAGTGTAAGGCAGAGGCTGACCAAGCCAGGTAATACCGGCAAAAACCAAATCAGGTAGACGCCAAAGCCGAAGAGAACGGCAGAGAAATTGAGCTTCATCCTTGAATCTCATTTATATGTTTATTACCACTAGTCTATCACTGCTTTAGGAGCTATTCCCCCTTCAGATAAAGCCCCGCAATTACTCATAACGAAGCGTTTCTGCAGGTTGCACTGAAAGCACCCGCAATGCGGGATAGAGCGATCCAGCAGTGGATAGCAGTATCGCCACAAGGCTCACCAAAAACACCTGAGACCAAATCAGCTGTGCAGGAAGGTAGTTAAGCGGGTAAATATTTGACTGCAGAAACTGACGATCCAACAACACTTCCAAGACTCCGACAATATCCGTAAGAGAAAGGCTTAAGGCGATTCCTAAAAGCGCGCCGAAAAAGGCGCCGATTACCCCAATGAGAAAACCCTGAAGGCTAAACAGCTGTACCAAAAACTTACTTTCGGCTCCCAATGTTTTAAGAATGGCGATATCTGATTGACGATCTGCGGAGGTAATCATCAATGAAGCAATTACATTGAAGGCGGCAATGCCGAGCAGTAAAAACACTATAAGCGCGACCAAGTAACGAGACATCTGAATAGCTTCAAATAAGTTGCCGTGGCTCGATGTCCAAGTCGAAGCACGGTATCCGCGCGGCAGCTGCTCTAAGATCTGGTATGCGTGAGTATAGGCATCAAAAACGCGGGTTGTGTACAGGCTAATACCCTTATTCGCACCGTCATACAAGGCTTTTGCACGCAACGTCGACAAAGAGGTTATTGCCATGCGTCGATCGAGCTCTGTCCCGGTTGAAAATATATCTAGCACTTCGAAACCGGCAAATTGCGCTGCGCTACCGTCAGGAGTAATCAGAGTTACACTTTCCCCGATAGCCACCCCTAAAGAACTCGCCAATTCACTTCCTAGAATTAAGCCCTGCTGTTGATCCAGTTGCTGGAAGACTTCATCACCTAGCTGGTTTTTAAGCTGGCCGCTCTGAAACTCTTGCATAGGATCCACAGCCCAAAGCAACAAAGGCGCTGCTTCGCCACGATACCGAACCAAACCGGTTAGTTCGGCATAAGGAGTAGCAGAAATTATGTCTGCGTCTTCACTCAAAAAGGCAGAATCTTGCGCCCATTCCTCCAATTCCCCCGGTGGAAGCAATTTAATATGAGGAACCATAGTTAGTATTTTTTCGCGAAGCTCCCGATCAAATCCATTCATTACCGACAAAACGGCGATAAGCACGCTACATCCGAGGGCAAGGCCAACTACCGAAAGTAAACTTACAGTGCTGCCCATGCGATGCAATCGAACACCGAATACATAGCGCCTGGCGATAAAAAGTGCGCTCAAGAGGATTCCTGCAGACGACCTTCTACCAAATTAAGTCTTCGCTGCATGCGCCCGGCAATTCCAGAGTCGTGAGTTACCAGAATAATCGCGGTACCGGTTCTCGTATTGATGCCGGATATCAGGTCCATTACTAACTCAGCATTGCCCTGATCCAGATTTCCCGTGGGCTCATCCATAAGTACACAGGCAGGCTCAGTGACAAGAGATCGAGCTATTGCAACGCGCTGACGTTCGCCTCCGGATAGCTGCGACGGCCGGTGATCTGATCGCGCAGCCATGCCTACAGATTCGAGTAGTGGCAACGCGGCTTGCTTGGCTGCCTTCAGACTCTCTCCGGCCAACATTCTTGGCATCGCTACGTTTTCCAAAGCGGTAAATTCCGGCAGAAGGTGGTGAAATTGATAGACAAAACCAAGGTATTTATTGCGCAGTCTGGCCCGCTGGTTTTCATTCAGCGCTTCAATCTTCTCACCGCACACAGACACCGAGCCTGAATCTGCGCCATCCAGGCCACCTATCAGGTTCAGTAGTGTAGATTTACCAGAGCCCGAAGCACCGGTAATAGCCAGCATTTCTCCAGCTTTAACCGCTAAGTCGAGGTTATCGAGGATGGTCAGAACCTCCGAGCCACTTCGATAGCTTTTTACCACTTCAGAGCAGGCCAATACCAGTTTTTCTTGGCTATCCATTAATACTTTCTCTCGAGAATTTCATACAAATATCAATTAGCCGTTGTAGTGAATTGCTTCAGCAGGCGCAATACGCGCCGCCTGAATCGCCGGAACAATTGAGGCCAGCAACGCAATACAACCAGAAATGCCACAGACAATTAGCAAATCAGATAGTCGCCAATCTGTAGGCAACTGACTTACATAAAATACATTCGGATCAAAAACTCTAAAGCCGAAGAGCGACTCAAAAAACCGAATTAACTCGCTAAAGTTCAGGGCCAAAGTGGTTCCCAGCAACGCTCCGAAAATAATTCCTATAAAGCCGAATGCCAATGCTTGATAGACAAATATACCTACAATAGTTGCGCTATCAGCACCCATGGTTTTTAGTACGGCGATATCGGTCCGCTTTTCCGCTACGGTCATTACAAGGCTTGCTACAAGGGAAAATGAGGCTACTAGAACAACCAATACCAGCATGGCGCCCACCACCAACTTTTCCATCTTCATAGCTTCATAGAGGCCGTGAAGGCGACTCTGCCATGGCACTACGCGATATTGATCATTTTGAGCGATCTCCGTCAGAGAGGACTCGACTGATAAGGGTCTTTCTAGCTTTAAGCGCCAGCCGGATTCAGCGCTGGAGTTACGCAGCAGGGGCTCTGCATCTTCTAAACGAACCAAGGCCAACTCCGAATCCACCTGGGAATTAGTTGCGAATATGCTGCTCACAACAAAACCTCTTGAGAGTGGGTAAAGGCCTGTCGGAAGTACTCGAATTCGAGCAAAATTAACCCGGACGGTATCGCCAATATCCAAGCCCAGAGAGTTCGCAGCTTGCATGCCGATAGCGATGCCATATTCCTGATCAACAAAATCCTGCCAATCTCCAAGAACCACCGTCGGCTCCATATCCACTATCGCTGCATCCAGAACCGGATCAATAGCAGTTAACCCAATCGCCAACTGCCTATCTCCATAGGTCAGTAGGACAAAATCTTCCATAGTTGGAGACAGGGCTATCACTTCAGAGTTTTCTCTTAATAGCCTAGTAACATCGCCATCCTCATCAGCATCAACTCCTTGCTCAGTAAAAACGGTCGCATGGGGCAATACCTGCAAAAACCGACCGGTTAACTCGGTATTGAAACCGTTCATTATTGATAAGACCAAAATCAGGGAAGCAACGCCAATTAACAGGGCAAAGAACGAGAACAAGCCAACCAACCCGCCAAATCGGTGGCGTCTTTGGCCCCGTAAATAACGCTTAGCGATAAATGGAAGAACGGCATTCATAGATCTATTACTTGTTCCTAATCTGCGCTTGTGGATTCAATCTTAGTACCTGTTCTCAATAAAAGTATCTATGCGTTGGCGGTTTTGACTTTTAACACCAATAAGGCCGCCCCTAACAGTGCCTGACATAGTACGAAATAGGATAGGCTTTGTCGCATCAAGAGTCTCAATGGATTCCACGGAGGTTGTCATGAGGTTAATTATACTTCTTACAACGGTTTTCTTAATCGCCGATCTAATTGCTGACACGGCTATTGCTCAACAAGCTCGAATTCCCGTGGGGTCACAAAAAACGTCCAATCTAGAAACGCCGCTGAGAGGGATGTCTGCGTCAGATGTTTCTGAAATATTTGGTCAGCCAGCTAGTATCAGTGAAGCCGTTGGCGAACCGCCAATAGCTATTTGGCACTAAAACGATTTTTCGGTCTATTTTGAGAAGGATAGGGTTTTGCATTCGGTACATATTATGCCAAGCAGCGCCTTAGTTCTTTCCAGAACGCACTCGACGATTCAGGCTTACTAGCTAGCCCTTTATTCGGGAGTGTAGAAGCTGCCTTTTGATTCCTGCCCACTATCAGATTTAGCGACATTTATAGACTCACACTTTGCTTCGTCTCCACCGCACAAATTACATTCGTAATCCACCTCACCCAAAGCAACGCCAACTCCACCGCAAGAACCCAAAATAGGTTTGCGACCCATTATTACGCCAACTGCCATGATGGTCATGACGATTAGGAAGGCGAATAAAGATATAAAGAATGTTTGCATATCCGTTGGACTCAAAGACAAGCGATTGGTTTCAGAAGACTGGGATTTAGAACGAAAGGCGATTTTTGCTATTTTTAGATGATTTCAAGACGACGGCGCGTGCAGAAACCGAAGTATATATATAATACACGAGAGTTCGGCCGGTTTTATGCTGCTGGAAATCCGGCATACGGGACTCCTCTCCATACGCACCACATCAACGCCGAAAGTACTAATAAAGAGTGGGGATTTATCCGCCAAAGTCGTCTAGTAGTATGTTTTCTCGCTCAACACCCATATTAACCAGCATATCGATACAGGCGGCGTTCATCATCGGTGGCCCACACATATAGTATTCACAGTCTTCTGGAGCCGGATGATCTTTAAGGTAGTTTTCCAGCAACACATTGTGGATAAAGCCGGTATCACCTTCCCAGTTGTCTTCAGGCTGAGGATCAGAAAGTGCTAGGTGCCACTCGAAATTCTCATTATCGTCCTGAAGCTTGTTGTATTCCTCTGTATAAAAAGCCTCACGCATGCTGCGAGCGCCATACCAGAAGCTGATTTTGCGCGTGGCATTAAGTCGATCTAACTGATCGAAGATATGTGAACGCATGGGAGCCATGCCAGCACCACCGCCGATAAATACCATCTCTGCTTCGGTATCACGGGCGAAAAAATCGCCAAAGGGACCAAAGACATTTACTTTGTCACCAGCTTTTAAGCTGAATACCCAAGATGACATTATTCCGGGCGGTAATCCTTGTGTTCTAGGCGGCGGAGTCGCAATTCGAATATTGAACTTAAGAATACCCTTCTCTTCAGGATAGTTGGCCATGGAATAAGCGCGAATAACCGGCTCACTAGTTACCGACTCAATCTTAAAAAAGCCAAAGTGCTCCCAATCGCCTCGGTATTCTTCACCAATATCAAAATCTTCGTATTTAATATGGCAAGCAGGCCGCTCTAGTTGAACATAGCCACCAGCCATAAAATCAACATTCTCGCCTTCAGGCAGTTTCAAATGCAGCTCCTTGATAAAGGTGGCCACATTGTCGTTGCTAACAACCTCACATTCCCATTGTTTAACGCCAAAAACCTCTTCGGGAACCACTACCTTCATATCCTGCTTAACAGGAACCTGGCAGGACAAACGCCAGCCTTCGCGAACTTCACGTGGAGTGAAGTGAGATAACTCAGTGGGCAATATAGAACCGCCGCCTTCTTGCACTATGCATTTGCACTGGGCGCAGGTACCACCGCCGCCACAAGCCGAAGCCAGAAATAGCTCGCCGTCAGCTAAAGTATTCAGTAGTTTTCCACCGGCTGGAACTGACAAAGTCTTTTCGTCATTGACCACAATGGACACACTGCCCGTGCTGACCATTTGCTTGCGCGCAATCAAAATAATCGCCACCAGCGCCAGTACGATAACGGTAAACATGGCTACACCAACGATGATCGTCAGGGTTACTAAATCCATCAAAATCTCTCTAATTCAGGTACTAAATATCAATACCACCGAAGGACATGAAGCCAAGAGACATCAAGCCAACAGTGATAAAAGTAATGCCCAAGCCTTGCAAGCCAGGGGGCACATCGCTGTATTTCAGTTTTTCACGGATACCGGCCAACGCGGTAATAGCCAACGCCCAACCCACGCCAGACCCCAATCCGAATACGGCTGATTCCGCAAAGTTATAGTCCCGCTCAACCATAAAGAGAGAGGCTCCCAAAATGGCGCAATTCACGGTTATAAGCGGCAAAAACACACCAAGAGCCGCATATAACGCTGGAACATATTTATCCAAAAACATTTCCATGATTTGAACAATGGCAGCAATTACACCGATATAGCTAAGCAGCCCCAAGAAGCGTAAATCAACGCCACCTAAGCTTTCGCTAATCCAAACCAAAGCGCCTTCATTCAGCAGATAGGTAAGAAGCAGGTTGTTGACCGGAACCGTTATCGAAAGAACCACAATTACGGCAATACCAAGACCAATAGCTGCGTCGACTTTTTTGGAAATAGCCAAGAAAGTACACATACCCAAGAAGAAGGCCAGGGCCATGTTCTCGATAAAGATCGAGCGCACAAATAGGCCTAATAGTTGTTCAAACATTAGTGGGCCTCCGAAGCTTCTGAATGAGCGCAAATTTTAAAATCTGGAGCCTCCACCTGATCAGTTTTCCAACTGCGCAGAGCCCAGATGAACAGGCCGATAAGGAAGAACGCGCTAGGTGGTAAGAGAAGCAGCCCATTCGGTACATACCAAGCTGGCATAACGTCAAATCCAAACAGGCTTCCGGAGCCAAACAGTTCACGCACAAAGGCCAGAGCTATAAGCATTATGCTGTAGCCCAATCCGTTGCCAATACCATCGATAAAACTCACAACCGGCGGGTTTTTCATAGCAAAGGCTTCAGCACGCCCCATAACGATGCAGTTGGTGATAATCAAACCAACAAATACTGAGAGCTGCTTACTAATTTCGTAAGCGTAGGCCTTAAGGCACTGATCAACCACAATAACCAAAGACGCGATAATAGTCATTTGAACAATAATGCGAATGCTGTTCGGAATCTGCTTTCGTACCAAAGATATAAAAAAGTTAGAAAATCCAGTTACCAGCGTTAGGGCAATACACATCACCACAGTAACTGACAGGCTCGACGTAACGGCTAGTGCAGAACAGATACCAAGAATTTGTAGTGCGATCGGATTGTTATTAAAAATCGGATCTAGCAGGGCTTCTTTAGCTGCCTTTAACATCTTAGGCCTCCCCTACTTTCAGGTTGTCCAAAAACGGCCTAAAGCCATTTTCGCCCAGCCAAAATTTGATTAGGTTATCCACGCCTTTACTAGTCAGTGTCGCACCAGACAACCCATCTACTGCCGACTCAGCACCTGGCGTTCCCTCTACTACCAAACCTTTAAGAACCCCTAGCGCTAGCTCACCGTTATTAAAGGCTGCCTTATTAATCCACTGGGCTTTCCAGTCGGGATTATTGATTTCGCCACCTAGCCCAGGAGTTTCTCCATCGGCAAAAAAGCCGATGCCTGCAACGGTATTTAAATCTTCCTCGAGAGCAAGAAAGCCCTGCATGGTAGACCAGAGACCATATCCGCGGATTGGCAAAATAACCTTATCCAACTGACCACGCTCATCTTCAACCAGATAAACCACCGCGTAGTTTTCGCGACGGCCAATCTTGGCAATGTCTCTTGTATCCAACTCTTGGAATGAAGAGGACAGATCAGCGTTTTTAGCCGCTTTCAAATGATTGTAGGTAGCTGGATCAATTTCATTAGTGTAAAGGCCCGTAGATAAATCTACCGCTCGCACCTGAACCGAGGAAAACTGCTCTTCCACCGTCATTGATTCATCTAACAGGCCCGCTGCGGCCAATATATTTTGCTGCCTATCGCGCTCGATGTTGGCGTCTTGTAGTGGCTTTAGTGCAACGGCTGCGGTGGATACCACAACTGCACAAACCAAACAGACGCTGAAGGCGACTAGCAGGGTTTTACCTACCGTATCATTTGACACGTTTCATCCTCCTTTTGATATTTGCCTTAACCACAAAGTGGTCAATAAGTGGCGCGAACAGGTTTGCAAATAGAATGGCCAACATTATGCCTTCGGGGAAAGCCGGATTAACCACTCGAATAAGTACGCACATAAATCCAATCAGGCCGCCGTACCAGAAACGACCGACATTAGTCATCGCTGCCGAAACCGGGTCTGTGGTCATAAATATCATGCCAAAGGCGAAGCCACCAAGAACAAAATGCCAGTGCGGCGGCATGGCGAACATGAGGTTGTCTTCACTGCCGATTGAATTAAACAATAAAGCCGTCGCAATCATTCCCACAAATGTTCCAAGCACAATACGCCAGCTGGCGATGCGCATAATCATCAGAACCGCGCCGCCGATTAACAGCATCATCGTAGAGGTCTCACCAATGGAGCCCTGCATATTGCCCATAAAGGCATCTAGCCAGGTCATTTGCTCATATATGGCCGCCATACCGTCCTGCGCACCAACACTCAGCATGGTCGCACCCGTAAAGCCATCAACAGCAGTCCATACCCCGTCTCCACTCATAGAGGCTGGATAGGCAAAGTATAGGAAAGCCCGGCCAGAAAGCGCAGGGTTAAGGAAGTTTTTGCCGGTTCCGCCAAATACCTCTTTACCGATCACGATACCGAAGCTAATACCTAGCGCGGCCATCCATAAAGGCAGATCGGGAGGGCAAGTCAGGGCAAATAGCACCGAGGTAACAAAGAAACCTTCGTTGATTTCGTGCTTGCGGATAGTGGCAAACAATACTTCCCAAAAAGCGCCAACCGCAAATACTGTTATATAAATGGGTAGGAAAAAACAGGCGCCATACCAGAAATTATCCCACCAGGAGTCTGGGTTATAGCTAGACAGCAAGCCTATAAACATATCGCGCCAAGTACCACTACCAGCCAAACCGTTCAGTTCAATATAAGTATTTGCCTGAAAACCCAGATTCCACATACCATAGAACATGGCTGGAAAAGTACAGGCCCAAACCGTGATCATAATGCGCTTAAGATCTATGCCATCGCGAATATGGGACCCAGTGTAGGTAACCCGGCTTGGCATATAGAAGATAGTGTCTACCGCTTCGTATAACGGGTACCATTTTTCGTGTTTAGCGCCCTTCTGGAAATGCGGCGCTAACCCCTCAATGTAATTGCGCAGACTCATTTGGACACCTTTACAAATAGTGATTTTCGCGTTCTGGTAAGGCGGAGCCGCGCACAGCGAATGGAGTAGATACAGGAATATGTGACTGAGAGAGTAGGGTTCCAAGCCTGACAGAGCGTGAAAAGTGCATTTTTAGAGGTGTCCATCTATCCCTCCTGCTCGATACGAGTAAGGTTATCCCGCAATATGGGCCCATATTCGTATTTGCCAGGACAGACAAAAGTACACAAAGCCAAATCCTCTTCATCTAACTCAAGAGCACCCAGATTTTGGGCGGTCTCGGTATCACCAACGATCAATGCCCTAAGTAACTGAGTCGGTAATATGTCTAGTGGCATTATTGCCTCGTAAGCACCTATGGGTACCATCGCTCGGTCACTACCATTGGTTGTGGTGGTCAAATTCCACTGGCGCTTCTTATCTAAACTTGAAATATAAATTGGCAAGGATGAATAGCGTTCTCTGCCAGCCTGCACGTAGTGCAGCATTGGGCGGTCACGGCCTTCTTCCAATACACTTAGCTGAACGTGATATCGGCCCAGGAAGGCCGTGCCCGGAGCAGCGGCTGTGCCACTTAAGACAGATCCGGAAATCAGTCTATTTTCGCCTTCTTTCAATTCGTCTTTGATTATTTCTTCAATACTGGCACCCAGTCTAGATTTTATTAGACGAGGGTTTTCGACCTGCGGCCCCGCTAGAGACACCAAACGGTCTACCCAAAGTTCTCCCGTCAAAAACAGCGCTCCAACAGCTACAACGTCTTGATAACCGATGGTCCAGACTACGCGCGATGCGGCAGCTGGATAGAGTTTGTGGATATGAGTTCCGACCAGTCCCGCAGGATGCGGACCAGAAAACTCTTCAACTTTGATTTTTTCGTTGGCGGCTTCAGGAATTGAACTTCCTTTTGCCTTGCCCACAAAGACCGAACCATTGGTCAGTGTAGATAGAGCCGCTAAGCCTGCGGCAAAATCAGACTGATGGTGACTAATCATTAAGGCGGGGTCACCGGCGAGAGGATTCGTATCCATGGCGGAGACAAAGATTGCTGCGGGTCGTGAATCAGCTGCGGGTACCTTGCTGTAAGGGCGGGTGCGTAAAGCAGTCCAGAGGCCGCTGTCGATTAGCTGAGCTGCAACGGTATTTGCATCGAGCTTAATCAGCTGCGATTCCGTAAAGGTCTGAAAGCTGCGCTTTTCGCCGCTGTCATCTACATCAATAACTAAGGAACGAAAAATTCGACGTTCGCCGCGGTTAATAGCCGCAACTTTACCCGCTGCTGGAGCGGTATAAAAAACGCCTGGGTTCTTTTTATCTTCAAATAGCTTCTGGCCCAGGGCAACCGTATCGCCCTCTTGAACCAACATGGTCGGCTTCATGCCGACGTAGTCCTGTCCTAGCAAAGCTACTTGCGTAATCGGCTTCCGATCGCCAACTTCCTGACGAGGAGAACCAGAGAGAGGCACATTAAGGCCTCGCTTAATCGAGATCATAAACTCAAACCACTTGTTTGATCGAATGGAAATCTTTTGAAACGCCTATTCCTATGCGCATTGCCTTAAAAAAGGCAATTAATCAGATCTTGGAAAGATGCTGAATTTGGTCGTCAACGGCAGCGCAGGATTATAGAGATTCAGCGCCAAAAAATCTAGAGACAAATACCCTTTTACCTACCCAAATACCCAGATCGGCGCATTGCTCAACTTACTGTATGTTAATGACTTTTTTATTAGGTATTGAAATAAAAAAGGCCGGGGAAATGAATCTTTCCGGCCCCTATTTAAGATTAAGAAGTCTTAGATCAAGAATCTAGAGCTATCAGGCCCTAGGCACGCGTCTATACTTTATTGCGCTCTGCTTTTCAGCACTAGGCCTTCTTAGGATAGGTCGCATAATCCACACCAGCGAATTTCTCCAGCACACGGTGAACCTGGCAGGTATAACCAAACTCGTTGTCATACCAAAGATAAATTATCGCGGAGTTACCGTTAGTGATGGTCGCCTTGGCATCGTAGATACAAGCAGTGCGAGATCCAATAAAATCTGACGAAACCACTTCAGGTGAATCGGTATATTCGATTTGCTTTAGCAGTGGTGAACGCAACGCGGCGTTACGCATAAACTCGTTCAACGCATCACGCTCTACCGCATTAGTAAGCGTCAGATTGAGAATAGCCATCGAAACGTTCGGAGTAGGCACACGAATCGCATTCCCAGTCAGCTTGCCCGCCAACTCAGGAAGAGCTACCGCTACTGCTTTGGCCGCACCGGTTTCAGTTAATACCATATTCATGGCAGCACTTCGTCCACGCCGCTCGGCGCTGTGGAAGTTATCCGTCAGATTTTGGTCATTCGTATAAGCGTGAACGGTTTCAACGTGACCCCGTTCAACACCATATTCGTCATTGATCAGTTTCAGCGCTGGAACAATGGCGTTAGTGGTACAGGAAGCCGCAGAAATAATTTTGTCGTTGTCCGAATCAATCAGCTCGTGATTAATACCCGATACGATATTTTTAATGCCGCCTTTACCCGGAGCCGTAAGCAATACCTTGGAAACACCCTTAGCTTCAAGATGCTGACTAAGGCCCGCTTCATCTCTCCATGCACCTGTGTTATCTACAACAATAGCGTCATGAATACCGTATTCGGTGTAATCAATATCACGGGGTGATTTGGCATAGATAAACTGAATCACATTGCCGTTAACCACCAGCTGGCTTTCTGCTTCAAGCACTCTAATAGTGCCCTTAAAACCACCATGAATAGAATCACGGCGCAGTAAGCTGGCGCGCTTAATCAAATCTTTAACGGGGTCTTTACTGCTGCGAACCACTACGGCGCGCAATCGTAACGCCTGACCACCGCCGGATTTTTCCGCCATTAAGCGACACATCAACCGGCCAATACGGCCAAATCCGTAAAGAACCACATGCTGCGGCTTGGGAAGTGGAGCGGATGGATTATCTGCCGCATCGCCAACTTCTTGCCGAACATAGTCAGCAAGCGAAAGACCATGATCATCATTCATGTATTGGGAAGCAATTCGACCAACATCAATGTGGGCTGGGCCCAGATTTAGCTTGGCGAGCTCTTCCAATACCGGGAAAGTTTCAAACTCAGACAGCTCATTGCGCTCAACCTGACGCACAAATCGATGCGATTTCATAATATCGATAACCGATCGATTCATCAGATTACGACCATAGATATAACAGGCTACATTGTTATCACGGTGTAGCTTGCCGATCATAGGGATCATGGATTCAGCTAGCGCTTCGCGATCTTTCCAATCTTTGAAAAAATCGTCTGGGACGGGTCGATTAATTGTGGTCAATTTAAGCTTCCGAAAAGGGACTATTTGAGCGCGGCATTATAGAGACAGAAACCGCGTTAGCCAAATCGATTTAACTACCTACCAAAACTAATACGGCTCAGGGCCTAATAGCGTTACCATTCGATCAAACAGATACTAAATTGAGCAGTATGCAATGCAAAACACCCTAATTTTGTACCCGATTTTCCCAATGCTGGCCCTAACCGTCTATGTATTGTTTCGTACTTTCTTTATGCGTCTAGCCGCAGTTAAATCCGGCGAAATATCCTACAAGTATTATCGACTTTATAATGAAGGCGAAGAGCCAGCAGCCTGCCTCAAAAATTCTCGCCACCTAAACAACCTGCTTGAAATTCCACCGCTTTTCTATATCAGCTGCATACTAATTTACATTACGGGTATAAATTCATTAACCCTCGTGATTTGCGCATGGTTATTTGTGCTAACACGTTTTATTCATAGCTACGTACACTTGGGCGCAAACAATGTGCGCAACAGATACCGCAGCTACGCTGCAAGCATCTGTGTATTGATAGTTATCTGGGTGGTAACTTTGATTTCCATCCTAACGCTATAGAAAATACAAAAAAAGGGGTCGCCAATTTACCAAAGACAATTCCATAAGCGCTAGAATAGTGTCCTCCTAACTGCACACCTAATTACCTTGGCACAGCTGTTCTCTCACCTCAGTTTTTCTGAAGATTCTAAACAAGCTACCTATTGGCCAGAGTTACCTCTTAGTGCCGCAGCTTTGGCTATTCGAGAAAACCTTGATGCCAATCCTGTTCTGGTTATTACACGAACCGCAAACGAAGCACAGGAAATGGTCTCGGCCCTGCGCTTTTTTCTGGATAAAAGTGAAACTACACGGCTTGCGCTCTTTAGCGATTATGAAACACTGCCCTACGATGTGTTTTCACCTGCGGAAGACCTAATATCCGAACGGCTGAAGGTGTTGCACCGAGCAGCGCGCGGAGACAACCTAATTCTGGTTACCAGCATTGCCAATATGCTGCATCGGTTACCACCAGTGAATTATGTAACCAGTCGCTCCCTTGCTTTGAAGGTGGGCGACGAGATACAGCCGAATAAGTTTCGTAGTACCTTGGTTGAACACGGCTACCGGGTCACGGAAACCGTAAATACGCACGGTGAGATCGCCATTCGCGGATCGTTAATAGATATATTCGCCATGGGTATGAAGTCGCCCTGCCGTATCGATCTTTTTGATACAGAAATTGAGTCTATCCGTACCTTCGATCCCGAAACCCAGTTAACTCGCGAGAAGATAACGGAAGTTAATGTATTGCCGGGGCGAGAATTTCCCCTCGACCATCAATCGATCCAAGACTTCCGCACCCGTTGGCACCAAGAGTTTGAAGCCGACCCTCGCAGTTCCTCTGTATATCAAGCCATCACCAAGGGTTACTCGCCGCAGGGAATTGAAAGTTATTTACCTTTGTTCTTCGAACAAACTGCAAGTTTGCTCGACTACTTACCAAAACAAACCCAGCTGGTTCAGCTATCCGATTTAACCTCTGCGACTGAGGAGTTTTGGACTCAACTACTGCATCGCAAAGAACAATACTCCGGGAATATCGAACGCCCTCTTTTGGAACCGGCACAGCTGTACTTTTCCGTGGCGGATTGCTTTGCGGCGCAAAATTATTTTGCCCGAGTACGACTGGGTAGGAAGCAAGGCGGCCCAGCGCCAAAAAGCCTCCCAGATGTAGCCTTTCACTATAAAAAGGAAAACCCTTTCGCAGGTTTCAAATCCCTTTGCAGCCAGCTGGACCGCGTATTGATATGCGCTGAATCTACTGGCCGACGCGAGCTTATGTTGGAGACTCTTAGTTCAGCTAAGGGCTTTGGCGAACTCAATATTCGACCCACTAACTTTGACAGCTGGCAGGCCTTTAGTGATTCGAATGATGCACTTGGGATCTGTGTAGGTGAAATTCCGTCAGGTTGGATTGCTTCTGACTATTCAGTAGCCTTGGTAGCAGAAAATGACCTGCTAAATGAGCGCGTCAAACAGCAGAAACAGGAAAAACGTAAAACCCAAAGTAACTGGGCCAACTCTGAAGAAATTATCCGCAACCTTACAGAGCTTCGTCCAGGTGCTCCCGTTGTGCATATAGAGCACGGTATTGGCCGCTTTATCGGACTAGAAACTCTTAAGGTTAATGGCGCAGATCAAGAGTTCTTGGCTCTGGTATATGCCAACGACAATAAACTCTATGTTCCGGTGGATTCCCTCGACCTTATATCCCGGTATTCCGGTGCAGACGCTGATACAGCGCCATTACACCGCTTGGGCAATGAGCAGTGGGAAAAAGCCAAACGTAAAGCGAGGGAGCAAATTCGGGATACGGCCGCCGAACTATTAGAGGTCTACGCCCAGCGACAAGCACGCCAAGGCACCGCGCTAAAAGTCGACGCCTCGGACTACCAGCGCTTTTGTAACGAATTCCCCTTTGAAGAAACCGAAGATCAGCTAACCAGCATTGCTGCCGTTGAGACAGACATGGCGTCAGCACGGCCTATGGATCGCCTGATTTGTGGCGATGTAGGTTTTGGCAAAACTGAAATAGCCATGCGCGCCGCTTTTATTGCTGCCAGTGCCGGTACGCAGGTAATAATTTTGGTACCTACCACCCTGCTGGCTCGCCAGCATCTGGAAACCTTTAGAGACCGTTTTGCTAACTGGTCGGTAAAAGTTGATGCCGTATCTCGACTTAAAACCGCTTCAGAACAAGACGCCACTATTAAGACCTTCGATGAAGGCAAGCTGGATATCTTGATTGGCACACATAAGTTGCTGCACCAAGATCTAGAAACCAAAGATTTGGGCCTGCTTATAGTCGATGAGGAACATCGGTTTGGCGTGCGCCAGAAAGAAGTTTTGAAATCCCTTAAAGCGGAAGTAGATCTGCTGACGCTAACTGCCACACCTATTCCGCGAACCCTAAATATGGCCATGGCGTCCATACGCGACTTATCAATTATTGCTACCCCACCAGCACGAAGACTAGCCATTAAGACCTTTGTTCAGCCCCAGGAGAACCGGGTAGTTCAAGAAGCTATTCAACGCGAGCTTATGCGCGGTGGACAGGTCTATTTTGTACATAACGAAATTCGATCTATTGAGAGGCGTGCTCAGGAAATAGCCGAGCTTGTGCCTACGGCCCGCATCGCTGTTGCCCACGGTCAAATGCGCGAACAAGAGCTGGAACGTATCATCACGGATTTCTATCATCAGCGATTCGATATTCTGCTTTGCACCACTATCATTGAAACCGGTATCGATATCCCTACCGCCAATACCATGATTATTGATCGTGCGGATAAGTTTGGCCTGGCTCAACTGCATCAGCTTAGAGGCCGTGTGGGTCGATCTCATCATCAGGCCTATGCCTTTATGTTGACTCCCGACAAGCGCAGCATTACGACGGATGCCGAGAAACGCCTAATCGCTATTGAAGAAGCGGATCATTTAGGCAGTGGCTTTGCATTGGCCACTCATGATTTGGAAATTCGCGGTGCGGGTGAACTACTAGGCGATAGTCAGAGCGGACAGATACAAGCCATAGGCTTTGAGCTTTACCAAGAAATGTTGGAGCGAGCCGTTAAGGATATTCAGGCCGGGAAAACCGTCAGCCTTGACGAAGATCGCAAACAGCTGGAAATCAAGCTGGGGGTGCCGGCGCTGATTCCCGAAGATTACCTGCCAGATGTTAATACTCGATTACAGCTCTATAAACGTATTGCTGGCGCCAAAAGCGAAGAGGCTTTGCGGCAGCTTCAAATAGAGATGATCGACCGCTTTGGATTGCTATCCGATCCGATCAAAACGCTCTTCGCTTTGACCAAACTAAAGCTGGACGCCACCCCTCTAGGAATTATCAAAATTGATATTGGCGAAAGCTCTGGTAGCGTGACTTTTATTGAAAACCCACCCCTAGATCCTATGAAGTTGATTGAACTGGTGCAAAAATACCCGGATCAATATAAGTTGGGCGGTTCAAATCGTTTGCAATTTTTTGGCAACTTCAATTCGGCGGAGAGCAGATTGAGTTTTCTTCAGGGGTTTTTATTGGGATTAAGCACCGAGGCCGTCACCTAATGGCTGCTCGCTTCCCCACTAAATTGTTCCGACCCGCTTTTTTGGGATTGTCACTGCTATTGGTTTGCGAGGCGGTATTTGCCCAGCCCTGGTACCTAGTTGAACTTCTATTATTCCGCCAAGATTTTCCAGACCTGATTGTTCAGGGCACAACGGAAGAAACCTGGCCTGATGAGGTCCAGCTGTCTCTAAATGAACCACTGCTAGCGATGTTTGAATCCGAATCGGAGGTCACTCCTGCTCTGCGTAAACTAGCCATAAACGGCCGCAATATGAATGGCGATGCCTATGCCTTTAGAGTCACTGAAGGCTACCAACTGTTATGGCATCAGGCTTGGCAGCAACCTTTAGTTGACGAGCCAGATGCTCCTTGGATACATATTGCCGGCGGTGAAGAAGTCGATGGGCACTTTGAGCTAGAAGGCTCACTTCGAGTGCATCTATCCCGCTTTTTACATGTAACCGCTGATCTTTGGCTTACGGATTTCGGTGACCCCGGTTTCCCCGAACGAGAGGCAGGATTAGACGACGTATTTTATCTAAGCCAGCTGCCAGAAATACCAGACATCTACAGCGCCTGTAAACACTTTAGATACCAAGAGCCAGCGCCCGAGGACTTGTTTGATGAGAACGCTGATATCTTGGCAATACCACCGGAATTTGAATCTTGGTGGGAACCACCCTACGGCTGCGAACCCGCCCGATCAGATATGCTCGACGGTAAACCCATGTACGCGCCTATGTCGCCGATTACGCCGCCAGATATGCAGCAAATTAGCTATATGACTGAGTTGACGGAAGAGCCCATTCTTATTGAATTACCGATGCCCACTGTCAGCGTCGCCAAACCTGAAGCGCTGTATCTGCCCGTTCCGGAAATAACGCTAATTATGAAAGATAGGGCGGTACAACAAATCACCAAAATAGATATGAATCGTCGTATGCGTTCACAAGAGTTTCATTTTGTAGATCACCCTAAACTCGGTATGCTGATTCGTATATTGGAAGTAGAAGCGCCTATTGTTATACCGGAAGTCGAACCAGAACCTGAGCCATAGGCTTAATTGGAAGCCGAACCGGATGGGCTATGGCGAATCTGTCTCAGTGATTAACCAGTCTCAACGAGCCGTCTAATCAGTTCTACCACTGAGCCCATCATATGCCCCGCCTGAGCCCGTATTTCAGCCTCAACCAATAGCCTATCGCTCAACCCAGCCGCACGGTTTATGACCGGGCAAATAGACGCATACGCGATATCTAGTTCTCTTGCCAAAGCAGCCTCGGGCATTACGGTCATACCTACGATATCAGCACCCAAGGACTCTAAAGCTTTGATCTCAGCAGCAGTTTCCAAACGAGGCCCCTGAGTACAGGCATAGGTACCGCCATCTATTGCGTTCATAGATAATAGACCAGCGCAGCTAAGCAAATTACTGCGCAACTCTTGATCGAAGGGGTGGGTAAAATCTATATGCTGAAGCGGTAGATACTCGCCGTCAAAGAAAGAAGAGTCCCTGCCCCAGGACAAATCCATTATTTGGTCCGCGACAACAAAACACCCTGACTGGCAGCCTCCCGATATTCCACCTACGGTATTGACGGCAATAATTTCCGTTGCGCCCAATTCAGACAAGGCCTGGATATTTGCCCGGTAGTTAATACGGTGCGGCGCAATCGCGCTATCGGCACCGTGTCGTCGCAACCAAAGGAAGTTATTTCCGCCAATCTCTAGCTCAAGTATTTTGTCTGAGGCATTACCCAAAGAAGAACTAGGTTGATGCTCGGCAGCCATATTACCGAGCCCTACTGCTTCAAACCCCGAGCCTGTAATTACTGCTTTCACTAATTTTTAGATTCGGCAGAAGCCATATTTACCGAATCAATCGGTGACTGTGGCAATCCATTATCTGCCAGATGCAGTGTCTGCGTTGGGAAGGCAATTTCAGCGCCTGCATCAGCAATAATTTTCGACACCAGCAGCAGCACATCCTGCTTAACTTCGTGGAAGTAGATCCAGTCCGTCGTTTTGGTAAAGGTATAGATAAAGAAGTCTAGCGAACTGGGGCCAAAGGCGTTGAAATTCACAATCATGGTTTGGTTGTTATCGATTTCGTCGTGTTCTTGCAACATCTTTTTAACGGCATCAATAATTGCCGGAACCATATCCACATCATCGTAGCGAACTCCTATGGTTTCATAGATCCTGCGATTGGCCATGCGTGAAGGATTTTCTACAGAAATGGTATTGAACACCGAATTAGGTACGTACAGTGGACGCTTATCAAAGGTTCTAATAACCGTGCGTCGCCAACCGATATCTTCAATGGTTCCTTCGATCTCCTGATCAGGAGATCGGACCCAATCACCAACTGAAAAGGGCTTGTCCATGTAGATCATCATGGCGCCAAAGAAATTGGCCAGAATATCCCGGGCCGCAAAGCCAATGGCAATGCCACCGATTCCACCAAAGGCCAGCACACCGGAAACACTGTATCCAAGTGTTTGTAATATCACCAAAGTAGCGGTGAGTATTATTGAGGCTTGTAGCAACTTCCCGATAGCAAGGGCCGTAGTGAGATCCATCGGTTTGCGCAGATGATCCGGTGAAGTGACATTCCGCTCGGCACGCTTTAAGAAGCGTAGTAAGGTCCAAGCGATAAGTATGATCAAAGCAACCTGATTTATTTTGCCCAGTACACCCAGCCAATCCGTATCGGTTAGCTGAGCGGTAGCCACCGCAGCGAAGTTGATGCCAAACAACCAGACAGCCCACTCTAAAGGTTTGTTCAGCGCCAGGATCAGCGCGTCATCCCATAGGTTTTTTGTGGCTTCAGCCCTTTTTAATAGTAGCTTGAGCGCACGGCCGACAATAAAATTCAAAATGGCTACTGCAAATACAATCCCAAATACCCAAAACACCCAATATTCTTGTAAGTAGCCTTCAAGTTGATCAAACACGCGTCGATGTCTCCTCTATTCTTTTAATAAATTGCGCCGCAAGGGCGTAGTTTTCATGCTCTATTATTTCAGAATCCGTCCAACTTTTGCGAGCCAACATTGATAATGCCGCATCAGACCCCGGAATCTCATCATCAATCATCCACTGCAGGACTTGCTCCGCCATAGGTCGGTCATTGCAAACTAAGAGTAAATCACAGCCTGCATCTATCGCTGCCCGCGCCCTTTGTGCACCATTGCCTGCAGAAGCTGCGCCTTCCATACTCAGATCGTCACTAAAAACCACACCGTAGAATTCGAGATCGCCGCGCAGAATTTGTTTTATCCACTTCTTAGAAAAACCCGCTGGCTTTGCATCTACTTGTCGATATATAACATGCGCGGGCATTAGAGCATCAAGCAATGGCATAAGCTCTGTAAAGGGCACAAGGTCGTGATTTTGAATTTCGTCATAACTGCGGTTGTCCGATGGCTGTTCAGTGTGGCTATCGCCCTTTACGCCACCGTGACCGGGGAAATGTTTGCCGGTAGTTGCCATGCCAGCATCATGCATCGCCTGCAGATACATTCGCCCCAATTGGGCCGCCTGAGCCGGATTCGAACTTAAAGATCGATCTCCGATAACCAATGAGCTAGATTCATCCAAATCCAGAACCGGAGCAAAACTGAGATCAACACCAGTACTCAAAACTTCTGCCGCCATTAACCAAGCCAGGCTATGGAGTATTTCTTGGGTATTTTCTGGTTCTTTTTCCGCCAGCTTTCGAATGTTCTGCAATGCCGGCAGTTTGACAAAACCCTCGGTGAATCTTTGAACTCGTCCACCTTCCTGATCAACACATATAAGCGCATCTGGTTTAACTGCGCGAATCTCTCCCACCAGCTCTCTAATTTGCCGGCGATTCTCGAAATTGCGGGAAAATAGTATTGCACCACCGACCTGTGGTTTTGAAAGTAGCGCTAGATCGCTCGAATCGAGTCGCAATCCGGCAAAATCTATAATTAGTCGCCCGGTATTCGTAGTTGTCATGGTTCCTGTTCGTTCTGGTTAGATAATTTTTATATTAAAGGAAATTTCTTATCCTTTGTGGAGCTAAGCGGCTCCAAAGCCAATCAAGAACTTGACCTATTGCTCGGGCAATCTTAAGAATTGCATTTACAACCAATATTTTGACCTGAAACAACCCATTGGTTGATCATCATTGACCACAGATTGATATGGTTTGATGATGAAAGCAACTAATCAAGGAGAGTCACCCATGGCATTTAAAGTTCCGGAAATGGGCGAATGGTATGTTGACCGGGAACTGGGTCAGACATTTGAAGTAATTGCTTTTGATGATCACGAACGAACTATTGAAATTCAATATGTGGATGGAGAAGTGAGCGAAGTTGATATTGAAGGATGGCGTCAAATGTCGGTACAGTCAGCCGCTGCTCCGGAAGATTGGAGTGCGTCATACGAGGTTAGTCGCGAAGACAATCCCATTAGTGAAATAGCGGGTGAAAATGAAAATGATCCGCTTACTACCATTGAATCAGAACTCTTCGAAGGCTCAGACCCTTACGGTTAAACAGATATCCGACTTAAGAATAATAAGCGTTTGAGCTATCAGTGTGATCGGTGATATCGCGCACGTCTTTTAGCTCTGGTAGTTTTTCCATCAAGGTTTTTTGAACACCATCACGCAGAGTCACATCCAACATACTGCAACCCTGACAACCACCACCAAACTTCAAAACGGCGATGCCGTCATCATCAACTTCTATCAAAGACACCTGCCCACCGTGCGCTGCTAGCCCGGGATTGATTTCATTCCAAAGAATATAGTTAACTTTGTCTTCTAGAGGACTATCTTCAGCAATACTTGGCGTTCGCGAATTAGGCGCTCTGATAGTTAACTGACCACCCATTTTATCGGCAGAATAATCGACAGTTGCGTCTTCTAGAAAGGTAACACTGCGTTTTTCATAGTAAAGACGGAATTCAGGCAGTTCTTCGAACTCGTCGTCTTCCTTTTCTTCGCCGGGTCGGCAATATGAAAGACAGGTTTCCGCTTCAGGAGTACCAGGGTTAAGAATGAACATGCGCACAGACATACCTTCTGCGTCTTGCTTGACAAGCAGTCCGCCGAGATATTCTCTGGCTGATTCGGTAACGGAAACTATAGACATGTAAATACCCGAGTAATTCAGTCGGATATGTTAATGGATCGGTGCGAGGTGCTCAAGAGCTTTGGGTTCTATTTAATTGCTTGTTTCGGCCCACAGATCAGGGTCCGGACATAATCTCTTCTTCGGCCTGCATAAAGTGCTCAACCTGTTCTCCACTATCAGATACAGCTTCGGCACCCTCTTCAACGCTAACTTGCTTGAGGGCCAGAACGGCTTCAGAGTCAGTAACCCTGATAACCTCTGCAAAGGCGCGAGCCTCTTCAAGACCGGAATCTGTCACAACCGAAACGATGATTCCAAGGTAGTATTCACCCGGCATGTCGGCACTAATCATTACCTCATAGCTAAATTCCTGAGGCTCCACAAAGCTCTCTAAATACTGGGTTTGCCCAACCACTGAAAGCCCCGTTGGTACAGACAAGGAAACTTCTAACTGCCCCGCTGCGTACTGCGGCTGAATTTGCAGAATCAAGGGGGCAATTTCACCTACTTCCAATGAGCCTGCGTAATTCGATGTAAAAATGATGGCGGCGCCGGGTTTTAGCACGACCCCAGACTCAAGGGAGGCTAGTACCTCTTTGCTTGGCTCAGAGGTGGCAACTACTTCACTTTGCTCTGCTCTTTGTTCGGCTCCTGATTCAATTCTGCCACAAGCAACAAAGGCAAAAATCATAATAATAAGCATCAAATATCGCATGGAAATGCCTCTAGTTAATTAGCTAATACTGAAATATCAAAACAGGTCAAACCACCTGTGCCGGAATCTTCATCTACATTGAACCAGTCGAAAGCGTCAATAACATAGCTATCAACTACTAAATTACCTGTCCATGATTCCGAGTTCGCTGGCTCTGATTCTGCTTCTGCCACAAGCTCTCCGCGTCTATATACGGCAAAATCCGGATCTACATCTACCAAAGGGTCCCAGTTGGTATTTGCTGCATTCCGCTCCATCAAAATCACATAAGAACCTTCAAGACTAATACTAAAGCGCACTAACTGACGGTTCTCCATCCGGTTATATTCGCCATCTGCCTGATTGTTACTGCATATTTCAATAGGAATACCATTGGTCGTAAGTTGATGGTAAACCGGCAAACTGTATGTACGTCCGTCTCCATTGGTTTCGCCATCCCCAAAATAGCCGGTGCCATGGATATCTTCTCCTAGCATAAGGGCATCAATAGAAGCCGCTGACAGCGGCGAAGTTTGTTCCAGGGCGGCGCGCAGCGAAAAGATAGTGGTCAAACTCGCCTGATGCAGATATTCAGACGACTGCCAGGCATTGACTAGATCCGCAACAGACAGGCTCAGCGTGTCTGCGCCATCAATATCTGTGTCCACGATGTCGTAGACAATCTCCTGCACCGATTTCTCGATGTACCAACCCTCCGCAACAATCGCGCTACTTTCCATATTGAATTGAAAACCGCGGTCTTGATCATCGCCTAATGCATCTTTATATATCGGGTCATCCAAGATAATGCCCGACCAAGCGTTCCCGGTACCTTCAGAATATGCCGTTCTCGGTTCAAGAAGACTATTAGTACTATGGGAACCCCCAAGGGTATCCCCGCGAGAAACCATAGATTCAAAGTAATGCCGCCACTCATGCACTATTACGTGCTGATCGTATTCGTCTGTATCAATATCTGCGGCCCCGGCAATTTCAATATGGGGAGAGGTTCCACCTGATTGATAGAAGGATCCATCTGTATTGTTTGGGCTCCACCGAATTTCGAGTTCAGGCAAAGACAACGCCACACCCTCGGACCGAAGTCGGCTGTTAATTTGATTAATGCTGTCCAAGATAGCAAAAGGTGCTGCTGCCCGCTCTTCGCTGTATTGAATGCCATTCCATCCTGATCCTGCATGTAGATTTCTAACCTGATTGCTACTTCCGGTATCCGATAGCGATCCGCGCAGAACATACAAACTATTGCTATTCCTATTGTCGACAACACGCACAAGCCAGTTCAAAGTGGGGTCGGCTTCAGAGAGTTCCGCGGGCACTTCGACGCGAACCGAAATGCCCGCCTCAACGGTCACCTGATAGCGTCCGTCCTCGTCAGTTTTAGTTGTCAGTATGGTTTGGTCACTGGAGTCGACCACACGCAAAGTGGCTTCGCGCACAGGGTCAGCTGAGATAGAGTCGTAATTTAGACCTCTGCCATTACTATTATGGGAAATTCGGTCAAAAGTTATTTGGCCTGACAATTGGATCGTAGCAATTAGTGGAGTGGTTTCTTTGACCGTGTTGATTTGCGCTGCAGCGCCAAAATTGCCTGCTGTATCCGTTAGGGTTAGCTGTAAATCTATATCACCATCGGCCAAGCTGCTCAGATCGATATCGCTAAAAGTCTGGGCGCTGGTTTCCACTGCACCGTTTTGAGATATCTGTGCGTTTTGCGCATCAGTAAAGGTAAAACGATAGGTACTGCCAACTTCGGCGCCATCCAAATTGAAACTTGCGGCAGTTTGATTATTGCCGTCCAAAGGGTTTGTTAGTGCAGAAATACTGTAACCACTAGGTGCCGTCGAATCCATAGGCGGCAAGGTTCCACCACCAGATTCACCTCCACCTCTGCAGGCAACCAAAGCGCTAGTCAAAAAGATAAGCAAAAGTGGTCGGACCATTCCGTAAATATACCAAAAGTTTGAAGGAACCAATATTGACACTAAAAATACTAAAAGTTCTAAAATTCTGTCTCATTTCCTCAATAAATTCATACTCTTTGCGAATCTGAGCTAGGCCTTTTGTGAATCAGTCTGTTAGAATTAAAAATCTATATTGAAATATTTTGATATTGTTTTATGAAAAGTCGCAAAGCTTCTATCTCGGATCAACTCTCCCAACGCATTCTAATATTGGATGGCGCCATGGGTACTATGATCCAGCGCTACGGACTGCAAGAAGAAGACTATCGTGCCGGACCATTTGCCGATCACCCTAGTAGCCTAAAGGGCAATAGCGATCTTCTCTCCATTACTCGACCCGATGTAATTCGGGAGATTCACGCTGCTTATCTAGAAGCCGGCGCAGATATTCTTGAGACAAACACCTTTAGCTGTACAGCCATAGCTCAGGCTGACTACAGTTTGCAGCATGCGGTACGCGATCTTAATTTGGCCGGAGCCAAACTCGCCCGCGAAGCAGCCGATGAATACACAGCAAAAACACCGGACAAGCCACGCTTTGTTGCTGGGGTTCTAGGGCCTACAAACGTTACCGCCTCTATTTCGCCCGACGTAAACGATCCCGGTGCACGGAAAATCACCTTCGATGAATTGGTTGTCGATTATCGGGAAGCGGCCGAAGCTTTAATAGAAGGCGACGTAGATCTACTCATGATCGAGACGGTCTTCGACACGCTAAATGCAAAAGCCGCTATCTTCGCTTGTGAAGAGGCCTTTGACTCCACAGGAATACGCCTGCCAGTTGCCATCTCCGGTACTATCACCGACGCCAGTGGCCGTACGCTAACCGGTCAAACTACCGAAGCATTCTGGAACTCTGTACGCCACGCAAAACCTATTTCTATTGGTTTGAACTGTGCTTTGGGTGCAGAACAACTGCGCCCCTACGTTCAAGAACTATCCCGGATTGCAGAGACTGCAGTTAGCGCGCATCCGAATGCCGGTTTGCCAAATGAATTTGGCGAATACGATCAGACTCCAGCTGAGATGGCAGAAATCATCAAGGAGTTTGCTGGTTCTGGCTTCCTGAATATTATTGGCGGTTGCTGTGGTACCACCCCGGAACATATCAAGGCTATTGCTGAGGCGGTTGCAGAATACGAGCCGCGGACTCCAATCGATCCGCTTCCCGCTTGTCGGCTAGCGGGTAATGAACCCTTTAATATTTCCTCAGATTCTTTGTTCGTGAATGTTGGCGAGCGCTGCAATGTCACTGGTTCAGCAGTCTTTAAGCGTCTGATTGTCGACGAGGATTACGACAAAGCTATCTCTGTTGCTCTACAACAGGTAGAGAACGGAGCTCAGATAATTGATATCAACATGGACGAAGCGATGTTGGATAGCCAAGCGGCTATGGTGCGATTCTTAAACCTTATCGCTGCTGAGCCAGATATTGCCAAAGTACCTTTTATGGTCGATTCCTCCAAGTGGTCGATTATTGAGGCGGGGCTCAAGTGCATTCAGGGCAAACCCATTGTTAATTCTATTTCTTTAAAAGAAGGCGAAGAAATCTTCCTGTATCAGGCAAAACTTTGCCAACGCTACGGTGCAGCAATTGTGGTCATGGCTTTTGATGAAGATGGCCAAGCTGACAATCTCGAACGCCGTAAGCAAATATGTGAGCGGGCCTATAATTTGTTAATCAAAGAGCTTGATTACGATCCGCGGGATATCATTTTTGATCCCAATGTATTTGCGGTCGCCACCGGTATTGAAGAACACAATGCATACGGCACGGATTTCATCGAAGGCGCTCGCTGGATACGCGACAACCTGCCCGGCGTCGGAATATCTGGTGGCATTTCAAATGTATCCTTTTCCTTCCGCGGTAATAATCCGGTTCGTGAAGCGATTCACTCGGTGTTTTTGTACTACGCGATTAAAGCCGGTTTGAATATGGGCATTGTAAATGCCTCACAACTCGCGGTTTATGACGAAGTGCCTGCCGAACTCAAAGAAGCGGTTGAAGATGTAATCCTGAATAAAGGCAAGCTCGGCACCGACCATATGGTCGATATCGCCACTAAATTTCGTGGCGACGGCAAAGGCCAAGTAGTAGTTGAAGATCTAACCTGGCGTGAATTGCCAGTATCCGAGCGGCTCTCTCATGCACTGGTAAAAGGCAATGCAGCATTTATTGTTGAAGATACCGAAGAAGCGCGCCTACTAGCGAAAAAACCCATTGATGTAATCGAAGGGCCGCTAATGGATGGCATGAATGTCGTTGGTGACCTGTTTGGTGAGGGCAAGATGTTTCTCCCGCAAGTGGTGAAATCCGCTCGGGTAATGAAGCAGGCTGTGGCCCATTTGGAGCCCTATATCGAGGCGCTTAAACAGCCCGGCGAAACCAACGGTAAGATTCTTTTAGCTACGGTTAAAGGCGACGTGCACGATATTGGTAAAAATATTGTGGGCGTTGTGCTGCAGTGCAATAACTACGAGGTTATCGACCTCGGCGTAATGGTTCCGGCCGAGCGTATATTGGCAGAAGCCAAGGCGACCCAGTGCGACATTATTGGCCTAAGCGGACTCATAACTCCCTCTCTGGACGAGATGGTAACTATTTCGAACGAGATGGAACGACAAGGCTATCAGGTGCCGCTTTTAATCGGTGGCGCTACCACTTCAAAAGCACACACGGCGGTGAAAATTGCTCCTGAATATAAGAAGAATCAGGTGGTTTACGTGCCCGATGCTTCGCGCGCGGTGGGAACCGCCTCTAAGCTACTTAGCAAAGAGCATCGCGATGCCTATGTTCTGGAAATTCAAAATGAGTACGTCAAGGTGCGCGAGCGCGTAGCCAATAGACGCAAGGTTCCATTGCTGGCCTACGAAGAAGCCGTAAAGAAAAAGCCCGTTATCGACTGGACTAACTACCAGCCGCCGGTGCCTAAGCAATTGGGTGTGCATAAAATAGATAACATTGAGCTTACCGATTTGGTTGGCACCATAGATTGGACTCCCTTCTTTATTACTTGGGAGCTAGCAGGAAAATACCCGCGTATTCTGAAAGATAAAGTAGTGGGCGAAGCCGCCACTTCACTCTTTGCCGATGCGCAAGAAATGCTTACCGAAGTGGTAGAGAAAAATCTGCTTAGACCAAAAGCCATATTTGGAATTTGGCCTGCAAACCAAGTTGATGACGATGACCTTCAGGTCTACGCAGACGACTCTCGGTCAGAACAAGTCGCCCTGCTCCACCATATTCGTCAGCAGCAAAACCGCAATGCCGATAAGAAATTCCAGAGCTTGGCGGACTTTGTTGCGCCGAAAGAATCTGGCCTAGCTGATCACCTTGGTGGCTTTGTAGTTTGTATTGAAGGCGCCGACGAACTGTCAGCCAAATACGAAGCAGAGCACGACGACTACAGATCAATAATGATTAAAGCTATCGCGGATCGCTTTGCCGAGTCACTCGCAGAACATCTACACAAACTAGTTCGCAGAGAGTTCTGGGGCTATCAGAGTGATGAATCTCTGAGTAACGAAGACCTAATCGCAGAGAAGTATCAGGGCATCCGCCCTGCGCCAGGCTACCCGGCCTGCCCAGACCACACGGAAAAGGGAACGTTATTTCAGCTATTAGATGCCGAAGCGGCGCTTTGCTGCAAACTCACCGAAAACTACGCTATGCATCCAGCAGCTGCTGTTAGCGGCTGGTACTTCTCTCACCCGGAGTCCCGCTATTTTGGTACCGGCAAAATAGGTAGAGACCAGCTTGCCAGCTTGGCTACCCGCAAAGGTATTGCTGTGGATGACTTAGAGCGCTGGTTAAGACCAGTATTGGATTAGTAAGTTACTGCTCGAGCAGTCTTTTAGAAAAAAAACCCCTCATTTACTGCTAATCGCCAATTAATTAATCTTTACCATGATTAAGCGATTTTTTGAGTGCTATGGCGCTACCATTGTGACAAATCAATAAGGGTTTAATACCGATGAAAAACACAGCCAACTTAGCTTTTACCATTATTCTTCTAGCCTGCTCGCAGTTCAGTTTTGCACAGGGACAGCTACTGATAGAACCAAAGATGGAAATAGTTGATCTGTCCGGTATGGAAGCCCGCAACCTTCGCGAAGGTCTACAAATGAGAACAGCCGGTTTGTCAAGCATACGTGTAGGCCAATTGACCATTGCTGAAGGCACTTCGACCCCTAGTCATAACCACGCTTTTGAGCAAATGGTGATTGTTCTTGAAGGCAGTATCAAAGCGTTTAGCGGTGAAAAAGAATACATACTCGGCCCTGGCCAGATGTTTATGGCTCCTGCCTATGTTCATCACTATTACACAGCTCTGGAAGACTCATTAACTCTGGAGGTTTTCAGTGCCGGCGTTACTACACCAGCACCATAGCCAGCCAATGCCGGTAATTAATTAGCTAGACCTGTTTTTGAGTTCTCGTTTAAGCCTTCTGTGCGGCTGCTCAGAGGGCTTAAACTATTGTAAATTGCTATTTCCTTGGGATTCGCCAACAATTACACCTGCATAAACTTGTATCATCTAAGGTTTTTTAATTTAGGGGATTTACTAATGACCGTCGAACTACTTAATTTTATAGCCCGTTGGACCCACGTGCTGTTTGGGATTGTTTGGATAGGTATGCTTTATTACTTTAACTTTGTGCAAGGCGGCTACTTTAAGCTAGCAAGCGCAGAGGGCTTAGCGGATGCTAAAGCCAAGCTCGCACCCAGCGCGCTCTGGTGGTTCCGATGGGGCGCAATGTTCACCTTTATCACTGGCCTGTATCTGTTGTACACAATCACTATTGTGCTGAACGACTACATTCTTATGGGAGCGGCAATGGGTACCTTGATGGCCGCCAATGTATGGATGGTTATCTGGCCTGCTCAAAAAATCGCCTTAGGTCTTGTTGAAGGCGGCGACAAAGCAGCCGCTGGTGCAAAGGCGTTGCTGGCTTCTCGGACTAACACACTATTCTCGGCGCCTATGTTATTCGGCATGCTAGCTGGCCCTCACTATGCGGGTCATGGCTACGGTACTGGATTTGGCGGAACCGGACTAATGGCAGTACTGGCAATCATTATCGCGTTGGAAGTAAATGGCTTGGTTGGCAAGCAAGGACCAATGACCAGCGTTAACGGGGTAATCGGTTGTAGCTTGGGACTGACGGCCGTATTGGTTGTTCTGCTTAACGTACTTTAATTAGAATAATTTGGAAGGGCTAGTCCCTCCTGTAGCTTGTGACAAAGCCCTCTATACTTCTGTATAGGGGGCTTTTTCTAGTCTCGAGATCGGAAATATGGAACGATTAAGCAAATATAGAAGCTTGGCGTCGAATGGAACTCGCGCCACGAGTTTTTCTTTCTTCATGGCGAAAGCAATATTAGATCAGTCGTCAGTTTCTCGCGTACGCCATTGTTGATATGCTTTATCCACTGCCCCACAAGATTCGATAGTCAAACTTTTGATTTGATGACGAGACTGCCCATTATTGCCCAGTAGGGTTTCCTCGCCGGCAGTTAGACACTGCCCTGGAGACCCTGATGGCGTTATAGTGCCATCTCCGTTCAAACGAAAACGTTGAGTTCTGGCGTCAGTACAGCTGCTAAGAGCCAGCTTCGAACCGTCCACATAGCCTGTTTGGGTCATACAGACATCAAAGCCCACTACTTTAAATATGCCCTGACTTATCAGGTCTGAATCCATCGCCTGATCGACGCCTAGCTCTCCTTGATAGCTATAGCATGTGTGCGCTTGCAGTCCGCCCTCTGGGTTGGCGTTCAATTTGCCGCCCACAATATCTAAGCAGTAGCTATTTAGATCGCCATCCAATTCATCAATAAGTGTTACCTCAACATTCGCAGCAAAAGCGAAGAAAGGTAAAAATATAGTCCCCACCAACAGCGAAGAAAAATTTTGAATTAAGCGCATAAGAACCCCCAAAAGACGTTTGTTTATTCTAACCTTGAAATAGGGAATGGCGATATTCCAGAACGCGGCTTAACAAAAAATTACTCTGCATAAAACGAATGAACAGGTCAGAGCCCTGATATACATCGAACTATGCCGGGAAGATTTTTAATTCCGGCCGATTCTAACGCTGCTAATGCTTTCAGCTGCTTGTGTGATATAAAACTGCCCGATGAAGCAAGTAGAACTCTCGTCAAAGATATTTTTGACTCATATCAATGACCGAATATCACACAGGCATACCATAGTCGTTGTATAGGTAGGAACAACGTTAATTCTCTAGCGTTGTGCCCTCTGGCGATGACCCAAGCAACTGGTACTTCACTGCGACCATGGTTTGCACCGCGCGAAAGGCAGTTAGGCTGCATACTGATTTAGATATCGATTGGGCTGGCATTGCTCTGGCGTTGAGCTTAATCGAGGAACTGCAGGAGCTGCGAGAAATTAATCAAGCGCTAGAACGACGTATTCATCGGCACTGACCATTTACCCAGCGACCAAAACATAACCACCAACCCTAGGGTTTTCAATTTACACAGATCAATACAAAATGGGCGCTGGTCCCGTTAATTTGTACTAACTATGGCGACCCCCATTATTAACGCCGTTAAGGCAGGAGAAAATATGTTTTCGCACGAGCAGTGGTTTTAAATGGCAAAGACCGCACTGATTGAAATGAAGAATGTCACCGTAAAGTGTGGCAAAAAGGCCGTTTTTTCGGGGCTTACATTGACACTGCCGCCAGATCAAAGTTGTGCGGTGATCGGGCCCAACGGCTCGGGTAAGTCAACCTTACTCAAACTGATTTTCAGAGATCTCTATCCCGCAGCGGATGAGCATTCGAGCTTCAAGGTTTTGGGGCAATCTCCTCGGGAAATGGACAGGCTGCGCCTGCGAATGGGCCTGGTTTCCCACGAGCTACAATCGAAAATACACAAAAACTCTTCGGTGTTTGACGTGGTTGTTTCACAGTTCTACACCAGCCTGACAACCTGGTCTCACCAGAGCTACAGCACTGAGCAGGTCGAAGCAGCAGGAAGTGCTATCGAATCCGCGGGAATGGGCCATTTATCGGAGAATCACTTTGCGACACTTTCGACTGGAGAACAACGACGATGTCTGCTGGCGCGCGCGTTGATACACGATCCGGAATATCTGATCCTTGACGAACCGACGTCTGGCCTGGATATCAAAGCGACCCATCAATATATGGAAACCATGTCCATGCTTATTGCTTCCGGCAAGAAAATTGTTCTGGTAACCCACCATCTGCAGGAAATTTTGCCTGAGATCGACTGGTTCGTTTTTCTCAAAGATGGACAACTGGTAGACGAGGGTACGCGAAGCGAATTGTTAACCGAGGAAAAAATATCTGATTTGTTCGAGATGCCCATTCAGCTTAAAGAGGTGAATGGTCGTTTGATAGCGAATGCTATTACTAACTAGCTGTGTAATTCGGCACAAAACGTCATAACATTGAAGCCTGCTTACAGGAAAAAGACATATGAATCCTAAAAAGGATATTTGGTTTCCGCAAAAGAGATATGGATGGGGATGGGGGTTTCCATTCAAGTGGCAAGGCTGGGCTGTTCTTGCCGTTTTTATTGCTCTGATACTTAGTGGCGCTGGGGTAGCAAGGATTCCCAGGGACTACCCACCGACAAGAAGATTTTGAATCTGACTTATTTCTTCGGCTTTATCAAGTAATTGAGTTGCTTACGTGATCGCCAAATCTTCGGTATAAGTTTTCATACGTTCTCATGTGTTCTCGTGAATAAACATACTAATGGTTTAAAACTAAAGCTGTTTCTTAAAAAGAGCTTTAACCTGCTAAGCCCCGCATAAGCATTTCAACGGGCCCACGTCTAAATTTTTTGCTCCATAACCAAGCGCATATTACTGATGCAACGAAGAATATAGCTGAAGCTATTAACGCTGATTCAAGTGTTTGATTTCCCAGTAATCCCAAAGCTTCGAGGCACCCCATACCTAGATAGATATGAGCAATATAAAGCGTAAGAGTCTGTCGACCAGCAGGCAGTATAAACGCCGCTATTTTTCGAGATGCTAACCAATTGGAACAACGTAGGCACATACCAATGAGAACTGAAGCAAAAGCTATGCCCGCAATACTGTAGAGAGGTACCGGTGGAATTGGGGTCGTGCCGAACAACGCCAGAAGATCTGGCTGTCCTGCAAGTTGCGCAACAACAATATTAGACAATAATTCCGTAGTGACAAGAACAAGCAAACCGTACCAAATCAATTTAGATTGGATAGATCGCTCTGCAAGGTCACATCTGCTCAGCCATATACCAAATAGAAAAAAACCACTCCAAGGGAATACTGGATGCCAGCCATTAAAAAATAGATTACGAATAAAGCCGTCGGGCGTCCAAAAACCGACGTACTGATAGGCTTCCCAGTTCCAGCCTAAGTCATAGTTGAAAAGGAATAGCATCAGTAGAAATGTAAGATTTACCAGACCGACAGAAAATAGAAGCAATCGACCGGATAAACCTATGCAAACAATTCCAACTAAAAAATATAACGCGTAATAGTGAAGAATGTCCGCATCGAATATTAGAGAATTTAACAACCCGATGATAAGTAGAAAGGCTGCACGCTTGAGGGTGATACTCCGCAAGCCTGGCATGGGTCTTCGGGCGGCTAAGCCCAATCCAATACCAGCTAAAACCACGAAAGATGCCGCAGCTTTACCTTGAAGTACACTGATTAAAAGGCCTAGCGTGCCTTCACCACTTTCAGCACCCATTACAATTGTGAAGTTGACTATAACCATACCCAGAAACGCCAATAACCGAGCGATATCCAAGCCGTCAAGACGAGTCAATTTTTCCAAGTGATCCTTAAACAAAGTTTCGAACTATGAGATAGACAGATTAAATCAATTACGGGAATTAAGGTACTGATGATAGCGAAGATTGGTATCGAATCCCGACACGATGATTTTCAATTTGGACGGAATTTTGACTAAACCAATAAAATCAGTTGCTTACGCGATCGACATTTTCCCGGTATAGGTTCTGATGCACACTCATGTATTCTCATGAGTGGACAAACAAGCAATTCTTAAATTAAAAACCGATGTCTCAGGCCTTATTCACTCACTATTGGGTACCATGAGAATGCTAACTGAAGTTTTAAAAACTCGACAAATCGAGGGTGAAGATCGTCGAAGATGGTTTTCATCAAATGAAATGGATTTAATATTTTGGTACAGCGCTGACGGCGCTGTAAGCGGATTCGAGCTTTGCTATGACAAGGATTCCGAAGAAAAGGCTCTGATTTGGCGAGTACCTGCGAAGACGCATCACGTTTCTGTGGATCCGGGAGAGCCCCTTGTCATGGGGTATAAAATGACCCCTATACACGTTCCAGGCGGGATACCAGATTTTGAATACATTAGGGGAGTTTTCGAAAGCGCATCGTCTGCTTTACCGTTCGAAATACGTGACCTGGCTCTGAATGTCTTATCCCAACAAAACACCTAACAAATCTATCAAATCCAACCCCCGACACGAATATTTTCAATTCTAGACTCGAAATAACAGCACTGACAAAATCATCTGATACCGCGGGTTAAATTGTCAGCGCTGCCTTCATTCAAATTAAAATAATCGTGCGTTCTCAGGGTCACATTTTACGCCCAATCAAAGTACCCAGTGGCTTAAGTGGTTGAAGCGGAATGATATCGAATTCGATAAACCCGGCAGCCGTCAGCGGCATCTCTTCTAAAACGCCGAGGGCTTCATCTTCATCAGCACTTTCCAGCATTAATACTATGCCGGGGCTACCCACCTTGAACCAGAAATTGCGAATATTTCCGTCCAGATAAGCCTCTAGCGTGTGCTTTACTTCATCAGCCAGATGGGGGCCCATTTTGTCCATGGTTGTTCCCTCTTTAAATTTACTTATAGCTAAGATTTGCATTTATATTCCCTTTCGTTGGTTCAGTTATAAATATTGTGTATACAACTTGGTTCAATATCTCTTACGGCAAAGGTTAATAGCTTTGCTTTCGAAGAAGTTTTGTTTCGTCCAAAACTCATAGATGCAATATAGCTTTTGTTCATTTTTCAAGTTAGCCTCATAACGGACAATAAAAGACCGATTAGGCCAAGTCTGGAAAAGGATAAAAGCATGAAAAAAGTAGTAATTCTCGCATCAGAACATTGTCTATTTTCAAGTGTCGGTGGACCTATGGATATTCTTATGCAAGCAGGTGTCTTGTGGAATGGTATTTTAGGAAAAACCCCCTCTCCACTCTTTGACGTAAAAATTGCTACTCTAACTGGGAAGCCTGTTATGGCGACAAACCAGGTCCTCATTACTCCTCACTGTTCCATCGATGAGATTGAAATACCTGATTTGATAATAATTCCCTCTCAAGCATTCAAGTTTGGAGTTCAGGATGAAGCCTTTTTTACAAAGGTAGATTGGCTAAAGAAGTGTTATAGCCAAGGTTCTGACTTAGCCAGTATATGCACAGGTGCCTTCACCTTGGCAGCTACAGGTCTATTGGATGGCAAGAAGGCGACGACTCATTGGGGAGTGGCTCATGCATTCAAAAAATCTTTTCCTAAAATAGATTTGCGAACTGACTTAATGGTTACTGACGAAGGACGCCTCTTTTGTGGTGGAGGAGTAACGGCAGATCTTAATTTGTCTATTTATCTTATTAACAAGTACTGCGGGAGAGAAGTAGCCTTGCAAAGTTCACGATGCACTTTGATTGATATGGACAGTTTGTCGCAATTGCCATTTACTGTTTTTATTCCAAAGAAGAATCACCAAGACAGTCAGATCTTAAAAGCTCAAAAGGTGATTGAATCAGAATACCCCCAAAGCTTATCCGTTGAAGACTTGGCAAAAGGATCTGGAATGAGTTCGCGCAATTTTAATAGACGATTTAAAGCAGCGACTGGAGAGTCCGCCATAAAATATCTACAGCAGATCAGAATAGAGGCTGCAAAAAAAGAACTAGAGAATGGTAGACGCTCATTCGATGAAATCTCATTTAATGTTGGATATGAAAACGTGAGTTTCTTTCGACGAATATTCAAGCAAGGGACCGGCTTATCGCCCGCCGTTTACCAGAAAAAATTCTTTCGATACCTCAAAGACTGACTAGATAGGCCTAGCGGAATCGAACCACAGACTCGAGGATTTTTAATTTAGACTGATTTTTAACTTTATTAATTAAATCATAGACTTACGTGATATACATTTCCACGGTATAAGTTATCATACGTTCTCATGTATTCTCATGAATGGACAGAACAAAACTTTCTTAGATATGAAATGACAATAATCCTGCTATCCCTTTTTAGCATATTTTTATCGCTATCCATTTTGCTTGTAGGCCACGGTCTTCAACAGACGTTGTTGCCGCTCGCAGCGCAATCTTTGGGCTGGTCATCCGCAACAATAGGGCTAACGGGTTCTGCTTATTTTCTAGGCTTTATTCTAGGGTGCTATTTCATTCCGCTGCTCGTTCGGCGAGTTGGGCACATTCGGGTATTCACGGTGTGTTCGGGTCTCGCCATTGTATCGATTCTGATAATTCAGAAGTGGCAGTTCATTCCAGTCTGGATCGCGGCACGTGCAATCACGGGTGCAGCTTTCGCGGGCCTATACATGGTTTTGGAAAGCTGGCTGAACGAGCGATCCCCGAGTGAATCGAGGGGAGCGGTCTTGTCGTTCTATGGTTTTCTTTCTCTTGTCGCGATGTTACTCGGCCAGCTATTGGTATTCGATGCCAATATCAATGAAGGAGCAATTATTATTGCGATAATATTCGGCCTTGCCATACTTCCTGTCGCGCTTACTCTCAGTCCGCAGCCAGAGATTCCATCTGAAGTAACGCTGAGCTTCGCCCAAACCTACAAAGCGTCACAGGTAGGTCTGATTTTGGCGGCGGTGTCGGGTGTGGTAATGGGACTGGTATGGAGCAACGGTGCCGTTTATGCCAATTCGTTGGAACCTGGTGCTGGCCCAAACTTTATTGCAGCCACTCTGCTCGGTGGGGTAGTTTGCCAACTTCCAGTTGGGCGATTGTCCGATTGGATTGATAGACGATGGGTACTGCTAGGCCTGAGCTTGGTCGCTTGCGCTGGCATCATAGTTTTCTTATCCTTGCCCACTAGCAGGGTATCGCTCTATACGTTGGGATTCATCCTGGGTGGCACTGCAATGCCAATGTATTCTCTCGCAATCGCCCACGCAAATGACAACGCTGATGGTAAGTTTCTAACAATCTCAAGCGCGATGCTAGTGGCATATGGCATCGGCTCTACCGTTGGCCCCCTCCTTTACGGTGGGTTCACTGTCGTTGGATTTGTCGATGTTTATTTTGTGATCATTGGGGTTATTTACTTTTTCGGCGCCACGTGGACGGCCTACCGCCTGACCCTGCACAAATCTGACAGAACCTACTACGAGCCATTTCAGATGCTTCCAAAAACGACACTTGGTGCAGCAGATTTAGACCCTCGCAACGAGGAAGAGCCAATTTAGGGAGCGGACTGCTGGCAGGGCCAAATGGGCGCTTCTGCGCCGAAAATATACTCTCTTACCCAACACCTCGACACGAGGATTTTCAATCCTCGTGTCGCCCACTAAAATCAGCAATATCTGATATTGCTACAACCTAAACTAATACCTAAGCTAGATGCATGTCAGATCAATTCTTAATGAAAGACGGCTTAGGCGAAACAGCCGTCCTACGTATTGCCTCAGGTATGCAGGCCGCTTGGCCTGCATTTGACGTAAAGGGATTCGAGCAGACCGCATTACGCGGTATCCGAGATCTCGGGCTAAAGCAGCGCGTTAACCATCTTGTATCAGCTTTAAACCAGCACTTGCCCGATGATTTTGTTAAAACCGCGGATATCTTGCGCCGCGCACCAAATAATTGGGACTTCGGTGACCCCACCGACCCTATTAGAAGCTTTGCTAGCTGGCCGGTTATCGATTATGCAGCTACCTATGGTCTTGAGCATCCGGAAGTATCCTTAGACCTACTTAAACATCTGACACATATGTTCTCTGCTGAATTTGCCATTCGGCCCTTTATATTGCGCTACCCCGAGCTTTGCTTAGCAGCGTTTGAAACCTGGGTGGACGACTCGAACCACCAGGTGCGCCGCTTGGTATCTGAAGGCAGCCGACCACGATTGCCTTGGGGTATGCGGCTGCCACCCTACTGCGATGACCCTACCCCGCTTATTCCTTTGTTGACGCGCCTAAATAACGACCCAAGTGATTACGTGCGTCGATCGGTGGCCAATAGTTTGAACGATATATCTAAGGACAATCCGGATATCGCCGTTGAGGTTTGCCAATATTGGCTAAGGGGCACACAAGCTACCAATGAAGTTTCAGCAGATACTAAATGGATTGTTCGGCACGCTATGCGCAGCTTGATTAAAAGTGGGCGCGCAGATGTATTTCCGTTGCTGGGTTTTACGGCTAATCCAAAGCTCGAATTAGGTGACGTAAAACTATCTAGTAGTAAGATAAAACTGGGCGAAGCCTTGGCTTTTGAAACCCAAATTCATTCAAAGTCTAAAAGCACTCAACACCTGGCCATCGATTTTGTTATTCATCATCGCAAAGCGAATGGATCACTCTCGCCTAAGGTATTTAAGTGGAAGGAAATGGACTTAAAGCCGGGGCAAAGTCTAGCCATTAGCAAGAAACACGCTATCCGCAAGATCAATACGCGCGCTTACTATTCCGGACAGCACCAGTTGGATATAGTGATAAACGGTAAAACTTATAGAAATATCGCCTTTGATTTGAACTGCGAATTGCCGCCGGATACTCGTTAAAGGTCAAAACTTACCAATCAAAAGTTATAGCTGGAAAATTACAGCTCGAAGGGTATTGCCTGATGAACCGCTAGTTCATCAGGCAATACGCGGCTTTGGTAGGCTAGGACCTCAACACCCCTCTGCATAGCTAGCTCTAGTAGCCCCGCATACTCAGGATCGATATCCGCTGCTACGCTAACCTTTTCTATTCCCTGATGCTGCACACAAAAAAAGAGCACGGCGCGATGGCCCTCTTCCCGCATAGCCATTAGTTCTCTTATATGCTTTTGGCCTCTCGTGGTTACCGAGTCTGGAAAGCTTGCGGCCGTGTTCTCGGCCAAGGTCACACTCTTCACCTCAACAAAACAGTCACCGCCTTCTGTACCGATATTTTCCCCATTGAACAACTTGAAATCGATTCGGCTATTTTCTTCGCCGTACTTAACTTCGGAAGCTATTTTCTGGTATCCCGCCAGTTCACTGATTTTGCCTAGGTGTAAGGCCTCTTTGACTATCTGATTTGCGCGCTGGGTATTTACGCAGGCGAGCCTTCCCGTGGTGCAGGTTACATACTCTAGGCTGGTCTTTAATTTGCGCTTGGGGTTATCGCTGCGGGAGAAGTAGCAGAGGGAGCCCTCGACCAAGCAATTGCGCATAGAGCCGGTATTAGGGCAGTGTGCAGTCTCTATCGTCCCATCTGAAAGCTGCAAATCCGCAAAAAACCTTTTGTACCGGCGCACAAATTTGGCGGGCTCTAGGGGTGGGTCAAACTTCATCTAACTGGATCTACCTTATTATCTGCTGAATCGTCGAATTTTAGCCAAAAAATATGGAAGTATTGGCACTCTTCTGGTAACGTCGCGCCTCGTTTTTAATCCGTCTTTCAAGATACAAGAGACACGCGAATGGCAACAAAATCTGCGGCAAAGAAGGCCGGACCAACTCTAGCCGTACACGGCATAGAACCTTACAAGCTCAAAAAGACTGAAGAATATATGATTGAGGCGCAGCGCGCTCATTTCACGGCTATTCTAAACGCATGGAAAGCCGAGTTGATGGAAGAAGTCGACCGCACAATGATGCACATGAAGGATGAGGCAGCTAACTTTCCTGATCCAGCGGATAGAGCTACTCAAGAAGAAGAATTTAGCCTTGAGCTGAGAACTCGTGACCGCGAGCGTAAGCTAATTAAAAAGATCGATAAAACTCTCGAACTTATCAAGAATGACGACTACGGTTGGTGTGACCAGTGTGGCGTTGAAATTGGCGTTCGACGTTTAGAGGCACGGCCTACCGCTACGCTTTGCATTGATTGCAAAACTCTCGATGAAATACGCGAGAAGCAAACCACTGCTTAGTAGGCACCTTGGTTCCTGCTTTGGGTTTCTACTTTCGGTTCCTAATCTTAATTCTGACTCTCAATCAAACTGACCGGTATTTGTTTCTAGTAAACAATGCCGGTAGCTTTTGAACATATGACCCAAACATATCGCGGTCGTTTTGCCCCTTCGCCTACCGGGCCCCTTCACTTCGGATCTCTTGTTGCCGCTCTTGCCAGCTGGCTGGATGCGCGGGCAAACAATGGTGAGTGGCTGGTGCGTATTGAAGATATAGACCCTCCCCGTGTAGTGGCGGAATCGGACAAGTACATATTAAACAGCCTCGAAGCACACGCTTTTGTGTGGAATGAGCCCGTTAGTTACCAAAGCCAGCGGCATGACTTGTATAAGGAAGCGCTTGATCAACTTGGGGCACAGACAAGAACCTACCATTGCCGTTGTACCCGAGCCGATATTGCGGCCATGGGCGGTACCTACGATGGCCGCTGCAAAAATGCTGCGCTGGCAGATGATATTCCGCACTCGGTTAGGTTCGCGGTAGATAAATCAGCTCGCTGGGAAGACCTAATTCAGGGGCCCACTGAATTAGGTAAAGCAGGAGTTCAGGGTGATTTTGTTTTATTTCGAAGAGATCAGGTCTACAGCTACCAATTAGCGGTTGCAGTGGATGATTGGCAGCAGGACATCACTCATGTAATCCGTGGCTATGATTTATTTGATTCAACGGCCCGCCAGTTGATGCTGCTAAATGCTCTAGATATAAATACGGCGCGGTATGGACATGTTCCTATGGCGCTGGGCAGTGACGGACATAAGCTAAGTAAGCAAAACCAGGCCGAGCCATTGGATGGCAAAAATGCTTCAAGAAATTTGGTTGCAGCCTTGCAGTTTCTCGGCCAAGAAACAGCGGAGGATCTAGAAAATGCTGGCCCGTCGGAGGTTCTCGATTTTGCCGTGCAAAACTGGAATATAGACAAAGTGCCAGAGCAACAATCTATTAGGGTATGCTGAGCGCCGTGAATAACCAATCAACCACTATTAAACAGATTTTTGAGACAAATGGTGCTTAGAAAGATTTTTAAAAAGCCCGCTGGCGATTCTCACAAAATCTCCAAACGCGACCATAAAATAAAAGCAGATCAAACCTCCAAAGCCGCGCGGGACATAGTCCTCCGCCTGCAAGAAAAGGGTTTTGAAGCCTATATGGTCGGCGGTTGTATACGCGATATTCTGTCAGGCATTAAACCCAAAGATTTTGATGTTGCCACGAGCGCCAAACCGGAACAGGTTGTTCGCTTGTTTCCCAGAGCGCGCATTATTGGTCGACGCTTCAAAATCGTACATGTAAGGCAGGGCCGAGAACTTATTGAAGTAACTACCTTCCGCGCCCATCACACTCAGGGCAAGGGCGCACAAGGCCAACAGAGTGATACCGGAATCCTGGTTAGGGACAATGTCTACGGTAGTCTAGAAGACGACGCTATCCGCCGAGATTTCACCTGTAATAGTTTCTATTACGACCCCTCTTCTGAAACACTATTTGATATGTGTGGCGGCTTCGCAGATTTACGCGATGGAATATTGCGCACTATCGGTGATCCCTACGAACGCTTTCGTGAAGATCCTGTGCGCATGCTTCGCGCAGTTCGATTTGAGGCAAAACTCGGCCTACAACTAGACCAAGACAGTTGCGACGCACTGGAAGTTAACCGCCATATGATGGCCGAGGTTTCTCCGGCACGACTGTTTGATGAAGTTATCAAAGTATTGATGACAGATTCGGCCGACATTGCCTTTGGCAAACTGATAGATACCGGTCTGTTTGATCAGCTTTTTCCCGGTACGGCAGATGCGCTTGACGCTGACCCGGGCTTGATTAGGTTAATTGAATTGGCCATGGAAAATACCGTCGACCGTATCAAAATGGACAAAGGCGTTGCGCCATTTTTCCTTTACGCTGCGCTTCTCTGGCCGGCCACTAAATTGTCGTTTGATGAATTTTGCGCTAACGGCATGTCGCCCTCCGAAGCTATGGAAACCGCGGCGCGTAAGACGCTTGACCGACAATCTGTACGAATAACTATTCCCAAGCGCTTCTCAGTGCCCATTGCAGAAGTTTGGAAATTACAAACTGTGCTGCCGCGAATATCGCCCAAGAGAGCCAGTAAAACAGCTGAACATACTCGATTTAGAGCCGGCTATGATTTTCTATTACTTCGCGAAGAGACCGGCGAAAATACTGATAATCTGGGCCAGTGGTGGACTGATTATCAAAAAGCCAACCCGGTTGTACGCCAAGAGATGGCGCACACAAGAAACAAAGGGCGTCCTCGCCGCAGAAAAAGGACGAACAACAATAACTCGCCTAGTAATTAACTAGTGATCGAGAGAATTTTCCTAGGCTTGGGTAGTAATCTCGATGATTCAGTTGCCCAAATTACAACGGCATTTGAGCACCTACGCTCGCATGCTGAATTAGATGACCTAGTACTTTCTCCTCTCTATGCTAGTCCGCCAATGGGCCCACAAGATCAGCCAGATTTTGTTAACGCAGCCCTGCAGCTAAATACATCTATTTCTCCTGAAGCCTTATTGAAAACCTGCAAATCGATAGAGAATATTATGGGAAGACAGCCCGCAGCGCACTGGGGGCCTCGCCTTATCGATATAGATATCCTCTTATACGGCGATCAGATTATGGAAACGGAAAATCTGAACATTCCCCATTCGGGAATGCGTGATCGCAGCTTTGTTCTTTATCCCTTAGCTGATTTGGATAAAGCGTTGGAGGTTCCAGGTATGGGCACACTCGCGTCTATGATCGAGGCGCTCGGCACGTCGGATATTCGGCAGCTATAATCTTCTGTCGCTGCACTTTAATCCCACAAAGCAGTTAAACTAACGTCAAATTCGGAACAAGCTAAACCACTGTGGATCTCGATTACGAATCTCTGGGTATTGTTAAACCCGCAGACAATCAGCTACCTAACTATATCGCCGTAGAGGGCGCGATAGGCGTGGGAAAAACTACTTTTGCTCGCAACTTGGCTACTACTTTTGAGTACGAAACTCTGCTCGAAATGCCGCAAGAGAATCCGTTTTTGGAGCGATTCTATGCCGAGCCCAAAGCCAACGCATTGCCGACCCAGCTTTACTTCCTATTTCAGCGCACTCAACAGCTAAAAGAAATCAAGCAAAGGGATATGTTTCACCCGGTGCGAGTTGCCGACTTCTTATTAGAAAAAGACCCTATTTTTGCCGAAGTTACTCTGGATGATGATGAGCTAGAGCTTTATCAGATGGTCTACGAACAGCTCACGTTGGAAGCCCCAAAGCCGGACCTGGTGATTTATTTGCAGGCACCTACCGAAGTTTTACAGCAGCGTATTCGTAAGCGAGGTCTGAGTTCAGAGAAACATATAGAACCGAGCTACCTGGCTAGATTAAACGACGCTTACGCTTCTTACTTTCACCATTATCAGGAAAGTCCGCTATTGATAGTAAACGCCACAGAGGTCAATCTAGCCAGTAATCAGCAACACTATGCGGATCTGGTTCGCTACATACTGACCCTGAAAACCGGCACACACTATTACAATCCGCTTGCTGACACGTAGCTAAACAACTAGCCAAATAAATGGCAGCCAAGACAGGTTAGGACAGATATGAGTTTTACTAAGAAAATAACCGCCAGATCTTTAAAGATCGCCAAGTCCAAAGGCGAAAAGTTCGCTGTACTTACCTCTTACGATGCCACCCTAGCCCGTCTTTCAGAAGAAGCCGGCGTTGAGTGTCTTCTGGTAGGTGATTCCCTGGGTAATGTAATCCAGGGGCAAGACTCCACAGTGCCCGTCACTATCGAAGATATGTGCTACCACACTAGCTGTGTAGCCAATGGCGTAGATAAAACTATGGTTATGGCTGATATGCCCTTTATGACCTACTCCACTCCAGAAGACGCCTTCGTCAATGCGGCAGAGCTGATGCGGTCTGGTGCACAAATGGTCAAGATGGAGGGCGGTGCCTGGTTGGCCGAGACTATCTCGCTTTTGACCGAACGCGGTATTCCGGTATGCGCCCACTTGGGGCTTCTACCGCAATCTGTCAACAAGACAGGCGGATTTAGATTACAGGGTAAAACTGAAAATGACGCAGCGCAGATTCTAGCGGATGCCATATTGCTGGAAGAAGCTGGCGCAGATATTTTGTTGCTGGAGATGGTTCCCAAAGCTTTAGCTGGGCAGATAACCGAAGTGCTCAACATTCCGGTTATTGGTATAGGCGCTGGTAATCAGACCGATGCCCAAGTATTGGTAGTTCACGATTTGCTTGGCCTTAGCGGCTATATTCCAAGCTTTGTGAATAACTTCTTGGAAGGCCATGGATCCATACAAAATGCACTTACAGCCTATGCAGAAGCGGTTAAATCCGGAGCATTTCCGGATGATGCGCACACACCGGGCTAGTTTTTTAACATAGCGACCCGAAGACTTTAAAGGAAATATATGACAACCCTAGTAGTTGGTGCCAGTGGTGCAACAGGCCAGAAACTTGTTGAGCAATTATTAAGCCGTGGCGGAATTGTTAAAGCGGTTGTGCGATCAACCGACAGCTTGCCTACGCATATTTTAAATCACCCTAACTTACAGATAATTCAAGCAGCGATTTTAGATGTCACTGATGCCGAGCTTTTAGAGCAGGTTAAAGGCTGCAACGCTGTGGCCTCATGTTTGGGCCACAATATGACCTTTAAAGGTATATATGGTAGGCCTCGGTGGCTAGTGGCCGATGCCACTCGAAAGCTTTGTGATGCCATCAAAGCGAATTGTCCAGAGCAACCTGTTCGCTATGTGCTTATGAATACAACAGGCAATACCAATAGAGATATTGCCGAGAAAATATCATTTGGTCAGACCCTTGTTATCTGGTTACTACGGCTATTGCTGCCGCCCCATGTGGACAACGAAAAGGCAGCTGACTATTTACGTACCGAGATTGGGCAAAATTCCTTGATTGAGTGGGTAGCCGTTCGGCCTGACGACCTAATAGACGATGCAGAAATTTCGGACTATGAATTACATCCCTCACCCATTCGAAGCGCAATATTTGATTCTGGCCAGACCAGCCGCATAAACGTCGGCGAATTTATGGCCGAACTTATGACCAAGGATGATCTATGGCAGACATGGAAAGGACAGATGCCCGTAATCTATAACAAAGAGCCGTCTCAGAAAAGCCACTAAAATTCGGCGTTATGGTAAATCCGCTGTACGTCATCTAGGTCATCTAAAAGATCTACTAGATGCTCAAAAACTGTAACGTCTTCGCCGCTGATCTGAACCGGGTTTTGGGGGATAAACTGAATTTCGTCCACTTCATATTCAACCCCATCAACGGCTTCGGCAATGGCATGCTTGGCCTTTGAGTACTCAGAATCTGGAGCAAATACGGTAATCATGCCGTCTTCAGATTCAATATCTGTCACATCTACATCGCCCATAACCAATGCGTCTAGCACCGCCTCTTCATCTTCTCCTGTAAAGCTGAAAATGGCTAAGTGGTCAAAGCTGTGGACACAGTTACCGGGCATACCTATTTTAGTTTTGGTCTTGGTAAAGCACTGGCGAACATCGCCAAAGGTTCGGTTTGGGTTATCGGAAAGGCAATCTACAATTAGCATGGTTCCGCCGGGCCCAAAGCCTTCATATCGGGCCAAGCTGTAGTCTTCGCCGCCAACGCCTTGAGATTTCTCTAAGGCCTTTTCAATAACGTGGGCTGGAACTTGGTCTTTTCTAGCCCGCTCTAACAGTCCTCGAAGCGCCAAATTACCATCTGGGTCTGAACCACCACTCTTGGCAATAACATAGATCTCACGACCGTATTTACCATATATTTTGGTTTTTGCAGCGGCAGTTTTTGCCATTGAGTCTTTACGGTTTTGAAAGGCTCTACCCATTCTATTAATTCTCCGAGAGTTTTATAAATAACGCCCATGGCGCATATATCATTATAAGATTAATAGGCGTCCTGTGCTCAATTTGAACGAGATAATTGGCTTGTCCACGAGGACTGATAAACTCTACTCCACTAGCAACCGCGGGCTCGCCACCAAGATGCACATTAGGCATTCATTATCATTTATTTTACTTATTCTCGGCGTCTCACCTATGGCTTCAACTATGGTTATTGCCCAGCCTTCACTAGACAGCTTAGATGACCTTCGTTGGTCACACCGAATAATTTTGTTTCGGGACAGTGTCGATCCAACCCTATCAGCTAAAGAATTTGAGAAGCTGAATGCAGAAATTATTGATCGAGATATTCTGTGGTTTGCATTCGATAATCAAAACATTAGTACCAATTATACGGGTGTATTAGCTGACCCTTTTCTCGAAAATATACAACAGCGGTATTTTAGAGATGAACGAACCGCTCTGGTCTTGATAGGAAAGGACGGCGGAGTGAAAGATGCATCCAATCTATTAGACCTACCAAGAATATTTGCGCTTATAGATGGCATGCCCATGCGGCGGGCCGAGATGCGCGAAAGTGCGCCAAAATAAACGAAATGAACAAAACTAAGGGTGACCGACCATTAATATTCTAATCGCAGGCGGTACAGGCTTTGTTGGTTCAGCCCTTTGCACACAGCTATTGAATGCAAACACTAATCTCACGCTGGTGAGTAGATCACCCGAAAAAATCAAAGCCCCTATGCAGGGAATCAGCTCATTGCAAGACATGGACAATGAACAGACTTTTGACGCAATAATTAACCTAACCGGAGAGCCTATAGCTGATAGGCGCTGGGGTAATCTACAAAAGCAACGAATTCTCGACAGCCGGGTCAATACAACCAACGCTTTAGTTGACTATATGAAGGCTGCCACCACAAAGCCGAAAGTCTTTATCAGCGCTTCCGCAATAGGTTATTACGGCGTTGGAACCACTGATGAAGCTATCGATGAGATGGGGCTTTCCGATGACAGTTTTTCCAGTGAACTATGTAAGATCTGGGAAGCCACAGCCACGCAAGCAGAAAGTCTGGGGGTTCGCACTTGCCTCCTGCGGACCGGTATCGTGCTGGGTAAAGGTGGCGCCTTAAGCAAGATGGTACCGCCTTTTAAGTTAGGCTTAGGCGGTCAGATTGGAACCGGCAGCCAGTGGATGTCATGGATCCACATCAATGATTTAGTCGGCATTATTTTGCACTGCATTGAAACGGATGAATTGAAAGGCCCAGTAAATGGCACGGCACCTAATCCCGTAACCAATAAGGTATTTACTGAAAGCTTAGGTAAGGTATTGAAGCGGCCTACTTTGCTTCCTATGCCATCGCGAGTTGTCCGGCTATTAATGGGTCAGATGGGCGAAGAGTTGCTTTTATCTGGAAAGAAAATAGTTCCTGTAAAGGTATTGGGCACAGGCTATATATTTCAATATGAGATCCTAAAAGATGCGCTGGAAGACTTAGCTTAATACCGGATCAGTAGATACAAAAAACCCCGCATAAAGCGGGGTTTTTTACATTCTAAAGAACTGATAACTTAGGTATTGCCGCGGTTATCTTCTTCAGATGAATCTGCAGCTTTTTCCGGTGCGACTTCCGCAACATCTTCAACTACAGGTACTTCTTGTGGCTCTTCTTCAACCGCAGGAGCTTCTTCTACTGCTAGCTCTTCTTCAGCCGCTGGCGCTTCTTCGGCGGCAGGTGCTTCTTCAACTGCAGGTGCTTCTGCCGCTACTTCTGGAGCTGCTTCAGCAGTGGCTCCGCCAGCTGCCGCTGCTTCGTCTTTCGCCGCTTCTTTCAAAGAGAGTTTGATACGACCGCGCTGATCAAAGTCGATGCACTTAACGCGAATAATCTCGCCTTCGGTTAGGAAGTCAGTAACTTTCTCTACACGTTCTTCAGCGATCTGGCTGATGTGGAGAAGGCCTTCTGTACCTGGGAAGATTTCAACAAATGCACCAAAATCAACAATCCGAGTGATTTTTCCTTCGTAGATCATGCCAACTTCTGGCTCAGCAACAATTTCTTCGATGCGAGACAAGCAATCTTGTAGCGCGTCGTCGTCAACTGCGTAAACCTTGATAGTGCCATCGTCTTCGATATCGATTGTAGTTCCAGTCGCTTCGGTAAGTGCACGGATAGTTGCACCGCCTTTACCAATAACGTCACGGATTTTATCTTGATCGATTTTAAAACTGTGCAGACGTGGAGCGTTAGGATTAACTTCAGCTCGTGATGTATCAATTACCTTGTTCATTTCGGCAAGGATATGCAGACGAGCATGGTTTGCCTGCTCTAAAGCAATTTCCATAATCTCTTCGGTAATGCCTTCTATTTTGATATCCATCTGCAGAGCAGTAATACCGTTAGCAGAACCCGCTACTTTAAAGTCCATGTCACCCAGGTGATCTTCGTCGCCAAGGATGTCAGTCAATACAGCAAATTTATCGCCTTCTTTAACTAGTCCCATAGCAACGCCAGCTACTGGCGCTTTAACCGGTACGCCTGCGTCCATAAGTGCCAAGCTTGTGCCACATACTGAAGCCATTGAGCTTGAACCGTTAGATTCAGTAATTTCTGAAACCACACGAATGGTATATGGGAAATCTTCAACGGTAGGCAACATTGCAGCAATACCGCGACGAGCTAAACGACCGTGTCCAACTTCACGACGGCTGGTAAAACCAACACGACCTGCTTCGCCGACTGAGTACGGAGGGAAGTTGTAGTGCAGCATGAAGTGATCTTTACGCGAACCTTCAAGCGCATCGATGATAGCTGCATCACGCTGTGCGCCAAGAGTAGCGACTACGATTGCTTGGGTTTCACCGCGAGTGAATAGCGAAGAACCGTGAGCTTTATCCAAAACACCAACTTCAACAGCAATGCCGCGAACGGTTTTAGTATCACGACCATCAATTCTTGGCTCGCCATCAATAATGCGAGTACGAACGATGTTCTTTTCCAGTTTTGAGAAAAGACCAGATACGTCGTCGGCGCTGATTCCAGCTTCTTCGTCGGTTAATTTCTCAATAAGGGCTGACTTAATCTCACCCGTACGAGCATAACGCTCAGGTTTGTCAGTAATTTGGTATGCAGCAGTGATATCAGCAGCGGCAGCAGCTTCGACGGCGGCTTTAAGCTCTTCGTTGTCAGCAGCAGATTCCCATTCCCAGCGAGGCTTACCAACTTCGGCAACCAGATCAGCAATTACGCTGATTACACTTTGCATTTCTTGGTGAGCAAACAAAACAGCGCCAAGCATGATGTCTTCAGGAAGCTCGTTCGCTTCGGATTCAACCATCAATACAGCGTCTTTGGTTCCGGCAACAACCATATTTAGCTCAGAAGTCTCGAGCGTGGAATAGGTCGGGTTTAGCAAGTAACCATCAGATTCAGTAAAACCAACGCGGGCTCCACCGATAGGTCCGTTGAAAGGAACGCCAGAGATAGCAAGAGCAGCTGATACGCCGATCATTGCTGGAATATCTGGATCGATATCTTTCTGAGCAGACATGACCGTACAGATAACCTGTACTTCGTTCATGTATCCCTTGGGAAACAAAGGACGAATAGGACGGTCAATCAGTCGTGAGGTAAGTGTTTCTTTTTCAGAAGGACGACCTTCACGCTTGAAAAATCCACCGGGGATTCTACCAGCTGCGTAAGCTTTTTCTTGATAGTGTACTGCCAGCGGGAAGAAGTCTTGGCCCGGCTTGGCTTTCTTAGCACCAACAACGGTACAAAGAATAGTGGTCTGATCCATAGTTACTAGAACAGCACCTGTGGCTTGTCTTGCTACACGGCCTGTCTCTAGAGAGACTGTATGGTTGCCGTATTCAAAAGTTTTAATTGTAGGATTCACATTTTCACCTGTTTGTATAACGAATCGGAATCCCCATGGATTCCGATCGCTTAAGTTATTTTATCGACGAAGACCCAATGCCTTAATTAATTCAACGTATGCGGGTGCATCTTTCGATTTGAGATAATCCAGCAGCTTGCGACGCTGGTTGACCATACGAATCAACCCACGACGTGAGTGATGGTCTTTTTTGTGGTCACCGAAGTGATTTTGGAGTTTATTGATATTGGCGGTTAGAAGCGCAACTTGTACTTCGCTTGAACCGGTATCACCTTCTGCTTTACCGTAAGTAGTTACGATTACATTCTTTTCTTCGGCTGATAGTGCCATTCTTCATTTCCTATAAAATATGCGTTAAAAGAATCGAGCACACCCGTGCATACTTACAGGTGACTTTCTTGGGTTTTTAATATAAGTTATTGTTTTAAAAGCTTATATATTTTTTCAGATGTCTGAACGCAGTCTTTTTGGTTGCAGCATTGGCTGACTAGTAGCCCCACCTGTTATCTCTCCCGCGCCGAGAAAAGTACTGTCTAAATCACCCTCTTCGCGAAAGACGCGCACTATATCTCCTTCTGCACCGAAACGATAGGCCTGAGGCAACATAACTGCTTGACCTAGCATGAAAAATTCCGTAGAAGCCGAATTCAAATCAACCCGATTAAAGCCCTCCATAAGGCAGTCCATAGGCATCAAATGATGGTCCAATATTGCGGCATCGCCCTCACCCATTTCAGCCGCTAAACCAGACTCGCCCACGATATGAGACTCATCAAAATCTCCAGAGCTAATACGCCGAAGCTCTGCCACGGTTGCACCGCATCCCAGAGCTTCGCCCAAATCCAATACTAGAGACCTAATGTAGGTTCCCTTAGTGCATTTCACTTCAAATACGGCAGTGACCTGTTCTGCGGATTGAAATTCTAGCAGCCGAAAATTCTGGATAGTTACCGGGCGCGGTTTACGTTCAACTTCAATTCCCTGGCGTGCTAGTTTGTACAATCGCTGCCCGTCCTGCTTTAGCGCGGAGTACATGGGGGGAACCTGTTCGATATCACCGGTTAACGGCTTCATCGCGATTTCTATCTGGGCCTGGGTAATACTGGAGGCATCGCGCTTTTCAATGACCTGACCATCGGTATCGCAGGTATCGGTTAACACGCCAAAGCGCGCTTTAACTCTATAGGCCTTATCGGCATTCAGAAGGTATTGGGAGAATTTGGTGGCTTCGCCAAAACAAATTGGCAGCACACCGGTTGCTAGAGGATCAAGACTACCCGTATGGCCTGCTTTGTTGGCGTTGTAGAGGCGCCTGATTCGCTGTAAAGCCGAATTGGAACTCATGCCGGGAGATTTATCTAAGATGAGAACGCCGTTGATATTACGGCCTGATTTTCGACGCGCCAACGTTAGTCTTCAGAATGGGATTCAGGGTCGGTATCGTTGCTGCTAGCCTTCATGTCGCTGTCGGCCTTGAGCGCAGAATCAATCAAACCGGTTAGATGCGCCGCGCGCATAATAGATACATCGTATTCAAAGTGTAGTTTGGGAATCACGCGCATAGTCATACGGCCATGTAATTGACTGCGCAGGAAACCAGCGGCTTTGTTGAGAACCGCAATGCTTTGCTTGATGGCTTCTTTGTCGGTTTGTTCAACGTAGGTAACAAACACCCGAGCCCTGCCCAAATCTTTGCTTACGCGCACTGCGTTGATGTTCACCATGCCCACACGTGGATCACGGACTTCTTGAAGAATCAGGGTTGCCAACTCCCGCTGGAGAGTATCTCCAACGCGGTCAGCACGACTAAAATCCTGGGGCATCAGTTATTCCGAATACTAAAGTGAGCGTTCAACCTGTTTGATCTCAAAGACTTCAATCTGATCACCAGCTTGAACATCGTTGTAATTCTTAACACCGATACCACATTCCATACCATTGCGAACTTCGTTTGCGTCTTCTTTAAAGCGGCGCAAAGATTCCAGCTGCCCTTCATAGATCACAACATTGTCCCGCAATACGCGGATAGGTTTGTTCCGGTGTACTGCACCTTCGGTAACCATACAGCCAGCGATTTGGCCAAACTTCGGCGAGCGGAATACGTCGCGAACTTCGGCGATACCAACAATCTCTTCCCTTTGTTCCGGGTCGAGCATGCCCGATAGCGCTTGCTTAACTTCATCGATCAGCTGATAGATGATGCTGTAGTAGCGAATTTCGATGCTTTCTTTTTCCGCCAAACTACGAGCGCCAGAATCCGCACGCACGTTAAATCCGAGCACAATAGCGCCGGTAGTCAATGCCAAATTTATATCTGACTCACTTATACCGCCAACACCTGAAGAGATAACGTTTACCGCAACCTCTTCGTTACCCAGATCTTCCAATGCGCCAATAATGGCCTCGGCTGAACCGCGTACATCCGTTTTAAGAACAATAGTAAGAATCTTTTGCTCAATCTCATCGGTCATGCTTGAGAACATGCTCTCAAGGTTTTGCGTACGTTTGCGTGCTTGCTTTTCTTCTGTATGTTTGGCGTGACGGGCGTCAGAAATTTCCCGCGCAGTGCGATCATCTTTAACCACCATGAAATCGTCACCCGCTTGCGGCGCTTCATCCAAACCCAGAATTTCAACGGGAACCGACGGACCAGCCTGGTCTAACGGAGTGCCGTCATAGCCTGTCATAGCACGAACTCGGCCATAGGTATTACCGGCCAAAAGAATATCGCCACGCTGCAGATTACCTTGTTGAACCAGCGCGGTACAAACCACACCACGGCCTTTTTCAACGCGGGATTCAACGATAACGCCCTGAGCCGGACCAGTGGTCGGCGCAGTTAATTCTGCTACTTCTGCGATCAAAGACACGGCTTCAAGCAAAGCTTCTATGCCTTCGCCTGTATGGGCAGATACCGGAACAAAAGGAACGTCGCCGCCCCAGTCTTCAGGGATTACTTCTACTGCGGAAAGCTCGTTTTTAACGCGCTCTGGATCCGCACCTTCTTTATCCATTTTATTAACCGCTACCACTATGGGAACGCCCGCCGCACGCGAGTGCTGCACGGCTTCCTTAGTTTGCGGCATAACGCCATCATCTGCGGCAACTACCAGAATAACTACATCTGTGGATTGGGCTCCACGAGCACGCATCGCTGTAAAAGCGGCATGGCCTGGAGTATCCAAGAAAGTAATATTTCCGTGATCAGTGCTTACACTGTAGGCACCAATATGTTGAGTAATACCACCCGCTTCGCCCGAGGCTACTTTGGCTTCACGAATATAATCCAGCAAAGATGTTTTACCGTGATCAACGTGACCCATAACGGTAACTACAGGAGCCCGAGCTTCTGTAGCTCCACTAAGTGCACCCATTGCCTTGCGTAACTCATCTTCAACAGCGTCTTCAGAGACCACTACCACTTGATGCCCAAACTCTTCAACAACCAGAGTGGCGGTATCTTGGTCCAAAGCCTGATTAATCGTTGCCATCTCGCCCATTTTCATAAGGGACTTAATGACGGCACCAGACTTAACTGCCATCTTCTGTGCCAAATCACCAACGGTAATACTTCCAGACAGCTCTACTTCATGAACAATTTTGCTCGTCGGCTTTTTAAAAGTATGCGTATTCTTAACTGGTTTAACGACCTTCTGGGCGTCAATTAGCTTCTTCTTGCGCTCGGTTTCTTCTTCATCATCATCTTCATGAAGTTCAAAATCTTGAGGCCGATGAGAATGCTTGCGCCAATCTTTATCTTCCGAATCGGCAACAGGGTTGTGAGGCTTAGTCTTTCCGCCTGCACGTTTCTTCTTAGGCTTGCCATCTTCGAGATCGGCATCTTCTGCTCCGCGACGAGAGTCTTTGCCACCTTTTTCCGAGGCAACGACGGGTTCGCTGGGTGCAGCAACATCAGGAACGACCGGGGCGTCTTTATCTTTTTTACGCGCTTCAGCTTGTTCACGACGTTTTTGTTCTTCTTCGCGACGAACACGTGCATCTTCTTCAATACGTGTTTTTTCATCTTCTACCGCTTTGCGGCGCGATTCGTGAGCTGCCAAACGTTTGGATTCAGCATCATCAGTAGCCGTTGAAGTAACACCGCCTGGGCGCATCTGAGATTGCTTAACCTCTTCTTCTGCCTTAGCTTGCGCATCAATTTCTTCTTGAGACCGCTGTATATAGGTGCGTTTTTTACGCACTTCTACATTGACCGTCTTACGACCACCGGTTCCCGATGTTTTGAGCGTCTCAACCTTCTTACGATTAAGCGTAATCTTGCGCGGCTGACCAGACTCACCACCTCCACCGTGAAGGGTTTTCAAATAGGCAAGCAGGGTCTGCTTCTCGTCATCAGATACTTTGTCCGATGTCTTCTTGTGTTTTAAACCAGCTTCTTTCATCTGCGCGAGCAATCGCTCTTCAGAGGCGCCTACAACTTTCGCTAGTTCACTTACTGTTACTTCAGCCATTTATCTTCTCAACTGTGAGCCAAATCTTATGATTCGGTCTCTTCAAACCATGGAGCACGCGCAGTCATAATTAATGCTGCTGCCCGTTGCTCTTCCATTCCTTCAATTTCCATCAACTCATCAGTGGCCTGCTCGGCCAAATCTTCCATAGTGAATACGCCTAACTTTGCCAATTCACCTGCAAGCGCTGAGTCCATGCCGTCCATACTTATCAAATCTTCGGCGGTTACGCCGTCAACACTTTCTTCAGAAGCCAAGGCTTGTGTCAGCAGCGCATCTTTAGCGCGTGAACGAAGCTCATTGGCAATCTCATCGTCAAAACCTTCAACGCCAGCCAGCTCTTCGATCGGTACATAAGCCACCTCTTCGACGCTGGTAAAACCTTCTTCAACTAAAACTTCGGCAACATCCTGATCTACGCCGAGCGCATTCATCAATTTCTCGATATAGGAAATGCTCTCTTCTTCTTGCTTGGATTCGGCATCTTCAACGCTCATTACGTTGATGTTCCAGCCCGTAAGCTCAGAGGCCAATCGAACATTCTGACCGCTGCGGCCAATGGCCTGAGCCAAATTGTCTTGCAGTACAGCCACGTCCATAGTTCCGGAATCTTCGTCTACTACAATAGATTCAACTTCCGCTGGAGCCAATGCATTAATAACGAGCTGCGCGGGATTATCGTCCCAGAGGATAATATCTACACGCTCACCGTCTAACTCGTTGGAAACCGCTTGCACACGAGCACCGCGCATACCAACGCAAGCGCCGACAGGGTCCATGCGACCATCATTTGTTTTTACCGCAATTTTTGCTCGAGCACCGGGATCACGCGCCGCAGCACGGATTTCAATAACCTCTTCGGCTATTTCAGGCACTTCAATTTCAAACAGGCTGATCAGCATTTCAGGACAGGCCCGGCTGAGCATTAGCTGAGGCCCACGGCCTTCTGCGCTAAGAGAAGTTAGTACTGAGCGAATTCGGTCATTAACCCGAAACACTTCACGGCCGATAAGCTCTGATCGCGGTAATACCGCTTCAGCGTTACCACCCAGATCAACAATAATATTGTCGCGAGTTACTTTTTTTACAGAACCGGAGAGAAGCTCACCAACTCGATCTTGATACTGTTCGACTACCTGAGCACGTTCAGCGTCACGAACTTTTTGCACAATAACTTGTTTGGCAGTTTGGGCGGCAATACGTCCAAACTCCACATTATCAATTTTTTCTTCGTGGATTTCGCCCATACCGATCTTGAGACCACGCTCTTCAGCCTGATCGTCATAAAGGTGCATGCCAGATTCGAACTCTTCAAAGTTGTCATCAACTACCTGCCAACGACGGAATGTCTCGTATGTCCCATCTTCAGGATCAATACTTACCCGCACATCAACCTCTTCGTTGTGATAACGCTTTTTGGTGGCCATAGCCAAGGCTTCTTCCATCGCTTCGAAGATAACTTCACGATCTACACTCTTCTCATGTGAAACAGCCTCTGCAACAAGCAGTAGTTCTTTCGACGACATTATTCCTATCTCATTTATCTTTTGGTTCCAGCTGCGGTACCACAGCTGCATTTTCTATAGAACTTATTGGAAAAAGGTATTCTTCTTCGCCATTGCGAAGTACCACATCCTCTTGTTCCACTCCCATCAGGACGCCATTAAAATTGCGTCGTCCTTCATATCCAATTCTCAATCGAACCTTAATTGTGGCTCCTAAAAAGCGCTCAAATTGCACTTTAGTATTCAGTGTTCTGTCCAATCCTGGCGAAGACACTTCGAGGGTAAAAGCCCCGGCAAACGGATCTTCAACATCCAGAAGCGCACTTACTTCACGACTAACTCGCTCACAGTCCTCGAGACTAACGCCTTTTTCTGCTTGATCTATAAAGATTCGCAGAAGACCGTGCCGACCTTGAGTCTTGTAGTCTAGAGACCAGAGCTCAAGCCCCATATTCTCTATTGAAGGTCTAATCAGCTCATCAAGCTCGGACTGTCCCATTTCTTAAAACCTCTGAATCACCCTGCACCAACGCAACTGATACAGAAGCAAAAGCTACAGAAACAAAAAATGGGCACTAGGCCCACTATGATTGGCGACTCACAGACCAGCCCATAACGCTGATTTGGATCACCCACCAGAACTAGCATATACGACAGCTAGCTCAATAGAGGCGACGAATTTAAAGGGGTTGGGGCATCAAGTCAAGTTATCTATTTACTCCGGTAGCAATAACAAAAGTAAATTTTATTGCCAACAATTGGAAAGCGAGCTACAAGGGGACTTGAATAATTCGCTCAATCTTCACTAATTAAACCAGAGGCCTATCAAATGAAGACACTCATCACCTATTTATTAGCAGCGAGCTTCGCTGCTGTTTTCAGTTTAAATCAAGCGTTCGCGCTGGAAGTGGGCGATATGGCCCCAGACTTTATGTTGGACTCAACTGACGGCAGTCAATATTCCGTCTCCCAGTTCGAGGGTGATAAAACTGTCGTCCTAGCTTGGTTCCCCAAAGCTTTTACTTCCGGCTGCACCATTGAATGTAAATCTCTGGCGGAGAATGGCCATCTAATCAATCGGTATGAAGCGCGCTATTTTATGATTAGCGTCGACCCTATAGACACTAATATTGCTTTCGCTACCGAACATGGGGCGGACTTTCCTTTATTGAGCGATCCGAGCACAGAAGTTGCCTCGGCCTACAATGTATTGGGATCGAGAGGCCTAGCCAGCCGCCACACATTTTACATTGGAGAAGATGGCCGAATCTTAAAGATAGATACTGGCATCAATCCCGCCACATCTGCTGAAGATATGGCCGCAACACTTGAACAATTAGGTATTGAAAAAATTCCTATGTAGTTATCGGGAATTGATACACAAAGGGTGCACCGGTGTGCACCCTTTTTTATGCATATAACGGCAAAGCCGAAACCCCATCGCCGAGATAGCGACAAATTATAGTTTTCGGCCCTTGCCCGCGGCAATTCTGAGGCGTAGAGCGTTCAGCTTGATAAAGCCCTCTGCATCAGCCTGATTGTAGGCGCCATCATCTTCGTCAAAAGTAGCAATTTTGTCGTCAAATAACGTGTTTTCTGACTGACGACCGGCAACAATCACGTTGCCTTTGTAGAGTTTAAGGCGAACCTTGCCGCTAACACCTTTCTGAGAGTCATCGATAGCGGCCTGAAGCATCTTGCGCTCAGGAGACCACCAATAACCGTTATAGATTAGGGATGTATATCTAGGCATTAGCTCGTCTTTCAGATGTGCCACTTCCCTATCCAACGTAATGGATTCAATGGCACGATGCGCTTTTAACAATATAGTACCGCCGGGAGTCTCATAGCAACCCCGCGCCTTCATACCCACATAACGATTTTCAACCAGGTCGAGTCGACCAATGCCGTTAGCACCCGCAACTTTATTTAGCTCTTCCAATAAGGTCGCCGGACTTTTTTGAATCCCGTCTATTGCAACGGGGTCGCCGTTAACAAAATCTATATCTATATAGCTAGAGGAATCCGGTGCCGCTTCGGGAGAAACCGACCAGCGCCACATATCTTCTTCTGCTTCTGACCAAGGGTCTTCCAAGTTGCCGCCTTCATAGGAAATATGCAGAAGGTTGGCGTCCATAGAAAAAGGCGATTTCTTTTTGGCACTAGAGAAATCAACCGGAATGTTGCGCTCGGCACAGTAGGCCATCAGGGTCTCTCTGGATGTCAGATCCCATTCTCGCCAGGGAGCAATTACCTGAATGCCCGGGCTAAGCGCATAGGCACCTAATTCGAACCTTACCTGATCATTACCCTTTCCCGTCGCACCGTGGGATATTGCATCAGCGTTGGTTTCCTCAGCGATTTCAACCAAGCGTTTAGCTATAAGCGGACGCGCGATGGAAGTACCCAGCAAATATTCGCCCTCATAGATGGCATTCGCCCGAAACATAGGGAATACGTAGTTGGCTACAAAATCTTCTCGCAGATCTTCAATATAGATTTCCTTCACACCTAGGGCTTTTGCTTTAGCTCTGGCGGGTTCAACTTCTTCGCCCTGGCCTATATCCGCAGTGAATGTAACCACTTCGCATTGATATTCGTCTTGCAGCCAACGCACGATAACCGAGGTGTCCAGGCCACCGGAATAGGCTAAAACGACTTTACTGACTGCGGACATTGATATTTACCTTGGTGTAATTTGGGCGGGTTATTCTAGCGATGCTTTGGGCTCTTGACGAGCTTATCTGGGAATTGTGGTGAATAAGATATCGAATTAGATGGTCGAATTGGTTAGCATTGCGTTCTGACAGCACTCTGATAGCGTTTTGGAAGCCGGTGCTTCTGACTTTTTAAGGAATTTGATGACCTCAATTAGCATTATCCGCCCCGACGATTGGCATACCCATCTTCGCGATGACGCCTCTCTGGCCTTAACGGTTTCAGACGCGGCACGTTATTTTGGTCGATCCATTGTTATGCCGAATCTAGTGCCACCGGTAACCAATACGCAATTGGCCGCGGACTATCGAGATCGCATATTGCGCCATCGCCCAGAGGGATCGAATTGGCAGCCGTTGATGACCCTCTATTTAACCGACAATACCAATTCAAAAGATATGGCGGCAGGCTATGCCGATGGCACTCTGGCCGCGTGCAAACTTTACCCCGCAGGTGCGACAACCAATTCCGATTCCGGAGTGACTGACTTCTCCCATCTGAATGATGTTTTCGACACCATGCAAGATAGCGGCATGCCCTTATTAATACACGGTGAGGTCACAGATCATGATGTAGATCTGTTTGATCGCGAAGCTGCGTTTATAGATCGTCATCTGACGCCTTTGGTTAAAAACTTTCCCGCGCTAAAAATAGTTTTTGAGCACATTACTACTCGCGATGCCGTCGACTTTGTTACCGAAGGACCAGACAATTTGGCGGCAACTATTACCGCTCATCACCTGCTCTTTAACCGCAACCATTTGCTGGCTGGCGCCATTCGGCCCCACTATTATTGCCTGCCCATTCTTAAGCGCAATTCTCATCAGAACGCTTTGATTCAAGCGGCTATCAGTGGGAGCCCAAAGTTCTTTCTCGGTACTGACTCGGCGCCCCATGCGATTGGCAAAAAAGAAGCTGATTGCGGCTGCGCTGGTTGTTACACAGCTCACGCGGCTCTGGAGTTATATGTTGAGGTTTTTGAAGAGGCTGACGCCCTTGATCGACTGGAATCCTTCGCCAGCCTCAGCGGACCCGCGTTTTATGGATTAGAGCCAAATTCCGACAAGATTGAGCTCGTCAAAACCGAGTGGCAGGTCGAAGAATCTCTTGCTCTAGGCACAGGCACACTTAAACCAATTAGAGCAGGCGAAAGGATTTTATGGACAGTTTCCTAGAGCTCGAACGAGAGTTTTCTCGTCCTGACCCTGAAGTAGCTGACGGCGCCATCGCTGAGCGATTCCGTGGATATTTGCCGGTAGTGGTGGATGTCGAAACTGGCGGATTCAAGTCAGCCACGGACGCGCTATTGGAAATTGCCGCCATACCCATTTTGATGAACGGGAATGGCGAAGTTTTTTGTTCAGAAACACTGGAGTGCGAGGTCGAGCCTTTTGAAGGTGCGAATATCGAAGCCAGCGCGCTGCAATTTACCGGTATTAATTTAGACAACCCGGATCGTGCGGGCCTTCCAGAGAAGGAAGCGTTAACCCACATATTTCAGCCCATCAGAAAGCTACTTAAATCTCAAAACTGCAAGCGAGCCATTTTAGTAGCTCACAACGCACATTTTGATCTGGGGTTTGTAAATGCAGCTAGTGAACGCTGCGATATGAAGCGAAACCCCTTTCACCCCTTTTCCTGTTTTGACACCGCCACCCTCGCTGGACTTGCATACGGCCAAACGGTATTGGCCCGTGCCTGCGAAGAAGCAAATATACCCTTTGATTCTAAATCCGCACATTCAGCCGCTTATGACACGGAAAAAACGGCAGAATTATTCTGCAAAATAGTCAACAAATGGCATCGACTACAACAATAACCATTAGCAATAACTTTAAGAGCTATAAATGACCGACAAAAAAAGTACTGAAGCACTTGATTACCACGAGTTTCCGACCCGCGGAAAACTGTGCATACAGCCTACTAAACCACTCTCAAACCAATACGATTTAGCGCTAGCCTATTCTCCAGGCGTGGCCGAACCCTGTGAGGAAATCGTTAAGGATCCGCTTAATGCGGCTAAGTACACCGCTAGAGGAAACCTAGTCGGAGTGGTAACTAACGGATCAGCGGTTCTTGGTCTAGGTAATATTGGTGCACTGGCCTCAAAACCAGTGATGGAAGGTAAAGCAGTACTGTTTAAAAAGTTTGCCGACATTGACGTATTCGATATCGAAGTAGATGAATCCGATATCGACAGATTTGTTGATGTAGTTGCGGCCTTAGAGCCGACCTTTGGCGGCATAAACCTAGAAGATATTAAAGCGCCGGAATGTTTCTTTATTGAGCAGAAGTTGAAGGAGCGGATGAATATTCCGGTCTTCCATGATGATCAGCATGGCACAGCAATTTGCTCGGCGGCGGCGGTATACAACGGTCTACGCATCGTTGAGAAAAAAATCGAAGAGGTTAAACTCGTAGTTTCTGGCAGCGGTGCGGCCAGTATTGCCTGTGTTGACCTGTTAATTAGTATGGGATTGAAGCGTTCTAACGTACTGATGATCGATCGCAAAGGCGTGATCTATAAAGGCCGTAAAGAAGGCATGAACCCATGGAAAGAATCCTTCGCAAATGAAACTGATGCGCGAACTTTAGATGACGCCATGCAGGACGCCGATATATTCCTGGGCTTGTCTGCTCCCAAAATGTTGACTGGCGAGATGTGTAAAAAGATGGCGCGAGATCCGTTGATTCTCGCTATGGCCAACCCGACACCGGAAATCATGCCGGAAGAAGCACGGGCTGCGCGCCCAGATGCGATCATTGCTACCGGTCGCTCGGACTATCCCAATCAGGTTAACAATGTACTTTGCTTCCCCTTTATTTTCCGGGGCGCATTGGATTGCGGTGCAACCACCATTAACGAAGCAATGAAAGAAGCCTGTGTTAAGGCCATTGCTGACCTTGCGCACAAAGAAACTAGTGACAAAGTTGCCGAAGCCTACCAAGGTGAGTCGCTCAAGTTTGGTCGTGAATACCTGATCCCAAAACCCTTTGACCCACGCTTGATCGAAGAAGTACCTCTGGCTGTAGTTAAAGCTGCCATGGCAAGTGGCGTCGCTACGCGGCCCATTGCCGATCTAGACGCCTACGCGCAGAAGCTAAAACTGTTTAATCATCGCAGCCGGATTTTCATGAAGCCTGTGATTGAAATTGCTAAGTCCTTCCCTACCCGTATCGCCTATGGCGAGGGTGAGAACGAAGATATTTTGCGTGCGGTGCAGGTAGTGGTCGATGAGAAGGTCACATCGCCGGTTCTGATTGGCCGAGCAGATATCATTCGTGAAAAAATCGAGGATATCGGTTTACGCATGCAAGAAGGCACGGACTACGAAGTAGTGTGCCCTGCTAATGCCGATGCAGACGGAAGCTACTCTGAGCTCTACCACTCATTGATGGGACGGCATGGCGTAGCACCAGAAATGGCACAAACTCAGGTTCGCACCAACAGCACAATATTAGGTGCACTTATGCGCCAAAGAGGAGAGATTGACGGACTTATATGCGGCAAGGTTGGTCGTTTTGATCGTCATCTGTCTTATCTGCTGCCCGTGCTTGCTCCAGAAGAAATAAGAGAAAACCTAACCTCCGTTGCAGCGGTACTGCACGAATCTGGCCCTCTATTTTTGACCGATCCCTTTGTTCATGTTGATCCAAGCGTTGACCAGATCGTTAACAGTGCCGAGAAAGCCATGGGATTTGCGCGCAAGTTTGATATTGAACCTAAAGTTGCCCTGCTCTCTCACTCAGACTACGGCAGTTATGACGATGCCGGCGCGAAAAAAATGAAAACGGCCTCGGAGATCTTAAGAGCACGAAACCCCGATGCTCAGATCGACGGAGAGATGTATGCACTTACCTCTCAGAACGAAGAATTCAGAAACCGCATGTACTCCGATTCCCCACTGACAGGTTCAGCCAATGTCTTGGTTATGCCAAATATGGATGCCGCGAGTATTACTTTGGGAATGATTCGCAGCCTAACCAAAGCCCGAATGGTTGGACCCAGCCTGGTTGGCCTAAACAAAGGCACGCACATTTTGATCCCTTCTGTTTCACCAAGGGGCATATACAACATGACCGCTTTAACCGTAGCGGATATTCAATACAGTCAGCAGACAAAATAGAACTACTCAACTTAGCGACTAGCACTTTGGTGCTAGTCGTCAAACTGCCATAATTCTAGGTCTGGGCCGTCATAAAAACGACCAGTGATTCCCGGTGAAGAACCTTCGTACCCAAACGAGCTGTGGCTGAGAGATTCATGGTGGGTAATTCGAATCGTTTCATCAGAGAACTTCAGCAGATAGCCCTCTACCACTTTTGAACAGCTACCGGATTTCGTTCGACTCTCTTCCTGTCGAGCATCATCAGGTCATACCCATAGATAGATAACTGGTAATCTACGTTTTCAGCTTTTATCTCTATTCGATAATTCGAGTGACTTTCGGTAACGCTTGTATAGACACCGGCAATTTCCTCACAGGCCAATATAGATTGTGTAACCAGGATGGCGCCGATCAAAGCAAGGATGTTGATTCTGTTATTCATACTCTGATGATCTCACTGATTGACAGGCATACATAATACTGTACATTTATACAGTTTTTTTGATTTATTGAGATCTCAACTGTGGCTTCAAATCTCGAGGCGTCGCCCCTCAAGTTAACGCGCACCCTTACTAGCAATATATTTCATGATAAAAGTCTAATTTTGGTTGCTCATTGATATGGCCGCTACCCATAATGCCGGGTTCGCTTAAATGACCTTCCAACCCATGAAGTCGATAGAAATCCGGGGCGCTAGAACCCACAACCTGAAAAACATAAATCTCGATATACCGCGAGAAAAGCTGATAGTTATCACCGGCTTATCCGGTTCCGGCAAATCCTCTTTGGCGTTTGATACGCTTTATGCCGAGGGCCAACGTCGTTACGTTGAATCTCTATCGGCTTACGCTCGGCAATTTTTGTCGATGATGGATAAACCTGATGTCGACAGCATTGAAGGGCTTTCGCCAGCGATTTCGATCGAGCAAAAATCAACTTCCCATAATCCCCGCTCTACTGTCGGCACGGTCACTGAAATATATGACTACCTGCGACTATTGTTCGCCCGGATTGGTGAACCGAGATGCCCAGATCATGGCGAACCTCTAGCCGCTCAAACCGTGACCGAGATGGTTGATCAGGTTATGGCTATGCCGCCAGAGACTCGTTTACAGTTGCTGGCACCCATTGTTCGAAACCGTAAAGGCGAACATACACATAGATTGACCCAACTTCGAAGCGAAGGTTACGTGCGGGTTCGGATAGACGGCATCGTTACTGACTTGGATGACCTGCCGGAAATCAATAAAAACCAAAACCATACTATTGAAGTAGTAGTTGATCGTTTTCGCGTGCGGGAAGATATTCAACAACGGTTGGCAGAGTCCCTTGAAACGACAATCGCACTATCTGACGGTATTGCCATTGTTGCCGACCTGGATGACAACCAAAAAGAGCATGTGTTCTCCGCTCGGTTTGCCTGTCCTGTATGTGATTACAGTCTCAATGAACTGGAACCCAGACTATTTTCTTTTAACAACCCCGTAGGGGCCTGCCCAAGTTGCGATGGCCTGGGAGTTACTCAGTTTTTTGACGATTCCAAAATAGTATTGCATCCAGAGGCCAGCATCGCCGAAGGTGCGATTCGTGGTTGGGACAGAAGAAACTTATATTACTTTCAGATGCTTAGCTCACTTTCGGCGCATTATGGCTTTAGCCTAGAGACGCCTTTTGAAGCGCTTGATGAAGCGCACCAAAAAGCGGTATTGGAAGGGTCCGGAGACGACGAAATTGATATCACTTACATCAATGATCGTGGAGATACCTACAAAAGGCGCCATAAGTTTGAGGGCATAATTCCAAACTTTAGTCGCCGCTATCGCGAGACTGAATCGGAGTCCGTTCGCGATGAGCTTGGCAAGTATATGACCACTAGCTCATGTCATAAATGTGAAGGCACTCGACTTTGCCTCGAGGCCAGAAACGTATTTGTAAAAGACACCGCCTTACCCACTATCACTGCGCTGAGCGTGGAACAGGCTGTCGACTTTTTTAAGCAGCTTGACCTAAAAGGCAATCAGCAAGCTATTGGTCAAAAGATCCTTAAGGAGATTGGCGATAGGCTGTATTTTTTGGCAGATGTTGGACTGGGATATCTGAGTTTAGACCGCAGCGCTGACACGCTTTCAGGAGGCGAGGCTCAGCGCATCAGGCTAGCCAGCCAAATCGGTGCGGGCTTGGTTGGCGTGATGTACGTGCTCGATGAACCCTCGATTGGCCTGCACCAAAGAGACAACGAACGGCTTCTCGGTACCCTAAGACGCCTTAGGGATCTGGGCAATACCGTAATCGTAGTTGAACATGATGAGGAAGCTATTCGCGCAGCCGACTATCTAATTGATGTTGGCCCTGGAGCTGGAGTACACGGCGGGCATATTGTTGCTCAGGGTGGAGTTCAGGATATTTTGGACTGCAAAGAATCTTTAACCGGAGATTTTCTGAGTGGTCGCCGCCAAATTACGGCACCGACGCCGATGGAATTACCAGACAGTAAAAGTTGGTTAAGGCTTAGCGGCGCGCGCGGAAACAATCTAAAGAATGTAACGCTTAAGCTACCCATTGGTCGTTTCACCTGCATCACCGGCGTATCAGGATCTGGCAAGTCGACCCTTATCAATGACACGCTCTACCCATTGGCAGCTACGGCCCTGAACAAAGCCACCACTCTCAAGGCTGCGGACCATGATGCGATTGAGGGTTTGGACCAATTTATTAATTGCGTGGATATCGACCAGAGCCCCATAGGCCGTACACCTCGATCTAACCCCGCGACCTATACCGGACTCTTTACTTTAATTCGCGATATCTTTTCTGAAACTCAGGAATCTAGAACTCGCGGATATAAACCAGGACGCTTTAGTTTCAATGTTAAGGGCGGTCGCTGCGAGAAATGCCAAGGTGACGGCCTTATCAAGGTCGAAATGCATTTTCTACCCGACGTTTATGTGACCTGTGAGACCTGTATCGGCAAGCGATATAACCGAGAAACCCTGGAAGTTAAATTTAAGGGCAAGAGCATCCATCAAGTTTTAGATATGACTATTGAGGATGCTCTGGAATTTTTTGATGCGGTGCCAAAAATTAAGCGCAAGTTGGATACGCTAATGTCTGTAGGGCTGAGCTATGTAAAACTTGGCCAGTCCGCCACCACGCTTTCCGGTGGAGAAGCCCAGCGCGTGAAGCTTGCTAAAGAGCTGGCAAAACGTAATACCGGACAAACCTTGTACATATTGGACGAGCCAACCACCGGTCTACATTTTCAGGATATAAAACTACTACTCGACGTATTGCATGAACTTCGAGCAGGCGGCAATACGGTAGTTGTTATTGAACACAATCTCGATGTAATCAAGACCTCGGACTGGATAATAGATTTGGGGCCTGAAGGTGGTGCCGGTGGCGGTCAAATTATTGCCGAAGGAAACCCTCAGCAGATTGCAGCCAATAAGGATTCTTCAACCGGCCATTTTCTTAAGAAGTTGTTGGCCTAAGAACCTATTGCTCTTTATTAGACGCTATAAAATAGAACCCATAAAAAAACCGCGGATAAACCGCGGTTTTTTTATAATCAAAATATGACCTACATTTTGATTGTTCTATAGGTCGTCTTTGTGAGCTGCTAGATAAGAAGCAACGCCTTCGGCATCCGCTTTCATACCATCATCACCTTCGGTCCAGCCCGCTGGGCAGACTTCACCATGCTCTTGATGAAATGCGAGGGCATCAACCATGCGCAGCATCTCGTCAACGTTGCGACCTAAAGGCAGGTCATTAACCACCTGATGGCGAACCTGACCTTGTTCGTCGATCAAGAAAGATCCACGGAACGCAACGCCAGCAGCAGACTCAACATCGTAGTCTTTTGCAATTTGGTGTGTGATATCCGCAACCAGTGTGTATTTAACCGGGCCGATACCGCCGTCGTTAACCGGAGTATTACGCCATGCGCTGTGAGTGAATTGAGAATCGATAGATACACCGATCACTTCTACATTACGTTTTTGGAATTCTTCAACGCGGTTGTCAAAAGCAATAAGCTCAGAAGGACATACAAAGGTGAAATCGAGTGGGTAGAAGAAAATCACTGCTTTCTTGCCACTGATAATTTGGCTTAGTTGGAAATCTTCAACAATTTCGCCTGAGCCAAGTACCGCCGCGGCGGTAAAATCTGGTGCTGGTTTTCCAACAAGTACTGACATGCGTAAATCTCCACTAGTATTTATAAGGTTATTAAGCCGTAATCTCGGCGAGGGATAGATTCTATTCAATAATTCTCCAATAGCTAATATATTTTGCTTATAGAAGCCCCTCAATAACGACTATAATCACCTTTCAGATCGGCATATATAGACAAACTCTGCGCGCCCATTACAATGCGCACCCTACAAACAAAACAGTGGCCTGAATGGACCTCCCAATATTACCTGCAACGCAATCCTCTTATACCGATGAGGAAATCCGTCAACATCCTACCGGCCAGATATTTGGACCCGGCCGCCCTCAACTTCCAGTACGCGAAATGCTGATGGTTGACCGCATCATTGAGATGAGTACAGACGGTGGCTCGCACGGCAAAGGTCATCTGGTTGCAGAAATGGATATCGATCCATCACAGTGGTTCTTTCAATGCCACTTTCCTGGTGATCCGGTTATGCCCGGTTGCTTAGGCTTGGATGCTCTATGGCAAATGGTTGGGTTTTATCTGGGTTGGCTTGGTCACCCCGGACGCGGACGAGCACTTGGTGTTGGCCAAGTAAAATTTACTGGTCAAGTTATGCCTACGGCAAAAAAAATTACGTACCGAATTGATTACACTAGAGTTATTGCTCGTGGATTGGTAATGGGAATCGCTGACGGCACTGTCGAAACCGAAGAAGGCATAATCTACGCCGCCAAAGGACTTAGAGTTGGCTTATTTGCCGCAGAAGATTAACGCTCAATCTGATATTCTTACACCCTCCTTTTATTTGGAACATACAGGCTAATTATGAGAAGAGTAGCTGTAACAGGTATGGGCATAGTCTCCTGCTTGGGAAACGATCTTGATACCGTTGCGGATTCTTTACGCAACCTGAAATCAGGCATTGCCTTCAATGAAGAGCAAGCCGAACTAGGATTCCGCAGTCAGGTAGGCGCCAAAATAGATATCAATACCTCCGAGCATATCGACCGGAAGGTGCTTCGCTTTATGGGCGATGCGGCTGCCTATGCATACATTGCAATGGATCGCGCCATTCAAGATTCCGGACTGAGCGAAGATCAGGTCTCTAATGAGAAAAGCGGCATAATCATGGGCTCCGGCGGCACTTCCTGTGCCAGTCAGGTGGAGTGTGCCGATATTATCCGCACTAAAGGAGTCAAACGCGCTGGTCCCTACCGGGTGACTCAGATTATGGGCAGCACTGTGTCTGCCTGCCTTGCGACTCCATTCAAGATCAAAGGAGTTAACTACTCAATATCTTCCGCATGTGCCACAAGCTCTCATTGCATAGGTAATGGGGTAGAGCTTATTCAAAGCGGAAAGCAGGACATTATATTTGCCGGTGGCGGTGAAGAGTCTCACTGGAACCTAACCGGTTCTTTTGATGCAATGGGTGCCTTGTCTTCTAAGTACAACGACACTCCAGAAACCGCTTCACGCCCCTACGACGCAACAAGAGATGGCTTTGTTATTTCTTCCGGCGGCGGCTGCCTAGTTCTCGAAGAATGGGAACACGCAAAAGCCCGCGGTGCGAAAATCTATGCCGAAATAGTCGGCTACGGTGCGACGTCCGACGGCTACGACATGGTTGCTCCAAGCGGCGAAGGCGCAATGCGCTGCATGAGGCAAGCTATGGCCACTGTAGATGGCGATATCGACTACATTAATACTCATGGTACCAGCACGCCCGTTGGCGACACAGCAGAGCTAAGCGCGATTAAAGGCGTATTTCCAGACAAAGTGCCGCATATCAGCTCTACCAAGGCAATCTCTGGACACTCACTGGGCGCTGCAGGAGTGCACGAAGCGGTATTTAGCCTGATAATGATGGAGCGTGGGTTCCTATCAGGTTCGGCTCATATTACCGAGTTAGACCCAGATGCTGAAGGGCTCCCGATATTACGCAAGACCATTGAACAGCCCGTTGAACGCATTATGAGCAACAGCTTCGGCTTTGGCGGAACTAACGCCTGCTTGGTATTTCAGAAAGCCTAAATTCGAATCTTTCCGATTAATATTAGGGGCACCTTGAAGGTGCCCTTTTTGTTTCTAAAATCATTATGGTTATTAGCCTAAGTTTCCTTGACCGATAGCGGTGCACTTCCTATAATCCGCGCCCTCAATAAGAGGCCGATAAACCAGATGTCGGCTTCTGAGGAAATATACAAAGAACAATTGCGGGGTGGAGCAGTCTGGTAGCTCGTCGGGCTCATAACCCGAAGGTCGTTGGTTCAAATCCAGCCCCCGCTACCAATAACAAACCCGTCCTATCGAATAGATAGTGACGGGTTTTCTTATTGGCCGTGAGGGTTGCGAAAATGATCTAACCGGTTCACAAAACGGCAAGATAGCCTTTTTGGACGCGCTTTAGCGCGGGGCAACGCCCCGAGGGACAAGGATCTTCCCAGTCAAATCCAGCCGATGACCGACTCGGGCCCAAGCCTGGGCTATCTCTACAAAGATCCATAAAACCTTTAGGCCAAGCGTCAGGACGACGCGAGTCACTGCCAGCCTTCGTTACCAATAAACATAATTCCTCCAATTCAGTAGCCACCTTGCGCTAAAATGAGGTTTCAATTGCTGCCTGTATATTATGAATCAGAATCTATTATCAAAATTTGGTACCGACTTAAATGTTGCTGTTATCGGCGCATCAGGCGGCCTGGGTCGGGCTTTTGTCGACCACTTTGCGGTACAGCCTAATGTTGCTGAAATTCACGCTTTTTCAAGAACTAACGTCCGCTTCGTAAAAGAAAACATTAAACACCACGAAATCAACATTCAAATAGAACAAAGTATCCAAGAGGCTCTCAACGGTCTAGGTAAAGAGCTTCTGTTTGATATCGTGGTTGTGGCAACGGGGCTTTTGCATGATGAAAATGTATCGCCTGAAAAAAGCATTCGAGACTTGAGTATAGATACTTTTCATGAGGTATTTATGGTCAATACCTATGGCCCGGCCCTGATAGCGAAACATTTTTTGCCGCGGCTTCGGCGCGATAGAAAAAGCGTATTCGCATGCTTGTCTGCTCGCGTAGGAAGCATCAGTGATAATCGTCTTGGTGGTTGGTATGCGTACCGGGCATCAAAAGCAGCATTAAATATGCTCCTCAAAAATGCGGCAATTGAAACTGCTTGGCGGTATAAAAAGGCATGCATTATCGGACTGCATCCCGGCACTGTGAACACTTCTTTGTCGAAGCCCTTTCAGCGCCAAGTCAAAGAGGGTAAATTATTTACGCCTGAATATTCCAGTGCATGTTTATTAAAAGTGATTGACGACGTCATGCCAGATCAAAGTGGCAAGGTGTTTGCTTGGGATGGCAAAGAAGTCCCAGCATAAGCACCACCTCGCACTTTAGCTAAATACGCATGGGTGGAATCAAGCATCCTATGAATTAATTGCTTTATTTCCACAAAAAAGCCCTGAAGGGCTCTTTTAAATGGGCTATTAACACCAGATTGTAGGCACAGGCTAGAGGCTATAAGAAACATCTACCAATGTCTAGGTCAATCTCGCTCCAACATTCCAAATTCGCTTAAACGCCATTGTAATTCCTTTACCTGGCACCCATAAAAAAAGAGCCCTTTAGAAGGACCCTTTTCTACGATTCTTTTTAAACGAATTTAGAAAGAATAGTTAACGGTAGCACCAAGTTGTCTACGACCAGTACTTCCCACAGGACGTGCGCGAGCGCCGTTCGGACCTGCAAGAAAGGCGAAGCCAAAACCAGGGCCGTAGTTGATGTAGTCTGGCTTGTTATCGAGGTTTCTACCCCAAACAGACCATCCCCAATTTTCATCGGGAGAAGTCCAAGCAAGCTTAAGACCAGTCTTGTTCAACTCTGGACGCAAGTAGGCAAGGTCGTCTCCGGTAAGGTTTAGACCAGCACGAGCACCAGAGCCATTTTGACCCCAAACGCGACCGCGGTATCTATAGTCACCGCGCAAGGTCAGAGATGAACCATCAGACAATGCCCAAGCGTATGTGGCATGAAGAGTAGCTGCTTCTTCAGTTGAACCCGCTGGAACTTGTCCTGATACATCTTCACCTGAAGAGGTGCCTGTAACCGGATTATATATTCCGCCCACTGTGGAACCTTCGATAAACTCAGGAGAGTAATTAACGATAAATCCGCCAACAGTTAGATTGTCAGTAACAGCCCAGGTAGCTTCAATTTCGATACCCGTGTTCTCAACACCTTCAGAATTACGAAGCAAGTTGATATTAGAAGTACCTACAGGCGTTAGGTTACCCGTCTGAGTATTGGTTTGTTCTTGCTTAAACAAAGTAAGTGCAAAAACTAGATTGTCGTATGAACCTTTCCAACCGAATTCGTAGTTTTTAGCGCCTTCAGCATCTAGAATTATATTCAAGTTAGCAGCAGTTCGTGAATCCTGTTGGAATCCGCCAGCTTTAAAACCCTCAGAATAAAGTGCATAAACATTGTTATTCTCATTTACCGCATAGGTTAAGCTGATTTTGCTTGAGAAATCATTCCAAGAATCTTCAACTTCACCGGAGAAGCCCACTGGAGCATCTATGGTTCCGCATTGATGACCCGACGGCAGAGTACCGCCGTTTGCAGCAGTATCGACAGCTCTGATTGCGTTACAATCTTGAGAGGCAACGGCGCTATCAAGACCCATCGCTTGCAAGCCGCCAGAAGCACCATAGCCCCAAGTAGCAAAATCCATGTCACGTTCGTCACTGGAATAACGACCGCCGACGGCTAGTGTTAACTGATCACTAAGGTCGTAAGTGACCTCACCAAAAATGCCGAAAGCCGTAGTAGTGTTAGTGGCAAATGTGTCTAATTGATATGTATTACAGTTAGCCGGAGATCCGTCCATAGCACCATTGGTTACCTGGATACCGCAATTTCCGCGATCAGGAAAGCCAACATTTGTCTCTTTACGATCTTCTTCATCCGTAAGATAGGAAGCTCCTACTAACCAGCGCAATTGATTTCCACTAGCTTGATTGTCGATACGTACTTCTTGCGTGAAGACGCTGGCGTCGTTCCAAACAAGTTGATCACGAATATCAACCAGTGTGCCAAAGGCATCTGAATTAGAGTAATGATTACCTGCTTGGTATCCAGTAATAGAGGTAACAGCAATGTCGTCATCTAAAAGCCAAGTTAACTCGGCGGTAAGAAAACGCATATCCCGCACAACTTCCCAAGGTGCACCATCTGGAGCGTCACTAATTGTCGCTTTCCAGGGGTCAGAGTTACTTACATAGCCATGGTAATTAGCATTCAACCACTGAACACCTTGATCCGCACCACGTCGAACTGTTGGAAACTCTTGATCCTGAACGAATTGAGCTTTTAGATAGGCGCTGAATGTATCGCTAGGCTCCCACAACAGAGAAGCACGTACAGAGGTGCCTTCAGCGTCCTCTAGCATATCGCCAGAAGTCTCGTCTTCTATCGCTCCCGGAGAATCCTTATAGTCAACGGCTAGACGGGCAGAAAGTGTATCGGTAATCGCTCCGTTAAGATGACCATTAATTCCAAATAGGTTGTCGGCACCGGTTGTAAGCTCAATCGATCCCGATTGCTCCTGGCTAGGCCGCGCAGAAATGAAATGCATCATACCTAGCGTGGCGTTACGACCGAAGGTTGTGCCCTGCGGACCACGCAGAACTTCCACACGTGCCATATCGTGAACGGGCAGCGTCATCATGAATGCTTTAACTGCCGGAACACCATCGGAAACAACCGAAACGGCGTGCTCAATACTGGCATTACCAAATGAACCTGCGCTAATTCCACGCATTCCAAGACCTGGCTGCGCCTTAGCAAACTGGCCCCAGTTAGACCCTGGAGTGAGCTCTAATATATCCTGAATACTATCAACGCGATTGTCTTTCAGATAAGACTCGGTCATTACCCCAACAGCTAGAGGTGCGTCTGTGATGCTCTCTTCGAAGCGTCTAGAGGTAACTAGAATCTCTTCAATTTGAGCGAATGCTTCTTGAATTGGCATATATAGAACTACCAAGCTAAGGGCTTTTACCCATAGTCTTTTTGACGGGCGTACGCCCGATTCGATTTTGTAATCGTTTTTCATTAAATATTCGCCTTTAAAATCCCAAAAGCTTTGTAGAAAACACGTCTAAGAATCTAGATACGGCCTAACTAACTGAAGCCCCCTTAGCATTAACACGAGTTAATACAGCAAACACCGTAGCACTCTTGGGAGTCTTTTCATAATCCTCGATTATTTCTCTTTTTGTTCATATTTTCGATTTTTATATACTACGAGGTACATTTTCCAGTTTTGCTGCGTAGTTGTTTGCCGGCTTTTTGTCAATAGCCACAAAAAAACCCGCAATCTGCGGGTTCTTTTAAATTTGGTGCCCAAGGCCGGACTTGAACCGGCACGACTTACGTCACTACCCCCTCAAGGTAGCGTGTCTACCAATTCCACCACTTGGGCATTAATTCTATTTTCAATCTATTACCTTAATATTTGTCTGACTTTGCTGGCCTGATGAACCCGTTAGCTTGGTCGCTAATTAAAAGTCTGGAGCGTCTGGAATATCGCCAGATGGTTCATCAGAAAACTCAAAGGCATCAGTAGTTGGTACTTCTTGAACCTGAGCTGGTGCACTAGATTCCAGAGGACTAAAGAGCTGAAGCTCATCTTCGAAACCCAAAGACGCCTGATTGCGCGCACTAAGAGCGAGCGCAAAACTAGTAACAAAGAATAGCGTTGCCAGAACAGCGGTTACCTTAGTAAAGAAGGACATACCACCTGCTGCACCAAACATGGTGTTTGAACTGCCACCACCAAAAGATGCACCCATCTCTGAGCCCTTACCCTGCTGAAGCAAGATCAATACGATCATCGCAGCTGCGATTAGAAAGTGTACGTATACCAAAATTGTTGCCATGCTTTATTAGCCTTTTCGCTTTATTAGAGTATCTGCCGCTCGGCATATACCTTCAAATTCGTTTATATCAAGTGATGCACCGCCTATCAGGCCGCCATCTATGTCGCGTTGCTGGAATAACTCAGCAGCGTTTCCCGCTTTAACACTGCCGCCGTATAAAATTGGCAGTTCTGTTCCAACCGATCCTAGCTGATCTCTCAACCAGGCATGTACTTCTTGTGCCTGCTCCGGCGAGGCTGTTTTACCAGTACCTATTGCCCAAACCGGCTCGTATGCTAGCCAAATAGAAGCCATTCCGGCCTCACCTAGCTCTTGCTGTACTGCGAGCAACTGCTCGCCAATTACTGCAAAAGTTTTACCTTCTTCTCTCTGCTCGCCGGTCTCACCGATACAAACAATCGGGGTTAAACCATTGCGCAAAGCTTGCGCCGCCTTTTTGGCAACCTGCTCTGAGCTTTCTGAAAACAGCTGTCGCCGTTCTGAATGCCCCACAATAACCAAATGGCAGCCCTGCTCTGTAAGCAGGTTTGCCGAAACCTCACCTGTGTAAGCTCCGGCGTCAAACTCCGATAGGTTCTGCGCTCCTATGCGAATCTTTTTATCAAGATCAAAAGACACCAATAAAGTGTCGGGAACACAGAGAGCTATCTGCACTTCCGTCGCCAATTCAGGCTGTATTCGACGCAATTCCGTAGAAAAATCGCCGGCCAATAAGACTGAACCGTTCATTTTCCAATTGCCGACAACAAAAACAGAAGATACCAAGGTCAGGCCCTCGAAAAATGGGCGTGAATGTTAACGGAGTTGCGGTTTGTCCTCAAGCAAAATAAGGCCTGAAATTCAGACCCATTTCCTAGGCCAATTAACTGTTCGCGGAGAGGCTAACTACCTGAGCAACTTCCTCGGCCAAACTAGTCACCAACGCATAGTCTTCGCCTTCAACCATAACGCGAATTACTGGCTCGGTACCCGAAGGACGGAGTAGGACCCTACCGCTACCCGCTAGCTTTTTCTGTGCAGATTGCACTGCAAGTTGTACCTTGCTATCAGACTGCAAATCAGACCTCCCCTGTGTTTTAACGTTAACCAGCACCTGAGGGAACATCACCACTTCTGATATTGCTTCGTCTAACGGAATTTCAAAATGTCGGCAGGCTGCCAATACTTGCAACGCAGAGACCACACCATCTCCCGTGGTGGTTCTATCTGAGCAGATAATATGACCAGAGGACTCCCCGCCTAAGAAGTAACCGTGTTCACGCATCATTTGCATTACATATCTATCGCCAACTTGGGCGCGTTCAAAGGCTATACCCATACTTACTAATTGTTTTTCGATGGCTAGGTTGGTCATAAGGGTGCCTACCACGCCGGCACACTTGCCGGTCACTTTGCGGAACTTGGCTATTAAATAGAGAAGCTGATCGCCGTCCACTAACTGACCTTTGCGATCAACCATTATTAGTCGGTCGCCATCTCCATCAAACGCAACGCCAAGATCAGCGCCTTCCGCCATAACGCTTTCTTGGAGTTTCTGCGGGGAGGTAGATCCACAGTCTCGATTAATATTAAAACCGTCTGGATCAGTACCAATGGTTATTACGTCGGCGCCAAGCTCACGGAATACTTTGGGAGCAATATGGTAGGTAGCGCCGTTGCCGCAATCTACCACTAAGCGCATTCCCGCTAAACTCAGATCACGAGGCACGGTGCTTTTGCAGTATTCAATATATCTGCCAGCGGCATCTGGAATACGGAAAGCCTTTCCGAGCTTGTCTAAACTGAGCGTTTGAATAGGTTGATCCAAATAGCCTTCAATGGCGAGCTCTACCGAATCACCCAATTTATAACCGGCTGCGGAAAAGAATTTAATACCATTATCTTGGTAGGCGTTGTGAGAAGCGCTAATAACGATGCCCGCAGCAGCGTGGAAGGTTCTAGTGAGATAGGCAATCGCCGGGGTTGGCATCGGTCCCAGCAGGCCTACTTCGGCGCCAGCGGCGATAAGCCCAGCCTCAAGCGCAGACTCGAACATATATCCGGATACGCGCGTATCCTTACCTATAAGCACCCTTTTGCTATCACTGGAGGCCATCAGGACTTGTCCAGCAGCCCAACCAAGTTGCATCATAAAATCGGGAGTGATGGGGTATTGCCCCACTTCCCCTCGTATTCCATCGGTTCCAAAGTATTTTTTGATCATTTAGCCTTCTTGTAATTGTTTAATTGCGGACCAGACCTTAATCATATCGCAGGTCTCGGCAACATCGTGCACTCTGAGGATATTGGCCCCGCCTTGTAGCGCAATTTGCGCCATAGCGACACTGCCTGCTAGACGAGCTTCAAGAGGCTTTCCCGTGAGTTCGCCAATCATGCCTTTTCGAGAGACGCCCACCAAGAGCGGTAAGTCCATCTCCTTAAATTGTTCAAGGTTCAGCATAAGCTGCATATTGTGCTGATGACTTTTACCAAAGCCAAACCCCGGATCAATACAGATTTTATTTCGATCAATGCCCGCTGCTATGCAGGCTTCTACGCGGCTCTGTAAATACTGTTGCACTTCTGCAACCACATCTACATATTGCGGGCTGTACTGCATTGAATCCGGGCTACCCTGCATATGCATCAGGCAAAGCTCTGCGCCGGTCTCTGCTGCTACTGATATGGTTTCAGGTTCAGTTAGCGCACGTACATCATTGATGAGTTTAGCGCCAGACTGCAACGCCTGTCGCATTACCACCGCCCTGCTGGTATCGACCGAAATATCACAACCAAAGTGTTGCCAAAGCGACTCCACCACCGGAGCAATGCGATCTAATTCTTCCTGAACCGCTGGAACTATCGCTCCAGGGCGAGTCGATTCCCCACCGACATCCAATATATCTGCACCAGATTTCAATAACGCTTCTGCCGCAGACAATATTAGATCGAGTTGAGGTTTTCCCTGATCAAACAAATTACCACCGTCCGAAAACGAATCCGGAGTGATATTCAGCACCGCCATAACTAGCGGGCTATCGACTGTGATTTGCTCGAGAATATTCATATCAGGGTCGGCTAAAAAAGTCAGCTAAAAAAATGCCCCGCATTACTGCAGGGCATCTCTATCTCTTTACGAGCCTCAAATTTCTTCGGCCGCATCACCTATTGGAGATGCATCATCAGAAGACTCCGGGGCGGGCATATCGTCTTTTGGATTAGGACTTACGGGGGTATCCCAATCTTTTGGCGGACGTACTTTTACGCGCTTCATTAAGTCTTCTACCTGATCGCTGTCAATGGTTTCGTACTCCATTAATGCCGCTTTCATGGCGTGCAAGATATCAATATTCTGCTCAAGAATCTTCTGCGCCTCTGCGTAACTTTCATCGACTATACGACGCACTTCTGCATCAATATCGTTAGATGATTGGGCCGAGTAATTCTTGCCTCCAGGCATGCCATTCTGGGATGCCTCTTCACCGTAGTGCAAAGGCCCCAGTTTCGCGGATAAGCCCCATTGCGTGACCATATTGCGCGCCAGTTGAGTTGCGCGCTCGATATCGTTCTGTGCGCCCGTGGTTACGCCGTCTTCGCCAAGGATCAATTCTTCAGCTATACGCCCACCAAAAAGCGAACAAAGCTGACTTGTTATACCTCTGCGGCTGAGACTGTATTTATCTTCTTCCGGTAGGAACTGGGTAACACCTAGGGCTCTACCACGCGGGATAATGCTTACCTTATGAATGGGGTCATGCTCAGGCATGGTCCAACCGACAATCGCGTGCCCTGCTTCATGATAAGCAGTGTTGGCTTTTTCTTCGACGGACATAACCATGCTACGGCGCTCTGCGCCCATCATAAGTTTGTCTCTGGCTTGCTCGAAGTCTTCCATGGTTACCATGCGACGATTGGCGCGTGCAGCGTTTAAGGCTGCTTCATTGGCTATGTTTGCCAAATCCGCACCTGAAAAGCCCGGTGTGCCTCGCGCCACAACACTGGGGTCAACGGAATCATCACAGGGAATCTTACGTAAATGCACTTCAAGTATTTGTTCGCGGCCACGAATATCTGGCAAGCCAACATAGACCTGTCGGTCAAACCGACCGGGTCGCAACAAAGCTTTGTCTAAAACGTCTGGTCTGTTGGTAGCGGCTATAACAATAACGCCTTCATTACCTTCGAAGCCGTCCATCTCTACCAGCATCTGATTCAGAGTCTGCTCGCGCTCATCATTGCCACCTCCGTAGCCACCGCCACGATGACGACCGACTGCGTCGATTTCATCAATAAATACAATACAGGGCGCAGACTTTTTGGCTTCGGCGAACATATCTCGCACTCGGCTAGCACCAACACCAACAAACATTTCAACAAAGTCGGAACCGGATATCGCAAAGAAAGGAACCTTTGCCTCTCCAGCGATAGCTTTTGCAAGTAAGGTCTTACCAGTACCTGGAGGACCAACCATCAAAATACCGCGCGGTATTTTACCACCCAATCGCTGAAAGCGGCCTGGGTCTTTGAGATAGTTAACTAATTCTTCAACATCTTCTTTGGCTTCATCAACGCCCGCTACATCGGCGAAAGTTGTTTTAATCTCGTTTTCGTTGAGCAATTTGGCCTTACTTTTACCAAACGACATAGGGCCACCGCGACCACCGCCACCGCCCTGCATTTGGCGCATAAAGAACATAAATACGCCGATAATTAACAAGATGGGAAATGAGGCTATCAATAGCTGCATGAGCAAGCCGGGCTGCTCAGGCTGACGGCCTTCAACAAGTACATTATTGTTTAGCAGATCGCTCATCAAACGATCATCAGCTAGATCCGGTCGTACCGTCTGAAACAATTCACCGTTATCCATTTCACCGTAAATAATCCCACCTTCGAAAGTGGTGGATCGCACGCTGCCCGCTTGTACCTGATTCACAAACTCTGTGTAGCTGAGTTCAGTGCGGCCCGGTGCCTGATTCAAATTCTGAAACACCGCCATAAGCACGGCAGCTATAACCAGCCAAAGGATCAGATTTTTTGCCATATCATTGTTCATCTATAAAGCTCGCAATAAACTTGTAAGTAAATTTGTATTAACCATTAAATCCTCTAGCTAGCATGTAGGTCTCCCGCGATCTAGGTCGCGAAGCGGAGGGTTTTACTGCTGTGACCTTATCAAAGCTGGTTCGTGTTTGCTTGAACAACTCATCAAAACCAGAGCCATGAAATACCTTGGTTAGAAAGCTGCCACCAGGGCGCAATGTCTTGGTAGCAATGTCCAAAGCCAGTTCTACAAGGTACATAGAACGAGGTTGATCAATGTCTTTCATACCACTTAAGTTGGGGGCCATATCTGACATTACAAGGTCTAATCGGCGATCAGCGATTTCGCCTAATAACTGATCGAAAACTTCATCTTCGGAAAAGTCTCCTTGAATAAAATTCGTTTCTGCCACGGTATCCATCAAAAGGATATCTGTAGCCAGTACAAAGCCCTTTGAACCCACTCGCTGCGCGGCTACCTGCGTCCATCCGCCAGGTGCTGCACCTAGGTCCAGCACACTGCTGGCGGGCTTAAGTAACTTGTATTTATCGTCAATTTCTATCAGCTTATAACTCGCGCGCGAGCGATAGCCATCTTGTTGCGATTTTTTAACAAAAGGATCGGCGAAATGTTCTTGCAGCCAGCGGCTGCTGGACTTTGATCTAGCCATAGGAGCGTTAGATTAGTATTGATGGGCAAGTATAGTTGTCTGGGCATTGGGAAGCACCCAGAATTGAAAAAGCCGGATCATTTGATCCGGCTTTTTGTTTGGGTGATACCTAACATCCGTTAAGGCAAATCCAAGACATCTGTTGCGTCAGAAATAACTACAACACCAGCCGCAAGAAAAGTTGCTGCCTGAGTCTGCATTTCTGCAGTTACCCCTGCGCTGGTCGCAGGATATAAAAGCGAACTGTGACTACCATCAGTAAATCGAACAATGCCGCTAGCCGCACCGGAATTATCTACATCAACACCGGCTAGACCTAAAAAGGCCGCTAGGGGCTCAGTTCCACCGAATGTTAGACCCGGAGTAAATGTTTGATTAGGAATAGTCTGATCGGGCAAATTATTTATTCCGTCACCCACCACTTCAGCCATATAGATTGGCGTGCCCAAGGCAGCCAAACCCGCAGCGAAATTATTAGGATCAGCTGGATCAATAATGGTTTGTGCGGCGAAAGCGAATTGCGCCATTATGCGACTAATTATTCCCAGAGAGGTGGCATCCAAGGTCGCAGAAAAATCAGTGTAATTGCAGCCCAAATTGCCAGCACAGAGAGTATTAGATCCAATGAAGGCTATAAAGGCGTTACCTACATCAGTACCAGAGCCAGCTACAACCGACCCGACTACCAATGGTCCGAAACCACCAGACTCAATAAGAAGAGGAACTATGCCGCCTCCGGGCACATTCAGCACTGCACTCTGGATATCTAGCCCGAGATTAAGGGAGTTTGCCATCGTCGTAAATCCAGTAGCGCTTATACCACCTAAAGACATGCCAAATACATGAACATTAGTTGTGTCAAAGTTGGCGTTGGTAAGGGCACCTGTTATACCTGTGCCAATCGCCATCCGTAACCCGAGCATATCTGCCATGCTCTGATTTAGGTTATCTCGACCTACAAGCAGATTCGCCAGATTCATATATACCGTAGCATTAGTGCCGGCGTTTACTTCGGCTCCTCCGCTGGATGCACTAATAAGACCCCGGCTACCATGAAGCGGGTGATCGATGGCAAAGGTAGCAAAGCCCGCTGCCGAAAGAGAACCCGTCGCAGCGAGAAAGCCTTCCTTATCAGCAGTGATGCCGTGCTGTAAAATCACCACAGGCCAAGGCCCAGGGACGCCGTTTGGTACCGTTATCTGTACCGCTAGAGTTACATTGTCTCGCACCGCAGGGATTGGATTGTATTTGGTTAAATTCCTCTCCGTATCCAAGCCGTAGTCGCCCAGTGTTCCGCCACTTACCAGCCCACAGGCGGTGTTGTTTGGCTCCACTGCAGCAGGCAATGCGCCAGCGGCAGCAGCACCTGCAATCACCAGTGGGTTATCACACATAGCTCTCCAATTATCTGTTATTGGATCCGAGCCATCAGCAGGTGTTCCCGAGTAATAGGGCAAAGTAACCGAACCCGCATATAAGTCAGCAAACTGCAGAGCAGTTGTTCCCAAAGCTGCTCCGGGTAGAAGCCCAAGACCTATGAAGGCTTGTTCAACCGTAACGCCCGCGGAAACAATTCCGCTTATCGAAGGAGGAGAAGCCGCCAAAACATTAGTAGCTGCCACTACTGAATCACCCACTGAACCGGTAGTCCAAGCACTGGCTATAAGTGCGTCACCTGGCGCCGCTCCGGTACCACCGGTACCTATATCGACTAAGACTTCATACAGATTGACTGCATCTTGTAGTGAATCTAATGGAGGGAAGTCAATATCAATATCGCCACGTGTCACTTGCTCATATTGAGTAGATCCGAGAATCGCTTCGCCTCTTGAATCCATAACACCGGGCATAATCGCCACTACATAGGTAGTTTTTGCCTTTAAGGGATGAAGCGGTGCTATAACGATATTGTCAGTCCCCGCCACTGCCACAAAATCCACTCCATAAGTAAGGGGTGCCGCTATACCGCATGGCTGACCCGGGGGCAAACTTACAAAGGGTTCAATAGGGATACATCCAGCTCCGGTACCATCTAACGGAGGTGTGACCGCCTCGATCATTACCACCGTCGTAGCACCAACGGTGGTGGCATCAATAGTCGCGCCAGCTGCCATAGTCATACCAACCTGCATAGGCAGCATGGTTGACCAGCCATCTGCGCCACCAAGTGCAGCTCCGGGATTGCCGTAATCGATAGAACCAGCCGCTCGACCAGCAACTTCATCTGGTGGCTCAAGTGTGCCGTCCGCAGTTCCCGAAAAGAGCAAGTCACTCGGCAGAGGTATAACGCCTAAGCCCGCATCAAAATTGATTCTAGAAGATTCAGGGTCGCTAGCACCCGGGACTACAGGTGTGTTTACTAAACTTGATGAATTACCGCCACCACAAGAAGCCAACACTAGAGATGCGCCAATAAGTGAAGCGGTACCGATAACTCTATTTATTCGTTTGATTATTATCATTTTAATCTCCTCTCGCCCGACCTAGAAACGGTATGTGCCTTGAAGCGCAATGGTGCGCGGGGATTCAATAAAGGCGTAGTGACCAACACTTTGGGTCAGGTTTGCCGCCAATGGCGTATCGTTTGCATAGGTTATTACCTCTTCATCGGTAAGGTTTTTACCTATCAGAGCAACCTCCCAGCCTTGCTCGAAACTTTCAATCGCAAATCGCAGGTTGATTTTGTTATAGCCATCTTGCTCTGCAACGGGGTCAATGTTCTGAGAAGGGTTATAGTCAGAGCTAAAGATCCAATCTAGGGTTGTGCGCAATTCCACATCATTGCCAATAGGTATTGCATAATCTGCCGATAAAGAACCGGAGATGTCTGCAACATATTGATTCGATTTACCTTCGTAATCGCAAGTAGAGATACTGGTTACGATGCGTTCCAGCTGAGTACATTGACCATTTTGGTAGTCTGTAAATTCGAAATCCAGCCAGGCAATAGATCCGCTAAACGTTAGTCGCTCAGTCGCCGCGAAACGTCCGTCTAACTCAACACCCATAGAGGTTGCTTTCGCAGCATTGCCGACGTTAAAACCGAGAACTCCGTCATAAATACTTACCTGAAGATCTTCGAAATCAGTATTGAAGGCTGCCAAATTTAGCTCCATTGCACCATCTAGCAGGCGGCTTTTTAGGCCGATCTCAATCGTGGTATTTTCTTCCGGCTCGTATTCAAAGGAGCCAGCGGGAATGCTAAAGCTCAACTGCGAAGAGAACGGATTAGTAACTACGGTTTCAACCGGTGGTACATTTGAACGAGTGTCGTAGCCGCCGGACTTAAACCCGCGGGACCAATTGGCGTAGGCCATCATATCGTTGTTCAAATCCTGCTCAATGGTAATAGATGGAGCAAATTTGGTTTCTTCTCGCTCACCACTCAGATCGTGTCGCGCAACTTGCAGAATTCGGCCGAGCATGTAATCGACACCCATATCAGTATTTGGCACCAACAGAGCGTTATACGGAATTTCGTCGCCATTTGCGTCCACTACATTAAGCGTGCGGGACCCTTCTTTTTCTTCTGTGGAGTAGCGTCCACCCAAGGTCAATCGTGTTGAGTCTGTTGCATTCCAGGTAGCTTGTACAAAAGCCGACATGAGTGAAGTGTCTTGCTCAAAGGTTCTAGGAACCGCTATATCCAATAACTTTTGACCCGACCCAGCTGGATAGGCACCGGCAAATGCGGCGGGCAAGATGGTATCTAAAACGTTGCCAATAACACTTGTCGGAGTGGTGAAGAAACGATCACCAAAATCCAACTCGCTTTCGTGCAGGTAAACCCCCGCCATCCAGTCTATTGTTTCGCCGCCGGGTGAAGTGATGCGGAACTCTTGGCTAAACTGCTCAAATTCTTCTTGCGAATCTACAAAAAATACGTCCGCGCTAGTGAAATCACAGTCGCATCGCTCATCATATTCGTAGGTTAAATAACCGGTAGTTGAAGTAAGGGTGTAATCGCCGAGCATATACTCGAGATTCAAGGAAAAGTTGTCCGTTTCGTTATTGCTGTAATCACCATTACTAGATCTTGCAAAATCTAGCTCGGTATCCAGAACGGATGCAGATGTCGCTGCCGCTGGAGTAATAGCGGCAAGTGGATTTAGAGACAATAAGAACTGGCTCCAGTTAGCACCGCCCAAACCTGGGTTAAGGGAAGGCGCGTCGCCTACGATTTCAACTTGCCGCCCCAATACGTCAAATGTGCCGTGGGCATATTTGAGGGTAGCTTTTAGATCTTCATTTGCTTGCCATTGCAGAGTGAGCCGGGTGGAGCTTTCGTCTCGCGAAGGCTCTGAACCTCGGTCCCGGTTGTCGATATGGCCGTCGGTTGTGCGACTACGGTGTGCAAACCGCGCGGTCAAATCGTCAGAAATCGGGCCGGACAACACAACTTCTGCTGATTGGTCGCCGTATTCTGATTCATAAGAAAAACTGACATGACCCATAAACTCATCAGTTGGAGAAGCTGTTATCAAGCTCATGGCTCCCGCGACACTGTTTTTACCGTAAAGTATATTTTGTGGTCCGCGAAGTACTTCTACGCGCTCCAAATCCAAAAAGGGTGCTCGAGATAACTGCGATCGTCCGTAGTAGACCCCATCGACATATATGCCAACAGACTGCTCGAAACCCTGGTTAATACCAGAACCGATGCCGCGCATATATATATTGGTGCCAATACCCGTCTCAGACATGGTGAGGTTCGGAACATAGGCCTGCAGATCTTCAAGTTTGTTAATGCCGGCTTCAGATAACTTTTCCCCCGACATAACGCTAACGGAAACAGGAACATCCTGAAGGCTTTGGGTACGCTTTTGTGCCGTGACGATTATCTCTTCGAGAACCTGCGGTTGCGCCATCGCCCATCCAGAGATACTAGTAGCGGTAACAAGCGCGACCGCTCTCAACATACAATTAGATTGCAAAAAATTTGACATGTTTTCCTCCACCCATTCAGCCTAAGGCTATATTTTTTCCAAAACTTATGATTATTTATTGTTCTGTAGTAACCAGAAGATCATAATCGCCATACCGTCGCGGAACAACTTTCTCAGGAAAGTTCATCTTCTACATTGTACTAATTACGAGTAAATATGGATAAAAAACAACTACGGGCCATAGGTCACAACCTAAAGCCAGTGATTATCGTTGGACAAAAAGGTATCTCAGAAACGCTTTTAGCGGAAACCAATCGCAGCCTAAACGATCATGAGCTGATAAAGGTGAAGTTAGCGAGCGCTGATAGGGATACCCGCAAGCAACAGATTAAAGCTATGTGCGAGGCATGTAACGCTGAATTGGTGCAGTCTATTGGCAAAGTGGCTTTGCTATATCTCAAGAACCCCAAGCCCAACCCAAAGACTTCAAATATTATTCGTGGCTTTGCTGACTAATATTCAGAGATACTCAACCTGGTCGATTTCAAACTCTGACTCTCCAGCAGGGGTTTTGATAACTACATCATCCCCAACAGATTTGCCGATCAACCCTCGAGCGATAGGTGAGTTAACGGATATCTTGCCTGATTTAACATCTGCCTCATCATCTCCAACGATTTGATATCTTGAAGGCTCCTCTGTATCCAGGTTAAGGAGAGAAACGGTAGATCCAAATACCACCCTATCCGAAGGCGGTAACGCCTTAACGTCTAGAACTTGCGCATCTGCCAGTTTGCCTTCTATTTCTTGTATACGGCCTTCCGCAAAACTCTGTTGTTCTCGTGCAGCGTGATATTCCGCGTTTTCTTTAAGATCGCCATGCTCACGCGCCTCCGCGATTGCTTTGACGATGCGCGGACGCTCAACTTTTTTTAGACTTTCAAGCTCGGCCCGCAATGCTGCTGCGCCACCCACTGTCATTGGAACTCGACTCATGACTTTAATAATTCCTCATGGAGGTCTTGCAACCTATAGACCATATTTTCTGCCTTATTGGTCAGAGCCATAACAACCGCAGCCCCACCTGCCAAGGTAGTAGTGTAGTAGACATCTGAAGACTCGGCGCTTGACCTGATAGTTGCCGAATCGGCCACAGCCTGCCGGCCTTCAGTGGTATTGATGATGGTACTAATTTCGCCGTTTTTAATCATATCAACGATATGCGGGCGACCCTCAGATACCTTATTAACTCGAACCACATCAACGCCCGCATCTGAAAGCGTCTTTGCTGTACCCGCTGTGGCAACAATAGTGAACCCCATATTTGATAGATCCCTGGCGACAGGTATCAAGGGCACCTTGTCCGCATCTCTCACACTAAGAAATACACTGCCAGAATCCGGTATTGGAGAGTTTGTACCTAATTGTGCTTTTCGATAAGCCTCACCAAATGTAGTGCCAACGCCCATCACTTCGCCGGTGGACTTCATTTCTGGCCCTAGAATAGGATCAACTCCCGGGAACTTATTGAAGGGAAATACGGCTTCTTTGACATTGAAATATTGCGGCACTATTTCTTTTTCAAAACCTAGCTCAGCAAGGGTTTGTCCGGCCATACATCGCGCGGCAATTTTGGCCAAAGAGACACCAATACATTTGGAAACAAAGGGAACGGTTCTGGAAGCTCTAGGATTAACCTCGATTACGTATATCTCGCCATCCTGATAAGCAAGCTGCACATTCATTAAGCCCACCACACCGAGTTCAATGGCCATTTTCCGAACCCAATCCTTCATGGTTTCCTGAACATCCATTGGCAAGCTGTATGGCGGCAATGAACAAGCCGAATCGCCTGAGTGAACTCCCGCCTGCTCGATATGCTGCATGATGCTACCGATAACGACTTGTTCACCGTCTGAAACCGCGTCGACATCTACTTCTACGGCCGCGCCTAAGAAAAGATCAAGCAGCACTGGCGAATCTTCACTCACCTTCACCGCTTCGAGCATATATTTGCGCAGTTCTGATTCTGAGTAGACGATTTCCATGGCTCGTCCACCCAGCACGTATGAAGGCCGAACCACCAACGGATATCCAATCTCTTCCGCTTTAACTACCGCCGCATCTACCGACCTAACTGTTGCATTCGGTGGTTGGCGAAGCCCCAAATCCTGGATCATCTGCTGAAAGCGCTCTCTGTCTTCTGCTCTATCGATAGCATCGGGGGTAGTACCAATGATGGGTACTCCCGCTGCTTCCAGAGCACGAGCTAACTTCAAAGGTGTCTGTCCACCAAACTGAACTATTACTCCCACTGGTTTTTCTACAGCGACGATTTCCAATACGTCTTCTAAGGTCACTGGCTCAAAATATAGGCGGTCGGAAGTATCGTAATCTGTGGAAACAGTTTCAGGGTTGCAGTTCACCATGATGGTTTCGTAACCGTCATCGCGCATAGCAAATGCCGCATGTACACAGCAGTAATCGAATTCAATGCCCTGACCGATACGATTTGGCCCGCCGCCTAAGACTAATATTTTCTTGCGATCGCTAGGCTCTGCTTCGCACTCTTCTTCATAGGTAGAGTACATATAGGCAGTAGAAGTTGAGAACTCTGCCGCACAGGTATCCACACGTTTGTAAACCGGCCGAATGCCAAGCCCGTGCCGATGTTCACGCAGTTCTTGTTGAGGAACTCCTAAAACACTAGCTAATCGAATATCGGAAAACCCTTTACGTTTCAGACGCCACATTACCGATTCAGAAATATCAGCCAACTTCTGACCTGAGAGCCATTTCTCGATAGCAATAAGCTCTTCAATCTGCACCAAGAACCAGGGATCAATTGCCGTTAGCTTCTGCACTTCATCAAGTGACATGCCAACTCTAAATGCATCACCCAAAAACCAGATACGTTCTGCACCGGGGTTGGATAGCGACTCTTTAAGCATGCCGAGCATATCTGGATCATCTTGATCCAACATGGGATCAAATCCGGAGGCGCCGACTTCTAAACCACGCAGGGCTTTCTGCATAGATTCTTGGAAGGTACGGCCAATGGCCATGACCTCACCCACCGACTTCATTTGTGTCGTCAGCTTGGCGTCTGCCGTATTAAATTTCTCGAAGGCAAATCGAGGGATCTTGGTAACCACATAATCAATAGAGGGTTCGAAAGATGCCGGAGTAGCGCCACCGGTAATCTCATTCTGAAGTTCGTCGAGGGTATATCCCACCGCCAACTTGGCGGCAATTCTGGCGATAGGGAAACCGGTAGCCTTGGAAGCGAGAGCAGAGGAACGTGACACTCTAGGATTCATTTCGATGATCACTAATCGGCCGGTCTCTGGATGCACTGCAAACTGTACGTTTGAGCCACCTGTATCCACACCAATTTCCCGCAGTACCGCTAGCGAGGCATCGCGTAAAAGCTGATATTCCTTATCCGTCAACGTCTGCGCTGGCGCAACCGTAATAGAGTCCCCCGTATGCACGCCCATCGGGTCAAAATTTTCAATCGAACAGATGATGATGCAATTGTCCGCACAGTCGCGAACCACTTCCATTTCATACTCTTTCCAACCGACAAGAGACTCATCGATCAATAGTTCCGAGGTGGGAGAAAGATCTAATCCGCGACGGCAAATTTCTTCAAATTCTTCACGATTGTAAGCAATACCTCCACCGCTGCCGCCCATGGTAAAAGAGGGTCGTACGACTAAAGGGTAACCCAATATCGGAGGCACTTCTCTCGCCTCTTCAAGAGAGTTCACGATCCGGGAGTTAGGTGTTTCAAGCCCAATCCTTTGCATTGCCTGATCAAACAACTTCCGATCTTCAGCCATCTCAATGGCTTCTTCTTTGGCCCCGATTAGCTCAACCCCATACTTTTCCAAAACGCCGTTTCGAGCCAAATCTAAAGAGCAATTAAGTGCCGTTTGGCCACCCATAGTCGGCAGTAGCGCATCCGGTCGTTCTTTCTCGATAATGCGTTCAACCGTCTTCCATTCGACAGGCTCAATATAGGTTGCATCCGCCATGGATGGGTCGGTCATGATAGTTGCCGGATTCGAATTAACCAGAATTACCCGGAAACCCTCTTCACGCAGCGCCTTACATGCTTGAGCGCCTGAGTAATCAAACTCGCAGGCTTGGCCTATCACAATAGGTCCAGCACCAATAATCAGGATGGATTTAATGTCGGATCTTTTTGGCATTAGGAATTATTTCCGGAAGTGTTTGCGGAGGCTTCAGACATATTGCTAATAAAAAGATCAAACAAGGGCAGAACATCATGTGGCCCAGGACTGGCCTCTGGATGGCCCTGAAAACTGAATGCCGGTTTGTCTTTAATTTGTATTCCTTGAAGCGTGCCGTCGAATAAGGATCTGTGGGTAGGAAGAATAGTTTCTGGCATACCCTCCTCACTCACTGCAAATCCATGATTCTGGCTGGTGATCATTACCTTGCCGCTCGCCAATTCGATAACGGGATGGTTACCACCGTGATGCCCGAATTTCATTTTCTGTGTACTGCCTCCAGCAGCCAAACCCAGGAGTTGGTGTCCAAGACAGATGCCAAATATAGGTACCGATTTTTGCAGGAGCGTTCGAATTGCTTCGATAGCGTAGTCACACGGTTCTGGATCGCCAGGACCATTAGATAAAAATACACCATCGGGATTAAAAGACATTATCTCTTCAGCGCCGGTGGTTGCTGGCACTACCTGAACATCACAGCCACGGTCTGCCAATAATCGAAGGATGTTTTGCTTGACGCCAAAATCGAGCGCAACCACTTTGAACTTGCTTTGATCTGGCTTTGTAAACCCTTGGCCAAGCTGCCAGCTACCCTCGCTCCACTTATATCCCGATTGAGTGGTAACTAGAGATGCCAAATCCATGCCTTTTATACCAGCGAAATTTTGAGCAAGATTTACCGCCTCTTCCGCATTGATATCCCCGGCCATGATGCAACCGTTTTGAGCGCCTTTATCTCTAAGTATGCGAGTAAGCTTTCGAGTATCGACCTCAGAAATGCCCACAATATCTTCTTGTTTAAGGTACTCATCTAAAGGAATCTGATTCCGGAAGCTACTGGGAATCATCGAAAGATCTCTGATAACCATTCCCGATGCATGCACTTGCTGGGATTCACTATCTTCAGTGTTTATTCCGACATTGCCGATATGCGGATAGGTAAAGGTAATTATTTGGCGGCTATAGGAAGGATCTGTAAGGATTTCTTGATAACCCGTCATGGAGGTATTAAATACAACCTCTCCAACTCGAGAACCCAAAGCACCGACGCTGATGCCTTTAAATATCGTTCCGTCAGCGAGAGCCAGTATTGCGGGTGTGGAATTTGTTTCGATCACTCTCTCACCATAATATGCGATTAAAGGGTGCAGTTGAGCGTCTAATTGAGTCTAGGGGGCGAAATTTGAGCCGTAAAAAAGCGGAGAGAAACTTTACGTTTCGCCCCGCGTACGATAGATCTGCCAAGCTAGCTTCAAGCGTTTTTAGATAAATTAGTACGCTACTGCTAGACGAAAATTATACGGAAAATTGCCTTCCTCTGTCTATGTAAATCTCGCGGTAGAAGGAAATAAAAATACCTTCAGAAAATCTAGTTCAAGTGAATCATTGAGTGAGACATCCGCCAAGCCTAGATCGGCCCTGCAGCGCAGCAAATTGATTCTAAAAACGAGCGCGCTGATATACTGACGCATCGCGTGGGTGAATATTTGAATTGCTTGCGAATACAAAATTGCCGTTTTTCCAAATAAAATTAAAATGATCAATATCCTTGCTAGCCTTTGGCCCATTCTCGTCTTTTTTGCACTAGGCTACGGCGCAAAAAAAACCGGGCTAATCCCCTCCGAACTTCCTCATACAATAAACAAGGTGGCTATTCGAGCTATCTTTCCGGCCGTCATTCTTTTATCTGTTCCTCAGCTAGAAATTCGAGAGGGCTTCTATTTTGCAATTCTAGCACCATGGCTGTGCGTGGTTATTGCTGCAGTAACCGTGCTTTTATTGTCCCGAATCTTCAAATGGCCAAGAGAGGTTGAAGGAGCCCTGATGGTTTTGACCGCCCTCGGAAATACGGGGTTTCTTGGTGTGCCAATGATTAAATCTCTATTTGGGCTTGAGCATCTGGCGATAGCCGTCGTATTCGACCAGCTGGGTACCTTTATTGCCGTCAGTACTTACGGAACCATACTAGTCGCGCTGTACAGCGGCGAGCAGAATGTGAGCACAATTAAAATACTAAAAAAGGTTCTATTATTCCCACCTTTTATTAGTTTAATCGTCGCCCTATTCCTGTCGCCGACCACCTTGGCGCCTGTGCACCAATTGCTCGATATTATGGCCGCTGCATTGATTCCCATGACGATGCTTAGTATCGGCATGCAGTTTGTATTTCGAGTTGATCAAGAAGACCTTTTTCCTTTAGTAGCGGGATTATCCATAAAAATGCTGTTTCTACCTTTAATGATTGGCTTGTTAGGTTATGTGCTATCTGTGTCGCCAGCGGTTCTTCAAACAAGCATATTCCAGAGCGCCACTCCGCCTATGGTTACCGGCGCCGTAATTCTTACCGCCAGTCATATTGCACCCAAATTTACCGCCAGCGTGCTAGGATTTGGCACCTTATTGGCATTATTTTGGCTACCACTGGTCTACTTACTGTTGAATGCGTATTGAATGAACAGCTACAAATTATTTTCTACCACGCTATTGGCGGCTTTATGGATATTCCCCACTACTGCTCAATTGCAGACTTCTGATTCTAGTCTAGTGCTCTCTGTAGGCTCTTTTAACATTCACTACGTATCGCCCAGAAGACCAAAACTTCCTTGGGACGAACGCCGTGATGCAGTCGCGGAGGCAGTGAACGAGCTTGATGCCGATATTATTGGCTTTCAGGAAATGGAAACCTTTATCGGTCGTGGAGAACGATCTGAAAATATACAGCTGCAATGGGTACTGGAACATTCTCCTCAATACAGCGCAGCCGCTGTTGGAGATCCAGCGTTATATCCCTCGACCCAGCCCATCCTCTATCGCTCAGATCTATTCGAACCCCTAGATCAGGGTTTCTTTTTCTTTTCCGAAACACCAGATGAAATCTACTCGCGTCCTTGGGACCCTAGCTTCGATTCCTTTGCAAGCTGGGTGCTATTTCAGAATTTGGAAACTGAACAAAGCTTTAGGGTGGTAAACGTCCACTTTGATCACAGCAGCAAAGTAAACCGACATAACTCAGCGCAGTTGGTGGCAAACAGGATAGCTCCTTGGCTAAGTGCGCGGGAAGCGGTAATAGTATTGGGTGACTTCAATGCGCTGACTTGGTTTAAGCCCATAAGCATACTCAAATCTGTGGGCTTGGAGGTCGCGGATACTAACGGCAGCACATTTCATTTTAATCGGGGCCTAAATCTGTTCCCGGCCATTGATCACGTGCTGTATTCAGGGTTTGAAGAGAACGGAAAGACGCTTAGACTCAACAAGCAATATCAGGGAGTCTGGCCATCGGATCACTACCCTATTAGCGTTGTTCTAGAGCTTCAGGAGACAACTCAAGAGTTCGCTAATCTTAACCTTCAGGTCAGCGAGGCAAGTCCGAGCAATTGACGCGGTTCAGCAGGGCTAGCAACTGCAAGTGCTCTAATATAGTTCTGATTTAATTCTGACTTAGCTCAAATCTAGCTTTTTTAGACCTAGAACATCTCGCATATCGTACATACCTGCGGCGGGTTGACCGCTTATCCACAGAGCAGCACGAGCCGCGCCCCGCGCAAAAGACAATCTGCTTGATGCTTTATGGGTGATTTCAACTCGCTCACCTTCGGAAGCAAATAGCACGGTGTGATCACCAACAATATCTCCGCCTCGAATAGTAGAGAACCCGATAGTTCCCTCTTCACGAGCACCGGTAATACCCTCTCGCGCTAAAACAAAGATTTCCTTCGGGTCACGATCTAAGGATTCGGCGATGGCATTTCCCAAGGCCAAGGCAGTACCAGAGGGCGCATCAACTTTATGACGATGGTGGGCTTCAATTATTTCGATATCCGAGTCTTCAGCCAGCACCTGCGCAGCTTGCTGAGCCAACTGAAGGCAAAGCGTGACACCAGTGCTGTAATTTGCCGCAAAGCAAAGAGGTATTTTTTCGGAGTAAGCTTTGAGCTGATCAATCTGTTCGGAATTGAGGCCGGTCGTACCCACTACTGCTGGCAGCCCAAGTTCGGCACAAAGCGCTATATTGTTTAAAGTGTTTTCTGGAGTAGTGAAATCGATAAGCAGGTCAAACTGACCCGCATCTTTGGGCAAGGTTTCGCAAACAATGACTCCCGCAGAACCTATACCCGCCAATTCGCCGGCGTCGGTGCCAATAACCGAGCTGCCGGCGCGAGCTGTTGCCGCCACCAAAACTAGTGCGTCGTTTTGTTGGACGGCCTGAGTCAGAGCCCGTCCCATCCGTCCGGCAGCACCAGCAATTGCAATTCTCAACATGATAGCTCCGTTTTTAGATGTGGTTAGTGGCTAATAAAGGTTACTAGTCTGCCTCTAGCTGGACAGGTCGTCAAAAAACTTCTTAACGCCATTGAACCAAGTATGGCTTTGCGGGGCGTGTTTTGACTGCCCCAATGATTCACGCAGTTTTTCAAGCAGTTCTTTTTGTTCACTATTTAACTTCACCGGCGTTTCAATTACCACACGACATAGTAGATCTCCGGTAACAGAACCTCGTACCGGTTTGACACCCTTACCGCGCATTCTAAACAGCTTGCCTGTTTGGGTTTCAGCAGGAATCTTAAGCTTAACCTTACCCGTAAGCGTAGGTACTTCAATTTCAGACCCGAGGCTGGCATCTACTATTGATATAGGGATTTCGCAGTACAGATCGGCTGCACGCCTTTCAAATATCGGATGACTTTTTACCGACATTTGCACATACAAATCACCTGCAATTGTGCCCGCAGGCCCAGCTTCACCTTCGCCGGATAGCCTTATGCGATCACCCGTATCAACTCCGGCTGGAACTTTGACCGAGAGCGTTTTATTCTGGCGTACAACGCCCTGTCCGCGACAATTTGTGCAGGGTGAGTCAATAGTTTTGCCAATACCTCGACACGTAGGGCAGCCTTGCTGAACAGAGAAAAAGCCCTGCTGCATTCTTACCTGTCCATTGCCATTACAGGTCTTACAAGTACTGGAAGAAGTTCCCGGTTTCGCTCCGCTGCCGTCACAGGTATCGCAGGAAACATTAGTGGGTATTTTAATTTTTACGGTAGTTCCTTTGACCGCTTGCTCCAAGGTTATTTCTAGTGTGTATTGAAGATCGGAACCTCTACTTGGTCCGCGTGCTCCGGCACCACCGAATACATCGCCAAATACATCGCTAAAGATATCTCCAAACCCACCGGAGAAACCCTGGCCGCCGCCTGCTCCCTGAGGATCAACGCCAGCGTGCCCATATCTATCATAGGCTTCACGCTTCTGCTCATCAGCTAAGATTTCGTAGGCCTCTGAAGCGTCTTTGAATTTATCTTCAGCCTTAGGATCATCCGGATTTCTATCCGGATGATATTTCATTGCAATACGACGATAGGCCTTCTTAATTGCGGCTGCGTCAGCGCCTCGGTCGACACCAAGAGTTTCGTAATAGTCGCTTTTTGCCACTAGATTAATTCCTCAATTACCAAAACGAAATACGCGAAACCCTAAGGCTTCGCGCATTTCAAAGACCTATAACTTGTTAGTTATTTGTCGTCGTTTACTTCTTCAAATTCAGCATCAACAACGTCTTCTGCAGGCGCTTCATCTGGACCTGGAGCACCCGTTCCAGCTTCCTGATCTGCATATAGCTTCTGAGCCAAGTTGCCAGACAGGGTAGTTAGCTTTTCGGCAGCCGCATCGATAGCATCTTTATCGTCAGCCTTGCAGGCTTCTTCCACCTCTTCGATAGCCGCTTCAATATCAGCTTTTTCCTGCTCGTCGACTTTGTCTTCGGCTTCGACTAAAGTTTTACGCGTCGCGTGCGCTAGCCCTTCGGCTGCATTACGCGCTAGAACCAGCTCTTCGAACTTGGCATCTTCATCAGCGTGGCTTTCTGCTTCACTGATCATTGCATCAACCTCGTCATCAGATAGGCCGCTTGAAGCTTTGACAACGATAGACTGCTCTTTGCCCGTAGCCTGATCTTTCGCTGATACATTCAAAATCCCGTTGGCATCAATATCAAAGGTAACTTCGATTTGTGGCATACCCCTAGGCGATGGCGGAATATCCGCAAGGTCAAAACGACCCAATGATTTATTCGCCGCTGCTTGCTTACGTTCACCCTGAACCACGTGAATAGTTACCGCCGTTTGATTATCTTCAGCGGTAGAGAAGGTTTGCGACTTCTTAGTCGGGATAGTCGTATTTTTCTCAATCAACGCAGTAGCAATGCCACCCATAGTCTCGATACCTAAGCTCAGTGGCGTTACATCCAACAAAAGTACATCAGTAACGTCGCCAGCTAGAACAGCACCTTGAAGCGCAGCACCCATAGCAACCGCTTCATCAGGATTCACATCCTTACGGGGTTCTTTGCCAAAGAATTCAGTAACCTGCTGCTGAACCAATGGCATACGGATTTGACCACCTACTAAAATAATCTCGTCGATATCAGACCCGGATAGACCAGCGTCAGACAATGCAATTTTGCAAGGCTCTAGCGAGCGCGCAACCAGATCTTCAACCAATGACTCAAGCTTAGCCCGAGTTAGTTTGACTACCAAATGCTTAGGACCACTGGCATCAGCAGTAATGTATGGCAAATTCACTTCTGTTTGCTGACTTGAAGAAAGCTCAATTTTCGCTTTCTCTGCAGCTTCTTTGAGGCGCTGCATAGCGAGGGGGTCACCCTTGAGATCCATACCACTGTCCTTCTTAAAGGACTCAGCAAGATAATCAATAACCCGCATATCGAAATCTTCGCCACCCAAGAAAGTGTCTCCATTGGTAGCTAGAACTTCGAATTGTTTTTCGCCATCAACATCAGCGATTTCAATAATAGAAACATCAAAGGTGCCGCCGCCTAAATCGTAAACCGCAACAACGCTATCAGCGCCGTCCTTCTTATCCAGGCCATAGGCCAATGCGGCCGCTGTAGGCTCATTGATAATGCGCTTGACATCCAACCCAGCAATCTTGCCTGCGTCTTTTGTAGCCTGGCGTTGTGAATCGTTAAAATATGCAGGAACCGTAATTACCGCTTCAGTAACTGTTTCGCCTAAGTAATCTTCGGCGGTTTTTTTCATTTTTTTCAAAACTTCAGCAGAAATCTGCGGTGGCGCTTTTTTGTCGCCCCTGGCTTCAACCCAAGCATCTCCGTTATCTGCTTTAACAATCTTGTAAGGCACCATCGCGATATCTTTTTGCACAACCGCATCATCAAAACGACGACCAATTAAGCGCTTAACCGCATGCAGCGTATTTTCCGGATTAGTTACCGCTTGTCTTTTTGCCGCTTGTCCGACTAGAACTTCGCCGTCTTCTGTGAATGCAACGATTGAAGGCGTAGTACGATCGCCTTCTGAATTTTCGATGACTCGAACTTTTTCTCCATCACGAAAAGCAACGCAAGAGTTAGTTGTTCCGAGATCAATACCAATAATTTTACCCATGATGTACTCCAAAATCTTTACTTAGTCATGGCAAGACTTTGCTTGCCGAATTGTTTTCTATATGTGGTTTAGATTTTCGATTTCAAGCACTTAGTGTTGAATCTTCTAATCTAATTAACTCGATTTACTCACTACAACCATTGCGGGCCGTATCAATCTTCCATTCAATTCGTATCCCTTTTGAAATACTTCGATCACTGAATTAGGCTCGACTTCGGAGTTCTCTACCACTGCCATAGCCTGATGCTGCTCGGGATTAAATGTTTCCCCTTCAGGATCAATAGCGATAACGCGGCTTTTCTCCAGCGCAGCCAATAGCGCCTTCAAGGTAAGCTCGACGCCTTCAACAAATGCCGCTGATCCTGCTTCATCTGGATCGGCACTTGACAGCGCGCGCTCCAAATTATCTACCACTGGCAGCAGCTCCTTAGCAAAGCTCTCTAATGCGTATTTACGAGCCTTATCAACATCCAAACTGGCTCGACGCAACGAATTTTGCTCTTCAGCTCTAGCCCGCAATAGGTCTTCCTGAGCTTGCTGGACTTGTATCTGCAAGGCCTCAACTTGTTGCTCGAGTGTTAGCTCGACTTCAACCTCAGGTTCAGCAGTTTCTGCCACTACATGCTCTAAGTTGGATTCTTCAATTTTTTCATTTTCCGACTTATTGTCAGACTCATTTTTTCCGGACAAGGGTGCCTCCCGCCTAATTTGTTCAACTGCGGTCATATATGGGGTTAAGCCGGAAGGGTTCAAGCTCGAAATGCAGAGAATTCTCACATTATCTTTTTCAAGAGCTTTAGACTGATTACAATCAACGAACTAATAATTGAAAATCGACATATGCTCACTAATCTCAGCGTCCGAAATTTCACACTAGTAAATCAGCTAGACCTATCGTTAGAGGCCGGTATGACCGCTATTACAGGCGAAACCGGCGCAGGCAAGTCGATACTTTTGGATGCACTTTCTCTTACTTTGGGCGATCGAGCGGACTACAGTAGGATTAGAAAAGGTGCGGACCGAGCTGAGGTTTCAGCGAAGTTTGAAATCGATGGCTCCCAGGAAGCAACAAACTGGCTGGCCGATCAAGAGCTTGATGCAGACGGAGATTGCCTTTTGCGGCGATCAATAAGCAGCAACGGCAAATCTTCTGCTTGGATCAATGGGCAAATGGTAACTCTCAGCCAGTTGAGAGAGTTGGCAGAAATGTTGATTAGCATTCACAGTCAGCACGAGCACCAAGCACTCGCTAAAGCAACGCATCATCGTCAGTTGCTCGATAGTTTTGCCAATCACTCAAAGCTTCTTAAGAAGGTAAGTGATACCCACGAGCAATGGTCTTCCGCATCAAAGCAGGTTGAACTGCTGAAAGCTAAGTTTTCCGAGGGACAGGAACGACTGGAATTACTAAGCTTTCAGGTTGAAGAAATGAGAAGCCTAAATGTCGTTGAAAACGAATTCTCCGATCTTGAGGTGGAGCAAAAGCAACTGGCTAATGCAGAATCAATACTCACTACCCTTGCCTCGATTGTTGAAGTGCTCGAAGAAAATGAAAACCTAAACCTCCAGCAAGGCCTTCAACAAGCGTTGGCCTTGCTAGAGAAGCTGCCGGTTAAAACCCAAATATTAGCCGAGGCGGAAACGCTTTTACGCTCATCTGCTATTCAGATTGAAGAAGCTACTGCGTCAATTAAACGAGACGCCGAAAATACCGAGCTGGACCCTCAGCGGCTTGAATTAGTTGAAGAACGCCTGAGCCAAATATTCCATACCTCACGGAAATACCGGGTCAAACCAGATGCTCTCTCTGAATTTTGTAAAGATATCGAAGCCGAGCTTGCTAGCCTTAGTGATCCTGAAGCCTCTTTGGAACAAGCAACTGCTTTAGAAAAAGAACGTTTAGATTCATTCTTAGCCAGCGCAAAAGCCTTGAGTAAAAGCCGAAATAAAGCCGCAGAAACGCTCGTCTCTGAGGTAAATGGCCATTTTGACCCGCTGTCTATGACCGGTGCAGAAATTCGATTCGAAATACAATTCAAGCCAGATCAGATAAGAAGTAAATGGGGGACTGATGAAATAAGGCTGCTGGTTCGAACCAACCCGGGGCAGGACCATGGCTCCATTTCCAAAATCGCTTCCGGCGGTGAGCTTTCCCGAATTAGTTTGGCTATTCAGGTAGTTACTGCGCGCAGCGGACAAACACCTACGCTGATCTTTGACGAAGTCGATGTCGGTATTGGTGGTGCAACCGCCGACACGGTCGGAAGCCTGCTTCAAAATTTGGGCCAGCGCGCACAAATAATATGTATTACTCATTTAGCTCAGGTAGCGAGTAAAGCGGAACAACAGCTGCTAGTAAGCAAAAAAACCTCGGCAGATTCTGCTGAAAGCCAGATTTGGGCCTTGAACAATGCGGAGCGCATCGAAGAAATAGCACGCATGTTAGGCGGCGCCAATGTTTCAGATCGATCTCGAGAGAATGCGAGAGAGATGCTTCAGCTTCTAGACTCTGATGCCCCTAGTTCAGCTTAAATCTGTGTAAACATTGATTAACTGCTTTGAATTGCCAATTGGGTTAGATCAATATAAAGCTATTACTATTCATTGAAATCACAGATAAATAAATCAAGGGGAATAAAGAATGAACAAATTTTTTAAGGTACTGCTTACGAGCATGATGGCACTAACGCTAGCTGGTGGTTTAGTTGCTCAGGACACACCATCTGCTGAAGAGAAAGAATATGTCTACAGAGATAGTCTGTTTAATGTAATCGCGTTTAAAGCAGGCCAATTACCAGCTGCCAAAGCGCAGGGTGACCAAGCGGGATTCCAAGAAATCGCTGGCGAAATCGCCTACCTTGCAGGAATGATTACCGACGGTTTCCAGATTGAAAATAATATTCCTGAAAATTCACTAGCTTTGCCGGCTATCTGGGAAGACTTCGATGACTTCACCGAGAAAGCCCACAACCTGCAAAATGCCGCTCAGGCTCTAGCAGATTCTGGAAACATGGATGACTATGATCCACGTGGATTTGGTGGCGAGAGTTGTGGTGGTTGTCACCGGGACCACAAAGCACGCGCTAACTGATACCGCGTTATTTGATTATATAAAAAGGGGGCATATGCCCCTTTTTTATTGCCTAAATTATATTGCCCATAAGTTCCCGGCTATAAATAGTTCACTATTGCATAGACCGCTGCAGAAACAATAACCGCTAGCACTATCGCCGTTTTGAGACGGGACCCGGGAATCGGTTCATACCTATCCTGATCATCCGGCTTCTTACCGGTAATCATCGCAAGAGTTAGCTTTTCTTTCTTAAACAGACGATAAAAAACGATCACCAAGATATGTAATATTGCCAATCCAAAAATCACCTTTGCATTGATTCCATGAAACTCGGTTATTCGACCAGCAGTACTGCCCGAGACATAGTCGTTCAGAGGGGCAAAGTAGTAGTACTCATCATCGGCAAACATGCCTGTGCCTGTCTGAATAAGTATAACCAATAATAGCGCCAGCACTGACAATCCGCCCATAGGATTATGCCCTGCATACTTACCATCGCCTCTCTTAAAAAATGTTTTTAGGTAGGCAATATACTCTGAAGGTTTGTAGATAAAACTTCCAAATTTAGCGTATCGAGAACCGATAAACCCCCAGATAATACGAAACAGAATTAATGCCAAAGCGGTATAGCCAGAGAGAAAATGATGATCAAGATTACTCTGCTCCATTGAATACCAGGAGTAACAAAGGGAAATCACTATTGCCCAGTGAAAAAGGCGTGTTGGGATATCCCAGATGAGTTTCTTATTATTTGACATGAATATACCTGTGGCTGTTTGCAGAAATTATAAAGACCGTGGCAAATGATTACAGGTTAGTATTCTAATAGAATACTAACCTGTAATAGTTCACAACTTATCTCAGTCCTTAACCAGAAGGTTTTTCGATTACAAAAAAATGAATATCAAGAAAACATTAACCGCTCTGTTATTAATCGGTTTCGCATCAAACCCCGCTTTGGCAAAGTTCCAATCAGTAAGCGCCGAAATTTCGGCTTTTACTAATACCAATATTGGTTTGGCAAGAACTGATCATATGAATGACTGCGGGGTGCAACTAAAGATCGGGGGGCAATCCTATTTTGAACAATCTACCGGCAGCGGTATATTTCTAAGTTCCGATATTGCGGTTACCCGCTATGACGTTTATGGCAAGTTAGATCGCACAGAGCTATCGGCACAGGTCGGCTATGTTAAAAAACTCGGAATAGGCTTTAATCAGCCGCGCATAACAACATTGTTAGGATTACAGTACCGAGATTCCAAGTCAGATATTCGCGCCGGCTGGAGTATTTCTCCAAGCATCCAATACGCCAAAAATATTTCTAATCGAACCTCAATGAGCGCGAGCCTTCAGTACTATCAATTTGATAGCGGATAGTCGAATAGTCGAATAGTCGAATAGCGTTGGTTCCCGGATCTACAGGCTGGCTGGCTGGCTGGCTAGTAACGATAATCCAGCTTCCATTCAAAATACTCAGCTGCACTTAGCGGGAGAATGGGCATGGACACCCAATACCTACCTCGCATTCGATGCCTCTTATATATCCGGAGAATTTAGCTCTATGGCCCTTCCTACTTCAGGGCTCTCAAACTACGCAAGCGCGGTAAGTCAGGACGACGTTTGTAGTGGAATTTATTATTTATACCGCTATACAGGCCAAGGTAAGCTGGCTGGAGCAGAGCTAATACATACCCTTTCAAACGACCAAGGCAAAGGTTATGGTCAGAACATTATTAACTTATCTTATGCGAAGCGCATTTTGATGCACCATTTGATCCGACACAGAGGAAATTCAACGACCCTGGTTATAGCTTTGTTATTACTGTCGTTTGACAGTTAGTGCTCAAGTTTCGATTCAGGTTAGGGATCAAACGGACTCGCCACTAGCGGATGTCACACTAGTTCTTACTCCTCTCTTTGAATTTGAGGCGCAAGAGCCTATCGACACAGCTGTTGACCAGATTAACGAAGCCTTTGCGCCGAGAGTAAATGTTGTTCAGGCCGGGGCAGCAATCTCTTTCCCTAACCAAGATCAGGTTCGGCACCATGTCTACTCTTTCTCAGCGACAAAGCAATTTGATATCCCGCTTTATTCAGGAACACCTTCTGAGCCGATCCATTTCGACCAACCCGGACTAGTGGTATTAGGCTGTAATATCCATGACCAAATGCGCGGTTATATTTTGGTTACTGACAGCCCTTTTTTCGGAGTATCAGACGATAACGGTAATCTCGAAGTTCGGCTTGGACAACCTGGAAACTACCTACTTAGTCTTTGGCATCCGGAGCAAGAAGAGCAATTAGAAACCATTGAAATAGAGATCGGCCCTGATCTTGAATACAATTCAACGGTGCAAGTAAATACAGCCAAACTGTTTCTACCTCGGCGCGGATCTTCGAGTGGCGGCTACTTTTAGTAGCCGCCACCAGATATGAACTTTCGAAGCTTTAGTGCCCGCATAGCTCTCCTAGTTTCCGGCTTACTAACCGTCACGCTAATTTGTACCTTTTTTCTAGTAAACCGAGAAAATACAAATAACGCATTTCTAAGCGTTGCAGCAGACCAAGCTACTACGGAAGAAACCTTCACCTCTTTACTCGAAAGCCGCACCACCGGTTTGTTTGACGTTGTGCGCCCGGCAACTCGCGACCATGCGTTCCGAACCACGTTTATAGACGGCCATGTGCCCACGCTTGAATCGGCCATGCGTAACCTGCTTAGCCGAATTCGCTATGTCCCTGCTGATGTAATATTGCTAAAGGATCTGAATCTGGAATCGATAGCCGAAACCACACCTGATTTCATTCAACCTGAGCAACTTCCAGTCGAGTGGCTAACAGACAAGGCATTTGAATCAGACGAATACGAATCTTCGGGCATTATCTCGACGGTTGAAGCGCCCTATCAGTTAATCACCAGCCCACTCCTAATACCGGATCCACAAGGCTGGATATTGGTTGGTTTTCCCATCGATGATCAATTTGTTCAGTCGACCAAAGAAATCACCCAAACTGATGTATCCATCGCTATTTATGATGGTAGCTGGCGTATCAGTTCGACCACGCTCAATCCGAACCAACAATCTAGCTTTGTCGACCAATTACCTACTATGCTGGAAGACGATAGGCTTTCCATTCAATCGGACCTTGACGGAGTGCCCTATCTGAGCCGGTTAAGGCGCCTAGACTCCAGTTCCGACACTCAGGTATATGTTGGGATGCACGGTAATCTGAATCAAGCACTCGCGCCCTATCAGCGCCTAAATCGATCTCTCTACCTAATATTTGGTGGCGGACTCCTACTTTCAGCCCTCGGTGCACTAACTCTGGCTAGATCCGTAAGCGCGCCGGTCAAAGCGCTAACCCGGGGAGTTCAGTCTATCCGCAGCGGAGACCTGTCACTGCGTGTAAAAGCCACGTCTTCGGACGAACTCGGCCAGCTCGGAGGAGCCTTCAACGAAATGGCAGAAGGATTAGAGGAAAAAGAAATTACCGTTTTGTTCTGCGATGTCCGCAACTTCACTCAATTGTGCGAATCCCATGCACCACAGGTGGTGCTAGCTAAGCTAAATAGGTTTTTCTCCAGGGCGTCGAATGTTATCGAAGATCAAAACGGAGTCATCGATAAGTATATGGGCGACGCCGTTATGGCTCTGTTTGGTGCACCGGTAAAACATGGGAATGAGGAAAATAGAGCCGTTGCTGCCGCACTGGCACTAAGAGCTGATATCAAAAATACCGACAGAGTAAATGGAGTGATCGAAGAGCCCCTAGAGTTTGGCATTGGCATAGCTTCCGGAACCGCGGTTGTGGGCAATATGGGATCCGAAAACCGGCTGAACTATTCTGTTATTGGAGACAGTGTTAATACCTGTGCGCGACTCGAAAGCTTGACCAAATATTACCAACTGCCAGTACTGGTGAACGAGGCGGTTGTCCTAAAGGCTGATCAGTTCACATTTAGGTGGGTAGATCGGATTCGAGCCAAGGGCAAAAGCCAGGTTATTGATATCTTTCAACCATTGGAAGCAGGCGATCAAGGCGCATCTGATACTTTGCTAGCTATGCATTTGGAGGCTGTTCAAACTTATCTAAACGCTGATTGGCATGTGGCCGAAGGACTAATCAATCGACTTATTAGTGAGCTAGGGGCGTTACATATCTATCAACTTTACCTTGAGAGGATTCACCACTGCCGAGACCAAAACTTGGATTCTTGGGACGGTGTGTACACCCATACGAAGAAATAGTTTAGTTACTAACCCTGAGGTTTGATATATAAGGTTATGCCGCTAAGAGATACGATTTGTGCTTCTGCACCCTCTTCAATTGCGTCTTCAACCCCCTCAGCTAGTTCAGAACGCCAATCGGTCCCAGACCAATGAACTTGCCCTGCGGTACCCGAAGTAACCTCTTTTAGTACGGTTACACGCTGACCAACCGCATCGTTGCCAGCAACTCCCTCTGTGCTTTGTTGCCATTTACGCAAAGGCTTAAGTAGCGCCAGGCAAATTAACGCAGAGGCGACAGCAAACACTGCGGTGGTGCCAGCCCAATCCAGCGAAGGAAATAGGTAAGCCGCTATCGCCGCTACCAGCGCACCCAAACCAAAAAATGCCACCCAGAAAACCGAAAACTGAAGAACCAAAAGCTCTATCGCAAAAAGTAGAACGGCCAAGGCAAAAAACAAAGCGAAGGGCGTAACCATAGCCTATTGAACCTCAATAGTTTCGGCTTGATCTACCTGACCTTTTAGCTTTTCAAAAGCCGTAAAGGCTTTAGAAACCATGCCAGCGATATCGCCGCTATCAGAAGGAATAAGTGCAACCGTGCCTTCTCGAGCTAGCTTTTCAAAGGCAGTTATATACTGCTCTGCAAGCTGCTGAGCAACGGCTGCGGTGCCGCCCTCTCCTTGAATGGCAGCAGCAATTGCCGCAATAGCTTCGGCCCGTGCCTTAGCTTCGATAATTAAGGATTCAGCCGTACCCTGAGCGCGCAGAATTTGTGCCTGTTTGTCGCCATCAGCTTCATTAATTTGCGCTGTGCGATATCCCTCGGAAGTGGTTACCGCAACACGGCGCTCCCGTTCAGCGCCCATCTGCTTTTCCATCTCTTCGAGAATGCTGCGCGGTGGAGAAATATCTTTAACCTCATAGCGAAGTACCTTGGTGCCCCAAACTCCAGAAGCTTCATCAATCTCCTGCGTAACCATGGCATTAATATTGTCACGAGACTCAAAGGTATCATCTAGACTGAGCTTACCGATCTCTGCTCTCATGGTGGTTTGCGCCAACTGGACAATGGCGAACCTCAGATTTTCAACACCGTAGGACGCGCCTTTTGGATCCATAATTCGCAGATAGAGCACACCATCAATTCCCAAGGCTACATTGTCGCGGGTAATCGCCTGCTGAGAAGGCACATCGATGGCAAATTCTTTAAGTGAGTGCCGATAGGATACTTTGTCGATAAAGGGCACCAGCATGTGGAAGCCAGCTTCCAGCGTGGCGTGGTACTTACCCAAACGTTCAACGATTAGCGCGCTGTTCTGCGGAACGATACGAACAATGGATTTGAGTAAAATAGCCAAAAAGACCAGAGCGGCAATTAAGGGAAATAGTGTTTCCATGGAAGGGTCCTTTATCAAAAATAAATGGGGTATGAGTGTACTGAATTCAGACAACCTTACTAGAGAATAATTTCACAGTTATCGCAAAGTTCATCTAACCTTTAGAAATTCTCGAGAAAAGCCAGCGAAAAAGCGGGCAGAAAAAAGGCGACCCATGGGCCGCCGCTTTTATATCTAAATACCGATTAGTTTTTATCTTTATCAACCAACTGATTTTTAGTGATCCAAGGCATCATAGACCGCAGCTCTGCACCCACAGTTTCAATTTGGTGTGCCGCATTGTTGCGACGATTGGCAGTCATAGATGCGTAGTTAGCCTGTCCTTCCAGAACAAATTTCTTGGCGTATTCGCCATTCTGAATATTCTCCAAGGCTTCCCACATGGCTGCGCGAGATTCTTCGTTAATAATCTTAGGGCCTGTAACGTACTCGCCGTACTCAGCGTTGTTGGAGATTGAGTAGTTCATGTTGGCAATACCGCCCTGATACATCAGATCAACAATCAGCTTCAATTCATGCAGGCATTCAAAGTAAGCCATTTCGGGCGCATAGCCAGCTTCTACCAAAGTTTCAAAGCCCATTTTCACTAACTCAACGGCACCGCCACAAAGAACAGCTTGCTCACCAAATAGATCGGTTTCAGTTTCGTCTTTGAAGGTAGTTTCAATAATGCCGGTACGGCCACCGCCTACGCCTGAAGCATAGGAAAGAGCCAAGGCTTTGGCGTTGCCTGTGGCGTCCTGATGGATCGCGATCAAATCGGGAATACCACCGCCATTGGCGAACTCGCTACGAACGGTATGACCAGGTGCTTTAGGGGCAATCATGATTACGTCCAAGTCAGCGCGAGGCACTACTTGGTTGTAGTGAATTGCGAATCCATGAGCAAAAGCCAGAGCAGCACCCTGTTTGATATTAGGTTCAATCTCATCTTTGTATAGCACTGACTGAAATTCGTCTGGCGTCAGAATCATAACCAGATCGGCGTCTGCAACCGCTTCAGGTACTTCGGCAGTTTTCAAACCTTCGTTCTCTGCCTTAGCTCGCGAAGAGGAGTCAGCACGAAGGCCAACCGTAATATCTGCAACACCAGAATCCCGCAGGTTTAATGCGTGCGCATGCCCCTGTGAACCATAACCAATAATTGCTACCTTTTTACCTTGAATAATGGATAGGTCAGCGTCTTTGTCGTAATAAACCTGCATTTCAAATTTCCTGTAGTGTTGTGCGTAATTCGGATTAAAGTGATAGTGACTTTTCAGATTTCGCGATGCCGCATACGCCGGTTCGCACAACCTCAAGCACTGAAATATCTCCTAAAGCTTCAATAAAACCATCCAGCTTAGTGGAATCGCCATCTAGCATTAGTGTGTAATAAGTTGGACCAACATCAACGATTTGACCACGAAAAATATCGCTGCATCGCTTAACTTCGGTCCGCTGTTCGCCTTTGGCTTTAACCTTAATAAGCATCATTTCACGCTCAATATGACGCCCTTCAGTTATATCCAATACCTTTACCACATCAATCAGCTTATTAAGCTGTTTGGTGATTTGTTCAGCGACCAAATCATCACAGTGCGTCATCAGAGTTACCCGAGACAAGCTGAGATCATGAGTGGGCGCCACATTCAAGGAATCGATATTGTACCCGCGTTGCGAGAACAAACCGACTACTCGTGAAAGTGCTCCGGGCTCGTTTTCCATCAAAATGGAGATTATGCGCTTTTTCATCAAGTTCTCTCCGTCTTGGAAACCCACATATCACGCATACTCCCTTCCGGAACAAGCATTGGATATACATGTTCAGTTGGGTCTACGTATATGTCCATAAATACCAAACGATCTTTCATGGCAAACGCCTCTTCCATCTTTTCTTCAAGATCTTCGTACCGGGTAACCTTGATACCCACATGACCGTAGGCCTCTGCCAATTTAACAAAATCAGGCAAAGACTCCTCATACAGGCTTTGTGAATAGCGCCCCTCATAGTTCATGTCTTGCCACTGCTTAACCATGCCAAGCGCTTGGTTATTCAGATTGATGATTTTTACCGGCAGATGATACTGACTGCAGGTAGATAGCTCCTGAATACACATCTGGATACTGCCCTCACCTGTTACACAAGCTACCGGGGTATCGCGATCAGCAAATACTGCGCCCATCGCCGAGGGCAAGCCAAAACCCATAGTCCCCAAACCACCCGAATTAATCCACTGACGCGGCCAATCAAAATGATAATACTGAGCGGCAAACATCTGGTGCTGCCCCACGTCAGAAGTAATTACGGCCTCACCGTGCGTGACCTTATAAAGCGTCTTAATAACATCTTGAGGTTTGATCAATTCGCCCTTACTTGGCGCATGATTAGGCCGCTTAAATATTCCATGCTGCTGTCGCCACTGGTTGCACTGGTCCCACCAAGTTTTTAGTGCATCAGGGTCCGCACGTTTTTCGTTTTGCTCCAAATATTCGAGCATACCGTTAACCACCTCGTCCAGCGGGCCAACAATGGGTATATCAATCTGAACCGTTTTGGAGATGGTTGTGGGATCGATATCCACATGAATGATGGTCGCATCAGGGCAATACTTCTTGGTGTCGTTTGTTGTGCGATCATCTAAACGAGCCCCCAAAACCAAAATAAGGTCCGCATGATGCATGGCCATATTTGATTCATAAGTTCCGTGCATGCCTAACATACCAAGATTTTTCTCAGCAGTACCGGGATAAGCCCCAAGACCCATTAGCGTATTGGTTACCGGGTAGCCCAATTCGTCCACCAGCTTGCGAATAACTTCAGAAGCGTTACCCAAAATTGCGCCGCCGCCAATATAGATAACGGGTCTTTTGGCAGCCAAAAGTTGCTTCATAGCTTTGCGGATTTGTCCGGCATGGCCCTTTTTAACCGGCTGATAGGACCGTATATCAATGGTTTCCGGATAGCTATAGGCAAACTTTTCATGGGGGCTGGTTATATCTTTTGGTATATCAACAACCACAGGACCAGGTCGCCCGCTACGAGCAATGTAGTAGGCCTTCTTAATTATCATTGGAATATCTTCGGCGCACTGAACCAGGAAGCTATGCTTAACCACTGGACGCGAAACACCAACCATATCGGTTTCTTGGAATGCATCTTCGCCAATTTTGGAAGATGGTACCTGTCCAGAGATAACCACCATAGGAATTGAATCCATATAAGCGGTCGCTATACCTGTTATCGCATTGGTTGCACCAGGGCCGGAGGTGACAATAACCGTACCAACTTTGCCACTCGTTCGGGCATAGCCGTCCGCCGCATGAGTAGCAGCCTGCTCATGGCGAACCAATATATGTTCAATGTCTTTTTGACGGAATATGGCGTCATAGATATGTAAAGCTGCCCCACCGGGGTAACCAAATACAAGTTCGACACCTTCGTCTTTTAAAGCCCGGATTAGCGCATCGCCACCGGATAGCATTTCTGTCATTTTCTGTCTCCCAGAGCAGAAGAATTTGGCCGCTATTAATTAAAATAGGGCTGATCTGTACTGGAAATTGAAATTACGCCGGAATCGCAGGACTCTTTGATATAAAGATATCTGCGAGCAGAATTCGGCCGATAAGCTCGATTTGCAGTTGGTAATTAGGCTGTTTACCTTTTTACCCGGATCAGCCGCGATAACGACATACCTTTGTTTGCAGGCACAATTTTGAACTATGTCACAGCTTTGTCAACTACAAATAGGCCTAATGGACTACACAGTTAACTGCGCGGACAGAAGATAAACCCATGTCTAATAATATTTTTTTACTTGTATACCTACTAATTCTGAATCCAGTTTCTGGCTTCGCTCAAGACTACTACCGCTGGACAGACGCAGAAGGGGTATCTCACTATAGCCAACAGCCGCCTGCTGAAAACCCACAAGCTGAGCAGCAGACCCTAGAAATAACGCCTTTGACCCTGGCAATACAAGCAAGCCCGAATTCAATTGCGGAATCCGTCGAACCTGAAACTGAGACCTCGGATTACACTGGCACAAGTGCCTTTGGCAAAGACCCCGAACTTTGTGCTCAAGTATTGCAAAGCTTGCAAACCATGAATAATTTCGAAAATATAGTAATGACAGACCCTGCAACGAGTCATGGTATCTACTTATCAGAGTCAGAACGCGAAGCAGAAAAAATTCTGCTTAGAAAGCATGCGGGGCTATTACTGCTAACTATCTAAATAGATTAATAAGTCTCTGCCACCAACTGAATTGCACTTCGATAGCTGCCGGATCCGCTTCTAGATCCAAGAAACCCTCAGGAATATCTGTTATGGGTGATATCTCATTCGCACTAGTTGCTTGAACGAACTCGCCTTGATTTAGCTCGGCTTCGCCAGCGGCATTTGTTAGAGCAACTACACCATCGGTAACCGCCAAAGACGTTCCAAGCAAACTTCCACAATTAAGCTCGCAGTGACGAAGGGTATATTCCGTTCCACGCAGGCCAATTACTGACAATGGAGTAGTGATGCTGTGTTGATCGCGATCGTCGCTGCCTACAAGGCCACTAATTCCGCTTACCGCCCCGAGTAACACCCGTAAACTTGCTCTAAACCCAGATTCAGGACGTGCATCAGGATAGGAAAAGTCCTCAATAAAGAAGCGACTTTCCGAGCCTATAGAAAACACAGACTGGTCAATAAATTGCACCCGCACAACTGAAGCTGCTTGAGTTACCAAGGTGTCACCGACAAATAGCGAATTCGCCACTGAAGGATCTCGGGTGACTCCTTCGCGCTCAACGACATAGCTACCCTTAGTGATCACCACTCTAGCCACTGGATCAACCGTACTCAAAATTTCAATCTCAACTTCTGGAAATTGAATAGGGCAACTCCTTGGAAAGGGATTTATGGGTAAAACTAGCTCATCACCAGGCGACAACAAATCAGGGTTAGGGAAAAAGAATACATGGGGATTAAGCTGAATGGTCTCTTCAATGATTTGCTCGAGCAAAGCGTAGGATTCCGGAAACCCCTGAGCCACAAGAATCTGCAAAAGCGTTTCGTCTTTCTGAACCAGATAGGTGGTGCTTTGCGCCGCAGTAATGCACGCAAATACAGACAAGACGAGTAGTACGATTAAGCGCTTCAAGATTAATTCCTATTTCAGCGCAGAATCATAAGAAATCTTGCGAGAACAAAATAGAGAAGACGGTCGATATAGCTGAGGAAAAAGCAAAATAATGCTTTGGACCGGCAAAAAATGAGAACTCTGTGGTTTTTTGCCGGTCCAAAGCAAGACAAGTGATCTAGCTGAAACTTACCTGGTCGTCTTTGAGCGCCGTTTTCACAACATCTCCGGGCGCATATTTTCCAGCCAAGACTTCTTGGGCGAGAGGGTTCTCTATGATCTTCTGTAGCGCCCGTTTAAGCGGACGAGCCCCGTAGACGGGGTCATAACCAGTCTCAGAAATAAGGTCCATCACCTCTTCCGAAATTTCTAAAGTTAGCTCTTGATCCAATAGCCGCTTGCGAAGCTGATCCAATTGCAGATCTGCAATTCTTCGAATCTGCTCGCGCCCAAGAGGGTGAAAAACGACCACTTCATCTACCCGGTTAATAAACTCCGGTCGAAAATGGCCAGACACTACCTCCATGACCTGAGCCTTCATAGCCTCGTAATTTTGCTCTCCTTCCAAGCCTTGAATAAGGTCTGACCCGAGGTTGGAAGTCATCACAATCACCGTGTTGCGAAAATCTACCGTTCTACCCTGTCCATCCGTCAAGCGGCCATCATCAAGTACCTGCAACAAAATATTGAACACATCAGGATGGGCCTTCTCCACCTCATCCAAGAGCAAAACCGAATATGGCCTGCGCCGCACTGCCTCGGTGAGATAACCACCCTGTTCGTATCCGACATAGCCAGGGGGCGCGCCAATCAGCCTCGCAACAGAGTGCTTCTCCATAAACTCAGACATATCGATGCGGACCATCGCATCGGAGCTATCAAACATAAAAGTGGCCAGACTTTTACACAACTCGGTTTTACCAACACCCGTAGGCCCCAAAAACATAAAAGAACCATTGGGTCTATTTGGATCCGACAGCCCTGCTCTGCTGCGCCGAACCGCATTCGATACCGCCACAACCGCTTCGGATTGCCCAATAACACTGTGATGCAGAGACTCCTCCATGCGCAGTAATTTATCGCGCTCGCCTTCAAGCATTTTGGAAACAGGAATGCCGGTCCATTTGGAAACCACTTCTGCAATTTCCTCTTCGGTCACCTTATTCCGCAGCAAGGTATGCTCTAGCGAATCAGTATTGGAAGCAGCTTCTAATTTGTGCTCCAAATCTGGAATTTTGCCGTATTGCAGTTCAGCCATAAGATTTAGATCACCCGCACGATGCGCAGCGTCCATCTTCTGTCGCGCTTGCTCTAGTTCGGCCTTGATATCTGCAGCTCCTGTGAGGGTTGCCTTTTCAGCCTTCCAAACTTCCTCGAGATCTGCATATTCCTTTTCCAGCGCTTTAATGGCTGTTTCGATTTTCTCTAGCCGTTTTTTTGCGGCTGAGGATTTATCTTTTTTGACCGCTTCTTTCTCGATTTTTAGCTGAATCAATCGCCGATAGAGGCGATCCATTGACTCCGGTTTGGAATCCATTTCCATTCGAATACGACTCGCCGATTCATCTATTAGATCTATAGCTTTATCGGGGAGCTGGCGGTCAGTTATATATCGAATAGATAGTCGCGCTGCGGCAATAATCGCTGAATCGGTAATCTCGACACCGTGATGAACTTCATACCGCTCTTTTAGTCCACGCAGAATCGCAACGGTATCTTCTTCAGTAGGCTCTTCAACCAGGACTTTTTGAAAGCGCCTCTCTAAGGCAGCATCTTTCTCAATATTTTGTCGGTATTCGTTCAGAGTGGTTGCACCAACACAGTGAAGCTCGCCTCTAGCCAAGGCGGGTTTTAGCATATTGCCCGCATCCATAGAGCCTTCGGCTTTTCCGGCACCAACCATGGTGTGGATTTCATCGATGAATAGTATGACCTGCCCTTCTTGCTTAGACAGTTCGTTGAGTACAGATTTTAGGCGTTCTTCAAAATCACCACGGAATTTTGCTCCCGCGAGGAGTAATGCCAAGTCCAAGGATAGAACTCTTTTACCCTTGAGACCTTCGGGTACTTCTCCATTAATAATTCTTTGCGCCAATCCTTCGATAATTGCTGTTTTACCCACGCCCGGCTCACCAATCAATACGGGATTATTCTTAGTCCGCCGCTGAAGAACTTGAATAGTGCGTCGGATTTCATCATCACGACCGATTACTGGATCCAATTTGTTGTTCTCCGCTCGCTCAGTCAGATCAACACAGTACTTATCCAAGGATTCACGGTTAGCATCAGCGTCCGGGTCTGTAATAGTTTCTCCATCGCGCAGCAGCCTCATCACCTCTCTAAAATCTGATACCTGACCGCTTTCGCCAAGCAATTTTCCAAGCGCCGATTTATCCTCAAGAGCAGCCAGGAGAAGGACTTCACCTGATAGGTAAGCATCGCCATGATCTTGCCGGAATTTGTCAGATAGGTTCAGCAATTTCGCTGCACTTTGGCTGAGCTGAATCTCACCAGTTGGCTCAGCCAAAGTAGCCAGTTCCTCTAGCCGGTCGGTTAGGCTCAATCTCAGTTTAGTCAGGTTGAAACCCGCTTTAGCCAACATGGGTTTAACCGAGCTCGCTTGCTGCTCAATCAGAGCTAATACAATATGTTCCGGCTCAATAGCCGTATGATCACGACCCACGGCCATAGACTGAGCGTCTGCCAAGGCGGTTTGCAACTGCGTAGTCATTTTGTCGAGTCTCATCTAGACCCTCCAGATGGTTGAGTTATAGGTTTAATTAAAGGACCACCTAAATTAGAGGTCTAACTAGAGATCTAACTAAAGGTTTAGCTAACTCAAATTTGGGGAGAAAAAACTCATTATCAAGAGATTGAAATCTTTTAACCTGTCCTCATCGATTAATAGTTGAGCTGGATCAAAGAAAAATTATCAACTCAATCAGGCTTCGATCCATATCAGGCTTGCCATACGACCGGTCTCACCATCGCGACGATATGAATAGAACTTCTCCTCATCGAAGTAACTGCAATATTCGCCACCGGAAATATGCTTCACTCCCAAAGAAAGCAGCTTGTTACGAGCTATACCGCTTAGATCCAAAAACAATTTATTTGAATCGGTCGGATGAGCCTTCGAAAGGCTACCCAGTTCGGTAGCGTGAAATAGACCCGCGTTCAACATGGCTTCTGTTACTTCCCCACCTACTTCAAAAGCATCAAGACTTATGGCGGGCCCCATCCAAACCAACAATTCCTGGGTCGATGAAGAAAAGTTTATCAGCGCTTTTTCAAGCACACCCGCCACCAACCCCCGCCACCCGGCGTGCACGGCAGCGACTTCAGTGCCCGCCGAATTACTGATCAATATAGGTAAGCAATCCGCGCTCAAAACCGCACATGCCACTCCTGAATCACGGCTATAACAAATATCGGCGGTTGGCAGCAATTCTAAAGCCCCAGTATTTGGAATAGCGGCATCCGCGGTATAACTATCCGTGCCGTGAACCTGCTCTATCCATTGGATGGTCAAATCTTTTGGCAGCTGGGCTGACAACAAAGCTCTGTTGGCTTCTATGTTGCGCCAAGTATCCTGCGTATTTACTCCAAGATTAAGAGAAGTCCAAGGCTCGGGGCTAACACCACCGACGCGAGTGGTGACCAAACATTTAACCCGGCTTGAAACCTGCCAGTCCGGAACAATAAGCTCGGCACACCTTTCATTCATTTTCTTCTAGCGTCTCAAGCATCATCTGTATATCGGCCGCAAGAGGACTGTCCCATGAAAGTAATTCACCCGTTTTTGGATGCACAAGTTGCAACCCAACCGCATGAAGTGCTTGCCGTGGAAAGCTTGTGATAGCGGCTCGTAAATCCTCGCTGCACCCGCGAGGTAGCCTAGTTTTCCCGCCGTATAGCGGGTCCCCAAGAATAGGCCAGTTATTGTGCGCCAAATGCACCCGAATCTGGTGAGTTCGGCCCGTCTCCAATTTAAGTTCTAGAAGCTGGTAAGAATCAAACCTCTCTTTAACCCGGTAATGCGTAACTGCCTCTCTCCCCCCTGGTACCACAGCCATTTTCAACCGATTTTTCGGATTCCGGCTTATGGGTTCATCGATCTTTCCAGATGCAGTTGGTCCGCCAAGCACGATGGCGTTATACAAGCGGGTAACACTTCTGGCCTGTAGCTGCTTTATTAGGTGGTTTTGGGCCGGAAGGTTTTTAGCAACCACCATCAAACCAGATGTGTCTTTGTCTAATCGATGAACAATGCCGGCCCTCGGAACCTCTATCAGACCAGGGTACTTGCAGATCAGCCCATTTAAGAGCGTGCCGTCCCAGTTTCCAGCCCCTGGGTGTACAACCAAGCCCGCAGGCTTATCTACAATTAGAATATCCTCGTCTTCATGGATCACCGGAAAGGAAATATCTTGGGGAAGCCAGTCCCCTTGAGCGTCTGTGACCGGTTTAAGGCTCAGCTTCATCCCCGCTACTACTGAGTCTCTTCTGCGTCCCGGTTGCCCGTCGACAAGAAGTGCTCCGTCATCTATCCACAGCTGAATACGGCTTCTTGAATATTCTGGGAACAAAATCGCGGCAACGCGATCCAAACGTTGTCCGATTAGCTCTGGCGGTACCTCTTGCACAAGTGTTTCTTGCAATTCGTCCGCTTCAATTACTGATATCGTTGGTTCCATCATCTTGGTATGTTTTAATCACGTCCTTCAGAACATTCTATGCAGAATCCTACTTTGCCACATTTGATAGCTTTACTTGTAAAAAAATCCCTTCCTTTCGCCTGCATCCTGCTAATTAGCGGCTGTTCCTTCTTTGGAGACAAGGAAGAAGAACAAATCGGCGAGGGAATGATAGAAACCGAACTCTATGAAGAAGCTTCCGGACTTATCGAAGCGTCTCAATTTTCAATAGCTGCGCAGTTTTTACAGGCTCTCGAGGCTCAGTTTCCCTTCGGTTTGTTTGCCGAGCAAGCTCAACTCGACTTGATCTACGCATATTTCCGTGGTGGCCAATATGATGCTGCTACCTCAACTGCAGATAGATTTATTCGATTACATCCTGAACATCCGGACGTTGACTACGCATACTACATGCGAGGGCTAATTTCCTTTAATCAAGAAAGTTCTTTTATTGGTAACTTCTTGCCCCTGGATGTAACTAAGCGTGACCCAGGCAGTGCAAGAGAGTCTTTCTCGTATTTCTCTGAGTTTCTGGCTCGTTTTCCAAACAGCGAATACGCTCCGGACTCCAGAAAGCGGATGATCTATCTCCGTAATATGCTAGCCCGCCACGAAATCAATGTCGCAAATTATTACTTTGATCGGGGTGCTTACCTTGCTGCCACAAATAGGGGCCGGTATGTGATTGAAAGTTTTCAAGGCTCGCCAGCTGTGCCAGACGGTTTAGCAGTTATGGCCCAAGGTTATACCCTGCTGGGCAAACCTGAATTGGCCGAAAATTCCGTAGCGGTATTAAGGGAAAACTACCCTGAACACCCTGCACTAGACGCAGAAGGCAATCTACGAGATCGTGATATAGCTGGTGGAATTCAACGCTCATGGTTAAATCGATTAACTTTTGGCATTGTCGATCAACCTGAACCACTGGGTTTTGATACTCGCGAACTCTACAACCCTGAGCAACAATAGCGTTACCAAAATTCTCAAATCAGGGCTGCTCACCTAAGCGCTTTGTGTGTGTAATTCGTTTTACTACTAATCCCCAGGCTGCCATCCATTGGTAATGGGGTAGCGTCGATCTCTGCCAAATGCACGTTGCGACACTCTGGGCCCTATTGCCGATTGACGCCGTTTGTATTCATTGCGATCTACCAGCTTGACCACTTTTCCTACAGTTTCTTCCGCAAACCCCTGAGTAATAATAGAAGCTGCGCTCATATCCAGCTCAATATATTTCTCTAGAATAGCGTCCAACTCTTCGTAATCTGGCAGCGAATCCTGATCGACTTGTCCCGGAGCCAATTCAGCCGATGGGGCGCGAGTAATAACTTGTTCCGGAATAACTGCAGCAATCTTATTACGCCAATTTGCCAGCTCATACACCTTCGTCTTCAGAACATCTTTTAGAACATCAAATCCGCCAGCCATATCTCCGTAAAGTGTCGAATAGCCAACCGCGACCTCGCTCTTATTTCCGGTCGTGAGCACCAGGGAACCCTCTTTATTGGATATCGCCATCAGGAGCACACCTCGAATTCGGGCCTGCATATTCTGCTCGGTTACATCCGGCTCAAACGCTGCAAACTCTTCCGCTAAGGCATCGGTAAAGCGATCGAAAATCCCTTCAATGCCAATAGACTGATAGTGCACGCCCATGGTTTCGGCCTGTTTAGCGGCCAAATTTCGACTTAAATCAGAGGTGTAGTGAAAGGGCATCATTATGGCGCGCACACGATCAGCTCCCAGTGCATCAACTGCAATTGCAAGAGTAAGCGCTGAATCAATGCCTCCAGAAAGTCCCAAAACCACGCTGGAAAACCCGTTCTTGGTAACGTAATCATGAACGCCCAAGACCAATGCCTGATAGGTAGCTTCTAAGGTGCCGGGGATTTCTGCAACACTAGCTTTAATCCCATCGCTGGGAAGAGACGCTTCTAGCAGGTCACAGCTCTCGCTGAACCAAGCCGCTTGATATCCAATGTTACCAGCGGCATCAACAAGCATTGAATCTCCGTCAAACACCAGTTCATCCTGACCGCCGACCATGTTGGCGTACAAAATTGGAATAGCGTGTCGACGAGCCTGCTTTTTGAGGATATCGAGCCTTTGCTGATGCTTGCGAACCTGAAATGGCGAAGCGTTAATGTTTACGATTAACTCAGCTCCCTCTTCAACAGCATCTTTTATCGGACTCTCGTGCCATAAATCTTCGCAAATGGTGATACCTACTTTGATCCCACCAACAGAAATAATACAACTCAAATTCCCAGAAGAAAAATACCGTTTTTCATCAAACACCCTATAGTTTGGAAGCTCTCTTTTTCGGTAAATATTTGTCAGTGCACCATTCTCAAATACACCAGCAGCGTTGTATAGGAGATCTTCCTCCTCCAGAGGGAACCCCAATATCACTTTCGCACTGGTAACCGCCGGAGCAATTTTCTCTAGAGCACGATCGACTCTGATTTTCATGCTAGGACGCAGCAATAAATCTTCTGGTGGGTACCCACAGAGTGCAAGCTCAGGAAAAACAATAAGGTCTGCACCTTGGTTTTGTCCATCTTCTACAATCTGAATAATGCGGGCGGCGTTAGCATCAAGGTCGCCAACATGAGGATTAAACTGAGCTACAAGTATTTTCAATTTATTAATTCAATCGATAGTAAATATGAATGTGTCGCCGCTGAAGCGCGAGATCAGTTACCATTTACCTATCTATAAAAGGAGATAGCAAACTGAACCCCGTCGACAATGCCCAACAAATTTTTCGAGTATACCGCTTAGGGGTTTCTGCCGTCCTGCTATTGAGCTATGCGATCAGCCTAAATAGTAGTTTTTTACAAATTATTTACCAACCACTCTATTTGGCAACAAACCTGATTTGGGTTGCCCTTGTGCTGTTTTCTAGTATATCCAGGCTAATATCCAGGCAAGACTACGCTGCCATCAACTCTATTAATATTCTGATAGATTTGATCGCCATTGCCATTCTCGCCTACGCCTGTGGTGGTATCACCAGCGGACTGATCTTCCTAATGATGCCGGAAGCAGCCATGGCTGGGCTCATCTTGCCATTGCGACTATCTCTACTATCCGCATCGGTTGCTAGCTTATCCACCTTATTTATTCACTCGTTGTTAGTGTTTGACAACATAGGGACACCAGCCGGATTTCTGCCGAGTGGCATATTGGGGTCAGTCCTATTTGTTACCACTCTAGTATTCGGAGCTCTAGGCCGAACGCTAACTGCGGCACAAATACGAGCAGAAGAAAGCGCAAAGGCAGCTAGTGCATTGCGCGCCATGAACGACTCGATTATTGCCCGCATGGAAACGGGGGTGTTGGTACTAGAAGACCACATAATCAGGTTATCAAATCGCGCTGCCAATAATTTCCTTTGTGGTAAAAATGGCGAAGATATTGCGCTAATTTCAGAAGATATACGTGATCTCGACAGACTGGGAGAACCCTATGAAAACTGGATTCAGAATCGCGGCGCCGGTTTTCGCTCTTTTACTCACCCCTACTCCGGGATAAATATCCAAATACAGTTTAACCGCCTGAAAAGTACCGATTCAGATCAGACGCTGGTTTTTCTGGAAGATACCAGGCGGCTGCGTCAGCGAGCTCAGCAACTAAAACTCGATTCATTAGGGCAATTGAGCGCCGGCCTGGCTCACGAGGTCCGCAACCCACTTTCAGCAATCAGCCAGGCGAATCAACTGCTTCAACAGTCTGAAAATGTTTCAGATGAAGATCACGCCTTTATGGATGTAATTGATCGTCACTGTATTCGTATGAATGAAATAATCGATGTAGTAAATCAGCTTTCACGCAGAGTTGAACCAAAAATTCGCAGCTATGTCCAGCCCAAGAGATGCTGATCAGGACTTCGCTTCTGCCGCCAGTGTTGATTCTAGTGAGAGTATTTACAAGGTCACAGCAACAGCTTGCGCTGGTGGGATTGGACAGTGCGTATTGCTAACTGCAGTTCCACAAGAAGGACAGGCTTCTGATGGCAATCTGACACTAAACAGTCGCGGCGCTAAAACAGGCAACTGGCCCTAAAATACACAGCCGTCGGGGACACCGCTAGCTGTGTCCTTAGACGCGCAACTCTCTCGGAAGGGAAAAGTGTACGTTCTCTTCGATTCCTGCGGCATTTCGAGGCTCAGTAGCTCCCAAGTCCCGAAGTGATTGAATAACCTCTTCAACCAATATCTCCGGTGCGGACGCGCCCGCAGTTACTCCCACAGACTTTTTACTCAATAACCAATCTGACTGAATATCTTTGGCGCTATCGATCAAATACGCTTCTGTTCCACAGCGTTCAGCCAATTCTCTTAGCCTATTTGAGTTTGAGCTGTTCACTGACCCTACCACCAAAACCAAATCAGACTCCAACGCGAGTTGTTTGACGGCGTCCTGCCTATTTTGAGTAGCATAACAAATATCATCTTTTCGCGGTCCTTTAATTTCGGGAAAGCGAGTACGTAAAGCGTCGATAACCCTAGCCGTATCATCCACTGATAGGGTTGTTTGAGTTACGTAGGCAAGACAGCTGGGGTTGTCCACCTCAAGACTAGCGACATCGGATTCATCTTCGACCAGGTAGATCTTGCCTCCAGATGAGGTGTCGTATTGCCCCATCGTGCCCTCCACTTCTGGATGCCCCTGATGGCCTATGAGGACGCATTCCCAGCCGGCGGTGCTGAATTGCGTAACTTCCATATGAACTTTAGTTACTAGTGGACAAGTCGCATCAAAGACTTTTAAACCACGCTCGATCGCTTCATTCTGAACCAGCTTGGATACGCCATGCGCGCTAAAAATAACAATAGCGTCATCCGGCACTTCATCGAGTTCTTCAACAAAAACAGCACCTCGCTGCCGCAGCTGATCAACCACGTATTTGTTATGCACTACTTCGTGACGCACATGGATCGGAGGACCAAATACATCTAAGGCACGATTAACGATATCAATCGCTCGATCTACTCCTGCGCAAAACCCTCTCGGATTGGCTAAAACTAGTTCCATGGTCATCGCTAGTGGCTCTCTATTTTCTGTCTAATGGCTTTGGACTGGCTCTACGGAATGAATTTTTACTTCAAATTCCAATTTTCGGCCGGCCAGTGGATGATTAAAATCTACAGAAATATATTCTTCGTCGATTTCACATACTACACCAGGGACTTCACCTTGAGCTGGATCGGAAAACCCCATGATCATGCCAATTTCTGGCTCGACATCAGTGAATTGGTCCGTTTTTATTTTTTGTATATTGTCTGGGTTATGTATGCCGAAACCGTCTTCGGCGGCTACAGGAAATACCGCGGCTTCGCCCGCTTTCATTCCAAACAGCTGTTTCTCGAACCCAAACAAAAGCGAACCATCGCCAACTTCGAACTTGACCGGGTCGCGATCTAAATTTGAATCAACTAGCGAACCATCTTCCAGCCGGATGGAAAAGTTTAAATGAACCAGTGTTCCGGGGCTTACTTCAAGCATTCTTCTCTTTTCTCTCTATCAAATACCAATCAACAAGTAGAAAGCATACGCCAACGCTGATCGCAGCGTCTGCTAAATTGAAAGCGGGAAAATAATGATCCTGCCAATGCACGTGCACAAAATCGACTACATAGCCGAGTCGTGCGCGATCGATAAGATTTCCCAAGGCGCCACTTAAAATCATGGCAAAGGCCAGTTTTGAGTAAAGGCTTTTCTGTTTTGGGATTTCAATAATAAGAAAAATGGAGACGGCCGCAGAAAGCGCAGAAAATACCCAGCGCTGCCAACCTCCAGCCTCGCTCAAAAAGCTAAACGCAGCGCCGCGGTTATAGAGCAGGGTTAAATCAAATACTGGAAGGACTTCATGGGGTCGGCCATAACTAAGCATGGTATCCGCCAACCACTTGGTCCACTGATCTAAAACAACCCAAACTAACGTACTGAAATACCAGATCCAGTGACTCAGAAACCCTCTAAGCAAAATACCTTACCTCGCCGGAGGTTTCAATATTTTGAACGCATCGTGTGCAAATTTCCGGGTGCGCTGAATTGCCACCTACATCTTCGCGGTGATTCCAGCACCGAACACATTTTTGGTTAGCACTCTTAGATATTTTGATATCTAAGTCAGATTTTTTGTCTTCATAACCCGAGTGAATTCGAACGGAGGAAACAATAAGTACAAATCTAAGTTCCGCACCCAATCTATCCAACAAAAGATAGTCATCTGCACCCAGGTACAAATCAACTTCCGCCTCTAAAGCGCCACCAATTTCTCCTCCGCCGCGCTTCAGTTCGATACCCAGATTTACTTGTTCACGAACTTGCATAATTCGCTGCCAATCATCCGACGAGAGCTTGGCGTCCGCGCCAAGAGCTGGAAGATGTTGATACCACTCTGCCTCAAAAACGCTTGATTCTGTTTCCGGTAAAAAATCCCATATTTCATCCGCGGTAAAGCTGAGGATTGGGGCGATCCAGCGCACCAACGCATTCGCGATGTGAAAGATTGCAGACTGCGCAGATCGTCTAGCAGCGCTATCTTCAGGGCAGGTATATATCCGATCCTTAATTACATCCAAATAAAAGGCACCGAGATCACCAGCACAAAAGTTATGCAGCTTTTGATAAATACTATGGAAGCGATACTCTTGGTAATCGGCGATTATTTCCGCTTGTAAGGATCTCGTCCGATCGAGAATCCATCGATCTAATTCCAGTAATTCAGCATCTTCCAGTATTGATTTCCGAGGATCAAAGCCGTCCAGATTAGCTAGCAAATAGCGCGCAGTATTACGAATACGACGATAGGAGTCAGAGGTTCGCTTCAGAATTTCATCAGACACTGTCATTTCGCTGGAAGAATCTGTTGAGGCGACCCACAATCGCAGAACATCTGCACCAAGTTGATTCATCACAAATTGTGGAGCGACCACATTGCCCATAGATTTGGACATTTTCTTGCCCTGAGCATCTACCACAAAGCCATGAGTAAGTACTTCTTTGTAGGGAGCAGCATTGTTGATGGCGGCAGAAGTTTTAAGCGAAGACTGGAACCATCCACGGTGTTGGTCCGAACCTTCCAGATAGAGATCAGCAGGCACTCGCAGCTCTTCCCGCTGTTCCAAAACAGAAAAATGAGTCACTCCAGAATCAAACCAAACATCTAAGGTGTCAGTCACCATACGATAATCTGATGCACCGGCATCTAGAAAATCTTCTGGCTTGGCTTCAAACCAAGCATCCATGCCCTTTTTCTCAACACGTTGTGCCACCTCTTCGATTAATGCTGAGGTATTTGGATGCAGCTCTTCTGTTTCACGATGCACAAAAAGAGCAATGGGAACGCCCCAAGTTCTCTGACGGGAGATACACCAATCCGGACTGCTGTCCAACATGGAGTCTATCCGCGCCCTACCCCAATTGGGTATCCAGCGAACCTCTTCTACTAACTCTTTAACCCGATCAAGCAGCCCATTTTGGCGCATGCTGATAAACCATTGCGGAGTCGCTCGATAGATTAGCGGTGTTTTCGTTCTCCAGCAGTGAGGGTAGCTATGGCTGAACTGACTGGCAGCCAACAATCTATTCTTCTCTCGCAATTTATCAAGCACGAGAGGATCTACTTTGTAGACGTGTTCGCCAGCAAAGAATTCCACTTGATCGCGGAATAATCCATGGTCATTCACATAATTGAGAACACCGATTCCGTACTGTCGTCCAATACGAAAATCGTCTTCGCCGTGATCAGGCGCAGTATGAACCGCTCCAGTACCAGCTTCGGTGGTTACGTGATTACCCAGCAGAATAGGTAACAGCAATTCGTAAAAGGGATGATGTAATTTTAGCCCTTCAAATACCGCACCTTTAGCGCTGTCAGTTTTTTGAATATCAGCCCAACCAACGCGCTCTGCAAAGGAATCTACAAGATCTTCAGCGACGAGATATATCTGATCGCCAGAAGGGCTGAATACGCCAACATAGTCTAACTCTGCATTTAGGCTTACGGCTTGGCTCGAGGGCAATGTCCAAGGCGTAGTAGTCCAGATAACCACATTGAGTGGTAAGTTTTGATCAGTTATATGCAAAGCTTTTTTGGCTTCTTGTTCGGCAGCAGTCTCAAAAGCGTAAGCAACGTCAATAGACCAAGAAGTCTTTTCCTGATATTCCACTTCAGCTTCCGCTAGTGCCGATCCACCCACAACACTCCAATACACAGGCTTAACACCCTTGTGGAGATGACCATTTTCTATAATTTTTCCGAGAGCGCGAATAGTATCTGCCTCAACTTTCGCATCTACCGTCAAATAGGGCTTATCCCAGTCGCCAAAAACACCCAGACGAATAAAGTCAGCACGTTGACGATCAACCTGTTTTAGAGCGTACTCTTTGCATTTTGCCCGAAAAGTGGTGTGGTCAACCTTGCTTCCAGCCCGCCCAATCTTTTTCTCAACCTGGTGTTCAATTGGCAGGCCATGGCAATCCCAGCCCGGGATATAGGGCGCATCAAAACCATCCAAAGTGCGGCTTTTGACAATGAAGTCTTTTAGAATTTTATTCACCGCATGACCAATATGTATATCGCCATTCGCATAAGGAGGCCCATCATGCAGAATAAACTGCTCACGGCCTCTGCGGGCTTCTCTCACCTTGGCGTACACATCATCGTCCTGCCACTTTTTAAGACGTGCAGGTTCACGATTAGCCAAATTGGCTTTCATCGGAAAGCCTGTATTTGGAAGGTTTAGCGTGCCTTTATAATCGATTTTTTTGTCGCTTTTGTTATCAGTCGTTTCGTTCATTTATTAACAATAATTTGGGGTTTGTTAGTGATTGGAAGAAGACTGGCCAAGGTGCCATTTTTTTGCTTCTTCAACGTCTTTTAATATCTGTTGCTGCAAAATCTGCAGGGAATCAAACTTCTGTTCGCCGCGAATCTTGTGCAGCAAATCAACTTCCAACTGTTTACCGTAAAGATCACCATCATAGTCGAGCAGGTGCACTTCCAATAGCGGTTTTTCAAGCTTATCCACCGTAGGGCGATATCCGATATTCGCCACACCCGTAAAAGCTTTCCCATCACAACTGGCACCCACCGCATAAACGCCATTTACGCATATTCGCGTGCGCCTAAGATGTACATTTGCCGTGGGAACGCCCATCTGCCTACCTAGCTGATTGCCACGAATTACCCTGCCCGCTAAACAATAGGGGCGGCCTAGCATTTCCTGTGCAGTTTCTAAATCACCCTGCAACAAGCTCTCCCGAATACGGGTACTGCTAATTCGTGAGCTAGCGTGGATTTGTGTCTCGGCGATTCCCACATTAAAATCCAACTCACTACCTCTTTTTTGAAGCAGCTCTGTATCACCGCCTCGGTTTGCACCAAATCGAAAATCGGCGCCCACGCTCAGGTATTTTGCCTTTAGTCCGGTAATCAAGATCTCTTGAATAAAGTCTTCTGCGCTGAGCCGACTCAACCGTTTATTGAAGGGCATACATATCACATCATCCAAACCCAACCCGGATAAATAGCAGACCTTTTCCCGCCAGCTCATTAGCGAAGGCATAATTTTTTCCGGAGCAAAATATTCGCTCGGGCGAGGGTAGAAAGTTAGCAGTCTAGACTTCAGGCCCAGACGGTTCGATTCTTCGACCACACGACGAACAATTGCTTGATGGCCAAGATGCACTCCGTCAAAAGAACCAATAGCCAAACCGCAGGGTTCATCGAAACCCCGATCCGTAGATAACTTATGGTGAATATTTGAAAAGGAAATGCTGGCCATGCTCTAAGCGTTTACAGCTCTGGATTATACCCCCGCTAGGAAGTCCGGAATAGCTCGAAACTGAAAGCTTAAGCAGATCTCATCTGAAAATCGCGCAGCCGAGCACCGGTAACTAGTAAACCTATTAGATATAGGCCACCGCCAGCTGAACAAAGCGCCGCGAGTCGCCATATGCGTTGCCAGACTGACCAATCAGACCATGTATTCCAATAGGAGGTACCTGCAATCAATACCAAGCTCATTAGCGCCAGACCGAGTGCTACCTGGAGAATAAAGGGGCGCAGCACTCTAATCGAGGGTATTTGCTCCGTGCGGCGCAATCCCCGGTACAACAAACCCGCATTGAGACAGGCTGATGCCGAAGTAGCCAGGGCTAACCCAACGTGACCTATTTGCCATAGCGAATGGAAGAGCAGTACCAATATGAGATTGAGCCCCATATTGGCTACCATCGCGTAAATACCCACCCGCACCGGAGTTTTGGTATCTTCTCGCGCAAAGTATCCGGTAGCTAATACCTTGACCAACATAAAGGCCAGCAAGCCAAGCGCATAGGCTTGTAAGCTGAAGCTAGCCATAGCTACGTCTCTAGCCCCCATCTCACCGTATTGAAATAGAGTGGTCAAAATAGGCTCTGCTAAAAGTATCAACGCAACTGCCGCGGGCAAACCAATCAATATGACCATGCGAACTGACCAAATTAGCATTTGCCCGAAAGCCTTAGGATCTTCTCCAAACCGCTGCCGAGACAGGTTCGGCAAAGCCACCGTTGCTATCGCCACCCCAAACACGCCAAGTGGCAATTCCATCAACCTATCGGAGTAATATAGCCAAGCTACACTTCCGCCTGGCAAGAAGGTTGCCAAAATCGTATCGAGTAACAGATTAATCTGCCCAACGGACACACCGAACATGGCCGGTATCATTAGTTTAAATATGCGACTTACGCCGGGATCTTTAAAACTAAGCACCGGACGCGGAAGTAGATGAATGCGTGCCAGGAAAGGCAGTTGAAACAAGAGCTGGATGACACCGGCAACTAGCACACCCCAAGCCAAGGCAAATTCCGGCTGCTCAAAATATGGCGCCGCAAACAGCGCCGCTGAAATCAAGGAGATATTCAAAAAAATCGGTGTGATCGCGGGCACAGAAAACCGGTCATAGCTATTCAGAATAGATCCGGCAAATCCAGTTAGGGAAATAAGAAGTAGGTAGGGAAAAGTTATGCGCAGCATTTCACTGGCAAGCTGAAATTTTTCGGGTTCATCAAGAAACCCCATTCCATAAACTGCCATAACCGCCGGTGAAAAAACCACCACCAATAGGGTCATTATCAGCAACACCCCGGTTAGCGCCGCAAAGGTTCTGTTCACCAGATTTTGAACTTCGCTGTGCTCGCGGTGATTGCGATAGTCAGATAACACCGGAACAAAAGCAGTATTAAACGCACCCTCAGCAAACAGACGACGAAAAAAATTAGGCAGTTTGAATGCTACAAAAAATGCGTCTGCCGTGTCGCTCGCGCCGATAAGGCGGGCAAACACCACGTCTCTGAACAGGCCGAGAATGCGCGAAGACATAGTCGCAGTTCCGACAGCCGAAGTGGCTCGTAACATGCCGCGCTTTGCTTTTTTAGGTGCATTATCTGAGTTCAAAGATCAATTTCCAAAACGGCCTAGTAGGTATTGTTTTACATAGCTTTAGTTACTTAAGAACGCGAGTTTACAACGACTAAAGACCGTATTGCTTGTTGTGGCTGCAGAAAGCCTGTTTTGCCGCCGGACTGAATGTACTTTTAATACAACTTTAGTTGCAAACCTTATTGACAATTAGCATGCCTGTCGGCATAGTTGCGCGCCTCAAATTCAGACTATATACGGAACTTGCGATACACCATGGCAAATTCAGCACAAGCTAAAAAACGCGCTCGTCAAAATACAAAACGCCGCACCCATAACGCTAGCCTGCGTTCAATGGTTCGTACTTATATTAAAAATGTGTACGCCGCTATTGAAGCAAAAGACGGTGAAGCCGCCAAAGCCGCTTACGAAGCCGCTGTTCCGGTTATTGATCGAATGGCTGACAAAGGCATTCTTCACAAAAACAAGGCCGCTCGTCATAAGAGTCGCATGAATGCACAGGTCAAAACACTCTCTGCGGCCTAAGTATTACTTAAGTAAGCAGCGCAGTTAAAAAAAACCGGCTTATGCCGGTTTTTTTGTGTCAGTGATAAAAGCTATTCAGTGCAATAATCAGCTTTTCAGTTTGCTCGACACTTCCCAAGTTTATTCTCAGCCCCATGCGCCCTGAGGCATCCTTCTTGGGTCGAACCAATATATTCTGATCTTGCAGATACTCCGCCAATTCCGATGCATGGGGCGGGAATGTCCACAAAAAGTTTGCCTGGCTAGGCCAAAAGTCGATGTTTCGACCACGACACCATTTCTCTAATGCCGGCTTTGACTTTTTCATCACTTCTTTGATGTAGTCTTTTGTATATTGGGGATTTTCCAATGCAGCTTCTACCGCGACTACTGCAAGTTGGTTTACGTCATAAGGCCCACGAATTTTCAAAAGCTGATTTATATTTTCCGAACTACTAATTAGAAAACCTAATCGTAAAGACGCCAGCCCCCAGGTTTTGGAGAAAGTTCGGGCTACCAACAAATTCGGATAGGTATCGCAAAGATCTGCGACCGTCTCGCCGAGATATTCGAAATAGCACTCATCAATCAATACCGCTGCGTTGGGTGCGGCCTGAAGTATTTGCTCAATATCTTCACGCGGAACCGCAGTACCGGATGGGTTATTAGGGTTGGGGATAACCACCAACCGCGTTTTGCTCCCAATAAGACCTATTACATCAGATGTGGGGAATCCTCCTTCCTGAGTATACAAAGGCTCGATTACCGTAACATTCTCGACCTCTGCAAACTGACGGTAAATAGCAAAGCTCGGCGCGGGGATGATAGCCTCGTCTCCCGAACTACAAACGGCGCGTATTACTAAGTCGATGCCCTGATCGGAACCATTGGTAATCATGAGATTTGAGTCAGGCACACCAGCATAAGCGGCTACGCGAGGAACAATATCACCGTAGGAAGGGTACTTTTGCAAAGCACCGCTTTTAATGAACTTAGTGAGCGCCTTCTCTATTTCAGGATCAACGCGCAGCGTGCGTTCGTTGAAATCCAACAACACATGCTTTTTAACCGACCTGCCTTCTAAGGGTGGCTCGTAGGTAGACATTTGATAGAGGTGTGATTTAAATAATTTCATTTCAAAATCCTCTCATACCGTCGTCAGGACTAGATTATCTCTGTGAATAATTTCTTCATCATCACAGTAGCCCAGAATAGAAGAAATCTGTGCACTTGGTTTACCAATTATCTTCATGGCATCTTCGGCACTGTAGTTAACCAGCCCTCTGGCTAGCTCGCTTCCGTCTTCAGCGATACAACTTACTAATTCGCCTCTGACAAAATTACCGCTGACAGAAGTAATGCCTACTGGCAGCAAGCTGCGACCGCTTTCGCTCAGAACCTTAACCGCACCATCATCGAGAGTTAGTTTTCCCTTGACCTGAAGCTGCCCCGCTAACCACTGTTTTCTAGCCCCAACAGGAGTATTTCCAGCAATTAGCAAAGTACCTAGGTTTTCTCCGGCTCCAAGGCGTGAAACTATTTGATTCTCCCGGCCATTTGCGATTATGCAGCTAGCACCGGACCGGGCCGCCAAAGCTGCGGCCTTTAATTTAGTTGCCATTCCTCCACGACCGAGTGCACCGATACTTGCACCGGCCATCTTTTCGAGACGCTTATCACCGGAATTTGCGACCGATACCAATTCCGCATTTTTGTCAGCGTCGGGGTCCGCGTTATAAAGACCATCTCGATCAGTGAGAATAACTAATCTGTCAGCTTCTACTAGGTTGCAGACCAACCCGGCAAGCGTATCGTTGTCGCCAAAGCGTATTTCTTCGGTGCCAACGGTATCGTTCTCATTAATGATAGGTACAACACCAAGTTTAATAAGCTCTTGGATGGCGCTGCGGGCATTTAGGTAGCGCTGCCTATCTGACAAATCATCCGCGGTTAACAATATCTGTGCAGTTCGCACCTGATATTTCGCAAACTCGGTTTCATAGGCCTGAACTAGCCCGGTTTGACCTACTGCCGCAGCAGCCTGTAATTCGTGTACTGTTTGCGGTCTGCTGGTCCAGCCCAAGCGCACTAGACCTTCTGCTACTGCACCGGAGGATACCAACACAACCTGGTGCCCTGCTTCACGCAAGGCGGCAATATCTACTACCCAGTCTCTTATCCGGGCAAGATCTAGCCCCAAGCCATCGTTGGTGAGAACCGCACTACCGATTTTAATAACCCAACGCCCGGGGGTTTTGAGCTGACTACGATCCACCTTTAATACTCCTATTTGAGACTGCCTTTAGTCTCTAACATAAACGACTTCGACCTCATGGTCATCGTCGTCATCATCCTCTTCAACTTTTTGCTTGCGTGACAGTTTATGCGCTGCAGCGAGCCTATCAATAGACTCCCTAGATTCTCGTTGCATATCTTTTTGCGTCTGCACTTCTGCTTCGGCAACTTCTCCACTTTCTTTTTCCCTACGCTTACGCTCTTCCAACCAGTCAAACGTCTCATAGCAAAGTTCATCAACGCCTTTCTTGCCAACACCGGAAGTACAGAATATTCGACCTTGCCAACCAAGCTCATTCTGAACTCTCTGCTTGAGCTCTTCTAGGTACTCTTCTGAAACCAAGTCCGTCTTGTTCAATACTAGCCAGCGCTCTCGCTCGCCCAAGGTTGGACTAAATTCTTCAATTTCTTCAATTAGCGTTTCGATGGCATCCAGCGGATCGGATTCGTCTAGTGGTGCGACATCAACTAAGTGCCAAAGCAACCTATTGCGCGTTAGATGTTTTAAAAAACGGATACCCAGCCCTTCTCCTTGAGCCGCACCGGCAATTAGCCCCGGGATATCGGCCGCTACAAAAGACCGCATGGCGTCAATTCGGACAACGCCCAAACTAGGAATCAATGTAGTAAAAGGGTAATCGGCAATCTTCGGAGTGGCTGCGGATATGGAGCTAACCATGGTGGACTTACCCGCATTCGGTAAACCCAGAAGCCCCACATCAGCAAGTAATTTCAGCTCGAGTCGAAAATCGATATCTTCGCCCATAGAACCATTCGATGTCTGCCGTGGTGCTCGATTTACGCTAGATTTAAACCGCGCATTGCCAAGACCGTGGAATCCACCCTGAGCAATCAGTAATTTGTCACCCGCATTGGTAAGGTCACCAACTATATCGCCGGTTTCATTTTCAAGTACCGTTGTACCCACTGGTACTTGCAATACTAAATCCTGACCGGACTTTCCGCGTTTATCCTTGCCTGATCCCTGCGATCCACTTTCCGCCCTATAGTGCCGGGTATAACGGTAATCGATCAGTGTATTTAGGTTCTCATTAGCGACCAGATAGACACTACCGCCATCGCCGCCATCGCCACCGTCTGGCCCGCCACGGGGAATATACTTTTCCCGGCGAAAGCTCATACAGCCATTGCCGCCCTTTCCAGCGGTTACTTTAATTGTGGCTTCATCTACGAACTTCATTGCTGCGCTCTGTTGTTGTGTGCGGGCCACTAGCAGGAATACCAGCGACAAGTGATTATAGAGTATAAAAAAAGGGGCCTTAGGCCCCTTTGTAGAAATTTGCTTCTGATACTTCTTGTCGGCTAGGCGCCTACTTGAATATCTACAAACCTTCTATTTTTAGGACCACGTACCGAAAAATTTACTACACCTTCGGATTTAGCAAACAAAGTATGGTCAGTGCCAATACCTACGTTTGCGCCCGGGTGAAATTGTGTTCCTCGTTGACGAATTATGATTTCGCCCGCTTGAACCATTTCTCCGCCGTAACGTTTTACACCAAGTCGCTTACTTTCCGAATCGCGACCGTTATTAGTACTACCGCCTGCTTTCTTATGTGCCATTTCAGATTACTCCTCGGTTGCCGCAACTTCTACTTCTGCCTTGGGCTCCGCTTTTTTGCGTGGCTTCTTGACAGAAATACCGGTAATTTTAACTGCTGTGAAAGACTGACGGTGACCAGCTTGCTTACGGTGATGCTTACGACGCCGGAATTTAATAATGGTGATTTTATCACCACGACCTTGCTCCACAACTTCGGCAGTTACATTACCACCAGCTACGTAAGGCTCACCCAAAGTGACTTTGTCGCCTTCGGCTACCATCAAAACTTTGTCAAAGTTGACTTTATCCCCAGCGCCGCCATCCAGCTTTTCAAGGCGTAGAACCTCTCCTTCTACTACTTTGTGCTGTTTGCCACCACTTTCAATTACTGCGTACATCGCGCGATTCTCCAGATATTCCGAGCCAACTGACCCGATTTGCGAGGGCGGCGATTTTACGAAAATTGGCATCGCCATACAATAGATTTCTGAGCTTTATTTGCTCTATTCACCAACTAGTTACGAAAACACCCCAAATAACTCCTTTTCGGATAAGATTTACCCTATATTTGCGTTCGACAGTGCTTGACTTAAGTTAAGGCCACTCCTAGCATCGCTTCGAATTTCTTATATCCAAACTATAGAGGCCAAAGCAGTAAATGCTGCCATTCCATAAAGCTGTTGAAAAAGAATTCCAACAGCTCAACAAAATGATAGTCGACGAACTCTATTCAGATGTTTCGCTAGTCGAAAATATCGGCAACTATATTGTTGAGGGCGGCGGCAAACGCTTGCGGCCTGTTTCGGTGCTGCTAGTCGTGAAAGCACTAGAAAGCGATGCGGCCGAATCCGTCAAACTCGCAACGGTAATTGAATTTATTCATACCGCCACGCTTCTGCACGACGATGTTGTGGATGAATCGGATCGGAGACGCGGACGAGACACCGCAAATGAGCGCTGGGGAAACAGCCCGGCGGTATTGGTCGGTGATTTCCTTTACTCCCGCGCCTTTCAATTAATGGTCCAGCTTGGCAATCCAGGAATAATGTCGGTCTTGGCAGACACTACCAATACCATTGCCGAAGGCGAAGTTCAGCAGCTAATCAACGCTGGTGACCCGGAAACCACCGAACAAAACTATTTGGAAGTTGTTCGCAAGAAAACTGCAGTTCTGTTTGCAGCAGCGACAGAATGCGCGGCTATTTTGTCTGGAGCAACCTCGGCCCAGCAAACTAGCCTCGCAGCATATGGCAATCACCTTGGCATGGCATTCCAGCTTCAAGACGACGTTCTCGACTACACCGGAGACTCTGACGCTCTAGGTAAAAACATCGGCGACGACTTGGCTGAAGGAAAGGCCACGCTACCCCTGATTTACACCATTGCCAATGGATCGGCTGAACACTCGCAGCTGGTTCGCCGGTCCATATCAGAAAAAGATACTAGCCTTATTCAGCAAGTGGTTTTCGCGGTTCAGGAATCTGGTGGATTGACCTATACAAAGCAAAAGGCAGAAGAAGAGGTTGAAATGGCTAAAGCTCAGTTAATCTTGCTTCCGGATAATAGCTATACCAAGACACTGAGAGACCTCGCCGATTTTGCTCTTGGCCGCTCGTTCTAGCCAGCGTATCTATAGTCTGTGGATAAGGATCTGGACTCACTTAGAAAACAAAAAGGCTTTGTTCCGCTTCTGATTGCTCAATTTGGTGGTGCTCTCAACGACAACCTTTTTCGAAGCGCTTTACTAATTCTGGTTACATTCGAGCTGACTCTATCCAATCAGAGCCCAAGCGCTTCCAGCGCTGCTCTACTGAGCAATCTTGCCTTGATAGTATTTTTGTTACCGATGATCCTACTCTCCCCCCTGGCTGGGCAACTAGCAGACAGGCTAGATAAAAGTAGGATGATGCAAAAGAATAAAATTGCTGAGATGTTGATCTGCGTATTGGCAACACTAGGTTTTGTATTTAGCTCCATCTATCTAATGTATTTCACGCTATTCCTTTTGGGCGCTCAGTCGGCAATGTTCGGCCCCAACAAATATGCCTATCTACCGCAAATACTCCCGAACCGGCTAATTTTGAAGGGCAATGCTGTAGTTGCCGCCGGAACCTTTATCGCCATCACCTTTGGTGCGCTTTTAGGGGCCCTTCTAGCCACACTGGACAGCCTTTGGCTGATCGCAGGGCCAACCATGCTAGTAACTGCCTTTGCCGGCTACAGAGCCACATGCGCCATGCCAGAAGTGCAAATGGGCATGTCCAACCTGAAAATTGATCTAAATTTATTGCGACAAGCAGGTCGAGGTATGCAACTTGCTCGCGCAGATCGGACTACTTGGCTCTCAATATTAGGCATAAGTTGGTTTTGGACCATTGGTAGCATCTATCTGACGCAACTCCCGATGTACGCGCGTTATGCGCTTAGCGGTGATCCATTGGTGGTAGCTATTCTCGTCGCCTGCTTTATTTTGGGCTTAGGGAGTGGTGCATTCTTTTGTACTCGCACAGAACACTCCAGAACTGAGCCCGGGCTCATTCCTGTTGGACTAATTGGCCTTAGTATTTCAGGACTAATTTTCTGTCAGCTTTCTATATCCGCAGGCAGCCTGCTATCTGCAAATCAAGTATTTAGCCAAGTCGCAGGTGTCGGAGCCGGTGTTTCCGTATTTTTAATTGGTATGTTTGGCGGACTCTTTGTTGTACCTCAATATGCTTTGCTACAGCAACGCACAGACCTAAGCTCCCGAGCTAGAGTGATAGCAGCCAATAATTTGCTGAATGCTCTTGCTATGACTATTGCATCTTGCGCCAGCATTAGCTTTTTGAGCTTGCTCGAGTGGCCTCTAAAAACCTATCTAACTTTATGTGCTCTTCTATCTTTGCCAATTTTGATAATTCTGATGAAAGAGTTTAGTCATGAATTTTGGCGCTTGGTCGGATACGTCTTAGCCCGTTCTGCCTACCATGTAAATATATTGAATAAGGATAAAATTCCAATTCAGGGGCCTGTGCTGCTCGTATGCAACCATATTAGCTACGCCGATGCAGTGGTTCTGTTTGGCTCTATAGACCGACGCACACGGTTTATTATGGAAGATATATATCACCGAATACCACTATTGAACTGGGCATTTCGTGGAGCAAGAACTATCCCCATCAGCTCGCCGATTAAGAACAGGAAAAAGTTTGAGGAAGCAGAAAGTTCTGCAGTAGAAGCCTTAAGAAGTGGCGAGATGGTATTTATATTTCCCGAAGGGCGTCTAAGCCCTGCCGGCGAAATAATTCCGTTCAAGCGCGGAGTTATGCGAATTTTAGAACGGCAACCAGTGACTGTAATACCCGTTGCGATCAAAGGCTTATGGGGAAGCTATTTTAGCCACGGAGGAGGCCAACCTGCGCTAAGGGGATTTCCAAGATTTCGCATTAAGCGCAGATTAGTGACCATCAAATTTGGCGATGCTCTAGATGGCTCAGAGACCAGGCTAGAGGATATGCAGCGGCAAGTCGCTGAGCTGCACGCACAAATATAGATCGCTAACCCGGCTTTCGGGCTTAGCTCTCATTAGCTAAATACAGCAGTCCTGTTAGCTAGCTTGATCTTCCGGAGCATCAGGAGTAACCGCGGCGTCCTTGATCAAGGACGTTAACTCACCCTTATCGTGCATATCAATGATGATATCGGCACCACCAATCAACTCTCCAGCTATCCAAAGCTGAGGGAAAGTTGGCCAATTTGCATAAGTTGGTAGGTTCGCACGAATTTCTGGATTGGCCAGAATATCAACAAACGCAAAGCGTTCACCGGCAGCCATAACCGCCTGAGAGGCTTTTGACGAGAAACCACACTGGGGCGCATCGGGTGATCCTTTCATATACAGAATCACTGGGTTGCTCTCAATTTGATCGCGGATTAAATCGATGGTCGCGTCACTCATTACTTACTCCAAAATTCGGTTTTTAATAACTTGAATATTTTACTCGGATTAATTGATTTGGCTAGGCAAACTCGCTTATTTGCCCCACCCACCTCCGCCTGGCGTTTCAATTCTCAATCTATCGCCTTTGCGTATTTCGATTTGCTGCTTGCCGCCAATAGGCTGTTCATTAAGGAAATTTGCACCCGGCATTCCAGAGCCCCCGGCCTGTAAACCCCAAGGACTATAACGCCTACGTTCAGAGATAAGACTAACCTGAGCATCTTCAAGAAATTCATATTCGCGAACGACACCCACTCCCCCCGAATTTAACCCCTTTCCACCTGAGTCTTTTCGCAATTGATAACGACGTAATCTCAACGGGAAATTTTGTTCCAATACCTCTATGGGTGTATTTAACGTATTAGTCATATGACTTTGCATTGCGTCCAACCCGCCGTCGTCAGCATGCGCGCCACTACCTCCACAAATGGTTTCGTAGTAGCTCCATTTTGCTCCCGCTGAAACGCCTCCCATGGCTAGATTATTCATAGTCCCCTGCGAGGCAGCAGGCATGAGTTCAGGCATGGCCAGAGACAAAGCGCCAATAATTAGATCGACTATCCGCTGAGAAGTTTCGACATTGCCGGCAGCAACCGCAGAGGGATTAGAAGCATTTAGTAGTGTATGTTCTGGTGCAACAATCGATATTCGTTCAAATAATCCATGGCAAGCTGGTGCGTCGGCTGGCAGTAAACAACGAAAAACATAGAGCGTTGCCGCTGCAGTTACGGTAACTGGACAATTGATATTTCCTTTGACCTCTTCACTACTTCCGGAAAAATCGACCTCGATTTGCCCATCCAATATCTCGATGCTAACTTTGAGAGAAATGTCTGTGGTGCCCTGTCCATCGTCATCCAGAAAATCTTCGAAACAATACCTGCCGTTCGGTAGCTTGCGGAAACTAGCTCGCGCCAGTTCACTCGCATAGCTGTTTAGATCCGCAACAGACTGAAGGTATTTTGCAATACCAAAGCTGGATATCAGTTCTTGTAGACGCAATACACCGCGACGGTTCGCACTCCACTGCGCCACAAAATCACCGCGAGAGTTTTCACCTAAGGTGGCAGTAAGTTCCGAAAAAACCTGATCTAGAATTTTTCCCTTTGCAGCTAAAAGCGTGGGAGGAATAATCACTCCCTCCTCATCAAGATGTGATGAAAGCGGCATAGAACCAGGAGAGGCAGACCCAATATCAGAATGATGTGCCCGATTTGCAACAAATCCCAGCAGTTCACTTTCCAAAAATACTGGCGCAATAAGCGTTACATCCGGTAAATGCGTGCCACCCTTAAAGGGATCGTTGACTACCAAGGTATCGCCGAGGCACCAATCTCGTATTTTCACCAGATCCGTCATGGCATAAGCCATGCTGCCCAGATGCACCGGTATATGGGCAGCTTGAGCAACCAGCTGACCCTTGGCATCAAACAATGCGCAGGAATAATCTAATCTATCTTTTATATTGGCGGAGAAAGAGGCGCGCCTTAAGACATCCCCCATTTCCTCAGTAATCGCCGCTACTCGACTGGAAAATATGCCCAGGCGCAGAGCTTTAGAACCAGTGTAATTCCCCATGAATCGATTATTCGACTAAATTATGGAATCTTTCGTCTAGCAAAATTTGAGTCTGCTTCGCGGCCGACGAGATTTGGTACCACCTCTTGCGAAGCCCTTCAATAAGCGTCTTTGGATCGGAGTTAGTGTTAGCTCCCAGACCTTTAGATTTAAGCGATTGCATCTGATATTCCATACGCAAGGAACTATCTTCAGCGGGGCTGGTTTTACCCTTCAACGATTCCAACTCGATACATATTAGGCGGCGCTCGCGTTCAGCTGCATCGAATTCCGGCTTGCCGAATTTTTTTGTCAGCGCCTCGGCCTTACGAGCCTCCATTATTTGATTTGCCTCGGCAGGTAACTCTTCAAGCTCCCATTCCTGCAACACTTTCTCAATTTTTTCTACATTCTTTTCAGGATCTAGCGCCTCTAGTACTGCACAAATATCCGCTCGCCGACGCATTTCCAACAAATATCTAGTGTGTCGATTCTGTTTGAATTTACTAACTGCGGAATGAACCATATCTACCGCAGTTCGCATATCGCGATCCAGACCATTTTGAACCGCATCGTACAATTCTGGTAATTCTGCGTAATCCTTCTGAAGTTGATTCAGCTGCGCTTCATCAGGCGCGGACCCTGCTTCTGCTTTCGAAAGTGCCTTTATCGCCTGAATTACCTTTTTGGCTGCATTGGATTGTTCTTTTTCTTCAGCGCGGGACTCGTCAATTCGCGCTCGGTGTTTAGCAAAGACCGCGTCGCAGGCTTCTTGGAATTGCTTCCATAGTTTCTGGTCATCTCGGCGCTCGGTAATACCAATAGTTTTCCAACTAGCCTGCAGGTCTTTTAGCTGATCTAGAGTTATTGCGGCGCTATCCAAAACTGACATCGCCAGAGCACGCTCAACAAGTTGTTGTTTGCGCGCTAGGTTAGCGTCGTACTCACCCTTCAAATGCGTTTCGAGTTTTCGCGTTAGCTCGCCATAGCGTTTGCCTACTTTGCGTGCCTTCTGATTATCAACATCAGCGTAGTTACGCCACTCTTCACGGATTTCCCGCAGCTGATTGCGCAGCACCTTCCAGTCTGGTCGTTCCAACCATTCTTCTTGTTCCGGTAAAAAAGCAATCTCTTTCAGCTTTTCTAAAACTCCTTTTCGCTTCACCAGATTTTCTGCGCGCTGATTGTCTTGCACTGCATGAAATGCCGCACAGGGCTCGTATGCTTTGTCTCCGGCAGTTTGAAACCGCTGCCAGATCTCATCCGGGGCAAGAGCATCGAGTTTTTTCCAGGCCTGCTGAAGCACTTTCATAGCTTCTGCCTGTTTCTGCGGCTCCTGAGGAGACCCGTCAAGAGCCTCCATCTGCTCACAGAGTTCAATAAATTTGGGCTGAATCGCAAATTCTTTCCAATCAACCATTTCAGTGAAAGCTTTCTCCGCCTTTTCCCATTGCTCCACTAACTTCTTCTGCTGATTCAAGTTGGATCGTTCAAACTTGGACTCAATTTTCTTGCGCACACCTCGTGCCATGCGTAAGTCGCCGCGACGAATCGCGCCATTTAGTCGACCAATTTGCTTACCTATTGAATCAGCTTGAGCTTTTTCTTCAGAGGCCAATTCTTTAAGCGCATTGGCATTGATTTTAAGCATTTCCTTCATATGCTTTAGAGCTGCAGGCTCAGGAAAAGAATCTGGCCAATTAGTCGCCTTAATGGCAGTTTTCATTGAAGTAGTTTGCTGTTGAAGCGTTCCGCTATCTAGGGATCCAGTAGCGGCTTTTGCAGAAACTTCTAGTGAAACCGTCTCTACAAGACCGGCTCCGGGGGCTTCTTCTGTAGCTTCTTCTGTAGTTACTTCTATAGTCTGATCATCAAAAGCTGTTTGATTGGCTAGCAGTCTTTCTAGCGCAAAGAAAAATACTCTCACTTGATCTATCTGCTGCCCTACAGCCTCCTCAGGCGAAGCCGTTGCCAGCGAATCCAGCCAGATTCGCCTAAGCATCACCCAACGCTCCATTTGCAGCCCCAATTCAGCAGATGACAGAGCAAACGCATCTTGCTGTAGCTGCTCCGCGTCCATTGCTAGCTGCTTCTGTTTATCGAGCATCTCCAATACTTTTCGATGATCCATTACAATAGCTTCGACTCCAACGGCCAGCTCACGGTAATGGTTACTCTGCTCTTCAGATACTTCAGCTTCTATCGCCTGCCACTGATTTACTAAAGCAAGGAAATGCACGTTGTATTGTGGGGTCCAAACCGACTCCTTAAGTTCTCGCATGGCTTCAGTAGTTTTTGTTGCCTGCTCAGTAACTTCCCGCTTGTGTTCCTCTACTTTATGTAGCAAATCTATCCGGTCACGCAAATTTTTGGCAAGGTTTTTATCTCGCTCTCGAACTTTCTTCCAGAGCGGTTCGAGCAAATCTAAACGCTTAACATCGGCAGCGGCCAATTCCCGGGTATCCGCAAACTCTGATACAGCAGCAACGCTCGCTATCAGGTCTTCATCTACAATTTTACTTAAGGCGGCAGATCGGATTTCTGCATCAGGGCAATGGCAAGCTATTTCAGATAGTTGTGCCGTAGCCGCTGAACTTAAAAAGATTGAAACCTTTTGTTGATGATTCTGCTCTTTGGAGCGAATTATAAACTGGAGTCTTTGGTTGGCAGTGTCTCTCTGTTCTTCCTGAAAGAGTTTGCTCAGCAAAGCGCAATCGAGCAATAGTTCGATTGCCTTATCTCGAACAGAAGAATCCTCATCCGATTGAGCGATATTGACCAATATATCTTGATGACTTTGATCGGATTCAGAAAAAGATGCGATTGCCGCTAGGCGTCGCTCAGGACGTTTATGTTCCCAAGCGGGTTTGAATAACTTACTAATCATTGGAACAGAATATCTACTATTGTCAAAATAGGGGAACGCAATTCTAGCTGATTCAGTAGCAGGACACCTCATATTAAGGCCACAAGTTCTAGGCCCTTTACTTTCCAGCAATACACCTCGATTGAAAACCCTTCCTAGCAGGGATATTATGCGCGACTTTCTCAGGCAGATTACGGGCTGCCTTTTTGTTTTTGGAGCTTTTAGAAATGAACAGCACTCACCTGATGAGCAACTACGGCACGCGAGCACTTACTCTGGTAAGAGGCGAAGGCTCACGCGTCTGGGACGATCAGGGCAAGGAGTATTTGGATGCAGTTTCCGGTTTGGCTGTTTGTGGTCTAGGTCACTGCCATCCGGCGGTAACAGCTGCTTTAACAAACCAAGCTGATACCTTAGTGCACTGCTCCAATCTATTTAATATCCCCCATCAACAAGAGCTAGCTGACAAACTCTCCGCCATCAGTGGTTTGGATAGAGCCTTCTTTTGTAATTCTGGTACCGAAGCAAATGAAGCGGCGATAAAACTATGTCGACTTTATGCGCACAGTAAGAGCATTGAAAACCCTGAGATATTAGTCTGTGAAGGCGCGTTTCACGGCAGATCTTTGGGCGCGCTTTCGGCTACCTGGGGCAGCAAAGCTCGGAATGGATTTGCCCCGTTGCTAGAAGGTTTTTCGCATATTCCCTACGGGGACATTTCGGCCGTTGAGGCGGCCGCGACAAACGAAAGTATCGTTGCGGTAATGCTCGAACCGATTCAGGGAGAGGCTGGCGTTGTTATACCCCCACCGGAATACTTACATCAACTTCGATCCCTCTGTGATACTAAGGGCTGGCTTTTGGTCTTGGACGAGATCCAAACGGGCAATGGCCGAACTGGCAGCTATTTTGCATTTCAGCAATCTCAGGCTAAGCCAGACATCCTGACAACGGCCAAAGGGCTAGGTAATGGTCTACCGATAGGAGCCTGCCTGGCGTCAAAAGAAATTGCAGACCTACTAGTCCCAGGGACGCACGGAACAACTTTCGGTGGCAACCCTTTGGTTAGCCGAGCAGCCTGCGCAGTCGTAGATACTATAGAGACGGAAAAGCTCGCAGACCGAGCAAAAGAAATTGGCAGCTGGCTTGTTGATCAATTACAACTGCGACTCGGCGATCTACCGCAGGTATTGGATATCCGTGGTGCAGGACTGATGCTGGCCATTGAGCTCAGCGGACCTTGCAGCGAATTGGTGGCATTGGCTGCCAATGCCGGATTAATTATTAATGTTACCGGCAGCAATAGAGTTAGATTGCTACCGCCGTTAAATATATCCAATTCAGATGCTCACATGCTGCTGGATATACTTTGCCCACTTATCGAAGCATGGGAGGCCAAATAGTGGCTACTAAACATTTTCTAACCCTAAAAGATTGCACCCCCTCTGAACTCAAAAATATTATCGAGCGCGCTCATGAGCTAAAAAAGATGCAGCATGCTCACCAGCCCCATCTGACGGCGGAAGGTCGGGTGATGGCAATGATATTCGAAAAGTCTTCAACCAGAACACGGGTGTCTTTTGAAACCGGAATGGCGCAGCTAGGCGGCCACGCTTTATTTTTGTCTGCCAACGATACGCAAATGGGCCGCGGTGAACCTATTGAAGATACCGCAAAGGTTATCTCCAGCATGGTCGACATTGTGATGATAAGAACCTTCGCTCACTCAACTGTCGAGACCTTTGCGCAGTCATCCCGAGTTCCGGTGATAAATGCATTGACGGACAGTTACCACCCCTGCCAGTTACTGGCAGATGTACAAGCCTTCGAAGAAGCACAGGGTTCAATTCAGGGGAAATCCGTGGCCTGGATCGGTGACGGAAACAACATGTGCAATAGCTATATCAACGCGGCTGCTCAGTGGGATTTCGAATTGCGAATTGCCTGCCCCGAAGGTTATGACCCCGACGCTGATCTTCTCGAACAGCATGCTGATCGAATTGTACTTACCCGATCCGCGAGTGAGGCAGCAAATGGAGCCAACATACTGGTAACCGATACCTGGGCTTCAATGGGCCAAGAAGATGAGAAAGATGGCCGCAGTCAAGATTTTGCACCCTTTCAGGTAAATAAGGAGCTTATGTCTATTGCGGCACCGAATGCTGTTTTTATGCACTGCTTGCCCGCATACCGGGGTTCAGAGGTTACGGCTGAAGTAATAGATCACCCTGATACAAGCATTGTTTGGCAAGAAGCTGAAAACCGGCTGCACGCGCAGAAAGCCCTAATAGAATTTTTGCTTAACCAGTAAAGACAACCCAGAATAGGCCAATGGGAAATCTAACGGGCAATCAAGAGGTTAATCAACCTCATCTGGAAGTACAAAACCTGCAATTGGCGATTGGCGGAAACCCCGTGCTGTGCGGCCTGGACTTCCAAATACAGCAGGGAGAGATTGTCTGCCTGCTAGGGCCTAGCGGTTGCGGTAAAACCAGTGTACTTAGACTTATAGGCGGATTTATGACGCCTGATGTCGGCACGGTGCTTATGCAGGGAAAAGAAATTTCGTCTCCATCTAAGGTGCTGGCTCCTGAAAAACGGCACATAAGCATGGTCTTTCAGGACTACGCGCTGTTTCCACATCTGACGGTTAGCGAGAATATTCGCTTTGGGCTGCACAAACTTGCAAAAGCCGCCCAGCTAGAAAAGTGTCAGTCGTTGCTCACACTGATGCGACTAGAACATCTTTCCAAGCGATACCCGCATCAGCTTTCCGGCGGACAGCAGCAGCGGGTAGCTTTGGCCAGATCTCTGGCGGTATCACCCCAAGTGCTTTTGATGGATGAGCCCTTCTCCGGTTTAGATACGGAGTTAAGGCGCGATTTAAGCTTGAAGGTTCGCGAATTACTCAAAAGCCAGAACATCACTACCATTATGGTGACTCACGATCAGGAAGAAGCTTTTGCGGTGGGAGACCATATTGGCGTAATGTCTGAAGGGAAATTGCACCAGTGGGCCGCGCCCTATGATCTCTATCACAAACCTGCGGATCGTTTTGTTGCTGACTTCGTAGGACGAGGAATATTTATCCCGGGAATCACCGAAGATTCCGCGGTCGACACTGAACTAGGGAAATTAACCGGGCAACCAAACCGAATTCTGCCTCCTGGCGAATCCGTGCAGGTGCTCCTGCGCCCGGACGATATTGTTTTAGATAGGAAAACTGGCCGCGAAACCGTAATTAGCAATAAACACTTTATGGGCACAAATACGCTATATCAGTTGCAACTTCCATCAGGTCATCTGATCGAATGCAACCTGCCGAGTCACGAAGACTTTGCCATTGGTTCAACCCTTTGGGTAAAAGTCGAAGCTGATCATCTGATTCTCTTTGATTAGGCTTTAGCTAAGTTAGCCTGGATCTACCGCCGTATCCTGCATACCGAGAAGGCTACGTACAGAGTTCGCATAGGTATTCAACAATACCAATTGCGCATCCTCACTGAGCTGATCGAGCCGACACTGCAATTCTGCATCTGCCTCGATCAAGCGCTGCTCATCAACCAACAACTCTCTTGGAAGACTACCTTCAAGACGTCGATATGCAGCCAAATTACTCGGATGTTGTCTATACATGCCCCAAACTTGGCGATCAACCTCTTCCGCTAGCATTTCAGCCGATTCAAAGCTTTGGGTTAGCTCTTCACCAAATGAAACGTGAATATCACCCTTCCAGCCCTGGATGCTAGTAGCAATGCTATTTATATCTTCGAGTTCAGACTTCTCATAGCTGCCATGTTTCGCCAGTGCCGCTAATTCCTCAGCCTTATTCAGATCGCATGGATCCCATTCGTAAGATATTGCCGTAGGAACAATATGAAGCTGCTGCGATTTTTCGGCGAAGCTGTGCTCTTTTCCGCCGGATAAGTTCAACATTTTCAGTAACGCAGTATCTGTTTTGTCGATGCCATCTTTGGATCGACCTTCTCGGTGAGCAATCCATACCGACTGTTTTTCTTTATTGATAGAAAACCGGATATAGGACGAAAGCTTTATGAGTTCTCGCAATTTTTCTCTACGATTCTCTATTCCCCGCTTTACGATAAAGCTTTTGTTCAATCGCATTAAATCTGAGGAATAGGGTTTTTTCAGTAAATTGTCGCCGATAGCGATACGGAAAGTATCGTAGCCACCGCGATGTAAAAAGACGTTGCATACCGCAGCATCTAAAATAATATCTCTATGATTACAGAGGAATAGGTAATTTTTTTCAGGATCTAATCTTTCAACGCCTTCGCAGGTTACCGACCCGGCAGTGTTGAGCAAGCAGTCGCTCATATACTTTTCGATAGAAAATTGTAGCTGACTAACGCTGTGGTATTGGTTCAGCTTTTGTTTTAGTTTAAAGCGGACTAGTAATCGAGCAAGACCTTTGAAGAATCGAAATAACTTGGGAATACGAAGTGTTGCTACGGCTCCCAAAAATTCAGGATCCTCCACTAGCTCTGATAAAACGCCATCGACCTCATCATCCTGATAGGGTCGGATATCATCAAAATCAAATTCTGCAGTATTAGAAGGGCTCAAAGGGACAACTCAGAGACCGCGCCGGGTAGAACGCCACGGCAAATCACTAGCGTATCTCTCAACTAGGTGCGCAACATCGAAAATCAACGCAAAAAGCGCCATTCGAACTAGCACTCCATTGTCTGTCTGGCGAAATATTGCCAAATTTGGATTGTCATCCAAATCACTATCAAGCTCATTGGCTTCGGCCCGGCTATCCCGAGGTAGTGGGTGCATGATGACCGTATTGGGCTCGCAATTTGCGGTATATACCGCTTGGTTTAGGCGGAAATTTCCACGGTAAAGGTCAGCTTCTTCAGCAGAGGGAAATCGCTCTTCCTGAATACGAGTGGAATACACAATATCAACTTCAGAAATACCCTGATTCAGATTGTCTGTCTCAAACACATCGTGGCCGGCGCTTCTAAGGGCTTCAACTAATTCTGCCGGCATTGAAAGTTCTGCTGGTGATACCAGAACAATTCGCGCCGGTGTAAATAAGCAAAGTAATCTAACAAGAGAATGTACGGTTCGACCAAATTTCAAATCGCCAATCATAGCGATGCGAAGTGTGTCTAGAGAACGGCCTTGGGCCCGCAATTCGCTTTGAATGGTGTAGAGGTCTAATAGAGCCTGTGTGGGGTGTTCATTATGACCATCGCCACCATTGATTACCGGCACGCGGCTCGCAGAGGCAAAATCTGCGACTGAGCCTTCTGTAGGGTGGCGCATACAAATAATGTCACTATAGCCAGATAGCACCCTTGCTGTGTCCTGCAGGGATTCACCCTTAACTATCGCGGAGCTAGAAAAGCCACTTGTCTCACGCACTTCACCGCCAAGCAAATTAAAGGCTGCGCCAAAGCTAATACGGGTTCGGGTACTGGATTCAAAAAACATATTACCGAGGATTGCGCCTTCCAAAACACGGGTTTGGGATTTTCTAAGCGCGTATGGCGCCATAATATCTGCTGTCGCGAATATTTTCAGGATGTCTTCTCGCTGAAACTGGTCGATGCTAAGAATATGTGAACCGGCAAAGTTCAAAAGATCACCTGTGGCCCTGGGCCTGTTAACACTAGTTGAATAATCAAAGTTTTTTCTTACGCCTTATTCAGGCGGGAATTATGCCTGAGCATATTTAGACCGCAAGCTGTGTAGCCAAATCTGTAGCTGTTTCAACACTTGCTGGTCCCTATCTGAATTTCTTTCAATAAGGAGTTGATCAATTTCTTCAAGGGTCTTATCGATAGTCTGACCATAGGGAACACCACTGCTCAACTTGGCAGTCACCCAAGATATCCAAATCTTCTGCTCGTTCGGGAGTAGGCTATCAAAATCATTTCTTGCTCGGTAACGAAACAGCAGCTCTTGCAGCCGAGAATCTTGAAACTGAAGATTTGCCAAGCGCAATTCATCCGGTAACATTTGATGGACCAAATCGGCTATGCGACGATCTGAATCCGGGATAAATGAGTCATACAAAGCTTGCTCTGGATCTCTCACCGACTCGGCTTTCCCACTAAAGCTAAATAACGCTTCAAAATCTATGCTTTTCAAATCCAGTTGCAGGACCTTTTGCCAATTTTGCTGGCACACATCTAAATCTATCTCAAAGTCAGCTGCTCTCTCTGGCGATATCATGTTCACCGGCAGTACCACCGGCGAACGATTCAGATGCACAAGCTTTAAAGGGATACGCTCTACTTCGCCGGCAAGGTCCTCAGACTTAGAAAATACTCTTTGCCAAATTTCATCAAAACCCAGTCCGTTGAGCTGCTCAGGGTTGTAGCCAAGATCAAGGGCCACAAAGGAGTTCGCATTGTATTTAAGGGTAACCAGAGGGGCCATGATTGCCGCACAGCCTCTACTAGCAGGAAACCGGGAAGAAACATGCAGGAACGGTTTTTTGGCCGGTATATCGAGTTGTTGAGAAACAAAGTTTTTACGCCGTAGTTTCCAGTAATGTTCATAGAGCTTCGGCTGGCGAGACTTGATAAGTCGCGCTAGTTCAATAGTAGCTTCAACATCAGACAAGGCATCATGGGCTGCCTGATGGCCTATTCCGTTTTGGGCGGTTAGCTCCTCTAATCGAAAACTAGTATTGCCGTTTTCGTGTTTTGGCCATTCCAGAGTCTCAGGTCGCAGTAAATGGACCAAGCGCACCATATCGATAATATCCCAACGTGAATTGCCATTTTTCCATTCGCGAGAATATGGGTCCACAAAGTTACGATACAGAGTGTATCGGGTCACTTCATCGTCAAAACGAATCGAGTTATACCCTGCGCTGCAGGTATTTGGTTGTTCCATCTCGGCCTGTATTCGCCGAATAAAATCGGGTTCATCAAGGCCCTTCTCATTCGCGATCTGAGGCGAAATACCCGTCACCAAGCAAGCATAGGGTGATGGCACACAATCCTCAGGTATTCGGCAATAAATAACCAGGGGATCGTCCACTGGCTGCAAATCTAGATCAGTGCGTAATCCAGCAAATTGCACGGGCCGATCCTGTGAGGGATTTGCGCCCGTGGTTTCATAGTCGTGCCAAAGAATAGTTTCCATATACAAAAACGGCGCCAGAAGGCGCCGTTGTCTAATTGATGACGTTAACCGCTATTGTGCAACTTCATAACTCAGTACGCCAACTACACGTCGATTCTGTGCACGCCCTGCCGCCGTCTCATTGTTAGAAACTGGCCGTGATTCACCGAAACCAACAGCGTGAACGCGATTTCCTGCAGTACCATACTCTGTAATTAATTCTTGCATAACTCGATCGGCTCGCTGTTGTGAAAGTGTTTCATTGTATTCAGCACTTCCATCACTGTCTGTATGGCCCTAAATACTCAGAGTAACGGTAGAATTTTCTCTTAAGGCTTCAGCCATACGAACAAACTCATCCGTATTCAAGTTTTCCAGTACAGAGCTGTTTGTGGCAAAAAGCACATCCAGCTCGACCGTTACGGTGTTCATCTGTGGAACCGGTTCTGGAAGCTGCACGGACACTGTGGGATTAGGGACGGTCACTGGTGCCTGAACGGCGACTGGCGTTTGCACTTGCGCCACAGCTGGCGATGCTACTCTAGTCGTTCCCGATCGACCAAAATGATAGTTCAATGAAGCATTGAGACCCAAATCAACAATACTCCCGGGAGCATTGCCGCCAATAGCATTGCGTAATCTAGCGTCGGTTTTAAGTTCAAGGAAATCGCCAAAATATTTGGACAGGCCAAACCCAAGCATTACGTTTGTGGTCGATTGGTCTATAACACGAGCAGCATCCATATTTACATGAGACATACCCGCAATGATATAAGGCCTAGCGCCACTAGCTGTCTCAGATAAAAAAATATAAGTATTAAACTCGTGGGCGTCAGCTTCAGCATTAGTACCGCTTAAACTAGTTTGTGCGGCCAACTCAAAGGCTACATTTGAATCTAATTCATAACCCAAATTCAGACCGACTTGGATACCGTTATCGTCGTCTAATCCAGGTAGAAAGCGAGACTCATCCCAAATTTGATAGGTGAGCTTGGGACCGACATAAAAATGATCTTCGGCGATGAGAGGTCCGGCAGCAAACGCTGCGGCCATTAGAGTTATGAGCTTGCGCATTGCAACATTCCTTTAAGTGAGCTGGTGAAAAAGGTGGGGTGTTTCACGAGGCCGGGATCTTGCACTTCAATCGAAGAAAAGCACCTCCCTTATAGTAAAAAATCTCACTTTTTATGCAATTCCTGCGACTTAGATTGCAGAAATGTTAAGTACCTCTATTTTTTCTTTCCAAAATGCCGGGCCAGACCGATGCACCGAATCTCCTAGAGAATCTACGGCTACTGTTACCGGCATATCCTTTACTTCAAACTCATAAATAGCTTCCATTCCCAATTCAGGAAAGGCCACCACTTCGGCACCGATTATTGCTTTGGAAACCAAGTAAGCAGATCCACCAACGGCCATCAAATACACTGCCTTGTTATCGCGAATCGCATCTATTGCCAATTGACCGCGTTCGGCTTTGCCGATCATTCCCATCAATCCGGTTTTCTCGAGCATATCCCGAGTAAATTTATCCATGCGTGTCGCCGTGGTTGGTCCAGCAGGACCAACTACTTCGTCGCGAACCGGGTCAACCGGACCGACGTAGTATATAAACCGACCCTTCATTGAAACCGGTAGTTCATTCCCAGAATTCAAGATGTCGATCATTTTTTTATGGGCGGCATCGCGACCTGTGAGCATTTTCCCAGAAAGTAAGAGAGAATCTCCGGGCTTCCAGATAGCCGCCTCTTCAGGAGTAATAGTGTCCAAGTTAACCCGAATAGTGGAATCAGATTCAGATCGAGAAATTTCAGGCCAATCTTCTAGACTAGGAGGAGTTTGCAAGGCTGGGCCCGTTCCATCTAATACAAAATGAGCGTGCCTTGTCGCTGCACAGTTCGGTATTAACGCAACCGCTTTATTGGCGGCATGGCTTGGAAAGTCCTTAACCTTCACATCTAAAACCGTGGTTAGACCACCTAATCCTTGGGCGCCGATACCTAATTGATTTACCTTCTCATAAAGTTCCAAGCGCAATTCGTCAGCTCTATTGGATGCTCCGCGCTCTCGCAGATCCTGAATATCTATCGGATCTAGCAGAACTTCTTTTGCGAGTAACATAGCCTTCTCTGCCGTTCCACCTATACCAATTCCAAGCATGCCGGGTGGGCACCAACCAGCCCCCATCTTAGGAACCATATCGACAACCCAATCTACCACTGAGTCAGATGGATTCAGCATGGTAAATTTGGATTTAGCTTCCGAGCCACCGCCCTTAGCGGCTACATCAATCTCAACCGTATTTCCCTCAACTATTTCGTAGTGAATCACCGCGGGGGTATTGTCACCGGTGTTTTTCCTGGCGCCATCAGGATCTGCCAGAATAGATGCACGTAATACATTGTCAGGATGCGTATAGGCTTGCCTAACGCCTTCATTGATCATATCCGTAACATTCATTTCTGCATCCCATTGGATATCCATACCAACGCGAACAAATACCGTAACAATGCCGGTATCTTGGCAAATGGGCCGATGCCCTTCAGCACACATGCGAGAGTTAATTAATATCTGTGCCATCGCGTCTTTTGCGGCGGGAGATTCTTCTTTTTCATAGGCCGCATTTAATGCCTGAATGAAATCGAGGGGATGGTAATAAGAGATATATTGCAGCGCATCAAACACGCTCTCAATAAGGTCTTGCTGACGAATAGTAGTCATACTTTAAGGAAATCCTGTATTGGATTACTCATGAGGGTAGAGGTGCTATTCAAAGATGACTAGGGCCCAGCAGGGACCGATAGCGCTCTAATTTCGTCTTCAAGCTGGATAAATCTCTGATTCATCTGAAGCCGAAAGGAATCTATCGAATCGATGGCATCTAAGTTTTCAGCAGACAGCAGTTCAAGCTGATCAAGCAGGCTCTCCTGCTGATCTAATTCATCGCGCGTAAGACGCAATCGCGTTAAAGCATCCTCGAGATCTGCTGCTTGAATAAGAACTTGTGAACCTAGCGAGTCAACTCTGTTGGGGAGCCCGCCTAACACTCCAATCCGGTCAACAGCATTACTGAGGTTCGCTGCTATTGTGGAAGAATTTGCACGTAACTCATCTATAGCCGTACGGTTTGTATCGTAGGATACACCCCAAAGCTTTCGGATTTCCGACATCTGGGCATCAAGCTGCACATCGTGATCCTGAAGTACCGCCTGCATAGCCGCACCGGACTGAGAAAGAGATTCATCGGTTACGGAAAGCTTGCCTTCCATACTGGCAACCCTCGCGCCTATATCTGCCTGTAAAAAATTCGATTCCTGCAGCAGATAATAGAGATACCCGCTTGCCGCAAAACTCAGCGACAAAAGAAAAATCAGACCGCCCCTACCGCCGGACCCAGACCTTTCCGTCTTTGCCATACCGGCGTCTCGCGTTGAGGACTTAGTTCGGCGAGAGTCCGCAGATTTGGTGGGGCGTGCACGTGACGAGATAGCTTCATCTCTTTCCGGCACAATCTGCAAGTCATCATTCGACATTTACAACACCTGATCATTAATTTCAGGTGTCATTTTAGACTAGCCAAGGCGGTTTGCGGTAACTAAGACAAATATCTTCACACTTCTGTGTACAAGATATTATTAAGGGCCATTAACCACTCATGCAATCTTCATAAAGCATGCGTTAGAATGGCTGGCCGAATTTGTCGGAACAACTTTCCAAAGCTTTAAAGGAGCATAAAAAAACACATGGCAATTACCCTTCCAGAACTACCTTACGCAATGGGTGCCCTTGCGCCACATATTTCACAAGAAACCTTAGAATTTCATTACGGAAAGCATCACGCAAGCTACGTTGCAAAGTTGGGCCCGTTAATTGAAGGAACCACTCACGAAAACTCAGATTTGGAGACCATTGTTAAGAATTCCGAAGGTGGTGTTTTCAATAACGCTGCTCAGATATGGAACCACAGCTTTTATTGGAATTGCTTAAGCCCCAATGGGGGCAGTGGAGCTAACGGACCAATCGCCGATGCAATTGACCAATCTTTTGGCTCTTTTGAAGCATTTAGGGACGCATTTACCACTAGCGCTGTGAACAACTTTGGCTCCAGCTGGACTTGGTTAGTAAAAACCTCTGAAGGCGGCCTAGCGATAGTAAACACAAGCAATGCCAGCACTCCACTAACGGATTCACGTGTGATACCTTTGTTGACTGTAGATTTGTGGGAACACGCTTACTACATTGATTACCGCAATGCTCGTCCAGCTTACATGGCTGCATTTTGGAGCCTGGTCAATTGGGATTTCGTTAACGCCAATCTTGGTTAATGACTATTTCGATCAGAAACAAAAAAGCCCCGCAAATGCGGGGCTTTTTAATAGGTTTTGCTAAAACAGCAATTACATCATGCCGCCCATACCGCCCATTCCACCCATGCCGCCCATATCAGGCATAGCAGGTGCAGATGAGTCGGCTGGCATATCGGTAACCATCACCTCAGTAGTAAGCATTAGAGACCCGACAGAACCTGCTGCTTGCAAAGCGGTGCGAGTTACTTTGGCTGGATCAAGAATACCCATAGCCAGCATGTCACCGTATTCACCAGCAGCGGCGTTATAACCTTCGTTACCGGTTAAAGCCTTAACTTTATCCAGCACTACTGAGCTTTCTTCACCAGCATTAGCAACGATTTGACGCAACGGAGATTCCATCGCACGACGCGCAATGTTGATACCAACATTTTGGTCTTCATTGTCGCCGGTCAATCCTTCGATTGCCTGCAAAGCGCGAACTAATGCTACGCCACCACCAGCTACAACGCCTTCTTCTACTGCCGCACGAGTTGCATGAAGTGCATCTTCAACACGAGCCTTTTTCTCTTTCATTTCCATTTCAGTCGCAGCGCCAACCTTGATCACGGCTACACCGCCGGCAAGCTTAGCTACACGTTCTTGAAGTTTTTCACGATCGTAGTCAGAAGAAGTATCTTCAATTTGCGTACGAATCTGATTAACACGCGCTTCGATTTCGGCTGCATTACCAGAACCATCAATAACGATAGTCGCATCTTTGGTTAAGGTTATTTTTTTAGCCTGACCAAGCATTTCTAAAGTCGCAGCTTCAAGTTCCATGCCCACTTCTTCAGCAATAACTTGACCGCCAGTAAGAACCGCAATGTCTTGCAATGAGGCTTTACGACGATCGCCGAAACCCGGTGCCTTACAGGCGGCAACTTTAACGATACCGCGCATATTGTTTACAACCAAAGTCGCTAGAGCTTCGCCTTCAACGTCTTCAGCAATAACCAAAAGAGGTCGACTTGCTTTAGCAACCGCTTCCAGCAATGGAAGTAGTTCACGAATATTTGAGATTTTTTTGTCTACCAAAAGAACGAATGGGTTTTCTAGCTCGACGTTCATGCTTTCTTGGTTATTAATAAAGTAAGGTGATAGATAGCCGCGATCAAACTGCATGCCTTCTACAATGTCTAGTTCATTTTCTAGACCAGTACCTTCTTCGACGGTAATAACCCCTTCTTTACCAACTTTTTCCATAGACTCAGCAATGATGTCACCGATCGCCGTGTCGCTATTTGCGGATATAGTACCAACCTGGGCAATAGCTTTGGCGTCTTCACAAGGAGTTGAGATACTAGCAACATGCGCTACCGCTGCTGTAACCGCTTTATCAATACCGCGTTTAAGATCCATTGGATTCATGCCAGCAGCAACCGCTTTCAGGCCTTCATTAACAATAGATTGCGCCAATACGGTGGCGGTAGTAGTTCCGTCACCTGCGTCGTCTGAAGCTTTTGAAGCAACAGTTTTCACCATTTGCGCGCCCATATTTTCAAACTTATCTTCAAGTTCAATTTCTTTTGCCACTGACACACCGTCTTTAGTAACGGTAGGCGCACCAAAAGATTTGTCCAAAATCACATTACGACCTTTAGGTCCCAAGGTTACTTTTACCGCGTCGGCAAGAATATTAACGCCACACAGCATTCTTTTGCGGGCGTCGTCACCAAATCTAACGTCTTTAGCTGACATCTTCTTTATTCCTCAAATTTATCTTGTTAATAGAATATTATTGCTGCGGGTTAGGCTTCAACAACACCATAAATATCGCTTTCGTTCATGATGATTAGCTCATCGCCGTTATCATCGAGGGTATTGCTATCAGCGTATCTGCCGAACACAACCGTATCGCCAACGCTTACACCCAAAGGCTGAATATTGCCGTTATCTAAAGTTTTACCTGGACCAGCAGCAATTACTTCGCCTTGGTTTGGTTTTTCTTTTGCAGAGCCTGTAAGGATAATCCCCCCAGATGTAGTTTCTTCTTCTTCGCTTCGACGAACCACTACGCGGTCGTTCAATGGACGAATTTTCATCGATCGTTTCTCCGATTCACTCTAATTGGACTTCTTTATAAATCAGTTCATACCACTTTAACTAGTAACGGACTGATCATTGTTTTTGCGCCAGCCTTTTTGCCATAAACAAATAGCTAGCTCGTCACACTTTGTGAGGTTATGTGCGGATAATTCAAGGGGCAATGGCAAAAAAATTATTCTTCGCGACCAAATTCGCCCTCAACTACGCTGTAGTTACTTGAAGCACTTGTACCCATCTGAGTCATAACCATTCTCTTTGAAAGCTCGCGGATTATTAAATCCCGACCTAAAGGCGCTAGAAGGAACAAGCCCACAAAGTCAGTGAAGAACCCCGGTGTAAGCAACAGAGCGCCAGCAACGGCTAACAAAATACCTTCCAACATCTCATGCACAGGCATTTGCCCCGCATTAAGCTTGGACTTGGCCCGCGTTATCGTCTGTATTCCTTCTCTCTTAAGAAGGAAACTACCAACCAATGCCGTTAAAACAATAACGAGCAGCGTCGGCATAGCGCCTATCCAAGATCCAACGGAAAGAATTCCCCATATTTCAATAAAGGGAACGGTAATAAACAATATTAAAAGTAACGGCATATCGGGCCTCGCTCACAAACTTGTATCTGAATAATATGGCGCTATAAATATCGGAATCAAGAGCTCCGGCACACAGAAATGGCATCAGTCTTTTGACTATGCCGCCAAATTAAAATTGATAGAAAAATGGCAGGTACGCCCATCGCAGCGGCGTAGCTGAAGAAATAGGCGTATCCACTGGCATCAACCACCATTCCAGAAAACCCACTAATGAATTTACCCGGAAGCGTCATAAAAGAGCTGAATAGTGCATATTGAGTGGCGGTATAAGCGCGATTGGTCAAACTGGAGAGGTATGCGATAAATACACCACCTGAAAAACCTCCACTCAAATTATCAGCACTAATTACCAGCATAAGCCAATTTAGGTCAGCGCCCTTGCCCGCCATTACTGCAAATAACAAATTCGTAGCCGCTACAAGAATAGCTCCGATGATTAGGGGTCTAAATAAACCATATCGTGCAACAAACAGCCCGCCCAAGGCTGCGCCCAATATCGTCATACCAAAACCAAATATCTTAGCGACATTTGCAATTTCTGTTTTAGAAAACCCCAAATCCAAATAAAAGGGGTTTGCCATAATCCCCATTATGATGTCGCTAATACGAAACAAACCGATAAACGCCAAAATCATTAAGGCAAATTTGCCATTCCTTCGGAAAAAATCAACGAAAGGACTTATTACTGCGCTTGCAAACCAAACTGCCAATCTTTGGTATTTGTCCGTGTCTTTTAAGCGCAGCCGTTTATGAAGACTCTCTTCCATCTCCTGAGCCACATTATCCTTACCCTTGTTTGGTTCTGAAACAAGAAGGACCGTAAGCATCCCTACCGTCATCAGCGCTGCCATACTCTGGTAAGCAACAGACCAACTGCCGTATTCAGCTATGTACAAAGCACCTGCGCCAGCAACGAGTAATGCTACTCGATACCCGAATATATAGGTCGCAGCCATAGCGCCCTGGTATTCTGATTGCACTGCTTCGATGCGAAACGCATCCAGTGCGATATCCTGGGTGGCTGAAGAAAAAGCAACGAGCACTGCTGACAGGGCTATAAGCGTCAATCCATTTTTCGGATCAATCACTGACATAGAAAAAATGCCTAGCGCGACACCTACTTGTGCCAGCAACATCCAACTTCTTCGTTGCCCTAGTTTTGCGGTTAACCAAGGTAGCTTCATCCTATCCACTACGGGAGCCCATAAAACTTTTACCGAATAGGTTATGCCGACCCAAGCAAAAAAACCAATGCCGGTTTTGCTGACACCTTCTTCATTTAGCCATGCCGTAAGTGTTGAAAATACCAAAAGATACGGTAGCCCAGCCGAAAATCCTAGCAAAAGCATCGCAAGCACTTTGGGGTGTTTGTAAAGCAAAAGAGATTCGCGCCAACTCAGCTGAGAGAGTTTATTCAATCTATATTCCTGATACTTTTATATTTGGCTAATTGGAGAACGACATCGTTTTTATTTAAGAGGCCGACACCTCATACAAACTAGCACAGCTATTTATTTAGCGCTGCTAAATATTCCCGCCATTCAAAATGAGGCCCTGGGTCAGTTTTCCGCTCCGGAGCAATATCCGAGTGACCGACAATTCTCTGTTCCGATATTCCAGAGTAGCGACCTTGTATCGCCTCGGTAACCTTGACCAAAACATTATATTGGGTATCCGTAAAAGGCTGATTATCACTGCCTTCCAACTCAATACCAATAGAGAAATCGTTACAGGTTTCGCGCTCCTGCCAACTTGATTCGCCTGCGTGCCAGGCGCGATCATTTAAGCTGACAAATTGCAGAAGCTTTCCCTCGCGATCAATCAGTATGTGTGAGGACACTTTTAGGTCCGCAATTTCGGCAAAATATGGGTGCTGATCTGCATCGAGACAATTCGTAAAAAGTTGTTCTATAAATGGGCCACCAAATTGTTCTGGAGGCAAAGAAATATTATGAATAACCAGTAGGTCTGGCACAGTATCTTCAGGACGCGCATCTGAGTTCGGTGAACGCAATTTGCGAGCCCCTTTTAACCAGCCACTTTCATCTATATGGCAATCAATACCCATTGATATTTCTAGGACGCAATTTTAATTCGCCCATCCTCAAGCCGAACCTGAGCTTCCTTCGCTGTATATTCAGCAGCCTTCAACCCCAAGCCATCCACAAACACACAACGCTGGCCCTCTTCGTAGATCCGATACAATCGACAACACGAGCTTGAATTGGACTCATTATGAGGCAATGTTAACCAAACGCCCGGCTTTATCCGCTTGCCAAACCATAGTTTTTGTGCAGCTAGTTGATCGCCATGTAACTGCGCAGAATCTAGCACTGACGCCACCTGTATAGAATCGTCGAACAATGATTGCAGTCGATATAGGGAGTCGATTAACCCTAAGGACTCAAATCTCTCATAAACCGATACTGCGACAGACTGGTCTCCGGAAAGCAATTTCAATAATTCTTCGATTACGCTACTAAGCTGCCCGCGTTCGTCGAGAAAATTTTGGCCAATAGATTCATCTTCGTCTTGATGATCCTCACCTAGGCGGCTACCCAAAAGGTCTTTGAGCATGGAGCCGATATCGTCTGCACTGGCTTCACGCTTTCGGTCATCGATCACTTGCCTTTGCGATTCGCTCATACCAGCGCTAGATTGGCCACGCCCCCCACGCAAGATATCCGCTGTACGCCAGATGTGGTGTCTAATTTCGGGCATAAAGCCCATTTCAATGAGTTTTTCATTGAGCGTTAAATAGAGGTAACCCAGAGCCTCGGGGAAATGCTGCTCCATTACCCGTAATCCAAGAATCCGAACTTCCGAGGACACATCAATGGCGTCTAAAGCGTCTACCAATAATTTTCCTTGAGCCTTCGGACCTATGGGGCTGTCCACAGGCTTTATACGCTTAGCCTTTAACAGGCAGAATCGTCGATTTAAATGGGCATACTGGGATCGAGTCTCTGCAGCGGCACCCCCTGCCATTCGCTCTACAATTATTTGCTGTTCTAGAGATTCTCTATCTACTAAACTAAGGCCACCGCTGTACCAACTCGAATCGCCTGAATGCTGATCAAGGGGTGACTCATCCGTATCAAACCAAGTTTCAAAATTTCGTTTATAGCGGTCTCGAACCCGAGATTCTTTTTCTTGGATTTCTCGAATGCCGTTGTTTATATTGGTCTGTTCTTCCGCAGTAGCATCTGCCCGCTTAGTCTCCAGTTTCTGTAGGGCGATATCAAATCCCGTAGTGATCATTTGCAGAACATGATCGCGGGTCGTATCCTTACACAGTGATAGCGCTTGCCCAATTTGTGTATCGCTAAAAGAATCTCTGGATTCACCAATATTACTGGAAGCCATGCTCTGCTCTACCTCAAGAAATCGTGTTACCAGCTAAGTATAAGCCGCTTAAAGAAAAAATCGAATGCCTAATCAAAATCAATTCTCCGCTAACATATCTGAATTTCTCGTCGATCTACATAAGATTGTCGCCCTCGCCCTAGAAGAAGATATCAGGGATGGAGATGTAAACGCCATGCTCGTTGCAGAGTCTGCAACGGCAGAAGCAAGGGTAATTGCTCGAGAACCTGGGGTCATTTGTGGTCGGCCATGGTTTGATGAAGTATTTCGTCAGCTTGATGAAAATCTTGAACTAAATTGGTTGGTACAAGACGGCGATAGCGTCCAAGCAGACCAAACATTGGTCGAGCTGCGCGGCAGCGCTCGCACCATACTTACTGGCGAGCGATCGGCGCTAAATTTTCTGCAAGCACTTTCGGCCACAGCCACCTCCTCAAGGCAATATTGTGAAGCAGTCAAAGATTTGAATATCAGTGTCCTAGATACTCGAAAAACTATTCCCGGTTTAAGGCTGGCTCAAAAATATGCAGTTAAAATAGGTGGCTGCCAAAATCATAGAATCGGTTTGTACGATGCTTTCCTTATTAAGGAAAACCATATCCTGGCCTGCGGTTCTATAAGCGCTGCGGTTGCCCAAGCAAAATTGTCTCGCCCGAATCTTCCAATTGAAGTAGAAACCGAAAATCTCGACGAGGTTGCTCAATGCTTAGATGCTGGCGTTGATCGCATAATGCTAGATAACTTTGACACTACAACACTTCGGCTCGCGGTAAATCTGATAGATGGTAATGCCGAAATAGAAATTTCTGGTGGCATTGAATTTGAGGACTTCGGGCAGCTGGACCTAACTGGAATTGATTATCTCTCTTCAGGTGCCATCACCAAACACCTGACCGCATTAGACCTATCCATGCGAATTCAACTAAACAAATAATTACCGACAAAATGCAGACATAAAAAAACCCGGCATTGCCGGGTTTTTTATATAACGTAATCTATAACGTTGGTACTGCTGCTTCATTGGTGACTCAACAAACCACCGGTGTAGATGAAGTACATGTACCACTTACAACCCAGCTAATAACGCCTGCGGACAAAGTTGGTGTGATTATATAAGTCGCACCGCTAGCTACGTTTACGTTAGCTGTACCAGTAACTATTGCAGAAGTAGCTGTAATGGCAATAGAATCAGTGTTCGGGCTAACCGGAGCTGTGTATTCGATTTTAGCTTCAGTATCGCAAAGTGCGAGAGTGCCTTCTACTTGAACACAGATTTCTACTGCGCCTTTGTATTGGTTAACACCACCGACAACTTCAGCGAACTTAGACTTAGTTACATAGTTCTGATACTGAGGAAGCGCTACAGCCGCTAGAATACCGATAATCGCTACTACGATCATCAATTCGATAAGAGTAAAACTCTTGTTGGTTACGTTTTTGTATTTTAACTTTCCTTTATTTTGAATATTTGAATTTGTGATAACAACGATTAATAAAATAGCAATGATCGTGCCAACTTTATATAACCCCGTACTCGAGCAAATTCTGCCTTTTTTTGAGAATTGGTTCTCACTTTCACCGTAAACACCTAGGGAGACTGTGACAATTTTTGCGGTTACTCAGGCAGTATTTTGCAAAACGCTTGCGTTTACGCCTTAGTCAAATACGAGTAAAGTTAGGGCTATCGCGTTGATAGCCCAGATTTTATGGTTCAGAGGAATTATTTTGGCCGGAATTAGTAAATCACTAGAACAAAAGCTTGTCGCAGACGGCGGTATCGATTCAGACACACTCGAATTAGCTATGGAGCAGTGCGCCAATACTGGTAGCAAGTTAATTGAGCACTTGGTCGACCAGCTAACCGCTTTACTAGAACCTTTTATTATGTGTGTGCTTGCCGTTTTGGTTGGGGGACTACTAATCGCGATGTACCTCCCCATTTTCCAACTCGGCAACGTGATGTAGGAAACTTGGTGAATCAATTCTCGCAGTTACCTCTAGAATTAATACTAATAGTCGCCTTTGTATTGGGCTCCGTTGTAGGCAGTTTCCTAAACGTAGTGATCTATAGACTACCCAAGATTCTCAACCAAAACTGGTCGGCAGATTGCCGAAACTATTTGGAATTAAAAGCCGACCCTGAGGCTAGTGAAGAAGAAAAGATCTCTCTGCTCTGGCCTAGCTCCGGCTGCCCGAAATGTAAAAATAAGATTCGTCCCTGGCACAACATTCCTATTCTGGGCTACTTCTTTTTAAAGGGCCGATGCAAGGACTGCAACGAACCAATTTCAGCGCGCTATCCCATTGTTGAGTTGGTCTCAGCATTGCTGAGCGTTGTGGTTATTTGGAAACTGGGGGTAACTACGCAGGGCCTGGCGGCTTTAGCCATCACCTGGACTCTCATTGCCTTAACCGGCATAGATTTCGATGAACATCTCTTGCCAGACAGCATTACCCTACCCCTGCTATGGGCTGGTCTCATAGCCAATAGTTTTGGTCTCTTTACTGATTTACCAACAGCGGTATGGGGTGCAGTTCTCGGCTATCTAAGCCTATGGTCTGTGTATTGGATATTTAAGTTGATCACCGGTAAGGAAGGCATGGGCTATGGCGACTTCAAGCTTTTAGGCGCGTTGGGAGCATGGCTTGGTTGGGATTACTTACCCACCATTATTCTATTGTCCTCAGTTTTAGGATTGGTTTTTGCCCTCCTATTTATGGTGTTTAGCGGCAATAAAAAAAGTGCCCCTATCGCTTTTGGACCCTATTTGGCGGTTGCCGGTTGGATTTGCCTTTTGCTGGGCCCCGCTGCTTTCTCCCTCCTACCTATCTAGTGACCTGAAATGTTTCGCATAGGCCTAACTGGAGGCATTGGTAGCGGTAAAAGTACCGTCGCCAGTGAATTCAGAAAACTGAATGTTGCGGTTATCGATCTAGACCAGGTTTCAAGAGATGCGGTTAAAGCAGGAGAGCCTGGACTTGAGACGCTAATAGAGTATTTCGGGACAAGCATTTTGAATCGAGAGCAAGCCCTAGATCGAGCAGTGCTGCGCGAGAAAGTGTTCAATAGCGCTAAAGATAGAGATTGGCTGGAAGCGACACTGCACCCTCTTATTCGGCAAAAATGCGCCGAGTTAGAAAAGGAACTGCAAAACGAATACAAAGCAGCCTACCTTATAATTGAGATACCGCTTCTAGCGGAAAACATCGGGGATCACCAGTTCGATCGCATTCTAGTAGTGGATGTAACGGAAGAAGTTCAAGTTCAGCGAACAATGGAAAGGTCGGGACTTAGCAAGCCTGAAGTACAACAGATCATTGATAGCCAGGCCAGCAGGTCAGATAGACAAAATATTGCCGATGAGATCCTGGAAAACATTGGTTCAAGGGCCGAACTAGAGCAGCAAGTACTTCAACTCCACAATAAGTATTTAGATCTAGCCGCCAATCACAAAAATAATTAGTTTAAAGAGCCTTAACTAACCATAGAAAGGCTTCAGCTAACTCTTAAAATAAATAGCCAACTTCTGTAAAATTGCCCGATTTGCTTCTGGAAAGGCGTAGTCGGAAAGTGATGCTGAAGGAACCCAGGCGACTTCCTGGCCCTCCCTCCCCTGAGGTTCGCCGATAAAGTTGGTGACCAAGGCCACTCTCAAATTTACAGAATATTCTGGGTAGTCATGAGGGACTTGCATCAATGCTTCCTGAGACGTAATTTCGATACCCAGCTCTTCCATTATTTCGCGCCTAAGTGCCTGTGCGAAATCTTCGTCGGGCTCAAACTTTCCACCGGGAAACTCCCACAAGCCCTCATGTTTCTTGCCGATGGGTCGTTTGGCGATCAGTACGCTACTCCCCCTAACGATTACCGCTACAGCAACCTCTAGAGGAACAGCCCGATTCGACATCAGGTACGATATTCCGCATTGATGCGCACATAATCGTGGGACAGGTCTGTGGTCCAGATCTCCTCAACAAATTCGCCTCTATTTAAATTGATAGAAATAGTAAATTCGGGCTTATCAAATACTTCTTGCCCCAAGGCTTCAGAATATTCGGAATGTACTGCACCCTGATTAACAAGAGGCACCTGATCTAAAAATAGTTCGATCGCATCGATATTAAGATCGACAACATCTGCATTTCCCACCGCGGCAAGAATTCTCCCCCAATTGGGGTCGCAAGCAAATAATGCTGTTTTTACCAACGGTGAATGCGCAACGGAAAAACCAACTTTTTTGCATTCATCCTCAGAACCACCACCCGACACTACTATGGTTACAAATTTTGTGGCTCCTTCACCGTCTCGAATTATGGCTTGAGCCAAATCCCGATATAGCTCAAACAGCTGAGATTTAACTATCTGCGCATCTTCTGAATCAGGGTTATCTATTAGCAGGTTGTCGGCCTTGCCGGTGCAAGCCAGGATGCAAGAATCATTAGTGGAAGTATCGCCGTCAACCGTCGCTCGATTAAAGGTCTTCTCACACAATTCCAAATGCCACAGCTGCGCCACCGGCGGAGCAATAGCAATATCTGAGACGATATAGGCCAGCATGGTTGCCATATTCGGGTGAATCATACCGGCACCTTTGGCGATACCAGAGATCCTGATAAGACTTCCAGATATTTCAAATTCTTTCTGAACCAGCTTTGGCCGCGTATCCGTGGTCATAATCGCCTGAGCCACCTCAGGCCAACTCACCGCAGAGAGTTCCCCAATGAGATTATCCATAGACGTTTGAAATGGTTCTAGCGGCAATAGCTCGCCGATAACTCCAGTAGAGAATGGCAATACCTGGTCAGGCTGAACACCCGTTGCCTTGGCAACCAGAACACAGGTCTCAAGAGATACATCAAATCCTGCCTGCCCGGTTCCAGCATTGGCGTTTCCGGAATTTATTAACAAATATCTAGCCTGATTTTCTGCGAGGTGTTTTTTACAAATCACAACCGGTGCAGCGCAAAAGGCATTTTGCGTAAATGCACCAACAACCACCGAGCCCTCGGACAACTCAATCAATGCAAGGTCCAGCCGATTTTCATAGCGAATTCCTGCTGCGAGCGCTGTTAACCGGCAACCCGCGATATCCATTGCTGACTGAGAGGTCCCAGATTCAGACTTACTCATATTAGAGTTTTCCGTGGCATTGCTTGTATTTTTTACCCGAATCACAGGGGCAGGGTTCGTTTCGACCCACTTTTTTATCTTCTCGAGTGAAGGGTTGAGCCTGTAGTTGCGCACTGCCGGGCCTAGTCTCGCCGGGCTTAGTCTCACCAGTTAAACCATTTGCCTCAGCATGCTGCATAGACATTTTGGTCTTAAGGGCCTCTTCTCGCTCCTGCTTCGCCTTTTCCATAGCTTGTAACTGTTCTGGGCTAGCCAACTGAAAGCGCATTAAAACCTTTGTTACGTCGCTTTTAACGCGATCTAAAAGGTCTCTAAACAGCTCAAAAGACTCTCGCTTATATTCCTGCTTGGGATTGCGCCCTGCATAGCCGCGCAAGCCAATAGCTGAGCGCAAATTATCCATAGTAGCTAGGTGCTCTTTCCAGAGACGATCTAGCGTTTGCAGCATTAAATCTCTTTCCAATCGATGAATCACCATCTCCGGGTCTTCAATACTGCTATTTTTCTCAAATGCGGTTTGAAAGCCTGCCAATTTCGCTGAATATTGAGTCTCTATAGCTGCTAAAACCCTAGTAAGAATATCTTCCGGACTAATCTGCTTATCGTCTTCGATCCAGGTCTCGACAGATAAATCCATTCCCAATTCAGTATTTAAATATTGATCCAATCCATCTATATCCCACTGATCAACAAATCCTTCGGGTGGCACGTATGAATAAACCGCAGCCTCAATTGCATCTGCGCGCATCGCTGCCAAAATATCGGAGATATCATCTTCGTCCAAAAGCTCATTCCGCTGCTGATAGACAACCAATCGCTGATCGTTAGATACATCATCGTATTCCAGAAGTTGCTTTCGGATATCGAAGTTACGGCCTTCCACCTTGCGCTGCGCTTTTTCGATAGAACCAGTAACCATACGGTGCTCGATAGCTTCGCCTTTATCCATACCTAGCGCCTGCATCATTCCCCGTACTCTCTCGGAAGCAAATAATCTCATTAGATTGTCTTCCATCGAAAGGTAAAAGCGGGTTTCGCCAGGATCACCCTGCCGACCAGAACGCCCACGCAGCTGGTTATCAATACGTCTCGATTCGTGTCTCTCAGTACAAATAATATGTAATCCGCCTGCGTCCAAAACAGTCTGGTGCCGTTCCGACCATTCCTTTTTATGGGCTTCAATTTCTGCTTCACTCGGATTATCTAATTGTGTCAGCTCGGAATCGAGATTTCCTCCCAAAACAATATCGGTACCCCGTCCCGCCATATTGGTGGCAATAGTCACGCGGCCTGGCAGACCCGCTTCAGCAACAATTTCCGCTTCACGCTCATTCTGCTTGGCATTTAGTACTTGGTGATCAATTTTTGCCTTAGTTAGCAGTTCCGACATTTCTTCAGAAGTTTCGATAGAGGCGGTTCCTACCAATACAGGCGCAGACTTTTCTTGGCAGGCCTTTATATCTTCAATTGCCGCATCTAGCTTTTCTTCTTTAGTAAGAAAAATAAGGTCATTTAGATCGTTACGCGCCATGGGTCTGTTAGTTGGTAAGATCAATACCTGCAGACCATAAATCTCCTGGAACTCGGCTGCTTCCGTATCCGCCGTACCGGTCATACCACTAAGCTTTTGGTAAAGGCGGAAAAAATTCTGGAACGTGGTGGATGCCAAAGTTTGGCTCTCATGCTGAATTTTTTGCCCTTCTTTCGCCTCGATAGCTTGATGTAAACCGTCACCCAAACGCCTACCTGGCATTTTTCGCCCGGTATGCTCATCAATCAAAATAACTTCGCTATCGGCAACTATGTACTCGACATCTTTTCGAAACAGATGTCTGGATCTCAAACCAGCCTGCATACACTGCAGTAATATCTGATTTTTAGGTTGATACAAGCTTTCATTTTCTGCCAATAGTTTTTCTTGAATCAGCAGTTTCTCAACCTCAGAATGACCTTCCTCAGTTAAATCCACTGTCCGCATTTTTTCGTCAATGGTGAAATGCCCGGGCTCCAAAAATTTACATTTTGGCAGGCCATCTAATTCAATTTGTACTAGATCTTTGTTTTTTTCCTTAGCGAGCTGCATTGCGCGCCCGATACTTACGGCCTCGTCTTCAGGAATCTCGGTTCCTAATACAAATACTTTCGAGGCTTCAATATCCTGATTGCGCGGCGCGTCTTGTTCAGGCTGCGCCTTAAGCATGGGTACCACTCGTCCAATATGACTTACCAACTCGGAGTTATCTTCCGCCATACCGGAGATGACTAGTGGCGTTCTCGCCTCATCAATAAGAATGGAATCCACCTCATCAATAATGGCAAAGGTTAACCCTCGCTGTGTGCGGTTTTCCTTACGCAACACCATGTTGTCGCGGAGATAATCAAATCCATATTCATTATTTGTGCCGTAGGTAATGTCAGCAAGATAAGCATCCTGTCGAGCACATGCACGCAGCCACTGGAAATTGGGGATATCGCTTTTATGCTCCAGATCAATCACAAATGAAGCGTTTCCTGGCCCAAAGGCGCCCGTGGACTGAATAACGCCAATACTTACACCCAAGCGCTCGAATACTGGAGCCATCCAATGCGCATCTCTGCGCGCCAAATAATCGTTTACAGTTATAACGTGTACGCCTTCGCCAGACAGTGCGTTTAGATAAGACGGCAAGGTGGCTACCAGGGTTTTACCCTCTCCGGTACGCATCTCCGAAATTTTTCCTTCGTGCAACGCGATACCACCAATCATCTGCACATCAAAATGTCGCAGTCCAATAGAGCGAACCGACGCTTCACGCACGGCAGAAAAAGCTTCTGGCAATATCTGGTCTAGAGATTCACCGTCAGACAAGCGCTTTTTTAGGCCTGAGGTAACTTCTCGTAATTCGTCATCGGATTTAGTCTGGAAATCAGCTTCCAGAACATTTATGTTTTCTACAATACGACCCAATCTACGCAATTCGCGATCGTTTTGAGTTCCAAAGATTTTTTTCAACATTTTCATGTTTACACAATTCCAAAAATTTATATGAGGCAACACAAGAGTAACGCCACTCCGGTTTAACTAAGGGAGTGGAAGAAAGAGTTAGAAGTATTGAAATTCAGCGAACAGTGCGCTGAATATAACTGGCCGGATCGACAGAACGTCCGTTTTTGTAGACTTCGAAATGAACGTGTGGCCCAGTTGATCGACCAGTAGTGCCCATAGCGGCAATTTGCTGCCCCTTGTGAACAATCGCGCCCAGAGCAACGAAGAGTTCTTTGTTGTGAGCATAGAGAGTAACTAATCCAGAATCATGGGTGATTTCGATGACATTGCCATAGGTAGTGCTGGCATCGGTGTAGGTAACCACACCTGAGGCGACAGCCAATACCGCAGAACCTTCGCGTCCGGCAATGTCTATACCATTGTGCCAAGCCTCTAGCCCAGTAAAAGGATCCGTGCGCGTTCCATAGTGGGAAGAGACCCACCCAGCTGTCGCTGGCAACCCAGAAGGAGATGAATCGTCGCGGAGTTGCTGATCAAAAATTAAAGCGGATAGCAAATTCAGCTGCATCTCTCGATCGGCAATCTGGCGATCCAAAGCATTTAATCGTTGAATAAGTTCGCCGGATAGATTTGAGTCCGCACCAATGTTCGTTAACGGACCACCTAAGGCCGGAGCACTAGAGAAATCAAACTCTCCACCGGTCAAATCAGCGCGCACGGCCACTCGCTGACCAAGTGCTTCAATGCGAGTTATACGTGCCTGCATTTCAGCCATGCTCAGGCTAAGGGCCCGCACATTTTTTTCGGTGTCTTGCGTAACCTGACTAACCTGATCGCGCTGCTGATCTAAATCAGCTTGCATTCCCTCGGAGAGGTTCTGAAAAAAGTCTGGCAACTGATGGATTTGATTTGCGCCCACCCACCAGCCGGTGGCCAAGGGAGCTCCAAATACACAAATGGACAGCAAAGCCTTCATCCACAGATTCAGATGTACCGATGTGGTCTTGCCGTGATTCCCTTTGATGATAAGAATTTTCATATCAAAAGCTTTGTCTAACCTTCTGCCGCCAGAGGACGCATATAGGATATAGGCGCATCTTCTGCGTTTTCGAAAGTAACGGTTTCCCAAGAATCTTTCTGAGCCAGCAGTTCACGCAACAATAAGTTATTTAGTGCATGCCCTGACTTATGAGCCCGAAACTCGCCAATGAGGCTCGTTCCCAAAAGATATAGGTCACCAATAGCGTCCAAAATTTTGTGCTTAACAAATTCATCTTTGTATCGAAGACCATCTTCGTTGAGGATACTGTATTTATCTACAACAATAGCGTTGTCTAAACTGCCGCCTCGGGCCAAACCGCGTGACTGTAAATATTCAAATTCGTGCAAAAAACCAAAGGTTCTGGCTCTACTTACTTCTTTAACAAAGGAAGTACTAGAAAAATCTATTTCCGCGCTTAGCGGTCTATCCTTAAACACGGGATGATCGAATTCGATAGAAAAAGCAACTTTGAATCCGTTAAAAGGCTTGAAAATTGCGTACTTATCGCCCTGATCAACCCTTACTTCCGAAAGAATCCGGATAAACTTTTTAGGGGCTTCCTGCTCGGCAATTCCAGCGGACTGAATCAGAAATACAAAAGGACCAGCACTGCCGTCCATTAAGGGTACTTCAGGACCGTCGACTTCTATACGGACATTGTCTATACCCAAACCCGCCATCGCAGATAATAGATGCTCTACCGTGGATACACGGACGTCTCCGTAACCAAGAGAAGTTGAAAGCGTGGTATCTCCAACGTTCTCAGCATGGGCAGCCAAGGTCTCTGGCGGATCCAAATCAACGCGCGTAAAAGTAATGCCGTGATCTATGGGAGCAGGCATCAAAGCAAGGCTAATTTTCTGCCCTGTATGTAATCCCACGCCAGTGGCGCGAATTGTGTTTTTTAATGTTCTTTGCTTAATCATGCAGTCGGAATATTCAACCGGCGCTAAGTAAGCCGCTAGTTTAGCGCGCATGGCGCAAAAGAAACAGAAGGAGTTACTATTTTTAACCAGCCAAACAGGGATATTTGACGGCTAGACCACTTACTTAGAGGCCGGTTTAATAAGAGGGCTTTAGTACGTTACGGGCACATATTCCATAGAGATAGTAAGGCAATGAGCCGGAAACGCCGCCAACTCATTGCCTTTACTGGGCTTTTAGTCCGCCTGACGTCGCAGGAAGGCTGGAATATCTAAATATTCCATATCTTCCGCGCGAGGGGCCGCTTCTGCCTTAGCTTCACCTCTTCGACCTCGGATTACCGTAGGAATATCTAGTTCCTGATAGTTAGCACCGGGCTCTGATTTTCGCGATTCATCACTCGCTATTGTGTTGTCGACCACTTTTTTGGGTCTACCAGCGCTAGCTGTTGGTCCCAAGCCTGTGGCAACCACAGTTACGCGAAGCTCATCCGTCATAGATGGATCAATTACGGTACCGATAACTACGGTAGCGTCTTCTGAGGCAAATTCCTCGATCGTATCACCAACTTCAGAGAACTCACCCAAGCTCATATCAGGACCCGCCGTGATATTTACCAGGATGCCTTTCGCACCTTGTAGATCGATATCATCCAGCAATGGACTGCGTACCGCTTTTTCAGCAGCATCACGAGCGCGATTGTCGCCAGCGGCAGAACCGCTGCCCATCATAGCCATGCCCATTTCACCCATAACCGTTCGTACATCAGCGAAATCCACGTTGATCATTCCCGGTCTGATTATCAGATCAGCTATGCCCTGGACGGCACCGTGAAGAACGTCATTGGCCTTCGCAAAAGCATTTACCAAACTCACATCTTTGCCTAGTACGGCCAGCAACCGATCATTTGGGATGGTGATTAGAGAATCCACATGATCCTGAAGTTCGCGAATACCTTCATCAGCAATCGCTGAACGTTTTTTACCCTCGAACATAAATGGACGAGTTACCACAGCTACTGTGAGTATTCCCAGATCTCGAGCAACGCTGGCTACCACTGGTGCACCACCAGTTCCCGTTCCGCCACCCATGCCTGCAGTAATAAAGACCATATCGCTTCCTGCCAAAACTTCAGCAATCCGCTCGCGGTCTTCAAGTGCAGCCTGTCGGCCAATTTCAGGATTTGCTCCAGCGCCTAGACCCTTAGTGACATGACTTCCGAGCTGAAAAACGGTAGCCCCGGCAACATCCTTAAGTGCCTGGGAGTCTGTATTGGCGCAAACGAATTCAACTCCCTCGACTTGATTTCCAATCATGTGTCGAACGGCGTTTCCTCCGCCGCCTCCAACACCGATCACCTTGATTACCGCGTTTTGCGGGACTGCATCTACTAGTTCAAACATGGCGTTTCCTCTATTTACTTACTTCTATTGCTAATTTTGGATCTGTTACCAGGCCCAACTAAAAATTTCCTTGGAACCAGCTTTTTACTCGCTCCACCAGACTCGCTTCGTCACTACCACGGCGTTTCTTGCGTCCACCGTCCATCTGTTGATCAAGGCCGTACTGCAGCAAACCCACGCCTGTTGCGTATATCGGGTTAGAAACTATGTCAGTGAGCCCCTTCACTTGCTGGGGTGCACCCAGACGCACAGGCATATGAAATATTTCCTCGGCCAAATCCACCACACCTTCCATTTTTGAGGTGCCACCAGTGAGCACTACGCCACCAGCCAATAATTCTTCGTAACCACTGCGTCTCAATTCACCCTGAACCAGATTAAACAGTTCCTCATATCGAGGTTCTACCACCTCTGCTAAAGCCTGCCGGGACAGATCTCTTGGCGCTCTATCGCCCACGCTGGGTACTTCGATACGCTCTTCCGGCCGAGCCAGACTTGCTAACGCGCAGGCGTATTTCACTTTTAACTCTTCTGCGTTTTGAGTAGGTGTGCGCAATGCCATAGCAATATCGTTGGTGACTTGATCACCGGCAATAGGTATGACGCCTGTGTGGCGGATTGCACCATCGGTGAAAATCGCTATATCAGAGGTTCCGCCGCCTATATCTACTAGACAAACACCCAAATCCTTCTCGTCTTCAGTAAGAACTGCGTAGCTGGAAGCGAGCTGTTCAAGAATTACGTCATCTACTTCTAGCCCGCAGCGTCGAATACACTTTTCAATATTTTGCATCGCATTTACTGCACAGGTCACCAAATGCACCTTGGCTTCCAATCGAACGCCAGACATACCTAGAGGTTTACGCACGCCCTCTTGGTCATCAACCAGATATTCCTGCGGCAAAATGTGCAAAATCTTCTGATCTGCCGGAATAGCAACCGCTTGTGCAGCATCTATTACTCGGTCTATATCTAAAGGGAGTACTTCGCAGTCCCGAATGGCCACTATTCCGTGCGAGTTCAGGCTGCGAATATGGCTACCCGCGATACCCGCATATACGGAATGAATACGGCAACCAGCCATAAGCTCTGCCTCTTCCACAGCGCGTTGTATTGATTGCACTGTAGATTCGATATTCACCACCACTCCTTTTTTTAGGCCGGTGGACTTGTGAGACCCCAACCCGATCACCTCAAGCGTGCCTTCCGCAGTCACTTCACCAACAATGGCTACTACCTTGGAAGTGCCAATATCGAGCCCAACAATTAAATTACCTTCTAGCGAACTCGCCATAACCATCTCCCATCTGTTGAATTCCAGTGCCCTCTTGCGCGCCCCTATCCCAGCTAACCGCTAAGCCATTGGCATAGCGGAGATCGATCTGACCAATTTGGTCAGACCGTTTATGTAGCTCAATACTCCAAACTGCAATGAACCGTTGAACTCTGCTGAGTAGTTCTTTGTTACCCAGCTTCAGTCTGATTCCGTTGTCTAGCACCAGCTCGAGATCTCCGGAATAATTTTCATGAAGCTCCTCCAGCTTTAAATTGAGCTGTGACATGCCCTGACTTAGCAATCGGTATTGGTCTAGCAGGCTGTGCGGATCTCCAATCGAACTCTGCAACAGGGGCAGCTGTTCACTTACCTGATAACCCCGGACCAAGATGCCCTGATCACTTACATAGCCTTCCGTGCCCCACTGGGCCACCAATCTATGCTCCGCCAAATTCACCACTAGTACAGAGGGCCATTGCCGACTTACTTGTGCGCTCGCGACCCAAGGCGTGGTTTCAATCTGTGCTTGTACTTCTTCGAGATTCAAACTGAGCAGTCCCATGCCCGCGTAGCCACGCAGTTTCTGATATATCTGCTCGGACCAACCCCGATTGAATTCACCACTAAGCTGAATATTTTGAACGGGTTTATTCATATGCACGAAGGATTCATAGCCCGCAAAGCCGACACCGAACAACGCCAATAGAAAAACGGTACTTCGAACCCCCTCAGTAATTTTCTTGAGGTTGTGGCCCTTGATTGGTCGACTAGCACCAACTCCCATCCGGTGATTGCGAATAGGATTTTTCATCGATTCAAACTCGCGGAATCTAATATCAACAAGATTAGCTGTGCAAAAGTAATACCCATCGCTGCGGCCGACATAGGCACCAAACTATGAGAGGTTAGCCCCGGGATAGTATTGGCTTCCAACAGCAGGAACTCACCATCATCAGCCTGCATTAGATCAACACGTCCCCAACCAGAACACCCGAGTGCATTGAACGCTTCGAGCGAGATCTGCTGAATTTCTAGTGTTTGTTTTTCCGAAATAGGCGCAGGGCAAAGATAGATGGTCTCTGCGGAAAGGTATTTAGCTTCGTAAGTATAAAACGGATCCGGCGTTTGCATCTGAATCACCGGCATTACCTCACCCTGAACAACAGAGACCGTGTACTCGGCGCCTGATATCCACTGCTCCGCTATAACTTCCGTATCAAACTGCGAAGCCAGTTCGTAAGCTTGCTGTAATTCAGAAGCAGTGCGCGCTTGACTCATGCCCAAGCTAGAACCTTCAGACACAGGCTTAATCATGGCGTGGCCGCCAAGCTCTGCAATCGCTGTAGTCCAATCTGTGTCTTTTGAAAGCTGGCTCCAAGGAGCTGTCGGTAATCCTTCAAATTGCCAAACTCTTTTGGTTTGCGCCTTGTGTAAGGTGAGCGCAGAGCCCAGAACTCCAGATCCTGTGTAAGGCATTTTCAAAAATTCCAGTACTCCCTGAATGGACCCGTCTTCCCCACCTCGCCCATGCAAAGCGATAAAAACCCGGTCCGGCTTCAGCTCTTGCAACTGAGTGACAATATCTGGACCAACATCAACAAGTTGATGCTCTATTTCCAATTCCATCAGCGCATCTGCCACAGCCTTCCCGGACTGTAAAGAAATTTCCCGCTCCGCTGACTGGCCTCCAAAAAGCACCGCTACAAGACCCATATCTTTTGCGTGTATTTGCTCGAGTCTTTGCATCAAATTCATTGCAAACCCCGCTCGGCCAATGTTTTCGCGATCTGGTTTACGTTACCTGCGCCTTGTGTCAGCAGAAAGTCGCCAGGTTGAATCAGATCCTTTACCAAATCGGGAATATCTTCAATCCGGTCGACAAAAATGGGGTCTACTAAGCCTCTTTGGCGCACAGAACGGCATAGGTGACGGCTATCTGCAGCAACTATGGGCTCTTCACCAGCGGCATATACCTCAGTCACGACTAAGACGTCGACCATAGAAAGAACTTGAACAAAGTCTTCGTAAAGATCACGGGTACGGCTGTACCTATGAGGCTGAAAAATCATAAACAAGCGACGATCAGGGTATCCATCACGGACTGCCTGAATAGTTGCAGAAATCTCTGTCGGGTGGTGCCCATAGTCATCTACAAGCATCGCGCTATTTTCATTCTTGCCTTCGTCGCCGTTCTCTTTGGCTAAACCAGTGTTATTGCCAAGAGCAAAATTTCCCAAGCGCTCGAATCGGCGACCGACGCCCTGGAAAGATTCCAATCCAGCGACTATAGCTCGATCCGACGCCTTTTCATCTGTTGCGACTGCGATTGCAGCTGTTGCGTTCAACGCATTGTGGCGACCTGGAATGCTCAATATGGCCTCTATAGGCGGCAAGCCTTCAGGGCGTAGAACTCTAATTCTGGTTTTCTCCGCATTTTGGTCAATGCTTTCGATACGGAAATCAGCGTCCTCAGAAAACCCATAGGTCAAAATCGAACGATTAATCTGAGGTAGTAACTCTCGAACCTTTTCATCATCTATGCACAGCACAGCCAATCCGTAGAAAGGTAGATTGTGCAAAAACTCAACAAAGGTTTGCTGCAGTACACCGAAGTCACCGCCATAGGTATCCATATGATCCGCATCGATGTTAGTGACAATGGAAGTCATAGGCTGCAGGTGCAGGAAGGACGCGTCACTTTCATCTGCTTCGGCTACTAAATAGCGACTCAATCCTAGCTGAGCGTTAGTTTCACTCTGCTTTACCAGTCCTCCAACAACAAAGGTGGGATCTTTACCGTCCTCACCCAATATAGTTGCCAAAAGACTAGTTGTAGTAGTTTTCCCGTGCGTACCGGCAACGGCGATACCGTGCCGAAACCGCATAAGCTCAGCGAGCATTTCTGCCCTGCGTACTATGGGTATACGAGCCTCTACAGCCGCGTTAATTTCTGGGTTTGTTTTAGGAATGGCGCCTGAGACCACAACGACATCTACACCGGCGACATTCTCCGCCAGATGACCAATCTCGACCTGCAATCCCATTTTTCGAAGTCGATCCAGCGTACTGGACTCCTGTACATCTGAACCGGAAACTTTATAGCCCTGATTAAAAAGCACTTCTGCAATACCGCACATACCGGTACCACCGACTCCCACAAAATGAATTCGGCTTATACGTCGCATCTCGGGCACTGAGTTAGGCAATTCAACGGCCATTGATCAGCTCCTTACATATGTCGACTATATGATCAGTGGCATCCGGCAGTGCTGCGCTAGCGGATGCAAAGGCCATTTCCTGCAACTTTTCCGGACGGAGCAAATGGGTGAGTTTTTCCACGAGAGACGATTCATCCATCTCCGATTCTTGCATAAGCTCAGCGCCCCCGACCGCTAGCAGCCACTCGGCATTTTCTGTTTGATGGTCATCTATAGCGTAGGGAAAGGGAATAAATAAGGCTGGGCACCCCATTGCTGCGACTTCAGAGACTGTCATGGCACCAGACCTACAAACAACCAGATCTGACCATGCATAAGCTTCTGACATCTTATCGATAAAGGCTAAAACTTCGACTTCTACTCCCGACGATTGGTACTGGGCATTGGTTTCTTCCAGCCACCGAGGTCCACACTGATGGCGTACTCGAATAGCATTTGATTTACCTATTTCGCAAAGCGTCGATGGAATAATTTGGTTTAGTGATCGCGCACCCTGACTCCCACCCAAAACCAATATATTTAAGGTTCCATCTAGATCCGCGCTGCTGCTAGCGGACAAACTTTTATCAATCTCTCGAATATCGTTCCTTATAGGGTTACCAACATAAGTACCCTTCTCGAATACATTTGGAAAACCGGTCATAACTCGATTCGCCCAGCGAGCCAATATTTTGTTGGTAGTGCCTGCACGGGCATTTTGCTCATGTATCGCCAACACATCTCCGCGCAATCGTGCAGCTAAGCCAACCGGACCGGCGACAAATCCGCCGAAACCCAAAACAAGCTGGGGCTGTAACCGAGCGAGAATCCGCAAAGAAGAAACAAGCGCATGTGTCAGCTGGAATGGCGCCAATAGCAGTGATTTAATTCCTTTACCTCGGAGCCCGCTAACGGGAATTAAACTTAGGTCGTAGCCGGCCTCGGGAACCACACGGTTTTCTATACCTTTCCCCGTGCCAATCCACGAAACTGCGCAGCCAAGCTCACTGAGGCGATCAGCTACAGCCAGTGCAGGAAACACATGACCGCCGGTACCACCAGCCATAATAGTGACTCTAGCGCCCTGCATCATGCTCCCACCTCGCGCAAGTTCTTGTTGCGGGATTTTTTGCCTGAGCTTTTTGCAAAAATACTGAAACCCAAAGCTGCGCCGCTCTTGTTTACTGTCTTTTTTTCAGCCCGCTTGAGAGCCTTACTAGCAGTAGGTCGCTGCGCCTTAGTTTGAATCTCCTGGGATACACGTAAACAGATAGCAGTCATGGCCATACAAACCAACAAACTACTGCCACCCGCGCTGATAAATGGCAGCGTAAGCCCTTTTGTAGGAAACAGACCACAGGCAACACCGATGTTGATCAAGCTTTGCAGCGCAAACATGGTTGCAGTGCCTATTGCGATAAACCCGCCAAAAGCCAAACCTGCATTTACTGCTCGTACACCCAGCTGAAACATGCGTCCGATTAGGACCGATAGCAGAGCTATGGTCACAAGCGATCCCAATAGGCCTAATTCTTCTGCAAGCACTGCAAATACAAAATCTGTATGCGCTTCCGGCAAGTAGAGTAGTTTTTGCAATGAATTACCGAGGCCAACGCCGAACCATTCACCTCGGCCAAAGGCAATTAGAGACTGGGTCAACTGGTACCCCGAATCAAATTGATCAGCCCAGGGGTCTAAATAACTCGTGATGCGCTCCATTCGATACTCTGAACTCAATACGAAATAGCTCAGCGCACCCAAACCAAGTAATGCAACTGATATGAATTTGAGGAAGTGCATGCCTGCTAGAAAAACTAGCACAACCGTTATGCCAGCCATCACAACCACGGATCCAAAATCCGGCTGTAGTAACAACAGAGCCATGAAGAGCACTAAAAGACCAAAAGGCTTTGATACTCCGTACCAGCTTGCTCGCAGCGTATCGCCCTGCCGCACAAGGTAAGCAGACAAAAAGATAATTAGCGCGGCTTTTGCTAGTTCAGCCACCTGAATAGTTGCACCGCCAGCACCAAGCCAACGCCTAGCACCATTGCGCTCGATACCCACTCCCGGAATCAAAACAATAACCAACAAAAAGTAGGCCACGAGCAGCACAAACGGGGCAACCTGATACCAAAAAGCCAAAGGTAAACGAATCAACAATGCTGATGTAATGCCTCCCATAAATAGGAAGACTAGGTGTTTTTTGATATAAAAAGCAGGATCACCTTCGGTGGCCGCGGCATAGCTGATAGAGGCGCTTGCGACCATTACTACCCCTAAAAGCAGTAATGCAATCCAGCTCCAAAATAAGAGTGAATCGAACTGAAACACAGCCGGTTTCACTTCCGTTTTATCGGATGTATTTGCTTGACGCGAAGCCATTTTCGCAGCTGCCAGAGCGGTGCTCATAACAGAGCCTCCACGGCGTCGCGAAATTGATCGCCTCGATCCTGATAGCCCGTAAATTGGTCAAAGCTGGCGCAGGCCGGAGAAAGTAATACGCAGTCTTGTGGCCCCGTGATTCGGGCTGCCATCGATACCGCCGCCTGCATATTTTCAGCATAGGAAATTTGAGTCTTGCCTTTACCTTTAACTGCATCCGCTATTTGCTCGGCGCTCTCTCCCAGTAAAATTACTTGATCGATTTCATGGGAGACTAAATCACTAAACTTACCGAATTCTTGGCCCTTAGCTTGCCCACCGGCAATCAGAATAAATTTACCTTCAACGTCAGCAGCCAGACCTTGTATAGCGGCTATGGCAGCGCCAGTATTGGTTGCTTTGGAGTCATTAATCCACTCAGTACCGGACTCAGTCCTCACAACCTCACAACGGTGCGGTAACCCGGCAAAAGCGCAAACAACATCAATCGAAATTTGCCGATCAAGTTCTAGTAATTCTGCCATAACCATTACAGCCAAGGCATTACTCAAGTTGTGACTTCCTTTCAGGAGAATATCTTCCACAGGGAAAAGACACTGCAACCCAAAGGCTACATAGGTAACTCCGTCCTTCTTGCGCAATCCGTAGTGTCCTAGATCAGGTTGATCGAGGCCAAAAGTCATATAGCGCTGCACATCCGTCGGCATAGGCTGCGTCAGTAAATCGTCACGATTACTTACAATCATCGATGCACCCAGATAAACGCGTTGCTTGGCTGCGTGGTATGCCACTAAATCTGGATATCGATCCATATGATCCGGCGAAACATTAAGGATCACTGCAACACTAGGCTGCAAGTTTGAAGTTGTTTCAAGTTGAAAGCTGCTTAACTCAAGAACAAAAAGATCGTAATCTAGGCCGACCTGGTCAAGTACAGGCTTACCAATATTTCCAGCTGCAATAGCGTTGCGGCCACATGCCTTGGCTACTGCAGCCAATAAAGTAGTAACGCTGCTTTTGCCATTGGAACCGGTAATTGCAGCAACGGGAACCTCAACATTACGCGCAAACAGTTCAATATCGCCTATTATTCGGGTACCAACTTCCTGCGCTCTAGCAACATAGGCTTCACTTTTTGCAATGCCCGGGCTTAGAATTATCTCGTCGTAACCACATAATTGATCTGGGCCGATTTCCCCAAAACTCAACGAAGATTCAATTTTTTCTGCCTCAGGAAGACCGATTTCAGTAAGGGATTCTCGTGTATCAAACCAATCGAAAGGCATATTGCGAGCAGCCAAGAAGCGGGCAACCGAACGGCCGGTTACCCCAGCCCCTATTACCGCTCTTCGATTAGATGTCGCAATCATTCCGCTCACTAAATATGGCCTATCTTAATTTCAGGGTCGCAAGACCAAATAAAACCAACATGACTGTGATAATCCAAAAACGGACAATCACCCGTGGCTCCGGCCAACCTTTAAGCTCAAAATGATGGTGCAGCGGTGCCATTCGAAATACTCGTTTTCCGGTTAACTTGAAAGAGGCGACCTGAACAATTACCGATACCGTCTCCATCACAAACACGCCAGCCATCACAAAAAACACTATTTCGTGACGGACAATCACTGCGATTACGCCTAGGGCAGCACCAAGAGACAATGCGCCTACATCACCCATAAAGACCTGGGCCGGATAGGTGTTAAACCATAAAAAACCCATGCCAGCACCGCAAAGGGCCGCACAAAAAACCACCAACTCGCCAGCCTCGGGTAAAAAAGGTATGTGTAAATACTCTGCATATACAGCATGCCCCGTCAGGTAGGCAATAACCCCCAGGGCACCGCCGATCATCACGCAAGGCAAGATCGCAAGGCCATCTAAACCATCAGTCAAATTCACCGCATTGCTGGAACCCACGATTACGAAATAGGAAAGCACGATGTAACCAAAACCCAAGTCAATCGCAACATCTTTAAAGAATGGAATAAATAATTGAGTTTCCGCCGGTATTTCAACCTGACTATACAAATAGGATGCTGCTATCAAGCCGGCAACGGATTGCCACAGGTATTTCCAACGCGCGGGTAACCCTTTCGGGTTGCGATAAATAACTTTGCGGTAGTCGTCAACAAAACCAATCGCACCAAAACTTGCAGTAACAAAAAGCACGACCCATACATAACGGTTATCTAGGTCTGCCCATAACAGAGTACTTACAAAAACTGAGAGCAAAATCAGTGTACCGCCCATGGTCGGCGTACCTGTCTTGCTCAAATGGGATTGTGGACCGTCATCTCTAACAGACTGACCGATCTGTAAATAATTAAGCTTGCGAATCATAGGTGCACCAAAAACCATTGAGATGGTCACCGCGGTCAATACGCCCAAAATGGCTCGAAAACTCAAATAGTTAAATACATTAAACATTGAGTAGTACTCGGTTAAGTACTCAGTTAGCCAATACAGCATGCTGCCCCTCCAGATTGGTTATCACAGTTACTACCTCATCCAGACGCGCACTGCGTGATCCCTTAACTAACACGGTCGTATGCGGACCGAGTAGTTCAAGGCATTGCTGCGCGGCTTCCTCATTAGTTTCAACCCAAATCGCTTGACTGCCATATGCCTCTGCAGCAGGTTTGGTCGCGCCGCCCACACAAACTAGACAGTCGATTCCCGCAGTTCGGGATCTCTCGCCCATCTGTCGATGATAGTCAGCCGCGTCTTCTCCCAATTCAGCCATTGCTCCCATAACAAATACTCGGGTGCCGTCAAAATTCGCCAATACATCTATAGCACCGGCCATAGAGTCTGGGTTTGCGTTATATGCGTCGTCTAGGACTCGTGCTTCTTGAATACCCCGCCGACAAAATAATCTTCCTGAAACCTGCCCCACTTGACCTAACCCTTGGCGAATTTCATCTAAACGAATACCTACTGCCAAGGCACAGGTAGCGGCGGCAGCACCGTTGCTAACGTTATTGAGTCCCAAAACTGATTGGTGAATTTCAACGTCGCCCAATGGAGTATGTAAAAAATAATCCGCGCCCTGATCGTGCACTCGAATATTCGATACTTTGACATCAGCTTGTGTGTTTCCTGTGGCAGAAAATGTCAGAATCTGGGCTGAATTCTGATCCGCAACTTGCGTTAAAAATCGTTCGGCACCGTAGGAGTCTAGATTCACTACTGCTCGGCCAGCGTCCCTCAAGGACCTATAAATCTCTCCCTTGCCGCGAACAATTGCATCTCGATTTCCAAACCCTTCGAGATGCGCATTGCCAACATTGTTTACTAGAGCGACATCTGGCCGTACTAAATCAGATAGATACGCAATTTCACCTTCGGCACTGGCACCCATTTCGAGCACCGCAAAGGCATGCTTATTAGCCAACTCGGCGAGCATCAACGGAACACCCAAGTGATTGTTGTAGTTTCCTTTGGTAGTTAGAACTTCGCCTCTTTGGCGCAATATCGATCCAAGCATTTCTTTGACCGATGTTTTGCCATTACTACCAGTAATGCCAATCACAGGTGCCCTAAAAGACTGTCGGCATGACCTCCCTATGTGGCCCAGCGCTTTAACGCAATCTTCGACAACCCATTGTGGGGTATCTAAACTGCCATCAGGATGCTCTAGGATCAGGGACCCAACTCCCATCGCTGAGGCCTCCAAGGCAAACTCGTGACCATCAAAATTTGGGCCTTTAATAGCGATAAAGGCCTGACCCGGCAGGATATCCCGACTATCAATGGATAGAGAGCCAAAATCAGCGTCGCCGTTAAGAATGGTGCCGCCGTACTGATTCGCCAAAGTGGCTAGTGATAAATTACCAATCATCGCTCTCCCCCGCTCTTGGGGCTTTGTGTCAGCAGAGCAATAACATCACCAACAACCTTTACGTCGCTGAAAGGAATCTGCTGGTCCCCGATTATCTGTATAGATTCGTGGCCCTTACCAAGAATAGCGATGCAAGCATCTTTGGGACTTTGGGTAATAGCGAATTGAATAGCTTCTCGCCTATCAGCGATGCACTCGACACGACTCAAATCATCCACACCTAGCAGCATATCCCGCTCGATCTGAGAAGGGCTCTCGGACCTAGGATTGTCTGATGTAATCACAAGCCGGTCAGCCTGAGAAAGAGCCGCTCTAGCCATTTCAGGTCTTTTGCCTGCATCTCGATTTCCACCACAACCTAAAACAGCTATCAGCTGGCTCGGCTTTGAAGCTCTTAACCCAGCCAACACTCGACCAACAGCGTCAGGTGTATGCGCATAGTCCACATAAATCCTCGACCCGTCGTAAATTGCCGTCATTTGAAGACGGCCTGGGACAGACTTAATGTCAGTCACCTTCTCTACCGCAGATTGCAGAGGCAGACCCACAGCACTTGTAGCGGCAAGAGCCGCCAACAAATTGCTTAGTTCAAACTCGGCGGTCATCTGTGGAAGATGCAACTGCGCCTGCCGACCCTCTAATTCAAGAGTCGCCTGCTTCCCTATATTAAGAGTCGCTCTAAATCCATCCCGGTAATTGACACCTGATAAATATATATCAGCCTGCTCATCTCCCTGAGCTGAAAACTTAATCACCTGCATTTTAGCGCTCAACTCGTGGGCGAGCTCTCGACCCTTTTCGTCATCAACATTCAGCACTGCGCAGCGAATTCCGGGTAGATCGAAGAGCCTTTTTTTGGCCCGCCAATACTCACTTTCGGTACCGTGATAATCTAGGTGATCGCGACTAAAGTTGGTGAACAGCGCCACATCGAAGCAAAGGGCTTCAACCCGATACTGATCCATGCCATGAGAAGAAACCTCCATGGCAACTATCTCTGCACCTGCCTCTTTGCAAAGTGACACAGTTTCTTGAGCCCGGATCGCATCACGCGTCGTCATACCGTCCGCTTCTAGTAACTGGCTTCCATCGCAGCTGATACCCAGAGTTCCGATAGAAGCAGCCGGTACTTTATTAAGCGCAAACAATTGCTCAATCCAAGCGCAAACACTCGACTTACCGTTTGTCCCGGTCACCCCAATCAAAGGCATACCCTTGGACGGATGACCGTAATAATTTCCAGCGATCTGACTTAGACTGCGATCTAGATCTTCAACAAAAACAGCGCTCGCCGAGCGGCTAACAGATGGGCCAAAAGAGGAGTTTGAAGAATACGTAGAATCCAAAACAACAAGGCTGGCATGTTTTGCCAATGCTTCTTCAATATGAGCCTCTTGATCTGACTGCTCCGCAGTTAAGCAAACAAAGACATCTCCAGAGGAAATTCTTCTACTATCGGAAATCAACCCACAAAAACGCTCCACTAAAGGAACGGAGAATAAGGTCTTAACCCCACCAAAAAGCTGCTCAGTTGCAGTCATACTATGCGTTGCTCCGCCCATCATCGGTCACTTCCCGGCAGAGCGGAAGCCGCAACAATATTATTTGCCCGCGCCGCACTTGGAGTAACACCTAAAATCCTAAGGGTCGCCTCGGTAGTCGCGGAGAAGACAGGCGCTGCAACCGAACCTCCTCCATAATCATCTGTTTTGGAATCGTGGATAACTACAACAGTAACTATTTTGGGATCTTCCGCCGGAGCAAGTCCCGCAAATACCGCGTTATATTTATACGCCTCGTAGCCCGACTCTCCCACTAAATGGGTGGTGCCTGTCTTTCCTGCGACATCATAGGATGGCGTCGCGGCGCGCGTGGCAGTACCGATTTCAACGACGCCGCGCAGCATCTGCAAAACGTCATCGACTAGGCCCTCATCGGCGACACGCTCTGGCGGCAACGTCGACGCATCTTTATATAAGATTGGAGTAACGCGATAACCACCATTACCTAAAACCGCATAGGCTGACGCCAGTTGAATCGGCGATACCGCCAGACCATAACCATGGGCCAAGTTCGTCCGCTCAATAGGCTCCCACTCGTAACGCTGAGGTACAGACCCGGAGGCTTCTCCGGGGAAGCCGATGCCTGGGCTTTCGCCAAGCCCGATTCGTTGCAGCAACGTCGGCAAACTATCCGGGTCTAAATCAAGGGCAATTTTAGCGGTGCCAACTTGACTCGACTTGGCCAAAATCATAGACAGTGACAGCTCACCATAATTTACGGGATCGTATATAAGCTTGCCATTGGCATACATGCGGCCAGGCGATGTATCAACGATGGTTTCTGGGCGATACCGGCCAGACTCAAGCGCGGCAAGCAAGGTAAAGGATTTAATAGTCGAACCCGGCTCAAATAAATCGGTAAGCACTCTGTTGCGAACTGAGGCTGGCTGGATATCAGCTCGATTATTTGGGTTAAAGGCCGGCTGGTTAACCATAGCCAAAATCTCGCCGGTATTCACATCCATGGTTACCAGTGAGCCAGAGCTGGCGCCATGGGCAACTACCGCCGCTTTAAGCTCACGATAGGCCACATACTGCAGCCTTGAATCTAGAGTAAGGGTTACATCGTTACCGGGGCTTGCTGGCTCTAAAACTTCTGCAGACTCAACCACTCTGCCCCGTCGGTCGCGCACTACCAGCTGGCTCCCAGAAGTGCCGCGCAATAAGGAGTCTAAGCTGAGCTCTACGCCCTCCTGCCCCTTCTCGTCAATGTTGGTGAAACCGACAACCTGGGAAGAAACCTCGCCCGTCGGATAGTAACGACGGTATTCCTCCATTAGATACACGCCACGGCCGATATAAGGTTCGAGTCGTTCGCGCGAGCTCGGCAACATGCCACGTTTCAGGTAGACGAAACGCTGCCCTGGTTGCCCTTTAAGCCTTAATGCCAGAGTTTCCTGTGCGATATCCAGATAGCTCGCTAGGCCGGCAATTTCAGATTCAGTGAGTTCCATCAGAGCCGGATCTGCCCAGATTGCAACTCCCGGTGTGCTTACCGCTAACGGCCGCCCTTCGCGATCGAGAATCATGCCTCTAGGCGCCGGAATTTCTATCGTGCGATTAGTGCGCGCCTCTCCTTGAGCCTGCAGAAAAACAAATCCGCGTTCGTAGTTAGGCCAAACTTGAAGCAAGGCGATACGCCCGCACACTGCCAATACTATTGCGAGCAAAACGATTCCCAGCAGCGCCATGCGCCAAGCCGGGATTTGGTAGAGCCCGCGCGCGCTCATTGAATGACCACTATTAGATCTGACGAATTGGGCGCGCGCATTCCAGCCGAGCGCGTAGCCTCTGATTCAATTCTAGGCAATGCCCCCAGAGCACTTTCTTCTAAAAGTAGCTGCCCCCATCGAGTTTTCAGGTCTTGCTCAGCGAGCCTTAACTGCATCAACTCATTAGCCGTCACACGGCATTCGTAGCCAACCCATACACAGGCCAAAGCAGATAGACAAACTACCGAGAACAATCCCGATTTGATTAGCACTTCACTCATGCTGCACGCTCGGCAATACGCATAATCGCGCTTCTACTTCGAGGGTTTACATCGATTTCGGATCTACTTGCCTTGATGGCTCCGCTTAGGGCCCGCATTTTCATTTGCGGCACTACTTCATTTTGCACGGGGATATCCCGGTGAACCTGAGGCGGAGTTGATTGATCTCTAATAAAACGCTTAACCAGTCGATCTTCTAAGGAGTGAAAGCTAATAACGACGAGCCGACCTCCAGGTGCCAATAGGTCAACAGAGTCGGCCAGCAAAGCTTTTAATTCGCCGAGCTCGTCATTGATAAAGATCCTAATGGCTTGAAAAGAGCGAGTTGCAGAATCTTTTCGGGGGTCAAAACCCGGAATTGCAGAGCGCACAATCTCCGCTAGTCGAGCCGTTGTCTCAATAGGAGCTTCATCTCGCTCCCTTAAGATGGCGCGCGCAATCCTGCGGGAAAACCGTTCCTCTCCATAATTCCAAAGCACATCTGCTATTTCGTCTGCTTCAGCTCTATTCACCCAATCTGCTGCGCTCTCACCTGCATGTTGCGACATGCGCATATCCAGAGGTCCAGAACGCTGAAAACTAAACCCTCTATCTGCCTCATCAAGCTGAGGAGAAGAAACCCCTAGGTCTAATAGAATTCCTGCGAGCTTCCCTTGCCAGCTTCGCTCCAAGACCAGTGTCTTTAAGTTGGAGAAGTTGGATAACTGAATATCGATTCGAGGTTCCACCTTAAACTGCTCCAAGCCAAAAGATACCGCGTCCTGATCTCTGTCCAGAGCCAAGAGCCGCCCCTCGCTATCTAGCTGGGAAAGGATTTCAGTGGAATGCCCGCCACGGCCAAAGGTTCCATCAATATAGATACCGCTGGGCGTATGGACTAAAGCTTGCACGGCCTCGTCGAGCAGAACGCTTTGATGAGGGCTGCTTGTTTGGTTGAGGCTCATAGGCACTTAAAAGGAGAGTGACTGCATTTCCTCTGGCAGACTCTCGAGTCCGTCAGAGGCGTCTAACATAGAATCAAGCTGTACTTGCCAGTTATCGTCAGACCAGATTTCCACTTTTTGGCCCTGACCCAACAAAATGAGCTTCTTTTCCAAGCTGGCGTATGCCCGCAAAGGTGAAGGAATTAGGAATCGACCATTTGCATCTAACTCACAATCACTTGCGTGGCCTATAAAGAGCCGCTGCATTCGTTTTGCGTTTGGGTTTAGTGAAGGTAGCTTTTCGATTTTTGCCTGAATCTCCTCCCAATAAGGCAGAGGATACACAGCCAGGCACCGCGCAACGGGATCAATAGTGATCACCAGCTGGCCGCTAGAAGCTTCGCCCAGCAAATCCCGGAATCTAGCCGGTACTGCCAGTCGCCCCTTGGCGTCCATATTGACGGAATGTATCCCTCGAAACATTAAGACCTTTCCTCTACTTAGCGTCAGAAGCTTTTTAGAAAAAGCCCCACAAAAACCCACAATTAACCAAAATTCTCCACCCATCGACACTATAGGCACTAAAGAAGCCACGTCAACACTAGGATTTACGGGAAAATCCTTTCTTTACCAAAGACTTAGAAAAAGTGGGGCATTGTGGGATAACCACAAGGGAAGGAACCAATAGAAAACAAAAAGATGCTGCAAATTGATAAAATTTGCAGCAGATGCAAGAAGATTTAGATATAAAAATATTATTTTTAGATCAAAAAGAAATAAGAGTCAGCCGTAAGCCGGGTTCTGTACGGATTTCTCCGTGGCAATCATTCATCTACGCCTTTTGTCACCAAAAGACTTAAGCGGCCTACCCGAATCCAGTGCGGGTCGCACCATTGGATTCCTATTTGGCCTTGCTCCGAGCGGGGTTTACCATCGCCACGAACGGTTACCCGTCGCGCGGTGCGCTCTTACCGCACCTTTTCACCCTTACCGGCTTTGCGAACAAAGCTTAGGCGGTTCACTTTCTGCTGCACTTTCCATGGGCTCACACCCCCCTGGGGTTACCAGGCACTCTACCCTTTGGAGCCCGGACTTTCCTCTGTGAAACAAGTTCACAGCGACTGCCCGGCTGACTCAGCGTGGACAATACATATAGGTGGTTGAGTTCACAACTCTATAAGTTGATTAATAGGTAAATTTAGAATTTTCGTTGCTCTGGGCGCCCCTTTTAGTTGACCGTATCGATTTGTGAATTATTCCTTCTGCGAGTCTTAATCAAATTTTGGGCATTCCCACCCCCGTGGGGCGCTCTTTACTTTGCTTGTCCAAAGTAACGAACCAAAAGAAAGGGCACCCCGAGTCGCTTGGCCTGACGGCTACACTCGCTCCGAGCCATTTATTCGGATCGTGCTTACCCGGATATTGCTCCGAACGCACTTGAACGCACGTCCGTGTGCGTCCAACCCTAATAAATAGCTCTCCCCTCAGTAAGCCTAACGGGGACCGGTCACTCTTCTCGACGGGAGGATAGAAGTTTTTTGCCCTTAGTTTTTTTGAATTTTTGAGCGCAGCGATTAGGTTGCGACTTGGGTTATTCGGACTACATCCTCACACTTCGGGTCCACCACCCTGAAGATGGTTGGTTATCTCGCTGCGCTCGGTTCGCCCAGAAGCGCAGTTTCTAACCGTATAAAGTGAGGTCTGTCTGAGAAAAACCTAAGGTTTTCGAGTTCTGCCGCTTAGGATATAAACGAGCATCGCAGGGAACCCGCGCAGCGGGCGGCATAAACGGAGCAGGCGCTTTTGGTCACTTTTGGCAAGACAAAAGTCACCCCCCGTTGCAGCGGAAATAATTAAATATTTTCGCAAACCAGCAGCAATCGCTAAAATATACAATAAGAGGTTTTAGGGAAACCCCCTAAAAGCCTAGACCATAAAGTTAGTCACCTTGACCATCCAACCCAATTTGATAACAGCGGTTTTTCTTTACCCCAAGCATTTCAGACACCAATACTGCTGCCTTCTTCACTCCAAGATCGGGTACTGCCAAAAGCATGAGTCGACTAATCTCGGCATCATCCGTCACCCTGTCGGGAGCGCCCCGCACTAAAACAACAAACTCTCCTTTCTGCGCGTGATCTTCAGATTCCAATCGGTTCACCATGTCTGAGAGTCGACCGATATACCAGGTTTCAAATTTCTTGGTTAGCTCCCTGACAATTGATACTTCTCTATCTCCACCAAGCACAAGATTTGCATCCTTGAGTGATTCCAATATGCGATGCGGAGACTCGTACAAAATTAGTGTCTCTTGTTTGGTCGCCAAAGACTCATACCACTTTTTGCGCGCTAGAGACTTTGCTGGAGGGAATCCAACAAAAGAAAACCGATCTGTTGGCAGTCCGGAAGCACTGAGCGCAAGAATACCTGCAGAAGGACCTGGTACCGCAATGACGTCGATCCCCTCTTGGCGAGATAATCGCACCAGTGAATAACCAGGATCGGAAATGAGAGGCATTCCGGCATCACTGATTAACGCTATGCTCTGACCTTGCTTTATTTTTTCGACTAATTTTTTGGAAGCCTGGGATTCGTTGTGATCGTGATATGCCAAGGTAGGAGTAGAAATTGAAAAATGGCTCAATAGCTGCGCCGCCCGCCGAGTATCTTCCGCAGCAATGCAATCTACAGATTGAAGTACTTTGATAGCGCGAGGTACCATGTCACCAAGGTTTCCAATTGGCGTACCAACCAGATATAGGCTTCCATGATTTTTGCCCAGGATATTCAAAACTTCGATCTCCAAAGTATTAGGCCGATTTATAATAATCTGACCAAGTGTTTTTGTATGGCCGCCACTATAGTCGCTCTAGCGAGTTGCGGCAGCCAGCCGTACTCGCCTCCTTCGAGCACCCAAGAAGAGGAAGCTATTTCCCTGTCTTCGGAATCCTTCCTCGATCTAGCTGCCAGAAGCAGCGGGGCCCTAGCCGAACATTACAAGTTGCAGGCATTTAAGCAGTCCATACTTGATCAAGATTTTTTGCTCGCAGAACAACTCCTAGAGCAAATTAATTTCAGTCTACTATCTGACGACGACAGACTATCTAGCCAGCTTTCCGAGGCGCAGTTCCTTATCAACAAAGGCCACACCGGCGAAGCAATTGCCATTCTTGGATCCGGAGCATCGCTGCCAAGCCTAGTCTCAGAGTGGAATTATCGCATGAGTGAAGCACAGATAGCCCTTGGAAATTATCCAGTCGCCCAAGGGCTTTATTACGATTGCAGTACAGGTGGATTCAGCACCCATAACTACCCATCCCTTTGCACCGAAAAATTTTGGCAATCATTACTTGCGTATGGCGCGGTCGACAGCACCCTTGGCAGTATAGATGAGGACTATCGCGACTGGATCGAGCTTGCAAATATTGTCCAGAACAACAGAGGCTTGATTGAACACCAAAGCATCGCACTGCAGTCTTGGTTTTTTGAGAACACAGAACACTCCGCACGGATTAATCCGCCGGCGGAAGTTATTGATCTACTTCGATCTGAGATTGAAGCTCCATTGTCTGTCGCTTTACTACTGCCACTATCAGGACGGCTGCAATCCGCAGGTGAAGCCGTTCTGGATGGTTACCTCTCAGCGCTTTACAGAACCGGGATAGAGAACTACTCAACACCTCAAATTGAGGTTTTTGATTCCAACCAACTGCCGATAGAGTTAATTGCCGAACTAGTTGCTGATGGAGAGTTTGATGTCGCTATCGGACCGCTAGATGCAAATAACGTGCACCTATTTACAAATTCAATTTCGAACGATCAAGCGGTTTTATCTTTAAACCGCCTAAATGACGCTGAGAATCGCTCGTCGATGCACCTTGGATACTCTTTAGCCGTTGAAAGCGAAGCAGCACAAGCTGCGCGAAGCGCATCGGATCGAGAATACAAAAGCGCTATGCTTTTAATAGAGGATTCAGGAATAGGAGAAAGAGCAGCAGGAGCATTTGCTGAGCAGTGGATTTCTGAAGACCGTCAAATTCAGGATCTAGTTCGACTCACTGACGCCACCACGCTTACAGAACGGCTAGAACAATCTTTCCATATAGATCAAAGTGAGACTCGCAAATCCCAGCTGCAAGGCCTGCTCGGCAAACGGCTCGAATTCACACCTCGAAGACGCCAGGATATCGACACAATATTTTTGGCAAGCAACCCCCTTCTGGCTAGGCAGGTAGCCCCTACTTTAGCCTTTTTGTTCGCCCATGATGTTCCGGTCTTGGCAATATCCCGCATCTACGAGGACAGTAGTGACACCGAGGACAATCGCGACCTGGAACCCGTTGAATTTTTGTCCCCGCCCTGGCTAATCGAAAATCGGCAATCTTTGGAGCAAGCAGAATCATCTCGACCTTTGGAACTGCAAAAACTCGAGGCAATGGGCGTGGACGCTTTCTACTTAAGTAGACGATTTCAGCAACTAAGAGATCCTTCATTTGTCTATCAAGGAAAGACAGGCAATATCTATTTGGGATCTACCGGAAACTTAGAACGAACCATGGAGTGGGTAAAACTGAATGGCAATAGACTGGCCCCAACGGAAGAATAAAAAAGATCCAGCGTCCGCTCAGTTCATCGGCAACAAAGCGGAAGACTTCGCCCAAAAATTCCTTAAAAAAAGGGGATTGAAAATTATCACGCGAAATTCGCGATATAAATTGGGAGAGATTGATATCATCGCCGAAGGTGGCGAGGACCTCGGTTTTGTAGAAGTCAGATTTCGTTCTGGGACGTCTCGAGGAGGCGCAATGGAATCCGTTGCTGATAAAAAACAAAAGCGCCTAGTGCGAGCTGCTCAATTATGGCTGCAGGAAAATAGAGCTTACCAAAACCACTATTGCCGTTTTGATCTGATTGCCATAAATTCGGTTATAGATATTGAACATACAAACTGGGAAAAAGATGCGTTCCAAACCACTGGATTTAGCTAATGGATGAAGCACTACTAATATTCTTGCGCGATCTTATGGAGATGCGAGACACGCTAATAGAGCGCCTCGCACCCGAAATCGCTTTTTCTGCGCAGCTGGCCTCATCCTGTCTCACAAATGATGGCAAGATATTTACTCTGGGTGCAGGCGACTCCAGCCATATTGCCTCATTGTTCGAACGGCAATTAGTAGACCAATACCGAATTGAAAGACCAAACCTACCTTGCATCGCTCTCTCAGAAGGCGATCACCCAGCAGACAAAGAAAGCTTCTCGGCCAACCAACTAAGGGCACTAGCAAAACCTGACGATTGTTTAATTGTATTTTCTTCCCTAAGAGAAGATCATCGCTTGCAAGCTTTGCTGGATATTGCCATCGATCGAGGACTTACGATTATTCTAATAGGCCCTTCTTCTGCATCTGGATTAAAACAACAGCTGCAGGACAATGATCTTGATATTTCCATCGATGTAACCCATAAAGCACAGCTGTTGGATTGCCAACTTTCTATCGCCTTGGCCATCGCCGGCTTAATTGATTTTCAACTCTTTGGGAGTGACCTGTGAGTTCTATCCGTTCCAAATTTCTATCCTATGTAACCCTTGGCTTCTTGACCAGCCTAACCTTAGGCTGTACCACCATATTGGACATTACCAGAGACGAACCCATTGAAGTTGACCCCTACGATCGCTCAATAGGATCAAAATTAGACGACTCCAATCTAGAAACCATACTTCGCCACAATCTCAATAAGGCCCACCCGGACCTTGATTCGGCCCATATTGAAGTGCATAGTTTTAATGCAGTTGTATTGGTCACTGGCGAAGTACCATCCGAAGAATTGAAAGCTCAAGCCTCAGAGATTGTGAACCAGGTAACCAGGGTTAGGCAGGTCTATAACGAACTGACCGTCAGAGCGAATACTTCTCTGCTATCAAGAGCGAATGACACTATATTACGGCAAAAAATCGCGCTTCGATTTTTACGGGAACCATTATTGGATGGCGTCGATTTAGAGATTGTTGTGCAAGACAGCGTTACTTTTCTAATGGGGCTGACTAATGCAGCGCAGGCCGAGGTGGCAGCACATGAAGCGAGCTTGACGGGCGGAATTCGCCGAGTGGTTAAGGTGTTTGAATACGTCGAGTAGAACACTTAGCCTCTACTAACTCGTATAAGAGATGATAAAAAGCTCGGTTACTTCACTACCCGTAGAGAAGGTTTTTTACTCGACTTAGATGACTTGGAACTATTGGTTCCTGCTCCGCCAGCAGAACTAAGCGGTGCAGGACTCAAAGGAGACGGCGTCGGCGGTTGATAGTCGTCCTCTGTAAACATCATGCCCTGACCGTTCTCCCTAGCGTAGATTCCAGTCACTGCACCCAAGGGAACATAGATATCCATGGGCACACCACGAAAACGCGCATTAAAAGAAAGCGCCTCGTTATCCATATTCATACTATTAACGGCGTCGGGAGCTAGGTTCAGAGTTATCTGGCCATCCTGCACATATTCTTGCGGAACACGCACGCCTTCGCCATGCGCATTTACCGCAACGTGCGGGGTCAATTGATTATCCAAAATCCACTCGTATATCGCCCGCAGTAAATAAGGCCGAGTAGATGTCATATTATTGGACATAAAAGGAAGTGCCTGACTAACCCATGTTAATAGGTTTGATGCATCTGCGCTTCAGCAGCTGACAGACTTGTCTCGAATGCTGGACGACCAAATATTCGCTTCATATATTCGATAAGCGGCTTGGACTGCTTAGTATTAGGTATGTTTACGCCCAAGTATCCCAATCGCCACATGATTGGCGCAAGACAACAATCAACCAAGGTAAACTCTTCGCTCATAAAGAATTCTTTCTCAGCAAATATCGGCGCTATTCCCAACAAACTCTGACGCAAATATTTTGCGGCGGCTTCTTCGCCGGGCTTTTTAGAGAGAATATCAACATGGCTACTCCAGTCGCGCTCAATGCGATAAATCCAAAGGCGACTCAATGCACGAGCTACCGGATACACTGGCAGCAACGGCGGATGCGGAAAACGCTCGTCCAGATATTCCATCATTACTCGAGATTCATACAGAACCAAATCTCTATCTACCAAAGTAGGCAAGGTGCTATAGGGATTAAGGTCAGCCAACTCTGCAGGAACCGTGGCTTCTGAATATTCTTCAATATCGACGCTGATTCCCTTTTCTGCCAGCACAATACGCACACGGTGCGAATAGTGACTGAGGGGATCCGACAAAAGTGTCATGGTGGATCGTCTGGTAATGCTTGTCATACGTGCTCCGTAGGCCAACTAAGGCCTGTTAACAGACCTTAGTGAATTTCTTTGAAATATTCGCGATTTAGTAACCAAACCAATACAAACAGAAAACCCAAGAACAGCAAAACAGTTGTTCCCATTTCACGTCTCTGTTGAGCCATCGGCTCGGCCATATAAGCAAGATAGTTTGTTAAGTCATGGGCTACCTGATCAAACTCTTCCGGCGTCAACATTCCTTCGTAGACAAGTTCATAGGTGCCACATGGGTCTTCGAGTAAGGGCTCTCCTGTTAAAGGGTCCTGCTTAACGCCACCGTTGTGAGCGACAACAGGGCCAGGTGCACATCGCTGGAGCCCCTGCACTTCGAGCAGTGCGTGTGGCATCCCAACATCAGGAAATACTTTGTTATTTACACCCATGGGACGACTATCATCCTGGTAAAAATTCTTGAGATAGGTATACACCCATTCAGGAGAGCGCACTCGAGTTACCAAAGTAAGGTCCGGAGGAGCGATACCAAACCAAGCCTTCCCATCATCTTCGCGCATCGGCCCCTCGATTAGGTCTCCAATTTTTTGGTCGCCTAATACCAGAGTGCTCATCATAATTTCTTCGGGGATTTGCAGGTCTTCCGCCACGCGACCGTATCGTGCGTACTGGGTGGAGTGACATCCGTAGCAGTAGTTCATGTACCACTTCGCTCCGTTTTGCAGCGATACTTTGTCGGTAGGGTCGATATGTATATGTTCACATTCGATAGTTCCACAATGAAACTCTGTTTCAGCGCCTACGGCTTTTATCGGAATAAATACAATGAAGCCTACGGCGATCAATCCAAGGAAGAATGCTTTGTACCCCTGACCACCATCCATAGTAATTCTAGCCGGTGGCTCTTGAGTTACATTGCGTGCGGTCAAGCGTGGAAGCATCGCAAAAAACACTGCTAGCGCCAGCGAGATTCCACCAACCAAATATGAGGGATGAACTAGTCTAACGCCATCAACCACCTGCCCGTAAAAACTCCCGTTAGTTACATTCATCACCGTCAGCAGAAAGAATGCCAGAGCGTATATACCGCTCAAAATATATTGAATGGGCTTAGAGCAAGCATCTTTATTAGTCCAAACAGGCATGGTTATAAAAAAGCCAAAGTAAAAAACCACTGCGACCTGAGCCAAAAGCGTTCTTGCTTCGGTTGGAGCTTTAACACCCAAAATTCCAAGAATAATGAAGCATGCCGCAAACGCGATCATCATCGCTTTGGTTAGATTGCCCCGGTAGCGAACAGACTTTGCTGTGCTTCTATCCAGCCAAGGCAGTACAAACAGAACCGCTATTGCGCCACCCATAGCCATAAACCCACCCAGCTTTGCGGTGATACCGCCTATTGGGAAAGTAACCGCCCTAAGCATGGAATAGAAAGGCGTGAAGTACCAAACCGGCGCGATATGCTCAGGTGTCTTAAGCGGGTTAGCCTCTTCAAAATTCGCGTGCTCTAAGAAGTAGCCACCCATCTCAGGGAAGAAAAAGATAATCGCGCAGAATACGAATAGAAACACGACAATTGCGGTTAAATCATGCACCGGCAAATAGTACGGATAGAAAGGAATACCATCTAGGGGCTTGCCCTTTTCATCTTTGGTTGCCTTAATCTCAACGCCATCAGGGTTATTTGAACCCACTTCATGCAGCGCAAGAATATGCAAAACTACTAGAGCCAAAAGCACGATTGGAACAGCAACAACGTGCAGAGACATAAAGCGATTTAGGGTAATACCGGAGATTAGATAGTCACCCCGAATCCATTCAACTATGGACTCACCAACCACGGGGATTGCGCCAAACAGAGAAATAATTACCTGAGCACCCCAGAAGGACATTTGCCCCCATGGAAGCACATAACCCAAAAAGGCTTCCGCCATCAGGGCCACATATATGGTCATGCCGAAGATCCATACCAGCTCTCGGGGAGCTCTATAAGAGCCGTACAAAAGCCCGCGGAACATATGCATGTAGATCACAAGGAAAAAAGCCGAGGCTCCTGTGGAGTGCATATAACGGATGATCCAGCCCATTTCAACATCTCGCATGATGTATTCAACGGAGGCAAAGGCTCGTTCCGAAGAGCCTTCAAAACTCATTAACAACCAGACACCCGTACCCAACTGGATAACCAATATTACTAAAGACAGAACGCCAAAGAAGTACCAGAAATTAAAGTTCTTCGGAGCATAGTACTCCGACATATGATATTTCCATTGACCCTGCAGACCAGGAACGCGGCGATCTACCCAATTACAAAGAGATGTAACCCAACCCATTAGACAGTCTCCTGGTCTTCGCCAATTACAATGACGCTATCAGTTTCGAAACGATATGGTGGAACTTCGAGGTTAATAGGTGCAGGGACCCCAGAATAAACTCTGCCAGATAAATCGAATTTGGAACCGTGGCAGGGGCAGAAAAACCCGCCTAGCCAGGAATCACCACCTAGATCTTCTGCGCCCACTTCCGGACGAAATGTTGGGGCACAACCGAGGTGAGTGCAAAGGCCGACCAAGATCAAATACTCCTGATGACCATCGATAGCTCGTGCATCGCCAGTTACATACGCAGGCTGTTGTTCAACTTCTGAATCTGGGTCACTCAAATATCTTCGACCTTCAATAAGACTCGCTAAGGCTTCTTCCGTGCGGCGCAATATGTACACAGGTTTTCCGCGCCATTCAACGGTGATCATTTGGCCGGGTTCGATCGACCCAATATTTGCGGTAACGGGTGCGCCAGCAGCTTTTGCTTTTGCGCTAGGTACCCAAGACTTTACGAAAGGCACAGCAGCGTAGCCGACACCAACTGCGCTAACGGTACTGGTGAGACCAGTAAGGATCATGCGGCGGCTTTTGTTTACACCGTCATTACTCATGGAATTCTCCAAAAATATCTCTTTTTGATAAGCAGCTTTGCTTTGGTCTGAAGCGTTTTTTCTGCGTAATCTCGATTCAATGGCGAGCACAAAAAAAGCCGCATAATTCTAATGAAATTGGCGGTTTCCCGCAAGGAGCAAAGGGGAGTAAAGAAGCTTTTTTGGCAATAAAAAAAGGCCCGCTGATGCGGGCCTTTTTTGTTCTCTTAACGTTTCGAGAACTGAGGACGTTTTCTTGCTTTGTGCAAGCCGACCTTTTTGCGCTCAACTTCACGCGAATCGCGCGTCACATAACCTGCTTTACGCAAGGCTGGGCGCATTTCTTCATCATATTCCATAAGAGCTCTGGTAATACCATGTCGCAACGCACCGGCCTGACCAAAACTACCGCCACCTTTAACTGTGGCTTTAACGTCAAATTTACCATCTGCTTCCACAGCAATAAATGGCTGTCGCACAATCATGCGTGCAACTTCACGTCCAAAATAATCTTCTAAAGTACGGCCGTTGATTTGAACTTGGCCAGTTCCTTTTGTAATAAACACTCGGGCTGTCGAGGTTTTGCGACGCCCTGTTCCGTAATAGGTCTCACTCATGGTCGTCTCTCTCAAATATCCAGTGGTTTAGGTAGTTGCGCAGCGTGCGGATGCTCAGCTCCAGCATAAATCTTGAGCTTGGTTAGCATCTGCCGACCGAGAGGGCCTCGTGGCAACATGCCTTTCACTGCAACCCTGAGGGGACGATCTGGGTGTTCAGCTAGCAATTTCTCGAAGCTGACATCCTTGATTCCACCGGGATAGCCGGTGTGATGATAATAAATCTTGTCAGTGGCTTTTTTGCCCGTGACGCGAACTTGACCGGCGTTTACTACGACGATGTAATCGCCCGTATCAACGTGGGGCGTGTATTCAGGTTTATGCTTGCCGCGCAGGCGGTGGGCAATCTCCGATGCGAGGCGACCTAAAATCTTGTCACTCGCGTCGACGACATACCAGTCGCGCTGTACGGTAGCTTCATTGGCACTTATAGTCTTCATGTTATTAGCCTTAGCTTACCGAGTTATCGTTTTAGCGGCCGCCAAATTAGCAGCCAAAAATGGAGCGAGGATTTTAGTGATCTTTTAATGCTAAATCAACATAAAGCTATTAAATTCACTGGTTTATCTGGAACTGCAACATTCATCGATTATCAGAAGGGTAATCTCAATGCGCAGGCTGTTGGGTGACCCGGAAATTAAAGGCAACCGAAAGCTTTTGAATTTCACCGATCAGCCACTGAAAATCAGCGTTTTCAGATTTATGCAGGTGATTGTTCGAGTGCCAGCCACCTTGATTGCTTACCTTATTGCCTGAGCCTTGATCCCGCATGGCCAGAATGAGCTTAGCCAAAGAATCTTGATACTCGTCAACCCTTCCACCTGAATCTCGTAAATCGGAGTCCCGAACGTCGAATTAACACTAATTTTTGGCTGCATTATTTTTCGACCATCTTTGACAAAATATCTCTTATTAGCATTTGTGCGCCCGCGCCAAATACTCCGCGGACTGCATCTCCAGTAGCCGAGATTTGGTTCGTTCAAACTCAAAGCTTAGGCGTCCACCGGAGTATAGTTCGTCCAATGCCACATCCGCTGATAGGATAAGTTTTACAGACCTATCATAAAACTCATCCACCAAACTAATAAACCGTCGTGCCAAATCATCCTTAGAACTATCAAAACGAGGCACGCCATGAATCAATACTGATTGAAACTCACGAGATATTTCTATGTAGTCTGCAGGTGACCTTGGGCCTCCACATATTTGATCGAAGTCGAACCAGATCACATCTTCAGCCTTTTTACGGAAGGCTATGGGCCGATTTTCTATTTCAATATTTGAATCTACTTTGAGCTCTTCTTCGTCAGCAACCAGCCGATGGAAATTCGCATCAATAATAGTCTCAGCTGCTATGTCCGCAGGAAAATGGTAGAGCTCCAATTGCTCCAATGTCCTAAGTCGGTAGTCATTTCCACCATCTACTTCCAACACACGAGTGTGTTTATTTAGTAGATCGATAGCGGGCAGGAAACGGACTCTCTGCAATCCATCTTTATAAAGATTGTTAGGCACCACATTTGAGGTCGCAACCAATGTAACGCCACGATCAAACATCGCCTCAAGTAAAGTTGCCAGAATCATTGCGTCGCCGATATCTGAAACAAAAAACTCATCGAAACAAAGCACCCGATATTTGCTGGCAAACCGATCAGCAACCTTCTCTAGTGGATCTTTTTCTCCCTGCAGTGCCTTCAGCTCCGCATGCACCAGCCTCATAAACCTATGGAAATGTAGCCGCTGTTTTTCTTTAAAGGGAAGTGAATCAAAAAAGATGTCCATCAAATAGGTCTTGCCACGGCCTACCCCACCCCAAAGGTACAAACCTCGCACCGGGTCTAAAGATGAACCACCACCAAATAACCGGGCCCAAATGGATGTCTGTTTTTTTTGCGCTACTAAGTCTTTATAGAGCCCTTGCAACTGCTCCACTGCCATCTTCTGAGCAGCGTCTTTAACAAATCCCTCTCTATCAAGATCGTCTAGGTAATGTTGCATTGGAGTGCGACTTGACATTACGGGGCTCATTTAAAAGCGCCTGATCTTTGCACGGAATCAAGAGCAAGATTTATTTGCTCGGAAAGATCTTGAAGCTTGCCATGGAAAAAATGCCCAACATCTTCAAACCAATAGAATGTAGATTCAGACTTAATTCGACCAGCCCAATCCTTAACCAACGCTGGCTCCACAATGTCGTCTGCACTACCCTGATAGATAGATACAGCGCTGGGGTATTGCGTTTCGTAGGCCGATTCATATTTGCCAATTGGCGGAGCTACTAGAATCAGGTGAACAACATCCTCGCGCCGTGAAGCCACTATCGAAGCCACACCGGAACCAAAAGAAAAGCCCGCCAAAATAAATTTCTGACCTGGTCGCTCCTTGGCCAATAAATTCAGCAAGAGATCCAAATCTTCGGACTCACCTCGCATATCGTCATGCACGCCCTCACTTTTACCAACACCGCGAAAATTAAAGCGCAAATGATTGAGCCCTCTATTGCGAAAAACCCGCGCGAGAGTGGTAACAACTTTGTTGTCCATGGTTCCGCTATAGAGAGGGTGTGGATGGCAAATAACCGCAATGGGCGCATGCTGCAAATATTTATCCGCATTACCGGCCTTGGTTCTGCACTGGATCACCCCGGCAGTGCCTGGAACTAGGTATTCTTTTTCTTCGACGGAAAATTCTATCATTTGGACTGCTTTTTAAAGCGCCTTAGTTTGCGTTGTTTGAATCAATAGGTAACACTTTTGGGCTGCGGATGTTAACCCGTACTAGGCGCGAACACTATTTGATGGTAATTACGAAGAAAGTAGCGCTCAAGATTCGGCAGATTTATCGAAATATACTAGCCCAGGAGCAACAAGGCAGATGCCAACAAAGCGACATTTTTTAAGCTATTTTTGGCCAGTGATATGCGGGCTATTAGTTGCCGCCATTCTGGCATTGGTGGCACCTGATCTCGTTGGGCTGCGCTCTTCTGAACCTGAAACCCAAGACTCCGCTCCATCCAATATTGGCGACAATCGCCTGGGACCTGTTTCCTACTCAGATGCCGTATCACGCGCCGCACCTTCGGTTGTTAGTATCTACGCTCGCGTGCCGGTACCCCAGGCCCAGAATCAGCTATTTGACGATCCGTTTTTTAGGCAATTCTTCGATACCGAATCGAACCAAGCCCAATACGACATCAAATCCGGCGCCGGAGTAATTATTAGTGGGGAGGGGCATATTCTAACCAACCGTCACTTAATAGATGGCTCTGATCAAATCGGCATAGTTACTGCGGACGGCAGACAAGCGGCTGCAGAGGTTATTGGGATTGACGCAGAAACCGATTTGGCAGTGCTGATTACCGACCTTGAAGATACAACTGCTATTAGTATCGGAGATTCAGAGAGCGTTGCGGTTGGAGATATTGTTCTTGCGATCGGTAATCCCTTTGGCCGTGGCCAAACTGTAACTCAAGGCATTGTTAGCGCAACGGGCCGCAACTTATTGGATCTGAGCGTTTTTGTGAATTTTCTGCAAACCGATGCAGCCATCAATGAAGGTAACTCGGGCGGTGCACTAATAGACGTATATGGAAACCTAATTGGCATCAATACGGCGGTGATTAACGTAACTGGTGCAGAGGGCATTAGCTTTTCAATTCCCGCAGATATGGCTGTCGACGTAGTCCGACAAATAGTCGAAAACGGAGCTGTTATGAGAGGCTGGGTAGGTATTTCCGCCGGCGACCTAAAAACTCAACTGGCACAATCTCTCGAACTAGAAACATCTAGAGCAATGATGGTTACTGGACTTGATACAGAAGGCCCAGCTAGATCAGCCGGCATGGAAGAAGGCGACATTATTGTGAGCATCAACGATGAGCCTCTAATAGATGGCCGCCAGGTACTGGAATTGATATCGAATACTAAACCCGGCGAGCTCCTTGCATTCGGCGTCTACCGAAATAATCGCAATATAAATATTCAGGTCCGCGCGGCCGTTAGACCGAGTAACTAGTCAGTGGGTGAACTATTAGGCTCGATTCGGTATTCCGCTGATCTGGCATGCGCAGTTAAAGATTCACTGCGCGCTAATACCGAAGCAGTTTTTGCCAAGGCAACAGCACCCTCTTTCGAGCAGCCAATAATAGAAGACCTTTTCTGAAAATCGTAAACGCCCAAGGGAGATGAAAATCTCGCTGTAGCCGAAGTGGGGAGTACGTGATTAGGCCCAGCACAATAATCTCCAATTGCTTCAGGAGAATACGCCCCCAAAAATATGGCTCCGGCATTTTTTACTTCAGACAACCAGCTTTCAGGCTCTTCAACAGCTAGCTCCAAGTGCTCGGGAGAGAGTAAATTGGATATTGAAATTGCCTCAGTAATATCTGTGCATTTGATTAGCAGGCCCTTGCTTTGCATGCTCGCACGAGCGACTGTCTCGCGCTCTAAGGTGGTTATCAGCCGCTCAACTTCAGCGGCCACCTGCTCCAGATAATCTTGATCAGGCGTTATCAGTATGGACTGAGCGACTTCGTCGTGTTCCGCTTGCGACAGAAGATCCATAGCAACCCATTCAGGATTCACCGAACCATCTCCGACAATCAATATCTCAGATGGGCCAGCAACCATATCTATTCCAACCCGCCCAAATAACTGGCGTTTTGCCGCTGCAACATAGCTGTTCCCAGGGCCAACGATTTTATCCACTGAAGGTACGGTTTCTGTACCAAACGCCAGAGCGGCGACCGCTTGAGCTCCGCCGACTCTAAAAACTTGATCCACTCCGGCAATTTTGGCAGCCGCCAAAACCAATGGATTGAAACTAGCATCTGGAGTCGGGGTAACCATTATTAGCTGGTCGACTCCGGCAACCTTAGCCGGTATAGCATTCATCAAAACTGATGAAGGGTATGAGGCTTTCCCTCCTGGCACATAAATACCAACGCGCTCTATAGGGGTTATCTGTTGACCCAAAAGATTGCCAAGCTCGTCTTTATAACTCCAAGAACCCTGGGTTTGTTTCTGGTGATAGCCTCTAATCCTCTGCGCAGCTAGCTCCAATGCAGCCAACTCGTTTTCATCACAAGCGGAAACGGCAGTTTCTATTTCAGCGTCGCTAACGCGCAATCCGGCGGCCTGCTCCGGCGACCATCTATCTAACTCTTGAGTCAACTTTAGAAGCTGAGGGTCACCCTCAGTTCGAATCAATTCCAGAATATCGGCAACGCGCTGTTCGACGGCAGCCATATCGCCATTTTGCCACTGCGTTCGTCTATTCAGCTCAGCAGAGAAGTCCCCCTGAGCACTATTCAGACGAGTAATTTTTAGGCTCACGCGGAAGCGTCCAGGTAGGCCTCGATGCGCTCAACAATAGGCATCAATTGGGCATGTTTGGTTTTGAACGCGGCTTTGTTAACCACAAGGCGAGTAGATATCTCCGCTATCATATCTACTGGCTCTAAACCATTGGCTTTCAAAGTATTTCCTGTGTCAACTATATCGACAATTTCGTCGGCCAGATCAAGTAGGGGCGCAACTTCCATTGCACCGTACAATTTGACTATTTCAACCTGTCGCCCCTGATCGGCATAGTGCCTTCGGGCGACTTCCGTAAATTTGGTAGCTACACGAATGCGCCCAGTGCTTGGTTTGGCTCCCTTGATGGCAGCGGTCATCAATCTGCATTTAGCTATGCTCAGATCAAGCAATTCATATAGGTTGTCGCCACCCACTTCCATTAGGACGTCTTTGCCCGATATACCTAGGTCAGCAGAACCTCTTTTTACATAGGTAGGCACATCAGATCCGCGAAGCACTACTAACCGCACATCTTGCTGATTAGTTTGAAAGATAAGCTTCCGGCTGGATGCAATATCGCATTCCGGCACAATACCCGCCGCCTCCAATAGCGGCAGTGTTTCAGAAAGTATTCGCCCTTTTGTCAGCGCGATAGTAATCATAGTAATTCTCTAGTATTCCGAAGGATTATGAGGGGACCCGGCGAATCGAACCGCCGAGCTGTTGCAATTTTTCTTCAATACATTCGTATCCGCGATCGATATGATAAATCCTATCAATTACCGTCTCACCCTCCGCAACCAATCCAGCTATAACCAGGCTAGCTGAGGCCCTCAAATCGGATGCCATAACCGGCGCACCCTTCAAGCGCTCCACTCCGGTAACCATTGCTGTATTTCCTTCGAGCGTGATTTTGGCTCCCATGCGATTTAATTCGTGAGTTTGAATAAGTCTATTTTCAAATACCGTCTCGGTAACCATGCTAGTCCCCTCGGCAACCGAATTCAGCGCCGTAAACTGGGCCTGCATATCTGTTGGAAAAGCCGGATAAGGCGCAGTTTTTATAGTCACCGCCAGAGGTTTCTTACCCTTCATATCCAGCTCAATCGTATTTTCACTGATCTCTATAGTTGCGCCACACTCCTCCAGTTTTTGAAGAACTGACTCCAACAACTTCGCATCCGTATCTCGAAGCTTAATACGCCCTCTTGTCGCTGCAGCAGCAACCAAATAGGTTCCTGTTTCAATGCGGTCCGGCATGATGCGATATTCACACCCATGCAACTCCTCTTTCCCTTGTATCACTAATCTGTCAGAGCCGATTCCGGTGATTTCTGAGCCCATAGCCACCAAACAATTGGCCAAGTCAGTAACTTCTGGTTCGCGAGCGGCATTCTCGATAATAGTTTCGCCATCCGCCAAGGCCGCGGCCATCAAAAGATTTTCTGTGCCACCAACGGTGACTATATCCATAATTATATGAGCGCCCTTTAGGCGACCATTGGTTTTAGCTTTGATATAACCACCAGATATATCTACTTCCGCGCCCATCATCTCTAATCCACGCAAATGCTGGTCCACTGGTCTACTACCAATGGCGCAACCGCCCGGGAAGGAAACTTCTGCAGCTCCAAATCTGGCAAGCAAGGGCCCCAACACCAATACAGAGGCTCGCATCGTTTTCACCAAATCATAAGGAGCACAATAGCTACTAATATTTGAGTTATCGATTTCAACGGTCATTTTTTCATCGATACTTGACTCCACTCCCATACAACCAAGAAGCTCAATCATGGTCGTAATATCGTGCAGATGCGGCAAATTAGAAATACGCATCTTTTCGCCGGTCAGCAATGTGGCTGCCAGTATTGGCAGAGCCGAGTTCTTTGCGCCGGATATTCTGATATCGCCATTCAGAACAGCGCCACCTACGATAATGAGTTTATCCATTAGTTAGCCAAATTCTCTTCAGGAGTAAGGGTCTCAATATTCACCGCATGCAGACTACCATCTGCAATAATGTCGTTTAGACCAGCGTAGACCATCTGCTGCCGCTGAACCGCACGCTTGCCTTCGAAGGCTGCTGATACGGCAATTACGGTGTAATAGTATCCATCAGTGGTAACTTCGATTTGTGCGCCGGGAATAGCTGCTTCTACGCGCTGTTTTAGGTCGTCAATTGTCATTTTTTCTTCTTATGCTGCTTAAATTTAGCTTATTAGGGCAAGAGTACTGGGCGAATTCATCGCGACCCTAGTCTTCCGAAGACCAAGACGAGATTACCAGATCAATGTCACCATCAAATTTTCGTGCTGATTGTGCGAATTGATTTCTAAAGGTACTGCCTAAGTTAATTCCATCTATAACTACATTCACCAATAGCCAGCGCCCATCGGGTTCGCGCCTCATAGAGTAGTCTAGATCCATTTCATTGCTGCCGGATTTCAGCTCCTGCTTGACCGTCACCGTTTGCGCGCCTTCGGCTCCATCGACGGACATCACCGTAAAGTCAGCCTGGTCTATACCCAGCAATCCTTTTGAATAAGTTTGAACCAATGATTGCTGGAAAGCCTCAACGAATTCAGAACGTTGTTCCGCGTTGGATGCCCGATAATAGGTAGCGTCCATGACCAAATAAGCCATCCGCTGAAAGTTAATATTGTCTCCCAAAGCCTCTTCTATTGATTCAAAATATATCTCTGGATCTTCGTCATATTCGCCCCTGTGCAGTTGCACAGCAGCAAGGACATCCGTAGTAACTTGGAATACCACCTGTGCAGGATCAGACATATCCTGTGCCAAAGTTAGCTGCGTGCTAAGCAGCCAAATTAAAATACTTGTTAAACAAAATCGCGCGTACATCAAAAACAATCACTCATGCAGAAAAAAGGGTTTGTGGGCTGACACCGAAGGCCTCGAACTATACCATTGAGCACCTTTAATCTGAAACTCGAAAACACTACTTTGTCCTCGCTGCCCATCTCAATTATTGTCGTTTTATTAGTCATAGCAATTCTCGGTTTGGTATGGAGCTCGGACCGTTTTGTCGCTGGCGCTGCTGATATCGCGATGCAGTTAGGAGTGTCGCCCCTTGTAATAGGATTAACCCTGGTATCGATAGGAACTTCAGCTCCGGAAATTCTAGTATCTGCTACCGCAGCTTTGAAAGGTGTTTCAGAATTAGCCGTGGGCAATGCGTTAGGGTCCAACCTTGCCAACACAGGTATGGTTTTGGCGATCACAGCGATAATTGTGAGCATTCCTGTCACTCGTCCAATAATTAAAAATGAACTTGTAGCTGTGCTATTAGTAACCCTGGCTGCAGGCCTGGTGTTATCTAATGGTTATCTTGGTAGAGCAGAGTGCATCGCTTTAATGGCCATTACGCCCCTGTTTCTCTATCTAACATTTCGACGGGGAGCTCTACCTGATGCTGAAGAACTAATTGGCTCCAGCGATATTCTGGCCAATCATCGACCAGTTAAGTCTTGGATAGCTCTGTTAATCGGGCTAATCGGATTGGTTGGATTTTCTGATCTGCTGGTGCGAACTGCTGTGGAAACCGCTAGCAGGGCAGGTATTAGCGAGTTAATCATCGGAGCAACCGTAGTTGCTGTTGGCACAAGCCTTCCAGAGCTTGCAGCCTCACTAACCAGTGCATTTAAGGGGAAAACCGATATCGCCTTAGGCAATATTCTAGGTTCAAACATATTCAATCTCACCTTGGTTCTGCCCGTAGCGGGAATTATTCATCCCACCATTATCGATCCAGCGGCATTCACCCGGGATTTCGGCGTATTGATCTTTATTACTTTGTTTCTAGCTGCTATCTGTTTTCTAGGCATTGGAAAGTCGAAAAATTATTTTCATATTGGCAAGTTGCAGGGCACGGCCCTGCTAATCATCTACATTCTCTATTACTATGTACTATTCGGGTAATGAAGAAGATTTGTCATCTTGTGTATGTCATTAAAAGCCGAACTACTTAGGGGTACAGCGAGCAAATGCCGGATTCAACAGACTATATAGCCTCCGCATTGCGCACCGTTCGTATAGAAACGGATGCCGTGCGCTCTTTGGAAGCGACGCTTGGAGAAGACTTCACTAAAGCCTGCGATCTGATGCTGAACTGCCGCGGAAGAGTGATAGTTTCGGGCATGGGCAAGTCAGGACATATCGGTCGAAAAATTGCCGCTACATTGGCGAGCACCGGCACTCCAGCTTTTTTTGTGCATCCGGGAGAAGCCGGTCACGGCGACCTTGGTATGGTCACCGAAGAAGATGTGGTGATAGGAATATCTTACAGTGGAACCTCGGTTGAATTATTAACCCTGCTACCTGTCATAAAGCGCATGGGCACCCCTTTAATCGGTATGAGCGGAAATATTCAGTCTCCTTTGGCAAAAGAGTCGGACGTGCACCTCAGTATCAAAGTTGACACCGAAGCATGCCCACTAAATTTGGCCCCAACATCCAGCACTACGCTAACCATGGTACTAGGTGATTGTCTGGCGATAGCCCTTCTCGAAAAACGCGGATTCACAGCCGAAGATTTTGCCTTTTCGCACCCCTCCGGTGCCCTTGGTCGCAAACTGCTGCTCAAGGTTGAAGACATCATGCATTCGGGAAATGAGATCCCCGAATGCCACCCTGATCAGCCGCTTAAAGAAGCCTTGATGGTGATGACAGAAAAAGGTCTGGGTATTACGTTAATTACCGAAAATGACCACCTTGCTGGCGTGTTTACAGACGGTGATTTGCGAAGAGTATTTGACACAGATACTGATATGCGCAGCAGCCCAATTAGAGAAATGATGAACAGTAACCCCAAGACTATTCAACACCATATGCTGGCGGCTCAGGCGTTGGGTTATATGGAAGATCATAAAATTACCGCTGTGGTCGTGGTTGACGCTGAGCAACAGCCAATTGGCGTGCTGCATATGCACGACATCCTGCGCGCAGGAGTGGTGTAGTCCGAATATTTCATAAAGGCGCGCCTAGAAGAATATTATAATGATTAATTACAAGTACTCGATTCTTATCAAATGCACATTGTGCAAATTAGCCTACGCGCTATTTGGTATTATGCCCAAGCTGGCGTTGCATCTTGCACGATCCCCCTTGAACCATAGTTACGACTATGCTTTTGCGGATGATCGCACAACCTGCTTAGCCAGCTCGAGCCTAACAACCAAATCCTTCATGAGATGTCCGGGCGATGAACGCTAAACTAAAATCAAAGCTCAAAAACTGTCGACTGCTGGTAACGGATGTCGATGGCGTGCTGACTGATGGAAAAATCACCTACAGTAGCGCAGGTGAAGAATTGAAATCATTCCACATTCACGACGGGCTGGGTCTAAAAATGATTCAAAATGCCGGCCTGCAGACCGCCATTATTACTGGCCGCACCTCCCCTATGGTTGAGCGCCGAGTAAAAGAACTAGGGATTGAGCATCTGATTCAAGGTCGCGAAGATAAGAGTATTGCTCTCTCTGCACTTTGCAACGAACTGGATATCCCGTTAGAAAATTGCCTTTACGTTGGTGATGATTTGCCTGACCTTAAGGCCATTATTATTGCAGGAATAGGTGTGGCGCCAGCAGACGCAAATGCCGTTGTAAAAAAATGCGCCGACTATAGTTGCCTTCTCGGTGGCGGCGCCGGTGTGATCAGAGAAGTTTGCGAGCTTTTATTAGATGCCAAGGGTCTGTTGACCAATATACATGCCAGTTATGGAAGCGAAGATTGAATAACCGTCTACACTTTTATCTACTCGCCCTAACCCCTCTTCTTCTTACATTCCTGGTCTGGGATTTGAATCTTAATGTCACTCTCACCGAGCCAACTAACGCTTCAGCCAATACTAATATACCCGATGCCATAGTCGAGAACCCGCGTGTTAGCCAATACGACCTATCGGGAAATTTACAACAACTGGTAGAAGGCAGAGAGTTACTAAGTTTTAGGCATGGAGATCGATTGCAGGTTGAAGAACCCCGATTTTATCTCACAGAAGCATCCGGAGATTTGTGGCATATATCCGCGGCTAGAGGATTCTTCCAAGAACAGCTGAGTACATTTGAGCTCGAAGGCGACGTGGAGATGTTTAGGCAGTCCGAAGAATTACCCATTAACTTTTCAACTAGCAACCTTGAAATCGACCTGAATCTCCATATGATTCACACCGCATCAAATATAACTATTCAAGCCCCTGGTCACCGAGTTTCTGGAACCGGCTTTGAGGCGAATTTGAGCACAAACCAATTTAGGATTCTCGACCGAGTAAATGCGATCCATGATTCTCTCTAAGATCATCATATTCATGCTTCTTGTGATAGCGAGTCCGCTGTCACTAATTGCGCTTGAAACGGACCGTGATCAACCTGTGGAAATAGAATCCGACTCGGCAGAATTTGATGAGCTGGGAGGTTTAACCACCTACCGAGGTAATGTTCGTTTGCTGCAAGGCTCGATCGAACTTCTCGCCGACGAAATTCAGCTCCGCACAGTGTCCGATCAAATTGTAGAGCTGGTCGCTTTAGGCAACCCCGCTCAGTATGAACAGCTGCCGGAGCCTGATGCTGAAAAATTGATCGCCAGAAGTAACAAAATTCGATACCTCTTGGAAGAAGATCTAATTGAGTTAAGCGGCAACGCTAGCCTTTCTCAGCAGGGAACTACGCTTAGCGGCGGCACCATACTTTACGACGTACGCCAGCATATTTTGCGGGCCTCATCAGACACTTCTGAACAAGACATCACTGAACGCGTGCGGGTAGTGCTTCCACCCTTGGGCGCGGAACGCTAAGCGTGACAGAAGCCCAGCCACATTCTCTGAAAATTGAATCGATCAAAAAAAGCTACGGCCGTCGACAAATAATCAAAGACGTTTCCTTAGAAGTAACCTCTGGTCAGATTGTCGGGCTTCTGGGTCCAAATGGAGCAGGGAAAACCACCTGTTTCTACATGATTGCCGGACTTGTTGCTGCCGATGGCGGGCGAATACTCCTAAATGACGACAATTTGGCGTCTCTCAGCATGCATGAACGAGCACGCCGCGGCATTGGCTACCTTCCTCAGGAAGCGTCCGTGTTCAGAAAACTATCTGTTCGAGAAAATATTCTCAGCGTAATGCAATTACGCAAAGAGCTATCCAAACAAGAAAGATCAGAGCAAACCCAGTCGCTTCTAGAAGAATTCAATATTGCTCATATCGCTGACAGCCTCGGTGCGGCCTTATCCGGAGGTGAACGGCGAAGAGTGGAAATTGCTCGAGCGCTGGCCGCTGAACCGAGTTTTATCCTATTAGACGAGCCCTTTGCTGGCGTCGACCCAGTTTCCGTTGGCGATATCAAAAAGATAATCGAGCACCTCTGCCAAAGGGGCATTGGCGTGCTGATTACCGACCACAATGTCCGGGAAACATTATCCCTTTGCGACTGCGCTTACATTGTGGGTGAAGGGGTAATTTTGGCGTCCGGCACCACCGAGGACATCATGCAGAATTCGAAAGTTCGAGAAGTCTATTTGGGCGAAGACTTCCGACTATAAGCCTCTGCATTAAATAGTGCTCTATTTTAAGCTCTATCAATTGCGTAGCCCATCAGGCATAGCTAAAATCTAGCAGTAATAGTTCATCACAGAGTGGTAATGAAGCAGTCCCTCCACATTGGTTTAGGTCAACAGTTAAGAATGACGCCTCAGCTTCAACAGGCGATCCGTCTGTTGCAACTGTCATCTATCGACCTTCAACAAGAAATTCAAGAATGCCTCTATTCCAACCCCCTGTTGGAGGTGGAAGAAAACCCCGAAAACCCAGATGAATCTGGCGATATTGATGCCGAATTACCAAAAGTTGAGATAGAGCAGAAAACGGAAGACTTTGAGTATTCAAGTCGAGAGGGCGTAACTCCTTCTCAAGGCTCAGGAAATGACTTCCCCGTTCGTGAGGACGCCGCGGAAGAGAGCCTTAGAGACCACCTTTGCTGGCAACTCAACCTAACGAATATGTCCCCCCTAGATCGCGAAATTGGTCTAACCATAATTGACGCTATCGATAACACTGGATTACTTAGCTCCAGCATCGAAGATCTAATGCAGAGCGTAGTAACTCCTGAAGAAGAGCTAGAAGATGAACTGGAAGAAGATGATGTGCTCTCCGTTCTGTATAGAATTCAGAAGTTTGATCCACCAGGCGTTGCTGCAAGAGATCTAAAAGAATGTTTGCTCGTGCAATTGAGCTTACTGCCGGAAACCGGCGCTGTAGAAACTGCCATAGATTTGGTAGAGAGGCACCTTGAAGCACTTACCAAACTAGGCCTTGAGGGCATTTCAAAAAGGGTCAGACGGCCGGTAGAAGAAATCGAAGAGGCTTATCAGGTTATTAAGTCCCTGAACCCAAAACCGGGATACAGCTATAGCTCGGACAGCTCAGACTATATCCTGCCTGATCTAAGCCTGGTAAAAAGAGAAGGCGTCTGGACGGTCATTCTAAATAGCAACTCAATTCCAAAACTTCGTTTGAACGAACAGTACGCAGAAATGGTCAAACAAACAGACCAACCACAAACGCGAGACTACTTGAGATCAAACTTACAAGAAGCCAAATGGTTCCTTCGCAGCTTAGAAAGCCGAAACGACACACTCTTACGCGTAGGTCAGGCCATTGTTGAATATCAGATGGCATTTTTTGAAGAAGGCGAAGAAGCCATGAAGCCACTTATCCTGAAAGATCTCGCTGAAAAACTAGAGCTTCATGAAAGCACTATATCTCGCGCCACCAATCAAAAATACATGGCCAGTCCACGTGGTGTATTCGAATTAAAATATTTCTTTTCCAGCCAGCTTGCTACGTCTTCGGGAGGCGAATGCTCGTCTACAGCGATTCGGGCCCTAATCAGTAAGTTGGTTAAGGCTGAAAACCCTAAAAAGCCGCTTAGTGATAACGCCCTAACATCCAAACTAGCTGAGGATGGCGTCGTCATAGCTCGACGAACTATTGCCAAATATAGGGAGATGCTCGGTATCCTTCCGTCGAGCCAAAGAAAAAGATTAATTGACAATTAACCCTCATCTAAAAAATCCCCTGGGGCACACTTCGTGCTCCGTATCTTGCACTCAGAAGGAGTATTCGTATGCAACTTACCATTAGCGGCCATCATCTGGACCTTACCGATGCACTAAATCACCATGTCACAAGTAAAGTGACAAAACTGGCGAAACATAACGATAGTATTACCAATGCCCATGTCATCCTTAGCGTTGAAAAGTTGGTTCAAAAAGCGGAAGCCACCATTCATATTTCAGGGGCCGATTTATTTGCTGAAGCGGAGTCGGAAGATATGTATGCCGCAATTGATGACCTTGCGGGCAAGCTTGATCGCCAATTGATTAAACATAAAGAAAAACATAGAGACCACTAAAACCCTGATCAAAAAAAGGATTTTCGGAGAAATTTAACCGAATTTTTCCGGGAATCCTAATTCCGCAAAGCCAACAAAGCCATTCTCGGAGTTTCATTACGCTCTATACCAAGCTAAAATCCGTTTTTTGTTGGCTGTTCCCTAGGAATTGGCCTGTTAGCTCGCTTACAAGCTCATATCTATGCAATTGGCATCTTTTATAAACCCCAACTTAGTTCTCTGTCATCTTTCAGCGAGCAGTAAGAAACGTCTTTTCGAATCTGTCGCTGGCACCATTGCAGAGCAATGCCCGGAAGTGTCTGAAACAACCATCTTCGACGGGCTGTTTACCCGTGAACGTTTGGGTTCCACTGGTTTGGGCGATGGCGTAGCGGTTCCACACTGCCGCATCACCGAGACCGAAGCAGATTGTTGTGCCGTTGTTAGCTTGGAAGAGCCCATCAGCTTTGATGCACCTGACAACCAACCCGTAGACCTTTTAGTATTTCTGGTGGTTAGTGGCGAAGCGTGCCAGGACCACTTAGACCGCCTGGCAATAGTAGCCAAGTCATTCTCAGACCCAGACTTCAGGCAATCCGTTCGAGATTCCAGATCAAATGAAGAACTTAAAAGCCTTATCTTTGCCAAGAGTTAAACTAACCAGCCTACGGGCAGTTTGGATGAAACCAAGATGCAACTTCTAATTGTTACCGGTAGGTCTGGTTCCGGAAAAAGTTCTGCACTAAATTTACTTGAAGATGCCGGCTTTTATTGCATGGACAATTTTCCCGTGTATTTCCTAAAAGACTTATTTGATAAACCAGATGGTTCCAGCGCAGGGCCTAGTCCTCAAAAAACATCAAATAAAAAATTTGGCATCAGCGTCGATGTTCGGGCTACAGAAGCCGAGATAGCAGTCTTACCTGAAACTCTCAGCTTGCTATCCAAACAGGGCGTGTCATCGGAGGTACTTTTTCTCGACGCAGACACACCTACTCTGATGCGACGTTTTAGTGAAACACGCCGAAAGCATCCTCTCACTGACTCAACAACGGATCTCAAAGCCGCCTTAAGCATGGAGTCTAATATTCTGGCACCGCTCCTAAATATCGCAGATGCCACAATAAACACCAGCTCCTTAGCTCCGGGAATGCTTGCCGATGCTCTGGAAAAACGTTTTCTGTTGGACAAAGGTGATGAGCTACTCTTAGTCGTCGAATCCTTTGGATTTAAAAAGGGTGTGCCCATGGATGCGGACTTTATTTTCGATGTACGTTGCTTACCCAACCCTTATTGGATTCCTGAATTGCGCGCTTATTCTGGGCAAGATACCGAAGTAAGAGATTATTTAGCTGAGCAGGATGACGTCAAAAAAATGATCGGCTCTATCTCCGATTTTATAACCACCTGGATAGACTCATTTAAACAAGGCTCGCGTAGTTATTTGACCATTGGCATAGGTTGCACAGGCGGCAGGCACAGGTCCGTATTTGTGGCCGACCAAGTTACGCTTAGACTGAATGAGATACACTCTAAGGTCATGGCCCGCCACAGAGACCTAGATAATTGATCTGCGAAAAAATCACTATTGTGAATAAACTTGGCTTACATGCGAGAGCCTCTGCAAAGCTTGCCCAGCATGCGGCCCAGTTTAGTTCCAAGGTGGAGCTCGGCCCCGAAGAATCTTCGGTTGTGGACTGTAAAAGCATTATGGCTTTGATGATGATGGCCGCAGGAATCGGCACACAAATGGTATTACGAGTCGAAGGTGATGATGAAGACCTCGCTTTCAAAGATATATCTGATCTAATTGAAGATAAGTTTGGCGAGGGCGAATAGCCTTAAGTCGCACTAAATAAAAAGCCACCCGATCGGGTGGCTTTTTATTTTCACATTATTTATCGCTTAAAAATCGTACTTAACATCAAGGCTAAACGACTGACCGACCGTCTGTTCGTATACATCCACATCGCCCTGACTAATTTGAACGTCTTCGTCTAACAGGTTTCTCGCCTTCAAACTAAGAGTGAACTCATCGCTAACAAAGTAAGAATAGGACAGATCTAGCGCACTAAATGGCTGTTCAAAAGAATCGGGCAAATCACCCGTGCCCGCGGCAAACAAACGCTCACCGTAGTGGTTGTAACCTATAGTAGCTGCGTGCATGCCACTATTTGCATCAAAACCCAATTGAATGTTTAGCACCTTATCTGAAGCGCCTCTTAAGGGCCGAGTGCGGTTTGTTGCGGCTACTAGAAGATCATCTCCAACAGAAATTTCTGAACTTGCTAGCGTCATATTGCCAGATAGAAAGAACTGAGAGGCGAAATCTCCCATAAAGTCCAGGCTCTTGAGCCACTCTACCTCAACTCCTTTTGACTCACCTGTTGCTGCATTCTCAATGGTTGCTGTAATAGTATCCTCTGCTCCTGCTTGCTGGAAATATTCAATAGGATTCGTAATATCCTTATAAAATAAAGACAAACTCAGGTTGTCACCGTTACTAAAGAACCACTCACCACGAACATCGTAATTGGTTAGGTCCGAAGGTACAGCATCAGGATTACCGCGAACGATAATGTCCGTTAACGGATCCATATAGCTGGCATTGGAAACCTCTCTTAAATCCGGCCGCACGACAGTCTCACTAGCCGCAAACCGCAAATTAAAGTCGTCAGCCCAAAAGTTTTGGCTACTGTAAGTAAGGGCGATCGAAGGATAAATAGCATCCTCATAGTAAAGGCCTTCCGGTTGCTCACCCGCTGCGGGGTTAGAGAGGTCCACCAACAATTGGCTGCCGTTGACGCGATAGGGCTGCCAAGGACTTGTGAACTGTTTGTACTCCTCATAGCGCGCACCAGCGGCTATTCTCCAACGGTAGTTCCAAGTGACATCTACCTGACCAAAATAAGCATCCGTTGTGGCAGCCGCAATATAGCTACGAGATAACCCACTCTGATAGGTAACCACATAGTCGTAGTCTGGATTGGTCAAATTAGTAGCTGATAAGGCATCGGATATTGACCCAGATAGAGTGCCAACTGCAGCAGAAGTCGGGGAACCTATCGATAAATCTAACTGCTCATAGCTACGAACTTTCCTATCAAACTTGGCACCGCCGCCAAATTTCATTTCCCAACTTCCCACATAAACGGGAAGTGACACTTCGAAGCCGGTGCTTTCCACGCTATCGTCTAGATCGGTGTATCGGACATCAACCATACGTAGCCCCTGCGTCAGGCGACTGGAGCTAATTTCGTTAGTATCAACATCACGAGTAATGCTGGCAAATATATTGGTCTCCGAGGGAATAGCTGTAGCGGCGGTCGCGTCGGAATAGAACCAAGTTAACTCCATATCATTCAGAAAGCTTTCACCCAAACCAATAAGTTGCTGGGTATCGTAGCCGAGGGCATGGCGTCCCGTGACTTGTTGGATCTGAAGCTCACGCTGTTCATATCGATAATCGTAATTTCTCGACCCCTGACCTGTCGAAAATGGTGAGGTGGTGTTAAAGATGTTGGTAATACCCACTTCATCGTCAGTATTGCGAAGAAACAAATTGGTAGATGTCAGTTCATGATCATCGCGCCAACGCAGTCCAAAGTTTGCCGTGCCCGTAATACTGACATTCTCTGTAGTACGAAATTCCTGCTGAAACTCTTCCTCAGGGTCCACGTAACTGCGTTGAATCCTTTCATCAGAACGTGAAGAATTATCGTAGTTGATACTGCTCAAAAACCCGAATTCCCAGTCTTCAGACAACAGGTATAGATTGCCCAATCTTCCGCCAATGCTCATATCCTGCAAGCTAGAATTCTGTTCGCCAATATCCAAGTCGCGATATACGCTCGTACCGAAAGCCGCATTAATCGATTCAGCTTCCGTCCGCGAAATAGCACTGCCAGCTCTCACAGCTGTGGCTTCGATAGCGGTTGCATCCAAACTTCCTTCAGTGGCATTGATAGAGCCGAAATAGGTTCGTAATGCAGCGTCAACTGACGCGCTATTACCTCTAGTTCCGTCATCCTCTCCAAAATAATCATCAGAGCCACCTGCATATTCATAGCCAGTATCTGAATCAGTTTCTAGACCGCCACCAAGAGACACAGAAAATACAAAACTATCCGGTATGCCCTTAGTACGAATATCAATATTGCCACCGCCAAAGGAAGCCGGCATATCCGGAGTGTAGCCCTTCTGAATGGCCACACTTTGTAGAATCGAGCTCGGGAATATATCCAGCGGCAAGACATTACGAGTAAGGTCAGGCGAAGGTACCGTAGCTCCATTCAAAATTGAACTGGAATAGCGCTCTCCAAGACCTCGTATGTATACAAACTTATTGTCTACAAGGGTGACGCCAGGCACTCGCTTGAGTGCCGCAGCTACTGTCGAATCTCCAATTCGTTCAATTTGATCCGAACCAATAATATCCATAACCGTTTCAGAAGTCATGCGCTCCATCACGATACTCTGGGCTGCGCTTTCTAGACGACCAAGAACAAGAACTTCTTCGATAGCTGTCTGTGGCGGTCCCACCTGAGCCAGTAATACTGGACTAGTGATAAGGCCCGTCAATACACATAGGGAGGTGGTAAAGACTGGTAGTTTTCTATTCATAAATATTCACTCCAAATTTGGTCCGTGAGGCAAACTGAGAAAAAAGGGTGCCGCAGGGCACCCAGTTTCCAGCGCAGAAGCAAAACCGTAGTTGGGAAATTATTGGAACCAAAGCGCTTGACCGCGAGACCCTTCGTGTAACCCGTAGGTCCAACCCAGTGTCCAATCATTGGCAGCGCTGACTGCACCAATCTCTGCGGTCCCGGCTGTGGTGAAAATTACTGCATTTCCATCAACCAACATATCGGCTACAGGGACAGAGTAAAATCCATCCAAAATAGTCATCCGACCAGGGATACTGCCATCACCATTGGGAGGTGAAGTGCCGTCGGATGATGCAGAAAAAACTATATTGTCTTGGGCTTCCAAAAAGGCCTGACCCGTTATAGCGCCGTAGGTGGTGCCAGCTGTAAGAGTAATATCTGCGTCTCTTCCCTTGTTAGATGAGATGTCCGCACAAGCGAAAATGCTTGTATTTATATTGATCAATCCGTTTCCCGCATTGGCTAGGTCTTCACTATCTTCTAGCTGAAAGCAGTAGTTGGTAAAAGCCAGATTTGAGGCATCAATAGCCACACCTGATGCGTCAAGCGCTGCGTCCGAAGTGTAGGCTGTAGTTATGATCGATGAACTCAAAGTGAGGTTGTGCGCCTCTTCAGCGTTGATGCCGGCGCCAGGATCTGAATTTCCTGCAACGGCCGGAGCCTTAGCACTGATGATACAAGTCAGGTTTTCAATGGTTGCCTTGGATACGTAGTCATTGGCGATATTGGTTGCCTTGAGCGAACTAGCGGAACCATCAGACTCTACGCAATGAGCCCCGGTCTTAACTGCTTCATCCATTGCCCCGCCTTGGATAACCAATGCGTTGCGAATAGTTCCAAAGTAACCCTGATCGATATCGATTGAATCATCGCGAACGTAGAGTGCAACGTAATTAGTTAGATCAGCGGAACCACCAAAGAACTCAATACCGTCATCTTGGTTACTGTAGATCTCGATGTTATTTAGACTTGTGCCCGAACCAACAGCCCCAAAGGTAATGCCGTTTAGTTCGTTACCTTCCACAACTTCAAAACCGGCATGTTTTACGACAACGTAGCTCAGGGTTCCAGAATTATCATCATGAACTGCACCTCCGTAATGATTTTCACGACCGCCTTCCGCACCCTCCATTAACACTGAGCACTCTTGGCCCGCTGCCACGGCAAGCGTAGTGCCAGATAGATCATCTCTATCCCAGCCTGCGTCATAGCTGCAAGCGTTGGTAAACCCGAAACCGTTAATTATCAAACCGCCCCAGGTTTGAACTTGCTCAGGAGTCACCAGACCACGCAAATCAGATTCAGAAGTAAAGGTGATAGGGGCAGTTGAAGTGCCTTGTGCTTCAACACGCGAGCCACGCATAACCGCAACAAAGTCTTCTGGAGCTTGAAGCGCAATCGTTACGCCAGCCCGAATCGTCAAGGTTGGGCCATCACCGCCTTCGGCGATACCTGCGGTCGTAGCATCTGCTAACGCATCATAATTTTGACCAACAAATAGACTTCCGGCGAAAATATGCGCTCCATCACCGATATCCGAAAAGGTAATACTTGTAAGAATTGGATTGTCAAAGTCTGCAAAAGACTCGCTGTAAATACAGTTATCACCGTCGACAACTCCCGCTTGTCCATCACCATTTTCATCCACATAGCTTGCACATGTGATAGTCGCCGTTAGCTCACCACCACTAACCGAACTATTGTCTACAATGGAACTGTTGTCATCTGCGTTGATATTGATGTCCCCACCGCCACAGCCTACTAGGACGATTGCAAGAGCGCTCGGAAGAGCAATCTTCAAAAAATTCATCTTTTTCTCCGGATATTGATTAAAAAAATGGGCCTTAGCCCGGATGCTTGGGCAGCACAATATCAACGGAAGGTGACAAAATTATTTAGAAAAAATGACAGAAATATGTCAAAGAATATTAGGGTAGGAACGGGTTAAAACTAGCGCAGACGTTGTATTACTTGATCATATCCGTCAGACAGAGTGACAGTATTGGCAGCAATATCTACCAGATATATTTCCCCTTGAAGGGCATCTCCAATTTTGTAGGCCCCTCCATTAATAAATACCCGACTGGCTGCCCTATTACTTTCAATATACAGATTGCCTTCAAACTGGAATGCAGTAATTCGAGCCGCTAGGTCTTGTTCAGGTATTTGCGGTTCGGACTCCGGTGCATCAGCCTCCACCAATGTGGGTCTATTCCGCTGAGGGTCTTCTTCGATCATCATTGGTTGCGGTTCTGCCGGTCGAGCGGCGGTCGCTTCAACTTCCACAGACGATGCGGGCCCATATTGAAATATCACCATCGCAATACAAATTAGGACGGATAAAGCCCCGAATATCCAGATTTTGGAAGATGATCCTCTTTCGATGTCCGGTGGCCTATTCCAATCCTCCTGATTCATATTGTCCAGCCCAACATCTGTCTGATTTCTGCGGTCTTTTTCAGCCTTCCTGAGGGCATCGAGAACGTAAGACACTAGTTTTCACCATATCCGAGTGTGGGTACATCCTGCTCAGCCTCATTAAATTTCATAAGGGTTAATCTACCCAATATTCCATCGTCCGAGAGAGAATATCGACGCTGGAATTCAGCAACCACATCTGAGATCGGCTGACTATAGCGGCCACCGGTAATAAGGCCCCCTATTTCGGAATCAATTTCCACTAGTCGAGGCTGCAACCAATTCATTAGCGCTCGGTTACTATCACCAACTCTGATTGAGTCGATATAGCCTAGAGGCGGTTTCCACAAATATAAGGACGGGCCTGCCAAAAATGCCTGTAACTCTGAAGCAAATAAACTGTATCGCATTCCCATTCTTTCTAACTGGTACATATCGCCCACAATGCCCGTGAGCACATAGTATTGCTCATCGAGCACCTCTGGATTTAACCCCGGATTTAAGCGCACTAGCTGTGGTCTATTAACTGATCGGAAATACCATGCGGAGGCGTTGTCTATCGCTGCACAACGAAGTCCCTCAGCCACTGCAACCATGCACAGTGATTCAGAAGAATCTGCCTTTCGCTGAACTCCCCACAGTTCCAATATCTGCCCAAAAGGGTCATCCCGACCCGTGCTATCCGAAGTTTGGCTCTCATCCAGTACCAAGGCACCGATAGTCGATTGCTGACTGGACGCAGATTCATCCAAGGGTATTAAAATATCGTCAGAGGAAATAGGTTCAGGGGCAGTTGGCAAGTCTGGCGCTAACTGAACTAGTGTGACTGGACTTACTGGGACTAATATCTCCTCTAGAATTACTTCCTCAAAAACTATCTGCTCCGGTATCGTCCGCCCCGGAGCTGACTGCTCAAGTGTCATCGGTGCTGGAGTAACCTCCTCAGCGGGCCGGTACTGGATAATAGTTATGCCCAGTAAAGTACAAACTAGTAAAATAAAAAGTCCGAGCGTAATTCGAGCCAGTCTTTGGCTCGGCGTGGTTTTTGGAACACGCAGGCCGAATACTTCTTTGTTAGCCGCCACAACCTGGGCGCGGGTTACAAAACCATTGTTTAGAGAATAGGTACCAAGCAGAGCTCTCTCCGCCAAAAGGTTTAACTTTCGAGGGACGCCTTCACTGAGTTTGTAGAGTGCTCTGATAGCCGAGGAACTAAATATCTTGCGGCTACAGCCGGCCTTTTGTATACGATGTAAAAGATATTTTTCTGTTTCCGGACGATCCAGTGGATCCAGATGGAATCGTGAAATAACCCTCTGATTTAACTGACGAAGCTGAGGACGGCCGATCAGCTCAAGCAACTCCGGCTGACCCACCAATAAAATATGCAAAAGTTTGCAAGTATTGGTCTCAAGGTTAGTCAATAGGCGCAACATTTCCAAAACTTCTTCATCCAAGTTTTGTGCTTCTTCGATTACCACCAAGGTTTTAAACCCTTGGGAATGCGCATCTAGGAGGTTTGCATTAATAGCGTCAATATAGGTCTTTGGACTTTTTGTGATATGCGCTTCCAAGCTGATATTCAGCTCATCACAAATACTTGCGAGCACATCCAATATATCGAGCTTTGCGTTGAGCACGTATGCAACACGAAAAACGGCAGGAATTTGCTCAAGCAAGAGTCGGGTTAGCGTTGTTTTTCCGGTTCCAACTTCCCCAGTTAGGAGAATAAAACCGCCCTCTCGGTCGAGGCCATACTTTAAGTGCGCGAGAGCCTGACGATGAGGTGAACTGGGATACAAAAATGCAGGATCCGGAGCAATGGTAAAAGGCTCCTGTTTAAATCCAAAGTAGTCGCAATACATAGTCGTTAGCTTAGTTGCGCGAGAATGAATTTAGCATTCGATCAATCTGTAGATTCATTCGCCTCAGCCTCCCTACCAAAGAAATCTCTCAGTACCGGTGAAGCTGCCTCACCCGTTTCAAGGAAATACTGGCTGTCATGTGTGCGCAAATAATCAAACTGCTTGGAGGTCGCCTGGTTCGCATCAAAGCTGTTTTCCAAAATCGTTGGGCGAATAAACATCATTAAGACGCTCTGATCTCCAGTACTAGAAGTAGAACGGAATAGCCTGCCGAAAAAGGGAATGTCTCCTAGAAAAGGTACGCGGGTTTCGGTATCCGTCGAAGACTCGTTAATTAATCCCCCAAGAATGAGAACTTCGCCATCACCAACCATCACATTGGTACTTATGGTTCGTTTGCTGGTAATTACATCTTCGGTACCAAATTCCGCCTGAGCCTGAGCCAGCAAGTTTGAAGACTCCTGCTCAATTTCAAGCCGTACCGCTGAGCCCTCATTGATTTGAGGCACCACGCGTAACATCACACCAACTTCTTGCCGCTCGATAGTCGTAAAGGGATTAGCTGTGCCGTTGCCGGTAGTGGTAGTACTTCCGGTAATAAATGGCACTTCGTTACCAACCGAAAGGGTTGCTTCTTCGTTGTCGAGTGTTACGACAGATGGTGTTGAAAGAATTCTAGTTTCGCTATCGCTTTTAAGCGCCTGTATTAGAGCGCCAAACCCTTCACCATTTTCCCTGTCAAAATCTCCGATTACTCCGATGCCACCATTGGGAATAAGGCTTGCTGCGGCCGCTGCCTCAGTCCCATCAATTGCGCCATCTAACCCCGAGCTAACCAAGGACAAAATCAAGTCATCAAATCGTGAGATATACCCACCAGCCCCGGAGCTCGCATAAAGTAGCTGAGCACTCAGTTGTCGGGCTTGATCTTCAGTTACCTCAGCAATGACCGCCTCAATGAGTACCTGAAGTCTGGGTCGGTCAATTTTTCGAATCAGATTTTGGATTTCTGCAACAACAGGTGCTGAAGCCGCTATAACCAAAGCATTATTATCTTCATCTACTTCAACACGATAAGTGCTAGTGGTTCCTTCTGCGCCGACTTCACCGGCCAATTGCAAGAAAGTATCCGACTGCAACATGCTATCGAGCATAGTTTTTACCGATAGTGCGTCGGAGTAGTTCAGATAAATAACCTCTATCCCACCGCCATTTCGCGTGACAGGAACATCTAGGGCTTCGAGCATCTGCCGAAAAGACAGCCGTGCAATACGTGATCCTCCTACAATTACCCGATTATTAAAGGAGTCTTCAACAATACTCAGGTTTAATTGTTCCAGGCTCTGCATTTGTCCCGCAATATGAATGGCCTCCCCTGCGGAAATATGTTCAAGATATATAACTTCGACGGCGGACTGATCCGGAGTATCCAAATCGTCGAGCAGCGCATCGAGACGATTCAACTGAGAAATCGTATCTGTGACCAGAAGGTTGTTCCCCGCTTCAAAAGCCTGCATCAGGCCGCCTTTGCTCATAATGGGTTTTACCACTGCCAGAAGCTCAGATGCTTTGGCGTAGTCGAGAGCAAAAACCCGTGTTGCCAACTCACTGCCGACAAAGTCTGTAGGTGTGTTAAATGCTGTAGTAAAGGGCACAACCCGCACTATGGCCCCATCATCTATGGCCTGAAACCCCTGAACTTGAAGCGCTGAAAGTATCGCTTCGTAAAGCAATTCCTCCGCAATAGGCTCTGGTGAAACAATGGTGATGGTGCCGCGAACGCGAGGATCAAGTACAAATGATTTCCCAGTAATCTCGGCGACGCTTTCAATAACCGTGCGGATATCCGCATCACGGAAATTAATCAATACTGATTGAGCTTGAATCTCTAGTGTTAGCACCAGAGAAATCAATACAGTTCCCAGCTTTGGAATCATCCTACGACCTTTATGTCTGAAAACTGAGGTCTTATTCATTATTTATCACCTATTGCACCAAACCCTGCCCTATTTTGGGCAGAATGCGCTCGCCAAGTGAGCGAGCGTTAACAGAAATTTCGAGGGTTTCACCCTCCCTTTGCACAGACAGTGGGACCGTTGTCTGCTGTAAAAAATCTTGCCATAACAGTGGGTTGGACATGAGTTCAGAGATCGGCTTACCGCCCACCTCAAGAACTACGTCGCGCGCCTGTAAATCTGACATTGAGCTGATTTCTTCGTCCACCGAATCGAGCCGAATACCTAGTCCAAAACCAGCAACGTTTATAGGAGTTGCACCCAATACCCCTGCCAAACTGAAGCCAGAGCCATCACTAGGCACGGACTGGATTAGACTACCATCGTTCTCGGAGCCGTCTTCAGCCAAGGGATTTAACCGTATCTGTCGATCAAGACCTCGTTCTCGAACCACAACACGATCAGCCTCTATTCTCACTAGTTCTGTATTGCTATCAAGCTCATCGCCTATCTTATATAAGCCATCAGGCACTTGAGGTGTTTGAATTGCAGCGAAGGCATAATCCTCGTGGATGATCACTCCCAGTAATTCAGCACGAATACTTGCATCCTCGAGCGCTTCCGAGGCATCAGAAACATCAATGATCTGCGTTGCTGAGTCAGATTGGAACCATGTCAGGCTCAGCGTATTAGACAAAGGTCGAAGCGGCTCAGACCTTAAGCCAGTCTGCATTTGTGAAAGAAATGCTCTATCCATTATTGACCAGAGCGCCAGCACACAAATTAGGACCAATACTATGTTTACACTTAGTCGAATCTTAGTTTGATCTAAAGGTGGCATCAACATGGGATTTGTCCTTCAAGCTCCCAACCAAAGCGACCGCCGCCCAGGGGCCTCGCCAAACTACCCATCATTCCAACCAGGTTCGCCGGTGGTGTGATTTCTCCTGAGCCGAGATATGTCAGATCCCTTTCAACAATAAATTCTCCCTCAAGCTGACTACCAGTAGCGGTAATCAAATACTGATCACCTTGTTGCTCTAGCCGAACTTGAATATCCTCTAGCTGCCCTCCGAGTATGCTGGTTTCAATCAGCTCAAATTCAGCCGACAAGTTTTGGCTATTGCGAAGCGGACAGTCAAAATCTTGGATGTGCATAGAATGTATTTGGCCGCGTATTTTGGCATTTACCAAACCGGGTACCAGACCCAGAAACTCCAATGAGTCCAATTCTACCTTGAGGTCAGTAAGTTTAACGCCACCCGAAATCTGATACGCCACCTCTCCTTCAGATTGGAGCGAGTCTGTATCAACTTCTGTGCACCAGTTCAGGATTTTAAGCCCCGGACACCAACTCCAACTCAAATTTATAATTCCAAATTCCGCATAGTCCTCTGCTCGCATTCGAAGTACGCCTGCATGCACTCTAGCGTCTTGAGTATTTTCAACCTCCAGCCCATAAGACTCGAAATCTACCAACACCTGAACCGGTAAGTTAAACCCAATGAAAGCACCTGCAATAACTAACAACGCAAATCCCACAAAAATACGAGCAGCAATTTTCATCAATTTGCGCCCCCGTATTGAATATCAAGAGTTGCGTTAACCTGAGAGACTTCGCCACCATCAATAGCACGTAAATCCATGCTGGTAACGCTCGCGCCGCCACAGCTAAGAACACGAACCAAATTTAAAATACGATTACCCTGAGCATTAGAAAGACTTAATTGATACTGGTTCTCGCCGCCCAAAGTACGGATCTGCGGAACCAATCCAAAACGCCTTGATGCGGCTTCGATATCTGCCTGCAAATTGCTTGCTTCAAAGATCTGAGCCCGAAGATCACAGGATGTATTTAGACGCTCCAACATATCACGCTGATCTCGTAACCAAACCAAGTCCGCTCGGCGGTCGGACAGTTCCGTCTGCCTGTCCAAGTATGCAGATCCTAGTGGCTGCAGTAATACCAGATAGGCTAAGAGTAACCCAATAAGAGGACCGCCAAATCTCAGAATTTGCTGCTCTTGAGAACCAAGGCCTCCGTACCAGCCATCAACTTTTGCTAGCAAATTCGAGATCATGGTGATGACCTGCGCATAATGACCTGCACCTGCCCGGATTCATCCAAAGCCCCTGAAGACGCAGTAAATTCCTGCAAGCTGTTCAATCGCGAAATCGCGCTGTCGTTTGGCGACATGGTCAATATGGCGTTATCAACGGATATTTGTAATCTCTCGAAATTACAGTCAGAACAAGATCCAATCACCTGATCCAGAGATTGCGTGATACCCATCACCGAACCTGCCATCGCAAAATAACGAAGTTCTTTCTTACTAATTAGCGCTTCAGCATCTATCTGTACTTGGCTAGCCGAAGCGCTGGATTGACCAAAACTTGCCTCGAACTCGTTCAAAACCTGTTGATTGATCTGTATCAGTTCACGGCCGGATTTCACATAATCTACCACAGCCCAACTACATAGGAGAAGGACAAAAAGCGCAGCTAATCCAATACTTGGCAGCCACAGGGATAACTTTGGCAGCCTTCTTTGCGCTCTATAAATACCCCTAAGTAAATTGGTTTCTGTTGGCACATCCGAAAATTGCCAATTAATAGGATTCGTATTAAAAATACACAGAGGTTCTGCCCATTCCGGGACGGTGCGAGCATCCAATCCAAAACACTGAATGCGAAACGGCTGCCCTTGAGCCACCGCCTGCGTATGTTGCAGCTGAAGTGCTGTCCATACAAAGTCCTGAGTACCAGAGAAGCCCTGATATTGCTCTGAACGAACCAGTATTCGATCTCCCTCTTTGGTAACCGTAAGAAAACCTGATTCTAAAGGAAGCGCAAAGATATCTGGGACTAACGAATGTACCTGCTGTGAGTTGCTTTCCAACAAAAGCTGCAATCTGTGCATTTCGACTTTTGGGATAGACGCGACATCCGCAAGGCGATCAGAACTAACCGAACAGATAACCAGATGTAAATCTTCAACAGACACCAGCAGCTGGTCTTCAAGAATCCAAGGCAAAAGAGATGCCCACTTGCTCTTAGGTGCATCGGGTAATTCGACGCTATGAAAGCTCACCTGATCAGAGTTAATCCAGAGAGATACAGGCCCCTCGGAAACTCTCTCTGAGAAATCATCAGCCCTCAAATGCTCGTCTATGTGAAGTAAATCAGAATGCATTTTCGTCCGGAGAAAAGTTATAACAGTCAAAGCTAGATACTAAACCCTGCGCATTTTCAGATAACACGAGGGGAACAGATTGAAATTCTCTCATGAACACAGTCGCTACGGCACCATTGCGCTGCATTAAACTTCGCATCCTTACCTCCTGATCAAGCAAACTTACGGTGGCCAACAATTCAAAATACTGGCTGGACACAGTCAACATCCTTGCTGGCAGCTGTTCACGAAGCTCTGACGGGCTCATATACCCCGTCGAATCTGAAACAAAAGCGTAAAAATCATCTAGAGAGCCAAAGGGTCTCTCCTCAAGTACTGCTTCAACTAAGAACCTGTCCATAACCGAAGATAATGCTGTCAACACCTCGGCAGGGGCGGTATTTACATTCACTCCAGTAGCGCCCGGAAGAGCGGTTATATAGGGGTAGAGCTGTAAGACATCTAAATCTGAAAAAGTTGGTAAGCCCGCAAGCTCATCAATGTTGGTTAGCACTCGATTGGCCGCCAGTCTGGCGGGGCTTTCCAGCATGTAATCAGGGTCCTCAGAGCTACCGGGAATAATTAGATCTGAGTTGGCGTCTGTCCAATCTACGATCACCGCAGCACGCAGCTCGCTCGAATCCTGCTCCAAAACCGCGAGCAAATTTAAGAATGCATCCAAGTCGCTGGAAAATAATGAGGCTAACTCGTCGTTCCAGGTATCCGTCGTATATGCTTGCAGATTGTTCAGGTTGAACTTGCTTTGCATATCTCGAATACAGCCACTAAGAAGCCCGCCTTCGACGGGCAATACTGGAATTGCCTGAGCCCAATCATCTTCTAAAGAGTCGGTCTGATTGTCTTCAGCATCTTCTCTGAGCATTTGGCGCGCCCAACTTTCTGCGCTTAGCGCTAACAAAATAGTCTGGTCTTGAAGCAGTGATCTACTTTGAGCACTCTTGTCTAACTGATGACGATAAGATATTTGGCCTATCATCAACAGGCATATCCCGGCCAAAACCAATACCGCTAAAAGCGCAAAGCCCCGCTGTCTAATTCCTGAGGGTGGCGGCTTCATTTAGGAGTCGTCCTCATTATTGTTTGTTCCGCCAGCTCCGTTCCCACCTCGGCCTCCAGACGCAGTAATAGTCGCCGGAATTATTCCCGGCATCAAACGCGTCATTTCGAGGCCCTCTAAAGTCTGCAAACTAACTTGGATCATTCGGGGCATTAAATTTTCGGTATTGCCTTGAGAATTGAGAGGCGGCCATATAGGTTCGAAGTAATTAGAATCATTCAGCTGCTCAAACTGGACCTCCTCCAATCCATCCAGTATTACTCTCTCCTGAACATCATCTATATCCACCGTATCCAGAGCCGACCAGGTTGTTCGAATCAACTCACCCTCTTCAGATAGGCGATAAGCGACCCGCGTCATGCCACCGGGTGCAACAGGCAGGCTTGGCAGTCCACCCCGAGTAAATTCTACCAAGTAGGGATCACGCCCGGCGATATAAGCTCCCGATACCGTTCCAAATTGATCATGAACGGGTCGCTGTCGAATATGCAGGAGATCCTGCCCGATCAATGACCATGCTTTGTGGAAAGACTGCTCAGTAGCCACTTCGGCTCTATTCCGTTGTTCCATATTGGCCACAAGTAGAAAGCCTTGCACGCTGAATATGGAGAGCATCGCAAAAATACTAATCGCGATTAGCACCTCAATAAGAGTAAATCCGCTGATACTGCGATTAATGGCCAATGTCTGCACTAATTAACTATGAAGTAGGCGGCAAGAAGCGCCGAGTTTGTATCAGACGCAGCACCTGAACCGTCTTCTAAGAACACCTCTACCTGATATCGATAAAAGTTCTCCCCCAGGGTAGATTCTGCTTCTAGTCCCCAGTCCCAACTGCGCCCCAGCGTTTCGATAGTCCCACTGGATTCTGAGGCGTCCGTTGTGCTGTCTGCCCAGCCTTCGATTAACTGGTATTGCTGCATTAATTTGTTCCACGCGACAGTGTCCGCAGCTAATCGCTCTTGTAAGGCAAAGCGTTCCGAAGCGATTTGTCCTACCTGTGATACGGCAAATCCGATCAGTAATCCGGATATGGCCAGCGCAATAAGCACTTCAATTAGGGTGAAGCCCCGGCGGTTGGAGTAGGAACTAAATTGACGAACTATCTGCATAGTCAATTACTCCGTTCACTTCCCAAAAAACTGCCAGGCTCTTTCCTGAGCTAGCTTCCAAATGCAGTGCACCCTCGGATACCGGCTCTCCAGAAGGCATAAAAACCATGAAAGGCTCAATAACCTGTCCATCTTCCAAGAGAAGCCTAGCATCTATATCAAATTCAATATTCTCACTTTGCTCTCGAGCATATTTATCCGCATCGGCCACTGAAATAAAACCATTCTGGGGTTCATCTTCAGCCAAAGCAAAATGGATATTCTCCGGTAAAACCAACAAGCCTTCGTGCTCCACGACATACCATTGATGATCAAACCAACTAACCGCCTGCAGCTGATTACCAACCACTCGGTATCCGTATAGGCCTCCCTCTAGAACAGATCGCTCCGAAAGGCTCTGCATCCAACGTGTAATAGTCGTTGCCTGATTGTCCAAATCTCTATCAGCAAGCTGGCCAAAACTCACTACCACCAATCCCAATCCTACAGCTAAAATTGCCATAGCCGCCAATATCTCAATCAGGGTAAACCCCGCCGAACTGTCCGCACTAGTTGGCTTTGACGGCTGAGTCAAAATCAATTCAGTTCCCAGGTTCCCAAATCAGCACCATCGCCCTCTCCACCCTCAACACCATCGACCCCGAAGGAATAGATATCGAAGTCACGCCCGTGCAGGCTAGGGTTTCGATACTGATAATCCATTTCCCAAGGATCTTTCGGCATAGACTCGAGATAAGGCCCACGCCATGCCCTTGCTGTGCTTGGCTCAGTTACTAAAGCTTCCAACCCCTGCGCTTCCGAGGGGTAGGCAAAGTTATCTAGACGATAAAGTTTTATGGCACTTTCGACAGCACGTAAATCAGCCTCGACGCGCTTTTCCTCTGCTTTGCGTAATTGATTAAAGACAGTGGGTGCGACGATAGCTCCCATTAGAGTGATAATTATTACCACCACCATTACCTCAACAAGGGTAAAACCCCGGGATCGGCAAAGTTGAGGTAGCGCTTTCTTTGTATATGAGTTCAACATTTTTCTCCTGCGTCTATATTCAAAATAATCTTATACGTTAGCTCGGTAGACCTTTAGCCGACTATGTCGTTCATTTGCATAATGGGTAACATCACCGCCAAAACAATGGTCAAAATCATCATACCAATCAGCACTATCAAGATTGGATTCATCAGTTTCAAAAAGGTGTCTACCGAGTTTGCCAATCGCGTTCGGTAAAAATCTGCCACTCGCATCAACATCGCTGACAGCTCACTGGATGCTTCCCCGCTACCCACCATATGCACCAAAAAGCCCGTACCTGCATCAGATTCCCGTAGCGCATTATGTAAACTGGACCCCCGTCGCATAGATTCAGTAACGGCTTCAAATCTCGCTCTTAGTTCTAGGTTGGTAACTACCGTCGAAGATATCGTCAGAGCCGACAATGCAGGCACTCCGCTTTGCAACAAAGTGCCTAAGCTGCGAGACCAATCCGCCAGATTTGCCATCATCATCCATTTACCTAAGCCCGGAATTTTTAGCAATCGACCATGCCAGGCTCTCTTTATCTCTGGCTTTCTCATGGCCAGCTTAAAAACAACTACCAATACCAAAAGAGTCGAGAGCAATGCGGCACCGTAATTGAGCACAAAGTTACTAATAGCCACGATAATTTGTGTAATAAGCGGAAGCTCGGTCCGCGAACTAATAAATACCTGCGTAATTCGGGGTACAACCCAAACCATCATGAAGCTGACTACGGAAATACTTCCAGCGATCAGTATCGAGGGGTAAATGAGCCCCCGCGCAAAAACCTGTTGATTCTCGGCGCCAGTCTCAAGTTCGTCAGCGAGACGGATTAGAATGTCGTGCAGATGACCTGTTTCCTCACCCACGCCAACGCTGGCAACTATACTTTCAGGGATTTTATAGGGCGAGCGATTCATCGCGCTTGAAAAGGACCTGCCTTCAGATATTTCAGCACGCCAGGCCTCGCCCATGCGCCGCTCTTTATCGGTCTCGGCCTGCTCAACAGTCATTTTTAAGGCCGCATCCAAAGGCAAGCCAGAGTTAATCAATACCCCAATCTGGCGCAATACCATGGCCAACTGAAAGCGGCTAAGTTTCTGAGTGCGTTTTTCTACTATGGCTTTCGAAGCAGCTAACTTTTCGGCAGAGGTAACCAAGCTAACTTTTTCAACAAACAGGCCTTGGTCTTTAAGCTGTCGCCGCACCTGTTTTTCTGAATCTGCCGTTAGCGATCCTTTTTTCTTTTTGCCGGCGATATCCAGGGCCTGATAGTCAAATGCGGGCATCTAAGGTTTGTCGTCGATCTTAGGCGCTGGTAACACGAAGAATTTCTTCGATAGTGGTCTGGCCATTGCGCACCAGAGCAAAGCCAGACTCTTGAATACTTGGCACATCAACTCTAATGACCCGCTCAACATCAACTTCGCTGGCGCCATCGTGAATCAGCCGTTGCAGCTCATCAGTGATAGTTACCAATTCGAATATACCAAGACGCCCATCAAAACCGGTGTGGTTGCAGTCATCACACCCCTTGGGAGCATATATCTGAGCGCCAGGTTCCAAGCTGAGCTTCTCGGCCACTAAGCCTTGGACCTGCATAGCTTCTTTGCAGTGAGAACATAGTTGCCGCACTAGTCTTTGCGCCAATACACCCCTTAGGGTTGAAGCGAGTAAAAAGCCATCAACCCCCAAATCTTGCATCCGGGTAACGGCACCAGATGCGGTATTAGTATGCAGGGTCGATAAAACCAAATGACCCGTCAGACTCGCTTGGGTAGCAATTTCCGCAGTCTCTGTATCCCGAATCTCGCCAATCAGAATTACGTCCGGGTCTTGCCGCAACATAGCCCGTAGACCCTTCGCGAAGGTCATACCAGCGCGTAAATTAACTTGAGTCTGGCTAATGCCCGCCAAGTCATATTCCACCGGATCTTCCACCGTCATAACGTTTCGCTGCTGCCGATCCATTTGCTGAAGCGCCGCGTATAAGGTTGTGGTTTTACCTGAACCTGTCGGGCCGGTTACCAAAATAATGCCGTGGGGTCGTTCAATAAGATTGACAAGCTTCGCTTTAAGGGCACCACTCATACCCAGATCGTCGACCTTCAACTGGCCAGCCTGTTTGTCTAGAAGTCTCAGCACTACACGCTCACCATAACTGGAAGGCATAGTGGAAACTCGCATATCGATTTGCCGTCCACCTAAGCGCACGGTCATTCGTCCATCCTGAGGCAAGCGTTTTTCGGCGATATCTAGACGAGACATCACCTTTATCCGGGAAATAAGTAAGGGGGCTATCTGAACCGAAGGCGTCAGAACACTCCGCAATACGCCGTCCAATCTAAATCTAATACGTGCTTCGTTTTCATAGGGCTCTATGTGGATATCAGAGGCCTGCTCTTTTAGCGCTTCAGCTAGAATTGCATTTAGAAGACGAATAATAGGCGCGTCGTCATCTGCATCCAACAAGTCCGCAGTCTTTTCTAGCGCTTCGGCAGCGGATTCCAGATCAACAAAATCCTGAATATCATCCATAACGGAAGCGGAAGAATTGCGCCTATTTGCGTAAGTAGCTCGCAGTATTTCATCAAAGTCTTGCTCTGATTTACCGACAATTTTGGGACTACTGCCTATAAAGCGCCGTGCCTCTATCAAGGCATCCGCTGAAGTATCAGGAGCTACTATCAGAGTCCCTTCGGCCAGAATAATTCTGAAAGTGCGCGCAAACTCGAAAGGCAATAGCTCCGAATTGTTATCGGTTTCAGTTTTATGTTCAGGTACATGTTCCGACACTTGTTCCAATTCTTCCTCCAACAGCTAATTCCTCACTGAGGTAAATTTAAGATAGTACGACCAAAATGTGCAGATAGTTCGAGTATTCTGCTCTCGGCAGTTTTTTACTGGATTAGAGAGCAAAAAAGCATCATTTTGCATTCTATTTTTATTACAAGAATTATAAAGGCAAAAGACATTCTCTATTTAGCCAAGATCATCGCATATCCAGCCTAACCTAGCGCGACATATCTGGCATAATTAGTAGTACAAATTATTTCGTAACATGCGACAACAGAGGCTTCCTTTTGCAAGTAACAGTATTTGGCATTGGTTATGTAGGTTTAGTTCAGGCGGCGGTGCTGGCCGATGTGGGCAATACGATGATGTGCGTGGATATTGACCCCACAAAAATAGCCCGCTTGAAGGAAGGCCATATACCTATATATGAACCGGGTCTTGAAGATCTGGTAAAGGAAAATATAACTGAGCATCGCCTATTATTTACTACAGATGCAGTAGAAGGAGTTCAGCATAGTGACCTGCTCTTTATTGCCGTCGGCACGCCACCGGACGAAGATGGATCAGCAGACCTCAAATATGTTTTGGCCGTAGCTTCTAGCATTGCAGAAAATATTGAAAATGACGCCATTGTGGTCACCAAGTCCACAGTGCCCGTGGGTACCGCAGATAAGATCACTCAGCGCATAAAAGAAGTATTAGAATCTCGCGGCGTAAACTACAGCGTAGCGGTGGTTTCCAACCCCGAATTCTTAAAAGAAGGCGCGGCAGTCTCCGATTGCCAGCGTCCGGACCGCATTATTATCGGAACCGAAGATGCGGCCGCAGAAGCGCGACTGCGCGAGTTATATACGCCCTTTAACCGCACCAAGGACCGTATTATTTCTATGGATGTGCGATCGGCAGAACTAACCAAGTATGCAGCTAACTGCATGCTGGCGACAAAAATAAGCTTTATGAATGAACTGGCAAACCTGGCTGAACGTATGGGCGCTGATATCGAGCAGGTACGCCACGGCATAGGCTCCGATTCTCGAATCGGCTATTCCTTTATTTATCCAGGTTGTGGGTATGGGGGCTCCTGCTTTCCAAAAGATGTACAGGCCCTCATTCGTTCGTCCACTCAAATTGGCTATCAGCCCGAGCTATTGCAAGCTGTAGAATCCGTAAACTATCGTCAAAAAGAAGTCATGTTTGACCTACTAAACAAGCACTTTGATGGCGATTTAAAAGGAAAAAATATCGCGATTTGGGGTCTGTCATTCAAGCCCAATACCGACGATATGCGTGAAGCTTCCAGCCGGGTATTGATGGAAAGACTCTGGGGAGCCGGAGCCAAAGTACAAGCATTCGACCCCGAAGCAAAACAAGAAACCCAGCGCATATATGGTGAGCGAGAGGACCTTATATTGACCGATAGCAAAGAATTAGCGCTATCGGGCGCCGATGCACTAGGAGTTTGTACCGAGTGGAAACAATTTCGGGCGCCCAACTTCAAGCTAATCCGTGACGAGCTTGCACATCCAGTAATAGTCGATGGCCGCAACATGTACGATCCGAAAGAACTAAAATCTATGGGATTTCACTATTACGCCATGGGTCGCGGCGATTCCGTTACCATGAACCGAGTAATCTGATGCAAGTATTAGTAACAGGCGCTGCGGGGTTTATCGGATTCTTCACTGCCAAAAAATTATTGGCACAGGGCATATCGGTTATCGGCGTAGATAATCTCAATGATTACTATCTGCCACAGCTAAAACGCGACCGTTTGGATCAATTACTGAAACAACCAAACTTCGAGTTTCGTGAGCTTAATATCGCCGATCGAGATGGTGTAAGTTCGCTTTTTGCCGATTATCAATTTGATCGAGTTGTGCATTTGGCGGCTCAAGCCGGCGTTCGCTATTCATTGACCAATCCGCACGCCTATGCTGATTCAAACTTAATAGGCACCTTGAATATTCTTGAAGGTTGTCGCAATACAGAGCAAATGCAGCACTTGGTTTACGCCTCTTCTTCTTCGGTTTACGGCCTAAACTCTAAAATGCCATTTTCGACTTCAGACAATGTCGACCACCCGGTATCTTTGTACGCGGCTACTAAAAAATCTAATGAGCTAATGGCGCACTGCTATTCGCATCTCTACAAGATTCCCACCACGGGGCTGCGTTTTTTTACGGTTTATGGGCCCTGGGGCCGACCAGATATGGCCTATTGGACATTTTCCGAGAAAATTCTCCGCGGTGAGCCTTTGCCCATTTTTAATCAGGGCAAACTAAAACGTGACTTCACCTATATCGAGGATATTGTTGAAGGCGTAGTGCGCTGCCTGAATGTTATTCCACAAGAACAGCCTGACCTCAAACCTCAGTCGCCCGCCGAGAGCAGTGCTCCCTATAAAGTCTATAACATCGGCAACAACCAACCGGTTGAAATCGAGACTTTTATCCAAACTCTGGAAAATGCGCTAGGCAAACAAGCTCTTCGTGAATACCTGCCCATGCAACCCGGTGATGTGGAAGCAACCTGGGCGGACATTGACGACCTAAATCAATCCGTCGGCTACAAGCCAAGTACTCCTCTTGCAGAGGGTATTGGTCATTTTGCGGATTGGTATCTGGAATACCGCAAAAACTTTTAGAAAATCACACTTTTAGTTACCCCTGGATTCACTAGCGTGAAGACATTGAGGATTTTCCTGCATACGTTTCATCTTCCGAGCCAAGTCCCTATATAATTCTGACCAAATTCAGAGCACTAGGTTGTTAGGGAACTCAACTCGAGCCAAACGAATATAAAAAGAGAAAATACTTATGCGGTCATACAATCAATTACTATTCGCGAAAAAAACGGCGCTAAGCATTTTTATAGCCTTAGCCTCAATACTACTCGCGTCTTGTGGCGGTGGTGGTGGTAGTTCTTTCGTAGCGGATCCAGGCACCCCGGCCCCTACTTTCAGTGTCGACACAACCTTCGTTAAAGGCTTAGTCACAGGCGCTAGCTGTGAATTATTTGAAATTACCGCGGCTGGGGCTAAAAGCACTAGCGTCGCTACCGGAACAACTACCAATGGCCTCGCCAGTTTTGGTAGCAGCATTGAATATCAGGGCACGGGATTAATCGAATGTACTGGCGGCACTTACACTGATGAAGCCACTGGAGACCCCTTAACCGCGCCGATGCTGCGGGCGGTTGTCGCGGTAAGTGGAAACGGATCCTTTATCGTATCCCCACTCACAGAAATTGCAGCACAATTGGCTGACGCAGATAGCGACTTAGGCTCGGCGGTAGATACTCACAATACCGCCGTCGCAAGTGCCTTTGGCCTTGATAGTGATATCACAACCCAAATACCTACCGACCTAAGCGCAGCGGCAGCTGGAAGCAATGATGCCGGAGAGTATGGAACCGTGTTGGCGCTAATTAGTCAGCTAAATGATAACAATGCGGGTTCATTGTCTAATCTTGTCGATGACCTAGCCGTCGATATAGCGGATGGCACACTATCTGTTACCACTCTGGCCGACTTAACCACCGCAGTGGCTGATCTTGCCACATCTGCCGTATCAGCAAATATCAGCGACACGGCCCTGGCTGATGTAGTCGCCAATGCTGGTATTCCGGTAGACGACGGCAATGACGGTGGCGATCAAGTAGCGGACCAACCGAATATTCTATTTATTCTGTCTGACGATCAGGGAGTTGATGCATCTGCAGAATATGATTACTCCTTATTTCCACCCACAACCCCTACTATCTCCCAGCTGGCTGCGGATGGCGTTATCTTCCAAAACGCTTGGGCAACCCCAGCCTGTTCCACCACTCGTGCCGCAATATTAACCGGCAAGCACGGAGTGAATAACGACGTAATTTCGTTACCGGGCGATCTCAATGAAGAAGATGAAATTATTTACGAATATCTGGCGAGCAATAATGCCACTTCGAATTACGCCTCGGCCTATTTTGGCAAATGGCACCTAAACACTGCGCTAATTGGCAGCGATTCCAATCCGGTTGGAAATGGTATCCCTTACTTTGCCGGCTCCGTTCAGGGTAATCTCGATGATTACGATAGCTGGGATCTAACCATTGACGGCGACGACCTACCCATTAGCGAATCTGTTAGCACTGAATACAATACCAGCGAGTTAACTCGCCTAGCTGAAGTCTGGATTGCCGACCAAGATTCACCTTGGTTCGTAACCATGGCCTATAACTCGCCCCATGGTCCGGTGCATTTGCCTCACGAGTCGCTCCACACTCGAGACATAACTGACTGTAGCGACTCAAGAGAATGTTTTTTGGCCATGATTGAAGCCATGGATACAGAAATAGGCAATCTGCTCAATACGCTTTCTCCGGATGAGCGAGATAACACGGTAATTATCTTTGTTGGCGACAATGGAACTAGCAACGGTCAGAGAGACCCGGCGGTATTTACTAATGGACAGGTGAAGGGTTCATTATTTGAAGGCGGCTTACGGGTACCTATGGTGGTATCAGGAGCAGGTGTTTCTCGTGCAGATGTCGTTGAAAATAGTCTGATAACCGTAACGGATATGTACGCAACCATTGCCGAACTCGCAGGTGCGGGCATTACCAATATTTACGACAGCATTAGCTTTGCTGGGTATTTATCCTCGGTTGATGGCGATACCAGAAAACACGCCTATTCTGATTACTTCAGTGCTTCCGTCGATGGCTGGTCTGTGCGCAACGATACACATCAACTGATAAATGATTCCGAAGAGGAGCTTCTGTATTTGCTTAGCACGGAGAACTTTGCCCTAAACCCGGTCGCGGATATCGACACTTTATTTGAACTACAGGTCGAAGCCGCAAGAATACGAGGAGAGCTAAGTACCTTCAGCGCTGAACCGAGCGGCTCAGCCCTAGATATAACAGATGGCGGCAACAATGGCGTATATAGCGAGCGCACCATGACCTGTGCTCGTTATGTAAAAGACTACACAGCCTCCGTATTCGACCTAAATGCCACCGACAGTACCGCTGACGATACAGCCTTTACCGCCAACTTATCTATAAGTGTGGCAGACGGAACCTGTATCTTTGAAAGTGATGGAATACCCAATCACAACATGCAAGATAGCGGTCGATTTGCCACTACAGTTTCTGAACAAGACGATACCTACCAGGTAACCGCAACTCCTGAATTTGCTGATGATATTTACTACGGCGACCTTGGTACAGAACAGGGCATTTATTTGAATGGCGTTAAAATTGATATTTATGCGGCTGCCTGTCTTGGCGTACACAACGAATCTATCGGTTGTGGTGCAAACACAGTTGCCGATGAAGACGAATGGCGATTTGACCCCATGTTTGACGACAACGGATTTGGCACTGACTCGCACAATGCACATACGCAACCCACCGGGGCCTATCACTATCACGGTAGTCCCAATGCACTATTTGATGGTACAGGAGCAGCTGAATCAGGTGTCGTTGGTTTTGCCGCCGATGGCTTCCCCATATTTGGCCTCTACATCAGCGAAGAAAGCGAAGTGCGCAAAGTCACTTCCAGCTACGAACTCATTGAAGGCAATCGGCCAACACTGGACCTGGGCGGATCTTCAGCTGATTACAGCGGACAACCTTATAACGGAGCATTCCGTCAGGACTATGAATATGTTGAAGGTTCGGGCGACCTAGATGAATGTAACGGCACGACTCGGGACGGAGGCTACGGCTACTATGTAACCGAAGGCTTCCCCTATATCGTCGGTTGCTTTATGGGCACGCCAGACGATTCCTTTTTACCTGGTGGGGGATAAGCATTTTACACAAACAAAAAAGGCTCCTACTTATACATAAAGGGGAGCCTTTTTTTATTGATAATTTAGTGGTTTTTTATTCCACGGAAAGATGCCTAGTGGCAGCTCTCGGATCACATACGATTTCTTCAAACTCTCTATCCAACGCTTTGAGATATGCACCGGTTTTGGTGCCTGATTCTGTCAAATAGCGCAGATCGGTAACGGTATACGAAACTTCCATCGACATGCCGTCATCAGACAGCAGGTAGTGCTCAACAACGGTTTTCTGGTCACTTGAATCGACTCCGTTAGCGTTGCCCCAGATTGTCGGCAAAAACCCTGATGTTTCCACCACTAAATGGCGCTCGCTTTCAAAGTAACCGTATGAGCTTCCCAGATAACTGGGCGGTTGATTTTGTAATCCTAAGGCATCTCGATCGAACCAGATCACCCGATTTTCATTCAGATGCTCTTTCTGAATACGGATACTATTTTCATCACGAGTCCAGTTGGTACCATAGGGGTAGATCACTAGTTTGGGAACACCAATAGCAAGGCAGTTCAGTTCTGGATTATCGTTCACACTAAAGTCTTCGGCCTCGACACGAGCTTTATCGGTATACGACCAATCAGTTGGTGGACCACCACCTGCTGCGCCCAGATTATAGTTAGTAAAATCTAAGGTCCATGTTCCAGTGAAATCATCCGATGCAGTAATTAACGGCTCTTCTTGTTCTGCGTTTCCATCGCGAAAGGCGTACAACCGGGAACCATCAGCCTTCTGAATGTAGTCCAAAAGCACGAAGTATTTGGAGGGATTGCGATCTGGATAACCCGAGAAGGTGACCATTTCACCCTCTAATAGAGAATCGCCGTCCCACCCACGTCCTCGCAGACCGGTTATTGAGTGCGCCTCCAATAGCCAAGTACGGCTAGCACCTGTCGCGTCATCACCTTCAATCTCCATATAGACGTGAGGGTTTCTCCAGGCGTAATCCAACACTGTGCCGGTAATTTGCACTGTGGTTTCATTGTCAAAATTTGCACGGGAATGATGTGCTAACGAATTACTCGAAATTGAAAATACCAAAACCACCAACATTAGTCTTATCAAAATGAATTCTCTAAGTTTTTTTCGATTAGCCGAATTGTATGTTGCCTCAATTTAACTAGCCAACAGAATTTCGACAAAATATCAATTCACACAAAAACATATATAATGCCCAGTCGTTTTTGAGCCCTTCGGGTGCGCAAAACCAGATATATTTACACACTTCAGATACAGAAAATTGAGGAAGAGTTAGCAATGAGTAAATTTAAAGTCGTCCTGACGGACAATATATTCCCAGACCTGATTATCGAACGGAAAATGCTAGACAAGATAGATACCGAGCTGGTTGAAGTAACCGACCTTTCCACTCTTGCTGAAGAAGTAAAAGACGCAGACGCGGTAATAAACACCTACGCTCAAATGACTCCAGAAATCATTAATGGCATGGAAAAATGCAAGATGATTATTCGCAATGGTATCGGCGTCAATACTATCGACGTCCCTACCTGTAACGAAAAAGGAATTATGGTTGGTAATATTCCAACATATTGCATCGAAGAAGTTGCGACGCATGCTATCGCACTTATGCTTACCCTTAACCGTAAGCTGTTCTTGTACAACCAAAGCGTTCGCTCTGGTGTTTGGGACGTTAAAAAGGGTATGCCAATCCAATCTGTTGTAGGCGGAACACTAGGCCTAGTCGGCTTCGGTCGTATTCCTCGCCTTATTAACGATCGTGCCCTTGCTCTGGGAATGAAAGTATTGGCCTATGACCCCTATGTAACTGCTGAGAATGCGGCTGAAGCTGGCGCTCAAAAAGCGGAAATGGATCAGATCATTGCTGAAAGTGACTTTATTTCTATTCACTGCCCGCTGACTCCAGAAACCAAGGGCATGTTCAATTACGGAGCCTTTAAAGCAATGAAAGACAGCGCTTATATTATTAATACAGCGCGTGGCCCAATTGTTAACGAACCAGATCTTGTACGCGCGTTAGAAGAGAATCTAATTGGCGGCGCTGGCTTAGATGTATTGATGGAAGATAAAGGACAATCAGATCACCCGCTTTATGCTTTTGACAACGTGATTTTATCCCCACACGCAGCCTGGTATTCAGAAACTTCGATACTACGTCGCAGAACACAAACGGTAGATAGCGTAATAGAAGTTTTGGAAGGTCGTGAACCTTTCTCTTACCTAAATAAAGGTAAGTTCTAGATACTTAGAATCTAAACATCTAGATCATTGAAGACCAAAAAAGGGGGCAATTAATGCCCTCTTTTTTTCTTCAATGATCAGAATTTATCGACTCTGAACCAACCGCGTTGATGTCCCTATTTCGAATGCCAACTGAGCTTCGGGCTATCACTTGAGCCGATCGAACAGTAAACTGTAGATGCTCAGACGAGCTGAAGTTAATGAGCTGCCTCTAGCTATCGAACTAGACAGCAATTCAGTATAAAACCATTGGGCATAAAGGTTTCCGGTGACAGAAAAGACGCATCTTGAAGGACTTTCGTTAGCACTCGATAGTGGTGCCATTCATCAGGTGCGCAGCCTGCTGAATAGTCTGTCAGCTTCGGAAATTGCCCAGGTACTTGAATCTTCGCCTCCGAATGAACGTAACGTTCTGTGGGAATTACTCGACTCTGACCTAGAGAGCGATGTACTTCAGCGCCTTAGCGAAGACGTCCGCAACTATATTCTCAATTTGATGGATAGCTCTGAGGTTGCCGCCCTAACAGAAATCTGGGACGTCGATGACATCGCGGATATTCTCCAACAGCTACCAGATCGCGTAACTAAAGAAGTTCTGGACCTGATGACGCAGCAAGACCGGTTGCGCGTTGAGTCCCTCCTAACATACGACGAAGAAAGCGCTGGTGGCCTGATGAACACCGACACCATTACGGTGCGGGCCGATATTAGTATCGACGTAGTGCTTCGCTATTTGCGGCGTCACGAAAAAATTCCACGGATGACGGATTCGCTCTATGTGGTAAACCGGGATGATCTGCTTATCGGTGAACTTCCCATCCGGCATATCCTGACTGCAGATCCGACTCAACCGGTATACAAGTTGATGAATGCCGACGCCGAGGTTATTCCCGCCGATATGTCCGATACGGAAGTCGCCAATCTGTTTGAACGGAATGATTGGATTTCTGCGCCTGTAGTGGACGAAGAGCGACACCTGCTTGGCCGAATCACCATCGATGACGTGGTAGATGTTATTCGCGACGATGCAGACCATTCTTTGATGGGGCTTGCCGGGTTGGGGGAAGATGACGATACCTTTCTATCGCTTCGCAAATCTACCCCTCGCCGTATGCTCTGGCTTGGCGTAAATCTACTGACAGCACTTGCCGCATCCGCCGTTATTGGGCAATTTCAAGCTACTCTGGATAAGGTAATAGCACTGGCGGTACTTATGCCCATTGTGGCAAGCATGGGTGGCGTAGCTGGCACTCAAACGCTTACTGTAGTGATTCGAGGTATGGCACTTGGCCATATCCGGAAAAACAATATGAAGTGGTTACTGAACCGTGAGCTCATTCTGGGGGCTATAAACGGCATGTTCTGGGCTGTCGCTGTTGGCCTTATCGCCGGCTTATGGTTTCAGGATTTAACGCTCTCCGCGATAATCGCTGCAGCTATGATTATTAATCTTATCGCCGCGGCGGCTGCGGGTGTGTTATTACCGGTAATTCTTCGCAAGATGAATATCGACCCAGCCTTGGCCGGTGGTGTTGCCCTTACAACAATAACTGATGTTATTGGTTTTCTGAGCTTTCTTGGATTTGCGACTTTAGCCTATGCATGACGACGAATTTGAAGACGAATTTGACGGACCGTCAAAATCGCAATTAAAGCGAGATCAGCATGCGATACAAGACTTGATCGCCCAACTAATCGCGTTACCCATGGATCAAATTGAAAATTTGCCCACAGATGGTCATCTGCGACATGAAATAAAAGTTGCGGCTGCTATGCGCCCATCTAGTGCGCGCAATCGTCAAGTTCGCCATATAACTAAGTTGGCTTCCGGTGATTCGGAATTACTCATTATTTTCGAAAACCTAGTAAAAAGCACTCAGGAAGCAAAAAACGAACAAGCTCAGCAATTGCACGAAATGGAATATTGGCGAGATAAATTATTGTCGGGTACAAACAATGAGTTCACCGAATTTGCCGACCGATTTAATCTCACCAATGTGCAGCAGTTAAGACAAATGCGACGCGAGCATCAAAAAACTGGCCTAACGCAAAAACCCAACACAGAGCAAAAACAAAAAGAGATTAGCCGCAAGGTTTTTAAATTAGTTTCTGAGGTTATTAGAAACTCAACAAAGAAGAATAAGAGCTACTGAACTGACGCTTCTGAAGTTGCCTCATCAGCTGCTTCCTCAGAAGCAACCGCCTGGTCTACATCCACTGCTCTTTTTGCGTCGAGATCTGGCGCACCTAAATCTCCGGTAACTAAATAAGTTACGCTAGCCATCGAATCCAACTCGTCCTTAAAAAGCTCACCAAACAACCAAACGCCTGCAGCAGCAGGTATGCCTGCGACAGCCGCAGTGACCCAAGCCAAATTATTGCGGACAGGAAGTGTCGCTACTAATTCTGCATCTACTTGATTTTGGTTAAGATCAATTAGTCCATCGAAAGTGAGCCGCCCCGTGATTAGACTAATGTTGACTGGATCTAAAGTAGTAACTAATCCGTTTTCAACTCCAAAATCTCCGCTGAAGGACCGATAATCGGTTCCCCCCTCGGTTAAATCGGAAAAATCGAATTTCAATCTCCTGCCCCAGTTGTCGATGCTGAACAGGGCTATTAGATCAAGAATTGCTCCACCCTGGGCCTCGGCATCAAATTGTCCATCGTTGAGCACTACGCCAACCTCACCGCCCAATTCAGCAAGTGTTGGCTTCCAAGGTAAACCCGACCAACCTAGCTGAGCTGAAATCTTACCGGTCTCGCTGGACACCGCGGCCGAATCGTTGACCACTCGAAATATATCGCCGACATCGGTCAATCCCAATTGCATATTTATCACCGTTAGATGCTCTTGTCCGTTGTATCCCCAGTCCAGACGACTAACTCCATCGGCCTCAATTGTTGATCCAGCAAAAGCTGATGACAGATTGGTGATGCTAGCACCCAAGTCATGGGGTTCAATTTCAAAATGCCAATTACCCCAATCCTGATCAGCGTACTTCAGTTGTTGAATATCGAAAACCACAGCAGGCAATTTTCGCGGATCGAGGTCGGTATCCAAAGAACTTTCTGCCTCTGACACCACCAAAGTTGCATCACTTTGAACAAGTACTTTATCTAATTCTGGAATATTCGCTTTTGAGATATTGGTCAGCGCTTTAATATCAGCCCAATCTAAAACTAGGTGATGAGGCATATCTGAATCCGCTCCAAAAAAACTGATATCCCCCTCACCAAAGGCAGCAGAGAATCCCAGGTGGAAAATGGAATCTTTGTAGGTCAGCTGACCCACCACGGGCCCTAGATCTAAGCCAGAAAACCAAGTTTGGCTGCTACTAATACTAATATCCGGCTCCAATGCGGACTCTAGCCCTTCTTCACCAATAGCTATATTTTCCCACTCTAGGTAGTCAAAATTTTCCAAGCTTGCCTTACCTATAAGTTTGCCGGCCTGCTTTTCTGGAAGATCCGATAAGATACTAAAGGCGCTCTGATAGACCTGCCCTTGTGTATCAAAGCTCAGCGACAGCTCAAGAGTATCGCCCCAACCTAGATCAAGGCTTGAGCTTTTGTCCGGCATTAGTTGAGAGGTAACCTCTAAATACCTACTCTGATCGATATTTTTTTGCAGAGGAAGTGGCAGTAGACTTGTCATGCCAAGAGTCTCTGACCAAAGTCGGAACTGAGGCAGTTCTCCCGAAGCACTCGCAAAGGATATTTCCGCCAGCGCAGCAAAACCTCCCTCGAAACTATCCAAAATAGGCAGATTCAGCCAAGCCTTTAAATCGGAAATTTCTATTTCAGAACTAAGCGCCAAAACAGATGATCTATTCGTTTCGGAAGTAGTCTCGATAGTAGCTTCGAGTGGATTGCCCCATACCTCAGCCGACAAATTGTCAGAGCGCAAACCGTCCTGATCATATTGCAAATCGCCGGATATGTCGGCTACAGATAGATCTAGTGCGTCCAGGTGAAGCTCGTTGCCCGACAGGCGAGTGTTTACGCGAACAAGCACCTCGTCACTGACCAAATCACTTTTTAAAGGTTGCTGTAAATTGAACTCTATCTCTGCTGGACCGGAAAACTGCAGCCCATCCAAAGAATCTCCAATCTGAGACCGAATAGGTGTAGTGCGCAGTAAATCGACTAGGTCGTTTAAGTCTCCGTTCAATACAGCTCGAGTAGAAAGCACTGCTTCTAAAGAGTAATCTACTTCTGTATAGGTATCCGATAAGGATACAGGGCCTAGGCTGGATTGTTCAGTGAGGCTATAAAACTTCCTATCAGACAGCCAAAAATTGGATTTTAATCCCGTCATTTCTGGCCAGCCCGGCGCAAAAGTTAAATTTCCGTTATTGACCTCCCCGGCTAACTGCACGGTTTTTATATTATCTGCACCCAAGCCAATAGTACCTCGGTAAATAAAGCCAGCCTGAGGTAAAGCGCCTTCTAACTTCGAATTTTCAAACCACTGAATAAGAGCATCACCGCCGAGAGTAGGCACATATTGTGGCCACTGAGACGCGAGGCCATCTTGCATCCCAGTAATCAATGTAAAATTAGTGGGGAATGCTCCGCGTGAAAGTGCAGTTGTTAAATGAAACTGGGCAGCGCCCTGACTAGCCAAATTGGATAAAGAAATTAGACCGCTATATACGTTCAATTCGCCGGCTTCCGAATCGATGCGCCATCCAACCTGCCCACGCAAATTTTGATTAAAAATCTCTTCTTCAAAGAGCCTGTCGAAATGAATAGCCGTATTAGTAGAGGCAATTAACAGCTCGCCACCTTTGGCATCTGCAATAAAATAGCCACTAAGATTTTCAATTTCAGGAACGCCACGATAGGAATTAACGGATACCTCCAGCAAATTCCCTTCGACTAACCAATGCGGGTTTTGCTGGGCATCCTCTGAAAAGATTATTGAGGCAGAGGTAAGATTTCCCCTGGGCGCCAAAATCTGAATCGCCTCCTTCAAGGATTGTGGAAATACATTTAGTGCTGCCACTTTCTGCTCAATTTCTTCAAGAGCAATACCCTCTGTTAGAAACCTAAGGCCGGTCTCCTCTCGGCGTGTAGAAAGCTGCAGCGGTCCCAAAGACTGGTCTCCGTAGTTCAATCCGAAATCTACCAAATCAAAGCGCCAACCTCCTTTTGTTAAACGCTGACCCCAAAGATCTGCATCCAAGCTGAGAGGAGCATCGTCATCTATCAGGTACAGATCCGATACAACAGCCTGTCCAGACATTTCGATTTCTGCTCCGGGTTTTACATCAAACCAAATCTCGCCCTCAGCAAGAATAGGCGTGTCATCCTTCGTTTCTATATAACCGGCGAATAACGTGGCGAACAAGTTGCTCATATCAGCACCTGTCAGGGCTAGATATGCCTGCCCCTGCAACTGATCAAACTGATAACTATTGCCACTTAGCTCGACTGTAGCCTCTATACCGTTCTCATCTCCGTCAACCTGCCCTTCAATACCGATTCTGTGGAAACTTTCCTCGTTGTCTGCCCGCATTTCCGAGAATTTGAGATTAAAAAACCTACCATCATCAAAGTTGAAATCCACACTAAGATTTTGAATATCAATGGTGCGGCTGCGAAATAGCATATCCGCCAACTGCTGGGCTGAACCTTTTGTTGGCGATCCTTTTGCCCCAGTTGAAATACCCGCTATAACCCAGGTATCGTCTGGTAACTGATTGAGTTCAAGACTTAGATCCTGAATGAAAAGCTCTTCCCAGATTGCGGTTTGTAACAAAACACTTTGTAGATAATCTGGCACTGCGCGGACAAACCCGGCCCTCAAGCCAGGGTTTTCTGCATCGTCACCAAGCTGCAAACCTTCAAGCTCGATAATGGGATAAATGGTATCCCAAACACCCCGTGCTGCTTCAGCAGTGACAGGGGTAAGAAGTACATCACTGAGGTAAGACTCAATCTGAGACTGATAAAAATAGAGCTGGGTTATCAATAGTCGACTTAACAGAAGAAAAACTGCCGCTAGGACAATGCTTAGATATAAGCTCCAGCGGCAGAAATCTGCTGTTTGTTTAAGTCGACGTCTCATAAATTTCCTAGCGGAACAATATCAAACTTACCTTGAGGGTATTGGCCCTCAACTTTTATCTCAATAGTGCAAGAGAGCTGGGTCTCAAGATTAGCTATAAGCCCCGCGTCATCTTCCTGTAATTGCACAGAAATCTGCTCAGAGACCAAAATCAGGATGCTCTCGGGTCGCTGTTTTTGTAAACGCCTTATTGCTTCCCTATATATATCGAAACAGATGGTCTCAGCGGATTTGACCACCCCTGAGCCCAAACATTCCGGACATGGTTCACAAAGCAGTCTTGTTAGACTCTCCGAATTACGTCTTCGAGTCATTTCAATTAAACCAAATGTTGAGAACTCTGACACTATAGTTGTTGCTTTATCATGATCCAGAGCAACTTCTAAAGCTCGAATCACCTGGCGCTGATGATCCCTAAGCTCCATATCAATAAAATCGACAACAATAATTCCACCAAGATTGCGAAGTCGAAGTTGGTGGGCAATTACAGAGGCCGCTTCAAGGTTAGTCTGAAATATTGTCTCTTCTAAATTTCGATTTCCGACAAAAGATCCGGTATTAATATCTATTGTCACCATTGCTTCGGTTTGCTCTATAACCAAGGAGCCTCCCGATTTTAGTGGCACTCTGGGCTGAAGCGCTCGAGCTATTTCTTCTTCTATACTAAAAATATCAAAAAGAGGTTTCGAATCCTGATAATAACCAACCAAAGGGGCAAGTCCCGGGCAGTACCTTTGTGTAAATTCACATATAGATTCAAATTCTTGTTTATTATCGACGCGAATTGCATCCAATCCTTTATCAGACACGTCACGGACAGCACGCAAAGCCAATGGAATATCTGTATAGATATTGGAAGACGGTTTTGCATTTTGGGAAAGCTCCACAACTTCTTGCCATCGATCCTTTAGGTATTCCATGTCCTCTAGGAGTTTTTTTTCGCTGGCGCCCTCAGCGGCTGTTCTGGCAATAAATCCTCCAGGAATAGACCGCTGCTTAGCGAGTTCACCAATGAGGCCTTTTAGGCGTTGACGCTCCTCTTCGCTATCGATCCGCTGCGAAATCCCGAGATGATCGGTCTGCGGCATATAAACTAAATACCTAGTCGATACAGATAAGCGCATGCTTAATCGGGCACCCTTATTACTCAATGGTGACTTCACCACCTGAACCAGAACTGATTTGCCCTCATGCACTTTTCTGAGAATATTGCCGGCAACTGGATTAGTGACTTCCAATCCATTTGTGCCGATTAATGGAATATCCGATTCGTGCAAAAAGCCGGCCCGGTCAATGCCGATATCGACAAATGCAGCCTGCATGCCCTGCATTACTCTTGTGACTTTACCCTTATATATATTGCCGACAAGCCGAGAGTCACTCTTTTTCTCTAGATTTAGCTCTTGCAGCAAACCGTCCTCGATAAGGGCGGTTCGCGTTAGGCCATTAGTAACACTTACGAAAAGCTGATTAGACACTATTGCGGCCTAAACAACCGCCAACATTCCAACGATCCAGCAGCTGCATAGTTTCGCAAACCGGCAGACCGACAACATTTGAATAGCTACCTTCAATACGCTCGACAAATTCTGCCGCTAATCCTTGAATACCGTAGCCACCAGCTTTGTCTTGAGGTTCGCCAGTGTTCCAGTAATTCTGAATTTCGTTGCTTCCGATGCTTCGAAAACTCACCTCTGTCGAGACAACCAGACTCTCGCGCGAAGACATCTCAGGGCCGGTTGCCACAGCCACCCCAGAATAAACTTGGTGAGTTTTTCCAGAAAGTAGCTCAAACATATATACAAAATGATCAAAACCTTCAGGTTTACCCAATATTCTTGAACCGATACTCACGCAAGTATCGGCTGCTAGTACCAGTTTGCACTTAGATGTTTTCAAGCTTGTTAGCCGATCCTCCGCCTTCGCTTTTGAAACTCTCGCTACGTAATTCGTCGGACTTTCGTTCGGCAATACGGACTCATCTATTTGAGCTGGTTCGACTAGAAAATCAACCCCGTGTCGCAACAGAATGTCAGCACGGCGTGGCGATGCGGAGGCGAGTATGATCAAAAAATAAACTCTTAAACTGTGGTTAAACTGGGTTTAGGCTAGGGTTGAATCAGGGTGCGCCGGATCTTGGGGACGGACTCCAATCGGGTAACGATTACCGGCCAAAATATTGAGGTCAAAAGCACCGCCCACACCGCATCCAAGCTTGGTAAAATCCCCAAATTAAGTGCCGTTACCCAGCTGGACAAAAACTTTAGGAACATCAGAATTCCGATAATAAGTGGTAGCTGTTTAGCAGGTGACAGCATGCGTAAACTATCTCGTATCCAAGGTATAAAGAAACAAATCAGTACCAGCCCAAGCGCATGCTGGCCAAGTGGGGCAAAGGCTACCAAATCCTGCAGTAGCCCTGTGCAAAACCCTAAAGTAAGTGACCATGCCACAGGGCGGTAAAAGTTTATATAAAGCACTAGCAGTGCTACGGCATCAATTCGAATATTTGGTGCCCCGGGAATTGGCGTTACATAAACAACGCAGGCCACTAGCACCAATATCAAATAGATGGGCATAGGAACGGGCTTTCGCTCTGAAAAAACCACGCTTTACTGCCTCGCGTCTATTCGACTGGAAGTACCTTCCACTGCGGGCCATTGACTAAGAACCCTAGATTCCCAACCGGAGAAAAGCAGCAACATATGGCCCGTAGTCTGTAAGTTGGAATCCGGTCGAATTTCCACTTCTAGAAAGGGCGAGCCTTCCAAAACACGCACAGAAGTAACCTTGCCAACGGGATAGCCCTTTGGAAAACGCTCTCCCAAACCAGAGGTAACTATATTGTCACCCACAACAATATCCATGGTTACTGGAATGTCTCGTAATCGTATGCGATTGAAATCACCGGTCCCTTCGGCGATGGATCGAACACCACTGCGCAAGTTTTGCACAGGAACCGCATGGTCACGATCTGAAATCAACAATACTTCACTATATTCATCACCGACCGATACCACCTGCCCCACCAATCCCTGTGCATCCAATACCGGCTGCCCAACATAGAGCTCTTGGTCTTGGCCTTTGTCTAATATAAGGCGATGGGTTTCAGAATCCGGAGGAGTGCCAATTAATTCAGCTATCAATACTCGCGCTTCTAGCAGCTCTGCAACATTGAGTAGCTGCCTAAGCCTAGTGTTTTCTGCCACCACCGTAGTCATAGTTGAAACACGAGCCTGAAGTATCAGGTTTTGATCTCGCAAGGTTTGGTTTTCTAACAAAATATCATCGCGACTTGTGAAGCTGTTGTCGCTCCATTCGCGCAAACGGGCTGGAATATTGGTTACATGATAGAGCGGCGCAACCAAGTCCAGTGCCTTAGATCGCACCGGGTCCAACCAATCAGTAAAGTAATTCACGCCAAGTAGGCAAACAGCCAAAAAACCGAATAGAACTGCACCTCGCAGAGGCGCAGGTCCTTCGCGGAATATATGTCGGTCGGTTGGCATTGCGATTAGATCTTTTTAAACAGGTCCGTATTCAGACAGCTTAATAAGACAATAGGTCCAAATGTCGTTTATCGAGCATTTCCATCGCCTTGCCACCACCTCGAGCCACACAGGTAAGAGGATCATCGGCAACTATCACCGGCAGTCCTGTCTCGTGGGTTAATAACCGATCTAGATCACGGAGCAATGCACCGCCTCCCGTTAATACGATACCGCGTTCGGCAATATCCGAAGCAAGCTCCGGTGGAGATTGCTCGAGAGCGCGTTTGACCGCTTGCACAATGGTAGCCAAGGGTTCTTGCAGCGCTTCAAGAATTTCATCATTCGTAAGCGTAAAACTTTTTGGAACACCCTCTGCAAGGTTACGACCCCGCACATCAATCTCACGCACTTCACTACTGGCAAAGGCCGTACCTATTTCATGTTTGATTCGCTCCGCAGTAGCATCACCAATTACGCTGCCGTACTTACGGCGCACAAAATTTACGATAGCTTCATCGAAGCGGTCACCGCCAATGCGAACTGAATCTGAATAGACCGTGCCACTAAGAGATAAAATGGCAACCTCAGTGGTACCACCACCGATATCGACCACCATGGAACCGCTAGCTTCCTCAACTGGAAGACCAGCACCGATGGCCGCAGCCATGGGCTCGTCAATCAGATGCACATCACGCGCGCCAGCACTTAGCACCGATTCACGTATCGCTCGTTTTTCGACTTCTGTCGCCTGACAGGGAACACAAACAAGCACTCGTGGGCTTGGTGTAAACCATTTTGCTGAATGGACTTTCTTGATAAAGTATTGCAACATTTTTTCAGTGACCTGAAAATCAGCAATAACACCATCTTTGAGCGGGCGAATGGCTACAATATTACCGGGAGTTCGTCCCAACATGCGCTTTGCGTCGATACCCACTGCCTCAACAATCTTTTGGCCGTGAATAGAGCGTATTGCCACTACTGAAGGTTCATTTAATACAATGCCCTTATCACGAACATAAATGAGTGTATTGGCTGTCCCTAGGTCGATTGAGAGGTCATTGGCGACAATGCCTCTAAGTGCTTTCATCATAAACTGTGATCCTGAATGCGGATTGATCCGATATATAGGCCGGATAAACGAGCGAATGTATCAACGGCAGGGATTTTGAGCAAGCGACAAATATGATAAGTTACCGCGCTTTCTCACTTTTTACCCTTTTCTAGCTAAAATAACCTTACTAAATGAAAAATTGGACCACTCAATGGCATTAACACCAGACGCAGTCGCAAAACTCGCCGAATTGGCGCGCTTGTCGATAGATTCACAAAATGTTGAATCAACCACAGGAAGTGTTTCAGATATTTTGCATATGATTGATCAGTTAAAGCAGGTCGATACATCTGAAATTGCTCCTCTATCTCACCCCATGGATCTCGCACAAAGACTGCGAGCTGATCAGGTAACAGAGCCTAATCAACGTGAAGAATTTCAAGAAATTGCCCCAGCGGTAGAGCGTGGGCTCTATCTCGTACCTCGAGTTATTGAGTAAAACCATGCACAACAAAACAATTCGCGAGATTCTTGATGATCTCGCCAGTGGCGAGTATTCCAGCCGAGAAATCACCAGCGCGCTGTTAACACGCATTAAAAATCTGGATCCCGCATTAAACAGCTTTATTAGCCTGACAGAAGATCAAGCTCTAGCCGCCGCAGAGGCCGCTGATGCCCTCCGCAGCCAAGGCAATGCCAGAGGCCTTTGTGGTGTGCCAGTTGCCCATAAAGACATATTTTGCACCAAGGGCGTGCGAACCAGTGCCGGTTCGAAGATGCTCGACAACTTTATTGCGCCTTATGACGCCACACTGGTAAGACATCTGGCTGAATCCGGCGCAGTCTGCTTGGGTAAAACCAACATGGACGAATTCGCCATGGGCTCCTCAAACGAAACTAGTTTTTATGGCCCGGTCAAAAATCCTTGGGATACTGAACGCGTTCCCGGCGGATCATCAGGCGGTTCTGCAGCTGCAGTTGCAGCTAGATTGGTGCCAGGCGCGACCGCAACAGATACCGGTGGCTCGATTCGCCAACCGGCTTCTCTATGCGGTGTTACAGGGCTTAAACCTACGTATGGCAGGGTATCTCGCTACGGCATGATCGCTTTTGCGTCCAGCTTGGACCAGGCGGGCCCAATCGCTCGAACCGCAGAAGACTGCGCGTTGTTACTTGAATCCATGGCGGGTTTCGATGCCATGGATTCCACCTGCATCGATAAAGAAGTCCCCAACTACAGCGCCTCCTTGGCGGACTCTATTAGGGGTCTGCGCATAGGACTGCCCAAACAGTACTTTAATGGTGATATCAATGCCGAGGTCGGCACCCTTATTGACAATGCACTTGAAGAGCTGAAGAACGCCGGAGCCACTTTGGTGGAGGTAGATTTACCCCATGCAGAACTGGCAATACCAACCTATTACGTCGTGGCTCCCGCAGAGTGCTCAACCAATCTTTCAAGGTATGATGGCGTTCGTTACGGATACCGCTGTGATGATCCCCGTGATTTAACCGATCTCTATACTCGAAGCCGCAGTGAAGCCTTTGGCGACGAAGTAAAACGACGCATCTTGGTCGGAACCTACGTATTGTCTGCCGGCTTTTATGACGCTTATTATCGTCAAGCGCAAAAAGTACGCCGCTTGATACAACAAGATTACATTACCGCTTTCGACAAGGCTGACCTAATCGCTAGTCCCACAGCCCTCTCTACCGCCTTTAAATTCGGCGAGAAATCGGCTAATCCGATTGAGATGTATCAAGAAGATTTATATACCATTCCCGCAAACATGGCAGGTCTGCCGGCTATGTCTATGCCCTGCGGTCTAATTGGTGGCTTGCCCATAGGCATGCAATTTGTTGGACGACAATTTGAAGAGGCGCGCATGCTAAACGCAGCTCACCAATATCAGATGCGCACTGACTGGCATACTTTATCTCCATCTGTCTACGGGAGTGCCAAATAATGGAATGGGAAATCGTTATAGGGCTGGAAGTTCACGTACAGCTGAAAACCAGATCTAAAATATTCTCGGGCGCAGCAGTAGATTTTGGCCAAGAACCAAATACCAATGCGTGTGCAATTGATCTGGCCCTTCCCGGAACACTGCCAGTACTCAACGCTGAAGTAACTGCTATGGCGGTGAAATTTGGTTTGGCCATAGATGCGGAAATCAGCCGACGCTCAGTTTTCGAGCGCAAAAACTATTTTTACCCTGACCTACCCAAGGGCTATCAAACCACTCAATTGGATGAACCTATTGTTGGTAAAGCGATCATTATGTTGGAGCTTGAAGATGGCACAGAAAAAGCCGTCCGCTTGCACCACGCCCACCTTGAAGAAGACGCGGGCAAGTCCCTGCATGAAGACTTTGCAGGTATGTCCGGGATTGATTTAAACCGTGCCGGAACCGCTCTGATTGAGATTGTTTCAGAGCCAGATATGCGCTCATCAGAAGAGGCCGTGGCTTTTTTGAAAAAGATTCACTCCATAGTCACCTATTTGGATATTTCTGACGGCGAAATGTCACAGGGCTCAATGCGCTGTGATGCCAATGTTTCCATTCGACCCATGGGCCAGGAAGAACTGGGTATTCGAGCAGAGATAAAAAACATTAACTCTTTCCGTTTTGTAGAGCGGGCGATCGCCGTTGAGGTCGAACGACAAATAGACCTCATTTCTGATGGTGGGACAGTGGCGCAAGAAACTCGACTCTATGACGCTAATAAAAACGAAACTCGGCCGATGCGGAGCAAAGAAGTGGCCAATGACTATCGCTACTTCCCCTGCCCGGATTTACTGCCAGTTGAGTTGGAAAAGTCATATATTCAGTCGCTAAGAGATTCCCTGCCAGAATTGCCAGATGCCAAGAGAAAACGGTTTGGTGGTGACTACGGCTTGTCCAACTATGACGCAAGCCTTTTAACTCAGGAGCGACCTTTTGCCGATTATTACGAACTGGTAGCTGCTGAGTGCAGCGACGCAAAACTGGCGGCGAACTGGGTGATGGGCGAACTATCAGCGCAACTCAATAAAGAAGACTTAAAAATATCTGAATCTCCTTTATCTGCGGCGAAACTGGGACAGCTGATCACTAGGGTGATTGATGGCACCATCTCAGGAAAACAAGCCAAGCAACTATTTGAACTACTCTGGACTGAGGGTGGAGAAGTAGATCAAACCATTGAAGTCAAGGGCCTAAAGCAAGTTTCGGATTCCGGAGCTATCGAAAACATGATCGATCAGGTTATCGCCGAGAATACGCAACAGGTAGAAAACTTCCGCTCCGCTGCAGAAGATAAACGCAAGAAAATGTTCGGCTTCTTTGTTGGACAGGTGATGAAACTGTCCCAGGGCCAAGCTAACCCTGCCGAAGTTAATAAAATTTTAAAAGAGAAATTATGAGCCTTAAAAAAGACAAGCAAAAAGTTCTTGGGGAATTCTTTGATGAAAATCGAATTCGAGAATTTTTGGCCTACGAAGCACCAGAGGGAGTTAACAACGACTTTCATTTACTAGAGCGCGCCTACCGCGGTATGCAAGCAGAAAACTTTGTAACCTTTCTGCAAATATTTCAGGCGGAAGGCGGTGATGTGAACGCTAAGAATGCAGATGGCAATAGCTTGTTTAACTTGGTGCAACAGCATAGCGCTTTTCTGGAATATGCCGCCGCATTGAAACAGGTCGGCGCTAGCTGAGCTTGCGTATATCCCTTCGTAGCTCTTCGGAATCCGCTCTTACAAGTTGATATAGAAATTGGTCCAAGCGCGCAGTCAGCTCGGCCAGATCGTCCTTATACTCCGGCAGTTCCTCAGTAGCTTGGGTCAATATATCTTCTAGTGTCATTCCGGGCTCTGGTGAAAAGCCCAGCTTGCGTAGTCTTTTCAGATATAACCGCACAATACGTTGCTCTCGTGTGAGGTTTCGATTTAGATAAAAAGTTTTTGTGAGTACATATAGACTCACAAAAAAAGCTAAAGCCGATACTAGCGAGAGTGCCAATTTAAGGGGTGTCACCTCTCCTAACAGGTCTTCGAGCAAATCAAATTGCGATCCAGTGTCGTAACCAAGTACTAGAGATAGCCAGCGATAATTTAGGCTATCTAGCTGAAGTCGAATCCAATTGGTAAAGGCTAGATCCCGAAACCGGTCGAACGAAAATAGACTCTCGTCGAGCAATTCATCGTTTCTAAAGAACGCTTCAAAACCAACCTCAATTCTCTCGGGCGCCACTGCAGAAATAGGGTCAAGGCGAGTCCAGCCAAATCCATCTCGCCAATATTCAACCCAAGCATTAGCATTGTATTGATGAACCATCAAATAGCCTTCAGTGGGATGCACCTCGCCTCCTTGATAGCCGGCGACGATGCGCGCAGGGATACCAGCCATTCGAAGCACCGCCGCAGTTGCACTGGCAAAGTGTTCGCAGAAACCACGCTGGCCATCAAATAGAAATTGATCTACTGCTTCGTCCAAATAAGTTGGCGGATCAAGAGTGTAGCTGAACTGGCCGTTAAACAACCCAAGTAAACGAGACACAACAGATTCTGCACCGGTTTCATCTACCCAACTCGCTATAAGCGCTTCAGTACGTGGGTTTTCTCCCGGAGCAAACTCCAGATTATCTCTGACCTGAAATGGCATCAATCTCACTGGTTGATGGCTATAGTCGAGATGGCTTTCTACGCTGTACTTAAATGATTGGGCAATGGGAATCCTATTGACCAAAAGCAAACTCCGGGTTTGGCCTACCGTTTGCCGGTCACTAGAAGCAGCCGGAAGCGCAAATAACCAATCTTCATGTGTCGGCTCTAGAAAAACATCATACTCAATGGGATCACCCCGTCTTTCTATTTCAGTGCTTAAGTCGTAAGCGGATCTGCGATCGGGCCAAACGATAGCTGCACCTTCGCTCAATCCACGCCGCTCATTTTTCGGCTGCTAAGCACGTCCATCAAATTCACTAAATATTAAACCACGCCAGTAGAGATCTCGCGGCGCTGGCACTTCCCCCTCAAACTCAACACGGAAAGCCACTTCATTAGAATTACTCAAGCTGCTTATAGAGCCCGGATCCATAAAATCACTTATGCCCGCTGTTGCTTGGTCAATTTGCACCGGCAGTACGCTAAAGGCCGGCAATCTCGGAGCCAAAACAAATATTATTATGGTCAGAGGTATGGATACGGCTATCAACCGAAGTATTTGTCGCAAAGGCTCCAATGAAAAGTTAAAAAGCGAAAACTGCTGATCTGTATCCCGCAGCAACATACTCTGGGCGGTAAGAATCACAGTGAAGCCAGTAATCGACAGCAAAAAACTACCCATGTTCTGTGCAAATATAGGCTGCAGGGCTCCCATAAATAAACATAAATAGATGAGTAAATGACTCTGCCTCTGACGAGACATCTCCAGAAAGTATAAGCAGCTTGCGACAGTTAGTATTGAACTCATCGGCTCTACACCAGGAGTAAATCCGTACTGAGCTATAAACCCAAGGGCTAGCAAAAGAGCCAGAACCACCATCACCCGTGGCGATGGCTGACCTCGCCCTTTATGCATCAAATAAGCGCGCCACCCTACTGCGACCAATCCCCCAATCGGCGCCCAAATCGGCGCCCAAATCGGCAAGAAATACCAGATCGGAGCACAAGCAAAAAGCAGCGCTGACATTAACCAAATACGTTGTACGCGAGAGATTTGTAGCTCAGACAAGATACACCTCTATACTTCCGGCACTTCAGGGTAAATTGCTAAAGCGGTTAAGAGTTGGCGCAAATGACGTTCGCCCTGAGAGGGTGCCAACCGGAAATTACTTAGTTTCAACCCGTAAGACTGCCCAATAGATTCCATCTGAACCGCTTTCGCGCACATGGCACTTAAACGATCTTCCGTCGAAATACCATCGTAGGCATCCCAATCTATCCAGGTAGGGTTACCCGCCTGTGCTTCAAAGGTTTTTTCAAGCATTCCTCTGCCAGCAGAGTATTGCTTCCAAGCAATTCGCTGAGCTGGCACTCCTGGCTGCCATTCCTCTAAACCAGCAAAATCATCTATACCTCGCCCCGCTGGAGCCAGTCCGGAACTATCGGAGCCATCTGATGACGTAACATCGCGTTCGATCTGCCGCGGGTATACCAAACAGTTCGATTTTAGAAGCGGCCAGCTCCAGGCATGTAAAACGCCGAGAGGGTACCTGGTGTATACCCGCAACCGTCCCAACTTCAGCCATCCTCGTTCATTTGTAGAAATCCGAAGGTGAGTGGTTGCCTCAGCCGAGGGCGGCACGTCGACTACATGCTCTGCACCTTCGTAGCGTACAAAAATTCTGCGGCGCCAGCGGCGAGACTTGTTTTCCAACAATAGAGGAACTTGTAATTCATCCCCCGCAAACACTGGATCCGAGTCACCGACTCTTATGGATAAACCTTCTAGGTTCGCATGGGTAGAGAAAATGGTGCTCACAAAAACCGCGACCAGAAAAAAGGCCAACAGCAATACCAGATTGTTTTCGTAAATAGTGCCAAGCATCCAAATTAGAAACACAACCACTAGAAATCTAAGACCTTCCCTTGCGGGGAATATATAGAGGTTCCTTTGTGTAAATAATTCGGAGTTTGCCGCCGGCTGACGGCGGTCTTGCCAACCAATTACATGGTTGCGGATTCTGAGCACAGACTTAATCCAACTGTTCATAAGAAAAAGAGATTAACTACCGAGAACATCGACCTGTTGAATCCATTCTTGAACCATCTCTAGACTGGCTTGGGATCCGGATGCTCGGTTGGTTAGTCGATGTCCAAAAACTGGAGCAACCACTGCCTGCACGTCATCCGGGGTTACATAGTCACGACCGGAGACAACTGCCCAGGCACGGGCGCACTGAATTAGAGCCATACCCCCGCGAGGAGATATGCCATGTACAAAATCCCCTCCCGAACGAGTTGCGGCTATTAATCTCTGCACATAATCCAATACCACATCAGATGTTCTTACTTGAGCAGCAATGTCTTGTAACCGCTTTAATTCGGTCGCATCCAGCACTACCTTCAGCTGGCCCATCTGAGATCGAGGATCCACTCCCGCAAGAATCTGGCGCTCGTCCGCACTATCCGGGTAGCAAATGGATATTCGCATTAAAAATCTATCGAGTTGCGACTCGGGTAAAGGGAACGTAACCGCCAAACTAAAGGGATTCTGTGTCGCAATTACAAAAAATGGGTTTGGTAACGGGTGGGAGATGCCGTCGACCGAAACCTGACGCTCCTCCATGGATTCCAAAAGTGCACTCTGAGTCTTGGGGCTAGAACGGTTAATTTCATCCGCTAGCAATAGCTGGCAGAAAACCGGCCCTTTCTGAAACTCAAAACTACCACTGTCTCGGTCCAGCATGGAAAACCCGGTTAGGTCCGCCGGCAACATATCGCTGGTAAACTGAACCCGCCGATAATCAAGCCCGGTAACGCGCCCAACAGCACTCGCAAGAGTCGTTTAGCCCAACCCGGGCAAGTCTATCAATAAGTAGATGTCCCCGCGCCAGCAAGCAACACAAGGCTAGCTTTATAGACTCATCTTTGCCGTAAAGTACACGCCCTATTTCTTCAACAGCAGAGCTCAATCTCTGCTCAAAATTATCCACTGATTCAGCGGTCGAAAGCATCCAACAATCCCCTTACCTGTTGTTCTACATCTTCACCCTGCGATCGAATATTATCTATTTGTTCGCGCGCTTGTTCCTGCACATTTTCTAGCTCAGCGGTTACCAGATCTTGAACCCCAGCAAGAGCATCAACATACAGGGCCGAATCAGTTACCTGGCCGCGTATAGCTGAGTCTAAGTAGGCGAATATCTGCTCTCCTGCTTCTTGCAGGGTAGCGCCACCTTTCTCGCGGCCGATGCCGGTTAACTCAAGCTCTGGCAAATTTATTGCCATACGACGATCGCCTAAAAGCGCATGACTTGCTGAAATTCGCCCATCAGAAAAGATGAACTCGTCGATAATAATTTTAACCTCGGACTCTGTCTCAGCCACTTCCGGCTGCTCAGTAACGCCCAAACGCTCCGTGATATTTGCCATCAATGCTCGCAGATTATCTGTGGACCCGTCATGCAAATATAAAATCTCTGGCGCTATAATGGCGATGCGGTTGATCACGATAACTTTGTCACCTACCGTTGAAAGATCAATATCTACAGCGATTTCGCCCAAAGAAAAGGCGTTTTCAGTGCCAAAAGGCTCTGGATTTCCTATGGTTAAACCTGCTAGAGAACCCTTACCAGTCCATGGCGTTATCGAAGATTTCTCCAGGCTCACCGGAGTTCCCGTGATTTCTGGCCCAAATCGCGCGACAGATTCTTCAACGATACGGTCAATGTTAAAAAGGCCGATAGCCACCACTACGACTACAACCAGCATTAATGCACCAACGATCTTTACGAGTAGCTTCACCTATATCTCCATGCTTTCTATGTTCATATTTTAATTACTGAACATTTATTCAGTATCAGCTGATTTGTCCGCTGGTAACTCAGAGCCAGACTCAATTATTGGCACATTTAGGCTGTCATCATTTGACTCTTTATCGTAGTTAGACAAACTGGCCAGATTTCCAAGAACCGCCCCTACCCAGAGGGTATCCGGGTATGCCTCTAAGGCTATTTTTAACATCATGGTAAGCGGCACTGACAAAAGCATTCCCACAGGCCCAAGCACCCAGCCCCAAAAGACCAATGAAATCAAAACCACAAGCGGCGATAGCCCCAAACCCCGTCCCATAATCCGTGGTTCCATAAATTGGCCAATCACCAAATTAATAGCCAAATAACCCGCAGTAACAACCGCGGCTGAGAGCGAACCAAGCTGCACAAGAGCAAGCAACACTGGTGGCACTGCGGCCAATAACGAACCTAAAGTAGGGATAAAATTGAGTAAAAAGGCCAAGGTGCCCCATAGAACCGGATATTCAACTCCAACAACCAGGCAGAGCAAAAAGGCCAGCACGCCTGTTAACAAGCTAATGGCAGCCTTGATTGCCATGTATTGATTAATGCTCTGGGAGATACGGAATATATCCAATATATTTTTATCACTGTCTTTCACCGTAAGCTTAAGTTTTTGCTCCAAGCTAGCTTCTTCAGCGAGAATAAATACCACCGTAAGGATAATTAGAAATGCATTTGTCGCTAAGCTTCCAAACTGGCCCAAGAGCGAGCGCGCATAGGGGAAAATAGATTGGATTTGAAACCATTCTTGCCACTGTGTCTCGTCTACCGCCAATCCACGCGCCTGCAACCAGACCAAAACTTCTCCCGCTAGCCCTTCCAAGCGACTGGTATATATCGGTATGTCTCCTGCAAATGCGGTCAGAGACTTTGTGAATATAGTTCCAAGAATTCCACCCACAGAAATGATCACCAAAATAATGATCAGAATCGCCAATCCATTTGGCACCTTGCGACTTTGTAGATAAGCCAATGGCGGAGAACAGAGAACCGCCACAAATATAGCCATCAGAAAAGGCACCAACAGCGTGCTGGCCTCGCGCATTCCAGCGACAATTACCACAAACGCTCCGGTCAACAACATAAACCGGCCAACTGGAGAAAAGAATGTTCTCATTTAAGGTATTCCAAATTCAGATAGACACATCCTAGCGCAGAGTGACCGAGGCGACTAGCGCCATTGACAGGTACCAAGACGAATCAAGGATAGTCGATAAAACCCTGCATCTTATAAAGATATAGGTGCTGAGAAAGATTATGGTAAACGGGCATTTCAAATTGGTCGACAAAAATGGCTGATTCAAAGGCCGACAATACCTGTGGCTCAGGTTGTGTTTCACCAACCCAAAGAAATTCCTGATCCGGGGTCGACTTAAAATCCCTAAGATTCACCCGAAGATCATAGTAGTCGCGAATATCTTCTTCGTCTGCGCCCCATCGGGCCAATCTAAATTCTCCCGGCATTGCGTAGAAGCCTATAACTGCCAATAACTTTCGTGAATCACTAGTCAGAATTAGGTTTGGATCCTTCTGCAAAATCGGTTCCACTTGCGCAGCAACTTGATCCCAACCCAGTACTCTGAAATAGGGATCATTGGATTTATCACGTTCTAGGCCAGCGGTATCTGCAAGTATCGGCCAGTGGTAAAAAATACTAAGCACTAGCAAATTTGCTGCGCCAGCCCAAATCCATAATCGATCGTTTCGGCCTGCCAGGCTATTCCCTACCAATACCGAACCGGCGATATATATCGGGCCAGCCCAATTAACAAAAGCGTGGGATAAAAGTGCCTGCAGACTAATCACCAACAATAGTGGGATAAGGGCAAACCAAAGAATAAGACCCGGCGACGCCAGAATAGTTTTACGCTCCCGCCGAAACGCTTGGATTAGGAGCCAAGTCCAAATCGGGCCGAATACTACAAACTGTGCCGCCAAAAACTCAAGTAATTTACCGGGGTTAAACCAGTTCGAGGTTACCCCTGATATTTCCGAGGTGTGCCTAAAAGCCACAAATTCGTTCTGAAAATTCCAGATAACGTTTGTTGAAAAAATCAGTCCAGCCAATATTGCAGCAATCCAGGGGCCGGGTGTTTTTAACTGACGCCTCCCTGCATCACTTATCAATAGATACAGAAATATACTGCCGGGAAGCGCTGCCATGGTGTATTTACTTAACATGCCCAGCCCACAGAAGAGCCCAACTAACCACCAATAACGCGTGCTTACTGGATTTTGCTGAGACATTACAACGGCCCATAGGGTAGCTGCCCAGAAAAACAGCAATGGAGCGTCTGTAGTAATAAAAAGACTGTTGTAGCCAACTAGGATGGAAGTTAGAAAAACCCATCCCGAAAAACAGGCTGCCCGAGGACCAAAGGTTTTTTCGGAAATTTCGTATACCAGAACTGCTGTTCCAGCGTAAAGAAGTGGCGCCCCAAGCTTTACGGCAAATGCCGAATCACCAAATAGAAAGGTAAAAAAAGCTATTACCCATGCGACAACTGGCGGTTTTGAGTAGTACCCCCAATCTGGGTTGAGGGCCCAATGGTAGTAATAGGCCTCGTCGTAGAAGAGCACCAAGTGTGGCTGCAACAAACTTAGCACTCGATATAGAGTGAGCAACGTCAGGCAAACAAAAAAACCTTTCCTCGCACCAAGGCCGTCTCGTATATCAGGCCCCCCCATCAACCCGCTCAAGCTATTCGATGCCCATATATTTGGTGAACCAGATTGCAAAATAGCCCATGCCTGATACCACGATAAATAGAATGAACAATAATATCCAAGGGTGGTAAGGCTTTTTCTCGGTCCGGTTAAAACCGGAACTAAGGTACTGATTTACCCGGTCCTGATCTTCTTCAGAAAGTTGGCGCTTCTTTTTCATATAGGTATTAGATTAAGAGGTCAGATAAGATTGTGAGGCTTATTCGGATTTCATGGAAGAAATCATGCACCAGATCGAGAATATATTTAAATTTTTACCTACTCAATGCTTGCGGTGCAGATGCATGCAAGTCTCTCCCATAAGAAATATCTGCTCCCCCTGTTACGCAGAAATTCCTCGCATTCAAAGCGGTTGCAAGCGCTGCGGAATTCCAACCTTACTTCCGGTTTCTGCCTGTGGGCAGTGCCTCAATTCAAAGCGGCATGTAGAACAGAGTTTTATCCCTTGCTCATATCGCTCACCGGTCGATGTCTGGCTTAGAGAACTTAAAGACAGACGTGATTTCGAGACACTGCCGGTTTTGTCTCAACTCCTATATGACTCACTAAAAGAAGGCAGAAACCGCCGCCCCGACATAATCCTGCCTATTCCGATTCATCGCAGCCGACGCATAATTCGCGGATATAACCAAACCGAGCTTTTGGCGGACATGCTGTCAGAATTAATGGAGATTCCCGTAAATCACAAAATTCTTTTGCGCAGCAGAAGCGTCACATCGCAAAGGAAATTGTCTCGATCAGCCCGTATTCGAAATCAAAAAAATAGTTTCTGTTTGAAGAACATTGACTGCATCCAAGGAAAACGAATTCTCTTGGTGGACGACATAGTTACGACAGGTTCTACAGTAACCCAGGCAGCTGAAGCACTTAGGGACGGAGGAGCGAAAAGCATAGTATTAACCGCGGTGGCTCGAACACCGGAGCTGACTTCCCGTTAGCACTGAACCAAAAAAAGTTACGCTTTATTCCATGGAAACAAAAGCACTGAATCAATATGTTCCAGGTCAAGCTTTGCCATTAGCAGGCGATCTAAACCGATGGAAACTCCAGAGCATGGAGGTAAACTAGGATCCATCGCCTCAAGCAAAGCTTCATCTAGGGCCTGGGTCGCGCGTCCCAATTTTTGGCGAATTAGATTGTCCCGCTCAAACCGACTCCTTTGCTCCAGCGAATCTGTGAGCTCCTGATAGCCGTTAGCCAGTTCGACTTTCCCAAGATATATCTCAAATCGCTTAGCAACAAACCGCCCATTTGCATCCGGCTCAACTTCTGATAAAGCGGCCTGACTAACCGGAAACTCAGACAGCACCGTAATACCGGGTTGGAACTGCGGCTCTATACATTCTGTCAGTAAAAGCTGCAGTGCCTCCTCGACCGAAACACAGTCGTGCCCATAATTAGTATGTTGCACCACCAATTCCTGAAGATCTTGAAGACTCGCCTGGTGCGGATCTAGTTGCAAATACCGCTGAAAAATCGAGAAATAGGTTTCTCGAACTAGGGGCAGGTCCCCTAAGTATTGGCGCACTAATGTAAGCGTATCTTCAATAATATCGGCTAATTTGAAATCTAGGCGATACCATTCCAGCATCGAAAATTCAGGATTATGATTACCGCCAAACTCTTCATCACGAAAAGCCTTAGTAATGGTAAATATCGACTGGGGGTTATCTGACAAAAGGCGTTTTAAGAAGAACTCCGGAGAACTTTGCAGGTAACGTAGACCTGAAGTGCCATCAACTAAAAATGAATTTATATGAGGGTCGGTAGTGGTCTTTGCCGCCAGTAATGGCACCTCTACTTCTATTGCGCCAGACTGACTAAAATAGTCTCTAACGGCTTGATATAGATCCATCCTGGCGGAGCTAACCTCCAAAGGAGACAGATTGCTCATCTACTAGCTTTCCTTAACACGACTCAGATATTCACCGGTTCGAGTATCGACTTTAATAACATCGCCAATTTCCAAAAAAAGAGGCACTTTCACTACTGCACCGGTACTAAGTTTAGCTGGTTTGCTGCCTCCTTGGGCAGTATCACCGCGTAGACCTGGATCGGTCTCAACAATATCTATTTCCACATGGTTTGGCGGCAAAACTGAAAGCGGAGATCCATTCCAAAGCGTAACAATACAAACATCCAAGCCCTTGAGCCAGCGCACCGCATCGGCCACAGCGCTTGCGTCGGCTTGCTGCTGTTCAAAGGTATCCGGATCCATAAAAGTCCAAAACTCTCCATCGGTATAGAGATATTGCATCTCAACATCCATAACATCAGCGGCTTCAATATTCTCGCCAGATCTAAATGTACGCTCCCAGCTGCGTCCGGTTTTCAGGTTTTTTAACCTCACTCGACTAAACGCCTGACCCTTGCCAGGTTTCACAAATTCATTTTCAACGATAGAACAAGGGTCGCCATCCAATATAACTTTTAAGCCTGATCGAAATTCATTGGTAGAATAGGTTGCCATTTGTTTATTTCTCGCCGGATAAAAAGCGCGCATGATACCTCAGACTGACCTCAGCTGGCAGGAAGAATCCTGGCAGTCCGCACTAAAAAACCTGGTTACTGACGCCAATGAGCTCTGTGCGCTTTTACAATTAGATCCACAACAATTAGATCTTAGTCCGGAAGCTGCAACTCAGTTCCAACTGAAAGTTCCCCGAAGCTTTGTCGCCCGAATGGAAATTGGCAATGCCAGTGATCCGTTGTTGCGTCAGGTACTCAACGTTAAAGATGAACTTTTGCAAGTGCCGGGCTTTGTTTCAGACCCCTTGGAAGAACATGAATCTAATCCCCTGCCCGGCCTGATCCACAAATATAAAAACCGTGCTTTACTCACCGTAAGCGGCGCATGCGCGATTCACTGTCGCTATTGTTTTCGGCGTCATTTTGACTACGAAGCAAACAATCCTGGGTCAGATGGATGGCTTCCGGTTTTGCGCTACATTCAGGAAAACCCCGAAATAAATGAAATTATCTTCAGTGGCGGAGATCCGTTAAACGCTCCAGACCGGGTTCTTAAAAAACTAACGGAACAACTTAAAAATATACCTTCGCTAAAGCGCCTAAGAGTCCACACACGCTTTCCTCTGGTCATTCCCCAGCGAATCACAGATGACTGCATTGACTGGTTAAGCTTATTCTCGAATACGGTTGTCGTACTTCATATCAACCACGCTCAGGAGATAGACAAGCATGTTGCTGAGGCGATATCTAGACTTAAATCCGCTGGGCTGATTCTTCTTAACCAAGCGGTGCTTCTTAAGGGTGTGAACGATTCTTTAAAAGATCAGCAAGACCTGCACCAAAGTTGTTTTGATCTTGGTATACAGCCCTATTATTTACACATGCTAGACCCAGTAAAAGGTAGTGCTCATTTCGATGTAGATAAGGATGTTGCGCTGAACCTCTACGAGGAAATGAGAGGCTCTCTTTCCGGGTATATGTTGCCTAAGCTAGTACGGGAAACGCCGGGTGATATTGCGAAAACACCCCTCTGAACCAATAAGTGCGGAGTTTGTCCGGTTTTTGACTATTTTTGGCCAGCTTCTAAGCAGCTGCGAAGACCTGATGGCAACCCGGCTTTACGCGGGCAATACTTGGTCGGTCGAGCTTCCCTTTGATGGACAGGTAACTTATCGCGCCACAAATAACTTTGGCGTGCGCACAATCGTTATTGATTAATACCTCTTAATGCAGGTGGGACTCCAGCTTACTCGAGCATTTTTTTGCTTTGCACTGCTAGCGCCCTGCAATCTGCTTTTCGCGCAGAGCTCAAACGTACCCGCTGGCTTTGAAGCCTTTTTACAAGAACAGACTACCTTTGTAGATGTAGATTTCGATGGACGCTATGTCTACTCGAGATTGGCCACATTTGATCAAAGCACTATTACCTTTAACGACCCGTCAGCGCTTCTCAAATCTATCCCAGGGTTAACCAACACAGAAGAATTATTGCGGGAAATTAGTCGCCCAATGATGAACAACCAGCAATTCAAGTGCGTTGTTGAGTTCCAGTCAAATTGCGGCAGCATAGCAACCGATTCCATCGATCTAATATTTGACCCTGCTAATTACCACGCCACATTTTTTGTGGCTCCGAAATACCTATCACTGCAACTGCAGCAAGTGTCAAAATTTCTGCCTCCGTCGAGTGGAGGAATATCTCTATTGCAAACACTGAACATTGCTGCGACAGGAAATGACCGCAATGATGAAATCCAACAAAACATTAACGGCAGGACTCTTTTAGGCTTTGGCGGAAGTAATCTGCACCTCACATCTAACTATTCAGAAGAACGTGGCTACGAGGTTGATGATTTAACCTGGCAGCGGGATGCGAACGGCAAACGCTACATTATCAAATAAGAGAAAGAAAGCGTTTAAGCATCGTACCCATGGTGGAAAGCACGCAAATACTGCCAAGCCTTTGGAAGTCCAACGTTGCCTATATTCAAGGTTATTATGTGCGCCAGCCGACAGATAAGATGGACTTCGGCTTCTAAGAAACCGTATCCAGCCTAGATCGACGATCTAACGCGCTTTTGGGCTATCCGCATCGCTATACCCCATCAAGTAAAGAATCGCATCTAAGCCTAACCTAGACAGTGAATGCGACGCAGTCTCTCGGACTAACGGCTTGGCATGAAAGGCAATTCCCAATCCGGCCTTTCCAAGCATCGGAAGATCATTGGCGCCGTCTCCCACCGCAATAACCTGATCTAGTACCAATGATTCTTTGGCGGCGATTTCGCCCAACAAACGAGCCTTACATTCGCCATTTACAATTTCTCCGAGCACTCTACCGGTTAGCTTACCCTCGATAATTTCCAGAGTATTGGCGTGTAGATAATCCATATTTAGACGCTTCTTCAACTCCTCTCCAAAGTAAGTAAAGCCACCGGAGAGAATGGCAGTTTTCATACCGAGCTGATTCAAGCGCTGCATAAGTCGCTCTGCGCCCTCATTGAGTTCTAGCCTATTCGAAACTTTTTGCAAGGCGGACTCAGGTAACCCGGCAAGCAAGGAAACACGTTTCCGTAAGCTTTCGTCAAAATCGATTTCTCCTCGCATAGCCTGCTCGGTTACTTGACTAACTTCTTCTCCAACGCCGGCCTCAACGGCCAACTCGTCTATAACCTCTTGCTTAATTAGTGTCGAATCCATATCAAAAACCACTAGACGCCGGTTTCGGCGATAGAGGTCATCCCGTTGATAGGCCAAATCCACATCCAGATGGGTAGCCAGCTCCATCAATTTTTGTTGGAACTCTGATTCTGATTCGTCCCCGATGCCGCCACGCACAAGTATTTCTACACAAGCCTGCGCGCCCTTGTCTAAATTCTCTAGGGGTATCCGACCAGTCAAACGAGTAATGTGATAAATATCCAGCTTCTGACTTGCCAGCATTGAGGTGACTTGAGCCAGTACCTCTGCTCGAATTTCTCTGGCTAAGAGCGTTAATACATGTTTTTTCTGGCCGTGTTGCCCGACCCACTTTTGGTAGTCGTCAATAGGAATACTTTGAGAGCGAACGTCTAAACTACGTTCTTTGAACTCTTGTCTGCAATCCTCCTCAATGATTTGTATATCTGCCTTAACATTCGAGCTGTCATCCAAGCCGATAAGAACGCCCAAAGACAGAGAGTCATGTATCACTGACTGACCGATGTCCAATACTCTGGCACAATGCCGCGACAGGATATTGGCCAGTGCAGAGCTTATTCCGTTGCGGTTAACTCCGGTTACAGAAAGCAGATATATTCGGATCACGATGCGTAATTCCAATTAAAGCAGTTTGCAATTATATATCGACCGAGGCCTGTACCGGGCAAATCAGGTTAAAACTAGTCATTTTTTCAGATAGATGAAGCCGAGGCTTAGATTGAAGCTGTTTATACAAGATGAGAAAAACCTCCAAGTACTGCTGTCATCAGCCTTGGTATTTGCCGTCTGCTTTGTATGCCTGAATTTGCTAAATCAACATGATCTGAATCAGACCCAAGACTCGAAACTACTGCCGATGGTGCTGAATGCCGCCGAGCCCTATCTCATCACCGGAAATGTTGAGCGATTGAAGCCGGAGTTAGAACAGCTAATTTCCGGATCAAGCCTCGAACGTATCGATGTCCATGGAGCTGACTCCATCTTGTTAGCCTCTGCTAGAAACCTGAACCTCGCTCGACCGGCAGTTAGCGAACTTCGAGAGTTCTCCGCGGCCATCGTACTGGACGACGCGCTTGCTGCAACCGTTGTCATTCAAGACTATCAAGCAATCGCTACTCAAAGCTTCTGGCCCAATATGCTGATTAGTTTTGCTTGCGCATTAGCTGCGGCAACTGCGGGACTCCTTTTAAATAGCCTCTCCAACACTCCCACTAAAACCTACGCTGAAAATAGCCTCGAGAAAACAGAAGATAGGCCTAACTCAGCCACTGAAAATACCGAATCAGACATCTCTCTGCCAATCAATACCGACCCCCAGGGTCACCAACGTATGGTGTTAATGATTCGCTTAAGCGATATTAAAGATCAGTTATTGCGAGCTGACGATATTGATAACTATATGACTCGCGTGTGGCGAATAACCGAACAAATGGCAGGAACTTACGGTATTAGCTGTATAGGGGTGCAATCGGGGACTCTGGTATTCACCGCTTCTGCTACCAATACTTCTGTGGCCCTGCGCCATTGCATAATGTTTGGGTGGAACCTGACCCGCCAGGAAGGCAACAACCTCGCCAACCCATCTAGCCTTATTGCCCCTGTAGATTTTATGGGGGAAAACCCCTGTAACGCCTTAGCTTTAGCCACAAACGAAGAACTACTGCGCTTGCAGGGCCGACTCATACTCCTTAAGGATGGAGAATTCTGTCTTTGCAATGAGCTGAAAACTTGCCTACCGAAATCCGTCGACGCTATCCCTTCGGAGAATAGTAATATGCGCGTTCTTTCGATCGAAACTCGCATGCTAGATCTTTGGAAACAACAAATCCAGATCCAGCACTAGTTCTAGCCCTATAGTACGCAGACACAAAAAAAGCGCCGGGGAAAACCACGGCGCTTTTGTCTTGGCTCGAACTATCTAAAGAGCGTCTGCACCCGTTTCACCAGTTCGAATACGAACCACTTGCTCAAGTGAAGTAACAAATATTTTTCCGTCACCGATCTTTCCCGTACTAGCCGTTTTAGTAATTGCTTCAATAATGCTGTCCGTCACATCATCTTCACATGCAATTTCCAGTTTTACCTTAGGCAGAAAATCAATGATGTATTCCGCTCCTCGATATAGCTCAGTATGTCCTTTTTGGCGTCCAAAACCCTTCACCTCGGTAACGGTTACACCCTGAACTCCAATTTCCGAGAGTGATTCACGTACGTCGTCCAGCTTGAAAGGTTTGATAACAGCGGTAATAAGTTTCATTTTGTCCCCTAAGGAATATTTCTCTAGGGCGCTATTCTTCTTCATAAACAAAAAAAAGGGAAGTGCAAAGCACTTCCCTTTTTTAAAACAATGATTCTAGGCCTAAGTTCCAGATGAAAACTCTGGGTAAGCTTCGATACCACATTCACTGATATCAACACCTTCGTACTCTTCTTCCTCAGTAACTCGAATGCCCATAGTGGCTTTCAGAGCTAACCAAACAACACTTGAAGCGCCAAAGACCCAAACAAAGATAGTTACCGCACCAATAAGTTGTCCAGAGAAAGTAGATGCATCGTTAGTGATAGGCACAAGCATCAGGCCAAGAAAGCCTACAACACCGTGAACCGAGATAGCACCAACAGGATCATCAAGCTTCAATTTATCCAAAGCGAGAATACTGAAGACTACAAGCACACCACCTAATACACCCCAAACAGTGGCGATAAGTGCGGTGGGCGTTGAAGGCTCAGCCGTGATAGCTACCAAACCAGCTAGTGCGCCGTTAAGGGCCATAGTCAGATCAGCTTTACCGAACAATATACGAGCGGTAATAAGTGCAGCAACAAGACCACCTGCGGCAGCAGCGTTAGTATTCATAAATACAACCGCTACAGCATTTGCGCTTTCAACACTGGCAGTCGCTAGAACCGAACCACCGTTAAAGCCAAACCAACCTAACCAAAGGATAAACATACCCAAGGTAGCTAAAGGCATGTTTGCGCCTGGGATAGCGTTTACAGAACCATCCGCGTTGTATTTGCCCTTGCGAGCGCCAAGGAAGATCACACCAGCTAGGGCTGCAGAAGCACCTGCCATATGAACAATACCGGAGCCAGCAAAATCGCTAAAGCCGAGATCACCTAGGGTATATAGACCAAATACGGCGTTGCCGCCCCAAGTCCAAGAACCTTCCATTGGGTAGATGAAACCAGTCATGACTACCGCAAAAATCAAGAAAGCCCAAAGCTTCATGCGCTCAGCAACCGCGCCCGAAACAATAGACATAGCTGTGGCAACAAATACTACTTGGAAGAAGAAATCAGCCGATGGCGCATATGTCCAATCGTCAGCAACTCCGTCACCAGTAATACCGCTTAGGAAAAGGTCTCCGCCATACATAATCATGTAACCGCAAACCATGTACATTACACATGAGATTGCATATAGAGCGACGTTTTTAGTAAGAATTTCTGTAGTGTTCTTGGAACGAACCAAGCCAGCTTCCAACATGGCAAAACCAGCAGCCATCCACATAACAAGGGCACCACATACCAAGAAATAGAAGGTATCTAGTGCATAAGCGAGTTCAATTGCAGCATCCATTATTATCTCCAGTTAGATGGCTTCGGGGCCGGTTTCACCGGTCCGAATGCGTATGACTTGTTCAAGATTGGTGACAAATATTTTGCCATCGCCGATCTTTCCAGTTGATGCAGATGTAGTGACGGCTTCAATGGTCTGATCAACCAATTCATCGCCTATGGCAATTTCCAATTTAATTTTCGGCAGGAAATCAACCACATACTCTGCACCTCGATATAACTCTGTGTGCCCTTTTTGGCGTCCAAAACCTTTCACCTCAGTAACAGTGATGCCTTGTACACCAATAGAACTCAGAGCTTCGCGCACGTCGTCCAGTTTGAACGGCTTAACAATCGCGGTAATAAGTTTCATATTGTTTCTCCAGTATTAGCGGGATGAGTTGGAGGGTTTGGCAAACAACTAGGTATGCCTCACCCTCCGAATCTCGGCGGGTATTACATATCTAATGGAATTGAGTAGCTCACAACAAATTGAGTTTCTTCGGTATAGACCGCATCATCAAAACCTTGTGAAATTGTGAAAGCGAGGTCACCCATAGAATAGGTCGCATCCAAATGAGCGCCATCATCTGACCACATACCATAGGTAATGTTGAAATCAGAAAAATCGTAGCCTAAAGCAATATAAGTATCGTTGTAGTCAGCGTCTTGATTGTTATATGCAGTGATACCAAATGCGGCATAGCTTAGGCCGGCGTAGATTTCTTCGAAGTCACACAAAGAAGGATCAACTCCCAATAGAGGATCGAGGTTGCCAGTTGAATTACAGCTAGGGTAGTTATAGCTTACATAACCGATGTCGTAGCCAATGTCCCCAACTTCTCCAGCATAACCAACATATAAGTCATACTCAGTTCCGTAGGTGTCATCACCAGATGAACCCCAGATTCCGGCATAAATGCCTACCTCGCTAGAGTAGTCAAGTGATCCAGATACCACTGCTGAGCCCGCGCTAAGATCAGAACCACGCCATAAGTAGCTGCTAGCAATTGCTGCGCCGCCAGAAACTTCGGCTTGAGCCGCAGCACCAGTAGTTAAAAGCGCTGCCGCTATCAAAGTTTTGTTGAACATTTTCATGAATTTCTCCTGAGTTTTAAATAAATGAGACTATTTATATCGTCTTCGGTTACTAACAAAGCAGATGTCGTGCCAATTTATCTATATTTCTTATATTTCATATAGATATGAAATATTCATACGTCTTATTAGTTTTAATAGGGCGCTTTTCGATCGCTTATCGCACCATCTAAGTGCACGCACCAAATATGTGCACTTTTCTGGAGCTAGTAGGTAGGATCGGTATACAAGCGCCAAAAAATGAGCGCTGATGGAACATCCAACCCCCATAAATCAGGCTATACTTCGGCGTAAATCTGCCATCAACTTTATGCCGACAAACCAATGACAAAAGAATTCAAGTTAGACGATCTGCTGAAAGACCTTCCCCACCTAGCAGAATCCGCAAATGAAGAAATACGTAACATTATTAAGGCCGCACTTGGACGAGTCATTCAGGATATGGATCTGGTATATCAAGAAGAAATTGATACCCTAAAACAAATGCTCTCCCGCACAGAAACAAGGGTTACCGAACTCGAAAACAGCCTAGAAGAATTAGAAAGCAGCTAGACTCAAAACAACACTCAGCACTTATGGAAAGGAATCCATGCCAACCGCAAATATACGAAGCTACACCATAGAAGGTGTCGCGGCTCGAGCCGTCGATATCGAAGTACATATATCCGCAGGCTTGCCCGCCTTCACTATAGTAGGCATGCCGGAAACTGCGGTTCGCGAAAGTCGCGAACGTGTGCGCTCGGCAATACTCAATTCAAATTTTGAATTCCCCTGCCGTCGCATTACCGTCAATCTAGCTCCAGCGGACTTGCCTAAACAAGGCGGAGGGTTCGATTTACCCATCGCCCTCGGCGTACTAATCGCCACCGAACAACTGCCACCAAATACCACAGAGCAAAGCTTTTGCGGAGAGCTCTCTCTTATGGGAAGGCTGCGCTCTGTAAAGGGCTTACTTCCCATTGCTTTGGCCAGTAGCCTCGATAAATTATCTCTTATATGCCCGGCAGAGAATTTGATGGATTTGCAGCTATTGCATAAGTCCGTCATATACCCAGCGGCGACTCTGTTGGACGTGTGTAGTCATATAAAGGAACTGGAAAAAATACCAAGCCTACAGAGTGATCATTTTCGGCAAACTATCAAACAAAACGCCTCAACGACCATGCTTGATCTTTCGGATGTCTGCGGGCAGGCCATACCAAAAAGAGCGTTGGAAATTGCGGCTGCTGGTGGCCATAACATTCTCTTTAAGGGTCCTCCCGGTGCCGGCAAGTCTATGCTGGCAAAACGAATACTGGGCATCTTGCCCGAATTAACCGAGCAAGCAGCTATCGAGTCTGCTGTGGTCTATTCGATTTCCGGGAAAACTCGAGGGAACCTTTTTGTGCCTCCGGTGCGCGCACCTCACCACACAGCTTCTTCGGCTTCCTTGGTCGGCGGTGGTTCACCCCCAAGCCCGGGTGAAGTATCCCTCGCCCACAGGGGGATACTGTTTTTAGACGAACTACCGGAATTCGCGCCCAAGGTATTGGAAGCGCTCAGGGAACCACTCGAAAATGGTGAAATAGTTATATCGCGAGCGGCACAGCAGAACGAGTTTCCGGCAATCTTCCAGCAATATGCTTACTTATGATGAATAACATTCAGACCCATCTATATTTCAAAATCATAGGGATAATGCGGATTTACACGTAGGTAAGTGGTTCAGCACCTATGCCAGTTATCCAGAATAGTCGGGGTAGACTCGAGGATTTAAAACCCCCGTGTCTACTCTTAACGCTAGTGCAGATTCTTGTGCATTACGTTGACCGGTACCCCGTTGTAGTCACAGCTCTCTAGCAATTGCCAACCCAGTTTTAAGTAAAGCGTTGTAGCTTTCTCGGTACACAAATACAGCTTACTAATTCCGGATCGTCTAGCTTCTTCTTCCACTCTTTTAATAAGCTCAGATGCTATACCTTTCTCTCTATGCTCTTCCTTGACAAACACCCCAGCGAGCCATGGTGAAAGATCTTTTCTAGTGCTCATATCTTCAGATACAAGAAACGCTGAACCAAGTAAAACGTCATTATCGAGAGCTAAAAACCCTTGGGGAATACCGTCCGTATTAAGCAAAGCTCGTATCTTATTTCCACGCTCTATTTCAGACGTTTTCGGAGAAAAGTGCTTCCATTCCTCGTGATGCAACCGCGCAAGTTCAGGAATGTGATTTTGGGAGGTATTGAGATCAGTAATATGCATCTGCTTAATAATCCTCGCGTGGGTGGTTCGACTTAAAAAATTAAAGGGGGCAGAGGCTTTTTTCTAATCATCCTTCAGCAATTTCGAGAATAAAATACTTGGAGGAGGTTCTCCTCCGTCTACATCCGTGCCAGTAATCTGGAAGCCTTCCTGAATGTTTAAAATCAGCATCTCCGGAAACGAATTGCGGGAATTAGTTAAAATCTTTTCGTAGCCCTGTTCTTTGCACCATTGATGCTGTCTCCGTAGCAATTCCCGTGCAATACCCTGCCTTCGGTATTCTGGTCGGACACAGCCCAACCAGCTAAAAAATGTACCTTGCCATCGTTCATATCCAAGCTTGAAGCCCACAACGTCGTCGGCGTTTTTAGCAAGCACCACCATAGGTTTGAATTTGGAGAGCACGCGCTCAGGAAAGTTCGGTTCTGGATATTGTTCACCAAAGGTCTCAGAAACAAGGCGAGCCATCTCCTCTATTGCTGAATCGGGAATATCCTTATTGTGAATTGCGAATGCGAATTCCATCTAATATTTATTTCTTATCTGTCCACGCATGAGAATACATGAGAATGCATGAGAAGCTATACCGAGACAGAAGCCCTCCTCCTCTGTTCCAGCTAGTAGCGGCAATGAACCCCTGCCCTTGCGGATATTATGGCAGCGTGAGATGCGACTGCAGCCCTGACAGGGTTGCGCGATATCAAAGAAGAGTGTCTGGCCCCCTACTCGATCGGATAGACATGCAGATCCAAGTAGAATTGCCCGAAAGAGCCGTATTGCTGCATAGAGGTGATCGAGGGGAAAGCAGTGCCAACATAAACATGCGAGTAATAGCCGCCCAAAAAGCCCAGCTATGCCGCCAAGGAAAAATGAACGCTCGTCTTAGTATTAACGAATTGGAAAAGTACGCGCCGATCCATGGCGCATCAGAACCACTGATCAACCTTGCTATGGATAAACTCGGCTTATCCGCCCGAGGCCTGCATAAGGTCTTGAGAGTAGCCCGCACCTTAGCGGATCTTGAAAGTAGTGTCTTCAGTACTGCACATATAAAGCAGGCTCTCGGCTATCGAGACCCAAGTTTCCTGAATTAGAGACATAGTATGGTTAGAATACTGTTTCCATTAATCAAAGCAGTTCAGAATGTCACGCCGTCAGAGTAAGCCAAAAACCGAAAAGACTTTTAGCCTGAGGGCTCCTAGTAGACCGGATCGAACGCTTAAAGAAAATCAATTGCGAAGCCAGCTCAATTCACTTGCGCAAAGCAACTCGTGGAAAGAAATATTGCAAATTTGCACACAGCTCGGTTCGGAACGAACGTCACGCAGTTGGCTAGCCAATATCTTTTTTAGCGCCTTAGATGCCACCAACCAAAAACAAGCGTTATTAATAGAATGTCAGACGACATCCAACTCAAGGCCGCGCGACCCCACAGTGCTCAGCTGGCTAGCCCACGCTCTAAGACTGAATGGTCGTGTTGAAGAGAGCGCGGAAGTGCTGCGCAAAGCCATCAAACACGCCAAACCCGACGCCGCTCTATTTAATAGCCTGGGCTCGGCCTTAAAAGAAACAGGCGAATTTGAAGAGGCCAGAAGCTGGTTCAGCCGGACCATTGCACTGCAGCCCAAACTTGCCAAAGCACACTGGAATCGGTCAGACCTGCTGTCTGATCATCAACAAGCAGTAGACACAATTGAGGTGATAATCGGTTCTGAGAACCAGGCCCTGCCAGAGGATCACCTACTTTACTTCAGCCTATATAGGCACTACGAAAAATTAGGCGATTACGATTCCGCCTTCTCCAAATTACAGATTGGAAATCGCCTTAAACGCCAACAGATCAGTTATAGCTCCGAAAACTCCTGTGAGCTGACGGACAAAATATTAGCCGCATTTCAAAACACCGACCCGGAACCACATACATCTTCAAATAAGACGCACCCCATATTTATATTTGGATTACCACGATCCGGAACCACACTAGTAGAACAAATATTGGCTAGCCACCCAGAGGTACATGGTGGCAATGAGCTGACTTTTTTAAATGATGCGGGTGCAATGGTGCAACAGAGTTTGAGACTGGCAGGAGGTTTCCCAGAATGGATATCGTCACTACCAGATTCCGGCTGGAAACAGATAGGCGACAATTACTCTGGTCTTATTGAAACTCTAGATCCGGGCGATAAACGGGTTACCGATAAATCCCTAATGAACTTTCGCGCCGCCGGCCTAATTGCCCGAGCCTTGCCCGGAGCAAAGATGGTTCATTTAGTGCGAGACCCTATGGATGTGGCGTTCGGTTGCTATCGACAAGTATTTGGTTCCGGCCATTTATTCAGTTACCAGTTTGACGAAATTGCAGATATGTTGATGGATCACAAGAAACTGCTTAACCACTGGCAGAACAGTCTTGGCAGCTCACAATACTTTGCACTCGACTATCAGGAGCTAGTACAAAACCCCTCAGAAAAAATCACAGAGCTACTAAACTTCTGCGAATTGTCTGATGAGCCCGCTTGCTATACGCCAGAGCAAACCAAACGCACGGTGCGAACCCTTAGCGCAACCCAAGTAAGGCTGCCTATTAATACAGCAGGATTAGGCGGCTGGAAGCGGTATGAAGAGCAACTATTACCCCTTAAGGGCGCTCTGCAAAATAGAGGGCTTATCTCCTAAATTAACTGCACGGATAGGCTTCATAAGCTGCTAGAATCGCGCCGCTTCTACTGCGGCTACTGATGAATAACCCGACTTCTCAAGGATTAAATTCCCAACAAATCGAAGCCGTCCAATATAACGACGGCCCGACGCTGGTGCTGGCTGGTGCTGGTAGCGGAAAGACCATGGTGATCACCAAAAAAATCGCCTGGATGTTGGAGAAACTGCAATATTCACCTCGCCAAATTACTGCGGTCACCTTTACCAACAAAGCAGCTCGGGAAATGGATTCCCGGGTGCGCAAACTGATTGGTAAAAAAGCCTGCCGTGGATTACGCATATGCACTTTTCATCGCCTCGGGCTGGACATTCTTAACGCTGATCTAACAACCGCCGGTTTTAGAAAAGGCTTTTCAATATTTGACTCCGAAGACGCCTTAAAGCTACTGGGAGATCTTGGCCTCAAAGATGTTGACTCTGACCAACTTGCTATAGGTCGTGATCTAATTTCCCAGTGGAAGAATCAGCTCATCGACCCCCCGCAGGCAATCTCAATTGCCGCCGATGACGCAGAATATCGGGCCGCCAAACTCTACGAACGCTATCAAGAAGCTCTGAAGACTTATAACGCAATGGATTTTGACGACCTGATCTATCTGCCGGTCAAACTATTGCAGTCGGAACAAGAAATCCGAAATAAGTGGCAGTTGCGTATGCGCCATCTGCTTATAGATGAATACCAAGATACCAATCAGGCTCAATACGAATTGGTAAAAATTCTGGTTCAGCATCATATGAAATTCACCGCAGTGGGTGATGATGACCAGTCGATTTACACTTGGCGTGGCGCACGCCCGGAAAACCTGATTGACCTGAGTCGTGATTACCCGAATTTGAAAGTAATTAGGCTGGAGCAAAACTACCGATCTACCGAGCGTATTCTTAAGTGCGCGAATCAGGTAATCAAAAATAATTCTCACCTTTTTGAGAAAACCCTGTGGAGTAATCTTGGCTCCGGCGACCCCATAAATCTTGTTCGCCATAAAAATGAAGAAGTTGAGCTCGATTGGGTAGTACAGGATATTCAATACCGTATGGCGGTTAAGAGCGGTCGAAAGTTTAAAGACTTCGCGGTGCTTTATCGTGGCAATCATCAATCTCGCCTACTGGAAATGAAACTGCAGGGTCATGGCGTTCCATACAATATCAGCGGCGGCACTTCTTTTTTTGGCCGCTCGGAAATCAAAGATGTAATGGCCTACCTTAGGCTGCTAATTAATCCAGAAGATGACGCTGCATTTTTGCGCATAATTAATACGCCGCGTCGGCAGATCGGCCCCAAAACTGTGGCGCAACTCTCGAACTATGTGAAAAATCGCGGTGGCAGTCTCCTGCAAGGCTGCACAGAATTTGGCCTAACTGAGTCCGTAAGCGACCCGGGGCTATCCAGACTGCAATCCTTCGCGCACTGGATGGAAAAGAAAGCAATGCTCGCCGATACCAAAGACACCCTGAGCATCATTCGCGAACTACTGTCAGATGTCGACTATGAGAATTGGCTATTTGATTCGTCAAACTCACCAAAAAGCGCCGAAGCACGGTGGCGTAACGTTAATTACCTAATCGAATCCATCGGTAAAACCATTTCTTCCGAAGATGGAAATGAACAGAGTGAGACCCTCGCTGAGGCTGTGGCGCGAACACAATTGCGAGATATGTTGGAAAACCTCGAAGAAGAATCTGCAGACGACAAGGTATCTTTGATGACCCTACATGCATCCAAGGGTTTGGAGTTTAAAGAAGTTTATTTGATAGGCCTCGAAGATGGCATATTGCCACACCAAAATAGCCTCGAAGAAGATAAGCTGGAAGAAGAGCGCAGACTCTTTTACGTTGGTATTACAAGAGCACAGGAGCGCCTTACACTAAGCTTGGCGGGAAGCCGCAAACAATTTGGTGAAGTCTCTGCCACAACCCCGAGCCGCTTTATTGAAGAACTTCCGGACGAAGATTTAAACCGGGAAGGTTTCGCCGAAAAAAACCCAGAAAGAGCCGAGGCAAAAACCAAAGAAGCCCGCGCCAACCTTCAATCGTTATTCTCCTGATCCTATCAAGCTTTTAACTCTGTCTATTTCACAGACATTAAAAAAGCCGCACAGTTTTTTAAACTAGCGGCTTTCCAATAGATCAGTTACTGCTCAGTAGCTGAAACCATATAGTCGACTACAGCTCGTAGCTCATCTTGAGAGCAATCTAGGCAAAGGCCGTTCACTGGCATAGCCAATACGCCGTTCACTTCAATACCATTAAATACACTGGCATATAGAGCATCTTTGCCCTTAGCAATGCGCGGAGCCCATTGCTCAACGTTGCCAAACAAAGGGGCATTGGCAGCGCCCGTTAGATGGCAGGCCATACAGCTAGTATTGTAAATATCCTCAGCGGAACGCGGGCCTAAAGACGCTGTAGCAACCGCTGCTTGGGCGCAAGCTTCACCAGCCATACAAACAGAACCTATCGGACTGAGCCTATCAATAATCGCCTGTTCGCGATCCGTTTGGGCAAATGAAGAACTAATTAACAACACTAATCCTGAAAGAAGAATCAAGGAAAAACGAATCATGGATAAAACCTTTGCTATGTCTACTGATAAGCGCGGCGCGATTATACCCTCGCCCGAGGCAAAGTTGAATAAAGATAGCCTTAAGTTCTGATTAAGTTGATCCATTAGTTGATTCTTCGAAAACTAAACCCATAATAGCCTGCAGCCAAAGTGGATATCCGAACCTGATATCCCCAAACCGAATTTTGAAATTGGAGTAAATAATGAGCGATTTAATGAAGCATGTAACGGACGCTGATTTTCAATCCGAAGTGCTTGAAGCTGAAGGGCCCGTGCTGGTTGATTTCTGGGCAGCCTGGTGTGGTCCATGCAAAATGATTGCTCCAATACTGGATGAAATGGCTGCTGAATATGGCGACCAGTTAAAAATCTGCAAAATGGATGTTGATGCCAGTAGAGAAACACCTATGAAGTACAACGTGCGCGGTATTCCAACCCTTATTATCTTCAAGGGCGGTGACGTTGATTCAATGAAAGTTGGCGCGGTTTCTCGTAAGCAGCTGAAGGAATTTATTGACGCAGCGGTTTAACCAACAATAAAAACTATTACACTCCAGGTTCCTCTAGGGTGTAATAGTTGCGATAGATCTCGAACTCGCTATAATCTGCGGCAGGTACTCTCCTAAACTCTCTTCTGATCAGCTAAATTTCTGTAAAAATATCTGGTCAGCTCCTCGAGCTGAGTACCATAACCTTTTCTAAACACAACCTACCTATACTAGGATTCGTACCATGAATCTGACCGACCTCAAGCGCAAGCCAATAGGCGAGCTCATTGAAATAGCGGCATCGACCGGCCTTGAAAATATGGCCCGTAACCGCCAGCAAGACATCATTTTTGCCATTCTAAAGCGCCACGCTAAGAGTGGCGCCGATATAACCGGCGATGGTGTATTAGAGATACTCTCAGACGGCTTTGGTTTTCTGAGATCAGCTGACAGCTCCTATTTAGCTGGCCCGGATGATATCTATGTATCGCCGAGTCAAATTCGCCGCTTTAATTTACGCACCGGCGACAGCATTTCCGGAACCATTCGACCGCCAAAAGACAGCGAACGTTATTTCGCCATGCTTAAAGTGGACACGGTCAATTATGACGCTCCGGAAAACGCAAAAAACAAAATTCTTTTTGAAAATCTTACTCCCCTCTTCCCAGATCAACGCCTTCCACTCGAAAACGGTAATGGCAGTTCAGAAGATTTAACCGGCAGAATTATTGATTTGGTATCGCCTATCGGTAAAGGCGTACGTGGACTTATTGTTGCGCCACCAAAAGCCGGTAAAACCATAATGATGCAACACATAGCTCAGGCGATTATTAGAAATAATCCTGAGTGCTACATCATGGTTTTATTGATTGATGAGCGTCCGGAAGAAGTTACTGAAATGCAGCGCACCGTGCGAGGCGAAGTAATCGCATCTACCTTTGACGAACCGCCCACCCGCCACGTGCAGGTTGCCGATATGGTTATCGAAAAGGCCAAACGCCTAGTTGAGCACAAGAAAGATGTGATTATCTTGCTCGATTCTATTACCAGATTAGCGCGCGCTTTTAATATTACACAGCCTTCTTCAGGCAAGGTATTGACTGGTGGTGTTGATGCTCACGCTCTGGAGAAACCCAAACGTTTCTTTGGCGCAGCCAGAAACATCGAAGAAGGCGGTTCTCTAAGTATTATCGCCACAGCCCTAGTAGACACCGGTTCAAAAATGGACGAAGTAATCTACGAAGAATTTAAGGGCACCGGCAACATGGAATTGCAGCTGGATAGGAAGATTGCTGAGAAACGTATTTTCCCAGCCATTAATATTCGCCGTTCTGGCACAAGACGCGAAGACCTATTGATGGATGAAGCCGAGCTGCAGAGAGTAATAATTCTGAGGCGACTACTTCATGACATGGAAGATCTAAACGCTGCAGAATTCCTTATCGAGAAACTCAAAGACTTTAAAACCAATGATGAATTTTTCGGCGCAATGCGTAAAAAGTAGATTAGAATAGTCTATAAAACGTTAGATTAAACAGTATCGGAAGCACGACTATAGTCTTGAGCCGCGCGCCAATCTCCAGTCTCATCACTTAGTTCTTCTAGCACCGCTAGCAGCTCTGGCGATTCGCCATGACGATGCTGCCATTTTTTTAGCTGGGTAAGCTGCTTCTCGGCGTCAACATCCGGGATGCCTACATAGTCGCGAAGCAAATCTGGCCGCCACTCTTTATGCAGGAACTCACGTAATAGTTTTTCTGCCTCTTTGCTGGCGCCACATCGAATCAAGAAGTGTGTGCGAATCTCCACTACTTCTGCAGTATTTTGTATTTCTGCTGGAATAGTGGCAACCACTTCGTCATATTCCTCGCGGCTCATACTGGGCTTTCGCAATCTAGATAATCCGGCACGGCGCTCTAACTCTTTAACGCGTAAACTAACGCCCTCAGTACCGCGAAGCTTAGGAAGCAAGCTTTGAAAAGCAGGCCAATCTTTTCTTTGCTCTGCAATTTTTAACAACAGTAAGTCGGTTCGAGCATCCTTGAATTTAATCGCCTTAATATCTTTGCAAAGGCTTTCAGCTTCAGCTAACCGATTTAGGTGCACCAATACTTTAGCCTTTGTATGCATAAGGGCTGAATCTGCGGCCGAGCCCTCAGTCTTTATATTGTTCAAAATATTCAGCGCTCTATCGTATTGCTCTGACTCAATAGCTGAGTGCGCAGCTAGCAATCCATTTATTATTGGCTCTTGTTTTAGATTTGCTGCTTTTAGAAAATGATTTTTCGCGTCTTTTGCTTTGCCGGAGAAAAGTAGCAGAACCGCTTTACGCGAGCAGTTGGAACTGCGTCGGGCTCGTGATCTCGCTGCCCATCGACCGCCCAATGTTTCAGAAACCAAATAGCTAATAAGGTTAACTGCCCAAATAACTACAAATAAAAATACCAGCCCGGTCAAGACCTGCAGTTGAAGTGTCCAATCTCCGAGGCGGATAAGAACGAAGCTATTGGTGCCTATATACCACCAGGCTAAGCTTCCAAGAACCGCAAACAACACCAGAAAAATAAGTAGTTTTCCCACCACTATTCCCCTTGGTTGATCCGTCGCATAACTAGAGCACCCTGCTGCATTGCACGCAGTGAGGATGAAATATCTGGCACATCAGCCTGAACCGGCTGATCGGAAAAACCTAACAATTGAGAAACAAGAGCGTCTCGTTGGCTGATAGCCTGAAAGTTGCTCTGAAGCATTTCTGCAGTACGTTGCAGGGCAGTTTGGTAAATTCGCTGATCTCCAGAAAGTAGCGCTGAAAGACTTTGCATTATCAGTAAATCCATCTGGGCACGCAGCAGCGCTTCACCTTCAGCATCAACTATCCACTCAGCACTGCCTTCAGCCTTGCGTACAACAATTAGCTGCTCCAAAGAAGACTTTATCGAAGTGACAAATGAAATCCATATGCCATCAGTAGGCGCTTCACCCTCCCGATCCTGCGTTCTCCAATCCTCAATTCCTTCAACACCGGCCAAGGATAGATCATCAATGGATTGACCTGCTGAAGTAATCTGATAGTACAAACCTTGATAATCAATTGAAGGTACCAATAGAAGAGCCGAAATATCTGCTATTAATGCTTCGCGAACGCCAGCCAGTTCTGGATAAGCGAGTTCGCGCAGCAGCACATCCGCTCCGGACAATAGCTCAATGACACTATCTGTATCTCTGGAAACTAACAATCGTTGATCTGCCAATCGGACCAGGTATTGGGCTTCCGCTAAAAGCCAATCGCCATCACGGGTGCCCTCGGTTGTGCGAATTCGATCAGCTAAAGCCTGCATCTGCCGTTGTTGATCGCCAATAAAACTAGACAGGGTCCGTTCTATGTTTTGCTGGTTTTGCCGTGTCGCGGATATCATCTGAGTCAGCTCAGCAGTCTGATAATTCAGAAGTTCCAGTTGTGCTGTCTTACTTTGAAATTCAGTATCGAATATCTGATAGCCATACCAAGATCCGACACCTAGGCCTCCCAATAAAATCAAGAAAACCAATAAACGAATCGTCTTAGTAAAACTTTTTGAGTCCCCAGTTTTAGGTGCACGGGGCTTTTTGGCGACTTTTTGCTTGGGGGATTTTTCCGTGGTGCTAGCAGAAGACTCGCTGCTAGATTTTGCTTTCTTGGCAGAACCCGATTTACTGGCTTCAATACTTGATTGAGCAGCTGAATCCACCGCTGGTTCTGATGCTTCGGGCTTATCGTCCGCCATATCCACTCAATTTGGTTAGGATGTTAGATATCCATAATAAAACATTATGTCAGGGAAAACTGCGATAGAAAGTCGATCAAACCGCTTTCTGTCGGATCTGTTTGGCAAAAAACGGTAAAAAAGCCAGATTCTTTCGCAATTTTTTGAATTCGTGATGAAGAAACTACTAGAGGGATATCTTTCCACTCGGAATTATTGCTGCCATCAACTAGGCTGCTGAGTGTCGCTATCGCTTCACCATTCATAACGCTAATTAGATCCGGCGGCTCATTGGTTTGAATTTTCTGAAATGCCAAACTCAAATCTTGAGCGAGATGACGCCTGTAAACTTCCAGTCGATTCACCTTTAATCCCTGCCTCTCTATAAGCTCCTTAAGATATCCACGCCCACCTGAACCACAAACAATACTGACTTCAGTGTGCTCGAGTAACTGCGTACGCAAATGGTCTAGTAGCTCTTCCGATCGAAATCCGGAGTTTGGAGCTTCTGAAATTAGACCTTCAGCCGCCAATGCTCTAGCAGTAGCCGGGCCAATCGCATTCAGCGAACAAGCGGACAAGTCGACTCCAGCCGCACGCAATTGCGGCAACCCCTGCCTGACAGCGTTAGCGCTCACGAAAATTAGCAAGGGTGACAGGGGGGTTGGAATATCAACTTTTAAAATCGTTATTTCAGTGAGCGCCAAGATATCCGCTTCATAGCCCTGAGCATCTAGCTTCGCAGCCAGCGCTGAGGCCTGCTCCATAGGCCGTGTAATTAGAACCTTAAGCGTTTTGCTCACGAATCCTCGCAAGAATTTCAGCGGCACCCTGTGCCAGCAATTGCTCAGCTACCTCTATACCAATCTGTTCAGCTTGATCGGCATTGCCCTCGGCTGCACCCTGAAGGATTTGCTCTCCATTCGCATCACCGACCAAGCCGCGCAGCTCTAGCTGATCTGGCTGATCTGGCTGCCCAGGCTTTAGGGTTGCATGAGCGGCAATGGGAACCTCACAACTACCGTTTAGTTTTAAATTCATCGATCGTTCCGCGCGCACGCAAATACTCGAGGCATGGTGGCCCAGCGGCTCTAGCAGATCCATGAGCTCCTGGTCATCGCCACGCACCTCTATACCAACTGCGCCCTGACCGCCCGCAGGCACGCAGGTAGAAATATCTATTCTTTCTGCAATACGCTCAACAAAACCAAGTCGAATCAACCCGGCACTGGCTAGAATAATGGCGTCAAACTCTCCTTCATCCAATTTTCGCAACCGCGTATTTACATTGCCACGCAAAGACTTAACTTGCAGGTCTGGTCGCAGCCGCATAATTTGGCATTGTCGGCGTAGGCTAGAGGTTCCGAGAACAGCGCCCTGGGGAAGAGAATCCAAGCTAGGGTATTTGTTGCTAACAAAAGCATCGGACGGATCTTCGCGCTCACAAATAGTATGCAAAACCAAACCCTCTGGCAGTTCCATCGGCACATCTTTCATAGAATGCACTGCCAAGTCTGCTTCACCGCGCAGCATGGCTTCTTCAAGCTCTTTTACAAACAGCCCCTTCCCGCCTATTTTCGCTAGAGGAGTTTGCAGCCACTGATCTGCCCTAGTAGTCATACCTAGTAGCTCAACTTCAATATGTGGGTGGTGGCGCAACAATTCGCTGCGCACATACTCTGCTTGCCACAAAGCCAGCGGACTTTCTCTTGTAGCAATTTTAAGGGTTCTCATTTACGACTCCATTGAGGCGCGGGCATGGTAGCAAATGTCATTGAGATATTGTCGCGAAATTATCCATCTTGACCGAGCAATACCTCTCTAATATCTGCCAAATGACGTCTACTTATCGGCAATGTGTAGCTTTGGCCACTTAGCGAAAGACAATGGCCTCCATCAGTAGCTCGCCCCAAGCCACTAATAGCATCTATTCGAACAAGAGCTGATCGGTGACAACGGGTGAAAAGACTGGCGTGCTGCTCTTCCAATGCCGCGAGGCTGTCTTCGATAAGCGTATCGCCACCCCGATGCTTCACGGTTATATATTTACCATCAGCGACAAAACAAATAATGTCCGCCATTGGAATAATTTGTATGCCCCGCTGAGACTTAACCCTCAGACATTCTTGGTCCAACGCTTCGGAAGTAGCTGAGCTTTGTTGCACAGAAATTTGGCTTAGCTGCAATTTGCTTAGCCGCGACGCCGACTCTAGAGCTTTGGATAGCTTCTCGGATCGCACCGGTTTCAATATATAGCCAACAGCGCCCGCATCAAAAGCTTGAATCGCGTATTCATCAAATGCCGTGCAGAAAACTATCGCAGGCGCATGCTCAAATGTGGAAATGTGTTTTGCCACTTCGATACCATTAATTCCCGGCATCGAAATATCAAGAAGAGCCAAATCTGGTTTTAACAATTCAATCTGAGCTACTGCTTCCAAGCCATCAGAAAAAGAAGCGACTACGGAATATCCGCGTAAAGCTTCTACCAATCTAAACAAACGTTCCCGCGCTAGCGCCTCGTCATCGAGAATCACAACTGATAGTTGATCAGTCATTTGGCACCATACGAATTTGCAAAATATATTGCCCTTTCTCCGTGCGGGCGCTTAACTCTACCGCCAAATCCGAGAAAGCTTGAAACCGCTCTAACACATTCGCCAAAGCAATTTGATTGCCGGCACTAGATGCAGGCCCATCGGATACCGGATTACGAATATCTAGACTAAGCTCATTTCCGTTCAGTCGAGCGTCCAAGTAAATACTCCCCCCTTCTGGTATTTGCGACACCCCGTGTAGAACAGAATTTTCTATCAGTGGCTGCAAGCTCAGAGAAGGAACATATTTTGCAGCAGCATCTGCTGTGACTTCAAAACTCCAATGCAACCGATCACCCATTCGCAAACTCTCAATCTGTAAATACTTTTCACAGAGTTCTAGTTCCTGCGCAAGCGTCACTCTATGTTGACCCGCGTTTAAGCTGGATCGCATCAGGTCTGCTAAATCAAGTACAGCCCCTTCAGCCTTGTCAGGAGAGCTAACAATAAGAGAGGCAATGGAATTCAGCGTATTGAACAAAAAGTGCGGCTGTATCCTCGCTTGCAATAATTCTAATTCAGCCTGCTTAAAGGCATCGGCTCGTTGACGCTCTTGATCCCGGATATAAAAGAACCTGAGAGCGACTGAACCAATAAGGGCTGAGAGCAACTGGCTAGGGATCAGGGTATCTAGAAAACCGCTTCCGGTTACTAGTATCTGCCCCCAAGCGCCCAAAAGGCCGGCAGTCTGTATGCCAAGCATTACCGATACCACTATTGCCCATAAGGGCCAACCAATTGATATTCTTCGGATAAGACAAGCAAAAAAACAACCTATCAATACCATCCAAAGAATCAACAACGCACTTTGACCCAAACTGGTAACACTGAAATTCGCCCCGCGCAGCAAGAGTTCCAAAATAATTGCCAAAACCACAGCCAAAAGCGTTACCCAGACTAAGGCTTCAGTGCGGCACAGATCTGGTAACCAGTGGCGAACCAACCTACCCGGCATTCTCGTTTGCTCTCCCGTTTGTGATCTGCTGTCGGAACTCAATTTCTATCTCCGGTAATTTGCGCGTCTTTTTTGACTATCAATACTCTACTAACCAAATTTTAGCCTACTAAATTGGTATAATAATTCGCTCAGAGCAGCTTCGTGCGCGCAAAGCATTTTTACGATTCTAGCTCACTCATATAACTAGACCTAAATAACTTGACCGAGTTTGGCCGAAATGACCAAGAAAACTGATTCAGAACAGAAGCTCTGGGGTGGTAGATTTACCGAACCCACCGATTCATTTGTAGAACGATTTACCGCCAGTGAATCCTTTGACCGTCGTATGGCCGAGCAGGATATTCGGGGTTCTGTTGCTCACGCAACCATGCTTTGCACAAAGGGAATCCTTAGTGCAGATGAGCTTTCGGCCATTAAAACCGGGCTCGAGCAAGTTCAAGCCGATATTGACAGCGGGCAATTTGAATGGTCAGTTAGCCGTGAAGATGTGCATATGAACATCGAAGCGGCGCTCACCGCAAGAATCGGAGCCGCTGGCAAAAAACTGCACACGGGTAGATCTCGGAATGATCAGGTCGCTACCGATATTCGTCTTTGGTTGCGCGATCAAATTGATCTTATTGAGGCGGATCTGAGCCGGCTTCAGGAAGGAGTTATCGGTTTAGCACAAGAAAATAGCGATACCATTATGCCGGGCTTTACGCATCTGCAATCCGCGCAACCGATTACTTTTGGACATCATCTGATGGCCTGGAACGAAATGCTCGAGCGAGATTATTCGCGCTTAATGGATTGCCGTGACCGCATGAACGTTTCGCCGTTGGGCGCTTCAGCCTTAGCTGGCACTAGCTATCCGATTGATAGAAACCAAACTTCGGACATGCTGGGTTTCGATGCACCTACACGAAACTCGCTAGATTCCGTAAGCGATAGAGATTTTGCCATTGAGTTTTGCAGCTTTGCCAGTGTCTGTTTGATGCATCTATCGCGTATGAGCGAGGAGATGATCCTTTGGGCCTCAAGTCAATTCGCTTTTATTGATTTGCCGGACAGGTTTTGCACAGGCTCCAGTATCATGCCGCAAAAGAAAAACCCTGATGTGCCCGAATTGGTGCGAGGCAAGAGTGGGCGAGTATTTGGGCATTTGGTTGCTTTACTTACACTGATGAAGTCCCAACCGCTGGCATACAACAAAGACAATCAGGAGGATAAAGAACCTCTATTCGATACCGTTGATACGGTACAGGACTGCCTGCGAGCCTTTGCCGACATGATTCCCGCCATTCAACCTAAAAAGGAAAATATGCGCGCCGCGGCTTCGCAAGGATTTTCTACCGCAACCGATTTAGCGGACTATTTGGTAGGACAAGGGTTAGCTTTTAGGGACGCTCATGAGGTAGTTGGGCTTGCAGTGGCGCACGCTATCGAAGCCGATTGCGATCTCAGTGATCTCAGCCTCGAACAGCTTCAGGGATTTAGCAGTCTGATTGAAGCTGATGTGTTCGAATATTTAACTTTGGAAGGATCGGTGAATTCCCGGGACCATATTGGCGGAACAGCACCTGCACAGGTAAGAAGTGCTGCGGTAGCGGCTCTTTTGTTAGTTAAAGCTCGGAATTAGGCCTTACCTTTTATTACTAAGGCTTAAGGCTACGCAGATAGGGAACTAAATCCGTGTAGCCGCCTATGTATCGGTCACCATGCAGTATCTGCGGAACCGTATATACCGGGTGGCCAATTTTATCCGCAAGCTCTGCTTTACTGATGTCCTGCTCTCTTATATCAATATATTCAAATTCAAGCCCGGCTCTTTCGAGAAGGCTTAGCGCTCCTGAACAGTAGCCGCACCAAGGTCGACCATAAACGGTGTAGCTATCAGTCTTTGTTTCACTTTCAGTTTGCTCAGTCATCTAATTCGAGCTCCGCCCTAGGAGCTTCTCCAGCCTGTTCTTGTAAAACGCGACTCAGTAATTGCTGCAGGGTCTCTCCAGTTTTACAGATCCAATCACCAGATTGCAGGGAAAAATGGAAACCACCAGAAATGGCAGCCACCCAAATTTCGGACACTGCCCTTTGACGGCTCAGAATAATTTGCGAACCGTTGTTTTCACAGACGACGGTCAACATGCCTTGACCGGTTTCCATATCCAAATCTATTCCGGACTCCTCCAGCCATTCTTCCACTGCGGAAAAAATTGCCTCAGAAGTCTCTAAGAAAACTGCTTCATTCATTCTTTTTCTAACTCTCTCTTTATATCTTGAAAGATCATTATGCGGATTTCAGGGCACTATTTGATATAGTCGCGGCCCATATAACTAAAGAACCACTATGCGTACTGTAATTCTACTTTTCTTTGTCGGTATTTGCGCGCTGAATCTCAGTGCTTGCGGCCAAAAAGGTTCGCTTTACCTGCCGAACGAGCCAGATGAGCAGCGTGCTGAATAGTATTAAGAAATTACCATGAACCACTTCGAATACCGTGATGGAGAGCTTTACGCCGAAGAAATTCCTGTAGCCCAGCTGGCAGAGGAATACGGTACGCCTCTATACGTCTACAGCAGGGCGACGCTGACGCGCCACTATCAAGTCTGGACGAAATGCCTTTCGCCGCAAGATATGATTTGTTATGCGGTTAAAGCCAATAGTAATCTGGGCGTATTGTCGGTATTGGCGAAACTTGGCAGCGGCTTCGACATCGTCTCCGGTGGAGAGCTTGAGCGTGTCCTCACTGCTGGTGCAGACCCTACACGAATTGTATTTTCTGGGTTGGGAAAAACTCAGCAAGATATGCGGCGGGCGCTGGAGGTGGGAGTTCGTTGTTTTAATATTGAATCAGTTCCCGAACTCAACCAGCTAAATAGGGTCGCCGAAGAAATGGGGCAAATCGCGTCGATTTCCATTCGGGTAAACCCTGATGTGGATGCAAAAACCCATCCCTATATTTCTACCGGCTTAAAAGAAAACAAATTTGGTATCGATATATCTGAGGCTCCCGCTATTTATGCACAGGCTGCACAAATGGCTGGTCTGAAAATTATTGGTATTGATTGCCATATCGGTTCTCAGCTCACCGAACTAAGTCCTTTCTTAGATGCATTGGATCGCGTACTGCATCTATTAGATCAACTGGCAGAATCCGACATAAAAATATCTCATTTGGATCTTGGCGGAGGGTTGGGGGTTACCTACGAAAATGAAATACCACCATCGCCGGCGGAGTTATGTACTGCCCTCAAAGAGCGTATGGGATCACGGCCGCAGCATTTGATTTTCGAACCTGGCAGATCCATTGCCGCCAACGCTGGACTGTTATTGACCAGAGTCCAATATCTAAAGCCGTCAGCGGCAAAAAACTTTGCCATTGTCGATGCTGCCATGAACGACCTTATTCGTCCGGCTCTGTATAGCTCTTGGATGAACATCAGCGAGGTTGATCGAAATTCAGCTAACAACGGAGAGCGCCATCTGGCGATATGGGATGTGGTTGGCTCTGTTTGTGAAAGTGCTGACTTCCTCGGCAAAGACCGCGAACTAAGTATTGCCTCTGGCGATTTACTCGCAGTCCATTCTGCTGGTGCATATGGCCAGGTAATGAGCTCCAACTACAATACAAGAGCCCGCGCGGCGGAAGTCCTGGTGGATGGAAACCAGAGTATTTTAGTCCGTGAACGTGAGACCTTCGAAGATATGATCCGCGGCGAGCAGGTTGTTTAGGATGGGCTCAGCAATTCTTAGTCGACAAAGCTGGCTTTGGAAAATATAAACAATGCGATCTAAATCTCCAGCTCTCAAATTCACCAAGATGCACGCCCTTGGTAATGACTTTGTTGTTATTGACGCCATCACCCAAGAGGTGAATATGACGGCTGTGCGTGCCAAAAAACTGGCTGATCGTTATCAGGGCATTGGTTGTGATCAGATATTGCTGGTAGAACCACCCTCAAATCCGGACGTAGACTTTAACTATCGCATCTTTAATCAGGATGGTTCCGAGGTATCTCAATGCGGCAACGGTGCACGCTGTTTTGCCAAATATGTGCGTGATCGAAAACTAACTGGGAAAGATCGTATTAGCGTAGAAACTCGCGCTGGCCTTATGGAGCTTAGTATCAATACAGACAGAACCTACTCGGTTGCATTGGGCGTGCCAGATTTTGCACTCGATCAAGTTCCCTATATGGCAGAATCTGCCTCATCTGGAACCAAACAAAGCCTAAATATCGGCGATGAATCATTTGAGTTTTTTGCGCTTTCTATCGGCAACCCCCATGCAGTGATTTTGGTCGAGTCCATTGAAGATGCTGAAGTGGAACGTATTGGCGCCCTATTGCAGGAGCACGCCAGCTTTCCCGAAAGCGTAAACGTCAGTTTTATGGAAATAATTAGTCGTACAGAAATCCAATTACGCGTATTTGAGCGTGGAGTAGGAGAAACCTTTGCTTGTGGTTCAGGCGCATGCGCAGCGGTGGCGGCCGGAATCAATAACGACTTGCTCGATTCTGCTACGACCGTTAATCTGCCCTTAGGTAAATTAACCATTGAATGGCTTGGAGCCGGTCACCCTGCAGTATTGACAGGTCCAGCCACTACAGTTTTTCAGGGGCATACAAGACTGTAGTTTTATATGAGTCACACTGAGAGCTAGACTGCTCCAATTAGATAGAAGACCAGATGAACAAAACTGCAGAAAAAACACTAATTCCACAAGAAGTCATCGACTACCTGCTGGCTAATCCGGATTTTTTTCTAGAACACCCTGAACTCTTTACCCAAATAAACTTTCCACACGAAACCAGTGGCGCGATTTCTTTGATCGAACGTCAGGTTCAAGTACTGCGACAAGATCAAAAAACCAGTAAAAACACTGTTAAGGAACTAGCCGCTAATGCGGCTGCTAATCACGACCTGTTGAAAAAAATGCAGCTGCTTACATTAGACCTTATGCAAGCCTTGAATATTTCTGAGCTTCTAACTTCTCTCGACAGCCAAATGCGTGGCCAGTTTGGTTTGGATCAAATTCAAATGCTTATGCCCACTGATGGCAGTGCGTCAGATTTACCCTTTACTCAATATTTAGATGCGGCGGATTTAGCCAAGATGAATAAAGACATTATCAATCTAAATGTCTATGTTGGCCGTATTCCCGTATCACTAACGGAATATTTTTCCGAAGAAAGCTTAAAAGATTGTGGATCGATTGCTCTGATCAAAATTGAGAGCAATGATGCTAATAGCTATCTGTTGCTAGGCAGCAAGGACGAAGCTCGCTTTCAAAGCGATATGGCTACGGACTTTATCGAGTTTATCGGCGGAGCCTTGTCCAGATTATTGTCCATTCCTTCCGCAACCCGCACTGGACAGAGTCAGTGAACTGCCGGTTTCCGGACGCATTAGAAAAATTTACTCAATACCTCCGCTCTGAACGCAACTATTCTGAGCACACCATCTCTGCCTACCGACGCGACTTGCTAAAGCTCGAAGGGACTTTAGATTCTGCGTGCAGCGCAGATATATCCAAGATTGATACCTTGGCGGTGCGCCAGGGTCTCACTCAGCTTCGTCATAAAAACCTGTCGCCTCGCTCCATACAACGCTGGTTATCTAGCCTACGCAGCTTCTTTAACTACGGCCTTCGCAACAAGTGGTGCAGCATCAACCCCACGGCTGGCGTAACTGCTCCCAAACTTCCTAGGCCGCTTCCGAAGGTTTTAGACGCGGACCAAACAGCACAGTTATTAAAAAAGCCCTCAGGGGACATGTCTGGAGAAGATTGGATTCTGCAACGGGATATGTCCATCGCCGAGCTTCTCTATTCTTCTGGCCTTCGCGTCGCGGAGCTTTGTGCTCTTGATATTGGAGATATCGACTTACAAGGTGCTGAGGTCAGAGCCACAGGTAAGGGAGGCCGGACACGAGTTGTTCCGGTGGGCTCAATTGCGATTCTGTCCATTAAAGACTGGATGGAATATCGCCTTGACTTGGCCAAACCAAATCAATCTGCACTCTTTGTCGGAAAAACCGGTAACCGGCTTTCCACACGATCTATTCAGCTACGCATGGAAAAACTTGGTCAACAGCAGGGTTGTGAGCAGCGCCTGCACCCACACATGCTGAGGCACTCCTTTGCCAGTCATATGCTCGAATCAAGTGGTGACCTGCGCAGTGTTCAGGAGATGCTTGGTCATGCCAATATATCTACTACGCAAATCTACACCCATCTAGATTTTCAGCATCTAGCCAAAGTTTACGACAAGGCTCACCCGCGCGCAGGGCGATCCAAAAAATCCGAATCCTAGTGAACTCCTAGGCTTTTCCTTAATCCAATATAGAATCAAATAGCGAATCCAGCTAGCAATTCAACTAGGCGTCCAACAAGCCACGGCACTAAATGGAGTACCACATGAGAATCATCTTTATATTTGCGCTACTGGGAATAGCGAGTTGCGGGAGCATCGCTCAGGCCCAAAACGAAACCCTGCGCCAAGTAAGCGTTTCCGGAATGGGAGAGGCAAAAGTCGAAGCAGACATGGCGCGAGTTCATCTCTCTGCCCAGTCCCAGCAACAGACCAGTGCAGAAGCCAAGAATGACGTCGACCAAAAAGTGAATGAATTGATTCAGGTGCTCGAAAATGTTGGCTTGAATGAGGACAACCTTACCGCTGGACAGATTTCCATCTCGCTACGATATAACTATCGCAACAATACTCAGGAATTTGTCGGCTATTTTGCCAGCCGTTCGATCCAAGTTGAAATACCGGATTTAGAACTTCTAAACCCCTTTCTGGATGCCGCCTTAGAACAGAAAATTGACGGTATAAACCAGATCGAATATCGCACTTCACAAGAAGCAGAAGTTAAAGCCCTTGCTCGCGAGCTGGCGATTCAGGACTCGAAAGACAAAGCGGCGGATTTAGCATCGGCCTATGATATGGAGTTGGGATCGGTAATTACGATAAGTTATCAGAGCAACCAGTCTTCGCCCGTTCTATATCAGCAAGTTGGTCTTGCTAGAGCGGAGAGCTTTGCAGCAGATTCAAACGGCCAATATATTCCTGACCAGCTCAGTTTTACGGACCATATTTCAGCGGTGTTTGAGTTGGAATCGGACTAATCAGAAGAAATAACAACCCCGATTCAGATTCCTGATTAACAATTCAATGGAATTAAAGGGGAATTAAAAATTAAAGGGGTCGAGAATTAAAGGGGTCGAAGCCCTTTTAAGAAAAGATAGGCTGGTAAGGAGCGGGCACCCACAAAAACAAACTGGTTAAAAAGGGCTTCGACCCCTTTAATTGTGGACGGAAAATAGACTGAGATGCCGGCTAACGCCTCAGCGTTCGCATTAGGCGTAACGGAGGCTAAAGTTTTCTCACCCGAAAAGATCTGCCTTTCAATTTGCCCTCGCTCAGCTTTTTGAGGGCAGCTTTTACCTCTGTGCGGGATACAGCCACATAGGCCCAATTGTCTGCCAGATCAATCTTTCCAACATCGGCCCCGGCAATTCCTTTTTCGCCCGTTAGTGCTCCCAGAATATCTCCTGGACGAAGCTTATGTTTTTTACCACCATCAATCTTCAAAGTCGCCATTGCGGCCTGATTCGGTGTGGTTTTAAGTAGGTTTGCCGCTGGCAAGCGCTCCGAAACAATGTCTCTATCCAAATAGAGACCGAGCTGAGCCACTTTGTAGTGCTCTTTGGAGTTATATAAAGAAAACGCCCTACCCTCGGCACCAGCGCGACCAGTTCGACCGATACGATGGGTATGAATTTCGTTTTCTTGAGCAATATGGTAATTAATTACCGCATCAACAGAATCTATATCCAAACCACGAGACGCGACATCGGTTGCCACCAGAACCGCCACACTCTTGTTAGAAAACTTGATCAGAGTTTGATCTCTATCCCTTTGATCTAAGTCTCCGTGCAATGCCGCAACGCTAAAACCGGTCTGCTTCAATCGATCCGATAGCTCCTGAGCCTCTCGCTTGGTATTGCAAAAAATAAGTGTCGATATCGGTCGGTGCTCAAGCAACAATAAACGCACCGCATCAAAACGTTCTTCTTTGGTTTCTATTTGATAGAAGTGCTGCTGAATACTTAGGTCATCATGGGTGGACTCCACCTTGATCAGTTCCGGCCTATCCATAATACGATTGGCAACGGACTGAATTTCTTTTGGATAGGTGGCACTAAATAGCAGCGTTTGCCGATTATTTGGGATCTGTTCAACAATCTTTTCTAAAGTGTCCTGAAATCCCATCTCCAGCATTCGATCCGCCTCATCCAGCACCAGAGTTTTTACGCCCTTGAGCTTTAATCTACCACGACGCAGGTGATCTTCAATGCGCCCGGGAGTGCCCACAACTATATGCGCGCCGCTTTCTAAAGAGCCAATTTGAGGCCCCATAGGTACGCCGCCACAAAGGGTTAGTACTTTGATATTGGGAATGGTGCGGGCCAATTTTCGTATCTGCTTGGCGACCTGATCCGCAAGTTCACGTGTTGGACACAAGACCAAAGATTGCACTTGATACAAATCGCCATCGAGTCGAGATAATAGCCCCAAACCAAAGGCCGCCGTTTTACCAGACCCGGTTTTAGCCTGACCAATTAAATCCTTGCCCGATAACACATGGGGTAGCGCCTGAGCCTGGATAGGAGTCATAGACTCATAACCCAAAGATTCGAGGTTTTTTAGTAGGTCTGCTGATAGTGGCAAACTGGAGAAATCGGTCTGACTCAAGAGGTGCGCCCTGTACCTAATTTAATGGGCCGCGAGTATAAGCCTATTCAGATATAAGTATTGGAATCAGCGCAAACTAACCCGTCATCATGAATACAGATCTAATACTTAAATAAAACAAAAACAAACTCGATAGCAGGAAGAAAAAAATACCGGAATAGGCAGTCATCAATCTAAATTTGGCTTTCAGCCTCGAAAAAAAACGGCCCTCACGATCTGACTCACTAGGAACCAACCGAAAACTGAGGGCTAGCCCCATCAAACATATGGTCCAACCGAGACAGACTACAAGGGGTAACAAAAAATGATCCATTTCAGGGCCGAGGACCAAAACCAAATAGAAAAAGCATCCTCCGGACAACAGGGCTATCAGCAGTAAAATATACCTAAGCCCATAGGCTGTTTTGGCAATCGGCTCAACCAGGGAAAGAATTTTCAAATGTGGTCCCTCTTTAAGAGCAATTGGTTATGAGCAACTGGATAAGAATGTAATGCTCAGCGCAGGATCGAGCATTATTTTGAAAACAACAAGCTATGGCTAGCTTTTAGCTAGCCATAGCCAACAACTGATAATACTCATCAGGGATTTCCGATACCCAACCAAAGGGGTCGTCTGTGCGTCTCTCTTGGATATCCAGCAACCCACCTCGCAACTCCGCAGCAACCACATCAACTTGCGGCAGGTCATAGGCGGTGTCATCAGCATCAGCAACAACACTTATAGGGCTAACAATTGCCGCGGTACCACAGGCAAAGGCCTCAACACATCGGCCAGATTTAATATCCGCCAAAAGTTCCTCAATGGGCATAGTCCGCTCTACCACTGAGTAGCCTTTATGCTTAGCTAATTGAATAACGGAATCTCGAGTAATACCACGTAAAAACGAAGGCGTTAGCTCCGGCGTATGTAACTCACCATTAATTAGCGCAAATACATTCATGCCAGACAACTCTTCAATATCTGTCATGTTGCGAGGATCCAACCATAGGGACTGATGGTATCCACGCGCCTGTGTGCGCTGAGCTGACTGAGTAGCGGCGGCGTAATTGCCCCCGGTTTTTGCGGCGCCGGTACCACCTAAGGCGGCACGACAACCTTCTCTCTCAATAAGAACTTTCATCTCGCCTGCGTGGTAGGCCTCAGACGGACTGGCGATAACAATAAAGGTGTATTCAGTTGAGGCTCCCATACCTAAGGCGCCGGTCAGGCCAATCATAAAGGGGCGTAAATAGAGCGACTGCCCTGTTTCAATGGGAATCAATGATTCGCTTAAGGCAGTTACTACACTAATACCTTCCATAAAGAGCTCTGCTGGAATATCCGGCATGCACATACGGTCCGCAGAGAAATTCAATCGAGCGTGGTTGTCCAACGCACGGAAAAAATTCGCGCGTGGCTGATTTATTTTGTAGGCCTTCAGACCTTCAAAGACTTCTTGAGCGTAATGTAAAACCTTAGCGGCAGGATCAATCTCAATATTTTGATAGGGTATTGCTCGCCCCTGCTGCCATGCGCCATCGCGGTAATCAACACGATACATCACCGGAGATTTAACCTTGCCAAATCCCAGCGAATCCGGCGCGCTAAAACCCGCTAACGCCGCGGTAACTTTCGAATCGATTATGCAATTACTCATCTTTACCTTTTTCACCAATAACTCAGGTGATATCTCGCTCAATATTAGGGCCGCAAATTATAGGAGAGCGCGACCAGAAATGCTCAATTTTTTGTGAACGGCCTAACCCAGCGCACTGCATCACCAAATATATCGGATTTTCTTCGATATCAAATTGCGTTTATTACAGGCCCGCATATAATCACGTTTCGAAATAATCTACCCGCTTCATAGGTGACTCTTGTTGACTACTCAGTTGCAAATATCCAACCAATCTCCAGAGACTTTAAAAAACATTCAAGCCCAAGTACAGCAGCGTTATCAGCAGCTGAAGAGCGAAGGGCTAAGCCTGGATTTAACTCGTGGAAAACCCGCTTCAGACCAATTGGATTTATCCAATCAATTAGATGGGATTCTCGAGGGTGATTATTCATCTGCGGGTCCGGATGTACGAAACTATGGGGACGTCTGGGGAATTCCCGAGGCTAGGCGGCTTGGCGCAGAAATCATGGGCACCAAATCAGAAGAAATTCTCACCGGTGGAAATGCCAGCCTGACGCTAATGTTCTTTGCTGTTCAGTACCATATGAACAAAGGCTGGAATGGCCCTGAATCAGCTTGGTCTAAAAACCCCAATGCCAAAATGATATTTCCGGTTCCGGGTTACGACCGTCACTTTACAATTTGCGAGACTCTCGGTCTGGATATGGTCACTGTGCCTATGACCAAAGACGGTCCAGATATGGACGCCGTAGAAGAGTTGGTGCGCACTGACCCTGATGTAATTGGATTGTGGGGCGTTCCCAAGTACTCGAATCCAACTGGCTGCGTCTATTCGGAAGAAGTTGTCGAGCGTATTGCCGCACTCGGCACTATCGCCAACCCCAACTTTAAAGTGTTGATGGATAACGCCTACGCTGTGCACGATTTGGTTTATCCGGCGCCACCGCTTGCCAATATGATGGATGCGGCTCGACGGCATGGCACAGAAAGTAGCCTTTGGCTGTTTGCCTCGACTTCAAAAGTCACTTTTTCGGGTGGCGGTATTAGCTGGGTAGCTTCAAGCACTGAAAATTTAGCCCACTATGCAAAATATATAGTTGCAGCGGTTATCGGTTTTGACCGGGTCAATCAACTACGCCATGCCCGCATGTTCCCCGATATGGACGCAGTAACCGCCCATATGAAAAAGCACAAAGACCTTATTAAACCTAAGTTTGATGTAGTTCTGGAAACTCTCGGAAATGAGCTTAGCCAAGATTTTGGCACCTGGAACGAACCTGAAGGCGGATACTTTGTATCCTTCGATGCAAAACCAGGTCTAGCATCAATCATCATTGCCCTTGCGGCAGATGCAGGGGTAAAGCTAACTCCTGCCGGTTCCGCTTTTCCTTATAAGCAAGATCCCCGGGACTGCAATATCCGTTTGGCACCCACGGCTCCACCATTGGCTGAAATAACCAAAGCTATTGAAGTATTTGCGGTTTGTGTTCAGCTGGCGACGCTAAACAGCCTGGTTTAGTCGTGGCTTTACACGCTGGCGGACATTTTTTTGTCCAGTACCAAAAGTAGGTATATTAGTGAGGCAGAAGACGCGCTATATATTGCATATAACTGAGCGACTGATAACGCCAATGGACGTAAAAATGACCCCAGCTAATCGCTGCTCTTGGGAGATATAGGTTTGATATTGCCGCTAGGGAACGGGAACTGAGCCACTTTATCAGTGCTTTTGATATCCGAAACCTTAACCTGGCCTTCCTTATCTACTTCGTCTATTCGAACTAAAGAATGCATAGGGATATAGGAGCGCTTAACACCAGCAAACTCTGTTTTTAGCTTCTCTTCCGCCGGGTCTACAATCGTTTGTGAGCGCTCTCCAATCACAAAATCTTCTACCTCGATAAAACCCATCAGGTCGCTCTGATAAATTTGACGGGCAAAGACTTCGTAGATTTGCCCTTGGTTGTAGAAGACCACTCGGTAAATGGGTTGTTTAGCCATGCTGTTTAAATATCTCTATGTTCATCAATTTTTGCGCTGTAACTACTTTGATGGGGGCGCTTTTTATCTTTTAAAGCATCTCTGGGCTATAAAAATACTCCGTTAATTCAAATATTTCGTGCAATTGCTCTATAATCCGGCGCCAACAAGTATTGCACGTCATATCTTTTGAAAAAGCTATTTATCCAAACCCACGGTTGCCAAATGAACGAATACGATTCCGATCGTATGCGTGACCTGCTGGGCGATAGTCATGGAATGGTGCAAACGGACAACGCAGAAGAAGCAGATGTACTCTTGTTGAATACCTGCTCGATCCGCGAAAAGGCCCAAGAGAAAGTATTTCATCAGCTCGGCCGCTGGAGAAAACTAAAAGAGAAAAACCCCGATCTAGTAATTGGTGTGGGTGGATGCGTGGCCAGCCAAGAAGGCATCGCAATTGCCGATCGCGCTCCTTATGTGGATTTGATTTTTGGCCCGCAAACTCTGCACCGTCTGCCGGATCTATTGGCTCAGCGTGCATCCGATTCCAGCAAGCCGGCTGTAGATATCAGCTTTCCTGAAGTAGAGAAATTTGACCATCTACCTAAACCTCATGCCGATGGCGTTACCGCATACCTTTCGATTATGGAAGGCTGCTCCAAGTACTGCACCTTTTGCGTAGTTCCCTACACCCGCGGCGAAGAAGTCAGCCGGCCTTTGATGCAGGTGCTTGAAGAAGCCGCCCAACTTGCGGCTCAGGGTGTACGTGAAATTAATTTGTTGGGGCAAAACGTTAATGCCTACCGAGGCAATATGCCCGGCGGCGACGTTGCACGACTATCTGATCTAATTCGTATGGTCGCCAAAGTTGATGGCATTGATCGCATTCGTTTCACCACTTCACACCCAGTCGAATTTACCGACGATCTCATTGCGGTATATGCAGATGTTCCAGAACTGGTAAGCCACCTGCACCTGCCAGTACAAAGTGGTTCTGATCGCATACTGGCGCAGATGAAACGCAATCACACGGTGCTCGAATATAAATCCAAAATCCGCGCACTGCGAAAGCTGCGCCCCGGCATCAGCATCTCTTCGGATTTCATTGTTGGTTTCCCCGGAGAAAAAGAAGCGGATTTTCGCGACACCATGAAGCTAATTGATGAAATAGGTTTTGATACCTCCTTTAGCTTTGTATACAGCGCCCGCCCCGGTACGCCTGCAGCTGAATATCCCGACAATCTGGATGAAGCCACTAAGAAAAAATGGCTTCAAGAACTACAAACCGCTATTCAAAGCGAGGCGCGCCAGATTAGTGCCGCCATGGTAGACACCGAAGCACAGGTATTGGTGACCGGATATTCGCGCAAAGACCCCGGCCAGCTCCAAGCGCGTACCGAAAACAACCGAGTGGTTAACTTTTCTACCCCAGACGCAACGTTGATAGGCCAATTTGTGACCGTTTTGATTCAGGAGGCCCTGCCGAATTCCCTGCGGGGAATTCTTCTAGAGACGAGAGCTGAAACAAACGTCGAATCAAAAGTCGAAACCACCGCCGACGCGCAAGCCTAGCTTAAGAGCTTAATTGCTCAGCCCGCTACTTAACGCTATTCTTTTTCTCCCATAAACTCTCGGTTAATCAATTAAAATTTGAGCTCGTCCTCACCTCCGATACCTTCGACACGATCAACCCTAGCCCCTGACCTTAAAAAAGACTTGGCGCAAAAAGAAATCGTTTTAGAGCCAAACGATGCCCGTCGTCTTGCCAGCCTCTGCGGGCAATTCAACAAACATCTACGGCAAATTGAAGAGCGACTGGATGTACACATCAGTAACCGCGCCAATCGCTTTATATTTGAGGGCGAAAACAACAACATTGAATCAAGCACCAAGCTGGTAAAAATCCTATATCAAATGACAAATTCTGAAAAACCACTAACTCCCGACCAAGTGCACCTCCAACTTCAAAGCTCCGCATTGTCCGAATTAAGCGAACCTGAAGTAACCGCGCCCGAGCTAACCGACAAAGGCAAACCCGGCGAAATTAGCATTCGTACAAAGAAGGAACTTGTTCGACCCCAGGGCGCCAATCAAAAACGCTATGTGGAGCGTATCCGTAATCACGACATCAACTTTGGTGTCGGTCCGGCTGGAACAGGCAAGACCTATTTGGCTGTGGCATGTGCTGTTGAAGCCTATATGCGTGACAATGTCGAACGCATACTTTTGGTTAGACCCGCGGTTGAAGCCGGAGAGAAACTGGGCTTTTTGCCCGGTGATTTAACGCAAAAGGTTGACCCCTATCTGCGCCCGCTTTACGACGCCCTGTACGAAATGATGGGATTTGAAACCGTCGCCCGGTTGATAGAGCGCAATATTATCGAGGTGGCACCCTTAGCCTTTATGCGTGGTCGCACACTCAATCACTCTTACGTGATATTGGATGAAGCGCAAAACACCACAAAGGAACAAATGAAAATGTTCCTTACCCGTATTGGTTTTGGTTCTACTGCCATCATCACCGGAGACATCACCCAGATAGATCTTCCCAAGAACTTACCATCCGGATTGATTCACGCCTCAAGGGTCCTAGAAGGAGTGGATGGCATAAGTACCACCAAATTTACATCGAAAGACGTTGTTCGACATCCGCTGGTTCAGCGCATAGTTGAAGCCTACGATAAGTTCGAGCAAGACTGATCAATCAGATGGAACCTACAATCGAACTTCAGGTTCAAATTGCTTCAGAACAAACTAGCCTGCCGACAGAAACTAAATTTATTCTGTGGGCAACTACTGTTTTAGAGCACTTGGACGTTCCGTCGTTGGAACTGATAAATCTATGCATTCGTGTGGTCGATGAAGAAGAAATCATCGAGTTGAATAAAAATTATAGAAACAAAAATACCGGCACTAACGTTTTAAGTTTTCCACAGACGCTGCCAGCGTTTCTAGTCGAATTAACAGACGACAATCCCCTTGGCGATATTGTCCTATGCGCCCCTATCGTTGAGCGAGAGGCTCGCGAACAGAATAAAGAAACCATTGCCCATTGGGCCCATTTAACCGTGCATGGCGTTTTACATTTGCTTGATTACGATCATGAAACTGACAAGGATGCTGCACAAATGGAAGGCCTTGAGATTGCCATTCTCGACCAATTAGGGTTTGCTAACCCCTATTGATATAAATCAGACCATATTTTAGGATAAAAACAGAACATATGAGCGACGATAAACCTCCATCGACACAGGCCAGTTGGCTAGACCGACTGGTCAATCTCCTGTCACCGACGCCCGATAATCGGGAGCAGCTGTCGGCTATCCTGCAAAAGTCTCACGATTCCAAAGTAATAGATCGCGACGCCTTAGAAATCATGGAAGGAGCCTTGCGGGTGGGAGAAACCCAAGCGCGCGAAATTATGATCCCGCGCTCGCAAATGGAGCTTATTCAGTCCGACGCAAAGCTCACACAAGTACTAGAACAAATAATTGAATCCGGTCACTCTCGATTTCCCGTAGTAGGTGAATCCTCCGAAGACATTATTGGTATTTTACTCGCCAAAGATCTTTTACCACTCGTATTAGATAGTGTTGAAGATTTAGACATCTGTTCCATGGTTCGCCCCGCCAGCATCGTTCCCGAAAGCAAGCGCCTTGGCGTGCTGCTGCGAGAATTTCGCGAACAGCGTTATCACATGGCGATGGTGGTTGATGAATACGGAAGCGTATCCGGATTACTCACCATCGAAGATATTCTTGAAGAAATTGTCGGCGAAATCGAAGATGAGACCGACGAAGAAGAACTGCCGCAAATTCGTCGCTTGGATGAAATTCATTGGTTAGTTGAAGCTCAAACCGAAATCGAAGACTTCAATGAAGAATTTGAAACGGGTTTAAGTGAAGAAGGCTTTGATACCATTGGCGGATTCGTTACCAACATATTGGGACACCTGCCTGAAGTCGGTGAAAAAGTCGCCGTAGACTCCCTAAGGTTTGAAGTAATTAAGGCTGATGATCGTAAAATAGACCTGCTTAAGCTGCACGTCAGAGCGGACTAGCTCCGCAGCTTTGACAGCTCGAAGATGATGGCTCGCAGATGACAGCCCAAACCAGTATCTACAAAGGTATTGTAAAAGGTAGCGCCGCTCTTGTTGCCGGTGCACTTATACCCTTCTCCATTGCTCCATTCAATCTGCTGATCCTTAGCTTTGCTGGCGTATCTATATTTGCCTGGCTGATATTAAAACCCGCCAGCCGCAAATCCATATTCTTCACCGCGCTATTATTTGGCATAGGGCTCTTTGGCGTGGGAGTTTCTTGGATTTACGTCAGCATCCACGACTATGGCGAAGCGCCTGTTGCTCTCGCCTTAACCATGATGACGCTGTTTGTGGTCTTTCTAGCCGCTATATTTGCTCTGCCCTGGGTACTACTAACCTCGATATTTCCTCCCCGACAACAGGCTAAAGCCAGCCTGCAGATTCTTTGCTTTGCCGCTCTCTGGCTCATAGTTGAATGGATACGTAGTTGGTTTCTGACCGGCTTCCCATGGCTCTATATCGGGCAGGGGCATTTAAATTCTCCACTATCAGGCTGGGCTCCCTTAGTTGGAGCGCTAGGGATTGGCTTTCTGCAAGCGGGCATATGCGCCACCCTTGCCCTAAGCCTGCGAGACAAATGCAAAAATAAATCCCTGCGCACAGCCTGTATTATTTCGATCCTGTTACTCGTTAGCAGCCCACTGCTTTCCCGAATAGATTGGACCGAATCCCTTGAACCGGTTCAAGTTGCCCTAATTCAGCCGAATATCCCTTTACAGGACAAATGGGATCCAGCTCTGCGCGAATCCAATTTGCAAAAAATTATCGATCTAAGCGAACCTCACTGGAATGCCGATATTCTGGTTTGGCCTGAAGCCGCCCTTCCCCTAACAACGCTCGGGCAAGATGAGCTGCTGCTGGAGTTATCTGAATACACCGGCCCGGACACCTCTTTGCTTTCGGGCCGCTTGGTTTTCGACCCTTACGATAAAAGGTTCCTGAATAATGTTATCGGCTTGGGTAGTGCTGAAGGCGAATACAGTAAACGTCGGCTGGTGCCCTTTGGCGAATACGTGCCTTTTGAAAATCAATTACGCGGGATAATCGAATTCTTTGATTTACCCATGTCAGTAATTTCTCGCGGTGACGCTGAACAGGAACACCTGCGTTCCGGTGACCTAAATATCGCAGTCGCCGTCTGTTACGAGATTGCCTACGGGCATCAGGTCGGCTTAGATAGCCAATCTGCCAACCTATTGATGACCGTTAGCAGCGATACCTGGTTTGGCGACTCCATTGGGCCGCATCAACATTTTCAACTAGCGCAAGTTCGCGCATTGGAAACCAGCAAACCCGTTATGCGGGGCACCAACAATGGCATCACCGGCTTGATCGACCACAGGGGTCGGATAATTGCACGTGCAGAGCAATTTTCAGCAACCGTCTTAACCGGAAGTCTGGAGCCGCAATCCGGAATGACTCCATTTAGTCGCTGGGGACAAAGCCCCATGGCAATTCTATGTTTGCTGATTTTGACCATAACCCTGAATCCACGAAAAATAATAAGCCGCATAAATAACCGCATTAAAGACTTACTGATAAATATTAAGAATACTTAGCTAAGCTTCCCCTTTCTCAAAATCGGGCCTAACCTCAGGCATTCCTATTTTAGCTTCCCGGTTTAAATACAAATATGACTTTTGATTTAGCCTCGACGCATAAAGATCTCCTTAGGCTTAGCACCCTAGTCCTTTCAGTCTTTCTTATATCTGCTTGCTCGGAGAGTTCGGATTCCGGAACGGCTATTGGCGGGAGCGCCGAAGGAATCATAGCTGAAGCTGCCAAAGAGTCAGGTATCGACTTAATACCCCTGGATTTTCTTGATTGGGACCTGCAAATGTCCAATATCGGCGGCCAAATTGTCGTGATGGATTTTTGGGCAACCTGGTGTATTCCTTGCATAGAGCGCTTTCCCGCGATGGTAGAGCTTTCAAATCACTACCCGCGAGACAAAGTTCGTTTTGTATCGGTAAATATCGATGACTTCACTAATGAAGACGCCTATATATCAGCATTAGACTTTTTAACTGTCGTCGGCGCTGATTTTGAAAACTATCAACTTCAACAAGATATGTTTGATGTATTTAACTTCTTTGGTCTGCAAAGTATTCCCGCGGTAACTATCTATAACACCTCAGGTTCTGAACATGTGCGCCTTACGGGAACTGATCCCCGGGACCAATTTACGGAAGAAGATATTATTGCGGCAATCGAAGACTTGCTAGCAGCGCCACTCACTTCCGAAATTTAATAGCTCCGCCTTCAACACAGGACGCCTATTTTCTAGGATAATGCTGATCCTAAAACAGCATTTCCCTAATCAACATAAGCCGAGCGAAGAAAACAATGCAGGACTATGATCCTCGCGCCATTGAGAGCGCGGCGCAGAAATATTGGCAGCAGCAGAAAACCTTTGAAGTCACAGAAGATACCACCCGGGAGAAATACTACTGCCTAGCCATGTTCCCCTATCCCAGCGGCAAGCTGCATATGGGCCACGTGCGCAACTACACCATTACCGATGTAATCTCTCGATATCAGCGCATGCTCGGAAAAAATGTACTGCATCCGATGGGTTGGGATGCCTTTGGATTGCCCGCAGAAAATGCCGCTATCCAAAATAAAACTGCGCCGGCAAAATGGACCGAACTAAATATTGCCTATATGAAAGGCCAGCTTGAAGCACTGGGTTTTGGACTGGACTGGAGCCGTGAGCTGCGCACTTGCGACCCCGATTACTACCGCTGGGAGCAGTGGTTCTTTACCCGTTTGGTAGATAAAGGCCTAGCCTATCGCAAAGTATCAGCCGTGAACTGGTGTCCAAAAGACGAAACCGTTCTCGCCAATGAACAGGTTGTTGAGGGCTGCTGCTGGCGTTGTGATACGCCCGTAGTGCGAAAAGAAATCCCTCAATGGTCAATCCGTATTACGGACTACGCCGAAGAGTTGCTAGCGGATTTGGATCAGCTGACTGAATGGCCAGAACAAGTGCGTGCTATGCAAGCCAACTGGATTGGTAAAAGTCGCGGTCAGGAAATCAACTTTGACCTTAGTGAAAGTATCAGTGGCATAGAGGGCCTCAGCGGAATAAAGAGCCTTCCGGTTTATACCACCCGCCCGGACACCCTGATGGGCGTGACTTACGTCAGCATCGCCGCAACCCACCCGGTTGCCGAATCCCTAAGTTCCGATAACAGCGATCTTGCAGATTTCATATTTAGCTGCGCCGAGCAAAGCACCGCTGAAGCCGATATGGCGACTATGGAAAAACGCGGTATTGACACAGGTTTAACCTGCATTCACCCTATAACCGGCGCCATGGTTCCAGTATGGGTGGCGAACTACGTATTGATGGACTACGGCTCTGGCGCTGTGATGGCGGTTCCTGCCCACGACCAGCGCGACTATGAATTTGCGCAAAAATATAAGCTACCCATCAAGCAAGTAATTGCTCCCTCTGATGGATCCTCTGCAGAGATTGATAGTCAGGCCTATACAAACAAAGGCCTACTTATCAACTCCAACGGCTCCGTTGATTCCGATCTCGAATGGGATGGATTGGATTTTGACAAAGCTTTTGCAGCCATTGCAGAGAAACTGGAAAGTCTTGGCAAAGGCAAGGTACAAACCAACTACCGATTGCGCGACTGGGGCGTATCCCGGCAGCGTTATTGGGGCGCACCTATTCCTATTCTGTTTTCTGAGGGTAGGGAAATTCCGGTACCGGAAGACAAACTACCAGTAGTTTTGCCTGAAGATGTTGAAATGGATGGTGTTCAGTCGCCAATCAAATCCGATCCGGAATGGCGCAAAACTGAATATAAGGGCCAGCCTGCCGAGCATGAAACCGATACCTTCGATACCTTTATGGAATCCTCCTGGTACTTTGCTCGCTATACCTGCCCAGACTTTGAGCAGGGTATGCTCGACCCGGAGAAAGCCAATTACTGGCTGCCTGTGGATCAATATGTAGGAGGCATTGAACACGCCATTCTGCATCTCTTGTACGCACGGTTTTTCAATAAACTAATGCGCGATGAAGGCCTGGTCAATTGCGACGAACCCTTTAAACGTCTGCTTTGTCAGGGCATGGTCTTGGCCAATTCCTATTACTACTTGGACGAAGAAGGTCACAAAGAATGGGTTAATCCAGCAGATGCATCGGTAGAGCGAAACGAGAAAAGTTTGATCGTATCGGCCAAGCGAAAGTCCGACGGCAAAGAACTGATGGTCAACGGCATGACCAAGATGTCGAAGTCAAAAAATAATGGTGTTGATCCGCAGTCCGCTATCGACAAGTATGGCGCGGATACGGTTCGGCTCTTTACTATGTTCGCAGCGCCTCCGGAACAAACTCTAGAATGGTCTGACGAAGGTGTTCAGGGCGCGTCTCGATTTGTAAACCGTCTCTGGGCGTACTGTGCAGAACATACCGGCCTGAGCTATTCAGATCAGCTTGATGCCAAAGGCAAATTGTTAGCTACTGCTATCGAAAGCCTTGATTCAGATGCTTCGGCCGTCCGTATGGAAGTTCATAGGATTCTCAAAAAGGCCAATTTTGATTACGAGCGGAATCAGTTCAACACCGTAGTCTCTTCCGCAATGAGTTTGATGAACCTGCTGACTTCTACCAAAACTCCCGGCAATAATTCAGAATCGGTTATCTGTGAAGCGCTTTCTATTCTACTAAGACTTCTTTATCCGGTTGCACCGCATATCAGCCACCACCTATGGTCTGAATTGGGTCTGGGCGACGAGATTCTAGACGCCCCTTGGCCAGAAGTTGATGATTCTGCTTTGGTTCAAAATGAAATTGAATTGATGGTGCAGGTAAATGGCAAGCTGCGAGGAAAAATTAGGGTTAGTCCAGACGTCGACCAAGAAACGGCAAGAGAAATCGCTTTGGCAGACGAAGGTGTAAAACGATTTACCGAGGACAAAACCCTGCGTAAAGTAATCTTGGTGCCGGGCAGGTTATTGAACCTGGTCGTTTCCTAAAACATATCCACTTACTGATGCGGCAACGATGAAACTATTTCAATTGACCATCATTTTCTTATCACTCCTAGCTGCTGGCTGCGGGTGGCAAGTTCGGGGGGCAGCCTTAGACGCAGTGCTTGAAATAAGCACGCTCGAATACGAGGGTGCCGTTAGCCCAGGACTTGCTCGAACCTTAGAAAGGGCCTTTGTTCAGACATCTGAAGAAGGCCCAGAATATATGCTTAGTATAGTCAACGAGGTCCAATTTGAACGTATTCAGAGTGTTACAGAAAGCCTACATACCGGCCAGTTGCGCATGGAAAAACGCGTGCAGTACCGAATCAGTGATATCAATGGCGGCCGCGTAGAGACTGGTACCGCGTTGGTATGGCGTGATTTGGATGAAGATGATTTTAATCCCGGCTCCACCGAACGAGAAAAAACTTTTCTGGAAAATGAGATTAACGCAGACATAGTTCAACAACTGCTTCGCCATCTCGAACGTTTCTCCATTAATAACGCTAATGATTTAGCGGGTCGTCAAGATGCCGCTCAAGGCTGAGCAGCTAGAACAAGCACTTGGGCGCAGCATTGCGCCTATCTACCTAATTAGCGGCGACGAGCCCCTTCTATCCCTTGAATGCTGTGATCTAATTCGTGGCAAAGCCTTGGCCGCCGGATACGCTGACCGTCAGGTATTTGATGCAGAAAGCCTAAATTGGGATCACGTGGTTAGCGAAACCCAAGCCATGTCACTATTCTCCGACAAGCGTGTTTTAGAGATCCGAATCAAAAACGGCAAGGTCGGAACCGAAGGGTCTAAAGTACTCACAAAAATTTGCGAAAATCCTCCAGAGGATATGCTGATTCTAGTGGACTGTGGAAAATTGGACCGCAATCAACTTCGATCAAAGTGGGTGAAAAGCATCGATAGTGCTGGTGTACACGTGCACATCTGGCCCATCAAGCCCAAAGAACTGCCGTACTGGCTCTCAGAGCGCCTTAGTCAGGCTGGCATCAAAGCTAACCGCCAAGCTATAGCCGTGTTGGCCGAGCGCGTAGAAGGCAATCTACTGGCGGCTAAGCAAGAAATCGAAAAACTAAAACTGCTTTTGGATGGCGATGAAGTAGATGCCCAAGCTATGTCTGCCGCAGTTGCCGACAGCGCCCGCTATGATGTTTTTACGCTCCTCGATCGCATACTCTCAGGCGACGCTGACGAAGTAACCCGAACGCTCCGGGGGTTGCGTGAAGAAGGCAACGATACGCTGTCGATTCTGTGGGCCATCTGCCGCGAAGTACGAATATTAATTCAGGTTAGTGATGGCCTAGCCGCAGGCCAATCTATGGATACAGCCTGCCAAAAAGCCGGTGTTTGGAAAAACCGTCAACAACTAGTGCGGTCGGCACTTCAGCGCTTAAAACCCGGCCGTCTAAACCTTCTACTACGCCAAGCGCGATTAGTAGACCAGATTTCTAAGGGCGCCAAAACAGGTGATGCATGGCTGGAAATGGAGAATATGGTGCTGACTTTTTGTGGGCATCCAGTTCGGAATAACGAAGTTCAAAAAACCGGTTTAATCAGCTAGCGGTTCAATTGGCTGATTTTCAAAGCTATGCGTCTGAATATATTCAGATAGCGTTAGTTCGTTAATCAGGACATGTCTCCAATCCGGATTTAAATCCGCCAAGGGCAAGGCAGCATAGGCGTAATCACGAATATCCGCACGTGGTTCTGGCAAAGGTTCCTTAGTAGTAATTCTTTCGAAGAGTAATAAATCGATATCTATTGCGCGTGAGCCGGTGCTGCTTTCTGCCTCTCTTATCCGGCCTACTGTTCGCTCTACCCTTTGGGTTTCTATCGTCACCTCAGCAACACGGTGGGTAGTATTGAAGGCGACCACCATATTCAAAAAATCTGGGCCCTTAAAGCCGATAGCTGCCGTTTTATAGCGCTTTGATTGGCGTAACTCTCCGTATATTCCCGTGAGTTCCTGGATAGCCAAATCCAAGTGCTTTTCGGCATATAGGTTACTGCCGAGTCCAAGAAATACCTGCATTAATCTGCCAGCCGCTGTCGTGCTATTTCAACTCCGACATATTCTGCTTGCGCAACCGCACCGGGTTTCTTAATGGTTAGCTTCAAGGAATCGACTAGTGCGAAGTTCTTGAAAACAGAGTCCGTTAAGTGCGCCGCCAAAGCTTCTATTAGCTTAAAAGTGCTGCGCTCACATTCACCAATGAGCCATTCTGAAACTGCCGCATAATTCACCGTCATTTTGACATCATCTGTGTTACCAGCCGGCTTGGTATCCATTAACAGGTCGATATCCAAAATAAGCTCTTGTCGAACTTCACGCTCCCAATCCAGCAAGCCAATAATTGTCGGCGCCTTAAGGCCACGAATAATTACTTTGTCGCTCATGAGACAGTCTCCACGGCAGTTAGCTGGTCAATAGGGAACCTTGGCACGACTTCTATCTCGTAGCTGTTGATTTGCTCCCTCAGCGCAGATTCAGCTCGCAGAGACCCGACATAAGCAATCATCGCTCCATTATCAGTACAAAACTCCGGTCTTGGGTAGTGTAAAACCCAGCCCTTCTTCTCTGCTTCAATGGCGAGTTTTTCCCGTAATCGAACGTTTGCCGCGACGCCACCAGCCAATATCAGCTGTTTGTGACCCGTTTGCTCCAGTGCGCGACGACATTTAATTAGTAGCGTATCTACGACCGCTTCTTGGAACCCTGCAGCGATATCAAAGACAGTTTGATCATCAATATTTCCACTCTCATCCCGCTGGGAATTAGCCAGCGTCATCGTATGGGTTTTTAAACCACTAAAACTAAAATCCAACCCTGGACGATCGGTCATAGGTCGAGGAAAACGAAATCTATCGGCTTGTCCCCGCTCCGACGCGCGGGCGACAGAAGGGCCACCGGGATAACCAAGCTTTAATAGCTTGGCGGTTTTATCAAAGGCTTCACCAGCGGCATCATCAAGTGACTCGCCAAGCAATTTGTACTGGCCCACGCCTAGTACATCTACCAACTGGGTATGCCCGCCAGAAACCAGCAAGGCGACAAAGGGAAAGTTTGGCGCTTCCTCTTCCAACATCGGCGCTAGCATATGACCTTCCATATGGTGCACCGGAATTGCGGGAATCCCCCAGGTCCAAGCTAATGTAGAAGCAAGTGTTGAGCCCACCAAAAGTGCGCCAACTAGCCCGGGCCCATAGGTATAGGCAACCGCGTCTAGGTCTTTGGCTGAACAATTAGCTTCTTTAAGCGCCAAATCCACCAAGGGCAATAATTTACGAATATGGTCGCGGGAGGCCAGTTCCGGCACCACTCCACCGAATTCCGCATGCATCTCTACCTGGCTATACAGCTGATCAGCCAAGATGCCGCGCTCTGTGTCATAAATGGCTACGCCAGTTTCATCACAGGAGGTTTCTATGCCCAAAATTTTCAACTGAAGTTCACTTTTTCTTTCAACCTAGGATTGCTTTATAGCGGTGCTGGGCGATTTTATCAGAGGTATGCCTCTAATAGATTGATTTCCTGATGCTAAGAAACTCTTAAGTCAATCTCAAGACTCTCACCAGTCCCTCACCAGCCCTAGGAAATAGCAGGCGTTTCAGCCAATATCACTTTGTAGGGAAAATAGCGGACAAATCCTTTGCAATGCCTATGACATCTGATTAAAATGGCCGCCCTCGAAAACCGACGAATAATTTAGGAAATTGAATGCCACACGTTCGCCTTAAAGAAAACGAACCCTTTGACGTAGCACTACGTCGCTTTAAGCGTTCTTGCGAAAAAGCTGGTGTACTGGCTGAAGTACGCAAGCGCGAATTTTACGAAAAACCCACTTGGGCTCGTAAGCGTAAAGCTGCTTCTGCGGTTAAACGCCATCAAAAGAAATTATCTAGAGAATCACGTAAATTTGTACGTATGTACTGATTCTTGGCTAATAGAAAGCCAATAAAGATTACCTCGAATACGCCGGCTACTAGCCGGCGTATTTGTTTCTAGCCTGAGGAAACGTTGAGATATACACTTCCTCTTCGCCTGAAGCTGCTTAATATTTATTTAAGGAAACCCCATGTCTGACGCCACATTAAAATCCCAAATCACCGAAGCGATGAAAGATGCTATGCGAGCCAAAGACAAAGGCCGCCTGGGCACTATTCGTTTGATTCTCGCGGATATTAAGCGCATTGAAGTTGACGAGCGCATCGAGCTGGATGATGCCCGCGTACTGCAAATTATGGACAAAATGGTTAAGCAGCGCCGAGACTCTTCAAAACAATTCAAAGACGCTGAGCGGATGGATTTGGCAGACCAAGAAGACTTTGAAATTACCGTAATCGAAGACTTCTTACCCACCGCGCTTACCGAAGCCGAAATTGGTGCCATTGTCGATGCTGCGGTTGAGCAGACAGGTGCCACTTCCATGCAGCAGATGGGACAGGTAATTGGCCTGGTTCGCCCTCAGGTTCAAGGCCGTGGGGATATGGGCCAGGTAAGCCAATTAGTAAAAGCGCGACTTTCGTAAAACCTGTAGCTGTCTAATGGCTGGGCGTATTCCACAAAATTTTGTTGACGATCTGCTGTCTCGGGTAGATATCGTTGACTACATTCATAAGCGCGTACCACTTAAAAAGGCGGGCAAAAACTACCAAGCCTGCTGCCCTTTTCACGACGAGAAAACTCCCTCTTTTTCAGTAAACCCTCAGAAGCAGTTCTATTACTGTTTTGGCTGTGGTGCCGGTGGCAACGTAATCGGCTTCGCTATGGACTTTGCCAATCTCAGCTTTCCTGAATCCGTTGAGCAACTCGCCGGTGAAGTTGGCTTAGAAGTACCAAAAGAAGCTAGCACCGAGAGTGATGGTGCCGCCTCTCTTCGCACCAACCTATTGGCTAAACTTAAACTCGCAGACGAGTTCTATCGCAAACAGCTGCGAACCAGCTGTGTTGCCATCGAATACCTTAAAAACCGTGGCCTAAGCGGAGAAATTGCACGAGACTTTGGCTTGGGAGTAGCCCCACCAGGCTGGGACAACCTGATCAAGAAGGTAGGTCAATCCACTGAAGATTTAGTCCTTCTCGAACAAGCCGGACTGGTAATTAAAAAAGAGGACAGGGATTCCCACTACGACCGTTTTCGCGATCGCATAATTTTTCCAATCCGCGATACCCGAGGCCGCACCATCGGTTTTGGCGGACGCGTATTTGGTGATGAAAAACCCAAGTACCTAAACTCCCCTGAGACTCCGGTTTTCCACAAAAGCCGCGAACTTTACGGCCTATACGAAGCCCTTCAGAAAAAAGGTCATTTCGAAGAGATAATAGTGGTTGAAGGATATATGGATGTTATTGCACTGGCACAGCAAGGAGTTAATAACTCTGCAGCTACGCTGGGGACATCTGTCGGACCAGCTCACTTAGAAAAACTATTTCGCTATGTAGGACGCATTATTTTCTGCTTTGATGGCGACGAAGCAGGATCGCGTGCGGCAGAGCGAGCGCTTCACGCGGCATTGCCTCTAATGATGGACGGCCGACAGGTTAAATTTCTTTTTCTGCCCCAAGGCGAAGACCCAGATTCCGTAGTTCTGGCAGAAGGCAAAGAAGGATTTGATAAACGCCTTCAAGAAGCCACACCCCTTTCCAGCTTTATGATGGAACTGGCGGGTGCTGGTTCCGAGTTACCGGATCCAGATAGCCGCGCCCGAGCCCATGCTCAAGCCATGCCACTGATAAATCAATTACCCCGCGGCGCATTCCGCACGCTGATGGAACAAGAACTGCTGACCCGAACCGGTGTGGCGGCAGATACACCACCGGCCATTGTCGTGGAAAAGCCGATTGTCGCGGCTGCTGAATCAGAACGGGAGCCAGAACAAACAGGCTCTGATTCAATATCTGATGCATCAGCTGAATCCGCATCTGAAGCATCTGAACAATCTACGCCACGAAAATTACCCAAACGCCCGCGCTCCAAAACCAGTGTTTCACTACCTGCGCATTTAATTAGTTTACTGCTGCAATATCCGAAACTTGCCACAGAAATTAAGGGTATTGAGCAAATTGGTGCCAAGGACGAAGACGAGCAATTATTTTTGGATTTATACCTTTACCTGCAGGGTAAGGGCGAAATAACGCTAAGTTCCATACTAGGTTATTGGATGGCTAGGGAATCTGCGCAGGCCAAACGACTTACCGAGCTAGCTAGCCGTCGTTTAGTAGACAATCATTCCCTAAAGGCCGCCGCCGCTGACTTTGAGGACACATTGGCGCGCTGGACATCGCGCCAGACCGGCGGAAAACTTCGCGAACAGATGCAAATTTTGGGGCGAATCCCCCACGATCAGCAGAGCCCAGAACAAAAAACCGAAATGCGCGAGCTAATGGCACAATTGAGGACCTTGAACTAAGCAATTTTTACCCCATTTATTGGTAGCCCAAGAGAACTCTCTGGGCTATAATGCGACGCCTTTTTTTACACCCACAACCTGAGAATTTCACAGTTACTATGGCTGAACTCGTTCCAGAACAATCGCGTATTAAAGAGCTTATAGCTCTTGGTCGCGAACAGGGTTATCTAACCTACGCCGAAGTCAATGATCACCTGCCAGAGGGAATCTCTGAACAGGATCAAGTTGAAGACATCATTCAAATGATCAACGACATGGGCATCCGTGTATTTGAGCAGACTCCAGATGCAGACACTCTGCTGATTCTTAGCCAAGAGCAAGAATCAGAAACAGATGACGTCGCCGCTGCTGAAGCTGCCGCTGCGCTTGCTGCCGTTGAGTCGGAAGTTCACCGAACTACCGACCCGGTGCGCATGTATATGCGCGAAATGGGTACCGTTGAACTACTGACCCGTGAAGGCGAAATCGAAATCGCCAAACGTATCGAAGACGGTGTACGGGAAATGCTTTACGCCCTCACCTTCTGGCCTGGCGCTGTTGACAGCGTGCTAGTTGAGTACGAAAAAGTGGTTACTGAAGAACGCCGCCTCGCGGATGTTATCTCTGGTTATCTAAACCCAGCCGAGCATGTTCCTTCTGCATTAGAACAAGCTCAACTGCTGGAAGCTCGTATCGCCGCTGGTGAAACCACCAAAGAAGACGAAGAAGACGAGAAGCCAACAGGCCCGGATCCCGAAGAAGCAAAAGTACGCTTTGGCGAGATCAAAAAGGCTCATAAAAAGTCTATTAAGGCGGTTGAAAAGTATGGCCGCACCAGCAAGCAAGCCATTGCTGCATTGGAAGAAACCGGCGAACTGTTTAAGTTTCTTAAACTCACTCCGCGCGTTTTTGACCCAATGGTCAACTCAGTACGTGACACCATTATTCAGGTACGACTGCACGAACGTAACGTTATGAACATGTGCGTGCGTAAGGCAAAAATGCCGCGATCTACCTTTATAAAAACCTTCCCAGGTCATGAATCTGATCTGACCTGGGTTCAAAACATTAGCGCCAAAGCGCCTTGGGTTGAGCTTGTGAAGTCGGCAGAACCTGATATTCAACTAGCTCAGCGCATGCTTGGACAGGTAGAAACCTCGTCCGGATTAAGCATTGCTGACATTAAGGACGTTAACCGCAACATCTCTCTTGGCGAAGCCCGTATGCGCCGCGCCAAGAAAGAAATGGTTGAGGCTAACCTGCGCCTGGTTATCTCCATTGCGAAAAAATATACCAACCGCGGTTTGCAGTTCCTGGATTTGATTCAAGAAGGCAACATCGGTCTTATGAAAGCGGTAGATAAGTTTGAATACCGTCGCGGTTATAAATTCTCGACCTACGCTACTTGGTGGATCCGACAGGCCATTACGCGATCTATCGCGGATCAGGCCCGCACTATCCGTATTCCAGTGCATATGATCGAAACCATTAATAAGCTGAACCGTATTTCCCGTTCGCTTCTGCAAGAGTTTGGACGTGACCCAACTCCTGAAGAGCTGGCAGTAAAAATGGAAATGCCGGAAGATAAAATCCGTAAAGTGCTGAAAATCGCTAAAGAGCCCATCTCGATGGAAACTCCTATTGGCGATGATGAAGATTCACACCTAGGCGACTTTATCGAAGACAACAACATTACCTCTCCAGTTGAGTCCGCCACAGGTGAAAGCCTTACGGAAGCCACCAGAGACGTACTGGGAAGCCTAACCGCCCGCGAAGCCAAGGTGCTGCGTATGCGATTTGGTATCGATATGAATACAGACCACACTCTTGAAGAAGTCGGCAAGCAATTCGACGTAACCCGGGAGCGTATTCGTCAGATCGAAGCTAAGGCCCTAAGAAAACTCAGACACCCGACCCGTTCGGAACATCTGCGCAGCTTTCTCGACGAATAGGTTAAGAGTTCAGTAGCTAAGCGGCTGAATAGCAAAAGCTTAAAAAAGGCGCTTATCTAAGCGCCTTTTTTAGGTCCCATTCGCTAATAACGTGCAGAAAAATGTAACATTTTGCAAATCTGGCGCTGGAATATTGATGTGGACCCTTATGACCTTTATGCTGCGCACCCTAAACTAATATATACGAGATAAGGGGATCACGTGATTAACAAAAAGCATCTACAAATAGCTCTTCAAATTTCTATTCTTATGGGAATTTCTTCGACGGCACTAGCTCAGGATTGCGAAGATATGCCCACTAAACCAGCAATGACTGATGGCGCAACCGCCACAATGGATCAAATAGTCGCAAATAGCGAAGAAGTTAAAGCCTATATCGCTGCAGCTGATACCTACCTAGACTGTCACGCCGACTACAGACAAACCATTGCTTACAAAAGCATGTCCTCTGAAGAAAAGGATGCATCATCAGACCAAGCCAAAGCGCTTCTGGATGATCGCAATGATGCTGGCGATGAATTTAACGACGAAGTTCAAGCATATAGAGACGCCAACCCAGACGCATAGTTGCCATTAAACCCTTGAAATACACCAAGGGTTAGACGAAACAAAGAAGAACATCTATAATCCACGGCGCCTATTTAGGCGCCGTTTTTTATTGAAAAAAACAAAAGAAATTCTCCGGTTTAAGCACCGAACAAGTTAAAATTTAGTTCTGAATTTTTGTTCAATAACAAAAAGACGAGTCCGGTTTAAACGCCGGATTTTATTGGGGTAGTGCGGCGTGCAAAGATCGACTGAAGGAACGTACATCAAGTACGTGACTGAATGAGATACTTCAGCACAACGCAGCTACCGCAATAAAAGACAAGTTTAAATAAGGGCCTTTAGCTCAGCTGGTTAGAGCATCCGACTCATAATCGGCAGGTCCCCAGTTCAAGTCTGGGAAGGCCCACCATATAAAAGCCCCGAGCCGGAAGGTTTTCGGGGCTTTTGTCTAGCGAAAGCCTTTCTATCGCTACCTATAGATTATTCTGCTAGGCTTCCAATCTTAAGATAATGCTGGGGGCAGTCACCGTGAAAAACAATCTACTCATACCTATTTTGTTGATAGTTACTTGCTTCTGTACGCAGGCTTTTGCCCAGCAGCCGGGGCCCGCAGGTGGAAGAAATTCTGAACGGGTTGTTCCGGACAATGCCGTCGCTTATTTAGACCTTAGGTACGCGAATGTTTCTGAGCGAAACCTCCTTGATATTTACCTACCCGAAGGAGTAAATAATCCACCAATAGTAGTGTATTTGCACGGTGGTGGTTTTCGCGCTGGAGACAAAGCCAATCCCGCTGGGCTTCAAGAATTGATAGATGCAGGCATCGCCATGGCTTCAATCAATTATCAGCTAAGCGGTCAAGCTGTTTGGCCAGCTCAGCTTGAAGATCTCCAGAACGCCTTTGCATTTGTAAGGGAGAAAGGAGCAGACTACGGGTACGATGGAAATCGGGTGGCCTCTTTTGGTGGCTCCGCCGGGGGGTATTTATCAGCAATGGCCGGAATAGCTTTGTCAGATAGCGAAGAAACCCGATTGACGGCCAGTGTGGTCTGGTTTCCGCCTATCGATTTTTCTAATATGGATGCGGATATGGAATTGACGGGCGTAGAACGCAATTCCCAGCCAGCTGCAGAGGCCGAATCAGCCGAGTCCCTATTTATCGGCGCGACTATTGGCGAAAACCCCGAACTCGCAGCACAGGCAAGTCCGCTTGCCTATCTTGATCGTTTATCTGAAGAAACCGAACTACCGTCCTTTCTTATTATGCACGGAGCAATAGATCCGGTTATTGCCAGAGGGCAATCCGGCAGGCTATTTAGCGCACTTCTCGCACGCCGAGGTGCAAAAACTATTGAATATGTGTTGGCGCCAGATGGAGTCCACGCACGCGGTTTTTCAACACCTGTGACTGTTGGCCGGATGGTAGATTTTCTAAGCTATCAATTTGACCAGTAGATCTTATAATTAGAGAGAGGCCCTCGCATATTAAAGCCCCATCCATAAGGCTTTGGGGAGTTTTTTAGAATCATAAAGTTATAGCCGCACCACCAAATACGGTGGTTGGTTTGCTCGTGGGACGAACCAGCGATATAGCAATCTGAGCTAAGTCATACATAGGCAAAATTACTTTTTCTTTGCGCAATTTCCACCCTCTGATATAGCCACGCGTTGACAATGCTCAGTGCCATGGCCGCGAAGTGCACAACGATTTGCTTCAACCACTCGGGGCACATTGGGGCTGGGCGTTCGGCTTCGGCCCTCTCCAGGCTTCGCTGCTGCTTGAATCGACCACTCTGAGCGGCAATATTCTGCTCATAAGCTCTGGATTCAGCAGCCGCCACTTGCGATTCCGCTAATTCATTTTCAGAAACCCTCATTACACGGCTATGCAGCCTCTAATTAGTCGTACTCAACCGTTTCTATATGCTCCGCGCTCCTAAGCCCTCGATGAATAGCTTCGCCAATGGGTGTGTTGATTTTATCGCTCGGGACACCTAGGTTGGTTACAGTAAAAATCTCCAAAACCCCATAGTCCACCTTAAACCGAATTACTGATTCCGAACCGGACGGCAATTCGGATAATACACATAAAATACTTTTTTCTCCCTCAAGTACAGTGATTAAAGCCAAGTCGTAACCGCTACGAAATCTGTCTTGAGGGTCCTCAAAAAAATAGAGAAGAGGCATACCGGCCGCGAGAAATCGTTGTTTCAGCGTTTGTGTATCTTTCACAAAAATTGCATGGGGGTCACACCATATCGGGAACGTCCCGCGAGATGATTGTTATATGAGCATCCTTCGGTGAAGGCGAACTGAACATTGGATCTAAGATAACCGTGGTAACTCGGTGACGAATCAATGACTAATACCGCAGGCGTTTTTCCGTACCTATCTCTCTCATCTACCAAGAAATCAGGGCCCAATAATATAAACAGCTACACCCTTGTAACGGAATTGGCACCGAAGACTATTTGAGTAACAGAAGTATTGCCGGCATGGGCGAAAGAATATTTTAGAATTTGGGATCTAGGAGTTTGAGCTCAATAAAACCTGACCCTGGTGCGACCAAAACATTCAATAGCAGGTTAACGAATATTAATATCAAATTAAATGAGAATTACTCTCATTTAATTTGATAACGATTCTCATTCGTAATAGTATGCGCGCCTAGACTACTTAACACTCGAATGAAGGCTACTTAATGAAAAACACTGTCATAAAAAGCATCTGCGGATGCATCACTCTGTTGTTCGGATCATTTTTAATGGCCGATGAGGCAGGCAATCTAATTATCGAAGAAACTACCATTGTTGGCGAGCAACTTATCGGACAACAGATTCCCGGAGCGGCTCAGTATCTTGGGCAAGCTCAGTTGAAGACCTTCGAGTATTCAGATATTCAAAGAATCTTACGGCAGGTACCTGGTGTGTCTTTACAAGTTGAAGATGGCTTTGGATTACGACCCAACATCAGCATTCGAGGCGTATCCACTGAACGTAGTGGCCGAATCACCTTACTAGAAGACAATGTGCTTATATCTCCGGCACCCTATTCCGCGCCATCGGCATATTACTTCCCGACCGTGGGCAGAATGAATGCAGTTGAAATACTCAAAGGCCCGGCAGCAATAACCCAGGGGCCGTATACTATTGGTGGCGCCATGAATATGATCTCGACACCAATACCTTCGAGTACGAGTAGCGGCAATATTCTTTTTGAAGGTGGCCAGGATAATACCTTTCGCCTTCACGGCACTTACGGAGGCCAGTTCGAGAACGGCTTTGGATTTTTAGTTGAGACGCACCAATGGAATTCAGACGGCTTCCAAGACATTGACCGCAGTAATGCACATACCGGTCTGGCGATTGAAGACTTCACTGCCAAGTTGGCATATACATCACAAGATTCACGACACAGTTTTGAATTAAAGCTTCAATACGCGGATCAAGATTCTGAGCAAAGCTATTTGGGGCTTACGGATGCTGATTTTCGCGATGACGCATTCCGCCGTTACGGCGTTTCTGAGCTGGACAATATTAGTACTCTTCACGAGCAACAGATCCTCAGATATTCCTTTGCCTATTCAGACAATCTGTCCATAACTGCTACGGCTTATAACAACGACCACCAGCGTAACTGGTACAAAACCGAAAAGTTTGATTTGGATGGCAGTACCTCGGCGCAAGATTTTTCTGGCACCAGTTGGTCGAATGTCGTTAGCGCTGTGAATACTAGCGACAGTATCGGCGCGCTCACAGCCGCAGACTTGCAGCAGATCCTTGACGGAAGCTCGGATACAGCCGTCGGTAGTATTCAACTTAGGTCCAACGCTAGAGAATATGTCTCACGCGGCGTGCAATTGAGTGTTGACTGGTCAACTGTGGCTGGCAATGTATCTCATGAAGTCCGGTTGGGATTGCGACTGCATTATGATGAAGAGGATCGTCTGCAACAAAACGACACATTCCAACAACTTGCCGGTGAACTTGTGCTGAACGATCTAGGTCTACTCGGCAACGCCGGCAACCGACTTCAACAAGCGGATGCATTGGCTCTGCATATCTACGACAAGATCTCATTTGGTAACTGGGTTGTATCTCCGGGGCTTAGATTTGAAGATATTAGTCAGCAGCGCACACGCTGGGAAACTCGCACAGGAAGTACCACAGACCCGGCAAGTCGCGCAGACTCTAATCTTCGCAGTGAACGCAGTAACGATATCCAAGTAGTTCTGCCCGGCTTTGGTATTCAGTACGCCGCCAACGATCAACTGGCCTTAATTGCCGGTGCACACAAAGGTTTTACCGCACCTTCAAATTCACCAGGCGCTAAGGAAGAGCAAGCCACGAACTACGAGCTGGGCGCTAGATATTCTGACGATACAACTCGGGCTGAAGTGATTTATTTTCTAAGCGACTATACAAACTTGATAGGCGAATGCACGGCTTCGTCTGGCACCGGCTGCACTATTGGCGACGCATTTAACGGCGAGGCTGCAACGGTACAGGGTATCGAACTGCTATATTCAACGGATCTAGCCGCTCACTTGTCTTCTGCTGGGACCACGTCATTTCCTGTCTCCTTTAGTTATACTTATATCGACGGTCAATTTGATACGGACATCGCAGATACGGATTTCTTCGGCGACGTATCCAAAGGAGATCCACTTCCTTACATCCCCGAACAACAATACAGCCTGACGCTTGGTATGGAGAATCAGGGCTGGGCTGCCTACCTGAGTACTAGCTATGTTGACGAAGTTTGCGTTCGAGCATCCTGTGAAGTATTCGAGAGGACTGATAGCACTCTCAGCTTTGATCTGTCAGCTCATTACTATATGAACGAGCAGCTTCGACTATTTGCCCGGCTAGAAAATATGACGGCAGAAGAGGATATTCTTGGCCGACAACCTTACGGTGCAAGACCTAACAAAGCACGTACGGCTGCCCTGGGATTTGAGTATGGGTTTTAGTTGGTTCTGGCGTTGGGCGGGCTCAAAGAATTGAAACCCCAAAAGTTAATTCGTTTGGTTCGGCTCAACAATAAATACCTGAGTCATCTGCACATCTAAAGCCATTGATATGGTGTTCTCACCGGTGTCTGCATCAGGATGCGCATCGGCGAGACGACGCAGTGCTTTATGCAACGATATGCCGGAGCTCTGACCATTACTAACTAAGGTGATGGGCCGAGTCATTACGAATTAACTGGTAATACCAGGTATCCACATCGGCGAAGCCACCTAATATCCCACTGGCATTCTCTTCCGTTAGGGACAACTGGAATCTGGCATCACGAATACTATGAATAGAGGGCACGTCTAAGTTTTGCCAAGGAATAGTAAGCTCACTGATTGGCTCAGTGGTCACTACAGAATCAACAATACTGCCTTGCATCTGCCGAATCAGGCTCTGCCCCCAGCGACGGTCTATTCGCTGAGTACCACCCGCAACAACCTGACTGCCCGTTGCGTTAGTTAATCGGCGGTCCATTCTTCGATAGAGGTTAACGGTGACGCTTGCATCGTTTTGCAAATTATCAACGTCGGTAGTTTCAATCATCAGGCGATTGTAGACTTTGTCAAATATCGCCTTTTCTTGAAAAATATACTCGACTCCGTCGGGGCCTCGAAAACCAAGAACACATCCGACAGATTGGTATACCTGATTATCAATGCCGGGCGTTCCGTCTGGATGAGTGAAGTCTCCTTCTCCCTCCTCGCCATCCAGGTTCAATCCCCACGACAGATCACCCTCGACTTCATAAAAATCAAAACCATCCGGTTCAGTATCGGGGTGCCATGTTTGAATTTCCTGCTTGAGTTGGGTTTCTTCAACTGTCATGGATTCATGGTCGGGATACAACAGGCCTCGAACCCTAAGGTTTTTGGGGCTTTTGTGCATAAGACGGTTATCATTGTCGGCTAAGCATATTTGAAACCATAAACTCCCTTGAACTTTGAACTATAAACTATGACCAATAACGATATTTTGCGACGCCTACGCTACGTCTTCGATTTCACTAATGCGAAGATCGTTGGGATATTTGCCAAGGCGGATAGCGTCGTTACCAAGGAACAGGTAATTAGCTGGCTAAAGAAAGAAGACGAATCCGGCTATGAAAAATGTAATGACAAAACCTTAGCTACTTTCCTGAATGGTTTTATCAATTACAGTCGTGGTAAGCGTGAAGGAGATCAACCCGTCCCCGAGAAGAAGCTGACCAATAATATGATTTTCATGAAACTGAAAATCGCGCTGAATCTGAAGTCGGACGATATTATTGAGATATTACGCCTCGTCCCTTTTGAGGTAAGTCAGCACGAACTAAGCGCTTTTTTCCGCAAGCCCGGAAACAAACACTATCGGGAATGTAAGGATCAAATTCTGCGCAACTTCTTGATGGGTGTGCAATTAAAGCATCGTGCCAAATTGGAAGAAAAAGCAAAAGCAGAGACAGAAGCCGAGAAGGGAGCCAAAACAAAAACTGATAAGACACAGTTTGACTGGGGAGAAAAGAGTGAACCAGACTCTGTAATCCAAAATGAATACGGCTCCCCAATTAATCTACTGTTATGACCCAATGTGCAGCTGGTGCTGGGGCTTTCAGCCAACCTGGAAAGTCCTGCAACAGGAATTAGGCCCCTTACTCGAAACTGGCGAAATAACTATCCGACCTCTTCTAGGTGGCTTGGCTAGTGATTCTAATGACCCTATGCCAACAGAAATTCAGGCAATGCTTAAATCCACTTGGCAGCGCATCGAATCACAGCTAGGAACTGAATTTAACTACGATTTTTGGACGAATTGCCAGCCTAGGCGTTCTACTTACCCTGCGTGTCGTGCTTGCCTTGTAGCACGCAATAAGGGCCTAGAATCGGAAATAACCGCAGCTATCGAGACTGCGTACTACCTAGAGGCCAAAAACGCCTCTGATATAGAGACATTGGCTCTGTGTGCAGAACAGGTTGGCATGCACCGGGCTAGCTTTATAAGTGCCATGCATGAAACCAAAGTTAGCGGGCGACTTGAAGCGGAAATTCAGGAGGCACGGCAAATGGGCCTAAATTCTTTTCCGTCTCTTGCCGTGATTGCCAATGATCGTATTGTTCACATTGAGCTCGACTACCAAAACCCACAGAAGATGGCGGCCGAGATTAAGCGGGTACTAACTAAGCTCGCTTAAGCTGAACCAAGGCGCATAGCACTACTCGGGCCTGTAACGACCTTCTGACGCTTCGCTCACTCTAAGCTCGCTAATGTGCTGACTGAGTAACTGATACTGATCCTGTTGGTTTGCAGCCAATGTTCCATTTAGCAGGTTGTTATGCTCATATGGATCATCTATCAGATTGTAGAATTCCTCTACGCCGCGATGCCGAAGCAATTTATAGCCATGATTTCGCATCGCGTAATCGGCATCGGCATCGGCTGTGCCCTGAAAGCTTCCGGAGAAAACATCCGCATAGAGCCAATACCGGGCTAATTATTTTCCACATCGGTTGCCTCCTGCATTACTCCCTAATCTGGCTCTGCCAAATACGCCCGCGTATCCTCGGCTAGCTCGGTTAACCAGCGCTGAAAGTGTCCGGGATCAACCCAGGGGTGTGGCTCACCGGGCTGTCGGCTTGCCAGCAATTCCGCTCGCTCAAACAAATCGGGAGCACCGCGTGCGGCGATATCAAAGTGATTGGCAATCTGCACTTCTATCCCGGGAATTTGCTTAATACGCCACAGGTCTTCAATAAAAACCTGTCCTGCTCCAGGGTCTTTGGTGCGAAGCAGGGGGCCGCCATGCAAATAGGCCAGATGCTCAGTGCCGTTATCAAATACTGAAAAACGGATAGATGTAGTACCCGGCGTATGTCCGGGAGTATTTTCAAAGTCCAGCCTTGTATCGCCTAAGATCAGGCTGTCACCTTCTTCAATAATAAAATCGATTCGGGGCGCCCACTCGCCGAAGTCTTCGACCATCAATTTTCTATCTTCTTCTGCCGTGCCGAACCGGGCGTCGATTATCTTTTGCAGAGCCGGTGCGCCGCCGTAATGATCGCGGTGACCCTGAAGGATAATGACGTACTTGATATCCATAGGGTAGAGACCGACCTCGCGTATGTTGCCAAGTAGATATTCGGTGTAGCCCGGGTTATCCCAGAGGGTATCGAGCAGTATCAAACCATCGCTAGTTTCTATTACATAACTACCCACCTCGCCGATACCGACAAAGTAGAGATTGTCGAATACCTGAAAAGGGTCACGCGCCATGGTGCGCAAGTCATTGCCGCCGCTTAGCCGGGGTTCTGGCTGCGCTGAGGCGAGTTGAAACCAAAACGCGGTTGCGAGCGCAATACAGGTTGTACTGATGATTCGGAGGTACATTAATCTTGCTCCTCTAAACTTAAAATATAGGGTCCGTAACTCCTACTCGCCCCGAGCGGCATTATAAGCAGCAGAGATAATACCTCTGGATCCCTGCGGACCGGCCCACTTCGCATCATAGTTGGACGTTGGTCTTGCAGCGATTACTTGCTGAAGGGATTTTCCTTCCGCAACTAGACTATTCACACTGCCATAGATACCCAACAACATATCTCGAAATTCGATTACATCTTCTCGAACAGCAACGTCACCGTGGCCCGGAATGATCTTGGTATTGTCGCTAACCTTTTCTATTGCTACGTTAAGGGACTCAATCACGCCCAGTATATGACCGTCTCTGCTGGTATCTATAATTGGATAATGGCCTACAAAAACGTCACCCATATGGATGACGTCGGAGCCCTTAAAATAAACCATAATGTCACCGTCCGTATGCCCGGCAGCAACATGGAAAGCTTCCACTTCCTCACCATTAAAATGAAAATTCACCTGCTCGGGAAAGGTGACAACAGGCAGCGCCAGCGCTGCAGCAGCTTCGCCACGGGGAGGATTTGCAAGTTGCGCTCGCACTGCGTCATGCGCAACGATAATAGTTCCGGTCTCACCAAAACTAACATTGCCATCGGCGTGATCGGCGTGGGAATGTGTGTCGATCAAAAACCGGATCGGCTTATCTGATACTTCGCGTATTGCGGCAATGATCTGACCGGTTAAATCCTGGAAGTTACTGTCCACCAAAATAATGCCATCTTCACCAACGGAAAATGCCATGTTCACAATAACGCCACCGACCACTTTGTAGATATTACCCGCCACATGTTCCGGGCTAGCGACTACAAAATCATCCCAGTTTTGAGTCCCCATATTGGGTTGTACCTGCGCAGAAACCGATGTGGCTAGTGCCGAAACAAGCATTGCTAAAAGAACTAATATTTTCATAGAACACCCTTTTCTTAACCAATTCAAAGACTAAGGCCAACACAAAAAATTCTGCCCTGCCGCAGATATTGAATGCAGTTAGTCTGCGCTATATCTAGTAAATGAGCCTTTAGCAGTGGGTATGGAACTTGGCCCTTCCGCAACGAAAACTGTGCCGTCCGCATCCACAGCCACGCCTTCGCCAGCGGTGGACTGATAACCACGAGACTCAACCGGATAACCGGGTATAAAGCCAACTATTCGGTCTTCGTTTAAGGGGCCAATGCGAACACCGGCTATCCAATTAATGTGGTTGATAGGGCCGGATTCAGAATCAATGGCGTACACCATATCGTCGTCGGTGATGAATATCCCGCTGATGCGACCGTAGCTATAACGAGACTCCAGATAGTTGCCTTCAAGGTCAAATATTTCTAATCGATGGTTGCCGCGATCCGCTACCCAGAGACGCCCTTGAGAGTCTATTTCCATAGCATGGGGAGTGCGAAACTCGCCGTGAGCCGTGCCTAACTGCCCCCACTGCTTGATAAACGTGCCGTCAGCAGCGAACTTCATAATACGGCCCGTCCGGCCCGCTTCTCTGCCGGCTTCTAAAGCAGCAACCGTTGTCATACCCTGCCCGCCGTGGCCGTCTGATACAAAAATGCTACCGTCTGCGGCGACGATAACGTCGTTTGGTTGATAGAAATACGCTCCATCATTTCCGGTCTGACCGGGTGTACCCAGGCTCATCAATAATTCGCCAGCGGGGCTAAACTTATGTACCTGCTGGCCTTTAGTGCCATCGGCGTTGTTAACAAAGTCCGTAACCCAGACGTTGCCATCATGGTCGACATGAATACCGTGGGGCGTCATAAATAAACCCGCGCCAAAATTAGCTAAGACTTCGCCGGTATGACGATCAAATTTGAAAATAGGGTCCACTGAAACCGTGTCACAGTTGACCGGCCCTTCTCCAGCGCGGCTACCGCCACCAGCACTGCAGCGCTCGTAGGCCCATATATGTCCATCGGTAGGGTCGATATCAATACCGGCCGTATGTCCCCAGACGCGACCAGCGGGCAATTCACCCCATTGGTTGGCCGCTACAGGATTAGGGTTGGGAATGCCCTCACCGGTGATGATATTGCCCCCGACTGAACCGCACCCGGCAAGAAAAACAAATGTCACTAAAGCGGCCCACCTAATTCGATCAATCAACATCACTATCACCCCCTATTTTTAGTCACTTGGCACAGCCAATCTTAATCTGCCACAAGTGCCTAGCAATCGCTACCACTCACTTAGGTGGCTACGCTAAGATTTGTTAATCTGAAACCAACTCTGCTATTACTTATACGTTTCTTTGTGGCGGGCGTGGCATTTGCTGAGCCAGTAACCTACGTCATCGATCCAGCTCATTCTTACCCTGCTTTTGAGGGCGATCATCAAGGCGGACTTTTCGATCTGGCGCGGCAAGATTACGGCTACTCAGGGCACAATAGTCATGGATAGAGAAGCAGAGACCGGTTCGGTAAATACGGAAATGGATATGCATTCTATCGACTTCGGTTTTGAGGCTATGACTAATAGCGCCAAAGATCATGTGGTTTTGCCGAGTAATTTCCTACCGCAACCTACACCGGCGAACTTTCAGATTTTGTAGACGGTAATCCGACTATGGTGAGGGGCAATTTAACTATGCACGGCGTCACCAACGAACTGGATTTGACCATCAGCAGATTGCTGTGCAAACCCCATTTTCGCCATGGCCGAGAAGTTTGCGGTGCCGATGCCGCTGCCAATTTTGACCGTTCGACCTGCGGACTGACCTATGGCTTAGATGGTGTTTTTCTGCCCTTTGTAAATTTGCTTATCTCTGTTGAAGCTGTGGTGCCAGCACCCGAATAACCGCGTGAATTAGGCGATATGCCCAATCGGGCAGATCGCCGATATACATCTCAGATTAAGACTCTCAAATTACAGGCAAAAAAATGCCCGAGCAAACTCGGGCATTTTAAGATTATTTCTACTATTTATTAGAAGTTGTACTCAACCTGCAAACCAATTTCTCGTGGTCGAGTAGGAATTATTGCCCAAGACTGAACTTGACCAGCTGCTACCGTAGGGTTGGCGTTGTCTGAAAAAGCTCGGCCTCCCGTAACACGTGCTGGCTCATCATTGTCCGTCAGGTTGTTAACAAAAGCTCTAACGTTCCAGCTTTCAGATCTCAAATTAGCCGAGAGATTCATAGTAGTTACCGCAGCACGCTCTAGCAGGTTCATGTGATCTTCAAAGTGCGATCCTTTGTGACGAATGTCCAATCTAAGATTACCATTGAAACCCATAGTTTCTGGCAGTTGCGCACTTACATTGAAGTTAGCCGTAAAGGGCGAGTGCTGCGACAATTGGTTCCCGTCAGCAACGGCACAAGTGCTTAATACGCCATCAGCTGCTGGAGTTAACAAGTCGAAGAAGAAAGGGCCTGGAACAGCAAGCCGATACCGTGGTGCCTGAATAGAGCAGTAATCCGTATAGTCCGCTGCACTTAGGGTAACGTATCCACCTACCTGCCAAGTTTCGTCTAACGCATAGTCTAGGGTTAGCTCAACACCATACATTTCTGCATCGCCCTGATTGATCCAAGTGCGCTCACCTTCGAATTGACTCCAGTTGCCTTCGTTCCAGCCACCAGCACCCACTTCATCATCATTCCAATCGAGGTTTTCTGCACCGATAATATCTTCATAAATCATAAAGTATGCGGCTGCAGTATATGCACCTCTGCGATCAGCAAAGTTACCCTTAACGCCCACTTCAATGTTAGTAAGTGTTTCTTCGTCAAAGGTGGGGAAAGTATTCTCATCATAGTCTACAACTGGGGGCGGATTACCACCTACGCCGTTGTATAGAACACCTTCGTTTACGGCACCAACACCCACTGGTACTGCAATAGAACCATTCGCAATCCCAAGAGCCTGGATATTGCCAGGATCTTGATAGGCAATATTTACGCCGGCTGGGTTAGAACCGATGGAATACTGTGCATAAATGCTCATGCTATCGCTAATGGTGGTATTTATACCGATACGTGGCGCGAATGATTTGGTTTCTGAACATGCTTCAACATTTGCACCCGCTGCGTCATTACCGCAGATCTCATCAACCTGATAACGACCTTCAAGAGAAAGCGTTGTGCGATCGGTTAGGTCATAGTTCATGTTTAAACCAATACCCGTGTTCGTGGCAAGCTCAGAGATAGTAATACCATCTTGTGGATTGACTGGGTTCCCTGCATTTAGACCAGATGCAATAGTTAAACCTAATTCTCGTGCGCCAAGGGCGTTTGAGGTCTGAAGGTTGTTATCATATTCGTAGTAAGTGGCACTAAGGGTATAGCGTAAGCGCTGATCTTCTGGAGATATCCAACGAACTTCCCCATAGAGCTCTTCAATGCTACCGACAGCCGCCATACTCATAGTATTTGGGCCAAGCATGCCCATACCAAATACAGCCAGACTGTTGCCAGCGTCATTATCATTCCATCGATGCCACGTTTCATTGACCGTCATGCCCATAAATTGCAGAAGGTTGTCACCGACTTCAAAGTTCATTTCACCCTGAATGCGATCCACATCTGATTTCCATCCTGGTACCACGCTCATGGCCTGAAGCAGTTGCCCATAGGTAGCTCCAGAGTTATCTGTTTGCGCTAGGAATTCATCAAGAGACACATCACCACTCATATCGGCATCAGCCATACCAAAAGCAGCGGTATAGGCGGCGTTATTGGCGGCATACTGTCCGATAAATTGGTCGTACAATCCAGTATTTCGAGGTAAGCCACCAGTCGGTGCTTCAACTTCACAATCCCATTCGCCAGCAGGCAATTCAGGTCTAGAACCCATATTGTTTAGCAATACGCCAGAACCGGGTCCACAGGTAGATGGATCAACGATCCAAGAAGCGCCCGGCATATCTAATGCGTCGAGACGGCTAAATGTAATCTCACCATATGCAGTATCGGTAAATTCAAAATTTAGTTTGGCAGAAAATCGTTCAGTATCTTGGTTGCTCTGATCGATTCCCTCAGTGGTTTGCCATTCATCAGGACCGCTATCTTCGCCGGTCACATAGGAAATGCGATAGCCAAGGTTGTCGCCAAGTGGACCTGTAATCAATAGTCCAAGTTCCTGACCACCTAGATCAGTTCCTTTTAGGCTAACTTTACCTTCAAATTCTTCTGCAGCATCGGAAGTTACATAGTTGACCGCGCCCGCAAAGGTAGATCGACCGAAGGCTGCGCTTTGCGGCCCTCTATATACTTCCACCGCGTCAATGCCAGAAAATGACAGCGTACCGGTGTTGCCGTTCATCGGCATACCATCGATAAAAGAAGCCACCTTCTGTTGGTTTGAAGCGCGCAGTTCAGATTGAACGCCGCGCACGCCTGGATTGTTATCGGTTCGCGTGCCGTTCCAGTTGCCGTAATCCAAACCTGGAGTTGCCGCGAATAGGTCATCTTGTTGGTCGATGCCTGCGTCGGCTAATAGTGTTGCGTTAAATACCGAGATTGATACCGGTACATCCGTCAAACTTTCTTCACGTTTTCGTCCAGTCACCAGCACTTCTTCAATCGTTGCGCCAGTACCATTTTGAGCGATTGCTCCGACTGGGCTTATCAGCGCAAGAGCCGCCCCCAGAAAACCTACCACTATATTATTGATATAATTCATATTTTCTTCCCCTTTGAATCTAATTAAACCTAAGTACGGCCGTTGTTTATAATATTTTTTTTACCGCCGCGCCACACCATACATCTATTGAAATAATGTGGATTAAATTGACACTTTCTATTACTAATCGGTAATAAGTGGCAATATTGTCGATATTTATACCTACAGGCCTCGGCGAGATACCCTCTAATCACTAAGGCCATCGATTCCAAATTGACCTAAGTCAACCATGCTCAGTTGCAATGTTGCCAACCTAATAATCATCAAAATCGAACAGGTTTCGGCGCATATATAGCTCCGTCGAAGATGCTTAATTGATTGCTTATTTAGGAGAAGTTTCATGGTTACAGAAGATAGACTTGCACTACAAAATGTTGGACTAGTGGTTTTGGCGGACATAGTTTTTGCCGTTCTGCTAATCGCGGTTTCTATGTTTATAGGATAGTTTCTGAATCCATTCTTGATTCAGTTCTTGAATAGGCGTTCTATTTGATTCTTCAATTAATACTGGGGTGAACACCAGCTAGAGATTCTCTTTGCTGAATCCTATAGACTCTCGGGCCGCCGAGAGTCTTGCCATCAGTAATTCAAATGCCACCAGAAATTAACTTCGAAACACCCAGTGGGGTTCTTAACCTCTATAGATTCCCGATAGATCCGCAGCAAAAGTTGCGCGCATGGGACGCGGCAGATGAGTACGTTTTATCACATCTCGAAGATGCGCCTGCCGACCAGCAAAGAAATAGAATTCTAGTGCTTGGGGACGCCTTTGGGGCAATGAGTCTCGGCTTGAGTCTGAGTTTAAGTAAAGACCAAAGCTCACAAAATTCTAAAATAACCGTTGTATCAGATTCAGCCGTCGCTCATTCAGCAATCGCTGCAAATGCCGCTGAGAATGAGATTGATACAAAAAATATTAACCTCATAAGCAGCATCGGGTTCTCTGAGCTAGCCGAGGAATCAACCTACGATCTAGTTATTGTCAAAATCCCAAAGAGCCTAGCGCAGCTTGAAGACAGCCTAAGTCGAATTCAAACGCGGGTTACCGCCGATACTCAGATTATCGGTGCAGGCATGGTTAAAACTGTACACAATTCCACTTTGGCACTTTTTGAAAAATATATAGGCCAGACCACCAGCTCTCTGGCGAAGAAGAAAGCCCGACTTATTTTTGCCTCCGCTGAGGCTTACAAGGCCGAGATAGGGCCAGTGCCAGCGAAAGTATTTACCGTCAGCGCTCATATAAGTAAAACCCCTGATGACTTAACCCTTGCCTCCTATCCAGGAGTTTTTTGCCACGGAAGCCTCGACTACGGTACGCAGTTTTTGCTTAAGGCAATGCAAGTTTCCGAGTCTGAAGTGGACATTCTAGATCTGGGCTGCGGAACTGGAGCCCTAGGCATAGCCGCAGCCAAGCGATCTCCGGACTCGAAAGTCACCTTTGTTGACGAGTCCTCCGCAGCTATCGAATCTGTGAAGGAAGGCATTAGACTTTCTCTCTCAACTGACCCTACCGATCAATATCAAGCTCTCGCAACTCATTGCCTAGATGGAATAGCGGATGAATCTCAAGATTTAATCCTGAACAACCCACCCTTTCATGACGCTGGCGCCAGGAATCCCGGCATTGCCCTAGAGATGTTTAAAGAGTCGAGACGCGTACTAAGAACCAATGGTCAGCTGCAGATCGTAGCGAACCTGCATCTAGGTTATTACAGACGCCTGAAAGATCTTTTTGGTAATTGCGAAACCCTCGCATCTAACGATAAGTTTGTAGTGCTTCGCACTACAAAATAACGGCTCTGTTTAGGATAATAATTCTTAAATAGATTCCAGGGGCAAATCCCGCATAATATTCCTGTAACATATAGACCTTTTGGGGGCCAAAATGTATCCAACATATCTGAAGTCTGTAGTTCTACTGAGTCTATCTATTTGCTTTTCCGGCTTAGCTGTCGCTGAACCCATTACCTATGAGATTGACTCATCCCATACCTACCCTTCTTTTGAAGCTGACCACTTTGGCGGATTGTCGATTTGGCGCGGCAAAGTAAATTCAACTTCCGGCAGTATTGTTATGGATAGAGCGGCTCGCACCGGAACTGTTGATATCCGCATGGAAATGGGCAGTATCGATTTTGGGCATGAAGGCATGAACGCTGAAGCGATCGGTCATATTTTGGATGTAGAAAACATACCAACCGCCACCTATGAAGGCCGCTTAGTCAACTTCGAAAACGGCTCACCCACAGCGGTGGAAGGTATGCTGACTCTGCATGGCGTTAGCCTGCCGGTAAACCTGAATATCAATAGATTCAAATGCCAGCCCCATTACCGGACTGGCGCTGAGACCTGCGGCGCGGATGCATCTGCAACCATAGATCGCAGTGATTTTGGTTTAGACGCAGACCTTGACCGGGGGTTTTTCCCCGAAGTTAGATTGATGATCTCTGTTGAAGCTAGAGCGCCTCAGGAAGACTAACGCGGCACGTACCGCTCCACAGTGCACTCGTAGGGTTTAATTACTTCACCGCTCCCGGCAACATAATAAGTGCCCCAGGTCACCGGCTCTGTGAAGGTATTGGGGTCGGTGATACTCAGTTCATAGTCGAGTCGCAGACCATCGTCACTAAGCGTAAATCGCTCTGAGGTAGTTACTTCTGTACTTTGCGCGACACCCACCCGATTGAAGTAGGGGTAGTTGATGTTATCGGTTTCCACCCACAGGCTACCGTCCTGCCAGCGTCCCATAGAATGCCCCAATGAGCTCGGTTCACCAGGTTCAGCATCAGCCGACATGTGAATAGTTCGAACATTGTCGAATTCCTCGAGTGCCAAAATAATATTGCCGCCTTGCTCACTAAACTGCATTGGATAAGGGTTGCCCATAGTGGGAGGCATGCCGGGAGACATACATCGCAATAGTGGGTCTTGCGTTATGGGGTCCCAAGCAGCTTGAGCCGCTCTTGCTTGTTCTGTCAAAGGTAGATCCCCGTCCAAAGGAACCCGTCTACCGCCGGCAATTGCCCAAACCTGGAATAGCCCCAAGTCTGCAGTTGAAGCCGCTGCGATGGGCTGAATAGCCGCCTCTCCACCTTCAATGCCATAAAATCTGTCGGACCAACGAGACTGTCCATTGCCACTGAAACCGTCGCCGTTAAAAACAATTTCAATGCCGCTTTCTAACAGCACATTATTCAACGAAAGTTGGCGGGGTCTTTTGGTAGATTGAAATACGGCAACTCTGACGATATCTCCGACCTCAATAGCATCTTTGGGAATGCCTATCCGCGAGAGATAATTCCAGGCAGCGGTTTCCATCTCCCAGATCTCTTCGTTGCCATTCTCATCAAAGGTTTTGAGCGTGAAATTCACATGGGGATTGCGCCAGTAGGCCGCGACAATCTCGCCTTCCATTTCAATGATTGTGCTTCGATCGAACTCAGTTTGAGAATGATGTGCTTGAGCAGAAACCGCCAGAGTTAGAAGTAAGACAATCTGTAAAATGGGTCGAATATTCATCTGTTCTCCTATGATCCCCTGTCTGTTTCGGGATTTGTTCCGGTATCTGTCCTAGTATCCGCTCTTTTAGGCGCTCTGGTGCTCTCGAGTTACTTGGGAACGCAGTCGTAGGATTCGTTAATAGCTTCGCCAATATCCGTCCAAACACCCGTCTTGATGTAGGGCTCGTTGAGCATTATCGGATCCTGAATAACCACCTCGTAATCCAAGCGATTATCTGCTTCATCTAGAACATAGCGTTCGGTAATGCTGACCTGTTCGCTCTGTCCGTAACCACCCAAGTCCAGGTAAGGAAAATTAATGCGCGAGGTTTCAACAACAAGAGTGTTGTCGTTCTCCCAATGGCCTGTCGAGTAACCTAGTGGGCTGAAGGGCTGCTCAGTAGCATCAACACCGGAGTTCATATGGATAGTTCTGGTGACATAAAATTCTTCACTAGTAAGCAGGATATTCTCACCATCCTGACTGAACTGGTGAGGATGCGGCCCATGATTTACACGCGGCAGTCCAGGTAGTGTGCATGTGTCGTCAAAGGCGAAGGGGTCCCAAGTTTCTATCGCAGCTTTGGATTCGTCAGTGGCAATATTCGCAAGCCGATTAGCTGGTGCACCGGTTAGCCTTGGCTCTATACTGCCTCGCATCGGCGGGCTCCAGACACGAAATATGCCACTCCCACTGCTGGCAACTTCATCTTTAATAAAGGCTTCGCCTGTCCAACTACTTCTGCCTCCGATAAGCTCATCGGCCCATCGAGCAGCTCCGTTTTGAACTACCAATATTTCGCTACCCTCTTCAGTGAGAATGTTCTCTACCCAAAACTTACCCTCAAACACTGCTGATTTGTTACCTGCAACTCTGACTCTTTCACCTACAGTAAACAGATCACGAGTTACGCCGGCACGGCCGATCATATAAATGGTGCCCGCTTCCATTTCCCAGACTTTTTTCTCACCGTTGGCTTCTTCGGTTTCAAGGAAGAAATACACATGCGGATTGCGCCAATGTATATCTAACAGCACTCCCTCCATTTCTGTGACGGCGTCTTCAAAGTGCGTCATGGAATGGTGTGCTTGAACTCCAAAGGAGAACATCAGAACCACTAAGAAAGAAGGTAGACATCTATACATTTTTACACCCAAAGGTCTCTTTATTTGCAAATAAGTATTAGTCCGCGGCATAAACCACTTCGCCCTCAACAACTGTCATCACCGAGAATAGATCTTCAATCTCTTCTTCAGGCACGGTCATATAATCACGGTCCAGCACTACAAAATCAGCTTGCTTACCTGCTTCCAAACTGCCTAGATCATCTTCACGGAATAGAATATAGGCGTTGGTACGTGTGTGTGCGGTGAGTGCATCCTCTCGCGACACCGTAAAGGGCTGAGTTATATTTCCTGCGATGTTTCGGCCACTAACTACCCATCCAATGGTATGGAAAGGGTTTGGACTGCCCACGGTCGTGGCGTCTGAACCCAATCCCCAGATGCCGCCCATGTCATTTATCACTTGGGCTGGCGGTTGGCTGGCGGGATTTTCGGAACCCGATTGACCTGATTGTCGTCGTGAACTATGTACCGCAAACACCATTCCCAAGGCCTTGGCGCGCTCTATAGATACTGGCTGGACACCGTTGGTGTGGGCTATGGTAAAGCGCATATCCAACATGGCTGGATGGCTGTCGGCAACCTCCTCCAGAATATCCAGCATGCCTGATATTTTCACTTCCCGACTGGAATGCTCATTTGTCTGCCAACCATTCTCGACAGCGGTAATTGCGATGTTTTTGAAATGCTCCCGGTCTTCATCAGAGACTATAAAGGGATTGGCTCGCATAGGACGATAAACGGTTTCACCGTAGCCGAATTGTGCAAATCGCAGCCCTTCCATGTCGGGCGTGTTATTACGCATTTCCATCATGATTTCTTCAGCGCTGCTGCTGGCGCTGTTTTGCTCGTTCAAAGAATAATAAACGCGCATTTTTAGTTCGTCGGCATCAGCGATGCGGCCAATCGATTCGTAAAAGGCAGGCGTTACCGTATTACCGCCGACATCGTAGACCCCCGTCAGCCCCTTGCTCAGCAGGCTATCGATAGTGAGCTTGACGCTGTTATCCCATGTGGCCTCTGAGGGTTCTGGAATATACCGATCTACCAGACCATAGGCACCACCGCCTCTCAGTTCGCCAGTCAGCTCACCCTGTTCATCCCGTATCAAACCCTGGTGGTCTGTTGCATTAGTAACACCTGCCACTTCAAGGGCAGCGCTATTCACAAATGCTCGACCATAGCCTTCCTGTATATAGAGCGGTCTATCGGGCAATACTTCATCCAGTTCTTGTCTGCTAAAAACGTCGGAGTTATCTTGGAACTGATCAAAGATAAAGCCACCCATTACCATCAACCATTCGCCTTCTGGAAGTTGCGCTGCGCGCTCTTTGATCATTTCCAGGCCTTCCGCTCTGGATTTAACACCATCCCAGCGGACCAGTCGGTACCAGTGCTTGGTCCCACGAACAAAATGCATATGGTTGTCTATCAAGCCGGGAACTATGGTTTGTCCGTCCAGATCAGTAACTTCGGAATCCTGCCCGGCATATTCCATCATTTCTTCGTTGGAACCGGTGGCGAGAATTAGACCATCTTTAATAGCCATGGCTTCGACACTACTAAAGGCTGCATCGACGGTTAAAATTTGGCCATTGGTAAGTACCCAATCTGCCATGCTCTCAGGCGCCATCGAATTAGCCGCAGCCATCTCTAGCTCTGGCATGTCTCTATCCACTGAAGGCTCTGAACAACCCAGCAATACACCAAATAGAATTAATAACGACGTTGTTTGAAGACTTTTGATTTGCATACTTCCCCCTAAGAAGTTGACCCTAGCTCATAGTGGAGCTAAACAGCCGTCGAATATTAACCAGAGAAGAACGAAATTGACACTTAGATTACAAAAGATCGAGTTTTGTAATCCGAGCAGCGCTTAAAAGGGAATTTACCGCTTTGCGATCCTCTATTTATAGATCTAGTTTCACCTAGCAACCCAGAATCAGAAAAATCCAGTTGCCTGTCGGAGCATTTCAGTTTTTACTCCAGACTCACCCACAGAGCTGAATTCCCAACAAATCATGCATCCTGCCCGCATACTAGCTCTCACCTCTTTAGCCATGATCGCGTTCGCCGCCAATTCCATATTGGGCCGCCTGGCGTTGCGTGATAGCGGTATAGACGCCGCCAGCTTTACTGCGATCCGGCTGATCTCCGGTGCATTGATGCTTTGGTTTTTGGTGAGTATCTCTTCCAAAAAACAAAGCGGCAGAGGCGACTGGGGATCTGCTATAGCTTTGCTAATTTACGCTGCAGGTTTTTCCTTTGCCTATATCAGTCTGCCAACAGCAACCGGCGCACTAATTCTGTTTGGCGCCGTTCAATCGACCATGATTGGCTACGGTTTATACAAAGGAGAGTTTCTCGGAAAATTTCAGATTATTGGCCTTGCACTGGCGGTTGCCGGGCTAGTTGTCCTTTTGCTACCCGGTTTATCCGCACCTCCCTTGCAAGGTTCATTACTTATGTTTGGCGCTGGCATTGCTTGGGGCGTCTATTCATTGCGCGGCAAGAGCCAGAATAAGAACAATGGAGACCCCACCCAGATTACCGCGGGAAATTTTCTTCGGGCAGCGCCCCTCGCCGTCCTACTCCCAATCTTTATGTTAGGTGGGATTTCCATCAATGCCACCGGTATCCTTTACGCAATAGCATCCGGAGCTCTAGCCTCGGGCATGGGCTATAGCATTTGGTATGCCGCACTACCGGCTCTAAAATCAACCACCGCGGCAACTGTGCAGCTTAGCGTTCCGCTACTAGCCGCACTGGGAGGAATTATCTTTCTACAGGAACCCATAAGCTTGCGGCTTGCTCTCGCTAGCCTGGCGATATTGGGAGGAATTGCCCTGATCGTTTTGGAAAAATCTAAAAACCGCTAAGCCCGTTGCTGCTTGTTTGCGCCCTCTAGCCGAAATTTTGGCAAAGCAGGTATACTTCAAAACACTTTCCGGGGGGAGAAATTTCAATGCGTCATTCCAAGTCTTTGGCCGGTTGCGCCGTTTCAAATTTTATTCTATTTGCAGTGTTAATACCTGACCTAGCGATCGCCGACGGCGGTTATATACGAACCGCAGTGCCTATGGACGAACCCCGCGGCTACTGCCTAGATGTCGCAGGATTCGGCGTTAATGCTCGGCCAGACGAGGCTTTACGCGTTCATACTTGTAAGTATGGAGAAGACAATATCGACCAACTTTTTAAGTGGGTTGATGACGAAACCGACCATATTGCTATACCCGCCTACAATCGCTGTTTAGCGGCAGAATCTGCTGCTGCTGGCGCAAATATTCTGATATTAGAATGCGCAGATTCCGATTTACAAGCTTGGACCTTTGTTCCAAACGGCAACTTGGCGTTGCGCGATCACCCAAACCTTTGTCTAACCGCTGGCGATGATCGCCGTGGCGCGGGCTCAGATATTCTAGTATTCCCCGGGTATCAATATCGCAGCTCAACCATGCAAGCTTGTCGCGAACGCGGCGACGAACTTCAGGATTTTCGCTGGGGGCGAGATGACGAACATGTTCGCGGCACCGCCAACGCGCTTCGAGGCGGAATGCCTATTGAAGTTCAGCAAGGCATCGTCTCCATCTACGAAAGCATGGCAGACGGCGTGCTGGCGAAAACAAATGAACTCTACGTTGACGTGCCTAGAAGCTATGGCGCCGACGAAGTTAAGACAACCTCTGATATTGCTTACGGCGATCACGAACGCCAGCAGCTGGATGTACATGTCGATACCCTGCGCCGGGGAGATAACCTAGCGCCCGTAGTAATCTTCTTCCATGGCGGTGGCTATACCAGAGGCAGTAAAGAAGGCTCCCGAAATGTTGGCGAATATTACGCCAGTATTGGTCTGGTTGGCGTTAGCGCGACCTATCGCTTAGCTCCAGAAGCCAACTGGCCTGATGGTGCAAATGATGTGGCAGCTGCGGTTCAATGGGTAAGCGACAATATTAGCGAGTTCGGCGGAGACCCGGAAAACATATTTGTTGTTGGTAAATCTGCCGGTGGTGGTCATGTGGCCAACTATGCCTTTAGACCAGAAGTGCTTGTCGGAGAGTTTCCGACAGTGGCTGGCGTGGTCCTCATTAGCGCCAACTACGATGCAGCTACCGAAGCCTATTTCGGTAATAGTCAGCGCGACCTGGAAAACAAACAGGTGTTTGGCAATATAAGCCGCTCCAGCATTCCGGTGATGTTGACCAGTTCTCAATACGACTTGGGTGCAACCGCAACGGCTACCTTGAGACTCGCAAACGAATTGGCATCTGAGCACGGCGCGGTGCCACGCGTTCGGCAGCTGGCTGGTCACAATCACTACTCGCCAAATATTTCCATAGGCACTTCAGATCGCATGCTCAGTGACGCGATTCTCGATTTTGTTATGGACACAGCTGAATAGAGAGCAGTTCGATGTTGAAGAACACGGAATTAACCTATGGGAGTGTAGCCAAATGGCTGCATTGGCTAACCGCGCTTGCGTTCTTGCTGGCCTACCTACTGGTCTATTACCTGCACTTTTTCCTAGAGATTCGATCTGAGCCTTGGAGGACCACCCAAACCCTGCACAAAGCGGTTGGCTTTAGCGTGGTGCTGTTCTTCTTCATGAGGCTGTATTGGCGAGCAACCAACCCTAAACCGAAGCTTCCCGGCAGCATGCCCTGGTGGCAGTTGAAGGCCTCTCACGCAATGCACTTTTTACTGTATTTCTTTATGTTGGCCATGCCGATATCTGGATACCTAGGCAATGGCGGTGGCGTTAATTACGGCATATTCAGCATAGAAGGTTTTCGACGTACCGAGCCCGGAATCTGGGTTATGGACCTATTGAATGTAACTTGGGAGCAGTGGGAAGCTCCCTTTGATTATTTTCACTATCACTTAGTCGGCCCCTATATTTTATGGGTACTCATTGGGATACATGCTGGCGCCGCCCTATATCACCACTTTATTCACAAAGATGACGTGTTGACTAATATGCTACCCAATAAAAAGGCATCTAGCGACGCACAACTTAATTCAAAAGGAGAAATTAATGAGCATTAGAGAACTTTTATCAGCGATTCTGTTAACCAGCTTTATGCAATTTTTACCCACTGCACTTTTTGCAGAGACTATTGCGGTTATCGGAACTGGTTCAGTGGGAGCCGCTCTGGGCCCTCGCTTTGCAGAAATCGGCCATACCGTTATCTATGGCTCTCGCACACCGGAACGAGATGATGTGCAAGCGCTGGTGGCAGCCACATCTGGTGATTCCTCTGCGACCTCGCAACCAGAGGCAGCACAGATGCCAGACATTCTGTTGATGGCAGTGCCCTGGAATGTAGCCGAGGCCGTTTTGATAAGCCTTGGTGATCTATCCGGAAAAATCATTATTGACCCTATTAATCCGCGAATAGTCGCCGAAGATGGCCGAGTAGATTACCCAAGTTTTATTTCTAATGCTGAGCGCCTGCAGGCACTTGCACCTAGGTCGATGGTCGTCAAAGCGTTTAGCAGTATTAGTTCAGACACCATGATTGATCCAACTATTGTGGACCACCCACTTACCATTCCATTGGTCGGCAATGACGCAGACGCCAAAGCGGTGGTGGCGGAAATTTGCCATCAGCTTGGTTTTGAAACACTGGATTTTGGCCCAGTGCGCTATGCACATATTGTTGAAGGGCTGTATTTGCTGCGAGGTAACGCGCGCTTAAATGGCGATTATTTTGAGTGGAATTATCCGCAAAGCGACAGAACACAATAATTATAAAAAAGCCAAAAACGACAGTATTAGGGGTGAAATGATTCGGAATACGGAAATAACCTACGGCAGCGTTGCTAAATGGTTGCACTGGCTAACCGCAATTTTGGTTCTAGCTGCCTATCTATTGGTCTTGTATCTTGAATACGTAATTCACCACGAAGGGCCGCAGCGAAGTCCGGTTATTCGATTGCACAAAGGTATTGGCTTTAGCGTACTTTTATTTTTTGCACTGCGAATTTGGTGGCGTGCAAAAAACCTCATACCCAAACTTCCTGAAAGCATGCCCAATTGGCAAATCAAAGCTTCTCATGCCAGTCACTTCTGCCTATACGCGCTATTGATCGCCATGCCAGTTTCCGGCTATTTTGGCAACAGCAGTGGCGTAAGCTATGTATTCTTTGACATACCGGGGTTCCAGTACACCGCTATCGGCATCTGGGTTATGGATCTACTCGGAGTGACTAATGAGCAATGGGAAGTACCCTTTGATTTCTTTCATTACCGCATCGCTGGCCCATTTTTGTTTTGGATGGTCATCGCAGTGCATGCAGGAGCAGGGCTATATCACCACTTTGTCGAAAAAGACGATGTGCTGAAACGCATGCTTCCCAACAAATCAGCCTAGGTCAAACATACGCTCGGCATTGCCGTGGTAGATTTTGTGCTTGTCGACAACATTTAAGTCGGCGGTATCCATAAAGTGCACGGCCTCTTCTACCGACTCATAGGGGTAGTCGGCCGCAAATAGAATGCGGTCAGCGCCTAGCTCTTCGTAAGCCAACTGCAACGATGATTGCTGCGCTACTCCAGAAGTAGTTATTACAAAGTGGTCTTTAAAGTATTCACTGGGCAGTCTGGGCATTTCTCTTACTGCGCCAATCTTTACTTGCAATAAGTAGCGGTTATCGATGCGCTGCAAATAGAAGGGAATACCCTCGCCCATATGGCCTAGAATAATTTTCAGGTCCGGAAACTGATCAAAGACTCCACTCATTATTAGCCGCATAGCATGCAAGCTGGTTTCCACCGCAAAACCCCAGCCGGCAAAATACAATCCGTAATCCAAGTAAGGTTCGATCATGCCCTCTGACGGCGAGCGGGGATGCAAATAGATAGGCGCTTTTAACGCGTTAGCCGCCTCAAAAATCGGCCAATATTTTGCATCATCCAGATACTCGCCATTGGTATGCGAATTAATTATTGCGCCTTTTAATCCGAGAGTAGTCACACTTCGCTCTAGTTCAAGAGCGGCAGCTTCTGGCAGCTGAGGTGCGATGGCAGTCATGCCAGCAAAACGATCTGGATGGGCTTTTACGGCCGCGGAAAGGTGGTTGTTGGCGTCCTGCGCCAGATCTCTGGCCAATTCAGCTTCTAGTACCTGAACACCAGGAGAAGTGATTGATATGAGCTGCATATCAATGCCGCTAGCATCCATATTCGCTATGCGCCCCGCGCCCAAATCAATCAACCGTTGATGAATTATTTGAGTGCCGGGATTGTCCGCAAGAATAGACTCACCCATTTTTCGAAAGCCGGGTTCGCCTGGCGATCCCGCGGCAATTATTTTATTCCACTCGTCGGCGATATCCTGGGTAACAAAGGCTTCTTCAATAGCAATTTTTTTGAACGGTGTAGGGGATGATTGAGAAGCTGCAACACAGCCCTGCATTGCGATTGCAGGAGCTGTGAGAGAAGCAGCGGCAGAAGCTTTTAAGAAATTGCGTCTAGTGGAAAACATATATCTTTCTCTTTTTAACCATAAAAGTATCAACTGGCGTAGTTACCGATTACGTCAGTCTACAACATACTCGTGCTGGCTTTAAATCCGGAGATAGTTTGTTGCTATTTGAGCGAATGTTAGGCAAAAAAAAGCCCGGGCAATGCCCGGGCTTTTTATCTGCTTAAAGCTTCGAATTAAAATTCGTAACCAATAGACAATCCAATTTCACGTGGACGACGTGGAACTACTGACCAAGACGCTTCCTGTGAAGGAGGAATGGCAGAGTTTGCATTCTGCGTATAGAAGTTAGTAGCACTGATATTTAGAGGGTAATCCTCATCAGTCAGGTTATTAACGAATAGACGAACTGAAAGGCCTTCGTCGTTGCGCATATTAGCTGAAAGATTCATCGTAGTTACCGCAGCAACTTCAATTTGGTTGAAGTCGTCTTGGAAACTCTTGCCTGTATGACGCAAGTCAGCACGGATAGAAGTTCGCATACCAAATATTTCATTTGGCAATGAAGCAGTTACATCCATCGAGCCCTTAACTTTAGAAGTCCGCGGAATGTTATTTCCATCGACTAGACCACAATCAGCTTCTACTCCATCAGCAGCTGGAGTCAGAATATCAAACACTGGCGTAAAAGGAGGTGTATCGATACTAGTGTAGTTACCCGCATTTACTGAGCAGTAATCCGTATAACGTGCGCTAGTTATCGAGACATTACCGCCAATAGTCCAGATCTCATCTACTGCGAAAGAGGATGCTAGCTCTAAGCCGTAAAACTCTGCATCACCCGTGTTAAAGAAGGTCCGAGTACCATCAAAGGAATCCCAGTAGCCATCTATATCCCAGCCGTCATATGCGTCACCGCCAGCGATAGAACTGTCGTCATTCCAACCGAGGTTACCGGAGGATACGAGATCTTTCCAATCCATAAAGTAGAGTGCAGCGGTGATACTTCCGCGACGATCAAGGAAAGAACCTTTGTAGCCAATTTCCCAGTTGGTCAGTACTTCTTCGTCGTATGCTTCATAGATAGATGCATCGTATGAAACTGTTGGGAAGTGAATCCCGTCAGTACCGTCATAGATAGTACCGACATTTGAAGGAACATCGCCGTCTGGCGCTATACCTGGAACCGCAATACTGCCATTGGCAATCTGTAGGGCTTCAACAAAACCTGGATTAGCGTAGGCAATGTTAATACCGGCTGGGTTAGTTCCCTGAGAGTATTGGAAGTACACACTGCTATCGTCAGTTAGCGCCGTATTGATTGAAACGCGGGGAGCAAATGACTTAGTAGTAGTACAAGCGCTTATATTGTTAACCGCATCAGAACCACAGTTTTCATCAGTCTGATATCGACCTTCAACGGAAAGCGTCGTGCGATCAGTAAGGTCGTAGTCCACACCAAAAGAAGCACCTTCATTCGCAGTGGAGGCAGCGATAATCAGATTTCTGCGTGGATTGACCGGTGTACCATCCGGGAGTTCCAGACCAAAGCCTAGCGCACCATAGTTGAAGTAAACGTTCGTCACAAAGTCATACTCGTAGTGCGATGCACTCAGGGTATAGCGCAGTCGTTCATCGTCAGGAGATACCCAACGCGCTTCGAAGTAAGTCTCTTCGATGTCCGTAGGGTCAGACATGCTGCCTACATTCATGCCCAGCATGCCAGACATAGAGTCGATTACTGCAATGGTGTCATTGCTATCTGAATCGTTCCAGCGCTGATAAAACTCTTCGTTTTTCATGCCTAGGAAGGTTAAAAGGCTGTCGCCAAATTCGACATTGAACTCACCCTGCCAGCGATCACGTTCAGTGTAAGCCATGGGCTCAACACTTTGACCAAGCATAATTTGCTCGTATGTAACGCCGCCCATATCTGTTTGAGACAAATATGCATCTAATGTCATTCCGCCGAAATTAGCAGGGTCGTAGGCATCTACAAACGAACTCAAAACGTCGTGGTTTCGACGAACAACGCCATCTGAAACGTCACAATCCCACTCACCGCTGAACGTCTGAGTACGAGCGCCCATGTTGTTCAAGAAAACACCAGAATCACCGGTGCAATTTTCTGGATCCAAAACGAATGAATTGGTAGCAGTGTCGTTCTGCTCAAGGCGTGTATACATTACTTCGCCGTACATATTGTCGTTGAATTCAAAATTAAGCTTGGCTGAAAAGGTATCCGTATCCTGAGTACCCGTTTCAACTCCATCAGTCGCTGTCCATTCATCCGGACCAGTCAGTTCGTCATGAATATAAGATAAGCGATAACCGAAGTTGTCCGTTAGCGGACCAGAAATAGCAACTCCAAATTCGTTACCACCCAAGTCAGAGACTTTTCCGCTGATTTTGCCTTCGAATTCTTCAGTCGCGTCAGCGGTTACATAGTTAATCGCACCTGCGAAAGTAGAACGACCAAAGGCCGCACTCTGAGGACCACGATAAACTTCAATCTGCTCAATGCCTTGGAAGCTCAAAGAACCAACTTGACCCAACATTGGCAATCCATCAATGAATGAATTTACTTTCTGCTGTGTAGTTGCGATTTCGTTAGATTGAACACCACGAACCGCAGGCTGAGCAGAGTTACGGTCACCAGTAGCGGTGTCGAAGCTCAAGCCAGGAGTAGCGTCAAACAATTCTTGTTGGCTGCTGATACCAGCTTCTTCCAAGTTAGTACCTGACCATACCGAAATAGAAACTGGTACATCAGTCAAACTCTCTTCTCTTTTACGACCGGTAACTAGAATCTCTTCTAGTGAAAAGGTATCGCCATCGTTCTGCGCTATGGCATGTCCAGTGCCAAATAGCCCTAGGGTTACCCCTAAAAAGCCTGCAGTTATTTTATATAGATTTTTCATATAAGTTTCCCAGTAAAAATAGTGATTCACCTACTAAAATTGTCCTTTGCTAAACATTGACGAGCAATAATTAGCGCTGACGCTTTAGAGGCGTTATTCCGAGTAAAAAGTATGGGTGTTGCTATAGGTCTATCTCTGCGATAGATCACACAGATAATAGACCACAGGAAGTTAAGAAATCTGACCTCCAAAACCGTCCCCATACCAGCCTCAGATGTGGCAATAAAGCCCCCACAGGTGGTACCTTACCCTTTAATTACGCAATTGTGAACTTTTTGTAAGGCATGTGTGCATAAACTGTGTAGATTGCTTTTAGTATGCGATCGACCTCAATAATGATAGCTATCGATATTTATTTGAACTGGGGATATTAATCGAAAAATATTCAGAGTCTAGTTCGGTTCGAGTAAGCCGCATTCCAGGTCTTGCTGAAACTTTCATCCTCAAATCCAACGCAAAAAAAACCCGGGCAATGCCCGGGCTCTTTAATGTCTATTAGGGCTTTGAATTAGAATTCATAGCCAACAGACAAACCAACTTCACGTGGACGACGTGGAGTAATCGACCAAGACGCATCCTGAGTAGGTGCAATAGAGGTATCGGCGTTCTGAGTATAGTAATTAGTAGTATCAATATTCAGCGGATAATCCTCATCAGTCAGATTGTTTACAAACAATCGAAGCGTAAGGCCATCGTCGTTACGCATATTGGCTGACAGGTTCATAGTAGTAACCGCACCAACTTCGATCATATTGAAGTCATCTTCGAAGCTCTTCCCAGTGTGACGCAAGTCAGCACGGATAGAAGTTCGCATACCAAAGAATTCATTTGGTAAGGTTGCCGTCACATCCAGAGAGCCTTTAACTTTGGAAGTACGTGGCATGTTATTGCCATCTACCGATGCACAGTTCGACTCAACGCCGTCGGCTTCTGGAGTCAGAATATCAAACACTGGTGTAAAAGGAGGTGTGTCGATACTAGTGTAGTTGCCACCATTTACTGAGCAGTAATCCGTATAACGTGAGCTAGTTAACGAGACATTACCGCCAACAGTCCACATCTCATCAACTGCAAAAGAGGATGCAACCTCTACTCCGTAAAACTCTGCATCTCCCGTGTTGTAAAAGGTACGAGTACCATCATATGCATCCCAGTAGCCCTCTAGATCCCAACCATCGTAAGTATCACCAGCAGCAATTGAGCTGTCATCGTTCCAACCAAGGTTGCCCGCAGATACAAGATCTTTCCAATCCATAAAGTAGAGCGCAGCGGTAATACTTCCGCGACGATCAAGGAATGAACCTTTGTAGCCAACTTCCCAGTTGGTCAGCACTTCTTCGTCATAGGCGTCATAGATTGAGGCATCGTATGAAACCGTTGGAAAGTGAATCCCGTCAGTACCATCATAAATAGTGCCCGCATTGCTAGGAACGCTCACACCATCTGGAGCCAGGTTTGGAACCGCAATAGTGCCGTTAGCGATTTGCAGCGCCTCAACAAAGAATGGGTTTGCGTAAGCAATGTTGATGCCTGCAGGGTTAGTACCCTGAGAGTATTGAAAGTAAACGCTGCTGTCGTCAGTTAGCGCTGTGTTGATAGAAACGCGAGGAGCAAATGACTTAGTAGTAGTACAAGCGCTTAGATTGTTAACCGCATCCTCACCACAGTTTTCGTCAGTCTGATATCGACCTTCAACAGACAGTGTCGTGCGATCAGTAAGATCGTAGTTAACACCAAAAGAAGCACCGTCGTTCGAAGTCGAATTGGAGATAATCAGATTTCTTTGCGGGCTAACATCTTCGCCAGTCGTTTCGTTTACTAAACCATAGGCAAGTGCGCCGTAGTTAAAGTAGACGTTGGTTAGGAAGTCATACTCGTAGTGCGATGCACTTAAGGTATAACGCAGCCTTTGATCGTCTGGAGACACCCAACGCGCTTCAAAATAAGTCTCTTCAATATCCGTAGGATCTGACATGCTACCGACATTCATGCCCAGCATGCCTGCGGTAATAACTGCCACAGTATCGTTGCCGTCTGAATCGTTCCATCGTTGATAGAACTCAGAATTTTTCATACCCAAAAGCGTTAGCAAGCTGTCACCAAATTCAAAGTTAATCTCACCTTGATAGCGATCACGCTCAGTTACGGTAAAGGGATCTACCGTTTGTCCAAGCAACAATTGCTCGTAGGTAACGTTGCTTGCATCTGTTTGAGCCAAATAGGTATCCAACGTCATACCGCCAAAGTTGGCTGCATCGTAGGTATCAACAAACTGGCCATAAACGTCATGATTGCGGGCTATGCCATCTGTAGAGACATCACAATCCCACTCACCGCTAAATAGCTCAGTGCGTGCACCCATGTTGTTCAGGTAAACACCAGAATCTCCAGCGCAATCAGTTGCGTTCAGAGTCCATCCCGCCGCCGCACTATCTTCCTGGTCTACCCGTGTATACATAACTTCGCCATAGATCGTATCGCTAGCTTCAAAATTCAGCTTGGCGGAAAAAGTACCCGTTTCTTGAGTACCCATTTCGGTACCGTCAGAAGCTGTCCATTCATCTGGGCCAGTTAATTCATCTTTAACATATGAAAGACGATAGCCGAGGCTGTCAGTTAGCGGACCAGAGAGGGCTAACCCGATCTCATTACCACCCAAGTCAGAAAGTTTGCCAGAAATCATCCCTTCAAATTCTTCTGTCGCATCGGCAGTTACGTAGTTAATCGCACCGGCAAAAGTTGAACGACCAAAGGCCGCACTTTGTGGTCCGCGATAAACTTCTACTTGCTCAATTCCTGAAAAGGTCAATGATCCAACCTGTCCAAGCATAGGCAAGCCATCAATAAAGGAATTTACCTTTTGCTGAGTAGTAGCAATTTCATTTGATTGAACGCCGCGAACTGCTGGCTGTGCAGAATTCCGATCACCAGTAGCGGTGTCGAAGCTCAAGCCCGGAGTGGCATCGAATAAATCTTGTTGGTTGGCAATACCTGCTTCTGCCAAATTCACGCCAGACCATACCGATATCGAAACTGGCACGTCAGTTAGGCTTTCTTCTCTTTTACGACCCGTAACTAGAATCTCTTCCAGCGAAGCCGCCGAATTATCTTGAGCGGTAGCTTGTCCAATGCCAACCATGCCAATAGTCGCGCCTAAAACGCCGACCGTTAGTTTGCTAAAATTTTTCATGTATTTCCCCGATAACTAATATTGAATAGCCGGGCACATTGCCAAATTCAAATTGCCAACAGCACAAACAGAAAATAGTACCGTGACGGCCCTATCCAGAGAAATGGCAGGGGATGTAGCTATTCGATTGCAACCTGCATAGAGCGCACAAATTACTTAATCGTTGGGAATGGCGATGCTCTGCCACCCAAACTGCCCCCTGACAGCCTCAGACGCATCCATATATAGATGCGTGGGAGCACCCTACTCTTGTAAGGAATTCGAATTGTGTAGCTTTGGTGCAATTTCTAAGTAATCTTGGTGCAATGTTGCAATTACACAATTTGAAACGGGCCCTTATGGAACGAAAGGCCGCTCAATCTAGATTTCTAGTTAATATTGGCGGCTCTTTCTTGCAAGTTTTCTAGGCTCTCCAAGACTTCCTGGACTGAAGTTTCATTGAGGTCGTGACGCGCCGCGACATCTGCGACGGCTTGCCCAATAACCACTAGCTGCTGCTTACGGAATTGCCAAGCGCTGACATCTACATTTGTGCCTTCTTCTTCAATAAGGTCGAGCTCGCTTTCGATTATATAAGCCATCCGACGTGATGTTTCTAACACCTCGTTTGGCCTATCTGCGTAGTAGGCAGAGGTGATCCGAGCCGAATATAAGTCCGGCACGGGAGCGACCGCAATCGCGAGATCAATTATCTGCCAAGCCTGCTCGGCAAGATCAGTATTGCGTTCAAGGCTCGCAACATTATTACGCCACTCAACCATCAACTTTGTTGATTCAACAAACCATTGGTCCGTCGGGCGAGATTGGGCAAATATCGGATCAAGGTCTATTAGCTGCTGCCATTCACGTCTACTTACTGCGGCCCTGCCTTTTACTACTGCCGCCGCCGAGCCAGTTAAACGCCCGGCGAGCGCTGCAATATCTGCAGGTGCCTGACCTAGCATCAGTGGGATCAACCAGGGTTCTATTGTCGCGTAAATAGCCTGATTACTTAATTCACCTTGTGGGGCGCTAGCTGCTGCCTGAGCCAGCACTCGCTGTGATTCATCCCTGTCGCCCTGTGCCTCAAGGCCCAACCCGGTCAATATTTCCGATTGAGGGTTACCCAGGCTAGCGAGCGTATTTGCCAGCGCGATTCCGTAGGGGCGAAACTTGTATTCTTCGTACTTTTCAGAAATGTAAGCAAAATTTATAAACCCTAGGTCCTGATGCACCCAGCTTGCTGGATCAAGTACCGGAACGTAGGGCTGCACCAACTTACTTAGGGCAATCAAGCCCAGAGTATCTCCTGAAGCAGTTGCACTAGCCGATTCTGTAGCCATGCGATTAAAATTATCAGTGAGCAGCTCAGCACCTTGAGAAAACTCTCGAGCACCCTGAGTATCTAGCAGTAACGCTGCCAGCAAGTCTTCGGTCGAGGCGATCCCGCTCTGATAATAAAAGGCCGGCGAATCGATAACTGGCCTACCAGTCCTTGCCATTTCTAGCTCGGTATCCATTGGCTCCTGCGAACCGACAAAAAACAAAACACCTGAGAATAGTTGGTACACCTTCACGTATTCAAAGACGTCCAACATAGTTGCGCAGAGGCTGCGTAATAAGGACTCAGTCACAAACTGAGCTGCCATCCACTGCAAAAACACTCCGTCTTCAGTCAAATGGTCCGCAGCGAGAGAAATATATTCACGGGTATATAGGTGAGAAGCGCCAGCAGTCCAGGGATGAGAGGGTTGAGAAATAATTGCGTCGTAGGTTTTATCGGTAAGACTGAGCGCGCTGCGAGCGTCATTGATATAGATGGACAGTCTGGGATCTTTTAGTGGATCCTTATATCTAATATCACCAGCCAGCGCATTGGCATCTATCACTCTGGGTTCTAATTCAATTACATCTATTTCTGTAACGGTGGGAGGTACTCCATTGATCGCATTGCCGCCGCCAAAGCCTACAATTAAGACCGACTCTGCATCCGGACGAATTAATCCGGGAAGCGTAGCCAGTGCCTCTTGCGTATTCTTTGATGGTGCAGAACCTAAAAACAACGACCCCGCTTCAGGTAGACCGTTGTTCCTAAGGCCAATACTTCCGCTATCACGAGTCATAAATACGGTAGAGGAGCGGCCAACTTCGTAATAGAGAATCTCTCCCTCAGCTCTCTCATCAATGGGTGAGGTGCGTAAGATATCCTCGGGCATAGTTGGGTTGTATCCAATAGCCAATCCAGCGAATAAAAGCGCCATACCGCCAGCAATCGAAGGACGAACTTTAGTAATAAATATCGCCGCGGCAAAAGCTAGAAAGACATTGGTCAATACCACGACTTTGATTGCGCCTTCATACTTCAAAGCAGGAATCAGAAAGAACCCGGCGAATGCGGCACCAAATATGGCGCCAACGGTATTCCAGGAATAGACCTGAGCGGATGAACTACCAGCACGGTTTGCGCTTGTGGCAAAGATTCGAACCGCTAAGGGAAAGGTAGCACCGATAAAGAGCGTTGCCGGCAGCAGCACTGCGATAGCAACGCCTAAATTTGCGGTTGCGCTATCGTCACTAGGTATTGCCAAATGTAGCCACTGGTAAATTCCCATAGAAGTGAAAGCAATTGCCGCTTGCACGCCAATAAAAATCTGTACGGAACGCTCTGAAGTAACCGCAAAGCGAGAGGCAATAGCGCTACCTATGGCGATACCGGATAAAAAGCTAGCCAGCATTGTCGCAAAGGCTGCAACACTGCCGCCGAGAATATGTGAGAGCAATCGGGTCCAGAGTACTTCGTATACAAAGCTTGTGGTGCCAGAGAGCAGCATGATGGGCAGAATAAAACTGGGTCGCCTCCAAATGGAAAGCACTTCTGTCCCGCTTACTTCAGCTACGGGTGATGCTTGCCCGGATATTTCATCATCTTCCTGAGGCATCATTTCCGAAGAGCTCTTAGCAATCACTACCGCTATTAAAAACACCAGTAGATTGACCGCTGCACCAAAGCAAACGGTGCCGAACAAACCCATTGCAGGCAAAAGCAAAAAGGCAGCGGTAATGGTACCGAGCACAGCGCCAGCGGTATTTATCGCATATAGCGCGCCCACGCGAGAACCAATTTGGCTCTCAGAGGTAACCGCGTAACGAGTTAAGAGCGGCAGTGTTGCGCCCATACACGCCGTTGGAATAGCCAGCACGATAAAGGCCACAACAAAGTAAAATAGCGATTGGCCCATACCACTGGCGTCAGGTGGCTCAGGCTGTCCGCCTAAGACCGCAGCATAGGCTAGGCCCGCTAGGCTCAGCAGAACCGGCACCAAAAGGGCAGAACCAGCTATAGCAGCCTCGAGGATTCCGTAAGTTAGAACGGGGCGTCGTACCCGCCCGATAAACTTGCCAGCAAGTGCAGCGCCAAAAGCCAGACCACCCATGTAGGCTGATAGCACGGTAGCAACCGCAAGTTCCGATGTTCCAAATACCGTAGAGAATTGACGCATCCAAGCGGTTTGATAAAGCAGTGCGGCAAATCCAGATAGTAGGAAGCAGGCACATACGCCGAGGTAGATTAACTGTGGATTCTTGTTTTGCACGATATCTCTATTGTTTTGATTGGTTGGTCTTCAAATTGGTTCTAGTTTTCGCTTTGAACATTCACTTTAAAAGCTGAGCTGGGATTTTGAGCTACTGCGCGCTTAGCGGCAACTGCTGAAACCTATCCAAAAGAGCAGCGAGCCCTGCTTGAATTTCCGTCTTTGTAGAAGGACTATATTGTTCGCTCTCATCTTGCTCGGCTACCAAACGTGAAATGGCATTAATTTGGCCCAGCTTCAGCCCTAGCTCAAAGGAACCAGGAGATGCATGCCCCTCTTCTACTCCCAAAAGCTGAAACTCAACAACATTCAGGTAAGCACGCGTACTTTCCATAACTTCGTTTACGCGCCCAGCCTCTGCTGCGGAAACTATTCTCATAGCAAAGAACTCGTGGTCATTTTTGTTTGCCATAGCAAGATCTAGTATCTGCCATGCCTGATCGGCGAACTCCTCTTTGAGCCCCGGATTGGTTACCGCGTTTCGCCAATCAACTCTCAGCTTTACCGCTTCCGCAAACCAGGGATCGGCCGTACCCGCAGAACTAAGCTGAGCGTCTAGATCGGCTACCATCTGAATGTCGCGCCGCGTAAGGGCCATTGCGGCATCTACAACCACGCGGCTGACACCTGTCATGGTCTCAACAGTCTGCAGGACTCCTGCGGGCACCTGCTCCTGAGCATCTTCCAAGCCTATAAAACGGAGCCAGGGTTCTACCACGGCATATTTGGCATAATTACTACCTGGCATGGCGATAGCTGCCGCAGCCAAGGCTGCCTCTGCGTTTTCAATTTCACCCTGAGACCTGAGCAACGTACTAGCCAATAGCAGTGAGTTGGCGTTGCGGGCTTCACCCAACGTCAGAACCAATTCAGAGGAATATTCTCGGGTGATTAAGGCCGCATACTTTTCAGCAATTCGCGTAAACACCAAGTCGTTGCCGAGCTCTTGGTGAACCCAGCTATTGGGATTCAAGGCCGGGATCCAAGGTCGGAAAGTATCCGCCAATTTTTCAATACTAAGCTCACGCCCCTCTCGAGATACTCGAGCAGACTCCATTGCCATCATATTGAAGTCGTCGGTTATTACTCGGCTGCCTAAGGCAAAATCTCGAACGCCCTCTTCGTCCATCATAAGTGCTGCTATGGAATCCTCGACAGCAGCTACACCTAACTCCAAATAGAACAACGGAGCGTCCGTGAAGGGCCTGCCCGTTTCCAATATCTGACGCTCAATATCCATGGGTGCATCAGAAGCCAGAAAGAACAAAACTTGCGGAGACCATTGATAGATTCGCACATTGGGGAATACATCCAATATGGTCGCGCACAAGCTTTTTAACAAAGCTTCGTCAACAAATTGACTATTTATCCATTGAAGATAGACGCCGTCGTCGTTCAAATGATCAGACACCATTTGCATATACTCACGTGTATACAAATGCGAGGCTCCGGCGCTCCATGGATGGGACGGTTGAGAAACCACCATGTCATATGTTTTGGAAGTTAGCGCTAAGGCGCTTCGCGCGTCATTGATAACCAGGGAGACTCTAGGATCTTGAAGCGGTTGGTACTTGCGTCTATCGGTAATAAGACGATTTGCTTCAATCACCTTGGGCTCTAGCTCGATTACATCTATTTCTTCTACCGTTGGTGGCACACCGGTGACTGCACTGCCAGCGCCCAATCCAACGATAAGCGCCGATTTAATATCGGGCCTCGCCAAAACGGGCATTGCCCCAAGTAAGCGCTGATTGGCTAGTGCATTCGGGGCGCCTAATGGCAGTGCACCTGCCTCTGGCAATCCGTTGTTGCGCAGGACAAAAGAACCCTCATCCTGATACAAAAGTACTGTAGAGCTGCGACCCACATCATAAAAAAGAATCTCACCTTTTGCGACCGAGTCAATTGGTGAAAAACGTAGTACATTTTCTGGAAGTCGCGGGTGGTACGCAAAGGCAATCGACAGAAACAAAAGCGCCGATATCAAAATGGGTAGCCGACGGTTGGAAACTAAAGTAACCGCCACCAATATCGCTAGCAGGGTATTGAGCAAGACCATCGCGCGAATCGCGCCTTCATACTTCAGCAGAGGCACCAAGAAGAATCCGGCAATCGCCGCGCCGGCAATCGCACCCAGCGTATTCCAGGCATAAACTCGGGCAGAAGAGCGAGCCGCAGAACCTACGCCAGAAGCATAGACCCGCACCGCTAAGGGAAATGTCGCTCCAATAAATAGCGTGGCTGGCATAAGCACCAAGAAAGCCAGAATTACCTTGGATTGATATTCAATACCCGCAGTTACGTATTGATTTAACGAGTAGTAAATCAAGATGGAAGTTACCGCTATGCCAAGCTGACTCACCACAAATGCAGTAGCGGCTTGGCTTCGGGTTTTGGCTAACCTGCTGGCAATAATACTGCCGATAGCAATACCGGTTAGAAAACTACCAAGCATAATGGCAAAGGCTGCAACGCTGCCGCCCAATATATGCGATATCAATCTGGTCCAAAGCACCTCATATACGAAGGTGCATACACCTGAAAGCGTCATTATCGGCAAAATTAGCCAGGCGTTGCTCATACTAGGCGCTTGCTCTGCAATCTCAGAAAGCTCTTGGCTGGCCGCTAATGCTTCGTTTTCTGCCGTGGCTAAATCATTGGAAGATAACTTATCGACCAAAACCGCCAGAACAAATACCAATAGATTGATGGCAACGCCACACCAGATAGTGCCCTGCAAGCCCAGCTTGGGTAGCAGAACAAATCCCGCAATTAGTGCACCTCCAACAGCGCCCAAAGTATTTATCGCGTATAAACCACCTACCCGACCGCTAATTTGATCGTCCCGGGTAACCACATAGCGCGTTAGTACGGGAAGTGTTGCGCCCATGCAGGCCGTTGGAATAACCAATACGGCAAAGGCCACAAAGAAATAGAATAAGGGTTGTCCAAGGCCCTCTGCATTGGGCAGAGACTCTTGTCCGCCGAGAACAGAACCATATAACCAGGCAGCTATTGAAAGAGCTACCGGCACAAATAGTGCAGATGCGGCTATAGCCGCTTCGAGGATTCCGTAGAAAAATACCGGCTTTCGAATAAGCTCGACCAGTTTTCCGGATATCGCGGCTCCCAAGGCTAATCCACCCATGTACGCAGCAAGCACTGTGGCTACCGCAATTTCAGAAGTGCCAAATACGGTAGAGAACTGCCGCATCCAAGCCATCTGATAGAGCAAAGCTGCAAAGCCGGACAGCAGGAAACATCCAGCAATACCGAATAGAAGAAAATTTGGAGAACTGACTCTAGATTGGTTCACTTATTTGCCGAGGTGAATCTACTTAGTTTGCGTGCGCACCATAATAACTTTAATGGCCGCTCCATCCCACTTATCTGTACAAATATCAATTTAATTTTCAGGACACTCGACAAAAAAATGCCCGGCAGAACCGGGCATTTAAATGGTCTATGTATTTTTATTTATTAAAAATCATATCCAACAGTGAAGCCCATTTCACGTGGCCGTGACGGAACAATATTGAAAGAACCAGCCTGAGTAGTGCGCGCAGCTGGATTCGCATTATTGGTGTAATAGTTACCAAAGGCCACTCGGCTCGGCGCTTGATTATCAGTCACATTGTCAATGTAGAAACGCAGGCTCAAGTTGTCATTGCGCATATTCGCTGAAATGTTTACCAGAGTTACCGCTTCACGCTCAAGCAAGTTCAACTGATCTTCAAAGTATGAACCCTTGTGGCGAATATCAGCCCGAACACTAGTTCTCATGCCAAACAAATCGTTCGGCAGCGTAGCACTAACGTTAAAGCTCGCGGTAAATGGAGTCTGCTTAGGTATCCAGTTTCCATCTGCCGTGGCACAAGCCGTAGTTACATCATCTGTACCCGGACGAAGTATGTCCAGAAGCGTAGGAGCCCCGCCACCTGGTCCAGTGCGGTAATTAGGTGCTTGGATAGAGCAGTAATCGGTGTATTTGGCAGAGCCCATGGTTACATAACCACCCACTGTCCATATATCGTCTAGCGCATAATCAGCGGTCAACTCGATACCGTACATTTCACCATCACCCTGATTGATCCAGGTTCGTTCGCCAGTGAAGTCACTCCAGCCATCTTCATTCCAACCACCGACAGTATCGTCGTCCCAATCTAAGTTCTCGGCACCGATAATGTCTTCGTAGATCATAAAGTACACGGCAGCGGTATAAGCACCACGACGATCCGCAAAGCTACCCTTAGTACCAATTTCAAAGTTGGTCAGCGTTTCTTCTTCAAACTCTGGAAAAGTACTTGCATCATAATCAACCGTACCGAAGTTACCGCCGGTACCATCATAGACAGTGCCCGCATGTAGCGGAACGCTAATGCCGTCATTAGCTAAATTTGGAACAGCGATTTGACCGCTGGCAACTAACAGAGATTCGACATTGCCTGGATCTTGATGGGCAATATTTACGCCAGCGGGATTGTTACCGATAGAGATCTGGCCATAGATGCTAGAGCTGTCGGTAAGCTGTGTATTGAAAGAAAGACGAGGCAAGAAGGCTTTAGTTTCTTGGCAAAACTCAACATTTGCGCCGTTTGCATCAATACCGCAAACCTCATCAATTTGATAACGAGCTTCTAAGGAAAGCGTAGTGCGGGCAGTCAGATCATATTGCAAACCGAAGGACGCGCCAATATTTTTGGCTACTTCAGAGATGGTGATGCCAGTGGCCGCAAAAGCAGGTTGCCCAAAATTCGGATGGCCCGCAGGCGTCGGAGCTTCAATAATTTGACCATAAGCCAAGGCACCGCCGTTGTTATATACCTGCTGCTGCAGTTCGTACTCATAATTAGAAGCACTTAGGGTGTAGCGCAATCGCTCGTCTTCAGAAGAAATCCAGCGAACCTCAAGGTAGTCCTCTGTAATTTCAACAGGTACCAGCATATTCATAACATTGCCGTTGAGAGCAACATTCATACCCATAGTAACGAAAACTGCATGCGTATCGTTGCTTCCGTTCTGATTCCAGCGGTATGAACTATCGTCGGTATGCATACCCATAAACTGCAATAGGCCATCACCAATTTCAAAGTTAAGTTCAGCCTGTACGCGATCCTTAGTGTTTTCGTTACCAGGTGAAAAAGACTGGGCTTCCAAGGCTTGCTGATAGGTAGTGCCATTGGCTAATACCTGAGCCAGGTACTCATCTACAGACAGAGAACCGTTCAGATCAGTATCAAGCGCGGCAAAGCCGCCCATGAATGAGCCCTCATATGACGCGACGTTTGCGTTATATACATCAGTGAACTGTCCCAAAACATCATGGTTACGAGCAACACTTCCGCCGGGGATATCCAAATCACAATCCCAAGCACCGGAAGGTAATTCGGTATTAGTGCCCATAGCAAAGCTCCAAACACCAGAGCCAGCACCACAGGTACCACTAGGAGCTATCCACTGCGCGCCTTCTTGGTCAAAGGTTTCTAATCGGCTAAAAGCGATTTCGCCATAGGCCCTGTCACTAAACTCGAAGTTTAGCTTCAACCGAACTTCTTCAGTTTCTTCACTACCCATTTTTGTGCCATCAGTAGCCGTCCACTCATCCGGACCTTCCCAGTCGTTTTGCTGATAAGAAAGCCGGTAGCCTAAAGAGTCCGTCAATGGCCCAGCTAATAGGATTCCGAAATGCTCACGACCGTGTTCTGAAAGCTCTGCTTGAAACTTGCCTTCAAATTCTTCTGGGGCATCCGCAGTAACGTAGTTAATCGCACCGGCGAACGTAGATCGACCAAAGGCCGCACTTTGTGGGCCGCGATAAACTTCGACTGCATCAATACCAGAAAACTGCAATGTTCCGGAATTACCCAGGATAGGCATGCCATCAACAAATGAAGTTACTTTCTGTTGGTTAGATGCACGTAGATTGGATTGAACGCCACGAACACCCGGATTGTTAGCCTGACGGCTACCATTGTAGTTACTGTAATCAAGTCCGGGCGTAGCCGCGAAAAGATCATCTTCTGAATTAATGCCTTGCTCCGCAAGAATAGTCGCATTGAATACCGAGATAGAAATCGGCACATCAGTCAAACTTTCTTCACGCTTCCGGCCGGTTACCAGCACTTCTTCGATGGTATTGGCACCATCTTGAGCAATGGCGACCATTGGAGCCATCATCGCAATAGCAGCCCCCAATGACCCAACCATAAATTTATTTATATTGTTCATATAACTAACCCCCCTAGGGTTTTAAAAAAATGCAACGGTTCTATAACCTCTAAATGTGAAAACATCGTAAATCAGAAGAAATACACTATTACTTCTTAAAATATTTACATATATTAACGCTTGTAATTATCTCTTAATACTTCATCTATATCTATAGTTTTCCTCTTTATTAAAAATAACAAAAAACGCTTAAAATCAGAAGGTTATGAATTATTTATAATAATTACAAAAATGTAATATTCGCACTTCAAATCGCCCGGCAGCCATTAAGCTCTACTTAACGGTGCATAAAGTTTTATTTAACAATACACGTATTTTATCTAATGAACCGATAATCTTGAGCCAGATTTACCTGCAGATTTTCGAGTTCGAAGGTATTGAATGGTTTTGGTAACTCAGCGGCTAGCCTTAGCAAACGCAACAATTGGTCCTGCTAGTGACCACGGTGATCTATAGCAAATGGGTATCTTGCCCGACCACTTACTCGTCAGTTAACCCGACTATTCAGGAACTGCCGATTTCTAGCTTGAGATGCGCAAATACAGGTCGACCCTCTAAGTCTACGGGGCTAAGTAGCGCCCCACTTTCTGCAATGGTTATCGTCTTTAGTGTTACCGCACTTTGTACATTTCCACCAATGGTATCTATCGTTCCTGCCTCCAAGTCGAGACTCACCACGATATCGCAATGGGTTCTAGCACCGACGCCTATCTGAGAACGCCTATCGGATAGGCTGAGGTAACGCGGACGTGATCCAGTACATAGTAAATCTCCTGGCAGAACTTCAGCTTCTCCAGAGTCGTAGGCAATATACAACGCACTAGCTTCTTGGCCGTCGCGGGCTCGTATCGCTTGATCAATATACTTATGGTGCGCGATAGCGTGTTCGAATTGTTCCGCTTCCGCAATGCCGCCTTCGCACATTACCCAGGAAATAAAGGCTGCTGACCAGGCATCGCGCCAGCGCGCGGCTTCGCCATCGGGCCCATTCCATTCGTCATTTTGCCGAGCAACTATCCATCCGCCCTCAGCGGTTGAAGCCCAGTACCCTGCAATAGAGCTCGCTACCCGAACTGATTCTTCCAGACTAAGCTGTGGCCGGCGACGGCGTCTGTCTTCATCAGGCAAATCATCAAGATCTTCGCGAATCACATACTCTGGTGATCCAAAATATGCCCACTCCTGCATGGCGATACCCACTATGCGTTGACGCAACTGGTCCTCGGGGAAGCTCCGGCATTCAGCTCGAGAAACCACCATGGTGCCGATGGAGCCATGCACCCAAGATGCTGGAGCCCGGACATCAAACTCCGACTGGGGCAATCGACCCTGTTGCGCATAAGCTGTGGTAGAGAGAAGAAAAATAAGACTAATAACAGAACGAGAAGCTGTTTTGGGCATCAGTAAATTAAAACGGAAGTGCATTTGTTTAAATCGATATTTGGCAGGGGCATAATACAACTCATGTACTCCAAGAAGTACAGTCTGCTTTACGATAATAAAAGAATACCTGTTATCTGCACCCTTAAAAGCTAGATGGCATAATGCAGGCAAATTTAACTAGAAACTGGCCATATCCAGAAATCTTGATGACACCAAAACGATATATCAGCGCTGATCAGCTTTTGAGTGATTCATACCAGCTAGGGTTAGAGATTTTAGAGAGCGACTTTAAGCCCAACTTTATTGTAGGTGTCTGGCGGGGCGGCACTCCCGTGGGTATCGCCGTGCACGAGCTGCTCAGTTATTTTGGTGTGGAATCAGATCACATAGCGATTCGCACCTCGCTCTATACCGGCATAGAGGCGCCATCATCAGAAGTTCGCGTGCATGGCCTAAATTATCTGGTGAGTCACCTAACTGCAGAAGACCGCTTGCTAATGGTAGATGACGTATTTGACACCGGGCGCAGCGTACATCAAATAGTCCTTGAGCTTGAGAGTAGCTGCGGCAAGAACCTGCCTGAAATTCGCGTTGCCACGCCCTATTTCAAACCAGAGAACAATAAAACCGATCGGATACCCGACTACTATTTGCATGAAACAGAAGAGTGGCTGGTATTCCCGCATGAGCTGGTGGGATTAACGCGAGAGGAAATTTTGAACAATAAGCCTGGTATTGAAGCACTAAGGACTAGGCTGACAACAGACTCAGAATAACTAACAAGAAAGCTTCTCAATCATGTAGCGATAATAGTCTTCATCGGTATCAGCTAGAAGCTGGGTAAATGCCTGTAGTGCCGCTTCAGTATCTTCTGCATAGTAGCTATCCATTGCCGCCCGGCGCTGATGCAACATATTTTTCTGCTGTTCCGTTAGCTCATCTTTTCTGCATATAGGCTGATATATGCGCGAAGTATTAGACTTTCCCTTCGCCTGCACGGTATCTAATTCCCTAAATACCACATCATCCGCGGCTGATGCCGTGCCTTCACCGACAATAGTAGGCACCCCGTAGATCCGTGTCATTGCTTCCACGCGTGCGGCTAGATTTACGGTATCACCAATAACAGTGTAAGCAAGCCGGTACTTTGAACCCATATTACCAACATTCATTTCACCGGAGTTGATTCCTACACCCATGGTTGGTCCGGGCCAGCCGCGCCCAATGAAATCCTCGGAGAGTTTTTCGATTTCTTCATGCATTTCGAACGAAGCCATAATGGCACGTCGCGCGTGATCTTCTTGAGACACCGGAGCACTCCAGAAAGCCATAATAGAATCGCCAATGTATTTATCTATGGTGGCTCCATGCCGATAAAGAATTTCCGTCATCAGAGTGAAGTATTCATTTAACAGGCTAACCAAATCTTTCGGGCTAAGCTGCTCTGAAAAACCGGTAAAGTTTTTAAGGTCACAGAAAAAAACCGTCATATCTTTAGACTCGCCTTCCAGCTCAAGCAACCCCGGCTGCTTGCTCTTGGCTGCCAAGCATCGATCGTCTAGCCACCGAACAAATCGATGAGGGATTTCAGAGAGCCCTTGTGAGTTTTGCTTCCGCAAGAGCTTTAAACGCAGCTATATCAGTAGCTCAAGGGACTGAGGCGGCCATAGAACCCGCAGGTGTCGGATTTACCTTCACGCCGGGAGAAATACTGGATCCGGCAACCGATTTAGTAGAACAGTTTTCTGACCTGATGCTAGTTGCGAGCGTTTCCTTTGGTGTTCAAAAAATGCTCATCAGTATTGGCGCCTTTTGGGGCGTTTCTCTGCTACTGACACTGACGGCGCTTGTCTGGGCAAACAACGGTGCTCGCAATAGGGCCAACTCGCCATGGACGGTCAAGTTTCTGGTGGTGCTGCTGCTAATACGATTCGCGCTACCCATAGTGACCTTAGGTAGCGACCTACTGTTCGAAAAATTCATGGCATCGGAATATGAATCTAGCCAGACTTTTGTCGATTCTTCTTCTCGAGAAATCGAAGACTATAGCCAGGCTGCGCCAGAAGTCACTCAGGATCAGGGAATACTAGAACGACTTCGGATCTGGTCCCAGAGCATAAGCTTTGAATCACCAGTAGAAGAGTTAAAGGCTGCGGCGGATAGAACCATCGAGCACATAGTTAATTTGATGGTGATCTTTACCCTGCAAACGCTTCTTGTGCCTTTGTTGATCTTGTGGATTCTTTATTTTCTTACTAAACGCCTACTTATCACGCCCCCTAAGGCCATGCCCTCCTATAGTGCAGCTCCCTAAATATCGCGTGCGTCGATTTTTGCTTTAATAAATTGGTTATGAGGCATATGAATCAAATCTGCCAAACGCCTGATGATATGTTCCTCGTAGGCGTCCACACGGCCGTCCGCGTATGCCACAAGCCACAAGCTTTTTAGCAGCTCAAATTTTTGATCCTGACTATATTCTCGATTAATAGCAGAGGTGAACTGAAACAGATCATGCTGCGACTTCTGTTGCTCCAATACCTCAGACACTATCTCGCGTGCCTCTTCTGCATCCAAGCCAAGACTTTCCTGCATTAAGTCTTCTATGCGCTCGACCTCAAGTTCATGCCAATCGTGATCAACCGCCATTACTTCCGCCATCAGGGCAGCTGCAGCGCGATTTGTATCAACACCAGACGCCTCTTCTTCATTATCGCTATCGAGCCCCAACCAGGCCATAAAATTACTTTTCATAATTAATCTATAAATCCCATTTCTATTGTTTGTCTCAACTCAATACTATTTTTGGTATCACTATTGATTTCATCACTGAAAGGAGAAGTTCTCTCCATCAAGTTTCATCTCATTCGCATACTCAGCTATCACTTTCAAACTGGTGTAGTGAATATCAACGATATCTTCTACATCTTTGGCATAACCACCGGCCATAACCATTACCAAAGGCAAAGAGCGCCTTGTACAAAATTCCATAACTACTCGGTCACGCTGCTCCAGTCCTTTTTTACTTAAGCTCAACCGACCTAAACGGTCCCCCTCAAAGGGGTCAGCGCCAGCTAGATAGAATACCAAATCGGGATAGGCTTCATTGAAAGCCACATGCAAACTCTGACGCAGAGAATCTAAATAGGTTTCATCTGTTGTACCATCTTCAAGCTCTATATCCATATCGCCCGCCTCTTTGCGAGTGGGATAGTTTTTCTCTCCATGGATTGAGTAGGTATAAATACTGTCGTCACCGGTGCAGATTGATGCCGTACCGTTTCCTTGGTGAACATCCACATCCAAAATCATAATTTGATCTGCCAGGTCGTCCGCCTGCATTTTACGCGCGGCGACAACACAATCGTTAAATACGCAAAAACCCTGAGCAGCGTCGGATTTAGCATGGTGGGTTCCACCGGCAAGATTGGCGCTGGCGCCCTCTTCTAGCGCAACCCTTGCAGCCGCAATAGTCGCGCCTACCGATCTGCGAGATCGCTCAACCATTTGCAGAGACCACGGAAAACCCAATTCGCGCTGTTCCGACTTTGTCATTTCTCCTTCTGTGATCTTGCGTAGATATTCTGGTGAATGGCAGAGTAATAACTCCTCCTCAGTGGCCGCTTCCGGTACCAATAGATCAAAATCTGAATTAGCGGCTACTCGCTCTCGCAACAACTTATATTTACTCATAGGAAATCGGTGCTGTTCGGGCAAAGGCAGCACGAACTGATCGCAATAAAAAACTTTCATTGACGGCAAACTCGCAAATAGGGTGTGTGGATTATCTGTGGCATAAAGGCACAGGTCAACGCGCATAAAGCTAAACAAAATATAAGTTATTTAGTAAAAGTGTGACGAATACCACATAGATACTTTTAAAGCTGTGAAGAGGTTCCGGTTTCGTCTATTTAGACTTTGCCTGCGTGGCAGGATAATAAATGTATGAAACTTGTTCTGATTCGATATCATTTATTTGGCTCTTTGCCCAAAACTCGCTCGGGTGAGGAAATTGACGAAGCACCCGTTCGCTGGCGCGCAAAACCCTGTGGTTGGCATAGGCGATCTGGAACGGTTCGATACACCGCTCTAAGCTTGGCACTAACCATCGGTATGATAATCCTGACCCTTGATTCTGCCGCACTGGATCTGATCTCCGACGCGGACGCTTCAGACAACAGCATAAAATTGATTAGTTTGGATATCAATCTAGCACCTCAGCCTCAGCCTTAACCCTAGCCCTAGCCCTCGACGTCTACCTCTTCCTGCTGATTCTCCCAAAGCTCTGCGTAGAGTCCTTGCAGCACCAACAACTCCCTGTGGGTTCCGCGCTCAACAATTTCGCCCTGTTTCAATACCAAGATCTCATCGGAATCGATAATGGTTGAAAGACGATGGGTGATAGCCAATGTCGTATGGTTTTCCGCAGCCTGGTGCAGTGCGCCCAAAATTTCTTTTTCCGCCGTCGAATCAAGAGAGGAAGTAGCCTCATCAAAAACCATAATAACGGGGTTTTTTAGCAGTGTTCTAGCGATGGCTATGCGCTGTTTTTCGCCACCGGAAAGTTTCAGCCCGCGTTCTCCAACTACAGTGTCGTAGCCCTCGGGCAATTGCTCAATAAATTGCTCGAGATTAGCCAGCTTTGCCGCCGCGGCAATCTGCTCCTCACTCGCTTGCGTATCACCGTATCCGATGTTGTAGCGAATGCTGTCATTGAACAAAACCGTGTCCTGTGGAACCACGCCAATAGACTTGCGTAAACTTTCCTGAGTAACCTCTTGGATCGCCTGATCATTGATATAAATGCTGCCTTGGGTGGCGTCATAAAATCGAAAAAGCAGTCGCGCAATTGTAGATTTTCCCGAGCCGCTCGGCCCGACAATAGCGACCTTGTCACCGGCCGGAATTTCAAAGGATATGTCCTTCAGAATAGTCCGGTCTTCTTTGTAGCCAAAGCTAACATTTTCAAATCGAATGGCACCGCCATCCGATTCCAATTCCGCTGCATCTTCGATATCTGAAACCTTGGGATCGGTATCAATTAGCCTGAACATCTGCTCGATATTGGCCATTGAGTTTTTGATCTCCCGATACACAAAACCGAGGAAATTCAAAGGGATAAACAACTGAATCATATAGGCATTGATAAGCACCAGATCACCAATGGTCATCTCCCCATCCACCACCTGACTGGCGGCCAGAATCATCATGGTGGTCATAGACACCGCCACAATAATTGCCTGCCCCGAGTTCAGCGCAAACAGGGAATATCGGTTTTTTAGCCGCGCCTGTTCCCACTCAGATAGCTGATCGTCATACAGTTCAGACTCATACTTTTCATTGCCAAAATATTTGACCGTTTCAAAATTCAACAGGCTGTCGATTGCCCTGGTATTTGAATTGTTGTCCATCTGGTTTGCTTCGCGAACGAAGCGTAAACGCCACTCGGTTACGACCACCGAAAAGCCAATATACGAAACCACCGCCGCCAAGGTAATTACCACATACCAGATACTGTAATTGAACAGCAAAATGGCGCAAATCATCACCAGCTCTAATAGCGTAGGAATAATATTGAACAGCATAAATCGCAATAAAAATGCGATGCCGCTGGTACCCCTTTCTATATCCCGCGACAGGCCACCGGTTTTGCGCGAAAGATGAAAATCTAAATCTAAAGCATGTAAGTGACTAAAAACTTTTAGGCCGATACGGCGCATACCACGCTCGGCTACGCGGCTGAATATTACGTCGCGTAATTCGCCCAAAAATGTGGTGCTAAACCGCAGTAATCCATAAGCGATCAGAAGCGCCAATGGCAGAGAAATAAGTTGCGCTGTTTCGCCACTAAGGCCATCAACAATGCCCTTCAGAATTATCGGCAATATGACGTTGGCGACCTTGGCGAGTATTAAAAACGCCATGGCAAAAAACACGCGCGCTGGAAATTCGAGCAGATAAGGCACTAGGCTTTTAACTACTTTCCAGTCACCAGACCAGGCGGTTTCGGGGTTTTGTCTGCGGCCGGGGGGCATTGAGTTTCCTTTATTGGCTTGTTTGCAGGATAGCCTAGTTAGTTGGGTGAATTACCGGATTTTCAACCTAATCTGATAGTCTTGCGGTATGAGTACATTCTTTGGAAGAGCATGGGACGACTGGATCGCGGAATATGCCGAAAGTCACCAGCACCCGAAAAATAGACTATGCCACAGTATTGGCATTCCCCTAATTGTTGTTTCTATCCCATTACTGATCGCGGGTATTTGGTCGCCGACAATTTTATGGATTGGCCTAGCCTTGTTTGTAATTGGCTGGATACTGCAATTTATCGGTCATGCCTATGAAGGAAAACCGCCAGAATTTTTTAGAGACTGGCGGTTTCTATTTGTCGGTTTGCGTTGGTGGATTGCTAAAATGAAGGGCAAAGCCTAAGCCTTTACCTATACCCCAATACAATCACTACGGGCTTTGTCGCTAATCTACATCCACAGTAAATACGATAAAGCCTGATTCGCCGATATACTCACCTTCCAATCGTCTTGGTGGTCAAAGCCACAGATTGCGATTTCTTGTTCGACGAGGCTTTTTATGAGGGATTGGAAGGCGGCATTATGGAAGCCATGGGTAAACTGTTTGCCGACGATACCCGCATGTTTATTTACCCCGCCATTAACGATGCGGATGAACTAGTTACTCTAGATACTCTGCGCGTACCAGAGCATCACAAATAACTTCTTAAGCTTTTGATTTATAACGGTATAATTCTTCCGAGCGAGGATTGTCTAGAAGAGAATCTGCATTTTTCTGCGCGTAAACTTCTCAGCTCAATTGCAGACGGTCCGGGAAGCTGGGAGCAACAGCTACCCGATGAAGTTCGAAGCCTAATAGTCGAACGAAAACTGTTCGGCTATTAGGACTAAGCTTCTAGACCTAACGTATCGGCCTGAATAGCACCAACATCGCTGGTAATAATGTTAGAGAGCCCAGTAGCGCTGCTGCCATCGCTAAGCTGGTAAATAACCCGAAGTAAATCGACGGGATAAAGTTTGATAATGCCAGTAGTGAAAAGCCCGCAATAATAGTGGTCGCAGTATAAATAAGTGCTCGACCTATAGTTGCATGAGACCGGTGCATAGCCGCCCGGTAGTCGCCATCGACTGCCAGCTCTGTTCTGAATCGGTGAATGTAGTGAATCGAATTATCCACACCCATGCCGACAGAAATAGCCGCAATAGTAATAGTCATTAAATCCAGAGAAATACCAAACAACCCTAGGGCACCCAGCACAATTCCGGTAGCCAAAAAATTGGGCACCATAGCAATTAGGGAAATGGGAATAGAACGAAATAGCACGGTAAACATCAGCATGATCCCCAAAAATACCGCTACTAAAGTCTGAATTTGCGAACTAAACAAACTCTGCAGCATATTGTTATAGAGCACTATAAGACCGGTCACCCGTACCTGCTCAGGCGCCAGGCCAAGCTCTTCTACTGCGTAGTTTTGTACCTGAGCAATTAGCACATCGCGCTGAAGTTGGTCACCCGCTTCTTTTACGCGCGTTGCTATGCGCGTTTGACCTATCTCGTCATCCAGATAGGCGTTAATAAGCGTATCTTCCAGTTCAGCGCCCAAGTTCTGGCGTAGGAATATCAATTCGATATCATTAAGAACCGAACCGGTTTGATCCGCTGCCAGCTCTGTGGCAGTTGCTAGGGAATTCACCTTGCCAATATCTGGTAATGACTCCAAATAAGCGTGCATGGCCTCGATGGTAGCCATTTCGGTTCGGTTCCACCAATAGCTAAATTCTGACCCTGAGTTCGAATCCTGCTCACCATTACCCATACCAAAACCATCGCCGGCAAATAAATCTCCTTCAGCGAAGGGATCATCGGCGCCAAAGTCATCAAAACCTTCGCCACCGAAGAGATCTGCTTCGTGAGAGATTAGCGCGTCGGTCACAGGCGCTAGGGCCGGCGCATCATTCCAGCCACCCGGCGCATCAATTATTACGTCCAGAGACATTGTGCCGCCCAGACTACGGTCAATTAATTCCATCCCCTGATGGATCTCAGTGGTAGATTTGAAGTAATCGATAAAGCGGTTTTCAACGGTCAACCGGCTTAGACCATAAACTGAGACCAACCCAAAAATCAGCGCCACCGAGAACACCAGAGTTGATCGTCGATCCGCGATTCTCGCAAACACCAAAGTATATTGAGGCTCCTTGGCGCTGCCACCGCTATAGGCTCCGCCCATAAACATGAGGCCAGCAGGTATTAGGAAGAAGGTTTGTATCAGCGCGATTGATATGCCGATGGTCATCATCCAGCCAAAGTCGATTACCGGGCGAATGTCGCTTACCACAAGGGATACAAAAGCAACCATTGTAGTTAACACCGTGTAAAAGCAAGGCCGCACCATGGCCCAGACCATTTCACGGACACGGTCTTGCAATGGACTATCTGGATTGTTCCTACACACCTCCTGAAATCGAACGATCAAATGCACCGAAAGCGCCAGGGTAACTATCATTAGGATCAGGGTGAAATTCGAAGATATTACGCTGAGACGCCAGTCAATCCAGCCCAAAAATCCGAGCATAATAGTTAAGCTAAAAGCACAATTTAGTAGGGGCAGTATTACCAGTTTTGACTGTCGGAATATGGCTACCAAAGTGACGATAATGAAGGCAAAAATACCCAGTCCAAAGTTGATCATATCGCTGCGAATAAAGGTCAACATATCCGCAGTGACCATATCGGCCCCACCAACAAATAGGTTGGCCCGATCTCGATAGCTATCAACGATGGCGCGAACCTGCTCCACGCGACCAAAGTCCCGCTCAGTTGCTTCCGTTCGGTGGACTAAATATTCTGCACTAACTCGCTCTAACCGATCAAGCTCAGCAGCGCTTAATGAAGATTGATTTTGTTGCAGCAGCAACGCATCCCGCTCGCGGACCAGATCAATTGCCTGACGATCCACCTCTAGATTTATAAGCACTGCCGTTGTCTTGTTGTCAGGGCTAACTAAAGTATCCCGGTAAATAGGATTTACATGGAATTCCTGTCGGGCCAATTCCAAATCCACGCCTTCATCCAGCAACCTCGGCAGCTCTGAAGATAAGCCAGTCAATCCAACCACGGGGCTATAGAGCAGCGGCACATCCAAAATTGACTGAACCTTTTCAACATGATCCAACTGCGCGAGATCATCACGAAGAGATTTGAGAGTATCTAGTGATTGCTCGCTATAGAGTTCACCCGAAACTTGGTAGGTAACCACCAATATCGAACCCGAGCTGTAGCGATCATTGATCTCGCGAAAGAAGTCCAAGGCCCTATCGTTCTCCAGCGTCAAAGAGTCTGAGGATGCATCCAGTTTTACATTCGGCAACCCAAATGAGGCAAACCCCACAATCGCCAAAATCATAAGTAAGGCAAATATCGGTCTTTCCAATACCAAGAATGAATATATTTTTTCTATATTTTTTAACAACTTAAGATGCCTTTCTTTTATTTACTCTTGCTAGTCGATATTCAGATTGAGTGTATCAATGAGCTTTTGATGAATTCCGGAAAACCCACCGTTACTCATAACCAAAACATGCGATTTTTGCTCGCCACGGGTTTGCTCTAAAACTTCCGAAAGAATCTGGTCAATACTCGAAAATATTAGATCCTGCGGAGCCAGAATATCCGACAGCGACCAGTCGATATTTTCCGGCTGGAGCCAGATCGCCTGATCTGCATTTTCGACAGAATCTGCCAATTCACTTTTGTGCACACCCAGCTTCATCGTATTCGAACGAGGCTCAATAACTGCGATTATTTTGTCCTCACCGACCGTAGCTCTTAGTCCTTCGAGGGTAGTCTTTATAGCAGTAGGGTGATGGGCAAAATCGTCATAAAGCGTAACCTTGTTGGAACTGGCGAGCAGTTCCAAACGGCGCTTTATCCCTTTGAAATCAGTCAAAGCAGCAACCGCAGTAGCGAGGTCAACACCGGCGTCAGAAGCCGCTGCGATAGCTCCCAAAGCATTTTGCATATTATGTTCGCCGATTAAATTCCAACGCAGTACTTCACTTTCGAAATTACGCTCAGGGCTGTCGAAATCAAGCTCAGAATTCTGAAAAACCTCAAACTCACTGAAATCATCTTTGCTGGCAATTGCTCGGAAGGAGGCGGTTTTGGCCTGCTCAGAGTCACCAAAACCCAAGGCGCACTTCTTCGACCAGCAGCCCATTTTCATTAGTTCAGCAATGGCTGCGCTTGTCTCGGGAAAATAGATATTTCCCTGCGCAGGAATAGTCCTAATCAAGTGATGGAACTGGCGCTGAATCGCTGATAGGTTTTCGAAGATATCGGCATGGTCAAATTCTAGATTATTTATAACCAGAGTACGTGGTCGGTAGTGCACAAATTTGGAGCGTTTATCAAAAAAGGCCGTGTCGTATTCGTCCGCTTCAACAACAAAGTGATTGCCCTGCCCTAACCTCGCTGATTCGCCGAAATTGGCTGGCACGCCACCAATCAGAAAGCCGGGGGCGAGTCCCGCATATTCAAGAATCCAGGCCAGCATGCTAGAAGTGCTGGTTTTTCCATGGGTACCGGAAACCGCCAAAACATGACGACCGGGAAGAACCTGTTCCGCTAAGAACTCCGGGCCCGACACATATTTATCCCCTCTGTTTAGAATCGTTTCTACTAAAGGATTGCCGCGGCTTAACGCATTACCTATAACCCAAATATCAGGATTTAAATCGAGCTGACCCGTATCAAAGCCCTGTATAAGCTCAATGCCAGCCAGCTCTAGCTGATTGCTCATTGGCGGATATACATTTGCATCACAACCCGTAACGCGCATACCAGACTGCTTAGCCAACTGCGCCAAGCTGCCCATAAAGGTGCCACAAATACCCAAAATATGAATATGCATCAAATTCTCAACAAGCTAAAAAGACCCAATTCATCGCAACTAATTGCTGAAAATGCGACGAATGGTCCATGTAAGAGCTATCTATTTTCGCTATCATTGCGCGCTTAGCAAAGCCCCATTATCCCAAGGAAGCATTATGCCCGCAAAAAACGCCTTCTACGCGCAATCTGGCGGAGTTACCTCTGTCATTAATGCGTCTGCGGCCGCGGTAATTCAAACTGCAAAGAAATACCCAGACCAAATTGGCAAAGTCTACGCGGGTAAAAACGGAATTCTGGGAGCATTGCGTGAGGAGCTCTACGACACCAGTGAAGAAGCAGCGGCCACTATTACCGCGCTGAAACACACCCCAGGTGGCGCGTTTGGCTCCTGCCGCTACAAGCTAAAAAGCTTAGAAGACAATCGTGCCGAATATGAAAGGCTCATAGAGGTATTTCGTGCTCACGACATTGGCTACTTTTTTTATAACGGTGGCAACGACTCAGCGGATACCTGCTTAAAGGTTTCGCAAATCGCCGAAAAACTTGGCTACCCGCTTCAGGCAATTCATGTTCCCAAGACCGTGGACAACGATTTACCTATAACTGACTGCTGTCCCGGATTTGGTAGCGTTGCAAAATACGTTGCGGTTTCCACCCTAGAAGCTACTGCTGATGTGGCCTCTATGTCTGAGACTTCCACCAAAGTATTTATTATCGAGGTGATGGGCCGCCATGCCGGCTGGATAGCGGCAGCAGGCGGACTAGCCAATCCAGATATTATTCTTTTTCCTGAAGTGGCTTTTGATCGAACTAAATTTATTGCCAAGGTACGGCAATCTGTCGAAGATAACGGACATTGCGTAATTGTCGCCTCAGAAGGCGCACAAGATGCAGAGGGCAAGTTTTTGGCGGAAGCCGGAACGCTGGATGCTTTTGGCCATAAGCAACTAGGAGGCGTTGCTCCTACAATCGCCACCATGATTCGCGATGAGCTTGGCCTTAAATACCACTGGGCGCTTGCCGACTATTTACAGCGCTCAGCCCGACACCTTTCTTCTCAAACGGATGTTGATCACGCTATTGCTGTCGGCGAAAAAGCGGTTGAATACGCCATCGCAGGCGAAAATGCTGTAATGCCAGCCATCATTCGCACAAGTGATGATCCCTACGCATGGGAGATACAATCAGCACCACTAGACCAAGTCGCCAATATCGAAAAGATGTTGCCGGCAGAATATATCTCTGAGGATGGATACGGCATTACCGAAGCCGCAAGAACCTACCTTGGGGCATTAATTGAGGGAGAAGCCGCTACCCCATGGGAAAACGGCCTTCCGGTCCATGCCAAGATAAAGGGAGTCCTAGTCAATAAAAAACTCCCGCCTTGGTCAAAATAAACAACTCTGAGCTAATTGACAGCCCTAAGCTATATAGACAGCTTTGAGCAAATAAACAGCCCTGAGGAAATAGAGAGCCGCAACTCATGAATCACCATTATTTAATCGCCGATATCGGCGGAACAAACGCCCGTATGGCTCTTTGCTCAAGTGAGAAAAAAGAGACACAGGATATGGAAATATATTCTTGTAATACCGGCGCTAGCCTCGAAGAGGTGATTACCGAATATCTGCAGCTACATGTAGAAAAGGAACTCGCAGGTGTTTGCTTGGCCGTTCCTGGGCCGGTCGAAGGCGGCACATTTAGCTTTGTAAACAACGACTGGGTTGTAGATCCCAAGCATCTTGAGACCATTCTAAAGGCTCCTGTATTTCTTCTGAATGATTTTTCAGCGCAATCCTTAGCCTTAGCGGCCATGAGTGAATCCGACTTTGACTGGATGGACCAAGTTCGTGCCTCTTCCAATTTGGCAAAGGCCCTCGTCGGACCCGGAACGGGTACAGGCGTGGGTGCCCTGATGGCCAGCGGCCAAGTAATTCCATCAGAAGCAGGGCATATCGGTTTCGCCCCCATTACCGGACATCAAGAAAAATTACACCATTATGCACGCAAGAAATTTGGGCGAGTATCGGTAGAACGGCTAATTTCCGGCCCCGGTCTAGTTAATATTTATCAGTTCAATCAAGAGCAGAATGGTCTTCAAATCGATCCATCCACTCACCCTAGCGATATCGCAACAGCGGCTGAAAACGGCGAAGAAATTGCGAATCGATCGATCCAAGATTTCTGGGATATTTTGGCCGCCTATTCCGGCGACATCGCTCTAACCTTTGGTGCCAAAGGTGGCGTTTTTATCTCTGGCGGTGCCGCACAAAAACTGTCTCCGTTTTTGGACACTGATCGGTTCCGTGAGATTTTTTCTGACAAGGGTAGATTCAAAACGCTTTGCTCGGAAATACCGCTTGGAATCTGCACCGAGCAGCAAATGGGCTTGCTAGGTTGTCGTCAATATCTGATCCAAAAAGGCGTTTAGCGCAACAGCACTTAATACTAAGGGGCAACTGATCCCCTTCGGCGTGCAATCGGGCCAGAATGTCGACTTCCCTTTGTCTTATCCGACGCTTTATGAAAGGCTAAGCTTAGTGGAGACGCTTAAAATGTAATTTATTTACATAAGATGTATCTTATGTAATATAATTTCATTATATCAGCGTAATCTCCGGTTATACGGCAATTAGAGGGCTCGAAACTTGTCAGCTGCTAAGACGCATATTTTGATTATAGGTGGTGACGGCGATCTCGCGATCCGCAAGCTCTACCCTGCGCTATTCTCCCTCGAAACTGCAGGTGAGTTTGGCCAAGTAGAGCGTATTACCGGACTATCCCGCTCCGCAAAGGACCGAGATGTAATTCTCAATGCGGTCAATACTAGATTGACCGATTCTGGCCAATTTAACGCGGATAGCTGGGACACTTTTACCGGAAAACTAAACTTTCTTACTGGCGACGCTACAGATCCAGATGATTTACGGGCATTTGGCGACTCCATCAATCTTGAAAATACTGAGCTGGTTGTCTACTTCGCTATTCCGCCCAAGGTATTTGAAGGCGTTTGCCTAGCCATGCAAGCGGCGGGGCTTGTGGTACCTACAACTCGCGTTGTAGTAGAAAAACCACTGGGTACCAGCTGCAATTCATTTGAAGAAATCCATAAGCATATGGACGGGATTTTTGATGAAAGTCAGGTCTACCGAATTGATCATTATTTGGGTAAGGAATCAGTTCAGAACTTGCTAACGTTGCGATTCGCAAATGTTATCTTCAGCTCAATATGGAATTCTGACCATATCGATAGTGTGCAAATTACCGTTGCTGAAACCGTCGGCGTCGAAGATCGTCACGAATTTTATGATGAAGTTGGCGCGCTTAGAGACATGGTGCAAAACCACCTTCTACAAATTCTCTGTCTTATTGCACTAGATCCACCGGCAAACAAAAACGCCGATACCATTCGCTCAGAAAAGCTCAAAGTTATCCAATCCCTCAAGCCGATCACTTTGGATGAGATAAATGCCAAAACCGTTCGTGGCCAATATGCTTCCGGAACGGCGGATGGAGAGCTCGCTCCCGGATATCAAGATGAAATCGGCCGTGAAAAAGAGTCACGTACCGAAACATTTGTAGCCATTAAGGCAGAAATAGATAACTGGCGCTGGGCTGGCGTACCTTTTTACCTTCGCACCGGCAAGCGGCTTAGCTCACGCTGTGCGGAAATTGTGATTCAGTTTAAAAAGCCAAAGCACAGTATATTTGCTGAGCAGTCGGTAACCTTGCCCGGCAATAGCCTGCACATTCGCTTGCAACCAGATGACGGCGTTCAGCTGAGATTTTTAAACAAGCAGCCAGGGCTGGGTGAGCTTCCACTAGAAGAACTGGACCTCAATCTGCAAGAACCAGACGCTAATCGTAAACACAGCTTTGACGCTTACGCTCGATTATTGCTAGAGGTGCTTCGCGGCGATCAGACACTCTTTGTCAGTAGCGATGAAGTGGTTGCCTCTTGGAAATGGATTGATCAAATTCGGGCGAACTGGGAGATTGCTAGTTCTAAGGCACACCCCTACTCCGCTGGAACCGACGGCCCTTCACAAGCAGTAGTGCTGATCGCCCGAGACAATAGAGAATGGTCGGAATTAAGCAGATGACGATTAATATTGTTCGTGAAAAAGATAGTGCCGCGCTAACGCAAAGGCTGGGCGACGATATCGTTGCTATCCTGTCCGAAGCAATTGCTAGTCGAGGCGAGGCGCTTCTGGCGGTTTCGGGAGGGTCTTCCCCGATATCGGTATTTGAATACTTGTCTAATCAAGACCTTGATTGGTCAAAAGTGAAAGTTACTTTGGTCGACGATCGCTGTGTTGAAGAGACACACGCTGACAGCAATGCTTTATTGGTAAAAACGCACCTGATTAAAAACAGGGCCGCCGCTGCCAACTTTTTCTCGCTTTCCTGCGAAGAAGGCACTTCGGCCGATCAGGAGGTCGCTGCCGAACACAAACTGTCGCTGCATTTCCCCAGATATGACGTGGTCATTCTTGGAATGGGTACTGATGCACACACGGCTTCAATATTTCCGCAGGCTAAAGAAAGAGATTTGGCGCTATCCAGGGAAAGCAACCGATTGAGCCTTATGACTAACCCGGTAACCGCCGCTCATATGCGTATCACTCAAACCCTTCCGCAACTTCTAAAAACCAGTTTTTTGGCCATCCATATTATTGGTCAAGACAAGTGGAAGATACTTGAACCTATTTTGGAACAAGCGCAAGCCCAAGACCAATTTCCCATTAGCCACTTTATTCACCAAGACATAACTCCTGTCTCGGTATATTGCTCTGTATGGTAGGCATCAAATGAATCCCGTTATTGAAAAAGTTACTCAGCAAATAATTGATCGCAGCGAGGCTAGCCGCGGAGAATATCTTGAGCGCATGCGCCGGACTCAAGAATTTAATCCCCCTCGCAAAAGGCTTTCTTGCGGAAACCTGGCCCATGCATTTGCAGCCTGCTCGGAGCAAGACAAGAAAGATATCGCTTCAGAGAAGGCCGGAAATCTAGGCATTACTACCTCTTACAACGATATGCTGTCTGCACACCAGCCGTATAAAGATTACCCTGATCACATCAAAAGCCACGCTCACAAGTTAGGCGCGACTGCGCAAATTGCCTCGGGTGTGCCCGCAATGTGCGACGGAGTTACTCAAGGCCAAGCGGGAATGGAACTCAGCTTGTTTAGCCGAGATGTAATTGCCATGGCTACCACCATTGGCCTTAGCCACAATATGTTCAACGCCAATTTATTCCTCGGTATATGCGACAAGATCGTACCCGGCATGATGATCGGCGCTTTGGAATTTGGCCACCTGCCCGCTATTTTTGTTCCTTCTGGCCCAATGCCGTCAGGATTGCCAAATAAAGAAAAAGCCGAGCAACGACAAAAATTTGCTGAAGGCAAAATCGAAACCAAACAAATGCTGGCCGTAGAATCAGCCTCCTACCATAGCCCCGGCACCTGTACCTTTTACGGTACTGCGAATTCGAATCAAGTATTAATGGAGCTCTTCGGAGTGCAGCTTCCCGGATCCTCTTTTGTGCAACCCGGAAACAACCTCCGCAATGCACTTACCGAGGCAGCCGTGGACGCCGCCTTAAGTTGCACTTTTGAGAGCGAATACTATCGACCACTCTATGATGTGGTAACGGAAAAATCCTTGGTAAATGCAATCGCCGCGTTACTCGCCACGGGCGGCTCCACCAATCATGCACTGCATTTGGTAGCTATTGCGCGCTCAGCCGGAATCCATCTCACCTGGGAAGATATCGACGAAATCTCTTCCGCTGTCCCTCTCCTCGCTCGCATATATCCAAATGGCCATGCGGATGTAAACCATTTTGAAGCAGCCGGTGGGCTGCCCTTTGTCGTCAGAGAATTGCGCCGTGGCGGATTACTCAATGAAGATGTAGTGAATATTGTCGGTGCCGGTTTAGATGAATACGAGAAAACGCCAAAAATGGATGCATCCGGAAACCTGTTCTGGGCTGAACTGCCTGAAACAAGCGGTGATACTTCGGTAGTTGCAACTTTTGCCAAACCATTCCAAGCGGATGGTGGCTTGAAGTTGTTAACCGGGAACTTGGGCAAGGCCGTAATCAAGATCTCAGCGGTAGACCCGCAATTTCGTTTTGTAGAAGCGCCAGCTCGAGTATTTGATTCACAAGAGCAAGTAAAACAGGCTTTTGAAGCTGGAGAGCTTTTCAAGGATGTTGTCGTCGTTGTTCGATTCCAAGGCCCAGCAGCCAATGGTATGCCTGAGCTGCACAAGATGACGCCCTTTCTCGGCATTTGCCAAGATCGCGGACACAAAGTCGCCTTGGTGACCGATGGAAGAATGTCTGGCGCCTCCGGCAAGGTTCCCGCGGCGATTCACCTTTCGCCAGAAGCTTTGGCGGGTGGATTGATTGGAAAGATTCAGGACGGAGATATAGTCCGACTGGATACAGAAAATGGAGAGCTTGAGCTACAGGTCTCTGCCTCAGATCTGGATGCAAGAACGCCGGCAGTGCATAGCCCCGAACCAGAAAATCTCGGCCGACCGCTATTTTCACGATTTCGAGAAACGGTTGATGTAGCAGAGAAAGGTGCCGCCACCTTTAACCCCTTAGGTCTTTGATCAAAATCCATTATCCCCAGACCCTCGTACCTTAATTACCCCCGTATTTGGAACAGAATTAAATGTCTCTACTCAAAGAAAAACTTCGCTTTATCAAGCTTGTACCCGTTGTTACTCCCTACAGCGTTGCGGGCACAGTAGAGCTTGCTAAGACCTTGGTTGCTGGCGGAGTAAACGCTATCGAAATTACCCTGCGCACAGAGCTAGCGCTGGAAGCAACTCAAGCGGTCAAGGATGCGGGTATTGAAATTGTGCTTGGTGTGGGCACCCTAACCTCTGTTGCCGACGTGAAGAATGTTGCAGAGATAGGTGTAGACTTCGCAGTATCCCCTGGCATGACTCCAACGCTGTTAGATGCCGCAAGAGATCATGAGGTAAGCCTGTTGCCGGGCATATCCGGTGCATCAGATGTTTTACTTGGCTTGGAATATGGCTATGACTTTTTCAAAGTGTTTCCCGCGGAAGCCATAAATGGTTACGAGTTAATCAAGTCTTTGTCTGCACCCTTTCCGCATATTAGCTTTTGCCCAACTGGTGGTATTAACCTAAGCAATATCAACCGCTATTTGGCATTACCTAGTATCCTTTGCGCTGGCGGTTCTTGGATATTGCCGTCTGAAGCGGTTAAAGCAGGTAACTGGCCGAAAATTGAAGCACTATGCAAAGAGGCTATGGCGCATATCGAATCTGGCGCTGCTTAGTGAGTTGGGCGATCTGAAGGTCGTCATCAGGAGAAAGTATGTTTCGAAAAGATCGATCTCAATTGACGCAACCAAAAAGTTTTGCGCCATTATTTGAGGCCGCAGAAGAAGCCAAAGCGACATCACTAAATTCGCTCTTCGCTGAAAACCCTGACAGATTTGAAGACTTCTGCCTTGAACTGGGTCAGCTAAAATTCGACTTTTCTAAAACCCATATTACCAAACCGGTGCTTGCCTCTTTTGAAAAGCTTGCCGCTAGCGCCGAGCTAGTTGATAAAAGAAACCAACTTCTTATGGGCGGTATTGTTAATCCGACCGAACACCGCCCTGCTCTGCACACTGCTGTCAGAGCAACAAATCCCATCGCAGAAGACTCAGAAGGCAACCCTATTGCTTCAGAGGTTCTCGCCCAGAGAGACGCTTGTTATAGCTTTGCTGAAAGCGTCCGGTCCGGTGAGACCAAGGCGCTAACCGGAAATAAGTACCGCCATATTATTCATCTAGGGATAGGCGGTTCTGCGTTGGGGCCCCAACTATTGCTGGATGCCTTGGCTTTCGGAATGGATACAGGCTTTAAAACTCACTGTGTTGCCAATGTCGATGGCCATGCGCTGAAACCGGCGATGGACGCCTGCAACCCCGCAGAAACTTTAGTGATAATTGCTTCCAAAACCTTCACTACTACTGAGACGCTTCGCAACGCTCGGACTCTGATCCAATGGATGAGCGATTCCGGTGTGAGCAATCCGCTTAAGCAAATGGCGGCTGTTACGGCCGCGCCAGATCATGCGCAAGCTTTCGGTATATCCAATACCAGTATTCTGACCTTTCCCGAGGGTTTGGGTGGACGCTACTCCATTTGGTCCTCTGTTAGCCTGGTAGCCATGATCGTTTTAGGCAAGCAAGCCTTCGAATCCATGCGTGCTGGCGCAGAATCAATGGACAACCACTTTGCGACAGCACCCGTACAGCAGAATATTCCCCTAATAGCCGCAATGCTTGATGTTTGGTATGGCAATGCCTGGGCTGCGCCTACAAGAGCTCTATTTGCCTATGACAGCCGCCTGTCCGTGCTGGTGCAATATCTTCAACAGCTGGAAATGGAGAACAACGGCAAAAATATCTCCACCGATGGAACCGAAATAAACTGGCAGAGCTCACCTATTCTTTGGGGCGGAGTGGGCACAGACGCACAACATGCGGTTTTTCAGTTAGTGCACCAGGGCACTCACCTGATACCGGTAGAATTTATTGCGGTACTTAAGGCTGGTCACGATTTGGATGACCACCACAAATGCCTTCTCGCTAATTGTTTTGCTCAAAGCGCCGCCCTAATGAAAGGTCGAACTACTGCAGAAGCAGCCTCGATGCTGGCTGGTGATTCAATTTCTGGACAAGGAAAAGATCTGCTAGCGCGCGCCAAGACCTTTAGCGGAAATAGACCCTCGACCACCATAGTTCTGGATCAGTTAAACCCTGAATCGCTAGGATCTTTATTAGCTTTTTATGAACACCGATCCTTTGTGTCGGGCACTCTCTGGCAGATTAATGTGTTTGATCAGATGGGCGTTGAACTCGGAAAGGAGTTGGCAAAGTCCTATCAAGAAATCATTGAATCCGGAGACTTTGGATCTTTGGATGTAGATAGTTCTACGCAAAATCTGCTGGGTTTGGTACTCGACTAACTTTTTAAAAAATTCCCCAATAGAGCGAAACAGTCCTTTTTGTAATAAACTTACGTAATTCAATTACGGAATTTCAATCTTGAACACAACTCAGCTGCTCGACCGACTATCGGGAAAGACCGACAAATTGAGTAAATCTGACCTCAAGGTTGCCGCTGTTGTGCTCCGGGATCCGCAAGCAGCTATTCACCAATCCATAGCAAAACTGGCTACAGAAGCCGGGGTTAGCGAACCAACGGTAAACCGTTTGTGCCGGAAATTGGGTTGCAATGGCTACCCAGACTTTAAGCTAAAACTGGCTCAGGAAATCTCTCGGGGATCGCATTTGTTTTCCGAAAATATGGAAGCGTCTGACGATACCCGCACGGTAATCAACAAAATTCTGTCTTCCATCGAACAAAGCGTCAATAGCATAGGTCAGGCGACCTCTCCTGCCTCCATTGAGGAGGCAACTGATCTGCTAATGAGTAGTAAAAGCATCTACTTCTTTGGCATGGGCGCTTCTGGTCCAGTTGCATTGGATGCACAACACAAATTTGCGCGCTTTGGCATACCAGTAGTAGCTCACACAGATTTTATTAACCAGCGAATGATGTGTTCCATGCTGACCGAAGAGGACAGCGCGGTGTTTATTTCTTATACCGGTCGCACCAAAGCGATAGTCGATAACGCCGAGTTAGCTACGAAATCTGGAGCCAGAACTATTGGCCTAACTCGCAGTGGCACGCCGCTAGCAAAGCATTGTCGAGTCGTCGTAAATGCAGTTACGGCTGAAGATACTGACCTATTTACGCCGATGACTTCTCGCATCATCCATCTTGCCCTAGTGGATATATTGGCAACCAAAATGGCACTGCAATTAGGTGACGAAGTGGAAAAAAATATCAAAGCGATTAAAACCAACCTGCAGAGTACGCGCAGCTAACGGAACTAGCTTTCGAACACCTAAACATCCCTTCATTCGCCCTTCTTCCTTCCTGCCTTCTCAGCTTCCTGCGCCCCTATTCTCAAAATCTGAGCCCTGAAGACCCTTGCATAGAATTAACAATTTAATCTACTTTTATTACATTTATTGTCCTATAATGTAATTTACTTACATATAGTGGTTGATTAATTATGACAAAAGTTGCCATCAACGGCTTTGGTCGTATCGGACGAAACGTTTTTCGCGCCTGGTTAGAACAAAGTAATTCCGAAATTGAAATAGTTTCCATTAACGACCTTGGCGACACAGATATGAACGCGCACCTGCTGCAATATGACAGTGTGCACGGAACGCTTTCCCAGAAAGTGGAAGTACTAGGCAACAAAATTTCTGTTGCTGGCCACAGTATTACTTGCACCAATGAGCGAGACCCTTCAAAGCTACCTTGGGCTGAGCTCGGTATCGACGTAGTTATGGAGTGCACTGGATTTTTTACCGACCGTGAATCAGCTTCTGCGCATATTGCAGCTGGAGCGAAGCGCGTTCTTATCTCTGCACCCGGAAAAGATGTAGATGCAACCATCGTATACGGAGTAAACCATCAGAAGCTAACGGCAGCCGACACTATCGTTTCTAACGCTTCTTGCACTACCAACTGTTTAGCTCCATTGGCGGCTGCTTTGCATCGCACGGTCGGCATAGAATCAGGCCTAGCTAATACGATACATGCCTTTACTAACGACCAGAAACTGTCTGACGTATACCATTCAGACAAATTGCGAGCCCGCGCCGCGACACAATCTTTGATTCCGACAAAAACAGGGGCCGCTTCCGCTGTTGCTCTGGTATTGCCGGAACTGGAAGGAAAGCTCGACGGACTGGCCGTACGAGTACCCGTTATCAATGTCTCCTTGCTAGACCTAACTTTCGAATCAACCAACAAAACGACGGTGGAAGAAGTTAACTCCATAATTAGAAATGCGGCGGAAATAGATTATGACGGTGTACTTAGAACCAATCAGTTGCCATTGGTAAGCATCGATTTTAATCACAACCCCGCTTCATCGATCGCCGATTTATCGCTTACCCGAGTTAAAGGGAATCAGGTCAAAGTATTGGCTTGGTATGACAACGAATGGGGTTTCTCTAACCGCATGCTGGATACGACCCAAGTTATGGGATCACTCTAAGCCTACTGAACACAGGCTAGCGCCAAAAACTTACAATTTCTTAGCTAAAATCTTAGTCAAACATATGGCCGAGCTTGCCGGCCTTGGTCTTCAAGTAGTGGTCATTGTGCGGATTCTGACCCGTATGAATAGGCAAACGATCCTCGACCACAATGTGCAACGACTCCAGGGCAGCAACCTTGCGAGGGTTATTAGTTAGCAACCTGACTTTTTTGACGCCGAAGTACTCCAACATTGGCCCACATATTGAGTAGTCGCGCATATCTGCGCCAAATCCCAAACGTTCATTTGCCTCTACCGTATCGGCCCCTTCGTCTTGCAGGTGGTAGGCCCGAATTTTATTCAGTAACCCAATACCCCGACCTTCTTGTCGAAGATAAAGAATAAGCCCACTGCCCTCTTCCGATATCTGTTTCATGGCCTGCTCAAGCTGGGATCCGCAATCGCAGCGCTGAGAAAAAAGCGCATCGCCGGTAAGACATTCCGAATGGATTCGGGTCAGTACAGAAGTATCCGGAGTCAATTCACCGAGTACCAGACCCAGATGCACTTTGTCATTCTCCGCATCTTCAAATGCGAAGAGGCGAAACTCTCCCCATTGAGTCGGAAGCGCGCAGGATTCGGTGGGTTTAGTAATCAAAAGATCAGCCTTAAAAAAATAACTGTTGAACAATAAAAAGAATCGCCGCAGTCATTAGCCCTGCGAGAATATCGTCAAGCATAATACCTAAACCGCCGTGCAGATGCTTGTCGGCCCAACCAACAGGCCAAGGCTTGGTAATATCAAATATACGGAACAGCACAAATGCTACCAGCCACCAGAATGCACTGAATGGTAAAAACATCACCGACAGCCAAGCACCCGCAAATTCGTCCCAAACAATAGCCTTATGATCTTCGCCACCAAGAGCCTTTGAACAGTAGCCGCAGATAGCAATTCCAACAAGGCTTGCCACCAGAGCTAACGACCAATGCCAGGGGGCAAATCCGGGCCCGGCCAACCAAAGCAATACCAAGGCCAGCACCGTACCGGCGGTACCAGGCGCCTTTGGAGAAAGACCACTGCCCAAACCCAAAGCCAATAAGTGCACTGGGTTCAATAACATTCGCGGTGATACTGGTGCACTAGAAATGAGAATATCCTCTTTGATCAATCGAGAGCGCCTCGCCCTCGGTATTTAGACATTCTACCCCCCTGCCCTTGCGGATGGTTCCAATCTTAGTCAGTGAAAGATTATCCAAAGCCGCTAGTTCTCGTAAACTCTGCTCTGAGTCAGGTTTGGCCGTAAAACATAACTCATAGTCATCACCGCCGGTTAACGCAAGGTCTAGCGCATTTCCTGCCACTACTGCGGTAAGTTCTTCGGATATAGGTATCTCGCCTGCCAACACTTCTGCAGCAACACCACTTGCGCTGCATATATGCCCGAGGTCTGCCAGAAGGCCGTCCGACACATCAATACAGGACTCAATATATGGGGCGGCATTTTGGGAAAATTTGAGTCGCGGTTCAGGTGACCAAAACCGTTGAGCCAGAATTTCTAAAGGAGAATTCAAAGTAGCATCAGATGCAAACCCAGACGCTATGAAACCTGCCGCGTCGCCCAAGCTACCCGTAACCCAAATTGAGTCGCCAACCGAGGCTGTAGAGCGCTTCAGCGCCTTTTCTGCATCTACCAGCCCCATCATCTGAAGGCTAATACAAAGCTCACCCCTGGTGGTATCACCACCGATTAGTGAGCAACCAAATTCACTCGCTTGTTTTTGAAGGCCTGAAGCAAATCCCGAGATCCAATTTTTATCGGATTCCGGTAGGGTCAAACAAAGTGTGAAGTGCAAAGGTACAGCACCCATCGCAGCCATATCGCTAAGATTCACTCTCAAGGCTCTTGAGGCAACCCGCGCTGGTTCCGCATTTTCGGGAAAATGTCGGCCGACAACTAGCGTATCTGCAGCAACTACTAGATGCTTATCCGAAGGAATTTGCACAAGCGCAGCGTCATCGCCTATCCCCAAGAGCGGTTGAGTCATCTGTGTTGAAGACCAGCCGGTAAAATATTGCTTAATTAGCTCAAATTCGTTCAAAAGTAGAAACTATCCTGTCTAAGACATTGCCGCTAATCGGCTTTTTTAATGGTTACTTTTTTAGGTTTTTTCTCGGTAATCTTTACCGCTTTTTTGACCGGCTTTTTTGCTGCAGCTTTGTAAGGCCCTTTGCGTATTGCCTCTACTTCGGTTTTGCGCAAGATAGGCGCAATTTTATCCAGTACACCATTGATATATTTGTCGCTATCCGTCGGCCCAAAACGCTTAGCCAAATTGACCCCTTCGTTTATCACGACTTTGAAGGGCACGTCAGGACGATGAGCAAATTCAAAAGTGCCCAAACGCAGTAGTGCTAATGAAACCGGGTCGAGCTCGTCCATATCTCGATCCGCGTGGGGTCGAATTGCTTCATCAATTTCGTCCACCTTCATGGTGATGGTTCGCAAAGCCTCCCGAAAATAGTCTTGGTCGACTTTCTCGGGGTCATTTTCCGCATAGAACTGCGCTTCAATAGCGGAAATATTCTGGCCAGCCATACCCCACTGGTATAGAGCCTGAACCATCATTTCCCGCGCCTTTCTTCTTTTATTCAGAGGTGAACTCACTCTTGAATCTCCCTAAGTAAATTCATCATTTCCAATATAGTTAGTGCCGCTTCGGCACCCTTGTTATTAGTATCATCCGCTGAACGTTCGATAGCCTGTTCAGTCGTATCAACCGTGAGCACCCCAAAACCGACCGGAATGTCCGCCTTAAGCTGCACCTGCATCAATCCATCCATACAACCGCCAGAAACATACTCAAAATGCGGCGTTCCACCTCGAATCACGCAACCTAGTGCGATCAATGCTGAGTAATTTCCAGACTGCAGAACGCTTTGCGCCGTCATTGGCAGTTCAAACGCGCCCGGAACTCTGACCACTTCTATTTGATCTTCAGGCACTGCGTTTCGAATCAGCGCCTTGATAGCACCGTCCAACAGATTGTCCGTAATAAAGCTGTTCCAGCGCGTCGTCAATATGGCGATGCGTCCAGAAGCGTATCGGCTGTCTGCCTCAAAAGTTTTCATTACTCAAGTTCCCAAAAAATCGTTATCAAGAATATTCTTTCTATTTGTAATTTATTCGGCGATTTCAGAAGCGACAAAGTCAATCACTTCCAAATCAAATCCGGCAAGCCCGGTATATTTAACCGGTGCGGCCATTAGCAGCATTTTTCGTACGCTAAGATCCCTTAGAATTTGCGAACCGACACCAATTTGCATATTTGGTAGGGCTTTGGGAGGCAATGAATTATCGTCTTCTCCAAACAATCGTTCCAACTGGCGTTCAACAATCTTGGCCGTGGGAATGGTGGAGCTAAGAATCACCACAACACCGCGGCCCTCCTTCGCGATTTTTTGCATTGAACCATGCAAGGACCAGCGCCCCGCATCTTCTGTTCCCGGCTCAATGAGGGCGTAAAAATCTCGCAGCGGCGTCGGCAGATGCACCCGAGTCAAACAGGGTTCGCCGTTACCAACTTCGCCTTTAACCATGGCGTGATGTATTTGATCACGGGCAATATCCCGATAAGTATGCAATTCAAATTCGCCGAATTCGGTTTGAATTTGCCGAACCTTAGTACATTCAACGGTAGTTTCGTTACGAAGGCGATAATGAATCAAGTCTTCAATAGTGCCCATTTTCAAGTCATGTTCCGCAGCGAATTTGAGTAAGTCTGGCTGCCGCGCCATGGTCCCGTCGTCATTCATTATCTCAACGATAACCGCCGCCGGCTCAAGCTTCGCCAACCGCGCCAAATCACATCCGGCCTCGGTGTGCCCTGCTCGACTCAATACGCCACCAGGTTGTGCAGTTAACGGGAATATATGTCCCGGCTGCACTATGTCTCGGGGCACTGCTCCTGGCGCCACAGCTGCCAGAACGGTTTTGGCTCGATCCTGAGCAGATATTCCGGTGGTGACCCCTTCGGCTGCTTCAATAGAAACGGTAAAATTGGTTCCATGAGACGCATTATTGTCTTCCACCATTTGCGACAAGTTCAGCTGCGCGCAGCGTTCTCCCGTTAGCGTCAAACAAATCAGGCCACGGGCCTGCCGCGCCATAAAATTAATATCTTCTGGTCGCACCATACTGGCGGCCATGACAAGGTCACCCTCGTTTTCACGATCTTCGTCATCAAGCAAAACAACCATTTTGCCCTGAGCAATATCTTCGACTAATTCTTCTGTGGTATTAAAATACATATCAATTTTCTATTCTGTGGGATCGTCGAATTGGCGCAAACGATCTAAATATCGTGCCAGAAGATCGACCTCCAAATTTACCTTAGTACCGGGTTTATAATTGCCGATAATAGTGTTTTCTAGGGTGTGCGGAATAATGGTCAAAGTGAATTCGTTGTCGCATATCTCATTGACGGTAAGACTCGTTCCATCAACCGTGATAGATCCTTTTTTGGCAATGTATTTTGCCAAGGCTTCCGGCGCGGAGATACAAAAAAAATCGGCGCGAGCTGTTTTTTCTCGAATGAGAATTTCACCTATGCCGTCCACGTGTCCACTTACCAGATGACCACCCAAGCGGTCATCTAGGGTCAAGGATTTTTCAAGATTAACGCGCGTACCCACTTGCCAGGTTTCTGCTGTAGTTACCGAGAGCGTCTCTTCGGATAAATCTGCGACAAAGCTCTGCTCATCAAATTCAACTAGGGTTAAACAAATTCCGTTGTTCATTATGCTTTCGCCCAATTGAACATCGTCCATAGGGAGACCGCCGGCGGAAACCGTTAGCCGCAGGTCACCGCCGATTTGCTCTGTTTTAGTGATTTCACCAACACTGGCAACAATTCCGGTAAACATTACTACTCCATCTCAGGCATAGCAGTAATACGAATATCACCACCTATTTGCCTAATTTCTTTGATATGCAGCGGCAGAGATTCCGCCATCTTTTGCAGGGGTAGCTCAAACAGGCCACGCGCATCAGTCCCCATCAACTTAGGGGCTATATAAACGATTAACTCGTCGACCAATCCAGCGCGCATAAAAGCGCCACCCAAGGCCGCGCCTGATTCAACAAAAAGCTCATTAATCTCTAACTCGCCCAGCTTATCCAGTAAGTTATCCAGGTCGATATGATCAGCTTCAGCATCTACTTTCAGATACCTGACATGATCAGCGCTGCCTTCACCCTCTTTTTCTAAATTCGCTACTAATATTGGTGATTGCGCTTGAAAATAACGTGCGCTGGTATTCAGCTGCAACTTGGAATCGACCAATACTCGAAGGGGCTGACGCTCCCCAATATTCTCGTCTTCTAACTCAAATTCTTCGGGGCGCACCGTCATTTGAGACTTATCCATGGATACGGTCTTCCAACCTGACAAGACCGCACAGCTGCGCGCTCTATATCTCTGCACATCAGCTCTCGCCCGAGGACCGGTTATCCAGAAGGCATTGCCATCCGACATGGCTGTGCGCCCATCTAAGCTCATGGCCATTTTTAACCGCACTAAGGGTCTGCCGGTAGACATCCGCTTTATAAACCCGGCATTAATTCTGGCCGCTTCCCGTTCCATTAGTGGTCCGTCCACCTGAACACCCTCTGCTCGAAGTCTTTCTACTCCGGCTCCAGCGTTTAGGGGATTGGGGTCTTCCATTGCGTAAACCACCCGACCAATACCAGCTTCAATCAGCGCCTGAGTGCAGGGCCCAGTGCGTCCAGCGTGGTTACAGGGCTCAAGGCTTACGTAGCATGTAGCCCCCTGTGCACTTTCTCCCGCCTGTTCTAGCGCAAGAATCTCAGCATGGCCTTCACCAGACCGCTGGTGCCAGGCCTCAGCAATAACTGCATCATCTTTTACTAGAACGCAGCCAACCTTGGGGTTAGGTGTGGTGCTGTATATGCCTCGCTCAGCGAGACGCAATGCGCGCGCCATATAGTGGCTGTCGATAGCACTCATGTTTACCCGTTCTCGAGTTTGTCGAGTTTGTCGAGTTCGGCGCGAAACTCTTCGATATCTTCGAACTGACGGTAAACCGAAGCGAAGCGAACATAGGCAACCTGATCTAAGCCGTGCAAGGTCTCCATTAGCGCCTCTCCAATTTGCCTTGAAGGCACCTCACGCTCTCCGGTAGATCGAAGCTCGTTTTTTATATGAGTTACTGCAGATTCAATCTGCTCGGAATCTACTGGCCGCTTCTCCAATGCGCGCATCAAACCGCCACGCAGCTTTTCTTCGTTGAAGGGTTCCCGCGTACCGTCTGTTTTGACTACGTAGGGCATTACCAACTCGGGCAATTCGTAAGTGGTATATCGTTCCCCACAGGTAATACATTCGCGACGACGGCGAATTTGTCCGCCGGCCGCAACCAGACGGGAATCAATTACTTTTGTATCTGCTGTATTGCAGAAAGGGCAATGCATAGGGAGAACTTGACGCTTGGTTTAGAATGGCGTGCCATTCTACTCCTGCAGACCCACAATTGCATAAAAAGAGTCTCCTAAATTGAAGCCTTCTAACCTTTCATATCAGATCTTTAATCGGAATATTGCCGGCTTAAGCTGGAATGCCTCTGCGCAAGTAAAAGCACTTGCCCTGCACGGTTGGCTGGACAATGCTGCAAGTTTTTCTCGGATTGCCCCCCTAATGCAGTCCACAAGCCTATGCGCTATTGATATGGCGGGGCAAGGGAAAAGCGACTTTCGGTCACCCGATAGCACCTACGACTTGGATAGTGAATTGCATGATTTGTACGCCTTATCAAAGCTTTTTTCCGACGGACCTATTAATTTGGTCGGCCATTCTCGCGGAGCGATTGTTTGCGCTCTCTTTGCCGCCATTGTTCCCGAGAAGGTGAATCGAATGGTTCTAATTGATTCAATCGAGCCCTTCCCACACCAATTGAAGGACCTACCAAATTCTCTGGCAGAATCTTTGCGTACTAACGCATCACTGCGGCGCCGATCCGCCACTGCCTACGCCAGTCGAGAAGAAGCAGTAATGGCTAGATCGCAAAGCATGGTTCCGGTATCTCAACAGAGTGCTGAATTATTCGCTGAGCGAAACCTTCACAAACACGACGGGGGCTGGGCTTGGTCTTCAGATCAAAGGTTAAAGGCCACTAGCGCTTACCGAATAACAATGGAAATGCGCGAAGACTTCTTCAGCAGAATACAAGCACCAACGCTTGTCATAGAGCCAGAGAAAGGCCTACTAAAGCTGGATTCGCGATTCGCCAATGCCGGCGCAGCAATACCTGATTTAACAAGAAAAACTGTACCTGGCTCTCATCACTGCCATATGGATGATTGCCCAGAGCTGGTGGCTGAGCTCATCGAGGACTGGTTTTCTACATAGCGCCAAGTTCAATCACCAACCGATAGCAGCTGTTCATTCTTGTAAATAGACTTCCTAACAAAAATAACAGATGCTAGCCTAGCTTCAAATTAATTTTGGGGGAAATTAAATGTCACGCTTGCCACCTATAAGTCGCAGAAGTTTTCTAGCGCAATCCACAGCGCTAACTGCCGCTTCTACCTTGCCTCTTGGCGCACTAGCTCAAGAAACTATGATCACTAGAGCCATTCCCGGTACAAACGAATACTTGCCGGTAATAGGCATGGGAGCTCCCGACTTTTTTTATGAGGCGACGGAAGAAGGCTCTGAGATACCCAAATCGCTGATTCAAACTATGTACGATATGGGCGGTCGCTTAGTAGATACGCCTGCCTTTTTCAGACCAGACCCACCAGTACTGGCCGGTTATATGCAGGAAATGGGGCTGCATGATGAGCTTTTCATGATCGGAAAGATCACCGTAGATGGCAAAGAAGCCGCTAGACAACACCTAGAAAGAACCTCTGCCAGCCTAGACAAAAGACCCATGGATGTGATGCTTGTGCACAACTTCCGCGATATGGAAAACAGCTGGCCTGTGCTCAAAGAAGCCAAAGCTGAGGGCAAGGTTCGCTACATAGGTGTAAGCCGCACAAACGACGTCAGTAATGAAGAACTAGAGCTGTTTATGCGAACGGAAAACCCTGATTTCCTTATGCCCGGATATAATATGGTGCAAAATCAGCATGAAGAACGCATTCTCCCTTTAGCGCAGGATATGGGCACCGCCGTGGTTGTCGTGGAGCCATTTAGAGTGGTAGATGACGGCGCTTACTTTAGCGTAACTGCGGGTATCGATTTACCGGAGTGGGCCGCAGAATTCGATTGCGCAACCTGGGCGCAATATGCACTCAAATACATCGTGTCTAACCCTGCCATTACTTGCGTGGTAACTGAGACCAGCAAAGCTAGCCACGTAGCAGACAATATGCGCGGCGGATACGGAAGGCTCCCTGACGAAGCCATGCGTAGACGCATGTCTGAACATTTTCTATCTCTGGTATAGAGAACCAAATTTTTGAGAGGAACAATAATGAAATTAACACCAATTAGTCGAAGAGAATTTTTATCAAAATCAGCAACGGTTACCGCTGCTGCTTCAATGCCCCTTGGCTCTCTTGCTCAGGATGCAATTCATACCAGACCTATCCCCGGCACCGATGTACAGCTGCCTATGGTTGGATCTGGGTCCCCAGATTTTTTCTATACCACTCCTGAAGGCAGCACCAACTCTGCAGCAGCAGCGCTAGTACAAACCATGTATAACGCAGGTGGTCGCGTGATCGATACACCGGCCTTCTTTAGACCAGATGCTCCTGTATTGGGCCAAATAATTCAGGATTTAGGAATTCAGGATGAGCTGTTTCTGATGGGGAAAATTACTGTTGATGGCCGTGAAGCGGCACAACAGCATTTAGATCTCACTATTTCCAACTTGGGTCGCGACTATATCGATGTGATGATGATCCACAATCTTAGAGACGCAGAAAATACTTGGCCCGTGCTTGAGCAAGCCAAGGCTGAAGGTAGGGTTCGCTTTATCGGAGTAAGTGAGGCCACGGACCGAATTAGCAACGAAGTTCTGGAAGATTTCATGCTGAGTCACGATATAGACTTCCTAATGTCCTCCTACTCAATGTTCCGACCCCAAATTGAGGAGCGCATCCTGCCCTTGGCCGCAGACCAGGGAGTTGCAGTCTGTGCCATTGAAGTTTTCAAAACTTTGGACGACGGTGCCTACTTTAGTGTGACTTCCGGCCATGATTTGCCGGAATGGGCCGCCGAGTTTGACTGTAATTCCTGGGCGCAATTTGCTTTGAAATACGTGCTTTCACACCCTGCAGTTACTTGCAGCGTGATAGAAACAAGCCGGCCGAGAAACATGTTGGATAATTTGGGAGCTGCCCACGGACGAATGCCAGACCAAGCCACACGTGCACGTATGTACGACCATTTTCTCTCGCTCTCCTAATCTAGCCCAATATTTCTGCCACTCTTTGCTTAAGGGGTGACAGAACTTCGGTTTCAAACCAGGGGTTTTTGCGCAGCCAGATATTGTGTCCCGGGCTGGGGTGTGGAAGTGGTAAAACCTTAGGCCAGTAATCCTTCCAAGACCTAACCAGCTGGCTTACGGTCACCTTTGCATTACCCAAATGATAGGCCTGATCATAGTGTCCTATTACCAAAGTAATTTCCAAGTTTGGCAGCTGCGCTAGAAGTTGTTCGCGCCATGCCGGTGCGCATTCTGGTAGAGGCGGTAAGTCGCCGGATTTCCCACTACCGGGGAAACAAAACCCCATGGGCAAAAGCGCAAATTTTTCTGGGTCATAGAATTGATCTTTAGTTACACCCATCCAATCTCGCAGCCGATCTCCACTTGGGTCATCAAAGGGGATTTTGGACTCATGTACTTTTCTTCCGGGCGCCTGCCCGGCGATAAGGCATGCGGTTAGTGCTCCAACCAAGGTCCCCAAGGAGTGCGTCAAAAGGGAGTCAAAAAATGTTTGGGTTAAAAAAGATGCATAGTCGTGGCGAGGTTTTCCATGCTGGGGACATCCACACCAGGAGGTGGCTGAATAATCATTGGCCCGAATACAACAATTGCCATATTTACCGCTGAGCCTAGAAGAAAGCCAACAATCAGTGCCCGAACATTTCTAATAAGAGTTTTCATTTGAACTCTCCTCAAAACCTTTCCAATTCGAATCTATGGATTGCAATTCGTATCTCAGATCACCCTCTACCAAAATCAACTCAAAGGGCTCAATTGAAATATCTCTCGCCGCTCTTCTATAAAATCAAGGAAGGCTGCAAGCTTTGGAGGCTTATTGAGGTTCTCCCGATATACCGCAGACAATGGCAATGCTTCGCTAGTCCACCCAGGCAGTACGGGTATAAGCGTACCCTGCTGGAGCTCTTCTTGAATCGTGAACATCGGTAATTCGGCGATGCCGATACCTCCAATTGCTGCGTACTTTAGCGCATCGAGATCACTGCATTGAAATCGCGATGGCATCTGCAAAGTCTCTGATTTAGAGCCTTTTTTCACGGTGTAGCTGGAGACATCCTGTCGGGTTTGCAGGCTCAAAAACTGATGCTTCTGTAATTGCTCCGGATTCTGAATATCGGGTGTATCACCTAGATACGCGCTGCTGGCAACGAGAATACGCGTAGAGAAGCCCAAGGGCTTTGCGATAAGCCGGTCGTCATGAACATCGCCAAACCGGAAAGCGAGATCGGTGCCCTTCTCAAACAGGTTTTCGTAAGAATAGGAAAGCGTCAGCTTGACACTTACTTGCGGCCATAAAATTTGAAATTCAGGTAATAGACTGCGAGCCAAGTAGCGTCCAAGAGAAGGAGCTGCCGCAATGTTTAGGCGGCCACTTACACTGCTGTTCATATTTTGTATATCGGCAAACAGGCCTTCCGCATCCGACAGCAGGCTTGCGGCGCGTTCACTGAAAATTGCTCCAGACTCTCCAGGCAGATCAGTTGCTTGAGATTTTCCAGCCCCAAATGGGCTCAACTCGCCGAGCATCACCATATCTACCCAGGGACAGCGTGCCATCAGTTGATTGATTTCACCTTCGATCAAATGAAGGTTGTTTCGGTTTGCCAATTCGAGCTGCAAGCCCGCTACGGAAAAAAGGCTCATTTACGCCACCAAGTTCTTAAGATGGAGTTATTCTAGACTGGGAAAGATCGGGCAATAGGTCCAGTTAGCTGGCGCTTTCTGGGCCAGATTTACTAGCTACCTGCTGATCTACCAGTTCTCCCTGATAAAGAACTGCAGTAAATATCTTCTGATACTGATCGTTAAACATTTTGATTTGGTTGCCTTCTACGACAGTAAAATAGCCTACAGTTTCCGCATAGGCCCATCGGTTCCAGCGGCGAAACCATTTATCCCCATCAACCCACCATTCCCCAGTATCGCAATCTTCATCGCGATATCCAGCCTTGCCGATCATTTTGCCGTCTGGCCGCATTTCGATACTGAAGGGGTCTTCATAAACAGTTTTACTCAGCAGCGTATTGCCGCTGAAAAGGTCCTGTAGTTGATCACCTATAACTTGATCTCCGGTGGCGTCCTGTAAATTCTCCAAATGACCGCTGGCCATATTGCGAATTAGCTCGGCTAACTTTTCGACGCCTTCACGAATTCGATCGACGGACAAACTGGTTATACCCATTCGAAAACAGTTTTGTGTGTTGTCGGAAAATGCGTAGAAGTGGCTAACAGGCTCAAGCAGAATACCTCGCTTGGCCGCTTCGGCAATCAAGCTCCCTACCTCGACGCCATCCGGAGCTCGAACCCAGCATGTAGTCCCACCTTGGGAATGCGTAGTCACACTATACTGCTGCAGGGTGTAATTTAGCGCATCGCGAAGCGCTATCCAGCGCGCTTGAAATATTTGACTTAACCGCAGCATATAGGTGTCGTAATGCCCTAAAGAAAGGAAGTAGGCTGCAGCCCTCTGGTTGTTCAAAGGAGGGCTTCGAACCATTAACTGACGCAGGGATCGTGCCGCTTTAATCAGTTCTGGTGCGGCCACCATAAAACCTAAGCTCACGCCTGGCGCCAACACCTTGGACAAGCTTGATACATAAACCACCCGATTTTCGCTGTCGATGCTTCGCAATGCCGGATGTTGTGAACCCAAATAATTGGTCTCATTTTCAAAATCGTCTTCGACAATTAAAAAATCAAACTGCCGCGCTTTTTCCAAAAGAGCTTCGCGACGCTCCATGGACATGGTCACGGCTGTAGGCACTTGATGACTAGGGGTGATAAAAAGCAATTCAGCCTGATTCAGATTGTCATCAACTAAGAGCCCATCTGCATCCACCGCTTGATGAATTAAGGAAGTGCCACGCTGTGCGAGCATTTCTCTAAGATCGGGATTGCAGGGTTCTTCAATCGCTACGGGAACCGTGGCGTCTACTAATAACTGCACCAAGATGTATATCGCCTGTTCCGCGCCGACGGTGATTAGAATCTCTTCCGCTTTAGCCTGTATGCCTCGTCTTGGCAGGACCTTGGTGCGAATCTCCTCGATAAGCATACGGTCGTCCACATCGTCGTTATGTGTGGACCATTGATTTACATCACGCACACCCAAAGACAGGCGGGTTGCCTCTCTCCAAGCCGCAATCGGGTAGAGAGACGCTTCAAACTGTCCGTCTAAAAATGGGTAGGGGTATTGCTGCCAGTTAGATGGATGATCAAACTTGCGGATATCGGCCTGCGCTCTTTTTACTCTCTGCGGCCAATCCAACTCATCAATCGAAGTGGGCCTGGTGGTATTTGGCTCGACGCGAACCTTGCCATCTAAAGCTGCATCGGCAACGTATATACCACTGCGCTCGCGGCTAACCAAAAACCCTTCATCAGTTAGCTGCTGATATACCAAGACAACGGTGTTACGGGCGACTCTAAGCTGGCTCGCCATTTTTCGCGATGAGGGCAACCGACTACCCGGCGGAAAAGATCCAGAACTAATGGCATCAACCAGCTTTTGCCGAATTTGACTTTGCAGATTCAAAGGGCTGGTTGGATCCAAATAGATGATAGCGTCGCTCATAGCACTCCGGTAAAAAGGCAATCGGCAGCATCAAAAATGCATTCTTGATTTTGTATGAACTGGCTCCAAGGCTCAAGCAAAGTATTATGCAGCGGCAATCTCTTGAAGTGCTTGATCGGCTGCCACATAAGGCAAGTTCAGTGCTTCTGCCACCGCTGAACAGGTGATCATTCCATCCTTAACATTGAGACCCTGTAACAATCCTGCATCTCGTCTAAGCGCTCCGGCCACCCCCAAATTCGCAATGGACAATACGTAGGGTAAGGTCGCGTTATTTAGTGCAAAGGCAGAAGTTCTAGGCACCGCACCGGGTATATTGGCAACGCAGTAGTGAACCACTTCACCCACCTTATAGGTCGGATCCTGGTGCGTAGTTGCCCTGGAGGTTTCAAAACAGCCGCCCTGATCAATTGCCACATCAACAATTACCGCGCCGGGCTTCATTCTTTTGACTTGCTGCTCACTGAGTAACCTCGGAGCGGAGGCGCCAGGAATAAGCACAGCACCAATAACTAGATCGGCTTCCAGAGCTAGTTGCTCTAATGTTTGTGGAGTTGAATATAAAACCTTAGCTGAGTTGCCAAACTGACTATTCAGCTGGCGCAAACGCGGCAATGATCGATCCAAAATAGTTACTTCAGCGCCCAATCCAACGGCCATAGTTGCAGAGTTTTCACCGACAACACCACCGCCAATTACCAATACCTTAGCTGGAGCCACGCCGGGTACGCCTCCCAATAATACGCCGGCTCCACCCTGAGCTTTTTCCAAACAATGGGCTCCTGCCTGAACCGCTAAGCGGCCCGCCACTTCACTCATGGGTGCCAATAATGGCAAACTGCCTAGACTATCTACAACGGTTTCGTAAGCGATCGCCGTAACACCAGACTCTAGCAACAACTTAGCCTGCTCTAGATCTGGAGCCAGATGCAAATAGGTAAAAAGGATTTGTCCCGGACGAAGTTTTTTACACTCCTCTGGCTGTGGCTCCTTCACCTTCACCACCATATCAACCTGCCTGAACACTTCGTCGGCATTGGCGGCAATTTGCGCTCCAGCATCTATATAATCTTGATCACTCAAACCAATACCCATTCCTGCATTGGTTTCCACCAATAGGCTGTGACCACTGGCAACAAGTTCAGCCACACTGGCAGTGGTAAGGCCAACACGATACTCGTGATTCTTAATTTCTTTGGGAACACCTATCAACATTTCTACAGCCTCTCTATATTTTTTCAGATTACTGGCCACTACCGACCTTCTTAGACTGAGTATTTTAAAAAGAGTCGCTCGAAATAGGTTGCGAAATATTTGAATAAAAACTGGTATTTTTAGAATATTATGCGAATAATTAGGGTCTATATTGATAATTATTCTAATAAATATGATGGACAAGACAGATAAGCTAATTCTCAATCTTCTACAAAAAGATGGCCGACTGAGTAATTCCGAACTCGCTAAACAAGTCAATCTTTCGGAGTCGGCCTGCTTACGTAGAGTCAAAATTCTTAGCGATGAAGGCGTGATCGAACGATACGCCATGATTGTAAATCAGAAAAAAGTCGGCAAGCCCGGTAACGTTTTTATCGAAATCACTTTAGAAAGCCAACAGCAGGGTGACCTAGCCGCTTTTGAGCAAGCTGTCCGCGATGTTCCTGAGGTAATGGAGTGCTACCTAATGACTGGAGATTACGACTACCTATTAAGAGTAGTAGTTGCTGACACGCCAGATTATGAAAGAATCCATCATGACTACCTCACGCGATTACCCAAGGTTGCGCGCGTAAGATCAAGTATCGCCTTAAGAGCCATCGCCAAGCGCACTACGGTACCTATTTAACAATAGCGAGGCGTAGCTAACCATAAACCGGAAACTTGGCGCAAAGCGCTAAAGCCTTAGTTTTGACATCAGGAACTACAGTCTCTGATGTGCCGCTCTCAAGAGAATCCAAAACGTCACAGATCCAGTTAGTCAGCAGCTCAGTTTCGGTCTCTTTAAACCCTCTGGTAGTTATCGCTGGAGTACCAACACGCAGTCCCGATGTCACAAAGGGTGACCTTGGATCTTTAGGCACTGCGTTTTTGTTTACCGTGATATTGGCTTCGCCTAACGCGGCATCCGCGTCAGTTCCGGTGTATTCCTTACCTATTAGATTGACCAGCATCAGGTGGTTATGTGTACCGCCCGATACGATATCTATTCCTCGACCCATAAAGGTAGCTGCCATCACTTTTGCATTGGCGACCACTTGCTTCTGATAAACCCTGAACTCAGGTTCTAGGGCTTCTTTGAAGGCAACAGCTTTACCGGCAATCACATGACAAAGAGGTCCACCTTGACCACCGGGAAATACCGCTGAGTTAAATTTCTTTTCTAAATCCGGATTAGCCTTGGCCAAAATAATTCCACCGCGAGGGCCACGCAAAGTTTTATGTGTTGTGGAAGTACATACATCGGCAATTTGAATAGGGCTGGGATAAACACCCGCGGCAATAAGACCAGCAACGTGCGCCATATCTACCATAAACCAAGCGCCAACCTTGTCAGATATTTCGCGGAACCTTTGCCAATCAACAACTCCAGAATAAGCAGAGAAACCAGCGATAATCATTGCCGGTTTATGCTCAAGAGCGAGTGCTTCTACTTGATCGTAATCGATCTCACCGGTATCAGCGTTTAAACCGTACTGAACGGCGTTGTAGATCTTGCCGGAAAAACTGGGTTTAGCACCGTGAGTAAGATGTCCACCATCCGCAAGGCTCATGCCTAATATGGTATCTCCCGGTTTGCATAGTGCTAGAAATACCGCAGCGTTTGCCTGTGATCCAGAATGGGGTTGTACATTTGCGTAGTCGGCTCCAAAGAGCTCTTTAACGCGATCGATAGCTAGCTGTTCTGCCGTATCTACATATTCGCAGCCACCGTAATAGCGTTTGCCGGGATAACCCTCAGCATACTTATTCGTGAGGGCTGTACCCTGGGCTTCCATTACCGCCGGGCTGGTGTAGTTCTCAGAAGCAATTAGCTCAATGTGCTCTTCTTGGCGCACTTCTTCTTTGGCAATAGCAGAGGCGAGTTCGGGGTCATAGCTGGCTATAGATACGGATTTATCAAACATTTCAGGTCCAAATTCAGGGGGTTAGAGGCAAAAATTTAGGTCGCGAATTGTACACCAGAGATTAAAATATTGAGATGCATATTTGATCTATTTTTAGTCAAATACCTTCTATCGAAATTACCAAATATTCCAACTAAATCAACACCAAGTAGCTTATCTGCGGCAGTGAGAGTAAGCTGCACGCCGATTCCAATGCCTACACCTTTAATTACCGCGGTTTATCTCTAAAGCGCGCTCGAGATTTATTTATGAAGTTTGCCGAAATGGGCCTATGCCAAGCCCTGCAAGATGCTGTTACTAGTAAGGGTTACGAAACCCCCTCGCCTATTCAGGAAAAAGCTATCCCTATCATTCTGGAAGGCAAGGACGTTATGGCTGCGGCTCAAACTGGTACGGGCAAAACCGCTGGCTTCACATTACCGATTTTGCAAAACCTTCTAGCAGGGGAGTCTGCTCGGCCGAATCAAGCACGAGTGCTAGTGTTGACCCCTACCCGTGAACTGGCCGCACAGGTTGGCGAAAGTGTTCAAACTTACGGCAAAAACCTAACGCTACGTTCCACCGTAGTATTTGGCGGCGTAAAGATAAATCCGCAGATGCAGAAATTGCGTCGCGGTGTTGATGTTCTAGTAGCCACACCCGGAAGATTGCTGGATTTACATAACCAGAACGCAGTTAAATTCGATAATTTGGAAGTTCTGGTTCTGGACGAAGCCGATCGCATGCTGGATATGGGCTTTATTCATGACATCCGCAAGATAATCTCGAAGCTACCTAAAGAACGCCAAAACCTGATGTTTTCGGCGACTTTTTCTAGAGATATCCGCGAATTGGCTAAAACCATAGTTCACGACCCTGTAGAAATTTCCGTGACTCCAGAAAACGCAGCTGCGCCCACGGTAAAACAGTGGATCGTACCGGTAGATAAGAAGAATAAGTCACGGCTTTTAATACATCTGATCAAAGAAAATAACTGGGGTCGGGTATTGGTATTTTCCCGCACTAAACACGGCGCTAATAAGCTAACCAAACAACTAGACGCAGCTGGAATTCGAGCCTCAGCGATCCATGGAAATAAGAGCCAAGGCGCACGAACTAGGGCTCTCACAGAGTTCAAAGCAGAAAAAGTACAGGTATTGGTAGCAACAGATATCGCCGCGCGCGGCCTGGATATCGAGCAATTACCTCAGGTAGTAAACTTCGATTTACCCAATGTCCCGGAAGATTATGTCCACCGTATTGGCCGAACTGGCAGAGCCGGAGCCGAAGGACAGGCGGTTTCTTTGGTGAGCGCTGATGAACTACAACAGCTGAAAGATATTGAAAAGGTTACCAAAAAACTACTGATTCGGGAGTACGAAGAAGATTTTTATCCAGAGCACGATATTCCGGAAACCCGATTAAACCTTAGCGCCGACAAACCCAATAGGTCGAAGAAGCCCAAAACATCTCAGGGTCCCAGGCAGGGACAATCTCAGGGCAGAAACCAGAGTAGGAATGAGGGCCGGAACGAGAGCAGAAACCAGAACAAATCCCATGGACAAGGCCAAGGTGGTCAAAATCAGAATGGACAACCAAAAAACCCTAGAAACTCTCAAAAAAGAAGGCGCCCTGCTGGAAATCCGCAGTCTGGTGGCGGATCTCAGCCCTCGGGACAGCGACAAGGGAACCCGAATAAGGAAGTAGATGGCAATAGCATGTCTGGCTTTTCCGGTTCCGATCCCTGGGGAAGAAACAACCCCGACTCAGCTAATCCGCCCAAAAATTCCAACCGCCCCCAATCAAGCGACAATGATCAGAGAGGGAATCGGGGCAATTCAGGTAGTGATGACAACAGAGGCAATAGGGGCTAAATAGCACTGCCCCAAAAGGAACATTTACTCCGCGGGAGTTTTGGGCTCCGCTGACTCAGCGGCCGGCACCGGTTCGGAAGCTGGCGCCTCAGAATTAGTTTCAGGTGTTTCACCAATCTCTTGTTCTGGTTCCTGCTCAGCAGCTTTACGTTGTCGCTTTTCTTCTTTCTTCTTTTTTTTTGCGAGTTCGCGCTGACGCTTAGCAAAAGAGTAATTTGGTTTAGCCATTAAGCAATCCTTGTAGTTGAAACTTCAGTCTAGTGGATATGAACCTACAAAGCTTTCAACTTGTGTATTTATATCTCCAGAAAATGGCATTTTGCCGTTACATAGCCAATAGATCGACTGGTTGCATGCATCTGTCCGTATTGTTACTAACCTCCTGACGGCCTAGTGCAGGTACCAGAATACGGCGACAAAGTGACAGGCCGAACCCAGCACTACGAATACATGCCAAATAAAGTGGGCGAATTTCCAGCGACTATCCAGAACAAAAAATACTATGCCAAAGGTATACGCCAAGCCCCCGGCCAAAAGCCAGAACAAACCTGCCTGAGGTACTGCCGCTATCATCGGTTTGATGGCAATAACAATTATCCAACCCATTACCAGATATAGCAGGTTGGAGGCCAGTGGGTATCTGATTCCATAGATGGACTTAAACAGAATGCCAAAAACCGCCAAACCCCAAATTACACCAAACAAGCTCCAGCCCCAGGCACCGCCCAAAGAAACCAATAAAAATGGCGTATAGGTACCAGCAATCAAAATGTAGATGGCGCAGTGATCGAGTATTTCAAATACTCGCTTGGCTTTTCCGGGTTTTAGTGCATGACAAATGGCTGAGGCCAAATAGAGCATAAATAGACTGACACCAAATATGCTGGAACTAACAATATTCAAGGCTCCACCCTTTTGCACTGCGCCGACAATTAGAACGGGAGTGGCGATAACCGCCAAAAGAGCCGCGACACCGTGGGTAATCGAATTAGCTAGTTCTTCGCCAAAAGATTGTCGGCGAATAGGCTCAGGGATATTGGCCATTTATTTGGTCTTTGACTAATAGCCAGAGAGTGTAGCCCCAGCCGAATATTAGTTCTCGACTATTTATCTGCAATTTTTATTCAACCAAAAGGTTGAATAAAAAAATACACAACAATTATCAGCGGTTTTGAAATCCGTCAGCGATCCGACCCGACGTTCGATTCTGACTTTACTGATTCAGCAGGGTCCTATGCGCGTGACTAACTTAGCAGCTCACTATGATATGAGACTTAACGCGGTGTCAAAACACATTAAGGTTTTGGAGTCAGCGGGTCTGCTAATGCGCAAGACCATCGGCCGTGTTCATCTTATAGAGGCCAACCTATATCCGGTTGCGGAAATAGAAGAATGGTTTGTAAGCCTGCGATCCATATGGGATTTACGACTACATAAACTTGAAAGTATCCTGAAAACGGAGCGCAAAAATATCTGAACTAACACTGAATGTATCAAGAACCATTAAGGCACCAATTGAATCGGTTTCTAACGCCTGGTTCGACCCCGAAATGCTGGCGCAATTAATGACGCCCGGCGAGGGCGTGACCGTTCCTAGAGCGGACGCAGACCCTCGTGTTGGCGGCAACTTCAATATCATTATGCTGGTAGGCGAAAACGAATTACCCCACGGGAGCGAGTACCTCTCTATCAATCCTCATTCACAACTTATATTTATCTGGCAGTCGGGACGCTCAGTTGATGGCCTCACAGTTTCACTAAATTTTACCGAAACCAACGGCGGTACCAATGTGGAACTAACTCAAGTGAAATTTTTGGACGAAGCAGCGCGTAATGATCACCAAGGTGGCTGGACCGCGATCCTTTCTTGCCTCGACTCTGCCCTTGGTTAGGCGCTCTGAACTAGAAGTAATACAACTAAGTTGTATACGAACAAATATAATCCATAACCGTTTCAATTTTTAATAGAAACTTGGAATCCACAGGAATTTCAAAAACATCCCCAGAGCCAATTTTTCGCCACTCAGATTCGTTGGGCAGCAATACTTCCAGATCGCCCGCTAGAACTTCTACTATTTCTTTCTCCGCTGTTTCGAACTCGTAGTCGCCCGGCAGCATAATACCGAGAGTTACTCGTGAGCCATCAGCCCGTAATACAGTGCGGCTGGTTACCTTGCCATCGAAATAGATATTCGCGGCTTTCACGAGAGTTACATTTTCAAATTGGGACACTTACTTCTCCATTTAAAGAATTTTTAATAGCCATACTGGATATTGAATTACTTGGCGAGACTCAATATATCTACTCACTCTAGCAATTTGAAGGAGATAGCGGCGATAAATCCAAAGATAGTGCCTACTCCCGTAGCGATTGGGCCACCTCGGTGAACCGCCTCGGGAATCATGGCAGCAGCGATCATGGTCAACATCGCACCGGCAGCAACGCCTTCTATTCCGACAACGTAAGTATGGGATAGCGCACCACCCAGAGAGTAGCCCAAACCGGCGCCGATTCCCGTCATAACCATTAGTGACAGCCATAGAGAAAAAACTTTCGAGGGTTTCATTCCTTGGTTTTTCATGCCCACAGAACTAGACAGCGCCTCAGGGAAATTAGAAAGGAATAGGCCCGCCATTAGGGTATAGGGCACCACATCGAAAAACCCGGGGGACACTCCGACACTTTGATAGGTAAGTAGAATAGCGACTAAACCCGTACCGATAACGAAACTTTCGGGGATGCCGTCCAATAATATTCCGAGCCAAATAGCCATCGGCGCACCGCGATGCTCTTCATGGGCCGCTCGAAGCTGCTGAGGACTAGGTATTTCTACGCCCGTTTTTAGCGCGTTGCTCGCTTCCTTAGCCCAATCATCTTCGGCCTGCTCTCGCTTTCGACGATTTTGGCCCAGCTCATCCAGCCGTTCAGCAACTATATTTCGCAAGGATTGATCAAGCTCGGGATACTCACCACGCAATTGATCGAAGGATTCTTTTCTCAGCATCAGACAGTGAACCCCCTTGGTAGCAACTGCCATTGCTGAGCGCCGCGCTCCGGTCAGAAGGCCCATTTCACCCAGCACGGTTCCGGAGCCTAGCGTTTTGAATTCGATGCCGTCTTGTATGAGCTTAACTTCACCATCGCGGATAAAGTAGAGTTCCTCCCCCTCTTCTCCTTGTCGAAACAGAACTTCATTTTTATTAAAATGAATCGGCATCACTAGATCCACTAAATCTTGAACTGCGACCTCAGGAACAGATTGAAGCATTGTTATGGATGAAAGATCTCGTAAAACACCAATTTGCCGTTGTTTTTTTCTTTTGCGTAAACCAGGCCATAGTAGTTGCCGATTTACGTAAAAACCCCCCATGCGCATTCACCAGCTGATCAAGTACGACAAAAGAAATACAGCCTACAAACATACCCACAACCAAAGAGCCAAAAGAAGCTATAGCAGCGCTTCTAGCCTGACCATCTAGGTCTCCCGCCGACGTTATCGCGTTAAGCGTGGGCGCTACCAATTCGACGGCAAGGGCCGCAAATAGCGCACCCGCTCCGAATGCCGCCAGAAAGCCAATAACAGTGCGTTTAGGTTGAGTAATCAGTCCTACCCAAGAACCTAATGGTAGAGAAGCAGCACTGATTATTCCAAGAAGAAAAGCCCAAAATAGGTATGTGTAACTGAAGTCCATCTATTCCTCGCAAATGTTTGGTTGATGGATCAGCAATCGCTCTGAAACAAACTGTTGTGGGCTAGCCACCAAGTTTTTATGCTTCCAATTGCCGGTAGGCGGACTTGATAAATCGAGGACTACAAATGGCTAGAAAAACCAGATCCACCAATCCAGTATTAGTAATTCTCTGACGCACCTCAGTTGGTATAATCAGGATATCCCCTTCTGTAACTGTTTGAGCTTCTGATTCTCCTATTTCAGCTAACCCTTCGCCTTCCAGTATCAGATATCGCTCGGTTATGCCTTTAAGGGCATGCCATTTAGTTGTTTTACCTGGTTCAACTCGAGCGCGCGCAACTGAAACCTCAGGGTCGTCGGAGGAGTTCGACAGCTCGTTAATAAAGCAGCCTTCTTCAAAGAAGTACTCCATGTCTGGCTGGTACTTTTTTACGTCTGAATTCATAAGTTAAACCATAATTCCAATTTCAGGATTGCGCACGGTAGTCGGCGTAAACCTCACCGGCACCAGCTATCAATTTTTCGTGTGCGGCTTCACGCCAAGTTTCCTTGATCGCCGCGTCATACCAAGCCCGCATCGAATTGGTATACAGTAATCGCTGTACATATTGCATTGCCCTTTCACTTAAACTGAGGCCATAGACTTGCACCCGAAACGCCACTGGACAATAAAATGCGTCTACGGCAGTAAAACTATCCCCCGCCAAAAATGGCCCGCCAAATTGTTCCAGGCCTTGAGCCGATAATTCATCAAGCCGATCCAGATCCTTCTGCAAATCTGAATCTATGGCCGACATCCGAACGCGTTGTCCGCAAGACATTGAACACTGGTTTCTGAGCGCTGGAAATCCCGAGTGCATCTCGGCAGAAGCACAGCGCGACCAGGCTCTCGCCGCAGAGCCTTCAGGCCACACGCCGGGGTGTTTTTCCGCCAGATATTCAGTAATAGCAAGAGAGTCCCAAATTGTAGTATCGCCATCCGAGAGGCAAGGAACCAGGCCACTAGGGCTGAAAGTTCGAAACTCATCCCAATTACTATCATCAGAAAAAACGAAGAGATTTTCTTCGAAGGGAATAGATAATTCAGTCATTAACACCCAAGGCCGAAGTGACCAAGAAGAATAATTTTTGTTAGCTATAAATAGCCTATACATAGGGAACCTCGGTTTCGCGATGCTTGGTTTTAAAACTCGTTAAGCTGCCAGTCGTATTCGTAAGAAAGCCTACCCTCATTAGTGCTTAATCTTTCTGCCAATTTAGTCGGCACATGTCGACTTAGAGCCGCTCATACTTCTTGATCAGTAGTTCCAAAACCTTCTCTATACCAATCAAGAATTGAGGCCCCCTAGCTTTCCATTGTCATCAAAATATACTCCGCGAGCATGACTCACATACTCCGAAGCGGCACGATTTAGCAGCCCCTCTGAATTGGCTGAAGTGAAGGCCGCGGGCTGTAAGTTCGGGCAACCCAAGCTGGCACCATTCACGGTAAAATGAATTCTATAGTCGTTCCAAATAGGTCTCAGAATTCGATGTTCGATATCGTTAAGCGTCAACGGTTCCAAAGCCACTTACGCAACCACGTCATCTCAGGGTCCAAAGCCATAAAAAATGAAAATACTAGTCGGTGATATTTGCGATCGATCATTCTAGTTCCAGATATTATTCGCTACGATTGGCGAAGGGCTGACCTAAAAGTTTATCCAATCTCATGTCTTTAGGTTCGCGATAGTTTGCAATACCAATGGTCATTCCCTGATGACCTTCCAAGGGTTGGTCACAATAAGTTCCAAATAAACTGTCCCACCAGGGTAAGAAAAAACCGTAATTACTATTGGTTTCTCTGGGTATCACCGAATGATGCACCCGATGCATATCCGGGGTAACTATTAGCCTACGCAAGGCTTTGTCCAGTTGAACCGGAATACTGAAATTGCTGTGATTAAACATTGCCGACGCATTCAAAAGCACCTCAAATACCAAAACGGCAATTACCGGCGGACCGAGCAACAGCACAAGTAATAACTTGATACCCATAGACATCGCTATCTCTACTGGATGAAAACGAATGCCGGTTGTTACATCAAATTCTAAATCTGTGTGATGCACTCTATGTAGCCGCCACAACATCGGTGACACATGAAAGAGCACATGTTGAAAATATATCGCCATGTCGAGCAACAGAATAGAAAGAACAAACGAGAGCCACAGTGGTAGATCAACCAAATTGAACAAGCCCCAGGATCGATCTTCCGCAATAACCGCCATGCCTACCGCAAGAACCGGGAAGCAAAGTTTTACGATCAGAGAATCCAATACCACAATGCCGAGATTATTTGACCATCGAAATAATCTTGGCATTTCTCGGCGTCGTCTCGGTAACAAGGCTTCAAAGATCGCCATAAGCACAAAGACACCCAGAAAGAACGACATCCGCAACATCCCTTCATTTTGCAAAAGTACTTCAGACATACGGTTTCCCGGACCTAGACCAGTTCATAGTGTTTTACCTCTGGCGGACCAGCGAAGTAAGGATGGATTAAGGCACGCCATTTCTGGTAATTCTCAGACTCTCTAAACCCAACCGTATGATCTTGCAGCTGCTGCCATTTAACCAAAACAATATAGCGGTTTCTATCTTCGACGCACCTTTGCAGTTCGTGAGAAATATATCCATACATACTGGAAATATACTGCCCTGCTTCGGCAAAAGCCGCTTCGTATTTTGCCTCTTGCCCCGGTTCAATATTAATTGTGGCTATTTCTAGAATCAAAGTTCCCCCTTCGTCCGCAATTTTTTTTGGATCAATATCATTCAATAAATGCACCCATGCTAAGCCTATCTTCTACATCAAAACCCAATGGCCTATAGAACGCCGCTACCTCAGTATTAGTAGAGCGTATTTGCAGCTTAACCTTTGCGCAACCAAGGCTCTTAAGTTCCTCAATTGCATCACCTACAAGCTGCTCACCAATTCTTTGCCGACGATATTCGGACAAGACCGCACCCCGTATAGCCAGCCTCGATGTCCGTCGTAGCCAGCCATACAGGCGCCGATGAGTTGCCCGTCGAGCTCACCAACAAATATTAGATCATCTACTACCAGCTTGGCGTCAATAACTGACTCAGGCGCATTGTGGGCGGCTGGGTCTGGAAATACTTTGCTCCAAAGCGCGACTAGTGGAGCTCTATCTGCTTCTTTATACTTACGTATGTCCATATCAGCCTTCGTGTGAGTAGACCTGTTTTACCCGCTCTGCCGGAATTCGTAATTGTGCTAGAAGGTATTCTTTAAAAGAATCTGTGTAGGGCTGATTATCAATAGCCAACTTCGTACAAAATAGCCAAGCGTCACGTTCGTCACCACCAATTCTGAATCGCTGGTGCGCTTGCGGAATACTGATGCCGCCATAGGTTTCTGAGTAAAGCCTTGGGCCACCCAACCAACCGCTTAGAAAATAGACTAATTTTTTGCGCACCGGCTCAAGGTCTTTGCCATGCATTTTCCGAATTTTCTGAGCCCCGGGAATACGGTCCATGTTGTCGTAAAAATCTTCTACCAGCGTTGTGAGCCCAGCTAGCCCGCCGGCGGCCTGGCAAGAAGAATCTGTCACTCCATAGTTATCTTTATTTAACTGCATTTTTTAGTTCTATTCCGGGACAAAAAATAGGCATTTTGCATAAAATTTGGAAATTACTTAACAAGTGTTAAACCTAAGCCCGAATAAGCACTAGGCAGGATAGAGTAACTGATATAAAAGAATTAAGGGGATCAGATCAATGCATAAACTTCCAAGTACTTTGACGCGCTATTCATTCGTATTGGCGCTTTTATCTTTTTTTGTGTCAATGCCCGCAAGCGCTCATCACTCCTACGCCATTTACGATATCGATAATAAAATCGAACGCGTTGGGGTACTAAAAGAATTCAACTGGATTCAACTGGATTCAACCGCATATCACTATGGTGGTTGAATCTATCTGCGCTGATGGCCGCGTTGAGCGCTGGGCAATAGTAACTAAGGCTATACGCTTATGGGAACGCGATGGCCACGATAAAGACTTTGCAGCAATTGGCGAAACCATAACCATATTGGGCTGGCCAGCTCGCAGCGGCAGAGAAGAAATGGCCTTAAGCGCAATCACTTCTGAGAAAGTCGGCTTTATGGAAATGCGCGATGTTATTAACCAACGTGGCTCGCGCGACAATCTGCCTGAAAATACTATCTCGCCTAACGATTGCCAATAGTTTAGAGACGTCGGGGCAATCGCCCCGACGTCAATACCAACCCGCTTATAGTTAAGCCGTTTCAGCGACTCAGATTTTGATTTTAGTTGGCGCAAAAGCTGGACGAAATCGGTTAAACAATCCTAAGCCGGCAACTATTAGCAGGCTACCCCATATCAATCGGGCAGTCAGGTTTTCACCGTTTAGTGCATAACCCAACCAAATGGCGGCAGCTGGCGTTATTAGCGGTATTAGAGACACCATATTTACTGATATCCGCTGCATCAAATAAAAGTAGCCGAGAAATCCTAACACTGACCCCACGGAACCAAGGTAGAGCAACGCCAGCAGCGATTTAGTCGTAAATGCTTCTGGCAAATCCTGATCAAATATAGCCCACCAGAGAATTAGCGCTATGCAAGATACACAAAGGGTTCCCCATAGTTGCTGAACCGGGCGGACGTCTGAAGCAAAACGCTTTACGTAGATGCTGCTGATGGCAAAAACCATTACTGCTAGCAATAGCATAGCGATGCCGATATATGCATCACTACCTAATTCCTTGCCGTCAATGAATATCACGGCCAACCCAGTTGTCGCCACCCCTAAAGCTATATAGCGCCCCATTGTCATATTTGATTCGCCAAGCAATAGCCCCGAGAGCAACCCAACAAAAAACGGCGATAGCCCGAACAGAACCGATACCAAGCCGGACGGAATGTATTGAGCACCCATATATACAAGAGGCATGGCCGGACAAATACCTAAGCCTGCCGCCAGGTAGAGTTTCCAATTTTTATGTAGGTCCAAGCCGCGCACACCCATGGCAGGCGCAGCAATAGTCATAATCACCAGAGAAATTAACATCCTCAGGGTGATGGACTCGATTGGTGACATGGTGGCACTGCTCCACTGAATCATCAGGGGCGTGGTTGACCATATAACCACTACAAAGGCATAGGTAGCTGGGACCGACATTTCTTGTCTCCTCATTAGTGTCGGAAAATTACGCAGGCTCGGATGATTCATAAAATATTCGAGCTATGTTCAACAACCCAGAAAGCAAAAAAGCCGCAGGGTCTTGGACGCTGCGGCTTAAGTTCGATCAATTAAAATATAGCTTAGTCGAAACTCTCCGCATTGTGCGCACGAATACGCGCACCGGCCAGCCAAAGGCTTACCGGCTTATTTACACAATGTTGAAGCATTTCAGCGTTCATTTTTAAATGACCAAATTCTTAATAACTAATTTAGGCCGCGCATTCTACGCCTCCTTTCCACCATTAAAAAGCCTTGTATTGAGAAGCTCTATTTGAAACAGCAGGTATAAAAAAACCCATTGAAGGGGCTTTTTAGAATGGAGGTCGGTTAGAGGTGTGCGTCAACTATGCTTAGCAACTGAGTTGCACTTGGCCGAGTACGATAATCAACGTCTACATGTGACCACAGGAGTTGTCCGCCTTGTTGAATAAGAAAACTAGATGGTACCGCCATGGAGTGGTGATCTTGGCCTGAAAAGGCTTCCATATCGGTTCCACGAGCCAAACGAGCTTCGTAGTCTTCCTGAGCCACACGCAGCACCACGTTATAGGCTTCATGGGCGTCTAGGTCAGAGTCAGACATTACCTGAAAAGGGACTTCATAGGCTGCGGTAAGCAATGCAGAGGCATCAGGTTCATCAACGCTAACCAATAAGGGTATTACCGAACGATCTTCAAACATTGAATACTTAACCGAGATATCTCGAATCTGCGCATTGCAGTATGGGCACCAGCCGCCACGATAAAAGATCAGTAATACGTTTTGGTCCGCCCATAACTCAGACAGAGTTACTGGCACGTCTTCGATGGAGTTTAGCGTTGCGTCAGGCGCCTGACTACCGGCCTCAATACCTAAGCCCTCAGAAAGAGTACCTAATGATTCTTCACTAGCTTCGTTGTATTCGCGCGGATCACGAATAGTAACCTGTGCAAAAGCCACTTGAGCACAAAAAAATAAAATCAGCGCTAGCCAAAGTTTATTTGAGAAAATATTTGAAGACATAGTTGTCCCTCCCTAAATTAGCCAGCAAGATTACTCGCATAAACCAATAAGTTGCGTTAAATGATCGTTAAGAGTTGTTAGCCCTTGTACCAGCGCACTAGTTCCGATAATTTGCGCGCCTATTATATTCTATCTTCCGCAAGTATCAATTTTGGTTCGGTAACCCATGTCTCAATACGTTTACACCATGAATCGCGTCGGCAAAATCGTTCCGCCCAAACGCGAAATTTTGAAAGATATCTCTCTGTCATTTTTCCCAGGTGCAAAAATTGGCGTGCTCGGATTAAATGGATCGGGAAAATCTACATTACTGAAAATAATGGCGGGCATTGATACCGACATTTTAGGTGAAGCGCGGCCCATGCCAGATATTCGCATTGGCTACCTTCCCCAAGAACCTCAGCTAGATGACGATAAAACCGTTAAAGAGAATGTTGAAGCAGGCTTGGACGAGCCACTAACCGCCCTGCGTGAACTGGAAGCGGTTTATGCTGCGTACGCTGAACCTGAGGCTGATTTTGATCAGTTGGCAAAAACCCAAGAGCGCCTAGAAGCCGTTATTCAATCTTGGGATGCACACAATCTAACTAATAGTATGGAACGGGCTGCCGACGCTCTGCGACTTCCGCCATGGGATGCTGTGGTTAGTAATCTTTCTGGGGGCGAGCGCCGTCGCGTCGCTCTTTGCAAATTACTTCTATCTCGCCCGGACATGTTACTTTTAGATGAGCCCACTAACCATTTGGATGCGGAATCTGTCTACTGGCTAGAGCGCTTTTTAGCAGATTTTTCCGGCACCGTTGTTGCCGTAACTCATGATCGCTATTTTCTGGACAATGTTGCCGGATGGATTCTTGAACTGGATAGAGGTCATGGCATTCCTTATGAAGGTAACTACTCGACCTGGCTGGAAACTAAAGAAGCCCGGCTTGGGCAAGAGACTCGCGAAGAAAGTGCCCGGCAAAAAGCTATCAGGCAAGAGCTGGAATGGGTGCGCTCAAATCCAAAAGGGAGGCAGTCAAAAAACAAAGCGCGACTATCCCGCTTTGAAGAGCTAAATTCCAAAGACTTTCAGCAGCGCAATGAAACAAATGAGATATACATTCCACCGGGACCTCGCCTAGGTGATGTCGTTGTGGAGTTTAAAGATGTCAGCAAATCGTTTGAAAACAAAGCACTATTCGACAAGCTGAATTTTAGTATTCCCAAAGGTTCAATTGTTGGCGTTATAGGCGGCAACGGTGCAGGAAAATCAACTTTGTTCCGCATGATTGAAGGCAATGAAAAAGCAGATTCCGGCGAAATTCGCATTGGCGAATCTGTTCAACTAGCCCTTGTAGAACAATCTCGTGAAAGCCTTGATGACGATAAAAATGTCTGGGAAGTAATCTCTGGTGGTTCAGACGTCCTACAAATTGGCAATTACGAGGTTAGCTCTCGAGCTTACGTTGGCCGATTTAACTTCAAAGGATCTGACCAGCAAAAACGGGTTGGCGATCTTTCAGGTGGGGAGCGCGGTCGACTGCATTTGGCCAATACGCTTAAGCAAGGCGCAAATCTATTATTGCTGGATGAGCCCTCGAATGACCTAGACGTAGAAACGCTTCGAGCCCTTGAAGAAGCAGTTATTAACTTTCCTGGCTGTGCCATGGTTATCTCGCATGACCGCTGGTTCCTAGATCGCGTTGCCACCCATATTCTGGCATTCGAAGGCGATAGTGAAGTGCAGTTTTTTGAAGGTAACTTCAGCGAATATCACGAAGACCTGATAAACCGTAAAGGCGAAGATACCACTCCCGAACGAGTTAAATATAGGCGGTTAAACTAGAGTGCGGGCTAGATTTAAGGGTTAACAAAAAGGGCTAGGTTTTTCGAACTAGCTCTTTGGCAGACGAAGGGCAGCGCATAGTCCGCCCTCATCGCAATTGACCAGCTTCAAGCTCCCGCCCAAGGCGGTGGCAGCTCGAAGTGCAATGCTCAGGCCCAGACCAAAGCCTTCGACACTCTCGGACTGCAGCCGTGTAAAAGGTTGGATCATTAGTTCTATTTGATCTTCCGGAATACCTTCACCGGAATCTTCAACTCGAATTAACCAATCGTCCCCTTCTTCATCCAAGTAGACAAAAACTTCGCCCCCGGAATACTTAATAGCGTTCTCAATTAGGTTTTGTACTACTCGGTCGAAGAGCTGAATCGAAATTTCTAAATCAGCATTTTCGACGCTGAATCTGGAGGTAATCACCCTATCTTTAGCGCCAAACCTCATATCTTCAATAACGGCATTTAGCTCGTCGGGCAGTGATACCAGCTGCCGATCTACTGTGCCGCTTTCAGTTTTCGCCAGCAGCAATAGTTCAGATATCAGCGCCTTTAACGTTTCAACTTCTTGCTCGACGCGATCGTGCATAGCGATGTCGGCACCCTTTGCCTCGGCGTCATCGCGCGCTATGCCCGCGGCCACCTGCATACGTGCAAGTGGCGCTCTAAGTTCATGGGAGACATCGAAAAGCAAACGTTGCTTGGAATCGAGCAATTCTTGAATGTATTCCGACATTTCGTCAATAGAGGTAGCCAAATCTCCTATTTCGTCATGGCGACTCATTAGTTTGGCTTCGAGTTTTTGATCCAGATTTCCACCACGACCTAATAACTGAACGTGAGATTTAAGACGGGTAATGGGGCGCGTCAGTACTATCGTAAATAACCAGCTATATAGAAGTGATGTAAATAGAGCGATACCAAAAGACATCGGAGAAGCCAAATCTGGCAGCGGACTTCGCTGGGGAGGAATGCTGACATTGATTCGATAGAAGTAACCGCTATTAGTTGCTCGAAACATAATGTCTATTCTTCTGTTTTCGAGATCGAGCCAATCCCGGTCACCAAATACAATCCGGTCGTTAGCCACATCTAAAATAACCAGGGTGTCATTTCTACCCTCAATATTGCCAAGGTCTTCCCGTCTGCGAATATCGTTGCGCGAAAGACCTATTCCGAGCTCATAGCCTTCAATTATGTAGTTCGCCAAATTACTGTAGCGTTCGCTTACTTCAAATTCTGAAAAGCTTCTTTTGTACTCTGCTTCCAACCACACAACAGAAATACCGATAATCAACACGTATCCAACCCAAATGGCCAGGAAGAATTTCCAAAATAAAGTGCTGGTAGCGCGCATGGGTATCTTCTATTTGGCGAATTGGTAGCCAACACCTCGTACTGTGACAATTAGATCCCGGCCTTCAAAATGCTTACGTAAAGCTGTGCGTACTCGGCTTACATGCACATCAATACTTCTATCGTAAGGAGTCAATTCTCTGTGTAATACACGCCGGGTTAAATCTTCACGGCTAACCACTGAGCCTGCGTTTTTCATGAGCTCGTTCAACACATCAAACTCAGCGGTAGTCAGGGTTAGGCCGTCTTCGCCGATACTGGCTTGACGACTGCCGGAATCAACACAAATCCCATGTAACTCTATGCTGGCAGCCACTTCAGCTTTAACTTCACCAGAACGCCTTAATACCGCCTTGATACGGGCTAGTAATTCTCTCGGATTACAGGGTTTGGCAAGATAATCATCTGCACCCATTTCCAGACCTAAAATACGATCAATATCTTCGCCACGGCCGGTAAGCATAATCACGGGAATATTCCATCGTGAACGCACAATGGGCAATAACTCAAGACCGGTAATACCCGGCATCATTACGTCCACAACCAATAGATCGAAGTTGGAGTCAGATTGCAGTGCAGAAATCGCTTTTTCGCCAGAGGTAACAGATGAGGCCTCGAAACCGGCGTTTGTCAGATATTGACTGAGTAGTTCATTTAGCGACTTGTCGTCGTCTACCAATAGTATTCGTTCACTCAATTTAGACACCTTTACTTTCTATACGTTTTATAGATTTGCAGATTCCTGACATTCACCTAACAAAGTATAGGTACTGCCATCGAACCCCTGATCATAAACAAAGTACCCCTCGTCACAATAGGGGTACATTTCAAAATACATATTTAGCGCACGTTCCATTTCAGCTTGCCGTGGCGCAATTGAAACCGACGCTGACCTACCAGAAGCAGCATCTCCAGAACTCACCAACCTACCCCTGCGATTAAAATCCAAGCTGAAGGAAAAGCGTTTACTGCCATCCTGCAAAATCTCGGTATCAAATCGATCCGGCATTATTAACTGCTCTTTGCCAGCACAAGAAGCTGCCAAAACTCCGAATAATGCGAAAACAACCAAAGAATATTTAGATCTCCGATTCACGTAGGAACTGACCTTTTTACAATTTCTAGCATGCATTGTGAGCCTTGCTGGGCAAACAGTACCAGTATATTTGTAAATATCTGAAAAAAAGCGGCCCGAAGGCCGTATGTAATAAGCACTTATATCTAAACGAGGGGGGATAGAAAGTACTGTAACTCGTTTTGCCGCTGGCAACGCATAGTAAAACTACAGCTCGAGCCGAACTTCTACCGGGGCAATACTGGTAGGAGCCTCGTACATAGCGGCGACAGCACGACTTGTTTGAAAATCTAAACGCCTATCCATCATATGATCAATGCGAAGGGTCGCTCGCCGCGCCATATCAATAGAGTGCGTTAAATGATCCATGCTTACTGAAACTCCTTTTGCACTTTCATTTTTTGCTGCGGAAGCAAAACCAGCCGCGGATAAAACTAAGACGGTAACCATTAATTTGTTGAACTGTTTCATTTCGCTTCACCTCTGTATTAACGATGGGTGCATCTTGGCGACGATCCTCGTTAAGAGGTCAATATAAGAGGTAAAGATGTGTAATCTTTGTGAACAACCAAGGGCTATGCCATGAACAAGGTTAAGAGAAACAACGGATCTGTGAAGATATTGCCCAAAAAATCAGGGCCTAGTGGCCAAATGAATATCCAGATCCAAATCAATGGATATCTAGGGTGGACTTTACACACCACTATTGTCTTTAATACGCACTAGAAGGTGGCAATACACAAAAAACGCACCACAAATTAGCCGCCACAAAATCTAAACCTTTACCTAGGGGACATTTGATGACGGGCTTTCGCACTCTTTTTGCGCTTACATTACTGCTGGCCGGCTCTGCCGCTTCAGCCCAGCAGTTAAATGAAGCAAACACTGCTTGGATTTTGACCTCCACAGCACTGGTTCTGTTTATGACAATTCCTGGTTTGTCACTATTCTATGCAGGCTTGGTTAGAAGTAAAAACGTACTCTCTGTATTAATGCAGTGTTTTGCCATTACCTGTGTTGCCTCCATTGTTTGGATACTCGTTGGATACAGCCTGGCATTTACCGATGGCGGCAGTGTAAATGCTTTTATTGGCGGCACTTCACGGTTCTTTCTCGCCGGACTCACCGAAGGCTCTCTAGCAGGCGATATTCCTGAATCAGTGTTTGTCATGTTCCAGATGACGTTTGCCATTATTACGCCGGCTCTTATCGTCGGCGCATTTGCCGAGCGCATGAAATTTTCCACCATGCTTGTCTTCACCGTTATTTGGTTGGTTGTTGTTTACGCACCAATTTGCCATTGGGTTTGGGGCGGTGGCTGGTTAGGCCAAATGGGCCTACTCGATTTTGCCGGCGGAACGGTCGTACATATCACTGCGGGCACAGGCGCGCTGGTCGCTGCCCTACTTATTGGTAATCGCAACGGCTTCCCTACCCATCCGATGCTGCCGCATAACCTAACTATGTGTGTTGCCGGTGCGGGCATGCTCTGGGTTGGCTGGTTCGGCTTTAACGCCGGCTCTGCACTGGCAGCAAACGGAGACGCTGGCATGGCTATGCTGGTCACCCATATTTCTGCAGCTGCAGGTTCACTGGCCTGGATGACTCTGGAATGGGTTCGATTTGGTAAGCCATCGGTATTGGGCATAGTTACTGGCATGGTTGCCGGCTTGGGTACTATTACTCCAGCTTCAGGGTATGTTGGCCCCGGTGGCGCGCTTATTATCGGCTTATCTGCTGGTGTGGTTTGCTACTTTGCTACTCAGGCAATCAAACAAAAATTCAAAATCGATGATTCTTTGGATGTATTTCCGGTACATGGAGTCGGCGGCATTTTGGGTACCTTTATGGCGGGCATCTTTGCCTCAAGCCAACTTGGTCTTTTTAGTGGCCAAGGCTTAGACGTAAGTATTGCTTCTCAATTGGGTGTTCAACTTACAGGCATTGTATCAACGCTTGTCTACACTGCAGTAGTTACTTTCATCATCCTCAAGGTGTTGGATAAGGTGATGGGCCTCAGAGTTGATGCAGATACTGAGCAACAGGGTCTGGATATCGCGCTTCATAACGAGAAGGGATACAACGATATGTAGTGGGTGATTTGCGCTCAGCGCTATTAATCTGCAAAAGGGGCTTCGGCCCCTTTTTTAATTCCCGGGATATGGAATTGGATTGTTTGCTGATTCGATCTTGGTAGACCAAGGGATTTCCGCTGCTATGGGAGCGTTCTTTTGTCTTGCCAAAAGGAACCAAAAGCGCCTACTCCGGTTACGCCACCCGCTGCGCGGGTAACCTGCGATGCTCGTTTAGATCCTAAGCTGCGGAACTCGAAAATCTTAGGAGTTTTCTCAGACAATCCTCGCTTTATACGGATAGAAACTCCGCTTCTTGGCGGCTCCAAGTCACGACCTAATCGCTACGCTCAAAAGCTCAAAAAAAAGTTAAGCTTCGATCCTCCCATCGAGGTGAGGGCAAGGCCCCGTTAAGCTTGCTGAGTGGGGCGGTGCTTATTGGGATTGAGTGCACATGGACGTGCACGAAAGTGCGACCCGAGCAGGATGCGACACCCGCCAGGGATGGCGGAAGTGCAGAAAATGCAGGAGCAATTTTCTACAGACCTAAATGATATCTCCTAACCTAGACCCAGCATGCCCTTTCTTTTGGTTCTTTACTTTGGGCAAGTAAAGAACGCCCCTACGGCAGTGGAAATAGCTAAAATTATCTATTCACCATCAGCGATTACCAAGCCCAATCAATAAAGGGGCCAAAGGGGAACCCCGTTAAAACTCAAATAGCTTCTACTGCCTCAACCAAAGTCTTAGCAGCGACGACTGTCATGCCCTTAATCGCGTTTTGTGGCCTATTGGCGTAAGGCACAATCGCGCGAGTAAAGCCCTGTTTAACCGCCTCTTTAAGGCGATCTTGTCCATTACTAACCGGCCGAAGCTCCCCAGCTAAACCTACCTCGCCAAAGGCAATCAGATCTCTTGGTATCTCCCGTTCTCGCATACTGGAAAGAATTGCCAATATAGCAGGGAGATCTGCGCCAGTTTCTGTGATGCGAACACCGCCAACAACGTTTAAGAAGATGTCCTGATCACCAACCGCAATACCCGCATGGCGATGCAGCACAGCCACCAACATAGCTAATCGATTAGCCTCTAAACCAACCACGACACGTCGTGGGTTTTGGTATTGATTTGAATCAGCCAGTGCCTGAATTTCAACTAATAAGGGCCGACTGCCTTCCCACACCGACGTGACTATGCTGCCAGATGAGGTGCTTTCGTTTCGGCTAAGAAATATGGCTGAGGGGTTGCTCACCTCTTTCATACCTGTATCCGTCATGGCAAAAACGCCCAGCTCATTTACCGCACCAAAGCGGTTCTTGCGGCTGCGCAACATGCGATAACGCGAGTCATCTGAACTGTCGAGAACCAAGGAACAATCAATCATATGTTCCAATACCTTTGGCCCTGCAAGTGATCCCTCTTTGGTCACATGGCCAACCAGAATCAAAATAGTGCCGCGTTGCTTGGCAAACCGAACTAGCTCCGCAGCGCACTCGCGAACCTGTGAAACACTGCCGGGCGCCGAAGAAATATCTTCGCGGTATATAACCTGAATAGAATCCACAACCAAGATTTTGGGCGGGTCCTTATCGATGCTTGCCATAATGGCATCTAAGGAAGTTTCCGCCATTACGGATAGGTGCTCTGTGGGTAGGTCCAAGCGACGCGCACGTAATGCGATTTGTTGCGGTGATTCCTCTCCCGTCACATATAGCGATTTTTGCGACTTTGCCAGTTGGCACATCATCTGGAGCAGCAGTGTGCTCTTACCTGCTCCAGGCTCTCCACCTATGAGAACAGCAGAGCCAATAACAATGCCCCCGCCAAAAACACGGTCGAGCTCGGCAAAGCCACTGCTAATACGAGGCTCTTCCGCAACATCAATTTCTGAAAGGCGCTGACTAGTGGATAGACTGCCAGCAAAACCTGAAGACTTAGCTTTGCGCGCTGCAGTAGCAGAAGATAATCGAATTTCGGAAAGTGTGTTCCAGGCGTTGCAAGCCGTGCACTGCCCCTGCCATTTGCTGTGATCAGCACCGCAATCCGTGCATACAAATGCTGATTTGGATTTGGCCAATTTATGATCTCTAAATATGGTCGCTAAAGTTGAAAAATGCTTACCTTTGAATGCGACCGAGTGTAGCATGTGGAGTCCAAAAATCGCGCCCCGATGATTAAGTGATAAAAGGTTTTAGATAATCCAATGTCTTCTCTGATACCAGAGCGACACCTTGTAGTGTCCCCCTCTTTAGCAGCCACCATCGGACTGGAAGAGGCCGTATTGTTGGCATATTTGGCCGATCTAACGCGATTTCGAACGGCTTCGGAATCACAGGGTTATCAGTGGTTTGAAGTTAGCGCGCAGGAATTAGAATCAGAATTGGCTTTCTGGAAACGCGCTGACATTCAGAGAATATGCGAAAGTCTTCGTGATAAAGGCGTGCTCCTTGTCGGCTCAGCTCCGCTTACCGAATCGGGCATGCTTCGCTTTGCCTTTGACCAGTCGGCAACCGTTGCGCCTGCAAAAACCCCACCAAATGCGAGCGCAAATTCATATTCGGACTTTAAGCCAGCGAATCGAATGGCTCCGAGTTGGCAGCCTGATGACAATACCATGCGATTACTGGCTCAACAGGGGGTTCCTCAACAGTTTGCTGAAGAGCAAGTGCCTACCTTTGTTCAATATTGGCTGGAGCGAGGTGAATCTCGTCACGCCTGGGGCAACCGCTTTCTCAAACAAGTTCTGCGTGAATGGGCAAGATGGCAGACTGAGCAAAATCAAAAATCAGATAAGGCTCCCTGGGAAAATGCCAGCTCTTCTGAACCGGCTTTGATGTCTTCGAATTGGGTTCCTTCCGACGACGCTTTGGATATTTTAATAAATCAAACCGGAGTTTCCCGATCCTTTATTGAAGATGCCATTCCGGAATTCGTTTTATTCTGGAAAGAAAAGGGCGAGCCTTCTAATACCTGGAACGCGCGATTTATTACTCACGTAAAACGCCAGTGGGCTCGCTACCAGCACACGGTAGAAAACGACGTCGATCCAAAACCCATGAGCGCCGATTGGAAGCCTAACCAAGATGTCTACGACGTGCTTAGGCTGGCACGTATCGATTTGGAATTTGCTCGCGAGAAGATCCCCGAATTTATCATTTATTGGCGTGATCGAAATGAAGTTCGAGCGTCATGGAATACCACCTACCTTCAGTTTATTAAGCACCAGTGGCAGACCGCGCATGAGTCGGCCACCAACCAACCTACTAGAGCACGAAGACTAATCGATGACCTCACTGATACCAGCTGGGCAGACTAAAAAAGCCCCATCTCAGTCACACAAAGAAGCGGTTAATGCCGTCTTTTCGCTGTTTCGCGTGAACTATCATAATCAATATTACAAAGCGTTTCCTGATACGGAGACACTAAACACTATAAAGAAGCTCTGGCTAAACAGCCTAGAGGGCGTGTCTGCCGAAATCATAGTGGCGGCAGGCGAGCGCATTATTCAAAACAGCGAATTTCTGCCTACCTTGGCGCAAATGCTGCAGGCCTGCTGCGTTGACTCTGAAGGGAAACCACTCCTCGACGCGCGCTCGGCCTTTATCGAGGCCTGCAATGCCCCCAGCCCAAAAAGCGATTTTTCCTGGAGCCATCCCATGGTCTATCACGCCGGACTAAAAACCGGCTGGCACAGATTGGCTAGCAGTGATGAATACCGAAGTTTTCCCATTTTTCAACAGCAGTATCAGAATCTGATGCGGGCAATGATGCGTGGAGAAAATTTACCGGCGATTGAACATTCGCCTGAGCCAGAAACAAAAACGACGCCGCTAGATCGCGACGCCGCTCGAGTTCGCCTAAAAGAACTAAAAGCTCAGTTAGACAAATAGCTCGATAAGACCTACCTACTCGCCAGCTTGATGCATATGCACATCTTGCTGTGGGAAAGGAATAGAAACGCCTTCCGCATCGAAGCGCTTTTTAATAGTTTCGGTGGTATCAAACATAACACCCCAGTAATCCGCTGCATTTACCCAAGGCCTTGTTACAAAATTTACACTGCTATCGGCGAGTTCAGCTACTGCAACCTGAGGGGCTGGGTCTTTAAGTACACGCTCATCAGAATTAAGTACGCCTAGAATAATATCCCGTGCTTTATCAATGTCGTCGCTGTAACCAATGCCAAATACCATATCAACACGACGTGTAGGCTTAGCCGAGACATTAGTAATAATGCCGCCCATAGCCGAGGCATTTGGTACGATAATTTGTTTGTTATCTGGAGTAACTAGTTCAGTAGTAAAAATCGAAATACTGGCAACCGTTCCTGCAGTACCAGCTAGCTCAACAAAATCGCCAATTTTAAAGGGTTTAAAAATTAGGATTAATACGCCAGAAGCAAAGTTAGATAAGGAACCTTGAAGGGCCAAACCCACAGCCAAACCAGCGGCACCCATAATAGCTACAAGGGAAGCGGTCTGAATTCCGACTTGGCCTAGCGCGGCTATAAATACAAAAGCGAGAATTGCAAAGCGCACCAGGCTAGCAATAAACCCCACAAGAGCAGGATCAGAATCTTTTCTAGCCATGGATATAGCTACTAATTGCGAAACCCAAACTGCTATTTTTTTACCTATAAAAATTATCGCTATTGCGATAAAAACATTAATCACTGCGGCTATGGCCGCATCGCCTATTGATTCCATCTCTTCTCTCTAAATATTTTCTAATTATTCGTCTAGGCAAACAGTCGCATGATTTTTTTAGGTCTCGCTACTCAAGACTGCACTCTTTACCTAGCCTGTTTATCCTGCCTACTTGTCTGTCAATTCATCTTCCAAGCTTAGCGCATCTACCCTCTGGAAGCCTCGCGGCAGTTTCGCACCACGCCGACCTCGTTCGCAACGGAAAACATCCAATTCGCTAAACTTTAGTTTCATATGTCGCTTGCCACTGTGAACCAAGACGCACTTTTGATCCGGTACCACGGCAAAAGAGACCATAAATTCCTCACGACTCTTAACTCGTGAGGAAGGAATACTAATAATTTTATTGCCTTTACCCCGGGCTAATTCTGGCAACTCTTGTACGGGGAATACCACCATACGGCCCTCGTTACTAACAGCCACCAACAAAGAAGTTTCGATATCGGCAATTTTGCAGGGGGGCAAAACCTTGGATTCAGCGGGCAAACTCAGTAGAGCCTTACCTGCCTTCTTGTTTGCATGCAGATCCTGAATTTTACAGATAAAGCCATAGCCCGCATCTGATGCCACAAGGATTTTTTGCTCAAGATCACCCATTTGCAAGGCCATAAATTCGACACCCGAAGGCGGGCTTAAGCGACCAGTTATAGGCTCGCCCTGTCCTCTAGCCGAAGGTAAGGTGTGAGCAAGTAATGAATAACTGCGACCAGTTGAATCGATTATATGTACGGGCTGATTAGACTTACCCTGGGCCAGGGTTTTTAGACCATCTCCAGCTTTATAGCTAAGTCCGGCAGCGTCGACGTCATGGCCCTTAGCCGCGCGTATCCATCCCATAGAACTGAGCACGACTGTGACGGGCTCGGTAACCATTAATTCTTCTTCTGAGAAGGATTTGGATTCCACCACGGAATCAATGATTAAAGAACGCCTGTCATCTCCATAATCTTCTGCCGCTTTAGTGATTTCCTTACGAACTAATGTCTTGAGCCGCGTTGCCGAGCCCAAAATTGTTTCTATTTGACCCTTTTCCGCTTCAAGCTCATCGCGCTCGGCCTGAATCTTCATTTCTTCAAGACGCGCCAACTGGCGTAACCGCGTATCGAGAATATAGTCGGCTTGAATTTCACTTAGAGCAAACTTTCTAATTAGCTCCTGCTTGGGATGATCTTCTTCTCGGACGATACGAATAACTTCGTCGAGATTCAGGAATGCGACCAACAAACCTTCCAGCATATGCAGCCGATGATTGATCTTGTCGAGTCGGTATTGCAGACGCCTGCGTACCGTAATCATGCGGAACTTGAGCCATTCGCTAATGATGGTTCGTAGGTTTTTAACCGCCGGTTTGCCGTCAATGCCAATGATATTAAGGTTGACCCTATGCCCTTTTTCCAAATCAGTGCTGGAAAAAAGATGGGACATCAATGTTTCGGTATCTACCCTATTGGATCTGGGTATGATTATTAATCGCGTTGGATTTTCATGATCAGACTCATCGCGTAAGTCCGTCACCATCGGCAACTTCTTATTGTTCATTTGATCAGCGATTTGCTCGAGAACCCGAGATCCGGACACTTGATACGGCAAAGCAGTAACGATGATCTCGCCATCCTCCATCACCCACTCAGCCCGCTGTCGTAACATCCCTCGACCGGTTTCGTATATTAGAGCGATTTCCGCGGCAGGAGTGATAATAGGTGCACCAGTGGGATAGTCTGGTCCCTTAATATGCTCCATAAGCTGCGCTATATCGGCCTTAGGCTCTTCGAGCAACCGAATACAGGCGGCTGCGACTTCACGCAAATTGTGCGGAGGTACATCGGTTGCCATACCAACGGCAATGCCGGTGGTGCCGTTCAATAACAAGTTGGGAAGCTGCGCAGGCAAAACCTGTGGTTCTTCAAGAGTTCCATCAAAATTGGGCCGCCAATCTACGGTACCCTGCCCTAGCTCTTCCAATAAAACATTGGAATAAGCCATCAATCGCGATTCGGTATAACGCATCGCAGCAAAAGATTTTGGTTCGTCGGATGATCCCCAGTTTCCCTGACCATCTACCAGCGTATATCGATAGCTGAATGGTTGCGCCATCAACACCATGGCTTCATAAGCTGCGCCGTCACCATGAGGATGGTACTTACCTATGACGTCGCCAACCGTACGAGCAGATTTCTTAAACTTGGCTCCCGCTTTAAGGGCGAGCTCGCTCATTGCATAGATAATACGGCGCTGAACGGGTTTCAATCCATCGCCGATATGCGGCAGTGCCCGATCGAGGATGACGTACATGGAGTAATCGAGATAAGCTTTTTCAGCATAGTCTCTAAGAGGTTGTACTTCGAACTCAGAAGCTATTGGAGTAGTTTTATCAGTCACGTTACTGTCTCAAGTTTAGATTAAACATCTGCCAAATTACCTTTGGATTCCAGCCAGGCTTTTCGATCCGCTGAACGCTTTTTAGTAAGCAGCATATCCAACAGTTTGTCCGCATCACCATCCTGAATAGTCAGCTGCACTAAGCGTCGGGTATCTGGAGCCATTGTCGTTTCGCGCAGCTGCAATGGATTCATCTCGCCCAAGCCTTTAAATCGCTGCACGTTAACTTTACCCTTTTTCTTTTCTGCGGCTATCCGCTCCAATACACCAGCTTTCTCATGATCATCCAGAGCGTAATAAACGTCGTTACCAATATCGATCCGATACAGCGGCGGCATGGCAACAAAAACATGCCCAGCAGTAATAAGCGGCCTGAAATGGCGGACAAACAACGCACAAAGTAATGTCGCGATATGTAATCCATCAGAATCCGCATCAGCCAATATGCATACCTTGCTGTAACGTAACTCACTCAGATCATCCGAACCGGGATCAAGGCCCAAAGCCACAGAAATATTATGTACTTCCGCCGAGGCCATAACAGCATCCGACTCGACCTCCCAAGTATTAAGAATCTTTCCTCTTAGAGGTAGCACTGCCTGAAACTCGCGCTCTCTGGCTTGCTTTGCTGAACCACCAGCGGAATCTCCTTCCACCAGAAACAATTCGGTTCGTGCTGGATCACCGCTGGAGCAATCCGCCAGCTTGCCTGGCAAGGCTGGCCCCGCAGTTACTCGCTTGCGCACCACTTTTTTTGCAGCGCGGGATCGACGCTGCGCATTTGCCAATACAAGCTCGGCTAGTTGATCTGCCGTATCTGTATGTTGGTTCATCCACAAACTTAGGGCGTCTTTAACAATACCGCTCACAAATACTGCGGCTTCCCGAGAAGAAAGGCGCTCTTTTGTCTGCCCAGAGAACTGGGGCTCTAACATTTTGAAGGACAGCACATAACAACATTGCTGCCAAACATCCTCTGCAGACAATTTCAAACCTTTGGGAATCATTGCCCGAAATTCGCAATACTCTCGAACCGCATCAAGCAAACCAGTTCTGAGCCCATTTACATGAGTACCGCCGCCGGAAGTAGGTATCAGGTTGACGTAACTTTCAGTGACTGATTCTCCACCCTCGGGTAACCACTGCAAAGCCCACTCAATGCTTTCTGTCTCGCCGCTAGATGACCCCATAAAAGCCTCTTCAGGCAATTGCGGTAGTCCGTCAGTGCGTTCCTCCAAATAGGCTTTCAATCCATCCTGGTAGAGCCACTCATCCTTCTCTCCTTTGATTTCATCTTCAAAGGTGATTCGTAATCCCGAACAGAGAATGGCTTTTGCACGCAACAGATGGCGCAGTTCAGCCTGAGGAAATATTCCCGTATCGAAATAGGAGGCATCCGGCTTGAAACGAATCTTTGTGCCCGTATTGCGTCGCCCACAAGAATCAATAACTTCCAATTCGCCTTGCTTTTCACCATGGGAAAATTGCATTTTATGCACACTTCCGCCGCGGCGAATTTCGACTACAAAGGATTCTGACAAGGCATTGACAACGGAAACACCTACCCCGTGTAAGCCCCCAGAAAAACCGTAGCTTTTTGAAGAAAATTTACCGCCGGAATGTAGTGTTGTGAGAATCACTTCGACGCCGGAAACCTTAAACTCTGGATGCGGGTCCACCGGCATGCCCCGCCCATCGTCTATAACCGTAATTGAACCATCTTTGTGGAGTTGTACGTCTATGCGAGTGGCGTGACCGCCTAATGCCTCATCCACACCGTTGTCGATAACTTCTTGGGCCAGGTGTCGGGGGCTGGTTGTATCCGTGTACATTCCCGGTCGCTTGCGGACCGGATCTAGTCCAGTGAGTACTTCAATATCACCGGAATTATAGGTTTCGCTCATAGGATATTGGACTGAGTTTAGAGTTTATTTTAATGACCCAAGTGTAACTCAGAGAAGCGTCCAGAAGCACTGCTTAGGAACAGATTTAGGAAGCAAAAAGTAATATTTTTGAGTTGAGCGAAAGGTCGCTACCCAGATAAGAGTACTACTCGTAACCTAGGCAACCGATATCAATTCCCATGTCGGGAATTTCTACTCTACGCACGTAAGTATTAATGCTGCCGTCATCATTCAGCTCAATAACCCGGTAACCGGGCGAACGGCTATCCAAAGCAAACTCGTCTGAATCCGTCAAGAATTGAATACAAGTCGAAGGACAAGAATGCAGAAGCACTTCTCCGTGCCGACTGTTAAATTCCTGGTGGATATGCCCCCAGAAAATAGCCTTAACGCTAGGAAATCTGTCGACCAATTCAAAAAATTCATCCGCATCTGCAACTCGCTGCGTGTCCAACCAGGTACAGTTGATATTCACAGGATGGTGGTGCAAACAAATTATAACATTCGAATGTTCGCTCTGCTCAAGCACATTTTCAAGAGTATTTAACTCTTCAGAACCCAATTCTCCGTTTGGCGAGCGTGGAATTACGGAATCCAACATAACTATTAACCAGTCCCCAAGATCAAGCGTTCGTTGGAATGGTTTGCCGCCGGCAGCAGATTCTGCCGCTGATACTTTGTCGTGGTTTCCGGGTATCCAATAATGCGGCTGCTCGAAGGTCTGCATTACAGCAAAAAAATGCTCGTATGCCCCTTCAGAATAGTCTGCGGCATTATCACCGGTCATCAACAGGACTTCCGGTTCTTCAGTACGGACCTGTTCCATCACCTCGTGAAACGTCCGTCTGGTATCAACTCCGGCCAATCTATAATCGGCAGTGGCGCCGATATGTGGATCCGTTACCTGAACTATCTTAATCATTGTTCAAAGATCCTGTGGTCGATGAGTGCTCGTGGCCAGACTGAATAAAATGGTCTAGCCAAATGCCAAAAAACTGGTTGGCATGCCATTTCTCATGACGCTGAAACATCTGGGCATTGGGATAGCGATTTCTAATAAAAACCAGCTTCTGCGAACTATAGCGGCTCACCTCCGCCATCCTTGCGTCGTGATACATCTGAACATCCATTTCCAGTTCACCGGCCCAAGGCAATCCTGATATTTCTCCGCGCACAGATAATTGCGTGGTATAGGGCGCTCGATCAACAACCTCAATTTCCATTCGTAGCTGATCTTTTTTTCCGGCGTGGATGAGTGTTTTAAGGGTCATTCTCATATCCGGAAATATTTGTTCCAAGCGAAGATAATTCAGCTCGCACTGTCCGTGAAGGTCAGTGAGCAAGTGATTTTCTTTACTTACAACTTTAGAGGTCAAAATTATTCTTGCTGCTCATATTTGGCATGCCAAATATGGTACATGCGCTCTCGGTTCATAGTTAGCCATTGTAGCCCTATTAACGTTGCCGCGTTGCTCGTTTCATCTGCCAATGCGGACTGATGAACGCTTTCACGCGGAACCACTACCGCTAGGATATCCTCGTGTTCATCGTCGAGTCCATATATACCGCCAGCATCACATAGATCGCAGAGCGCAACATAGATATGCATGCGTGCGGAAGAGCCGCCCGGGCTTACCCAATAGCTTGTGATTTTTTCAACGTAGCTCGGCACTAGCCCAGCTTCTTCAACAAGTTCGCGCAACACCACCTGCTTCGGGGATTCAGCGTCTTTATCTATCATGCCGGCTACAATTTCTAACGACCAAGGTGAATAATTCTCCGTTTGCGTTGCCACTCTAAATTGCTCAACAAGGCACACGGAATCAGTACTCGGATCGTAGACAACCACGCATGCAGCCGAGCCTTTATCGCTAACCTCACGATCAATAACTTCGCCCCAACTACCTTCATATAGACGATGCTTAAGTTTTACTCGCTTTATTTTATGGAATCCTTGGTAGGCGATTTCTTCGCTGAGGATTTCGAAATCCTGATTTCCAAATTTTGACTGCACTAGAACTTTTCCTCCAAAAACTTCATTAACTTAACCAAATCGCTGCTCTTTTTACCATTCTTAACGGGTACATAAAAAGGCTGCTGTGTTAGCATTCTGGGCCACAGAGACCTGCATAGACCTTATGGATTACCCTATGAAAACACTATTTCGCCCGATGCGAAACCTAAGCCTTATACTCGCGGTTACACTGCCCTGCGTTAGTTCGGCGGATACCTTAAAGCAGATATATGATTTGGCGAAAACTAACAATCCTGAATACCGTGCCGCAAATGCTGCACTGCAATCAGATTTACAAAATGGCGCGATTGGCAGGGCTTCACTACTGCCAAATGTAAGTCTTTCAGCTCGATCGAGGTATTCGGACGATATTGGTCCTAGTTCTGGTAATTCTGATACATCCAATACCTACTCGGCTAGCATTTCTCAGACGCTATTTAATATGTCTGATTGGTATAGCTATCAAAGCGGTAATATCAGCGTAGACCGAGCGCTGTTGAACTGGGAGCAAGAAGAGCAGGACCTGATTACTAACACGGTATCAGCCTACCTAGATGTATTGCGCGCCATTGATACCCTAACCACTGTGAGAGCAGAAAAAGCTGCACTCGAATCTCAGCTCGAGCAAACACAACAGCGTTTTGACGTTGGCTTAGTACCCATTACGGATGTTCTGGAAGCCCAGGCATCCTATGACGATGTTATTTCTCGGGAATTGGATGGACTCGGAAACCTTGCCATTACCTACGAAGCACTCAGGGTGTTGACCGGCCGTCAGCATAATTCCATCGCCCCGCTTATGGATAACTATCCTGTCGTTACCCCGGTTCCAGCTCAGGCAGAAGACTGGGTGGCAGTTGGACTAGAAAACAGCCAAACCCTAGGTATCGCTGAACTAAGTGTTGAAAGCGCAGAAATTGCCAAGTCGAATAGCAATACCAACTACTATCCTGCGGTTGAGCTAAATGCATCTTACGGCGGGTCTCTGGAAGACAACGACACTGCAGTCATGCCAATCGGTCGTTTTGACGAAGGTGGCGCGGTTTCGGTTACTTTAACGGTCCCTATTGTCACCTTTACCGGCGGTAGTACCTGGGCTCGAAGAGTTCAGGCGCGTCACAATCTCACGCAGGCTGAGGAATTATTGGCCGGCACTCAACGTAATGTAGAACAAACTATTCGCGTCACTCATCTACGTGTTTTAACCAGTATTTCTCTAGTTCAGGCGCGCCTCCAAGCCATCCGCTCTTCCGAGAGCGCGCTTGAGGCAACTCAGGCAGGTTATGAGGTGGGAACACGAAACCTGGTTGATGTATTGCTGGCGGAACGGAATCTTTATAGCACTACAAGAAATTATCTAAATACACGCTACGATTATATTGAAAATATGCTCAACCTAAAGAGTACGGCGGGCACGCTTAACGGCCAGGATATCGACGAGCTAAATCGATGGTTAGACGATGCGAATGAAATCCCTCGCAGTCTATTACTTCCATAATTCGAATTATCAAAAGGTTATTCCTAAAAGGGGGCTTAGGCCCCTTTTTTGTGTCCGGTGCGCCTAGGATTACTTGGTGAGCAAGCTAAATATCGTCCCTATACAAGAAATCCTTCGATTTGCTTTTGCTGTCGCTCCAAAGAGCCTTGGTTAGCTGCAAGAACCGCAGATGACTTTCCACCCCGGAAGGCCTGCGCACTTTCATCTTGTAATAACGCCCCAAGCTCAACCAGTAATTGGCCGGAACCTTGGCATTGAACTAAAGATCCAGCTTGCACCAATTGCTGGGTAATCTGACTAAAATTATGGCAGTAAGATCCAGTTAAAATAGGCAAATTCCAGAGCGCCGGCTCAATCGGATTGTGGCCGCCATGTGGAATTAGAGAGCCCCCTATAAAAGCGATATCAGCCAGACCATAAAACAGATTTAGCTCGCCAAGAGTATCCACAATAAGCACCTGAGGCAGACTGTCCGAGCCCTCGGTCTGACTGCGCAAAGCACTGGATAACTTTAGATCGAGAGCAAGCTGCTGCAGTTCTTTTTTTCGCTCCGGGTGTCTAGGCACCAAAATCATCAATAGATCCGGATACTGTTCTATAAGCCTTTTATGTATATCGAGCAGCAGAGCTTCTTCACCGGGATGGGTGCTCGCTGCTATCCACACCTGCCGCCCCTGAAGCTGCCAAAGGTTTCGAAACCTATTCGCAGACTGCTTAAGCTCATCAGTGAGTTGAATATCAAATTTCACATTGCCGGTGCAAAGCACCTTATCTGATTTACAGCCGAGGTCTTTAAAACGCTGGGCGTCCGTCTCAAATTGCGCTAATACCAGATCCAGCTTAGCCATCATCGGTCGAGTTATCGGCGATATCTTTTGATAACTGATCGCGGACTTTTCCGACATTCGCGCATTCATCAGAAGTGTTTGGATACCCCGGCGATGACATTGATCAATCAAATTTGGCCAAAGCTCAGTTTCCACCATAACTAAAATATCTGGCTGTATACGCGTCAAAAAACGCCTCATAGACCCAGGTAAATCAAATGGGAGAAAACAAGTATCGGCAATATCTGAAAGATGTTTCACTGCCTGATCTCGACCTGTAGGCGTAGTTACCGAAACTGAAAAACTCCAATCCTTGTGTGCCTCTGCAAGCCTCCTAACCATTGGCGCGGCTGCAAGAGTTTCACCAACTGAGACCGCGTGAAAGTGGATATGACGCTGACCCGAACCCGAACCCGACCTATCTATAAAGCCAAAACGCTCGCCCATATGAGCTCTATAGCCCGAATGGGACCCGGACTTAGCCGCCAGGCGGACTATGGCAAAAGGTGCGGCAAGGTAGGAAGCGACTGAATACAGCCCCCTAGCCATTTCTATTTTCATCTGTTGCTGGTTCTAGATTGGCGAATCAACATAATAACCGGCAAACAGCTTACTGCCACAAGAATTAAGGCTGGAACGGCGGCTCGCTGCCACTCTCCCTCAGAGGTGAAGTTATATATTTGTGTGGCTAGCGTATCCCAGCCAAATGGTCGTAACATCAACGTTGCGGGCATCTCTTTCATCACATCTATCATAACCAACAGAAGCGCGGCGAAGACGCCAGGAGATAACAGGGGAATATATATTGATGCAGCGATCCTGAGCTTACTTACCCCCAGAGATTGCGCCGACTCTCCGAGCTCTGGTGTTAAACGCTGCATTGCAGACGCTATAGGAGAGTTTGCCGGTCGAAAAAAGCGAATTAGATAGGCAAATATTAGCCCCCAAAGACCGACGACAAGCGCCGCATCAGAAGCAGAGTTCGAAAAAATAGAATCTAGATGAGAAGAAACAGACACTATGCCCACTGCCAATACTGAGCCAGGAATTGCATAACCAAGACCAGAAATTTCTGAAAAAACCTGACCACCACCGCCAAAGCGAGAAGCCAAGTTCATCAGTAGCGCAACAGATACGATCAATATGGAGGAGATCAAAGCCAGTACAAAAGTGTTCTGCACTAATCGAATGGTATTTTCACCGAAGAATACCAGAGTTAGTCCAAAACCCGGCCCGACCAAGCCGAGCGCCCAGCTTAGAAGCTGCAACAGAGGCGACACAAAGGCCGCGAAAAATATCAGAAAACACCAACTTAAGGCGGCAAATGCGGCAAAACCCCGAAGCCTAAATCGATCTGTGCGGGATGATTTCTGCTGAATGCGTCCGGCGCCCCTAGTAGTTCTTTCAACCAAAATTGCTGAAACCACAAAAAGCAAAAGCAAGGAAGCCAGCTGCGAAGCGGTAGCCAGGCTAAACATGCTAATCCATGATTTGTAGATAGCGGTAGTGAAGGTATCGTAGTTGAACACTGAAACTGCGCCGAAATCTGCCAAGGTTTCCATCATGATCAACGAAATACCCGCGACTATGCCCGGCTTGGCCATTGGTAAACCAACTCGCATCACTGCCTGCAGCGGAGTCGCACCCAAAGACCGGGCTACGTCGAAGGCCGCACGACCCTGCATCAGGAAAATATTTCGCGTTAGCAAATAGACATAAGGGTACAAGACAGAGGTCATTACCAGAATCAAGGCTCCCGTAGATCGGGCATCTGTCACACGATAATCGGGCCAGAGAATACTCAGCCAGTGTTGAACCGGCCCACCGAAATCAAATATACCGAGAACTACAAAAGCGAATACATAGGCTGGAATTGCCAGGGGTAGAATCAACGCCCAATCTAACCACTTGCGTCCGGGAAAATCGCAAAGCGCAGTGAGCCAAGCAAGGGATACTCCGACAATTGCCGAAAGCACAGCTACTCCCCCGACCAGTATGAATGTATTAGCAATAAGCCGTAATAGCTGCGTTTCGCGCAAATGTTGCCAAAGCTGCTGATCAATTTGAGTCCAGCTTACAAAGAGATAAGCAATGGGAGCCAGCACGATAAGCGCCATAATAGCGCCAGGAATCAACCAACCTATTTTCGACAGGGTCGCAGTCAGATGAGAAGCCATCTGCCCCTGTGAACCAGCCAGGTTGGTAGGTTGCTTCACCTATATCCGGCTCTATCCATCAGACGCACAGCATCAGACTGCATTGCGCCAAAATTGGCCACTGCGATATCGTCAGCTTTAAAGCCACCCCATGCATCAACTAGGTCTACTGCATTCACTTCTGGGTTCACCGGAAACTCTAGGTTTAATCCGGCGAATTGTTCCTGAGCGCTCAATCCAGACAACCACTCCAATAGCTGAATCGCGTCACTCGGGCGTGGAGAAAACTTTGCCAAACCTGCACCCGAAACATTTACATGAACCCCACTAGATTCCTGATTTGGCCAATATATAGCTATCGGAATACTCGGATTATCTGACTGCATACGACCAAAATAATAGGTGTTAACTAGGGCAACATCACAAATGCCAGCCTCGATCGCTTCGATTGCTCGATTGTCGCTACTCAAGGGATCAACGGCTAAATTCGCCACCCAACCAGCCACTATCTCTTCTGTCGCCGGCTCTCCCAAGCGCACAATCATGCTCGCGACCATAGATTGGTTATAAACCTTTTTGGAGGTGCGTAAGCACAACCTTCCGTGCCACGCTTCATCGGCAAGCGCTTCGTATGTGGACAAAGATTCCGGGGCTACGCGTTCAGTAGAATAGACAATAGTTCGAGCTCTAAGAGAAAGCCCGAACCAAGTATCTCCTTCTGCGCGATACTGGCTGGGAATATTGTTCTGCAAAACATCACTTTGAACTGGCTGCAATAGGTCGAGTTGGTCTGCGTGCCAAAGATTGCCGGCATCAACCGTAAGCAAAATGTCCGCCGGACTGGAATTGCCCTCTGACTCGAGTCTGGCGATCAAAGCCGCTTCACTGTCGGTGATAAACCTAATTTCTGTACCCGTTTCTTCTGTAAAGGCATCGAAGAGTGGCTGAATTAAATGTTCAGCGCGTGACGAATAAACAGTTATTGGAAGACTCGACTCTGCATTTGCTGCGGAAGATACTTTCTCTATAGAGTCGTCGGATTTGCTGCTACAGGCAGCCAATACAAGCCCGGTGGCTATTACTAGTAAACGCATCACAATAATCATCATGTATCAAAGGAAGCTAAATGATAATGATTCCTATTATTAAGAGCAAATAGAACAGACGCAAACGGTCTTTTTATTTGACCAAAATCAGTTATTTAGTCTGATATGGCCCAATTAGTTTGGCGATTTTCGGGGATAGCGCTATTTAACCGCTCTTTCAGCTGGGCCAGCTAGTATTTTTTTTAAATATTTCCGCCCCTGAACCAAATGCATTAGCTGATTGCGCGCAACTCGCATATGCGGTTCGGAAATTCCAAAGCCGCCTCGAAAAAAGTCCATAGCATAAGCCATTGCTTGATTCTGCCAGCGCCTCTGTCTCTGATAGCGCCTGAGTACCGACTCACTCCAAAGGAGCTCACCGCGAGCACTAGCCCGCTCAAATTGACGTATTAATTCAGCTACATCGGCGAAACCCAAATTGGCGCCCTGCCCTGCCAAAGGGTGGATATTGTGTGCTGAATCACCAACCAACAAAACTCGATTCTTATAATATTTATCGGCTAAACCCTGCTTTAGATTGAAACCAAATCGCCGGCTTGCGGATTCCGCCTCGCCAAGCTCCGCGGGAATATACCGATTTAATCTAGCCAAGAAATCCTTGTCCCCAAGCTGCTCAATTTCTTCTACCCGATCGGAATCGATGCTCCATACAATGGAACAATATTTCGACTCAGTCGGGTGGCCCAAAGGCAGAAAGGCTAACGGGCCGCTGGGCAAAAATGCCTGCCAGGCAGTATTTTGGTGTGATTCAGCATGTTTTATTACCGCTGTCAAAGCGCGCTGCTTGCATGACCAATTCCGTGTTGGAAGATCTACCCACTCGCGCAAAAAAGAACTTGCCCCGTCTGCGGCGCATACAATATCCACGTTAATTTGAATTCCGCTGGTCAGGAATAACTTAACTCCACCACCTTCCGCCTGCTCAATTTTATCGAGAAAATCGGGTATATGTTTTTCTGGTTGGATCGAATGCTTTTCAATTTGAACATGCAAAGCCTCGAGTAAAATAGCGTTTTCGACTATATAACCTAGCTGTTCGGTATCACCGATATCTTCTGCTGAAAAATCTATTTGCCCGGTACCTTCATGATCCCAAACACGAATTTGGGAATAAGGCCCCACCCGATCTTCACGAAGGAGTGACCAAACTCCCAGCTTTTCAAAGAGTTTTTGTGATCCGAGTGAACAAGCTATCACGCGGGAATCGACACAAGGCTCCGATTTGGGCTGGTCGACAGGCCCACCAATCCAAATTATTCGAATATCCGGCAAGGACTGTTGAAGCGCGCAGACGAGCGCTGATCCGATCATCCCCGTGCCAACAACCGCAATGCTATTTGCCAAGAATCTAGGCCTTCATCAAATATTCAATTTCGGAAATCTGACTGGGCACTGCGGCGGTCATATTCTCCGGGCCGGGTTTTCGTAGCGCGATATCGTCTTCAATACGAATGCCTATACCGCGCCATTTGGCTGGCACTTTCTTATTGTCAGCATGAATATATATACCGGGCTCGACGGTGGTGACCATGCCCGATTCAAATTCGCGCCAATTGCTATCAGCGCCATCAACTTTGTAATCGCCCGCATCATGGACATCCATTCCAAGCCAGTGCCCTACTCGATGCATATAAAAATCGGTATAGCTGCGCTTTTCAATAATCTCATCGGTAGTGCCTTGTAGAAGCTTCAACCCTCTAAGCCCCTCTACTATTACCCGTAAACTGTCATCATGAGGCCGATTATAGGTATTGCCGATGCGGCAAGCGTCAATAGCTACCGCTTGTGCCTCTAATACAATTTCGTAAATTGCTCTTTGCTCGTCGGAGAAAGTGCCGTTCACGGGAAAAGTTCGTGTTATGTCTGCCGCGTAACCCTGATACTCACAACCCGCGTCAATCAACACCAAGTCACCGTCCTTCATGACTGCCCTGTTCTCTATGTAATGCAATATGCAAGCGTTGTCACCGCTTCCAACAATGCTTGAGTAAGCAGGAGCATCCGCGCCTTTATCTGCAAATTCGTGTTCGATTAGCGCCTGTAATTGGTATTCAAACATGCCAGGCTTACAGAACTGCATTGCCATCTTATGTGCGGCGGCAGATATCTTGCCTGCCTTGCGCATCACCCCAAGCTCAGTGGTGGTTTTAATCACCCGCATTTCGTGAATCATGTGCTCTGGATCAATAATTTCTCCGGGAGGAGAGATGCCAGCGCGCGACTGCGCTCGTATGTGATTTATCCAGTTTAACAACTTGCTATCAAAATCCGGATGCGAACCCATGCTGTAATACACTTTTTCACGGCCTTCAATCAGTCCCGGCAAAATGTCGTCCATATCACTAATAGGGAAAGCATCGTCTGCACCATATTCGCTTTGAGCTCCATCGGGACCGGCTCGAAAGCCATCCCAAATTTCTCGACTACGGTCCTTATCTCGACAAAAAACGATGAACTCACCCTGACTACGCCCGGGAATAAGAACGGCCAAAGCTTCGGGTTCCGGAAATCCGGTTAGATAGGCGAGGTTAGAATCCTGCCGAAATGGATAGTGGGTATCCCGGCTTCGAATAACTTCTTGGGCACCAGGGATAATGGCTATGGAACCCTCAACCATTTGATGCATTAGGTTTCTGCGTCTTTTTTTATACTCTTCGGCAATTTTACTCAATGCAAAGGCTCCGATTTGCTGCGTTCGGCAGCTAGGCTCTCTTTTAAGTTTTCGTGCATATTAAGTACGGCTAAGCGCACATACTCAACCAGTTCAATATATAGGGATTCATTGTCGTTGGTGTCTGATGCGTTGAAATCGATATTAGTGATTTCGGTAAAATCCGCCAATGTTTCATCATCTTTTAGCAATACTTTGGCAGCCGAAGCATCAAGCGCACAGCCGATGCCGTTTAGAAAGCCCGTGCACCAATTAGCCAATCCAAATAACCGCTCTTCCAAGGGCACATCGTCATCTGGCAGTAAGGGCTGAAAACCGTAGTTCTCTGCCTCAAAGTTCTGCACAAAGTGTTTCATGTGATCTCGCCAATAATCTTCTTGTTCCGCCAATCTAGGTGCCGCAGCTGCGGTTAATTCTGAAATTATCTGCATCCCGGTTGCACCGGATATTTCGTAACCACCTACATGGCGCCCCGTAAGGTGGCCGTGATATTCCGACACCGAAAGAGGTGCCTCGATTTCGATAAGTTTGCTGTGGATATCGTTCCACGAAAGTAGATTTGTCATGGAGCGCATTCTAACAGCAGTAGCCAGATGCAAGACACCGCCTAGAATACGAAGAAAAGGCCAATTGACGCTGCAATCCGCTGGCCCTATAGTGTACTGAGTAAGTACCGAGATAAAATCTGGTCATAAAATGAGCGAACAAAACCTTAAAACATTGGAAGAAAAAATCGATGAACTCATCGGTTTTTGTGCCCACCTTCAGCAGCAAAATGAAGACCTTCGCGAACGTGAAGATAGCCTGTTAAAAGAACGCACCTCATTGATCGAGAAAACTCACTCCGCTCGAGTTCGCGTTGAGAAGATGGTAGATCGCCTAAAAGCACTTCAGGAGTCATAGTGGTTACGGATTCGCAAACAGTTACCATCACATTAATGGATAAGCAGTATCAAATCTCCTGTGATCCGCAAGAACGGGAAGAGCTTGTCGAATCAGCACGCATGCTCAACCAGAATATGTTGCAAATTCGTCAGAGCGGCGGCGTTATCGGCCTTGAGCGTATCGCTATAATCGCCGGATTGAATGTAGCTCATGAAATGGTGAAATCACAGAATTCCGGTGCTACCAGTGAACTGGTTTCCTCCGGTATAGAAAGGCTGCGCGACAAGATTGATTCAGCGATACAAAATCTCAGCCCGCCGTTAGCCCGGTAGATTTTTCTCGCCCTACCCACCGACTTCTTTAACTCCCTGTTAATTTTTAATCTTCAGCTAGCTGAATCTGCTCGACGGGGTATAATTAGCCAACCCTGGGATGTTTGCATGTTTGGTACGTCCCTGAGCCGATAAGCAAACCTTTAGGAACCTCCTTTGGTATTGTTGTGCATGTCCGCCAGACGGGAAGCCTGATATATCAATTGAGTCTCCGCCTTGAACCCAATGGTTCAAGGACAACATCGGACAGCGGCATTCCCGGGGCTCTTATTTCCTCAACCATCGCCTTCATTGGGTGCTGCTTGCATATGCACTTATACTGAATGCCATATGCAAGAGAACAAACTAAATCGCAACTTTATCCGCCGAGCCATGCGTGCTCAGCGACGGTCTCTCTCTGCCTCTGAAAGAGCCTTCAGCTCCTATAACGTACTCAGTAATCTGCGCACACAGATTTGGTATTTGCGCGCTCATCGAGTAGCAACCTATTTATGCCAAGACGGCGAAATTAGTCTGGCGCCGGTAATTACCGACTGCATGGATAGAAGCAAAGATATTTCCCTGCCTCGCGTACACAAATCTAAACCTTTGATGCAGTTTCTGGATTGGCAACCTGGTCAGCCGCTAACGAGTAATAGATACGGTATTCTCGAACCTAATGCCGGCAGGCACTGCCAGCTGATTGCACACTCCTTGATTTTGACCCCCTTGGTAGCTTTTGACAGCAGCGGAAACCGAATTGGTATGGGCGGAGGATATTATGATCGAATGCTTGGTCGGGCTTCTAATAACAGTTACCAGCCATTGGTTATAGGAATTGCCTACGATTTTCAGCAGCTCGATACTTTTGATACCCAAGCATGGGATCAAAGTATGGATGCAGTGGTTACTGACAAGAAGATTATTACCATTAGCGCCCGCCTGCGAGCACTAACTTCTGGTAATCAACCTACCAATCAATCTGCAAATTAGTCTAACTAGCCCAAAAATAGCTGGATGGCTGGATTGTCGGTTTCTTCCCAATACTCGTAGTTCAGAGAACCCAAGGACTCCCCAACCTCTTTGCGCTCAGATTTGGTCGCCTGAATACCAAGCATCACTCGTCCAAAGGCAGCACCGTGGTTTCTATAGTGGAACATAGAAATGTTCCACTTTGAACCAAGCGTAGACAAGAAAGCCATAAGCGCCCCAGGCCGCTCGGGAAACTCAAACCGATAAATTAACTCCTCACCAACTTTAGCGGAATGCCCTCCCACCATATGACGTATATGGTTCTTGGCTAATTCATCGTCGGTTAAGTCAAGTAGCGGGTAACCAGCCGTTCTTAGCTCTGTTACCAAAACCTCACGATCTTTCTCCGTGGCAATTTGAACACCCACGTAAATATGCGCCGCACCAGAATCCTTATAGCGGTAATTGAATTCAGTGATACTGCGCTTGCCGAGCGTTCTGCAAAACTTGCGGAAGCTGCCAGCCTTTTCCGGAATGGTTACTGCAAAAACGGCTTCGCGCTTTTCGCCAATTTCCGTTCGCTCAGAAATATATCTGAGACGATCAAAGTTCATATTGGCGCCGCAATTAATGCCTACAAAAGTCTTTGACTTGGCACCAGTACGCGCAATATAGCTTTTGATACCGGCAACAGATAGCGCACCAGCAGGCTCTACAATAGAGCGCGTATCTTCATAAATATCTTTGATCGCAGCGCATATCTCATCGGTACTAACGGTAACCACTTCATCCACAAACTGTTTCAGAACCGGAAAGGTTTTTGCGCCAATCTGCGCAACGGCAACGCCATCAGCAAATAGTCCAACATGGCTAAGACGTCCACGGCGGCCGGTATCCAGTGCCAACTTCAGGCAGGCGGCATCGGCCGGCTCAACTGCGACAATTCGAATCTCCGGGCGAATATGCTTTATGTAAGACGCCACACCTGCGCAAAGGCCGCCGCCACCGACCGCTACAAAAATTGCATCAATATCGCCCGTGAGCTGCTGCAAGATTTCAACGGCGATTGTGCCCTGCCCGGCAATGACATCCGGGTGATCAAAGGGATGTATATAAGTAAGACCCTTCTGCTCAATCAGATTATGGGCGTGCGCCGACGCTTCATCGTATGTATCGCCATGGAGAATTACCTTGCTGCCCAAAGCCCGCACCGCATCTACTTTAATGCTTGGAGTTGTCCTCGGCATGACGATAGTGGCTTTAATTCCCAAGTGGCGGGAAGCAAGTGCCACGCCCTGAGCATGATTACCCGCCGAAGCAGCTACCACTCCGGCCTTTTTTTGTGCCTCCGAGAGCAAGCGAATACAGTTGTATGCGCCACGCAATTTGAATGAAAAGACCGACTGAAGGTCCTCTCTTTTCAGAACCACACGGTTCTCGATACGCGAAGAAAGCTTCGGTGTTTCGTCCAGTGGCGTCACGCGCACCAGATCGTAGATATCCGCTGCAAGAATTTTTTTAGGGTAGTCGATAGGCATGAGTAAATCTAACTGGAAAATATGGAAGTTAGAGTCCATTAACACTCTATGTTTTACCTTTGGCCAAATTAACTAAAAATTAGCCCCGGCAGTGATCATTCAGATAGTGTTAACAGGCCCTTCTTGTAATGACTTAACATGTTAGCACCATTTAATCTGATGCCGATGCCATGAACCAAGACGAACAAAAAAAAGCTATCGCCGCTGCCGCGCTCGAATATGTACTTGCCGCCACTGAAAAGCCCGGACCGATTGGAATAGGCACAGGCAGTACGGCAAATTGCTTTATTGATTTGCTCGGCCAATATAAAAATCGCTTTACGGGCACAGTGCCAAGCTCAGAGGCATCCGCAGAACGCCTTAGAAGCCAGGGCATCCCTATTTTTGACTTTGTTGAAAGCGGTCGAATGACCTTCTATGTTGATGGCGCCGATGAAATAAATTCAGCGCAATGCATGATTAAGGGCGGCGGCGCGGCGCTTACGCGAGAAAAGGTTGTCGCTTCTATGGCCGATCGTTTTATCTGCATCGCAGACGAATCCAAGCAGGTCGAAACCTTGGGCGCTTTTCCGCTGCCGGTCGAGGTTATTCCGATGGCTGAAGTCCCCGTATCTCTAGCAATGCAAAAGGTGGGCGGAAACCCGGTTACGAGAGAAGGCGTGATTACCGATAACGGCAATATCATTCTCGATATTTTTGATCTAGAAATTGTTGATGCCGCCGCCTGGGAAGAGGCGATTAATCAGATACCCGGCGTGGTTACCAACGGCATATTTGCCCAGCAGCGAGCGGAAGTTTTGTTCACCTTCTCCAATAATCAGGTTATTCAAGTTAGCGGTTAATCCCAGCCAGAAACCCATGCAATAAAAAAGGCGCCGAAGCGCCTTTTTTATTGGCCAATATTTCTCTAGTCAGCATCAACGCAAGTAAAGGAATCAGTTTGTATGAAGCTTTTTGTTGCACCTGAACTAAAGGAAGTTATCGTTGTAGCAGTAACAATTACCGTGCCTACATCGCCATCTACAGAATCATCTTCCGCAAAGGTAATTGGAATATCAAAGATGCCCGCTTCATTGGTATTGCCAATACTGTAAGAAACTGCACCACTAAAATCACAGTTGTCGACCGCAATTTCTATAGTGGTACCAACCACCGGAAGATTATTATTAATATCACCAATTAGCGCGCGGATAAGCGTCGGACCACCGACATCAACGTCAACGACCGCGCCGCTGGCCAATAAACTGTAATCCCCATTTCGGAAATCTACAACCGGGGTATTGTCGGACATTATCAGCACTACCTCAGAGCGAACGCTAATAGGGAGTCGGGTACAGAGCGTCAATAATTCCAACTCCTCAGCACACAATACGCCATTAAATATGCCGTTACCGACCATACCGTTGTTGCTGTTTCCGTCATCATCACCATCATAGCGTCCATTTTCATTAATATCGAAGAAAAATTCTTCTTGTCCACTATCTAACCAACCCGTGCACTGGTCTGTGCCGTCGTCTGCAGTGCAGGGTAAGCCCGAATTATTTTCAAATGCTGCCCCATCCTTGCCAAATACGCCGTCTTCGTTGTCATCCCGAAAAGCTTCAGGCAAATCAACGAAGGGCTCTAGCGTATCGGTATCTGCGTCGTATGAATTATTCAAATTAACATCCACATAGTCGTAAAGACCATTGCCGCTGAGATCATCAAAGGATTCATCCCCGTCAGCATATGCAAGAATAGTTGTACGTCCCGAATAGATTTGCCCCAGAGGGAAATTAAAGTTATAGGTTGGGCAAGGTAAATCTTCATCAAAATGGTCAGCACCGCCGCCATCGTGATCACAGGCTGTATTGGCTAGCGTTCGCATAGTTCCAGTAGAGGCGAAATCTACCGCCCTTGTACCTGAACTGGTCCAGATTACGGAGCAAGCACCATCAACCGTCGTGCAGCTAGGCGTTACATCACCGTATTCCGCATTAAAAATAACCGAGGTGCCATCAAGAGCCGGGTTATTAAAGGCATCAGCGGCACGGATAGTCAGGGTAGAGACCACTCCATCATCAAGTACATTGCCACCACCGGGATTCAGTATCTCAGCGGACAGCGAGAAGGAGTTCTGATCTGGCAACCCAGTACTAATAACTGAGGCTGATCTCTCGAATAAAGCCGTCGAAAAATCAGCCTGCAATGATTATTCCAGCTAGTTAACCCGGGGATCTAGCTCGCCGGCTTCATAGCGCTGAAACATTGCCTCTAAACCAATAGATTTGATTTTGTCAGCGTTTCCAGCAGTACCAAAGGCTTCATAACGGGCCACACATATATCTTTCATGGCCGTAATGGTCTCATTAAGATATTTGCGAGGATCAAATTCAGATGGGTTATTTGCCAGATAGCGGCGTATTGCCCCGGTTGAAGCCAATCTTAGGTCAGTATCAATATTCACCTTGCGCACACCGTGACGAATCCCTTCCTGCACTTGCTCAACCGGAACGCCATAGGTTTCAGGCATATCGCCGCCATATTGGTTAATAATCGCTAACCAATCCTGGGGCACTGCCGACGAACCGTGCATTACTAGGTGGGTATCGGGGATACGAGCGTGAATTTCCTTAATTCGGTTTATATCGAGAATATCGCCGGTAGGCGGTCGGGTAAACTTGTAGGCACCGTGACTAGTGCCACAAGCTATCGCAAGCGCGTCAACGCCTGTTGCTTTAACAAAGTCGGCAGCTTCCTCTGGGTCAGTCAGTAACTGACTATGATCCAATACACCTTCTGCGCCCACACCATCTTCTTCGCCCGCTAGACCGGTCTCTAGAGAACCTAGACAACCTAGCTCTCCCTCAACCGATACTCCACAAGCGTGCGCCATAGCAACCGCTTGTTGCGTGACCGCAACGTTGTAGTCGTAATCCGCAGGCGTTTTACCATCTTCTTTCAAAGATCCGTCCATCATCACGGAGGTAAACCCTAGCTGTATGGACCGCTGACATATCGCCGGGCTAGTCCCATGATCTTGGTGCATAACCACAGGAATATCTGGCCACTCTTCTGTTGCAGCCTCAATTAGGTGACGCAAAAATGGCGCACCAGCGTATTTTCGAGCTCCTGCAGAAGCTTGCAGAATAACTGGAGAATTAGTCTGTTCGGCAGCCAACATAATGGCTCGCACCTGCTCTAAATTATTTACATTAAATGCCGGAACCCCATAGCCGTATTCGGCGGCGTGGTCTAGCAGTTCTCTCATACTGATCATAGGCATATCAATTACTCCTGTTTATCCAATTCAGCTTTTAAAGTGTTGCCGCAGCTTTAAGCGCAGCAACTGCTGGTAGTTCTTTGCCTTCAACGTATTCGAGGAAGGCTCCTCCGCCGGTAGAGATATAGCTTACTCCATCGGCAATTCCAAATTTATCAATAGCCGCGAGGGTATCTCCGCCTCCCGCCACTGAATAGGCTGGCGAATCCGCGATGGCCCGAGAAATTGCCTCAGTACCACCGGCAAAGGCCTCAAATTCAAAAACACCCAGTGGCCCATTCCACAATAAGGTTCCCGCTTTGGAAATCAATTCACACATAATTTTGCGGGATTCAGGACCTATGTCGAGAATCATTTCATTATCCCGAACATCATCTATTGCACAAACTCTCGGCTCAGCCTCAGAGCTAAACTCGGTAGCCGTCACCAAATCTACGGGCATAGGTATTTCACACTTCTGCATCAAGGCTTTTGCTACCGGAATCAAATCCGCCTCATAGAGAGACTTACCAACGGGGTGTCCTAGAGCAGCAACAAAGGTATTAGCAATACCTCCGCCAACAATCAATTGATCTACCTTGTCGGATAACGCTTCCAGAACCGTCAGCTTAGTTGAAACCTTTGAGCCACCCACTATCGCTAGCATCGGTGGTGTCGGATTTGCCAATACCTTGGACAGCGCGGTTAGTTCGGCGTCAAGCAACGGCCCAGCGCAAGCTTGATCAGCCTTTAACGCCACACCATGGGTAGAGGCTTGAGCGCGGTGGGATGTGCCAAATGCGTCCATAACAAATATATCGCAAAGATCTGCATAGGCCTGGGAAAGCGTTTCATCGTTGGCTTTTTCTCCTGGATTAAAACGAACGTTCTCAAGAAGAAAAATACGACCGGAACCTTCAGGTTTCGATAGCTGGTCTACTAGAGCAACCTGCTCATTTAAAGCCTGGGTCAGGTATTGCGCAACAGGCGCCAAAGAGAACTCTTCAGCAAAATAACCCTCAGTGGGCCGACCCAAATGGGACATCAGGATTATTTTAGATGCGCCCTTGTCTAGGGCCATTGATATGCTCGGCAAAGCGGCTCGCAATCGCGCATCAGAACTTATAACGCCATCTTGAATCGGAACATTCAAGTCTTCTCGGATTAGCAGGACCTTTCCCGACAAGTCCATATCGGACATCTTCTTATAGGCCACTTAAACCTATCCTTCTATTAATTTGCGCTACCATCTAATGCCTACCAATTTGATTGCCCCAATGAGTAGCGATATCCAAAATTCGATTGGCATATCCCCATTCATTGTCAAACCAAACCAGGAGTTTCAAATGCCTAGCTCCAGACATTCTGAGTTGCTGGAGATCGACTACTCCCGAACGTGAGTCATGCACAAAATCGCAACTAACCAGAGGTTCATTAGTGTATCCCAGCACTCCGGAAAACCTTGTCTCCGAAACCTCTTTTATCAAGTTTTTTACCGTTTCGATATCCGCGTCCTTAGCCAACACAACGCCAATATCCATGGCGGAAACATCAGAAATTGGCATACGTAATGCGCTGGCCTGAATTTTCGGTTCAAGGTGCGGCAAAATTCGCCCGATACCCTTAGCCAGCTCTGTTTCAACCGGGATCATTGATTCGAAAGCCGCACGATTTCGGCGTAAATCTTTGTGATGGTATGCGTCAATTACGGGCTGATCGTTCATAGCCGCATGCAGCGTCCGCACCATCACTGACTCGATCCCAAAGGCCTGATCTAAAGCCTGCAAAGGCGGAACCACACAGTTAGTAGTGCAAGACGCCGCTGAGATGATTTTCTGCTCGGCGCTAAGCTCAGAATGGTTTACCCCAAAAACTATGGTGGCATCAACATCGGATTCGGCGGGCTGAGAAAATAGTAGCCGCTTAGCGCCAGCATCAATATGCGATTGCGCTGTTGCTCTATCAGTAAAAGAACCCGAAGACTCTATCAGGATATCGATGCCTTCCTCTGCCCAGGGCAAAGAATCAGTATCTTCCGAATGACTTAAACGAATCGACTTTCCACCAACCTGTAATACGCCTTCGCCAGCATGAACCTCACCAGCAAACCGACCGTGGGTCGAGTCATAACGGGTCAGATAGGCAATGGACTCCGGCGGAGCCAGTTCGTTAATTGCAACGATGGATAAGTTCGGATCACTCCGCTCAGCGAGGGCTCTAAAAACACAGCGCCCTATTCGCCCGAACCCATTGATTCCAACGCGTGTCAGAGCATTCTCTCTATCGCTTTAACAACATTCTCAGTTGAGAAACCAAAATGCTCCATTAATTCAGGGCCCGGTGCTGATTCACCAAAGGTATCAATTCCAATAACCGCGCCATCCAATCCAACAAGCTTGTACCAGGACATGCTGTGCCCAGCTTCCACCGCGAGTCTTTTGCGGCAGCCCTCGGGAATTACTGAGTTTTGATATGCAGAATCCTGCGCGGTAAATAGCTCAACGCAAGGCATGGAAACAACCCGTACCTTGGTGCCTTTTGCACCTAGGAGGACCTTGGCATCGACGGCAATACCGACCTCAGAACCGGTAGCGATAACCACTACTTCTGGTTCGCCATCGGAATCAGCGAGGGTATAACCACCCTGCTTGATCTGGCCGAGTGTTTTTGCGTCACGTGGCTGGCATGCAAGTCCCTGTCGAGATAGCGCCAGCGCTGTAGGGCCATCGGAGCGCGAAAGGGCGGAGCCCCAAGCGGCCATAGTCTCAACAGTGTCGCACGGGCGCCAGGTGTGCATATTTGGCGTAGACCGCAGTGAGGTAATTTGCTCAACCGGCTGGTGCGTCGGGCCATCTTCACCCAACCCAATGGAATCATGCGTAAATACGTAAATGCTGCGCTGTTTCATAAGCGCGGCCATACGGATAGCGTTGCGTGCGTATTCCATAAAAATAAGAAAGGTGCCGCCATAGGGAATAACGCCCGAGTGCAATGCCATGCCATTCATAATGGCAGCCATTCCAAACTCACGAACACCATAGTAAATATAGTTGCCGGAAGTATCGTGCGCGGTAACCGTTTTGCTACCGCTCCAGTTGGTAAGATTCGAGCCAGTCAAATCAGCAGATCCACCCAGCATTTCGGGCAACTCCGCAGCGAACTTCTCTATTGCTAGCTGCGAAGCCTTGCGGGATGCCACCTTGGCTCCCTCGGTTTGGCTTTCCTCAACAAATCTTTGTATCAACTGATCAAAGTTCGCTGGCAGCTCTCCGCTGATGCGTCGCTCGAACTCTTCTGCCTGTCGCGGGTAATTGGCTTTATAACTTGCTAAAGTTTTGGACCATTGCGCTTCTGAATCAGAGCCCTGATCCAAAGCATTCCAACCTGCATATACGTCCTCTGGAACTTCAAAGGGGGCATGCGGCCAATTCAAATTGACTCGTGTTGCCGCAATCTCTTCATCCCCTAGCGGGGCGCCGTGACATGCAGCAGTGCCCTCTTTATTTGGCGCGCCTGCACCAATCTTGGTTTTACAACATATAAGCGTTGGGCGATCCTCGTCCGCTTGGGCAGCTTCAATAGCCGCTTTAATAGCACCGGAATCATGGCCATCTACCTTGGAAATAACTTGCCAGCCATAGGCCTCAAATCGTTTCGGGGTTTTGTCCGTAAACCAGCCGCTAACGTCTCCATCGATAGAGATCTGATTGTCATCATAGAAGGCAACCAGTTTTCCAAGGCCCAAGGTCCCCGCCAATGAAGATACCTCATGGGAGATACCTTCCATCAAACATCCATCCCCTAAGAAGACATAAGTGTGATGATCAACCAAAGACGCATCTTTCTTATTGAATTGGGCAGCGAGTATTTTCTCTGTCAAAGCCATGCCAACCGCATTTGCCAGGCCCTGCCCTAGCGGGCCAGTAGTGGTTTCAACACCTGGCGTATATCCGTATTCCGGATGCCCGGGGGTCTTAGCGTCCATCTGACGGAAGTCTTTGAGATCTTCTATGCTCAAGTCGTAGCCGCTGAGATGCAGCAAAGAATAGATGAGCATCGAACCGTGCCCATTTGAAAGCACAAACCGGTCTCGGTTAAACCAGTTTGGATTTGCCGGATTGTGGACTAGGTAATCGTTCCACAAAACCTCAGCAATATCAGCCATACCCATGGGTGCCCCGGGATGCCCGCTGTTCGCTTTTTGAACCGCATCCATGGATAAAACCCGAATTGCATTCGCCAGTGTGCTCCGGTTTGCCATTCTCTAATCTTCGCTTGATAAAGGGAGGGCCATTTTCCATTAGTGGAGCGCCGAGGTAAACATCAATAATCCCCGTATTGCCGCTTTTCTTTATAATGTGGTCTCAACCACCAAAATAGTCTCTACCTTATGAGATCATTTGTGAGAAGTTTCACTAAGATAGTGCTGCTATGTTTATTAGCAATACACAATTCCAGCCTCGCTCAGATAAGCCAGATTCAGCTGGATGCCGTTCTGATAGAGAGTAGCGATTTAATGCAGTCCGGCAATCCTGAAGCAGCTTTGGCGGTTCTAAAGAGATACGAAGAAACTTTTAGCACGCAGCCGGAATATTTGAACAATCTGGCGGTGGCGTATCTTAGGAACTCTCAACCCTTGGAGGCCCTAACCATTCTACGACAACTAGTGGATTCGGACCCTATTTTCAGCATTATCTCTCACAACCTTCTTGAGCTTGAATTGCAGATCGCTGAGGGTCCTCCGGAAAAATTGAACCCGATTTTGTTTGTTCAATCTACTAAGTCATTCTTTGAATCAGAGCTGGGGGAAATTGATACAAACAGGGGTTTAGCAAACACACCTGTAATTACAACAGCCGCGCCAACCCAAACCCCAGTGCAAACTCGGGAACCAGACACTAGAGCCCAAACCAGATTTCTGGTTTGGCGCTCCGGAATCTGACTACTGCTTGGGCTCTATCATGGTCAGAAGGTGACGTGGACTCCTATCTAGCGTACTACGCCGAGGACTACCAACCTGACGAGATCACCCCAATGAACAGTGGCGTGGTAACCGTGACGCTGCATTGACCAGGTCTGGTGATATTTTGGTCAGCCTTACAGAAATTGATGTTCAGATCTTTGGGAATCAAGCATTTGTAGCTTTCCAACAAAATTATCTGTCCAGTAACTATTCGGACAGCGTGCAGAAAACTCTCGTATACTCCTTCTTTAATGAGAGATGGAAAATCATCTCGGAAACTTCAACCGCACTAGATTAAGAAATGATGATGCTGACGAAGCCCATTTACATTGGTCTCCTTCTTTTTTGCGCCTTGCTTTACCCAAGCCTCGCGCTCTCTCAAGCGAGCTCCGTCAGCTCGGCATACGGTCAACCCGCCTTGCCTTGAATAGCTATAGCGAACCAAACTACCTTTTAGATGGCGCCCCGATTGGCGCAGATCTGGTTCCTGCATCGCTGATAAGCCTAAACGAAACTATTGAAAATATCGTATGGGTTGAAATGGAAAAGGGCTTGCTTCATTTGATGGTGCCAAACCAAAATACGGGTCAATGGCAAGTCGGCTTCACCCGCTCCATTTCCATTGGCAAAGCCGGATATGGAAAAGAGGTTGAAGGTGATAATCGCACTCCCGTTGGCCTGTATCAGGTCACCTCCTTTTTGCCCGACGAAGAATTAACTGACTATTACGGCATCGGTGCTTTTCCAATTAACTATCCGAATAGTTACGACCGATTAAACCAACGAACAGGTCATGGTATTTGGTTACACGGACTCCCTAAAGGCGTGGACGAGCGGCCATTACTGGATTCGGAAGGCTGTGTAGTTATCGACAATACCGCGTTCGAATGGCTCAGAGGATATGTAACCGAAGGACACACCAGGGTTTTACTTGGCGACCAAATTCGCTGGACCTCGCGCAGTGAAGTTGCGCTTGTGCGACAAGAGATCGAATCGTCAATCGAAGCATGGCGAGCCGCCTGGGCAAGAATTGACAATCCGACTTACCTAGATTTTTATGCAGACGACTTCTCTAGCATGGATAGAAGCCTGCAAGACTGGGTTGCTTATAAAAATCGCATTCATGCAGTAAAAGAATGGGTTGAAGTAGACATCTCAGATCTAAATATCTTTGCCTATCCTGCGCAGCCCGACTTGGTTGTTACGGAATATCATCAGGTTTACCAAAGTAGTAACTTCAATGCAGAAGGCAAAAAGCAAATATTTTGGCGTCGCCAGCCGGATGGCAGCTGGAAAATTGTATTTGAAGGCGCGGCCTAAATCGTGATCAGAAATACTTTGGGGGGGCATACCTTGCCCTCAAGGGGTTTGCTGCTGCTGGCGTTAATGGCAACTCTATCTGCTTGTTCTAAACTGCCCTTCAGCCAACCAGCAACACCTGAAATTGCATCACAGCCAGAGCCGCTGGCGGAGCCTGCTATCCTCTCTGCCGAACCTCCTAAAGTTACCATTGTCCCCGTCCCGGAAGTGGTTATCGAGGTCGTAAATACCGCAGATAGCAATACACCAGAGCTAGCGGAAACGGTCCCGGAACCCTCGGTAGATATAAGCTTCTTTGGACTACCGACTCCCGAAGTTGACTTCAGCATTATTGACCTTTGCCAAGAAATTGGTGACAAGCTAAGCAGCGTGTCGGTTCAGGATTGTCTAGACCAACAGCTTCAGTCCACTGGTGGTTTTTCGGTATTAAAAAGACCTTTAGCTGTTCGAGAATACCCTGAGTTACCCCAACGCGAATCGCTGGGACGCGTGCTATTAATCGGCGGCATTCATGGAGACGAATACTCTTCTGTGTCTATTGCTTTTAAGTGGATGGAAATTCTGAATGAGTACCACTCAGGTGTTTTCCATTGGCAATTTATTCCCTTAAGCAATCCAGATGGTTTGCTGGGAGAGGAATCTCGCCGTCAAAACGAAAATGGGGTAGATCTAAATCGAAATTTCCCCTCCGCCGACTGGAACGATTCAGCGGCAAGCTTCTGGGAAGACAAAACGGATAGCAACGAGCGCCGATACCCCGGAGAGAGCGGCGGTAGCGAACCAGAGGTTGCCTGGCTGGTAAAACACATTAATGAGTTTCAACCAGATGTAATCATTTCGGTGCACGCGCCATACCACTTGGTCGACTACGATGGGCCCCCAGCAGCTCCAGAACAATTAGGTGATTTGCACCTTAATAGGTTGGGTGTTTATCCGGGGTCTTTGGGACATTACGCAGGGGTCGATTTAGACAAGCCGGTAGTTACCATTGAATTGCCCTACGCCGGTATTATGCCGAGCGAAAATCAGATATCTAAGATGTGGACAGATTTGGTTGCCTGGTTAGTCGAGGAACGTACCAAGGAGCGCTAGGCTCCCTTATATAGAAATAAAGGATTCTAAAGATAAAAGATCTAATTCTTGCTGGTGATTACTTTCTGAACCGTGCCAGCGGAAAATTCACCCTTCGCCTGCTGGTCGGCATGGTAGCTCGAACGAACTAGAGGCCCACAAGCTGCCTGAGCGAAACCTATACTTAACGCATATTCTTCGTATTCCGCAAACTCGTCAGGATGCACGTAGCGGCGCAGGGGGTAATGATCTTTTGACGGCTGCAGGTACTGACCGACCGTAAGCATTTGAATATCGTGCTCACGCATATCATCCAATACCCGCAGCAACTCATCTTTGGTCTCTCCCATACCCACCATCAAGCCTGACTTAGTCGGCACATTAGGTTGCATAACTCGGTATTCTTTCAATAACTGCAGAGACCACTCGTAGTTCGCACCTGGTCGCGCTTCTCGGTAAAGACGCGGAACCGTTTCCATATTATGGTTAAAAACATCCGGCGGCGTGACAGCAAGAATATCGATAGCTGGATTCATTCGACCACGAAAGTCCGGAGTGAGAATTTCTATTTGAATACCTGGTGATTGCTCCCGTACCAAACGAATACAATCCGCGAAATGCTGAGCACCTCCATCCCGTAAATCGTCACGATCAACCGAAGTAATAACTACATAGTTCAGTTTCATTAAGGCAACAGTTTCAGCCAGGTTGAACGGCTCCTCGGCATCAAGAGAGTTTGGTTTACCATGACCAACATCACAGAAGGGACATCTGCGAGTACAAACATCTCCCATAATCATGAAAGTCGCAGTACCTCCTCCAAAACACTCATTCAGGTTCGGGCAATTGGCCTCTTCGCAAACCGTAGAGAGCTTATTTTCTCGCAGCAGGTCTTTGATCCGCGTTACTTCATCATTTTGCTGCAATTTAATGCGGATCCAAGGTGGCTTGCGGATATATGCTTCCGGCTCCGCCTTAAGAGGTATCAGTTCGATCTTGTCGGCATCGCGCAGTTTTTCGCCAGCCTTGCGGCTTTGCGTTCGTCGAGGCGGCTGTATAACGGGATTATTCATAAGATAAGTCTGATTCACTCTCTAAAAGGTAGTTGTAGCCCAGTCGACCCGTTAGCAGCTTGGTTAAATCAGTTGCGACGGATGAGATAGGAGGCACATTATCCAGTAATTCGCTAAGTTGCGTAATAGGTACACCGAGATCACAAGCATTAATGCCCTTCCAGGGTGACATATCCATATCCCAATTCAGAGCCAACCCGTGATAAGTACAACCCCGACGGACACGTAGCCCTAATGAGGCAATTTTCTTTCCTTCGACATAGACGCCGGGTGCATCCGAGCGAGCAGATGATTCAATGCCCAGTCCAGATAGATAATCAATAATGCTTTCTTCAATTGCGCTGACTACCTGACGAACATTTTTGTCGAGCCGCTTTATATCCGTGAGCAAATAGATCACAAGTTGGCCGGGCCCGTGAAAAGTAACATCACCACCTCGGTCAACCTGGACCACCGGGACATCCTTAACATCTAAAAGGTTTGTTCTATTACCAGCGCGCCCTAAGGTATATACGGGTTTGTGCTGAAGACACCACAATTCATCTATTTGCCAGTGCGCACGACGCTCAGTAAAGCTTTGCATGGCATCAAAAACCGGCTGGTAATCCACCAAACCGAGGTCTCGCACAATGATTTCTTTTGCTATTTCCATTTAGCACCTACTAATACCAATTTAATAATTCCTAAAGTACCATTTTCACTAAAGCACTAGTTTGCAAATCGCTATTCAGCTCAGAGAGTTGCTCCGGACCTGTAGCGGTAATCCAGACGGTCATAGACTCGTAGTTTCCCTTACGGGATTTAGTGATCTCCATACGGGTCGCATCAAAACCTGGGGCGTGACGCACCAGTATATTTAATACCGTCTCCCTGAATCCCGGATCGGTAATACCGATAATTTTTACTGGGTAATCTTCGCAGGGAAATTCAATTTTTGGCGCTTCGGGCTCAACTTCGACTTCCGTCATGCGCTACCAAAAATGCTGGTGAAGAATAATCGGATACGATCCCACATGCGGCCGAAAAACCCCGCCTGTTCAATTGCATGCTGAGCTATAAGTGGAGCTTCATAAAGGGTGTCACCACGATACAACACCTTAATTAAGCCGAGCTCTTGGCCCTCAGATATCGGAGCTCGCAGATCTTCTGGAAGTAGTATTTCGGCCGCAAGTGCGCCTTCATCACCACGAGGGATGGTTAGCTGCACATGTTCCGCTACACCCGTTGAAACCAAATCCGTCTTGCCTTCCCAGACCTGAGCTTCAGCTAGACTGTCAGCTGGTGAGTAAAGGTCATGAGTACTGAAATAACGGAATCCCCAGGTAAGCAGTTTCTGCGACTCTGTGGTGCGTATAGCCTCGCTAGCTGTGCCCATTACAACGGAGATCAATCTCATGTCGTTGCGCATTGCCGACGCGACTAAGCAGTAGCCGGCTTCTTCCGTGTGCCCGGTTTTCATGCCATCAACAGAGGCATCTCGCCAAAGTAATTGATTTCTGTTGGGCTGCTTTATACCGTTGTATTCGAATTCTTTTTCCGAATACATTTCATAGTACTCAGGATGTCCAACAATAATGGCTTGCGCCAGCTTAGAAAGATCCACAGCCGAAGTCAGGTGTCCCTCTGCTGGAAGCCCTGTGGCATTCCAATAATTGGTACTTGCCAATCCCATGCGCTGAGCATTCTGCGTCATCAAATCAGCAAACACCTCTTCACTACCGGCAACATGCTCGGCAAGCGCGATAGACGCATCATTGCCAGACTGAATTATTACGCCTCGCAGTAAGTCTGAAACGGTTGCCGGTTCGTTGGGAGGCAAAAACATAGTAGAGCCACCACTCTTGGTACCTCCCTTTATCCAAGCGTTTTCGCTTACCAGAACTTCTTCATTCAAACTCAACCGGCCAGCGGATATCTCTTCAAATACCAAATAAGAGGTCATTAGTTTGGTAAGACTTGCCGGAGGCAGCTGTAAATCCGAGTCGTACTCGGTTAGGACTTTACCCGTGCTCGCGTCTATCAGTATCCAAGACTTTGCTGCCAATTCTGGTGCGGCAGGAATAATTGGTTGCGCCCAGGAAGTAGCGGCCAAAAAAGAGACTAATATTGCGCAAAAAATGACTCTCACAGATGAATCCATACTAATTTTTGTTGGACCGGAATAGTACCAGTTAACAAGTGCTGCTGTCAGAGTTGGCATCAGAACTAGCACCACAATTTGTATAGGAAATCGCGCCGAATCTCACCAAGTACCCGGGCGGCAACCCATTTAGTTCAAGCAGTGTTTGTAGGACGGCCAGGTCGCTAGAACCGGCGATTGGGCCCGCTAGAACACGGTAAAAAGTTTCGCCGCCTTGCGGCAGTAATACTTCCACTTTAACTTCCGTAAGAAGCGCAATACTCTCAGCCAGGTCTCGCGCAGCCTCGGCAGTTGAGAGCGCAGCTATTTGTAAATGCGAGGTTTCCGGTGCGGCCAAAATCGCTGCAGCAGAATCATTGATTTGAGGATTGCGTTCTGCGGCTAGGCTGGCCAGGGTGATTTGATAATCATTTGGATCAAGCGCTATTACTTCAACCCTCGCAACTCCGAGATCCGCATAACCCAATTTTGAAGCCGCAGCCCAGGATAGATCAATTATGCGATCCTCATGGAATGGGCCACGGTCATTTACTCGAACGATAATCTCCCGATTATTATCCAAGTTTCTGACTAAGGCGTAGGCGGGAATAGGCAAGGTCTTATGAGCGGCCGTAATTTGGTACATATCGTAGATTTCACCATTGGAGGTAAGTCGTCCGTGAAATTTAGTGCCATACCAAGAGGCCAATCCTGTCTCACGGTAACCCCTACTAGTGTCCATAATTTCGTAAGTTCCGCCTAAAACCGTGTAAGGACTGTAGTTGCCCGCGCGGAGCACCTCTTCCTGACGCGGAACTACGTTAGGAATGTTGGAGACATCTAAAGACCTTCGAGGGGCAGCGTCGCTGGATGATCCAGGGAGGACCAAGCCACCACAGCCAACCAAAAGCACGGCCAAAAACCAAACAAGTGCTATAGATCGAATACTTCTGACCACCTAATCTATATCCTCCAATTCCAATTCGACACTAGCAACGCCCAGACGGTGCGCCAAGTGAGATACAGCCATGCCATAAAGGTGGCTATGGTTGTACCGGGTAATAACATAAAAATTATGCTGACCAATCCAGTACTCGGAACCACCCAAACCGGTCAATCCCATAAGGGTAACCTCTTCGGGCTCCCCAAAGTCAGCAGATGTCGGTAAACCGATCACCCCAAGAGCCTGGAGCTCGCCAATATTTGTATATGGCCGTAAATTTTGATTTAGCAGATTTTCAGGGAAGTTCTCAGGCAGGCTTACCGGAGTAAATATTGGCTTATCGCGACTCCAACCATGGCGCGCCAAGTAATTCGCAACGCTCCATATTGCGTCGGAAGGGTTCTCCCAAAGATCAGCAAACCCATCACCATCATAATCTGCTGAATAGGCTAGATAACTGCTGGGTATAAACTGACCCAGTCCCATAGCTCCCGCGTAAGACCCAGTCAACGATGCGGGATCAACTTGGTGCTGGCTGGCCAACTTAACCAAAGACTTCAGCTCACCTCTAAAAAAGCTAGCACGAGGCGGGTAATCAAAAGCGAGAGTAGAGAGCGCATCGATAACTCTGTAGCCACCGGTAAATCTGCCGTAAAGTGTTTCTACTCCAATAATCGCCAGAATAATCTCTGGAGGCACGCCGAATTCGGTTTCAGCCTCTTCTAAAACTGAAGCATTTTCCCGCCAAAATTCTACGCCTCTGTCCAGACGGCTTTGAGTCAAAAATATTTTTTGATACTCCGCCCAAGTTAGCGTCTTTTCTGCGGGTCGGCTAATAGCATCAATTACCGACTGACTGTACTCCGCATCCGAAAACATCTGCTCTAACCACGCTCGATCAACATTCTCAGTGTCAATCAGCTCGTCGATAAATAACTGCACTTCTTCTCTATCGCGATAGTCAGCTTGGCTGAGGCTAGCAATAGTCGAAATCAACAGAGCAATCATAAAGGGCCGCATCCAAACTGAGCTTCTGGGATTAAAGGTAGTATTTTTTTTAACCATCATGATTTGAGAGTTCCAGGTTCTGTAGATATGGCCATCAATATGCCAAACATCATAAATAGAGATATAAGAGAAGTACCGCCATAACTAACCAAAGGTAAAGGCACTCCCACTACGGGCAGCAGTCCAGAGACCATAGCCATATTCACCGATACGTACACAAAAAAAGTAACTACTACCGCGGCAGATGCCAAACGACTAAATGGGCTTTTGGCGGTATAGCTTATCCAAAAACCTCGTCCAATAATCAGTAAATAAAGACTAAGTAATATACAGACACCTCTAAAGCCAAATTCCTCAGCAAGAACAGCAATAATGAAATCCGTATGACTTTCGGGAAGAAAATCCAAATGTGATTGGGTTCCCAATAACCACCCTTTTCCGGACCAACCACCGGATCCTATCGCCGTAACCGACTGGATAATATTCCAGCCAGCTCCTAAGCGGTCTGCCTCCGGGTTGAACATAGTAATAATTCTTTCGCGCTGGTAGTCATGCAATCCAAATTGCCACATCAAGGGCGCAGATATAATCACTAATATAAGGGCGGCAAGCATGTAACGCCACTTCAATCCTGCTGTGAACAGAACAGCCAATCCGGACCCGGCAACCAATAGACTAGTACCCAAATCTGGTTGCACCACAACAAGCCCCGCCGGTAAAGCGATCATCAATAGCGACATAAACACATGCTTAAATCTTGGCGGCATATGCCTTTTTCCGAGATATGCCGCAAGTAAGAGTGGTAGTGATAGTTTCAGTATTTCGGACGGCTGAAAAGCTATAGGGCCGAGGTCTAGCCAGCGCTGTGCTCCGTTAACCTCCAATCCAAAGAAAATTACCGCTACCAAAAGCAGGAGTCCTCCCGCGTAGGGCAACCAAACCCAACGCTGCATCACTGAAGGAGGAATTTGCGCGACAATTATCATCGCAACCAGGCCGGCACCTGCCATCATTACCTGCCGCTTTAGGAATGAAAACTGTCCATCACTGGCGCTATACAAAACTACCAATCCAAAAGCCAATGTAATTAGGACCAGCGCTAATAGAGTGGGGTCTATATGTATGGACTGCCAAAACGTATTGGTCGGCTTTTCCGACTGAGCGTCCGGCAGTTTGCGTACAAAATCAGTTTGGGACATTGGCGCCCCCATTTTTGACGGGTTCCGGTACATAAGATTCAAGTAATTTGTCGAAAATAACGCGCGCTATAGGCGCCGCCATACTGCCACCGTGCTCGCCATTTTCAACAATAACCCCCACGGAGAACTGCGGGTTGTCAGCCGGCGCAAAAGCTACAAATAGCGCGTGATCTCTCTGGTGTTTTTCTAATTCAAGATCGTCGTAATCCACGTCTTCTGCAACACTGATTGCCTGAGCTGTCCCGGTTTTCCCGGCAATTTCGTAGTTATCAATGCCTCTATTTATCGATTGAGCAGTGCCATGAGTAGTATGAACTACATCTCGCATGGCTCCGTGCACTAAAGCCCAGTGTTCCTCAGCAATTTCAATCTGGTCACTTACAATAGACAGCACAGGTTGATCACCAATTGCAGAGACTAGCGAAGGCGGAATTACGGAGCCTTTTCGCGCAATCACGGCCGTGGTCTGCGCCAGCTGTAGAGGCGTGACTAACAAGAACCCCTGTCCAACACCTACATTTATGGTATCCCCTGGATACCAGGCAACACCGCGCGCTCCTCGTTTCCAATTTGGAGAAGGCATAACTCCGGACTGCTCTCCAGGAAGGTCGATGCCTGTCTTATGACCAAGGCCAAACCGCAGACCATAGTCTGACAACGATTCAATACCGGTACGATGCCCTAGCTCGTAATAGAAAACATTGCATGATTCGACGATGGCTTTAGTTAAATCAACGGTTCCATGGCCCTGCGATTTCCAGTCCCGGGAAACACGATCCTGCCCTTCTAGTATGTAGTAGCCAGGGTCAAAGAGCGTGAATTCAGGAGTGATGCTTTGCTCCTGCAAGGCAATCAACCCAAACATGGGCTTGACCGTTGAACCTGGTGGATACTGTCCCTGAAGGGCTCGATTGAACAACGGCTTGGCTGGGTTTTCTAGCAGCGCTGAATATTCTCTGGTGCTTATACCAGAGACAAAGAGGTTAGGGTCGAAGCTGGGAGTGCTCACCAAGGCAAGCACCCCAGAATTATTTGTGTCGATTGCCACTGCCGCTGCCTGCTCGCCAACAAGCTGATCCTGAATAGCGATCTGAAGTTCACTATCCAAATTCAGGTGGATATTCTGCCCTGGTATTGGATGATGACGCTCCAATATCCGCAGAACATTACCGCGAGCATCGGTTTCTACATATTCGTAACCAACTACCCCTAACAACTCAGTTTCGTATTGCCGCTCAATACCCGTTTTGCCTATGACGTGAGATCCGGCATAGGCTTCTAAATCGATGCTGGCTTGCTCGCGATCATTGATGCGACCCACATAACCAACTACATGAGCAAAATACTCACCCAGAGGGTAATGACGTATTAACTCGACTTGGATGTCAGCGCCCACCAAATCAAACTGCTGCACCGCAAAACGTGCAACTTCCTGCTCATCTAGGTTATAGCGAAACGGCACTGGCTCGTAAGGTCGACGATAGGTCTCTAGCTGCTCTTGAAAACGCTGCAAATCGATATCGCTAATGGCCACAACATTGGCAAGCTTATCCAGAAGCTGGTCAAGGCCATCAGTATTTTCGGGCACAATAGTCAGGGTATAACTTGGCCTATTTTCTGCGAGAACGATTCCGTTGCGATCAAATACGAGACCTCTCGTTGGAGGCACAGCACGAACGTGTATTCGATTTTCATCAGACTGGGTGACAAATCGGTCAAATTGTTCGATTTGCAAATAGTGATAACGCAAAGCGAGCATGGCCAAAACAACCATGACAACAAAAGCCAATATTTGCAGCCGCCCCAGAATCAGCCGGCTTTCGTATTGCTCATCTCTAAATAAAGAATCTTCGCGCATGATTTTGTTCAGTTAAAACTGGGCCTATTAGCACCATTTACTCACGATGGTAGGGGTGATTCGAATTAATCATAATCGCCCGGTAAATCTGTTCGACAAGAATAACCCGCACAAGTGCGTGAGGGAATGTCATTTCTGATAGAGACCATGTCATATTTGCCCGATCCAAGACCTGAGACGAGAGACCATCGGGACCACCGATCACAAAAGCTAAGCTCATAGACTGCATTTGAAGATCTTGCAGCGTTGTAGCCAGTTTTTTGGTGGCAAAACTAGAACCTCTCTCATCCAGAGCTATCAGGCGATCCACCCCCGCAACCTTATCAAGAATAAGTTTCGCTTCGGCTCCACGAGCAGACGCAGATGATCCGCCTTTCCCACGATCCCCAGAAGATATCTCAGTAATTTTTAGGCTAACGCCTCTGGGTATGCGTTTTAGATATTCACTGACGCCGTCTTCGATCCAACCCGGCATGCGAGTCCCAATGGCAATAATTTGAATATTGAGACTCAATTCGATTCTCTCAGGTCAATTGGCCGGGCGGATTATTAGGAAGCGCGATTAGTCGCTGCCATATCCCAAAGTCGCTCTAAGTCATAAAACTCGCGCGTATCCGGAAGCATTATGTGTACAACAACCACTCCATAATCGAGCAATACCCACTCTCCCTGATCCAGACCCTCGATACCTATAGCCCTCTCATTCTTTTCTTTGCACTTCATTAATACGCTATCCGCCAGCGCTTTTACCTGCCGATTCGAAGCGCCAGAAGCGATTATCAAATGGTCGGTAACATCTGTTAGATGACCTACATCAAGAGCCAAAATATCGATGCCTTTAATATCTTCTAACGCATCAACAACCGTATTTTTTAGTTCAACTTCGTTCATAGTTTTATCGTATTTCTTGGAGCCAATTAGCTCTGGTAAAGGTTATATTTCTTTATGTATTCAATAACTTGAGGCTTAAGCACGTGCTCTGCCGACGCCCCGAATCTCAATGCTTCTCGCACTTCAGTAGAAGAACAGTCAATCTCATCAAATGGCAGTTCGACAATGCATCTGGTTGCCTGATTCGCAGCTTCCAGCTTTTCAACAGACAGACCAATCTCGGCGGGAACTTCTTGCAGCCCTATATACTCCTGATCTTCCTTAGAAGAACGCCCGACTACTAACAAACAAGACATATCCAAAATATCTTGCCAGCGGTGCCACCTAGTAAAACTAGCCAAACTATCCCAACCCAGCGTCATATAAAGCAATGCATCGGGATACTCCAACTGCACGTCTTTTAGCGTGAGATAACTATAAGAGAGTGTATCGCTACGCAGCTCTCGATCATCGACCACTAGACTAGGTCTGTTGTTGCAGGCTAGCCGTAACATCTCCGATCTGTGCTCTCCACTCGCAATCGGCGCTGCCCTATGCGGAGGTTGTCCGCAAGGGATAACCAATATCCGATGCGGTGATATATGTCGCTCAATAGCGTCGATAATTCTCAAATGACCCTGATGAACGGGGTCAAAAGTTCCGCCAAAAACTACTATCCGCTTCAAGGCCTCGTGCCCGCCCCAAATAGGTTGCTAGTCTCGAATATTTCCGTCACCTAATACTATCCATTTTTGCGAAGTAAGGCCTTCGAGCCCAACGGGCCCGCGCACATGGATTTTATCTGTTGAAATACCAATCTCCGCACCCAATCCATATTCAAAACCATCCGCAAATTGTGTGGACGCATTGACCATTACAGAGCTTGAATCCACATCACGCAAAAACTGGCGCGAGCTAGTGTAATCCTCTGTCACTATTGCATCTGTATGCCCCGAACCATAAGTCGTGATGTGCCCAACCGCTTCTGCAAGGCTTGCCACTATTTTGATAGAAAGAATCGGGGCGAGATATTCGGTTGACCAATCTTCCTCGGTCGCCTCTATTACACCAATAATTTCTCGGGTTTTCTCACATCCTCTTAGCTCAACGGATTTCTCATGGTAGAGCTTCTCAAGCTGGGGCAGAACATCCGCGGCCAATGACTGGTGAACCAGAAGCGTTTCCATTGCCCCGCATATTCCGTAGCGGCGACACTTAGCATTGATAGCGATATCAATCGCTTTTTGCCTATCAGCGTTCTCATCAATATAGACATGGCAAACGCCATCGAGATGCTTGATGACTTGAATCGTTGCCTTTTTGGAAATGTGCTCAATAAGCCCGCGGCCACCGCGAGGCACAATGACATCTAGGTAGTCAGGGGAAGTAATCATCAAATCTACAATTTCTCGATCAGCACTTTTCACTACCGCCACAACTGATTCAGGCAGGCCTGCCTTTGCAAGACCGGTTTTTATGCATTCGGCGATTGCAGTATTTGACCGTATAGCCTCACTACCACCGCGCAATATCGTCGCGTTGCCAGATTTGAGGCAAAGCGCTGCGGCATCGATAGTCACGTTAGGGCGAGATTCATAAATGATGCCGATAACTCCCAAAGGTACACGCATTTTGCCAACTTGGATGCCACTGGGCCGATAGCTCATATCGGTAATTCCACCAACCGGGTCTGGCAAACTGGCGACCTGATCAATCCCTTCGACCATCGCTGTTATTCGGTCATTATTAAGTTCTAAACGATCTAATAAAGCACTATCAAGCGCTTTATCTTTTCCAGCGTCCATATCCAATTTATTGGCAGCTAGAATTTCTGATCGTGCAGCATCAATTGCGCGGCCAATCTCCAGAAGGGCTAGGTTTTTTTGCTCAGTGCCCGCTGCGGCAATAACGCGACTAGCATCTCGCGCTGCAGCTCCGACCTGACTAAAATACTCTGATACGTCCACTCGATTTTTCACACCTTGTTTCCAAGGCGTGCTCTACAAACTAATAAGTGCGCGCATTCTAAACGAAACGGAAAAATACTTCATCGAATGAAGCGCCTTCAACGCATAGATAGCTCGTCAATTTGAGCGGCTAATATTTCTAACCGTTCAAGAGGGTCATCTTCAGAGAGTAAATGTGCAAAATCCTCGTTGCTGATTGGCAGCAAGTTTGCAATCGCCCAGCCGAGACTCGCCGCATCCTCATTTAAATCAATAGCTTGTCCCGCGTGTGCAGCCAAAGACTCACATAAGTCTTTGAGGCCTTCGTAGTCCGCTGTAACTGGCATCTTTCGCTTATCGCTTAACCACTCAACCTGCCCCATCCAAAGTCCATCGTCTAGCTGCTCAATGGAGCCCAGCGAGAAACGATCGTCTGCACGAACGCTTATTCCGAGCAGACCATTTTGTAGCTGATCCCAATCCTCAACCTGCACCCTGCAGCCGAAATTATGGAACTTGGTATCGCTTGCTGACTCGGATCCGGATTTAATGCCCACCACGCCAAACCCTTTGCCCGCCGCCATGCAATCGCGCACAAGTTTCAAATAGCGCTGCTCGAACAACTGTAACTTTAAGATGACTCCTGGAACCACTGCACGAGACAGAGGAAACAAAGACAAACTCTCAACTTCTGGACGAATCGACATAGGCTAGGGGTTTTCTTTCGCGAAAGCCGCCAATCGACTGCGCGCTATTCCATTGACATGCATCGGCCCAAAACCCGAAAATTGCTTAAATCGCTCAATCAGGTAAGTGAGGCAGGTGCGTGTTAAAACAGAGTGGTGGCGATGGGTGTGGCGGCCATTCACCTTAGACACTAAGGATTTCTCTAAGGCGGTTGGCGTCGGAACAATATAGAATGTCTATCAGCACATATCCCTCAATGGACGTAGGGGTTGGTTCAGGAACCAAAGATGAGTAAAACAATAACCCACTGGTTGAATCTTGCCTTAAACCGATGGAATAACTCAAGGCCCACAGCAAAGAATATTAATAGGCCGAATAAGATACACATCTTTGGAAATCTTTTTTCAATGCGCTTTTACTCTGCACTCAAGCAGAACAGCATGGAGCAACTAGAAGAGCTGATAAGGTTTATTGATCAGCCATCGGAATTTCAATGAGACTCAACCTTAAGACCCGGTTTGCTTTAACTCTCTCCGTTGTCACGCTAATTGTGACTCTTACACTCTCTGTGATATTGATAAGTCTCAGTCGCTCTGACATGAGGAATTTGGCCGAACAAAATCTCTCGGTGATGCTGGGGAGTTATCAGGAACAGGTTGAAACATATCTGGTACACATGTCCAGACACCTGACCGAATCCCTAACCAATCCGCTCTACTTAGATAACTCCGCTGCTGTTACCGATTATCTAATGATCTTTTCTGGAGACGATAGGCTCGAAAAAGCGCTGCTTTTAGACGCTGAGGGGAAAGTAGTAAATGATGGTTCGCAGATTGTCACCAACTTGGGAAGTCCGAGCAACTTAACATTTGAACAGCTGTCAGTGATCTCCCAAGGTGAAACGGTTCTGGATACCATTGGCTCCAATATTTTTGTGTATAGCCCGGTATTTGTTGGCGACCAACTCTTAGGAATAGTTTGCATAACTGCAAGCGCTCAAAGCACTTACGCTGCCTATGAAATTGCAGAAACAGAAATACTCGCAGCATCCAATGATCGAGTGCGCTTCTATTCTGTGGTGGCTATCTCTGCTTTAATTCTATTGCTGCTTGCGAGCTATTACGCAGCAGATAAGCTCTCTGCGATCCTGTACGAACCTATTTTAAAACTGCGAGAGCACGCTGTTGCTCTAGGCAAAGGCAACGGACATAACCTGACGAAGCTCGATCGAAACGATGAGATTGGAGAGCTTGCCAGCGCTGTTTACTCTATGGCTGGCGAGTTGGAAATGCAGAACCAATCGGTAAAATTTTTGGCCTTCCATGACCCGCTAACGGGGCTGCTAAACCGATCCGGATTTCAGACTCGTCTCGAAGAGAGCCTGGAAGTGCTAGGCAAAGAGAAGCAAACAGGAACCCTTTTATTTATTGATATTGATGATTTCAAAGAAGTGAACGACTCTCTTGGCCACGAAACGGGCGATAGAACTCTCAGAGCTATTAGTGATCGACTTCGCAAAACCCTCGCAGGAATCGAGCCCGCAGCGAAGGTCAACCATTTAGCTCGCATCGGCGGCGATGAGTTCACTTTATTCGTGGCTCCGATGCGCAATTGTGCCGAAGTGTCCGTCCTAGCCGAAGAAATTCTGTCCGCCCTGAGCACTGCCGTAATTGTTGAAAAAGAACGCATCCATACCAGTGCCAGCATTGGAATTGCCAATTTTCCGGATGATGGAGAAACACCCAGCACACTGTTGAACAATGCCGATGCCGCCATGTACACCAGTAAACATCTCGGTAAAGGAACTTATAGGTTCTATGAACCTGAAATGAATAATGCCCAATTCCGCTCTTCAACTATCAAGGTGGAATTTCAAAAAGCCCTAGCATCCGAGGATGAGTTGGAATTGCTTTTTCAGCCGATCATCAATATGGCTACTAGTGATATTTCTGCCGCAGAAGCCCTTATTCGATGGAACCACCCTAGATTAGGATATCTGTCTCCGGAGCAATTTATTGCCATCGTCGAACACAATGAAGTTGCGCTTCCGACCGATCTTTGGGTACTCAACAAATCATTTTCATTGCTCGAAGATTTATGCGCTGCAGAAATGCCGGAGATCAGCATTTCGGTGAATATTTCTGCCTCCAACTTACTGCGTAAGCAATTCCCTGAAGCCGTCCGAAAGCTGACCAAGAATCGTGAACCCCTAGCGCGAAGAATAAAGCTGGAAATAACAGAAACCTTTCTTCACAGCGATGATGACCAAGTGCGTGGCACCATGAAAAAGCTAAGAGATATGGGGTTTCGTATATGGCTAGACGATTTTGGTACCGGTTACAGCTCCTTACGGCACCTGAAAGACTTTCCGGTTGACGGAATAAAGATCGACCAGATATTTATTGCTAACCTTATGGAATCGGACAATGACCGGAACATGGTTACAGCTCTAATAGCATTGGCCAGAGCATTTTCAGTGGAAGTTGTCGCCGAAGGAATTGACCGCCAAGACAACTGGGATACTTTACGCGAATGGGGTGTCGAATACGGGCAGGGAATGCTTATTGCTGAACCCATCAACGCCTTAAAGCTGGTACAGAAATTGGGCGACGACAGTATTTAGCCGATAAGAAATGTGGATTATTTGTGGCCTTCTTGCTTCGTTTGTACTTGGTTGATAATATCAACCATAAATTCCATGCTGAACACAAGTTATCCTGTGTTGCGGCTTTAATATCAGGAAATTTGTATGATATTTGACCAAACCGGCCGTCCACGAGCTCGTCTTTCTAGATGGATTCCCGTGACAGTCTTTGCCCTAGCAATTGCTCTTTCTGTAGTGATTGTTAAAAATCGACCCCAGCCTCAGCCTGCTGAACCGGAAGTATCGATAGCACCGGAAATATTGGTGGTCAAAGTAACGAATTCCTCAGCTAGTCCAGTAGTATCAACCACCGGCCGAGTTAGCAGCCCCCACGAAATTCAAATCGTATCAAGAGTGTCGGGCATTATTGAGTCTGTCCCAGAGAATTTTAGAGACGGTGCTTCTTTTGATAAAAATGATCCACTGGTAACTATTGAAGATGATGATTACCTGGTCGCCTTGGCACAGAGCGAAGCTTCACTAGCTTCCGCACAACAGCAGCTCGCTACAGAGCAAGGCCTATCAGACCAAGCCAAGCGAGAATGGCGTGATCTGGGGAATAGTGAAGCCAACGCACTGTTTCTACGTGAGCCTCAACTAAACGCTGCAAAAGCTCAAACGGAGGCTGCTCGATCTGGCGTTGCGCAAGCCAAGCTAAATCTTCAGCGCACACAAATAATTGCACCTTTTGATGGCGTCATAAGCGCCCGCCACGCAGATATTGGCCAATTTGTAACGACCGGAACACCCATAGCCAGCGTGCATTCCACCGAACGCGTGCAAATCAATATTTCTCTCACTCCCAATGAGATTTCCGACCTCGGCTGGCAAGCTCGCGGTGATCTAAACTTGGAGAACATGTCTGCTGAAATCAGTTATCAAATCGGTCGACTTTCCGATTCCCAAATGGGCCTTATCAAACATGTCAGTCCACTCATGGATCCAATGACTCAAATGACAGAGGTCCTAGTTGATTTAGATGAAACAAATTTCGACTCTCCTTCACCTGCCCCTGGTCAATTTGTTGAAGTACGCCTAACAGGTGAACCTATAGAGAATGCGGTATGGGTTAATCAGTCGGCCCTATTTGAGCGCGAGCAGGTTTTATTGGCCAACGGCAATCAATTGGAAATACGGGCGATAGATGTCGTTGCCCATGCCGATTCTCAGATACTGGTTGTGGGTCTAGATGATGGAGACCTGGTTGTCACTAATCGTCCACTCTGGGTCTTCCCCGGAGAAGAAGTCACACCAGTTATAGCCGAAGACTAATATGAAAAAACTAATCGAGTATTTTGCCGAAAATCCTATCGCGGCAAATCTAATGATGATGTTTTTGCTGATTGGCGGCCTTTCCGGAATTAGTAATATCGACAAGGAAATGTTTCCTGCGTTCAACCTGGACATGGTGAGTGTTTCTGTCGCTTATCCTGGTGCCGGCCCACGTGAAGTAGAGCAACAAATCTGTATCCGCATTGAAGAAGCCCTGGAGGGCCTCGAGGGAATCGAAGAACTGCGCTGCATCTCATCACTAAATCAGGGCGTTGCTATCGTTGAAGCGTCAGACGGATTTTCTTTTGAAAGCCTGCTCAGCTCGGTCAAGTCTCGAGTTGATTCCATCAATACTTTTCCAACAGATACCGAGCGCCCTATTGTTGGAGAAGTGCGCTTTTCACAAAGGGTAGTTGGCATTGCTATTTCCGGAGATGCAGATGAAGCATCAATCAAAGAATATACAGAAACACTTAAGGACGAACTCTCCCAGCTCCCCAATATTCCGCTGGTAGAGATACAGGGAACAAGGGCATACGAACTTGCTATTGAGGTATCAGAGGCCACACTGCGCACCTACGGGCTAAGCCTAGACTCATTGGCGCAAATAATTGGCGGTAACTCCATCACGGTTGCCGGCGGCTTAATCCGCACAAGTAACGGTGATATACAGATTCAGGTTAGAGAGCAGGGATATAACGGTGCGGATTTTGCCAATATACCCGTTATTACAAACTCCGATGGCAGCCAAATTCGGCTGGGTGATATTGCCAATATCATCGATGGATTTACCGAAGATGAATTGCTTGTCCGATTTAACGGTAAACCCGCCGCCATTTTAAATGTGATGGTAACGGAAGATCCTGACGTACTTAAAACCGCCCAGGCTGTATACGATTTTGTTGAAGCGCGCAGTGCCACCTTGCCAGAGGGTGTCTATCTCGATGTCTGGGGAGATTCATCAACCTACTTCAAAGCGCGGCTAGCTACCCTAGAACGCAGCGGCACTGGTGGTCTGATATTGGTATTTATCCTATTGCTGCTGTTTCTGCGGCCGGCTCTGGCCTTCTGGGTCACTATTGGCATCGCTGTTTCTTTTGTCGGTACCCTTTTTGTTCTGCCGATAATAGGCGGTTCAATAAATATGATCACGCTCTTTGCCTTTATTCTTGTGCTTGGCATTGTGGTGGATGACGCCATTATTATTGGCGAAAACATCCACCGTGTGCAGACACGCGGAACTTGGGGTGCAGAAGGTTCTAAGTTAGGCACGTTAGAAATGTCCTCGCCGGTATTTTTTGCGGTGACCACCTCCATCATCGTATTTATACCGATGCTCTATTTACCTGGAGACTTTGCCCGGTTTATGGCACCCATTGCCACCATTCCAATTTTGGCACTGGCATTCTCCCTCGTCGAATCCCTACTGATACTGCCGGCTCATCTGTCCCACCTAAAACCGGAAAAACCAAGCCGCTTTCTGCCGATATTGCAAAAATGGCGCTTGGCCACCAGTAATGGACTGGACTATTTTCTCGTAACCAAGTACCGCCCTTTTCTGCGCTACTGCCTGCACCACAGAGGCCTGACGGTGTCCGGATTTTTTTCGGTATTTATCCTTATTGTGGCCCTCTATATGGGCGGATGGGTTAAATCAGAAACCTTCCCCACAGTTCCAATCGAATACATAGATGGCAGTGTGGACCTACCGGCAGGAGTGCCCCATTCGGAAATCGAAGCAATCGCCTATCACATGGAGCAGGCTGCTTATCGCGCAGTAGATATAGTGGAACGAGAATACGGCGAAAATATTCTCAAAGAAGTATTTATTTTGGGATTTGGAAGCAGCGTAAACGCCACGGTTGAGCTTACCTCACCCGAGGAGCGCAGTGTCGACTCAACTATATTTGCCGATGTATGGGAAGCAGAAGTTGGAGCAATTCCAGAGGCCGAGGAAGTTACCTTTACCGGATCTATTCAATTTGGAGGTAACGCGGATATCGCTTTTCGTCTGGAAGGCCGAACCTTAGAGGAACTGCAGGTGGCTTCTGACTGGGTGGCTGAAAGACTTAGCACCTATGAAGGCGTCTATAACGTGCGTGACACACTCAACGCCGGTCGTCCTGAAATGGAAATCGCACCCACTAACCTAGCCGCCATACTTGGAGCCACTCCAGCGGTGCTTGCTCAACAGATGCGGCAAGTATTTTACGGCGAAGAAATACAACGCATACCAAGATTCAGAGAAGATGTTCGAGTAATGCTGCGCTATCCGGAAGAAGAGAGATCTTCAACGCAGCTATTGGATAATCTCTTGATTCGAACTCCAGATCAAAGAGAAGTACCTTTTAACAGTCTCGCAGAAACCCGTTTTGTGGAAGGCTATTCAAGCGTTACCCGAATCGATGGCAGCGCGTCTATAACCGTACTAGCTGATTTTCGCCGCGCGGGAAATCAGGGCGCTGGTGGCGTAGCAACCACCTTCCTAGAAGAACACTCGGCGGATTTCCACAGAGCTTTCCCGACAGTCCGTATCGCCTTAGACGGAGCTCAGTTGGAAAATCTAGAGTTTATGTCTGAGTTACTGCGCCTCGGAGCACTTGCCATGATTGTTATATACGGTTTACTCGCCATCCAGTTTAAATCCCTTAGTCAGCCACTCATTATTCTAGCGGCCATTCCTTTCGGGTTCGCTGGAGCGGTAGTGGGTCATATCGTCACAGGGCAAGTTCTTAGCCTACTCTCCTTGATGGGCGTATTAGCGGCGGCTGGAGTTATTGTTAATGACACGCTAGTACTTATTGATCGAGCCAATAAACTAAGAGATCAGGGTTTTTCCCCAACGCATTGCATTATTCAGGCGGGCCGGGATCGTTTTCGTCCGATCTTCCTAACTTCGGCTACAACCTTTGCTGGCCTCACCCCCTTAATGCTCGAAAAGAGTACTCAAGCCCAATTCCTAATTCCTATGGCTACATCGCTTAGTTGGGGCGTACTAGCCGCCACACTGGTTACCTTAGTGATGGTGCCCTGCATTTATTCCATCAGTGAAGAGGTACGAATGAAGATAAAAAGCTGGCGAAAAGACATGGCTCAATAAGGTGCTGATGGCCCACAGCTTGGCGCTATAGGCCTAGCTACTAGCTACCGAATTAGTTAATTTAAACATTTCCGTTGCCAGGGGGGCGTTCTTTTCTTTGCGTGCCCAAAGTAAAGAACCAAAAGAAAGGACACCCCGATCGCTTAGCCTGCGGCTACCCTCGCTCCAAGCCATTTATTCGGGCCGTGATCACTCGCATCCTACTTGGATCGCATTTTCGCGCGCGTCCATGCACCCTTAACCCCAATAAATAACTCTCAACTCTGCAAGCTCAAACGGGGCCTAAACCCGCACTTCGACTGAAGGTCTTATTCTTTTTGGTTTTGGTTACTTTTGGCACAAATTTGCAGGAGCACATTTGGACAGGCTTTAGACTGGCCGAAAGCTTGGCGGCAGGGATAGCGACAATCAACCAAAAGTTACGCCTCGTGGCGGCAGAAATCTATTGGACTACCTAAAGCTCCCCAGAAAATACTTTTAACCTCAATCTCCAAGAATTAAAAAAGGACGCTTATAGCGTCCCTTTTTTCTATTTAGCTGTAAAGCTAAACCCTAAATTTGCGGACCAGCCGCAACCAAAGACTTACCTTCTTCGGTATCAGTAAACTTCACGAAGTTATTGATAAACAACCCGGCAAGGTTTTCTGCCTTAGTTTGCCATTCGGCTGCATCCGCATAAGTGCTGCGCGGATCCAAAATATCGCCATTCACACCAGGTAGTTGCGTAGGAATTTCAACATTGAATATAGGCACGGTTGCTGAAGGCGCGTCTTCAATTGAGCCATCCAAAATAGCATCAATAATAGCTCGAGTTTCGGGTAGCGATATACGCTTTCCGGTACCGTTCCAGCCCGTATTAACCAAATATGCTTTTGCACCAACAGCTTGCATTCGCTTAGCTAAAACCTCTGCATACTGGGTGGGATGCAGCAACAGGAAGGCTGCGCCATAACAGGCAGAAAAAGCTGGTGTCGGCTCAGTAATACCGCGTTCAGTACCCGCTAGTTTAGCGGTAAAGCCAGACAAGAAATGATACTGCGCTTGGTCGTCGGTCAGTTTAGAAACCGGAGGCATAACCCCAAAGGCGTCAGCGGTTAGAAAAATAACCTTCTGTGCGTGCCCGCCCTTGGAAACCGGCTTAACTATATTTTCGATATGTTCTATCGGATAGGACACTCGAGTATTTTCCGTTACGGAATTATCGGTGTAATCAAGTACGCCATTGTCATCGATAGTTACGTTTTCCAAGAGCGCATCACGGCGGATAGCCGCAAAAATATCTGGCTCTTTTTCCGCATCAAGATCAATCGTCTTAGCGTAGCAACCACCTTCAAAATTAAATACACCACCGTCGTCCCAACCGTGTTCATCGTCTCCGATCAAAGCCCGTTTTGGATCTGCAGAAAGTGTAGTTTTGCCGGTGCCCGACAGGCCAAAGAAAATAGCAACATCGCCTTCTTTTCCCTGATTGGCCGAACAATGCATCGAAGCCATACCCTTCAAAGGCAGAAGGTAGTTCATTACCGAGAACATACCTTTCTTCATTTCGCCGCCGTACCAAGTACCACCAATCAGCTGAGTTCGCTCAGTCAGATTAAAGGCGATAAAGGTTTCGGAATTCATTCCGTGACGTTCAAAATCCGGATTGCTCGTTTTAGAACCGTTAATAACAACAAAGTCCGGCTCAAAGTTTGCGAGCTGTTCGTCGCTAGGTCGCAAGAACATGTTTTTAACAAAGTGCGCTTGCCACGCAACTTCCATAACAAAACGAACTCGCAAGCAGGTATCCATATTGGCACCACAAAAGCCATCTACTACGTAGAGCTTTTTGCCGGAAAGGCCATCACTTACTTTGAGCTTGAGCTCGTCCCAGACTTCTTTGCTAAGAGGCTTGTTATCGTTTTTCGCGCCTTCGCCAGTCCACCACAACGTGTCTTTAGTGGTGTCATCTTTAACGATGTATTTATCTTTGGGAGAGCGCCCGGTGTATTCGCCGGTAAAAACGTTGACTGCGCCGCTTTCAGACAGATAACCCTTTTCATAACCTTCTAATTCTGGGGCTAGTTCGTCTTGGTAGAGACGTTCAAAACTAGGATTGTAAACCAGTTCTGCAATATCGGTAATACCTAAGGATTTAAGGTGAGCTTCAACTTTTGCAATGATCATAATAGAAATTCGGATCGAAATTGTGGCCTTTTATTACAAAAAACTCACAAAATGAAAAAAACCCACAAAATGGATATGGGTGCCTGACCGATTATACCCTGAACAATCGAAACGCCAACACCCCAAAGCCATTTTGATAAAAAAGAATATTAGGTATCGACGTTTTTACGTTGAAATCTATGTATCTGGCGGCGCTGTTTTTTGCTCGGGCGGCTATCATCAAAACTAACAGAATCCTTATTAGCCTTGCGCTCCGCTGCACGCTCCTGTTTCTCAGCAATGCTTTCTTCTGTCTCCCGATACCGGGAACTAACTTCTGTCGCCTTACGCCTTTGGTCAGAGAGCTCGATCACTTCGACAGTGCATTTATCCCAGCCTTGCCAAAATCGTACTAGCTCGCCACCAATGAGCTCCTTACTTGCCTTAGCCTTCTGTCCATTTATCTGAACTCTGCCGCCATCGATTTCCTTTTTGGCGATAGCCCGAGTTTTGAAAAATCGGCAGGCCCATAGCCATTTATCCAGGCGCACACCGCCACTCAATTTAAGATCTCCGCAAAATGTTCAATAGCAGGAAAATCCCCCACTTCGTGGCTCGGCTGCTGCAAGTCGGGTTGAAGAATTTGTACCAGATGACCTATACCAAATATCTGGGCACTTCGGAGTACTGACTGGTTATCGTCTAGAAAGAGCGCCCGACTGTTGTCAAAAGCATGTTCTTCTTTAAGCCGTTGCCAAAATAGCTGCTGTTCTTTGGGCGCGCGGTAATCATGGGATGAGACAATTTTATCAAAATGACCGGTTATGCCCGTTTTTGCCAATTTTAAATCCATTCCGTCACGATGCCCATTGGTAACCAAGATTACTTCTTTATTCTGACCCTGTAGAAAACGTAAAAACCTATCGGCATCTGGTCTCAAACCAACTTTTTCCAGAACTTCTCTTTTGAGGGCAACAATATCCAGCTGCAACCTATCCGACCAATAATCCAAACAGTACCAATCCAGGGTGCCTCGCATGTCTTCATAGGTCTTTAGCAAGTACGTCCGACACTCTTCCTCTGTTCCATTGGTTATCTCTGCCCATCGCTTGGGTACATGTGTCATCCAAAAATAATTATCGAAATGCAGATCTAGTAGGGTTCCGTCCAGATCCAGAAGTACCGTGTCCAAGTTAACCCAATCTAAAGAAGTAATTTTCATAGACGAAATTTTATGCTCTGCTCATTTTAGTTCGTGCTCGCTAGCCTATAATGAGGTAACCAACAAAATCTATACCTCTGAGGCTCTTATGGAAATCAATCGACCATTGCTAGATCGAATTATCGAACTATCAATCACTGCTGGCGACGCCATACTAGAAATCTACAACGACGAAGCCGGATTCAATACTGAAATCAAATCCGACAATAGTCCCGTTACGGACGCCGATAAAGCCGCACACAATGTACTTTACGATGCGCTAATATCCATCGACGCCAACGTGCCGGTGCTATCCGAAGAAGGCGATCTACCCCACTACGATACCCGATCATCCTGGGACATGTACTGGATAATCGACCCATTAGATGGAACTAAAGAATTTATTAAGCGCAACGGGGAATTCACCGTAAACGTGGCTCTTATCCATAGAGGTGTGCCGGTTCTGGGTGTAGTGCACGTTCCAGTGCTTAATGTTACCTACGCAGGCACAGCGGGTTTGGGTGCTTTCAAAATTGATGCAGATGGAGAAAAGACCATTCAAGTCAGCAAAGCACCGGAAAAAGATATCGGGCCAGTGCGGGTGGTTGCCAGCAGAAGTCACGGGTCGGAGGCTGTCGAGAAATGCATTGCTAATCTCGAGAAATACTTTGGCATGGTCGAAAAGAAATCTATGGGCAGCTCACTAAAACTTTGCTTGATTGCAGAAGGTGAAGCGGATATCTATCCAAGGCTCGCACTCACTAGCGAATGGGACACAGCAGCGGCGCAAGCGGTGGTTGAAGCAGCAGGCGGAGTTGTTCTCGATGCGGATTTAAAGGAGCTTCGGTACAACACCAAAGCAGATATTTTGAACCCCTTTTTCTACGTACTTGGCGATACTAGTTTTAACTGGCCAAAGCTTCTGCGCTAAGTCTCAGTTTCTAGTCAAGGCATAATTTCTACCGGGAGTGACCAGCGGCGTGATCACCAACATAGGGGTTGGTTAGCCGCTCCTGCCCGAAGGTAGACATAGGACCGTGCCCCGGAACAAATCGGATATCGTCGCCTAAACGAAATAATTTGTCCCGGATCGAACTGATTAGCTGCTGATGATTACTTTTCGGGAAGTCTGTTCTTCCTATCGACCCTTGAAAGAGCACATCTCCTACCTGCGCCCAGCGATGCTCAGCACAAAACAAAACAATATGGCCCGGCGTATGACCGGGACAATGAATAACGTCAAAGCAAAGCTCACCGACGAATATCTGATCTCCGTCTTGAAGCCACTGACTCGACTCGAAATTTTGTACCGGAGGCAGCCCCATCATCTGCGCTTGCGCAGGCAGTTGCTGAATCCAAAAATCATCATCTCGGTGGGGACCAATAATCGGAATTTCGAGAAGTTCTGACAGCGGTAAAGTGCCGCCGACATGATCGAGATGGCCGTGAGTAAGCAATATCTTTTGCGGATTTCCGTCTAGCTCTTCGATAGATTGCTGAATACGATCCAGATCACCGCCCGGATCGATAATAGCTATATCCCCGGTTTTTGGGCACTTCACTAGCGTACAGTTCTGCTGGTAGGCCGTAACCGGCACTACGCTAAACGGAAAATCCATCAAATACTTCGGATTAAGGTTTGGTAGGTAGTGGCTCGCCGCGGTCGGCCATAATCTTATGGATTAGCTCTAGACCAGAGTCACTGCATGGCGGAAGCTCAACATCAGATTGCCGATATGGCAAAGTCCGATCTCCCCACTTCATCAGAGTCGCTGACCAGGTTAAACCCGCGCCAAATGCCGGCATAAGCACGTAGGCACCCGGAGTCATACGATTCTCTTCGAGGGCCTCTACCACTGCAACGGGAACTGTTGCAGAAGATATGTTGCCGTAACGGTGCACATTTACAAAGGCGCGTTCGGCCGGAATTCCAACCTTCTTCGCTACAGCATCGATAATGCGTTTATTCGCCTGGTGAGGGACACAAAGATCCACATCCGAAGGCTTCAATCCAGCTTCTTTTAAAACGTCGATAGATGCTTTGGCCATAGCATTCACTGCTTTCTTGAAAATATCCTGGCCTTGAAAGTTCCAATGGCATAGGTCATTCCGAGGCTCACCGGGTGGAGTAAAACCGTAATCAATAGCGAGAATATCTCTCGCCTCAGCAATACAACCCAAACGCTCAGCGAGGATGCCAGAACCATCTTCAGAAGCCTCTAACACCCATGCAGCTGCTCCATCACCAAAAAGCACGGACAGAGATCGATCCATCCAGGGAATAGGTTGAGACATGGTCTCAGCACCGATAACCACAGCGTTTTTCACCACGCCAGTTTTGATCAAGGCATTTGCTGTAGAAAGCGCATACATAAACCCGGTACAGGCTGTATTCAGGTCATAGCAGGCAGCGTTTTTTGCACCTAATTTGTATTGAACCTTAGATGAGGCATTCGGCAACATTGAATCAAAGGTGCAGGAAGCTAGAACTACCAACTCCAGATCCTTTGCGTTCATATTCGCTGCAGCTAAAGCGCGCGAAGCAGCCACATAGGCGAGTTCAGAGACTCCCACATGAGAAATTCGACGCTCTTTCATACCCGTACGACTGGTAATCCAATCGTCCGAAGTATCTAAGAAAGTAGCAAGATCATCGTTTGTGACTGTGGCTGGCGGCAAACACTTACCCCAACCAGTAATGGCTGCTGATGTCATCAGTGATCCTGTGTAAAAACGAGAATTGTAACAGAATCAGTCTTTTAAACTTGATCAACAGGTCACATAAATAGGGTTTTGCGATAATCCTGCAATATTTCGAAAGAAAACCTAGTACTCCAGCAGCCTGATCGGGTACCTGCTAGTTGTAACTATTCGATTTGCATTTAAAATGGCGTCGACCCTGCTCTGATGAGTAGTAAAGATTTACCTAACCTGGCTGTTTCAGAGCCTGAGAAGTATATAAATTGACTAGATATCTGATTACTCCGTCTTTGCTTGCCATGATATTCCTCTCGGCGTGCAGCTCGTCTGAGGCTCCCATCGTTGAACTTATGCTGGATGAGGATCAGGTCATCGCAATATACCAAAGAGTAGATTCCATGAGTATGGCGGATCTGCAGACCGACAGTGGTTCGATGGAACTAGCTACCTGGCTGTTCTCGGAAAGTTGTGGATCCTGCCACCAAGCAGATGCAAAAGGCCGTAAGGGTGTCCCGGACTTAACCGATCAGTACTGGCTATTTGAAGGCACTGAAGCTGCCATTGCCCATACCATCACTTCTGGCAGATCTGGCGTTATGCCAGAATTTGGCCGCGACATCGGAGAAGTAGAACTAGGCCTTTTGGTCACTTATGTAGAGTCTCTAGCTGCTTCAGAAGAGCTAAATTCAAATGAGACGGCCGGCAAAGTTATATACGAAGAGTTTTGCGTAGCTTGTCATGCGATCGATGGAACCGGTATCGCTAACTTGGGACCCAATTTGACCGATGAGCACTGGCAATGGGGTGGCAATATGATAACCATTCGTCAGAGCATCACTGCTGGTCGTAAAGCGGAATGCCCCGCTCAGGAAGACGTGCTAAGTCTCCAGCAAATTCAACTGCTGACAGCCTACACACTTAATCTCAGTGCAGCGGGCTCCTAATTCAACAAGCGCTCTGGACTAATCTCTCAACGAATAGCTGAATCGGTAGCCAAACGAATACCTAACTCTAAATAGACGCACTATTAGCTTGGGTAAGAGAGTCCAGCTCTTTGCAAAGCGCTACGGCAAAGAAAAAAACCTGCGCCGCAAAATACATCCAGATCAGAAATATTACCAATGCGCTTGCAGCTCCGTAAGCGCTGACAATGGTGCTGTGCTGCATATATATTTCCAGCAACAAGCGACCCAAGGTATAGGCCATCAACATAAAGCTAGAAGCTCTTAAGGTTGATGACCAGCTGGGCTTATTATCTGGCACGCGTCGAATCAGCAAGGCTCCGCCAAAGGTCAACAATAACGCTGGCCAAGTGTTCCGAAATAACGGATTTGACCACCAACTGTCCAACTCAAATAAGGCGGGCAGAGAGGGCAATACGGAAACAAAAACAAAACCAACCGCGGTCACCACCCCGACGCAAATCGACCAGAGCATAGCGACGATTCGGCCTGTTAGCTCTCTGCGAATAGCCAAACCGGCTGAATCAGCTCGCTCGTCAAAAATATCCCGAACCCCCATGCGTAAACGCATAAACATTTGAGAGGCAGACCATAAGACTATTAGGGTAAATATCGCCGTACTCCACCAACTTAGTCCACCCCATACGCGCAGATGAACCAAGTCCACCAAGGAAGAAGCTTCTGCGCCTGAAATAAAGCCACCCAACCAAGCGATTGCACTAGATTTGGCCTGATCGGTACCCACAAATCGTTCGGCAATTAGCAGCGAAAAGAACAAAATCGGTGCCGCGGCAAAAAGCGTATAAAAAGAAACCGCGGCGCCCTTGCCGGCTCCGTCTTTGTCGAACCATCTTTTGCCTATCCCTAAAGAAAGGCGGGCAAACTTTTCTCGCCTATTGGTCATAATCCAGGGCCTTAGATTTGGCTCCTCGCTCTAACTAAAAGCCGAAGAAGAATTTCTGTAAGACACATTATGCCTAAAACTGGCTTTGCTTATTCAGCTCTGCTAAAAAGGGGTCAGTCCACCAGAGTGTAACTATGGAATCCCAAACTTCAGCACCAGCCCATCTTGACGAACATTGGTTCGGACACCCTAAAGGTTTGTATTTCTGCTTTTTAACAGAAATGTGGGAAAGGTTTTCTTACTACGGAATGCGAGCCCTGCTAGTTTTTTATCTTACGCAGCACTTCTTGTTCAGTGATACCAGCGCGTTTCTTATCTACGGAGCCTACACCTCATTGGTTTATATGGCACCGGTTATTGGCGGCGCCCTGGCTGACAAATATCTCGGCATGGGTAAAGCAGTCACCTTCGGCGCCATACTTCTAGTATTGGGTCACTTTGGAATGGCCTTTGAGGGGCCAGCCGCAGAATCACTAGGTGGAGAAGTCCTGCGCAACCCCTTCTATACGCAAATATTCTATTTATCACTGGCTTTTATTATCGTCGGAGTTGGATTTCTAAAGCCTAATATCTCCACCATAGTTGGTGAGCTGTATCCGCAAAATGATCCGCGAAGAGATGGTGGGTTCACTATCTTTTACATGGGCATCAATATCGGCGCCTTTAGCTCATCTTTACTGTGTGGGTGGCTGGGGCAAACCTACGGATGGAGCTACGGCTTTGGGTTAGCGGGAATAGGCATGCTGTTTGGGCTACTAATATTCTATCGAGGCCAGCGCTATTTCAATGGCGCTGCCGAACCATCTAACCCCGAATTGTTAAAAGAGAAAACAGCTCTTGGAATATCCCGGGAGCATATGATTTACCTAAGCGGCATATTGATGATCGTTGCCGCTTGGCAGTTGGTTCAGCACCAGGCCTTCGTCGGTCAAATGCTAGGAGTAACCGGTATTCTGGCTATTGCGGTAATACTCCTTTACGCCTTCAAAAAATGTACGCCTATAGAACGCGACCGTCTTGGCGTGGCCTCGGCTCTTATTATTTTCAGCGTTATATTCTGGGCCCTATTTGAGCAGGCCGCATCTTCGCTTAATATCTTCGCTGACCGCGCAGTAGACCGGCACGTATTCGGTTGGGAAATGCCAGCCTCAATGCTGCAGTCTATTAACCCCGCCTTTATATTTATATTTGCTCCGTTAATGAGCATGCTCTGGCCGCGTCTAGCGGCTAAAGGGATTGAACCGAATACCCCGCAAAAATTTGCTATCGCCATTTTTCTGGTAGGTTTGGGGTTTCTTTCTTTGGTATTTGGGGGCGCTATCGCAGGCGAAAGCCGAATTGCACTTATATGGATTTTCTTAATCTATTGGTTTCACACTATGGGCGAGCTTTGTCTCTCTCCCGTTGGCCTATCCATGATTACCAAACTCTCTGTGCGACGCATCGTCAGTATGATGATGGGTATATGGTTTTTGGCCAGCGCTGGCGCAAACTATATTGCTGCTTTGATAGCCGCTGCCACCGGCTCTGAGCCGGAAGCTGGCCAAACAGCGGTAGATGTCACACTGGAAATATATGCCCGCGTCGGCTGGTTGGCTATGGCCTTCGCAGTTCTACTGTTTCTAATTGCACCTATCCTGAAAAAGGGAATGCACGGAGTACGTTAAAGCGTCAATTCTCCAGCTACAGCCGCCTTGCCCTTTATCAACAGCTGGCGGCTTATCATTAGTGCAGAGATAATAAGTCCGGAGCACATTCCAACCCAATACCCCTCGGGGCCGGCAAAGGGTGACCAGCTTGATGTGGCTAACAAATAGCCCACTGGAAACCCAATAAGCCAGAATGCAATAAGTTGGCATTTAAGCGGTGTCACAGTGTCTTTGTAGGCTCTTAACCCATACATGCCGACACACTGAAGTGAATCCCCAATCTGGAAAATAGCCGCCCAAATCAGCAAGGTAGAAGCAAGCTGTATCACTTCTGAATCACTGGAATACAGCCCTGGAATATAGGACCGAAGAACGAATATTGAGATAGTTATCAGGCCTGCAAAAGCTGCGGTAAGGCCAACTCCGACTTTGATGCTATACCAGGCGCTGTCCTGGTGCCCAGCGCCCAATAGTTGAGACGCCCTAATAACAATGCCCTGCCCCATTCCCATATAAAACATATAGCAAACTGAAGCTGCACTAATTGCCACGGAATGCGCCGCCGTAGAAATCGCGCCGAAGTAACCTATCAACAGCGCAGCAGTAACAAAAAGTCCCAGTTCAATTGTCACGGTAAAGCCGATCGGCAGACCTAACTTCAAACTCTCTTTGATCAGCACCGCGTCAGGTTTGGAAAATCGCTTTAGCAGGCGCAAATGGCGGTTTTTCGATTTTGAGCCCAACAAGAAAAATAGCCAAAGGATGATGAACCAAAGAATAAATAAGCTGGCATAGGCACAACCAACGCTGCCCAAAGCCGGGATCGGGCCCCACCCAAAGACCAACAAAATATCTAGCGGGATATTTATCAAAAAGGCTACCAACAATGCTTTGGTAACGACCTTGGTTTGACTCATAGATTCAAGCGTAGAACGCAGCAAAGGTAATAGGGTCATCGCCATGCCGGCAAATGCCATAATCGCCAGATAGCTCGATCCTATCTGGGCCAACTCAGAGTCGTAACCCATACGCAGCAACAATTTGGATGCCATGGTCACGCAGAGGAAGCAGGCCACTCCGGTCGCCAGGGCTGCATAAATCGCCTGTTGAAACTGCCGCCGAATGGCTCGCCGATCTCCGGCCCCAAAAGCGTGACCAATTAAGGGCTGCGCTGCCAAACCAATACCAAAGAAAAAGTAGGCAATCAGATTCCAAAGATTGTTGCCCAGGGTCATCCCTGCAAGCTGCTCAGTACCGGACCGGCCCGCCACCACTACATCGGTTATACCCATCGCCATCAAGGCTAGCTGGCTCATAGTGACTGGCAGCGCTAGCTTGATTAGATGATTAAATTCAATTTTTATGGCTTGGTAGTTCACAACATCTCTCTAGACAATTCAATATTCGCACCAACAGCGAAGACCGAGGATAATAGAACATCACAAGGCGAAAGGCTTTTGCAATGCACCTTCGGCCAGTAAAAAACGACGACGCTGATCAAATTATTTGGATCATTGACGATACCTTCCAAGAATACGGCGACAAGATATGTCTGGAAGGCTCCGAGTCGGACTTAAATGATATTGAACACAATTATCAGTCGCCCGACGCAGCCTTCGTAGTACTGGAATCCGAGGGAGAGATCCTAGGCTCTCACGCTATAGTAAGAATGGAAGCAAACAAATTCACTTTCAGACGTCTCTATGTACGGGCAGACAAAAGAGGCATGGGCGCGGGAGACTTACTATTCGAATGGGCTGTTGAAAAAGCCATCGAATTCAACGCTTCTGATTCAATTAGACTGATTTACTAACTATTTCACTAGGGGAGACCTATCTCAATGTCGGAAGAAAAATCAATCCCCATCTATATTGCGCTTATTCCCGTAGTTATTTTGATATCCCTTCTCAGCATGAATGTGGTTATTTATGGTGACGACGCGCTATTTGGCTCTAATCAGATAGTTCTTATATTTAGCGCCGCTATAGCTGCGGCGCTCGCTCTCAAATTTGGTTCTAGCTGGCATGATCTTCAAGAAGGCATAGTCAGCAGTATTCGCATAGCTATTCCGGCCATTCTTATTCTGCTGATGGTGGGCGCGCTCGCAGGATCTTGGCTGCTAAGTGGCGTAGTGCCGACCATGATTTACTACGGCCTGTTTATTCTTAGTCCGGGCATATTCCTTTTTGCTGCAGCCATCATTAGCGCGCTGGTATCCGTAGCTACCGGCAGTTCCTGGACCACCTCTGCCACTATCGGCATAGCCCTAATGGGGATAGGCCAAACTCTAGGCATCAATCCCGGCTTTATCGCTGGAGCGATCCTTTCCGGGGCCTATTTTGGTGACAAACTTTCGCCCTTGTCCGACACCACTAATCTAGCTTCAGGTGTTGTTGGTACCGACCTATTCACACATATTCGCTATATGACTATCACCACTGTGCCCTCAATAAGCATCGCCTTGGTCATATATTTGCTTATCGGCTTTTTTTACCCACATGAAGGCGCCGTCAGCACCCTTGAAATACGTTCAGCCCTGAGTAATACCTTTAATATTAGTCCGGTTCTGCTACTCGTGCCTGCAGTAGTTATCTTTATGATCGTTCGCAAAATAAACGCCCTACCCGCTATATTTCTTGGCGCCATTCTGGGCGGTATCTTTGCGCTTATATTCCAAATGCCTTTGGTCCGGGAAATTGGCTCGGCTTACGCCGGCGGCGAAAATGCCATATATATCGGTATCACTCAGACATTTTTTGGCGACATAGCCATAGTGACCGGCAACCCAACACTAGACGGCTTACTGTCCTCAGGTGGTATGGGAGGAATGCTGATTAACGTCTGGCTAATAATTTCAGCCATGGTATTTGGTGGGATTATGGAGTCGTCGGGCTTTCTTAAGCGAATTACTACCACCTTGATAGCTAAGGCAACCACTCCCGGTAAACTGGTTGCTGCGACTGCAGGCACCTGCATATTTACCAACGTCTCCGCGTCGGATCAGTATCTATCTATTGTGGTGCCTGGGCGTATGTATGCGGACGCTTTTGAGGAAAGGGATTTAGCCCCGCAAAATTTATCCCGAACCTTAGAAGACGCGGGTACAGTGACCTCGGTGCTTATTCCTTGGAATACATGTGGTGCATACCACGCCAGCGTTTTGGGAGTGGCTACCCTAAGTTACGCTCCCTTTACCTTCTTCTGCTTTATCAGTCCGATCATGACGGTATTTGTTGCTTGGATGGGTTGGAAATTGGTATTTCTAAAGGACGAAGATGCGGTAACTGATGCAGAAGCTGCCTAAAGCAGCTTTCATCATTCGTCTGTTTACCATTCGCCAATGTTAGACATAGAAACCCAGGGCTCTGCTGGTTCTAGTGCAGCGCCTCTCTGAAGTAACTCAATAGAGATGCCATCCGGGCTTCGAACAAAGGCCATATGCCCGTCCCTTGGTGGTCGATTTATAACCACGCCTCGACTTTGAAGATGCTCGCAGACTTGATAGATATTTTCGACTTTGTAGGCTAAATGGCCAAAATTTCTTCCGCCATCCAACTTTTCAATACCTTGATCTGATGGCCAGTTATAGGTCAATTCCAAAAGAGATTTTTTGCTTTTTTTAGCCGCTCCAGCGTCGCCAGAGGCTGCCAGGAAAATCAAGGTGAAGCGACCTCTTTCGTGCTCTCTCCTATTGATTTCAATGAAACCCAAACCACCGCAAAAAAAATCTAGGGTGGCATCCAAATCGCGCACGCGAATCATGCTGTGCAGGTATTCCATATCGCTAATCCTCAGCTAATTTTTTAGTTTTATCCGTTAAAAAGAGTACCCATTTCAAAAAGGTAAGGGCATGGGAGTGCCATTAATATCCAGTAATCGATCAGCCAATCCAATGTTTGCTTTGATACGCCCGTTGTTCCGAATAACAAAGCCCTGAATCGCCGCAATTCCAATGGTCATGCTAGCTTGTTGTTCTATCATGGTCTGACGCATCTCAGCGGTCAGATCAAATTCATTGTTCCCAGCAAAACTAGCATCCACGCTAGATGACGCTTGTATTATCATCAAATCATTTACCAGCGACTCATCAGCGTCCAGATGCAGTTCAGCGGTTAAGGCCGGTATAAGCAAATCTGGCCGCCTAAAGTCTATGGGTATCGTAACTTTCTGACCATCTATCGCCGCTCTTAGACTACCTTCAAAACTTCGCCCCTGGTGGGAAAAACTTAGTCGGGGCACAGAAAGACCAGGGTTATGCAGCAGCGCCTCTGGCAGTTCGTCTATAGCGAACTGCAAAAGAGCCGCCTGCACAGTGTCGTCATCACTAAAGTCCAAACTCATGGCTAGCTTAAGATAATTTTCGAGTGCTTTCTTGCTGATATTTTCGTAGGAAAATGCAACTAAAGCGTTATCTAACTGAAGGGTATCTGAATCTAAGCCATCAAAACCCAAGGAATATTCGATACTGGTGCTGTCTGACGTTCCACCATCGAATATATACATATCCGCTCTTAAGCCCTCGATGGACCCACTCTGCTCCGGAGAACTGAGCACTAGGGAATCGAATTCGACATCAGCGCTGCCGGTTCCAAACCAAATCAAACCCTGATCCAGGGCCATTTCATAGGACATTTTCATTGGCCCAACATCGACAAAAGCAATGCCATCGACAACGAACTTGCCACCTTCAGAAAAGGCTTCAGAAGATATAAATCTTCCTAGGCCTTCAAAGTTTAAAGTGCCTGTTAATCCGCTGTAACTGGCTTCTATTCCAAGATCTTGATCCAAATATTGCATGGCTGAAACTGCATAATCAACCTCACCAGATCCATCGAATTCCAATCTTCCTGAAGCAGTAAAAAACTCATCAAACCCCGCCAACGCCAAATAGTCCAGTAGCACTGGAACCTCATCACCGTTAACGCTCGTCACCATATCGGCCAGCCCGAATCCCAATCCATTTTGGGTAAGGACGGGGCCGTGCTCTACATATACTCGAATCTTTAATTGCGCAAATACAGCAGACAACAAAGCTGCCTGCTCGTCATCAATATCAGCTGAAGAAGTTAGCATTGAAGGGTCCAGGCCCAAGCCGTAGGTTAATACCGAGGAGGTATACCCACGATCAACATGCAAACTATATTCGTATCCCGGCACCTGATATTGCTCTATGTAAGACTGAGCACCGGATTCAATTTGCATACCTATAAAATAAGGCGAAGCTAATAATAAAGCCGCAACCGCCCCTACCAATCCAATTCCTAGCGTTTTTGGATTCATCACAATCTCCCTATTGCCCCAATGACTTTTTCTCGCTCACCAAATACCAACTCATGGCAACCAACAGTAGCACTGCCGGCACCAACCCAATCATCACCAAACCGGCCCAATTTACCTTCGCCATCACCACGCCTGCACTCACAGCGGCAACGGCTTGCAAACCAAAGATCAGGCCATCATTTGTGGCCTGAGCTTTAAGTCGATCCTGGTGCTCATGGGTACTGGCGAGTTTGATGGTTCCCGCCACAAAAAGAAAATTCCAACCTATACCCAAAAATACCAACTGAACCCAAAACCCGGGAACACTAGTGAAGAAGTTACCGATAAGAATTACCAGAAGATAAGCACCTAGACCTATCTTCATCATGTTTATAGTTCCAAACCAGCGAAATAGTAGTGGGCTAATTAGTGAGGGTAAAAACATCGCCATAATATGGCTTTGTATAACAAATTTGGTATCTTCCAAGGAATGCATAAAGTGGTGATGCATGCTGATTGGCGTAGCCGTCATAATAAAAGACATAACAAAAAATGCCGAAGCACCACTGCAAATCGCTAAGCAGAACCCTGGGTTAATCATCTCCCTTATTGGCCTAGGCTTGAGCGATGTATCTTTGTCCTGAGGGGGTGCTGCGGTAAATCCAAGTAGAATTAGACTAGCCAAAACTAGGCTACAAGCCGCCATCCAAAATGAACCCTGATATTCAACCGAGGTAAAGTCCTTACCAATGACTGCCAACTCCGGACCAGCGAAGGCCGCAAATATGCCGCCACTCAAAATTATGGAAGCCGCTGTTGCGGCTCGATTATTTCCCATACATTCAATGGCTGCATAGCGCAGCTGCTGAACTGCTGCCATCGCAAAACCAACCAAAAAGGTACCAACACAAAATAGTTCAAAGCTTCCCAACGCTATCGCCCGGGAAGCAGTCAAGCATGCAACAACACCGCACCAAATAAATAGGATAAAGGTTGGTTTGCGACCAAATCGAGTCGTTATCTTTGATACGGGCCAAATGCCCATCGCCGTCCCTATCACTGATGCCGCAACCGGGACCGTCGCAAGATCCGCTGATGAGGCCAAATTTGTGCCCACTAAACTGGCAACAAATATAACCAGGGGCATGCTCAAAAAGGCAAAGGCATTCGCTGCAGCCAGAACGGCAAGATTGGCAAAGGAATCAACTCTCACCAGTTAGCCCGACTTTTTCACAAACTTGGTAAGAATTACAATTTGTTGGCCATTAATCCGTCCTTCGATGTGCTCTGCATTATCTTGCACAAGGGAAATGCCGCGCACTGCGGTGCCGCGCTTAGCGGTAAAACCAGCACCTTTAACGTTAAGGTCTTTTATTAGCGTAACCGTATCGCCCGCCTCAAGCGCGGTGCCATTGCTGTCTTTGTGCACAACATCATCTGAGGGCCCACTTTCCCCCGTGGATTCAGCCCAACCTCGGGTCTCATCATCTAAATACAGCATATCCAACAAATCCTGTGGCCAACCCTCCGTTCTTAAGCGGGTAAGCATGCGCCAAGCCATCACCTGAACGGCAGGCACTTGGCTCCACATGCTGTCATTCAAACAACGCCAATGATTAGTATCCATTTGCTCGGGGTTTTCAATTTGGTTCGAACAGGTCTCACAACAGAGAATCGACTGATCTACACCAGCATCAGAACTCGTATCAGAGCTGGGTGTAACCTCATATACAACCAAAGCCTCGGTAGCTCCGCAGAGTTCACACTTGGACTCACTGCGAGCTTCCAGATCTGATTCAGTGGACATTCAGTTTAGTTCCTAGAGTGAGCCAAGTAATGGGGGTAAGAATCATACTAGACCAGAACGGGCGAGTCTCAACGCAAAAATGTACCTTGACCAAACAACCAATAAAAAAGCCCCGATCTCTCGAGGCTTTGATAGAGCAGGCCTGATCAAAGTACTTCCCGGCCCTCCGGTAAGCATTCGTAGGGAAGTACTTCATTTGCCGTTGGCTGCAGATACTGTGCGCCAACAATATCTTGGTTATAGAAGCGCCGATCAATAACTGTAAATTCTATTAGTAACCGACCGCTCTCTTCATCGAAAGAAATCCATTCTTTCATGGTCATCTGCTCGGAGTTTTGGTTTGCACCATTTAACACACCGGCAGAAAACCCAATACTATCTACCACCAAGGTATCTCCTTCGAAGTAGCCAATGGAATGTCCTAAATCACTGGGGACTATATCTGCAGGGTGTTCTGTCATACCCAGATGCACAATACGTGTGGCATCCATAGTCTCGTGATAAATAATTACCTGGTCATCTGCCATGCTAATAGAGGTGGCAAGGCCTACGGCACCCCAGCTGCGAATCGGACTGCCTGATTCACAGTGAATCACCGGGTTATCCATAATTGGGTCGAACACTGACCTTGCTGCTTCACCAGGTATCATCACTGAACCCAATCCATAGATTGGCTCCCTTCCACTTTCGTAATCGTCATAGATATCCGGACGAATCCAGTTTCCAAATATGGACTCTTGGCCAATCTCTTCTGAAGTAGTGGCCAAACCTGGCGCAAATTGGGATTCAGCTTCATCTATGGTGCGCATGGTGAAGCTGGTACCGTCTTCAAAATAGCCAACGCCATATTCGCAACTATGCGGATCTCGCCGCGCCTGGAATCCGAGTACCACTATGGACTCGCCCACAGTGAAAAGTGTTTCATCATGGCCGTGGCGCATCAGGTGAGTACGAGCCTGTAAATCGCATCGATAGACGATGGGTTCACCATCTTCATCAAAGGTATCTATATGCAGGTAGCTGTGCGGATTGATAAAATCGTATTGTTTTATTGTGCCTTCAATACGCACTATATTGTCCGGATCAAAGTGGGCAGCAAAACCATGATGGGCATTTGCTTGTGGTGCGACATTTAATACAGCCAGTCCAAGTGTCAAACCAGCTATAGCTACAATATTTTTTTTCATGAAATTGGCTCCCCCCGAAGCTTTGCGCTTATATTTTGTATTACTCATTTTCTATAGTCCACCGGTAGTTCGTATATCAGTATCCAATTTACACAGCTTAACTTTTTACTTTGTACAATCTAATACCTTTAAAAGTAATGAGTATGCCTATTTTGCCCGCCATATTTCATTATCAAATTTGATAAGCTAATCACATTAGCTCAGATTCTATGGTAGCCTTCGATTCAATCGGGCCATCATTCTTATGGCTCTTTTTTTAGTTTAAAAGGGGCAAGTAATGTTAGAAAAAGACAAGTCAGACCTAGGTTTACTCATATTGCGTGTAACTCTGGGCATAGTATTTATTGCCCACGGCTACCTGAAAGTTTTTACCTTCGGAATTCCACACGGAATGGAAGTATTTGCAGCCCATACGGTTTGGCATATAAATATGATTCCCGGTTGGTTTGTGATTCCTGCAGCGTTTATTGAGTGGGTTGGCGGATTTATGCTAATCGCCGGATATAGACCTCGCTTGGCACTGCCTTTCTTAGCAGCCGTAGCCTTTGGCGCTGGCGCAGTTCACTTTGAAAACGGCTGGAACTATACAAGCCGGCCAGATGGCGGTTGGGAATACGGTATATTCCTTTTTCTTTGCTGCGTGGTGTTGTATCTAACTGGCCCCGGCAAGCACACTCTGAAAGCCTTTTTGGACTCCAAGAAAGCTTAAGCGGTAAATATAAAAAGCTATAAAGAAAAAGCCCCGAATATTCGGGGCTTTTTCTTGGGGTAAATCCTAGATGCAGTTAGCGCACTGCTAAAGAGCGTCGTAAACCACCCTTCCATCTACCATAGTCAATACAGAATTCAGGTTGCGAATCTCTTCAACTGGTACCGTCATATAGTCTTGATCCAGTACCGCTAGATCAGCCAGTTTGCCCACCTCAATCGAACCCAATATATCTTCCTTGTGCATTAGATAGGCGTTTGAGCGCGTATGAGCAATCAAGGCTTCTTCTCTGGTAAGCGTTCCATGAGTAAAGAAAGGTTCTCCGGAAGTATCATTGCCACTTACAACCCAATACAGAGTGAAGAAAGGAGAATCGTGCGCCACTACCTGAGCATCAGAGCCCAGGCCAAAGGGAATACCGCTATCTTGATACCAGCGGATGGGCGGCATATTCTGTATCTCCCGAAGCGCTACGTTAGCTGCATTGTTAGAACGGGACGCTGGCGAACTCATGCCAGCTGAGCTATGTACTCCAATAGCCATACCCAGCGCCATTGCGCGTTCTATAGTTACTTGAGACAGGCCTTGGGCATGCTCAAAGCGCCAACGCAAATCAGTTATCGGATAAGTTTCGTTCACTTCCTCAAATATCTCGAGCATCTGATTGACAGTAATATCACGATTTACGTGCTCGGCAATCTGCCAGCCATTTTTGGCCGCCGCTGTTACCACTATACGAAATTGCTCCATCATATCGTCCGGATAGGGACGGTCGCCCATGCGGGCGCTATCGGATACCGGCAGGTACATATGCTCACCAAAGTGAGTCATCTGGTACATTTCAGACCCGGTGTAAGGCGTGTGTTCAGCAAGGCCGGCAACAATGCCAGGTACTTCTTCTGGCGTCCAAGCGCTTACATTTCTACCAAAATGCGGCGGATAATAAACACGCATATCCAGCTCACCAGTATCCGCTACATGCTCTTGGATATAGTCCAAGGCATCTTCAGGAAACTCCGGTCCGTTATAGGTCATAGAGCTAGTAACACCCATTTTAGAATAATCCGCAATTGCGGCCTTAAGGCCTGCGGCCGCAGTCTCACCCGTAACTTCAGGGAACAGAGGACGCAATTGCCACTTCAGGAAAATCGCTCCGGTAAACTTACCAGTGATATTTCCCTCTTCATCTCGCCAAATCCTACCGCCAGTCTCAGGCTCAGGCTCAGGCATTTCATTGGTTATGCCACCTAACTCCATGGCCATTTTGTTGAGCACTGCGGTACCCCAACTTATTTGAGTATAGACAGGGTTGTTGGGAGCAATGACATCAAGCTCTTCACGGGTAAATTCACTTTGATCATCAGTGAACTGCACTGGGTTCCAACCACCAAGGGCAAATACAATATGCGCAGCATCACTGCCCGGTCCAATTGCTTCGGCCTTGGCGGCAATTGCTTCTAATGCAGCAGCTCGAGTTCTAACCTGCCCCAAACGCACTCCATTCGGCCAAGTTGGCGAGTTATAAATAAGATGATTGTGGTTGTCGATTAATCCCGGAATCATCGTCTTGCCCTGCAGGTCAATGACTTGAGTATTGGAACCAATAAGCGCGTTGATATCTGCTGTGGTGCCCACCGCAGATATCTGATTACCGGTTACAGCTACCGCTTGGACCTCGTTGAAATTCTGGTCGACCGTCAGAACTTTACCGTTAATAAATACAGTATCAGCGCCTGATACGACTTCTGCCGCAGGAGCCGAATCTGCCTGTTCGGTGCAGGCTTGGATAATTACCAAACAGCTAACACCCAAGACCAGATTTCTGAACTTACCTAGAATAGGTTTCACTTAAATACCCCCAATCAATAAACTAAATACAACAACTCCGACCGCACATATAACTCCATATTAGGTGCGCATTTCGTTAAGATTTAATAAGGATCGTCACCGTCTAACACTCTGTTAGTCTTAATCTAACAAGATTCTGTGAGCCCAAGATACACAAACGAACAAAGTGAAAAGTCTGATATCTATAATTTTTGCCTGCACCACTGCCTATATAGCCCAGGCATCTGGATTGTGGATCGATTTAGGCGCTCACCCGGACTGGTCTCAAACCGCCACCATAATCGGAGCTGTAGTTGGCGCTATTCTATTTATGGGTATTCGCTTTACCGAAATCAAAATATCTTCTCAGGCCATACCTATTCTCATTGCTCTAATCGCATCTTTGGCAGTAGCCGCCGAGAAAGTACTAGGCAAATACTGGACAAAATAAAAGGAGCCTAAGCTCCTACTATTTGAATCTATTTACATCTATATGGACTAAAAGAGCGTGCAGTCCAGCACAATAAACTCTTCGCCCAAAGCAACAAAGAGTCTTTCGTTATAGGCCGTATCAGTAAGTGCCAACGAATCGTTTATCTCAATACGATAGGCAAGTTCAGTCTGATCTTGATTCAACCGGAAATATTCCGTTGTAGTCAAATCATCGCCCTGTAAAGCACCTGATGAACTGTAATAGGGATAGTTTATACGGCTAGTTTCTACCACAAAGGTAAGATCGTCCTGCCAATGTCCTCTCGAATACCCCAAATGACTGGCGGCTTGAGTTTCCGGTGCAGGTAAATTGTCACCCACATGGATAGTCCGCTCGACCCCAAAATACTCAGTAGTCAGATGAACCGTATCGCCACCATCCTCTATTACAAATGAAAGCGGTTGGGTCATGGGTATAGGCATACCCGGAGTCTCACATTGGGCGACCGGTGCGGTTACTGGGTCCCATACGGCCATGGCGGCTCGCGAAGTATCTGAGTAGGGAGTGTAGCGCGCTGTACCAACGGCTCTGCCAGCAATACTCCATACCCGAAATATTTTTTTGTTCTCACTCGCCGCATCAACCATACGACTTAGATCAACAACTGATTGATCGGAACCACCAACATGATCTTGCGACCATCTAGGCTCATTGGTAGCTGTCAAAACCGCCTCTGAACCGTTCTCAAACAGCGCGTTCAATCCCAAGAAATATTGAGGGCGCTTTTCAGAAACACTTCCCGCAACCTTAATTTTCTGCCCAATATTAAAATGCTCTTCCTTAACCCCCATCCTGCTGAACAGGTTTGGACTGGCGAATGTTTCTACACGCCAAATTTCATCGACGCCAGCATCATTGGTAACCAATATTTGCAGCCCGGCGTGTGGATTGCGCCAGAGCACATCTATTAGCTCGCCTTCAATTTCGATAACTTCGCTGGCGAACTCTGAACGCGAATGGTGTGCAGAAAGCGTTAGTGGCATTGAAGCCAGTAATACCAGTGTGATTAGTTTAATTTGAGTGAATAACATGTTGCCGCCCCCAGCGAATTGTTTCCAGCGCTTTGAAAGTATAGATCGAAACGAACGGCTTCCAACACCGATTTAAGGAAATTAAAGATTGCCTCAAAACCAAACTTTGCGCACAACCTAGATCGCTATTGGTTGATCTATCGGCTGCGGCAGCTCTTTTACCCGTGAATTATTGATATTTTTAGAAACAGGTGTTGCGACAAGTGTTTTTCCATAAGGAACAAGCATTTCTCGCACATCCGGTATTGGCGTTTTCTCATCCAACCAAGATTCAAAGTTTTGCTCCTCCAAAATAACCGGCATTCGTGAATGAATGGAGCGGAAAGATTTGGACGCCTCGGTAGTAATAATTGAGCAAGAAAGTACTTCCTGCGTTCCGTCTGACCAATAATCCCAAATACCTGCAAATGCCAACGCCTTGCCCTTGGCTTCAATCATCACTGGTTGCTTTCCATCCTCATTTTTCTGCCATTCCACAAATGAGGAAGCGGGAATAATTGCTCGTCGATACTTAAAGGGCCCCTGATAAGCGCGACTCTTTTCGATATTTTCAGATCTTGCATTGAACATAGCGTAGTCCTGAGAAGGACCGCTGGACCAATGAGGGACCAACCACCAGCGCATCTCCGAAAGCTGGTGCCGACCTTCATGTATATGAACGACAGGAACGCTTTCTGTTGGCGCAATATTTAACCGCGTTGGAAGTGGTCCGATATCTATGCCCAATATATCCAGTAATACATGGATAGCCGGATCGTCGATGATGTTGTATCTGCCGCACATTGCGCTATCTTAGCGGCTTAGGCCTATAACAGGTAACAAGCGATATTAAGATTCTGCGCAGGTATTTAAGGGGCTATAGAAATGAACCAAGGTTTTGAATCAAACAAGCAATACGCGATTGAGTTTTACCGGACCGCTTATTTAGGTGAGCCAGCCAAAGCCGTGGAACTTTATGTTGGTGGCGAATACATTCAACACAATCCCTTAGTCGGAGACGGAAAACAGCCTTTTATCGAATACTTTGAAGAAATGGCAAAAGACTACCCTGGCAAAAGCATCCGCTTTATACGTGCAGTTGCTGAGGACGATTTGCGCTACATACCCTGCAAACCTAGCCCGGAAACGATCAGTACGTGACTATGAATTTCTTCCGCTTCGACGATTCGGGGAAAATCGTAGAGCATTGTGACGCAATCCAAGACGTGCCCAGCTCCACAAAAAGCGGAAATACTATTTACTGATCTAACCCGCATTAACTACCGCTCTTTACAACCCACTGCTTAAGGGCGGCATCGGTTGATGCGCAAGATGCGAGTTCTAAAGCTCGGGACATAAATGGCCCTGCTGACTGGCTTCCTGCACCCGCCACAATACAAAGACTTAGATCTGCAGAAGGCATAAATTCCATGTTATCTGCGTCGTAGGCAAATTTTTGCTGCGCTGAATCCGAGCAATCAAGCAAATCGAAAGAAACACCAGCGGCAGCGGGTTGATTTAGTACTGCGCACTTACCGGCATATTCCACAGACCTAATTTGATGTGTCTCTTGGTCATAGGAGAATTGCACATCTCCACCCTGAGGTTTGCAGGAATGGGTTTGTAATTGCTCCGAAAAACCTCTACCCAGGGTGTCTATGCACCAACCCAGGTTATCTTTCTCGTCCAGATTGTCTGCCAAGTAGATTACCGGTGATGGTGTCTGTAGCTCCGGTGGCGCCGCGTTAACCGAAGCAGAAGCGAAGCCCAAAACCAACAAAGTGGCCAATACAATGTATTTCATTTTTTATCCCCAAAGAAATTTGTTTAACAATTTCCGCCAGATTATCAATTCGATTCCGGGTTGTCGCTTACCAATAGGTTAAGAAATATAAGGGAAGGAGTTTTGGCGGATCAGATACAACAAAGCTCCCTGACCCTCGAGGCTTGGTGCAAATTAATGGTGCCAAGGGGCGGATCAGTCGCTTGCGACTAAGACTGCCGAAGGCAGCCCGAAGGGTGCGCGCAGCGAATCCATTTAACCAACGAATAAAGAGCGGTTCGATTCCCGACACCCAGATACAACAAAGCCCCGAGCAGTCGAGGCTTTGTACCATTTTAAATGGTGCCCAGGGGCGGACTTGACACCATTTCACTATAACCTGTTGATTCAATAACTTATTTTCTTAGCGTTAATAATACTAACGGGTAAACTAATGGGTAGTAAAGGCTCGCAGCAAGACATTTCTCAGATCTGAGAAGAAGTGCCTTCTAAATCTAGCAAGCGACCACGGTATAGTGTCGATGTGGTTTTTTTCATGGTTCAAAATAGTCAACTTGTCAGTACCTTTACGGGGTTTTATGTATCGAATCTCACATATTTGGTCACTGGAGATAAGCGCACCACTAAAACATCGGGCTTGCAATACGGGACTTCAAGTTGCTGTTAGCAATCAGATAAGAAGTAACTAATCCCGCGACCGAAACAAGTTTGTAAAAAAGTTACCGTTTTCAAAGTCAGCTTCTACGGCAGCTTCATAGCCGGTTTTAAGCCTATCGTATTCCTCAAATTTTTCGCGATATTCTTGATTTTCCACTAGCAGATCACTAACTTTTTGAACAAGATCTTCGTTGTGCTCTACGTTACTTTCTACATAATATTCGGTATCGACTGTCGCACCCACGTCATTCATACCGTCACCCTCATCATTCAACGCTGCGTGAACATATTCTGCGTAATCTTTCTGTTCTTGCTTATACAGACTATGAGCAAGTCTGCTTCGGCAAGTTCGCACTGCCCAGGAGGTGGTGTTGACCGAGTTAAATGTTTCTTTAATTGGTCTCTCCCTAATACAGGTGATTTCATAGTCTGTATCAGCGTAGATCTCATTAAAAAAGTCATATATTTCGTTCTCTGCAGCTTCTACTTCCAATCGCAGCGATCGTAGAGAGCGCTGACCTGTAACAACAATTTCGTCCACATCAGCATCTTCTCCCGCACCCTGTGCGACTGAGTTCTGAAAACTGATCAGCATCGAAAACAAACAAAACAGACGGAGCAGAATCGCTATATGTGCAGTGACATTTTTTTGAATAACCACAGACATGATTTGATCCCTCAACCTAACAAGGCTCCTAGTGCTGAAATAATATTGTCACACTTAAACAGGTAGGGGAAGTTTTACTAAATCTAATCGCTGGATTGCTTGACAAAATATTTCTTTATGGAAGGGTCGCGTATTGATTGTGCACTAATTGTGCAGTCGGGATCGCGCCGAGCATCATCGGATTGAGTTAGAAATATTGTTCTAATGGCGTGAGTACTAGGGTGACAGGGGCAGCTATCTTGTTTTCATTGATCTTATTAAAATTATTAGCATGCGGTTTAGACCGTGTCTTTGTTGTGTCTGCGATTTTAATAATCAGAAAAAGAAAGGGTAGGCAGTCGATCTAAATGCCTCTTTCCGCAATCAAACTGAAGCTATCGCCCCCGACACTCTCGGGGCGTGCTGCTAATTGTTGGGAAGCTCTTATGTCATCCCAGAATTATTACGACCAACCTTCTGTTTTTTTGCTACCTAGTTTATCTATTGCCTTAGTTTTTCAGGGGAACTCTCTCTTATGCGCCTACTAAATCCATTAAGCTTGCTGCTTCTCATTTATTCTGTTTCAGCAAGTTCGCTTACCGTCACTGAAGAGCTGATAGCCGTTCAGGTGGACTCTCTACGAACCACTTTTTCACTAGCTGACCTAAATGGTGATGGCGCGTTGGCTGGTCGAGAGATCGACGAGATGGCGACACTACTGCAGGCCGACCCCATTATTCGGGGTGGTCTAGCGGGGCCGGTGCGACGAGCCGGTACGCGTACCGTGGACGATATCCTATTTTTCGACACCGATGGCGATGGAGCTGTCCCTCTTGCGGATGTAGACCTAGGTAAAGATTGGGCCGAAAGTCTAATACCTTGGGACGCTAACTCTAACGGCATTCTGGATGTGGATGAACTCGCCCAGCTCGATGGCTTGGTCCAGTTCCAAGGGTTTACCAATGGGGCAGGAGGATCATCTCAAGGGTTGGATGCAGCATTAGATGTATTAGAGAATATGTATCTCGATGCAGCAAGCAGATCAAGCCTTTTAGAAGCCGTGGAAGCCGAGTCGAAGCGTATCGATACCTTCCAGCTAGAGGTGCACCGACTCTTTATGGCGGAAGTGAATATCATGTTAGGCCCTGAATACTACTCCACTTTTGTGGATCTATTCTCCGAAACACTGATTACTCGGCCTGCGACACTAAACCCATTGGCGTTAGCCAATACACTGAGAAAATTCAGATCCCACCTGATGGGCTACGACACTAATGGCGATAGCCAAGTGAGCGGGTCGGAGGTTGAGACCCTGCTAACCGACCTTGCTGTTATCCGTATTGAATTGGCCCCAGTAGAAGGGGGTTTTGTATTCTGGCAACGCAACCTTAATTGGTTGGACTACGACGGCGATCACCAACTAGTTCCCTCGGACATCCCCTTTATGGCAGAGGAAGTCTTTAGACGCTTCGACCGCAACGCAGACGAGCTAATTGACACCGAAGAGTTCATTGCCATGCGTAACGATCGCTTCGAGCAATACATGCGACGGGAAGTGCCTTTTTTACGCTACGGCTATCACACAATGGTTCCGGTGTTAGAGCAGATGGGGGTGTGGGAGGACTACGAAGACGAGTGGAACCAGATGTTGGTTGCTCACGAACAGCGCTTCACCTCAGCCCGATCGAAGTCTCGCCAAATATTGGTGAGTGAGATGGAAGGGGTGCTAGAGGCAGGCGGATTACAGGACTTTAGGGAGGGTTTTGGAATCCACTGATCCAAAGCCGCCAAACACAAATGAATAAGCGACCCATCTATTGACGGGTACAACGGTTACAAACAGTACAAAGAATAAAGGCACAAGGAGAACTCTATGTTGGCATTAAGTGAAATTCGTGGAAGCAGCAAGATAATACGGTCTATGGTATTTGTATTGGCCTTGTACGCGGCTGAGGTCATTGCTTGTGTACCGCCACCGCCAGCGCCTGGAACCCCATCCTCAATCTCAGTACCTTCGAGTAATACGGGCAGTACAGTAACTATATCCTGGGGCGCTTCTTCAGGTACAGTAACTAAATACCATCTCCAGCGTCGGAAAGATGCTGGTTTTTGGTCTACGATATACAGCGGATCAAATACAACCTTTGACGATTATGGCCTGACCGCCGCCGATTATCATTACCGAGTATATGCTTGCAGAACCACTAGTACTGGCACTTCCTGTTCCGGCGCACGAACTAGTTCAGAAATGCAAAATAGCACTCCGCTTCCCACTCCACATGTGCCCTCCGACTACAATGCATTGCGAAAAAACACAGATGGAACAACGATTGTATTAACTGAGAATACAAACGGCACTCCTTCAATAGGTGATATAGAGCTTGTATGGAATGGTGGTTCAGGTACCTATACCGCGCAAATTCTTACGACTACCGCAGGCTCTTGGCAGTCTATCGCTGCGGATATTGTGCAGCGTGACTTTAATGTCGATGGTGCTATCGATGTTTTACTAAAGGATATTGATCCTCTTATCCCCGCAATACCATCCCTTTTAGATCAGGTTGTGTTTGTAAACCCTTACCCTGCACAGGATCCATTGGCAGTAACTGCAGTAGACGATGATTTCCAAAAATTCTTTACTCAGATTAGCAGTTGGATTTTAGATCCAGATTGGTTTTTTCAATTTATTAGTTACAACAATTTCGTAGGTACAGAATGGGTGGAAGAGTGCTGGTTTGGTTGGGAGGCAGGCCTCTACCAAGAGGAGATCGGCAGTTTCTGGGGTTGGGGTTGGCATTGCGATTGGGTTCAATACGCTTACAACTATACTGTGCCAATTTTTGATGCCAGTCTATCTTTGGAGGCTCTGGAGTTTTCGGTTAGGGTTAAGAATTTGTTTCATCCGGAAGGCGATCTCCCCTCTGATGTAGATACTATAGCCGCTGTAGATATTTTGGAGGGTATCCTAGGTGTTGAAACGGGAAGCAATGTCTTTGCTATTACAGGTACTACGAATCCAGTGTGGATACCTGAGAGCCGCAGAGAGATCATACTAGGCCGTTTAGTTTTGGGCGGCATATTGAGATACCCAGGTATTTTAGTCTTTCTTCCCCAGTCAACCGTTACCGAAGATGAAGAGGCAGAGGCAGAGGCAGGTGAGTTTGGAGAACAAGTCGCTATCACCCAGATAGATCTGGCAGCTCAATATAATAATTGGCCCCCGCGTGCCCTGATAGGTGAAGGTGAAGGGGCAGGAAACGCTTATTTAAGGGTGCCGAGAGAGGCGCTCTTGGTAGGGGCATACTTCTATCCTAATCTTACTGACCCAAGTTGGGGCGCGCCATTTGATATTAATGACACCGCGGAACTTATCGCTGCAAATGCAGCATGGATTCGAACACTAATGTATTTCGAAAGCGATATATACGATATCGGCTGTTATACCCTTCACGCTTCGAGAGGAATTGCCTATTTGGCAGAGCGCAGCGCGATGGGCCTGTACCCTGCAAGGATTCCTAGAAGAGCATCAGATACGCTTGTGACCAGTTCTCCTCCGCAGTGCGCGGGATTCTAATGTGACTAAACAGCACCCCGCAGTGCAGTTTGACCAGAAATATAGACAGAGCTTGAATGATCTAGGGTTGGTATTTGTTCGTTCTTATTCTTACAACGCAGATGGTTTTGTGGAATATCGGGTCGGGGACTATTTTCTTCGGGTAGGGATTGGCACCCTTGATGAAACCGCATTGATATTCTTTGGGCGCATGTGGGCGGAACTTGGTAGGGAAACTTTGTCGAATAACTATCAGGCTTTTTTGGATTTTTTTGAACTGAAGAGATCTTCTGAGTTCTGTCTAAATTCTAGAAGGATGGACGAGTATTTCAAAGACATTAATGAGCTTATTCATACGACTTTGCCGAGAATTTTGGAATCTTTAAATGAAACTAATCTCGTGGAAATAGAAGCTATGCCAGGAGGTGTTGAATTTGGTTATAGAAAACTATTAGTCCACAGAAAAAACTTAGAGCCGCCGGTGCTGCTGTCGGGCCCGAAAAAATAGAGAAAAATTGGGGGCGTAGTGAACCTGCCATAACTTAACGGACACTCTTATTAAGCGCCTGATTTGTACGTATTAATAACATAAGTTTTTAGTACTCGATGACTGAGATTGAATCGGCAGTAAAGCCAGACGGCATAGCGGATAACTTCAGGGGAAATCGGTAGTGTTTGTAAGTATTCATGACAAAAATATCTAATATCACAGGTTTACTTGTCAGTACCCTTTCGGCTGCATTCCACGCTTGCTTGCGGTACGATCCGAGAATAATGAGTAATTGGGTTTAACAAAAAAGAGGGGGCGGAGATGCGAAAACCTAAACTCTTACTTTTAGCGGTGCTTCTTGTAGTCGGCTGCACGGACTCTTCACCTCCAACAATCGACACTTCCTCTGAAGAAAGCATGCAAGAATCGATTGCAAACGTTCGACAGTCACTCCCCGAATCAGACCGAGCTGCATTTGACGCGGCACTTTTGCAGCTCAAAATAGGTCATTTTGATTTTGAAGAACTCATAACGCTTGGGACTTCTGGAGATACTGGCAAAGCGGCGCTAGAAAATCGATTTAATGCAACTCTTGAAGACAAGACTGGAGCAGAGGTACTTGCAGCAGCGGAAGCACTGCAAGTGGAATCCGAGAAGAGACGGCTGGAGCAAGAGGCGCAACGACGGGAGCAGAATCTAGCGGAAATTGATGAGTTGGAGTCTAGGCTAGCTGCGGGGACTCTAGCATTAGTAGAACTGGAAAAATTTGAGGTCGTACGGTCTCGATTTTTTCAAGAGGAAGAACAGTTTTTTGGAACCCGCTCTGTTATTGAGCTGACCGTTCGCAATGGCACTAATCAACCCGTTTCCAGAGCCTATTTCGAGGGCATTGTTGCCTCCCCAGAAAGAGCGGTTCCATGGATTACTGAAACCTTCAACTATCAAATTGCTGGAGGCTTAGAATCAGGAGAAGAGGCAAGCTGGAGACTCTCTCCAAACAGTTTTTCGGATTGGGGTACCGTTGATGTCCCCGACGACGCCATATTGACAGTGACCGCTTTCCGTCTAGATGGTGCAGATGGCGAACCGGTATTCAATGCGCGCTCGTTGTCTGATCGGGAGCTGCAACGACTCGACACCCTGAGAACGACTCGACGCCTTGAGAACCAATTCCAATAACGATTAGATTGAATACTGAAACCGCCTTAGGTGATTTGTGTTGGGCACCCAGAGGTACTGACAACTCAACTCTATTGCCCCAATAGGCCCAACCGCATTGTCACTATACCGTGGCCTCTTACCAGACTTCGAGCGCATTTCTCCTCTGCACTGCACGTACAAAAATTGTAACTAATAGTTCAACTTTCGTTACACATTTCAATGCAGGTGTGTGAGTGGCAGCGCAATATCTAACGACCAATCTAATGTGCAACCGCTAAGGTCGTTTGCGACTAGTTTAAGTTCTTGTTTTCAGTCGGAAGTTTTAAAAGCTGGTGCCCACGTCCGGACTTGGCACTGTTTTCCTATAACCTATTGATTCAATGACTTATTTGAAGCCCTAAAACAATACTAACGGGTAAACTAATGGGTAGTAAAGCGGCAATCCAATCAATGTTATCCTGAATCCAAATCGCTAGAAACGAAACTGATTCCGCTATTCAGCAAAGAGCCTATGCCCAGCCTGATGTCGATCCGACGGAAAACTTTGCATTTCGGCCGGTGTCAATTGAATAGAAGACGCACCGCGTCGTATATACGCCTCTTTTCTTTCTAGCAAATAATTAAGTCCACTCGCCCTCTCTACGCTTACGACAAGAAGCAAAAGTTCATTGTGCTCAACTATGCTTGTTTTGAAACACTGGTTCTTGCATAGCGATTCCTTCAACCGATTAGCGACAGCTTGGCGGTAAAGGAATCGCTATGCAAGAACCCACGGTAATAGCTAGCGCGCGCCTAAGTGCTTCACGCTTCCTCTTTGTTCTCAATGAGACCCTGATCACTTTTTTCAAGGGTTTTGCCTCACTTTTTTGCAGTCGCTTGGGAATCCACCTCTGGTAATACCAGACGCCATCCACTGACCTAGTCAGGTAAATCGAAGATCCGTTCGCCATAAACTAACGTCCAACCTAATGGGTTGCGAATCAAATGGCTTTATGTAAAATTTAACCCGTTGAATTTAAAGGGTTTATTTTGAGGAATGGTGCCCAGGGGCGGAATCGAACCACCGACACGAGGATTTTCAATCCTCTGCTCTACCGACTGAGCTACCTGGGCAAATACTGTTTTTGCCACTCACTACAAATTGAATTTTGCAGGGTGGAAAAAGAGGCGCGTATTAAAGCGATTGGGCCATGCGGAGTCAAGGGTCTGGTCGCCTTATGGCCTCTTATATTTGAGGCTACTCTTCGACTATTGGTCTTCCGGCGGAATGTAGCCGTCGGCTTGGTCTACCTCGCCACCCTCAAAGAATTTGTCACGCTGCTCGTCAAGATATGCGCGGTCCGTTAGATCCATCATGTTCAGGCGTTTTTCGTTGATCAGGGTAGTCTGATGTGCCATCCAATCTTGCCATGCTTGTTTGGATACATTTTCAAATATATTCAGCCCCTTGGGTCCGGGGAAAGGTGCGAAATCTAAGCCGTCCAATTCCTTTTTTAGTTTTTGGCACATTACCTTTCTAGACATATTCGTTCTCTACTCTTGTTTACAGCTATGGGTTAAAATTAAAGATTTATAAGTTCTCTAAATAATTTACTAATCGGCGCTGGCAAACCACCCGGCGCTGGCGTATTGAGGTTATACCAGAGGCCCGAATCAGAATCCAAGATTCTGTCGGATTCCTCATCAGAAAGCCCGCTAAACCGAGTCAAAACCGGTACAAAGTCAAGATGAAAGTGACTAAAGGTATGACGACGCTGGGGCATAAAATCGCCGCCTTTACTCAACCCTAGCTCCAGACTGTCTTCTGTAAGGTAGACGAATGGAGGACAAAGCATTCCGCCCCAGATACCGGAAGGCGGCCTTTTCTCCAAATAAATCTCACCAGTCTCATTTTGTAAAATATGCATATGAGCCAAACGTATTGGTTTAGCCGCTTTCTTAGCGGGCCGAACCGGCAACTCTTCCTGACGATTATCAGCGAAGGCAATGCAGCTGCCTTGTAGCGGGCAGGTATCACATTTGGCTCGCCTGGCACAAAGCGTTGCCCCCAGATCCATAATGGCCTGAGCGTAATCCGCATGTTGTTCGTCAGGCGTATGGGAATTAGCTAGAGCCCATAGCTGGGTTTGAGTCACGGCATTTGTTGGTAATGTTCCTATACCGTGATACCGACACAGCACTCGCCGAACATTGGCGTCCAGAATAATGCCTTTTTGAGAAAATGCTTGAGCACGAATAGCGCCAGCGGTGGACTGCCCTATACCCGGTAGGCCTTCTAACGCTTCCTGACTAGATGGGAATATTCCCTTGTGCTCGTCTCGAATTTGAATAGCCGCAGCGTGCAAATTACGGGCCCGTGCGTAATATCCCAGACCAGCCCAAAGGCTTAATACCTGGTCCAATTCTGCATCGGCCAGTGAAAGCACTGTCGGAAATTGATCGAGGAATTTCTCAAAATAAGGAATAACTGTAGTGACCTGAGTTTGCTGCAGCATAATCTCAGAAAGCCACACTCGATAAGGCTCCCTAGGGTGCTGCCAGGGAAGGTCCTTACGGCCTGATACCTGGTACCAGTCTAATAATTTTTGCGCAAAACTATCCAAGTGCTGTGCATTCCCGTTTTTAACTGAATGTTTGAATGAAACTAGCTAAGTATAAATGCCCAGGCCCTTAAAGCCCTCTGCCAACATTCTCGCGACAATAGCCACTGAGCACACTATAATCCCGCTTTTGCCCGGAGCCTTCAATGACAGAGCGAAAAGCTTCCGTCACCCGCGACACGTTAGAGACCCAAATTACAGTAGATGTGAATTTGGACGGCACTGGTGTGAGTGAGTTTAATACTGGTATTCCCTTTCTTGAGCACATGCTCGATCAAGTTGCCCGTCACGGTTTAGTTGATTTAAAAATTGAAGCCAAAGGCGACTTACACATCGATGCCCACCACACGGTGGAAGACATCGGTATTACGCTGGGCCAAGCATTCGCCCAGGCGGTAGGTAGCAAAGCCGGTATTACCCGTTATGGCCACGCTTACGTGCCATTAGACGAAGCATTGTCTCGGGTGGTTATTGATTTTTCCGGGCGTCCTGGCCTGGAAATGAATGTTGAATTTGTTCGTGCTCGCATTGGCGAATTCGATGCAGATCTGTTCTATGAATTTTTTCAGGGCTTTGTAAATCACGCTCAGGTCACTTTGCACCTGGATAATTTGCGCGGCAGCAATGCTCACCACCAAGCTGAAACCTTGTTTAAGGCTTTTGGCCGAGCGGTGCGTATGGCATTGACCCCTGATCCACGCATGGGCGATATCACGCCATCTACCAAAGGCGTACTTTAGGCCCTATCTCTGGGTCCAAAGGTCAAAGATACAAATGTCTAAACAACTTGTAGCCATTCTCGACTACGGCATGGGAAATCTGCACTCTGCTCGCAGCGCGCTTGAGCACGTGGGTGACAACCTAGACGTTCGAGTTACTTCCGACGCAGAGGTTATTCGTAGCGCCGACCGCCTGGTATTCCCGGGCGTTGGCGCAATGCGTGATTGCATAGCGGAAATTTGTCGACTCGGGTTCGACCAGCTAATACTGGAACAAATCGAACAGAAACCGGTTCTCGCTATCTGTGTAGGTATGCAGGCATTACTTCGCCACAGTACGGAGAATGGCGGTGTCGAATGTATCGGCAAGTTCAAAGGTGACGTTGTGCAGTTTGACAATCAGGCACGCGATTTGCATGGAAATAGGCTTAAAGTGCCGCACATGGGTTGGAACCAGGTAAATCAGGTCGATCACCCCATGTGGCACCAAATTGATGCAGGTGAACGCTTTTATTTTGTGCATAGCTATTACACAAAACCGCTACAATCCGCGCAAATTTATGGCACCACAAATTACGGTATTGAATTTGCCTCTGCGCTTGCTCTGCAAAATTTATTCGCCGTTCAATTTCACCCTGAAAAAAGCCAACACGCTGGATTACAGCTGCTACGCAACTTTCTTGAATGGAAAGGTGAATTCTAAGTTCTTTTACTTGTCCAATCCAAACTCTGGACAAATAACCCAATAAATACTTTTGATCTGATACCGATAGGTATTGATCTATGGAGAACAAATGCTAGTTATCCCGGCCATCGATCTTAAAGACGGACAATGTGTTCGTCTTAAGCAAGGCCTTATGGAAGAAACCACTGTCTTTTCGGAAGACCCGGTCAATATGGCGAGTAACTGGGCCCAAGAAGGTGCTCGGCGATTACACGTGGTCGATTTAAACGGAGCATTTGCGGGAACGCCGGTCAATAGAAATGTAGTACACGAAATCACCGCCAACTACCCAGGACTTCCGGTTCAAATCGGTGGCGGCATACGCAATATCGAAACTATTGAAAGCTACATAATCGCCGGCGTTAGCTGGGTAATTATTGGTACCAGCGCCGTTGAAACACCTGAAATGGTTGCAGAAGCTTGCCGTGAATTTCCAGGAAAAATTATAGTTGGCTTAGATGCCAGGAATGGCTTGGTCGCGACGGACGGATGGGCCAAGGTAACGGACATCAAAGCAACTGAGCTAGCTAAGCGCTTTGAACAAGATGGCGTTGAATCTATTGTCTACACGGATATTGCCAGAGACGGCATGATGCAGGGCGTAAATGTCGAAGCAACGCTGGAAATGGCCCACGCATCAACCATCCCTATTATTGCTTCCGGCGGCATAACCAATATGGATGATATTAAGGCCCTTAAAAAGGTTTCTGACCAGGGCATTATGGCGGCGATTACTGGTCGCGCTATATATGAAGGAACTCTTGATCTAGCGGAGGCTCAAGCCCACTGTGATGACTAGGGACCTCGTCCCCTTTGGTCGATTGTCACCATCCCTAGCTCCAAGTCGCGATTAGTCGCTGCGCTCCAAAAACCAAAATAAAAAACAATAGGCCAATTCGGCGCCCCTGTGGCAGCGGAAATAGTTAATTCGCGTGAATTACCCGCAGCAAACACAGAAACAAAAAGAGGGTTCGGGGGAAACCCCCAAAATAGAATTACCGGACTTCAATACCTCTTTCTTTCATCACGGCTTTGGCCTCACCAACCGTATGCTCACCATAGTGAAAAATACTGGCTGCCAACACTGCATCAGCACCGCCTTCAGTAATACCCTCAGCCAAGTGCTCTAAAGTACCCACTCCACCGGATGCAATCACCGGAATAGTTACGGCGTCACTTACGGCTCGAGTTAGCGCCAAGTCAAAACCGATACGAGTGCCATCTCGGTCCATACTGGTTAATAGTATTTCCCCAGCACCTAGCGCACACATCTTAGCCGCCCACTCGACAGCATCGATACCAGTCGAACGGCGTCCACCGTGAGTAAATATCTCCCACTTATGTCCGGTGATTGCCTCATCAACCTGTTTGGCGTCGATGCCTACCACTATGCACTGGCTACCAAATCTATCCGCCGCTTTCGCGACAAATTCGGGACGCTTTACCGCAGATGAGTTGATGCTAACTTTGTCGGCGCCGGCATTAAGTAAATTGCGAATATGGCTTAGTTCACTGATGCCACCACCCACGGTAAGGGGAATAAAAACCTCAGAAGCGATTTGTTCGACCGTGTGAATAGTGGTATCGCGACCTTCGTGGCTAGCGGTAATATCTAAAAACGTAATCTCGTCCGCACCCTGTTGATTATAACGCGCAGCAATCTCAACCGGATCACCAGCATCACGTATATCAACAAAATTGACGCCTTTGACCACACGACCTTGGTCAACATCTAGGCAGGGAATAATTCGCTTCGCTAAGGACAATTTTTTGGACTCAAATCGGATTTAACGAAATTGTAGCATTGCATAGAACCCAGAAGGCGTCGTCTGACCTATACTTGAACAATGCCTAAGCCGATTCCCAAAAAATTACTTCCGAACCTGATACAGGTTGGCATTAGTCGCTGCCTACTCGGTGAAGAAGTCCGCTACAACGGAGGCCACAAGCTTTCGCGATATTGTAGAGATGTTTTATCCCACTGGTTCGAATTTGTTGATACCTGCCCTGAAGTTGAAATTGGACTACCCGTCCCTAGGGATGCCATGCGGATAGTGGATACCGACAAAGGTATTCGAATACTGGAAATCAAGAGCCCAGAAAATGATCACACGGATGCGTTATCGAGCTTAGCGGGAAAAAAGAAAGCCGAATTAGACCCCCTATGCGGCTTTATTTTTATGCAGAATTCACCCAGCTGCGGTGCCTTTCGAGTAAAGATATATCACCCCAATGGCCAATCATTAAACACCTTGGGCAAAGGAGCTTTCGCCAGACAGGTACAGAGGCTCTATCCAAACCTACCCGTTGAGGAAGCCGGTCGGTTAATGGATTCAAAGCTACGAGAAAACTTTGTGACTCGGGTTTTTCTGTACCAAGAATGGCGGCAATTGAAGGACGCAGATCCGAGCCGAGCCGAGATAATTGCCTTTCATAGCAGTCAAAAGTATTTGTTAATGGCCAAGTCCCAGCGGCACTATAAATTAGCGGGAAAGCTTTTAGCTCGTGCGGGTAAATATTCCATATCTACCCTAGCCATCCGCTACGAATTTATTCTGATGGATGGAATGAAACGCATTGGCGGCCGCAAAGGCAATACCAATGCACTTCAGCATATGCAGGGATACCTGAAAAAAATACTCAATGGAGATCAGAAGGCGGAACTAACCAGTCTAATAGAATCCTACCGGGTTGGAGAAGTACCTCTGATAGCTCCGCTTATATTGCTGAGGCACTATTCAGGCGGCGCTTCAGACTACTATCAGGATCAGAGTTTTTTAGAACCCCACCCAAAATCTCTTGGACTCCTTAACGATATCTAGCGCGCTAAACCCGAACTAAAAGCTATCGGTTCGCGCGATTCTCGATCAAGTCATCTACTACACTAGGGTCCGCCAAGGTGCTTGTATCGCCAAGGCTATCCAATTCGTTGCAGGCAATTTTGCGAAGGATGCGACGCATAATTTTTCCGGAACGGGTTTTGGGCAAGCCCGGTGCCAACTGAATGATATCTGGCTTGGCTATAGCGCCAATTCCCTGGACACACATACCAACAAGCTCTTTCTGCAATTCATCGCTGTACTTCGATCCCACCATAAGGGTTACGTAGGCATATATGCCCTGCCCTTTAATATCATGGGGATATCCGACAACAGCAGCCTCACTCACATCCGGGTGCAGTACCAAAGCACTTTCTATCTCCGCAGTACCCAATCTATGCCCGCTACAATTAAGCACATCATCTACCCGACCGGTTATCCAATAAAACCCGTCCGCATCCCGTCGAGCCCCGTCACCGGTAAAGTAATATCCGGGATAGGTGGAAAAGTAGGTATCGATCATGCGCTGATGGTCACCATATATCGAACGAATCTGACTCGGCCAAGAGGCCTTAATACATAGGTTACCGGCAGCTTCACCTTCTAGCTCATTGCCCTGTTCATCTAGTATTACCGGCTGCACTCCAAAGAATGGACGAGTCGCAGATCCGGGCTTCATAACCGTAGCGCCCGGCAGCGGCGTGATCATGTGCGCGCCCGTTTCGGTTTGCCACCAAGTATCAACAATGGGGCAGCGACCATCGCCAACCACATTGAAATACCATTCCCAGGCTTCCGGGTTAATAGGCTCGCCCACGGTGCCTAGAAGCTTAAGACTGGATCGGGACGTGCTTGTAACAAAGTCATTACCAACGCCCATTAAAGCGCGGATGGCCGTGGGTGCAGTGTAAAACTGATTGACCTGATGCTTGTCGCAGACCTGCCAGCATCGTGAAGCATCTGGATAAGTTGGCACACCTTCGAACATCAAGGTAGTTGCGCCGTTGGCCAAGGGACCATAGACAATATAGGTGTGACCCGTAATCCAACCCACATCCGCGGTGCACCAATAGATGTCGCCCTGCTGATAATCAAAGGCATATTTAAAGGTCATTGCAGCCATCAGTAGGTAGCCACCGGTGGTATGCATTACGCCTTTTGGCTTACCTGTCGAGCCGGAGGTATACAGAATAAATAGCGGTGTTTCCGCATCTACGGACTCTGGAGGGCAATCCGCTGAAACCGAAGCAGCGGCTTCGTGATACCAAACATCTCTGCCGCGCTGCATATCAATCTCTGCACCCGTACGTTTAACAACGATGCAGGTGTTTAGCCCGGGGCACTGTGCCATGGCCTGGTCTGCATTCAGCTTCAAAGGCACCTTTTTGCCACCGCGAACGCCTTCGTCAGAGGTAATCAGGGTCGAACAGTCACTATCGATAATACGGTCTTTCAAGGCCTCTGGTGAGAAGCCACCAAATACGACGGAATGAATCGCACCGATACGAGCGCAAGCCAACATGGCGTAACTGGCTTCTAGAATCATAGGCATATAGATGCAAACTCTATCGCCCTTGTTAACGCCTTGCTGTTTTAGGATATTGGCGAAGCGGCACACTTTTTCGTGCAGTTCCGAGTAAGTTACCTTGGCACTATCATCGGGATTGTCACCTTCCCAAATAATCGCGGTTTGATCTGCGCGTTCTGGTAAGTGCCGATCAATACAGTTGACCGTTACGTTTAACTCACCACCACTAAACCAAGAAGTCCGTCCGGTTTTAAAATCACTATCCGTGACCTGATCCCATTCGCGATCCCAGGTTAGAAATTTCTTCGCCTGCTCAGCCCAAAAAACATCGGGATCTTCGATGGACTGACGATACATAGTTTCGTAGTCCTGCTCGCTAATAAGGGAGTTGTCCAGAAAGGACTGGGGAATTTGATGTTCTAAGTTTTGGCTAGACATAGCTGTTACTGATCCGCACTTAATAGAAGTTTATTAAATCCTGAGCAAGTTAACCTACTACAAGCGATCTAAAGTTGCACCTGTGATTACTAATAGCCTAGTGAAAATAATCAGCAGATAAGCCTGTATTACCTCGGACTAAACCACCTGTATAGGAATTCCCTGATTGGTGCGTGATTTATTGTTATCACCGTCAAAGTAAACCAGTTTAGGGATGTGTTTGGCTGCTTCCTCTTCGGAGTAGTGTCCGTAGGCCGCAATAATTACGCGATCACCCACTTGTACTTTGCGAGCCGCAGCTCCGTTCATGGAGATCATGCCGGAACCACGCTCACCCAAAATAATGTAGGTAGAAAAGCGTTCTCCGTTATTAACGTTATAGACGTCTATTGCTTCAAATTCGCGAAGGCCAGCCTGGTCGAGCAAGTTTTCGTCGATGGCGCAGGAACCGTCATACTCAAGCTCAGCGTTAGTAACGCTAACTAGGTGCAATTTCGCTTTAAGCATCTTTAGGTTCATATCTCAGTCTCTCTAAGTTCCTGAATCAGTCTATGCTGAGAGTCAGGTTGTCTATCAGGCGCGCCTGCGCCGTAAAAAGGGCGCCAAGTATAGCCAATTCTTTGTCGTCGTCCACTGCGAGATCCAAGGTCCCCGCATTGCATATAGAAAAATAGTCCAGTCTAAAGCCAGCAGTTTCGATCTGTATTTTGGCTTCGGATTCCAACGCTCTAAAATCCCGCTGCCCCCGCTCAATTTGCTCGGTAACCCAACGCAAGGATTGATACAGTTGATTGGCCTTAGGTCGCTCCTCTTCGGTTATAAAAGTATTACGTGAACTAAGCGCTAAGCCATCAGGATCTCTCGCGACCGGCGCTCCAATAATATCTATGCCGATGCATAGGTCAGCAGCCATGCGTTTAACAATGGCTAGCTGTTGGAAATCTTTTAGACCAAACACCGCAACATCTGGTTCAACAATATGGAATAGCTTGGTAACGACCGTAGTCACCCCTTCAAAGTGGCCCGGGCGCGAAGCACCGCAAAGCACATCCGTCATAGTCGGAGATACCACTCTGGTTTGCCCCTCCATGCCGTTGGGGTACATCTCGGTTTCGTCGGGCGAAAACAGATAGTCACATGATTCAGCGTCTAGCTTTTCACAATCAGACTCAAAGGTCCGTGGGTATTGATCCCAATCTTCGTTTAGACCAAATTGCAGGCGATTTACAAATATGGTGGCGACCACGATATCTGCCTTTTCTCTGGCTAATCTAATTAGCTGCAAGTGGCCCGCATGCAGATTGCCCATGGTCGGCACGCAGGCAATAGTTTTACCTTCCCTTCTCTGGGAATTGAGCTCAGATCGCAGTTCAGCGACATGTCGAAAGACGCGCATATTCATAAGGTAATTTGTGGGTCAGAACCTAGCTAGTCGCCAAATTGATCGGTGCCGGCAAAGTAATCTCGAGCGAGATTGTTGAAGCGGGTGTACTGCCCCTCAAACTGTAATTTGCAGGTTCCTATTTCGCCGTTCCTTTGCTTGCCAATAATAATTTCGGCAATACCTTTGTCCTGAGTATCTTCGTTGTAGTACTCATCGCGGTATATAAAAAGAATCACATCGGCATCCTGCTCGATGGCACCAGATTCCCGAAGATCAGAGTTCATTGGTCGTTTATTTGGTCGCTGTTCAACACCGCGATTTAGCTGTGATAGCGCAATCATTGGACAATCAAACTCCCGAGCAACCTGCTTTAGAGAACGAGATATTTCCGATATTTCCTGAACCCGATTATCGCCAGCCCCCACTACACGCATGAGCTGCAGGTAATCCAGCATGATCATCGCCGGATTGCCATGCTCTCGGGCCAGACGTCTAGTCCGGGCACGCACTTCAGTGGGTGTTAAACCAGGTGTGTCATCAATGAATAGTTTTTTGCCCTTAATCCGGGTAGCCGCACGCGAGAGCTGATCCCATTCATCACCGCTTAGTTTACCGTCACGAATTTTCTTCAGTTCAATGCGTCCAACGGATGCAAGCAGGCGCATCATCAATGATTGCGCTGGCATCTCCAGGCTGAATACCAATACCGGCTGATCCGTATTAAATATCGCGTGCTCAACCATATTAAGCGCAAAAGCAGTTTTGCCCATGGAAGGCCGTGCGGCAACAATTACCAGATCAGATTTCTGCCAACCGGACGTCTTTTCATCCAGATCCGTAAATCCAGTACTAACTCCCGTGATATCACTGTCGGATTCATAGAGCTCATTAATACGCTCGATGGCACCCTTCAATAGGGTGTCCGCGTCTTTCATGGCGTCGTCTTTGGGACCGCTTTCTGCGATATCTATAAGACGCTTTTCTGCCTCGGAAAGTAGATCTCGCGACTCTAAACCTTCCGGGTTGTAGCTGCGGTCTTTTAGCGCATCCGCTGCTTCAATTAGTTGCCTAAGCGTCGCGCGCTCACGAACAATTCGGGCATAAGCCTCAACATTTGCGGCACTTGGTGTACTAGTAGCCAAATCAGCTATATAGGTGGAACCGCCCGCCTTATCTAATTCTTTACGGCCACCGAGGTCGTCGCAAATAGTGATGGGATCAAAGGGTTCTTTGACTTCAGCGAGGCGACCGAGCGCACCAAATATAAGTCGATGCTCAGCCCGGTAAAAATCATCTTCGCGAACCAAGCTGGCGATTTGGTCAAATATTTTGTCCCCGGCCAGCATCAATCCGCCGATAACTGCTTGTTCGGCTTCTAAAGAGTGAGGTAGTACTACCTCTTGGTGTTCCGGGTAACCACCGGCAAAGTCAGTGGCCGTCATATCAGTCATTCAAGGCTGCCTCTACCGTCTCGACTAGATTTTCTACCGCTTGCTGTTCGCGACGAATTCGGGAGTTGGGATCTAGATCAACCACACCCAAGCCTTCATCGGCACAACGCAAAAACACATAGGAATCTGGGAGATGGATTATCTCTGAAATTTTTGATGCACGTAAGAATCGATTCAACTGATGAAAGTATTTATTACGTCGATGTACTCGAATGCCAACAACAAATATCTTCTTGTCGGTATTTCTATAAGCGCCACTTAGAAATATATTTTTTATGAATTCTGTAGTCGCGTGAATATCGATCGTTGATGGCAGTAAGGGAACCAAAATTAGATCCACCTTATCAATCATACTCGCAAGTCGAGCCACATCAATGCCACCAGGGCTATCTATTACCAACCGCTCGGTCGTGCGCGGAACCCTAAGGAACCAGTCCAGCGTTGTCCGTGAAGGCTGCGGCGCGCCAGACATACCATGGATAATAGGTTGTTTACCGCTGCGCTGATTTAACCAAAAAAGCGAGGTTTCCTGAGGATCACAATCCACTAGCGTAGTCTCATATTCTCGGCGTGCAAAAGCAGCTGCGAGGTTAGTCGCCACGGTACTTTTACCACTTCCACCTTTGGAATTAGCAATCAAAACCCGCTTGCAGGGTTTTGAGACTTCTTCGCGCTGATAGATTCGAACTTCTGAGGTCATTGTGGAGGAATATTTTCAAGCAAAATTTTTTGGACAGGTATTGTAGTCTGCTTTGACCCTCGCCAGCTATTTTTGAATATTTAGATTATAAAATCACCGGACCGTACATCCTGTACATCGCCTCCCTTATGCATCCATGCTCCCGCGCCATACCGTACATCCTGTACATAAAAATGGCCGGGAGATTGCTCTGCCGGCCATTTCGGTTTTCGTCTGGAAAAGACTATTCCGGAGCTACAACCAATTTAAGAACTATAGAAACGTCAGAGTGCAATTGCAGGTCAATATCGTACTCGCCGATATCTCGAAGCGCGCCTTCCGGCAACAACACTTCGCTTTTGCCTATTTCTTCGCCAGCCGCAGTAACTGCTTCAGCGATTTCACGTGTGCCAACTGAACCAAATAGACGACCTTCGTCACTGGCTAGCTGCGTGATAGTGATTTGACCCAAAGCTTCAAGCAGCTTGGCTCGACCCTTTGATGAAGTTAGCTTATCTGCAGCTGCTTTTTCAAGCTCAGCGCGACGCCCTTCAAATTTCTCAATGTTATCAGCAGTTGCACGAACAGCCTTTCCCTGAGGAATAAGGTAGTTACGTCCAAATCCAGCTTTAACATCAACCTGATCACCGATGTCGCCAATACGGCCAACTTTTTCAAGAAGAATAATGTTCATTGCCATTACCCCTTGTGGTTATCAGTGTATGGAATCAAAGCCAAGTAACGCGCGCGTTTTATGGCGGTTGTAAGTTGGCGCTGATAGCGGGCTTTTGTACCAGTTATGCGGCTTGGAATGACTTTACCGTTCTCGGAAACATACTCTTTCAAAGTATCGAGATCTTTATAGTCAATATGCTCAACGCCTTCGGCGGTGAATTTACAAAACTTACGTCGTCTTGAGAATCGTGCCATCTCTATTTCTCCTCAGTCTTTTCGTCAGAAACTTCAGCGGCTTCTTCAGCTTCTGGCTTGGCTTTAGCTTTCGGCTTGGCTTTAGCTTTCGGCTTGGCTTTAACTTCTGGCTCTGCCGCTATTTCAGGCTTGGCTTTAACTTCTGGCTCTGCCGCTATTTCAGGCTCGGCTTCTGGCTCTGCCGCTACTTCAGGCTCGGCTTCTGGTTTAGCTTCTACCTTCGGAGCTTCTGCCGCTTTTTTGGCTTCAAGCTCGCGTTCGGCCGCACGTTCAGCTGCGCGACGGCGTTCGTCAGCTTCTTTAGTCGCATCTCGCTCTTTTTCTTCACGTTCTTGCTTCATGATGGATGTTTCATCAGTCACAGGGCCATCGCGGCGCACGATTAAGTTGCGCAGCACAGCATCGTTATAACGGAAGTTAGTAGTTAGTTCTTCAAGGGCTTCACCAGTACATTCAACATTCATCAAAATGTAGTGCGCTTTGTGAATTTTTTGAATGTGGTAGGCGAGCTGGCGTCGTCCCCAATCTTCTAGCCTGTGCACTGTGCCGCCACTACCTTCGATAGCTTTGGTATAGCGCTCAACCATACTGGGTACTTGTTCGCTCTGATCCGGATGGACCATAAAAACGATTTCGTAATGTCTCATTGTTTCTCCTTACGGTTTTGGTAGCTTCCCGCAAAACTAAAAACAGTCATGGGTGAAGCAAGGAGCCCAAACAGCCTTGCGAGACACAGGGTCATTTGGGAGGCGCGCGATTTTAGGGGTTCAACCCCCTGAATGCAAGAGAATATGGCCTATTCTTAAGGGATTAAAAGAGAGAGAAGAATCTGCTTATGATTTCGAGCTGCTTCCCATTGTGGAACCACCGAGAGTGCGTTGACGAATCGCTTCGTACAGAACCACACCTGTGGCAACGGATACATTTAGACTAGCGACAGAGCCCACCATAGGAATATTGGCCAGATAATCACAGCACTCACGGGTTAAGCGACGTAACCCGCGGTCTTCCGAGCCCATTACCACTGCCGTAGGCACGGTAAAATCTATTTCGCTGACACCCTGCTCAGCTTCCCCGGCGGCACCGACAATCCAAACTCCTGAATCACGTAATTTTTCCATGGTCCGGGCCAAATTGGTCACTAACACAAAGGGCACGGTATCTGCGCCACCGGAAGCAACCTTGCGAACAACCGGGGTTAGGCCACAAGAATTATCCCGGGGGACAATTACCGCATCTACGCCCGCGGCATCTGCACTGCGCAAGCACGCGCCCAAATTGTGGGGATCAGTGATGCCGTCCAGGATAAGTATTAGGGGTTTGTGTTCGAGCATTTCTAGATACTCAAACATCCAGCGCTCGTCGTAAACCTTGCCCTTGTCGGCGTAGAGCACAACGCCCTGATGACGGGTGCTATCGACTAACTTGTCTAACTCCTCGCTTGCAACTTTTTTAACTTCGACCCCGGCTTTCTCAGCCATGGCGATAGTTTTTAGCAAACGTTGATCACGGCGACCACGCAAAACCAACATAGAATTGGCGCGATCAGGCGTTGTTTTCAATAGGGATTGAACGGCATGAAAGCCAACAATCAAATCAGAACGATGGGTCATTTTTTGTTTCGTTTATGCTTTGGAGTCGTACGCTTTTTACCGGACTTCTTCCCTTTGGGTTTAGCATTATCTCGCGAATTGGCCCAAGGGTCCGCCGGTAAATTATCTCTGCGACTACCTCGGCGAGACTTAGGAACTGATTCAGATTCTGAATCAGCGGTTGAGTCTGCGAGCACTAGATCAATTTTGCGTTCTTCTAGATTTACCCGGGCAATTTGTACCAGCGCCCGGTCACCAAGCGAGAAGATACGCTGAGTGGAGCGTCCAATCAACTGCATACTGGCCGGATCAAACTCATAATAATCTTTTGGCAAGGCCGTAATATGGATCAAGCCTTCGATATAGAGGTCTTGCAGCTCCACAAATAATCCGAAACCAGTAACTGCGCTGACAATAGCCATGTGCTTTTCACCGACTCTCTCCAGCAGGTATTCGCACTTTAGCCACTGCATTACATCTCGGGTAGCCTCGTCGGCCCTGCGCTCGTTTTGTGAGCACTGCTCACCCAAGCCAGCGAGAATCGCAGTATCGTATGGATAGATATCTGCTTTCTTAAGGTTTAAAGCGCCCCTCACCCTAATAACCTTATCCGACTTTTGACGGCTTCGAATAACGGAACGGATGGCTCTGTGCACTAGCAAATCAGGATAGCGTCGAATAGGCGAGGTAAAGTGCGCATAGCCCTCATAGGCCAATCCAAAATGTCCAAGATTTTCCGGTTGGTATACCGCTTGCTGCATAGATCTCAGCATCTGGGTTTGCACCACTGAAAAGTCCGGTCGATCAGTGACCTGATCCGCAAGCTGTTTAAAATCTGCTGGTGTTGGCTTTTCGCCACCACCCAAATATAAACCTAGCTGACTAAGGTAGTCATGCAGAGAGCTCAGTCGATCCGCAACTGGCGGCTCGTGCACCCGAAACAAGCCGGGCACTTTCTGTGATTCCAAAAAGCTTGCAGCACTGACATTAGCGCAAAGCATGCACTCTTCAATAATGCGGTGGGCCTGATTCCGATGAACCGGATCAATGCGCTCAATCTTTCTATTTCGGTCAAAAATAATACGGGTTTCAACGGTCTCGAATTCCATTGCACCGCGCTTTTGACGGGCCGCGAATAGAACATCAAAGAGGGCTGCCAAGTCATCGATACGTTGACTTATTCCCGCCAACTCATCACGCACTGGCTGCTCACTCTGACCGGCTTCCTCCAAAGCTTGAAATACTCGCGTATAGGTCAACCGCGCATGTGACCGAATCACAGCTTCGGCAAAGCGATATCCCGTTACCTTACCGGCAGCGTCGATATCCATTTCGCAAACCATGGCAAGCCGATCAACATGTGGGTTCAGCGAACAAAGGCCGTTAGACAGCGCTTCGGGTAGCATGGGAACTACGTGATCAGGGAAATATACTGAGGTGCCTCTATTGACCGCCTCTTTATCAAGATCGGACCCAGGCGTTACATATTCCGATACATCGGCAATGGCGACCCAAAGCTTCCAGCCTTTCTTGAAAGGTTTGCAAAGAACGGCATCATCGAAGTCGCGAGCATCTTCGCCATCAATAGTAACAAAGGGCTCGTCGCGAAGATCTAACCGGTGTTTTGTATGTGCTGCATCGACACTACTGCCAAAATTTTGCGCAGCCTCTTCAACACCCTTTGGCCATTCATGGGGAATACCAAACCGACGAATTGCCACCTGTATCTCAACGCCGGCATCCATCTTGTCACCTAAAACTTCAATCACCTTTCCGTGAGCGGGAGCATAGGCTGTGGGGTATTCGGTAATGGCGACAGATATCATCTGCCCATGGCTAGCGCCGCCGGAATTTTCTGGAAGAATATGAATATCAGTCGACGAGCCACCTTCCGGGCGAAGGTAACCAAAGTCCCGATCAACCAAGTACTGACCGACCATGATATTAGCGCCGCGTTCCAGTACTTCCAAAATAACACCATCGCGGCGGCCGCGGTTATCGGTTCGACCCAACTTCACAGCAACCAAGTCGCCATTAAAGACCTGACGCATCTCCTGCTTGTTGAGGTAAATGTCATCTGGATCGGCTTTTACAAAACCAAAGCCATCGCGATGGGCGATTACTCGCCCTTCGATAATTTGTGATTGAGATGAATTGGCTTTGTTGACGGGGCCTTTCTTAAGCAAAAGTGCGGCCTGAATAGAATAATAGGCGCCTATTGTACGCCTGTACCGATGTTATCCCAGTTATTCTTACAATCGGAACCCCTGCCTAGAGCAGGCCGCCTAGAATCCTGAATCTTGAAACACCACCTCTCCACCAACCATGGTTAGCAGGGGTTTTATATTACGAATATCGTCTACTGGAATCTCTAGATAGTCGCGGTCCAGAACTACCAAATCAGCGTACTTACCGGCTTCTAGCGTGCCCAGTTCGTCTTCCATAAAGAAAAGGTAGGCATTTGATCTAGTATGCGCAATTAGCGCTTCTTGCGGTGTAATCACTTCGTCCGCTTGGTACTTCACAATATTAGGAAACACCTTACCGGCGGTATATTCCCAAATGGTATGAAAAGGATTATAGGTTGCGACAATAGTGCCGTCGGAACCCAAGCCCCAAAGTATTCCGCTGTCTTGGATCTGGCGGATTGGCGGCGAGGCAATTCCCTCAATTCGCGGTTTAACCGTATGGTTGGCAATAGTGATATTCCAACCCAGATCTTTGGCCCGATGAATAGTCTCAGGCTTAATCAAATCAACATGACCAAGGGTCCAACGCAAATCCGCTATAGGATATTGCTCAGCCAATCGCTCGGATACATCCAGCATGCCCACGGAGGTTCCGTCTTGCATTGCGTGCTCATTTAACTGCCAGCCGTTGCGCGCGGCAGACTCTGCAATCAATGTCCATTGATCCCAAATATCGTCAGAGAATGGATTTGCCGAACCGGTTGTATCGTGCAAAAAGCCATGAACATGTTCTCCTATGCCAAACATGCCGAATTTATCATCACGCTGAAAAGGCGCTTCACGGTCGAGAAGTTCTGCCGCAGCAATTGAAGTCCGTGATGTTTCCGCCCAATAGCGTTGCGCGTAGAACACCCGTAAATCAAGATCATCTTCGGCAGCCAGTTCGATTACCGGGTCGTAGGAACCATCCAGATATCCCGCATCCCATGTTGCGGTTATTCCCATGCTAGTTAGATAGCGGTTAAAGGCTCTAACCTCTTCTTTTCGCTCTTGCATATTGATAGCAAAAGGAAAGTACTCCAGCGCCGCGTACATCACCGCTCTGCCGTCAGCACTGCTAGTTCGCACTACTGAATCACCTGTATAAAAATCGCCCAGCGCGGGCGCCAAAATTGCTTCTGACAGGCTGTTCATAAAAAAGGCGACATAAGTTTTTTGGATAAATACCGGATTGTTTGGAGCCGCTTGATCAAGCTCTTCACGGGTAAAGCCTCCGGGCTGATCTTCAAACTGCTGTTCGTTCCAGGCACCTAGAATAAAAATCCACTGATCAGGGCCAAGTTCTTCCGCACGCTGGCTAATGCGCCTGAGAACTTCCGCTCGCGACGTAACCCCGTGAATACGAAGTTCGTAGGCCGCAAAGTTGGTCCCGCGCAAGTAGTGCAGATGGTTATCAATAAGACCGGGGATTACCGTCCTGCCTTGCAGGTCGACGATTTGAGTATTGGGGCCTGCCAGAGAGCTGATCTCTTGCGTTCCGCCCACGGCATCAATGCGCTCACCAGATACAGCTAAGGCACTGGCAATACTAAAGTCCGCATCAACTGTAAGGATTTTGCCATTCACAAAGATGGTATCTGGGGCTGGAGCACCGTTCTCGGCCTCAACCACTTCGTCAGTTTGACTATTGCAGCCGGACGCAAATACCGCGGCTAATAGCCAGCTAAGATGTAATTTACGATTCATTTTTCCCCAAAAAAGATCGGCAACAGCGTTAGCGTTGTCGGTCATTTACATTACTACCTTTATGACTATAGGTATTAGTCTGCCAGCTGGAATCGGTGCGGCATTGTTAGCTCTTCGGGAGTGTATTCACCCTTGCGAAGCGTCCATGTTTGCAGCACAGCGATCGCTGCATCGACTGAACAGTCGTCAAAAGTCATGCGCCGGATCAGCGGAATAGTGGAGTTATCTGCAGGTGGCCGAGCGCCAACTGCAGCCAACCGACCACCTCCGGGTATGCTGATCGTGCCAATAGTCAGACACAGATCCGGCGCCATATCTGGTGTTATTGTGCCGTCGTCGTGCATGGTAATTTGTTGCGCAATCTCGCCATTACAGGGCTCTGCTGCCACATAAGAATGGTGCTTCGGCTCTTGTAATGTCATACATACATCCCAGTGGGGAAGTACAAATTCACCTTCGGCAATAGATGCCTCATCAAAGCCTTGGTCTATCTGAACGCCGCCCATATACAAAAAACAATCGTGGCCCTGAAAACCACCAATTGGCATAGCGCCGGCTAGGTGCGCAAAAAGATCAACGCACCAACCGCGTGTTTCATCCTGAGTATCCACCAATTTAATTTCAACCATGTCAGCATTTGCCGCTGACACTTGGAAGATCGCCAATAGAGTAGTAATTACTAGTATATTAATTTTCATTTGGCTCTCCTTTATAAAGTCATTATGTAGGCAACAACATCAGCAATTGCTTGCTCGTCTGCCAAGGTTTTTGCAAAAAGTGCCATTTGCGGACCATACACATCGCTTGGATCCGCCCCTCTGATTCCATCTCTGAAGTACTGCAGCTGTCTTTCCATATACCAGTCGGTTTGATTAACCAGCTTGGGAGAACCCAGCAGCACGTTGCCGTTGCCGTTTATGCCATGACAAGCAATACAGGCACTAACGTATATTTCTTCGCCTTTAGCCACATCAGGCTCGCTTGGATGCTGTAGAGCGGCGTATTTTGAGCGCCAAATAAATGGTCTATCAGTGCCAGCCACCTCACCGCGGGCCAATTCTGGCGGCGCACCGGGCTCCATATCTTCTATGTATTCCGCAATATTTTTAATAGTGGCGTCGTTTCTGACCATGCCGGAAACAATAGACATCTGAACACCGGGCACATCATCGTAGTGCGTGCCGCGAATACGGTTTCTAAAATTATGCAGCTGTCTTTCAACATACCAGGCTTCCATACCGGCTAGCGCTGGCGCATCCAAAGCAGGCCCACCTTGACCCTGAGTACCGTGACAAAAGGCGCAGGTAGGAAATAGTTCTTCTCCAGACATACCCTGCCGCGAATCCATCGGATACATTTGCGCAGTGGCGCCCTGCATCATCGCTAGACCAAACAGAACCAAACCGGCAAAAATTCCACGCCGATATCCAAATATATTTGTTTTTATCATCTAAAAGATCCCCTCTTGTCTAATCTTTAACTGGGCAACAGCACCTAGTTATCAATAGGACTACCAACCCAGGATTACCCTACCTATAAAAATCTAATTACTTCCTCGAACAGCAGTTTCGGCCCAAGGCTCATCAACTTCTGGCAAGCGAATATCATAGTTCCAGCCATCCCCGTCTGTATTACCAAAATACTCTCCAGGTCTTTTCCCACCCGGCAGAACTCCCTTAGAGGGAACACTGGGAATCGCTTCAATTAGTGCTAATAATTCCGCTAGTTTCTCGGGATTACTCTCTGACAAATCATTGGTTTCAGTGGGATCATCCAATACGTTGAAAAGTCCAATCTGTTGCAAATCACCTTGACCATGTCGCACCACTTTTAGAGGCCAATCAAAAGAGGCTCTAGAATTGCCGACCCCGATAGTAGTAAGCGCTCGATCAATTTGCTCGCCTCGAGCAATTGCTCCCCACATGCTTTGCCCATAAGGGTCAATAGCATCCGCCGGATCTCCACCTGCGGCTTCAAGTAAGGTTGGTAACCAGTCATGCACAGCGATGGGCTGCTCAAGAATTCCGCCTTCAACCTGACCAGGCCACCAAATGGACCCTGGTACTCGCATGCCGCCCTCGTAGGATTGGCCTTTGCCCATGCGCAAATCGCCATTACTGGCACCCTGATCCAAGGCTCCGCCATTATCACTGGAAAATACAATAATGGTGTCTTGCAAAATACCTTCTGCATCGAGGGAAGCGATTACTTCACCGATAGCCGCATCTACCTGAGTTACCATTTCTGCATACACCCTCCGATCGCCTGCCTCTACATCAGAATTCAAACCACTATTTACTGGCGTAAATTGCAGTGGCGAATGCGGCGCGTTGTAAGTGAGGTACATAAAAAAGGGACTTTCTGAATCGCGACCTGCAATCACACGAATGGCATCCTCGGTAAGCAAGTCAGTCGCATGGCCTTCTTCGCGCAGCGTTTGACCATTGCGCTGCCAATCAAGCGCCTGATGATAGACATGGGTGTAAAAATCGATCCAGCCTCCAAGAAATCCATAGTGGTAATCAAAACCACGGGAGGTAGGCCAAAAATCCGTATTGCCAATGCCCAGATGCCACTTGCCGACCATATACGTCTGATAGCCCATATCTTTGAAATACTCCGGCATCAGCTTCAATTCCAATGGCACTCCGGTGTGATCACCCATTGGCCCATCAACGCCATAATCCAAAGGATTGTGTCCGGTCAGAAGCGCTGTACGAGTTGGACTGCAAATCGGATATACGTAGTTGCGGTCCAGCTGAACACCTGTGGCAGCAAGCTCATCCAAATTTGGTGTGGCAATTTCACTACCGTTGTAGCCAACATCGTTAAAGCCCATATCATCCACTAGGATAAATAGGACGTTTGGCTGAGAATTAGAAGGGCTAGCGGACAGATTTGAGGAATCAGGCATCGCAGCTTGATCAGGGACAACCTCTGTCGAATCTGAGCAGGCCACCACCATAAAGGCGGCCGTTATCAATATGACAAAATTAAAGCTCTTCATAATATTCCGGTAATGTTCCGTTGGTTACCGCTTCGGCCCATGGCTCCTTAATACCGATGTGACGCGCGTCGTAAGTCGGCACATCGGCTGGGTAGTAGCGTGGAGAGTTATTGAACACAGGTTCAAGCCTATTTACTTCTGGCACTGGCATAGCCGCTATTTCGGCTATCAATCGTGCTGCTATCTCGGGATTAATCGCGGCTAAATCATTCTGCTCACTAGGGTCATCAACCACATTGAATAGGCTATAACTTTGCTCACCGGTTTCGGCATTCTCAATGGCCACAAGCTTCAACGGCCATTCAAAAACACCCAGGCTGCCTGTTGCACCCATAACAACGGTATTCCGTTCTATCTCTACTCCATCGGTAATAGCTGCCCACATACTCTGGCCGTAGGCATCAACTACGACTTCAGAATCACCGCCAACTGCGTCCAATAGCGTCGGTAACCAATCATGTACCGCAATAGGCTGCTCTAAAAGACCGCCTGAATCGATGGTTCCAACCCAGCTTATTAACCCGGGAACCCGCATTCCACCCTCTAAAGCATCACGCTTTGCGCCGCGTAAAATACCGTTGCTGGCACCGAGGCCAGGAACACCACCGTTGTCGCTGGAGAAAATCACTATGGTCTCTTCCAGAATGCCCTGCGCTTCCAGGGTATCCAATACTCGACCAATACCGCCATCTAAATGGGTAACCATCTCTGCGTAAACGCTGCGGTCGCTGATCTCAGGGTAATTATTCAGATCAGAGTAAGTTGGTGGATGCTGCAAAGGACTATGGGGCGCGTTGTAAGCAAGCCACATCAGAAATGGCTGTCCCTCGTTTCGACCTTCAATAATACTGACGGCCTCGTCTGTCATCAGGTCTGTTGCGTGACCTTCTTCGTGAACCGAAACGCCGTCGCGCTGCCAATCCAGCCTTTCAGCAAATACATGGGTATAAAAATCTACCCAACCACCGAGAAGTCCGTAGTAACTGTCAAAACCTTTGGCCGATGGCCAAGCGCTGGTTTCAGAAAGCCCTAAATGCCACTTACCAATCATATGGGTCTGATAACCCAGATCTTTGAAGTACTCAGGCATTATTTTTAGGTCAGCAGGCAAGCTGGCGTAGTCGTCGATAGGTCCGGTAATGCCCATATCTAATGGGCTTTTACCTGATAGCAGCGCAGCTCTGGTGGGGCTGCATACAGGGTAAACGTAATTACGGTCGAGCTGCATGCCATCTAGGGCTAGCTGATCCAGGTTGGGCGTGGCAATTTCACTGCCGAGGTAACCGACATCACCAAAACCCATATCATCAACCATTATAAAAATTACATTTGGCTGCGAAGGAGCCGCTGCAGAAACTTGCGGCATGCTGCTTGCCATATCTTCAGTGGATTCGGAGCACGCCGCTAGTAACAATATGCTCAATAAAATCAGGCTACTTCTAATCAACTTTCTTTCCCCATTTGTCCAAATTTTTCTGAATCTCTGTGCCGCAGCCCATCTATTCAATTGATGCATATCCCAATGAAACCAGATAATTACTTATCAGAGTGAATACTTGACTTCGATGTTCCGGTCTGCGGAAAAAATGATCCGCACCTGATATGAGATGAAACTTGGTTTGATTTCCCGCCTCACCATACTGTTGATGGAATGCCATTGCAGGCTCAAAGGCAACTGTTGTATCGGCGTTGCCATGAATAAATAGTGCAGGCGGCATGTCAGCAGCAACGTAATTCGCTGGAACAAAGTCATCCATGCTATAGCCTTCGGGCACCATTGAATTTTCTGAATTGTCCGTGCGAGAAACCGGCACAGACCAAAGAATCATGTGGTTCGGAACCGAACTAACCTCAAGATTCTCTGTGATCTCATCAAACTCATCAATAACGCCAGTGGTGAGCGCGAGATAGGCGCCTGCAGAATGGCCGGACATAACAATACGATCTGGATCTATTCCTAAGTCGCTGGCGTTTTCTCGTAACCAACGAACCGAAGATTTAGCGTCTGAAATTATTTCATCGAGCGTACGGTCTGGCGTATCCAATAGACGATATGCAATCGAGACTACGGCAATACCCTCGGGAATAAGCCGCGCAGCTAGGTCATAACCCTGCTGAGGACTACCCTGTCGCAAGCCACCACCGTGCATAAAAATTAGTGCGGCTATTTTGTCGCTAGTGCTATGGCCATCTGGAGTGAATATGTGTGCACTAAGCTCAGAATCACCGACAGTTTTATAGCTTTGTATCGAGCTGGGTTCTATTAGGGAACGACCATCGCCGGGAGGTGGTGGCGGCCGAACGGGTGCTTGTGCGGCATTTTCCAATGCAATTTCTATGGCCGCGTCCATTTCGGCATTTTCAGGCGCCAAACTGTCACAGGCGGACAGAAAAACTGCCACCACCACTGCAATAGAAATCAAATATCTAGTCATCAGACGCACCCCCGAGAATCTAAAACGACACCCAAATAAACTAAGGCACCATCTCTGACGAAGCATCATAAACTACGCGCCCGCCAACCATCGTTATCACCGGTTGAATATCAAAGATCTGGTCTACCGGAATATTCATATAATCTCGGTCAAGCACAACCAAATCTGCCAACTTGCCAACTTCTAAACTGCCAAGGTCATCTTCTTTGTGCAGCAAAAAAGCGTTGCTTCGCGTGTGAGCAATCAAAGCCTCTTCACGAGTCACCGGTTCTTCATTAATGGTTTGGCCGTTGATGGACTTACCTGTTGTTACCCAGCCTAGAGTAATAAAAGGCTGATAAGCAGAGACAACGCTGGCGTCTGTACCTAAACCCCAAACAATACCGCTGTCTTGCATGGCACGAATATTAGGCTGTAAGAAGGGAGGCATATTCATAGCCACCTGATGCACCGCCAAGGTGACGCCTAGATCTTTGGCGCGCTCAATACTTGCTTCCGAGATGGTTAAAACATGCTCCAGACTCCAACGCAATGGGGCCAAAGGAGTTACCGCATCTACCTGCTCCCATGCATCTAGAATGCTGTTGATAGTGACATCCATCATTGAATGCTCATTGATGCGAAAGCCGCCAGATGCCGCAGCCTGAGAAATCTGCCGGAACTCTTCCACAACCTCATCGGAATATGGCTCGGTAACATTTGGCAGGTCAAACATGGGAAGGTACACATGCTCACCAATACCCAAAAGACCAAGATAGTCATCTGTGCTGTTCGCGATATTGTTATTGATTAGCTCTACCGTGGCAGGAATATCCGCTGCACCGTAGGCCTGATATTTAAGTGTGTGCCAAACACGCAGATCAAGCGGGCCATTTTCAGACATGCGATCAAGAAGGCTTATATCTCCTTCCGGCGGGCGGCCAACATCATAGACACTGGTTAGACCGGCCTTATTTAGCGCCGCAATAACATCCAGGACGTTTTGCTCTAGCTGCGCTGCGCTTACAGGAGGCATTTGCTCATTGAGTAAGCCGTAAGGTGGCTCAGCAACGATGTAGGGAGTACCCAGTTTTGATCCGTCAGCGGGGTTGGCGCCAACTGCCTCTATAGCGAGAGTATTTGCATAAGCGTGGGTATAAAGAATTTGTAGGAACAAGGGATTATTTGGTGCTGCTGCATCCAGCTCTTCCAAGGTAAAACCACCGGCTTGATCTGCAAACTGACCTTCACTCCAGCCACCCTGAACCATTATCCATTCACCCGGCTCCATGCTGGCTGCTTTTTCAGTTATTACATCCAAAGCGGCTTGCCGGGTATTTTTCCCGTCGATACGCGCCTGTAAATTCCAGCGCTGGGGCATGCGAATAAAATGCATATGATTATCGATCAAACCGGGAATTACCGTTTTGCCTTCAAGGTCAATAACCACCGTGGAATCGTCAGCCAATTCGCTAATTGAAATGCTGTCACCGACAGAAACAATGCGATCGTCCTTGATAGCTAAGGCACCAGCAACACTAAATTCGTCATCGACGGTAAGCACTTTGCCATTAATAAGAATGGTGTCGGGAGCATTGGATGCCATTACTTCAGGCATCGCCTCAGTAGTGGAGCGGCCCTCGCAGGCAGACAAAACAAATGTGGCTGCCATTAGGGCTGCCGTTAAGATTCTATAATTCATTACTCCCCCGAATTATTTACTTACTTCTTTAACTAACGCTATCTAACTTAACTCTCTTGCGAACCTTAGCCTTGATCGGCTTCAGCTTCGGCTGTTTCTTTACCTTCATAGTTGCGGCCAAGCTTAATACCTACCCAGCCCCAAAGAGCGGAAATAACCGCGCCAACAAGAGCAACTGCGGCAAGACCAAGACCAATACCGTCTGTCAACAAGGCAAATAGGCTACCACTAAGGGCATCACCACCGCGATAAACCACAACATCGACAACGGGCTTCGCCTTAAAGCGTTCTTCCTTGGTCACATGAGTGAAGAGCATTTCCCGCGCCGGTCGAGTAATAGCGTAGTTACCCGATCGTCGAGCAACCTGGAGCGCCAATAGCACAACCAAAACCGGCGCAAAGGCCAATACAATTAAACCGACACAGACTGCAAAGGGCAGCAACGCCAAAGCAAAGGGCATGCCCAGCTTGGTAACTATTCTTCCGGTAAGGAAAAATGCCATCCCAAAGGTAAGTAAATTAGTGATTAGATCGATACTGCCGAGAATTTGAGTGCGCTCTTCACGGCTATATATTTCCAGTAGATTTTTCTGCTCGAAGTACACAAATGACCCGATAAATACGTAGAGCAAAATAAAGGCGCCGATACCCATCAAAAAGGGATTGGTAGCGAAAGTAGAAAATCCAGCCCACCATTTTCCACCCATTTTCTGAGCACTCAAATCCGCACTCACATCGGTATTACCCAGTTCAGTTGCTTTCAAATGATAGATATATATCGCCAGCGGAATAACCAGAAGCAGGCCTACAGAAGCAATAAGCATTAAAGTATCTGTGCCCAGAACGCCGGCAAACAATGCGGGAATCGCTGGGCCGACCAATGCACCGGCGCTAGCACCCGTGGCGATAACGGCAAACAACCGTTTCGCTTGTTCCTTATTAAAGGTATCCGCCATAAAGGTCCAAAATACCGACACATTGAACAGCGCAAATACACTTACCCAAAGGTAAAAGGCTTTATCGACCAGTACGCCCTCACCCACCATGCCAGCGACTATATAGAAGGCAACGAAGGTTGCGGCGAACATCGCGTATACAATCGGAACTACGCGCTTTAACTGAACTCGGGAAATAATAAAACCGTAGAGGGCTACAATACCGGCACTAACCAGGAAGTTGATATTCCACAAAAAGGCTACTTCAGTATCACTCCAGTCACTAGCCATTGCATCGCGCACTGGCCGCAGAATGTAATAAGAAGCCATCAATATAAAAACGAAAAGCATAGACGCAAAAGTCGCCTTAATTTCGTTTTGCTCGATTACGGCAAGCTTCTGTAAAGCCTTCGCAAAAATTCCCTGATTCTGTGAATCCACTACTTCCCCCAAAACAAAAAATTGAAACTCTAGATAGAGACCAGATTGAAAACCAAATCCCTATAGAGTTTTTAGTCAGGGCTTCGTTAAATGAAACAAAACCGCTGAACCTAACCAAAAGCATCTTAACTTAAAGTTAACAAATGAAGTGTTAACAAACGAAAAGCCAAAGCCGCTTTTTCAACCAGAATGTAAGGGGGATTCATTGACAACAAAAATGCTGCTGCGTACAGTTCGCGTCCAATTTTTGGCCCCCTTTTATTTATAGAAACGGGCGCTGAAAACACCTTGCCCAGGTGGCGGAATTGTTAGACGCGCTAGCTTCAGGTGCTAGTGACCTTATGGTCGTGGAGGTTCAAGTCCTCTTCTTGGCACCGAATCGAAGTATTTTTTGAATATCCAGTTAATTGAAACAATATATATTCTTTAAAATTCAAGGATTTACAGCCCTTATCAAAGGGCATCACGCTCACTTAGCTTTTCAATAACATCAAAGTAGTAGGTCTGATTATCTAACTCGCAATGCCCGAGATAGGGAGCCCAGGTAAAGCTCGCATCTGAAATCGGGTTGATTTGCCCGGAAAGACTTTGCTCGAGAATCCTTAGCCCGGCAGTTAGATAGAAGTTATCCATATCTCCCATCCAGAAGTGTAGTTTTCCTTCTAGCTTTGGCCCAAGCACTTCCCAATTCTCGACCATGTGTTTGTCTATATCCCATTTACTCCAGGATTCAACCACCTGCTTGTCGATCTCACCCGTTGCCTGATTCCATACCGGTATTGGATTGCCTTCTGTATCAAGCTGGCCATAGAGAGCATTCCAGGTAGCCCACTGCTGTCGAGAATTTAGGAAGTTATCCTGAATACCCATGGCTGATTCAACCTGAACTTCATCGCCAACACCAAACATTGGCTCTCCGTCAGTAGCACGCATACTAGGCCTCGCTATCCCATGCTCATTTACAAAGGCGTTGTCATCTTCATATAAATCCACTAACTGGAATGCCTTAAAACTAGGGGAGTCCGGGCTGAATGAATAGGCACCATTGAAGTAATCGGGGTAAAAGACCTGTAGCGCCATAGATACCCAGCCGCCCGTCGAACAGCCGCTTACAAAGCGCGAGTCGGCTTGATCCGCAATAGGGAAGTTTTGCTGAAGGTGCACAAATAGTTCTTCGAAGTTTGCGTCCGCATAGGGCCCGCTGATATCACTGTTCACCTGATAGGAATCACCCCAGGGTGATTCCCCATCGAGAAATACCATTACCACCGCCGGAGTTGCTTCATGCATCCAATAAGCGGCGAAGTCTTCTTCCTCCAGTAAGCCAATACTGCGGGTATATCGGTCGCTCAGACCTCCCACATGATACAAAACCGGATATCGAATATTTGCGCCCTCTTCATAACCTGCAGGCAACAATACCGAGGCGCGTAGATACATATCTTGGGCGTAGAAATCAGAAAGTAATTGAGACCGAATTCGAACAAACTTGAGCAGTTCTGTATCTGCAGGCAGCGATTCAGGATCGATGGCCTCAGTCAGCTCCAGCTGAATATCGATAGTCTCATCGGAAATTTCAATCTGCTTGTCGACCGAATAGAGATTCCCGGGTGAGTTCACATCCGCGAGAACCGAATTGCTATCCAATAGAGCCTGCACATTCCAAACACCAGGGGTCAGTTCGGAGATACTAGCTAACGGATAGGACCCAGTGGCGTTAAATTGCATTGCTTCACCATTCCAGTTTTCCACATCCATTGCGAAAAATGGTGCAGCGGTTGATCTGGTAATGGGCCAACCGATTTGAAATCGGGGCTGATCGTTGTCACTTCTCGAGAAAATAACCTCACCTTTTTTTCATCCGCTTTGGAAAATACAACAAAGAGTCGACCACTTTGTGCAGCGTCGATACCTGGCGCAACGACACTGATACTGACGCTAGAGGCACAGGCCGCTGCAGCCATTATAGAAATACAAACAAAAAACCAACGAAAGTGAAGTGTACGAATCATGTCGATTCTCCGGCAGCTAATCTGCACTGGGAATGATTTTCCCAGTCTACCGGATTGCGCATGAGAGTGAGAAGGGGATAGAGAGTATTTGCTAACGCCCGTAAGGACCCATGGGCGGTGGAATTTTTTTGAGGACCGCAGGGCCGACCTGCTCCCAATCTACATAGGGGCGACGACCCCTTTCAGGGGGCTCGATCAAAGGACAACCAAAACCAGCGTCGTCAATATAGATATTCGCATAAGCCTTATTGCTATCGCTCCACTTCTCCGGGCTTTGATTTACAAAATGAAACTTGAGCCCATTTTCTTCGCAGTAGTTTTTGGCCTGGGTTAATACATCACCGTACCTTTCGCCATCGCTTCGCACCGTCCATAAGATCAAAATAGCACCCGCTTCTTTGATTTTTTTTATCCACTCAATTGCACCGGGAACTGGCTCGCCAATTTCAGGAAAGCGGTGCTCAACGATGGTGCCGTCGAAATCGATAGCGATATACATGGGGTCTCCGGAACAGTAAGTAGTTATTCAAAAAATTGCCCCCAGCCCAAAGGACTGGAGGCGAAGCCTTATACCTAATCCTTTAATCTAAATAGTGATTAAAGAATTCAATCATTCGGCTCCAGGCCTGATTCGCTGCTGCCTCATCGTAGCGTGGTGTCGAATTGTTATGGAAGCCATGGTTTGCACCGGGATAGATGTGCCGCTCATAGGTAACATTAGCAGCCTGAAGCGCTGCTTCAAATTCCGGCCAAGCCGCATTGATGCGATCATCATTCTCAGGCGATTGAATCATCATCGCTGCCTTAATATTAGTTGCCGCTTCGGCTGATACACCGCTGCCGTAGAAAGGCACCGCTGCTCGAACATGGTCGCCCAGTTCGGCTACCAAGAAGTTTGTTGCCGCACCGCCCCAGCAAAAGCCGGTCACACCTAGTTCGTCACCAGCTAAATCATGGGCTCGCAAGAACTCCGCACTGTTAACCATATCTTGCAAAAGTTCTTGCGGATTCAAACTGGCTTGCAGTGAACGACCGTCGTCGTCATTCCCCGGGTATCCGCCAACAGGCGACAAACCATCCGGAGCCAGGGCAAGAAATCCTTCGGCTGCAAAGCGTCGGGCAACATCTTTAACATAGGGATTCAAACCACGATTTTCGTGGATTACCAATACCGGCGGGAAAGGGCCCTCACCTGCTGGCTGAACCAAGTAGCCACGCATTTGACCGGAAGTACCACCCGGCGACTCGTAGTCCACGTAAGTGGCCTTAATACGCTCATCGGTAAATGAGATAGTCTGTGCTTCGGCATACCTTGGCAGCAAGGCGGTTGCCATACTTAGCGCACTCACTCCGCCAATGGTAAGAACAGTCGCTCGACGCATAAATTCTCTGCGATCAATAACACCATGACAGTAGTCGTCATAAAGGCTGATTACCTGCGGATCAATTTTTTCCTGGATCATATGCTGTTTCCCCTAAAAATTAGTCTTGCCTAATATTGCTGATACCACCCAACTCAACACAGTTGTATGCAGATACCGGAATATCGCTTCTAGTCCAACTGCTATTGCCCGTATAGGCCTTTGTAAAATACTTCGAATCTGTCACTTCGTAGGCTCGAAGCAGTAGGTTGCCATTTTCAGCCAGAGTTAACCTCTCTATTACCTTCATTTCATCACTGTGAACTAGCCCTGGATGCGGCACCAATACGCCGGCTTCAAAGCCGACTGTCTCGACAACCAAGGTGTCGCCCTCAAACCAGCCAACCGAGTGTCCAGTAAGGCTAGGTTGGATAATTGAGGGGTGCTCTCTCGTGGTTAGGTCAATAGTACGCAGCATATCCATATATTCGTGCCGGATTACGATTTGATCTTCTGTCTGGGTAAATTCAGATGGGCCACCGGGCTCTGACCAGCCGCGGGTAATACTTGACGGACTGCATACCAAAGCCGGATCGTCAAAACGCTGATCATAGGCAAGAAGTGCCGTCATACCAGCTTCTGTTACTTGGTCGGCATATCGAACTGCCGGATCACCGCTTTGCGGGGCGCCACCGCCACCGCCACGTCTCCGTGGAGTAGAAATCCAAGTGCCGACCATAGAGGTTAAATCTACAGATTCGATTAAGTCTATAGCCACTGATGCACTCAAAACATCTTCGCCATTGGTTATCTGTCCGCCACGGGCGACAATTGTTCCATCAGCCAAGGTGCCCGATTGATACGAACAACCTAGAGGGTCGCGTCGAGCCGCAATTCCGTCGATTTTTAGTGCAGAACCAACGGCAAATAGATCATCCGTCCATCCCTGTCGCCTATAGCCGGAAGCAGCGCTAAGTTCACAGTTCCAGTTTTCGACCTGACCATCTGCACTGATCACATCCAGGTATACCCAGGCATGAGGATTAACAAACTGAAACTCCGTAACCACGCCCTCAATAGAAATAGGCTTTGTAGAATCAAAGTGTGGAGCGTTTGAATGGTGCGCCGCGACCGGTAAAGAAAATGCCGCTACTAGAACTGCTAAACAACTAAGACTTACATTTTTCAAAGATTCCTCCAAGGAATATAGTCTTTTGTATTGAGCGTTTCTGTCAATCAGAAACGCAGTTAAATGGTTCCACTTTTTCACCGGGTACCCACAGCCAGTATTTTGTAAACTCTTGCGGCGAATTAAAGGTGTTTGGATCAGTAATGGTTAAAAGGTAATCGAGGCGCTGACCACTTTCGCTGGGCATAAACCGTTCAACAAAAACGGCGTCTGGCGTGCTCGGCACTCCGGTTACATCGATAAGTGGCCAGCTGCTATTGATAGTGGTAACTACTAGTGTTTCGCCTTCCCAATGCCCCACGGAATACCCAAGTGGTATCGGCTCTTTGTCAGAGTAATCTGCGTCGGACGACATATCGAATACGCGAAGCATGTCGCCCTCTTCCATATGCATAAGAATTGCATTTTCGCTTTTGGCGAATTGCATGGGGTAAGGCTGCTCCATTAAAAATGGCATGCCCTTTTTCTCACAGGTATTAAGCGTCACGTTGTCAAAGATGTCGTATTCGGCGCGCGCCTTCTCTGCTTGTTCGGTCAGATCAAAGTCGTACCGATCAAAAATTAGCACCTCACTTGGATCGCTCAGGCTGGTGGCCCAAACGTGGAATATTCCCTCAGCGTCGCTGTCATTCTCTCCCAAGGTCTCTTCCGTCACTAACCAGCGAGAAGAATCGCCTTCTACTCGCTCAGACCAGAGTGCCGGTACACCAGGAAACATAACGACTTCCGTACCGTCAGACTTAAGCAGATTAGTAATAAAGATCTCATCAACACCTCTCACCGAAGGCCAACCAGCAACTTCTACTCTGTTGCCAGAGGCAAAGACACTCTTATCGATGCCCATGCGCTGCAAAATACTCACTGAGTTTGCTTCGACGTTATAGGACTTGCCTTCATCCGTATCTAAGGTGATATATACGTGTGGATTTCTCCATCGCAAATTAGAAATTTCACCTTCAAGGAAGACCGTCTCCGCGGGATTGAAGTATAAAAAGGGCGAGTGATGTGCAACTGCCGGTGATGAACCAACAAGCGCAAGACCAATAAGCATTGAGGCTAAACTGAATTTCATATCAAGATTCTCGCTAAAAGTATCGGCTCTCAGAGACAGCCCGGCCTAAAAACTCCAGTGTTTTAAGTCATCCGCAACATCGTCGCAGGGCGCAAGCGACATAGCTTTAGCGGCAAAGGTAACCCCTGGCTCTGGAACTACTCCAGCGAGTACCGCCGGGTGCCAAGGTGAAGGAGAAACCGTAACGCATAGATCTGATCCCATTGGCTTAAGTTCGCCATTAGCTGCGCGGTCGAATTTCTGAGTTACCGAACCTGTGCAGGGGCGCATGTAAACCGATCCACGCTCTAAAGACTCAACGGTGTCGAGGCAGACCTCGTATTCGGTGTTATAGATATTTCCAACGGCTGGGTAATCTAGCCGAAAGATCATATCTTCACGCGCATCGGCGTTTGGCTTACAAGTATGGGCAACGAGGGGAATATTTAAATCTATGGTTGCGCGGTAGCCGGGGATATCGAAACATACGCCTCGAGACTCACCAAGCTCGCTTTGCAGCATAAATAGCTTATCTACATCGGTGTCTGCGCTCGACAGGTTTGCCGTAACAAAGAACGCCGAAAGTAGAATTACCTTAAAAAACAAGTATTTATTTAACATTTTGGATTTTCCCCAAGATCGTTTAGATTCGTATAGTAAGACTATCGACTATAACTATTTAGTAAATAAATTCGCGCATATGATATTAACAAAGTGTAACCTACAGTGAATGGCTCTATCGCAGGCCAATATTTATTAAATTTAAATCAAATAACCGCTCATATTACAGGGACCAAAATGAAAGGTGTATTTTTTAGCGTTATTGTTTTGGGGCTGACTCTGGCTAGTCCCCACTCCTTTTCGCATCACGCATTCGCGGCGACTTTTACAAGCGATGCGCCCATTACTGTTGAAGGGGAAGTAACCAGGTTTAGCTTTAGAAACCCTCATGTTCTAGTCGTTTTTGAAGTTACCAATGACGACGGTTCGAAGACCGAGTGGGTAGGCGAAGGTTATTCCGCTACGACATTGCGACGACAAGGTTGGAGCAATGATACATTCTCGATCGGCGACCGGATTCGTATTGGCGGCGATTCAACTCATGATGGCTCACCGATGGTGGCAATTGTTACCGCGGATCTATTGGACCCGAATAGTCAATCGGTGCTGAGTAGTCTTGCCGGCGTGGAAGTAGAGATCGCTGAACCAACCGCATTCGTGCCACGTGACCGACAATCACTACTTTCCGACGGACGTCCGAATTTGTCAGGTCTATGGCATGGAGAAGGCTCTCCCTACGCATCACCTCGAGACCCTTTTGTTCCATTCAATGCGGCTGGATTGGCTCATCAAGCGGCTTATCAGCCCGCCAATGATCCTCAGGTTTTCTGTGATAATCCTGGGCTAATAAGACAGGCCGGTATGTCTCACTATGGTGTGAGAGTTGCACAGTATGACGACCGCGTAGTGTTTGATTACGAAGAATACGGTGGTCACCGAGTAGTCTATTTCGACGACCGGGCTGCTCTGGGAATCCATAGCCACCTTGGCGATGCTATAGCCCGTTATGAAAACGGAGCTTTAGTGGTAGAGATCACAAACCTGTTGCCCAACTTAGCGACACCAGAAGGCAATCGCCTAAGCGATCAGGCAACCATAGTTCAAACCTACCAGAGAGTGGATGAGCCCGGATATGGCGCAATGCTCTCGGTAGAAACTGCCACAACAGACCCCGTCTATCTCGCTGAACCCTTTATTATGACCAATATTAAGGTCGCCGTTGAGGATGAAGTCTTTATTGAAAATAGTTGCTCTCCGCCTCTTCGTGATCGCCCGGAAGTACACCCTTTCATGAGTTTCTTTCTTACCAGTGAAGGTCCGGGTGATGGCGCTAATCTAGGCGGCCTTGAGGGCGCTGATGCTCACTGCTCCGCTCTGGCCTCTGAAGTCGGCCAAGGTGACAAGATTTGGCAAGCCTATCTTAGCACCACCGCCAGCACTAATGGTGAGAACGGTGTGAACGCGCGCGATAGAATCGGAACAGGCCCTTGGTACAACGCTAAGGGCGAGCTGGTAGCAATGGATATTAATAACCTTCACTCCGACCAAAATTCGCTAACCAAGACGACCGCAGTGGATCAACGTGGGCGAGAATTTCACCAAATTGTATCTACTGTGCAGGATGACGGAATAAACAGTCGCCACGATATTCTTACGGGCAGCGAACTCGATGGCATAGCCTCTAATGCAGAGGGCGACACTACTTGTAGTAATTGGACCAGCAATGGCGAAGGTAGTGCTCTAATTGGCCATGGTGATCGACGAGGAGGAGGTGTAAACCCGACTTCTTGGAACTACGCACATGCCACCAGAGGTTGTAGCCCGGAGCTATTAGCTTCCAGCGATGGCGACGGATTTTTCTACTGCTTTGCCACAGACGAGTAGTATCTCAATTTACGAATAGGGGGAAGTTATGAAGTTTGTTCTGCTCACGATAGTTTTAAACATTCTGAGTTTTTCACAGACGTCTTTTGCACACCATAGTGATGCCGGAATGGATGAGAGTTCTGTCGTAACACTCGAAGGAAAAGTAACTGAATTTGTCTGGCGACAACCACACGTCTATCTCGTGGTTGAAGTAATGGAAAACGGAGAACCCGTCGTTTGGGATGTCCAATTCGCCGGGATAAATTCGCTGACTAGAAACAGCGGTTGGAACTCTGAGACTTTTAGGCCAGGTGACGAAGTATTTGTAAGAGTTAACCCGGCGATAAATGGTAAGCCCTATGGAAAAATATCTACAATCGAACGGCTTGACGGTACTCCGGTAGCCATTGCGCCGGGAGAAACCACGAGCAGCAGAGTGCCCGCGGATTCATTCGACGGCAATTGGATCGCCGATCGAACCAGAGTAGGCCCCTCATACCCGGGTGGATTTGACGGTTTTTTCCATGCCCAGCTTGTACTCACTGAAGCCGGCATAGCAGCTAGAGATGCCTATGATCCGCTTTCTGCGGAAAACCCGGAATCAAGCTGTCTGGGCCGACCTACCCCTTCTGCCTTTGTATCTACCACAGGCTATCTTATGCAGTTCGATCTAAGCGATGCGGAAGACAGCATTATAATTAACAGCGAGTGGTATAACGAGCAGCGCACTGTATATATGGATGGTAGAGAACATCCTGATTCATCCATAACCTTCGTCACCGGACACTCAATCGGACACTGGGACCAAGGCACTTTGGTCATCGATACTAGAAACTTCGATGACCATCGCTCTCCCTATCAAATAGGGGTGCCCTCGAGCTCACAAAAGCACGTCGTAGAAAGATACCAGTTGATTGAAGATGATACGGCTATGTCGGCAGAGTTTATTCTGGAAGACCCGGAGTTTCTTGCTGAACCGATGCACCACTCTAGAGTGCTTCTGCATTCTCCGCATATGAATATGCTGGGTACCGATTGCGACCTTGAAAGTACCACCCGCCTTCTGAATTTGGGTAGCTAAAAAAACAGTTTAGCTAAGACTGGTTCGGGCCTAGCACCTGCCAAAACAGCATTAGGCCAACCAAGAAAATTACCGAGTAAATGATCTTGTAAAAAATATCATTGGATAACTTCTTGTTGGCCCAAACGCCCAATTTGACACCCACTACTGCAAGTGGAATTAACATCAATGACGTCATCAAATTGCCCGGTGCCAACATGCCTAAAAAACTGTAGGGAACCAGTTTCACAAAATTAACTACCGCAAAGAAAATAACCGCGGTGCCCGCATAGAGCCGTCGATCCATTTTCTGCGGCAACATATAGAGCTGAAAAGTAGGCGCGCCAGCGTGAGCAAGAAAGCTGGTAAACCCACTGCTGGTGCCCAGCAATACCCCAAGAGGCGCACTTGGGTTCTTCACAGCAGTCGCGAAGCGACCCTTAAAGAAAAAGTGCACGGTAAAAAGTATTGCGATGGTGCCCACGAAAAGACGAATCATGTCGTCATTTATGAATTGGGCGCTCAACCCGCCTATCAGAATACCCAGCATCGCACCGGGAAGAAGAATCATTAAATTGCGTTTGTCATAGGTACCGCGATATTCCCATACGCTTTGCGCATCCATCGCCAGCAATATGGGCAGCATGATGCCAGCGGCCTGAATAGGCGAAATAACCAATGCCATAAGTGGCACAGCGAGCAAAGCAATACCGCCAAAACCGCCTTTGGACATGCCCGTAATTAACACGGCGGGCAGTGCTACCGCGTAAAACCATGGATCGGCAATCATTGAATTATTCTTCCTACCTTACTGTCTATTTAAATTTTTATCGAAAGAACTGCAGCTTATCGATAGTCGACGGCGGGGGGAAGTACCGTGCCGGTGACCTCGCCAAAACCAATTTTTGGATAGCCATCTTTCTTACTGGCGCCTTTGAAAGTTACCTTATCGCCAATTTGCAGGAAGCTGCGTAACTCACCCGTAGGCAGTTGTCTGGTTATGGAGCCAGCTTCAGATAGTTCCATCAGGCAGGCAGAAGCACTAGGTGCTTCACCAGATACCGTGCCGCTACCAATCAAGTCACCCGAACGAAGGTTGCAGCCGTTGCTCGTATGCTGGGTAATTATCTGCCCAATGGTCCAGGACGCATCCAAAGTCGTATTGCTGCTATTAACAACCGGATCCATGCCTTGTTGACGCATTTTTTTGGTCGAAACAAAAACATCGAAATCTACATCGATAGCGCCAGAGGCGCGATTCTGCTCGGAGTCTAAATAGGGCAGCGGTGCAGGCCAACCTTCTTCAGGAACGGCTTGCTGAGGGGCTCTAAAAGGCGCCATGGCTTCCATGGTTATTACCCATGGAGATACGGAGGTTGCGTGGTTTTTACCTAAAAATGGGCCTAGTGGCAGTCGTTCCCACTTTTGTATGTCCCGGGCGGACCAATCGTTAACAATACAGAACCCAAATATATGATCTTCGGCATCCTCGATTAAAATCGGATGGCCTCGTTCGTTGCCGGTACCCACAATAATTCCGAGCTCAAGCTCGTAATCAAAATTTACACAGGGCTTAACCTCCGGAGTTTCGTTTTCGGCCTCTATTTGTCCAATAGGCAGGTAAATGGGTGAGCCGGAAACCACCACTGAGGACGACCGACCGTGATACGCACGAGGAAGGTAGTAGCCATTTGGCAAAGGCTTGGTGGCGCCGGACATTAACTTGCGCATGCGCTTGGCGTGGTGGTGTGAGCATTCGTAGTCAGTGAAGTCACCAATATTCATGGATAGAGCCAACTGAGCATCTGACTGCGCGAGCATAATATTTTTGGATAATGCTTTGGCTTTGTCCGCCAACTCGCCGTTGTTCAACAGTATGGAAAATATTTGGTTGCGCGCGGCGCTCCAATCTTCCTTTCCAAGCGCCATAAAGTCGTTAAGTCCAGCTTTTTGTAGGGCGGCTATTGCTTCCTCAGACAAGGCTGACAGCAGACCAGCTCTCGCACAAGCACTAAGGTCCAGTATCTGATCGCCAATACCAACACCTAAGCGCTGGCCAGCAGCTTCTGTAGTAAAAGCACAGAAGGGTAAATTCTGAATGGGAAAATCAACATCAATAATGTTGGCAGATTCGACCCAACTCTGTGCGTCCGCTGCGTGTGTTCTATCTAGCATCAAAAAACTACCTTTTATAAATGTAAAAAAATTATTCGGATTCAGTTTGAAACCAATGATCTTGTGGGCCACCAATTTGCAGAAGCATTCCTAGATCGTCGCCAAACCACATATTGAATTTCCACACCTCACCGTCGAACTCATGAAAGCCGAATTCGTATGCGGCGATCGGACGATCCTGTGCTGGCAGACCTACCAAACTTACGGAATTTGTAGCCGTTAAACGGAACAGAATTGCCGCTCTTTTTCCATCTGAGGCAAGCATTGCAATGTGATCAACGCGACCTGGAAAGGCCGGCCCAAAGGGGTATTCAGTTCTTAGATCGAGAGGAGCCCGAGCGACTATATTCAAAAATCCACTACGCAGGCCTGTGCGTTGTGATTGATCCGCGAGCAGAACCTGCTCTTTGTATGCTGGAGATTTCCAAGCATTTACCTGAAGCTTATTCAGATATTCTTGTGAATCTATTGGATTGGCCAAGGCTGCTTCCATAATCTCGTCGCCGGTTTGAGTCGGCAATACGAATGGCCAAGCTTCCCAACGACCGTCAGCACGAGCCGGTAGCTGCTCACCAACCTGAATGAGGAATCCAGCTTCGTCAGCCATATGCCAACTTTTGGTGATCTTGCCATCTTCAAGCCAGAACATTGCTCCAGCCAAAACATCAACCTCTGTGCCGGTGCCGGGAATACCGTAGAAGTTTCCAGCGTGAGTTCCTCTAATCTGATATCTGACTACGACCATATCGCCGTCAGCAATATACATATCAACCAGGTCTCGACGGTTGGCGATGGCTTCATTCATTGGATCTGCCATATCTGCCAGCTGAGAACCTGCGGCGTGATAGTCCATATTGGCAAATTCGGCACGTATCAGTTCGTAATCCGGAGACAGAAGTTCCACTGAAACTTCAGGTAACAATGAGGTGCTATATGCCTCCATATATTCCATTACTACAAGCTTGTTGTAGTCTTCCTCTGATACTGGGTAATGGGTTCCCATCGTCGCCGACATTTCTTCATGCATGGCATCATTTACTGCATGCTGGTCGCCGCTCTCGCCGCAACCAACTATGAAAAGCCCAAAGCCAAGAAGCATCAGAACCAAATATGGTTTTTTCGAATCAATAAATTTCATACTCAATTACTTCCCAAAATATTCATAAAATTATTTTTGTGAATTTAGCGCTGCTCTGGAAACCAAAAGCTCTGAGGCCAGCCTAGCTGCATTAACATGGATTGGTCATCGCCAAACCACCAAGCATCTCGCCAATATCCATCGACAAACGTCATAAAGGCGAACTCCCATGCATCCATGGGTGCGTTCGATATTGGCAGCCCATACAAACTAGCGGTGTTGGTTCCGGTCAGACGGAAGCGAATCATGATGGTATCTCCATCAATCAAAAAATAGTCCATTTTGTCTATGCGGTCTGGAAAACCTCCCCCGAAACCCTGTTCAGCATCACCATATTCGCTTCCAATTCCGGTTATATGCTTGAATCCAGGACGCAGGAAATTATCGTAGGGGCGCGCGCCATTTTCTTCATTTATGATCCCAGGAGGTGGGTTGTTTGCCTTACGTGCAGCGATTATTAGCTTGTTGTGGTACTCGATAGTACCCGCCGGGTTAGCCAGCATAAATTGCAGAATGTCATCCGAGGCAATCGCGTGTTCGCCACCGGTTGGTGGAATATTATATCGACCGTCTTCGCGGGCTGGCATCGGAGCGCCCAGCTGTAGTAAAAGTTCGATTTCATCGCTCATAAACCAAGCTTCGGTGATCTTGCCGTCGGTCAATTCAAAAACTGCGACCGAGTAGATCTCAAAATCCTTTCCGGTTGCTGGGATACCATAGAGATTGCCTGAATGCGTTCCTTGAATAAGATAGCGGACCGCAACACTGCTTCCCTCGCCCATTACTAGATCAAGAGTATCTTTACGGTTTGAGATTGCCTGATCAAGGGAATCAGCCTGCTCGGCCAATATTGAGCCCTGAACGTTGTAGGCTAGGTTTTCAAACTCATTGCGAACTTCCTGATAGTTCCCAGCCATAAATTCATCAGAAAGCTCGGCTGGGCTTAGATCCAAACGGCTTTCCATAAAGCGGGTGACAACCGCCTTATTGATTTCTCTTTCAGAGAGCCCCGCACTGTCAGCGGATGGCATAGAACCACAAGCAACCAAGCCCAACAGTAGCGCAACCAAAACCCCAGTCTTTAAAACCCAAACCTCTTTCAACTTTGATTTCAAATCTGAAATAGACATCTCATCTCCTATTCTTCAACAATGTATTGTTTAATAAATTCAACGGAAGCCATATCAACATTGGCGGTTTCAGTAAATCGTTGCTGAATATAGTCATTGGGGACCACCTCATAAAAGTAACCTAGCACCTTGGTTACTTCGGCAATCATTTCCGGATCGACCACGGCCTTGGCAAAGCCCTCTCGTAACATGGCCAAAGCTTCGGGATCTGTTCCGGGCGGGGCCAATAGCATATTGTCGGCAACGCTTCGCAGATCCAGCGCGAGCTTTAGCGCTTCCCAATATTCACCGGAAGGTGGCTCACCTTTTATCGACTCATATACTTCCATATAAGTTGGAATATCTGGGGCGAAACTTGCGCGGGGATAGTCCCCATCTGCATTGCGGTAAGGAAAGTGCCACAAGGGAGCAACAAATCCCGGCTCAATCAGCGTAGATACCACCGCAGACCGATATCCGGAAAAAGTACCGCCAAAACTGTTGATCTCGCTAGTTTGAATGGCGTTTCGCACGGTATTTTCACTTGAGTAACCCGTCACGTATCTATAGTCCAATCCGAGACTATCCAGCGCCAAACGTGGCATTAAATCAAGACTAGAACTAGTGCGGATACCGCCAAGAACAATATTGTCAGCTCTGGAAATATCTTCCGAAGAATTGAATTCTCCGGCAACGGCATCCAGGCGTGCAAACTGCATAATCGGCCCACTGCGCAAACCACCGACTACATCAAATTTGTCCAACTCATAGCGGATACCGGGCTCACCCAATAATGGCACCAGCAGGCTAATGGGAGCAAATAGCACCGTTTCACCATCTGTCCGAGCAACTTCATAGGCATAGTTGAGCGCGCGAATGCCGGCAGCACCGGACATATTCTGAACAATAACGTTGGGGTTGCCTGGAATATGCTTACTAAGGTATTTGTTGAGCAACCTGGCACTGGTATCTGTACCGCCGCCGGGGTTAAAGCCTACAACTATAGTGAGAGTTTTACCGCTAAAATCTGCGCCACCCTCTTGGCTTCCCTGGTTCGAACCCTCGACAGCAGCAGTATCCGTCTCACCCGAATCTGAACAACCGAGCAGAACGAGAGCCGCGATGCTAACCAACAGTATCGATCTAAGTTTAAGACTAATTTTGTTCACCATTTCTCTCCGTGCATTAGACACTCTCTAGATATCTTCAGCTAAACGAATACCGTAACCGTTTCCGGCGCTGGTTCTATCGTTATCGTTTCTATTCGCGGCACGAATATTTCGTGAATAATGCGTCCAGGAACCTCCTCGCAGAGGGCTTCTCGCACAATCACCTTCGTCCCAAGAATTGCCATTTGTAGGAGCGCCTTCATAGCTGTCGTTCCAGCAATCTGAAACCCATTCCCATACGTTGCCTGCAGTGTCATACAAACCCCAAGGACTGGGTTCGAAGGAACCAACAGGGGCAGTATATTCCCACTCATCTCGTCCAAAAATACCGGTTCCCTTGCCGCAGCAATCGTTGGGCCCGTAGTTGGCGTATTCGCGGGAAATATTGCTTCCCCAAGGGTAGGGAGCGTCGGTCCCAGCACGGCCCATATACTCCCACTCAGCTTCTGTCGGCAACCGAAAAGAACGTCCAGTCCGTTCGGACAACCAGGCCGCCAAGGCATTGCCGTCATGCCAACTGACATTGGTTACGGGTCGGGTCTCTCGCCCCCAGCCTTCATCACCCGGCAGATCGCGGCCAGTGGATTCAGCAAAAAAATCATAGAGATCAAAAGTAACTTCGTGGCTGGCAATAGCGAAAGTCTGCACACTAACCTCGTGCACTGGCAGTTCATTGGCGTCACCCTCTTCCACCATATCGCCCATACTGAAAGTGCCACCCTCAATATGAACCATTGCCGGCATGAGCTCTTGCAGGCGCTCCTGCCGCGCATCAGATTGTGAGCAGGCAGAGACTGCAGTCAGCAATAATGCCACTATCATCAGTGAAGAAGCTGTCCTCCAAATACTCATAAAAGTGCTCGTAAAAGAATTCATTTCATTTTTCCCTAATTTTTTAATCAACTAAACAAATAACCAAGAAGGTATCCAGCCAGGCAATAAGGCCGGCAACTGACTTTCCAGCCAAGCGGGATACCAAAACAGATGCATTACGCGGTCATAAAAACCGATCATAAATGCCCAAGCGCAAAGGCTGTAGATTAAGCAGGTGCGTAGTCTGTAGCCGCCCCAGAACTTCAAATAGAACCCAATAAATAGCGGCAGCGCAAGCTTTTGACCAATAATCAGCATTACCAAGACCATCAATATCAGAGACCCCATAAATAGGGACGCTTTACCAAATACCGCATCCTTACTGGCGCGAGTTACTGCGTTCCGAAACCCGGCTTCGGTAGCTAGTGTTTTGCGAAAGGTGAATCCATCATTAACTACCGCGAAGAAGGTAAAAATCGCACCGCAGATGCCTAGTAAAACTGGGAACTGCTTGACGGAATTTGGCCAGTCCGTTGCAAGAACCGTAGCCGATGAAAAAATCACTAAGAACAGTATGGACAAGGGTAGTGAGAAAACGGGACTACCAGATACACCCTCACCCTGAGTAATGTTGGCACCATCGCGTTTTTGTCTGAGGATGCCTCTAATAACCACAAAGAGCGTCACCGCAATAACCAGAGAAATAACAACAACGATGGGACGCTGAAGCCATTCAAAACCATCGTAAACACGACCGGTAAGCAGATAGGCATTTTCCATAATACTGCCCAATACCAAAGCCAGTACTAAGGGAGGTCGTGGCCAAGCTCCGCGCTTCATAAAGAAGCCAACTACTCCCATCGTTAAGCAAACCACCCAATCGCCGATATCCCCGCCACCTAACCAAGCACCCATAAAGACAAACATAATGATCGCCGGAACGATCATATGTCCGGGTAAAAATGCCAGCTTAGCCACATGTCTGGCAGTAAGCAGAAGCAACATAGTAGCCAACATATTGGCGATGGCGATGGACCAGACCATACTAAAGGTCGTGGTAATTTCTGTGGTGAGCATCTCCGGGCCAGGTTTCAGGCCAACGATTAGTAATGCCCCAAGCAGTATCGCAGCACCCAAACTACCAGGCACCCCAAAAGCAACGGTAGGTATTAGGGAACCACCACGGGTAGCATTATTTGCCGCTTCAGGTGCGATTACTCCACGAATATCGCCCTTGCCAAATTGTGATTTATCTTTGGCGGATTGCACGGCGTGACCATAGGCCAGCCAGTCAACGATGGATGCGCCCAAACCCGGCAACATGCCTATATAGGTTCCAATAGTTGCGCAACGCACGGCGAGCCACCAATGGCGGGCTGCGTCCTTAACGCCATCCAAAATACCTCCGCCCTCGACTTCCGCACTATCAGTACGGGAAATAGATCGGTTTCGGATGGCCAATTCCATAAGCTCTGGCAGTGCAAACAAGCCAAGAACTACAGGAATCATTGGCAAGCCGTCTATTAAATAGCCAACACCAAAATAATAACGAGGTATGGCGCCGGAATCAGAGTAACCGACCGTAGACATCAGCAAACCCAATGCGGCCACCGCCAGACCCTTGGACAATGATCCTCCGCTTAGCGAACCGACCATAGTCAGACCAAGTACGCCCAGCATAAATATCTCAGGCGAGCTAAATGATTGAATAACCGGGCGAATCAGCGGCAGAGATAGGGCCAATACTAAAGCCCCGAAGACACCACCAAAGGCAGAAGTTGTGAAGGCAGCGCCAAGCGCTCGCGCCGCATGACCCTTTTGCGCGAGCGGGTAACCGTCGAGAATTGTCGCTTGGGAGGCAGATGTGCCGGGCACACCGAGCATTACGGAGGAAATGGTATCGCTGGTTGAGGTAACGGCATACATGCCCAGTAACAGCGCAAAGGCAGAGACCGGGTCCATACCAAAGGTGAACGGCAGAAGCACAACCATGCCAATAATGACGCCCAGCCCAGGAATTATGCCGAGGAAAATCCCGAATAGAACGCCCAAAAACAAGAAGCCTATTGTTGGCCACTGTAATACCAGTAGCAAACCAGTTAACAGGTCACTGAACATTCATTCTCCCCCGAGAAACTAGCTTGGGTATCTATTTGTTTTACTCTTCATCCTTGATGGGATTACTCAGCACACCGATCGAAGATATCTCAACCTCGATGGTATCCCCGTCTTTCATCCAAACAAACGGATCACGACCAAAGCCCACCCCACCAGGAGTTCCCGTGACTATTACATCGCCCGGACAAAGCGGACCAATAGTTGATAGATACTCGATAAGGTAAGGAATATCGAAACACAGATCGCTAAGTTCAGCGCTTTGCATCACCTCGCCATTCAATCGTGTTTCCAAACTTAGCTGTGTGGGATCAGGTATCTCATCAGCGGTTACTAGCCATGGACCAAAGCTGCCGCTTTTGTAGAAGTTTTTACCTGCTGTAAAAAGCTGCGAATGCCTTTGGAAGTCTCGAATTGACCCGTCGTTGTAGCAGCTGTAACCAGCAATATAGGAGAGTGCGTCTTCGCGCTTAATATGATGGCCAGTCTTGCCGATTATCACCGCTAGCTCACCTTCAAAATCAAATCTTTCAGAAACCTTTGGTCGCAACATATTCTGTCCATGCCCAACCTGACACTGAGGATGGCGGATAAATACCCAGGGATATTCTGGTTTTTCGCGCTTCATCTCTTTGATATGCGTCATATAGTTAATACCGATGCAAAAAGTTTTCTGCGGCTCAGGTATAACCGGTAAATATTCTATTTCATCAATGGAAAAGTCAGCATTGCGCGTTGCGAGACCTTGAAGCTCCGCAAGAGCGTCTGCTTCGAGCACCTGCCGTAAGTCCGCATATTTGTCTCCCAGAATTGCTCCAGCATCGACTATTCCGCCCTCAACCACCAACCCGTAACTGGCTTTGCCTTCTCTCGTAAAGCTGACTAACTTCATTTTGTATCCTATGAATTCCTGGAAATTATCTTGGATGCATTCTTATGCAGAATCGCTTCTTTGTCTGAATCTGAAATTTTCGCCTCGGCAATGGCATTTTGGGACCAAGAAGCACCAAATTTTGTACCATCGGTGCCCAACATAATTCGATGGGCACCATATGCCTCTACTGCGCGCTCGATACTACGCGCGCCCATAGAGTTACAGTCGACCATAACCTTGGACTTAAGAATCTTAGAGGATGGCGTTTCCTGACTTGAATCACGATCCAAACTTATATGATCAAGGCGATCAAGTTCAAAAGGGATATTTCCGCCGAGATTGTGGCACTGCACCGTCACGTCCGGATAGTCTTCAAGAAAATCCGTCATACATAGCGTAACCATGTTGGAAGATATACGTGACTGCATATCCAGAGTAACACGCCGAGCGCGGGCGTTATCTACTTCATCACCGGGCGGGTAGGAGGTGTCATTCGGCAACATGCCCGTGTGAACCAATATATGTGCGCCGTGCTTTTGCGCTACGTCAAATATCGGCCTAAAGGGTTGTGCGCTTTCAAGAGTCAAAAAGGCGTTTCCCGGTATAAGCGCACCGACAATGCCAGGCAAGGCTAGTGCGCGATCAAATTCTTCAGCAGCGATCTCAATATCAGCCAAAGGCAGAGTTGCGAGACCAAAGATACGGTTGGGGTGCTCCTCATGCAGTGAAGAAACTGCATCGGAATATAGACGGGAAATAGCTAGCGCTTCTTGCACCGGCAATCGCTCAACGCCAAATACCGCGGAAATCGAAAATACGCCTGTATCAATATTATTGGCGTCCATCGCCTCGAGGCGCTTCGGCAAGCTGCCGTAGTCGCTCGGAAGTGGGAAAGCACCACGAGGCTGATGAATAAAATCTCGTCCGTTTTCATCCGCTTCGATTTTTGGCGCTGTATCGCGTTTTCGCATTTCATCCACAAGCTCGGATGGTATCCAATGCGAATGCATATCAATTGTCATATTTAACCTAAACTAGTCCGCGTGGATCACCATGGTGAGGCATACCTGATCCACAGGCATTATTTAATTCTGGTATCCATACACCAGAGTTTTTCAATCTTGCATGATGACAATTAGTAAATCAAATTAATTTATTTTGCTTATTAATATATTATTTTTATGAAAATAAGGGTTAAACCTCTGCTCGCATTTTCTGCCGTAGCGAGAGCTACTCAGGGATCCGGATCATCTATATTGTTTTGTATGTCTCAACACGCGCTGAGCATTCGAAACAACTGAAGAGTAGAAGATCGGCAGGTGTGGCCACCATCCACTTCATCGAGACAGTCGCCCAACTCAGAGATATCAGGTTTTTAGCGCCGAGCGTTATTTTCTCCACTCAACTCAACACAATCGAAAGCTTGCAGCGGTCTATCGCTGCGATTCCATATGGATTGACCCGGTATAGGCTTACTAAAATTGAGAGGATCTGTTGCTTCATATTCACGAATCAACTGACCGCCGTCATCGGAAAGTCTTATTCGTTCCCGCACGCTCATTAGATTGCTGTGCAAAATGCCCGGATGAGGGAATAGCACACCGGCCTCAAAGCCGATCGTGTCGACAATCAACTCCTCATCCTCAAACCATCCCACTGAATGACCAACCAAACTCTCTGTAACATTCTCAGGATGTTCAGGCGTATCCATATGAACCGTACGAACCACATCCATATATTGGTGCTTTATGAATATGCGATCACCCTCCTGACTAATTTCAGATATACCATTGGGCTCGTGCGCTGCCCTCATAATACTTGCACCACTGCAAACCAAAGCAGGATCATCAAAGATACGATCGAAATCTTCCGACGCCGCTTGTCCTGCCTCGGTTAAATAGGCTGCGTAAATCCCCAAAGGGTTCTCTTCCGTACCCACTTCCTCTTCACTTGGTTGCTCTCTATCAAAGGGAAAGGCGATTAGGTCACCGCCAAGGTCACCGTTCGGTCGATAGTGATTCGCGGTTCTCCAGCTTCCAAAGATGGTGCCGGAGGAATCAACTATGGGCACATTCGCGGACCCGGTCGATTGAGTCTCGGTGCCGGTTGAGCTGACAATAACGCCGCTACGCCCTACTTGGGTGCCGTCCTCAAGAGTCGCGCCGCCAAAGGCACAGCCATAGGGGTCGCGTCGTGCTGCGCTTCCGTTAACGGCAATCCTGTCTCCGGCTGCAAATAGTTCGTCGCTCCAGCCGGAATGACGAAGTATCACCGCTGCCTGCATTTCACAGTTGTAGTTGTTGGTATCGCCATCTGCGCCTTCAACATCGACGTAAATGTAGGAGTGCGGATTTACAAATCTAAATTCCGTAACTACCCCACTAAAGCTTATCGGTTTGGTAGTGTCATAGTGAGGCGAAATGGAGTGGTGTGCCGTTGCTGATGACGCAAAAAAAACTAATAGCATCACGCTAAGTAGTTCTACAAATGCGAAGTACTTCATACTCTCGGCCCCACCTTGTTCGTAAAATGACTGTGTTTATATGACGGCTTCTGCGCTAGCAGACCCTATTTTCATCGATAATAATATATAACCGTTAAACTTCTCGATAGGCTAGACGCGTAAATTATTCGTCTAACTATCTGTCCATCTATATTTAATCTAGATAATTCGCTATGACTTTAAATCGGGGGATCAAAATGATCAAAGCTTTAACCACACTAGCTCTAGCCGCACTTGTTTCAGTACCAGCCTCTGCCCACCATAGTTGGGCCGTCGACTATGACACTGACAGCTTTGTAGAGATCGAAGGCGTTGTGTCTTCTATTAGATGGGTCAATCCTCATGTCAGCTTTAAGGTAGTGGTTAATGCCGACACAGCGTCGGAACAGATATGGGATATTGCAGGCACCTCGGTCAGTAACTTGGCGCGTATGGATGTAACTAAAAATATCTTAGCCGTAGGGGACAATGTGCTTATGGCTGGCCACGCAGCTAAACGCTCGGATCATGGTATGTACATGGTCAATCTTTTACTGCCCGACGGCAGAGAAGCCATTTTTTCAGGCAGTGCAGAACCGCGCTGGTCAGGTGATCGCGTCGGAAATTCCGCTAGTCTTCGCGGCGAAGTGACCGAACAAGATATTTCAAAAAGGCCTGACTCAATATTTTCAGTATGGACCACGCTTACGGGTGTTCCCGAAAGCCGAACACTGCATCCAAGAGCCACTGCCGACTACCCTCTAAGTGAAGCAGCTCGTCAAAAAATTGCCGGCTACAACCCGGAAACGGATGACCCCTTTGGTAGCTGCTCACCCAAAGGAGGCTCCTTAGTGATGGATGCCCCATATCCAGTTGAATTTATAGATCAGGGCGACACCATCTTATTTAAATTGGAAGAATACGATCTGGTTCGGACTATTCATCTGACGGATATTCATGATGACCGCAATATCGAGCCAAGCCTGCTGGGTTATTCAACTGCTCGCTGGCAAGACGACATACTATTAGTCACCACAACCAAGATTGATTACGCCTATCTTAATGTTGGATCCATTCCGAACTACATCCCGCAAAGCCAGCACGCGCAGTTCCAAGAGACTCTCAGGCTCGGTTCCGAGCACGACCGTTTGCACTATACCCTAACGGTCACCGACACAGAGATGCTGACCGAACCGTTAGTTATGAGAAAATATTATCAGTGGCGCCCGGGAGAGTCGGTGCAGCCTTATAGCTGCGATGAAGAGGGCTTGTTCCCTGCTGACTAGGGGAAGCGGCTGCTATTTCGCAGAACCGCGAAAGCTAAATTTGATCAGCAAAGAATTCAGTGCGTTTAACTTGGGCCCCGCTGACGCTTTCTTGCCACAGAATCTTACCTTTGCCTTGCGCGACTTCGTCAGCCTCAATGCACAATAAGCTGCCGTTCGGAATAAGGATGTCTTCACCGGTTATTAGCAGTACCAGAATACTGGTGCAGGACTGATGACTACTTATCATTATGTCTCCGTCCGCAGGATCAGTACTGGCCATAAACGTATTGAGCTCTGACAACCGGCAACCGGTCGTCAGATTTTGGTCAACCACTCTCTCGCCCTCAAACTTCATGAGGTTGGTAGCTATATCGAGAGTATCGGTGACGCGCTTCATGGGACTTGAATAGATATGCTTTACGCCGGTGAGCTCATCGAGCTTAAGGCGCACGATCTTTACGACTTCTTCACGGCCTTTCGATGTCAAAGCGCGCTCTGCGTCTGTAGAAGCATCGCCGGTTATGCCGTGGCGCAAAATAAATATCTTCAGGTCGTTACTCCAAATATCATTGTTAGTGGCTTAAAAATAAAAAGGGAGCAAAAAGCTCCCTTTCTATATTACTTAATTGAAGCGGCTGGGTCTGTACTAAGGCATCCGCGAATAGGCAGTAACGCTATCATCGATTATAAAGGTCATTAAATCTTCACCGACGATTAGCGGTCCATCATAGTTAACGCGAGTTCGCGTCAATAGACTAGCTAGAGGCGCTTCAGGGAACTCAGGAGGATTACTCAACAGTACCAAATGGGTATAAACCGCTAACTTTGGCCCTATTCTATCAAAGACTATGCCCGCCTCTTCCGGCAGTGTGTGATGAGCAACGATGCGGCGAATTTGTTCAGACGAGGCTAGTAGCTCATCGGATACCAAGGCCACTTCATGAATAACCAAATCAGCGCCTTCAGCAGCCGCAATAAGGTTTTCATCAAAGGTAGTGTCACCGGAAATAACTACTGACCTACCATCGTAATCAACACGATAGCCATATGAGGGTTTGATTAACTCACCATGCTCTACCGCAAAGGCAGTTACGACAACGCCATCTTTTTCGAAAACCACACCATCCTCATCGAATTCGTGAGCAAGCGTATCAATGCCTTCTGGCGGCAATAGCTCGTCTGGAATTCGGACTCTGGTATTCTCCGAAAAAGCTATCTCCATATGGTCGAGCATAGCCTTGGTACCCACTGGGCCCCAAACTTCGAAAGGCTCTGAGCGACGACCAAACCAGGGTGGTATCCAGCCTGTCATCCACAGATCTGCAAGGCCATTGACATGATCGGAATGGAAGTGTGTAAGAAAGACTCCGTCTACGTCGCGCAACGGAATATTCAGCTGAACCAAGCGCTGCGTCGCGCCTCTGCCTACATCAAAAAGCAGTTTTTGATTGTTGACCTCAACTAGGGTCGCGGGACCAAAGCGATCAACCCTAGGAATAGGGTCGCCCGTGCCAAGCAAAGTGACCTGGAAGTCACCTTGCGCGACGACTGAAGTCGAAAAAAACGCTGCAGATAAAGCGCTAAGAATTAGGAACTTACTGATACTACTCATTGAGGCTCTTCTCTAGGATGAATTCTAACTAGGATGAATTCTAAGCGATTGCTTAGTCTTCGGTATTAACCCAAACCATAATTAACATAGCGGTGGCAAAGGTTCTAAAGGCTTCTTGCAAAGTATTTACGTTGGGATTTTGCCAAAGCATAAACCACTCCTGACATATCACTCCAAAAGCAATTAGATAGAAACAGGCGACAATGCTTAGACCCGTAACGGCGGTAGATTTTGCCGCGTTGAAATCTGAGGCGGAAGATCTAGCCGACCAGAGCTTGAATGCTCCTAGTAGTAGAACAACGCCAGAGGTCAACTCTGTCAATATAATCGCGATAGCACCCAGCCAGATAATCATCGGGCTTTCGATAGCACGCCAGCTCTGCATAGGGTCACCAAATGTGTCCTGCATACCGACCGCCATCGCAACGGGAGCAAAAGTGCCCTGCGGGCTAAGCGCGTTATTCATTCCAGCTAGTAGCATTAACAAACCCAAACCAGCTACCAAAGCCACCTTACCTATTTTGTTATTCACTTTCATATCTACTCCCAATTGATTGAAAAATCCCAACAATAAATCTCGGCTTACTAGATTACTTCTCTGGCGCCGTTTGAATATGTAACTTTTAGCGTGATGGAACCTTCGTTTAGCAACCACGGCCGTACGCGGAATTTTCGCGCGCCGCTTTTATGCATGGGATCATCAGAAGCTATTTGGTGCGCATGCTCTAGGGAGTCAGCACGAATAATGACCATTCCCTCGCCTTCCCACTCCTTGCAAGCATCGTCGGCCAAAGGCCCGGCAGCGAACATAACGCCGGTGCGCTCGAGCTCTAGTTGATAGGCAAGATGTTGTTTAAAGTTTGCAAAAATCGCATCCATACCGCCGACAGGCTCGGTCTGGATTACGTAAAGCTGTTTAGCAAGCAGGCCCTTCTCTGTGACCTCGTCAATGTGCTGCTGCCAAGATGATTTTTCTTCGGCCATCTGGCGCTCCCCCGACTAATGAGTCGTAATTTTAGCTATGAATATTAGACCTGTTTAGTCCAATCAGTTTGCTCAAGTATTTCTTTAATTCGTTTCATAAATGCAGCGGAATAAGCTCCGTCAAAGGCTCTGTGGTCAAAAGACTGGGCCAATATTCCGACGGGACGAATGGCAATAGAATCACCCTCCGCACTTTCAATTACTACCGGACGTTTTTTGATGCCATCAGTAGACATTATGGCTACTTGCGGCTGACTAATAACCGGAGCGGTAATCAGAGTGCCGAAAGGACCCGAGTTAGACAGCGTATAGGTTGCGCCAGACATATCGTCAGGGCTGAGCTTGCCATCGCGAGCCTTAGTGCTCAGCTCTTTAATGGCTGCTGCAATCTGACCAACTGACTTATTTGCGCAATCTTTAACAACCGGTACAACCAGTCCGTCGAAGTTCAGGTCAACTGCGATACCGAGGTTAATCAAACTGTGAAGACGGATGCCGTCTCCCTCTACGCTTGAATTTACCTTAGGAAACTCTGAAAGAGCCAAGGTGATAGCGCGGGAAATAAAGGGCAGATACGTTAAGGAATAGCCTTTGTCGGCTTTCCAAGCTGCGCCAACTTTCTTACGCGCAGCATCCACAGCGGTGTATTCAACTTCTACCGCTTGCAATACATGTGGGCTTGTCGCTTTTGACATGACCATATGGTCGCCAGTCATTTTGCGAATGCGATTGAACGGAATGTAGCTTCGGCTATCGCCAGCAATTGCCGCTGGAGCTGCAACCGGTGCAGGTACTGAAGCAGCAACCGGTGCCGGTGCGGCAACAGGTGCGGCTGCTCCGCCATTATCAATGAATTCAATCACATCATTTCTGGTAATCCGACCACCCTTGCCCGTACCGGTGACTGAAGATAGATCTAGACCATGCTCTGCCACCAAACGGCGTACCGCTGGAGAAAGCATTGCCGAAGGCTGTGCAGCCAAAGGATTATCAGATTGTGATGCGCTGGTAGCAGAACTCGCTGGCCCTTGGGCAGGTGCAGGCTCTGGAGCGGGTGCGGGTGCGGGTGCGGCGACAGCGGCTGGCGCTGCAGGAGCTTCAGCTTTAGCAGCTGGAGCCGCTTGCGCTTCTTCACCATCAACGGCAATAACGCATATAACTACGCCTACGTCGCCTACGTCGCCCTCTTTAATGTTAATTGCAGTAATAACTCCATCTGCTGGAGCCGGAACCTCAATAGCGGCTTTATCGGTTTCGACATCGAGAAGAGTCTCGTTTTTCTTAACCGCATCACCAACTTTTTTGTACCAAGCAGCGACCGTACCTTCGTTAACGGATTCGCCCATTTGGGGCATGATTACGTCCACATTAAACCTCTTTGTATAAGTGTAAAAATTGCATATAGACGCAATTAATCCATTTGGCTTATGGTTTCTACAATACGATCAACACTCGGGATCATTATGTCTTCGAGTATATCTACCGACGCTAGCGGTATATGCGGTGTAGTGATTCGAGTAATTGGCGCATCAAGGTTCCAGAAAAGTTCTTCACTAACAATTGAAGAAATTTCTGCACCCCAGCCACAAAGTCTTGGATTCTCTTCAACAGTAACCAACCGGCCGGTTTTAGTTACTGACTCAAGAATAGTCTTTGTATCCAAGGGAACTAAAGTACGCAGATCGATTACCTCACAAGAGATGCCGTGTTCTGCCTGCAATCTTTCTGCCGCTTTAATCGCTTTGGGGACCATCGCTGCCAGTGCAACAACCGTTACGTCAGTGCCTTCAACTGGTGTAGCCGCCTGACCTAAAGGAATAACGTACTCGCCGTCAGGAACTTCGCACTTGTTGCCGTACAGAGACTTCTGTTCAAAGAACAGAACCGGATCTGGATCACGGATTGACGCAGCAAGTAGACCTTTTACGTCTGCGGCATTTGAGGGAGCAACTACCTTAATTCCAGGCACTGCCATTGCCCAATTCTCAATACTCTGTGAATGCTGCGCACCAAATCGAGCGCCACCACCATTTGCAGAGCGAATAACCAGAGGAGTTTCGTGCTGACCATTGGACATGTAACGCGCTTTCGCGATCTCGTTTACAACGGTGTCCCAGCAAACTGCGAAGAAGTCAGAAAACATAATTTCTGCAATAGGTCGCAAGCCAGTCATAGCAGCACCCATACAGGCACCTAGAATCGCTTGCTCAGAAATTGGCGTATCGCGAACTCGCAAGGGGCCAAACTCTTCGTACAAACCGAGGGTGGCTTTAAATACACCTCCAGCAGCACCTACGTCTTCACCTAAAAATAAAACACGATCATCCAATCGCATCTCTTGAGCCATCGCAGCTGCAACGGCTTCTCTATAACTTAATTGCGCCATTCAGCACCTCCATCAGCCCAAACATCGGTATATGCAATCTCCTTGGGAGGAGGACCACTTTGTTTCGCTTCTTCCGTAGCAAAATCGACCATCTCTTCAGTGTTGGCATCGATCTTAGCCAACTCGGCTTCTTCAATACCTTCGGCAAGCAGTTTGGCGCGATAGTTATATAGCGGGTCTCGATTGTCTTTCCATTCTGCTACTTCTTCAGCAGGGCGGTACTTACCAGGATCTGCACGTGAGTGTCCATGATGGCGATAGGTGAGAGCCTCAATCAAAGTTGGACCGCCGCCTTTTCGCGCTTTTTCAATCGCTGTCATGGCAGTTTCATACATAACTTCAACATCGTTGCCATCGACCAAAATAGGCTCTAGGCCATAGGCAGATGCTCTGTCAGCCGCGGGATTTTCAACAGCGGTTACATCGCCAATAGCGGTGTATTCCATGTATTGATTATTTTCACAAATATAGACGACGGGCAATTCCCAAACTTTTGCAAAGTTGAGCGCCTCGTGGAAGGTACCGATATTTGTAGTGCCATCACCAAAGAAGCAGCAAGCTACTTGTTCCGTGCCTCTATACTGAGCTGACCAGGCAGCTCCGGCAGCGATTGGCATATGAGCCCCAATAATTGCGTAGGAACCCATAGCTCCTTTGCTGGTATCCGTAATATGCATCGAACCGCCTTTACCACGCAGCTGACCAATATCACGGCCCATCAACTCGCCAAGAATGGAAGTCATGGACACACCGCGAACGTAGTTGTGATTGTGTCCACGGTAAGTATTAAAGGTGTAGTCATCTTCGCGCATCGAGAAACCAAAGGCGGCAGCGATAGCTTCCTGTCCTTGGCCCAAATGGGTAGTGCCCTTAACCAAATTCTCCATAAAAAGGTCATACGCACGCTCTTGCAGACCTCGGCACTCCGACATTAGTCGATAGAGATCGAGTTTCTGCGACTTATCGAGTTTATATTTACCAGCTGAACTGGCTTTTGCCTTTGCTGTTGTCATAGTCTCATTGGTTTCCGTATATATATGGCGGCATTAGAACACGCCCTAGTTATCATTGCGGTCAAGCATAATATCGCAATTTTTATGTTAAAGGCAATAATTTCGATATTTCTATATTTACCTTAGTTAGTGCTAAGCATTGTAATCTCAACCTACTACATATGCTCCGGGGCCGTTGGCCGCCAACATCAACAAACCACCAAGAACTGCGTAGTTCGCCAAAGCCAACCTACTACTCTCTAGTTTAGCCTGACGCGTAGGCCGATTCCAAAAGTCGTGTATCCAAAGTGTTACGCAAAGCATGAAACCTGCCAGCAGGAACGCAGACGGCGAAGTATAGATACCCAAGATAATACCCAGACCTGCAAAAAAGTGCAGAGGTATTACCGCCATCAAACAGACATTGGAATATGGCAATTTCGCCTTGCGAAACTCTTCTCTCGCTTCGCCGAAAAAGATGATTTTATCTATTCCACTTACAAGAAAAACCGCACCTAAAAGAATGCGCGCAAAAAGTACTATCAGGTCATCCATCTATTTATTACTCAGATTGGAATAGGTACTTGAACTACTTAGCTCACCCATAGGACGAAAAAGGGCAACCTCTTGGTCGCCCTTTTTGCCTATTTGAGATATGGCATACCACAGCCGATAACCAAGTCATTCGGGAACTTAGTTATTACCTCGATACCTGTATTGGTCACAACAAGCATATCTTCCAGGCGTATACCGTCACGGCCATCCTCTGAACCAGCGTAGGTCTCGAGCGCCAGACACATACCAGGCTCTAGCTCAACAGGGTTCTCAATGCTGTAGGCGCGAGAAATAATTGGGAATTCCCAAAGTCCAACACCCACACCGTGGCCATATTGAAGCCCAAATATTTCGTGCTCGTTAAGCGCACCCATCTCACGATAGTCAGGCCAACGTGTTACAACGTCTGCCGTGGTGGCACCTGGTTTCACAGCATCAATACCACCCATTTGGATCTCATGACAACGTGCATGACAGTCTTTCTGAGATTGAGATGGCTCGCCTACTACGAAACAACGATATACACAGGTGTGATAGCCATTGTAGAGACATACCACGTCCATAAAGATAACGTCACCTGGCTGAAGCAAGCGATCTGAACTCAAATGCGGATGAGGATTGGTTCGGTTACCCGAGGTCACCTGAACATTATGAACCCACTGCGCGCCAAGGCGATGCATTTCATGTGAGGCCACTGCTTGAAGATCATTTTCTTTTGCGCCGGGACGAATTTCCATGGCAATTCTATGGAAGGCTGCATCAACGATCGCAGTAGCATGTTTCAGCAGAGCAATTTCGTCCTGGTTTTTAATGGCACGAGCGTACTGCATGACTTCCATACCATCGACTAGGTTGTAGCCATTAGACTGCAGCGCCATCATCGTTTGCGCTTCAATTACGTCGACGCCGATACGGACTTTACTCTTATCCAATCCAAAGTTATCCAAAACCATATCCAGATCTTTGATAAATCCTTTAGTTGGCTCCCACTCTTTAGGAAGCGCGCCGTACATGGTCCCGTGCGCAGGGAATGTATAGTCTGCTACCCAAGGGCAGTTTAGCTTCTCACTAGCAACCTCTGAACCAAATCCAAAGATATGGGCAGGACCATTGCGAGGAATAATCGCATAGCGACCCATGTTATCGATTTCTGGTGAACAAACCGCTGTTGAGGTCGAGTAACGCTTGTTACAGGTATCAAATAACAGCAGGCAATCAACTTCAAAGACATCCATATACTTCTTTATTCGAGCAGTTCGATGCTCGCGCATACGATCCATGTCCATACGTTGCTCGTAATCGACCTGCATCATGCCTTGTGTGCCGCGTCTAAATTCTGTCATTACTTTATTCTCCTAGCTCCAGAAAATTTTCCGGAATTTCCAAATTAGATAAATAGTTAAACTTTTACTACCTGATGTGCGGCTGCTGACTTAACGATCGCTTCGGTCACAGCAGAGCCATGCACCATCTCCTCAGGAGATATGAGGTACGGTTTGCCACCTTCGGCAGCGACAGCAAATCCTTCAAGAGCAGCGTTTACTACGTCAAATTCTGCAGCACTCCATACTTCGGCAGGCCCTTTGACCGGCTTGAAAGTACAGTTGCTAAACAATTTCATACGCCTTTCTTCCGATGGAGCACCGGCAATATGAGTCATGCCTTCTAGCTTAACAAAGCCCTTAGATCCGTATACCTGGAAGTTAAATCCACCGCCAGTAGCCGTCATAGTTCCCAGGTAGCCAGAGCATCCATCTTTCATGCGGAACAGAATAGAAGTCGTATCATCTGCTTCCACTTCAATCGCGCGACGGAAGCTTTGTGCATAGACCTCATCGATCTCACCAACCATATCGATCATGCCATCAATTGCGTGAACACCCATTGGCGTTAATCCACCACAAGGGGTTTCTGATGTATCCGCACGCCAGGCACCCGGCTTTAAGTAAAGCGCGTTTGGAAACGTCATAGTCGCTTCGATATGCAATATTGTGCCCAAATCACCGCTATCAATTTTTTCTTTAAGCGCAACCATCTCAGGATGGAAACGTCGGCTGTAGCCCACGCCTAGAGTCAAACCAGCTTCTGCAGCTGCATCCATTGCATCCTGTGCACCCTGTCCATCCAAAGAAAATGGCTTTTCACAAAATACGTGCTTGCCTGCTTTAATAGCAGCCAAGGTTTGGGGTACATGCTGGGAGTTTGGAGTTACCAGAACAACCGCATCAATATCGGGATCGTCAAGAATAGCTTCATAGCTCTCCTTGAGCTCCATATCGTATTGCTTACAAAACTCTTGCGCTTCCTCAGAAAGCGATCTTGTGGTGGCCGCAACAAATTTTATTTTGTCACTGCCCTGAACCGCCTCAACCTGAGTTTTACCCCACCACCCGAGACCTACAATTGCTGCTCTAATCATTCCTCTCTCCTGAATCTAGAAAATTTGCACTTCAATTAATAATTTCGACAAAAACTAATTTTTTCACATATATTCGATTGTTACAACCTTGGGCAGGCAACCTAAGTCAGATCGCTCATTCGCTCCTCGCCCACCCCCCTTTCCTTCTCTACATACAAAAGACCCAAGGGCCTAAGACACAAAAAGATCGCCTGAGAATCAGGCGATCTTTTTAATTGAGCGTAATCTTGTAAAAAATTACTTTACTTAGAAAAATCGCCTTCTCTTATAAAGAGCGCCAGTATTGCGATGACTACGCAGAGGCCCGAGATTTGAACTTGACCAGCGAAGGCCCAACCATAGCTCTCAATAAGAGTACCCATGCATAACCCAGCTATAGAAGCTCCGCCATAAACGCTAGTCACAAACAGACCGGCACCTTTACCAGTCATGCTGCGCTTAAGCGACTTAACGTGACCACCTGCAAGATTGGTATAAACAACGGCCGCTCCAAATACACCAACCCCTGTGGCTAGTATTCTGTAGACAAATTCGCTGTAATTCTCGTTATAGAGAAATAACGTTACTCCGCCGAGAAGTAGACAGCTCACAAAGAGAACAGATTTGGTCGTAAACTTGTCGCCCAGCTTGCCTCCGTAGTAGGAGGTCAGACCACCGATACCAAACCACAGTACAACTGTACCCACTTGAGTTGCGCTTAATTCGACAACAGTCCGCAGGAACGAGGGATAACTGCCTAGGTATCCGTAGATCACCATGCCATAAAGCCCACTCATTAATATAAGCAGCTTAGTGTTGAAGTTATTCCAGGAGTCCGCACCTCCGCTGTCCTGAATTACCTTTTTGGGAGCCTGTACCTCACTAAACCAAGGCTTAATAAAGAAAAACACCGCGAACACAAGCGCTAAACCAATAGCGCCAAAAATATACATGGGCGCATGCCAAGCCGAATCTCCCAAAGTCTCATAATAGCCGTCTCGCAGCACACCAGGAATCCAGTGGCCAAAAATTGAGCCCAGCCCAAAACTAAGATTCACGATGCCCAGAGCAGCAGTACGGTTCTTGTGAAAGTAGCTAGTGGAGAGAGAGAACAGCGAGGTAGCCAAGCAGCCCATACCTACGCCCTGTATCACAATAAAGACAAACATACTCTTAAAGCCCACGGCCTGAGTGAAGAGCAATGTTGAAAAAGACAGAAGAATCAGCCCCGCTAGCACAACAGACTTTCTTGAATATTTCTGAATCAGATGCCCCGCAGGCACCCCGGAAATACCCAAACCAAGGGTAAACATGGTGGCAAGGGTAATGGAGTCTCTAACAGTGAAACCCAGAGATCCGCGTATATCTACTGCCAACATACTGATAAGGAAGCGATCCGCCACCATCAATACATATATAAGCAGCAGTAAGCCAAACATCGCTAGGGCTACTTTCTTTTCTCCGGATAGTCCGACATGTTCCTCCGGCGCTGCTGCCGGTTCGTTTGATTGATCTAAGTCACTCATATTGCTAAATCCCCGTTCAATTTTCGATCTTTTGTAGTTAGGTTTGCCTTCTAAGTATTCCAGTATGTCGCTCAATAACCGAGAGATATCCCCTGGAAATACGGAAAATCTGGCTGAATTGTGTCACCTTATAAAATTAGATGGAAGGAGAAACGAAGGATTTATTTCGAATATAAAGCCTTCATTTCTTTTTTAGCGATATTTTGGAAGTGCCCTTTCCCGAGAACCCATCTCAATCTAGCTGGCCAGCAGGGGCAAAGCTATGGGCAATCGAGCACAGACTGCGACCTCTCCCTAGATTGCTACCGCTATAGCAATACCAGACTGATTCCGGGGAATATGATTAGAATAATTAGCACCAACAACATAGTCACCGCAAAAGGAAAAGCTCCGGCAAAAACATCAAACAGCGATATATCTTTGTCAGGCAAAGTCGCTTTAATAACGTAGCAGGATATTCCCAAGGGCGGTGTCAATAATCCGATTTCGGCACCTACAATGGTGATAATACCAAACCAAATTATATTCACGTCATAGGGCATCATGACTGGCAGAAACAGTGGCACCATAATTAGAATTATGGATGTGGTATCCAAAATAGTTCCTAATATAATTAGGCTAATGACATAGATCACCAAAATAGCAGTCAGACTCAATTCCGCCGCGGTAATCCAAGCTCCAAACTCTGCAGGCAATCCAGATATTGCCAGCATTCGACTGTACATAGTTGCGGCCACGATCAAGAGCAATAGAGAAGCGACAATGTGCCCGGTCTCACTCAATACCTGCCAAACCACTCGCCTATCAAGCTTCCTCTTGATGATAGCGATCACGAACGCACCAAGAGCACCAACGGCGCCTGCCTCGGTCGGCGTAAATAGCCCACCGTAGATGCCGCCTAAAACCAATATTATTAAACTCAAAAATGGAGCTAGTTTGCTGAGTACCTCTTTTAGGGACATGTCCGCATAGCTCTCGGCAAACGCGCGGGACTCTGCATCCTGACCACCGATGGCTTTTGGGAAGAATATTGCCATACCAACGATAAGTGCGATGTAAGCCGTTGCCAACAGAAGCCCTGGAAAAATTCCAGCCTTAAACATGTCAGCTACGGATTGCTCCACAACAATGGCATAGATAATCAGCATTACGCTGGGCGGAATCAGCATGCCCAATACGGAACTGCCCGCAACTACACCTACAGCGAAACGCTTGTTGTAACCAAATCGCCTCATCTCGGGCACAGACACTCTTGCAAAAACCGATGCCGACGCGATGCTAACTCCGGTTATCGCAGCAAAGGCGGTATTTGCAGCAACTGTCGCCACACCCAATCCGCCTTTGACTTTACGCAACAGAAAGTTGGACACTTCGTAGATATCACGGCCAAGCTCGCACTGGCTAACTACCAGCCCCATCAGCACAAAAAGCGGTATCACCCCGAAATAGTATTGCTCCAACCCGGACGACGCAGCGAGTGTCAGCAGGTAGATAGGAGCCTCAGTGCTGCCGCGCAGATACCAAACACTAATAAAGGAAACCAATCCCAAAGCCACAGGCACATACATGCCCGAATAAATTAATATAAGAATCAGAATAACGGATATAAGCCCAATCTCTAAACCAGTCATTATTTGCTAGCCCCTGCTTGCATTAGCGCGCAGATATTACGCTTAACTTGTGTTGCGAAAACCGCTATCACCGTGACACAACTGATCACTAAGATGAGCTTGATTGGCCAGGTTGGGATAGTAAAAATACCTTCTGTCCCGGCGTAGTATTTACCTTGATAGGCTTCGATAAAGATGGGGGTACCACCGATGAGAATAGCGGCAAAAAATGCCATGCCGCAAATATCGTAAAAAATATTTAGTGTTAGTCCTACTCTTGGCTTGCGTTCAGCGACGCTGTTAAAAAACCCATCAGAGCGCGTTAATCTTCCAGCACGAACCGCATCGCTAAGTTGTAAAAACACTATCCCGACTATAGAAAGCGCAACCATCTCTGGCACACCATTTATCGGCTTATTAAAAAGGAATCTGGACGATACATCTGCGTTGATAATAAGCATCAGAAGAAATATCCATATCGTACCTATGCTGGTAAGACTCACTACCCAAATCTCAAATGCCCGAGCAAGTCCTACTTTTTTTGTGGTCGATGCATCACTCATTGTTGATCCCACTGCCGCACGATGGGCTGGCTGTTATCCCGCATTATCTGCATATAGTCCTCTAGAATTTGCTGGCCCGGAAGTCCGTAGTCGTCCATGTTTCTCACCCAATCACCCGCAAGATCCGGCAAATTGGATACCCAAAGCAAACGCTGCTCCTCTGACACGGGAATAATAGTGCCGCCCTGCGCCATAAATTCTTCGCGGGCGTGACTAGAAACTCTATCCGTTTCCAAAGCCAGCTCATCTCGATAACTATATGACACCTCTTGGATGACAGCCTTTACCTCTTCAGGTAACCGCGCCCAGGTTCGGGTATTAATAGCGATGGCTTTGGAAGCGGCACCGCCAAACTTAATATCCAGCTTATACGGAGCTACCTCATACAACCTATAAGCAGTAGCAGCTTCTGGCCAAACGATCGTTCCGTTCATCAAGCCCGTGGCCATATTGTTGTACCAATCAGTCAATGCGCTGCTGACGCCTACCGCGCCAGAACCTTCCAAATACAATAAATTTGCACCGACCCCACCGATCTTCAATTCCTGAAGATCCTCAATATTCTCAAGAGGGTCAGTCAGAATAATATTGTAGGTATCTATGGATCCAGCAGAAGTTAGATAGTGTAGGTTGTAACCCTCCCATACATCCTTGATCTCTGGATACTTATCAGCCAACTCGGTCATGGTCCGGGCAATTAGCCCAATATTGTTGCTTACAAAGGGCGTTACATAGGGAAGCATGTAGTAGGGAAGTTTGTCCGGGTGGTATGGGGTAGTGACAATGCCAATATCGGCAAGATCATATTGCAACGATGTCAGCACACCACGAGGCTTTGCGATAGTTCCGCCAAAAGCAGGGTTCCAATCAATTTCATAGTTACCGGTCTCCGCAAGTCGACGATCGACCTCCGGAATAAAATGACTGAGGAAGACCCTGACCCAAAGTGAGCTCGTCGAGTCCGAATCCACGGCAATCAATCTGATTGACTCTGCGGCGCGAGCGGATGGCAAAAGAAAGCAAAAACAAAGACACAAAACTGCCATTGCCCTAAAGGATTTAGTGGCGTCAAATTTCATATATTGGTACTACTGTGAGGAACGGATTCTTTGTTCAATGCGATTAGTCTAACTAATTAATTTTGAAACCGCAGCTAAATCCGGCCACTAGGAAGTTACCGATAAGTTACTGTAAACTGCCGTTATTCGAACAAATACCGAAAAAATAGAGTGATTTTCGATATTTTTTAATTAATGCAATAACTCGACCTAAATCTAGGTCGTATGCTCGGGGCGCCAAATGACAAATCCCATTCCCTCACCAAAGCAATCTACCGCGGCCCCGCCGAATGAAACCCTAGCATCTTTGGTATATCAAGAGCTGCACCAGGATATTCTTGCAGGAAAGCTCGAGCCGGGGAGCAAGCTTCGCTTAGAAACACTTAAGAATGAATACAACGTCGGCAATAGCCCATTAAGGGAAGCGCTAAACCGCTTGTCCGCAAACGGCATGGTGCTCCGAGAAGAAAACAAAGGCTTTAGAGTATCTACCGCGAGCGTTCCCAAACTTCAGGAGCTGGTCAAAACGAGATGCTGGCTTGAAGAAATTGCGCTACGGGAATCAATAGCAAATGGCGATGATGCCTACGACGAGCGCATAGTTGTCGCCTTTCACCGCCTATCTCGTATTTCTCCCAATGAAGATGGTTCTTGGGATTCACCCGAGCAGGAACAAAAACATCGCGACTTCCACAGCGCACTACTCTCTGCATGCGACTCCAGCATCTTACTTGGATACTGCGAAGAGCTTCAGGAGCAAACCTTGCGCTATAGAAAACTTTCCGCCGTCGTAAAATACCGCGAGGGCCGCGAAGGCATTGAACACAGATCCATACGGGATGCAATACTCGACCGGGATGGCGATAAAGCCGTTGCATTGCTCAAATCACACTACGAAATCACAGCCGAGATTGTTATAGATAGCGGCAGTCTAGATAACTCTGAATAATAGGAAAATAATTATGAAAATCGCATTCCTCGGCCTTGGCCGCATGGGCCAGGGCATGGCTCACCTACTCGTGAAAGCTGGCTATCAACTAAACGTATTTGACGTTTTTCCCGATGCTGCCAAATCACTTGTCGAAGCAGGAGCAACCTTTAAACCAACTATCGCCGACGCTGTCGCAGACAGAGATGTGGTTATCACTATGCTTCCGACCGACGGTATATTGGAAAATGTGATTGCCGGTGATGGCGGACTACTTGGATCTATGCCTGCCGGAGCAGCCCACGTCATTATGGGAACTCACGGCATTGATATGGTTCGAAAGGCAACCAAACTCCACACTGATGCTGGACAGGTTTTTGTAGCAGCTCACGTATTGGGCCGCCCAGATTTGGCAGCTCAAGGCCTACTTACTATCGTACCAGCAGGTCCTGAAGATCTCGTTACTTCACTGCAGCCGGTATTCGACGTTCTTGGCAAACAGACTATTTATGCTGGGACCGAGCCTCAAGCAGCTTCCGCCGTAAAAATTGCCAACAATTTTGTTCTGGGTTGCGCTATTGAAGTTATGGGCGAAGCCATGGCCTTAGTGCAAAAACTGGGCGGAGATAAAAACATGTTCCATAAGGTTCTTACAGACGGCCTATTCGGAGCGCCCGCATACGAAGTATACGGAGGCATGATCGCCAACGAATCATGGGACAGCCTGGGTGCCACTGCGGTAATTGGCCTTAAGGATATTAACCTAGCTCTCGCTGCTGCCGAATCTGCTGAAATGCCGTTACCAAGCGCCGCTGTATTTCGCGACCGATTGCTCGGCGCAATTGCGCACGGAGATGCAGACCTAGATTGGTGTGTTGCAGCCAAAGAACAAAACCGAGCAAGCGGACTGGAATAGCAGGGAGTAGAGAAAGCTGAGCCAAACCGAAAATTTGGTTTAGCTATAAATCTCCAATCAGGCAAAAGCCCGCTGACACAGCCAACCAAAGATTTCCGCCCTGTGCAGAAATCTTTGGTCAATCGGAAGCTACGTCAATACTAGGCGGTTAAGCGGCAGGAGTAATTGGCGCTGCTCAGTTCTCTAATTTTATGACTTTGTGCACTATACTTAACGACAAAAGCCCAACCTCGACTCAAATATACATACTATGCACGCTGTATTTGAAGTAAGACATTTATACTATCTGCCTCAATTTCTTCCAGTTTATAACGAGCTAATTGAACGTGGAGGCACGGCAGATTTTGTGTTTTTTGCCCATGAAAATAGAACCCTAATTGACAATATAGTTCGAGACACCAAGATCAGTTCTCACTGGGTCAATGACTCTAAGGATGCGCTCGAAATATATCGAAAACTAAAACCCGATTGGGTCTTCTTTGGCAACAAGTTCGAACACCTTGAATCGCTCCATGAATTTTCCAAATCGGCACAGCTGGGCCATGGCGTTGGTCCAAAATCAAGCTACTACACAAAGTCGGATACTCCGATGACCATCCGGTTTGTGGAGGGGCAGCATCGGTATAATCGACTTTTGGAAATGTATCCGCAGGGAAATTTTTGTGACGTCGGTTTTAGTAAGCTCGATCCAATATTTAATCACTCGGAACCGGGTCTAAATATAGGGAAACTTGGACTAGACCCCGGCAAGAAAACCATTGCCTATGCACCAACATTCTATCCAAGCAGCATCGAGAACTTTCCGAAAGATTGGCCCGCGCAATTTTGTGATTACAATATATTGATAAAACCGCATCATTTCTCTCTGACTCAAAAACGGCTCAAAAAACAACGGCAGCTACTCAACCACTGGGCGACTTACCCGGGTGTCTATTTGGCTAACTCTAATGACTATTCTCTAGTACCGTTTTTAGAAACTGCAGATATATTATTAAGTGACGCATCATCTGCAATTATTGAATTTGCCGCCCTAAACAAACCGGTAATATGGTGCCAATTCTTAAAATTACGATGGAGTTACCGAGGCCCGCTAAAATTTCGGCTTAGGCAGCGCATGGATGAAGACTACCTATTATTCGAAAAAATCTCATTGCCCGTTGAGAGCTACAAAGAGCTCGCCAAAGCGGTCTCTCAACAATTGCAAAATCCGGAACAGCTTGCAGAAGAACGAAAAACAAATACCGAAATTATGATGGGTAAGGTCGATGGCCTTGCCAGTAAACGCATCGTTGACTTTCTATGGGATGCGGAGCCATTAGCCCTGGGCAGTTAACCAAAAGTTGTTTCGCCAAAAAAACAAGAGAACGTTGATGAAGAAGATCGGTTACACAACAGGAGTTTTTGACCTATTCCATGTAGGCCACTTAAATGTGTTGAAGCGAGCAAGATTGGAGTGTGACTACCTAATTGTTGGCATATCCAGTGACGAGTTAGCCGCATCAAAAAAGGGGAAAAAACCAGTAATACCTTTCCAAGAACGAATGGAAATCGTTGAATCAATCAAATTTGTCGATGAAGTTGTTCCGCAAATGAGCTACGACAAGATGGAAGCATGGAACAATTTGAAGTTCGACAGAATGTTTGTCGGAGACGACTGGAAAGGAACGGATCAATGGAACCAGATCGAAGCCGAATTTCAAACTTGCGGTGTGGAGATTATTTATTTTCCTTATACCACTCATACCTCAAGTACCTATTTGAAGGAAGCACTGAGTAAACTTTAATCGGCATACCGCAAATAGCCCTTATGAAGAGTACAAAAACTCAACTAAATATTTGAACGAAGATCAAGCCAAACAATTTTCCAACGATTCTAGGATATACGACTCATTAAGGTTTTTACCGATGAAAACGAGACGGTTGAAAGGCGTTTGATCGCCCCACTCTGCGCCTTTCTGGCTACCAAATATCATATGCACGCCCTGGAACACAAAGCGGTAATCTTGCCCTTCAAGTCCGACAATACCTTTCATACGATAGACATCGGGGCCATTTTCCTGCAAAAATTCCTCGAGCCATGTATTAAGCTGGGATCCGTTAAATAAACCAGGTAGTTCGACAGAGACGGATGAAACCTTGGTGTCGTGTGTATGCTCCCCATGAAAAGAGTCTTCAGATATAGGGCTGTGCTCAACCCCGTCTTGTGAAACTAACTTTAGCTTCAATCCGTGCGGAGCATGCCCGGAAAAAAACGCTACGGACTGTTCATCGCTTAGGGAGAACCCAAATTCATAGGAATCACGGCCTTCCAGCGTCAACTGGTAGTGTCTATCTGCTATCTCTAGGGCCTGGCCATGCAAAATTGTTTCGGGTTCTGCCGAAAATTCGACGAAGACTTTCTCCGCTAGCGCCTGCAGATCGCTCTCCGAGCCTTTATCCACTTTTGTCATAAGGATCGACATCCTGGATTCATCGCCATGATGGTGGTCGTGGTCGTGGTCGTGGTCGTGGTCGTGGTCGTGGTCGTGGTGATCTTCTGCCAATTTCAGTAGATAGTCGCCGGCAGGCAACTGCCATACTCCACCCCATTCAAAAGGGTATTCCGGTTCCAGGAAATTCGGCTTCATATCGACAGCGCGTTGTACATCAAACCCACCAATGTCTAGCAGCTCTGCGATAGGTGCATCAGCCATGGTGGCCTCATAAAGCTCAGCCATTGTGTTCATAGACTGCAATCGTTTTCTAATTGCCTGCTTTTCTTCTTCTGAAACCAAATCGATCTTGTTAAGAATAATTCGATCGGCAAAAGCCACTTGAGCCAAGACCTCATCAGTCTCGTCATCCAGATGCTGGCCTACATGTTTGGCGTCGACGAGCGTGATGATTCCGTCGAGTTGATAGTAATCTTGAATGTCTTCTTGGACTAAAAATGTCTGCGCGACGGGCCCGGGGTCGGCCATGCCTGTCGTCTCTAATATAACGAGGTCAAACTGGCTTATGCGATCTGCCAATTCACCTAAAATACGGATTAAATCGCCACGCACGTTGCAACAAATGCAGCCGTTATTCATTTCAAAGACTTCTTCGTCGGCGTTGATAACCAGATCTTGGTCGATACCTATCTCACCAAATTCATTTTCAATCACTGCAATACGTAGACCATGATCTTCTGAGAGGATGCGATTGAGAAGGGTAGTTTTGCCACTACCGAGAAAACCGGTAAGCACTGTGACGGGAACTTTGGGCCGCATAGGGAAATCCTGTATTTATGTGGTCGACGATTCAAAATCGTGGGGCATTATATCCAAAAAAATAGCAATCCAGACAAATAGCGCCAAGCCTTGAATCTAAGTTAATGCGTCCACAAAACAATATTTAAAGGTCACAGTATGCGAGAGGGGTTGAAAGCAGAAATGAATTGCTATCCCTAACCGGCACCTTATATCATCGCACCCCCTTTGTTTACTGCTTACTGCGGTTTTATTTATTGAGGCGAAATATTGAAATTCCTGACTTTTGAATCGCGCGGTTATGAGCGCCTGGGTTGGCTCCAAGATGATGGTAAAACAGTTTTAGCCGTTGACCGCGAAAGTAGAGGAATGCCGCAATCTGTTTTGGATGTGATTAAGCGAGGCCCCTATGCTCTCCACCAAATCAAAAATGCCAAGGACCTCGAGACTTTTGATATTGATGATGTGCAGATTCTTCCACCCCTTATCCCTTGGGCTACATTTTGTGTGGCCGCAAATTCTTCAGATCAGGAAGAAGCCGATAAATTGAAACAGGCGGAACATCCGACCCTCTATATACGTTCGCCGCGCAATCATGTCGCCCACGGCGAGGTGGTCGATATTCCGCTACGAACCAAAACTTTGGAATGCGAAGGGAAGCTGGCAGTGATTATGCGAAGAGGTGGCCGTTATATTGCGCCTGAGCATGCACTTCGGCATGTGTTTGGCTATTCGATTTACAACGAAGGAAGCGTTAAAGAGCACCAAAATCACACGTCTCAGTTTGGATTAGGGAAGATGTTTGATTTGACTTCCGGATTTGGTCCTCACATCGTTACTGAAGACGAGTTTGGCGACCCATATCAGCAAAGCATCGAAACACGCATTGATGGCGAGCTAGTTCACTCAGCCGCCTTATCGGAAATGCGGCATAGGATCGAAGAAGTGATAGTGTACATTTCGTCAGCTATAACTATGTTCCCAGGAGATGTGATCTGCATGGGCGTGCCTGCAGGTGAGGGCCCGAAGTTAGAGCGACTTTTGCAAAAAGATGAACGGATTGATACCAGCGTTTCAGGAATTGGCACACTCTCCAACGTGGCAAAGGCCGAACCTACCGAGCCAAGAACAGTGGGCTGCTGCTAGCAAGGGCTGGCAACTTAGGCCGCCTCAAATAAATATATGATCGCTCTCTTGGGGGGAAGGCAATAATGAATCTTTATAGCTGGTCATGGCTTTTCATGTTTCTTTATATAGGCGCAATGGCGGCTTTTGGCGTTGTTGCGAGTAAACGCGTTACCGGTGCCGATGATTTTGCTACCGCCCGCAGCAGCTATGGTCCCTTGTTGCTGTCTCTCGCTTTTGCCTCAACTGCCGCTAGCGGCTCAACATTTTTGGGTGTGCCTGGCCTTAGTTACACCTACGGTATATCCGCCATTTGGATCGCTTTTCTCTACCCGCTGGGAATCTACCTCGGCGTGCTTATTTGCCAGCAAACCGTTGGGCGTTATGGCAACAGTTCTGGCTCCAGATCGATCCCAGAATACTTGGGCGAACGTTATCAATCTGAAGCGCTGAGAATTTCGGCCGCTCTACTGTCTTTGCTACTGCTTTTCTATTTGGCCGGTCAACTGGTCGCTGGTTTAGTCATGTTTGAAATGATGCTCGGCCTTCCCAAAGCCTGGGCACTGGCCATCACAGCAGCGGTTCTAATCGGCTACGTAACGATGGGCGGTGCTCACGCAGATATTATTACCGACGGCGCTCAGGGGTTTTTGATGGTGGTACTGGCTATCGCTATCGCTGTGTTTTTTATTATTGGTTTTGGCGCGGGCGGCTTAAGTAACATGCTGGACTCGCTCAGAGATCAAGACCCTCAGCTTCTTGGCAATTTTAATCCTGCGACTTCTATTACCGCTTCAACTTGGTCTTATGTATCGCTGGTTATTGCCCATATCCCACTTGGTTTGCTACCACATATAGGCAATAAACTCTGGGCACTCAAAGATGAAAAGAGCCGCACCCGCTTTTTAATCCTGGCCTTTATCTTTGGCATGATCTTGCCAGCTATCGCTCTGGGCGGATTGATCGCTCGGGCAGTTTTGGGTGGCGACCTTTTAGGAGATGGAGCCAATACAGCCCTTCCCTCACTGTTTATAGAACTGTTTCCAACCTGGCTAGCTGCCTTGCTAGGCATTGGGGTTCTTGCAGCCATTATGTCGACAGCCGATGGCTTACTTATATCTACCTCACAGGTATTTGCCAACGATATCTATCGCCGCAGTATTGCACCTCGCTGGCACGCGGATCGCAGTGAAGAACAGCTAGATCGGACAGTACTTAGTATCAGTCGAATAGTTACCGTATTGACCTTGCTTGCTTCAATTGCTCTGGGTTGGGCCATTATGGATATGAATGTAACCCTGCTTATCTGGACCGGAGTCGGAGGCTTTACCGCCGCCTTGATGGGGCCATTAGTATTTGGGTCCCTGTGGAAGGGCATTACCAGCAAAGGTGCCCTAGCAGGGTTTTTAGGCGGTGTGATTACCTTCGTATTGATCCACGCCAGGATTGTGTCAGGGCTCTGGTTGGAAGGAACGCCACTCGAAAGCTTTGGCATTTGGTTTGATTTCTACGCGGGCAGCCCGTACTCGGCATCAACCATAGGCGGAGCTGTCTCAATTGCGCTTTGCTACTTTGTATCCAAAAACACCACTCCCTTATCGGAGGAACATCTTCAAAGTGTTCGTGGGTGACAGCCGACTAGTCACTCTAGAAAATCAGTAACCTAGCCCGACTTTGACCTGATTAGGCTCACCCTTTTCGGCAAAATCAACTACCGCAACGGCAAGATCGGCACCAGTTATTGCACTTTTCCCCTCGGAATCAACCACCGGGCCGGCAGTTGATGTGCGATATTCTCCAGTACGATCACCTGGGCTAGCATCACCACGCCATCCGGTTAATCCAAAAGGCGGCGCTACAAAAGTCCAATTTATATCCGATGCTAGATAGGTCTCATAGGCAGCCCAATGGCCTAAGAATAAGGCTCGAAACGGCGATCCTTCTGGGGCATTTGGGGGCAAGTTCGCAATCAATTCTTCTCGACTATCAACCATGGTACTGCCACCGCCAACGACCACTAACTGAGGGCCTGCATCACCTAATCCTGCAAAAGCCTCAGTGAAAGCAATCGCACTTTGATTCATGGCAGTCTCTTCAGGTCTAGCAGCTTCTCTGCCGCCAACGGCATTAATAATCGCATCCGCGCCTTCGGTAACTTCTAGCACCGATTCGAGGGAGGTTGGGTTACCCGCCACTCCAATAAAATTCGCTTCAGTGTAAGCAAATTTTTCTGGGCTGCGAGAAACGCCTACTACTTCATGACCTCGATTTAGTGCCTCCCTAACAACAATCTTGCCAAGATTTCCGGTAGCACCAAAAACAACAATGCGATCTGCATAAACGGAAACTGAGAAAACGGAGACCGCGGTCAAAACTGCAATCAATACTGGGGCTAATAATTTATTCATACAAACTCCCTGATTAAACTTGATCGAATCGTTACTCTAAATTGATTGAGGCTATCGGCAAAAAAAAAGCCCTCACATATGTAAGGGCTTTCTAATAACTACAATACTTATTGGATCACTAACGGCCGCCCATCAGAAGGATTAATTCCTCCGTGGAATCCACCCTGATCTCGGACAACGCTACCTACGCCATCCTCGTCGTAATATACCCAAACCAAACCATGAGGCTGGCCATATCCCGGCATATCGATAACTTTAAGCTGTTCATAAGTGTGCGCATCAAATACATAGATTCGACCCTCACCGTTACTCGTTGCCCACATCTCGTTGCCGTTAGGCGAAAGCAATACGTGGTCGACTGCGTAGCCTGAAAATAGAGTCTCTAGCGGAGTGCCGCTTTCGGCATCCATAACCGTAATAGTTCTACCGATATGCCCAGTGCCTTCGCCCTTGTTTGCCACCCAAAGATGAGATTCGTCAGCAGTAAGATTTGAGCCATACGGGCCAGTGCCTGAAGCTTTGGACCAAGCAATCTCTCCGGTTTCCAAATTGATCTTGGTTACGTTCGATGACCCTGCTGAGGGTACGTACATAAACTCGCTAGCCGCATCGATTGTGACCCAATCTCCTCGGTAACCTCGGTACGGATACTCATCCAAAACTTCCCAGGTAACCGGGTCAAGCTTGGCAACCCAGTAAGGTCGAAGTGCAGTGTATTCCCCCGCAGCTAAGAGAGTGCCATTCGTCAAAGCGCCGCCATCAGCTCCGGGCTGCATCAGGATGTAAATAAATTCATTGTCGGAGTAAGCCGTGTAGTTACTACCACCCAGGTCTCTAGTATTAACGCCACCAACAATCTCATCGGTCTCGGGGTCGTAGAGAAATACGTTCAGTCCATCAGGATCAGTAATAAAGGTATCCATCAGGATATATTTATCCTGAAAAATCTGAGCATGGTGTAAACGACCGCCAATGGACAATTGCTTAACCGGTTGCAACGTAAAGGCATCCACTTTAAGTAAGGTCGCAGGAGTTCTTAACGGGCTGCCATTCCAGCCTTCTCGAGTTCCGCTCGGCCCGATCATGTATACATATTTTCCATCCGGACTTACGGCGGTCGTGTGTACCTGACCGCGCAAGTTCTCTGGCATTTCTCCAGAAGCAATTACTTCAAAGCTGGATGCATCGCCGACTACCACTGCGGTGCCTCTGGTTCGCATATTTCTATCCGGTGCATGAGATCCGCCAGTACCGGTGTTTTCGTAAAAATATAAGGAGTTAGGTTCTGGCGTAAAAACAACCTCACCAAGCTCATATTCGTTGAGGACTTGAACTTCGTATTCGCCACGAAGACTGCCGGTCTTCGCTTTGCGAGTCCAATCGGCAAGTACGGTGTCGAAAGATCGAATATCAAGAATTTGCTGATCCCTCGGAGATACTGCGTAGACGTTCTCAGCTGCTCTTGAATCCAGCAAGGCTGTAACCTCAGTTCGCCACTCAGAAACTGTCTCAGAACTGAATGTCTTACCACCCAAGGTTCCAATAAATACCGAAAGGGCGATTAGATCTTCAACATCTGGATCTAATTCACTAACGATAATCCCCATTTGTGGGTTGGAATCCAGCTGCTCTTGGATTTCTATAGGAGTTGGACCGCCATGAAGTGTTGGGCCTACCCGACCTTCTCCGTTGTCGCCGTGACAAACCCAGCAAGAAACCTGTGCAAAATAAAGTTCTTTGCCCGCAGCCTCTAAGGCCGCCATATCTTCTTGGGCTATCGCCGAAAAACTGACAATCATCAGCAAAGTTGAATTCAATAGGAACCGCAAACCACTCATACTTACCTCCAGTAAATGCGAATTAGCTCTGCCCGAATTCCCAGAAAAGAGAATCAATGATCGCAGAACATATCAACATAATGTATTTAAAAGACTTCCCCAATGCCGCCATGGAATCACAAATTCACTGGGTGCGCCAACTTGTCGCACCCAGTGATCCAAATCCAAGCAAAAAATGTAGCTATTTGGTTAGCGAAGTTCCGGAATAACAAACTCGCCGGGCACCTCAGTTTGAAGCATCATTCCAACGTCATCGCCAAACCACCACCCTTCTTTCCAGTGAGTTCCTTCGAAGGTATGAATACCAACCTCCCATGCGCCAACGGGATTATTAGTTGCTGGATTGCCAAACAGGCTGCCGGTATTGGTTCCTGTTAACAAGAACGAAATCATCACCTTATTGCCTTCGGCAATTAGCACTCCCACTTGGTCTAAGCGGTCCGGGAAGGCAGTATTCATCCCCGTAAGACCCAATTCTGCGCCACGAAGGCCCACATATTTGAATCCAGCCCGGGTATATATTTCGTAGGGTCGACCATCAAATACTTGGTTGGCTGGTCTTATAGTAGATTTGTAAGCAGACACTCTAACTTTGTTGGTATAGGTGTCTGTGTCTTCTGGCTCTGACAAGATATCCACGAGTACTTCACTACCCGGTCGAACTGGATAGTTGGCAACAGGCGCTATAGACATTCCATCGCTGCGTTCCGGCAGCCACACCCCAAGCTGCTGGAGTAGGCCCGTTTCATCTGACATTTCCCAAAACTCAATTATCTGGCCGCCTACTAGTTTGTAGAACGCCGTAGCCTGAATATCTATGGCTTTTCCCGTAGCGAGAATACCGTACAAGTTGCCGAGGTGAGTACCGGTTGTTCGGTATTGAACTCCGACTATATTGCCTTCGGCGACCATTTCTTCGACCACATCTACCCGATCAGGAATGGCTACACTTAAGGAATCTGAGTGCATTTTAAGCATCGGATCTTCTGCATTTGTCACTAAGTTTTGAAACTCAGATCGCTGCCAATTGACATCGGATGCAAATATTTCATCGTTGGTCGCCATCCTGCTTGAGTCCCACCGAGATTCAACATAGTGTCTAATCAGTACCTTATTTGCTTCCAACTCGGAAACCTGGCTGCCCGCATAAGATGGAGAAAGCCCAAGAAGGCTAAGAAGCATCGCCGCTATAAGCGCCCAACTAGTTTTTATAGACGTAGAATTCACAAATATATCCCCCGAAAGATCTGTACCGAATAAGATTAAGGCTTCTTTATAATGTATTTTATTTAAAACCTATACTCAAACTCCAAAATATGACGCGACTTTTGTTAACACCACTTTTCTTTAGCGCCACTAAATAGCCTGACACCCTATACTAGGCCCTAAATAGGTAGACGACCTGCTCACTTTTACATTTTGAGACATCAATGGAATTCCTAGAAAACTCCTGGTTTGCGCGACTCACCACCGAGACGGCTTGGGGGTTTGCCATCAATGAGATTATTCATATTCTGAGTATATCGGTGATTGTGGCTGTAGCGGTTCTTTACGTCGCTCACAGTGTTTCCGAAAAGCGCATGGAAACTAAACAGGTGCGTAAGTTTGTTGCTCCCTTTGCCGCCACTGCTTTTGCTATCGCCCTGTTTACCGGCTTCGTGTTTTTTGCCGCTTGGCCGGATCGTTATCTTGATAACCCTGCTTTTCTTATCAAAATGCCAATGCTAATTACTTTGGCTATTTTGAATATTCTGATTTGGCGCGGTTACGCGTCCACAGAGCTATCAATGACGACTAAATGCATTACTTGGTTGGCTCTAGCAATTGCCCTTGCGACAATTGCTGCAGGTCGACTAATTGCCTATACCTAAATTGAGAGCCTATTAGCATGTTTTACGATTTACTGGCCGCGCTCTCTGTCGAACACTACGCCCGAGAATATCAATGGTTTATGCCGACGGTGGAAACGATTCACTACACCGGGCACCTACTGTTGTTCGGCTGCATACTCCTTTTTGATATGCGCCTACTTGGCGTTGGTTCGAAGCTATCAGTATCGAAACTAGAAAAACTAACGGTGCGATTCTCAATACTGGGATTTCTGATCGCCATTCTTTCAGGCAGCGTTTTACTACTTACCAGCCTCGATTATTTCTGGGGCAATCCCTCCCTAGTCAATAAACTTATATTTATGGTCCTGGCCTTGGTCAATATCGGAATCTTCTATCTATTTGTTACGCCGAAGATGAAGGCATTTGATAGTAATGTTCCGACCCCTTGGTTTGCCAAACTAAGTGGAGGCATTTCAATTTTGCTTTGGACTAGCGTTGTGGCATGTGGGCGCCTAATTGCATATTACTAAAAGCCCTAAGAAAGCTACGGAACAAGACCTGGGCCGGTTAGGGTGGTTACCGCAGCGATAACTATAAAAATCATAACTGCAAAGATCATTTCAAAAATCACCGTCACTCGAAACTCATCTGCACTATTCTCCGAATCTTCCGCAATTCGTGGAACCAGGGAATATCGATTGCGCGCCGCCATCAGCAATAAGATCAAAACCAGGGAAAACTTCAGTACTAAGCCACCACCGTAGGTGGAACGAAATAGATTAAGCGGCGAGCCTAATAATTCGATAATCAAAAACCCACCAGCAACCGTCAAAAGTACGACCAGCCAAATCGCCATATCTCCGAACCTTTTCAAAAGCACCGCTGAATCTTTTGCAGGCAATACTGCCACTGCCCAAAATAGTGGTAACAACGAACCAATCCAGAATCCAATACACACCAAATGCAGGCCGATGGCGATCTTAGGCAATGCCGTTAAGCCCGCTGTGTGCCCGGACACAAAGAAGGAAGCGGCTAACAGAAATACCGAGCCTCCAAACAAGAAGGGCAATAATTTTTCTGTTCTGGATATGCCAAAGATAATCAGAGTAAAGCCTATTCCAGCAACAAAAAGGCCTACCAGGCGAATACGCACCACCTCTCCAACCGGTGTAGCCCATAGAAAAGACAACAAACCAAAATCGAACATTCCCGACAAGCCAGATTGCGCTGTCATGCCAACCTGAAAAAACAAGGCAAAGCAAACCAAGAAGGCACCGCAAAGCGCAGAATACAGTCCGTAAACCGATACTTTTCTAATTAATGGTCGGCTACTGGTATAGATCAACCAGAGCGAAAAAGCAGCTCCCATACTTCCGATAAGACTGGCGTATATACCAGCTTTGCTCAGCACCATTAATGCTGACCACATAATCTATGGGCCTTGGATGGTGAAAGACACAACGCCTGCCATGGTATGGCCATCCTCACCGAGAATAGTCCACCGCGCGGTATGTTTTCCCAAGACCAGGTTGTCTGGCAACGCCAATGCGAAGCTCGTTGAAACCTCTCTTTGCTCAGATATATCCAGATCCTGCCTAACCCCATCTGGACCTCGCAGCTCCACCCGAGCTAATCGAACTGGTCCGCTATACGTTAACTGCAGTTGTTCAGGCGCTTTCTGCATTTGCTGATTGTTTTCGGGTACGGAACTGCTCAACCCAGTGTGAGCTAGGGCCATTGGTGTAAAACTCAGGATTGCTAGCAGCCAGAATAACCTTGCTATCACTATCTTCATCGTTGTCCTCGCCTATCCTCGAAACCGAATTAAATATCTAGATTAGAACTCTAACGGATTTCTGCCGCTAATCCTGCGCTAGATCAGTGTAATTCCTATTTATCTGCACATACTTTAGAAATCTTTGATTGGGCACTTTTAGATATGCATGACCTTTCACTGTTGACCATTATCTGGATGGTTGTATTTGTCGCATCTATGGTCTCCCTCAAAAGTGAGGGCCTTGGCAATTCACCAGCGGCAACAGGGATAATGACATCCGCCGTACTAGACGATATTGCCTCTCTTGCTCTAGTTGCCATTCTTGTTCCAATGGCCACCGGCGAAGCGACCGTGTCTATTGAGGGGATTGGACTGGTAATGGGCAAAGCCATAGCGTTTTTTGTTTTGGTAACTTTAATAGGCGGTTGGCGTTTCCCGGCAAGTGCTGGCTGGGTAGCAAGGATCCCGCTTATCGGTAATTTCAGTTTACTAAGACTACTGTCCATGAACCGTGGTGAATACACGATACTCGCGCTACTTCTGATCGCTGTTCTTATGGGGATTCTTTCCTACAACTTTGGTTTTCACCCCGCTATCGGGGCCTATATGGCAGGCTTAATAGTCAAGCGGGAGTATTTTGAATTCCCCTTAGATCATAAGGCCGACCTGCAAACCGACCACCATAATCAAGCTAAAAGGATCATCGACAATATGGCCTTCTCATGGATTGGCCCGGTATTTTTTGTGACTTTAGGAACAAAACTAATTTTCGAACCTGAGCTTATTGTGAAGGTTTTACCATTGAGTTTTTTGCTATTCGTGGGGCTTTTTGTTGGTCAGGTTTTATCTGCAGCCCTTGCCGCCCGATTTACCGGGAAATTCGATTGGGCTTCAAGCTGGATGATTGGATTTGGAATGTTGGGGCGTGCCGAATTGGCATTTGTAGTTATGGATATAGCCTACATAGAGCACCAGATTATTAATGCAGAGGTCTTCTATACTCTAATGTTGACCACCTTTATGCTGAATATTTCAGTACCGCTCACTATTAGGTGGTGGAAAAGTCGATACGGAAATCAGACTGTGTGACGACGGTCCTCGATAGCACGTCGACTACTATCTAAGCGACGCTCAACAAATCCGCGGCGATCGCCTCCAATAAAGCCACACTGAGCCACACGCCTATCATTGCCTCGACGTCTTTCGAGGTCTTCTCGTCTATCGCTATCTTCGCGGTTATCATTCATTTTGATACCAATATATAAATCAAAATGTAACTTTGCTCCTACGGAGTAAATTTTTCAAGATTCTAAATAAAATCCTTCAAGAAGAATGATTTAGAGATCTGCTACCACGGTCAATGTAGCCTGACACAGTCGACTCAACTCTTCTGAATTAATAATGTAAGGAGGCATAAGATAAACAACGGAGCCAAAAGGGCGAACCCAAACGCCTTGCTCCACAAATTTGGGTTGTAATTCTGCCTGGTCAATTGGCTTATGAAGTTCGATTACGCCTATAGCGCCCAATACCCTAACCTCCTTAACAGCCACCATCTCAGAAGCAGCGGACAAGCCTTTGACCAGACCAGTTTCGATGGCATTTATCGAAGACTGCCAATCCTGATTCAACAATAGCTCTAGGCTGGCGTTTGCCACCGCACAAGCTAAAGGGTTCGCCATATAGGTCGGACCATGCATGAACACGCCCGGATCGGCGCCGCAAATCCCGTCACTTACTTTGTCAGTACATAGAGTTGCCGCTAGCGTTAGATAACCGCCCGTAAGGGACTTTCCAAGACAGATAATATCTGGAGAAATCTCGGCCCATTCACAACCAAAAAGCTTACCGGTGCGACCAAACCCCGTGGCAATTTCATCCGCTATCAAAAGCACATCGTGCTGATCGCAGAGCTGTCTCGCTCTCCGTAAATAATCCGGAGAATAGAAATGCATTCCTCCAGCGTTCTGAGCAATGGGTTCCAAAATTAGCGCAGCAATTTCTGAACCGCGATCGTTTAATAGCTGCTGCAGATCCGCAATATCAGAATCACTACAAGACGCTTCAAATTTACAGGGAGGGGAATCAACAAATAATTGATCGGCCAACATGCCTTTAAATAAGTGGTGCATACCTCGATCGGGATCGCATACCGACATCGCGCCCCAGGTGTCGCCGTGGTAGCCACGACGCAAGGAAACAAACTTGGTCTTGCGAGTATTTCCAACTGCCTGCCAATATTGCAACGCCATTTTCATAGCGACCTCTACGCTGACGGAGCCGGAATCACTAAAGAAAACCTTATTCAGGCCTTCGGGCGTAATTTCCACCAACTTCTCGGCCAGCCGCACCGCGGGCTCGTGAGTGAGTCCGCCAAACATCACATGGGAAAACTGGTCGATTTGATTCTTAGCTGCTTCATTCAGAACAGGGTGGTTGTAACCATGGATCATGCACCACCAGGACGACATACCATCAATGAGCTTGCGCCCATCTGCCAATTCAATATAAACACCATCGGCGCCAACAACTTGCCATAAAGGGCCAGGGGCCTTCGTGGAGGAATAAGGATGCCAGAGAATTTGATTGTCTATATCGGTAAGCACAGGGGTTTTACTCACAAAGAAGTAACAAGAAGTAGTGGTATAAGCATACTGCACTATTAGTTTTGATAGAATCCACAACCTAAGCAGCTGCCCCAACACAGAGACCTCTAAAATGGCTGAACCTGATAGCAATAGATGCAATTACATTCTGACCGCAACCTGCCGAGCAGGTACTGGCGTTGTTGCTGCTGTGTCTGGCTATTTGGCGGATAGAGATTGCTATATCTGCGCTCTAGAACAGTTTGATGATGAATCAACAGACAAGTTTTTTATGCGGGCAGTATTTCGCCCTCAGGACAATTCACCCCCTATTGAAGATATTCGCGAAGGTTTTTCAGAAGTCGCAGAAAAACTGGATATGAAATGGCAGTTTCATAACCCACAAAACCCGACTCGCGTAATAATCATGGTCTCAAAATTTGACCATTGCTTAGACGATCTTTTGTACCGCTGCCGAACCGGCGACCTGCACATGGAAGTTACTGCGGTTGTCTCCAATCACAGGGACCTTCAGCCTCTAGCAGAGCGAGAGAATATTCCCTTTGTCTATCTTCCAGTCGATGCAAACAACAAAGCAGCGCAGGAAAAAGCCGTACTTAAACTAATTGAAGAAACCGATACCGAACTGGTGGTATTGGCTCGCTATATGCAGATCTTGTCGGAGAACTTCACCGATCAGCTGGCGGGCCGCTGCATCAATATTCATCATTCATTTTTGCCTGGCTTTAAAGGCGCGAAACCCTATCACCAAGCTTATGACCGCGGCGTTAAGGTAATAGGAGCTACGGCTCACTACGTTACTTCTGACTTGGACGAAGGACCAATTATCGAGCAGATAGTTACTCGAGTTGACCACAACCATATACCGGAAAATTTGGTCCGCGTAGGTCGTGATAACGAAAACATGGCTTTGGCAAAAGCTGTGAAATACCACATTGAACGCAGAGTATTTTTGGACGGTAATAAAACCGTCGTATTTTTGGGCAGCTAAGCGCTACCGAACGAGGACTAATATGGGCAGTATTATTGACGGCAAGGCTTTTGCAGACAGACTCAGTGAATCACTGAAGTTAGAAGTGGCCTCGCTAATAGCTAATCATAATTTACAACCAAGCATTGCCGTAGTGCTAGTGGGCGACGACCCCGCCAGCCACGTTTATGTACGTAACAAAGTCCGGCGTTGCGAGCAGCTTGGTATTGAATCCATAGAACATCGCTTGCCTTCTTCCACCAGCCAGGAAGAGTTACTGACACTAATCGAGCAGATGAATCAGGACAGCAATATCAACGGCATATTGGTACAGCTCCCGGTTCCGGATCAGATAGATGATAAAGCCGTTATCGATGCTATCGCTCCAGAAAAGGACGTTGATGGATTCCATATCCTCAATGCCGGAGCTCTCGCCGTTGGTCAAAACCAAATGATTCCCTGCACTCCACTGGGGTCACTGATGCTGCTAAAGGATCAACTTGGCAATTTAAGCGGTATGCACGCTGTGGTAATTGGCCGATCAAATATTGTCGGCAAACCTATGGCTAGCCTGCTGCTCCAAGAAAACTGCACCGTCACCACAGTGCATTCCCGCACCCGAAATATTGAAGAGATTTGCCGCACTGCAGATATTCTTGTTGCCGCTGTCGGCATCCCTAGAATGGTCAAAGCAGATTGGGTAAAAGAAGGCGCTACCATCATTGATGTGGGCATAAATAGAATCGAAGAAGATGGCAAAAGCCGTTTAGTTGGTGATGTGGACTTTGCTGACGTTATCGACAAAGTAAATGCAGCGACGCCGGTTCCCGGCGGTGTGGGCCCCATGACTATTGCTTGCCTGATGTATAACACGGTGGCAGCGGCTAAGAAACAGGCCGGTATTTCTTAGCGCAAAGATGAACAGGGCCCTGACCTTTTTAAGCATCGACTAAGCATTGACCAACAAAATTTAGTCAACCTGTAGAGTAACCAGCTTCGCGACAAAGCATAAAAAGATTACGCCCGTAGTAAATTTTAATAGCTTCTGAGGACTTCATTAAAATAACTGAAATACCTAATATCGATAATGTGCCATGCACATAAAATGCAGTTAGAAACCCCGCTACATTTGCAAAACCTGCATTATTTCCTGAAATTGGTACCGTTTTCGCGATAAGGATACCGTTCGGGCCCAGGGAAACCAAAAGTAGCAAAGCGATTAGAGTAAATCGCTGAGATTTGAATTAGATCCATTGATGCACTCCCACTATTTCAATTTAGAGCGGTCTGACTTCTCTATTTTGTAGATTTCTCTAGCTCCTGAACTAAATAACCAATTTCTTCTGCCTTTTCTGTAAATATTTGATGGGCATCGGATAGACCTCGATTATAAAAATATGGCCCTATTTCTTTTGCAAAGAACTCCATCAGGAACTCCGCTTCGAAACTTCCTATCTCTTGGTCAAGCTCATCGGCAAAGTAGCCTTTTACTTTACTTACAATCTGATCTGTCTCATCTTTAGAGAACTTTATTTCACTCATATACTTTCTCTATTTAGACATAATAAATTAACAGGGCGACTTCAAAACTTCCCATTTTCGTTCTTCCAATCACTGCGAGGCGGAATCGCATAAATGGTATCCCAATGTTCCACTATCTTGCCGCTCGCAACGCGATACAGGTCATAAAAAGACGTATGAATACCCGCTCGAAAGCCCTCGCAGGCTGAGAGGACAAAATTGCCGTCTGCCAATAACCTGTGCAGCTTGTCGTATTGAATGGAGATACCTTCGCCTGCGGGTTGAATTACTAACGCCTGGTGCAGGGACGACAAACCATCCGTCAGTCGTGAGTTATGCTCTATGTAAGACTGGGCATCAACGAAGTGCGGCAGTTTTTGCATTTCGCCGCCAATTAGAACGTCGCCAACAAATTCTCGGACAAGCTCACGATTGGATTCAGTCTTTTCAAGATCAGAAACTTTAAACTCCCCGTCAACCATAGAGTGACCAGAGGGATTGGGGCCGCCTCGAGACTGAATATTGTCCCAGTGCTCGACCGCTTGATCACCCTCAAACCTAAACACCTCAAACCCGATTCTCGAGCTACTGAAGTCATATTCTGTATGGCCAAATACGAAGTCGCCATCTGAAAATATTCGAACAATATTGACACGAGGAGAGCTCTTGGACAGCCGCTTAAAAAGTGCCGCTAAACCTTCACCACCTTCCTGGATCTCGGGATTGTGCTGGATATACTTGTCGGGATTGACGACGGCTACCGACGCCTCATCACCCGTTTCGATTCCCTTCAATAACGCACAGATTTTTTCTTTTCGTTTTGACGTCATGGGTTACACCAAGTTAGAGGGGCCAGCACCCTTTTTGAATAGCAGAGTTTTTATCTTTGCTTACCCTAAAGGTTTTAGCGCATTGCGCAAACCCTTGGCTAAATGTTTTGGGTATGCGTTGGTCAAAGATACTGAATCACATTTTTGAAAATGGCCGAATGTTGTAATGGCGTCTACAAATGCAGCGATGACTGCACCTTCATCAAAATCGTGCTGTTCAAAATGAAGATATTTAACCTCCAAATGGCTAATTTTTCGATGCGCTTTGCAATCCATCCGCGCAATAAATTCACCTCGATAAAGAAGTGGGAGGCAAAAGTAGCCGTACTGGCGTTTGGCCTCAGGTACATAGCATTCAATCTGATAGTCATATTCAAATACTGTTCTAAGTCGTTCGCGTTGAATAACAACGTTGTCGAAAGGCGAAAGAATCAACATGCGGTGGCTCAACCGGGGGAGAGAGCGTTCGAGCGCGCCTGGTTCCAACACAAATACTTCGCCACTACTCAGCTGTGCTTGTTCCAACTTTCCCTGCACCAACCTTTCGTTTACCAAGGTTTTCACCGCTTTGCGTAGCTCAGCATTTCGACGCAGGTAGGTCAGCCCCTTGAGCGAAGCGAAACCGTGGCAGCGCAATTGTTGATCGACAATATGCGCCGCCCACTCTTGCACGCTGGGCATTTGTGCATTTACCTGAGCTGGTAGTACCCGTTCGGTTAAATCATATTTCTTTTGGAACCCTTTTCGGTCGCAGACCATTAGGTCACCTTGCATATACAGCTGTTCGAGGGCCTTTTTAGCAGGCTTCCAGTCCCACCAGCCTGCACGTTTTGTGATGTTAGCTTCTAGGTCTCGGGACCGTATCGGACCATCTGAATCTATGCGTGCCAACAGCTCAGCCATAAGCTTCTTATCAGGATTTTTATACCAATGGATTTGGCCACTTTTAATGGCGTTTTTGTAGGGTAAGGAGAAGCGGAAATCGGCGATGGGTAGGAACGCTGCCGCGTGAGCCCAATACTCGAAGATGTCGCCATCGAGCAACATTTGATTTGTCATAGCTGGCTTAAACTTAGGCACTCTAGAGTGAAGAACATGATGGTGTGCTCTTTCCACCACCGATATGGTGTCGATCTGCACGTAACCAATGTGACTAATGGCTTTGCGTGCACCCGCCAGCCCCCACCCGTAAGGCTGAGCCTGCAGCAACCCTTGTGCGGATAAGGCAAGACGGCGCAGACGCGCCACATCCTGTGGTCTTTTTATTTCAATCATGGTGATACTTACTTAACATTTGCTTCTCGGATCAGCCTCTGCCCCTACCCCGATGAAAATAGGAACCTCCGGATAGTAAGCCATCAAACGCCCCTCTAACTTTCGCCTCAGTAAAACATAAGAGGTCAGAGCCCCTTAATTCAACATCCTTTGCATCGATATAGGCACTATTCCCGCTTCTATATATTCTTCACCATAGGGCACAAAACCTAATCCAGAATAGAAGCCCACCGCATATTTTTGAGCGCCTAAGTAAACCCGTTTATATCCGCGATTTTGAGCTTCTTCAACTAAAGACAGCATAACTCTTGCCCCTAATCCCTGCCCTCTGAAACTTTTCAGTACAGCTATTCGGCCGATGTGGCCATCCTCAAGCATTCTTCCTGTCGCAATCGGCTTGTTATCCGATGTCACAAGCACGTGGATAGCGTTTGCATCTAGCCCGTCAAAATCGATTGCTGAATCGACTCCTTGCTCCTCAACAAATACACCAATTCGAACATGCCGAATACCAGCTTCATTCACCGCATCAAAAGCAACAGTATTTAGGCTAATCACGAGCGATTGAGACTCTCGACCCTCACCGGTACCGACTTAAAAGCCGGCGTTTTGCTGCGCGGATCTCGCTCAGTCCCGATCAAAACATTCGCTTCCGGATAGTAAGCCATCAAATTTCCCCTGGGGATATCGTAGGGCTTAACTGCGACTGAATTCATAACCCCATGGCTTGAATATATATCTGTTCTGCCGCCCTCTTCAATACCAAGCTCCTGCATATCGGACTTATTCATCAAGACCGTCCATCGGTCAGTAACGCCCCGATAGCTGTCCTTCTCTTCGTAAATAATGGTATTGAACTGGCCTTCACTGCGAATACTGGTGAGTAAGAACGGGAACTCCGAGCTAGCGACCTCTTTGGGGAGAGGGCGCACTATAAAGTTAGCCTTGCCGTTCCGCGTTTTGAACTCTGGTTTGTGGAGGATGCGCCCGCGGATATGGAACTCTTTTTTGGCCACATCAATATCCGCCAAGGCCTGCATCCCTGGAACCACCTTGGCGATTGCTTCCCGGATCTTTTTGTGGGCTTTGAATTCCGCAAAATCTATAGGTGATTCTGGGATAAGTCTCTGTGCGATCTCACACAGAATATCGACCTCAGGTCTGGGGCCATCCAATCGAGTAATTCCACCGTCGCTTAGCCGCACATAGCTAAACATGGATTCCTGAGTCGTTGGTTGACGCTCTTCATCCCTGGCGGTTACTGGCAGCACCAAAGACTCACCACTACCTACTCCATAAAAGTGTCCGCGATTCATGGTCGTAGTGAGAAATAGCTTAAAGCCAATCTTATCCAGGCTATTGGCAGCCCAGCTAGCGTTTGGAGTGGCTTCATAGAGGTTGCCACCCATAATTAGCGCTGCTTCAATATTTCCATTATTCGCAGCCTCCATGCAGGCCAAGGTGTCCATGCCCTGTTCTTCGGGCATCTCCACTCCATACTCAGCTTGCAGCTTGGAGATAATTTCTTCCGACAACACAGGTTTAACCCCTATGGTGCCAATTCCTTGAACATTGCTATGGCCTCTAAGTGGCAACAGCCCCGCATTGTGTTTGCCAAGCATTCCGCGCAGCATGGCCAGATTGGCGATGTATTCAACATTCTCAACGCCATTGCGATGATGGGTAATGCCCATACCCCAAGCAAAAACCACGCGGTCGGCCTTGGAATACAGCTCGGCAACTTCTTCGATTTCTGACTGATCAAGACCTGTAGCCTCACAAATATCTGCCCAGCTCGTTGATTCAATATCCGCTTTAAACTCGAGAAACCCATTGGCGTGCCGATCAACAAAATCTGAATTCTCAGTGCCCATTTCAAGCACTGATTTACAAAGCCCTTTAAGCAAAGCAAAGTCACTGGCAACCTTGGGCTGTAGATAGCGCGAAGCAATCTCACTTCCGCCAGACAGCAAGGATTTAGGGCTTTTGGGCACTGCAAACTTAACCAGACCCGGCTCTTTTGCCGGGTTAATCACCACCACTTCTCCGCCTCGCTCACGGCAGTTCTTAAGCTGGTATATAAAGCGCGGATGATTGGAAGCTGGATTGGCTCCGATAAGGAATACCATATCGCAGTCCGCTAAATCTTCTAGCTCAACCGTCGCTGTACCAAGACCAATGCTATTTGTTAAACCCACGCCTGTGGCTTGGTGACAGTAGTAAGAGCAGTTGTTTACGTTATTGGTGCCGTATAACCGAGCCAGTAACTGCAGCACAAAACCAGCTTCGTTCGAGGAGCGACCTGAGCTGTACATAAAGCTTCTATTGGGGTCGGTCTCGGCAAGTTTTTTCGCGGCGTATTCAATTGCCCAATCCCATTCCACCGGCTGATAGTGGTCGCTGTCTTTGGATTTATAGACTGGATTATTGAGTCGCCCCATATGTTCGAGGTTGTGGCCCGAGAGTTCACGGAAGGCTGCGAGGCTATGCTCGAAAACCTCTATTGGAATCGCTGATTGAATATCAGTTGATTGTGCCTGAACGCTTTTATTGCAAACGGAGGGAAACTCGCCCATCTCGTTTACCATACCGCCGCGCTGCCCGCCCATGCCAAGGCCACAGGCTTTGCAGGTATTGTGGCTAGTTAAGGCTTTTGCTGAATTCTTTACGCCTATGCGGCTAACGGTTTTAAGGGTATAGAGAATTTTCTTGGCACCGCCGCCGACAATATGTGTGTCGTTTGCGGTCACCCTGCTAGCTCCCTAAAAAAGCCGAATGAAACTCAATATGGTCACGGACAAAGCTGGCGATAAAATAATAGGAATGATCGTAGCCGGGCTGAAAGCGCACCTGCATTGCGTATTCTTTTGCTTCTGCGGCTTCGATTATGCGGTCTGTCATTAGCTGCTCTTGCAAGAAGTCATCCGCCTCGCCCTGATCGATCAAGATAGGTAGATGTACCTCTGATCTAGTTAGCAGCTCACAGCTGTCGTATTCCTTCCATTGCCCGGTATCTTCACCAAGGTAATTGCCAAGTGCTTTTTGACCCCAAGGACACTGCATAGGCGCAACAATCGGTGAAAAAGCCGAAGCAGATTGGTATTGATCTGGGTTTTGTAACGCAATTGTCAGCGCGCCATGGCCACCCATGGAATGGCCAAAGATACTTTTTCGATTTGCCTCTACTGGGAAATTCGCTTCGATCATCGCTGGCAGCTCAGCCACTACATAGCTATACATTTGATAGTGCTTAGCCCAAGGCTCCTGAGTAGCGTTTAGATAAAATCCCGCTCCGAGACCAAAGTCCCGCGCTCCATCTGGATCGTCGGCCACCCCTTCGCCCCGAGGGCTGGTATCGGGGCAAACAATAGCAACGCCAAATTCCGCAGCGTACTGCTGCGCGCCCGCCTTGGTTACAAAGTTCTGATCGGTGCAGGTTAAACCCGACAGCCAGTAGAGTACGGGAACTGGCGCCACCTCAGCCTGAGGCGGCAGGTAGATCGAAAACTGCATATCGCAGTTCAAAACCGCAGAGGCATGGACACACTGAATTTGCTGGCCATCAAATATTCTAGCTCTACCAATCTCTTTAATTCTCATGGCTAAGGGCTTTTCCATTAATAGAGAACTACCGAGCGAATGGATTTGCCTTCATGCATCAGATCAAAGGCTTTGTTTATTTCACCCAGGGGCATGGTATGAGTAATAAGATCATCAATATTTATCTTGCCATCCATATACCAATCGACGATCTTCGGCACATCGGTTCTTCCGCGAGCACCGCCAAAAGCAGAGCCTTTCCATGAGCGACCAGTTACTAACTGAAATGGTCGAGTGGATATTTCCTGCCCGGCACCTGCAACCCCAATAATGAAGGACTCGCCCCAACCTTTATGGGCGCATTCCAAAGCCTGACGCATCGTATTCACGTTGCCAATGCACTCAAAACTGTAATCAACACCGCCGCCTGTCATATCAATAATGGCGTCGGTTACATTTTCTACCTTGTTTGGATTAATAAAGTCCGTCATGCCAAATTGCTTGGCCAATGGCACTTTCGATTCATTTAAATCGATACCAATAATTCGGGTTGCACCAACCATCCTGGCACCCTGAATTACGTTTAAACCAATACCTCCCAAGCCAAACACTGCAACGGTTGATCCCGGTTCTACCTTGGCATCAAAGGCGACCGCGCCAACACCTGTAGTAACGCCACAGCCGATATAGCAAATCTTATCGAAGGGCGCGTCCTCACGTACTTTTGCCAGGGCAATTTCCGGAAGCACGGTGTAATTCGAGAAAGTAGAACAGCCCATATAGTGAAGAATCGGCTCTCCATCCAGACTAAAGCGGCTAGTTCCATCGGGCATAAGGCCTTGGCCCTGAGTAGACCGAATAGACTGACAAAGATTAGTTTTGGGGTTCAGGCAGAAATTGCACTGCCGACATTCGGGCGTATATAGCGGAATAACATGGTCGCCGGATTCAACTGAGGTAACGCCAGCACCTACTTCAACAACTATACCTGCGCCTTCATGGCCCATTATTGCTGGGAACGCCCCTTCGGGATCATCACCCGAAAGCGTGAAGGCGTCTGTATGGCATATTCCAGTAGCTTTGATTTCCACCAGAACTTCGCCGGCCTGGGGGCCCTGCAAATCGACATCACAAATTTCTAAAGGCTTGCCTGCTGCAAAGGCTACTGCTGCTTTAGTTTTCATTACTAATCCTCGAATAAGTTACAAATACAGAACTGAAGGGTCTTAGAGACTGAGCGCAAAGTTAAGTTCTTCTGGTGTATTGATATTAAAAAATGGGTTTAGCTTTTGATTATATTCTTGATTACATTCTGCTTGCGGCCAATCCAACTTAATCACAGAAAATTCCGAATAGAGCGCGCGCAGCCCGCCGATTTGCTCTTTAGTTGCTGCTTCAATTACTCGTTCGGCTGTGCGCTTATTCCAAAGGGCGAAGGTTGGCTGCAGCTCGCCTTGGTAGCTAGGACAAACAATATCTGCGCCTTCTGCCTCCATCTTTTCGGCCAATATCGATACCAGATTCGCTGGCACAAAGGGCGCATCACAGGGGCAAAGCGCTATATCTGTTTTTGCTTGGGTAAATTGAAAGGCACTTGCCAGACCCATTAAGGGCCCATGAGGGCCAACCTCGAGATCACTGAACATAGGCAATGCAAAAGTCTCGTATCGACTTTTATCTTGCTCAACACTCAGGATTAATTCCCGCACCTGAGGCTGAAACCGGCCAATAATTCTTTGCAACATCGGCTCTCCATCAAAATCTACAAAGGCTTTGGTATGACCCCTCATTCGCGACGATTTGCCGCCGCAAAGAATTACGCCTGTGGGTGTGGACTGCTGCAATCTCAAACACTCGATCAAAAAAGGAGAGTTTGCACGTATCTGTATCTCTTGGGAACTAAGAATGGATGCAAGAGTAGAAGTAAGAGCTGGATCAAGAGACGAAAGAATCTAAAGCCGATACAATCGAAAATAATAATTAGCCTAGCTCCACTCCTAGTTTCAATATAGGAAACTACTTACTCATGACACGACCCAGCTATCTAGAGATAGACCTCAGTGCGATTCAATCGAATCTCTCGCTGGTAAGTAGTCTGGCTCCCAATTCCAAAACAGTCGCCTGCGTGAAGGCTGATGCCTACGGCCACGGTGCAGTGGCTGTCGCCGAAGTGCTTCAGGGAAAGGCTGACTTGCTTGGCCTTGCCTCCTTGGAAGAAGCCCAGCAATTAAAAGCTGCAGGTATAGAAGCGCCGATGCTTCTTCTAGAAGGATGCTTCGATAAATCCGAATGGTTAGAGGCGAGCCAAAATAATCACAGCGCTGTTGTCCATTGCCAGGGTCAATTAGAAGCGCTACTAAGTCTTGATCTACCCAATCCGATATCAGTTTGGTTGAAGATGGATAGTGGTATGCATCGATTGGGTTTTGATCCAAGCCAATACGCAGATGCACATCGCCAACTGCAGCAAAGTGGAAAATGCAAAAGTATTCAGCTGATGTCTCATTTTGCCTGTTCCGAAGAGCTGGATAATCCCTTTAACGATCAGCAGATTCAAGTTTTCACTGATACTTTGCGGGGCATAGAAGGACAGCGAAGCATCGCCAATTCAGCGGCAATTCTTACCCGGCCCGATACTCATCTCGATTGGGTGCGACCAGGTTATATGCTTTATGGCAACAGCCCAATGCCAGGTGAAGTAGCAGAATCTCGCAAGCTGCATACCGCCATGAGCTTCTATTCCGAAATAATTTCCATACGTCATATTGCGGCTGGCGAAGGGGTGGGCTACAACCATGCTTGGCGCGCCGAGCATGATTCAACCATTGCTGTAGTGGCGGCGGGTTACGGTGATGGTTATCCGCGCAACGCTAAAAACGGATCACCCGTTTTGGTAGACGGACAGCCCGCCGGTACAGCTGGCCATATCGCCATGGATATGATGTTAGTAAACGTTACTCGAATGCCTAATGCACAACCCGGGTCAAAGGTAGAGCTGTGGGGTAAAGAGCTTCCTGTTTCACGAGTTGCCAAACACTCCGGAATGAGCGGATATGAATTACTCACAAGGCTAACTTCAAGATTGCCCCGTCGCTATATAACCTAATTCCAAATTGTTCTTTCTAAAGCGCTTTTTGCTCGACCATCTCAATTGTTGCAGCAGTCAAAGGCTGGTAGAATCCCGCGCCCTAAACACTGACCTATAGAGCTCCTGAGACCCATGGTAGAACAAAAAGCAACGAACGTAACTTGGCATGATGGCGATGTTGAACGATCCGATCGTCAAAAACTGCTCGGTCAAAAAGGCGCCACTCTTTGGTTCACGGGACTATCTGGCAGCGGCAAAAGCACCGTAGCTGTCGCACTAGAGCAAGCGCTGCATGGCCAGGGCCGTCTTTGCTACCGCCTTGATGGCGACAATATTCGCCTGGGCATCAACAAAAATCTAGGATTTTCTGCTGTAGACCGTGCAGAAAATATTCGCCGCATTGGCGAAGTATCCAAACTCTTTTGCGATACCGGCGTGATCTGCCTAAGCAGCTTTGTTAGCCCCTATATCGAAGATAGAGATATTGTTCGCGAGCTACACAAAGCCGCAGATATTCCCTTTATCGAAGTCTTTATGAAAACCTCTTTAGCCACGGCTGAAGAGCGTGACCCTAAAGGCCTGTATAAAAAGGCACGAGCTGGCGAAATCAAAAACTTCACCGGTATCGACGATCCTTATGAAGAGCCCGTCAATCCAGAAATTGTTTTGGATACAGAAAAAATGACGGTTGAAGAAGAAGTGAATGCGCTTCTCGATGAGCTACGCAATCTTGGCATAATTTTGGACTTCGACAGCTAACGAGTTTTTACCGGCAAAGACTTCTGCTTCTTACTTAGCGTAAAACTTGAAACTGTCTTTGCCGCCGCCCACCCCCGGAGAATACGAATGATTAAGCCGCACGGCTCAGATGCGCTAAACCCGCTCTATGTTTACGACGACGCAGCACGCAACGCACTAATTACAGAAGCCGCGTCCCTGCCTTCTATCACGGTTAACTCAGCGACTGCTGCTAATGCAGTGATGTTAGGCGGTGGTTACTTTAACCCGCTCACCGGCTTTATGAATCTTGCAGATTCCATGGCCGTTTCTGAAAACCTACACACCACTCCTGGTTTGTTCTTTCCTGTACCAGTGGTTAACCGGGTTGAAGATGCCTCAGGTATGGCAGTCGGTTCACGCATAGCGCTTCTGGATCCAAACGTTGAAGGCAACCCTGCTATTGCCGTTATGCATGTTGAAGGCATCGAAAAAGCAAGCCAAGAACAAATCGACGCCATGACCCAGCAGGTCTACGGCACTATGGATTCCAACCATCCCGGAGTAGCGACCTTTCAGGCTGCAGGAAATATTTTCCTATCCGGCCCTATTCAAGTATTGAGCTTTAGTTACTTTCAAGCTGACTTCCCTGAGACTTTCCGCACTGCGGTTGAGATTCGCGAAGAAATCGCCGCCAATGGTTGGGAAAAGGTTGTCGCCTTCCAAACTCGTAACCCTATGCACCGTGCTCACGAAGAGCTGTGTCGCATAGCCATGGATGCGGTTAATGCCGACGGCTGTGTAATTCATATGCTACTGGGCAAACTTAAAGCAGGTGATATTCCCGCTGATGTGCGTGACGCCTCTATTCGCAAAATGGCGGAGCTTTACTTCCCACCAAACAGCACGCTAATTACCGGCTACGGTTTTGACATGCTTTACGCTGGACCACGCGAAGCGGTTCTGCACGCGTTATTCCGCCAAAACATGGGTACTACTCATTTGATTGTTGGTCGTGACCACGCTGGTGTTGGCGATTACTACGGCGCCTTTGATGCGCAAACTATCTTCGACGAGAAAGTCCCTGAAGGCTCAATGGAAATTGAAATATTCAAAGCAGATCACACGGCTTATTCGAAGAAGCTAGACAAAGTTGTGATGATGCGCGATGCGCCTGATCACGCTAAAGAAGACTTTGTATTGCTATCCGGAACTAAGGTTCGCGAAATGCTTGGTCAAGGCGTTGCTCTTCCAGAAGAGTTTGCCCGACCAGAAGTAGCCAAAATATTGATGGATTACTATCAGGCTCTTGATGCTTCTTAGGTAAGAATATCTAGGGAATGCCTAAAAAGAAAAACCCCGCTTCTGCGGGGTTTTTTGTAGCTAACTATTTGATCAACTAAGAGGCCAACTAGGTAGCATACTAGTTAATTCTGCTACTGGATAAACCGCTTGGCGACGCCATCGTCGCAATCTAATTGAAGCATTTCAAAATGTGGCGAATACCTCCATTCAAACGTTGCGGTTACCGGCTGCGCGAGGAACTTGGGGTCTTCGAGAAAAATATCCACCAACGCGTGCGTGCCGTCCTCGCTGAGGTTATAGCGGTCGACCACATGTTTACCCGCTCCAGATGGTATTCCTGTACCCGAACCGGAGGGTGAACGATGATCTGAAAAATTTCCTGTTTCGACCACCAAGGTTTCGCCCTCCCAGTGACCAACAGAATAGCCCTACAAAGTGCGTTCACCAACAGACATGCTGGAGTTTTCATCCATATAGATGGTGCGAACCGCTCCATACAACTCATTCCTGAAAACGATGACTTCTTCACCCAGTTCGATCTCGCTTAGATAAAGGTAGGAAGAAAGAATAAAAGGCGCCGGCCAGGTTATGCATTGCAGTGTGGGATTCAGTACCTGAGAGTAAGCATTCCGAGCTGTTTCCCCTTTCACTGTTAAGGGGTGTGTAGACAAGGACACAACAAAGTTCTTTAACGAAGAACGTTCTCCCTGCCACACACCGTTCAGGCTCGCAGTGCTGGCAATAGGGCCAGCGTGGGTATTCTGGTCGGTGGTATTCCACGACGCCATTGATACTCCATCCGACCCTTCGATTGACAGGAGCAGCCCATGTGTTGCAGCCGTTCTTCTGTCAGGGTTGGCGCGAACGGCAACAATATCGCCGGGCGCAAACGAATCCTCTGTCCAACCACTTCGAGTCATTACCGGAGTTGGATCGGTCTCGATCAGCCACTCGGCGCCGCTCTCATCCTCTATAGTCAGATAGATATTGGATTGGTCCATTCAAACTCAAGGACCGTACCCTGAAACGCGACGACTCGATTGAGATCGAAACCGGAATGGCTGTGATGGGATACAGCGGTACCAGAAAAAAGTAGCAGCGCTAAGGTAAAGGTCCATACCTCGAGTCTCACAACAAATCCGCTTCAGATTTGGGTAAGGTTATTATAGAGGCCACCAGGACGGATACGGACTATTTTGCGGAGCCTCTGATTCACGCCAGAGAATTTAAAAATTGAAATCTGACGCCTTTAACCATAAACCCCGCTATTGCGGGGTTTATGGTTACTGAAATTATAAGTGGCGCAACAGAGCTCGACCTATTTTAACCTCCTCCAGTGCCTCCCATACCACCGCCTCTCATACCACGTGCACCGGCTGCACCGACTGCACCGCCTTCGGTGGCGCGGGCTCCGTCACCGGTAGCTGGGGCAAATTCCATAACGCCCATATCATCCAAATAAATAGCCAGAAGACCATGCATCTGCTCGGTTCTTTCGGGCATGCTATTGGCAAGATCATTCTTCTCGGCCAAATCCCCTGTGATGTTAAAAAGCAAAATCTCATCGGTATCGTAGAACTTCAACAATTTGTAATCACCGAGATAAATAGTCGACATCGGCCGAAAGTCAGCTTGCCCACTACCGGATGGAAAATGGAATACTAGTTCTTCACGTGGACGATTAATTTCCCCATCGCCAGAGCCTAATAAAACCGGAAGAAGGCTCCCGCCTTCGATGTCATTTGGCAGAGGCTGGGAGTATCCAGAAAGCTCGGCAAAGGTAGGAAACAAATCCAGAGACAGAGTGCGTTCATGAGAAATGCTGCCAGGTTCAATGCCGGGGCCACTAACGATAAAGGGCACTCTCACGCCACCTTCCCACAATGTTCCTTTTCCTGAGGTCAGAGGTGTGTTGTCGGAAGATCCCGGTGACTGACCGTGATCAGAATTGTAGATAACATAGGTATTGTCCTGCACGCCCAGCTCTTCAAGCTTGGCTAGCAATACGCCGACACCGTCATCAAGATCTTCCGTCATCGCTGCCAAGGCAGGATTGTGGTCTCCGCCAATACCTAGCGCTTCCCACCTTTCCAAGGTTTCTGCGAGAGCATGAGGCTGAGTATGTGGCGCGAAGTGAGATAGTTGCATATAGAAGGGTTTGCCTTGGCTAACACTATCTTCCATAAATGCCGTCGCGCAATCAGTAATGCCAAATATTTGCTTAGGATCGCCGGATTCATTTAAATTACCGTCGCCGTTGCCCAAACCTCCATCACTTACATCATAGAAATCCAAACCCGACTCTGAAGGCCCGGGGCTCCACTTGCCAAAGTGAGCGGTTCGATAACCGGCGGTTTGCATCATCTCGCCGATGGTAAAGGCTGCCGCCAACTCCTCTTCGGTAGCGCCACTAAACATAACCTGAGACATGCTCTTGCCGACATGCAATGAGCGACGACTTGGATTACACATGGGAGCAGCGGAATAAGCGGCAGAAAATCGCATGCCAGCCTGGGCTATAGATTCAATATTAGGTGTTTGATAGAGCTCAGAATTAGCGCTGGACGCATCTTCGAACATGGGCACTGAGTGGTGATTCCAACCCTGATCATCTGCCAGAATAAAAACAATATTGGGTTGAGCGCTTTGGACTGTTTGAGCGCCAACGACACCCGCCAATCCGAGTACTAAAACCACCGTTAGATATTTAAATACTGCGGTAATATTTTTGAAGTTATTTGACACTGCCTGCCCCCAGTTTAATATTGAAATTGCGGAAGGCAGACTAGCAACTCAACATGAGATGTTCGAGAATACTGTTCTAGTTGTAACAATTAATCCTTTTTTTCTGGTTATTTGTGAATTGTCCTCACCACCATTCGGCCCGCTATAACGAAGCAATAGCCGTCACAATGAAAACCGCATAATCCTGCTTGCTGCAGCCATCAACTGCTGGCATCTCCGCACCGGGCGTAACGGGAAAGTTAGACTGGCTAGCATTCGCGGGAGAACAAGGCTCTTCGCTGGTTGCAGGTGTATAACGACCAGAACGGCAGCGTAGGTGAGTCACGTCATAGATCGACGCGCTGTTGTCCAGTTCCCAACGCTGAGTTCCATCACTACCCTTGTCATGAACAGTTAGCACGGCAGTAACCTCTCGGTCACCTGTGACCCTATAAAAACCGGCGGGAAGCGGGAATTCAGGTTCTTCCATAATTAGACCGTTTTCTTCCAGCCACCAATCCTCGTTGTCGAAGGTCCAGTTTGCCGGGGCAACACTGCCCCTGCCCTGCAATTTGTCATAGTCACTCAAACGGACACCACGCGGACCCGGATCGAGTCGCCACAAACCCCAATCCTGCGCATTGCTTCCTGACTTCGCGTCAGGGTCGCCGAGGGCAGCGATATACTGGGTTGGCACGCGACTGAATTTTGGTTGGGCCGACTGCGCCATTAGCGCAGGCGATAGCAAGAGAGATGCCGCCGCTACCGTGCCGCCGACGAGCAAGTCACGTCGACTAAATCGACTCTCGACCCGGCGATTTAATTTTGTGTCGCCAGTTAAGCCTTGGTCTTGCTCTAGGCGCATAGCAATTTCCTCCTCAGCCCGGTCAGGTTAATTCACTTCGACGCAGAGTAAATCCTTGCCAACGGTAACTGGACCAGAATAATTTTCAGCTAGTACATCCAAGCTAGCATTTAGCGCCTGAGGCGATGAGGCACCAATATGACTAACCACCACGCGACCGGCATTTGCTGCAGTAGCCATCTGCCCCCAAACACTGGGTCTGGCGTGTAGTGGAGAGTTTGAGTCTTCAGACGAAGTCATATGAATAACCAGCACATCGACATCCTCGATGAACTCGATAAAGGAATCATCGGATCCGTTTTGATCGCTGGTAAAAGCAATGCTTATATCACCAATATCGACCCTATAGCCAACAGCCGGAATATCACTGTGGGGAACGCTCCTACCCCGGACTACAAGATCGCCATCGCTCCAAACTTCCGTAACATCAGTTCCATTCACATCCACAGTAATGGGATCAAAATCGAGACGTCCGTAAGTTACGCTGAACGCACCGCTTTCCCCAAATAGACTTTCCAAAAAGCTATCAAGAGAGGGGACTTGATCAGAGCCCGTCGGCCCTGAAATACGAACACTACCCCTAGGTGGAGTCCATAGCAGGGCGGGAAGCTCTGCCGAATGATCAGGATGAAAATGGCTAAGGGCCACTAAATCAATATCGTTGAAGTTGGCGCTGGATTGATCAAAGGCAAGCTTGGTGCCGCTGCCGGCATCCACCAAAATTCGACCCACGCCATCTACCCAAAGTACGTAGGCCGACGAAGCGCGTTCGCCGTTACCATTCGGACCACCGGATCCGAGGATTTGCAATTGCACATTGGATTCGCCGGTAACAGGGCACTCAGACCAAGCAGCAGCAAAAGGAATAAAACTTAATGCAAATAGAAAGTACTTGGAAAGATATCTCATGGAGCCCCATTTTCAGTTGATCTAATTAACTTCTTTATTGGACTAGCTTACCCGAACAGGCAACAGGTTTAAATTTGCGTTAACCTGCTCGCACAATACAAGCCTAAAATATCCGGAGAATCTTTGTGTCCCTAACCAAAAGAATCCTAATCGCCATGCTCGCTGGTCTTGTACTTGGCATTGTTTTCAACTTATTGCTTGGCATAGAGTCGCTTCCAGCACCCCTTCGAGGACTTATAGAAAATGTTTTAGTAATGGGCCTGTTTGACACGGTCGGTCAGATATTTATCGCTTCGTTAAAGCTCTTGGTAGTGCCTCTGGTATTTGTTTCCTTGGTATTGGGCACCGCCTCTCTCGGCAGTAACAAGCGCATGGGCGTTATGGCGGGCAAAACCATCGCGCTCTATATGGTGACTACCTGTGTCGCTATCAGCTTAGCGCTTATTGCCGCTTCAATAATTAAGCCCGGCGTGGGGATGGATCTCGCCACCGCATCTAACTTTATGGGATCGGACGCTCCATCCCTTAAACAAGTCATTATCAATATGTTCCCAACCAATCCGGTTACGGCGATGGCGGAAGGCAATATGTTACAGATAATTGTTTTCTCCCTGCTGATGGGTCTGGCTTTGTCGCAAATTAGCGAAGCGGGGAAAAATGCATATTCGATGTTTGAAAGCATGGACGCAGTGATTATGCGTATGGTTTTGATATTAATGAACTTAGCGCCCTACGGTATTTTTGCACTGCTTACTAAACTGTTCACAACCCTTGGATATGGTGCTTTAGCGGATCTTGGAAAATACGTTTTTACCCTCGCTTTGGTATTAGTGCTGCATTTGCTTCTCGTTTACTGCGGCTTGATCAAATTTGTATGTAAATTGAACCCCATCAAATTTCTCAGCAATGTGCGGCCTGCAATGCTCTTTGCATTTAGTACGGCCTCCAGTAGTGCTACTTTGCCTGTTACCTTGCGAACCGCAGAGAAACGTCTTGGCGTAGACAATTCGGTGGCTTCTTTTGTGCTGCCACTGGGAGCCACCATTAATATGGATGGCACGGCCATTATGCAGGGCGTAGCCACGGCCTTTATCGCACAGGCTTACGGTATTGATTTGACCTTTACGGATTACATAATGGTGATCCTAACGGCAACCTTAGCTAGCGTGGGCACAGCTGGTGTGCCGGGCGTAGGTCTAATTATGCTTTCAATGGTGCTAACGCAGGTCGGACTGCCCGTAGAAGGGGTTGCGTTGATTATCGGCGTTGACCGTCTCTTGGATATGCTGCGGACCTCGGTGAACGTAGCTGGCGACTCTATGGTCGCCACGCTAATTGGTAAAAGCGAAGGTATGTTTGATAACGACATCTTTGAAGAGACCAGCGATACGCAGGTCTAGTCTCCGTCGACCAATGCCATGCGCACCATTTAAGTGCTGAATGATCCTAAAAGGGGCAAAATTTTCCTCTCAGGATTTCTTTTATTGTGGCAGACGATCCAAACAGAGCTTTTCGCGCCAGTGAAGGCGGAAAACTAGGGTATTGCCGTTAAATTGGATGAAGCAGAGCCTAGGTTTGGTATTCAACGCAAAGAATTCACAAGGGTTTATCGCGCCTCCACCTCTGCGAGTAACGCCTTGTCCTTTGTCGAAGCAAATCTCTACTGGAATAAGAACAGAGAGCAGTTTGTAGCGGATTATGCATCCGATTCGATTATCGGACCCTTTATTTACCTGATTGCCAGAGATGAGCCCTGGGTAAAAACCAGCGCAGATTTTTACACCAAAAACCTTATTAGATATCGCCTCCACTCGTTTTTAAGGCGTAATAAATCTGGCCTAAAGCAAGTCACCTTTGCTCTATTCAAAATGTCTGGCGGCGTAATTTCTCAAGTAAAGCTAAGCTGGTCGTACAGACGCAAGCGGGTTGCCCCCAAGGTTAGGCACAAGCTAGCCAAAATGATGCCGCCTGGAGATATCATAATTACACGCCACGACCACGCCGCCAGTAATCTTTTCCTACCGGGGTTTTGGCCTCACGCAGTGCTCTATATAGGCACAGAAAAACAACGTACTGAGCTTGGCCTTGAGCTCGATGCAAAGGGCAAAAGTAGTTCAGATGATGAGATATGTTTTTTGGAAGCTCAAAAGGACGGCGTTAAATTCCGGACCTTTTCCAGTACCTTAGCCGTTGATTCCTGCACAGTTATCCGCCCAAAATTAGAAAAAATACACATTCGTGAAGCCCTTGCGCGAGCTATTACCCATGAAGGGAAAGAATATGATTTTGAATTTGATTTTCGTCGATCGGACAAACTAGTTTGCACGGAAGTGCCCTACCGAGCCTACCATCAATGCGGTCATATTCAATTTGAACTAACCACCCGCGCTGGCAGAATCTGTCTGTCTGCTGAAGACCTGCTCGACAAAGCGTTAGATGAAAGCTTTTTTGATGTGATCGCGATTTATGGTTACCGAGGCCATCGGTTTGCCACCGGCGAACGGGCAATAGCATTACTCAAGGATAGCTATCAGTAACCACTGAAATCAGCGAGGCTAGTCAAATGACAATACCTCATTTTAGGGCGTAAGCACCGGATTAGGCGTCAGCCACCAACCATAGACAGCATTACACCAGCGGCAATGGCAGAACCAATAACTCCGGCCACATTGGGCCCCATAGCGTGCATCAGTAGGAAATTTTGCGGATTGGCTTCCAGACCCACTTTGTTGGATACCCGTGCAGCCATAGGCACCGCAGACACTCCGGCAGATCCGATAAGTGGATTAATTGGTGTTTTAGAGAATTTGTTCATCAACTTCGCGAGCAGTACGCCGCTTGCTGTGCCGATACAGAAGGCAATCGCGCCCAATCCCAAAATACCCAGAGTTTCCACATTGAGGAATGCGTCAGCGCTCATTTTCGAGCCAACACCCAATCCAAGAAAGATAGTGACGATATTGATTAATGCGTTCTGGGCGGTGTCACTTAGACGATCAACCACTCCACACTCTTTCATCAGGTTACCGAAGCAGAACATACCCAAAAGTGGGGCTGCGCTTGGCAACAAAAATGCCACCAGAATGAGAAGGATCAGTGGGAACAATATGCGCTCTCTTTTCAATACCGGGCGCAGTTGCTCCATCTTGATTGCTCGCTCTTTGGGGGTAGTAAGTGCTCGCATTATGGGTGGCTGAATTATGGGTACTAGGGCCATATATGAATACGCCGCCACGGCAACAGCGCCAAGAATATCCGGCGAGAGCTTACTGGCAACAAAAATAGCAGTGGGCCCATCGGCCCCACCAATAATGCCTATAGAAGCCGCATCCTGAATACTGAAATCCAATATCCCAAAATGGGTTAACGCTACCGCGCCTAGCACCGTGCTAAAGATTCCGAACTGAGCCGCCGCGCCAAGTAATAAAGTTTTGGGATTTGCCAACAGCGGACCAAAGTCCGTCATTGCTCCAACACCCATAAAAATCAGTAGTGGAAAGATACCCGTCTCAATTCCGGCGTGGTAAATGTAATAAAGTAATCCGCCGGGGCTAATCATTTCGCCGGAGACGGCGTAGACAGGCGCTAAATCGAAACCTGCACCGGGAATGTTTACCAGGAGCGTGCCAAATCCAATAGGAACCAAAAGTAAGGGTTCAAAATTCTTTTGAATTGCCAGTAGCAGCAATCCTAGACCCACCAGCATCATAACTATCTGGCCAAAACTGATCTGAGCCAGCCCTGAATCCGCCCAGAGTAACGCAAAGTTTTCCATTTCGGTATTTACCTCAGACCAGTTCGACTAAAGAATCGCCGACGGAAACCGCATCGCCAGCAGCGACATTGACCCGGACCACCTTGCCATCACGAGGCGAACTAACCGCTGTTTCCATTTTCATGGCTTCCAACAATAAAAGCGTGTCTCCCTCCTTAACATCTGACCCAACTCCAGCCACAACTTTCATAACGTTGCCTGCCAAAGGAGCAGGAATGGGTTCACCAGATTGCGGCGCCGCAGAGGCGGTAGCAAACCCGGTGCTGACAGCACCAGATCCGGCCGGAGTTATGGCAGATAGGTCTCCCCCTGCGGTAACTCTGACAACATACTTCTTACCCTCTACTTCGACGGTATAAACTGCTTCGCCCTCTTCATTCAATACCGGTGCTGCTGCACCAGCGTCTCCCGTAGGAGCTGGCTCAAAGGCACTAGAGTCACCGCGATTCTCAAGGAACTTAAGACCAACCTGCGGAAACAGGGCATAGGTAAGCACGTCGTCGATTTGACCCTCACCTTCGGTCAGGGCTATGCCCTTTTCCTTAGCCAAATCCAATAGTTCTGCTTGCAGGGTTTCCAATTCAGGTTCGAGTAAATCTGCAGGCCGACAGGTAACGGCTTCTTTACCTTCCAGCACTTTTTGCTGCAGCTCAGCATTCATCGGTGCGGGTGTTGCTCCGTACTTGCCCTTCAATACGCCTTGAGTTTCCTTCGACAAAACCTTGTATCGCTCACCACTCAAGACATTGAGTACCGCTTGAGTCCCCACTATTTGAGAAGTTGGTGTAACCAGGGGGATATAACCTAAGTCTTTGCGTACACGCGGAATCTCTTCCAATACTTCATCCAGCCGATCGGCGGAATTTTGTTCTTTTAGCTGACTCTCCATATTGGTGAGCATGCCGCCAGGCACTTGGGCAACCAGAATGCGTGAATCTACCCCGCGCAAAGAACCTTCGAACTGGGCGTATTTTTGACGAACCGTGCGAAAGTAAGCTGCGATCTCTTCCAACAAAACTATATCTAGCCCCGTGGGCCTTTCTGTATCTTCATGGATAGCTACAACGGTTTCTGTTGGCGAATGACCGTAAGTCATAGACATAGATGAGATAGAGGTATCAACTCGGTCTATGCCGGCCTCAACGCATTTAAGAATGGTTGCGGTGGACATGCCGGTTGTGGCGTGACAATGCAATTGAACCGGAATCGAAATAGCTTGTTTAATCCGGGTTACCAGGTCAAAACCAACCATAGGTTTTAGCAACCCAGCCATATCCTTGATACATACTGAATCCGCACCCATATCCTCAATCTGGCGCGCCATATCCACCCACAAATCGATATTGTGAACCGGACTTAGGGTGTAAGAAATTGTGCCCTGAGCGTGCTTGCCTACATTTCTTACTGCAGCTAAAGCGGTGATCAGATTGCGCATATCGTTCATGGCATCAAATACGCGGAAAACATCTACCCCGTTTACGGCGGCACGTTCGACGAACTTTTCAACTACATCGTCTGCATAGTGGCGGTACCCGAGAATATTTTGGGCTCTGAACAACATTTGTTGCGGAGTATTCGGCATTGCTCGTTTAAGAAGACGAATACGCTCCCAAGGATCTTCTCCTAAGTAACGAATACAAGAATCAAAAGTGGCTCCGCCCCAAGTCTCCAAACTCCAATAGCCGACCTGATCGAGCTTTTCGGCAATGGGCAACATGTCTTCAATACGCACACGGGTTGCAAGTAGTGATTGAGAGGCGTCGCGAAGGACTACGTCAGTTATGCCAAGAGGCGATGTTGGCTTCATGGTTTGTCTCTTATATTAGTCATTTTTTGTGGTGCAGCTTGATCGCTCGCTCTATTGCCATGCGATGCACTGGATCAATGGATTTTGAAGAAGGATTTGTCACTGTGGCTTCTAGACCGGCGGGGCCAGGAAAGGCCTTAACCATTCGCGCCAATAGCAGCAATACAAAAACCATGAGGGTTAGAAAGGCAAAAACAGTACCCATGCCGTAGAGCATTAGGTCTACGCCTTGAGAAATAATCGATAATTTTGAATCTTGCATAGGTTTATCGCAATAACCGCTTTAGCGGTTGCCCATAAGCAGAAAGAGTACCCTAAATCATCCGGTGAAATCTAGGAAACCCCTAGACTGAGGCGAAATCCTCAGCTCTGTGAACCCATCTTTGAATCAAAAGCTTAGCTTTTTTAGGGTACTTTTCTAGCAGCTTTGGAGCGTTATTTTTAGCCTCTGCCAATAGCGCTTGGTCGCGCATTAAATCAGCAATGCGATAACCGGCCTCACCGGTTTGCCTTGCACCTAACAACTCGCCTGGGCCTCGTAAGCGCAGATCGACTTCGGCCAGCTCAAACCCATCGTTCGTCTCGCGCATCGCCTTTAGCCGCTCACGTGCGTGCTGAGATAGAGGTGTTCCATAGAGCAAAATACAATGGGATTTATCTTTACCTCTTCCGACCCGGCCACGTAACTGATGCAACTGAGCCAATCCCAAACGCTCAGGGTTTTCGATCACCATTAACGACGCATTCGCGACGTCGACCCCAACTTCAATCACCGTGGTACTAACCAACAGTTGAATTTTTCCGGCACGAAACTCATCCATCACCGCATCCTTTTCCACGGGCTTCATTCGGCCGTGCAACAACCCGACATTTAACGCAGGTAAAAGCAGGCGTAGCTCATCTGCTGCCAACTCAGCGGCCTGTAAATCAAAGTTCTCAGATTCTTCGATTAGCGTACACACCCAATAGACCTGTCGACCTTGTGCGCAAGCTTTTCGAATAGACGCCACTACCGCATCTCGTCGATCTCGACTGATCAGCGCAGTTGTCACGGGCTGGCGGCCGGCCGGATATTCGTCGATCACCGACAAATCAAGGTTGGAATAGTGACTCATAGCCAGAGTTCGCGGGATGGGTGTTGCGGTCATGACTAGCTGATGCGCTCGGAAATCCTCTACTTTCTGCCCATCGAGATGAGCTTTCTGATTTAGCGCAAAACGCTGACCTACACCGAAGCGGTGCTGCTCATCGATAATTACCAAAGCCAACTTATGGAATTCAACATCTTGTTGAAAGAGGGCCTGAGTGCCAACAACAAAATTGGCTGATCCGTCCGCGAGCATCTGCAGAAGCGTTTCTCTCGCCTTGCCTTTAGTTCGCCCGGTTAAAGATACGGTCTTAAAGCCCAACGGGTCTAACCAAGCGGTAAAGCTCTTGAGGTGTTGCTCCGCTAATATCTCCGTGGGCACCATCAGAGCAACCTGTAATCCGGCCGCCAATACCTGAACACTGGCCATTGCAGCGACCAAGGTTTTTCCAGAACCAACATCACCCTGCAGAAGGCGCAGCATGGGTTGAGCTTTGTTTATATCAGAAAATATTTCTTGGCTGACCCTTATCTGTGCCCCGGTAGGTTCAAAACCCACTTTACTCAGCAGGGCTGCACTTAAAGCTGTATCTATAGGCACAGGATGCGCTTTTTCTTTAAGGGTGCGAGCTCGAATCTCAGCAAGGCTTAATTGATGGGCAAGTAGCTCTTCGTAGGCCAAGAGTTGCTGCCCCGGTCGCATACCGTCTTGCAATAACTCACTGGATATATCTGCTGATGGCCGGTGTAATTCTCTCAACGCAGCGATAAGACCAGCATCAATTTGCTGGGGCCGCATCTCGACCGGCAATAAATCTTTTATGGTTTCCTCAGACATGCTGTCCAGCACCTGACCAACCAAATCTCTAATGCGTTTTTGCCCTAGCCCCTCAGTGGTGGAATAGATAGGCGTGAGACTTTTATCTAACTCGAGGCCGCCATCATCTATAAAATTGTATTCTGGGTGGTACAACTCCAATCCATTGGATCCCGGTCGTGGCTCACCAAAGCAGCGGACTCTCCTACCCGTCCGAAACGCATTTTTTTGAGATTGGTTGAAGTGAAAATAACGAATCGTCGTGACGCCGCTATTGTCGCCCAGCTTAACCACCAGTGAACGACGCCTTCCCATAACAACGGCAGCACCAAGCACTTCCGCTTCAACCAAAGCCGATAGATAGGGTTGCAGAGCCCCAATAGGCGTTATGCGAGTGCGGTCTTCGTATCGTATGGGTAAATGGAAAAGTAAATCTTGTTGGTTGCGTATCTTAATTTTTGAAAGTAGCAACGCCAAGCTTGGCCCAACACCACGCAGATCAAGAACAGGGCGTTCGGCTAATCCAGCCACAACTCCACCCAATAGTACTTACTCACTTCGCTTTGCATAGATATTGCCCTGCGAGTCTATTTGCGTCGAGTACCGACAGGCTTGATCTTCACATTCAAATCACAACTCAGAATTGATTCCCGAACGGAATCAATTGCCTTATGCCGAGGAAAGCTAGCGCGCCAGGCCAAAGCAACTTTCCGAGACGGAACCGGAGATGCGAAAGGTCGCCAAACCAGAACCCCATCTTTATATTGAGAAGTATCAGCTGCGGATTGTGGAACTACGGTAATGCCCAAATCAGAGGCAACCATATGCCTAAGCGTTTCTAGCGAACTACCTTCTGCGGCCGTGCGAACACTGGATCGATTTTCTTCGAGAGACTGTCGCAAGCCGACACAACTTTCCAATATCTGATCTCTGAAACAGTGTCCATCACCAAGTAATAAAACATCACTCTCATTCAGGTCTTTCGCAGAGATAGTTTTCTTTGCTGCCAAAGGATGGTGCTTGGGCATTAGCACTACAAGAGGCTCTTCATAAAGAACCTGTGTAACGACATCCGGCTCGGTGAAGGGCAAAGAAATGATAATTACATCTAACTCACCATTTCGAAGTCGCTTGCGCAGGGTAGCCGTATAGCCTTCCTCAATAATCAGGGGCATTTCGGCCGCATTTTTTCGAATGCGTGGAATCATTTTAGGAAACAGGTAAGGTCCGATAGTAAATATTGCGCCAATAGCTAACGGGCTAGAAAGCTGGTCTTTGCCTTCCTCAGCCAAATCTTTAATCGCTGAGGTTTGCTCGATTACGCGCTGAGCCTGCTGCACAACTCGCTCACCAACTGGAGTTGGTTGCACACGGCTCTTGGTTCGCTCGAACAGCGCCACTCCCAATTCGCCTTCCAGCTTTTTAACGGCAATACTCAGGGTTGGCTGGCTAACGAAACACCGCTCGGCGGCTCTACCAAAATGCTGCTCTTTGGCCAGCATTACTACATAGCGCAATTCCGTCAAAGTCATCGTATGCTATCGCTTCTCAATTGATAAAAGATTGAAATAAATAGTTGAATTAGGAGATTTCTAATATTGTCTGACTCTATCAGCTTTTTTTTGTAATTGTATGGATTAATCATTAAAAAATGCCCAATAAACAAAATCTGCTCTTAATAGGCTGCGGTGACATTCCAAACCGGCTGATTGCAAAGCTGGATTCGGACCACTGGATACTGCATGGATTACGCCGGTCTCACGTTGATATGCCGGGCGTACAAATGGAATTTGGCGACGCCGCAAATCCTGAGGTTGTCGATACCTTGCTCCAGAGCAATCCCGATCAATTACTAATAACCTTGACGCCAGACGGCAGGACCGCAGAGGCCTACGAGAAAAGCTATCTAAAGCCCGTAGAGGCCATCTGCGCCGCGGCCCATAAATGGGCACCCCAATGCCATTTGATATTTGTGTCCAGCACCAGCGTTTATGCTCACAGCTCCGGTGAGCTTGTGGATGAGCAATCTGTCGCAGAGCCGACAAAGGACACCGCCACAATATTGCTTCGGGCAGAGCAAGCATTAGTTGCCTCAAAAAATCCTTGGTCGGTAGTTAGATTTTCCGGAATCTATGGTCCAGGCCGCGAACGGCTATTGGCCAAAGTCGAGAACTCCCAATTTTCCGAATCTCAAAATGCGAGCTGGACCAATCGTATTCACTCTGAAGATTGCGCCGGGATATTGGCTCACTTGCTGCAAAACTTTGACCACACACATAGGGGTTCTGGGATTTTAATTGGAACGGATAGCGAGCCGGTTTTGAATTCCGAAGTTGAAAAATGGTTAGCAGGCGAGATGGGAATTGAATATCCGGATTCTGATACGAAAGACACTTCCGCAAAAGGTAAACGCTGTGGCAATGGGAAGCTTCTGAAAAGCGGATATCGAATGATGTATCCGAGTTATCGAGAGGGATATCGGGGGTTGATTGGAAATCGTTAGACTATGATCTCTTTCTCCGAACCTTTGTTCTCATTCACTACTTAACTATTTCCGCTGCCACGGGGGCGTTCATTTTCTTTGCTTGCCCAAAGAAAAGGCACCCCGATCGCTTGGCCTGACGGCTGCTCTCGCTCCGAGCTATTTATTCGGGTCGCGCTCACTCGCATCCTGCTCGGATCGCACTTTCGCGCACGTCCGTGTGTGCTCAACCCCAATAAATAACTCTCCACTCAGCGAGCTCAAACGGAGCGCAGAAAATCTTACCTGAATAGAATATTTTGTTTTTTTTGTTTTGGGTTTTGATTCTTTTGAGCGCAGCGACTAGATCGCGACCTGAAGTCGCCGAGAAGCGCAGTTTCTATCCGTTAAGAGCGAGGACTGTCTGAGAAAATCCTTAAGATTTTCGAGTTCCGCAGCTTAGGATCTAAACGAGCATCGCAGGGAACCCGCGGAGCGGGCGGCGTAACCGGAGCAGGCGCTTTTGGTTACTTTTGGCAAGACAAAAGTGACGCCACCGTGGCAGCGGAAATGTCTATATCGAGCGAATTATCATCAGCAATCACTAAATCAAACCATAAGGGGTTAAAGGGAACCCCCCATAAAACCACTAAGGCCGATATACACCAACATTCTTATACCCAGCCTCAAGCAACAGCTCAGCATGCAAACGGCTCATAATCCCCCGCTCGCAATACAGCAGGTAATTCTTATTTTGCGGCTGATTAGCATAGGTCTTTTGTATCTCAAAAAACGGCAGAACCAATACCTGATTTCCCGCAACTTCTAGCTCCCTATCTAACCGCTCATCAGGATGTCGAACGTCAACAATAACTGCTCCTGCTGGCGCCTCAGATAAAATATCTACAGGCAAGGTGGCGATATCTTCAATTACTTTACTTACCGGCATCTGCCGCGCCTGAGCTACCGCCTCATCAACTAGGTTGGAATCAAATAACGCTTCAACTTCTTCAATAATATGTCGGCGTGCCCGAGCGGTTGGTCGGTCAGACCGAAGGCCGCAATATTCCGGATTGCCTTCTGCCATTTGAGCCGTACCAATGCTGTGCGCAATATCAATAATCTGGCCCTTATCCATATTTATTAGGGGGCGCATCACAAAGCAATCAGCCTCTTCGTCGATAAGCCGCAGATTGGCGAGGGTTTGGCTGGATACCTGTCCGACGCTTTCACCGGTAGATATTGCGTCTATTTGGTTGTCAGCAGCTACCTTTGACGCACAGCGCATCATAAATCTCTTGAGCAATACCGTTGAATAGCTGGGCGGAGCCTTCTTCGAAATCTCCGCGACAATTTGTTCAAAGGGAATACTGACAAAGCGCGACGTATGTGAGCTTCCGAAGCGTGACCAGACATGGTAGGCCATCTCTCTTACCGCTATTTCGTGGGCGCGGCCTCCAATATTGAAGAACATAAAATGGGTAAGCATGCCGCGACGCATCGACAGAAAAGAAGACACAGAAGAATCAAAGCCACCTGATATGAGCGAAATCACTTTATCCTGACTACCAAGGGGAAAACCGCCCAACCCAGGCCAAGTTTCACCCAGCATAAAAACCCGATCTTGGCGTACTTCTAATTCTACCCATACATCCGGCGTTTTTAGATTTACAGATTCTGCTTCGGCCTGAACCATAAGCGCACCGCCGACAGCCCTTTCCACATCCATGGAGTTAAAGTCTTGCTCACCGCTGCGCTTGGTACGAACCCCAAAGGATTTTCCTTTTAGCGCCTCAGTGTATTTTTCAACTGCGAGCGCACATATATGATCAAGGCTTTCAAATTCATAGGTCTCGGATTCGCTGAACTTTGAAATCCCGGGGATACAACCTAGGCGATCAATAACTGCTCTGCGTAGTTCCGGACTGTCGTTTTCACATACTAGCTCTAGCTTTTCCCAATCGCGCACAACCTTCATTCCCTTTGACAAAGGCTTCATTATTCGTCGAATATTGCCTTCCAAAATTTTCGTTTGTTGGCGCCGCACGGGCGGGCTCTTAATAACAATTTCTGGAAATATTTTTATAACAAAATGCATAGCGCAAAAAATCTAATATAGGATTGAGGCGGGCGGCTGCAGATTATAACCGCGCAGCACAAGCAACAATACTTTATAGAGAAGCAACTAAACCTCAGGAAACTAGATCGAAGACAATTTTTGTAGCACTATATTAGCGCGCCGGATGTAGCCCATTAATTTTGAATGCCAGCAAAGCATCATTTTAGTGCGCAAACCCAATACTGAATTGCTCTAATCTCCCAGTTTTACGAGCTTTAAAGAACTGAGAGACTTTTTGTGAGCGGTAGAAAATGAAGATAACAAAGCCAGGAGAGAAATTGTAATGTCTGAGAACACACTCAAACTTATCAAAGATGCCGAGGCCACATGGGTGGACCTACGCTTCACTGATACAAAAGGTAAAGAGCAACACGTAAGCATTCCCGTATCCGAAATTGATGATTCCTTCTTTGCGGATGGGAAAATGTTCGATGGCTCTTCCATCGCTGGATGGAAAGGTATCAACGAATCAGACATGGTTCTTATGCCAGACGATAGCGCGTCTGTTCTAGATCCGTTCACCGATGACAGCACAGTAATTGTTCGCTGTAACATCATTGAGCCTACTACTGGCGAAGGTTACGAACGCGATCCTCGATCCATCGCCCAACGCGCCGAAGCTTACCTCGCCACTACTGGTCTTGGTGATACAGCCTTCTTTGGCCCAGAACCAGAATTCTTTGTATTTGACGACGTTAAATGGGGTTCCGATATTTCCGGCGCTTTCTATAAGATTGGCTCCGAAGAAGCTTCCTGGTCCTCAGGTAAGGATTTCCCAGACGGCAATATGGGTCACCGCCCAGGTGTTAAAGGTGGTTACTTCCCCGTTCCTCCAGTTGATAGCCTGCAAGATGTTCGTGCCGCTATGTGTTCAGCTATGGAAGATATGGGATTGCAAATCGAAGTGCATCACCACGAAGTGGGTACTGCAGGCCAATGTGAAATTGGCGTTGGTGCAAACACGCTAACCAAGAAAGCTGATGAGGTTCAGATCCTCAAATATTGCGTACACAACGTGGCTCACGCTTACGGTAAAACAGCTACTTTCATGCCAAAACCTCTCGTAGGAGATAACGGCAGCGGTATGCACGTTCACCAATCTTTCACCAAAGATGGCGTCAACGTCTTTGCTGGTGACGCCTATGCCGGCATGAGCGAAATGTCTCTGTATTACATTGGCGGCATTATTAAACACGCCCGCGCTATCAATGCATTTGCAAACGCGTCTACTAACTCTTATAAGCGTTTAGTCCCAGGCTTTGAAGCACCGGTAATGCTGGCTTACTCAGCTCGCAACCGATCTGCGTCTATTCGTATCCCATGGGTTCCAAATGCCAAAGGTAAGCGTGTTGAAACGCGTTTCCCGGATTGCACAGCGAACCCATATCTGTGCTTCTCGGCTCTGCTTATGGCTGGCCTTGACGGAATTCAGAATAAGATCCATCCCGGCGACCCTGCTGAAGCAGATCTATATGATCTAACGGCGGAAGAGGAAAAAGCTTACCCAACCGTTGCTTCTAGTCTTGAACAAGCTCTAGACGCTCTCGATGTGGATCGTGACTTCCTCAAAGCCGGCGGCGTATTCACCGACGACACTATCGACGCTTACATCGCGTTGAAGAGAGAAGAAGTGGAAGCATTGAACATGACCACTCATCCGGTCGAGTTCGAAATGTACTACTCAGTCTAGTAGTCGACACAAGAAATGAGAAAAAGCCCGCAAATGCGGGCTTTTTCCTTTTTTGATATACCGAATTTGCGACCGGATTCGCATCTAAAGGATATTTCTTTTTAATCGCAATTTGGTTTGAGTTAGTCTTAAGCAAATGCCCGCCAAAGCGATCGCCATGAAAAAGATCATAATCAACCTTCTTGCCCTGCTCGTCAGCTTCTGCTTATCCATTGGATCAATCGCCGCTCCAATCTACCGAGCAGTCAATGATGACGGCTCAGTCACCTTCAGCGATCAAGAGCCTTTGGACGGTTATGCCGACGAAGTTGAACTGGGAAAAACCATTATTCACCCCGCCGTTACGGTGCCCGCAAATCCCCTAATAACCGCTTCTGAGGCAGAAAATCTCAGCTCATCCAAAAAAGTCCGCATTCATGCCCCTGCGGACGAATCGGTTGTTCACGGTACCGACAACCGATTAACGGTAAGTGTTTCAGTATCGCCGGCTATAGGCGAGAGAGAGCAATTACAATTGCTGCACAATGGCTCAGCCTATGGCCCCCCGCAATCATCGGGACAGTGGAATTTGGCCAGGATCAATCCCGGCACACAAAAATTCTCTGTGAGGTTTCAGGACTCCAGTGGACAAAGAATAAGCGAAAGCGACACCATCACTATTTATTTCATACCTTAGCCCCATACTTTTCTTGCCTAGCCCCTTGTTTGCGCACCATATTGGTGCGTTAATACCCATTTGTACCAGATGTCCACCCCTTTGAGCCATGTTTGGCGCGGAACGCCCTCTTGGCTCGCCTTTTGCTTACCTAGATAAACTAGCAAGCGACTAATTGCAGACGAGAGCATTAGGCCAAAAGCCCGAGAATGAAAAACATCCTGTTGGACGCCGATCAAATATTAGACCACTTGACTACCGCTGTTGTGGTCACAGATTTCAATTGCCGAATAATTCGTATAAATCAAGCCGCAGAACAAATTCTTGGCGTCAGCAAAAATCGCGGCATAGGTGTGGCATTGCAGAAAGTTGTAGATATTTCAAAGGAAGATCGCACGGCGATAGTAGCCTGCGTTACGGATCGTCGACCTTTCACTAAACGACATGCACAAATTCTGACAAACCAGAGACAGGTACTAAATCTGGATTTTACCGTATCGCCCGTTCAAATAGACGACCGGGACCTGCTGCTAATCGAATTTACTGAACTGGACCGCATGATGCGTATTAACCGGGAGGAATCCCAGATCGCGGCCCATGACACTACCAGACAGCTAGCTCGAGGCTTGGCCCACGAGATTAAAAATCCGCTCGGTGGACTGCGCGGCGCTGCGCAGTTGCTGCATCACGAATTGGAAAGCGACGAACTCAAAGAATATACCAGCGTAATCACCGAGGAAGCGGACCGACTGCGTAATCTTGTTGATCGAATGCTTGGGCCAAATCAACTTCCAATTTTTGCTCCCACCAATGTGCACGAAGTTCTCGAGCGGGTAATAATTTTGCTTTCTGCTGAATCCGCTGGAAAGGTCAGCATAATTAAGGATTACGACCCAAGTTTACCGCCTGTTATGGGTGACTTGGAACAGCTGATTCAGGCAGTATTAAATATCTCAAGCAATGCCATGCAGGCGGTTTTGGAATCCAAAACTAAAGATCCTGAGATTTGCGTTCGTACTCGTATCCAGCACCGCCATACCATCGGTACCGTGCAACATTCACTCGTTTGCCGAATTGATATTCTCGATAACGGCCCGGGTATACCGGAAGATATTTTGGATGACATTTTTTATCCGATGATTTCAGGGCGTAGCTCAGGCAGCGGCCTAGGCTTGCCCATTTCACAATCCATCATCAACACTCACAAAGGCATGATCGAATACAACAGCCAGCCAGGTCGAACCGAATTTACCATCTTCTTGCCTACGGAAGCATCAGACGGATAGACGCCAATGATTACCAACAATTTTCACCACGGACTTAGGGATATTACAGATGAGCACTAACAACTGCGTATGGATCGTCGATGATGACCGGTCCATACGTTGGGTTTTAGAAAAAGCACTTTCAAAAGAGCCTTTTGAGGTCGAAAGTTTCGAAAATGCTGAGATGGTTCTAGCACGCCTGGAAACCAAACGGCCAGACGTAATTATTAGCGACGTCCGTATGCCAGGCATTGATGGCATGGCACTACTGAACGAAATTATTGAAAAAGCGCCGGGACTACCGGTAATAATTATGACTGCTCATTCAGATCTGCAAAGTGCAGTAGATGCTTATCAAGGCGGCGCTTTCGAGTATTTACCAAAGCCGTTCGACATACATGAAGTAGTCAACGTTACACACCGGGCCTTGGTCCGCTCGAAAGAGAACTCGCCTGAGCAAGAAAAATCGGAACTTGGAAATAGTCCGGAAATAATCGGTGAAGCGCCCGCTATGCAGGAAGTATTTCGTGCGATTGGCCGGCTCGCCAATTCTAATGTGACCGTACTAATCAATGGAGAATCCGGAACCGGTAAAGAACTAGTCGCACGCGCTTTACATCGGCACAGTCCCAGAAAAGCACAACCTTTTATTGCTCTAAACATGGCTGCGATACCCAATGACCTGATCGAATCGGAACTCTTTGGTCATGAAAAAGGAGCTTTTACAGGAGCTTCGGCAAAGCGACAAGGCCGCTTTGAGCAAGCTGACGGAGGCACTCTATTTTTGGATGAAATCGGCGACATGCCGCCAGAAGCGCAAACTCGTTTACTTCGCGTGCTAGCCGACGGAGAGTTCTATCGCGTCGGCGGTCATACTTCCGTCAAGGTTGATGTGCGTATTATTACCGCGACTCACCAAAACCTAGAAGCATTGGTTGAAAAACATCAATTCCGCGAAGATTTATTCCACCGCCTAAATGTTATCCGAGTTCATATCCCGGCCTTACGGCAAAGAACCGGAGACATACCCGCCTTAACTGACTACTTTATGCTGCGCTCTTCGCAAGAGCTAGGCATGGACAACAAGACTCTGCTGGATAGCGCTAGTAATTTTTTGCAGCAGTTGCCCTGGCCGGGAAATGTTCGCCAATTGGAGAATATGTGCCGCTGGCTAACAGTAATGGCACCGGGTCGAGAAGTGCATCTCAACGACTTACCTCCAGAACTGCTCAATTCAGCGGTAGCAGATGGCACCTCAATAGGACCGCAGGGCCATTGGCACGCGTTACTTCAAACCTGGGCTAGCGAAGCCTTGGTAAATGGGGAAGAAAATATACTAAAGGCGGCGACTCCGATGTTCGAGCGTGCGCTGATTGAAACCGCACTCGAATATACCGGTGGTCGAAAGCGCGAAGCAGCTGAAACATTAGGCTGGGGAAGAAATACCCTGACTCGCAAACTAAAAGAATTAAAGATGGCGGACTATTCCGAAAGCGAAACAGAATCAGCTGATACTAATTAAAAAAGCCGCCTAGCGGCGGCCTTAAAATTTACTGGATTCCTACTGAATGGTCTCATCCGCTGGAGTAGACTCTTCGCTCTGTTGCTTCATAGCAGCTTGCAGCAAGGCATCAAAGTTTATCGGCGCCAATCTCAATGGCGGAAAGCCCGCCTTAACCGCTAAATTGTCTACGGACTCTCTCGCATAGGGAAAGAGCGTAGAAGGAGCAACCGAAGCCAATACCCTTCTCAATTCGGCAGCGGGAATATTGGCGGTACGGAACAGTCCGGCTTGCTGTATTTCAATAAGGAAATATATCGCGTCAGTATCTTTCTCTTTTACGCTGATAGTCAGCGTAAGTATTACTTCGTGCAAACCTTCTTGAAGCGTAATTTGCTTGGTATTGATATCCAGGTTAACCGTTGGCTGCCAAGTTTTGAAAGCTTCTTGCCCTCTGGGCGCTTCGAGGGAGATATCCTTTACATATATGCGATCAATCGCGAACTGAGGGGCCTTGGATTGGTCCGGCGCGGCTCCTTTTTCTGGGGTTACTGCTTCTTCTTCTGCCATCTTAACTATCTCAATTAAATTCAGTTTGGTTAGGTGATTTCAAGAGCATTTGGCTACATAGCCCTTCTTAACTTTCTATACTTTTCCTCTTATACCTTTTGTTCCCTATCATTTTTTGACTAGAGGCAAATTACTACCTTGCCACTCCGCCATTCCGCCTTTCAATCTGGCGGGAGAATGCCCCATACCCATTAAGTGCTTGCCTACTGCACCGGTATGCTGGCCAAATTTGTCTACCAAAATTATTTGTTTGCCGAGGTTCGCCTCTAGTTCAGCGGCTCGATCAGCAATTTTGCTATGGGGAATATTAACCGATCCGGCAATATGGCCAGCGTTGAAGTCTTTTTCATCCCGCAGGTCCAAAACTATGCCGGTATCGGCATTTACCGCCTGAGTAAGCTGATGGTATGACACTGAGGGCCCACCCTTTGAAGACTCACGCCAAACAAAGGCATAAATCATAAGCAGCAACAGGCTAACTAATAACCATTGCTCGCTGGCAAATATAAAAATTTCCACACTAGTGACCTGCTGTTCGGTAGGCGCGCAAGTATACACAGACAATATCTTTTCTTGAATGATGCCGTGCGAATAGCCATGATTCAGATCGAATTACGAGCCCTTTATTCATGTTCAAGTTCTATACCTGCATTTTATTATGTATTTTGAGTTTTTCAGCCCTGTCGCAGACAGAGGAAGAGCTCGGTCAACTCCTGAGCGAAATCGAAAAACTACAAACCGAATTGAACAGTTATCGCGGGCAAGTTGATCACGTCGAAGAGCAGCTCCAGGAGCAAGAATTGCTACTCGCTCAAAATCACCGGGAGATTTTTAATACTGAAAGGTCTATCGCTGCGTCGGAAGATCTTTTAGGCGGATTGATAGATCGTCTGAATCAACTTGAATCACAGCGACAAGAGCAGGAAAAACAGCTTCAAGAAGAAATTGCAGCTCTCTACCGAAATGGTGGCCAGGAACCGCTCAAACTCATACTAAACCAAGAAAATCCCGCTCTATTCGGGCGCATACTGCACTACTACCAAGCGCTTACAGAAAATCGACGGTCCAAGATTGATGAATATCTTGAGACTACACAAGCGATGGAACAAACAGAAATTTCGCGGGTAGAAGAACTACACTATCAGGAACAACTGTTGGTCAATCTAAACGGTGCGCGCTCCTCATTGGAAAACCAATTTGCCGAGCGTGAGCGCTTGTTGGCGACATTGGAAGTATCCATTGCCAGCACTGAGCAAGAAATCGCGACAAATCAGGCCAATCGCGAAAGGCTGGAAACCTTAGTCCGCAATATCACAACCTCCATGGCCGAGCTTAGTGTCCAAACAGATCAAAGGCCTTTCTTGGAGATTCGCGGTGAATGTAAATGGCCTGCACAGGGCGACATGCGGGCGACATATGGCAGTATCCGCACAAGTAGTATTCGCTGGGACGGAGTGATGATTGCATCTAGCATGGGAGACCCTGTGCGATCAGTGCACACCGGCAGAGTAGTCTTTTCCGACTATTTACGGGGCTATGGCCTCTTAGTAATAGTCGATCACGACGATGGTTACCTTACGCTCTACGGCCACAATCAATCCCTATTTGTGGAGGCTGGTGACTGGGTGCAACCAGACCAAATGATTGCACAGGTTGGAAATAGTGGAGGGCAACGCGATGCGGGGTTATATTTCGAAATCCGCAAAAATGGAGAGCCAACCAATCCAGCAAGCTGGTGCGGGTAATGGATTTCTCTGGGTTTTGATAGCAATATAGGCTTTATGAACAAATACATTAGACAATTTTTGATTATCGGACTCGCATTCAACCCTCTGTTCGGGTTCAGTCAAGAATCAAATCCACCAAATTCTGACGAAGGACAAATGTCCTTAGAAGACCTACGCGTGTTTGTGCGGGTGTTTGAACAACTTCGACAAGCCTATGTAGAAGAACTTAGTGACTCAGAGTTATTCGAAATGGCAATTTGGGGCATGCTTACTGAGCTGGACCCTCACTCTGAATTTCTCGATCTAGAAGCGATTCATGAACTTGAAGACTCCACAGAAGGGCGATTTCAGGGCATAGGTGTAGAGCTGACTATGGAGGACGATTTTCTTACGATAGTTACTCCCATAGATGGCAGCCCTGCTGAACGGGCCGGCATCGAACCGGGAGATATCATTTTACAAATCAATGGAGAATCTATTGAGGGACTTTCCTTTCGCCAATCTTTGCGGAAGCTCGATGGGCAATCAGGAGAACCCGTATTACTTACTCTGGACAGATTGTCTGAGCGCAACCTGCTAGAAATAGAACTGGTTAGAGAGCGCATTGCCGTGGAAAGCGTAAAGTCCCGTGTTGTAGCGGAGGATATCGGCTATTTGCGCGTAGCCCAATTCCAACAAGATACGGGCGCTGAATTCGAAGATGAGCTGAGAGAGCTTATTCAGAATAATCCGCTCTTGGTGGGTTTGGTTATTGACCTGCGCAACAACCCGGGAGGACTACTACACAGCTCTGTTGAGATCGCAGATATGTTCTTGGAATCGGGACTCATCGTTTCAACAAAGGGGCGCCTGGAGTCTTCCAACCAAGAGTTCTATGCAACACCCGGGGTATTGGGAAATCAACTGCCCTTGGTTATTCTCATTAACCGAGGCTCTGCTTCCGCAGCGGAAATTGTTGCTGGCGCGTTGCAGGATCACGACAGGGCCATCATTCTTGGCGATACCAGCTTTGGGAAAGGCTCGGTGCAGGAAATACTGAATGTCGACGAAAACCGCGCTATCAAACTTACTATTGCCCTCTATTACACGCCTTCCGGGCGCTCAATTCAGGCCCAGGGCATCTATCCGGATATTCGAGTAGATCGAGGTAGTGTTGATTGGAATCGAGACGAAAGCGCGCTTACCGAAGCCAGTTTAAGCGGACATCTGGATAATGCATCTGGAGATGAAGGACCAGAGTTAATAGGACTACGAGAAGCGCTATCAGACATAGAAGATGTCCAACTCGCCCATGCTGTCAGCCTCCTGCAAGGAAGCCAATTGCTTAATAGACAGACGCGCTAAGGCACTATAATGTCCGGGCACGCCGACACCTAATCAACTCCATTGGACTCTCCTTACTATGTCGAACCAACCTGGCCTAGGCCAGATAAACACATTGACCGTCACCGATATTGGATCAGCTGGCCTGCGCTTAGATTGCAGCGACTTAGATCAGGACGGAACTGCGGATATGTCATTTGACTACGTCGTGCTCCCTAAAGAAAAAACACAGGAGAACATCAAGCTTGGCGATGAAATTGATGTATTCTTGTATCTTGGGTCAAAAGACGAATTGGTCGCAACCACTTACAAACCAAACATTCAGGTTGGTGAATGCGCTTTTTTGAGAGTACTGACTACTGGCCAATACGGTGCTTTTTTGGACTGGGGCTTGGCGAAAGACCTACTACTTCCTCATTCGGAACAAGCCTATCCGGTTCGACCCGATAGCAGCTACGTCGTATTTTCTTATCTGGATGAATCTACAGGCCGTGTAGCCTGCAGCACTATGCTGCATCACTTTTTGGAAGAAGAAGCGAGTACCTGGCTCAAAAAAGGACAGCCGGTAGACCTTCTTATCGCAGCAAAATCCGAACTTGGTTTTAAAGCAGTAATCAATGGGCATAGCTTGGGCCTTATTTTTCACGATCAACTTTCCCAGCCCCTTAAATTTGGCGACCAAATGAAGGGTTGGATAAAAGATATTCGCGAAGACGGCCGCATAGATTTAAGTGTTAATACGCTAGATGATGAAACTAGGGATGCCCTAAGCGAGCAAGTTCTAGAATTGATCAAAGAGTCCGGAGGAAGACTAGAACTCTCCGATAAAAGCTCACCGGATGATATTTACCGTACTTTTAAGGTAAGTAAAAAGAATTTCAAACGGGCCATAAGTGGGTTATACAAACAGCGACTAATCCGAATCGAGCCCACTTACATAGAGCTGCTTTGAACAATGGCCATATTGTAAATTGACCTCCAGTCTCTGATTTAGAAACAAGAACACCTTTGTAAAAGCCACTCTTTAGGGAAATGTTATGACGGTAAAACACGACAATATATTAGGCACCATCGGCAATACACCCGTTATCCGAATAAACAAATTGGCTCCCAGCCATGTGAATCTATACGTTAAATCTGAAGCCTTCAATCCGATGGGATCGGTCAAAGACCGATTGGCGCTGGGCGTAATCGAAGACGCCGAACGCAATGGCACGCTTAAGCCAGGTCAGACTGTTGTGGAAGCGACGAGCGGCAATACTGGCATCGGTCTTGCCATGGTATGTGCCCAAAAAGGCTATCCCCTCGTAGTAACTATGGCGGAAAGCTTCAGCGTAGAACGCCGTCGGTTAATGCGTTTTTTGGGCGCAAAAGTCGTCTTAACGCCTGCGCCACAAAAAGGATCTGGCATGTTGGCAAAAGCCATGGAACTAGCCGAAACTCATGGGTGGTTTTTAGCGCGCCAATTCGAAAATGACGCCAATGCTGATATGCATTCCAATACCACCGCCCCGGAAATATTATCGGCTTTCGAGGGCGAGCAGTTGGATTACTGGGTTACCGGTTACGGAACTGGCGGCACCCTTAAGGGTGTGGCTCGAGTGCTTAGAGCACAGAGCCCCAAAACCAGGGTAGTGGTCTGCGAACCAGAAGATGCACCGCTTCTTGGCAGTGGTGAACGGCAAGCAACCGTGGCTGCGGGCCAAGCTCCTATTAGCCACAGTGCATTCAAACCTCATCCTATGCAAGGCTGGACGCCGGACTTTATATCTAAACTCACAGAAGATGCCGTCGATGACAATCTTATCGACGATCTATGCGCGATACCGGGAGCTGAGGCCATAAAGATGTCTCAAGAGCTGGCACGACAAGAAGGGATTTTTGTTGGTATTTCCGGCGGAGGCACTTTTGCAGGTGCCTTGCAGATTGCAGCAAAAGCACCTGAGGGAAGTAATATTCTTTGCATGCTGGCCGACACTGGAGAGCGCTATTTATCCACTCCCCTGTTCGCCGACATCGAAGCAGAGATGAACGAAGGTGAAATAGCTATATCCGAGTCTACTCCCGGATTTCAGTTCTAACTTAGTTACTTACCAAGGAATGCAGGAACTAATATGCAGTGGAATATATATCTTTCGGGTGAAATACATACCGACTGGCGACAACAAATTATCGATGGCTGCGCTGAACACGGGCTCCCCGTTACCTTTACCTCAGCCGTAACGGATCATGCTGCAAGTGATGAGGCCGGAGACCATTTAGGAACCGAATCTAATAATTTTTGGCGGGACCACAAATCGGCAAAAATAAATAAGATTCGCACCCAGACCCACATCGAGAAATGCGATATTGCCGTAGTGCGTTTTGGCGATAAGTATAAGCAATGGAATGCTGCCTTCGATGCTGGAAATTGCGCCGCACTGGGCAAGCCATACATCAGTCTGCACGACGAAGATATTGTGCATGCTCTGAAGGAAGTTGATGCAGCCGCGCTCGCGTGGACGACAACTCCATCGCAAGTGGTGGAAATACTCAAATACGTTATTGCCAAATAGAAATCAAACCCCAAGAATAATAATGCCTGACGCAAATGTAAGCTCCAAGCTCGCTCTATCCTTACTGCTAATTCGGATCGGCGTCGGCATTGTTTTCTTTATGTGGACTATCGACAAATTAATGAACCCGGAACATACGGCGCGCGTATTTGCCGCCTTTTATATGATTCCGTCTCTTAGTGTCGCCGCATCCCTTGCCATTGGTACGATTCAAATGATTGTTGTATTGGCTTTTGTCACCGGCACCATGAAAAAGTATTCCTACATGGCCATTTTTATCATGCACCTGGTCTCAACGGTCAGTACTTACGAGCGCTATTTAGATCCCTGGACTGGCACCAATTTACTATTTTTCGCTGCCCTGCCAATGCTGGCTGGCTGCTGGGCACTTTGGTTCCTGCGTGATCAGGATGCTCTTTGGTCAATCGACGCTATGCGGGCAAAGAACCAATAGGGCCTCAGGACCGCTATCCCCAGGCGTTTAAATATTGAACATAGAGGTTACCAACGTTATTGACCCGGAAATTAGCTGCACAAGCTGTGCAGCTAATTGCTGCCGGCTAGAAGTTCTTTTAATCACTGATACGGGTGTGCCGGAACGCTTCATACAAACCGATAATTGGGGGGCGCAATCAATGGCAAGGCTAGATGATGGTTGGTGTGCTGCACTGAGCCGAGAGACCCAGCTATGCACTATCTACGACAATCGCCCGCTTATATGTCGAGAGTTCGAAATGGGCAGTCAGGAGTGCATTTCCGAACGCGCGTAGAACATAGATTAGAGCGCCACATAGCATTACGAAATGCTCATTAAAATTTCTCTATTTTAATAAATATACACAGTATCATTTCCTAATAAATGAAATAATTTGCCCCTGTTATTTAGCGCTGAATAGGTGCCTGAATTGCCCAAGGGCCTGAGTAGAATATCCCCATGATAAAAAACACTGTAAATAGCTACGGAATAGTTGGCGTAGCTATTCACTGGCTAATGGCTCTGGTGATAATTGGCATGTTTTGCTTAGGCCTGTGGATGGTCGATCTGGACTACTACAGCGAGTGGTATAAAACCGGACCTGATATTCACCGCAGCATTGGCGTATTAGTCTTTTTAACCATGATATTCCGGCTAACCTGGCGACTTACCAACAAGCACCCTAAGGCTGAGCCTAATCTAAAGACGTGGGAAATAAGAAGCGCAACTTTGGTTCATGTGCTGCTTTATATTTTGGTTATCCTGATTGCTATCTCTGGTTATCTGCTTTCAACAGCTGACGGTAGGGCCGTATTAGTTTTCAATTGGTTTAGCGTGCCGGCTAGTATTACTTCCATTGAAGATCAGGCAAACCTGAGCGGTAAATTACATTACCTTCTGGCAATCTCCCTTATGGTTTTAGCTGGAATTCATGCCTTAGCAGCACTCAAGCATCACTTCTACGACAAGGACAAAACACTGGTTCGTATGTTTGGTAAATCCGGTAGCTGAATAAGCTGCTCATAAACTATTTAACTTTTTTGGATATATTGTTATGAAATTAGTAAGAAATTCATTTATAGCGCTTGCACTAATATTGGCAGGCATTTCACCGGCATCTGCAGATGACTATCTGATTGATACGCGTGGTGGCCATGCTTCTATTAATGCCAAATACAAGCATATCGGCATCAGCTGGTTAACCGGCCAATTCGAAACTTTTAGCGGAACATTCAGCTATGACCCTGAAAATATTTCGGCCTCTTCCGTAAATGTTGAAATTGATGTGACCAGCCTGAATTCCAACCACGCAGAGCGCGATGTGCATATTACCGGTGATCGGTATTTGAATGCCGACAATTATCCGCAATCAAGCTTCAACAGCACCAGAGTTGTAGATAATGGAAATGGCGCCATGACAGTCTACGGCACCTTTCGTTTGCACGACGTAACCAAAGAGATAGTGATTGAGGCAATGGCCGTTGGCGCTGGAGACGACCCCTGGGGCGGATATCGAGTTGGTCTGGAAGGGTCTACCACATTGGACATGAGAGATTTCGGTTATGAAAGCTTCGGCCCAGCCCATATGGTTGAACTAGCTCTTTATCTTGAAGGTGTTAAACAATAGCTATTGTTTACTCCCATAAAAAAAGGCCACTGTAGCAGTGGCCTTTTTTTGTGCTTTATAACTCGTACTATCTAATTAAGATGGCACAACGTTATTTGCACATGGTCCTTTCTGACCTTGGCCAACTTCAAACTCAACAGCTTGACCGTCATTTAGCGTCGCGTATCCGCCGCCATTTTTGATTTCTGAGTGGTGAACAAATAGGTCTTTACCGCCGTCTTCCGGAGTAATAAAACCAAAACCTTTGTCTGCATTGAACCACTTAACTGTACCTTTACTCATAATACTTACTCTATTTTTTGGTGAAATTATGTTTCCCCAGCTCCGAATTCACCTTTTCGAAGTGGGAATAAAATAGTAATCGGGTAGCCTGAATAGCTTAGAAGCCTTACTTAACCCCTGCTAGAAATGTTCCAGTTAACCAAAAATGGCTGACAAGAACTCTAGCCGTATATCGCTAATGCTGCCGACATAGTCCCCTTTTCTACCCCAGATTTTAATCGCAAAATATGTGACTAAAAAATTTAGTGCGCGCATTATATAGCTCAGCTGGTGATATTACCTTGAATATTTTTAATTAATGCAGTGATTTCGGTGATCAAACCGAACAGGCTCTCCATAAAATGGGCCATATTTTCAGCCTCTCAGGCACAATTCCTAACCAATATCAACCTACGAATCAAATAAATCCTCACCAAGCTATTGATTATTATCAAATTATATTTTTGGCGCCAAAAAACTGAATATCTTTTAGTTCGATTATAAAGCTGAAAAAATATATCTGCTGAGAGAGAAAAAAAGAGGAATTAATGTGTAATTTTCTAAAGATAACAGTAATAGAATAGGGATTTAGTCATAATAATGTCCGCCTCCGCATGATATTACTTTGAAAAACGACTAAATCGGCACTCGAATTCAACAGGGATTTAGGCCTTAGTTTCTATCCGAGAGCATATTGTCGCTGTTAATTTGAGCCCTTGCTTTGATTGATGATGTATAAAAAATTGTGGAATGAATGTATTTACGGGGTTTATATGATTCGCATTTTTAGTTTACTAACCGTCATGTTGCTAACGCTGAATATGGCGAATGCTCAAATGGGTGGTGGCGTTGGTGGCGGTGGCGGTGGCGGTGGCGGGCCGGCCCGACTCGCACCCGTGTTTGTTCCTGATGTCGATGAAGAATCAATTATATTTTCGGTTCCGGCTAAGTGGTACCCCTATTACAAAACTACCGATGCAAAGGTGGACACTTACATTTTTCCAACAGGCCAAGAGCCCACAGACTGGAAAGAAGCGCTGCAAATCGAACGGTATTTAACTACTCTGGGTGTAACCGACCCACGGCAGGTCTACGCAGCAAGAACCCAGGGCACCAATTGCGTATCCCATAGCGTAACCCTGTCGAAAGAAGCTTCCGAAAATGGTTACCCGACCGCTCAGTGGCTGGAAAATTGCATTCGGGAAGATGAAACAATGTCCGTGACCTTGGCTAAGACAATTCTCGGTAACAATCAACTTTACATAGTTACCAAGATATGGAAGTACGAACCCTGGGACGCACATATGTCGGAATGGGAAGGCTATTTAGACGAAGTTTATGTCTGTGATCCGAACGTTGGAAATGTCCATCCTTGCAGACCTCCGAGTCGCCAGCCAAGTGGCAGAGCCGGTGGAGCACGGCCTCGCTAGACTTCTAACAGTCTACAATTAGAATTCGGGCACAGAAGTCACGCACCTAAAAGGGCTAGCTTTGACTTTATATCTGTAATGTTGGCGATGATAATCTCAATATCTGCTTGAGCCGCAAGTCCCTCATTAGAAAGCTTTTCCAAAATGGACTCTACTTCATCGATCTGGCGAGTTCTGAGGTCGAGAGTTTGGGGGCCTAGGCTGATACTTCCGTCTTCAGCTCCCTCAACATCCCTACCAATAAGAAAAAGAAGACGTCTAGCGGTCTCTAGGGCGCTGGGAATGTCTCCAGCCAATTCCGTAGACTTCAGACGCATCAGATAAAAACTAAAATCAGGCGAAAAAGCCATTGCACTATCTATTAGGGCCGTCGCTTCATTTGCCATCCTTGGTTGATACTCCGGTGTTGTGAGCCTAATCCGCCACTCCGCCCTCAATTTCACACTGTCGGAATACCATAGATCGGATGGAAGCACTGATGCCAGCTCTGGATCCAGATTAACCAGCGCGAACATATCACCATTGCGAGTAGCCACTAAGCCCTGCAAAGTAGCAGAGGCAGTTCCATCAAGCTTTGCCAGCTCATCAGTAACATACTCAGGCACTTCTGCTTCTATCGATATATTACTGAGCCATGGTTGCAATAGCCCGTACCTAGCTTGTTGGTCTAGAGGATCTGCGTCCAAGGCCCTATTTAAATTCCTCTGTGACTCTTCACGTTCACCCTGACGAGCCTGACCCCGGCCAATCATAACCAAGGACTGAGCATTGCCGGCGTCGATAAGACTGCCCGCCAAGTCTATCGCCCTTGGGGTCATAAACGCATCTTCCATACGACGGGAAATGTAGGAGAAGTTCAATTGATCCCCTAATATGCGGCGCACCGGGCTACTGGCTTGCATAAGCGGATCATAGGGTTTCAATAATCGGTAGAGGTCATTCCGGTACAACACTCTACCTTGGTCCATTGCTTGAGCAGCGCCAGTGGCTAACAGATTATTGTTATCCGTAATTAATTCAGCGCCATCAGCGAAGGCTTCAATATTTTCCTGATTCATTGCTATCGCCGCCACCACATCTTCTACCGATCCCACACCTTTTTCGAAGTAGCTAAGAGGAGCGTCGTCGATGGGCCGTCCGGTGCGAGCCATATCTTGTTCGACATCGAGCGGTGCATCAGAACCCAAGAAAAAGAGCACCTCTGGATCCCACTGATATACGCGCACATTAGGAAACACATCTAGCAAAGTCGCACTGAGGCTCTTTAACAAGGCTTCATCTACAAACTGGGTATTCATCCATTGCAGAAACACACCATCTTCTGAGAGATGATCCTTCGCCAGCTGCATAAACTCTCGTGTATACAGATGCGACGCGCCCGCCGTCCAAGGATGCGAGGGTTGCGACACTATTGCATCGTATTTCTTATTCGTCAGGGTTAAGGCGCTGCGCGCATCATTGATAATTATATTGAATCGAGGATCAGCCAGAGGATCAATTGCCCTTTTGTCCGCAAAGAATTGGTTGGCCACTACTACTTGCGGCTCGAGCTCTATCACGTCAATTTCTCTTACCGTGGGCGGCACTCCTTCGAGTGCTACACCTGCGCCCAATCCAACAATCAGCATGGATTCAGTATCTGGTCGTGCCAGTACCGGTAATATCGACAACATATGTTGATTGTGCCTGCCAGGAGGCGCGCCTTTCAAGGAAGTAGAGGCTTCTGGTAAACCGTTGGTTCGCAGGTTTAAATATCCGTTTTCCTCTATCACCAATACGGTTGCAGATCTGCCGACCTCGTAAAATAGGATATCGCCGCCCGGCTGCGCATAAACAGGAGATGCTCTCAAAATATCTTCTGGCATGCTTGGCTTATAGATAACCCCCAACCCAATCACAAAAGCCAGTACTCCCGCGATAAGAAACCGTGGCTGCTTTCCGATAAGTGTCACCGCAGCAAAAGCTAAAAGGGCATTGAGTAAAACTGCAAACTTAATGGCACCTTCGTATTTGAGCATAGGAATTAAGAAAAACGCGGCGGCAGTCGCTCCAAAAATGGCGCCAACCGTATTCCAGGAATACACCTTGGCAGAGGATGAGGCTGCGTCTCTTTGATCGATGGCCAACATTCGAACCGCTAAAGGAAAGGTTGCGCCAATAAAAATGGTTGCGGGCAATAAAACGGAAATCGCCAGCAGGATATTGCCGTTTAAGCCAACCCCCTCTCGAATGGTTAAGGGCAAAAACTGATAGATTAGGATGGAAGTTACCGCTATGCCGCACTGAACTAAAATAAATAACCGAGTGGAAGATTCCCTTTCTGTAGCAAACCGAGAAGCAATAGCACTACCTATGGCAATACCGCTTAAGAAGCCCGCCAGCATGGTGGCAAAGGCGGCGATACTGCCTCCTAAAACATGACCGAGAAGGCGAGTCCAAAGCACCTCGTAGATAAACGAATTGGCGCCTGACATGAGCATAATGGGCAGAATCCATTGGCGACGCGCGCTTACGCTAGCGACAAGCCCGCGAGAATCAGTGGCTGTTAGCGATGCTGTGTCTTTCTGCTCTACCAAATCACCAAAACGTCTCGCCAAGAGAGCCGCCAATACAAACACTAACAAGTTGATAGCCACACCAAACCAGACAGTTCCGTTTAGGCCGAACCTTGGCAGCAACAAAAAGGCAGCGACTAAAGTACCCCCAATAGCACCCACTGTATTGGTCGCATAGAGCATACCCACTCGAGAGCCAATTTGCTCATTGGTTCTAACCACATACTTGGTAAGCAAAGGCAGAGTTGCACCCATAAAAGTTGTGGGAATAAGCAATACGATAAATGCGACTATCAAATAGAAAAATGACTGTCCTAGACCGCTGGCGTCAACCGGCTCGGCCTGCCCGCCCAGTAGCGCTATGTAGAGCAGGCTGGCAAGTTTCAACAGTAGGGGCACTGCCAATGCAGAGAGAGCAATTCCAGCTTCTAAGAGGCCATAGACCAAGACCGGACGAGTAATTTTACTTACAAAGCGCGAGGCGATACCTGCACCCAGAGCCAGACCTCCCATATAGGCAGACAATACTGCAGCAATTGCCAGCTCGGAGGTTCCGAAAACCAGAGAGAATTGGCGCATCCAGGCAGTTTGATACAGAAGTGCCGCAAATCCGGACAATACGAAGCAGGTAACAACACCGGCAAGTACCAGGTGTTCAGACTTCAAGTTGGAGGCATTATTCATTTTGTTAGTTACTACCTAATTAAAAGAATGGCGACGCTTATTGTGCTTGAGCCCTTCTAGCTTCTGCCAGATCGTAGGTAATGTAGAACTCAGTTTCGTAAGCTCCCCAGGCGCCTCGTTCGATAGCAACATTTACCCGCCGCAGCAGTTCCGGCGGCATGCGCATAACAATCACCTGGCCAATACCCATCATGACGTAGTGATCAACAATCTCAACGCCTTCAGGTGGGAAGCTTTGGTTAAACCCTGTTGCAGCCAACAGCTCACCGCGCTGGTCGTTATTCATACTTTGATCGTGTTTTAAAAATACGGTGAGTAGAATATTTTCATTGTCTGGTAAGGCTGGCACTTGGTTTTGAGCAAGCGCACTCTGACCACAAAATAGCAGCAATAAAAAAGCCAACTTGCATAAGTTATTCATAGAAATTTTCAAATTCATCCTGATGGAAGTAAGCCGTTCAGTTAGGGCGCCAAACTGTAGATTCGCTGAAATGTTCGCTCAGATATTTTCCAACCTTCATCCGCAAGCTGATATTTATCGAAATATTTACCCTGAGTTACAAAACCAGCCACTCCGATAACGTCACCTTCATTGTGAGAATCATCAGCCGTCGCCCCATATACGGTAGCGTAATGAATGCCGGTAGCATTGCTCTCATCGATGATGGTAATTTGGCTAGTAGACATAATATGCATACCAATACTGCTTTGATTGGCGGCCTCCACTCTCGCGGCTATTACATCGCGCCCGGTATTTGGCGAACCGTTAATTATTAGTGTGCCATTTTCTGTAAACACGTTTGCGTAGCCTTGGGCGTCTAGATTGTCCCGAGCCATTGCATACCGATCAACTAGTTGCTTAATTTCTGCCTTAATTACCCATTCTTGCTCGGCACTCATATCTGCTGCCTGGGCACCAGAAAAGGCCAAAAGCAGCAGAATAGTTATCCAATTTAGTTTCTTGTTCATTTTCACAATCCTCCCCAGTTGAAGGCAAACTTTAGCATTTCTAAAACGAAAAAAGCGCGGATATACCGCGCTTTTTAATCTTGAAAGTAAATCAATCAGGTTGAGCGATCATCACATGCATAGGACTCCCAAGGATAATCAGAAGGATAAACCGTATCTTCACCTGTCTGCTGGTCAACCCAAAATAAGGGATCGTCGCCTATATAAGATCTAACTAGACCTAAAAGCTCACCGGAAGTGTTCAAGCTAAAGCGCTCTACCGCGTGAAAGAGCTCACTGTGAGTGCCTCTGCTTCCAGAAAAGTTTGTGAACCCAATAGTGTCTACCACCAATACACCATCTTCCCAGTGGCCGATGGAATGACCAGCCCAAGTCGGATCAATATCGGCAGGATGACTAGACATACCCATATGAATAGTGCGCTCGGTATCCATAAAACCATACTTCAGAACGATTTTGTCTTCTTCTTGGATGATTCGATTCGCAGGCTGATCAAATGTCCAATCTGAGAAGAAATCCCTTGGCTGGCAATCCAAACGTCCGGCTACGGTGTCTTCAGGATCAACATTCTCTGCTCTATAGGCTTCGCCCGCGTCTGTAAGTTCGACTCCTCGTCGACCACCAGGCCCACGAGGAGGCCCACCAGCGCCACCAGCGGCGGTTGGACCACTAATAGCGCCAACCAATCGTTGAGTAGCGGCCCAGTCACCATCGATATTCGGATCACCCCAAGCTGTTACTGCAGCTCTTGTTGGTTCAGAATCAAATTGGCCTTCTTCAATCTGCTCATAACGTGCAACAGTAGGCCCGCCATTAAAAGAAATAGTCTCGGTGTAGCAACCCAGTGGATCGCGACGCGACGCGACGCCTTCAATATGCACCGAAGTGCCCAGCGCAAACATCTCAGGAGTCCATCCTGAACGGCGCAGAACAGAGGAGGCGCGAAGTTCGCAGTTCCACGTTTCCACATCACCACTTTCGGTGGTGACATCGATATACACATAGGCATGCGGGTTCACAAAGGCGAGGTCGGATATAACGCCAGTAACCGTAAGGAGTTTGCTGGCATCAAATTGACCATTTGTGCCGTGATGTGCCAAAACCGTGCTTGGCAACGCTATTGCTAGTGCCGCTATGGCAATAAGTCTAATTATCATACTCTTCCATTAACTATAAGTAATGTTTCCAATGAGGCGCTACTATGCAGGTGCTCGGAAGACTTCGCAATAATATTTACTTAATTTGGAAAACTACTGAGCTATTGCACAAGATAACTACCGAGCTATTCACCCTATACTGCAGATATAGCTCAACGCCAACACAAAAAAGTCGACAAAATTATGTCTAGAGTTATAATTTCGACAAAGTAGCTGCTCTAAATATTAAAAAGGGACCTTGGGGGTCAAATGAGAATCATCAGTTTGAAAATCATCCTGCTCGTAGGATTTTTGCTCGGCAGCGCGTCAGCACTAGCACACCATTCTTTTGCAGCGACCTTTAGGTCCGACGAGATGAACACCGTTGAGGGTGTGGTAACTGACTTTCGATTTAGAAATCCTCATGTGGTGATCTATCTCGACGTTTCCAATCCTGATGGCAGTGTCACCAATTGGTTAGCGGAAGGAGCTGCAGCGACAGGTTGGCGACAGGCCGGATGGGGAAACGACAGTCTCACTTCCGGAGATATGTTGCGCATCGTTGGCAGCGCCACTCACGATGGTTCACCTATGGTATCCATCGATGAGATGTTTATGCTCAATCCAAGCAACGGCGAAGTATTGGCTGAGCTGACTTCAAGTGAAGATCCAGAGGTCTCCTTAGGCAACGCTGCGGAAGCTGAAGCAGTAGTTAGCGAGCTCACTTTCCTTCCCGCCACCTTGCCCACAGGCGAACCAAATTTCACCGGCGTCACCACTCGAATTGAAGGTTTTGGCCGAGGCGGACCCGACGCAAACGACCCCACCATGCCCTACAACTCCGTGGGAGAAGCTGCGAATATCAGCGATGCTTGGAGCTTAGAAAATGACCCGCAGGTATTTTGCGATCCGCCCGGACTTTCGCGTCAGGCCGGATATACACCCTACGGACAGATAATCCACCAATACCCTGATCATGTAACTATTGAATACGAAGAATATGGTTCACGCAGAGCGATATTTTTCGACGACGAACTTCCAGCACCTGGCATTCAAAGTCACTTGGGCGATTCCGTTGCGCGCTACGAAGGCGATAACCTGGTAATTGAAACCGTCAATTTGCTACCGAACTTAAGCGGACACCGAGGCAAGCCGCTGAGTGACCAAACTCGTATCGTAGAAGTGTATACGCGAGAAGATAATTCTGATTATGGAACCATGTTAATTACTGAAACGACTGTCCACGACCCGGTATACCTTACAGAGCCTTGGACCATTTCAAGAACCAAAGCCTACGCAGATGGCTACGAGTTTATTGAAAATGGTTGTGTTGCGCCGCTTCGCGAACGACCAGCGAATGTATGGCAGCAAACTGACCGGTAAGACTGGGTCTCTATGTTCTAAAAAAAGGGGGCTTAAAAGCCCCTTTTTTGGTATCTACATTTTCACTCGAAATCTAGGGTGCTTGCGTAGCCAAATAAGCGGATATATTCATCATATCTTCTGCGTTCAAATTGGCGAGCACCGACGTCATTAACAGGCTTACTCTGGTGCCCTGCTTAACATCCCACATCTGCCTCATAAGATAGCTTGTGGTGCGTCCAGCAATACTAGGCACATCGCCTAATCCTTTTAGATCTAAGCCGTGACAAGCACCACAGAGGATGGTTTTTCCAGCACCCGTGGTAACTAGCGCTTCGCCCTTGGCAATACTGCCCACAGGAACATAGGCTATAAAGGTACCGCGCGGGTTGCGCATAATTTCTGTCTCTTCAAGGTTCTCGGTAACTTCGACAATATAATCACCTAATGGCTGCCAGGGCACCTCTTCATCCGGCATTGTTAGACGATTAAGACTGGCGCGAACCTGCGGCGCTTGCTCTGATTCAACCACCCGCACCATAGAACGAAAGGGTAATGACGAATAGTACTCAGCAACTTGACTCTTTTCTTCATCGGTTAACCAAGCGGCAATGCGCGCCATCTCATTGGTATTGGCTTTACGATAATCCGCGCTAATTCGTTCGCCATTTTTAAAGGCTTCGAGCTGCTGCAAAATATAATTGGCTGGCAAACCACTGACATGACCATTTTCTACTTTCCCCTGCCCATTCGGAAAATGACAGAGAGAGCATGGACGGATACCTCGCTCCATATCGCCGATAGCAATAATTTCTGGCATGTCGGGATGATCACCAGGATACCAATCCGCCGGCTGCCAAGAATAATTCGCTTCGACACGAGTAAAGGTAAGGCTTGTTCCCGGCAGACTGTGCTTGACCCCATCGTCCACCAGCGGAGTACCCACAGGCCCGCAGGAGCGTGGATTCGCCATTTCTGGACATGGCGGCACCTGGTATATATTTGGATCCGTTTCTTGCAAAGACTCAAAATATCCGTAAGCCCAATTCGGCCAATCCGGATCATCTTGCTGAGCTAACACTGTGTTGAAACCACAGCACAAAACCATAGCGCCAAATAACATCTGATTCTTCATGTCGCTGAGCCTTCCTCTGTTAAATTTCGTATCTCAGAACGGTAACTATTGACTGAATTCGTGGGGAACGAGAGTAGCCACATAGGCCAATATATTTAGTATGTCTTCCGAACTCAAATTGGCAACTACGCCTTCCATTAACGGACTAACACGGGTGCCCATTTTGACATCCCACATTTGACGCATATTGTAGCTGGCTGTTCGGCCAGCAATACCGGGAACACTTGCCAACCCTCGCAGGCCGGGACCATGACAGGCTGAGCATTGAATGGTTTTTCCCCCACCGGTTTCAACCAACTCCTCACCCTTGGCAACACTTCCAATTGGTACGTAGGAAACAAACGTACCACGCGGATCTCGTAGTGCTTCAGTTGCGTGTGGATTTTCAGGCACTTCAACTATCTTGTTACCTAAGGCTATCCATGGAGCTCCCTCGATAGGCACAACTAACTGGGTTCGAAGGGTTTCAACTTGAGGAGCCATATCGGTCTCAACTACCCGAACCATGGATCGAAAAGGAACTCGCACATAATACTCAGCCACTTCTAACTTCTCTTCTTCTGTCATCATCTCCGAGATTCGAATCATCTCGTAGGTATTCGGTTTACGAGGGTCCGAGGTAGAACGATCCCCATTTATAAAGGCTTCAAACTGCTCCATAACGTAAACAACGGGTAACCCAGAAAGATGTGCGTTTTCCGTTTTTCCCTGGCCAGTAGCAAAATGACAGAATGCACAGGCGCGGATACCCCGTTCCGGATCTCCCCTTGCAACGAGCTCTGGCATTTCGGGATGATCTCCGGGATACCAATCGGCCGGCCCATAAAAATTATTAACCTCAGCATCGGAGAAAGAAAAACTAGTACCAGGCAATGCAAGTTTGGGCTGATCGACGTCACTGCCGTCCGCGCTATATGCCGGTGGCTCTCCCGAGCGCGCTGGGATATTGAAATCCTCATCGCTAATGGGCTCATAGCGAGCATAAGCCCAGTCTGGCCAGTCAATGGCCTGAGCTTGAATGCCTGCCGTGAAAGCAAGAAAAAATAGTATCGGTAGTTTGGACATAGTCCTCATGACCCTAATCCTCCATCAATCCGTGGTATTAGCGGAAAGCTTTTTAGCCCGGCTTTCTATAAATAACGTTAAAAATACGTTCTGAAATTCTCCAGCCATCCTCGGTTTTAACATACTTGTCGAAATGATTACCAATGACCTCGAATGACTCTAAGGTGGCAGGCGCATCCCCTTTAAGTCCATGAGCAACTGCCGCGTAGGTAACCCCCGTGGCATTCTGCTCATCGATAGGCTCAATCTTTACCGTAGTCACCAAATGCATACTGACGTCATTGGGGTCGTCGTGTAATACGTGGTCGACCAAGGCCTCACGGCCACCGATCCATTCACCTCGCACTGTCATTCGGGCGTCTTCAGTGAACAGGTTGGCAAAGTTTTCAGGATCTCGCAGACCTCGGTAGTAGGCGTAATCATTTACTAAGAGAGTGCAATCAAAAATTATCTCTCTTTTTTCCGCGGCGGATAAATCCGCAAATACGCTAGTTATTAGAATTAACTGCGCCATCAAAACCACAAAGATAATTCTAAGCAATTGCATTGGTATTCCTATTCGCGAATAAGCTTAAAGAGACGCTCATCCCATAGGCTGCCGGTCAGCATATCCGGAGTGAACTGGGGATCTTCGTTTACGCCACTACCCACGACAACACCCGCTAGCGCATCGCGGAAGTTCTTTTTATCCTGATGTACCTGATGTGCCAATTGGGTTGATGCGCTCTGCCACATTTCCACAACCGTCATATGATTGGGCCGATTCGATTGAGTCAAGACATCAAAGCGCATATTGCCATGGTGTGCCCGGCTATCATTTGCCAACCCTATAAGCAGACCGTTGGAGCAAGGTCCATTTGGATCCGGTCGCCGATTACAGGGGGGGAATTGTTCTGGAGGGATAGAATCCGCATGCGTTATTACATAGACCGTATCCGGTTCTCCCGCAGGAATAGCATCGAAAGCAGTAGTCGCTAATCCCAGATGTTGTCGTTCGTCGTAAGGGGCGTAAAGCAGCGGCTGCAAAGCGTTGCGGTATGCGACTGTATGAGCGGCAGCAGCATGGTTCGCGCGCGCTTCTGGACTACTCCAAGCCTCTAAAACCACAAAATGATTATCTCGGTTAACACGCTGTATTGCCTCAAAACGCAGATTGCCTTGCTCCATGCTGCTAGCTTCAGATTGCGCCGCCAAAAGTCTTTCAGTCTCTTCAACCGCATCCGCCGCGACTTCAATATAGGTAACGATCCATGTTGGAGCTTCGGATAAAACTGTTCCATCAGCCAATTCAACATCTGCCGTGGAATAACCAGCTACAAGAAGGGCGAGTATTGCGGCACAAACATTAGAGAAGATTTTCATATGCTTACTTCGCCCTATTTTGCCAATGGATCTGGTCTTACCTGGAAGTGCACAACTAACGGAAGACTGCCGTCGCCATCCTCTTTGTGCCACGGCGTCCGATCGCCACTTGGCACCCAAAGGCCACGACCTTTCCAGCCAGCATCGGGGTCATCTATCCGCCCCTCAAAACCCTTGGTAAAGAAGCCCATGGGGTAAGGAACGCTCAGGGTCACAAACTCGCCATCGACTAAAGCGTGCAGACCGTCAAACTGGTTACCTGTGGCTATGGGCGTATTGGCGCCCAAACCGAAGGTATCGTGCTGATCTACCCAGGTGTAATAGCTAGCTTCTACGCTGTAATCAGGATAGTTAACGAATCCGGGGCCGGGCAGATCATGGAAGGTCCAACCTTCAGGGCAATGGTCTCCAGTTGCCTCCGGACCATTTAAAGGTCCCGTACACTTGCTCCGATCAAACTCGCCCATATGCCCACTGCCAAGGGAAACCCAAACTACACCGTTAAGATCTATATCAGCTCCACGAACGCCAAATCCTGGTTCGGGCACGTTGTATCTTTCTATCAACGCAGTAGCTGGAGGGTTCTCACCTGGATCCAACCTGGTGATTGAACCCGGCACACCGGTAGTTGATCCCCAGACCGAATCATCGACTGGGCTCGGCATAACAGCGTAAAAGCCATAGTTGGCAATCTGTCCACCACCAGAAATACGCATATCTAAATCTGGGTTGGCCTCTTCATCTGGTTCAGTGTAGGCGTCGCGTTGCCCATTGCCGTTGTAGTCGAGGATCATGGCAGTCCAACCTTGGGATGCAGCTTCATCGCCAGTTTCCAGAAACATATTTGTATCTAGCCAACCTACAACGTCACCGGATCCGCTGGTCCAAAGCGTATTGTTCTCATCTTCCGCGAACTGCAGGTGATGCGTGGCAAAGCAGGTATCAACAAATACGTATTCGCCAGTATCAGGCTCGTAGTAGGCCAGGTGGCGAGCAATGCTCTTGTTTGTTGGGAAAGCCTGAGCAGAGGGGTGGTCTGAACCCTCTAGACAGAAATCGGGGTTATTTGCTGGATCCCTCACGGTAACCGTGTACCAGACGCGACCATCCTGATCCAACATCGGGTTATGAGCATTTGCCTTAGAATCCCAGATCTGATCCGGACCCCAATGCGGTGAAGGCGCCATCATGGAAAAGTAGTCCAAAGCTCCGGGCGTATCCTCGTCCCTAACCGGCGCAAAAAAGCTCGTGGATGTATTGTTGACTGGATCCAGTATTGGGAAATCATCAGTACTGTGTTCTGGAGCTCCGTAAAGTGGCCCATAAGCATTCACAGTCGGGTCACGACGATCTGTACCAGACAGATCATGCATGTAACCAGTTGGTTTTGACCAATCCCTAACCGTAATAACCGCATTGCGCTCTATGCCAGCTGGGCGTTCCGGCTGAACATGAGGGATTGCGCCAGCTGCTATCCTATCCGTCCACTCAGACAGGTATTTGTAAGGTACGCCTCTTAGCTGGGCAGCAGCTTGCCGAATCATGATAAAAGCGGCTTGTCCGGACTGGGTTCGTCGTACCCAAGCCGCGTGAGAAGTTTCGAATTCACCAAGCGTCTCAGGAAGAGTTCTTGTATAGAGATTTCCCAGCTGATGGCAACTAGCACAGCCCAAGTTTTTAACCCATGCGAGATATTCATCGAGCCCGTAATCCAAATGAGCAACCTCTTCTTCGCTAGGCACTTCGATCATGGAATACCAGTAGGCGGCGGGATACACCAAGGCAGCCGTTGCAGCATCAGGAGCAACAACTGCAGTCAAATCCAAATGGCTACCTGGAGCAGCGTCAACTTTAGCGGAGTCGGCCAAACCGTAACCTCGTACCCAAAGGCTATAGCTTGCTTCCGGCAGATCTGGCACTAAATAACGACCTTGATCATCTGTGACAACGCTTTTTGAGAAACGAGTTTCCAAATCGTCTGTTTCAGCAATAACCCAAACTCCTGCTTCAGGCCCGTTGGCACTGGTAACAACACCAGCAATATCGTCACTATCAATTTTGATGGCTTTTTCTGCGCCGTCGATACTGGCATCACAACCGGCCAGAATCAGCAAAGTTGAGATTAGGATAAGTCCTGTGGATTTTGCTAAAAATTTCATTTTGGTCCCCGAAAAAATCAGCCCGCGCCTAAGCGCAGCAATACAAAAAGAAGGTGTTTTTGAGTTCATTATTTAGAAGCTGCCAAAGATCGTCGGCCGTCCAAGGAGAATTGATTGTATTCCAAATTGTGCACCAGATGAGAGAACACAAATACGTAGACAAGGTGCCGGAAAACCAACGCCCAATCCTGAACAAGGTTCATACCGAAAACCAGAGTAGCCATTAAAACCACTGCCATAATGAGGGCAAGGCGGGTTTGAAAACCAAGGAATAATAGGACACCAATAGTCATCTCAACCGGTGGAATCAATCCAGCTTCTAGAGTTATCAACCATTTGGGTAACCAGGTATCAGCAAATACACCATGAGTCCATGCGATAAAGGCCCCATAATTTTCGCCCAGTCGAACTGCCCCATGCAAAAACATATTCATCCCAACAAAAAGCCGTAAAAGCGTGTAAGCCAGTACCTTGTCACTCATCAAAAGACCCCCCTTTCGTTGTGTAGAAAGATCGGCCTATAATTCAAAAAACCGACTTTGCACTTTGTAATTTGGCAGTAAAACGCCTTAGAATCAACCGGTAAATGCTTTAAAACTGTTAACTAGAGAAGCCTCACACGAGTAAAACTAAATATATCTCGAAAGTAGACCTCTTCCACAAGACTAGGCAAGATGCAATTTCACTACATTGCAAAACTATAGTTATCGATTCTTGAGGGGGAATTATGTCGAGACGAAATTTTCTTAGAACTTCTGCTTTGGCGGGTGCCGGTGCAGCCATCGGAGGACTAGGTATATCCTCTGCGTCAGCGCAGTCTAGCCAGCCAATTCGCATCATCATGACTGGCTACGGACCATCAACTACAAGCTTCAGTCTTGCTCTTAAACGCATGGGCGATAGGGTTGAGGCTAAGTTTCCCGGTCAAGTAGAAGTCCAATATGTCTACAATATCCTCGACCTCGGATACAAAGGATCAGACATTCTTTGGCTGGTAGAAAACGGCATTGTTAGCATGGGCTATCAGTCCAGTAGCTATCTAACAGACCGGGTATCTGATTTAGGCGCCGTTGACCTGCCCTTTATCTTTCCAGACAACGCCTCTGCTCGACGCTCAATGGACGGTGAGTTGGGCGAACTGCTAACCAATAGTATTGAAGCCAATACCGACTATCGAATTCTCGGTTACTTTGAAAACGGCGAACGACATTTTTCAAATAATGTGCGACCAATCCGCACCCCACATGATCTAAGGGGCCTTTCTGTTCGATCCCTGCCAAGCAAGATTCACGAACGTACATTCGAACTGCTAGGTGCAGATCCCGAGATTATGGATTTGTCCGAAGTTATTAAGCGGGTAGTGGCAGGCACTATCGATGTGCAAGAAAACCCCTTCGCCAATACCGTGACGTATGGCGTCCACAACTATCATAAGTACCATAGTGCTAGCAGTCATTTTTATATTTCCCGACCCATCTTTTTCCATCGCCCAACCTTCGAATCCTGGCCATTGGAATTACAACAGGAAATGCAGGCAGCGGTAATCGAAGCGGTAGCTTTTCAGCGCAAGATGAAAGATCAGGAAGAGTTGGATGCTCGTGTCGCTATCCGCGAAGCGGGCGGTGAAATAGTGGAACTGACTACTGAAGAGCGACAAATGTTTATCGATGCAGTGACGCCAATTTACGCGGAATTGCGCGATCAGTATTCACCAAAGCTTCGTGCATTAGTGGGAATAAATTAAATGAACCGACTAAAGAGCTTTGGCGGCATCAGGCTAATTGGTGCAGTAATCGCGCTTATGACTTCAAGCGTCTTAGCTCAACTAAGCGCACCGTACTCGGACGACTTTCTCTCTAGAGTGCGTATCGCCGCAACAAGTATCCCCGGAGACTATGCTGAGTCTATTGGCTTTGCCAAGGTTGCCGAGAGCCATCGGCCCTATTCCGACATAATCGAAGACGGTAGCGACGCCCTATTTATTTCTGCTCGCAGCGCATATCAGCTGCGCTTCCCAAGCGGGACCATAATGCTGGATAGCGGAATGGACGAGGAAGTGCATACCTACTATGGCTTTGGTCGAGTAGAACCCTACTGGCAAGAAACCAACGATCAATTGCAGCAAGCCTTACTTGAATCACAAAAAATTCTGATTACACATGAGCATGGCGACCACGTTGCCGGCATTGTTCGGAGTCCCAATAGAGACGCATTGGCCGCAAAAACATTGCTCACGGTCGCTCAGCTAGAAACCCTAACACTGCGGCCACAGCTTCCACAAATTCAAGTTTCTCCCGAACTAGCCAGTAAATTTATTGTTCTGGATTACCAAGATTTACTGCCTGTAGCTCCCGGCATCGTTCTTATCAAGGCCCCCGGGCACACTCAGGGACACCAAATGGTATATGCCCGCCTTAGCGGAGATAGAGAGTTCCTCTTTATTGGAGATATCGGTTGGTCCCTAGATAACATCACACAGCTGAAGCTTAGGCCAGCTCAAACTATCGCGCGGATCGGGGAAGATCCAGAAGCGCTTATGCAGCAGATGATCTGGATTAAAGAGCGCATGGATCAGGACGGCCTGATTATTGTCCCGTCCCACGACGATCGATTAATCAATAGATACGTCGAGGAAGGGATACTGGAGGACAGTCTAGTCCTGAGTAGATAGCAGCATTTCGTAGACACCGACAACATTCAGTGGTCGGGAATATTCGTATTCCAGCATGTCGCTGTAGTCTTCCATCAATATGGTATCCACCATTTCTTCGACAGATTTCCCCTCAGCCATGGCGACTACAACGGCTGCTTGAAGCTCCTCCAAATAACGTGCTTGTTCTAGCACATCCTCCTTAGTCCCCGGAGATTCGTGTCCGGGAACAACAATGTCGAAATCGAGCTCCGCCACGCGGTAAAGCCATTCAATCCATTCGGGTAAATAGCTGCCGTCTAAAGTCCGCCATGGCATACGGTTTGGAATTAAAGCATCTACTGTATGGATAACGCGCTCTTCAGGAAACCGTACTACCGTCATATCGTCTGAATGGTTGTAACCCAAATAATTCAGTTCAACAGTTTTGCCGCCCAAACTAATAGTCGCGTAATCAGAATAGTAAATATCCGGGGCTCTTACCGTGCCACCGCCAAACCGCGCAGTCCATATCTCTGCCCGGGATAACCAGCCATTTTGATCGGCGTCATACCTGGCAAAGGCATCCGGCGCGATATCCGTGCCGATATAACCACCAGCTTCAGATTCCTGAATGCGACCATCACCGTTGGCATCCCAAAGTTTTTCCCGAGGCAATAAAGGGGCATCGTCCGCTGGACGCTGCAAGTTTTTTGCTATGTTTTCATGACCGATGAATGTCGCCGTATCGGCAAATACGTCGCCACCTCCGGCATGGTCATTATGACTATGGCTGTAAATAACGTATTTGACCGGAAGGCCAAAGCGCTCGTCGAGCTGTCCCTTCAGCCAGCCTGCTGCCTCTGGATTAGTTGGGTCAAGAACAATGATGCCCTCGTCCGTCACTAAAAACAGACCGACATGGCGGCCCTGCCGAAAGCTATACAGATCGCCGGTGATGTTGGTAATCACACGCTCTGGCCCGGCGTCCTGAGCAATAACTGGCGTATATAAAACCGCTGAAAGCACTGCGGTTGTGACCGCAATACGCAAAAACTGGATAAATTTTGAAACCATTTTGACCCCCCTAGTTCCCGTTAGTTTGTACTAGTTCGAGAATCAAAAAAAGTAAGGCAATAAAAAGGGGCCAAAATGGCCCCTGATACCTATTAACTTCGAGCTATATCGAAATTAGCCTTTTAAATAGTTGAGCATAGTATCCGCATCGCTTACTTCGAAGGGGTCAGTCGCGCAGTTATCTTCTTTGCCTGCTTCGATGAATATTTTTTGAACTTTACCATCTTCAACAAGCATGGAATAGCGCCAGGACCGATCGCCAAAACCGAGGTTCTCTTTCTTAACCAGCATGCCCATTCCTCTTGTGAATTCGCCATTCCCGTCTGGCAATAACTTAACCTTGTCAACTCCCAGATGCTTGCCCCACTGAAACATAGTGAACGCATCGTTAACACTTACACAATAAACATCATCGACACCACAGCTCTTAAGCTCTTCATAGTGAGCTTCGTAGCCCGGCACATGAGTACTTGAACAGGTAGGGGTGAAGGCACCCGGCAAGGACAGAACAACCACTTTTCGACCACTAAAGACTTCAGAGGATGTTACATCCTGCCATCGGAAAGGATTCGGGCCATCGACGGTTTCATCACGAATCCGCGTTTTGAACGTTACTTCAGGTACCTGGGTAATTTGGCTGTCACTCATGGTTATATTCTCTTTTGTGTATTAGATGACAACCAGATTATGAGTAAATCCGGAATTAAGTAAGTTAATTATTGAGATCGGCTTAATTGATAGGGACTATCAACTAAAAAATAAACTGCCGCTTGCTCCAAAAGCTAGCATCTGTCCGTTGTATTGCGTATATCTATTCGTAAATATCATCTTCATTGTCTTCATGTGGACACATGGAATCTTTCATCGCCTGCAAAATGCTCCTGCAACTAATTTGCCCGACAAATATGCCATTTTCTACCACGGGCAATCGTCGAATTTTCAATTCTAACAATTTGTTGGCGATATCAAAAATATTCATGCTCTGGTCAATCACCGTGACTTCTTTTGTCATGTAATCGCGAACTTCACCGTCACCTTCGTTGTAATAACTGATCTGTTCAAGACCTCTAAGTAAGTCCATTTCCGAGACGACACCAACCACATGCCCCTCTTCATCTAACACCGTTGCGCCGGTAATTTTGTTCTCCAACATCACATGCACCGCATCATAGAGCGGGGTGTCTACTCGCATTATTACTGGGTCTTTGGACATAAAATCTTTCATTTCAATGGACTGCAGCATGAGTATTTTTCCTTCTATTTTTTATTCGTCACTGACGAGTTCAGCAGTATTTTTGGAGCAAGAAACTCCGGGTCTTTTTTTTCAATAACCCTGATGCTTATCGCTAGAATTAACTCTCTTTTGTCTCGCGTCAAGTCCCATTGCAATGTCACTGAAATATTTGTGCCATTCAAATTCGAACAAAATTAATACCGGATTTTGCCAATATGAGAAATTGTTCTAGTTGCATGAAATATCAAATTAGCTGTATTCTGACTCTCGACCGAGAAGAATTTATTTTCAAATTCCGCCAAAAGACCCCAAATAAAATGGGGCAACACACAGGGCGGGTAATTAGAAAGTGTTCCACAAACTGGAACCTGATTTGGGGGGGTTATGACCTACGGCGAACAGATGATCACCGATCTCTGGCCTATGATTGTGTACTTAGTACTCGTCGCTGGCTTGGTGGCTCTTATGTTGCTGATTCCATACTTCCTCGGGGGCCGTCGAAAATCCCGCGCAGTAAATGAACCCTATGAGTGTGGCATCGTGCCAGTCGGATCTACTCATTTCCGGGTTCCCATTCCTTTTTATCTCTTTGCAATTTTCTTTGTTATCTTCGATCTCGAGGCGGTATTTTTGTTCGCCTGGGCAATAGCCGTTGAAGAAGCTGGATGGCTGGGTTTTGCAGAGGCACTAGTGTTTATCGTTATTCTTTTGGTTGCTTTGATTTATCTCTGGCGACTGGGGGCCTTAGATTGGCGCACAGAACGTCAAAAACTAGATTTGCAAAAAATTGAACCACGATAACTAAAAGACGTATTTATCGAGATCCTTTATAGAAAAAAGAAATAGCTTAAAACTCCATGACATAACTTTATTGGTCGGTAACCCTGACCAAAGGATTTGAAATGCCTGAACTGAAGTTGAATCATCCCGGCGTAGAACTGGTCTCAGCAGATGGAGCACCAGCACGTGGGGAATTTGCAGAAGGGGACAGCTTTGAACAAGCGGTCGAGAAAAACCTTGTTATGGGTAAGCTAAGCGATATGGTCTCTTGGGGACAAAGCAATTCACTTTGGCCCTTCAACTTCGGTCTTTCCTGCTGCTATGTCGAGATGGCCACAGCTTTTACATCTCGCCACGACCTCGGCCGATTCGGCGCAGAAGTAATTCGAGCTACGCCGCGCCAAGCAGATCTTATGGTTATCTCCGGAACGGTTTTCCGCAAAATGGCGCCAGTGGTTCAACGCCTTTACGAACAACTTCTTGAACCTAAGTGGGTAATCTCCATGGGTTCCTGCGCAAACTCAGGTGGTCTGTATGACATCTATAGCGTGGTACAAGGCGTGGACAAATTTCTTCCCGTTGACGTTTATGTGCCCGGCTGCCCGCCTCGACCTGAAGCACTCCTGCAAGGCCTAATGCTTTTGCAGGACGCCATTCGACAAGAGGATAGGCCGCTAAGCTGGATGATTAATCCGGATGGCACTGTTGAAAAACCCGACATGCCAATTCAAAGAGACATACGCACGCCCGACCGAATACAAGCCGTCAATCTCGCTTCTCCGGACGAGGTCTAGAGAATGTCGGCAGCTGAACGATCAAAGGGAACAGCTAGCGCCGCCGCAACAGAGAGCGCAGACAAGATTATTGCTGAAGTTCGAGAGCTGTTTCCGCATGATTTGCTAGTGCAGCCCACTGTTGATGGCATGCCCAGTCTTTGGGTCGATAAAGCTCATGTAAAAGAACTGCTGAAAATTTGCAAACATGATCTAAAAGCCGGCTTCGCCATGCTCTACGATCTAACCGCTATTGATGAGCGAGTCCGCACCCACCGAGACGGCCAGCCAGCCAGCGATTTCACCCTGGTATATCAATTACTTTCTTTCGATCGAAACGCCTTTATTCGCATCAAGGTTGCCTTGGTAGGTGACAAACCAAGCATCGACAGTATTTGTCCATTATGGGAAAGCGCCAATTGGTACGAGCGCGAATGCCACGATATGTTTGGCATCGGCTTTGACGGCCACCCAAATCTTTATCCCCTAATCATGCCGCCCAACTGGGACGGGCACCCACTGCGCAAAGAACACCCTGCTCGCGCTACGGAAATGGAACCCTTCAGAATTGACGATGAAATGCAGGATGCTGAACAAGAAGCCCTGCGCTTCGTGCCCGAAGAATGGGGCATGGAGAGATCATCCAAAAATACCGATTTCATGTTCCTAAATATGGGGCCAAACCACCCCAGCGTGCATGGCGTATTTCGAATTGCCTTGCAGCTATACGGCGAAGAGATTGTCGACGCGGTTCCCGATATTGGTTATCACCATCGCGGTGCTGAAAAAATGGGTGAACGCCAAGCGTGGCACACCTATATGCCCTACACCGATCGTATCGATTATCTTGGTGGGGTAATGAATAACCTGCCCTACGTTATGTCTTTGGAGCAAATGGCGGGCATTGAAGTATCTAGTCGTGTCGAAACCATCAGAGTCATGATGTGTGAGTGCTTTAGATTACAGAGCCACTTTTTATTCTTCGGTACCTTTGCTCAAGATATCGGCCAAATGTCCCCCATCTTCTACATCTTCACAGACAGAGAAATGCTGTTCGGCATCATCGAATCAATCACCGGTGGCCGAATGCATCCAAGCTGGTTCCGTATTGGCGGAGTCGCGCAAGATCTGCCGAATGGTTGGGATATTGAGCTACGCAAATTCTTAAAGCAGATGCCGAAGAAACTCGACAAATATCAGAAGATGGTTATGGATAACCGTATTATCAAACAGCGAACGGTTGGCGTCGGCGTATACAACACCGCAGAGGCCATCGAATGGGGAGTAACGGGCGGTGGTTTGCGTGCCACAGGTAGCGACTGGGACATGCGCAAGAAGATGCCCTATAGCGGCTATGAAAATTTTGACTTTGATGTACCGGTCGGCAGCAACGGCGATGTTTATGACCGTGCCATGATACGACTGGATGAAATGCGCCAGAGCCTGAGGATAATTCAGCAGTGCGTAGATAATATGCCGGAAGGTCCTTACAAGGCTGATCACTCCCTTACCAGTCCACCCGTCAAAGACAAAACCATGACGGACATTGAAACCCTTATTCACCATTTTGTGCATTCAACTTGGGGGCCAGCTATTCCTCCAGGCGAGGCCTGTCTGCCGATAGAAGGCACCAAAGGGCTAAACAGCTATTATCTGGTTAGTGACGGCAGCACTAATTCTTACCGTACCCGTATTCGCACTCCTTCTTTCCCTCACCTACAAATGGTCCCAACCATGAGTCGCGGCATGATGGTGGCAGATTTAATCGCCATTATCGCTAGCATCGATTTCGTGATGGCCGATGTAGATCGTTAATAAGAGCCCAGCAAATATGAGCGACTTAATTGCAACCAACGCTATGCCAGGAACTTCTAACTGGCGCGAGGCAATTGATCCATTAACTGATGCTGAGCGCTTGGAGATCGAACATCTCGCTAGCCACTACCCTCGTGCCCAAGCGGCAACCATCGAGGCACTAAAAGTAGTTCAGGAATATCAGGGCTGGGTATCGGATGGCAAGCTAAAAGCTATTGCCGATACTTTGGGAATGAGTCCCGACGAAGTAGATTCCGTGGCAACTTTCTATAACCGAATTTACCGCAGACCTGTTGGTAAAACAGTAGTAACCATATGCGACAGCGTTAGCTGCTGGATTATGGGTTACCGAGAATTGCAGGAAAAACTCTGTGCACATTTGGACACGCCACTTGGTAAAACCACTCCCGATGGCGAAATAACACTTCTGCCAACCCCCTGCTTGGGCGCCTGCGATCGGGCGCCAGTAGCCATGGTTGGAGAAAAACTGGTAGGCCCGCTTAACGTCGATGAATTAAAAGCCTTAGTGGATCAAGTGCGAGGGCAAAAATTATGAGTTCCTCAATAAAGACGCCACTAAGCAACCGAATTAAAGCCGACGGTTCTGTAACCACTCTTGAGGAATATCAAGTGGAGTATGGTTATCAGGGGCTCAAGAAAGCCTTGGATATGGGTTCTAACGATCTGCTGAATTTGGTTAAAGACGCCAACCTTAAGGGTCGCGGCGGTGCTGGCTTTTCTGCCGGGCTAAAGTGGAGCTTTATGCCACCGGCTGAGACTAATCCCGGGCCTAGATACTTAATTTGCAACGCAGATGAAATGGAGCCAGGTACATTTAAAGACCGCTGGTTAATGGAAGGTGATCCGCATCAGCTAGTTGAAGGATTGGCAATTGCCGCCTACGCAGCACAAGCCCAAACCGCCTACATTTTTCTGCGCGCTGATTACGACCTTTGTGCTGAACGATTGGAAGCTGCGATCACCGAAGCATGCCAAGCCGGATTTCTGGGTAAGGACATAATGGGCAGCGGATATAACCTGGATATGTATTTGCATACCAGCGCCGGGCGCTATATCTGCGGCGAAGAAACCGCACTTATCAATTCCTTAGAAGGCAGGCGAGCTATTCCGCGAGCCAAGCCACCCTTTCCTCAAGTTAGTGGTCTGTTTGGCAAGCCAACCGCGGTAAATAATGTTGAGACTCTGTGTAATCTTCCCCACATTGTTCATCACGGCGTCGAATGGTTTGCCGATCTAGGTATTGGTGAAGACAATGGCACCAAACTCTATGGCGTTAGTGGCAGAGTCAAAAATCCCGCCTGCTGGGAGTTACCTATTGGCACGACGGTAAGAGAAATTATTGAAGTACATGCCGGTGGCATGCAAGACGGCGTCAAATTACGTGGCTTTCTGCCCGGCGGCGGATCTACAGATTTCCTTACTACTGAACATTTAGATTTGGCTATGGATTTTGGCACCATCGCCAAAGCCGGAAGCCGCATGGGTACTGGCACCATGATTCTTTTGGACGATAAGACCTGCCCTGTAGGCATGGTGCTGAACCTAATCGAATTCTTCGCTCAAGAATCCTGTGGCTGGTGCACACCCTGCCGAAATGGCCTGCCCTTTATACGTCAGGTTTTACAAGATATGGAAAACGGCCTGGGCAAAACTGAAGATCTGGATAGACTTCTGGAACTATGCGGTTATATCGGCATAGGCAATACCCATTGTGCTCTGGCACCCGGAGCGGCGGAACCACTTCAAAGCGCGCTTAAATACTTCAGAGAGGATTTTGAATCCCATGTGAAGAATCAGTGCTGCCCCTTTGGCAACGAAAAGGGCAGCGGCAAGGCTGATCATAGCCACGCTGCCCATACTCATTCACATGAGACCGCTTGAATATGAGTACTCAAAAGCAAAAGGTCACTATCAACGTCAACGGCAAGGATTATCAGGTCAACGCCGGCGACAACCTTCTGGCAGCCTGCTTGGGGTTAAAGAAAGACGTCCCCTATTTCTGCTGGCACCCATCTCTTGGATCCGTAGGTTCGTGTCGCCAGTGCGCAGTTCAGGTCTATCGGGATACGGACGATGCCAAAGGCCGAATGGCCATGTCATGCATGACTCAAGTTGCCGAGGGCATGGTTGTCAGCCTCGATGCAGAGCAGACAACAAAATTCCGTGAGCAGAATATTGAGATGATGATGTCCAATCATCCCCACGACTGCCCTGTATGCGAAGAAGGCGGTGAGTGCCACCTTCAGGATATGACGATTCAATCCGGCCACACCACGCGCAACTACACTGGAACCAAAAAAACCTATGAAAATCAGAATCTTGGACCATGTTTAGGTCACGAGATGAATCGCTGCATTGCCTGCTATCGCTGTGTTCGTTTTTACGATGAATACGCTGGCGGAGATGATTTGGTAGTTCTTGGTAGTCGGGAAAATGTCTATTTCGGACGCCATGAAGAAGGCACCTTAGAAAGCCCCTTCAGTGGAAACCTAGCAGAAGTATGCCCAACGGGCGTATTTACCGATAAGACCTTAGCCGATAGCTATACCCGTAAATGGGATTTGCAGGCCGCTCCCTCAATCTGTGGCCAATGCAGTCTTGGCTGCAACGTAACTCCTGCAGAACGCGACGGAAGGGTGAAACGCATAACCAACAGATATCACGGCCAGGTAAACGGCTACTTTATATGCGACCGTGGCAGATATGGTTACGCATACAACAATAGCGATGAGCGACTGGATAAGTGTCAGGTAACGCCAGAGGGCGGCACAGCGACCGAGTGTAATTACTCTGAGGCCCTCGACTATGTTTCGCAGATATTTGCCGAACTAGGCGCAGACAACGTTTTAGCCCTAGGTTCGCCAAGAGCTTCTGTTGAAGAAAACTTCGCCCTTCGTTCCTTAGTGGGCAAGAGTAACTTCTTCGCCGGAATCACAGAAACTCAGCAACAAATGCAGAGTCGCATAATCGAGATTCTCTCGAATGACGCTGTGCAAACGCCTTCTATGAAGCAAATGGAATCTGCGGACGCGGTAATCATTCTTGGCGAAGATCTAATGCAAAGCGCGCCACGAATGGCCCTCGCTGTCCGGCAAGCTAGTCGGAACGAAGGTTTCGCTCAAGCCGCCGCTATCGGTGTACAACGGTGGCAAGACGATTCAGTTCGGATCCTTGCACAAGACCAGCGCAGCCCGATTATTAGCATTAACAGTACCGGCAGTGAGCTCGATTCGATCTGTGCTCATGCGATGCAACTTGATCCCGAAGCCGTAACTTGCTTTACGCAAGCGGTTACTAAGATAATAAATGCCGGAGGCACAGAAGATGCCGGCAGCTCTCTATCGGCTGAAGGCTCTCTATCCGCTGAGGGCTCTGAAGCCGCAGTCGTGGCCAAGCTCCTTCTGAGTGCAAAACGTCCGTTGGTAATTAGCGGGACCAGCAGTAATCAGCCAGATCTTGTTGATGCAGCTGCGGAACTATCCATCGCGCTGGCAAATGCTCAGAGTGAGAAAGCTTGGCTCAGCTATGTTCTGGATGCCAGCAATAGCATGGGTCTTTCCTTACTCGACGGAAAAAGTAATGTCAGCGCATTGCAGGAACGACTAAACAGCGCAAGCAAACCAACTGCGCTAGTGGTTATGCAGCAGGATTTAGATAATTTGTTAGATCCTACCGCAGCTAAAGCTTTAACCGACCAGTGCACGCATCTAATTGCGATCGACCAGTTCGCTTCTTCCACCAGTGCCGCCGCCGATGTGATTATTTCCGCCGCGAGCATGATGGAAACAGAGGGTACTTTAGTAAATAACGAAGGTCGATCTCAGCGATACTTCTCCGTATTGGCAAGCTCCAATACTAACAAGGTCGACAACTGGCGTTTACTCTCTCAGCTTGCCGCTCTCGTTAAATCAAATGGTGGTGACTCTGAAAGCATCACCCAATTAGCTGACTGCAAGGTCTACGATGACTTAGTTAAATTGCTTTGCGATGCAGGCGGCGCTTTCTGTGATTGGGAAACCGTTGCTCCAGATTCTAATTTCAGAGTCGCAGGCATGAAAATTCCTCGACAAAGTCATAGATTCTCCGGGCGCACCAGCCTCTACGCCGACGAAAAGGTTAGCGAAAACAAACAACCAGTAGATGAAGACTCAGCTCTTTCATTCTCTATGGAAGGCTCACCGGTACATCGGCCCGCAGCGCTAAATCCATTGGTATGGACGCCCGGCTGGAACTCCAATGAAGCGATCAATAAATTCCAAGAAGAGATTAACGGCCCACTTTTGGGCGGCGATCCAGGATTACTTCTTTTTGAAAACCCAGAATTGAGTTCCAGCACGGCGTTGTCCTTTTCTGTGGGCAACACTTCTGAACCGGCCTCTGCACAAAACACTCTCACGGCAGTCTCTCACGCACGACTATTTGATGGTGAGGCGCTAAGCGCCAGATCTTCGGCACTTCGACAAAGGGCTCCACGGCCTACTGCCCGGATAAACCCGGAAACGGCGAAACAGCTAAACCTCGACAACGCACAGATAGTGACCGCCAGCTTGGGCGAGCAGAGTTGCTCACTGCCACTAATACAGGATAGCGATGTAGCCGAAGGCATTTTGGTATTGCCAGCCCAAGTTGATGCGCACATCGGCGCACATCAATTGCCGGCTCAGGTGACTATCACCGCCGAGCCAACCATAGAAACGGGGGGTACTGTTTAATGACTCCAGTGATGGCAAACCTTCTTAATATAGTCGGGATTTTAGTATTTGTTGTCTTTGGCGCCGCCATGCTGACTTGGGTAGAGCGCAGAGTTTTGGGTATTTGGCAAGATCGTCACGGCCCCAATCGCGTTGGCCCCTTTGGCACCTTGCAGATTGTCGCCGACATGATCAAGTTGTTGGTAAAAGAAGATTGGGTTCCGGATTTCTCCGATAAGTTCATCTTTGTTATTGCGCCTACCATCGCCATGTTTGTTGTGGTTGCCGCCTTTGCGGTGATTCCGATGGCTCCTGGAGTCGGCATTGTCGACCTGAATGTAGGCCTACTGTTTTTCCTGGCTATGACTTCATTGGGCGTATATGCCGTTATGTTTGGGGCCTACGCTTCAGACAATAAATACGCACTCATTGGCGGCATCCGTGCCGCCGCGCAGATGGTTAGCTATGAGGTCTTTATGGGCCTATCGCTGATGGGCGTAGTGATGTTGGCGGGCAGTTTCGACCTTAGACAGGTTGTGCTTTCCCAACAGGACGGCTGGTATATCTTCCCGCAGTTCATCGGCGCATTTATCTTCATGATGGCGGGAATCGCTGAAAGTCACCGAACGCCTTTTGACCTTCCAGAAGCAGAACACGAATTGACTGCAGGCTTTCATACGGAATATTCCGGCATGAAATTCGCCATGTTCTTTATCGGCGAGTACGTAAGTGTATTGTTGACCTCAGCTATGATAACGGTGCTGTTTTTAGGGGGCTGGCTCGGTCCAGACTTCGCACCACCGCTCTTCTGGTTCTTGTTAAAAACGTTAATTCTCGTACTTTTTATGATCTTGATACGCGGCTCACTACCGCGGCCAAGATACGATCAGCTGATGTCTTTCGGCTGGAAATGCATGCTGCCATTAGCGCTAGCTAATCTAGTGGTTACTGCTGCGCTGATACTTCGATGATGACGAGATTCTTATACTAATGGGACTCTTATGAATAAGAGATTGCTATGAAGAAAAAGACCGGTCTTTTCTACCAAATGTACATCTGGTTCGACTATATCTACAGCAACCTAGTTACGCTTTGGGGCGTGCTTAGTCATACCTTTACTAGGGCAGATACGGTTCAGTACCCGGATCAGCAACCACACCTGCACCCACGCTTTCGCGGTCGCATCGTACTCACCAAAGATCCTGACGGCGAAGAACGCTGTGTTGCTTGCAACCTTTGCGCCAGTGCCTGCCCTACCGACTGCATCTCACTACAAAAAACTGAAGATGAGAGTGGCCGCTGGTATGCAGATTACTTCCGTATAAATTTTTCGCGCTGCGTCTATTGCGGCCTTTGTGAAGAAGCCTGTCCAACCTATGCAATTCAGTTGACCCCAGATTTTGAGATGGCGGAATACGTGCGCCAAAACATGGTTTATGAAAAAGAGCATTTGCTTATAAACGGGCCGGGCAAGCATCCCGACTACAGCTTTTATGCCCATTCCGGCAAAGCCGTATCTGGCAGACAGAAAGGCGAAGGCGTCAATGAGGCACAGCCTGTGGATGTAAGGAGTTTAATGCCATGACGGCTGCTTTTATTTACTCGTTAATGTTCTACTTTACGGCGGCTATAGCCGTATTGGCTACCTTGTTGATGATCACTCGCCACAACGCGGTACACGCCCTGCTCTACCTAATTATTTCATCGCTATCTATGGCGATTATTTTCTATTTGCTGGGAGCGCCCTTTGCTGCGGTTCTGGAGGTAATAATTTATGCCGGTGCGGTAATGATCCTCTTTGTATTTGTAGTAATGATGCTAAATCTTGGCCACAAATCCGTCGAACAGGAAGCGGCTTGGTTGCCCGCCAAGGGGTGGATAGTTCCTTCTGTACTAGCAGCCTTGCTTCTGATAGTTCTAATAGCCGGACTCGGCGAGCCCGAGAATTTGCGCGGAGTGCACCTGGTAGGGGTTAAAGAAGTGGGCATCAGTCTATTTGGACCCTACCTGTTAGTAGTTGAATTGGCGTCATTCCTTTTGATGGCTGGTTTAGTGGGCGCCTATCACTTAGCCCGCCAAACTACTCCGACACCAAAATTTGACGACTCGGGAACTAGTACCTCTAAGACGCAGGGGGACGAAGCATGATTGATGCGGTAATTATTGATCACGCCTTTATTTTGGCGGGCATCCTATTTTGCTTGGGTCTAGCCGGTGTTTTGGTGCGTCGCAATCTGGTGTTTGTACTTATTTCACTGGAAGTAATGCTTAACGCTGCTGGCTTGGCCTTTATCGCTGCAGGATCTGCCTGGGGTCAACCTGAAGGGCAAATTATGTTCTTGGCCGTGGTTACTCTTGGCGCCGCTGAAGTTGCGGTTGGACTCGGTCTAACTCTCCTATTGTTTCGACGATTTAACAGCGTCGATATTGATCAACTCAATCAGTTGAAGGGCTAAAGGAAAACAAGAGACATGAATTTACTTTGGCTAATTCCAACACTACCCTTTTTGGGTTTTACTATTTTGGTGCTTTCCAGCGGCCGTATGTCGCGAGAACGGGCGCGAATAGTCGGAGTTGGATCTGTTGCATTAGCGTTTTTAGCCACTATATATATCGCCACCCAATACTATGCTGCAGCGGCTCATGGTCTAGATCATGGTGCAGGATTTACGGTTTCGCTTTGGCCCTGGATTACGGCCGGAAGTTTGAACCTGAATTTCAGCCTCTATTTAGATGGCTTGTCCCTCAGCATGCTTTTTGTAATCACGGGCGTTGGCGCGCTAATCCACCTCTATGCTTCCGGATATATGTGGGACGATCCCGATTACACGCGCTTCTTCACCTATATGAATCTTTTTGTTGCTGCGATGCTAATGCTGGTTTTAGCCGACAATCTGGTTCTCATGTTCCTCGGCTGGGAGGGTGTGGGGCTCTGTAGCTTCTTACTTATCGGCTTCTGGTACAAAGATCCGAAAAACGGCTACGCTGCCCGCAAAGCATTTGTAGTGACTCGAGCGGGTGATACTGCCTTTGCTATCGGTTTATTCCTCCTATTCAGAGAACTCGGCAGCTTAGAAATTCAAGAAATACTACACTTGGCACCGGAGAATTTTGAGATGGGCGGCAATATGCCAACGCTAATCTCGGCATTATTGTTGGGCGGAGCCGTGGGTAAATCAGCGCAAATCCCACTACAAACCTGGTTACCTGATGCCATGGCGGGCCCTACGCCTGTTAGTGCATTGATCCACGCAGCAACTATGGTTACTGCAGGCGTCTATCTCATCGCCCGCTGCCATCCGGTATTCCTTCTCTCACCAATAGCAATGACTATGGTTGCGAGCATCGGCTTAATCACCTTGTTGGTCGCGGGATTCACGGCGCTGAATCAATGGGATATTAAACGCGTGCTGGCCTACTCCACCATGAGCCAGATCGGCTATATGTTTTTGGCCTTGGGAGTTGAAGCTTGGGATTCGAGTATCTTCCATTTAATGACCCACGCTATATTTAAAGCACTGCTCTTCCTGACTGCCGGCTCAATAATCCTGGCGATGCATCACGAGCAGGACATAAGAAAGATGGGGGGGTTGCGTAAGCAGCTACCGGTTCCTTTCTGGTGCTTCCTTATTGGTAGCGCTTGCCTGATTGCATTGCCTCCAACGTCGGGCTTCTGGAGTAAGGAACCTATTCTTCTCGCCGCGTGGGAAGCCGATCCTATATTTTGGTATGGCGCTGTATTCGGCGCATTCCTAACCGCTGTCTACACTACGAGACTCATGCTTTTGGTATTTTTTGGAACGCCCGAAGGCGGAATTCCAAAAACTCACGAGCCAAAAGGCTGGCAACTACACCCACCGCTAATAATTCTAGCCGGACTTTCTTTGGTAGCGGGCCTGTTCAATCTGCCCGCCGCAGATGTATTACCTCATGCCCATGAGCACCACCCTCCACTTTGGGTAGAGATAACCGGAATATTATTGCCCGTAGTGGGAATCTTTATTGGCTGGCAGGTCTTCCTTAAAGGTCGCTGGCAAGCCCTGCGAATGGAATCACCCGCCTTTGATGGTTTACGGAAATTCTTAGCCAGTGGCTGGGGATTCGACTGGCTCTACGACATCCTTTTAGTCAAACCATTTATGGCGCTAGCCAAGGCAAACCGCAACGACATCGTGGATTTAGTTCCAAAGGCTGTAGTTGTGGCTTCTAGTCAGTGCTACTACTTTTTCAGTCGCGGCCAAAACGGCCAACTGCGTTTCTATGTAGCCACCATGGCGGCAGCGGCAATTATGATCATTTCTCTTGCACTCTTTACCTGATGAATATGGGCAAAAGAGATCAAGCTACAATAAATAGGAGCGGGCTCTAGCATGCAAGTAATTGGCATTATTGTCAGTCTGATGGCCGGAGGATTGCTGGCTATGGCACTCGGCCCGAAATCTGCTCAGGCAAGCAGGCTCGCGGCCCTAGCCGGTTTGGCAGTAGCGACTATACTTTTCTTCCCCTTACTTATGCTGGCAATATCTGAAACGGGTTCTGGCACAGGTGCTGGCGCTGTTTGGTTAAGTCAGATTAGCATCGAATGGATACCCAGATTTGGCATCCGGTTGCTCTTTGCCGTTGATGGCATTGCCGTAATTCTTATCGGCCTAACCCTTTTACTTGGCTACATATCGCTACTATCTGCTTGGAGCGAGATTACCAAAAGGTGCGGTTTCTTTTACTTCTGTCTTTTATTCACATTGGCGGGCGTGGTCGGCGTATTTTCTGCCCTAGATCTGTTTCTTTTCTTTGTATTCTGGGAAGTAATGCTGATTCCCATGTTCCTAATCATCACAGTATGGGGGCACGAAAATCGCTATTACGCTGCACTGAAGTTCTTTATTTATACTCAAGCTAGCAGCCTGTTAATGCTGCTATCCATGCTGGTGTTGGTGCATATGCATTGGCAGCAAAGCGGCACAATCAGTTTCTCTTGGTTTGACCTTCTCGAAACCGATACCAGCGGCAGGCTTGGTTTTTGGTTAATGCTCGGTTTCTTTGTTGCCTTCGTAGTGAAGCTACCTGGTATACCCGTTCATAACTGGCTGCCTGATGCGCATACGCAAGCACCTACACCGGGTAGCATTTTGCTGGCCGGTATTCTGCTAAAAACCGGCGCCTACGGTTTGCTGCGCTTTATCTTCCCGCTCTTTCCAGAAGCCGCTCTTGAGTTCACACCTATTGCAATGACCCTTGGTGTAATCAGTGTGCTCTATGCTGCCAAACTAGCTTTCGCACAAAACGATATTAAACGCTTAATCGCCTATGCATCTATTAGCCATATGGGTTTTGTGACCCTAGGTATTTTTGCTTGGAACGCCATAAGCTTGCAGGGAACCCTAGTGCAAATAGTCGCCCATGGACTTAGCTCAGCAGGTCTATTTGCCATTGCTGGGCTGATCCAACAGCGCACGCATACCAGAGCCTTGGATGAATTGGGTGGTTTATGGCCACAGGTTCCAAGGTTATCTGCGCTGATGATGTTCTTTGCCATTGCCGCATTGGGACTTCCAGGGCTGGGTAACTTTGTCGGTGAATTTATGATCTTGCTGGGAACCTTCCAGACAAGCCCAATCGCTGCAGTAGTTGCTGCGTTGGGCATGGTGCTCGCACCGGTCTACGCCCTAATTATTATGCAGAAAGCATTTTTCGGAACTCCAAGCGCAGACGCAAAATCAACCAGCGTCGACCTGGTACCCCATGAAATTTTCATGCTTGCCATATTAGTGGTGGGCTTAATCATTCTTGGCTTTTGGCCAGGGCTACTGACCAACCTGAGCGAACCCGGCATGCTTGATTTAATGCGTAATGGCTTACCCGCAGGACAGGGAGGCTAACCTATGGATTTGATTCAATTACTCGCCCTCATGCCCCTGCTGATCGTTGGTGGTGTAAGTATTGTTCTGATGTTATTAATTGCCTTTGTGCGCAACCACGCCCTAACCTGCTTTGTTACCTGTATTGGGCTTTTGGCGGCAATGCTTACCAGCATAAACACTATTGGTGACGGAATAATTCAAGTAACGCCCCTATTGGTAATGGATGATTTCACTAGGGTTTTCTGTGCATTGATGATCGGCATCAGTCTGGCAGCAAGCTGGATGGCTTATACGTATATGGAAGCCAGCGATGAAATTCGAGAAGAGTATTATATTCTGCTGGCACTAGCCGCTCTTGGTGGCTGCGTGCTTATTGCCAGCAACCATTTTGCTTCTATGTTCATTGGTATAGAACTTCTCAGCGTGTCTTTGTTTGCCATGGTTGGCTATATGGTTCATGGCGGTAAGTCCTCGGACATCACACTAGAAGGCGGCGTGAAGTACATGATCATGTCTGGCGTATCGTCCAGCTTTTTGCTCTTTGGCGTAGCCCTTATTTACGCCTATGCCGGCATTCTAACTATTGATTTTTTAGCGGCTCCAGCCGGCGCAACCCTAAGTCAGGGCTACTTAATAGTAGGCACGTCCATGCTTATTATCGGCTTAGCTTTCAAGCTATCTTGGGTGCCCTTTCATATGTGGACTCCGGATGTATATCAGGGCGCACCGGCTCCAGTAACCGGGTTTCTTGCTAGCGGCGCAAAAATTGCGGTATTCGCCTTTTTGATTCGATTCCTAATTGCCTCTGGCCCCGATCGCATCGACCTGCTCTTAGCTGGGTTAACCATTATGGCGGTTCTATCCATGTTGCTAGGCAACTTGATGGCACTGCTGCAAAGCAACTTAAAACGATTACTTGCGTACTCTTCTGTCGCCCATATGGGTTACATGATGGTCGCGCTAATCGCCGCCATTAAAACCGGCAATATCAGCGAGGACGTTGCGGCGGAAGCCATTGGCGTTTACATGGTTGCTTATGCCCTTATGACGCTCCTGGCCTTTGCCGTACTAAGCCGGCTAGCGGCTCTAAATTCCGAATATGAAACCGGCAATATTGAAATGTACGGCGGTCTTCTGTATCGCCATCCATGGATGGCAACCTGCATGTTTGTCGCCTTCTTGGGATTAATCGGCATGCCGCTAACCGCAGGCTTTATCGGAAAGTACTATCTAATGCTTGCGGGTGTAGATCAGCAACTTTGGACATTGCTTTGGGTTCTGGTCGCTGGCAGTGCACTAGGTCTCTATTACTACCTGAAAGTTATTCTGGTTATGTGTAAAGAATCTCAAGACGACGCCCCGGCGGAACTAGAGACACCTGTTGCCTCTGGTTTTTCAGGAGTATTGATTAGCGGGCTTTGCCTAATGGTGCTTTATGTCGGAATATACCCGACACCGGTTATCGATTGGATCCAGCTAGCACTAGCCAGTTTGTAACCAGAATTCTAGATCAAAAAAAGGGCCATCTGGCCCCTTTTTACGGTCTCTAATACGACTCTGCTATGGGTTCGGATTTTCCTCGCGATAAAGTGAACCATCATCCGCCCATTGGTAACGAACTCGCAATCCATCTTCGTCATTAAATCCAAGAGATTGCTGAAAGTGTCCTTGAGGCGGCGCTCGCTGCGGTACGGTCGCTTCAACAATATAGAGGCGCTCTTTATGCAGATAGATACCAACATAGCTTCGGGTGTCATCAGGGTTGGTCAGATTTAACTGATGCCCAGCCACACGCTCAATGTGATGCCAGGCATCATAAGTAACTTCACTGCCTCTATTGCGAAATTGAGTAGCAGCGTACGCCACAGAAGCAATCACATCTATTCGCCAATATTGGTAGTTAACAGGCCCATCAGCGGCGGTGGTATTTGTGCGCGCTATGTGAACATTAAGCGCATCGGTGTAATCAATTACCGTGACGGCATAGATTCTGTCACGACTAGTTGAGGTGTAAACGCGCCCGGGAAAGACAGCGCCGTATTCGGAGGGCCAGTCAATATCCTCAACGACAGGCTCAACCGGCATATTTATGGTGAATAGATCCTCGCTACTGGTAAATTCAAACCAGTCCTGAGCAAAACAGGTACTAGACAGGAAGAGCGCAGATACTAGAGAAATTGTTTTTAGCCTTTGCATATATATATCTCTATCAAATCAGTTAAAGGAACGGAGTTTTAATCAAACTCTTTTTCTACACCACCTTCCGGTGTGAGAAATCCAAGTAAACAACCCGTGTCGTCATCCCAAAGCTGATGGCAGCGCACACCGATTTCATCTCCGACTTCTATTTGGTCTCGCGTCCAGCCAGAATTTATCACCTGGGTAGGGCTAGCTCCCTCCAAAGACCAAACTTCGGGCTCGCCATCGTCATTGACAACTTCTATATAGATCCAGATATGCGGATTCATCCAGTGCAGCTCGACGACCTCGCCGGTGAGATGAGTATATTGAGTCATGTTGTAGTTGCCGTGGGAATGATGTGCCGAGGCAGGTAACAACCAGAGAACGGCCGTTATAAAGACCACAGTGATTGCGAGTTTTCGCAGGATATTCAAACTAACCATCATGAAGACTTCTCCAATTAGTAGATACTAAGCACGGAGAGACCATGGAAAATCTTTGGTTTTGTATGCTCCCCCCGAAGCAACTCCAGAATCATAGCATTCGATAGAATATTTTGGCTATCTGCTTAATTTTTGAACACTTTCTCTAGTATCGCAAATTCAAGCCCTTGAACTATTGGAACACTATCACCAGCGTTTTCAGGGAAAGGCTGCGTTTCCCCGGTTCGGAAATAGCCCCTGCGCTCGTAATAAGAAATAAGCTCTTCGCGTACCGAGATGACAGACATCGTCATTGTTGACGCAGACCAATCTTCTTTCGCCTGAGCTTCAGCGGCTGCCAAGAACTTTGTGCCGATACCCGCTCTCTGTCTTTGAGGATCAACTACAAATAACCCCAAATATGCTGCATCACCGTTTCTTTGTAGGTAGACACTGCCGACCAATGCGACCTGATGAAAACAGAGGAGGAACATTGAACCGGCATCTTGAATTAGCTCTCTGATCTCGCCTGTGTCAGTGCGATCGCCCAATAACAAGTCTGCTTCGGTAGTCCATCCAACTCTGCTCGAATCTCCCCGATAAGCAGAATTGGATAAATTAGCTATTACCTCAGCATCGTCAGTTCGAGCTTTTCTAAATCTAATGCTCATAGATTGGGTTCTTAGCGGTATCCCTCGCAGGCAGCGCGGAGCGAACGTTCAGTATTAGCGTTTGATTGAGCATAGCCCTCGACTGCGGTATTTGACTGCACCACTTCATCGGCTGACTGGCCCTGACTAATTTCCTGCTGTAGTCGACCACGGATATCAACCAGCATGTCACGAAACTCAAGCAAATCAGATCTAGTAGCCAGCGCTCCATGGCCGGGAATAACCTTAGTTTGGTCATCATTAAGGCCAACAATTTACCAGAGCCCATCAATCATGCCGTCCAGGCTTCCGCCGTTGCCATGATCAATAAAGTCCACTGGCCTATGGGTAATATCCGCCAATGCGGCGGAGATTTTGTCTGTTGTCTGAAAAAAGTGGTCGTCGATCATGAACGCACCGTCCTCTCCCACAGAAATTCCGGTATTGCCGCCACGCGTGATTTGCAGCATGTATATATCGTCCGTAACTTGTAGGGTGGTAACTTCAGCAGCATCCTAATCAACGTCCTGTGCGAGAACTTGATTGCCAAGGCAAGCTAACCGCCGTGCAAAGGCCAACATCTAGGAAATTGGACATTATTGCTTTCATATTTACTCCCTCTTTTCAGCTAGTTTGTACCAGAATGCCTTGTAACAAAAGAAACCCAAGCATCCTGCACAAAATCGGTCCTATACCTTTCCCTAAATTGACTCTTTTTGTTACCTTGGCACCACGGAAAACGCTTGGTTGGGGGAATTAGCATTGAATAAACTTATACTATCACTCTCAATTTCAGTTCTCATTGCCACGCCCGCGGTCACCTTTGCCCACCACGGGACCACGGGACAGTTTGATAGGGATGCATTTATAGAAGTAAGCGGCGTGGTCACGGACGTGGCTTTTGTAAATCCGCACGCCTATGTTTATTTGGATGTTATTGATGAAAATGGTCAGGTTGTGAACTGGCATTGCGAGATGCGCGCTGCAACGGTTTTACGCCGCTCAGGCTGGACCAAGGAGATGTTTACCAATGGAACTCAACTGGATATTCTCGGTAACCCCTCCCACAAAGAAACCGATGGCTGCTATATCGAGACCATTTCATTTAACGGTGGCCCGACCATACAGCGCTACGCTCAGATAGAAGAAAACCAAGCCCCAGCGAATACAGAAAGACCACTGCGCACAGCTGCGGGCAAGCCCTACATTGGCGGCGATTGGGCAGCGTCACAGAACCTACCGGCACAAGGTGAGATCGACCCAAGCTTTGGACAACTTCGCACAGAGGCAGTTATTTTGACGTCTTTGGGAGCTGCGGCTTTGGAAGCGAATCAAATTGCCCCAGGCGACAATATTACTGGCCGGTTGGATTGCACTGCCAGAGATGTACTGAACGACTGGATATACAACGAAAGTCCAAACCGAATCATTCAGGCTGAGGACACAATAACTCTGCAATACGGTTTTATGGATACGGTGAAGGTCGTGCATATGAATATGCCAGAGCATCCCGAAAATATAACGCCAAACTGGATAGGACACTCGATTGGCTGGTGGGAAGAAGACGTTTTAGTAGTCGATACTATCGGCTATACGATGGCGCCTGGCCGCGGCAATGGAAACTTCCACAGCGAGCAACTTCATTCCGTTGAACGCTTTTCTTTAGATACCGAAAACTGGGTAATCAATCGTTCTTACGTGGCCGAAGATTCTTTGTTTTGGGCAAATACAATTGCCAGTAATGACACCGTATATTTGTCCGGCCTTCCTTACGAACCTTATAGCTGCGACGACCGTGCGGTGGAATAAGGAGTCGCGACAATATACGAATAGGATTAATTCAGGCAATAAAAAAGACCTGAATATCAGGCCCTTTTTGTTTTTACTTTTTGACGTCTAAGAACGCACTAGGCGAATGACAGCAGAAGATCCGACATCTTTTGACGCATTGCCTGATCAGGCAAGTGACCGTAGCCACCACCCATATTGTCTATAACGTGCTTAACGCTAACGGTTTCCGTTACTACTGAGGTAATCGCAGGGTCAGAAATAATCCACTTCAGTGAGAACTGAGCCCAAGAATGAACATCTATCTCGGCAGCCCAATCTGGTAACTCTTTACCTGCAACCATACTAAAGAAAGCGCCATCGTCTACTGCCTTAAATGGCTCAACACCAATAATAGCAATGCCGTTGTCGCGCGCAAAAGGAAGTACGCTATTAGCTGGACCTTGCTGCGTTATGGAATAACCGGTCATCACAATGTCCGGCTTCTCAGTCGCCATAAAGCTTACCAAGGGGCCGTAATCAACTTGCCTAGTTAAGCTAAGACCAATATGTCGTACTTTACCCTGAGCTTTAAGCTCCTTAAGAATCGGCCACTGAACATCCATTTCACGCATATTGTGAATAAGCAGGCTATCCATTGGGTACTTGTCGAGATTTACCATCAACTTATCAAGATGATTGATCACATTTTCACGGCCATTGACTGTGCTTTTGCCAATCAGAAACAGGTCATCTCTGACACCCATCTCATTAATAAGTGGCCCAAAAACCGGCACATTGGGTCTAAAGAATGACGGACTATCCATTACGGTACCGCCCATTTCCATCATCGCATTGATAAGAGATATTGGAAGTTCTTTGCCTTCTGGCGGTAAATCAATAAAGGGCTCCGGAGCACCTAGCCCAATTACTGGCAATCTTTCATTGGTGCCAGGAATAGGCCGGGTGATCATTGAACCGCCCTGGGCTATTGCTGTGGATAAGGGTATCGCAGCAGCGCCTGCTATAAGTGCACTTGCCTTGATAAATTCTCTTCTATCGAATGTTCCGGTATCTGACATTGGTCTCCCCCAAGGTTTATAGATTGTCAAAAGTATTGGCGGCAGATTCTCATAAAAGGGCCTATATCACCAGCTCTCAGAGGGATTATAGTGTTAAGAATCCTTGATTTTGGCCCTGCCAATAGGGCCATATTTGCCACCGAAATAGGCACTATGATTAATGACTGTCTAGGCCGTTTAAACCCTATATTCCAACAGTACTCGCAAACTATAAGCTTTCGAGATATGTCCTGAGCTGACTTAAACCGGCGCCCCATCCATCACCGTGCTGCGCACGTGAGGCTTCGAATACCGCTGCTTCTTCTGTGGTGGGATCTATCGACCGCCAAATAAACTGCAACTTGGTTTTGCCATCGCAACTCTTCCAGTTTGATAGTTGCACGCATTTCTTTTGGCTAATCGGGCATCTGCATATTAGGCAAAATCTCACCTACTTCATTCGACATGTACTGCCTGAACACAAGGGTATCTGGATACGCTGACTTCTTGGTATTTCGTAAGCATCCACATCTCAAATCCGTTTGGGGCAAGCATTTTGTAGATACGATTGCGGCCTTCTCGCCTTTCAGTAACAAATCTCACCTGCGTCAGTACGCTAAGATATTTTGAAACCTTGCGTTGATTCCAGCCCCCAACTCAACGATTTGATTTACTGTTAGTTCTTTACAGAGCAAAGCTCTCAATAAGCGTGCGCCGCTTGGCGCTCCGCGATAGCGTTAAAGGAATCAAATGTGGTGCTGGTAGCAGCCATGAGTAAAATATATTCCTATATCGGAATATATTTAAGAAGAGTTTTTAGACTAGGGAATATCTTACCAAGGAAGCTCATAGCCTTCGGCGTGCCAAAAGCTTCCGCTATTTTCCATGCAGGCAGCATCTATCCGCGCAATTAGGCCTCGCGCTGACTCTGCTGGAGTAACGCCCTGCCCACCAGTCATTTCAGTAGCAACTAGACCGGGGTGAAGCAACACAACGGCTATGCCGCGCGGTGCGAGTTCAATTTTTAGATTAGTGCCTATCTGATTAACTGCAGTCTTGGAGGCTCGGTAACCGTAGTAACCCCCAGAGCCGTTGTCTTCGATAGATCCAACACGACTAGAAACTATGGCGACCTTTGAGCCTTCCTTTAGATTGTCGACAAGGGCCTCAGTAACTCTAAGTGGGCCCAGGGTGTTGATAGAGTATTGCTCCAACATCTCATCGTAGTTAAGACTTCCAAAAGCGTCGCCACGAAGAATTCCGGCGTTGTTTATGATCACATCGAGATGCTGATCACCCAATGCTTGTTTGAGCCCTTCAATTGAACCTGCGCTACCGACATCAATGCCGTCAATAACTCTAGGACCCAATTTGAGCAATTCAGGACTCGCGGTTCGGCAAACAGCGATAACATTATCACCACGCTCTTTTAGCTGTGTTGTGAGTTGCAGTCCGATGCCCTTATTGGCACCAGTAACGAGAATAGTTTGCATAATTAGCCTTGATTGAACCCAAGTTGTTTTTTCTTAGTTAATCCTAAAGATACAATACGATGAGATTCTAGAAGGTAATACTTAAGTTCTTCATCTGTATCTTCTGTCGCATCATACTGCTGAATCCATTTCATACCACGAGAAGCTAGATAAGGTGCCGGCTGGTATCCCGGTTGATCCCTCAATATCTGAAAATTAAGGTCTGAAGTTTTAAAGGTGAATGCGGGCTTATCAAGTTTCCCCCAGCCTCCTACGGCAAACAACTTTGCTCCTACCTTCCAGACATGAGAACCACCCCATTGAACGACATATGAGGTCGCCGGCAGCGAGCCGCAGAAATTATTGTATTCACCGTAAGTCATGCTACTGGTCACTCACCGCTGAAAACTATATCGCCATAGTAAGACTCTGCTTCACTCCCACTATTGTCTGTGTCGGTCATGATAGCGACCATGTCTATGTAGCGATAAGCCCTGAGGTTAGCATCTTCACTGCCTTTGTCACCAAAATAGTCAATCAGGTCTTGGAACACGTTGCGCTTTTCGTCGTACCACTGTCCTATTGCTGCGTCCTCTCCACGAACCGTGGATCATTTTGACATTCGATCCGGCAAAAGCGTTGTCCCAAACCTGATCTTTACTCTGGTTGCTTGACCAAACATAGCTCAAAGACTTGGTCCTCCAGATCATGAACCCGCCTTCGATAACCACATAAACTCGAGCGACATAATCATCGCCTTCTTTGCTATGTTCATCTATTGAGGGGAGTCTCTTTTCTGCTAACCAACTCCAATTTAGGTAAGGGTTTTCCAATAAATCGATTTGCTCTCTTAGCACTAGGCCTGAAGCTGAATTTTCACTTGTCGCCTTTAATGCAACGCGACCTTTGTACTTAAGCAAGCTGTAGGTCGACTCACCAGAAAGAACTTCTTGCTCCCAGTTATCAATGCCGTTCTCATTTAAAGAGGTCAAATTGATGGCAGCGCTCGCAATTAAGCAAGTACCAACACAACAAAATGACACTAGTCTTCGGAACATAGAATCGGCTCAGTAAATATGCTTAGTGGTAATACGTTTCAAGAAAAGACGCAGATTACCGCGGACATTTTTTTGACTTGCTAGATCCACCTTTTAATAGCCTCAGCTGTATCGAATGGATTTGTGTTAAAGCATACCTTTGCCTCGGGGGCTGAGGCGTGAACTGCATTTACTATCTGCTCAAAAACCATAAATGCTTCTGGATCAAGACGAACCCCTGCGCCGATAAGAACGTAATCATATGTTGTATTTACGAGCGCTTGAGCAACCGCATCAGAGGCGGACGCCGCATCAACCACAAAACACCAACTTGCGTTATAGCCTAAAGAGCTTAGGTTTGACCTATCTGCCTCCAGAGCGGAGCGAAGTTTTTCAGGATTTAGTTCTGGCCATTTACTATAGTCAACGGCATCGGGGTCCCATCCAATAAGTAATACGCTCTTTTTATCTGTCAAAGTTATCCCCTTACGCTTATCTTTTTTTAGGCCTAAAGTTTTAGCAAATTTAAAACGACAAAGAAGGCCTCAATTTAGCAATAAGTCTGACTCTATGGGAATAAACTGATTCGCGGAAGCTATTAGTGAAGCAGCGGTCAATACTTCAACGCCGTAGATCTCTACCGAACAATTTTGTTTGGTCCGAATTTTGCGCGCTAATAAATCAAAATCCCCATCGCCTGAAACCAAAACAATGGTTTCACTTAGCTCAGCATAATCCATTGCATCCAATGCAATGCCAACGTCCCAATCTCCTTTCGCAGAGCCGTCTGAACGTTGAATAAAAGGCTTTAGCTTCACCTCAAAGCCAATTGCTTTAAGTATATTTTGAAATTGCTTTTGTTTTTCATCATCTCTATCTATCGCGTATGCAACTGCCTTCACAACCTTCCTATTTTTGGTCACCTTGGCCCAAAATTTGTTGTAATCGAAATTGCGACCGTATGCCTGTTTGGTTGTGTAGTAGACGTTCTGCACATCCACCAATATAGAGATTGATTCCATTTATATTCGATTTGTTATGTATATTGTTCGCACACTATTTAATGACATTAATACTGGCAATTTCCGCAACGGTTTTTGCGTTTGCCCGCTCAATTATTTTTAATATTGTCGTTTGAATGGTCTCGTCTTTTCTAGCATCACCTTTACTGGAAAGCCTTTCTTCTTGGGTGTCAGCGCCATTTTCTAAAGTGAAGCTAACAACAACTTCGGTTGCGTCGGTATCCACTTCACCAAAATAGGCTAATGAAATTTTAGGGTAACCCTGAAATCCCTTTTTGACTCTTTTTGCTATACGTTGCGTTGATTTATCCAAATTCATATTAGGTATCCAGAAAAAATATACCGCTGCTAGCACCGGCGAGCGTTGCAAGTCCAGCCATCTTATTCGCGTTTATGCTTGGCCTTGTTAGGTCACACTTTACTCATAAATTTGACCATTGCTGTTTTAGACAAATTAGGTGAATAATACCAAAACCTAAACAAATCAATGAACTCCATACCCAAAATTCAGGGGAGCGCCCCATAGGAGAACTAACTAAAAAGAAACCGGCAACACCACGAACTAAATAAATAAGCGTAATTAGAATAAGAGCTAAACGAAGTAAGGGTAAGCGAAAAATAACACCAGCCGCAGAAAATGCGTAAAGCGACCAAATAAAGAGAACAAGGACAATACCACTGGTAATTAATGTAGGTTGAAGACTACCGCGCTCAGCAAGCATAGTCATTTGCTCACCCGCACCAAAAAAACGATACCAAGGTGCGCCATAATATATGCAACCGATATGAAGAATGGCAACAACGGCACTTAAAGTACCTGCAATAATTAAGAATACATTCATGCTACGACAGAACATCCATGTAACCTAACGCCGCCATAAACGGCTGTCGAAGCGCAGCGTAGGTAGTCTCCAGTGGAAGCCGCGTTTTTTGCGGCTAGAACGTATTTGATGGCCTTGTTATGACTACTCACACTAGTTGCTTGAATAGAAAACCAAATGCCAAATAACCAGATATGCCATACACCGACAATAGGGTTAACGACATGAAAATTCCTCGGACACTGTCATTCCCCATGAAGTAACTGTAAGTGTAGCCCAGGCGGGCTAACGGAAAAGCAAGAATCCAGACCCAGGCAGCCAGTTGGCTGGGTGACACAAGGATGAATATAAGAGCAAGAAAAATATAGTAAACAATATTCTCTGTGGTATTTCGGTGTGTATTGAGATGCCTTTCAATTTCAGAACGACCTTTCTCGGTAATGCCCGACTCGCTAATATCATTTGAGACTTGCTCTTCCGGCGAAGCAAATATTTTGAATCGATTTCGGGTTAACTCAGTTGCAGTCATTATCCATGAATGGTTTATGACTAAGAGTATCGCTGAAAATGACAATAAGCCAAGAAGCTCTGTTGACGGAATGGAGGCTTGGAGAGGCTCAATTCCAAACGAAAAATTTAGTCCGATGCTCAGTAGTAACACTCCAAAAGGATATATTTTTATAATCCAAAAAGAATTACCGGGTGTGTTTTCTTCAGCTTCCATCGTGCTTCCTCTTTGTGTCATAACGCCGATTTTAATAGGCCGATTTGTAGCGCAGCCACGCTGTTAGCGGTCCAGCCACGAAGTGGCGACATTCAACGCCTTGTTAGGGCTGTGATGGATTTCGGAGTGCTTTATACCATCTCCCCGATATTACAAATTTTGAAACGTTAAACAACTGTTCTATAAATATGCGATACATTGTGTCACCGGGGCCGTTAAATGGAACCGCTGGTATTTTTTCTTTAGCATGCCCGAACCCTTGAGCCCCCATTGACGTAACCATTACAAGAATAGATATAATCGTATTGATAGGCTCAAATTTTACAAGTGCTAGTAAAAAAGATACGGCCCCGACAATAAAAAACGGAACGGCGACAATATGGATCAGTAAATTTAATCTGGAAGAATGGTATTTAACATATCCATCCCATTGCCATTTTGTAAGATCTCTAATATTCATTATTACTCCGTGGCCCTAACGCCCACATAAACTGCGTAGCAAGTCAGATTTAATACGTTTGTTATGTGCGGTTGCCGTCATGATTTACGCTAGCCAACAAAGTGCCGCAACACCCAAAAGACCAACCCAACCTGGGTGCTTGGCTTTAGTCGCATAGAATACCAATGCGCTTGCCGTACACATTGAAAATGTTATTGATTGGATAACAAAATCGGGGGTTTCTGACGTTGTAGCGAGTTGTATTAGTATTGCTCCCATTGCGAAACCAAAAATACTAGCAAGATGCCAAGTTGCCCATAATATACGGATATTTCTTTCTTGAAGAGGTGGCACTGAAACATTTGGAACCAATGAGTTATTTCTTAAATGTTTGAAAATAAGAAACTCACCGAGAATAGAATGAACTAGACCAACGACTATTGACAAGAAACCTGCAGACATTAATAGATAATTCAATTTGCTTTCCTCAACTCCCTCTCGAGCACATAACGCCTCAATAAGAGGCTAAAAATTGTTGGCTGAAATCAGCGAGGCACGAGCATGGACAACACTTTTTAGTCCTGCTTGATTGCCTTGTTATGTTTTTACTTGCGCTTCGTTTGTTTATTTAGATAAAAAAATGGAACTAACCAAACAGCTATAAGCATAAATACAACTTTTTCAGATAGCTCTTTGTCCGCGATAAAATATGAAGAAATGATCATAACTAAAGCGAAAAATAAAGAAATCAGAATGTTTGCTAGCTTTGCTTTTTTACGGTCCATATAGTGCAGCCTCAGATAATTTTTATTGAAAACATAACGCCTCAAACACCGGATTGTGAATGTTGGCGGTTTTTTTGCGTGTTTTTTTCAAAAAAGGTGACAGCATTTACAATTCCGAGTGCTTTGACTTGTTATGCCCTAGTTATTAGGCCCAACACACCTTCCTGTGCCGAAGAGCCTGCATAAGAATCGCGGACCCAGATCCCGAATACTGAGGACTGTTGCTCGTTAGGGATAGTATTTGCTGTGTTTACTGAAATATCGGATCGTCCCTGAGGAGACCTGAAAGTAAACGATCGACCGTCAGACAGCTGCACAGTGCCAATTTCACATTCATGTTCTGCTCGACGGGCGCGACTACCCTCAATAACCAGGCTATCACCAACAATAAGATCTTTTTCAAACAGACCCTTCCTGTCCAGCAGGGTCTTTGCCTGCGTTTCGCATGTCCATAGCGTAGTGGTGCCGTCAGTTTCTAGGGCCAAAATTTCCATACTCGAATGCGGATTTCTAATTGAGACCGACTGTATTCGCCCTTCAAAACTAACCCTATCCGTCGCATAAAAATGCAACGGAAAACCATGATGAGCCATAGTGTTTCCTGCAACTATTAGCCACGCAACACTAACTAGAAATTTCATTTCTCTTCCTCCTAGAAGAAAAATCGTGCTCCAAATGGGCGCCAATAATTTGGCTTCAGCCTGCTCAGAGCTTATGATCTAGGGTAAATATTTTCAATATTTTCCTTGGGGGAAAAATGCTTAGGTCACTAACCATATCAGCGATTCTGATGCTTCTAGCAACAACCGCTTCTGCTCACCACAATTGGGCAGCCACATACGACGTCAATACCGACATAGAGATCGAAGGCGTCATTAGCTCGATTGAATGGCGAAACCCACATATCAGGGTGAGCTTCACTGTCAACGGCGGCACATCTAATGAAAAAATATATACAACAGAGAGTAATTCCGTTGCCAGCCTTACCCGAATGGAAGTAACTGCAGATCTATTGTCAGTTGGCACTCCCGTGCGAGTCGCGGGTTATCGCTCAAGAACTTCCGATACCGATATCTTTATGAATCACCTTTTACTGCCAAGTAATCGCGAAGTGATCTTTTTGCGTACAGCGGATCCACGCTGGCCGGACGCAGCTAGAGTTGGCAACACAGCGCGCCTGCACGGCGGCGTTGTTGAAGACGACTTTACTAAACGACCCACTTCAGTGTTCGGTGTTTGGACGACCGTATTCGGTGGTCAGGGTAGCCACCAGGCTCTAGGAAAAGATCCTGCTCAGTGGACTGAAAAGGGTAAAGAAATGGCGGAGCTAGCCGCCAATACACCGGTTGATTCCAGTTGCACCCCTAAGGCAATGCCCGGAGTAATGGGAAACCCCTACCCAATCCAGCTAATCGATCAAGGCGAAATGGTAATTATTCATGCTGAAGAATTTGATTCTATTCGCGAAGTCCACATGGGAGTGCCACATATGGATCCTGGCACTGCAGATATCTTGGGCTATTCCACGGGCCGATGGATTGAAAACACACTAACCGTCACTACTACCTTTGGCGGCAGTGAATCAGACATGCGGGTTCTCGAGAGCTTTAGCTTGAGCGGCGACCACAATCGGCTGCTTTATAGTCAGGTTATTGTCGACCCTGAAATGCGTGTCATGCCCACCGTCAATAAGAAATGGTGGCAGTATCAACCCGGTGCTTTTGTTCAGCCTTACGAGTGCTCTTATTAGGGGCAAAAAAGGCTAGCATCTGCTAGCCTTTTTTATTGGATGAGCCACAACGTCTAATGGCTAAATGATAGCGACGAGAACCGTGCGCTAGGTCTTTGCTTCGATTGCTTCAATTTCCTTTAGTACTTTATCCGCCTCGGAACTTACTCGCGAATAACCCTCGATATCGCCATTGCGCTGTAATTGCTGACCGTCCTCAAGAAGCGCCCTATATTTCTTGTTTAGCTGCTCCAATGGATCTTTCTTAAATAGCCCAAACACTCGACTGACTCCTGCTTCGAAAGAAGCCTTAAAAGCTAGACCTTAACAGAGCAGGTTCGGCAGAAAAACTCTAGGCCCATTGTTTTTTACTCTCACCTAGATAGCAACTTACATAGATAAATATTAGCCAGTATAAATAGCCCTTAGCAGGCCAGCCCACAGGCAACTGCTGAGGCCCAGGCCCATTGAAAATTGTGACCGCCGAGCTCGCCGGTCACATCCAATACTTCACCGATAAAAGCCAATTGCGGCAGACCTTTCACCTCAAAATTCTGCTGAGAAATATTTGCGGTAGATACGCCGCCCATAGTGACCTCCGCTGTTCGCCAACCTTCGGTGCCTGCGGGTTTTATCTGCCAGGCGCTAAGTGCTTTTTGCAATGAATGAAAACGGTCATTAGAAAACTCTGCGAAGGTGCTATCGCCTAAACCTTCCCACTCAACAATTGCCTGAGCTAATCGTTTAGAAAGCTTCTCGGATAACCAACTTGAAATTTGTGTCTTCGGCTGCTCGTCACGTAACGCAATAAACATGTTTGCTACGTCGATACCCGGCAGCAAATTAGTGGTCAGAGCATCGCCCGGTTTCCACCAGGAAGAAATCTGCAACATAGCCGGCCCTGACAAGCCTCTGTGGGTTATCAACATAGGTTCGCGGTAGTGGCCCTTGCCGAGGGAAACTTCCACATCAGCGGATACTCCAGCGAGTGGCGTTAGGCGATCCTTCCATTGAGAGGTCAAAACAAAGGGCACCAAAGCAGCGCTGGTCTCAACAACCTCCAATCCAAATTGACGAGCGATTTCATAACCGAAACCTGTGGCACCCATGGTCGGAATGGATAGACCACCGCAAGCGACTACCAATTTTCCTGTGCTGATTGTCTCGTTAGAAGCCCCGCTGGAAATTTTTAGCAGGATACTGTCGCCCTGTTTTTCTAAGGAATCGACCTTGGCTTGTAACCGAATCTCTGCACCGGCCCATTCGCACTCGGTAAGCAGCATATTCAAAATTTCTTTTGCAGAACTGGAATCAGAGCCACCACAAAATAGCTGGCCAGCTGCCTTTTCAACGTGCTGAATACCGTGCCGATCGACGAGTTCGAGAAAGTCCTGCGGCGTATAGCGCTTGAGTGCAGATATGCAAAAACTGGGATTCTGTGAGAAAAAATTTACTGGCGTGCTATTTAGGTTGGTGAAGTTACAGCGCCCACCGCCAGACATAAGAATTTTTTTGCCTGCTTTGTTTGCGTGATCAATTACCAGCACCGATCTGCCCTGATAGCCCGCGGTCGCCGCGCACATAAGTCCCGCTGCGCCAGCGCCAATTATCACAAGATCAAAATTTTGGGCCATAGGAATTACTTAGATCAGAATGAGGTGGATTCTGTAGTACTGCTCTGGCCTTGTCGAATGTTCTTGTGAAAGACTCAAAGATAAACTGGAAAACTGCGCTAACTGTCTGATTTTATTATTGCATTTTGCTGTTAATCTAGGTTGGAAACGCGCATAATCGCGACCCTTTTTTCTACTAGACTGAGAATCAATTTTTCGATCTAGCTTTCAGGCATATAGATGACATCCCCCGACGCTCCAACTACTCCCGACGCTCCAGCTGTTAGCGGCCCCCTCTTCGCCGATTTAGGCCTTTCCGACTCCGTAATGTCGGCCCTAAAACGCATTGGCTATGAGCAACCGACCCCAATTCAAGCAGAGAGCATCCCTCACCTTTTAGAAGGTCGCGATATTCTCGGCACGGCACAAACCGGTACCGGTAAAACTGCAGCTTTTGCCTTACCGCTTTTGTCACGCATAGACCTTAGAAAGAAAAAGCCCCAGGTCTTAGTACTTGCACCAACCCGAGAGCTTGCTATTCAGGTTGCCGAAGCATTCCAAAATTACGCTAGCGCGATGAAAGGCTTCCATGTTCTGCCTATCTACGGCGGACAAAGCATGAGCATTCAGTTGCGACAGCTGTCTCGCGGAGCACAGGTTGTTGTGGGCACTCCCGGCCGCGTAATGGATCATCTACGTCGCAATACTCTGAAGCTAGATGAATTGCAGACCGTTGTTCTGGATGAAGCCGATGAAATGTTACGCATGGGCTTTATTGATGACGTCACCTGGATTTTGGAGCACACACCAAAAGAGCGACAGGTCGCTTTGTTCTCGGCCACTATGCCGCCAGTGATCCGTAAAGTAGCGGATACCTACCTGGACAATCCGGCACATATAAAGATCGAATCTAAAACCTCTACTGTTGAGCGCGTCGAGCAAAAATACTGGATGGTTAGCGGTACCAACAAACTGGATGCGCTGACTCGTATATTGGAAGTTGAAGAGTTCGACGGCATTATCATTTTTGTACGCACCAAAAACTCGAGTGCAGAACTCGCCGATCGATTAGCAGCCCGGGGGCACTCCGCCGCGCCAATTAATGGTGACATGACGCAGAAACTGCGCGAAGCCACTATCGGCAAACTTAAAAATGGCAAACTGGATATTCTGGTAGCTACGGATGTAGCAGCACGCGGTATTGATGTGACGCGCGTTAGCCACGTGATCAACTATGACATCCCTTACGATACCGAAGCCTATGTGCACCGTATCGGACGAACCGGCCGAGCTGGACGAACGGGTACCGCAATCCTATTTGTTGCACCACGCGAAAGGCGTTTGCTGGGCTCCATTGAAAAGGCCACTCGTCAAAAAATGACTCCTCTTGAACTGCCAAGCAAAGAGCAGATCAACAAAAAGCGCGGAGATCAGTTTAAAAACCAAATAACCGAAGCGCTTAGTACCGAGAAGCTGGAATTTTTCGATAACCTGGTTAAAGAGTACCTGACTGAACAAGCTGTTGAGCCTCAGCAGCTCGCCGCTGCCCTAGCTTTTATGGCCCAGAAAGATCATCCGATTGTGGTTAGAGATGCTCCGCGTAAAGAGCGCTCCAATGAAAGAATGGAACGCAACTCTGGTGACAGAAATTCTCGCGACCGTAATTTTGGTGAACGCAAAGACGGTGGAAGCCGACGCGAACGCACGCGGTCTAAGGAGCATGAATTTTCAGATCGTGGCGGCCCAAGAAATGAGCGGAGCAATGAAACAGAAAGCCCCCGCAGATCCAAACAGGATCACAGCGAAAACAATGATGTTGATATGGAAACTTATCGCATAGCAGTTGGCCACAATCATCATGTTCAGCCTGGCGATATTGTTGGCGCTATTGCCAACGAAGCAGATATAGATAGCGCGTTTATCGGCCGGATTAAACTGTTTGACGACCACAGCACGGTAGATTTGCCGACAGGCATGCCGAAGGAGCTGTTCCAGCATCTGAAAAAGGTTCGGGTCAGAAATGAACCTCTGGGTATCGAAAGAATGGACAGCGGTCCCTCAAAGCATAAGACTTCCGGAAAACCGTCCAGTGCTGGCGGGCCACCCACACCGGGCGGCAAGAAAAAGCGTAAACCGAACAAAGAGCAGTAGTTCTAGGAGTCTCTCGGACTTAACGCCTTCCTACTGCGGAAAAGCATAAAGATTAAAGGCCTGATTTCAGCAGAAACAGGCCGAAATCCTGTTGCGCATCAGTCCATTGATGGGTGATACCTAACCCGGCCTCACGAGCGATTTCAGCAAAGAGCTCTGCACTATATTTGTGTGAGTTCTCCGTATGAATGGTCTCGTCTCTTGCAAAAGTAATCTCTTGCCCATCTATTCGAACCACCTGATCTTTTGTTGAAACCAGATGCATCTCTATACGAGATAGTTCTTCGTTAAAAATAGCTTGATGCTCGAATCCTTCGTCAAGGTCGAAGTCGGCGGATAATTCTCGATTGATTCTTACCAGTAGATTCTTATTGAAGTCCGCCGTCACACCTTTGCTATCGTCATAGGCACTGATTAGACGCTGCCGATCCTTTATAAGATCGGCGCCCAACAAAACCGAGCCATTTTCGCCCGCCAGAAATCTAAGATTACTCAGTACTTCCGCCGCTTCAGCGCGGCTGAAATTACCGATAGTGGAACCCGGGAAAAACACCAAGCGTCGTTCACTTTGATCTGAAGATAAAGGCAGATTCCCTAGATCCTTGTGGTCGGTGAAGTCTCCTCGGTGGGGAATAATTTCTAAACGCGGGAATTTTTGTTTCAGTTCCTGAGCAGAGGCTTCGAGCGCATCTAAGGAAATTTCCAAGGGTATAAACTTGCGCGGGTGCAGCAGTGCATCCAATAATATTTGAACCTTAATACCAGCACCAGAACCCGGCTCAATAATGGTTACGCCCTCGCCCATCTCATCAGCGATTTCTGTACCAGCGCTGCGCAATATTTCCAACTCAGTTCGAGTTATGTAGTATTCCTCTAGCTCGCATATTTGCTCGAAGATATTCGAACCGGCTTCGTCATAGAAATATTTGCAGGGTAAGGTTTTCTGTTCCTTGGATAGGCCCTCTAAAACATCCGCCAAAAACTGAGGATAGTCGAGAGCCTTTCCTGTTTCTTCAAAACACTCGGCCAAATTATTCATACTGCTCCCCATACTGGTTTCTATGCAGCTTTATATACTAGTCTTTATGCGTCGCTAGCCAAACGAACACCGCTGAACTGCCAGCTTTGGTGTGGGTAAAAGAAATTGCGGTAGCTGGCGCGGACATGGTCGTCTGGACTCACACAAGATCCGCCTCTCAGCACAAACTGGCTAGACATAAATTTCCCGTTGTATTCACCGGCGTCGCCCTCAAAGGGTTTAAAACCGGGGTATCCCAAATAACTACTGGCGGTCCATTCCCAAATATTGCCAAACATTTGGGTCAGGCCAGACTCAGCAGCGACACTGGGCTGTAATTTATTTAGATCAAGATAGTTGACCCGCTCAGAAGCCGTGTGCGATGCCCGCTCCCACTCAAACTCCGTTGGCAATCGTTTGCCAGCCCAGGCTGCGAAGGCACTGGCTTCATAGTAATTGAGATGACATGCCGGTTGGTTCAGATTTAGTTTTTGTAATCCGGCCAAAGAAAACTGTTGCCAGTTATTTTCTTGTTTTTGCCAATACAGAGGCGCTTCTTTTTGACCTTCTAAAACCCAAACCCAACCGTCTGACAGCCAAAACTCGCTGCGTCGGTAGCCTTCGTCTTGAATAAACTCGAGATATTCCCCGTTACTGACGGTGCGGCTCGCCAATCTGAAAGGGTGCAGATAATGCTTGTGACGAGGCCTTTCATTATCATAAGAAAAGCCGTCTGGAGATGCGCCAACATCGGTTAGACCGCCAGAAAAATCGAACCATTCCAAAGGTGCTATCTCGGCGCTCTCAATTCTGGCCATCTCGCGGTAGGCTGGCGAAATGGGGTTCTGTGATAGGCCATGCAACAGATCCGTGAGTATCAACTCTTGGTGCTGCTTCTCGTGCTGAACGCCAATTGAAATAAGGCCTAGGGCGGAATCGGGACAGTTGCCAGAAAGTAGGAAATCCGCCAGAAATTGGTCTATATGCTGGCGATAACTTATGACTTCACTAAGGCTGGGCCGAGACAAAACTCCCCGCTCCGGGCGACTAAATTGCTCGCCGATGGCATTGTAGTAAGAGTTAAACAGCGCATCGAAATGGGTATTGAATACTCGATACTCTCCATTCTTCTGAACAAATTTTTTCAGGACAAAGGTTTCGAAAAACCAGCTGGTATGGGCAAGGTGCCACTTCACCGGACTGGCATCGGGCATCGACTGTATTTGGCAATCTTCTGCCGACAGGGGCGTCGCTAAATCTAAACTCGTCTGCCTAGTAGCCTTAAAGGCCTCCAGGAGACTTTGAATAGATAGCCCCTCCATATCGGAGGACGCCAATTCTTGTGGGACGATGGTTTCAGGTAAATCCATACTCTACAGTTTACTTAGGATGGTTCTGGACGTATATATAGACGCCCACAGATTAAAAAAATTACATATTCAATACGCTAATTGCCCGGAGTGATTTTTAAATCAGCGCTGAGTACCGTAACAGCTTGGCCGGATATATAAACCCGGCCGGCCTCCAAATCCAGATCAAGGTGCAGCACGCCTCCACGCTTTGACGCCTGATAGCAGATCAGAGAATCTCGCCCAAGCCGTTCGCCCCAATAAGGGCCAATTATGCAATGGGCGCTTCCGGTTACCGGGTCTTCATCGATGCCATGACTTGGCGCAAAAAACCGGCTAACAACATGCTCACTGGATCGATCAGAGAGCGCGGTAACAATTACTACATCAGAGGTCGATTCCTTCAATTTACGAAAGTCTGGCTCAAGCTCAATCAAGGTTTGTGCACTATCAAGCTTTAACAAAAGGCTTCCATTTTCATTACGCATGCAGTCAATAACCTCAGTGCCCAAGGCCTCTGAAATACCAGTTGGAAGCTCAAAGCTATCAAGAGACATCGCTGGAAAGCTCATACGGATATATCGGTTTTTTTGATCTAGGCTGCAACTCAAATGGTGACCAACCATAGGGGTAAAAAAGCGCACTTCCTGTTCCTTTTCGACCATGCCTTGCGACCAGAGTACATGCGCACTTGCGAGAGTCGCATGGCCGCACAGCTGGATCTCCGCCTCTGGGGTAAACCACCGCAGACCCCAATCGGCTTTTGATTCGCTATAGGCACCTGATTCACTATTAAGAGGCCATACATAGCAGGCTTCAGACTGATTCATTTCCGCCGCTACGGACTGCATCCACCCGAAATCGGTAGGCTCCGATTCCAAAATAGTTACCGCAGCCGGGTTGCCTTTAAAAGACACGGCGGTGAAAGCGTCAACAAGATACATTTCCATATAGCTGTTTCCAAATTCGGTTGCGAAGTTCGAGTCTACATATTCCATAAAGGCTTAACATTAAAACCGCTATAATCCCCGCAAATTTATTTAGTGCGCCTTTGTAAAATTTGGCTTTGCGCTGCGTCTAATCTTCACACACAGAAAATTCGAATTCCTATGCACGAACTTGTTAAAGATTATTACGGCAAAGAGCTACAAAGCTCTGAAGACCTAAAAACCACCGCCTGCTGTGATTTCAGCGATATGCCTGAATGGCTGAAACCCCTTCTTGCCAATATCCACCCAGAGGTTATGTCCAAGTACTACGGCTGTGGTTTGGTATGCCCTAGCTTGCTAGAAGGCTGTCGCATTCTCGATCTGGGCAGTGGTTCCGGCCGTGATGTTTATGCGCTTGCGCAGCTAGTCGGCGCCACCGGCGAAGTGATTGGCATTGATATGACCGACGAGCAACTTAAGGTTGCTGAAGATCATCGCGCCCACCATGCCGAAGTATTTGGCTACGAAAATGTACGTTTTATTAAAGGTTATATCGAAAAGCTCGATGAGCTAAATTTGGAAGACAATAGCTTTGATGTGATTGTCTCCAACTGTGTGATCAACCTCTCGCCAGACAAAGATGCCGTGCTTGCCGAGGTGCATCGACTGCTCAAGCCCGGTGGCGAGTTTTACTTTTCTGATGTCTATTCAGATCGGCGCGTACCCACAGATGTGCGAAACGATCCTGTTCTTTATGGCGAGTGCCTCGGCGGCGCGCTTTACTGGAATGACTTTGTAAGTCTCGGCAAGAAGCATGGCTTTGCCGATCCGAGACTAGTTGAAGATAGACCACTAGAAATTACCGATCCCAAGTTAACGGTAAAAATCGGCAATATCCGTTTTTATTCGGCGACTTATCGACTATTTAAACTCGACAGCTTGGAGCCCGAATGCGAAGACTACGGCCAAGCGGTTATCTACAGAGGCAGCATTCCAGAAAGTCCCGATTTCTTTGAACTGGATAAGCATCACTTTATTGAAACCGGCAAGGTATTCCCGGTCTGTGGAAATACTTGGCATATGTTGAAAGACACCCGTATTGCGGGGCATTTTGAGTTTATTGGCGACTTTTCCAAGCATTATGGGATATTTGAGGGCTGCGGTACGCCGGTTCCCTATGATCAGGGAACTAACGAATCTAGTGACGCAGCGCCCTGCTGTTAACCGCAAAACTGCGCGGTTGTTCTAGAGAAAGGCGCTTTAGGCGCCTTTGTTGTTTCCGGCTATCCTGATAATACCGCTATCAAGCAAGCCCCAGTGATAAGATTCAGCACAATAGTTTGAAACTTTGAAATGGATATCAATTAGTTGCGAGCAAAGACACTCCTCATTGCCGTATTGGTGCTGCCGGTTTTTCCGGCGTCGGCAACGATCTTCTATGTCAACGACCATGCAATATTTATAACCACCGGATCAGATGGCAATACCTTCCAATTTTTGGACTTAATTGATACCGATGATGACGCTATCAATATCGTTACGAGCCTGAACAACAGCTTTAACGATATTGATATTAGTAATCCTACGGAAGCCACTCCGCAAGACGGAATTATTGTTACTGACACGGTTTCAACAGGGAGCAGTTTCAACGATATAACAGTCGACAATGTCGACAACGACTGTTTTGAAACATTCGCCAATGACACCACCATCACCACTGCAACTTTTACCAACTGCGGGCAAGACGGAGTGGTTATTAATCTGACTGCCGGCACCCTGCTCACGCTGGACGATATCACCGCTACAGATCCGGCAGCTTTGGGCATCAGCATCGCCAACCTAGTTGCAGGCACGGTCTTGATTTCCGACATTACAGTAACAGCAGCGACAACCGGCTTGCTATTAAGCGCTACTAGCGGCGGCACCTATCGAGATATAGATATTCGAACCAGCACCACCGGCATGCAACTCACTAATGCTGACAGTAACGATTTTGATGTTACTGCGTTTTCGGCCAATATTTTTGGAGCCACCGGGCAGGGCAATGGCACCGGCATAATCGTGAGCGCCGGCTCTGACTCGAATACCTTTAACGCGCTGAGCGTGGTGGACAATACAGGCGATGGCATTGAAATCAGCAGCACTTCCGCTTCCAATATCATCGATGGCAATTTGTTTCTAGGTAATACCCTGAACGGGGCTAACTTAGCGGGAACTGGCGCGAATTCCTTTTATGCAAATTGCCTGCGCAACGCCACCAATATTCTGGACGGCGGTGCGGGCGGAATTACCTACATCAACGCTGGCAGTGGCAATTTTTGGGGAAGCTTTCCGGCGGATGGAACCGGATTTTCTGAAGACAATACAACATGCACTGATGCCGGAGAATTCGATGCTGGCGGAACAGAAATAATGGCCGCGCGTTGTGGCACTTTAAACGCCACTGAGTCCTGTACTTTGACTTTCTCTTTGAATATTGAGTAGTCGTATAAGCGTCAACGAAAGTTGCTAGCTATTTACGCACTGGCCTTTTGGAGAGCTTCCTCTGCAATGTGCGCCTGTGCATTCCCAGCTCCCTTGCACTGGCGCTAATATTTCCATCATTGGAACTAAGCACACGCTGAATATGCTCCCATTCCAAACGATCAAGACTTGGCGCCTGTTCCGGTATATCCGCAGCTAAATCATACGGGCTAGCCGCTAGGGCCCGCAGTATTTGTTCGGCTCCAGCGGGTTTGGGCAGGTAGTTGTCAGCCCCCAGCTTGATGGCTTCTACCACAGTGGCAATGCTGGAAAAGCCAGTCAGTATGAGTATTCGGGCTTCAGGCTGAGCCTTGCGCATATCTTCAAGAATACTTAAACCGGATTCTTCACCCAACCTAAGATCCAATAGCACCGAATCAAATGGCGACTTTGCCGCCGTTATGGCGCTGGATAAATTTAGAGCCACTTCAGATTCTATTTCACGACGTCTAAATGATCGCGCTAGGGTTTGCGCAAAAACTTCATCGTCATCAATAATTAAAATGCGCACTAGTGATCGGCCCCAGCAAAAAGCGGCAGCTCGACTAGCGTTTCAGCACCGCCCGCTTCCAAGTTGCGAATGGAAAGCTGCCCGCCCATTCGATTAATCGACGCGTTGGCCAAAAAATAGCCCATGCCTAAACCATCTGCTTTATCACTTACTAAGCGCTTACCGAGTTTTGATAGCACGCCACTAGGAACGCCTTCACCAAAGTCGCGAATAGATATTTTTAGTCTGTCTTCCGGCATTGGTCGAGCGCAAATTTCAATCTTTGATGAACCCGACGATTGGCTAGATTCGAGCGCATTGGCCATAAGATTCAGCAGGCTTTGCTGCAATGCAGTATCTGTTTCAAGTTGCAGCTCTCCAATGGACTGGGTTAGGTCCAGATTGATCACCGCGTTTGCGAATAAATTTTTGGCTTGATCGATAAGCTGATCTAGCAGTTCTGCCACTGAACCCAAACGACTACCGGAGTTCTGTGCCGAATGAGCGGCTGATACCAATCGCTGTAATATGGTTTTGCATCGATCTACTTCACCACAGGCAATTTCTAATTCGGATTTTTGATCTTCGTCTAACCCAATTTGCTGAGAAAAGTCCTGCAAGATAATAGTAAGACTGGAAATTGGAGTGCCCAACTCATGGGCTGTTCCGGCAGCGAAGGTACCCATAGCCAATAAATGTTCGTCTTCTCGCTGTTGCTGGTCTCTTATTGCCAGCTCGCGCTCTTGTGACCGAATTTGATCCGCCATGCGCGATACAAAGTAGGTAATCAATAAGGCACTAACTACAAAATTCATCCACATACCCAGAATATGCGGGCTCTTCCAACTGACCGTTGTGCCATGGGACATATCAAACAGGGCCAGGTGCTGATATTCAAATAGTAGAAGCGTATAGATAGCGATACACAGACCGCTGAGCACCCATGCATTGCGTTTGCTAAGCGTCGCGACCCCGATTGAAAGCGGCACCAAATAATAGAAAAAAAAGGGGTTGGTGGCACCACCAGAAAGGTAGATAAGAATGGAGAAACCGACAATCTCCAAAGCCAAATTAAGACCATAGGCGGTCTCTGAGACCAATTTTTGCTGGCCTGATTGATACCAAGAAAATGCCGTGAGCCAAACCAAACCCAGCATAATCAACCAAAGCATCCCATAGTCCATATCCAGCTTGAGCTGGAATTGGGCAAAAGCTATTGCTGCAATTTGACCGATAAGGGCAAATAGCCGAATCCAGCACAGCAGTCGCAGATATCGCGCTCGCGATATATCGGCATTGGATAAGTCGCTATGGAAAAAAGTCAAAGTTATAGCCTAAGTGTTGATAACGAAGCATTCTAAGGGATAAAAGAAGCCGCAGCACCGCTGAAATAAAGGCCGCGACATTATGTCGCATTCAACTCGCTTCCCTAAAAACCTAAACTTGGCGTCTTAACCCTTCTATCTAGGAACGCTTAGGTGAATAAACTCATTTATTTCGCAATGCCTCTCCTCTTAATCGGCACCGCTACCGTTGCCGATACCGCGCGACCTGATGCCCACGCGCCAGCTGGTGTTATGGGAGATCACTCACACGCGAAGGGCGAATGGATGCTGTCTTACGCCTACATGCATATGCAAATGGAAGGTAACCTGGACGGCTCAGATGACATCGCTATCGCCGATATTCTGATGCCCATGCCAGGCACTTATATGGTTGCTCCAACCGAGATGACCATGGGCATGCACATGATTGGCGGAATGTACGCGCCCTCGGACCGACTTACCCTGATGTTTATGACCAGCTTTCTTGATACTGAGATGTCTCATGTCACCGCTATGGGCGGAGCCTTTGATACATCCACATCGGGAATGGGAGATAGCAGTATTTCCGGGCTGTTCACCGTCTCGAAAACAACTAACAGCAATACCATCGCTACCATCGGGCTCTCATTGCCTACCGGTTCGATAGACGAAACTGGCGTTACCCCCGCTACTGCCCCAAATGCAGGCCAACTACCTTACTCAATGCAACTCGGATCTGGCTCCTATGCTTTACTGCCGGCCCTGACCTATTCAAAGGCGGAATCAACTTGGTCTTGGGGTGCACAGCTTAAGGGCACAATTCAGCTACAAGAAAATGATCGCGACTACACACTGGGAGACCGCTGGCAGGCAACTGCTTGGGCTGCTCGACCGGTTAGCGAACAAGTCAGTCTATCTGTTCGGCTAGCTTGGCAGGACTGGGACGATGTCGATGGCGCAGATGCCGCGTTGAATCCCAACATGGTGCCTACAGCCGATCCTAGTTTGCGCGCGGGTTCACGCATGGATGCTGGCTTCGGACTAAACTGGATCACCGGTGTCGGCCAGCACAATGCTCTTAGAGTATCTGCCGAATACCTTGTGCCCGTAGAGCAAGACTTAAATGGACCGCAACTGGAAACCGATAGCTCTCTGGTTTTTAGAACGCAGTATTCCTTCTAATTCCCTCTAACACCTTTTTAAAAGCAATAAAAAACCGAATCGGCTTAACGCCAATTCGGGTTTTTAGTTTTAAGCATTCATGCTTTAGTCGGTAACTGCACCCAAGGACGCAGAAGATACCTGCTTGGCATATTTGGCCAGAACACCGCGTTTGTATCTCGGTTCAGGGGCAACCCATTTGGATTTGCGTTGCGCGAGCTCCACTTCATCTACATGAAGGATCATTTGATTTTCTTCAGCATCAATGGTGATCTGATCGCCATCTTGAACCAAAGCAATTGGTCCGCCGTCCGCCGCTTCTGGCGTTACGTGACCTACTACAAAACCGTGGCTACCACCAGAGAAACGACCATCTGTCATTAGGGCCACATCGTTTCCTAGACCACGACCCATAATGGCGGAAGTTGGACTGAGCATCTCTACCATGCCAGGCCCACCTTTCGGTCCTTCGTAGCGAATAACCACCACATCGCCAGCAACTACATCGCCATTCAGAATGGCTTGATAGCTCTGATGTTCAGACTCATATACTTTGGCCGATCCGGTAAATTTGGTGCCTTCTTTACCGGTTACCTTGGCAACTGCGCCGTCCGGCGCAAGATTTCCGCGCAAAATGCGCAGATGACTATCCGCCTTAATAGGGTTATCTAAGCCGCGAATAATATCTTGTTCGTCAGCATAGGGCTGAACGTCTGCCAGGTTTTCCGCCAGTGTTTTACCCGTAACGGTTATGCAATCCCCGTGCAATAGGCCAGCTTCCAGCAGCATCTTCATAAGGGGTTGAATTCCGCCGATAGCTACCAACTCGGACATCATGTACTTACCACTGGGACGCAAGTCCGCAAGTAAAGGAACCCGTTTACCAATTTCGGTGAAATCGTCTAGTCCGAGATCTACATTGATTGCATGGGCCATAGCCAATAGATGCAGCACCGCATTTGTGGAGCCGCCCAGAGCAATAACGATGGTGATGGCATTCTCAAAAGCTTTGCGCGTCATGATATCACTGGGCTTTAAATCTAACTGCAGTAGGTTTTGAACTGCTGCGCCGGCATTGCGGCAATCTTGAATCTTATCGTTCGAAATAGCGTCCTGGGCCGAGCTGCCGGGCAGGCTCATACCCAATGCTTCAATCGCAGAGGCCATGGTATTGGCGGTATACATGCCACCACAGGAACCGGGACCGGGAATAGCTTTGCGCTCAACGTCATCGAGGGCAACCAGATCAATATCGCCTTTGGCGTATTGGCCGACCGCTTCGAATACAGAAATGATATCCGTATGATCGGCACCCGGCCTAATAGTACCACCGTAAACAAATACGGATGGTCGGTTAAGGCGTGCCAGAGCGATGATGCAGGCAGGCATATTTTTGTCGCAGCCGCCGATAGTGATCAAGCCATCAAAGCCTTCGCAGCCCGCTACCGTTTCGATGGAATCTGCGATTACTTCACGAGATACCAATGAGTACTTCATGCCCTCAGTGCCGTTCGCTATACCATCGGAAATAGTAATGGTATTGAAGATAACGCCCTTGCCGCCAGCTTCATCAGCGCCTTCGCAGGCCTGCCTAGCTAGCTCATCAATATGCATATTGCATGGTGTGATCATGCTCCAGGTTGAGGCGATACCGATTTGCGATTTCTTAAAATCTTCGTCGGCAAACCCAACGGCGCGCAACATCGATCGGGCCGGCGCTTTAGTAGGCCCATCAACAATATCGCTAGAATGGCGGCGTGTATGATCTGTCATAGTTACTCAAATACTCCAAGTTAGAGAAATATAAGCGCTGCTTATATCGAATGGCGATTATGCCTTAAGAGACTGCATGTGGACAAAAATACCCCGCAAACCAATTTTGTAGATTTGAAAGAAGTTATTGCCGATGCCGAGGTATCGCTAGCCTATACATCAAGCAATAATTTTGTTGGCCAGATTATTGATGGCTATCAGGTAAACCGTGCCCTGCTAACTCAAGAAGCAGCGGTTGCACTAAGGGGCGTTCAAACTGAGCTTAAACCTCTAGGGCTGGGCATAAAGATTTTGGACGCCTATCGACCACAGCGCGCCGTAAATCAGTTTGTGGCTTGGGCAAAAGATACCCAGGACTTAAGCACCAAAGAAGCCTTCTATCCTCATCTGACGAAACATGAAATTTTTGATCAGGGTTATTTGTTTGTACGCTCTAGCCACTCTCGCGGCAGTACTGTCGATCTAACGCTTATCAAAACCGAAGATGGGACTGAGCTGGATATGGGATCCGCCTTTGACTTCTTTGATGAAATCTCTTGGTCGGATAGTCAGGATATAGATAGCTTACAGCGCAGCAACCGCGAGTTACTTCGCCGACTAATGACAAAAACTAGATTTGAGCCTATTGCCACCGAGTGGTGGCATTTCAGCTTGGCCAATGAACCCTACCCCGATACCTATTTCGACTTTCTAATCACTTAAGGTGGTGGATTAAGGGCCCCAATCGAAAAACCGACGCAGACGTCTTTCGGTAGCCACAGTCCATTGGTCCATAGTCTCGCTAGCACCGGCAGCGTGCAGGCCCGGACTCTGAGCAACAACAGAATCAATAAATTCAATATCTTTGGCGTCGGCATCAATCATCAAAACATGCCGTCCATGCTCCAGCGCTCGCTGGAAACTCTTAAAACGGGAGCTTGGTAAATGTGAACCTATCAAGCCGCCTTCCCAGGCGCAGAAACCTACGCAAACAATGGACAGCATAATAAATGGCGCCCAGCCTACCGTTTCGGTTGCACCAAGTGCGTTGGAGAAAAATAGAACCAGTGCTGCCAGTATCAGCCCCAATATAGCCCCTTTATAGGTAGTGCTAATCACATCGGTCCTAAACCAGGAATAGACTTGATTAAGATTGTGCTCTTTGACTCCAGCATCATCATTGCTGAGCACATGAATCTGCCCCCTCGATATACCGGAATCTTCTAGAGTATTTTCAACCCTCTCTAGGTCATCCAACGAGTTGCTAACATAAAAGTATCTCTTCATAGACCTGCCCCTTATAAGCAATATGGTGGCGGCAAATGAACACTCTTTTAGCTACAGAGGTGCATCAACCGTCAACTTAGCCTACATAAAACTCCAAAATAGGTCTATTACAAAACTTTTTTTTAATAGAGTTGGTTCGAGCGATTTGGAAGAATTGCCTCCTTAGCTTTACATAAGCCCCTTAAAACAGAACAATTGCGCCCTAGTACGCTCGTGCGTTCCGCCCACTATTTGTTATGAGGAAAGAAATGTCCGCAAAAGTCGCTGTGGTAATGGGATCAAAAAGTGATTGGCCCACCATGAAGATGACCACAGATCTACTCGACCAGCTGCAAGTCAGCTACGAAGTTGAGGTTGTTTCTGCGCACCGCACACCAGACAAGCTAATGGAATTTTCGGCCTCTGCCGTGGATGCCGGCTTTGAAATAATCATCGCTGGAGCCGGCGGTGCCGCGCATCTACCAGGCATGATCGCCTCTAAAACACGCCTGCCCGTCTTAGGCGTTCCGGTTGAGTCTAAAACGCTTGCCGGTTTGGATAGCCTGCTTTCTATTGCCCAGATGCCAAAGGGCGTTTCCGTTGGCACCCTCGCTGTAGGACCTGCCGGAGCTTATAACGCAGGCTTATTAGCCGCTCAGATTTTAGCCAACAATGATGCTGCCCTTGCTGGCCGCGTCGATGATTTCCGTAAAAGCCAAACCAATGTAGTTTTGGCAAACCCGGACCCGCGGAAAACTTAATGCAAAAGATTTGGGTATTAGGCGCTGGACAGTTGGGCGCCATGCTTCACTATTCCGGATTGCCCTTGGCCTTAGAAGTCATACCTATCGATATTGAGTCTGAGCAACTTCTAGATATCGACGACAGAGACATCGTTACCGCCGAACGCGAAAAATGGCCGAAAACCAAAGCAACATCCCAATTGGCCGCTCACCCCAACTTTGTTAATAAAGACATATTTGGTCGACTAGCTGATCGGCTCACCCAAAAAAAAATACTAGATGATCTTGGCATTGCCACGACGCCCTGGTGTGCTCTAGAACAAACAACAGAGATTGCTAGCCTGCATGATCACTTCGGTCCAAAAGTTCTGCTAAAACGCCGTACAGGCGGATATGACGGTCGCGGCCAACATTGGCTTGATCGGGATGGCGATGACGTCATTCCCGATGACTGGCGTGATCAGGCAATTGCCGAGAGAGAGATACCCTTTGAGGATGAAGTTTCCGTGGTGGGTGTGCGCAATAGCAGCGGCCAAATGGTTTTTTATCCTCTGTCTTTAAACTTACATTTGAAAGGCATCCTTATGGGTAGCCTTTCTCCAGTGCCTCGTATCAAAAACTTACAGAGCCAGGGCGAAGCAATGCTCGGCAAGCTAATGGAAGGACTTGATTACGTTGGTGTGATGGCGATGGAGTGCTTCCGAGTCGGTAATCAGCTGATGGTCAATGAGGTTGCTCCTCGAGTACACAACAGCGGGCATTGGACTTTGGCCGGCGCGAACATCAGCCAATTTGAATATCACCTGCGAGCCATTGCCAATTTGCCGATACCGGCGGCGGTGGTTAAAGCACCCACGGCAATGGTTAATTTAATCGGTACCCAATACCGAGAAGAATGGTTAGAACTACCCGGCGCTGAAGTCTATTGGTACGACAAAGAAGTCCGCCCAGGTCGCAAAGTTGGGCACATTAACTTCTGTAATTCAGATTCGTCAGGACTGGCGGACTCCCTGTGCCAACTGCAATCGCTATTGCCGAACAACTACGCGGAAGCCATCGACTGGCTCTCGGGTAATTTGGACTAACTACCGAAGCTAACCGATGAAATTGGAACTATGAAAGATAGCGGTGCCAAACCCAAATTTATAGTACTCGGCCTGGTAGCCGCTCTCGTCGTCAATTTCGGAATGCGGGCTACAGGGATTGACCCGGTTATAGCTACTACCGCGGCGATAACCACCCTAACCGCTATTTTCTGGATCACCGAAGCGCTTTCTATTCCGGTAACTTCGCTGATACCTATAGCCGCCTTTCCGCTATTTGGCGTACTCACTTTTAACCAAGCTGCGTCTGGACTAGGAAATCACGCCATCATCCTGCTAATGGGCGGATTTATGATGGCCAAGGGCCTGGAAAAATCCGGCGTACACAAACGACTAGCTTTGGGCATATTGCATGCTGTTGGAGCCCGCGGCGGCAAACGGATCGTAATCGCCTTTATGCTTACCTCGGCTCTTTTATCAATGTGGATAAGCAATACGGCAACTGCCCTGATGTTAATGCCCATTGCTCTTGCCGTGTTAGGCCACCTGAAAGATAATCGCCTCAACGTTCCGGTCGTTCTAGGTATTGCCTTTGCGTGCAACCTAGGCGGAATAGCTACTTTAGTCGGCACACCTCCAAACATTATCTTTACCGGTGTATACCAACAATATGTTGGCACTGAATTTTCGTTTTTGCGCTGGATGAGCATCGGGCTACCAGTCGTTCTTGTAGGTCTGCCCTTGATGGCACTTTGGTTAACCCGCAACGTACAGCCTACCGAACGAGTTGAATTACCTAAATCAGGGCAGTGGCAAATTCAGGAAAAGCGGGTGATGGCGGTATTTTTGGCCACGGTTTTTCTTTGGGTTTTTCGAACCGAACCTTTTGGCGGCTGGGCTGCGCTAATAGGTGGTTCACTGGCCGGCGATTCAACCGTTGCCCTAATGTCTGTTATCGCCATGTTCCTGATCCCCTCCGGCAAAGGTGATGGCGACCATCTACTCACCTGGAAATGGGCGGGAGATATCCCCTGGGGAATGCTGCTGCTTTTTGCTGGCGGCATAACAATCGCCAACGCATTTCAATCCAGTGGACTTGCAGCTCTTGTAGGTGACGGACTGGCTAGTACGGTAACACTGCCGCCCTATCTGCTGATTTTGGCCATTTGCCTATCAGTTACCTTCCTTACGGAAATGACATCAAATACGGCCACCACCACTCTGCTTATGCCTATCTTGGCGGCTACCGCTGTCGCCGCCGGAATCGCACCGGAAATCTTGATGATACCTGCGGCTATGTCTGCCTCATGTGCATTTATGCTTCCGGTGGCAACCACCACAAACGCGATTGCCTATGGTTCAGGCAACGTAACGGTCAAACAGATGGCTAAAGAAGGCTTTGCTCTGAATATAATGATGGCCTTTATAATCAGCGGTTCTTGCTACTTTATGCTCTAAAACTGGTTCTGTTCTAGTTAGCGCGTCCGACCATTAAATTAGAGCGTCCGATAGTTTTTTGAAAACTGACCGCTTAAGAATTCCATTTGGTCGCTGAGGATGCGGCGATCATTTTGCAGGGCCATATACTCTGCAAGGTTTGGCCGATAGGGCAAAGCCAAAAGTTCCATCCCCAATGATTCAATACTGCGGTCGCCTTTGAATTGATTACACCGCCGACAGGCCGCCACTACATTTTCCCAAACATCTAAACCCCCATATGACTTCGGAACAATATGGTCGCGGGTCAGCTCGCTCTGACCATGCTGCTTGCCGCAGTAGATGCAAAGATAACCGTCTCGGGCAAACAGCGTTCTATTGCTCAGAGGGTATATAGTCCGGGGTCTAGCGACGCGCTCTCCGTCGCTCGCTAGAATGCTGGGTAATTCGATGCGCGATTGCCGGCAATCAATTCTTGAGTATCCGCCCTTAACGGTTCTCACATTCTCACCAAGAGTCCACACCACTAGGCCGCGCGCAAACAGCCCAACTGCCTCTTGCCAGTGCAACCATTCAAGAGGTAGTCCTGCAATATTTAACCTAAGAATCTGCGGCTCCATCAAAGGCACCTTATTGAATGAGCATAAAAAGCGTTCTTATGATTACTGCGAGTTTTATTTGAGGGCTTTTTATTAGAGAGAAAGGCGCCCGGGGCAATCTGAGAGATATACCCAAAAGATATTCGATAGAAGTAAATACGGCTATGGAAAGCTAGTCTCCTTCGTTTCTGGTTGGATTTTCGACCGATATTCCAAAACTGTCAACTAATGTGTATCCGAGTGCATATCTAAAGCCAAACCTATGGCCGGGTTAGAGCCCATATAGATTCGAAATTATGTACCCCAGTTAGTTGACCCATGCCGCTTGCTCGTTTAACTTGGCGGCCCCGAACTACAAACAGTTAGCCTTATGTCAGACACCGACAAAAGCATGAATTTCGAAAAGAAATTGAATGACCTCGAAGCCATTGTTGCCAAACTAGAAACTGGCGAACTGTCTCTCGAAGAGTCTCTAAAAGCCTATGAATCCGGCATTTTTCTGACCAGCGAGTGCCAGAGCCTGCTCGAAAAAGCACAGCTGCGTATCGAAATGGCCACCTCAGAGGTGAATAAATCTGAGCCTTCTTCAGAAGATTCCTAATACCTGGCAACAGCTACATCAGCGGACTTATATAAGCCTATTTAAATGGAATCTGAACTCTCAACTATAGCCGATCCAATTCGTCAGAAAATTGAAGCCCTATTGAGGCAGTGCACGGAGCAATATGTAGACACCGGACAGCTTCGTGAGGCTGTTCGCTATGCCTTACTAAACGGCGGCAAAAGAGTGCGCCCCTTGTTGGCCTTTGCTGCTGCAGATGCCTGCGGTGATCGCTCGGAGTATTTGCCCTATGCGGCGGCGGCTGTTGAAGCTATCCACGCTTATTCCTTAGTGCATGATGATTTGCCCAGTATGGACGACGATGATTTACGCCGTGGCAAACCAACAATCCATATCGCTTTTGATGAAGCAACAGCGGTGTTAGCCGGAGACGCCCTGCAAACTTTGGCTTTTGAAATACTCGCAAATGCGCCGGGCACAGATTCTCAAATCGTAAAAAGCATAGCTTGCCTATCCAAAGCCAGCGGTGGCCGTGGCATGGTCGAAGGCCAGATGTTGGATATTCAACAAGTTGGTGATGCAATCGATTTAGAAGCGTTGCGATTGATGCACCGACGAAAAACCGGTGCACTAATAAGTGCTAGCGTAATCTTGGGTGGCTTAAGCGTAGTTGATGTAAAGTCGGCTCAGTTGAGCGCACTTGAAGAATACGCCGATGCCCTTGGCCTAGCCTTTCAGATACGCGATGACATTATTGACCAGATATCTTCTACCGAGGTGCTGGGAAAACCCCAGGGAGCCGATCAGGCCCTAAACAAACCGAACTATATTGATTTGCTGGGGCTCGAAGCAGCCACAGAAGAGTTAAACTCGTTGCATCAGTCCGCTAAAAAGGCCCTAATGATTTTTGGGGATAGCGCGAAGACTCTGCATCTGATATCCGACTTTATTGTGCAACGATTGCACTAAAATAAAACATAAGAATACATGAAGAACTTTGACAGCATTCCTGCCAGCGCCCCGGTGACTCCACTCTTGGATAGAGTGCAGATTCCAGAAGATATGCGCGAATTCAGCAACACCGAGCTACTGCAACTGGCGGACGAGCTGCGGGAATACTTAGTCTATGTTGTAGGGCAAACCGGCGGTCACTTCGGCGCCGGTCTTGGCGTTGTTGAACTGACTATCGCATTGCACTATGTCTTCAATACACCAGAAGATCGGCTGGTTTGGGATGTAGGACACCAGGCCTATCCGCACAAAATTCTTACCGCCAGACGCGACCGCATTCTAAGTTTGCGACAGCGAGATGGTTTGTCCGGTTTTCCAAGCCGATCCGAAAGCCCCTTTGATACTTTTGGCGTTGGCCATTCGAGTACCTCTATAAGTGCTGCTTTGGGTATGGCTATGGCCTCCAAGCTTAAGGGCGAAGATCGCAAGCACGTTGCAGTAATTGGCGATGGCGCCATGACCGCAGGCATGGCATTTGAGGCTTTGAACCATGTAGCTGGCAGCGGCGCCGATATGATGGTTGTTCTAAATGACAACAATATGTCGATCTCGGAAAACGTCGGCGCGCTTTCAAGTTATTTCTCCCGCATGTGGGCGAGCCCGCTATACAACCAGATTCGCCAGAAAGGCCAAAAGGTTTTATCTAAGGTTCCACCCGCTTCAGAATTTGTTCGTCGCACTGAAGAACATATGAAAGGTATGGTTTCCCCAGGGACCTTTTTCGAAGAAATGGGTTTTAACTACATCGGCCCAATAGACGGACATAACCTCAAATCATTGGTAGATACGCTTCAGAATCTACGAGAATTAAAAGAACCTATTTTGCTGCACGTGATAACAGAAAAAGGTCGTGGTTTTACGCCCGCCGAAGAAGACCCGATCGCCTATCACGCCCTGTCCAAAATTGACCCGGCACCCAAGAAGCCAAATGGCAAACCGAAGCTCCCCAAGTATCAGGATATTTTTGGTCAGTGGCTTTGCGATATGGCAGATAACGATGCGCGCTTGGTCGGCATTACACCTGCTATGCGTGAAGGTTCCGGCATGGTCGAATTTTCCCGCCAGTTCCCAACCCGCTATGTAGATGTTGGCATCGCAGAACAACACGCTGTGACACTTGCGGCTGGTATGGCATGCGAAAATATCAAACCGGTAGTGGCCATTTATTCGACTTTTCTACAGCGTGCCTACGATCAATTAATTCATGATGTGGCGTTACAAGACCTGGATGTTCTGTTTGCTTTAGATCGCGCGGGTCTGGTTGGTGAAGATGGCGCATCCCACGCGGGTGCCTACGATATTAGCTATCTGCGCTGTATCCCCAATATGTTGGTTATGACGCCCTCAGACGAAAACGAGTGCCGGCAGCTGCTAACCACCGGATATCACCACAGAGGCCCAGCAGCGGTTCGCTACCCGCGAGGCTCTGGCCCTGGAACCGAGGTACAAAAAGAGCTAACCAGCCTACCTATTGGTAAAGCTATCGTGCGTCGCGAAGGTGAGAAGGTTGCCGTTCTAGCCTTTGGAACGGTATTAGCAGATTGCCTAGCGGCTGCAGATTCAGTTAATGCGACGGTAGTAGATATGCGCTTCGCAAAGCCTATAGATGAAGCATTACTTTCAAAACTGGCTAAAACCCATACTCACTTTGTTAGTGTCGAGGAAAATGCCATTGCCGGTGGCGCAGGATCTGGAGTTTTGGAGTTTGTCAGCCGCGCCGGTCTTGGAGTTAAAGCTATCTGTCTTGGGTTACCTGACAGTTTTCAGCATCAAGCGACGCGAGACCAATTACTGGCCGACGCCGGACTAAATCCCGAGTCCATACTTGAGCAAATTAACGCACTATAAACTCGGCTTTTTTGCATTCTAAAACATCTATTCGCTATGACTCCATACCCCCTGTTCTCTCCCCTAAAGGTGCACTGAGTTGGTGCTTCGCCAGTTTAACGATACTATCCCCTTTACAATTAATCTGTGATTTCAAAAAGGGGAAATTCATGTTTGAGTTTACATCGACGGCGATTCCGCCGTTGCTTGGCGTGATTGGTCTAATCTGCGCTTTAGTTCTTTATAAGATCGTTATCAGATATCCGGAAGGCGAAGACAATATTGTAAAAATCGCCGACCAGATCCATATGGGTGCCATGGTATTTATGCGCCGCGAGTACAGCGTTTTGGTGGTTTTCCTCGCTGTATTGGTACTACTGACCTGGCTGGCGCTGGACGGGAACACCGCTATCGCTGTAGTTGTTGGAGCACTGTCTTCTTCAATTGCTGGGTGGCTGGGTATGTATTCTGCGACTAAAGCCAATGTGAGAACTGCTACGGCAGCGGCCACAGACGGCGCTGCGAGTGCCCTAACGGTAGCCTTTTTTGGTGGCTCAATTATGGGCCTCTGTGTTGCGTCTCTTGGTCTAATAGGTCTGGGGGGACTCTATTGGTTTCTTGGTGGTAACGCTCACTCTCTTGAAGGCTTCGGTATGGGTGCTTCCTGTGTGGCTCTCTTCTCTCGTATTGGCGGCGGTATCTTCACTAAAAGTGCAGATGTTGGCGCTGATCTAGTGGGTAAACTCGAAGCGGGTATTCCTGAAGATGATCCCCGCAACCCCGGTGTAATTGCCGATAACGTTGGCGACAACGTCGGTGACGTAGCTGGCATGGGCTCGGATATTTTCGAATCTTATTGCGGCTCCATGATTGCTTCTATTGCGATTGCTTCGACTCTCACCACTGCGACCATAGCCGTACGCGAATCCATGATGTTCTTGCCGCTAGCTTTAGCAAGCATTGGATTGATAGCTTCGATTATTATGATTCTGGTGGTTAAAATGCGCGCCGGTGCTGCACCTGCAGCAGCACTTCGTACCGGCACATTAGGTGCGCCGGTATTATTTTTAGCTGGCGCCTACTTCCTGATAGAGCAGATGGGTTTACCATTAAATATTTGGCTATCTGTGCTGAGTGGCGCAGTTGGCGGCATTGCAATCGGCCTAATCACCGAGTACTACACTGGTGGCGCACCGGTTCGCAAGATTGCTAAATCTGGCGAAACTGGCGCAGCAACTGTAATGATTACCGGCCTCTCTGTCGGTATGCAGTCAGTGGTACTGCCTATTCTTTGTATTGCTGCCATTATCTATGTATCAACTGCGCTGTCCGGCCTCTACGGAGTTGGTATAGCCGCGGTAGGCATGCTTTCAACAGTCGGTATCACCATGGCTATTGACGCCTACGGCCCGGTTGCTGACAACGCTGGCGGTATCGCCGAAATGGGTGGTATGGGCGCAGAAGTTCGTGAGATCACCGACTCCCTTGATGAGCTTGGCAATACTACTGCTGCTATCGGTAAAGGCTTCGCTATCGGCGCTGCTGCATTAGCGGCACTGGCCATAATTGCGGCCTTTGTTGAGACGGTTGCTCTAAATCGACCAGAAGGCTTTGAGCTACTTTTGTCTAACCCTGTTGTATTAGTAGGCATGTTTATTGGTGGTGCAATTCCCTTTCTGGTATCTGCTATCACTATGACCGCGGTAGGTGATGCCGCCTTCGACATGATCAATGAGATTCGACGTCAGTTCCGTGAGATCCCGGGGTTACTAGAAGGTACTGCTGAGCCTGACAATGCCAAGTGTATTGATATCGCTACTACTGCTGCCTTAAGGCGCATGATACTTCCTGGCGTTATTGCGGTTGCTGCTCCTCCTGTAATTGGCTTTAGTCTGGGTGCCGAAGCTCTGGGCGGAATGCTCGCTGGCGCACTTTTGGGCTGTGTATTGATGGCACTGATGATGGCCAACGCCGGTGGCGCTTGGGATAACGCCAAAAAGTATGTCGAGAAAGGCAACCTAGGTGGCAAGGGTACAGATACCCACGCAGCAGTGGTTGTTGGCGATACCGTAGGTGACCCGTTCAAGGATACCTCGGGGCCCTCGATGAACATTCTTATCAACGTTATGGCAATTGTAAGCTTGGTAATTGCACCTCTCTTATAATTATCAAAATTTGACTAATAAGTGATAAAGCAAAAACCCGGGCTAATGCCCGGGTTTTTGCTTTATGTAAGAATATTTTCTGCTTGGGCTTGATCAAGCTAGGCGTCGCCACGATAATGTGCGCCCTTTTTCTGTAGCGCCCCAAAAGCCGGTACCCATTAGATGAATCTAAACGCCATTCCTGTAGGAAACAACGCCCCCGAAGATGTAAACGTAATTATCGAAGTACCTATTGGCGGAGAGCCAATCAAGTATGAGATGGATAAAGATTCAGGTGCGCTTATGGTGGACCGTTTCTTGTATACCTCCATGCGCTATCCTGGAAACTACGGGTTTGTACCCCATACACTTTCTGATGATGGTGACCCTATTGATGTATTGGTAGCCAACACGCGCGCCGTTGCTCCGGGCGCGATAATTAACTGCCGCTTAATCGGTGTATTGATAATGAGCGACGAAGCCGGTCAGGACGAAAAGTTGCTCGCCGTGCCGAGCCACAAATTGACCCGCCGATACGACAGTGTGAAAAACTATTCTGATTTACCGGATATTACGCTAAAGCAAATAGAGCACTTTTTTGAGCATTACAAAGATCTGGAAAGCGAGAAGTGGGTAAAAATTGATCGTTGGGGCGATGCCGCTGAAGCCAAGCAGCTTATTCTTGAAGCAATCGATCGAGCGACCGCTAAAGGCTTTTAATCCAATTCATCATTGAATAAAAAAGGCCTGCTTATGCAGGCCTTTTTACTTTTAACGATCAACAAATTCGTCCTTAGAGCTCGTGCTGCATATCCAAGGCTGGCGAATCTACTGAAGGGCTACCCACCACTTTGGCCGGCACACCGGCGACCGTGGTATGGGGCGCAACGGATTCCAATACCAAGCTGGCAGCACCAACTTTTGCCCCTCTTCCAACCTCGATATTGCCAAGAATTTTGGCGCCGGTTCCTATCAAAACACCGCACCGGATTTTAGGGTGTCTATCTCCACACTCTTTACCGGTTCCGCCCAATGTTACACCGTGCAACAGGGATACATCATCCTCAACCACAGCGGTTTCACCAATAACCACACCGGTAGCGTGATCAATCATAATACCCTTGCCAAGGCGCGCAGCCGGATGAATATCAACGTCGTATTCTTGTGAGCATTTGGCCTGTATATGTCTTGCCAGGTATCGGCGATCGTTGTTCCAGAGCCAATGCGCAACGCGATAACTCTGCACCGCGTGAAAACCTTTAAAGTAAAGAAAGGGCGTCAGCCAACCTGCCGATGCCGGATCCCTATCCACATGAGCAGATAGATCGGCAACTATCGCGCCAACAATTTCGGGTTGACCCAACAGAGCGTCACGAATCAGCCGGTTTATTACTTCCGCTTGCAGATGAGGCGCATCCAGCTCATTGGATAGGACACATGCCAAAGAGGCATCAAAGCTCTGGTGCCTGAGTATGCAACGCGATAGATAGGGCACTAAGGCTGGTTCAGACATCGCTACGTCTTCCGCTTCTGAGCGAATAAGTTTCCAAACTTCGTCTATTGTTCTTTGCTGGGGCATTTGTGGTCGCCTTGGCTTAGTTAGTCTTTAAAGTCCGCCATCTTAGGGGATTTGTATATAACGCTCAAAAAGATATTGCAGATTATTAAGAACAGCATCTTTAAGAAGAAATTCTATTCCGCGTAAATAACCTAATAATTGCTTCGGATCATAGGCCAAACTATAAGAACTCGCCTGTTCAATATGGCTGATATGCCAGGCCTCCGGAGCGATACCGCCCTGATCTGACGCATAGGGTCGAGCAAAACCAAAATCACCCGCGCGCTGATCCAACCACAGATTCAAATTGTGGAATGGCCCGCCTGCGTCATATTCGGCGGCAACCAATTGCAGTTGATAGTTCTCTGCCACAGCGGCAGCGTCGTAGATATCTAGATCCGTCCCCCAGTGATGCCGCGACGCTCCGGGCAACGCCGAGAATCTCATAATAGCTTTTACTGCCTCCAAATCTGTCAGCTTGCCTAGATCAATACAATCACCCGCATCGTCCAAACAGTCCCACTCACCGGATGCTTTGGCATTCCATATGAGCAATTGACGCTCAAAATTGCGAAAGGCACTTGCTACCCGAATATCGATACCATCCAGTGCGGCAGCCTTTTGCAATTCAGCAAATGCCGGTTCAGATTTCCTGTGAATCTTTAGATCCAGGCCAACAATTTGGCTGAGATGTTTTTCGGTTAATCCAAAAATCTCGTCAAGATCTATATGCTCACTGTTAGAATGCGCACTTACCAAGACTATTCCTCTATGACACTCGCACTATTTGACCTCGATAATACCCTGATTGGCGGAGACAGCGATTATCTCTGGGGGGATTTTTTGGTCTCTCGTTCTGTGGTCGACCCTGTGCAATACCAAAAACGCAACAAAGTATTTTATCAGGACTATGTAAGTGGCAATCTCGACGCTGAAGCTTACCTACGTTTTGCTCTATCTCCGTTAGTAAATATAGAACCTGCTCAGCTCTCACAACTTCACAAAGAATTTATGCTGGAGCGTATAGAGCCTATCTGGTTGCCGGCGGCAGAATCACTTGTAGAAAAACACCGATCCGCTGGAGACAAGCTGGCCGTAATTACCGCAACCAATCGATTTGTAGTTGAACCTATCGTTCGGCGATTGGGCATTGATCAGTTGATTTGCTCTGAACCTGAACTGATAGATGGTCGTTACACCGGAGACTTTGTCGGAACGCCCTGCTTTGCCGAGGGCAAGATAACTAAAATTCGCGAGTGGCTTAGCAAGAGTTCTCAAGAACTTAACGGGCAAGAACTCGGAAGTGCTTGGTTCTACTCAGATTCCCACAACGATTTGCCACTTCTCAAAAAAGTAGCCAATCCGGTTGCCGTTGATCCAGACGACAAACTCAAAGAAACTGCTGACCGCCAGGGTTGGTCAATAATCTCGCTGCGTTAAGTCGCGACTGACAAATTAGAGCGCTTGGGACTACTTACGCACTATCAAGGCTGCACGGAAACAATAGCATCGACCAAATGGTCAATGTTGGATGAGGTTACGCCAGCAATATTGACTCGGCTCGAGTTGAGTAAATAAATACTGTGACTCTCTCGCATGCTCAGCACCTGTTCAACGCTTATGCCCAAAAAGCTAAACATTCCCTGCTGATCTCGAATAAATTCGAACCTATCGCTGCTTAGGCGCTCTTGAAGCCTATCTGCCAAGCCATTTCGCATTTGATTTACCCGTAAACGTATTTGATCCAATTCGAACATCCACATTTTACGCAATTCATCATCTTCCAGAATTTCCGCAATCAAAAAACCTCCATGAGCCGGCGGCACGGAATAGACCACGCGGCTAATATTCATCATATTGGTCAAAAGGATATGTGCGGTTGCAGGATTAGGCGAAATAGAAATTAGCGCGCCAATACGATCGCGATATAGAGAAAAGTTTTTTGAGCCGGAATAGCTAATCAGCATTTCCGGCACAGAGGCGGCCATATGTCTCCAGCCCAATGAATCCTCATCAAGATTTTTCGAAATCCCGTGGTAGGCAATATCCACAAAGGGCAGCAGACCTCTGTCCAATACAAACTCCGCTAAGTGCTGCCATTGCTCAAGACTTAGATCTTCTCCACAGGGATTGTGGCAACTGCCCTGCAATAGGATTACGTCACCGGACTGCGCGCCCGCGGAAAGATCCTGCATCATTTCAGTGAAACGCACGCCCTTCTCTCCGGACTGATAGTAAGCGTAGGTAGCGATTTCCAATCCGGCAGATTTAAGAAGCGGAATATGGTTCGCCCAGGTTGGATCACTAACCCACACCCTAGTACCTGGTTTTATTCTTTTGATTAGTTCAGCAGCGATACGAATCGCGCCCGATCCGCCGGTAGTTTGAATCGTAGATACCCGCTTATCAGCGAGGGCCGCATGGCTGGGGCCAAGCACAAGCTCAGTAACTAGCTTGTTAAATCGAAGATCCCCGGCAAGGCCCAAATAAGCTTTGCTATCTTCCTGTTCTAGGCGCCGTTGCTCTGCCGCTTTAACGCAGTCCATAACCGGAGTTTTGCCCATATCGTCTTTATATATACCCACACTCAAATCTACCTTGAGCGGATTGGTATCGGCACGGGCATGAACCATTAACTGCAGAATCGGATCGTCTGGACACACTTCCAAACTAGTAAACAAATTGGATCTCAAGGTAGGCCTGCTGAATATAAGTGGATTAAAAGTCTTCGACTGTAGGAGTAACGCGCAATACTTCTTCGATCGTGGTTTTGCCTGCGGCCACCTTACGTGCACCGCTCAAGCGCAAAGTCTGTGCCCCTTCTCGGTAACTCTGCATACGCAGGTCTTGCAGATCGCAATCGTCGGTTATTTTCTTGCGAATTCCGGCGCTAGGCTCGAGAAATTCATAAATACCCTCTCGCCCCATGTAACCGGTATTGCGGCATACCAGACAGACGGCACTTCATCTGTGAGTATTTTTCCCTGAGTACGCTGATCGACTAGGCTTAAGGAGCTAATCGCCTGAATAGGGTGAACCTTAACTGAGCTACCAGATGCGCGAACGGTATCCGGTTCACTGAGAATGCCATCCTCTTTCAGGGCCTCTACAATGCTCTTGAGCGACTGCAATCGCTTTGAATTTTTCAATTCCGTAACGCCTTTGGTTATAGTGCGTAAATACTTTAATGCTAGCCTACCTCATACTGAGAAAAGCCGGTAGCGTTGCGACATTTTTAGCCCACTCCCATTAGCATCAGATAATATTGGTCAAATTTTTAATGAGCCTATCTACACCCAAGTTTGAGGACGCCTTGCAGCAGCTAATTGCTGCACCTTCCATTAGTTCGACCCAAGCCGAAATTGATATGGGCAATAGCCTGGTTATCGACCTTTTGGCAAATTGGTTCAGGGACCAAGGATTTGAAGTAACACTGCAACCTATCTCTGAGGATCAGCAAAAGCTAAATTTGTACGCAAGCATAGGCAGTGGTGAATGCGGTCTGGTGTTCTCTGGCCATACAGACACCGTTCCCTGTGATCCGGATCGATGGGATGGCGAGCCCTTTAAGGTCAAGCAGACCGCTTTGGGTTACCAAGGGCTTGGCACCACAGATATGAAGGGGTTTTTTGCGGTCTTGCTTCAAGCAATTGGAAGCTCTGATCTAAGTAAAATACAAAAGCCCTTAACCATTGTTGCCACAGCGGACGAAGAAACTTCCATGGCGGGCGCTCGAGCACTGCTCACAGAACGTATAGCCAGCGCAGAACGTGTCGTAATCGGCGAACCCACTGATCTGCATCCCATTCGTATGCACAAGGGCATATTGATGGAATCAATCCAAATTCAGGGCGTTGGAGGCCATTCCTCCGATCCCGGTTTGGGCATCAACGCGATGGAAGTTATGTACGATGTCTTGGGTGGCCTCTTTGCTTTAAGAAAGGCACTTCAAAATACCTACCACCATTCGGGCTTTGCTATCTCAGTACCCACACTGAATGCTGGCTGCGTACATGGTGGTGACAATCCCAATCGGATTTGCAGCTACTGTGATATCGAGTTCGACCTACGTACCCTGCCCGGCATGCTCAATACAAAAATGCGCTCGCAAATCGATTCTATGATCGAGCCAATAGCTAAAAAATGGCAATGCTCTATAACCCGACATTCGCTTATGGAAGGCGCTGATTCGTTTGAACAAGACGCCGAAGCTGATCTGGTAAAAAGGCTTGAGCAGCTCAGCGGCCACCCATCCAGCGCCGTTGCCTTTGCAACTGAGGCGCCGTTTTTTAAGGCCTTGGGATTAGAAACGGTTGTATTAGGGCCCGGCTCTATCGACCAAGCTCATGCAATCGACGAATATCTGCCGGGTAACCAAATTGAGCCCGCAGTGGAGATTTACCGCCAGCTAATAGATAGCTACTGCCTTACCTAAACTTCCGCTGGCTTGGGTTTTCTAAAAAACGATGCAATTTCAGCCAGTTAGGCTAGAATGGCCGCCGCAAAAGGAGATATGACGATAAACAATTCCAGTTTCTCAACACAATTCAGATTCGCTGCGCCTTATATACAGGCTCATCGCGACCGAACTTTTGTGGTTGGGCTTCCAGGAGACGCCGTCGAATCCGACAATTTTCAGAACCTAGTACACGACTTGGCGCTGCTTTCTTGTTTGGGTATAAAGCTTGTAATCGTGCACGGATCTAGGCCTCAGATCGAACAAGCGCTTACAGCTGCAGATCAAAAAAGCGAGATTGTTAATCAGGTTCGAGTAACTCCGGCAGATCAGCTGAAAACCATTTGTTCGGCGATTCATCAAGTCAGTGAGTCCATCGTAAAAGCTTTTAGCCGCGGCATGCCGCAGACGCCAGGCTTTGGCTTACAGACTTCCCTTATTTCCGGAAACTTTGTAGCCGCTCGCCCTGTAGGGGTTAAAGACGGTGTCGACTATCAGTACACAGGGCAGGTACGCATGGTTAACGCCGGTCGTATTGATGGGGCATTAGATACTGGCTCAATTGTGCTCATTCCGACGCTGGGTTATTCAATAACTGGCGAGATTTTTAACCTTTCAGTAGCTGAAGTAACCGCTGCGGTCACCAAAGCCTTGGGCGCTGACAAGCTCATCTGTTTATCCACTGCTTCCAAGCTGGCAGAGCTGCATGCGGAGAACGAAAGCGTTTTCAATATCCTACAGCTGGAACATGCAATAGCTGATCTACCAGAACCGGATACTTTGGTTGGCGCCGCCGTAACCGCAATTTCAAACGGTTTACCGCGAGCGCATATCGTAGACTTTGAAACCGAAGGCGCCCTACTTGAAGAGTTGTTCACTCCTCAGGGTGCTGGGCTAATGATTGTAGAACGTGATGTCGAGAAGGTCCGAACCGCCAAACTAGAAGACATTGGCGGTATTCTTGAGATTATCAAACCTCTGGAAACTGGCGGTCAGTTGGTTCAACGGGATCGAGACTCCTTAGAGCAACAAATTGATTGTTTTAGAGTAATTGATATTGATGGAATGATTGTCGCAAGCGCTGCGTTGTTTTCTTTTCCGAATGACAAGACCGGAGAGCTTGCTTGCTTGGCAATTCATCCTGATTTTCAGGGCGGAGGACGCGGCACTAAGCTGGTTCACCATATCGAACACTGGGCCCAATCCCAGGGACTGGAACAGCTAGTGATTCTTACTACGGAAGGAGCGCACTGGTTTATCGGCCATGGTTTTAAAGAAGCAGATGTGTCTGACCTACCGAAACCAAGACAAAAACTCTACGACGCCGATAGAGCTTCCAAGATATTTGTGAAATCACTCATTTCCTGAGACTTAATTATCGATCCCCATAACGAAAAAAGCCGGAATAAATGTTCCGGCTTTTTTATATAAGTTTGGCGACCTAGCTTAAAAGTCCTGCCCAAGAATTGCATCCAAATCAATACCTGAGGCTCTGATCTGAGCATCTCGATTTTTCTCGGAAGTCGCGTAACGTACCCAATCACCAGCTGCTCGAGTTGATCGTGAGTCGGTAATTGAACGGAAGGACTCGACGGCATCATCATATTCACGAAGGGCAGCATGAGCCGCGCCTACCGCCATTTTAATTTGGTCTGGTCGATTCAGATCACCCAAACGCAAAGCTTCATTGCCAACGCGAATAGTATCTTCATATCGAAGCAAAGAGGAGTAAATTCCGGCTAAGCCACCATAGGCCTCACCTTCGCCACCGGCTTCAGCAGCACGCTCCATCCAAGGCAGCGCCATATCCATCTCGCGGGCTTGATAAAAAGCAGAACCAACCGCGCGCATTACATCTTCACTTTCTTCGATAAGGCCGTTATTGATACCTTCGATCATCAGGTTGGCACCTTCATAAGGCGCACCTGCAGCAATCATTAGATAGCTAAGGCCCTTCATTTGACCCTCTGTTTCCAAACCATTTTGCAAGTAAGCGAGGTGATACGCAGCCAACTGTGACCTTGTATCTTCCAACTCAGAGAACATGCCACCCAACTCACGCCAATATTTGACATTGGGATATAAAACAATCAGCTTCTTAAGAACGGTAATAACCGCTGGAACATTCTCTTTTTGATAATAGATAGAACGCTGCATGGAGTACCAGTTTTCACGACCGATATTACCGGCGTCTTCTTCCATAACAATTGCTTTTTCTGTGTAAAAAAGCGCCTGATCTAGATCATCAATACGATAATAGATAATCGCAAGTTCCGCATAGTCCCTGGAAGAAAGCTGGTTATCTGGGTTTACCTGCCTAACACAAGCCCAATTAATGAAGTACTTCAACGCTTCGTTGAAATCATCATCGAGCTGGTTTAGCTGGGAAATAGTCTTAAGGTTACGTACTACCAACGGACCGTTGGCACCCTCTTCCGCAATAGTCCGCTTGTAATATTCTAGCGACTGAGGAACATCGTCATTCAAATAATGCGCGTAAGCGAAAAGGTTATAAACTTCGGCTCGCTCGTGGCTTTGTAGCCGATCGGTGCGTAAATCATTCAACTCATTGATCGCAGCCACTGGATCTGGTTCTGGCAAAATGGCATCTGGCTCGTCTTCTGGCGGAAATGGATTCAGCAAATACCGCGGAGTTTCCAACCGTCGGTTAACGGCTTGATCCAACGCGCGAAGACGTCTCTCGCCAACGTCCATATAAGGCTGACCTACACAAGAAAACTCCTGCTGGGCCATACTCAGTTGAGATAAAGAAGCTACCGCTAACAATATCGCTGCCTTGGTTAAGACAGCGGTAACTAATAAAGGATTTCGCAAAAATGTACGCATTCTAAATTTCCTGAATCTCTTTCTGACGGCTAAATTAGTCGTCTTCTAATTCGTAGATAAAACGGTTGGCGTGTTCAATTTCTACTGCTGTACCGTCTACAATCTTGGGCTTGAATTTAAATCGCTCAATGGCCCGAATACTCGCGCGGCTAAACAGGCTATTACTGCAATTCGCTTCGCCCTCTGGCACATAGGCGTCACGAGTGGTTCCCAATGCCGTAATAGTAAAATACACCGTACAGAAACCTTCGATACCACGTTCTGCTGCCCGCTGAGGATACTCAGGGTTAACCCGAACCAGGGCGATAACATCACCGTCTGAGAATGCGCCGGCATCAACCTGAAGGTCGATCACCAGTGCATCACCAGAAAGGCCGCCCATATCGACATCGCTATCTACGCTGATATCCATTTGTGGCAAGTCAGGTGGAAGCTCAACGTCATCTACTTCATTGAGTTTGATTTCCTTTTTGAATTCAGTGATTTCTGGCTCTGCTTGCCAAATATCACCGATAGCAAAAACTTCTGTGTCATCTGGCGCTTCCTGATCAGCGTTGATCAAGGCTTGCATCAAAAAGAGCAGCGCAAATACAACAAAAATTGCACCGCCCGCGGCAGGCAGAAGTAATAGAAAGCCATTCTGTTTTGCTGGAGATTGAAACATGATTATCCCTCCTCAGAAGAAATTTGAACAAGCTCTACGCCAACTTCTTTAGCGGCGTCGGCTACAAGAGCAATTTCTTTTACCTTGGCATCTTCATCCGCTGTAATAACCAATGCACCCTTGGGGTTATCGGCATATAGCGCAGCAATGGAAGTACGTAGAAACTTCGTTTCTATTTTTTCGCGGTTTATCCAAATAACACTATCGGAATCTATCGCTACCAACATACTGGGTTTAAGGGATATAGACGAGTTGGCGCCAGGGCGAACTACATCAACGCCAGGTAACTTGATAAAAGTTGCGGTTACGATAAAGAAGATCAACATAATGAATACAACGTCCAACATGGGCGTCAAATCAATATTCTGCTCGTCAGAACCACGGTTTCTACTGCTGCTGCCTCTATTCATAATCTGTTTGACCTCAAATTCGGTCTAATGATCCATCGTAAGGTGGTCTTCCAACAACATAGTTTCTTTGTTGGCCACTCGATTTAGATAGGTGTCTGCAAAAACTCCGGCGATGGCAACTACCATTCCGGAAAGTGTAGGGATAGTGGCACTAAATACACCACCGGCCATTTGTCTCGCGTCACCACCGCCGGTAATAGCCATAACCTCAAATACAGAGATCATGCCGGTAACCGTGCCGAGCAATCCGAACATAGGCGCTGAAGCAACCATGGTTTTCACCATCATAAGATTCGATCGAACCTTCTCATTTACTTCAGAAATCAATTTTTCTCTGACCTTGTGCGCATTCCAAGAAACGCGCTCAGATCTTGCCTCCCAGGCGGCAGTAGCTTTATTGATATCAGCCTTTAACCCACCAAACTTATAGTAGGCGATCCGTTCTAGAATCAAGGTCCACATCAAAAACGCCAGGGTAGTAATCCCGTACTTAAGTACGGGACCACCCATTTCGAGATACTGAGTTACTGGCTCTAATATTTCGTTCATGCTCAGTTAGCCTCAGATTTCTCCGCAACAATACCGGCTGCTTGTTCATCAAGAATATGCACAATGCGCATGGCTCGGCTGTTAAGCAATGTATGTAGAAGTATTGTCGGAATAGCTACGCAAAGACCGAGAACCGTAGTTACTAGTGCCTGAGAGATACCGCCGGCCATACCCTGTACGTCGCCTGCACCGAAGAGCGTAATGCCCTGGAACACAACGATCATACCGGTCACCGTACCTAGCAGACCCATTAGAGGCGCTACAGCTGCGATGATTTTTACAATATTTACCCAGGCTTCGATAGCTGGACGCTCTTTGAGGATCTGCTCATTCAGCTTCAACTCAAGCGTTTCTGTATCGATGTTTGGATTGTTTTCTTGGATAGCAAGTACGCGACCAAGAGGGTTGTTCGGCATAGCTTTGTTTGACTTAAGCTGCTTGGAAACTTTAGAACTCAAGCCCATTAGAACGATTAGCCGCCAGAAAGAGATAAGCATCGCAACGCCAAACAAACCGGTAATGATGTAACCAACCGTTCCGCCCTGGTGCCATTTCTGCTCAAGCGTAGGCGAAGCAATAATTGCTTTCAAGAAAGTACCGCCGCGAGAACCCGTTGGATCAATACCTACCCTATTAAAAGCAGCTGTTGAATTCTGGATGTCTCTAGCGTCGCCGGTGAACCTTTTTGGCTGACTTGGCAAAACCGTCACTCGGCCAGTGTTGGCGTCATAGCTCAAGTAGTCACCGTCAGAAATCAGGTTGTAGTTACCGACTCGAATCACTTCACGCTGGCTAACGTTGCCATCAGGAGAGGCTACGCTAGTAGAGAATCTTGAAACGTTACCACTCTCAACAATCTCATGCAGCATCTCTGCCCATAGGCGCTCGATTTCTGCGATTGAAGGTAGCTCAGTAGTACTGGACATTTTTGCAATCATTGACTCGAGGAAGTCTGTACGACCCGGGTATTGAGCAGAAACGATAGACAAATCAAGGTTTTCGCGGGCATCGCCAGCGGCACCAGTTAAGTGGCCGAACAATTCACGCAATGCGCCCAAACGTTCTTCTAGTTGATCTTGCTTGTCAGCGATAACCAATTCATTGGCATTAAACGAATCTTCCAACTGATCGGAACGACGCTCTTCTGCAACGCGAGTAGTATTCTCTTGATCAAGAAAACGCTGCTGATTATTGCGCTCGGCAGTAAAAGCCGCTTGACGATCACGAACGTCTTGCGACTGTATAAGGTCGGCCTGACGAACCAACTCAAGTAGCTCTGCGGTGTCAACTGCAGTTTGAGCTTCGTCTTGCGCAATGACTGAACCGGCTAGCAACAAACCACAAAGACTGGCTGCTAAAGGAAATTTATTAACTGTAAAATTCATCTTCTTACCCCTGTGGCGCGGCGATAGGAAGGCTAAGAATATCTATCGCTGCTTGCTTCTTAGCGACTCTTAGGCCTTGTGCGACGGCGTTTCTATAGTCGCCAGTATCAATGGTCTCCCAAGCATTTGTATCATTATTCCAAGCGCCGGTTACGGCCTCGTCAAGCGTTTGATACATCAGGGAAATACGACCGACCCGCAAAATGTTCACGTCGAGCTCAGTGCCGGCAAGAACGATGGTATCGGTATAGGTTTCAAGATTAAGACCGTAATCCGTTTCGATTTTGAACACTTCTAAGATCTGACGAAATTTCTCAGCAGAAGTAATATCGGAACGACCTAGGTTGTTTTCCAGTCGAGCGACGCTATCGCGGCGTGCGTCAAGATGGAAAGGAAGATCGAGTTCAACGAATTGGGCCAATGATTCAATCATCTCAACCATAACCGGTGCAATTAGCACCTCTAGTGTTGAGGCTTCATCAATAGATCGATCAAGATTACCAATCTGTCTATTTTGATCATCGATCTGCAGTTGAAGCTGCGCGTTATAGACCTTTAGGCCCTGCACTTGCTTAAGGACGACCTGAAATTCATCAAATAGCCTTATAGCGGCGTCATCTAGTGTGTCTACTTGTGCTTGTGCTCTAGAAGCATTAGCGGGAAGCTCTGCAGCAGCATTAATGGCGTCGTCAACTGACTGTGCTTGCGCACTTAGGCCAAATACAGCGCAAAGAGAAGATAGGAAGCATCCAATTAGCTTCAGTCTCGCATTATTCATGATTTCCTCTTACGGTCTTATGAATTCGATAACAGATTGCAATTTAGAGGGGAAAGACGCAAAAACATTTGAAGAAACCCGGAAGAATCCAAGTCCCTGTTGCCTACTTAACAAGGAAGCCAACAAATTTCCTATCCCCACCCTGCGGGCATGTTAGCACTAACCAATAAAGCTTAACCATAGGAAAACTCAGTGAGATCTACCTATTTGTCGCTTTTTTAACACTTACTATCAGGCTAATTCGTAGCTTTCCTCCCAAAATACCGTTGTAAACGACTGGAATCATTGGAAAATACCGAAAAACTGGCAAAAACTATGCATTTGTCATCTACTTAAACAGAGATGGGTGCAGATATATGCGGATGCGGATCGTAACCTTCTAGATCAAAATCATCGAAGCTGAAATCGAAGATACCCTTTATTTCTGGATTTATCCTCATCTGAGGAAGCGCACGAGGCTCTCTACTCAATTGCTCCTGCGTCTGTTCGAGATGATTTAGATATAGGTGAGCATCACCGAAGGTGTGCACAAAATCACCGTACTCGAGATCACAGACTTGCGCCAGCATCATGGTAAGTAAACTATACGAAGCTATATTAAAGGGCACCCCTAAAAATATATCGGCGCTGCGCTGGTATAGCTGACAGGAAAGACGCCCATCAGCCACATAGAATTGAAACAGGCAGTGACAGGGAGGCAATGCCTGCAGCCCCGCGGAAGCATTGTCATGAGGCGAAACGCTAGAATCAGGCAGCACCGCCGGATTCCAGGCACTTACCAACAGCCGTCGAGAGTCTGGATTATTTTTTAGGCTCTCAACCAATTCAGAAATTTGATCGATAACCCGGCCATCTGGTGCCTGCCATGATCGCCACTGCTTACCGTATACCGGGCCGAGCTCGCCTTCTTCAGTAGCCCAGTCGTCCCATATACGAACTCCGTTTTCACTGAGGTATCGAATATTGGTTTCTCCTTTAAGAAACCAAAGTAGTTCATGAATTATGGATCGTAGATGACATTTTTTTGTGGTCACCAAAGGAAAGCCCTGCTGCAAATCAAATCGCATCTGGTAGCCAAACACACTAATAGTGCCCGTGCCGGTGCGATCAGACTTCTCCGCGCCTGTTTCAGCTACATGGCGCATAAAATCCAAATACTGCTTCACGTTGTTGTTCCCCTAGATTTCGATTTTTGAGCTACGTAAATAAGTGCAAGGCCCGCGAGTAACATCGGTACACACAGAGTTTGTCCGCGCGTTATCCACCCAAAGAGCAACTCTTGTAAATGACTATCCGGCTCACGCACAAATTCTACGAGAAAGCGGAAGCAGGCATACATACTTAGGAATAACCCAGACAATAAACCTGCCTGCCTAGGACGTCGTGCCAACCAATTCAAAACAACAAAAATAACCAGGCCTTCTAATAACGCCTCATATAACTGCGAAGGATGCCGCGGTAACTGCAGTGGATCTCTGGGGAATACCATTGCCCACCAACCTTCGGTCGTCCGACCCCACAGCTCTTGCCCAACAAAGTTTCCAAGACGACCAAGAAATAGGCCAATTGGCGCTAGCGGTGCAACAAAGTCCCCCAACTGTAAAAGTCCAATCTGATGCTTGCGGGAGAATAGGAGCAGCGCCAGGATTACACCGATTAGACCGCCGTGAAATGACATGCCGCCTTCCCACACTCGCAGCAGCCAGAGTGGGTCTTCAACAAACCTCGAAAATTGATAAAAGAATACGTAGCCCGCACGACCTCCGAAAATAACACCCAAAGCACCGTAAAAAATCAGGTCTTCTACTCTTTCTGCCTTGACCGGGCTCCAGGGCCTTTTGGCCTGCAGAAGAGCGAGCCGCCACACACCGAGAAAACTTAGCAGGTAGGCGATGCCGTACCAATGTACCGAGAGCGGGCCGAGGCTAAAAGCGACTGGATCTATTTCAGGATAACCAAGCATTTATGAGGACAATTAGTTTGATTGCAAAGGCAGAATTCGAGGCGCAACCCTAGCACGGCTTTAGGGCCGGTTAACACTAATTGTTAAAAGGGCTTTGGCGTGTATTAGTGCGTCGTTATTTTTTTGAGGTTAGCCAGTCTGCGCAATTCCGGATCTTGGACAAAGTCCTCTAAACATTGATGCACGTCGGCTACATCCGCAACCGCCAATACCTTCTTAAGTAGTGGTCCCAATTCCGAATACTTTGAACTGCGGATCAGTGCTTTGACTCGCAGAAGATTAGAGGCGCTCATAGAAAGCGAATCATATCCCATGGCAATTAGCAGCAATGCTCCAAGAGGGTCACCTGCCAATTCGCCACATAGTCCAGCCGAAATCCCCTCGGCTCTCGCTGCATAGACTACGTGTTGTAACGCGGCCAATACTGCCGGGTGCATAGCATCATATAGATCCACCACTCTTGGATTGTTCCTATCCACCGCCAATATGTATTGGGTTAGGTCGTTGCTGCCTACGGAAAGAAAATCGACTCGTTTGGCAAAATCCCGCGCCAGAAATACCGCCGAAGGTACCTCAATCATCGCACCCAATTTGGGCATCAATATTTCAAACCCTTCTTCTTCCGTCAACTCTTTGTGGGCCCGCTTAACCAGCGCCACAGCCATATCCAGTTCCGGCACGCCAGATATCATCGGGAACAAAATCGACAAGTTATCGAGCTGATAAGAAGCTTTCATCATGGCGCGGACTTGAGCGAGAAAAAGCTCCGGGTGATCGAGTGTAATACGAATTCCGCGCCAACCTAGAAACGGATTTTCTTCACTAATCGGGAAGTATGGCAGCGCCTTGTCTCCACCAATATCCAACGTGCGCATAACTACCGGTCGCGGCGAAAACGCCTCTAACAGCTCTCGGTAAAATTGCCGCTGCTCTTCTTCCGTAGGAAATCTCTGGCGCGTAAAAAATGGTACTTCGCTGCGGAATAAGCCCACACCTTCAGCCCCGCGCTCAATCGACCTTCTTACATCTGCCATCAGGCCTGTATTCACCAGCAATTTAATACGGTGTTCATCTTGGGTAACCGCCGGCAAATCACGCAGTTGCTCTAACTCTGCATTTAACTCGGCATCTTCTTGCTGGAGGGCCTCAAAATGCTGCCTGTGTTCCTGCGTCGCATTGACGTACATATATCCATGGTGGCCATCTACGATAACTTCTTCGCCCTTCAATTTAGAGGGCCTGAGTCCCTCGACACCAACTACTGTCGGAATACCCATGGCCCGCGCCAAAATTGAGAGATGCGAATTTACCGAACCTTTGGCCGATACCAATCCCGCCAATCTTTCAGGCGGAACCATGCCAAACACATCTGCCGAAAGGTCTTCACCGATTAAAATTGCGTTATCAGGGAACTCAAGTTTCTCATCTTGTTTTTCCTGCATATAACTAAGTACGCGCCTACCCAAATCTTTTATATCAACGGCTCGTTCTCGAAAGTATGGATCTTCCATAGCTTCGAAGTGTTTGCAATGCTGCAATATCACTTCGCTCCATGCCGTTTGGGCGGCAGCGCCTTCCTTAATGCGCGCTTTAACTTCTTTCCCCAGGTTTTGGTCATCGAGCATTTGTACATAAGCCGTGAACAGCAGGCGCTCTTGGTCTGATATAAGGCCGCTGAGACTGCGCTCCAGATCTTTGATGTGCATATGGGCGCGCAGGACCGCACCCTCGAATTCCTCTAGCTCTATTTTTGGCCCGCGGGGTTTAACCGCGCTGGTCGCATAAAGATCGGCAACCGGAGAAATGATTACTGCTGTACCAATACCAATTCCGGGAGAGCCGGGCAAGCCGCGATATTCAACCTCTTGGTCAGCGCCCTGCCCACTCGTTAGTCGCTTTAATCCGCCAACGGACTCAGCGTGGGCGATAACTCCCGCAAGCTGCGCAGAAAGCGTAATAAGGAAAGCTTCGTCGCTCTCATCAAATTTTCGCTTCACTCTCTGCTGAACAACCAAGACGCCAAGCACTCGACGGTGATGGATGATGGGGACACCCAGAAAGGAGTTGTACTTTTCCTCACCGGTTTCCGGCAAGAATCGATAAGACGGGTGCTTTTCTGCGATTTCAAGATTGATTGGCTCTTCACGCCTGGCAACCAACCCGACAAGGCCTTCACCAACTCCCAAGCTGGCCTTACGCACCGCTTTTTGACTCAGCCCTTTGGTGGACATAAGTAAATAGCGCTGATTTTGCTCGTCGTAAAGATATACCGAGCAGACACTAACCGACATGCTGCGCTTAACACGGCTAACGATTATATCTAGTGAAACCTCAAGATCAGCCGCCTCGGAAACTTGCTGAACAATAGACCGCAGGTCACTCAGCACGCATTAGTCTCGCGTCAATCGAACTTGGTTATGGGATAGTTCTGACATGGCTTTTCGGTAAACATCCTTTTTAAATGGAACTACTTGGCCAACAGGGTACCAATAACTCACCCAACGCCAATCTATAAATTCCGCTTTCTCACCACAATCAAATCGAATTCGGTCCGAATCCGCCTTTAGTTGCAGCAAGAACCATTTCTGTTTTTGTCCAATACAAGCAGGAACTTGGCGTTTGCGAAGCAAATTATCCGGAATTCGATAGCGCAACCAAGAACGCGTTTGGCCGACCAAATTTACATCGGCCTGTTCTAAGCCAACCTCTTCATATAGTTCACGATAAAGCGCATCAAGCGCGCTCTCACCCTCATCAATGCCACCTTGAGGGAACTGCCAGGAATCACTTTGTTGTACGCGCTGGCCCCAGAAAACCTGGCCAGAGCCGTTGGCAATAATAATGCCGACGTTGGCTCGAAAGCCGTCTGAATCGATCATATGCGATTCCAGATTCTTGGAATAAGCCAGAAATTGTGCCCGCAGATTGCCTGCAGCGCAATTAATCGGCAGTTTCTTCCGTGTAGGCCTCTGCATCCATGGAGTCATCTAGCTCGGAAACATCGTCTGGACGAACCCGGTAAAACCAACCATCTGCGTATGGTGATTCATTAACTAGCTCTGGTTCATCTGCGAGAATTTCGTTTACTTCAACTACCTCACCAGTTACCAAAGAAAATATATCTGAAGCAGCTTTTACGGACTCTACAACACCAGCCTCTTCGTGAGCGGTCACCTGAGCCCCCACTTCAGGGATTTCAATGTAAACCACATCTCCCAGGCTCTGCTGGGCGTAATCGGTGATTCCCATAGTTACAGTTCCATCGGCGTTAAGTCGGGCCCACTCGTGGCTCGCCAAATAACGCAAACCTTCAGGTATCTCGCTCATTTTCAGTACTCATTTGTCTTAATAGTTAGTTAATGCTCAAGGGCTATAGTTTGTGATCAAAGTCTATATTTCGCAAGTTACTAGAGCCGATTAATTGAACAAGCTTTTGCCGTTGCTAACAAAGGCTGGCTTGGTGACCCGGGCATTCAATTTTCGATTGCGAACCAGCACTTGAACCTTTGAGCCACTTTCAACTCCTACGGGAATTCGAGCCAAGGCAATACTTTTTTCCAGCGTCGGTGAATAACTGCCACTGGTAACTAAGCCGGTTCCTGCAGCGGTTTCCACTTCGCAACCGTCACGAATTACGCCTTTATCTTCTAGCACCAGGCCAACGAGTTGCTCTGTAACCCCTTGGTTTTTTTGTTCTTGCAGAGCGGCGCGCCCAATGAAGTCTCTGTCATCGCGCATTTGAATAGTCCAACTCAAATTGGCTGCAAGAGGGCTCACACTTTGATCCATCTCGTGACCCCAGAGGCAGTATCCAGCCTCCAAGCGCAATGTGTCTCGCGCGCCTAAGCCCGCAGCAACCGCGCCGTGCTCAATTAGCTCAGCCCATAACCGTTCAATGCGATCATTTGGGCAAATAATTTCAAATCCATCTTCGCCGGTATAGCCCGTTCGCGCCACACAGCAGTGCTCCAGAGAACTCATTTGGAACCTTTTCAGCTTGCTAGCCTCTGCCCATCCCGAAGGCTCCATCGCCTCTAATATCGCCACAGACTTTGGGCCTTGAAGAGCCAGAATTCCCATCTCCGGTCGAGCCGCCACCTGAACTTCAAACTTAGCTGCTTGCGACTTCATCCAATCGAGATCGGTTTCTTTGTTGCCGCAATTGACCACTATGCGGTAACGGTCCGTTCGCAGCTTGTACAAAATAAGGTCATCAATGACACCACCGGCCTCATTCAGAAGCAGTGAATACTGCCCCGCACCGACGCGGTTTAAGCGGCGCACATCATTGGCTAGCAATTTTAATAGAAAGGCCTGAGTATCTGGACCGGTTACATCAACCACCCCCATATGACTCACATCGAAAACTCCACAGGCTGTTCTAACTGCGTGATGCTCCTCAATTTGCGAACCGTAATTGACGGGCATTTCGTAGCCCCCAAAATCCACTAGGCGAGCGCCCATCTGATGGTGGGTTTTGTTCAGAGTTGTTGTTTTCAAATTGGAGGTCAATTTATAATCCCTAATTGAAAGAAGAGTACGATGAGCCTTTAGAGGCATTATAGGACCTATCTGACTTCGAATGCGTAATGAATTGTTGTCAATCCAATCAAAATAATTGGTAAGCCACAGTCATCGCGTTCTTCCGTACAATATCAGCTCTCACTGATGTAACCGGATAGGAATGCCACCCCTACTTAAGAAGCTTATCTCAATTAGGCCCGCCTCTGACACTGTCATTGGCCCCTATTGGCGGCTGATGCGATTCGACAAGCCGGTTGGAACGCTACTGCTACTTTGGCCCGCATTGTGGGGGCTTTGGCTTGCAGCCGACGGCGTGCCGGATTTCAGCCTATTGGTTATTTTTATTCTGGGTTCATTTTGCATAAGGGCTGCTGGTTGCGCCATCAATGATTATGCTGATCGCGACTTCGACGCCGCAGTAGAACGCACAAAGAACCGCCCTCTAGCAACCGGCGAACTCGCTCCAAAACAGGCGCTTATAAGCTTTTTTGTTGCTCTTGCATTGGCCTTTTTACTGGTTCTGCTGACTAATGCTCTCACTATCAAAATGGCATTTATTGGCGCGATTCTGACCGTTGTCTATCCTTTCCTGAAACGCTGGACTCATCTGCCGCAAATCTGGATTGGCATGGCCATGAACTGGGGATTAATTATGGCCTTTACTGCTCAGGGCAATCAGTTAGCTCCCGGCATCTGGGTCTTCTATTCTGCTGCCATATGCTGGGCTGTTGTTTATGACACCTACTATGCCATGGTCGACCGAGAAGACGATCTGACGATCGGCGTGAAGTCCATCGCAATATTATTTGGTGAGCAAGACCGGTTTATGATCGGTGTACTGCAGGTTTTCACACTGGTGGCCTTGGTAATAGGCGGACAACGATTTGAATTTAGTACCGCTTATTTCTGGGGCCTGTGGCCTGTCGCTGCCCTCTTTGCGTACCAACAATGGATAACCCGCGATCGAAGTCGCGATGGCTGCTTTGCCGCGTTTATGAACAACCGTTGGGTCGGGCCTTTAGTTTTAGTTGCCATCTATCTCGGTCAGCTTTAGATGTCTACGAATTCTTCCGATCTGCAAATTGAATTTTTGCCTAGTATTAACGACATAGCGCCAGCTGACTGGAATAGCCTTAACCAGAACGACTACCCATTTACCCAGCACCAATTTTTATCCGCGCTCGAAACTAGTGATTGCGTAGGAAAGGATACCGGCTGGCACCCACGTCATATTGCTATATACCGGGGTGACAAACTGATTGCTGCAATGCCCTGCTACCGCAAGGATCACTCCTACGGCGAATACGTATTTGATTGGAGCTGGGCTCAGGCATATCAGCAAAACGGATTGGACTATTACCCAAAGCTGGTCAGTGCCATTCCCTTTACTCCCGTGCCCGGCCCCAGGCTTCTCACCGAAAAGGGTGAAAATAAATCGATTTTGATGCAGGCGGTAATCCAAGCTATTCACTCACGCGCAAAAAGCGCTGGTTATTCGGGGTGGCATGTACTTTTTCCAGAAACTGATTTACTGGAAGGCAGTAGCGACCTAAAGATGCTAAAACGAGAAGATGTGCAATTTCATTGGCACAACCATAATTATCAAAGCTTTGATGATTTTCTGGGCACGCTGCGATCATCCAAACGCAAGCAGTTGCGCCGAGAGCGCCGAATAGTTTCGGAACAAGGCATTGCAATGCGTCGTTACAGCGGCGATCAAATCGATAGCAAGATTCTGGAAAATTTCTATATCTGTTACTGCCAGACCTACCTGCGCCGAAGCGGACATAGCGGATATTTGAACCAACGTTTTTTTGAATCCGTTATAGAAAGTCTTGGCGACCAGACAATGATCGTATTGGCCATAAGAGATGAGAAGCCTGTCGCTGCGTCACTGTTCTTTTTCGATAGCACTAAGCTCTACGGTCGATATTGGGGGTGCACTGCTGATGTGGATTGCCTGCATTTTGAAGCCTGCTATTACCAGGGAATTGAGTTTGCGATAGAACGTGGTTTAACCGAATTCAATCCGGGCACTCAAGGCGAACATAAATTAGTGCGGGGATTTGAGCCTACAAAAACCTACTCCCTGCATTGGGTGCAGGATCAACGATTTCAAAACGCCCTTGAAGAATTTATGCAGCGTGAATCCGAGCATAAAACCGAATATCAATTGGCCGCTCGAGAGGCGCTACCATTTCGGCAAGAAGGTTCATCTGAGAAGTCAAAATGATATCTGTCATGAATTTGTCACTTTGGAGTCATAGACTTCAGGCAAATTACAATAGACTGCTGTACCTATGACCCGCAAGACCGTTCTAATAGTTGACGATGAACCTGCCATTCGGGACATGCTAAAAGTTGCCTTGGAAATGGCGAACTTTGACTGCATAGAAGCAAAAAATGCCCACGAAGCGCAGATAGCCGTTACCGATAACCGCCCCGACCTGGTCCTACTAGATTGGATGATGCCCGATGTCACCGGAATCGAACTCTTACGCCGCTGGCGCAGAAACGAAGATACGCAATACCTTCCGGTAATTATGCTGACGGCTAAGGCCGAAGAAGAAAATGCTATCCGCGGTTTAGATGTCGGCGCAGATGACTATATTTCAAAACCATTTTCTCCCCGCGAACTCGCTTCTCGCATAAAGGCACTGATTCGTCGCTCAACACCAATAGTCTCTGAAGAGTTACTAATAGCTGGCGAGTTGATTTTGGACCCTGTGGGTAGATTAGCTTCTGTGAAAGGTCAAAACGTATCCCTGGGCCCAACGGAATATAAGATGCTCGAGTTCTTTATGATGCATCCAAATCGGGCTTATACACGCGAGCAGCTTTTGAACAATGTGTGGGGAGCTAACGTATATATCGATGAACGCACTATCGATGTGCACATTCGAAGACTGCGTAAAGCCCTCTCAATTGACGGATACGAAAATATAATTCAGACCGTTCGCGGTTTTGGTTATCGATTTTCTGAAGAAGCTCTGATTAAATCCACGGACTGATAAATTATCCTTCCAGCCTGGGGCTAGTCACCTACATTGAAAAACCAATATAAAGCTGAGATTCGTCTCTTCTTGCTCACCTTGGTATTTAGCCTCTTGGTCGGATTAGCAATCGGCCACCCACTCCTGGCCCTGCTGTGTGGAATACTCGGATACATGGGTTGGATTTTCTACCAAGTCCGGCAGCTGGATAAATGGCTGGCCAAATCGGGCCGCACTGCAAAACCACAGCTAACCGGCATATACGCTTACATAATTGATCGTGTCGTGCGCCTGCAAAAACAACATGATCGAGAGACTGAGATACTAAGAGCTTCCTTAGAAAGGCAAAACCTGCTTATTTCCGAAGTCAAAGATGGCGTGGTACTTATCGACGATAAAGACCGCATCAAGTGGTTTAACAAATCCGCAGAAAACTTGATTTACCTAAATCCTAAGCGAGACTTAGGCGTGCCTCTTCGCGGTGCACTGCGTCAGGCTTCATTCCATGCTTTTTATGACGCCGAAGATTTCACTAAGCCCAAGCGAGTTTGTTTCGATGAAGCAACAAAAAGCTGGCTCGATATTTCTGTCACTGAATATGAAGACAAAGAAAAGCTTTTGGTGATTCGAGACGCCTCAATGCTGCAAGAACTCGAAGACATGCGACGAGACTTTATCGCCAACCTGTCCCATGAGCTGCGCACCCCGGTTACGGTATTGGTAGGCTATTTAGAAACACTTGAAATGCTAGACCAAGATCCGACAGCAGTAAGAATTCACACCGAAATGAACAACCAATGCCTGCGGATCTCGGCGCTGTTAAAAGATCTGCTTACGCTATCTAAACTTGAGGCGATGGACTCAAAACGCTCAGATGCCGAAATTGATATCAGTGTTTTGCTAGAGCAGATCGCTGCAGATGCGCCTAAGCTTGAAGAGTTCGATAAACACAAAATTGAGGTAAAAGTGGAACCAGACCTAAAAGTAATCGGCGCCGAGACTGATTTGTTTAGCGCCTTTGCTAACCTGATTTACAACGCGGTTCGTCACACCCCGGCCGGCACCGAAATTGGCATCAAAGCAAAATCTAAACAGGGCATAGCCCGGGTAGAAATTAATGATAAAGGCTACGGCATTGAGCGTCAGCATCTGCACCGGTTAACCGAACGCTTTTATCGCGTTGAATCGAGCAGGAATTCTGAAACCGGAGGAACCGGGTTGGGTCTTGCTATAGTAAAGCACGCGCTTATGCGAAGCGGCGGAAAGCTTAAGGTGGAGAGCACGCTAGGAAAAGGTAGTTCATTTCGATGCCTAATTCCCTTGGCACCGCAACCATCGGACAACAACGATTAAGATAAACAGACCCTAGAATAGAAAGGGCACAAAGCGTTTAGTTTTCATGCTGTAGCGCTCGTAGTCACCGGATCGCTCTTTCAGCAACCGCTCCTCAAGACTCGATTTTCTTTCAAGTACAATTACCAATCCGCCCCAGGCGGCTATGCTTATCCAGCTAAAGTTCATCAGCAAAATTCCCGCCAAAGCGATAATTTGCGCAACGTACATTGGGTGCAGCATAAACTGATAGGGCCCACCGAAGCAGAGCGAAGCGCCGGTTCTCGGAGTAGGGTTCAAATTAAAATTATCTGGCCGGTTCACTACCAAAGACCAAGCACCTAGTAATAAACCAACCGCCAAAACGGTCGCACCCGGAAGATTAAACTGAGGGATCGAGCCAGTGCCAATTAATACCAGAACAATCAAAACAAATTGTCCGTATACAAAAGTTTGTGCCTGCCTAGGTAAATCGCTCATAGTTCTCTAACGTATTCTTAATTCGCTTTAACTTAATTGGTACTAACTTAGATGATAGTAAATAGTACCTACGCCGAAAGCTTATCTGGAAACGCTATGATGTCCAGCGATAACCGCCAACTCAACCTAACTTAGCGCCAGATTCAAGCTGGTAGCTAGCTACTGAAGACCAACCACGAGTAAAAATGTCTGATCATTCAACCCAAAACCACGAACTGCCGGAACCAGCAAAAAGCCCTAATAAACTAGCGCCCAAAGAATGGCTGTCTGGCCTAAAAACGGTAAATCACTTTGCGCAGCTTGGTAATCAGTTCTCGTCCAAGGTGTTACCCCTTTCTTTAGACAATCCGCGCATAGTAGATATTAGCCCGGAAGCGGCGGCTGAACTCGGCATAGATGAAAATCAAAATACCGGGCCACTGGTAGACCTATTGAATGGCGAGTATTTACCGGAATCTTTTGAGCCTATCGCCATGCTCTATGCCGGACACCAATTTGGTTCATGGGTGCAACAACTGGGCGACGGCAGGGCCATGATTCTGGCCCAAATAGAAACCCCCTCAGACAATATGTGGGAGCTTCAGCTCAAGGGCGCTGGTCCAACTCCCTATTCCCGACAAGCAGATGGCCGCGCGGTTTTGCGTTCAACCATTCGTGAGTATCTGTGCAGTGAAGCAATGCACGCACTGGGTATTCCCACTACTAGAGCCTTGGCGTTAATTGACTCCGACACGCGCGTATATCGAGAAGAGGTCGAGACCGGCGCAATCTTGCTACGCATGGCGGCAAGTCATATTCGCTTTGGCAGCTTCGAATTATTTGCCTCTCGCAATCAACCCGAACAGGTTCGCACCCTGGCCGACCACCTAATCGAGCACTACCGTCCAGAGCTCAAGGATGACGCCCTGCCCTATCTTTCCCTATACCGTGATGTCATTCAGCGCACGGCAGATGTAATAGCTGACTGGCAGTCTGTGGGCTTCTCACATGGCGTTATGAATACCGACAATATGTCCGTGCTTGGTTTGACCATAGATTACGGCCCGTTTGGATTTATGGAAGCTTACGACCCCGGCTTTGTCTGCAACCACTCTGATCACAATGGCCGGTATGCCTTCAATAAACAGCCGGATATCGCCTGGTGGAACTTGGCGGCTTTGGGCAACGGCCTGCTACCTTTACTGGAATTGGATCAAGCGAAACAGGCTATCGAAGAATTTGGAGGCTTATATCAACTCGCTTTTCGAAATAGGCACCTAAAAAAACTTGGCTTGGTTGGCGACGTGCCTGAAGACGATGCCCTTATCGAAGATTGGCTAAACTTGATGACCCAGCAGAAAGTCGACTTTACCAACGCCTTTCGGGCTCTTTGTCACTTCTCTACAGAAGCCGATACACCAGCCGAATTAGCCGATCTATTTACTAATTCCGGTGATTTTCGTCGTTGGCTAGAAAAATATACTTCTCGGCTAGCGCTTCAAGAGGTATCGGATATTGATCGCCAGCGGCAGATGTTGTCTTCAAATCCTAAATATATATTGCGAAACTATTTAGCTGAAAATGCCATCGTCAAAGCGCAGCAGGGCGACTATTCTGAAGTGGTGAAGCTCAGGCAAATACTTAGTCACCCTTTTGACGAACAAAGGGAACATAGTAGCTACGCCAAAACCACACCCGCCTGGGCAGCCAATCTATCCGTGAGTTGCTCCTCGTAAAAGACTGCCTCAGTAAAGTCTCAAGTGGAGATCGGCATATGAGCGATCTCAAAGATACGGAGAAAGTATTAGACGCAAATAGCTAATCTGACTAAATGTCCTAAATACTTGTTGGGAATTGTATAAAAAACTCTACGCCAGATTCATCAAGCAAATTTCTTGCTTCTATTTGCCCCTGGTGAAACTCAACTACCCGTTTGACCACAAACAGACCAAGGCCTAGATGCGGTTTTTCGCTTTTCTCCGATCTAAGGGATACCAGGGAATCAAATAGATTCTCTGACATATGCTCGGGCAAAATCGGGCCATCGTTTGCCACGGTTAAACAGATGTTTTGGTTTTCAGTCTCAAGCACAATGCGGATTTCTCGGGTACAAAAATCTGCCGCGTTATCCACTAACTTATCCATCATCTGAGCGAATAGATCTGCCGAACCCTGAAGTGGAACAGAAAGGGCCTTCTGCCCAATGTCTAAGCCAATAGCAATATTTGGATGAAGTTCTGAATATGCCGCTGCCAGATCCCGAAGAACCGCTGCGGGCTCAAAGGATTCCCGCTCCGTATTCTCTATGGCTGATTCGATTGCCGTAGATTGGCTCATTGAAGACAAAATAGTAGAGAGGCGATCGATCCCCTCTCTGGCTCGCTGCAGATACTTTTCTCTTTCCGCTCCTTCGCTGGCCTGTTCGAGGTTGTCTAAGGATGACCTTACAATGGCCACCGGAGTTCGTATCTCATGGGAGAGCTTTCCGGAAAGCGATTGCAGATACCCCGTGTAACCCCTAACCCGGTTCAACATCTCAGCGTACTGTCGACTCAGATCGCCTAACTCATCTTTCGAGTTTGAAGCCACAAAGGCTTTCTCTGAGCTTTCTCTTGCAGAGCCACCACGACTGCCGCGAACCAACTCAGAAGTTGCTCGACTCAATCGTCTTATGCGGGCAGACAACCACAATGCATAGGCAATCAGCCCCAAACTAGTTATGAGAAAAGCCGACCCGCTATACCAAAGCAAGCGTGTCAGGGCAGCGCTATTAATATCGCTCAGTGTTCGAGCGGGTTCATCCAGTATCAGTATCGCTACTCGAAGCCCGCCGATATCCAATGGATAGTAGGCGCGAGCTATTCGACGGTTGCCGTCGCGATGCCAAAGTACCTGAGGCTCACCAGCAGTTGCTTGCAATACTCGCTCGCCAAAAAACCCTGCCTGGTTTGCGTAACTAATACTGCCTACGAAATTCTGCGCACTGAGTAATTCATACAGCCTAGCCAGCCAATCCTCGGGCTCATTGAATAAGGTCGCCTGCTCCCCCACTACTGAAGCCGTAACGGAGCCGCTGTTGCTAAGTAAGAATATGGATTCTTCCAGATCGGAACTTGCCAATTGCTGAGCTGCGGCTTGCAGGCCATCATTGGTTTGCAGGTATCTAAGGGGCCGGCCCTGCGCGCTCAAGCCATCAGAGACTAGCGTTTGAATACCATTTTCAACCACTTCAAAACCCAGACTACTGCGCGCTACAAAATCTGGCACACGCAGCTCGACAAGATAACCCTGCGGCGTTTCAGCCCAATAAGCGCTAAGCGTGTAGTCCAACACTTCAGTGTCGCCATTGGTTTCATATACACCCTGAAAAAGTCCTTCGCCACTGGTTCTGAGCCAGTATCTTTGTGTCCCTGTATGGAGGATTAAGTGGTCTCCAAAAACCAACTCTCCCAGATTGGGGCGATGGTATTGAATTTGTGAGTCGTCTACCTGCACACATAAATAGAGGTCGGACCCCAGCCGACCAGCCATATATAGAACACCTGAACCCAGATCCTGCCATGCCTTATCTACGGCACCAGAAGCAAGCGTCCAATCTGTGCATTCGCCGTTCAATACGGGTCGGGTATTTAAGTCCAGAAAATTTATTCCGCCTAGCTGAGGCGGCGGCAGAAGGCCGGCAAAAAGATCTGGTGAAGACTCCAGCTGAACCGCAATTGACTCTGCTCTATCCAGCAGAGCTTCTGCCTGCGTATCGAGTAACTGGGCATCTAACTGCCGCACATACTGACAACCAGCCCAAGGAAGGGTCAGCGTTAACAGGCTTACCAGAAACAGCTGTCGGCTAAGTTTCACAGCTTTAACATTTCTTTCAAGGTCAAATTAGTCTTCAAGATTCCAGCGATAACCCATGCCATAGGCGGTTTGAATTCCGTCAAAACTTGCATCAGAAATCTGAAACTTCTTCCGCAGACGTTTTATATGGGAGGTAATAGTGTTGTCATCCAGCACTACGTTAGCCGCATCCATCAGTTGCTGACGGTTTTTGACATGTCCGGGTGATTTCGCCAGGGCGTGCAATATCCAAAACTCAGTAACCGTCAAATCGAGGGCTTCGTCTCGCCATTTTGCCGTCATGCGGTCCAAGTTTATTTCCAAGTCACCTCGATCTAACCTTTCATCTTGGCCATCGCGATTAGACATCGCATCTACCCGGCGAAATAGCGCGACGATGCGGGCCAGCATATGTACCTGGCTAATATCCTTGGTCAAATAGTCATCGGCTCCTAAGCGCAGCCCAGATATAACATCAAATTCAGAGTCTCGAGCCGTCAAAAAAATAATGGGCAACTCGGGCGCCATGGTCCGCAGCTGTCGACAGAGGTCAAATCCGCCTTCAATTTCATCAGCCAAGCCAACATCTATAATGGCCAAATCCGGCAGGCGACTTTCAAATGAGCTCAAAGCCTCCTTACGAGTCTCATATAGGCGAACCTTGTATCCTTGCCGACGCAGCGCGTCTGAATAATTCGCAGCGATAGCCGGTTCATCCTCAACAATGGCGATTTCTCTAGCCACTTTCACTCCCCTTCAAGCCAATAGAATCAGTTCGCTTATTCTATCCCTTGAGGGCGGCATAAAGCACTGGCAAAAAAACAGCGGCCACAATTGATCATAATTGATAACTTCCAACACAGAAGTAAGCTCAAGAAAGACCGGCAGGTTCGATGTACTGATAAACAAATCTAAAGTGAGCTTTGCCATGCCTTTCAAGAAAACTCGAGTACCAAGATATTTGATTATGGAAGACTCCAACCCTCAGATTGGTCGACGCTGGGTAAGCTGGCTAATACTTATTTTTTGCTGGGAACATTAGTAGTATTTACCCTTTTTTAAGTAGTGTGGATCAAACAACCGGCCGTTATACCCTTGCGCCAGCCTGGAATAGATAAAGGCTAGTTTTCATGAAAATGAAAAAGAAATGTCACATATATTTAATAATTTCATATAAGTGAAATATTTTGCGCCTAAAGTTCGCCGCAAATGAACTATTTGTGACATTTCGGAGAAATCATGCGATTCATTAAACCTTCCATTGCTAGCCTCGCCTGCTTATTGGCGTCTGCATCCATTGCCCAGGGCCAAGTAACCACCGACGGTAATGATCTAATAATCAAAACAAACGGCGGCCTATCCGTAGCAACCACCGACGGAGACTACTCAATGAAATTGGGCGGCCGACTTCAGTGGGATTACAACCAAGCAGAAGAAAATGGCATTGTCGACGAAGACGCCTTTGATATCCGTAGAGCTCGCCTATATGTATCGGGTAACGTAAAAGACTGGGGCTACAAAGCCCAGTTCAATATCGGCAACGGCAATGGTGGCACCCCGGAAGATCTATACATCCGCTATAACGGACTGAGCAATGGCATGACCGTCACCATTGGCCGTCAAAAGGAACCATTCGGACTCGAGCAAATGATCAGCTCAAAAGACAACAGTATGTTAGAGCGCGGCGGCCCGGTTGAAGCTTATACACCTGGCCGCAGCGATGGTATTCAGCTAAACGGAACCGCGGGCGATGTTTACTACGGATTTGGTGTTTTCGAAGACGAAGACTCTAGCGGTACTAGCGACTTTACCCTTACCGGACGTGTCACAAGTGCGGTAGTAAACACGGGCGATTCACTGGTTCATTTGGGTTTGGGATATACCACTCGTGGAGACGATATCAGCACGGTCGGACTAGAAGCCGCATATTCTGTAGGCCCTCTTCATGTTCAGGGCGAGTACTTTGCTTCAGATAATGCCGGTGTTGATCTAGATGGATATTACCTGCAAGCGGGCTGGATTATTACCGGAGAAAGCCGTCCGTACTCAAAGGGTGTGTTTGGCAAGGTAAAATCAACAGACGTCGCTGGCGCTTGGGAAGTAGTCGTTAGATACGAAGCCGGTGACGGTGACGGCAACTACAGCGATATCGAGCTAGGCAGAACCGATGCAACCGCACTAGGTGTTGGCCTTAACTGGTATGCGAATGCCCTAACCAGACTAGGCATCGACTACACCACGGGCGACGATGAAAACAGCACGGATACCGGCAGCGAATTCCGCGCCAGAGTACAGTTTGCGTTCTAAAAAAAGATTTGGCAGGATTCGAAAAAAGGGGTTAAGCAGCCCCTTTTTTTGTGGTCCCAAGCCGGAACAAGATCGCAACAAAAGCAGAACCAGAATTATTGAATCAGTGACGCCGCCTTGATCTGCGCAAATACCGAATCGCCAACTTTCAATTCAAGCTTGTCGCAGGAAAGACTAGACACTCTTGCCGCCAAGCTGGCCTGACCGGTTTTCAGGCTCACGAGCTTCTGCGAAGGATGGTCAGTGGCTTCTATATCCGCGATTACCGATTCAAATATATTTAGAATACTTGAACCTTCAGGTCGTCCCAAACTAAGACTTATATCCTTTGCGTATAACCTCAATCGCACCGCTTGATCTGCCGATACCTCCATTCCGGGCATCGAAATAAGCAGACCACTAGCATCAACCACCGTCAAATGATGTGCCGTACAGGCTTCACTCACTCTGCCTTCAAGCAGAGCAAAGGGCTCATCAGCCAATTCATTCAGAAGCCGATTGTTGTCCAATACTTGCATTAATGGTCCTTGCTCGCGCACCTTGCCATCCTCCATAAGAACCAGGTGATCCGCCAATCGGATTACCTCTTCCAACGAGTGGCTTACATACAGCACCGGTATATCCAAGTTTCTTTGCAGTCGATCCAGGTAGGGCAAGATCTCGCGTTTTAATTGCACATCCAGGGAAGCCAGCGGCTCATCCATTAACAGCAATTTGGGGCTCGCTAGAAGAGCTCGGCCAATGGCCACCCGCTGCGCTTCTCCGCCAGACAAAGAATGAGTTTCTCTTTCCAACAGCTGATCGATATCGAGCAAGGCCACCACTTCATCAAAGCCAATTTGACGGTCTTCAGCAGCGCGACGTTCGAATCCGTAATTAAGGTTTTCACGCACATTCAAATGAATAAACAGACTGGGTTGCTGAAATACAAAGCCAACCGAGCGCTGATGCACGGGTAAGCAAATCTGGTTGGAATGCCATACCTCGCCCATCAACTGAATCTGTGCATTATCAAGCTCAATTAGGCCTGCTATGGCTCGCAAAAGACTGGTCTTACCAGACCCAGAAGGGCCAAATATTGCCGTCACACCCTTCGCCGGAACAGCAAAGTTAGCATCCAACTGAAAGTTTCCTAGACTAGCTTGAACCGAAATATTCAGGCTCATACTTTCACCAGATCAAAGCGTCGATTAATGCTGTATACAAATACCAGAAGAGCAAATGAGAGTATCAATAGCCCAGCAGACAACCAATGGGCTTGGCCGTATTCAAGGGCAGCGACGTGGTCGTATATGGCGATGGATAGAACTTGGGTTTTCCCGGGAATATTGCCGCCAATCATCAAGACCACGCCAAACTCACCCAAGGTATGGGCAAAGCCCAAAACGGCGCCGGTCAAATAACCTCTTCGGGCTAAAGGCAAAAGTATCGAGACAAACAAGTCTCGCCCGCTCGAGCCAAGGGTGCGGGCAACTTCAAAGGGCCTATCGCCTATCTCCACAAATGCCTGGTGCAAGGGCTGCACCACAAAGGGTAGTGAATATATAACCGAACCTATGACTAATCCGGCGAAGCTAAAACTTAACGCCGACAAACCCATAGCCTCAAAGGCTCCACCTATAGCCCCCTGTGGCCCGAGGCTAATTAGTAAATAGAATCCAAGAACCGTCGGCGGAAGCACAAGGGGTAAGGCCACCAAGGCTTCAACCACTACTTTAAATCGACCCTTATTGTGCGCCAGCCACCAAGCTAAGGGCGTGCTTATCAACAGCAAGATTGCGGTTGATACACCAGCAAGCTTTAAGCTTAGCCACAAGGCGGCTATGTCAGGATGCATTTATTAATCCAGTCACTTTCAGTAAAACCTATTCGCCAAGAGCATAACCTGCTTCCACAATAAGTTTTTGTATCTCATGGCTTTTAAGAAAACTCATAAATTGTCGCGCGGTTGCATCTTCCGTTAGCAGCAAGGCTTGCTGGCGAATGGGCTCGTATAGCTCTTGGTCCAGAATCTGATATTCGCCCTGCTCTTCCAGTGATAACACCAAGACTTGAGAGAGTGCCACAAAACCAAGATCGGCCGCGCTGCTCTCCACAAACTGAAAGGTTTGGGCCAGGTTTTCACCCTGCACTAGCTTTGGCTGTATCTCATCTACCAAGCCCATGTGCGTCAAAACCTCTGTTGCCGCCAACCCGTAAGGAGCCAGCCTGGGATTAGCGATGGCAAGATATTGGTAACTATCCAATTCTGAGAGCGCTACAAGACTTTCCGAGCTCCAAAGTACCAGCCGACCCAAGGCGTAAGTAAAGCGAGAATTTTCTACGCCGAATCCCGCCTGCTCCAGCAATCGGGGTCGTTCTTCATCTGCCGACAAAAAAACATCAAAGGGTGCGCCATGAACAATTTGTGCGTACTGATGCCCCGTAGAGCCCAAGGCCAATATCACCGAATGACCAGTAGCCTCTTCAAAGCGCTGGGATATAGCTTTTGCGGTAGTTGAAAAATTGGAAGCCACGGCTACGACAATTTCTTCTGCGTTTGCCAGCGGCATACAGAAAAACAATATGTATATAGAGGATACGCAGATTCGAAATTTGAGAGGTGGGAAATGCATTGCCAAATAGTTAGGTATGCACCGCCAAATGGCAAGCTGAACAGCGGCTCTACACCCTAAATTGTCAGGATTAGGCCAAAAAAAGCGCACTACGGCGCCACAATAATTGCTCGGACAGGGCAATTATTCGCGGATAGAGCCTATATATAGGGTTACATCGCGAATTTGTTGATCTGAAAGAATATTTTCCCAAACCGGAGACTCACCTTCACGACCCCTTTCTATAGCGTCGTAAACCGTTGCGTAATCGTGGCCATAGAGGGAAATGTCATCGATAAGACTGGGTGCACCATACCATTCGACTTGGCCGGCAAAATCAAACCCATGGCATTCGCTACATACATTTATTGCGGTGTCTTCCGCACGCGTTACCGCATCCGCGGGAACATCTTCGCCGCGCAGACTCCCTACGTAATAGGTCAGATCGATTAGCAATTGGGCATCGTATCCAACACCAGACTCCTGCTCTCCATAGGCCGGCATTTGATAGAAACGTGCTTTTTCGTGACCCGAGCGTATGCCGTACTTAATAACGTAAGCCATGTCGGCCAACTCAGGGCCCCAGAGTGTTTCATCATCAAGTAAGTTGGGAACGCCCGGCATTCCGGCGCCTTCAACTCCGTGGCAAACCATGCAGTAGGTGCCAAATACTTGCTCGCCCTGAGACAAAGCAGCGCGGTATTGGCCTGCATCGGCCTGAGTTTCGGCAAACCCCAAATCCAGAACCTCCCACTGCCACTGAGCGACACTAGGAGAGCAAGCGATATAGAGCGCAACAAAAGCGGCCGAGAGAATTAAGCTTTTCATTTTGGTGAGCCAAAATATATCTGTATGCGGTGTATTTTGGTCCTTGGAGGAAAGCACATCCATGATTTGCATCAAGACAACGAAATACCGGAGCCTTGCGGCTCCGGATGGGGGTCTGCGATCGAATTTACAGTTCGAACGCAGGGTGAAGGGAACTGAAAAGCTAGTCCTACTATTTAGTGGCTCTGTGCCAAGCCAGTTGTTGGCTGCTTGTAGACTTCTATATTTACGCGGCGTTCCAGAGCATAGGATTCGTAGTCTCCGCTAACCGCTTCTGATTCGTCAGCACCGTGGAAATGAATCTGCACCCGTTCTTGATCGATACCTTTTCCGTACAGGGCATTGGCTACTGACAGTGCCCGAAACTTAGCAAGCACATTGTTGTATTCATCTGATCCCCGAGGGTCAGCATGTCCATCAAGGCGAACACTTAGCTCGGGATTGCGCTGCAAATAACCCGCCAACATATCGATACGTGTTTGGTCTTGCTCTTGAATTACATCTTCGCCGGTACGAAACATCATTTGAAATTCCAATCGGGTTTCATCATTTGCGGCAATTTCTGTTCGAAGCTCAGTTTCGAGAAAGGCAATGCGCGCTTGCTGTTGCTGCAGTTCGCTTTCAAGTATCTCGGTTTCTGCACTAGCCGCCCGAAAAGCTTGCTCGGTGCTTGGCAAGGCATCCGCTTTTTTAAGTTGCTCGCCAAAATAGACGCCGCTCAATGCGCCAGCGAACATCCCAACGGGACCGCCCATCACCAATCCGGCAATCGCGCCTCCACCAAAACCAAGGCCTGGCTTAATTTCCGAAAGTGCATCTTCTGCGCTAGCACCGGCACTAATTAAGGAGCTAACTAAAAATGCTGCGATTAGGGTGGATATAGCTAATAGAGTATTTGTCTTTTTCATTTGGTATTCCTCGTTCTCAAATCTGGTTCTAAAAAGTTAGATCAGCAGTTGCGCTGGCATGGACGTCATTAAAGAGACACAACCAGTCTTTCAAGAGATCGAATTAGGTTGAACTAATGAGCAAATATGACGAAATATGGCAAGGCATACGCCAGCTGCAACAAAGGCATCAAGAGAGGCCGAAAAAGAAAGAAACTAGAAGGGAGCTAAGTGGCTATAGACGCCTGTGGCGCATAAAGAGCACCTGCGGCTATAAAAAGAGCAGCTTAATAATAAAGATGATCAACACAACATTGAGTACGCGGTTAATAAGGTGCTCGCCCTTGCTCACCGACATATTCGCGCCTATCCAACCACCAATGGAATTGCCCACCGCCAAGCAAAGACCGGCTATCCAAAAAATCTCTACCTGCGAAGCAAAGATAAATAGTGCAACACTGGTATAGCAGAGCACTACAAAAACCTTGTGCATATTTACCCGCACCAGATCCAAGCCCATTACCCGGTGCAATATTGGCATCAGTAAAAAGCCCACCCCAATTTGAATAAAGCCGCCCCAAAATCCCGCACCCACCATACAGATATGGCCGGCAATCAGCCGTTTAGTCGAAGGCTTTCCAACCTCTGTCGCTTCTTTCTTAGGCAGCGCCATAATGATCATCACGGCGACCATTACCAAAGCCAATACCCTATCAAACCACTCGCCTGACAGCTGAGTTCCCACCATCGCTCCGACAATAGCTCCCGGCGTGGCAGCTGCCGCTAGACTTAAACTCAATTTGAAATCAGAAAAACCGCGTCGGAAAAAGGCGGTAACAGCCGTAATGTTTTGCGCCAAGATCGCTATACGATTGGTGCCGTTTGCAACGGGTCCGGGCATGCCCATAAAGAGCATTATTGGTACCGTAAGTAGCGAACCACCGCCGGCCATAACGTTTAGCCATCCGGCAAAAACACCGACAAAGGTCAACAGCGGAAAATACCAGAATTCCACTAGCGGGCTACCCCAAGAATCCGCTGACTAGCTGGCGTCACGCAGAAATACTGGTTTTGCGTCTGTTGAAGCTGCCGCGTTGTAGCGATAGCCATCCACATCAAAGTTCTGCAACTGGCCAACATCTTCAATTTGGTTCTGGATAACCCAGCGGCTCATGCTGCCTCGAGCTTTTTTAGCGAAGAAGCTAATGATTTTGTATTTTCCAGATTTGTAATCTTTAAATACCGGCGAAACAATTTCGGCCTTAATAAGCTTGGGTCGAACCGCTGAAAAATATTCGTTGGAAGCTAGATTGAGCAAAACCTCGGATCGGGTTTTCTTAAGCTGCTTGTTCAGACCATCACTGATCTGCTCACCCCAAAAATCGTATAAATTGGCGCCACGTTCCGTTTTGAGCTTGCTGCCCATTTCCAATCGATAGGGCTGCATCAAATCCAATGGACGCAACAGACCATAGAGCCCGGAGAGTATTCGGAAATGCTCCTGAGCATATTCAAAATCTTCTTGGCTAAAGCTATTCGCTTGTAATCCTTGGTAAACGTCCCCAGTAAAGGCTAATACGGCAGGGCGCGCATTCTTCCGTGTTGCCTTTGGCTGCCAAGATAAATAGCGGCCAAAGTTGAGGTCGGCGAGCTTAGCGCTGATGCCCATTAACTCACTTACCTGAGGTGGTGAAAATTGCCGAAGTTGTTCAATCAGAATTTCGCTCTGTTCCATATACTGAGGCTTGGTCGCGCTTTTGGTAGCAAGAGAGCTCTCGTAGTCGAGGGATTTTGCTGGAGAAACTACTATTAGCATTTGATTAGCGCTTTTGTTGGATAAATAATGGAGGCTATTATAGCCACCATTGACTCAGCTTACTCTTGAGGAAAATTAATGAGGTCGATTAGCTTTAGTAAAGTCTGGATACTGGCACTTTTAACCAGTGTTATCGGTGCCTGCGCAGTAAACCCGGTTACGGGCAGAACAGAGGTATCCATAGTATCGCCGTCTCAGGCTATCGAAATGGGCATCCAGCAATACGAGCCGGGGCAACAATCCCAGGGCGGTGTCTACCATATAGATGAAGACCTCAACGCCTACGTAAATAGAGTGGGGCAAAAATTGGCTTCAGCTTCAGAGGCCTACTACCTGCCCTACGAATTTGTAGTGCTAAACAATGGTGTACCAAACGCTTGGGCATTACCCGGCGGCAAAATTGCCGTCAACCGTGGACTATTAATAGAACTCGAAGACGAAGCTCAACTGGCAGCAGTTCTCGGCCATGAAGTTGTGCATGCAGCGGCCAATCATGGCGCCAGTCAGATGTCTCGCTCTGCACTCCTAAATATTGGCCTAATGGCCGGCGGAATACTCGCACAGGACTCGCAATACAGCGACCTTATATCCATGGGCTCGCAAATTGGTAGCGCTGCCTGGATGGCGAGCTATGGACGGGATGACGAATTAGAGTCCGATGAACATGGCATGCGCTATATGTCTATTGTTGGCTATGACCCGCAGGCCGCTGTCGAGCTTCAAGAAACCTTTGTGCGCCTCTCGGAAGGCAATTCCAGTAACTTTATAAGCGGGCTATTTGCCAGCCACCCACCTTCGCAGCAGCGCGTAGACGCAAATATCGCTCACGCCGCCAACCTGCCCTCAGGCGGCATCAGAAACCGCGACGCCTATCAACGAGCAATAGCGCAGATAGTGGCTGACCAACCGGCCTACGATGCTCAAGAAAGCGCCGTAGCCGCTTTGAGTGATGAAAACGCCGAACTCGCACTGGAATTTCTGGACCAAGCCGTTGAATTGCAACCGGACGAAGGACAGTTTTGGGAACTGCGTGGCCACGCCTGGCAAATGAATGACAATCAGGACAATGCCGAAACTGCCTTTAGTACCGCTATCAATAAAAATCCCGATTACTTTCAACACTGGTTAGTGCGCGGCCTACTCCGCAAAGAGATGGGCCAAATATCTTTGGCAGAAGAAGACCTGCACCGAGCTGAAGAATTGTTGCCAACCAGCAGCAGTGCTTACGCTCTGGGCGAGATCGCGGAGTCCCGTGGCGATATGCAAGCCGCCATGAGTTATTACTCTTCTGTTGCCGGCAGCGGTGGGGATTTGGGCCAACTCGCCAGCGCCAAAGTTGTGCGTTACGACTTACCCTCTAATCCCGGAACCTATATTGCTTCAACGATCACAACAGATAATCAGGGTCGAATGGTTGCTTTAGTGAGAAACGATTCAGGGATTCCTACCTCGGATATTAAGGTTCGGCTAACACTTTCGAGCAGCGGGCTATATAGAGACTACGAAATACGCGGCACCTTGGCTGACGGCCAACAGGACTCGGTCAATACCGGCATTGTTGCCGACTACAGCCTGTATTCTCTGCGGGTAATTCAGGCAATCCCTCGGTAAAAGCCCCTAGATAAAAGAGACGACAAAATGAACCCCGTTGCGCAATCTGTTTACGACTATTGGTTTGGCACCGATGGATTAAGTTTAGGCGCGGTAAAGGCCCGCGGATCTCTCTGGTGGCAAGGCTCCGCAGACACGGATTACGATATTGAGTGCCGTTTTGGCAAGTTGGTAGAGGCCGCGGGCAAAGGCGACTTTTCCGATTGGATGTCAGACGCACGTTCGGCCTTGACGCTGATTATTTTGAACGATCAGTTTCCACGAAATATTTACCGCGGATCAGGGAAAGCTTTTAGTCATGACTCTATAGCCCTTGGCTACTCAAAGCAGCTAGCAGCCTCTCCGCTTTTTGATGAACTTGAGCCAGTAGAAAAAATCTTTTCTTTGATGCCTTTTGAGCACAGCGAAAATATTGACGACCAGAAATTCAGCGTAGCAAAATTTACCGAACTGTCTGAAAGCGTTGCCGAAGAATGGAAAGAAAGTATGAAATCCTATCGCCAATTTGCGCTAGATCATATGGAGATAGTTCGAGACTTTGGCCGATTTCCCCACCGCAACAAAGTGCTGGGTAGGGCGTCAACAACCGAAGAGATTAGGTATCTAGAGGGCGGCGCCAGAACCTTTGGGCAGTAGCCTAAAAAGCGCCAAATCTGGCAAGACTTTTATTAAGAGTCCCGGAACTGTTTCTTCACTTCTTTTAAAGTCGCATGGCGAACGTCTACGCCTTTAACCGTATAGATCAAATGCTCCGCCATATTTTCAACGTGATCCGCGACGCGCTCTAAAGAACGCAGCGCCCACATAACACTAAGCACAGCGGAGATAGAACGCGGGTCTTCCATCATGTAGGTGACCAACTCTCGAATGGCTGACTTCTGCTCTTCATCAACAATTTTCTCACGACGCACAATAGTCAGAGATAAATCGGCATCCAGTCGACCATAGGCATCTAGTACCTGTCGCAACTTGTCCGCAACATATTGAGAGATATAGCGAATTTTTGCCCGACCAATACTTGAGGGTGAATTCGATTCTTCGGCAATACTAATCGTCAGCTTGGCAATTTTGTCCGCTTCGTCACCGATGCGCTCCAAATCCTGAACCGATTTTCCAACGCCTAGCACTAAGCGCAGATCGGAAGCTGTTGGCTGACGCATAGCAATCAAACGAACACAGAGCTTATCAATTTCGATATCAAAATCATCGACCTGCTCTTCGTTGGCAATTACCGCTAACGCCAACTCGGTGTCCATCTCGATTAGGGCGGTAGTAGCGTCACTTAGTTGTTTTTCAACTAGACCGCCCATCTCCAAAAGCTTGTTGACCAGATTACTTAGATCGTCATCAAATTTCTGAAAGATATGTTTTTCAGTCTGTGGTATTTCTTTAGCCACAAGAATTTCCTCCGCGGTTTGCTGTGCAGGCAATTGCACAGTTTTTGTAAGTGGTTTGCATAGCGTTCATGTCTTAGCCAAAACGACCGGTGATGTAGTCTTCTGTCAGCTGGTGAGAAGGATTGGTGAATATCTGTTCCGTCGCGCCAACTTCAATCAGCTTGCCTAAATGGAAATAGGCCGTACGCTTAGAAACCCGCGCCGCCTGCTGCATCGAATGCGTCACTATGGCGATGGTGAAGTTACTGCTCAGCTCATTTATAAGCTCTTCGATGCGCGCTGTTGCAATGGGATCCAGTGCTGAACAGGGCTCATCCATCAAAATCACTTCAGGCTGAATAGCGATGGCCCGAGCAATACATAGTCGCTGCTGCTGACCACCGGATAAGCCCGTTCCCGGCTGATGCAGCCGGTCTTTAACCTCTTCCCAGAGACCTGACTTTTTCAAGCTGGTTTCAACAATTTCATCCAACTCGGGTTTATCGCCAGCTAATCCGTGAATACGTGGGCCATAGGCCACATTTTCAAAGATGCTTTTAGGAAAGGGGTTTGGTTTTTGGAAAACCATGCCCACTCGCGCCCTAACTTTAACCGGGTCCATCGCCTTGGAATAGATACTCTCGCCATCCAACTCGATATCGCCAGAAACACGGCAATCGGGGATAGTATCGTTCATGCGATTCAAAGCCCGCAGAAAGGTCGACTTGCCGCATCCTGATGGGCCAATCATGGCAATAATTTCTCTATCGGCAATATCCAGGCTGACATTAAAAATGGCCTGCTTGTCGGCGTAAAAAACGTCGACATTCCGCATTACAAAACGCGGATTTTTGACAAAAGGTGTGCCTACGGTTTCGTAATCGTCTGCAATTTCAAATGAACTCACGCTCAATAAACTCCTAAGTTCTCAAATTCTACCTTGCGGCCCACAGATGTGCCGCCATTGGCCCCAATGGCCAATGAAAGCGACATAAACGCAAGCCAATCGACGCTTTTGCGCCAGCGTTCTTGTCGCGTGCTCTGACAATTCTCAGAATGAGAATTGTCAGAGCAGATTAAAAAGTTACCAACGGCGCTCTAATCTGCGTCGCAGTATTACTGCCAATCCGTTCATAGTGATAAGGAAGGCTAGCAAAACCAGTGTGGCACCCGATGTTTTTTCCAGGAAAGCCCGCTCAGGACTATCCGCCCACAAATAAATTTGTACCGGCAATACTGTCGAAGAGTCGGTCACCCCTCCTGGCACATCTACAATAAAGGCTACCATACCGATCATCAGCAATGGCGCAGTTTCGCCAAGGGCCTTGGCCATTCCGATAATGGCCCCGGTTAGCATGCCCGGCATCGCCAAGGGCAAAACGTGGTGCATTATAGTTTGAGTATGGGAGGCTCCCACACCGAATGCCGCTTCTCTTATAGATGGCGGTACAGATTTCAGCGCCGATCGGCTGGCGATAATAATAGTCGGCAAGGTCATAAGCGCTAGAACTAGACCACCAACCAAAGGCGCCGATCGCGGCAAGCCAAAAAAGTTAATGAATATAGCCAAACCTAAAAGGCCAAAAATAATAGAAGGCACTGCCGCCAAATTATTGATGTTCAGCTCAATAAACTGGGTAAGACGATTCTTCGGCGCTATCTCTTCCAGATAGATTGCTGCACCAACGCCTAAAGGTACCGCAAGTATCAGGGTAACCAGCATGGTCAGCAAAGACCCCATGGCCGCACCGAGAATACCGGCTTGCTCCGGGTCGCGAGAGTCGCCGTTGGTGAAAAAGGATTTGTTAAAGACTATTCGCACTTCACCCTGCGCGTCTAAATCATCTAGCCAGGCAATCTGAATGTCCTTAAAGCGTCTTTGCGCTTCCGGAAGGTCTCTGTCGATATAGCCTTTATGGAATACATCGACATCATCATCCGCAATTAGCCAAATACTTTGGGTGGTATCCGCAAGTTCCGGGTTTGCTTCCAGCATGTCTTGAAGCATATATACCGAGGCGCTACTGACTATCGATCGCAACGCCCTGCGATCGTTTCGGCCACTCACCTCGGGGAACCGCTCATAGATGGCCAGTTGCAATATACGATCAAAATCTGCGCCGCGCATATCTTCCGACGTGGGGTTAGCAGGCAATCCCATCTCGAGAGTGTCGAAATTAATCTCTAGCTGAATCTGAGTTTGCACAAAGGCTTTGTAGCCCTTGGCCGTGATATCCGCGAATAGAAGAAATACCGCCGACAAGCCTAGGAAGATCGCGATTCGGCCATACCACTGAAAGCGTGCTTCGGCACGGTATCGACGCTGCAAAGAGTTGTTTACTCGATCCGCAGTGGATAGTTTCGACTTGTTTTCTGGTGCCTTTTTATCTGCTGCACCATTTTCTAATGAAGGGGACTCCACAGAGTTTGGCTCGCTACTCATATTGCTCTCTATATCTATTCACCACCCAGAGGGCGATAGCATTAAGCACAAGGGTTACCAAGAAGAGCATCAAACCTAGAGCAAATGCAGCTAAGGTTTTAGGGCTATCAAATTCTTGATCGCCTACCAGAAGAGTCACAATCTGCACGGTTACCGTAGTCACAGATTCTAAGGGGTTCATGGTCAAGTTGGCAGCGAGCCCGGCCGCCATCACCACAATCATGGTTTCACCAATAGCACGTGATACCGCCAGCAATATGCCACCAACAATACCAGGTAGCGCCGCCGGAATGACCACCTTAACGATGGTCTCGGATCTAGTAGCGCCCAACCCATAGGAGCCATCCCGCAAAGACTGTGGAACCGCATTAATTACATCGTCTGACAGAGAAGAGACAAAGGGAATAATCATAATTCCCATCACTGCCCCTGCCGCCAAGGCGCTTTCAGAGGAAGTGGTGAACCCCATCGACTGACCCCACTCGCGAATAGCGGGCGCCACCGTCAATGCGGCAAAGAAGCCGTATACCACTGTGGGTATGCCCGCCAAGATCTCCAACAAAGGCTTAGCGGTATTTCGCAAGCGCTGGCCTGCGTATTCGGAAAGGTAGATTGCTGAAAACAGTCCAATAGGAACCGCAACACACATGGCCATAAAGGATATTTGCAGCGTGCCCACAAAGAGTGGGATGGAACCAAAGCTACCCGAGGCACCAACCTGATCCGCTCTTATAGCGGTTTGCGGACTCCAGTGCAGGCCGAGTACAAAATCAAAAAACGGTACTTGTTGAAAGAAGCGAGTCGCTTCAAAAAATACCGAGAGCACTATGCCCAGCGTGGTGATAATCGCCACCAAAGAACAGCAAATTAGCGCAACCCGGAAAATGGTTTCTACATGGTTACGCGCGCGTTTTGCAGCCTGTACTTGTAACCAAGCCAGAAAGGTACCGAGTAACCCAATGCCCAAAACCAAAATATTGCGCAACGTCTGGCTGGTCCCGCGCAACTCATTTAGATACTCCGCCGCCTCAATATGAGCCTGACTATCGCTCTGCAAGCGACCAGTAGAGATGTTTTCTATAGTATTTATTAGCAGTCCGCGCTGAACTTCATCCGCTGGTACCTCGGATACCAGCATCGAATCCAAAGTCATATGCTGCAATACATCGCGCTCAGAAAACTGCCAGATAGCCAATAAAAATAGCGCGGGAATCAAACACCAAAGAGCGACCATGGTGCCGTAATAACCAGGCAAGGAATGCAGAGACGTAATGCCGCCGTTATTGCCAGCAATCGCCCTGGATTTTTTTAGGCCCAGAAAATAGGCAAGTGCGCTGACAACTAGCAGCGCAGATAATAAGGAAGTTGAATCCATTATGTATTAATTCCGGACGCTCATATTAAATACTCGCGTCCGGATGTTGGCCCTCAATTGTTAAAGCTGCATTGCTCTCATAGAGGCAGCGTCTGAGCCAAAGCTCTCTCGTTCTTCTTCTGGCATCGGAATCAATCCACGATCCGTTAGGTAGCCATCGTCACCCCAAGCCCGCTCTGACGTGAACTCATTAATGAACTCTTGCATGCCGGGAACAACCGAACTGTGCTGAGCTTTCACATAGAGATAGAGTGGACGGGAGACACTGTAAGAGCCGTCGGCGATGGCGTCAAACTCTGGCGTAACTCCTTCGATGACATGGCCCTGAACCGAGTCACTATTTTGATCCAAAAAGCTATATCCGAAGATACCTATGGCCTCACCGTTTGAGTTTAGCTTTTGTACGATTAGGTTGTCGTTTTCGCCCGTTTCAACGTAAACGCCGTCTTCTCGAATGGTATGCGATAGCGCGCCAAAGACATCACCACCGTCAGCGCCGTTTTCAGCCATACCCGCCATATCACCAATGCCTGCAGCATTCATAATGGCGATTAACTCACTGCCTTCTGCGCCCTCGATAGCCGCAAGAACCGGGAATCGTTCAGCACCCACTTCCATCACAAGCTCAAGAAATGCATCCCGCGTACCGGAAGTAGGCGGAGGTCCTAAAATTTCAATGCGCCGATTTGGCAAACTGGCATTTATTTGATTCCAATGCGTATAAGAATTTTCCACCAACTGAGTACCGTCTGCGCTTGGAACATTTGCAGCTAAAGCCAAAAATATTTCGTCTAGAGTCAACTCCATCACGTCGTGGTCATAGCTGCTAGCAATTACCACACCGTCGTACCCAACCTTAAGTTCAAGAATGTCGGTAACGCCGTTAGTCTGGCAATCGTCAAACTCGCTTTGCTTGATGCGCCGAGACGCGTTGACCATATCGGCATACTCAACGCCGACACCGCCGCAAAACTGTTTCATACCACCGCCCGTACCGGTAGACTCGACCTTAGGTGTTGGATAATCCGTAGAACGGCCAAATCGTTCAGCCACTACCGTGGTAAATGGATATACGGTAGAAGAACCTACAACGCTGATTTGATCTCGTGCGGCCTGTGCAGCAGGAGAAGCAATCATCAGAATTGTGATAGAAGTGGCAACAAAAAGGGATATATAAGGCTTCATTAGTTTGGTCATAGGGAAATCACTAAGCTCTTGTTTAATTCTGGTTTATTTACAGATCAGAGTTTATGTAAGAAAAATGACACTTTTGTGAAAATGGGCATATTAGTTTCCGGGGGGAATAATAGGATGAGTTTCCAAAAGGTCGCCGACCTGGCCGATCGCTGTAATCACATAGTTGGCTCTATTGTCGCTTGGCTTACCTTGGCCATGGTACTGACAACCGTCACCATCGTTCTGCTGCGCTACGTATTTCAGACTGGCAACATAATCATGCTGCAAGAGTCGGTTATATATATGCACTCCGCCTGCTTCTTACTCGCCTGTGGTTGGGCCCTGGGTCGCGAAAAACATGTGCGCGTAGACGTTTTCTATCGTACCTGGTCGCCCTACCGTAAAGCCTGGCTTGACGCCGTAGGCACCCTGGTATTTCTCTTTCCAGTAGCCTTCTTTATATTGCTCAGTTCACTCGATTTTGTTGCGCAGTCTTGGTCCGTAAAAGAAACCTCACCGCAGCCCGGCGGCATCCCCGCCCTCTATTTGCTCAAATCCCTAATACCCGCCATGGCTGTCTTGCTAATACTGCAAGGTGTGGCAGAGCTAATTCGCAATACCAATATCTTGCTACAGGGCGATGATCATTCCAACATGCCATCCACCGATAGGGTGGAACAAGCATGATCGAATTTATCCCCTTAATTATGTTTCTGGTGGTCTGTGGCCTATTGGTGCTCGGCTACCCGGTTGCCCTAACTCTGGGTGGCACGGCGTTAAGCTTTGCGGCCTTTGGTATTGTCAGCGGCATATTTGATCCCAGTCTTTTGCGCGCCACACCCGATCGCCTATTCGGCATCATGAACAATGAAACCCTTGTAGCCGTTCCGCTGTTTGTTTTTATGGGTGTGATGCTAGAGAAGAGTAACGTCGCTGAAGACCTGCTCGAGAATATGGCTAAGGCCTTTAAAACCGCCCCGGGCGGGCTGGGCATATCCGTAGTATTTGTCGGCATGTTGCTGGCCGCAAGCACCGGCATTGTCGGCGCTACCGTGGTTGCCATGGGTTTGATGTCACTGCCAACTATGTTGCGCCGCGGCTACAGCCCTCGACTAGCTACTGGCACCATCTGCGCGACCGGAACCCTTGGGCAGATCATCCCTCCCTCTATTACGCTAGTGCTGCTGGGCGATGTTATTTCCAACGCCTACCAGCGCGCCCAACTAAACATGGGCATCTTCAATACGCAGACAGTTTCGGTAGGCGACTTATTTTTGGGCGCTATGATTCCCGGCTTGCTCTTGGTGGTTTTATACGCAGCTTATGTTTTCGGTTTTGCACTACTCAACCCTGAGCAAGCTCCGGCCATACACGACGACGACCAGCCTTCCATAACCAAGATTTTGGCCAGCTTGGCGCCGCCGCTTATTCTAATATTTTTGGTTCTGGGCTCAATAATCGGGGGCATTGCCACACCCACTGAAGCAGCGGCGGTTGGCGCACTGGGTGCCACGGTGCTGGCTCTTGCCAAAGGCAAGTTCAGCCTTGGCCGATTGAAGCTGGTAATGAGTGGAACGCTAGAAACCACAGCCATGGTATTTCTGATTCTTATAGGCGCTTCTATCTTCTCATTGATCTTCCGCGGCTATGGCGGCGAAGAATTAATTCAGCAACTATTTGTTGATATGCCCGGCGGTGTAATTGGCGCTATGGCTATTGTCATGCTGGTGATCTTCCTACTCGGATTTATTCTCGATTTTATCGAAATAACCTTCGTAGTAGTTCCCATTGTTGGGCCGGTATTGCTGATGATGGGCGTAGACCCGGTTTGGTTGGGCATTATGATTGCGCTCAATCTGCAAACGTCTTTCCTGACACCGCCCTTCGGTTTTGCGCTGTTCTATTTACGCGGAGTCGCACCAGAATCGGTGGCTACCTCAGATATTTATCGAGGCGTGATCCCCTTTATCTGCATTCAATTGTTTGTACTGAGTCTGTTGGCAGTATGGCCTGCTCTAGCCACTTGGTTACCCGCAACCTTCTAAAGCGAGCTACCTAGTTCGATAGCCGAACTAGGCCGGACTCATTTACTTCGATCGGTCTGGAAAATCCACGCACGCCAATGGATGCTTCCAAATCATAAGCAAAGTCGGTGATTTGACTCGACAGCAAATCAGTAAACAACGCCATCATGCCAAATAAATTGGTGCCGGCTTCGAGCCGTATTTGGGTTTCACCCTATGCACCAAGGTCAATGCCCGTTGAAGAGACTCCACTGAGAACTTCATTACCGTTCAAACTCAAACCACTAATGGGAATGGTGATCGGGTTGGGGTTTTGAACGGTCAGATCTAAGCCAAAGCGAATCGAGAAACCATCGGCTTCAAGAATTTCGATGCCGATCAGGCTAACGGTGGGAGGCTCAAAATAGTTCTGTAACGAGGCACAACCTGCCAGAGACAACAGAATACAACCCAGAGCAAAGCATCTACCCCAAATTCTGCCAGGGCCCAAAAGTCTCATTACTGTCTATTTAGATAGAGCGGCAATTCAGATATAGCGTGCCACGCCTGTACTTTTTCATAGAAGGACCAGTACTGGTCATATACTTCCGCGAAGGTCTCATCCTTTTCAGACTCTTCCTCATAGTAGGCTATAGATATCTCTTCCAGAGCAGCCAATACTTCCGCCGGGAAAGGACGTATATCCGTACCCTCGGCAATTAAGTCTTGCAGCACAAAAGCATTTTGCGCCGTATATTCGTCCAGCATATCTTCGTTGATTGCCTGTGATGCGCCTTCAACAATGGCCTGCAAATCTGCGGGTAAGCTATTCCAAGCGTCCAGGTTAATTTCAAATTCGAGCATCGATCCCGCTTCGTGCCAACCGGGGTAGTAGTAATACTGACCCACTTCGTGCAGCCCAAAGGAACGATCGTTATAGGGGCCGACCCATTCGGTAGCGTCGATCACACCGGTTTGCATAGACGTATAAAGCTCACCACCAGCGATATTAACGGCGGTACCACCCGCGCGTTGTAGTACTTCGCCAGCCATTCCGGGTAGTCGCATTTTTAACCCGCGCAAATCATCTAAGCTATTGATTTCTTTATTAAACCATCCGCCCATCTGTACGCCGGTATTGCCGCCGGGAAAGGGGATAATATTGAAGGGTTCGTAGATTTCGCGCCACAAAGCCATGCCACCGCCATACTGCAACCAGGCGTGAAGTTCTTGCGCGTTCATGCCAAAAGGCACGGCTGTGAAAAAGGGTGCTGCCGGGATTTTGCCTTTGTTGTAGTAAGCGCCAGTGTGGCCAATTTCTACCGCTCCACTGGATACCGCGTCAAAAACGCCCAGGGCTGGCACCAGTTCGCCGGCTCCGTAAACTTGAATATGCAGCCGACCATCGCTCATTCGGTCGACTAGGGTGGCAAAGTTTTCTGGACCCATGCCGATACCGGGAAAGTTTTTCGGCCATGAGGTGACCATACGCCATTCGAAGGTTTCGCGCGTATCAGGTGATTGCGGACCTTGAGCAGCATTAAAGTCCGAGTTCAGGTCAAAATTGCGGCTTTTTTCCATCACCAGCAAACCAAATACGAGAACCAGCGCGGCGACCAGAGCCAAAATAATTACCGGTGTAGCAACCCCTCTTTGCGTTTTCATTCTTGTCTCCCCCCGAGATATTTACATCAGTGCTGGGCTAACATTTCTTAGCCAAAGTTTGTGGCACGGAATCAGATCGCTTCAAGCCGGGCATAAGACACCACTAACCACTTGGCGCCTGCGCTGTTGAAGTTAACCTGTACTCTGGCATTGGCGCCCTGTCCTTCAAAAGTAAGAATAACGCCTTCGCCAAATTTTGCATGCGCAACCCGCTGGCCCAACTCAAAGCCGGTATCAACGCCCTTATCACTGGTGGAAAACTTGCGAGAACTTCCGCCAGTCGCTCGCACCGTTCCCGGTGCAGCCGGTCTTTTAACCGTGGCGCGAACTTCTTCAACCAATTCACCAGGAACATCTCTTACAAATCGCGACACCGCGTTAGTGCGTTCTTCACCATATATACGTCGACATTCAGCGTAAGTCATCACCAGCTTTTTCTCAGCGCGGGTTATACCCACATAGGCCAAGCGGCGCTCTTCCTCGAGGCGACCGGGCTCTTCAGCTGACATGCTGTGAGGGAAGAGGTTTTCTTCCATACCGGACATAACCACCAAGGGAAATTCCAAACCCTTGGCGGAGTGAAAAGTCATCATTTGCAGCGCATCTTCGTGTTCTTCAGCCTGCTTATCACCGGCCTCTAAAGTGGCTTGGGCCAAAAACTGTGGCAACGTATCCATATCCGGATCGTCGGCTTCATAGGATTTACAGGCACCAACCAATTCCAATAGGTTTTCTACCCGAGCTTCACCTTTCTCGCCCTTCTCGGCACGATGGAATTCCAACAAGCCGGCAGAGTTGATAGCTTGCTCTGCCATCTCAGATAGATCTTTGTCTTTTATGCTGGCTTCCAAATCGGTCACCAATTCCACAAACGCGTTCAGCGCATTTGTGGCTCGGCCAGACATAAGGTTTTCTTCGATCAGTTTAACGCTGGACTGCCACAGGGATATTCCCTGCTCTCTAGCCAGGGTACGCACATCTTCAAGGGTACGGTTACCAATGCCCCTGGTTGGCGTATTTACTACCCGCTCAAAAGATTGATCATCGTTGCGGTTTAAACAAAGGCGTAGGTACCCCAAAGCATTTTTAATTTCCAAACGCTCATAGAAACGATGGCCGCCATAAATCCGGTAGGGAATATTGGCCCGCAACATCGCATCTTCCAGTACGCGAGACTGCGCATTGGAACGATACAGAACCGCACTCTCTGAATAGTTATTGCCCTGCTCAAAACGGCGTTTTACAAAGTCGGCAATAAAACGCGCTTCATCAACTTCATTGAAGGCTGAATAGAGAGAGATAAGATCGCCGCCCTCTTCTGCCGTCCAAAGCTTTTTACCAAGCCGTCCGGTATTGCGTGAAATAACCGCATTGGCGGCCTGCAGAATAGTTCCGGTCGAGCGATAGTTTTGCTCCAGACGAATCGTTTCCGCTTTCGGATAGGTTGCGGTGAAGTCCTGAATGTTTTCAATTTTAGCGCCGCGCCAACCGTAGATAGATTGGTCATCGTCACCCACTACCATCATGGAACCGCTTTTGCCCGTAAGCAGGCGCAACCAAGCATATTGGATAGTATTGGTGTCCTGGAACTCATCTACCATGATATTGGTGAATCGCTCTTGATAGTGCTTGAGCAGATTTTCATCGTCTCGCAGCAACTCATGGGCGCGCAGCAATAGCTCGCCAAAATCTACCAGGGAATTGGCTTTGCAGACTTCTTCATAGGCCAGATAAATCTTGCGGTGGGTCTTTATAAAAGGGTCGTCAGAATCTTCAACATACTTAGCTCGTATGCCTTCGTCTTTTTGGCCGTTAATAAACCATTGGGCCTGACGTCCGGGCCAGCGGTTTTCATCCAAGCCGATATCTTTAATTACGCGTTTAACCAATCGCTGCTGGTCGTCAGAATCCAGAATTTGAAAGTTTTGCTGCAAACCAGCTTCTGCCCAGTGGTGATTTAAAAGGCGATGCGCCAATCCGTGAAACGTACCAACCCACATGCTGCGCGTGGGAATGCCCAACATATTCTCGATGCGGTTACGCATTTCCCGCGCGGCCTTGTTGGTAAAGGTAACCGCCAAGATGGACTGGGGCGATTGCTGCTGCACATCAATAAGCCAAGCCATACGATGCACAAGCACGCGGGTCTTACCGCTGCCGGCTCCGGCCAGAATTAACAGGTGTTGGTTGTCTGAAGTGACTGCTTGGCGTTGTGCGTCGTTCAGCGAGTCAATTATTGGGGTTACATCCACAGCAGTCTACTTTCCGTATTTATGAAATGAACCGAAGAGCCTTGGCTCCTCGAATATTGGGCTATTAAATGCCCATTTTTCCTAGTATATCTGCGAGCTCTCGTAATATGGCCTCGGTACGCGGGTGCTTCACCGCAAAATTAGTGGCCGCCAGATCTAAGCTATCGCCAAGACCTGGTTCAGGCTCATGCCCTTCTTCGTGGGCTAATCTATCCAACTGGACATCTAAGTCCGATGCAATTTCTTGCAAATCGGTATCCAACTGATCCGTCGCCGATAGTTCATCGCGCAACTGTCCCAACAATGACTTGAGTTGTTCTTTATCCAAGACACTTCCCTCTATCTATATTCAGCCCACCATTATTGCTTATTTGGCCTGATAAGTGGGGCCGTAAATCAAATCTCGCCCCTATATAGGTCAAAAAGTGGGTCGAAAATTGTCTCGCCCTGTCAACCAAGTCCACGAATCCGCGTTTATAGATCAAACCGGAACATTTATGCATCGCGATTGCGACCGCCTCCAAATGCATCCGGCCCTTATAAAAAAGAGGAAAAACACATGAAGACGTTAAACAAATCATATCTTTTCGCGGTACTTCTAAGCGCTAGCCTGTTAACCGCCTGTGGCGGCGGCTCTAGTAGCAACCTGACCAGCGAGCTCGGTGGCGCATCTGGAAATGACGGAGGTGACCAAGATTTAGGTAAGGTACAGATTGTACTAACGGATGCCGAGGACGATTTTCTAACCTATAAAGTATCAGTGATACTCAATCACCTTGATTAGCCTCGCCGGCACAGAGGTAGACGTACTGTCCATACCAACGATGGTAGATTTTGTGCAGTACCAAGAGCTTAGTGAGCTGTTCGCCATACGCAGCATTCCCGCTGGCAGTCAGGCTCGGCTAGCCAAGCTCGCGATCGAACAAATCCAACATGCGCGCCCAGCCTTTTTCAGCCTGTGCATAGTCATACACATGGGAATCCAACGGGCACCAACCATGCTGTGCTTCATAGACTTCAACCTCAGCTTTGTCACCAAAGGCATTGGCTAACTCAGTTTTTGCTTCAGGCTGATTTTCATCATCATTCTGCGCAATGGCAATCAACAATCCGGCGTTAACCTGATCCGCTAACAAATGCGGGCTGCTATCGTTATCTGTTACCAGTCCACCACCGTGGAAAGAAGCGCCAGCACCAATGCGGTCGGGCATATCTGCCGCCATCCGTATAACGCAAGAACCCGTCATACAGTAGCCAGCGGCTCCGATTTTACGGCTAGTAGATACCGATTCTTGTTGATCCAACCAAGCCACATAATCACGGCCATCTGAAACACAGGTTTCAGGAGACAGCGTGCCTGCCTGGGGATAAAGCAAATCGCGCACGGCTTCAATAGCAAAAGTACCACCCTCTGGAGTAATACGACCAGCAAAGGTTCGGTAATAAGGGTTCACAACCAATACGGAATATCCAGACTGAGCAAGGCGTTTGGCCATTTGGCGGAAAGCCGGACGGATACTCATAATGTCTGGCCACAAAACAACAGCAGCATGTTTGCCCGTTACTGGGCGTACAAAGTAGCAATCAGAAACGCCATCTGCCATCGGTACCATAACTTCGTCTTCCGCCACATCCATTGCGTTAGCAACGGGAGGCATAGCCGCCACCAAAGAACTGCCTGCCGCTATCTGGCCAAATTGCCGGCGAGATATGCCGTTTTTTTTAGCTAGAAAATCTTTGTTACTCGTATTGGTTAAGTCATCACACATAGCTTTCCCTTCGACGCTAATTGGTAAATTGTTCAACTAGTTTCGGTCAACTGGACTAAAGGTACAAGTATGCGTGCAGCTCTTTACTGCCTTTACGCGGCTCGGTTACCTGCTTGTATCATTTATAAACTGCGACAGTTCTAGGAACACCCCCTGCACCGCACCAAGCTCGCCGTCCCGAATATTGCGGTACACGGCCTGTTCGCTAATACCTAATAGCTCGACAGTCTGGGCGACCGTCTGCTTTTTCAGCATGCCTAGAAAGGTTCCGATGCGCGCGACTCGCCAGGTCTTTCTCATAGATGAGATCAGATTCAACATATGCAGCACCAAGGCGTCTCGCTCAGCCAAGCCCTGCACTCGATAGTGTTTTCCGTCTTTGTTTAGGCTTTCCACACTCTCTCGAGCATTGTCGAAAGCTTCGCCATGCATTCCTATGGCCGAATCCGGGTTTATGGCGGTATTTATCTCGCCAATACCTATGCCAAAACGCAGTCGAACCGGGAACATGGCGTATTCCAACTCGAATATGGCGCTCCACAGCTCATTTGCGGAACGAAATACCGCCTGTACTTCGCTCCCTTCAATATTGGAGGGCATATTTGCGGGGCCAACAGAGGGAATGACCGTAAAAGGAGTAATCAATCCAAACTTTACTCTGCGCCGGTTAAGGCCCGAACCGGCTAAAGCCAGCTTTTCGTTTATCGCAGCGCTACCTTCCAAGGCCCTTTCATCTAGGCCCCGGGGTTCACAGGTTTCTGCGATTAAAACGATGCGTCTCACTTTACTCAATCATATTGGTTTAATTTATTTACATTAAACCAAAATAAAGTTAACGCGTCTATCTATTCAAAGTTACCACTGATTAAGCATAAACCACAATATTTATACCAAATTGGTTTAAATATTGTCCAATAAAGTCAAAAAAATCGTGAATCCAATGGCAAATATGGAGATATCTGCCATCACATGCATGGCCCAGGAGTTCCAAATAGATTTACGGTCGCCATTCAGCCAGCAGAACATCAAACCGCCAACAAATAGACCCACCAGCGCAATCAAAGTAACCCAACAGGAAAACCAGCTTATAAAGATAGTTAAGTGGTAAAAGGAGAATAACGCCGAGGAAAACAGCCAAGGCCGCTTAAACCCGCGCTGAACCAGAAATCCGCGGAAGAATACTTCCTCCAGCATGGAATTTCCCAAGGTCGCATAGATAGCCACCCAAACATAGGTTGTCGCGGTTATACCCTGCTGTTCGCTTAGCAGGGTTTTGATTTGGCCAAGGTCTATGTAGCGCTGCAGTACTAGATAGGCCGCCTGAATAATTAGAATAGCCCCTACGCCCAGTAATAACGCGATCTTCAGCTTTTTTGGGTCCGGCTTGGCAAAGAATGTGCGGCTAACCCATATTAGCGGTAGCAGCATCAAAGAGACCTTTAGGAATATCTTGTAGATATAGGCAATCGGCGCCCACAGCTCTATGGCAAAGAGCAGACCAATTACCAAGACAATATAGGTTACCCAGAAGGCTCTTTTATCCGTAAAAATCGAAATCCCCAAAAAACAGATGCGAGGCGGTGACTAACGCCGCAACAGCATAAACCACCGGCCTATATTTACCACATTGGCTAAGGCTGCCGCACAGTAAGTAAGCGCTGCTGCTTTTAGCACCCGATGCGCAGCGGGCATTAGGTGCTCAGGTAAATAATCGCCCTCGCGAAGCATAGGCAAAGCCTTGTTGAAGCTGGCATCCCACTCTTCTGGCAGCACAATCAAATACATGGCCGCACCCGCTAGCTGAAATATGAGGCTTAGGGCAATAAAGGCGATAACCGCCGCAGGTGCTTTAAACAGAATGGTTACTACCGGTATAGCAAACAACATATAGATGCCGATCTTGCCAAGCCTTACCGATATCGGCAGATACCTGCCTCGTAGCTTGCTGAGAGGCTCTTCACGCGCGAACTGGATAGCGTGGCCCACCTCATGCGCAGCCACCGCAACCGCGGTTATAGACCGTCCAGCGAAGTTCCTGGGGCTTAAACTCACACAGCGCGTCTGCGGGTTGTAGTGATCTTGGCCCTCGACTCCTTCTTCCACCTTTACGCCGTCCAATTCGTAGCGCTCTACTAAATGGGCTGCGAGCTCTCCGCCCGTACCTGGCATATCGGCAATATCTTTGCCGTGCTTGCGCATCACAAAGCGAACCCAGAACTGCGGCAAGACTCCGCACAGAAGAAGAATGATAAACAGGATGATTAATGGCATGGGGAGAGTGTCGTTCTATACCGCTATGCAGATCAAGAAACCCGACCAATTATTAAGAAATCTTTCCTCTACTAATCTGTAACCTCTTTTTGAGTTAACTGCGCTAAAATCAGTCTAGACAAATTTTTAAGTATCCATACCTCATTGGGGAAATTGAAATGAACAACCTAAAACTCACCTTACTAGCTGGCCTGTCTGTACTGCTGGCTACCACTTCCGTTACTGCAGACGATGTTTCTGATCGCATTGCCGTAGCGCTGGCCGATCCAGCCCGTGCCGAAGAAGACAGCGCTCGTGATGAATCACGTAAAGCGGATCGAGTAATTGCCTTTATCGGTATCGAATCCGGCATGGACGTTCTCGATGCATTCTCTGCTTCCGGTTGGTACGCAGAAGTACTTGCAGCAGCGGTTGGCCCAGAAGGCAGCGTACTTGCACAAAATAGTTCACGTTTTGCTGAGCGAGTAGCTCCAGTACAAGCACTGAAAGTAGCGCGCTACCCGAATATCACCACAGTCACTGCCGAGAATGCAGACGGCTTTGGTGTAGACGGACAAATGGACGCGGCTTGGACTGCACTTAACCTGCACGACAACGCTAACGCTGACCGCGCAAACGGCTTGTTATTTTTGGGCGCTATATATGACTCACTAAAACCAGGTGGCGTAATAGCGGTTATCGATCACGAAGGTTCTGCAGGCATGGATAACCAAGCCTTGCACCGTATCGATGTAGACACAGCTTTTGGCTTGCTTGAAGAAGCAGGTTTTGTAGTTGAAGCTCAGGCTTATATGTTGAACAACGCTGCTGATGACCACACATTGCATCAGCGTGAGTTAGAGCGGAATACAGATCGCTTTGTATTAAGAGCTCGTAAGCCTGGAATGTAAGTTTACGTTAGATCTGAAAAAGGCGACTTTTTAGTCGCCTTTTTTATTTCCTAAAACTTGAGTTGACAGTCTACTCTATGTACATACAATGTACGTATTATAGAGTTTGAATGGGACGAGGCCAAAGCGGCATCCAACCTGAAGAAACACGGAATATTATTTGAGGAAGCGAGATCAGTATTCTTCGACGAGCTGGCCATCCAGTTTTTTGACAATGCTCATGCGCAACTGGATGAAGATCGTTTTCTTTTGTTAGGGACAAGCATCGAGGAAAAGTTACTTCTCGTATGCCATTGCGAACGCGAACAGGGAGAAATTGTAAGGATTATTTCGGCGCGCAAAGCAACCAAAACTGAACGAACATATTACCAAGGTGAATCTCGATGAAAGCAGAATACGATTTATCAAAAATGCAATCTCGTAAAAACCCTTATGCCGGGAAGTTGAAAAAGCCCGTGACTATGCGTCTTAGTGAAGACGTCATTAGTTACTTTAAGGACATGGCCGAAGAAAGTGGTGTCCCCTACCAAAGCCTGATTAACCTGTATTTACGTGACTGTATAAAGGAAGGTCGAAAGATCGATATTTCCTGGGAAAAACAGTCCGCGGTCGCTGGTTAGATTATGGAATTATTACTCTGACCCCATTAATTTTGCCGACTTACGAAATATCGAAAAACTCTAAGAGTTCTATTCAGTGTGCTGTGGAGCAAGCCGCATCGGTTTAGAGAACTCAAATCAATAATAAGGCGTCACATGGAAGCAATGAACTCAACGAGGGCTGACACGGTAGTTGTGCTCGATTTTGAAACCACCGGGTTATCGCCCAATCAAGGCGACAGGGCCATTGAAATCGGAGCGGTTAGAATTGAAAACGGCCAAATAACTGACCGCTTTCAAGAGTTAATGAATCCCGGGCGGCGCATTAGCGGATTTATTGAATCCTATACCGGCATAACCAATTCCATGTTGAGTTCCGCCCCACCCTGCAGCGAAGTTATGCCTCGTTTTGCAGAATTTATTGATGGCTACAACCTGGTTGCACATAACGCTTCTTTCGATAAGAGTTTCCTCGATTCTGAAATGCGCCTTGTCCCCAGCGCCTGCTACACAGGGCAGTTCGCATGCTCACTGCTTGCCGCTAGACGAATTTACCAAACGGCATCGAGTCATAAACTCGGTAACCTAGTACGGCACGCCAATATTCCAGCAGACGGCGAATTTCACAGGGCCTTGTATGACTCTGAAATGACGGCAAAACTCTGGTTAGCAATGCTCACGCGCATCGCGCCGCAAGCGGACACCAGTCAAATACCCTTCGCGACTATGCAAAAGCTGTCCACCGTTCCAAAAAGTAAAGTTCAACGTTTTCTATATGAGACGTTGGAGAACGGATAAAACGGTATTTGGAATCTTTACTCTGCCCCCAAATACTATTACTCAAATTCCTGACGAAGATGATAATAACTATCTGGCATCGCAATAGTTAATGCGCCATCAGCAGTGTAGATGCCTAGCAGGTTATCGCTCTTAAACATTAGTCTTCCGACAACCTCAAATCCGTCTTTTTCGAAATTTGTACACCAATTCAAATCATTCTTGATACTAGTACAGAGTTCGGTCTGATACTTTTCTATTGTTCGCTCAGCAATCGTTTCACCATACCGCAACGCGGTTACAGGAAGCAGCACCCAAACAATTGCTATTAAGGCAAAGGTATTCACGATGGAGTAAAAAACGACAGATGTACGCATCGCATTTGACCAATAATCGTTGATCCACTTTGGTTTATTAATCGGTTTTGAATTGGATAATGAAAAATTCCAAACCATAAAAACGAAGAGCCCGGCGACCAAAGCGCCAAAAATCAGAGCTACAAAATTGCCACTCCACAAATTGATGGCATCCACGCCTGCCCATAAGCTCGCGTTATATGCCCACATATATGCTGATTCAGTGGTGATGGGGAAAAGCTGAAGATCAAACCCCAATTCATGTATGTACCCTTCGTAGTAGACCTGGCCATAAAGGAGGATGATCTTTAGGAACAGACCGGTTCCAAAGATGAGGGAAATTAGAACTCGTGCTAGTTTTATGTTTTTAGTTTCAGACTGATTTTCATCTTCCATCGAACGAATTAATGAAATCATGCGACTTGAAAAAATGAATTATGTCTGCTTCCGGAAAAAGCTCTATTAGTCGGTCGTATAGTTCAACATCTTTAGGGTTTTGGGAGTTTTCTTACTATTGCGTTTAACAAATCACGCGCGGGATGAATTAGAGAAATGAGCGCCAAAATAGGGGCGTATGTAGCCTCGCCTGGAGACACGAACCATGCAACGCTAAAAACCGCAGCTGCTAATAAGGCGATTATATTAATAATTATGAGAAACTCCCCTTTCCATAGGTTTTAGCATCACACAGGATTTTACGCATCGAAGTTTATTGTGATTTTACCACTTTTATAATCTAGCGATAATTGATCTAGGGGCAGCCAGTGGAATCATAAAACACTCGTTAAACGATACTATCCAAGACGCACATGCGCGTATCAAACAAATACTCTTTTACCTTAGCGGACCCAAACTCTTTATTGATCCCTTTTTCTGGTACCACTCCTAAATATATGCAAAGGGCAGCCAAAAATATTTTCCTTTTCCACAAAAAAGGGCGCCATCGGCGCCCTCTTCATTCACACACTACAGCTAGCTTTTAACCGCCACCCATCTTCTTACGCAATTTCTGAATACTCAGTAATTGCGCTGACGCTTCAGCAAGCTCTGCGCTGGCTCGGCCGTAATCCATTTCACCAGATTGGTTTTGGATATGTAGCTCTGCTGCTTTTCGGGCTTCTTCTGCTGCGGCCTCATCCAGGTCGTCTGCTTTGATAGCAACATCGGCAAGAACGGTAATTAGGTTTGGCTGAACTTCGAGGTAGCCGCCTTTTACAAAGATGACTTCTTCGTCGCCGTTGTCCAGAACCAGCTTAACCGGGCCAGGCTTAAGCGGGGTAAGCAGTGCGGCGTGGCCGTACTGAATACCCAGCTCACCTTCGATGCCGGTAGCTGTAAGGCTGACGATCTTGCCGGCGAAGACTGACTCTTCGGAGCTGACGATGTCGCAATGTACGGTTATGGCCATGCGTTTCTGCTCTTTATTTCTTTTGGCTCAGGGCTGCGCTTACAGCGTTTTTGCTTTGGCAACGGCTTCTTCGATTGAGCCAACCATGTAGAAGGCTTGCTCTGGAAGATCGTCGTAGTCGCCATTCAAAATACCCTGGAAGCTTTCGATAGTATCTTTCACAGATACATATTTACCGGGTGCGCCGGTGAATACTTCTGCCACGCTAAATGGCTGCGAAAGGAATCTTTGGATCTTACGTGCGCGGGCAACGGTTTGTTTGTCTTCTTCAGATAGCTCGTCCATACCCAAAATAGCAATAATGTCGCGCAGTTCTTTATAACGCTGAAGAACTGATTGAACACCACGTGCGCAGTTGTAGTGATCGGCACCAATAACCAATGGATCAAGCAAACGTGACGTTGAATCCAATGGATCTACCGCTGGGTAGATACCCAACTCGGCAATTTGTCGGCTTAGTACGAGAGTCGCATCCAAGTGAGCAAAGGTGGTTGCTGGCGATGGATCGGTCAAATCATCCGCGGGTACGTATACCGCCTGGAATGAAGTAATAGAACCATTGCGAGTTGAAGTAATACGCTCTTGCAGTGCGCCCATCTCGGCCGCCAATGTTGGCTGGTAGCCTACCGCTGATGGCATACGGCCAAGCAGTGCAGATACTTCGGTACCGGCAAGTGTGTATCGGTAGATGTTATCTACGAATAAGAGTACGTCACGGCCCTCGTCCCGAAAGCTCTCGGCAACGGTCAATCCAGATAGCGCTACACGAAGTCTGTTTCCGGGTGGCTCGTTCATTTGGCCGTAAAACATAGCCACTTTGTCGAGTACGTTGGATTCCTTCATTTCGTAGTAGAAATCGTTACCTTCACGAGTTCGTTCACCAACACCGGCAAATACAGACAACCCTTGCTGCTGAACGGCGATGTTATTGATCAGTTCCATCAGGGTTACGGTTTTACCAACGCCCGCACCACCAAATAGACCAACTTTACCGCCTTTGGCGATAGGCATAATCAGATCGATTACTTTAATACCGGTTTCCAGAATCTCTACCGACGCTGACTGGTCGGCGTAGGCTGGTGGGGCACGGTGAATTTCTGAACGCTCTTCGGTAGCGATTGGGCCCGCTTCATCAATGGGGTTACCCAATACGTCCATGATGCGGCCAAGAGTAGCTGTGCCTACGGGCACGGTGATCGGTCCACCGGTATTGGAAACTTCTAATCCGCGGCTTAGGCCTTCGGATGCACCCATGGCAATGGCTCGAACGACTCCGTCGCCCAGCTGTTGCTGAACTTCGAGGGTTAGGCCTGCGCTGTCTACTAATAGTGCGTCATATACGCTGGGCACATCTTCACGGTTAAACTCAACATCGATTACGGCACCGATGATTTGTACGATTTTTCCGCTACTCATTGATAATTCCTCTTCTCATATTTGGAGACAGATCTAAATCTGTCGCCTGTTCAAATTTTTAAACTCTTTTGCCTAGCTTTCTAACTAGACAGCAGCTTCGTTCTATACAGCAGCTGCGCCTGCAACAATTTCTGATAACTCTTGGGTAATAGCACCCTGACGCGCTTTGTTATAAAGCAACTGCAGCTCGTCAATAATATCGCCGGCGTTATCCGTCGCGTTTTTCATGGCCAGCATGCGAGCCGCCATTTCACAGGCTTTGTTTTCTACTACTGCCTGATAAACCTGAGATTCGACATAGCGAACCAATAGGCCTTCTAAAATTACACCCGCATCATCGGGTTCGTAAAGGTAATCCCAGTGATGGGACATCTCGTCTTTTTCAATTTTTGGCAATGGCAGCAACTGAGTTACCGTAGGATTTTGCGTCATGGTATTTACAAATCCGTTGCCGGCCAGATAAAGACGATCGATCTCGCCATTATCAAAGGCTTCTAACATCACCTTAACGTTGCCCAGCAAATCTGCTGCCGCCGGAGCGTCGCCTAGGTCGCGCACTGCGCCCAGTACATCGCCGCCATACTTGTTGAAGAAGCTGATGGCTTTAGCGCCAACACTGCAATACTTCACGCCAATTTCTTGGTCGGCATAGCCCTTTGAGGTTTTAAGCACTTGCTTGAACAGGTTAGTGTTCAAACCGCCACAAAGGCCACGATCTGAAGCCACCACAATAAAACCAACGTTTTTAACGTCGCGTTCCATCATGTAACGGTGGCGGTATTCGGAAGTAGCGTTGGCCACGTTGCCGATTACTTTGCGAATGTTGTTCGCGTAAGGTTTACCCAGCGCCATACGTTCGGTAGCACGGCGCATTTTACTGGCCGCAACCATTTCCATGGCAGAGGTGATCTTCTGAGTAGATTGAATACTCAGGATCTTAGTTTTTACTTCTTTCCCAACAGCCATTCTCTATTGTCCCGAAGCTATTGCGCTTCTAAAATCTCTGTTCACTTAAAGATGTATTAACTTAATACGACTGCGTTTCAACAAACTTGTCGAGAGCAGCTTTAAAGCCTGCTTCGATGTCGTCGTTCCAAGCGCCGCCCTCATTAACCTGAGCCATCAGGTCGGAGTGGTCGGAGTTCATATAGCTGATAACCGCCGCTTCGAAATCGCCTATTTTATTGATCTCCATACCTTTGAGGTAACCGGAGTTAGCCGCATAAAGCACAAGGCCCATTTCGGCGACGTTTTGCGGGCTGTATTGAAGCTGCTTCATCAATTCGGTTACGGCTTGGCCGTGCTCGAGTTGTTCGCGCGTTGCGTCATCAAGGTCAGATGCAAACTGCGAGAATGCCGCCAGTTCACGATACTGAGCCAGTGCCAGACGAATACCACCGCCAAGCTTTTTAATGATTTTAGTTTGTGCAGCACCACCCACTCGAGATACGGAAAGACCGGCGTTCATTGCTGGACGAATACCCGAGTTAAACAAATCCGATTCAAGGAAGATCTGACCATCCGTAATAGAAATTACGTTAGTTGGTACAAATGCCGATACGTCACCGGCTTGGGTTTCGATAATTGGCAGTGCGGTCAATGAACCGGTTTTGCCTTTTACTTTGCCCTTGGTGAATTTTTCAACATAAGTAGCATTTACTCGCGCTGAACGTTCTAGCAAACGGGAATGCAAATAGAACACATCGCCCGGGTAGGCTTCACGACCTGGTGGGCGACGAAGCAATAGAGATATTTGACGATAGGCCCAAGCTTGCTTGGTTAGATCATCATAGACAATCAAGGCGTCTTCGCCGCGATCGCGGTAGTACTCCCCCATGGTGGCGCCGGCATACGGAGCCAAGAACTGCATGGATGCTGGGTCTGATGCACCAGCTGAAACCACAATGGTGTGTTCCATGGCGCCGTGCTCTTCGAGCTTGCGCACGATGTTAGCAACGGTAGAATTCTTTTGGCCAATGGCAACGTAAACACACTTAACACCGGTGTTTTTCTGGTTGATGATGGCGTCGATCGCAACGGCTGTTTTACCAATCTGGCGATCACCAATAATTAGCTCTCGCTGACCACGGCCAATGGGCACCATGGCATCGATTGCTTTCAAACCAGTTTGTAGTGGCTCATCAACGGATTGACGTTCAATTACACCAGGTGCAACTTTTTCAATCGCGTCGGTTTCGGTAGTTTCGATTGCGCCTTTGCCATCAATGGGCAGACCTAGGGCATCAACTACTCGACCTTGAAGTGCTGGACCAACCGGCACTTCAAGAATACGGCCTGTGCAGCGTGCTTTTGCGCCTTCGGACAGGGATAGATAATCACCCAAGACGATGGCGCCAACAGAGTCGCGTTCCAAGTTCAGGGCCATACCAAAAAGGCCGCCGTCGAACTCGATCATTTCACCGTACATTACCTCGGCTAGGCCGTGGATTCGTACAATACCATCTTGAACCGAAACTACTGTGCCCTCGTTCTGGGCCTCGCTAGTCACCTCAAGGGAATCAATCCGCTTTTTGATGATCTCACTGATTTCGGAGGGGTTGAGTTGTTGCATCTATTATTTCCTCAGGAATTCATTGCGTCAGCCAGCTTGGTCAAACGACCTTGCACACTGGCATCAATGACCGTATCGCCCGCGTTTATTCGCACGCCACCAATAAGATCGGCGTCAACATCGCAGGTCAAACTAACTTTGCGATCTAGGGTTTTGGTCAAGGTATTAGAAAGTTGTGTAACTTCTTGTTCTGAAAGCTCGTAGGCGGAAGCAACATGCACTTCGACACTTTGCTCACGCTGAGCTTTCAGTGCCTGAAATAGCTCGGAAATATCCGATACCAAATCTAGGCGTTTTTGTTCGGCAAGCACACCGATAAAATTGGCTAAACCAGCAGAAAAATCATCACCACCCAAACCGAGCAGTAATTCAGCTCGTTTGTCGCTGGTTAGCGCTGGATTATTCAAAGCTTGAGCGACCTTTGGTTCAGAACAGATTGATGTCAACCGACCCAGCTGGGTTTCCCATTCGCCAAGCGCCTTATTCTCGTCAGCATGTTCAAATGCTGCGCGGGCGTATGGTCGAGCTAGTGTTTTAAGTTCTGCCATGGTTCGCTCTTCTTACAGTTCTCGTTAAAGCTCAGCTGAAAGTTTGTTGAGCATTTCGCTGTGCTTCGCTGCGTCTACGGTTTCGCCGAGAATTTTCTCAGCGCCGGCGACAGACAGTGTTGCAACCGAGCTGCGAAGTTCTTCGCGCGCTTTTGCGATTTGCTGTTCTACTTCTGCTTCGGCCGCCGTGCGAATACGCTCGGCTTCTTCCACAGCTTTTAGCTTAGCTTCGTCAACCATTTGATCACCGCGCTTCTTAGCAGCATCAATGATTTCGGCCGCTTGAACCTTGGCTTCTTTAAGGTCTTCGCCGGCTTTTGCTTGTGCCAGCTCCAAACTTTTTTCAGCGCGGTCAGCTGCAGCCAGACCATCGGCTATTTTTTCAATACGCTCTTTCATAGCGCTGGTGATGGGCGGCCAAACGAATTTGACACAAAACATCACGAACACAACGAAAAAGATCATTTGGCCGAATAATGTGTAATTAATATTCACGCGTGAATACCTCTGTGAGTTATTGCTTTAAACAGGTTGCTTAAACTCTTGAACCGAGCCTTAAGCAACGCCAGGTGCAACAACAAAGATCAGATACATAGCGATACCAACACCAATAATGGGCACAGCATCAATCAGACCTGCAAGGAGGAACATTTTGCCCTGAAGCATGGCAGCCAATTCTGGCTGACGAGCCGTACCTTCAAGAAGGCGTCCGCCCAAAAGACCCATACCGATTGCAGCACCTAATGCGCCAAGTCCCAGCATGATCGCAGCAGCAATAATTACCAGTTCCATGTTTTTCTCCTAATTCGTAGAAATGTTTAAAGTATAAAAAAGTGTAAAAAAGTGTAAAAAAGTGTAAAAATTAAATCAGTGTTCTTCGTGCGACATACTTAAGTAGACGACGGTGAGCACCATGAAAATAAACGCTTGAAGAGTAATAATTAAAATATGGAAGATCGCCCAGCCGACTTGCAGCAGACCACCTAATACAAACCAAAAGCTGAGGCCGCCTACAAACATAGTGGCAATCAGAATAAAGATCATCTCGCCGGCATACATGTTGCCGAACAACCGCAGACCCAAAGAGAAAGGCTTGGCTAACAGGCCAACAATTTCCATAAACAGGTTAACGGCAATAAGTAGTGGTGCCAGAATAATTGCAGGGCCTTTAGTAGGCGGCGCAAAGGGTTGGCAAGAGAGTTCTTTAATAAAGGCGATCGGGCCTTTAACTTTAAGCGAGTAATAGAGCATCAATATAAATACGCCGAGCGCCATACCTAGGGTGATATTAGGGTCGGTTGATGGAACGATTTTTTGATAGTGGATGCCGAAGGCTTCCATAATTTTTGGTATGAGATCTACGGGAATTAGATCCATAAAATTCATTAGAAAGACCCAAACAAAGATGGTGAGGGCCAATGGTGCTACCAAGGCGTTTTTGCCATGGAACATGTCTTTAACATTGCCGTCGACAAAATCGACAATCATTTCTACGAAGTTTTGCAATCCGGCGGGTACGCCAGAAGTTGCTTTGCGTGCCACCATGGCGAAGAGTACACAAAAGACAACGCCCAATCCGAAGGACCAAGCCAGGCTATCTACATGTAGTGCGTTGAACCCCATGTCAGCCGCTTCTTGCGAACTGTGGGCCCAGGTCCATTCGGCGTGTTCCAACACTTCGTGGTGGCCGTCTTCTTCGCGTTCGTAGCCGGCGGGAAGCTTTCCATAAACCAAGTTCTGGAGGTGATGGGAAATATAGGCGGACGTATCAAACGTTTCGGTTTCCGTTGCCATTAAGCTCTCTCAGGACCTGCTTTGTGATTGATGCTTAAGCATCAATCTTGATTTTTTCAGCGGGCTTAATTTGGTTAACTAAGCGCGCGCTACCGAATATTTGTATTACCAGCATGACAAGGAACCCGCTAAATACAGCGGGGGCCAAAACATCCGGCTGGAACTTAAACAGCAGCGCAAAAAATGCTGCGGTTAATAAAAACTTTCCTGACTCGCCTCGCATCATTGCAAAGTAAGCCCGTTGTGGATCTTTGGCGGCTGAAATTCTGAATACCTGCAAAGCAAAGTAGCTTTGCGGCAATATCGAAATCAATACGCCAAACCCGAATCCTATCGCCCAATCTGAAGAAATAATCAGGCCTGCCAAACTAAGCCCGGTGCCAATTAAAAACAGGGTTAGAAGATACAGACCTAAGGCCTGTTTAAATTGGTTCTGAATATTATTCTGAATCAATCGCTATCTAACCCCTCTCTAACTCTGCCGCACCAAGTCCGGGCACGCGATTATAGAGATCGCGAGGGTATTGATCAAGACAACTTCCAGTCGGAAAAATATCGATGTTTTTCAGATGGATATATCTATGCTCCAGAGTCTTTTTTAGAGCTTAAAGTGGGACAAAACCCCTTCTAGTTCATCCGTAGAATTGTAGTTAATTATCAGCTTTCCTTTGCCGGAAGCTTTGTGTTGAATAGTGGATCGCGCACCAATCTTTTCACTAAGTTTCTGCTCCAAGCGCTGGATATCTGCGTCGGGTTTAGCGGGCTCTGCTTTAGATTGTGAAGCGCCCTTATTGAAGTTGCGCGCTAGGGCTTCCGCCTGGCGAACTGACATAGCCTTTTCAACTATCTGCAGTGCCGCTTCTTTTTGCTGCGCCGCTTCCAAGCTGAGCAACGCGCGGGCGTGGCCCATTTCCAGATCGGTGTTTTCCACCATCTTACGAACGGCTTCGGTTAACCCGTTAAGGCGCAGCAAGTTGGTAACGGTACTGCGGGATTTACCGACAGCTTTGGCGACTTGATCGTGCGTTAATTCGAATTCATCTTTTAGCCTGCTTAGGGCATAGGCTTCTTCCATTGGGTTGAGATCTTCCCGCTGGAGGTTTTCGACAAGAGCTACCGCCATGGTCGCTTGGTCGTCGAGCTCTTTGATAAGTACCGGAATATTGTGCAGACCGGCTATTTGGCTAGCGCGCCAACGACGTTCCCCAGCAATAATTTCGTATTTAATGCCCTTAGTCTTAGGCGCGCTAAGGCTACGAACTACTATGGGCTGAAGTAAGCCCTGCTCTTTAATGGAATCAGCGAGTTCATTCAGGGCATCTTCATCGAAGTATCGCCGCGGCTGATATTGGCCGCGCTGAATCTGATCTACTGGTAGTTCGAGCAGGTTACCTTGGTGCGCTTCGGTTTTACCCGCTGCTACCTCGACTTGCGATTGCTCTATCTCTTTACTTACGCCTAGAAGCGTATCGAGACCACTACCTAATCCACGTTTTTTTGCTGACATCGTTTTTGCCTGAATGCTCTTCGTATATCTACGATTATTATTAAAAAATGTATCTACAAACTATTTGTTGGTTTTTGCTCTGCGTATAACTTCGGCGGCCAATCCCATATAGGAAATTGCGCCTTTGGAGTCTTTGTCGTAATCAAAAATTGCCAGCCCATGGCTAGGCGCTTCAGCTAAGCGAATATTTCTCGGGATAGAGGTTTTATAAACAATATCGCCAAAATGCTGAGTTAGCTGTTTGCTGACATCAATTGTGAGGGTTGTGCGACTATCGTACATGGTCATCACAATGCCTTCGATATGCAGATATTTGTTCGCAACCTGTTCTACTTTTTTGATGGTCTGTACTAAGGCGGACAAACCTTCAAGCGCAAAGAACTCACATTGCACCGGAATAATTACCCCGTCTGCCGCCACTAAAGCGTTTAACGTAAGCATGTTTAGTGAAGGCGGGCAGTCGATAATGACAAAGTCGTAGTCACCGTCCACTCGCATAAGCGCATGTTTTAAGCGCTGCTCTCGCATTAACTCATTGAGTAACTCTACTTCGGCCGAGGTGAGTTCGCCGTTGGCGGGCAAGATATCGTATTTGCCTGACTCACACTTTTGAATGGCGTCTTCAATAGAGACTTCATTCATTAGTACTTCAAGAATACTGTTGGGCAACTCGTTCTTATCAAACGCGCTTGCGGTGGTGGCGTTGCCTTGAGGATCCATATCGATAAGCAAAACCTTTTTATAGCTTCGCGCTAAACCCGCCGCTAAGTTAACCGCGGTAGTGGTTTTACCTACTCCGCCTTTTTGATTGGCGATAGCAAAGGTTTGCATTAGATGTTGGGCCTTATCAAGGTTGTTGCCTTTTAATTTCTAGTAGATGCCGATCTTCAAAGAGACCGGGCACGGTTAGCGCGTGACTATCGGTAACCGCAAAAGGAGCTGGCATATCCGTTATTTCTTGTTCTGGGTACTGGCCCTTCATGGCTAGGATAGATCCATTTTGAGTCAGTAGGTGGTTAGCATTATGTGTGATCTCTTTGAGACTGGCAAAAGCTCTGCAGACAATCACCGGATAAAGTTGATTTGATTGGTGCAGCTCTAGCCGGCTATTGATCAATTCAACATTATTTAAGCCGAGCTGTGTGATAACCACTCTGAGAAAGCTGATTCGCTTTGTACTGCTGTCCAGTAAGTGCCATTGCCTGTTCGGCTGGGCTATTGCTAGGGGAATACCTGGTAGGCCGGCGCCGCTGCCAACATCGAGAATAGGCGACTCGTTCAAGCTCTCGATAAAAGGATAAATCGAAAAGCTGTCGAGTAGATGTTTGGTTATTTGCTCTTCGGGGTCAGAGATCGCGGTAAGATTTATTTTCTTATTCCAGCGATTCATCAAATCCAGATACTTTATTAGCTGGTCGATCTGGTCTGCATTTAATTGCTGGGACATTTCTGTCAGACCGTTCTGCAGCTTAGTGCGCAGTTGAACACTACTGGTCATATTTGAAGCCCGCCATTAAGCGGTTTTTTTCAGAGGTTGTTGCCGCTTAAGGTGGATCAATAACAGTGAAACCGCAGCTGGCGTAACACCGGGCACACGAGAAGCCTGGCCGATAGTTTCTGGTTTTACATCGCCCAACTTCTGCTGAACTTCATTAGATAAACCGGACACACCGCTGTAATTAAACGTCGCTGGAATTTTGTGATGTTCTTGGTTTTTAACTTTAGCCACTTCGTCCGTTTGGCGATCAATATAACCAGCGTACTTAGCGGATATTTCTAATTGCTGGCCAGCGGCTTCTTCCACCGGTTCAGATTCTGAAACGGCACAGATTTTTTTATAGTCCAGTTCGGGTCTTTTTAGTAGATCAAAAAGAGAGTATTCCCGACTTATAGGTCGCTCAATCAAATCATTTAGCCGCCCAGCCGTGGCGGTTCCGGGTTGAACCCAGGTATCTTTAAAACGCTGAGTTTCTTTGACTACCGCTTCGTTTTTATCTTGAAAGTTCTTCCAGCGGGCATCATCTACCAAACCTAGCTCGCGGCCTTTTGCCGTTAGTCGCTGATCAGCGTTATCTTCGCGCAACATCAACCGATGCTCGGCTCTGCTAGTGAACATTCGATAAGGTTCTTTGGTTCCCAAAGTCACCAAGTCATCAACCATCACACCCAGATAGGCCTGGTCTCGCCCGGGACACCAGGAGTCTTGCTCGCGGCCAAGTAATACGGCGTTTATACCTGCCAACATACCTTGGGCGGCGGCCTCTTCGTACCCTGTAGTGCCGTTAATTTGTCCGGCAAAAAACAATCCCGGAACATGTTTGTTTTCCAGCGAATTTTTCAGGTCTCGTGGATCAAAGAAGTCGTATTCGATAGCGTAGCCAGGACGGGTAATGTGCGCACTCTCAAATCCGGAAATACTGCGCACAAGATCCTGCTGCACATCAAAGGGCAAACTGGTGGATATGCCGTTTGGATATAACTCTTTTGTTTGAAGCCCTTCTGGCTCAACAAATATCTGATGAGAGCTCTTGTCGGCAAAGCGAACAATTTTGTCTTCAATCGATGGGCAGTACCGCGGGCCAATGCCTTCAATTACGCCGGTAAACATAGGTGAACGATCTAGACCGCCGCGAATAATCTCATGGGTTTTTTCAGATGTGTGGGTAATCCAGCAGCAAGCTTGCTGAGGATGTTGATCTACCGAACCAAGAAAGCTCATTACGGGTTCTGGTTTGTCTCCCCACTGTTCTTCCATCACGGAAAAGTCGACGCTGCGCGCGTCAATGCGGGGAGGAGTACCGGTTTTTAATCGATCTACTCGAAGCGGCATTTCGCGCAAACGATCAGCCAATCTAATTGAGGGTGGATCGCCTGCTCTGCCGGCCAAATGGTTTTCTAGGCCGATATGCACTTTGCCGCCGAGGAATGTACCGGTGGTTAATACAACCGCTGGTGCGCTGAAGGTCAGGCCCATGTTGGTAACTACACCGGTTACCCGGCCAGATTCAATCGCCAAGTCATCAACTGCTTGCTGAAAAATATGCAGGTTTGGTTGGTTTTCTAGGATTCCGCGAATGGCTTGTCGATATAAAACCCGGTCGGCCTGAGCGCGAGTTGCTCTAACCGCTGGGCCTTTTCGAGAGTTTAGCAACCGAAATTGGATGCCGGCCTGGTCTGTGGCTAAGCCCATTGCGCCGCCAAGAGCATCTACTTCTCGGACGAGGTGGCTCTTGCCAATACCGCCAATAGCGGGGTTGCAGGACATTTGGCCAAGTGTTTCGACGTTGTGAGTTAGCAGGAGTGTGCTGGCGCCCATGCGCGCAGCCGCTAACGCCGCTTCGGTGCCTGCGTGTCCTCCTCCAACAACGATAACGTCGTAATTCAAATCCATGTGGTTAGTGATTGATCAATTATTAATTTGGCCGCGCATTATAGGCTCCTTTTCTGAAACACCAAATTATTGGATTCAGCTAAGTTATTAATAATATATATATGAATATGTATGAAAAGATAGAAGCACTATTGTTGTTACTACTACTGAAGCACTTTTCGGTGGGTAAGTGCCTTTTCTCTTCTGGGGTCAATTGCTTGCGGCAAGTATAACTAGGCAAATAAGTCGTAACTAAACAGCGAAAGTCTTGAGTGTAATCTGTGGTTAGTTTTTAGGGTAAATTCGGGTCGAAAATCTATCCCCTTTGTGGGCACACTTAATCCACAGGATATCTTCTGAAAAAAAGGATAAGTATTTTTTAGGAAGCTAGATTCCGGATACTTGTGGAAAAGCTGTGGGTGACTGCTTTTATTTAGCGGTGGTTTTTTATTTGCCTACACAGAAGCTAGAGAATATCTCACCAAGTAAATCATCGGTGCTAAACACACCCGTGATGCTCTGCAGTTTTAAATGGGCCCACTTAAGTTCTTCAGCTATAAGCTCACCTGCTTGCTGATCAACCAATAGGATTAAGCAAGTTTGGATATGTTGCTGGGCTGATTCCAGTGCGTGGATGTGCCGGGTTCTTGCAGAGAAGGCGGGCTCGGTGTCTGTTAGTCCCGCTAGTTCTTTAAGGTGTTGCGTAACCTCTTTAAGGCCGGTGCTTTCTTTTAGGCTGGTGCCATAGGTGGGGATGTTGTTTGAAGCGGCCCCTGTATTAGCGCTATCAGAGCCCCAAAGACCATAAGCATCGCCAGATAAATCTATCTTGTTTGCTATAAGGCTAATACTTACTTTTAGGGCTAAACCAGATTGGTACTTTTCTATTAGCGCTAAGCTAGATTCGCCACTGTCTTTGCTGGCATCAAACATTATAAGTAGATGGTCTGCTTTGGTAGCTGACTGAATAGCTCGCTTTATACCTAGCTCTTCAACCGCGTCTGGATTGGCGTTAAGGCCAGCGGTATCTGTAATGGTTACCGCTAGACCGTCTAGATCTATGGTTTCTGACAGGGTGTCTCTGGTAGTGCCGGCGATATCAGTAACAATGGCGCGGTCTGTTCCTGAGAAGTAATTAAGTAAGCTGGACTTGCCCGCGTTGGGAGCACCTAGAATTACTAAGCTCAAGCCATCTAACAATTTCTGACCACGTCTGCCCTCTTCCAGGCAGTTGCTAACATCATGAGCTATTTGGTTGATGGCTTTTTCTACTTTGCCGTCGCTAAGAAAGTCGATTTCTTCTTCGGCAAAGTCGATAGAGGCTTCTACGTATTTCCTTAGCTCAACAGCTTGGTTAGCTATGCCATTAACGATATTTGAGAACACACCTTCTAGGGATTTAGTTGCAGCGCGAGCAGCAGATTCGCTGCCGCTGGCAATAAGGTCGGCGATAGCTTCTGCCTGAGTTAGATCTATACGGCCGTTTAGAAAAGCACGTTGTGAAAACTCACCTGGTTCTGCAAGACGAGCACCTAGGGCTAAGCATTCCCTTATAAGTCTTTTCAGAGTGATCGGGCTACCGTGCGCCTGAATTTCTACGACATCTTCGCCGGTAAAGGAGTTTGGTTGGGGGAAGTAGAGGCTGATACCTGAATCAATGGTTTCAGGTTCGAAAGCTTGTACGGTGTGCGCGCTGGTGAAATAAGAGAACTTTGCCTTTCTGGGTTGCAGCTGCCCTGCCCCAATAGATTCAGCTATCTTCAAGCTGTTGGCACCACTCAGACGAATGATGCCTATACCAGATTTCCCTGGGGCTGTGGCTAGGGCGACAATCGTGTCGCCAACATAATTGCCAGTTAAAGCTTCAGGCTCTATATCCGACATAGCTTATTCGGGTTTGGTATCGGCTTTTTCTATGTTGCGCGTAATTACCCATTGCTGGCTGATGGATAGAATGTTGTTGCTCACCCAATAAAGCACCAAACCAGAGGGGAACCACATAAACATAAAGGTAAACATGAACGGCATCATCTGCATTACCTTAGCCTGAGTCGGATCAGGTGGCGCAGGGTTTAGGCGCATTTGGAACCACATACTAACGCCCATAACGAGCGGCAATATAAACCAGGGGTCTTTGGAGGATAGATCGATAATCCATCCAAAGAATGGTTCGTGACGCAATTCAACGCTTTCTCGTAGAACCCAATAAAGCGCAATAAAAACAGGCATTTGCACCAGTATAGGCAAACAGCCACCCATAGGGTTGACCTTCTCTTTTTGGTAGAGACGCATCATCTCTTGCGAGAATTGTTGTTTGTCGTCGCCATAGCGTTCTTTTAAGGCAGCGAGCTTAGGCTGCAACTTACGCATCCGCGCCATCGACTTATAGCTGGTCTCGGATAACTTAAAGAAAATCAGCTTCACTATTAGCGTGAGCAAGATAATACAAATACCCCAGTTGGCTACGCCACCAAATACTTTGGCGTCGATACCAAAGGATTTAATTTCTCCGTTGTGGAGAAAATAAAGAATGGCGTATAGCGGTTGTGCTGCCCACCAAACCCAGCCGTAGTCTACGGTGAGATCAAGATGTTCAGAGATGGTGCGCAAGCGATATTGATCTTTGGGTCCTATGTATAAACCCGAAGTTAAGCTGTCTTGACTGCCAGCAGCAACCTGAAGCGGTGCTTGAGTGAAGCCCACATAGTACAAGCCGTTGGCGGTAGATTGGCGCAAGTTGTATTCCAGGGAATAGGCAGCGTCCGGAATCCAGGCCGATAGAAAGTAGTTTTGCAGTATGGCGGCCCAGCCAGAATCGACAGTTTCACGAAAGCCACCATCTTCTAAGTCGTCAAAGTCAAATTTCTTATAGCGATCTTCCGGAGTGGTAATAGCCGGCCCAACAAAGGGTTTGGCGCCCATACCACCGGTTGATGGTGGAACGTAGTTGTCGCGTTTTAACTGCGCATAAAAAGCGGCTGACCAATTTTCGGTACTGCGGTTGTCTACTATGTATTCAACGCCAAGGTAGTAATCACCACGATTAAGGGTAAAGCGCTTAGTAATCAGTACTTCGCCTTGAAGGTATTGCAGGTCCAGAACTACAGAATCCTCACCTTCGGAAATTTCTAAATCGGTTGTTGCTGAACTAAAGGTAGGCCGGCCTTCGTTAGTATCCGTTCCGTTGCTACCAACCAGGCCGCTCTGAGCTACATAGGTTCGGTTGCCGTTGTCGATCAGTAAATAGATAGGGTCCTGCCCGTCTATGGTTTCTAGGTGCTCCAACAATTGCGCTTCAACAATATCTCCACCTAATGGGTCGATCTGTAGTTGCAGTACATCGTTGGCAAAGCGTATTAGTGAAGTATTGGCGGGCGCCACATCTGTAAAGGGCGCGCCCGATGATGCCCCTGCCGCGAAGGCTTCAGGGATCTCTTGATTGATGCCGTTCCCGCTTGGACCGCTTTGGGTTGGAATACCGGTAGCCCGGTTAGCGGCTATAGCTGGTTGGTTGGCTTCCGCTTGATTAGCAAGCTCGGCCTGAAAGTCGTCGTACTCTCTAAAAAGAAGCAGTAGTACAGCAACCATGCCCGCAATGAGGCAGCCGCTAATCAGATCAAATTTTTTCAAAAGGTCTCACCTAAATTATGTTGGGGCATAGGAGTATTAGTTTCTGGTGCCGGTGTTTTTGGTACCGAAGCGTCATGAACGGGATCTATGCCGCCAGGATGAAAAGGATGGCATTTTAAGCATCGACGGGCCGCTAGGTAACCCCCACGAGCAAAACCGTGGTGAATTAGTGCATCTTTAGCGTAATGAGAGCAACTGGGGTAGAAGCGACACTTGGGGCCAAACATAGGGCTAATGTACTTTTGGTACAGTCCGATTAACTCACAAAGGATAGAAGTAGCTCTATTGGATTTGGGCATAACGCTTTGCGATGGTGTCGAACATATCGTCTATTAACTTTCGTAATTCTGTTGCGGAGAGATCGCCAGCACCAGGCCGGGTTAGTACCAAACAGTCTAAACCAGAGATATTGGTTTGTAAGTGACGAAAAGATTCTCGAACAATTCGTTTTACCCGATTTCTATCGTGGGCGAAACGGACAAACTTTTTACGCATCACTAATCCGAGACGCGGATGTTCTAAGTCATTAGGTTTAGCAAGAATTAACAGGGTCGGAGAGCCGACCCGAAATTGGTTCTGATCAAAAACCGCCTGAAATTGTTTCGGGGTTTTCAGTCGGTGCTGAGGGCGGAATTTAAAACGGAGCACTTCGGCAAGCGCTCGAGCGGCCTGTTTAGGCGCTCAGCTCTTTTCTGCCTTTCGAACGACGACGAGCTAATACCTTGCGGCCGTTAGCTGAAGCCATGCGTGCACGAAAGCCGTGAGTTCGCTTGCGGCGAATGTTGCTGGGCTGAAATGTTCTTTTCATCGGACTGCTTCCGTAATCTAATTAGTGTAGCTCGGTCAGCGAAAGTTTGCTGTCACAGAGCGGGGCGCGCGATTCTAAGCAACCCACCCGAATAAATCAATGAAAGCTTCAAAAAAGAAGCAGTTATCTCTTCTGGTAGAAAATAGTTATTTAGAGTCGTAACCTAATAGAACTTATTAATACCTGCTTTATCTCTTAGGTGAAATACAAATTGGAGCCAAAGTGTGAAAGATAACCGCCAATTCACTGTTAACTCACAACATATCCACAGCTTTCGGATATGAGAGTCCTCTTCTGGGGATAGTTTTCTATTGGGGTGTATTTCGTTGACTTGACTTAACGTTATGAAAATAAAAGAATAAAGTGGTTTTTTGTGGGGGGTTTACCCGGGCTCTAGGTTGTGGATAAATACGCTGCATATTAAGACAGGGTCTCCACTGAGAAAGGTGGATAACTTCTCCAGCTATGGATAGGTGGGTAAACAATCAATCGGCGCAGTACGGTTAATAATAAAGAGGTCTAATCGGTGTCCACCCTTCTTTGGGAACAGTGCAGCAACGCACTACAAGATGAATTACCGGAACAACAGTTTAATACTTGGATTCGTCCCCTGAAGTGTCAGGAGGGCAATGGTGAGATTCGTCTATTGGCGCCAAACCGTTTTGTATTGGATTGGGTTACCGAGAAGTTCTTGGTGCGGATCAAAGCATTATTGGGAGAAGCATCGGCACAACCGCCGCGTGTAATTATTGATTTGCTTGATGCCAACCAGGAAGTGCCAGCGCTAAGCTTTGGCCCAAACCTTGGGTTGCATGCCACTGCCGCTCAATCTCAAGTCACTCCAGCGGTTCATACCGGGTCTAGGACTAGGGTAGAGCACAAAGAACATTCGTTGATGGGCACCAGCCGATCAAATTTGGATAATCAATTTACCTTTAATACCTTTGTTGAGGGTAAGTCTAACCAGCTTGCTTTGGCGGCTGCTAAGCAAGTAGCGCAAAATCCTGGCGAAGGCTACAACCCTCTATTTATATATGGGGGCGTAGGCTTGGGTAAAACCCATCTTATGCAAGCGGTTGGTAATCAACTAAAGCTGCAAAACCCTAATGCCCGAGTGTTGTATTTACACTCCGAGCGTTTTGTAGCGGATATGGTTAAAGCGCTGCAGCTGAATGCTATCAATGACTTCAAAAGATTCTATCGTTCTGCAGACGCGCTTTTGATTGATGATATTCAATTTTTTGCGAATAAAGACCGTAGCCAGGAAGAGTTTTTCCATACCTTTAATTCGTTGTTGGAATCTCGCCAGCAAATGATTATGAGTTGTGATCGTTACCCAAAAGAAATTGATGGGCTAGAAGAGCGATTAAAGTCGCGTTTTGGTTGGGGTTTGACGGTTGCAGTAGAGCCTCCTGAGCTGGAAACGCGCGTCGCAATTTTGATGAATAAGGCCCAGCAATCGAATATGGATCTGCCCACAGATGCCGCCTTTTTTATTGCGGAAAGAGTTCGATCAAATGTTAGAGAGCTAGAAGGTGCGCTTAAGAGAGTGATGGCGAGCGCTCACTTCACAGGCCAGCCTGTAACCCTGGACTTGATCAAAGAATCCCTTAAAGACTTGTTTGCTTTGCAGGACCGGTTGGTGACTGTAGATAACATTCAGAAGACGGTTGCAGCCTACTATCAAATAAAATTAAGCGACCTGATGTCGAAAAAAAGAACACGTTCTTTGGCCCGACCAAGGCAAGTGGCTATGGCATTATCTAAGTCCCTGACTAATAATAGCTTGCCTGAAATAGGCACTGCTTTTGGCGGTCGAGATCACACTACGGTATTGCATGCATGCCGTAAGATTAAAGAGCTCGAAGAGACAACCGCGGACATGCGTGAAGACCTAAAGAATTTGAACCGAACACTGAGCCATTAATTAAATACTAGGCTGTTCAGCTAGAGGCCTAAATAGGAATTATGTACCCATGAAATTTTCGACCGATAGAGAGTCTTTATTAAGTGCACTGCAGTTAGTCGCAGGTGTGGTTGAAAGGCGTCAAACTTTGCCCGTATTGTCTAACGTTTTGGTGGTTGCCGGTGATGGCAAGCTAGAACTTACTGGTACGGATCTGGAAGTTGAAATTGTCGCAAGAGTGCAGGGCATACATGTTGATTCTGACGGTTCTTCTACTATCCCGGCGCGTAAGTGGTTGGATATTTGTAAATCCTTGCCAGAAGGAAGCGATATCAGCATCCAGCAAGAAGGAGAGCAGGTAGAGATTGTTAGTGGCCGTAGCCGGTTCAAGCTTAGTACGCTGCCAGCGAGCGAGTTTCCTAATGTAGAGGGTGGCCAAAACGTTGATGGTTTTAAAGTTAGCCGAGGCAATCTAAAGGGCATGATAGAGAAAGTCGCTTTTTCTATGGCGCACCAGGATGTTCGATACTATTTGAATGGCATGCTTATAGAGCATACATCAGAGCATTTGCGCATGGTTGCTACCGATGGACACCGTTTGGCTATGGTGACTACGAGCCACGATGGGGGCGATGTAGCGGAAACTTCTCAATCAATATTGCCGCGTAAAGGCGTAATGGAGTTGTCTAGATTGCTAGATGATTCTGACAATGAAGTAGAAATTTCTATTGGTGCGAACCATTTTCGGCTCGTTTCCGAAGAAATGGAATTTACCTCTAAATTGGTAGACGGTAAGTTTCCCGATTATCAAAAAGTGGTTCCCCAGGGTGGAGACAAGTTTATTCTCTCGAATCGGCAGAACCTAAAGGCAGCGTTTTCTAGGGCTTCGATACTATCCAACGAGAAATACCGTGGTGTTCGTATACAGCTGAGCCAGGATTTACTGCGCATAACTGCGAATAACCCAGAGCAAGAACAGGCAGAAGAAGAGGTAGGCTTGGATTATTCTGGTGGCGAGTTAGAGATTGGCTTCAATGTAAGTTATCTAATTGATGCTATGAATGCGCTTAGCGGCGAAGATGTTCGGGTTACTCTAAGTGACTCTAACAGCAGTGCCTTGGTGGAGAATCCTCAGGATGAGACCACGAAGTACGTTGTTATGCCGATGCGGCTGTAATTCGGAACTAGCGGCCCGTTATAATAACCGGATGAAGATTCTCTCCGTAGAAATTCAAAATCTACGGAACCTTAAAAATACTTCCTTAGACTTATGCCCTCAGCACAACCTGCTGGTGGGCGCTAATGGTGCCGGGAAAACCTCGGTGCTAGAAGCGCTTCACTTGCTGGGCTACGGTCGTAGCTTTAGATCGCGACAGCCAAAAGACATTATCAGCCGAAAAGAATCCGAGCTTGTTGTTAGCTGCAGCTTTATTGATGCTGTCGGGAACGAGAGCAGGGCGGGCATTAGGAAAACTAATTCGGCGGATTCAGAAGTTCGACTAAATGGCCAGAGCCTTAGCTCTGCAGCTGAGCTGGCGTCGAACTTCCCTGTGGTAGCTATAGAGAGTAATTCTTTTGATCTTTTAGATGGAGGCCCAAAAGAGCGCCGGCAGGCTTTGGACTGGGGAGTGTTCCACGTGGAACATTCTTTCTCTGATGTATCGAAGTCTTACCGACGTATATTGGCTCAACGCAATGCCCAGCTCAAGGTAAGCGACGATAGAGTTGACTTTATTGTTTGGAATCAAGGACTTGTAGATCTTTCCGGCCAAATAGACCAACTTCGGAAGCAATACTTTGAAAGATTCACTCCGATATTCTCAGATTTGCTACAAGAGCTGGCTCCTGAGCTTGGTTTGGTTTCATTGGGCTATCAGCGAGGCTGGAGCCAGGATAAGGATTTGGCAGACGTCTTAGATGAGCGATTCAGCAGGGACCGTTTTGAGAGACGAACTACTCGGGGCTGCCATGCGGCCGATTTGGAGTTTTTCGTTGAGGGAGTGGCTGCCAGAGACAGTCTTTCTCGCGGACAGAAAAAGATATTAGTAATTGCATTCAAGTGTGCTCAAGCAAGCCTGTATAATGCCGTCAGAGGCAATAGCTGTGTCTTGCTGTTAGATGACCTTGCTTCCGAACTGGACGCCGATAAATGGCACAGAGTGCTAGCCGTATTAGATAGTGGGGGTTGTCAGACTCTTCAGACGTACACGGAACTGGATGATAGGGAGTTCCTTGGGTCAGAAGAGCGTGAGTTTGCAATGTTCCACGTGGAACAGGGCGAGATATCCAAAGCCAACAATTAGATTATGAATAGTCGGAGAAGACTTTGACCGAAGAAAATACCGAAGCAAATGGCGCAGAATACGATTCCTCCAGTATTAAGGTACTGAAGGGTCTAGATGCAGTTCGCAAACGTCCAGGCATGTATATCGGTGATACCGATGACGGCACCGGGTTGCATCATATGGTATTTGAGCTAGTAGACAACTCTATCGATGAGGCTCTTGCTGGTCATTGCTCGGAAATCCGTGCGGTCATTCATGGCGATGAGTCGATAACCGTCACGGATAACGGCCGTGGAGTTCCAACAGATATGCACGAAGAGGGCGTATCTGCTGCCGAAGTAATTATGACCGTGCTGCATGCAGGCGGTAAATTTGATGACAATACGTATAAGGTTTCCGGGGGCCTGCACGGTGTTGGTGTTTCTGTAGTAAATGCACTGTCTGAAGAGCTCAAATTAACCATTCGTCGAGCTGGCAAGGTTCATGAACAGACTTACAAACATGGCGAGCCCCAAGGGCCGCTTACCGTAGTTGGCAAAACGGATAGCTCTGGTACTGAAGTTCACTTCTGTCCTTCGCGCGAAACGTTCACCAATGTTAAATTCCACTTTGACCAACTTGCCAAGCGATTGAGAGAGCTGTCTTTCCTTAATAGTGGCGTACGTATCGTATTGCATGACGAACGCGATGGCCGGGAAGAAGTTTATGAATATGAAGGTGGACTGAAGGCTTTTGTAGAGCATTTGCACTTGAATAAAGTGCCTATCAACAAGGTAGTTCATTTTAATAGGAAGAGAGAAGAAGACGGCGTAGAAGTAGAAGTTGCTATGCAGTGGTCTGATTCCTATCAAGAGAACATCTACTGTTATACCAACAACATTCCACAGCGCGATGGCGGGACGCACTTGGCCGGCTTTCGCGGAGCCCTGACTAGAAGTTTGAATCAGTATATCGACTCCGAAAGCGCGGGCTCCAAGAAACAGGTTTCCACTACGGGCGACGATGCACGTGAAGGTCTAACCGCGATTATTTCGGTTAAGGTTCCGGATCCAAAATTCTCATCTCAGACAAAAGATAAACTTGTGTCATCAGAGGTGAAAACCGCTGTTGAGCAAGAAGTAGGTGCTGCCTTGCAGGAGTACCTGCTAGAGAACCCTAGTGAAGCGAAAGCTATTATCGGCAAAATGTTAGATGCCGCACGGGCTCGAGAAGCAGCGCGTAAAGCGCGTGAAATGACTCGACGCAAAGGTGCGCTAGATATTGCCGGGCTACCCGGTAAATTAGCGGATTGTCAGGAAAAAGATCCAGCCTTATCTGAACTGTATTTGGTGGAGGGAGATTCAGCCGGCGGTTCTGCGAAGCAAGGCCGTGATCGACGTACGCAGGCTATATTACCCCTCAAAGGTAAGATTCTGAACGTTGAAAAGGCACGCTTTGATCGCATGATTTCTTCAGCGGAAGTTGGAACCCTTATTACCGCCCTAGGTTGTGGTATTGGTAAAGACGAATTTGATATTACCAAGTTGCGCTATCACCACATAATTATCATGACGGATGCGGACGTGGATGGAGCGCATATTCGCACCCTACTCCTTACATTCTTGTTCCGTTACTTACGTGAGTTGGTTGAGGCTGGTCATGTATATATCGCACAACCACCGCTATATAAACTATCTAAGGGTAAGAACGAGCAATATCTTAAAGATGACGAAGCCCTTACCGATTATCTGACGGCTAGCGCTTTGGAAGAATCTAGTTTGCACGTGAACGCTGACGCTCCGGGCATTCAAGGCTCTTCTCTTGAGGTATTGGTTAGAGAGTTTCGTTCCGTAATGTCTATCCTGGATCGTATGGATCGTGTTCATCCGCGGCCTGTTTGTGAAACTTTGATGATGCAGCCTAAGTATGTTGCCAGTCATATGGCAGACGAAAAATCTGCCGCAAAGTGGGTTGCTGAATGGCAACCCGAGCTAGATGAGCTTTCCGATGGCCGACAACAGTACAAAGCTATTACCAGATACGATGAAGAATACAGCCAGTATCTACCAGTAGTAGTGATTACCGCTCATGGTATAGACCGGGATATCATCTTTTCTAAGGACTTTTTTGAGTCAGGCGAATATCGGGCGATCTCTGAGTTAGGCGGAAAGCTTTCCGGCATGATGGAAGAAGGCGCACATATCCGTCGCGGCGAAAAAACCCAGGAGATTTCTACCTTTTCAGAAGCTTTAACTTGGATGATGCAAGAATCCCGCAGAGGCTATTCATTCCAGCGCTACAAAGGCCTGGGTGAAATGAACCCCGAGCAGCTTTGGGATACGACTATGGATCCCGCCAGTCGCAGATTGCTGCAAGTGACCATCGAAGATGCTATCGCGGCAGATCAGATGTTTACTTGTTTGATGGGTGATCAGGTTGAGCCGCGTAGGGCTTTCATCGAGAAGAACGCACTATCAGTCGCCAACCTCGATATCTAAACGGGGGTTGCCCCTTTACTCCCTAGCGTCGATAAAAGCGTGTCAGAATCGGTCATTTATTTGTATATAAATTCTCTCTTCTGCGCGCGCTTTTGCCTCGCTAGAAAGCAAAATTCCTAACCCCGTTATCCTGATTCGGGGTTGCTATTTTTCCCTCTGGCGTTGCTGAAAGCGAGCTCAATCGGTCACTTTCGCCTAGCGATAGCGAAAAATATCTTACTCCTTAATTAATAGCGCATTTATTGAAAGTAAGTGGTTACTAACCTAGAGGTTTTTGTCGCTTTTCTGTGGGTATATTAGCGGTTTCTCGGATCCATTTTTCTACCTGATCCGTTAGGCTCTTTGGGTCTCTGCCAGCAGTATCTATTGGTTCGCCGACAACTACTTTGATAGTTCCTTTTTGGAAACGTCCCGAAGGGCTCCAGCAATTACTGGCCGTATGGGCTACGGGCACCAGTTGTACGTTCGCATCTATCGCTAGCTTCGCGCCAGTACGTGTAAAACGACGGTATTCTCCCTCCGCCACCCGAGTGCCCTCGGGAAAGATTAATACGTTTATGCCCTTCTGAAGGCGCTTCAATCCGAGCTTTTCAATGCGTTTTAAGGATCCGCGAGCGTTAGACCTATCTATACCAATGTGGCCTGATCCCCAGAGTGCCCAACCAAAAAAGGGTATGTGTAACAGATCTTTCTTTAAAACAGAGTTAACCGGGTTCAATAAGTAGCAGAGATGCAAGGTTTCCCATTCACTTTGATGGTTTGAAAGCGCAACAAAGGCCTGTTTGGGAATATTTTCCCTGCCTTCAATCTCTACCCGAATACCCGTAGTAATCCGCAATAGGCTCAGGCTAACAAAACGATTCCATGATGTAGCTATGGTCAGGCGCATGCGCATGGTCATGAGCTGCCCGAGGGTTATTACGAATACCGATGCAATAAACAAAGTCGGCACGTAGAAAAGGTAATAGATGCCCTTTCTAAGCTTCATTTGGCTTGAATCCGTGCTTTAGCCACTTAGTTCGGAAAGATCAGCGATCTTTAGTACCAGGTGTCTAACTTCCGAGAGCAGTGCCAACCGATTTAGCTTCAAATTCTCTTGTTCGGCCATAACCATCACCGACTCAAAGAAAGCATCCAAGGGTTGCTGCAGCCTTGCCATGCTCGACAGGGCAGCAGAAAAGTCTCCGGACGCCAGGGCCGGTGCGGTATCCGATTGGATCTGGGTAAGCGCTGCGGCTAGTGCAGACTCTGTGTCCGATTCGAACAGCGAAGCATCTACTTTGGGTAAGTTGGATAGATCCACCTTGGCCAAGATATTGGCAACTCGCTTATTGGTGGCCGCCAAACTTTCTGCTGCAGGTGTTTCGGCAAAGCTAAGCACCGCTTGTACCCGGCGGTAAATCTCGTAAGGAGAGCTCTGTTCGACGCTGCGTACGGCGCGGAAGACTTCAACCGTAGTGCCCTCGTCTTCGAACCAAGCTCGAAAACGATCAATAAGATAGCCTTGAACCTGTTGCACAAGTTCTTGCTTGGGAACCGGTAGGTTCTCAAAATTGTCATATGCCTCGCCTATTACTTGGGTAAGGTCGAGTTGGATTTTTTGATCTACCAAGATATTCAAAACGCCAAGGCTGGCTCGTCTTAAGGCAAAAGGATCGCGAGAGCCTGTTGGCGGCTGTTTTATACCAAAGATGCCGGTCAGAGTGTCTAGGCGCTCAGCAAGAGCCAAGCAGACACCGGTCGGCGTTGTCGGAAGTGCTCCGCCAGCTTGCTTAGGTAAGTACTGTTCATAAATGGCTTGCGCTACTTCAAAAGGCTCACCATTTGCAGTGGCGTAGTAGCGACCCATGGTTCCTTGCAGCTGATCGAACTCCTGCACCATGTCAGTCACAAGGTCGCATTTGGCAAGTTCTGCAGCGCGGTTAACCAATGCGGTGTCGGCGTTGCAGCTCGCAGCTAAGCTGGATCCGAGTTTGCCGACGCGGGCGCTTTTATCTGCAAGGCTGCCGAGATCTGCTTGGAAAACAATTTTGGCCAATTTAGCCCGATGGTCCTCTAAGGGAGTCCTTAAATCCTTATCGTAAAAGAACTTTGCGTCGGCTAAACGAGGGCGGATAACCCGTTGGTTACCGTCAATAACCTTGGACGGGTCTTTGGACTCGATATTACTGACAGTAATAAACAGCGGAAGTAGCTTTTCCGACTCGCCTACTAGATGAAAATATTTTTGATGCTCGCCCATAGATGAAATCAGGGCTTCTTCAGGAACATCCAGGAAGCTTTCATCAAAGCGACCGCATAGAGCTACAGGCCATTCAACCAAGGAGGTAACCTCCTGCAGAATGCCAGGACTAATGACGGCTCGGCCGCCAGACTCTGCGCCAAGTTTGGTGACTTGGTCGACTATAGTCTGCTGGCGCTTGTTTATATCCACCACTACTTTGGCGCTTTCGAGCTGCGTTTCGTAGCTTGCCGGGGAATCAATAGTTAGTTGGCCTGAGGAGTGGAATCGGTGCCCTCTGGTTTGATTGCTAGCCGTTAAGCCCATAATCTGCACGGGGACTACTTGATCACCAAACAGCAGAACAATCCAATGTACCGGCCGAACAAACTCTTGCCGGCCAGAGCCCCAGCGCATGCGTTTAGCGATGGGAAGCTTGTTCAGCGAAGCTTCAATACAGTCCGCAAGAAGAGACTCTGTCTTTTGGCCAGTGCGGTTTTCTTTAAAGGCCAGTCGCTCGCCTTTATTGGTTTCGACAAAAGTTAGTTCGCTAACATCAGTTACTCCGCATTTACGTGCGAAGCCTAGAGCTGCTTGTGTTGGGTTTCCATCTGCATCAAATGCAGCAGCGCGTGCGGGGCCTAACAACTCAATATTTTCGTCGGGCTGGGTTTCACTAAGCTGCTCGATAATTACCGCTAGCCTTCGTGGGGTCGCATAAGATTTGCTGCCGGAAAAGCTAAGTCGTTGTGCACTAAGTTGTTTGCTGAGCTCTTTTTCAAAAGCCAAGCGGAGCTTGTCCAAAGACTTTGGCGGCAGTTCTTCGGTACCAATTTCAACTAGCAGGTCACGCGCGCTCACTTTTTGTTCTCCAGTTCAGCTAACACCTTGGAAGCGAGTTCCGGCGGAGCCAAAGGGAAACCTAGGTTTTTGCGAGCGTCAAAATAAGCGCTGGCGACCGCGCGCGCTAAGGTTCGTACCCGCAGAATAAAGCGCTGTCGTTCCGTAACCGATATAGCGTGACGAGCGTCGAGCAGGTTAAAGGCGTGAGAAGCCTTCATAACCATTTCATAGGCCGGTAATGGCAGTTCGGCCCGAAGAAGATCTGTGCAGGATTTCTCGTATTGATCAAAGCTTTCAAACAGAAAGTCGACGTTGGCATGTTCAAAGTTATAGGCCGACATCTCTACTTCGTTCTGATGAAAAATATCGCCATAGGTAACAGGCGTACCGTCTGGCGCAATATTCCAAACCAGGTCGTATATGGATTCAACGCCCTGTAAGTACATGGCAATGCGCTCGAGACCATAGGTGATTTCGCCGGAAACCGGAAAGCACTCTAGCCCGCCGACTTGCTGAAAGTAGGTGAACTGCGTGACTTCCATGCCGTTCAACCAAACTTCCCAACCCAAACCCCAAGCGCCAAGCGTTGGCGATTCCCAGTTGTCTTCTACAAATCGAATATCGTGAACGCTCGGATCGATACCCAAGAATTTAAGTGAGTCTAAGTATTTGTCCTGAATGTCTGCAGGCGAAGGCTTAAGAATTACCTGAAACTGATAATAGTGCTGCAACCGGTTGGGGTTTTCGCCATAGCGGCCGTCAGTAGGTCTGCGGCATGGCTGCACATAGGCAGCATTCCAGGTCTCTGGCCCAATAGCGCGCAAAAAGGTTGCTGGGTGAAAAGTACCTGCGCCCACTTCCAAGTCGAGGGATTGCAGGACTACGCAGCCTTGGTCGGCCCAAAAGTTTTGCAAGGAGCTTATTAGCCCTTGGAATGTTGATACGTCGGTCTGGTAAGTCACAGCAACAATTTTTATATTGGAAGGCAGGTGATTATAGCGGTTACAGCTGCGCTGAAATAGCGGCCAGCCCGCTAAATTGAATAGAAGCGCTTTTATGCGTCATTATTCTTCCAATCTGTTGCTAAACTCGTGCCATGAAAAGCAAACTAATAGAATTACTTCTTCGCGGTATTTCCCTATTGCCGAGAGGCGTTCAGCGCAAGCTGGGAAATAGCTTGGGTCGGCGCCTATACAAAAAAAATGGGCGTGACGCAAAAATTACCCGGGTCAATCTTGCAGCATGCTTCCCTGACATGCCAGTTGACGAGCGGGATGTATTGGCACTAAAGAGTTTGCAGGCAACGGCCACCATGGGATTAGAAACTTCTTCCGTTTGGTTTCGCGGAGCGAACTGGCGCAATAAGTCGGTATTAGGTGTTGAGAATAGAGAGTTGTTTGAAAAAGCGCTGGCCGCAGATTCGGGCCTGATGCTTCTGATTCCTCATTTTGGCAACTGGGAGCTTGCAGGGATGTGGGCTTCAACCTTTGCGCCAACCACCGCGATTTATCGAACGCCTCGTATGACGGCTTTAGACGGTATGTTACGAAGAGTAAGAGGTATTGGAACCACGAATATGGTGCCGGCATCCTCAAGAGGGGTAATGGCTGTGGTGAAGGCACTGAATCGTGGCGAGATGACGGTGGTATTGCCGGACCAAGAGCCAGCGCTTGAGGGCGGGATTTTCAGTCCGTTTTTTGGCATTCCTGCTTTGACCATGACGCTAATAAATCGACTAGTGGTAAAAACCAAGCCGGGGGTCTTGATCGCCTATGCGCGAAGGGTCGATGGCGGTCATATTGTTGGATTCGCGCGGCCAGATGACGAGATTCACTCGGAAGATCAGCAGACTGCGGTAGATGCCATGAACCGGTCCATAGAAAAGCTCGTTGTTACTGCACCAGAGCAATATCAGTGGGAATACAAACGGTTCCGCAAGCAGCCGGAAGGCGCCGTCAATATTTACTAGCGCTTTACCAGATTGTAAAGGTGCTAGTTATTGCAAAAAAACAGGCATAGAATCGGGTAAAGGTAGCTAGTGTAGCTAGTTCGGAGGCTCCCAATGCACAAATTAAATCCTTTAGTCGTGGCGCTATTGTTAGCGACCTCCAGTTTATTTTCCATCGGCGCGCAGGCCCAATCGATAACGGTGTTGGGTACAAATGATGCCTATAGGTGTTATGAAAGTGCTCAATATTCTGCGCGTAGTCTGAGCGGCTCAAGTTCTGACCTGGTTGAATGTAATGATGCCATTCGTGAAGGACGGTTAAACAGGCGCGATAAGGCGGCCACCTACATTAACCGAGGAATTATTCGGGTGAACATGGGCGATGTAGTTCGAGCGGAGCAAGATTATCTAAGCGCTCTTGATATATCTGACCGATCGCCGGAAACCTTTCTTAATCTCGGAAACCTGCAATATATGATGCAGGATTACTCTTCGGCAATTTCAGATTACGATCACGCAGAAACCCTGGGTTTAGCGCAACAACATGTACTGTTCCTAAACCGAGGAATGGCCTACATGCGCATCGGTCAATTTGATTTGGCTGAGGCTGACTATTTAAAAGCTTTGGAGGTGCGCCCGGATTGGGTGACTGCTCAGGATAAATTGGAAGACCTGAAAGAGAAGCGATTGGATGCAGCAGCGGGGCTGCAGTAAGGGCGTATAGCCCAGCCGCGTCAAAGCGCTATTGGGGTAACTTTCCGGGGGCTTCAATGAATAAAATTCCTGACACCCTAAAAATAATTTTTCCGGTTGTACTCGGGTTTACTGCAGCGTTTGCGCAGGCACAGTAATGGGCGCGTCCGTCGCTCATAAATGTTTTCAAAACGCCGAATATGCGGTCAGCTCCGGTGAGGGGTCGCGCAGAGATGTGGATAATTGCACCGCCGCTATTAGGAACGGTCGGTTGAGTCGCGGCGATCTAGTGACAACACATCTCAATCGGGGAATTATTAAGGCCAAGCTCGGTGATATTAGCGGTGCCCAGGAAGATTATCTAAAAGCATTGGATCTCTCGGACCAATCACCGGAGATATTCCTGAACCTCGGTAATCTGCAGTTTCTGATGCAAGACTTTACTAGTGCGATAGCCGATTACGATCAGGCCGAATCTTTGGGCGGACTAGAGCGCAACACACATATTTTGTATTTGAATCGTGGTATGGCGCTGGTTAGGCTGGGTCGTCTTGACGACGCCGAGGCCGAATATAGAGTAGCTTTCGAGCAGCGTCCGGGCTGGGGCAATGCGTTGGATCAGCTTGAATTACGGGAGCGAATTCGTGAAGGTCTGGCAGAAGAGAGTCAGACCGGAAATTAGCGCTCGAACTAGCTAGTTACTTTTGCTGCCTCCTTATTCTGTCGCTTAGGGTTATTTGGGCCGCTCCTTAGGACTATTTGTGCCAAAAGAGCGGAACAAAAAGCACTATCAGAGTGAAGAGTTCTAGCCGACCCAAGATCATGGAAAAACACAGTACCCATTTCGAAAAATTTGGAATAGAGGCGTAGTTACTAACCACTTCACCAAGCCCGGGACCAAGGTTGTTCAGGGTTGCAGAAACGGCAGACCAGGCCGTAACGAAATCGAGGCCACTGGCCAATAGCACCAATATCATGGCGTAAAAAACGATTAGGTATGCCCCAAAAAAGCCCCAGATCGCATCTGCAATTCGCGCATCAACCGCGCGATTACCCACCTTGATTGGCACTACTGCACTAGGGTGAATTAATCGGGTTATTTCTCGCAGAGTCTGTTTGGCTAAAATGATCATTCGGCCAATCTTTATGCCGCCGCCAGTAGAGGCTGCGCAGGCACCGAAGAAGCTTAAAAATAACAAAAAGAATGCTATGTGCTCTGGCCAGGTACCCAAGTTAGATGCCGTAAAGCCCGCGGTTGTCATAATGGAAACCGTGTGGAACACACCCTGCAATAAGGTTTCAGACGCAGCAAACTGATTCGCAATCATCAATCCCAAGGTAACAAAGATGGCACTGCTACCGAGTATAAGCAGATAGACACGGGCTTCGGTATCTTTCAGGTAATGACGAATGGAGCGTCTGAAAAGAGCGACATAGTGCAGCCCAAAATTCAGACCTGATATCACGGTAAAGAATATGCAGACGCTCAGGATCAGGTTGCCGTTGTAGTCGGGGCTGTCCAAAAAGAAGCCCATGCTGGCATCGTGAGTAGAGAAGCCGCCAATAGATACGGTTGAGAAACTGTGGCCGATAGCGTCGAAAGTCGACATGCCCGCTAATTTATATGCGACGGCACAGGCTAATGTGAGGATCAGGTAAACAAAAAACAAAGCCTTAGCGGTTTCGCCGATTCGGGGTGTGAGCTTGCTGTCTTTTACCGGGCCGGGAACCTCGGCACGATAGAGCTGCATGCCACCCACGCCGAGCATGGGTAGGATGGCCAGGGCGATAACCACAATACCGATACCGCCAAGCCATTGGAGCATTTGTCGGTAGAATAAAATGGATAGTGGCAGTTCTTCGATATTCTCAATTACCGTGGCACCAGTGGTAGTAAGCCCGGAAACTGATTCAAAAATACTGTCAGTGATTGAAAGATGCGGCGTCGAGCCCAAAATAAAAGGAAGGGATCCGATGGCACCTAGCACTATCCAAAACAGTACGGTAATTAAGAAGCCGTCTCTGGATCGCAGTTCGCGTTTTTCGTTGCTATAGGGTATCCATAAGCAAGCGCCCAAGGACATAGTAATGATAAGAGAGTATACAAAAGCAGAAGATGAGCCGTCATCATAAAATATAGAGACTGCTAATGGGATCATATAACTGGTGCTGAACAGCATCAGTAGAATGCCCAATACTTTGAGAATTACTCCGTAATTCATTATCTAGAAAAAGCTAACGCTAACGGAAAAGAGTTGTTCGATCTTACGTATATGTTCTTTGTCCGCGACGAAGATTATTAGGTGGTCCTCATCTTCAATGACTACATCGCCGTGGCCCATAAGAACCTTAGGTTTATTATCAACGTTGCGCACTATGCCACCAATAGTTGCCCCCTGGGGCAGCTTAACTTCACTAATGCAGCGACCGACAACCTTGGAGGATTTTGAATCTCCATGAGCGACAATTTCCATTGCCTCAGCTGCGCCACGCCTCAATGAATGAACCTTAACGGTATCGCCGCGCCTCACAAAAGAGAGCAGGGCGCTGGTGGTGATCTGCGCCGGCGCTATGGCGATATCAATATCGCCGCTGCTTTGCATAAGATCTACGTAGACAGGATTATTAATTAGTGTAATAACCTTGCCCGCATGCAGGCGCTTGGCGAGCATCGAAGAGATTATGTTGGCAGCGTCGTTGTTGGTGAGCGCAAGGAATACGTCAACGGTTTCAATACCCTCTTCTTTCAACAATTCCTGATCGGAGGAGCTGCCATTCAATACAATAGTTTTCTGTAGTCGCTCGGCGAGAAACTCGCAGCGCTTGGTGTCCATCTCAATAACTTTTACTTGATAGTCATGCTCGAGGGCTTGAGCTAAGCGAAAACCAATGTTGCCGCCGCCGGCAATCACGATACGTCGATAGGGTTTCTCTTTGTTGGCTAGTTCAGCCATTACATTACGGATATGTTTTTTGGAAGCGAGGAAAAAGACCTCATCGCCGGACTCAATGCGTGTATCGCCTTCAGCGATAATGGGTCGGTTGTGTCGGTATATGGCGGCAACCCGGGTTTTTGCTTTGCCGAGCTGACCAACAAGATCCTTAATCTGTTTGCCAACCATAGGGGCGTCAGGCTTTGCGCTTACTGCAACGAGCTGCACACGCTTGTCAGCGAAATCCATTACCTGCAAGGCACCAGGCTGATGAATAAGCTGAACTAGGTGATCAGTAACTAATTGCTCGGGCGTAATGGTCACGTCAACAGGCAAATGTTCGGAGCTAAAAAGTTTTTCGCGAATGCGGTCATTGGTATAACCACTGGAGCGAATGCGCGCTATCTTGTGTGGGGTTCGGTAAAGCGAATGCGCTATTTGGCAGGCCACCATATTGATTTCGTCTTGGTTGGTGACGGCCACTAACATATCAGCGTCTTCGATACCGGCCTGTTCAAGCACTTCGGGATGTGAGCCCCAGCCGCAAACCGTTTGAATATCGAGGCGATCGCGCAGTTCCGCCAACAACTCTTCGCGAGAGTCGATTAGGGTTATATCATTTGATTCACTGGAGAGGTTGCTAGCTAAAGTTGAACCTACCTGCCCCGCACCTAATATGACTATTTTCATTCTTCTCTATCCTTCGGACTGCTTCGCCATAAGCACATAATAGAAGCCATCGCTGCCATCCGCCAAGGGTAATAATTGAATTCCCGGATTACATTGAATCGCGCCTTCGATCTGGATGGGCAAAAAATCAACATCATTGCGGCCTTTTGCAAAATGGTTAACAACATCCTGATTCTCTGACTTTAATATAGAACAGGTTACATAAAGCAGTTTGCCACCACCGGCCAAGGTTGACCACAGTGTCTCTAACAGATTGATTTGGCGCTCGCGAAAACCGCTCACATCTTCCGGGGTCCGCAGTTGTTTGATATCTGGATGGCGGCGCATTACTCCGGTTCCAGAGCAGGGCGCATCGATCAATATACGATCAAATGCTTTGCCGTCCCACCATGAATCTAGATCACTGGCGTCGGCGGCGCGAACATCGGCGGTGTAACCCAAGCGATGCAGGTTTTGATCAACTTTAGCTATGCGAAGCTCATCAATATCCAGTGCGGTCAAGGATATCTCTGGGCATAGCTCTAGCAAGTGGCCGGTTTTACCGCCAGGTGCAGCGCAGGCGTCTAATACCCGGGCCATTTTCTGAGGGCTTAAGAGCTCTGCTGCGAGCTGCGCGCTTTCGTCCTGCACGGAGGCGAAACCTTTATCAAACCCGGGAATACGATGCACGGCCACTGCGCTCTTTAGTTGCAGTGCCGACACGCACAGTTTGCCCGGAAAAGAATCGACGCTTAACTCTGCCAATTCAGATCTTAGAGCGTCTCTAGTTTGTTTTTGTAGATTCACCCTTAGGGTCATGGGTGGTCTGGAATTGGCAGCATCAAATATCTGTTGTGCCTGATCAGGCCACTGGCGCTGGATGCTATTAATAAGCCATTGGGGATGTGCAGTGGTGTAAATAGGATTGCTGTTTAACTCGGCATCGAATTTTTCTTGAGCGCCAAGATAGTTTCTAAGGGCGGCGTTCAGCAGGCCAGTTGCCCATGACTTTTTGAGTTGTTTGGCAGCTTGCACGGTTTCTGAAACAGCGGCGTGATCAGCAACGCGCAAATAGCGAATTTGGTAAAGGCCGATAAATAACAGGGCGAGAACATCCGCGTCTTTGTCACGTATTTTTTTATGCAGCAGTTTTTCGGAGATTACTTGCAGGGCAGGAAGGTACCGCAGCGTGCCGTAGCACAGTTCAGAAATAAGGCCGCGGTCCGGGTCTTCAGGGTCTACGCTATCCAAACTGAGGGCGCCTTGCTTGCAGATAACAGGTGCCAGATGCTGAGCAGCGCGAGCGCGAGCGTTCTTCAAGATGTGGGGTCGTCCGTTGCGGTGGTTCCGAATTTGGTTCCGACTTTGAATCGGGCAGCGTTGCCACGCATTAATTCAGATACGGGCGTCGACTTTTTCCCGGGAAGTTGCAGAGTTTTTAGTCTCAATAATCCAGACCCACAGCCGACATCGATACCCTCTTCGCTGGAACCCGCGATAACTCCGGGCTTTGCAGCAGTTGCGTTGTCCGCCAGTGGGTATACCTGCCAGATGCGCAAACGATCGTTTCCGAGGGTCGTAAAGGCAACAGGCACTGGGTTAAACGCTCGAATTTTTCGGTCGAGATCGGTGACTGATTGCGTCCAATCGATTTCTGCCTCGGCTTTGTGGATTTTTGCCGCATAGCAGGTTTCGGCATTATCCTGAGGTTCTGAGTGTGCTGTACCCGCGGCGATCTGGTCTATGGTTTCGACCAAGAGGGGTGAGCCGACTTCAATTATTCGGTCGTGAACCATTCCGGCGGTGTCTATCGTGCCTATTGGGAAACTGGTTCGACTTAGTACCTCTCCGGTATCAAGGCCGGCATCCATTTGCATAATACATACGCCGGTTTCCTTGTCGCCGGCTTCTATAGCGCGTTGTATTGGCGCTGCGCCACGCCAACGGGGCAGAAGCGATGCATGCACATTTATACAGCCATGGCAGGGCGTATCCAATACCGATTGCGGCAAAATAAGGCCGTATGCGACCACTACTAAAAGATCTAGTTCTAGCGCAGCCATATCTGCGCAATCATGCTCGAGTAATTTTTGCGGTTGCAATACGCGTATTTTGTGTTCTTCGGCAAGCTGTTTAACCGGGCTTGCTTGAGTCTGCTTGCCACGACCGGCGGGCCGATCTGGCTGCGTCCAAACGGCTACAATAGCGTGGTTGCTGTCTTGCATTAAAGCGCGTAAATGTTCAGCAGCAAAAAGGGGGGTGCCGGCGAAGCCGATACGTAAAGCCTTGGCAGATGTCATTGTGGGGTTAGCCTCCTTAAGCTCGTTTTTTGTGCTGTTTTTCGAGTTTTGATCGAATGCGTTTGCGCTTTATCGGAGATAAGTAGTCTACGAAAAGCTTGCCATTAAGGTGGTCAATTTCATGTTGAATGCAGGTAGAGAGCAGTCCATCGATCTGCAATTGAAAGGTTTCGCCATTCTGATCCAGTGCGGTAATTACTATGCTGTCAGGACGTTCCACCTCTTCAAAGTAACCCGGCACGGACAAACAGCCTTCATCGTATGAGGAGACCGCTTCACTAAATTGCTGAATTTCCGGATTGATAAAGACCAAAGGCTGGCTTTGATCCTCAGATATATCACATACCAATAGGCGTTTATGTACATTTACTTGGGTTGCGGCCAGCCCGATCCCCGGGGCCTCATACATGGTTTCAAACATGTCTTTACACAGCTGACGAATACCATCATCAACCTCTGTGATTGGTTCGGCGACCTTACGAAGGCGCGGGTCGGGAAATTCTAGGATATTCAAAAGGGCCATTTGTACTAAAAAACCAGTATTTTAAGTCAGATATGAGAACAAGGTGATGGAGTTTCAAGCCTTCTTAGTATAGCTCATGTTTCGTAGGCTGTGCCTTGTGGCCATTCTTACAATTTCTAGCTTAACTGCTGTCGCACAGGTTGCGGTGAACCCTGACCATCCCGATGTTTATGTGGTGCAGCTCGGCGATACGCTCTGGGATATTTCCGCAGTTTTTTTGCGTGATCCTTGGCTTTGGCCGGAGATATGGCAAATTAATTCTCAAGTAGCTAACCCCCATTTGATTTATCCGGGTGATCAAATGCGTCTAGTTTATGTTGATGGGCAACCCCGTTTGCAACTCGACAATGGGCAAAGCGTTGCCAATAATATGAATTCTGCTATGAGTCCCGTGGTCAAACTGACACCGGAAATGACGAGCATTCCGTTAGTAGAAGCGATTACTTCGATTCCGCTGGCCGAAATTCAAGAGTTTTTCACCGCTACAAGAGTGATGACCGAAGAAGAGATCGACCTTGCGCCATATATGGTCGCCGGCCCAGAGAGCCGTATTTTGGTAGGTCAAAGTGATGAATTTTATGTTCGGGGCCAGCTAGCGGCCGGTGTGGGCATCTATCAGATTTTCCGTATTGGCGATCGATATCGAGATCCAGAAACTCGAAAATATCTTGGTTACCGCGCAGAAGCCATGGGTACTGCGCGATTTATCTTCCAGTCCGAAGATGTCAGCAAATTCAATATTATTCGAAGTTCCCAAGAAATCCTCGCTGGTGACCTCTTGCTGCCATTGGCTCAAGACGACATAGACCCTATTCTTTTTCCGGAAGTTCCAAGCATCCCGGTGTTGGCACAAATTATTGCGGTGGAAGGTGGCGTATCCCATATCGGACAATTGGACGTGGTGGCACTAAATAAAGGTCTGGAAGCTGGAGTGCGAAATGGTCATGTGCTCGCCGTGATGGATGCAGGGGAGCGCGTACGCGATAGAGTTCAGGGTGGCAGCGTAGATCTACCCGATGAAAAAGCCGGTATGTTGATTATTTTCAAATCTTTGCCGAGCATGAGCTTCGGCTTGATTTTGGAAGCTGAGACAACCATGGCCATTGGAGATCCGGTTACCAACCCATAAAAAGGATTACATAATCACCGCATAGGATGTGCGGTGCATCTCGCTAGAAATGCATATAAGTATTGCATAATAAGAGAGCCTAATAAGGAGCGTTCATGGACGAGCTGCAATCTAAAATATTCTGGCACTTGCTGCCAAATTTCCCCAATAGCGTTTTGCTTCGAATTCAGGATGCTTTCGTAGAGCTACCTCATCCTGAATATCTAATCGCAGAACAGCGCGACTGGATGCCCGAGCTACTTCTCCAAGCAATCAACGCGGCCATACAGTCGCCTAGGGCAGAGTTTTCCCAGAGATTGGAATACGCCTCGAACTTCATATATACGAACGGTCTTTGCTTGGTAGAACGAGGAAGTAACGATTATCCAGATCTGTTAACAGAAATACCGGATGCGCCCGCCTTGCTCTATGTATTGGGTGATTTTAAACAATTACATAAACCACAGATGGCAATTGTTGGCAGTCGCCGATGCAGCCGCTCCGGACAGCTCGATTCAAGAGCCTTCGCTCGATGTATGGCCCAAAAAGGATTTGGAATAACCAGTGGGCTCGCAATTGGTATTGATACCGCTGCTCATCAGGGCGCTTTAGACGCCGAAGGGCTAACCAGTGCTGTTATTGGTTCAGGCTTAGACAAAATATATCCGGCGAAAAACAAATTTTTGGCGCAGGAAATAATCGAATCGGGAGGCACGCTTGTCAGTGAGTTTCCTCCGGGAATGCCGCTTTTGCCCGAGAATTTTCCCAAGCGAAATCGCATTATTAGTGGATTGTCTGTGGCATCTCTTGTTGTGGAGGCATCAGAGAGAAGCGGCTCGTTAATCACCGCGCGCCTAGCTTTGGAGCAGGGGCGAGAGGTGCTAGTACTGCCCGGGAATATTCATGACCCGTTAAAGCGGGGATGCCATCGGCTAATTAGAGACGGCGCCACGCTGGTTAGTTCGGCTGATCAAATGGTAGAGGAGCTCGGCAGTTTATTAGGGTTTCAGCTCGAAATCGTTAGTGCAAAAAATGCAAAACACCCGCTGAGCGATGACCTGAGCCACAAGCATGAAGCGGTATTTGGCCATATTGAGTTTGAACCATTGGGTCTCGACGATTTACTCGAACTAACCGGGTTAGAAGTCCATGCTTTGGTAGAGATATTAACCGACCTTGAGCTGCAGGGATCGGTGCAACGTACCCCTGAGGGAATAAAACGACTTGAATAAAACAGAGATATTCCCCTCTCTACCTAGAATGTCTTGGCTTGCGAGCGTAATCTTGCGCCGAACTTACAAGAATGACGTTATTCATGCCTCGATACTCACCTTCTTATACTTTAGCCGCTCGATCAATGCTCGAAGGTGGCGTGATTGCCTATGCAACAGAAGGAGTATGGGGTTTGGGGTGCGACCCCTTAAATGAGGCTGCTGTATCAAGAGTTTTGGCTCTAAAGTCCAGGCCTGAAAACAAAGGATTGATACTCATTGCTGCGGATATCAAGCAGCTAGCTGCCTACACCGCAGGTTTGGAGAAGAAGAAACTCAAACTAATTATCGAAAGCCAAGGCAAAGGGATGACCTGGTTAATACCCAATTTGGGCGTTGCGCCAGATTGGATTACAGGAGGTCAGGCCACATTGGCCGTCAGGGTCAGTAACCATCCATCGGTGGTGGGCATATGTGAAGCTTATGGCGGGGCAATGGTTTCAACTTCTGCCAATCCTGGCGGGCGTCCTGCAGCTACTAATTTGATAACGGTGCACCGCTACTTCCCTAACTTGATTGATGTCATTGTTCCGGGAACGACAGCCGGCCAGAATGGCCCCACTGAAATTCGCGAATTGGAAACCGGGCGAATCATTAGGCCCAAACAGACATGAGTACCTATGAATATTGAGGCAGTAAAACAATATCTAGAAGCCTTGCAGGATCGTATTTGCGCGGAGCTGGAGCGTTTGGATGGTGTGGAAACCTTTAAAGAAGATGCTTGGCAGCGCCCCGAAGGCGGAGGCGGTCGTACGCGAGTAATTGAAGAAGGCGCAGTATTTGAAAAAGGCGGCGTGCTTTTTTCTCATGTGCACGGCACTCACTTGCCTCCCTCGGCATCGGCAAACCGACCTGAACTAGCGGGACGTTCATTTCAGGCTATGGGTGTTTCCCTTGTGCTTCATCCGCGTAATCCCTATGTGCCAACCGCCCACGCGAATGTTCGTGTTTTTGTGGCCGAAAAGCCGGGCGAAGAACCAGTCTGGTGGTTTGGAGGTGGATTTGACCTTACGCCCTATTACGGCTTTGAAGAAGACGCCCGACATTGGCATGGTGTGGCAAAAGAGGCTTGCGAGCCCTTTGGAGAGCAAACCTATCCCAAATTTAAAAAATGGTGTGATGACTACTTCTATTTGAAGCACCGAGCCGAGGCGCGAGGTATTGGAGGCCTATTTTTTGATGACTATAGCGAAGGCGGTTTCGAAAATAGTTTTGCCCTAATGCAAAGTGTGGGTGATGCAGTTATTCCGGCTTATGCGCCAATTGTAGAGCGCAGAAAAGCGCTTCCCTTTGGTGATTCTGAGAGAAAATTTCAGGCTTACCGTAGAGGACGATATGTGGAGTTCAATTTAGTTTACGATCGCGGAACGCTATTTGGCCTGCAATCGGGTGGCCGTACAGAGTCTATTCTGGTTAGCCTTCCTCCCAAAGTAGAATGGCACTATGACTTTCAACCAGAACCAAACTCGCCTGAGGCGGAGTTATATTCACACTTTCTACCCGCGCGGGATTGGCTAGCGGATGACTGACCGATATTTGGTAGTTGGCAACCCTATAGCGCAGAGTCGCTCGCCGCAGATACACAGCCTCTTTGCCGAACAAACCGGCGAAGCTCTCTCGTATGAATCCAAGCTTGTCGAACTAGACGGATTTGAAGCGGCAGCAAAGAAATTCTTCTCAGAAGGCGGAAGGGGCATGAATATCACCATGCCGTTTAAGGAAGATGCATACCGGTTTGCGGATCGTCTTTCTGCCGGGGCTCAAATAGCTGGCGCAGTTAATACGCTAGCGGCCTCTGAAGACGGTGAGATAATAGGCCACAACACCGATGCGGCCGGTCTAATTGCAGACATTGAACGCCAAGGCAAAGTTATTACGCATCAGCGTGTTCTTGTATTGGGAGCCGGTGGCGCCGTGCGAGGGATATTGGAGCCTATGCTTAAGCTCGGCCCAAAAGAGTTGGTGATAGCCAATCGAACCCATGAAAAAGCACAGCAGCTAGCCAAAGGATTTGCCGGATATGGATCAATTCGATCCTGCCCCTTAGATGCGCTGTTAGATGGGGCGGGAAGTGAAGCTTTTGATCTTGTTATCAACGGCACCAGTACATCATTGGCCGGTGCTAGTCTCGAATTACCGGCCGGGATTCTAGTGCCCAGTAGTCTTTGTTATGACATGGTTTACGCAGCCCAACCGACCGCCTTTATGCAGTGGGCTTTATCTCAGGGAGCATCGGCTTCTGACGGGTTGGGAATGCTGGTTGGGCAGGCGGCTGAATCCTTTCGGATCTGGCGCGGTGTTTCTCCCGATTTTGTAAATGTTATCGCAACGCTTCGAAGCGATATGCTTAATGGTCAGACTTAAATTTAGTAAAGATTATTGCAACTGTTCGAAGCGAAATGCTTAATGGTCAGACTTAAATTTGGCTTTTGGTTTGGAGAGAAGTTATGAAGATTGGAATTGCCTTAGCGATTGGTTTGTTCTGCGCAACCGCAGTAAATGCACAGATGCCTCGCCAGAGCGCACCAGATAACGCGCAGCTTTATATTGTTTCGCCTGCACACGGTGAAATTGTGAGCAGCCCGGTACGAGTAAAGTTCGGCCTACAGAATATGGGCGTTGCGCCAGCCGGAGCCTTTCAGAATCCCACTACACTGACTCAGTTCGCGAATACTGGGCATCATCACATTATTATCGATGGCGACTTGCCGCCTATGGGCAGTCCGGTGCCAGCAAATGAGACCTATGTGCATTTTGGCACGGGCGCTACTGAAACCACGCTAAACCTTACTCCTGGCGAGCATACGTTGCAGCTAATATTGGGAGACGCCTTACATATTCCCCATGATCCAGTGGTTATATCAGAGCAGATTACTATTACTGTCGAGTAGTCGCCTATAGATTTGATATCTAGTTTGAAAGGGCACCGCCGAAAGGTGGTGCTTTTTTATGAGCAGCCTTTACGAGAAGGCTGGACTGGAAGCTATTCTTGCTCTGAGATGTACTGGTTTTTCAGCTTTATATAATTTTGCGGCGAATAGCCCAAAAATTTGGTTTCCATTTCACTCAGTGGTCGCAGTTGCTTGGCCGGATTACCCACATAGATAAACCCTCCCTCTAAGGTTTTCCCGGGAGGCACTAGCGAGCCAGCTCCGACCATTGCGCCGGATTTGATAGTTACGCCATCGTTGATAATCGCGCCAATACCGATCAATACCTTATCTTCGATGGTGCAGCCATGCAGCACAGATGAGTGACCAATGGTCACATCTTTGCCGATGGATGTTGGAAACCCTGCCGGGTTAAATTCGTCGCTGGCATGTGTGGTGTGTATAACGGCGTTGTCCTGAACGTTTGATCGGTCGCCTATGCGTATCCAGTGCATATCTCCACGGATAACTGCGCCGGGCCACACGGAGACATCTTCACCAAGTTCGACTTCTCCTATTACGGTAGCAGCCGGGTCGATGTAGGCATTGTTTCCAAGCTTTGGGATAATGCCATTAAAGGCGCGTAGGTTAGATGTCATATGAGATACTTCATTTTTTGTAGATATAAAAATTCAGATTAGCTGAGGCAGTGCAAGTGAACAAGCGCAGATTTATCGCCGGAGCAATATGTCCCCAGTGCAAAGAGGTGGACAAAATTGTGGTCTATCAAGATGAGGGTGTTGATGTGCGCGAATGCGTGCGCTGCGATTACAAGGATATCCAGCGATTTGAATCGTCGCCGAATGAACCTAGCACCCGAGTAAATAAGACTCGATCTGAACGAGACACGGTAGCACAGGCCGTTCAGATCAAATTCGTACCCTAGGTTTCGTACTTATAAGTTCTTTCCTAGAACTTATAGCTAATGCCTACGGTAGTGAGGGTATCTGTTGATTTAGAACCCAGTGGCGCATCGGAATTTTGTTTAATCAAATATCCCGCTCGCAGCCCTAGGGCATCTGACATAGCTACTCGAACGCCAGCACCGGCTTCTGAATAGCGGTTGCTGCTACCAGATTCAGTAAAGTAGCTTACGTCGATATCGGTAGTGTCTGTAATGGATCGCTTATAGGTCAAATTTAGGCTAAAAACGCCCTCGTTTTCGCTGCCAAGGCCGCCGAGTAATTCTGAGTCTCTATAACCGCCACCGATTTCAGCATTGAAGGAGGCCACTTCGCTGGCTATAACATGCCAGCCGGCACCGCCCGTTATCGATGCTTGGCTATCATAGCCACTAAATCTATCCGCCTGATATCGTGCCGCGCCGAAGCTATAATAGTCTGCGCTGTAGGCGTAATCTGTCTGGCCGCTTAGGGTATATGACTCTGCCGTGGTGGTATCGTCTTGTGTCGAGCCTACCGCGTCTAGTCCAACGCTATGCTTCCATTTACCCGACTCTTTGGATAGGGCCAAAGATGCGGCCAGGGCGCTATTGTTAGAGTTGCCGTTGGCGTTGCTGTATGCCAAGTTTCCTTCGCCAGCCCATTGTGGCCAAGCTGATGTAGTAGCTATAAGTGCTGCGACAATCAGCGCGATTTTGATTTTCATTTTTGATTCCCAAATTTAGGGCGCCATTTAAACCATTGTTGGTTACTCAATCAAGGGAAACACGCGGAATCTTTTGCTCACCTAGTGAAATAAATACATAGAGCCCTAGATTAAAAATCTATGATTTCACTAGAAATAGGCCTAGTGTAAATGACCCTTATTTTACCGGGGTTACTCTAAAAGAACCAAATGAACTAAATGGAATAGGGGACAGATATGAAGTGGCCATACTGTTTAAAAGTAATCTCGGTTACGGCAGTTTTTACGCTCGCGGGGTGTGATGTTTTGAAGACAACGACGAGGACGATGCTACCGTAGACCCCATAGGGGTTGGTGGTGCGGGTGTTAAAGGGCCCTTAGTTGGGGCGGACGTAAATCTATATTTGGTAAAAATCGCCGCCGTCGATCTAAAAGGCGTCCAGCAGGGATCCACAGCTACGACAGGGGCTGACGCAAGCATTCAAGGGCTCGATGATGTGCCTGGGATATATCAGGTTTGGTCCTATTGGAGTTTCTTGTGGTCGCCGCAACAATGGATCTAACCACAGGCACTGCTCCGATATTCGATGACCTAATTACGGTAGTTGATGCGGCCCAGATTATAGCTGGTGGCGACATTTATGCCTCGGTATTAACTACTATGGTGGTTAACCTTGCTATTAAAAATGCTGATACCGGCGCGCCCTATTCGGGTGATGGCAACGGCACTATATCCGAGGCGGAATTCACGGCCGCTTTGGACTTAGCTCAGGTGCAGGTCAAATCGACCCTAGGCTTTGGCTTGGATAGCACCACCGATATCTTTACTACTCCACCAATACTTACTGACGATACTACTAGTGATGCTGATCAAGCTAGCGTTGCTGCGTATCGGCAGGCTATTGAAGCGGTAGCTGTGATTGCAAACGCGGTATCTGCTGCTGGGAGTGGCGCGACTGCTCAGGACGCCTTTGAAGCTTTGATAGAAGGTTTGAGTGACGGCTCTATTGATGGTCAGAGTGATGATGGTGCTATTGCCAGCTTGGCAACGGTAGCGACGCTAACCACTATTGTTACTCAGGATGTTACGACCCTAGTGATTCCCGGAACCACTACTACGGTTGGCGATATAGAAACCGTACTAGGGAGCGAAGATACTGGCTCTTCAACCACGTTGTCAGATCAAGTTTCTGTCACCCCAGTACCTGCGGTAGTTGAAGTGGATTCTGATGAAGATGGCGTAGTGGATAGTGAAGATGCCTTCCCAGAAGATGGGACTGAAACTGCCGATACCGATGGTGACGGTACTGGCGATAACGGTGACGCTTTCCCTGAAGACGAAACGGAAACTACTGATACTGACGGTGATGGAGTCGGGGATTAACGACGATCAGGACGATTTCCCCAACGTGCCTAATGATTCAGACAATGATGGTATCGCTGACGGCACGGATAACTGCGTCGATGTACCAAATACCTTTGAAGCTGGTGCGGCGGCTACCGCTGCATCGGTTAATGCCAACTTTAGCGCGCTGATAACGGCAATCGATGCCATTGGAAGTCGCGTTACGGCTCTAGAGGCGGGTACCACGAGTTCCGGTAATGTGACCCGAGAAGATTTGGTGGGTACTAATTACTGCATTTCCTTCTTCGGCGATCTTGGTCAAGGGGCTGCCGACCCTGGCGGAGATTTTGCAAGCATCGGATCCTATGTGGGCAGTTCAAAGCTCGAGATCACTAGTACCACTGCGGCAACCTTTACTGTTGTGCATGACGAAGAGCTAGAGCTTAGTTGGATTGTCAATGGCGCTTCTCCCGCTGAGCTTGTGGCAACCCTAGATGCCCGTGAGGTTGATCCAGCTGGTTGACCTACTCCGGCGGTTGTTAACAGTCTGATAGATGGAGTATTGACAGTAACTCTGGATGGTGAGCAGGAAAGCTTTAATCTGAGCCCAGATGGAAATATGATTTTGGGAACCAGCTTTTATTGTGCCTTAAAAACCAATAGCAGGGGAATCCCCAAACTTACCACTCTTGCTAAATGGAAGGCCGAGAGCGCCATCCAAATTCCGGTATTACCACTGTCTCTACCCATAAAGAACAGCGGCAAAAAAACCAGCAGGAAGGAAAGCAGCATTGCGTTGCGCATGCTGTGGGTATGGCCGATACCAATAAAGATACCGTCTAGCTGATAACACCAAATAGCGACTAAGGGCAGCAGCGCCAGCCAGAGGTAAACAGCCTTAGCCTCGAGAATAACTTCGGGCAAGTTGGTATATAGACCTAAAATAGATTGCTCCAGCAGCAGGAATATCGCAACAAAGCTGATTCCTATAAGGAGCGCATAGATTGTGCTTTCCTTGGCTACCAACCAGAACTCTTTAAAATCCCGCTTACCCCAAGCTCGGCCGCAGAGGGATTCAGCTGCATAGGCAAAACCGTCCATTGCGTAAGCTGAGAAGGCTAGAAGATTTAGCAATATAGCGTTGGCGGCGGCTACTTCAGGGCTGATGCGCACACCGGCGCTGGAAACAATTAGAAATACTAATAACAAACTGATGGTGCGTACAAAGAGATCGGCGTTGGTCTGCAAGAGCTCTGAAAATTTGGCGCGATCAAATAGCTTTGATTGTTGCGTCAGTCTAAATGGAGACCTTCCAATAATTCCAAGGCAGATCAGAAGAGCGGTAGTCACGCCTAGGTACTCAGCGATTAGTGAAGCATAGGCTGCGCCCCGAATATCCATTTCTAATACGACTATTAATAGGTAATCCAAAAGCCCATTGGCGATATTGGTTACTAGTAAAACTATCAAGGCGCTGCGGCTTTTGCCTAAACCAATAAACCATCCGACAAAGCAGTAGGTCGCGAGAGTTGCAGGCGCTGACCAAATGCGGATATTCAGATAGGCGGTGCTCAATTCGGCGATAGCGGAGTTGCCGCTGAGCGTTTGCGCCAGTAGGCCTAAAACTAGTTGTCCAACTGCCAGCAGTGGTATTGCTATTAAGGTAGCTAGGATCAGGGCCCGTAAAAGAGCTGCTCTAACTTCTGCAAAGTTTTCCGCGCCAAACAATCGGCTGGTCAATCCCGTTGTCGACATGCGCAGAAAACCAAAGGACCAAAACAGCAACGAAATAATATGAGCGCCCAGGGCGGCAGCCGCTAAAGTAGAGGCGTTTTCCAGATGGCCAAGAATGGCAGTGTCGACGAGCCCCAAGAGCGGCACGCTGAGATTGGCTAAAATCATGGGCCCGGCGATATGTAGTATCGGCTTGGTGCGTTTCAAGAAAATCGGTTCTTTGTCAATTAGGGCACAAGTCTATCAGCAGGCTCTTTTTACTTGTGATTTTGGCGAAAGCTTATGCAATAAAAGCAAAACTTGATTAAAGCCAAGAAAGGACGGTTCTGAGCGTAGAGTTTTGTTAAGCACTTGGCTATAATACGCCGCGTTTTGCCATATCAGGGCCCTCTTGGGCTTGAGGCTAGCCAGCCACATCGATGTCTTATTAGGACTATTCCATGGTCTAATTATCGAGCCGAATTTATGAATTCACTATTTTTGAGAACGGAGAAACGGGTGATTTTGAGAAAAACACTCCGGCTTTTCAGTCTGACTTTTTTAGCTCTGTCTGGTGTATATGTCCAGGCTCAGCAAGAGGAAGTCAGCAGTACGGCGCTTCTGAATATGCCTATCGGCGTAAGCACCATAAGCCACGAGATTTACAATCTGCATATGCTGATCTTCTGGATTTGTGTTGTTATTGGCGTTGGTGTGTTTGGTGCAATGCTTTGGGCAATGTACTTCCACCGAAAGTCTATCGGCCACGAAGCCGAAAACTGGCATGAACACTTAGGCGTTGAGCTAGTTTGGACTATCGTGCCTATTTTTATTCTGGTCGCTATGGCTTGGCCGGCGACCAAAACACTGATTGATCTTTACGATACCAGCGATGCCGAAATAGATATTCGTGTAACCGGCATGCAATGGAAGTGGCAATATGAGTATTTGGGCGAAGGGGTTCAGTATCTTAGTGAGCTTTCCACAAGCCTCGACGAAATCTACAACATTGAACCCAAAGGCGAGTTTTACCTTCAGGAAGTAAATAACCACTTAGTTATTCCGGTAGATACTAAAGTTAGGTTTCTACTAACCGGCGCGGATGTTATCCATTCATTCTGGGTTCCTGATTTCGCAATTAAGAAAGATGCGATCCCCGGCTATATAACCGAAACCTGGGTTGAAGTTACGCAAACGGGCGTTTACCGCGGCGAATGTACCGAGCTGTGCGGGCAAGGCCATGCCTTTATGCCAGTAGTAGTTAACGTAGTAGAAAAAGACGAATACCAGTTTTGGCTGGCTGAGAAAAAACAAGAAGCACTTGATATTGCTGCTCTTACTCAAGTCACTTTTACCATGGAAGAGTTGGTGGAGCGTGGCGAAGAAGCGTACTTGCGCTCTTGTGCAGCTTGCCATCAGGCCAACGGCCAAGGCATTCCGCCAGCTTTTCCAGCGCTTGCCGGCAGTGCGATAGTTACTGGCCCGGTCGAAGCGCATCTAGAGATTGGTGTTAACGGGGTTGCGGGAACGGTTATGCAGGCTTTTGGACCACTACTTAGCGAGCTAGATCTCGCTGCGATTTTGACTTACCAGCGTAATGCTTGGGGTAATGATATGGGTGACGTAGTTCAGCCAATCGATGTTTACAACTACATTCAGGCCCAATAGGAGAATTACGGAATGGCACATGGTCCTGCAAAAGGCATAACACGCTGGTTATTTACCACCAACCATAAAGATATAGGCACGCTTTACCTCTGGTTCAGCTTTGCCATGTTTATTCTTGGCGGGTTTTTCGCCATGGTGATTCGCGCCGAGCTCTTTGAGCCCGGCATGCAACTGGTTCGTCCAGAGTTCTTTAATCAAATGACCACCATGCACGGCTTGGTAATGGTCTTTGGCGCCATCATGCCGTCATTTGTTGGCTTGGCGAACTGGATGATTCCTCTGATGATCGGTGCGCCAGATATGGCACTGCCGCGTATGAACAACCTGAGTTTCTGGATTCTGCCACCGGCTTTCTTGATGTTGGCCTCTACCCTCTTTATGGAAGGTGGTGGTCCTAACTTTGGTTGGACTTTCTACGCGCCGCTGTCTACGACTTACGCGCCGGATTCGGTCAACTTCTTTATCTTTGCCATCCACATCATGGGTGCGTCTTCGATTATGGGTTCCATCAACATTGTTGCCACTGTGCTAAATATGCGTGCGCCCGGTATGACCATGATGAAAATGCCGCTCTTTGTTTGGACATGGCTTATTACCGCATTCTTGCTGATTGCCGTTATGCCAGTATTGGCAGGCGCGGTAACCATGATGCTGATGGATATCAACTTTGGCACGGCATTCTTTGATGCAGCCGGTGGCGGTGATCCCGTATTGTTCCAACATATTTTCTGGTTCTTTGGTCATCCTGAGGTATACATCATTATCTTGCCGGCCTTTGGTGTGATTTCTGAAATCATTCCAACGTTCAGTCGCAAGCCGTTATTTGGTTACGCATCCATGGTATATGCGACATCGGCAATTGCCTTCTTGTCCTTTATCGTTTGGGCTCACCATATGTTCTTGGTGGGTATTCCGATTTCTGGTCAGCTCTACTTTATGTACGCCACAATGCTGATTGCGGTGCCAACGGGCGTGAAGGTATTTAACTGGGTAAGCACAATGTTCCGTGGCTCTATCAGCTACGAAACACCTATGCTGTTTGCCATTGCCTTTATTGTTCTGTTCACCTTGGGTGGCTTTACTGGCCTGATGTTGTCGATCGCTCCAAGTGATGTCCAGTATCACGATACCTACTTTGTAGTAGCTCACTTTCACTACGTAATGGTTGCCGGTGCGGTATTTAGTATGTCCGCCGCGGTGTACTACTGGTTACCTAAGTGGTCTGGCCGTATGTATAGCGAAGCCATGGGTAAGCTGCATTTCTGGGTATCCTTTATCGGCTTTAATATTACCTTCTTCCCGCAGCATTTCTTGGGACTAGCGGGTATGCCGCGGCGGTATGCGGATTACGCATTGCAGTTTGCCGATTGGAATATGGTATCTAGTATTGGTGCATTTATTTATGGTGCCTCACAAATCTTGTTCCTCTACAACGTGGTAGCCACCATCGTTGCGGGCAAAAAAGTGAGTGAGCCTAAAACTTGGGATGGAGCTAACGGTCTGGAGTGGACATTGCCTACGCCTCCGCCATACCACACCTTCACTACACCGCCAGACTTGCGCGACTTGCATGATCACCAGCTGACAGATGATCAGATGGAAGAGCATCCAGGGAGCGCTACGCACTAAGATGCATAAAGTTTTGGTAGCAAAACTGTCGATGGGCGTGGTTGTCATGTTCGTTTTTGCGGTGTTTGCGATGCCACCACTTTATCGGCTGGCGTGTGACGCGCTCGGTATAGGACCACAGGAATACAGCGCCTATGAAGAAGCTGCCGCAGCGGTAGATGAAACTAGGACAGTGAAAGTGCAATTTATGGCGACCAACCAGGCAAATATGCCCTGGATTTTTGAGCCAGCGCAGTTTGAGGTAGTGGTGCATCCGGGCCAGAGGTCAGAAGTTACCTACTACGCCAAGAACACCACGACGCGGGATATGGTTGCCCAGGCAGTCCCCAGTGTAGTGCCAATTAATGCAGTTAATTATTTACACAAAATTGAATGTTTTTGTTTTGAACAGCAGCCCTTGGCTGCTGGTGAAGAGGTGGATATGAAGTTAGTATTTTTTGTGGACCCGGAGCTTCCGAAAAGCATAGGTACTATAACGTTGTCTTACTCGGTATTTGATATTACCAGCCGGGTAAGCGACCCAGTCGCTGCAAGCCTTAAAGCTGAGCCAGCCTTAATAACCGCTTCGAACTAATATAATTGCAGAGGATTCAATATTTCCTTTGCCCCGAAGTATGATTGGAGTTAGAAATGTCATCAGAAGCTGAATATTACGTTCCGGAGCAGAGCAAGATGCCCATCTTGATGGCTGCTTCCCTGGGGCTTGCTGCCTATGGTGGGGGGCATTGGATGATTACTGGCGAAGGCTGGATATGTCTTCTGGGGATCGCTGCAATCGCGGTCATGATGTATGCCTGGTTTAGCACGGTTATTGATGAAAATATTCGCGGCTTGCCAAATGCGCAACTAAAGCGCTCTTACGTTTGGGGTATGAGTTGGTTTATCTTTTCTGAAGTAATGTTCTTTGCGGCTTTTTTTGGTGCGCTTTTCTATCTTCGCAACATTGCTATGCCCTGGTTGGGCGGCGAAGGCGTTGGCGTTAACAACCCGGTCTTATTGTGGAACGGTTTTGAAGCTGAATGGCCATTGTTGCATACGCCGGATCAAGCATTAAATGGTGAAGATGCGCGTTTCATTGGCGCTCATGAATCTTTGGCCTTCCCGGGCTGGAGCAACCTGCTGCATTGGTTACCACTTTGGAACACTATCGTTCTTATATCTTCCAGTTTCACTGTGCATATTGCCCACCATGCGCTTAAGCATGGCGACAACCGCAAAAAGTTTAACCTTTGGTTGGGTATTACCGTTGCACTGGGAGTGCTCTTTTTAATCCTGCAGGTTGCGGAATATTATGAAGCCTATACGCACTATGGACTGAAGCTGACTTCTGGTATTTATGGCACTACCTTCTTTATGCTGACAGGCTTTCATGGGGTTCACGTAACGATGGGAACCTTGATGTTAGGCATACAGCTGGTGCGTTCCTATAAAGGGCAGTTTACTTCCGATGACCATTTTGGTTTTGAGATGGCTTCTTGGTACTGGCATTTCGTTGACGTAGTCTGGGTTATGTTATTTTTCTTCGTTTATATTCTGTAAAAATATTCCTATTTTAGAATAGCGAAGAAATAAAAAGGCCGGTTGAACCGGCCTTTTTATCGGAAAAATAAGTCTTATTGAGGTTGGGCAGGAACGACTCGTTCCGGATGTAGTTCCTGATCCCAAGGCGCCTGGCTTCCTAGCTGTCCAGTACCTATTCCGTATATCACGGTTGCCATTAGCATGGCGGCGAGACTAACGCGGATACCCAGGGCATAGTACAAACGTTTTCTGGAATTGCCCTGGTCTTTGACCAGGAAGTAAAAACCGGTAGTTAGGCTCGCGATTACCGCTATTAGGAGTACAACAATGACTAGTTTCAACATCGATAGAGTGGCTCAGATAAACTTGAATATGTATTTAACCATTTAGGCTATGTAAACGTTGAACTTTTCTTCCCATTTTCTTTGGCAACTAAACTGGAAAATACTGTTATTTGTAGCCGTGTTTCTGCCCTTGACCGTCGTGCTCGGATTTTGGCAGCTGGACAGGGCAGAGCAAAAGCGTGAGATTTTGGCGGCGCAACTCTCGCAGCAGAGTTTGCCTGCCATTGAAAATCATAATTGGCGGCAAGACCCGGAAAATCACTTACGCGCTGTTAATCTAAGTCTGAACTTTGATGCAGAGCGGTACATGTTGTTGGCAAACCGAATGCGCAATGGGCGAGTTGGTTATGAGGTGCTAGGCATAGCCTATTTGTCCGACGATGAAGGGATGCCGGTGCTGGTGAATCGTGGTTGGGTGCAGGCATCTTTGGATCGCAGTGAGCTGCCTGAAATTAGTCAACCACAAGAGACTTCGAGAGTGGCGGGCTACTATTATTGCCCGCAACCAAACTCCATGATCAGTCAGTCCACTGAATATTCTGGTGAATGGCCGGCTCTCGTATACGATTTGGACCAAGAGGCAGTTGACCAGATATTTGAGCCAGCCCAACGACCTCTACCTTGCGAAGTGCGCATAGATAGCGCTTCTCCCCTGGCGCTGCTTGCGGAATGGGAAATCGTAAATCAAAAGGTTGAAACCCATATAGGATACGCAGTGCAGTGGTTTTCGATGGCCATCGCTCTTATCATTCTCGCCCTTTTTTCTAATTCCAATCTGGCGGTCTTTTTCAGACGCTCAGACGCCCGAACTACCAATAGTGGAAGCTCTAAAAATGAATAACGAACCATCTTTCGATCAGTCAGAGACTACAGGCGAAAAGCCCTGGCCCGTGATAATAATGCTGGTGATGGTTTTTTCCGTGATCGCTTCGGGGTTCTTGCTGGTGCCTAATACGGACGAAGAAAAACTGAAATGGCTGTCCATTCTTGGTACCAACAACTATGGCGAGCTAATGAATCCGCCGGTTGAGATGGCTGGCAAATTGCTGGATGCAGAGGGTGCTGTATGGTCGGCAGACACTGATGTTCCCTGGAAACTGGTTATAGTAAATCAGGGCGCTTGTGAACAGAGCTGTCAGGAGATGGCAGATGTGGTTACCCGAGTACATACAAGAACCAACAAATTGTCGCCTTATATAAAACGCGGTTATCTTCAGGTTAGATCCCAATCGATAGTTGGCCAAGAATCCCTCGAGGCAATTGGATATGATTTCCTGCACACTGATAACCTGGACATAGGCGCTATGCTTGCCGCCTCTGGTGTGCCTAGTTTGTCTGATGGGCCATTGATGTTTGTGATGAACCCGCTGGAAGTATGGTTTCTCTACTACAACGGAGAACATGAAGGCATAGGCATGCTTGAAGATATTGAGCATGTTATTAAGCTTTCACAATAAGGTTGAGAAGGGTTGAGAAGGGTTGAGAAGGGTTGAGCGTAATTGAGAGGAAATGAGAGTTGAATCAGAGTAAACGAGCGAACAAGGGAGTGAAAAAGGGCTTCAATTTAGCTCTGGCGGCGTTTTTGTTGGCGATCTTTGTCGTTATGCTGGGTTCGTTTACACGCTTGGTGGACGCCGGGCTAGGGTGCCCAGATTGGCCCGGTTGCTATGGACATCTCACCTGGCCTGATGAGGCAGACGAAATTGTCGCTGCTAATCAGGCGTTTCCTGATACTCCCGTACTGCGCGGTAAGACTTGGCCAGAGATGGCGCATCGTTATGTCGCAGGAACTTTAGGTTTGTTGGTTCTGGCCCTCGCGGTAATTGCTTTTCGAAATCGCAAAGACGAAGACTATCCTTTTAGACTGCCGATGATCATGTTTGTATTGATTGTTTGGCAGGCCATGTTTGGTATGTGGACGGTGACTCTAAAATTATGGCCACAGGTGGTTACCACGCACCTGATGGGTGGTGTGGCGACTTTTACGCTCTTGGCGCTTTTGGTTTTTCGGCTAAATAATAACTGGAGAATATCCAGTCAAGCTCTGGCTTCATTGCAGCCGTTGCGACCAGCCATTTTGATTGGATTAGCCATCGTGGTGCTTCAGGTTTTCCTCGGTGGCTGGGTGGCTTCCAACTACGCCGCTGTGGCGTGCCCGGATTTTCCAACCTGCCAGTTATCCTGGATCCCGCCTATGAATTTTGCCGAAGGGTTCAATTTCACTCAGCATGTTGGCCCAAACTATCTTGGCGGCAGATTAGATGGTGAGGCGCGCACCGCTATCCATTTTGCGCATAGAGTCGGCGCACTAGTGACTACCTTCTATCTGATAGGCTTAGCTATTTTGATGTTTAAGAAAAAGCAGAAATCGATATCAGCAATGGCTACTGTTGTATTGTCGCTTCTGGTGCTCCAGATTGGGTTGGGTATTACCAACGTGATTATGTCTATTCCTTTAGCTGTTGCAGTAGCCCACAATTTTGTCGGAGCGCTTCTTGTAGCAGTTATGGCGGTAGTCTGGCTGCATAGTCATGAAAAACTCGCTATTCGCAGTGACCAAGAGCAATAGGGGCCAAAGGCAATAGTGGCTTCTTCTCTCGAAAATAGCGCACCGAATGTTCAGCTAAGTTGGCGGGACTATCTTGAGCTGACCAAGCCAAATGTTATTGCCTTGATGATTCTTACCTCGGTGATCGGCATGGCGCTGGCAGTGCCGGGCATGGTTCCTTTAGATATTTTGATATTGGGTAATTTCGGTATTGCCTTAGTAGGTGGCGCGGCGGCCACTATCAACCACGTTGTTGATCGCCGGATTGATGTTCATATGGCCCGCACGCAAAACAGGCCAGTCGCCACCGGCCGGTTGAGCCCCGCTCGCGCGTTAATTTTCGCAGGATTTTTGGGAACACTTGGTACCGTTATATTGATGGTTTTCACCAATATGCTGTGCGTGATTCTTACCCTTGCGACCTTAATCGGGTATTCCATTGTTTATACCCTCTACCTAAAGCGAGCAACCCCGCAAAATATTGTTATTGGGGGCCTGGCAGGTGCAACTCCACCTCTTCTGGGTTGGGTTGCGGTAACCGGCGAAGCTAGCCCTTATGCCTTGTTATTGGTGCTTATTATTTTCGCTTGGACGCCTCCACACTTCTGGGCCCTAGCCGTTCATCGTCAAGAAGACTATGCCAAGGCAAAAATACCTATGCTGCCGGTCACACACGGTGAGCGGTATACGGTGTTGAACATATTTTTATACACCTTGCTGCTTATAGCGGTTTCTCTGCTGCCCTTTGTTTTTGGGATGTTCGACTGGATATATTTGATTGGTGCCCTTGTTCTTGGCGCTCGGTTTTTATATTGGGCTGTGGTGATGATGCGAGGCAAAGACAATGCCTCCGGCATGAAGACCTTTAAGTATTCCATTTGGTATCTAATGATTCTCTTTGTGGTGATGCTAGCGGATCACTACATCTTGCCCGTTCCCCCTTTCGCCGGTTAAATTAGCAATGTACTCAAGTTCTGACCCAGAAACGCAAAAACGTATTCGTAAAACCTTCATGATTATTGGTGTGATGGTCACGGTGTTTTTGCTTCTCTTTTTCAATCGCATGAGCCAGCCTCGCGCCTTAACTAGTAACCAAATGTCGATAAATGGTCTCTCTATGTTTGAGCAGCCACGGGCCTTTGAAGACTTTAGTTTCACCGACCACAATGGCGAAGTTTTTGATCAGAGCAATTTGGACGGAAATTGGACCATGATATTCCCGGGATTTACCTTCTGCCCGGACATCTGTCCGATAACTATGTCGGTGCTGGCAGACACCTGGGATTTGCTTGACGACAAACCCAAAGAAGACCTGCAAGTGGTGATGATGACAGTGGACCCACACCGGGATACTCCTGAGCGGCTGGCCCAATACGTTCCCTATTTTAACGAGAACTTTATTGGCATTGCCGCGGACATTAGCAAGACGCTTTGGATAGCCCAGCAGCTCAATATTGCTATGACTGTAGTTAATCCTGAAACCGCAGGCGATTTTTATACTATTAGCCACAGCGGCAACATAATTCTGATTAATCCTCGCGGACACTACGCGGGTTACTTTAAACCGCCCTTTGACGCGGGCCGGATCAAGCTTACTTATCAATCTGCCTGGGGGCAGTTTTAGTAGATAACAAAAGCAGTGCTTTCTCGGCAACAATTTTCCATTCTGGTTAAACTGTCTGCCATCTTTTTATCCGTTCAAAGACTATGTCCGACGCCCCGCTTATTCTCGTTGACGGCTCATCCTATTTGTACCGAGCCTTCCATGCATTGCCCCCGTTAACCACCTCAAAGGGAAAGCCTACCGGTGCGGTTCGTGGTGTGGTGGCCATGCTGAAAAAAGAACAAAAGAAATATCCCGATAGCACTATCGTGGTGGTATTTGATGCCAAGGGTAAAACCTTCCGCGACGAACTCTACGGCGAATATAAATCACATCGGCCACCAATGCCGGATGACTTGCGAGAGCAAATCGAACCCTTGCACGCCTGTGTGCAGGCTATGGGTTTCCCTATGCTGGTTCATCCGGGAGTAGAGGCAGATGACGTTATTGGTACCTTGGCCTGTGAAGCTTCCAGTCGGGGTAAGCCGGTGCTTATATCCACGGGCGACAAGGATATGGCTCAGTTAGTTGACGATAATGTCGGCCTAATCAATACCATGTCAGGCAGCCAATATGATGCCGCCGGTGTTGAAGAAAAATTCGGGGTGCCGCCCAAACTGATTATCGATTACCTCGCTCTTATTGGTGATAAAAGTGACAACATTCCGGGTGTGCCTGGGGTAGGTGAAAAAAGTGCAACGCCTATTCTGCAAGCCTTAGGCGGGTTAGACGATATCTACGCCAACCTTGATGCTATTGCCGGGTTGGAATTTCGTGGCGCCAAAAAGATGGCCGAGAAGCTGGTCGAACATAAAGAATCTGCCTACCTTTCTTACACCTTGGCGACCATTAAGCTAGATGTCGATCTCGACATCGATCCTGCAGACCTAAAGAATAGTGAGCCAGATACCGCAGCACTGCGACAGCTCTATGCCGACCTTGAATTTAAAGGCTGGGTTACTGAGTTGCCTGTGCCAAGCAATGAATTTAGCTTGTCTCAGGGCAATGCCTCAGTGTCCGGTGCCGCTGCTGCGGACCCGGCGGGCGATGTTGCTCAAACTCCAATTGTGCCTTCTCTCCCTGCCATAGAGGTTGAATACGAAACGATACTTAGTGAAAGCAGTCTCGATGCTTGGGTTGCAAAATTAAAAACGGCCGAAGTCTTTGCCTTTGATACCGAGACTACGAGCCTTAACTATATGAAGGCTCGCGTAGTCGGTTTGTCCTTTGCGATTGAGCCCTATAAAGCGGCTTATGTGCCTCTGGAACATGATTATCCTGGTGCGCCGAATCAGTTAGGCGCCGAACTCGTATTTAGGAAGCTTGAACCTATTTTGATGGACGCCAACAAAACCTTAGTGGGTCAAAACATTAAGTACGATATTAGCGTTCTGGCTCAGGCTGGAATCGAGATTGCCTGCACACTGCAGGACACTATGCTCGAATCCTATGTGCTGAATTCTGTAGCCGGACGTCACGATATGAACTCATTAGCCTTGCGTAATCTGGATCGCGAGACCATCCAGTTTGAGGATATCGCCGGCAAGGGTGCCAAGCAGATCACTTTCAATCAGATAGAGTTGGAGCAAGCTGGGCCTTACGCTGCGGAAGATGCTGATGTGACCATACAGTTGCATCAAACCCTGCATCCCCAATTGAGCGAACATCCCTCTTTGCTAAAGGTCTACAATGAAATAGAAGCTCCGTTAATTCCGGTTCTGTCGCGTATTGAACGCACCGGTGCTTATATCGACAGTAAAGCTATGCAGAAGCAGAGCGGCGAAATTGCCATTCGTCTTATTGAGCTAGAAGCAGAAGTTCATGAGCTAGCTGGGCAGCCGTTTAACTTGGCTTCACCCAAACAGCTGCAGCATATCCTCTACGAAAAAATGCAGTTACCGGTTCTGAAAAAGACCCCTAAAGGGCAACCCAGTACAGCGGAAGACGTACTACAAGACCTCGCATCAGAGCATGAATTACCCGCGCTTATTGTTCAGTACCGTGGTTTAGCCAAGTTGAAGTCTACCTATACCGATAAGCTGCCTCTAATGGTGGATGAAAAAACGGGAAGGCTACACACCTCATACCACCAAGCGGTTGCCGCAACGGGTCGGCTGTCTTCCACCGAACCCAATTTGCAAAATATTCCGATTCGAACCGAAGAAGGTCGGCGAATCCGTAAGGCATTTATCGCGGAACAGGGCAGCAAAATATTGGCGGCGGATTATTCTCAGATCGAACTGCGCATCATGGCGCATCTATCTAAAGACGCCGTGTTGCAAAAAGCCTTTGCCGACAATCTTGATGTTCATTCCGCTACGGCGGCCGAAGTCTTTAGCGTCGAACTGGATCAGGTGACTACAGACCAGCGGCGCAGTGCCAAGGCGATCAACTTCGGGTTGATGTACGGTATGAGTGCATTTGGTCTCGCCAAGCAATTGCATATAGGCCGTAAAGAAGCACAGCAATATATGGATCTCTATTTTGAACGATACCCCGGCGTAGCCACTTTTATGGAGCAGATTCGAGAAGACGCCCGCGACAAAGGTTTTGTCGAAACGCTATACGGCCGACGGCTTTATCTGCCCCAAATAAACGCGCGCAACGGGCAGCATCGCGCCGCCGCAGAGCGCACCGCTATTAATGCCCCGATGCAGGGTACCGCTGCGGATATTATTAAACGAGCTATGTTATCGGTTGATGCATGGCTATTGGAGGAAGAACCTCCGGTTAAAATGATTATGCAGGTGCACGATGAACTCGTGTTTGAGGTGCAAGAAAATTATTTGCAGACCGCGAGCAAAAAAATAATTCAACTAATGGAATCTGCTGCCGAACTGTCAGTGCCCTTAGTTGTAGAGGCTGGAAGCGGGGAAAACTGGGAAGAGGCGCATTAATTTAATATTTTTTAATTATCTGTGAACTATTCGCAGCTATGGATGACTAATAGTATGTAAAAGTTCCCCCCTCCTTGTGTTTTACCTAGCAAGTTTGCTAAACCCCGTTTGTCCGACGGGGTTTTTTTTGAACTTTTTTAATCGATACCGTTCTTATTAATAGATGGTTTGAGTTCTCCCCTTTTCTTGAACTGTTTTAACCCCCTGCGGTATATACATAAGTAACCGCCTTTATAAGCCCGCATAGCGGGCTTTTTTTAGTCGATGAAATCGGCTTGCTATTTTGTCGTAGTCGTTGAAACCCTGCTCAATCAGTCGCGTACCTATGTAAGCTAACTCTTTGCGTGCGCTTTCGCGTTGGGTCTCAGGTAGCTACTTGTTCTTTAGTCTTGCGGGAGATTAGCCGGCGGGGCTAGGTCCAACCAGGAATTGAGTTGTGCCTTTAGTTCGTCTAGACCGGTTTTCTTTGTAGCCGAGAATAGCTGCGATGTAAGGCCGTCGGCTAGATTCATTTTTTTAAGTTCAGACAGGATGTGTAGCCGGTTACTGGATGCAGGGCCGCGCTTTAGTTTGTCGGCCTTGGTAAGTACCAGGTGAACTGGTTTTTCGCTGGCGCTTGCCCAATCGATTAGATTTAGATCATAGGGCTGCAGGGGCAGTCTTACGTCTGCAAGAAGTACTAGCCCCCTTAAACTGGTGCGTTCTTCGAGGTATTGGGTGAGATGTTCCTGCCATTCGAGCTTAACTCTTTCCGAAACCTTGGCGTAGCCGTAACCCGGAAGATCGACGAGCCGACGATATTCGTCCAATTCAAAGAAGTTGAGAAGCTGAGTCCGGCCCGGAGTTTTACTAGTCCGTGCTAATTTTCCGTTGCGAGTCAGAGCATTTATAGCACTGGATTTACCCGCGTTTGATCTACCGATAAAGGCAACTTCTGCGCCTTCATCTGGGGGACACTGGGCTAACCCAGGTGCGCTGAGCATAAATGCAGCCCGGTCGAAAGACGGCATTGGTGGTATTGGCTTGTCGAAAGAGTTCAATGCTTCGCTCAGTTGAAGGGGGTTGGAATCGGGCAATTCTACAGTTACCGCAGGATTTGTTTAGATCCGGTTAACAGACCCGCATCCCTAGTATATAATCCGCGGGCTCTGAGGGGCAGCCGAGATATGATTTATCCGGAAAGATTTTTTTGTCGGCATTAGGCCCGCTTTTAAGTCGCATTGTCTCAGCAGAGAATTACAAAGTTTTAGACACAGTTTTGGTAGCCCATTCAAATGAAATTAAGTCTATATAGCCTATTTATTCTTGCCATAATGGCAGCAGCACCCCTTTGGGCGCAAACCGGAGATGCCGAAGCCGGACAAGGCAAAGTTGCACTCTGTGCTGCTTGCCACGGGTCTGATGGAAAAGGTATTTTGCCTCTCTATCCAAACATCGGTGGGCAAGGCGAAGCCTATCTTTATAAGCAGATCTCGGAAATTAAAGCCGGTATTCGTGTTGTGCCTGAGATGGCTCCCTTCACCGCTGCCCTGAGTGATCAGGATATGATGGATATTGCCGCATATTATTCCACGCAGCCAAGGCAGCTTGAGGGATCGCAACCATTAGAAAGTGTTCCCTTCGCGCTTAATTCAGAAGATTTTCTGGTTCTGGGCGAACTGGTTTTCCGCTCCGGTAATCTTGAAAATGGTGTTCCAGCATGTACTGGCTGCCATTCTCCTTCGGGAAAGGGTAACTTCCCCGCGGGCTACCCTGCGCTAAGTGGCCAAAAAACTGCTTACCTTGTTAAACAACTTACCGATTTCCAGAACAACATACGGACAAATGATGGCGAAACGCGAATTATGCGTGGTGTTGTGGCGCGTATGACTGCGCTGGAAATTGAGGCCGTGGCCAACTTTATCTCCGGTCTTAACTAAAATTTACCTGAATTTTGTTAAAAAGGCGGCATGTGCCGCCTTTTTTGTGCCGATCTAGAGATATCATGGCGAGCAATGAATAGAACAACCTCGAATTATAAGGAGACAATAAATGTCTAAGCTGTTGAAACTAACAATATTAGCTTTGCTAATACCCGCGGCCTTGAGTAATGCACAAACCACTGCTAGCAGTTTTGCATTTCAGGATGGCATTGATTTTCAAACTTTAGCTCGACCTGTTGCGACAGAAGATCCTAGCAAAATCGAATTGGTTGAGGTTTTTTGGTACGGCTGCATTCATTGCTTCAGATTGGAACCAATGCTGAAAGAGTTCGCGGCAGCGCTGCCGGAAGATGTTAGTTTAGTGAAAGTTCCAGCAATGTGGCACGAGACTATGGAGCTTCACGCAAAGGTCTATTTTGCTTCGCAAGCCTTGGGCATTACCGACGAGATTCATGACGGTGTATTCTCCGCGATGAATGAGCAGCGCAATACGCTGGCCAATGAACAAGCTATCTTTAGCCTGGTAGAAGACCTTGGTCAGGACCAAGCAAGATTTGAGCGCGCTTTTAGTTCCTTTGGTGTTACCAGTCAGGTCACTCAGGCCAAGTCTAAAACCGCTGCTTATGGAATTCGCGGAACGCCAGAGCTTATTGTTAATGGTAAGTACAGAATATCTACCACCATGACGGGTACGCAGCAGCAAATGTTGGTTGTTGCCGAAGCGCTTATCAATCGTGAAAGGGCAATGCTGCAAGGGCAGTAGTTGAAAGCAGAGGAACAAACTCATGTCTTATAGAAAGTCGATTACCAAGAAGATTTCGCTATTTGCAATGATGCTGGTTTTGGCAGCTTGCAGCGCGCAGGATGATCAAGCGGCTGGCGGCGATCAATTTACCGATGGCGTAGATTATCAAACTCTCGCACGTCCAGTGGCAACTGAAGATCCCAGCAAAATCGAACTTGCGGAAGTGTTTTGGTATGGATGTATCCACTGTTATAGATTTGAACCGCTCTTAGAAGAATTTGCTGCCGATCTTCCTGAGGATGTGACTCTGGTGAAGATTCCGGTTGCATGGAATGCCACAGCAGAGCTGCACGCTAAAATCTATTTTGCAGCTGAGGCTTTGGGAATCACTGAAGATATTCATATGGATGTTTTCAGGGCGTTAAATGATCAACGAAAAGTGTTGGCCAGTGAATCCTCGGTTTTGAATTTTATTGAGGACCTCGGCCACAATCGAACGAGCTTTCAAAGAGCGTTTAATTCATTTGGCGTAAGTACCCAGGTCACGCTGGCAAAGTCTAAAACTACAGCCTACGGAGTTCGCGGAACACCGGAACTGATTGTAAACGGCAAATATAGAGTTTCCAGCTCTCTGACAGGCACCACTGACCAGATGCTGGTCGTGGCCGCCGCTCTAATCGAGCGCGAGCGAGCGGCTGCACAGTAACCAAATAATGTCCCTCAAAAAACGAATTAACGAAGCTGCAACTGCAGCTTTCGTCGCCGCAGGTTTGCCGGAAGATACGCCAACGCGTTTGCAGTGGTCAGCGCGTCCCGAGTTTGGCGATATGCAGATCAATGGCGTGATGGGGGCTGCCAAGCAGCTCAAGCAAAATCCCCGTGAGTTAGCCCAGAAAATTGTGGACCAACTCGATTTGGAAGGCTTGGTCACAAAAGCGGAAATTGCTGGTCCCGGGTTTATAAACCTGCATCTTGAGAACGCGGCGATTGTTGAAGAATCGACAAAGCTGCTTGGAGATGCCCGCTTGGGTCTCGAGTTTCCAGAGACTAAAGAGTGCGTCGTAGTGGATTATTCGGCTCCAAATCTTGCCAAAGAAATGCATGTCGGACATTTGCGCAGCACCATTATTGGTGATGCCGTCTGTCGCGCGCTGGAATTTAAAGGGCATAAAGTAGTTCGGCAAAATCATATCGGTGACTGGGGTACCCAGTTTGGAATGTTGATTACCGAGCTTCAACAGACGCATTCCCAAGAAGAGCTAGACGCTGGAATTTCTTTAAGTGATCTGGAAGGCTTCTACCGCAAATCCAAGCAACACTTTGATGCCGACCCGGTGTTTGCAGATTTAGCGCGGACCAACGTGGTGAAATTGCAGTCCGGTGATCCAGAATGCAGGAAGCTTTGGAAGCAGTTCATCGATGAATCCCTTTCCCACGCGGAAGACATTTATCAGAAGCTCGGCGTATTGCTAACCAAAGCTGATGTGCATGGTGAGAGCGCTTACAACGAAGATTTAAAGCCTGTGATTGCCGCTTTGGTTGAAGCGGGTATAGCGGTCGAAGATCAAGGGGCCCTGGTTGTCTATTTGGACGAACTGGCCGACAAAGAAGGCAATCCTTCTGTAGTAATTGTGCAAAAAGCCGATGGTGGATTTCTCTATGCCACCACGGATTTGGCCGCTATTCGATATCGGGTAAATCAGCTACACGCCACGCGTTGCCTCTACTTTATTGATGCACGCCAATCCCTTCATATGAAGCAGATCTTTGTCATCGGCCGCAAAACCGGTTGGGTGCCAGCAAATGTAGAATTTGAGCACTGTGCCTTTGGCACGATGATGGGTGAGGATGGAAGGCCATTCAAAACCCGCAGCGGCGAAACTATCAAATTGGCGGATTTGCTAGACGAAGCTATTGAGCGAGCTCAGGCCGTGGTTGCGAAAAAGAATCCGAACTTGGATAAAGAGACGCAGCTAGAGATTGGCCGGGCTATAGGTGTCGGCGCAGTGAAATACGCCGACCTAAGTAAGGTTAGAACCAACGACTATAGGTTTAGTTGGGAAGCTATGCTGAGCTTTGAAGGCAATACCGCGCCATACTTGCAGTATGCGGGCACTCGCATTCATAGCCTCTTTGAGAAAGCCGGCGAGGACCTTTCCAGCTTTAGTGGCGCTATACAAATTGATCAGCCGGAAGAGCGGGCTTTGGCGCTTTCTATACAAAGGTTTTCGGAGGTAGTGGATCAGATGGTAGATTCAACCATGCCGCACGAACTCTGCACCTACCTTTATGACCTGTCGGGTAAGTTCGCTACTTTTTACGAAGCCTGTCCGGTACTTAAACCTGACATTGAGCCACAAATACGCGAAAGTCGTCTTGCGCTATCTGCACTTACGTCAAAGACTCTTGCGTCTGGACTGTCGCTATTGGGGATACAAAGCCTAGAGCGCATGTAATGGCTAACCTAAGCCTACTCGTGATCTCTTAGTATTCCATCCTGAGAAAATAGGTCTTCCAATTCTTTGCGGCCGTCTTTGGCTATTTCGAGCAGTTTTTTCTGGTCTTCTTTGTGTTCGATAGACTCTAGAAGAATTTTTTCATCGTGATTACGGAATATCTCCACATTGTGGATGGCCTGTGCCTCGGTATAACCCAGAGTATTTAGGGTGATACGAGCGGCCTCCAAACCGCCGGCAAAGTATTCGCGAAATACATGATCGACGCCCAGAGTATGTAGTTGATATGCGTGGTTCCGGTCTACGGCACGAGCAATAATAGTTAGGTCTGGGTACATTTCTTTGGCATTTTCAATAATGGCTATTGAGTCTTTGGAGTTAACACAGACCGCCAGAACTTTCGCATGTACTATGCCTGCGGCTTCCATTACGTCCATATTGCCCGCGTCGCCGTAAAATATTTTGTTACCAAAACGACGCACAAAATCAACGTTCGAGGAGCTTTTATCCAAGGCGGTAAAAGGGATGTTATTTGCGCCTAGAATCCTTCCGATAATTTGTCCAAAACGCCCAAACCCGGCAACTATAACTTCTGGCTCACTACCATCAGGGTTCTGGTCGTAATTGCTTGGTTCGGCCTGCTCTTTAGCTCTACAGCCTATATTCCAGAGGGCTAGCAAAGGTGAGGTGAGAGCCATTGATACGCCAACGGTGAGAATGATTTGGTTCGCTAGAGCCGCGTCCACAAATCCCAAACTGAGAGATTGGCCCATTACAACAAAGGCAAATTCGCCGCCCTGAGATAGTATAAGGCCGATCTGAATGCCTTCACGCCAACCATGGCCTCTAAGGCGAGCCAAGCAACAAATAACCAGGGTTTTAATAAGCATTAGCACCAGTGCACCGCCAATGATAAGTGCAGGCTCGTTTATCATGAGCCGCAGGTCTAGCGTCATTCCTACGGCAATAAAGAATAGACCCAACAATAGCCCCTTAAAGGGTTCAATATCGGATTGCAGCTGATGACGGAAGCTGGAATTGGCCAGAATAATGCCGGCGGTAAAGGCCCCAAGGCCCATAGATAGGCCAATGTTCTCCATATAGACGGCGGTTCCCAGCACTATCAATAGTGCTGCCGCTGTCATCACTTCGCGACTTCCGTATTCGGCTATCAGCCGCAAACCGGGGTTTAGTAGGTATCTACCTGCGACTAACAATCCGATTACCGAGGTAATGGAAATCATCGCGCTGTAAAAATTGGTATGTTCAGAGCTGCCGCTTCCCGCCCAGATTTGCACCAAAATCAGAAGCGGAATTACCGCCATATCCTGTAATAAGAGAATGGAAAAACCTTTGCGGCCGATGGGTCGGGCGATAATGCCTTGCTCCGCCATTAGCGGCAGGACCAAAGCCGTTGAAGATAGTGCGAGGGTGAGCGCGATAACTACGGCTACTTGGTTAGATACGCCGCTAAAGAAATAGAAAATCGCAAATATCATTAACGCGCTGATACTTAGTTGTCCGCCGCCAAGGATAAGGATCTGTGATCGCATGCGCCAAAGCTTGTCAGGCGCGAGCTCCAAGCCTATAACAAAGAGCAGCATCACCACGCCAAACTCGGCGAAATGCAGAGCATCAGTAGGGTCTCCAACAAAGTTGAAGGCAGCCGGGCCGATTAGCGCACCAGCTGTCAGGTATCCCAGAATAGCGCCTAGGCCGAGCCTACGAAATATGGGCACCGCAATTACAGTCGCCAGCAGATAGCAAAGCACATTTTTTAAAAGGTGTGATTCTTCCAAGGTTGGTTTCTCGTCGATTAACAGGTACTAGTGTGGATAGGCTCTCCGAGGTAGAGAGAACCCTATCCCAAAATAAGCTTACAACACCACTATATGATCTACAAAGTGGCTGTCAGCGTGGCCTAACGCAGAGTTAACCAAGTATTATCGGTAACCGGAGGCCCAACCGAATGAAAAAGTCGAACATCACCATCGGGAAGCGTGATTGGTTTCTAGCCTTAGCAGTGTCAGGTCTGTTTCTGGCGCTTTCCCAATCTGCTGTTCTGCAGAGCATAGAACGGTTTGCCTACGATAGGGGTCTTAGAGGATCCTCTGCCGAACCTAGCGATCGTATCGCCGTGATCGCCATCGATAATGAAAGCCTGAAAAATATCGGGCGCTGGCCCTGGTCGCGAGACGTGCACGCGAGCATGATTGATTTGCATCTCTAATGCTGGAGCCAAGGTGATTGGCCATACTTCCTTTTTCTTTGAGCCTCAGGATGATCCCGGTCTCGATATTGTAGAGAGCATCGGATTTTTCTTAGAAGATTTTGGATTGGCGGCCACTGATTTTGATGCAGATGGTTTTCCGGTTTCTATCCCGGGGTATGGTTTTGATGACCTGCGGTTAACGCTCGAAGCATCTAGCGCTGATTTAGATCCACTGGCGGCGGAAGACCTGTCGTTTGCTATAGAGGCTTTGGAATTCCCCCTAACGGAACTTCATCAACAGGTGTTTACTGTTGTTGAAGCTTTGGATCTGGATCAGATACTTGCCAATAGCATTGCAGATGTTTTTCTATATTGGCCAACCCTTGGGCAATCCAGACACCCTTATGCCCGGCTTTATATCAGATAGTAGTGCGCTGTTTAATATTCAGGAAAATATACAGGCCGCGCAAAGCGGGCTGTTTCCCTTGCAGTCGGTTTTTGTCGAAACGCCTATTGATGTTCTTGGTTCTTGGGCTTCTGGTGTCGGACATTTAAACGCGCTTCCGGATGTTGATGGTGGCATTCGATCCGAGCCATTGGTGCTTGATTGATTTGGTGAGCCCTATCCCTCCCTATCTTTATTATTGGCGGCAAAAAGTTTGAATCTGTCCGTTGATGACATCGGTGTAAAACTCGGTGAGGGCTTTGATTTGGGGGCTTTAAGCATTGGCACGGACGATACCCTGCAAATGGACACCTTTTTCTACACTGACCAAGATGGCGTGCCTGTCTTTCAGGTTGATTCATTTTACGATGTTATTTCCGGCAGCATTCCGGCCAGTAAATATAGCGATAAAATTGTGCTTATAGGTGCAACTGCGGTTGGTTTGGGCACTACTCAGGTAACACCGGTCGACCCGGCTATGACTCCGGTGGTCGCCCTTGCGCACTCGGTATCAAGTATTCTCAATGAGCATTTCTTTATAACTCCCATCTGGGGAGCCTATGCCAGCCTTGGAGTGTTTTTACTGGTGGCGCTGTAATTACCGTCGGGTTGTTTCTCGTACTTGTAGTCACTCACTATGTACTTATGACCCAGCAGTCTATGTGGGTGCAGTTAATGGTGCCTGCGGTACTGCTGGTGGTTGGCTATATGTTGCTAACAACCAAAAGATTTTTGGTTGCCGAAGCGGGCAAGCGCATGTCTGATATGGAGTCCTCGGAGAGCAATCGGATGCTAGGTCTCGCCTTTCAGGGGCAAGGCCAGCTGGTGCCGCGTATCAATATATCTTTGACTTCGCTCCCGGATTCAAAGATGTGGAAGAGCGCATACAGCGCAGTAAAAAATTGGAAGAAACTATTATTCTGGGCGGTAGCGGCGGACACGCCTGGATGCGGCAGAGAAACCTATGTTGGGCCGCTCTCAAGTTCAGAAAGAACTCGGTAAGGGTGCAATGGGTATTGTCTATTTAGGGTCAGATCCAAAAATTAACCGCACGGTGGCGATTAAGACCATGGCGCTTTCTCAGGAATTTGAAGGCGACGAGATGGATGATGTTAAAGAGCGGTTCTTTCGCGAGGCAGAAAACGCTGATCGGCTAAATCACCCACATATCGTTACCATTTATGACGCTGGCGAAGAGTATGATCTAGCTTATATCGCTATGGCGTTCCTCAAGGGCGCTGATTTGGCTCCTGCGACGAAAAAAGAGGCTTTGCTGCTATTTGGACAAAGTCATAGAAATCACGCTTAAACGCGCTTCTGCACTCAACTACGCCCATGCGCAAAATGTTGTGCATCGGGATATCAAACCCGCCAATGTTATGTGCGACCCCGAATCCAATGAAATGAAAATCACAGATTTTGGTATCGCTCGTATTACCGATTCCAGCAAGGCTAAAACTGGTATGGTTTTGGGCACACCAAGATATATGTCCCCGGAACAGTTAGCCGGCAAGAAAGTAGATGGAAGGTCAGATCTATTTTCGTTAGCCGTAATGCTGTATCAGCTGTTGACGGGCAAATTGCCATTTCAGGCGGAGTCCATGGCAACACTGATGTATAAAATTACCAATGAACCACATCCGAGAATTCGTGAAGCAAATGCCAACGTGCCTATTGAATTTGAGGACTATTTTGAAAAAGCCTTAGAAAAAGATCCTGACGAGCGATTCCAAGATGGTACTGAGATGTCGCAGGCCCTCAAAGATACCATCCGAAAAATTAAACAGCGGCAGAAAGGCTAGGTTGAGGTAGGGTTTGCTAATGGATATAAGAGATAGCATCGAAATAGTTTGCAGTACTGATACTGGCCAGAAGCGAGACCATAACGAAGATGCGGTGGGCTCAGAAGCTAGCCTTGGACTTGTGGTGCTGGCTGATGGAATGGGCTGCTATCAGGCCGGCGAAGTTGCCAGTGCAATGGCCGTGGATATTGTACTGGAAGATATCCGGGCAAAACACGAGGAGGCTGTCGCTGGGGAAGACGAAGACCTAGATAAAACCGTTGTGATAAAGCCCTATGCCGTTGGTATGGACGGTACGGCAGCCTTTGAGGCTGCAATTCTCGAGAAAGAGAAAGAGAAAGAGAAAGAGAAAGAGAAAGAGAAAAAGCAAAAGCAAAAGCAAAAGGACGATGCCGTCACTGCTGAATTAGTTGCCAGCGGAGAAAAGCCCGCATTACTGCAGCTTTTAAATGGGCCAAATAATGGCGCTTAATAAATCAATTACTCGCTTGGGTAAGCCGGGCGAGCAGGTTGCTGCCATTGCCAAACGCCCTCAGGGATATTTCATCATGCATTTGGGCGGCAGTACCGCCCAGCCTATTCTGAACGGCAGTAATGTCGGCACACAGGCTACGTCGCTTAAGCACGGTGATATTATTGAAGTGGGCAAGGGGTCCGTATGAAAATTATGATTCCCAGCTAGAGGGGACCATCTAGAGCTCGACATAACTAGTTCTAATTAGACATGTGCCCCTTAAGTTCGATCCCAGATCAAAAGACGATTGTTGGCGGCCATTTCACAGTCTTCGAATAGCTCGATTCCCTGTTGGTTCATTAGAGTCTCAAGCCTATCAAAATCACGAATTCCCATACTAGGCTCTTGTTGCCTTAGGGACTGATCAAAGCGTCTATTGCTTTCTGAGGTATATTCTCCGCCATAGTTGAAGGGGCCGTAGGTAATTACTCGAGCTTTTGGCGCCAGCACTTTTGGCAGCCAAGCAACCATGCCTACGACTTCTTCCCAGCCCATTATGTGCAGCGTATTGGCAGTGAAAATACCATCGTAGCGTAGATCGAAATTCGACCAGGGTTGGCTCACATCCAGCGCTATGGGCGCGGGAAGATTATCTAGATCAGCGTACTGAATCCGTGTGGCCAGGTTCTCAAGATAGACAGCCCTATCTGTGGTTTGCCAACTTAGGTGAGGCATTGCAGAAGCAAAATATTGAGCGTGCTGGCCCGTTCCTCCTCCAATTTCGAGTACGCTTGTAGTCACAGAAAGATGCTGATCGAGTTTTTTTAGGATTGCATCCTTATTGCGCTCGCAGGAAGGTGAATTAGGTAAGTCTGCTAGATCTTTCATTCAGGGTAGATGAGCTCTGCTGTAAACTGCGAGAATAGTAAAACAAATACTCTTAGGAGTTGAAGTATATCCACATGGTAGATCAGCCTCGGACATATCTAGTCGGCGGAGCGGTGCGGGACGAACTGCTCGGAATCCCTGTGTCTGAAAAAGATTGGGTAGTTGTTGGTGCAACACCGGAATGGATGGCGGATCGCGGTTTCCGTCTAATTGGTCAGTCTTTCCCGGTATTTCTTCACCCCGAAACCAGCGAAGAGCATGCATTAGCCCGCACCGAACGAAAATCTGGCCGAGGCTACAAGGGGTTTAGTTTTTTTGCCGCTCCCGAAGTAACGCTAGAACAGGACTTGGTTCGTCGGGACTTGACTATAAATTCCATTGTGAAAGACGGTCAGGATAATTTTATTGATCCGTATGGCGGACAAAAAGATTTGCATGACCGGGTGCTTCGACATGTATCGGCTGCATTCTCGGAAGACCCGCTACGGGTGCTGCGGGTGGCCAGATTTATGGCGAAACTGGCTGATTTTGATTTTAATATTGCGCCAGAAACCCTACACCTTATGAAGCAGATAGTTGCTTCAGGTGAGCTTGATGACTTAACGCCAGAGCGCGTTTGGATGGAAACAGAAAAGGCGTTGCTGACTGCGCGACCGCGTCGATATTTTGAAACGCTCCAGCAGGTAGGTGCATTAGAGGTCCTGTTTCCTGAAATTTCCCGCCTGTTTGGTGTGCCTCAGGCGCCCAAATATCATCCGGAAATTGATACTGGTCTGCATACCATGATGGTACTGGATCGGATTTGCTCTATGTCCAATGAAATCAGCCTTAGGTTCTCCGCCCTGAGTCATGATTTAGGCAAGGGCACTACGCCAAAAGAGTGGTGGCCGAGTCACCGAGGCCATGAGGAGCGCGGCGTAAAGCAAATAGAGATTTTGAGCTTGCGATTACGTGTTCCGAATAACTGTCGTGACTTGGCGATTAAGGTCTCGCGATGGCACCTACATTGTCACCGTGCATTAGAGCTTAAAGCCAGCACTGTTGAAAAGTTATTTAGTGGGCTAGATCTCTGGCGAAATGCCGAAAACTTAAATGCCTTTTTACTTTGCTGCACTGCAGATTTGCGTGGACGAACCGGTTTGGAGAAGGCTGAGTATCCCCAAGCAGAATTTTTGCGGAATTGCTTTGAGGCGGCCCGTGCCGTGAATGCCAAAGACATTATTGAAGCAGGATATCAGGGTATCGAAGTGGGTGAGCAGATGCAGATAGCTAGGATTGAAGCGATACAGTCTGTTAAAGAAAGTCGTGAAAGCCCGAGTGCAACCCAAAGCTGAATCAAGACCTAAAGAACAGCCAGTAGCTGCTCTTCATCAAAGTCATTAATCACTTCTGCCCGGCCAATTTGCTTTAACAAGATCAACCGAAGCTGTCCGCGGGTTACCTTTTTATCGTGAGACATAAGGCTGCGCATTTTTTCCGCGCTAATGTCCTGAGGTGCTTCCAAAGGTAAGTTAGCGGCGCTTAAAAGCGATTCGATGCGCGTCATATCAGTGGAATCCAGCCAGCCCATATTCTGCGACATGCGTGCAGCCATCGCCATACCAGCACCCACGGCTTCACCATGTAACCAGTGTTTGTAGTGCTGTGCGGCTTCAATGGCGTGGCCGAAAGTATGGCCGAGGTTCAAGATGGCTCTTAGTCCCTGTTCCGTTTCATCGGCTGATACCACCTCTGCTTTGGTTCTGCAGGAAACTAGTATTGTTTCGGCCAGACAGTCAGGGTCTCTCGCCATAATCGCTTCTATGTTTTGTTCGAGCCAGCCAAAGAATGCGTTGTCACGGATAAGGCCATATTTGATAACCTCTGCCATACCCGCTGAAAATTCCCGTTCGGGTAGAGTTTCCAAAGTGGTCAAATCTATATATACCCCTTTTGGCTGGTAGAACGCACCAATCATATTTTTGCCAAGAGGGTGATTTACGGCCGTCTTTCCGCCGACCGAAGAATCAACTTGAGAAAGTAAGGTGGTTGGGATTTGAATGAAATCTACGCCGCGCTGGTAGGTTGCAGCAGCAAAACCCACGGTATCTCCAATAACGCCTCCCCCTAGTGCGATTAGAATGCAGGACCGATCGTAGTGGCTTTCCAAAAGCCGGTCATATATTTTTTCAAGGGTATTGATGGTTTTGTACTGCTCGCCATCGGGCAGGATTAGTTGATCTAGCTCTACTTCCAACGCTGCACCAGACAGACAAGATTTGAGCCGATCCAAATATAGTGGAGCGATAGTTTCATTGCTAATGATTAGTGCGCGACGTCCGCGCACCTGTTCGCTAAGGCTTGCGTCATTCCAAGCCTCTGGGCTAATAACTATTGGGTAGGATCTGGCGCCGAGTTCAAGTGTCAGCTTTTTCAATCCGTGTGTCCTCTAACTCGAGTGTTTCGTGAAGGATTTGGATTTTAGGGGAAATTTGGCTAAGCAGTTTGGATTGTCCTCCGCAGAGCCATAGTCGAAACTATTGCCCAATGATGATAGTTCAAAATGCGACGTCAAATTTTTCCTAAAACCAAATAGAAATATGAGCGAGAGAAACCCTAACACGCATAAACCGCGTAGGATTTTGATGTTTTTGTATGACTGTTCATGTGCTGTCCGTTTTCGTGAAATACTCGGGTTACACTAAAATTTATTTGGAAATTCTTCTTCAAGCTTTGCGTAAACCGCCGCTGTCATAGAGTTAGGAGACTCTCGATCTGACGAGGATAACACTAGATCAGCTACCTCCCGATATAGTGGCTCACGTTTTTTCAGAATGTCTTGAATGGTGGCTTTAGGATTATGCACTTGCAAGAGAGGACGGCCAGAGTCGTGCCGAACCCTTTGATATATTTGATCCGCGGTAGCTGAAAGGTATACCACTACACCAGCTCCGCTAATTAATTCCCGGTTTTTCTCAGATATTACTGCACCGCCGCCAGTGGCAAGTAGAATGCCTGACATGGAACATAGCTCGGATAGAATTTCGGTTTCGCGTGTTCGAAAACCACTTTCTCCTTCGATATCAAATATCCAAGGTATATCTGCGCCGCATCTGGACTCAAGTTCGCGGTCAGAATCTAGAAAGCTTAAGCCCAGCTTTTCGGCAAGCAATTTCCCGACAGAGGTCTTGCCAGCCCCCATCGGACCAACAAGGACCAAATTGGCCCCTGCGTTCATTGAGTTGTTAGGCTGTCGTTCAGAGCGTCTATAGCCTCCTTGCGACAAGCGGCTAATAAAATCTTTACTTGCTCGGAGTTTTCTTCCTGCTCAATAACGGTAAAGTCGACCGCGACTTCATCAAGGGAGTATGGGATATATTGTTCCGCTTCCATTAGAAGCTGGGTTTCCATCTCATCGCCTGTGAGATCACCGGGCATTTCCAACACGCGAGTTATCACTGAAGAGCCTGGCACGGCAACCGCTACGTTTTTTGCTTTGGAGCGCATTAGGCCAACTGCTTTACGTAATGTTTGCGCTAAAGCGGGGATATCTGCAATTTTTCCTTCAACAATCGTATTCGGGGCCAACGGATATACGCCCGCATTTTGCACCGTTATGGTTCGTCCAGAGCGAGATAGCTCAACGATCTTAAGGCTGGTAGAGCCTATATCGATGCCGAGCAGTGGCGCACTATTTTTGCTGAACAGAGGTATTTGCATCAGTCCTGCCGTTATCTCATTAACAAAAGGCTGGCGAATGAACGCCAACCTTTGCCAACTGTCCGATATAATATGAGGTCAATTTTGCCATCTGGCGTTCAAACCCCCAAGTAATTTGATGTTGTCTTTTAAACAAACATTCTCTTTCTTGATAAAACTTGCTGTTGCTGGCGCTGCAGCTGGCGTTCTCACTGTGGCTGCTGTCTTGATGTACTTGGTGCCCGGGCTTCCATCTGTCGACCAGCTGCGAGACGTACACCTGCAAACTCCGCTGAAGGTATATGCCAGCGGAGGTGAGCTGATTGGAGAGTTTGGCGAGCAGCGCCGTTCTCCAGTAAGTTTTGAGCAAATTCCCGATCATTTTATCAATGCCATTGTTTCCGCAGAGGATGATAGCTTCTTCTCCCACGGAGGGGTGGACTTAATGGGATTGTTGCGCGCTGCGTCACAAATTGTAACTACAGGCGGAATCCAATCGGGCGGCAGTACTATAACCATGCAGGTCGCTCGCAATTTTTTCTTAAGTCTCGAGCAGACTTTTACCAGGAAATTCAATGAGATTCTGCTCGCTCTTGAGATAGAGCATGAATTATCCAAAGAAGAAATACTAGAGCTTTATGCCAATAAGATCTACCTCGGTAAACGCGCGTATGGCGTGCAGGCAGCAGCAAATGTCTACTACGGTAAAGATATTGGCGAGCTGGATTTAGCTCAGCTCGCGATGATTGCAGGTTTGCCAAAAGCTCCAACGGGCTCAAATCCAATAAATAACCCCGAAAGGGCGCTTATTCGAAGAGATTGGATACTGGGCCGAATGCTGCTGCTGGAGTACATCAATCAAGCTGAGCATGATTCTGCTTTAACACAACCTATTACGGCTTCGTACCACGGTTCTACACTGGCTTTGGACGCTACCTACGTTGCCGAGATGGTTAGAGCAGAGATGCTGGATTTATATGGTCAGGAGGCCTATGAGGCTGGCTATGAGGTCACTACGACGGTAGATATCGAGCTTCAGCGCGCCGCGGACGATTCTGTGGTTTATGGGGTCTTTACCTATGATTTACGCCATGGTTACCGGGGGCCTGAAAAGCGGTTGCCGGAGCCGCTAATGTCGGATTCTGCGGCACTTGAGGAGTATATCGATCAGGTCCCTAACCGATCCGGCCTGATGCCTGCAGTTGTATTAGAGTTATTTGAAAAATCCGCAACGCTTATGGCAAATGGCGGTGCCATATTTAGTTTGGAGTGGACTGATGGTCTCTCGGGGACCAGAAAATACCGAACTGAGAGTTGGCAGGGGGAGTTACCGGATTCCGCCGAACATCTGCTTGCTGTTGGTGACTTGATACGTTTGCGAGAAGTTGATGGCCGCTGGGTACTTTCTCAGATTCCAGATGTGCAGGCGGGATTGGTCGCCGTAGACCCACTAAATGGCTCAATCAGGGCGCTTACTGGTGGTTTTGACTTCTATCAGAGTCGCTTCAACCGTATGACTGACGCAAATCGTCAGCCCGGTTCCAATATGAAGCCGTTTTTGTACGCTGCCGCCCTAGAAAATGGATATACGGCAGCTACCTTGGTGAACGATGCGCCGATAATCTTTGAAGACGCGGCGCTGGAGGATTTTTGGCGTCCCGAGAATGATTCAGGTATTTTTTATGGTCCGACGCGATTGCGTAAAGCGCTATATTTGTCACGCAACCTTGTGTCCATTCGGGTTTTACGCGGCTTGGGCATTAATATTGCGCGCGAAGCCATTATTGACTACGGATTTGAGGAGTCGGATTTACCCTACAACTTGACTCTCGCATTGGGTAGCCAGGGCTTAGAAGCCATAAAGTTAGCAGCGGGATACTCAATTTTCGCTAATGGCGGACATGGTGTAGAGCCATATTTGATATCTGAAATCCGTGATCGGAACGGCGAAACGCTCTATTTAGCCGATCCCCCAAGCGTATGTCGAGATTGTGATTCGAAGATCGACCAAGGCATACAGGAGGCGTTTCTGGTTGAAGCGTCTATCCTTCAGGAGCAAATCAACTTATATAGGCCTGAAATCACGGAAGAGGCCCCAAATATCGCCGAGCAAGTGATGGACCCTCGAGTCGCTTACATTATGGATTCAATTCTTAGGGATGTGGTTGCGAAAGGAACCGGAACTCGGGCGCAGGTGCTTGAGCGCTCTGATATTGCGGGCAAAACCGGCACGACTAATGGGCCAAGAGACGCTTGGTTCTCTGGATACAGTCCACATTTGGTAGCTACTGCTTGGGTCGGTTTTGACGACAACGGATTGCTGGGCGCTAGTGAGTTTGGTGGGTCCGCGGCTTTGCCAATTTGGATCGACTTTATGGAAGTTGCCCTCGAAGGAAAGGCCGATGTATTGCTGCCGCAACCAGAAGGTTTGGTTACGGTGCTAATTGACCCAGAGACAGGACAAAGAGCGGCTCCCGGGGCTGCAAATGCACAGTTTGAGTTATTTCTAGAAGAGCGTGTGCCGGAATTGTTATCTCAGGATAATTTTGAGTCCGGTGAAGACACAGGCAGCGTTACAGATGGATTGTTCTGAGCTGAACAATCCCAAAGTGTTTTTGGGAATGATGAAGTTGGATGAGGCGTCACTATCAAATTAAATATAGGTACGGTAGTACCAGGACGCCTCGCCCGAAATCAGGATTTACTGCTGACCCGACCGCCAAAGCGCTTATTGAATTTGTCGATTCGACCGCCAGTATCCATAACCTTTTGCTTACCGGTATAGAACGGGTGGCAGCTTGAGCAAACGTCAATATGAATGTCACCACCGCGAGTGGATTGGGTCACAATAACGTTGCCACAACTACAGGTGGCTTTCATTTCTTCGTATTTAGGGTGGATATCTGTTTGCATGGTGTGCGCCTTCAATGTTGTCGTGCCGCCGTCCCATTTTCAGGGTACGGCACCGTAGCGTGCGGAAAAGAGCGCGCATACTATCAGAATAAATGACGATGACAAGTAACTCATACTGGCGTATTGCCCTGCCCTGCCCGCTTCGACGCCTTTTCACCTACTCTGCCACAAAAAATTTGACGCTAGAAGCCGGTGATTGGGTGCAAGTACCCTTTGGAAATAGAAAGGTAGTGGGCCTGGTTCTTGAAGCTACGGAAAAGCCGAGAGTCGATTACCAGATTAAAGAAGTTGCTGAGGTTGTGCGCAAAGAATTGCAGCTGCCAAGGTCCATTGTCGCCCTGATTTTATGGAGTATGCGTTATTACCATGCCGCTCCATGGGACATAGTTTCTACCTTTGTTCCTGGGTATATTCTTCAGGGGAAAACTCCCGAAGCCGAACCGGTATGGTTTGTTCGTGAGGACGCTGCTGCGAAAGTCTCTGCTCGCGCCCGCCGGCAAAAGGAGCTAATCGAGTGGCTAGGGGAAAGCGGACCCAGCGATAGCGGTAGCATTGTTTTCGCGGGTTTTTCGCGAGCGTTGATTCGACAGCTAAGGGACGCTAATGCGATCGAGGCTGCTGAAGCAGAACAGCAGCATGCGCCACCCTTAACTAAATCTGAACTACTGCAACCCACCTCAGACCAAAGCGCTCTAATTGATCAGGTTAGCCAAGAAGGCAGTGGTACCTATTTACTGGAGGGTATAACGGGCAGCGGTAAAACTTTGGTATATCTACATCTCGCCCGTGAGCAGTTAAAGCAAAACAAGCAGGTGCTAATTCTGGTCCCAGAAATTGGATTGGTGCCGCAAATGCTGGAGCACTGCCGGCAACTAGTCGAACAACCCTTTTGTTATCACAGCGGCATGACAGATTCTCAGCGTGCAGAAACTTGGTTGGCCTGTTTGCAGGGGCGGGCACAACTGATAATCGGTACTCGATCGGCATTATTTCTCCCTTTCGAAGCGCCGGGCATGATCGTTGTAGATGAGGAGCATGACGCTTCTTACAAGCAGCAGGAAGGCATGCGATATCACGCGCGTGATATCGCTGTGATTAGAGCCTCGAAAATGGGTATCCCCATTATTTTGGGTAGTGCGACACCATCTTTAGAAAGCCTCTACAACGCAAAGCGCGATAACTTTACGCACCTAGGTTTGAATAAGCGGGTAGCGGGTGGTGAGATACCCAAATGGAAGGTATTGGAGGGTCGTGCACCCATCGAAAATACGGGATTGCTGCCAGAGTCGCTAAATTCTATCCAGGCGCATCTATCGGCAAATCAGCAGGTTCTAGTTTTTATCAATAGACGTGGTTACGCGCCATGCCAGCGATGCAGCCAATGCGGATGGCAGGCCAGTTGCGATAGCTGTGATTCTAGATATACCTATCACAAGAGTTTTAATGAGCTGAGATGTCATAGATGCGATATACGTCGTGCGGTGCCAACGCAATGCCCGGTCTGCGCCAGCCAGCAGTTGCTATTTTTGGGGCAGGGAACCGAGCGAATTGCCCAGAAACTATCAGAATTTTTCCCTGATGTGCCAGTTATCCGAGTTGACCGAGATGCGACCAAGGGAAAACAAGGTATGCAGCGCAAGCTAGACGAGGTACACGCATCGGGCGCGGCGATTTTGGTAGGTACGCAGATGCTAGCCAAGGGCCATCATTTTCCTAACCTATCCATGGCGCTTATTTTGGATATAGATTACGCGATGATGAGCGCGGATTTTCGAGCGACTGAGCAAGGCATGCAGTTAATAACTCAGGTTGCAGGTCGCACCGGCAGAGAAAGTGGCGGTGGCGAAGTTGTCTTACAAACAGAATACGCTAGCCATCCCATGTTGGTTGATCTGGTTTCCAACAAATATGCGCATTTTGCAGAAGAGCTTTTGCTGCAGCGACGGGAATTGTCCCTACCGCCCTATTGTTACATGGCCATTTTACGAGCTGAATCGGAAGACTACCGACTCGCTCTTGGTTTGTTACAAGATAATCTAAAGGCGGTGCAGCGCTCGGGGCTATATGATTGCCAAATAATTGGGCCCAGTCCATCGCCGACAGAAAAACGTGCTGGGCGCTATCGCTTTCAGACCCAAATTACGGCGGGCGCTCGCTCCAATCTTCACAAACTATTGAGCTTTGTAGTCGCTGACTTAGATAGCAGAAGACATAATAAGAAACTTCGCTGGCATTTAGATATTGATCCAATAAGCTTGGATTGAAAGTAAACGGTGGTTGTTAACACCCCCTAGTTTCGATTCTCGGAGCGAAGAGCTAGAATGAGCCTATCTATCGAGCAGTGATACCTATGTCAAAGTCTGCATCCCGCGGTGCTTCAAAAAAAACCTCCGAAATTCAGCATAGCCAGGGATCCGGACTTCTGGTTACTGGTTTTGTATTGGGAATTCTTGCGACATTAGGTGGGCAATGGTTATTGCGATCGGGCTTCACCGGAAATAATTTGCCAGACCAAGACATTGCTGCGGTAGACGCAGGAGATGAATTCGAGTTCTACACTTTGTTGGGAAATATGGAGGTGGAAGTTCCCGAAGCGAGCATGGTTAATGTCGAAGATGATGATGTGATTTACTGGTTACAGGCTGGCTCATTTCGCGCTCCTGATGATGCAGAAAGCATGCGAGTAAGCCTTCTTTTAAAAAATATGGAGGCCGAAGTAAAGCCGTTTAGTCATCAGGGAATTATTTGGCATCGGGTCATTGCCGGACCCTTTCAAACCAAAACAGTAATGAACAAGGCTAAGCAAGATCTGATCCAGGAGGGAATGCCCTCCATTACACTTAGACAAAATCCGTTCGAATAAACTCCAGACAACCGCTGATAGATTTCCATGAATGATGAAGTAAATTCCAATGAATCCAAAACTCCGGATGCAGATACCAAAGTTCCCAGTAAAATAGCTGTGCACGATCAAGGCCGGGCGATGCACCTTGAATACGACGATGGACTATCGGCGACTCTGAAAGCTGAATATTTGAGAATCGAAAGCCCCAGCGCTGAGGTTAAGGGGCATGCTGGTGTTGGCGGGACCTTACCCACGGGCAAGCGGCATGTAAAAATTACTGCGGTAAAGCCGGTCGGCTATTACGCCGTAGCTATCCACTTCGATGATGGTCACGACTCCGGCATCTACACATGGGAACACTTGCGTCACTTGATACGCCAGGAAAAAAGGTTGTGGGCGGACTACGAAAAAAAGCTGCGTGAACAAGGCGCAGGCAGGGAGCCTGATGTGCAGATAATTCGAATGATGGATCCGCCAAAATAGGAGCCGCTAGGCTTTTCTTAGTATCCTAAAACACTAATAGAAAATATCGCAAAAGCTGTCCCTAATGCAGCTCCTGCCAATATGTCCGATACAAAGTGAACCCGAAGAAATACGCGGGAAACGCCAATAGATGAAGCCCACATATACATAAGTAGCGTCGCCCCCGGGAAGAAATGGCTGACGATATAGGCCATTAAGAAGCCGCCGGCAGTGTGCCCGGAGGGAAAGCTGAATTCATCGGAAGGATCATGAATGCGCTCTAGGCGTTCAACCACTAAGTAAGGACGGCGGCGCTTAAATGTCTTTTTGAGAATTGCGTAGGTAGGCAGCTCAAACGCAAATGCCAGAAAGCCGCATAAGGTAACGGCCAAGCCCGCCTCTGGAGAAAAAATCAAGAGCACTGCCGCGACGATTAGATATGCGTAGCCGTCGCCAGTAAAGGAAACTGCTCGAGCAATCTTGTATAGGCGCAGGCGTTCTTCCATAAGCCCCATAAAGACGTACAGCCGAGCATCAATCTCGGCGAGTAGTTTCATGGCTGCGCTTTTCGGTTCTTTCATTGATTCTGGTTACTTCATACTAGTTGGTTATTAGCCCAACACGTTGCACTAGTTGGAGATAGTATGGCACTCTTTTGACACAAATTTTACAGAATCAACAAGTGGCAATAACCCTAATTCATGGACCTATCTGTGACGCAGCCGACAAATTCCCAATTTCCCTATTCTGAGTAAGACATTTGAAATATTTTCCAGCGCTCTACGATCTATTTCTTCACCGCCACGCCAATGATGAAGCATCTGCCTTGGCATCTCTGCCGGTCGCTTCGGGCGATAAAGCATTGCGCGAGCTGAGTGATGACCGATATTTGTCCCAGATGGCCCTGTGTATATTCCAAGCTGGCTTTGTCTGGCGTGTAGTCGTCAATAAGTGGGATGGCTTTGAAACCGCTTTTCGAAATTTTAAGCCAGCAGCAGTTGCCTATCTGTCTGACGAGCAAATTGAAGCACTTATGTTGGATGCCAGCATTATTCGCAACCGACAAAAAATTATCGCCACCAGAGAGAATGCGGCCTTTGTTTTCCTGCAGAGTCAAAAATCTGAAGGATTTGGTAATTGGATCGCCGATTGGCCGCCTGAGGATATTGTTGGTCTTTGGCAGGCGCTCAAGAAACAAGGATCTCGCCTTGGCGGCAATACCGGGCCACGCGTACTTAGATTGGCTGGCAAAGACACATTTTTACTTACTCAGGATGTTTGCACCGCTCTACTCCGTCACGGTTTGGTGAATGACCTAAGTCCAACTAGCATGGGTGGTCAGCGCAAAGCCGAAAAGGCCTTTTTGGACCTGCAGCAGCAATCCGGGTGGTCCATGTGCATGTTAAGTCGAATGTTGGCTTTTACGATTTAGGCCAAATGTCGCTAAAAACCTGCTTTCAAATGCATAAAACAGGCCAGAATCGTGTTTAGAGAGCAGTTATCCTTTCTCACAGACCCTGCCACCCCTACAATCCGACCCCATGAAACAAGAAAAGACTACGCACTTCGGTTTTTCCGAAGTTCCCGAGAGTGAAAAAGCCAGCCATGTAGCGGGCGTATTCCACTCTGTGGCTGCGCGCTACGATATTATGAACGACTTGATGTCCTTTGGCGTGCATCGCATTTGGAAGCAAATCACCATCGAATCTTCCGCGGTTCGCCCGGGTGCTTCGGTACTGGATTTGGCCGGAGGAACAGGAGACTTAGCTGCGGCCTTTGCGAAGCGCGTTGGCGATGATGGCCGTGTCGTTCTAGCAGATATCAATGCGGCCATGCTATCCGTAGGCCGAGATAAGCTAGTAGACAATGGTAACTACAACCGTATTCGCTGGGTCCAGGCGGATGCTGAAGCGCTCCCCTTTGAAGATAAAAGTTTTGATTGCGTAACTATCGCCTTTGGGCTGCGCAACGTAACTCGCAAAGACAAGGCCTTGGAATCTATTTATCGGGTGCTAAAACCCGGCGGTCGCCTGCTGGTATTGGAGTTCTCCAAGCCTATTAGCCCTACCCTAGGGCAAATCTATGACAGGTATTCCTTCGATTTGCTTCCAAAAATGGGAAAGTGGGTGACAGGAGACGCGGAAAGCTATCAATACCTAGCAGAATCTATTCGTAAGCATCCCGATCAGGATACCTTGCAGTCAATGATGGAAGGTGCCGGATTTTCTGACGTGAGCTATACGAACCTGACTGGTGGCGTCGTCGCTCTGCACAAGGGTTTTCGTTTTGATTCCTGAACAATTTCTACGATTTGCAGAGACTGCAATAAACCGGGCGTTAGAGACGGACTCTTTAGCGGCCTCTGAATTAATAACGCTTCAGGGAAAGATCTTTGCCATTGAGTGCCAGAGTCCACCGCTACCCCTAAGTCTTTCAGCTGACGCTGAAGGTGTGACCCTGAGCAACGGCATTGCTGATGAGGCTAGTGTTGTCTTGGTGGGCACTCTGCCGGCCCTAATGACATTGGCGAGTTCCATCGCGAGAGACGAATCGGATTTTTCTTCCTCCGGAGTAGAAATTCGCGGAGATGTTGGCGCGCTATTACAGCTTAGCCGCGCTATGTCGCGTTTAGATATAGATTGGGAAGAGATAGTTGGCAGCTTTATGGGAGAAATCCCTGCGCGGCTTTTCTTTCTTGGGCTGGAGCGCATCCAGGAGAAGAAACCAATAATAAAAGAAAAAGTATCAGAAGTAAGTGCTAACTTCTTAACTGGCCCCGGGGGCATAGCTAAGGGCGATCAAGCTACTGAGATGCGAGAACAGTTGCGTCAACTTCAGTATCGCCTTGATAGAGTGCAGGCGCGTGTTAGTAAAATTCAACAGCCGGTGGATGTCTCAGCTGGCAGTGGCTCTGGGCAAGGAGGAGCATAAGAATGCGATCCCTATTTCGATTGATATCGATTTGGTGGCAGATGTGCCGCTATCGCCTCGATGAATTGATACCTAAATCTGCGCCACTACTACTAAAGCTCTTGTTTTGGCCAGCCCCGCTTGTGGGAAGTAAAAAGAAAAATCGCGCAGAGCGGCTTCTGACATTCCTGCAAAATCAGGGCCCAATTTTTGTGAAGTTCGGACAGCTAATGTCGACTCGACCGGACTTGCTTCCAGCTGATATCGCCTCTGAGCTGCAGAAACTGCAGGATCAGGTACCCGCTTTTGATTCAGAGTTGTTCAAGCAGTTGGTAGAAACCGGCTTGGGAGCACCGGTAGAGGAAATATTTGCCGAATTCGAGTCCGAACCTATAGCGTCTGCATCTTTGGCACAGGTTCACGGTGCGGTGCTTAAGACGGGAGAGCAGGTAGTAATAAAGGTATTACGACCCGAGGTACACCGGCAGGTGAAACGAGACCTGCGAGTGATGAGCAGTTTTGCTCGTCTGGTCAACATTGCTGGATCGGATGGTAAAAGATTACATGCACCAGAGGTTGTTGCCGATTACGAAGCAACAATTTTGCGGGAGCTAGATCTCGAGCATGAAGCGGCCAATACTCAGATTCTTCGCGATAATTTCAACTGCAGTTCAGATGCGAATGCGGCTAACTACACCCCAGTGGTGTATTGGGATTATGTGCGCTCGAATATTTTGGTTTGCGAGCGAATTAAGGGCATACCAGTTAATGATCGCGCCGCAGTTTTGGCGCAAGGGACGGATTTACGTCGTCTAGCGGAAATTGGCGTGGAGATATTCTTTACTCAAGTTTTCGAACACAACTTTTTTCACGCAGATATGCACCCGGGTAACATCTTTGTCGCCTCGGAAAATATCAGTCACCCGCAATATATTTCTGTGGACTGCGCCATAGTCGGTACCTTGACCGATGCAGAGCGAAACTCATTGGCGGCAATTTTGATAGCGGTATTTAAACGCGACTATCGTCGTGTGGCCGAGGTGCAAATTCGTCACGGCTGGGTTGCGCCGGATACTTCGGTTCACGAATTTTCTGCTGAGATACGTAAAGTCTGTGAGCCAATTTTTGCCAGACCACTAAGTGAGCTGTCCTTTGCGGACATGCTGGTTAGTCTATTCAGTACCGCACGCAAATTCGATATGCAGGTGATGCCGTCTCTAGTGTTGCTGGAAAAAACCATTATTAATATCGAAGGGCTAGGGCGCCAGCTCTACCCAGAATTGGATTTGTGGGACACAGCCGCACCATTTCTTGAGAAATGGTGGAAACAACAGCATTCGCCGCGCAATTTATTGAAAAAATTTAGAGAAAAAGCACCTGACTATCTAGACGACATAGCCACCCTGCCAGCGCTAACACGAGAATTGCTGGAGCAACGCGCACTACAAAAAGTAGCAACCAAAAGAACCGTTAAACGGGCCCCTGCGGCCATTTTTGGTGCAGCCTGCCTTGGTGTCGCTCTGGGTATATTTCTTGGAAATTCAGATCCATTAGCGGATATCGCGTCGATGGCTCCGGCTATTCTTGGAATAACAGGCCTTTATTTACTTGTTCGAGCGTCCTGAGAGTTCGATAATGGTGCGCTATGTCTGATTCAATACTCAACGAAATCACCTGGAATGACCAGGGCCTTATTGCCGCTATCGCGCAAGATGCCGGAACTGGCCGTGTGCTGATGATGGCTTGGATGAATGCCGACGCCCTTATGGAGACGCTTCAGCAGGGTTATGCTACTTATTGGTCCAGATCGCGGCAAAAGCTCTGGCGTAAGGGTGAGAGTTCAGGGAATCGGCAAAAAATTCACCACATAGCGCTGGACTGCGACGGTGACGCAATATTGTTAAAAGTTGATCAGGAAGGTGGTGTAGCTTGTCACACTGGTCGAAACTCATGTTTTTACCGTGCAGTAGAAACAAATGATCAGGGCGAGAAAGAATGGGCGGAGACCGAACCTGTTCTCAAGTCGCCCCAAGAGATGTACCGCAATGACTGATAAATCGAAACAAGATATTTTGCTGGAGTTGCAGCAGGTACTTGAGCAGCGCAAGGGCGCTGAAGCATCAGAATCCTATGTTGCCGGTTTGTATAGCGAAGGCTTAAACAAAATACTGGAAAAAATAGGTGAAGAGGCGACGGAAACTATATTGGCTGCCAAAGATGGCGATAAGCAGGCGCTGATAGGAGAAACGGCTGATCTATGGTTTCACACCATGGTAATGCTGGCCGACCAGGGGCTGTCTGTGACAGACATTATTGACGAATTAGCGAGACGCTTTGGCTTGTCCGGTCTGGACGAAAAAGCGTCTCGCACATCATGAGGTGAATTGAAATGGGACTAGGTGGAATAAGTGTTTGGCAATTACTGATCGTTTTGGTGATTGTGTTATTGCTGTTTGGGACAAAAAAATTAAAAGGTATTGGAACCGATCTTGGTGGAGCAGTTAAGGGCTTCAAAGATTCAATGAGCGATGAAGACAAGAAAGCTGCTGAAAGCGACAATCAAGAAAAAGTCGTTGAAGAGCCCTCGTCAACAGTTAATCAGACTACTGCTCAGTCCTCTTCAACGGATCAGAGCACCAACAAAGAAGACACCCCTTCGTCCTGAGCCGCTAAATGTTTTCAATTGGTTTTGCAGAGCTGCTGATTATTGCGGTCGTCACCCTATTGGTGGTTGGCCCGGAAAGACTGCCGGAAACTATCCGGTTTATCAGCCTGCACTTGGCAAAATTTCGACGTTATTGGCAGGGTGCCCGCCGCGATATAGAAAAGGAATTGGGTCTTGATGATTTGCGCCGCGAGATTCACAACGCTGAAGTTATGGAGCACCTAAAAGAAACCAAAAAGGCCCTGAACAAATCCCTCGATATCGATCCCGAACAAAAGAAAACCGGCATTCTGCCTCTGTCTGAAACATCCAGTACCACAATAGAAAAAGCCAACGCTTCACTGGACGCGCAGAACAGCATTCTTGATAAGTCGCAGCAGTCCGAGACAGGCGAGCTGTTTGCCGATGAATCTGCCGAAACCGCTTCTGAGCCATCAAAATGAGCGACGAACAGCTAACCTTAATCGAACATCTGCTCGAATTGCGGACCCGCATAATGCGGTCCCTGCTGTTTGTCGCGGTAGTATTTCTGGCGCTATTCGCGATAGCCAATCCGCTCTACGAATTTCTCTCTGAACCCCTCACAGCTTTGATGCCCGAGGGTACCTCTATGATTGCTACGGATGTGGCTTCGCCCTTTTTGGCACCACTGAAACTGGCTCTGGTTTTGGCGGTATTCATAGCGATGCCATTCTTGCTATATCAGCTCTGGGCCTTTGTGGCACCCGGTTTATACAAGAATGAAAAAGCGGTGGCTATGCCGATATTTATTAGCAGCGTGGTGCTTTTCTATACCGGCATAGTGTTTGCCTATTTTGTGGTTTTTCCTTTGGTTTTTGGTTTCTTTACTAGCGTTGCACCCGAGTCCGTTTCGGTAATGACGGATATCAATAGCTACCTAAACTTTGTTATTAAACTATTTTTTGCTTTTGGTTTGGCCTTTGAAATTCCCGTAGCGACTTTTCTGTTGATCAAAGCCGGAATCGTCACGGCAGCAGAACTTGGTTCCAAGCGGCCTTACGTAATAATCTTTTGCTTTATTATCGGCATGTTTATGACGCCGCCGGATATCTTCTCTCAAACCTTGCTGGCAATACCCATGTACGCGCTTTTTGAGTTGGGGCTGCTGTTTAGTCGTATATTTGCTGGGGATGTTAAGCAAGAATCAGATGACGAGGATTCCGAAAACAGCTCGCAAGACTTGCAGGACCTGCAAGATATAGAAGGTGAACGTCAAATGGCAGAGGACGAAAAGGGAGCCTAGTCGAACCTTAATAGTGAGGAGGTTTTTCCTCTGTGGGTGCGGCACTGTCTGACTGATTTTCTGCGAGCGTTTTGTACTGTTCAGAAATACGCTTTAACTGAAGATCTATAGCATCCATTCGCAACTGCTGTTGATACAGCGCATCGTGCATTTTCTCCAACTCATCTTCCTGAAAGGCCAGTTGCGATTGTAATTCTGCGATATGTTTTTCTGAATCTTGTGCCACGTACTAAATACCTGATGTTGTATGGTGCCATTTTAGAGCTTTAAGTTGGAATTACGAGTCACCTCTTTTTAACAGTCTTTATTAGTCTAGAATAACTGAATGAAATCGTTATTTTTTAAGAAGCCTGCAGACCTAAAAGATTCAAAAATTGGCCTAGCTCTTGGTGGTGGTGGAGCCCGTGGCTTAACTCATATTCCTGTTTTACAAACCCTGGATGATCTTGGAGTACAACCGGCACATATCTCCGGTACCAGTATGGGTGCCATTATCGGTGCTATCTACGCCTCTGGTAAAACTCCGCAGGACATCCGTGAAATTGTCGACAGCATGGTTATCTTAGAAGGTGAGGGCCTCAAAGATATTTTACAGAAGCGCGGACTACGTAAATGGTTTGAACTGGTAGATCCCAATTTCTTCAAAAAGGGTGGAGTTATAAAGGGCCAAAAGATCGCCGAATTTCTACAAGAAATTATAGGCGTCGATACCTTTGAAGAATTAAATATCCCCCTGACAATCATCGCCACAGACTTTCACACTGGTGAACAAGTTGTTTTTAATTCCGGGCCGCTAATGCCTGCGGTGAGAGCAAGTATGTCCTTGCCCGGGCTGTTCGAGCCGGTAAAATACGACGGACGACTACTTATCGACGGTGGCGTTGTTAACCCGGTACCCCATGATCTTCTGCTCGATATGGATTTTGTAATAGCAGTGGACGTTAGCGATTTACCTCAGGCGACCGGTAAGGTGCCCGGAGTAACAGATGCACTAATGGGCGCGGTAGAAATCATGGGCAGGCAAATTGGCGATACACGTCGAGCAGCTTGTCCGCCGGATATCTTCTTGCGGCCTGAATTTGATGGTGTTGAGATGACCGATTTCCATCGGACTAAAAAAATATTTGCTGTTACTCAGCCGATTTGTGAACAGCTTAAGAAGGAGTTGTCGTCCAAGTTTGGACTGAGCGGCTAAAGTCGAGATTCGATCAAAGCTAAGCTATAAAAGCTTCTGGGAACTATAAGCTGGGCAGGGCTGAAATTAGCTGGGCCAGATTTTCCGTCGCTATGACATTAATGTCTGCAGTTGAGGTTTCAAAGGTATTCAACACAACCAATCTGCTTCCACCGGCTTGAATAGCAGCCTGAATGGTCTCAGACGGTTCCCATTTGTGGATCACGATGGGGATACCCCCCTCTTTAAGCGTCACTGTTAACTGGGCTAGATCATCTTCAGTCCAATTAATATCCTGCTTAACAAAATAGTCTTCGACGTAAATACCGTATTCCGTAGTGAGATAGGAAAACTCGTCCGCCAATGCGTATATATAGGGATCTGTGCTGACTAGGGCGACTTCAAAATCTCTTTTCTGAGCTAATAATTCCGCAGAGATTTGCTGTTCATTCATTCGTATGATTTCCGCTGACTCCGGGAAGAGACGAGCTAAATCATTGGAGATGATTTTCGCCGAGCGAATGATATTGGCCGGGCTCAACCAAAAATATGGTGATGCTTCGCCGCTTGAAGGTGAATTCACAACGGAGACGCCGGTTAGCTGTGAAGAGTAGGGTAGCGTCGCGTCTATATTAACCACACCAATATTGTGTTCTCGAACCGTTAGGTACAAAGAATCGTAGCGCCAAAGGTTGCCCATACTGACTACGGCGTCAGCTTGCTCAAAGGTTTCGTAAAAAGGTTCAGATTGCTTTGCCAGCCAAGTGGGCTGAGCCGCCAGGGAGCGGGCTCTGTCCGGCATATTTAGAACTTCTACCCCTGTTCCTTCGACTAGCGCACTGGTGATGCTGTAGATAGGGCCCACTGAGGTCAAAACAATATTGCTCTGATGTTCAGGCATGCCTTCTTCTTGAGTATCGACTTGTACATTGATGCAGGAAGTTAAAAGCACGCAGGAAGCTAGAAGTGCCATCTTGGCCAATAAAGTCGAGCGCCCTAATACCAGCAGCATTATATTTTTGCCTCTCTAAATTGAGGCATAAAGCCGCGCATTAGGCTGGTGATAAGGAAGAAACAGGCGGCACATAGAATAATTGCACCACCGGAAGGGATGGGAATGTCGAACTGCATAGGAATAATAATGCCCATCAAACAACTTGAAACTGAGAAAATTACACTCCAGAGCATGAAGCCGCCTAGAGAGCGGTTTAGATTTCTAGCCGCTGCCGCAGGAATCAGTAGTAATGCCTCAACCAGCACAGCTCCAATAATCTTCACGCAAGCGACGGTGACAACCGTAATCATCAGCACAAATATGTATTCCATTAGCTGAACCTTAACGCCCCTTACATGGGCTAGTGCCGGGTTCAAGCTGGATAACAACATGCGGTTAAAAAGTGGTATTCCTGTTGCCAGCACCAGCACGGATACAAAGAACAAAACACTTATATCCAACTGGTTAACGGTGAGAATAGAACCAAACAGAATGCTCTCTAGTATGTGAGTATTCACTTTTGCTGAGATGAACAGGAGCAGAGAGGCTCCAAGCGCAAGAGAGATCGAAAGGAATACACCAATCAAGGTGTCAGATGCCATTTTTGTATGGTTTCTGGTGAAATTCAGCAGCAGTGCAAAGAGAATACAGAAGGAGAACATTGATATATAAGGAGAGGTATAAGACTCACCTATAAGCACGCCAATTGCCACACCAGTTAGCGCCGCGTTGCCTACTGCCTGAGAGAAAAATGCCATGCGTTTTGCCACTACCATGGTACCAAGGGCACCAAGTACGGGGCCGATTATCAGCGCACAAATAACGGCGTTAAATACAAATTCATAGTAGAGCGCCCAGGGCACTATGCCGCGGCCAGCCATCATCATGATTTCTTGTTGAAAACCCTCTAAACCCATCATGCGGCTTCTCCGGATACTTTGATTGAGGGTGGAGACCCTGCGCGGAAATTCCCGTGCATCATAGGTTCAGTAAGTATTTCGTTGGTAGGACCACTAGCGATGACTTCGGTGTCTATCACCGTCACTCGAGTTGAAACGCGTTTTACCTGCGCCATATCGTGGTTTACCCATAATAGAGTTTTACCTCTAGCTGTGAGGTCCTGAATTAGGTCTTCAAATATGGTAATGCCAGCTTCGTCCAAGCTGGTCATTGGTTCATCAAGCACTACCAAGGAAGGCTCGGGTATAAGGGCTTGGGCAAATAACAGTCTTTGCCGCTCGCCACCGGATAGGTTACCGATCATGGTTTTTTCCTTGCCATTTAGCTTAACTATGTCCAAGGCGGCTGCAACGGCCTCCCTGTATTTCTTTCTAAGGCCCAAAAACGCCGGAGTATTTTGGCAAACCATGGTCATAAAGTTATTTACGGTAACTGGTAATGTTTTATCAAAATCCAAAAATTGAGGCACATACCCAATGCATTTATTTTCGCCCCACTCAAATTGAATATCGCCCGTGTGAGGCATTTGTCCAAGGATGCAGCGCAGGGTAGATGTTTTCCCGCCGCCGTTTGGACCAACAATGCAGTGCACTTCACCAGGCTTTGCCAGCATATTTATATTGCTAAGAATGGTGGAATTTCCGAGGGATAGCCCTAGGTTTAATACACTAATTTTGGGACCCATTAGCTGTCGGCCTCCTCTGAGCTATTAAGTGATGCACTGAATTCCAGCGCTCGTCGCAGTTCTTCAATATTGCGTCGCATGTCGACTTCAAAATGCTCAGCTGAATAATCACCATCGGAGATATGAGAGAAGGAGTAAATTTTTACACCTGTCTCGTCTTCAATGGTGTCTGCCAATTTACTGGCGAAATACTGTTCTGCAAAAAGCACGGTTACGCCGGTGGCGTTGATCTCATCGATGGTCCCAGCCAACTGTCTAGCCGTGGGCTCAACGCCATGCCGTGGTTCAACTACAGCAGATATTTGCAATCCGAATTCTTGCATCAGGTAGCCATAGGCGCCGTGCATTGTTGCTGCTTTAAAATTTGTCGAATCAAGAGCAGCGATATCGGGCATGTACTCAGCCTTAATGCTGCGCAGGTGCTTTGCATATTTGCGAGCATTGGAACGATAAAAATCTTCGTTCTCAGGGTCCAGTGCTCCTAGGCCTTTTGCGATTTCATAAACTTGGGCAATAGCCGCCGTCGTTGAAATAAAAGTATGTGCATTTACGGATTGGTCGTTGCCGGAAACAGGCATTAGGGCCACTGCGTTATTTGCATAAATTTTTGGCAGATCATCCCCCCGACCCGCAGCTTGCAGGATTTCGAAGGCCCATTCGTCGTGACCAATGCCGTTCACTACAACAACGTCGAGCTCGAATGCACGCTTTATGTCAGCTGGTTGTGGGGAATAGCCGTGGGGGTTATACCCGGAATCGATTAATGGCTGGATGTCTGCCCGGTCCTGCACGATATTAGCCACGAAACTATAGTAGGGATGCAGGGTAACGCCGATATTCAGACGAGCGCAGGCGCTCAGGGGCAGCAAGCTAAGGCTTACTAAAACGAGGGTCGGTAAAAAACCTTTTTTCAACATGGCTTCATAATTCCAATTCATAGTGCTAATAAATAGCCCCAATTTAAAGACCGGTGCCTTTCAGGCGTTCAAGTTCATCGCGACCGGAGTAAGGCACTACATTCATCCATCCTTCCAATACAAGGGACTGAGTTTTAGAAGTTACGGGCATGTCTTGCTCCGGGTTTTCGTGAATCCAAATGGTGTTGTGGTTCGACATAGTATTGCCAGCGTGCAGATGCCCAATAACCACGATATATGCGCTTTGATTCTCGGCGGTGCCCATATTGCCGTGATAAAGGGTATAGCCCTGCATCTCGCCTTCTTGAACCACATCGCGGTAATCCCATTGCACAGAGCCGGTATTGGCCCAAGAGATATCTTTAACGAAGGGAGGGACCAAATACTCCTCCAAGTCGGTGATGTTTGGCCAAGGGCCGATTTCGTATTGAATCCAGCCGATATCTTCTTGTGCGGTATAGAGCGCGCTATATATCGCTTGGTCAGCTTCGCTAAGATCACTAAAAGAGCTTACTTGCCAGGACTGCAGCTCTTGGGTCGAACCTTCCTGCCCGTATTTCAATACATAAGAACCCGTTGCCGCTAACAGGCCAATTACTCCCGCTAGCAAGATAAACAGCTCCCATCTGCTAGAGCTAGGTTTAACAATGGAAGCGCTAACCACTCTATTTTTGGTGCTCAAAGGTCTCTGCCTGCGGATGTCAGGGGTACATTCTCAGCGTAGATCCACAGAATGGCGTCTTGAGATATATAGATATCCTCGTATCGAATTTCCGGGCCAGTCCCCAGTGCAGCGATAGCCCACCAGCCGGCGGCGGGGATACCGAAATGGAATTCGCCATTTTCGTTAGTGATCATGGATATGTATTTATAGCTTGGGTGGGTAGCGGCTATATAGGGCACCTCTGAGAAGCGTGCGTTTTCTGCATCTACCGCGTAATTAAGGTAGTCGATTTCGAGTCGTGCGAAGGGAACCGGGTAGCCATCTGAGTAGACAATGCCGCTAAAGGTTTCCCCAACCCAATTTGCGTAGGGAGTTTTAAGCGCCTGAATTTCTGTAGGTAAGCCAAGCGTTGAAAACCAATTGGTCTGACCGCCGCCGACATTAACAATCAGCTTAACGAACTGTTGTATATAGATTTCGTCGTTAACATCGTAATAGGGTTCCGTAACGACGACAAACTGGTGGTCGCCCAGAGATCTAATCTGGTCTCTTGCTATACTCGCAGAGAAAGCATCAACGCGCACTTCTTCGCCATTTGCATCGATACGGTTCAACCATTGAACGGACTCAAGATTGTCCATCAGATCAGTTTCTTCCATACGGATGCTCCGGCCGGAATGCTGTGTGAAGGACTGTATCTCCATCGGCATCGTCGGGCCGCCATCGGTGGCATGAGTAAAGACGATGGACATTTCAACATCTGTAGCGCGATCCAGAGCCATGTTTTCTGTATATATGATCGTAGTGTGTGCACTAAGACTGCCGGAGACCATGCCGCAAACAACGGTGGTCAGCAGTAGGCGATTGTGAATTTGTTTGCCAATGAACATCTAATTTCCCGACTTGGTTAAATTACCTAGTTAATCTCTTTTGCTTGAACCCAGAGTACCGCATCTTGCGAAAGCTCTTTGCCCTCATGCTCGGTGGCTGGGCCAACGCCAAGTGCAGCAATGCCCCACCAGCCAGCTTTGGGCAGGCCAATCGAGAAGGTTCCACTAGCGTCTGTGCGAACACTTACATGCTCATATCCCGGAAGAGGCGCCTCAATGCTGGCATCAGCATCAAATCGTCGGTCTTCAAAATTTGGATTGTAATTCAGGTATTCCACTTCGATTTCAGCGAAAGGAACCGGCTCTCCGGAAGAAAGTACAACACCACGAAATACTCCACCGACCCAGTTTGTGTAGGGTTTGTTTAATGACTGTATTTCTGTAGCTAGACCTAAAGTCGCATCCCAATTTGTTGGTGCGCCGCCGACATTCATAATCACCTTAGTGATTTGCTGAATATAGATGTCTTCTTCCGCTTCGTAGTAAGGCTGAGGTTCTACAACAACCTGATAGTCGCCTAAAGATCGCATTGCGTTTCTGGGAATGGCTGCGACAAACGCGCTTTTGCCTTCTGCATGACCCCATTGAACAGGCTCTAGGTAATCCATTAAATCAATGCGAGTTAAATCATCATCGCCCGCTTTTTTCTGCATGGCATAGAAGTTTTCAATACCTGGTAGATCCATCGTTGGGCCGCCATCAAAGGCGTGAGTAAAGACAATAGACATATCTATGTTGGCGCTGCGGCCAAGTAGCATTTCAGGTGTGTGTACCACTAAGAAGTGCGCCGATGTCGTGGCGGACGCGGTTAGCAAAATAGCCGTCGAAAAAAGTGCTCTTACTAAATTCATTTGTTCTCCAATTACCTTTGTATCTTCATCGTTCTAAATTTGTGATCAGGAGGCCTAGTAAATTTCATCACCGAAAAGAACAATCTCGTGCCCTTCACCTGCTTCGAAATAAACCGAATATTCCTCATCTGGGATATCAAAGGTATAACTGCTAGCTTCATCTAACTGCCCCTGCATTAAAACGCGGCCGCTGGCTAGTTCAACTCGAATGCCAACACCAGCTGCTGGGCCACCGTCAGAAAAAGCCCCTTCACAGGTCGCCGTGCTGTCACCGTTGTCGAAACAATCAAACAGGGGTGAATGTGCTGCTGCGGGCAGGCTCAGCATTAAAGCGGCCAGTGCTATTGAATTTTTCATTTCAGTACTCCTGAAGCTATTTAGTGTCAGTAAACCTTGAACATGCGCAGTCTACTAGATGCTTAACCGACCTTTGGATAGAGTAACGCAAGTTAACAGTTGCTAAACACTGTGGAGATAGTTGTAAGTTGTTGATTTAACAAAAGCTTGATGTCGCTCACACTTTTAGAGGCAGAAGTGCATTTTATGAGGTATTGATGGTGTCTGAACGTGACCCAGTTCCGAAAACCTTCTATTAGAAGGCCTAAAGTTGGACCTCCCCTGAAGAGATTCTACATCCCCCTTGAATGATCTCTCTCTTACGGCATCTTCGGATGTCGTCTTTTTTCCTGCATTTTATTACAGGCCCTAATCATCCTAGTGTTTCAGCTTTTCATTTCTTCGAGTTCAACCCAGCGCTCTTCCTTTTGGCTTAACTCAGCCTGTAGTTCGCCAAGTCTCTCCAGTAAGGGTTGGCTGACTTCAAAAGCCTGGTCATAGAATCCCGCAGCTGAGGTTGTTTCACTGAGCTTTGTAATTTCGGTCTCTAGCTTTTCGATGGCTGCTGGCAGCATGTCCAATTCACGTTGGTATTTGTAACTTAGCTTGCCCGTTGCGTTCATCTTGAGAGCTTTTTTCTCGCTAGGGGCTTCTTTCTGGATAGGCGGGGGCTCAGGAACTGCCTTGTTATCAAACTTGGGTTGTTCTGTTTCCATCAACTTCAGTCCGCGTTTGGCCCAATCGCTGTAGCCGCCGGCGTACTGCACTACCTTGCCTTCCTCTTCAAATACCAGAACACTGGAAACCACGTTATCCAAGAAAGTCCGATCATGGCTAACAATTATCAAAGTGCCCTGGTAGTCCACTAATTGCTCTTCGAGAGCCTCTAGCATTTCTACATCGAGATCGTTGGTTGGTTCATCCAAGACCAATAAATTATTTGGCTGAGTGAAAAGTTTGGCGAGCAAAACGCGATTGCATTCACCACCAGACAAATACTTCACAGGGGTCATGGCGCGTTTTGCGGTAAACAAAAAGTTACGCAGGTAGCCGACGATATGACGGTCTTTGCCGTTTAGTTTTATGTACTCCTTGCCGTTGCCTACATTCTCCGCGACGGTTTTTTCCGGCTCGAGTTCACGGCGTATTTGATCGAAATATCCGATCTCAAGATGGTTGCCTGTTTTAACCGAGCCCACATCAGGCGTTATTTGCCCCAGCAGGATTTTGAGTAGTGTACTTTTGCCTACGCCATTGTTACCTATAAGACCGATGCGATCTCCGCGCATAATGCGCATGCGAAAATCCTGAATTAAGATGCGATCGTCGTAGCCATGGGTGATGCTACGAGCATCGATTACCCGCCGGCCGGCAGATTCTGCGGTTTCTATTTGAACCTTTGCCGTGCCGCTTCGTTTAATGCGTTTAGCAGATTCAGACCGCATGCTTTGTAGAGCACGTACGCGGCCCTCATTACGTGTGCGGCGCGCTTTGACACCTTGGCGTATCCAGCTTTCTTCTGCGGCCAGCCGCTTATCAAAAAGTGCGTTGGCAGTATCTTCATCCTTATCAGCCTGCTCTTTAAGCTCTAGATACTGGTGATAGTTTCCGGGCCAGCTAACCAGTTTGCCGCGATCGATTTCTACAATCCGGGTGCAGAGCCGCTGCAAAAAATTTCGATCATGAGTAATAAAGACAACACTACCTGGATAACTGCGGATGCGATTTTCCAGCCACTCAATTGTCGCTATATCTAAATGGTTGGTGGGTTCGTCCAGTAATAGTAGCTCTGGGTTGGAAACCAGAGCTTTGCCTAGCGCTACTCGTCTGCGCCATCCTCCGGAAAGATCTTCAAGGCGGGTGTTTGCCGGCAGTTCTAGCTGAGTGATAATACGGTCTACCTGCTTGTCTGGCTGCCAACCTCCGCCTGCTTCAATTTCCGCTTGAATCAGTTCCATTTCACGAAGCTGGTTATCGTCCGGCAAATTACTGCTAATGCTTTGATATTTGTCTATCAGCTCCTGTTGGTGCGCCAGGCCCTCTTTTACCACCTCAAAAGTTGTGCGATGTAAGTCACCGGGCAGCTGCTGCTCTAGCTTGCTGATACGCAAATTGCGTTTGTAGGTGACATCGCCGAGATCAGGAACGACCCAGCCCATTATGATTTTAAGCAGGGTCGACTTGCCTGCACCATTGCGACCAATTAGGGCAATACGTTCCTTATTTTCGATGGTTAGATCGGCTTCGATCAAAATAGGATTGTCACCAAATTCGATAGAAATCTGGTCGCAGCGCAATAGGGTCATGAATAGGGTCGGGCAGCTTGGTATTTAGGGGCGCGCATCTTACCAGAGTGCGCCTTGACCGTTGTTCCTAGTTTGCCCCTACCTTTGCAAAAGCTGAGATATGGGTGATCTTGCAGAAAGCCTTGTCCAAAAAGCGCGCGTAAAGTAAGGTGCGCCCTCCAAAAAACTCGTGAAAACAAAGGTGAGTAGCAATGAAATTATTAAAAGCACTAAAAGAGTTCAAAATTTTTCAGCGTCGCGATGGTCGGTATGCGGTTAAAACCCGTAAAGGCCGCCCAGTTAATGCTGATGAAAAAATTGCGGTTTTGATTGGCGAAGGCTTAATTGCCGCGCCTGAGCCGAAACCACAGCCTGAAGCTGTTGAAGAAACAGTAGAGGAAGCGGTAGCTGAAGAAGCACCAGCAGAAGAAGCTCCGGCTGAAGAAGTAGCAGAAGAAGCTCCGGCTGAAGAAGTAGCAGAAGAAGCTCCGGCCGAAGAAGTTGCAGAAGAAGCTCCAGCGGAAGAAGCTCCAGCGGAAGAAGCTCCAGCGGAAGAAGCTCCAGCGGAAGAACTAGCCGAAGAGCCATCAGCGGATGAAGAGTCTCCAGAAGAAGACAAGAAATAGACTTTCTTTTCTTCCTAAAAAAGCCGGGTATATACCCGGCTTTTTTTATGCCTACTTAAAAATCAGAACTTAGCTTTCCAGCAGAAAGGTGACCGGTCCATCATTAACCAGAGCGACCTGCATATCGGCGCCAAAAATACCGGTTTCCACTCGATCGATTTTACGACGGCAGTAATCAATAAAGTCATTGTATAAGGGCTCAGCCACTTCGGGTGAGGCGGCGCTAGAGAATCCCGGCCGTAGACCTTTTTTGGTGTCGGCGCAGAGCGTAAATTGAGAAACTACCAATAGCTCTCCGCCAATATCGCGAAGACTAGTGTTCATAGGCTTTAGAGTGTCCGGGAATATTCGGTAGTTGATAATCTTCTCCGCTAGGCGTTCAGTATCTGAGGCGCTATCTTCAGGAGCGACCCCCAGCAGTACTAAAATGCCAGCACCAATTTCCCCGATTATCTTGCCCTCAATCTCTACGGAGGCTTGGCTAACTCTTTGGATTAATGCACGCACAGCTGCTCTCCACGGTAACTGGTCTGAAATTCCGGTACTCTTAGGTCCCCAAGGATTCCATATTTCTCGTCATTTCTAAAGCCTGAGAATGAAATTACAAAATATTGATTTGGTTTACGACACAGAGTGTCCGTCTTGTGACTTCTATTGCAAGCTAGTGCGTGTGCGCGAGTCCGCTGGGGTACTCAACCTGATTGATGCCCGAGAAAATCCGGAGATTTTGCAGGAGATTTCTGCACGAGGATGGGACATTGATGAGGGCATGGTATTACGGGTGGAGGATCAGCTCTATTATGGCAGTGATGCCATTCATACTCTGTCCCTGTTGGGTACCCGATCCGGATTATTCAATCGACTGAATTATTGGATGTTTAAATCTTCAAACAGAGCGCATCTTCTCTACCCTCTACTAAAAAGTTACAGAGGGCTGCTACTAAGGATATTACGCCGAACGAGAATCAATAACCTTCAGGTCGTAGGTAAAGACAAATTCTAAAAAAGGGGCCGTTAGTTTTTAACAGCTCCTTTCCTATTATTTTGGAGCGCGCCCAGCTCTTTTACGTTCATTTTCGGTAAGTAGCTTTTTACGTAAACGAATAGATTCAGGAGTAACTTCTACCAACTCATCGTCTTCAACGAATTCCAGAGCCTGCTCTAACGTAAAGCGAACAGGTGGCGAAAGCGTAAGCGCCTCATCAGTACCAGCAGCGCGAATGTTGTTCAGCTGTTTACCCTTGGTTGGGTTAACTGCCAAATCATTAATGCGTGAGTGCAAGCCAACAATTTGACCTTCATATATTTCTTCAGCGTGGCCCAAATATAGGCGGCCTCGATCCTGCAACGTAAATAGGGCATAGGCCAAGGTTTTACCTTTGACCATAGAAACCAATACGCCATTTGCGCGTTTCGCCACTTCGCCGGTTTTTACCAGCCCATAGTGATCAAAGATACTGGTCATAATGCCGCTGCCAGAAGTCAGAGTTAAAAACTGACCTCTAAAGCCAATTAGGCCACGTGACGGAATTAGATATTCAAGCTTGGTGCGGCCTTTGCCGTCTGGTTCCATATTTTTTAGGTCGCCACGACGCAGACCCATTTCTTCCATTACTGAGCCCTGGTGTTGTTCTTCGATATCGATAACAACCATTTCATAGGGTTCATGAATTTCGCCATTCACTTCGCGCTGAATAACTTCGGGTCGAGATACACCCAACTCAAACCCTTCACGGCGCATGGTTTCAATAAGAACCGAAAGATGCAGCTCGCCACGGCCAGAGACTTTAAATTTATCTGGAGAATCACCCGGTTCAACACGTAGGGCAACATTGTGAATAAGCTCTTGCGCCAAGCGCTCTTTAATATTTCGCGAGGTTACGTACTTTCCTTCGCGGCCACAGAAAGGCGAATCGTTGACCTGAAAGGTCATGCTTACCGTGGGTTCGTCCACTGACAAAGGCGGCAGGGCTTCAATCGCCTCTGGCGAACATAGGGTATCCGAGATGCCCAAACCTTCGATGCCAGTAATGCAGACAATATCACCTGCATTGGCGAGATCTGTGTCTACGCGTTCCAGACCGTGGTAACCCATAACCTGCAGCACGCGAGCCTTTCGCTCTTTACTTTCGTGGTTAATAACAATTACTTGTTGATTGGGTTTTAAACTGCCTCGAGTAATGCGGCCGATGCCTATTACGCCCACGTAGCTGCTGTAGTCCAACGCAGAAATCTGCATCTGAAACTCACCTTCAACATCTACGTCAGGCGGAGAAACTTTAGCAACGATCATTTCCAGAAGAGGCGTCATGTCGTCCGCCAATGTATCCGGTTCAAGACCAGCGACGCCATTTAGTGCTGAGGCGTAAATTACCGGAAAATCCAACTGTTCGTCAGTGGCACCCAAGCGATCAAATAGATCAAATACTTGGTCCATAACCCAATGTGGTCGCGCACCGTCGCGGTCAACCTTGTTGACTACCAATATGGGGTTCAGACCTTGCTCGAATGCTTTTTGGGTTACAAATCGAGTTTGCGGCATAGGGCCGTCGACGGCATCAACCAGCAGCAATACGCAGTCAACCATGGATAGAACCCGCTCAACTTCGCCACCAAAATCGGCGTGTCCCGGGGTGTCTACAATGTTGATCCGATAGTCGTTCCAGCTAATAGAGGTGTTTTTCGCAAGAATAGTAATACCGCGTTCTTTCTCCTGGTCGTTGGAATCCATTACCCGAACTTCGTCTTGGTTACGACGGTCAAGGGTGCCGGACTGCTGAAGCAGCTTGTCTACAAGAGTGGTTTTGCCGTGGTCAACGTGGGCCACGATGGCGATATTACGCAGTTTGCTAATCATTGGAATGGTCTATGGAATGAAAGGTGTATTTTGGTGAGAAAACAAAGCGCGGCATTATATAGATATTGGCTGCTTATGTCCGAATTCTATGCATTCCTGTTCAAGACGAGAGATTCTTGGGGAAGCTGCCGCTAAATACCGATTTTCGACAGCAACATATTTTATCGAAGTGACGGCGAATTAAACTACCATCACTCCATCCATCTCCACCTGTGATCCCAATGGTAGCGCAGATACCTGCACTGCGGCGCGTGCCGGATAGGGTGTGTCAAAATACTCAGCCATTATCTGGTTTACTAAAGCGAACTGACTAAGATCAGTCAGGTAGACGTTTAGTTTAACTATATCGTTCAGTGTGCCGCCTGCAGCGTGGCAGATTGCGGTCAGGTTTTTGAACACATGAGTAATCTGAGCGGCAGTGTCGTCCCCAACCAACTCCATAGTGTCGGCGTCTAAAGGGATCTGACCGGATAGATAGACGGTGGTATTTACCTTAACTGCTTGGGAATAGGTACCGATTGCAGCAGGAGCTGAAGTGGTATTGATGATGGCTTTGTTGGGCATCGGAATTGATCTCCTATGGGGTTTGAATCAGACGTTGCTACCGCGACGCACGCGTTTAACTGGCGGCATCAAGCGCGTTTTACGCATAATAGTTGCCAAATGTTTTCGGTCCTTCACTCGCAGGTGAAGTTTTAATACGCTCAGGCTAGAACCTCTTTCCTCGAAGCCGATATGGTCGATACCTGCATCATAGGAAGTAATGCGAGATGCCAGTTCGGCAATAATGCCACGAAACATCTCAACTTCAATCCAGACTTCTACTTGGAATTCACCGGAGACTTCCGGTGCCCAGGCAACTGGGGTATAGCTCTCGGGATCTTTCCGGTAACCGATAACATTTTTACAGCGATCCAGATGGATTACCAATCCTCGGCCAGAGCTAAAGTGACCAACAATAGGATCCCCTGGAATGGGGCGACAGCAGCCCGCAAAGTTAATCACATGGTCTTCTGATGAATCAATAACAATAGGCGAATGTAGTTGCGCTATTTCGCTTTCCTGATCTTCATTTACCAGATGCTTGGCAACAGAAGAAGCTTGGCGATCGCCTAATCCAATTTGTTTGAGAATGTTGTCGAAGTCTTCCACTTCATAGAATTTGATTGCAGCTTTGATTAGTTTTGCATCAACTTCATCTAGAGAAAGGGAGGCGTTGGATAGCACTTTGTTTAGAAGTTGCCTCCCAAGCCGCAAGGATTCACCAATTTGGCGATGTTTCAGATCGTGCCGAATTGCACTGCGTGCCTTTGCCGTAGTTACAAAGTCTAGCCAATTGGGGTGAGGCTGCGCGCGCTGGGCAGTTACCACCTCTATCATTTGCCCACTTTGCAAAGTTTCTGAAAGTGCAGCAAGGCGATTATTGATTTTGCATCCGACGCAGCGGTTGCCAATGTCGGTATGCACAGCGTAGGCAAAGTCGACAGCTGTGGCGCCACTAGAAAGTGTGACAATTTTACCCTTGGGTGTGAAAACGTATATCTCGTCGGGATACAGATCCGCCTTTACATGCTCAATAAACTCTAGGGGATTACCAGCCTGTTGCTGAATTTCCAGTAGGCCTTTTACCCAATCTGTAGCTCGGTTCGAAGAAAGTTGGCTGCTGCCTTGGGATTTATAAAACCAGTGTGCGGCAATGCCAAAGTTGGCCATCTCATCCATTTCTTTGGTACGTATTTGAATTTCGATAGGCACGCCATGCATGCCTATTAATCCGGTGTGCAGGGATTGGTATCCGTTGGCCTTGGGTATAGCGATATAGTCGTTAAATTCAGTGGCTACAGGCTTAAAGAGGTTGTGCACAACACCCAGCACTCGATAGCACTCATCGACCGTTTCCACCACAATGCGAAAGGCAAATACGTCCATAATTTCTTTAAACGGCAGATGCTTGTCGCGCATTTTTTTGTAGATGCTATACAGATGTTTTTCTCGCCCTATCAATTGAACATCGAAGTTTTCGCGTTCTAATCTAATCTCGATGGCTTGTTGAATTTCTAGTACTAGATCTCGACGTCGACCGCGGGCATTAATTAAGGCCGCCGCTAGACGTTCCGCCCGCATGGGGTAATAGGCTACAAACCCGCGGTCCTCAAATTCCAGCCGCATATCGTTGATACCGAGTCGCTGGGCAATGGGCGCATAAATTTCTAGGGTTTCTTTGGCTATGCGTCTCCTTTTAGGGGGATCAAGTGCGTCTAGCGTGCGCATATTATGCAAACGGTCTGCCAGCTTCACCAAGATCACGCGAATGTCTTTCGACATCGCCAGAGTCATCTTCAGGAAGTTTTCCGCCTGCTGCTCTTCAAGGGTATCGTCGCTGGATTCAATTTTTTTGAGCTTGCTGACGCCGTCCACTAGATTGGCGACGCTGACACCAAATTTTTTGGATAGGCCGGCCTTGGTTGCGGGTGTATCTTCAATTACGTCATGCAACAGGCAGGCCATCAGGCAATGATGGTCCATATGCATATCGGCAAGAATATTGGTCGCTGCGAGAGGGTGGGTTACGTAGGGTTCACCACTTTTTCGATATTGGCCTTCGTGCGCTTGCTCTGCAAAGGTATAAGCTCTGCGGACATCTTTAATTTGGCCAGATGTTAGGTAGGAGGTGAGCCGATCGCAAAGCCCATCAATACTGCTCAATTTACCCTCCTAATGGACTGCTATGCTGAGGGAGTTTTCTCAGTAGCAGCAATCTCGGTTGGAGCTTCCGCAGCTGTTGTTTCCCCGAGAATGGGGCCAATGCCCATTGGGATTTCAGCCCCTTCAAGCAATACACCCGCAGGCACTTCAGTGGTGAAGTTCTCTTCAAACAAAGTATCTTGAACTTCTTCTTTCAAAATGGAAGCGTCAATTAGGCCTTGTTCAATTTCGCGCAACGCAACTACTGTTGGCTTGTCGTTTTCCCATGGAACCAAAGGCTCGTGGGTACCAGCTAGCAATTGACGAGCGCGCTTGCTCGCAACCAGAACTAGCTCAAAACGGTTATCTACATTTTCTAAACAATCTTCTACAGTAATTCGTGCCATGTGTTACTCGGTATGCCAGTTGTAATGCCTGACGATTTATCACGTCAAGCAAATCATAATACAGGGGGCGGCGATTCTATCCAATCTCGCCCCCCTAGGAAAGCTTTAGAGTAGATTTTAGCGAATGAGGCCCATTTCTCTTAAGGTTTTGGCCTTTAGCGCAGAAGCCAAAGGGGTTTATTGGCGCCTAACAGCATTTTAGCGGTCAAGCTTCCCAGGACTATTTCTCGCAGTTTACTATGACTGAAAGCGCCCATAAGCGTCAAATCGATTTGATTTTCTGCCTGATATCGGCAAAGCGCTTCATTCGCTTTGCCGTTTAGTATTACGGTAACAATTTGGTGGCCGGATTGCGTAAGTTTTTCTGCAGCATCTGCCTGTAATTTTTCTGCGTTGGCTTGATCTTCGCCTACGGTAACCAGATGCACAGGTATGCCTTTGAATAGCGGGCTTGTGGCAAGCATATCTAGTGCTTTGCCAGAGGCTTCGCTGCCGTCATAGGCCAACATGATTTGTTCCGGCGCTTTGAATTCACTATTCACGACCAGAATGGTCGAGTGCAACGAACGAATGGTTGATTCCAGCTGAGCGCTAAAGTGCTTATCCTCTTCTGGCTCTTCGCTGGTTCCCAGGACCAGAACTCGAATGTCATCCTCTATTTCGAGCAGGGACTCCGCGAGCGTTCCGTGGCGATGGGTAAGAACGGGCTCCGTAATGCCCATAGACTGCACTCGCTCTTTCGCGACACTGAGCATTTGCTTGCCCTGCTGGAGAGATAGTTTATTGCGTTCTTCTTCAGCTTGAGTTAGTTGCTCCATTAATGCTTCTTGGCTACCTAAGCCAATAGCTCCAGATAAATCACTAACGGCGGCCGTGGGTCTGACGATGTTGTGGAAAAGCTGAAGCCGCAGATCAAGACGTTTGCTGATCCAGGCGGCGTAGTCACATACGGCCGAGCTGTGTGCCGAGCCGTCGATGCAAGCCAGAACGGTTTTGTTATTAATATCCATTAGTGAGCCCCCATTATTTTGTCAATCTCTTCAGGTTTGTCATGCAAGCCAAACCGGTCGACGATGGTTTCACTGGCTTCACTAAGCCCGCTGATCGTAACTTTAGCGCCTTCTCTTCGAAATTTCATTACGGCTTTTGCTGATTCAGGCGGCTTAGTCAGATACGGCCGAGCTGTGCGCCGAGCCGTCGATGCAAGCCAGAACGGTTTTGTTATTAATATCCATTAGCGAGCCCCCATTATTTTGTCAATCTCTTCAGGTTTGTCGTGCAAGCCAAACCGGTCGACGATGGTTTCACTGGCTTCATTAAGCCCGTTGATCGTAACTTTAGCGCCTTCTCTTCGAAATTTCATTACGGATTTGTCTAGCGCAGATACTGCGGTGATGTCCCAAAAGTGGGCTTTGGTCAGATCTATAACCAGATGCTCAACCGCCTCTTTAAAATCAAAGGCCGCCAGAAACTTTTCAGACGAATTAAAGAAAACCTGACCAACCACTCTATAAGTTCTGGTATCTGTTGCCTCATCGTAGTCCGATTCGACATACATAAAATGGCTAACTTTGTTGGCAAAGAATAGCGCAGCTAACAGAACGCCAGTAAATACACCCAAAGCAAGATTATGGGTCCAAACCACGACAGTTACTGTGGTTAGCATGACTAAATTTGAGGATAGTGGAAGCTCTTTCAGGTTTTTAATGGAAGACCACTTAAAGGTACCAATAGATACCATAATCATCACTGATACCAATGCTGCCATGGGAATAAGAGAGACCCAATCATTTAGAAATACCACCATAATTAGGAGCACTACACCTGCTGTCACAGTGGACAGTCGGCCTCGACCTCCAGACTTAACATTGATTACGGATTGTCCAATCATTGCGCAGCCAGCCATTCCGCCGATAAGGCCTGAACCGAAATTAGCGATGCCTTGAGCTTTACACTCGCGGTTCTTGTCGCTGGGTGTGTCCGTCAGATCGTCTACAATGGTTGCGGTCATCAGAGATTCCAGCAGACCCACCATGGCTAGGGGGATGGAATAGGGTAGGATGATTTTTAGGGTTTCTATAGTGAAAGGAACCTGAGGCCACAAAAATACTGGCAAGGTATCTGGCAGTTCGCCCAAATCACCCACAGTGCGAATATCAAGGTCCAGAAAAATGGAGATGCCTGTCAAAACAAAAATGGTTACCAGGGGAGATGGGATCACCTTATTGACTAAGGGGAATAAGTAGATAATCGCCAAGCCTCCGGCGGTCATAGCGTAGACCTGCCAAGGGGCGTTAGTTAGCTCTGGAATTTGGGCCATAAAAATCAAAATAGCTAAGGCGTTTACAAAGCCCGTTACTACAGAGCTGGAAACAAAGCGCATCAATTCGCCCAATTTGAGATAACCGGCAACAAGTTGAATAAGTCCCGTAAGCAGGGTTGCAGCCAGCAAATACTCGAGACCATGATCACGTACTAGGGTGACCATAAGAAGTGCCATGGCTGCGGTAGCAGCGGATATCATGCCAGGACGGCCACCTACAAACGCAGTAATTACGGCGATGCAGAAAGAGGCGTATAAACCTACTTTTGGGTCGACCCCGGCTATTATGGAAAAAGCGATTGCTTCGGGGATAAGTGCTAAGGCTACAACAAGACCAGCTAGAATATCGCCACGTGTATTGCCGAACCAATCTCGTCTGGTTGACGAAAGCAGCATGGGGTTACCTCTTTGATGGGCAAAGGCCTCACAAAGGGCCTTTGCAGAAACGGTTATGGACAAAGCAGAGTTTTATCTGGTTTGAAAAGGTTATTGAAGAATCAGAATTTTGATTTTCAGCGTCATCAGAAAGTGCAGATGATGCGATGCCTAAAGCGAAGGGCGCATGGTACTGATAGAAAGTAATTAAGCAAGCCGCAGGCTAGAAAAGAGCGGTTAAAAAATAGCCAAGTAGTGCCGAACTTTTGATCAACTACTAAATCAGTTAGGAGAGCAGCTCGCTGATGGTATTTGCGTTTTCTTCAGACTGAGGGCCGATGCCGAGGCGGTTAGAAAGCAAGATGGATTTCAGTTGGCTTAGAGCAAGCTTGAAGTTATCGTTGATTACCAAGTAGTCTGCTTCGCTGTAGTGGGACATTTCCTCTTTAGCTTCCGCCATTCTTCCCGCTATTACATCATCGGAATCTTGCCCGCGGTTACGCAGTCGCTGCTCTAATACGCTTCTGGAGGGTGGTAAAATATAGACGCTACATGCAGAAGGCATTAGCCGACGCACTTGGGAGGCGCCCTGCCAATCGATTTCAAGGATTACGTCTAAGCCGGATTTAAGCTGATTTTTGACCCATGGCTCAGATGTGCCGTAATAGTTACCATATACCTGAGCCTGTTCTAAGAATTCCGCACCGTTAAGCATCTCGACAAAGCGATCGGTCTCAATAAAGTGATAATCCACTCCTTCTGTTTCACCCGGACGGCTTTCTCGGGTGGTATGGGAGACGGAAAGGGTTACGCCTTCGACCTGTTGAACTAGTTCGCGGACTAAGCTGGTTTTGCCGGCCCCGCTGGGCGCTGAAACTATATAGAGTATGCCGCTCATAAATATTTTGGTTGCTGATCTGCGTATGAAGACTAAGATTGAAGAATAGCATTCTGGACAGAAGCTGACATCTCTAAGATCGCTTCAATTTAGTGACTATTTCAATTCCCCGTGATTTCTGCTCAGATACTAGCTTTGGACATATTCGAGAACGCAATTCGAAAGCGTAAATCGAGAGTGTAATTAGAGTGCAATTAATGCCTGATAGAACCTTTAAACCTGCTACCGCGCTTATGCTTGGCATCCGAATGCTGATGCAGTTGACGATGTTGATTGGGTTTTTTGGGCGCTAGCTCAAGGCCGTTTGGATCTGGCAGGATTGGTTGTGCTGAGTATGCTAGCGACGCTTTCGCCAATTTGGCTAAGTCGGTGGTTAGAAATCCATTTGCCACCAGAAGCTGAGCTTCTCGCCATTATTTTCCTCTACACCAGTCTCTTCCTTGGTGAGCTAGGGGGTTTTTACGAGAAGTTTTCTGGTGGGACGCGGCTCTTCATACTAGTTCCGGGTTTATGATGGGGTTGTTTGCCTGCATCTTGATCTTTGTACTGAATCGCTCCCCTCGCTCCAGCCTGAATTTGACCCCTCCTTTTGTAGCCCTATTTACCGTGTCTTTCGCGATTGCTACCGGTGGCGTTTGGGAAATATTTGAATATGGCTGCGACCAGTTTTTCGGATTAAATATGCCAAAAAGCGGATTACAGGACACCATGGGCGACATGATAGTGAACCTAATCGGCGCCTCAGCTTTTGGCTTGATCGGGTATCTGCAGTTCAGGCTAGATAGAGGCTCATTTATCGCGCCGATGGTCGACAGATTTATGCGAGAAAACCCGGGTTTGTTGAAGTAGCCAGTTATTCGATATTCTGAATTTGCTCTCTTATTTGTTCTATCAATACCTTCATGTCTACCGCGGTATTGGTTTGGCTCAGCCCCTGAGATTTGGAGCCTAGCGTATTGGCTTCTCGATTTAGCTCTTGCATGAGGAAGTCGAGCTTGCGGCCTATGGCCTGGTCGCTATTCACCAGATCGTCAATTTGATCCAAGTGAGCGTTCAGGCGATCTATTTCTTCTTCAACGTCCATTTTTTGAGCGATAAGAATAAGCTCTTGCTCGATTCGGTCCTGATTTATTTCAATATCGACATCCGTCAGGCGTTGCCGAATTTTGGTTTCATAGTTCTGGCGAATGGCCGGAACAATTTCCACCAAGCCAGCTGTTAGTTTTCGAATCTTTTTGGTCCGACTCAGAATTTCGTTACCCATAGCATCACCTTCACGCTGTCGGGACTGCTTAAGTAGGTTGAGGCTTTCTGCAAGGGTTGTGACCACTAAAGCTTGAAGTGCTTCGGTATCTAATTCTTTCGACCCAAGTACGCCCGGCAAGCGAAGGATATCCAGCGGATTGACTGGAGTATCACCGCTGAGCATTTCGGAAAGCTGCTGAGATGCGTCGATATAGGATTGTGCTACTGCCTTATCCAGTTGCATTTGTTCGGCGGAACCGGGGTCAAATTTGACGCTAATGCTGCATTCGACTTTGCCTCGCGCCAATTCCTTGCGAATTTGTTCTCGCAATTCATGCTCAGATGAACGCATGCTGTCCGGCATGCGAAAACTTAGATCGAGGAACCGATGATTAACGGACTTCAATTCACATACCACGTTGCCCCATTCCGCGCTTTGATCAACGCGGGCAAATCCCGTCATACTTTTTGGCATTTATACATCCTATTTTTGAGATCGGCAGTATAGCCGATACGCTATAGCGGCTATACTGCCGGCTCACTTAGAAGGAAGTATTTCATGGAACGTCCCAGCGGCCGTCGGCCGGAACAACTGCGCAGCGTCAAAATTACTCGAAACTTTACCCAACATGCCGAAGGATCGGTGTTGATAGAAATGGGAAATACCAAGGTCATATGCACCGCTTCAATTGAAGAGTCCATACCGCGCTTTCTAAGAGGAAAAGGGCAGGGTTGGGTCACTGCGGAGTACGGCATGTTGCCTCGTTCAACTGGGGAAAGAATGCAGCGAGAGGCAGCTCGTGGAAAACAATCGGGCAGGACTCAGGAAATTCAGAGGCTAATTGGTCGATCCTTACGAGCGGCAGTCGATATGAGTGCGCTAGGCGAGCGATCAATCGCTATTGATTGCGATGTTATTCAGGCTGACGGTGGAACTAGAACCGCTTCAATAACGGGCGCATGCGTCGCATTGGCAGATGCATTGAATGGTTTGGTAGAGAAGAAAAAGTTAAAGGTTAGCCCCATGAAACACATGATTGGCGCAATTTCTGTTGGTATCTATGAAGGCGAACCAGTGCTGGATTTAGATTATCCCGAAGACTCGAAAGCCGGCACAGACATGAATGTAGTAATGACGGAAAGTGGCGGTTTTATTGAGATACAGGGTACTGCAGAAGACGGCACCTACTCTACAGAAGAATTACAAAGTATGCTTGGGCTAGCCCAGCAGGGCATAAAGCAGTTGGTGCAAATTCAAAAAATGGCGCTTTCTCAGAATTATAGGGCTCAGCAATAAGGAGCACAGGAATAGAGATCCCAGTAAAAATGAGTGAATTAGTCGAATATCAAAAGCGCTTTATCGAGCTGTCTCGTCGTTACGAGGCCCTTAGCTTTGGTGAGTTCGAGTTGAAATCGGGTCGTATAAGCCCCTATTTTTTTAATGCAGGTAAATTCAATTCCGGGGGAGCTTTAAGCGCGCTTGGCCGCTGCTATGCAGATTCCATAGTCGCTGCCGGAATAGAGTTCGATTTTATATTTGGCCCGGCTTATAAAGGTATCCCACTTGCTGCGGTGACTGCGGCGGCTCTATTCGAGCGTCATGATATGGACGTCCCTTATTGTTTTAATCGCAAAGAGGCAAAACATCATGGCGAAGGCGGCATGTTGGTCGGTACGAAACCACGTGGCAGGGGTCTTATTGTTGATGATGTTATTACCGCTGGCACAGCAATTCGTGAAGCCATAGGTATTTTGGACAATATGGGTGCGGTGGCGGCTACTGTGATGATTGGCTTAGACCGTAAAGAACGGGCGCCGGATTCTGGCCTATCCGCGGTTATGCAGCTTGAGTCTGAGTCGGCAATTCAAGTTCAATCAATAGTAAACTTGGATGATATTCGTGAATATTTGTCTGCAGAATTGGATCAACAGTCGGAGCGGCAGTCCGATCAAGGTTTACTAACCAAAATAGAGAACTACCAAGATCAATACGGAGTATAGAAATGACTAATCTGAAAATATTCCTTTCATTGGTACTATTTATGGCCGCATCTAAGGTTTGGGCTCAGGAGTTCTACCGTTACAAAAATGCAGATGGTCAAATCATGATGGATGGCATGATTCCAGCGGAATATGTGAGCGGCGGATATGACGTCCGCCGTAAACTAACAGCAGTACGTCTATAGTTGCCTATTGGCGACCTATCTGCGACAGCTGGGGGTACCCTTGCGCGAACGCTGAGGAGTTGCGCAAAAACAAAACATCAAGGGTGTGCGGCCTAAATCGCACGCGGCACAGTGCAAATCTAGACGAGGCGACGCACTGCTCAATATGGCGGCCTCACCGCACCAGTTTGAGAGTATTGGGAAGTTAACTACTCAAATTGAGAAAAACCCCGATTGAGAATTTCTATATTCTCACCGCCTTTTTCCATGTCAAAAAAACAAGCATTGCCCGAATGTCTAAGTGACTGAGTACTTGGTCGATCTAAATAACACTATGGTGAAGCTAGCGTTCCAACTGGAACGTAAGGCAATCTATTTGGTTGATATTGATGATGAATTTTTTGGAAAAATGGATCGTTTCGGCAACTTAAGACTGAGATCCAGGGGCGCTGATTCGAAATAGAGATTTGGACATGGCTGTCCATTGTTCTTCCCAATGATCTGTCGGAACTTGTTCAAAATCGCTGCGAACAAACTGCAGTAATTTTCCGTTTATATAGACCGTCATCATATTAACGCTAGCCTGCTGACCAAAGGGTGTCCTGAGAGATTCCTGATGATCGGCATCACGCACTACCTGTCTCAGAATGGTTTCCAATCGCGCAAATAGCTGCACTACTCTTTGATGTAAGCGGTGGTCTTCACCTATCAGGGCGTCGCCCACCAAAACGCGGCAGACTCCCGGATTCGCTCCACAAAAGGCAAGAACCAAATTGATTATTCGCGGGCAGCGGGTCAGGGCCGATGGCTCATTTTTTATGATGCTATTAATGCGGGTGAACAGGGACTCTTCAACGAAATCCAGCAGGCTATCGTACATTTTGGCTTTGGAAGGGAAGTGCCGGTAAAGGGCGGCTTCTGAGACCCCCACTTGGCTTGCGAGCTTGGCGGTAGTGATGCGACCGCCATTTTCACTTTCAAGCATAATGACCAGAGTCTCAAGGATCTCCTGACGACGCTGGCCTCGACGTTTTTGGGTCAAGGGTGTTGTCATTTTTGGGATACTTCATTATTTGCATCTTTGTGGGTAATTAACGTCCCCACCCCGGCATCGGAGAAGATCTCAAGTAGCACCGCATGCAATACGCGTCCGTCGATAATATGTACTGCCTGCACTCCACCGGCGACGGCCTCTAATGCACATTGAACCTTGGGTAGCATTCCACCGCTAATAGTCCCGTTGGCTATTAATTCGTCGACTAACTTGGGAGTTAGACCTGTTAGGGTTTTGCCCGACTGGTCCTGCAATCCGGCTACGTTGGTAAGCAGTATAAGTTTTTCAGCTCGAGTTACTTCAGCAACCTTACCCGCGACCAAGTCAGCATTGATGTTGTAGGATTCTCCCTCTTCGCTTACGCCAATAGGTGCAATAACAGGAATAAAGTCGCTCTGAATTAGCGTATCGAGAACCCGCTTGTTTATCTTTACCACTTCGCCAACATGACCAATGTCGATGATTTCAGAAGCATCCATTCCCGGAGTGCTTCGAGTTACCTTTAACTGCCTAGCCGTTATCAGCCGACCATCCTTGCCGGTAACGCCGATAGCAGAGCCTCCAGCGCGGTGAATTAGATCGACAATTTCTTTGTTTACGCTGCCACCCAAGACCATTTCGACTACGTCCATGGTTTTTCGATCGGTTACACGCATGCCCTCTACAAAGCTCGTTTCTATATTCAAAGCCTTTAGTAGTTCACCTATCTGGGGGCCGCCGCCGTGCACAACTATTGGATTCAATCCCACCAGTTTCAACATCACGATATCGCGAGCAAAGCTTGATTTGAGATTGTCATCAACCATAGCGTTTCCGCCAAATTTGACTACAACGGTTTTTCCGGTGAATTTTTGAATATATGGTAAGGCCTCGGTTAGAACCGAGGCAAAGTGGTGGGCTTTCTCTATGCTAAAAGACATAATTTCCTAAAAAGGTAAGTTTAGTTCTGGAAAAATATTTTCAAACTGCTGACGGACTTTTGCTTGAACTTCAGACAGAGCTTGCTCGCTTTCGCCTTCGAAACGGACCGAAAGTTTGGGGCCGGTATTGCTAACTCTAATTAGCCCCCAAGCCGCCGGAAATTCTATGCGCAATCCATCAATTTCGATGAGTCGTGCGCCGGGGAAATAGGCATTTTGCCGAAATTTTTCAAACATATCTGCTTTTTGTTCGTCACTGACCTCAATCTCTAACTCTTCTGTGGCGGGCAATGTTGGGATAGTAGAAAGTATTTCGCTTAGGGCCGTATTGTGAAGTCGCAGTATTTCCGCGAGGCGGCAGGCGGCATAAATTCCGTCATCAACAGCATGCCATCGATCACCGAAGAAATAATGGCTACTATATTCTCCGCCCAAAAGGGCACCGCTTTGAATTACTCTGTTCTGAATAAATGTGCGCCCAGATTTTTCCATAATGGGTTTGCCACTAAAGTGAGCGATTGTTTTGGCGACACTGCGGGAGGCTTTCACGTCGAAAACGATGCTTGATCCAGGGTGGCGTAGAAGAATTTCTTGAGAAAATAGCTGAAACAATTGGTCTGGATTAACAATATTGCCGCGGTTATCGACAATCACTACCCGGTCGCCATCGCCGTCCAGAGCAATACCAAAATGTGCGCCGGTCTCGACGACCGTATCGCAAAGCGTATTTAGGTTTTCAGATTGGCATGGGTCTGGGCCATGATTTGGGAAATTGCCGTCTACGTCGCAATAGAGAGCCTCTACCGAGCAACCTAGCTGTTCAAATGCTCTGATGCAGAGGGGGCCTGCTATGCCGTTTGCGGCGTCAATCACTACGCTAAATCCAGCTAAGTTAGTTATATCTGCTGTCAGAGTTTTGATATAATCCGAGCTAGCATCCAAGTTTTCCTGTTGGCCGGCAGTTGCATCGAACTCCCCTAAAATCATACGCTCTCTGAGATCTTTCAAATCGCTGCCGCAAAAGGCGCTGCCGCCAAGTATTAATTTAAAACCGTTGTATTCCTTATCGTTGTGACTGGCAGTGACCATAATGCCGGTGGTTTGGTCTGATTGAACCGACAAAAACTGACTGATTAGAGGTGTTGGGCCGGCGCCAAGATCAGAAACCTTGCAACCGGATTCAACTAGCCCGCGTTTTAATGCCTTGCTCAATACGGGGCTGGTGAGTCGACCGTCTCGGCAAATGAATATTCGGCTTTGGCCTTTTGCTTTACTTATCCCGGCAAACGCTCTGCCAAGTTGGCGGGCAAATTGAGGCGTAATTTCGGTCTCGGCGATGCCACGGATATCGTTTGCCCTAAACACCTTTTCAGGAAGGCTGTGCAATTCTAGTTGCACAAATTCTTCGTTTCCTTCGTCTTGATCGTCTTCTTCAATTAGTTCGGAAGATTCAGGAGGCGTGACTTCAGCAAGGGAAGGTTTTTCGGATTCCGTCGCCGCATCAGAGTTTTTATCGGGATTCGGATTTTGCTTGCCGCTGCCAGCGTCACTGCTCCAGCTCTGGGTCGCTTTAGGGTTATAGACCCTGCGTTTAGGGCTTTCGTCTATCGCTTTTTCGGATTCGATAGCGGAGCGTTTGCGCATTTCTTGCAAAAGTAAGATGAGACCTATGACTAAAGTAAGGGCTGCCAATCCAGAAAATATAAAGGCGTTTAATAGCCGCCCATGAGAGTCTTGCTCATAGGCATCGAGGAACGTATGCGAGGATTGATATCGTAGCGCCCAGGTATCGATCACTGGAGCTCTGGAAATTATTTGACCTCGTGGAGCAGACCCCAAGCGGTACAACAACAACTGATCAACAGCGCCACCGCCTTGATCAATTTCAACATATCCATCAAGGCCTATACTGTCGACAATCCGGTCTCTTAATTGCTCCGGTTGGACTCTGGCTAATGCCGCCCATCCGGTTTGTGACAGAGGTACTGCAAGAACAAACTCATAACCGTCACCGCGTATTTCTGCCGTGGGGCCAACCGCATTGCCCAGAGAAACCCGAAACACTGCATCGCTTCTAAAATCACGATTCTCAGAATAAAACTGACGCGTTGTGGGATCCAGGCTAACTACATAAACTTCGCTCCAGGGTTGCATCGCATGAGCTATGTCTGTGCTGAGCTCCCTAAACTTAAGGGCCGTAAGCTGGCTGAAGGGAAGTGGCAGTTCAGAGAGTATTTCTTCACCGGCGGTAGCCACGTCCCGACGAATATCTTCAACGTAGTTATCGACTACTTCGGTTAATTGGTTGGCATTTCCAGTGGTTTGTTGCTCAACTAATAGGGCGTTCAGGGTTAGTGAATTTGAGTATCCCAGCCACCAGAAAAGTGCCAGCCCACCAAATAGTATTGGAGATAGGGTCAACAAAATTGGGACTAATTTACCTTTAATATTAATCTCTATCACCGTCTAAGTTCCGACAATGGTAGCAAGGATTCACTCTCCTTAATATCCATGGAGCGCAAACTACCTGCTGGTTTTGATCAAAGTTTTTGTACGATAAAATCGACGATCTTCTCTGCGATCAAACGCTTTGGTGATTGCTCCAGATCCAGCCGGTCTGTTCTCGTCAAAATGGATACCGCATTGTTATCACTTTGAAACCCTATCTCGGCGATGGATATATCGTTGGCAATAATCATGTCGAGATTTTTTGCTTCTAGCTTTCCCCGAGCATTTTCCTGTAGATTTTCAGATTCAGCCGCAAAGCCCACTGTATAGGTCTTGGCTTCTAGAGCCGACACCTGTGCCAATATGTCAGGATTCTTTATCAAATTGAGCTGTATTTTGTCTGCCTGCTTTTTAATTTTTTGTGGGGCCAGGGTCTCTGCTCGATAGTCCGACACAGCTGCAGACCCAATAAATAGATCCGCATTTTCTACAGCGATCATTACCTGCTCGTACATTTGACTAGCGCTTTCAACTTCAATGCGCTCAACGCCTTGCGGGCAAGGTAAGGAAACTGGGCCACTAACTAGAAAAGTATCGGCGCCAGCCCGATGACAGGCAATTGCAAGAGCGTAGCCCATTTTGCCAGAGCTATAGTTACTCAGATAACGCACTGGATCTAGAGCCTCGCGAGTTGGCCCAGCGGTAATAACGACTTTTTTTCCTTTTAGGTGCTTTTGCGAAGATTCGTTTTCTAGTGCGGCGACAATTTCTTCCGGCTGACTCATTCTGCCGAGGCCAACCTCTCCACAGGCTTGATCTCCGTTGTCCGGCCCAATGATTTGAACACCGCGCTGCTCTACAACCTCTAGATTGGATTGAGTTGCAGCGTTAGACCACATAACTTGGTTCATTGATGGCGCAATGGCAATCGGCGCTTTTGTGGCTAGACACAAAGTGCTGAGTAAATCATCTGCTCGCCCCGCTGCCAAACGGCTAATAAAGTTTGCTGTGGCTGGCGCGATAATTACTCGATCAGCCCAGCGTGCTAATTCAATGTGCCCCATGCCCGCCTCGGCGTTTGAATCAAGCAACTCTGTATGAACTGGATTTCCAGTGAGCGCTTGAAAAGTAAGAGGGGTAACAAAGGCTTCGGCTCCTGGGCTCATGACCACGCGCACGCTTGCACCGGTGTCCATCAGGCGGCGAACTAACTCGCAGATTTTGTAGGCGGCGATGCCACCGGTGACGCCAACAAGGATATTTGGATTGGTCAGTTCAGACATAACAACTTGGAATGCAAAAAGCAGAGAGCTGTATGTTACCTCAACATCCTTTAGACTGGTTATTCCATAAATTTTCAAGGAAGAAAGCTGTGGGAATTCAAGATTGGCCGAAATCTGATCGGCCGAGAGAAAAGCTAATTCAACGCGGTCCCGAAAGTCTCTCCGATGCGGAGTTACTGGCGATATTTCTGCGAACCGGGGTAAAGGGCAAAAGTGCGGTAGATCTAGCGCGTGAGCTACAAGAACAGCATGACTCTATAGGCGCGTTGCTGCAGGCGGATATCAATACGTTCACTAGTTCTCGTGGTTTGGGTGAAGCCAAGTATGCCCAGCTACAGGCGGTACTGGAGCTAGCTCGGCGACATCTTCTCGAATCTCACGATCGCGGTGACGAAATTACCAGTCCAGACGCCATTCGTGACTTTTTGCGGCTGCAGTTAAAAAACCAAGAGCGAGAGATCTTCTACGGTGTTTTTTTGGATAACAGGCACCGGATTTTGTGTGCGGAAGCACTATTTCTAGGAACTATAAGTAGTGCTACGGTGCATATCCGCGAAATAGTAAAGGTAGCATTGAGCTGTAACGCAGCCGCGGTAATTGTGGCTCATAATCATCCTTCCGGCGTGGCCGAGCCAAGCTCAGCAGATTTACGCATAACTAAGCGAATTAACGACGCATTGTCTTTAGTTGAGGTGCGTCTGTTGGATCACTTTGTGTTCGCTGGAAGTCAGGTGGAATCTTTTGCCGAGCGGGGATTGCTCTGATAGCTAATCTGAATGCTAAAAAGGATGGTTATTTCCGTTGCTTTGGCGCTTTGCATCTGGAATAATCGCGACCCTATTTTTGGCCTAGAGCCAAATCAACTACGGAAAAGAGGTTTCCAATGTCTAGAGTATGCCAAGTGACCGGCAAGCGCCCAATAAGCGGGAATAACGTGTCACACGCTAAAAACCGTACTCGTCGCCGTTTTTTGCCAAATCTTCAAAAGAGAAGGTTTTGGGTAGAAGCGGAAAGCAAATTTGTACGTCTGCGTGTTTCCACTAAGGGCCAGCGAATTATTGATAAGCTGGGCATTGAAAGCGTATTGTCTGATATGCGCGCTCGTGGCGAAAAGGTTTAAGGAGATAGAAAATGCGTGAGAAGATTCGATTGAACTCATCCGCTGGTACTGGGCATTTCTACACTACCACCAAAAACAAAAGAAACATGCCAGGAAAAATGGAGATCACTAAGTTTGATCCTGTTGCCCGTAAGCACGTTCTATATAAAGAAGCCAAGATAAAGTAATTAGTTATCTTGCCACCTGATATAGAGTGAAAAGCCCGGTGATGTCCGGGCTTTTTTGTATCTGAAATTTGGGAATCTAGATTTGACGATCTAGAAGTAAGTGGCCCTGTTTATCTACCATCGCCATCCAGCCTGGCGCTATCCAGCTTGTGGAAGAGGTTTCGTATATAAGTGTAGGGCCAGAGATTTCTTGTCCGTACACCAATGTGGCTCTCTGGAATACGTGTCCTTCGATCCCCTCCTGGGGACTGGCGGATTCCATCTTAGTTTTTTTGGAAAGATCCAGGGCCACATTTTGTGCCTTTAAATGGACGCGCACAGTCACCAATTCCATATCTCTGTTCAAACGATATCCAAAATTGGTTTCATGCGCCGCGCTGAAGTCTTCCTGCAATGAGCGGTGCGTTGAACCTGCAATTAGAGGAATTTCTAGCGTAAATGTCTGTCCCCGATAACGGCAGTCCAAGCTAAATTTCTGGGCAATTCCAATATCTGTATAGCCTTCTTGCATTAGCTCGCGTCTACCTTGTTCGGCTAATGCTTCTGCCCTAAGCAAGATAGCGCGGAGGTCTTCCCTTTGGTTTTCCTGAATTACCCCAGAAAGCTCCCTTTTACCCGGTGCCTGAAGCATGCCTAACGCAGACAAAACTCCTGAGTTGGCGGGGATTATGGCTTGGTGCATTTCCAGTTTTTCTGCCAATGCGCAAACATGCAGACCGCCGGCACCTCCAAAGCTGCAAAGTCGATATGCTGCAGGGTCTTCTCCGCGGTGTTCCGAAATTTGCCTTAGAGCCCTTGCCATGTGCTCGTTTGTAAGCTCCAGAATGCCTAGTGCCATTTCTTTGGTTTGCATTCCGGCTTGGTTTGCAAGAGCTCCAATCGCGATTTGAGAAGCCTCCCGGTCTAGCTCAATGTTTCCATTGGCAAAGTTTTTCGCTTTCAGATTACCCAGAATCATATGAGCGTCGGTAACGGTTGCTTGGGTCCCTCCTAAGCCATAACAGGCAGGGCCAGGCTTGGCACCGGCTGATTCCGGACCTACGTGCAACATTCCGGCTTCATCGAGATAAGCGATTGAGCCACCGCCAGCGCCAATGGTATGCATATCTACCATGGGAACGGATACGGGATAGCGTCCAATCTTGCCCTCTCGAGTTAGCCGGACGCCATCCTTTATCAGAGCAACGTCCGTTGACGTGCCGCCCATATCGAAGGTTAGTAATCCGGTCGCACCTATTTTATCTTTGATGACTTCTGCTGCAGCGAGTCCGCCAGCGGGCCCGGAAAGCAAGAGGTTGACGGATTTTCGAGAGGCTTGAGAGCAGCTAATAGTGCCCCCTGATGATTGCATTACCGAAATATTTTTCTCGGGGATCTGATCAGCGAGTCGGGTCAGGTAATTTTCCATTAATGGGCCGAGGCTGGCGTTTAACCAAGTGGCTATGCCTCGTTCGTACTCACCGGTTTCTGGCAATACATCGGATGAAATACTGACAAAATGGCTTTTTCCGAGAGTCGCTTCTATGGCTTTCTCATGGCCCGGATTAAGGTGGGAAAATAGCATGCAGACTGCGATAGATTCCGGCGCAAGGTTTTTGATCGTAGAGACCAACTGGGTCAACTCGTCTGCATCAATGGGTTCGATTTCGTTTCCGCCGCTGTCAAGGCGGCCGGAAATGCCAAAGCAAAGTTCGGAATCTATTGGGGGTTTTCTTCTTTTTGGACGCAAGTCGTATATGTTTTCACGATTTTGCCGACCGATAGTGAGTATATCTTCAAGGCCAGAATTGGTTATGAGCAAGGTTTTGGCTCCCTTGCCCTGCAATGCAGCGTTAGTGGCGACAGTGCTGCCATGAATCACCAGCAGTTGTCCGAGTGCGCAGATATCTGCCAAACCCATTTCTCCAATCCCTTGCATGATTGCTTGTTCGGGGGCTTCCGGCGTTGAAAGTACTTTGTGGGTATAAAGCTGGCCTTCTGAATAGAGGGCAAAATCAGTGAAGGTTCCGCCGGTATCAACCCCTAGGCGAGGCAAGGCAGCAGAGTCTGAATGAGGGTCAGATACTGACATTAGGCATTGGGGATATTGAAAAAGGAAAGGCTGAGCATGCGTTCAGCCCAAAATTTAGTCGCCGTAGGTGACCAGAGAAACGGCAAAGTTTGGATCAGAACCAACGGCCTCGGTGGCTTGGTCAGTAATGCCAATATAAACATTAGCGGTAGCCAGCTCGTGAGCTCGCACGGTAACCGACGCTAGAGGATTCTCAGCGAGTATTCTCTCAACGTTTGCACGTACGGATCGCACATCGATGCGCCGACCGTCGAGCCAAATTTCGTCTGTTTCCGTAACGATAAAGGTAGCATTTTTGGTTGTGGAATCCGGCGGCACATCCGACTCTGGTGGTCTATTTACCCGAAATCCGTCTTCCTGGACAAATGAAGCCGTAACAATAAAGAAGATCAACATGATAAATACCACGTCGAGCATCGGTGTTAAATCAATCTCGGTTTCTTCTTGAGTTTCTTTTTTCTTAAATAGACGAGCCATTCTATTACTACTCCCCTGAGGAATTTGGTCATTGCATTTCGGTAGAATACAGTCGAAATGCCACTGAATTTCAGAACGGTAAGTTACCATGGAGCATTGGAAAATGCACTCCCTATGTCATTAGAGATTTTTACTTTATGCCGGAATTACCCGAAGTCGAGACCACAAGAGCTGGACTAAGCGAGCACCTTCTGGGTCGACGTATCAAATTGCTGAAAGTCAGACAGAGATCTCTTCGCTGGCCTATTCCTGAAGAGATGCCACAGTATTTCGAAGGTGAGGAAATTTCGGAACTGTCTCGTCGCGGTAAATATCTCCTTTTGAGTACTCAGCGTGGTACTGCCCTAATTCATCTGGGGATGTCAGGCAGTCTGCGTATTTGTCAGAAACAAGATGAGCTTAAAAAGCATGATCACTGGGATATGCTTTTGGATAATGATACTTACCTGCGCTATTGCGACCCGCGACGATTTGGCGCTTTCCTCTGGGCCGGAATGGAGCCTCAGTCGCATAAGCTTCTGAGCCGCCTGGGGCCAGAGCCGTTAGAGAATGAATTTACTGCATCCTATTTGTATAAAGGGTCGCGGGGTCGCACACAGGCAGTGAAAAATTTCCTTATGGACTCCAATAACGTTGTTGGCGTTGGGAATATTTACGCAAGCGAATCCCTATACCGGGCCGGTATTCATCCAAATCGTGCAGCGGGCAAGGTGTCTTTGGCCCGATATCAGAGATTGGTTACTCAGGTTAAAGAAGTACTAGCAGAAGCAATCGAAAGTGGCGGATCCACTTTGCGAGACTACGTGAATGGAAGTGGTTCTCCCGGATATTTCCAACAAAAACTTCAGATATATGGGCGAACTGGAGAAGAGTGCCTGTCTTGTTCTAGCGCCATAAAACAGCTGAAGATTGGGCAGCGGTCTAGTTTTTATTGCCCTCTTTGTCAGAGATAGGACGCCTGGTATCAGCGGGGCGCAAAACCCTCAAATTTTTTGCTGAGTACTTCCCATACATGCTCCGGGACAAAAGGAGAAACATCGCCTCCAAGAGAGCCAACTTCTTTAACAAGAGAAGAAGAAATATAGGAAAAACGTTCTGCTGGAGTTAGGAATATAGTTTCCAGTTGGCCAGACAGGGCACGGTTCATATTGGCGAGCTGAAACTCGTATTCAAAGTCAGATACCGCACGCAATCCACGCAATACCGCTACGGCGCCTAGATCTGATGCAAGATTAACTAGAAGTCTGTCGAAGCCTATAACTTCAATGTTGTCTAAGTGAACCAAGGCAGTTTTAGTCATATCCACGCGTTCGTCCAGAGAGAACATTGGGTTTTTGCGGGTACTGGAGGCAATGGCAATCACGACCTTGTCGAACAGTTTGCTAGCACGCTCTACAAGATCAATATGCCCGTTGGTTACGGGATCAAAGGTTCCTGGGTAGATTACTTTTTTCAATTAAGAACCTCGATTAAATACCTGCGCCTGCTGGGAAGTTAGCGGGCAAAAATTTGGTGCTGCTTGGATGTTGTAATACGGGCGGATATTACTGTATTTGCCTCTAGGCGACAATTTTAGGCGCTGTTTGCCCTGACGCTATTGAACCTGATAAAGATAGCTGGAGACTTCGCCACTAACTTTTTCTCGGTGAGTAGACCAGTTTTCTGGAACCAAAGGAGCTGGATCTCTTCGGCTTTGCTCTAAATAGACCAGTGCGTTTTTCGATAGAAGAGCGCTCGATCCAAGCGCGGCAACAGATTTGTTGGCTAGGGATTCAGAAAATGGTGGATCGAGAAACACCAAATTAAAATTGTCAGTGCGCTGGGAGTGATCGGCTTCGAAATAGGCCAAAGCATCTTGGCACTGAATTTCAGCGCCTGCGCCCAAGAGAGTTGCGCATTCTCTAAGGTTGCCAGCAGCCTTGGAAGATTTGTCTAGCAGCAGAACGTAGGAGGCTCCTCTAGACAGGGCTTCGAACCCTAAGGCGCCCGACCCGGCAAAGGCGTCAAGCACTCGCGCACCCTCAATAAAAGGCGCCAACCAATTAAATAGTGTTTCTCGCTGTCGATCGCCCGTTGGACGCAAACCGGGAAGGCCAAGCACTGGGATTTTTCGACCGCGCCATTGACCGCCAATAATACGAACTTGGTTTTTTGCGCTGTCTGTTTTTTTGGGGCTCATATCTACCGTAAATTGACTTCAATTCTGAAAAAATATCTGGGCTTGATCTCACCCTACTTAGTGTAGGATATCCCATTGCTTTCTATCCTGAGACCTTTGCACGAAAGCCATTTTCCTTCCATGCGGCGTTATAAACGTACTCAATCGGTCATTTATAGGTATAAATTTCCTCAATCCGTGCGTTTTTGCGTCGCTTCAGAGCGCCTACTTTTGGAGCCTGAAAGCGAAATCATCGCCCATGCAAAGGCCTCATTCCACTAAATTCACTCATGAGGCCCCTTTTTGTTCGGTAGATTGTTCAAAGGAAAAAACAAAACTCTAGATCAGGAGCAAGTTTCTGTAACTGGCGTCGCGGACCATGCAAGGAATTCATGGGGTTCGGGCTTGCACCGCACTAACCAGGGTTTAGGCCAAAAACTTAGAAGTTTGCTGTCTGGGCGAAAAGGCCTCGATGAAGACCTCCGCGAAGAGCTTGAAATGGTGCTTATTGGCGCCGATGTAGGCGTTGAGACTACGGCCTATCTTTTGGATGCCTTAGGCCAGGCTATGCGCCAGTCTGGTAATGATATGCCGGCGGCCGAAGTATTGGCGGAACTCTTGGTGCAGATTCTGACACCTGTCTCAATTCCTATGTATATTCCCGAAGCTTATAAACCCTACGTAATTATGGTTGTTGGAGTTAACGGCGTAGGGAAGACCACCAGCATTGGTAAGATAGCGCACCGACTAAAAGCAGAAGGGCACTCAGTGGTGTTAGCTGCGGGGGATACGTTTCGTGCTGCTGCTATCGATCAGCTTCAGGTTTGGGGCGAGAGGAACGAGATTCCTGTGATTTCCCAGCAGCCCGGCAGTGATAGCGCTTCCGTGATATACGACGCGTTGCAGTCCGCCAAGAATAGCAGCGCAGATGTACTGATTGCTGACACTGCAGGTCGTTTACATAATAAGGGGCATCTAATGGCCGAGCTTGAAAAAGTTGTGCGCGTGCTGCAGAAACTTGATGAGGATGCGCCGCAAGAAACATTGCTGGTTTTGGACGCATCAACCGGACAAAATGCTTTGAATCAAGCTAGGGAGTTTTCCAAGGTTGCGCCGTTGACCGGCCTGGTAATTACCAAGCTAGATGGAACTGCCCGCGGAGGAATTGTGTTGGCTCTTGCCCACCAAATGGCTTTGCCAGTCCGATTCATTGGACTAGGTGAAGGTATAGAAGATTTACAGCCTTTTGATGCAGCATCATTTGTTGCGGGCCTTCTAGTTGATGCTGAAGATACTGATATTGAGTCATAGAGAATGATTCGATTTGATAACGTAAGCAAAAGTTACCCTGGCGGCCACGAGGCGCTAAGGCGCGTTAGCTTTGAGTTGCCGCGTGGTGAGATGACTTTTCTGACAGGGCATTCTGGCGCGGGTAAAAGTACCCTGCTGAAGTTGATTATGGCGATGGAAAGGAGCAGTCGTGGTCAAATATTCTACGATGGTAAAAACCTGGATCGCCTTGGGCGACGAGGTATTCCATACCATAGACGTCGAATCGGCGTGGTATTCCAAAATCACTCACTATTGTTTGATCGCAGTGTGTTCGAAAATGTAGCACTTCCGCTAAATATAGCGGGTGCAGCTCCGCGGGAAACCGCTCGTCGCGTGCGTGCGGCTTTGGATAAGGTGGGTTTACTGGACAAGGAAACCCTCAACCCCGTTGTACTTTCCGGCGGTGAACAACAACGTGTGGGTATCGCCAGAGCAGTAGTACATAAACCTGATCTATTGTTAGCCGATGAGCCTACGGGAAATTTGGATCCAGAGCTCTCAGCTGAAATCATGAATCTATTTCGGGAATTCAATTCGGTGGGCGTTAGCATCATGGTGGCAACCCATGATATTTCTCTGGTTAGAGATTTTGGATTGCGGCAGATCGTTTTGAATCAAGGGCGTATCACTCAGGGTGCTTTCCCCAATGAGAGCCTTCGATGAACCGTCGTACCTCGGTAAAATCTCGTTTCGGTTGGCTGGCAGAATTTTCCCCCAAAAGGCTAGTTCCTTGGGTAAGAAATCACGCGTTGGTTGCTCGCTCCAGTTGGAAAAGGCTTCTTGAAGAGCCTTTGCAGACAGCGCTTACGGTTGGAGTTATTGCGATTGCATTGGCATTGTCTACCTTACTATTTCAGCTGGCTGCTATGGGTGGATCTGCTTTAGGGCAGATGAACAATACTTCGGATATCAATTTGTACTTTGAGCTGGGTACAGAAGTTCGATCAATCGAAGCTTTTGAGGATATGTGGCGAGGTGATCCTCGAGTCCAAGCAACGCAGGTAATTACGCCTGAACAGGGCCTTGCTGAATTCGAGAGTTTTTCTGGCCTAGGTTCTATCCTATCGAGTTTTGATGAGAATCCGCTACCCGCTGTCGTTCGCATTACGCCTGCAGATCGTTTGGCTGGTCGTGCCGCTGAATTGAGGTTATTGGTTCAGGCATTGCAGGCGTCTGAGTTTGTTGAGACAGCCGTTCTAGATTTTGCTTGGTTGGACCGCCTAAACGCGGTGGTTGAGTTTGTTGATCGGCTGTCAATTGCTGTGGGTTTACTTTTGGCCCTAGGAATTTTGCTGATACTGGGTAATACCATTCGGTTAACGATTGAAAATCGACGCAACGAAATTGTCGTAATAAAATTGGTAGGAGGTACGGACAGGTTTGTGCAGCGACCATTGCTATATGCGGGGTTTTGGTACGGGTTATTAGGTGGGGCGGTCGCCGTCGTTTTGGTGGCCATTGTTGGTGCACTGCTGTCCTACCCTTTGCAGCAGATTCTGCTTTCTTATCAAAGTTCGGTGCAAACCTTGCCAGGCGTGTCATTTCCGGTATTTATAAATCTACTTGTGCTGGGCGCATCACTCGGTTGCTCTGGCGCTTGGTTGTCAGTGCTTCAGCACCTGCGCAACATAGAGCCGACTTAAAAAGTTAAACCGCTAAATCTGGATTCCGTGTAAAAACCATTAACCTGTCTATTGATGTAAAACCCAAGCTGCCAGCCATTGCGCGCGACCCGGTGTTTGAATCCACGGCTGCCCAAGCCGGTTTACGATGTTGTTTTTCCATTTGATTGATCGCGTAAATTACAGACCGAGTCGCATGGCCTTCGCGACGATGTGCCTCCAAGGTATCAATAGAGATATCCCAGTACGTTTCACTTAGAGAACCTGGATAGCAAAATGCTAGGGGTCTATCGTCTTCGGTTGCGCAGTAGATCTTGGTACCGGCTTGTTGTTCCTCTTCTAGCTCTTCGAAAAGTAACTCAGGCAAATCGTCAATTTCCGTAAGCTCTCCGGTTCTTAAAACTCTTTGATGAGAAGTGGCCAGTTGCGGTAAAGGAATTTGGTCATCCCGCAGAAAAATTGTCGCCGCCTCTTTGGACCAGCCGTTAAGAGCCTTCGCGCAATGCACTGCGTTTTCAATGGGACATATAATTTCGTCGGCTAGCTCGGAAAGTTGAAAAATCAGATCCATGTCTGGTTTTCCAATCACCACCCCAAGGCCAATATCTTGTTGAAGCAGCGCGCCCTTTGTTTCCGCTCTTCTTTCTGCGCTGCATTCTGATCCTGTCTCTGGATCAGAATGAAAAGCTAACACCATACCTCGACCATTCAGCAGCATGCTGCGTGCTTCAATCCAACGCGGGATATCCGGTAGGCAATCTAGAACGATTTGATGATTTACAGGCATTTGGGCTAATTTGTTTAGGGCAGAGGTCTTCAATTTACCTACTAGTCTGGTAGAAATACAAATTGATTCTATATCAAAATTAATTGATATAGATGCCTAAGTCGGCTAGGCTGCACCTCTGATGAATCAAGCGGCCGAAATTTCCAGTATTAAAGTGGGGCTACCAGAGGTGTTTAAAGCCTTGGGAGATCCTTTGCGCTTCAGTATTGTCAGGTTGATGCAGCAGGATTCTTTTGGCGTATTAGAGCTATGCGAATTGTTTGAAGTGCGCCAGCCGGCTATGAGTCATCATCTGAAAGTTATGGTGGAGGCAGGTCTTTTACGTAGTCGGCGCGAAGGCAACTCGTTATTTTATAGACGAATACTGCCAGATCAGAGTGATAGTGCTGTGGCGCTAAAGTCGCTCTTTTCGCTGGTTGATGCAGTGGATATCGCGCCAGATACATTGGCCGGGTTGGCGACACTAAGAAAAAATAGGACTCAGCAGTCGTTGGCGTTTTTTCAGAAAAATTCTGGACGCTTTAGAGACCAGCAAGACCTTATCGCCGGCTATGGCGAATATGGAAAGGCCATTGAAGAAGCGGTAAAGGCATTACCCTCTGAGAAAAAGCTTTGGGTAGAAGTTGGCTCCGGAGAGGGTGAGCTTTTAGCAGCGCTGCATCAGGATTTTGATCGAGTACTGGCATTGGATATATCTGCTGACTTACTGGCTCGGGCAAAATCTCAGGTAGGCAACGCCAAGAATATCGACTTTAAATTGTCGGAATTAACGGCCGAGTCTCATCCGCAGCAGGCGGACTTAGTTAGCTGCAATATGGTTTTGCACCATGTGGCATCTCCTGCGGATTTGATTTCTGCGATGGCGGAAACTTTAAAGCCAAATGGCTTTCTGCTGCTTTCTGACCTGTGCAGTCACGATCAGGAATGGGCCAGAGAATCATGCGGAGATATTTGGCTGGGTTTTGATAGAGATGAATTGTTTGAGTTGGCGGAGAAAGCTAATTTAAGAATACAAAGTGAACAGTACTTAGCGCTGCGCAATGGATTCCGCGTGCAGATTTTGATTTTTGAAAAATTGAATGGAGAGTAGTTGAGATGTCGATGAACAATTTTTTTACCTCTGAGTCAGTGTCAGAAGGACATCCGGATAAGATGGCCGATCAGATTTCTGATGCGGTGCTTGACGCCATTTTGGCCGATGACCCGACCGCCAAAGTGGCAGTGGAAACTATGGTTAAAACCGGTATGGCCATTATTGCCGGTGAAGTAGCTACAGATACATACGTTGATCTTGAAGAAGTGGTTCGAGGCGTAATTTTGGATATTGGCTACGATAGTTCCGATGTCGGCTTTGACGGCGCAAGTTGCGCAATTTTAAATGCCATTGGCAAGCAATCCGGTGATATTGCTCTTGGCGTTGAAGAGACCGACGAGAAAGAATTAGGCGCTGGTGACCAGGGCATGATGTTCGGCTATGCAAGTAATGAAACTCATGTGCTTATGCCAGCCCCTATTCATTTTGCCCATCTATTGACCAAACGACAGGCTGAGGTTCGCAAGAACGGCACGCTGCCTTGGTTGCGCCCAGACGCAAAGAGCCAAGTTACCCTTCGCTACGGTGAAGATGGAAAGCCAGAAGCTATTGATGCAGTGGTGCTTTCTACGCAACACAGTCCGGACATTAGTTTGGCGGATCTTCAAGATGCGGTGATGGAAGAGATTATTCGACCTATTCTGCCTGAGGCTTGGCTGCATGAAGGCACTCGCTACCACATCAATCCAACCGGCCAGTTTATTATTGGCGGCCCCGTGGGTGACTGTGGGCTTACCGGTCGAAAAATTATTGTGGACACTTACGGTGGTATGGCGCGTCATGGGGGCGGTGCATTCTCCGGCAAGGATCCAAGTAAAGTAGATAGATCCGCTGCTTATGCAGGTCGTTATGTGGCAAAAAATATTGTTGCTGCTGGCCTTGCCGATCGATGTGAGATACAAATTTCATACGCCATCGGTGTTGCGGAGCCAACATCCATCGCCTTGGATACACAGGGAACAGGCAAACTGCCCGACGCGGAAATTGAGCAGTTGGTTCGTGAACACTTCGACCTTAGACCTCGAGGCATTATCGATATGCTCGATCTGCGACGACCAATATTCCGCGAAACTGCCAGTTACGGTCATTTTGGCCGTGAAGGCGAAAACTTTACCTGGGAGCGCACAGATCGCGCTTCGCTGCTTGCAAAAGCGCTTTAATAACAGATTACAAAGAGACTAATTATGAATTCAGCTGCAACCCCTAACACTACTAGCGACTATAAAGTTGCCGATATTTCTCTGGCCCGATGGGGTCGTCAAGAAATAGAAATCGCCGAAACTGAAATGCCGGCACTTATGGCTTTACGCACCTCCTATGCAAATGAAAAACCACTGGAAGGAGCTCGCATATTAGGCTGCATCCATATGACGGTTCAAACTGCTGTGCTTATCGAAACCTTAGTCGACTTGGGAGCCGATGTGCGCTGGAGCTCTTGTAATATATTTTCCACGCAAGACCATGCTGCGGCTGCGATCGCAGAAGCAGGCGTACCAGTTTTTGCTTGGAAAGGAGAAACAGAAGATGAGTATGATTGGTGCCTTGAACAAACCATTCTAAAAGATGGTGCTCCTTGGAACGCCAATATGGTATTGGACGATGGTGGCGATTTAACCGCCATGCTGCACGAAAAATATCCGCAAATTTTGGATGCTGTGCACGGTATTACCGAAGAGACCACAACGGGTGTTCACCGGCTACAAGATATGTTGCGTGACGGTTTGTTGCGCGTGCCGGCGATCAACGTCAACGACTCGGTTACTAAGTCTAAGAATGACAATAAGTATGGCTGCCGCCATTCGCTAAACGACGCTATTAAGCGTGGTACTGACCATTTGATGGCAGGTAAGCGCGCTTTGGTAATGGGTTATGGTGATGTGGGTAAGGGTTCGGCTCAGTCCCTACGTCAAGAAGGCATGATAGTGCGGATCTCGGAGATTGATCCGATCTGTGCAATGCAGGCTTGTATGGACGGCTTTGAAGTTGTTTCTCCATATATAGACGGCGTAAATACGGGAAGCATTGATTGCATTGATCAACGGCTGTTGAAGGATACCGATATGTTGGTAACCACAACCGGCAATGTTCGAGTGTGTGACTCCAATATTTTGAGTGCTATTAAAGCCAGTGCCGTCGTTTGTAATATCGGTCACTTTGACAATGAAATTGATACAGCCTTTATGCGTGAAAATTGGGAGTGGGAAGAAGTTAAGCCTCAGGTGCACCGTATCCATCGGGATCGTGCAGCTGGTGATTACTTAATATTGCTTTCCGAAGGCCGTTTGGTGAATTTGGGTAATGCTACAGGCCACCCTTCACGCATTATGGATGGTTCCTTTGCAAATCAGGTATTGGCGCAAATGCATTTGTTTGCTGAGAAGTACGCAGATATGAACGAAGCTGATAAGGCTGAGAACTTGCGCGTTGAAGTGCTACCAAAGCACCTTGATGAAGAGGTAGCGGCACATATGGTTCGAGGTTTTGGTGGTCAGGTTACTCTGCTGACGGACGAGCAAGCCGAATATATTGGCGTGTCTCAAACTGGTCCATTTAAGCCAGACACCTATCGCTACTAGAAATATACGGAGAAGCGGCGATTGGATCGCAGGTCTATGACAGCACAAAAAATTAGTATCGAGTTTTTCCCTCCGAAAACGGAGGTTGGCCTCGAAAAGTTAAACGCCAGTGTTGATGCGCTACTGCCCTTAGGTCCGGAGTATTTTTCCGTGACCTATGGTGCCGGTGGTTCCACAAGAGGCCAAACTCAGTCAGTGGTTACTGGGATGGCTCGCCGTGGATTAAATGTTGCTCCTCACCTTTCTTTCGGTACTGATTCGGAAGAAATTATTGCTGAATTACTTCAGTCCTATGTAGATGAAGGCATTAAACGCCTAGTTGCTTTGCGAGGGGATTTAGCTTCGGGCATGGGTCAGGTGAAGCCTGTATATGCAAATGAGCTGGTTGAATTTATTCGTGCGCGCTTTGGCGATTGGTTCCATATCTCGGTGGCTTGTTATCCGGAGCAGCACCCTCAAGCGATAGACCTTTCGACAGACATCCAATACCTAGCTGGCAAGTTGGACGCTGGATCTGACGCCGCAGTAACTCAATATTTTTATAGTTTGGAAGGTTTCCTTTATTTTAGAGATAGATGTGTAGCAGCTGGAATTAGCAAACCTATCTACCCGGGAATAATGCCGATTCTTAATACGGAAAACCTGATTCGGTTTTCTGATCTTTGTGGTGCTGATATTCCTCGTTGGCTTAGAAATGCGATGAATGATTTGAAATCACAGGAAGATTTGCTGCGTTTTGGTGAAGATGTAGTATCAGACCTTTGTGCAGGATTATTGGCGGAAGGTGTTCCTGGGTTACACTTTTATTCTATGAATCAAAGTCAGGCCGTATTGAATATATGCGAGCGGTTGAATTTTTCCGAGGATTAAATCAAGCATCTAGGCTACTTCTATATCGCACTGCGAACTGAGAGTGCTATTTGCGAGTACGAATTGAGAGTGCTATTTGAGAGTTCCTAGAATATTTCTAGACCAAGATATGTCTCCCAGTCAGGTATGCGAGCTGGATGTATTCGCATCCGGACATGTATGTCGAGTGTTGCGGATGAAAGCTGGGCGGCCTTTGGTTCTTTTTAATGGGCAAGGTGGGGAGTACCAGGCTCAGCTTATAGAGGCGGATTCGAGGCGAGCGCAGGTAGAAATCAAAAAATTCGATCCTATTGACCGTGAGTCGCCACTGCAGATAAATTTGGGCCTGGCACTTAGCCGCGGAGATAGATTCGACTGGGCGGTTCAAAAATCAGTTGAATTGGGAGTGAGTTCCATTACGCCGTTGGAGTGCGCTCGTTCAGATCGCCTTGGCGATGCCAAGCGTCAAACAAAAAAACTGGATCAGTGGAATAAGTTGGTTGTCTCGGCTTGTGAACAATCTGGACGCACAGCGATTCCGAAAATGTCCCTACCCAAAAGTTGTGAACAGTGGATGCAGCAAACTGGGGCTGGCATTGGGTTTTTGTTACACCCTGCAGGACGGCCAATAGGCGAGAAAATATCTGAGCTACGTTCACCGAAAACTCTTAATCTAGCGATTGGACCGGAAGGTGGCTTTGATGAAATGGAAGAGCAGCTGTTTGAAGGAGGCGGATTTTCTAGCGTCGCTTTTGGACCGAGAGTGCTGCGAACCGAAACCGCACCAGTGGCGGTAATTGCCTTGTTTCAGTCTTTGCTTGGAGATTGTTAACTCTTTGTTCGCTGCGCTCGGGCTGAAGGCTCTTTTTTCTCCTAGGCAGAGCTGAGGGCTCTGCTCTATTGGCTTTGCTAGTCTGACGGTTGTTTGTGAGCTTCGCTGGCCGAAGCTGAAAGTGCTGGTTGCTCTAGAGGGTTTCTAAAAGCTGGTTTTCGATGGCTTCGAGCTCTGGGATCACAGTGGATACGCCTCTTGCCGTAACTTTCATTGCACAGAAATCTAGCTCTAAAAGGTCAGAGCGTTGAGTAACATCTCTATTATTTTCAAGGTTGAAGTTGTGCGGCATTGCCTGCAATGGAACTCCGAAAAAAGGTAGCTTTTCGGTATCAACTGTTCCGTGGAATATTGCAACATGTGAGCCGCGCAAACGAGGCGCTCGGTGCAAGATCATCAGCTCGATGCTGATTACCGGAAGGTGCAATCCTCGCCAGCTGAGATCGCCAATAGACCAAAGGTTCTCGCCACTTTTCTGATCAATGGTCACAGCGGATACAACATCTGCAATTAGGTTACTTGGCAGCAGCAAATTAAACCCATCACATATTGCGATCGTACTGCCAAGAGGGAAGGTCGCGCTCATCAGCTATTGCTGCCCTGAAAATCAGTTAGTTCGCCTATGGCAACCATAATTTCTTCTTCACGGTAGGGCTTGCCGAAATAGCGCTGCGCCCCCAACTCGAGCCCCCGTTGGCGATGTTTTTCGCCCGTGCGAGAAGTGATCAATATAACTGGAATATCTTCGAAGCGTTCATTGGAGCGCAAAATACTTATCAACTCGAAGCCGTCCATATTTGGCATTTCAACGTCGAGAATAATTAGGTCTGGGATATACTCATTTATCATTTTCAGGGCTTCAACCCCGTCTCGGGCAAGGCTAACGGCAAAACCTTCGTGTTTCAAAAATCTGCTGGTGACTTTTCGAACAGTAACGGAATCATCCACTACTAATATTTGTGTTTGCTCTTCTTCAATTAATTCGCGATTATCGATTTGTGGCTGGTCGCCCAGACTGGAATGGTCAACCTTGCTCATTAGGGTAAACATATCGAGGGTTACTAGCACCGTGCCGTCACCCATAATCGCTGCTCCGGATACACCGGGAATATTATTGAAAGGGTGACCCAGAGACTTAACCACGATCTCTTGGCTACCGAAAATCTCATCAACTTGAGCGGCCACGGAAAATTCTCCAGATCGAAATAGGGCCAGGGGTACTGTCCGGTCCGTCAAAGATTCAGTCGGTGGCCTCTTTGAAGTCTTGAGGATTTCACCCAAATACATCACCCGATATCTGTGGTTGCCATAGCTCAGGTATTTGTCATCTTCTTCGTAGTAGCTATCGAGCTCTTGTTTTGGAACTCTCGCAAGTGCCTCTAGAGAAGATAAGGGCAGTGCATATTTATTCTCATCAATGCTTATCATCAGCGCTCGGTTCACCGAAAGCGTAAAGGGTATTCTCAGGAAGAATGTGGAGCCGACTCCCGATTTAGATCCGACTTCTACTGTTCCCCCAAGTTGGCTAACAATGGACCTAACAATGTTCATCCCGACGCCTCTGCCAGAGATTTCTGTTAGCGATTCAGCGGTGGAAAAGCCCGGCATAAATATCAGATCTGCAATGTCTGCATCCTGCATGGAAGAGGCTTGAGCCTGGTTAATAAGTCCCTTCTCCAATGCGCGCTGCTTTACTCGCTCAAGGTTAATACCTTGGCCATCGTCAGCGATCTTAATAACCACTTGAGCGCCGTCGCGCTGAACTTCCAGTCCAATGCGTCCAGAGGGTTCTTTGCCCGCTTCTAAGCGCGCCTCAGTAGTTTCAATTCCGTGATCTATGGCGTTGCGCAGCACATGTTCCAGCGCGGGCAATATTTGATCAAGTACGTTTCGGTCTAACTCTCCTTCCAAGACCCCCGTATGCAGTTGCACCTTCTTTTCAAGCGCTGTCGCTATCTGGCGAGTCATGCGCTGTAAACGGGGCATAAGGCGGCCAAAAGGCACCATGCGCGTTCTGATTAATCGATCATTGAGCTCAGACTGCAGGCGAGAGGTCTGCGTGAGCAAGGTAAGCGTATCTGAGTTGCTGGATGACAGGCTGCCGCGCAAATCTCTGAGGTCAGATGCTGACTCATTCAACTGTCGAGACAGCTGCTGCAGCATTGAGTAGCGGTCCATTTCCAAGGGATCAAAGTTTTTAGGATCTTCTGAATCTGCGATCTGTTCTTTGCGGAATACAATCTGAGCTTGCGTCTCTACATCTAGTCGGCGCGCCAACATTTGGATGCGATCGATGGTATTTTCGAGTTCGGTGATGGTGTTGTTTAGGCTAGTAACTTCGGCCTCAACGCGAGTCCGGAATACCGTGGACTCTCCGGATAGATTAATAATCTCGTCTAAATCCGGTGCGCGTAGACGCACCATTTCTACACGATTTTCGGCACTTCCGCGCAGTGGTTCATCCGTATTCGATTTTTCTTGTTCCTGAGCCTTAAAGGCTCCTTCCAGCGAAGCGCTTTTTTCTGAAGGGGCTTTAACTTCCGGCTCAGCGCTTAAGGTTGAATCCGAAACTTCATCGAATGACTCACTATCCTTTTGCGCTGGGGCAGGCTCGTCTGCTATGGGCGTAATAATTACGGATTCCGATGCAGCCTCATCGGAGGCGGCAGCAGGTGGCGACGAGGCATCAATGGGCTCGCCGGAACGAGCCATTTCAACCATTCCCATCAATATGTCGTAACGAGCCATTGATTCGTCGAAAAATTCTGAATTGGCGTTTCTCGCAACCTGGTGGTCTAGCGAGTAGGACTCGAAATCGTGAGCGGCAGAGCCGAGAGCCTCCATTCCAGACAAACGAGCTCCACCTTTTAAGGTATGAAGTGCTCTATGTAAGGAATCTGCGTGACTGAAATCATCAGGTTCGGATCGCCAGCTAGTTAACGTTGCGCTGATGTCGTTTAAAAGGTCTTCCGCCTCTTCCAAGAAGGTTTCCATTAACTCATCTTGGAAATCATCGTCCACATAAGCGCTAGATTTTTTTGGCGCTGCGCCGGGCTCGCTTATTGATTCGACTTCATTGGCTTCAGGGCTTTTTTGGGGCTCTGGGCTGTCAATTAGCTCAGGGCTGTTTAGGGGCTCAAGGCTTTCAGTGCCAACACCAAACTCCTGGTCTACGTCCGCAATAGCCGGTTCAGGCTCAGGCCCAGCACGTTCTAATCCTGCAAGCCGCGATAAGTTTTGTAAGCTTTCCTCCGAAGGGGTCGAAATGACCTGCCACGATGCGACGGAATCCAGCATGCCAAGCAGAAGGTCGTATCCCTGATGAAGCGTTTCGTATGTTTCCGCGGTTATAGACTCCTGATCAATTTTGGCTTGGATCGCTGCGGATAATGCAAAGCTGTACTCGGAGAGTTCGTCGACCTTACATAAGGTAGAAATTTCGTTGAGCGTATTCAGGTCACTGAGGATTCCGGTTTTCTCTGTATCAGCAACTTCGCCTTCTCTCCAGCGCAAGAAGCTTTGGTCAGCGCTAAGTAAATAGCTAAGTTCTTCGGCCATTACTCGGTGTAAAGGTTGGAATCTGCGCTCTCTATTTTGCGAAAAATCATCAGCAATGCGTGCTTCTTCTGATTCGAGTAGAGCTCTGAATTCTTGCGAGACGCTTGCCATTAATTGCGGCTCAAATACGCCTCCCCGCGAAAGCTGATCTAGGGCTTCATCAAAAGATTTTGCCCACAATCCAAGCAGCGATACAAAGGCATCGGGCATCGACTCGCCCAATAGTGTGTAGTGACGACAGAGTTTTAGGATTGGTTCGAGGTCTTTGGCAAGCTTGGGTAGTTCAGAGGTATAGGCGCCTTCGATAAGAACCTGAAAGGCCCTTGCCATTGAATCTGTGGGTGAGCCATTTGATTCACTATTTTTAGAAGTACTTACTTCGTGAACTATAGAAGCGCGATGTTGCTTCGCTTCTTCGGCATATATAGAGGTTAAAGAGGCACTTCCAGCCTGCTCTGGAACAGCGTCTTCGGCGGCTTCTGGTCTACTCAGACGGTCGGCATTTTGGCGCAGTTCAGCAATATTCTCGGGCTCGCTCTCGCCTTGTCCCACTTTAAGTTGTTCGATAAGTGCTGGATAGCTTTTAAGCGCCGCATCAGATACTTCGTAGATCTCTGTCGCAGCTGATACTAAGCCGTTTGTGACCTGATTGAGCAAGCTTTCGAGCGCCCAGCTTAGCTCCCCAATTGTCGTAGCACCGATCATGCGTGCGCCACCCTTCAAGGTCTGGAAGGCATGTCGTAAGTCCTGAAGAGCATTTTCGTCGTTGTGTTCAGACCACTTCTGCAAATTCTCCATTGCATCTGGCACAACTTCCTCTAGCTCTTCGATAAAGATCGAGACTATTTCATCTTCAGGATCTCCTTGCGCATCCTCCAGTAGTTCGGGTTCGGGTTCGGGCACGGGCTCGGCAGTTTTCTCTAATTTGATAGCCCCCTCATTCTCGATTTCTTCCTCCGTGATATCAGTTGGAGGTGGGACAGCTAATTCAATATCTGGGGATTGGGCCGGATAACCAATAAAGGCACAGTTTTCTTCGGCTTTATCAATAAGAAAGCCCAAATTAAAGCTGGCGTCTTGCTCGAGGCATTCGAGGTAGTAGTCAATGGATACTATTATGTCGGCCAAAAGATCTATTGGCTCTGGGTCGGGGGTTACCCGTTTTTCGAGCAATTCAAATTGAATATAACTTCTCACGGACACCGCAATATTTGCCAATCTATCCAAGGGATAAAATCGCAATGCACCTTCCAATTCAGTTAGATACACAGGTACCTTTTCGAGAGCATGAGAGTCAAAGTCACGGCTCATATAGTCGTTGATATCAGCTTTGGACCTTTCGACGGACAGGCGGCCCTGATTTAACAACATTTGCCTAGCGTCACCGACTTCGCTGGCAGAGTCGATGTTCTCATTTGAGGCGCTAGAATGAGAGCTGGTCAGCGATTTCAGGCGAACTTCAAGCCGCACTAACGCATCAGCTACCGTAGAGAGGTCTTCGTCACTAATTTTTTCTATTGAATCGATGGACTTCCAACTGCGAACTGTATTGCTGACTTCGGCGGCAGTGGCCTGTGCATCTTCGATCCCAATCATCGCGAGGGTGTCACCCATGCGAGTGATAAGAATGTCTAGAAGTCGTTTGGTTTCGCCGAAGTCGAGCTGCCCTGTTAAGGCATCTTCAAGAGCGGTTTTAGCCTGCGTGATATTTGCACTAAGCGCGTCAACAACGGGTTCAAGCAATGCTGCATCAAAATGCGCAACGCTGCCGGTATTGATTTCTTGCGCGGTCTTGGCAAAATTCTGCAATTTGAAAAAATTCAGAGTCCTAGTACCAGCGGGTTGTTCACCATCACTAATGGCCAGATAGAAGAGAAGGTTTTTCTGTAGTCCCCAATCTTCGTGATCGCCACCTGCTATAAGCTTTTTAAGTACTTCGTCGACGCGTTTAAACTGTTGCCGCAATGCCAATTCAAATTGGAGGTCTTCGGCGGCAATCTTTTCCAGCAGCGCCAAGAAGGTAAAGGCGACGGCCGATAAATAGGCGGTGCCGCCACGCTGATAAAGCAGTTTGAAGACCTTTTGAAGGTCGTTAAGAATGGTGTCGGTCAAACCATCGCGCATTAGTACCAGAGCAGAACGCTGGTAAAGAGTTCTGATCTTGCGCATTATCGCGGAATCCAAAGTTTCGCTAAAGGTTCTGGAAAATGATTGCAGTCCAGCAGCCATATCAGGCTGGAACAATTCTGATTCGCTAGCGAGGGGTTGTTCTGTAAGCGCTCGAATGTTGTTAACTCGAGGCGTCAATTTTATAAATATTGCGTCGCCCCCGGCCGTGTCTAGAGAGGCGCGAAGTGTTAGAACTCCCTCGGAAATAATACCGAGAATTTGGTCTCTGTTTTTATCGGGATTTTCCAGATGCCTATTGCTGAGATCGTGCAACTCTGCGGATAACACTGCTTGTGCATCCATGTTTGTCATAAGGCAAACGTTTTCAGTGTTCTTTAACGCCTCAGCGCATTCCTGCAATTGTTCTGTTTCTTCAGGGTACTCGATATAACGCTCAAGCTTGGTGAGCGCTTCATCCAATTCAACTTGGATTTGGGTGACAACCCATTGGCTGGCGTCAGTCGTGTGAGAATCAGAGCTCGACATTACTAAAGCGCCTGTTACTTGTGGTCTTCGTCGTCGAGGTCGATATCAAAGGACAAAAAGTCCTCGTCGTCACCCAAGTCGAATTCGTCATCAAGGCCTTCTTCAGGAGCTTCGTTGGCACCAATCGTTTGTTCGCTATCTTCAGGCTGTTCAGTGCTCTCATCTATCATGTCAAAATCGACATCAATTCCATGGTTCTCCGATTCTTCTTCACTATTTGAACCAGCTTGGTTCGCTTTGATATTGCTTCTCGAAGTGCCAGGAATAGGTGTCAGAATTTGCGTTTTATCCAAATCAGATTCTTCATTTTTTTCTGATCGAGCGTCTAGCTCCTCTATAGAGTTTGCTGACTGAGTGTCGAGTATTAGGTCTGTAAGGTCGGAAGTCTGACCAAACGCGCTGTTATCCGGCTGCCCTGAAATAAAGGCGGAGGCGCTGGTTCCCTGAGGCAATTTGAAATCATCAACAGAGCCACGCAATCGGATAGCTTGCTCTGCCAGTTCTCCAATTGCCTTACCCGAGGCGGTACTGCCGGCCAAAGTTTGCTCGGTAATATCCGAAATAACCCGCATCGATCTAGATGCGCGGTTTGCCTGATCTGACTGTTCTTTGGCTGCAGTAGAAATTGCCAAAATTAGCGTGGCCAAATTTTCCGAGGTGGATTGAATTTCTGTCAGAGACTCTCCAGCGCTGTTGGCTAGCTCGGCTCCCCGCACTACCTCTGAAGTAGTTTGTTCCATTGAGGCTACCGTTTCGTTGGTGTCCGTCTGGATGGCCCGCACTAAGGATTCAATTTGTTTGGTGGCAGACGCTGCGCGCTCCGCAAGCCCCTGAACCTCATCAGCAACAACGGCAAATCCCCGACCAGCCTCACCGGCCATGGCCGCTTGAATCGAGGCATTGAGAGCCAAAATATTGGTCTGGTCGGCAATATCATTGATAAGTGAAACGATATCGCCAATTTCCTGAGAACTTTCTCCTAGGCGCTTAATACGCTTTGCAGTGTCCTGAATCTGTTCCCGTATATCGTTCATGCCGGTAATAGAATTTTGTACCACTTGGTTGCCCGTTCGGGCAACGTCAACTGAGCTTTGGGCTACAGAGGCGAGTTCTTCGGCATCGCTGGATACGGAGGTCAAATTGTCTGCGATAGAAGCGATGGATTTTGTTGTATCGCTTATTTGTGAGGATTGATGTTCAGACGCTTCAGTAAGCCGCAGTGCAATGGCCCTAGTTTCGTTAGACGCGCCAGCCACACTTTCGGCAGTAACCACCACATTGGCAACCAGCTCTCTTAGCTGTTCGATCGCGTAGTTAATGGAATCGGCAATGGCTCCGGTGAAGTCTTCACTTACGGTAGCTTTTACCGTTAGATCGCCTTCTGCAAGATCGGCTATTTCATCGAGCAGTCTAAGAATGGCTTCTTGGTTGCCTTCGTTCGCGCCTTCTTGCACGCGCAAATTAGTTCGGGTTTGCCTAAAAATTAGCAAGCTAATTAGAAAGCCCAAAATAGCCGCTGTGGTGGCAGCGAAAAATACCGTGGGAGTGCTGAAAGGGCGAACGTCAAAACGCTCAGGTAATGCAGCAATTTCCAAAGATAGTATTTGCGTGCCGGTTAACAAGTCGGCACCGGTGCGAAGGATTGAATCCGCCGCATCAGATGTCACCGAAAGAGAGGATGATGCATCTATCAGTGCCTGTACTGAAGTATTAATGCTCTCGAACTGGCTCTCAATTTGATCCAATAAAATTCGGACCTCAGGACTTTCCACGCGGCTAATCCCTAGTAAGCGGTTGCCGTCGCGCATGCCCACAAGCACTTCAGAAAAGACTAAAACATCATTGCGAAATTGTTCTGCGGCGGCAATAGGGTCGAAATTGCCACTCATGGCGTTGCCGCCGAGAATGCTCCGCAAGCTCGCCAATGCCCGCTCTGATCGCCATACCTGTGCTTGCGCCTCAGCAACTTGATCTGCCGGAGTATTGATTCTCAGCATGGTGTCTACCACCGTTGTATAAGCCTGCTGTATGCGAGGAATGTTTTGCTCAAGTACAGAAAGCTGGGTGCGCAAAAATTGAACGTTTTCGGTCTGGCCTTTTATTTCTCGAACATTGGTAACGATGTTGTTTAATTGATCGCCAAATCTACGCACGTTACTTAGGTCCAATTCTGTTGCGGAACTCAAAAATATGCTCTGCTTATCTGAAATAGATTGTTCTATCGCAGGAAGGCTAACTACGGCTTCCGCGTCTCCGATAGCGGCGTCTTGTGATACCACCATCAGGTCGTAGACTTCCGATTGAATCGAGGTCAAAACATTTTGCAATTGTCGATCTGATCGATCGTTATTTGCCGTGAGGGTCATGCTATATATTACTAGCAAAATGGCTGCTGCCATCGCTATTGCCAGCAAGAAGACGACTATTGAATGCGCCTGACTACGAGAAGCCATATTATTTTTTCACTTATTTATCAATTTAGGCCGCAGCCACCTGATGAAATTTTTCACTGAAAATCAGCTTGTCCATGTCAAAAATTTGCCAGGTTTCTTCGGCGAGTTCGACTTCGCCAGATAGGTACTTTTCTATACCTTCCTGATTTTTATTACCTTTAACCTTTTTACTACTTACCTGTCGCATGCCGATAATCTGGTCAACGATTAGACCAAATCGTGTATCGGATCGCTCTAAGGTGATTACATGACAGCGCGCTTTAGTGCGGGTGGGCTCTGAGTCCAAGTACAAACCCAAATCTATAAGCGGCAAAATTACTCCACGTACATTTGCGATACCAGCCACCCAAGACTGAACTCCGGGAATTACTGTAATGGCCGGAATTTCCACAACCTCAGTCACTTGCTGCATATTTACCAGCAATCTTTGATCTCCAGCTAGAAAAGCAACCGCCTGCCAAGAATCGTCGCCAGCTTGACGAGGCGCAGCTACCGCATTCTCGACGATTTGGTCTCTTAGGTGGCTGAGTACATCTGTTGGCGATGTCATAAAAGGTTAGCCCATTAGCTCACTGATCGTTTCTGCTAAAAGCGTTTCCGGAACCGGTTTTGTTAAGTATGCCCTTGCACCTTGTCGCCGACCCCAAACCTTGTCGGTTTCTTGATCTTTGGTCGTCACCATAATAATGGGGATATCTTTAGTGATGTCATTTTTGGAAAGTTGTCTGGTGGCTTGAAAGCCATTTAGTCCAGGCATAACAACATCCATAAGAACCAAGTCGGGAAGCTGCTCTTTGGCAATGCGCACACCATCTTCGCCGCAACTCGCAGTAATTACCTGGTGGCCGCTTTTCTCAAGAAGCTGTGTAAATCTTTTTGTTTCGGTTAACGAATCATCAACTATTAGCACTTTAGCCATTTTAGATTTGTCCCGATCTGGTTTTAGTTATTTGTTGTAGCATTCGTACACCTCGAGAAGTTCATCCTTGCTAAATGGTTTGGTTAGGTATCGATCAGAGCCGACAATTCGCCCTTTCGCTTTATCAAACAGCCCGTCTTTGCTGGATAACATAACGACAGGAGTGCCTTTAAACTTGGCGTTGTTTTTCACTAAGGCTCAGGTTTGGTAACCATCGAGGCGCGGCATCATGATGTCGATCAGAATAAGGTCTGGGCGAGTTGCAGCAATTTTCGCCAAGGCGTCATAGCCGTCTACGGCGGTAACTACTTCACAGCCAACCTTGGAGAGAATTGTCTCCACAGTGCGTCGTATGGTGTTGCTATCGTCCACCACCATTACCTTCATTGCGGTGCTACCTCAGGGTTTTTATCGGTCACTAGTTCTACCTATTTGGGCCTCGACTAAGTTGTCCGGCTTATATTGTCCCATCGGCCTATCAAAAACAATCCTGTAGCCCGCAATCTGCGACCAAGTGGCCTAGTTTTTTAAGGCTAGCCGGATAACTGTGAGTTTTGTCACCATGCTAAGATTCGGGCTTATCTTACTTAGCTTGAGTGGTTCTATTCATGGCAGTCAATGGTGGTCGTCTAGGTATCCTTATGGATCCTATTGAAGAGATTGTCCCTTACAAAGATTCTACTTTGGCCATTGCTCAAGCGGCACAGGGTTTTGGTTGGTCAGTTGAGTATTTTACACAGGGTGATATCTGGCTGGATGAAGGCCTTCCTAAGCTGCGGGCGGCGCCGCTAAAAGTGGATCTCGCGCAAGACAATTGGTTCGAAGGCGGTGACTTTGTGACGTGCGAAGCGACAGACTTTGACTGTCTTGTGATGCGCAAGGATCCACCTTTCGATATGAACTATATCTATAGTACATACTTCTTGGAAATGGCTGAGCGGTTGGGGGTCCTTGTCGTAAATTCGCCGCAATCTCTGCGCGACTGCAATGAAAAGCTATTCGCCACGCAGTTCCCGCAATGTTGTCCGGAGCTAGTTGTGAGTTCGAGTGAAGTCGTGCTGCGTGATTTTCACAAACGATACGGAGACGTCATTATCAAGCCGCTCGATGGCATGGGTGGTCAGTCCATTTTTCGTCTCAAACCAGAAGAAAGTAATGTGTCAGTGATTATCGAAACCATTACTGATTCAGGAAAGACGCCAGTCATGGCTCAACGATATTTGCCTGAGATTAAGCAAGGCGACAAACGTATTCTTATGATTGACGGAGAGCCTGTGTCTCATGCCTTAGCTCGTGTTCCCCTTAGCGGAGAAACTAGGGGCAATCTCGCAGTCGGCGGCAGAGGAGTGGTACAAGAGTTATCCGAGCGAGATCTCTGGATAGCCGGGCAAGTGGGTCCAGAGCTAAAAAAACGCGGACTCTTGCTGGTGGGGTTAGATGTTATCGGCGATTACCTTACGGAGATCAACGTGACCAGCCCAACCTGTCTTAGAGAAATAGATGCGGTTACTGGGGAAAGAATAGGTAATATTTTGATGCAAGCAATAGAAGACAAGCGGTCTAGTGGTTCGGCAAGCTAGGGCCTGTTAACACTATTTAAGCCCTAACTGTTGTGACTAAAAAAGCGCCAGTCAAGACATAGGAGTGTAGTTTGGTTGTTCCAAATAAGCGACAAGTAAAGCTTACCGCGTCCTACTCACGCCCCTTACCTGCATTCATGCAGGCAACGACGAGTGACGTTTTTTTAGTCCCAACCCACGGGGCTGGGGCCATTTTATCGATCAGCTGTGTTATCGGTCGCTTATGTAGGATAACCACAAGGCCCTCCCTCTGCCGCACTAACGTGCCTACTTTTGGTGCCGACCAAAAAAATGGCCTCCAGCAGTGAGGGCTTCAATAGCGTTAGCAGGCCCGAAAAGTCTAAATTATCTAAGTGGCGACAAGTTCGGCTTTGGCATCTTTGTCGCTGCCGCCGCCCACGCAGTCATTGTATTTGGGCTGACTTTTGAATGGAGTGGTGCATTAGAACCAGCGCCAGAGATTGATGTCACCATCGTGTCACATGTTGCCAATAACGCACCAGACGATGCAGACTTTATAGCTCAGGCAAATCAAGAGGCTAGCGGCACAGAAGATACCAGTGTGGTTCCAACAACAGATCAAGTCAGCGTATTTGTTGGTTCCGATAGTGGCCAGTTCAGCCCTTATGAGGCAGTTGCAGGCACTCCGGACCCGCGTACACAAAATTCCATGATTGGCGATGTTAGTGATCTCAGTACTGCCGAGCCGCAACAAACCGGCGATGCGGCTAGCGATGCAGAGCTAAGTATGGATGCCACCGCATTATTGGCTCGTTTAGACGTGTTAAAGCAGGAGCTAGCAAAGCGTCCACGCATTGGTACTTTGACCTCGGTGGCAGCGAAGGCGAGAGAAGACGCTGCTTATCAAGTGATGCTGCAGGAGAGGATTGTTACTACCGGGAATAGGAATTACCCGGAGCAGGCTGTTGAGCAGGGTATATTCGGTAGTTTGAGATTACAGCTTACACTCTTGCCGGATGGAAGAATTGAGTCGGCAGAGATACTGCAATCTTCAGGAGAGGTGCTTCTTGATCAGGCGGCAGTAGAAATTGCGCGAAAGGCCGGACCTTTTGATCCATTTCCGCCAGAGCTATCTGCAAAGTACGACAAAATTGTTTTTATTCGAACCTGGCAATTTCTACCTGGAGGTAGACTGAGCTCGATGTAGCTAAAGCGCTAAATCGATAAGCAGTGTTTCCGATAGTAGACCATCTCAGCTATGGAGTCCTTAACATCGTCCATGGCCAAATGGGTGGCCTTTTTAGTGAAGCCATCTAGTAGATCGGGCTGCCATCTTATAACTAGCTCTTTAATGGTGCTTACATCGAGATTTCGATAGTGGAAGTAGCGCTCTAATTCTGGCATATGCTTCGCCATAAAGCGCCGGTCTTGGCAGATAGAGTTGCCACACATAGGCGATTTTCCTTTGCCTACAAAGTCTTGCAAAAAACTAATAGTTTCTTGCGTCGCTAACGCTTCGGTATGGCTACTATTTAATACTCGCTCGACCAGCCCGCTGCTGCCGTGATGCTGTTGGTTCCAGTCATCCATGGCATCCAAGGCTGTTTGCGGCTGATTTATTGCGATAATCGGGCCTTCAGCAAGAATATTTAACTCAGGGTCAGTAACTATAGTCGCGATTTCAATAACTAAGTCGGTTTCTGGCACCAGACCAGTCATCTCAAGGTCTAGCCAGACTAAATTTTGATCTGAGTAATGTGCAGATTGCATGTAATGGGCTCCAAGTTGGGTTCGATCAAAGTGACTAAAGTTAGACATCGGTCACATTTCTTTAAAAATCATCCTATACTAAGAAAGTTAACGCCTCAATTGGCGTGCGTATGGGGCGACTCTCATAAGTGGGGTTGCTAGTATTTCAAAGCTTCGGCCAGTGAGGCCCACAAATCGCTTGGGGGATATCGTGCACGATAACAACCATTCACCGCACACTCCGGAACATCCGGCCTCTCGCCGACTCTTTAAAGTTTTCGGCACTTCTATATTAGCTTGTTCGCTTTGCTTGCCGACCCTTTTGAGGGCTCAGGGCTCAGGGCTCAGGACGCAGAGCAGATTGCACAGCTGTCTCAGCTGAATCGATCTGGTATGCGGGCAGAAGCGTTTGCCTTCGCAAATCAGCTGCTTCCTATCTGGGAAGGCGAACCCGCCTTTGACCTTGAATACGTGTCACAGCAGTGGATTCCGGATTTTTTAGTGAAGGAATTTTTGCTTTAGAGCGGGTTACGATGAACCAGCCGGATAATAATTACGCTCGATTAGAGTTAGGCAGAGCCTATTTTGCTGCTCAGGAAGATGATCGCGCCAAAATAGAGTTTGAGCGAGTGCTAGCGTCCAATCCGCCGCAGGAGGTTAGTGAAAATGTTCGACCGTACCTCGATACAATAAGTGCTCGTGAAGGCCGACGCCGAGCGATTTGGCGCGGTAGTTTTGAGGTCATGACGGGTTACGATTCGAACATTAATGCCTCGACGGATGATGATTTGTCCTCACTTATTGGCTTGCCCCCAGGTACTTTGGACACCGCAACGCCGCAAGAAGACAGTTTCGCGTCCTTGGTTGGCGTCCTTGCGTATACCAAGCCCCTTACAACTTCGTCAGATATCTCCATATCGGGGAATATGAATCACCGGGAAAATACCAGTGGCGACCTGCCGCAATCTGCGGCTGGGCTGTCTTTGGCCTATAGCCGGAGGAGCGAAACCGGCTCCTTTCGGGTGGCAATTCAAGGGAATCATTTTCGTCTCGAAGAGTCGGCGTAGAGTCGGCGTATAGAGATATGGCCGGTCTAAGTGCTAGCTGGACGCACACGATGTCAGCACAGTCTTCCATTACATTCTTCGGGCAAGCTTCAGATCTTAGTTACGATGCTAACCCGGGCAAAGATTCGCTTTTGGCAACCGCCGGCCTTTCGATTCAGCACCAGTTTGCGGCCACTTATCGTCCCAGTCTTACCGTGGGCGTTACGGCAGGATTTGAAGATGCGGCCGATGATACTGCGCCCGGAGCTCTCCAAAATACAGAGCGCGACACTTATGGCGCAAATATTGGACTGGGCTTGAGCTTTACTCCCAACGTGCAACTCATGAGCAGTATTCGGGCCCAGCGCAGCGAGTACGCAGAAGAACTAGTGTTGCCGCCGGTACTTCGCAAAGACTTGAACATAAGCGCAAACGTCACACTTAATTGGCGAGCGGCAGATAATTGGATAATCGGATTTGCTGCGACCGCAACGGATAACGACTCAACAGCTGGCTTTACGGATTATCAGCGGGAACAAATTAGCCTAAGCGCTAGATATTTGTTCCGATAGGAATATGAGGATTCAGAATATGAAAAATATGTTACTAGAGAAGCTGATATGCGCAGCTGCGCTGGCGCTGTTGTTTAGCGTCAGCCTGCAAGCGCAGCAAGGTGAGCCAATTAGCTTGATGCTTTCTACTACCGGCGTGGTTACCGCTTTGGACATGGATGGCAATGTGCGCCGCTTGCAGCGACGAGCGCCGGTATATGAAGGTGATACTCTCGTTACTGCTAACCGAGCATGGGCTCAGGTGCGGTTTAACGACAGAGGTCTAATAGCGCTTCAGCCGGATACCCGTTTCTTTATCGAAGAGCACAAATTTGATGGGCAAGAAGACGGTACGGAATCTGTAATATATTCATTGCTTCGGGGTGGATTGCAAGCTATCACCGGGCTTATCGGCCACAGTAATAGAGATAAATATCAGGTATAGCAACCATCGGCCTTTGAGGTACGCACTGGGCTGTAACTGTTTGTGAAACAGCCTGTGATGGAAACGCACCGGGGTTGTATGGAGGTGTTGCAGATGGTGGTATCGACGCCTGTAATGGGGGCTGTTGTACAGCGGTTGGAGCAAATACTTATTTCTATACGCCGGATGCCAACACAGCGGCTGAAACATTATTAGCGCCACCCAGCGTAGTTTTCGCAGCCGCTGACGATGATGCAGGTGAAGATAATGGAGCTATCGCCGACGAAGACGAGGCTGAACCCGCTGCGGACACAGCTACCGATGTTGCCACCTTTGTTGAACGAAGCGCAGTAGAAGCGGGAACTACGGTGGTTGCTGTAGCCGCAGCTGTAGCTGCAAATTCTGACAACGATGCAAATGACGTTTTAGTTACTCGCAATGAAGAGGCCGTTACCGAAGTTATTACTGAGGCGACACGTACCACCGCAGCACCAGCTGGATCAGTGGTAGCACTAGCTACTGCTCGCGGTTTTGGCAGCGCTCAGACTGCGGCGTTAAATATATTGATAAACCCGACCGGGACCGATGCGGTTCCAAGAGCAGGTTTTTTAGATGCCGCTACCGGGGAAACTGATTCACTAACTGGAGATGGCCTAACTACAACGGCCTTAGCTGCCTTTGATTTTGATTTGGTAGCGGCGGGCTGCGATCCTTGTTTGTACGCTACTGCTGGCCTGCAGGGTACTTCCGCGACTGTCGAAGTAACCGTTGACGTATTTATGGGCCGCTGGACTGGTGATGCCCTATTGTTGAATAGCGGGGTAGATCTAAATGCGCTGCAAAATCATCACTACGCGATAGCGCTGGCAGATGGAGGAATTGCTATTTCTCCAAATACTCCCTCGCTAGAGGAGGCAGATAGGAACTTGATAGGCGTATTTAGCCTTATAAATTCAACCTCTCCAACGGATGCGGATGGCAACTTGGGCACGCTGACTCGTGCCGGGTTAGTAATGGACTTTCATCAGCAGATTGTGACCAGCATTGAGTTGGATATCAGCTTCGCTGATGAGCGCGCGGTATTTGCCCGGGAGGAATATTTCCCGTGGCTAAGCTTTAGAGGGAGCTGTGATTGTCTGTAGTCGCCTTGTTTGTTATCAAAGCCTTTGTTCTCGAGCACTGATGGCGGAAGGTTCTTACTTTTGTCAGCGTCTATATATACGTACTGGCATAGCGAACGAATTGCCATGATCTCTCGATGAGATCTTAAGGCAAAGCCTTGCAGTGGAAATGAGGTCTGTGCCCAAGGGCGATCGAGCGCAGATACGAACATACCCAGTTTTAAGTCAGTTACGACAATTTTCTTTTGTTTTAGCTCTGCCACTTCAACGCCCCCTGCTGAAAATTTGGTCAGTTAACTTTATGGGGCATATCTTTGGGCCGCCGAGCCCTAAGTGCTAGTGCTTTCGATGGATTGAAAAGGCTGAATATGCAGGAATCTCGACTAGTTCACACTTCGATCGTGCACGGCTCTCACAAATGCTGCGACATTCTCGGGTGATACGTCTGGAGTAATACCGTGGCCCAAGTTGAATATGTGTCCTGGGCCCGGGCCGTAGACGTCCAATATACGCTGGACTTCTGTTTCAATCGCCTCCGGAGTAGATCGCAGGATCGCCGGATCCATATTGCCTTGTAGGGCCACTCGATCGCCGACACGATTGCGCGCAGCGTCCATACCAATGGACCAATCCAGCCCAAGCGCATGGCAGCCGGTATCGGCAATTTCCTCTAGCCAGGGTGAGCCGTTTTTAGTGAAAAGAATTATGGGTATGTCAGTGTTGTGGCTAAGGCCATCAACAATCTTTGCCATATAGCTTAGAGAGAACTCTCGATAAGCGGCATCGCTAAGCACGCCACCCCAGGTATCAAATATCTGTACGACTTGAGCTCCGGCATCTATCTGCGCTTGAAGATAAAGAATGACTGACTGAGCTAGCTTATCGAGCAATAGATGTAGGCTCTTTGGATCTTCATAAAGCATACCTTTGATAAGGCGAAATTCGCGGGTAGATTGTCCCTCAACCATGTAGGTGGCCAAGGTCCAAGGGCTGCCAGAAAAGCCGATTAGAGGCACTCGGCCCACGAGCTCCTTACGAATCAATGAAACCGCGTCGGTCACATAGCCCAATTCCGATCCAATATCGGGCACCGCTAATTTCTCTACGTCAGCCTGACTTCTTAAAGGGTGGCGAAATTTCGGTCCTTCGCCTTCAACAAAATGCAGGCCCAGCCCCATGGCGTCGGGGATAGTCAAAATATCGGAAAATAGAATCGCGGCGTCGAATTCAAAGCGTTCTAAAGGTTGCAGAGTTACTTCACAGGCTAGTTCGGGATTTGTGCAGAGGTTCATAAAAGAACCTGCTTTTTGGCGAATAGCTCTGTATTCAGGCAGATAACGGCCAGCTTGTCGCATCATCCATATAGGTGTTCGGTCCGTAGGTTGCCGCCGCAATGCTTTTAGAAAGCGGTCATTTTTGAGTTCAGTCAATTAGTTTTCCTAGAGAGTGTTGCAATAAGGATTCGAGCACAGCGCAAGGCAGAAATCACGAAAAAGAACAATTGCTTAGTCTACGTCCAGGTAGTCGAGAATACCTTCGGCAGCTTGTCGCCCTTCCCATATTGCGGTTACTACCAGATCGCTTCCACGAACCATGTCGCCGCCGGCGAATATATTGGGATTAGTGGTCTGAAATTGGTACTTCTGATGCTCTGGCGCGACAATTCCGCCCCAATCATTAGTTTGTACCTTAAAGTCCTCTAACCATGCTGCCGGGCTGGGCTTAAATCCAAATGCAAGGATTACCACATCAGCATCCAGAACGGTTTCGCTGCCAGCGATAGGCTCAGGCCGCTGGCGTCCACGTTCGTCGGGTTCGCCGAGACGTGTTTCTATTACTTTTATACCCTCTACCGCCGCTTGGCCGACTATTTCTAATGGCTGGCGGTTGAACATAAATTCAACGCCTTCTTCCTTGGCATTTTTAACTTCACGTCGAGAGCCCGGCATATTTGCTTCATCACGGCGATAAACACAGCTTACCGAGCTAGCACCCTGCCGTATGGATGTGCGCACACAATCCATAGCTGTATCGCCACCACCGAGAACCACCACACGCTTGCCTTCAACATTTATGAAGTCGGAAGGGCTTTTCTCAAAATCCAATAGCCGATTGACGTTGGAAACCAAGAAGGGAAGGGCATCCTCTACATTGGGTAGGTCTTCACCAGGAAAGCCGCCCTTCATATAGGTATAGGTACCCATGCCCAAAAATACCGCATCAAATTCTTTTACCAGCTCATCCATCGAGATGTCTTTACCGACTTCAGTATTTAGCCTGAACTCCACACCCATGCCTTCGAAGATTTCTCGACGACGTTGCATTACTTTCTTTTCAAGCTTGAATGGAGGAATGCCGAAGGTAAGTAATCCGCCGATTTCTGGATAGGAATCAAAGACTACTGGCCGCACGCCGTTACGGATCAGAACATCTGCGCAGCCAAGACCCGCTGGACCTGCTCCGATGACCGCTACACGCTTTTCAGTCCAAACCACCTTAGACATATCCGGGCGCCAGCCCAGTGCGAAAGCCGTATCAGTAATGTATTTTTCGGCATTACCTATGGTAACCGCACCAAAGCCATCGTTTAGCGTGCAAGCGCCTTCGCACAGTCGATCTTGAGGGCATACTCGACCGCATACCTCTGGCAAAGAATTGGTTTGGTGACAGAGCTCTACCGCTTCCATCACATTGCCTTCCCCAATAAGCTTGAGCCAATTTGGGATGTAGTTATGAACAGGACATTTCCATTCACAATAGGGGTTGCCGCAGGCTAGGCAACGATCAGATTGATCCGCTACCTGGTGGCGGTTATAGGGTTCATAGATTTCTACAAACTCTTTTTGACGCTTTTGCATAGACCTTTTTTTCGGGTCCTGCCGGCCAACATCAATAAACTGAAAATCATTAGACATAGTTAGTAACCAAGGCCTTACTGAGGAGCCGCAACGGTGCGTTCCAACAAATCTTTGAGACTGGCCGCTTTCGGTTTTACCAGCCAGAAGTTGTGTCTGTAGTCATCGAAGTTTTCAACGAGCTCTGCACCCCAGGCGCTGCCGGTTTCTTCGGTAAATTCAATTATCATTTCACGCAGGTGAGATGCGTAACCTTCAGATGATTCGCTGGATATTCGCTGCAGCTCTACAAGCTCTGAATTGTATTTATCTACAAAGGTGCGATCTTCGTCAAGCACATAGGCGAATCCACCAGTCATGCCTGCGCCAAAGTTGTATCCGGTTTCACCTAAAACAGCTACTACGCCACCGGTCATGTATTCACAGCAGTGATCGCCTGCGCCTTCAACAACAACCTGAGCACCAGAGTTTCTAACACCACAGCGTTCGCCTGCGCGCCCAGCCGCTAGCAGCTTGCCACCAGTTGCGCCATATAGGCAGGTGTTACCAATAATACTGGTATTTCGTGAATCGAATGTACTCGCTTTCGGCGGGTATAAAACGATTTTGCCACCCGCCATGCCTTTGCCTACATAGTCGTTAGCATCGCCTTCAATATATAGCTCTAATCCACCAGCATTCCAGCAGCCAAAACTTTGGCCGGCCACGCCGGTAAAGTTTAGACGAATAGGGGCTTCGTCCATGCCGTGATTACCATGTAGTCTGGCGATTTCACCACTAACGCGCGCGCCAATAGAGCGATCACAGTTTGTGATTTCAAAATCAAAGCTGCCACCAGATTTACTCTGAATAGTCGGCAATACGGTTTCGACAATTCTTTCCGCAAGCAAGCCTTTATCAAAAGGTTCGTTACTGGTAACCCCGCAAAACTGTGGTTTAGACTCAAGGAACTCGTCTGTATAGAGCATGGGAGAAAGATCTAGTTTGCGCTGCCGAGGCGATTCACCTTCTAGGCGTTCGAGTAAATCAACGCGACCGATAATCTGATCAAGACTGGTAAAGCCAAGCACGGCAAGCCACTCACGCGTCTCTTCTGCAACGAAACGGAAGAAATTCATGGCGTGCTCTACAGCGCCTGTGTAGTGATCATCTCGTAGTCGCTGATCTTGAGTTGCTACGCCCGTAGCGCAGTTATTCAGGTGGCAAATACGCAGGTACTTGCAGCCTAGGGCAACCATTGGCCCAGTACCAAACCCAAAGCTTTCAGCGCCCAATATTGCCGCTTTAACAACATCCAAACCAGTTTTTAAGCCACCATCCGTTTGCACCCGCACTTTGTTACGCAAATCGTTAGCGCGCAGCATTTGATGGGTCTCAGACAGACCGAGTTCCCATGGAGAACCGGCATAGCGGATTGAGGAAAGTGGCGATGCAGCGGTGCCACCGTCGTAGCCAGAGATCGTAATTAGGTCTGCGTAGGCTTTTGCTACACCGGTAGCGATAGTGCCAACGCCGGGTCTAGATACAAGCTTGACCGAAACCAATGCCTTTGGATTAACCTGCTTCAAGTCAAAAATTAGCTGCGCTAAATCCTCAATAGAATAAATATCGTGATGTGGCGGAGGAGAAATCAGCGTTACTCCAGGTACAGAATAGCGCAGGCGCGCGATTAAGCTGTTTACCTTACCACCGGGCAACTGCCCTCCTTCTCCGGGCTTAGCACCCTGTGCAATCTTAATCTGAATAACTTCAGCATTTACTAAGTAGTGTGGAGTTACACCAAATCTGCCTGATGCAACCTGTTTGATTTTTGACGTGCGAATGGTGCCGTAACGCGCTTCATCTTCACCACCTTCACCGGAATTGGAACGACCGCCAAGCCGATTCATAGCTTCCGCTAATGCCTCGTGAGCCTCTGGAGACAGTGCCCCCAATGACATGCCGGCGGAATCAAAGCGTTTGATAATCGATTCCAAAGGCTCCACTTCGTCCAAGGGAATAGCTGATCTGGGCTTTAGTTTTAGCAAGTCCCGCAGGGTGGCGATGGGCCGGTTATTTACTATCTCAGAGTATACTTTCCAGTCGGCAAATTCCCCGCTGTGCACTGCTTTGTGCATAGTGGTAACCACATCCGGGTTATATGCGTGGTATTCCTGACCATGCATATACTTGAGAATTCCGCCGGGGCTTATTGGTTTGCGTTCGCGCCATGCGTCTTTAGCTAGCTCTTGCATATCAGATTGGAAATCTTCAAATTCAGCGCCTTTGAGGCGGCTTGGCGTTCCGTCAAAACACAGGCTGATAACCTCTTCGCTGATCCCCACCGCTTCAAAGAGTTGCGAACCGCGATAGGAAGAAACGGCAGAAATGCCCATTTTTGAAAGGATTTTCTGTAAGCCTTTGTTGATTGCCTTACGGTAGTTTTTGTAAGCTTCCCAGGTTTCCATAACCAGTTCGCCACTGTCGATCAGGCTGCGCATTAAGCGATAGCTGAGATAGGGGTGAACCGCTGTAGCGCCAAATCCAATTAGGCAGGCAAAGTGATGAGAGTCACGTGCTGTAGCCGTTTCGACAATTATATTTGCCGAACAACGCAGGCCGGTTTTTATCAAGTGGTGATGCACCGCCCCGGTGGCCATTAGGGCGTGAATTGGCAGTTTGCCTTTTTCCATTCCGCGGTCGGTTAACACGATAAGATTAGTGCCATTGCGAACTGATGCTTCAGTTCGCTCACACAGCGACACTATCGCCGATTTCAGATCCACTTGTTCCGGATTAAAGTGCAGGTTGAATATTTCTGAAGGCAGGCTGTGTTCTGCTCCTGTGTCTAGCAGGCCTTTAAATTTGGCAGTGGACAGCACCGGAGTGGTTGTAATAACCCGTTTGGTATTGTCTGGTAGCTCTTCGAAGATATTTGTTTCCGGCCCGAAACAGGTCTCCAGCGACATAACTATGGCCTCTCGAAGGGGATCGATAGGCGGGTTAGTTATCTGAGCAAACTGCTGGCGGAAAAAATCATATAAAGAGCGATTGTGTTGTGATAATACTGCCATAGGAGTGTCATCCCCCATGGACCCGGTGGCTTCCTGCCCCGCCTCGGCCATTGGCCGCAATACTTGATCGCGCTCTTCAAAGGTCACCGAATATTGCTTCATGTATCGGTTTATTTGTTCAGAAGTAACCGCTGAAACTTCCGCGGCCGGAATTAGAGAGCCCTTAATGCGGATGGCATTATCTTTCAGCCATTGCTTGTAGGGCTGACGACTTTTTAACTGGTTGTCGATGTCATCAGAGTGGTATAGCTTGCCTTCGACGGTATCGACGGAAAGGATTTGACCCGGGCCAAGCCGGCCTTTGGCAACGACATCTTCCGGTTTGTAGCCATATACACCTACTTCAGAAGCGACGGTAATAAAGTCATCTTTGGTGATTACCCATCTAGACGGTCGCAAACCGTTGCGATCCAATGTGCAGACAGCATATCTGCCATCTGTCAGCACTAATCCAGCGGGCCCATCCCAAGGCTCCATATGCAAGCCGTTGTATTCGTAGAATGCACGCAGGCCTCGATCCATTTGACCAACGTTTTGCCACGCAGGTGGAATCAACATACGCACGGCGCGATGCAGTTCCATGCCGCCAAGCACTAGCACTTCCAGCATATTGTCGAGACTGGAAGAATCTGATCCAGTGCGGTTGACTAAAGGAGCCAGTTCGCTGGGATCTGGGATTAGATCAGACTTAAATAGGGGCGTTCGCGCTACAGACCAGTTGCGGTTTCCACCCACCGTATTGATTTCGCCATTGTGGGCGAGCATGCGAAAGGGCTGGGCTAAGGGCCAGCGGGGCAGGGTATTGGTGGAAAAGCGCTGATGGAAAATACAGATGCCGGTCTCAAGGCGCTTGTCATCAAGATCCGGATAGAAGTTCGGCAAATCCGCCGGCATCATCAGGCCCTTATAACTAAGCACCTGAGTAGAAAGACTGGTGATATAAAAGTCTTTATCACCTTCCAAGGCCATTTCAACTTTACGTCGAATAATAAATAACTGAGCATCAAACTCTTTTTGACTGAGCCCCTCAGTCGTAAGAAATATTTGCTCAATTGCAGGCACAGAGTCTAGAGCGATAGGCCCCAAGCAATCATTGTTTGTAGGAACGACGCGCCAGCCGACAACCGAGAATTTGTCATCAATAATCGCTTCGATTGTTTGTTTTTGCTGATCTCGGCGCGCTTGATCTTGGGATAGCATAATCGCGCCAACACCGTAAATCTCCGGCAAATCGACGGAAAAAGACTCCTTTGCTACCGCACGCAAAAACTTATCAGGTTTTTGCAGCAGCAAGCCGCATCCGTCGCCGGTTTTTCCATCAGCGGCAATTCCGCCTCTGTGAGTCATGCAGGTGAGAGCTTCGATTCCTGTTTGAAGGAGGCGATGGCTGGCTTCACCCTTTAGATGGGCAATCAATCCGAATCCGCAATTGTCGCGGAACTCATCCAGGTTGTAGAGACCTGTCGACATACAAATGGGTCCTGTGTAACTGTGACCGGGGGTAGGTAACCTACTTAATCCCGCGCGCCAAGAATACGCTCGGCGGGGTTGCCTCAGATGGGCAAAAGGCTGGCAATTTTACACGCGTAAGCATATTCGGACAAATCATAAAATACCCAGCCTGCCGGACCCCTCGAATCCATTGGCTAGATCAGAGTCTGAGAAAGTCAAAAGAGTGCTAAAAGGCTGTTTAAAGAGCTGCTAATTCCTGCGATCAAGGTCTAATATAGGCGGCTTGCTACAGGAATTTCTATGCGCGTACCGGATCTAGCTGGCCTAATTGGTAATACACCTTTACTAAAACTTCGCAAATTGTCGGAACAGGCCGGCTGTGAAATTTATGGAAAGTGCGAATTTATGAACCCTGGCGGTTCGATTAAAGATCGTACTGCATTGGGTATTGTGCGCAGTGCCATAGCAAGTGGGGCCCTGCAACCTGGTGGAACCATAGTAGAAGGCACGGCAGGAAATACTGGTATTGGCCTAACGATATTGGCCAATTCTATGGGTTTTGGTACGCGAATCGTTATGCCCATGAATCAGAGCCGCGAGAAAATCGAGCAATTGGAGTTACTAGGGGCGCAGCTAGAGTTGGTGCAATCAACCAGTTATGACGACCCCAATCACTATATTCACCGCGCCAAGGCAATTGCCGGCAAGTTGAATGAAGAGAATCCGGGCTCCGCATTTTGTGCCGGTCAATTCGACAATACCGCGAATAGAGATATGCATTACCAAAGTACCGGTCAGGAAATTTGGGATCAGACAGATGGAGAGGTTGACGCATTTGTTTGTTCGGTTGGCACCGGTGGAACTCTGGCGGGTGTGTCGAGAGCTCTGCGTGAAAAAAACCCAAAGGTGAAGATAGGGTTGGCGGACCCAGAGGGATCGGCGCTATTCAACTATTTTTCTTCCGGTGATTTACTGTTTGAGGGTTCGTCCATTGCTGAGGGCATAGGCATTAGCCACATTACCGAGAACTTAGCGGGAACCGAAATCGATATTCCTATGCAAATTACCGATGCAGAGGCCTTGCCGTTGATCTATGACTTGTTGCGATTCGAAGGGATTTGCCTCGGCGGGTCATCAGCCATAAACATGGCTGGTGCCCTAAGAATGGCCGAGGAAATGGGACCTGGCCATACCATCGTTACTATCCTTTGTGATTACGGCACCCGATATCAGAGCAAGATATACAATCCAGTATTTCTAAAATCAAAAGGTCTGCCCGTACCTGATTGGCTCTGAAGTTAGAGTCGGTGATCTGTCCCGAATTTACCTGCCAGTTGTTTCTGAATCCAGCTCAGTATTGTCTCCGCAATCTCATTGCGCTCTGGTTCGTTAATCAATTCGTGATAACAATTTGGGAAGCTCTTGAAGCTGGCAATTTCGCCGGCTCGATCAACAAACTCTTTTGACGCATCAATGCTGGTTACTTGATCAGCTTCTCCGTGCAAAATCAGGGTGGGAATCTGAATTTCATCAGCCTTTGCAATTGCGGATTCACCGGCATCAAAAAAACCAATAGTTAGAGCCGCGCTAACCCGTTCGTGCACTAGTGGATCGGCTTTGTAAGCGGCGCGGACCTCTTTATCTCGTGTCAGCACCCAAGGCTTGATTCCGCGATTAAGGCTGAAACTCGGCAGTACCTTGACTAGTTTCCTTGCTAGAAAAAGCTTCCAAGCTGGAGGCTGGAAAGATAGGCGCAGCAGGGGTGCGCAAGCGATAACACCGCTAAGAATGCGCTTAGAATTTTTGTAATGGGTGTCCGCTTCAATCGCGAAATTTAAGGCTATGCCGCCGCCGAGGCTGTGACCAAATAGAAACAGCGCAGTGCCATTTTCTTGTCTCTGGCTCTCTATGAAGTCGGCGATATCCTCAAGAATCAGCCGATAGTTTGGGCTATGCCCTCTCTGCCCTTCTGACAAGCCATGGCCGCGTAAATTTAGGCAACTGAAACTGCCGCCATCGTCTGCAACTTGATTGGCAAGCCAGCCATAGCGACCGGCGTGTTCGCCTAAGCCGTGAATGGCAAGAACGTGGTATTCGGGTTTTGGTACCAGTCGCTGGTAACAATGAAGCTTCAGCCCATCGCGAGACTGAAAAAAACTTTGGCCTTCAAAACCATCCGGGAATGTAGGCGCCATTCTTAGTCTTCCTTCGTGTCAGAGGAATCCTCTGAATTGGACGCACTTGTTAAACCCACAGTCCATCCGTAAAGCCAGCCACCACCAACAACAGAAACAAGGGTAAGCAGTGCAAAGAAAATACTGGTGTTTAGGCTCAAATAGTCGACCGTTCCGTTAAGGCTAACCAGAGCCAAAGCCGTACCCATAATTCCGAGATAGTTGCCGTAGTTGTACTGAATAATGTTGGCTGCAACAAATCCTGCACCCAGGGAAATGGTTGCTCCGCCTAGGACAGCTATAAATAGCCAGGGAGCAGTCAGGGCTGCTTGGCTAATGGCAGTCGGCAGATCGTAATTGTCGACCCCGGTATAGCTAAGCCAGATCGCCAGCACAACACCAAGCATGATGCTGTATATCAATGAGCAAAAGAGATCCACTAACATTCCGATTAGTATGGCTTTTGCTATGCGAAGAACTCGTACGCCCATTCGCTTACCTTACCCCCGATGCTTCAATCTATACAGGTCGAAATGACGCTGATTGTCTCGAATTCGCTCAATAATTTCCAAACCATTTTCTTCGCAGATATTCTGTAAGCGTAAAAATTGGTTTACTACTATCAGGGCCTCACCTTTCTCATCTAGTTTGTTTCGAATGGCCTTGATGAAGCGTTGATGTAACGCTGAAGAAGTAGAGAAGCCTGAGTGGAAGGGCGGGTTACAAATGACTAAGTCAAACTTGCCGGTAATTTCATCAGCACAATCTGATGGCGTGCAGATTAAGTTATCGTTTTTAAACTGTTCAAGGTTTTTGCTGCACGCAAGTATGGCTGCGGCGCAATTATCGGTTGCCTGCAATGTTATAGGGCTCAGTTCAGCCGCTTTACAGGACAGATACCCGTAGCCGCAGCCAAGATCCAAAACTCGAGATTTGGCAAACTCAAGATCCAGGTTCTTAAGGTTCTCAGCCAACAACTGACTGCCTTTGTCGAGGCGGCCCCAGCCAAACAAACCGGGTTTACTCCAATAGTTTTCCGATTCAGACATCTGAACCTGACGTAGTTGATGATAGTCGTCGTCTGGCAGAGTAGAACCCTTTTTGTATAGGTCCAAGTGGCCTACATACAACTGGTCTTTCCCGCGTTTGACCATGGCTTTACAGCCAAAAAGGTCTTCAGTTTTAGCCAAATAAGTTTTGGTACCTTCCTTTTTATGGCCGGCTAGCCAAAGAGTGCCCTTCTCGCGAAGTACTTCTGCTGCACTATTGATCACCTGATGCACGACGGCCTTTTCTTTGGCAACCCGAAAAAATATGCAATCCCAGAGTTTTTGCTCAGGGTGTTGCAGGTCAAAATCGTTAAAGTAGGCTCGCACGCCGGAGCCGTTCGCCCGTCTAACCTGATCATGTCGGTTGCTTATTAGATAGACGTTTTGCTCCGCAAGGAGTTGCAACAAGGCTACGGGTAGGGGGTGCTCATCGGCTACCCACAAGCGCTGTGAGCCTTTAGAATCATCGACGGCTAGAGCGAGTTCGGTACTAGCAATATCCTGCTCAGACACTATTGATCTCGTCTTCGGTTAAGGCTCGATACTCGCCGGGTTGTAGCGATTCATCCAATACAATTTCGCCGATCTTTTCGCGATGTAATTCGGATACTGAATTGCCTACAGCGGCCAGCATACGTTTGACCTGATGGTAGCGTCCCTCGGTAATAATTAGGCGAATTTCATCATCGGCAATTTTCTCGACTTTGGCAGGTGCTGTCTTCGTATCTTCGCCCTGCAGCATCACACCCTCTTCGAGCTTTTCTATCATGCGCTCGGTTATCGCTTCCGGGAGAATTGCAATATAGCTTTTCTCGCACTTAAAACGCGGTGACATAACCCGATGGGACCATTTCCCATCTCCAGTGATAAGCACCAGCCCGGTTGTGTCGAGATCAAGCCGGCCGGCTACATGAAGGTCGTCGTAGGGTTCGTCATTAAATAAGTCAAAAACGGTTTCGTGTTCCGGATCAGAGTTTGCGCAAACCACGCCGATTGGCTTGTGTAGCATAAAGTAGCCCGGGCCCAATACAACGACGCGCTCACCATCAAGTTCGACAAGAGCAGATTCAGCGATATTTTCAGCTGAATTGCGCACAGTCGCACCATCTACCTGCACTCGGTCGCTCCTTAGGATTCGTTTTACGTCCTTGCGTGAATGGGGGGTGTTGTTCGCTAGGTATTTATCAAGTCGCATGGTTAGGTCGCATTCCTTTGATCGAAGCGCTCTTGCTGTCGCGCGAAGATTTCTTTGATGTGGCTCCGGACCCATTTATGGATAGGGGAGTTTTGCGTTCTTTTGTGGTACATCATTACCACTTCTACCGGATCCTTTCCTTCACGACCCGGCAACGCTATGGATGAAATTGCCCCAGTGGCTTTCACAAAATCCTGGCTAAGGCGCGGCGCAAACATGATGCCATCTGTGCGTGACAAAGTTTCCAGCGCTGTCAGGTAATCAGGAGTTTCTAGAATAGTAGTGCTTAGCTTTAGATAGCGATTGACGCGTGATCTCAAAATGCTGCCGCGACTGCCTTGGGATGAAAGAACCTTTAGGGATATTTCAGGGTACTGCATGATGTCTCTCCATGTAGGCTTTTCCAGTTCCTTGAGAGGATGGTCGTGGCGCAATAGAAATACTGGATAGGTAATACAAAGAGTTTCAACAACAAAATCCTCCTCTATGTCTGATCGCGCCCCTCCCACAGATATGTCTGAACGTCCCTCAGTCATATCACGAAATTGGCTGTCCAGATCTTGCGAAACCCTTATGGACATATTGGGAGCTTCGGTGGAAACCAGAGTCATCAAAGCGGGAATCATAGGCAAGGCAAAGTGATCCGTAGCGGTAATGTTGAACTTTCCGCTGAACTGCGTTGGATCTGTTTCGTGATGACTAACCAGGTAGTCCATTTGCTGCAGTAGTTGCTCTAATTCTCCGTGAAGCTCAATCGCCCTAGGCGTAGGTACCATACCGTGGGCAGAGCGCGTAAAAAGTGGGTCGTCAAAGAGCTCACGAAGGCGCGACAACGTTTTGCTCATTGCCGACTGCGTAATAAAGAGCCGCTCTGCACCACGGCTAACATGCTGCTCCTCCAATAAGACCTGAAAGGCCACCAGGAGGTTTAAATCGGTTCTTGCGAGGCGCCTTACGTCCATAAGTTAATCTGCTATCTAGATATGACGGAAATTCATTTTAGTAATGATAATAATCCATTGGAAGAATATCAAGTGAATCATCATAATGCCTCCCGTAACTTGATAACTGTCTCCACCAATGGTGGTGGGGGCAGCCCATAACCAGCGAGGTATATATCATGATTATCACAGTAGTGTTCGTTACCGCCTTTAGTTTGCTGGCCGCGATTGCAAAATCAGAAGCCGACTACGTAAACCGCAAGTAGGCTTCTAAGCTAAGTAAACTAACCCCCTCTTAAAACCCGCCACTTTGGCGGGTTTTTTGTGACCGCCACGGATGGCGGGAATGCAGGTTTTGCAGGGCGCTAGCGCCGCAACAATAGGCAGCGGCCGGACGAAAAATCTGCGGTCCTTTAGGTTAAGAAGCTAGTGCGCTAATATTTTCCCCATAAATCGTATTCATCAGCGGCAGTAATTTTTGCCTCAATTATATCGCCTGGCTGAAGCTCTTTATCCGTTTCTATATAGACTAGGCCATCAATCTCCGGCGCATCCGCTTTGCTGCGGCCAACAATTCCCTCTTCGTCTACCTGGTCGATTAGAACGGCCTGAGTGGAGCCGATCTTGGCGGCCATCCGTTTTTCGCTGATGCGGCGTTGATTGTCCATCAATAGTTGATGCCTCAATTCGGAAATTTCCGGATCGACGTGGTCGGCAAGTGCGTTTGCTTTGGCGCCATCCACGGGTTCGTATTGAAAAGCACCAGCGCGATCAATCTGCGCTTCGTCCATCCAATCCATTAAGTATTGAAAGTCATCCTCTGTCTCGCCGGGAAAGCCGACAATAAAAGTGCTTCGAATAGTCAGGTCTGGACAGATTTCGCGCCAGTTTTTGATGCGGTCTAATACTTTTGCATCGTTTGCGGGCCTTTTCATTGCGCGCAGGATCTTTGGGCTAGCGTGCTGAAAAGGGATATCCAGATAGGGCAATATTTTCCCCTCCGCCATTAGCGGTAGCACATCGTCAACGTGTGGGTATGGATAGACGTAATGTAGGCGCACCCAAATACCCAATTCGGCCATCGCTTCACAAAAATCATAAAACTTGGTCTTCACCGGGCGGCCATTCCAAAAGCCGGTTCTATATTTGAGGTCCAACCCATAGGCGCTGGTATCTTGAGATACAACCAAGAGCTCTTTTACGCCAGCGTCTGCCAATCTCTGTGCTTCATCCATTACATCGCCGATGGGTCGGCTGACTAAATCGCCCCGCAGAGAAGGAATAATGCAAAAAGTACAACGGTGATTACAGCCCTCGGAGATTTTTAGGTAGGCGTAGTGGCGCGGTGTTAGCTTAATTCCCTGAGGTGGTACGAGATCAATTTTGGGGTTGTGCGTATAACTGATAGGTAGATGGGTATGTACCGCGGAGACAACGCTTTCATATTGCTGCGCCCCCGAGACTGATAGTACATCGGGAAAGCTCGACCGGATAAGCTCGGCATCTGTGCCTAGACATCCCGTCACTATGACCTTGCCATTTGCATCCATAGCTTCACGAATAGAATCTAGAGATTCTTGTTTGGCGCTATCAATAAAGCCACAAGTATTGACCACAACAACTCCGGCTTCATCGTATTCCGATGCAACCTGATAGCCGTCCTGTCTCAATTGGGTAATTATTCTTTCCGAGTCTACCAATGCCTTCGGGCACCCAAGGGAAACAAAACCGACTTTAGAATTTGAGCCAGAATTTGGTGTAGTGCTGCTCTTTTCGAGCAGGTTGTATGTATTGACTTCTTTCATGGGCGCGATTGTGCCCCTCGTAGGCTGGGCTGTCATGGTAATTATCGGTCTTCTGCACTGCGGCGTTGAGCTGAGCGTAAAACCAAGGCAAAAAAAAGCCCACCAAGGGGGGGGTGGGCTTTCTAAAGTCACAGATTCTTGGGGGAGTAGGAATCTGATCTGATGGACTTGGTTAAAGATACTTCTTAACTCTTTAACCAGCCAACGCAGAGAATCTTACGCCTTGAATAGATATTCTTCTAATGGAATAAATTCATGAGCTAAATGAATTTTAGGAATAATGGGTGTATCTAAGACTGCGCTCCGTAATTATAAAATAATCTATGGATTACATTAGGTTACAGGCCTATTGTAGGAGTGTAATAATATAGCAGTCAGAACTTTTTTGCGTGGCAAATTAATTATACCGGTATTTGGATGATAGGCATGACTAGTAGATTTGGAGATGCAAGGTTCCCTTTTAAAGGACGCAGGATCACATTCGAATAAAAATAATATGGCCATCTTCTTTATAGGGGCTGTGATTCGTGCTGTGCAGCACAATATTTGTTAATCTGTCGCACCCTTTGTAATTGCTTTGGAGAACTAATGTCTGATCAAGATCAGCCCACTATGAACAGTAACGACCTTTATCGTGATGAAGTTTATACGGATAGAGTCGTTGGTAGCATACGCGTCATGGTTCCCGTCAAGGCTGATGGATCTGCCGATGCAGATCGTGAAACCATATATCAGGGTAGCGCTCAGATGATGACTCCTGGAGGGGCCTTGCCACTTAATTTTGAGATTGACGTGGATAGCCTCGAGAAAGCCTGTGAAAAGTTTGCTGAAGCGGCAGCTTTGGCCATGGAAGAGACCTTTAAAGAGTTACAGGAAATGAGGCAGCAGCAAGCTTCGTCAATAGTGATGCCTGGACAGGGTGCTGCTGGGGGCGGGATACAAATCCCCTAAGTTGAACAATTCAGAAACTTTATTCGTGACAGTAAAAGGAAGTTAACGAACTATGAGTAAGGCGCTTCAATCAGTGCATCTACTCTCACCGGGAGCAGACCTGAATGCATATATTCAGAGTGTCTACAGCATTCCTGTGCTTACGAGAGAAGAAGAGCAAGAGTTGGCTCAAGCATATTTCCATGAAGAAGATCTCGACGCAGCCCGAAAACTTGTACTTGCGCACCTTCGTTTTGTGGTGCATATCGCAAGGAGTTATCCAGGGTACGGTTTGCCCTTGGGTGATTTGATTCAGGAAGGTAATGTAGGGCTGATGAAGGCTGTTAAGCGTTTTGATCCTGACCGCGGTGTACGACTAGTTTCCTTTGCTGTGCACTGGATAAAGGCCGAAATCCACGAATATATATTACGTAATTGGCGCATCGTTAAAATTGCGACAACAAAAGCCCAGCGTAAGTTGTTTTTTAATCTGCGTAGTTCCAAAAAAAGTTTGGGCTGGCTTAGCCTTGAAGAAGCGCAAGCCATTGCAGACGATTTGGGCGTTGATTTAAAGAACGTGCAGCAGATGGAAGGGCGTCTTTCTGCCTATGATTTGGGATTTGATGCTCCTACAGATGCGGATGACGAAGATTCATACCAATCTCCAGTCTATTATCTCGAAGACCACAGTCAAGACCCGGCTACCCTGCTTGAACACGACGATACGGAGTCAAACAATTCGGGCATGTTGATTCGTGGCTTGGATCTGCTCGACGAGCGCAGCAGAGACATCGTTGAGCGGCGTTGGTTGTCAGAGGGCAAAGCCACTTTGCACGAATTGGCCGACGAATATGGCGTTTCGGCTGAGCGAATTCGACAGATTGAAGCCGCGGCAATGAAGAAGATCCGCAAACTTATTGAAGAAGAGCAGTAGTGCAGACGTTTCTGTTCGCAGGTGCGGTAAATGCATTTATTGCTGTTGGATTGGGGGCATTCGCGGCTCATGGGCTGGCAAGTCATCTCGACAGCGGCATGTTGGCCGTGTTCAAAACTGGTGCTGAATACCAACTTAATCATGCCCTGGCGTTGTTGGCGGTTTCTTTGCTACTCAATATCTGGCCCAAACAAAAACTACTTCTTATTAGTGGCTGGGCTTTTGTGGCGGGGGCACTAATTTTCCCCTTCAGTCTATACGCGCTAGCGTTAACGGGCATAGGAGCGCTCGGCGCAATTACTCCTATTGGCGGTGTCGCTTTTTTGATCGGCTGGGCGTGTTTAGCGATCTTCGCTATCTCTAAAAATACAGATTAACCAAAAATAGAAGATAAAAAGTATAGATCGATGCTGCAGCCTCAAATACGACAAAAACCCATTCGTAGTTTTGCTATCCGTGCCGGTCGGTTGACTGCGGGGCAGAAGAGCGCGCTCGATCATGGGTGGGCTTCTATCGGCTTGGATTTGGATGCAGGTCAGGGTGCCTTTGAATCCGCGTTTGAGGGGGGCGCACCTCGAATATTGGAGATAGGTTACGGCATGGGGCAATCGTTGCTAACAATGGCTAAAGCGGAGCCCGAGTCGAATTTTGTTGGTATTGAAGTGCATTCGCCCGGAGTAGGCTCGTTAATTCACGGTGCCTTTGATCTTGACACTGGCGCGGCTAGATTGACTAACCTTAAAACCTATATGGCGGATGCCGTCGATGTACTTCGCGAGGCAGTTCCAGAAAACTCTCTGTCTAGGGTGCAGGTCTATTTCCCCGATCCTTGGCATAAGACAAAGCATCGTAAAAGGCGCCTGATTCAACCTGAGTTGGTACGGCTAATTTCTAGCAGGCTAAAAATAGAGGGAGTATTGCACTTGGCTACCGATTGGAAACCCTACGCTAAGCATATGCTCAAAGTACTGTCGCAAGAGCCTAGTCTGGTAAACAGCGTTGATGGGTATGCAGTCAGACCGGATTGGCGCCCAACTACTAAATTTGAACGTCGCGGTGAAGGCCTAGGTCATCAAGTACATGACCTAGTATTTGTCCGCCAATCGTAATTTGTTTTCACGATGCGTATGATGGCGCATCGAAATAAGTGGTCGATGGAAACATGGCCGCACAATTGTTAATCAAGAGAAGAGGAAAGACAGTGCATATCTTGCCAAAAATAGCCCTAAGCGCCATGACCGCCGCCCTTATAACTGCTTGTGGTTCTAGCGAGCCTGAAATGCCAGCCGATCCAGCGCTCGACCTGTCTTCAGTTGAGTCCAAAGTTAGCTATTCGCTTGCCTATAACTATGTAGGACAGCTAGCGGATGGTGGTGTAACACTTACCGCGGATGCTTTTATTGCTGGTGCAACCGATGCGGTTAGTGCCGCAGCGAGCCAAGTATCTGATGAAGATATGCAGGCCGCTTTCCAAGAATACCAAGAACGTCTGCAAGCAGAAGCTGTGGCTGAACTAGAAGTTATGGGTGCCGAATCATTAGTTCTTGCTGAAGCCTTCTTGGCGGAAAATGCGTTGGCAGAAGGAATCATGGTTACTGAATCTGGCCTTCAATATCGTGTAATTACGGAAAGCGAAGGCCCGATGCCAACTGTTGATGGTACGGTTCGTGTCCACTACACAGGAACACTAATCGATGGAACGGTATTTGACAGTTCAGTTGAGCGTGGCGAGCCAGTTGAATTTGGTGTTACCCAGGTTATCCCTGGCTGGACTGAAGCTTTACAGCTTATGACTGAAGGGTCTAAGTGGGAGCTCTTCATACATCCTGATTTGGGTTATGGCCCATCTGGTGCTGGTGGATTGATTGGTCCCAACGAAGTATTAATCTTTGAAGTTGAATTACTGGCAGCAGCTGTTCAGTAGTTCGCTTCTTAGCAATTTTTAAAAAGGGCGCTTAATGCGCCCTTTTTTATTGGTTGTGTTTTCTTGTTTGGGTTGGGTAGTTGTTTAAATATTTCACTGCCGTGGGGCGTTCTTTTCTTTGCTTGCCCAAAGTAAAGAACCAAAAGAAAAGGCACCCCGATTGCGTGGCCTGCGGCTGCCCTCGTTCTGAGCTATTTATTCGGGTCGCGCTCACTCGCATCCTGCTCGGATCGCACTTTCGCGCACTTCCCTGTGCGCTCAACCCCAATAAATAACTCTCCACTGAGCAAGCTCAAACGGGGCCTACACTCAGCTCAACCGAAGGATCGAAGTTTCTTTTTGTTTTTGTTATGGAGCGCAGCGACTAGATCGCGACTTGAAGTCGCCGCTTTTGGTTCCTTTTGGCACAAATTGCAGCAGAAAATTTGGAGAGGCTTTAGGCTGGGCGAAGGCTTGTCGTCAAGGATGGCGGCAATCAACCAAAAGAACGCCCCGTGGCAGCGGAAATGATTAGGTTATAAGGCAATCGTTGGAGCTATCTAACAACTCCCAACTAACCCTGTCGTCCGGCTCGAATAAACTGAAAAACTGCAACGGAGATTAGAAAAATAAAGGCAACCAAGGTCCATCCCGGAATGCTAATCCCTAATAATTGCCACTTAATTTCGGCGCAGCTGCCTTCACCAAAAAACATAGCGCCGATAATTTCTTGCAGTGGAAAGTTAGCGGAAAACATCCAATCTAAAGTAGGGCCGCAGGCGGGTATTTGATCTTCCGGTAGGCTCTGTAGCCAGACTTGCCTGCCAGAAACCGATGAGCCCACAAGAGCCATCAATGCAGTAAGCGCAGCGTAGATTTTTTGGCCTTTACTAGAACCTGGGTTATGGACAAAGGCGATTAGCGCAATTACTCCTACGCCGATGACGAATACTCTTTGAGAAACACATAAAGGGCAGGGGATAAGGTGCAGTATCTCCTGAAAATATATTACCGCTACCAGCATCATCACCAGAGTAAACAGGGCGATAAGTAAATTTGTAACTCGAATGCCTGGCAGTGTCATCTAAAAATTTTCCTTTTGTGTCTATTCAGTTGAAAGTCTGGATTCTTCGAGCAGCCATTCTGCCACAACCTTTTGCATATCGGCGCAGAGACTACGACAACAGCGGTCCAATGAGGTTGCGTGGCGATCTAAAATTTCTGCGGAACCGCGTGCCAATGAGCTCTAGGGAGTTGGCGGTAAATTTAATATCAGCGTACTTTTCAAGCCAGCGGCCTTCGCACATAAGATCAAATACGAATTTGGCACGCTTGCTAAAAATTGGACGATGCTCAAGCAAAAGATCATGGCATTCATCTGCAAACTGATTTGTGGGTCGGTCTAGGAGTTGATTTGTTGGGTTTGACAGCAAGTGATCGCAATAGAGGTCGGCCAGGATGCCCGCGTAGCGTGACCATTCTTTCGGAAGATCTGATTTGAGTTCGGCGATACTGGGATGGCTGTCGCTGCGCGCATCAATGCGTCGGTGCAGCCGAATGCCAGCCTCAATTTTGGACGGAAACTCGGCTTTATTAAGAGGGCCTTTTACAAAGTCGCCAAGAAAGCCACCGACCATCAGTTCTGGGTCTGGCCATGCCAAGGATAGATGGCCTAGAAAATTCACAAATCGCTGTACTGCTGAAAATATTCAGAGAGGTAGGTTTCAAAATCCAGCGAGTCGCTGTCCTCAATTCGTTCTTGATCTTCAAAGGACTTGAGGGCAATTTCTGTCAGGCGCCGTTTTTCAGCGTCGCTAATGGCTATCTCTTGCAGCGCTTTCATGGCTTGCTTGGATTTTTCCATTGTCCAGCCGTGATAGGTGATACCAGTTTCGCGCATTTCTCGTAATATGGTTGCTGAAGGCGTTTTCTCCGGGTCGTCCAGGCTCAAGGCGTATTGATTGACCGCTCGAGAATAAGCGTCGGTATCGGTGGCCTGGTCCAGCAAATCTGCACTACGGATTATTGATTCAAATAGTTCGCTACCCCAAACATTCATGGAGGTATTAGTGCCATCGCCTTTGGTGAATTCCGTCTCGGGGTTGCGTCCCTCATATACAGCTAGCTTTTGGTTCTTCTGAATCGCTGCATATTCTTCGTTATGAGTTTTTGGGCTGGGACTCAAAAGGCAGGTTAAAAGAAAGGCTTCAACAAAATAGATTTGCTCCTCGGAGATTCCTAAAGGGTCAAAAGGATTTAGATCAAGGCAGCGGATTTCAACATATTCAACCCCTCTGTCAGCGAGAGCCTTCAGTTGGGTTTCTCCTCGTCGAGTAGTTTGTTTGGGCCGAATCGTACTGTAAAACTCATTTTCAATTTGCAGCAGCCCCGCGTTCAATTGTTGGTGATTGCCTTCTGGGTCGACTACCCCTATTTCTTGATACTCGGGAATATTGGTGAGAATAGCTCCACGCAATACATCTATGTAGTTTTCCAGGCTGTTATAGCAAACCGTCAAGGCGTTTTGAGCGACGCTTTGATATCCCAGGTCTCCCATTCTTAATGAGGTGCCATTTGACGCACAGAGCGTATGACTGTCATTTCCGAGCTGCTCCAATTGGTGCTCTTTATCTTTGACAAAGGATCGACAAACAGCCGGGGCGGATCCCATCAAGTAGAGCAGTAGCCACATCCAACGCCGGAAGTTTCTGATAATTGCGAAATAGCCTTCGGTTTTGTAATCCTGAAGCGTTAGGTCACTTTGATCTTGCCGCCGCAGGACGTTCCACATAGCATCGGGCAGGGAGTAATTGAAATGCACTCCTGCGATAGTTTGCATTTTTCGACCATACCTGTAGCCAAGGCCCAGGCGATAGACCTCTTTCATCTTGCCCGAGTTAGATCGACCGTAGTATGCGACGGGGATATCAATATCTGCGCCCAGCTGGCAGGGCATGCTACCAGCCCAGAAAATCTCATCGCCGATTTCGTGAGAGGCTGCGCCTATTACCAAGCGCAGTTGATGCATTACATCAGCAATTGAGTTCGAGGGCTCGGTAATAAATTCCAGTAGAGCTTCCGAATAGTCAGTGGTTATATAGGGGTGCGTTAGGGTTGATCCCAGTGCTTTAGGATGTGGCGTCTGAGATATAAGCCCGTTGCTATCAACTCGTAAACCTTCTCGCTCAAGTCCGCGCAAGATGGAGCAAAATAGGGGCAAATTTCGAGTACTACTCAGCGTTTTTAAGCGGCTGTCAAAGGGTGTTTCTGTAAATGGCATTTAGTAGGGCCTGTTAACACTAATGTGATGGGCGCTGCTGGAAGTCATTTTTTTATCCAGCAAGGAAGAAGAAGCGCGATGTATTGAATATACATAAGCGCCTGATAACACAGTTGGGTGAAAAAATGTCTCCAGCCCTTTGGGTTGTGGCTAAAAAAATGCCACTCTTCGTTTTTCGTCGCTTATTTGGAACGACCAAATCGCTCTCCTCTTGCCTCGATTGGCACTTTTTTAGTCACAACAGAGCCGATCACATTAGTGTTAACAGGCCCTGTTATCCAGCTACTCTGTGAACCCGTTATTGTCGGGTGCAGGAGAAGACAAAAAAAATACTTAAAACTCAGTTATAAGGTTGCGTACTTTGAAAGCCGTGATACAAATGATAATATTCTGCCGATTTCAGCTGGCCCATTTTGGGGGAACAACTTGAAGCCAACCGATATAAGCAACCCGGAATACTTTCACAAAGTAGTCGATTGCCAATTCGCCTGTCCGGCGCACACTCCTGTACCTGAATATATCCGGCTGATTGCGCAACAGCGCTACTCAGACGCGTATATGGTCAACTGGGAGTCTAACGTATTTCCAGGGGTCTTAGGCAGAACCTGTGATCGCCCTTGCGAACCCGCTTGTCGACGTGGTCGTATCGAAGAAGAACCCGTCGCAATTTGCCGCTTAAAACGTGTTGCAGCAGATTATAAGGACGATGTTAGAGACCGTATGCCGGATATTCCGAGCAAAAAGAATGGCAAGCGCCTTGCCATGATCGGTGCTGGCCCCGCGTCGCTTACCGTTGCCCGAGATCTAATGCCTTTGGGCTACGATATAGATCTCTTCGATGAAAACCCTAAGGGTGGCGGCTTTATGCGTAGCCAAATCCCTTCATTTCGATTACCCGAACGTGTATTGGATGAAGAAGTTGGCTATATCCTCGATATGGGTGTGATGCAGCACTTCGATACTCGAGTTGAAAGCCTTAAAGCGCTTCTTGAGAAGGATTACGATGCGGTTTTTGTTGGTACCGGTGCCCCACAAGGACGTGACCTTGACGTGCCAGGTCGCCAAGAGTGCGATTCAAATATTCATATCGGAATTGAATGGCTATCCAAAGTCGCTTTTGAACACATCAGTAGTATCGGTAAAAAGGTGATTGTTCTTGGCGGTGGTAATACTGCTATGGATTGTTGTCGTACTGCTCGCCGATTAGGTGGTGAAGAGGTAACTATCTCTGTGCGTTCTACCTTCGAGGCAATGAAAGCGTCGCCTTGGGAAAAAGAAGATGCCGCCCGAGAAGGCATTCCATTCGAGTGCAATACCACTCCGAAAGAATTTCTGCACAAAAATGGCAAGCTTGTTGGCGTTCGTTTAGATCGCGTCGAGTCGGTATACGACGAGAATGGAAAGAGAACATTAAGGCCAACCGGCGAGACGTTGGATATCGAGTGTGATGACGTGATCTGTGCCGTTGGTCAAGTTGGTGCCTTTCCTTGGATTGAAAAAGATATTGGCATCGATTTCGATAAATGGAATATGGCGGTGGTTGATCGCACTACATTCCAATCTAGCCGCGAAGACGTATTTTTTGGGGGCGATGCTGCCTGGGGCCCAGAGAACATTATTACTGCAGTGGCCCACGGTCATCAGGTCGCTGTCTCTATCGATCTTTTCTGCACCGGCAAGTCAATCGAGGACGACCGTCCTGTTCCGGGCGTCAAAACCTTTGGGCAGAAAATGGGTATCCATCAATGGAGCTACGACAGTGCAGTTGAAAATGATCTGCGCTATGCCGTTCCTCATATTGAAACCAGTATTGCCTTGGCAGATCGTAAAGCTGAAGTTGAAATGGGCTTCGACCAAGAACTAGCTTTCAAAGAGGCTGAACGCTGCCTTAACTGTGACGTGCAGACGGTCTTCACCGAAGCCAAATGCATCGAGTGTGATGCCTGTATGGATATCTGTCCTACCGACTGCATAACCTTTACCGAGACCGAAGAGGAGCAAACGCTAAGATCAAAATTGATAGTTCCAGCCAAGAATCTGACTCAAGATCTGTATGTGTCCAGCGGCCTTAAAACTGGCCGCGTTATGGTTAAGGACGAAGACGTCTGCTTGCACTGTGGTCTTTGTGCAGAGCGATGCCCAACAGCGGCTTGGGATATGGAGAAATTTATCTATACCGTGACCAAGGCAGGGCAAGCCGCATGAGTCAGCTTAAAAATGTAAGTAGCGTAAACGACTTTGTGGTTAAGTTTGCCAACGTAAATGGATCGGGTTCTTCCAGTGCAAACCATATGTTTGCCAAAGCGGTTTTTCGCATGGGTATTCCGGTCAGCGCGCGCAATATTTTCCCATCTAATATTCAGGGTCTTCCTACCTGGTACGAAGTGCGTATCAACCAGGCGGGGTTTGTTGGCCGCCGAGGTGACAGCTGTGATTTGATGTGTAGCGTCAATCCGGAAAGCATGCCAAAGGACGTTAAAGAAGTTGAGCCTGGTGGCTACTTTCTATTTGACGATACTAAGCCATTAGATCTGCGTTTGATTCGTAACGATATAAACTATGTTGGCGTGCCGCTGACCGCAATAACCAATAGGGAATATACCGACCCACGTCTACGCCAGCTGTTCAAAAACGTTATCTATGTTGGCGCCATTGCAGCCTTGATTGATATTGAATTTGAAGTCTTGGTTAGCTTGGTTTCGGATCAGTTTAAAGGCAAAGAAAAACTCATTAAGCCAAACATTCATGCCTTGGAGTTAGGTTACAACTACGCTAAAGAGAACTATAGCTGCCCTCTAGGTATACGCCTTGAGAGCAGAGATTTAGTTAAAGATATGATCTTTATCGATGGCAATACAGCATGCGGATTGGGTGCGGTATATGGCGGCGCCACCGTTTGCGCCTGGTATCCCATTACCCCTTCAACCTCCGTTGCTGAGGCTTATCAAAAGTACGCAGCGCAACTGCGCATAGATCCTGACACGGGCAAAAAGAACTTTGCGTCAGTTCAGGCAGAAGATGAGCTTTCCGCTATGGGTATGGTAATTGGCGCTAGCTGGAATGGTGCCAGAGCCTTTACTGCAACAAGCGGCCCCGGTGTTTCATTGATGGGCGAATTTTTGGGCTTGGCTTATTTTGCCGAGGTTCCAGTAGTACTGATTGATGTTCAGCGCGCGGGCCCTTCTACTGGTATGCCAACGAAAACCCAGCAATCTGATGTGCTGCCTGCTGCCTATGCATCCCACGGCGATACCAAACATATTTTGCTATTTCCATCGGATCCAAAAGACTGTTTTGATCAAACGGCTCAGGCTTTTGATATTGCTGAACGGGTGCAAACGCCAGTAATTATGCTTACGGATCTAGATTTGGGTATGAATGACTGGATATCTGAACCACTCGAGTGGGATGACGATTATCGTTATGACCGCGGCAAAATAATGACTGCCGAAGAGTTAGAAGAGGGTAAAGAATTTGGTCGCTATCTAGATGTAGATGACGATGGTATGACCTATCGTACTTATCCGGGTACGCACCCAGAACGCGGTGCCTACTTTACTCGCGGTACAAGCCGAGACGAGTACGCCATCTATACCGAAAATGGCGATATCTACGTTGAAAATATGGAACGCTTAGTTAAGAAGTTCCGATCAGCACTGAAATATACGCCCCAGCCGGTTATTACTGAGCGCGGTGACGACAAAACCTATGGCGTGATCCATTACGGCACAACACGGGCGGCTCTGGAAGAAGCTATGGTTCGGGTTGGCGGACAGGGATACGAGATCGATGATTTGCGTCTGCAATCCTTCCCATTCCATGATTCGGTAAAAGACTTTATTGAAGCGCACGACTACGTAATGGTGATTGAGCAAAATCGTGATGGGCAAATGCGTACGCTGCTTGTGAACGAGCTGGAAATTGATCCAAAAAAGCTAATTCCTGTTCTGCATTACAACGGCACGCCAATTAACGCCACCTTCATTGCCGAGGCTGTTCTCGGAAAAGTAGGCTATGCAAAAGTACAGCCCATTCGCAAAGACGCGCAGGCGGAGAACTAAAGATGAGCTTTCTCAGACCCAAATTTCGTCATCCAGACCTACCTTCAAATCGGATTGGATTAACTGAAGCCGCATACGAAGGCGTAATATCTACCCTTTGTGCAGGCTGCGGTCATGACTCCATTAGTGCTGCCATTATGCGCGCCTGCTGGGAATTGGATTTGCCACCGCATCAGGTAGCCAAGCTTTCGGGTATTGGTTGTTCTTCCAAGTCGCCGACTTATTTCTTGGGCCAGGCCCACGGTTTTAATACAGTGCATGGGCGTATGCCGTCCGTAGCCACGGGAGCTAACGTTGCCAACCGTGATCTTATCTATCTTGGTGTTTCCGGTGATGGCGATTCCGCTTCTATCGGCATGGGCCAGTTTGCCCACGTAGTACGCCGCAATCTGAATATGCTCTACGTTATAGAAAACAATGGCTGTTATGGCTTAACCAAAGGTCAGGATTCAGCTACTCAAGATCGGGGTTCTGCAAGCCGCAAAGGCGCGCCTAATCCCTACACTCCAATAGATTTGGTTGGCGTTGCCCTGCAGCTGGGCGCTACCTTTGTAGGACGAAGCTTCTCTGGTGATAAAGAGCAGCTGGTGCCATTAATTAAGGCAGCTATTGCCCATAAAGGCTTTGCCCTGTTGGATGTGATCTCACCTTGCGTCACCTTTAACAACCATCCCGGATCAACCAAAAGCTACGATTACACTCGCGACCATATTGAAACCGGCGTAGTTATGGATTTTGTCCCAGCGCGGGAAGAAATTGTTACCGAATATGATCCGGGTACAACCAAAGAAGTGACACTTCACGACGGTTCTGCAATTCATTTGCACAAAGCCGAAAGTGACTACGATCCTTCCAATCGTTTAGAAGCGATTAATAAGGTTCAGGAGTACAAAGACAAAGGTAAAATTCTGACTGGTCTTATCTACCTAGACCCAGAGGCTGCAGAATTCCACGAAATGTTGGATACATCTGAAGTGCCCCTCAACCAAATGACGGATAAAGAGCTTTGCCCTGGGGCAGAAACCCTTAGCGGCATTAACGCTAGCTTCCGGTAGCCAGACCGGAACAGGTCGGAATCAGAGTTAGAGTCCCCTCCAATTATGAACTATGAAAAGTTGGGCAAAATATTTAAGTGGATAGCCATCCCACTTACCGCATTCTTCTTTCTCGTTATTGTCTGGGGCATCTATCTGGGTGTCTCCGGCGAGCAAGCATTCACCTTTCCGAATAGCCAGCAAGAATCTATCCAAGAAACCCCAGCCCAGTAGTTAGTCCGCATTAACCCAGGCCTTTTCTATTTCTGGGTTAACAAGTTTGATAGGGGGCTAGTCACTCCGCGCGCACCGCGTTTCAGTACATGGGTATAGATCTCCGTGGTCTTCACATCAAAGTGACCAAGTTGTTCCTGAACCGTTCTAATATCCGCGCCGGATTGCAGTAAGTGAGTGGCAAAAGAGTGCCGCAGGGTATGACTGCTTACCGTTTTTTCGATATCGGCGCGCCTTCCGGCGTACCTCAACTGTTTGGATAGGGCCGTCTCATCTAGATGGTGCCTATGAAACAGCCTGGTATCGGGGTGCAAGCACAGTCGGCTAGATGGGAAAAGGTATTGCCAGGGTAAGTCGAATCTCGCCCTCGGGTATTTTCGACTGAGCGCAGCTGGCATAGTCGCACCGTCAAAGCCTGTTACCCGCTTATCGTCGTGAAGCAAAATTTCGACTTTAGCTCGTTGATGTGTAATTTGTGGGATAAGGGCATTTGTGCATAAGCCATAGGTGCATTTGTAAATTTTTGTCCTACGCCTTTAGCTAAATGCGGACAAAAGCTACATTGGTGCCACTAAAAAATTCAAATCTCGGGGGAGCACATGAAAATTCTAGTTGGCCTTGCGTTATGGGTTATTACGCAAAGCGCAGTTGCGCATCACGGCTTCGCCCAATACTTTGACCGAACTACGCAGGTACGCATTGAAGGCACTGTGCATGCTATTTCTATACGCAATCCGCACGCGCACCTAGAAATTGCGGTGGCAACGGCAAGCGGCGAAATCGAAATTTGGTCCTGTGAAACGCAAGCAAAAACCTTGTTGGATCGTAAAGGCGTAACCGAGAGTGACTTTGTTATAGGGGCCGATATTGTTGTTACCGGTAGTCAGGCACGACGCGATCCAACCGGCTGCGAAGTTGGCACTGTGTATTTTTCAGACGGTGATTCAATCACCTTCCGCACCGACCAAGGGCAGGCGGTAATTGCGGTTAACCAAACCGCGGAAGCGCCAATCACCCGACGAGATTCCATCTTGGGTACTTGGGTTCGCAATGGTTTTGGCGATGGGGGCGGCAGGGACCCAGCATATCTGGATGGGATTAATGAAGTCGGGAAAGCGGCGAGTGCCCAGTACAACTCCTTTTTCGATGACCCCTCACTACACTGTTTGTCTAGTACGGCCATTCGAGTATGGACCGCTCCGGGCAATCCCTCGGAAATCCGCCAGGAAGGTGACCGCATTGTTATGCAGCATGAATTTATGGATACCACGCGGACTATTTATTTGAATGCCGAGACGGCTCCCACCAATGTTGCTCCAAGCGGTATGGGGTTCGCCCTTGGCAGATTTGAAGGCGATGAGTTGGTCGTAAAAACCATCAATTTTACGGAGGGAGTATTACTCTCTCATACAGGCCCAGACAGTTCCGGAGTTGTGCATAGCGATGGCTTGAAATTGGTAGAGCGCTATAAAGTAAACGAAAACGGTGACTTGGTATTTAGCTGGGAAGCTACGGATTCCAATTACCTTGATGCCCCAATTCGTGGGGAGATAACCTTATCAGCATCGGCTCTAGAGCTGGGTGTATATGACTGTCAAATTGCCATACAAGAGGAAGGTAAAGAGTGAAGATTAAGAGCATATTTATATTAACCGGGGTGATGCTGAGCTTTGCGGTTTCAGCACAAGACAGTATGTCTAAGGGCGACTTTGTGGTCCTAACCGACCCTTTAGATGAGCCAGAATTCTACTGTTTTGACCTTGCCGGCTGGGGAGACCATCTACAGCTTGATGATCCGCTACAAACCCATACCTGCAAGAACAGGGGCGCCGACGATCAGAAGTTTCATTTTGAAGGCAATCGATTGAAGGTTTCCCTCTACGAAGGATGTGTCCAGGCAGCTGGTTCAGCCGGCACTACCTTGCCAGGCTCAGCGGTACTAGTTCGTGGCTGCTCTGATGACAATGCGCTTCAAGATCTGATGCTCGATGATTCTGGAAATATGCATTTGGTAGGTACTGAATTTTGCCTTGGAGCAGGGGTCGATTCGCGAGATGCTTCTGGCCCAAGTCATGTATGGCGAACTTTGGCCGTAGTCGAATGCGCCACTGCTGATCCAGCGCTCTCTACCTGGCAGGTTGGTTTGCAGTAGAAGCCTAGTTGACCTAGTAAAAATGAAAAGGGCTTACTTATTTGGGTAAGCCCATTTTTGTGTCCGATCCAAATCTGAAAGAAATAGCTATCCGGTTATCGCTCTTACGATAATAAACAGTATCGACGGAGCTAATAAACACCCGGCTCCTGTATAGAAAGTAGCCGTCATAGCCCCATAAGGAACCAGCTTGGGGTCTGTGGCAGCAAGCCCACCGGCTACGCCGCTGGTAGTTCCCATCAAGCCGCCATAAACCATAGCGGAGCGTGGGTTATTTAGGCCAATGAGCGGTGCGACTAAGGGTGTGCCGACCATCACCAATACTGATTTCACCAAGCCTGCCGCTACGCTCAATGCTATTACATCTGAACTTGCGCCTAAGGCAGTTCCCGTTACGGGGCCGACAATATAGGTTGCCGCTCCTGCGCCAATAGTAGTTATGGAAACTGCGTCATGAAACCCGAAGGCAACGGCGACGATACCGCCCAGGGTGAAGGAAACAACTACGCCCAGCACCACAGAGATTCCGCCGAGCACACCGGCCTTTTTTATAGTCTCCATGTCGGCACCAAAGGCGGTGGCAACAATGGCAAAGTCTCTGAACATGGCTCCGCCTAAAATGGCGACGCCGCCCAGCATAGTGATATCAGCTATGCCGTTACTGCCACCAGTAAATTTTCCTCCAACATAGGCGAGTACCAGGCCTAGAGTGATGGCGATAGCAGATCCGTGAAGTCGACCCTTGGTTAATCGACCGCTGAGCCAATAAGAAACCCAAACCAGCGAGCCGACAAATAGAAAGGCGGTTACTACACCGTTCTTGGCGAGTATTTCTTCCAGCATCCCGAATCCCATATCAAGACTCCTCTGCTGGAGAGTTATTGGTGTCTGATTGACCGATACGGGTCAGAACCGGCACCAGCGCAAAGCTGACTACTACCGCGGCTACTCCGGCGATAACGGCTAGCCAACCGCTAGAAAGCGCCGCCACAACATTTTGCTTGGCGGCCATGGCCACAACAATGGGTATATACATTGCGCTCCAGAAGTGAATTCCAGATTCCGTCATGGGTTTCAGGGAGATTTTTTTGGAGCTTAGATTGGTAAGGATGAGTAACAGCAGCATGGCGATACCGACACCGCCGACGTTGGCATCAATACCTATTAAATAACCTAGGGCATTGCCCAGGTATGTGCCTAAGAGTAGGCATAGTGAAAGTAAGGCGACTCCATAAATAACCATTTCATTCCCCCGAATTTTAGCGGTACTATTCGTATTGTTGGCGAAGTATACCTATCAAAGTCCTGGCGAAATACGGCACAGCAACGCCTGAAAAATACTGACTTTGATTACAATTATTAATAAATACGGAGTTGTTCGGGGGTTCCAATACATATTATCCTGATGCGCTAGGCGCAACGTGCGCAAAGATATTGATACTTGGGGGAGAGGACATTCATGAAAGCATTAGTTAAATTGTTGACCACAGTTACGGCGATAAGCCTTGTCGCAATGCCGGCAGCGGTATTTGCACACCATTCAACATCGGAATACGACCAGACGGTCAAGGTTGAGATCGAAGGTTCGATTGCTCGAAAGTTTTGGAGAAATCCCCACGTGATATTCCACGTCACCACTATGGAAAATGGCCAAGAAGAGGAATGGATAGTTGAAGGTGCCTCCGTAAGTGGTCAGAACCGCCAGGGTATTACTTCAGACGTCATCAATGTTGGCGATATGGTTAAAGTCGCTGGTTATGTCTCAACTCGACGAGACAACGACATGATTATGCAAAATATTCTATTGGATGGCGGCCAAGAGCTTATGCTTGGCAGAAACGGCACACGCTTTTGGCCAGAGGTTGATCGGCTTCAAACAAGCAGCACTGGACCAACTGCGGCAGAGATTGCTGAGGCCGAAGCAAATGCAGATGGCCTGTTCCGTGTTTGGTCGTGGGGTGCTCTGGAGCGAGGTTGGTGGTTCTTTGCAGATCCAGATGCGTTTCCTCTTACACATGCGGCGCTGGAAAAATTTGCGACTTGGGACGAATACACAGAAAACCCCCAGCTCCTTTGTGTTCCGCCAGGAATGCCGTTGACTATGGGCAACCCTTACCCTATTGAATTCACTCAGCACGATGAAAATACCATTGTGATGCAGGCTCATGAGTTTGATGTTACTCGGGTAATTCACCTCGACGCGGAGCCAGTGCCCACAGTTGAAGAAAATATAATGGGTTATTCGGTCGGACGCTGGGTAGACGAAAATACGCTTGAGGTAGATACCACAAATATTAACTACCCTTATTTCAACCGAGTGGGGATTTCTTCCGGGCCGGATCTAACTGTTCATGAGCGGTTTGTTATTGATGATGAAGCCGGTGAAATGCACTACTTCTTAACGGTTAACGACCCCTGGGCCTTAACTGAGACCTTCGAGAAGGAAATGCTATGGATATGGACGCCAGGCCAACCGCTCGGTGCTTATGGCTGTGAAGTTTCAGAGGTTTATTCGCAGTAGTAAAGTTTGCACGGATAGTTAACAAAAAACCCCGCTTATCAGCGGGGCTTTTTGTTAATAGTTTTGTAAAAAAAGGCGCTACTGAGACCCTAAGGGTTTATAAGACAGCCCAATTATTTGAATAGCATTTCGGGGGAACAAGATGTCCTATCTTACTAATCGATTTGGTCGCCGACGGGCTTTGCAATTGGGCATTGCCGCGGCCGGATCTGCTTTTGGAGCATCTACAGGACTACTAGCCCAAACAGCGAGCGGGGGAGAAATACTCACACGCGCAATTCCGTCTTCGGGCGAGCATTTACCTTTGGTTGGAGTGGGTACAGCCCGTCGCTATGACGTGAACCCAAGTAATGCAGGCGCCGTAGCACCTCTGCGTGAAACCATTCAAAACGTTCCTGTCTTGGGCGGCAAGCTAGTTGATACGGCACCTTCATACGGCAACGCCGAAACCGTACTCGGCAATATTTTTGAAGAACTGGATATTCGTTCTCAGCTATTCCTTTCCAGCAAGGTACGTAAAGAAGGGCTCGCCGATGCCAGGGCAGAAATAGAACAGTCTTTCCAGAAGCTAAAAACCGACACTATTGATTTGCTCTACGTGCACAACTTGGTGGGCGTAGAAGAAGTCTTGCCTTACTTGCGAGATTTGAAGGCTGAGGGCCGGATCCGTTACTACGGGATTTCCACTTCTTTCGAACGACAGCATGCAGACTTTGAAAAAGTATTAGCTAGAGAAGAGCTTGATTTTATTCAGGTGGATTACGCTATTGATAACCGGGTTTCCGATAATCGAATCATACCGATGGCAGCGGATCGCGGTATTGCAGTTCAAGCAAATTTGCCCTTTGGTCGCGGACGCGTGTTTGAAGCCTTTGGCGATAGCCCCATCCCCGATTGGGCGGCGGAATACGACATCACGACTTGGGCGCAGTTTGCTCTGAAATGGATTGTTGCCAATCCCGCTGTAAACAGCGCCATGCCGGGCACCGCCAAACTTGCCTATTTGGAAGATAATTTGGGCGCTTCGCGAGGCCGGTTACCGGATGAAGCTGCGCGCAGTCGCATGGCTTCACTGATTGATTCAGCCTAGTAAATCGTGAATCATGCTGACCAGGTTGGCAGCCTAGACAAAGTTGCTAACGGGTCGCTTGTTGCGCAATTCAAAACATAAGAGGAAAGCCAAAATTATCCAGTTCTTAGCCCGCCTAATAGATCGCAGCACCCATGTGCGTCCGGGCGAGGGCCAAGCGCTGTTCCTATCTGCTGCGTATTACTTTTTGCTGATGTGCGCCTATTACATTCTTCGGCCTATCCGCGATAATATGGGAGCTGCGGGCGGCGTCGATAATTTGGCTTGGCTGTTTTTAGGCACTCTGACGGGCATGATGTTGTTGCATCCGATCTATGGGGCGTTGGTGAGCAAGCTACCTCGGCGTAAGTTTGTACCCCTAATCTATCGCTTCTTTATCGCTAATCTAGTCATGTTCTACATCGCCTTTCAGGTAGTGGATCCTGCCAATGCTATATGGACGGGTCGGGTTTTCTTCGTTTGGGTAAGCATATTTAACCTGTTTGTGGTGTCGGTTTTCTGGTCATTTATGAATGATATTTACCGGTCGTCCCAAAGTAAACGCTTGTTTGGCATTGTTGCGGTAGGGGGAACTGCGGGAGGAGTTTTGGGTTCTTCCATTACGTCCTTTTTATCTATCGCACTTAGTCCTACCACCCTTATGTTGGTTTCCGCACTTTTGCTTGAAGCGGCCGCTCGGGTTTCTAAGCATCTTGGTCGAGCTGAAGAGTCGTTGGCGCTGACAGCACTAAGAGAAGAGGGCAACGATACAAACCTTCCTCACACCGAAGAAGATGAAGATAGGGTATCTGCAAGCGTCAATGCCAAGCACCATGAAGTTATAGGTGGCGGGCCCATTGAGGGCATTCGCCACCTGTTTGAGTCACCTTATTTGCTTGGCATTGCCATTCTAATAATGCTGTATTCCTTGGTATCTACCTTCCTGTATTTTCAGCAGATAGCAATTGTGAATGAAGTCCTGGGCAACGATGACAGCGCGCGCACTCAGCTCTTTGCCTACCGCGACTTGGTGGCCAATATCATTACCTTAGTGGTACAGATATTTTTTACCGGCCGGATATTGCGTTGGTTTGGAGTTGGGGCCGCCTTGGCCTTTTTACCCGTAGTGAGCTTTGTCGGATTTGGAATTCTAAGCACCGCGCCAATTTTGGCCGTGGTAATCGTATTTGATGCCTTGCGTCGTGTAAGTAACTTCGCCATTCAGCGCCCGGCTCGGGAAACCCTGTATACGGTGCTTTCACGCAATGAAAAGTACAAAGCCAAGAACTTTAACGATACTTTCATCTACAGGTTAGGTGATCAGATTGGCGCTTGGTCTTATACGCTGTTGCTGTGGTTCGGTCTTAGCCTTTCAGGTCTGGCCTTATCCATGCTGCCGATATCTGCACTTTGGTTGTTGTTGGCGCTTTGGTTAGGTCGATATAGAGAACAAGAAAGCGATTGGAAAGAAGATGATGTTAGTGTCACAGATTTGGATCACTCCGACCTGCTGGCCAGTGAAGTAACCGAGGGGGTTTAGCGCCCCTCCTTTGTTCAACCCAGTATTGGCAGTCTACTAACGCCAGTTGGTTTCCCATTCCTCGACAAGTTCAGCAACCAGCTCTGTATGCTCGGCAGCTAAGTTAAAATGCTCACCAGGGTCGTCTACCAAATTGTAGAGACGCCAGTCGGTAGTTCCACCCTGACCAGGAGGAGTGGTATTGATGACCTTATATTCACCACGAATCAGCGCACCACCACCACCGGAGTCCCATCCAGCGACATCAGTATCTAAGTGAACGGTATCAGCCTGGCCGGTAACATATTGCCAAGCTGAACGCCCGCGGATGTCGTGAATCTCGCGTCCCCTAAAAGTGCTTGCACCGGGGTGTTGGGTTCCGGCAATTTCTAGAAAAGTAGGCAGAAAATCCATCATGCTTATAAATGCGTCGCCGACTTCGCCGGCTTCAACTGCTGCCGGATAGCGTACAAATGCGGCAGCGCGCAGTCCGCCTTCATCGATAGTGCCTTTTTGATATTTGAATGGTGCGCTGGCGGCTTCTCCAAATCCGCGGCCATGATCGACGAAGGAATTCATTTGACCAAAATTCTCTATGCTATTGTCCATCCAGTCTGGCATGCCCGGCCCGCCGCCCTGCGGAACGCGTCCAGTAGCTACGCCGTGCTCGCCGGAAGATGCACCGTGGTCGGCGGTGAATACGATAACGGTATTTTCGAGTTGCCCACTTTCTTCAAGGTAACTGATAACTCGGCCAATGCTCATATCCAAATATTCGATCATGCCGGAAAATATGCCTTGGGCGAGTGAATAGCGCAGCTTTTCTTCTTCGCTTAAATCGTTCCAAGGTTCGGTAATGGGACTAAATTCCTGCAAGCTTGAATTGTTGGGCAAAACGCCCATTCGCTCGGCGCGTTCAAATCTCTGTTCCCGCAGTTCGTCGTAACCCATGTCGTAGCGGCCGTCATTGCGGTGCAACCATTCTTCCGGAAGCTGCAGTGGCCAGTGCGGTGCGGTATAGGGCATATAGGCGAACCAAGGAGAGCCCTCTTCATGCTCCTGCAAATACTCCAGCATCTTATTGGTGTAGTGTTCAGTGGCGTAGAAGTCCTCTGGTAACGCGTCAAACTCTAGCCGCTCTCCGCCGTCTTCATATCCTAAGCCTATGGACGCTGGCATAAGGAATGTTTCCCGAAAAAAGCTAGCTGCTCCATTAAGTTGAACAAAGGAACGGTCAAAACCTCGAGTTGCTGGCGTATAACCATCATCCCAGCCTAGATCCCATTTGCCTGTCATATAGGTTGCGTAGCCAGCTTCTTGCATTAATTCGGGAATAATGGCCCATTCCTGGCTGAGCAAGTTATCGCGCTGGCCGCCCTCAAAGGCGGGACGTCTAATGATAGTTCCAGAAACCGGGGCACTGGCCATCAACATTGTGCGAGTCTGCTGACAAGCAGAGGCAGCGTGCAGGTTATTCAATCGCAGCCCCTGATACGCAAGTCGGTCTAGATTTGGCGTAGCTATCTCGCTACCAAAAGCGCCTATATCGGTGAAGCCAAGATCATCAGCGACAATAAAAAGAATATTCGGACGCGTATCCGTAGCTGTTACTTCTTCAATGGCTGCTGTTTCTTGCTGCTCTTGTGAGCAGGCTGATATCAGCAACGTCGCAGCAAAGGCCGCTATGTATTTACAAGTTTTCATAATTTTCCCCAAAATTCTGGGCCAGAATATACTCCATAGCCACAGACAGAATTAATACATTAGGTAATCTTAAGCATCTGCATCAAATTACCGCTGAGAATGGCTTCTTTTTCAGCGTCGCTTAGGAAAGGGGCATCAACCACAATATCTATGGTGTCAGGCCAAGAGAAAGGCATATCAGAGCCATAGACAATCTGGCTCACACCAACTTCCTCTACCAAATGCCGCAAGCCTTCTTCGGAAAAAACCATGCTGTCGATGCTGATTTGATTTTGAAGATACTCTCTTAGTGGTTTGGTATTTGCGCAGTTAGCGCCATTTCTATTGCAGGCATGTTCAAAGCGGCCCATATAAGAAGGCAAGTAACCGCCACCGTGGGACGCGCAAATCTTCAGATTAGGAAATCTGTCCAAGGTGCCTTCAAGAATCATGCGTGTGAGGAAAACGGCGGTTTCCAGAGGGTTTCCTGCGACATTTGGCAGGTCACCCACAGCGCCTAGTTGCCCTGGTTGAATTAGGTTTTCCGCGTTGTTTGGGTGCATAAATACCGGCACGCCTAGCTCTTCGGCCTTGGCCCAAAAGGGATCGTATTTTTCAGATGTTGGCACTTCGCCATTTACATGGCCAAGTACAGAAGCGCCTCGTAACCCCAGTTCATTAACCGCGTAATCAAGCTGTTCGGCAGCAAGCTCCGGGTGTTGTATTGACGGTGAAGTAAGGCCTACAAAACGGTCTGGGTATCTTGCGCACCATTCCGCCAAGCCTTCATCGTTGATGCGAACAATCTGATCAGCTTGCTCTGGATTTGCTGCGTACCACCAAAACCTGTTTACGCTAAGGGCCGCAATATCAATTCCGCGGGCATCCATCTCATCGATGCGTTGAGGCTTTAAGGTAAGGAAGTCGCCAAGATCAGCCCCCTCCATAGAAGTACCAGCAATAACCGGAGCTACTTCCTGAAACAGGCAATGCGCGTGGATATCAATAACTTTCATACGCTTGCCGCCGACAAAAACTTCTTTGCGCGACTGAGCCCAGTTAACTGCTGAACCACCAAGTGCGGCTACGCCTGCAAATGCTTGGCCGGTGGTAGATAGAAATGCTCTTCGATTAATCATTTTTCCCCATTTTAGTTCTCCCCTATACCGATAGATTGATACAGATAGACTTTAATGTGAAGCATTAACTGTTCGAGCTCCAAATATTGAAATAGGGAATTGGAATTTAGAGGTGAATTAATAAAGCTTAGCAATTATCCCTTATGACCTATTGCAGAGAATTGATATTCTTAGCCTCTCTAATTAGAGGCAGTTCAATGACATTTTTTGATAGACGACAATTTATGGCGCTTAGCGTTGCGGCACTTCTTGCCAGCGCGGGCAAAATTAGCGCTCAAACCGCGCGCATGCTTACCAAAGCGATTCCAGCAACCGGAGAACAGCTTCCGGTTATTGGGCTGGGTACGCTCGAAGCCTTTGATGTATCTCTAACGGCAGAAGAACGAACGGCCCTTGGTGAAGTGCTAAAGGCTTTGGTTGCTCAGGGTGGCACTTTAGTTGATACCTCGCCACGTTATGGCGAAGCCGAGGCGGTAATAGGCGAGTTAGTGGCTGAGCTGAATCTGGCGGACCAGCTATTTTTTGCCACCAAGGTATTTTCAATGGGTGAGCAGGAAGGCGTAGATGAAATGCACGGGTCCCTAAATCGATTGCGGGTGCCGCAGGTGGATCTAATGCAGGTTCATAGCATGCGTGACTGGGAACTGCATCTTCCAAGCATTCGCAAATTGCGTGAAGAGGGTAAAACTCGACTTATAGGCATTACTATCCACCGGGATCCCGGTCACGAGCAAATGATGGATCTTATGCGCACTGAAGATCTGGACTTTATTCAAGTTAACTACAATCTTCTCGAGCGTAATGCGGCCAATCAAATACTGCCACTAGCTCAGGACTTGGGCATAGCGGTAATGGTAAATGTGCCCTTTGCGAAAGCTGAGTTGTTTAATAAAACCAGCGGTATTGCTCTGCCGGAGTGGACAAGCGAATTTGATTGCGAAAGTTGGGCTCAATTCTTCCTTAAGTATGTGGTTTCTCATCCGGCAGTTACCTCTGTGATTCCGCGGACCAGTAAACCGCATCATATGGTGGACAATCTTATGGCAGGTTTTGGCGGCATGCCAGACGCTGCGGCTAGGATTCGCATGGAGCAATTCATTGACGGTTTGGGGTAGCGGTTTGTTTGTCTGAGGTAAACAGGATTTGTGAAGAATTCTTTAAGGAATTGACTCAGAAAGCCGGTTATCTATAGGTTGAGCCCCTGTAAAAAACTTTCAGAGACACCAAAATGATTACTCGACGCGATCTATTAAGGAACTCCGCCCTAGTCAGTTCCGCCATGGCTTTTATGCCTCAGTTACTGCGGGCACAAACGGGTGGTGGGCTCATAAAGCGCGCCATTCCAAAAACTGGTGAACAGCTACCGATGATTGGCCTGGGTAGCTCGGCTACCTTTTCGTCTCTGGCTGGTAGCGAGGATGCGACCGCATTGCGCGAAGTGCTTCGAGCGCTTATGGATAATGGCGGTACGGTATTTGATACCGCACCGGGATATGGTGGCGGCACTTCCGAGGCCGTCGCTGGTGATTTTGTAAATGAGCTAGGAAGGGCCGACGATATTTTTTGGGCAACTAAGCTCAATGTGGTTCAACGCCGAAGTGCAGTTAGGACCGCCGACCCGGTTGCTGCTCGTGCGCAGATCGAGCGATCCTTCGAAATAATCAAAAAGCCGGTTATCGACCTGATTCAGGTGCATAACCTGGGCGATATACCCACTCAGATGGGAATGCTAAAGGAACTGAAACAGGAAGGCAGGATTCGTTATCTTGGTACCACCTGGACCGGCCAACAGCGCTTTGAAGATCTCGCCGAGGTTATGCGCAACGAGCCACTAGACTTTATCGGCATCGACTACGCCATCGATAACCGAGTGGCTGCTGAAACAATGTTGCCTCTGGCCCAAGAGCTGGGAATAGCGACGTTGATCTATCTACCTTTTGGGCGCAGCCGCCTCTGGAGCCGTGTTAGCGGACAGCAGCTACCTGATTGGGCTGCTGAGATTGGTGCAACTACTTGGGCGCAGTTCTTCCTGAAGTACATTGCGGCGAACCCAGCGGTAACCTGTATAACGCCGAGCACCAGTAAGCCGGCGAACATGATCGACAATCTCGGCGGAGCTATTGGTCAGCTGCCTGACCCAACTATGCTGCGTCGAATGGAGCAGCATATCGACGCGCTGCCGGCTGCTTAGGGGCTAGTCAGCCTATCCCTTGAAGAAGTAATCTAATCAATCAGCCCGATTTCCTGCAGGTATCGGCGCGTGCCGGGGTGCAGTAACTCTGGCGAGTAGGCTGCAGTCGCCGTATTAGCGGCAGTCGATTGACACGCTTGAAATGACTGCTCTGCAAAGATCTCCTCGTTTTGATGCAGGGCGCGGGTCAGCTTGTACGCCACCTCTTCATCAAGTGTGGGGCGCGCCAGCAGAAAGCTCCAGGAACCTACAGATCGAATCGCTTCGGCTTGTCCTGGGTAGCTGTTGGCAAGAAGAATTAGGTCATGCAGGTAGCTGTGCTTGGCGAGAATGCGCTCAATATACTCATACGCGGGCGGGATAAAACATCCGCCTTCTTGCATCACTATTGTGAAGCCCGGCCAACCTGAGCCACCGCCCCAGAACGCCGCCGCCTGACCTAGACGTGTCCAGAACTAAGCTAGTATTTGGTGGTGTATGCATGCAGCCGACCAGTAAGATCAAGATACTTTTCTCTGAGGCAAATTTCCCCTAGGCTAATGGAAGGATGTTCCAGACAAACTCCGGTTCGACACCTGCATCATCCAGCAATGCACCAACTGGGCATCGATCGACCGCTAAAAGCTTTAACCGGTCTATCTTCTTCTCTGACTCATTGGTCTCAATACTAACAACCAACTTCGCACCCACTATGCGAATGATACGCGCGCCTGTCTCGCGGCCATCATCACGGCCGGTATCGATGGTTGCGTCAATTTTTATTTCGCCAAGCTTAAGCCTCATTGACTCAGCAACCTTAGCTATTTGAACCGTCTGACAGGAGGCGAATGCGGCAGAGAAATGCAGCAAGGGTGTGGCGCCCTGATCAGTGCCGCCACGTTCCGGCGGCTCATCGATAATAGTTGTATGACCTTCCATTTCTACATCACATCGCATCCCGCCGGCAGCCATTGCCGATTTTGCGGTTCGTGAATTAGCTTCAGCAATTTCCTTAATACGTAATGTTGCCATTTTGTTGTTCTCGCTCTGGCCGCTCGAGCAGCCAATTGTCGGATTTAAGTAACGCAACAGGGTAGCGACCGGTATCTATGAAAAAATAGGCCGATACTTGCTATTTGTTGCCCGCACATTTTTTGTAGACAAAAAAATCGCCCCCTAAGGAGCGAATTTTTAATTACTTATTACTGCAACGAATTAGCTGCCAAAATTAGCTGAAAACTCGATACCAAAGGACTGCGGGCGGGCCAAACGCTCGCGCCATACACTGCGGGACGTATCGCAGAAATCTATATAACGCTCATCGGTAAGATTGCTGCTATATGCCGCGAGAGCCCAATCACCATCAGCCGGTTCGTATGATACTCGAGCATCTACCTTAAAGTAGCTATCTTGGAAACAGCTGGAAGCCGGTTGGTTGGTAGTCCAGTTCTCTTCAGCAGCCCACTCAAGCCCAGACTGCCAATAGATATTGGCTCGCGGGGTAAGCGTAGCGCCACCATCAAGCTGGAACTGATGATCAGCGGCAAAGTTGACTGTCCAGTCAGGGGTATAGTCATTGATGATCACGTTAGAGAAATCAATAACCTGACTAGGGTCACCTGGATCAACAAAAGAATAATCTTCGTATTCGTTGTTCAGATACCCGATATCGAGAGTCATATAACCACCATCCCAGGGGGTAGCGCGCATTTCGAATTCCCAGCCGTAGATTATCGATTCAGCTACGTTATCAACAATCTGAATTGGGTCATCGCTACCGAAGATTCCACCGGGGTTAGAAATCGACTGAATACGTTGCTGATCGGTGTAATTCATTAAGAACACGTTAGAGCTTATCTCTACCCTTTCATCCAGGATTCGGCCTTTATAGCCTAGCTCGTAGTTAATAACTTTCTCTGGGTCATAGGGGAGGATGTCTGCTACTGCCGGGATGTTTGAGTTGATTTCAGTATTAAAACCACCGGTCAGGAAGCCTTCAGAAATAAGACCGTAAACAATTCCGGTATCAACAGTTCTCGTCAGACTGATCATTGGAGTGAACGCGGAGAAGGTGTCGGCCGCAGTATTAAAGAAGCCCTCATCAATAACCGTAGCTTGGCTCATAATCCCCTGGAAATCACAGAACCCGGTGGGGTTATCCGTGAGATCGCAGCCCGTAACTGGAAATTCAATATTATTAAATTCGCGATCATCTTGGGTATAGCGCGCACCAAAATCTAGGATCCAATCATCATTGATTTCATAGGTTGCATTACCAAAGATTCCAATCGACTGATTCCAAACACTTACATTCTGGAAGAAAGGTGCCGGGCCGCCGTTATTAATGCGAGGTCCGTTAGGCCACTGCCCTAAACCCGTTGGGTTATTCGGAACTAATTCAAAAAATATGCCCTCTTCACAAATAGCTGATGCGGTAGGGTCCGTTTCAGCGCCGCTAGCTACGAAGTCGTCATAACATTTGTCGTTGCCGCTAAGAGCCGTCTCGTCGAAATAGTTGAACCCGGTTGTGAATTTGAACCGGTCATTCACTTCGCCTTCAAATAACAATTCAAAGCTTAGAGTCTCATTGGAAAGCCCACCATTTGGGCCCACGCTGCCGATGCCATCAACTGGCCAAGGCAGATAATCACGGTCAGCTAGATAGAGATTCTCCATATTTCTATAGGCCGCTTTGGCTTTTACGCCTACGCTGTTCCATGAGCCGCTATCTAGAGGGATCCAATCCGCTCCGATAGACAATCCCTGAGTATCCACGTCCGAAAATGTCTCTTTCTCCGATGAGAAAACAAATTCCCCTGCTGCCATATCCTCTGCACAAAGCGCAACAAAGTCTGCTTCCGCTCCAGCGTACAAACGTCTTTCGAGGTTGCCTCCCATACCACCCCATTGAGGAGCATCGTTATTTTCACCGTAACCTTGACATTGGCTACCCAGATTATCGTCGCGTTTGGTAGCAATGCTGAGGGCTGCATCAAGAGTCAGCTCATCAGTTGCAATCCATCTAAATGCCGCTCTACCGGACTTGCTGTCGCTAAATCCGGCGTCTTGGTCAAGAAATCTGTTGAAGTAATAACCGTCATACTCTTCGCTGGCGAAAGTAAGACGACCAAAGAAGTTCTCCGTTATCGGTAAATTGATCATGCCGCGAACATCTTGCTGACCATCATCAGTTAGTCGAGCAATAATACTCGCATCAAACTCCTCTCCCGGTTTGACAGAAACAATATTGACCGCTCCACCAGTAACATTTTTACCAAATAATGTACCCTGGGGACCGCGTAATAATTCGATACGCTCGATATCTACGGTGCTCATGTATCCGCCAATAGATGTCGGAATGTAATGCCCGTCGATGTACATACCCGAACCAAAAACGCGCACAGGATCGGGGAAGCCGCCGCCAATTCCGCGAATCACAATTCGCGTATTGTTGGCACGTTCAGCCGATGTCAAAGTCACGTTAGGGACAAATTGAGCCGCATCATCAATGCTATAAACACCTTGAACTTGCATTTGCTGGGCGGTGATCGCACTGATCGCTTGAGGCGTATCTAACAAACTCTCCTCACGACGTCGGGAGGTTACCAAAATCTCCTCCATCGCTGTTCTAGCCGAATTTCCGGTATTAACGTCTTGGGCCAGAACGGGCAAAGACGGAACTAACAACAAAAGACTGCTCAGAGAGCCTGCTGCTACAAAATGTTTAGTGAAACTTCTAACCCAATGTTTTTTGAAACATTATTCCTTTCTCGTAGAAGAAATCTGAATAAATTATATCTAGCCAAATTAAGAGTCACATTTTTATTTAATGAATTTAATGTTTTATAGAGTAAAACTTAATAAGAGAAGCGTTAACCCAAGATAGGATCTGCTTTGCAGAAATAGGGGCGTAGTAGATTATCGGAGGTGGCGGGAATCACTCGGATTTTCGATCCTCACCCAAAAGGGTTATTCGGTATGAACGATATACTGCGCGGGCTATTGATTCGTTTTGCGGGTAGTCGTGCTCCATAAGGGCTCAATTTCCGAAACGACAATCACGCCCACTGCGCCGGGATAGGGACCTGAATTATTGCTAATGAATCTAGTTAAAAGGAGTGTTGAGAGTTAAGCTAGGTATGCATAAAAAGGATTAAAGATAGTTTAAAGAGAGTTCTCGCGCTTAATCCTAGCCGCTTCGCAGATTAGAGAAATTTAGAGATTGCACCAATTTCACAGCTCCTATGGGTAGAAACATGTTCCGCACAATAGTGATTACCACTATCTCTATTGGCCTTATGTTGAGCTCGACGGCTTCTACTGCTCAAACTACCAGCAGGGCTGAGCCAATTAAAGAAATACGCGTTATCTCTACGACCCGACAACCTCAGAACCTATCGGATACTCAGGCGTCAATCTCAGTTATAGGCTGGCAAGAACTCCAACTTGTGTCCCATACCCATTATCAAGAATCGTTAAATCGTTTGCCCGGTGTCAACGTGCATCGAAATAGCGGCCAGGAAAGTCTCGTCTCTATAAGGTCGCCTGTATTGACCGGAGCGGGCGCTTGCGGCGCGTTTTTGATTGCGGAAAACGGTATCCCTTTGCGGTCGAATGGCTTCTGTAATGTCAATGAGATGTTTGACGCTCACACAGAAAATGCTGAACAGATAGAAGTAGTTAGAGGCCCGGCAAGTGCATTTTGGGGTTCCAACGCAATGCATGGGCTAATAAATGTGGTTTTGCCAGAGCCTGGCGAAGCCGGTCGTTTAAGGTTAGAACTGGGACCAAGAGGGACATACCGAACTCAGGCAGCCTTGGGATATGACCATGGAGACTTTAAGCAAATGTTACTCTTGAGCGGCGTTAGTGAGCAAGGTTATCGAGCGGATTCGGGTGTCGATCAACAGAAAACCTCCTGGCTATACAGCTATGCGACCGAGAGCAGTATCGAACTGGATGGTGGCTTTACCCATACCAATCTTAATCAGGAAACAGCCGGATTTTTGGTGGGGACCAACGCCTATAAAGATTCATCCTTGCGAAAATCCAATGCAAACCCAGAGGCCTATCGGGACAGTAAAAGCTCTAGATCCTGGACCTCGGTATCACTCAATAGGATGGACTGGGATCTGGTTCTAACACCTTACTGGCGAGACGTTGATATGAGCTTTATTCAGCATTTTCTGCCGGGTCAGCCGATAGAAAATTTTGAGCATACTAGCTTCGGAATGCAGGCAGCTGGTTACCACGACTTAGATAATGGTGCCAAGTTTGCGCTGGGTTTGGACGTCGAATATACCGATGCCGCACTGGAACAAATTCAGCCAAACCCAACGGCGGGGTCATTTTTTCTAGTAAATACTATCCCACAGGGTAGGCACTACGACTATGAAGTAGTGGCGCAGCAAATTGCCGGATTCCTCAGTTACGAGCAGGAAATAGCTCAGGGCTGGAATTTGTCTCTCGGTTTACGTTTGGAAAATATCGTATATCAATACGACAACTTGATGATTGATGGTCGCACCGACGAGTTCGGAGTGCCCTGTGCGCTAGGTTGCCGCTACAGCCGTCCTGCCGACAGAGAAGATTCTTTTGCCAACCTCTCTCCCAAGTTCGGTCTTAGCTATGTATTTGATCAAGACCACAGCGTTCAATTTCGAGTTCAGCGGGGTTTTCGAGCGCCCCAAGCAACGGAGCTTTATCGTCTTCAGAACGATCAGTCTGTCGCCGATCTTAACTCGGTGGAACTGGATAGCTATGAGTTAAATGTTGTTGGCGCTGATGCCGCCTGGAATTATTCCGCCAACTTATATTTAATGAACAAGAAAAATGGGATCTTCCAAAACAGTGCCCGGGAAAACCTAAACGATAGTCATACGCAGCATCGTGGATTGGAACTTGAGTTAGAGCGGCGATTAACAGATTCATTGTTGCTTCAGGGTGTTTTCAATTATGTGAAACACACCTACGAAAACTCCCGATTATCGGGAGGAATAGATATCAAAGGGAATGATGTCGATACGGCGCCCAATAGGTTCGGCAGTGTGCGCTTAAACTGGCAGCCGACTCCGTCAGTAACTACCGAGTTGGAATGGGTAGCGATGGGTGAGTACTTCACTAACCCTGAAAATACTGTCCAGTACAATGGTCATAATCTGATCAACCTGCGAGGGCGGTATCTGCTAAATGAAGACGTCAGCTTCTCCCTTAACCTGATGAACCTGACCAATAAGAAATACGCAGAAAGAGCTGATTGGACTACCTTCACCGGAGACCGTTATTTCCCGGGTGAAGGATTGCGGGCTTTCTTTGCCGTTAACTGGGACTTTAACTAGATGAATCGGGCAGTAGCTAGATCGCAAATCTGTTCAGACTCGGATGTCCTTCAATTTCCGTTTTATTCAAATTTAGACTAATTAGTAGACTTCAGATAAGGCCAAATATGTTGAAATTTTCAAATCCTTTTTTTCGGTTATTTGCACTTGCGGGCCTGTTTTTTGGCCTTAACCTGAGCAATGGCGCAAGCGCGCAAAGCTCGGAATTCGATACCACTATTGTCGGACAGTATCAGGCGCCTTGGGCGCTCGAATTTCTTCCCGATAATCGACTCTTACTTAGCGAGATGGCTGGCGCTATTAAGCTATTGGATCAAGACGGACAGTTACTTGGCGATGTCTCTGGAGTTCCGGATGTTTCTTATGGCGGCCAAGGTGGTCTTGGCGATATCGTCTTGCACCCTGATTTTGAACGCAATCAGATGCTTTACATGAGCTACGCGGAAGCCGGCCCGGGAGATACGGCTGGAGCTGCAGTGGCTCGTGCAAAGTTAGAGTTGACCGCTGATGGTGGTCAATTAACCGACGTGGAAGTGGTTTGGCGACAAGTTCCTAAAGTGACGGGGCAAGGGCACTATGGTCACCGAATCGTATTTGGTCCCGACGGAAATCTATGGATAAGCTCTGGCGAACGCCAGAAATTTGATCCGGCTCAGGACATGGAATCGAATTTGGGTAAAGTCGTACGGCTAACTGAAGACGGTTCTGCTGCAGAGGGTAACCCATTCCCTTTTGGCGGTGCGGTTACTTCCGAAATCTGGTCGCTTGGGCATCGAAACCCCCTCGGAATAGCATTTGACGAAAGTAGTCGGCTGTGGGTTGTGGAAATGGGCCCTGCTGGTGGTGATGAACTAAATCTGGTTAGGCGCGGCTCGAATTATGGCTACCCAGAGGTTTCCAACGGAGACCATTACAGTGGGCGGGACATCCCAGACCATGATACGCGACGTGAATTTTCTCCTCCCGAGATAACCTGGAGCCCGGTTATTTCTCCCTCAAGCATGATGTTTTATAGCGGCGACGAATTCCCTCAATGGCGAGGTGATGCCTTTGTCGGAGGACTGTCTTCTCTGGCCCTAATTCGGGTAGATTTTAATGGCGACACAGCATGGGAAGCAGAGCGCTTTGAGATGGACCGTAGAATTCGTGAAGTGGAGCAAGGCCCCGATGGTGCTATCTGGCTTCTAGAAGATGGAAGAGATGGCCGCGGTGGTCTCGGCAATCTAATCAAGCTCACCGCCCCGGAATAGTTAAAACCGCTGAGCGGCACTCACTAGATGCTTCAAGTAGAAAGCCCAACCATAAAAGGTTGGGCTTTCTGTTTTTGGTGGGAAGGAGGGAGTTGAATCTAACCCCTTTGATTCAAAATCGTGACGACCTGATCCATACGTCAGTTCTAGCCCAGCTGTTCTGGAAGTCTTCATCGACAGCAGTATCGGCCTTGTTCTGAGCCGCCAAGGCTTTTTGCAGGCCATACAGGGACCAGCCATTGTGTGGATGATCCAACAGTTCCTCGCGATAGACACGTTCCGCATCCCGATAGCGTTCGGCTTCGAGCAAAGCCGCACCTAGCCAATGACGTGCGGCAAAAGGAAGTGGTTCGGGTTCGTCGTAACCAAGAGCATCCTCATACTCAACCGATCGTTCAAACGCCCTGATCGCATTTCTGAGGTCACCTTCTTGCAAGTCAATTTCGCCCTGCAGTATTTCTTGCAGAACTGATAATAGACGGCTGGCAGGATCGAAACGAAACATGGCATCAGTGGTCTCGGCAATACTGGTGAGTCGGGCAAGGTGTGCCCGAGCAAATGCCACTTCGCCTGTCTTGAGGTTGGCATAGCCTTGAGCAAAGTCCCATACGCCGGCAGGGTAATCAGCTTCGGGACGCTCTGTAATCAGCAAGATTTCATCAAACCGTCCAAAACGCAGCAGGGTTAATAGTTGGAACATATTGTTGCCAAGCAGCTTGGACAAGTCTCTTCCTGCCTGAGTGGCGATAGCACCCTGGCCGTCCATAGATGCGGCAAAAAGTAGCATTTGCAGGTTATGAGTTGGATAAATGGCAACGCCTTCACCAAAGGCAGCTTTCTGGTCTGTATGCCAGGCTTGCAAGTTGGCCCTAACGCTATCGCCCCAGCGCCCGATTTCGTTCCAGGTATGAGATGGCATGTGATTGAGATGGCTCGCACCGGGAATGGCATTGCCCATAAATTCTGAACAGGGTTCTGCTAGTTCAGGCTTAGTAGTAGATTCTGTTGCATGAATATACAGATGGCAGGCATATGGATGACGAATATCCCGTTCCAATACCCCTTCTAGAATAGAATGAATACGCACGACTTGGGGATTGGCAATATCACGATATCCGCGGCGTTCTTCTAGCAGAAATAAGGAATCTGCATAGAGAGTAGCGGCATCCAAGTCATCGGGGTAAGTGTCGGCTAACCCCGCCATGGCTTCAGCATAGGCTTCGCTCTGAACTCGGCTTAGTTCAGGGTCAAAATCAGCTAGGTATCGCACGGAAAGTGCATCGATATAGGCCTGCTCCCGCTCGGTTGCTCTTGAACGGAGCTCTATCGCCCTTTGTATTGCGGCATAGGCATAAGGGGCGTCGGCTTCAGACATGGCTACATTTAGATACGAACCCCAAGACCAAGCTTCGCCCCAATAACACATGGCGCAATCCGGATCGCGTTGTTGTGACTCGCGAAAAGACCGGACTGCTTCATATTTGCCATAGGCAAACATCAGTTGCATGCCTTGGTCAAAGTAAGCCTGAGCTTCAGGGACATCTGTAGAAACCAGGAACGTGTAGTTGCCCAGCGCAGAAGAAGCCAGCGGAAAAGGTTCCGCTAAAAGGCTTTCCAAGTCATCTACAGGCTGCGCGCGGGCCGGAATGCTATTGAGCAATAAGGCGCATAGCGCGATCAGCATCAAAATGCTGTTGAGACCTACAAAGTTTGTTTTGTGATTCATTCCCCCCCCCGAAATCTGCCATCTCTTGAATAAGACAGCTCAGTTTGAGTGAGAGTATATATTAGGGTTTAGAGCGGTCTGAGTGCGTCGATTCGCGTGACTTCTAATACCTCAGAATCATAACGAGGGGTTATAGGCAGTCAAAACACTGGAATTAGTTCTAACAAAAATGGAGATGGTGCTCCGGACACGGTACTAGATAGCAACAGAGCTGCGCCTCATAACTCCTCTAAAGAAATACCAAAGCAGGGCGATTACCAGCGAATACTGGATATGATTTGATGCGATTATTCTAATCGGGGATTTGTACTGAGTTACAACTAATGGCTAGTAAAGGCTAGTTTTACAATTAGCTAATGTTGGTGTGTTGGTGTGTTGGTGTGTTGGTGGGGCGTCGGGAATTGACTCGGTGCATCCATGCACCTCGGCCCTTCGGGCTTGCCTTACTGCGTTTGGCACTCCAAAACGACTATCCCTGCCGTTTTGTGAACCCGCTCCGCGGCTTCATTCCAGCAAACATCGGCCAATAAAAAACCCCCACCGAAAAACGGTGAGGGTTGTTTATTGGTGGAGGCGGCGGGAATTGAACCCGCGTCCGCGAACCTTCCGCAACAGGCGCTACATGCTTAGCACCTTCTATTTATTTAGTCGTTAACAGCCCAAAGGCCAGGACGTTATTGACGATTTCGGCTAAGTTTTTAGCAGGTCCGCGCCAAACAGACTTCGCTGCGATCTTGTGAGATATGACACCTGAGCGATCCGCCGCAACCCGAAGGTTGATGGATCTCCGGACGCACAAGAACGGCTCCGGTCAAATGGCATTCGCTGTTTCTTAGGCAGCTAGCGCGTAGTTGTCATCGTTGGCAACTATAAGTTTGCGACTTTTATTAACGAGATTGGTCACCATCTCGGCATGCTCCTGTTACGATCCAATCCTCGTCGAATCCAGATCGCCCCCAAAACTTGTCTATTTTGTTTCTGGCGGTGTCGCACTTCGCTCAAGTTCAGTCATTTACAATATGTAAACGCCTTCGCTTTCACTTGTGCTCCTAGCCAGAAGCCAAAATATCCTGCGTTTTAAACTTCGTCTTTTTGCGCCTGGCTACATTGCACTGCGGTCTCAGATGCGGTCACTTACATTTGTAATGTTCCCTTATCTTCGCCTTGCGCGCTTTGCCAGACACAAAAACACTCGTTTTATGTTTTTAAACAGGTTTTGCAATAAACCTTAACAAAACGAGTCTTAAACTGGTTGGTATTGTGCTCTCAAACTGAGAGTTCCAATGCTGTTAAAGAACGGGTATCGCACCATACTATTAGATTAGGGCCCGTCAAGGAATTTAAATGCCAAGTATCGAAGAATTTCGTATGATGCACGGCCCGGTATATTGATTGTTATGGAGTAAACATGTCTTTGAGTTCTCGCATCTTGGTTTTGGTCGATCCTTCGCAGAAAAAACAGCAGGCCCTGCATCGCGCGCGCTTTAATGCTGAACGCCGTGGCGAAAAACCGCATTTGACGGTTTTTATGGCTGTTGATCATGAAGTACATAAGCAGATGAAAACGCCACCTATTATGTATCGGAACCCTAAATGGATTTCAGATACCTTGTCTGCCTTGACTGATGTTGGTCTAGAGCATGAGCTCTGTATTAGTTGGGACGACGAGTGGTCCGATGCGGTCTTGACGGAAATTAAACGATCAAAGCCAGATCTCGTTATGGTTCCTGTTTACGAAGATGAGCAGGGTAACCGTGTATTGACCGACCAAATTTGGCGGTTAATACGTTCTTCAACCGTGAATATCTCACTGATTCACCCGCGAAAAGACAATACTGAAACACGCAAAGTTATTTTGGCAACGGTAAAAACCCAAGACCCTGCTTTTGACGAACGCACCAAGAAAACCATTGCCCAGGCTAAGGCTTTAGCCAAGATATATGGTTCGGAAGTTCATATTGTTAACGCCTACCAGGATCAGGCTAAATTCCCGGATAGAACCAAGATTATGAAGATGGCGGGTGTGCCTAACTCAAATGTACATGTGGTTGCTGGCCAGATCAGTGATGTACTGCCGAAGATCGCTAAAAAAGTTAAGGCCGATATTGTGATGATCGCTCCCCTTCGAAAACAAGGTATTGCGGGGGTACTGCGCGGAAGCACTATTAGTCGAATTGTCCGCAAGATACATTGCGACGTAATGGCTATTGGTTAATAGCTGTCGACAAAATTGAAAAGAGCCGCAATAGCGGCTCTTTTTTTGTCTGGCACTTATCTATAGGCCGATAACCAGGATTTAACCCGTTTTAAGGGTGCTACGCAGCACGCGCTGCTTTTGGCGCTGCCATTCTCTATCTTTTATGGCATCGCGCTTGTCGTGATCTTGTTTACCTTTACCCAGCGCTATCTGCGCTTTTACCAAATGGCCTTTCCAGTAGATGCCAATACAAAGTGCGGTATAGCCTTTTTGGTCCACAGCACCTACCAGGTGGTCGATTTCTTTGCGCTTCATCAGTAGCTTTCGATAGCGTTTAGGTTCGGTTACAAAGTGTGTAGATGCGGTATTTAGAGGCGTTATTTGCGTGCCCAATAACCAGGCCTCACCATTTTTAAAAAATACGTAGGAGTCCGTGAGCTGAACCTTACCGGCCCGGCAGCTTTTAACTTCCCAGCCCGTTAGCTCAAGACCAGCCTCTATCTTCTCTTCCAGAAAATAGTCATGGCTCGCGCGCTTGTTGCGGGCGATAGTATTGTCATTTTGTTTCTTTGGCTTTGTCGCCATTTAAACTTAAACCTTGGGGTTTTTTAGTAGCAGGTGCGATAGTTTAACCGATCAAAACCATAGAAATTTGATTTAAGTGTGAGGTAATAATATCCATAAAAAAGGGCAACTCAAATGGGTTGCCCTTTTTTGTTGTTCTGCTCTATTTATTTAGAACTCAAACTTTACCCCAAGTCGAACGGTACGTGGCTCGCTGGCTCGACTTACTCGGCCCTCAGATATCCCAAGGCCTGTCACATTGGTTTCGTAGAAGTAGACGATGTCTTTGTTACTTTCATCCGTGGCGTTGATTAATTCGCCGTAAAGAGTGAAGTTATCGAATTCTCGAGCAGCACGTAAATTGAGTGAAGTGCTGGATCCTGCGCGCTCTGCGTTGTCTGGAGTAAGCGCGTATTCGCCTAAGTAGCGCAATCGTGAGCTCAGCTCCCATTTTTCTAGATGAGCCGTGATGCCTATTTGCCCGGTATCTTCCACAGCACCTTCGATATTTGGGCCACCGGCTTCAATCGGATCGGTGTAGTTGGCGTCACTTACTGCATAAACCGCATCTATTGCCAGCCAGTCTACCGGGTTCCAAAATGCCACCAGTTCCAAACCTTCACGCTCTGATCCGCCCTTGGGTTCAACCGAGTTGGAGTCGCCAACAAAGCTTAGTTCACTGCCGAGGGTCAACCACCAAAGGGTTGCGGTGAGTTTAACGTCTGAATTTTCAAAACGGATCCCGGTTTCATAGCCTTCGCCTTTAACTAAGCCATCAACCGGGTCGGTATCGTTGACCACACCTCTGGCGTCGTTGGAGTGGAATCCATAGCCCCAGTTCGCATAGGCCTCTACCTGATCGGTCAGTCTGTAGGCGAGTCCAAGTTTAGGTGAAATAATAGAGTCTGAATCTTCGCCTTCTTGGCTTAGAGTATTTAGAGCGGTGACATCGAAGTTGTAGGTGTCGGCGCGTAATCCGGCCAACACTCGTAGTTTGTCGCTTGCCCGATAGTTCAGTTCGCCATAGACCGCCACAGAAGTTTCTTTGATCTGGTTTTTGCCGTTCTCAGCTAAGAAAACGCCGTTGTTATAAAAGTCGACACCAACTTCGCTGGCGTTGTCGTAGCGAAACTCTCCTCCAGCAGTGGCGGTCAGGTTTGAACTGAGGTCGTAGTCTTTCTCGAGGCGTCCGCCGAAGGTCCAACGCTCGTCAAATTGATTGATTTGCTCTGCATAGGTTGGATCAGAGCTCATCTGCCAATCGTAGTACTGCGCATAGAGGCTGGCGCGCCAGTCGTCTCCATCAAGTTGCAGAGTATTTATCCAGCGATCAGTTTCGCCCCGTGCGGTGGTGTCCAAAGCACAAAACTCATCCTCACAAACTGCGGTGCCAATTGCGCTTTCTGGTATTTGCTCAGTGGGCGCCCATGTCGCACTGTAGATCGAGGTAGAGGCTCGCAGAGTTCCGAAGCTGGTTTCCTTGACGTACTTGCTCCAGATGGACTTGTGGTCCAAGTCTTCTTCGAGCTCCCAGGGGCCGTCGTATGATTTAGCTACTGCGATAGTGGTTAGTTCGCCACCGGCCAACTCAAAGGTGGTTCCACCAGCCAAACGCTGCCAGCCGTAGTCTCCTGTCTCCAATGCCACGAAAGATTCGTCTAAATGGTCAATGGTGCTCATAAAAGAGGCGCCAGCCATAGAGAAGTCACCGGTATCTGCGCGATAAGTACCTTTGCGGTAGTCGATGCGATCGACAGTTTCTGGAATCAGGCCGTTTACGTCGAGATAGCCCTGGCCGTGTCCGTGAGACCTCAGATTAAAAGGAACGTCGTCGACGTAGTTTGTGAAGTCGGTACCATGATCAAGGTTAAAACCGCGCATAAAATATTGGTTGGCTTTACCTGAGCCGGAATGTTGTGCGGCCACCATGCCGGGCACCGCCTCTAAAAGTTCTGCCACCTTTAACAGTGGGCGAATGGCCAAATCTGCACCACCTACTGTACCTTCACTTGCAGCTTCGGCGTTGCCGATTTGCTCTAAAGAGCGGCCAAATACAAGAACGTCTTCAACATGAATGTCCTGTGTCTGGGCAAAGCTAGCTGAGCTAGCGGCGATGCTCAGAATAATCGAGCTGCGAATACCTGTTTTCATTTCTAGTGGTTTTCCTTGTTTTCTGACATGGTTTGAACTGGCCGTGATTGTTGGATACTCCCTTAGGTTTGCCTAGGTAATGAACAGTTACCCCAAGGTTACTTTTGAGTTACCACGGCTGTCTCCGTCTCCATTAAACCTTCGAAGTTAAGGCTTCTTTACCAATAGGAGTTAGATCTTAGTATCGAATTTGTGGGAGAATCCCTCTCCGATGAAATTGCTCCTGATAATAATGACCTTCCAAAAATTTAAGATGTGCATCGCTGCTTTGATGTTGCTGTGCAGCAACCTAGTGGTTGCGCATCATGCTATGGAAGTTCACTACCTAACTGATGACGAGTCGATCATAGTTAAACAGGGGCTTGTTAAAAACTTCTCTTTACTGGATCCGCATTCCTACTTGGTTGTGACTGTTGAAGAGCAGAGTGAAACAACAGATTGGGTTCTAGAAGGACGAAGCCGCGTTATGCTGACCCGTTCAGGTTGGCGGTTTGATATGCTGAAACCCGGAGCCACAGTGCATTTTACAGTCTATCCCGCTCGCTCTGGTGAGCCTGCCGGACGTATTCTTAGTATTGAGGTAAATGGCGAAATTTATTGCAGTGACCGCTGTGATTTATTGGGAATTGAAACGCCAGAGCTGTCGGATTCTGCTCTTACAAAAAACACTATTGTTGTGTCATCCTTATCTGACTAATTAGGTCGTCCTGTCCGGTACCGGATACTTCTAAAAGCATTTCAAAGTCTTCAGCCGGGCTTTCAAGTCCAGATTCAATGGCGGCAGTTCCTTCTGTTGAGAATACAAAAGAAGCCAAATTTTCGAGTCCGGGGTCACGCGCCGACATCAGTGCAAAGAGCGTACTGCCGGATTCCAAGCGAACTTTTCGAAAAATCGCGTAATCGATATACCTATCTCGGTAACCACTGCCTAGCTGTCCAGTCCCCACAAAAACCTCTCCACTGTCTTTTTGAATCAGCAGATTTCCATTCGGGTGCAGTTGAAGAGAAGAGTCTGCAAATGCAAGACCGGCAAGGCCATTTAAGGCGGTGTAATAACCCAAGTAGAGAATATTGAACTCTTCGATGTTGTACTCGTCAAGCTGTGAGGCTGTTATTACTTGCCAGTCCTGCAGAGTAGAGCCAAATACTGAAAACTCTTTAAGAGCCGGCGCCAACGCTCTGGGCAGATAACGGACTCCGAAATCACGATGGCTCTCTGCAAAGCCCTGGTTAGAATTTAGCCGCTGTTCAAAATCGAGGGAGCTGGCGATGGAGAAATCACGGATCTCGCGCAATTGCTCAAACTCTTGGGTTACTTCAGAAAATATGAATTGATCGCCCACCACCACAAGTAATGCTTTATCCGATTCGGCCAGAGGAGACCAGATCGGAGAGCTGATCGCGAGGGACTTTGTTTGCGACTGAGCAGAAAAATAGTTGAAAGCTAGCGCACCCGTTGCGCCGACAACTAGGCTTAGTATTACTACTGCGAACTGCTGTTGTCCTATAAAGCTAATAAGTTTGCTCGGCGTTGCCGACTGCGAGATGTTTTTTTCCAGCTGCAGTAAGTAGCTGCCTTTGGGAATTATTAGGCGCTCAGAGTATTTGCTGTCGGTGCTGCGATAAAAGACATCTAGCTTAGTTCTGAGTTTGTGGATGTAGACGCGAACCAGAGAGTCTTGGGTTACATCAAAGGTCTCGTCCCGGCTAAAAACCTCAATGGCGATTTCTATTTCTTTAACAGACTTTTTTGTCTCAGCTCGATTGGCAAGGAACCGCAGCAGACGCACAAAAGCATCAGATCTGCCGAGAGCGCCTGCAGAAATAATTTCTTCTACCTGGGCCTGGATCTGACTGTTGGTTTCGTCATCTGACGGCACCCGATTACCTCTGGTTCAAGTTAAAATCTAGTTCGATTACGGAAGAAAACCAGTTGCGGGATATACATCGACAACAGGTCAAGCGATCTGAGCGGGAAGTTTAGACTGAATCCGATATCTACCCAAGCTTCGTTTTTCAAATTATCTTTTAGGTCGTCGTTAACTTCGGCGCAGTCGATCCGGTCAGATACATCACCCATTGCTCAAAGGCGGGCTTAAAAATGATGGGTTGCATGACCGGTGATGGCGATAAGCCATAGCTGATGATGATTTCGCTGGTTCCCAGCGCTATCATTTGGCGAGTTCTATTTTTTGTGGTCACCCTTGCACAGTCAGTATCAGGCCAGTTCTGTGGGCGAACCAATAGCTGCGGACGGAGCTCAAATTCACCCGAGATAAATCAACAGAGCCAGCGCCAAACCGATATTTCCTTTTGCGCCATATCTGATTTGCGATTGGTATTAGCTGCCCAGCGAAAACTCACCAGATACGGTTACGCGCACAGTGATGTCGTGATCGTTGGTATTGTCTATAAACCAGCCGTGAATACCTGAGAATGGAGAAGTAAATATTCCTTGCCCAGACCCACCGGTGGCCTTTCTAAAGTACATAAGTTCGCCCAGCTCACCTTCTATTCTTGGTTTGTGTCCGTGAAACTCGGTATAGATCGAGTCGCTAGTTAGCTCAGTGGTGTTTTCATCTTCCACAAGCTCCCAGTGATAGACGATGGACTCACCCATGTCCATTTCAACTTTGGTTTCAATCCAGTCGCTGGCAGGGATAACGACGTCGTAGGTTTCGGTAGCGAAGCGATTAATCTCTGCAAATACGCCTTCGGGCATCGGCAGAACAATCCAGTTTCCTTCGATGACTGGCTCCATTTCTTGTTGTGGTCCTATTGCGCAGCCGACGAGTACTAGACAAAAAGCAGATGTAAAAACGAGTTTCATTGGTTGTTCCATACCTATATTTAGTAAAAACAAAAGTTTCTCATGTAGTAATTGAGAGTAGTGAAACCTTAACGTTTTTTATCTCAATTTTCTAAAAGATACAGTGCCTTCTTAAACTAAAAAAATTCTTAATAAACTGCCCGAAGCCGTTGCTATATAGGTGATTCGTGTTCTCGAGGAATGATTTAAACTATCGTTTATTAACAGTTACCAGGCGCTCGTTAACAGGCAGGTTAACTCAGATAAAACCTCAAATAACTTAAATATTGTGCCCCGCGCCGGGATGATAGCTATCGCTCCCGCCCATGCAGATTGACTGTGTTTGCGAGTGATAAAAACCGAAATAGAAGTTATAGGAAAAGTAATGAAAAAAAGCAATCTAATTCTAGCCATTTGTATGGCTTCCACACCAGCGGTCTACGCGCAATCAGAAATTGACGAAATTCTGGTGTACGGCCAGCAAATGAATGTCGAAACAGAGACTGGCAGCCGTATGGGTCTCACTCTTATAGAGACTCCTGCTTCGGTAGATATTATTGACGGCGACACTATTCGCTCTCGGATCGAACCTACTGTTATCGGCGCTGTTACCCGCAGTGCAGGTTTTACCAATGAAAGTAACCCCGGCAATGGCGGTCAGAGCATTGCTGCACGAGGCTTCCGAGGGCAGGGCGCTGTTACCAAACTATACGACGGCACTAATTACTACACTGCGGTCAGCACCATCACCTTTCCTTTTGATACCTGGGGCGTCGAGCGAATCGAAGTGCTGAAAGGGCCGTCTTCGGTTATGTACGGTGAAGGTGGTATTGGCGGTGCGATTAATGTGATTCCGAAATCACCGGGCTTTGATGTTGAGCGGGATTTGCGTTTAACCGCCGGTGAGAATGGCGCTTTGGGCGTAGGTATTGGATTAAGTGGAGGGCTAACTGATGACCTCGCTTATCGATTAGATATTAGTCACCAAGAGTCGGACGGTTGGGTTAACAATGGTTCTTCTGAATCGCAGATGATCTCCGCTGCTTTGCTCTGGCAGGTTTCGAGCGATCTATCTTTAACCGCACGCTTTGATTATGGCGATCAGTCGCCGATGAAATACTTCGGTACGCCACTTATTGACGGCGATTTTGTTGATTCGCTTGTCGCGTCCAATTTTAATGTGGGCGATGCACAGCTCAGCTATGAAGATAAGTCTTTCCGCTTAAAAGCCGATTGGGCTATTTCAGCAGATGCGGCTATGGAAGCCGAGGTCTATCAGTTGCAAAGTGATCGCTATTGGAGAAACTCTGAATTCTATTCCTATGATGAAGTAACCGGGCTGGTCGAACGCTTTGATCCGCTTGAGCTTGCTCATGATATGGAGCACACAGGCTTACGCACTAATTTCACCTTTAACAATCAGCTCGGCGGGTTTGATGTTCGCTCATCGATCGGTTTTGAGATGAACGACGTTAGCTTCCTTCGTCCCAGTAACTTCAATTCCAATAATCCGCTGTCTGTGGACTTCGCCGCTGATTTTGATGTAGTTGATCCGAATAGCTTTGTTGCCGGTGTTCTTTCTGATCTAACCGCTATAGACATGGACACAGATATCGAGGCAAATGTTGAGCAATTTGCGCTGGTTGCTGAGGCGCAAGTTCAGTTGTCAGATCCACTTTCTCTAGTGGTCGGGCTGAGAAGTGAAAGCATCGACACCGATTATGATCGCGTTGGGCTCATTCCCCTTGAACAGTCGGTTAATCCGACAACCGGGCGTGTTGGTTTAGTCTATGAACTGAACAATGTTGCAGCGGTATATGGACAGTATTCCACCGGCGCAACCCATCCGAGCAATAGTATTGTTAGTACCAGTGCTTCAAATCGCGAGTTAGATACGATCAAAACCGAGCAGTTTGAAATCGGTATCAAGCAAGCCGGTTTGGATGGCCGGTTGCAGTGGAGCTTGGCTTATTTCGACATCACCAAAAATAATCTGATCGAAGATGATCCGGACTCTGGCAACCCTAATGATCTAATTATTATTCCTGAGCAGACCTCTCAGGGTATTGAATTGGGCTACAGCCTAAATGTTGGTGAGCGGGTGCAAACCTACGGGAACCTGGTGGTTCTTGAAGCAGAAACTGATACAGGTGCTACCCCTAACTACGTTCCGGAGAGCACTGTGAATCTGGGCTTGGCAATTGCGGCATCGGCAAAGACCAAAGCATATATTGACTTACGTTATGTTGGTGAAAGGTTTCATCCAACTCGCCCGATTCCGTCTTACAATGTTGTCGACGTTAGTATTGCTTATCAAGTTAATGATGATCTAACCCTGACGTTGAAGGCTGATAATCTATTAGATGAGCTGTATGCCAGTGCTGCCTACTATTCTGGGACCTGGCTTGTAGGTCAGCCTCGAACTTTCAGTTTGACTGCTGACTTCAGTTTCTAGATAGGAAGACGCCTCATAGAACTAACTTTTCCGAGCGCTTGTCTGTTTATTGTCGCCCGCTTTGGCTCCCCCCTTCTTAGGAAGAATGCCAGGGTAATGGCAGGCAAGCGCTCACCACTTCTTCTGCTATTTTTAGAATGCATTCCGATAATGTTTTCTAAGGTTCTTGGGTAATAAGACAGATGCTCAGCTTTAGCCGTATTATCTTTCTCATACATCGTTACTTCGGTATCGGCCTCGGCCTGATCGTAACGCTTTGGTGTCTCAGCGGCTTTGTGATGATGTATGTCGCCTATCCGGAGGTAAGTGCGCAGGATCGATTGGCCGCATCACCTTATTTAGCGCTTCAAGACTGCTGCCTATTGCCTAGCCTGGATGAGTTTTCCGATATAGCTATTAGCGGCGCTCGTGTCGCAATGTGGCCGCAGGGGCCAACTCTGTTTTTGTCGGATGAATATGGCGGTCAGCATGCCATTGACTTACAAACCAGCGAATATCTAGTGGAAATTACACAAGACATGGCCGCGGACGCTGCCCGCCAATATAGTCGTGAGTTTGGATTGGGTGCTGATCTTGCGTTATTGGGTACGGTCGAATTGGATCAATGGACTGTCTACCAATCGTTTATTCCGCTTCGACCCTTTTATCAATATCAGCCTCAGGATAGTCGCGGTACCATACTCTATGTCTCTTCGGTAACCGGAGAGGTAGTTCAGCACACCGACCGAAACGAGCGGTTTTTTAACTGGATCGGTGCAGTAGTACATTGGATATATCCTGCCGCCCTAAGACAAAATGAAACTGCTTGGTTTTGGACCGTTGTGATATTGAGCGGCCTGAGCTTGTTTCTGACTATTACCGGTGTCTATGTCGCCATACGATATTTAAATTTTAAAAGGGACGGTCGATTATCGCCATTTCACGGCTGGGGTCTTTGGCATCACTATATTGGCTTGGCCTTCGGCCTGCTAACGCTTACTTGGCTACTTAGTGGCCTGCTGTCTATGACGCCATTTTCAGCTTTAGAGGGCCGCAATGCAGACTATGAACGCTCCGTTGTAACGGGTCGCACGCTGAGTTTTGACGAATCTATTAGACAAAATATAAGACAACTGTCTGCGGCCAATATTCCCTCCAACGCGGTGTCGATCGAGTTTAGTATTATTGGCGGCGAGACACTTGCTGTGATTACTGATAAATCTGGTGAGCGGGTTCGCTACAACCCCAATACCTGGGACGCCGAGGTTCTCGAACAAAGCTATTTCTTAGATATTGCACCAAGGATAAAACCTAATGCCGGTATTGCTTCTCAGGGTTGGATTACCGAACAAGACAGCTATTACTACTCACGTAGAACGGCTCCACTGCTGCCAGCTTATAGAGTGATTTATGACGATGGTGAACGAGCTTACTTTAACGCTATTAGCGGAGAGCTAAGCGACTTTGTCGACAAGCCGCGACAATGGAATAGATGGCTTTATAACGGGTTGCACAGTTTGGACTTTAACAACTTTATCCGGCAGCGGCCGTTATGGGACATTCTGGTATTATTGCTTCTTGCCGGCGTCACCGCAGGGGCAGTCACTGGTACTTGGCTTGGCTGGAAACGCCTAACAAAGACTTAGTCGGATCTGCCAATCTAATGTTAAGGGCTAGTCCAGCCGAGTTCGAAGCGAACTCCTACCAGCAACGCATTGTCTAGAGCCGTATTTGCGCCCGGGTTTATGATGTATTGAATGTCAGGTTGCACGCGCAGGTATTCAGAGATTTGTGCGCTGTATGTAAGCTCAATAGCGATTTTTTTATCGTCCACGCTTCGGGCATTAAATTGTTTGAACTCGCCGCCGTTGAATGCCCTCGCCACTGCCAAGCCCGGTGTGTCGTCTGGTCGAGAAGCCCAATCCTCCGTGTTTAGGCCCAAAAACATAAGCAACTTTGTGTTTCTTCATAGTAAATACGGCGTTTAACTCTGCTTTGAAGCGGTTCAGGTGCAATGCTAAGGCTGAACTATGCAGGTACTTCTAAAGCCAGATGAAGTTTTTGCGTATCTGATAGCCATGAACAAGTGAAATTTTTCTCGCTATCCGGCAAGATATGCGCCGAACGAAAAATCACTATGGGAAAAAAATGAAACTCGAGTCATTAGCACTACATCAGGGTTATGAATCCGAAGCCACCACTAAAGCGGCTGCGGTACCCATTTATCAAACCACGTCCTATACCTTCGACAATACACAGCACGGTGCAGATCTTTTTAATCTTGCCGTACCGGGCAATATCTACACCCGCATTATGAATCCTACTACGGACGTTCTTGAGCAACGTTTGGCAGCAATGGAAGGCGGTATCGCAGGTCTTGCGCTTGCTTCCGGTATGGCCGCTATTACCTATGCTATCCAATGCATAACTGACGTCGGTTCTAACATCGTTAGTACGACTCAGCTCTATGGCGGAACTTACAATCTATTTGCCCATACTTTGCCTAAGCAGGGTGTTGACGTGCGCATGGCTTCCCATGACGATTTTGCTGGCTTGGAAGCGCTGATAGACGACAAAACTAAAGCTATGTTTTGCGAAAGTATCGGCAACCCGGCGGGTAATGTGGTCGATATAATAAAGTTAGCAGAGATCGCTCATCGACACGGTGTGCCATTAATAGTTGATAGCACGGTGGCTACACCTTATTTGTGTAAGCCAATCGAATTGGGCGCGGATATTGTGATTCACTCACTAACCAAATATATCGGTGGTCACGGCACCACTATTGGCGGAATTATTATCGATTCTGGCAAATTTGATTGGGTCGCAAATAAAGAGCGTTTCCCCATGCTTAACGAGCCCGATCCTTCCTACCATGGCGTGGTTTATACCGAAGCTCTCGGGCCTGCCGCTTATATCGGTCGTTGTCGTGTTGTACCGCTGAGAAATACCGGTGCTGCAATATCGCCGATGAGCGCTTTCCAAATTTTGATGGGCCTAGAAACGCTCGGTTTGAGAATGGAGCGTCATTGCGAGAATGCCCAGGCAGTTGCTGAATATTTGAAGACACATCCAAAAGTCGAGTGGGTTAACTACGCTGGACTAGACGATAGCCCATACAAAGCTGCCTGCGAAAAAATTACCGGTGGTAAGGCTTCAGGCATTTTGAGCTTTGGCATTACCGGCGGACAAGAAGCGGGCGGTCGATTTATTGATGCTTTGGAAATGATCCTGCGCTTGGTAAATATTGGCGACGCTAAATCATTGGCTTGTCACCCGGCTTCAACAACTCACCGGCAGTTAAACCCGGAAGAGCTGGCGACGGCTGGAGTATCTGAAGATCTGGTTCGTATATCTGTTGGTATCGAGCATATTGACGATATTATTGCGGATATTAGTCAGGCACTCGATAAAGTCTAATCCAGTTAGATTTTATGTGTAAAAAAGGCCAGCTCTATTGAGTTGGCTTTTTTTTGCCTACTGCTTTTTAAACGCTTGTTTAAGTAAATGAGAATCATTATTATTTAGACTGTATTTGTAATTTGCGCGGCGAGGCAGAGAAATGAAATCAGAGGTATCACTAAAAATAAGTATCGACGATGAGCGCTTGGCCTATCTATTCGAAAATCGACTTCTTTTTGTCGAGGATCTGCAGTCCTGTAATTCTCAGACCAAGTCTAAAATTAAGACGTTAATGCTTCGCTCTGCATTAAAAGCCGACAAAGGCTAAGTCTAGGCGAGAATTATTGAGATCTAGGCTCTGGCTGATTCCCAGGCATGAATGGCGTGTTTGCGGGTTTCGCCCCAGCGATAGCCACCTATGCCGCCGCTTTGTCGAATAACCCTGTGACAGGGTATAGCGAAGGCCGCAGGGTTGGCGCCTACCGCGGTTCCTACCGCTCGCACTGCCTTAGGGCTGCCAACAGCAGTGGCTACCTCTGAATAACTGGTAAGCGCCCCTAGGGGTATTTGTAGCAGTGCTTTCCAGACTTTCACTTGAAAGTTAGTGCCTCTTACATAGAGTGAAACGGGTTGGCTTACTTCGGTTTCAGCCGCCTTTGCCTGAAATAGATTGTCTACAAGTTCGCCAGTGGCTTCAATATTCTCAACAACCTGTGCATTTGGCCATTCGGCTACTAGTTGCTCTAAAGGTGCGCCAATGTCCGAAGAATTCACAAAAGCAATTTTGCAGATGCCGCGCGCTGTCGTGGCGAGAAAAACTAGACCAAAGGGCGTTTCAGAAATTCCGTAATTAATGGTTAGTCCGCTGCCGGCATTTTTATATTCGCCCGGAGTTACCGCTTCCAGTTTTACAAAATGATCGTGCAGTCTGGATGGGCCGCTTAGGCCAACTAGATCAGATACCTCTAAAAGAGGTTTGGAGTGAGCCAGCAAGGCTTTGGCGCGCTCGACCGTTAGGGTCTGTAAAAACCTTTTCGGGGTTACTCCAGCCCACTGGCTAAATAGTCGTTGAAAATGGAAGGGACTCAAATGCACCGCTGCGGCGATCTCTTCCAAGCTAGGCTGGGCATTGCCCTGCTCAACAATAAAGTTGATGGCGGTTTCTATGCGCTGGTAGTCAGACATTTGCTCGAATCTCGGTTTGAGCAATCATTGTCCGCCAAGTTGAATTAGTTATTCGACCCGAATCTTGCTGAATTGAGCAAAAGTACATTCGGATCAATCAAAGGATATGTCTATTAGATTGTCGTGGGCTTGAAATACCGCGGTCTGGATCTCCCCATCCCGTTCGACATTCACCCAATTCACCTGATCAGCCCAAAGGTCCTGTAATACCGTACTCGATAGACGCAGTTTCGATAGTTCTGGTTCTAACGGAGCTGTCTGATATACCCAGAAGAATTTCCCTTCAATTTCGAAACCGATACTTTCCAAGGCGATTGTGCTGCCATCCGGTCTTTCCATCGAAAAGTTTTGAACCGCATATTCGTAGAAGGATGTTTGGGTTTCTAGCGAACCCAGAATATCCGCCCTAGCATCAAAAATTTGTCTTACCGCGTGTTCCGCATCGTGCAAATCAAAGCGTTGGGATATCTCCATGCTTCCGGATCGCTGATTGTAGAGAACTTCTATAAAGGTAGATTTTTGTTGGTGCGCCAAGACTGCACCAGCGCAGAAGCAGACCAAAAGGCCTGCTAGTGCTGTAGGCTTGCTGATCATTCTGATGCGCTATCTCCGTCTCCGTCTATTACTCCTTCTTCCCCTTCAGGCTCTTCAACTTCCGAATCATCCTCATCGTCGGTATCAAGCTCGGTTTCGATGTCTCGCATAATGTCGCGAGAGGTAAGAGCAGTTGAATCCCTATCTTGATAGGCTTCGATTCGAGAAGGAATTATCCGGCGCGGATAAAAGTTATTTTCGATATCGACGTCGGCCGTTTCCCAGCGGTGGTCGACCACCACACTTTCTAGTTCCTTATCGAACACCAAAAGCTTGTGCACCTGTTCGGGTGTGCGTCTCCAGATCTCTGCGGGAATATTCATCTCTTCACTACTGCCGTCCATAAAGTTCAGCTGCAGCAAGATAGGGGATACCAATCCGCCAAGATTTGAAAATTGCAGGATGTAGTAATTTTTGTCTTCTTCAACGGCGCGTAGGAAAGCTTCCCGTTCCCAGTCGTCCAGCCCATCTAAAAAGCTTTGATAGGAATTGCGCTCTCTATTGGTAACGGTAAATTGGTCGTTATCGTCGTAGAAGTCTCGGATGTCCGGATTTGAATCAACCCAAGGCACTAATCCCAGCTCTCTATTGCGTTCAACAAAAAGCGAAATGGGTTCGTCTTTGACCTCTTGTCGCTGACGATCAAAATCAATATCTGGATCTGCCGTATCTATACGCAGGGAATAGATACTGTCGAGAGAGATATCGACGTGATCGGTGCTGTAAAACCAACCGCGCCAGAACCAATCCAAATCAACGCCGGAGGCTTCTTCCATGGTTCGGAAAAAGTCAGAGGGGGTGGGGCGCTTAAAGGCCCAGCGTCTTGAATATTCTTTAAAGGCAAAATCAAACAACTCCCTGCCCAGTATCACTTCACGCAATATATTTAGCGCTACTGCGGGTTTGCCATAGGCATTTGGCCCCAAGTTCCAGACACTATCGGACTGAGTCATTATCGGAACCTGATTCGAAGATTCCATATAGCCTGTTATGTCTCGGGGTTCTACGCCCCAGGGAATATCCGGATCCCATTCGCGCCCAGCAACACCGTCGAGAAAGCTATTCAGTCCCTCATCCATCCAGGTCCACTGGCGCTCGTCTGAATTTACCGTCATAGGAAAATAGATATGACCAACTTCATGAATCACTACGCCAATCAGGAATCGCTTTTCCGCCAAAGAATAGGTTCGTTGACCAGGTTCGTCTGATTCTGCAGTCTCTTCATTCTCTTCGGTCGCACCGCTCTCAATTCCATTCTCAGCTGCTTCCTCCTCTTCTTCATCCGGTGGCTCGGTTCGAGGGCCGTTGAAGGTAATCATCGGGTATTCCATTCCGCCAACTGGACCGTTTACAGACTGCGCAACGGGGTAGGGGTAATCAAAGGAGAATCGGGAATAAACGTCCATGGTATGAATCACTGAGGCCGTTGAATAACTAGACCAGAGAGGCTCTCCTTCTTTTGGATAAAAGGACATCGCCATTACTAATGGCTGCACATCACCGCCCTGGTTATGCCCCTGAGCATCCCAGATAAATTTTCGTGAAGAGGCCCAAGCAAAGTCGCGCACGTTTTCCGCGTCAAAGTGCCATGTCTTAGTTTCGGATGTGCCCTCAGCTTCGTTCTCTAAAGCTTCTTCGGCGGTAACGATAAATACCGGGCGGTCAGCGGTTTCTGCTTCCCGTAGTCGCTCGCGTTGGGTTGCCGTTAGTACTTGGTTAGGGTTTTGAAGTTCTCCCGTTGAGGATACGAGATGATCCGCAGGCAAGGTAATAGCTACTTCGTAATCACCAAATTCCAAGGTGAACTCGCCGCGACCCAGAAACTCTTTATTGGTCCAAGCTTCGTAATCTGTGTAGGCGTGTAATCTTGGATACCACTGGGCTACAAGGAAAATATCGTTTCCGCCGTCGCGAGCATCATCTGGGAAGTGCTCATACCCAGCTCGTGCCCGAACGGCGTCTTCTTCAACAATGTTGTAGGCGTAGTCGATAGAAAAGGAAAAGCTGTCGCCCGATGAAAGCGGGCTCGGCAAATCAATACGCATATTGGTGCCGACTATTACCACGTTCAGCTCATCGCCATTGGCGGCTTCAACGCTTTGGATATCGTAGCCAAGCTCTACATCCGCCATAAATTGTTGGCGTCGTAATTCAGAGATGCTCAATTGAGCGGGGTCGTCGCCGTCAGCCAATTCTGTTCTTGGGCCACGGCGGCCAATGCCAGCGAAGGTATTGGTTAACTCGGACATCGAGTCGTTGCGGAATATATTTTGATCCAGCTGAAGCCAGAGGTAGCGAAGCGTATCTGGAGAGTTGTTCTGGTAGTTAATCTCTACCGATCCTTCAAGACGTTTTCGCTCTTCGTCCAAAGTTACTTCTATTTCGTAGTCCACCTGCTGCTGCCAATAATCATGGCCAGGTTCGCCCGCGGCATTTCGGTAGGTATTGGGAGTTGGCAATACTTCATCGAGCTGACGAAATTTATCTTCAAAACTACCTTTGGTTTGTTGAACCGACTGTGCGCTAAGGCAAGTCGCAAATATCAGAAAAGACGCGCAAATCCACAGTTTCATCCCTGTTTCCTCTGAAGTATGTTTGGACCGGACTGGATCGAATAACCTGAATAATAGCACTCAGTTAGATCTGGAATAACTAGCGCTAAAACTAACGCCTAATCTAGCGCTTAAATCAATTCTTAAACTAATTCTGCCGCCAGCTTCTTGGCGCTAGGAAAATCCACCTTGCCAGCGCCGAGGCGGGGAATTTCTTCTGCCTGAATCCAAGCTCCAGGGCGCATCAGCGAGTTGGCTTTGCTTTTCTTCAAGTAATCGACGGCGGCTTTCTGATTAAAGGGTTCGTCCAGCAGCACTACCAGCTTTTCGCCTTTGCGTTTATCTTCGACACTAGTAGCAACGATGTCTCCGGTATAGTCCTGATCGATTAGCGCAGGGCGAATCATCTGCTCAACGGCTCCCAGACTTATCATTTCGCCGCCAAGTTTTGCCATTCGGGAATAGCGATCGATCAGGGTTAAAAACCCGTCTTCATCTAGCTTGCCTTTGTCTCCGGATACGTACCAAGTCATACCGTCCTGCTCAACCAATGCCTCAGACGATTTTTCGGGAGCGTTTAAATAGCCGGTCATAACCTGTGGTCCTGCCACCAACACCATGCCTTCTTCGCCGGTTTCAAGTTCACGCAAGGTATCCGGGTCAGCTATGCGCAAGCTTGTTCCTGAGAGTGGCTGGCCAATGGTGCCCAGTTTGTTGGAAGTGGTAACGCGCCAATTTTTATCGTCGAGCTGGTCCGGTAAGTTAACGCCCACTACCGGCGAGCATTCAGTCATTCCGTAGCCTTCGTAAATGGGTTTTCTAAATTTGGCTTCAAAGGCCAGGCGCACATCTGCAGATAATTTCTCGGCACCGGCAACCGTGAGTCGCATGCTATCCAGCATAAGCGGATGTACCTTGGGGTTGCGACAGTAAAAACGCAGGAAGGTTGAGGTGCCAAACATTATGGTGGCTTTGTATTTGGCTACCGCTTTGGCAACGGAAACTACGTCCGTTGGATCCGGCTGGCACACCATGGGCATGCCCTCAATCAAGGGCAAAAACTGCGCTGCGGTAAGGCCAAACGCGTGAAATAGTGGCAGGCTACTCATCATTACGTCTTGGCTATCGGGCTGCAGTGCATCTGCGGCCTGCTTAACATTGGCCATTAGATTTTTGTGACTAAGGACGATGCCCTTGGGAAGGCCTTCAGAGCCACTGGAAAATATAATGGCAGCCTTTGTAGGATCGCACTTTTTGCACACCATTCTTTTTAGGAACCAGGTTGGCGACAAACACACCATCAACAGGGTTCGTAATGATTCCAATTTGCTAAAGCTTTCACGCACATCTTCCAGATAAATGAGCTCTTGGTCTGGCAGCAACTCTTGTAGTTCGATGCCTCTCTTTTGCAAATTGGTTATAAATCTGCGGGCAGTAACCACCTTCGTAATGCCGGATTCCCGGCAGGCGAACTGCAAAGCTTCCGCACTGGCAGTGTAGTTAAGGTTAACCAGGGTTTTACCGGCCAATAGGGTAGCCATATTGGCCAGCACGCCGCCAATAGTGAAAGGCAGTGCCAATCCAACATTCTGTTCCGGAAAAAGTTCGCTGATGCGGCGCGACATCAATACCGCACCGGTTAATGCTCTGTACGCTGACAGGTCGCCGGATAAATCATCATGCATTATTTGGGTTTTGCCCATAGTCTTGGCTTTATCCACCCAAGCTTCTGCCAAGTTCGGCAGCGAGCTCGCGTAATGCTCCCAAGCTACTACTGACACCTCAGAAACCTTCCGTTTTAGAACATCTGCGGGCGTATCACTTGGCAGAATCTTGCCAAAGGTCACAACCACATCTCGTTTGCCGGGAATTGCGCGAGCGCTTTTAAAGCTTTCTGAAGACCGGGAATGCCGGCTGCCCCAAAGGCCCTGAAGATAGAAAGGCACTATAGGTATATCTGCTTCTGTCATTCGGCAGGCGGTTTCATAGCCGCGCCGGAATTCTCCTAGGTGCCCGTTTGAGGTAAGCGCACCTTCGGGGAAAAGGCATACCAAGTCGCCAGAGGCGAGCGCATCTGACACCGCCTCGAGAGCCGCTTTACTTGAGGCACCGCCCGCAATAGGTATGCAGCCAAAGCGATCAAAAATCCATTTAAGATACCAGCGGTTGTAGTAGATCTCGGCCATCACAAAGCGCACTGGCCTGGGCGAGGCAATTTGAATCATGGCCCAATCAACAAAACTAATATGATTGCCCAGCAGCAGAGCTCCGCCTGAAGCGGGAATATTTTTTACTCCCTGTACTTTGAGGCGGTAGCGCTGTGACATCAAAGTGCCCACAGCAAATCGAGTTAGGCTCTGGGGAACGTTAGCTACTGTATAGATGGTTCCTGCAAAGGCGACAATGGCCAGAATAATTAGCAAGAACTGTTCATTGAAGCCTATATAAGTCAGACCAATGGTCGCCACCAAAAACCCCAGCATGGCGAGATTGGAAAATAGATTCCGTACAGAAATAATGCCGCCCAGCTCACGTTCATCCGCATGAAACTGAACCAATGCGTTTAGCGGAATCAGGAACATGCCGCCGGCGATACCCATAATCAATTGCAATATGGCGAAGGTGGTCAATGTGTCGGCAAAGGGCATGAACCACAGGGCAAAGCAGATGCCCACTGCGCCCACGGGAATTAGCCCGGTTTCGATATAGTTTTTGGAAACACGACCGGCTATATAAGCGCCGATAGCAATGCCTATGCCGGACATGGCGAGCACGCCTTGAACGGCGGCGACGTTGGTGACCCCAGTGCGCATTTCGGCGAATGCAGGAAAGGCCGCCAGCATTACCTGACCAATGCCCCAGAACAGGCTTATGCCCAATATGGATCGGCCCATGATTGGACGTTTCAGTACAGTTTGCAGAGGAGTTCTCTGCATCGCTTTGGGTTGTGCAGATGACTCCTGCAGCACCTTCTCTATAACCTTTAAATCCGGCAATCGATAAAGGCAGGCAAGTTCAATTAGTGCGCCTGCTACCAACATCCAGCCAATGCCAGATACTTGCTGAAGCGTTTCTCCCGTGGTTAAGGCGCCGGAAAAAGAACTCTCAAAGAGGATAGAGAAAGCAAAGGTGGCTGCCAGAATGGCCACAATAGCGAGTGACTGCAGCGCACCGTTGGAGCGAGCCAAATTTTCGGCGCCGAACAATGATTTGAGATAGGCAAACTTTGCTGGCGAATAAATAGCCGATTGCGCTGCCAGTAAAAAGGTCATGGCAAAGGCCGCAACAAACCAGCCCATGTGATAACTAATAGCAATGCCGAGAGTTAGGAATACCGCGAACCAGCCGGAAATTTGCATAACGCGATGCCGCGCAAAGCGATCGCTAATTTTCCCGGCGGGGATAAAAAGAAAGATAAAGGGTAGAAGAATTAGCCCATTAACAGCCGCCGTAAGCACAACCTGAGTGCTGCTGTCGTAGATCTTGAAGATAGTGTTCTGAATGGTGATCTTGTGGCCAAGATCAACAAAGGCATTCAGGAACGCCGCCGCAAAAAATACCTTTGCGCCATGAACACGAATCAAGCTAGGCATTGATGCCTTCTCTTACTAATATCCGGGTAAAACCGCGACTGCATCTACTTCCAATATAAATCTGGCGTCAGTTGCCAAGCGCACGATCTCAACTGAGGTGCTGGCAGGTCGATGGTTTGGTCCCCAATAGCGGTTCATTACCGCGTTAATAATATCTTGGTTGGCGCCGATGTCCCGGACATAGCGAGTAACCTTGACTATATCTTGCAGATCGCCGCCCGCCGCTTCTACGGTTTCTTTTAACCGTTCCATAACTTCGATGGCCTGAGCCTCCGGATCAAAGTCGACATGATCAAACTCTGCGGGAACATGCGGATGGCTGTGTGGTACCGGCGCACCGGTGATGCCAGACAGAAATACGACTCTTCCTGAGCCGACACCGATAGCTGATGTAAAGGGCATGTTGGCCCCGGCCGAAGGTTCTGTTCCCGGCAGATGGATATATTCAAAGCTTGGGCCAGTGTTTGCGCAGCCAGCGATTAAAACGGCCGCGGCCAAGGCCAGCATCTTTGTCGAAAAACTTCTGATCATTTCTATACTCCCCCAATGTGAGCCAATAAGCATATATGAATACTTGCACATGACGCCAATACCGGAAGTTAATACCTGAAGCCAGTACCGGAAGCTAATAGCCACGACTTGTCTCCGGCGGCCAGCGCGTTTATTGTTTGCTAGGGGCTTTTGTTTTTATTCGGGGGATAAACAATGACAAATCTAAAATCACGACGTGCATTTCTTACCTACCTCGCCGCTAGTCCGGCGCTCACGCCTGCAAGTCGAGCTTTAGCGCAAGTATTGGGAAACTCAGAAAACGGTGCGCTAACGGAAATAGCCGATGTTTTTAACCTTTTAGATTTTGAGCCTATAGCCAAAGCTAAACTTACGGAGGCCCACTACATTTATATGGCGATGGGTGTTGATGGCGGCAGGACCCTGGATTCGAACCGAGCCGGATTTGATCTTTTGCAACTGCGGCCACGTCGATTAGTCGATGTTAGAACCATCGATACCAAAGTAAATTTGTTGGGTACAAACTACGCCTCGCCCATTGCGATAGCGCCCTGCGGCACTCACAAGATGTTTCACGAAGATGGCGAGCTGGCGGTAGCCCGTGGCTCGTCATCTCGAGATAGCTTGCAGTTACTTTCCACCGTTTCAACTACTAGTGTGGAAGAGGTAAATGCCGCCCGAACCAATCCGGTTTGGTATCAGCTCTATCCAACGCAAGACTGGAGCATTACCGAAGCCTTGGTAAGGCGTGCCGAAGATGCTGGCTGTCCCGCTATCGCGGTTACGCTAGATCTACCTGCCAGCAATCGCGAAGCACTCGATCGGTTTCGACGAACCGAAAATCCCGATTGTTTGGCATGCCATACACCCGGTGTTGAAGCAGGCTATGCGCGCAAGCCTATGTTTGACGGTTTGAATCTTTCCGGCATTAGTAATTCATTAGCGCCGCAGATGGATTGGGATTTTGTAGATCGGCTCAAAAACCTGACCTCCTTACCCTTGCTGCTAAAAGGCATAGTTACCCACGAAGACTCTAGCCTCGCCCTTGAGCATGGCGTGGATGGATTGATTGTTTCCAACCATGGTGGCCGCGCTATAGAAAGTAGGCGTGCCACTATCGAGTCGTTGCCCGAAGTGGTCGATGCCATTGATGGAAAAATTCCTGTGCTGATAGATGGCGGATTCCGCCGAGGTACCGATGTATTCAAGGCGCTGGCGATCGGAGCGGATGCAATCTGCATTGGCCGCCCCTACCTCTGGGGGCTAAGTGCCTATGGCCAAGAAGGGGTAGAGAAGGTGCTGGACCTGCTAAATCGAGAACTGCACATAACCATGCAGCAAATGGGCACACCTAGTCTTGCTGATATTTCTAGAAATCATATAACAAGAATATAGTCCCAGAAAAAGCTAGCGGATGAAGAATGCTGTGGGAGAGAATTACCCGGCGCTTCATTGGATAGTTTCACTTAATAAATGTGCCAATTCATAGCTATCTTGTTGTATTCCATGAGGCGGGCTATTCTCTGTCCTGCCTCAGCTTTGGCATTTGTATAAAAACAGTAGTAACAAACTGCCTTTGGAGGTACTTGTGTCGATTATGTCTCTAGCCGCGCCGATTTTTGTCGAGCGCAATAAGCTAAGTTTTGGTCTGTTGCTCGGTTTAATGACCATGCCAATGTTCGTAGTTGCTCAGCAAGTGCCCGATGCGGGAACCATTTTGCGGGAGCAGAACCAACAACAGCCGGTGTTCACCCAGCCTCCCCAAACTCAGCCGACCGTTGAACAACCCATTCTGGAAGCCCAAGACGAAGGGCCAACGCTAATGGTCAATAGTTTCCGTTTTAGCGGCAACGAGCTTATATCCTCTGCGGTGCTTTCCGGACAGCTAGCAGATGTTACCGGGCAAGAGCTCAGCTTTAGTCAGCTGCAAACCATCGGGTTACTACCTATTTCAAGGAAGAAATCATGGCACGTTTACCTCGTTTCTGCCCCGAAGGTGTTCCTCAACATCTGATCCAACTTAGCCTGCCGCTACTGCTAGCCTGTCGCTACTGATAGTATCTATCTAATTCTGTTATCTAGTTCTGCGAGCTACAAAAGGAGAGAAATATGAGCACCACATTGATCGTTATTCTGGTTGTGCTAGCGCTGATCGTTTTTTATGTGATCGGAATATTCAACAAACTGGTTACGCTGAAGAACCGTTACCAGAATGCCTTTGCACAGATCGAGGTGCAATTAAAACGGCGTTACGACTTGATACCCAATCTGGTCGAGACCGCCAAGGGTTATATTAAGCACGAACGTGAAACACTGGAGGCGGTGGTTGAAGCGCGCAATACGGCGTCAAATATGTTGTCTGATGCCGCGGCTGATCCGGGCAATGCCGACGCAATTAAAGGTCTTGGTGGTGCCGAACGCAATCTGTCTGGTGCCATGATGAACTTAAATGTGGTGATGGAGGCATATCCAGACCTCAAAGCCGATCAGACCATGATGCAGTTAAGTGAAGAACTTATTTCTACCGAGAACAAAGTTGCGTTCTCACGGCAGGCCTTTAACGACCAAGTGATGGCTTACAACACCTTCAAGCAGACCTTTCCGCCGGTATTTTTTGCGCCAACGTTCGGCCATGCGCAAGACGCCAGTTTGCTGGAATTTGAAGATACGGTAGCGATACAAGCTGCACCTAAAATATCATTCTAGTCTCGGCTGCTGTTGTTGACGATTGCTGTGCAGTAGGCATTTGAAATGAATTTCTTCGAATCACAGGACCGTGCGCGCAAAAACACATCGCAGCTTGTGTTGCTGTTCGCTCTGGCGGTAATCACCCTGATTATTGTGACTAATCTCCTGGTCATGCTGGTATTTGGTTTTATTAATAGCGAACAGATGCAAAGCGGCCAGCTGCTGCCGCAGAACATGGATTGGCGTACGTTTGCCATGATTAGCGTTGGTGTGGGTGCCGTGGTACTGGGGGGCAGCCTCTACAAGATTATGGCGTTATCTGCCGGCGGCAGGATAGTTGCGGATGCACTAGGCGGACAATTAATCCCACAAAATACCGATGACCTAAAGCAGCGCCAGTTGTTGAACGTGGTCGAAGAGATGGCCATCGCCTCCGGCATACCGGCACCGCCGGTTTATATCCTTAGGGGTGAAGCCGGTATCAATGCCTTTGCGGCTGGCTTTAGCCCGCGCGATGCCGTTGTCGGTGTCACACAGGGACTGATTTATCATTTAAGTCGTGAGCAATTACAGGGCGTTATCGCCCATGAGTTCAGCCATATCTTTAACGGCGATATGCGCCTCAATATCCGTTTGATGGGCGTGCTGAACGGTATCCTGATCATCGGCTTTATCGGTTACTTTATTTTGCGCTCCACGGCTTTTTCCGGGCGCAGCAGAAATAGCAAAGATTCCGGCGGAATACTGGCGCTGGGTATCGGGCTGATGGTTATTGGCTTTGCCGGTACCTTTTTTGGCAGCATGATTAAGGCGGCAGTGAGCCGTCAACGGGAATACCTGGCGGATTCCTCGGCAGTTCAGTTCACCCGCAATCCGAGTGGAATCGCCGGCGCATTAAAGCGAATCGGCGGGCTCGAGTCTGGGTCGGTCGTAGAAAACTCCCACGCGCCCGAAATCAGCCATGCGTTTTTTGCCCAGGGCGTTTCGGGTTTTATGCAGGGCTTGTCAGCCACGCATCCGCCACTGAACAAACGCATTCTGGCAATCGATCCTCAGTGGGATGGTAAATTCGATGTTGCCGACCAGACCGACCCACTAGGTAAGTCTAGTGGCGATAAAGATGCTGGCGCAAAGCCAGCTCTTTCGCGCGAGGAACTGGCGCAAAAAGTTGCCACCGTTGCGGTAGGTGCTGCGGTGGCCTCGATGGATTCGGTGGCGGCGGCTATCGATCAGATTGGCAATCCCAAACAAGAAACCATAGCTTACGCACGCACGCTGATCGCCGGGTTGCCCGATGTTGTTGCTTGGGCTGCGCGTGAACCCTATGGCGCACGCGCAGTTATCTATTCGCTGCTGCTTGATTCGCAGCAAGAAGTTCGCGAGAGACAGCTAGCGCATTTACAGCAGCATGCCGATGCTGATGTCTTGGTGTTAACGCACAAGCTAGCACCACAGACGCATAGCCTAGATATTAAATATCGTTTGCCGCTGATTGATATCGCCATCCCGGCACTAAAACAGTTGTCGCTGGCTCAATACCAAGCTTTTAGAGATAACCTGAACGTATTGATTGAAGCGGATTCTAGGGTCGATTTGCTGGAATGGTCGTTACAGAAAATTCTGCTTGGCCACTTGGATGACCACTTCTTCAAGCCCGCGCGCATAAAAACGCGCTATGCCCATATCGGTCAGCTTAGGCAGGAAGTGCAGCTAATCCTCTCGGTATTAGCCAATGCAGGTCAGCAAGATCAAAAAGATATCGAAGCGGCGTTTAGTGCAGCGACGAACGCACTGAAAATTACCGGACTGGAATTGTTGGAAAAAAATTCCGCCCGCTTTTCCGATTTGGATCGCGCCTTGCAACATGCCGAAAAACTCAGCCCGCAAGCCAAGCTGCAACTGCTGAATGCCTGTGTCGCGGCTATTGTCCGTGATCAGGAAGTATCTCCGATTGAAATCGAGTTACTGCGCGCCTTTGCAGATACTCTCGGTTGTCCGATCCCGCCGATAGTCCTGTCGCCTAAATAAGTGGGGTCAAAATAAGTGGGAATAAGTGGGGTCAGATCACACTTTTAGCTGGTATTTTCTGGGCCCACCCTAGCTCTGCTTAATTTGTTAAAATAACACCCTGTCTATTTCAAGGAAGAAATCATGGCACGTTTACCTTGTTTCTGCCCCGTGGGTGTTCCTCAACATCTAATTCAATGGGGCAACAATCGTCAAGCTTGCTTAGGCAACGACAAAGACTTTTCTGCCTACGCTTATTGGCATGATGAGTACGCTCAGAAATTTTCTGTTGATATCCATGCTTGGGTATTTATGACAAACCATGCGTCACCTTCTGGTGACGCCTCAAAGCGTTGATGGCGTATCGATGTTGATGCAGGCTTTAGGGCGTCGATACGTGCGCTACTTCAATTTTACTTATCGGCGCACGGGTACGTTATGGGAAGGACGATTTAAGTCGTCCTTGGTTCAAAGCGAAGAGTATCTATTGGCCTGCCAGCGATACATTGAATTGAATCCGGTACGCGCAAATATGGCGGCAGATCCAGCAGACTATGTTTGGTCGAGCTACCGATGCAATGGGCTCAGAACGGAAGCGAAGATGTGGACGCCACATCCTGAGTATCTCAATTTGGGTGATTCCAATTCGGACCGGCAAGAAGCTTATCGAAGCTTGTTTTCTACGCATGTTGATGGCCCGCTACTTAAGTCAATTCGGGAAGCGGTGAATAAAGGCATGGCGCTTGGAAGTGATCGATTTAAAGATGAGATTGAGGCGCTGCATGGAAGAAGAGTGAGGCCTGCCCATATTGGCAGACCTCGCAGTGAAAAAGTGTGATCTGACCCCACTTAAAGAATCAAAAGCCCTCAACAAATTCCTCAGTAAGATCTTCACAGGCATAAGGATCAAAGGCCGCTGGAGTTCTAGCAACCGTAGCTCCACCGCTGTAGGGCTCTTCCAAGTATTCAGGATCGGTAATGGTATAGCTGAGCACTAGTGACTGACCATCTTCACTAAGCGTATGGCGCTCTATTGTGTGCATATTTCCACCGTGCCTTACGCCAACTCGCGAGCCTTCCAGCCAACCGGGTACAAAACCCACCGTATCTATCACTAGGGTATTGCCTTCCCATTTGCCGATGGAATGGCCACTGCTACTTGGGGCTATATTTTCCGGATGAGAATCTATGTCCAGATGAATAGTGCGCACCAGATCCATAAAGCCGTAGGTCAGTACAACTTTGTCGTCGGTCTGGGTGATAGTGTTGATATGTTCGTCGAAGGTCCAGTCATGGAAGATATTAGTAACTTCACAGACAAATCGTGGATTCATCTCGCGATCAAATCCGACGGTCTCGGAGGAGTTTAATGCGGTAGGCATATATGGATTGCCGCCGCCTCTTGGCGCTCCGGGAGCTCTGCGTGCGCGCTCCCAGTTGCCATTGATGTTCGGCGTCCCGGGAGCCAGCTGCACTTCTGCAACTACTGCCGTAGCCGCTACCACTTCGATGGTTTCGTTACGCTGAACTACCTGTCCGCTATCGAAGGCGATGTTGTCGACGTAGCAACCATGCTCTTCGCGACGAGCCTGAGAGCCATTGATAACGATGCCGGTTCCTGGTGAAAACATTTCTTCGGTCCAGCCATTCTTTTTAAGCAGGCTGCCTGCACGCATTTCACAGCGCCATTCATCTATTCCGCCGGCGGCGTTAGTAACGTCGAAGTAGACGTAGGCATGTGGATTTACCAACCTAACATCCTTAACCACTCCGGTGACTTCGATTTTGGACTCATGGTCAAACTGGCCATTGCTGCCGTGGTGAGCAATGGCTGTGGTGCTTAAGCTTGTTGCTATTAGGGCGACAGATGCCGCTATAGGTAATTTCATTTTCTCTCCCCAGGAAAAATATCATTTTTGAACAACGCAGAAGGTTAGCATGAGTCGATTTTCGGCCAATCGAGAAGGGCGCAAACTTTGCAATTCTCTACAATGTTTCCACTAAGGCACATTAGTAGGTATCTTCTAGGGGACAGGCACTTCGCGTTGCCTTACTTCGTCATGAAAGGGTATCTAAGATAAAACGGTCATGAAAAAAATAGATATATCTGAGATGCAGTTGCTCAAAGAAATTAACCAATTGGCTTTGCGGATCAACGGCGCCCCAGTGGATGATAGTCATACTGAGCAACATAACAGGAGCCTGGGATTATTTTCTCGGGCTGTGGGTCTAACCCATGACGCTCTGTGGGATTGAAACCTAAAGACAGATGAGGTCTATTGCTCGCCAGGCCTGAAAAGTATGTTCGGCTATGAAGAGCACGAACTTAAAAACAAAGTTGGTACATGGCTAAGCCTTATTCATGCTGACGATAAAGAAAGGGTCTTGACCCAAACACGAGATTACCTAGCCGGCCGTATCGATTCCTTGGAAGTTGAATTGCGTATGCACCACAAAAGTGGCGCAGAGGTTTTTGTTCTATCCCGCGCCTTTCTGGTCGACCCCGATTCCGACGGCAAGCCAACGCATATGACGGGTACTCATGTCGATATAACCGAGGGCAAAAGGCAGGAGTCTTTTGACCAAAAGAGTACGAAAATTTTGAAAATGATAGCGATGGGGAATCCGGCATCTGAAATCTATGATGCGATAGCGCTAATGTATGAAGAACGTCATCCGGGACTGCGCTGCTCGACGCTCGAATTATACGACAACCTGCTGCTGCACGGCGGCGCACCAAGCTTACCAACGGAATACTGTGATGACGTGAATGGTTTGGAATATGGCCCCGAAGTCGGCTCATGTGGCGCATCGACCTATACGGGAAAGCGCGTTTTAGTTGATGATATTGAAACAGACCCTAAATGGAAAAAGCTAAAGAAATACGCGCTTCCCCATGGGCTGAGAAGCTGCTGGTCTGAGCCGATTAAGAGTTCTTCGGGGCAGGTATTAGGTGCCTTTGGCATGTACTACAACGATCCGGGGTTGCCCAGTGATCGTGAATCCGATGACCTCGAATCTGCCGCTAGACTTGCCAGTATCGTAATGGAGCGAGACCAGTCGCAAAAACGTATCCGCAAATTGGCCTATACCGATGGTCTAACCGGGCTAGGTAGCCGAGCGTATTTTTATCAAAATCTTGAAGTGCTTATTAAAAAATGTGAACACCAGGGCAGCAGGTTTTGGTTGCTCTACGTTGATATAGACGGGTTCAAAGTGGTAAATGACAGCTCAGGACATGATGTTGGCGATAGGCTGCTTAAGGAAATAGCGGGACGTCTGTCTGCTGTCAGCCGCGAGATTGATTTTGTCGCCCGGCTTAGTGGCGATGAGTTCTGTATTCTAATTCCAGATACTGATGAATATACTCAAGCTGATTTAGCGCAGCGCTACTTGGACGCAGTATCTCGGCCTATCGAGCTATGCAGTAAGTAGAGGTCTGACGCGAAGATTTGGAGCGATAAAACCACCGCGTGTTTTATTGGTTGAACTGGCGTCTGGATCAATCATTGGCATATCTGCAACGCTTGCGATAGAGCAGTTGATTACGAAGCTAAAAGGCTCAGGTACGATTATCAAGCTCATTGATCAAAATAAAGGCTCGCGTAGTGAGTTTAGCCAACTCGGGATGCTGGATTTAATAGGTGAAAAAAATTGCATGAGTGATTTTAGAGAAGCAGTAGATTCCGTCGAGAGATCACGCATATTGTGATAAGTGTTACCTGGTATAACTAAGTGATAAATATGCCCGATGCATGAGCGCGCAGTAATAGCTACTGCTTTTGTTACGCTTCCCAATCCGGCTAATACCTGTAATAAAAGTCGTAACAAAGTTAAATGCCGAAATTCAAAGGGCTTATGTAACATGTTGCGACGAGCATCAATTAGATTTGGCTTCTTCTTTAAGCTTAGCCCTAATATCCGTTAGTACCGCGCCAAAACGGTTGTGGCCGAAGGTATCTCGGCCACAACCCCAGAAGTAATCGTAGTTGCTGGTATCCAGGATTTTTTGGTCGCCAGTAGCCAGTAAGGCTTCGGCAACTTCAGGAAAGGTTTTGCACTTGGTATACATGCCGCGTGTCATATATACCTCGCGCTCCGATTTCCAATTCTTACGCTTTCTTTTCCATCTAGCTTCGCCGAGCTTTTTTGATGCTCTAGGATGTTCCGCGGTTCGAATCTTGTCTCTATAAGGTCCCTCTTCGTATTTCATTGCCTGCACATAATGCTCAACTGACGGCCACTTTAGGTCCTCTATAAATATGGTGTGTTTGGACCAGCTCGAAAGAAGCGAATTGGTGTCCATATGACTTACATCGAATCGTGGTAACCCAGTTTTTCCAGAGAACATTTTGTGACGTTTTTGAAGGCTAGTGGATAGACGAGATAGTTTAGCTTGATCCGGCTGGTATTATTTGAACTTTGAGGGCAATTGACGACATATTTGTCCTATACTTCAGAAAAATGATCCTTTCAGGGTCATCACGCTATGGGGGCGTATGAGTTTCGCATTGGCAGCAATAACCTTTGGGCTAGTCGCTGGATTAAACCCCGGGCCGCTAGGCGTTTACGTTATCCATCAAACGATGTCTAAGGGTTACCTTCATGGCCTAGTAGCTAGTTGCACGCCCTTTTTGACCGATCTACCAATCCTCATATTGGTTGTATTGCTAACGGTTAAGATCGGTGAGCAAGCTTGGTTTGTTTCAGCCGTATCTTTTGCCGGAGCTGCTTATTTAGCGCGCCTGGCTTACCGGATGTTTAAGTCTTCTGACCGGATTGACCCCAGTCAGGGCGAGGGACAAAAAATTGATTGGCTCACTGGTGTGAAGATGAACTTTCTTAACCCGGTGCCCTATATTTTTTGGGGGCCGTCGGAGGCGCATACATAGTTTCAGGCACTGTGTTTGAAGCCTGTGTATTTGTTACCTGCATGCTAGTTGTTCTTTGTGCCACGAAGTTTTTTGTCTCGGTTGCTGTCAGACTTCTCGGCAATAAATTCAGTCCAAAATATTATTCTAGACTGCTGAAAGGCCTGTCCTTTCCTATGCTTTTTTTTCAGCGCAACCCTTGCTGTAAACGGAGTAAGAGTTTTTTGGTAGATGACTTTAAAGTTATCGGATTAGGGTGGTGGAGAAAAGATTAGAGTGGCATATATTTGGCTCCTTTCGGCCCAATCAGTTTTTCGCCTCTTTTCACTTGGGCACTCTGCCGGAGTAATTGATTTCCTTACAAAAGTTTCGATAATTAGCGTAGTTAGTAAAAAGCTTTGTATTTGAAGTTCAGGTTATACCTATTTGATTTCGCGCATGGTATTGAAGTGAAATATGACTTTCGGGTGGCGAATAATAAACCCATCCACCATTTATGGCGCACTTAGGTGCGCCTTTTTTGTTTTGAATGAGTTTGAGTTTGCTGACCCTCTTTTGTCGCAGCCTATCTTCCAAGTGAGTTTTGAGCGTATTCTTTGTTAGATTGGGTATTAAGGTACTATTTTGGTATGAGCCACATAGAGAAATTGGCGAAATAAAACAAAAAATTTATTGGTGAAAAATTGGAGGCTAAGTGAAAAATCAAAAATTTAAGTTGGCGTTGTTAAGTATCCTGGGAACTTTAGTGGCTTGCGGCGGCGGAACGCTGGATGAATCAGAAAGCGTTGCTGCTCCGGTAGCGGGTTTTACTCAAGCGAATTTGAAACGGCCCAATATCCTACTAATTGTCGCTGACGACCTGGGTTATACCGATCTGGGTGTTTACGGCAGCGAAATCAATACGCCTAACCTTGATCAGCTAGCCAATGACGGTCTGATTCTGACGGATTTTCACAATCAGGCGGTTTGCGCGCCTACGAGAGCGGCGATTCTTTCTGGTACAGATAATCATAACGCTGGCGGCGCTATGCATCAGGCCCCCAACCAAAGAGATGTTGCGGGTTATGAGTCCTATCTAAACGAAGATGTAGTCGCGTTCCCGGCGCTATTGAAGCAGTCGGGGTACAACACCTATTGGGCCGGAAAATGGCATTTGGGCAATGAGTTTCATCAAATACCAAATGCACGAGGATTCGATCGTTCTTTTGCGCTTATGGAGGGGTTTGCTAGTCACTACTCTGACGCTACTCGTGCTAGCCCTAACGTTATTGCCGAATATTTTGAAGACGGTAATTTGGTAGAGAGCTTGCCAACGGATTTTTATTCAACAGATTTCTATACCGATTACATAATCGATGCTATTGATAAGGACAGTGCTAGTGGCGATCCTTGGTTTGCTTTCTTGGGCTACACAGCGCCCCACTGGCCACTGCAAGCGCCGGATGCGGAAGTTGCTAAGTACAAGGGCTTTTACGATGAAGGTTATGAAATACTGCGAGACAACCGTATTGCCAGCGGCAAAGAACTGGGTGTAATCCCTGAAGAGGCGGCGATGTACCCGCGTTTGGAAGTAGTAGCAGCCTGGGATTCGTTATCGGATGAAGAGAAAGCCATCTCCTCAAAAGAAATGGAAATTTACGCGGCCATGGTTGATGTTCTCGATCAGAATGTTGGGCGGCTTATCGATCACTTGAAAGCAACGGGCCAATACGAGAATACCTTTATTGTGTTTATTTCGGACAACGGGGCAGAAGGGCTGAATCGCGGCGGCAATGGCTGGGATAACAGTTTGGATAATATGGGGCGTGTTAACTCCTATATTTCCTATGGCCCTGAATGGGCCGCTGCCGGCGTTGGAGTTATGAGGTACTTTAAGTCCCTGAGTTCTGATGGTGGCACACGCGGTCCTGCCTTTATTCACTATCCAGAGGTTAGTAAAAAAGGCGAGATTAGCAATGCCTTTACCTCAGTGGTTGATTTGGCGCCGACATTCTTGGAGCTCGCTGGTGCAGAGCATCCAGAATTTGGATACAACGGCCGACCAATACAGCCGCATATAGGCAAGTCATTGCTGCCACTAGCTTTGGGCGATGCCGACTCGGTTCGACCGGATGACTTTGTGTTTGGTTGGGAAGTCTTTGGCCATTTGGCCATCCGCAAAGGGGATTGGAAGCTTTTGCGGTTAACGTCAACGCCTTCTGAAGCGCGCCAGCCTTTGGCCGAACGCGCAGATCAGTGGGAGCTATTTGATATGCGAATTGATCCCGGCGAAACCAATGATCTTTCGGCGGAGTTTCCAGCCAAGGTTGCTGAACTACAGGAAGCTTGGGCTGAATACAGTTCGGCCAATGGTTTAATAGTGCCGGTGCTTGATTAGAAGTTCTTTCAATTGAGTTTATGCAAGCGAGGTCGTCTAGGTACTGCAGTCGCTTAATTTTTAATTAATTTTCTAGGGACATTGGGGGATGTTCGGTAGACTGTGCATCGGGTTAAAAATATCGAAATTATGCATAAGTACTGTGTGTAAATAGTTTTAAATTCTTGGGAACAAATAATGGTTAAAAATCAATTTGCTTTGGCACTGATTTGTGCTTTTGCGTTCTTTCTTGTTGCTTGTGATAGCGGCTCTGAAATGGACTCTCATAACGACAGTTCTGCCGATGATCATGTCGATGGTATGCAAACTGAAGTTGAAATGGCTGCAGTCGCAGCGGCATCTCGACCCAATATATTGTTGATTGTTGCAGACGATCTCGGCTACACGGATCTGGGTGTTTACGGTGGTGAAATTGAAACGCCAATTCTGGATCAGCTAGCCAGAGAGGGCCTAATCCTCACTGACTTCCATAACCAAGCGGTTTGCGCGCCAACAAGAGCGTCCATTCTTTCTGGAACTGACAATAGAAATGCGGGCGGTGCAATGCACCAAACCCCTAATCAGATAGATGTGCCTGGGTACGAGTCTCACCTGAGTCGCGACGTTGTGGCCTTTCCAGATCTTCTTAGTCAAAGTGGCTACGACACTTACTATATTGGCAAATGGCATTTGGGCTCAGAGCCAGATTTAACGCCAGATGCTCGCGGTTTTGATCGTTCTTTTGCACTCATGGAAGGCTTCGCCAGTCACTTTTCCGATGCGGCGCGAACTGCTCCAGACAACTTTGGCGCCTATTACGAAGACGGGAATCTTATTGAGAACCTGCCAGAGGATTTTTTCTCAACGGATTTCTATACGGATTATCTTATTGACGCCATTGACGCCGACGCGGTAAATGACAAACCTTGGTTTGCATTTTTAGGTTACACCGCACCTCATTGGCCTCTGCAGGCTCCAGAAGACTACATTGATAAGTATGAAGGCCGCTACGACGAAGGTTACGAAGTTCTGCGCGAGCAACGAATTGCCGCCGGTAAAGAACTAGGCGTTATTCCTCAAGAAGCAGAGATGTATCCGCGCTATGAAGTGGTGCCTGCTTGGGATGAACTGTCTGAAGAAGAAAAAGCGGTAGCCTCTCGAGAAATGGAACTCTACTCAGCCATGGTTGATGGCGTCGATCAAAATGTTGGTCGCCTTATAGATCACCTCAAGGCGACAGGCGAATACGAAAATACCCTAATCGTGTTTATTTCCGATAATGGTGCCGAAGGTTCACAACGCGATTTTGGTGGAACCGGTTGGGATAACAGCTTAGAAAATATGGGTCGCATGCACTCTTATATTTACTACGGCGAGAGGTGGGCTCAGGCAGGAGTAGGTGTCGGGCGATATCACAAATCTTATAGTTCTGAGGGCGGAACTCATGGCCCGGCTTTTATTCACTACCCGGAGTTAACCAAAACGGGTCAGATGAGCGATGAGTTTATTTCCGTTGTTGATTTTGCGCCAACCTTTTTAGAATTGGCTGGTGCCACTGATCTCACCACGGGAAGCAACGGCACGCCTCTGCAAGAGCTGCAAGGTTATTCCCTTTTGCCATTCCTACTTGGCGATGATACTCAGGTACGTCCGGATGATTTCACCTTTGGCTGGGAAATTTTTGGACACAGAGCAATCCGCAAAGGAGATTGGAAATTACTTTGGTTAACCTCAACGCCAGCTGAGTGGCTTCAAGGAACGCCAGAACGCGCTGATCATTGGGGGTTGTACGACATCTCGGTTGATCCAGGTGAAATGAATGATCTTTCCGCATCGGAACCCGAAATTGTGGCTGATCTTCTAATAGCTTGGGATCAATACGTGGCAGATAACGGTATCGTATTACCGGTTCGCGAATAATATTTTTTCTACCTATCAAAATCTAATCGGGCCATTTGTTGGTCCGTTTTTTTTTACAATAATCGTTACTAAATTTCTTGGAAGGGCCACTTAGATAGATTATGGAAATTAGACAGTTAAGACACTTTGTTGCGGCAGCTGAGGCTGGCAACTTACGCAAAGCTAGTGAGAGTATGAATATAACCCATCCTGCGCTAAGTATGAGCATAAAGAACCTAGAGACTAACCTTGGTGTGAAACTTTTGGACAAAGGGCGCAGTGGTGTAGAAATGACCTATGCAGGGCAGCAATTTCTGAAGTCTGCACATTCTTTGCTGCGGCAGATAGATGACTTGCAGGCATCGATGAAGGGAAACGAAGACAGTCCCACAGGAAAGGTGCGCCTTGGCATTCCTTATGGGCTTAATAACTCGCTTGCAGCCCCGTTTTTTAAGATATTGTCTGAAAAGTTTCCCGGCATTGATCTCGAAATCGAGGAGGGCAATACCACTAGTTTAGGCAAGCTTTACGAAAGTGGCTCGATTGATCTAATGATCAACTACGATGTGGTTGAGAAAATGGATCGAAAATGCGAACCCCTTTATGAAGAAAAACTCTATTTTGTTTCTGCCTATGATCCGGTCTTAAAGGATATTGAAGAAATGGATCTAAAAGACTTGTCCGACCTTCCCATTGTTTGTAGTCCTGGCACAAACGCCATGCGTACAACTTTAGAAAGGTATGCCTTTGAGCATAAGGTGCGGTTTAACTTTTTACCGGACTTCCAGTCCGCACACGCCAGCATAAAAATTGCTGAAGCCGGTTTGGCTAATACCATTTCTCCCTGGGACGAAGTTCAGGATCAAGTGAGCGCAAAAATGGTTACTGCTCGACGCATAGAAAATCCATCAATCAACAGAACTATATGTCTAATTTCTTCCCTAAGAGGAATGCCATCGCGGGCTGTTGGTATAGTGGTCGGAGTTATAAAAGAAGCAATGGAGCTTGCCAGAAAAGAAGACCGGCTGCGGGGCGAACCCGTGGTGGATAAGGTTTAGACAATATCCAAAATATTAGATGGTAGATCTAACCACAATGAAGAGAGACCACTTTCCCCAACTCATCACATCACTACCGCAGTTCACCGGCCCATTCGATGCGTTTAAGCTGGGTGCAAATGGGTGTGACGTCCTGTTCGCATCCTATCCAGCGGGGACCAAGGTTGAGCCGCACGACCATCCGACAGAGAATTGTGGGGTAATTACAGCCGGTGAACTAATATTGATCGTCGATGGGGAGGAGGCCCGTTACAGCGTAGGCCAGTGGTACTACTTAAAGCCCGGACAAACACATGCGGCGCGGTTCGAGATCGAGACTTCTGAGGTCGAGTTCTGGTTTGATGCCAGTGGCGAACCGGCCGTCTAAGCCTACGGCGGTGAAAACGCTGTCACCCTTTATGGTCGCATGATAACGTTTGACCAAGATTTAGGTTGAGCTCCAATCAAGAATCACTTTGCCACTTTGTCCAGACCTCATGGTCTCGAAACCTACCTCGAAATCATCAGCAGAGAATGAGTGCGTAATAATCTTGCTCACATCCAAACCATTTTGCAGCAATGCGATCATTTTGTACCAGGTCTCGAACATTTCGCGACCATATATGCCTTTGATAGTTATGGATTTAAATACGATATCGTTCCAATCCACTAGAGATTTTCCCGCGGGGATACCAAGCATAGCTATTTTGCCGCCAATGACTAATGATTTACTCATCTGATCAAAAGCGCTAGCAACACCACTCATCTCCAAGCCGATATCAAAACCCTCTTTTATGCCTAGGTTTTGCTGAACAGAAATTAGGTCGGTTTCAGCTACATTAACGGGAATAACATCGGTTACTTTTGAAGCGAGGTCTAAACGGTCCTGGTTAATATCAGTGATAACGACCTGCCGGGCACCAACATGTCTAGCGATTGCAGCGGCCATGATCCCAATTGGTCCAGCTCCAGTGATAAGGACATCTTCGCCGACTAGGTCAAACGACAGTGCCGTATGCACAGCGTTGCCCAAGGGATCAAGTAGGGCGCCAATATCATCGCTAATCTCATCTGGAAGCGGGATAACATTAAAGGCAGGCATGCGTAAATACTCAGCGAATGCGCCTTGCACATTCACTCCAATGCCGCGTGTTTCCGAATCATGATGGAAGCGACCGGCTCTACTTGCCCTGCTTTTATCGCCAACAAGGTGGCCTTCACCAGATACACGCTGACCTATAGAAAAGTTTTTAACTTCGTTGCCCACTGCGGCAATTTCGCCGGCAAATTCATGGCCCGTTATCAAGGGTACTGGGATTGTTTTTTGCGCCCAATCGTCCCAGTTCCAGATATGAATATCCGTGCCGCAAATGGCTGTCTTATTTATCTTAATAAGCACATCTTCAGGGCCAATTTCCGGGACGGGATGGTTCTCCATCCATAGGCCAATTTCAGGTTTTGCTTTGCATAAAGCTTTCATGTTGTTTGGCAATGCCCTGATCGTCATTAGATTGCTCCAACTCGCTTACCAGCAATTTCGAACGCTTTAAGTGCTCGTTCTAAATCTTCTCTAGTCAGCGCTGCCGTCATTTGAGTTCGAATACGTGCCATACCTTTAGGCACAACAGGAAAAAAGAAGCCCGCTACATATACGCCTTCTTTAAAAAGCTCTGAAGCTAGCTCCTGAGCCAATACCGCATCGCCTAACATGATGGGTACAATTGGATGCTCTCCTGAAAGTAGATCAAACCCAAGTCGTTGCAGCCCATCACGCCAAAATCGGGTGTTCTCAAAAAGGTGCGATCTCAGATCGTCTCCATGTTTTACCAATTCGAGCGCCGTCAAGCTTGCCGCAACAATGCTTGGTGCTAATGAATTGGAGAAAAGGTAAGGGCGAGCCCGTTGACGCAGCAAATCAATAATTGGCTTCGGTCCTGCAATGTAACCACCCATCGCGCCACCAAGAGCCTTACCCAGGGTGCCTGTCAGGATGTGCACATCGTCGTCCACCTCAAAATGTGCATGAGTTCCCCGCCCTTGCGGACCTACAATGCCAGTTGCATGGCAATCATCAACCATGACTACGGCGTTGTAGTGTTTTGCCAATGCTGTGATTTCAGGTAGTTTTGCAAAGGTGCCATCCATAGAGAAAACACCGTCGGTGGCGATCATAATGAAACGGGCCCCTTCGTCCGTCGCTTTTTTCAAGCATGACTCTAGCTCTTCCATATTAGAGTGTGCATACCGATAACGTCGTGCTTTGCACAATCGTATGCCGTCAATAATAGAAGCGTGATTCAACGAATCTGAGATGATCGCGTCGTCGGCACTTAACAACGGCTCAAAAACTCCACCGTTCGCATCAAAGCATGCGGCGAATAGAATCGAATCTTCCTTTCCTAGAAAGTCGGCCAGATCGAGCTCAAGTTGTTTATGAATGTCTTGTGTGCCGCAGATAAAACGAACACTGGCCATGCCGTAACCACGATTATCTAATGCGGCTTTTGCTGCATCAATTAATTCCGGATTGTCCGATAAGCCGAGATAATTGTTGGCGCAAAGGTTTAAAACTGACTCGGCATTCGATGCGGCGCTACCAACCTTAATATTGGCAGATTGAGGTGAGGCAATGGCCTTTTCTTGTTTATAAAGGCCATCACTTTTGATTGATTCAAGCGTATTGTTAATATGCTCTATAAATGACTTTGTCATAGCAGAAGAGTCTCCGGTGTGGTCATAGATCCTGCTTCAATCGCGCTCTTTCGACTTGAGTTAGCACGGCCAGCTCATCAAATACCAACCATTCTTCGGCTACTTTTCCATCAACAATACGGTATTGGCTTTCGCCCAGTATCAGCAACGGGGTGTTAGTGGCAGTGCCCCAAAGCGAACCGCCGTTATGGGTTCCCGCTAGTGTCCAGCGAACCGCTACGTGCTGGTCAGTGGTAATCATGGAATTACTACAAACATAGTCTATAGATACTTTGGCGTCGGCAATGCTGCCAAGAATTTCCATATAGAACTGGGCAATATCAGCTGCGCCTTCATAGTCGCTGCGAGCAGACGCGTGCAGTCGGGCATTTTCTGCGTAGAAGAGATTGCAGTCGCCCAGTAGTCGGGCGTTCCAAATGTTCTGCAAGCCTGCCGTTATAAATGGTTCCACTTCAGAGTTTGCATCTTTTGGGTAAGGAAGGTTGCTGCGATCTTGCTTTGAAACGCGCTCGTGCTCGCTGGATAGCCAGGTGGTAAAAACACCATTTGGGTCCAGAGGTTTTTTGGCTTGCTCTATGGCGTAGGCCTTTGGATCTGCGCCGAGTTGTTCGGCGAGCGAATAGTTGTCGCGCACTAGCCACTCTTCAATAACGCGGTTGTCTTTGCATATGCAATGAGCAATCACTTGAATCTGAGCTTTGTTCCCAGTGGCTTCACCAAATTCGCTTGGCCCCAAGTTGGTCATATTGGTGCATATAAGGTGGGAGGTATGGTATCCGTCCGTATCATTGCCACCCCAGATAATATTGTCTGCGTGCAAGGTTCTATCGGGAAAGCCGGAAAGCGTTTTAAGCGTATTCTGAGTAACCGTTTCGGCGCCCTCGAAATAGCCAGCAAGGGTATATACCGGGCAGTCTTCAGAATAGTAGTCGCGGCACAGGCCTACCTGTTTGCCTTCCCAGATTCGGTAGGTAATGCGCAATATGTAATCGATAATGCTGGTGAACTCTGGGTCAAATCCGGCCATATTGCCGGTTTGGTCAGAAGCGGGAGCGTTATCAAAGTGATTGGTCATGGTGTCTAAGGCCTTTAGTTTTATCAGTTTATCTTAGCGCTGGTAAAGAGTCTGTTCCAGTCGCTGGATTGAGCTTTTCGAAATGAATCCGAAGTCATAAATATATGGGAATGTAGCGCCATTTATATGGATATATTTTTAGGGTGTCTTGTAAGTACTGGGTATTATACGACTATTTTGTAGCTTTAAAATGAATTCGAATGCAAAATGATGGAATATTTTCTGGAAATTTCTTATGTCTCTTAGTGTCTTTGACCTATTTAAGGTTGGAATTGGACCTTCAAGCTCCCATACAGTGGGCCCGATGCGTGCTGCGCGGCAATTCGCCGAGGCCCTTCAAGAAGAGCGATTATTAGAAAAAACCCTCCGCGTGAAAGCCGAGCTTTATGGTTCTCTCGGTGCGACAGGAGCGGGCCATGGTTCGCCAAAGGCCATAATCTTGGGTTTGGAAGGAGAGACGCCAGAGTCTGTAGCGGTCGAATCTATTGCTGCCCGAATATCTGAAGTACGCGAAAGCGGCAAGCTAAACCTTCTAGGTATGCATCAGCTGGAATTTTCCTATCGAAATGATTTGCTAATGCATCGTCAAGAGAGCCTTCCCTTTCACGCAAATGGAATGCGGTTCACTGCATATGATGAAAGCAGCGAAATTTATGCCAGAGTTTTTTACTCGGTCGGTGGCGGTTTTGTTGTGGATGAAAATGCTGAAGCCGAAAATCTAATATCTGAAGATAAAACGCCTCAGCCATATGCGTTTAGCAGTGGCGATGAGCTTTTGCAGCAGTGCGACCAATCAGGTCTTTCGATTAGCGCCTTAATGATGGAGAACGAAAAGGTCTGGCGCCCGGAAGAGCAGATAAATGCCGATCTACTTGAGCTTTGGCGAGTAATGGATAGTTGTATCGAAAAGGGCTATCGGAGCGAGGGCATTCTGCCTGGCGGTCTTAAAGTAAAACGTCGTGCTGCGCAGCTATATAGACAGCTTCGTGGTCAAAAAGGCAGTGTTGTTGAGGATCCTCTAAATGCATTGGATTGGGTTAGCCTCTATGCGCTTGCGGTAAATGAAGAGAATGCAGTGGGGGGTCGGTTGGTAACGGCGCCTACAAACGGAGCGGCGGGCATTATTCCGGCGGTGCTCAGATATTATCTGCATTTTTGTTCCGGCAACGCCGAGCGCGATGCCCCTAGGTTTCTGCTGACGGCTGGAGCGGTCGGTATTTTGTATAAAACTAATGCTTCCATAAGCGGGGCTGAAGTTGGCTGCCAAGGAGAGGTTGGCTCGGCATGTTCCATGGCCGCCGCCGCGCTAACTGAAGCTCTTGGTGGAACGCCTATGCAGGTAGAAAACGCTGCTGAGATAGCTATGGAGCATAATCTTGGTCTAACCTGTGACCCAGTAGGTGGTTTGGTGCAAGTGCCCTGTATAGAGCGCAATGCGATGGCGGCGGTAAAAGCAATTAGTGCTGCTCGAATGGCATTACGTGGAGACGGTAAGCATTATGTATCTCTGGATCAAGTGATTAAAACCATGCGAGATACCGGCAGGGATATGCAGGATAAGTATAAAGAAACATCGCGCGGCGGCTTAGCTATTAATGTAGTCGCTGTGCCGGTCAATATTATCGAGTGTTAGATGAACAATATTATTTTGATAGGCATGCCCGGAGCGGGCAAAAGCACCTTAGGTGTGCAGTTGGCGAAACAGCTCGGACTGGATTTTGTTGATACCGATGTGCTTATTCAGTTATCTGAAAGTGAGCTGCTTCACAATATATTGGAAAGCACTGGGTTCCTTAATTTACGCAGTATTGAGGAGCGAATCCTACTGGGCCTGAGTTTGCAGAATCATGTGATAGCTACTGGTGGAAGCGCCGTATATAGCGAAGCCGGCATGGCTAAGCTTAAAAGCCTTGGGCCTGTGATCCATCTTGATGTGCAGATGGAAGAGCTTCTTAGTCGTATTGGCGACTACAGTCAGCGAGGAATTGCCTCGGACCAGAGTCAAAGCTTTGCCGATATCTGTGCCGAGCGAATTCCCCTATATAGAAAGTACGCCGATATTGTTATCGATTGCGGCAGCAGGTCTCAGGCGGAAATATTGGATGAGCTTGCGGCTATTATCGAAAGCGGCGAAAAATAGGATGAAGCTAAGTTGTATTGCTTTGAGCTTGCTCGGATTACTGCTGTTGGCTGGATGCGCCGCGTATGAGTCTGAAGTGTATTACTCAGATCAAGAGGCTTCGGCGTCCGGCTATAGTTTTTCCTCACAAGGATCGACTGTCGATACCGATGGCATTCGGAGAGAGTTAGTTAATTACAACGTTGACGGGTTGACGCAATACGCTTTGATTCTTTGGCCTAGGGGACAAGCCCCCGAAGCTGGTTGGCCTCTGGTTATCTTTAATCACGGCTTTCACCCTGATCCGCCCAATCACGGCCGTATAGATGGTGAAGACGCTCGGCCCGGTGCTTATTACTGGGATTTGCCGCAGTCCTACGTTGCACAGGGTTATGTGGTGCTTGCACCAGACTATCGCGGACACAATGTCTCTGAAGGCTCGGATTTTGTTGAGATGGCAAATGCAGCAGCTTGGTATACACGAGATGTTGTTGCGGCCTATTACGCGGCCCTAAAATTGAAAGGCGTTGATGGAGATAGCTTCTATATGTCAGGTCACTCTATGGGTGGCGGCATCACGCAGCGAGCGGTTCAGGTATTGGGAAGCAAGTTAAAGGCGGCTGCAATTTGGTCTACCAGCTTCGAGGACCTTTGGCACTATGAGCGGGTCCCTGATCTGGATGTGCCGGTAATAATTCATCACGGCCGGGGCGATCAATCTACAGCGGTAGAAAATACGCTTTCTTATGTTGAGCAATTAGATGCGTATCAAAAGCCACACCAAGCGTTTATTTATGAAACCGATAATCACCTTTTTGGCCAAGATTTTTTTGATCAGGCCATTCTTAGAGATGTTAGCTGGTTTGAGCAGAATCGGTAAACAGATCTAATGAACTCAGATATATACCAACAAAATAAGGCCGTCGTTAAATCCCTGTGCGACGCCATGTACAACTTTGAGCAATCCGATGTTCGTGGAGTTTTAAAATCCAGGTTTCACCCGGACGCCAGGATACAGCTTTGCTATCCGTTTGAGGATTTAGATGGCCCGGAAGGTTTTTACAATGACGCCCTGGCGCCCTTACATGATGCAGTGCCAGATTTGGAGCGCCGCGATACCATCATAATGTCGGGAAAAACTGGCGACGGCGACTGGGTGGGATGCTGCGGATATTACACGGGTTTTTTTTCTAAGCCTTGGTTGGATATTCCGCCAACGGGTCATCAGTTTGCTATGCGTTTTCATGAGTTTTACCGGGTTCAGGATGGGCTGATTACCGAAGTGCAGGCTCTGTGGGATATTCCTGAAGTGATGATGCAGGCAGGGGTTTGGCCCATGGCGGTAAGTCTGGGCAGAGAATGGCAGGTGCCAGCTCCGGCAACTCAGGATGGCCTGAATCCTATATTGGGATCTGAGGAGCAATCGCGGGCAAGTATCAAACTGGTCGGTGATATGTGCGCCGGCTTGGGCGAATTTGCTGCCGGTGGCGTCGAAGCAATGGGTCTGGACAAGTACTGGCATCCCCGCTGCAGTTGGTACGGCCCGGCGGGAATAGGCAGTTGTCGCGGCATAGAAGGTTTTCGTAACTGGCATCAAATACCTTTCCTGAATGGCATGCCGAATCGTCAGGGCGATGCCAATGCAGGGCACTTTTTTAGTGAGGGCGAGTACGTCGCCTTTACTGCCTGGCCTGGAATGAGTGCAACCATATCTAACGACGGTTGGATGGGGATAGCGCCTGCGGGACAAAAGGTCACCATGCGCAGCCTGGATTTTTGGCGCTGTGAAAATGGCAAGATTCGCGAAAACTGGGTGTTGGTAGATCTGCTTAGCGTTTACGCGCAAATTGGTGTGGATGTCCTTGGTCGAATGCGCGAGTTAAATAAAGCGCGATACCCTTTTGGCAAGCTCGATCTATAGTTGAGCCCATTCATCATCCTGTTTAGTAATCTATTGATGGGGAATAATAGGCATCTCTGTTCGATAAATGACTTGCTTCAACGAAAAGCTTGATTCGATGTTAGCTACACAGGGAATAGTGGTAATTTTGTCCAGCAGAAATTGTTCATAGCCTTCCATGTCCGGCACTGACACCCGTAGAAAATAATCAGAGGTGCCAGTCATAAGGTAGCACTCCATAATTTCGGTGAAACCGATAATGCTCCGCTCAAACTCTTCTAGCGAGGGTCGTCCCTGGTTCTTAAGGCTCACAGTTGTAAATACGTTGATAGGAAGCCCAACCTTGGCTGGATCAAGAATACCCACATAGCGTTTTATAACGCCGCTTTTTTCGAGAGCTTTTACCCTCCGTAAACAGGGTGAGGGAGACAGGCCTACTTTATCTGCAAGTTCGGTATTGGATATTTTTCCGTTTGATTGTATGTGATGCAGTATTCGAGCATCTAGTCGGTCAAGTTTAACTTTTGGCATATTTGGCTCATTTTTTCGGTTTATTGAAATAAAGTGCTAAATATTAGATGTTATTAGACCTGTTTGGCAATCCCTGTTTTTTGCTGATGGATAGTATGTGACTTGAAATATTGGTCCGAAATAGGCGAAGTCAAAGTGAGTAGTGCGCTAAACGAATTCTTAGCAGAAGACAAACAAGAGTGGCTAGAGTCCATTGATAATATCTGCACATCCTTCGGTGACGATGCAGTTAAAGAATTACTTCGGATTATTCAGGATCATGCGTTAAGTAAGGGTATTCAGATTAGTGAAGCCACGTTAAATACGCCTTACACAAATACCATCCCTCTATCAGACCAGCCTAGTTATCCTGGTGATCTTGGTATGGAGAAGAAAATTGAAAATATCATTCGCTGGAACGCCATGGCGATGGTACTTCGGGCTCAGGATGAAGGTACTGGCGTTGGCGGGCATATCGCCACCTACGCTTCAGCGGCAACCATATTAGAAGTGGGATTCAATCATTTTTTCCGCGCTAGAACTGAAGACTACGGTGGAGATGTTGTGATGCCTCAGCCCCACGCGGCTCCGGGTATTTACGCAAGGGCATTTCTCGAAGGGCGATTATCTGAACAGCAGTTGTACAACTATCGCCGAGAACTCGGTGAGGGGGGTGGGCTCTCGTCTTATCCACATCCGAGATCAATGCCATCGTTTTGGCAAATGCCAAACGCCTCCATGGGACTGTCTACGCCTTCGGCAATCTATCAGGCGCGTTTTGCCAAATACCTTATTAACCGCAAACTGAAACAGGATTCCGGCGGGAAGTACTGGTGCTTTATAGGTGATGGTGAGGCGGATGAACCAGAAGTTCTAGGTACCATAAATATCGCATCTCGAGAAAGGCTCAACAATCTAGTGATGGTAGTTAACTGCAATCTTCAGCGATTGGACGGTCCAGTAAGAGGAAATGGCAAAGTCATTCAGGAGCTCGAAAGGTCCTTTCGCGGAGCGGATTGGAACGTTATCAAAGTAGTCTGGGGTTCCGGCTGGGATGTATTACTCGCTCAGGACGCGAAAGGTATTCTAAGAAAGCGCATGGATGATTGCCTAGATGGTGACTATCAGCGGTACTCGATTCTGCCTGGCGATGTTCAGCGGGAGCATTGGGTGGAGGGCAATCCCGAATTAGAAAAAATGATGAATTCACTGACGGATCAGGAATTGAAGTTAATTAAACGTGGTGGCCAAGATGTAAAAAAAATCTACGCCGCCTATCTGCGCGCCGCGCAAGAATCGAATAAACCCACGGTTATCTTGATAAAAACTGTTAAGGGTGATGGCATGGGGCCATCTGCGGAAGGTCGCAACAATGCGCATCAGAAAAAGAATTTCGCGCCAGAAGAACGAATTCAAATCGCCAAGAACTATGGCATACCTCTAAGCGAAGACGCTGCAGCAAGAGCAGATCTATATCGGCCGGCTGAAGACAGTGAAGAGCTGCGGTACTTGAAGCGGCATAGAAAGGCTTTGGGTGGCTACCTGCCGTCTCGAGAAGTTAAATGTCAGTCGATTCAAGCTCCGCCTTTGGAATTTTTCTCGGACATCTTCAAAGGTAGTGGAGAGCGAAAGGTCTCGACAACCATGGTTGCCGTGCGCATTTTGTCGAAGCTTCTTAAAGAAAAGGATATTGGCAAATACGTGGTGCCTATTGTGCCAGACGAGGCACGTACCTTTGGAATGGACGGACTATTCAGAGCCGCAGGTATCTATTCCCATGATGGACAAAACTATACGCCAGTTGATGCTGAGACTTTAACTCCCTATAAAGAAGCGAAAGACGGACAGATATTGCAAGAAGGCATCTGTGAGACAGGCGCTATCGCTTCCTTTATGGCAGCAGGAAGTGCGTATGCGGTACATGGACTGCCGATGATCCCCTTTTACATTTTTTACTCCATCTTTGGGTTTCAGCGCGTCGGGGACATGATATGGGGCTGTGGTGACATGATGTGTCGCGGGTTCTTACTCGGGGGCACTGCCGGCAGAACCACGCTAAATGGTGAAGGTTTGCAGCATCAAGATGGGCACTCTCATGTGCTTGCTAGCACGGTGCCTAATTTGGTGAGCTACGATCCAGCTTTTGGCTACGAACTAGCCATCATTATCCGAGATGGCATACGTCGAATGTATACGGAGCAAGAAGATGTTTTCTATTATCTGACGGTCTACAACGAAAACCATGTAATGCCCTCATTGCCGGACCATAAAAATATCGTCGAACGCATCCTTAAGGGCGGCTATTGCTATCGGTCATCGCGGCGAGATAAGGGTGAAGTAATCAACCTTTTATCCAGCGGCTCTATTATGCAGCAGATTATTTTAGCGGCTGACATTCTTGAGGAGCTTGAGTATCAGGTAAATATCTGGAGTATCACCAGCTTTTCTGAACTACATCGTGAGGCGGAGACCTTTGAACGGTGGAACAGGCTCAATCCAACAGGTCCACAACGTATTCCATTCGTAGCGACTCTCTTTGCGGAACATAAAGGCGTATTTGTTGCGGCCACAGACTTTATGAAGAGTGTGGCGTCTAGCATTGCACCCTGGATACCGGGCCGCTATGAAGTGCTCGGTACTGACGGTTATGGACTGAGTGAATCAAGAGAAAACTTGCGCGATTTTTTCGAAGTTAGCGCGGCATATATTGCACAGGCAGCTATTTCTGCTTTGTACAGAGAGGGTCGAATAAATGCAGAGGTAGTTGGTGAGCAATGCGCTTCCTTAGATATCGACAATAAAAAGCGCGAACCGCGCACTCGGACATAGGAATGGAAATGAAAAAGTTACTGAAAATCCCCCCTTTGAGTGAAAGCGATGAAAGTATTCGGGGCTCGGTTCTAGATATTCCCATAAGCGTCGGTGATGTTGTGAATGTTGGTGACACACTGTTAGAGATAGAAATCGAAAAAGTTACCCTGGAGGTTCCTGCTGAGCAAGCGGGAACCATAATCGACATTTCAGTAAAAGTTGGTGACGAGGTTTCTCAGGGTGTGCCCTTTGCGACTATAGAAGAATAAATCTTCCGAAGTACTTCTGAGAGCAATATCACAAGAAAACCGAAAATAGATTCGCGCTGAGGCAAACTTTTTCGACCAAGTGGTTAAATAGCCGACATATGATATATATCCCTAAGTTAGAAAAATGGGCATTAAGAGATGAGTGACACATATACAAATATCACACCCGGCAATCGATTTCGCAAAGCACTGGAAGACAACGCGCCGTTACAAATCGTAGGAGCTATAAACGCTTACACAGCTGTAATGGCTGAGAAAATTGGCCACAAATGTCTCTACCTTTCTGGAGGGGGAGTCGCCAATGCATCTTATGGGATTCCGGACTTGGGCATGACCTCCTTAAACGATGTTCTCGAGGATGTCCGGCGCGTTGGCTCAGCAACCAGTCTGCCATTACTTGTTGATATCGATACTGGATGGGGTGGTGCTTTCAATATTGCCAAAACCATAAAGAATGTTATTAGTTCTGGTGCTGCGGCGGCGCATATCGAAGATCAAGTTGCTCAAAAGCGCTGTGGACATCGCCCAAATAAAGAATGTGTTTCCAAAGAAGAAATGTGCGACCGAATTAAGGCTGCTGCCGACGCAAAGGTTGATAGCAGTTTCTTCCTTATGGCACGTACCGATGCTTTTGCCACAGAGGGATTGAACAGCGCAATTGAGCGAGCGCAGTCCTACGTAGAAGCGGGAGCGGACGGAATTTTTGCAGAGGCTGTAACAGAGCAATCACATTACGAAGCATTTCGTGAAGCTGTCGACGTACCAATATTGGCGAATATGACAGAGTTTGGAAAAACGCCACTTTATAACCGAGATGATTTAGGTCGCTGGGGTGTCGACATGGTTCTTTATCCTCTGTCAGCGTTTCGAGTGATGAATAAAGCGGCTGAAAATCTATATCGAGTATTACTAGCGGAAGGAGACCAGAGTCGGTTGGTCGAAGAGATGCAAACGCGAGAGGAGCTTTACGACTATCTCGATTATCACAGCTACGAGCAGAAATTAGACGACTTATTTAGTAAAGAAGACGGCTCATAACATTTAATTTACTTGGAGAAATATATGGCTCAGAAGAAGCTAGAAGGTGCAGGCTTGCGTGGGCAAGTCGCAGGCAAAAGTGCGATTTGTACCGTGGCGTCTCAGGGTCATGCTGGGCTTACCTACTATGGTTATGAGGTCGAAGATCTGGCTGAGCATTGCGAGTTTGAGGAAGTAGCGTGGCTTCTACTAAAGGGTGAATTGCCTACTAGGGCCGAGTTAGCCGACTATAAGAGAACGCTCGCTAGTTTGAGGGAGTTGCCGCAAGAGCTAATAGAGGTTCTGGAGCGAATTCCTGCATCAGCCCACCCAATGGATGTGCTACGCACGGGCGTTTCTATGCTCGGAAATTTGGAAACGGAAAGTGATTTTAGTCAGCAGGAAAGCCAAGCTGATCGCCTATTAGCGGCTTTGCCGGGAATCGTTTGTTATTGGTATCGGTACAGTCATGATGGTGTTCGGGTTGATATCAATACCGGCGCTAATTCCATTGGTGGGCATTTTCTAGCGCTGTTGCATGATAGCGCTCCGAGTGCGCTTCATGAGCGGGTGATGCATATCTCTCTAATTCTCTATGCAGAGCACGAATTCAATGCTTCAACCTTCACCGCGCGGGTTTGCGCTTCTACGCTATCGGACTATCACAGCTGCATCACCGGTGCGATTGGTAGCCTCCGCGGACCGTTGCACGGTGGTGCTAACGAAGCCGCAATGGAAATGATAGAGGGCTGGACCTCGGCAGATGAAGCAGAGCGCGAAATACTGGGTATGCTTGCCCGCAAAGAAAAAATTATGGGTTTTGGTCACGCGGTTTATACAGATTCAGATCCGCGCAATGAAGTTATCAAACCTTGGTCAAAAAAACTGGCGGCAGAATTTGGCGATGACCAGCTTTATGTCGTTTCAGAACGCTGTGAAGCCGTAATGTGGCGCGAGAAAAAGTTATTCTGTAATGCAGATTTTTTCCATGCTTCGGCATATCACTATATGAACATTGCTACAAAACTGTTTACGCCTATATTTGTGATATCCAGAACTGCGGGCTGGTCAGCTCATGTCTTTGAGCAGCGTTCAGACAATAGAATTATACGACCTAGTTCAGAATATATAGGGCCAGAAGGCCGTCCTGTGCTCCCGATCGAGCAGCGTTAGGTCCACCTTAGGAAAATAGAAGCACATGAATGACAACGCAGAAATAAATAGCCGGCCCGACTACGATCTGGTAATTCAGGATATTGCTGATTACGTGCGGAGCTATCAAATTCAATCAGAGGAAGCGCTGGAAATAGCACGTAATTGCCTAATGGATACACTAGGCTGCGGTTTATTGGCGCTCAATTTTCCCGAGTGCACCAAGCATTTGGGTCCACTTGTTGAAGGCACTTTGGTTCCTAACGGGGCAAGGGTTCCTGGCACAAGCTACGTTCTCGACCCAGTAAAAGCCGCTTGGGATATTGGTGCCACTATTCGCTGGCTCGATTTTAACGATACTTGGCTTGCTGCCGAGTGGGGGCATCCGTCAGATAACCTTGGAGCTATTTTGGCGGTTGCCGACTACCTGTCTCAGGTTCAAGTGGCAAATGGTGAAGAACCACTGACCATGGACCTGGTTCTCGAAGCGATGATAAAGGCGCATGAGATTCAAGGTTGTCTCGCTCTAGAAAATAGCTTTAATCGAGTTGGCCTCGATCATGTGTTACTAGTTAAGCTTGCATCAACAGCTGTTGTGGCCGATATGATGGGCGCTAACAGGGAGCAGCTTCTTTCCGCGATATCTCATGCACTAGCTGATGGGCAATCGCTTCGTACCTATCGGCATGCTCCAAATACTGGTTCGCGGAAATCCTGGGCCGCAGGAGATGCAACATCACGAGCTGTTCGTTTGGCTGATATCGCGCTTCGTGGAGAGATGGGGATTCCTGGAGCGCTTAGCGCACCGACATGGGGTTTTTACGATGTATTGTTTAACAAGACCAACGCGGATCAGCAATTAAAGTCTAAAGAGAACAGGTCTTTTCGGTTTCAACGTGACTATGGTTCCTATGTTATGGAAAACGTGCTTTTCAAAATATCTTTTCCGGCTGAATTCCATTCCCAAACGGCCTGTGAATGCGCGGTTATACTTCACCCAGAGGTAAAATATCGCATTGATAAAATCGAAAAAATTGTGATCACCACCCATAAATCGGCTATTCGAATTATTTCCAAAGTTGGCCCATTGGCGAACCCTGCCGATCGCGACCACTGCCTGCAATACATGGTCGCGGTGCCACTTATTTTTGGTGACCTTACTGCCAGCCATTACGAAGACAGCTTCCACGCTACGAACCCATTAATTGACGAGCTGCGCGATAAGATGGAAATTGTTGAAGATAAAAGATACAGCGATGATTATCACGACCCTGAAAAACGCTCGATTGCCAATGCCATGCAGGTGTTTTTTCAAGATGGCAGCTCAACGGACAAAATTGAAGTGGAGTATCCCATCGGTCATCGCCGCCGAAGACAAGAGGGCATTCCTATTTTAGAAGAAAAATTTAAACGGAATCTAGCTACAAGGTTCCCTTCTGATCAATGCAAGGCGATATTTAGTCTATGCAAAGAGTCTGGCAGGCTTAATAAAACGCCAGTGCATGAGTTTGTATCAATGTTCGTTCCCTGAATTACTAACAAAAGGATTCCGGTCCCGATTGGGAGACCTCATAATCTCCTTTTTATAGAGCGCTACCATGAGCTGGATTACTACCCTAGATATTATCGGAGTATTTGTATTTGCCCTGTCTGGAGGAATGGATGCAGTCAAATACAAGTTGGACCTGTTGGGTGTCTTTGTCTTGGCGGTGGCCACGGGGGTAGGGGGCGGCATTATGCGAGACGTACTTTTGGGCGATACTCCACCAGCGGTATTTACCAATCAAATTTATTTGATGGCCTGCCTGTTTGCCGGGTTAATAGTTATCTTCTTTTCCAAGCAAGTGCAGAATCATTTCGAATGGATAAAAATCGCCGACGCCGTTGGCCTTGGAATATTTGCGGCGTTAGGCGCTAGCAAGGCTATTGATTACGGCTTGGGCTGGGTGGGGGTAATTATGATCGCCACCATGTCTGCGGCTGGCGGTGGATTGATTCGCGATTTATTGGTTCGCGAGATACCTATGATCTTGCGAGCAGACTTTTACGCTACGGCGGCAATATTAGGCGGCGTTGTGATGCTGCTGATTCAGCCTTTGACTATAAGTACCGAGTTTCAGATTGTTTGCGCTGCAGCGGTGTCCATTTGCGCAAGAATTATTGCGATAAAATTTGGTCTTTCCCTTCCAAAAATTCGATCTTAGCTTTTAATGCTGGGTTGTTATTGTCGTTTTTACAGGGATTTTCCCCGTTTCAACCACATTTCATTAACTTCGAAGTCAAAAAGTCCAAAGATGGTCATTTTCAAAGAAGTCAAATTTTTATCCAGCAAGCAATTGATATAAATCAGATATATATTATTTTTTGTAAAAGAAATGTTGACCTATTCAATGGAGGTTCAAAAAATCTCATTAAAAACATGAAATATTCCCCATTACTGTTGACTTTTTTTGCATTCGAAGTACAAAATACTCTCCATTAAGGGTGTAACAAAACTATTCCAGTTATTTTTTAAGTGATAAAACATCTCAGTAACGAGATATATAGGGGTTAATATGGGTTCCAAGTTTTTAGCTAAGAAAACACTTCTGGCGTCATCCATCAGTGCAGTTATTGCAAGCGGTGGTGTAGTGGCTCAGTCCGGTCCGGTTCTAGAAGAAATTCTGGTAACGGCAACTAAGCGCAATGTAAGTCTGCAGGATGTTCCACTTTCAGTAACCGCGGTTACCGGTGCAGATTTGACTGCCATGGGCATTGAATCTCTTCCAGATATAGAAAAAGCGGTTCCAGGCCTCAAGATTCGTTACGTAGGTAGTAACCCCAGTATTATCATTCGTGGTGCCGGTTCAGCTGGTACTAGCGATGTAGCTGTTCCGGTATATAACGATGGCTTGTATCGCCCAAGAACTTCTCAGGGTCTGGCGAGCTTTATCGATGTAGAGCGAGTAGAGATTTTGCGCGGTCCTCAGGGCACACTATTTGGTCGTAACACGCTTGGCGGCTTGGTCAATGTAATCACTAAAAAGCCAGATAATGACGGTCTGGATTACGGCGCTGCTATCAGCGTTGGCGAATACAGCATGCGAAAAGTGGAAGGTTTCGTAAACCTACCTCTTGGCGACACGGTTGCTTTGCGTATTTCTGGTACTGATACCCAGCGTGACCCCTATGTAGAAAATATATTCAATAGTGAAGGTGGTCTTAAGGACGCTGATACTAGATATCTTCGTGCGCAGCTAAACTTTGATATTAGCGATAGCATGAATTTGAACCTTACTGCCGCAACCTGGCGCGACAATGGCAATGGTGCAGCTGATTTCGGTCATAAAGTAATTGGCATTCCGGTTAACGCGACTAGCCAAACCACAGATGGCATTAATGGCTTCTTGGATCAGCGATCTGGCTTTCGAGCTGGTTGGGAAGGCGGTAAAGACTTAAACGGCTTCATTGGGCAGGATCCAAGTGCCGACCTTACGGACGATTTACGTACAATGGCCTTTGATTTCACTCCTACCAGAGGACTGTCAGAAGATTCATTCTCCGGACTATTCACAGCGGATTTAGGTTTTGCCGAGCTGAAAGCAAATATTGGCTATTCCGATTTTACAGGCTTTGGCTTGTCTGATGGTGACTTCTCTATTCGAGGTTCTGCCGAAGGGGTTGTTGCTGGCGGTACTCTAGCCTTGACTGATCTTGGTAGGGTTTCTGGTGAGCAATATGGGTCTGAATCGACTCAGGCTGATATCCAACTAACTTCACTAACTGGTGGTGCTCTGCGTTGGACGCTGGGTTACTACACTTTCTCTGAAGATTCCAACTACGGCTTTGTTTGGGGTGATACTTCCTTTGCAAATCCTACCCAAATTGATGTTTGGGCACATTGGCTTCACGGCAGTGAGTCTTCCGTAGATTCTCAGGCAGTATATGGTCAGGCGGAATACGATCTTACTGATCAGCTGACTATAACTGGTGGATTGCGATATAGCGAAGACGAGCGCAGCTCAACAAGCCTCTTTGTCGATCTGGCCACTCAAGGTGACGCGCTACCTGGTTACCAAACCACGCCTAACTTCCATTGGCAATCAGCTTTCTCTGAGAAGGGTGATGATTCTCAGTCTGACTACCGTATTGCTGCTCAATATCATATAAATGAAGACCTGATGGTATTTGCTTCATCAGCTACTGGCTTTATTACTGGTGGAGTGGACGGTACAACAGGCACTCTACTTGATCCATCGACTACTGATGCCCTTGAAATTGGTGTTAAAAGTACTTTGATGGATGGTGCCATGACGCTTAACGCTACGGCATACTCAGTTGAGTACACGGGCTTATCTACTTCATTTTTGGAGGCCAACAATGTCGGGGTTTTTATATCTCGATCGGTTCAAGGTGGCGGGATGGAGTCTCGAGGTGTGGAAGCAGAGCTGAACTGGCAGGCAACTGATGAGTTAAAAATCAGAGCCGGCGTAGCATTCGACTTCTCGGAATTCACTGAATTTACCAAGAAAAATGAATACACTGAGAATGGTGGGCTGCCGACCATAATCGCTGGCACTACCGAGTTCTTTCTTCTCGAGGGCATGGATACGCCATACTCACCCGATATGACGGCTAATCTTGGAATCACCTATCAGATAGATCTGGGAGATATGGGGCATGTTGTTCCAGGTATATTCTTCTACCACTCTGATTCTTACCAGACCACTTCGGTTCCATATTTCTGGTCGACTCAAGATGCCTATACCACTACGGATATCAGCGCTACTTGGTATTCACCATCTGATGACTTCACAGTTCAGGCCTATATCAATAACGCTTCTGAGGAAGATGTTATTACGGGTTCAGATACCTTTAGTGGATCGCGAGCGGTTGTTGACTACAACAATCCACGTACATGGGGTATTCGGGCCGCATATAAGTTCTAAGATACATTCCCCTAAGGGCGGTATAATGCCGCTTGATTACTTTATAAGCCTCGGATTTCCGAGGCTTTTTTTTAGCTTAAAGCTCGATAAAGTTTATAACCGAATACGCTTAGGAGATTCTGTTTGGAAGCAATGCAAAGGCTAAAGCAGGCACTGCATTTACAGCAGCAGGGTAAGCTAAAAGAGGCTGAAAGTCTTTACCGGCAGGTTCTCGAGTCGGAGCCAAACCATATCCATGGTCTTAATTTATTGGGTGCGCTGTGCGTGAACTCCGCGAGACCAAGCGAGGCAGTTGAATTAATTGGGCGAGCGCTAGAGATTAAGCCAGATGATCCGCAGGCGCTTTTCAATTTCGCTCTTGGGCTAAAAGAATTTGGCCGCTATAAAGAGGCGGTACAAGCTTTACAGAAGAGCCTTTCTCTAAATCCGAAAAATATCGCTGCAATGAATGCGCTTGGCAGTGTGCTATTTGACTCGGGCGCTCCTTTAGAAGCTATTCCCTTATACCAGCGTGCACTTGAACTTCAGCCGGACTACACAGAATGCTGGTGTAATTTATCGGCAACCCTCAGGGAGACGAAGCAGTTTGATGCGGCCCTAGTGGCGGCTGAAAAGGCCTTGGAATTAGCACCAAAAGCCCCACAGGTACATTCCAATCTTGCTGATCTTTATCGAGCGCAAGCGCTTTTTAAAGAGGCTGCACAAGAGTTTCAGACCGTCTTGAATCTAGCGCCCGGCAATCCTAAGGCTATGATCAACTTGGCCAATACTTATCGCGAATCGGATCAACCAGAAGCAGCACAAGATGTGTTGCAACAGCTTTTGGAATTGGAACCAAAATATGCCGAAGCCCACAATTCATTGGGTTATCTGCAGGAGCAATCTGGTGATAGATCAGCGGCTGGTGAGAGTTTTCAAAAATCTATTTTGGCGAATCCAGATAAGGCCATACCCCACTACCGATTGGCTCAGCTAAAGGGTCGAAAAACTAGCGAAGAAGAAGTCGCAGCTGTGCAAGCTTTGTTGGAAAGATCAGATATCAAAGATGAAGAGCGGCGCTATCTATTCTTCGCATTGGCGGTGGCATCCGATAAGGAAGGGCTGCCGGACCGGGCATTTGAAGCCTGGCGGCAGGCTAACAATATTGAAGCCAAAAGATTTCCCTATGACGAACTCGATACTCGAACCTATTATCAAGCCGTAGCAGAGGCTCTATCTAACAATGTGTCCAGATTAAAGCTGAGTTCGGCGCCTCAACTGAATGCACCGCTATTTATTATTGGCATGCCAAGATCCGGAACTACGCTTACCGGACAGATATTGGCTAGCCATAGCAGCATTTCCAGCCTTGGAGAGGTGAGTTTTGCCTACGATATGGCGGCTAGTGTTGTGAAAAAAATTGGAACGGAGTACCCCGAAGGTATAGATAATCTCAGCCTCGAAGAGATCGGTCAGCTGGGACGTGAGTACACCGGCCGCTACCCAGAATCCCTGTCAGATCAGGTTTATGTTATTGACAATACGCCACTGAATTTCCCACACATTGGCCTGTTGAGCATGGCGCTGCCAAATGCCAAATTCATCCACTGTGTTCGCGATCCGGTTGATACCTGTTTTTCCATATATAAGCTGCCCTTCGCTGGTGCCCAAAGCTTTGCTCATGATCTAAAAGCCTTGGGAACAAAATATAGCGATTACTGGAAGCTGATGAAGCAATGGCAAAAGATGCTGTCGGGTCGAATATTGGATGTGCAATACGAAGAGACTGTCGCCGATATAGAAGCGCAAAGCCGCAGGATGTTTGAGTTCTTAGATCTTCCCTACGAAGATTCCGTATTAGAGTTCCATAAATCTAAAAGCTTGGTTAGAACGCCCAGTGCCAGCCAGGTGCGCGAACCAATATATAGCGACGCGGTGCAGGCCTGGAAAAAATACGAAGCGCATCTGGGCCCGCTTATTGAAAGCCTAAGCCCTGAGCTTAGACCCGGTGCAGAGGTTGCAGCTGAGCCCGTCACCAAAGTGGGCGCAAAGCTGCAGGAGGAACCTAAAAAAAAACCCAGTTTCTTAGCTAGGTTGTTCGGCTCAGATTAGTTTTTGAATTAGATAAAGCACAAGCAAAGACCCGGCAAAGAACCAGAGTAAATACCAGGATTTGGAATCTACCTTACCGGGTAATAGGTACCAGCCCTTATCCATCGTAGGGCGGTTTTCCTCGGCAAATAGTTTTGCCTGTCCACGAATAGTATAGGGGTGATATTCCTCTTGCCAGCCATCCAGAACAACGCTGGCGCCCCAACCAAAGACCACGCTTACAATGCCGCCAATTGCGCAGTACCAAGGCCAGGCTACATCGGCATAGGTTTCCAGCGCCCATAAGCTTAAAAACCCGATTACTACCCCAACCAATAGTCCGCGTTCAGTGGTGTGTTTTGAGAAGAACCCGAGTCCGTAGCTGCTGAGTTTGGCTCCAACTAAAAAGGAGCCAATCTTGCTTAGAATCTCTAGGACAGAGCCATCGCTTTTAATAAAAATAATTGCCGGGATAACAATAATTACGCCCCAGGCTATTGTGAAAAGTCGTGTAGCTTTCAGGTAGTGAGCTGGGCTGCCGTCCTTTTTAAAGAATTGCTGATAGAAATCTAAGGTGGTTACGGTTGCCATGGAATTTAGGCTCGAATCCAAACTGGACATGGCCGCCGCTACAACCGCCGCAGTGATAATTCCCATCAGGCCGGGTACGCCCACGACCGCAATAAATTCAAGAATTATGGTATTGCCGTTTTCAAACTCGCGGCCTTGGAAGTAGCTGTTCAATAATATGCCAATTAGAAATAGCAGGATAAATATCAAAACCGAGCAATAGCCCATCATGATGTAGGATTTTTTGGCGTCGCCGATGGAGGCTGCAGTTAGGGTGCGCTGAATCATCATCTGGTTCACGCCATAGACTACTACGTGGTATATCGACATCGCGACTATGCCGGTCCAGACCGTTGCCACTAATGAGGGGTCCATGCTGAAGTTAAAGGGATCCGTAAGGCCTTCTGCTTTGAGCTGAGAAAGAGATCCTGCAAGACCATCTGGTAAGTGACCTATTAGCTGATACAGAATCACAAACAGGCCGACCAGCAAAATAAGCACCTGTGCGACGTCGGTCCAGATAACCGCAGTGATGCCGCCCAATGTGGTGTAGGCCAAAGCTACGGCCGCAATTATTAGGATGGCAGCTACTACATCGATTCCGGTAATAAATTGCAGCATCAGGGCGGTGGTGTAGAGCATGATCCCGGAATAGGCGATATTGCCAAATAGAAATATGCCGGACATTAGGGTGCGCGAACGCACACCAAAGCGGTTTTCAAGATAGTCGTAGATGGAGGCGACGCCGCTGTTGTAGAAGAAGGGCAAAAATACGCTAACCACTACAAAAACAGCGATGGGGTAATTGATATGGATAAAGATAACCGCAAAACCATCGGTATAGGACCAGGCGGGGCCACCTAAAAAAGCGAGGGCGCCAACATAAGTCGCAATTACGGAAAAGCCTACGGCCCACCAAGGAAGATTTCTCTCTCCTAAGTAATAGTGCTCCGCAGTTTTAACTCGTCGACTAAGGACAATGCCCATTATCAAGGCGAAGGCCATATAACCGCCCACGATGGACCAGTCTAGAATTCCAAAATTAGTCATTGCTCCGCCCCTAATGAGTGTTTTTGTTTGATTGAATAAATTGGCTAGTTTGACTAGCGTCTTAATCTGTTCGGGAGATACCTTTTAGCCGACCTAGTACATCTAGCCCCTGCATAGATAAGAAGTGCAGTAGGTCAATGAATATCCAATTTTCGGCAAGCTTGTCGTCTTCTCTACGGTATATATCAACTACGCGCATTTCCGCCCTAACGTCGCTGCCCGTTAGCCCCATAAATCCACCGGTGGACTTCATGCTTAAGTTGGCCCAGCCAAACCAGCCGCCAAATTCACCTTCAGCGAACCGAGCTATATGTCCGTTAAATATAATTTCGTCTAAGTGCTCGCCAAAAGGACCCTGATGCTGCTTTTCATAGCGTTCTTGAGTATAGGTAGCGCCGATGCCAGAGGGTCCAAACCAAATCATATCTTCATGCCAGGTAACGGAAAGTTCGTCAGGATCTGAGTGCATGCCAGAGCCAACCAGGTCGTCCGTCATATGGTTCATAAGGGCTAGGGTTTTTGCGCTCTCGGCTGGATCTTGTTCCTCGAACATTAGTCCATTATGGCTGCGCGGTCCGGGGGTAAGTAACTCCGCGCCGGTTTGCATGGGCAAGGGCTGCAATCCAGCCTGTTTCATAACGCTGATTATGTCGCAGAAAAGAGCTGTTTCTTGGATCTTGCCACCGGCGACTCGGTGGAATTCGCAGTAACGCAAAAAAACCATCTTGCCCGTCGGTGGAATACCAAGCCATGCAGTATCAAACAAGCCCATCATATGGCCCATGCTGCAAACCCATTGGCTTTGGCCGTCGTCGATCTGATTGTTACCCGCCATAAAGATATCTTGGCGGCGTTGGATGGGGGCAAAGCTCTCTCGAAAAGGCTTCCAAAAAACGTCGGCGACATCATTAGCGCTATGTTGCTCGTAGAAAGGATGCATTCCCCGCCAAAGATAGTCGTCGGAAGTGAAATTACCGATGACTTTATTGATAGAGTCGCCAGTGCTGCTATCTAGCTCTTTGTAATACTGAGCTACTAGTGCCTTGCTACTTTGCAGGTCCGTCATTATTTGTTTCTCTGTGTAAATTGGTGTTATCGAGCGGCAGCGATTTGCATCATCAAATCTAGCTCATTAAAGAGCGCCCACTCATTTTGAATTTTGCCGTTTAGGATGCTTCGTTGGGTAATCCCCCAGATTTGAACTAGAGCGCCCGTGGGTTCTCCATAGAGGCCAACTCCGGTGTGGGTCGCAATCGCGCTCCAGCGCTCAGAAGTTATGTAGCCTTCTTGGTCATTACCCATCCAATAGACTTCGTCCATTTGAAATTCGATATCCGGAAAGATCGCGCGGGTTGAGTCGCGCCACTTACGATATATGTCTATGCCGCTAAATGCTCGACCCGTAGGGCCTTGGAATGCAAAATCCGGCTTGTAGTTGTTGCGCAGAGTTTCTTCATCCGCAAGGTTCCAAATGGCATTGCTGTGATTGCGAACATACTCGTCTGGGTCAAACCCCGCTATTGGAGAAGAGATGGAAATGGGTTGTTCCGGACTACCGGCTGCCCTCAATTCATTCCAGATCTGATCAGTCCGCGGCCATCCTGCAGGTTTGTCGGCAAGCATTTTCTGGACAGTGTCATTTAAATCCAAGCCCAGTTGGTGTACTAGGCTCGAATTGTTATAGAGCACATGTTCTAAGAAAATATCGTTGTCCTTGGCCACGCAGTTGGCAATTACTAATACATCAACAGTCTTTCCAGTTGCCGGGCCGTATTTGCTGTCGCCGTCATTGGTTCCGCGAATAAGGGTGCGATGGGAAGTGTGGAATCCAATTTCGTCATTGCCTGCCCAAACAACTTCATCGGCGATAAGTTGAATGTCTGAAAAGGCTCTGGTGGTGTGATGTGTGTCGGCGATGATTTTTTTATTGCCAAGTTGTAGCCCGTAATCGTCAAACACCAGGGAGTTGGGCGAGTAGGTATCGCCGATATATTCAACATCTCTGTCTTCCCAGATTTTATGAGTAATGCGGACAATGTAATCAATAATATTTTTATAACAGCCTTCAAACGCTTGCATAGACTGCTTGGGGCCAAAGTTCTCGGGTATGCGTAGTTCGCCTTCCCGATACCCTTTGCCGACTGAGTTTCGGCTGAAATACTGATCAAGAGATACCTTGTAATCACTAGGCATATGCTCACGATCCAAAGCATTCGCCGGATGATGATTTCTCGAATTAGTCATTCTAGTAGGCACTGTTTTTTATACTCTGGTTATGGAATCGAATTAGTGGGCGGTCCAGCCGCCATCTACCTTTAGGCTATCGCCAGTTACCATTTTTGAGGCATCACTAGCTAGGTATAGAACCGCCGCGGCGACATCTTCTACTTGGCCGATTTTGTTCATCGGGATATGCCCCAACGCCTGCCGTTTGAACTCCTCGTCTTCAAACATTGGCTTGGTGAGAGTGGTCTCAATAAAGGTGGGAGCAACGCAATTAACCCGGACACCATCCGGTGCCATCTCCACAGCCATGGCTTTACTCAAACCTTCAATGGCGTGCTTAGTCATGCAATACACCGTGCGGTTTTTTGCACCTATGTGTCCCATTTGAGAGGACATATGAATAATGGAGCCGCTGCCTTGATTAAGCATTATTCGCGCTGCACCCTGGGCTACCATAAAAGCTGCACGAACATTAATAGACAGTACTCGGTCCAGGGTTTCAGCTTCCACATCGACCATTAACTCGGGCTTGTTAGTACCAACGTTATTTACCAATACATCCAACTTATCCAGTTGGGCTAATCGCTCTAGAAACTGATCACTAGTGGTATCTTCAGTCCAGGTTTCGATCTGGGTTCCGTACTTTTGTGAAAGGCTCTGCAAATCTGACTCAGTGCGGGCGACAGCTATAACCTTGGCTCCGGCATCAGCTAGCAGGTACGCACAGGCCCGGCCAATGCCTTTGCCGGCACCGGTAACCAATGCCACCTTCCCGGTTAGGGAAAAGGTATCCAGTATCTTGTTTGTTGGTTTGTAATTATTCATAGGTAAGGCCTTTCACGGCAATATGGATTTAGTAGCTTCTAAATTGGGGTCTTGTCCAGAAAATAGCAATAGGTCCCGTTGGATTGCTTGTTTGTACCCATCTTCGGTTCCGGTTGGGGAAAACCATAGGTGGCTGCTGCGTTTCAAGGAATGAGTATTACCCGGATATTCGAAACTATAGCTCTGACCGCCAATATTATTCACGCGTTCGGAAAGCCCCTTATTCCATGCGGGAAATGAGTAATAATCACGGTCCGAAAAATGTAGAGCTAGTGGTTCGCTTAGATACCGCTCCGCGCCGAAACCACCAATGGCGTTCATTGCTTTAACTATTTCTTGGGAATGAGTAATTTGTAGCTTGCCGGTCTCGGTGCGACCGATCTCAAAGGCCGCTGAATCTGTATCTCTCACAAGGCTGTTTAATGTGTTGTACATCTCTTGGTATTTTCCCGCGGTAGCTGCCTCAACGCTTGCTGAGTCCCATTGCTCGATTTGCCAAGTCCAGTCTTCAGAGCTGGTATCAAGAGTGCCTATCCAGTCCGCCGGCCAAGCAAATATAAAATCTGGATTAAGGCTTCCATCTTGTCCTAGGGCGCTTCCGGTCCAGCTGCCATCGCCAGACATAAATGCTTGTAGGCTAGAGGCCATGGCACCAAAGGTATTGGCTTGGGTAAAGCGATCGGGAATATTGCCGGACCAGATAGAGGCGGCGGAGAAGGGGTGTTTGATACTGCTGCCTTTCCCGGAGATTGCTAGTGCGGTTAGTGCGACATCGCCGCCTTGGGAGTGGGCAAGCAAATTAATAGAGCCGAGGTTCAGCTGCACCTGATTTTGAAGTGGGTCTTTCCAATCAAGGGCGCTGATTTGATCAAGACCTTCGATCAGGTTTAGCAGATCAATGGCATAGAAGGTTGGCATTAAATAACTGCCGTTGTCCCAAGCCTGCATATATTCGATTCCACCCGCGGGACGGTTATCGATAGTTCCATGGCCACGGTAGCCGGGTGTGATTACCAAATAGCCAGCATCGACATAGGTATCTACCAATTCGCCATAGAAAGATTCTGGCTCGTAACCAAAGTTGTAATAGGGTGCGCCTTCGATTCCAACCCATCCGTGAGCAAATACCAAAACAGGGAAGCCGGCCTCAGGCGCGGAGCTAACCGGAATATCGATGCGCGCATAATTATTTAGGCCGTCCGAATCGTAACTGATCATGTAGCTCGGGTAGGGGGCAGTTCCATCGCTACTGAAATAATCTGAGTAGGAGGTTGGTTGGTTCGGGCTGCCAAGTTGTTGAGCAACCAGAATGGTAGTGTCGTAGGTTCGAGAGCGTAGAGCCTCGATACTTAGATTATCGAGAGAGTCGATACAGAGGCTTTCATCGATACATGCATCACTAGTAACCGTGTTTTCGCAAGAAATCAGCACCAGTATGCAGAGCGCTTGAAGCAGCAGAGCCAAGGGTTTCGACTGCTTATTAATGACGCTCTGCGTTGGCCTATATATTGTCATGCGCCAATTCTCCACTTATTGACTTCGAAGTCAATAAAAGCTGTAAGTATTTGAGATTTTGTCGTCCCGGAATTGAGTTGAAAGCCGTTGAGTTAAGCTTTCGCATTGTGAGCGCTGACCCCTGAAAATAAAGAATATTTTCGAACGTCCAGAATAAGAAAGTGACGAGAATTAATATATTGCATTCGAAGTCATTTATTATTAGCATACCTACCTACGCAAAATAATCTCCGGAGAAAATCACCCATGGCTATCTATCTGAAGGATGGTATTTCAGTTGAAGCTGCGGAAACGCAAGATCAAAAGGTACGTGCAATTGTTGAGGGTATTCTAAAAAATATTGAAACCAGCGGTGACTCAGCTGTACGTGAGTACTCAGAACAATTCGATAAATGGTCGCCGGATTCTTTTCGCCTTAGCCAGGAAGAAATTGACGGTTGCTATAAGGAGCTTGATCAACAGGTAATTGACGATATTAAGTTTGCTCAAGAGCAGGTGGGCAACTTTGCTCGTATTCAGCGCAACTCGATGTTGGACGTGGAGGAAGAGACCCTTCCCGGAGTGGTTCTTGGTCATAAGCACATCCCGATGAATAGCGTTGGTTGTTATGTACCAGGTGGAAAATATCCTTTGGTAGCTTCCGCTCATATGAGCGTAGTAACCGCGAAGGTTGCAGGAGTTAAGCGCGTTATAGCTTGTGCCCCCCCTTTCAATGGTGAGCCTCATCCGGCAATTGTTGTTGCTATGGATATGGCTGGTGCCGACGAGATTTATTGCATGGGCGGCGTCCAGGCAGTTGGGGCCATGGCCCTTGGTACTGAAACCATCGCCCCTGTAGATATGATTGTTGGACCGGGAAATGCCTTTGTTGCAGAAGCTAAACGACAACTGTTTGGTCGAGTGGGTATCGATCTTTTTGCTGGACCGACAGAAACACTGGTTATTGCCGATGACAGCGTTGACGGTGAACTCTGCGCTACAGATTTACTTGGGCAAGCAGAGCATGGGCCAAACTCTCCTGCAGTATTACTTACCAATTCAGAGCAGCTGGCAAAAGACACTATGGCTGAAGTTGAGCGCCAGTTGAAAGTGCTCTCTACTGGTGATGTGGCGGGTGCAGCCTGGGCGGAATATGGCCAGGTAATACTCTGCGATAGCTACGAAGAGATGGTAAAAGTAGCCGATGACTTAGCTTCAGAGCATGTTCAGGTTATGACTAAGGACCCCGAGTATTTTTTGCAGAATATGAGCAACTACGGTGCCCTGTTTTTGGGACCTGAGACCAATGTTTCTTACGGCGATAAAGTGATTGGCACAAATCACACTTTGCCAACCAAGAAAGCAGCGCGTTACACTGGCGGCCTTTGGGTAGGTAAGTTTCTTAAGACTTCTACCTACCAAAGGGTAACTCCAGAGGCATCGGCTATGGTTGGCGAATATTGTTCGCGATTGTGTGCGGTTGAAGGCTTTGCTGGGCACAAAGAACAAGCAGATATTCGCGTGAGGCGTTATGGCGGTAAAGGCTAGCAATAAGAATAATAAGCAAGAAGCTAAGACAGAAACCGAAGGCAGAAATCAAATGACAAGTCGTCGACAGATGACTTCTTATGATGTTGCCCGTCATGCTGGCGTATCTCAGTCAGCGGTTTCTCGCTGTTTTAAAGACGGCGCTAGTGTGTCCAAGAAAATGCGCGACCGGGTAATGAAGTCCGTCAAGGAACTTGGCTATCAACCCAATGCAATTGCCAGGGGCTTAATTACCCGCCGTTCAAATATGGTGGGAGTGATTGTTTCGAATCTTAATTTCTACCCCGAAGTTCTTTCAGAGCTATCTTCCCGATTTACCGAAAGGGGAGTACATGTACTCCTGTTCAGCATCGATCATGAAAGCGATGTAAGTCGAATTATTGATCAGCTTTGGCAGTATCAAGTTGATGGCGTGGTTGCTGCGGCTCACCTTACGCCTGACCAAATTTCTCTGTTCGATAGTCGCCACGTCCCGGTGGTATTTTATAACCGCGCATATCAGGACATTCCCGTTAGTTCAGTTTGCTGTGACCAAGTTGAAGGCGAGCGTCAGCTGGTGAATCTTTTAGTGGAAAGCGGACACAAGTCTTTTGCCATTATCGGCGGTCCCAAGGATTCCGTTGTAAGTATGCAGCGAACTCAAGGGGCTATTAGTCGACTGAACGAATTAGGCATAACCGATATAGTCGAAGAGGCTGGGGACTACACCTATGCCTCTGGCGGAGCGGCTCTGCAAAAAGTAATTCAAAAGCGCGGCTCGGTTCCCGATGCCCTAATTTGCGCAAACGATATTATGGCCATCGGCTGCATGGATGAAGCGCGTTATCGGCTGGATCTGGATGTGCCCGGTGATATTTCCGTAGTTGGATTCGACGGAGTTCGTTCATCTAGTTGGGCAAGCTTTGATTTGACTACTATTCAACAGCCGGTTGAAAGCATGGCCGAAGCCGCTGTATCCATGTTACTCGAACGCGTAGAAAACGAATTTATCCCACCTGAAAAACGCAGTTTTTCCGGCGTTTTGCGCAAAGGCAACTCCGTAAGAGATTAAAAAACCTCTGCCTTTAGCTTAGGCAATACAAAGGTTGATGGTTTTTATGTCAAAATGCATTCGAAGTACAGATTTGCTGCTTATTCCCGGAATGATGTGCGACGAGATGCAGTGGGCGCATCAGAAGGAAGCGCTATCTGGGCAATGCCAGATTCATCCTTGTGCAATGATTGGTTTCAAATCAATTCAAGAGATTGCCGAAAGCATTTTGGAAAAGGCACCGGCGACCTTCGCTTTGGCAGGATTATCCATGGGAGCCATAGTCGCATTCGAAATTTGGCGACAAGCACCAGAAAGGGTAGAGCGGATGGCTTTGCTCGATACAAATTTTCGAGCCGATACAGAAGAGAAAAAGGCAGTAAGGAATCGACAGATTAAAGAAGTATTTTCCGGCGCGTTGGCGGAGGTACTAAGAAATGAATTAAAGCCCAACTATTTGGCGGAGATTCATTGCAACAATACTGAATTGTTGCAAGAGGTTTTGGATATGGGGCTGAGGTTGGGTAAGGAAGTATTCCTCGATCAGTCTATCGCGTTGCGAGATCGACCTGATAGTCGCTCGACGCTAGGGAGTATTAACCGTCCGGTGGTCATTATTTGCGGTAAGGAGGATCAGCTTTGCCCTCCTTCTTTGCATCAAGAGTTGGCCGCGGCGATTCCGGATTCCGAGTTGTACCTTATTGATGATTGTGGGCATCTATCCACGATGGAGCAGCCAGAGGCTGTTAACAAAATACTTTTAGGTTGGTTACAAAAATGAAAACAAGCACTGACAGAATTCTTACAACTCATGTTGGCAGTTTGCCGCGATCAAAGGCCGTTACAGATGGCGTTTTCGCGAAAGAGAATGAGCAGCCGCATGATGCTGCTGAGTTATCGCAAACCATTGCCTATGCGGTGATGGAGGTAGTTGCCAAGCAAGTTGAAGTGGGCGTCGATATTGTTAGTGATGGCGAAATGAGCAAGATTAGCTACGCTACCTATATTAAAGACCGGATTACCGGTTTTGAGGGTGACAGCGATCGAAACCCGCCTTCAGACCTTGAAGAGTTCCCCGAGTTTCTAAAACGTCAGGCAAGCTCTGGCGGTACTCCTTCCTACAAACGGCCCTGTTGCGTTGCGGAAATTACCGTAAAGGATATGCAGCCTCTTGAAGAAGATCTGAGCAATTTATCTGCTGCAGCAAAAGCGCATAGCCCGGTTGAGAGTTTTATGAATGCAGCGTCCCCTGGCGTGATAGCGCTATTCCAGCCGAACCATCATTACCGGAATCATGGAGACTATCTGCAAGCGCTAGCTGAAGCTATGCGAGCCGAGTACGAAGCCATAGTAGAGGCGGGATTTATCTTGCAGTTGGATTCACCGGATCTGGGATTAGGTCGTCATATGCTATTTAAGGATCGGCCCGATGAGGATTATCAACAGTTGGCGAATCTACATGTGGATATGCTGAATGAAGCTTTGCGCAATGTGCCGGCGGACAAAGTTCGACTACATGTATGTTGGGGAAATTATGAAGGGCCTCATCACCACGATGCACCTATGGAGTTAGTGCTTCCTATCGCTATGCGAGCCAAGCCACAGGCACTGTTGTTTGAATCTTCTAATCCTCGCCACGCTCATGAGTGGGAAGTGTTCGCGAATGTTGATATTCCCGAAGACAAAATTTTGGTTCCCGGCGTAATCGATTCGACTACTAACTTTGTTGAGCATCCTAAATTAGTGGCTCAGCGGATTGAAAAATTTGCCGATATTGTCGGTCGCGAGCGAGTAATCGCTGGCACGGATTGTGGTTTTTCAACCTTTGCAGGATTTGGAGCTGTCGATGAAGGCATCGTCTATGCCAAGCTGCAGGCTATGGCAGAAGGGGCCGCTATAGCCTCAAAGAAACTATGGGGTTAATTCAATGAGCGCCGGTTTTAAATCCAGATTATTAAACAAAGAGCTACTTGTAGGCACCTTTGTGAAAACACCTTCTTCGATGCTTTGCGAAGTGTTAGCGGATACGAGCTTAGATGCCGTATGTTTGGATGCGGAACACTCTCCTTTTGATCGTCGTGATTTAGATCGATGTCTGTTCGCATTGGGTGCTTCTGAGATGCCCGCTTTGGTTAGGGTTCAGTCTTCAGCACCGGAGCATACGTTGAATGCTTTGGACTGTGGGGCAACCGGCGTGGTTGTGCCTCACGTATGCACTCTGGAAGGCGCGCAGTCTATTGCGGCAGCAGCCCAGTTTGGCCCGGGTGGCCGCGGATATGCTGGTTCTACGAGGGCCGCCGGATATGCCGGCAAAGCCATGGCTGATCATATTGCGGATAGCGTCAATCAAACTACGGTAATAGCGCAGATCGAGGATATAGAAGCACTGGATGTTATCGATCAGATAGCCTCGGTTGATGGGATAGACTGCCTATTTATTGGCATGATCGACCTTACCGTGGCCCTTGGCGCGAAAAGCGCCAAAGCTGCAGAGGTGATCGTTGTTGCGGAGCAAATATGTGATGCGGCACGTGCCCGGGATCGTCGATTGGGGATTTTTGTTTCTGATGTTGCAGATATCCCATTTTGGCAGGAGCGGGGCGTTAGCCTATTCTTGCTGGCTTCGGATCATGCCTTTTTAAAGCAAGGCGCCAACGGTTTGATCGAGCAAGCCAAGTCTTAGGCGGTGTTTCTAACCTAGCTGATAAAAATCATTGGCGGTTTGGTAAAACGTCTGCTGTTTTTCTTGTGCCGACAAATCCGCTGTAATCTCTTCATATGCGCTCCATAGTTCTTCGTAGGGACGATAGAGTTTGTCGACGGGAAAGTTTGATCCGAACATGATCCGGTCTGGGCCAAATATATCTATGCTGCTTAGAATAATAGGCCGCAAATCTTCAACTTTCCATTGAGGATTAAACATGCCTAACCCAGATATTTTACAGACTACATTGGGTAGTTCCGCGAGCTGAGCCATACCGGCACGCCAGCTTGCTAGTCCGGTAGCGGATTGATCCCAGGGCGAGCCACAATGGCAAAGAGCTACATTGAGGTGTGGGACCTGCTTCAAGGCTTCTAAAACCCCAGGCATCTGCGGCGGTATCATTTGTAGGTCAAAGGATAAATTCTGCTTGGCTAGACGTTTTAGGCCTTTCAGCCAAGTGGGGTTTTGCAGCAGACTGTTAGAGCCATGCTTTCCATCTTCAGCTTCATGCCTTCCAAGAATCTGCCGAATTCCTCGTAGCTTTGAAAACTGCATTTGAGCCTCCAAATCCGCTTGCAACTCTTTAGAGGATAAATCGCAAAATGCCACTATGGCCTGTGGGAAATCTATCTGATTTTGAAGCCACTGGCTCTCTTTAAGAGCATCTGTTTGAGCTACCCCAACCTGGATATGCACGGATTTCTCTGGGAGGTAGAGCTGTGACTCCTTGGAGTAATCTTCCACAAGGTAGTCTTTTTGAATAGGGGCGGGGTCGCCAAAAAAACGTTTCTCTCCCTTAGCCATTAGCCAAGGGTAGTTGCAGGCATTCAGGTCCCAAAGATGGTGATGGGCGTCAATAAATCTTAATGGAACGGTGCTCAATTTTTCTTACCTCGGTCTACTTAAGGTAATTTATTGAATTCGAATTCAATAAATTACCGCCTTAACTAATGCTTTTACAAATAACTATGCAGGAAACCCAAAAAGAAGGCTTGATTAATTTTTGCATTCGAAGTACATTTTGTCATTAAATCCCATGTAATTATAGTCGGAGACCACCTAATTGAGAGCAATGCCACTATCGATAGTGCAAAGGACAGCGGCTGATGCCTAAAAATTGGACTTCAGAAATGATGGAAACCCGTCGATTAGTTCGCTATCGCGATCTAAAGCCCTGCCTGAACGCTTTTGTTGATACCTATACCCCGGGCAGCGATAAGAAAGAGAACTTTACTATTATTGGTCCCGGCGTTGCTGAGCATCCCGATCAATATGTGCATATTGCCGAGGCTCATGGCTTCAATATTGGTGGTGCTCGTCAGCCTCCCGGTTGTTTAAATTCACAGCATAGTCACGAGACTGAAGAAGTATTTATTGTTCATAGCGGCAGCTGGTCTTTTAATCTAGGTGAAAAGGGCGAAGACGGTTCGATCGTTTTGGAGAAAGGCGACTGCATAACCATTCCCGTAAATGTTTTTCGTGGTTTCGAAAACGTCGGCGAAAACGAAGGGTACCTATTTGCAGTTTTAGGTAGCGATGATCCCGGTCATGTGACTTGGGCTCCAGATGTCTTTGATAAAGCTAAGGACTACGGTTTAGTTCTGCTGGAAAGTGGTCGCTTGGTTGATACAAGAAATGGCGAAGTTATTCCCGAAGACGAGCAACCTATGTTGCCGACGTCCCCTGATCAGGTTGCGCAACATCGATTGATGAGTGGCGAAGAAGTGGCCGCCTGTGTGAGTCGCGCCGCAGAACAAAACGCTATTGCCGGTTCAGGTCTAAGTCGCTCATCCCAAGGCGTCACTGAAAGCCCGATTATTGGTACCGCCAATGAAGCGGAAGGAATTGGCCCAGGCAAAATGACATGGGATCACGGATTCAATGTCCGTCGTTTAGATTTCGAGTCTAACGCTGAACTAGCGATGAACTCCCGTCAGGAAGAAGAAGTACTGTATATGCACGAGGGCGAGCTTAGCTTTGTATGGCAAAGCGGTGAGCTTCTATTGGAACCTGGCGATACTCTTACAGTGCCCAAAGGCTTGCCTCGCCAATTCAAAAATAATGGCGACAAGGCATCCATTGCTTATGTTGTGCGCGGTGGCGATCAACCTAGCGGTGCTGGCATACAGAAGGGCGCTTTCGCAGCCTAGAAAAGCGCTAACAATTCGGTTCACTTTATTCATGCAATCGCTAAATCTAATCGAAAGCTTCTACGCTGCCTTGAAAGCCCCCTCTTCATCAGGGAAGCGGAGTATCGAGCAGACGGCTCAGGATTTTTTGCATAAGGATGTTCGCTGGTCGGCAGCCCACCCCATTAATAATTTGCAGGGGCCAGATCAGGTTGTTGAAGAATTCTTGAAGCCCATTATGGTTGCACTGCCTGATATGGAGCGCAAACCCTTTGTGGCTGTTTCCGACTATCCCGGATCGGGAGTTTGGATGGAGCAAATGGATGAAGGTTTTGAGCCAAGCTATTGGATAGATGGCACAGGCTACTTTGTTGGTACCTTCGCAAACGCTCTTTTTGGCATTCCACCAACTGGTCGAACGCTATATCTGCGTTATACAGAAATGGTGAAAATTGAAAATCAAAAGGTAGTTGAGTGTTATTTGATTTTGGATTTTCTAGATGCAATGTCTCAAGCCGGTGTGAACCCTATAAGAGAAAGTCTTGGTCACCCCGGTCTAATAATGCCTCCCACAACTCTGGATGGATTACAGCCGAAAAGTACTAGTCTTGTTGAGAGCAATAAGAGTGCTAAGTTGGTTTTAGATATGCTCGATTGTCTTGGCCGCTACGACGGAACAGATTTGTTAAGTATGGACCTTGAAAACTATTGGCATCCGGATTTTGTTTGGTATGGGCCAGGAGGTATTGGTACTACTCGGGGAATAGATGGGTTTCGTAATCATCATCAAGGTCCTTTTTTGAAAGGCTTTCCGGATCGCAGCGTTGATACCAAGGTCAATATTATAGCCAGCGGTAACTATGTGGCTACTGGTGGTTGGCCGCATATGTCTGCGACGCATACTGGAGCTGATTGGCTCGGTTTGGCGCCTGGCGGAAAAGAGCTAAGCCTCCGTGTTATGGATATATGGCGAAGGGAAGGAGACCTGTTAAAAGAAAACTGGGTAGGCATAGATATTATCGACATGCTTATGCAGATGGGACTAGATGTATTTACCGAGATGGAAAAATTACAACGCGCTGCTTGAGCACTAAATAATTTTGGGGGTTTAGGGGAAAGAATATGAATGATTTTGGAATTCTAAATTGGACGATACTCGGCTGTTACCTAGTAGTAAATTTGCTCTTGGGTATGTTTCTGGGTCGCAAAGTAACTTCGTCGAGTGACTTCTTTCTTGGGGACAAAAGCATTCCCTGGTGGGCTATCGGCGTATCCGTTATATCGACCTATCTTAGCGCCTTGTCATTCTTAGGTGGACCCGCATGGGCATACACAGATGGTTTATCCGTAATAGCCATCCATCTTAATTACCCCATAGTTATTTTCTTCGTTATTACGTTTTTCCTTCCCTTCTTCTTTAATAGTGGCGTTGCCTCTATATACGATTATCAGGAACGCCGATTTGGTCCAACGTCCCGTAGCGTGATGTCGTTGATATTTTTAACATCCCAAACGTTGACCTCAGCGGCAGTGCTTTATGCCACTTCTTTGGTATTAGAATTTATTACTGGCATGCCGGTGCCTTATTGCATCCTGATAGTTACGGCGGTTGCTTTGGTCTACACCATGATGGGTGGTTTAGCGGCGGTAATCTGGACAGATGTGATTCAGGCGGGGATCTTGTTTATTGGCGCCTTCATTATTTTGTATGCGCTCATTACTCAAATGCCCATGCCTATTTCTGAAGTATTGTCTGACCTGAAAAGTAAGGGCATGACCAATGCTTTGGATTTTGATTTTGACTTCACCAAGGTAACCACGGTTTGGTCCGGCGTTATTGCTATGACTTTGTTCCATGTCACCGTTTATGGGGCTAACCAGATGATGGTGCAGCGAACCCTTGCTGCCAAAAATATCGGCGATGCCAAAAAGTCATTTTTACTAATGGGCTTTGTCGCCTTTTTCATCTACTTCCTGTTTATTCTTCTTGGCGTATTGTTCTATGCCTATTTTGGCGGGCGAGAATTTGAAAACGGCAATACCATCATCTTGGAGTTTGCCAATGACTATGGATTGCCTGGATTGATGGGAATACTTGCCGCCGCCGTTTTGGCAGCCAGCATGTCGAGTCTGGATTCCGCTTTTAATTCTATGGCTACCGTATCGACCATCGACTTTTACAAACGCTACTTTCGCAAAGATGAGTCCGATCAGCATTACTTGAAAGCTTCTCGCGGCTTCACGGTGTTCTGGGCAATACTAATTGTTATTCCAGCTTTGATGTTCGCGGAGACGTCCGGTTCAATTTTGGAAACCCTGAGTAAAGTTGGTTCCTATTTTGTTGGCGCCAAGCTCAGCATGTTTGGGTTGGGCTTTTTTACCAAGCAGACAACGGAGAAGGGTTTGTTGGTTGGTGTGGCAGTAGGCTTTGTTATGGTCTGGTATGTGGCGACTCAAACCGATATTGCTTGGCCTTGGTTCTGCGCCATTGGTGGATTGGTAAATGTTGTTGTCTCTCTGGTAGCTAGTCGTATCATCGATGGGCCTCAGGAAGAATATTCTGCCTACACCGTTCAGGGGCAAAAAGCCGAGTTTAAGGCACTGGGCAAAGCAGAGAAAGAGTGTGGGTGGTATCTTATTCCCGGCAAAGTCGATTCAGTCAGCTGGTATCTAATCTACTTCTTTATTGGCACCGTAATTTTCTTGTACGCTTTTAACGCACTTATTAAATAGGATTGATTTAGCAAATATGTTCCAAGACGCCAAAGCCCTTATTCAGGAATACTACCGGGAGTTAGAAGATGCTGCTCCGGAGAATGTCGCCAATATTATTGGCAACTACGCCAGCAAAGATATGCACTGGTGTGGTGTATATCCTTTTGGCGAGCAAGATGGGGCTGAGGCAATAGCCGAAGCCTTCTGGAAACCCTTTCTAAAAGCATGGTCTCCAGTGCAACGTCGCCAAGATGTTTTTATGGCGGGCGGTAGTGAAACTGATGGCGGTCAATGGGTCACCAGCATGGGGTATTTTGTGGGCTTGCTAGACGAGTCTTGGATGGGAATTCCTTCCACAGGGAAGATGGTATTCCTGCGCTATGCGGATTTTAATTGCGTTAATGATGGCAAGATTGTTAGGAGCGCTTTCTTCTGCGACATTATTGGTGTTATGCATCAAGCGGGTATAAATCCCCTACCGGTGCAAACCGGCGCTTCCATAATCTGCCCGGGGCCGCGAACGCATGATGGGATTATGTTGGACGTCCAGGATCCAGCAGAAGCTAAAACAACTATGACTTTGCTCAATAGCATGATTGCCGATTTAACTGAGCTAAATAAAAGCGCAAACGACAACTATCCGCCGGAGGTCTTGGAGAGATCCTGGCACGACGATATGATTTGGCATGGTCCGGCAGGCATAGGGTCTACCTACACTATTCGACGTTATCAGCAGCAACATTCCTACCCCTTTAGGCAGGGATTAAAAGACAAAGTATTTAACGGCCATATATGCCGTTATGCCGAGGGCGACTACGCCTGTTTCTTTGGCTGGCCGAATCTTACCAATACGTCCTCTGGAGGGTTTTTGGGAATGCCCGCCAGTAATGTAAGGGCGGATATGCGTGTCGTCGATGTCTATCGGCGACAGGGCGACAAGCTTGCTGAAAACTGGGTAATTATCGACCTTCCCTGGTGGTTAAAACAGCAAGGGCTGGACGTGATTGAGCGTGCCAAGCAAATCGTCGCAGGATAGATTTGTAGCTGGCGCCATATTGTCACTATAGATATAAAGTTGTTTCACCAGCTAAAATGGTAATTTCGCAGGTTGGTACTGACCCAGTAGCGGTGGTATAAATCTCGGCTTGATCAATTACTCAACTGGGGAATACATATGAAAATGGATAGGGGTTTTTGGACCGATACTGATACCGGGCTGCTGATAATCCGCATGGTTTTTGCAGTTCTTATACTTTTTCACGGGTGGTACAAAATTCGATATGGGATAGATATGCCAATGGCTCGCATGGAGTCTTGGGGTATTCCTGGTTTCCTTATGTATTTCGCCTATCTTTCAGAGGTGGTTGCTCCTCTTTTAATAATTGCGGGATTGTTCACGCGGCTCTCTCAAGTGACTATATTTGGAACCATGATTTTTATAATGTATATAGAAATTAGAACCGGTCTCAGCTTGGACCAGTTCGGAGCGCCAAATATTGAGAAACAATTGTTCTATTTTTTTACCAGTGCCGGGCTCTTCTTTACTGGACCGGGTCGACATCGTGTTAAAAATACCGGATCTAAAAACTGGCTTTTGGAATAGTATAAAGTTCCTTGGCGAGTAGTTTGTAAAGCGCCAAATAATTGGTTCAATTGGATAACCGTCAACCGCTTTAAGTGGTTGGCGGTTTTTCATTTATATGGCGATTAAGGAGGGGTAGGGGCTTTTTTTTTCACCAAATAAAACATTACAATATTTTAATGTCATTAGGTGAAACAATTCGGTTTACTTGTTGAACACTAGTAAGCCGAGTGCTATAAAAACATCACAAAAATTTAATGTGGGGGAGATTATGGAAAACAATTCTGTTTTTCGAGGGGTTCAGGTATCTGTTTCAGCACTAAGCTGTGTGCTCGGAGCAACACTACTACTATCAACTAATTCGGCTATGGCTCAGCAAGCCTCATCAGCTTCACTGCTGCTTGAAGAGATTCTGGTTACGTCCAGACGCCGTGAAGAACGGCTGCTTGATCAGCCAATGTCGATTGCTGCCATGACTGGCGAGCAGATGCAGGTTCAGGGAATACTCAGTGTCGATGACATGAGCGACTATGTACCTAATCTGACTATGACGTCTTCTAACCGTGCAAACCAAAATCGGGTTGTTATCCGTGGTATTGGTGGCGGACATCCGGATCCGGTCTTTGTATTCGGTTCTGGTATGTATGTTGATGGGCACTACATTCCTTCATCCTTGGGTGGATATAGCAGTACGCTAGATATTGAGCGTGTTGAAGTGTTGCGTGGCCCGCAGGGGACACTCTTTGGTAAGAATGTTATGGGTGGTGCGGTAAATATTATTTCCGCTAAGCCTAGTGAAGAGTTTGACGCTAATATCAGACTTCGTGCGGGTGAAGATGGCGAGCAGAACGTTCGCGGCATGGTAAATATACCCATTACCGATCAACTCTATGCACGTATTAGTGCTTCTTCTGAAGAGTTTGACGGCTACTACTATAATCAGAACTTGGATATAGATTCAGGTTTTACTGATACCAAAGCTATACGAGCAGCGTTTCGTTATGAGGCTAGTGATCAATTAATGTTTGATGCTGCCTTCACTTCTGTGAAGAAAAGAGATGACAACTTAGGTGGTCAATGTATCGGTCAAGGCGCACTCGGTGATGCCCCTCAGTGGGGTGGCGGAACGGGCAACTTGGAAAGAAGGCTTTTTGCCGGAGCTACTCAGGCGCTATTTGATATATGCGACGACGATATGGCGGCTGGAGACTTCGTGCATTCTTCTGACAGAGTAACTTTTGCAAACGTAGATGAAGTTGGTGCGGCCTTCGGCATGGAATGGGATTCCGCCGGACAATTCGGTTCACTAGAAAATGCGACCATCAAGCTCAAAGCTTCATATCGAAATATGGAATATACCTATCTTGCCGATCGTGATTACACCTCACTGCCGATCGATCATATTGGTACTACAAGTTCTGAGGGGCAAAATAACGAAACTCGAGGATTTGAAGCATTATTTGAAGGTGAAGTGAGCGAGAATATTCGCTTCACCGTTGGTTACAACTACTTCGCAGAAGATGCTCTGAATGGGAGCGATACTTGTAATCGCGAATTTACCGCCAGTGGCGGTTATACCGATCCTACCGTGCAATTTAATTGTTCCTCTAATGGCGGTTTGGCTTTTGAGTTAGTTCCTGATAATCCCACGGGCTTAGGTCAATGGCCAAATGGTCCCCGACTAAATCCAAATGGCCCAGGACCTTTCTTTGGTGAAGTGTCTGTTTACAACAAATCTCACGGTGTTTTCGCGCATGTAACCTATGACATAAACGACCGATTTACCCTTGATATTGGTGGCCGTTACACCTCAGACGATAGGTCATTCTCCAACTTGGAAGTTGCCATTAGTGGCTGTGATCTTCCTCTTGCCCCAAGCGACCCATTGTGTGGAGGTAATATCACGGTTCTTATGAATCAGGCACTTGTGCAGGATGGGTTCTTTAACGAAGCAGAAGATACCTTTACTGCATTTACGCCCATGGCGAGTTTGACCTACAACCTTGAGCCAAGCGGCAACGATTATCTAACCAGTGGCATGTTTTATGCACTTTATTCAGAGGGCTTTCTTACGGGTGGTTTCAACACAGAGGTAAATTCAAACCTTGCCGGTGTGGGCGACTTCCTGACTTATGATCCTGAAGAAGTGAAGAACTACGAGCTGGGCTTTAAAGGCCAGTTCTTAGACGGCAAGGTAAATGTTATGGCCGATATCTTTCTAATGGATTACACCAACCTACAGCGACAGGTGGTTATTCCTAATGACAGTGGCGTATTTGGTGCGGATGCCGATGTATCCCTTATTCAAAATGCGGCAGCAGCCACTATTTCAGGGGTAGAGTTTGAGTTACGTGCATCTCTGTGGGAAGGCGGTTTTCTTTCAGCTGATTGGAGTCATCTAGTTAACGAGTATGACAATTATAGTTATCCAGATCCTTCTAATCCGGGTGTAATTATTGATAACACGCAAAATCGAATTCAGGATCAAACGCCGGAATACACCTTCAATTTGGCAGTAGATCATGAATTTCAAATGGATGGCGGCGCTACTTTAACTCCGCGTGTTTCAGCCTACTGGCAGTCTGTGTATTCCTACGGACTTAATAACCTGGGTATACCTGTCGGGGATGATTCACCTACTAGCTGTACTCAAGATGCTTATACCAAATGGAATGGTCGTGTTACTTACCGGCCAGCAAATGGTGACTGGAACTTAGCTGCTTATGGTGGAAACCTTTCCGACGAGCGCATTCTAGAGACCTGCGACACAAACCGCAGTGTTTGGCGCACACGTCTTGAACGACCGCGTAATTTCGGTCTCGAATTCACCATGAATTTCGGCGGATAATGTACTTATAATAAGTTACAAGAAATACCCTTAAGAACGGTGCCCTTGTCAAGGGTACCGTTTTTTTTCACCTTAAAAAGAGAGGATGTAAATGGCGAAATTACGCTTGAAAGAGATCGAAGAGCCGAATTCAAGAACCGCCAATTCTGTTATGTCCGCCGGTGGGCTGCGGTGCGATATTGAAATGGAAGGCCACTCGACCATTATTGGCGAACCACCAGAACGCGGTGGTAAGGATGAGGGTGCCTCGCCGCTCTTGCACCTGTCCGCGGCGCTAGCTTCCTGTCAAAGCGTTCAGGTAGCCAAAGTAGCTCAAGCGATGCGACTTGAATTCGGAGACATCAAAATCGACGCAACCTTGGATACCGGCCGTGGGGACGGGCGTGAAGAGGGTGCTCGTATAATCCGTTTCGTCGGTGTCAAAATGGTTATTAGTATTCAGACCAACGCCTCGGAAAAGAAAATTGAGCGGCTAAAAACAATGGCAGTAGACCGTTGCCCGGTTAGTGCGCTGTTTGATGACGCGGGCGTTGAACCAGAAATGGAATGGATAATTCTTCCGCTATAGCAAGAGTTTCACTCTTTGATCCATTTGGGATAAAAGGAGAGGGTAAGTGAGAGATTAGGTAGGCAAAACGCCAACTGGTCTTTATATATGTAAACGAAATCACTTTCTTGCCAAATGCTCTGATAAGATTTGAAGTCGTCTTTATTTCACTAGGGGTAATATTTGATGTTTCACAATAAAGCGCTATTTAGCACACTAATGTGCAGCTTCGCCGTCCTTTTATATGGGTGCGCCGATTCTGACACCGACAGCCATTCCGATATGGCGGATACTACGGGGCCAGTAGCCAGTGGTATTAGTTTAGTTCAAAACCCTAATCCTACAGTTCCTATGGCGGCGGTATTGAGCTTAACCACGGATGAGCCAGCAATGCTCACTCTAGGTTTCAGCAACGGTGACCGCAGTTGGACTGCCACCCCTAGCTCAGATTACGTAACCAGCCATGAAGTTCCGGTTGTTGGCATGAGAGCGGGTGTGACCCATTCAATTACCGCAGTGCTCACTGATGAGGCCGGTAATACTACGGATATTGCCGCGGGTGACTTTGACGTACCAGAATTGCCTGAATTCTATCCACGGCCACATGTGGTCGTCAGCCAGCCAGATCGCATGGAACCTGGCGTAAACCTATTTAACGTAAATGGACGATGGCCAGAAAAGTGGTCAGATACATTACCAGCGGTAATTGTCGACAACGAAGGTGAAACCATCTGGTACTACGAACCCGACGGTCACATGCTGCACGATGTTAAAAGAATTAGTAATGGTAACTTCCTCTATGAAATCTGGCCTGGAACCGGTGGTATGGTAGAGATCGATTTGCTTGGTAATATCGTAAATCGTTGGCATTTCACGGGCACGGCAAAAGATCCTGCTCCAGGCAGTATTCCCGTCGACAGCGATTCAATACACCACGATATGATCGAGATCCCCAACGGCAATATGTTGGTAATGAGCACTGAAGTACGGTCCTATGATAACTGGCATACCAGTACGCGTGACGCTAACGCGCCACGTCAAGATGGCGCGCAGTTGGTTGGCGATGTCATTATAGAGATTACGACGGCTGGTGAAGTCGTTAACGAGTGGAAGCTTCTGGATCTAATTGATCCTTACCGTATTACTCATGGTTCCTTGCGCGAAGATTATTGGGCCAATCATTATGATGGCATTCATGAGGGTATTGTTTACGACTATACCCACGGTAACGCCATTATTTATGATGAGTCTGATAACTCCTTCATCATGTCAATGCCTTATCAAAATGCCGTACTCAAGATATCTATGACTAGCGATGAGTTGGTTTGGATTTTGGGTACTCACGAAGGTTGGAGCGAAGAGTTCGCTGACAAATTGCTGACGCCTGTTGGCGATGTTGAATGGTCCTACAAGCACCACGCTATTTCGCATAGCGGTCGCGGCACTCTGTTGCTATTTGATAACGGAGTAGATCGCAGTATGCCTTATGACGGCAGCATGCCTTTAGTTGAAAGCTACTCACGTGGGGTTGAATATGCGGTCAACGAGGAAACTATGGAGGTTTCTCAGCCTTGGGTATATGGCATTGAACAAGAGCATTTTTACAATCGGTATCTTGGTGACATAGATTGGCAGCCAATTACTGGCAATATCTTGATTAATTCCGGTGCGCGCGAAACCGCTCCTGGTACTAATACCAATGTACCTCCTGGTCAAGCTCAAAGATGGGCGAGCTGGTTTGAAGTAACTAGTGATGACGCTAGAGAAAAGGTATGGGAAATGCAGTTTAAAGACGACGGTTTGGGCTGGTCGGTATATCGAGTTGATCGTTTGCCGAATATCTACCCAAATAACTAATAGTTGCAAAGAAAAATAGAAAACCCGGAACAGTTACTGTTCCGGGTTTTTTGTGTCTGGAACATAGTTTTAGCGGTAGGGAATTAGCCGTTAAACAAGGATTCTAGATCCTGGCACTCATAGGGTTGAAGCGTTTCTCCAGGTAGCCACTGCCAGCGGGTGGTTGATAGCTCAAATGGCGCACTAAAGGTTTCAAGGTCGGTTACACGCACGCTCCAATCGAGATACCACCCTGCGTCATTACTAAGGGTAAATAGCTCAAGAAACTCCACTGAGGAGCTCTGAGGTGTGCCGTATTCGTCAAGGAAGGGGTAGTTGGTGTCAGTGGTGCGCACTAATAAACTTGATCCGTCCCATTGCCCATAAGAAATTCCCATTCGAGAAGTCTCAAGTGATTCAGGCTGGTTGTCATTCATATAAATTCTGCGCGACGCGTCCCATTCTTCGAGCCGCAATAAGATGCTGTCGCCCTGATCCACAAACTCGATAGGGTGGGGGCTCATCATGGCACCAGGCATACCAAGTGGAGAGCAGTTGGCTTGAACATCGTCCTGAATAGGGTCCCAAGAATCCTTAATTGCTTGACTGTTTGCTCTTAGAGGCGGTTCGTAGTTTCGTGTTCTGGACTCTACGGTCCATACGTGGAATAAGCTTGGTGCGCTATCCTCAGGTATCGCGGTGTCACCGCTATTACTGTTTCCGTAAATTGCGCCCTGAGCAGATGTGTATGGGCCAAGAGCCGCTCGACTGCCGTCTTCAAATTCAGCAAAATTTGCTAGCATTAAGCCTTCACGGCGCAGGGACAATTGCCCGGTAATTTTGACTTGCTGCCCCTGATGGAAAAGCTCGCTCGTAACTCCATCTCGATTCATACCATTGACGTTACCTAAAATTTGCAGACGCACGATCTGTTCTTCGCCGTTCGCATCTAGGGTTTTGAGTGTCATCGCCGGATGTGGGTTGCTCCAGACTATCCGGGTCAATTCGCCATCAACTTGAATAATTTCTTCGGAGAATTCTGCGTGAGAATGGTGGGCAATGGACGGTGGAGACGCGGCACAGAATACAATGGGGATCGCAATAACCAGCAAGCGGTTTGTTTGCTTCGAAACCGCTGCCGATATCGCTGTTTGCCTAGTATTTAGCAAGCTTCTAAATCTGGATCCACAAAGGAGTAGGCTTCTATAACGCCAGGACGCTGATTAATTTGCGCAAACCACTCAGCTAGTCTTGGGCGCTTGGCCGCACTCAACTCTTCGCCGTAGCCATTGGCTTCAAAACGTTCTACAAAGGGTAGTACGGCAATATCCGCTAGTGAAAAGGTATCTCCACAAAGCCAAGTGCCGCGCTGCAGATCCTTTTCCATACAGTCCAATTCGTCGATAACACGTTCAGCAGCGAAGTTGACTACATCATCAGGAATCCCGTCAGCGTTTTGGATTTCGTCTGCCCGGCGCTGTTTGTCAGGTTGGTTGCGTACCATTTCCATTAATACTTCACGGCTGTGTTGTTCAATATATTCGCTCCAGCGATGAGCGTGTTTTTTGTTGTGAGAAATCAGGTGCATATTCTTGTGCAGAATGTGCTCGGATTTATCCAGCCATACGCGCATATTTGCACGTTCCCAGGTATCTTCGGGCTTCAATGACGGACCTTCAAAGGTATCGTCGATATATTCCATGATGACGCTGGATTCGATAACGGTGCGACCGTTATGCACAAGCGCAGGAACCACGCCGTTTGGGTGAATCTCTACATACCAAGGCGCCCAGTTTTCGAACTGGTGCAGGTCGATATGTACGCTTTCCCAATCCGTTACGCCTTTTTCGGCAAGTGCAGATCGAGCTTTTCGTGAGCAGGTAGATCCCCACCAGTGATATAAAGTTAAAGACATTCGTGGTCTCCTAGAATTTAATTTTTGTTGCTATTGCCAAGGGTCAGCCGGAAGGCGACCCGCTATTTGTATTGAGTCCGGCTCGTAAAAATAATGACGAAAAATCGCATTGCCGCCGGTATACATTGGGTGTGGTTCGGTAACAAAGAAAGGGCTAACAAATTCCCAAACGATGTCGCCGTCCATGGTTACTTCAAATATCTTGCCCTTAATACCTTCAAGAATTGAGGTATTGCCACTCTGCAATCGATAGGCATTGCTTATAAACCAGCTAAAAAAGGAAAATCTTGGAGAACCGGCGTACTGCCATACGGGCGTATTGGTAGTAGGATCCAGCTCGATAACCCGGGAGCCACCTTCAGGGCCTGCGCCTAGTACGTTTGCGCCGTTGGCAAAAAACATAATATTGCCATTTTCAAGCTGGTAAACGCTGTGCTGCTGACCGTAGGAGTAGTCACACAATGTCCATCTGAATTTTTTGGTTTTGTAATCGATAATCGCCATCAAGTGGTTGTAGCGAAAATTGATAAGTACGTCGCCGTTATCTAACTGAGTAATGCAATTTGCGTGACACCATTCATGGCGCGGGCACATTGGATTAATAGGGAAGTTGTACATCTCTTCGCAATCTTCGGCTCGCCATTCCCAAACAACCGTTCCGTCGGCTTCGATTTCTCGAACAACGTCGCCCCATATTCCATCCGCGTGTTCCGAGCCTTCACTGCCGCCTAGTACACGTCTTTGGTTTTCTTCGCGCATTAAATCCCAGCGCAAGTACATGGTATTGCCGTTCTTGCAGCGCAGAATGTCATGGTGTTGTAGATCGTCGTGATGCTCCCAGAGCAGATTACCGTCCCAGTCCCATTCCTGCATTAATCCGCCTTTTGCAGGCAGGCCTTTCGGGCCGTCAGGGGTGCGCACAGCAGAAAGCATATTGCCACTGGGTAAAAGGCAGCTAAAATTACCTGGCTCGTAGGGAAGATCCCAAGAGTGCACAACATCGCCATGCATATTGATGATCAGAGTTTTTTTGAGCCCCAAAGGGGAAAACATTCTATATCCGGGTGTGGCGCGTTCACGGTCGGCCTGTATTAGGCCGGTATTGGTATTGGTCATTTTCTAACTTTCCCTTTTCGCGCTTATATGACGGTACAGCTGGATTCGAAGGATGGCCGTGGCAGTTTTTGCCAAACTGAAGCTTCGTCGCCGTATCCAACATTGCATAGAAAATTAGACCTATGGCTCGTGCCCTCAAAGAATTCAGCGTCAACGGTATCGTTGTCGAAGCCCGATATCGGGCCAACGTCAAAGCCCAGTGCGCGAGCGGCTATCATAAAATATGCGCCTTGAAGTGAGCCGTTTCTGAAAGCATCGTCTGCACAGCGACGCTGATTGTCGATAAACATCTGCATCTTGCCGGGATCATGTGGAAACAGTTCAGGCATTCTTTTATAGAATTCCATATCGTAGGAAAGTAGAGCACACACCGGAGAGGTCAAAACCTTTTCGACATTATTGCCCTTAAGCGCAGGTACTAAACGTTGCTTAGCTTCATCACTGCGCACCCAGATGATGTGAGTAGGGTGCCCATTATTGGATGTGGGGCCTGCCGACATGATGTGGAATATTCGCTCCAAATCGTCCTGATGAACTGGCTTGTCTCGCCAGCCGTAGTGCGATCGAGCACCGGTTAATATTAGATCGATACCGTCATCACTCAATTTAGTAATGCGGCTGCGAACATCGCGAATTTCTTGTTGCGCCTCAGCGCGCGGATCAGTCATCAAATTGCTCCAACAAAATAAATGGGTTGTATCAGCGGGTATAGGTTTAAAACAGCAGCCAATCTGGGAATTGTCGTGGGAACCAGGATTGTGTCCATTGCTCTACCAGTGAAGGGTGGAATATAAGGCGCATAATTTGGCCGTAGAAAAATACCAGTATTGCCCAGGCGGTAAGCGCATAAGCGATAGCTATGCGTTTGCTATATCCGCCCCAGCGAACTAAATAGATGCCGATAAATATCGGCATGGCAAGCTTTTGTCCGATAATTAAGCAGAGAACAATCATAGCTGCCAGATAGGCGAAGAAAGGCACGGCTTCGGCCAGCCAGGCGTCTTTGCGGGCTTTGGATAAAGTCTCCCCCCAGCTCCCCGTGCTGGCCTTGAGCTGTAGTAAATGTCTAGAGTCTTGGAATACGACCCAGGCGCCAAGTATCGCGCCCGGGATACAAATAAGCAGTGGGAATTGCTTAACAATGGGAGGCCATGCGGTTGCAGTGTATCCAGCCCATACAAAGGCTATTAGCAGCAGCAGGGAAAGAGGGAGAGATATGGCTGGACTTTTTTCAGAGCCTTCGCCTGCGTCTTGTGCTCCAGATTTCTTTTTCTTTGCAATGCTGCGGGCAGCCAGAATAACGCTGACCACAATAATCAGAATAAGCACTAGAACAATGGGTCGACTTAACCAGCCCAGCCCACCGTAAATATTGGTACTGATCTGGAAAGTACGTTCGAGAATGGGGCCCAAAACCAGAGCGAGAATCACGGGAGGCCGTGGCCAGCCACCGCGCTTCATAAAGAACCCGAGAAGGCCAAATGCCACGCAGGTAATCCATGATCCCAGATCGGCATTGCCGAGCCATGCGCCCATGAATACAAATAATAGTACGCCCGGAACCACTAAGTGCCCGGGTAATAGGGCAACCTTGGCTACCCATTTTACGGTTTTCAGTAAGATCAGCGTGGCGAGGATGCTAGCCATAGCAATCATCCAAACAAAACTGAAAGTGATAGGCAGGTTGTCAGTAAGCATGCTCGGGCCGGGGCGCAGGCCATGCATAATAAGTGCGCTCATCAGGATCGCAGTTCCCACGCTTCCGGGTATGCCAAGCGTTAGCGTTGGAATAAGTGCTCCGCCGCGCAATGCATTGTTGGCTGCTTCGGGAGCTAGTAGCCCGCGAACATCGCCTTGTCCAAATTGTGAATCGTCCTTAACGCTTTGTTTGGCGTGTGCATAGGTTACCCAGCCAACGATTGAGGCGCCCAGGCCGGGAAGCATGCCGATATAGGTGCCGATAACGCTGCAGCGGATTACCAGCCAGATGTTATCAAAGGCATCTCTTACGCCCTGCATCTGACCCTTTTTGGTATCTTCGTCTTTTCCAGAGCGTGCAATGGATACGTTCTTAATCGCCAGTTCCATAACTTCAGGTAGAGCAAACAAACCAAGCAATACCGGAATAAGGGGTAGGCTATCCAGCATATAAAGCGTATCGAAGGTATAGCGTGGGATTCCGGCAGATTCCGGGAGACCAATCATGGCCAGCAGCAAACCAAACGCAGCGGCTACGATACCTTTGGTAACAGACTGTCCGGCAAGGGACCCCACCATGGCGAGTCCAAGCATGCCGAGCATGAATTGTTCGGGAGATTCAAAGGCCAGAATAATGGGAAGGATCAGAGGTAGCGCGAGACCGAGAGTTAGAGCTCCGCAGAATCCGCCAATCGCAGATGCGGTGAAGGACGCGCCTAAAGCTCGCGCGGCTTCACCGCGTTTTGCCATGGGGTAGCCATCTAGCACCGTGGCCTGTGACGCAGCAGTTGCCGGCACACCGAGCAATACAGAGGTTATGGCTCCACTAGTAGAGGTTGATGCCCAAGAGGCTAATAGAAGCGCAAAGGCGGCGACGGGCTCCATGGAAAATGTAAAGGGCAGCAGAAGGACCAGGCCTATTGCGCCCCCCATGCCGGGCACAGCGCCGAGTAAAATACCGATTACACAGCCGAGAGCAAAATAAAACATTACCTCCCATTGAAAAATGAGGGCCAAGCTATCGACTAAGGCGTCAAACACCATCTTTTAATACTCCTGTGGAGTTATTTGGTAAAAATTAGTTTGCAAAACAGCGGCGAATTAGTAACCGCTGTTTTTCGCGATAATTGCTTGGATGTACTCAAGGATCTCGGGAGAGACATTGGAAGTGGCACCCAAAATTTCAGTTTGGCGATCATAGGGAACAAACCCTGGTACGTAACTGAGTTGCTGCTCCCCTTCTTCTGCAAACGCAGCGCTGTTCATCGCTAGCTCCAGGCCGATACGGAAAGTTTCGGCTGCGGCTGGGTCCATGTCAGGAGGTCCGAGGAAAACGTGCTGCATAGTTTGGTCTAGTTCAACCATAGCTTGAATAGCATCCCATTCAACTCCAACAGGCTCAGTGCCCTTGATGCTTTGGTAGAGCGCTTGTATCGAAGGGATGTCTTCAACTAAAGGATTTTGTATTAGCTCACCTTCGTTGTTAAGCATGGGTATGCTGAAAAAGGGCAGTGCATCGCCCGGCTCGACAAGCACAGGCACCACTTGGGTTAAGTAAGCGTGGGCTGCATCGGTTCCCGTATTCACTTCGCCACTAATAACTGCTGCGCGGATACTGCCGCTACTCGGGTAACCAGCTATGTAGCGATAGGGCGCATCGATTAAATCAAGTGCCATGGTGCTAATAATCATACGGCCGTGTTCCGGAGGCATACCACCAAATAGCAATGGCCCACCGGTTACGAGTTCTTCCGGGGTACTGACCCCACCCTCTATGGAATCTGTTCGGGCGTAAACTACCAAGCCGCTAATTTGTACTCCGCCTAGCGGGGTAAAGTCGGTATATTTAAATGAATAACCGGGGAACTGCAAGAGTTCGCCTAAGGAAGAACGAGGACCATAGTAAACGGTTGTTCCGTCTTCCGGTGCTTTCAGCAATACCTGAAGTTGAGCGCTCAGCCCCGAAGCCCCTGGCAAGTTGTTGACTATTACGGTTGGGTTTCCTTCCAGGTTTTCCTCGAGGTGCTTAGCTAAAAGCCTGCCTACGATTGTGCCGCCAGCGGATGCATCCAGACCGATGATAACGGAGATGGTTTCACCGGCGTATGAATGGGGTTCCTCAGCAGAGGAGGCGTTCTCGCCGTTCTCACAAGCAGACAGAACTATCGCAGTAATAAGTACTAAGAAAATTCGAGTAGCAAGTGTGAATATACGCGGGTTAAACATGGTATTTATCTCTTAATTTGTCCAGCTAAGTTTATATCATTCGTTACTATTTATTGCAACGAGTAAAACTAATGGTTTACTTGTTGAAACAATATTTGTATGGTTGATTCCTGAATCAGAAGGATTATCAATGAAAACCAACCGCTCTGTTGAACGGGCAATATCTGTTCTAATGTATGTATGTCAAAGTGATCGGCCCATAGGGCTGACTGAAATCAGTCAAGGCACAGGGCTGGATAAGGCGACCACACTGCGTTTCCTTCACACTCTGGCAAACGCAGATATGGTGAGGCACGAGGCAGATTCCAAGCGTTATGTTCAGGGGGCTGGCATATACAATTTTTGGCCCAGTGAAATTCGTAAGATTTGTCGGCCGCACCTTCAAGGATTGTTGGATCGTACCCAAGAAACAATTTGCCTAATTGTGCCTCGCGGTAGGCAGCGTGTTTGTATTGACGTGATGGAACCAGGCCGTGAACTTCGCATTGTTGCGCCCGTTGGTAGGGAATTGCCAATTTATGCAGGCGCTTCCGGGCGTGTTTTTATGGCGCAAAAAACTGACGCTCAAATAGAAAAAATCCTTCAAGATTCGAATTTGGCTCCCTTGACCATCAAGAGTGTTGAGGATCGCGAGCTCTATATAAAGCAACTAGATGAGGCTCGGAAAACCGGTTTTGCTCATAATGTAGGCGAAGTTGCCCTAGATACATCCGCAATTGCGGCCCCTATATTTGATGGGCTTGGCAATACCGCAGCTGCTCTTGTATTACGCGGGCCAGCGAGCCGGATTACAGAAACTGTGGTTGGGCCCATGTCCTCATTGGTAAAAGCCTCTGCCGCTGCCATTAGCAAAGAGCTGGCAAATATTCACATATAGCCCATTTTAAGAACGGTGAGTACTAGATTTCTTCTTACTCCGTCGCTTGGCCAATTTTACAATTCTTGATAAATCTACCCACTCTGAATACTCAGCGATACTTTACCTATGCTGCTAAACTAGGGTTCATACGGAGGTTATGGTTTTGAACAAGATTACAGGTATTTTTGTAGCACTCTGTGTTTCTGGGCTGGCTTTCGGCGTCAGCGCGCAGCAAGCCGAAGAGATGAATCACGACATGCATAATATGGCGATGCCTACAGTTAGTGCTGGAATCGCTGAGATGAGCCTTGAATTCGAGTTAGTCGGCTCTGAAGGTCAGATAGTTACACAAGAAGACTTTGTCGGTAAAAACCTGATGTTGGCCTTTGGTTTTACTTACTGCACTCATATCTGCCCGCTAATAGCGGCCAATATGGCTAATACGTTGAAAATTGCCGATACCAATGCGGTGGGCGTATTTATCAGTGTTGATACCGAGCGTGACACGCCCGAAGTAACCAATAATTACTCGACCAGATTCCACCCTAAGATTACGGGTCTTAGCGGTAGTCACGCTCAAGTGTCTGTTGCAGCAAAAAACTTCAATACCACCTTTGTAGTGACCAAGTCTCCAGACATCTATACGGTTCAGCATTCACCGGGTATTTTTTTGATCTCTCCGGAGGGTGAGCTAATAGATGTATTTGCGATCAATACTGCCCCGGAAGAAATTGCTGCGGCTATGAGATAGCTGAAAAGCTAAAGGTTTTAAATGGCCACTATTGTTAAGAAGTTAAATTACCCGCGCATCGGTCTGGTTATGTTGGTTAGCATAATTATTTCTTCGGCCTGGCTGGTATTCCCTTATTTTATTCAGGGCAAAGATCTTTTGAGCGGAGTCGGTGACAACGCTCGCATGACCAAGGCCGGCAGTGTCTCTCAATATCTAACTAGAAAGCTAGTAAACCACTCAGAGCTGGAACTCACGGCAACCTTTGCTACAGATGAGTTTTTTCAATACGTGGATCAAGCCAGCACCATTGGCGATATTCGGCCGGATCGAAACTTTATATTTTTCGTTAGCGAGAGCATTCACGATGGTGAACTCGCCTTCGAACTACCGGAAGTGATTCTGCATTTGGGTGACCTTGAATTTACGCCGGACGTTTCACTTGGTCCGCGAAATGCTGAGCATCATAGAATTGCTATGTACAGTATTCCCAAGCGTGGCCCAGATGGTCAGATAATTAATTTGAATGACTACGAATCCGTTAAGCTTTTTGTTTCAAATTACTATTTCGGTAGCACTCAAAAGCTGACCTTCGTTGGCGAATGGGCGGCTCCTTACGGCTTACCGGAGGAGTTAACTTCTCGTGCCGATATAACGCCAATTGCCGTTTTGGCTCTTGGAGCAGGTTTGCTTTCTGCGGTACTCACACCTTGTCTGTTGCAGCTGGTAGTTATATTCGGATCTATTGTCAGCTCATTTTCTACCGTACCCAGCGGTTCTTCTAGGGAATCGGGGTTGGGATCAGAGATTAGTTCTGGTCAGGTAACTCCCCATATCCGACGGAAAATCATGCAAATCGCCATCGCCTTTGTAACGGGCTTCGTGCTCCTTTACACCTTGGCGGGTGCTTTGATTGGCAGCGTTGGGCATTCTGCACAGCTTATATTTGCTGAAAATAGCCGCATGGTGGCTATTATTTCCGGCGTCTTCATTATCTTGATGGGTATATGGGTCGGTGTACGGGGTACACGCAATATGGTCTGCAAAATCCCTGATGCTAGCGCCATGAAAATCAGCAACCGGCGAGACATGGTGGGTTCATTAGTGATTTCTATGGGGTACGCTCTGGGCTGCACAGCCTGTTTTGGTGGTGCCATAGTAGCGACCCTTATTATTTATGTCGGTGCCATTGGTAGTGCGGTTATTGGTGCAGGAATTATGTTCACCTTTGCCATTGGCGTTGCCATACCCTTTCTACTTTCCGCATGGTACATGTCCCGTATGGACAGCATTTTGGAACTGCTGGCGCGCAAGGCTCGGACAATAAGTATTATTAGCATGATCATGATCATCATCTTCGGATTGATACTTGTGACGGATAATTTCCATGTGGTGAGCGATATGATTTACCCCTATTTAGGATTGAACTAGATGTCTTTGTTCTTAAGAGTTGCCATATTATTTTTAGTTTCGCTGTTTGCGGTAAGTGCACTGGCGGCGGTTATTAGTAATCCCCGTTCGCTTATCTTTGTCGGCGACCGCACTGAGAAAGTTATCGATGTTATTTCGGTCAACAGCAATGAGCTTGTACATAGGATAGAAACCAGCATTCATCCAGATCACATAGTGGTTACGCCTTTTGCCCCAATTCTTATATATACAGATACCGAGGCTAAAAAACTGGTGTTCTATGATTTAGAAGACCAGGTCGAGCGCAAGGTCTATGACCTCAGCGTTACTCCTCGACATGTTGTTTTGGATACAACCGGGGCTAGGATCGGCATTAGTGATGATGTGGATGGCGGTTTTGTTTTAGTCAATATTTACAGCTTTGAGATTGAATTCTCTATAGACGATTTTCCGGCAACTGCAGATGTTTTGTTCGACCCAAACGATGTAGATATTTATTACAGTAATCAGGAAACCGGCTCCATTGGCGTGCTGAGCATGCTCACCCAAGAAACCTATGAGACGGAGGTTACGTACGAGCCGGGGCAAGAGTTAACGCCTCCGAGCCGCAGCTTAGATGGGCGCTATATATATGTAGGTAATGTTTCCACGGGTGAGGTCTACGGCATGAACGCCTATTCCGGTGCGATTTTCAAAACCTTTGATGTCGGTGGAACGCTGGCCAGGCCCTATACCACTCCAGAGGGTGTTTTCCTCTACATGATGGATAAAGAAAATGGGCGCTTAGTAACCATCGAACAGCAGGGCTTTAGTGAATATGCTGATACCAGTTTTGGCGCAGGCATAGATCTGGTTACTGTGGGTCGTTTTGACCATCTAAATCTGTTTATGAGTTCCGAGAATACCAATTGGTATATTTACGACAATATCAAGAAAGCTGTTGTTGAAAGTGGGAATTTCTCTGGAGTGCCGATAGGTGCATCGGGCTCGGCGGACGGCAAGCTTGCCTATGTTGCGCTTAGCGACAGCCCTCAGTTGGCCGTAGTGAATTTGGAAAAGCAGAGCTTGGAATACGTGCCGGCAACCATTAATGGCAGCGGCTCGTTTACTCTTGGATTGAGCAATAACGTCTGTCACTAACTGCCGTTAGAGTACCCTATTGATTGGGATGTTGAGCTGAATTTTTAATTGGTAGCTACGGGTGGACTTGAACCACCGACCTCAGCATTATGAATGCTGCGCTCTAACCAGCTGAGCTACATAGCCACGGAATTAAAAAATTCCCACTCCTGCTAAAAACGCCGCATTAGTGGGGGCGCGAATTCTCGTTTTCTAGGGCCGCTTTGTCAAGTATTTCAGGCGCTTCCGCCTGTATCATTTGCCGACAACACTATTCCCCAATGTATAATTCCGCTGCTTGCTTCGGAGCTGCTATGACAGACAAAATTATCACCGGTAAATTTCCCTTTGCGCGCATGCGTCGCACTCGCCGCCATGACTGGTCGCGTGAGCTATCTGCTGAAACTCGGTTAAGTGCAGCAGATCTAATTTGGCCGATTTTTATTCACGATGAATCCCATGATATGGATATTGAGTCCATGACCGGTGTGCAGCGCGTCAGTATTAATACGCTGCTGAAACTCGCCGAGCAGGCGGTAGCTTTGGGTATCCCGGCTATTGCGTTGTTTCCAAGTGAAGATGATTCTCTGAAAGATGAAAATGGTACGCAGGCAGCGAATCCCGAGAATCTAGTTTGCCGAGCCGTGCAGGCAGTTAAACAGCGATTCCCGGAGTTGGGTATTATCTGCGATGTAGCGCTAGACCCTTATACCAGTCATGGCCAAGATGGTATTTTGGTTGATGGTTATGTGTCGAACGATGTCACTATTGAAATGCTTATTAAGCAGGCTATCGTTCAGGCCCAAGCCGGATGCGATGTGGTTGCGCCCTCAGACATGATGGATGGCCGCGTAGGGGCTATTCGAGGTGCATTAGATGCTGAAGGGCTGGTTGATACCCAGATTATGTCCTACGCCGCCAAGTACAACTCGGCCTTTTATGGGCCCTTCAGGGGCGCGGTAGGTTCTGCACCTTCGACGGTCTCACGATCGGGTGGAAAGGCCTCATATCAAATGGATCCCGCTAACTCGAATGAAGCGCTTCGCGAAGTTGCCATGGACATAGAGGAGGGCGCCGATTCGGTAATAGTAAAACCCGGGCTTCCTTACTTAGATATATTGCAGCGGGTAAAAGATACCTTTGGCGTACCCACCTATGTTTATCAAGTGTCGGGCGAATACGCCATGCTTAACGCAGCTGCCGAGAAAGGCTGGCTAGATCTTGATCGGGTGATGATGGAAAGCTTGATGGGGATGAAGCGGGCCGGAGCCGATGGTATCTGGACTTACTTTGCTCCTGTGGCGGCCGAAAAGCTTAACGGCTAAAGTGATCTCGGATTGATCCGGACAGTCCAATGACTCCCAAAAAGAAGATACTTTTTCTGTGCACCGGTAATTCCTGTCGCAGCCAGATGGCTGAGGGCTGGCTAAGCCATTTGCGATCTGATGACTACCAGTCTCTGTCTGCTGGAGTAGAGCCGCACGGAATGAATCCCTTAGCGGTTAGGGCTATGTCCGAGGTCGGTATCGATATCTCTGCACAATCTTCCGACCATATAGATATATACCTTGATGCTGGCCTAGATTATGTCTTCACGGTTTGCGATAACGCCCGGGAGACTTGCCCAATATTCCCCGGTGACGCAAAGGTGATACATCTAGGGTTTGATGATCCGCCGCGATTGGCGAAAGCAGCACAAAACGAAGAAGAGGCCATGGGACACTATCGTCGAGTTAGGGATGAAATCAGTCAATTTATAGAGAAAATAGACCCGCTGCTCTACTGAAGAGCTTCGATTGAGGGCGCAGGGTTAGACGTTAAACCTAAAGTGCACCACATCGCCATCGGCGACGATATATTCCTTGCCTTCTAAGCGCCATTTACCGGCGTCTTTTGCGCCAGCTTCTCCGTTGCCCGCTATGAAGTCGTCATAGCCGACAATTTCGGCGCGGATAAACCCTTTTTCAAAATCAGTATGAATCTTGCCTGCCGCTTGAGGTGCAGTTGCGCCAATAGGAATAGTCCAGGCTCGCACTTCTTTTACACCCGCTGTGAAATAGGTGTGTAAAGCCAGCATTTCATAGCCTGCGCGAATTACCCGGTTCAGTCCGGGTTCTTGCATGCCTAAGTCGGTCAAGAATTCCATTTTGTCTTCGTCGTCCAGCTCTGCTATTTCTGATTCGAGTTTATTGCAAATAGCTACTAGGCCAGCTGATTCCTGCTCTGCAATGGCTTTCACTGCATCTAGCAGTGGATTGCCCTCAAAGCCGTCTTCCGCAACATTGGCGATATAGAGCATGGGTTTTATGGTGAGCAGGTTTAAAGGCTTAAGTACTGAGAGGGTATCTTCATCCATCTCAAGGCCACGCAATGGTTTGCCTTGGTTTAGTTGTTCTACTACCGGGCCAATTACTTTCATAAAAGCGATAGCGTTTTTGTCTTGGCCTTTAAGGGCACGCTCGGCGCGATACTTTGCTTTCTCTACGCGATCTAGATCCGCAAGCGCGAGTTCGGTGTTAATGGTTTCTATATCACTGGCGGGGTTTATTTCTCCCTCTACATGGACTACGTTTTCGTCTATGAAGCAGCGGACAACATGCGCAATGGCGTCAGTTTCTCCAATATTGGCTAGAAACTGATTGCCTAACCCTTCGCCTTTAGACGCGCCGGCAACTAAGCCCGCGATATCTACAAATTCCATGGTAGTGGCGATAGTTTTTTGCGGCTTAACGATTGCGGCTAGAGCATCCATGCGGGGATCAGGTACAGGAACGATTCCAGTATTTGGCTCAATGGTGCAGAAAGGAAAATTCTCGGCATCGATACCGGCTTTAGTTAGCGCGTTGAAGAGTGTCGACTTACCAACATTAGGCAGTCCAACGATTCCACAGTTAAATCCCACAGGTCACCCCACAATATATCTTTTTATACGATTTCAGCGTTACCATCGTGCACGAATCCTCATTTATCCTATATAAAATGCGGTTCTGCGCGCGAGGGCGCCTTGAGCCCGCATAAAAATATAATTTTGTGAATACGACCTGAGTCGCAATTGTTTAGGTGTCTTTTGTATGCAGTTGGTACATGGCCTTTTCCCAATTGCCTCCTAAGGCGTGGGGCATATTATGTAGGGCGCGGTCAACTATAGTCATGGTTTTTTCCCGCTCATCGGGGCTTGCTTTGGACAACACGTAATTACTAACCAAGCTGGATTGGCCAGGGTGACCTATGCCAATACGTAACCTATAGAAATCTCTTTGATTGCCCAGGCTGGCGATAATATCTTTGAGGCCGTTGTGCCCACCGGCACCACCGTCGAATTTGAAGCGAGCCACGCCAGGATCAAGGTCGAGTTCATCATAGGCGACCAGAATATTGTTTGGATCAATCTTATAGAAAGCGGACAGGGCGCCAACACTTTGGCCACTGCGGTTCATAAAAATATCGGGGATCAGTATGCGGAGTTTTTTGCCGCCATATTGCGCTTCGCCAACACGACCGAAAAATCGTGCTTCGCTAGCTAGCGCAATGCGTTCCTGTTGACAGAATAGAGATACAAAATCCTCGCCGGCATTGTGCCGAGTACCCGCATAGCGAGTACCCGGATTACCAAGTCCAACAAGGAGTTCTATAGAATGGTTCACTGCTTTTTACCTAAAATCAGGTCAACAGTAGATCAGTCCTCTGAGCTTTCTTCAGAATCTTCGCCATCAGAATCTTCGCCATCAGAATCTTCGCCATCAGCGCTAACATCAGCGTCCAGATCTTCTTCAACAACCACTTTAGGTAGGTGAATAGATGCGATAGGTTGATCCTGTTCTTCGCCGTGAGACAACGCAACACTTTCAACGCCTTCTGGCAGTTTGATATCACTGATGTGTAACGTGGCATCTAGCTCTACTTCAGCCATATCTACTTCCAAGAACGCAGGAAGGTTTGCTGGTAAACAGCTGATTTCCAAATCGGTTATGTTGTGAGAGATTAGGCCACCAGAGGTTTTCACGCCGACACAGATATCTTCGTTGATAAAGTGCAGTGGAACGCGCGTGGTGAGTTTTTGGTTCTTCGATACGCGCTGGAAATCAACGTGCATGATTACCGGCTTGGCAGGGTGACGCTGAACATCTTTTAGAATAACGTCTTGGCTTTTGCCGTCGACGGTTACCGAAATAATATGCGAGTAAAAAGCTTCATTTGCCAAGGAGTGAGCGATGTCTTTGTGAAACATAGAAATCGATTCTGGTTCCTTTTTGCCACCATAAATAATGGCGGGTACTTGTTCAGCTAGACGACGAAGGCGGCGGCTCGCACCTTTCCCTTTGTCTTCCCGGCTGCTTGCGGTCAGTTCAAAATCAGTCATGATATTTTCTCCAGACTGTTAGCCCATCCAACTTTGCGACCAGTCTAGACGGGGGTTTAGTTAGGCTCGAAACGAGCCACGTAAATTGGCATTATGCCAAATCGGTATAGGCCCGTCCCCCCTAGCTAGGGAACATGGCTGAAATAGATTCCTCGTTGCTGACGCGGCGCATGGCCTCGGCCAACATTTTTGACAAGCTTAATTGTCGAATGCGTGTACAGGCTTGAGCTTCTTCTGAAAGCGGGATGCTATTAGTTACAACCAACTCATCAAGCACAGAGCCGTTGAGATTCTCGATAGCCCTGCCGGATAAAACCGGGTGCGTGCAGTAGGCAATCACTTTTAGTGCGCCGGCGTCTTTTAGCGCGGTCGCCGCAGAGCATAATGTTCCAGCGGTATCGATAATATCGTCTACCAAAATGCAGGTGCGCCCTTCGACTTCACCAATAATATTCATTACTTCGGCGACGTTTGCCTTGGGGCGTCGTTTATCAATGATGGCTAGGTCTGATCCCAAAAGTTTTGCAAAGGCTCTAGCTCTGACCACACCACCGATATCTGGCGATACTACTAGCACGTTCTCGTAAGTCTGCTTCAGCATATCGTCGAGCAGAATAGGTGTGCCGTAAATGTTGTCGACAGGCACATCAAAAAATCCTTGGATCTGCTCTGCGTGTAAATCGATGGTTAAAACGCGGTCAACCCGCACCGTAACGATCATATCTGCTACTACTTTTGCCGTGATGGGTACTCGTGCTGAACGTACGCGCCGATCTTGACGGGCGTAACCAAAATAAGGGATCACTGCTGTGATTCGCGCGGCTGATGCACGACGCAAAGCGTCTGCTAGAACCAACATTTCCATAAGGTTATCGTTGGTGGGCGCGCTAGTAGACTGAACAATAAATACGTCGCGGCCGCGCACATTCTCTTGCAGTTCAACAGCTATCTCACCGTCAGAGAACTTTTTAACTTCAGCCCGACCTACAGGTACACTCAGATATTTGCAGGTTTCTTCAACCAACGCCGGGTTTGAGTTCCCGGTAAATACCATTAGATCTGCCACATTAGGCTCCGCGGTTAGATGCACTAGTTAGAGGTGCACCCTTTTGTTAATAAAATGGCTGGGGTGGGAGGGATCGAACCTCCGCATGACGGGATCAAAACCCGTTGCCTTACCGCTTGGCTACACCCCAGTAGTTAGTCAATTTTTAAGCAGTTTAACTGCTTATGGGTCGGCGACTCATTGACACCCTTGGCTACAAACCCATTCCAGTCAGAGGGGATACGATCAAAAACATTCAGTGCATCCGCTTCGGTGGTGAATTCAGCGAATAGGCAAGCTCCGGTTCCGGTTAGTCTTGCTTCGCCAAATTGATCTAGCCAACTACGTGCTCTGGCCACCTCAGGGTGCGTTTTTTCAACCACAATCTGACAGTCGTTGCGGATACAGTCCGCCGCGAGGGCCGGTATTTTGATGGGACTGCTGTCCCTTGTCAATTGGGGATTTAAGAAGATTTCCGCTGTTGAAACATTAACCCGGGGATCGAGCACGAGATACCAAGCTTGAGGTGTCTGTGTAGGCGTTAATTCTTCACCCAATCCTTCGGCAAAAGCGCATTGCCCAGCGACAAAAACAGGCACGTCCGCGCCCAGCTGAATTCCAATTTGGGCAAGTTCCTTGAGCTTCAAATCTGCACGCCAAAGTTGGTTTAGGGCCAAAAGCGTAGTGGCTGCGTTGCTGCTTCCACCACCTAAGCCGCCACCCATAGGGAGTATCTTGTCGATCTCAATTTCAATGCCCGGCGTGTCGACGCCTTTGATGACTAGCTTGTCTCGTAGCAGATTGGCAGCGCGAAGGATTAAATTTTGGCTTGGCTGTACTCCTTCAACATTAGTTAATAGCCGAATTTCATCATGACTAGAGATACTGAATGTCATGGTGTCGCCATAGTTCAATAGTTGAAATAGTGTTTGCAGATCATGGTATCCATCTGCACGGCGACGATTTATTAAGAGGAATAGGTTGAGCTTGGCTGGAGACAGTAATTCAATCTGCAAGATCTAGGCTCCAATCGGATACCGCAATTCGCACAGACGAATTCTCGTTCTTTAGATCAATTCGTGTGGGTAAAAGATATGAATCCAGGGATTCAAAATCGGCATAGGCGACCTGCCATCCACTGCTGGAGATTGATCCCTGATCGCCCGTTAACCAATTGCTAAGTTGACTAATGGGCATATGCATTCCGGTTAGCTCATAGAAAAGCATGTCGGGCTGGTCAGAAAGGTAGGATTGATCCGCGGATTCAATTTCCACTAGATTCTCATTTCCGCTAATTGTTATCATTCCCATGCCAAAGGGGCCGAATATGCGGACTAGATAATTGGACCCATTTTGCTGCCAATCAAATTGCCCAGATTTGCGATCGGAGTTGGCTCGATAGGTAAAGCGGCCGTTTACGTGCCATTGCTCTGGCGCGTCAGAACTTATAGGAGCCCGGGTGGGGTTGCTTATGGGTGTCATCGAGCAAGCCGTCAACATCAGCCCGAAAGCTGCAATTAGAAAGGATGGCCTGATCTTCAACATTTAGGCAGCGCTATCAGTTGTCTAAATCATCAAGTATGCGACGACGTATATCATTGAGAAGATCATTTCCCGGAAATTGCAGCATAGCGATACCAATCAAATCTAGCGCTTCGTCCACTCGGTCTAGCCGCCACAACACCTCGGCGTGGTGCGAAATTACTTCGGGATCAAACAAAGAGTCTTGAGCATCCGAAAGATAGAGTAGAGCGTCTTCATATTGGCCAAGTTTAAATAAAACCCAGCCCATGCTGTCCTGAATTGCAGGGCTCTCCGGGTCAAGGCGCAGGGCTCGTTCAATTAGCTCGTAGGCTTCGGCGTGGCGGTCTGTGCGATTGGTTAGTGAATATCCTAAAGCGTTGAGAGCGTTGGCGTTGTTTTCGTCTAGCGCAATAACCGCACGTAAATCCAGTTCAGATATATCAAGACGGTCGATCTTTTCCGCGACTAATGATCGTGAGTACCGCAAATCTATGTTGTCCGGGTATTGATCCAACGCTTCGTTCAAGAACGCAAAGAGGGTTGGGTCATCCACTAGCGAGGTTAGGTAACGAGTGTGCATTACAAGCAGCTGTTCGCGTGTTTCAGGGTGTGTGGATCTTTGTTCTGCAAAAAAGGCCACTAATTCATCGGTGCGATTAGCTGCACCTAGCAGGCCCACTATTTGATCCTGAGCATATTGATAGTAGGGGCCAAATGGCACCATCGAATACCATTGGAAGGCTGCCTCGACATCCTCATTCAGGTGGTAAATACGGCCTAGCTGTAGGTGGGCCATATCCTCATGATCCGGTAATTGAGCAGCCTGCCGGTAGAGCATTTCTGCGGCTATTAGCTGGCGGGTATTTAGCTTAATCTCGGCAATAGGCATCAGTATCTCTGCTGAGTCTGGATGTAATTCAAATAAACGACTTAGGCTGGCATCTGCCGCGTTGGTGTCCATTCTCATAAAAATAGCCAGTAGAGAAGCCCTGTCTTCCACACGGTTCCAATTCCCCAGAAGCCAGCTCTCTAATGTCGTAGCGGCTTCTTGGTCGCGCTCCAGCTTAATGAGTGCCTCGATGCGGACCAGCACGGCACTGATATTAGTTGGGTCAAGTATCAAGGCCTGTCGAGCTAATTCTGCCGCTTGCTGCTCGCGTTCAAGTTGATTTAGTAGAATGGCCTGTGCCGTGTAGAGCTCGGAATGGGGTGCTTTATCAACACCAAAAAGCTCAATTTCCTGGCCTAGCCAAAGTATTTGGGGAACGTTGCCGCTGGCAGCAGTTTCCGCAGCTACAAGTCGCAGTAGTCTTGGATTATTTGCACCTTTTGCGATCAGCCAAGCGGCTTCGGATTCGCCATTGCGTGCAAGCATTTGCACAGTAAGCGCTTGGGCTTCAATATTTTCAGGCTCAGTTTCATACCAGAGTACTGCTGCCTGCATGGCGCGGTCCAAATCACCCATTTCAACAGCTAGTTGAACGGTCCTTGCGAGCAGCTGTGCGTCTTGGGTTTCGCGCGCTGCTCGAAGGTAGAGTTCTACCACTCTGGCAGTGTCTCCTCTATAGCCAGAAAACTCGGCTTCCAAGAGTTTCTCTAATGTTGAGGGACTCATTGGGCGCTCTGGAAGTGCAGCGATTATTTCTGAATATTCTGATTCGGAAAGAACTTGGCTGCCATAGCCCTCCGAGTTTGAGGGTTGGGATGGTGCAGACCCACAAGCGCTTAGTATTAGAGCGCAAATCGCCATAAGCGCGATGAAAGAAGATTTGGACTGGGAAAAATATCGCATTGCGTTCCGGTTTGGATGACTCTCTTAGTTAGAGATAGAGTTAGAGACTGGCTTGGTTGTTGAGGTTAGTATCAGGGAGCTCTGACTCGATATATTAGTAAAAATTCCCTATAGCCATCAGATGGATAGTCAATAGACCATAGAATAGCCAATTTCACCGGTCTTTAATCATATTTTTTATTGACCTGTTAACGTTCATTTAACAATCACTGCCGGAAACTATTTTTACGTCTGACAAGGCAGAATGAGCGTGATGCGGTTATTCTACATGAGTGAATGATAACTCCGTCAGGGGTAAAAATAGTACCGGCCCTTGGGGTTGTGGCTAAAATAGCGCCACTATGCGTGGCTCTTCGCCTATTTAGATTCACTAGATTACGCTCCTCGCGCCTTGATTGGCAACATTTTAGCCACAACAGAGATTATTAAATGAACGTTAACAGGTCAGAAATTTTACCCAAAACAGGGCTTTGCGGCCGAGCCGCTTGTAAGCTGACGGTCAGAAACCGACAATAGCGCTTTCCGTCAAAAAAATCTCCTGTGTTTAGCCTTCTTGGAATAAATCACAACACCGCGCCCATTGAAGTGCGAGAAAAAGTAGCTTTTGCGCCAGAGCAAATAGCCTCTGCGCTCACTGCTGCGAGTTTTGATTTAGGCGCAGACGGCATCGCGATTCTCTCAACCTGTAATCGCACAGAGATATATTTAGACGGAAGCAATATTGCCTTGGATAGGGTGCTGGCCTGGCTGGCGCAGTGGCACAACCTGTCGGTAGATCAGCTTTCCGATTGTATCTATCAGCATCTGGATCAGGATGCTGCAGTGCACTTGATGCGAGTTGCTTCCGGCCTAGACTCGATGGTCTTAGGCGAGCCTCAGATATTAGGGCAACTCAAATCTGCTTATGCTGTGGCTGAGCAAGCAGGCACGCTAAATTCCGGATTACATCAGGCCTTTCAGCACACTTTTTCCAGTGCCAAACGCGTTAGATCTGAGACTGCTATTGGCCAGAACCCGGTATCCGTTGCCTATGCTGCAGTGTCCTTAGCGAAACAGATATTTGCGGATCTCAAGGATAAGACGGTTTTGCTTATCGGAGCGGGCGAGACTATTGCTTTGGTCGGCAGGCATCTTAAAGAACAAGGCGTTGAGCGAATTGTTATCGCCAATCGGACATTGGCCCGAGCTGATGAAGTGGCGACAACCTTAGGAGCAGAAACCATCTTGCTTTCGGATATTCCGTCGGTATTACACGAGATGGACATTCTTTTTTCTTCTACCGCCAGTCAATTACCGCTTTTGGGTAAGGGCGCGGTGGAATCTGCGCTTCGACAACGCAAGCGCCGGATGATGTTTATGGTGGATTTAGCGGTGCCGCGAGATATCGAAGTGGAAGTAGGCACATTAGAGGATATTTATCTTTACACCGTCGATGATCTTCGCGAAGTAATCGAGGAGAGCCGCCGGTCCAGAGCTCAGGCAGCAGAAGAGGCTGAAACTCTAATTCAAGAATGCTTACAGCGCTGGAAACAGGAACGAGCGGCGTCCGGGCATTCCGATTTAATTCGCCTATATAGGGAATCTGCTGAGACCGTCAGAAATAAAGAGCTGCAAAAGGCACTTGCCATGCTTGAGGCTGGCCAATCAGCCGAAGAAGTAATGCAGCGTTTCTCGAACAATCTAACCAATAAAATGATTCATCATTCAACCGCTCAACTGAAGTGGGTGACTCAGTCCGGTGATCTTGAACTGATCAAGATGGCTAGCAGGCTTTTGGGTCTGGACAAGATTGATGCACAGCAGGGTTCCGGTGAGGAGACATTTCCGAATGAGAGTACTGAAAGTTTGGCCAAAGACATTCCATTAGATATTCCGTTAGAAAATCAATTCGTCGACAAAGACGAGCCCTAGCTGCAGCCCGGATTTCCCATCAGGTGGACTGAGAAGGGGCAATGGAATTTACAACATATTACCTGTTAGACTTCGCGAACAAGTGATATTGAATCTGTATATCATCCGCCCGATGAGAACCCCTGACTAATACCCCTACCCCATGAAAGAGTCTATTCAGCACAAGCTGGTTTTGTTGGTTGATCGTTACGAAGAGATCGGTGCACTGCTGAGCGATGCAGAAGTAATTACTAATCAGAATCGGTTTCGAGATTTGTCTCGTGAATACTCTGAAATTGAAGAAGTGGTGAAGTGTTTTGAGCAATATCAAAGCTGCGTTCAAGATGCCGATGAAGCGCGCGAAATGCTTCTGGATTCAGACACTTCTATGCGCGAGATGGCAAAAGAAGAGCTGGACTCCGCGCAATCTAAAATAGATTCCCTTGAGTTGGATTTACAAAAATTACTCCTTCCCAAAGACCCGGAAGATCGCGCCAATGTATTTTTGGAAATTCGTGCGGGCACAGGAGGCGATGAAGCGGCAATATTTTCTGGAAATCTTTTTCGCATGTATTCCAAATATGCCGAGTCAAAAAAGTGGAAGGTGGAAGTTCTTTCCGAACGTCAGGGGGATCACGGGGGATTCAAAGAAATCATCTCTCGTATTTCCGGAAAGGATGTATTTGCAAACCTGAAATTCGAATCGGGAGCGCATAGAGTTCAGCGAGTGCCTGAAACGGAATCCCAAGGGCGTGTTCATACATCCGCCTGCACAGTTGCCGTAATGGCAGAGCCCGATGAAGTGGAAGAGATCAATGTTCGTAAAGAGGATCTGCGGGTGGATACCTTCAGGGCTTCCGGTTCGGGCGGTCAGCACGTAAATAAGACTGATTCAGCCATTCGGCTTACTCACCTGCCATCCGGAATAGTGGTTGAGTGTCAGGACGAACGGTCTCAGCACAAAAACCGCGCGCGCGCGATGTCCTTACTGCAAGCCAGATTGAATAATGCGCAGCGGGACGCCGCTGAAAAAGAACAAGCAGATGCACGTCGCAATCTTGTAGGTAGTGGCGATCGCTCTGAACGAATACGGACCTATAATTTTCCACAGGGTCGCGTCACGGATCATCGAATTAACCTTACGCTCTATAAGCTCGACGAGTTTATGGAAGGTAGTGTCGATATAGTTATTCAGCCTCTTATCAATGAGCATCAGGCTGATTTATTGGCTGCGCTTTCTCAGGACGAATGAACAGTCTTAGCGATATCATAATCTCGGCTTCCCAAAAGCTAACAGATTCTGATTCCGCTCGGCTCGACGCAGAGCTAATTTGGGCGCATGTATTAGGCCGCGACCGAACTTGGCTATTTACCTGGCCGGAATATCAGCCCAGCTCAGAAGAAATTTCCGAATTCCAAAAACTGATCGCGCGACGCATCGAGGGTGAGCCGATTGCCTACATCTTGTCCCGGCGAGAATTTTGGGGGCTGAGTTTGGAATGCAATGCATCAACCTTAATACCTCGACCTGAAACCGAATTGTTGGTGGAGCGGGCACTTAGCCTAGATCTGCCAGATTGCGCCAAGATACTGGATTTAGGCACCGGAACCGGGGCAATTGCACTGGCTTTAGCTCTGGAACGGCCAAGCTGGGATATTACGGCGGTTGAGCTGTCGGAATCAGCCTTCGAATTGGCGCAAAGTAATGCCCGTAATTTGAACATATTGTCCGTGGATTGGCTGCAGGGTAGCTGGTTTGAGCCTATTGGGAACGATACTCTATTTGACCTGATTATCACCAATCCTCCATATGTGGAGGAACATAGCCCTTGTTTAAAAGAGGGGGATGTTCGGTTTGAACCCCGAACGGCTTTAACTGCTGGTAGAGACGGTATGCAGGATATAAAGCTGATTGCAGAGTTCGCGATAGACTATTTAGTTGATGGGGGGTATCTGTTGATCGAGCATGGATTTAATCAAAAAAACAGCGTAAGCAGCGAGCTAGAAAAACATCGATATCTGTCCGTAAATGGTCTTAAAGATCTATCTGGATTAGATCGGGCGGTTCTGGCGAGAGCGCCTAAAGACTGAGATTGATCTCTAGATCAAGAATATCAATCCAATTTGCTTCGCCGACTATGTCGTTTACCCCATCGGTTAAAGCATTGACCTGATAAATGGGGCTATAGATATGTTGCTCTCCCTGACTTTTTGAAAACCCATTAGTCTCGGGTTCATCCGGGAACTCATCTTTGTGAAAGGACGACGTCCAATTCCAAGGGCCGTCGACTGCCCCTGCCCAAAGGTCATCGGTTTCTGGTGATTCATAAAAAATTGAGGAAGTGGCATATACCCCGGTATTTTCGGTGATCAGGCTTAGCAGGGGGTGAGTGCTGGCATCGACGGAGAACATCAACCCGTTTGCATCGGCAGAAATATTTGCTGCGTCTAAAATACTGTATCCCATTTCTGCAGATGTATATATAACTAAGCGGCTTTCAAGGTGGACAAGCGGGACAACCGCTTCAGATTTATTTGGGTGCTTAATATTAGAAAGGTGAAGGGAGACATCTCCAGCGTCGATCTGCCCAGAGTCGTTGATATCAAAACTAACCGACCAGTCTAATTCTGTGGTGATCATCGCCGACGCCTCGCGATCCACCTTCACTATTGTAGGAACTTCAACCAGATCTAATATTGCTTCGATTTTGCCGGCTGCTGAACTTGCGGTGCAAAGAGGCAAACCTGCGGAAAAAGAAATCAACTCAGTGGGAGCTGAACTAGCCAATCGCTCACTTCCATCAATATTTACAATCGCCTCAGTATCGCCGTTATCTGTGAAGTGCAGTTGCGATAACTCGCCTAGGGGGTTTTCTAACGCAATCGACGATTCGCTACTGGAGACCACATCTAGTTTTTCTACCAGATAGCAATTTTGAGTTGTGTTATTAGACATCCACAGAGCTTTCTCTGTGGAGACTAATAGAAACTCATTGTCTCCAAAGCTCCAGGATTTATTGAATTTGGTATCTAGTGGTTGAGAAACTGCTGCAGGAGTAACTTCCGGGATTTTAGAAGAGAAAGCGTTACTGGTCGCGGACTGTGACGAGCCACCGCCACCGCAGCCAGATAATATGATCAAAGTAGCCAGACAAACCAACGCCAACCGCTTCATTCAGAATACCGAAAAGATAGTTACTGAAAGATAGATTCGTCACTACTTCGAAAATTCTTAAGTGGAATCGTATAAAGATTAATGAGCGCGGAAACTCGCGCTCATATTTCTGGCTGGACTAGCTGTTGGTCTGAGTAAGTTTAATCTCACGCTGTGGAAAGGGTATTTCGATGCGGTTTTCTTTAAGCGCGTCGTGAATAGCCATGTTAGCCGCATACAAAAATTCAAAATACTTGTCTGTCGATGCGGAGAACCTAGCGCCAATGTTAATGCTGCTATCGCCAAACGCCTCAATGCCGACGGTTGGTGCTCGCAAAGCATCTAGTCCTTCAATCCCTTCAATGGCTTTAGTGACGATCCTAACTACCTGATGCGGATCAGAATCGTAAGCTACCCCTGCGGATAGCTCGATCAATTTCGATTCTTTTGAGTTATGCATGATTTCGCCGACAACCAGACGATTGGGTATCTGAATTCGTACCCCGTCCTCGTCCACCAAAATGGTATAGGCAAGATGCACGCTCTCAACTAAACCGGTTTGGCCCTGCACGCTCAACGTATCGCCAACAACAAATGGCCGAGTGATGATGATGGTGAAACCTGCTGCGTAGTTTGCCAGCATGCCCTGAAGGGCTAAACCAGCGCCCAGAGATAAGGCACCGACAATGGCAATTAGTGGAGTAACACTTATGCCCAGGCGACCCAAAACCATCATGATTACAAAGGCGAGAATAACCAGGTGAGCAGAGTTTCCAACGAAGCGGCTGAGCGTGACGTCAACTTTCTTTGTAATCATCAGCCCTTCGACTACTTTGCCGAGTTTTTTTGCTATTACATAGCCGACAGCTAAAATCACTAAAGTGACTACGATCTGTAAACCGTTATCGATCAGGTACTGAGTAATGGCGTCAGAGATAAGTTGTAATTGTTGTATTTCTTCATCTATAGGATCGTTTTCCGTATTTAGAGGTTTTTGTTGGCCCGGGATTTTTGAATAAGATCGTAGGCACTACTGATTTCCTGCGATCGTTCGGTGGCCAGTTTAATCATTTCTTCTGGCATGCCCTGACCAATTAATTTGTCCGGGTGATTTTCGCTAATAAGCTTTCGGAAAGCCTTTTTGATTTCTGCGTCTGTAGCGGAGGATTCGACGCCCAGTGCTTGATAAGCAGTATCCAGAGCTCCAGCCTGTGATTGTCCTACAGCTCCTGAGTAGCTACCTTGTTGATGAAAACTGGCTTGCGCCTGAATCATACTAACCAGCTGCTCGAAAACAAATGAGGGGATGCTCAACCCTTCTGCAATTTGGCGCAAGGCCTGAATTTCGCTGTTATCGATATTACCGTCCGCCATGGCGAGGGTAATCAAATAGCTAATCAAAGTTTGTTTGAGTCGCGGCTGACGTCCGCAGATTTGATTAAAACGGTCTAGTGTCTCTGAAATAGAAAAGCCCGATGCGGCGCCTTCTTTGAATAAATTGATCGCTTGTGTGCGCTGGGCGGCAGACAAACCCATGCGATTCATTAGTTGTTCAGTGTGAGATACCTCAGCTTCAGAGACATGGCCGTCGACCTTGGCTAGATAACCCAGGAGTTTAAAGCTGGTCTCAAAATAGGCCCGCTGTATTTCAGCACGTTCATGGCTTGAGAGATGAACAAAGTGTCCGCGGGTCATCTTTTGGAATGAGTCATAAAAATGACCAGCCATTAACCCCAAAAAGAAGCCAGGAATATTCATTATCCAAGCGCCGACCATAGCGCCGATTATTTTGCCTTTCATCGAAAAACCAGAAGTGAGTTATGTGGATTTGCCAAACTTTGTGCCTTTTTTGGGCCTTTCTTTCAAAAACCAACTATACAGGTGCCCGTTTGCAGGAGAAACTATTGCTAGCTTCTCTACAAAAAAAATAAATGAATAATTCAGCATTATTAGAAATGACCAGTGTTCGGGTTAAGCGCGGTGAAAGCCAGGTCTTCTCGGATTTGACAATGAGTCTTCCGGCAGATCGAAGTTCGGCGGTGATAGGCCCTAACGGTTCGGGAAAATCTACCTTACTAAAGCTAATAAACAGAGAGCTTTATCCAATGCCAGATTCGGGTACTGAATTTAAAATACTGGGAAGACCGCTCTGGCATGTTGACGAATTGCGCCAACGAATGGGAGTGGTGTCTCAGGAGCACCAAAGTAGATTTATTGCAGACGCGTCCCTACTCCAGGTGGTGGTTTCCGGTTTTTATGCGAGTGTCACGACATGGGCGCATCAAAGATATAGTTCAGATCAACTTGATGCTGCATATTCTCAGATGGAAGTCTTGGATATCGCGCACTTGGCCGAGCGCGAAATTGGCACGCTTTCTACCGGCCAGCAGCGTCGCGCTCTACTGGCAAAAGCATTGATCAATGATCCTGAGTTTTTGATTCTCGATGAGCCGACTGCTGCTCTTGATGTAAATGCCACTCATACCTATTTGAAAATCATTGAAGGCCTAATAGATCAGGGTAAAAAGGTGGTATTGGTGACCCATCATTTAGAAGAGGTTCCAGCAAAAGTAGAGTGGATTGTATTGTTGAAGGAGGGGCGGGTCTTCGCTCAAGGGCCTCGAGAGGAGATACTAACTCCACAAAGGATGTCTGACTTGTTTGATATGCGTCTAAAGTTAGAAGAGCGCGGTGGTTACACCACCATGCTCCCCCTCTAGAATAGTCTTGCAGAACGATCTAGTTCGAAAAAATGGCATTCAATTGATTGCCATCTGGCCCGGTAGATCCGGTATCTGCTATCCAGGGAGCGACGCAGTCATCATCTAAGATACAGGGATCCGTAAGGGCGCGAAGGAAAGAGACAATCTGCTCTTCTTCTCTGTTACCGATGTTGATGTTTTCAAATAAACTGGTTCCAGCAAGCCGTTCTGCGCCCAATTCATCCAAGGCTGCTTCAGAGTTTTCGCGAGCATTTGGGTATAGGCCCTCGCAATTAGCAACACCTTGAAACTGATCCAAATCGCACCATTCCTCATTGTTTAAAAAGGCTCTGATATTGTCGGTAGGGTTGTCGTAGTGGTCGAGCACTTCATTCAGGCTCTCGTATGCGCCTGCATGCCCGTAGGGCGCTGTTGCCTCAATATTTAGTAAGCTCGGTGTGCGGAATGCAAAACGATCCTCTCTCGCACCACTTATGCCTTCGCGGCCAAAATCTCCGGTGCCAGTGGTGTCATGACCTTTGCCCGGCCCGATCTGCGGGAAGGCGACTACTTGAAATAGCTCATCAGAAAATAGATCTCCGCTATGGCATTCGGAGCAACCTCCACCGCCGTCTGCCACACTAGAATAAAATAGCACTGCACCATCTTTCTGCTGAGGAGTTAGTGCGTCTAGGTCACCATTTATATAGTTAAACCAGGGATTGTTCACAAAGACCATCGATCGCTCGTATTCACCTATGGCAAGAGAGATGGACTCAAAACTAATAAGTTGGGTCGCGTCCTGAGTAGAATCAAAGGCGATCTGAAATTCACTAATCCAGTTGTTTGTAGTCAACTCGCCAGAGCCACTCCCGTAGCCGCCGATTCGTTCGGCTAGATGAGCCCTAATCGTATCTCCGCTACTACCATTTTCAAAAATAGTACCTTTCATCTCAGCGTTGGACGTAACAGGAAACTTCGCTTGAGCGGCTGGAAGATCGGCGCCTGCGTTCACGTCTGTGACGTTAAAAGCCGTATCGGGCGTGCTAATTCCTCCGTTGGTTCCATTTGCTAGAGCGGTAGGGTTTAGGCTTTCAACTCGAGAGTCCATAAATAGTCCACGGTCCCACAACCCAACATTAAAAATACTAGGTGTATTCCTAGGAACGTCCGGCAGGTTGTCGGCATCTGTGCGGCCCTGTCCTAGTAAGTCTGGATTTAGTGCGCCAACACCAATAGCGAGAGATAAGTCATCAGCACCGCCTAATAAGGGGTGATGGCAACTTACGCATGCGGCGTCCATATCGCCACCCAGGCTTTTTGAGAAAAACAAAAGTTTCCCAAGTTGAGGTAAGGCATCATTAATTGATGGCAAATCTCGTCCGGTTTCCGGATTGCCCGTTAACCCCTGCTCCAAAATAATTGCCTGCAATTGCTGATCGACATTGTCGAGAACGGGGTCTGGTTGTGGGTCCGGATCAGCGGCGGGGTTTGGCGCGGCCGCTGGAGGGGTTACCGGATTCACCGGCAGGTTCGCTGTACTTCCGCCCGAGCCGCCGCAGGCGACTAAAAGTGTTGATATGGCCAATACTAGAGTTAAAGCTCTAGATTGAATCCAGCAAGAAATTATACTTAGGTTCAAATTGTTACTTTTCATCGAAGCTTCCCAAGAAATCCGAAGGTTTCAGACTGGACCCCTAGCGTGCAGGAATCGTGCAGATATTACGAATTAATCCAGAGTTAACTGTGCACTCAATGTGGATTTATGTGACGCTTTTCAATAAGTTTTGTGACCCCTTTGGCTAAATAAATTCCCAAGGTTATAGTAACTGCCATGAAACATTCCATGCGTGCTCGTCTACTCGTTACCTTCGCTCTTTTGGCGGTTGTGCTTGTTATCTCGACTGTCTGGATGACCAGAGTGGCTTTTCAGAAAGGCTTTGTAACCTATCTGAATTTGCAGACTACCCAGAATATGGATCGCGTCTCAGTAATGCTTGCCGAACTCTATAGTGAATCAGAAAGTTGGGACGAGCTTGTGGGTAATGCAACGCTGTGGCGTGAAGTTGTAGAAGTTCGTCGAAGACCCCGACAACGGCCTATAGATCAACTTCTACCGGAGCGATTCGATCCATCCGGGTTTTTGGAGGGACAGGCTCAGTTCGATACTTTAATCCGGCCCTCCATCGGCACAGAGAATGCTCTGGATGCCACTCCTTCAAACCTAACTTTGCTGGACACGGACTCGAGTTGGGTTGGCGGCAGACGCCTGAACGCGGATGAAGGCGAAATACTTAGTACTACTGTAGAGCATATGGGGGAGACGGTGGGGTATCTTGTTACTCCTAGGGCCGCGGGTATCGAAGCTGAATTGGATCGCACTTTCGTTGAAGGTCAATTACGTATATCCATTTGGATCGCTATCCTTTCCCTCGCGTTTGTATTGCCGTTGGCTCTTTATATAGCTGCTAGGTTGCTGGCGCCTATTAGGGGATTGACCCGAGGTGTACACAACCTTACGCGCGGAGACTATGGTTCTCGTATCAATATAGAGCGAGACGATGAATTGGGTCAGTTGGCTCGAGACTTCAATAAGCTATCTAGTACCTTGCATGCTAATCAGACGGCACAGCAAAGGTGGATTTCTGATATATCCCACGAGCTGAGAACCCCGGTCGCTGTTTTGGAAGGCGAGATATACGCGATATTGGATGGTCTTCGAAAGCCGGATACAAAAGAGATGGAGTCTTTAGCGGCTGAGGTTAAAAGATTGGGTAGATTGATTAGTGATCTGCATCAACTGTCTAAGTCCGATGCGGGCGATCTTAGTTATCGCATGGAGCCACTTGAGGTCAGAAAAGTTCTAGAACAGGCTAGGCAGACGTTTGACAGACGTATGCAAGAGGCTGATTTGGCCTGCGAACTTCAGCTTGATCAGGAAAATGCCCTGATATTCGGAGACGAATCGCGCTTAATTCAGCTGTTTAGTAATTTACTTGAAAACTCTTGTCGTTATACCGATGGACCCGGCAAAATGCTTATCCAGCTAAATTGTCTAGCTGGCCAGGCGGTGATATCCGTCTCGGATTCGGCACCGGGGGTCACCGACGCCGAACTACCGCAACTTTTTGATCGGCTATACCGTGTTGAAAAATCAAGAAATCGTGCCACCGGCGGGTCGGGGTTAGGCCTGTCTATTTGCCGTAACATTGCCGTAGCCCATGGCGCTACCTTAGAGGTCAGTCATTCAGATCTAGGCGGACTCAAAATGACTTTGACCATGTCCCTGCATCGTCGAGAAATAGGAGATAAATAATGAGCGAAGAAATATTAATCGTTGAAGATGAGCCGAAGTTGGCTGAGTTGTTAAGAGACTACTTAATCCAATCCCAATACAAGACGCATATGATTGCCAATGGGTTAGACGTTGTGTCCTGGGTGCAGATAAATAGCCCAAGGCTAATACTTTTGGACCTTATGCTACCGGGCAAGGATGGCTTGGAGCTTTGCAAAGAAATCCGCGCTTTTTCTTCAGTCCCTATAATTATGATGACAGCGAAGGTTGATGAAATTGACAGGCTTTTGGGGTTACAGCTGGGAGCAGATGATTACATCTGCAAGCCCTACAGTCCCCGAGAAGTGGTAGCACGTGTTGCCACTGTATTGAGACGCGTCGAAGCGGAGCCTGAGTCAGAGCAATCGGAACTAAGCTATCGAAGTATAAGCTTGGACGAATCCCGGTTTTCTTGTGAAGTCGGCGGTACAAAGGTGGAGTTAACGAGAGTTGAGTTCCGACTAATCCTGGCAATGGTTCGAAGGCCAGGGAATGTATTTAGTCGCGATCAACTTATGGATTTGGTATATACCGATCGACGTGTGGTGAGTGATCGAACCATTGATAGCCATATTAAAAACCTTCGGAGAAAGCTGAATGAAATATCTACTGAAGGCGATCTAATTCACTCAATATACGGCGTCGGTTACAAACTGGATTAGTCCTTTAACAGGAAAAAATGCGTAATTTTTGGTGCGTAAAAAGCCTTTGGTCGGCAATATGTCGGCTTTCTCGACTGAGACTTATCTTTTGCCAGCCAACGAAATAGAAATTCACGATCTAACCCATGATGGTCGTGGTGTAGGTCACCATGATGGCAAAGCCTGCTTCGTTGAGGGCGCTTTGCCCGGTGAGAGAGTTAGCTGGGTTCTCACTAAAAGTCAGCGTCAGTTTGATGAAGGTAGACTAGAATCGGTTCTGCAGTCCAGCCCTGATCGCGTTCAACCTAGTTGCGAATATTTTGGTATCTGCGGTGGCTGTCAGCTACAACATCTCAGCTATTCTGCGCAGGTGCAAGCCAAGCAAGCACGTCTTGAAAGCGCGCTAAAGCATAAAGGTATTCAGCCGGAAATCTGGTTGCAACCACTCTTATCCAACCCCCTTACTTACCGGCGCCGAGCGCGGCTTTCCATTAGTAGAACTTCGAAGAAATCTCCTGAACAAATAGTCGGATTTAAACACAGGGCTTCCGCTCAAATCGTCTCAATAGATCAATGCGCTGTGCTTATCCCTGAGTTGAATCTGTTGATCCCTCATATACCAGCCTTAGTGGATCGGATAAGCAATCAACAGGGCAATAGTATTTGTGAGCTTGAGCTAAGCTTTGACGGGGAATGCACATCTCTTATCCTTATTGCCGATCAGGCGGGGCCTTCTACTTCCCTGCAAGATCCGCCCGAAGCGATGCAGCATTGCGATATTTGGTATCGTCCTAAAAAAGGCAATGCGACGCTTATTTATACTCCCGACCCGACTAAAAAGAAATCTACCCCGCCGGGATTTATGCAGGCCAACGCAGAGATAAATAAGGGTATTTCAGAAAAAATAGAGCAGTTGTTGAATTTACAGAAATCCGATCATCTATTGGATTTATTTTGCGGTGCAGGTAATTTTTCTTTTGTGATGGCCTCCCAAGCGGGACAGGTAACCGGGATAGATATTCAGGGGCAGGCGGTTGATTCTGCTCGTAGTCAGGCACAGGGGTCGGAACATCTGACTTTCCTCGCGGCGGACTTATTTGATTCTGATGCGTTAAAAAACCTACGCGCTATTTTTCGCAAAGCCTCTGCCGTTATCTTGGACCCACCTCGGTCAGGAGCCGAAGCGGTTGTTGCTGAGCTCTGTAAGCCTAAGCCAAATAGAATTCTTTATGTTTCTTGTCACCCGGCTACTTTTGTCCGCGACGCCGAAATGCTGGTATCAAAGGGATATAGGCTCCAATCCCTAGGGTTAGTGGATATGTTTCCACAAAGTATGCATACCGAAGTTTTGGGGCTTTTTATCCTCTGAGATTATTTTGGTCGAGTGAGGGCCAAATTCATCTAAAATCTAGAATCCTCCAAAGCGGAATGAATAAACGCTATCCAATCTTCGTAACTTATTTGGCAGTGCTTCTATTCGATGGCTGCGCGGGCGCTATCTATAGGGTTAGCTATGAAGCCTAGTTCTTTGCATGTAAATTTGAAATCCCTTTGAAAATCATGTAGTTCGCTGTGCTATCAAAGCCTTGCTATACTGCGCGCCCTTTCATTCCCACACCGTAGATATTCTTTGACTTCTGATCCTTCAAATGACGCTGCTTCCGGCGCAAAAACCTCTGGTCGACGCCGCAATCGATCCGGACGAAACCGCAATGACCAATCACCTAGTTCCAAGCCTTGGGATGTTAGTGATTTTAAAGTTGAGCCAGCCCCGGGCAAAGTTCGTTTTCACGACCTAGATTTGCCTGAATCCCTGATGCACGCGATTGCTGACCTTGGCTTCGAGTATTGCTCGCCTATCCAGGCTGAAGCTTTACCCCATAGCCTGAGTGGTCATGACGTCGTAGGTAAAGCGCAAACTGGCACAGGTAAAACCGCTGCTTTTTTGATCGCCATGATGGACGACTTTCTACGCAACCCGATTGAAGAAAAACGCTATATGGGTGAACCCCGCGGGCTTATCATCGCGCCAACACGCGAATTGGTAATGCAGATAGCGGAAGACGCCAAACTACTCGCCAAATATGCCGGCCTGAGTGTTCAGGTACTGGTTGGCGGAATGGATCAACATAAGCAACGCCAGAAACTTGAAACAGAATTAGTGGACATTCTTGTCGCTACCCCGGGACGACTTATAGATTTTGCGGGCAGCAATGATGTTCACCTGGATCAAATCGAAGTAATGGTCATTGATGAAGCCGATCGCATGTTGGATATGGGGTTTATTCCCCAGGTAAGACGCATTGTTCAAATGACACCTCGCAACCATAACCGTCAGACATTGTTCTTCTCGGCAACATTTACACCGGACGTTGAACGTCTGGTTGAACGATGGTTGCATGAGCCTATTCGCATCGAAATCGAGCCAGACAATATGGCTGCTGATTCAGTTGAGCAACGGGTCTATATCCTATCCAGCGATGAAAAATTTGCGCTGTTGAAGCGGGTAATCGCCAACGAAAATGCTGAGAGTCTGATAGTCTTTGCCAACCGTAGAGATGAGGTGAAACGCCTCTACGAAAAATTAAAGCGCGATGGAATCGCCGTGGGCATTCTGTCTGGAGAGGTACCTCAGCAAAAACGCGTGTCCACTTTGGAACGGTTTAAGTCAGGTCAGATCAAAGTACTGGTCGCCACCGACGTTGCCGGTCGTGGTATTCACGTTGATAATATTAGTCACGTGGTCAACTACACCTTGCCGGAAGAACCTGAAGACTACGTGCATCGAATTGGTCGAACTGGCCGTGCGGGAAAAACAGGTGTTTCTATTAGTTTTGCCTGTGAAGACGATTCGTTCCGATTGGAGCCAATTGAAAAACTTTTGGGCCGTAAGCTGGAATGTGTGGTTCCCCCAGCTGAGCACAGCTAAGACTTTGATCTTTAGTTTTAGTTAAGCGCTAAAAAAGCTTAGAAAGAAAGCGCAATTATAAAAAGCCCGGTTATTCCGGGTTTTTTTCTGCCTTGTTGGTATGTATCACTAGCGTGCCAGCCATTTTGTCGTGCCATGCCTGTTTGCGGGGATCAAAGCCAGCCCAGATAAACCCCAGCAAAAAAAATACAGTAGAAACGTAGTAGCCGAAATAACGGAACAGGCCTTGCCGTTTTGATATGTGACCTCCGCTAGTAGCGTCAACAATTTTTAACCTTAAAAGCATTTTTCCAGGGGTTGCTGATCTATAAATCCAAAACAGCATTACTACGGCTAAAACTAAAACAAAGTAGGCGACCTGACCAGTATCGGTAAGCGTGGACATACTTTCGAAATTATAGGAGCTAAAGCCGCTGGAATCGAAAAAGCTGGTAGTTACGGCGCTTTTCTCACCGTAAAAGATGTCAATAATCGGCGCGATTATTAGCAAAACCAGAAATGAATCGATGACCGAAGCCAAGAAACGTATCCAAAAGCCTGCGTATTGCACTTCTTGTTTTGATTCGATGACTTTCTCTGTCGAATCACCGCTGGGAATGGCTCCTTCGAATGGATCAATGCTCATAATTCACCTCTAATTATCTGTGCGCATTTTAAGAAAACCGCTCTAAAACCAATCTGTTATTTGAATGCCAAATGATAACCGTTCTGTGTGCCGGTTGTAGTCTACCAAGCTTTCACCATAGCCATTAAAATATTTGATGGTGCCGTCCACTTTGGATAACCAAGGGAAGCTGTAAGATAGTTCTGCAGCCCCCTTATTCTCTTTACTCAGATTATTGCGCAGCAGCATGCTAAAGCTATGGCCGCGAATCTGGTAATTGGTAAGCAGCTCTAAGTTACCCATATAATCTTCAATATCTGGATTTTCGTCCGGATCTCCTAGAGCCAGACCCTCCGGTATGCGATACCAGGGTTTAAAAATCACACCAAGATTACCCTTTTCCCAGTAGCTGGCGAGCTTAATGCGATTCCAGCTTCGGGATCTGGTACCTGATTGACCGTTGGACTGGTGGTTAAAAACCAATTCGTTTGAGACATTGCGTATACCGAGCATGCTAATGGTGCTTGGTATGTTCCAGAATATTTCCGGTTCGTGGTTAGTTTCGCGAAAGGGCCGGGATATATCGGAGTTGTAGGCCTGCCAAAAAGCTCGAATCGTATAACCCATCCAGATACTGGAATCGTCGATTAGAAAATCGTCCGCAAGAGGGAATTTCAGGCTCAGCTGAAACTGCATTTCGGCGTGATCTAGTTCCCCTGCGTCAACTCCAGGACCCTCAAAGGGCGAGAGGTTAGTGTCGCTAGTGAAGGCCGCAGGCAGCAGATAGTTGGGCTTGTGAGGAGTAATAACAAAAGAGCTGTTTTTACTTATATTTTCAAGTTCGCCTCGCTGAGTGATGGCACCGGGTTCAGTAGGCTGATTGATAGCGAGAAGTTCGCGGAAAATCGGTGTTTTCCCAATCAATGGATCTCCAATCCAGTCGTTGCAAATAGACTTCAGTATTCTCTACCGAAACCAAAGCGTGACACTCACTTTTTATCTCAGCAGCGGTCTTTGTATTTGGTGCATTTAGGGTGCTGAATAGAATACAGCGCTCAAAGTTTGAGAGCTCCGACTCCAGTGCTTCAATACTACTAGGTTCCTGAGCCTGCGCTGTGAAGGCGACAAGAACGCAAAATAGTAAGGCTACAAATTTATTCATATGACCCTGACCCTAGGTACAAGGATGCATTTGAATGACGTATGCACCTTGGTTGTATTTTTCCGGCTGGTAGTCACGAATACGATTTTGCCATTGCGCAGCGTCTAGTGAACGATGAATTTCATCGCGAATCAAACCGCGGCCCACAATTATTTTTAGGTTGCCAAATTGTTCTGTCATCGCCTGTTCTATGGCTTGATCTAGCTGCTGCTCCGCCTGAGCGAGAGTCTGCCGTGCGTGAGCGATATCGATACTAAGAGTCAGTTTGCGGTTTTTTGCGTAACGATGCTCGTCGCATTTTGGACAATTAGTGTTTTCGGGGTTCAACAACATACCGCAATTTGTGCAGCTATCATCGGCCACTAGTGTTGCAGCGCCTTGATAGAAGTTCGCGGATAGCCCTTGGTCAACTCACAGACCGTTAATTTTCCGCCCCAGGCACAGCCGGTATCCAATGCTATGGCTCTGGAATAGCCGGTTTTCCCCATTAGTGAGGCCCAATGGCCGAATAACAGCGGCATTTTTTGCATCAGTTTGCTCTCATGGCTGTACCAAGGGGCATATCCTTTTGGCGCATGGTCTGGGCTGGATTTATTGGTTAACTCCAATCTACCTTCGGCATCGCAGAATCTCATACGAGTAAAGTAGTTTGTAATAAGGCGCCAGCGTTCGGTGCCTTTCAGATTCTTGTCCCACCTGTCTGGCTTATCACCGTACATAGCTGCAAAAAACGCATCGCACCGATCAGACCGTAAAACATCTGAAATCTCAGCGGAATACTTAAGACACTTTTTAAGTCCCCAGTTGGGTGGCACTCCGGCGTGCACCATAGCAATTTGGTGTTTTTTGTCGTAATGGAATAGGGGCATTTTGTGCATCCATTCAAGCAGTTCTTCTCTATCCGGAGCATCAAAAACATTTTGGAAGGTGTCGGCTGGGCGAGGTTTTCGATGACCTCTAGCAACAGACATCATATGCAGGTCGTGATTGCCCAAAACATTTATAAAGGAATCACCGAGCGATTTGCAAAAGCGGAGAGTTTTTAAAGACTTTGGCCCACGATTTACCAAATCTCCGCATGACCAAAGTACGTCCTGCTCTGGGCTAAATTTAACTTTTTCCAGAAGAAATTGCAGTTCGTCATAGCAGCCTTGTACGTCCCCAATTGCATAAATAGCCATGAAGGTCCGTCCGCCCTAGTTGATCGCACCGGGGAAAGCCAAAAGAAATGGCTCTATGATTACTTCAAAAGCGCTATTTTCCTGATCAACCATTTGATAGCTACCTTCCATGGTGCCAACGGGAGAATCAAGTAAGACACCACTGGTATAGGTAAAAGACTCACCGGCTGTGATTATGGGTTGCTTACCAACAACGCCTTCGCCCATTACCTTTTGTTCGTTGCCTTCTCCATCAGTGATAAGCCAGCGTCGACTAATTAGCTGGCAGCTTTGAGTGTCAGCGTTGACCAATGTGATGGTGTAGGAAAAGAAGTATTTGCCCACTTCTGGATTGGACTGTTCGGCGATAAATCGCGGGGCTACGCTGATGCGGATCATTGGTTGATTCATGAGGTAAGTTTATTGGATAGCATTACGTATTGTTCCAAATGGAGAGTTTCGGCTCTCGCGCTAGGATCAATACCTAGTTCGATTAGCTGCTCGGCATTGAACAGGCTTTTCAGAGTATTACGCAAGGTTTTACGTCTTTGGGCAAAGGCTGTTTTAATCACTAGCTCAAGTTGATTCAGGTCTTTGGCAGGGTAGGGTGGCGGCCTTGGTGTTAGGCGCACAACCGCCGAATCTACTTTGGGAGCCGGATTAAAAGCCTCAGGCGGGACTTCCAACAAGAATTCAGCATCGCAGAAATACTGCACCATAAGACTGAGTCTGCCCCAGGCTCCGGTGCCTGGTTTTGCGGTCAACCGCAAAACCACTTCTTTTTGAAGCATAAAATGCATGTCTTGTATTTGATTTGCGTATTCCAGCAAATGGAATATCAGGGGCGTGGAAATATTGTAAGGGAGATTTCCTACTACTCGAATTTGGCCGGCACCTGCGAGCTCAGAGAAATCGACTTCCAAGGCATCTGCAGACAGAATTGACCAAGCATCTTTCTCCTGAAATTTGTGCTCTAGCTTTGGCAATAGATCCCTATCAAGCTCTATCAAGGTTAATTGCTTGGCACGTCCAATAAGCTCCGATGTGAGTGCACCTAAACCAGGGCCAATTTCAACAATGTGTTCATTAGGTTGTGGTGATATGGCGTTGCCTATAGCCGATATTACGCCGATGTCTTCCAGAAAATTTTGGCCGAAACGTTTTCGTGCTCTGTGCTCGGGCTGCTCGGATTTATGCAATTTTGTTTGCCGCTAAATCGAACGCCAGTTGAATAGCTGCGACCATACTAGTGTCTTTTGCCTTGCCTGTGCCTGCGAGGGGTAGTGCCGTCCCATGGTCTACGGATGTCCGGATAAAGGGCAGGCCTAAGGTAATATTTACGGCCTCTCCGAACCCTTGGCTTTTGAGTACGGGCAAGCCCTGATCGTGGTACATAGCCAATACCGCATCTGCGGTGTTGAGGTACTCTGGAGTAAAGAGGGTATCTGCAGGCAGTGGCCCAATAATACTTGCCGCCGATCCTTCGAACTCCGCTAAAACCGGCTGGATAATATCGATCTCTTCACTACCTAAATGGCCCATTTCACCTGCGTGCGGATTTAAGCCGGCGACTAATATCCGAGGATTGGCTATATCAAATTTGTTTTGAAGTTCGTCTATCAGTATTGAGATAACTCCTCTAAGAGAGTCTCTGGTAATGGCGTCTGGTACTTCCCGCAAGGGCAGGTGAGTGGTCGCTAGAGCTACTCGTAAGGATGAAGTAGCCAACATCATGACTACTCGATCAATTCCCGCTATTTCAGCAAAGTATTCCGTATGCCCTGAAAAAGCCAAACCGCTATCGTTAATTATTCCCTTATTTACCGGAGCGGTAGTAACAGCGGCAAAGCTATTGTTCATACAGCCCTGAGCGGCAAGCCTAAGCGTATCTATTATCCATCCCGCGTTGCCAACTTCCAGTTGGCCACAGGAAACCGGGTATCTGCAGGGGTGTTCAACAATTTCAATTCTTCCTTTTGTGTGACTTCGGTGTGGATCCGATGCATCAAAGGGTTGAATATCCAGCGCAATACCTAAGTCAGAAGCTCGAGCCTCTAAAAGCGCGGAATCTCCAATGGTCACTAGCTGCGTAGGCCAATCCCGATGGCAGGCTCCAATGAGAACGTCTGGGCCAATACCCGAAGGTTCACCAGGAGTGACAACGACGCGCATTTTGGTATATCTCCGCTAAGAAGAAAACAGACTTAGTTTTCTAGAATCTGGATAAAGGCTTCACTGCGTAATTCTCGAATCCACAAATCCAGCTCTTCTTCAAAGCGCTGGCTGCCAATTACATTGGTTGCCTGCTGTCGCATGATATCGTCGCTCATATCTACATCGCGGCGATCTTCGACCAAGAGAATATGCCAACCAAAAGCAGTCAATACAGGCTCGCTCGTCTCCCCATTGGGGGTTAGGTCGGTTGCGGCCTCAAACTCAGGAACCATTTGACCGGGTAGTACCCATCCGAGATCACCACCGTCGAGGGCATTTGCCACGTCGTCAGAATAAGTTCGTGCGAGTTCTTCAAATGTTTCGCCTTCATCAAGCTTGGCTGCAATTAACTCGATTAATTCGCGAGCATCTGTCTCCGAACGGATTTCATTTGGTCGAACCAGGATATGACGAGTTTTGGTTTGCTGAACCATGGTAGCTTCATCACCACCGCGAACATCTGTCACCAAAAATAGATGGATGCCGCCAGCACCACGCACCGGGCCTGCGATATCACCGGGATTAACTTCTTCAAGCACAACGCCAATTTCTGGTGCGAATTCGATCCCTCTTCTCCAGCCGATCTGGCCGCCATCTAGCGACGTCGGAGAGGTAGAATATTGGACTGCAAGATTTCCAAAATCGCTTCCGGAATCGAACTCACGGATAACTCTGGCCATGGTTTCTTCCGCTAGCGATACTTCACTGGGGCCAGCCGTGCTTGGCAGCTCCAAAAAGATATGCTGCAGGAGTAACTCGGGAGCAGACCACATTTTCCCTTCTGCAGACACGAGGAAGCTCTCGACTTCGGCATCTGTGATTTGAATACGCTGAGGCACCTGAATTTGCTGAAGCTGTTGGATTATTAGCTCGTTCTGAAGGTCACGAATTACCTTGGTGACACTAGATTCACCGAAGGAAGAAAGCTCCTCAAGAAACTGAGTTGGCTCCATCCCATTGGAAACAGCCAGTTCAGAAAATGCCTGGTCAATTTGCTCATCCGATACCCGCACACCGCCGCGACGCGCAAGTTGCATCTGCAGTTCTTCAACGATGAGTCGTTCGAGAATCTGTTCTTCTAATACATCTGCGGGTGGCAGTTGATCGGGATCGTTAGCGAAACGCTGCTGAATGGCTACGAGCCTTTCGGTAAGTTGTGTTTGCATAACGACGCCGTCATCAACAATGGCAACGATACGATCTAATTCCTGGCTAACAGCCGGGCTAGTAAAGGGCAGCGCTACAATACTTAGCAGGGCCAGTGCGCCCAAGCGCAGAAAAAATATAGACATCAAAAAGTCTCTCTGTTGTAACCGGGAATGCCGATTTCTAGCAATGATTCAATACCCTGACCAACTCCGGCCAGGCCTTTTAATTCGAAGCTTATAAATATACCACTGTCTTGTTCCAAATCTGATTGTGGAACCAAGACATCGTCGTCGCGCCTAAGCCATTGTCGCCAGTATAGTCCAGTGCTCCAGCAGCAAGTGTCATATCGAGCGCCTACCAAAGTCTCAAGTGCTCGATCGAGGGCGATATCTTGCTGCCAACGGGCCACTAAGGTCCAGTTTTCATTTACTGCTTTAACTCCAGATACATCATATTGACTCGTATTACCGTTAAAGAGTTCCTCGGATTGAATAAAATTATCGCCATTTATATCCGAAAAGGTGGTTAGGTCAGAGGCGTACCGGTAACCCACATTGAAAGCACTGAGGTCGTCGCTTCCAAGATAGGAGAAGTTGATGTGTCCACGTTCAAAATTACTGCTAGAGGTATTTAAATGTGCGTCAGTGGTAAAAATCCATTCTGAGCTTAGCCGCAACTCCGCTTCGGCAATTAGATTGGATCTGTCGCGAGTCAGCTCCTCTAGTTCTTCCTGGGTTTCCAGCGCCAGTAAATAGAGTGGCTGGTCAGTGGGGAAGGTGCTTGGGTCGCCTAGGCCCAACTGAATTAACTCGTTGGCGTGTACTTCACGATCTTCCAGATAAAATGTTTGACCGAGACTAAAACGAGCAACTTGGTTGCCCTGCACCGGGTCGATCAAACGACCCGTAATACCCAAGGTAATCTGGTTAGCGTCACTGATGCGGTCTCCACCCATGAATCGATTTGTCCTGAAAAGCCCGCTATACGATGGAGACGCAGCGCGGGTATCAAATACGGGAATGTTATTTTGGGACTGAGCGTCGACATTCAGATACTGAATTGACGGCTCAAGCGATTGAATCCACCTAGATCCAAAGAGCTCAGCCCGACGCTCAAAGTTTACTTCGCTATATAGGCGTATGCCGCCGGCTTGGATTTGAGGGCTAGAGTCTTGATATCCAGCCACGGAGTTGTCGAGTTGATATAGGCGCAGCATGCTCAAGACTTCAGCGTCTAGCTTGCCCCATGGGACTGAGAATTGCTCTTCGAGGCTGTAATCAAATCCCGCGCGTTGCCCGGTAATCCATGTTCCATCTGCATCACCCTGTAACAAGGGAGCTGAATTTAGCGCGTTGTTTAGCGGGTGATCAAAATTTACCAATTGGTGATTTAGCTTCCAATTGAGTCCGGCCCATTGATAATCTCCATTAAAAGAAAGGCTGGGTAGCTCTCGATAGGAGTCCACAAGGTCATCTGCAATGGTTTGATATCGCAACAGCGAAGCAGACATATACCAATGTTCGGTATCTGCAGAAACTTGGCCAAACTGTTTTAAGTAGGTTCTTGTATCAACTTCGGTAATTGCTGAACCCAGATCTTCAAAGTAATCGGTATCACTGACCTGGTTATAGTCTACAAAACTTTGCGGAAACCCCCAGTCGCCCTGATGCGCTATACCAAGGAGCCATCTGTCTTTGCCGGTTCTGCTGTTGTTTGCGCCGCCCTTGTCATCTGGAAGCAGCGCGGTATTTATTTGGTTCAAAGAACGTTGATTGAGGTAGCGCGCTTCAACTTCCAGCCCGCTGCCGCGATTCTCAATGTAGCGCGGAGCGAGAGTCATGTCGAAATTTGGAGCAAGGTTTAGATACACAGGTTGTGTAACATCTAAACCGTTGTCTGTGCTGTGGCTTACAGAAGGATAAAGCATGCCGGTTTGGCGGCCTTCGCCTACAGGGAAGGCGAACCATGGGGCATAGAATACGGGTACTTTTCCGATTCGAATGGTCATGTTGCGTGCAGTAGCAAACAGCTGATTTTCGTCTATGGATATTTCACTGGCGGAAAGAGACCAATTGTCTTGACCCGGTTCGCAGGTGCTATATGTAGCGTTTAGAATATAAAACCGGCCGTTGGCGTCACGACCCACCTCATCCGCTGTGCCTCGCACTCCAATGTCATGCAAAACAAATTCCGCCTCGTCGAATTGCAAAGCCTGAGAACTACTTTCTATTGAGGCGGCTCGACCGGTAATTAGCATACCGGGTTCTCGCATTCGGATATCGCCAAGCATCTCGATACGATCTTCTGCCTGAAGAATGCGCACCTGGTCTGCCTCGACTGATCTCCACCCCTGAGTTAACTCTACGTTTCCTTCCATAGTTGCGATATTGTCGCTGCCACCGATCTCTGATAAATCAGAAATAACTTCAATGCTCGCGGTGCGGGGATCGAGATCGACGTTCTCGTAGTCTCTCTGTTGCTCCAGATACATACCACTGCAGCTTCTGGGACAGCTTGCCAGCAGTTCTGGGCTGAGATTTTCTCGGGTCACCCATTCGAGTGCGGCGGCACCAGATGCTTGCTCTTGCTGTGCCCAAATATTCGACGCAGCACCAGCCAATAACAGCCCTATTAAGATAGGGACTATCAATAAAATAGTTAGTTTATTAGTCTCTCTACTCAATGAATTGATCTTGATATATGTTTTGACTGTTTTTGTTGAATCACACCATCAAACCGCGTTTCGAAGCTGGTATGACTAAAGCGTTACAGTGTAAAGTAATCCGCATGCGAACGCTGGCCGAAAATTCCCTCCTTGAACAAGAAATTATCAATCTTGCAGATAAGTATCTGCCGGATGCAGTTCAGCGGGACAAAGAAATTACTGCCCATAGACTTCATGGCGACGCGGGTTTCCGAAATTATTTCCGATTGTCGACGCATCCGAGCGTTCTAGGGGTTTATGCGGAAACCTGTGACGAAGACTGGGTGTCCTTTATGCGGGTATCGCATCTTTTGGATTCATTGGAAGTACGGGTTCCAAAAATATACACAGCAGATTTGCGAGCAGGAATGTTGGTGATTGAAGATTTGGGGGATGAGCTATACCAAAACTCTCTTCTTGATCAGATCAATATGGATAATGCAGATCGCTTGTACCGCGATGCGATCAATGCCTTGACGAAAATACAGCATTGCGAGGATCGACCGGCCTGGTTACCGCGCTATTCTGATGGGTTGTTGCTACAGGAAATGGAGTTGTTTCCGACCTGGTTTGTGCAGCAACTTCTGGACTATCCAGTAGATGCCTCCGAATCAGAGCTGATCGCCTCGGCGTTCAAGTATTTGGTGTCTCAATCTCTGGCGCAGCCTCAGGTGCTAGTTCATCGTGATTATCATTGTCGAAATTTGTTAGATATCGGCTCGGATAGTCCCGGGGTAATAGATTTTCAAGACGCCGTTTGGGGTCCGGTAACATACGATTTGGTATCCCTTAGTCGAGACGTTTATTTGCGATGGAACCGATCTAAAGTTGAAGCGGTTAGAGATGAATTCGCTAATAAATTGCTAGAAAGAGGAGTAATCGACGAGGAAGGGATAGCGAGTTTCCCCATCTGGTTTGAATCAATGAGTGCGCAGCGCCATCTGAAGGTTCTAGGTATTTTTGCAAGGCTGAGTCTGCGAGACGGCAAAACTGAATATTTGAATGATATGCCCTTGGCACTCCGCTATCTGCTGGAAACCTGTGAGCAAGATCCAGAGCTGCAAAATTTTGCCGATTGGATAAAAACTGCGCTCTTACCACTAATCGAAAAACAAGATTGGTATGTTGACTGGCATCTCGCCGGTAATGAAAAGACGGTTTGGTGATGAAAGCCTTTTTATTGGCAGCTGGCATGGGTAAACGCCTTCGCCCGCTGACGGACACCATACCAAAGCCTCTCATTACGGTTGCCGGTGTACCGCTAATCGTTCGACATATTGGGCAACTCAAACAAGCGGGCGTAACGGAATTTATAATCAATACTCATTGGCTGGCGGAGAAGCTTCAACAGGAACTAGGAGACGGATCTAGCCTTGGCGTTAAGATTCATTGGTCTCATGAAGTAACGCTGCTGGAAACTGGTGGCGGCCTTAAAAAGGCGTTACCCCTAATTGGAAGCGACCCATTTATTTTGGTTAGCGCGGATACCTGGACTGATTTTGACTATCAGCAACTCGTATCTCATCCATTGCCCGACGGCGATGTTGCAAGACTTGTTTTAGTCGACAATCCTGTGCACAACCCGACGGGGGATTTTGTTTTGGAAAAGACAGAGTCGAATACCCAATTTCCAAGCATTCGTATGCCAGATGGTAATTCCCCGACCTATACCTACTCTGGCATTGCCTTGCTGGACCCGGAATGGATATCATCCTGGCAGCTAGGCCGTACTTTTCCGCTTAGAGAACCTCTGTTTACTGCTATTGAAGGTAATAAGTTAGGTGGACTAGTGCATCGGGGAATATGGACGGACGTCGGCAGCATGGAGCGGCTGCAAGCAATTCGAGACCGGCTTGAAGTAGAATAGCTGGCAAATTTATTATCAGACAACGTAAAACGGATTATTAGATGCGACCATATTTAATTGCCCCCTCGATACTATCTGCCAATTTTGCCCGATTAGGCGAAGAAGTTGATGCCGTCCTAGAGGCTGGCGCCGATTGGGTTCATTTTGATGTGATGGACAATCACTATGTGCCTAACCTGACTATCGGCCCTATGATATGCGACGCGTTGCGCAAGCATGGCGTAACTGCTCCTATTGATGTGCACCTAATGGTAGAGCCGGTAGATGAATGTATTCGAATGTTTGCGGATGCCGGTGCCACTAATATCACCTTCCACCCGGAAGCCAGTCGTCACGTGCATCGATCTTTGCAGCTGGCAACAAGCTTGGGAGTTAAAACCGGCTTGGTGCTAAACCCGGGCACTGGCTTGAACCTTGTAAAGCCAGTTTTGGATTATGTGGATATTATTCTGCTGATGTCTGTAAACCCAGGCTTTGGAGGGCAGAAATTTATTCCTTCTACTCTCGATAAATTGCTCCAAGCCCGTGCTCTGATTGATCAATCGGGCAAGGATATTCGGCTAGAGATCGATGGTGGCGTAACCACCGACAATATTGCTGAAATCGCCGCCGCTGGTGCAGATGCCTTTGTCGCAGGATCGGCGATATTTGGAAAGTCGAATTATGCTACCGTAATCGATTCTATGCGCGCGGAGCTCGCTAAAGTTTAGAGCCTTGAACAGGCATCGCTCTGCTAGTGATCGGGATGATAGGCCCGCTAGAAACTATGGGCTTCCCATTCTCAATTTTAAGATTTCCCCAGACTGACTTCCTTTGGCCTCGAGTATTCCCGGAAGTGGTCGATAACTAATCGAATTGCGACAAATTGTCGCAGGCGATTTATTAAGTTTGGCTAGTTTCTAGTCATATACTAGTGACTAAATGTATTACCGATATGCCACAAAATAAAATTCCTGAAATTCGGAGCGCTGATGCCCTAGTCAGTTTTAGGGGGATGCATACCTGTTCGCCACTTATGTTGGAGATCCTCGAGTGGTTGAAAAAAAGCGGCAACCGCAAACGTACCGGTCTATATTTGGGGAGAGACTGGCACTGGTAAGGAGTTAACAGCTCGGGCTTTACATGAAGAAAGTGGACGAAAAACCTCGCCTTTTCTTTCCTATAACTGTGCAAATTTTTCCGATTCTTTGATGGACTCTCAATTATTTGGGCATCGAAAGGGTTCCTTTACAGGCGCCATTTCTGATCAGGCTGGATTGCTAGGTGCGGTTGATGATGGAACACTATTTATGGACGAAGTAACGACCATGGATATTAGCTTGCAAGCCAAGTTGCTGAGAGTCTTGCAGGAACGAGAGTATTCCGAAATTGGTTCCGTTCATCCAATACCCTTTCGGGAACAGGTTCTATCTGCATCTCAACTTCCCCTAGAGCAAGCTGTGCGAGATGGAACTTTTAGAGCAGATCTTCGCTACCGGTTAGAAGTAATCAATATCCATTTGCCGCCGTTACGAGAGCGGTCCAGCGATATATTACCTCTATTTCGAAAGTTTCTTAGCGACACAAAGAGTGCTGCAGTGGGCATTACAAAAGGAGCCGCAGCAATGGACGGCAATAGGGCAATCAAGAGCCCTTATCAGGTAGTGATATCCGCTGAGGCTATTGAGGCATTAACCAAGTGCGATTGGCCAGGGAATATTCGTCAACTTCAGAATTCCGCTCTGTATGCCATGGCTATGAGTGATGGTATAAAAATTGAAATTTCCGACTTGCCCGCCGACGTTGGGCGTTATGCGGACAAATCTGACGAAAATTCAAAGCGGGCAGGGGATCAGGGAGTTGGTCATGGGCGTCGCGCTTCTGATTTCTCTCGTCGAGCTCGCGATCAGCGACCATCTAGGCGTAAAAATGACTCCAATAAGGGCGTTTCCGAAATGTCCCAAGAAGAGCTACTAGCGGCTTTGGCTTCGCATGAAGGAAGTCGTGTCCGTACTGCTTTGAGTTTAGGCGTTAGTCGCATGACACTTTGGCGCGCGATGAAAAAACAAGGTATTAGTTAACGGGCGTAGCTTAGCTTTGGAGGTCTTTTACTGGTGGTAATACTGCAAATATTTGGCTGTTCTTAACCTCTAGCGCTACCTTAGTTAAGCGGTCGCCAACGCAAGGGCCAGCTTTGCATTCGCCCGTCTCAATATCAAAAAGCGCCATATGATTGCTGCACTGTAGGAACTGATTCTCTGAATCAAAAAACACATCCGGTTGAATATTTAGAGGCCAATTCGCATGTGGGCAGTTGTTTACATAGGCGTGCCAATTTCCAAGCCAGTTGATGATGATAATACTCTGGCCGTCGAGCTCAAATTCGCGAGCTCCATTTTCGTTTAGATCAGAAGTATTACAGATTGCCTGGTTAGGCTCTTGGTTCTCTTCGTTGCTTAGCTCTTTACTCAACTCTTTACTCAGCTCTCTATTCAGTTCTCAGAATTCAAAAACTTGGAAGTGGGACTATATTGCAGGTTCAAGGCGATTGCGGCCATTGTTTTTTGCGCGATAGAGCGCTTGGTCTGCAGCTAAGAAAAGTTTACCCATAGTGGCTCCGTGTTCCGGGTAAAAGGCCACGCCGACACTGGTAGACAGATTTATCTGTGAATACTCGCCAATATCAAATTTAGTTTGTTCCACCGAAGTTCTAAACCGCTCTGCTAGAGCTATTCCGCCTTCTGGATTGGTGTTCGGTAATATAACTACAAACTCCTCACCACCATAGCGAAACACAGTGTCTGAGACTCGAGCGACTTCAGAGAGCAATGCCGCAATTTGTATGAGTATTTCGTCTCCCGCTTTATGTCCATGCTCATCGTTTACGGATTTGAACAGATCAATATCCAAAATTAACAAAGTAAACTCAAACTTGTGGCGCCCAGAATGACTTATGAGTGTTTCAAGGCTAGCCATACCGTGTCGACGATTTGGAATTTGGGTTAATTCATCGATTTGGGAGAGTGCTTCCAATTCTTGCTCGACATTTACCCGAGCGGTGATATCAAAGGCAATGCCAACTATGCCTGTGGGATTGCCATTCTCGTCTAGGGTAGCGCAGGCGTGAACATGCAAAATGCAATGTCGGTCGACGAGCGCGGTCGCGTCAAAATCTTCAATACGACTGCCCAAATTGTCTAACAGGGCAAGATCCCGATGGTGCAGCTCGGTTGCCAATACGTGCTCCGAAAGATCTATCAGCCGGTGGCCAATAATTTCATTTGGCGTCCGGTTCCAGAGCTCGGCAAAAGCATTGTTACAGTTGAGGTACCGACCCTGAGTATCTTTCAAGTATATAGGTGCCGGAAGCAGGTCGATTACCTGCTTCAATGCGGGGCTATTGTGTTCGACCATATCGGTAAAATCTGTAAGATTCATTAATGTCCTCCTGGACGCTTAACAATTGTCGAGTAACTCCTTGTATTCAACCTAAGTAAAAACCCCAGAAAACGCGACTTTGTGCAGTTTATCTCACATATTTAGACTAAAAGTGTGATCTAAGTCCTTAAAAGCTGGATCGAAGCGCTTGAATGCGCTCTTCCAGAGGTGGATGCGTCATAAAAGCTCTACCAACCTTTTTACCAAAGCCCGGCGATATAGCAAAGGCCGTGAGGGTATCAGGCATTTGATTCGGTACCTGCGCCCGCACCTCCGATTGTAGTCTCTGAAGAGCGCTTATCATTGACTCTCTGCCAGCCAAATTAGCACCTGCGACATCTGCCCGAAACTCCCTGCGGCGAGAAAACCAAAAAACTATCATGGACGCCAGAATACCCAGAACAATTTCTGCAATTATTGTGGTAATCCAAAAGCCGATACCGTGACCGCGCTCAGTCTTGAATATAACCCGATCTACTGTGTGTCCAATTATCCGGGCAAAAACATTACAAAGGTATTCACCACGCCCTGTAAGAGTGCGAGGGTAATCATGTCGCCGTTGGCGACATGGCCAATTTCATGCGCTAGCACTGCCCGCACTTCATTTTTTTGAAGCGCTGCATTAAACCTTCACTCACCGCTACCAGTGCCTTATTTTTATTCCAACCGGTAGCAAAGGCGTTGGATTGTTGGGCAGGAAATATGGCAACTTCAAGCATTCCAATTCTGGCTTGTTGAGCAAGTTCAGTAACGGTTTCCAACAGCCATCGTTCTTCGGGGGTGGAGGGTTCGGTGATAACCCTCGCTTTAGTAGATCGTTTGGCCATCCATTTTGAAATTAGGAGAGAGATCAAAGAGCTGGAAAAGCCAAAGACTCCGCAAAAAATAAGCAGTGCCTGTAAATTTAGGTCTGTGCCACCTTGTTCGAGATAAGAGCTAACGCCAAGAAGGCTTAGGACAATTCCGGCAACGACTAATACAGCGAGGTTAGTAAGCAGAAAAAGGAAAATTCGGAACACCAAAAAACTCGATTAACAAAGTATTTCTAACCATTTTGGAGGTATTGGTTCTGTTTTCAAGGTGTCTGTAGAATTTAACTTCAAGCTAGTTGAGCCGCTGCTAACAACTTTATGATCTAGTTTTAGTAGTTTTTAGTATTTCTAATTATAAGTACGGCGCTTTATAGTGCGCGCCAATGTAATAAATGCCCGAGATTCGCAATTTTGCAAAATATCGCAGAGTCGATACCAGAGTTAAACCAAAAGCTTCAATCGCTATCGCCTGAAGCTATTATCCGCTGGGCGGTGGAAACAGGCGAGCCCATGATTGCCTCTACCAGCTTTGGACCAAACTCAGCGGCAATGCTACATTTGATAAGTCAGGTAGCGCCTGATCTTCCCATTATCTGGGTAGATTCTGGTTACAACATGAGAGATACCTATGTTGTAGCGGAAGAGATTATGGAACGTCTGAGGCTGAATATGAAAATATACACTCCGACGGTCACTAGCGAGCGACTGAATGTATTGATGGGTGGAATACCGACGTTAGATGAACCAGAAAAGCACGCTGAATTTACGCGCATTGTGAAGTTGGATCCTTTTGAGAAAGCACTAGCCAGCTTGGCTCCAAAACTATGGATATCCGGTATTCGTCAGGGTGATACTGATTTTCGTCGAAACTTGGATGTTCTGTCGGTCGACGGCCGCGACATAGTAAAGGTCGCACCTATATTCCGATGGACTGATGAAGATTTGGCCACCTATTTAACTAAGCATGACCTCCCGTCGTGCCGTCACTACTTCGACCCCACTAAAGTAGAGTCCGGCCGCGAGTGCGGCTTGCACACTGCTGCTTAAATCGGCCGCTTAAACTGACTCGGCCAATGCTATAGACTCCTTTCTTTTGGAGTTTACTTCTAAGGTCTCATGACAGATTCCACTGGACCAGTAATTCTAGTTGGCGCCGGTATTGGCGGCTTGTTTGCAGCTCTTTGCCTAGAGCGCGTCGGTATTGAATCTATCCTCCTGGAAAAGTCTGATGAACTCGCTGACGTAGGTGCGGGTATTCAGATCGGCGCAAACGGCAGTCGAATTATCCACCAGCTTGGTCTGCAGGAAGCTATACAACGATACGCTAGCTCTCCTTCACGAGGACAGATGATGGATGGGCAAACGGGTCGAGCTATTTGCTCCTATCCGCTCAACGAATCTTCTCTTAAGCGCTACCAATTGCCCTATTACCAAATTCATCGGGGTGATCTGCAGCGCGTATTAGTAGAGGCAGTTAAGCAGCGGATACCCAATTGTCTAAGGTTGGGTTCAGAGCTAAAAGAAATTCACCAGGATGATAAAAGCCTGAGTGTAACCATCAACTCTGGTGAGCAAATCAAAGGTCGAGCCCTAGTGGGCTGTGACGGGATTCATTCGCGTACAAGAGAGCTTCTATTTGAAGATGGTACGGCAGAATATACGGGCAATATTGCCTGGCGGGCGGTTGTCCCCCTTTCAAAGTTGGTTGAGTCAGTCAACTGGCAAGTGCCAAAAGTATGGGTTGGCCCGGGCCGCCATCTTGTGCAATACCCAGTCTCTGCTGGCGATGCACTAAATTTAGTGGCCTGCGTAGAAACCGATGTAGAGGAAGCTGAACAATGGCATGGCAATAGCTCTGCTGATGGACTATCTGAGGCATTTAGCAGCTGGTGCCCCGAGGTAAGGGCAACAATCGCCCTTGCCGGGAATGCGCTTAAATGGGGGCTCTATGAGAGGCCTGTACTGTCTAGCTGGAGCCAGGGTTGCGCGACGTTACTAGGCGATGCAGCTCATGCAATGCTGCCTAGTTTAGCCCAAGGCGCGGTAATGGCGATGGAAGATGCTGAAGAGCTTGCCCATGCTTTACATTCCGAGAACAATACGCCAAAAGCACTTCAGCAATACGAGCAAAGACGCATTTCTCGCTGCCGTAAAGTTCAGAAAGTAGCTCAAGGCAATTTGAATTTCTTTCACCAATCCTCAGGTATCAAAGACAGGTTGTCATTCAAGGCCTTGGCTTCGTTGGGGCAGGGCGCTGAGTCTATTATTGCTAACCGCTACGGCTGGTTATACGGATATTCTGGACCCACAAAAGGATTTGAGAACGGCGATTCAGGAGCTAGTCCAAATTCCATTTGAAATTCAATCCGTATTTGATCACTAACTTCAGGAATAAAATCTAGAAATCCCCAATTGGATCGCAGTAACCGCCCACTGCCGGAAAAGCCGATGGCCTGAGTGCCAGATTCCGGATGCACATCGCTAGCGTTAAGCGTTATTTCAAATTGAGCAGGGTGACTGATGCCTTTGATACTAATACCTGCTAGAACTAACAGCTTTTTATCATCTAGCTGTTGTATGGTATTCGCTTGAATAGAGATTAACGGAAAATTTGAGGCATCAAAAAAGACTCCGCTCTTAAGCAGTCGGGTCAGTTCCGCTGAGCTGCTATCTAGTTCTTCCGTTAACAAATCCAATTGAAAACTACTTTGGTTTAACTCATCCGCATCTAGTATTAGGCTTGCGTCAAAGTTATTAACGTAAAAAGTGGTTCTGGAAAAGCCGTAGTGATCAAAGCTTAGCTGAATAGAACCTTGCGACGAAATAGGCTGATATGAACCGCTCACAAGGTTGTCAAAAACGGATTCACGCTCGGGTAACAAGGACTCTCCATTGGCCCGCACTAGTCCATCTAGTTGAAGCGCCAAGCGGCTTCTCGGGACAGGTGTACCACTAACCTGGATAAGTTCTCCCGCGAACAAAGATTGGCTGGTCCAGCCATATCGACGCAATTCTGTGGCGGACGAAGTAATCACTCGCCAAATACTGGATTGTCCGCCAGAGCCTTCTACCTCAAGTTCGATTGTTGTCGCAGGTGAATTAAAGTCGAATGCACGCACAACGCCAACCAGTAAAATATCGTCACTGGTATTGGCAAAAATCAAGGGCGACTGGTTTGACTGCGCACTGGCAAAGGAGTGCACACAGATCAGCAGAGAAAAAAGGGTACTGCGATAAAGGATATTTACTAACTGACGCTTTAAGGGCTGCAACTCCACTTTCAATTCCACCTTCAGTTTCACTATCAATGCCAACTCGGCAGGGACGGATAGTTTAGCAGCGAGGGATCAGAACCGTAATGTATATCTTAGTTTGAAAGCCACCGCGGTGTTTTGAACCGCAAACTTGTAGTCTTCATCAACGTCTAGCAGCCCTTGGTTATAAACAATCCAAAGATCTTGTCCTTCCTCAATTTCCCATCTAAGGCGATTGTTAAAAGAAGCCTCTCTACGCACGTTGTCATATTCGATTTGCGAGCTTAGTGAAATTGAGGGTGTGAAGGAAACACCGAGGTCAAAAGTTACTTCCCGAGTGTAAATATTGCTTTCTGGCAGCTCAAATTTAGTCAATTCATATGAGCCGCCTAAAGATATATATCGATTCGCCTGCCAGTTAAGGCTTTGTTGCAGGGAGGTGCTGGTTCCTGTGAAATAGTCGCCGGAATTCAGCTCCAGGCCACCGCTTAAGTCCCAAAAGGCGGGGGATGAATAACTTATTTCGTACCTGTCTTGAGTATAGGTGCCATTGGGAATGCTGAACCCTAAATCGCCCGTTGGATTCCTATCATTCGGGCTGACATCTTCCTTTTCTCTAGAGACTTCAATTTGCACTCGATCTCCGCGAAGGAAGGTAATGTTGGCCAGGGTAATACTCAGTTCGGATGAGTCCAAACTCCCCGTATCCAAATCGTTCCACTTTGTGGTACTAATTTCGCTTTCTACCTCTTGCAACCAAGTAGAGTTTTCAAAAATCCAAACGTAAAAAAGCTCGCTTGAGAATAACTCGGAGTTAGTGCGCTGGGTAAAGCCTAGTCCCGGGTTGTAGTTTTCCTCGACACCAAAGTACTGCATACCACCCTGCCAACCGCTGCTGCCGGAAAAGGATACAGCGGCTGTATAGCTGCTCTGATTGTCGTCAAAGTCCGGATCTTCAGATTGCTGATAGGCGACTACCGCATCCAAGCTTTTACCAGCGTAGAAGTCAGAGTCGCGATAGTTGAAATCCACTCCATACAATGAGTTGCTTTGGTTTTCCGCCGGGTTACCATCGGTGAAGATAAATCCAATTTTGGATTCTGTAAGAATTGACTGTGAAACCCGGGCTACTATGGCATTGGTTGGGTTAATGACGTCAGTCACAGTTCCAGTATTATCGGTTACCTCAAACTCATCTTGCCTCATAACAAGGGCGCCAAACTCAGTGCGTCCAACTTGGCCGCTTAGTTTAATGCCACCTTCGATGTCCACTGGTGTGCCATTCTCACTCAATCCGATTCGGCGTGAATAGAAGGCCCGAGCATTGTTACCGGATTCTCTACCATTTAGCTGTCGGCCGGTTAATCCAAAATTAAAGATATCAAAGTCGCTAAGGAAAAAAGCGCGCTTTTCCTGGAAGAAGCGTCTGAACCGGGAAGCGTTTAGCGTATTGCTATCCGCTTCGGTAGCAGAGAAATCCGTATTTACGGTTACTGCGAGATTAATTTGCGGAGTGATTTTGTAAAAAATATCTACCGAAGGTTTGATTTCAGATTCACTGTTTCCAGTTACCTTATCGTCAAATGAGGTGCCACTTAGGGCGGGAACAATATCCAAGCCGGCACCCTGAGACAGTCCGGTGATCCCAGTCATTTTCCCAGCGTTTGCCACATTTGCGTCTCCGTTAAGAGAGTACCAACCGAACTCGGCCTGGGTTCTTTGCAGGTCTCTGGTGAAATTGACACCCCAGGTATCGTTGTATGGATCAAAAGACAGAGACTTAAATGGAATTTCCATTTCAGCGGTCCAGCCATCTTTGACAAATTTTGCATTCCCTTGCCATATGGCTTCCCAATTACGGGCCACTTGGCTTCCTGTAGTAAAGAGGGCTTCGCTTTGTAGGCCATTTGCGGTTACCTGAAACAAATAACCGCCACGCTGAGTATTGCCTGGGTCTAGCATCAGAATGACCTTATCTTCGTATCTATGATTTCCTTCCCCTGCGAAGACATTGGCTGTGATTTCATCCGGCTTGCTATCGTAAACATAGAAGCCTATGTAGAGAGCGTTCTCGTCATACATTACATAGACTTCAGTGCGTTCCGAGGCGGCTCGATATTCAACAGGAAAAAACTCCAAAAAGTCGTCCCGGCGCGCTGCGTTTGCCCAAACTGGGTCTGATAAATCGCCGTCAATTTGCGGTGCGGTATCGGTGCGGCTGATCTCAAATATTTTACTTGCCTGGTCGGGCGTATTTTGAGCTACTAGGCCAGTCGCCTGAAGAAGGATCAACAGCGATGCGGCTAAATTTATTGGGCGGGAAAAATCTTGCTGCATAAAAATACCAACTAACTTAAGAATCGAAATTCTTGGGAGGTCGATATTAGCAAACAGCGGTCTTAATCAGTGTTTCTTATGATTAAGAGATGTTTAGAGCTTCTCTAGTATCGAAAGGTATATCTCAGCTTAAAAGCCGCTGCGGTATTCTGAACCGCAAATTTGTAATCCTCATCTTCGTCGATCATGCCCTGATTAAAGACAACCCAGAGGTCTTGACCCGGTTCGATCTCCCAGCGCAGGCGATTGTTGAATATCAGTTCATGGCGGACATTGTCGTATTCGATCTGAGAGGTAAGCGAAACCTTTGAACTGAAGGCAATAATCATCTCGGCGTTAAGCTCACGAGTATAGGTCGTGCCTTCGGGGAGGCTATATCGATTGAAGCGATAGCCTCCGCTCAATTCGACATGTCTATTCATTTGCCAGCTAAGCTGGGGGCGTAAAAAAGTTCTCGTTCCAGTATAAAAATCGCCGGTGCGGAGCATCATGCTCCCGGATAAATCCCAATATCTGGGAGCTTCATAGCTTAGTTCAAATAGGTCTTGGGTATAGGTGCCGACCGGAATATTGAAACCTAGTTGGCCTGTAGGGTTCTGCCCGGGGAGCACATTTTCTTTTTCTCTTGAAATCTCTATGCCGAACTCATCACCGCGCTGATTAGTGGCCTCAGCAATAGTCCAGCTGATCTCTGAAGCGTCGAGTTCACCACTTTCGAGAAAATTCCACTGATGGGCGTCTAGGCTCGAACTGATCTCTTGCCAATATAATGAATCGTCAAACAACCAAGTATAAGAAACATTTCCTGCAAAAAGCTTCGCATTGTGGCGCTGGGTAAAACCTAAACCAGGGCTGTAATTTTCTTCAACAGCAAAGTATTCAGCGCCACCTTGCCAGCCGTTTTGATCCGATACGGAAACAACTGCAGTAAAGCTGCCCTGCTTATCATCAAAATCCGGATCATTAGTTTTTTGTGCCAAGAAAATCGCATTCAGGCTTTTGCCTCCATAAAACTCGGTATCTCTGTATTGGAAATCCAGCCCATATAGCGAGTTGTCTTGGTTTTCAGCTGGGTTGCCATCCGTGATGATAAAGCCGACTTTTGATTCGGCAAAAACGGGCTGGCTGACACGGGCAACAAAGGCGTTAGTTGGATCGATCACACCGGTAAGGTTTCCTGCGCTATCTCTAACCTCAAACTCGTCTTGACGCATAACGAGGGCACCGAACTCTGTCCCACCGAATCGACCGCTAATTTTGGCTCCGCCGACGATGTTTACTGGCGTGCCATCTTCGCTAATGCCGATTCTTCGAGAGTAGAATGCAAGTGCGTTATTGCCTGTCTCATCGACCTGTAACTGTAAGTCGGTCAAGCCATATTTAAAGGCATCAAAATCGTTCAAGAAAAAGGCACGCTGCTCTTCAAAGAACTGTCGGAATCTGGTGTTGTTTATGGCATTACTATCGGCTTCTGTAGCAGAAAAGTCCGTATTTAGCGTAACCGCAAGATTAATCTGCGGGTTGATCTTGTAGAAGATGTCGACCGAGGGCTCTATTTGAGATTCGCTGTTACCGCTAACTTTATCGTCAAAAGAATTGCCAGCCAGAGCAGGAACAATATCTAATCCGGCTCCTTGTGATAGCCCTCGCATACCGCGCATCGTTCCAGCACTTGTCGGGTGAGGTTGTCCGTTGCGGGAAAACCAAGCTGTACTGGCTTGATTCCTCTGTATATTTCGAAAAACGTTGAACCCCCAAGTTTCATTATCCGGGTCGAAAGATAGAGATTTGAAAGGAATCTCCATCTCGGCTGTCCAGCCGTCCTCAACTATTTTTGAGCCACCATTCCAGATACCTTCCCAGTCATAAGACGGTCGTGTTCCCGTGACATATATTGCTTCACTTCGTGAGCCATTAGGATTGAGCTGGAATTGATAGCCAGTGCGCTGAGCATTAAACGGATCGATAATCAGGTTGACCTTATCATCGTCTCGCAAGGGAGCATCCGGGCGCAATGCATTGGCCGTAATTCCATCGGGTTTGCTATCGCGAACATAGAATCCGACATAAAGAGCATTGTCGTCATAGAGCACATAGACTTCGGTATGCTCAGAGGCAGGCCGGTATTCAATGGGACTTAACTCAAGAAAGTCATCGATTCTGACGGCGTTCGCCCAAACTGCGTCGGACAAATCCCCATCGATTAGAGGTGCTCGATCAGTTCTAGCCGCAGTGAAATCTTTATCGGCCTGGTCTGGCGCATTTTGGGCTAAAAGGCTACTTGCTTGGAGAAGGATCAATAGCGAAACTGCTAGTTTTACTTGAGTGAAATATTTTTGACGCGAGAGACTTCGGTTAATCAACTTAGATCCATTTTTGGGCGGGAATTGAAACAGCCTACTTGGCTGTTTATTGGAAAAACGATTTTAGCAAAAAGCGGGATTAATCAGTGCTTCTTAGGATTAAGAGTTGTTTAGGGTTGGGATCCCTATAGCGCATCTAATATCGAAAGGTATATCTCAGCTTAAAGGCCGCTGCAGTATTTTCGACTACAAACTTGTAGTCATCATCTGCGTCCACTAGGCCTTGGTTGAATACGATCCAGAGATCTTGACCTGGCCGCATGTTCCAGCGAAGCCGGTTGGTGAAGGCTGCTTGTCTTCGAACATTGTCGTATTCAATTTTAGAGGCAAGAGACCAAGAAGCATTGAATGCGATATCCAGACTGAACTCTACTTCTCGAGTAAAGATTGAATCGGTACCAAATTCGTACCTAGTGTAGTCATATCCAATGCCGATCAAAACATGTTGGTTTGCCTGCCAACTTACTTCCGGGTTCGTATTGGTAAAGGTGCCGGTGAAATAGTCCCCCCACTTCAGATCAACTTCACCGAAAACATCCCAATGAGTAGGAGATGTATATCTGAGGTCATAGCTGGTATCTGTGTACTCTCCGATAGGTATAGCAAATCCCAAATCGCCGGAAGGGTTATCACCTAAACTTACGGACTCTTTTCGTTGGACAATTTTTAAACGGGCTGTGTCACCGCGCACAAATCTATACCAACGGGGTACCAAGCTGATTTCTTCTGAATCCAGCTCTCCAGTATCTAAATCTTGCCACCGAATAATTTCGATCTGAGAAACCGTCCTTTGTACAATGCTATTTTCATAGTTTTGACCATGTCGGATTTGTCCGGAAATCAGCTCTGAATTCGTACGCTGGGTAAAGCCTAGTCCGGCATGATAATTTTCTTCGACTGCAAAATACTGCGCTCCACCAGTAAAGCCTTCGTCGTCACTAAACGATAAGGCCGCGCTATAACTGCCTTGATTGTCGTTGTAGTCCGGATCTTGGGTCTGCTGGCCCATCAAGACTACGTCGAGGCTCTTGCCGTTATAAAAATCGGTGTTTCGGTAATGAAAATCTGCCCCATAAAGTGAGTTACTTTCGTTTTCAGCGGGGTTGCCATCGGTAAAAATAACGCCGATTTTTGATTCAGAAAAAATAGTTTGAGAGACACGAGCAACAATCGCATTGGTGGGATCAATTATTTCAGTGATGCCGCCGCGGGTTAGGGTGGTCTCATCCTGTCGCATAATTAGTGCGCCAAATTCTGTGTTTCCTGAACGGCCACTAATTTTGGCGCCGCCAACAATGTCTACCGGTGTGCCATCGTCACTCAAGCCGATTCGTCGTGAATAGAAGGCAAGCGCATTGTTGTCGGATTTAACCCCATCTAAGTCTACCTCCGCTAGACCGAAATTAAAGGCATCAAAGTCATTCAAGAAGAAGGCGCGTTTTTCCTCAAAGAAGCGTCTGAACTTGGAGTTATTCAGGGCATTGGTATCCGCTTCGGTTGCGGAAAAGTCAGTGTTAAGGGTCACCGCCAAATTGATTTGTGGTGTGATTTTATAAAAGATATCTACGGAGGGTTGAATCTCGGATGTCTCATTGCCAACAACGCTATCTTCGAACGAGCTGCCGCTAATGGCTGGAACTACATCCAATCCCATGCCTTGGCTAGCTCCGGTAATTCCGGTCATCTTGCCGGAACTAACGGGGGTAAAGGCGCCGTTTTGCGAATACCAAGCCATCTCTTCTTGAGTGCGCTGAAGTTCGCGGCCAAAATTTACTCCCCAAGTGGGGTTTTCAGGGTCAAAGGATATGGACTTGAAGGGAATCTCAAGCTCTGCAGTCCAACCGCCCTCAACTATTTTCGAGGTGCCATTCCAAATTCCGGCCCAGCTATAAGAAGCTTGGGTGCCGGAGAGAAATATCGCCTGCTTGCGAACCCCATTGGGATTGATTTGAAAAAGGTAACCGCTACGTTGATTGTCAAAAGGGTCGAGAATGATGATAACTTTATCTTCATTGGCCAGATTGCCTTCTTGCTCTAAAACATTCGCCGTCATCTCGTCTGGACGGCTGTCGTGCACAAAAAAGCCCACATAAATAGCGTCTTCATCATAGGCGATATAAGCTTCTGTGCGCTCTGATGGAGCCCGGTACTCTAAGGGCGATGCTTGAAGAAAGTCAGTAATATGGGCAGCGTTTTGCCACATAGGGTCAGATAAATCACCGTCGATTTGCGGTGCTTGGCTTGTATGGGGGATGCTGAAGTTCTTATTTGCCTGTTCAGGAGTATTTTGGGCAAAAACAAACCCTGCTTGTGCAACCAGCAAGAGACTGAGAACCAGTTTGAACAATCTAAATTGATTCAATTCCATTAAAAATGCTATCCATGTAAATTTGGCGGCATTCTATCAAAATGGCTGTCCGGTTTAAGCTCTGAAAGAGTAAAGTTTTATTGCGATATAACCCTTAGAAACGTAGGGTATATCGCAGTTTAAAGGCTGCGGACGTGTCTTCTACTGCGAAGCTATAGTCTTCATCCTGGTCCACTAATCCTTGGTTAAACACTACCCACAAATCCTGACCCGGCTCGATGTTCCATCGCAAGCGGTTATTGAACGAAGCTTCTCTGCGCACATTGTCATATTCGATTTGCGAAGTTAGGGATACTTTGGAGTTAAAGGCGATGGTTAAATCAAAATTCACTTCTCTGGTGAAAATCGTTTCGCCAGGTAGTTCGTATTTTGTAAGCTCGTAACCGAGCTCCAAGACGACATGTCGATTCGCCTGCCAGCTAATCTCGGGACTAACCTCGGTAAAACTTCCGGTAAAGTAATCACCCTTAGATATATGAATTTCACCGGAAATATCGTAATAGCCTGGTGATCCGTAGTTAAGATTATAGATAACATCTTCGTAGATGCCTGCCGGAATGGCTATTCCTAAATCGCCGGTAACTCTGTCTCCAGCGGCGACCGATTGTTTTTCGTGGTCAACGAAGAAATGCACGGAGTCGCCGCGACGGAAATGTATATCGACCGGCATGAAAGTAATCTTTTCAAAATCCAAATCGCCACTATCTAAATCCTTCCAGCTAATGGTGGTGAGCTGTATTTGACTAAAATTGATTATGGAATCGTCGAAAAGCCACCTGTGAATCAATTTACTAGATAAAAGCTCGGCATCAGTTCGTTGGGTAAAGCCTAGCCCGGGACTGTAGTTCTCTTCAACGGCAAAATACTGGGCACCGCCATACCAGCCTTCCTGCGCGCCAACACTAAAGGCAGCGCTATAGCTACTTTGTTTGTTATCAAAGTCAGGGTCTACGGATTGTTGGTACATCAGAACCGCATCAAGGGTTTTACCTTGGTAGAAACTAGTATCGCGATACTGAAAATCGACTCCATAGAGCGAGTTACTTTGATTTTCGGTGGGGTTGCCATCAGTAAAAATTAAGCCGACCTTTGATTCACCCAAAATGGATTGGGAAACGCGCGCAACGATGGCATTCGTCGCAGCAATAGTTTCTGTGCCGCCACTACGGAGTTCAACATCAGCCTCATCTTGGCGCATTACTAGAGCCCCCAATTCGGTATTTCCCGCCTGCCCGCTGACTTTTATACCGCCGACAATATCTACTGGCTGGCCGTTGTCGTTCAAGCCGATACGACGCGAATAGAAAGCCAGCGCATTGTTACCCGACTCGACCCCCTGCATTCTCAAATTGGCCAGGCCAAAATTGAAAGCGTCAAAATCGTTTAGAAAAAATGCGCGCTTTTCCTGAAAGAACCTCCGGAAACGAGAGAGATTTAGCGAGTTGCTGTCTGCCTCGGTTGCTGAAAAATCAGTGTTAACTGTTGCTGCAAGATTAATTTGCGGAGTGATTTTGTAAAAAATATCAACGGAAGGCTGAATCTCTGAAGTTGAATCCCCTACGACACTGTCGTCAAAAGAGTTGCCGCTGAGGGCGGGAATAACATCAAGGCCTATCCCTTGAGTTGTCTCGGTGATACCGGTCATCTTGCCCGCGCTGGTGGGGCTGTATACGCCGTTAAACGAATACCAAGCCATAACCTCTTGGTTGCGTTGGAGGTTACGCGTGAAGTTTACGCCCCAGATCTCGTTGGAGGGATCAAAAGACAGAGATTTAAATGGAATCTCGAATTCGGCGGTCCAGCCGTCTTCAACAAATTTTGCGCTTGCATTCCAAATGCCTTCCCAATCAAAGGAGGGTCGGGTGCCACTAATATAAATGGCCTCTGAGCGCACTCCATTTGCATTTAGCTCAAATCGGTATCCGCTTCTCTGATTATTAAAGGGGTCTAGAACCAAGCCTACTTTATCTTCATCGCGGGTGGTGGTGCCCTGCTGTAGCACATTGTTAGTGATTTGATCCGGAGCGCTATCGTGGGCGTAAAAACCAAAGTACAACGCGTCCTCGTCGTACATCATCCACACTTCGGTATGTTCCGAAGGAGTTCGGTATTCGATGGGCGAAAGCTGGAGCCAATCGTCAACGCGCACAGCATTCGCCCAGGAAGCATCGGATATATCACCGTCAATTTGAGGGGCCTGGTCAGTTTTTGCAGCTGCGAATTTTTTGCCTGCCTGCTCAGCAGTATTTTGAGAAAGGGCAAAGCCGGCATGCGTGAAAAGCGAGACAAATGCAGCTAGTTTTACTAACTCCTTCGCTGAATGGATCATGATGGTTCCGGTGGTTTTTGAATGGGGCATTCTAGCAAAGCCGCTGCGCCTATTTGGCCATAGGAGGGTAAATTTTTATTTCGAAAGCTTAGGAGACTTATAACCTAGAAACGCAGTGTATACCTGAGTTTGAAGGCAGCTGAGGTGCTTTCAACTGCAAAGTTATAGTCTTGATCCTGATCAACGAGTCCTTGGTTAAATACCACCCATAGGTCTTGTCCGGGTTTGATATTCCATCTGAGGCGGTTATTAAATGACGCCTGCCGTCTAATGTTGTCGTACTCAATGGCCGAGGTCAGAGATACTTTAGAGTTAAATGCGATATTGACGTCAAGTTCTACCTCTCGAGCAAAAACCGTTTCGTCGGGCATTTCATACTTAGTATATTTATATCCGCTGCTGATCAGAATATGACGGTTCGCCTGCCAGCTGATTTTGGGGTTAATAGTGGTGAAATCGCCATCATAGTAATCGCCTAGGTCTATATTCACTTCGCCGCTAAGATCTAAGTAGTTTGGCGTTTTATAGCTAATTTCATAGTTAGAATTGCTATGCTCGCCTAGGGGCACTGCTATCCCCAGATCGCCCGTCGATCGCTCACCTGCTCTGGCAACTCTAGTCTTTTTCTCGATCTTAAACTGGAGGCTATCACCGCGTCGAAGCTGAATATTAAATGGCGTCCAGGCGATTTGATCAAAATCCACATCACCAGTATCTAATACTGTCCAGCTAATGGTATTTATATGTGTGCTGACTTGCTCAATGAAAGACCCTTCAAGTAGCCATCGGTAGGAAAGATTACTGGAGATAAGTTTGGCATTTGTGCGCTGGGTGAAACCTAGGCCGGGACTATAGTTATCTTCGACAACAAAATATTGCGCGCCACCGTAAAACCCTTCGTTCGAACTGATAGATACTGCAGCGCTGTAGCTAGCTTGGTTGTCATTAAAGTCGGGGTCTTCGGTTTGCTGATACAGCATTACCGCATCAAGACTTTTGCCAGCATAGAAATCAGTATCCCGATATTGAAAATCTGCACCGTAGAGAGAGTTGCTCTGATTCTCGGCGGGGTTCCCATCCGTAAATATGAGGCCGATTTTCGATTCACTAAAAATTGATTGTGAGACTCTGGCGACGATGGCGTTAGTTGGATCAATGATTTCTGTAACTCCGCCGGAAGTAACCGTGGTTTCGTCTTGGCGTATCGCTAACGCGCCGAATTCGGTTTTGCCTAAGCGCCCGCTAAGTTTGATACCGCCGACAATGTCTACCGGTTGACCATCTTCACTTAAGCCGATGCGCCGAGAATAGAACGCCAATGCATTGTTACCTGAACTTCTACCGTTTAAGCGAAGATCGGTAAGGCCAAATTTGAAGGCATCAAAGTCGTTTAGAAAAAACGCGCGTTTCTCGGAAAAAAACCGTCTAAATCGAGATGCGTTCAGGGTATTGGTATCCGCTTCCGTAGCCGAAAAATCAGTATTTATGGTGACAGCAAGATTAATTTGCGGCGTCACCTTATAGAACAAATCCACAGATGGCTGTACGTCCGATACGGTGTTTCCGACAACGTGATCTTCAAATGAATTTCCACTAAGCGCCGGCACCACATCTAATCCAAACCCCTGAGTCAGATTAGTGATGCCATCCATTTTGCCGGAGCTGGCAGGATTGTAGGTACCGTTTCGAGAGTACCAGGCCATACTTTCTTGATTACGCTGCAAATTACGAGAGAAATTTACGCCCCATGTATCGTTGTTGGGATCAAAGGACAAGGATTTGAAGGGAATCTCAAATTCCGCGGTCCAACCGTCGTCTTGCATCTTCGTGGCACCATTCCAAACTCCCTCCCAATCAGGAGAGCCCCGGGTGCCGCTGATATAAATTGCCTCTACGCGCACTCCATTAGGGTTTAACTGGAAGGTATAACCGCCACGCTGCATGTTGAAAGGGTCAATAATCACCGAGACTTTGTCATCAAAGCGCGTAACTGTGCCCTGCTGCAGAACATTCGCAGTTATTTCGTCCGGTTTGCTGTCGTGAACGTAAAAACCAAAATAAAGCGCATTTTCGTCATACATAATGTAGACCTCAGTGCGCTCTGAAGCGGTTCGATATTCCAAGGGCTGAACTTGCAGCCAGTCGTCAATATGTGCGGCATCTGCCCACGCAGCGTCAGAAATATCGCCGTCGATTTGAGGGGCTTGATCAGTTCTTGCTGCAGTAAAATGTTTGCCGGCTTGCTCTGGGGTATTTTGAGCAATGGCGACGCCAACATTCAAAATAAGCGAGGCAATCGTAGCTAGCTTTACTAACTCCTTCGCTGATTTGGTCATGGTAATTCCGGTAGGTCTTGAATGCGCGGCATTCTAACAAAGCGCCCGATCGCCGCTAACCCTGTCTATGTTAAGAATTCTTTCAAAATGGTAATGAGATTAGAGCTTTCTTCGGCTGATATAAGTCAATTATTTGGGACAGATGAAAGGGGTTCTATCGAGGAGCCGCCAAGGATGTAAAATACCGGGTTAAAGTTCTTTACCGATTTTATTTCAACAAATATATGCATCTAAAAGCTTGCTTGGTTGGTCTAATTTTTGCTCTCGCGGCGTGCGATATTGGGCCGCACGAATACGCGTTTCAAGGCGGCACGATGGGTACCACTTGGTCAGTGAAAGTGGTCACGAATGACGCGATTGATCAAGAAAATATTCAGCAGGGTGCTCAGCGGGTTTTGGATTTAGTGAATACCAAGATGTCCAATTGGGATTCCGCTTCAGAAGTTTCCACATTTAATGCGTCTGCCGCTGGTTGTTATCCAATATCTTCAGAGACCGCTGCAGTGGTAAGCGTGTCTCAAGAGCTGTCTCTCTTAAGTGCCGGTAAATTTGATGCAACGGTCGGGCCACTAATTGAGCTTTGGGGCTTTGGTACCGATTTCACTGCAGATCAGATACCCGAACAATCCGAAGTTGAGGCGCTCCTTAGAGTGATTGGCTATCAAAACTTGCGGCTGAGTGATCAGGAACTCTGTAAAGATATCGGCGAGCTGTTTCTAAATTTATCCGCAACGGCAAAAGGTTACGGGGTTGATCTAGTTTCAGAATATCTAGAATCACAGGGACTCGATCGCTACTTAGTGGAAGTTGGTGGCGAGGTTCGAGTCTCGGGTTTGAATCAGGATGACCAAAAATGGCGTATTGGAATTGAAACTCCGATAGACAATATGTTTGCTCCTTCGGCAGATACAATTCAGGATCTGGTTAAGATGGACAGTGGTGCACTGGCTACTTCGGGTGACTACCGAAATTACTTCTTGCATGAGGGGATTCGTTATTCTCATGTGATAGATCCGCAGACTGGCTACCCGGTACCGCAGCGGTTGGCCTCGGTCACGGTAGTTCACGAATCGACCCTCTGGGCCGATGGTTGGGCGACGACATTGTTAGCGATGGGTGCAGAGCGTGGCTTTGCCATGGCTGAAGAGCAAAGTTTGGCAGTTTATTTCGTATTGCGAACTGACTTTGGATTCGAGGTTCGAACTAGTTCAGCCTGGTAGCAGCCGCGTTGCTGATTAGATTTTAACTTAATAAAATTTAACAGCTCTCCATACGCTGCCTTGGGCGCTTCAAGTATCATCCCGCCCGACAGAAGCCTCGATCGTATTCTATGAAAAACAGTATCTCGCCAGTCATTTTTATTCTCGCACTTGTAGCAGTCGCGGTTGGTACCTGGGTCTATTTTTCTCAGGGCTCCGGTCAGGCCGGAGTCCCCGAGCTTGGAGGCGGTGCCGCTTTGGTGTCCTTAGAGCCTGTGAGAATGGAGATTGTTGCTGACCGAGTAGAAGCTGTTGGTACGCTAGTCGCAAATGAGTCGGTAATCATCACTTCCAAAGTCAGCGATACCATTAGTGCGCTGCATTTTGAAGACGGCGACCTAGTACAAGCTGGCGATGTCTTGGTGGAGCTAACTAACCAAGAGCAGTCAGCGCTGCTGGCCGAAGCCCAAGCAAACTTGTGGGATACAAAGCTTCAGCTGGATCGCTTAGAAATCCTGGGCTCAAACGTGGCTTCTGCCTCACAGATAGATGAGGCCCGCGCACGCTACGAGGCAAACCAAGGGAGATTGGATGCCACTATTTCTCGATTGGAAGATCGCTTAATTCGAGCTCCATTTTCCGGCATGTTGGGATTTCGCGAAGTTAGTCCAGGGGCTTTAGTTTCGCCCAATACCCGAATAACCACCCTAGATGATATCGATACACTTAAATTGGATTTCAGTATTCCAGAAACCGCCTTTGGCGGAGTGCGACCTGGCAATCGAGTGGAAGCCAACAGTGCTGCTTATAGGGGACTGAGCTTTATCGCTGAAGTCTCTTCCGTTGGCTCACGTGTCGATCCTGTAACTCGCACGGTTCAGGTCCGGGCTATTTTGTCTAACAAAGACAGGCAGCTGCGGCCCGGTATGCTGATGACTCTATCCCTAATTGCCTCCGAAACAGAATCCATTGTTATTCCAGAGGCCTCGCTGCTGCAAAAGGGCAATCGTTCTTTAGTTTATGTGGCAAATGCGGAAATGGTCGTGTCCGAGCGCGATGTGGTTATTGAGCGTCGCTTACGTGGTGAGGTAATTATCGCTGAAGGTTTGCGGCCCGGCGAGATGCTCGTTGTTGACGGAATTATGAGTATGCGAAATGGAGCCGAAGTAAGAGTTGCGGGTGCACCACCTTCTGGTCCTGGCTCTGGTGCTCCCAGGGCTCCGGGTCCGGGTACACAGCGACCAGCGGCTGGCGGAAACTAAACCATGTGGCTATCAGATACTTCAGTTAAGAGACCGGTTTTTGCATCAGTAATTAGCATGCTATTGGTGGGCTTTGGTGTATTGTCTTTTCAGACGCTACAAGTGCGTGAATATCCGGATATCCAATCGGCAACGCTTTCAATAAATTCGATCTACCCCGGTGCCGCGGCAGCGGTTATGGAAACCCAGGTTACTCAGGTTCTCGAAGATGCGATCAGTGGCATCGAGGGTATCGAAAGCCTTAGGTCTACTAGCTCTGACGGCCGCTCTACCATCAATATAAGTTTTGACCTAAATCGTAATATTGATGAGGCAGCCAACGATGTAAGGGATAGAGTGTCCCGAACTGAGCGACTACTGCCTCAAGAACTGGATTCAATCACCATCGCCAAGCAGGATTCTGATGCTCAACCAGTGATGTTCGTGACGATATCCAGCGCGAACTTGGAACCCACTGAACTGCGGGATTTTGTTGATCGAATTATCGTAGACCAATTTTCGGTATTGCCCGGAGTATCTCAGGTTAACGTATTTGGTCCAGGTCGTCCTTCAGTACGTATTTGGTTGGATCGACTGGAAATGGCGGCGCGTGGCCTAACGGTAACCGATGTTGAAAGTGCATTGCGTCGTGAAAATCTAGAGCTTCCAGCGGGTCGCGTGGACTCGGTTGACCGGGAGTTCCCGGTGCGTGTTTCCCGTGGTTACACAACGCCGGAAGACTTTCAGCAGCTTGTTATTAGGCAAGGCGACGATGGGCAATTGGTTAGGTTGTCTGAGGTAGCCTTGGTAGAACTCGGCCCGGAAGATTTCCGCAGCCTTTTTCTAATTAATGGTGAGAGCTCCGTAGCCCTTGGTATTGTAAAACAGTCCACAGCTAATACATTGGAAGTTACTTCAGGGGTGAACGAAGCTATAGGCAGTCTGAGCAACCGCTTGCCCGAGGGCATGTCCGTGGATACAGCGGCCGATTCCTCAATATTTATCAACGGTGCAATCAAAAGCGTGTACCAAACCATTCTTATTACGACGGGTTTGGTGGGCTTAGTGATATTCCTATTTTTGGGCTCCTATAGAGCCATGATCATTCCGGTGATCACTGTGCCGGTTTGTCTCATCTCCTCCTTTATCGCTCTGAGTGCGCTGGGCTACAGCATCAACCTGATTACATTACTGGCGTTGGTACTAGCAATTGGTTTGGTAGTAGATGACTCCATTGTTGTTTTGGAGAATATTTACCGACGCATCGAGAAAGGCGAGCCGCCTCTCTTGGCTGCATATAAAGGCACGCGCCAAGTAGGTTTTGCGGTAATAGCTACTACCGCGGTGGTGGTGGCTGTATTTACTCCAATCATGTTTTTAACCGACAACATCGGATTGATATTTTCTGAGCTTGCTGTGGCAGTTTGTGCTGCCGTGATTTTTTCCAGCGTGCTGGCGCTGTCATTGGCTCCGATGCTTTGTTCAAAATTACTAAAGCCTGCCGGACGCAATGAAACAAGGCTCAGTAAAAAATCGGATCAGTTATTTGGTTGGCTGGCGGATCGATATCAGGCTGGATTGACTAGGGCTTTGGACAAGTCCTGGTTGGCAATCCCTGTCATTGTATTTGTGTTTTTTATGGTGGGATTATTATTCTCTAATTTGCCGGCTGAATATGCGCCTCAGGAAGATCAGCGCATGTTTATTGCTAGTGTAACCGCCCCAGAAGGCACTAGTTATAACAAAATGGTCAGTAGGCAAGATGAGATTGAAGCACCCCTTGCCCCTTATTTGGAAACCGGAGAGGTGGACTCCTATTTGTTTCGTGTTCCTTCCTTTTTTACTCCGGCACCTAACAGCGCCTTATTATTCATCGCATTGGCTCCATGGGGTGAAACTGAATCAGACACTACCGAGGTTATGCGGGATATGGTTGAGCAGTGGAACCAATTGCCCGATTTGCGCACTTTCGCTTTTATGCGGCAGGGGCTTTCAAGGGGCTCCGGACAACCTATCGAATTTGTATTGCAGGGGCTCAACTACGAAGAATTAGCCGAATGGCGAGATATTGTTTTACAGGCAGCGAATAGTTACCCCGGAATCGCTCGCTTAGATTCGGATCTGAAAGAAACACAATCGCAGATTCTGGTGGATATAGATCGTGATCGGGCTGCGTCGCTGGGCATCTCCGCTCAAGTAGTCGGACAAACTTTGCAAACCATGATGAGCGAACGTGAAGTATCCACGTACGTTTTGGGTGGCGAAGAATATGCGGTGATGATGCAGGCCAGGACCGAACAACGAGCCAGTCCGGATGATTTGAAAAATATATTTGTGCGCTCTTCAAGTGGTCAGCTGATTCCTCTTTCAAATCTAATAACGATTCGCAATGAGGCCGGTATCGCAAATCTAAACCGATATAACCGATTGCGGGCAGTTACCCTCACGGGCTCCGTTGAGCCTGGTTACAGCTTGGGCGATGCGCTAGCGTTTCTTGAATCTGTAGTTGAGGCAGAACTTCCCAGCACCGCCATAGTCGACTACAAAGGCCAGTCTTTGGAATACAAAGACTCATCTAGTCAGATATGGCTAACCTTTGGCATCGCAATGATGGTGCTTTTCTTTGTATTGGCAGCGCAGTTTGAAAGCTTTATTCATCCAGTGGTAATTCTGGTTACGGTGCCGCTGGCAATTGCGGGTGCTCTTTTTGGATTACATATTGCGGGAGCGACTATCAATATCTATAGCCAGATTGGTATCGTAATGCTAATTGGAATCGCCTCCAAAAATGGTATTTTGATCGTCGAATTTATCAATCAAATGCGTGATCTTGGCCACGAATTTAAAGAGTCAATTCTTCAGGCTGCTCGAATTCGGTTGCGCCCGGTATTGATGACTACAATTTCCACCGTGATGGGCGCTGTACCCTTGATACTTGCGGTCGGCCCTGGTTCTGAAAGCCGTGTCGTATTGGGTGTAGTGATTTTCTCCGGCGTAAGCATTGCCTCAGTGTTCACGCTCTTTTTGGTGCCAATGGTTTACCATTTGATCGCCAAAAATACCGGGTCGCCAGATGCTGTGGCTCATGAGTTAGAAGAGATGCAGGCGGCTCAGTAGCGTGCTGAAGGAGCTTTTAATTAGCTGAAGGGGCTTACTATACGCTGAAGGCTCTATTCGCTAAGGGCGTTTTTAATTGGCTGAGGGCTCTCTATTAGCTGAGCGCTATCGGGATTGCTCGGCGCGCATATCTGAATAGATACGATTGATACGGTTGGAAAGCTCGGTGTCCAACTGGGTTAACCCGTCTTTTGAATGGGTCGACAACCGAATCTGTACCTTGTTGTAGCTATTACTCCAATCCGGGTGGTGGTCCATATCCTCAGCCTGCTCTGCCACGCGGGCCATAAAGGCAAAGGCAGATCTAAAATCTACAAATTCGAAATCCCTGGCAATTTCTTTGTTGTCTGCGGATAAGTGCCATCCCTTCGCTATTGCTCCGACTTCGTTCGACATATTTACTCTAGGCTTTTTGCAGGGGGGCAGAATACGCTAATTAGCTGAAAAATTATTAGAATAAGGCAAAGTACTGCTCCGGTAATTGGCAAGGCAGGGGTTTTTACTGGCAGGTTGGCGATCTCAGTCGCATGCGTTTGCTTTACTCTCCATAGGGCAAGGTTAACCAGTGTAAAAACACAGAGAATGACGAAGCTGGTAGTTTTGACTAACTGTTCCAGCGGCAACCAGATCGCAAAAGCAGCGGTTAAGCCGCTGACAAATATGGTTGCCAGCCAGGGTGTTCGAGTTACCTCTGATACCGCGGAAAATACGGAAGGTGCTTGCATTTTTACTGACATGCCATAAAGAACACGAGACGCCATAATGATTTGAGTAAGTACTCCGTTAACTATGGCGAATAGGCTGATCAGCGCAATCCAGATTGCGGCCTGTGCGTGATCTCCACGCAATAAATCGTAAATAGGGGCATCGGATGCGCTCAATTCAGACAGTGGTAAGCCAAGCACGGCAATCAAGGCTATTAGAAAATACAGCAGAGTAGAAATTACCAACGCCAGCACTATACCCACCGGCATATTAACTTCAGGCTGCTTTACTTCCTCGACGATATTAACCATATCTTCAAAGCCGATGAAAGCGTAGAAAGCCAAGAAAGCGCCGGCCATTAAGCCTATCCATTGGCCGTTTTCGGGTATTGCCAAGGCGTCCAAATTTTGTGGTATCTGCAGAAGGTTTTCTCCGGCAAGAAAAATAACCAATAACAACCCGGCTACTTCGAGCACGGTGATAGAGGCAGCAATCCAGAGCGACTCGACAATACCCCAGAGTGCGATAGTGCCTGTTAGTCCAATCACTAATAGAAGAACTAGCACAGGGGATAAATCAACGAATGCCGATAGGTAGCCGAGGAATCCGTTGGCCAAAGTGGCCGCAGAAACAATGCCGGTAAAAACTACTAAATAGCCGACTAACTTGGTAAGTAATAAATGGTTAAATCCCGCCTCAACGTAATAGGCCTCACCTGAGCTACGCGGGAAAAGAACTACCAGTTGACAGTAACTTAAGGCGGTTATTCCGGCAACAATAGCGGCTACCAAGAACGCTAGGGGTGCCAGCATTCCTGCACTTCCAGCCACCTTTCCTATCAGCACATATACGCCGGCACCGAGAATGGTTCCAAGGCCATAGCAGGTAAGGAGAGGTAAACCGATGCGACGAGCCAGAGGCCGCGTTGTCATAAAATCAGACATTGAATTTAGTCGAACAAGAGATTAGAGCAAGAATGACAGAACTTACTGGCAACATAGTTGATCTAGGTTATGTGGCTTGCAGATGAGCTCTTTGGCCTAAAAAGCTGCGCCAAAAAGCGTACCCACGCCAGCGGTAATGGCCATTGCCAAGGAACCCCAAAAGGTTACTCGCACAGCGCCAATTAGCATAGATGCTCCGCCAGCCTTGGCCGCAAGCACACCTAAGCCGGCGAGAAACACTAGGGCGCAGGATGCCACCAATGGAATCAACTGCTCTTGTGGTGCTAGATAAGCTGCAAGCAGGGGTAGTGCTGCGCCCAAACTAAAGGTAACGGCAGAATAACCAGCGGCTTGGAAAGGCTGTGCCCTGGCGGTATCCAAAATACCCAGTTCATCTCGGGCGTGCGCGCTTAATGCATCATATTCCGTAAGGCTTGCAGCAACTTGACGAGCTAGATCATGGTCTAAGCCACGTTCACGATAGATAGTTGCCAGCTCTTCCAGTTCAAACTCAGGATGCTCCTTCAAATGTTGTTTTTCGAGTTTGAGGTCTGCATTTTCCGTATCAGCTTGTGAGCTAACAGACACATATTCTCCAGCCGCCATAGACATTGCGCCAGCCACCAAACCGGCCATGCCTGCCAGCAAAATGTCGCCAGTTGCTGCCTGAGCAGCGGCTACGCCAATAATTAAGCTGGCGGTGGATACGATGCCATCGTTGGCGCCTAAAACTGCGGCTCTAAGCCAGCCAATACGGTGTGATTTGTGGGTTTCATTGTGGATCATGAATCTCTCTTTTAATTCTCGGCAGATACTAAATTCTAACAAAGGCAATTTTACCTGAGATTACTCCGACATTTTTTGGATTGGTAATCTAGAATGGGTCTAATTCCCAAAATTATTAAAAGGTCGCTACATGCCCTATAAAGCAGAAATTGTTGAAGAGCTAAATATTCTCGCTCGCTACAATCTCGATTCCACTCAGGAAGGATTAAAAATCCATTCCTCCGCCGAACCCTCTGTGATTGAGGCTACTCAGCGGCTCTTTGATAAGGGATTAATATCACAAATCGATGGCGGATACCTAACTAGCCTGGGCCAAAAGGCCGCAGAATATGGTCAAAAGCTTCTGCAAATTCTTGGCTGACATTTTCTTCGCTTGCCTCTGCCAGTGTTTCAATAGGGCAAATCTCAGCAAGAACAAAACGAACCATCGTGGAAAGCCCTCCCGCTCAAAGAAAAATTATTCATGTGGATATGGATGCATTCTACGCATCTGTAGAGCAGCGCGATTTCCCGGAATTACGTGGCAAGCCGGTAATCGTTGGCGGGCAGCCGAATAGCCGGGGTGTTGTTGCAGCTTGCAGCTATGAAGCTCGAACCTTTGGAATACATTCCGCCATGCCCTCATCCCGGGCTGCCAGACTTTGCCCCAACGCCATCTTTGTAAAAGCACGATTTGATGCCTACCGGGAATGCTCCCAACAGTTGCACCAAATTTTCAGAGAATACACAGACCTCATAGAACCCCTATCTTTAGATGAGGCCTTTTTGGACGTGTCAGATTGCGAACAATGCCAGGGATCAGCCACGCTTATTGCAAAAGAGATAAAGCAGAAGGTGCAGGAGCGTATGAATCTTGTTTGCTCGGCCGGTGTGTCATACAACAAATTTCTGGCGAAGATCGCCTCGGATATGGACAAGCCCGATGGGCTCTATGTGATACGTCCGGAGCAAGCTGAGGGGTTTATTACCACCTTGCCTATTCGTAAGTTCAACGGGGTTGGCAAAGTCACCGAGCAGAAAATGCATAAGCATGGTATCCAAACCGGCGGTGATTTACGTCAATGGACCGAAGCCGATCTTAATATGACCTTTGGTAAATCCGGCGGCTATTACTACCGAATCGCCAGAGGGATAGATGAGCGTCCCGTTCGATCAAACCGCATTCGTAAATCCATCGGCAAAGAAAATACCTTTGGTACCGATCTAGCAGATCTCCAAGAAATCCAACAAAAGCTGGAAGGTATCGCCGAAAAAATTGCTGAGCTTCTACAAAAGCGGGAGGTATTGGGTAAGACACTGACCCTAAAAGTTAAGTACAACGACTTTACCCAAATTACTCGGGCGCACTCTCATAAGAACTACATTCAAAGCGCGGCGGAGATGATCGAGAGTATTCCAGCCTTGATAGAGAAAACTGAACTGGGGCAACGACCTTGCCGGCTGCTGGGTCTAAGTGTTTCGAATCTGAAAAACCGGAAAGATTTGCAAGACGCTGTTAGGAAAGAGGGGATTACCGGAGATTTGTGGGGAGACGCACCGAACCACCAAATAGAACCCACAAAAAAGGGCTGAGAAAATTCTCAGCCCTTTAGGTTTAGCTTTCTTGACTAATATTAGTCGATTCGAACAAAACGCTCTAGAAAGGCCACTTCTTTTGGCGCGACATACTTCATCATCTCACGACTAAAATCAGCCTGGATATCTCCGTATGGGCGGTACTCTTCAACTTCTCGAGCAATGTGCTCTGGAGTCAGGGTAGTAGGAATCATCATATAGTCCTCTGTCTCGCCCTGATTAATGTTCACCTTCACAAAGACAGCGCTGTAGATATCGAACATATCTACGTATTCCATACCTTCGCCAATGACTGCATGTAATTCAGAGGGGGTGGCGAATGGACGACCAGCGATGATTGCCTGTACTTGCGCGTCGGATAATCCCGGAACTGCCGCTAGCTGTTCTTCAGTGGCTGTATTTGGATCGAGCAGCGGGTTCATATTGAAGTCCGTGGCTTCTGACACAGCCATTCGTTCTACCCTTGCTATTGCGCGTCGCTCCTGTTGGCTAAGCTCTGGCACCGCTTCGGCTAATGTTTCAGCCATAGCTTCAGCAGCGTCGGGTATTTGCGCTTCTGCTGCTTCCTCTTGCTGGCTACAGGCTGTGGTTAGCAACAATATAGATGCGAGAGTAATTCCATAAATTAATTTGACTGACATTGTTGTATTCCCTAAAAGACTATTAAATGTGTGAACGGCAAGATAGCACCGCGCTACTGAGAAAAATAGATGGTTTTACAAAAATTCCTTTTTACATCACGTAAATACATAGTTTGGGCAATATTCGCGATTCCAGGAATATATATTCTGGTGCGATTTCTCACTGATGCGATAAGTTATGGGCAGGTAATTCTTGAGACAGGAAATTGGAGTGTTGGTTTTTTATTTGTCGTAATGGCGATAACTCCATTTAGAAAGCTGTTTCCAAGGGTCGGTCTATCTCGTTGGCTGATAACCCATCGCCGCGCGATTGGCGTTACCAGCTTTGGTTATGCCGCCTTCCATACCTTCGTCTATCTGGAGCGGAAATGGGGCTATGGTTATATTCTTGAGGAAGCAAAAAATGCCGATTTGTTAGTCGGCTGGATAGCCTTTGCTATTTTCTTAATTCTTGCGGTTACCAGCAATAATAAGTCGGTCAGAGTGCTTCGGCGAAACTGGCAGCATCTACATAGAACCGTCTATCTAGCCGCTGGTCTGACTTTTGCGCATTGGATACTTACATCCATAGATCCCAGAGCCGCGTATATATGTTTGGCTGGTTTGTGCCTAGTTGAATGTCTGAGGTTTATTCCTAGAATTTTTGGGAAAAGCTAGAGAAAACAGCTGTATAGGTCTAATATGCGCGCCCGTAATCTATGGTCGGAGGACCTATTATGAAAACTCCAAAAACCAAAAACCCGGTGGCTAAGCACGCCAAAAGCTTTAATAAAGCTCAGGTGCATACAGATCGGAAAAAAGCCGCAAAGCGCGGGTACATCAAATTTAAATCGAATTTGGTAAATAAAAGCACTCAAGGTGATATTAAAGCTGCCTAATTGAAAAACGTTATATGCGACGGTAATAGGCCGTTAAATAGGTTTTTAGGAAGTTTCAATATCACTTTGAGTGCAACGCACAAGGAACCAAGTGGTTAATTCCCCCGCTAAAGAAATTCTGCAACATACCTACGGTTACCAAAAGTTCCGTGGTGAGCAAGAGCAAGTAATTGAATCCGCTATCGCTGGCAGCGATTCCCTGGTGCTTATGCCAACTGGCGGCGGCAAGTCTCTCTGCTATCAAATCCCCGCCATGGTGCGCCCGGGCATTGGCCTTGTGGTGTCGCCTCTTATAGCGCTTATGCAAGATCAGGTCTCGGCATTAAAACAGCTGGGAATTAGAGCTGCCTTTCTAAATTCCACTCTGTCTGCGGACGCAAAGCGCGAAGTGGCTTCCGCTATGCATAAGGGCGAGATGGATATGCTCTATATTGCTCCGGAAAGATTATTACAGTCGGGCACTTTAGAATGGTTGCAGCAGTTTCAAATATCCCTAATCGCTATCGATGAAGCGCATTGTGTTTCTCAGTGGGGGCATGATTTCCGTAAAGACTACCTGCTACTTAATCAGCTTGAGCATGCCTTTGCTGGAGTGCCACGAATGGCACTTACGGCGACGGCTACTTCCCGCACCAAAGTCGAAATTGTTCATAACCTTCAACTGACCGACCCGAAGATTTTTGTTAGTGGTTTTGATCGCCCAAATATTCACTATGCGGTTGCGCCTAAAGATGACGCCAAAAAACAGCTAATTCGATTCCTGCAGGCTCACAAAGAAAGCAGCGGTATTGTTTACTGTCTGTCGCGCAAGAAAGTGGAATCAACGGCCGAATGGCTCTGTACTCGCGGTTTGGAAGCAATGCCCTACCACGCTGGGCTTCCCGCCAGCGAGCGTGCGGATAATCAAGCGCGATTTTTGCGCGAAGATGCGGTAATCATGGTGGCAACTATCGCGTTTGGTATGGGCATAGATAAGCCTGACGTGCGCTTTGTTGCCCATATGGACTTACCGAGCAGCATGGAGGCCTATTATCAAGAAACCGGCCGAGCGGGCCGCGACGGAGATCCTGCACAGGCCTGGATGGTATATGGCCTCAATGATGTGGTTCAGCGTAATCAGTTTTTAGAAAAATCTGACGCCAGCGATCTGCACAAAAGAAACGAACGGGCCAAGCTGGATTCGCTTTTAGGTTGGTGCGAAGTCACCAGCTGCCGTCGTCAGGCCCTGCTGGATTATTTTGGTGATCGAATGCCAGAGCCCTGCGGTAACTGCGATACCTGCCAGGTTAAACCGGTTACCTGGGATGCCACTGAGGCAGCCCAAAAATTACTGTCCTGTGTCTATAGATCGGGTCAGCGCTTTGGCGCGGGTTATGTCATTGACCTGCTGCGAGGTAAAGACAGCGAAAAGATTCAGCAAAACGGCCACCATGCACTAAGTACTTTTGGCATAGGGAAAGAACTTTCTCTAGCGCAATGGCGCTCGGTCATACGCCAACTTATTGTGCGCGGTTTTCTCATATCCGATGCAGAGCGTTACGGTGCCCTGCGCCTAACGGAGCAATCCCGTGAAGTATTAAAAGGGCAGATACAGCTGTTGTTGCGCGAAGATACTAAAGAGCCGCGATTAACCAAGCCTGCACGTAAGAAATCCGGTGTATCAAATTCAGATCATGCTCTTTGGGACGCGCTGCGAGCCTGCCGCAAAGCCCTAGCAGATGAACACAATATCGCACCCTATATGGTGTTTCACGATGCGGCCTTAATGGAAATGATGGAGCTGCAACCGACTACGGAAGCCGCTTTGCTAAATATTAATGGTGTGGGCGAGGCCAAGTTAGAGCGGTTTGGCGCCATTTTTCTTGAGGTGATTCGTCAGCACAGCTAGCTTAGGGATGGTCCGCCCAAAATTTTCTACCCATAAAAGGCAAGCTTAAATAATTCCCAGTTGCTTCAAGATCGCTAAACCAAAACTCACAGTGATTACCGAAGCTAGTGTGCTGATCACGACAATATTGGCCGCCAGATTTCCATTGCCGCCCATACCTTGAACCATAATGTAGCTCGCCGCAGCTGTCGGCGCGCTAACCATTAAAAACAGAACCCCCAGATCTGTTGATTCGAAGCCGAACAAGTAGGCCGGATATATCATCGCGATCGGCACAACTATCAGTTTGGCAAATACCGCGATGCCTGAAACCGAACTGGAGTTCTTCAGCTCTCCCAAAGACATAGCGGCACCGATACAGATAAGTGCTAGGGGGAGTGTCATGCGCGCTACGTAGTCGCCGGCTGTGGTTAACACTGTCGGGAAAGGTATAGCTAGTAAGCTACAGGGGATACCAATAACCAAAGCAATGATTAGTGGGTTCTTGGCGATGTTTATTAGCAACTGCGAGATCTTAACTCGATCATTGCTAAGGCTTGCAGTCAGGGTATAAACCGACAGTAGGTTGTAGAGGATGGTCATTACTGACATCAGAATAGATGCTTTGGCCAGCCCGAGAGCACCATAGGCATTAAAGCTGAATGCCAGCCCTACAATGGCTAGATTGCCGCGAAAGGCTCCCTGAATAAAAACGCCACGATCTCTGCGCTCTTTGACTATCAATGGTGTCACTAGGGAAAAAAGTACAAACAGAACTAGGGTTCCGGTCAGCGCGTAGAGCAGATAGCTGGCATCAATAAGTGAACGAATATCGGTAGTGATCATGCTCATAAACAGCATGGTTGGCATGGCCACCAAAAACACCAGTTTCGATGCGCTATGGGTGAATGTGTCGTCAACTACGCGAAGCTTTTTCAGCATAATACCGAGAAAAACCAACGCAAAGATAGGGCCAGTCACGCCGAAGGAAAATCCCAGCAAGGTAACAAATTCAGAGAGCATATGTTTCTGCCGTATTAGGTTTTAGTGCAGTTGCGTCCGCTATTTTTGGCTTGATACAACTTTTGGTCCGCAGCGGCGAGGGCTGTTTTGAGAGACTCCTCCGAAGGTTCTCCATGAGCGACTTCAACTAGGCCGGTGCTCATGGTTATCTGCAAATCCGGATCGATATCTTGCCATGCAGTATCAGCAATTAGATTACGCAGGCGTTCAATTAAGTCAACACTGGTATGTAAATCGGTTTCCGGGAATAAAACCACAAACTCTTCGCCACCATAGCGGGCTATTAGGTCCATTTCGCGTAGATTAGATTTCATAATCAGCCCTAATCGGCGCAGCACGTCATCACCAATAGCGTGAGAATATTCATCATTGATGCGTTTGAAATTACCAAGATCGATTATGCCCAATATGCTGGTTCGGCCATGTCTAGCGTTCTGAGCCAAGATAACTGGAGCCTTCTCATTGAAGGCTCGGCGATTTGGCAGCAGAGTCAGCGGGTCTTGCAGGCTTATTTCTTTCATTTGCTGACCGTATTCGGTCAACTGCATGCGCGATTTTTCGAGTTCATCGTAAGCCGATGAAAGTTCTTCGCTCATCTGGTTAAAGCGCTGAGAAGGCTGACCCAATTCGTCTTTGGAGATGATAGGCACTTTTTGCTGAATAGCTCTGGGATTCATTGCTTGTATCGCGCTACTAAGCTTTTCGATGGGTGATGCTAGTCTATTGCCCAACAAAATACCTAGGGGCACTGCAAAGACCGCGACCAGCAATAAGGCCAGCCACCAGGAATTTTTGATGGCTGCGAGGAACTGGCTTTCCACTAAAGTAAGGGCAATGGTTACCTCGGTTAACAGGTATCCCACGGTTTGGTTGCCGTCCATAATGGGTAGGGCTCGCTTTAACTTACCTTGCGGAATTATCTGACCGTATTGCGTTTCCAGTGAGGGCGCCAGAACCATGCCGTTCAGGTCCACCAAAACATAGGGCGGTGGAGGTGGGCCACCGGGAGGCTGCCCAGGAAGGCTGCCCAGGAAGGCTGCCCAGGAAGGCTGGCCCAAGGAGGTGCGTTAGGCGGAGGTCCACCTACAGGAAAGTCTTCTGCAACCCAGGTCGGCGGAGATTGCGGGGCGATATAGCCATCAGGAGTTAACCGGAGAGCGGTTTCATCAGCAGTATCAAGCTCGGATAGTTGATTTTCTCGTCTTCGTCTTTGAGCAAACTCAAAAAGTGGTTCCGTCGCAAAGGCGGTTTCCCACGAGCCGTAAAGTTGATAAAACTCCAGGGCTCCCTGCATAAACTCTTCAGCAGCGCGATTCTCAACCAAGTGGTCAAACTCGCTCACCATAAGTATGCGGGCAATCAGCGCTGTAAAGGCAATAGCTAGAAAGCTCGTGCCAATCAGAGACAAGATGATCTTATTGCGAAGTGAAATCATGATACTGAGTATATGACAGCCAGATTAATAAGGCCTATCTGTTAAATTCCCCCAACATTTTAATGCTCAGCAACGTATTATGCCGCCCCTGAATAACCAGCCAATCTAATTAGCCGTAACCGCCGTGATTACTTTAACCAATATAACCCTTCAACGGGGCCGCGAAAACCTTCTTGTCGACACCTCTCTGGTAATTCTTGAGCGCCGTCGACTGGCACTTATTGGGCGTAATGGCTGCGGTAAATCGAGTTTGTTCGCGCTTCTGATGGGCAGGATAACCTCAGAATCCGGTGACGTTGGTATTCCGCCAGGAAGCCGCATATCGCATATGGCTCAAGAAGTTGGGCACATTGATCGAACCGCATTAGACTATGTGCTGGACGGGCATAAGGTCTTAAGAAGGTTGGAGTCGGAAATTCGCGCAGCAGAAGCAGCTGACGACAACCACGCGCTGAGTCATCTCTACGAAGCGCTTGACACAGCCGGTGGTTATTCCGCCGAGTACCAAGCAGCAGAGCTACTGCATGGGTTGGGTTTTACTAACGACGAAATTTCCAAGCCGGTAAGTTCCTTTTCCGGTGGTTGGCGTATTCGACTGAATCTTGCGCAAGCTCTGATGATGCCATCAGACATCATGCTGCTTGATGAGCCCACCAACCACTTGGATATGGATACCACCTATTGGCTAGAGCAGCGTCTTAAGCGCTATCAAGGCACCTTGATATTGATCTCGCATGACCGGGACTTTATCGATAACGTCGCCAATGAAATTGTGCATATCGAACAAAAACAACTGAATCTATACAAGGGAAACTACTCCGCCTTTGAACGACAGCGAGCAGAACGGCTTGCATTGCAGCAATCCAATTACGCAAAGCAGCAGCGCGAAATAAAACATATTCAGAGTTTTATTACCCGCTTCAAAGCCAAGGCCAGTAAGGCCAAACAGGCTCAGAGCCGGGTTAAGCAACTCGGCAATATGGAAATGATCGCCAGTGCCCAAGTGGACAGTCCATTCCACTTTCGGTTTTTGGAAAATAACAAAGTGTCTAATCCTTTGATGTCTCTGAGGGGGATTGAACTGGGCTACGAGGATAATCGCGTATTGAGCGATGTTACTTTTAGCCTAAACCCCGGTGACCGTCTAGGGCTATTGGGTGTAAACGGCGCCGGTAAATCTACCCTTATCAAGTGTTTGACCGGTGATCTGAAACCCTTGAGTGGAGAAATTACTCAAGGTGAGCACTGCAAGATTGGTTACTTTGCCCAGCACCAGCTCGAGGCATTAGATGTTGAAGCCAGTGCGCTGCTGCATTTGCAGCGCATCAATCCCAAAGCTACCGAGCAGCAAATCCGTAACTTCTTAGGTGGATTTGATTTTCATGGTGATAAGGCCGTCGAGCCTATAGCTCCTTTTTCCGGGGGAGAAAAAGCACGTTTAGCTCTTGCGCTTATTGTTTGGGAAAAACCGAACGTGCTTTTGCTTGATGAGCCGACCAACCATCTGGATTTGGATATGCGTAGTGCCCTAACTATGGCACTTCAAGAATTCACCGGTGCGTTAATAGTCGTATCCCATGATCGCCATTTACTGCGACACAGTGTCGATGAATATATTCTGGCTCATGAAGGTCAATTGAATGAATTCGACGGAACCCTCGAGGACTACCATCGTTGGATAAGTGCCAAAGATACCGGCGCCAAGGGTTCGAAGAAATCTAAGCCAGCGCCAGCCAAAGCTGAAATTAGCGCTGCGGTTAGCGTTAAGACTGGGGCCGAAAAATCCAAAGCAAATGCTGGATTAAGCAAGAAGCAAATCCGTCAGCGGTCTGCAGACGAACGCAAGGAAAAATCCAATAGCAGTAATAGGTTGCGAAGGGTAGAACAAAAAATTGAAGAAGCTAATCGTACTCTAAAAGAAGTAGAAACTCTGCTTGCGGATTCCGGACTCTATGACGCTGAGCGAAAGGATGAACTGACGGAGCTTATTCATCGGCAAGCCACAGCAAAACAGGATCTGGAGTCGTTAGAAGAAAACTGGCTACTCTTAACCGAAGAATCGGAAGCGGCTAGCTAGTCCTGATCACTAGGGCCCAATTCTTGGCATGTTAAATCGGGCATCGCTTCTCTGTTCAAGGTATTTTGATGGACTAAAAAGCACTTTTTTGTTGATGACGAGCCGAAAATTGTCCACCACCCCGAGATCTCTTCCTGCTAAAAGGCTTCGATGCACCACTATCGAGCTAGATTGCGTAAAAACATCTTCCGCGACCTCGACCCTAGCGCCGTGCAGCAAGTTTGCGATGGCATGAGTAATCAACTGGTTAGACATTTCATTTGCATCCGAAATAATTGCCGGTCGATCTAAGCTAGGGTTTAAGGCGCTACAGGCACTGACCAGTAATATCGCAAGTAATCCTAAATAAATTTGCTTAGTCATTGGGTATGTCCAGAGTGCGGTTCTGCAACCAAATTGGTTTTGGTGTTATCGCAGGAGTAGACAGGGGATCTAACTGACCTTCAAGGGAACCTGTCGCAGTTTTGGAGATTACCTGGCAGCTACCAGTTTCTCGATAGGCCAATGCGGTAGCTAACATCGATTCGTTCGGGTCACCCAAGACATTGTCAAAATCGTCTGCCACGCCACAGCCGGGTATGCTGACAGCACCTAGATCGGTCACATTTTCTGGAGCAAAGCCATCGGCGTACTCTCCAAACCCCAGGGCGTTTTCCGTTTGAAACTGAACGCTAAAATAGGACGTGCCGCAGTTATCGGTACTGTAAAACCCGTAAGGTTTACCGCAGGTCGTATCGCCGAACAGTATTACTTCGACACCAATACCCCTGAGGCTATTAATGATGGACTCACTGGCCGAACAGGTATTGGAACTAGCCAAAATGAAAACTCGTGGCAAATCCAGAGTCGGTAGAGCAGTCCCCGAGCTTGCTGAAAACCCTAAGGATGTGTCAAAGAATGGAATAGGGTCGTTAAGCTGACCCGTAACAGGATTGAAGATCGGATTCTTATCATTGAAAACCAATTGCTCGAATACTTGCCCGTTCGTCGCGTTGGAACCTGCGATCATATAGGCGAGTTCACTGGCGATCGCGAGAAAGCCACCGCCGTTGTAGCGTAAATCTAAAAACAAATCGTCGATGGGCTCGGCTTCAAGCTGCGCGACTGCATCAATCAGCAATGACTCGGCTGTGGCTATGTGGTCGTTGAATAGAATGTAACCGACTTTTCCAGTCGCAGTTTCCAAAGCGGCAACATTTTGTACCGGAATGGAAGTGATACTCGCTGAGGTTAAATTAGTCGTGCGATTGGTCGAAGAGCCCAAATCTCGAAAGGTAAAGCTATGCGCTTCTCCAATTGACTCCGGAGTTAGACCAGCGTTGAGGACGTCTAGATCGGCCTGACTGGAAGGTGTCACAGCGCTTACGCCGTCTATAGAGATGATTCTCGCGCCTCGGGACACTCCTGCAGCAGCTGCGGGCGATCCCGGCTCTGTATAGGCAATGGCTATTTCATATGGGGGATCTGAAGATAGAAAGGTAATTTGGAAGCCATACCCAGCACTCACACCAGATTGGGAAAGGGCCTCCCAGTTAGCGGTGTCGTATGTGAAATGAAATTGGTCTCTGGCCGCACCAGAAGCGGTGGTTGCCTCTGTTTTTAACAGGTCAAAATAGTTTTCGGTCGCGTACAGCGCTGGGTTGCGATCGGTTACTTCTGAGTACCAAAGATACGATTCGTCGGTCCAGGATCTGAGCCAGTGGTTTTCAAGTAAGGTTGAGCCCAATAAGTCCGCAAAGGGTGTTCCAGTTTGCGCGCTAACGCCCGAACGAGGGGATTCACATAAAGACTTAAAGGATGTGGATGGCTCAAAAACACCCGGTGTCCACAAAGGTGCAGTGGAACTGCCGCCAGGGTTACTAATTAGGGTATTACCGCCACCGCCACCACAGGCAGTCAGCGCCAGAAATACTGAGCTGAAAACAATTGATCGAAACAGTGAACGGGTTTTGAATTTGTCTCTAAAGTCGGAACTGGCCATTATTGCGATCCTCGCTTTGAGGTTTCTATTAAAATCCGAGATTATTTAGGCCACAAGTGTTTATATTTTTAACCCTTTGTACAAGGCGTTAACAGTATCTGGTGGTTGCCAATTATTAATGCAGAAAAACGACTAATCACCCTGCCACAATTCAATGCTTGGATAAAAAGCCTGCCAAGCGAACCAGAAAACTGCAACAAAGGGCATGGCTTGTTAGAGACCAGAAGATTATCGAATTATCAGAAAACCTGTTTAGAGTTCTGCCCACTGATACAGTGCGGCGGCTTGGCCGCGATAGATTCCTTCTCCATCTATCAGATTCCAAATCATCGCCTCTTCAATTCTAAAGCGCCTGCCCGTTGAAGAAATACGTACTCCGCGATAATCATCAATAAAACCACGCTTCGTTACCCGCGCTAATAGGCGTGACCGCTCGGCCCGATTTTCCGGTTCAGCAGAATGTCGCGAAGGGTGGGTTAACAGGATGGCCCAATTCATTTCAAACAGCTTTTGCGCGGCCAAATTACCGTAATTAAACATGGGGTCTTCGGCGGTATCGTGGGAGGCAACAGCATAGGGTGCTTCAAAAAGCGCCTGATAGGCGGCTTCGCCGGCACCCTCTGGCGAAATTAAATGCTTTCCGGTAATACGGTGGAAACTAGAAAGTAACAGCCTTGCATGGTCAGTTAGATAGGGATTAGCGGAGTCAGTGGCAAAGGTCGGTTGCATACTTGGTTCAACGACCGCCCGAAACATCGATAAAAGTGCCGCTAGAAAAACTTGACTCATCTGACGCCAGCCAGCTTATTGCCGCTGCGACTTCTTCGGGTTGACCACCTCGTTTTAGCGGGATGTTCTGCTTAACTCTTTCCACCCGGTCTGGTTCTCCGCCGGAAGCGTGCATATCGGTATATATGAACCCGGGCCGAACGGCGTTCACGCGGATGCCTTGATCAGCGACTTCGCTGGCAAGACCGATAGTCAAGGTATCTATAGCGCCTTTAGGGGCCGCATAGTCAATGTATTCGGCGGGTGACCCAATACGCGCGGCTCCTGAAGATACATTTACGATAACGCCGCCATACCGTCCATGTGTTGTGGACATGCGCTTAATGGCCTCTTTACAGCAGAGGAAGTATCCGGTGACGTTGGTTGCCAGAACGGCATTAATGCGTGCCGCGTCCATATCTTCGAGCCTCGATTGCTGAAATAGCACGCCGGCGTTGTTTACGAGTACGTCGAGTCGCCCAAACTTTTCATCGATGACTGCGAACAGATTTACGACATCGCTTTCTACAGAAATATCTGCCTGCACTGCAATTGCAGATCCATCAGAAGAAGTGATTTTCGCTACTACATCTTCTGCGGCGGACTTGTTGGAAAGGTAGGTAATGCAGACATCAAAGCCGTCAGAGGCCAAGCGTATAGCGGTTGCTGCGCCGATGCCTCGACTTGATCCTGTAACCACCGCAGTCTTGTTCATAAATCCCTCCGGAGTTGATTGATTTACTGCCCTATCTACTCGCCTAGAGGCTTACATTCCGAGTACTCGCCTCGATGATACACCAACGCTTTTTTATCCTGATCGCATTGGTGGTGAATTACTTCACCCACAAATATCAAATGATCTCCGCCCTCGTATACATGGCGAGAGGCGCATTCTAAATGAGCTGCGCAGTTGGCCAATATTGGTAGTTTACTGTCTGAAAGAGCCCAGTCGACCTCCGCAAATCGGTCTAGGATTGGGCTAGCAAAGGTATTGGATATATCCGTTTGATCCGCCGCCAGGAAATGCACCGCATAGCTCTCAGTGTTTTCAAAAACAGATAACAGGCTGGAAGATTTGGCCAAACTCCAGAGCACAAGCTGTGGATCCAAAGATACCGAATTAAAACTGCTGGCGGTAAAACCCGCCTCGCGGCCATCTTTGTCCAGGGTGGTAATAATAGTAACGCCTGTAGGAAAAATCCCCAAGGTGTTGCGGTAGTCCGCAGAGTGGTTGCTCAAAATATGGGTAGCCCTAAATGTAGACGCCCATTATGGAGATGGGCTGTTGAGAATGAAATAACAATCCGGCTTTTGATCGGCTCAAGGCTGTGATTGAGGTTTTCAGGAGTCCTTGGTTAACTCGGAGAGCGCCGATATAAGCTGAGCGTTAATTTCCGGATTACTAATACTATTGCTTTCCAAGTCAAAGTTTTCAGAAAAGCTCGGAACCGAAAGTTGTGCTCTAAGGTCTGCACCTTGGTGAGGCGCTGCGCTGGTGGCAGCGGTCAAAACAGTTGCGGCTCCGTGAGGGCCCGGAGAGGTACTTAGCATTACCACAGGCTTGTCTTGAAACACTTTCGTATCAAGCCGCGATGTCCAATCGAAAAGGTTTTTGTATGCGGCCGTAAAGGATCCGTTGTGTTCTGCAAATGAAATAAGCAGCGCGTCGGCATCGCCAATTTTTTTCTGGAAATCTTTAGCGAGCTGATGTTGTCCTATCTGTTCTTCCCTATCGATACTGAAAATAGGCATTTCATAATCATTAATATCCAAAGTTTCAACCTCTACGCCTTCAACCAGGCTTGCCGCGTAGTTAACCAATTTCTTGTTAATGGATTTACTGCTATTGCTAGCGGCGAAGGCTAATAGTTTCATTTTTTGTCCAGAGTGTATGCGGGATTGGAGTGAGAGATTGTCTCTTTGTCTTGCAGAGAAGGGAAGTACGGGTTGGAAATGAATATGCAGGTTTCTGGGTTTTCCTTTGTTGTTTTCATTGCGGAAAATTCATCTGTGTCCTAGACTCGCCACTCCTGTGTGAGGTGCCTGAATAGGACATTACCTAATGTCTTTGGTCAGGTTAAACGGGAACTGTGGTGAACCTGCGTTGGTATATAGGTAGACGCAAACTAATCCATGGCTGCCCCCGCAACGGTGATGCTTTGTTGTTTTTTTAACGAGGCTAAGCCCGATACCGGCCCTGTACAGCGTAGAGATCTTGTCTTTAGTTTTTAACTAATGGGAAGTCTCACCAAGACGAAGCGGAGGGCTTTGTCGTGGGCTGTCATCTCTTTTTGATTTCCCCGAATACCCTTCTCTCGGTCGCGACATTAATTTTACGCAATTGAGGAATTAACCTGTGAAAACTATTTTAAAAGTACTACCCGTTCAAGCACTAACCATAGCCGCGTTAGCGGCGAACTGCGCCTTTGCACAACAAGAAACTACCTACGACAAAGTTAGTGTCTACGATGAGATTGTAGTCACTTCGAGTCGTATCGAAATGCCCTTACGCCAAGTAGCGACAGCCATGTCCGTTATTGGTCGAGACGAGCTCGACCTAAAGGGCTATAGCTCTTTAGCAGATGTACTTCGTGGCGAAGCTAGTGTCGGTGTCAGCAACGCTGGCGGTCCGGGGCAGCAAACTACGCTTCGGATTCGTGGTGAAGAAGGCTATCGAACCATGTTGTTGATCGACGGCGTCAATGTCGCAGACGCATCTGCCACGCAAAAAGGACCCCTGTTCCAGAATATCGCCTCAAGTTACGACATTGAGCGTGTTGAAATTTTGCGCGGAACTCAGGGCTTTATGTATGGAGCTGATGCCGGCGGTATCGTCAATATCATTACCCAAAGTGGTAGTGAAGGTATTAGCGGTCGTCTGAATGTGGAGGCGGGATCGCTTGGGGCCCAGAATTTTGGAGGTTCTTTTCATGCAGGGTCTGATCGAGCGGATCTGAGTGTGTCACTGTCACGCTTTGATGTTGAGGGTATCAATATTCAGCAAGCTGATACTTTATTGGCGGATAAAGATGGTTCGACTAACGAGACTCTGCATCTTAAAGCGGGGTTTGAAATCAGGGATAACCTTAGCGCGACTTTGGTATATCGCAATATCGATCTCGAGTATGACTATGACGGTTGCTTTGATAGTTTGACTTTTAGCACGGCTTACGCTTGCACCGGCTCCAACGCTCAGCAGAACCTGCGATTGGCCTTGGATTACGCGCGGGGCGATTTCACCCATGCGCTGTCTTATTCAACAGCCACTATCGATCGCGACACCTATACCTTGGATATCTTGAGTTTTGCCTCTCAAAGTGACTCAACTCAATTGGAGTATCTGGGTAGTTACGCGATTAATTCGGGTAGCAAGTTGGTCTACGGTGCAGATTACGAAGAAGACGAGATGAGTAATAACTTTGGTGCCGAGGGGGAGCGGGATCAGCTGGGGCTTTTTGCTGAATACCAAACTGAGCTTGCGGATAGTCTGTTTGTAACCGCCGGTTTTCGTCATGACGATAATTCAGATTTTGGTAAGCACACCAGCGGCCGAATTTCTGGCGCCTATGTTTTCGATCTGGCCAATCAATCAAGTCTGAAGTTGCGAGCAACTTACGGTACCGGCTTCCGAGCGCCCTCACTGGCAGAGGTTTCTTATAACTCCGGGCCTACTCAATTCGGTACAACCGAAGGTGTTGTTTTAGGCGAAGAATTGAGCCGAGGGTTTGACGTCGGAGCTGAGCTACTCCTCGCTGAAGGTGCATTGCTTCATATGTCCTATTTCGATCAGCGCGTTGATGATGAAATTTTCTATGAGTTTGATTTAGTGTCATTTGAAGACGGTTATAGACAAGAATCTGGTGCCAGTCGATCCAAAGGGGTCGAGTTGGGTGCAGATATTCCTTTGACCGAAGCTTTAGGTTTTGATGCCAGCTACACCTACAACGATACCAAGGATTCAACCGATCAACAGAGAGTCCGCAGGCCAACTCATCTCGCTAATCTGGGCGTCAGCTTCAGCCTGATGGACTCCCGGTTACGCTTGCTGACGAACTTGCGCTATTCGGCGGATACTCGTGACGTCTCTGCGCCGCTAGAAGATTATGCCTTATTAGATTTGTCAGCCAACTACGAGCTGAACTCTCAAGTTCAGTTGTTTGGACGAATAGAGAACCTAGCGGACAAGGAATATCTAGAGATCATTGGCTTTAACACCCCTGGTCGATCTGCCTATTTGGGTGCACGCTTCAGTTTTTGAGTATTTGATGAAAAGGGTCGCTGTACAACAGCGGCCCTTTTCACATTTTGAGATTTGATATGACAGATAAAGACGAAAAACATAAAAAGTCGATGCAAAAGCAGAAAGAGAATATCGACTCCAGTATTGAAGCAGCTTCAACAGAGAAGGGCGTGTTTATTGTCCTGACCGGAAATGGCAAAGGCAAAAGCAGTTCGGCCTTTGGCATGGTTTTGCGTGCTATGGGTTATGGACACAAGATCGGCGTGGTGCAATTTATTAAGGGCGAGCAGCTATCGGGTGAAGAGATTTTTATACGCGACCACTGCCCGGAAATATTCTTCTATCAAATGGGTACGGGTTTTACTTGGGATACTCAAGATAGAAGTGGCGATATAGAAGCGGCCAAGCGCACTTGGAAGCAAGTGCTTCCATTGTTACAAGACTCAAGCTATGACTTGGTTGTTTTAGACGAACTCACCTATATGATTGCCTACAAATACCTCGACGAGCAAATGATCCTCGATGCTATTGCAAATCGGCCCGCAAATCAGAGCGTCGTAGTTACTGGCCGTGGTGGTGGGAATGCCTTGCAGGAACTGGCGGATACCGTCTCAGAGGTTAAAGAAGTAAAACATGCCTATAACGCTGGAATTAAAGCGCGGCAGGGCGTGGACTACTAGTTAGTCCAAGCATTAACAATGCATTCATCCAATTCCAGACTAGTTAGCGGCCATAGATTGATTCTCTGGCTTACTCTGGCCAGCCCTTTAGTGCTGGTTTGTGCTGTTCTTATCGGGCCGACTTCGATTTCTCCCTTTAGCGGGATGGGCGCACAAGATCTAATGATCTTACGAGAGATTCGTCTGCCGCGGGTTATTTTGGCCGCCCTTATCGGCGCTGTTTTGGCCATGAGCGGTGCAGTATTGCAGGGTTTGTTCCGTAATCCATTGGCTGATCCCAGTTTGATTGGTGTTTCAGCGGGGGCATCGGTAGGCGCAAGCGCGACTATTTTGTTTGGATTGGGCTGGATTCCCTTCGGCGCATTAATCGGTATTTCTAGTATTGCTCTCGGCGCTTTTGTAGGCGGTATGCTAGCGGTATTGTTGGTCTACCGTCTCGCGACCGGCCCGGAAGGAACTTCCGTTCCTACCATGCTTTTAGTCGGCATAGCTATCACTGCTCTGGCGGGTGCGGTAAACACTTTGATGATTCTCGTTGCTGACAATGAAATGCTGCGTCGAATGAGCCTATGGAATATGGGTAATCTCGATTTGGCCAACTGGAATCGGGTGCTGATTTGTTTGCCCATGATCTTGGTATTTTTGGTTTTGCTAAAAGGCCAGGCAGCCAGTCTAAACGCTTTTTTGTTGGGGGAGTCCGAGGCAAGACATCTTGGAATCAATGTCAGCAGTATTAAACGACGGTTGATACTTCTAACGGCTCTCGGCGTCGGTATTGGCACTGCTTTGGTTGGCACCATCGCCTTTGTCGGTCTGATTGTTCCGCATCTAGTAAGGCTAATGTCTGGGCCCGATCATCGAACCTTGATTCCAGCCTCAGGGATTTTAGGAGCGCTTTTTTTGGTGCTCGCGGATCTGCTTTCTCGTTTACTTTTCGCGCCAGCTGAGCTTCCAGTTGGCGTCGTAACCGCATTTCTCGGTGTGCCTTTCTTTATCTTCGTATTGCATCAACAGCGGGGACGTCTGCTATGAGAGATGTAACTCCGCTGCTGAAAATTATCGATCTTGGCGTGCAGATCCAAGGTGTGCGGCTTTTGTCTGATATCTCCCTTGATGTAAATTCGGGAGAGGTTCTAGCCCTTGTTGGGCCCAATGGTTCAGGTAAAACAACTTTGCTCAGAGCCATAATTTCAGAGCAAAAGCTTAGTTCGGGATCCGTTAGTTTTGCTGGTCAAAGCATTCCGGATTGGAACCCACGAGAGCTGGCAAAGCGCTTGGCGGTATTGCCGCAAAAGTCAGTGCTAAATTTCCCCTTTTCTGGCAGAGAAGTTGTTGCTCTTGGTCGAACCCCCCATGAAGCAGGCCAACAGGTCGATCAAAAAATAATTGATGAAGTATTGGATTATTTGGATGCGGGCTATTTGGCCGATCGGCTTTACCCGCGGCTCTCTGGTGGCGAGCAACAGCGTATTCAGCTTGCACGAGTACTGGCGCAAATATGGGCTGATGATAATTCGAGATCGGAACAGAATGCAAAGGAGAGTGCGGATCAGCCGAGGTTGCTGTTGCTGGATGAACCCTCGTCCTATTTCGATTTGGCTCACCAACAGATGTTGGTAGAGCTCGTCCGTCAGTTAGCCAGTAGGAATATTACGGTACTGATTGTGGTGCACGATATCAACTTGGCCTTGGCCTGTGCAGATCGCATCGCCGTAATGAATTGCGGTCGGCTGGTTACTTGTGGCAAAGCTGATGACGTGATAACGCCGGCATTAATCAAAAAGGTATTTTCGGTAAACGCCGCTTTTATCAGGGATCCAGAGACAGACCAGAAGATAATTAGTTTACGAGGTGTGAGTGAAGTCTAAATTTATAACCCTATTGATAGCTTTGCTGCCGTTCTCGGGCCCGCTCGCTCAGGAACGAATCATTAGCTTGGCTCCACATATCACCGAGATTTTGTTTGCGGTTGGCGCGGGCGATGAAATTATTGGCGCGGTGGAATACTCAGACTACCCGGAAGCAGCCAATCAAATCACGCGAATCGGAAACTCCAGTCAGCTCAGTTATGAAGTCATCCTATCCATGCAGCCAACTTTGGTAGTTGCCTGGCAAAGTGGTAACGGACAGGAAGAAATTCATCGGTTGGAAGAGCTAGGCCTAAAGGTCTATAGCTATGAACCCGAAACCTTGGAAGACGTCGCTGAAAGCCTACGAGTGATTGGTTCGTTGTCTGGCCATACCGAAGAGGGTGCAAAGCAAGCGGATGCTTTCCATACAAGATTGAGAAGACTTCGAGCTCAATACGCTGAATCAGAACTTGTTCGAGTTTACTACCAGCTAGGTAATGAGCCACAGATGACGCTAAACGGCACACATTTGGTTTCGGATGTAATTCAGCTCTGTGGTGGCGAGAACGTGTTTACCGATGCTATTCCCTTGGTCCCGCGCGTCTCGGTTGAATCAGTTGTGCGTGCAAACCCTGAGGCGATTGTCACCGCCACTTCGAATGCACTAAAGCCAGATTGGTTAGACGATTGGCTTGATTGGCCAACCCTTGATGCAGCCGCGAATCAGCATCTCTATGCGGTGAATGCTGACTTTATGCATCGTCATAGTCCCAGAATTCTGGATGGCGCCGAGCAGCTTTGCGCTATATTGGAAGAGGTTCGGTCGGCTGATTAAGGTTTCGCCAAAATATCTTTCAGCTCATTAGCTAGATCTACCTCCCATATATTTCGAACTTCGATTACACGGCTGATGTAGAGTTCGTTTTCCATCGCCGGAATTTCTGGATCGTATGCATCAGCTACTTTCACCATTACTTCGCGGTCTGTGGCAGTAAAGGCTTCTGCCATTTTTAGGGCTTTGCTGGAATCAATACCTAGTGCCTGGAACGCCGAGCGCCCCATGCGCACTGAACTATCGAAGGTCTCTCGAACAACGTCTCGACAGCCTGCAGCCCATAGGTCGTAAACATGATGCCGATCAACAGCCCGGGCTAAGACGTGAAGATTGGGATATTGACGAACCGCGTAACGAACCAATTCTGTGATCTGCTCTTTGTCGTCTATGGCAACCACCAACAGCTTGGCTTCGCCAATTCCTGCAGCGTGCAGCAAATCAGGCCGAGTTGCGTCGCCGAAATAGGTTCGTCGGTCGAACTTCTTCAGCATGTCGATCTGTGCTGAATTGAAGTCGATCACTGTTGAGCTATATCCAGATACTCTCAGCATGCGGTCAACCAGGCCTCCAACGCGACCGCTACCGGCAATAATGATCTGATTGCTTTCGTCGATACTGTCTTCTTCGCGCTCCTGTTGTGCGATGTACCGGGGTGCAATTACGCGGTCATATAAGATGAATAGTAGGGGTGTCAACAACATAGAAAGCGCAACGATTAACAGTAATTGATCCGCAACAGCGGTTGGAATTACAGAGTTTGCGACGGTGAAGGAAATTAGAACAAATCCGAACTCGCCAGCTTGAGCTAGACTCACAGTAAGTAACCACCGGTCTGAGCCGCGAAGCTTGAATATCACTCCAAAGGTATAGAGGACCGCCATCTTTAGTGTGATTAGGACAATCGTTAGTCCCGCGATAATTACGAAATCATCCCCTAGAAGCCCAAAGTTTATGCCTGCGCCGACCGTGATAAAAAACAGGCCCAACAGCAGCCCTTTAAAGGGCTCAATATCCGCTTCTAACTCATGTCGATATTCGCTGTTGGCCAGAACTACGCCCGCAAGAAAAGTTCCCAGCGCTGGAGATAAACCAACAAGCGTCATTAGTAACGCGATGCCGACCACCATCATTAGCGCTGTCGCAATAAAAAGCTCGCGTAATTGAGCGGTAGCGATAAACCGAAAAATGGGTCGGGTTAAATAACTTCCTCCAAGAATAACAGTTGCTATAGCGGCGATAGTTACCAAGGCCGTGCTCCAGCCGTTTAGCCCTGCGACTAAACTCATTCCCCCTTCAGCGTGGTCTGCGTCGGCTGCCTCCGCTACATGCGATGCAGACTCTGCGACGGTATGTGACAGATCTGCTAACTCCGGTATTGCCAACAATGGAATCAGAGCCAGCATGGGAATAACCGCAACGTCCTGAAACAGCAGTACTGAAAATCCGGCCTGCCCGCCGTCGCTTTTGATCAGACCTTTTTCGCCCAGGGTTTGCAGCACAATTGCGGTTGAAGATAGGGACAAGACCAAACCGATTGCCAAGGCTACGGTCCAAGGCTACGGTCCAAGGCTGACCAAACAAGAGCGCGATCATCATTACCAGCAGAGTAGTGAGTACAACCTGCCCGCCGCCCAGTCCAAGCAACCTGCCGCGCATTTCCCACAGCAATTTTGGTTCAAGCTCCAAGCCAACCAGAAAAAGCATCATGACTACGCCAAATTCGGCAAAGTGTTGAATCGATACAACGTCAACATGCAGAAATGTAAGCAGGGGGCCAATAACAATGCCGGCTATCAAATAGCCGAGCACAGAGCCAAGTCCTAGTCGTGTTGCGATAGGCACAGACAGAACGCCCGCGCATAAAAAGATAAAGGCGAGAAGTAGAAAATCACTCATAGGTTTTAATTAGTTCAGGCGTCCGGGCAAAGTACAGCATAGGCTAAGTACTAGGTCCAATAGAAAACTTCCAACTCAATTGAGTTGGAAGTTTTATTTCCTCCATTAGATTGGTTTTGGTTAAGCAGCAGCCGTTTCGGCATCAACCACATTTCGTACATATCGTTGAAGATCGTCGTTGCCACCTATGTGCTTATCATCAAAAAACACCTGGGGAACGGTTCTTCTACCACTGCGCTCTATCATTTCTGCTTGTTTGTCAGCGTCTGTGGTTACATCGATTTCGGCGTAACTTAATCCGCGACTTCTCAGTAGCGCTTTTGCCGCATGGCAATAGGGGCAGTAGTCCGTGGTGTACATAGTGATGCTGTTCATATCAGCCTCCTTTTATTTGGTTAGCAAAAAAGCAAATTGCCGAATCGCAAATTTGCAAAGCTGGCTTGATTGGTAATATAGTCCTAAGTGAATGAATTAACGATGCCTAAAAATCCATAAAGTATGTCCAATAATCCAGAAAGGGGTAAATGTTCTGATCAGGGCCCATATTTGGGGAATCCCGATGCTTTAAGCACTTTGTTATCCAAGCTGCAGCTTTCGGCAGAGGTCTATGTGAATGGGGATTTCTGTGGTTTATGGGCCGTAGATACCTCAGGAAGCCGAAGAATTCCTTTCCATTTGGTGGGCCGAGGCAAGGCTTGGTTACACGTAAAAGGGCAGCCAGAGCAGCTGCTCTCTGCGGGTGATCTAGTATTGTTTCCGCAGGACGGCGCGCATGTTGTATCGAGCTCACCTGAAGCACCGGAACCAGATCAAGTAAACGCGCCTGTGGAAACGGATGACGGGCCCATTACAAATTTGGTCTGTGGCTTCTTTGAATTTGGCAACAAAGCGGCATGGCCAATTTTAGATTCCATGCCGAATGTAGTGCTATTGGATATCAGCGATCAGAGTGCATCGCCCTGGTTGAGAAATCTAATTGAATCCATGATTGCTGAGCTCTCTGAGATTAAGCCTGGCTATCACGCAGTAATAAATCAGCTGTCTTACCTGATATTTGTGCAGGTAATTCGGCAGCTAATGCAGTCAGGTGAGTTGCAATCCGGATTATTGAATGCGCTGTTCGATACCAAATTAAGCCGCGCACTTGCGGCTATTCACAATCATCCCTCCCAACATTGGACTTTGGAGAAACTTGCGGGTGAAGCTGCTATGGGGCGTTCATCATTTGCTCAGCACTTCGCCGAGAACGTAGGTATTCCACCCATGCAATATTTAACTAATTGGCGCATGCGAGATGCAGAGGAGTTACTAAAAAATACCAAGCTATCCACAGCAGAAATTGCTGAAAGGTCCGGATACGAATCTGAAGTGGCTTTTCGCAAAGCCTATAAAAAAGTGATCGGGTTGGCGCCGGGCCAAAGCAGAAGAGAGGGTTAAAAGCCTTCTTTCAAAATCAGCTAGGAGCAATTTCTCCTGTCGCCAACCATTGCGAACATTCAGCGCCAAGCTCTTGCAAGGCAAGCGCTTCATACTTTAATGACTCTTCTTCACTGAGTGTTTCGCGCCACCTACCATTGATGCCTTTATTGACAAAAGTTTGAGCGCCGCCATCCCAAAAAGCGCCACCCATGGGCGTGCTTTTCGTAGCATTGGTTTTCATATAGTCAAAACTGCAGTGTTCAAGTATCGCGTCCCAATTGGCCTCATTTATCGGCGTATCAATGAACTCAGCGATTTTCCTGATTTCACCTGGCATATCCTCTCTAAGATTAGAGAAATGCAAAAAATAGACATTTGGCAGGTCTCTGATCGCCCACCAAGTGCGCACGTTGTCCCAAAACGACCAAAATGGATGGCCATCCTGATCTAGCCACTCATGGTAGTAGTCAATTATTGAATCTGTAGGTGGGGCAAGCGATGGTCCGACCAAACCTGGAGTGTTGTTGAGGGCATCATAGAAAAAATCATTGGCGTTCAGGTGGTGATTGTAAAGGCTCCATAAAACGTCTCTACCATCGCGACCGATATAGATGTACTTAGCTTTGTCCGAGAAAACCAATGCATCAACAGGTAAATGCGTCTTCACAAAGCGACGATGGGTTTGTGCCTCAACGAAGGGTATTTTTACTTCTTTAGGCGGGACTCTTAAATCGAGCCATGGCGACATGTACGCCACGTCCATTCCTGCTTCACCGTCGAACAGGAGTTGCGCTAAAATTTGTTGCACCCAGGTAGTTCCAGATTTTGCGTAGGTCGAAATTACAATATCGTCGTCTCTGAACTTAAAATCATTCCAGATAGTGGAATCAAAATGATGGTTATGAAGCTCTCGGGTTTTTGCTGGACGCGATGTTTTACTCATATTGGCCCCCTTAGTGCCCTAGGCAGCTTAACTTAAGTAAAAAAGACTAGACAGTTTTTTAGGTAACTTTGTAAGTAAGTCGGGCAGAGGTTTTTTAGTCATGTCTATTTCGCTGTCCTCGAAAATAACGACTTAATCTTATTCCAAAAGTCTGGCCCAAGAAGCACAAGACTTACTCCAAAAGCGGTTTCTCCGACGACAAGCAGGCCAGTTGTAATCGCCGCCGCTAGGCCCAGGGATATTCCAAGAAAGGGCAGGGACGCTATTACAGCCCAGGCGACCCAGGAAAAAACAAAGAGTGTGTATCCAATTATTCTACGCATCGTTATCTATATATATATTTGGGTCCCACTTTGCCATGAAAATTTCCGGTATTGAGAGCGACCTGAAACCATATTGCTCCTCTGTGAACAGCAGCTTAGCCTAGATGAAATAGGCTTTCACATGTCTTTTGGTTCAGTCGGGACCTAAAAATTTAGTTGTGAAACAGCCCAGTAAGCAGAGGCGCTAAATATTGCCGCAACCGGCAAGGTAATTACCCAGGAAAGAATAATGCTTCGGATAACCTTAGAGTCTCTGTTTTTACTAACCATACCAATGCCAAAAATGGCACCAACTGAAACATGAGTAGTTGAGACAGGAACTCCGAATTTACTGGCGATTATTACTAAGAAGCTAGTAACCAGATTAGCCGAGAGCCCCTGTCCATGGCTGATTTCCGTAATTTTTTTGCTCATAGTTTCTGCAACTCGACGGGCATTTAACAAGCCACCCATAGCCATTCCTATTGCGATGGCTACCATGCCGAATTGGATGTTGAGCATCTCGACGGCTACCAACAGACCTGCGATCTTAGGGGTGTCATTTAATCCGCGGGCAAAAGATACGGCTACGGCACTCAGTATATGGGCGTTGTCTAATAGTTTTTGTAGTGAAAAACCCCAAACTCTATCCGTATAAAGATCAACACAGCCGCTCTCATCGGCGATAGTAATTGATGGGTGAGGGTGTTCTGCCTCAGCCATTGTTGCGGTATGCACCTGTGTTCTTATTGGCACCATCTGTTTTTCTTCGCCAATACAGATGCAGCTTTCTTTGGTAAGGCCTAATATTTTTCGGCCTTTGTTAAAAACCGCGTACACAGACATGCCCAGTAGAAAGGCCAAAAACGGACTGATAAGTAATGGAATAAAAAAGGCACTGCCTAGCTGATGAAAATTAACATCCATTCCCACGGCCACAATACCAGCACCGAATAAACCGCCGACCAGACTGTGAGTAGTTGAAATTGGAAAACCCAATCGGGTAGCTAACAAAACAGTACAGCCGGCCCCTAGACCGGTGGCGATTAAAAAATTCGCTGTGCCCGCGACTTCTTGAGGTACCAATCCCTTGCCAGAGAAGTTCGCAATCAGGCCCTGGGCAACAAAGATGGAGCATATAGAGCCGATGAAAGTAGCCACTGTAGCGATGCTAATTGCGGTTTTATATCCGAGCGTATCGCTGCCATATAGTGTCGCTACGCCTTTGAAATTGTCATTTGCTCCATTGGTGTAGGCAAGAAACAAGGTTGTGGATAAAAGCAGAAAGACCAGCATGCCGCGCTCATTTTCAAAAAACTAAAAGCTTTGACGATTGAGAGTTGAATTTATTACAAGCTTCTAATTTCTAGGGAGAACCGTTTTGTCCTCCGCCAGCGGGCGATTGGCACTTGGGTAGTCACTCTTCCGGGGCTTCAGCCGCTAAATATGCCCTGCGCATAGATTTAGCTCAACATTTGAGGGTTGAGTTGCCATACTGAGAAATTTAGTGCTGCCGCAAATGACACCCAGGCAAGGTAGGGGATTAACAATGCTGCCGCTATTTTGTTGATCCGCCAAAACAAGAAAATGGTGGTGGCAATTAGTAACCAGAGCAGCAAGATCTCTGCAAAAGCGATTCCGCCGAGCCTCCACACGAAGAACAGCCAGCTCCAGAGCGCATTAATTGCAAGCTGGCTGAAAAAAACCACCAGAGCGTCACTAGCACCTGAAAAGCCACGATCTCGCCAAACCAGCCACGCAGAAACTCCCATCATTGCATATAGCGTCGACCAGACCGGTCCAAACAGCCATCCCGGTGGTGCCCAGCTTGGACGGGTTATTTCTTGGTAAAAATCGCTGGCGCTAATCGATGCAAAGGCGCCAATTGCAGAAATGGCGAATACAAGTAGAAGCCAAGCAATCAAACCGAGAATCAGATGGCCATTAGATCTTTTGATATTTTTGTAGTCGTGCACTATCCAGCTTTCTCCTTTAGATTAGATGGCCACTGCGGTTTCGTCATTGCGTACCCGAAATACTAGCGCATAGAGTGCGGGTGTTACCAACAGCGTAATCAGCGTCGCGAAACCCAGACCAAAGGCAATCACCACCGTCATGGATCTGAAAAAAGCGTCGAAGTAGAGTGGTATAACGCCTAAGACTGTTGTTATGGCACCCATGGTGACGGGGCGTAAGCGACTGGCTGCAGATTCAACTATTGCGTCAAAGCGCGGCAGTCCACTGGCAATCATCGAATCCGTTGCGTCCACAAGAACCAGAGAGTTCTGAATCAATAGTCCAGATAGGGATAGCAGTCCAAGGATGCCCATAAATTCAAAAGGCGTATTGGTGACTAGTAATCCGATGGTTACGCCAACTATTGCTAAGGGCACGATGGACCAGATAATCAATGGTTGTCTAAGCGCATTGAACAGGAGCACCACTACCAGAACCATGGCCAACAATCCCAAAGGAACGGCGCTGACTAAACTACTTTGAGCGTCCGAAGAATCGCCATTCTCGCCACCCCAACTTAGGTCATACCCTTGCGGCAACTCGATGGCCTCTATTTGTGGCAACAGCCTTTGGTAAAGATCGTCAGACAGAGTGCCAGGCTGAGGATCGCTTTGTGCGGTAATAGTCATCACCCGGTCGGTGCGCAGTAATCTGGCGTTTTGCCAGCCCACGGTAGCGCCATCAAGCACCTGAGCCAGGGGCACGGTAGATCCCGTAGTGGGGCTTAGAATTTGCATGGACTCAACGTTGCCAAGGGCAAGCTGATCCGTGGTCGGTGCTCGCGAGATAATGGGTATTGAGTCGTCACCCTCGCGATAGAATCCTCTTTGCACGCCGCTAAAATTTTCTTGCAGGGCGTTTGCAAGGTCTTGGCGGGATATACCTGCACGTTCGCCTTTGTTGCTTGAATAGAGAGGTTCCACAAAGGGGATTTGTTCCCTCCAGTCGTCCTTAATCAGCATGGCGCTGCCGTCTGCAGCCATAATCGCCTTGGCTTGATTGGCGAGGTCACGCAGCACATTGGAATCCGGGCCAGAGAATATGGCCTCAATTTTAGAGCCACCGCCGGGGCCGAATTGAAACTTCCACAGCTTGGCTTGGCCGTCGGGGAAGTTTCGATCCGTATAAGACTGTATTTCAGCGATCAAAGAATCGTTTATTCGGTAGTCTGTAGTTTTTATCAACAACTGACCAAAGGATGGGCTGTCTGATCCGGCTTGGTATACCAACATGTAGCGCAGCGTTCCGCCACCCACTAGGGTTTGCACATTCGAAACCCCATCAAGCGTACTTACGTAGGATTCCAGTCGGATCATATCCTCGCGGGTTCTATCAATATCTGTGCCTTCTGGCAGATAGTAGTCCACTGCGATTTGAGGCGAGGTGGAAGCCGGGAAGAATCCGCCCTTCACAAATTGAAAGCCCCATGTGGTTGACCAAAAAATAGCGACGGTAGCAGCGAGCACAATCATTTTGTGCTTTAGCACATTACGAATTACGCCTTTGTATAGGGTGATAAAACGACTGTCGCCAGCTGGTTTTGATTCGGCAGATGCAGCTTGTTCCGGAAACGCCCAATAGCAAAAGAGCGGAGTAAGGGTAAAAGCCAAGACCCAGCTTAGTCCCAATGCAATTAGCACAACCCAAAATAGGGAGTTGGTAAATTCGGCGGTATCGCCCGGAGCGAACCCGATGGGTGCAAAGGCAATAATACCTACCAGAGTGCCGCCGAATAGAGGTTTCATATTTCTTTTGGCAACTTCAACGGCCACATCAATTCGCTTTCGGCCTTTGGCTACGCCAACGAGTATGCCGTCAGTAATTACGACTCCGTTATCTACCAACATGCCTAGGGAAATAATCAGAGCGCCAAGAGAAATACGGTGCAGGGGAATGCCAGCTAGCCACATTATTAGAAGCGTGGCGGCCATAGTAATAACCACTGTGGCACCCATAACTAAGCCGGACCTAAGTCCCATAAAAATCAGCAGGGTTACAACAACAATACCGAGAGCTTGCAGCACGGTTATTGCAAAATTATTTATGGATTCCTTAACGATTTTGCCTTGGTGGTAATACTCATGCAGCTCCATGCCCAGCGGTCTATCGCTCTCCACTTCGGATAACTTTAGATCTACTGCTTCGCCGAGCTTAACAACATTGGCGCCTAAGATACTTGAGATGCCTATACCCAATGCGGGCTGTCCGTCGTATCTAATATATTGTTCTGTAGGTTCTCGGTAACCTCGAGTCACATTTGCAATGGCGCCTAAAGTAGTTAGGCTGCCGCTCGCACTGTCAACGACTAAAAGCTGTCGAATCGCGGCCACAGAGTTGATGCCGCCGGTGGGAAATATTGCTAAACGCTGATCTCCCAACAAAACATCGCCCGCTGCGGTGACTGAATTTTGCTGTGCCAGAGCGCTATAAATTGCATTGAGAGATAGCCCAAGGGAGGCAGCGCGTTCGCGAGATACCTCTACGTAAATGACTTCTTCCTGCTCACCAACGATAGAGACTTTGGCGACGTTATCGACCAGTAGCATATCTCTGCGCAAAGAATCGGCGTATGAAGAAAGTTCGGCGGGGGTGAAACCTTCGCCGGTTAAAAGATAGTAAATGCCATAGACATCGCCGAAATCATCCATGACTACGCTCGTTCCGGCACCAGGCGGCAGGGCTCTCTGGGCATCATCAATTTTGTTGCGAACTTTACTCCAAACTAACTGAAGATCTGCTTTTGTTGGTGAGGCGTCAAAACTGATATGTACCGTAACCTCCGAAGTACCAGAAGAAGATATAGATTCAACAGATTCGAGTTCCGCAAGCTGCTGCAGAGCCGTTTCAATGGGCTCGGTTACCTCCTGCATAACCTCGGCTGGAGTGGCTCCGGGGTATTTGGTAAATACCTTGGCTACACGAATAGTGAATTCGGGATCTTCAAAGCGCGACATATTTTGGTAGGCGAGAAGACCTCCTATTAATGCGATAAGCACTGCGATGATGCAGAACAGGGGATTCCTGATTGAGGCTTCAGCTATATTCATTAGGTAGGCAGCCTATTCCGGAGTCCAGGCGCGGACTTTCATGCCCTCGTGAAAAAAGGAAACGCCAGCGGCGACTATGGTTTCGCCATCCTCGAGGCCATCAATAACGCGGATACTTTCTCCGGGTACGGTTTCCACCTGAACCAATCGTTTACCAATGGACATGTCCGACGAATCCACTACCCATACGTAGGTATTTTCACCCTCTGCCAATATTGCAGCGATAGGCAGAGAAACTCCGCTTGCTTGCTCTCCCGCAGAATTCATTATCAGTGTGGTACTTACATTGGCGGTCATACCAGGAAGAATTAGTAACTCTTCCGGAGGTAAAAAGGAAAAGCTGACCTCATAAGTTTGAGTAGCCTGGTCTGCAATGCCGGAAAACTCTCTGAATTCAGCAGGGATCTCCGCATTGGGAGCCTGATCCAACACAACACGTGTATTCGCAGGTTCGAATTGAGGAGTAATGGCAACGATGGTACCGGGCACATTGATTATTGCTTCTCTCTTTTGGCTTTGAATTACAACAATAGGTTCCTTAGCTTGAATATTTTGGTATTGATTGACGTATAGCTGCGAAATAGCTCCAGAAAAGGGAGCATGTAATTCGGTATCGCTTAGGGCTTTTTCAGCATTACTTAGCGCGATAGCAGCGACATCACGCTTTGTGCGCTGAGCGTCTAGATTACTTTGGGAGACCAGCGATTGAGCGATAAGTTGCTGGTATCTTTGGTACTCAGAAGATGCGTTTTCGTATTCGACTCGTGCTTGCTCGACTGCGTTAATCGCATTGCGCTGGTCTAGCTTGGCGATAACATCGCCCTGTTGTATTGCTGCCCCCTGAAGAACATTCAGTTCGAGTATCTCACCACTAACCTGGAAAGTAAGTTCGGCAGATTTAGTTGCTTGTATAACTGCTGGGAATGTCAGGTGAAGGTCGGTGGTTGCTGTTTCAACCTCTATAAGCTTGGCGGGCCGAAGTTCCGGTTCACTAAACTCTTTAGCTTCACGGGAGCAGCCGATCAGAATGACGGAGGCTGCGCAAAAAACAACCAGTTGATGATAAGAAAACATAAGATTGCCCAGTCTAGGTGGATATTGCCAAGTAATTAATTCTAATTGCTTGGCGGCACATAAGAGACTGAACAATTTACCTGATATTTGGTTTACAAAGCTAGTCCATTTCGCCGTATTCCGGATGACTCACAGCGTAATAGGAAAGCTATAGGGCAGCTGATATTTTGTCAGTTTTAGGACGAATACTTCTCTCTCATTGGAATCAAATCACCGTTGGCATCAATAATGTGAGCGTGCTGTAGTCCCAGAAGTCTTGGTCTTTTTACTCCGCAGGAATGAGCTATTAACTCAAGTTCGTACTGAAGGTTACATGCGTAATTAGCGACGCGATCGCTTTTCAGAACTGGGTCGAGGCCTTTTTGAAGGTCGGTATCATGGGTAGTAATTCCAGTTGGGCATGTGTTTTTGTTACATTGAAGGGCTTGGATGCACCCCAGTGAAAACATAAAACCTCGCGCGTTGTTGATAAAATCTGCCCCCACACAAAGAGCCCATGCCGCGTCCGAGGGATTTAACAGCTTGCCGGAACAAATGACTTTGATACGTGATCTCAGACCATATTCTTCAAGTTTGGTCACCAGAATCGGCAAACTACTTCTCAAAGGAAGGCCAACATAATCCATCAAGCTTTGGGGGGCTGCGCCGGTTCCGCCATCGGCAGAATCCAGAGTAATAAAATCTGGTGCCGTCTTGATTCCCCCGTTCAATATTGCCCGGCATAAATCGTCCAGCCAGCTAACTTCACCTAAGACAAATTTGATGCCAGCCGGTTTGCCGGTTGCTTGCCGAACCTGCTTAATCATATTCAGTATGTCCTCGACGCATTCGATTTCAGGGTGGGCGTTTGGGCTGATGGAATCTTGGTGTACAGGAATTCGCCGTATATCGGCAATTTCCCGATTTACCTTTGCCCCTGGCAGCATTCCTCCCTTTCCGGGTTTAGCGCCTTGACTAAGTTTTATTTCAAACATACGCACTTGCTCATGAGCTGCAATTTTCTTCAGGTGCTCATCGCAAAGGTTGCCCTGATCATCGCGTACGCCATATTTTGCTGTACCAATCTGGAAGACCAAGTCGCAGCCACCTTCTAGATGGTAGGACGATAGGCCTCCCTCGCCAGTATTGAGCCAAATCCCGGCTTTTTTTGCACCCATAGAAAGGGCACGTACCGCTGGAACAGATAGGGCTCCAAAGCTCATGCCGGAAATATTCACAATAGACTTACTGCCATAAGGGATTTCACAAAAACCTTCGCCAATAGTCATCGCAGAGATTTTTTCAGCATTAACGGTCAATGTCGGGAAAGGGTGGTTTAAAAAAATAATATCGCCCGGCTGGTTAAGAGGACGGGTTGATCCAAATGCGACGGTGGAATCTAGATTTTTTGCGGCTCTATATACCCACGTGCGCTGTGCTCTGTTGAAGGGGAGTTCTTCACGATCCATGGAAAAGAAGTACTGTCGAAAAAACTCACCCAAATGTTCGAACTTGTATCGAAGCCTTCCAATAACCGGAAAGTTGCGACGTACCGCATGCTCTTTCTGCGTGACATCGTTGATATACATATAAATTAGCCAAGCTGCGATAAGGCCGATGACAAAAACGAAAAACAGCGCGCTGAATTCCAGTAACCTCAATCCTAATGACCCCCAGTAACCCATTTCCATCTTCTTACTTCCCGTTTGGTTTCAATTGAGACGAGTGCTTTACGCAAAAGTTACAGATCTAACCATATAGTGAAATTTTGATTATGCACGCCAATCAAGTCAGTTGAGGGCTATACTATTTTCCTCGAAAATTTATTGGGAGGATAAATTGAAAAATACGTTACTAATCAGTCTGCTATTTTCTTTTGTATTAGGGGGTTGTGTACAAATAGATCGTCTAGGTCTTTATTTACCTATGATGGGTGGAGAACTAGGGGATTTTAAATCCACTGGCGAGGCAGAATGGGCGCTTGATGATGGTGTCCTTAACCCATTGCGGGGTGAAGCCAACGGTTATGTTTACACCAAGCGGGTCTATACAGATTTTGAGATGACGATGAGTTTCTTTATTGAATCCGAAACAAATAGCGGTGTTTATACCCATTGCATGGACGCCGATGTAATTACTCCGCAAGGATGCTTTGAATTTAATATTTGGGATGAGAATACTAACCCGGACAATCGAACCGGCGCTATCGTAAATATTGCCGCTCCATTGGTTCAGGTATCTACCGTGGGAAAATGGAATACCCTGACGATTCGTTCAGAAGATGGGCACCAGAAAATGTGGGTAAATGATCAGCAAACTGCCGATATTCAAGATACCAGATTTATGGCTGGCCATATTGCACTGCAATACGGCGGCGCTAACGGCATGGTGCAGTTCAAAGACATCAGGATTCAGTCCCTTTAGGTCGAACTAACAAAGCTTATTTTACAGAGTGAAAGTATTTTCAGATAATATCGAAAATATAGAGATAAGTTGTTGATTTTCTACATTCTGTGGGCTGTAATGAGCGCCAATTGAAGGGGGTAGCTAGAGTAACCATCGGGTTGCAGGTCAGTGTCTTCAACAAAGAATTTGAAGGGGGAGAATAATTAGAAGGCCATTCAGGCCTCCAGATATATAAGAAAATGATCTAAAAACCCGCTTAGGCGGGTCTTTTTTTGTCTCGGTTTTTTATTTTGGACTTAACGAACGGGAACTTCGCTCAGGTTCCTGAAGTATTCGGCCACATCATCGTCGTCTTCGGCACTGCTGCCTGACCCTGATTTCAACTCAAGGTTATTTCGACTCAACGCATTCTGGTCCAGCCCTAACTCAAGCTTTTCAAGCTGCCCGATCAAGGCCCGCAAGCTATCGGCAATACGTTCTGAATCACCCGTTTCGCTTGATAAATGCCTGGCAAGTTGCTGGGCGCGGATAATATCTTCGTCGGATAAACCTTCCTGAAGTAGCTGATTGCTAAGAGCCAGGATTTGACCGGCCGCCGCAGACGCCTGATCGGTGATTAGGTCGGAATCGACGGGTAGGGGTGTTGATCCAACGAAGTCAAAGTCTGATCCCAAATCACTGCGCTCGCCAACGGGGTTTATATTGCCGACGCCCCCTCGATTGACTCCAGCCTGTCCAGTTGCACCGCCTTGACCGTTTGCGCCACCTTGCTCAGAACCAGCTTGTTGCTGTCCTGGCTGTTCTTGGCCCGGCTGCAGATTTCGTTCTAATTGCTCGCGTAATCCAGCGATCTGCTCAGCCGTGGTTGGTCCGGTATCTGGTCGATCTCTCGTCATTTCCGCTTCAGCAGTGGAAGATGCAAAATCAGCACGTTCTTGCAGCCTTTCTAGGGCGTCAGTAACGACAAACTCTCGCACGGATACCTGTGGGGCCAATCCGTATTCAATGGCCTCTGCGGCCTCTGCCAGGCGCGCTTCGACGCGTTCTTCGTCAAGGATGTCAGCCGCCTCCCTCAATGCGGAAGAAGAAATGGGTAACTGTTCTGAGTATCCATCAACCAGGTTATCAAGCTGCTCGGATATATCACTCACTTCGTCAGCCATTTGCCGTTTTTGCTGCGCCAGTTCGAATTCTTCTTGGCTGGTTAAACCGCTTGTGTAGTCGCCAGTGTCACGACGCTCTTGCATAGCCTGTTCGAGGGCTCCTTCGAGTTGGGCCTCCGCAACTTCCTGCTGAGCTCTCAGTTCTTCAGTACGCTGAGCGATATCTCCAACGCTCTCGCGGAATTGTTGTTGTCTGGCTTCGTTGAGTTGATCCAGCGTATCGCGAAGCTGTTCGCTGGCCGCGCTAGCCGCGTCAGCAGACTCACCAGGTTGCCCGGGCTGACCAGATGCCTGAGCTTCTGCAGCCTGCTGCATATTTTCTATAATTTCTTCCAGGTTTTGCTGTAGTGATTCCGTTGCCGCCTGTTGCGATGGGGAACCCGGTTCTCCGCTTTGCTCCTGCTGCTGTTGCAGCTCTTCTAACTGATCTCTAAGTTCTTGGGCCTCACGGGTGAGCTGTTCCTGTTCCCATTTTTCACTAAGAGACAATTCGTTATTGCGGCGTGCTTGCTCCGCAAGGGCTTCCTGACGACGACTCAGTTCTTCGAGTTGGTCAAAGGCGTCTTCGATGGCCTCTTCAGGTTGCTGCAAGCTGGGAGTTTGTCTGGTCTCATATTGATTGCGAGACATGTCCATTTCCAGCTCGTAGATTTCGGCCAAATCACGCTCGCCACCGCCGCCACCGCCACCATTTTGGCCTTCTTGGTCGATGCTGATCTGTATATCTCTGAACTGGGCTTCTGCGCGCAATAGGTGTTGCAACGCGGTTTGTTGATCAGGAACGGAATCGTCCAGTTCAACTTCCAGTAAATGATCTGCTGCCGGTAGCATAGCTTCCAGGGCTATTTCCATGTTCTCAGCAAAGGCTTGGGTTTGTGGATCGGCAACGAGACGCCGAGCGTCCAATCTATCCAGCGTTGTTTGGGTTTGCGCTGCCAAAGTGCGTTGTAGCTCTGACAACATAAAGGCGTTGTCTTCTAAGTATTTCTCATCGGCATCGTCATTTTGTTCACGTTCTTTTTGAAGATTCCATGTGGCCACCAGAATATCGCGCTGACGTTGGGAAATTTCATCTTCACCTCCGCCACCTCCGTTGCCACCGCCACCTCCGCCGCCGCCATCGGCCTGAGAGTAGCGTTTGTCGAAGGGCTGTATGTCGATAAAATAGATATCCGAGGTTACTTGCTGGCTATGGTCTCCTGCTGCGACAAAATAGGAAATTAGATCGCCGGGTACCAAACTAGCTGTATTTTCGGCTTCGCTGATAATCATGTCTTCCAACATCATCAGGTAATCCGCTTGGATATTATTGTCTTCGGCGGGCAGCGGAATTTCGATCCAGTCGCCAGCATTTACCGAGAAGTTCAAGCTGAGAGAGTCAACGCGATAATCGTCCTGCACCTCGATGCGCATAGGCACTTCTTCAATTGAAGATGCGCCACGGTCGGCTCCGGGCACGGTAATAGATACCTTGGGAGACTGATCTTCCATAACCGCAATGAAATAGTCGTCCGTAAGGCGGATTAGTTCGTTGTCGAAGCGGTCTGCTATGTAATAGGTACCGGTTTCGGTAAGCACAAGATCAGCTGAACTAACGTTGTCTACAGATTCAAGTTCCAGCGCTTCATCAAGCACTAGCAGCTGTCCGTCTAGCAGAGGGCGATCAGAAACTATTGCAATTTGCACCCGAGTGCCTTCGATGCCCTGAATGCGCGTGCCTGTCTGCTGCACTCGGTCGGGAAGCTCAGTCCACTCTGGATACTGATAGGTTATTTGAATGCTTTGTATACCTGGTACATCAACTACATCAATGGTGTGTTGCTCGCTGCGAACACCGGCGGATTCGACGTAGTAGCTAAACCGGTCGTGAATGCCAAAGAAGCTAAATTCGTATTCGCTATCACCCGTTTCGCGCATGGGTACAGCGTCCCAATCGCCGCCTTCAAATTGGGCGTAAATGGTTGCGGTATTGGCGTTAAAACCAAGTGTCTCAGCGGATATGGTCAGATTGGCGCCGCGTTTTAAACGGCTGTCGCCCGGTGTAACCACAATGCTCTGTGGTGGCAGGCGATCAGGAAGGAACCAACCGCTTAAGAAGTGTTGCGCGCCAAACTTAAGGTTGGAGCCACCGATAAATAACAGGGCGACTAGTAAAAATGCACTAGCGGCAACCGATCCTCGAAGCAAATTGATACGATTTTGCGGGATAAGCTGTTCAGGAGTTTGTCTGCCAAGCTTAGTTTCAACATTCTTTGCCAGTAGTCCCAGAATGGGATTGGATTGCTTGCGTGCATCTTCTTGCAAGAAGGTGCGGAGTTCGCCATTTAGTTCGGGGTAGTGTCGTTCTAGCGCACCGGCAGCGGAGTCTTTGTCGAGTTGTTTTATCGGTCTGCGAATAAACCAATATATGCTCGCGCCAATAGCGACGAGAAGCGCCAGACGAAGGCTGTTTATTATTGCGTTATCGTAGGCGACTCTATATCCAACAAAGGCGGATATCAGCGTCATAACAAGAATAAGCAATGCGCAAATAGCGATGCCGACATATATGGATTGCGTGCGTGCTCGCTTTTTCCAGCGCTCTAACCAGAGAAAGAGTGGATTGGAACTATTCATCTAGCTATCTCCCGACGCACTTTAAGGTGCGCATTGCCGAGCACTGACTCGATCAGAATAATGAGCATCAAAAGGGGTAGTAACCAATTTTCTATAGATTTAAGGCTGGTAGTTTGACCACCGGAAACCGAACCAATAGCTTCAGCAGTACGTACTTCCTGAACCGAGGCCAGGTTGCGCCATTGGGCAATGAGAGCATCGGATATTGGCGTTAAATCAGATTCAATGGTCGGCGTATTAACCGCTACTAGATGCTCGCCTCTAGTAGTTTGCAGTCCGTATATACCCGGCATCTGAAACTGCACAGCCTGAACTTGGCCCTGCTGACTAAGGCTAAGTAAGGGGTCGCCATTGGGTAAAAATACTTGCTGCACGGGTGCGCTGCGGTTTGCAGCAACATCAATGCCTACCTGTATTTTTTCGCCGGTTTCGAAGCTATCAGGCAGTTCGCCTGCACCGCCCAGATAATTCATCCACGATCGCAATAGAGGCACAAATTCTGGCGCAACACTTAAGTCGGTCGCGGCGGGTAAGAGTGATTGGGTAACAATTAGTGTGCGGCCAAGTCCCAAGCTGTGCTCTACCAGCCAGGGATAGCCATTGTTGGTCGAAGCAATAACCTCATCGCCTTCGAGGAGTTCCAGTTCAGAAGCTTGGTAAACCTGAGCGTTGATAGCACCAGAAAATTCGGAGACTGCCCCATGCAAGGGTTGTTGGATTAGTAATCCCTGAGAATCTGATGCGTCTAAGCTGACCGCATCAACAAAGTTGTGACCGGTTAATTCAATTTCGCCTGCGCTTTGGGTTATAGGGCCGGCAATAGATAGCAAATTGCCGCCACGTGCTGCAAAGGTGCGAAGTGCTTCTGTCACGCCCTCGGACAGCGATGCGATATCACTGACCACCACTAGGTCGTATTCGTCTAGTGCGAAGTTAACCGAACCGCCGCCATACATTAGATCAGTTTCTATATTGGGAGCAGCGATGGAGCGTAGAGCGGTATCCAGGAATAGTGTGTCTTGCAGGGATGGATCGGCGGCTAGAATCAATACGGATAGCGCTTCCAAAGAGTTTGCGGTGATGTAAAAGCGGTTGTCCGCAACTAGGGCGTCCGGGTTTACGCTGTTAAGAACAACTTCAAGGCGCGTTTCATCGAGCTCAAGTGCAAGTTCATCAAAGGTGGCTAAAGCACTTCCCGAAGCCGGGATATCCAAGTTCTGGCTTGCACGAATTTCACCGTTAACCAGCAAATCCACTTGCATCTGTCTGGCGGGGCCATTGTGGCTAACGACATTTGCTACCACCTTATCGCGGTCATAGCTGGCGGATACGGACCAATTAAAAACCTGTGCCGGACTACCTACGATATCGAGTTCTAGACCGTTGGCGCGACTGGGTATCAGATCAGAAAATCGAACCGGCAAGTTGCTGGCTTGGGCATCGGATATAAAATATATCTGGGTTGGAATAGCGTCTTGAGAGTCGCCATTGCCATTGGTAGCCGCAATCTCATCTAAGGTGCTTACGATCTGTCCGTAATCCAAGCTCACATATTCGGGTGCCAGGCGATTTAACGCCTGACTAAGTTCGCCTTTATCGGCGGTAACCTCTGTTACTAGTCGAATTTCGGATCCGGCTCCAATAATTTGAGCGGTTTCAAAATTTTGCATAGCCTCAATGCGTGCTTCGGCTTTATCAAGGGCTCCCTGCCAAACATCAGGTGCAGTCATGGACAGGGATTGGTCCAACACTATTAGGTTATGTCGCTGTTCAGTTGCAGAAACTAGTGGGCTATTGGTTAAGAACAAAGGCTGTGCGAATAAAAAGGCCAATATAAGCAACGCTAGGATGCGCGCCGCCAGAAGCAACAGATAACGGAGTTTCTGTTCTGTGGACGCGATCTGTTCAGATTGCCGCATCAGGCGTACCGAGCTAAATGGCTGCGATGGCGGATCGCTGAAATTCATGCGGTGCAGCCATATCGGCAGGGCTATAGCAAAGAGGCCGAGTAGAAACAGAGGTGCAAGAAGGATCATCAATTAGCCTCGTCTCTGCCGATGCAGTAGATAATTACGCAGAGCAACATCCAATGGCTCGTCCGTAGTCAGAACCATATGGTCCGCTGCCGTGCTGTTAGCGACTTCCTTAATTTCAGCGATATGTTCGAGGATTCGCGCACTGTATTCCTTTTGAGCAAAGGTCGGATCGACGTTTACCGTTTTGCCGCTTTCCATATCTTCAAATTGCACTGCTCGGTCGAGCTTCAGGTTTAACTCCTGCGGATCTAGTACCTGAAAAAGGATTACATCCTGACCGCGACCACGCAGAGGACGCAATTCATCAAGTATCTGTTCCGGGTGATCAAGAAAGTCAGAAATCACGGCAATAATTCCAGCTCGTTGGATCAGTTCGCAGCAATCCCGGACCGGGTTTCCAAAATCGGTGCCCTGGCCAGGTTCAGCGTTCTCAAGAGCGTGCAGTAAAGATGGCAGCGCTTCTGAGCGGGAAGTCGGCGGACGGAAGTCCACAACCTTGTCGTTAAAGATCATCAAGCCAATGGCATCTTGCTGACGTTTGGATAGGTACGCTAGCGAAGCGGCGAGATAGCTACCGTATTCGTATTTAGTAACTTTGCCCGACGCGAATCCCATTGATGCACTCGCATCCATCAGGATAGTTAGATGGGTATTGGTTTCGCCCTGATACTGCTTTAAATAGGTACGATTGGTGCGCGCGAAGACATTCCAGTCGACAAAGCGCAAGTCATCACCTTCTCGATAGGCGCGATACTCAGCAAACTCCTGGCTAAATCCGTGCTGCACGGATTTGTGCGAGCCAATTAAAAATCCCTCGATGGCTGATCGTGCGATCAAATCGAGGTTGGCTAGCCCTTGCAGGACTTCGGGTTTGAGCAGTCGGGTCGACATCAGGAAATCACCGACTTAATACACTTTTCAGCGTATTGCTTCGTTGTGTCCTCGCTCGATCCTCGCCTATCGATCCGATATGTCTCGGGATCTCGCTGCGGGACGCCTCGCACTCCATCTGTAAATTGCATCAATTCGATGTTTCCTAGGAATTAGAGCGTAACTGCAATTATTTCTTCGAGAATCTGATCGGCAGTAACGCCGTCAGACTCTGCAAAGTAGTTGGTAATAACTCTGTGTCGCAAAATCGGCTTGGCGAGCGCAGCCAAATCTTCAGTAGTCACATGGTATCGACCGTGCAGCAAAGCCCGGGCTTTGGCTGCCAGAGTAATAAATTGTGTGGCGCGCACACTGGAGCCGTATTTCAGATATTTTTTTACAGATTCAGGTGCGGATTCGTCGGACGGCCGGGTCGCGCGAACCAGCGCAACTGCTTTCTGTGCGATAGCGTCTTCGATGGGTACCTGGCGCACCAGCCATTGAAAATCCAGAATTTGTTCTGCTGTAGTGCAGCTGTTTATTTCAGGCAATTCTGTTCCCGAGGTATTTCGCTGTAATACGTCCATTTCTTCTTCGGCACTCAGATAGTCGAGCAGCACGTTAAACAAGAATCTGTCGAGCTGTGCTTCCGGCAGGGTATAGGTTCCTTCCATCTCGATTGGATTCTGTGTCGCCAGTACAAAGAAAGGTTTGGGTAGTTCATGAATATTGCCGCGTACGGTCACCGAGGCCTCCTGCATCGCCTCGAGCATGGCTGACTGGGTTTTTGGAGGAGTTCGGTTGATCTCATCCGCTAACAAAACATTGGCGAAAATTGGCCCCTGAACGAAGGTCCATGTGCGATGGCCTGTGGTCGGATCTTCTTCAATAACGTCGGTGCCGGTTATATCAGTGGGCATTAGGTCCGGCGTGAACTGAATTCGTTTGAAGGAAAGACCAAGAGCCTCACTTAACGTGCGAACCAGCAGTGTCTTAGCCGTACCGGGCATACCGGTAATTAGGCAGTGGCCGCCGACGAGCAGAGTAATCAATAATGATTCCACCACCTCATTCTGGCCGACTATGATTTTGCCGACTTCGCCTCTTATAGCTTGTGTTGCCGTTTGAAAGTCCACGGCTATTTTTTCCGCTTTCTTGGACATGCCAGAGTTCTGGGCTTCACTAAGATCGTTCATTAGTTATCCTGTTGAGTAATCTGAAAAAGTAAGTTTTGGGCATCTCTAAAATAGGGTGCCGCCTCAAGTGCCATTAATGTATGGCGTCGTGCTAATTCTGTGCGCCCCTCTTCAAGGTGCAGTTCTGCTATACCTAAATGGGCGCTGGCAACATCTTGCGTGCCGGTATCCAACAATATGTTGTATTCCAACATGGCATTTTCCGTATCGCCAGAATTGGCGTAACTGACCGCCAAATCAATGTGCAGATCTTCGTCAAATGGCGATACCCACCGCAGCGCCTGCAACACTTTCTGACGGTCAAGTAGACGATTTTCGTCTTCAAGAAGATCCGCCAGACGATGCATAGCTAAGGGGCTATAGCCACCGCGATCCACATAGTTTTCCAATACAGTGAGTTCGTTGTCGAAGTCTTCTAATTCGCGATAAGCCCGCGCGAGGGGTTCGTAAGCTGAATCCGATTCTGTGTAGTCTGCATACATAATTAGTGATTGGTTTGCGGTTTCGATAACCTTTGGCCAGTTTTCCGACGCCATATAGACGGATACATTATTATTCAGTGCAGCCCATTCCTGATAGCGGCTAGTGACATCGCCAAAGAGTCCGTCGACGTATTCCCGGAACTGCCGATCAAAGGCAAAGCTGTTTATCTCTAATACCTCACTAAAAACTTCGTCGGTAGTCTCACGGTTCTTATAGGCCTGCAGCATTTCAGAGAAGATTTCCGGGCCCCATTTACTGCCGATGAAGTCGCATACCAATCCGGCTTGGTTGTAAGAAACAATTACTTGGTTTTCATAGCTCGGGCGCAGAAAGCCGGAATCTAAATCCCTGACCGGTAAAAACAGGTCTTCTGACATAGCTTCGAATACGTAGTGGGGAATTTGATAGTTGTTGGCGGGTCCGCTATTCCACTCCTCGTAGGTTGAGAGTCCTTCACTAAACCATCGTGGCACGCGGCTGCCTGAAGCTTCGAGAGAGAACACATGGCTAAGTTCATGCCACAACACCGATCCCCAGTGGAATTGGCCGCCAGGCTTGGCCGATGGACTGTCCATTGCAAATAGATAGCCGAAGGTGATTCCCAAAGGGCCAATCATAGGTTCGCCTAAAGTGCGCACGGCAAAGTCATCATGGTTAGGGTAAAGCTCAACTACGATGGGCTCTACCGGATGAAAGTCGTAGCGCTCCACAAAAATAGGCAGTGCACTAGTAAGCAATTCGAAAACATAGGGTCCTAGGATGGGAGCTTCATCGCGGTGCACTCGCAAGCGGATATCTGCTTTGAAATCGCCTTCGTCGGTGCTGTAGGGCAGGCTGCGCTCAATAACAATAAATTCGCCAAAGGTATCGAACAACCTGAGCATATTTACGCTGGAGAGATTGTAGGGGTCACCTGCATAGGCGGCCTCTAAATACTGTCGGGCGGCGTCAACCTGATCGAGTTTGGCCAATGCCAGACCAAGCTCTGCATGGGCTTTCCAGTTGTAAGGGTCTATTCGGGTAGCTTGCTGCAGAAAATCAGCTGCATCGCGGTATTGATAGGTAATCTCAGCGAAATAAGCCATATGTACATAAAGGTCGCCATCGTTGGCATTGACCCCCAGAGCTTTATCTATCCATTCGCTAGGGTCATTGCCAAGAATGTATTCCGCTGCCGCAAAATAGGCATATAGCTTGAGAGGCGGCAAATCCTCCGTAAGCAGGTTGCTGGCTTCTTCGAGGTAGGGCAGTGCGCCATATACATCGCGTTGCTCCAGATATATTTTTGCGAATATCAGCAGAGATTCAATGTTGTCGACATTGTCTTCCAAAATATCAAAGAGGGCATCGAACCCGCCACCTGAAAATTGAGCAGTACTGGCAGCGGCAAAACCGATTCGAGCGGGCTGATAATCCGGGTCGATATCCAGAGCTTCTTGAAACAGACCAGATGCGTCGCCGTATTGGAAGGTTTGCAGATAGAGATACCCCCAGCGAGTCCGCACCTGCGGGTTTTCGGGGTCGGCTACTAAAGCCTGCCCGAATAAGCTATTTGCGCTTTTAATATCACCTAAGGCCCATTGGGTTTCGGCGCGAAGGTATGCAGACTCTGTAGTTGCATGCAGAGTAGCAAAGCAGCTGTCTGCCGCAGTGCTCTGCCCGGTCCAATGCAATTTGTCGCACTCGAGCAACTGCGTTGGACGATTACCACTGTAATCATAGGAGTAGGGCGCGGCGGTGGCACTACTGCTAATCAGAATGCCGCTTAGGACAAGACTCGCGGTAACGGATTTGGCTAGGGTGCCGATCATTGAGGCCCCTCTAAACTCTGTTCTTCTAATTCGCTGTCTATTTTCTGCTGCAGCAAACCCAGTTCCAGCATCAGCTCTTGCAGCTCGGCAAAATAATCATCATCACTAAGTTCTTGGCGACGGCTGGAAAGTTCACTGAGTTTGACCTCTACATTGGCCCGTTCAGCGACAAAAGCTTCCGCCTGCACAGATAGCCTGGCATTGGCTAGCTGTCCGATGCGCGAAAGGTTGAATAAGTCCGCATCTAATCCGAGTGGACCTTCAAAGAGACTAGCCTCCGAGGCAATTAAGCCTTCCGACTCGTAGTAGTCTTTAACACGCTCGGCGGTATATCCGTAGAGCTCGGCTATACTAATAATTTCGTTTTTATTTAGATCGGTGCTGCTTCGATCTGCACCCTCCGCCCAGAATCGTGAGAATACGGATGCATTTTTTTGCAGACCGCTTTTGGTAGCGGCAATCACCAGGCGGTTATCGGCTCTAAGCGTTGCCATGGCAGCCCCACTGGAACTGGTCATAACGGCGATCATCTGGCTGCCGGCGACATCATTTAGCGCGCTCGCAAGTTCGGTGTCTGTGATATCCGGGCCCGGCACATTGAATTTGTATTGCGTACCGTCGAAGCTGCCGTGACCTATTAGGTGAACTTGGATGGAATCATCAGCGCTTGAATCAATGCCGGAAATTGCTGAAATTATACCTGCTTTAGTAGCGCCATCATTTATCAGAAAATGAACTTGGTTTTCTTCTAATCCGAGGCTAATAGCCGCGTCATAAAGTTGCTGCGCTTGATCGTTAAAGGCCTGCTGGAAACTTTCATTGCCACCAAGGCCGCCAACAATGACCATATATTCATTTGCCCAAGCGGACTGAGGCAGCGTGAGCAAAGCAATCAATACGAGGGAAGCCGTGCTTCTAATTTTCGTCAGAACTGTTATTGCAATTCTCATTAGAATTTTCATCAGAGTCGTCCCCAACGTCGCCTTAGCATCCATTCCGAAACCTTCAAGATAAGCAGCAGTATAAAAGCGATGGGTATACTCCAAAGAGCCAGCCAATCTCTTTCGGTGATGCCAGAATTGCTAAATCGCATTTCATCCAAAATGCCTGAAGCCGTCTCTGGCGTAAAGTAACTGCCGCCGCTTACTGAAGCTAAGCGTTTTAGAAAACCGGAATTCTGCGCCGTATTAAAATACTCCATGCGTCCGTTGCTGCGTTCGGCAAACAACCTAACCGGGTCTAGCTCGGTTTCTCCTAAGGTCGCTGACATATCTAGTTGTACCAAACCTTCGTTGTCTACAAGGGCGGTTCCCCTATAAGTCCCCGGCTCAGCGGCCACGGGAGTCAGTTCGATATTCTGAATTTGACCGGCGGAATCTACTACGCGCACCCTAACTTCGGCATTGCCCGAAGGTTCAAAGTCGGGATCGCGAATACTGGCCGAAACCTCAATTCGACTATTATCCATATACCAATTGGTATCAGTTTGAAAATCGATTGATTGGGGTACTTCGGAGATCATTTCCTGCACCAAAGATTGCCAGAATATTTCGTGGCTCTGGTCTTCTGAAGCCATCTGCATTTGCCAGCGCCAGGTTCCTCCTGATGCCAATACATAAGTTTTGCCGCGTCCATAGCGCTGATAAGCGAGGAGAGGTGTTGTGCCCTGACTGTGCTGAACTTCCATTAGAACCGTCGCGCCGGGGCGAGCTTCGCCAACGAGTTGGTAGTCGGCTATGTCCGGCAGAAGGCTCCAGCTGTCTTGGTTTTCAATGTCGTCATCCGAGAACCTAAGCCAGGGTGTGCGTAAGGCTGCTGCTGTGGCATAGGCGGTTGCTTGCTGTCGGACAAAGGTATCGGTATCTCCCTGCAGGAGTTGCAGTGGCAATATGTCTGCAACAACGGTATTTTGCCAGCCGCCGTCACTTAGTCCACTCAATCCGCCTAGCATCAATAAGCTGCCACCACGCACATCGACAAAGTCCTTAATCAGACTGATTTGATCTTGGGTTAGGACAGCCGCCTGCTGGCTGCCGATAATTAAACCCTGATAGTTAAACAGCTCATTTCGGGTGGTCGGGAAGCCGTTTTCCAGCTGTTCCGGCGAATCTATACCTTGGCGGTAAGACTTATTGGTAGAGGTTTGTACCAAACCGTGCAGGTGAACAAACCCTGCATCTTCAATGGCGCGGCGAATAAATTTATATTCCCAGCGAGGCTCGCCTTCTACATAGAGAACCCTGGGTTGGGTTTGGGCAACGGTCAGGCTGTGGCGAAGCTCGTTATTTTGGGTATTGTATTCATCGGCGCCAGGGTCGAGAGCGAACCTCAGGTGGCGAACCCCAATATCCCCGGTAGGAATACTTACCGATGCTTTTATTTTCTGGCCGTCACCGGGCAGATCTACAATTTGTGAGGCAATAATTCTTTCACCGTCATAGACCTTTAACGTAGATTGTCTGGCTATTCCGGATTGAAGCGTAACTTCAGCTCGCAAATTTGCGTCTGGTATTGCTGAGTCGGGCAGATTAACCGCACTGATCTCCAGATCTTCCGTCATTACTTCACGACCAACACCCAATGCATGCACTGGCACGCCAAAACTCTGCAGTTGAGAATACCAAAGCTCATCCAATTCATTGGAGTTATCGGCACCGTCGGATACCAATATAAGGCCGGCTAGCGCCTGATTACTGGCGCCTCGCAAGGCGGTTGTCAGCTGATTGGTAATTAGCGAACGATCCTGGGCCTCGGCGGACAAGAGTTGTTCGACATTCTCAACACTGCCGTCAAAGCTCTGTAATTCGAGGCTATAACCACTTTCCTGCAGAGGCTGCAGAATATCCAAATCAAGGGTAGGCAATATGCTTTGCAGACGCGAGGTTTCACCGTTGTCACTTAGGGCCATGCTACGCGAGGTGTCTACCAAAACAATAATCTTATTGTCTTGTGGGCGCAGCTCTTCTATCTCCAGAACCGGTTGCATCAACATCGCTAAACTAATACACAGAGTCACCAACTGCAGTGCTGCAACGGACATCAATCTTGCTGGATGCAAATCGTCGCGACTGCGTAACGCAGAAAAGACAATTAGTGCCACGCCGACCAAAAGAATGCCGACGATCCAGGCAGGCTGACCCCACGTTTGAGGAATCAGCTCCCCTTCAAGGAAGTAGTTGCGAGGATACTTAAATAGAAATTCAAACATTTCTTATATGAGTCTAGTGCGTCATCGCATAAATAACGTAATTTACGGCAAAGCGGTATGCCAATGAAGTCATGGGTTCAGGGTAACCGGGATCGTCCGCATGTTCCCAAGCGTCACCCAAATCCATATTAAAATTTATAGCCAGCATCAGGCGACCGTTGTCGTCGTAAACACCTCGCCAATGAGGTGAATGGCCATCTTGCTCCCACGTCTGACCGCTGTTGTATGCACGAATACCCGGAATCTGGATACTCTGGTCCAGATCAAACATCACTGACATCAGCGCGTCGTCTTCGGGAATTTCTACAATGGGCCTATCTGGAAAAGCTTTGCGCAAATGAGTTTGGAAAACCTGCCATTCGTAGCTACCGTGAAAATCGTCAACGATCATAAATCCGCCGCGCAGCAAATACTCTCTAAGCGCAGTCGCTTCCTCATTGGTTAGTGACCACTTGCCTACATCGACGGCATAGAGCCAAGGGTAATCAAATATTGCGTCATCGGTAAGCCGAACACTGCGCGCTTGGCCGGCACTATCTACAACGGAAAGTCGGGAGATGCCCTGAAGAAAGTGCGTTCCCGCTTCCGGCCAGTCGGTTCGCCAAGGGGCGCGTCGACCAAAGCTGCTAAGGCTTTGGTCATAAGTCAGGCGTACAAAACTGAATTCGGCATCAGGCGGCGTGACTGAAAGGCTCTCGCTTTGAAGGGACGTATCGGAGCCTCGAAAAAAATCTAAAGAGCGGGGTTGTGCCAATAGTTGCGATGCGCACAAAACGCATATTAAGAAAATAGAACTTCGCAACATTAGTCCCCATCTATAGCCGAGTAGCATTAATTCCACAGGTAGGATCAGTGGGCAATGGCTTTAATGAAAATTAACCGATTTGTCAGGTTTCATAAGATTTGTCCACAATCTTTGTGGGGGGATATTACTGCTAGAACTGACGCTAGAACTCGTTAAAAGGTAGGTAATCTACTAGGGAGTCTTTGCTTATATGTTGGCCGACTTTCTGCCGAATCAAGCCACTTCCCCAGCTAACAGAAGAAAGTACGCCACTACTCTGGTTGGGGAATAATTCTGCGCGGCCTGTGTTTTCACCAGCAGTCAATCTAACTCGAAGATACTCTTCTCTTTTTGGGGCCTTGCGCTCGAATTCCGCTGGCACTTTAAGCCAATTTAGTGGCTCAGCGTCACCACCTCCTAAAACGCGAAGAAATGGTTTAACAAAGAGTAAGAAGGTAGCAAAACCAGAGACCGGGTTGCCGGGTAATCCAAAAAAGGCAGTATCGCCGACCTGCCCAACCGCCAAAGGTTTACCGGGTTTAACCGCAATTTTCCAAAGCGAAAGAGAGCCACAGGCTTCGACAGCGGGTTTTACGTGGTCTTCTTCGCCGACGGATACGCCGCCGCTTGAAATCAAAACGGCTACCTCAGGGCTGCGGTCTTTCAGCAATTGAATGGTCGCCTCTAGGCTGTCACTAACGGTTCCTAGATCAACAAAATCGCAGCCGGCTTCCTGGATCAGCCCCGCTAAGGAGTAGCGATTGGAATTGTATATTTGCCCAGGTTGCAAAAGTATTCCGGGCTGGACCAATTCGTCCCCGGTACTAAAAACACCCACACGTAATTTTTTGAATACAGCAATCTGGCCGATACCAATGGAAGCCAAAAGTCCCAGTTCTTGGGATCGCAGTGCAGTACCTTTGGAGAGAACCAGCGAGCCGGATTGAATATCCTGTCCTTTGCTACGAATATTCTGGCCAGTTTCAGGAGCACCCCTAAACTCAACAGAGTCTCCCTTGGCAATGAAAGTGCAGTTTTCCTGAATTTCGACAGCATCGGCACCCTCTGGGATTTCAGCGCCGGTAAATATTCGAGCGGCCGTGCCTGCAGCCAGTGCTTTTGTTTTGTCCCCAGCGGCAATGCGCTGGCTGAGAATTAAGAAATTTTGGCCGGGTTGGCAATCACCAGTGAATACGGCGATACCATCCATCGCTGAATTGTCCGCCGGCGGCACATCTATTGGTGAATACATGTCTTCAGCAAGGCGTCGATTCAGAGCCTCAAATAAATTGATAGTCTCAGTGCCAACACTAAGCTTTGCTTTACTTAGTATTTCGGCTTTAGCTTCGTCAACGCTTAACATTGTGTTTTCAGTGTCGTGCCATTTCAGGAGTTTTCTATAGGTGCTTCACGAAATTGCAGGGCCCATGTCGGCTGTCCAGCTGATCTTTGATGATCGACTCCCAAGCAGTTCCGCATGCGCCCGTTGAGCCGGGTACGCAAAAGATCAAAGTTTTGTTGGCTAAGCCGGCAATGCAGCGGGATTGAATAGTTGAGCTGCCAATTTCTTGGTATGACACCTGCCGGAACAGTTCGCCAAAGCCTTCTACTACTTTATCGAAAAGAGGTTCGACCGCTTCTGGCGTAACGTCTCGATCCGAGAAGCCAGTGCCGCCGGTAATAAGTACCACTTGCGTATCGGAGTCTGCAATCCAAGCTGAAACCGCTGCGCGTATTTCGTATTTGCTATCGATAATTAGCTGACGGTCACAGGAATTGTGCCCTGCTTCAATCAGTTTATCGACCAGGTACTGGCCTGAGGTGTCGTTATCCAATGTGCGGGTATCAGAAACCGTAAGTACGGCTATGTTAATTGGAACAAATACTTTATCGGCGTGAATCACCGGTTATCTCCTAAAATTGGTGCGGTTTGGCTGTTACATCGTAGACAAAGCCCTAGGGTGCGAATAGTTACTGAACTAGCCTTGCGGCACAAGTACCTCGAGTCAAAGTTCGAGTTTTACTGGGCTTTCGTGCCGGGAGTTGAAAATCCTCGTATCGGCGGTTCGAGACCTAGCGTTCGGGAAAGTGATATCTGACCCCACTTATCCAATTATCATTTGAGCGGTTAGTTATGGCTATAGGATTATCCACATAAAATTAGTTTGTTCATGGATTGAATTTTACGAAATTTCGATCCTTGACATGCGTCGGTACTCTCTAACTTTACGATTGAATGTGTCCTTGTCTTCTTCCCGTGTGCTGTAAAGTTGAGTCTACTTTAACAGCTTAAAATAGAAGAATTTCGTCTCCATCGACAATTTGTCGAAGCAAAGTTTTCTTTGGGGATTTCCTTAATCTTTTCGGTCAGACCAGCTAGTACTATCAGGCTGGCAAGCATTTCAAGCATGCTAATTGAATAGGCGTTCGCCCAACTGAAATCTGGTGGAGCATTTTCCAAGAAACCAATAGAGTTCTCTTTCGCCAATTTGGGAAACGAGTTCATTTCATCTCTTATCTCATGTAAGTATTTTAGTAAGATACGAGCATCGGCGCTGATAGCTGCTGAAATTCCTTTTTCATTCGTGATTCCCTTCAAATAATCAGTTACAACCCTAGCTACAAATTTTTGGTGTAAGTATTGCAGGGCGTTACAGATCAACATGTGTGGCTATTTGAATTTATTCAACTATCAAGAGATTGGCGATCACGTAAGGCACAGTTTTGGCAGAACGAAATTCAAGGTTTCAAAAGCTCAATCTATTTGGAACAAACTGCGCAATCAGTCTTGGCGGGGATGCCGAAATGCTTCCATTCACCGCTCTTGCCATCAAAACGGCCTAATTGACTATTGTCAGATGTGCTGTTGCCGGCAATTATTTGAATGGCCCGCAGCGCTTGCATGCTTCCCATTACACCCAGCACGGGGCCCATTACGCCGGCCGTAGAGCAGTTCATCATAGGTTCGTCTTCTTCTAACCCATAGGCACAGGCCAAGCAGGCGGCAGACTCAATATCAGTTCGCACTTCAAGAAGCTGTCCTTCCCAACCCAGAGCAGCGGCGGAAATTAGCGGCTTTGAATAGGCTACGGCTGCACGGTTAATTTCTTGGCGCGTTGCTATATTGTCGGTGCAGTCCAATATCAGGGCCGCGTCATCAAGAAGGCCAGCAAGCCCCTGGCGATCTATATTTTCCAAAACAACCTCAGTTTGCACATTAGGGTTCAGCTTCAGTAATCGTTTGGCAGCAACCTTGGCCTTGTATTTGCCAACATCTGAATCCCTAAATAGGATCTGACGTTGCAGATTTGATAGCTCAATTTCGTCGCCGTCGATAAGCATAAGTTTGCCGATGCCAGCGGCTGCCAAGTAAAGAGAAGCGGGGCAACCTAAGCCTCCCAATCCAACTATCACGACAGTGGCGGCTTTAAGCTTTTCCTGAGATTCTTCGCCCATGCCGGCAACCATCATCTGACGGCTGTAGCGTAAAAATTCTTGGTGATTCAGACTCATTCTTTCCAGCGCTCGGCAGCATCAGTATCGCTGGCTTTCATTTCCAGCCAGTCGGAGCTTTCGTCCCCCGTTTCCTTTTTCCTGCCAGTTTCTTTCTTCCAAAAAGTCGCCTGGGTCTTTAGGTAATCCATAATAAATTCAGCTGCAGCAAAGGCTTCTTTGCGGTGGGCGCTAGCAACCCCGACAAAAACGATTTGATCGCTGGGTTGCAAAGGACCAACGCGATGAATAACCCGCACGCGCTCAAGGTCCCAACGTTGCTTGGCTTTTCCGATAATTTCTTGAATAAGGTTTTCAGTCATACCCGGGTAATGTTGTAGCTCAAGTGTGGCAACCTTATTACCCTGATTTAGGTCACGAACCCTGCCGACAAAGGTTACAACCGCGCCAACATTAGGCAGTTCGTTGCAGAGATTTCGGTATTCGGTTCCCAGATCAAAGTCTGCCTCATTAACTAATACCTCTGAGGTCATCAGTTAGCCACCGGTTACGGGTGGCAGGAAGGCCAGCTCGTCGCCGTCTTTAAGCGCATGGTCGAGGGAGACGATCTCTTTATTCACGGCAACAAGAATCTGCGGTTCGTTTAGTGCCCGACCAAGGCTTGAATTGTCTGCGCTGAGTAGGGCGCGCACAGCGTTTGGCGAGCTGTTGGTCTCATCCAATTCAATAGTAATATTGGATCCAGATTGGAGTTCCGAAAGTCGACCAAAAAGTAATACGTTAACTGTCACTTTAGCTACCGCTCTCGGCTTTCCAGTCACCGCTTTTACCACCGGTTTTTTCCAGCAATCGGACCGATTCAATGCGAATACCTTTATCTAATGCTTTACACATGTCGTAAAGCGTAAGGGCGGCGACAGAGGCACCGGTAAGGGCTTCCATCTCAACACCGGTTTTTCCCGTGGTTCGGCAGGTAACCTCAATTCCAATCGAGTCATCGCCAACACGCCCTATATCGACTGATACTTTATCTAAGGGCAAGGGATGGCATAGAGGTATAAGGCTGGAACATTGCTTAGTAGCTTGTATGCCAGCAATTCGTACCGTGGCGAGTACATCGCCCTTGGGCATATCGTCCGCATAAATGCGATCTACTATGCCGCGCCCCAGAACAATAACTGCGGAAGCAATTGCCGTACGTGCGGTAGCCGACTTGGCTGATACATCGATCATATGGGCTTCGCCTGCGCTATTAAGGTGTGTAAAATCAGACATTTAGCACTTCTCTTCTTTTAGGTCTCTAGTCATCGCCATCTTGAATATCTTCTGCTTTATTCGTAATTGCACCGCCTGCGGCTTGCAGATCTTCACCGATACCACTGATGGTATTACAGGCACTGAGCACAGTGCCCAAGCAAGCGAATAGCGCTATAAATAAGAGTTTTTTGTAGGGCTGCATATGACATCTCCTGCTGCTACAGATTAGGTAGGACATTCTTGCATTCGAAGACGCTGGGTTCCAGTAATCTGGTCACAACTTCTTGATGTTCTTCGAAGAATATTATCTGGTATTGGTTTGATCAGTAGAGATAGAACATGAATATTGGAACGGTGGAACAATGATTAGGCAGGTTGGTGAGACTCAAATTTTAACCAAACACAAAGCGAGCTGCCACTGCGGTAGCGTTGAGTTACTGTTGAATCTTCCCGACGGAATAGTCAACCCACAGCGCTGTGATTTTTCTATTTTCCGCCGTAAAGGAGCCATAGTTGCTTCGGTCAAGCGGGCTCAATTGGAAGTTTTTCAAAGGCAGAATGTGCTTTCTCTCTATCAATTCAATACTCATACCGAAAAGCACTATTTTTGCTCTAAGTGCGGTATCGATACCCATCACCAGCGACGCTCGCATCCAAACGAGTATGGGTACAACGTCGCTTGCCTGGATGGTGTAAAGCCGTTTGTACTAGACCCGGTGCCGGTGGGAGATGGAGTTAATCACCCTGCTGATAGAGAACCGAGTTAGCTGCTGATATCAAAGAGCTAGACTTCTCTCTAACACTGCTAAGTGTCCCGTCTTTACCCAAATCAAAGTATCTTCCTCAACAAAGGGAAAATGCTCGCTTAAATGCGGGCTACGAATCCAACTACCTGCGGGATAGCGGCCGTGTTCATCCTGAAACTCACCGCTGATTACATAAATTTCTTCGCCGTCAAAATGGGCGTGCCTTTGGAATCGTTCACCTGCCGGCCAGCGGACTAGGGCTGCGCTTTCAGCTCCGAATTGATGCAAGGGCAGAACTTCGAGGTTGCCAATACCTGGGCTAAAAGGTGCGCCTTTCGTATCTATAACCACATGGGCTGTATCACCTTCCTGAAAGTGATGCAGTTTCACCAGTAATACACACCCATCCGTACTATAAGGCGCGTGCCTAAATCCTTCAGGGTTTCGAAAGTAGGTGCCGGCATGGTAATCACCGGTCTCGTCAGAAAAAGTGCCTTCCAGAACCAGAATCTCTTCGCCCAGCGGGTGATCGTGGGTGCTGAACTTTGCACCCAGGTCGTAGCGGACAATACTGGTTGCATGGCCACGCTCGGCTTCCTCGCGTGCTAGTCGCTTTCGCCAAACACCAGGCATAGGCGCTTCAACCCATTCCTGTTGGTCAGTGTCGATAACCACCTGTTTGGTGAAATCCATATTAATTATGTTGGTCTTCCGAGCGCATGCAGAAGCGCTGAATGATAAGGCCTGTTGCGGAGCAGGTCTGTACCAGCTTCGAGGTTTTGCAAAAGAGTCTTAGCCATGGGTACAAATTATGAGGGCCTAATTATTTCTTTAGTGGTACTAATAACTGCGATTAATAATGGAAACTACCTAGGCTCTAGATATACTCCAGTGATGAAAATATTTAACAAATCAAAATCCCTATTCTTACTGTCCCTATTGATTCTGGCTTCTTGCGATAGGTCTGGTTTACCCGTTAACCATTCAGATGCAGATCTGGCTGAGATAGAAGCGCACCGGGCAGAGGTGCTAATTAATCCAGAATGGCTGGCGGCGAATCTATCCAACCCCGGCGTACATATATTAGAAATGGGTCGGACGGCATACGAGTATTCATTCGGGCATATTCCCGGCGCCAAGTTTATGGATTGGCGCACGGATATTTCTGATCAGTCGCAGCCGGAAAAATTCAATATCCTGCCAAGGCAGGAGTTCGAAAGCTTAATGCGTGAGTTAGGCATAACCACTGATTCAACGATTGTGCTTTATGACACTCTGAGCAGCAGACTTTCGGCTCGAATGTTCTGGACGCTCAAGTACTACATGCATGAATCCGTCAAAGTATTAGACGGCGGAATGGAGGCATGGAAGGCCAACTATCCACTGACAGATGCGACCACCTATATCGCAAAAACTAATTACGCTGTCGAGACGGTGCGCGGCACTATATTGGTGGATATGGATTACCTGTTGCGCAATCTTTCGGATTCAAATCTTGATTTAGTCGACGGTCGACCCTTCGACCAATATACCGGTGAGAGCGACGGCACGGTCTTCAATACGGGCTCTGCGCATGATCGTCTTGGCCACATCTACGGAGCTCAAAGCGTGCCTTGGGCATCAAATTTGCTTGAGGACGGCAGCTTCCGATCCACTGAGGAACTGTTTGCGCTATATGAAGCCCATGAAATCGAAAAGGGCGGCATTGTTGTCACCTATTGCAACGAGGGTCTGCACGCCGCTATGCCCTGGTTCGTTTTGTCTGAGCTTCTTGGTTACGAAGATGTGCGCCTCTACGAAAGCTCTATGGCCGAATGGGGCAATCTATCCGATACGCCAATGATCACTGGTGAGCACTGCATGTAATAGGGCAGCAACTGTTGGCCTATCACCCGCAAAAATTCTGTGAAAGACTGCAATCAATGCGGCAAATGCTGCATCAAATACAGTAATGGCGGACTCTCAGCTTCTAAGAGTGATATTGAGTTGTGGGATCTATTTCGACCCAAGATTAGCGCCTACGTGCGAGATGGGAAAATCTGGATGGACCCCAAAAGTGGCGAGCAGATAGAGCTATGTCCCTGGCTGAGAAAAGAACCAAACCAAGATCTTTACACCTGCGATATTTATTACGACCGACCGGAGGACTGCCGGTCGTATCCCACATCTATCTCAGAGATGATTGGGGACGACTGCGAAATGTTGGAACCGCAAGATATCGTCAACGCCAAGCAGGCTCAGAAAGATCTGGACAAACTTATGGCGGATAGTCGCCCGGCCCTAGAGGCATAGGTCGGGTTAGGTTCTTATATTTGATACCCGTTTCACTAAGAACGCTGAGAGCACTAGACCTGCTAGCGCGACGGCTGCCAAGGCTAAGAAGTAATGTTGAAATCCAACAAAGCCGGGATTCGCATCCAAAATTCTGCCGGTTATGGGGGCAAAAAAGATATCTGGCGTAAAGCCCAATAGAGAGATGATGCCAACGGCTGTGCCGGTGCTGTGGAGCTTTACTTTGCTCTCCTCCAGTAGGGCAAAGTAAACACCACGAAGCGCGTAAACCGCTACAAAAGTGATGATTAGATTGGCCATTACAAACCAGGCCATTTCTGATGAAAGATTTGTTGATGGGTCGAATACCGCCAGTAAAACAAAGGCTGCCATAAGCACTGTAAAAAGAATTCTTATTACTGAGCTAGCACTGAATCGATCTACTATTAATCCGGCGGCGATGGCGGCAATAGGGCGGCTATAGCTGGCTAAGGTAGTAAATTCAGCGGATTCCAATTGCGACATGCCCAGCACATCAACCGCATAAATTCCGTAGTTGTCCAATGCCTTGTAACCACAGTATGCGGCGATAACGATACCGCCCTGTATCCATACATTGGTGTTTTTAAGCGTCTCGATTATATGGGTTCGTTTTATTCCCGCTTCTAATTCGGGTTTGTCAGTGTTGGCGGGCAAAGTAAACCAAATTACCAGTGCCGCTATTGCTGTAACCAACGTATAGAAAAGAATGATATTTCCCAGGCCCGCGCCGCTGCCCGCACCTACAGAGATACTCAGTATCAAAACGGCACCACTGGCGAATAGGCTGGCAACAAAACCTCGACCGCCATCCAGCAGGCCAAAGGCTAAACCCTGCGTATCTGCAGCCCCCCACTGGCGGGTTACTTTAATCATTGCTCCCCAGAACAATAAAATGCTGGTGACTCCCCAGTATGCAAATAGCAGCTTCAATCCCGAGGCCTGAGGTATGGAATAGAGATAGAGACCTCCAAGTGCCGTTGCCAGCAATGAAAAGGTCATCAGTTTTCGTGGGGCAAATCGATCCGCAATGATGCCACCAGGGAAATAGGACAGCATGGCAACCACACCATAAGCAGCGAAGATATCGCCCAATTGCGTATTGCTTATAGAGAAAACTTCGAGAAAAGTGGGGCGGAAGAAACGGGTGATATGAAATGGCAGAGAAAAAATCATCTCGCCCGCAAAAATAATACTCGCAAGAATCACGAACCTCTTTGTCGCGGTCTTTGTCGCGGTTCTGGTCGCAGTCTCTGATCCGGGAATATCGTTAATGGCCAATGCCCCTATGTAAAATCTTCTTATAGGCATTAAGATATGTCGATCGGCAAGGAATGTGAAGGGGCGACGCGCTAATCCATCAAGAGAGTGATATTCTGCGCGCCGCAAATCAGTCTAGTTATCAGTTTTTTTGGAGAGTAAATGTCGGTTATTCATAAGATTTTAGGTGCGCTTATTTTGTTTTTCAATTGGGTCTTTACGCCCCGTACAATAAAGCGAGATGCCGATGCACAGGCCGCTATTGACGAGAAAATCGCCGGTACGATCCTTTATCAATATAAAGCCTGTCCTTTCTGTGTAAAGGTTCGACGATCTATGAAACGCAATGGATTGAAACTCGAAACCCGCGACGCCAAACGCAGCGAAGCAGCGCGCGATGAGTTAATTGCTGGTGGTGGCAAATTGAAAGTACCCTGTCTTCGAGCGGAAGAAGCCAACGAAGTACGCTGGATTTATGATTCATCCGAGATTATCGAATACCTGCAAAAGCGAATCACGGCCTAATAGCAAAATGGCAAATGTCGCGATCAAAGACGAACCACCGTCTAAACCTCCAGAGCACGCATTTGCGAAGCTAACGCCTGACTATGTATTGCAGGCGGTTGAGGCTCAGGGGTTCGAAACTGATGGTCGCATGCTGGCCCTAAACAGCTACGAGAATCGTGTTTATCAGGTGGGCTTAGAAGATGCCGAGCCGGTAATCGTGAAATTCTATCGGCCAGATCGTTGGTCTGCTGACCAGATTCAGGAAGAGCATGACTTTACCTTCGAGCTAGAAGAGCACGAACTCTCAGCGGTCACTCCTTGGCTAAATTCACACAAAAAGAGCCTGCTGAAGTACGAGGATTTTATGCTCACCGTATTTCCTCGAAGGGGCGGGCGCGCGCCGGAATTGGATAATCTCGACAATCTATACACCCTTGGTCAGTGCATGGGCCGCATGCACCTCATTGGTCAATCAAAACCTTTTAAATACCGAACCAGCCTAGATATTGAGACTTATGGTCAACAGAGCATGGATTATGTTCTCGAGCACATGATTCCGGATTACCTGCGGGAAGCCTATGAAAGCCTCTGTAATGATCTGCTGTTGGTAATTCGTGAACGTTTTGCCGCTTGCGATTCGGTGAAATGGATACGCACGCACACAGATTGCCATATAGGTAATATCTTATGGCGGGACGATGCACCGCATTTTGTAGATTTTGACGATGCGCGCATGGCGCCAGCGATTCAAGATCTATGGATGTTGTTATCCGGTGACCGATTTCAACAAACTGCGCAAATGTCCGAGATAATTGAGGGCTATGAGGTATTTCAGCCATTCAATACACAAGAGCTTAAGTTGATCGAACCTTTGCGAACTCTTCGCATGATGCATTACTGCGCTTGGCTGTCCCGCCGCTGGGACGACCCCGCATTTCCCCTACATTTCTCCTGGTTCAACACCGAACGTTATTGGGGCGAACATATATTGGAATTGCGAGAACAGTTCGCTATATTACAAGAGCCAACGTTACAATTAGCGCCCTAATAATTTCTTGGAAAAACTCTTAAAAACATATGGTTATGAATAGAAATCAAATGCTATTTGCGCAACTACTGGTGAGCGGAAATCTGGTTTTTTCCCATGTAATGGCAGAACCCCTTGAGGGCGTGCAACAGATTGATCCAGAGTCTTTGCGCCCACTATTAAATAGCCAGCGAATAGAAAGAATATTTGGCAACTACCAGATTGAAGTTCTAAAGAACGGAGAGCAACTGCGGGTCTCTGATTTACACACCCTAGCTGATGGGGTTCGCACCACCCGCACTTTAGCGCTGGTGACGTACGACGAAAAAATTGATCAAGAACTGACGGACGAGCACCGTATGATTGTGCGCGGTCGATCCATAGGCGAAGTCTTCTTGGAACATGCCTGGGTAGTTGAAAAAGAGAACCGGTACTTTGGTGAAATTGAAGTAAATCAGGACTACGCCGCTACCTATTCCAAAATGGGCGATATTCCGGCCACCAATCTCGCGGTACATATCTACGAACTATTTGTCCGCAAAGGCGATCTGCGGGTTCACTACGCTAATATAGCTGAAGTGCATCATCCGGACTATTTGGATGCGGCAGAGCTACACGCAATTTACGCTGAATTTTTCGAAGAAAATCTGGAATTAGATGCAGATATTTCAAATACATTAGAATTACTAAAAACCGAGATGACAAATATCTGATCGGAAGCTGGGGGGCTAAATGAATAAATCAAAATACGGATTACTTGTGCTGCTGCTTAGTACATCAGCCTTTGCACATCACAGTACGCTAGGGACTTTTGATTCTGACCAAACTATAGCCATTCAAGGCACCATCACTGATTTTCGTTGGAGTAATCCTCACGTAAGACTTGAAGTCGCCGTTCTGGACGACCAAGGCAATAGCTAGGCATGGGAGATCGAGCTATCTGCCCTCAGCATGCTGCGAACCCGTGGCCTTGATCAGGAAATATTACATATCGGTGACGCTATTCAAATTGCTGGGAATCCCGCTCGCGGCGGTTTGCCAGCTCTGGCAGGTAATAACCTTTTATTGATGGATGGTACCGAGGTATTGGTAGATAGTGGATCGACGCCTTACTTTACCGATCCAGATAGCGGCCGGGTTCTTGAGGCTGTATTTGATAATGAACTTGCCCAATCGGCACGAGAATCTGCGAATGGGATATTCCGAGTTTGGGCCACCGTATTAGATCGCTCGTTTCCTATGTATAGGGGCGGCTATCCGCTTACAGAGGCTGCAGCTGCAATCAAAGCCACTTGGGTTCCTGCGGAAGAGATTCAGCTGAGTTGCTGGGAAAAAGGTATGCCCTTTCTGATGATTACTCCGCACCCGATTGAGTTTGTTCAGCAAGGTGAAGATATCCTGATGCGTTTTGAAGAAGATGATGCGGAACGTCTAATTCATATGGGGCAAGTGGACCAAACGCCAGCCGACTCTCAAGGGTTACTTGGCTACTCCTCGGGCAAATGGGAAGGCAACGATCTAGTAGTTGAGACTTCCAGAATCGACGCGCCTGCTCTCGATGATCTGGGCACTCCCATGCATAGTAGTATTCGATTGGTTGAACGTTTTAGCCTGTCTGATGATCAAGAGCGTCTGGATTACGATATAACTATTGTTGACCCGGTAACCTTTACCCAACCGCTTGAGCTTTCTCGCTATTGGATCTGGCGGCCCGAATTAAAAGTGAACGAATGGAATTGCGTGGGCTAAGGCATTTAGCCGCCTTTGGATAAACGCTAGTCTTCTCCTTAACCTTCCTCAGCTTCCCGAATCCGTTCCAGCCGTTCTTCCTCTTCGGCCATTGCAGCCATAATTTCGTGCAATACACCGTCAACGTCAGCGGCTTCTGTGGGATCTTCAAACAATCCGGTGAGCTCGGTTTCTGGCGTTAGCTCGCCTTCTTCATAGAGCGCCCAAATCTCTTTGCCATATTGGCTGTTTAGTAATTCTGGCGCGTATTGCCCATAGTAGTTCTTCATGTTATTAACATCGCGCAGCAACATGCTTTCCGCGTTGTTATTAGCCGCTGCGTTGACCGCCTGTGGCATATCAATGATTACCGGACCATATTCGTCGACAAGTACATTAAACTCCGACAGATCGCCATGTACGATGCCAGCACAGAGCATACGAGACACATATTGCATAACCAAGTCATGGTCTTCGATGGCCTGTTCAGTAGACATAGCCACGTCGCTTAATCGCGGTGCTACATTGCCGTTCTCGTCGGTAATAAGTTCCATTAAGAGCACGCCTTCAAGGCAGCCAAAGGTTTCCGGAACTCTTACGCCGGCGCGACCGACCTGCACCAGGGCATCTACTTCAGCGCTCTGCCAGCTTTCTTCTTGCTGCTTACGTCCGAACTTTGAACCCTTTTCCATAGCGCGTGCGCGGCGGCTATTGCGGACCTTGCGGCCTTCTTGGTAAGTGACAGCCTGTTTAAAGCTTCGTTTAGCGGCTTCCTTATATATTTTGGCCGCGCGAATCTCTTTTCCGCAGCGCACCACATAGACATCCGCCTCTTTACCGCTCATCAAACGAGAGATAACTTCGTCGACAAGACCGTCGTCGTAAAGTGGCTGAAGGCGCTTAGGGATTTTCATGATGTCGTTTTACCCTATTTAGACGCAGGATGGGATAGGCTGACCCAATCTTTTAGGACTTTTTTAATTGAGGGGTGCTTTGAAGCAACAAAAGGAACAAGAAGAGAAGGAGCAAAAGGAGCAGGAAAAATTCATTAATTCAGTGCGGCAATGGGTAGATTCAGTCGTTGTGGGTCTAAATCTATGCCCCTTTGCCAAAGCCGAATTGCTAAAAAATAGAGTGCGCTTTTCTGTTACGGAAGCGGCAACCGAAGAGAGCCTACTAAGGCAACTAGCGTCGGAATTTGAGATTCTGGACAAAGATGATTCGATTGAAACCACTCTGCTAATCCACCCCGGCGTGCTTACGGATTTTTACGACTACAACCAATTCCTAGAAAGGGCAGAAAACCTGTTAGCTGATTTGGAACTGGAGGGCATCTATCAAATCGCCAGCTTCCATCCGCAATATCAGTTTGGCGGCACCAATCCAGAGGATGCGGAAAACTATACCAATAGGTCTCCCTATCCCATATTGCATATATTACGAGAAAGCAGCCTAGAACGGGTTTTGGAAAATTATCCAAATCCGGAACTAATTCCTGAACGCAATATCGAACTGCTGGTAGGCTTAAGATCGAATAAGATGAACGCAATGCTTCAAGCCTGTACAAATTTGAAAATCGATTAGTAATTAGATTTCGCGGCAGATTTGCACACATCATTAAAAGTAGAAACAAAGTGAGGGGCCAATGATAAAAAAGGCCTTTCCTAAAGCCATGAAACATGGCGATATCGAAGAAGTATTTTCCGACGTCTTTTTTGTGACAGGAAGCTGCAGTAGTCGACGCCCACTACCGATGAAATTCAGTCGCAATATGACGGTAGTTAGAGACGGCAATGAGCTAACCCTTATCAATACAGTTCGATTAAACGAAGCCGGGCTGAAACAGCTGGAAGCTTTGGGGCAGGTCAAACATGTTATTCGTCTAGCGGGTTTTCATGGCGTGGACGATCCATTCTATAAAGACCGCTACGGCGCAAAGGTTTGGTCCGTTGATGCGGTCTACAACTTCACTTTCGATGCCGAGCCTAAGCCTGCAGAACTGGAGCGAAACGGATCAGTACTTCAGCTTCATTGCCAAGAAGATGATGACAAAAGGCGGTTTTATCAAAGCGCACAATGTGGGTCCTGCCTGGCTCAAGTTTGCCAAACCAGATAAGACCGAAATGAAGAGCCTGTTAAATCTGGAGTTTCAAAATCTGTTGCCGGCTCATGGTAAACCCGTGGTTGGTAGTGCCCAAGATAGATATAGAGACGTGCTGCTGAATTTGTAAATTTTGAACGTAAATTCCAGATATAAAAAATCCGGCAACTGGATGAATGGCGAATTTCACTTTAACGCTGCTGTTACGAGGTAATTGCGTCAGTTCCCAGATTTTATGCTGCGCCTGAGCCAAAGTGAGAGAAGAGCACATTAGACAGAGTTCGGTTCATCGCTTTTGCGATCAACTGGGTCAGCAGGAACCCGGTTGAGGCAATTACAGCGCCGGCTATCATTATGGCAGCACTACCGAGTGCAAATCCTTCAAAGCCAACAGCTAAACCGGTTAATACGTTTATAAGCGAGATAACTACTGGCATATCGGATCTACCGATGGGCTTAGTTATCATTACACCCAAGACCAAAGCCAAAATAAAGAAGCCCAGCAGAATCTCGATCGGGAAGTTGGCGGCGAAGATTATTGTAGTGCCTGGAATCATCTCTGTTTGATAAACCAACAGGCCACCGAGGTTCAATGTAGCCAGAAAAGCGAGGACGCTCAAAGGGCGCTGTCCCCGAAAGCTAATTACATCCGTCATCCAACCTTGTAGCTTGGCAAAGGCGATTAAAGAACCAGAGAAAGCTAGGGTACCAATAAGACCACCCAGAACCATCAGAATCATTGCCGCAAAAGACACCGTATGTTCGTAGGTTACGGGCATGAAAGGTAGGGACGATTGATGAGCGTGGGCTGTTGCCAACTCAATCAACTCGACGACGGCAATAGCCGCTGCGGTACCGCCCGATACGAGAGCTAAGATTAGCGCGAAGACTACCCAAACTAGGAGCTTTGATTTGGTCGGAATCAGCTCCGAAGACTCCTGTCTGCTGCGTTCTATGGAGTTTGGTTGTTTCATGAATTGATTCATCGAAGACTAGGAAAGGACACTCTAGCACGCAGCTAGCTCAGCTTTAAAAATACCCAAAGCACAAAAAAGCCGGCTTGCGCCGGCTTTTATTGTTTGGCTTCTCAGGAGGCTGTTTAGTCCAGTCCTTTAACCAAGCTGTTGATGCTGTCCTTGGCGTCGCCGAAGAGCATACGCGAGTTGTCTTTGTAGAACAGAGGGTTCTGAACGCCTGCGTAGCCAGTGGCCATAGAGCGTTTGAGAATAATGGTGGTTTCACCATTCCAGGGCTCAAGTACTGGCATACCGGCGATGGGGCTGTCGGGTACGTCGAGGGCGGCTGGATTTACGATGTCGTTGGCACCAATAACGATAGAGACGTCCACGTTAGGGAAGTCGTCGTTGATTTCGTCCATTTCAAACACGATGTCGTAAGGCACTTTGGCTTCGGCGAGAAGGACGTTCATGTGGCCTGGCATACGCCCTGCGACAGGGTGGATACCAAATCGGACGTTTATTCCTTCCGCACGAAGCTTGCCGACCAGCTCACGCACTGAGTGCTGAGCCTGAGCAACAGCCATACCGTAGCCTGGGATGATCATCACTTCTTTAGCATCTTTGAGCAGGTTGACAACTTCGTTGCTCTCTATTGGAGTAACGTCGCCTTCGATTTCTGCGGACGCTCCACCGGCGGTCGCTTTTGGAGTACCAAAGCCGCCTGCTATTACTGCAAAGAATTTTCGGTTCATGGCGCGACACATTATGTAGCTGAGGATTGCCCCCGAGCTACCTACAAGCGCGCCAACAACGATAAGAAGGTCATTGCCGAGCATAAAGCCGGTCGCTGCTGCTGCCCAACCGGAATAGCTGTTTAGCATGGAGACAACAACAGGCATATCCGCACCGCCGATGGCCATAACCATGTGAATACCAAAGACAAGCGCAATCGCGGTCATAATCAGCAGTGGAGTCATTCCTTCGCCGCCAGCCGACTGGGTCACAAAAAGGTAGCCGACAACAATAGCGCCAATGCCCAATGACAGGTTTAGCCAATGACGCGCTGGAAGCATAAGAGGCTTGCCACCGATCTTTGCGCTGAGCTTCAGATAAGCGATTACTGATCCAGAGAAAGTTAGGCCGCCAATCAGGATGCCGAGATAGATCTCGATACTATGAATGGTTTTCTCTACGCCCTCGAGGGGATGGCTATGATCCAGAAAGGTCGCATAACCAACTAGAACAGCCGCCAAACCAACCATGCTGTGCAGAATCGCAACCAGTTCTGGCATCTGCGTCATTTGCACTTTGGCCGCTAGAATCAAGCCGACGACTGCACCTGCGATCATGGCAATCGCCAAGATCCAGAAGTTACCAGTTACGACGCCAAAAACCGTTGCGACTAGAGCCAGCAGCATGCCAGCCATACCGTAGTAGTTTCCGCGCTTAGAGCTTTCTTGTGAGCTAAGGCCGCCCAGTGCGAGGATAAATAGGATTGAAGAGCCAATATAAGCGGCTGTAATTACACCTTGAGATAACATTATTTTTTCTCTCTCTTACTTCTGGAACATCGCAAGCATGCGACGCGTCACGGCGAAGCCGCCGACGATATTGGCCATGGTGATAAACACCGCGAAGGCAGATATATACATGAGTAAACTATCCGATGAGGAAATTTGAAACAGAGCACCAATGATGATGATGGAGCTAATCGCGTTAGTCACACTCATGAGAGGTGTGTGCAAGGACGCAGAGACGTTCCATACAACCATGTAGCCGATGAAGCAGGACAGTACAAACACAGTAAAGTGCGCCATAAAATCGGCGGGCGCCACGGCGCCCATGCCTAATAGAGCAGCACTCGCAACGACTGCTGCGATTATTGATCCAGTAGCGCTACTTTTCTCTTCTTCTTTTGGCTCCGGAGTAGCTACTGCTTCTGCTTTTGGTGCAGCAGTAAGCTTCGGCGCTGGCGGTGGCCAAGTAATCTTGCCGTCTTTAACTACAGTCGCGCCGCGAACTACTTCATCGTCAAAATCGATAATGAGATTGCCGTCTTTCTCTGGGCACATATCGCTCATCAGATGACGCAAGTTAGTTGCGTAAAGCTGACTGGCTTGTGTAGGTAAACGGCTTGGAAGATCGGTATAGCCGATCAGGGTCACGCCATGTTTAGTAACAATCTCGTTTGCTTCTGTCAGCTTACAGTTGCCGCCCATTTCTGCCGCAAGATCAACGATCACGCTGCCTTCCTTCATGGACTTAACCATTTCTTCGGTCCAGAGCTCAGGTGCAGGTCTGCCCGGGATCAGCGCTGTGGTAATAACGATATCCACTTCTTTAGCTTGTTCTGCGAACATCGCCATTTCTGCAGCGATAAATTCGTCGCTCATGGTTTTAGCGTAACCGCCTTCACCAGAACCCTCGGTGTCATCAAATTCCAAAACCAGGAATTCACCACCTAGGCTTTCAACCTGATCTTTTGCTTCCATACGAGTATCGAATGCGCGAACAATTGCGCCCATCGATGCAGCTGTGCCGATGGCTGAAAGACCGGCAACGCCAGCGCCAATTACAAGAATTTTCGCAGGTGGGATTTTGCCGGCAGCTGTGATTTGACCGGTAAAGAAACGACCAAATTGCTGAGCCGCTTCAATGATTGCGCGGTAGCCGGCGATATTTGCCATGGACGATAAACAATCCATTTTTTGCGCACGTGAAATACGAGGAATACCCTCAACCGCAAGTGCGTTAATATTTTTCGCGGCGAGTTTTTCTAGAAGGTCTGGATTTTGTGCTGGAGCCATAAAGCTCACCAGTGTTTGTCCTTCTTTTAGAAGATCTGCTTCGTCAATACCAAGCAGCGGGTGTTGTTGAGGAGCGCGCACTTTCAGAATGATGTCACTCTCTGCCCAGAGTTGCTTGGTATCGGCAACAACGGTTGCACCGGCTTCGGTATAGGCTTCGTCGGTGTATTTCGCTGCGATACCTGCGCCAGCCTCAACCAATATTTCAAAGCCCAGCTTTTGTAGCTGGCCGATGGCTTCCGGCGTGGTTGCAACGCGGCATTCGTTTTTTCGAACCTCTTTGGGTACGCCAATAGTAAGTGGCATTTTTTGGCCTCGTGTTGGGTTACTTTTAATGATGCAAAACTTTTGAAAGGGGATTCTACGGGATTGCATCAATCCGCGCATTTTAACTGAGACTAGCTGCAAGCGCCATTAATATCGATTATGAGTGCTATATTGAAATATTATCGATATAAATTAAGTCATCAATTCCATTAGGCAGTTATTCAGATATCGCACGCCTTTGTCATTCGGCCAAAATCGTTCTGTATCGCGGTCTAAATAGCCCAACTTACACAATCTATCGATAGTTTTTTCGATCACATCCCGGCCTAGATTCGTGCGCGATTCAAAGATATCAAAGCTACTGCCATCTATAAGTCGCAAAGCATTCATCAGGAACTCAAAAGACTGATCTTCAACTTCGACCGGGCTTTCACCCACGCGATAAGTTTCTCGGGTATTCAGATAGTGATTCGGTGCCCTGGTTTTTGAGAAACGCTTGATTCCGGAAGGCTCAGTAAGTTTTCCATGGGCGCCGGCACCGATGCCTAAATAGTCACCGAACTGCCAGTAATTCATATTATGGCGCGACCGCTTGTCATCGCGGCAATAGGCGGACGTTTCATAACGCTTGTATCCCGCTGCATCCAAAAGCGCATGACCTTCGTCATTAATGCTCGCCAATATAGATTCGGTCGGCAACTTGGGTGGCCGCTTAAAATATTCGGTATTAGGTTCAATGGTGAGTTCGTACCAGGAAATATGCTCCGGTCCCAGATCGATAGCCTGCTGTAAATCCGCTAAGGCCTGATCACTAGATTGGTTCGGCAAGCCATGCATTAAATCCAAATTGATATTATCAAAGCCAGCATTTCGCGCAATGGCGAAGGCATTTAGAGCTTGTTCAGAAGAATGAATACGACCAAGTTTTTGCAACTTCTCGGTTTCAAAACTCTGTACGCCGATAGAAAGACGGTTTACTCCAAGCTCGCGATAGCCCGCAAACTTTGCCGCCTCAAATGTTCCGGGATTGGCTTCCAACGTGATTTCACAATCATCACTAAATCCAACCGTTTTATCCAAAAGCGTAATCAGGTTTCCAATGGCCGTATCGCTAAAAAGACTGGGGGTGCCTCCACCAAAAAATACCGAATCTAAAGTACGTTCTTGGACTAGAGGAAGGTCATCTTGTAGGTCAGACGCCAAAGCGTATAAATAATCCAGTTCAGGTAATTCTTCCTCGCCAATGCCATGGGAATTGAAATCACAGTAGGGGCATTTTTGAACGCACCAAGGGATATGGATATAGGCGGAGAGTGGCGGTAATGCTGGCCCTATCGAATATTTATTTGGTGTTTTTGTCATGGGCGCATTGTCGCAGGTTTGTCTAGAACGACACCAATTTATTTTACTCGCTAAAACAGTGATTTACGGTATGAAACTCGGTTTTCAGATAAATGGGGGGTTGATCAATAAAAAAACCGGTGGCAGAGTAGAGAAAGTTTTCACCATTTCAAGGATTAGAAATGAGCAACTGTAATGAGCAACGTCGATTTAGATTTCCCTTATTTATCTTACTGGTTTCCGGATTTGTCCTGCTCGGGGTTTCAGCCCCGAGTATTGCTTACCCCGGCTCCGTAATCGTGCAAGGTTACGTCACAAATAATGAAGGTTGGCAGGATTGTGAAGCCTTATCTCCAGTGGGAATATGTTTCCCTCTGTGAATGTTTTGAACGCGCAAGGTGGGACCAATAAGGTAATTGGTTGGACCACCTACGAATTCATGTCGAACATTCAAGAAGACGCCGAGTGGGTTGGTTCTTCAGAAGCTGGTCCACGTAAGTGCAGAGAAAGGCCTGCCATGAGTCTTCTGGATAAAGTCCGGTCAGCTTGCCGGCATATCGGGTCATGGCGTTGGCCTGAGTGTGAACCACACCATCAATTTCCATTGTCGGAACCGCATTTAGCGGAAAACTCGGTTGCAACTCGCGGAATTGATCAAAGGGCAGACGAACGTCCTCGAATTCAATGCCACCAATAGCCAGGGCCATGCGGATGGGTTCGCCGCGGCCGCCGTTAAAGCCAAAATAAGTAAGTTTGATATTGCTCATGTAATTTACTCGAACCAACAATAGGGTCGGCAATTATAGACCGCTATTAATCTAATAAGTGGGGTCAGATCGCATAAACGGGGCGCAATTATTTACCCCGAACAAAAATAAATACTCCCCCGGTTCTCTTCATATAAAAACCCCGTATATTAAGTCCATCACATTTGAAGATCTGGTGGGATATTCCTGATCTACAAAACATCTTCATTTAAGGAACTAAGAAATGCCCAAGGCAAGTGAAATAAAGAAGAACGTCGCGATCGAATATAACGGCGCAACTTACATAGTCAGAGATATTGGTCGTTCCGTTCCGCAGGGCCGTGCTGGCGGCAGCATTTATCGTATGCGTATGTACGATGTGGTAACGGGTAACAAAATTGATGAGACCTTCAAAGATTCGGATATGTTGGACCTTGCCGACCTTATCCGCAGAGCCGTCATGTTTTCTTATATCGACGGCAACGAATACGTCTTTATGGATACTGAGGACTACACGCCATATAACCTCAGTAAAGACGCTATTGCTGACGAAACTCTATTCTTCAATGAAACCACTGAGGGCATGCAGGTGCTTGTGGTTAACGACTCGCCGGTAGCGCTGGATTTACCGAGCAATGTGGATCTTCAGGTGATGGAAACGGACCCCTCTATCAAGGGCGGTTCTGCAACTTCTAGAACCAAACCAGCTTTGTTATCCACTGGTTTGACCGTGCAAGTGCCAGAGCATATTTCAACCGGCGATATGGTTAAGGTAAATGTGGAAGAGCGTAAATTTATGAGCCGTGCATAGGCCCAAAAAAAAGCGCTATTCCTTTTCAGGGATAGCGCTTCTTCTTTTCAGAAATAGGGCGTCTATTGCCCTACCAAAATCACTCCACTAGGAAATCCAACGCTTCCTGATTGCCTATGGTGAGCAGGAATCCCAGCTCATCTGCCATGTACCAAGCATTAGTCCATTTATCACCATCGAAGTCTGCGAAGCCAAGTTCCCAATCGTGTAGATGATTTCCCGAAGCGGGAATGCCGTACAAAGGCCCGCTGTTTATAGCCGTAAGCCTAAACTGGAACATTGCCTGACTCCCTTCGGATATTACGTTGCCAATCATGTCTTCACGTTCACTCATTGAGGCACCGTGACTGCCTTCTACACCGAGCTCAGCACCGCGGTCAACGATATTGTCGATACCGCCTCGTACAAGGTTTGAATAAGGCCTGCCGGTGAAGTTGTAGTCAGCGGGTTTGTTCTTTGACTTGTATGCTAACAATAGTCTGCTGTGACGATATTCGGGCGTATCGATTGGGTTCGCTGTATGTTCCGCAAATGCTTCATCAAAGGAACGGACGTCGTCATAAACAGGTGCAAGGTTAATCTTGCCATCTTGACGAGCAGGGAGACGAGCGCCCAATTGGCGAAGCAAGGCGGCTTCGTCAGACATATACCAGCTCTCTACAATTCTTCCATTCTCCAGTTTGAAAATGGCGCCGGATTCGATATCAAATGTTTTACCCGTAGCCGGTATGCCATAAAGGTTACCCGTGTGGGTTCCCTGAACACGGATGGTCGCTGCGACCATGTCACCTTCACCCATAATGCGGGTAATGGTATTTGTGCGACTTGTGATCGCTTCATGAGGCGGCAGCATCACAGCCGAAATCGTCGGATCTTTGGCGTTATAGACAAGATTTTCGAATTCGTTTCTAAGCTGCCGGTCATCTTCTGCAAATACTTGTGAAGCTACTGCGGGAAATCTTGCTGGATTACCCATAACTTCGATCAACTGCGCTACCACGGCTTTATTGGCTTGTACTTCCTCGGTGGTCGCATTCGCTGAAAGCGAATAACCTAGACACAATCCTATAAATGCTGCGGTACCCAGCACCGGTTTTAAAATTCTGCTTACTTTAAACATTGTTATTCATCCCTTTATCTATTTGGTTAATTTCTATTTTTGGAAAGCCATCTCGGCATCAACGCGGCATCATTTGGTGGCCTATTATAGATGTGAATCTTTCCAAGACGTATTAGGCTTTAGAGGTTCTGGATAGTACCCAGCGTTTCTTACCGCGTTAATCGCAGTAAATTCGTCGCGATCTGAAGTGTCGCCGCTAACGCCTACGGAGCCAATAACATAGCCTTCGGCATTGCGTATCAATGCGCCACCGGGTACGGGCACCCATTGGCCGTCTGAGAGTCCGTTGAGCGATGCCGCGAATACGGGCCTGTCCTCAAGTCGTTGTCCCATTAGTCGCGTAGACACACTCATACCTAAGGCACCCTAGACTTTGGCATTGACTACTTCAATACGAAAAATACCGAAACCGTCTTCTCGTTTTACCGCAACCATATGTCCGCCACTGTCCAGGACTACTGCGGTAAGCGGCAGCATGCTTTCTTCTCGGCCAATGCTTAGGGCCGAATCAACAATGGCGCTAGCCTGTTCCAAGGGAAGCGAAACCATAATGGGCGTGACCGCCTGACCATTAGTAATTACCTCAGGCAATGCACCTGATTGCGCAAAAGCGAAGGGAGTAACTAGCCAAAGCGCTACTAGGGCGCTGCTAAAAATTTTAGCGATATGGCTCAATTTAATGTTCTCCAATTTAGCGACGGGACCAACTTGATGAACCGTTGTCATAGTAATAAGTGTAGTAATTTTCGCCTTCCAAACTGTTGGCAAAGTGAACCTTACCTTCATTGTCATTTGACGCGTGTTGACCGATAAGTTGAAGCGGCACTCCAACAGAGATCGAATCTTCGTCGTATCCGAATTCGCGGTTTCGGTCTGCCGGTGCGAGGAAAAGATTCCAAACTTGGCCCTGCTCATCTTCAGCAACAATAAAGGCGTGTGGCATTCGGAAGGTTACCGAGGTCACAGTTGCGGTGAAGTTGTAATCGACGGTATAGCCTCTCCAACCGTGGTGCGCGAAGGCAGCGCTGCTTAGGCTAAGCAGAGCGCCGATAGTCATAATCTTGATCGACGTTTTCATGTATCACTCCTAATATGTTGATTTACTTGTTGGTGCATCTTTCCGGCGCACATAAGGCCAAACATTTTGAAGTCACCGAAGAGCGACCAGTAAGGGTATTTGAAAGTTACCGGACGGTTTTTGTCTACAAAAAATGTGAGGTCCGAGCCAAACCATAGCCAGAAACCAGCAGCAATAGAAGCAACCAAAGGCTATTCAAGGCAGCAAAGATAGCTATGGGAATCATTAGGCCGATGCCACAGAAATGCAGATTTCTAGTTAGCACTTTAGAATGCTCCCTCACGTAAAAGGGCCAGAATTCTTCAAAACTTTGATAACGAGGTTGATCCATGGGTTTTTTATACACCCATTATTAAGTCAGAGCCAAGTGGGTAAGCAATTCATTACATTGGCATTAGATAATTGCTCTAGAACCTTTGAAATTAATGGAAGATCGGAGAGAATAGCGCATCAACCTGATTAAACCATGTGAATTAGAATGGCCGAACGATCCACCCGCAATAAAGAACCGAGAGAGCTGACCGTCAGTGATCTTCAAGTACTTACTCCCAATATGCTTCGTATCAGTTTAACTGGAGCTGACCTGCAGGATTTTCCTGAAGGACAGGAGAGCGGCTATGTAAAGCTCATGTTAGAAGAGAACGGGGAAATAGCTCTGCGTACCTATACCATTCGCGAGTTCGATTTTGATGCCAAAGTATTACATCTCGATTTTATGTTGCATGCGGACGGCGGACCAGCTAGCGCCTGGGCAATGGACGCTGAGGTGGGCTCAAAGGTATCTGTAGTCGGACCGGGGGCAAAAAAGCTTGTCGATTTCGGAGCAGATTGGTTTCTTATAGCGGGTGATATGACTGCATTACCGGCAGTTAGTGTGAATATTGAGCAGCTACCAGAAAACGCCAGAGGCTATGTAGCGATTGAGGTGATTTCGGAAGAAGATATCCAAGAATTACCAGTACCCGAGGGTGTTGAAATTCACTGGGTTGTTAACCCCCATTCAGAGCGCAAGCGTTTTCCGCTGTTGGAGAAAGTAAAAGAGTTTGATTTTTTGGAAGGTAAACCTTCCATGTGGATTGCAGCAGAATTCCATACTTCGCGCGCTATCCGGCGATACTTAAAGTTGGAAAAGGGTGTTCAACGCGATGAAATATACGCCAGCAGCTATTGGCATCTCGGGTTAAGCGACGACCAACACAAAGTCGCTAAGCAATCAGATAAGGATTAAAGCAGGATTACAACAAGACTAAAGCCCCGCTTTAATCATCCTGTTCGGTAAGTCTGGATGCCAGCATGGACATGGCTTTGCCTCGGTGGCTTATTTGATTTTTATGCTTAGGGCTCAACTCGGCAGAGGCGCACTCCATTCCATCCGGCTGAAATAGCGGATCGTAACCAAAGCCGTTTTTTCCTCGGGGCGCTTCAAAAATCTTTCCGCGCCAAATGCCTTCGCAGAGAATCGGATCTGGTTTGTCATTTGGATATACCAGCGCAAGTACACAATGAAAGGCTGCTCCTCTGTCTATATGAGGAACTCCCTGCAAGCTCACTAACAACTTATCGTTATTTTCCTGGTCTGTGGCCTCTTCGCCAGCAAAGCGCGCGGAATAGATGCCCGGCGCTCCATCTAAATAATCTACTGAAAGTCCAGAGTCGTCAGCCAGAGCTGGCAATCCGGTTTGCTCCGAAACAAAACGTGCTTTAAGTATGGCGTTTTCGAGATAGGTGCTGCCGGTTTCTTCCGGCGTTTCAAGGCCGAAGCTGGACTGGGCCACAAAATCGGCAAGGTGACCCAATTTGCTTTGCAGTTCTTTAAGTTTGCCCTTATTTCCGGAGGCGAGAACTATTTCCATAATCTCTGATTCCTGGGACTTGTCAAAAGTAGATTGAGATACTGCGAATTAGTCGTGGTATAGCGTGCGAGTAAAATCTATCTGGTATGGAACGCTTATTCCCGCGTGGCTGACTTCGATTTTGAAATGCAGAGGATCCTGATCTTCAAAGGCAAAAGCCGCTAGATAATAAGTCGCATCGCCCTCATCGATCTCAATAAACCTAAAAGGGAACGATTGCATGAAAAGATTTTGTCTATGCCCGCTAACCCGGGCCGGAAGTCCCAAGCTGTCACCATCAGGCGAGGTTCTCACTAACGAAATATTCACGATGGCCTGATCTTCAGCACGGGTTAATCCGTATATTTCAGCGATCTCTGGCGTTATAAAGCTGCTGTTAAATACAGTGTAATAGACTTTATATTCACCAAAGTTTTTGAACATGTCTGTTTGCGCCTGTGCTTGGCCAAACAGTAAAAAGCCGAGTGCTAGTGCAAATATTTTTAATCTCATTCTGTCTGTGTAGTCTCTTTTGTAAGGTGATAGATGGCATTTTCTGCAAACAGGTTTGGCCAAAGCCCCTTGAACTGTTTGTTAAATAGTAGCTCAGCCTGAGTCGCCTGATTGATAAAACGATATCCTTTGCTTTGGCACAGGCTCTGAAAATCCGCCACAGTACAGAAGTGAATATTAGGCGTGTCGTACCATTGGTAAGGCAGTTTTTTGGTTACCGGCATTTTGCCGCGTAGGGCCAAATGTGCGCGCGTGCGCAGATTGCCAAAATTTGGAAAGGTCACAATACATTCGCGACCGACGCGCAGCATTTCGTCCAAAATTATGTCGGGATATTTCATCACCTGAATAGCTTGGGTCATGATCACCAGATCAAAGGAGTTATTCCTAAATTCGCTTAAATCACGCACTAGTTCTCTATCTATTACGTTTACGCCTTTCTCAATGCATTGGGTAATAGACGTATGGTCATTTTCGAGTCCGTAGCCAGTGACTGCACGATCGTCCATTAGGCTGCGCAGCAGCGCTCCGTCTCCGCAGGCGAGATCAAGTACGTGAGAACCCTGAGGTACCCAGTTTTTCAGGATGTCGAAATCAACTCGCATCTTCACTACCCGCATTAACTTGCTTGGCGAATATTTCCTTTGAAATATTGTCTAGATATAAACCCAAATCCTTGGTGTAGCGCGGAATATCCGATAGAAAACCATCGTGGCCTCTATCAGTTTCGATATTTAAATAGGACACGTCTTTATTGGCACCTATAAGCGCACTAACTATTTCCTCAGAACGGATTGGCGAAAATCTCCAGTCCGTTGAGAAGGAAGCAACAAAGTAGCGACAGGTCGCCTTGGAAAAAGCCTCAACCGGATCGTCGTTATATTCCCGTGCAAGATCAAAAACATCGAGCATGCGCGTAATTACCATATAGGTATTAGCGTCAAAATCTTCAGCAAACTGGTCGCCTTTGTATTTCAGGTAAGACTCGATCTCGAACTGAACAGGATTATCGTTACCCCGTTCAAAACTGCCGGCACTCAAATCTCTCCCGAAGCGTTCATCCAGCTGAGATTGCGATAAGTAGGTAACGTGCCCAATCATGCGGGCAAGGGCTAATCCGGTGGTCGGCGCTTTACCTTCTTCAAGGTAGCGGCCTTCACAGTAATCCGGGTCCGCCAGAATTGCCTGACGAGCCATCTCGTTAAAGGCAATGTTCTGAGGAGATAGATTCATTGCCGAGGCTATTACTAGGCAATGCTTCAGACGGTCCGGATACTCCAGAGACCAGCGCATTGCTTGCATACCGCCGAGGCTGCCACCTGCAATTGCAGCCCAAGTCTGGATGCCGAGGTGGTCTGAAAGCTGAACTTGGCTATCCACCCAGTCGCGAAAACGCAGAGGAGGGAAGTCTGGCCCCCAGATTTTTCCTGTATCTGGGTTAATTGAAGATGGCCCTGTAGTCCCGTGGCAACCGCCGATATTGTTTGGCACCACTACAAAGAATTTATTGGTATCTATAGCCTTACCCGGGCCGATACAGTTGTGCCACCAGCCAGGTTTTTCATTGGTGTCGTCTGTGTAATAGCCCGCAGCATGGTGGTTTCCGCTAAGGGCATGGCAAATTAAAATACCATTTGTCTTGTCAGAATTTAGTTCGCCGTATGTTTCGTAGACCAGGTGATATTCAGATAGAACCTGCCCACAGGCCAACGTCAGTGGATCTGTAATGTCCACTGATTTGGCTGTGACGATGCCGATTGAATTTTCGGCGTCTGGTCTGGAACTACTCTGCTGGTTCATTTTATTTTTATGCATACAACTCGCGATAGCGTGCAAGTCTACTGAGAATCTTGCGTTGGAACCATGGCCTTTTTGGATTGAAGGGTCAAAAACTCTGAGGGCAAGAATTGAGGGTCTTCTATAAGCAGGGTTTTGTGGCGGCTGGATTCGCCTTTATCGATGCTGACGGAGGACTTGGGCACCCTAAAGATTTCGCTGATAAAGGCAATAAGACGCCTGTTTGCTTTGCCATCAACGGGCGGTGCATTTAATCGAATTTTCAGTCGGTCACCATGCAAACCGGATAGCTGCGTGGATTTTGCGCCGGGCTGAACATGAACCATCAGTCGAAGGTTTTTGCCCTGCCAGGTCCAAGGAGTATCAGACACTAAACCTCCGGTTTTTTGGTTGAGCTAGTAACCCAGAACTAATCCTGGAATTAATCCTGCGGAGTAAGCGACTTGCCCACTAAGCATTTGCAGAACCTGAATCGACATGAATAGCAGGATGGGCGACAGGTCTATACCGCCGAAGGAAGGCAGTATTTTTTGGAAGGGCGTCATAAAGGGTCGAATGATTTGGTTCATCAAACCAATAATAGGGTGGGATATGCGCATGCCGCCCATGGCTGTGAGCCAGCTAATGATAATTACGGCCAGCAGTCCGTAGAAAATAATATTTAGAAAGATGTGAGCTAGACCAAGCAGGGACCAGACTAAGCTATCGAACGGGTTTACCAAGGGGTAGCCCACAATTAGCGCAGATATTTGAATGCCAAGCACGGCCACTAAAATTGACCATACAAGGGCTGCAGAGTCGAGTCTGCCCCAGTTCGGCAGCACCGGGCGCAGCAGCTGAATCGGCGCTCTGGTAGCCATCACAATAAATTGGCTAACCTGGTTGTAGTAGTCTGCCCGCACTAGCTGGAGCAGAACTCTTAGCAGGCAGATTGCCAGATATAAGCCGCCAAGGGATTGAACAATATATAAACTGATTTCCTGCATTTTTTACCTCTAAGTCAATAACAAACTTACCAAGCTTCTAATTTGGTGTAGTGGGCTTGGATTAATCTTTATTAGCGACCTCTTGGGCCATTTCTACAGAACGATCAGCGCAATCCTGCATAGCTGTTTTTACTAGCGCCCGAAGGTCGCCATTTTCAAAAGCTGAGATAGCTTTTTCCGTAGTTCCGTTCGGACTGGTAACGCGCTTTCTCAATTCAGCGATATCCGGGTTTTGGGTTGCTATTGTTGAAGCGCCGCGACAAGTTTGCACGCAAAGGCGGTGAGCCGTTTCTCGATCCAGCCCCATGTCCACAGCTGCTTCTACCATGGCTTCCATAAAGAGGAAGAAATATGCCGGGCCACTGCCGGATACGGCGGTGACCAAATCCAGATCGGTTTCGCTGCCAAGCCATTCAACAATACCAACAGATTTAAAAACCTCAGTTACCGAATCCTTCTGTTGCTGACTAGTATTCTTGCTAGCAAATAGTCCACTAGCGCCTTCGCCTATTAGTGCGGGCGTATTCGGCATGCTTCGTACCGCGGGACGGCCGTCTAAATAGGACTGCAAAAGCTCAAGGGTTATGCCAGCGGCAACAGAAACAACCAATGTATCAGAGCCAATATGCGAACTAAGTTGTTTAGCTACACTCGGCAGGATTTGAGGTTTAACCGCTAGAACTACCATATCGCAATGGTTCACTGCACTGCTATCCAGGCTAGTAGTGATTTTGTGAGAGATGATAGTGTCGGCGAGCCGATCTAACTGCTCTACAGATGGGTCACAAGCGACAATTTTATCTTCAGGGTAGCCCGTGGCCAAAATGCCTCGAATAAGCGCTGTTGCCATGTTGCCAGCACCGATAAAACCGATGCTCGGATAATTTAATTCCAAATCTATGTACCTATGCTGTCTTATTAAAATGGGTCGTGTAAAAGAGCTGCCGTTATTGCCTAGGTCCGAAAATATCTGTACCGATGCGAACCAGATTACTACCGGCTTTGGTAGCTGCTTCCAGATCTGCCGACATACCCATCGAGAGTGTATCAACTTCGGGATATTGCTGTTGCAGCTGAAGGTAGTAATTATGGATCTTTTCACAGACCGCAAGCTGCTCTTCAAACTTTGTTCGAGGAGCAGGTATAGCCATCAGTCCACGCAATTTTACCTTGGGCAGCGCTACCAATTTTGCTGCCAGACCCATTAACTCAGCGGGAGCTATTCCTCCTTTGCTGTCTTCGTCGTCGATATTTAGCTGAATCAGTATATTTAAGTCTGACATCGACTCGGGTCGCTGCTCGGAAAGGCGGCGTGCAATTTTTAGTCTGTCCACTGTGTGGACCCAATTAAAGTGCTTCGCGATGTCTGAGGTTTTGTTACTTTGGATAGAACCAATAAAATGCCAAATAATATTTAGGTCGTCCAGCGCCTCGATTTTTGCGATAGCGTCTTGTAGGTAATTTTCGCCAAAGTTAAGCAATCCGCAGGCTGTAGCTTCACGAACCTCTTTTTCTGTACGGGTTTTACTAACCGCGAGAAGCAGTGGAACTTGGTTATGTTGCGCTACCTCAGCAAGCCGGGTTTGTACGCTCTCAATCTTTTCGGATATTCTGGGCATTATTCCCAACCAATGCGGAACTGACTTAATGGATATTACTTAACTTTTGGCCTTTGCGGTTAAGCAAGGAGCATCTGATTTGCACCTTTCTGCAGGGCTACCGCCCATGATACGCGTCGATGGCGATATTCGCAGAATTAACCTGCCTGCCATGGAGCATAAAGAGGTGCATGGTCTAATTTATGAGGTTATGAATGATAAGCAGCGCAAAGATTTTGAAGAACTCTTGGAAACGGATTTCTCTTTTGAAATTCCAGGGCTGTCGCGTTTTCGGGTAAACGCCTTTAACCAAAATCGCGGTTGTGGTGGAGTATTCAGAACTATTCCTTCGAAAGTACTCACGATGGAACAGTTGGGTATGGGCAATACTTTTAAGAATATCTGTATGCAGCCCAACGGCATGGTGTTAGTTACTGGCCCGACTGGTTCCGGTAAAAGTACTACGCTTGCGGCGATGATCGATTACATCAACGAGAATAAGTACGAGCATATTCTTACCATTGAAGACCCCATTGAATTTGTGCATAAGCACAAGGGCTGCATTATCACACAGCGGGAATTGGGGATTGATACCCTGAGTTGGGAAAATGCCCTGCAAAGCACACTGAGGCAGGCCCCTGACGTAATTTTGATCGGTGAAATCCGATCTCGCGATACCATGGAGCATGCGGTAGCTTTCGCCGAAACCGGCCATCTGGTTTTTGCGACATTACACGCCAACAATGCAAACCAGGCTCTCGAGCGTATTATTAACTTCTTCCCTTCTGATCGACGAGATCAGCTGTTATTGGATTTATCGTTAAACCTGCGAGCCTTTGTTGCGCAGCAACTTATCCCAACGGTTGACGGTGGACGACGGCCCGCGATTGAGATCTTGATTAATACGCCCTTAATTGGCGATTTGATTAAAAAGGGTGATGTGCATGAAATTAAAGAAATTATGTCCAAGTCCAAAGAGCTGGGAATGCAGACTTTTGATCAGGCGCTGTATGAGCTCTTTAACGAGGGCGTTATTAGCTACGATGACGCAATCAAGCATGCAGACAGCAAAAACGACCTAAGGCTGATGATCAAATTGCACTCTTCGAGCGACGCTATACCTGGAGAAGATGATGGTACTGAAGGCTTGATGATGGAAGAAACTAAGGAAGATGAAAAAGGCGGGTCTTTGTTTTAGTCCTTCACTTCAGTCGTTCGAAAGGTTCTGATGGTTAAAATACTGCTCCAGGATTAAACAGGCGGCTACGGAGTCGATAGGCTTTTTCTTGTAGTCGCCCTTGTGGCCCAAATTACTCGTTTCCTCTTTTGCCGAGTGACTAGTCAGTCGCTCGTCGACCATTTCTATGGGTAGGTCAAATCGTCCGTTTAACCTGTTGGCAAATTTGCGAGCCCGCGCGCTCAACTTACTTTCGCTGCCGTCCATATTTAGGGGCAGGCCTATCAATAATCGTTTTGCCTGCCACTCAAATATCAGTGCACCTACGGCAGACCAGTCCGGCGAACCTTCTTTGGCTTTTAACTCTGGCAGGGGAGAAGCAATGCCCATGCCAGTCTGTCCAGTGGCAACGCCAATACTGGTTAATCCGAAATCAAAGCAGAGCAATTGTCCCGTCATGCGCTGCCCGAAATAGTAGCAAAGCGGCCAAATTCGATACCGAGCCTAGAGGCGGAAGCTTTGAGTTTCTCTGCTGCAGGAGTATCAAAGACTAGCTGCTCGGTTGCCTGTACGGTAATCCAGGAGTCGCCAGCTAATTCAGTCTCGAGTTGTCCCGCTCCCCAACCTGCGTAGCCCAGCACAAAGAGCCATTTATCTGGTCCCGAGCCTTTCGAGATCGCTTCGATAATGTCTTGGGACGCGGTTAGCTCAATACCTTTCATTACTTCGAATGAAGAAGCCCATTTCTGCTCATCATTGGCGGTATGTAAAATAAATCCCTGATCTCTACTGACGGGTCCGCCATAGCCGATCGGGCGGTGCATTGCTTCTGTTGAGGCATCACTTAACTCTAGCTGCTCAAAGACTTCCTGCAAGGAAACTTCAGTAGGTTGATTGATCACCACACCCATTGCGCCATCTTCGTTGTGCTCGCAGAGAAGGGTAAGGGTTCGTGAGAAAAATGGATCCGCAATGCCAGGCATAGCGAGTAGTAGGTTCCCACTGAGGGATTCAAAGCTTTCGGGTTTCATGGTCAACTTGTTAGCTGGTTAAGAGCCCATTCTATATGCTCACGCACCAAAGGTGATGAACTCTCGCTGCCTTGCAAGGCCTTAATGGCTTCAGCGGAAGCGGGGCCGTTGCCCAATCCGACTGCAAGATTTCGCTGCCATTGTTCGTAGCCAGCCCGCCGAATAGGCGAGCCCGCGGTTTTTTCTTCGAAGCTGTTTTGGTCCCAGGTGAATATTTCTACAAGACCTGAGTTGTCTAGCTGGTGGCGAGGAGAGAAATGCTCATTTGTACTAAGGCTGACATCGCGATTCCAGGGGCATACCAGCTGACAGTCATCGCAGCCGAAGACTCTGTTTCCCATGGGTTTGCGCAGTTCGACAGGAATGGGTCCGGAATTCTCTATGGTTAAATAAGAGATGCATTTACGGGCGTCCAATACATAGGGCTCCGGGAAGGCGTCCGTTGGGCAGCAAGTCATGCAAGCTTTGCATTTACCGCATTGGTTCTCTTCCCGGTGATGGTCTATTGGAAGTTCTAGCGAGGTCAGTATTTCTCCCAAGAAGAACCAAGAGCCACCCTCCTGGGACAGTAGAAGCGTGTTCTTACCGATCCAGCCCAATCCCGCTTTGTGGCCTAAGGGTTTTTCCATAACCGGTGCGCTATCCACAAAAGGGCGCTGTTCCAATTCTTGGTTCGCCCAGTCCTGTATTTGTCCGGCGATGCGCGCGAGCTTTTTGCGGATAAGCTTGTGGTAGTCGCGGCCCAGTGCATACCGCGAGACATAAGCTTTGCTTGGGTCTTCCAATATTTGCAGTGGCTGGACTTTGTCTTGCAGGTAATCCATGCGAAAGCAGATGGCACGCAGAGCGCCAGGGACCAGCTTCTTTGGGTTCTCGCGAAGATCCAGTCGATCCTCGATCCAATTCATATCCGCTTGATACTTTTGCGAAAGCCAATTGCGAAGATTCAGGCTTGCCTGGTCCAGTTCTAAATCCGCAATACCTACTTTGGCGAAACCTTCGGCGGCAGCCCAATGATCAAGCTTGCTTCTCAGGACTTTTAATTGTTCTAGATCACTCATATCTCGGCTATAAGTAGCCTGCGTTGCAGATAGGTGGCCTATAATGCCGGAACTTCTTAACTCTATGTTGAATTCACCATTTGAATTCTTGTTTTGACCATGGCCAGAATCAATATTCCTGAAATAAATTACTGCTATTCCGTCGCCGATATCTGTGCGCTGGAAGCTTTTGCTATTGAAAAACAAGGCATATCGGGAGTTAAGCTGATGACCAAGGCCGGTCGAGCCGCATTTGAGGCGATTCAGCAGTCAAACCCGCAGGCTACAAAGCTGTATATATTTTGTGGCGGCGGCAATAACGGCGGAGACGGTTTTGTGTTGGCTGGATTAGCCGCGGATGCGGATTGGGCTGTGTGCTTGGTAGATTTGGCCGATCCAAAAAAGTTATCCGACGAAGCACTTCAGGCACGAGACTTTGCGCTGGCTAGGGTGAAGGAAGTTGTTACTAAGCTTCCCGATTTGGCCGGGCAGGAGGGCTTGATCGTTGACGCCATTCTAGGGATTGGTTTTACGGGGGGACTTAGGGGCTCAGCGCTAAAAGCTTGTCAGCTGATTAATCAAACTGACATGCCGGTGTTTGCACTGGATGTGCCGTCTGGAGTCAATGCCGATACCGGAGCTTGCGCGGACGACGCTATTCAGGCCAACACCACCATCAGTTTTATTGGCGCTAAGCGAGGCCTATTGACTGGCTATGCAGAAAACTGCGTTGGTGAATTAATTCTGGATGACTTAGACATAGAAACTCCGGAAGATATGTCTTTGCATCCTCATGAAATTTTGACATCAGAGCATGTGCAAGCAGTGTTTCCCGCCCGGGTCGCCAGCGCGCACAAAGGTGGCTGCGGACATCTTCTGATTATTGGTGGCAATATCGGCATGGCTGGCGCGGTTATTCTGGCGGCGGAAGCGGCTTTAACGCTGGGAGTTGGAAAAGTTTCGGTAGCAACACGCGAGCCTAGTTTGGCTCCCTTGCTGGCAAGAGTCCCCGAGGTTATGGGGCGTAAAATAGAGCACTACAATTATCTACAACCCCTGCTTGATAAGTGCACTGCAGTGGTTATCGGTCCCGGCTTGGGAACCGATGCATGGGCCGAGCAAATGCTGCATTGCGCGTTGCAGAACGATATTCCGATAGTGTGTGATGCAGATGCAATAAATCTAATAGCCGCGGGCGTGGTGACTCCTAACAAAGATAGGGTTTGCTACACGCCACACTCAGGTGAAGCGGCTGGAATTTTGGGTTCTAGTGCAGGTGCTGTGCAGGAAGATAGATTCGGAGCCTTAGTTGCGCTTCAGAATAAGCTGGCAGGCCATTGGGTGTTGAAAGGCAACGGCAGTTTGGTAAGCCGAATGGATATGCCAGCCTATTTAAATAGAACAGGAAATCCAGGCATGGCGAGCGGAGGTATGGGCGACGTATTGAGCGGTCTTATTGGTGCGGTGCTAGCTCAGGGATATTCGGTAGAAAGCTCAGCGGCTGCAGGCACATATTTACATGGAGTGGCTGCAGATAATGCAGCGCAGGTGCAGGGAAAAATTTCGCTGCGGGCATCTGATGTTATCAGGGCTATTCCTGAAACACAGTTATCTCTGGAAATTCAGGATGTTTGATCTAGAGACTAGCTTATTGGCTGATGAGCAGGAGACGCTAGCTTGGGGTGCTGCGCTCGCATCTAAACTACCCAATGGCGCATTTGTGGTCTATTTGAAAGGGGATTTGGGAGCTGGAAAAACAACTTTGGTTCGAGGTTTACTCGCAGGTCTTGGCCATATTGGGCCAGTAAAAAGCCCCACCTATACCCTGGTCGAAAGCTACGATGTTGCCAATTTATTAGTGCACCATTTTGATCTATACCGAATGGAGCATCCTGAAGAACTCGAGTTTATGGGTGGGCGGGAATATTTTGATGAAGGTTTGTGTCTAATTGAATGGCCGGAAAAAGGCGAGGGTTGGTTACCGGGGCCCAACCTAACTTTAACCCTCTCAGTGCAGGGAAATGCTAGACAAATCAGGCCAGAGTGGCAAAATACCGCGACATGAAGCGACCATTGGTTTTGTTATTTATCTCGTTATTGGCTTTACTAAGGTTTGAGCCTATATCAAGCCGCCCTCAAGGGACCGAATTAGCACTCCGTCCAAGGGCTTTTCTACCTCTCGCTTTTATTGCTCTAATTTCAACCTGGACCTCTTACACTCTATCGGCTCAGCCGGTTATCGAACAAATTCGAGTGTGGCCATCTCCGCAAAATACCCGGGTTGTTTTCGATTTAAGCAGTCCTGTTGAACATAGTTTGTTTCAGCTTTCTAATCCTCATCGTGTGGTCATAGATCTGCCGGAGACAGAGGTTGATGCTGATCTTAGTGGTATCGACTATAGCGCCACACAAATGTCCGGTATTCGATTTGGAACTCGCGACGATGGTGGTTTGCGGGTGGTAGTTGACCTTAATCAGGCGGCTCGTCCTCAGTCATTTTCTTTGGCGCCGAACGAAAGTTATGGCCATCGGTTGGTCTTGGACTTGGAGCGGGACGCCATTACCGCGGTGCGTACCATTGACCAAGTCGCGTCAGCTGAACGCGATATTATTGTGGCAATAGATGCCGGACACGGTGGTGAGGATCCGGGCGCGTCTGGTCCAGGCGGAGTTCGTGAAAAAAATGTGGTGATGGGCATAGGTCGGCAGATGCAGCGCATCATCGAATCAACACCTGGCTATACCGCCCTAATGGTGCGGGACGGCGATTACTATATTGCCCTTAGAGATAGAGCCGAAATTGCGAGGCAGAGCCGCGCTGATATCTTTCTTTCAATTCATGCGGATGCTTTTGATCAGCCATCGGCAAATGGTGCTTCGGTCTACGCTTTGTCGGATCGTGGGGCTACCAGTGAGCGCGCAAGTTATTTGGCCCAAAAAGAAAACCGCGCCGACCTTATCGGTGGTGTTGGAGATCTTAGTTTGCGTGATAAAGACGACGTGCTAGCCAGCGTTTTGCTCGATCTATCCATGACAGCGACTCTCGACTCGAGTTTGCGCTTAGGTGCGGCGATAGTCCCACAGCTAGATCAGGTCACTAGATTGCACAAAAAACAGGTGGAACAAGCCGCTTTTATGGTTTTAAAGTCGCCAGATATGCCCTCATTACTTATAGAAACTGGATTTATCTCAAATCCGGATGAGGCGAGAAAACTTTCTGACCCGACTTTTCAGGCCAATCTGGCCAACGCTATTTTCGGAGGTGTTCGCAGCTATTTCGAGCGTTTCCCGCCAGATGGCACCCTGATTGCTTCAATCGGCAGTTCTGAGCCACGCAGCTATGTGATTCGGGCGGGAGATACTTTATCCGAGATCGCTGAGCGCTTTGGTATTAGCAGCGGCAGTTTGATACAGCACAATAGCCTTTCCAGCTCGTCGATTCGCGTTGGTCAGACCCTAAGAATTCCAGCTAGTTGAGTATTATCCGGTTGCCGCCACGACTCGCTAACCAAATCGCGGCTGGAGAAGTCGTCGAGCGCCCTGCATCTGTCCTAAAAGAGCTACTGGAAAATAGTATTGATGGCGGCGCAAAAAATATTTCTATAGATATAGAAGCTGGCGGCGTAAAGCGCATATTGGTGCGAGACGACGGAGCCGGTATTAGTTCTGGGGACATGCCGTTGGCGCTGGAGCGACATGCCACCAGCAAAATACATTCAGTCGATGATTTAGAAGCCGTTGCTACCCTGGGTTTTCGTGGTGAGGCTTTGGCCAGTATTGCCTCCGTATCGCGCTTGAAATTAACCTCCGCTGTCGAGGCCGCTGAGGCTTGTCAGGTTGAAACTGAAGGGTCCACAATGGCCGCTAATGTGCAGCCGGCCAGCCACCCGACGGGTACTTCGGTTGATGTTTCAGATTTGTTTTTCAATACGCCGGCACGGCGGAAGTTCCTGAAAACGGAAAAAACCGAGTTGGGTCGTATTGAGGATATAGTCAAACGTATTGGATTGAGTCATCCGCAAATCGGAATCAAGTTGGCTCAGGCGGGTCGGATTCGATTGAATATGCTGCCTGCGCAAAATCAGATTGAAATTGAAAAGCGCGTTGCCAATGTTTGTGGCCCCGCTTTCATGGAGCAAGCGCTGCCCATAGACAGAGAGTCTAGCGGTGAGAAGAGCGAGTCACTTCGCCTGCATGGCTGGGTTGGCTTGCCGACATTCTCTCGCAGCCAGGCAGATTTGCAGTACTTCTTTGTTAACGGTCGGCCAGTGCGCGACAAGCTGGTAGCTCATGCGGTGCGCAGGGCTTATCAGGATGTGCTTTTTCACGGGCGGCATCCAGCTTTTGTACTTTTCCTGGAGGTAGACCCAAAGGATGTTGATGTAAACGTGCATCCAACAAAACATGAAGTCCGCTTTCGAGATTCTCGTGAAGTGCATTCCTTTATATATGGTTCCCTGCATCGCCTAATTGCTCAAACAACTGCGGGAAGCGGTCCTGCTCCAGCCCTGATGGAAGACTTACGGTCTCCTCTGGCGGATATCGCGTCAGAGCCAAGAGGCCAAGGCTCCTTGCCACTTTCCTATCGCGGCCAAGAATCTTTAGCTCCAAATCCAGCGAAAGACGCGCGCTTCGACGCTATGTTGGATGGAAAAGCGGTGAATGAAATAAATGATGTCACCTCAGTTAGTTATCGGCCTGCCGATGCTGAAGACTCAGTCATTCCGCCTATGGGTTTTGCTCTAGCTCAGTTGAAGGGCATATATATCCTTGCTGAAAATACCGAGGGTTTGATTCTGGTGGATATGCACGCAGCTCACGAGCGCATAGTCTACGAAAAAATGAAGACAGCTTGGGACGGCGAGGGTCTAGCCTCACAACCTTTATTGGTTCCGGAGTCCTTAGCGGTAAGTGAGAGAGAGGCGAATATAGCTCAGGAGCATATTCAGGTCTTTACTCATCTGGGAATAAGCTTGGACCGCGCCGGGCCTGAAACGCTACTGATTCGTCAGGTCCCTGTAATTCTCAAACAGCCCCAGGTAGAACCCTTGGTTCGCGATGTGCTCTCTGATCTATTAGCCATGGGCTCATCTGATCGAATCCGCGAACAAATCAACGAAGTGCTATCTACTATGGCCTGCCATGGTTCAGTGCGAGCCAATAGAAAGCTAACTATTCATGAAATGAATGCTTTGCTGCGAGACATGGAAATCACCGAAAGAAGTGGGCAGTGCAATCACGGACGGCCTACTTGGCGACAGCTTAGTCTGGTAGAGCTGGACAAACTATTTATGCGTGGCCGTTAAACGCTAATACGCTAGGCAATAGTGCGTAAAAATTTACCTCAAACTGCTCATCTATGAATCATAAACTCCGCGTTCTCGCCAATTTTTGCCTTCTCTTACCGTCGCTCGCGACGCTTTTAATGGAGCGTAGATGAGTAAACCCAAATGCCTCTTTATTCTCGGGCCAACCGCCTCGGGTAAAACTGACCTCGCAATTGATCTCGCGGATCGGATAAATTCGCGACTGATTAGTGTCGACTCGGCCCTAATTTACCGCCATATGAATATAGGCACTGCCAAGCCAGAAGCGGATCTGCTCAAAAAATACCCTCATGACCTAGTAGATATTATAGAACCGAACCAAAAGTATTCCGTCGCGCGATTCATTGAGGATGCCAAGGTAGCAATGAATCAGGCGGTAGTAGATAACAAGCTACCTATTTTGGTCGGCGGCACCATGCTTTATTTTAAGGCGCTGATCGATGGATTGTCGGATTTGCCGGAAGCGGACTTCAAAGAGCGCAAAAAGATTGAAGCCAAGGCAAAAGATCTGGGGTGGCCGGCAATGCACGCTGAGTTGGCAAAGCTAGACCCTGAAGCTGCCGTGCGTATAAACATCAACCACTCCCAGCGTATTTGTCGCGCTTTGGAGGTTTGTTATTCCACCGGTTTAACGATGACAGAATTACTCGCCAAGCCCTCAGTCAAAGGTTATCAGCCAATTGGGGACCATTTTGATATCCGCCAAATTGGTTTAGAAGTGACAGACCGCAGCGCCTTGCACCATCGCATTAATTATCGATTTGAGTTGATGCTGGAGTCTGGCTTTATAGAGGAAGTAGAGGAATTGCGGAAAAACCACACGCTGACGATCGAGGACGCGTCTATGCGATGCGTTGGGTATCGCCAGGTTTGGCAATTCCTTGAAGGCGATTTTGACCGAGATGAGCTTGTGCTTAAAGGTCAAGCTGCAACGCGGCAACTAGCTAAACGCCAATTGACCTGGATGCGCAATTGGCCCGATTTGAACCTCTTGCCAGTGCGCTGGTCTGAGAAGAGTGTGGCCCCTAACACAGATTTAATTCAAGCTTCTTTGAATTGTCTTAACTAGTGTTTATGCTAGGTTACTCGCAGTGCTATTTGCAGCGCATTATTTTTTTGTTTTTTGGAGAATACAAATGTCAAAAGGGCATAGTTTACAAGACCCTTTCCTTAACGCCCTTCGGAAAGAACGCATTCCAGTAGCAATTTATCTGGTAAACGGAATAAAACTTCAAGGTCAGGTCGAATCCTTCGATCAGTTTGTAGTTTTATTGAAGAATACCGTGAGCCAAATGGTCTACAAGCACGCCATCTCAACTATTGTTCCAGCTCGCGCTGTAAAAATGCCGATGGTTGCGCCTCCTGGTGACGATCAAGATCAAGATCAAGATCAAGATCAAGACTTCGATGAGCATAACCAATAATTAGTAAACCTTTGAGTACTGCTCTTCCTAATAGCAGGACGGATACCTGATTGTTTTTTGATCGACCAGATTCTGGAGAACGTGCGTTGCTTGTGCAAATGCGCATTCGTTCAGAAAATCGGCAGGCCGACCCAAACGAATTCACTGAATTGGTAGCAGCTGCGGGCGCTGGTCCGGTGGGTTACGTGGAAGGGAATCGTGAGCGTCCTCAAGCCAAGTTTTTTGTCGGCACTGGTAAACTGGAAGAAATTGCTGAGACTCTTAAAGCCTGTGAGGCCGAAATTGTTATTTTCGATCATGACCTGACTCCAAGTCAGGAGCGCAATTTGGAAGCCGAGCTGAAATGCCGGGTGCTGAATAGAACGGGTCTGATTCTGGATATTTTTGCTCAGCGCGCACGCACTCACGAAGGAAAGCTTCAAGTTGAATTGGCGCAGCTCCAGCATCTCTCAACCCGATTGATTCGAGGCTGGACTCATCTTGAGCGGCAAAAAGGCGGGATCGGTTTGCGCGGGCCCGGTGAAACTCAGCTGGAAACGGATAGACGTTTGCTGCGGGATCGGATTAAGTTGATAAAGAAGCGATTGGATAAGGTGCGGACCCAGCGAGAACAGGGACGACTCGCCAGGAAAAGAGCGGAGCTACCCGTGGTGTCTTTAGTTGGTTATACCAATGCCGGCAAGTCGACGTTATTCAATAAATTGGCTGACGCCAAAGTTTTCGCCAAGGATCAGCTGTTTGCAACTCTCGATCCAACGATGCGCCGAATAGAGTTGGCTGAGTTCGGACCCGTTGTTTTGGCAGATACGGTAGGGTTTATTAGCCAGTTGCCGCATCAACTAGTGGAAGCTTTCAGGGCGACACTGGAAGAAGCAGCGCAAGCTGATTTGTTACTCGAAATCGTGGATATCAGTGCTGAAGACTGGCGTGTACAGTGCCATGAGGTTCAGCTTGTTTTGGAAGAAATCCACGCGGACCAAATTCCCCGTATTCGCGTCTACAACAAAATTGATTCGCTACCCGGCCGTGAACCGGAAGTTCAAAGCTCTGACGACGGTTTAGATTCAAGCGTTTGGTTGTCTGCCAAGACAGGCGCAGGGTTAGATTTACTGCAAGAAACTATCGCAACCTGTTTGGGTGCCGATAGGGTTCGAGCTTGGTATCGATTGCCTGCAAATCACAGTCGCCTAATCGCTCGATTACACGCACAAAGTGCCATTTGCGAAGAAAAATATGGGGAAGATGGTTCTTGTGAGCTACTTATTTCAATCAATCGACCCAGTTTACGAAAAATTCTTGGTGCAGAGGGCTTGAGTGCGGACGTATTCACCCCCATAGAGTAGTTTAGTTTTGCATAAAACGAATTCGGTACCGATTGTCATGTGTAGACAGCGGTTAATTAAAAACTTACATACTAAAGGCGCAAAGCGTCGACATTGGAGATTTAAACATGGCTTGGAATGATCCTGGCGGTCGTGATCCTTGGGGCGGAAATAATAATTCCACTCCACCGGATCTGGATGAAGCATTTAAGCAGTTGAAAGATAAATTACAGGGATTGTTTGGCGGTAAGCCGGGCAAGCCCGGGTCTGGATCCCCTAAAAAGGGAGGCTCAAACTTGCCTATTTATATCGTACTTCTGGTTCTGATCGGATATTGGCTGATAAACAGTATTTATATTGTTAACGAACAAGAGCGCGGAGTAGTTCTTAGGCTTGGCGAATATCATTCTACTATTCAGCCAGGGATTAACTGGCAACCCGCAGTGATCGATATAGTGCAGATTGTCTCGGTGACGGACGAGCGTCAGTACAATCCGCCTCTAAGTCAGAGTTTGATGCTGACTCAAGACGAAAATATTGTAATTGTTCCGCTTACGGTTCAATACAATATCAAAGACGTGAAAGACTATGTGCTGAATGTTAATAATCCAGATGAAACACTTGAGCAAGCAACTGACAGTGCTATCAGACACGCTGTTGGTAGCAGTAACCTTGATAATGTTATCTCTGCAGGTAGAGAGCTATTGAGGGTTGAGGTTGAACTGCGCTTACAGTCTTATCTAGATATTTATGGGACAGGCATTAATATTATTGATGTGACGCTGCAAGAAGGGCAAGCCCCGGAAGCGGTTAAGCCTGCTTTTGATGATGTGATTGCAGCGGCAGCAGACAGAGAGCGTTTTATCAATCAGGCAGAAGCCTATAGCAATCAGATAGTGCCTCAGGCTCGGGGTCGCGCTCAGAGAGCAATAGAATCTGCAGCGGGTTACAGAGGCGAGCTTATTGCTCGCGCCGAAGGTGATGCCTCTCGCTTTACACAACTTCTAGTTGAGTATGAGAGAGCTCCAACGGTAACTCGGGAGCGCTTGTATATCGATGCTATTGAAGGCGTCTTGGCCAATACCTCTAAAGTATTGATGGATGTAGAAGGTGGCAACAATATGATGTATTTGCCTCTGGATAGATTGGGCGGTGGCGGTATTTCATCGGCACGGGAAACCGAACTATTGCGTTTACTAGAGAATGCTCAAAATCAGATTAATAGTGCTGCTCCTAGCAGTGCGGGTAGCCCAGCGAGGACAATAAGATGAATAACCGCGGAATGATATTCGTATTTACCCTAGTGCTGGTGGTATTGATTGGCTCATCAACCATTTTTCGCATCACCGAAATAGAGCGTGCGGTATTGCTGAGATTTGGTGAAATTGTTAGTGAAGATATTCAACCTGGCCTGCATTTTAAGATTCCTTTTGTGGACGAAGTTCGGCGTTTTGATGGCAGGGTGCTCACGGTTGAGACTGATGATGCAAGGTTCTTCACTTCAGAGCAGGAACAGCTCATTGTTGATTCCTACACTAAGTTTCGTGTCTCTAATGTCGGAAACTATTATCGGGTTACCGGGGGCGATGCAAACACTGCAGGTCTGCGCTTAACGGCTCGGATCAACGATGGTTTGCGAAACGAATTTTCCAATCGTACCCTACAACAGGTGGTATCGGGAGAGCGCGACGAGCTAATGAGGCAGCTTACCGAGGAACTGAATTTAACCATGGACGAAGTCCTGGGCGTTGAAGTTTTGGATGTTCGGGTACAGCGAATTGATTTGCCGGAAGAGATTAGTGGCACGATCTACAATCGCATGCGCTCGGATCGAGAAAAAGAGGCGCAGCAATTTCGTTCTGAAGGCCTAGAAGAGGCGGAAAAAATTCAAGCAGACGCAGATCGTCAACAGGTACTGATTGAAGCCGAAGCCTACAAGCTGGCAGAAGAGATTCGTGGTGAGGGTGACGCGCAGGCAGCTGCTATTTACGCTGGCGCCTACGGTCAAAACCCTGAGTTCTACTCCTTTATACGAAGTCTGCAGGCCTATGGGAATACCTTTGGCGGCGGCGGAGACATAATGGTGTTGGAGCCAGATAGTGAGTTTTTCAGATATTTGAAGGACAGTGAGGGTGGCAACTAAGGCGGTAATTTCCTCGCTTGTAAAATTCAGCACTGACCCTTGGGTTTGGCTGTGATAAAATCCGAAAAAGCCGGGAAGCACCCGGCTTTTTTGTGTGTGTTCTGAGGGACATCAAGTGGACAGCTTTTGGATCGAAATAACTCGTGCTTTTGCGCTATTGCTGGTGTTAGAGGGGATTGTGCCCTTCCTGTACCCGAAGGGGTGGCGTCAGCTGTTACAGGGTATTTCGACGAGTAACGATTCTGCTGTGCGCATTACTGGACTGGTCACTATGGTGGCTGGAGTCTTTCTTCTGTACCTGCTTTGACGCCCAGATTAAATATCATGAATAAAAATCCTTGGATATTGCCAGACGGAGTGGAAGAGATTCTTCCGGATCAGGCCTGGAATATTGAAAAATTACGCCGTCAGTTATTGGATAGTTATCGCGAAGCTGGCTATGGCCTAATAATTCCTCCCTTGGTGGAATTTACCGATGCCCTTTTTACCGGGGTTGGCGCCGACCTGGATTTACTTACATTCAAAATGGTAGATCAGATCAGCGGCAGAACCTTGGGATTACGCAGTGATATGTCCCCGCAAGCCGCGCGAATTGATGCACACAGTTTGGCTAGTGAGGGGGTCAGCCGACTCTGCTACGCCGGATCTACTCTAAAAACATTGCCGACAGGTTCCGATGCCAGCCGCTCGCCACTGCAAGTGGGAGCCGAGATTTTTGGTGACGCGACTGCCGCGGCTGATGTTGAAATCGTGTTGATTATGCTGAGTAGCTTGAAGCTAGCCGGTATTGAAAAAATTACTCTGGATTTGGGGCATGTTGGTATATTTGCATGGCTTGCGGAGCAAATCGCAGATCAAGGCGAAGATAGCGAACGGTTACTCGATCTAATTCAAGGTAAACGTATACCTGAAATTAAAGCTTGGGTAGGCAAATCCGGCTGCAGTGATCAAATCAAAGCCCTTGTCTCTGAATTGCCTCAACTGGCCGGAGATACTTCCGTATTGGCTCGAGCGCGGGAAATATTTGCCGGTATTGATCGCCTGTTGCAAATTGTTGATCAGCTTCAGTCTTTGGTTGATGCCCTGCAAAAAGAATTCTCTGATGTAAATTTGTTTTTGGACCTGGCGGAAGTTCGTGGTTCAAACTATCACTCTGGTCTGGTGTTTGCGGCATATGCGCCGGGTTATGGTTCTTCAATTGCCAACGGTGGTCGATATGATCAGGTGGGAGCTGCCTTCGGGCGTGCCAGGCCTGCGACCGGTTTTAGCACCGATTTAAAAGCATTAGTTCAAGCCGGTAACACGGTCAATTAGTTAATTTAGTTCTTCTGAACTTTTTAGTACGCGGATATAAGAATGGGAAAAAGTGTTGTGATTCTCGGCACCCAGTGGGGAGACGAGGGCAAGGGCAAAATTGTTGATTTGTTAACGGATAAAGTTCGGCGAGTTGTGCGGTTTCAGGGCGGCCATAACGCCGGACATACTCTGGTGATAGATGGCAAAAAAACTGCCTTACATCTCATCCCTTCAGGCATTCTCCGCGGCGGCGTACGTTGTCTTATCGGCAATGGCGTGGTGCTGGCTCCTGATGCCCTGCTGAAAGAGATTGCAATGCTTGAAGAGCGTGGAGTATCTGTTCGCGATAATTTGCGTATTAGCCCTTCTTGCCCCCTGATACTGCCTTACCACCAAGCCTTGGATGTTGCCCGTGAAACTGCGCGCGGGGAAGCTAAGATCGGCACTACCGGCCGCGGTATTGGTCCTGCATACGAAGATAAGGTGGCGCGAAGAGGATTACGTGTTGGCGATCTGGCTAAGCCAGAAAGATTCGCTAAACGATTGCGCGAAGTTATGGATTATCACAACTTTGCTCTTGAAAATTTGTATTCCGCTGAACCGGTTTCTTATGAAAAAACGCTACAGCAGGCACTCGAATGGGGTGAGCAAATATTGCCTCTTGTGGCTGATATTCCTGAAGAGCTTTTTCAGGCGAAAAGTAAGGGGGAAAATATCTTGTTCGAGGGTGCCCAGGGCACGCTTTTGGATATTGATCACGGTACTTATCCCTTTGTTACTTCGTCAAATACTACCGCTGGCGCAGCCGCCATTGGTTCTGGTATTGGACCATTAGATCTAGATTATGTTTTAGGTATAACTAAAGCCTATACGACTCGAGTCGGCGCCGGTCCCTTTCCAACCGAACTGTTTGACGATGTAGGAAAGTTCTTGGCGGAGAAAGGCCACGAGGTTGGTACTACTACTGGCCGTGCACGCCGCACGGGCTGGTTTGATGCCGTGGCACTTCGTCAGGCAGTGCATATCAATTCCATTTCGGGGCTATGCATAACTAAGCTCGATGTTTTGGATGGTTTGCCCGTTGTAAAAATTTGCACCGGCTACCGCAAGCCTGAGGGTGATATGTGTAACTTGGTCCCGACGGACTGGGAAGACATTACTGAACTGACTCCCGTTTATGAGGAGATGCCAGGATGGACTCAGTCCACTAGAGGCGTTCAATCTTGGGATGACCTTCCTGAAGAAGCGCGTAATTATGTGACCAGACTGGGCGCTCTTTGCGAAGCTCCTATCGATATTATTTCCACTGGGCCAGACCGTATTGAAACCATTTGTTTGAGACATCCTTTCGACGCTTAATTTTATTCTCGGCTCTATGATTATCCGATTGATAGAACGCGAATAATGTTTAAGCGTGGACAGGCTTTCCAGACTCTGGATAGAATGCCTCGCTAACCTAACCATTAAAAGGCCCTACCTATGTCCAATAAAGCTGACGGAGTTCATGAAACTTGGAATAGCCGTTGGACCTTTGTGATGGCGGCCACCGGTTCTGCGGTTGGGCTGGGTAATATCTGGAAATTCCCCTACATCGCCGGTGAAAATGGTGGCGGTGCTTTTGTATTGATATACCTAATTTGTATTCTGGTGCTTGGCATCCCAATCATGATGGCAGAAGTACTGATGGGCCGCTGGGGTCGATCTAGTCCAGTACACACAATGTATAAGTTGGTGGATGAGATTAAGGCGCCCCGCATTTGGCATGGTATAGGCTGGATGGGTGTGGTCGCTGGCGTCGTTATTCTCTCTTACTACAGTGTTATAGCTGGCTGGGCTATCCACTACCTGTTGCAGATGGCCTCAGGTAATATCAATGGCTTGGACGGTGCAGGCTCGAGCGAGATGTTTGCCGAGATGCTTGGTAGCCCTAGGACCCTAATTTTCTACCACAGCCTGTTTATGGTTATGACCATGTTTGTGGTTATTGCCGGCGTCACGAAAGGGCTGGGCAGGGCTGTACGCATACTTATGCCACTGTTGATGGTTCTGTTGTTGGTTCTGCTTACATTTAGTATTCGCATGGGTGATTTTCCCGCCGCGGTGAACTATTTGTTTGCTGTGAATTTCTCGTCGTTAACCGGACAATCCATTCTTACTGCTCTTGGGCATGCTTTTTTTACGCTTAGTTTGGGCATGGGTGCCATCATGGTGTACGGCGCCTATATGCCAGAGCATGCGCCAATTGGTAAAACGGTGCTTACGGTGGCTGGTCTGGACACATTGGTGGCCTTGGTAGCAGGCTTGGCCATATTTCCAATTGTATTTGCTAACGAAGCCATTGTGCCTAGCGAAGGCCCGGGACTGCTTTTTGTAAGCCTGCCTATTGCCTTTGGTAATATGCCCGGCGGAATCATCTTTGGCTTTATGTTTTTTGCATTGGTAACTATGGCTGCTTGGAGTTCATCTATTTCTCTAGTTGAGCCTGCGGTTGCCTGGTTTGTAGAAACCAAGAAGGCTACGCGCCTTCAGGCAGGACTGGCTTTTGGGCTCATATGTTGGTTGTTGGGTTTGGGCACTGTGTTTTCTTTCGGGGCTTGGGAAGATATACGTTTGCTTGGATTAAATTTCTTCGAGTTCGCAGATTTCCTAACAGCAAATATTATGTTGCCTCTGGGGGGCATGGTTATGGCGATTTTTGTTGGCTGGATGATGAATACCAATACGGTTAGGGATGAGCTAGACATCGACAATGATCGAATTTTTAACGCTTGGACCTTTGTGCTGCGCTATATTTCTCCGATTGCCATTCTCTGGGTAACCCTTGAAGGGCTGTCGGATATATTTGGCTGGCCCTGGTTATCTCTACTCAATCTATTTAGTTAGAAGGCCCGGGCCCTAATGATTAGAGTTGATCGCCAGGCCTTGGTGCCCTATACCGCTGAACAGATGTTTGTTCTTGTTGACGATATCGAGGCATACCCGACCTATCTGTCTTCCTGCAAAAGCGCGACCATTCTTAGTAGGAGCGAAGATGCTCTTGAGGCGGAACTTTGTCTGGCAAAGTCTGGTATTGAACAACGGTTTTCAACGAGGAATACCAACAAGAAGTTTGAGCATATTCAGATGCAGTTATTGGACGGACCCTTTACTGAGCTTCAAGGTGATTGGAGTTTTAAGGAGGTCGAAGGGCTAGGCTGTAAAGTCGAGTTTCATCTGGCGTTTGAGATGAAGCGCTCTCTTCTCAATAAACTGGTATCCGGGTTGGTAGTTGAGGCGTCAAACAAATTGGTAGATGCTATTTGCCAACGAGCGGATGAGATCTACAGAAAATAGAGAAATGAACATTGACCAAAGAGCTTATTAGCATAGAAGTTGCCTTCGCTTTGCCGGATCGTCAAAAGATTCAGTCGATCCAGGTCGCGCGTGGCACGACAGCCTTAGACGCCGCAAAGCAGTCGGGGATTCAAAGCCATTTTCCAGATTTGGATTTAGGCAGCTCCGCTATGGGTATCTTTGGAAACGAACTTGGTACTCGCGGCTTATCCGCGCCGGATGAATATTTGGTGCGGCAGGGGGATCGAATTGAAATTTATCGCCCCTTGATTGCCGACCCCAAAGAGGTTCGGCGTCAGCGAGCTGCAGAAGCTAAGACGAAAAGAGCCGAGGCAGCTGCTGCGGCAGATTTGGATAAGAAAAAGGCTGAAGGCTCTTAGTAGGCTTCGCCGGGCTGAGAACCCTTAGTTCGCTTCGCTTGGGCTGAGGGCTCCCAATTCGCCAGAGGCTCTGGTACGCAGCGTCAGGATCTATGGCTACTCGTCAGCCTGAGTTACTGAAAGTTCTGAATCATCCTCAATGCTTACCAAAAGATTCTCGTCGAATCGTAAGGTGACAGATTTTTCGAGTACCGTACCTGCTGCAGACAAGAATTGGTAAATATAATCCCAGCGATCTAAATCAAAGGTGTCGCTAACTAACGGAGTTCCCATTACGAATTGTGCCTGCGCTTTTGTCATTCCCACTTCTAATTGTTCCAGCTTTTCTTGATCGATAATATTTCCCTGCTGGCGATCGAGCTTGTGAACACCTGGAAAGATTGAAAGGCCAGACATACTAGAGCAAGCGCTGAGTGCAAAAAATAGGGCGACCAGGAGAAAAAACCTGCTCCTTATTGGGCTAGACATACAAAGGTTCCATAGAGGGACAACAAACAGGATAATAGCCTAAACCCCGACCTCAGTAGAGACTTAAATGCCAGATCAAAACAAAGAACTTCAGAAAGCCGGATTAAAGGTGACCACGCCAAGGCTAAAAATCCTTGAGCTATTAGAAAAAGCAGAACTTGGTCATCTAAGCGCTGAGGAAATTTATCAGCAATTGCTTGAGGCCGGCGAGCAAACTGGTTTGGCAACTGTCTATAGGGTGTTAACCCAATTTGAAAATGCTGGGCTGGTATTGCGGCACAACTTTGAGGGCGGCAAATCAGTCTATGAGATAGACAACGGTAGCCATCACGATCATATGGTTTGCACAGAGACTGGTCAGGTAATTGAGTTTCACAACGAAGAAATTGAACGCCTACAGGAGCAAATTGCTGATGAGCATGGCTTTGAATTGGCGGGCCACTCGCTAGTGCTCTACGTGCGTACGAAGAAATAGTTCCCTCCATTGTCTCGTTTAGCTTTGGTGTCTGATCTAAGCGTGGCATCTTTCCAATCTAATTAACTTTCGTATTTCTAGGTCTGTGTGACTAGCACCATCTGACTTTGTTCAGAATTGTTAAAAAAAAGTATTTACTACATTAGGCGCTCTGTTTGATTGCACAATTGGCTTCACTTAGGGAGTGGGGACACAAATGTCATATTTAGTTCGAAAAACTTTATTCAGCATCTTTCCAATCGCAGTAATGCTTTCAGTTCAATCTGCCACGGCGGATGAGGGGTTTTTGCGGTCCCTACATAATCTGGAAGATCCCTTGGGGTATTGTTTGGATGTGCCGGGTTTTGGTCAAAATCTAAGAAAAGACGCGCCCATTTCTACGCATTCCTGTAAGTACGGGATACCTGGATTTTGGGTGGATGAGGTTTTTGAGTTAACCGATAGCCAGCAACTGCGCTTACCTGAATATGACCTCTGCTTATCCGGAGCCAGTATGTCCTCGGGGGCACTAGTAAATACGGTTGAATGTGCTGCCGATTCTGCCCATGGATGGCGTGTACTAGATAGCGGTCGGGTAAGCCCGATTGAGAATTCGGAACTATGCCTGACTCTCGCAGCTGAAAAAGTATACGTAAACACCCCTGAAAATACGCTGCCATACTCTTCAAGAGATATCAGCCTTCAAGCCTGTGCCAGCGAATATGCGTACCGCCAAGCGTGGCGCTGGGCTGCTCCTGACGAGCAAACAACTTATAGCGCTAATTCCCTGCGCTCAGGTATGACGAACGAAATTAGGCAAGGCCTTGCCGCTCTGGGTCGAACAGTTAATCCCCAGGGAACCCAAGCTATATACCGAGATGTGCCGCGGCAATTTAGTGCTGTGGATGTGACCGTTACAAATGATATTAGTTATGGTCCAGATGAAAATAATCGGCTGCGCGTCTATCTTGGCAATAACCGAAATTACCCGGGACGGAGCGGAGCTCCGGTAATAATTCTTGTTCATGGTGGTGGATATATTCGCGGCAACCCTGACGAGCTCGCGCCAGTAGCAACGCACTTTGCTGGTTTGGGTTATGTAGTGGTAAATATGACTTACCCATTCGCTCCCGAACATCCATTTCCTGCCGGTGCTGTTAGCGTGGGTATGGCCGTAAACTGGACTGCGGAAAATATAGCCGAATATAACGGCGATACGAATCGTATATTTGTGATGGGACATTCTGCGGGGGCAAATCACGTTGCGAACTATGTATTCAGACCCAGCCTTATGGCAGCCGATACTCATGTCGTCGCTGGCGCAATTTTGGCATCTCCTGCTAGCTTGACCGTTGACCTGCAAAACCCCGGTGCGACAAATCTGGCCTATTTCGGTGAGGATGCGAGTCAGTGGTCCGACAAGATATTGTTGGACAATATAGAGCGTGTCTCTATACCGGTGCTGGTAGCTGTAGCCGAGTTTGATCCACCAACATTTCTTCCTGCTATTACGCAGCTAGTCAGCCAGTTGGCTAACGAGCACCAGGCTAGCCCACGGATACGGCAAATACCCGATCACGGGCATATTTCCTATATGGCTGCCATTGGCACAGCTGACTACCTATTTACTGAAGAAGTGCTCGACTTTATTGCCAATGCCGCGGATGACTAAGCGGAGCTAGTTACTCATAGACTCTGAGAAATACTCGGGCCCTAAATATTATGTTCTAATCAGCAGATGAAGGGCGCCTATCATTAGGTGCCCTTAACTGATTGGAGATATTTTGTTCAGCTTTATCAAAGAAAAAATCTGGATTTTCCTGATTGGTATTCTTACCAAGAAGGAGGAATCTGCCTCACTGTCACCTAACGATTTGGAGTGTTTGAAAAGCTCGATTAAGGCTGGCGATGTGCTGCTAATTGAGGGCCGGTCTCGAGTTGGTTACATAATTAAGAGCATATCCCGCAGTTCCTGGAGCCACGCCGCTTTTTGTATTGGCAGCTTAAATTCGATTAAGGATCCTGAGCTTTTTGCTTTAGTTTCAGAATATTGGAATGACGATACAAATGAGCCACTTTTAGTAGAGTCAGAGATAGATCGCGGGACCGTTGTTACTCCGCTAAGCCATTACAGTACCTACCACATGCGGATTTGCCGCCCTATCGGTCTAACAAAGGATGATCGGGACCAGGTTGTAAAATATATGGTTAGTAAAATGGGTACAGCTTATAGCGTGCACCATTTGCTGGATTTGGCCCGATTCCTTATTCCCTGGTGGACAATTATTCCGCGGAGCTGGCACTCCAGTTTGTTTGAGCATAACGCGGGTGAATCCACCAAAGCAGTTTGCTCTTCAATGATTGCTGAGGCCTTCAGTGCGGTAGATTTTCCAATACTGCCTTTGATTCAAGAAGACGAGCAGGGTAGCTACAGATTATTTCGGCGTAATCCGCGTTTGTTCACGCCCAGGGATTTTGATTATTCGCCGTTCTTTGACGTAATTAAGTGCCCCTTGCTTAGATCCGAAACCAATCGCTTTGGTAAACCCCGCACTGGATATTACCGCAAGCTAGTCTGGGTAGATTACCCGGACCAAAGACCCGAGATGCATGATCTAGTGAGTGCGCATGATGTACTTCATGTGCGACCAGAGGTGGGTGATGTGGTCGGTCTAGGTGGAGATATAGACGGAACGCTAGAGCTACCGAAAGTAATTAAAACCCCTATCGCTGAACTCGACGAACATGCTTCTGATGAGGAGTTGCTGAAGCAAAATTCTGAGAATCAGGCAAAGCCCGATCGGGACGATGAGTAATTCGATATCGCTTAGGTGAGTGGCCAGCCTGCTTACTAAAGAAGCGGGTGAAATAAGCCGGGTCTGCAAAGCCCAGTTCATAGGCGACTTCGCTAATGGTCAGAGAGGTATAAATCAAGTACCTTTTTGCTTCGAGAGTGACTCTCTCATGCACTATTTGCAGGGCAGACTGCCCGACTTTCGCGCGGCATATATTGTTGAGCTGGGCACTGCTTAGTCCCATTTCGCTTGCGTAACCTTTTATGGAAAGTCCGGATTTATAGTTGGCTTCAATTAGTTTCTTGAATTTACGAATCCGAATTGAATCGCGATCTGATGCAGAAACATCGTGCCCCAGTACAGGGCTCGCCTGATGCCGGATCGCCCAAACAAAGATCAATCGCAGAATCGATTGTATAGCTAAAAAACGAGAGGGATTGTCGTGGGTGTATTCCTTCGACAGCTCGCGAAACATTTGGTCGAGGTCAGGCCATTTACCAGTACTATTTCCGCGGATTATTTTTGGCTGTTCCGCGAATTCAGTATAGGTTTCTTCGAAACTCAGAAGATGGGATAGCGATGACCCGGGAATAGTTAGTAGGTGGCCATGAATTGTTTCAGTCGGCGTAAAACCATGGATGCACATGGGCGGCACTGTGACTAGCAGTGGAGCGTGAATACGAAACTCTTCTCCGTCTAAAACCGCTTTTGCACTCCCGCTATAAAGGTACAAAACGTGGAAAAGATCGAGATGCCGATGAGTCGCGATGCGTCCTTCGGTCTCTGCACAGCGTTGCTGTATATACTCATGGTGTACCAGTTCCTTGATGGGCCACTCTTCGCTGCCTTGAAACAGCTTGAAAGTGGGAACATTTTCCATTTTGTTCGAGCTTTTCATGTAGTGAACCATAGGCCTCTCTTTCTATTTGTGCAAGACTTTAGTACTTTTGTGCCTTCCGCCCTACTTAATTATTTTTTAGAGTTAGGGCCTATAAAATATTTGATATCTATTCAGGAGATAAATCGTGTTCGAACTTCTTTTACTCGCAGTCTATTTGTTAGTGACAATAGCTGCAGTGTTGTTGGCTTTTAATATTTTTAGTCAAGTTAAAACTCAGTTTATTGGTGCCGTTGGCGCAGTATTTGTGGTGCTATCTGTGTATGACGCCCAGTCAGCTTTGCCTGAATGGTTCCACAATATTTTCTGGACAATTCTTGCTATTAAATTGGTTGTTGCCCTGATACCCCCGGTGCGCAAAACGGTTTTCATGAAGCCAATGCTTGCTTACTACCGAAAAGTATTACCTCCTATGTCGGAAACCGAAGCCGCGGCTCTAGAAGCTGGCACGGTCTGGTGGGAACGCGAATTATTTTCAGGACGTCCGAATTGGAATGAGCTTAGGGATGCAGAGGGTGCCAAGCTAAGCGATGAAGAGCGCGCATTTATAGATGGCCCTGTTGAAGAGCTCTGCGCCATGATTGATGACTGGGAAGTGGTAAGCGAGTTGCATGATTTACCGCCTAAAGCGTGGCAATTCCTTCGTGAAAATGGTTTTTTCGGAATGGTGCTCCCTAAAGAATATGGGGGCTTAGAGTTTTCGGCCTATGCCCACTCCTGTGTAGTTCAGAAAGTTGCCAGCCGTTCTGGTGCTCTCGGTGTGACCACTATGGTTCCTAACTCATTGGGCCCAGGCATGTTGTTGCATGAATACGGAACCCAAGAGCAAAAAAACCGATATCTAAGACGTTTGGCAACGGGCCAGGAAATCCCATGTTTTGCCTTAACCGAGCCTGAGGCCGGTTCTGATGCCGCTGGCATGACAAGTCACGGTATTGTTACCAAACGTGTAATCGATGGAGTAGAGCAGGTCGGCATTGTTTTAAACTGGAACAAGAGATATATAACTCTTGCTCCTGTGGCCACGGTTCTGGGACTAGCGTTCAAGCTTTACGACCCCGAGCAAATTTTAGGTGATAAGGAAGACATTGGATTTACCGTTGCCCTGATACCTTCGGATACCGAAGGCGTGCAGATTGGTGAACGGCATATGCCCCTCAATGTGCCATTTATGAATGGTCCTATTAGAGGCAAAGACGTCTTTATTACCATGGATGATATTATCGGTGGTCAAGCTCAGTTGGGTAACGGATGGCGCATGCTGATGGAAAGCCTTTCTGATGGTCGAGGTATTTCATTGCCCTCACTATCCAGTGCAGCAGGCAAGTTCTGTTGCATGCATACCGGCGCCTATTCGCGAGTTCGCAGCCAATTCGGTGTATCCATTGGCGAGTTTGAAGGCGTTCAGGAGGCTCTTAGTCTAATTGCCGGCAATACGTATTTAATGGATGCCGTACGCACCATGACAGCGACCAGTATTGATGCGGGGGAAAAACCCAGTGTGGCTTCCGCAATTGCCAAATATCACCTAACAGAACGTATGCGTAAAACTATTAATGCTGCGGTTGATGTGCACGGTGGTTCGGCCATTTGCATGGGCCCAAGAAACCCCATGGGACGCAGCTATCAGGCGGTACCCATAAGCATTACCGTTGAGGGTGCGAATATTCTAACCCGCAGCCTTATCATCTTCGGTCAGGGTTCCGTGCGCTCACATCCTTGGATTCTGAAGGAAATGGAAGCGGCGAAAATGTCAGATAGTCCTGAGTCATTGGCGATTTTTGATCAGGCGATCAGTAATCATGCCCTGATGTTTGTTACCAACGTATCAAATTCATTTTTGGGAAGTTTTAGCAAGCGGTTATTTGTACGAACTAAGGTGGCTTCACCTGCAGAACAACACTATCAAACACTATCTTTACTAAGTGCACGCTTTGGACTGATGGCAGATCTAATGATGTTGCGATTTGGCGGAGATCTGAAACGACTGGAGTTTTACTCCTGCCTTCTAGGTGACTTGCTTAGTTCTCTCTATATGGCCTCAGCCGTATTGAAGCACTATCAAAGCCGAGGCGAGCCGGTTGATGATTTAGATCTTTTGAACTGGGCGATGGAAGACTGCTACCGCATGTTCCACGATGCCATGCGCACTATACTTGGCAACAAACCTTTGGGCAGCGCGACCACAGCACTAAAAGTTACCCTCTATCCTTTAGGTATTCCAACCATTGCACGTAACCGAAAACTCGAAGGACGCTTAGCAGACCTTATTACCCACCAGTCTGATACCCGAGATGATCTTATAAGTGGAATATTTAAGCCGACCGCTGAAGGTGACCATGTCGCCCATATGGAAAGAACATTTCAAATGGTTTTGGGCGCCGCAGATATTGAACGTAAGTTCCGTAAAGCCCGCAAAGGTCTAGATGCCTGGGATGTCGATTACCCCGGAGCTCTGCAAGAAGCTATTGCCAAGGGACTAATTACGGATATCGAAGCCAAAACCCTTAAAGAAGTTCAGGCCGCGCGCTATGAAGCTATTCAGGTAGATGAATTTGAACACGATCATTGGGTTAAGGACTCGGTATCTAAGGGAGAGGCCGCATGAGTTCCAGTGTCTATTTAATCGAAGGCGCCCGCACGCCGATTTTGAAGGCCCGCGGTAAAGCAGGACCTTTTGCCTCGGCAGATCTGGCAACCCTTGCCGGTCGACATCTGATGATGAAAACCAATATACAAACCAGTGATATTGACGAAACTATACTCGGATGCGTAATGCCCTCTGAGCGGGAAGCGAATATTGGGCGTATCGCAAGTCTGCGCATTGGGGTGCCTGAATCGGTTCCGGCTTGGACGGTTCAACGAAACTGCGCTTCAGGTATGCAGGCCGTTGATTGCGCGATGAATCGAATCCAACTAGGCCATTCGGATATTGTGCTTGCTGGTGGGTCTGAGGCTATGAGCCGTGCACCCATAATGTTTTCAGATAAGTATGTGGTTTTTTTGGGTCGCTTAATGGCAGCTAAAACTCCAGTAGCCAAGTTAAAAGTTATCAGCTCGTTCCGGCCCTCTCTGCTTGCGCCGGTTTTTGCATTGGAACATGGTCTGACGGACCCGGTGGTTAGTCTCAATATGGGGCAAACTGCAGAACAAATTGCTGAGCGATTTGGAATTACCAGGTCACAAATGGATGAATGGGCTGTACGCAGTCATTTGCGAGCTGCGGAAGCATTCGAAGCCGGAGTATTTGAAGATGAAGTCGTTCCCGTTATTGACGGGTCGGGCAAACTCTATGATCGAGACGACGGTGTTAGATCAGATTCAAATGTTGAGAAGTTATCAACGCTGAAACCAGTATTTGAAAAGCCATATGGCAAGGTTACTGCAGCGAATAGTTCTCAGATCAGCGATGGTGCCGCTTGGGTATTGCTTGCATCTGAAAGCGCCGTTGAAAAGCATAACTTGAAACCAATCGCCAAGATCACAGATGTCAGGTGGGCCGGACTAGACCCCGCAGAAATGGGCTTGGGCCCTGCGCATTCTATCGCCAAACTGCTAAAGGCCAATGATCTAAGTATGGGCGATATTGACTACTGGGAAATTAATGAAGCTTTTGCCGCTCAGGTACTGGCTTGTGTGGAAGCCATGGCATCTGATGATTATTGCCGCAAGCAAATAGGCGTAGATGCTGCGCTAGGTAATCTGCCAATTGATCGGCTGAACATTCACGGTGGAGCAGTTGCTTGTGGTCATCCGGTCGGCATGTCTGGTGCGCGCATTATTTTGCATATGGCACGTACTCTTCATCTGCAAAACGCGCAGCGCGGAGTTGCTTCTCTTTGTATTGGTGGTGGCCAAGGCGGTGCAGCGCTTATCGAGCGAATGTAAGTCAGGCATTGATTATCATTACTAATAAATCAACTAAATAATAAATTGGATATCGAATTAGAAACTAATTCGAACGGAGCAAAAGAAATGAGCTTGGACAATCTACAAAATTGGCACATACAGCCGGGTGAGGAGTATACAAAGCTAATTTTGGACAAAGCCGATAGCGGTGTAAATGTACTCGACAGGAATACACTTACCGAGCTTGAGCAAATAGTTGACCACTTTGAAAACGAACCGCCCAAGGCGCTGATGATCGCTTCTGCTAAATCGGCGGGCTTTCTAGCCGGCGCGGATATTAGCGAGTTCCAAGACCTTAAGACGCATGACCAAGTTATTGTCATGCTTCAGCGCGGACAGAACTTATTTTTACGTGTGGAACGCCTCAAGTGTCCGACCGTTGCCCTTATACACGGGCATTGTTTGGGTGGCGGGATGGAGCTTGCACTGGCTTGCGACTATCGCGTGGCTGAGTCTTCTCGAGACTGCAAACTTGGGCTTCCCGAAGTAAAACTTGGCATCCATCCCGCTTATGGCGGTGCTATTCGTTTACCGCGACTGATTGATCCCGGTCAGGCATTACAGCTTATGTTGGCTGGTCGAATGGTAGACGGCAAGGCGGCAAAACGATTGGGAATGGCGGATATCGCAGTTCATTCGAGATACTTCGAAGAGGCGGGAGCGGCTCTTTTGAAAAAAGGTAAGCGCAAGCAAAAGCGCGATTTCAAGCAAAATCTCTATGCACTGCCGCCAGTGAGAACCTTAGTAGGTTCCATGGCAGCAAAACAAGTTGCCAAAAAAGCCAGTAAAGAACACTACCCGGCGCCTTATCGAATAATCGATTTTTGGAAAGAAAATCCAGGCGGTCACGAGTCAGCCTATCGGGCAGAAGCAGAGTCCGTAGCCAAACTGTTTGCAGGTGCGAACTCAGCACGCGCTATTGAGAATCTAGTCCGGGTTTTTCTACTCGACAAAAAACTTAAAAGTGAAGGCAAAAAAGCCAAATTTGAGGGAACTCACGTGCATGTCGTAGGCGCGGGGGTTATGGGTGGCGATATTGCCGCCTGGTGTGCCCTTAGTGGTCTTAGAGTGACACTTCAGGATTCCAAGCCAGAGTTTATTGCACCGGCGATAAAGCGGGCTCACAAGCTCTTTAAGCGCAAGCTTAAGGCAACCCACCTGGTGAATGCGGCTATGGACCGGTTAATCCCAGACCCGCAAGCCTTAGGCGTGCCTCAGGCAGATTTAATTATCGAGGCTATAACTGAGCGTCTAGATGCTAAAAAAGGACTCTACGCTAATCTAGAGCCGCGTATGAAGCCCGGCGCGATACTTGCGACCAACACATCTAGTTTGCCTCTAGAGCAACTCTCTGAGGGATTGGCCCGGCCAGAACGCTTAGTGGGCATCCACTTTTTTAACCCGGTTGCACTAATGCAGCTTGTTGAAGTGGTGCGGGGTCAAAATACCTCGGATGAAGTAGTGAATTTGGCTTTGGGTGTGGTTACTCGGATTGGTAAATTGCCGTTAGAAGTAAAAAGTTCTCCAGGCTTCTTGGTGAATCGAGTACTTATGGCTTATTTGGGTGAAGCCATGAAACTCTATCAAGAAGGCGTTCAGCCAGAATTGATTGATGAATTGGCGGTTAAGCTTGGAATGCCGATGGGTCCTATCGAATTATCAGATACGGTTGGTTTAGATATTTGCCAAGCGGTTGCCGAAGAGATGATATCTGCCTTTGGTGGGGACTCCAGTGATGTGCTCACAATTCACATAGAAAAGGGAAATTTGGGCCGCAAATCTGGCCAAGGTTTTTACACCTGGAAAAAAGGTAAGGCAATCAAACAAAAAGCTTCCCGTGGATCCAATGACACTAGAGAAATATCAGATCGTATGCTTTATATGATGTTGAACGAATCGGTTCAGTGTCTTGCAGAAAATGTGGTTACAAATTCAGACAGTCTTGATATGGGTATGATATTTGGTACTGGATTTCCTCCTTTCTTGGGTGGGCCCATACAATATATGCGAAGCCAAACTAAAGATGTCTGTGCCAACCGATTAGCGGAACTGGAATCTAGTTTGGGTGATCGATTTACCGCCAAACCAGGGTGGGATAGCCTTCACCTATGAAAGGCCTTCAGCTCTAAGAATTAGTGCAATTTCTAAGGAATAGTTATGAGTTTACCGCGATCTCTTTCGCAGCAAATGAGCATGCCGTTAATAGGCGCGCCCCTTTTTATTGTTTCCAATCCAGCTCTAGTAATAGCTCAATGTCGGGCTGGAATTATCGGTTCTTTCCCGGCTTTGAATGCCAGACCAGAGGCTTTGTTAGATGATTGGCTGGTGGAAATCAAAGAGGCACTAGCGGCCCCTTCAGATACTCCGGTTGCACCCTTTGCGGTAAACCAAATTTGTCACCCCTCAAATACGCGTTTAGAACATGACGTGCGGCTCTGTGTAAAACATCAGGTCCCTATCGTTATAACCAGCCTCAGCCCTCCGGCTGAAATCGTGCAAGCAGTGCATTCATACGGAGGTTTGGTATTTCACGATGTAATTAGTGTCCGCCATGCGAAGAAAGCGGCGGAGCAGGGCGTAGATGGATTGATTCTCGTAGCCGCGGGCGCTGGTGGACATGCGGGGCCAATGAGCCCCTTTGCTATGGTGCAGGAAGTACGACAGTGGTTTGACGGAGTCATAATTTTGTCTGGTGCTATTGCCTCAGGGCAGGCTGTTGCCGGAGCCTTAGCAATGGGTGCCGATTTGGGCTACAGCGGTACACGCTTCATCGCTACAACTGAGGCCAATGCAGATCCGGTCTACAAGCAAATGCTTGTAGACAGTGCGGCCTCAGACATTATGTACAGCTCTCTTTTTACCGGAATTCACGGAAATTATCTTAAACCTTCCATTGTTCGAGCCGGGCTAGATCCTAAGAACCTTCCGGATGGTGACAAATCAGATATGAACTTTGAAAAGCTCTCAGGTGGCAGTAAAGCCTGGAAAGATATCTGGGGCGCTGGTCAAGGGTTGGGCGCCATAGAGAATGTGCAGGATACCGCGGATCTAGTGCAAGAAATGCGCTCAGAATTTAACCAGAGTGTAAATCAGCTGGCTCAGTCAGATTGGTGCAAAACATGATTAATACTAGTACTGAAAATGGTGTGATGACACTAAGCATCGACCGCCAAGATAAAAAAAATGCATTAACAGCAGCTATGTATCTAGAGCTAGCTACGCAAATCAAAGTTGCGCAAGAAGGTGAATCCCTGCGGGTCATTCTAATTCGCGGTGAAGGTGATAACTTCTGTGCAGGCAATGATCTGATGGATTTTCTGGCTTTAGCGCAGAGCGGAGGGCTTTCCGGAGACCTTAGCTCCTTCCCTCCCTTGGTTTTATTGCACGCATTGGTCGATTGTAAACTTCCTTTGGTTGCTGTGGTTCAGGGGGCAGCTATAGGCATAGGTTTCACCATGCTACTGCATTGTGACTTGGTAGTTTGTGCCGATAACGTCAGATTACAGACGCCATTTGTTGATTTGGGGTTAGTCGCCGAGGGTGGTTCTAGTCTACTTTTGCCCGCACGAGTGGGTCGGGCCAATGCTGCAGAGATTCTATTGTTGGGAGCTCCCATTTCCGGTGATAGAGCCTTGCAAATGGGACTATGTAACTCAGTTTGTGCTGCAGCCGAGCTTGATACAACCGCAGCAATGTATGCATCTGCACTGGCAGCAAAACCGGCAGGTGCCTTGGCCGCGTCGAAAGCGCTAATGCAACCGAGCGCAGAAGAAATACATAAACGTATCGACGAAGAAGCTTTGGAATTTATTCAGCGATTACAATCAGACGAAGCCAAACAGGCCTTGAGTCAATTCTTTAAACGCTAATGTCCGATTCCGATATCCAAGAACTTTGGTATAGCCTTTCGGGGTTGGAGTTTGTTCAGGCGACTATTGATGGTCAGATTTCCATGGGGACCATGGCAGATACCATGGGTATACGTGCGGTCAAAGCCGATGAAGGGTTTTTAGGACTAAAGGCTACTCCGACAGCCGAGCATCTAAACCCCGCAGGCACCGTTCATGGTGGTTATGGCGCTACGGTACTGGATATGGTCACCGGTATAGTGGTGCAAACCGTTCTGGATGCGGGCCAATCCTGTGCAACCGTTGATCTTAACGTTCAGATGATCAAACCCCTGCCATTAGGGAAACCAGTAAAGGCCGAAGGACACCTAATTCGACGGACCAAAAACCTTGCTTTCACGCGAGGCGCCTTGATAGACGATGCGGGAGAGATATACGCTCATGCGCAATCAACAGTGATGATTTTTACCGAAAAAAAGTAACTATTATTCGATAGAGCTCTGCAAAGATGTGTCTTAAGTGGCTAGACACATGAATCATTCTGTGTAAAATCTCCATACATGAGCATTGTTACTAACATTCAGTTATCTACGATTTCGCCCGTTCGCGGCGGATTTGCTCTTGCCTTGCTGCTCCTGCCTTAGGGCAGATACTTAAAATACATTCAAATATATTCTATTCCGTGCTCCCTTTGTGATCTGGGAGCGTTACTATTTGCAGCTAACGGCTGGATAAGAAAATGAACAAAGAAAAATTAATTATATTTGATACAACCTTGCGCGACGGCGAACAAAGTCCGGGCGCATCTATGACTAAAGACGAAAAACTTCGTGTGGCCAAGGTATTGGAGAAGCTGAAGGTTGATGTAATCGAAGCTGGATTCGCTATTGCAAGCATTGGGGATTTCGAAGGGGTCAAGTTAGTAGCCGACAATATTATGGATAGCCGAATCGCCAGCCTAGCGCGGGCGACAGAGAAAGATATTCATCGAGCGGGCGAAGCTATTGCTGGAGCCAATGCCGGGCGCATTCATACCTTTATCGCTACCTCACCAATTCATATGAAGTACAAGCTTCAAATGGAGCCGGAAAAAGTACTTGAGCGAGCGATAGATTCAGTAAAGCTGGCTCGAAGCCTTTGCGACGACGTTGAGTTCTCTTTAGAAGATGGTAGCCGCTCTGAATTTGACTTTATGTGCCGAGTTACCGAAGCGGCAATTACCGCGGGTGCTGGAACCATCAATATTCCCGATACGGTCGGTTATGGTATCCCCGGTGAATACGGTGACTTGATTCGGCGCCTAATTGAAGCGGTGCCGAACTCTGACAAAGCCGTCTTTTCGGTTCATTGTCACAATGATTTGGGATTAGCCGTGGCTAACTCGTTATCTGCAGTGCAAGCGGGCGCACGGCAGGTTGAATGCACCATAAACGGTTTGGGTGAGCGCGCGGGCAATGCTGCTTTGGAAGAAATAGTTATGGCAGTGCAAACCCGAGCGGACCTTTATGAGGTTGAAACCGCCATTGACACGAAGCATATCGTTTCCGCATCCCGTTTGGTGTCTAGTATTACCGGTTTTCCGGTGCAGCCGAACAAGGCTATTGTTGGTGTTAACGCCTTTGCCCACGAATCCGGTATTCATCAGGACGGCATATTAAAACACCGTGAAACCTACGAAATAATGCGTGCTGAAGATGTGGGCTGGAAAGCCAATCGTTTGGTGCTGGGTAAGCATTCAGGTCGAGCTGCGGTTAAAGCTCGTTTCGAGGACTTAGGCATACTTTTTGCGGATCAGGATGAACTGAATGTCGCTTTTACCCGCTTTAAAGCGCTAGCTGACAAGAAGCACGAGATATACGATGAAGATCTGCAAGCCCTTATGAGCCAGGCAGGAATAGATGAGGCCGACTGGTTATATGGTCTTAGCACTTTAGAGGTTAATACGGGGCCTAATCACTTGCCTAAGGCAAAAATTGCTCTGGTAGTAGATGGCCGCGAAGTTCATATTGAGTCTGAGGGCGACGGTGCGGTGGACGCCATATTTAAAGCCATCGAGCAGGTCGCTAAGTCGGATACCAATTTGGAACTCTATTCGGTAAACGCTATTACTCAGGGAACTGAGTCTCAAGGCGAGGTTACGGTTCGACTCGAAAAGTCTGGCCGAATTGTCAATGGCACGGGAGCGGATACCGATATTTTGCTGGCTTCCGCTAAAGCCTATATTCACGCCCTAAATTTACTTAGGGATGAAGGAAAGGCGCACCCACAGTTGGAAGGCGTTTAAACAATGAACAAACTCCGGGCAGAATATTTGCAAGCGATGGGCGTAGATCTCTACGTCCATCGGTCGCAGCTTGACTCTGATCAGGAGTCTTCATCTGTTGAAAATGCAGAAGAAGGTAGGTTGGAAGACAAAGTAGAAGATAGAGTAGAAATTAGGACAGACAAAGCAGCAGAAAGTACTGGAACAAAAGCAAAATTGGAAATGCCTGCGGAAGCCGTCGAAGTTCCGGGCGCAGATGTTGCCGAAGGTTCTGCGCCTTCAGTTCTCACTCAAGAGGAATCATCCGCCGTCTCGGAGTCGAGTTCTGAAGAGTCGATAGTTCCTGCCAAGATTGCTTTGCCTCTAGCAGAGCCGCTTTACTTTCTTTGGCATCAGGTAGGCGAGTTACTCTTTCTGACAGCTGCTTCACAACAACAAAGTACTGAAGAAGCAAAACTTTTGGGTGCCATAATTGGTTCCTTGTCGAGATCGGAAAAACTGGAACGAGGCACTGGTAATTGGCCCTTGGTAGGATCAGAACCCACTAGTCAAAACGAAGCCCAGGACTTTCTTGCAAGTTTTGTGGCAGGTCGCGGAGAGCTTTGTGGCTCGGCTATGACCCTAGTTCTTTTTGGGGAAGAGTCGAAAAATCAATTTACCGAAATCAAGGGTGATTTTGAGGACATTCTTGGATCCAAAATACCCTCTCAGAGTGAATTGAAGGAATATAGATTGGTGCCATCTCTAGCTGACATGCTGAACAAGCCTTATATAAAATCCATCGCATGGCAAAGCCTTAGAGATCTGCGTACCTCCTAATCCCGAATGTCTAATTTCAATTTGTGACTCAAGTGACAGAGAAAGCCGAAGCATCCGAATCAATTAAATTGTCTCCTATGCGGGAAGTACATTTGTCTCAGATTGCAGAGATGCATCGGCAGATTAACCCATCGCCCTGGTCTTTGGATCAATGGAATACCTGCTGTGAAGCGCCGCTATACTCGAACTGGATCCTAGAAGATAAAGATTTGGATGTGGGGGAGCAGGTAGTTGGCTTTTCCTGCTCTATATGTTCTGGACCCGAAGCCGAGCTGCTCAATATCGGCGTCGCCCAGGGTAAACAAGGTAAGGGCCTTGGCGAAGGTTTACTTCGCTCTAGCCTTTTATTGCTTCCTGAGACTGCCGAGCATTGTTTTTTGGAAGTGCGACGATCAAACATTCCGGCTATAAACCTCTACGAAAAACTGGGTTTCGAATCTATTGCGGAGCGCAAAGACTATTATCGACATAGCAGCGGTGTCGTTGAAGATGCATTGATTTTTCGAAAAACGTTGTAACAACACTTCCACTTCTCCTCAAATGGAATTCGATCAAGATTGACACCGGTCAATGCTATTCTCTGACTTAATTGGTAGATTAAGTCTCAATTCAAAATTCTATTTTGGTCGAGGTTTGTTTATGCAAAAAATATTAGTGGTTCCTGTTGATGGATCTGAGCAATCGAAAAAATCACTAGATTTTGCCGCGGATTTGGCGGTTCATTATCGAGCGCAATTGAAGCTGATATATATCGCGCAGCCATATTATGTCGAAGATATATTTGCCATGAGCACTATTCCTGTGCCGATTGATATTCAGGATATGGGATTGGAAAAATATGGTGGCAAAGGCAAAGGCAAAGGCAAAGGCAAAGGCAAAGGCAAAGGCAAAGGCAAAGGCAAAGGCAAAGGCCATTGCCGTTGAAGCGGGGGTAAATGACTTTAGTGACAAAATCCTCAAGGGAGACCCCGTCAGAGCAATTCTTGATTATGCCGAGGAAGTTGACGCGGATATGATAGTAATTGGTACGCGCGGGATGGGTGACTTCTCCAGTTTGATGCTTGGAAGCGTATCTCACAAAGTCGCTCACGACGCCAAGTGCACCTGTATTACCGTTAAATGATCTGGCAGAAATTGGCTTAAATAGGGCTAAAAACGCCATATATTAGTGTGCTAGGGGGATATCTGCGGGAAAGTGTTGACGGCGGAATGCATCCTTGTATAGTCATAAGTGCCAGAAAATCGGCTTTACCTGAGTTCAGTGTTTCGAAGTTTCATGTACTACCTCGTCCTGTAATTCTTACGTTACACCAATTTTCAGCATTACCTTAAATTACAGACAGGACAGTACTATGTCAGACAAAGTTACAGGAACTGTGAAGTTCTTCAACGAATCAAAGGGCTTCGGCTTTATTTCACAAGAGAATGGAGATGACGTTTTTGTTCACTTCTCAAGCATTCTTGGCGACGGGTTTAAAACTCTTGCTGAAGGCCAAAAAGTAGAATTTACCGTTGGTCAGGGCAAAAAAGGCCCACAAGCGGAAAACGTAATTGGTCTCTAATTTTTAGAGATCGAATAAAAAAAGGCCGATGCGAATGCACCGGCCTTTTTTTATGCCTATAGAAAATGAAGTTCGGTTATGAGACTTCTATCTCCAGTTTCTTCAGTAGCCCATGACGGTCTAGTCTGTCTTTAACCAAAATTTCTTTTTCAACCTTAGTAAGTTGCTTTAGCCGGTACTCCGCTCTCGAAGCAATAGATCGGTCTCCAAGCGCGCATTGATAAACCAAGGTTAGGTCTCCTTGCGCCCTAAGGAATTTCGAGCCACGTCCGAGGCAATGTGCTTCAAAGCGTTTTTCGACGTTATTGCTTATGCCGGTATAGAGTGCGCCAGATTCAGTTCTGACCATATAGACATACCAATCAGACATGTCTAATGGCCAGATTCTATCTCGCGCTTCGGGCTTATGTGCGGCTGGTTACTTCCAGAAGATGGTAACCAAACTGAGTTTTCACTGGGCCCTGAACCTGATTCAAGTCAGCGGAAAAAACCACCTCATCAAACTCACGAACCATCTGGCCTGGGCCAAACTCACCCAAGTCACCACCATTTTTGCCGGATGGGCAGCTAGAGTGCTGTTTTGCAATGTCGGCAAAATCCGCGCCTTGTTCGATTTGCATTTTTAGGTCGAGGCATTTTGCTTCGTCATTTACTAGGATGTGTCGTGCTGATGCTTTGCTCATAAGGGTTTCTTGTAGATTTAGTTGATGTGGGATTGTAACAATTCCTAAAGACCTAATGCCACCTGCACTCTTACCGCGGGATTGGCGTCGTCACCCGGGTCGTGAAACAGGCCAGATGCGATGCTTACTGAAACCGCTGATCGTCGTTCCACGCAGACGGCTGAGGCCTGTGCCTTCTATGGCATCTAGCCCATGATAGGCAGACAGTATGCTTGCCGGTTTTTTTGCTCCTTGGTATGCATCATTAGCTGACATTTCAGGATATTGGGATATTGGGATTTCTGTCGCACAGCCGGATGCAAAAGCTAGAGTTAGCGTAAAGGCTACCCAGATTGGGAGTTTTTATTTGGTTGTGATAGGCCTCGAAAATGTCTGTTTTCTGCTTTCTATGTAAGTAAGATATTTCATAGGGCAATCCTCGTACCATCGGTTACAAATTACAGCTTGGTGAGCTTACGGATTTAGATTCTTGAGGTAGTTTCCGTCATCAAAACAGAAATTTTTGTCATAACTTTTTTAACGGTGGGAGGAAACTCAATACCACCGGCTTGCAGAGCCGCGGCCTGATGTTCTGCTTCGTCCTCTCTCATTTGCTCGACGATAGCGCGGCTTTTTTTATCGGCTTCAGGTAGCCGGCCCATGTGGCTGTCTAAATGGCTGCATACCTGATCTTCAGTTGCGGCTACAAAGCCAAGTGATATACGGTCAGATACGGCTCCGGCGATAGCTCCGATCACGAACGATCCCGCATAAAACAAAGGGTTTAGGTAGCTGGTATGGCTTTGCAGCTGATCCAAGCGCTCATCGCACCAATTCAGGTGATCAATTTCTTCTTGGGCAGCAGTTTCCATTTCTTCGCGAATTTCCGGAAGCTTTGCAGTCAGTGCTTGACCTTGATACAGGGCCTGTGCGCATACCTCGCCCGTGTGATTAACGCGCATTAGACTGGCGGAAAGCTTTCTTTCGCTATCGCTAAGATGCGGTTCATCAAGAGAATTGGCGGGTGATTGTCGCGAGCCCTTAGGGCGTGCAAATAGTGTGAGAAGTGCGTTATCAGCGCATTCTATTAGCTGATCCAGGCCGCTGTAGTTTCTGTTGCTCATAACGTTATTCTAACAGCTCTCGCCTAGTTGGCATTATCAAAAAGTGACAGACGAGCGGCTTCCAGCCAAAGTTTTTCTAGAGAGACCACAATGGTTTCTGCGCTTCGAACCTGATCAATCGAGCATTTGTGCCTTGGGTAGTGGCTCAAAAGTAAATCAAGATATTTATCTGAAAGCTCTAAGTGTTTTGAGAGCGAGGCCAAATCAAAGAGGGGGTGCGCCACGCGGGCATATTCCCAATCGATAAAGGTGCAGTGAGTGCCATCCCACAGAATGTTTCCGGGATTTAGATCGTGGTGACAGAAACGAATTTCGTCGCTTTGATCCCATCTGTCGGTCTGTTTAAAGAGTGCATCGAGGTCGATATCATTTGCCCTGATCCAGTCAGAATCTTCGCCAACAATACTCAGATAATTTTCGATAGTTAAACGGTAGCTAACTTGTGCTACCGGAGGTTCTATACAGTGCAGAAGAGACAGCCTGTAGGCAATTTCTCTGAGTAAAGGCGTAGTTAGCTTTATGCGGCTTAGAGGGTCGCCGCACCAAGGATAAATTGCCGCGAGTGAACCCTCATCAACAAATAGCGGCATAGGAGCGAGTCCAGCATTGGCTGCAATTTGGTTGGCCTCAAGCTCTGATCTCCAGGTGCTTAGAAACTCTTCGGGTAGATCACGACCTAGCCGCGCCAGATATTGGGCTTCGCCGCAGTACAGTACCCAGCATTCATTTACCGTGCCCCAATCTATGCGAGAGCCTATCGACAATTCCCGATCTGCAAAAAAGCCAGATTGTTGACTTTTTTCAATTAGTTTATTGATCCGTTGTTTCATTAAATATGCGTTTCCAGCTGTACCAACCATAAATTGCGACCACAATATAGCCGAAAAACAGTGCGCTGGTTAAGTATAGCTCTCTGTCAATGTAGAGATATACGGAAACTGCGTCAATAACCACCCAATATAGCCAGTTTTCAAGGACCTTACGCGTCACCATGTAGGTAGCTATTACGGCGGCCCAAGTCGTCAGAGAGTCAAGAAAGGGCAGAGCGGCTTGGGTATAGCGACTTAACAGAATTCCGGAACTGATCGCCAAGATGACTATCAGCGAGACGCTAATCAAATGCTGTTTAAGGCCCCAGGAGTGAATCTTCTGCGGGCTGTGATCTTTTGACCCTTTGGTCCATTGCCTCCAGCCGTATACCGCCATAAATAGGTAGTAAACGTTCAGGGCCGATTCCATCAGTAGGCTTACATCCCAGAATAGCCAAGAAAATATTGCAGTAGAAAGTAGAGCCGCGGGCCAGCACCAAATGTTCTCGCGGGCAGCAAGCACCACATAGGCAATGCCGAAAACCACAGCAATAGCTTCCCAGGGGCGTGCAAGTATCAGGTCGACGAGTAGCATGGGGGCTTCTATTTTAATCGTTTAAAACTGAGTGCTCTCGATCCAGATTAAGGAACTTGGTTACCAAAGACATCGGCACGCCAGATTCGAAAGGTATTTTTAAACACTCAGTGATGGACGACATCACTAGGTCGTATTCGCCGTGAATCTGGGTGCTCATGGTATTGGTTTTTAGGCTCAAACCTTCAATTTTCTTAAGCGCATTTATAAAGCCAAGTATTTCGTCCACATATTCACTTTGCAGAGGATACAGGCTCATTTCTACAGATATTCGCATATTATGTTCCTCGGTTATGGGTAAAAGCCGGAACCTGGGTTCCGGCTTTCAAAAAGACTTATAGACGATATTGGATACTTAGACCAATTTCTCTTGGCTCACCAAATTGAAAATAGTTATTTGTTGCATAGCCATCTCTAGGATCATTTCCAAAAGAACCGAAGCCTCGAGTTGTATAGTCCTCGTTGGTTAGATTGCGGCCCCACAATGACACTTCGATGTCGTCGCTGGCGTTCCATATCATGCGAGCACTAAGGAGACTGTAGGCTTCAGCTTCAGCAAAATGTCGATTGGAGAAACGGAACTGATCCTTAGAGTCCACAGAAAGCCAGAAACCTAAATTGTCAGAGAACGAATAATCCAGGCTTAAGCTGAGTTGATACTCTGGCGACTGAGCCAAAGGTTCTCCTGACATATCGTAAGGCACAACGGATCCGCCAATATCGACAGCATTGATGTGGCTAAAGCTGTCATATGTGCCAAAAGCAGTTCGCATTAGCCCCAAGCTAGTATTGACACTGAATCGATCAGTTACAGGCCAATATGCTTCTGCCTCCATTCCGTAGCTGTGTGCCTCTGCGGCGTTATCTACAAAGTCTTCAAAGGAGCATGCGCCAACACCGATCGGGCAGCTTACAAGAGACTGCTTTACTTGAGCGTCGCGGCGATCCTGATAGAAGACAGAGATCTGACTGACTACCCCGGAGTCCAAAGTGCTCTTAAGGCCGAATTCATAGTTCCAAAGGGTTTCTGTTTCATATTCCAGAGGAATAACCGCGCCACGAGAAACGTTCACACCGCCAGTTTTATAACCGCGAGCAATACGAATATAGGTGAAATATTTGTTGAGTATTTTTACTTCGTAGGTGAGATGCCCGCCCAGCAGGGTCTCGTCCGTATCAGTAGATTGGGCGAGGCTGTCACCATATTCAGAGCTGAAGTTTTCCGCTCTTAGGCCTAAGCGAATTTGTGTGGCAGTGGTGGCCGTAGGTAGCGTTATTTCTCCATAAACCGCAGTATTTTGCGACTCATATTCGCTTGAAAAAGAGGTCGTAGATTCGGGCGTAAAGGGGTCTGAATATTTGTAGTTTCGGGTGAGGTCGGCATTCTGGCTTTTTCCGTACAATCCTAAAATCCAACCAATGCCATTGGGTGGCACCTCTGAGATTAATCTCAGGTCCAAGGTATTCGTATCGGTATCGCGCAGGTATTTATCGAAACTTGAGTACCAATAGCAATCCGACGGATCAGCGCCACCACATAAATCTAAATTGGCCCAGTCTTCGTCAAAACTATATTCTGAGTCAGATTGAGCTGTGGAAAGTAGGACATCCAGATCGAGCGTGCTGGTTAATTCCAGAGATGCATCGCTCGAGAGCGCAAAAGAATCTAAGGCATCAGTGCCGGGTTCATCTGAAATTGTTTCGCGCAGGTTGTCGAGTGTGAAGCTGTCATAACCGTTGTCGATATCCAGTTTTATTGCAGTAAAGCTAACGTCTAAGACATCAGAAACTTCCCAATCAAGCTTTCCTCGAACCGTTAGTTCATCTATATTTTGAGTATCATCACGGCTCAAATAAACGTTCTCAACAAAACCATCGCTTTTGGTATTTTGGATAGCCAGTCTTCCATTGAACGAATCCGCCAATGGACCACTTAATACTAGGCCAAGATTTGAACTGTCGGTGGTACCCTCATTTCCAGATATATCACCAATGCCGGCTGTAAGTATTACTTCCGGACTATTCGATGGGTCATTGGACTCAATGTTGATCATACCCGCCAATGCATTAGCTCCGAAAAGGGTTCCCTGTGGGCCACGTAAAATCTCCACCTGATCGATATCAAACAAAGTGGCTGCAGCTCCTAAAGTGCTGTAGTCGATACCATCGATGATCAAGCCAACTCCCGGATTGAGTGGGTCAATAAATTGGCTGCGTTCTCCAATACCGCGGATTTGAAAAAATCGGCCGCGCGATGCGCCTGAGGAATAGTTTAGATTTGGTGTGCTAGCCAAAGCTTCAGTGAGGAAGTTGGCGCTGCGGTTGGAGATCTCATCAGCAGATATAAGGCTAATGCTGTTTGGGGTTTCCATCAGATTGATGGGGCGAAACTCTGCCTGAATAATAATGTCTTCGATATAGACTTGTGCGGGAAGGTAGGTGCTAAAGCCTATTAAGCTTAAACAGCCAATTTTTGCGGTGTTTGATAAGTTCATGTTGGTTCCTTTTATTCAATTAAGAACATTTTCAAAAGAACCGGTTGCAGTGCTATAGGGGGTAAAGGACGAGCTGGTCAGATATTCGCAGCTTGATATTCCTATTCCTACGCCGGTGCTAACCGGATCAGGTTCAAAGGGTTTATCAGCTCTGCTGAATTCTCAGGCTTCGATATTGTCGAAGCCACCCCTCAGGATTGTCTTCCAAAACTGCGACTGACAGTGGAAGATGCGGGGGATTCTATCGGTTGATCGCTCGCCAAGCAATATCACGTCGCAAAGTCATACCTTTCCAGCTAATACTGTCGGCCAATTCGTATGCCTTTTGTTGGGCTTCAGCGACATCAGCACCTAGGGCGGTTGCACAAAGAACCCGACCTCCGCTGGTAAACACTTTTCCGTCGGTCTCAACCGTGCCCGCCTGGAATATTTTTTGGTCGGCGTTTTCAATATCGCCCAGCCCGGAAATCTCCCGGCCTTTCTCATAACTTGCCGGGTAGCCCTCGGCAGCCAATACCACTCCAACAGAAGCTCGACTATCCCATTGCGCTTCCGCTTGGTCTAGCTTGCCATCAAGAGCTGCATTGCAAAGAGCAACAAGGTCGGATTGAAGCCGCATCATGATCGGCTGTGTTTCAGGGTCGCCGAAACGGCAGTTGTATTCAATTACCTTGGGTTCGCCCTGAGCGTTAATCATCAATCCAGCGTAGAGAAATCCTGTGTAGGGCATTCCTTCAGCAGCCATGCCGGCTAAGGTCGGGTAAATAACCTGACGCATAACTCGTTGATGGATTTCCGGAGTAACCACAGGCGCGGGTGAATAGGCTCCCATGCCGCCAGTGTTAGGGCCAGTATCGCCTTCTCCAATTCGTTTGTGGTCTTGGCTGGTGGCCATAGGCAGTACATTCTTGCCGTCGGCAATAACAATAAAACTGGCTTCTTCGCCATCCAAAAACTCTTCAATCACTACACGGCAACCTGCTTCACCAAAGGCGTTACCGGATAACATGTCTTGCACTGCGTCTTCCGCTTGCTTAAGAGTTTCTGCAACAATTACGCCTTTACCTGCTGCCAGACCGTCGGCTTTTACCACTATTGGCGCACCCTGTTCTTGCAAATAGGCCAATGCGGGGTCGACTTCCGTAAAGCTTTTATAAAAGCCGCTAGGAATATTATGTCGTGCTAAAAAGTCTTTAGTGAAGGCTTTGGACCCTTCTAGCTGCGCTGCTTTAGCCGATGGGCCAAAGCAGCGTAGACCGGCTTTTTTAAATGCATCAACAATGCCTTCAACCAAGGGCACTTCAGGGCCAACGATAGTTAAACCAACCGCATTGGACTGAGCAAAAGAAATCAGACCATCAAAGTCGTCGCCTGAGAGATCAATGTTTTCGATGCCAGCTTCGGCTGCAGAACCGGCATTACCCGGCGCAACATATACTGTTTCAACCAAAGGGCTTTGAGCCGCTTTCCAAGCCAGTGCGTGTTCGCGGCCGCCTGAGCCAATCACAAGTACATTCATTTGCTTTGTATCTTTGTTATTTATATTTCAGTTAAAGGAGTTCTGCCGCTTAGTGGCGGAAATGCCTCATGCCGGTAAAGATCATAGCCATTTGATGCTCATCTGCCGCGGCAATTACCTCGTCATCCCGAATAGAACCGCCGGGTTGTATTACGCAGGCCACGCCCGCGGCTGCGGCGTTATCTATGCCGTCACGAAAAGGGAAGAAGGCGTCCGAAGCCATTGCGCTGCCTTCAACTTGAAGACCAGCCTGCTCTGCTTTAATTACTGCAATACGAGCTGAATTTACGCGGCTCATTTGGCCTGCACCAACACCAATAGTTCTCAAGTTATTGCCGTACACAATGGCATTGGACTTAACGAACTTAGCAACTTTCCAGGTAAACAACGCATCTTTAATTTGATCTTCTGTTGGCTGTTTTGCACTGACAATTTTTAGATCAGATTCGCCGATTACACCGGTATCTCTGTTTTGTACCAGCAATCCGCCGGTAACTTTTTTGAATTCAAATCCAGTGCTCTCTACCTGCCACTCACCGCAGGCCAATACGCGAACATTTTTCTTTGCCGCGGTAATTTCTAATGCGGCTTCGCTGATACTTGGCGCGATTATTACTTCCACAAACTGCCTGTCTACTATGCTTTTTGCGGTATCGGCATCAAGTTCGCGGTTGAAGGCAATAATCCCACCAAAAGAGGATTCAGGGTCGGTAGCAAAGGCTTGCTCGTAGGCGGTGCCAATATTCTCAGCGACGGAGACCCCGCAGGGGTTGGCGTGCTTCACAATTACACAGGCTGGTTGGTCAAATTGTTTTACGCACTCCAAGGCCGCATCGGTATCAGCAATATTGTTGTAAGAAAGCTCCTTGCCTTGAAATTGCTTGGCAGTAGCAATGCAAGCTTCAGCGGGGTTGTGCTCGCGATAAAAAGCGGAGCTTTGGTGCGGGTTTTCGCCGTAGCGTAAATCTTCACCCTTAAGGAATTGAAGGTTAAAGGTTCGAGAGAAGTTCTCGCTTCCGCCAGTAACTAATTTGCCGAAATGGTTGGCGATAGCTCCGTCGTAAGCTGCCGTATGTTCATAGGCTCGAATTGCCAAATCAAATCGTGTCTCATAGCTAAGCTTGCCGTCGCATTCTGCGAGTTCAGCCAATACACGAGAGTAGTCAGAACTGTTTACCACAATAGTGACGTCTTTGTGGTTTTTGGCTGCAGCGCGCACCATAGTCGGGCCGCCAATATCTATATTTTCCACAGCATCTTCGAGGCTACAGTCGGGTTTTGTTACGGTAGCTTCAAAGGGATAAAGGTTAACGATTACCATATCGATAGCGTCTATGCCGTGATCTTGCATGATCTGATCGTCAATACCTCGACGACCTAGAATTCCTCCATGAACTTTAGGATGCAGCGTTTTTACACGACCATCCATCATCTCGGGGAAGCCCGTATAATCAGAAACCTCAGTTACGGCTATTCCAGCGCCTTTGAGAAGTCGGTAGGTGCCGCCTGTGGATAGCAGCGCTACACCGGTGTCGGTTAGCTGCTTGGCAAAATCTTCAATCCCAGTTTTATCAGATACGCTGATTAGCGCGCGGCGAATAGGCTTTAGTTCGGTTTTGGTGTCAGAGGAGGTCATATTGCTTTAGCTTTTTTCTCAGTGTACCGCGGTTAAGACCTAGTATTTCAGAGGCCTGGCTTTGGTTATTGGAAGTATGTTCAAGGACAGATTTCAGCATGGGCGCTTCAACTTCTTTGAGCACAAAGTCGTATAGGTTTGAGGGGGTTTCTTCGCCCAGATGTTCAAAGTACTGTTCTAATGATTCGGTTACGCACTGAGACAAAGCCATATATTTTTTTGACTTTCCCTTTTTGCTTGCCTTTTTGACACCTAAGTCAGTCTTAGATTTTTTACTCATGCGGCCATCATTCTATTTACAGGTTCCTGTGTTGCTAGTTGCTGAATAAATTCAGATTGCGCTTCGGTGCTTTGAAGACTATTGAAGTCTTTGCGTTGAACTCCTGAGTCATCCATACGTTCAAGATACCAACCCATATGTTTACGTGCGATACGCATACCTTGCAGATCACCATAGAGCTGATGAATTCCCTCAAGGTGAGTAGTCATAGTTTCGAACTGTACTTTTAATGAGGGTGTAGAAAGCAATGAAAAAGTTGAAGACGCTATGCCAGATTGGATTCCAGATTGAGTTTTAGATGGGATTGTAGCGTCTAGGTATTCGCGAATTTGCTGGAATATCCAGGGCTGGCCCAGAGCACTCCGACCGATCATCACTGCCGCGGCGCCAGTCTGCTTTAGCACCGCTTCGGCTTGTTCTGGTGTGCCAATATCTCCATTGGCAATTACCGGCATAGCTACTTTGGCTACGATTTCGGCGATGGTGTCGTACTCAGCCTGACCCGAAAATTTGCATGCTCTGGTTCGGCCGTGCACCGTTAAGGCCTGAATTCCTGCCTGTTCTGCAATTTCGGCTATTCGCAGCCCGTTCTTAGCTTCTGTACTCCAGCCGGTTCGTGTTTTTAAAGTAACGGGAACCGATACTGCGTTTACAACGGTATTTAAAATATCTTCAACCAAGGCTTCGTCTTGCAGGAGGGCACTTCCTGCGGCGCGTTTACAGACTTTTTTGGCCGGGCAGCCCATGTTGATATCAATCATTCCGGCGCCCAACTGTTCGCAGGCCATGGCCGCATCAGCGAGCATTTTCGCGTCATAGCCAGCTATCTGAACTGGACGGGGAAGTGGATCTTCTGATTGAGGCAAACGGGTTTTGGACTTATTGCTAGTCCAGAGATCGGTTTGTGATGTCAGCATTTCAGAATAGGTGAGGGCTGCGCCCCAATGTCTAGCCGCCTGTCTCAGAGGCAAGTCGGTAATGCCAGCCATAGGTGCCAATAGCACTGGGGCATCAATTGTGTAGGGACCGATTGAGAAAGACATTGGTTTTTAAGTCGTTTTTGAAGTGCTGAAAAAGGTGGGTAATTCTACGCCAGACCCACGGCAGGTCAATTCAAATAAAGCAGATTAAATTCATAACTTATGGCCGAAGCTCCCGGATCATAAAGTTCCATTTCGATCTGTATTCGCTGGAACGGCTGAAGTAGCGTTCGTCCGGCAGTTTCGGAACGCAAATATTCCTGCGGACTAAACCTTCGAAGGGAAATCTTTTCGCCTCGTAGGTCAGTAAAAGCGAGCTCAATATGTGGAAATCGCTGGGATAATTCGGCTCTGTTACGCAGCTCGACCTGAACTGCTAGCGAATTATTATATTCCGTTGAGGGTCGAACTATGCCGGTTACGGAAAGCAGAGAAAGGTCTTGAAGTACCAATTTTCGGCAGGGCAGCAGGACACAAAAATTAATCGAAACCCGATTATAGAAATCAATCTCTCTTAACGAAGCCGCCTGCCAGTAAAGGCTCTGGGCTAAAAGGGCGACAAACAATGTTGAAATGCAAATAGTCCAGGGAGCGCTAATTTTTTTATAAGCTTTACGGTTTTTCGATCCGACAAATAGCTGTTCTGCGAGTTTTTCTTCCGCTGCCTGTTCCGGCTCGACAAGATCTGATAAGAGCGGTTCTTCTTCAGAACCCGGGCGAACAGCAACAACCGATTCCCATGTATTTTCGGATTCGGTTTCTGAAGGCTGGTGCGTATCTGATGATGCATCAGATAAATTATCTTCAAGGCCGGCGAAAGATGCTTTCAAAATATCGGAAATTTCCTGATCTGCCTCATCTTGATATTCATCAGCGGAAGCGACTATCGTTTCATCTTCTGATGAAGCTTCCGATTCCCTGTGTTCTTCGTCTAAAGCTTCTTTCTCTGGGGTTTCCTCATACTCATACTCGTCATCGTCATCGTCATCGTAACCGCGATAAATAGACTCCATTTCGTTTTGATAAATAGAATCTTCAGGTTCGGGTTCATCAGGACTAGCTATGCCCGATGCAATTTCTGCCCCGGCATCACGTTCTTCAACATCAGAAAGCTCCTGATCATCAGCTAGAATATCGTCGTCATCCGCGCGCGGGTTAAAAAACTCCGGTTCAGGTTCGGTCTCTTTAGTTGCTGCCGCTTCAGTAGCTTCACCTCCAAATAAAGGTTTTTGCTCAATAATAAAATGTTCCAGCGCATCAAATACTTTCAGGCATCCACCGCAGCGCACAGCACCATTTGCCGCTTCCAGCTGAATAGGCCCCACATGAAACGAAGTCTTGCAGTGAGGGCATTGTGTTACTGAACCGTATTCACTCAACGGTACTAATACTCTTGAATGTAATTGATAGAGGCGCCCTTAAGTCTGAATGGTGGTTTATGATCGGATTCCCGTAATTCTAAGCCAATCTTCGCTTTGTTTAACTGCTAAATTATTAAACCAAGGTTGGTAGGCACCCAGAATTTCTTGCTTTTGGCTGTGCAATATTCCCGAAAGGCAGAGGTGTCCGCCATTTTTGACCAATCCGGCAATAGATTCGGCAAGCTCTACTAGGGGGCCTGATAATATGTTTGTCAGCAGAATATCGGCTGGTTCTCGCTCAAATGAAGCGGGCAGACAGATATGATATTGCGTTGCATTCACTTGATTTCTTTCAAGGTTTTTCTTGGTTGCTGTTAGGGCTTGGGGGTCGATATCTACAAAGGAGCCATAGCTAGCGCCTCTAAGAAACGCTGCAATGCCAAGCACTCCGGTTCCGCAACCGTAATCGATAATATTCTTATTTAAACAATCATTTTCTACTACCCATTCAAGACAAAGGGCTGTGGTTGGATGGGTGCCCGTTCCAAAGGCTAGACCCGGGTCTAAGAGTAAAGTGGTTGCTCCGGGCTCTGCTATCGGTTCAGTTACCTTTTCAGCGTATACCCAAAAGTTATCGCCAAAGCACATGGGCTGGAAGTGTTCCATCCATTCTGTTTCCCAAACCCTGTCTTCCAATATTTCCCAGCGGAAATTCGATTCGGACAGGTTGCAAAAACTTAACAACGCTTTCTGGATCGCTGCGCTGTCAACATCGCTGTCAAATAGACCGACCAGAATAGGGTCCGGCCAGATTGGCGGTTGATCGGGGTCTGGTTCGTATATTGGAGAGTCTTTAGCGTCGATGGTGGTAACAGATAGCGCACCAACCGAAAAAAGAGCGTCTTCAATAGATTGATACTCTTGAGCCGTTGTTTCGACGCGCAGCTCTAGCCAGGGCATGAGGTTAAAAGACCCTGACCTAAGCTTGAGAATCAGGTTTTTTTCTAGGGCCCTCTCCAGCGCGAAAGGGCACGCTATCCTGAGTAGCACGTGTGAGGCGAACGGATTCGTCGCCCTCACGTATCTCAATTTCACCAATATTGGACTCTTCCAATACTTCGATAAGCTTTTTAATCTTTCGGATGTCCATCGAGCGTGTAGTTCCTTATTTGGCTAATTGGTCTATGGCAAAGTCGAGCGCATATTCGTAACCTTTGGGCCCGAAGCCACAAAGTACCGCCTCAGCAATGCCAGAGAAGTAGGAAAGATGCCTGAACTCTTCACGTTGGTGAACATTGGAAATATGTATTTCAACAAAAGGGATAGCAACCGCTGACATGGCGTCGCGGATAGCAACGCTAGTATGAGTAAATGCTGCCGGATTAATCAGTATGTAATCCACTTTATTTTGCGCCGCTTGGATCTTGTCCACCAGCTCGTGCTCGGCGTTGCTTTGGAAGCTCGTCAGGCTGTGGCCGGCGGCTTTTGCGGCTGAGGCCAGGCTCTCATTTATTTGTTCCAGAGTTACCGCCCCGTATACGTCGGGTTCGCGCGTACCCAAAAGGTTTAGATTGGGACCGTGAAGTACAAGAATATTAGCCATTGCAGTGATCTACACCCTAATTAAGAGACTACTTAATGTAAGAAATTAAACAGGTTTCGGAGTAAAGCTAACTTAGTGCAAAAAAGCAATGAGAGCTGGCAAAAATCGACTGATTGTTAGGCTGAATGGCCTACCCAGTGGTTATCCCAAAAGATCCCCGAAGGAATATTCTTGCCGGCACGGGAAACCTCGCCAACGCCGCTACTTAACCACCAGTTTCCATCCACACTGGTGGCAGCGGAAATATCCAAAGAATGCACTGATTCAATCGGTTGGCCTAGATGATCCCAGCGGCCATAAATATGCCCCTGTGGTGAGGTAGCTACAACTTCGGCATCAGATACCGCGACGCTGGCTATATAACCGTTAAAGCTTGGCCAGCCGGATTTAGGTTCATCAGCTACCTTCCATCCCTTGGGCGCTGAATAGCTATAGAGCAAGGCATCTTGGGTGGGGGCCGGGTCAGCAAGCTGCATCCCTACCCATAAGGTTTCTCCGTCAGAATCTAGATGGCGGGCACTTAAATTACTGCCAGGCGCAGGAACAAAGGAGCTTATTGAAGATACTTCTGGATCAAAAAATACTAAACCGGACTCAAAGTTATCGGCGTTCAAAATGGTGCGGCCGACGGATTGCCATCCGCCAACGGCAATAACTATCTGGTTAGATATCGATAGCATTTGGTGGGGGCCTAGTCCGGCGATTGAAATCTGCTTGGGTGGTAGGGATAAGTCCGCCAGTCTGTATCTCAATAGAATTGATTCGCTTGTCTCGATCGGAGAAGCAGTAGCCCAAAGTTCGTCTTGGCCCTCTTTATTGATTTGGAATAGGGCGTGGCCCTCAAATATCAACCCTTCCGGGACCACAATCTGGCCTAGGTCTTTACCGTCCGCGGGACTAAATAGCTGAATAAACTTGCCAGGACGTCGTGCCACAACCGCACCGACGGATAAATCATCGCTTAGGCATAGTTCGTGCACCCGAGCAGGCGTATCTAGCTTCCAAACCAGATCGCCTCTCTGGTCGATACAGGCGGCGCCATAAGTATTGCCATAGCTGCGAAATCCACCATACAGGCGAAGAGCTGGCTCGCCAAATTCACCAAGGGAGCAGGCGCCTAGTTGCAGTGCCGCTAAACTAGTACCACTTAACTTAATAAATTCGCGACGCTTAAGCTGCACTTTTTAGTCGCCATCAAAATTGTTAAAACCAATCAAAATGCCAAAGTCTTGCGCAAGATCAGTTTCTAGAAAATTTGCCAGTTGCGTAAACAGGGTTTGCAAATCATCCAATGTTTCAGGGTTTTGTTGATGGGCAGCTAAGTTTTCAAATTCGGCCAATATGTTATTCGCGTCCTGCGCATAGGCTTGAAGTTGTATTTCGTTTTCCGTAGATATGGTTGATGCCTGACCGGTATGCTCGAGCATTGCCGCTAGGCTTATTAAAGATTGCTGGTATACCAGCCAGGTATTTTCCGACCGCCATCCCTCCGCCAGGTAACTTACCCAAAGCCCTTCTTCATTCCGACTTTGTCGTAAGTGGGATTCCAAGCGCGAAATTTGTGAGTAGAGCAGGTTAAGGGCAATTGAGCGCCCGGCAATTACATCTGAATCAAGCGTCCATTCATCGAGTACTACCGGCGCAGCTTGATGATACTCACGCAGGGTAGTTACATCGGCCAAATATACCTCGCTAACCGCTACCAAGGTGGTGCAACGCTGGGCTTGAGTTAAGCCTTCTTTATAGAGCAACCACTCAAGGGCTGGGATGCCTTTCTCAGCGGCAATTAGCTGGTTGTAAGCGTCTGATGTTAAAGGCTGGCCGGATTCAGCGCGTGCACCCAAGCGGATCTCGGTCATATTGCGCTTGTCTGGCCAAAAGTAGAGAGAGAACGACAGGGCTTGCTCGTCGATTGCCTTATAAGGATAGCCATTAATATAAGCCCATTGGCCCAGTGTTTCTGTGAAGGCCGATCTTGCCGCATCAATATCCGCTGATCCCGCGCAATAGTTCTGATTAATTGCGAGCATCTGGCCGGAATTTTCTAGCCATGTATCAGCTTGGGCATTAGCCCAGTTTTTCCAGTGCAGAGAGAGAGAAGCCTCTTTTGATGTGCAGGCAAAGAGTACTGAGGCCATCGCGGCCGCGATTATTATGCGGTAAGCGTTTTTGTACATTTTAGAGAGAGTCTAAAAAGAGAAGCAGCGAGTTTAGTTTATCTTCGGAAAGTTGCGCTACTTCATTTTTTGCCACAGCCGCTTCGCCGTCGTGCCAAAGTATGGCTTCTAGTGCATTGCGGGCGCGTCCATCGTGCAAAAACTGGGTATGGCCGTTAACGGTTTGGTACTTGCCCAAACCCCAGAGAGGAGGCGTTCTCCATTCTTGTCCAGTCGCGTCAAAGTCAGGCCGGTTATCCGCCAAGCCTTCACCTAAGTCATGCAGTAGCAGGTCCGTATAGGGGTAGATGGTCTGATTGCTTAGGGCTGGGCTGATTCCAACTCCAGTTTGCCAGTTAGGCGTGTGGCAACCTGCACAGCCAACATCGGTAAATACTTGTTCTCCCGCTACCACTTCCGGATCCATTGCGTCGGTCCGAGCAGGAACCGCAAGGTGGCTGGAATAAAAGCTCACCAGTCCTAATAGCTCATCGCTGATTTCGGGGTAGCCTCCGTCAGGAGCCTGTACACAGCTAGTTTGCGCCGGCATGCAGCTTTCGTTGGGTGACAGGCTAGAGGTAATGCCAATATCACCAAAAAACGCAGCCGCACTTTGTTGTTCTACGGTTGGTTTACTGGCTTTCCAGCCAAATCGGCCCAATACCAACTCTTCGTTGATGCCGTCCCAAACTGTATTTGGCCTGCCTGAGATACCATCCATGTTTGTATCTTCAGCATCGGCATTGGCGAGAATATATTCGGCTGGGATAGCTTCCAGTAATCCTAGCCCGATCATGGCAGGGGCTACCCTTGGACTTATCATTAAGTCAGGGTGCATTGGGCCGTAAGCCAAATGAGTCAGCTCAATAAGGGGCTTACGCAGCTCTACCACTCGGCCATTAGCCATTTCGAAATTTGAATATTCGTATTCCCACTGAATACGTGCCTCGGGTTCTACGCCAGCTACAGAGAAGTCCTGTAACTGATCTCCGTAAGTCGGTTCGGCAATTACTCCATCCGAGGGAGATCTAGGGTTGCTATCGGTTTCAGGAATACTCAATCGAATCAGGGTTGAAACAGCTTGCGCCTGACCCGGTAGAGGCGGATGACCTCGACCATCTTTGATATGACAGCCCTGACAGCTATTGGTATTGAATAGAGGGCCCAGGCCGTCTCGTGCGGTGGTCGTTGCTGGTGCCGCTATCCAGGGGTTCCGAAAGAAACTATTGCCGATACTAAAATTCATACGGCCCTCAAGATCGAGATTGGAGGCCGGTTGCGAAAAGGCATTTGCGTCCTGAAACTGCGTAGTAGTAGCACCACCGGGGAGGCTCGGGTCCGCAAAGGCCGGTGCGGTGGATAATGAACTAACAAGAGCTGTCGTACCAACAATCGCAAACTTTCGGAAGCGATGACGCAGCAAACGAAAGTTCAGGTATCGAAATTGCACTCTTAGAAATGTCCTTCCGTGTTTGCCGCAAGTGAAGTTAGCCCAAGGGCAATGGCTGAAGCTTCGATAGCTCTTGTTTGAACTACCAAGGCATCAATAGCATTTTGGATCATTGCTGTGCCTTCTGAATTTCCAAAAGATATTAGCTGATCAAAGGCTACGCCAGACTGTGCTGAATCAACTATTAGTCCAATAATTTGAGTCGTGCTGTTAAGCGCCGCCGTTAACTCCACAGCAAGAGCCGGGTCGTGTTTCTCCAATAGCTCAACGACCGATAAACCGCTGCTAAGGTTTCTAGTAAAGTTGGACTGGCCCATCAATACGTTTGATATGCCAATTTGATCGTGCAAAAGAGTGAAGTGCGTATTGTCAGAGAAACAATCGTGCTCGTCTTCGGGAGAGTTAGCGTAGAGAGCAACCTTCATACGTTCGCCCGCCAATTCACCTAGGGAAAGGCTACCGACTCCAAAAAGAATACGACGCAGCTGCTCCTTGGCATACAGTGCCGAAAATTCATTGCTATAGCTGTCCGCGGATGTAGCGTCCCATTGGGTAATAACCCATTCAAGATCTTCAATTAGCAGCTCCGTTACCGACTGCAGATAGTCGCGTCGGCGGTCGCAATTGCCATTTGTGCACTCAGTTGTATCAAGAGCAAAGTCTGTAATCGGGCGGTTGCCAGCTCCCGGACCCGTACCGTTTAAATCTTGGCCCCAGAGTAGAAATTCTATGGCATGCCATCCAGTAGCAACATTCGCTTCCGTGCCGCCCAGTTCGTTTAGGCTAGCTAGGAGCTCAGAGTTCAAATCGGTTAGGTCGAGAGTTTGAGGCCCAAAGCTCAAACTGGTATTCGCAATCAGGTTTGCCTGGCCGACAGGATTTCCGAGCTCATAGAAATAGTTGGTGTGGTCTACGTAGTCGATAAATCCTTCATCCAAAGGCCATGCATTCAGCTGAGGTTCCCAGTCATCAATAATTACATTGCCAAAACGGAAGGCTTCGATCTCAGCGTAAGGTTTGCGCGCTTCTGTCCAGCTATTTTTTGCGGTCTGAAGGCTAGCTTCGCTTGGAGATGCCAAGAAGGCTTGAACGGCATTTTGCATGACAAGAGCTTCATTCAAAGATGCACCGAAGGCTTCTGAGGCGAGTTCCAGATAGCGTTCGCCAACGGATTCAAGTTCAGAATCTGTAGGTGCAGCCTGACCAGCCGGACTGAAGGATAGGCATATAGCGGCAAGCGCGCTTAATAGAGGAAGGTTCTTAATAGGCATATTGAATAATTCACTAATTGGTCTAAATACGAATGAGAAATATTATCATTTAGAAATGGGGAAGAGCAATGTGTTAATCGGAGTCAGCTATCTTTTCTTAGACTAAAAATGACAATTCCAGATAAAACGAGCAGGCCGGATAAGAATCCTATTAATAGAGTGATGGGTAGCCCATCTTCGTCAGCTTGCATAGTTTCATTTGGGGCTGGAATTATGTCTGGTTTAGATGCAAGGGATTGAACTGGCGGTCCATTGGATAGCTCGCCCATATATCCGGCCGATCCGGTACTGGTATCTATATCAAACCCGATCCAGGTTGGCGGGTAGCAAAGTCCGGCTTCTGCGCAGCCTTGAAATTGCACATACAGGTTTTGTGTGTCTTCGGGAATATCCAAATTAATTAGCAGATTACTGTAATAGACCTCCAAGTCTTCCTGAAAAAAATCGTCGAACTTAGTTACTCCCGTCGGGTAACTGGCACCAACCTCGAGGCCAGAGTCAGTCTGATATGCAAAACGAGCGCGATAGAGGTAGTAGTCTGGTTCTATATACCACTCAACTTGAGCATCTCGATCCATGCCCCATATCAAAGTGGGAATAAATGCATCCATAACGCGCAGAAAAGGGCTTTCATCCAAAGCACTAGAAAAACTATTTCCGCCGAAGAGGTCGTCCGTCTGAGCTGATGCCGGGTTGACAGAAAATAGAAAGATCAGCATCAATAGCGCTGATGGGATCGGTAGCGGAGAGAAAAGGTGTTTTGCCATATTGAGTTTCGCGCAAAAGTTGGTAAATCAAACTAGAACCGAAATTTTACCCTTTTCCTTGGGTTGTTACTTGCTTGCTCGACTATAATCTCATCATGGTAATTTACTTCTTCCCTAAAATCGGTCTCAAAAGCTGCTCCATTTTTTTTGCGGCACTACCTCTTATAGTGGTTTTTATACTGAGTTCAGTTGTTAGCACTCAAAGTTTGGCTAACCCCAGGCTAAATATTGAATCCGCGTACGTTACTGCCTTGATTCCCGGCCAAGAGACTTCTGCAGGTTATTTGAGTATTACCAACTCTGGGGATCAAGATCAGGTTCTGCAAAGCTTCAGCACATCTGCTGCGCAGATGGTGCAGTTACATACAACCACCATGAGCAACGGCATGATGAGCATGGATAAGGTTAATGATTTAGTGGTGCCCGCCGGTGGCAGTATCGAAATGCAACCCGGTGGCCTGCATCTAATGATTATGGGTGTCGACAAAGAATCCTTCGCCGGTGAATCACTTGATATGCAAATCAGCTTTGTCAGTGGTGACGTCCTGGAAATCAATGTGCCAATAAAGAAGAGCTTTTAGTGGTTCTACAAAACAGAGCTCAAGAGTCGCTTTGACTAGCCCAGTGTCTCTTAGCGGGATGGGTTGGCAGCCCTTCTTTCAACAACAACTTAGCCTTGAAGAGTGGGATGCGGTTACGCCAGCGCGCGTTGTTGAACAGCACAAATCCAATATTGAAGTAATTACCGAACAGGGCAAGCAAACCTTGCCCGTTACCAGCTCTACGCCAGAATTAACGGTGGGTGACTGGGTTCTGTTGGAGTCCGATGGGCGCTTACTGCGCGTTATGCAAAGGCAAAGCTGTTTTCGTCGCAAAGCTGCGGGCCACAAGGTAGCCGAACAACTGTTAGCCGCCAACGTGGATACGGCGTTTATCGTGGTCTCCCTCAACGATGACTTTAATTTAAACCGCATTGAGCGGTATTTAAGCGTGATCAATCAGGCAGGTTCTGAACCTGTGGTCGTGCTAACCAAAATGGATCTTTGCCCGGATCCTGAGTCCCTAAAAGCGGAAGTCCAGGGCCTCGATAATTTACTTTGCGTCGAGATGGTTAACGCTAGGGATACTGATAGTATTTCGGCGCTATTACCCTGGTGTTTGCCCGGCAAGACAGTAGCGATGTTGGGTTCTTCGGGCGCCGGCAAGTCGACATTGACCAATGGCTTGTTGGGAGAAGAGCGTCAAGCTACTGGAGAGATTCGGGACGAGGACGAAAAAGGTCGGCATACCACTACCCATAGATCGCTTTTGTCGATGCCAAGTGGCGCGATGATTATTGATACACCCGGTATGCGAGAGTTACAGCTTTCGGAATGCGAAGCGGGAGTTGCCGCTACTTTTGCAGATATAGAAGAGCTATCCAGAACCTGTAAGTTTAACGATTGCCGGCACGATAGTGAACCAGGCTGTGCGGTTCAAAAGGCAATCGAAGATGGCAATCTAGATACCCGGCGTTTTGAAAACTACAGCAAACTGAATCTAGAGCAGGCTTTCAATGCGGCCAGCATGGCGGAACGTCGAGCAGTCGGCAAAAATACAAGCCAGTATCACAAGCGGGTGCAAAACGAATCCCGTAAGCACAAGGGCAACAAATAGAGAGTTTTAGCGGTCGCTAGGTTATCTAGCGCGAACGTAGATTTGTTTGTTGTTAGTGCCGGGTTGAGTGCGCTCTTCAGTTATAAAAAGGTCCGAATTGTCACTCACTAGATTGGATAGCTTGGAAAACCCAAAGTTTCTTGGGTCAAAGTCTGGCTGCAGTTTGTTTAAGTAGCTGCCAAAGGTGCTTAGCATTGCCCAGCCAACATCATCACTCGATTGCTCCAGAGCATCCAACATAAATTGCTTAGGGAAGTTCGGTTTAGACTTTCGAGGCGCTCTCGGTTTTTTGGTTTCTGAGGTTTTCGTGTTTTCCACTTTTTGCGCGACTACAGATGGCTTCTTGGCGCGAGAAGGTCGTAACACCTCGGTAAATATAAACTTGTGGCAGGCGTTCTTGAAGGCCGCTGGAGTTTTCTGTTCGCCAAACCCGAGCACGGTCAAACCTTCTTCCCGAATACGCATGGCTAGCCCGGTAAAGTCACTGTCGCTGGTAACCAGGCAGAAGCCGTCAAATTTGCGAGTGTAGAGCAGATCCATAGCGTCAATGATCATGGCGCTATCGGTAGCATTTTTACCGGTCGTATAGGCAAATTGCTGAACCGGCTTAATGGCATGTTGTTGAAGTACGTTCTTCCAAGAACCGCTTTGAGGCGAGGTAAAGTCGCCATATATGCGTTTTACTGTGGCCTCGCCAAAGCGTGCAACCTCTGCAAGTAGCCCTTCAATTACTGCGGCTTGAGCGTTGTCCGCATCAATCAGCACCGCCAGTCGAAGTGAGGATTCTTCCGAATCGGTTTTGGCAATCGTTCGTGGTGAAACCATGGTTTTGCTCCCCTTATCTAGGCTTCTGTCTAGTTTAATGGCTAAGCCTATGCCTAGACTTTAGAGCATCAGACCAGAAGAACGCACGTTTTTTTAGAGGTTAAGCCTAATAAGGCTTTGCCGAGTCGCCAATAAGGATAAACACGCATCCGCAGCTTCTTGTCCTTTAACTTTGAAGTGATTCAGAAAAAACGCTACATCTTGGTCGGAATCGCTAAAGCTCTTTGGTGTTAATACCACTGACAAAATGGGTAATCCTGTGTCTAGCTGCGCCTGCATCAAGCCGGATATAACCGCATCCGCCACAAATTCATGACGATAAATCGCACCATCAACCACTAGGCCACAGCAGATAATCGCTGAATATTGGCCAGCCTTTGCAAGATCTTTTGCTAGCAATGGAATCTCAAATGCGCCCGGAACGTCAAATGTATCAACGCTGGCGGTGCCATTAGTGAGGCGCGCCATTTCTTCAGCAAAGCCTTGATGTCCGCTATCGACAATATCTTGATGCCAAGCCGCTTTGATAAAAGCAACGCGGAGGTTGGGGATTTCAGGTTCGAAACCCTGATTCATAGCTATCTCCTCAGAGGAATAGTAAATAAATTCAGGGCGACACAAATAGGCCACACCGTCGCATCAGACAGTGGTTACCAATTTGTTCTCTTTCATCCGGACTTTAACCGTCGGTTTCGGAATCTAACCGAATCTGCTGACCTCTTTGGCATAGAAACCAAAAGAGCGCTCGCGGACTTAAGCAAAAGCTCTTACCGCCGGTGGGGAATTACACCCCGCCCCGAGAACAGGCGGCATCTTACTGCGCAGTATGAGAAGTGTCTATCGGGAGGGGCGCAAAGATAACTAGATCGTCGGCTTGCCTATTGTATTCAACAAAGCACCTTCAACAAGGTGTTTCAAAAAAGTTCCTTAGGGTAAGTCACCCATAAGGTAGCGCGGGCCAGAGCCAAAGCCTTTGGCGCGATCTTCAGGATTGTAGAGAGCGCAATTGGTTAGGGATAGACACCCGCAACCAATGCAGCCATCAAGTCGGTCACGCATCTGTAACGCAGTTTCGATGCGTTGATCCAAGGCCTCACGAAAAATGGTGCTTATGAGGGCCCAATCCGTAACCGTGGGAGTGCGACTCTCCGGTAATGATTTGAGTAGTTCAGAAATCTCTTCCAGTGGAAAGCCAAGCTGCTGAGCGATAAGTACAAATGATAGCCGCCGAATATCCGACTGGCGGAAGCGGCGCTGTTTGCCATTGTTCCGAATAGGCCGAACCAGACCCTGAGTTTCGTAAAAGCGAATAGCCGAGACCGACAATCCCGTTCTATCCGCTATCTGTCCAATGCTTAGTTGAGCCATAGATTTTTACCACCTTCTTGATAGTCAAAAATAACCTTGACCTCAAGTAAGCTTGAGGTTTTAGAGTGCTCCTCGTCAAGTAAAACAAATTAATGACAGGAGATCGAAATGAGCAATGCAATTCTTGAACATGTGAATGTCACAGTGTCAGATCCAGATAAAACCGCAGCGGTCTTAGGGCGGTTATTCGAGTGGCATGTGCGATGGGAGGGTGCCTCAAAAAATGACGGAAGAACGGTGCATGTAGGCACGGAGAGCAGCTATCTAGCGCTATATACTCCACCAAAAATGAAAAATGGCAGTATCGCCAGTTACCTCACTTCAGGAGGGCTCAATCATATAGCCGTCGTTGTTGATAATCTCGACGAGATAGAGGAACGGGTTTTGACAGCTGGGTTTAAGCCGTACAATCAGGGTAACTATGACCCTGGTAGACGCTTTTATTTCCTAGATCATGACGAGATTGAGTACGAGGTAGTTCAGTATTGATAACCGGCAACAAAAGGTAGGCCACACCACTCCGAGAAAAGCCGGCATCTTACTGTGCTTGTTCTGTCATCTGCATAATACTCGTATACTTGTCCGCTATAACTACAGATACAGCGGACCGGGATGAGCGACGACATCGGCTACAAAAATAACCCCCTGCATGGTTTAAGCCTGAAAAACATGTTGATTGAGATAGTCGATCACTACGGATTCGAACTTTTGTATGCGTACTTAGCCCTCAATTGCTTTAAAACAAACGCTGATATTGCTTCTAGTATTAAGTTTTTGAAAAAAACGGATTGGGCGCGAGAGAAAGTCGAAATCTTTTACTTATATCAGTTTAAAAATTTGCCCCGCTGTTCTAGTGAACAATTTGAACTACCCCCGCGAGCCCGACTTATTCCTGCGGATCAAACCCCGGGAGAGCCTGCTCAGCTAAGTTTAGAAGATGCTGAGCGCTTACAAGAAAAACGTGAGCGCAAGGCCGCTGAGCATGACCGCGAGCGCAGCGGCGTTCGCACTAATGCTTATCAACGTTCGTCTAAAGCCAAGGCTCAACCCAGATCGCAACCTAGAACTGAGTCCAGAGCTGAAAAAAAGGCTCCTTCGGATGTTTGGGCTAAGGCAAAGTCCAAAAAGTTTGATTAACGCCTCCATCTGACGGTACGAGCCGTATTTATAGAACTTTAAATTTTTCGAGCTAAGCAAAAAGACTGGCTATAAAAAGCTGGCCTTTTTTGTGAGCAACTGCAATATGTCTAAGAGACATAGGCTAGTAGTTTAGACGTAGAGAAAAATGAAGCCGGTTGTTGTCGACGGTATCACTACGGCCGCTATTGGCAAATTATTGTCCCCAAGCTGCATCAGCGGGATTGTCTGGAGCCGTGAGAATAATGACAGGGGTAAGTAATCCGGTTTTTTGTATTTTTTCGAGCAATCTAAAGCCATCGACTCCAGGAAGCCGTAAATCCAGAAGCACAATACCCTATAGGTTCTGACTTAAGCTTTTGAGGACATCATTACCTGTATATAGAAAGTCTATTTTCGCATCTGGCTTATAACTTTTTAATATGGTGCTGATGCCTTCCAAGAAGAGCTTGTGATCATCAGCAAGCAATATTTCCAACACTGTCTCCTGCACTTATTTAGGACAGAACAGCAAAAAATAGCCAATTCCATTGGTTATAAACTAAGCATTAAAATTGCATCTAATCAAAAAATATTTACTGCTGATTAGAACTCCATATATCAAATATTTTAGGGCATATTCAAAGCATAGGGATGAACCTTACTGATTGTATCTATCGCTGACTATATCTGAATCTCTAGTTGACTCAATCTGGTAAGTGAAGCTCTCGCGGTCAATGAGTCTAGTTTCGCTGTACGGATGACTAGCGAACTGTTTGAGCCCGATGGGTTCTTGGAAGAACTGCGAAATCTCGGCTATAGCGTCAAAGAGGGTCAGTAAGTCTGACTGGGCTGCTATTTAGTTTGTGGCATCTCAATTTCCCCTCTAAGGCTTTACACTTCTTGACTCGAATTCAGGTCCACCCTGCCAGATGTAACTATTTGCTGTGCTAGCATCAGTCTAAATCTATCAAGGGGGATATTGGTAATGAGGAATATAGCTAGCAGAAGTTCCGTAGGTATCTTGTGTGCTTGCGCACTCTGGGTAAGTAGCAGTGCCCTGGCGGGAGATCCAATTCCTGAGGGTTGGTTGGCGGAAAACGTTGAGCCAATAGGTTTCTTGGACTACCAGGACCGTTACGCTGGCAAGTTCACTATTAAGGAACAAGACGGTCGATGGTATCTCTATATGACCGTTCAGAAGACTCAGGAAGGTCGTGGACCTATCCATGCTCCAATCTTGAGAGTTGTGGATGTTACCGACCCCACAAACCCCGTTATCGTCAACGACATTATCTATCCGATGGACGGCAATATGGCCCAGGTTACCTCTCAGGGTGATTTGCTAATGGTCGGTATGTCTAGAGAGTTGACTCAATTTGATACGCAGAATGCGATTAACTTTATGGCGGAGTTCCAGCCGGATGAAGTTCCAGTGGATAAGTTGACCTACGAAGGTGTGCTTTTATTTGATATTAGTGATCCGGTAAATCCGGTTGAGTTATCTCATTGGGAAACTGGTGCTTATGGCGTACACAGAAATATCCTGCACGAGGGTTATGCTTATTTATCCGCCAGTGCGCCGGGTTACCGAGCCCAGATCTTTAAGATTCTGGATGTTCGTGATCCCAGAAATCCTAAAGAAGTTGGCCAATGGGCCCAATTTGGGCAGCAACTTGGCGAGGTACGCGAGGACGGCGTAATTCCGAGCTTCCATGGTCCCGCCATTATCAGTCCGGACGGAAATACCGCAATCTTGGGCTTTACCCCAGACATGGTATCTCTGGATATCAGTGATAAATCTAACCCTAGGGTTATTGGTCGGTTGCAGATTGTTCCGCCCTTTGTGAATAACGTCACTCAGTCCGTTCATTCGGTAATCCCTTATTGGGATAAAGGCTTGGTCTATGTAAATGGTGAACCGAAAATCGCGCAGTGCGGTGAGTCCTTATCCGCCAATATTATGGTGCAAAACGCCGATCCAACTAAGCCTTACATGATGTCGACTTTCCCGATTCCGGAAGTGCCCGAAGGCTTCGCTTGGGACAATTTCTGTGATCGTCCCGGACGCTTTGGTCCGCACAACGTCAATAATGAAATCCATAACCAAGACGTTATGCAGGCAAATAATCTGATTCACTTGGCCTACTTCAACGCCGGAGTGCGTGTTTATGACGTAAGCGAGCCTCGCTTGCCTAAGGAAGTGGGTTGGTTCCTACCGGGTGACCCCGAAACGCCTAAGCGTTCGCAGTCTGGCTATATGCCCATCTCTATTACTCAGGAAGTTATGATCGATACTCGAGGTAACATCTTTACTTCCGGAGCAACCGGCATGTATGTCTTGCGAAATAGTGATGAATTAGCAGACAGTTGGGATTAATATACAAAGGGCTCAATTGAGCCCCTTTTTTTGTCCTTAATTTAAGGATTTCATATCGGAGCACGATGTTGATGAAAAATTGGTCTTTAGCCTTGCTTACGGCAATCGTTCTGGCAGCTTGCAGCCCGATGGAAGTTGCTGGTACTTCTGATACAGCACCCAGTCAGGCCGATGAGTTGGCCCTAGAAGCATTGCACCAGTCACTGCTTACGGTAGATACCCATATAGATATCCCCATTGAGTTGGGTACTGATCTAGCCGATCCCGGATTAGACGGCCCCATGCAGGTCGATTTTCCAAAAATGCGCAGTGGCGGTTTGGACGCTGGCTTCTTTATCGTCTACGTCGGTCAGACCTCAGTAACGCCCGAAGAATATGTAGCTGCTTACAGCAAGGCTCAGGATAAGTTCGCCGGAATAGAGCGCATGTTAGCGCGGTATCCAGAGCAGATATCTCTCGCGAGAAACCCGGATGAAGTTAGACAAATACTCGCCGATGGAAGGTTGGTGGCCGCAATAGGTATTGAGAACGCTTTCCCGCTTGGGCCAAATCTGGAACATCTTCAAGAGTTCTACGATCGCGGTGCTCGCTATATTTCGCTCACGCACTTTGGTCATAACGACTTTGGCTCCAGCTCTGATAGTAGGGGTGGTGCTGAAGGATATGTAGAGCCTGAACATCAAGGGTTAAGTGACTTAGGCAAGCAGCTTATCGATAAGATGAATGCCCTAGGCATTATGGTGGACGTATCCCATACCTCCCCAGATAGTACCCTGCAGGCAGCGGCATATTCCAAGGCACCGGTTATTGCATCCCACTCCGGTGTTAGAGCTTTATACGACCATCTGCGCAATTTAAGAGATGAAGAAATTATTGCCATTGCAGACAGCGGCGGGGTAATTCAATTGGTAGCATTTGATACCTATATGCGCAGCGTTAGTGAAGAGAATAGCGCGGCGATAGGTCAGATCCGTGAAGAGCTAGGCTTTGGTGGTGGACAGACAACTACCCAAGAAACTGTCAACCAATATCGAGCAAGGCTTGCGGCTTTGGATGCCACATTCCCTCGGGCTTCTGTAAGCACTCTAGTCGACAATATTGACTACGTGGTTAACTTGGCAGGTATAGACCACGCGGGCATATCCTCTGACTTTGGTGGCGGCGGTGGCATCAAGGGTTGGGATAATATTAGCGAGTCTTCAGCGGTTACTGCAGAGCTTGTCAGTCGCGGTTATTCCGAAGAAGATATCCGGAAAATCTGGGGCGAGAATCTACTGCGGGTTTGGAAGGGAGTAGAAGAGGCAGCGTCTCGATAGCTAGTTGAAGACACTTCTATTACAGGGATTTACTCATAAGGGTTATGGCTGTGTCTTTGTATTCGCACTGTTCCATGATCGACCAGCCCAAACCCTCATATAGCGGTGCTTCACTGGGCGTGTAGAGATATAGCGTATCGGTACCCAAAGATTTAGCTTCCTGTTCAATACGCGTAACCAGCGCAGAGCCAAAGCCTTTTTTCCGGTACCCCTGCTTTACGTAGACGCTCGCCAACCAGGGCGTTAGTTCCTTGCGTGAATCCATATCCGCCGGCACCAATGCGGCTGAGCCAACTAGATTTGAGCCATCTAATGCGATCACCGCGCAGGGGACTCCCGAACGCTGACACTTTTTAGTTAGCCTGAGAGTTCTTTGTTCTAGTGTTTCACCGGGGTTTAGATAGCTCCATTCAGCAAAGTGCAGCGCTGCAAGTTCGGCAATATGCTGGCGATGGTCTGCTAGATACTCTATGTGCATAATCAACCTACTTCGGGATTTGCATATCCTGCCTCACAACAGCACAGAGTTCTCGACTAGCGCAGCCTTCTATATGGTCGTTTACCAATCCCATAGCCTGCATAAATGCATAGGCGGTGGTTGGTCCAAAAAACTTCCAACCCCGTTTCTTCAGGTCTTTGCTTAAAGCTATAGAGGTCACTGTCGTATTTGGTATTGGCTGGGTGCTGGCAATTTTTCCAGCGTCTGATTCACGAACTGAAGGTTCCCACTCCCAAAGATAGGCACCAAGGCTGCCAAATTCTTCAACCATTTCTATAGCGCGATGAGCATTGTTGATAGTGGCTTCTATTTTTCCTCGGTGCCGCACAATGCCTTTATTTTGCAGCAGTTGAAGGGTGTTATTTTCATCAAATTTAGCAATCTTATTGAAATCGAAGTTTGAGAAAGCTTCTCTAAAGTTTTCACGTTTACGGAGAATGGTTAGCCAGGAAAGCCCAGACTGAAAACCTTCAAGACAAATCTTCTCAAACAGGCGGAAATCGTCGGTTTCAGGGTGGCCCCACTCGTCGTCGTGGTAAGCGCGGTAATCTAAATGGTCTTGGCCCCACCAGCAGCGGGTAATGCCGTCTTCGGCTGTGTGCAGGTATTGAGATTCATCGCTCATTTTGGATTCACCTTATTTTAGGACAAAGGTTAGAGAGTGACAGAAGGGGAGTGGATACTTTCCAATTGATTGGTACCCTGACCCTGATTTTTATTTAGGACAAAAAGCCCCGCATTTGCAGGGCTTTTCTATAAGGCGTTCTAATTATATTCAGAGATAAGCTATTTTTTAGATTTTTTCTCAGCGCGTTTTTCTTTAAGGGATTTGGCGGGCTTTTTCTTCACTTGCTTCTTCTTATCCATACCTTTTGACATATCGATTTCCTCTTTTTATCTGCATAGACTGTAACCTTAATCAGACTAATAGAGCAGTAATATTTCTGGGGGCCTTGCTATCCGTGCTACGTCCCCTATTTTTATTTGGTATTATCAAAAAAACCAAGCTCACAACCACAAAATGAGTGTCAAGAGGCCGTTGCTTAGGCTTCATTTCTAGCGCTTTTAGATTAAAGGGCTCTGATGCGTTAATTCTCATCTCTCAATGAAGTAAATCCTACCTATGTCGTATCAAGATAAAACTATCCAACTCATTCATGGCAGCGATGACCTTAATCACGCCGTCATCTGGCTGCACGGCTTGGGCGCTAGCTCCGATGATTTTCCACCGATTGTGCCGGAGTTAGGATTGAGTGCTGATCGAGCGATTCGTTTTATCTTCCCCCAAGCGCCCGATCGTCCAATTACGATAAACGGTGGCATGCAGATGCCCGGCTGGTATGACATCAAAGGGATGGATATCGCAGATAAAGAAGATGCAGAAGGAATGGCGGAATCTCAGGCGATTCTGGAAGGTTTGATTGACGAGCAAATCAATCAGGGTATTCCGAGCGAAAACATCATTATTGCGGGTTTCTCTCAGGGTGGGGCGGTGGCCTATCACACAGGTGTGCGTGGTCAGCGCAAGCTAGGCGGCATAATGGCCCTGTCTACTTACCTACCATTCTCTGAACAGATCGAGCAGGAACAAAGCAAAGTAAATATGGCGACGCCAATATTAGCGAATCACGGAACCTATGATCCGGTCGTGCCTATCCAGCTTGGAAAGAAGAGCGCCGACCGGTTGCTTGATTTGGGTTACCCCTTAATTTGGAAAGAATACCCCATGGAGCATCAGGTGATAATGGAGCAAATTAAGGATATTGGGGATTGGATCAATAAGGCGTTCTGACTGTGCTTACTCGCTTATTTTAGTTCCCTATAGAAAGGCTAGGCTTATTGATAGGATCTGCCCTGGTGTTTAAGCCATCCGCCTGTATGTGAAGCGTTTGGGTCATGATGTGTCCAGTGAATTACACCACCTTGGTCATTCCACTCATATTCACCGAAGAATTCCACCGTATCTCCCGCAGAAAGGCCGGCGATTCGAGGCGCAATGTCAATATTGTGTGCTACCAAAAGAGTTTGATTTGACGACAGCTGGAGAATAAATCGCTGATGGCGACTACCGTCGTTATCGTCAGCAAGAACCCGAATGACTCTTCCACTCCCTCCGATCTGAATATTGCTTTTGCGGGTTTTATAGGCGTTGGCGATAGCCGAATCTGAGGTAGTAAACTGACGATCAATAGATGAATCAGGTGCAGAAATTTCGCTAACGGCAACGTTGGTGGAATCCCTATTAATCTGGACGAAGTAACCAACAGCCACGACGAGTAGAAGAATAATAATTTTATGCATTAGGCGTCCTTAGTTAAGCCTACCCGCCAACGAATTGTTAGGCGACGTTGCCACGAATGACCGCCGCCAAGATGAGCCCACCAATTGCCAGCGAACAAATGCCAATAACTTTGATATAGGAAATTGCCCGAGGGACAGCCTGTTGGGCAAACCAATGATGCCACCGCCATGGAAGAAGGAGAATGCAAGCCGTGGTGATGAGGAGAACCCAGCCAAAGGCAATAAATCAAAAAGGCAATAAATGGGGTCAGACCCATTTAATTCTTTAATTAATTAAAACGCATTATAGGAGCAAGTTTTCGCACAGGGTAGATACAATACTGTAACCATGGGCTCAGAATCCCCGCCTTTCTATCGACATATTGGACCAGTGTCTTTTTAGATGGAACGCCATATTGTCGACAGCCTTTGTCAGCTGATGGCTCAAACGTTAGAAAGCGTGGTCCATAAACACGAACATTGATCTTTTTAGCTAACGTTGAGTCACTAGAGTAATCCTATGCCAAATATTCGATACAACAAACGATGTAGCCATCTAACGACATGCTTAGGCGGTGTGTTACTCCTGTCTCTCCATTGGCTAGCATTTGCCGAAGATGAAGTGACAGCGCAAAATTGCTCTCAAAACAATCAATTTACCTTTAGCTGGCAGTTTACCGATAACTGTAGGCTTGAGCCCCGAGGCGGCACTAGCACGGGTATCGAGGTATCGCTAGCCCCCTCCCCACGAGCTGATTGGTTAGCCATACAGGAAGAGGGCATTAGCGATTTTGAAAAAGATAGACGCGCGATATTAGCCATGGCTGGCCCCTATCGTGTTAGTTTCGATTTTATAGAAACTGTGGGATATACCGCGGGTTATTTGCCAAGCCGACCCTACCAGTCGTGGGGCACTGAATATGTCTATGTTGCGGATGACAGCAATGAGTACATTAGTTTGCAGCATATTATGGTGATGTATATCCGTCAGGAAGACGGTTCCGCATCGTCACCCATTATCATGAAGCATTGGCGCCAAGACTGGGAGTATCAAAAGCGTACACAGTTTGTTTACGCAGGGTACGACCGTTGGAATAAGCAAAAACAACACCGCGAAACGATCGAAGGAACATGGTCACAGGCGGTCTTTCAGGTAGATGACTCACCCCGTTACGAGTCTTTCGGTAAGTGGCAGCATGCCGCCAATGTATCTACCTGGATTAGCGTAAAAACGTCGCGGCCCTTACCTAGGCGCGAAAGCAGTGTACGCGATGACTATCAGATTCTTGAAGGCACCAATCGGCATAGCATATTAGCCAATGGCTGGGTGCAAGAAGAAGAAAACATGAAGCTTGTATTGGATGACCCTAATGGCCCCGTTTACCTAGCTAAAGAGCTAGGTATCGCCCGTTATGAACGTATTGTTGACCATGATTTCTCTGGCGGTGATGAGTATTGGAATAAATCTAAGCACTATTGGGCAGATGTTCGCGATGTTTGGAAAACACTGATTGACGAACAAGACGCGCTGACCATTCATAAGAAAACCGGTCAGCAATATATGTTTATGCCATTTTTTAATCAGGCCCAAGCCATTGTAGACGGTGAGCCTTATGATTCAGAACTAGGAAAGATCAAAATTAGAGAGATGCTGACGCCGTTTATTGAATTAGAGTAATGGTCTACCGCGGCAACCGATCATCTGACGGACGGAGAAGGTCTAAAGGTTTAAAAGGACACACACTTAATCATACTTGGATATACAAACAATCCAATGCACCTGCAGTCAAAACCATTAAACCTGCCACGGTGCTCGACGAACAGTCCATTGCGAGTCGAATACTGGCCTGATCAAGAGTACTGAAGTAGTCTAAATGGCGGTTTAAGTCGTCACTATGATCCTGCTGCTGTATGTTCATGGGCCGCTGAAAAGGCTGCCGCCACATTTTACTAATTCCAAGCCTTACTCAGGCCGATAGGCGATATTTTCAATTGTATTGATGCTCGTCATACTGCTCTTCCAACGTTTGTTGATGACCCTATCAGATAACTCGTGGTCAGTGAATGATAGAAAGTTGATGTTGGTATCGTGTCGTATAACGCTTTGCTAAGCGGAAATTAATGGTTGGCTAAAATCGCGTAGCGATGGCCAAATGTTAATTTTCCGTTTAAGCAACTTGTTATATATATTTTGTAGCAATGACCTGAACAACTGAGGCCTTACCCGTATGATATATACCCTCAACCACATTACGTTCAAGCTCTTCGATATGATTAAAATTCAATTCTTTAAACTCATCCATCAAAGATATTTTAGATTGCATAAACTCTACCGTATTTCCACCACCAGTGCTAAACATTAACTGCTCAGGAGTATAGGCTTCGAGCAAAAATACCCCCTTTTTCTTTAGTCCGTTAATTACTTTTTTATGTAACGTTTTCCTCTGCAATGACGACAGAGGGAAAAATATAGATATTATTCCATCCCACTGATTCAGCCCTAGATTATATTCAACTAAGTCTGCATGAATAAATTTAACTTCAACACCGTTACTCTTTGCTAATTTCATCCCTTTATCTATACCTGCTAAAGATGAATCTATAGCAGTTACAGAGTACCCCTGCTTTGCTAGGAACACCGCATTTCTACCTTCACCTTCTGCTAAGCTTAAAACCTTTCCTTTTGGAATAAAGTTAAAATTATTTTTTAAAAATTTGTTAGGTTCTGTTCCATAAACATACTCGTCTGTGCTGTAACGTTTATCCCACATTTGATTACCCTGTTGTTGATTGAAATTAAGTTATGTAATCTATGTTACAACCTAAAGTCAACTTGAGGTCAATAGATGAATTTATGGATATAGGTCAAGTTTCAAAGATTTGTAAATTACCAGTTTCAACATTAAGATTCTATGAAGAAAAAGGACTCATTCAGTCAATTGGCCGTAAGGGTTTAAGACGATATTTTTCTAAAAATGTGGTTGATACTCTTAACCTAATTTCATTAGGGCGCAATGTAGGGTTATCGTTAGATGAGATAGGAAAAATGCTACTTCCTCAAGGCCTTCAAATTGATAGGAACTTACTTCTATCTAAAGCAAATGAATTAGATATAAAAATTATGGAAATGACAGCAATGAGAGATGGGCTTCGCCATGCCTCCGCTTGCAAAGCACCTTCTCATATGGAATGTCCGAAATTCCTTCGCTTGCTAAATGTTGCAGGCAAAAGATGGGGCAGGCCTAAGAAGAAGCTATAGCCGATAAAATATAACACCCTACTAAGGGGCCGCTGCGAAGCTGCCGTCCCGCGGAGCCAGCGATAGCTGGCACAAAGATTGAAGCTGTCGTCCCCGATGTCGAAGGCACAATCAACACTCGGCTGCGCAAGCGAACACCGGCCGGGGACTATGACGCAACGCTTGAGATGGACTCGTCTACCAGAGCCAACCGCTATCAGGGGTTAATGGCATTTGCGGTGAGGGGGCCACAACACGCTGCCCTTGGCTGCGTGCCAACGGACTTCACCGGAAACATATAGAAAGATCGGGACACCCATCAACTTAATCGCTAGAGATAGTAACGCAGGGCATTAGGCCAAAGGCTAGTAAACCATGAGGGTAGTAGTGGATGTCCTGAACTTCGCAAGAATGTAGGCCATTAGCACAAGGACTAGTAAACCGTGACCGTAATAGTGGATGTATAAAACTTCGCTGACGTTGTGGTTTACTCTGGCACTTTACACTGACCCTAAAGACCCCAAGTATTACTTGCTTATATGTTGAATTTTTGTTGAATTAAATTTTCCTGATTTAGCCATAATGAGATTGATAATGGATTATCAGGTTCCTGACCAAAACGGATTTTATTGCGGATAAGGCTCAAGTCAGGATTATTTTTGTAACTATATTGTTTATCCACGTCCTTCATTAGTGCACCACCTCGTCGATCGTGACACCTGCCCAACAACCCGACCTAAGACTTGCGCAGGTTGGATACTACCCAAAGTCAAAGTGTCGGTTGAAGCGGCAAGATTATCGCCCACTAATAATAGGGTGCCACCGTTTTCTATTGTGATGATTCGTTTAATTATCTTTCCATACTGAGCATGTTCGACCACCACCACATCGCCTTGTTTAAAGACTGAATGGAGTCGTCGATATGCTATTACAAAATCACTGCAGCAGAAGCTAGGCTGCATGCTATCTCCGGCGACTTTATAACAGCCAAGCCTAATCATGTTCTGCTACACATACCAATCATGTGGGTTAGATCAAGGTTATTTAAGCTTTGGATAAACAATCATTTCTGCAGGAAGGTAAGGGCTTGTTGCTGTATACGTTGCAACTTTTTTAGTGCTCCAATAAGCCGCCGCGAATTCATTCACCAAGGCTAATAATTTTTCACCTTTCTCGCGCTCAAGCCCTTGCTTACACGCAGAACCAGCCAGCATGATGTCGTGTACTAGTGTATGAATATTAGGAAACTGATCAAGCTGAGGCTGTTTAAAATAATCACCCCAGATAATTCTAATTTCATGCTTAACTTTTTCTGCATGCACTTCTTTCTCAGCCACTAATCGACCTAACTTGGCCTGGTCAGCCAGTGACAGTGTTTCTGTGCTCGCTAACTCGTTGATCAAGTCCATAAAGCGAACAGTGCTTAATGTTGCTATTTGTGCCGTAATTGGATCGTAAACTTTACAAGGAATATCACAATGAGCGGAAGCCGTGTCTATACCTACCAACTTATCGTACAAGCTAATTAGATTGTGCAACATAATTTATTTTTCCTTATTTACAGTTTTAATATTTTTTGATTTGCGTAAATAGAACCAGATTCCGGTCCCAATAGCGTAAGCCAATGCCGCTAAAAGAAAAGAATGAACCGCAGGGCTTGCCCAGTGTCCGTGGTCATGGCCTGAATGTGCTGCTACGAAACTTGCAGGTGTTATCAGCGCTACCGCTAGAGGGAGAGATTTTTTAAATGACATCATTATGCAGTGTCCTTAGAAAGATGAAGTATAGGTTGGAATTCCAACTCGAAAAAAACATTAATGACCTTTTCTTCATGCGCGCTAAAAATGCCTAAGCGTTTAACGTTCGCAGCCAATTCAGTGCCTGCACGTCGGCTTGCACCGTGAAATGCACTGGTGATGTTAGACGTACCCACATTAATTAAATAATAAGATTTTAACTGCTGATAAAGGTCTTGGTAGGTATTAATAGCCTGTGAATTATTGTGCTTTCTAAAATGCACATTCGCGATATTTTGATAGCTAATAACCAACGCAACAATTGCTGCTTCAGTATCATCCCAATGAGGCAGCAACAGGCGTGCGCGCTGGCAAGCCGTTGTATAATGCCGTATCGCGACACCGTCTTGACCTTCGTTAAAGGCTGTATTGCCTTGCAATATCTCTTTTTTCCATTGCTCCATGACTAACTCCCAAAAACTGCCTGAATGATAATGATAATGATAATGATAATGATAATGATAATGATAATGATAATGATAATCATTATCATTCGTGGTTGTCTATGGATAATTAGTTTTTTTGAGCAATTTTGGAGGAAAACACGTAAAAATAAATTTAGATTCAAAATAAATCCACCAAATGGCTAAATTTTAGTGAGTTAATCTCTCTTTTTCATCCAATGTGAACTCAATTATTTTAATGATTTTGCTAAATTCGATTACATCTTGCTCTGAGCCATTCATTTCATAGCCAGATGATCGTGCAACACCTTTTATAGATTTAGGGTGTGCCTTCACATACCTTTTCTGCCTGATCTTCTGATAAGACGTTTGCAGTCGCTTTATACTCAGAATTTTTTAATGTAACAAATACTGAGTTGTTCGCCAAAATGTTCTTAAATCACTGAGATTCCTCACCAAAACCGGATGCTGAATATATCTTTCTGCTGGTTTCATCCTGATCTATGACTTCTATTCCAGCTTCTTTAAGGTCTCCAGGTTTTCTTCCCTAATGCTTCAAATGGATAAATCTGTCGCCTAGTAAAAAACCGAGATGAAATCTGTAGAGACATAGTGGAAGTCTAAATAATTTTAGTTTAAAGCCTTTGGGTAGAGTAGGCTCACCTATTGTAGTTAGCATACTAAATTATCCAGATAATTGATTTTAACGCCACAATAAACGGCAGAAAATAGTTGGCTAAAATGTGAGGCACGAACGATGGCCAACTATTTTATATCCGATTTAATTACCTTGTTATATGCTTTTACTTTTCATTGAGTGACTGGAAGTATCGACTTAATGTCTGGGCGCCAAATTTAGGTGCATTCATATCCATAACCAATACATTCAAGAAAAATTCAATAGAGCCATACCTCTTGGCGTTCAAAAACAACTTACACAAGGTTAATAAAAAAATACGTATCCAATTGGGAATAAACGTTATTTTGACGGGTTTACCAACAGCCTCAAATGCAACCTTTGCAAGTTCAACTTGAGTGAAGACTTCAGGTCCGCCAACTAAAATCTCTTTTTCAATATTGGCGATGGCATCTATGCAAACTTTAGCCAAATCATCTCCATGTATAGGATTTGATTGATATTCCCCTCTACCAAACAAATAAACCCGACCGTTATCTGCCATCTTGTAAAACTCAGTCATGTCTGAGAAAAAACCTGTTGGCCTCACTACACAATAGTCCAAACCTGATTCACTCAGCTCTTTAACAAATTTTTCTTTAGCCTCGAAAATTTTAAGTTGTTTAAGTTTGTCTCCATGTAAAGCAGATACATATATAAATTTTTTAACACCACTACGCTTAGCTTCGTTAAGTAGGTTTAAGTTTGCTTGATAATCAACATCCATATAAGACAAACCATCTTGCTGCCTTGTTATTCCAAGTGAAGAGATTACGACATCTACTCCATCACAGCAGTTAACTAGGGCGCGTGCGTTGGTCGCTTCGGCTTCAAAGATATCAATGTCTGGTTGGAACTCTTCCAGTTTCACCGAGCTACGAGCTAAAGCAACAAGTCGGATTTTTTTTGCGATAAGGTTTTGGACAATAAACTTACCCAAATAGCCAGTTGAACCTGCTACTAATACTCGTTTCATCGTCTATACCCACAAGTTAATATTGAGCCGGATGGCATATAACAGTGTGTTTAGCCGCTAATTACTGCACACCATCATTTTTAGGCATTAAATACCAAAGGACAAAACCAGCTAAAAATAGTGCAGGAATATCGCCCAGCATATTTGCGTGTTCGGTTTCATCAACAATAGCTTGAGCAAGCATGATTCCTGCGTGAACAAGACTAGACCAAATAGTGAACCAGATGAGACTCGCATTGGCCATTGGGTCTTTCGCAGCGCGTATCAAAAATATTCCCAATGTTATATAAATACCCATAACCATCTGTTCATATTCTGGTTGTGCCGGGGACCAGCTCCAACCAGAAGGCCAGATGAACATCATCATTGCCGGGACACCTACAATAAAAATAGCACCAAACATATAAAGTGCAATTTTCAAATACTTTAGTTTTTTTCTTTCTTCATGACATTCTCCTATAGCTATTTATTAACTGCTAACGCCTTACATAAGTTGTAGTTTTGAAGTGCAACGGAAAAACTATCCACTTCATGTATTTTTTATGTACTCGTTCGGAGTGCATAGCGATAACCATAAAAGAATAATAAGCCGGTAACAAACCAAGTAATTCCTGCTACTACACTGACTGTAGTTGTTCTTTCAGGGTAGATGAATGATAACGGCAATATTACTATTCCTCGAAGTATGCAAATTGTAGCAATAGTATTAATTCCTAATTTCAAAAAAGGAAATTTCCTGATAATGTCAGCACCAGATAAGGCATAACATGCACATAACAAAAATAGAGATGAGATGAAGATATTGCCAATAGGTGCTAACCAAGTGCCATCAATGGCGGATTGAAAAACTTCATTTGGAGCCAACTGAAGTTCATAGCATTTAGGTCCAAAGTAAAGGCAAGATAGATGAGCTATCGCTGTAAATGTAGCGATACCAGAAGCTATGACTAATAGTAGTTTACCTTTAAGATTCAGAACTAACTCTCCTTGAGTACATAACGCCAAGCTTTACGGCTGGTTTGGAGCGAAGCGTAAAACCAGTCTGGTAATAGCGCATTGGTATATTCAATTTTCAAAGAACATCCGTATCTCAGCTACTAAAGTAGCAGGATCTTCTTCAATAACTAAGTGACCTGAATCGGGCACGGTTACGAGTTTAGAACCCTTTATTTTACTTTGAAGTACATAGGCCTGCTCGCAAGGTATCCACTGGTCTTCCTCACCCCACAATATGAGAACAGGTGAATTTATCTCATCAAATTTTTCTTGAAATTCATCAGTGAATTTTGAGTCTGCTTGCGCAATTTGCCTGTAAAATGCATATTTACCCTGTTCGCTACTCCATGGAGCTAATATGCCATCAATTGTATCCTGCGCTAATTTTTGATGAGCAGCAGTTTTTACATATGCGTCTACAATAGCAGAGTGGATATAGTCAGGCACTCCAGCAAAAGCGCTTTCATATTTTTCAATATGCTTGAAAAGAGGGCTGGGTGATCTGATTATTTTTTTTAACGTACCAGACTTGACTAGCCTAGAACTTGATGAAAAATGGCATAGCAAGAAGTGCGAGACCGATAACCACTAGCAGAATAGTGTTGGTGACAAAGTAGGGGGAAATCATCAGTGCCAGACCGGCAGCAAGAGGAGACATCGAACCCTGATTTTTGCCGTACAGAAAGTAACCGAAGCCAAAAGACCCCAGAACATAGTTGACGAATTCAATCGAAACTCGCGAGTATTTGAAACGAGGTGCAAACCAACTTTATTTTGAATTCATCCGTCATCTATTTCTCTACTAGTGCAACCTGGATACTGGGTGTATTAACGTTTCACCAATATGCAGCTTAGTGGCAACTATAGCTAATTAATCGTTCCACCGGCCTACAGGTGTTTTTCAATTGGGACCGGTTGAACTAGCTGGACGTCCTATAGAGGTCGATAGGTCTAATAGGCTAGAATCTAGGTATCCAAAAACTGAATCGACGAAATATGATCAATTACGAGTCACTTTTGTTCGCGTTTATTTTTGCTGTTGTGACCGCTTTTCCCGCGCAGGCCCATCACAGCGATGTGGGTATGAATATGGAATCTATGGTCACCATTAACGGTGTGGTCACGGAGTTTAATTGGCGAAATCCTCATGTGTATCTGCTTATTGAAGTAACTGACGAGCAGGGTGAGACCGAGGAGTGGGAAGTACAGATGGGTTCGGTAAGCGTCTCCCAGCATCGTGGTTGGTCATCTGATTATGTTGCGCCCGGTGATCGCGTAACGGTTGAGGCATTTGCCCGTCGTAATGGCGATCCCTACGGAATATTGGAGACCCTTGAGCGAGACGGCGGACTCGGTCTTGGTAGAGACCTCACGACTCCCGACGGGTTAGCTGTTTCGGAAAGCGTGGCAGGACAATGGATTGCGGATACCTCCTCCTTTCCCGATTATCCGGGTGGTTATGATGGACTATTTATCGCCCTGCTGTCCTTAAACGATGCGGCGCGCCAGGCGGCCGCAGATTTTGATCCGCTATCCGACGAAAACCCTAACGCTTCTTGTATGGGTCGTCCAACGCCAGGTTTTTTTGTTTCTACGGGGTTGTACATGATGGAGATAGAGATCGAAGAAGACGATCTGATTGTTATCCGCAGTGAGCGTGATGCAGAAGAACGCATGGTCTATATGGATGGCCGTGCGCATCCACCAACTGACCAAATAGTGAATACCGGCCATTCTATTGGTTGGTGGGAAGATGATACCTTGGTGGTTGATACTACTAATTTCCCATTTCACAGATCGCCCTACCAGACGGGCGTGCCTTCAAGCACGCAGAAGCATGTAGTGGAGCGCTATCGTTTAAACGATGCGGGTACTCAAATAGAAGCGGAATTTATGCTGGAAGACCCCGAATATCTCGCAGAGCCTATGACCCACGCAAGGCTGCTAACTTATTCGCCGGAAGCGGAAATGTTTCTTAGTAAGTGTGATCCGGAATCGGCCAGTAGATTTTTAACGCATTAAGGTACTAATAAGAGGAAAAATAAAGGCGTGACAGCAAGGGGGTACCGCCACGCCTTCATTCTTTTCACACACTTAGGGGGAAGTGTTATTTAGCAGAAACTTCTTCCGTAGCCTCTGCGTTGTTCTCAGTATCAGTACTAGATTCACTACTAAGAGTATCGGCACCTAGGTCGATTCTCTTGAAAGATCTGAAGTGACACTCTTGTCCTCGTAACATTATGGAGGAGTATTTATTCAGTTCTCCGTTGTGTTCGGTGACAAAGCCGATAGTGTTAGCAAAGTTTAGCCCATCGCAATAACTGAAGATCTCAGCCTGAAACCATTGGTTATTGCGGGCCTGAATTTGAATGGTTTCGTCGTCTATGGCGTTCCAGTTTTTAATTCCACCCTGGTTAGCAAAGTAGATGGAGGCGCGGCGCTCTGTCACTAGGGACTCTGGCGCAGCTTCGGCCTCTGGATCCGTCGTTTTGGCATAGGCGGACAGGGGTGACGCTATAGCGACGCTAAGTAGCCCGAGATACATATATTTTGAATACTTTAAAAGATTCATAGCTGTCTCCTCGATAAGGCTTTGCAGAAAGGGTTTCTATTAAAGTCTCTCTACCTTCTCTTTTCCTTATCTATAGGACACAGGTATGTGAGGAAAATTCCCTTTAGGCAGTCAGTTCCATAATGTATCCACAATCTGGTTAAAGCCTAGGGGGTATTTGTTTCTAGCCAACCACCGATATATTCAGCAATTTCTTTGCTAGTCGATTCCTAGCAGATAGCTACCCTATCGAGGACGATTGTTAGGCGTCCGGTTCGCGCAGCTATATCAGCGGTCGTTGCGAAGCTCGGTTAGGCTGTCCATGAGTGATTGATGGGCAGCATGCTCAGTGGCAGACATGGTTTCTTCTAATAAAAGGTTTTGCTGCTCCCAGGGGGCAGCTTCCAGGTCGTAGAACTCCTCTGCACCACCAGCTCTAAGTAGCTTGTAGCGCGTTCCTCGAATCGCATAGTTCGCTGTTTCGACACCCGCGAAGCTGCCAAAAAACTCATCAACCTTGTCCGTGGGCGCGCAGCCCTCTATAGAAGTTACTTCGCCGTTGATAACTTTGTTCCAAGTGGAGTATGTCTCGGTACTGCCGCCCCAGCCGCCTGCGAAATAATCGAAGCCCACCAGGTTAGTGTGGCTAAGCCAGCCATTTTCTGCGTCAGCCAGATGCCATTTGCCAATGGCGGCAGTTGCGTAATCTGAACCGCTATCTGCAAAGGCTAGTGGCAATGCATATTCGTCGCTTCCAAGTCCATTGCGGGCAAGGCTTCTGAGTGGATTTGCGTTAGCGCCTCCGCCTCCGCCACCACCGCCATTTGCAGCCGGCGCTGGAGGTTCAGGCACTGGCCCTGAAGTGGTAACTGGTCGTCCTACGCCGGTTCGAAAACCGTAACGGCCCGATACGATGGTTGCCCGTGTTGGTGAGCAGACAGGCTGTGACCAGAACCCGGTATACCGAACGCCTTGCTGCGCCATCTCGTCGATGTTTGGGGTTGATGGCGGGTTCTCTGAGAGTCCGTAAGACGCCATAGTATCTGTGCCCATGTCATCGCCAATGATCAGCAAGATATTAGGCGCTGCCAGTGCCGCTGGCCCACAGGCAAGCGCGCTTAGAGTTATGATGAATAATGCGGTAGATTTTGAAAATTTGCAGCCCCCCGAAACAATCAATGTTGATGACCTGACTATTAAACACTAGCATTGCTGGCCAGTTTGGAATGTGGGCTTTGATTAACTATGTCTATCAGCCGCAATGGCAGTAAGCTCTTAATGGATAGCTTAGGTTGAAAGCCTAGTCAGTACCTACCTGATACTTGTCTACCGCAATTTTCAGTCGAACGGTTTCAGACTGCAGATATTCAACAAAGTCCGCTGGTGATTCATTCAAATCAACTTCCATACCGAGGTCGTTAATACGCTTCACCGTGGCCGGATCACTTGCGGCATGTCGGAATGCCTGAAATACCTCCTCAACATCTTCATCGGAAGTGCCAGCAGGAACAAAAAGTCCAGCCCATGAACCGTTGGGCATAGTCGTTACGCCTTTTTCCAGCAGGGTAGGTACCCCTGGATAAAGCGGCAGTCGAGTGGGATGAATTACTACTAAGGGTGTCGCAGAGCCTTCGCCAATCATAGGGATTGTATAGGGCGAGGTAAGCACCAATAGATCCAGCGTACTGTTTCTGATGGCTTCGATTGCACCAACGGGGCCGTTGCCGACTCTGGTATCTAGCTTCACATTGTCGATTCCGAACTCATTAAATATGGCGGCAAATTCGACCCTATGAATGCTGGTAGGCGCGATATGCCAGTAGCTTAATGGCTCCAAGGAGTTGGCGGCGTATTCGACAAGTTCCTGAATAGTTTTGATACCTAGGCTAGAGCGCACTATTAGAAAATCTGGTGTGGTGATTACGCGGGTGACGGGCCGTAAATCCGTAAGCGGGTCCATATCAAACCCGGGAATAAGTACCGGATTCAGTGCCATGACGCCGATAACGGACATCAGCATGGTATTGCCGTCTGGTGCGACGCCAATTGCTGCGGTAGCACCCTGGTTGTGCTTAAACTCAATGGGGCGTTGCAGAGACGCTTCGAGCAGGGGTTTCATAATACCGGCGGCTGCACCGGATGATCCCAGCGCGCCATGGGAGGTAAGAAACACCATGGGTTCGGGTTGCACAACCTCAGCGTCAGTAGTAACCGGACTAGTACCCTCTGAGCAGGCCATAAGTAGACCGCCCAAAACAGCACAAAGTGCTGCAGTTCGAATTTGATCGAATACTTTCATTGATAGCCCCCAGTGGTGAATCGCAACTCTATACCTTCGCGCGAATTCTGACAAAGGGCGGCGCCTACCTCAATAGGGCTTCTCCGCGAATAGGGAGAATCTGCTTTTAGCCAAGCAGTTGGTCCGCATCCGCTTTGCTTAAGCGTGGGCCCATTCGGCTGACAACAATGCCAGCGGCTTTACAGGCAAACGCTGCAGCGTCTTCTGCGGTTGAACCTTTGCTGATAGCGGCCAAATAGGCGCCCGCGAACGCATCGCCGGCGCCATTAGTATCTATAGCTTTAACGGGTTCGCCAGCAACTTTCCATTGACTGTCTGCATTGCCGACAACAGCGCCTTCAGCACCCAAGGTAATAGCGTATTCGGAGCAGAATGAGGTTATTGCCTGGGCTGCAGATTCGAAGTCTTCTGTTTGGGTAAAGGTTTTGGATTCGTCTTCATTGGCGAAGATTAAGTCGACGCCGGGCTCTGCTATGTAACGCAGGGCATCTCCAAAATATTGAACAATGCCTGGGTCGGACAGACTAAATGCCACTTTGGTACCAAGCGCTTTAGCGCGTTCGCAGATAGCGCGGGCCGCTTCCTTTCCAGTTTCCGATGTTGCCAGATAGCCTTCGATATATACCCAACTTGCTTGGGCAATGGCTTCGTCATCGATATTGTCGACACTCAGAGTTTCACTAATTGCTAGACAGGTATTCATGGTGCGCTCGGCATCCGGCGTAATCATTACCAAGCAGGTACCAGTTATGCCATCGCGGCTTTGGTTGTTCTGGTTGTATGCGACGCCTGCCCTACTCAGGTCTGATAGAAAGAATTCACCGTCTTGATCGTCGGCAACCTGGCAAGTTAAGTGGCTGTTACCGCCAAGTAGAGAAACCGCGATCATTGAGTTTGCAGCGGATCCGCCACAAGCGCGTTTGGCACTGTCGATATGTTCTCGTAGATGAGTAAGGTTTTTTTGTTGCTGTGCGGCATCGGAAAGAGTCATTAAGCCCTTTTCCAGCTGAATATCTATTAGGTCTTGGTCGGTTACCAGGACTTCGGTATCTACCAGCGCGGCGCCGATAGCGGCAACATCATATTTTTTGGTCATTCGGATTCATGTCCAAGACAGAGTTAAAGAGCGCAGAAGGTGAAACTTAATAGTTAAAGAGCTCAATTGTGATGAATTATGTTTTTTTCGAGGCGCGATTATTTCATCTTGGAGGCTGAGTTAGAATAGCCGCTGACCATTCATTTACTAAACCCATGCCGCGCGCCTTAAAGATTTTTAAGTTCTTCTACCAGCTTGGTTTGATCTGCCTATTGGCATTGGTCGGGTACATGATTTGGCTGGATTTTCGGGTGACTGCAGAATTTAGCGGCCGCAAGTGGGATTTGCCTTCACATATATACGCCCGGCCTCTTGAGATATTTGCCGGTGCATCGGTTAGCCAAAGCGAGCTCATTTGGGAATTGGAGCAGCTTGGGTATCGACGCGTTAGCTCCGCGCAATCTAAAGGACAGTTTTCGGTAGCCAGTAATAGAGTGCAGCTCTTCGCCCGAGGTTTTGAATTCTGGGATGAGGCAGAAGATTCCAAATTGCTGCTGGTGGAATTTGCCGGAGAGCAAATAATTGCCCTTAGTGACGCTGACTTTAGTCCTATGGCTATAGTCAGATTAGAACCCTTGCGCATAGGTGGCGTATTCCCCGATACCATTGAAGATCGGTTACCTGTTGCGCTCGAAGATGTTCCGCCATTACTAGTGGAAACGCTGCTCGAGGTCGAAGATCGCGGCTTTTATGATCATTATGGGTTTTCTATTCGAGGCATTACCAGAGCAGCTTTAAGCAATATTTTTGCGGGTGAAATTGTCGGTGGTGGCAGCACTATCACTCAGCAGCTGGTGAAAAACTTTTATGTTGGCAATGAGCGAACTATTAGTCGCAAAGTGAAAGAAGTGCTTATGTCCGTGCTGCTTGAGTTTCACTATAGTAAGAACGAGATTCTCGAAACTTACCTAAATGAAGTATTTCTCGGGCAGTCTGGTGATCGCGCAATTCACGGGGTGGGCATGGCCAGCTGGCATTACTTCCGACAACCGCTGGATGAATTGGAAGCGGAGCAGGTAGCTTTCTTGGTCGGCATATTAAAAGGCTTTTACGACCCCTGGTCTGGAACCGAGCGAGCTACTGCAAGACGCAATGTGGTTTTACAGTTGATGGCCAACGCCGAAATTGTTGATCCAGACGATTTAGCTGCACTTCAGGCTAGCACTCTGAGCACGGTCGACAGACCTTTGCGGTCTCTCAATCCTTTTCCCGGATATATGCGCCTAGTATTAGATGAGCTGGGCGAGCAATACGACAGCCTTGATACCCAGAACGAAGGCTACGATATTTTCACCTCTCTGGATCCTTGGTTGCAGAATCAGTTGGAAAACAGCATCAGCAGAGGCGTTGATTCTCTAGAGTCTGGGTATCGTATTGAAGAGGGTAAATTGCAGGCTGCTGGAGTGCTTACCCGTATTGGCAGCGGACAAATTACGGCGTTGGTAGGCGGGCGCGATCCAAAGTTCGATGGCTTTAACCGGGCACTTTTTGCCGATCGGGCCATCGGTTCATTGATCAAGCCCGTGGTCTATCTAACGGCTTTGCAAAGTGCTCATGAGTACACACTATCGACACTAATCGAAGATGCACCCTTTATATTAGAAGAGCCTAATGGCGAAAGCTGGGTGCCGCAGAACTATGATGGTTTAGCCCGAGGTCCCACCGCGCTTTATTCCGCTATGGCCAACTCACTTAATTTGGCGACCGCCCGTTTAGGGCTGAATCTTGGTGTGCAGACCGTAATAGATACACTGACTGTTTTGGGCGTAGAGACCGATTGGCCGGATTTTCCCGCCTATTTGCTAGGCGCGGGTGGATTAACACCCTTGGAAGTGTCAACGCTCTACCACAGCATTGCGGCGGACGGGTTTTATTCACCGCTAACCACGATACAGGGCATATACGATTCGACTGGTGATCAGGCGGATATCCCGGTTCGCGAGATAGAGCAACGAGTCGACCCGGCCTATGTGCACTTGATTCAGTACGCCCTGCAAGTGGTTATGCTCGAAGGCACTGGTAGATCTTTGATAAGTCGCTTTCCAAACACCGCTCTTGCCGGCAAAACGGGCACTACCAACGATTCCAGGGACAGTTGGTTTGCCGGTTTTGATGGACGTTATCTTGGTGTTTTCTGGGTTGGCAGAGATGACAATAAACCTATGCCGCTAACCGGCGCAACCGGCGCGCTGCAGCTTTGGGCTTCTACTTTTCAGGCGATTGGAGCGGAATCTATTAACTATGTTCGTCCCCCAGATGTGGAGTATTTTTGGATAGATCCAAAATCTGATGCGAGAACAGATGACAATTGCTCCGGTGCTGTTTATCTTCCCTATGCGTATGGCAGCGAACCTGATCAACGGGTGCGCTGTGACGGAACCGGGGTGACCGAGAATTGGCTAACCCGTTTCTTAGGCTTATAAAAGAATTCAGATAATAAAAGGGTCAAATGAAAGGCTATACATACCTAGGTTTGGGATTTGCGATGCTACTAGCGGGCTGTGCAACAACGCCTCCGGCAGTCACAGTTCCTGCATCAACCAGCCCAGCGGTAGCTGCTCCGGTGCTGGAACCAGCGGAACCGACATATATTCCCGAGCCTCCTAGAGTAGTTGTACAAGAGCCCAGGGTAGTCGAGAGCAATCAAAACCCTGCGCTGGATCAGTTGGTTGATTTGGCCCTGCGCTATTTATCGCAAGAAGATTATCCGCGCGCCATCACTACGGCTGAACGCGCAATGAGCATTGATCGATACGATCCACGAGTATATTTACTGCTGGCTCAGTCACACCGTCTGTCCGGTAACTTGGCGCTTTCACGCCAATACGCCGAACGTGGTTTGGCAATTTCTCAAGCGGGTACCGAGACTGCTCGGGCGCTAGAAAGCCTGAAATAGGCTATAGAACATGCTCTTTTCTTGACGAGATACTTAGGGCATAGATCCCATAATTCGGTCGGCTTGCTCAAGCGTAAAATCCAGGTCTTCCTGACTGTGAGCAGCAGACATAAACCCGCACTCGTAGGAAGCCGGCGCCAAATAAACGCCTGATTCCACCATCTGCCGGAAAAAAGATTTGAAGCGATCGTCGCGGCAAGCCATCACTTGTTGGTAGTTGCTGACTTGTTCTTCTTCGCTAAAGAAAAAGCCAAACATGCTGCCGCGTTGATTGGTTGAAAGCGGAATGCCGTGGCTGGATGCTGCGCTGCGCAGACCGGACATTAGGTGATCAACCTTCTCGGTCAACTTCTCGTAGAAACCTTCTTCTTGAATAAGTTTTAGGGTTGTCAAACCAGCTGCCATAGCGACAGGGTTTCCAGACAGCGTACCCGCTTGATAGACCGGACCGAGAGGAGAGATCATCTCCATAATTTCTCGCTTGCCGCCAAACGCGCCAACGGGCATTCCGCCGCCAACCACTTTGCCTAGACAGGTTAAATCCGGGTCGATTCCGTAATAGCCTTGCGCGCCGCCCAAGCTAACTCGGAAGCCAGTCATAACCTCATCAAAAATTAAAACGGCACCATGCTTTGTACAGAGTTCGCGCAATTTTTCCAAAAAACCCGGCACAGGGGGTATTAAATTCATATTGCCAGCAACGGGTTCAACGATTATGCAGGCGACTTCATCACCAGATTTGGCGAAGTATTCTGATACCGCTTCCAAGTCGTTATAGGGCAAGTTAATAGTGTGTTCTACCGTTCCAGCGGGGACTCCAGGCGAACTAGGAGTGCCCAAGGTAAGCGCACCAGAACCAGCCTTAACCAGCAGGCTGTCTGAATGACCGTGGTAGCAGCCTTCGAACTTAATTAGCGTATTGCGACCGGTATAACCACGGGCCAGTCTAATCGCGCTCATGGTGGCTTCTGTGCCTGAACTAACCATGCGCACTAACTCGATGCTTGGCACGAGCTTGCAAATCTCTTTGGCTACTTCAGATTCGATAGCGGTAGGTGCACCAAAGCTTAGGCCGTGCTGGATTTTCTCTGCTACGGCTTGAATCACCTGCGGATGGGCGTGACCCAACACCATAGGACCCCATGACAATACATAGTCGACATAGCGTTTACCTTCTACATCGTAAAGGTATGCGCCTTTGGCTTTTTCGAAAAATATGGGAGTTCCTCCCACTGCGCGAAATGCTCTAACGGGCGAGTTAACGCCGCCAGGAATGTATCGTTGGGCTTCTTGGAAAAGTTGTTCTGAAACTGACATTAATGGGCCTGTAATTACTAGCTGAACTGCAATATTTAGAAGGGTTTAACAATTACCAGTATGGTAATAAGAATAAGTAATAGAATCGGAAACTCGTTGAACCAACGGAAATAGACGTGAGTTTTGGTATTCTCGCCTTCCGCCAGTTTCATCATATGTCCACTGCAACTGATGTGATAGAGCACCACAATGGTTACCAAAAATATTTTTGCGTAAAACCATCCGCCCTGTATCAGGCTGGGCACTGCCATAACGATGAGTGAGCCGAGTAAAATGGTCGCTATCATGGCAGGGGTGGCAATACCGTTATAGAGTTTGCGCTCCATAATTATGAATCGTTTTTTGCTTATCTCGTCTTCTGCCATGCTGTGATAAACAAACAACCTAGGTAAATAGAAGAGGGCGGCGAACCAGCACACAACGGCAACCAAATGGAATGCCTTGAGCCAGAGATATATTGATGCAAGAAAAGGTGAACCTTCCAAAGGAAATAGCCTGTCTGAGTTAAGCGAGGCGACATTCTAGCAATTGTACGCATCTAATGGTCAGAGACCGCCGGTTAAGGGATAATGCGCTGCTTTTCAGGCTAAACTGAGCGATATAGTGATTAGAACAGCGATTATAGGTGGGACCGGCTATACAGGAGCAGAGCTCTTGAGATTGCTTGTGTGTCATCCAGAGGTAGAAATAGTCGCTGTCAGTTCTCGCTCGGAAGCTGGCAAGCCGGTTACTGAGTTGTTCCCTAACCTAAGGGGGCACTTGGATATTGCCTTTTCAGAACCATCTGACTTGTTTCAGGCAAAGCCTGATGTGGTATTTTTTGCCACGCCTCATGGTGTCGCTCAGGCGATGATGAAACAGGTGGCAGCCCAAGGAATAAAAGTAATCGACCTTTCCGCCGACTTCCGAATTCGAGATCAAAAGCTTTGGGAACATTGGTACGGTCAGCCACATCAATCTCCAGAATATATTGCGCAAGCCGTTTATGGTTTGCCTGAAGTAAATAGAGCAGCCATTGCTGAGGCAAACTTGATTGCCTGCCCCGGCTGTTATCCGACTAGCGTGCAGCTGGCCATGATTCCATTACTGGAAAATGGACTGATCGATCCAGCGAGCATAGTTGCCTATTCCGGATCTGGTGTAAGTGGCGCTGGCCGAAATGCCAAGGTTCCCTATTTGTTGGCCGAAGCTTCTGAAAATTTTCAGGCTTACGCTACCGCTGGACACCGACACGAACCTGAGATTATTCAGGGCTTGAGGGATGTCCAGAAGGATACTGATGTGCCTGCGGAAGTTTTATTTTTGCCGCACTTAGTACCGATGATTCGAGGTATTCATTCAACGGTAGTGGCTGATTTATCTAGCACTGATTTAGCCGACTCTGGTTTAACTGATATTCAGTCGATATTTGAAAGTCGATATAGCAGTGAACCCTTTGTTGACGTTTTACCCAGTGGATCGCAGCCTCAAACCCGTTTTGTAAAAGGCACAAATCAGTGCCAGCTGGCGATTCATATTCGAGGCGATAGGGTAGTGGTTCTGTCCGTAGAAGATAATCTGACCAAGGGTGCTGCCGGACAAGCAATACAGTGCATGAATCTGATGTGTGGTATTGATGAAGGCACTGGTCTTAAGTCGCCAGCAATGCTTCCAGGTTAAAATCAGAAATGCCTAGACGACATCGAATTCATGCCGAGCGGGTTTACGTAGTACGCGTAAATATTTGGCATCGTTGGTATCGCCGTTTTGCAGTTTTGCTGTTTATTCTGTCTTTGCCAGTGGCCGCTTATTACGGAGCCCAATGGTATCTCGGCGGAACACAAAGAGTGCTGTCGGACCAGAATCTCGATTTGCAAACCAGACTTTCGATATTGCGCACTGATTTGGACCTTACCGAGCAGGAAAACGCCAATTTACTGATTGCAGCGCTCTTGGATGATGAGGCAGAACAGCATCTGCAAAACGAACTAGTTAATTGGCGTGAGCGCAACGAGCTACTTCAGTCTGAAATCCAGTTCTATTTATCTCTGATGGAGCCCTCTATCAGCAGTCAGGGTGTTTTTATTCAGTCGGCCGAGCTCGTAGCTATGGCAGAGTCCGGCTCGTATAGGTATTCCCTGGTAATTGGGCAAAAGTCTCAAGACCACCCGCGAGTGACTGGTGCAGTGCGACTTCAGGTAATTTCCGAAAATGAGAACCAGTATACAAATTTGGGGCTAGCGGACTTGACCGATGGAGGCGCAGAATTAGCTCTTGGGTTTATATTTTTCCAACAGATGGATGGGATCATCTATTTATCAGCAGATTTTAAACCTACCGAATGGATGGTTGAAGTGGATTTGGCGAGTGCGAACAGTGGCTCGATTACAGAAACCTATGACTGGCCGTTCCCGGCTAGCAGATAAGGGTAACTAAATGTTAGGCAGTTCAAGTAAAAATAGTGGCACAAAATCCGTAACGCTTATCGCGAGAAATACCTCGGTACATGGCAAGGTTAATTTTTCCGGTTTCCTGAATATCGAAGGCAGTGTCATAGGCGATATTTCCTCTGATGAGGGTGCAAAATCAGAGGTGGCTATTCTTGAGTATGGAGTAGTCGAAGGTCAGGTTCAGGCTCCTAGAGTTATAGTAAACGGGCGTGTCAATGGAGATATTTACGCAACAGATAAACTCTATATCGCGGCCAAAGCGGTCGTTGAGGGCAGTGTTCATTACCGCCTGATTGAAATGGAAAAGGGCGCTCAAATTAGCGGCAACATGGTGCATCGCTCCGGGCCGTCCAAGGACTCCAATCCTTCCTCTGGCATATCAGATGCAATTGATAGTGGCGTCAATAAGGTTCTAGCGAATACTTGACTAAAATACTCAGGTAATGAGAGAATTCTACGCCTAGAAATAAAACGTTAGAAAATATGTCTGCCGAGGTTTATACCCCCACTCCAATTAATGTAAGTCCTTCCGCTGTAGCCAAGGTACGTGCTTTGGTGGAAGAAGAGGGCTGCCCGGAACTGAAGTTGCGGGTTTTCGTGACTGGTGGCGGCTGTTCGGGCTTTCAATACGGATTCTCTTTCGACGAAGCCCTAAACGAAGACGATACTTTGGTTAACAAAGATGGTGTTTCGGTAGTGGTAGATTCTTTGAGCTTCCAGTATCTAGTTGGATGTCAGCTGGATTACCAGGAAGGACTTGAAGGCGCGAGGTTTGTGGTTACCAATCCAAATGCCAGCACAACATGTGGGTGCGGGGCTTCTTTTTCTGTCTAACTAGACAAATTTGTTTCAGTAAAACGTTTTCTCTTTGTATCTCTGACTATTTCCGCTGCCACGGGTGGCGTTCTTTTCTTTGCTTGCCCAAAGAAACGAACCAAAAGAAAAGGCATCCCGGTCACTTGGCCTGACGGCTGCCCTCGCTCCGAGCCATTTATTAGGGTCGTGCTCACTCGCTCCTGCTCGGGTCGCACTTTCGCGCACTTCCCTGTGCGCTCAACCCCAATAAATACCTTTCCGCTCAGCAAGCTCAAACGGGGCCCTGATCTCATCTCGACGAAAATCAGCCTAATTCTTTTGTCTTGGTTATTGATTTGGGATTTGAGCGCAGCGACTGATTGCGACCCGGAAGCGCCAAGAAGCGGAAATGTTTAGGTTGATTGACTAATCAAGAGAATGTCTACTAAAGCTGGCGTGCTTCTAATTGGTCAACAACAAAACCAGATAGCTTGATAAGATACAAAGGCAGTTATGATTTACTAACTATATCTTCATACCATGTTTGTATAAGCAAGGCCCTACTTCTAATTATTGGCGTGATTATCTTAGAGGCATCACCTGCTCTCATTGCCGTATACATTGTGCCTCGCTTTTCTGCATATACTCTATCTAGCAATACCGAATTAAACGCAATAGTCACGTCCCGATAATTGATCGATACGAGCTGGGTAGATTCCAATAACTCCAGATTTTTCCCTTCAAGCTCGGTAATCAAAAGTTCATAGTAATAATTCATCTCGAACTGCCAGGAATTATAGTATTCAGAGTAACAAGACACCGCTCTAGTAGCACCCATAGACCGGTTGAGACAATCAGATTTACTCTCATCCAAATATTCTTCGAATAAATCTACGCTAGGGAAATCGCGTAGATGGCTATCAATACCCTGTGAAAACGAACTGATCGAAAAGCATACTAAGTATACGAATACTACGAATCTCATCTTTCTTACCTCGTGTGCAGTAAAATCACGGTACAAGCTCACCGATCGTTATGCGACTTTACGATATAAAAGGTTCTAGCACCCTTGCCAAAGAGCTCAAATCAAGCGGAGTAGATGGCACCCAATACGCGATAACCTTCAGCACCTGTAACCGCGGGAGAGTTACCCACTTCATTCTCGATACGTTTTTTTGCCAACCAGGCAAAGGCCGCCGCTTCTACCTGTTCAGGTTTTAACCCGTAGGCAGCGCAGCTGGTTACCTGAGTGTTTGCGAGCGCCTCAATCCGCTGGAACAGTGTGCCGTTGTATACCCCGCCGCCACACAAAATGATTTCTCCGCAAACCGGGGCGTAGGCTTTGATTGCCGCACAAATGCTTTGTGCGGTTAGTTCTAGCAAAGTGGCTTGAACATCTTCAGGGGATACATCTCCGCTGATTTTTTGTTCCAACCAGCCGGAATTGAAAAGCTCTCTGCCAGTACTTTTTGGCGCAGATAAGTCGAAGTAGGGAGCGGACAGAAGTCGGTCGAGTAGCTTCAGGTTTACCTTACCCTGAGCTGCCCACTCACCATTAATGTCTATAGCTGCCCCGGTATTTTTTTCACACCAATAGTCCATTAGCGCGTTGCCGGGGCCGGAATCAAATCCTGCGGTACATCGATCACTTTCGAGCACACTGATATTTGCCATACCGCCGATATTTACCGCCACCTTGCGTTGTTCAAACTCGCCAAACCAATGCGCATGAAAAGTTGGCAGTAGCGGCGCAGCTTGCCCTCCTGCAGCTATATCTCTTCGTCGGAAATCTGCCACTACTTGTATGCCGGTGCGCTCTGCAATTATGTTGGCGTCACCAATTTGTTGGCTATAGCTTGATTGGGCGAGATTGGATCCCGCAACAGGGGGTCTGTGGCGAATAGTTTGACCGTGGCAGGCTATGGCCTGCACGTCAGAGGCTTTTAGTTCGAGCTGTTGTATTAAATCCAAGGCGCAATCCGCAAAAAGATGCCCAAGCAGGTAATCCAAGTCCAGATTTTCTGACAGGGAATCGGTCGCTTGTGAAGACAAGGCGATTACTCGGGATTTTATATCTGCGGGGATGGCAAGGGAGCAGTGGCCCAATATCCTTCCATCGTGGGCAATAGCCTCATCGGTTAAATCTATGGCTACCGCATCAATGCCGTCAACACTGGTGCCGGACATTAAGCCTAGGTAAATCGCTGGTCTGGCAGGCATGTTAGGGCTTAGCTTCGGTTTTCTTGAGACGAGGAATCTTCTGCGTACTGAATAGCTGGATTGTCTAATAGGGTTATCAAATCGGTTGAGGCTTGTTTAAACACCGACAATTGTTCCGCGGAAAGTGCGATACCGTTTGGCAGGTCAACAGTCACTGGGTTTCGTACAACACCATTCACTTCAAACTCATAGTGAAGGTGATAGCCTGCCGCTAAACCAGTTTGTCCGACATAGCCGATAATTTGGCCTTGTTGAACACTTGATCCGGTACGGATGCCATTTGCAAAGTTCTTCATGTGGGCATAAAGGGTTCTATAGTTTTGCCCATGCTGAATTTCAACAACATTCCCATAGCTCGAGCTATACCTCGCTGAAGCCACTCTGCCGTCACCGGTTGCTCGAATTGGAGTGCCGCTATTAGCTGCGTAGTCTGTACCTTGGTGTGGGCGTGTGACGTCTAAGACGGGGTGTTTTCGGTTGGGATTGAAATGCGAACTGATCCAAAAAACATCCAGTGGAGTACGCAAAAAGGCCTTACGCATACTCTCGCCCTCAGGCGTGTAGTAAGCACCTCTGCCTTCATCGTCTGTATGGCGAATAGCACGGTAATTACGTCCTTGGTTAGTGAACTCGGCGGCTAGGATATTACCCTGGCCAATAGCTTCACCATCAAGGTATTGGTCTTCATAGATGACACTAAAGGTATCGCCGCTTCGAATTTCTAAAGCAAAGTCGATATCCCAGCCAAAAATTCCCGCCAGTTCCATAATTAGACTGTCGGACAAACCGGCATCTAAACCGGCTAGATAGAGGCTCGATTGAATCTCGCCGCTTTTTAGAACCGAATAAGACTCCGGCTGACGAATTTCATGATACGACTCATACCCGGTTTCAGTTTTGTCGACCAGATAAGCTTCGAGCGCGTTAATGCGATATTCAAAATGAAGCAGGTCACCTGATTCATTAGAATAAAAAGTTAGTTCTCGTCCAGGATAAAGTCGGCCCAGTTCATTCCCGTGTTCTGACTGAGAGACTACTTCGTAGAGTTGTCTCGGCGTAAAACCAGAGCGGTCAAAAATCAAGGATAGGGAGTCTCCTGATCGAACCTTGGTGACCTGTTGATCCAAATTTGCATAAGGATCCAGATCAGCGGGTTCAGGGCTAGAGGCTAGCGGTACTTCGATCTCAATCGGGCTAGATTGACTCTCGTCGGAAGAAATTACTAATTGCGAAGATACATACTCCGGGGAGATGTTTTCTGAAGGGAACCCCTGGACTACCAGTGCGGTTAAGGCGATTAACGCTACACCAGAAAAACCAGCGCCTATACGCAGTTTATGTGGAGTAAGCAGATGTAATATTCTATTTCTCCCGCGCACAAAAACAGCGAAATAATCTATTTCGTTTCGCTTTTTGAGTTTGGTCGCTTGAGACTTCATGAAAATTCGTGGTTGCTGGTTTAAGTGATTGTAATTAAGAATAAAAAAATACACAAAACATTATCTGTATTTTGAGCCCTAGGTATTTCAGGTCTAAGTGTTGAATTTCCAAGGGATTCGGCTAATGTAGCCGCCCCAATCACTGATTATGCGAATCATTCGGTGGTTTAATACGCAAGTAGCATTGGATACCAATAAATGACCAATAGCCTTTTACGGGATCTTGAAGCACGTGGGCTAATCGCGCAGCGCACGGCGGAAGCAGAATTAGATGAGCATTTGGAGCAGCCACGACTTGTCTATTGTGGTTTTGACCCCACTGCAGACAGTCTGCATATAGGTACTTTGGTTCCTCTAATTATGCTGCGTCGATTCCAGTTGGCTGGGCACCAACCTATAGCCCTGGTGGGTGGTTCCACAGGACTTATTGGTGACCCAAGCTTCAAGGCGGCAGAGCGGCAGCTCAACGGAAAGGAAACGGTCGACCTTTGGTGCGCCAAATTACGCACTCAAATAGAACAATTTATTGAATTTGATGGCGACAACACTGCCATCATGGCTAACAACTATGATTGGACAGGTGACCTGCCCGTGCTCGACTTTATGCGAGACATAGGCAAGCACTTTTCGATCAACAGCATGATCCAAAAGGAATCCGTAAAACAACGCATCGACCGGGAAGGTAGCGGCATATCCTTTACCGAGTTTTCTTACATGCTTTTGCAGTCCTTTGATTTTGCCGAACTCTATAAATTGCTCAGTTGCACCATACAGATCGGTGGTTCGGATCAGTGGGGCAATATTACTGGCGGTATAGATTTGACTCGGCGCATGCACGGCGCTCAAGTTTTTGGCGTGACTATGCCCCTGATCACAAAAGCTGATGGTACAAAGTTCGGAAAAACCGAAGCCGGAACGGTGTGGTTGGATCCAGCTAAAACTTCTCCCTATAGCTTTTATCAGTTCTGGTTAAACGCCGCTGACGCTGACGCCTATAACTTTTTGAGATATTTCACCTTCTTAACTGTCGATGAGATAACTGAAATAGAGCGTGCCGACAAAGAAGCTGAAGGTAAGCCTCAGGCGCAATCAATATTGGCTGCTGAGGTAACTAGGCTAGTACATGGAGAGGAGGCCCTGGCCGCGGCTCAGCGTATTACGCAGGCGCTCTTTTCTGGCGAGCTCGACTCTTTGACAGCATCAGACTGTCAACAATTGGAACTTGATGGTCTGCCCGCATCGCAGTTGGGCCCTTTGCAAGGTCAACCGCTTACCAGTCTTTTTGTAGAGTCTGGACTGGCTAAAAACGGTAGTCAGGTAAAGGACGCTCTTCAGCGAAATGCCGTATTGGTGAACGGCAAGTCAATCGGAATGGATCAAAATATGGCGGCGCCAGAAATATTCACCGCCGCGAACGCGCTTCATGACGCCTATTTTGTAGTGCGCTTAGGTAAGAAGAGCTATCACCTTTACAAGTTTTAGGCATTCGTTTTTAGGTATTTACTAAAATACGAATAGCATCTAATTTAAAGTCGAGTCTTTCTAGAGACTGAATGGTTTGGGTCAGTAGTTCTTCTTCATGAAGGATCTCATCGTCGCGTACATTGGGGTTTACGCGTTTTAGAGCGTGTAACCGCTCAATTTCCGATTGCATATCCTCTTTAGCGACTTCCAATGCTTGCTGGCGAATTACCTCAGCTTGCTTTGATGCGACTCTTTTACTGGTATTCAATAGATCTTCAATTACTGGTCTGTGAGCGGCTACAATTTTCGCCCCGATAGAGCGTTTTACCGGCTGCTTGTGTTTCTCCAGCAGTTCACTGGTCAGCCCAGTGTGCAGGCGTTTTTGTTGATCTAATACGGTGCGAATGCTGGTGCTGGCAAGGTACCTTGCGGATTGATTACTTCTGCTTGAGATACCTTCGATGGTAAAAATACATTCCACCAGCAAGGTTCCTTTGGGAACTCCCTTGTAATTGATGGATACAAGAGAAGTACTTCCCGTTTCACTGGTTAGGATGCTATCCATTGCTTGTATAAGCAACGGATGCTCTGCTGTCATAAAGTGCAGGTCTTCTTGAGCTAGGGCAATATCCCGTTCGTAGGTAATAGTCAGGCCATCATCAGGCAAGGCCGGTAAAGGCGCCATCATGTTGTCACTTGGGTGCAGTACAACGGTTTGATTGGTTTGAATCTCGTGCTCGATTCCAAATATATCCGAGAACTCTTGTATAAAAGCTGATACTTCGGATCCATTGTCTTGTTCGAGTGCTTGTTGCATAAGGCGAGACGCTTTGCCCGGCCGACAAGAATTGTATTCAAGCAAGCGGTCTCTACCTGCAAGAATCTCTTGTTCGAGTTCGTCATGGCGAGCGCGCAACGTGGCGAGCAAGCCTTCTTCAATCTTGCTCTCGCGAAGGCTTGTCTCGATTTCGGAGCGATATTCGCCAAATACCTTGAGGGCAGCGACGCTAATATTTTCAAATGCGTTGGTACCCTGATGGTAGATAGTTACCAACGTTTCCTGAGCGGTTCCTTCTAAGAAAGGCATATGGATATTTATAGTATCGGTTTGGCCTATGCGATCCAGGCGACCTATTCTTTGCTCAAGCAGATCCGGGTTTAAAGGCAGGTCAAACAACACAAGGTGGTGTGCAAATTGGAAGTTGCGGCCTTCTGACCCGATTTCAGAACATACAAGGCTTTGGCTGCCGTATTCGGTGTCGGCAAAATAGGCCGCCGCCCGGTCTCTTTCAACTATGCTCATGTCTTCGTGAAATACGGCGGGCGGTTCTCCAGTCTTCATGCGGATGGCGTCGGCTATATCCAGGGCAGTGATCGCACTAGCTGCTATCACCAATACTTTTTTCTTGCGATTGGCAGATAGGAAATCTAAAAGCCATTTCAATCTGGGGTCAAAACTTGTCCAACCTTGTGCGCCACTATCTTCATCGCTCAGTTGATACAGTACCTCTGGGTGCAGCAGTGCCTTAAGCGGTATTTCAGATCTTGTTTCTTGGTCCAATGCATAGGCGTCGGGGCATTCGAGAGCGTAAGTATGTAGCTTGCGCCCGGGAAAGCCTTTAATAGTATTGCGGGTATTTCTGAACAAAACTCGCCCGGTGCCATGACGATCTAAAAGATGATCTACTAGAGATTCTCGATGATTCTCAGAGCTTTCTTCTGAATTCTGATCAGATTCACTAACGAGTCGCTTGGCCTCATCCGCTAGTTCAGAGTCGAATTGGGTTAGCTTCTGCTGCCACTCGTCTTTGGCAAGGTCTTTCAATTCCATTTCTTCGAGCTGATCAATCAGCTCCGCGATAACGCCGTAGGATTGTTCTTCTTTTACAAAGGTCTCGAAGTCGTGAAAACGACTTGGATCAAGCAGGCGAAGACGGGCAAAATGAGCGGACTTTCCGAGCTGTTCTGGAGTTGCCGTAAGTAGCAACAAGCCTTCCGAGCGCTGCGATAATTCTTCTACCAATTGGTATTCAGTGCTGACGGATTCTTCCGTCCATTCTAGATGGTGTGCTTCATCGACTATAAGAAGGTCCCACTCAGCATCACAAGCCAGCTGATGAGCTTCGGGGTTTTCGACAAGAAAATCTATGCTGCAAATTACAAGCTGTTCTGTTTCAAAAGGGTTCTCTTGAGTGTCAATTTCTTCGTCTTCGCTATAAATCCGACCTTGATCAAAGAGACTGAAGTGCAAGTTAAACCGGCGCAGCATTTCTACAAGCCACTGGTGAATCAGTGTTTCGGGTACAAGTATTAATACACGCTGCGCTCTACCGGAGGTCAGCTGATAGTTAAGAATCAATCCCGCTTCAATAGTTTTGCCCAGACCAACTTCGTCAGCGAGCAGTACTCTGGGTGCATGGCGTTTAGCTACCTCGTTGGCTATATATAGTTGGTGCGGTATTAGGCTGGTGCGGCTGCCGTTTAAACCACGAAGTTCAGAGTGAGCCAGGTGATCGGCTAGTTGCGCAGTTTTTCTGCGCAGCTCGAAGTGTGATGGTCGGTCAATCTGACCAGTGAAAAGCCGTTGGTTGGGCAAATTAAACTGCGTGTGGGGATCGAGAGTTCCTTCCGGGATTGTGACTTCTTCGCCTGTTTCGGTCTGACCCTGATAGCTGAACAGCCCCTGATATTCTTGAATCAGAGCAATAGTGATCTCTATTCCTGTCTGATTTCTGATTAGTTCGCCCACTTCAAACCTTACTCGGCTTAAAGGCGATCTATGGGTTGCATATGTTCTTGTTTCTTCGGCAGCGGCGAACATTAAGGTAATGGTTCGACCCTCGTGGGAAATCAGTGTCCCTAAGCCTAATTGCAGTTCTGCGTCGTTCACCCATCTCTGGCCGATTACGAAGGATTCCAATGATGATTACTCCGATATTTGGGGATATGCGTATAAATGCGCATTTGAGTCTCTATTTGGTCGACATTGTAGGTGATTCTGGACCAAGTTCGTTATCCGCAGTTGTAAATAGGGTTTTCTCGGGGTTATGATCAGGGCAAGCCTGTTGTTTCAGGTAGTATCAGGTGGCAAAAGGAAAGCGTCACTATCAGGTCTTGATAAAACGGATATTTTTTATAAAAAATATTGGAGAATAATAATCAAAAAATTGAAGCTTTTTAGCTTAATCGCACTTATCCCATTTATCTCGTCAGGCCTGCAGGCGCAAAGTTATGCAGATGATGTTTGGGATCAGCTTCAAGACTGGCACGACGACTACACTGACGACGGCTACAGTGTTGAAAGCTATGTGGTTGGCAAGCTGGATGAAGATGATACGTATTCCTGGACCTTCTGGTTAGACGGCGGAACTGATTACACCATAATCGGTGTATGTGACGAAGATTGCGACGATATCGATTTATCCATAATGGATGACGATGGAGATATGGTCGATGAGGATTTTCTTGAAGATGACTATCCCATCGTCAGTGTTTCACCTCGCAGAGATGGTGCTTATACCATTGATGTTGATATGTATGAGTGTAACGTTGAGCCTTGTTTCTTCGGTATAGCTATTTTCTCTGACTAGGGCATGGCTAGGATATAGTCGAAAAATAGAAAAAGGTCGGCATTAGCCGACCTTTTTTGTAGCCGCTAAAAGTGGAAAGTGGCTGATGCAAAGAGCCCCGATATATCTAGGTCGGCGCTAATACCATCAAAGTTTTCAACCTGTAGCGACATCTCGCGGTAGCCGATGTTTAAGCCGAAATCTGCCAGAGGGTGCATTTGCCAGCCGAATTTACCGGCACTGCCGGTATACCTACCACCGTCATATTTAACCAAGTG